>PDYJ01000002.1_pt1 | contig 1873721 bp, 1489 predicted proteins | sample 1430841 | NCBI WGS metagenome assembly PDYJ01 (sample SAMN07237672, study PRJNA390542) | Gut metagenome, whole genome shotgun sequencing project. | isolation source: fecal pellets | host: Mus musculus | place: USA: New York, NY | collected 2016-10 | reverse complement strand
GAGGACGGGACGGACTTCGACCTCGCCAATCCGGGCGGCAAGGAGGAAAAGGCACAGCCCGCCACGCCGCAGACCATCCAATCCTCCGCTGCCGCCTACCGTGACCTGAACGCCACGCTCGGCAACTTCTACGAACAGCCGAAGAATGACAATGCCGAAATGGATGAACTGCTGGAGCGCATCGCCTCGCTGGAGTCGGAACTGGAAAGCGAGAAGGGCAAGGCTTCCGCCGTGGATGACCAAGTGGCACTCATGGAGAAATCCTACGAGCTGGCGGCAAAGTACATGGGCGGTCAGAACGGCAGACAGCCTTCGGCGGAACAGGCGGCAGAGCCGCCCACTGTGCAGAAGGGGAAAAAGAACACGGCTACACCCGTAAGACAAGTGACCCGCCAAGTCGTTTCCTCGCTTGCACAGCCCATGTGCAATGCGGAGTTTGTCGCCGCCTTCTCGCAGGAAAGCAACCGGGGTTTCAACACGACTGTCGGCACGGCGGAGGTATCGGACAGGAACACCATCCCGGCGTGTGTGCATGGTGCGCAGAGCGTGACAGACGGGCAGACGGTAAGGCTGCGCCTGCTGGAGCCTATGGCGGTGGCGGGCAGGACAATTCCCCGCAATGCGGTAGTGGTCGGCACGGGCAAGATACAGGGTGAGCGGCTCGACATCGGGATCACCTCGTTGGAATACGACGGCACGATTATCCCGGTGGAGCTTGCGGTCTATGACACGGACGGACAGCCCGGCATCTTCATCCCGAATTCGATGGAGATGAACGCCGTCAGGGAGGTCGCCGCCAACATGGGTGGCTCGTTGGGGAGTAGCATCAACATCTCCACCAATGCCGGGGCGCAACTTGCCTCCGACTTGGGCAAGGGGCTGATACAAGGCACGAGCCAGTATATCGCCAAGAAGATGCGAACCGTCAAGGTGCATCTGAAAGCCGGGTACAGGGTCATGCTTTACCAAGAAAAAGATTGAGAACAATAAAAAAATTACCACTAAAAATCCAAAAGTAATGAGAAAAGTAATCATCATGTTTGCCCTCGCTATGGGCATCGCAACTGCTAACGCGCAGGAGAATGTAACCGTTGAAACGACCAACGGAAGTGAACAACCGACCTTGACGAAGGAGGTCTACCCGCAGAAGGAGGCGGACGGCGACCTGTATCACGGGCTGTCGCGCAAGCTGACCTTCGACCGCATGATACCGCCGCACGGTCTGGAAGTGACCTACGACAAGACCGTCCACATCATCTTTCCGGCGGAGGTGCGCTATGTAGATTTAGGCTCGCCCGACCTGATTGCCGGGAAAGCAGACGGAGCGGAGAACGTAATCCGCGTGAAGGCTACCGTGCGGAACTTCCCCAACGAAACCAACATGTCCGTCATCACGGAGGACGGCAGTTTCTACACCTTCAACGTGAAGTATGCCGCCGAACCGCTGCTGCTCAACGTGGAGATGTGCGACTTCATCCATGACGGCAGCACGGTGAACCGCCCGAACAACGCGCAGGAAATCTATCTGAAAGAGCTGGGCAGCGAAAGCCCGATGCTGGTGCGACTTATCATGAAGTCAATTTACAAGCAGAACAAGCGCGAGGTGAAGCATATCGGCTGCAAGCGTTTCGGCATCCAGTACCTGTTGAAAGGCATCTACACGCACAACGGCTTGCTTTATTTCCACACGGAGATAAGGAACCAGAGCAACGTGCCTTTCGATGTGGACTACATCACTTGGAAAATCGTGGACAAGAAGGTGGCGAAGCGTACCGCCGTGCAGGAGCAGATCATTCTGCCGCTCCGTGCGCAGAACTACGCCACACTCGTGCCGGGCAAAAAGAGTGAGCGCACGGTCTTCACTATGGCGAAGTTCACCATCCCCGATGACAAGTGCCTCATTGTGGAACTTAACGAGAAGAACGGCGGCCGTCACCAGTCCTTCGTGATCGAGAACGAGGACTTGGTACGCGCCAATACCATCAACGAACTTCAAGTGCGCTGACCATGAGAAAATACATCGCAATAATCATCGCGTCGCTTGCCCTTTTCACGGGGCAGGCGCACGCCCAGCGATGCCTGCCGAAGATGCAGGGCATCGAGGTAAGAGCGAACATGGCGGACGGCTTCAAATCCCGGTGGCAAGGACGGCGGGTACAGCTTCGGGCGGCACTCTCCACCTACACGAAGAAGGGGAACAAGTGGGTGTTCGGTGGCGAATACCTCCTGAAGAACAATCCCTACAAGGACACCAAGATACCCGTGGCGCAGTTCACGGCGGAGGGCGGATATTATTTCAAGATACTGTCGGATGCCCGAAAAATCGTGTTCGCCTATGCCGGGGCTTCGGCTCTTGCCGGATATGAGTCGGTGAACTGGGGAAAGAAGGTGCTGCATGACGGCTCCACGCTGCACGACCGGGATACCTTCATCTACGGCGGTGCGCTGACGCTTGATGTGGAGTGCTACGTGGCAGACCGTATTGCCTTGCTTGCCAACCTGCGGGAGCGTTGCCTGTGGGGTGGCGACACAAGGAAGTTCCACACGCAGTTCGGGGTCGGCATCAAGTTCATCATCAACTGACACGGGCATGGAACGGACGGAAATAGATGCTGTCAGACGGATGCCGCTTGCGGATTTTCTCGCACGGTTGGGGCATGAGCCTGTCAGAAGGAGCGGTAACGAGCTGTGGTATCTCGCCCCGTACAGGGGCGAACGCACACCCTCTTTCCGTGTGAACGTGGCGAAACAGCTCTGGTACGACTTCGGCTTGGGCAAGGGCGGCGATATTTTCACGCTTGCCGGGGAGTTTCTGCAAAGCGATGACTTTAGGACGCAGGCGAAGTTCATAGCGGAAGCCGCCAATATGACGGTGACCGGATGGGAAAAGCCCGCCTATTTCCCAAAGCCGACCGAACCCGTCTTTGAGGATGTGGAGGTCGCTCCGCTGTTTCGTTCACCGCTGACGGAGTATTTAGAGGAACGGGGCATACCAATCGGAGTAGCATCCCGCCACTGTTGCCGTCTGAACTACGGCGTTCGTGGAAAACGGTATTTTGCCGTCGGTTTCCCGAACATGGCAGGAGGTTATGAAGCCAGAAGCCGCTTTTTTCAAGGGGTGCATACCACCGAAGTCTGTATCGCTGGTAAAGGCGAAGGATACCACGGCTGACGAGTGCCTCGTGTTTGAGGGCTTCATGGACTTCCTATCCGCTCTGACGCTTGGTGTAACCGGTAACGCAGACTGCCTTGTGCTGAACTCTGTCGCCAATGTAGGTAAAGCTGTGGAACTGCTGGACGGTTACAGGCGCATCGGCTGCTTCCTCGACCGTGACGAAGCTGGACGGCGGACGCTTGACACTCTTGCCAAACGGTATGGGGCGCGTGTCACCGACCGTTCCTCACTCTATGACGGTTGCAAGGACTTGAACGAGTACCTGCAACAGACAACGAAAAAACAGAAAAACAACCATCAAAAAATCGAAGAAAAATGAACATACTGAACAACAGAAACAAGAGAACAAACATCTTCAAGGCGGTGGCGTTATGCCTGATAGCCGCCGTGTCATTCACCCTCGTGTCGTGCGACGACGACATGGACATCCAACAGTCCTATCCCTTCACGGTGGAGGTCATGCCCGTACCGAACAAGGTGACTAAGGGGCAGACGGTTGAAATCCGCTGTGAGTTGAAAAAGGAAGGCGACTTCGCTAACACCCTTTACACCATCCGCTATTTTCAGTTTGAGGGAGAAGGAAAGTTGAAAATGGATAACGGCATCACCTTCCTGCCCAACGACCGCTACCTGCTGGAGAACGAAAAGTTTCGTTTGTACTACATAGCGGAGGGCGACGAAGCACACAATTTCATCGTGGTGGTGGAGGATAACTTCGGCAACTTTTTCGAGTTGGAATTTGACTTCAACAACCGGAATGTAAAGGATGACGGCTTGACCATCGTTCCCATCGGCAACTTCAGACCCTTGCTGAAATGATGCGTGTATTCATGGTAATGCTCTGTTCGCTTCTGGCGGTCTGTTCCGTGTCTGCACGGATCAGCCGCCAAGAGGGGACGGACGGGCAGGCGGCAATCTACCGTCTGCCACTTTTCGAGAGGGCGGTACGCTGCACGAAATATTTTGAAGGCTGGCACTCGGAAAAGCACCACCCATATGTGGGTTGGGGTCACAAAATTTTGCCGGGCGAAAGGTACTCGGCACGAACCATGACAAAACGGCAGGCGGACGCGCTCCTGCGGAAAGACCTGCGGAAGTTTTGCGCGATGTTCCGGCAGTTCGGGAAGGACAGCCTTCTGCTTGCCACGCTTGCCTACAACGTGGGCCCATACCGGCTTTTGGGGAGCAAGACAATCCCCAAAAGCACCTTAATCAAGAAGCTGGAAGCTGGCGACAGGAACATCTACCGTGAGTATATAGCCTTCTGTAACTACAAGGGAAAACGCCACGCCATGTTGCTTAAACGGCGAAAGGCGGAGTTTGCGCTGCTGTACGAACGACAATAATAGTTAGGTGTGCCAATTTGTCATTTGGCACGCCTTTTGTTATTTTTTTTGTAAAAAGTGAAAAATATGGATTATTCCCAAAAACTGAGAAAAATAAATAATCGATACAACCCAGACTCGTCAATGCTCGTAGAGCAAAGAATGTTCAGTGGAGAATCTTTATATGATAAAGATGTAGCAAGATATGTAATGCGTGCAATGAAAGCCGTTGATGAGGAATATACAAAACGGTCTAAAGCTGCAGGTGAAGTTGTTAAACAGCATCTAAAAGAATTACTTACGAATGTATCGTATGAATATCAAGGTTCTGTTATGACAGATACACACATAAGGGGAGCTAGTGATATAGATTTACTGGTACTATGTGATAAATTTGTTGGAACAGATATTTTTAAGGTAAGAGAAGAATTAGCGAAAACATGGAAATATAACAGTTATCAGCTAGGTAGATTATGTCAGTTTGATAATTCTTTCTCTCAATATGAGGGTAATAGTTTTCGGGATATGGCATTTTTGCGGACTCAAATTGAAAAGATTATGTCACGTACATATACTATATGTGACATATCAAAGCCCAAGGCGGTAAAAATTACCAATCAAAATCTTCATCGGGATGTAGATATTGTAACATCATCATGGTTTCAATCGTTGGATTATGTGTTGGACGGAATGCCAGAAAACAAACGTGGCATAAAAATATACAATAAAAGCACTGGATTTTCTGAAGGTCCTGATTATCCGTTTCTAAGCATATCAAGAATAAACCAAAGAAGTTCAGATACAAATGGACGTTTGAAAAGAATGATTAGATTCCTTAAAAATGTTCGTACAGATTCTGAGAAAGATATTCCACTTACAAGTTTTGAAATCAATGCTATCTGTTACTCAATACCAGTACAAGATTACGCACAAAAAGAATACAAGGAATTGGTTTACATCTTGTGGTATTCTATGTTCCATTTATGGAATGATGGCAAACAAGATGAACTTAAGTCAGTGGTTGGAGACGAATATATCTTTAAAGATAAGCCAGAAAAACTTGCGGCATTAAAAGTATTGGAAGACGAAGTTTATAAAATAAATAAAGATTTAGGTAATATATGAAACCAAGAATATTTATCGGTTCATCAAGCGAAGGTCTTGATGTGGCCAACCGAATCAAGGACTTTTTCAAGGAGGATTACGATTGTTATCTTTGGACAGACAATATCTTTAAGAACAATGAATCATTTTTGGAAACGCTGATCAAATCTGCCAGTTTATTTGATTTCGGTTTTATGGTATTTTCTGCTGATGACGAACTTATTGTCAGAGATAAGCATTTTGAATCAGCACGTGACAATGTCTTATTTGAATATGGTCTTTTCCTTGGTCGTGTAGGTTTAGATCGAGCTTTTGTTATTGCTCAACAAGAAGCAAAAATACCTACCGATTTGTTAGGCATAACGAACACTCGGTATGAAGTGAAAAGTGGTACAGACGGAAAGAAAGTCGCTACAGATTCATTAGAAAAAGGTTTAGCTAAATTAAAAAAACAAATTGACGAAAGCATCAACCTCGGGCATCTAGGGCTCTTGCCATCAACAGTGTTGGCAATTTCCTACTTTGAGGGATTTGTTAAACTTGCGGCAGAATGGCTTACAGAAAACACACCGGGATTGGAAATTGATGGTACCCAATATGACAAGGGTATCTTAAAAATTGTAATGCCGGATTCTCTTGATGCAGATATAAAAAAGTGTGCAATGTTGTATTATAAGAAATTGGGACTAAAAGAGGCTAAGATTGATACAAAACAAAGAAGTTACCCTATTCATTTTGCGACAAAAGATGGCGAAGATTCTTTGGAAATATATGATATGCCGACTATTTTGACGGGTATAGACAAGGCAATTGATATGTATTTTCGAGTAGGACATATTGGTAAAAAGATAGAACAAGAACTTGCGGAAGAAAATGAAATGAATAATTTTCGGAGGGTTTTACAACTTTTGATCAACGAAGATGCCTTTTGTAGAGAATGTGTTGTAATTATATAATCTACAACTCCGATGAAGCCGCAACTTCATCGGAGTTTCCGCTTTTCATACATTCGGGATTGTTCCTGTGTCTATCACGCCACCGTCCCTGCAATGCTCGATGCTGCCGGGCGTAAATCCCATGCTATTGATTGCGATGTGGCGAATATAGTCCGCATACTCCTTACCTTGAAAATTCTGTCCCGTAAGGTTTCTGAAAATCATCTTTATGCTTATGCCGTCGTTGCCGTGCAAGATGATTTTTCCGTTCTGCCTGATTGTTTCCATGATTAAAACTTGTTTTTTGTGAATGGTATCGCAGATTGGCACAAAGGTTTCTTTGCTACTTTCTTTGTCCGCCATCATGCTCACTGAAAGAAAGTAGGGCGGCTCTCGCCGCCGCCACTCAAAAGCGTGTGTAAAGTCCTGTCACCATCGTGAACATTTCTTCCAGCATATCAAAATAGATACCCTCGTATACGGCAATGTCCTTCGTCCTGCATTCGAATGTCTTCTTGCTGAACGTCTTGCGGTAGAAACGCATATTGTAGAGGTCTGCCCCTGCATCATAGATGATGTCAAGGCGGTTTGCGCTTGTCTTGTTCCTTGAAAGGCTCATCCGTAAGCCGTTGCCCATATCTATAAAATCACGACTTCCTGTCATAGTGGCGAAGCGTTTTCCGCCTATCTGCTGTAATATCGTCTTTGCTATCATATCCGTTGTTCTTAGGGTTTTAAGTGTTGGCGGTGCGCACACCGCCAACCCGTTCAAAATTCTATCATCTCGGCAATGGGTGTCTGACATTGTAGCCATTCCTTCACGCACTCCATATTATACTCGCTCGTGATGACTGCCGTATGGCTGTCGGTGGCGGTGAAGCGTGTACTTTCGTAGTCGTCAATCCACCCTTTGAGGGTGTCTGTTCCCCACGCTTCGGCATCGTCAAATATGCCGTCCAATGCCGTGATAGGCTCTTTGAACTTGACAATCAGTGTTTGATAGGTTGTGTTCATACTCTGTCCTCCTTTCCTTGTTTTGCGGTCAACCATTTGTCCCTTGCTTCCCGACATTCGTCCAATGTGGGTTTCACACAAGCGAACAATTCTCCGTCTGTGTGGCGGTAATCGTATTGTACAAGTGTCCGCCTGCGTCTACCGATACCCGATTGGAAACGCTCGTATTTCTCCGTACCTGCTTCCGTGCAGGTGCTTACTCCGTTGATGGTCATTCGTGTTGTCATAATCATCGCTCTTTTAGATGTTAAAAATGTACTGATAAAAGTCTGTTCTTCATCACCATTTCGGGGTTGCTCGTGTAGCGTTGGTGCAGGTAGAAATGGTGTGAGCCGAAGCCGTAATGGAAGAACTTGTCAAGTTCGTGCTTCTCGGCAAATTCCCTTACACCTTTTCTTAACCCCTCCTCACTCGTTGCGAGAATGAGGAGGTTTACAAATTCAAGGAACATCGTGGGGATTGCATCATCCCACACACAAATCATACTTTCAATTCTTACTTCCATATCCATATCGTTTTAGGGTTTATGCTATGCTGATTTTCTCATCCGTTTGCGGATTAGGTTCATATTGCTGTCCACAAGGTTTATGATGCGGTCGTGATACTCGGTGTTTTGGTTGCACACTCCACGGCTCTGCACCACCTTGAATGTCTTTAACGACACCTCTATCGTTTCAATGCGCACTCCGTCTATGGTAGCCGAAAGGATAAGGGAGTGTTTTTTGAGATAGTAGGAGTTAGACCACACACAATGGCGCATTTTCGTTCCTTCTTCCGCAAACTCGGCTACGCTCTCCAATACACGGATGCTCAATGTACCGTCTGTAAAGGCGATGCCAAAGAACTTGCCTTTGAGCCTGCGGTATTCCTTTTCGTGTTTTTTCGCTTCCTGCTGCCGTTCCCTCAACTGCTGCCGTTCCCTTTGGCGGTTGCGCTTTTCCACCCACTTGTCGTGTTCGGCGTTGAGGTCTTGGGGGCAGACATACTTCGGGCTGTTCGTGTCTTTCCCGAAGTGTCGCAGGAGTTCTATCATATCACGCCACATAGAGCCGTCTGCAATGGTGTAGCCGTTGCGGATGCAGATTTTTATTGATGCCCAATACTCCCCGATGTTGAATGAGTAGCGCAGATAGTGGCGCAACATAGGGTATTGCCCTGCCTTCAAAAGCGTTTCCGCACGGCTGTCGGTTAGAATGGCTTTGAAAAGGTCGTAAGGCAGTATGTTGTGATATTCACCTTTGAAGCCGTTGCGTTTCACTTCGGGGATAAAACGCTGTCGGGGGTAGGTGCATATCGGGGCGATGTCGTATGCCCGGAGTTCTTGGTTCTTGCGCACCTCCATGTCGCTGTATTCCGTCCACTGGTCATAGTAGAAAAGCGACATACCACGCAATCGGGCAACGGTTGTTGTCTTTCCGTTGGGGGCAATCCACCTCTGTACCACCTCAAAGATGGAATACTTGGCTGTCTGTCCTACTTTGTATCGGGACTTGACGGAAAAGAAGCGTATCACTTGGTACTGCTTGCAGGTGGTGATAATGGAGAAATACTCCATATCGCTGATTACCCTCTTTCGGGTGCGCAACGCTTCCAACTCCATGCCGCAACGGGGGCAGGTGCATCCGCAAATGGTGTCCGCAAGGTCGTGTCCGCTCTTCCACGAATGTCCGCACTCGGTGCAGATGTTCGTGCCGTTTGCCCTTTTGACTGCGTAATGCTTGAAGCAATGGCGGAAAGCGTATGCCTTCTGTGCTTCGGTCAAATTCGGTAGTCGCTTGCTCAGACGTGCGACTTCCTGCTGGATGCGTGTTCTCGGTTTCATAAGCCTAAATCAAATAATGAGGGTTGTGATTGGGTTTCTTTTTTCGCTGACGGTCTGTTGCGGTTCTGCAACTTGCGGAGTTCCTCCTCTTGGTATCTGCGGACTGCGTTCTGCCGTGCCTCCGCCTTTTCCTCTGCCGTGAGTTCCACAACGTGGTTCACTACCACTTGGCAGTTCATCGGCTTGCCCACCTCTATCTCGTTCTCGTCATAGTAGTGGATGGCTTGCCCGAAAATCTCTCCGTCCGTGAAGCCGTTGCAACCGCTTTTCTGCACATAGTTCAGAATGTAGGTTACGCAATCGTCTATGTTCTTGGCAGGGTTGCGGTAGTTCTTCGCAAAGAGCGCATCTTCTTCCGCACGCTGTTCCAAATACATCTGTATCGTTCTCTTGAAATGGTCTGTTCCTTTCATATTGCTTTCGTTTTTAGATTGTCTGTTTCAGTATATCTCTCCAATAGGTAGGCTGTACCTCGCTGAGTAGGAAGTCTATGAAATCCCTCCGTGCGTCCTTGTTCAGTTCGTGGTAGAGTTCACGGAATGTGCTGAAATTGCCGTTGATGTACGTTTCCTCCATATACTCGAAGATGTTACCCACCTCGTAATATCTGCACTGCTGCGCTGCCGTCTTGCTGTTTCTCTTTGCCATATCTGTAAGGGTTAAAGGGTGAGTAACCAAAGGATGAAGCCGAAGAAGGCAATGGTGGAAAGGATAGCCACGATTACACCTATCGCCACTCGGAACACTCCGTTTACAATCTCTGTGATAATGCCCCAAAGGATGCCGAACACCCCGAAGGCGGTGCGCATTATCAAGCCGCATATCGTCAACCCGATGTATTGCGCTGTCTGTTTGAAGTCTGCCGTTGCTGTCATATCTTCGCTGTTTTTGATTTTTTTGTTTTTTATGCGGATTCAAGAGCTGAGGGAGTTGAGTTTCAAACTATCTTATCTGCCTCTCGTTTATCCGACATTTTTTTTATGCGTCTTTCTGTCGCATCGGTCGTTTTCGTTTCGGGTGCTTGAAAAGGTAGGGATTAGGGAATGCAAGGTTTTTCGGCGGAAATACTACCCGAAGGGCTGGAGATTTTTGCCGAAAACAGGAGGCGTGACCTTGCTTTCCCGTCAAATCCCGGAATTACCTTTGCGCCCAGAACGAAAATGACTGACTGATGCGGCTCTACTGAAAGGCGCAAGATGGAGGTAAACGAAAACAGAGGCAGATTGGAATACAAAAACTTCAGGGGAAATCCGTAAAAAGAGGGAACGACTAAAAGAAAAGGAAATCATCGGAAGCGTGAAAAGGGCAAACCACCGACAAGGAAGTATGAATGTTTCCGATCCGATGGCACTTGTTCCACCGGGCGGCAACATTCTTTCTTCCCGGTTTGCCCGGCTGTGTGTGGCCGCTTGCTTCATTCATGGGGCAAGCTGACGCACTCTGCATATATTCCGCTTCCGGCACAAATGGACAACGAAAAAAGAAAAATCATCTGAAAACCCGTAAAAGCACCTCTTGGCATAGCCACAAAAGAAAGGGGCATTGCATCATCAGTCTAAACATCGTTTAGGCGTTAGGCAATGCCCTTTTCTCAGGCTATGTGGTAGTCGGCACACGTTTGTTCAAAACTCGTTTTGGGCAATGGTGTACCGACGGATAAAATCGCTTTTACGGAAAAATCTTATGTATGAGGGAATAAAAAATCCGGGAACTTGTTTCAAAATCTAGGATAAAATAGCTACTTTTGCATACGAAGAGTTCTTTGAAGGTTACGCAATGCGCAGAAGGATAATGCAGTAGATAACTAACTAAATCGTAACCTATTACTATCAAGAGCAATTAACCTACGCTCATTTCCAGTAAATTAGACCTTTTTCGTAACTTCATGCAACAAAGATACACAAAATTTTTAGTTTCTCCATTCATTAATAAAAGTCCGACCCAGGAATTGTTCATACCCAAACATAATGAATGAAAGAATTCATGCATCTAAGTGAGCTCTATGTGATGAACGTATAGCGCATATGCTGTGGGCGGCATAAAGAGAGCGGGGTATACAAAAAAAGACAGAGCCCGATGATTGTGTATCATCAGGCTCTGTCGTGAAGGGGGCGGTTACCTACTCTCCCACTTTCGCAGTACCATCGGCGTGGCGGGGTTTAACTTCTCTGTTCGGAATGGGAAGAGGTGGAGCCCCCGCGCTATGGCCACCTTAGTTTATCTTTTTCCTGGCACCGGTACTTATCGTCCGGCCGGTATGGGTCAGGTCGGTAGCACTCTGGAAGCTGTGACTTATCTATTTTACTCGCGACTCCTGCTGTCGTATACTATCACTTGTTATTTGGGGGATTATACTCCCCGGAAAGGGTTCGGGCTATTAGTATTGCTCGGCTGTGGACATTGCTGCCCCTGCACCTGCAACCTATCTACGTCGTAGTCTGCAACGACCCTATGTGGAGATCTTATCTTGAGGAGGGCTTCGTGCTTAGATGCTTTCAGCACTTATCCTGTCCAGACGCGGATACCCGGCGGTGCACCTGGCGGTACAACCGGTAAACCGGTGGTCTGTCCAGCACGGTCCTCTCGTACTAGTGCCGGACCCTCGCAAATCTCCTACGCCCACAACAGATAGAGACCGAACTGTCTCACGACGTTCTGAACCCAGCTCGCGTGCCACTTTAATAGGCGAACAGCCTAACCCTTGGGACCTTCTCCAGCCCCGGGATGTGACGAGCCGACATCGAGGTGCCAAACCACTCCGTCGATATGAGCTCTTGGGAGGGATCAGCCTGTTATCCCCGGAGTACCTTTTATCCTTTGAGCGATGGCCCTTCCATGCGGAACCACCGGATCACTATGCTCTAGTTTCCTACCTGTGCGACTTGTTTGTCTCCCAGTCAAGCGCGCTTGTGCCATTACACTCTGCGGCCGGTTACCAATCGGCCTGAGCGCACCTTTAGAAGCCTCCGTTACTCTTTTGGAGGCGACCACCCCAGTCAAACTACCCACCAAGCAGTGTCCTCTCAAACGAGAGTTAGAGACCAAATGTGCGAAGGTCAGTATTTCAACGTCGACTCCTCAGGAACTGGCGTCCCTGACTCGCTGTCTCCTGACTATCCTACACATCGCACACCCGGTCACAGTGCTAAGCTGCAGTAAAGGTTCACGGGGTCTTTTCGTCCCGTTGCGGGTAATCGGCATCTTCACCGATACTACAATTTCACCGAGTTCATGGTTGAGACAGTGTCCAGATCATTACACCATTCGTGCAGGTCGGAACTTACCCGACAAGGAATTTCGCTACCTTAGGACCGTTATAGTTACGGCCGCCGTTTACCGGGGCTTCAATTCAATGCTTCTCTTGCGATGACATCTCCTCTTAACCTTCCGGCACCGGGCAGGTGTCAGGCTATATTCTTCGTCTTTAAACTTTGCATAGCCCTGTGTTTTTGTTAAACAGTTGCCTGGACCTATTCTCTGCGCCCCGCCTTGCAGCGGGGACCCCTTATCCCGAAGTTACGGGGTCAATTTGCCTAGTTCCTTAACCATGATTCTCTCGAGCGCCTTAGTATATTCTACCCGACCACCTGTGTCGGTTTACGGTACGGGCCAACGCAAGATATGTTTAGCGGGTTTTCTTGGGAGCCGGATTACCATCTCTGTCCGATCCGCCGGGGCTTCTCGGTACTGTCCCGTTTCATCATACAGCGTGTACTTGACTGCGCCATATATAACTACGCGGTTTAACGTGCTATTCCGTCAGCACGCGGATGTGTCACTTCTCCGTCGCCGCATCACTCTTGCGCCGGGTGCCGGAATGTTGACCGGCTGTCCATCGGATACGCCTTGCGGCTTCTCCTTAGGTCCCGACTTAACCTGATCCGATTAGCGTTGATCAGGAACCCTTGGTCTTTCGGCGTTGGGGTTTCTCGCCCCAATTATCGTTACTTATACCTACATTTGCTTTTCCGGTACCTCCAGCAAGGCTCGCGCCTCACCTTCTGCGGCATGCGGAATGCTCCCCTACCAATCTCAAAACTGTTTGAGATTCCACGGCTGCGGCAGCGGACTTATGCCCGATTATTATCCATGCGGGATCACTCGACTAGTGAGCTGTTACGCACTCTTTAAATGAATGGCTGCTTCCAAGCCAACATCCTAGCTGTCAAGGCAATCCCACCTCGTTATGGTCTTCAACTTAGCCCGCATTTGGGGGCCTTGGCCGGTGGTCTGAGTTGTTCCTCTCTCGGACGCGGACCTTAGCACCCGCGCCCTCACTCCCGGGGATCGTGCCGCGGCATTCGGAGTTCGTCAGGACTTGATAGGCGGTGAAGCCCTCGCATCCTATCGGTCGCTCTACCTCCGCGGTACTGACCCCGAGGCTGCACCTAAATGCATTTCGGGGAGTACGAGCTATCTCCAAGTTTGATTGGCCTTTCACTCCTACCCTCAGGTCATCCGAAAGCTTTTCAACGCTTACCGGTTCGGTCCTCCAGTGGGTGTTACCCCACCTTCAACCTGCCCAAGGGTAGATCACTTGGTTTCGCGTCCACCTCCGCCGACTCTGACGCCCTGTTCAGACTCGCTTTCGCTCCGGCTCCGTGCCTGGTGACACTTAGCCTCGCCGGCGACGGTGACTCGTAGGTTCATTATGCAAAAGGCACGCTCTCACCCCACTTAAGGGCTCGAACCGCTTGTAGGCACATGATTTCAGGGTCTGTTTCACTCCTCTGTTCGAGGTTCTTTTCACCTTTCCCTCACGGTACTGGTTCGCTATCGGTCTCTCGGTAGTGTTTAGCCTTGCCGGATGGTCCCGGCGGATTCTCGCAGGATTTCTCGTGTCCCGCGATACTCAGGTGCCTGTCTCTTCAATATCCTCCGGATTTCGCCTAAGGGGCTTTCACCCGCTATGGCCCGGCTTTCCAGCCGGTTCGGCTATCCTGGATACCGAATTTGTCGTCAGGTCCTACAACCCCGGATGATGCGTTGCCACATCTCCGGTTTGGGCTCCTCCGCGTTCGCTCGCCACTACTTGCGGAATCATTGTTATTTTCTTTTCCTCCGGGTACTGAGATGTTTCAGTTCCCCGGGTTCGCCTCTGCGCATACCGCAGATACCGGAATCGCTTCCGGTGGGTTGCCCCATTCGGAAATCCGCGGCTCAATGGGTATTTGCCCCTCCCCGCGGCTTATCGCAGCTTGTCACGTCCTTCTTCGCCTCCGAGAGCCAAGGCATCCTTCATGTGCCCTTGTCTCCTTTCCTTGGTGTCTTTTGACTTGACTCATCATCTGATGAGCCCGCCGTATATTGTAGTATACTTTGCCAAATTGGTCACTCGTATTTCGATTTGTCTGTCATGATTTATATCATGACTGCTTCCAGTATGTCAATGTGCTCCTTCCTGTGTGGAGAATAACGGATTCGAACCGTTGACCCCCTGCTTGCAAAGCAGGTGCTCTAGCCAGCTGAGCTAATCCCCCGTTTCCACATCATGCAGATGCGGTATGGGAAAACAATATCCAAGCAGTAAAGAGACCGGGATATGACCCGAAACATCTCTCTGTGTCATTCCGGCCAAACCTTGCGGTCCGGCTGACGTTTTGCCTTCGTTGAGGTCGTCGTTTCCTTCTGAGTTCACCGCTTGCGCGGTCGCTCCAGAAAGGAGGTGTTCCAGCCGCACCTTCCGGTACGGCTACCTTGTTACGACTTAGCCCCAGTCACCGGTCTTACCCTAGGACGCTCCTTGCGGTCACGTACTTCAGGCACTCCCGGCTCCCATGGCTTGACGGGCGGTGTGTACAAGGCCCGGGAACGTATTCACCGCGCCGTGGCTGATGCGCGATTACTAGCGAATCCAGCTTCATGGAGTCGGGTTGCAGACTCCAATCCGAACTGAGACGGCTTTTCGGGTTCCGCTCGGCGTCGCCGCCTGGCTTCCCGCTGTGGCCGCCATTGTAACACGTGTGTCGCCCCGGACGTAAGGGCCGTGCTGATTTGACGTCATCCCCGCCTTCCTCTCAGCTTGCGCCGGCAGTCTCGACAGAGTTCCCAGCTTAACCTGTTGGCAACTGTCGATAGGGGTTGCGCTCGTTATGGCACTTAAGCCGACACCTCACGGCACGAGCTGACGACAACCATGCAGCACCTCGCAGAAGACTCCGTAGAGCTACACCCTTTCAGATGTATTCCTCCTGCGTTTGAGCCCGGGTAAGGTTCCTCGCGTATCATCGAATTAAACCACATGTTCCTCCGCTTGTGCGGGCCCCCGTCAATTCCTTTGAGTTTCACCGTTGCCGGCGTACTCCCCAGGTGGAATGCTTAACGCTTTCGCTGTATCACCCAGAGGTCAATCCCTCCGGACAATTAGCATTCATCGTTTACTGCGTGGACTACCAGGGTATCTAATCCTGTTCGATACCCACGCTTTCGTGCTTCAGCGTCAGTTGGGCGCCGGTATGCTGCCTTCGCAATCGGAGTTCTGCGTGATATCTATGCATTTCACCGCTACACCACGCATTCCGCATACTTCTCGCCCACTCAAGAACATCAGTTTCAACGGCACGACGGGGTTGAGCCCCGAATTTTTACCGCTGACTTGATATTCCGCCTACGCACCCTTTAAACCCAATAAATCCGGATAACGCTCGCATCCTCCGTATTACCGCGGCTGCTGGCACGGAGTTAGCCGATGCTTTTTCTTCAGGTACTCTCGCTAAGCCCACACGTGGACTCAATTGCTCCCTGACAAAAGAAGTTTACAACCCGTAGGGCCGTCATCCTTCACGCGACTTGGCTGGTTCAGGCTCTCGCCCATTGACCAATATTCCTCACTGCTGCCTCCCGTAGGAGTCTGGTCCGTGTCTCAGTACCAGTGTGGGGGACCTTCCTCTCAGAACCCCTAGACATCGTCGCCTTGGTGGGCCGTTACCCCGCCAACAAGCTAATGTCACGCATGCCCATCCGTCTCCGGAGTTGCCTCCTTTGGCCGAAAGAAGATGCCTCCCCTCGGCCACATGCGGTATTAGGCCGGATTTCTCCGGGTTATCCCGCTGAAACGGGCAGGTTGCATACGCGTTACTCACCCGTGCGCCGGTCGCCGGCGGAGCAAAGCAAGCTTCGCTCCCCGCTGCCCCTCGACTTGCATGTGTTAGGCCTGTCGCTAGCGTTCATCCTGAGCCAGGATCAAACTCTTCGTTGTATGTATTTTGTCTTTGTTTTTTCTATTGCTTTCACGACCGCTGCGCGGCTTGTGAACCAAAGAATCGCCGACCCGAAGTGTCATGTCCCGACCGCTTATTGCGCTTGGCTCAGAAATTGACTAAGAGACTTTCATGTCATGCCGCCGTCGTTGCGGCGGCCGACCCTTTCTCTTGTACTACTTGTCTATTGTAAATGCTTTCAATGTTCTTGTCAGACGCTCCCCTGCGGCCCGGAAGACCGGAAGCGAAAAGCGTTGCAAAGTTAATAACTTTCTTTCTTAACTTCCAAACTTTTTCGAAGAAATTTTTGTTTTTATTTTCTTGGCGTCTGCCTCGGCCTCTGCCGGACGGCCTTGAGTCAATCACCCGTGGAGTGTTTCTCAAAAGCGAGTGCAAAGTTAGACACTTTCTACATTACCTCCAAATTTTTCGATGAGAAAATTATGCCGTAAAACACACTTTTAAAACTATACTATTATCCCTCAAACAAATAACAACCCCACTTTAACTTTTGTTTACAAATGCTTTAAAGTCTCATTATTCCCTTATATACACGATGAGCAAAATAGACATACCACACGTGAAGATTCCAAATCGAAGTGCAAAACTTTGAGATGGGCATTAGTCATTCTCCTCTCTCCTTCTGGCGAGGGGATGCCCAAGCGGCGGGGGCGGCCTAAACCGCCCCCAAGAGCGAACAGCAGCAGAACATACTGGCAATACAAAATAAAAAGGGAGACCGAAGTCTCCCTGAGATTAACTAATTTTGTATTGCTTATGTACAGACAATTAACCTCGCAGCAAAGGTCGCAAATTTTCGCCTTACTGCAAAGAAAAACTTCGAGAGAAGAAATTGCCCTCATAGTAGGGTGCAGTCAGTCAACGCTTTGTCGTGAACTGAAGCGCAATTCCACAACCAAAGGCCACTATCTGTGGGAAAAGGCTCATGCCAAAGCCCTTGAACGCAGAAAGCGCACCACATCCAACAAGAAGCTCGACAGCGTGTTGGTGTGGCGTATAAAACAGATGATTATTGACCACCAATGGTCACCAGAACAAATTCGTGGCGTGTTGGCCAAGGAAGGTGTTTCCGTATCCATACAGACCATTTACAACATTATAAACGCTGATGAAAGCGGAGAACTGCGCCGTCACCGCAGACATCCCGACTTCCGACGACGACCAAAAGGCGAACGCAAACCCACTAAAGCCACCAACATACCAAACCGCACAAGCATACACGACAGACCGGCCGAGGCCGACGGCAAACGCTTTGGCGATTTTGAGATGGATCTTATTGTTGATGCCTACGGGCACGCGATTCTAGTGCTGCTTGAACGCATGACTGGCTTTGTGATGATGGAGAAACTACCTTACGGAAAAAGAGCCAAGCCATTGTCAAAGACTGTCGTGAGAATGCTGTACGCATACCGTAAATATCTTAAAACCATCACTACTGACAACGGCAGCGAGTTCGCGGCACACCTCGACATAACCGCCGGATTACGCATCAAAGGTCTCGATGATGTGACTGTTTACTTTGCCGACAGCTACTGCTCATGGCAGAAAGGAGCGGTCGAAAACATCAACAAACTCATCCGTCAATACATCCCCAAAAAGTCAAATTTCAATGATTTCACTGACCTATACATCAAGAATGTCGCAAAGAAACTAAACCTCAGACCACGGAAAAAACTCGGTTTTTCAAACCCGAAAACCGAGTTCTTCAAACAAATCGCTAATTTTGCACTTGCCAGTTGAACCTGCGTAGACATACCACACGTTATATAATTATCAAGTCATCCTGCGCAAAAAAATAAGCGCAAAATTTATCTTTCAAATTTTCTTCCATAAAAATAACGCCTAATGAAAGCCCTGTATATTTCATCGTCCATACTCCTTAGCATAATTGCAGTCGCATGTAGCCACAAGTCCTCCGACACATCCAACGAAAGTACTATATCCAATTTCCAGATTGTGCAAACGGTAAAGAGCGCGACACGAAACTATATATGCAAAGGCGCAAATGCAGTTTTTGCAGATTCGCTGCCAATCTACAGCAAGGTGCATCTAACAATCCAATGGCCCGAAGAATTAGGAGGCTTTAATATACAGCCACTTCAGGATTCGATAATGACGGCAATATATGAAACTCCGAAAACTTCAATTGACGAGACTATTCTTGCCGCCCTCGATTCGCCGGAAGGAAGCGATACATATATAATGGAAGAAATCGACTCCATTCCCTCGGAAGAACAAACGATGACTCTTTATCGTGATAAAATAGCATCAGCAATAACATTTAGCCCAAGCTATATCGTATATCAGATAATGACAGCATCATATGATGGAGGCGCCCACGGCATGACCGTATCACGTTTTATAAACTATGATTTCGATTCCACCCGTGTCATCACTCCTCAGCTTGCATTCAAAGCCGGATGCGATGAAACCATGTTAAAGGCAATTCAAGAACAACTCATGGCAATGTGCCAGGTAAGATCACTCAACGAACTCGACAATTATGGGATTTTTTCAAACCAGATTTTCGTAAGTCCGGAGTTCTACCTACAGGGCTACAATATCGTATTCCATTACAACCCATACGACATAGCACCCTATTCGACCGGAAGCATTGATGTGCCCGTACCGTATTATACCATCCGCGAATGCCTCTCACCTGAAGTATTACGGTTACTGACATCAACAGAGGTCTGAACTCAACGCGTGAAACGCTTCAAAAGATTATAGCTGGGCACTATTCCAAGTTCTCCGGCCTTACTGAGGTCTGCCACACCTGCCTCCTTATTGCCAAGTTTAAGATATATGTATCCTCGGTTGTAATACGCCTCACCGAAATCAGGCTTGATATCTATAGCGCCGGAATATGCGCTCAAAGCGGATGTATAATCGCCCGACTGGAGCAGCATATTACCTTTATTATAGTATGCTATTGCCATTCTCGGTGACAGTTCTATTACCTTATCGAGGTCAGACATCACTTCAGCCGCCACCATTTTTGATGTCTGTCCGGCCATCTCCGGCAGGATACCTTCGCGTTTTGTATCACGCGACAGACGATCCATCTCGGCATTTTTCATGCGAGCGTTAGCTCTGAGCATATAGGCAAGCGTAAAATCAGGAGCAAGAGCGATAGCTCTGTCAAGATCAGCCATTGCCGAAGCGTAATTATGAAGAGTATAATAGTCCATAGCGCGCCCGAAATAATCAATCGCACGCGGGCGGTGTGTTTCCAGATATCCGTTGTAATACTCTATTGATGAAAAATGCTTGCCGATAGCATCCTCATCCGATAGCTGAGGTTCCCGATTAGTTGTCATCAGCAAAAATCTGAGAGCACGTGTCGCATTGAGGTCGTCCACTTCCTTTATATAATAGGGTACCTCCTTGATTTCCGTGGTTGTGACGTAATATGAAAGGGTGAACATCGGCTCAACCTCTATCGCCAGATTTCTATCCTGTACGCGTCCCTTTATGCCCTCGGTTGCATATTCCTCTTTTACAGTAGCATTGTTGTCTACAGTCAACAACGATGTAAAGCGTGCTGCCACCTGCTCCTGAGTTTCCTCCTTACCATGTTGCGAACCACCGGCATCCGCATCAACATCCGCACCCTCATCGGCCGGAACCGCTTGTTTCGATAGAGCCATAGCCTTGTTATAATCGCGTTCGGCCTTTGCACGCTCACCCATAAGACGATAGTTCTCGCATCTCACAAAATATGCGCCTGAAAAAGAAGGGAACTCAGCTATCACCTTGTCAAGGTCAGCATTTGATCTTGAGTAATCAGCAATCTCCTTTGACAGCAAAGCCCTGTTATACATAGCCTTGTAATTATCCGGATCAAGTGCAAGCACACGTGTGAAGTCATCAATAGCCTTATTATTGTCATTTACCTCAGCACGAAGCAGACCGCGATTGAATAATGCCGGCACACTCGAAGGATCCAACTGTATGGCATAGTCAAAATCAGCCATGGCTCCGAAATAATCATCAAGCTGATATCGAAGAAACGCGCGGTTCACGAAATATCCGGAAAAATGAGGCTGTAATTTTATCGCCTCATCCATATCGTTTCTCGCACGAGCATAATCCTTTGCTGAATTTATAGCTATGTCAGCTCGCATCACGTATGCGTTCACATTATTCTTGTTCAAATCAAGCGCACGGTCTATGTCAGCACTTGCCTTTGCGGTATCGCCCATAGCAAGATAAAGCCGTGCACGACCCACAAGGCCATTATCATATCGCGGATGATAGCGAAACAGTTCGTCATAAGTAGCTTCCGACCGTTTATAATCCTTTAGTTCCTCAAGAGCAAGAGCTTTATTGAGCAGCAGTCCACGGCTTTCTGGCAGTTGCTCAAGTGCACGGTCATAATCCTCCACGGCCTCCTTAAGTTTGCCTTGGTTCTGTCGCGCCACACCGCGTACCTCATACGCTCCGGTGATAAACCGATTATATGATATCGCAGTCGAAGCATCATCTTCGGCTCCAATATAATCCTCCAGCGAAATCTTAGCAATAGCACGATAGAAATATGGTTGCGCCAGATAAGGTTTGGCAGCTATCACCTGGTTGAAATACTGTATTGACAGAACATAATCCTCCAGATACAGCGAATTCTGACCGACACGCATTACCTGGTCGGTGTTAATCTGTCCATGGACATTCCCGCCGAATGAACATAATATTGAGAAAAACAGTATATACTTTAGATATTTCATTTTCATTGCGACAAAATGCGGTAATCCTGCCGGATGACATATGCCGGCACGGCAAAACGGCGATACTGTTTCAGACCTCCATTTCCGTGTAAAGTTACGTGATAAAGTTAGAAAATGAGACAATTTAGATAAAAATAACAATTACATCATGTGTGTGAAACAAAAATTAGTGGTTGTCGGAGGCGGCTTTGCCGGAATATACCTTGTAAAGCACATCGATCGGCGACTATACGATGTGGTTCTTATCGACAGCAACAACTATCATAGTTTTCCACCCCTATTCTATCAGATTGCATCGGCGGGCCTCGACCCGGCAAGCATAGCTTTCCCGTTCCGCAGAGAGATGCGCAAACTCAAACCTCTGCCAGAATACCATTTTGGCGAAGTAAAAAGCATCGATACGGACAAAAAGACTGTCACAACCCAATACGAGACTATATCATATGACAGGATTGTCATTGCAGCCGGCACACGCAACAACTTCTTTGGCATGGCCGACCTCGACAAATACGTTTTCACGATAAAGCGCACATCCGAAGCCCTGCGTTGCCGCAATGAGATTCTCGACCGATTTGAGCGGGCCGCCATATGCCACGATGCCGACAAGCGCCGGCGTCTGCTAAGCTTCACTGTAATCGGAGGCGGCCCTACAGGTGTTGAGATTGCCGGCGCGCTTGGAGAGATGAAGCGCTTCCTCTTAAAAAGAGAGTACCCTACAATCAACCCCGACGAAATGACAATCACTCTGGCTGAAGGCTCTGACCGATTGTTGCAGACAATGAGCAACGAAGCATCGGCATATGCACTCGAAGCATTGCGCCATCTGATGGTCGACGTGCAACTCGGGCGCCAGATGAAAAGCTACAGCGACAACACCTTGACCTTTGCCGACGGAGAATCAATATATTCAGAAATGGTCATCTGGACAGCCGGAGTTACAGCTGCGACGTTCAATACTACCGGCACCCCATTTTCCTTAGGCCACGGCGGACGCATACTTGTCGACGAATTCAACCGAGCCATAGGGTTGGGCGACGATATAATGGCCATCGGTGATATCTCGCTGCACGCCACATCCGACAATCCCCGAGGATGTCCGCAGGTGGCACAAGTAGCCATACAGCAAGCCCGTACACTTGCCCACAACCTCAACCGTCATTCCTGGCACCGCACATTCAGATATCATGACAAAGGCTCTATGGCGACAATAGGCCGAGGGCGGGCTGTAGCCGACCTGAAACGCTTGCACCTGAAAGGATGGCCGGCATGGATGGCATGGATGTTTGTGCATCTAATATCGATTCTTGGCATGCGCAACAAAGTAGCTGTGCTTGTCAACTGGATTTGGGCCTACTTCACCTATCCGACCTCACTACGCCTGCTCATACACCCCGAGAGATACCCGCTGCGCCACCGATGGGGAGAATCCTGAGCCGCCTTCGCCATATATCTCTGTCAATCAACTATAAGGTCGCGTTTTCTCGACAGATAAGGGAGAATCCGCTTTATCACCACCGCGGCAATCAGCAATGTGGCCACTCCGGCCAGCGCATAAGCAGCCACCCGGTTCTGCATACCGAAGAACTGCTCACCGATAAACATAAACGAGGTGATGACATATGTCATGCAGACCGCAGGCACCATGGCGACTACACAATTACGGCCTCTCGACGCAAGCCATACCACAATACTCCACAGCACTATAGTGCCGAGTGTCTGGTTGGCCCATGCGAAGTAACGCCACAATACACCGAAGTCGACCAGAGTTATGCCGAATCCCACTGCAAACAATGGCAGGCAAATCATAAAGCGCCTGACAAGAGGCCGCTGGTCGATATTGAATATATCGGCTATCATCAGGCGTGCCGAACGAAAAGCCGTATCTCCCGATGTGATGGGCGCGGCCACTACACCGAGCATAGCGAGCACACTGCCGATCGCACCGAGTGTACCGCGCGAAATCACATCGACCGCCCAAGCCGGATTATTGCCGTTCTCCGCCATAATCCGGCTAAGGGAACCTGCTCCTCCGAAGAAAGCCATTGCCACTGCCGCCCAAATAAGCGCAATGATACTTTCGGAAATCATTGCTCCGTAAAATACCATTCTGCACTCTTTTTCATTCCCCACACAGCGCGCCATCATAGGCGACTGCGTAGCATGAAATCCGGAAATCGCGCCGCATGCTATCGTGATAAACATCGCCGGGATTATCGGCAAAGCATGCGGATTGAGCTGATAATTGTGAAATGTGGTCATCTCCGGTATGGCATAGTCTCCTACAAGCAGAGCACCTAGCAATCCAAGAGCCATCATTATAAGCGCGGCCCCGAATATAGGATACAGTTTGCCTATCACCTTATCGACCGGCAACATGGTAGCCACTACATAATACACCAGGATTATACCTACCCACCATGTCTGTGGCACAGAAGGAACAAGAGTACCCAACAGCTGAGCCGGACTGAGCAGAAACACCGCACCGACCAGCACCATCAGGAATATCGAGAATACACGCACGAAATCCCGCACACCGAGCCCGAGATACTTTCCTATGATTTCGGGCAGACTGCGCCCATCCCCTCTTACAATCATCATCCCGGACATATAGTCGTGCATAGCGCCGAAAAATATTCCGCCGAGAGTAATCCAGATGAAAGCCACCGGACCGAAACACGCGCCAAGTATGGCACCGAATATAGGTCCGGTTCCAGCTATATTGAGGAGCTGAATCAGAAAAGTACGCCAGCGTGGCATACGTATATAGTCCACACCGTCGGCCATACGCCGGGCCGGAGTCGGCTTCTCGCTGTCAATACCTGCCTGTCGGTCAAGATATTTTCCATAAACAAAATACGCTCCAATCAATGCAGACAGACACAAAAGAAATGTAATCATGGAAATAGTCTATTATTCTTTACAACATACATATACAAATCAACCGGTTGCATATGGAGACGCCGTACAATACCTCTGACAAACCCGTACATCTCCACATTTAAACTCCCGCTCCCCCGGTATCTGTCAACACCGGGGAACAGAGCCTAAGAGATTGTCTAAATTTATCTCATCGCCTCGACCTCATCTGTTGTAAGGGGGATTTTCTTGCCAAGACGGCGGGCACCGGTATCGGTAATGATGAAATCCTCCTCATTTCGCACACCGCCCCAGTCGCGCCATTTCTCTACCTCGGAGTAGACTATCTGGTCGGCAAACCGGCCCTCCTTCTTCCAGAGGTCGATAAGTTCAGGAATAAAATATACCCCGGGCTCGATGGTATGCACCATGCCAGGCTCAAGCGGACGAGCCAGACGCAGCGACTTGCGGCCAAACTGTGTCGACTTCGGCTTTCCGTCGTAGCCTACCCACACCTCGCCGAGATTTTCCATATCATGATCGTCAAGTCCCATAAGATGCCCGAGACCGGTCTGGAAAAACAGCGCATATGCACCGCTTTCAACGGCATCCTGCGCAGAACAACTCAGCATTCCAAGCTCTCTCATCCCCTGCGCCACGACCTCAGCCGCACGGTTGTGTACATCGATAAACGGCACTCCAGGACGCAGCATCTCCACCGCAGCCTGATGTGCGGCCACCTGCACGTCGTACACCGCTTTCTGACGCGGGGTAAACCTGCGGTCGGCCGGTATGGTCGAAGTCATATCTCCGGCATAACCCATCTGGGTCTCGGCGCCGGCATCCACCAGCACCATGTCGCCGGGCTTTATCAGATTACCATGATAGGGATTATGCAGAGTCTGCCCGTTGATGGTACATATGGTGTTGAACGACAGCGTACAATTGTTGGCTGCAGCCACTCTCTCAAGCGCTGCCATCACCTCATACTCATACATACCGGGGCGCACACAGCGTATAGCCTCGATATGCATGTCGGCAGTCACATTGCAGGCACGTTCTATCTCCTCGATTTCCTCATCGCTCTTATGGTTACGCTGATCTACTATGGCACGTATAAGGTCTACCGACGCCTTATGGTCACCGGGCTTAAGGTCGAGCAGACGCCACAGCTTTAATGTATGCTCCGACCGGTATTCCGGCAGCGTATGTATCGTCCGCCCGGCCTTGCGCGCCGCGTCAAGCACACCGCGTAGACTGTCGGAAGTCATTACATGCTCCACACCCACATTATGGGCCTTCTCATGGAGCGTAGGCTGTGTTCCCATCCACACTATATGGTCAATCGACAGCTCATCGCCAAACAGTATCGACTCGCCGCTGTCGGCATCGATTACTGCGTTAAGCCCTGCATATGGTAGTCCGAAATAATAGAGAAATGTCGAATCCTGACGATAAGGATAAGGCGCATCCTCGAAATTGCGGCCCGACTCATCATTGCCAAGCAGCAGTATCAGCCCGCCGCCCACCTTCTCGGCAAGTCTGCGGCGCCGTTCTGTATATGTTTCTTTGCTGAACATTATATATCTCTTTCATTAACGGTAAACTATGCAAAGATAATAAAAAACGGGACACTCATGCCCCGTTTTTATTATCTAACGTAGAAAATTTATTTTAATTCTGCAATGTCTCCCGAAATTACGAATGACGGTAGAGGAGTGTGTCGACCACGAGTGGCGGAAGCAGTGGGTCGAGGCCAAGGGGGTAGAGAGAGGGAAGCGAGGAGCGGAAACGGTCGAGCCATCCGGTAAAATCGCCGTCGAAACTGTTGGCCGACAGAGAGAAAAGCCTGATAGCCTCGGGCATGTCATTGTCGAGCATGGCAGCGTATCCGGCATTGAGACAGTCGGCATATGTAGGCTGTGAGGAAACGAGACGCGAATAGTATTCACGGGCACGGGCAGTGTCGCCAGTAAGGAGCAGTGCCCAGGCCAAAGGACGCACCGCACGCTCCGGTTTCTTACCCATGAATTCTGCCTTGAAGAAATAGTTGAGGGCCTCCTTGTGGCGACCGAGCTCCACAAGACAGTGCCCGATGTTGAGCGCAATAGAGGCATCGTCGGGACGGGCCTTCTCGGCAATGCGAAAATGCTCGAGGGCTTCCTCCGTGCGACCGAGCAGACGGCACACAGCTCCAAGCCGACGGCGAGTCCACAGGCTATCGGAATTGAGTAGCTCGGCCTGCGAATAATTGCGGAGAGCCTCATCCAGCCTACCGGTCTGCTGATAGGCATAGCCAAGTTTCTGAAACATCTGGGCATCTACGGGGCCTGAGCCGACACGTATCTCCAGCACTTCGGAGGCATCCTCATAATATCCGCGCTGGAAGTAAAACTCGCCCACCGCACTCAGTGTCTCGGGCGAATGTAGATCTTTCTCAAGCAACGGCAATGCAAGCAGATTGAGCGGACGGGCAAACGGATCGGCAAACTCCCCCTTGCGCCGAAACAGCTTGAAGAATCGATATAACCCCTGCACATATTTGCCGGCGGCAGTGTCGCGAGCCGAAGCATCGCCGGACGCATCAAGAGTGGCCTGGCGCATCTCCAGTTCGGAAAGCGCCTCGGGATTTATCTGCGACAACATCATACGCCGCTGAGCCTGCGGAGCTACAGCCAGTGCCAGACAGAACGAATACTTGTCGCCGTCACACAGAAACGGTGCGGCGGCAATCAGACCGCCGATTTTCGCAGCCTCATCGCCGAGAGCGTCGGTTATCGATGTGTGGTCGGCCCGGAAAGGCATAAACCAGTTGGCCGGTTCGTGGAAAAATGGGAAAGTCTTCAACTGGGCAAACGTAGGCATCATCACGTCGGCACCCTCCTCCTGCATCTTCATCAGTTCCTTGAGTTTGTCGGCCACCCCGCTGTCGCGCAACATGTCGTTCCATTCCGGATTGTCCGACAACAATTCCTGCAGGTCGTCAATCGACGATGCGTCCATGTCGAGTTTAAGCATATCGGGACGCAACTTCTTAAGACGAGGTATGAGATCGTCATTAATAGTATGTGATACTCTGTCGGTATCGCGCGAGCGTATAAACTGCATGAATACCTTTTGCACATCGGACGTCCACACAGTGGTGTCGCGGAGAGCTTCAATCCGTGACTTCAAACGTGTCACATCAACTGATTTCCGACATATATACATGGCCATGAGAGCTCCGCACAGAGCCTGCATGGCAAGGCGTCCCGAGGGGCTGGATGCATACACGTCAAGCAAGAGCATCAGACGTCGCTCGTCGTAATGCTCAAGGAGTCCGAGCAGCAGGGATGAAATGAGCAACGACTTGAAATCATCGCTATAGGCGGCAGATACAAATACATCCTTAAGCTGAGAGGAAAGTTCGGCCGACATCGGGAATGCGACCCACAGCCGCATGAAAATACGCCGCTCCAAAGACTCACGCTCCCTGGCATCTGACTTTTTGTCAGCCTCCCCTCTACCGAGTATGGCATTAAACGCCGAATGACGGTCGGACAGCGACAGATAACGGTCAAGCAGCCCCTGCATGGTGTCACCCTTCTGAAGAGCCTCATACCGCAATGTCGAGTAATACATAGTCGGTGAATCGCGTCGCTCAATACGATAGCGCGCACGGTCTGCTATACAGCGTATCCCTGCCACTATCGAGGTGTAAAGGTCGTCACGTCCAGGGTCCGACTGCCCGTTTGCCGCATAATCAAGCATCATCCGGTAGGTCTGTTCCAGACGGTCGATATCCTCGGTGATGCGCCAGTCGGAGGCAAGAGCAGCCAAAGCGCGTAACTGTACAAAGGCATCCCTGAGTCTGCGTTCGCCTATGCAGCTGTCAATACGTTGGATATATTGTTGTGGTGTTGTAGCCATATGTATGATTTCGTAGTTTGCGGGAGATATGCCAAGGCAGAATATCAGCTGCCGCACAATAGTCCCATTAAAAGAGATAACAAAAACCGAGCCAAAAAGATGCGAGACGCGCCGCAACCCATGACCGGACTGCGGCGCGTCGTATTCAAGAACCAAGTGTTGGCATTACTTCACAAGTACCTTTCTTGTAGTGCCGCCCTGGCGCACTACATATATACCCGGCACCACACGGTCGGAGGGTATGCGGATACCCTGCAGATTGTAGTACTCGGCAGGAGCCTCAGGGTCATAAGCTCCATCGACAGAATCTATGCCCGATGTACCGCCGATGTAGGTGAGTCGCGGCGAGATGGCAAATGAAATACCACCCTCATCGGTGTTTTCAACCCATTCGCGCTCTCCGGTGGGACGGTAGCTGTCGTCAAGTACCTCAAGCTGATGGAAAGCTGTATTGCGGTCGCCCATATTGCGGCGTGCAAGATACATGGCGATATCGTCACCATCCTCATTGGGGAATTCACCGATGGTAATAAAGAATTCAGTCTCGACACGTACGGGAGACTCAAACATAAACACTGTAGGATCATTGTATGTCTCAGAGGCGTCGACAAGTTCCGAAGCCTTAAGCTGTGAAGTTGCGATGACCTCACCGGGCAGACCGTCCTCGGCCTTGGCTATTGAAACAACTACCGGAGCATCAGCCGACGCTACAGTAGCCTTGGCGAAGTAGACATTTACCGATGATATCTCGGCCGGAGCGAGAGGCTTGGCAAACTTCTCGGCAAACGCCGGCATGTCAAGCCAGTTGGTGCCACCATAATATCCGTACCATCCAAGAGCGATACTGGTAAGGTCGGGATTCTCTGATGCGGCGATGTTCCATACGTTAGCCTCCTGCCCGGCCTTTATCTGATAGAGATATGTGGTGGACTCTCCTACCGAATTTTTTACGGTAAGGTCGAGATCGTAGACACCGGCCTGTGTATAGCGGAATGTCACCTCTTTGTCGGCTGAGGTTGTGATGTCGGCCCCCTCTATCTTCCATTCGCGGCTGTCAACCTTTCCTTCTGTAAGGTCGGTGAATGTAAGGTCGACACCCACGGGCACCACCAATGCGGCCTCAGGAGAATAGTAAGCCTGAGCAGGCACACCGATTACTGCCGTCGGAGGAATGCCACGCACGTTGATAAAGTTCTTGCGGGTGACAGTATTCTTCTCACCTTTCTCGTTGGTGACTGTGAGGGTCACATCATAGCTGCCGGCATTGCTGTAAACGACAGTCGGATTCTGCTCCACGGAAGTCTCTGTATCTGCACCCGGGAAACTCCATTCCCAAGCTACCGGATAACCTCTCGAAAGGTCTACAAAGTCAATCTGCTCGCCTGTGACAATTGATGCCACAGCATCATCGCCGGTATTGGCTGTGACGATTTCCATGTCATCAATCATCACGGCCTCGCCATATGTGCCCTGATAAAGGAATGCGAGTTCTACGGTCTTTCCGGCAAAATCCGACAGGTCTACAGTATATTGTGTCCATTTTGCATCATCAATAGCAACCTCCTGCGATACGCGGAATGCATCCCATACGACAGTCCCGTTGCTTCCGCCCTCAACAACTATGAGCTGAAGGTTGGCGTCGTATATCCACACTGGATTGAACACAGCCCAGAAACGCACCTTGGCGTTATCGGGAATAACCATCTCGGGTGTATAGGCGGCATCGGACACATAGTTGCGGTCATATGGATGATACAGAGAATACTTGCTTGACGGATTTACCGAAGTAAACGCCGGCACGGTATAGCTGTAATCGCTTGCAGTCATTGTCCATTGGGTGTCCTTGGTCACTGTCCAGTCCGACATTTCATCCTCGGAGTCAAAATGCCATGAGGCTACGCTTACCTCGGTCTGTGCGGCAGTGAATTTCGCAGCCAGCTTCTGATTTACAGTAAACGTTGCTTTCTTCACATCGCTCCATATGTTATCACCTACAGCCTGCACCCATATAGTGGTGCTCTCTGTAAATGTCTTGGTCATAGCGGGTTCATGGTTGATTTCAAATTCCTGGAGCAGTCCCCACTGGTCGACTTCAGGCTCTGCGTCTCCTATTACATACCATATAGTACGGGCACGCTCGTCGGTGGCTGTGAAAGTAACAGTCACTTCCTCATCAAATACACCTCCGTCGGGAGTAATCGCCGGCGCATCCATCGGAGGCTTGGCCACTACATAAAGTCTGTAGGAAGCCTCAGCCGGATAATAAGTGTCATCACCTGTAAAGATGGCGCGAACGGTAGTCTCGCCTTTCTCTACAGTTGTTATCCAGCCGGTCTTGTCGACATAAGCCACAGCATTGTCGTCACATTGGTAGCTGACACTCACACGATTGGGATTGTTGAGATAAACACCGGCGGCATCGTCGGGCCACTCTACGGTAAGCTCGCTCTTCTCAAAGCTGATACCGGGATCCTTGCGAATTACATACTGCACTGTAGCAACAGCTCCGTAAACGCCCTCCTTGCGGGCAACCGCCTTTACAGTAGTGGTTTCGGCGACAGTGAACGGAGCGCTGTATATAATCGCAGTCTCAGATGCACGCGGATTGCTTCCGTCGGTAGTATACACAATCTCACATCCTTCCGGAGCAGTGATGCTGACAGTCTGGGCCTCATCGTAAGTGCCTGCGGCCACCGATAGTACGGGTGCCTCAAACGCGGGTGCCTCTTCCTCCCATTCTACTTCGATTTTCTTTATGTAGAATGGTTTTGACGCTCCGGTCTGCGAGAACTCCATCTTTATCTCACCCTCCTGGATATCATCGGAGGTAAATGTGTGCTCAACCAGCGATTTTCCTGCAACAGAAGCTGAAGATTCTCCGGCTGAATAATATTTGCCATTGACACTAACCCGGACAATTGCCTCACTGGCCTCAACACGGCTGCTTACAGTCACCCGCTTTATTTTCCCCTCAAATGATTCCGACATCAAACCAATAGACACAGGAACTGAGGCTCCACTACCGATAGTCTGTCCGCTGGAAGTATATGACAATATGCATCCCGGCAGAGATGATACATCAATTGTCCACACACGCTTATCGCTATTTTCTTCTTCATTATTATAATTGCCCAAAAATGTGCGGGTCTGCGTGGTTAGTTCAGGGTCTTTTGAAGAACTAAAATTATAAAAACCGTTGATAAACCCATTATTTTCAGTCTTATCAGCGACTGCGGTTTTTGGCCAGTCGTAGCTCCATGTGCCGGCATTGGCCTGTAGCGCTGCAACCAGCACGACTAAGAGCGACATAAACTTGTGGTAAACTTTTTTCATACAATAAATGTGATTTATTTATATAATTTGCACCGATTGGTATAATGTTATTCACTATTTTTACAAATTTACAACAATCATTCCGTATATGCAACCATAGTTAAATAATTGACGCCAAATAATTCAATGATTTGTATATACTAAGAGCATGTTTAAAAAATATAGTCAATTTTTAAGAAACTGTTTAAATTTATATGATACCGATTTTGAGAAGGATTGTCTGATGGATTTTTGCTTGTGATGAGGGAGTGTAGCCGCAGCTACATGACCGAAGAATAAGCGAAAAGACACCGACAAGACTCTCAAAAGCATAGTAATATGAATTTTAAACAGTTTCTTAACATGCTCTTATGTCAGTCAAGCTGCTTGCCGGTAACTCCTATGCCAAATAGGGCATAATCATAATAGACCGGATCGGCGGGACGCATAGTGCGCAGCACGCCGGTAAGCTGCTCTACGGCACGTCGGTCGTTGCCTCGACGTTCAAGAAGTCCGAGCGATCGGGCCGTGTTGCCCACATGCACATCAAGGGGTATGTATAGACGCGATTTGTCAATGACGCCTTTCCATACGCCCATGTCGACGATGCCGTCGTCGCGCACAAGCCATCGCAGTGCCATATTGACACGCTTCAGAGCAGTAACTGCAAGATTGCCTGGGAGACAACGTGAATCGTGTATTCCATCGGTAGCCTTGTCGAGCTCGGCGTTGATGAGTTCGACAAGCCGCCACGCCGGCGCCTCGTCCTCCCCTACCCTGTTGGCGCGGGCGAAATCGGCCAACGAGCCATGACGCTCATATATGCCGCGCATACCTGACAGGAAGTTGGCAAGATTGCGTGCAAAAAAAGTACGATGTATGTTCATATCCGGGTCAAGCTCCTCGTAGCCTCGCTCCATCATATATTTGTAAGGCTGATGCTCCATCAGGGCAAGCATGCGGTCGGCGTCACGGCATATCATCTTGCGGTTGCCCCAGGCTATGGCTGAGGAAAGGAGGGCCACTATCTCTATATCGGCAAGCGACTCAAAGCGACGGGGAAACTGCACCGGGTCGTCGCTGATAAATTCCGGCCGGTTGATCAACGCGGCCTCTCGCTCAAGAAACTCGCGCATGTCGTCAATATCAAACTCCATATTCCTGTCAATACTGTTATGCATGTATATCTATAATAAAGGATGACAGCGGCAGGCAGGTAGCATGCATGCTGTCATCCGATGTATGGCTAATTCTCTGTTTATTCGGTCAGTATCGGCTTATTCGGCCTCCTCGCGCATGTTGTGGAATACATTCTGCACGTCCTCGTCCTCCTCAATGCGTTCAAGCAGTTTCTCGATAGCCGCACGCTGCTCGGGGGTTACATCCTTAAGGTCGTTGGGGATACGCTCAAACTCCGATGAGATGATTTCAAATCCATTGTCCTCAAGATACTTCTGGATGTTGGCATATTCCTCGAACGCTCCATAGAGGATTACCTGCTCGTCGCCGGTCTCGTCATCGACAATATCCTCAAGTTCGTCTACACCATAGTCGATGAGCTCAAGCTCAAGATCCTCAAGGCCGACACCCTCTTTGGGCTTAATCTTGAATACGCTCTTATGATCGAAAAGGAAAGTAAGCGAGCCCTGTGTGCCGAGGCTGCCGCCATGCTTGGTAAAGTATGAGCGTACGTTGGCCACGGTACGGGTATTGTTGTCGGTAGCCGCCTCTACGAATATGGCGATACCGTGGGGGCCGTATCCTTCATATGTTATTTCCTTGTAGTCGCCGGCATCCTTGTCGGTAGCCTTCTTGATAGCGCGTTCTACAGTGTCCTTGGGCATATTGGCGGCCTTGGCGTTCTGCATGAGCGCGCGCAGACGCGGATTGGTGGATGGATCGGGACCGCCGGCCTTGGCAGCGATGGTGATTTCCTTGCCTATGCGGGTAAATGTACGCGACATATTGCCCCAGCGTTTCAGTTTTCTTGCTTTGCGGTATTCAAAAGCTCTTCCCATAGTAGGTGTATGTTGTTAATTATATTATTTATTAATGGTGTCTTATCGGAGCGATGCACCGAGCTGCTTAGTGAGATTGGTGACAATCTTCTGCATTACGGCATCAATCTGCTTGTCCTGAAGAGTCTTTTCGTTGTCCTGCAGAGTGACGGTTATTGCATAGCTCTTCTTGCCGGGCTCAAGATTCTTACCCTCGTATACGTCGAAGAGTGCGACATCGCGCAGAAGTTTACGCTCGCTGTCGCGCACGGTTTTCTCGACCTGCGCCATAGTCACCGACTTGTCGAGAAGCAGAGCGAGATCGCGCTTCACGGCCTGAGTCTTTGGCAGAGGGGTAAACGTAACCCTGTGGCGTGTGGCAAGTCGTACGAGCGCGAGCCAGTCGAGCTGGGCATACAGCACCTCGACTTTCACATCGCAGCGCTTAAGCATGTTCTTTGCCACAATGCCCATCACGCCGAGCGACTTGCCCGAACGTGTCCGGATTTCGGTAGCGGCATCAAACAGAGGATTCTCGGCGGGAACCATCTCGATTTCTCTGGGTGATACACCAAGACGGGCGAGCACCTGCTGAACCACACCTTTCATATGGAAGAATGTGGCCTTCTCGGCAGGAGCGGTCCAGCCGGCAGGACGGATATCGCCGGTGAGCCATATGCCGAGCAATTCGGTCTCAGTGTATGGCGCGATAGGATTTTCGGCGGTCGATTCCGACTCGGGATTGCAGCTGTAGCTCTTACCGAATTCATACAGGCACAAATCCGGGTCACGACGGTTTACATTATGCTCGATAACCTCAAGACCACCGAAGAGCAACGTCATGCGCAGCACATTGAGGTCGGTGCTGAGAGGATTAAGCAGCTTCACCGGCATGCATTTCGGGTCGGTCAGACCTTCGAAATAGCGCTCTGCGGTAAGTGAGTTGTTGAGTATCTCGTTGAAGCCCTGCGCGGTAAGCTGTTCGCTTACCAGTTCGCGCAAATCGTTAGTCTTGTCAGTGAAATTCTTATATGAAAGCGACGACTTGACGGAATCGGATATTTCGACATTATTGTATCCGTATATGCGGAGTATATCTTCCACTACATCGCAGGGACGTTGCACGTCGACGCGATATGTCGGCACAAGGAGGTCGACACCATTGTCATCGCGCGATGCAACCTCCATATCAAGCGACTCGGCAATGGCCACAACTCGGTCGGCGGGGATATCCTTGCCGACAAGACCGTTGAGATACGCGAAGTCGAGGCGCACCGGGAACGGTTTCACCTCGTCGGGATAAATATCTACCGGTTCGCCACAGATTTCGCCGCCGGCGAGTTCTTTCACCAATATTGCGGCAAGTTTGAGGCAATAGAGAGTTGCATTGGGATCGGTGCCGCGCTCATAACGGAACGAAGCGTCGGTGCTCAGTCCCTGACGACGGGCTGTCTTGCGCACAGATGTCGGATTGAAGTATGCGCTCTCGATAAATATCGAGGTAGTAGCCTCTGTAACTCCTGAATCAAGGCCGCCGAATACTCCGGCGATACACATTGGCTCTTCGGCGTTGCATATCATCAGGTCGGCCTCGTCGAGTTTGTGCTCCACACCGTCGAGGGTGGTAAACGGTGTACCTGTAGGGCAATGGCGCACGACTACCTTTCCTTCTTTCACCTTGTCGAGGTCGAAGCAGTGAAGCGGCTGTCCCATGCCGAAAAGTATGAAGTTGGTGATGTCGACAATGTTGTTGATAGGACGCTGGCCGATGGTGTTGAGTAGTGTTTTCAACCACTCGGGGCTCTCGGCGACCTTGATGCCGCGGATTGTCAGACCGCTATAACGGGGACATGCGGTGTAATCGTCGATTTCCACGGCAATCGCTCCGTCGGGACGGTCGATGGAAAAAGCATCGACTGAGGGACGCACGACTCTTGACTCTCCCTTATGGCAGTCAAGCCATGCGGCAATGTCGCGGGCCACACCATAGTGAGAGGCGGCGTCGACACGGTTGGGCGTGAGGTCTACCTCCAGCATGTAGTCGCTCTGGAGCCGATAGTATTCGGCGGCAGGAGTGCCTGGAGCAACCTCGTCAGCGAGCACGATAATACCATCGTGAGAAGTACCTATGCCGATTTCATCCTCGGCGCAAATCATACCGAACGACTCCACTCCGCGGATTTTGGATTTCTTTATCTGGAACTCCTTGTCACCGTCATAAAGAGTGGTGCCTACCGTAGCGACAACCACAGTCTGACCGGCAGCTACGTTGGGAGCGCCACATACAATCTGAGTGGCCTGTCCGTCGCCAAGATCTACAGTCGTTATATGAAGGTGGTCGCTATTGGGATGCTCTTCACATGTGAGCACCTTGCCGATTACGATACCGCGCAGACCGCCTTTTACCGATTCAACCTCTTCGACCGAACCTGTTTCAAGGCCTACGGAAGTCAGAACCTCGGCGAGTTTTTCGGGTGCCAGGCCCAGATCGATATAGCGTTTTAGCCAGTTATATGAAATATTCATAGTCTTGTTGGAAAATAAATGAGCCCGAAACGGGCTATTAACGCGCAAATTTACGAAATTTTTGCCAATGGGATATTGACCGATTCCAATTTATTTCCGCAAAATGGTTGCCCGATAAAAAAATAATATCTAATTTTGCAATGTTAACCAAGCCACAACAAACAAGTGGCACATAAAATCTGCGGCAGTAGCTCAGTTGGTAGAGCATCAGCTTCCCAAGCTGAGGGTCGCGAGTTCGAGCCTCGTTTGCCGCTCCACTATAAAACAGACAGTTGACCTCATGGTTGATTGCCTGTTTTTTCATATCCATACTAATATCCAGGGCGTATCAACCGACGATACTAACCAGAAGCAATGCTGTTGATAATACAACAATAAGCCCTACGACAATGCCCCAAAAACATCCGGCTGTCTCGGGAGAGGTAGCCAAATCCTTGACCCCTTTAAATATATCTTCCAACAGGGTCAACACTATGAATGTATCGAAGTAGCTCATATGTCCTTTCTATATCACACAAATATACGAAGAAGTTTGTTTAATAGTAGTAAAATTTCGAATTGCTCTGACAATAATCGGCAAGATGCAGAGCCCGGAACCGTGGGTATAAAAAAATAAAAAGGAGCTTATCGTCAAGCTCCCTTTTATGGGTTTCCAATAGGTACAATTTCTAAGGTAAAAAAGATTGTTTTAGGTTTGCGTTACAAAGGTCATTCTTTTTTGCGAGGTGACAAAAATAAAAAGCATGTTTAGCAACATGTTTTTTAATCATTTTTAGGAAAGTTCGCTCGCAATATTTCATATAACACTGATTTACAATAGTTAACAGGAACAGCCCAAATTAACAGCGTTAAGTAAATTTTTATTAATCTCCGATTTTTTCTTCAGTTTCTCCATTCCATCTATACAATAAGATGGTGTCCCCATCGAATTTTGCAAAACTGAAATGGTGAATCCAATCTCCGAGAATTATCATACGAGCGCCGGTTGAAAGGGGATAATCAACCAACACATGGCGATGACCGTAGACAAAATAATCAACATCAGGGTGCGTGGCTGAATATGATTCCGAGAAAGCGACCAACGGCTCTGACGACGGGCCCGAGAACTGTGGAATGTCATCTTTGCAGAAATCTCGGCTTGATGTCGACCATCTGTGTGCAAATGGTATAGTCCAGCGCGGATGAATGGCGCTGTAGAGTTTCTGACAGACACGGTTGCGGAATATGGATCTTAGGCCACGGAATATAAGTGGGAGCTTACCCACCCCATCTCCATGTGTAAGAAAAAAGCGTTTGCCAAGAATCTCCGTCTCAAGAACTCCATCGACAACGGTAAGACCGATTTCATCGCGCAGATAATCGAACAGCCATATATCATGGTTGCCGATAAACCAATAAATCTTCACTCCGGCATCAGCAAGCGACGCGAGCGCACCGAAAAAGCGAATATACCCTCTTGGCACTACCGTGCGGTATTCATACCAGTAGTCAAGTATATCACCAAGCATATATAGCTCGGTGGCATCATGGCGGATGCTGTAAAGCCAGTCGACAACACGCCGCTCATAATCGTGCGCATCGGGCAGATATGTTGCGCCTAGATGTAGATCGGAGATAAAATATACCATGCCTTCTGAAATGCGGTCAGAGAAAACCAAGGTCGAGCTTGGCCTCTTCACTCATCATGTCCTTGGTCCATTCAGGTTCGAACACAATATTTATGGTCACGTTGTTGACCCCTTCGATGCTTTCGAGTTTTATACGAGCGTCCTCGACTATGAAGTCGGCGGCAGGACAACTTGGGGCCGTAAGCGTCATATCGACTGTAAGGTCACCGTTATCGGCAAGGTCAATCTTATATATCAGTCCAAGACTATAGATGTCGACGGGGATTTCCGGGTCAAACACCGTCTTGAGCATCGTAATGATGCGCTCTTCTATTTTGAGACGTTCTTTGGGTGTCATAATATTACTGATTGGATTATTGCTGAGCTGACAGCATGTTGAGGAACTCATCCTCACTAAGGATAGTTATGCCGAGCGTACGGGCTTTTTCAAGTTTGGCTGGCCCCATATTTTCGCCGGCGAGTATAAAATCGGTTTTCTTACTTACCGAACCTGAATTCTTGCCACCATTGCGCTCAATAATCTCCTTATACTCGTCGCGGCTGTGATGGGAGAATGTTCCGGAAATCACCACAGTCTTACCGTCGAATACGCCGGATGCAACCCCTTCAGGCTCGTCGGGCATAGACATACATACACCGGCGGCACGCAGACGCTCTACAATATCGCGGTTGAGCGGATGGGAGAAATAGTCGACAACCGACTGGGCTATACGGGGACCTATATCATCGATGGCTACGAGCGTATCGAAATCCGCACTCATGAGAGCATCCATACTGCGTAGCGAGCGAGCCAGCTTTTTGGCCACAGTCTCGCCTACGAACATGATTGACAGGGCGAATATGACACGGTCGAAACTTACTTGCTTTGAGGCTTCAATCCCTTCGAGCATACGGTCGATAGTGCGCGGCCCCATGCCCGGGAGCTCAAGCATCTCATTGCGATAACGTCCGAGACTGTAGAGATCGGCGGGATCCTTTACCCAACCGTTTTCATACAGAGTCACTGACATCTCCTCACCTATACCGTCGATATTCATCATGCGCCGACCCACAAAATGCTCGATACGCCCACATATCTGGGGGGCACATCCGAGTTTATTGGGGCACATATGGGAAGCCTCTCCCTCGACACGCACAAGCGGCGTACCACATACGGGACACTCTGTGACAAATTCTACCGGCATAGAACCTGGCACTCGTGCACTTACATCGACACCGGTAATCTTGGGAATAATCTCTCCACCCTTCTCCACATAGAGATGATCGCCTTCATGTATGTCGAGACGGCGTATAATATCGGCATTATGGAGAGAGGCACGCTTTACGACAGTGCCTGACAGCAACACCGGATCGAGATTGGCGACAGGGGTAACGACTCCCATGCGTCCTACCTCAAACGACACATAGCGCAGTGGCGTCAGAGCGCGTTCGGCAGCGAATTTATACGCCACCGCCCAGCGGGGCGACTTGGCTGTATAACCTAGATTGAGCTGCTGTCGAAGACTATTGACCTTAAACACCAGTCCGTCGGTGGCCCATGGCAATTCCTTTCGGGCCACATCCCAATGGGCTATATAGGCGTCAATCTCCTCAATAGTGGTCATCAGCTTCATTTCAGGAGACACTCTGAAACCCCAGCTCCGTGCAGCCTCCATATTGTCGAAATGATTGTCATACGGGAGATTGTCGCCCAGAAGATAATAGAATACGGCATCAAGGCCGCGGCGTGCTACCTCAGCCGAATTCTGCATCTTTAATGTGCCGGCTGCCGCATTACGCGGATTGGCAAAGAGGGGTTCTTCATTGAACTCCCTCTCTGCGTTAAGCCTGTCGAAAGCCTTCCAGGGGAGGAGTATCTCTCCACGTATTTCAAACTCATCGGGCCATCCCGACCCCTGCAAGGTTAGCGGTACTGACCGTATGGTCATCACATTATCGGTAACAATGTCACCGCGGGTGCCGTCTCCTCGGGTCACGGCCCTTACCAAACGTCCGTGCTCATAGGTGAGCGATATCGACGTGCCGTCAAATTTCATTTCACCGACAATCCGGAACGGCTCGTCCATGAGACCCTCGCGGACACGAGCCACCCATTCGTCAACTTCCGTTATGGAATAAGTGTTGCCAAGCGACAGCATCGGACGCCTGTGTTCCCATTGCTCGAAGGCCTTGTTGATATCCGACCCGACCCTATGCGTGGGCGAAAGCGGGTCGTCATATTCGGGATATTCTTTTTCAAGACTTTCGAGCTGTTTGAGCATCATGTCGAAATCATAATCGGAAATCTCCGGCGAGTTAAGCACATAATACTGATGGTTGTGCCTGTCGATTTCGGCGCGTAGCCGCTCTATCTGCTGCTTCACTGATTCCATACAAAGAGTGTTGTAGTGCTTAAGCCTGTGCGGTTAGGAGTGTGGCGCTTCCGTTGGCCTCTACCGAAGCTGTAGCGGCTGCAACAAGGATAGTCTCGCCTCTGCGCATCGGGGTAATTGTTCCATGGTCGGTGATAATCTGGCACTCGCCTTCCAGACACATGATTACCATAAACGAATCATGATTGATGGCAATATCCTGATGTCCGTCGGCCTTGACAAGGTTTACATCGAAATATTCACAATCAATCAGAGGCACCTCGCCCTTAGCCTCACGGTCATATTCCGATTTGTATTCGGGATACACTTTATAATCGATGGCATCCTTGGCCTGCTCTGTATGGAGTTCGCGGGTATTTCCCTCGGCGTCACGGCGGTCGAAGTCGTATACGCGATAGGTGATATCGCTGGTCTCTTGAATCTCGGCAAGAAGATTGCCTGCGCCGATAGCGTGGATACGTCCTGCGGGAAGGAAGAAGAGGTCGCCGTCGTGGGAATCATGACAGGCTATCACATCCATGATTTTCTTTTCTCCGACAAGGCGTGTATAGTCGTCGGGGGTAATCTGCTCCGAAAGTCCTGCATATATTTTAGCGCCGGGCTCGGCATCCACGATATACCACATTTCGGTCTTTCCGAGTGAATTGTGGCGTTCCTTGGCAAGCCGGTCATCGGGATGTACCTGAACGGAAAGGTCCTTCTCGGCGTCGATAAGTTTTATAAGCAGAGGGAATGTATTGCCGAAGCGGGCATATACCTTGTCGCCGACAAGACGTGCGCCATACTTCTCGATGAGCGCAGGGAGGGTCATTCCTTTGTCGTCGCCCTCGGCCACTATCGATTCATGTCCGGGCACACCGGAAATTTCCCAGCTTTCGCCGATGGATTTCTGGTCAGTGACTATACCCTTGAACGGGGCAATCTTGTTACCACCCCAAAGTACCGACTTCAGGTAAGGGACAAACTTAAAAGGAGGAATTATAGCATTCATATCTATTATAAGGTATTAAATTATATTTTTATCTAAAACCGACACCTATACCATGATATCGGTGTTGCTGTCAACAAAAGTACAAAATCCCCCGCTCATATACAACGGCGGCTGTATCGAAATGACTCGATACAGCCGCCTTATAAAGATAATTAACGATATTACTCCAGTTCGGTTGGCACAGCCACAATCTTGAGCTGGTGTCCGCGGATAAAGTCGACGATATTGCTGCGTACATCGCTCGGCGCTACGTCGGCCTCGACACGCTTCAGACCGTTGAACACTGAGGTGCCTGCCTGATATATATGACGGTAGGCCTTTGCCACATCGTCGATCTGCTCGTCGGTAAATCCATGCTTGCGCATAATAAACGCATTGATACCGTAATATGTGGCAGGGTTGTGGGCGATAATGACATATGGAGGCACATTGCCGGTGATACGGCAACCGCCTTTCACCACCACCCAGTCGCCCACCTCACTGCGCTCGTGGAGCACAGAATTGGACGAAAGTATCGAACAGGTGCCAACCTTACAGTCGCCGGCGATAGTTGCGCCGTTGCCGAGCACAACCTTGTTGGCAATCTGGCTGTCGTGACCGATATGAGCCTCGGCCATGATGAAGGAGTCATTTCCAATGATAGTGGCACCATTGGCATGTATGCCTCGGTTGATAATCACCTGCTCTCGGATTATATTGTTGTCGCCGATTACACAGTAAGTCTTTTCACCTTTCCAGCGGAAATCCTGAGGATCGGCACCGATAATCGAACCCTGATAGATTTTATTATGCCGGCCTATACGTGTACCGCCCATGATGCTCACATAGGGCATAATCACGCAGTCGTCGCCAATCTCGACATCGGCATCGATAAAAGCAAAGGGGTAAATCTTGACATTGTTGCCAATCTTGGCAGCAGGGTCGACATGTGCTAATGGACTAATCATGACATATGAAAATTTAAGGATTAACGTCCGCCGCCAAGAGCCTGGTACAGGCTTACGGCAGCACGTGCATGGGTATTGTCGCAGTTCACCTTATTAAGCTGTGCCTGCAGAAGGGTCTGCTGTGCGGTAAGCACTTCGAGATATGATGTGGAACCGTTGTATGAAAGCAACTCCATCGTATACTCTACCGACTTCTCAAGCTCGGTCACCTGATGCGAAAGAAGCTCCGACTTCTCGGCACTCTTCTCAAGAGTCAGATATGCGTCGCTTACTTCTGCTGCGGCATTCATAAGAGTGTTCTCGAAATTATTCATAGCCACCGCCTGATTGGCCTTGGCAACCTCAAGATTGCTGATAAGCTGGCCGCGGGCAAACAGAGGCGCGGTAAGCGAGCCGGCAAGATTGGCAAACCAGTTGGCCGGATTGATTACCATTGACCCTACCGAATTGGTAAAGCCACCGGTAGCCGAGATGGTAATGCCCGGATAGAATGCGGCACGGGCCTGGTTGGTGGCGTAATATGCCACAGCAACCGACTGCTCTGCGGCACGCACGTCGGGACGGGCTGCGAGCTCGCGCATCGGCACTCCGGCGCTTACTACTCCCGGGAGCCGGAATACGGCGTCTGGAGAGATGCCCCACGACTGTGGAGCCACGTTGAGCAGAAGCGACATACTGTTGTTGGCCTGATTGAGAGCTACCTCAAGGTCGGTAATCGAAGCCTGGATGCTGTAGTAGTTTGCAGCACTCTGTACGACGGCAGCCTCTGTGACGCGGCCGGCCTCCTTGAAGTCCTTCATAATCTCTACGTTCTGTCCCCATAGCTTAGCGGTCTCACGCGTAATCTGAAGCTGCTTCTCTATCATGGCGATTGTATAATAGCAATTGGCCACTCCCGCAATAATCTGCGAGCGCACGGCCTGCTCGTAAGCCTCGCTCTGAAGCAGGGCTGCCTTGGCGCGACGGTTGGTGTTGAGGGTCTTGCCGAAGATATCAATCTCCCAGCTTGCCGACAAAGGCACCTGATATGTCCAGGGCATGTCGCGCATGCCTGTAATATCATAGTAAGCCTTGTTGCCGGAGGCCGCGAGGGTAAGCGACGGAAGATAGCTGAGGCGCGCACCCTTAAGCTGGGAGTGGGCCATGTCGACGTTGAGCTTGGCATTCTGCAGATTGACGTTGCTTACCAAAGCGCGTCCGATAAGGTCGGCCAGCATCGGGTCGGTAAACATATCCTGCCAGCGCATGTTGCCGAAAGAAGCAGAGTCCATAGCGGCATCGCGTGCCTCGACATACTCGGCAAGTACCGGTTTGTCATCGGGCATCTCAAACTTCTTGTAGATGTGGCAGCTCGAAAGCATTGCCACACCTGCAAGAATGAAAGCGTATCGTGATATTCTGTTGACTGTCATTACGAATATAAATTGATTAGAGCATTAATGTGAATACTGCTCGATTTCCGATTCAAGTCCGGTATTGTCGGTATCCTTCCACTTCATGGGAGAAATCTTCTCCTGAATCATCTGGAATGCTACAAACAGGGCCGGAACGATAAGTACCTGGAGAATCATACCGATAAGCATACCGCCGATAGATCCTGTACCGAGGGCACGGTTACCGTTGGCGCCTACTCCGTGGGCAAACATCATCGGGAGCAGACCGATGACAAGAGCGAGCGAGGTCATGAGGATAGGACGCAGACGAGCCGATGCACCCTGGATAGCAGCATTGACAATCGCCATACCCGTACGGCGACGCTCAAGGGCGAACTCAACGATAAGGATGGCGTTCTTCGCAAGAAGTCCGATAAGCATGATGAGCGCAATCTGCAGGTACACATTGTTGGATATGCCATCGATTCCTGCAAATATGAACGAACCCATAAGACCGAACGGAATCGAGAGGATTACCGACCAGGGGAGAATGTAGCTCTCGTACTGAGCGGAAAGCAGAAGATATACGAAAAGCAGACAGAGACCGAAAATCATGGCGGTGCCGTTGCCCGACGAACTTGCCTCCTCGCGTGTCATACCGGAGTATTCATAGCCGAATCCGGCAGGCAGAGTGGCGGCAGCAACACGCTCTACCGCGGCAAGACAGTCGCCGGAAGTATATCCCGGAGCCGGCTGGCCGGTGACAGAAATCGATGTAAACATGTTGAATCGATTGAGAAGGTCGGGACCGTAGACACGCTTCAAGGTTACGAAATTGGACAAAGATGCCATTTCTGCTCCGTTTCGTATCTTAATGCTCGACAGAGTCTCGGGCGATACACGCGACTCGGGAGTGGCCTGCATCATCACACGGTATATCTTACCGAATCGGTTAAAGTTGGACACGTACATACCTCCATAATATCCCTGTAGTGTGCTAAGGATAGTCGAGGGACTGATACCGGCCTGCTTGGCCTTGGCGGCATCAATGTCAATCATATACTGCGGGAAGGCAGGATTGAATGTAGAGTAAGCCATCTGTACCTCAGGCTGTGCCATCAGCTCACGGAGGAAATTCTGTACGATTCCATAGAAGTTGTCAATCGAACCGCCGGTCTTGTCCTGCATCTTGAGGTCGAAACCGTTGGTAAGAGAGTAACCGGTAATCATAGGAGGAGCGAATGCCACGATACGTCCGTCCTTGATAGTTGACGTCAGGCCGTAAATCTGGCGGATAATCGCCTCGTTGCTGCGCGACTCGTCACGTTCCGACCAATCGTCGAGCTTCACGATGAATGTACCGTAGGTGTTACCCTGTCCGGCAAGGAAGCTATAACCCATAATCTTTTGGGTATACTTCACTCCGGGAATCTTCATGATTACCTGGTCCATCTTTTCGAGAGTGGCTGCGGTACGCTCCTGGGAAGTGCCGGGAGGCATGTCAAGCATCACAAACAGATAGCCGGTATCTTCATTAGGCACAAGGGTGGTAGGTGTAATCGACATAAGCCATACGAGCACCGCGATGCTGACGCCGACTATTCCAAATGATGTAATCTTATGGCGGATAAAGAATCCTGAAGCCTTGTTGTAGAATTTAAGCAGGCGTGAATATCCCAACTCGAATCCTTCCTTGAAACGGTCGCTGAAGATGCCCATGATAGCTATGATAGCGCATACCACACCGACTGCGAGTTTCCATATCACCTCTAACTGATACCAGCCGAGTACCATGAAAGTAATCGTAGCTGCAAGGAAGAGGAATGTAACCATCGGGGGAAGGTTGAGCTTCCATACCGACGAATAACGCTTCTTCATTACATCTGCGGCTTCGGAATATGCTGTACCCATACGCTCTTTGAGCGACTTGTCATCATTGTGGGGCTTGAGGAATACAGCACACAGAGCCGGTGACAGAGTAAGCGCGTTAAGAGCCGACAGACCGATAGCGATAGCCATAGTGATACCGAACTGCTGATAGAACACGCCTGAGGTGCCTGGCATAAACGATACAGGGATAAACACAAGCATCATTACCAGAGTAATGGATATGATGGCGCCGCCAATCTCGTTCATAGCGTCAATCGACGCTTTACGGGCGCTCTTGTATCCCACATCGAGTTTGGCATGCACCGCCTCGACCACCACAATCGCATCGTCGACCACAATCGCGATAGCAAGCACGAGAGCCGACAGGGTGATAAGGTTGATCGAGAACCCGATAATGTTCATGAAGAAGAATGTACCGATAAGTGCCACAGGGATGGCAATAGCGGGAATGATGGTCGACCGGAAGTCCTGAAGGAAGACGTAGGTCACAAAGAACACAAGGATAAACGCCTCTATAAGGGTCTTGATAACTTCGTGAATAGACGCCTCAAGGAAGTCGTTGTTGTTCATCGGGATAGCGAAGTGCAGACCCTTGGGAAGGTCTTTTGCAAGGAGGTCAATCTCCTTCTCGCAGTCCTTGATAATCTGAGTCGCATTGGAGCCTGCTGTCTGGAAAATCATCGCCGAAGTCGACGGATATCCGTTCAGACTGTTGCCGAAGCCATAGGTCACACGGCCGAGTTCAATGTCGGCCACATCCTTTAGATACAGAATCTGACCGTTAGAGTTAGCACTTACAACTATATTTTCAAACTCCTCGGGAGTGGTAAGACGTCCTTTATACTTAATGGTATACTGGAACGACTGGTCGCCCTGTTCGCCAAACGCACCGGGAGCAGCCTCGACATTCTGTTCGCGCAAAGCTGCGGCGATATCCGACGGCATGAGCTTATACTGGGCCATTACGTCGGGCTTAAGCCACACACGCATAGAATAGTCGGCGCCAAACGACATTACGTCACCCACACCGTTGACACGTTGAAGCTGAGGGATGACATTGATTTTCATATAGTTATCAATGAACACCTCGTCATATTCCCCATTGTCGCAATATAGAGCCACACCCATAAGCATGGATGTCTGGCGCTTCTGGGTAAGCACACCTACCTGGGTAACCTCGGCAGGCAGAAGATTAGTAGCCTTAGCGACACGGTTCTGCACATCAACAGCAGCCATGTCGGCGTTAAAGCCCTGCTTGAAGTATACTGTGATGTCGGCGGCACCGGTATTTGTGGCAGTCGACTCCATATGGGTCATGCCTTCGGCGCCGTTGATTGACTCCTCAAGAGGAGCGATTACTGAATTCAGCACAGCCTGAGCATTCGCACCGGTATAGGTGGTCGATACTCGGATAGTAGGCGGTGCCAAATCGGGATATTGGGTAATTGGAAGCGAAAAAAGACCAATCAGACCCAACAAAACTATAAAAATCGATATAACCGTCGATAGCACAGGACGGTTAATAAATGTATCTAATTTCATGTCCGATTGAGTATTGTGACTACTTTATGATGGAGAGAATTATTCCTTGGCAGCGTCAGGAGCGGCCTGAGGTGCTCCTTGAGGCTGAGTGGAGGCATCTACAGGCTGGATTGTAATGCCGTCTCTTACCGATGTACCCACTCCCTCAACGGCGATACGCTGTCCGACCTCAAGACCCGACACTACGATAAAGTTCTTTCCGTCGGATATGGGAGAAACCTGAATCGGAGTAGCCACAATCTTATTGCTGTCATTGACAACATAGGCAAAACGGATGTTCTGAAGCTCGCTTGTAGCGGACTGCGGTATGATTATTACCTTCTCAAAAGAGTTCGGAATCAGCACTGAGCCGGTAGAACCGCTGCGGAGCATTCCCGAAGGATTATTGAAAAGAGCACGTACTGTGGCTGCACCGGTAGTATTATCTATCACTCCGCTGACAGTAGCCACCTTTCCTTTCTCGGGATAAATCTCTCCATTGGCAAGACGCAGTGATACCGGAGGCATAGCGTCGACCGAAGAGTTGAGGCTGCGCGCGCCATTGTCAGTCATGCCGAGAATGTCTTTTTCGTTGAGAGAAAAATAGGCGTACACCTCAGAGTTGTCGCTCACTGTTGTGAGAGGCTCCATCGACGAGGGCGATGCAAGAGAGCCTTCACGGTTGGGAATAGAACCGATAACACCGTCGCTGGGCGCGGTGACAACAGTATAGGCGAGATTTTTCTGGGCTGTAACAAGCTGAGCGTTGGCCGATGCAAGCTGGGCCTTGGCCTGCTTGAGCTGGTTGTCGGCCATCTGCCATTCATACTCGCTGATTATGTTCTTATCATACAGGCGACGTTTGTTGTCGGCGGTAAGCTGGGCTGTGTTGACTGCGCTTTCAGCCACGCGTATGGCTGCCTGGGCAGCATCTACCGCAGCCTGATACTGCACCTGGTCGAGAGTAAAGAGAACCTGGCCTTTACGCACCTGCTGGCCCTCGTCTACATGAACTTTGGTAATAAATCCTGATACTTGCGGACGGATTGCGATATCAGTACGCCCCTTGATGGTCACCGGATAGGCGCTTTCGAGTTCGGAATTACCATATTCCACTGTCATTGTGGCAATCTGAGGTACCGGCATCTGCTGCTGTTGCTGTCCTCCGCCGCACGAGGCAAGCACTACGGCTACCCCGGCTATGAGCGAAGTTCCGACGGTCTTTGCGGAATTCAATTTCATAACGTTGCTTTAAAAACTTATATAACTTTTGATTACTGTAACTATTGGAGCGCCGCCGGCTTGAATTAACGAGGAATAAAACAGGGTACGGCGGTTGTGATTATTTTGGTCTGCACTTTTTCGCGATGCAAAGTTACTCACAGCCGCACTTATATTATATGACATATATCATACACAGTAGTTAATTTAATTTAAATGTTCGAAATAGAAGTCTAAAGCACAGCATAATCACGCTAAATGGTATTAACGCGCACTGTATTTTCCACCTCTGATACGATAGAGTGTCTCCTTGGTTATACCCAGAAACGACGCTATCTGTGTGGTGGTGGCAACCTCACCCAGACGGGGGTAACGTCTGAGCACCCACTCATAGCGCTCACGTGCCGAGGCATTGTACAGATTAAACAGGCGCTCTTCCAGATATCCTGCATATTCATACAGAATAGCATTAAGGAACATGGTCCATTCAAGCGGACTGACATCGGATATGCCCTCGTGTATGGTCTGGTGCATCTCGCTGTGCACAAAAGTCACAATATCGGAATCCTCAAGAAACATCACGTTCATCGGCACCCCGGGCCCTATCCCTGTAAGGGTGTTTGTAATGATGAAATCATCATCGAATGCAAATGAAAGAGTATACTCACGTCCCTTATCGATATAAAAAGTGCGTGCAGCCCCTTTCTTGATATAAAAAGCTGTACCACCGGGGGTAGGACGCAGGCTCTCTATGCAATACCCTTTCCTTACATGTTCGTCGACCATCAGCTCTTGCACCCGCTCTATTATCTCGTCAGGAAAATTGTGAAGTTTACGCAGAATGTCTATAGGGTGCGGCATGTTACAGGTCGTTTTATTGGATTAATCAATATGCATTCTCTTCGCCTCTTATGGCATTGACTATCGTAAGGACTATTATCTTGATATCAAGAAACAGATTCCAGTTTTCCATATACCATATGTCGCATTCGACACGCTTTTCCATCTGCCACAACTCCTCCGTCTGGCCGCGGAATCCTCTTATCTGCGCCCATCCTGTGATACCCGGTTTAATAAAATGGCGCACCATATATTTGTCGATAATCTTACGGTAATCGTCGGTATGCTTTATCATATGAGGTCGCGGCCCTACTACCGACATGTCGCCGAGCCACACATTAATAAATTGGGGTAGCTCATCGATAGATGTGTGCCTCAGGAATTCGCCGACTTTTGTGACACGCGCATCCCCTCGGGTAGCCTGCACACAGTCACTTCCTGAATTAACACGCATGGTACGGAATTTCCAGCACATAAACTCATGGCCCTTATATCCGGTGCGCTTCTGACGGAAAAACACCGGACCAGGCGAGGAGCATTTAATCGCAATCGCCACGGGGATAAACACTATCGGACTAAACAGAAGCGCGATAGAAGAAAACACAATGTCAAAACCGCGCTTTACAGTGCGCGCCATCCATCCCGACAGAGGATCAGGATGCACATCAAGCACCGACACCTGCCCTATATTGGACAACTGTGCGGCACGACTCACATAGGCATTAAGCAACGGCACATAGAAAAAGCGCACCACATGATCATCAGCAATACGCATCACTCGCTTCATCGAGGCATAGTTCTCACCTGATTCGGCATAATATATCTCGTTTACTTCGTTTTTCTGTATAAACTCCTCGAGAGTATCGATGTTGCCTATACACAAAGGGTCGTCGGCCAGCATACTGTCGCGGTTTATCGAGAAGAAACCCAAGCATTTGTATCCATATCCGGCATCGGCGAGCATCTCCGAGCGTAACCTGTGGGCAGTCTCTCCGGTGCCCACAATGACCGCCGTGCTGTAGTTGCGCCCCTTACGTCTGAAGCGCTTCACAAGCATGCGTGTAGCCACAAGCCCGCACGGCAGAAGCACTATCATAAGTCCATAAAACCACAAATAGAACGAATCATTGTGCACCCATGAATTCAGAAAAGTAAGCAGCGCGAAGAAGAACAGCGCATGCATACCCACTCCTTCTATCGAGCGCACGACAACTCTGTCGACATGAATCGAACGTGGCATAGGGAAGCGATTGAACATCATCGCTACCGGCAGATAACTGACATTGACCACGAGCCACGACACTTTCCACCGGAATCCGACTATGTCGGTATCGAAAAGACATGCGACTACAAAGGCGAGATTGACAATAATAAATCCCGCTATGGTCTCTATAAAGGAGAGATACTTACCGTATTTGCCTTTTTTATTCACAATCTTATCAAACAAAACGTGTACGGCATCGATTGCCCTCAGGCTACCGGAAACCGCACACGTTTAATTTCCTATCCGGACGTGAGGGCGAATCTGCATCATGCCGATTCAGCTACAAACACCACCCGGAACCCATATGCCGGCATCTGCCGACAATCAGGAATCTTAAATATTCTGATCGATGAGGCGAATCTTCTCCTCAAGGGCTTTCAGGTCTTCTTTAAGATGGTCAATCTTGCGCTCCATGTCACGCAGCAGGGCATTGCCGCTCTTAGAGGTAACGTTAAAGAAGCCCAAATTATTTTCATAAGTCTTAATTTCTGCGCGTTTTTGCTCAAGAGCACGCACAAGTCGCTCGCGCTCACGGCCGAGACGGTTACCATCGCCCTGCATCTCTCGGATATTTCCGGCAAAAGCCTCCATACGGGCACGCTTCTCTCGTATGTCGAAATGCTCGTAGAGATTGCCGACAACCGTACGATACTCTTCGTTGACGCGATCCTTGTCTCGGAAAGGAACGTGGCCTATCGCCTGCCATGCATTCTGCAATTCCTTGACCTTGGCGATTGCCTCATCGCGAGGGGTATCGTCGGCGATAGCCTTCAGTGTCTTGATTATCTCTTCCTTGTTCTTGAGATTCTCTCGCTCGGTACGGCGCTGGCCTGATGTGGCTTTCTTCCGGCATTCGAAGAAGCAGTCGCACGCATCAATGAAACGTCGCCAGATGATGTCGCTGTGTTTTTTGTCGACAGGGCCTATGGTCTTCCACTCTTTCTGCAGTTCGGTAATGGCATCTGCGGTCTTCTTCCAGTCGGTACTGTCCTTCAGAGCCTCGGCGCGCTCACAGAGGGCAGTCTTGCGCTCAAGATTGGATGTGCGCATATCCCGCACCTGTCGGAAATAATCGCCTTTTGCGGTAAAGAAGTCATCGCAGGTCTTACGGAAACGGGCAAAAAGAGCGTTGTTCACCTTCTTTGAGGCAAAGCCGAGCTTCTTCCACTCCTCCTGTGCCGCGAGGATTTCTTTAGTAGCCTGCTCCCAGGACGAGTGATTGGCAAGGGATGTGATATCTATTTTCTCGACACGCTCGCATATTGAGGTTTTCTTCTCTTCGTTTTCGCGCTCGCGCTCTTTACGCTCTTCAAAGAATGCCTGGTATTTTTTATTGATTATCGCGGAGGCTTCCTTGAAGCGGTTCCATATCTCGTCGCGCAGTTCCTTGGCCACAGGACCTACATCGCGCCATTTTTCGTGTAGGTCCTGCAGACGGCGAAAAGCGGTGACAACATCGGCCTCTTCTTCAAGTTTCTCAGCTTCTTCGATAAGCAATTGCTTCATCTCCAGATTCTTCTTGAAATCATAATCACGGAGGTCCTTGTTCACCTTAAGCTGATCATAGAACCGCTCTACAGCGGCCTGATAGTCGCGCCAGAGATCGGTAGCGTCGGTAGGAGGCACCTCACCGGCATCCTTGAATGCCTGGGTGAGCTCACGGAAACGGGGGAAATGACGGTTGACATTGTCGGTGTCGGCTGCCATCTCGTCAAGCTCTCTGATTATATCGCGCTTGCGTGCAAGATTGGCGCGGCGCTCCTCATCCTGTCGGGCAATGAACTCGGCTTTTGCTTCCTTTATTATATTAAGGAGTACTGTCATGCGCTCCTCAAGCGGATCAAGCGAGGGGAGATAATCCTTCTCGTCATTGCCATCTGCAATGAATGCCCCTTTCTCCGCAATAAGTTCATTCTTACGGAATGCGTGGAAAGCCTGACGCAGGCGAGTCACCTCGTCGCGGCTTACATCAGCGCCCGAACGGGAAGAAATTTCTTCCAGTCGGGCGATTACCTCTTCCTTCGTCATCGGGCGTTCAACTACTGACTCCGAAACGGAAGCGGAGGCTTCAGGTTCAGAGACAAGTTCTCCGCCGGCATTTCCTACAGGCACGGTTTCATTTTCACATACTTCATTGACATCTGATTCTACAACAGAGTCAGTCACAGCAGGAGCGTCGGCAGAGACCTCCGCTGGCAAGGAGACTTCCTCGGGCCTGATATTTTCAAGCTCCGCAGAAGATTGGTCACGCAATTCCATAACAATAATGGTGGTTAGTTAGCTTTAAGAAGCCAAATATAGGGATTTTTTTAGAAACCTTTTGAATTATTCTTTATTTTTTTGACAAAACCGGTTGTAAATGCCCTTTTAGGGCATCAGCAACCGACCTCTAAGGTATAAGACAGGCTACATCATTGGGGACAGTATATCAGCGTGGAGCTACGCTCCTGACGGAATATGTATGATGCTACACGCACGATATCCTCTCGTGTAATGCCCATGTAGCAGGCCAGAGTCTTGGCCTGGGTGGTATTGCGCATCTCGTCAAGAGCCAGTGTGGAGGCCAGATTTACATAACTGATATTACTCATCACCTGTTGGGTCTCAAATCGGTTAAGTGCGCTCTGCAACTCATGGTCATCCGGCGGATTTACAATAAGGCTGCGTGCCACATCTACAAGCGCGTCACAAGCCTCATCGACAGAAACACCGTCTCGCAGCATACCCTGAAGCAAGAGCTGTCCTGGCTCCTCAGAGCCTGTAATCGATGCATCGGCCGACGAGAACAATCCAGACTCCATTACCAGCCTACGGTAATAGCGCGAAGTGCGCCCTGCCGCCAGTAAATCGGTAATTATATCGCATACAGGATAATCCGGATTGGTACATGAGGGCATCGGATAGCTTATGACCACAAGAGTCTGGGGCACATTGCCGGTGACAACAATACGCCGCGCCTCTGTCTGTTCCGGCTCGGGTGCATATGTGCGCGGAGCCACAATGCGCCGCGGTATAGGCCCGAACCATTTTTCGGCCAGACGGCGTGTCTCGTCCAGAGTGATATTTCCGGTAACAGCCAGTACGGCATTGTTGGGAGCATAGTGCGTACGGAAAAATTCGCGTACCTGCTCTTGAGTGACACTCTCTATATGGCCCAGTTCCTTTCCGATAACCGGAGTGCGATAAGGATGCACCTTGTATGCCAGAGCCGACATGTGATGTCCCAGATCGCCATAGGGCTGATTAAGGCACACTTGCTTGAACTCTTCCATCACCACATTGCGCTGCACCTCAAGAGCCTTGTCCGAGAATGCAAGAGATAGCATGCGGTCGCTCTCAAGCCAGAACGCAGTCTCGGCATTCTGAGCAGGCACTATATCGTAGAAATTGGTATAGTCCTGATTGGTCCATGCATTGTTACGCCCTCCGGCCTGCTCGATTGCCCCGTCAAAATCCGCAATGTTCACAGAGCCGCCAAACATCAGGTGCTCGAAAAGATGAGCCATGCCGGTATGGTCGGGATGCTCGTCGCGCGCGCCTACATTATATAGTACATCAAGTGCCACCATTGCGGTGGCACTGTCTTGTTCATGCACTACCCGGAGTCCGTTAGGAAGAGTGAATCGGGTTGCCATGTTTATTTAACGACTGTCATTTTAAGTATTCTGACATCCTCAAGAGGACGGTCGGCCGCGCCGGTGGGTATCTGCTGTATCTTATCAACTACATCAAGACCCTTTGTCACTTCACCGAACACCGTATACTGGCCGTCAAGATGAGGGGTTCCCCCTACTGTACCGTATACCTTACGCTGCTCGGGAGTAAGTGTGACGGGATTTGCAGCCGCCTCTTTTTCTGTGACAGCAATCAGTTCCTCCTGCAGTTTCTGTATGCCGGCCTGGTCATTATTACGGCGCATTTCCATGATTTTGCTGCGGTTCTCCGCTGCCAGACGATTGAATATGCCCTGCTGCTGCATCATCTTCATCTGATTTTCCATCTGCTTGAGCTGGCCGTCGTTGTATGCTTTTCCGGTCACAATGTAGAACTGCGAGCCCGAACTGCGGCGCTCAGGGTTCACCTGGTCGGCCTGGCGGGCAGCGGCAAGCGCACCCTTGCGATGGAAATGGCGCGGATATACTATTTCAGACTCAATGGTATATCCGGGGCCACCGGTTCCGAGCGACTGTCCGGCCGATGCATTTTTCGAATCGGGGTCACCGGTCTGAATCATGAATTCATTTATGACGCGGTGAAAAAGCACACCGTTGTAGTATCCCTCATTCACAAGTTTGAGGAAATTGTCGCGATGCTTCGGTGTATCGCCGAAAAGGCGCACCTGTATATCGCCGGCAGTTGTCGAGATGTCAACCAGCACATCGCCCTCGGCCGAGGGTGTGGTCATTGGGATGGAGTCGGATTCAGTCATGTCGTTTTCAGGATTTGATTTATTGTCGGATGAGGGTGATGCTCCTGCACAAGCCCACATCATCAATGTAAACATGCAGAGCAGACACTTTGTTGCGAATTTTGGCATAGAGTAATGCTAAGTGGGAATTCAGGTCAGATTATGGCCTCGGGGAAAAGACGTTTGTAGATGCGACGGAAATTATTATCGGCGGCACTAAGCTCAGCCACATGGGAGGCATAATCCTCACCCCAGAGAGCTGGCAATAAATCGCCGATATACCTGTGCTCACGATCGCGGTCAATAGCAGCGGCTATCAGCCGCTCGATAGCACCGTGATACCGTACGCCGTCGATTGCATGGAGATAATGGGCTGCGCTCACCAGAAACTGTCCGTTAAGATCGACGCTAATCATATTGTCGATGAGTTCATCGAGCACTTCGTCAATCTCTCCTATATGGTTGGCGATGTATTCGTATGTCAGAAGGCCATCCGGATCCTTTCCAACAGCCTTTTTCAAATCTTCATTCATAATGAGAGCGTGTTTATTCAGGAAAGTTTGCGGCAAAGATAAGAATTTTAACGAGAATATGCCTAACTTTACGCACGCAACCGTTCTTTTTCTTTAACAGAACATCTAAAAAAATGCAGCAGACCACACCTCCCAATTTTGTCGTGACCATCGGACGCCAGTTTGGTAGCGGCGGACGCGAGCTCGGACGCCTGATAGCCGAAAAACTCGGCATCGCTTTCTACGACAAAGAACTACTACGCCAAGCGGCTCATAATGCAGGCGTAAGCGTTGACTTCTTCGAACGCAACGATGAGAAGTTTCCCAAATTCCTGAGCGGAATGTTCTCCTTCACAATGGGATACTCGCCATATAATGCATACGCCGGCAGCTCGTCAATCAGCGATGACAACCTCTACAGGGTACAGTCAGAGCTAATCCACAATCTCGCCATGAAACATTCATGTGTGATTGTCGGACGTTCGGCCGACTATGTGTTGCGCGACTTTCCCCGATGTGTAAATATATTTGTCCACGCGCCAATGGAGGCACGCATAGCACGCATAATGCGCCGCGGCGACTCCATCACCAAAGAGAAAGCCCGCGAAATTGCCGAAAAAACCAACAAACTCCGCGCAAACTACTACAATTTCTACACCGACAAAGTGTGGGGAGATGCGGCAAGCTACCATCTCACCATTGACTCCGACTCCATGTCGATGGACAACGTGGCCGAACTCGTATGCGCCTATGTCCGCGCCCGTTTTCCCGACCTGTCGGTGCCCATCGAATAACATATATCTACTACTCCCAGCCTGCCGGAATGTCGCTGCCATCCGTCTTCTTCACGGAAGTGACGTCGGCATCAAGTCGGCGCACATCGGCGTCCAGCCTTCGTTCGTCACCGGCGCTGTCGGCGTCTGTCCGGCGGTGTTGTCCGTATGCCGCAAGGTATATGAACAGACCGTTGCCGGCAATGCACACCAGAGCGATTCCGGCAATCAGCGTGAATATGGCTTCCGTATCCCTCACCGGCGCCAGCAGAATAGATATGCCGGCAATGACTACAAGCACCGGCAATACATACAGCCACACAGGCAAAACAATAGGCCGGACCCCTACCGACAGTACCCATATATGCCATATGCCACCAAGTATAAGCACTGCGGAAAGGAAATAGACAAACACCGACTCAAACGGAACCGGACAAACAATCATTATCACCCCGATAATGAGCGAACCCACAGAAGCGAGTATCGGCACCGGACCGCCACGGCGGCTCTTACGGCGGCCGACAAGCGCCTCAATAAGCCCGAACAAGCCCGGTATGGCAAACATGACACCGACAAACACAATTACCCACTGCACGAGGTTTATCCTGTCGTGCATGCATATCAGCACTATACCTGCGGCCAACGCAAAAAACTGCATCCAAAAACTTGTTTTCCCTTTCATAAGTCAATGACATTATAATATTAAAATATGTAATGTAACACACTCCGGTGCGGCTTGGTTGGGCACTTCGGCGATATTTGCCTGCGTTGAGCCAACGTAAAGACCATGTCGACAAAGTTTTTTGTTAAAAAAATAGGGTTATTGACAGAAATAATTTATCTTTGCGACGAATTATCTATAAAGAACTTTCGTATAATTATCTAAAATCTTAAACAGAAATGGCTTACGTAATTACCGACAAGTGTGTTGCCTGCGGCACATGTCTCCCCGTATGCCCCGTTGAGGCTATCTCAGAGGGCGATATCTATCACATCGATCCCGATACATGTATCGAGTGCGGCAGCTGCGCCGAAGTATGCCCCAGCGAGGCTATCATCCCCGGAGAATAATACAGAAACACACCTGTACAATTCTACAAAAGGCGTCCGCATAACAATGTGGCGCCTTTTTGCGAATATGACATAATTACTGAAATTTTTCATTAATTTGGCTATGCCATATTCCAATTGTTTACTATCTTTGCATCAGATTTGGAGCACAAGCGGCCAACAGACTGCAACAGGCTCCTTTATCCCATAAAGCCAATTCGTTCAACCATAAAAAATTTAATCAAACATGGTAAATTATAAAGACCTCGGCCTTGTAAACACCCGCGAGATGTTTGCAAAAGCCGTACATGGCGGATATGCTATTCCGGCATTCAACTTCAACAACATGGAGCAGCTCCAGGCTATCATCAAGGCTGCTGCCGACACCAAATCGCCCGTAATCCTCCAGGTATCGAAAGGCGCCCGCAACTACGCCAACCCGATTCTGCTCCGTTACATGGCCCAGGGTGCTGTTGATTATGCCAAGAGCCTCGGTTGGGAACATCCCCAGATTGTGCTCCACCTTGACCACGGCGACAGCTTCGAGCTCTGCAAGGATTGCATCGACCATGGCTTCTCTTCAGTGATGATTGACGGCTCTCACCTCCCCTACGAGGAAAACGTTGCCCTCACAAAGAAAGTGGTAGACTACGCTCACCAGTATGACGTAACTGTAGAAGGCGAGCTCGGCGTTCTCGCAGGTGTAGAGGACGAAGTATCTTCCGACCACCACACCTATACCGACCCCGAGGAAGTTATCGACTTCGTTACACGCACAGGCTGCGACTCCCTCGCTATCTCAATCGGTACCTCACACGGCGCATACAAGTTCACTCCCGAACAGTGCACACGCGACCCGAAGACCGGACGCCTCGTGCCCCCGCCACTCGCATTCGACGTGCTTGAAGGCGTTGAGGCCAAGCTCCCCGACTTCCCCATCGTACTCCACGGTTCCTCTTCCGTTCCCCAGGAGTATGTCGACATCATCAACGCAAACGGCGGCAAGCTCCCCGATGCCATCGGTATCCCCGAAGAAGAACTCCGCAAGGCTGCAAAGATGGATGTATGCAAAATCAACATCGACTCTGACAGCCGTCTCGCAATGACCGCTGCCGTACGTCGTGTATTCAACGAAAAGCCCGCCGAATTCGACCCCCGCAAATACCTCGGTCCGGCCCGTGAAGAAATGGAGAAACTCTACAAGCACAAGATTGTAGCCGTTCTCGGTTCTGAAGGCAAAGCTGAATAATCGCTGTCATTAAACTGACATACCCACACATACATCAGGCGGCATGCCGCGCCACTACGCGCGACCTGTCGCCTGATTTTTTCTCACAATCAACTGAAAATACACAGCCGTCGCCACTACTGCATTATCCGATATGCAGGGTCCCGACGACATTTACGTTTTTCCATGAAAACAGGCAAATCAATACTTATCGCAACCGCAATGCTTGCAAACGCGGCATCAATGTGCGCACAACTCACATGGGCTTCAAAAGATATCCACTATGCGTCCGACTATGCCCTGCCCAATCAACTTACAACCGACACCCTCATTCACGCATGGCGCGGCGAACGCGTAGGCGCTGTCGCATTAATCCACATACCACAGGGACAGACCGCAGTGTGCTCAGCCAAGATATCAGGCCAGCTGCCTGCAAGCGCTTCATTTGTCGACTATGTGCTCACCGACGATTTCCGCAACTGCGGAATACACCCCGACACTCTCCCCGCTTGGCGCGTGCCCGACATAATCGACACCCAAGCCGGCAGTGTGCACCTTTCCGGCGAAACCCGCCCTGTATGGGTGACAGTCGAAGTGCCCCGCGACGCAAAGCCCGGCAAATATAAAGAGACACTTTCGGTTGACGGACAGCAGATATCACTCAATATCTCCGTATCGGAAATGACCCTGCCCAAGCCCTCACAACAGGCATTTCATCTCAATCTATGGCAACAGCCCTACTCCGTAGCCCGCTATGGTAAGGTAGAGCCCTGGAGCAAGGAACACTTCAATCTCCTTAAACCCTACGCCCAATACCTCGCCCGGGCCGGTCAGAGCACCGTCTCGGCCATACTGTTCTACGAGCCTTGGGGAGAGCAGAGCAACGACCTTTTCCTCCCTATGATAGAGACCACCAAAAAGGCCGACGGCTCTTGGAGCTACGACTACAGAATATTCGACAGATGGGTGCAGTTTATGGCCGACAACGGCATCGACGGCATAATTGAATGCTTTACCATGATTCCATGGGAAATGAATTTCCGCTACTTCGATGAAAGCGCCGGCGAATACCGATTCCTGAAAACCACCACCGACACCCCCGAATACCGCGACCTTTGGCTTAACTTCCTGAAAGCATTCGCCTCCCACCTTAAAGAAAAAGGATGGTTCGAACGCACAATGATAAGTATGGACGAACGCAACCTGTCCGACATGCTCAATGCCTACGCCATAATACAGGAAGCGGAACCCCGCTTTAAGGTATCACTCGCCGGCAACTACCACCCCGAGCTAATCGACAAACTCTACAGCTATACCATCCTGCTTACCGAAGCATATCCCCCCGGCACTGTAGAGCGACGCCGCGAAAAAGGATTAGTAACAAATCTCTATACCTGTTGCTCGCGCCCCGAGCCCAACCTCTTCTCCAACAATGCATCGGCCGATGCCGTGTGGATTCCAGTCTACTGCACCTCGACCGGCCACGACGGATATCTCCACTGGAGCTTCATGAACTGGACCGACAATCCTCTTGACGACTCCCGCTTCAAACTATTTGCCCCAGGCGACACATACTTCATATACCCCGAAGGACGTTCGTCAGTGCGCTACGAACGTCTCGTAGAGGGCATACAGCTTAGTGAAAAAGCACGCCTGCTGCGAGAAAAATTCATCGCCAACGGCGATGCAGCCTCTCTTGACCGACTGGAAAAAGCCCTGAATCCAATAAAAATGGGCATCGTCGACACTCGCTCCACCACTGCAGCCACAGTCAATTATCTAAAAGCCACAATCGACCAGCTCTCTTCCCTATAGATGTTGTAGACGATCAGACTTCTTTATCAAAAAAATCATAAGCATAAAGCCGTCCGGACCAGTCCGGACGGCTTTATATGTATAAAAATACACTCTGCTTTTACCTTGAGTCTCATTTTTAACCTATTTAGGGATATTCAGTTAATGGCTAATTGATTGCTTGCTAATGTCGTAGATATTTTGTAACTTTACAAATAACCCCCGATGGACCCATCACGGGCTTATTCGGGGGTAATTCTTAAAAAAAATTTGTACGTGAAGTTACGAAAAATTTCTGATATTACGGCCACGTTGCCGTTTACCGAGTTCGATTTCATGCAAAAATATCGCGAGAGTTTTGCCGTAAGCGAGCTCGGGCGTATCCATGCGCAACTGCCATTGAAAGAACTGGCAGAGAAAATCCGTATGCATTTTCCCAAAACGCATCCTCAGGGCAATACGCCGATGTTCCCGCCGGAGGGTGAGGTGGCGCTGATGTTCCTCAAGCCATATACCGGACAGTCGGATGACGGCCTGATCGAGATGCTCAATGGCAGCATACACATGCAGATGTTCTGCGGAGTGCTCATAGACCCGGCCAATCCCATAAAGAATGGCAAGATAGTCAGTGCCATCCGTCAGCGCATAGCCGAAGTGTTGGATATCAGAGAACTACAGAAATTACTGTATGACAAATGGGGCGGTTCACTGAAAGACAAGGATTTGTGTCTGACTGACGCCACCTGCTATGAGAGCCATCTGCGGTTCCCGACAGATGTAAAGCTGTTGTGGGAATGCTGCGAGTGGCTTCAATCTCTGTTGAAAAAGACCTGCAAGATACTGAAGGAACGGCTGCCTCGCAACAAGTATCGTGACATTGACCGCGCCAGACTCACCTATGCCAAGCATCGCAAGCACAGCAGAGCGGCCACCGCCAAACTGCGGTGCAGATTGCTGAGCTTGCTTTCCAAACAGATAGGGCAATGGAACAGAATCTGCAAAATACACACCGTCGACATCGCGCTCACCTCAGAGCAAAGCAAGCGTCTGGACGCATTAAAAGAAGTGTATCGCCAGCAAAGCGCACTTGCTCAGAAAAAGGAGGTGAAACACCGCATTGTCAGCATCGACCGTCCTTACATCCGTCCCATCGTCAGAGGTAAGGAGAACAAGCGGGTGGAGTTCGGAGCTAAGGTCAACAACATCCAGATTGACGGAATATCATTCATCGAGCACCATTCTTTCGAAGCCTTCAACGAGGGCGTGAGATTACAGGAGTGTATTGAATACCAGCAAGAACTGACCGGAGTCAAAGTGGCCAAAGTCGGAGCAGACACCATCTATGCAAACAACGACAACCGGAGGTACTGCACCGAAAACGGCATAACGACCTGTTTTGTCCGCAAAGGCCCGAAGCCAAAGAATGAGGACGCCGACATAAGCACAGCCCGGCGTATGATCGGGACACTGCGTTCGACCGCCATGGAGGGCAGCTTCGGCAACCAGAAACAGCACTATGGCGTCGGCCGGATAGCGGCACGCAACTCACGCAGCGAGACACTGTTGCTCTTTTTCGGCATCCACATGGCAAACGCCGCAACGCTTGCCGCCCGGCAACTCGCCGCAGAAGAAAAGGAGAAGCTACGCCAAAAGCGACGAGCATGAAAATTCAGGCTATTTCTCAACCTCCGAAGCTCTTCGGAGGCGAATCGTTGTATCCGTTCCGTTAAGAAATGCTCTATTTCATGCGCTGAGAACTGAAAATTTGCCCCCACAATCAAAACGGCACAGCAATAGGACAGACACGATCCATTTTAAGCTTGAATAATCAAGCCATTAACTGAATATCCCTATTTAAGTTTTTATTTAACTTTTATTTAACTTTTTTTTGTTTAATAATATATATATAATTTCTCTAACTATTTTTAACTTTGCGTAAGCGACAGGCTTTCCAAACGAAAGAATAGCCTTACAAATCGACAAATTCTTAGAATGTATGCCAAGAAAGCACGGAATTTAATGATTTAACACCGACAAGCCAAGCCTGCTTCGATAATAGAACGAATTAACCTAAAACTAACATTAAAAATATGAAAACAATTGAAAAATATCTGATAGGAGCAATCCTGACAGTATTTCTGCCTCTGACAGCGGCAAGTTGCTCTTCATCCGACGACAATCCGCCGATTAGCGATTCCGGCATACACTTTTCTGTACCTGCCAAAATCGACATAATGCAGGGCGGCGACTATACATTCAATGTACCATCGGGCTCTGTGCCTCTGACTACCGATTTTCTCATGCTCGAGGCCTCAAACGGTGTGCTGCACATCTCGCCGATTGTAAGCGCTACAGAAAACAGCTTTACAGTACGCTTCAATCCAAGCGTTACCGATGGCTCATACCGGGCATACATAAAACGAGACGACCGCCGCATACCTCTCGGACAACTTTCCGTTGCCATTGTAGAAAGCATTATCGAGCCGGCCGAAGGCGCCACAATCTACGGCCTTGTCTCCACCGACGAAGGAGGTGTAAAGGGTGTCGTGGTATCTGATGGCATCGAAGTCTCCACTACCGACGAAAACGGTGTATACAACCTCAAGTCCAACAAACATTACGGCTATGTATTCATATCCGTACCATCGGGATATGAAGTGGAGGCTGACGGAGTATTGCCACGAATGTACCGTCTTACTACAGCCGACAATACCAAAGCCGAACGCGCCGACTTCCGCCTCACACAAGTAGACGGACAGGATACCTACAAGGTATTCTTCCTCGGCGACATGCACCTGGCCAACCGCACCGACGACGCCGCACAGTTCCGGCAGTTCACCGCCGACTTCAACAACTACCGCAACTCATGCAGCGGACAGAAGATGTATGCCATCACACTCGGCGACATGACATGGGACCTCTACTGGTACGACAACAAATATGAAATCGCCGACTATATCAAGACCATCAACGAGCAGGTAAAGGATATACAGATATTCCACACCATGGGCAACCACGACTACGACTACAAGGCCTTCAACGACTTTGACGCAGCACTGCAGTACCGTACACACCTCGCCCCCGGCTACTACTCGTTCAATATCGGAAAGGTCCACTACATCGTGCTCGACGACATTGACTGCGACGGCTACGACGGCACAACGGCCCGACTATATACAAAAAATCTGTCCGACGACCAGCTCACATGGCTCGCAAAGGATCTCGCCTATGTCAATAAATCAACACCGGTCATTATTACCGCACACGCTCCGTTCTTCCGTCCTACCGAGACCGGAAGCTACAAGTACGACCACGATGCAGCAAGTACCGACCGTCTGCTCTCGCTCCTCGACGGATATAAGGTACACTTTGTGACCGGACATACCCACATGAACTACAACGTGCCCGCAGGCCATCAGGTGTCAGGCGGACGCGACATCATGGAACACAACGTCGCAGCCATATGCGCCTCATGGTGGTGGTCGGGACATCTGACCCCCGGACTCCATCTGTCTACCGACGGCACACCCGGCGGATATGCCATCTGGGATATCAACGGCACTGACATCAAATGGATTTACAAAGGCACTAATCTCAATGAAGATGTACAGTTCCGCTCATACGACCTCAATCAGGTAAGATTCAGCCTCAACGACGTACCCGACATGTCAGGTACAGCAACAGCGACCAACGCTTTCAACAAGTACATCCAGGCATATCCGGCCAACTCCAACAACGAAGTTCTGATTAACGTATGGAACTGGAATCCCTCGTGGACAATCACCGTAACTACCGAAAGCGGACAGACCCTTACATGCACTCCTGTAGGCGCGTACGACCCGCTCCACATTGCAGCACTCACAGTGAAACGCTTCAACAAAGCCAACCTGAAGAGCGCGCCGAGCTTTATTACCGAACTGTTCGTCCACTTCTTCAAGGTAAAGGCTCCCGATGCCACATCGACACTCAACATTACCGTGAAGGATGAGTTCGGCCACACATGGACAGAGGAAATGAAGCGTCCGAAAGCATTCTCTACCGATGCATACATGCAATGACATTTTCCATGCCCGACAAAACAATTAACCAACATCTAAAACCGGATGAAATTTTATGAAACCAACTAAGTCCTTAATTCTCTGTCTACTTATGTCGCTGATAGGCATATTGTCGGCAGCTGCCCAGAACAGAAAGGTGTCCGGACAGGTACTCGACTCTATGGATGAGCCGCTGGCAGGCGTTACCGTAATGGTAAGCGGCACCACCAACGGCGGTATGACTGATATCGACGGTAAGTTCACCCTTCAAGTACCCTCCTCGACTATCGAGCTGACATTCACATATGTAGGCTTCAAGACCCAGAAAATAAAAGTAGCGCCCGGAACCGACAATCTGCAGGTAGTAATGCAGGAAGACGCCGTGATGCTCGAAGAAACAGTCGTGATAGGCTACGGCACACAAAAGAAAGTCAATGTGACCGGCGCTGTCGCAAGCATAGGCGGAAAGGAACTCGAAAACCGTGTGTCACATTCGCTTACCAACATGCTCCAGGGCTCTGTGGCCGGTCTCAACGTCACCACCTCATCATCCGTGCCTGGCGAGTCGGCTAAAATCAATGTGCGCGGTACCACCTCAATCAACAAAACCAATCCCCTCGTGCTCATCGACGGAGCCGAGGGAGACCTCTCACGCGTCAACCCCAACGACGTAGAGTCGATCTCCGTTATCAAGGATGCATCGGCTGCCGCCGTATATGGCGCACGCGCTGCCTTCGGTGTGATTCTCGTCACCACAAAGAGCGGCTCGGAGAAGGACGGCAAAGCCACCGTGCGATACAGCGGACGTGTAGGCTGGGAAGAACCCACCACCTCTACCGACTACATTAACACAGGTTATTGGTCGGTATACATCGTAAATCTCTTCCAGAATGCCACCCGCGGCACCAACTATATCAACTATACCGACTACGACATGCAGCAACTCCTTGCCCGCGTCAACGACAAGACCGAGCACCCCGACCGTCCATGGGTGGTAGAGGAGACCCGCAACGGACGCCGCCAGTGGGTATACTACGGCAACTACGACTGGTATCATACATTCTTCAGCGAGAGACATCCCTCTACACAGCATAATGTATCGGTAAGCGGAAAGACCAAGGATGTCAAGTACTACCTCTCCGGTGGACTTGACTGGCAGAAAGGCATAATCAAGACTAATCCTGATATTTTCCGCAAATACAATCTGCGCTCCAAGATTGACTTCCGCATCAACAAATGGGCTACAATGTCCAACAACACATCATACTACTCCTCACAGTATGAGTTCCAGGGCGACGGCTCCGTTGAAAACACTATGATTTATGCCACACGCCACGCTTTGGCATGCTTCCCTCAAAAGAATCCCGACGGCACATGGCTCTACTCCACTCCCTACACATCCTATAATGTAGCCAACGGCCGCCACATCCTTGTTGGAGAAGGCTCTCACCGCAATGTAAACCGCATCAACGACTTCTCCAACACCACACGTCTGGTCATCAATCCCATCAAGCAGCTGAGCATCACCGGCGACTTCACATTCCGGTTCTACCAGTTGCGCAACACAAGCCGTTCGCAGAACATGACATATCGTGTGTATCCCGACGAAGCATTGAAATCATACGTAACAGGTGCCGGAGAAGACCGACTCGACGAATCGGTAAAGACGCGCAACTATCTTGCATACAACATCTACGCCACATACAACGACACATTTGCCGATGCCCACAATGTCACAATAACGGCAGGCTACAACAATGAATCATGGAAGAGCAAGGATATCAACGTAGCCGCAGGCAACCTCTCGTCGTCCGCACTCGACGACCTTAAGCTCGCTACCGGATTCGCTTCCGACAACAATTATGGAGGCGGACAGAACCAGTATGTCCTCTCAGGCATATTCGGACGCGTGAACTATGACTACAAAGGACGCTACCTCTTCGAAGCCAGCGGACGCTACGACGGTTCGTCGCGTTTCGGCCGCGGCTCTCGCTGGGGATTCTTCCCTTCGGCTTCTCTCGGATGGCGTATCTCTGAAGAATCATTCTTCGCAGGAGCACGCGACATCGTTGACAATCTTAAAATCAGATTATCCTACGGTAGCCTCGGCAACCAGAATGTATCCTCTTACTATACATTCCTACGCCTCGTATCGATCAAAGACTTCGACAGTTTCACATTTGGCGACGGCACAATCGGAAAATACTCAAGCCTCAGCGCACCGATTGCCGACGACCTCACATGGGAGAAAGCCAACCAGTATAACCTTGGTATCGACTACTCAATGCTCAACGGCCGACTCAACTTTACCGCCGACGCATATATCCGCGACACCAAGGACATGCTTACCGAAGGTATAGCCCTGCCGTCGGTATACGGCGCCGATGTCCCCGACATGAACACTGCCGACCTCCGCACCAAAGGATATGAAATCGCTCTGAGCTGGCGCGACAATTTCCAGCTTTTCGGCAATCCCTTCGATTACAGCGTAGGATTTAACCTGAGCGACTACAGAAGCGAAATCACCAAGTACGATAACCCTACAAAGTCATTCGCAAAGGCATACTACGTAGGAATGCGTATTGGTGAAATCTGGGGCTACCGCACCGACGGACTGTTCAAGACCGATGAAGAAGCCGCCCAATATGCAGCCTCACATACTTTCTCATCGCGACTCACAGGCAACCTTACCGGCGGATGGAAAGCCGGCGACCTCAAGATTCTTGACCTTGACGGCGATGGATTCATCGGCGAGACAGGCAACGAGACTGCCGACGCTCCCGGCGACCGCACTATCATAGGCAACTCGCTCCCCAGCCTATCATATGGCATCACAGGCAGCATACGATACTTCGGATTCGACGTCTCTGTATTCTTCCAGGGCACCGGCAACCACTATTGGTATCCCGAAAACCAGTCGATGCCCTTCTGGGGTGCATACGGATATCCCTACAACTCCTTCATTCCGACCAATTTCCTCGACAATGTATGGGCTGAGGACAATCCCGACGCATACTTCATACGCCCGCGCTCCAATATGTCGACCGGCGGATACCTGCGCGATGCCAACGACCGATACCTGCAGAACGCCCGCTACCTGCGTCTGAAAAATCTCACCGTAGGATACACCATTCCCGCAAAAGTGACAAAGAAGGCAGGCATAGACCAGGTACGCGTATACTTCTCCGGAGAAAACCTCCATTACTGGTCGCCCATGAAGAAGCATACAAAATATGTTGACCCCGAAGCCGCCATACAACGCGGAGACAAGACCGGTGCCGACGCCAACAACGCATTCTACCCCTGGCAGAAGACATTCATGTTTGGCCTCGACATTACATTTTAATCCTGTAAAAGCCGTATAATCATGAAAAAATATATAATCCCCATCGTAATGCTTCTTGCTGTCGGAGCGACATCATGCGACGACGCGCTCGATCTGGAACCCCAGGACCGCATTACCGACAAAGACTACTTCAATACCGAGAACGACCTGATGCTGTTCTCCAACCCGTTTTACAACAATATCCTTCCTAAGAAAGCATACGACAGTCAGAGCGACCTCATCGTAGCCCAGGACTTAAGCAATGAACTCCGCGGAGGATCATTCCGCCCTATCCCGAAGACCTCGGGCGGCGGTGGATGGAAGTGGACCGACCTGCGACGTATCAACACACTTCTTGAGAATGTCGACAAGTGCGACAATCCTTCAGCCGTAGTTAAATACACTGCTATAACCAGATTCTTCCGTGCATATTTCTATTTCGACAAGGTAGTGCGCTTTGGCGATGTGCCCTGGTACGACACTCAGATAGGCTCTACCAACAAGGACTTGCTGTACAAAGCTCGCGATTCACGCGAACTGGTTATGACCAAGATGCTCGAGGATGTCAATTATGCAATCGAGAATCTGCCCGACCACAAAGCGCAGACCAATGTGCCCTATCGTGTGACAAAATGGGCTGCTCTCGCTCTGAAATCACAGTTCTGCCTCTTTGAAGGTACATTCCGCAAATACCACGGACTACAGATTGAAGGTCACGATGCGGAATACTATCTGAAACAGTCGGCCGAGGCTGCAGCCGAACTTATCGAAAACGGTCCATACAAAATATGGTCGTCAGGCAAGCCTGCATCCGACTACCGCGACCTCTTCATAGCTGAAAACGCCAACGCCGACGAGTATATCCTCGCCATAAAGTATGACAACAAGATTCCAATGTGCCACGACGCATATGGATTCTCTTTTACAACAGCCCGCGGCATGCCAGGATACACCCGCAAGTTTATCAACATGTATCTGATGAAAGACGGCACAAAATTTACCGACCGTGCCGGATGGCAGGAAATGACATATGCCGACGAAATCAAAAACCGCGACCCTCGCCTGAGCCAGTCAATTCGCACTCCCGGATTTACCCTCAACAAGAAGGTACATAATCCCAACCTCTCGGAGTCAGTAACCGGCTACAACCCGATTAAATTCGTGCCCGACGGCGTCACACGCAACGACTACTGCAGCAACGACCTTCCCGTATTCCGTATTGCCGAGGTAATGCTCAACTACGCGGAAGCACGTGCCGAACTTGGCGAACTCACACAGGATGACCTCGACAAGACCGTCAACAAAATACGTGACCGCGTGAGCATGCCTCATCTCGACATGGCTGAAGCCAACGCAAACCCAGACTACTATCTCTCGTCGACAGAATACGGATATCCCAACGTAGGCGGAGCCAACAAAGGCGTGATTCTCGAGATTCGTCGCGAACGTGCCGTAGAGCTGAGCCAGGAGGGCGACCGCTGGGCCGACATACGCCGATGGAAAGCCGGAAAATGCTATGACCAGCCTATCACCGGAATGTACTTCCCCGGAGCCGGTTCATACGATCTTGATGGCGACGGAAAACCTGAGATTGTACTCTACAGAGCCGACCAGGCCAAGCCCGACGTGGCCGGCGCACAGGTATACATGATTGGTTCGGAAGTAAAGCTCACACAGGGCGACAAAGGATATGTAAACTATCATGGCACGGTAGAACGCACCCCCTTCAACGAAGATCGCGACTACTACTACCCCATATCCTCCTACGATATCGATCTCTATAAGGCAGCCGGATATCCTCTTGTTCAGAACCCCGGCTGGTTCTAAACGACTGGTCTGATTTATCATGAACAGTTTCTTATAAATACCTCATTGTTTATTTAACAACAATTACAACGATGAAAATCAAACATTATATAATGACAGCGCTCGTGCTGCTGACCGCGTGCCTCGTATCGGGATGCAACGATGATGATGACAACGCATCAAAGGCCAAGGCAGTGCTTGCCAGCGCCAACAGCCTTACTTTCGACGGTCTGGAGGCGACTCCCCAGATTATCACAGTATATTCCGATGCCCGATGGGAAGCCGAGGCTCCGGAATGGATTACAGTGTCACCAGCCACCGGAGAAGGCATAACCGAAGTGACAGTATGCGTAATAGACAACCTCCGCGAAGGTGCGCTCGATAACCCGAGGAAAGCTGAACTGGTGTTCAAGGGCGCCACACTTGCCAGCCGTTCTGCCGTAGTTGTCTCTCAGAGAGGCGACAACTACCGCGACTGCACACAGTATACTCCCGACAAAGTTTATGAAGTAGCCGACGAGACCTATATGGTTTTCACCGATGCTCTCGTAATATCAAAGACCTCCGAAGGCTACATACTATCCGATGACAACTGCTCGGATTACATTTATCTGAAGAGCAAACAGCAGGCTCAGGCAGGCGACAAGGTGACAGTAAAAGCCCAGAAGATGTCGGATAGCCAGAAGATGGCATATCTCGAGGCAGAAGAGATGACTGTCAACTCAAGCAACAACACCATAAACCGAGCAGAGGCTACCGATATCACAGCCGATATCGACACATATACCTCGACAAAGCGCGACTATGTGGCCGTTGAGGGAGTGCTTGCTGGCAAGACAATCACAGTAGCCGATGCCAAGTATGCCATAACACTTGCCGATGTGCCGGCATCAGTCAATCTGAGCGACCTCGAAGGACATACCATAAAAGCCTTTGGTTATTTCGCAGGCGTGGCTGCACCATATGTGCGCATCTACCTCGAATCCGTGACTGACCTCGGAGAAGCCCAGGTAATCTATTGGAGCGAAGATTTCGAATGGCTTGCACCGTTCGCCCAGGCAAGTGGAGCCGGTCGCACTGTCGAGACCGACGACCTCAATGCCACAGCCCCACAGATTGTCAAGGCATCCGCCAACGGTACCACAGCACTCGAATATGCCGAGAGCCTCGGATACGAGTTCCTCCGCGTCACCACAAAGACAGCTGGAGAATGTATCTACATTCAGGAGAACTACCTGAAATTCGGAAAAACATCTTACCAGGCCGGCATCGTCCTCCCCGCGATTAAAACTGTACCTGCCGACGCATCAGGTGTGCTTCTTGAATTTGACTGGTGTCCGATGCGCCAGGGTTCAGGTAAGATTGACCCCGTCGACCTTATTGTAATAATCAAGAACGGCAGCGATGAGACCACCCTCACCGTACCGACCCACAACTGGCCCAACGGTCACGTACTCGAATGGATAAAGGCGACTATCAGCCTCGACGGCATAAAGATAGACAAGGATACCAGAATAACAATCCGTCAGATTGACGAACAGTGGCCCGCAGCCACCGCCAACCGCTGGTTCCTCGACAACATCCGCATCTACTCCAAGCTCTGATACACTGAGTCACCCTTAATATAAAGAGAGCGTTTCACTATCGGTGAAACGCTCTCTTTATATTAAGGAGAATATTCGTTAATGCCTATTAAACCCGTTACCGGCGCGGCAGAAGCAGAAGCACAGGGGTGTCAACATCTGCCTCCGGCGAAGAGTCGGACAGATACAAAGAATTGGCCGAAAGATAACGGTCAACTCGCATTATCGCACGGTCAAGCAGAGGCGCATCCTGCACGCGCAGGGTAAGGGCTCGACGATGGGCATCGGTAAGACGCTCGGAGGCACACACAGCCACCACGCCCGATACAAAAATCGTCTGCGGCACCTCTCCGTCAAACGGGCGGATTATCACATTGCCCCCGTCAGCCGATACTATAGAATTGCGATATAAGCGTCCGCGGTGAAGCACACCGAGAGCCAGATACTGTAACTTTGACATATGGGTTATTCGCGGCCGGGAGTATACGTACGCACCGACGCGCGGTCGTAATGGTCGGGAGAGAAACGCGTGCGTACAAGTGCGATACTGTCGATATAGGCAACCTCTCCAGGAGCCGGCGATACTGTGGCGAAGCCATACACATTCTGTGCCGTACGGGCTGTGTCAATCTGCATCACTATCTCGCTCCAGCCTTGTCCGGTGGTTGTGCCGGTCATATAATCGGAAGTTCCGTCGGTATACTGCGCGGCAATGGCGTAGTAAAGCGGTGACTGCATATTGCTTTTATAGAAACGCCAGGTGTAGATATCTCCTGTCTCCCAGTTTTCGTCGCGCCTCAGATTGAAACGCACCATAGCATCGGGCTGTCCGTAGAAATAACGGTGCATACGGCTCTCGGGCCATGCATCGGCCGAGTCACCGACAACAGCCATGTCGACACGCGCCCCACCTTGGTCAGCATCAACTTCAGCAACCTCCGACTCAAGCCGAGCTATCACATCGTCGTACACCTCGATATATCTTTCTATATTGTGGCCATACCACACCATAGATGTATCAAACTGCTCCTGGGTGACCCCATGCCTCAGTAGCACCGACTGCTTCATGACCTTACGCATAGAGTCGGAGCCATAACGGGTACGGTTGAGGTCGACCACCCCCTCTGCCTTATGTATGTCGGTAAGGAGATCGACCATCTGCTTTTTTTTAAGCACATAGTCAGGAGTGCGGTCACAGGCACCTGCGACACCAAGCAGAATCAGTGAGGCGGGAACAAGAAGAGAGCGATGGCGCATCATTCTACAGTAGGTTTAGGCTCCTCATCCTCGGGAATGGACAGGGCCTTTGAGTAAAACAATATCAAGACGAGAATTCCCACCGTAATAGCGGCGTCGGCGATATTGAATATCGGCTGAAAGAACAGAAAGAACTGGCCGCCGATAAACGGCACCCAGTCGGGCCAATAAAAGCTGAATAACGGAAAATAAAGCATATCCACTACCTTTCCGTGAAACAACGGCGCATAGCCCCCGTCAGGCGGAAACATCTGGGCGACAGCCGGTGGCATAGGATTATTGAATATCATCCCATAAAACACCGAATCGATGATATTGCCGGCAGCACCGGCAGTAATCAGCGCCACGCATGCCATGAAACCCGCAGAATACCGTGGCTTATCCTTTATGCGGAATATTGCGTATATAAGCGCGCCTACCGCCACAATTCTGAACAGGGTAAGAAACAGCTTGCTCCCCATCTCCATACCGAAAGCCATGCCGTTGTTCTCGATAAAATATATCTGAAACCAATCAGTAACAAAAATACTCTCGCCAAGATACATATGGGTCTTAATCCAGATTTTTACAATCTGGTCCACAAGCAGCACGGCAATTATAATAATGGCGGCAAGCCATCCCTTGGAAAGCCTCATATACGGAAAAACGTTTAAATAAAATCCCGTACCGGCAACCGCTTGAAAGGTACCGGTACGGAGACAATAGGTGTATATCAGCGTTTGCGGCCCGACTCCTTGGCCTCTACGCTGAGAGTAGCATGGGGCACTGCCATAAGGCGCTCCTTGGGTATGAGTTTGCCTGTTTGGCGACAGATACCGTATGTTTTGTTTTCAATACGTATAAGAGCTGCCTGCAGATGCTGTATGAACTTCATCTGACGCTGAGCCAACTGGCCGGCTTCCTCCTTACCGAGAGTGCTTGCGCCCTCTTCGAGTACCTTGAATGTAGGAGACGTATCGGCTGTGTCATTGCCGTCGCTGTTCATCACGTTGGCCTTCAGCAGTTCATAGTCTTTCTGAGCCTTATCGAGCTTTTTCAGTATGAGTTCCTTGAACTCCTGCAGCTCTTCATCGGTATAGCGAGTTTTTTCACTCATATGTGTTAATGTAGGGGGATAAGTAATTATACAATGCTTATTCTTGCCACCAAAGTGATACCGTCGATATCAAGAACTGCAGCATCTGAATCCGATTCGTCGACCGGGGCGACAGAAAGCTCGGTAGCGAGTACCTGACGGCTTATATAGTCGGCAAACGTATCGAGCGCCTCGTCGGTAGCCGGATTTGGGGCAAACTGAAGGCGGATTTTGTCGGTAATGTTGAATCCGCGCTCCTTGCGTAGATTCTGTATGCGGTTTACCACATCGCGGGCGATACCCTCACGACGCAGTTCGTCAGTTACAGTCACATCCAGAGCCACTGTGACAGTGCCGTCGGTAGCGACCTCCCATCCTGGGATATCCTCACTCACGATATCCACGTCGGCCACCTCTATAGTGGCCTCCCCTCCGTCAAGGTCAAGAGTAATCGAGCCTTCACGGGTGAGGCGGGCGATATCGGCCTGCGACAGTGCGGCAAGTGCAGCGGCGGCGGCTTTCATCTGCTTGCCGAGCTTCTTGCCGAGCTTCTTGAAGTCGGGCTTAACGCGTTTTACCATCACGCCATCCTCATCGGTCACTATACGCATCTCTTTCACATTGACCTCGCTGAGAATAAGGTCGGCCATAGTGCGGAGCATGGCAGCCTGACGCTCGTCGGCGACAGGCACCATAAGTGTAGCCAGTGGCTGGCGCACCTTAATGTTTACCTTGCGGCGAAGTGCAAGCACCATCGATGTAATCTGCTGTGCCAATCGCATACGCTCCTCGAGGTCAGTGTCACTTGCGCCCGCCTGAGGGAAGAGGGCGAGATGCACCGATTCGGTAGTACCGCGTGTCACGGCTGTCAGGTCCTTATACAGACGGTCGGCAAAGAATGGAGCCACAGGGGCCATCAGCAGAGCTACAGTCTCAAGACAGGTATAGAGTGTCTGGTATGCCGACAGTTTGTCAGCATCCATCTCCTTGCCCCAGAAACGCTTGCGGTTAAGGCGCACATACCAGTTGGACAGGTTGTCCTGTACAAATTCGCTGATTGCACGGGCCGCCTTGGTCGGCTCATAGTCGTCAAGATCAGCATCGACCTCGCGGATAAGGGTATTGAGTACCGAAAGAATCCAGCGGTCGATTTCGGGACGCTCCTCCACAGGTATCTGCGGCTGGGAATTGTCAAATCCGTCGACATTGGCGTAAAGAGCGAAGAAGGAATATGTATTGAATAGTGTTCCGAAGAACTTGCGCACAGTCTCCTCCACGCCTGCGGGGTCATACTTGAGATTGTCCCATGGCGACGAGTTGCTGATCATATACCAACGCAAGGGATCGGAACCGTAAGTCTCTATGGCCTTGAACGGGTCGACAGCGTTGCCGAGACGCTTCGACATCTTGTTGCCGTTTTTGTCAAGCACGAGCCCGTTGGACACCACAGCCTTGTATGCCACGGAGTCAAACACCATGCCGGCAATGGCATGAAGAGTAAAGAACCATCCGCGAGTCTGGTCGACACCCTCGGCGATAAAGTCGGCAGGGAAAAGATCACCGCGGTCAAATGCATCCTTATTCTCAAACGGATAGTGAATCTGGGCATAAGGCATCGAGCCTGAGTCAAACCATACGTCGATAAGGTCGAGTTCGCGGTGCATAGGCTGTCCGGTAGGACTTACCAGCACGATATCGTCGACATACGGACGATGGAGGTCTATTTTCTCATAGTTATCCTTAGAATAATCGCCCGGCACGAATCCACGGTCGCGGTAAGGATTGCTCTTCATCACCCCGGCCTCTACAGCCTTGTCAATTTCGCTATAGAGAGTGGCCACCGAGTCAATACATATCTCCTCGGTACCGTCGGCATTGCGCCATATCGGGAGCGGAGTGCCCCAATAGCGGCTGCGGCTCAGATTCCAGTCCTGGAGATTTTCAAGCCACTTGCCGAATCGGCCTGTCCCGGTAGCCTCGGGCTTCCATTTTATTGTCTTGTTGTTGGCCATAAGTGCCTCGCGGGCCGCGGTAGTACGTATAAACCAACTGTCGAGCGGATAATACAACACCGGCTTGTCGGTGCGCCAGCAATGTGGATAGTTGTGCACATGCTTTTCGATGCGGAAAGCCTCGCCGGCCTTCTTCATCTCCATCGCTATCACAATATTGAGGTCCTCGGCCTTGGCTGCGACAGCCTCATCGTATTTTCCGTCGGGATTAAAGCGCGGGTCGTAGGCATTCTTCACATACTCTCCGGCATGGCGGGTATATGCGGATGTATCGACACAAGCCTCTACGAAAGAGGGCGCAAGCTCGTCGACCGTATAATATTTTCCGGTAAGGTCAACCATCGGGCGAGTCTCACCCTTGGGAGTCACCATATAAAGGCCCGGCACTCCGGCTGCCTTGGCCACCTTGGCGTCGTCGGCACCGAATGTCGGAGCGATATGCACGATACCCGTGCCGTCCTCGGTCGTAACATAGTCGCCCGGAATTACACGGAAAGCCTCATCGGCAAGTTCCACGAAAGTATCGCGGCCGGCGGTAAATGTCTTGTCGGGATGTGCGGAGGCATACCCGCGCACAAACTCCGGCGCCAGATGGTTCACCTTCTCGCAAGGCTTCACCCAAGGCATCAACTGACGGTAACGCATGCCGATAAGGTCGGAGGCGGCATATACGGCTGCCACTCGGTAAGGAACCACCTTGTCGCCGGGCGTGTATACCATCTCGGCCTCGGCACCTTCGGGCTTGAAGTATGCGGCCACACGGTCTTTTGCCATGATGGCCGAAATCTTGTCGCCTGTATAGGGGTTGAAAGTGCGCACAAGGGCATACTCAATCTTGGGACCCACACACAGAGCGGTGTTCGAGGGTAGAGTCCAGGGAGTAGTTGTCCAGGCGAGGAACACCGGTGTGCCCCATTCCGCCATCTCGGGCTTCGGCTCTTCGATTACGAACTGTGCGGTTACTGTAGTATCCTTCACATCACGGTAGCAGCCCGGCTGGTTCAGTTCATGGCTGCTGAGACCGGTTCCGGCCGCAGGCGAATAGGGCTGGATTGTATAGCCCTTGTAAAGATAGCCTTTCTTATGTAGTTGGCTGAGAAGCCACCACACCGACTCGATAAAGCGGTTGTCGTAGGTGATATACGGATCGTTCATATCGACCCAGTATCCCATCGAATTGGTAAGATTCTCCCACTCGCGGGTATATTTCATGACCTCGCGGCGGCAGGCTGCATTGTATTCGTCGACCGAAATTTTTGTACCGATATCAGTCTTCTTTATGCCGAGGCTTTTCTCCACGCCGAGCTCAACAGGCAGACCGTGGGTATCCCAGCCGGCCTTACGCTTCACCTGGAAGCCCTTCATGGTCTTGTAGCGGCAGAAAGTATCCTTGATAGTACGAGCGATAACATGATGAATGCCAGGCATTCCGTTGGCTGAAGGGGGACCCTCATAGAACACAAACGACGGAGCGCCCTCGCGCACCTTCATGCTCTGCTCAAACAAGTGCTCGTCGTTCCAGCCCTGAAGCACCTGACGGTTTACCTCAGAGAGGTTGAGCTTGTCGTACTCGTTAAATTTCTTGCTCATACTATATGACGGATGATATTAGTGTAATCTGAATAGCTTTAAAAAGTTCCGCAAAGTTACTAATATTTATTTGTTCAGGCAAATATGCGCGCACGTGCAAAAAATGCCGGAGATTTCAGCGTCTCCGGCATTAACTGTCTTCTGAATAGAACCCGATACAGTCTATTTTCAGCGCATTTCAAGATAAGTCACCTTGTCCATGTCACCGTAGTCAAGATTTTCTCCACCCATGCCCCAGATGAACATATAGTTGCTTGTGCCGGCCGCAGCATGAATGCTCCATTCGGGAGCCATAACAGCCTGCTCGTTGTGGAGCCAGATAAGACGGTTCTCCTGAGGCTCGCCCATAAGATGGCATATGGCATTACCTTCAGGCACATTGAAGTAAAAATACACCTCGACACGGCGGTCGTGGGTATGTGCCGGCATAGTGTTCCACACGCTGCCTGGCTTCAGTTCGGTCAGTCCCATCTGCAGCTGGCATGGACCCTCTTCAAGCACATTCGACACGATGAGCTGATTGATTACTCTGTCGTTGCTCTCCTCCATCTTTCCGGCGGCAAAAGAGTTGGCCTTGATTGAGCCCTTGCGTCCGTCGATAGTCACGAGCTGGGTCTTGTAGGCTTTGTGGGCAGGAGTGGAATTGAGATAGAAACGTGCGGGATTGGCGGCATCTTTCGAGCGAAATGTAACATTCTTGTTGCCGCGCCCCACATAGAGCGCGTCCTTGAAGTGCAATTCATACTCCTTGCCGTCGACACTTACGATACCGTCGCCGCCGACATTTATCACACCCAGTTCGCGACGTTCAAGAAAGTACTGCGATTTCAGAGGCTCGATTGACTCGAGTTCAACAGCCTTTTCCACCGGAACAACTCCGCCGTACACAATACGGTCGTAGAGCGAATAGGTAAGATTGACTTTGTCCTGCTCCATTACCTTGGGCATCATGAAGTGCGAACGCAACTGGTCTGTATCATAATGCTTCACATCATCGGGATGGCATGCGCGGAGTATACTATAACTGGTCTGTGCGGAGGCTGCAATTGCTGTCATAGCGAGGGCCAATGTTAAATTTTTTTTCATTATTGCTGTATGTTATAACTTGAGTCTATTATACTGTTTCGGGCTCACGGGCTGAAGATAAACCGGCTATTCTGAATCGGTTCCATGCCACCAGACCCATGGTCAGAAGTGATATCAGTCCGACACCTATATAACCCATATTATTAGTGAACTGAAATACAATCCATGCCATCGGGCTGCCGGCAAAATCAAGGCTTCCACCCTCGAAGCCCTGAGGTATGGCCACGGCACTGTCGCCGGTAGCGGCATATACGTCGCGGGCCGCAAGCGAGAACCACGATGCGAGTGCTGTAACCGAATAAAGCGCTATCACCATCACCACCAGGCCTACGATGAAAGTCTTCACTACATTGCCCTTGGTAAACGGGAGTACGAGTGGAAACACATAGAACATGCCGGCAAGCGAGGCCAGAGGAAGAAACTGGTTACCCGGCAGAACCACGGCGAGGAGCAATGTCACAGGTATAAGGAGCAACGACACGACAAGCGTGGTGGGGTGTCCGATGACAAGAGCCGGACTCATACCGATGGAGAGTCCCTCGGCGCCCTTGAACTTACGCGCTATCAGCGAACGCGTAGCGTCGGATATCGGCTTAAGCCCTTCGATAAAGAGCACCGTTATGCGCGGTATAAGCTCCATCACGGCACCCATCTTTATGCCGAGGCCGAGGATGTAAGGAATCCTGTCGGCAATCTCGCCAAATGAGCGACATGTAAGGCAACCTATACCTATGCCGACCACCACTCCCAGGAAAAGCGGTTCGCCGAGAAGTCCGAATTTCTTTTTAAGTCCCTCGGCGTCAATCTCCAGACGATTCATACCGGGAATCCGGTCAAGAGCCTTGTTGATAATCCACGCGAATGGAGCAAAACCGGCACAGAATGGCTGCGGGATAGAAATGCCATCCATGCCTTTGTAGAACTGCTGGAATTTTGAGGCAGTCATATCGGCAATCACCAGTGTGATTATATAGCATACGATAGCTCCGAAGAATCCCGTTGCAAGCGAGCCGCTGGCAAAGTATACCACAGCTCCGATAAAGGCGAAATGCCAATAGTTCCAGAGATCGATGTTGACGGTGCGTGTAGTGCGTGTCACCAGCATCAGAAGGTTGACACCCAGACACACCGGAATGATAAACGCACCCACCGCAGTGTTGTAGGCGACAGCCGCAGCCGCGGGCCAGCCCATGTCAAACACATGCAGCTGCAGATCGTATATCTCGACCACTCCGTCGAGCGCAGGTCCGAGAGTGGTAGTCAGAAGGGCTGTCACAATACTCAGCCCGACAAAACCGACTCCGACTTTAAGGCCGCTCTTAAGAGCGTCACCCAGTCTGATGCCGATACATAGCCCGAGTATCGTAAAGATAATGGGCATCATCACGGCCGCACCCAGACCGATGATATATTTAAATACTTCTTCCATTATTTATTTCTATTATTAGAGCTTGTTTAATACTGTTACCTCCAGAGGTGAGTTGATTCGGCGCGCAAACGACTGCATGAGGTCCATCCAATATTCAGGTGTCGGTATGTCATGCTTGCTCCATCCCGCTCCCCAATAATACACGTAGTCACTTCCCGGAGCATAACTGCTGAGCAACGCCATATGTCCGATAGCGTCGGCTTTCATTTCCGGCAATGGAAGAAAAGCTACTGTCGGATGTGTGGCGTCACCCGACGCCGGGATAAAGGCTCCGATATATATCACGCCGTTGCCGGCACATGGATTGTCGGTAGAATCGGCATAGGCTATGATATTTAAATCAGAATCCCACATACTTCCGTCCGGATTCTGTCGGTGCACGACAATACCGGTGGCAAGCGTACGGGAATCGGAAAGACTGTCATAGCGCACTACTGCACGGTTAAGCAGCGCACCGGAGTCAAGAGTAAGCAGCCGATGTTCGATTACTGAAGTGTCGCCCCCTACGGCCAATGGTCCGAAAATCATGTCGACAGTGAATCTCAGAGGGCCGTTGTCAAGAATTTCACATGACTGATAGCTACGCGGATATACCAGCGTCGAGTCGGCAAGCATGAATGCTGACGCCCCGGCTCCAAGTGTAGGGCCTACCGTATACGGATCCATACCGGTACCACTGTCGACATGGTATGAAATCCAACGCTGCAGAGAGTCGGCCTCCTCACTGCGCCCCTCTTCCCGGAGTCTGTGCAACCGATCCCAGTTGGACTGTGTGAGTTCACGCGTATAACGCTCGTCGACGGCAGGATAGTCGACACTTTTAGTATGGATATCATAACCGAATACCATACCCCCGTTGGCTTGATAGGCCGGACCATATGCCCGATAGCCTGACCATTGGTTTTCCCATACGAGGTCGTCGGCCCGGTCGGGATAAACGCGTCCTACCGCCACGGTATCGACCGTAGCGGGCACACCCTCTTCGATATAATACACAGCGGTGGCGAGAGGAGCCACAGTAGCAGGAAATATGAGCAGACTGTCATACGTAATCTGATACGGCATTTCTGCGCCGGATGCATCACGTATCATGAATGAACGACCAGATGGCAGTGAAAGCTCTGCCATAGGAATTTCTACAATCTCGTTCTTTCTTGCCTCATCAATAGTATTGCTTATCTCTATCACAGACGGATTACCGCATCCGGCAATTACAGATGCAATTCCGGAGGATATCAGAAGGATAAAGCGCATGATTACTTTGGTTGTTTTCCAATATAGGCAAGTATGCCGCCATCGACATAGAGGATATGTCCGTTGACAAAGTCGGAGGCATCGGAAGCAAGGAATACGGCAGGCCCCATGAGGTCTTCAGGTGTGCCCCAGCGTCCGGCAGGAGTCTTTGATACAATAAACTGGTCAAAAGGATGGCGTGAGCCGTCGGCCTGACGTTCGCGCAGCGGCGCAGTCTGCTCGGTGGCGATATATCCCGGACCTATGCCATTGCACTGGATGTTTGCCTCACCGTATTCTGAGCATATATTGCGTGTGAGCATCTTGAGCCCTCCCTTGGCGGCCGCATAGGCGCTCACTGTCTCCCGGCCAAGCTCGCTCATCATCGAACACACATTGATAATCTTGCCGTGACCTTTGCCTATCATGCCGGGAATCACAGCCTTTGACACGATAAACGGAGCTATAAGGTCGACATCGACAACGCGACGGAAATCATCAACATCCATCTCTTCCATAGGGATGCGCTTGATAATGCCGGCATTGTTTACGAGAATATCAATTGTACCCACAGTTTTTTCGATGTCGGCGACCATAGCCTTTACGGCCTCTTCGTCGGTGACATCGCATACGTAGCCCTTTGCATCGATGCCAAGGTCGCGGTACGCTTTTAGTCCGCGGTCGACGGTCTCCTGTCGCGAACAGTTAAACACAATTTTAGCACCAGCTTCGGCATAAGCCTGAGCTATGGCCAGACCGATACCATATGCGGCACCGGTAACGAGGGCAATACGCCCTTCGAGAGAGAAATTCACCATGATTTATTATATATCTGTCTATGAATTTGGAATACTGTACCAGATTCCGGTTAACGTATCTGCAAATTTATCAAAATTTCCTATAATTGACCTCGGAATTTAGTAATTTTGCCCATAGCTGACATAAAATTACTCTGACATATGGACGAATTTGATATCGACGAGCTTTATTATATGGCTGTCGACCTTCTGCGCAACCTCATATCCACACCCTCTACAAGTCGAAACGAGAATGCCGCGGCCGATTTGGTCGAGAACTGTTTTGCCAATCTTGGCCTCAAGTCTTCGCGTCACGGCAACAATGTCTGGGCTGTAGTGCCGGGGTATGACCCTTGCAAACCGACCATTCTCCTAAACTCACATATCGACACGGTAAAACCTGTGGCAGGATGGACGCGCGACCCATACTCACCGGAGGAAGACGAGGATACGGGCCGGCTATACGGCCTGGGGAGCAACGATGCGGGTGCGTCGCTTGTGTCGCTCATAGCGGCTTTCGCATACATGGCAGGAAGGCCGAGGACATACAATCTCGTGATGCTCGCCTCGGCCGAAGAGGAAGTGAGCGGACGCGACGGTATCGAGTCGGCTCTCAAAGTGATGCCGAAGATTGATGTCGCCATTGTTGGAGAACCGACAGGTATGCGCCCCGCTATCGCAGAGAAAGGCCTCATGGTGCTTGACGGAGAAGTACATGGGGTTGCCGGACACGCGGCTCGCGACGAAGGTGTCAATGCAATATACAAAGCTATCGATGTGATTGGGATACTACGTGAAATGCAGTTTGACAAGGTGTCGCCGACACTCGGTCCGGTTAAGATTTCCGTGACTCAGATTGAGGCGGGCACTCAACATAATGTCGTACCCGACATATGCCGGTTTGTAGTCGATGTGCGCACTACCGATGCTTACTCCAATGCCGACACTCTGGAAATGATGCGAGCACGTGTACCCGGATGCACATTGACACCGCGCTCTACCCGACTGAATCCGTCATCGATACCTGCGCAACATCCTATCGTTGAGCGTCTGGTTATGATGGGCCTAGAACCATTCGGTTCCCCTACCCTCAGCGACCAGGCACTCATGCCATGGCCTTCAGTTAAATGCGGCCCCGGGGATTCAGCCAGATCACACACGCCCGACGAGTATATCCTGCTCTCGGAAATACGAGGTGCAATAGAGATATATACTCGTATACTCGATACCCTAAGACTGTAGCCGCAACGCATCATACCGACGGATTTAATTGATTTTCACATTTAATATGTCAAATTCACTTAATTTCAACACGGGTAGTATTAAATAGATTTAAGGTTGGGGAGCAATGTACTATTGAATTAAACTAAAGCGTTATTTTTGCGTCAAATCATTTAAACGTTAAATTTTAACATAATGAATTTTCTATTTTAACATTTGAGACATTCCCGGACATCATTATCTCAATGACTGCCAACTCCGGGAATAATACTCTCAATGCAATGAATTGACATAAAAGTTACCGATTCTAAAAACAAATCAATCATATTCAACTATGAACCTGTACGCAAAAACAGCTTTACTGGCCTGTGGCGTAGCCGTGGCCAGCTCAGCCATCACTATGCTGGCAGTCAACAGTATCGACAGCACCGACAGTGTGGCTCAATCAGTAACCGCACTGTTCAATGAAGATGGAACGTCGCACTCAGGTGGCGCATTCTATACGGTAGCAAACACAGTGACCCCACCTACCGACTTCACACATGCGGCAGAATCCACTATCAATGGAGTGGTATCGATAAAATGCTACAGCAACCGCCAGCAATATTCGCAGGGGGGCGGCGGACAGTATATTGACCCGTTTGAATTCTTCTTCGGCAGCCCCTTCGGCCAGCAACCGCGCCGCCAGCAGCCCCAACAACAGGGCAACGAAAAAGATGAGGTACAGAAAGGCCTCGGCTCAGGAGTCATAATAAGCGAGGACGGTTATATCGTGACCAACAACCATGTAATCGATGGTGCCGACCGACTTGAAGTGACCCTTAACGACAACCGCATATACAATGCAAAAGTAATAGGCACAGACCCGTCGACCGATGTCGCTCTCCTTAAAATCGAGGAGAATGGCCTTCACGTGATTCCTTTTGGCGACAGCGACAAACTACGTGTAGGAGAATGGGTGCTTGCTGTAGGGAATCCGTTCGGCTTCACCTCTACAGTGACGACCGGTATCGTAAGCGCCAAAGCCAGAGGTATGCAGAGCGCTCCGCACAATGGCAGGATGGGCATAGAGAGCTACATCCAGACAGATGCAGCCGTGAATCCCGGCAACTCAGGGGGCGCCCTGGTAAATATCAATGGCGAACTAATCGGCATCAATACCGCCATCTATTCCCAGACAGGCAACTATGCAGGATGCTCGTTTGCGATACCTGCTACCATAGTTACGAAAATCGTGACCGACCTTCGCCAATACGGCACTGTGCAGCGCGCTATTCTTGGCATCGCATTTACCGAACTGACTCCGCAGATGGCTAAGGAAAAAAACATTACTGCCACCAATGACGGTATACTCGTAGGGGAAGTGATGGACCAAAGTGCCGCAATGGAGGCTGGCATCAAAGCCAACGATATCATCATCGCGATAAACAATGTGCCGACTCACAATACGGCCCAGCTTCAGGGAGAGATAAGCAAGTACCGTCCGGGAGACAAAATCACACTCAAATATGTGCGTGACAACAAAGTTGCGTCAACCTCTGTAACTCTGCGCAACAACCAGGGAACTACCAAGGTGACACAGGCCGGCAATATCTCGGCTCTCGGCTGTGCGTTCGCACCGCTTACCGACAAGGAGAAGAAAGAATATCAGCTTGCATCCGGACTTAAGGTTAGCGGCCTCAAGGACGGAAAATTCAAGGAGGCAGGCATAAAGAACGGATTCATAGTCCTTGACATAAACAATATGCGAGTACGTACTCAGGATGACGTGGAGAAAATCTACGACGCCATAATGAAGAGCAACGATACCGACAAGGTTATGTTTATCACAGGCATATATCCCACCGGACGCCGTGTATATTACGCTGTGGACCTTACCGAATGACAATAATGGGATTCGCCGATTTGACACCGTACGTTGAGTTAACGTGTACTATTATTTATTGAATTTCTGTAAATAAAATCATTTTAAATTTCCGGAGGTGTTATATTGATACGAACCCCTAATTCAGATATCAGGCCCGGACGGGCTTCCGTAAAAGGAGGTCAGTCCGGGCTTTCTTTTCAGGAGTTTGACGAGAGTTTTGATTTTTTTATATCGTTAATAGTGAAATTTACTTAAAAGCAGAAAATCTCTCCCTGTTTTTTTGTAACTTTGCATGCTTAATATCGTGTGTAATTACAGATGAGACAATTAAAGATAACCAAGTCAATCACAAATCGTGAGAGCGCGTCGCTCGATAAATATCTTCAAGAGATTGGCCGTGAGGATTTAATCTCGGTAGAAGAAGAGGTGGAGCTGGCTCAGCGCATACGCCAGGGCGATGCAAGAGCTCTTGATAAACTTACGCGCGCCAACCTGCGATTTGTTGTATCGGTTGCCAAGCAATACCAGAATCAAGGCCTCTCTCTTCCTGACCTTATCAACGAGGGCAATCTTGGTCTGATAAAGGCAGCACAGAAATTTGACGAAACCAGAGGTTTCAAATTCATATCCTATGCCGTATGGTGGATACGCCAGTCTATACTTCAGGCCCTTGCCGAGCAGTCGCGTATCGTACGTCTGCCACTCAATCAGGTGGGTTCTCTCAATAAAATCGGCAAGGCTCTGTCAAAATTCGAGCAGGAAAACGAACGTCGCCCCTCGGCCGACGAACTTGCCGACGTACTTGACGTGCCAGTAGAGAAAATCGCAGATACCCTCAAGGTACAGGGACGCCACATATCGGTCGACGCTCCATTCGTAGAGGGTGAGGACAACAGTCTGCTTGATGTCCTTACCAACGATGATTCGCCTATGGCCGACGCTACTCTCAATCAGGAATCTCTATCGAAAGAAGTAGACCGTGCCCTTATGCAACTGCATGAGCGCGAACGCGAGATTCTGAAAATGTTCTTCGGCATAGGATGTCAGGAGATGACTCTTGAAGAAATCGGAGCCAAATTCGACCTTACCCGCGAACGTGTACGTCAGATTAAGGAAAAAGCAATCCGCCGGCTGAAAGGGCAGAAGAGCAAACTCCTTAAAACGTATCTTGGACAATAACCGTCAGACAGCAACATCTGTCAAAATATAAATATAACATTAACGGCTATCCGAAATCGGATAGCCGTTAATGTTATCTAAGCGTACCGGAAAATCAGGCATTCATCATACTCTTGACAATCCAGTAAAGCAGAGCGGCAATAATGCCTCCGACTACCGGGCCGAATACAGGAACCCAGCTATAGTCCCATTGGCTTGAACCTTTCCCTCGGATAGGCAGCACTGCATGTGCCAGACGAGGACCGAGGTCGCGAGCCGGATTTATGGCATAACCGGTAGTACCGCCGAGACTCATGCCAATTACTACAACCAGAAGCGCTACCGGCAATGCGCCGACACTGCCCAACCCAATAAGTTCATGCTCGCCCTTAACGGTGTTCAGAGCCGCAGTATTGCCTTCGTCGCCGATAAAAAGAATTACAAGAACAAGCACAAATGTGCCGATAACCTCACAAAGGAAGTTGCGCCAGTAATTCTTGATGGCAGGGATTGTAGAGAACACACCAAGTTTGGCTTCCGCGCCTTCAGTGGCATCAAAGTGATCCTTGTAAAATACATATACACACATCGCGCCGAGCATGCCTCCCAATATCTGAGAAACAATAAACGGTCCGGTATATGCCCAAGGAAACTTTCCTGAGGCGGCCAGTCCTATTGTAACAGCAGGATTGAGATGAGCGCCAGACCATGGTCCGGCAATAAGCACACCACAGAAAACAGCCAGACCCCATGCGAGAGTGACTACAATCCATCCTCCGCCTTCTCCTTTTGATTTGCGCAGACTTACGCAGGCACATACGCCGCAGCCGAGAAGAATAAGCACAAATGTACCGATAAACTCAAAGATACACTGCACAAAACATTGCCATGTAGAAGTTTCCATAAATGACCCTTTTTAATAGTTGAACATTCTTCTTTCAAACGATGGCAATCATATGGAATCCATAGGCTTTGTATGGACAACACGACTGACGGCATCATGCCATCCGTCAATATCTTTCTTGATTGTCTCGGAGTCTCCGGCAGGCTCGAAATGACGCTCTACCTGCCATTGCTGACGTATTTCGTCAAGGCTCTTCCAATAACCTACTGCAAGTCCGGCAAGATATGCGGCCCCGAGAGCTGTTGTCTCGGTGACACGCGGTCTGAGCACATCACACGAAAGGATATCACTCTGGAACTGCATGAGCAAATCGTTTCGCGACGCACCTCCATCAACCTTAAGATTGGCAATCGGGAGTGATGAATCTCGCTCCATAGCCTTTACGATATCATATACCTGATAGGCTATTCCTTCAAGAGCGGCACGTGCAATATGTGCGGTTGTGGTGCCTCGGCTGATGCCGGATATGGCTCCACGTGCATACTGATCCCAATAGGGGGCGCCAAGTCCTGTCAGTGCAGGCACGAAATAAACCCCGTCGGTATCAGGCACCGATGCGGCAAGAGCCTCTACGTCCGATGACTTCTCGATACACTTGAGCCCGTCGCGCAACCACTGCACTACAGAGCCGGCTACAAATATCGAGCCCTCGAGAGCATATGTCACTTCATGGCCAATTTTCCAAGCGATAGTGGTGAGCATACGATTCTTTGATTCTATCGCCTCGTTGCCCGTATTCATCAGCAGGAAGCATCCTGTCCCATATGTGTTTTTCACAGCACCTGGCTCGACACACATCTGCCCGAAAAGAGCCGCCTGCTGGTCACCGGCCATTCCGGCGATAGGCACCTTATGCGCAAAAAGTGTAGTAGTCGTGTAGCCGTATACCTCGCTCGAGGATTTAACCTCAGGCATCATTGAGCGCGGGATTCCAAACAGAGCGAGAAGCTCTTCATCCCACTCAAGAGTGTGGATATTGAACAACATCGTGCGTGAGGCATTGGTAACATCTGTCACATGGACTGTACCGCGCGTCAGACGCCATACCAGCCATGAATCGACTGTGCCGAATCGGAGTTTCCCTTCTTCAGCACGCTTGCGCGCACCCGGGACATTGTCAAGAATCCATTTCACTTTGGTAGCGCTGAAATAGGCGTCTAGTATCAGGCCTGTTTTCTCTCTAATCTTGTCTACCCATCCTTCCTTGGCGAGCTGGTCGCAATACTCTGATGTACGCCGGTCCTGCCATACGATTGCATTATATACAGGAAGATCGGTGTCGACGTCCCATACTATGGTTGTTTCTCGCTGGTTTGTGATGCCTATCGCCGCGATATTAAGTCCATTGATATCAATCTGGGATATCGCCTCGGCTACAACCGATGCCTGAGAGGCCCAAATCTGGTGAGGGTCATGCTCTACCCATCCTGACTGAGGAAATATCTGCTCAAACTCGCGTTGCGCTACCGAACGTATGGTACCATTATGATCAAAAACGATGGCACGCGAACTGCTGGTTCCTTGGTCAAGTGAAAGGATGAATTTCTCTTCCATGGTGTGTGATGTTTTAGGGTTGAAGGCGATAAATCCTGCGGACTCCGTCTCCTTGATTTATTTTAGTGTGTTATCAAATCGGATCGGTAGTCGTCGCTAAAAATAAGGGCAGAAACCGATATATTTACAACACAAACGGACATAAAAATGTTTGTATCATATTACCGATAAATATATGTCGGCAACGTTATTTTTAAACCACACGCTTGTCAAGGATTCAAGTTTGTGTATATTTGCAAAAACTAAAATCATAGAGTATATGTCGAATGACAAACCCCAAACAGGGAAATATACATCAGCCAACATGGCTACAGAAGATTCACGCACACACGGTTTTTTCCGCGTAGCATCAGTCATTCCTGAAGTAAAAATTGCGGATGTCGAGGCTAATGTGAACTATATTATTGAGAAACTGAAGGAACTGAGTGATTCCGGCGTAAGAGTGGCAGTGTTCCCGGAACTATGTGTCACAGGTTATACCTGCGGTGATCTTTTCCATCAAAAAGAACTTATCGAAAACGCAGAATCAGGTATTGCAAGGCTAAGAGAAGCATCATCTGAATATGACATGATGTTTGTAGTCGGAGCTCCGATTGAGATTTGCGACAATCTATATAACTGTGCCGTGGCATTGGCAAACGGCCGAGTTGTAGCCGTTGTTCCAAAGACTTATCTGCCCAACTATAATGAATTTTATGAACGACGGTGGTTTGTCCCGGCAGGCAGTATTCCGGCAGGCATTATTGAATGGGGGGCAGACAAGGCTCCTGTCGGCACAGATATCGTAATCAACATCGATGGCGTAGGAATCGGGATTGAAATATGTGAAGACCTGTGGACTCCTATACCACCATCAACCCGTGCCGCACTCAATGGCGCCGAAATTATACTCAATCTGTCGGCATCAGATGACCTGATTGGCAAATATGACTATCTCAAGTCATTGATAAGCCAGCAATCAGCTCGATGTATCAGCGCATATGTATATAGCTCGGCCGGATTCGGAGAATCAACAACCGACCTCGCATTTGATGGCAAAGCAATTATATATGAGAACGGCACGCTGCTGGCTGAAGCTCCACGCTGGACGCGCCATTCATCTCACGTAATCGCAGATATAGACATTGAAGCGATACGACGGGACCGACGGCATATAATGTCGTTTGGTGACGCACGCAAAATTGAAGAAAATGGCAAACCGGTACGGCATGTACCAGTTAGACTGACAGAATCCTGCCAGGAAGGGCTAATACGCAAAATCAACCCACTGCCCTTCGTACCGGGTAATGGAGAAACCATCGATTCCCGATGTGAGGAGATTATAAATATACAAATAAGTGGCCTTGCACAAAGATTGCATGTAACGAACACCAAAAACCTCGTAATCGGCATATCCGGAGGATTGGATTCGACGCTTGCTCTTCTGGTGGCAGTGCGCACATTCGATGTACTCGGATTAGACCGCAATGGAATCATAGGGGTGACAATGCCAGGTTTCGGCACAACCGACCGTACACATGACAATGCTGTCGAACTGATGAAATCGCTGAAAGTCACCTCGCGTGAAATATCGATTACAGCTGCCGTCAAGCAACACTTCGCAGATATCGGACATGACATAAACGTGCATGATGTGACATATGAAAACTCACAGGCCCGCGAACGTACCCAGCTACTGATGGACATAGCCAACCAAGTCGGAGGCATGGTACTCGGCACAGGTGACCTATCAGAACTCGCATTGGGATGGGCCACATACAATGGTGACCATATGTCAATGTATGGTGTCAATGCAAGCGTCCCGAAAACGCTTGTAAGACATCTGGTAAAATGGTGTGCCGCTACTTCTGAAGACACACACGAACGGCAAATTTTGCTCGATATCGTAGATACCCCCATAAGTCCGGAGCTTATACCGGCTGATGAAACGGGGAATATCAAACAAAAGACTGAAGATTTAGTGGGGCCCTACGAACTACACGACTTCTACCTATATTATACCCTCCGATACGGATTTACTCCCCGACGGATATATTATCTTGCCAAGCATACATTCCATGGAGTATATGACACAGATACAATCCGGAAATGGCTACGCACCTTCTATCGCAGATTCTTCACACAACAATTCAAAAGGTCCTGCCTGCCTGACGGACCAAAGATAGGAAGCGTATGCCTGTCACCCCGCGGAGACTGGCGCATGCCGTCAGATGCCTCTTCTGCCGCGTGGCTCAAAGAGGTGGACAGCCTCCACTAACCCTCCGATAATACATCAGATAGTATAATGCGCAGTAGCCAGATTCCGTATTGGCTGCTGCGCATTATTCTTATAGACTGTTTAATAATAAACAAACTCTTATTAAACACCTGCCGTAACATCAATTGAAAAACGCACATTAGAGAGCACTGTGAAGATGCATCAGAGCGCATATGCTATGGGCGAAGAGAGCGGGGTATACAAAAAAAGACAGAGCCCGATGATTGTGTATCATCAGGCTCTGTCGTGAAGGGGGCGGTTACCTACTCTCCCACTTTCGCAGTACCATCGGCGTGGCGGGGTTTAACTTCTCTGTTCGGAATGGGAAGAGGTGGAGCCCCCGCGCTATGGCCACCTTAGTTTTTTCTTTTCCTGTCACCGGTACTTATCGTCCGGCCGGTATGGGTCAGGTCGGTAGCACTCTGGAAGCTATGACAAATCATTTACTCACGACTCCTGCTGTCGTATACTATCACTTGTTTTTGGGGGATTATACTCCCCGGAAAGGGTTCGGGCTATTAGTATTGCTCGGCTGTGGACATTGCTGCCCCTGCACCTGCAACCTATCTACGTCGTAGTCTGCAACGACCCTATGTGGAGATCTTATCTTGAGGAGGGCTTCGTGCTTAGATGCTTTCAGCACTTATCCTGTCCAGACGCGGATACCCGGCGGTGCACCTGGCGGTACAACCGGTAAACCGGTGGTCTGTCCAGCACGGTCCTCTCGTACTAGTGCCGGACCCTCGCAAATCTCCTACGCCCACAACAGATAGAGACCGAACTGTCTCACGACGTTCTGAACCCAGCTCGCGTGCCACTTTAATAGGCGAACAGCCTAACCCTTGGGACCTTCTCCAGCCCCGGGATGTGACGAGCCGACATCGAGGTGCCAAACCACTCCGTCGATATGAGCTCTTGGGAGGGATCAGCCTGTTATCCCCGGAGTACCTTTTATCCTTTGAGCGATGGCCCTTCCATGCGGAACCACCGGATCACTATGCTCTAGTTTCCTACCTGTGCGACTTGTTTGTCTCCCAGTCAAGCGCGCTTGTGCCATTACACTCTGCGGCCGGTTACCAATCGGCCTGAGCGCACCTTTAGAAGCCTCCGTTACTCTTTTGGAGGCGACCACCCCAGTCAAACTACCCACCAAGCAGTGTCCTCTCAAACGAGAGTTAGAGACCAAATGTGCGAAGGTCAGTATTTCAACGTCGACTCCTCAGGAACTGGCGTCCCTGACTCGCTGTCTCCTGACTATCCTACACATCGCACACCCGGTCACAGTGCTAAGCTGCAGTAAAGGTTCACGGGGTCTTTTCGTCCCGTTGCGGGTAATCGGCATCTTCACCGATACTACAATTTCACCGAGTTCATGGTTGAGACAGTGTCCAGATCATTACACCATTCGTGCAGGTCGGAACTTACCCGACAAGGAATTTCGCTACCTTAGGACCGTTATAGTTACGGCCGCCGTTTACCGGGGCTTCAATTCAATGCTTCTCTTGCGATGACATCTCCTCTTAACCTTCCGGCACCGGGCAGGTGTCAGGCTATATTCTTCGTCTTTAAACTTTGCATAGCCCTGTGTTTTTGTTAAACAGTTGCCTGGACCTATTCTCTGCGCCCCGCCTTGCAGCGGGGACCCCTTATCCCGAAGTTACGGGGTCAATTTGCCTAGTTCCTTAACCATGATTCTCTCGAGCGCCTTAGTATATTCTACCCGACCACCTGTGTCGGTTTACGGTACGGGCCAACGCAAGATATGTTTAGCGGGTTTTCTTGGGAGCCGGATTACCATCTCTGTCCGATCCGCCGGGGCTTCTCGGTACTGTCCCGTTTCATCATACAGCGTGTACTTGACTGCGCCATATATAACTACGCGGTTTAACGTGCTATTCCGTCAGCACGCGGATGTGTCACTTCTCCGTCGCCGCATCACTCTTGCGCCGGGTGCCGGAATGTTGACCGGCTGTCCATCGGATACGCCTTGCGGCTTCTCCTTAGGTCCCGACTTAACCTGATCCGATTAGCGTTGATCAGGAACCCTTGGTCTTTCGGCGTTGGGGTTTCTCGCCCCAATTATCGTTACTTATACCTACATTTGCTTTTCCGGTACCTCCAGCAAGGCTCGCGCCTCACCTTCTGCGGCATGCGGAATGCTCCCCTACCAATCTCAAAACTGTTTGAGATTCCACGGCTGCGGCAGCGGACTTATGCCCGATTATTATCCATGCGGGATCACTCGACTAGTGAGCTGTTACGCACTCTTTAAATGAATGGCTGCTTCCAAGCCAACATCCTAGCTGTCAAGGCAATCCCACCTCGTTATGGTCTTCAACTTAGCCCGCATTTGGGGGCCTTGGCCGGTGGTCTGAGTTGTTCCTCTCTCGGACGCGGACCTTAGCACCCGCGCCCTCACTCCCGGGGATCGTGCCGCGGCATTCGGAGTTCGTCAGGACTTGATAGGCGGTGAAGCCCTCGCATCCTATCGGTCGCTCTACCTCCGCGGTACTGACCCCGAGGCTGCACCTAAATGCATTTCGGGGAGTACGAGCTATCTCCAAGTTTGATTGGCCTTTCACTCCTACCCTCAGGTCATCCGAAAGCTTTTCAACGCTTACCGGTTCGGTCCTCCAGTGGGTGTTACCCCACCTTCAACCTGCCCAAGGGTAGATCACTTGGTTTCGCGTCCACCTCCGCCGACTCTGACGCCCTGTTCAGACTCGCTTTCGCTCCGGCTCCGTGCCTGGTGACACTTAGCCTCGCCGGCGACGGTGACTCGTAGGTTCATTATGCAAAAGGCACGCTCTCACCCCACTTAAGGGCTCGAACCGCTTGTAGGCACATGATTTCAGGGTCTGTTTCACTCCTCTGTTCGAGGTTCTTTTCACCTTTCCCTCACGGTACTGGTTCGCTATCGGTCTCTCGGTAGTGTTTAGCCTTGCCGGATGGTCCCGGCGGATTCTCGCAGGATTTCTCGTGTCCCGCGATACTCAGGTGCCTGTCTCTTCAATATCCTCCGGATTTCGCCTAAGGGGCTTTCACCCGCTATGGCCCGGCTTTCCAGCCGGTTCGGCTATCCTGGATACCGAATTTGTCGTCAGGTCCTACAACCCCGGATGATGCGTTGCCACATCTCCGGTTTGGGCTCCTCCGCGTTCGCTCGCCACTACTTGCGGAATCATTGTTATTTTCTTTTCCTCCGGGTACTGAGATGTTTCAGTTCCCCGGGTTCGCCTCTGCGCATACCGCAGATACCGGAATCGCTTCCGGTGGGTTGCCCCATTCGGAAATCCGCGGCTCAATGGGTATTTGCCCCTCCCCGCGGCTTATCGCAGCTTGTCACGTCCTTCTTCGCCTCCGAGAGCCAAGGCATCCTTCATGTGCCCTTGTCTCCTTTCCTTGGTGTCTTTTGACTTGGCTCATCTTATGATGAGCCCGCCGTATATTGTAGTATACTTTGCCAATTTGGTCACTCGTATTTCGATTTGTCTGTCATGACTTTATCATGACTGCTTCCAGTATGTCAATGTGCTCCGTCCTGTTATCGTAGTCCCTGGCAGAGTTGAACTGCCGACCTCCACATTATCAGTGTGGCGCTCTAACCAACTGAGCTAAGAGACTCTGCATTTCAACCACCGCCTTCGGGAGTGGATGATGCGTATTAGGTAAAAACAATATCCAAGCAGTAAAGAGACCGGGATATGACCCGAAACATCTCTTTGTGTCATTCCGGCCAAACCTTGCGGTCAGGCTGACGTTTTGCCTTCGTTGTGGTCGTCGTTTCCTTCTGAGTTCACCGCTTGTGCGGTCGCTCCAGAAAGGAGGTGTTCCAGCCGCACCTTCCGGTACGGCTACCTTGTTACGACTTAGCCCCAGTCACCGGTCTTACCCTAGGACGCTCCTTGCGGTCACGTACTTCAGGCACTCCCGGCTCCCATGGCTTGACGGGCGGTGTGTACAAGGCCCGGGAACGTATTCACCGCGCCGTGGCTGATGCGCGATTACTAGCGAATCCAGCTTCATGGAGTCGGGTTGCAGACTCCAATCCGAACTGAGACGGCTTTTCGGGTTCCGCTCGGCGTCGCCGCCTGGCTTCCCGCTGTGGCCGCCATTGTAACACGTGTGTCGCCCCGGACGTAAGGGCCGTGCTGATTTGACGTCATCCCCGCCTTCCTCTCAGCTTGCGCCGGCAGTCTCGACAGAGTTCCCAGCTTCACCTGTTGGCAACTGTCGATAGGGGTTGCGCTCGTTATGGCACTTAAGCCGACACCTCACGGCACGAGCTGACGACAACCATGCAGCACCTCGCAGAAGACTCCGTAGAGCTACACCCTTTCAAATGTATTCCTCCTGCGTTTGAGCCCGGGTAAGGTTCCTCGCGTATCATCGAATTAAACCACATGTTCCTCCGCTTGTGCGGGCCCCCGTCAATTCCTTTGAGTTTCACCGTTGCCGGCGTACTCCCCAGGTGGAATGCTTAACGCTTTCGCTGTATCACCCAGAGGTCAATCCCTCCGGACAATTAGCATTCATCGTTTACTGCGTGGACTACCAGGGTATCTAATCCTGTTCGATACCCACGCTTTCGTGCTTCAGCGTCAGTTGGGCGCCGGTATGCTGCCTTCGCAATCGGAGTTCTGCGTGATATCTATGCATTTCACCGCTACACCACGCATTCCGCATACTTCTCGCCCACTCAAGAACATCAGTTTCAACGGCACGACGGGGTTGAGCCCCGAATTTTTACCGCTGACTTGATATTCCGCCTACGCACCCTTTAAACCCAATAAATCCGGATAACGCTCGCATCCTCCGTATTACCGCGGCTGCTGGCACGGAGTTAGCCGATGCTTTTTCTTCAGGTACTCTCGCTAAGCCCACACGTGGACCCAATTGCTCCCTGACAAAAGAAGTTTACAACCCGTAGGGCCGTCATCCTTCACGCGACTTGGCTGGTTCAGGCTCTCGCCCATTGACCAATATTCCTCACTGCTGCCTCCCGTAGGAGTCTGGTCCGTGTCTCAGTACCAGTGTGGGGGACCTTCCTCTCAGAACCCCTAGACATCGTCGCCTTGGTGGGCCGTTACCCCGCCAACAAGCTAATGTCACGCATGCCCATCCGTCTCCGGAGTCGCCTCCTTTGGCCGAAAGAAGATGCCTCCCCTCGGCCACATGCGGTATTAGGCCGGATTTCTCCGGGTTATCCCGCTGAAACGGGCAGGTTGCATACGCGTTACTCACCCGTGCGCCGGTCGCCGGCGGAGCAAAGCAAGCTTCGCTCCCCGATGCCCCTCGACTTGCATGTGTTAGGCCTGTCGCTAGCGTTCATCCTGAGCCAGGATCAAACTCTTCGTTGTATGTATGTTGTCTTTGTTTTTTCTATTGCTTTCACGACCGCTGCGCGGTTTGTGAACCAATGAATCGCCGACCCGAAGTGTCATGTCCCGACCGCTTATTGCGCTTGGCTCAGAAATTGACTAAGAGACTTTCATGTCATGCCGCCGTCGTTGCGGCGGCTGACCCTTTCTCTTGTACTACTTGTCTATTGTAAATGCTTTCAATGTTCTTATCAGACGCTCCCTTGCGACCCGGAAGACCGGAAGCGAAAAGCGTTGCAAAGTTAATAACTTTCTTTCTTAACTTCCAAACTTTTTCGAAGAAATTTTTGTTTTTATTTCTTGGCGTCTGCCTCGCCTCGGCCTCTGCCGGACGGCCTTGAGTCGTTCACCCGTGGGGTGTTTCTCAAAAGCGAGTGCAAAGTTAGACACTTTCTCAATTACCTCCAAATTTTTTGACGAGAAAATTATGCCGCAAAACATACTCCTAAAACTATACTATTATCCCTCAAACAAATAACAAACCTATTTTAACTTTTGTTTACAAAAGTTATATCCCTCCATATATTGATGTATACTGAATTTGCCGTAAACAAGCAGATAGCCACCTATCGAACAATAATCGCATGTTTAACCTAATTTGCTGATATAATAAGACGTCACGCCAAAGTTTTTTTCAGCGTGACGTCAGAATAGTATAATAGCTTGTTTAACAATATTACCTTACGCCTATAGATTTCAAATGCGGACCAAGAATATCAGCATAATTAGTCTGAATTATATTAATTCCATTATTAACCAATTTATCGACACCATCAAAATTGCCAGCAGTCATGCTATTATCAGGTCCATTCAAAGAATTAGCATACGGTAGCCCACCTACCTCTCTTATCTGAGACACAATTGTTGCATTATTCATTCCATCGTCAGTTGACATCTGGAAAAGGAAAACTGACCCAAGAGCCGAAAAGCTATCAATCTGCGACTTTACTGCCACATATGGATGGATAAGCAGCGAGGGATAATCCTTCAACGCATTCGCAACACTCATTTTTCCACCAATGTATACTACAGTCTGATTGTCCATATCAAGACTCTGAATAAGGTTTGCCATAGTTATCAATGAATTGGTTGCATCTCCCGGGACAAGTTTGTTAGATATATCCAAATTGAAATATATCCGACCACGTCCATGCTTAAAAGCCTCCTCAAGTGTAGGCACTTTATAAGCCGTAGGTTTTCCGGTATTGTAATCCTTAAGAAAATACTGCTGAATCTGAGCATATGTTAAATCAGCAACCTTACCGGAGCCGGTAGTCGTACGATCAATAGTCTCATCATGCATCAGGACAAGCACTCCATCCTTAGTCGGACGCACGTCAATCTCAATAATCTCCGCACCGGCATTTACAGCACAATCAATTGCTGCAATAGAATTTTCAGGCACACCTGATTTTATACCAGCCCCGGTAATACCCCGGTGTGCACACATCCATACTTTGCGAGGATTGGCAGCAAGCGACTTCATATCCTCTTTCATATTCCATGTAAGAGGAAGTTGACCGGAGACCGAAGGATCGGTACCGGGATCTGACGATCCGCCACCGGCCACCACACGCGAAGTATGCCGAGCGTCTTTTCCACGCATAGGCCATGCCGACTGTGCTGCTCCTGTAATTCCATCATCATGAAGTGCAACCAGCGCGCTGGAAGTATTATTGGTGTTATTGGTTATTCCTATATATATAGTACCGTCATTTCCGATAGTCGGAGAACTCCATATCTTGCCGCCTCCAGCACTCCAGGCCGATGCCATGGGTGAATCACTCTCTGCAATCATGGCTGCGATATCCTTTTTCAGAACGAGCTGGTCATCTCCCGCTACAGGCTTTATGATATAATAGTTGCCTGATTCTGTTCCAAAATGTATATTTCCGGCCTGGTCAATGGCAGCACAGCCCGACACATCTTCGGCAATACCGTATTTCCACATAAACTGCCCTGCAGGTGACACACAATACACACCTCCGTTGAACTCTCCGGCAGTACGCTTGGCAGTCACAATAATCGAGCCATCAGAAGCCACAACCACACCACCAAGATCAAGATTTCCGGTAATGCCTATCGAACAGCGCCAAAGTTCGGATCCGGAGGGTGATATCGCAAACACACACGACGTTCCCGCATGCTCACCCTGTGTAAGACGAGCACACCCATATATTGTGCCGTCAGCACCTACCGCAAGCGCACCATTACCTGTGTCGGAGGTCTTACCGTTAGACACCTGCCAATATGGCACATTTCCACCTGCGTCAAGAGCAGAAGCCGAGCATCCGAACACACCGTTTTTAGCACCATACCATGCTACAGTAGTACCTGACAACACAAGTCCGCCTGTAACTCCGCCATTAGGTCCTCCGTCGTTTACCGACGAAGCAGCATATCCCGAACGAAAACCGGTAGACTTATCAACGGCAAGCACCGACCCTGCACCACCTGCATTACCGACATAAATATAATTATCACCAACAGGACATATTATATAATGTAATCGAGGCGTCGCTGCATTTCCCTTATTCCAGAATCCGGTATTCGCATCAGAGCTCATCACCCACTTCTTAGTACCGTCAGGATTAATTGCATACAACCGTGCAATCTTTCCAGATGCATTACCGGTTCCAAAATAAGATGTCCCATCAGCATCAATCGATGGTGACACATGGGTATTACCCTCAGGAGAAGGTCCGTCAGCAGCATTCCGGAGATCAAACTGCCATATCTGCCGTCCGGTAGAACCGTCAAATTTACGTGCGATATGATCCTCCGAGGTCATAAACACATAATTGTCATCACTCACAGCCGGAGCAATCGACCTTACAGCTCCAAGAGGCTGGTCAGCAACCCATTTAAGCACCATGTTGCCAACTTCCGGAAGTGGTTCCGGCTCAATCGACAATATCTTATGGGCCATTGCATAGCGCCCTTTACTATCACGTACATTAAGTGTTATTGTATAGGCGCCTATTTCATTGAACATCAAATGAGGTTCAGCTTCGGAAGATGTACGTCCGTCGCCGAAGTCCCATTCATATTCATATTTACCGCTGCCACCTTGTGTAGTATTCCTTATGAATACCTCCTCATTAGTGAGATAAAACGATTTCTCAAACGAGAACTGTGCGGTAAGCGAATCCTTGTCCACACATATATCGTCAGCACAGCCAGCCGCCACAACCGACAAAAACAGGCACAGCATTATATAGGGTTTTATAGCAAATGTTTTCATTTCATGCATACTAAATGATTAATTTGTAGTTCCGTATCCAGGATTCTGAGGATAGTTGTCGGCTCCGGCCAGATCAATCTCAGTCTGGGGAATAGGCCAATACATTAGATGAGTACGGCCATTAAGCGTTTTGAATAAATCAAGTCTTCCGGTACGTTTCAAGTCATACCATCGGAATCCCTCGCAGTATAGCTCACGTCTGCGTTCGTCAAGCACAAGATTTTGAAAATCAACATCAGTCATTGACGCCGGCAGAGAGGCACTGCTATAACTCGCTTTAAGGAACTCTGTCATCGTCGACATGCCGGACAAGGCTCCCTGCGCCTCAGCTTTAATAAGATATACCTCGGCAAGGCGCAGCACTGGTATAGGGGTCTGACTCGGAGTCTCATTTTTCACAAACTGTCCATCAAGTTCGTTGGGAAATTTTATTATGCGCGTAGCATCAGGGCCAAACACAGCCTTGCCTCGTATATCGCCTTGCCGATATTCAGCATCGGCATAGAGCCCGGCATAAAGTTCATGAGTGGCCGAATAGTTCCACGAGCCATCCACATCGTTGATATACTGATAAAACAGAATCGTAGATGTAGTGCGTTTGTTAGCAAGGGCAAACACCAGTTCTGAACTTACGCTATTGTATACAAACATCTTTGCCCAGTCAATCGATGTCTTAGTGAGTGACAACGCCGGCACACCAATCACCTTATCGGCTGCAGCCACAGCCTTATCATACTGTTTTGTCGCCAGATATACTCTGGCCTGCAATGCATTGCAGGCGGCTTTCGAGACATAGAAACGATCGTAGAAATCAGGCAGCAACTGCTCGGCCTTTTCAAGATCCTCTATAATAAACTGCCATACATCATCCTCATCAGACAACGGAACAACATCATATTGACGTTTACGCAATATCGAAGCCTTGCCCCAGCGAATCACGGCATTGTAATAGATGAGCGCACGGAAAAAGTAACCGGTACCACCGGCCGTGCGTACCACCTGAGCATTCTGATTGGAATTACCCTCGTAGTTCTCAATCAGGAAATTAACCTGCTTGAGCGAGGTGTAGCAATTACTCCAGCGCGACTTAACCGAAGCTGTCGACGGTGACATATCAAGCGGATCGGTAAGATTGCCTCCTGGACCCGATCGAAAATTCTCGCCCATTACATCGCCATCCCACCACATGGCACTCATATGGCTCTCCATTGTGGCATATACACCATTGACCACTTTCGAGAGGTCTGATTCGGTCATCATACCGGCATCAATTTTGTCTTTCGGCTTTATGTCATCAAGCATGTCGGCACACGAACTCATCGTCAATACTCCAAGGACAACAACCAAAGTTCTGTATATCAAATTTCTCATTTTCATTTTAGTAGATTGTTAGAAAGTTAAGTTAAGCCCCCAAATAAATGTGCGCATAATCGGCTGCAGACCAAAGTCTGAGCCATATCCTGTGCTCGACGGATCAGCAGTATACGATGCTTCTGGATCATAGCCAGAATATTTGGTAAAACACAGAAGGTTGTCGACCGTCATATACACACGCAGATTATCTATACTCAACTTACGCAACAAATCTCCAGGAAGAGTATATCCGAGTGTTACCGACTTGATTTTGAAATATGAACCATCCTCAAGAAAACGTGTAGAGGTCTGTCCGTTGTAGCCGTTGCCATTCGTGTAACCCTGATGCACACCGTTACCATAAATCATACGAGGCATCGTATTGGATGTCCCCTCACCTCGCCAGTAAGTCGTGGCTGCCGCTTTACTGATGTTATAAAACTGTACAACCTGTTCTGTCGCGTCGTGAACCTTTATTGAGGAGAATGAAGAACCCATATGCTCGGTACCCTCCGATCCGACGCCACGCCATCCGGCCATAATCTTGCCTCCATAGGAGAACTGTCCGAATATATTAAGGTCAAAACCTCGCCAGGAGCATGTCGATGTGATACCGCCATACCAATCAGGCGAAGCCTTCCCGACATTCATACGGTCAGCCTCAGAGATATCGCCGTCGCCATTATAATCGTAATAGCGGACGTCGCCGGCACGCACACCCTTTGCATACAGTTTGGCCGGCACCTCATCGTCGCGCTGATATATGCCATCCATACGGAGCATATAATATGTACTGAGTGGCTGACCGATTATAAGAGCATGCATACTGCCACCAACCTTATCATTAGCAGCACCCATCAGGATTATATCTGATCCGTCGATAAGTTTTACAAGTTTGTTTTTTACAAACGAGATATTGCCCGAAAGAGTCCACTTGAAATCGCCGGTGAGAATTTTACCGGTAAGAGCAAGTTCGACACCACGATTTTCGAGAGTACCGATATTTGATGAAATTGACGTATATCCAGTCGTCGAATTGACTGGCTTGGAATACAACAAATCGGTTGTACGCTGTAGAAACACATCGCCGGTAAACGACAGACGCTGATTCCACAACTCAACATCAACACCTACGTTGTACTGATTAGCCTTCTCCCATGTAAGCAAACGCGCATCCTGTGAAATCAGAAAACCGGCCGACTCATTATACGAGGCACCACCAGCGCCAATAAGGGAAAGTGCAGCAAAGTTTCCGACGCCGGCCATCGAACCGGTCTTACCCCAGCTAAGGCGCAGCTTGGCATCGTTGACGATTGCATCTTTTGGGAAAAACTCCTCTTCGGTGGCACGCCATGCAAATGACACTGACGGGAAATAACCATAACGGCTACCTTTAGAGAATCGGCTCGAACCGTCGCAACGCAACGATGCGTTTACTATATAACGATTGTCCCAGTTAAGAGCCACACGCCCGAAGTATGACTCAAGCGAATAACCAGTATAACTTATATCGCCGGGAAAAATATTTGTTGACAGATTGATAAGGTCGAAACTCGATGACGGATACGCATCATTGGCATAGTTGTCAGAACGTGCGCCAAACTTATTATAAGTATAGCGTTCAAATGAATGTCCGGCCATGACACTGTATATAAGTCTATCGGCAGAATTATTATAAGTAAACACATTATCAATCACATAGCGGAACGACTGGTCCTTCTGCTCTGATACGGCGCCCCACCCCGAATTATTCTTACGAGCGTCATGACGCTCGGTCAGCTTTTTGGTAGTATTGTCGAGTATGGTATACAGACTGGCCTGAGGAGTCCACTTAAACCCCTCGAACGGAGTAATCTCCAGATTGAATACTCCAGAAAGATGATACTTCTTCAACGTCCATTTTTCCTCATTGATAAGCATCAGCGGATTATGACGCACAATCTCCACACCATTCTTCTTATAGCTTCCATCAGCGTCATAAGCGCCATACCAGGGCTGAACCTCACGAGCCGTACGGAGCACCTTGAGTGAAGTCGAACTCTCCTCGACCTGATTATATTCCGAAGCCGCACCGGCAAGATTGATATTCAGCTTGAATATACGGTTGATTTTATGAGATATCTTCGTACGCAGATTATACTGTTTGAATGCAGACGTCTCTATAAATCCCTCCTGACGGTTGGCTCCAAACGATGCATAGAAATTTGTCGCATCGTTTCCTCCGGATATACTTATCGAACCTGTAGCTGTCTCTGTAGTCTCACGGGTAATCATCTTCATCCAGTCGGTCTCCTCTATTACAGAGGGCATATAAAACTGCACATTCTGCCCCATCTGGACATTATAATTGTCAATGGCAGCCTGCATTGCGTTGGCATATTCCGTAGCATTTGCCATCTCGATATCCTTGGCAAGTTTCCCGAAGCCGATACGGCCCGAAACATCAATCTTAGTAGTGCCGCTCTTTCCGCTCTTGGTAGTGATAATCACTACTCCCGAATTGGCACGCGAACCGTATATTGCCGCTGCCGAAGCATCTTTCAGCACCTCTATACTTTCTATATCCGACGGATTGATATTTGGATAAGACTCTGCCGGAATACCATCGACCACATAAAGAGGCTTGCTGCCGCCATTGATTGAGCCCACACCACGCACCTGGATATTAGGAGTCGCGCCTGGCGTTCCTGATGAGTTGGATATGTTGACACCGGGCACACGACCCTGAAGCATCTTGATTGGATTATAGTCGTTGGCCTGGTCGATATCATCAAGTTTCACCTTGCTTATAGACGTGGTGACAAGTTTTGACGACTGTGTGCCATAGCCTACCACAACCACCTCGTCAAGAATCTCGGTGTTTTTGCTCAACACCACATTCGCAAATTTAGCCTTGTCAGAGGCGCTGATTTCCTGAGGTACAGTACCTATATACGATATTATGATTACAGCATCTGACGGCACCCCTGTCAACGTAAAATGTCCGTCAATATCCGTACTGGTTCCGGTTTTGGCTCCCTTGACCATTACAGATGCTCCTATTGCCGGATCGCCCTCGCTTTCATAAACAGTACCTGTCACTGTAACGCGATTATCACCCGCCACATGCTTTTTGGTTATAAGAATCTGTTTATCCGACATTATTTTATATGTCAGACCAGTATTCTTCAAGGCCTGCTCAAGCACACTGGTCACAGGGGCATTTTCCTGTCGGATTGTTACCGGGCCTTCATTTTCAAGCACTCCGTTGATGTAAGAGAAACGATATGACGTCTGCTTCTCAATCGTATCAAACAGGGTCTTCAGACTTGACTGATTAATATTGACCGTAACGCGTTGCTGTGCCAGTGCGCTACTACACAACATCAGCATAGCAAACAACCCGGTAATCAGCCGTGGTAGAATTGATTTGTACATAACTGCGATTGTCGGTATTAATTAGGTTTATAATTACACCTACTAATACATCACCGACAGCTATATTTTACTCTATTCAGAATATGTTATACAACATATTTTTTCATTCCATCCACAACCGATGTCATACTTTCCTAAACGGGAATCGCAGGGTTAACACCCTATACACCAGCACATTAAATAAAAAGTCGCCTGAGCGAAAAATTGTTAATGAATCCTACAGCAGCCTTTCACTCATACAGTGTCACCTCACTGTTGCTTACCGATATTCTGAGATTAGCTGTATATTCAAGTACTGAAAGAGCCTCCATCAGATTATTTGCAGGGAGCGTACCCGTAAACTCCATTTTGCCGAGTTCGGCAGAGCCTAAAGTAATATGGAATGGCGCATAACATGTATTGAGCGACTCAACCACACTACCAAGCGATGTATTCTCATAATTAAGGCAAATGGCATCAGACTTACTGAACACATCGACAAGAGAACTGTCAGTAGAAACAGATATACGGCCCGACTCATAATCGAGCGAAGCCATGCCGCCGGGATGCAACTCCACACTTTCGCCGGAGAGCTTCGACTGAAATCTTACAAGTCCCTCCTGTAAGTAAAGCCGCGCATTCTTTCCGTCATTTTCAGCCGAAAGATAAAATTCCGTACCGAGCACAGTCACATCAAGCATATCCGATGATATCGTAAACGGATTTTCCGGAATTCTCGCAATACAGAAATGGCCGGTACCGGAAAACTGTATACTCCGCTCGCCTTCGGCAGAAGGAGGCACATGATACGAGATGTACGACTGAGGCTTCATCGAGACTGCCGAACCGTCGGGAAACGTGACGCTGGTACCACCGGTATCATTAGCCGATATATATACATCATGTGCCGCATCAACCATAGGCATACCTCCATGTGCGATATATCCAAGTCCCACACAAATTATTGCCGCCATTACACATGCCACCGCCACAAAGGCTATATGCCATTTTGAATGTACCTTACCTACTACACTATGTATATTCCTTCGCAGACGTGATTCCATACCTGTCGGAAGACGCTGTTCTCCATCTGCCTTATATACCTCCCAGTCCTTTTCCAATATCCCGGCGAGCTCGTTATCCGACATTCCGTCAAGCAACTTTCTGAGCTTTCTTACATCCTCAGCCGAAAGTTCATTATCTCTATATTTCTGAATAAGGTCATGCATATCTCATACGATTAAGTAAGTCATAATAATCATTTTATAATCTCTACGAGATATTTCCCCGACTCCTTCCTTCAAGGAACAATGGATGTGACGGGCTACATATTAACGATAAGTCATTTCGGACTCGTCGATAAACGCTGATGTTCCAATGGAAAACGCCGAAAAGATTCTGACGGAAATATAACGTTTCTAAATCATACATATATTTCATAATTTTCGTGACTTACTTAAGTATTGAATTCGCGCCCACGATAGCAAGCAACGTCAACCCCTCCAACAGACATTTTAGCCGTTTGAGACCCATATGTATATTATTATACACCGTCTGCTTGCTGATATTCAATATCTCGGCAATCTCATCGACCGACTTTCCTTCAAATCGCGACAGCTCGATAGCTCTACGCTGTTTCTCAGGAAGCCGGTTTAGAGCGTCGGACAACTGGACACAAAACTCATCATATTCCATTTTATGCGACGCACTGTCATCAATAATATCTGTATAATTCAGATAATCCTCATATACACAAGAATTGACATTCGATCGGAAGGCATTAATAAGATAATGCTTGGCCATAACGAATAGCAACGGCCGCAATGACTCAGTAGACTTTATATGACCGCGTATGTTCCATAGCCTCACAAATACGTCATGCACAATCTCTTCGGCATCACAGGCCGACTTGGTATATCTGAGGCTAAAGTAGTACAACTGCGACACATATCTCTGATACAAAGCATTGAATGCTTTATCAGAGCCTGAGCGCAATTCCAAAATCAATCGAGATTCCTCAGTTGACGACATGTCGCTAATTCAGAGAATATTTTAGAGCTTGTTTTTAGTTAAATTTGCCTATAGCATGTTTATCTAAATAATACACTGTTTTTACACGATTTTACCATTATAACGAAAACTTTTTATCAAAATTTATTTCCCCAAACAGGTATTTGCACACAATTCCCTGACATACAGCAGCATAATTCACATCACTCTCCAGCATCAACCAACATACGCTTTCGGGCTATCATTGCAGTCAGCGACGATGTGGTAAAGCCCACGACAGCCACCAAAGCAAGCACTACGAGCATGTCGCTTCCGTCAAGACGCACCGGATATACATCGGTAGTCATCAAATTATGATTCCCACCAAGACATATAATTCCAAAAACTTGCTGTATCAAACACAACGCGCCTCCTACAGTCACACCGATAACACCACCAATAAGCGAAATCAGCCATCCTTCTATCATAAATATACGGGCCACCATATATTGCGACGCCCCTAATGCAAGCATCGTACGTATGTTGGCGTCCTTCTCAATAACCAACATACACAATGTAGATACCACATTAAACGATGCAATCACGAGTATAAATGCAAGCATACAGAATGTAACCCACTTCTCGACAGAAATCATCCTGAAGGATTCCTCCTGCTGGGCAATACGATCCTTCACGGTATAACCTTCACCAAGCAATAGCTTCATACGGTCTGCCACTTCTCCGACAGGCTCTCCGGATGAGATTTTCACATCCAAAGCCGTTGCCTCATCCTCATATTCCAGCAATCGGCGTGCTACAGATATAGGAATAACCATCCCGTCAGCATCCGTCTCAGCCTGATCTGTTTGATAAACGCCGCTCACAACCAGTGTATCGGATCGAAACGACATAGCCGGATTGGTCGTGTTTATGCGTCCGATTCGTCTTGGCACATAAACTGCGACACGGCTTAGCGATGTAGGCCTCGCATCAAGAGTAAGGGCAGCACCCACACTCAATGTCGCCATATCACCCAATATACTGTCATGCATAGCAAACACCCCATCCTCTTTCACTACCCTGACAATATCGGACATCATACCGTAATTATCGGTAACACCGGTTATCCTTACCGGCATCTGCTTGTCCCCACATATCGCAAGCGCACGTTCCTCGACCACAGGCGCCACTAATTCCACTCCGGAAATACCGCGCAACTCTACCAACAGAGAATCAACACCCCCGATTATCTTTCCCTCGGAAGGCTCTATCCGAAGGTCAGGTGACAGCACGGAAGCCTGACTGAGAGCAAGGTCGGTAAATCCGTTGAATACCGACATTATACACACAATAGCCATAGAGGCCAACGCGACCCCGGCCAAAGAAATGACCGAAATCACATTGACCGCACTATGTGATTTTTTCGAAAAAAGATAGCGCCAAGCTATCCTGAGCGCAACCATTGCCACTCCTCAGCAATTACGCATCATGATTACCCTCAGCGACGGCGTCATCCAAACGACCGGGATGCGCTTCCTTGTCGCGGGTCAGCAGATTATCGATATTCTCCAGATAGTCAAGAGAATCATCGAGATAGAACGTCAATTCCGGAGTCTTGCGCAGCTGATAACGAACTTTCTGTGCAAGTTCATAACGGATTGTCTTGGAGTTATGATTGATACTGTCGAGCATCTCCTCGGCCTTATCTGAAGGGAATACCGACAGATAAGCCTTGGCCACACTCAAATCGGGCGATACTCTCACAGCACTTACCGACACGAGCACGCCCCGCAGTTTTGCTGTCTGCTGACGGAATATCTCGCTCAACTCCTTCTGAAGCAGACGCGATATCTTGGCTTGACGGGTTGTTTCCATATATAACTTGAATTTTTATTATAATCTTACTAATATAACACCTGACTTACCTCTATGGCTCAATCTCTCTTCCATATTATAGTAAGTCCGTCGCGCAAAGGCAATATTACTTTCTCCACCGACGCATCAGCACCTACCATCTTGTTGAACGCCATGATTCCGAGTGTCTGAGCGTCATGAGCACTGCCATCAGTCATATTGCCATACCATAATGTATTATCGGCAATTATAAAACCGCCCTTACGCACCAGAGGCAGTACCATCCGGTAATATTCGCAATACGAGCGTTTGTTGGCATCGATAAAAACAATATCCCATGGCTCACCGCTTATCAAAGGGACGATTTCCGACGCATCACCGACATGAAGATGAATTCTGTCGCCATACCCGGCTTTTTCAAAATACCCTTCTATCATGTCGGTAAGCTCATCATTGATTTCAACAGTATGCACTTCGCCGCCATTCTCCAGTCCCTCTGCCAGACACAATGCGGAATAGCCGGTGAATGTGCCGAGCTCAAGCACCCGCCTCGGACGTATCATCCTGACAAGCATCTTAAGGATACGCCCCTGCAGATGACCCGAACACATATTGGAATAAAGACATCTAACATGTGTCGTACGATTCAGTTCGGCAAGTACCGCAGGCTCGGCATCAATATGCTCGAGTATATATCGTTCAGTATCGCGGTCAGTGAGAAGCATCCTCAAGATTGGGAAGGGTATACGACTGAAAATTTTCCATGATGGCCTCGACGCTGTTGATTTCCAGGAACGAGGTACCATGGCCCTCTCCGAACGAACCTCCAAGATATGCGATTCGGTCGGCCAATGTAAGACGGCCACCTTCTATAAGATGAGTCAATGCATTTTGCAGATATACCCTCGTTGTCTCCATGCGAGGCTGATAGAGAGCCGACACTCCATAACTGAGAGCGAGCAGACGCACCACGTAGGGATAATAGCATATAGCCAATGTAGGATAGCTCGCACGATATGACGAAATATATCTGGCCGTGCGCCCGGTATAACTGTCAGTAAGTATAGCACGTGTACCCAGAAGATTGGTCGACACCACAGCCTGGCGCGCAAGAAACGACGTCTGGTCAGCCTCCACCTTTGGAGTCGGCCGATGCGAGCCAAGCGAACGCTCCATCTCCATCGCCACACGCGACATTGTCGCTATAGCCTCTACCGGATAATTGCCATAGGCCGTCTCTCCGCTAAGCATCAACGCATCGGTATGCTGTGTCACCGCATTGGCAATATCACTCACCTCGGCGCGGGTCGGACGCGGATTGTTTATCATCGAATGAAGCATCTGCGTAGCCACTATTACCGGTTTATGAGCATCAATACATTTCTTTATAAGCTCATGCTGTATTACAGGAATACGCTCGGCGGCAACCTCTATCCCGAGATCGCCACGCGCAATCATTATGCCGTATGACACCTCAAGGATTTCATCGAAATTGTCTATGCCCTCCTGATTTTCAATCTTGGATATAATCTTTATATGAGAGTTGCGGGCATCAAGTATGCGCTGTATATCAAGCACATCCTCCGCGCTACGCACAAACGAATGCGCAATAAAATCGACATCCAGATCAATCGCATACCCGATATTACGACGGTCACGCTCAGTAAGCGAAGGCAGAGCAATCTTGACCCCGGGGATATTCACGCTCTTGCGAGAGCCAAGAGTTCCGCCATTCTCTGCCACAGCATATATCTCTGAGCCACGCACATCATCGACAAGAAACGACAACTCACCGTCATCAATAAGGATACGAGCCCCTACGCACACGTCATTTGCAATGTCGCCATATGATAGACATATTACATCATGAGTGGTAGCTCCTTCCGGATTACCGACAAAGACAACCCTGTCGCCAGAACGAAACTCGATTTCAGCATCCGATTCGTTGGTGGTAGTACGTATCTCCGGGCCTTTTGTATCCATAAGGATACCTATTGTTGACGAAACCGCCCTTACATTCTCTATTATCTTCTTAAATCCGTCCAGCTGCAGATGGGCGGAATTCATACGTACCACATTCATACCGTGTGCATAGAGCTCGCGAAGGAACTCCACATCACAGCGCCGGTCAGAAATTGTGGCCACTATCTTTGTAAACTTATTCATCCTTTTATTTCCTTAATAATTGTACCATCTCTAACATGCACCGACGGCCAGCGCCTCTATGGCCAGCCTGTAGCTGTCAAGACCGAAACCGGCGATTACACCTTGACACACACCCGATATCATCGAATGGTGGCGCACAGCCTCGCGCGAATGCACATTACTTATATGAACCTCCACCACCGGAGTACTTATCGCAGATATGCAATCGGCTATAGCAAGCGAGGTATGGGTATATGCACCGGCGTTAAGCACTATACCGGAGGCCATACCGAACCCATATTCCTGAAGACGGTCTATGATATCGCCCTCATGATTGCTTTGAAAGTAATGCAGTTTATGCTGGGAATAACGCTTGCGCAATTCATCCAGAAACCCTTCAAAATCCCGGTTTCCATAAATTCCAGGCTCCCTCACTCCAAGAAGATTGAGGTTGGGACCATTTAATATAAGTATATCCATAAATGGAAAGTTTCTGCAAAATTACAAAATTTTGCGTAATTTAGCGGCGAAAAGACAATCCGAATAAGCCTGGTGCCGGATTTTCCAACGACAATCCGCACCGCTTCGACTATAAACCAATCCCGATCACCCACAATGCGCAGACTTCTCCTAACATCAATTCTGGCAATCATCGTGACCGCCATTGCCGTCACTACACCCCAAGCGGCTGCCGACAACAACGCCGACACATCATCAGCGCGGCAGTATCTCGTGGCCGGAGTCGCTTTCTATAATCTTGAAAACCTGTTTGACACAATAAATTCCAACGGGACATACGACCTTGAATTCTCGCCAGAAGGCGCCAGAATGTGGAATTCCGATAAATATTGGAAAAAAATCGGAAACCTTGCAAAAGCCATATCCTCGTTTGATACTCCAGAAACTCCGCTCGGACCTGCCATAATCGGAATAAGCGAGATTGAAAACCGCAATGTCATCGAAGACCTCGTACATGCAATCGATGACACCCTTGCCGCCAGAGGGAAACAACCGTGGAATCTACAGATTGTACATCACGACTCTCCCGACCGGCGCGGAGTCGATGTCGGTCTACTTTACAACCCCCTGTTCTTTACGCTTGAAAACGTCAACAACCACCGTCTGGTAATCCCCGACCAACCGGATTTTCTCACACGCGACCAGCTTGTTGTGTCAGGTAAAATTTTCGAAGCTCCAATGAGCTTAATCGTAAACCACTGGCCCTCGCGACTCGGAGGCCAGAAAGAGTCAAGCCCACTTCGCGAAGCAGCGGCAACCCTATCGAAAGCCATCGCCGACTCGCTGTGGAGCGTGAACCCCGGCCAAGGAATAGTGATTATGGGCGACCTCAATGATGACCCCTCCGACAAATCATGCGCTGTAGCCCTCGGAGCTGTGCGCGAACGCGAGCAAGCCACCCACCACGGCTTCTACAACCCCTTCTGGTGGATTCTCGACAATGGAGTCGGCACATTATGCTACAAAGGCGAGTGGAATCTGTTTGACCAGATTATCGTATCGGGCAACCTGATTCCTGGCACATCCGACGGAATGCAATACTGGAAAGCTACAGTACATAACTTTCCTTTCCTTCGCACGAAATCCGGCATATATAAAAACTATCCATTGCGCACATTCTCGCGCGGACAGTTTCTCAATGGCTATTCCGACCACTTCCCCACTGAAATATTCCTCGTAAAAGAGGTTGATTAGTTAAATCATGTTAAATATCCAGCCGAACATTATCACCCCCTCCCTCAATAGATTATTCTTATTTGCATTTTCACGACAATTATATTAAATTTGCAGCATAATCGAGCTCGGAGGGGACCGCAAGTCCCCTCCGATTGTTTATAAACTCACAATATGATTGACAAAGATTTGCTTACAGCCACTGTAAATGAAGCCATAGAGGGCACCTCGCTCTTTCTGGTTGACATTGATGTGCGCCCCGGCAATACAATAGTCGTTGAAGTCGACAGCACCGAAGGCGTTGACATCGACCAGTGCGTGGCCATCACCCGAAAAATTGAGGAACGCTTCGACCGCGATGTCGAAGACTACGAACTTGAAGTCGGATCTGCGGGCCTCACATCACCATTCAAAGTACGCGGCCAATATATCAAGAATATAGGCAATCCGGTCGAAGTTCTTACCCGCGACGGACGCAAGATAAAAGGCACACTCACTTCTGTGAGCGACACCGACTCCTCTTTCGTAATAACAATTAAAACGAAGGTAAAGGAACCGGGCAAGAAAAAGCCTGTCGAAGTAGAGGAGCCTATTACCCTCACTCCCGACGAATGCAAATACGTAAAATATCTTATTGAATTCAAGTAACCCAACACTACATATCCCCTATGGCTAAGAAAGAGGAATCCACCAATATGGTGGAACGTTTCGCCGAGTTCAAAGAACTCAAGCACATCGACAAGACTACAATGATATCCGTGCTTGAAGAATCATTCCGCAACGTCCTTGCTAAAATGTTCGGCACCGACGAGAATCTCGACGTAATCATGAACCCCGACAAAGGCGACGTGCAGATATTCCAGAATCTTGAAGTCGTGCCCGACGGAGAGGTTCAGAATCCTTACACCCAAATCTCACTGTCCGACGCCCGCGCCGACAGCAATCCCGATGTGGAAATAGGAGAGGAGCATACCCGCGAAATTATTTTCGAAAAATTCGGACGCCGCGCTATCCTCAATCTTCGCCAGACTCTCCAGTCAAAAATCCTCGACCTTCAGAAAGAAGCCATTTTCGCACAATTCAAAGGTCGAGAGGGTGAACTCGTAAACGGAGAGGTATACCAGACCTGGAGCAAAGAGACACTGCTGCTCGACTCTGAAGACAATGAACTGCTTTTGCCCCGTCCCGAAGCCATACCGGGCGACTTCTTCCGCAAAGGTGAGAATGTCCGCGCCGTGATAAAGACCGTAGAGAACAAAAATAACAACATACGCATCATCGTATCGCGCACATCCGAGGACTTCCTGCGCCGTCTGTTCGAACTTGAAGTACCCGAAATCCACGACGGACTCATCAGCATCCGTGCAGTAGCCCGCATCCCCGGCGAACGCGCGAAAATTGCCGTAGAGAGCTACGACGACCACATTGATCCTGTAGGTGCATGCGTCGGCGTAAAAGGCTCACGTATCCACGGCATTGTACGCGAACTTCGCAACGAGAACATTGATGTGATTCCGTTCACCAAGAATACCGAGCTCTTTATCCAGCGCGCACTCAGCCCTGCAAAAATCTCATCGATGCGCCTCAATGAAGAAGAAAAACGCGCCGAAGTATTCCTGCGCCCCGAGGAGGTACCCCTCGCCATCGGCAAGAACGCACTCAACATCAAACTTGCCTCCAAACTCACAGGCTACGTAATCGACGTATACCGCGACAACGGCGAAGACTTCAACGATGATATCTATCTTGACGAATTCAAGGACGAAATTGACGCATGGGTTATCGACGCTCTAAAGAGCATCGGATGCGTTACAGCCAAAAATGTCCTTGCGATGGACCGCCAGTCGATTATCGACAAAGCCGATCTTGAGGAAGACACCGTCGACAACCTGCTTTCGATTCTCAAAGCCGAATTTGAGGATTAATAACTCCCGCGGGCAGCTCCTGCCGATTATCCACCTCCCTCTTCAACCTTCAACCGAAAAATTTCCCAAATCACTATATGGCGAATTACAAAATAAGCAAAGTAGCAAAAGACTTAAACATCGCGCTTCCTACTGTCATTGAATTCCTTCAGTCCAAAGGCATAAATATCGACATGAATCCCAATGCCAGGATTGATGAGAGTGCCTACGGCCTTCTCATGGGTGAATACAGCAGTGACAAGGCAGAAAAGAGCAAGTCGGAGAAGCTCTCATCCGACCGCCAGAAAGAGAGAGCGACACGTCCGGCAAAAGAGACAGCCTCAGAGCCACAGGAAATTAAAATTGGACCTGCGGTGAGGCCGACTGTTGTCGGACATATCGATCTTGACTCGAAAGGAGAGCCCGTGCGACACAAAACCGAACATAAGCCGGAATCAAAAACCGAGCCAAAACCGGAGCCCAAAGCCACACCCGCACAGGCGCAGACTGAAAAGGCTGAATCTGCACCGGCAAAACAGGAGACTCCGGTATCTCAACCCGCACCCGCGCCAAAACCCGTCGAAACTCCGGTGAAGCCACAAGCTCCCGCAGTAGAGAAGACCACACCCGCGCCTGTGGCAGAGCCACGCCGCGAACAGCATCCTGAGCAAAAGCCTGTCGAGACTCCGGCCAAAGAAAAAGAATCGGAAACACAGGCCCCCACTCAGCCAGACAAAGAGAAATCGGCATCGACACCAAAAACTGAACCCCAAAAAGAACCACAGGCTCCAATAGTGACACCCGTACAGAAAGAAGAATTGCCCAAAACCGAGGTTAAAAAAGAAGAGCCCGAAGTATTTACAACACCGGGGTCTCATCCAGCTCCCCAGCTTAATGTAATCGGAAAGATTGACCTTTCCGCAATCAACCAGTCGACTCGCCCGCGTCGAAAGACAAAGGAAGAACGCCGCAATGAGCGTAACGCAAAAGCCGCCGGAGCCGGAGCTACAGGCACCGGTGCAAATGCTGCAGCCGGACAAGGCAAAAAACGTCGCAACCGCATTGGCAAAGAAAAGGTCGACATTGAAAAGACATCCAACCAGCAGCAGCCCGGACAGAACCGCGGAGGCAATAACAACTCCCGCGGAGGCAACAATGGCGGCAACAACAATGCCAACGGACGTAACCGCGACAATGCAAAAGGCAAAGACCGCAACCGCCGCAATGCTCCACAGCAGGCCCCTGCATCGGAAGAGGATGTACAGAAGCAGGTAAAAGAAACTCTCGCTCGCCTTATCAACAAAGACAAAGGCCAGAAAAAAGGCGTAAAATGGCGTAAAGAGAAACGTGAGGCCTTCCACTCACGCGAACGCGAGGCGGCCGAAGCCGAAGCAGCCGAAAGCCGTGTGCTGAAACTCACCGAATTCGTTACAGCCAACGACCTGGCCGTAATGATGGATGTTCCCATCAATGAGGTCATCGCCACTTGTATGAATCTCGGTGTGATGGTATCCATCAACCAGCGCCTCGACGCCGAGACTATCAATATTGTAGCCGAAGAGTTCGGGTTCCAGACCGAATATGTATCGGCCGAGGTAGTCGAGGCAATCCATCAGGAAGAAGACAACGAGGAAGACCTCGTCAACCGTCCGCCGATTGTAACCGTAATGGGCCACGTCGACCACGGTAAGACATCGCTCCTCGACTATATCCGCAACGCCAACGTAATCGCAGGCGAAGCAGGCGGCATAACACAGCACATCGGCGCATACAACGTAAAACTTGAAGACGGACGCCGTATCACATTCCTCGACACTCCGGGCCACGAAGCCTTTACCGCCATGCGTGCCCGCGGAGCCAAGGTAACCGACCTCTGTATCATTATCGTTGCCGCCGACGACAACGTTATGCCCCAGACCGTCGAGGCCATCAACCATGCCTCTGCTGCTGGCGTTCCCATTGTATTTGCAATCAACAAGATTGACAAACCGGCGGCAAATCCCGACAAAATCAAGGAAGAACTCGCCCAGATGAACTACCTCGTTGAGGAATGGGGTGGAAAATACCAGTCACAGGACGTTTCCGCAAAAAAAGGTCTCGGTGTAAACGAACTCATGGAGAAAGTGCTCCTTGAGGCCGAAATGCTCGACCTTAAGGCCAACCCCTCTCGTCCGGCCACAGGCTCCATCATCGAGTCATCGCTTGACAAAGGCCGTGGATACGTCGCAACCGTACTTGTTCAGAACGGAACACTCCGTGTAGGCGATATCGTACTCGCCGGCTCCAACTATGGCAAGGTAAAGGCAATGTTCAACGAGCGCAACCAGCGTGTGAAAGAAGCCGGTCCCGCCACACCGGTGCTCATCCTCGGACTGAACGGCGCACCTCAGGCAGGCGACACATTCAATGTCATGCCCACCGAACAGGAAGCACGCGAGATTGCCAACAAGCGCGAACAGCTACAGCGTGAACTCGGACTGCGCACCAACAAGCGTATCGGACTCGAAGAAATCGGACGCCGTCGCGCTATCGGCAACTTCCACGAACTCAACATCATCGTCAAAGGCGACGTCGACGGCTCAATCGAGGCGCTATCCGACTCCCTCATCAAACTGTCGACCGAGGAGGTCAAAGTCAACGTGCTCCACAAAGCCGTAGGCGCAATATCCGAAAGCGACGTAGCACTGGCTGCCGCATCCGACGCCCTAATCATCGGATTCCAGGTACGTCCGAGCCAGGCAGCACGCCGTGCCGCCGAGCGCGACGGAGTGGAAATACGCCTCTACTCGGTAATCTATCAGGCTATCGAAGAGGTGAAGGATGCCATGGAAGGCATGCTCGCCCCCGAAATCAAGGAAGAGGTTATCGGCACGGCAGAAGTGCTTCAGGTATACAAGATTTCCAAAGTCGGCACTATAGCCGGCGCTATTGTACGCGAAGGAAAAATCAAACGCTCCTGCAAAGTGCGCCTGATTCGCGACGGTATCGTGCGATACACCGGAGAACTCGGCTCGCTCAAGCGCTTCAAAGACGATGTCAAGGAGGTGCTCAGCGGCTACGACTGCGGCCTCTCAATTGCCGGATACAACGACATCCAGGAAGGCGACTTCATTGAGGCATTCGAGGAAGTCGAAGTCAAGAAAACCCTCTGACAAAAGTAACTAAAGGAAAATATTTCCAATAATGCCCACAGCCTACATCAACATAGGCAGCAATCAGGGCGACCGACGGGCCAATATCGCTCGTGCGGTCGCCCTGATTGCTGATACACTCAACGTCAAGCCTCAGCTCAGCTCTGCCATAGAGTCAGAGCCATGGGGATACGACTCCGACTCACCCTACCTCAATATCGGTCTTGTGTTCGACACGCGCCTCTCTCCGGAAGCGCTCCTTGACGCTCTGCTCTCAATCGAGCGCTATATATCTCCTGCATCTCACCGAAAACCCGACGGAAGCTATGCCGACAGACTCATCGACATAGACCTCATAGCCTATGGCGATACAGCAATCGATATGACCCTTACACCCGCCGGCAATAGCCTGACACTCCCCCACCCGCGCATGCACCTGCGCGAATTCGTACTGCTCCCGATGCTACGGCTCGCACCGGAATGGACCCACCCTGTCACCGGTCTGACCCCGGCCGACATGTTACATCAACTATAGATTGTCTAAACAAATCCTATAATATACTGTCACCATCCACCGTTATAAAATCATGGCCAATATCTACGACATGCGCCGCTACGGCACTGTGGTATTCCTGCTCATCGCAGTGGGGCTCGCCGTACTATTTCTGTGCATATCCGACAATATTGTCAAGAAACTCGCCGAACAGGAGCGCCAGCGGATGGAGATATGGGCCGATGCTACCCGAGAGATTGCAAACCCAGATGCGGCATCCGACAACATCGACTTTCTTCTGAGCATAATCCAAAGCAACCGCAATATACCCGTGCTGCTCACCGACGACGAAGGCAATATCCTCGACCAGCGCAACTTCGACCTTCCCGAGCCGCCCGACACACTTGACCCTCTGTATATATCTCCGACCAATCAGGCATTCCTCAACAATCGCCTCAACGCCCTGCGCAACACATCCAAAAAGATTGTCATCGATATACCGGGCGGAGAGTCGCAGTATCTCTACTACGAGGACAGCCGTCTGCTGCGCATGCTTGGCTACTACCCATATATCCAGGTAGTGGTGATGCTTGTGTTTGTTGTGCTCGTATACTTTGCCGTAATCTCCACCAAAAAAGCCGAGCAAAACAAGGTGTGGGTAGGCCTCACCAAAGAGACGGCACACCAGCTCGGCACACCCATCTCGTCGCTCATGGCATGGATGGAGCTGCTCGAATCGCTTGGCGTAGACGCCGACATGGTAAAAGAGATGAACAAGGACGTGACACGCCTCTCCACCATCGCCTCACGATTTGGCAAAGTCGGTTCAAAGCCCACACTTGAGCCTGCCAACCTCAACACTGTGGTGAGCGATGCCGCATCGTACATGTCGACACGCATCTCGTCGCGCATACGCCTTACTGTCGACTGCTGCCATGGCCCGATAATGGTCGACCTGTCCGATTCACTCTTCCAGTGGGTAATGGAAAACCTCATCAAAAACGCCGTCGACGCCATGGAAGCCGAAGGCTCTATCACTGTCACTACCGGAAGCTCCGACCGCAACGCATGGATTGAAGTGGCCGACACCGGAAAAGGCCTGCCGCGCAACCGGTTCAAGACTATATTCAATCCAGGCTACACTACCAAGAAACGCGGATGGGGTCTTGGCCTCGCCCTCGCCCGACGCATCATAGAGCAATACCACCACGGACGCATCTACGTAGCCGCCTCAGAACTCGGACGCGGCACCACTTTCCGTATCGAACTACCCCTTATGTCACTTCCCATAAAAGTATGACTTGACTGCGTAGAGGTATTGACAATAATCCTCCATTTGCCATATACTGTCCGCATATTTTCCCGAACAGGACAATGGACAGCCGCCAGAATGCAGCCTCATCATGACCGTCACTTATCACTAATGCGTCGCCGACGCACCATGGCATCTACCGCTAACACCACCGACAGCATGGCAAAACCGATTATCCTCGGAACCTCGCCAAATCTGACAGCCATCCACGCAAGATACCCCATATACACGGCAGCTACACTCTCCACGATAACCGCACGCATAGAATAAGGCACCCGGAACACACGTATATCAAATACACTCGGCTTGCCGTTTCCAACAGAAAAAACTTCTCCAAGCCCCGCTATCACGCATATCAGCAGAAAGCCGGCTGAACGCAGCACCTCCTCCTCAAGCGAGTCCCCTATGTAAGCCACATACTTCAACATGTCATAGCCAATAAGGGTAGCCCCACACAACATCATCCAATTTCTGATTAATTCAAACATTTTATAACGGTAATTATATTTCTATAATGTTATCTGTCGTATTAGTAACTACTCAGGTATTCAAATCGTATGAATATTAGATTATTGAGAATGGCAATGTTTGTAAAAGTACCCCGACAATTTGTAAATTCTATGAACTTACAAATTGTCGCACCTGATAATCATACACTTATACATGATCAGATACCTGAGTAGTTACCATTGAAAATTATACATTATTCTATAACCTCTATCCAATAGTCTGCACTGTTCATTCCAAACATAACATCAAACAAAACATCATCCTTTAATTCAACAGGAAGAGTACTATTTTGAACAAGTTCAACGATATCTGTCGCATAAGATGACTTCATTGCCTCAGGCAACATACCATATTGAGCATGAACCTGAGAATTAAAATCTTTAATAATTTTAATTCTTTCTGAACTAACATTACATTCTTTTTGAAGCATAGAGCAAGTACTATCAACAAACTGAGTATATGACATTTCGCCAGAAAGAGCAGTCATCGACATATGAGCCAATTTAGTTGCATAGGAAATACCAGTATTTTGTAATTCAGATGATATACTAATTTTTAAGGAATCAGGAGCAGATGTATTATACTTATCAACACACATCTGAAGAATAATTATTAAGTCATCTACAGTCGGATCTTCCTTTACCTCTATTTCACTTCGAATTTCATTCAAAACCTTATTATGATCAAACTGTACTGCATTATAATATTCTTTAAATCTATCTCCACAACAATCACTTCCTAAAACAGGAAGATTCAACTTCGGGAAATAAATATAACCCGGATTTGTTACCATTGCTAATCCAGAGCAATCATATAGATATTGAGCAATCGAAGATGTAACTGTTCCAAAAACACACCCATATGCAGTTCCGAGTAACCAAGAAAGAAGTGTTCCTGTTGCTGGGCCTCCTACCACAGTACCAAGAATCTCCCCAGTAATACCGCCACCTAAAGAGGCCCAACATGTTCCGGCTTCATCAACCCATGATGGAATTAAATGTAATGAATCGAGAGGAGGTTGCTCTTGCTGTTGTAGGTTATCACCGCTTCTTGATATAGTACAAGCGTACATTTGATAATGACTGTTAAGACTATCTAACGAATTAATCAAATTATCAATGGCCACTGATTCATTATCAACACATGTTACATTTGCGTCCATCGCAAATGGTTCGTGACTATCCTGGCAAGCACACATGGCAAACAGGATTCCAAAGAACATTAAAATGAAAATTACTTTTTTCATTGCTAAAGATTGAATAGGGTTAAGATTAAATGCGATGGCCATCGACGGTAGCAAAGATATGACATCAAAATGATGAAACCCAAATTTGTAACGTTACATTTTTCCTTATTACACAAAATCATATTGATAATCAATATAATAATTCACAAACGACTTTGAATATTCAACCGCTATGTAACGCAATAATTCAGCAATAAAATTCCACATACCATAAAATTTCGTATATTCGCATTGGAATTACCCTTGATGCCTACAATAAATGAATACCATACTATCGCTTGTGGCTATTGAATGCGCCGGCATGTTCAAACTGATTTTTGAGCAAAGCGGCCCTACAGGAGATATCCTTCGAGGAGTATCGATGCTAACGATATTCCTGATTGTCATAATAGCCATTCTTCTGTTTCTACTTATTATCCATTCACATAGGGAACTGGAGCTAAAGCGCAAGAACCGGGAGCTATCACAAATGCGTTTGCCGGTCTACACCGATATCATCCGACATGGCAATGACCGGATAGATACCCTTTGCAACGATATTACCAACAAAGAAGAAACTATCGAGCAACTTAAAAGCACGATTGACCGACTCACATCAGCACTATATCATGACTGCAAGGCGTGGCCTAAGATAAACGCGCTGCAATGCATGCAAACCCCTAAGAGCGCCATCGGAGCAGACAATAAAAACTCATGTAAAACAACCGAAAAAATACATCCCCTCAATCAGGATGAACGCGATAGCCTGCTACACTTCATATACTTGTGTCGTAATGACATCACTGTCTACCGCACAATGCTCACAGATGATGATATGATTCTTTACCATCTGCTTACATCAGGCCTTACAAATGCGGCAATAGCAACGCTTATCGGTATAACACCCGGGACACTGCGTCAACGCAAGCTCCGTCTCATGCGCAAGCTCAGAGATTGCACCTATGACGACTACACGCCTGACGAAGCCACCGCATCCGACAACATATAGCGCCACGTAAACCTATGCTGCTCAACAGACGATGATGTTGCCCGAAAGAGGATACCACAGGTAGCCGCGCACGGTCGTGCCTTTGTAGGCGCGGCGCAAAAGATTCATGTAGCCGCGCACCTGTCGCACATAACGCGACGACTCCTCGTCACCAAACTTGTAGTCAACCACCTCGATTGCACCGTCGGCAGTCCATACCACACGGTCTGGACGGTAATGGCGGATTACTTCCTCGCCGGTCTTTTCACCGGTAGTGCGGTCGCGCTCCTCATACCGAATGGCGAGCGTACGCTCACGCAACAGTTTGCGATAGCCTTCAAACCATCGCCTCACCCTACTGTCGGCCAATGCCTCACGCAGTATAGCGGCAATCTCATCCATCTCTCCATGAGGAAGAATGCCACGCATATTGGCACGCAACACTGCCCGGTCAATATCGGAGGCATGGCGCACATATCCCATTACCGAATGGAGCACTATGCCGCGCTGACGCGGACGCTCCATGTCGGCCATATCCTCGATGCGGTTCATCGACCATATCTCCTCATTGTCAAGACTATAATATGACGGCATTTCCAACATTTCACCGCGGTTGTCATTCCTGTCTCCCGAAAACACCTGTGAGCCTATCTTCAGCACCTCGCGTTCCTCTTCCACACCATCGTGCTCATCAACAACTCGCACAGTCTTATCGCTAAGAGGCACAAGCGTACCATCCGGCAACGACCGCTGCTCCGCGACCGACGCACACATCTCAGGAGTCATTTCAGCGAATGCGGCCTCCAGCCTGTCGGAAATCTCCGACGCCCCCTCCTGATATCCTACAATCAGCTCGCGGGATGCGCGTGTAAAGGCCACATACACCTGATTGAGACGGTCGATAACCTCGTCATACACCGCCTCATCATACTGGCTGGAGAAGAGGGATATCTTTCCTACGGTGTTAGCCTTCAACGGAATCATAGGAGGCACATCGTCCTTATCAAATTCCGGGCCACAGAACAAAGGCAACAACTTTTCAGAGTCGGGACAGTGTGTCGACACCCACATCATATTGTCAGGCGAACTCAACGAACCGGATAGCAACGGCACATGCACACAGGCAAACTCCAAGCCTTTGGACTTGTGTATGGTCATTACCCTTATACCGTCGACACCCTCAGGTACGGCAAGACTGCGGGCGCACCCTTTTTCGTCCCACCATTTCATGAACGAATGCAGGTCGGCATCTCCATGCGAACAGAAGTCGATGACCATATCCTGAAATGCCGTGATATAAAGATTCTCGTCTCGGCATGTCTCCGGACTAAGGCATCGCGCCACCACACGCTCTACAATCGACGGCACATTGGTACACTCCATTTCCGCAGCCTCAAGCGCAGCACGGTCGGCCTCGGCGCCTTCATCGGAGAAAGCCATGCGCATCGCCTCGGCTCCGGAATGACCCATAGCCCTGAAGAACTCAAAGCGATTGATAATCTCGGCGGCGGTAGTGTCAGCGCCCTTCTTATGCGACAGCACGACATGGGCATCGACGTAGCGCAACACTCCTACAATCTGTCTTATAGAAGGTGCATTGCCTACAACCAGAGCTTCGTCGGTTATAATCTGCAGGTCGGCGAGCGGCCCATCGCCATTCTCCGCCTTGGCACGAAGCAAGCGCGCCACCACCTCGGCACATTCACTGCGCCTGGCACATAGCACCGCGATGTCTCTCTGCCTATATCCATCCTCAAGCTGTCGGAGTATATGCTCTATCATCCGGTCGAGACTCTCGTCGGCGTCGCTGTATGAGGCGAATTCGACATAACCCGCCACATCGGTATGCTGCACATTCTGTACGACATTGGCATATATGGCGCCCAACCCGAGCTGGCGTGCAAGAGATATGAATACCGTGTTGTTGAACTGCACTATCTCGCGGGCACTACGCCAGTTGGTATTCTCGGATATCACATGGCCATGCATCTCACATTGCTGTGCAAACTCCTCCGGCACATCCTTGATTATGAGCGAGGGGTCGGAGTTGCGGAAACGGTAGATGGCCTGCTTTTCGTCGCCTATTATCAGATTGTCGTTGCCCGTGGCAAGCGACTCCCTTACAAGCGGACTGAGATTAAGCCATTGTATCCTCGACGTATCCTGGAACTCGTCGATAAGGAAATTGCGCAGCCTTATGCCGAGACGCTCATATATAAAAGGTGCTTCTTCCTGGTTTATTATAGTATTCAGTATGGTGCCAGTGTCTCCCAGCAGAATGGCATTATTCTCACGCTGCACCTCTGCAGTGTGTCGCTCCACCTCACCGATAATCCCCATATGGAATATGTTGGATCTCAGAACCTGGAACGCTCGCATTTCATCCCACACCTCTACCGCATAGGAAGCAAGTTGTCCCACAGCGCCTACAAGGTCGGAAGGGGTATTTTTATAGTCTTTAGTGAAATATGCCAACGGATCGACAGCAGCCTTTTTAACAGTGGCCGTAAGGTCTTTCCTGACATCGATCTCACCCTTGGCCCAATTGGAGAATGGTGTGCTTACATTCTTATGCACGCCTTTCAGCACATCGTTGTCACTAAGCAGCCTGACAGTTGCATCGGCCTCATCCGCCAACCGCTTGCGCCGACGCTCGTACGCACGGTTTATAGCCGCGCTGAACCGCATGATTCGTTCCGGCTCTTCCAGATATCCGACTATTGTCGCCCGGTTGAGCTTATATGTCTCATTCAGCGACTTTTTGATGTATTCTACAAGGTCGCCGGTTATCTTGCTGTTGCGTACGAATATATTGAACGAATTGCCCTCATCAAGTTTCTGCAGCATATACTGCCTGAGCCATACCATGAGCTGACGGCGACGGGAAGCCTCAGTCTTACTGCCGTCGGAGGAATTGAGCGATGATAACATCGCGTTAACGCCCATATACACCGCCTGAGTCTCGTCGAGCTCTACCTCATAGTTGCCTGATAAGTTGGCTTCACGTGCAAATGTGCGCAACACCATCTGGAAAAAAGCGTCGATGGTGCTTATATTGAAGTTGCCGAAGTCGATAAGTAAAGCGTTTAGCGCCTTACACGCATGCTCGCTAAGGTCGGAAGGGGAACACTTAAGCTCCGCACACAAATCACTGCGATAGGGACTCTTTCCATTGGGGTCGGCCAACAGAGCGAGTTGCCCGACGATACGGGCCTTCATCTCCTCGGTAGCCTTATTGGTAAATGTAATGGCAAGAATCGAACGATGACGGTTAATCCCGTCCGACAGTCGGTATGAACCGTCTTGACGCTTTTCGCCAAGAAGCAGCTTGATATAGCTTTTTGTCAGTGTAAATGTCTTTCCGGAGCCGGCCGAGGCCTTATGTATCTTCAGCATACTCTCACTTTCCAGCCTAATTCTTCAAGAGCCTTTTTCAGGTCAGCACGGCGATCACCCTGTATAAGTATCTCGCCACCTCTGGCCGAGCCTCCTGCTCCGAGTTTCTGCTTGAGGCCGGAAGCAAGCGCAGCGATATCGTCATCATCCATCCCGTCGGGGAAACCGGCTATAATTGTAGCTTTCTTTCCACCACGCCCTTTCTTCTCAAAAAAGATATCCAGACGAGCCTTCGACATATATTCTTTCCCGGAAGCCTGTGAAACAGCATCGGGTTCGCACCCGACAGCCTCCTCAACAGGCATGCCGCCATTATCAAGCAACGCGCGCAAAGTATCGCGGAAATCTACTCCCATCGGTCTATATTGTGTTTATTCCTTTATTTAATGGCTACAGAGTCGGACTCTTCCATATCCGGAATTCTTATTGTATTACGCACAATTCCGGCAAGAAGCATCCCTTGTGGCATCTCGTCTATGCTCAACGAGCTGTAATATTCATTCGCTGCAATGCTGTCGGCAGAGTAGGCTTCAAGAAAACACTGGTAGGCATACTCGATATTTTCCTCATGTCCGCCGGCATCCGACAGTTTCATATAAAGTATCGACAACCGCCCGAGCACCTTGGCATCGCGTGCGTCGCCTTTGGTCTGGTATTGCCTTATCTCGTCGCATATACTCTGTGCGCTACGGTAATCCAAGCGCTCAATAAGGGCCTGTGCCTGTTCAAGATCATCTTTCTGCTCTGAGACAGAAGGCGACGAACATGATGCGGCTGTCATTCCGGCAGCGACCGCGCATGCAAGCACACAAGCCCTGACACGGATAATGGAAATGTGTTTATTCAGGTGTATTCTCATAACTCATATCAATTACTCACCGGCAACGGCATTTCTCTTTATGAACTCATATTCAATGCCATCGCGGTCAAGTGTCATAGTGTAGTCGGTATGGTCAGTCACAATTGCCTTAAAAACGGGAGCGACAGTACCGATAATAGCTGTATCGCCCTCGGCAGTGACGGTAGCGAGGTTATGTTGTATGACCAATGTGTCGCCGGCCATATGCCATGTCCCTTTTACCGACAGAGTCAGCACATCGGGTCGTATGGCTCTCATTACACTGGACCCGTCGCTGTTTAGCTCAAATACCGGTTCCCGGTCAGATACAGCCGGATTATAATACAGTCCGACTATCTGTTTTTCTTTGCTTGACAGACCTCCGCAAGCCGACAACAGCATCGCTGCAATAAGCATAGTCAGAATTCGCTTCATCTTATTGTTGTTTGGATAACTACAAAGTTACTGTTTTTCGCCTAATTTGCAAGAGTGGTAAATTAGCCAAGCAGTTCCGTTAGATTAGAAGTTATCGAAAATAACCATATAAGAGGCAGAGAATGTTTCGCCCGGTGCAATTTTGTTGACATAATCGCGCTCAGAAAAATCACTGGAGAAGCCCACACGGTCACATCTGCCCCACCATGGTTCAATACACGCGAAAGGAGCCTGCGCGGATGGAGACCAAAGCCCGACAAGAGGAGCCTGGAAAAGTACCGACAGATATGGCGCGCGATTCTTGTCAAGCATCGACACTCTATGCACCTGATGGTCGGCCAGTACTATGGCATCGTTGCGGAATGTATCGCTCATGACCGGGAGCATTCCGTCCTCGTCAAGCGCTACAGGCTCGGTAGCATTTCCGACGCACCCTTTCTCTTCAATCACCTGCTTCTCAAGACTACGGCTGTCAAAGCAAAAATATCCGTGCACATCGTCCGCGACATTGAAGCCGGGATAGTTGAAGGCCGGATGTGCGCCTATTTGGAAACTCATCTCCCTGTCATCAAGATTTATGACACGCCACATCACTGTCAGCCTTGCTTCCTGCAGTCGGTAGCCAATCTCCAGACGAAAACGACGGGGATACAACGCCAGGGTGCTGTCATCGGATTCGAGTGAAAACCAAGCCTCATCGTCGGGAGTATCGGTTATGATTTCGAACTCTCTGTCGCGCGCGAAGCCATGCTGCCCAAGCCTGAATTCTTTGCCGTCCATGCGATAGCATCCGTCCCATACCGACCCTACTATCGGGAAAAGCACGGGTGAGCGCCGGCCCCAGAATGTCTTGTCGCCGTGCCAAAGATACTGCCAGCCGGTACGCTTGTTGACTATTTCCTGTAACTCGGCGCCAAATGCATCGATTGTCACTGTAAGCAAGTCGTTGGATAAAGTCTGTTTCATTTATGTATTGAATATTACATTTCCGCAAATATACGAAAAAACTACACTTCCTGCCAACGGTAAAGCCTGTCGGAAGGACGCACCTTTGACGGAACCGGAATTGAGAAGCTATCACCTTTGACGGCCTTCTCCACCGGCTTGAGATTGACTCGTATCTCCTCTACCTTGATAATCATGGCCCCGGTAGTAGGACCGGTAATCACAATCTCGTCGCCGACATGCAGCTCGCCCGCCTCCATCAGGAACTCTGCCACCCCAAGTTTAGAGAAATAACGTATGCCCTTTGCCGCATATACCTTTGTGCGTGTAGCCGACGAACCATACTTCGATGACCACTCGCCGAGACGCTGTCCCAGATAATATCCATTCCAGAATCCACGGTTGAAGATACGGCTAAGACGCTCGTCCCATCCGGCGACAAGCTCGTCGGAGTATGTGCCGTCGGCAATAGCTTTCAATGCCTCATCGTAGCATTCGACCGCAATCTTCACATACTCAGGACCACGTGCGCGTCCCTCAATCTTGAACACACTCACTCCGGCATCAATCATCTTGTTGAGAAAGTGGATTGTCTTCAAATCCTTGGGCGACATGATATACTTATTGTCTACCTCAAGTTCATCGCCGGTCTCCCGGTCGCGCACCGTATAGCCACGACGGCATATCTGGGTGCATGCGCCGCGGTTTGCACTTGAGTTCATCTCATGAAGGCTCAGATAGCACTTGCCACTGACGGCCATGCAAAGAGCACCATGACAGAACATCTCGATTTTAACCAATTCGCCCTTTGGACCACGTATGTCATCTGAAACAATAGCCTTGTGGATGGCAGCCACCTGCTCCATATTGAGCTCTCGAGCAAGCACCACCACATCGGCCCACTGCGAATAGAAGCGCACAGCCTCAATGTTTGAGATATTGCACTGTGTGGATATATGCACCTCGACTCCGACTGAGCGCGCATAGACTATCGCCGCAATATCACTTGCAATAATCGCTGTAATACCGGCTTCGCGCGCGGCATCAATTACTTCATGACATCTATCGATATCAGAGTCATATATAATTGTATTGACTGTAAGATAGGTCTTTACGCCATGTTCGGCACAGAGCGCGGCAATAGAGCGCAGGTCGTCAAGAGTAAAGTTGATTGAAGAGCGCGAGCGCATATTGAGCCCGGCTATGCCGAAATACACGGCATCAGCACCGGCGTCAATGGCGGCATGCAACGACTCGTAGCTCCCTACAGGAGCCATTATTTCAAAATCCTTGCGGTTCATCTTAGAGCTTGTTTAATAATAAATGTTACCGTCAGGGCGGTCAGTCGGCGAGCAGATTTCCGCTTGTGATGAGGGAGTTATGGGATCCCATAACGACCGAAGAACGGGCGGAAATATGCCGGCGAATGACCGAAGTGATGTAATTTGTTCCATATTGTTGATATATTTTTACATTTGCTTTAAAGCAGGCAAGAGATTGAATGGTTATAAAGCTACCTTTTGTCTCGTATATCTTGGCCGCTTTTCGCCTTGTTCCTCAGTCATGTACATAAAGTACACTCCTTCGTCACATGTCGAAAATCGACTCAAGCTATACGACCCTGGCGGCAACATTTATTATTAAACAAGCTCTTAATGATTATTTCTTCATTGATACCAGTTGTTTGACTACCATATTGTAGCCTTCTGAAAAATATGGCCGCTGAAACTCCGTCTCACGACATACCTCACCCCTCCATACCACAATATCAAGGTCGACGGGTACTATTCCGGTTGTCTTATCGGAAGGAACACGCCCGCAACGGCGCTCATAAAGTTTCAGCGAGGCGTTGACTTCGTCAAATCCGACATAGGGAGCGACACCTACGGCGGCTACGGCATTGAGATACTCCGGAAACCTTCCGCTCCACTCAGGGGTGGAGTAAACAGGTGAGAAGAGAGCAGGATAAAACGTGCGGCCAAGCCAACCGATTGCCTCGGCTACCCTTATAGCACGGTCGGGACTGTTGGATCCAACGCCCACTATACACATCGTATCGGGTAGGTCAACTCTCATGCCTGCGGCAGTTGCGAAACATCCTTCATCGTAAGGGCAATGCGTCCGCGCATATAATCGACATCCATGACGCGCACCCTTACTTTCTGATTCATCTGCACTACTTCAAGAGGCGACGACACAAACCTGTCGGCAAGCTGTGAAATATGGATTAGTCCATTCTCATGAATACCTAAATCGACAAAACAGCCGAAAGCTGTTATGTTGTTGACCACACCCTGCAGCTCCATACCTGCATGAAGATCACGGATATCATGTATACCGGTATCAAACTCTACCGGCTCCTCATCTACAGCACGAGGGTCACGGCCAGGCTTCTCCAGTTCGAGCACGATGTCGGTAAGAGTCGGAAGTCCGACTTCCTTGGTAACATATGGCGACAAGTCGAGGTTCTGGAGGGTCTTGGGGTCCTTTACAAGAGCATCAACCGTAGTGCCACGGTCGGAAGCTATTGCCTCGACCAGGTCGTAACGCTCAGGATGCACTCCGGTATTGTCAAGAATATTGTGAGCGCCAGGAATACGGAGAAATCCGGCACACTGCTGAAATGCCTTCTCTCCCATACGCGACACATTGAGCAACTCGCGGCGTGATGTAAAATCGCCATTCTCGGCGCGATAGCTTACAATATTGGCGGCCAGAGTCGGACCGATGCCGCTGACATAGCTCAGTAGCTCGCGGGATGCCGTGTTGACATTAACCCCGACGGCATTTACACAACTTCCTACAGTAAAGTCGAGCGCATCGCGCAATTTAGTCTGGTCTACATCATGCTGGTACTGCCCGACCCCAATATGCTTCGGCTCAATCTTCACGAGTTCGGCCATAGGGTCAATCAGGCGACGTCCAAGGGATATGGCGCCACGGTCGAGGTCCTTAAGATCGGGGAATTCGCGCACACCGACCTCCGACGTAGAGTAAATCGACGCACCACTCTCGTTTACGATATATATACGTACCGGCCGCGGATAACGCAACTGGTTAAGGAAATTTTCAGTCTCTCGTGAGGCAGTGCCGTTGCCAAGAGCTATGGCATCGATTTCAAAGCGGTCGACAATAGAGCAAACCTTGAATGCAGCTCCATGAAAATCGTTGACCGGAGCATTGGGAAATATCTGGTCGGTACACAGAACATTACCTTGAGAATCGAGAGCGGCAATCTTGCATCCATTCTTAAAGCCGGGATCCACGGCAAGCACTCGTTTTCCGACAAGCGGAGAGCCCATCAGCACCTGACGAACATTGTCGGCGAATATCGCAATCGCGCTATCGTCGGCCTTGCCCTTGGCGGCATTCATAATCTCAGTCTCAATCGAAGGCTTTATCAGCCTGCGGTATGAGTCACGGACAGTAGAACGAATCACAGCAGCCACTTCGTCAGAGGCTGTCGAACGAAGAAACATACGAGTAAGACGCTCAATCATCTCATCGTCGTCAATCGACACATTCACCTTCAATATCCCCTCTTTCTGTCCACGAAGCACTGCAAGCAGACGATGTGAGGTGCACAAACGCAGTGGAGAGGTGTAGTCGAAGTAATTCTCATATGTGCGGCCTTCCTCTTCCTTACCGGATACCACCTTTGAGGTAATCACGGCATTGCGCATATAGCGGGCACGTACTATCGAGCGCGCTTTCTCGCTGTCACTTATCCACTCGGCTATAATATCAGAAGCACCGCCGACAGCCGCCTCGGCATCGGCCACGTCGCCTTTGATGAATTTTTTGACAGCCTTGTCGAGCGAATCGAGATTCTGCGACATAATCATACGGGCCAACGGCTCCAAACCTTTCTCAGCTGCAATCATAGCCCTCGTGCGGCGTTTGGGACGGAAAGGCATGTATATATCCTCGAGAGTAGAGGCCTCACGGGTGTCCTCGATGCGTCTGCGTAAATCGTCAGTAAGTTTTCCCTGCTTCTCCATTGAGGCCAATATTGCTTCCTTACGTTTTTCAAGAGCTTCGAGAGAGCAGTAACGGCGCTCGATATTATGTATGGCATTTTCGTCAAGCGCGCCGGTAGCTTCTTTGCGGTAACGGCTGATAAATGGTATGGTGGCTCCGTCTTCGAGCAATTTTACGGTGGCATTTACCGATTTGCGCGGGATGCTCAGTTCCTCGGCAATGATAGATACAAACTCGCTGTTCATCGATTATGTAAGAGTCTGAGAATAAGATGCTATATGATTATTTTATAATTGTCTGCGATGAGGTGGCCGACTCTGCCTGGCAGCGCCGCAAAGTTATGAGGGTGATTTCAGGAGTGGCTCCGATACGCATCGGAAGAGCCACAGCGCCGACTCCGATGTTTACATAGAGCATATGGCTTCCGTCGGAATCGGAATACAAACCACCCCATGTCGGATAGCGATATTTGGCGGGCGACCATCCGCCAACCTCAATCTGCATGGCATGGGTATGACCGGATAACGACAAGGGAATCTCAACAGAATCGCACGAGGCGACTTCCTCGACCCAATGTGCCGGATTGTGTGTAAGCAATATCTTGAATACCGAATCGCCGAGAGCCGGATATGCTTTTCCGAGATCGCCGTATACACTAAATGGAGGGTCTCCCCAGTTTTCAACGCCTACTACAGCTATAGAGTCGCCGCCACGCTTGAGTATTTCAGAAGAGTTAAGCAACAGACTCCAGCCCATGTCGGCCTGCAAGGCATGCATACGGGTGAGATTATCGGCTTTGGCTTGCGCCGACGGCCATTCGCTATAATCGCCGTAATCATGATTGCCAAGTATAGATATAACTCCGTCGGGAGCTGAAAGCCGGCTCAATGTAGCGGTAAAAGGCGGAAGTTCATCGGTACGGCGGTTTACGATATCGCCTGTAAAGAATATCACATCGGGGTTCAGGCCGTTGATTGTTTTGACTACTTCAGACACAAAGGTAGTGTCGGAGCCATAGGTGCCGACATGGAAGTCAGAAAACTGTACCATACGGTATCCATCGAACGCCACTGGAAGCCGGTCAAAACATAGAGTAATCTCTTTTACCTGGCACCTTGTACGATTGACCAATGCCCCCCACCACATTACAACAAATGTAAAAACTGCCACAACAGTACCTGTCAGTAACAACGGTCGGGAGATATGCCTCTTCCACAGCATTGGCAGCATGGCCGACAGGCTGAAAAGCGCAAATACCAGTTTTGGCACATAGATGGTGAAATAGCTGTAGAGCATCCACATGTCGGCCAACAGCAGAGAATCTCCTCCGCGCCTCCGCGGAAGAGCCACAATCACCACCGCATAAAGTATAAGCAACAGCGATGAGACCGCATATGCCTTTGAGACACGACGGTTGCATACCACTCGACGCAACACACTCCATATATATCCGTCGACCAGAAGGTTGAAAGCGATAAGGATTATCATCGGTAATATAGGGAGTCGCATCGGGAGATAACAATATTATAGTTAAACGGAGAGGATATTTTCAGTATAGCCGGGTATAGGAGCCTTTATATATTATCGGATTCGGAATCAAGACACACATCGTTGGCGATAATACTGTTCTTCAACGGGTTGGCATACATAGTAAGCATCATCTCATAGAGGAACTGGGTATCATCCTCCGACAGCTCGGGGATATCCACCTTTAATATCTGCGCATGCAGATAATTGTTGAAATCCACAACTTCCTGGCTGGTATATCGATCGGCCCATTTGTCGGTGTTGTAAAGCTGGTCGAACGCGATATAGTTAATCGGGAAGATTTTGTAGCCAGAATGAATGTCACAGTCTATTATACGGCATACATCCCGGGCCACGGCAGTCTTGTCAAGTGCGCGATCCATATGTGACAATTCGTCATTCACAGGATTGCCTACTTCGAAATGTACTCGACCCTTAGGCTGGAGCAGGCCGGTCTCCATGGCGAAAAGGTCGTCGCGCTGAGTCTTCTTGAAGTCCGGATCATTGCGGCGAAGCAGAAACTCGCGCGCCTTCAGATAGTCGTTGGGATCATATTCATAAGAGATACTTACAGGCAAAAGGTTTACCTCCTCAAGATTGCCTATAAAATCCTTGTCGCCAGCCAGACCGAGCATCTTTATGAGACTGTCCTGAGCCATATCACTCGAATCCTTGCTGCGTCCCTGACGCTCTGCAATCCATACCGACTGGTTTTTGCCGGTAATCGCATAGTGTATATATGCCGACAGTTGCTGCGCGGCCTCGAGGGCTTTCACGCGCGGAAGATCACGCTTAACGATAAAACTCTTGTTAAGGCGCACAAGGTCGTTAATCCATGCATATATAAGCAGATTGTCGCCTATAGCCACCTCGGTAGTGGGATAGCCTGCACGCAGGAAACAGAGATTAAGGAAGGACGTATCCAGTACAATATCCCTGTGATTTGTTATAAAGGTATATGCTTTTGTCTTATCGATTTTGTCGAGACCGGATATTGTGATTCCGGATGTTGTCTTGGATGCGAGCATCTCAAGAAAGGGCCACATAATCTTGCGCTGGAAGGTGGTCTTGTCTTTGACTTCAAGCAATCCATTGCAGAAATCATTGAAATCAATCTCCGGGAGCACCCACTTCACAGCATGCTCAAATCCGGGTTCCTTTATCAACCCGGCCATTTTTTCATGGAATATATCGTCGGAGTACGGTGCAATTTCGTCAAACTGCCTGGTATCCATTGTCAATTCATCTGCCATAATCTTAGTCTACTGAAAAATTACGATTCTCAAAGATAGCAAATATCACTTATTGTTCTGATATAAGTTCTTATCTATTAACTACATTTAGCAATTTACACACTTAATCCACCGGCATAATCGGCCCAGCGCTTTATCAACGCTTCCATGTCGGAAGGCAAAGGAGCGGAAAAAAACATCTCTTGGCCGGTGCGCGGATGCACAAATCCGAGAGTACGCGCATGGAGAGCCTGTCGGGGACATAACTCGCGGCAGTGTGCCACAAACTGACGGTAGCTGCCGCTTCCCACACCCCTAAGCACTGCATCGCCTCCATATCGGGCATCATTGAACAGAGGATGTCCGATATGCTTCATATGCACACGTATCTGATGAGTCCGGCCTGTCTCAAGGACGCATTTCACCACACTCACATAGGCCAGAGTCTGTTGGGTGTAATAATGTGTCACGGCATGCTTTCCCTGGTCGCCGTCGGGAAAAACAGCCATCTGCAGACGGTCTTTCGGATTACGTCCTATATTTCCTTCGATACGTCCGTCGGCCGGATCGGGAGCGCCCCATACCACTGCCACGTACTCGCGTTTGGTAGTTTTCTCGAAAAACTGGCGTCCGAGCGCTGTCTTTGCATCGGGAGTCTTGGCCACGACAAGCAGGCCGGATGTGTCCTTGTCGATACGGTGCACAAGCCCCATACGAGGATCGTTGACATCATAATCCGGAATATTACGGAAATGCCATGCCAGCGCATTGACAAGAGTGCCGTGGTAATTCCCATGCCCGGGATGCACGACAAGTCCTGCCGGTTTGTTAACCACCAACAAATCGTCATCCTCATATACAATATCAAGCGGAATGTCCTCGGCGATAATCTCAAACTCGTAGCGTGGACGGTCCATTACCACCTGCACCACATCCAACGGTTTTACCCTGTAGTTGCTCTTTACAGCCTTGCCATTGACAAGAATGCAACCCGCCTCTGCAGCCTGCTGCACGCGGTTGCGGGAAGATTTCTGCAGACGGGCTACCAGAAATTTGTCGACACGTAATAATTCCTGTCCCTTGTCGGCTACAAATCGGAAATGCTCGTAAAGTTCGCCACCGTCGTCATCCCCGTCTACAGCAGAATCTGCCCCGACCAACTCGTCAGGGACATAGTCGACAACGTTCTTCTCTATATCGTCAGTAGAAATCATAGGGATAATTTACAGATACACTTACAGATGGCAGGCAATCTCATAACACATCTTCGGGGAACACCTATTCGAGATTCAGCACAGACGCTTCACGGTCACTCTCTATAGCCTCAAGTGTGTCAACACTGTCTACATCAAGACTGAGTCCCTCTCCGACTTCGATAGTAATTGTGGCAGAGGTCGGGACTCTCGCGCCAGGCTGTACAGACACACCGTTGAATTTCACGCCAAGCACCAGATCCTTGTACTCGCTCGGCACCAATACCTCGCGTATATTGCGGATTCCGGCACCCTCAAGAGTGGAACGCGCCTGACGTAGCGACATATCCGTCACGGCCGGCAATGATATCATCTTGGGTGAGAAAGCGGTGACGGTGAGATAAACCGTGCGATGAGGTTTCACTTTTGTGCGCGCTCTTGGCGACTGCTCAAGCACAGTGCCCGGTGCTGTAGTCATATCATATATCGAGTCGGAAAGCTCAGGCTTCAGCCCGACGCTCTCAAGGGCCTTTACAGCCTGATTGTATGAGAGGCCTTTCATATCCGGCACTACCTCATATGCGCCATGATCTGTCCAGACATCAAGCCCAATCAGCGCCATCCATATGACACTGAAGCCGACAAGAATTATCAGCAGGAAATTAAACAATATCGGGTGGCGCTTCATGAAGCTCATGCTCCGGCGCAGGGTATTTGGTTTCTGTGTTTCTTCCACTTGGAGGGGATTTTCGTCCTGGAGAGTATGTGCGCAGAGAAATTTCCTGCGCAGGGATGAGAATTTGGATGCAAATTTACGCAAAAACTCCCTTTAATCCTTATTTTAAAGTTAAAATTCCGTAATTCACGCCTTCAAAGGCGATTCCCGATAGCCGGATTCAGCAAAAAGGCGCTTATCGTCTTCCACAGTGTTGCCTACCGTAGTGAGCATGTCGCCCATCAGCACTCCGTTTACACCACCAAGCAGCATACGCCGCATCGTATCATGGCTGAGGCGCATTCGCCCACCGGCAAAACGCAGTATGCACCGCGGAGCAATCATGCGGAACAACGCAGCCGTGCGCACTATCTCTTCTTCGGAAATCAGAGGTGTCGACTCCAGCGGAGTGCCGGGAATCGGATTCAATATATTAATAGGTATAGATACGGCTCCGGCATCACGGGCCTCGGCGGCAAGTTCGAGACGCTGACGCATGGTCTCTCCCATGCCTATTATCCCGCCACAGCACACCTCCATACCCACACTGCGGGCCAATGCGATTGTGCGCAGTTTGTCAGCATGTGTGTGGGTGGTGCATAGCGAGGGGAAATATGACGCTGATGTCTCAAGATTACAGTGGTAGCGCTTTACACCCGCCTCTTTCAGGCGGCGAAGCTCGTAAAGCCCCAGCAATCCCATCGAGGCACACAGATAGAGCGGCGTCTCGGCCTCTATCCTGCGGTATATACGGCAGAAGTTCTCGATATCGGCCGGAGCAACCTTGCGCCCCGATGTCACAAGCGAAAAGCGTCGTATGCCATGCATAGTATTCATGCGTGCGGCATCAAGGGCCTGCTCCTCCCGGATAATATCATACTCAGACACTCCCGTGTGATGATGGCGCGACTGGGCACACCATTTACAATCTTCGGAACAACGTCCGGAGCGGGCATTGACTATAGAGCATGTATCTATTTCATCATTATGCCAGCGGCGGCGCACCTTGTCGGCGGCATCCGCCAGTTCATCGGCTGAGTATCTGTCGTTTAGTTCAACAGCCTCATCTACAGTAATTCCATTGCCGTTGTCAAGCACTTCCGACAGTCGGGCAGCTAAAAAATCTGACATATTATGCTGTATAATAATTTCATTAGGCAAATTTACAAATTTCCGATAAAACATGTTGCATAACACATTTAGAATACAGTAAATCCAACATTCAACCGGTGTAATAATTTAAGCACAATGCACCTGCTGCCTGCTTTATCACATAATCACGAAATAAAATCACTATAAAATCATATTCCAACCATGAAGTGCAACATTCTATTCGCCATGATGCTCATATCGGGCGGCTTATACGCATGCTCGTCCGACGACATACGGGATGCAAATACCATCGGTGAAATCACAGCCGATATTACCGACATATCAGTACCGTCCGACGGTGGCACATACATAATAAATTTAGGAGTAAAAGGCAAAGGAAACACCTGGAAATCCATAGTACCATCCGACCCGTGGATGACTATGACGCCAACCGGCGGATACCACAAGAGCGGACATTACCGCCTGTCGGTGGAGGTCTCACCCAATTCCGGCAAAGACAATCGACAAGGTGAGATATGTATATATACCACATCCTCCCATCTTAAGATAAACGTACAACAGTCGGCAACTACGCGCGACGGATGCTGCGGGCTATCGGATAAAGAAGTCTTCTTCTCCGCTACTGAATGTCGCTACCATGACATAACCGTATCACCTTATGAAGATATCGACATGACAACCTCAGACGCCGAATGGCTACAGATAGCCGGAGTGCCTGAGGGAGGCATGACGGCCAGCAAGGAATTCACAATATCGATAACTCCCGACGGACCATACCCAACCGGCCGCTCGGCATTAATCTCGTTTGTCGGCAAAGAGTCGGGACAGACATCCATAATCGAAGTAAAACACGCCGGTCATGACTGTCAACCGGCATTCCCTTCGCGATGGTATTACACCAACAGTGAAGCCGCATCCTGCGGATGGTTAATCTCCGGTGCAGCCGAAGCCAATTACGACACCGGCTCACAACGGTCTTTTGTATCGGCGGTAGGTGTCAACAATCTAAAGTTAAACCGTTCAATCTCCACCGCATACAAAAACTCCATTGCAGTGTCGGGACTTTATACCGGCGATTACCTGCTGTTCTCCATACCATCAGGCAAACTTGAGGCAGGCACATCGGTCGATTTCATGCTTACAATATCGTCAGCCAACAACAGTGCCCCCAAATATTGGATCTGCGAGATTTATGATGGAGGCCAATGGAGATGCCCGGATCAAAGCACATTGTCGACAAATGACGACGGCGTAAAATATTCATTTTACACAAAACATTTCAGTTCATATCAACACACATCATTCACACAGAGTTTCACACTCGACAATACGTTAATCGACGGCATGGTAAGAGTACGTTGCCGAGTAGTAGGCGAACGCAACGGACTCGACGCAAAATTGTCACCAACCAACAGCGGTGAAATCTATCTGCCCTCCCATGAGTTCCATTTCTGCACAGCAACAGCCTATCCGGGTATTGCCCGAAAGGATATAAAAAAAGTGGCTATACTCGGCAACTCATTCACCCATTACTTTGCCTCGGCATTCCTGCTCAAAGAGATTGCCCGTTCGCAGGGACACCAGCTCGACATCAGGATTAACGCGAAAGGATCACAATACCTAAGCAACCATATGGAATTAGAACTCTCGCGCGACATAACTGACCGCAGCGGCTACGACTACATAATCCTTCAGGAACAGTCGACTCGCTATTCCGACTATGCCAATAATCCGCAGGAAACTACACTGTCCGACTGCAAGGCTCTCACAGCCAGATTCCGCAACGGCTCGCCGACATCGAAAATCATCCTTGAAAACACATGGGCTTTCCCTAAAAGCAACTGGAATAACTTCGGTTCATCGTCGGAATTTGAAAAGCACCTGCTCAACGGCACTCTGGCTATAGCGAAAGCCGATAATAATGTCGACTGGGTATCTCCCATAGGTGTCGCATTCGACAAGGCCGTCGCCGCAGGTATGTCCGATCTGTTCTATACCGACTCAAAACACCCCAACCGCAACGGCGCATATCTCAAATCACGTGTCAACTACCTTGTGATTTTCGGAGAAAAATTTGACAAAAATGTTTCCGACGGTGGCTGCGACCCGACAGTGGCAGCACGCCTGCGTGCATTTGCCGAAGAAACTGTACTCGGGCACGAGTCCGACTATATGATTACCCGTTAATACCTTTAATGATGAAAAGAAAACATTTCCTTATCGCAGCATTGTCTGTAATGGCGGGCTTGTTGGGAACTTCTTGCAGCGACAATATCGATGACAATACACTCCCGGCAACCATGGAAGCAATCGCCTCGGGCGGCAACCGATTTACCGGAGAGGGTGGAACGCTCGAAATACTGATATACTCCGACGTGGAGTACGACGTGAAGTGCGATGCCGACTGGATAAGCCGAATCATATCACGATCCACGCCTGTAAACAACCTCGAGCGCTTTGATATCAGGCCATATCCCATCGCAGCCGACATGACTCCACGCACAGCCGACATAACAATATCATACCCCGGCACCGAGCAAATAGTCTACACCATCGAACAGACGCCGATCGACATTTTCCGATTCAATATCGAAAATGTGTCAGCGACCTACATCCCTTCAGCAGGCGGTACACTTACCATAACCATTAACACAAATCTCGACTACAGCGTAAACACCTCGGATCAGTCATGGATATCACTTATGCCCAACGGTCCATATCATATGCCGGCATTCACGATTGCAGAGAACAAGGATACTGAGGCCCGAAGCGGAAAAATCATATTCTCCACAGCCGAACTGGGAGAAACAACCGTGGAATTCACTCAAGCCCCTTTCATAATAGATAAAGGAATATCAACCCCCGACCAACTCATGGACTTCGCGGCAGCCGTCAATTCAGGAAGCACACTCGAACCATGGCTCAACGATGACCAAGAGGTTGTACTGCTTGCCGATATCGACATGACCGGCAGACAATGGACGCCGGCAGGCAATCTGCGCGGATCGACAATCACCAACGGCGCCACTACACTCGGCAACGACGGTCATGCATTCTGCGGGATATTCAACGGAAACGGCCACACGATACGCAACCTCACCATGTCGACTGATTCTGAGCAATGCTACGGACTGTTCGGCGTACTGTCATCAGCTACCGTGAAGAACCTTGTGATTGACACAAGCTGCACCATGCAGATTGTCAACGAAGGCATGGGTACAGGATCAGCCTACGGATTTATCGCCGGACTGGCATTCCAATCGACAATCTACAACGTCACCGTTGAGGGTACAGTGCTTGAGTCAGTCATCAATAAAGGAGCCCGGAAAGCAATGGGTACAATTGCGGGGATTGCAGGGTACGCATACTCTTCGACAATCAGCGACTGCCGCTTCTCCGGTATCATACGACAAGTTAAGTCTGATATGTATGACAACTCTCTCGGCTCCGGAGTAGCCGGAATAATCGGATTTTCCAGAGCTACATCATCACAACCGCTCGTAATAGAAAACTGTGTGAACTCGGGCTATATATATGCAGAGGCCAACCGTGTGGCCGGAATTCTCGGCTCTACATCGGGCAACTTCACACTTCGCAACTGTGAGAATTCAGGCATCGTACATGCCGGAGCAGCAGAAGCCGCCAAAGCAGGATGGAGCGCGGGATTGCGCGTCGGCGGCATTCTCGGCTTTTCCTCTAACACAAAGGCTTCCAACAAGTGTCTTATCGAGAGTTGCACTAACTCTGGCACTGTAGTCTGCGACGCCGATGCAAAGACTCAGACAGGAGGCATACTCGGTCTTGTCAGAAATCTCACTCTGAATGATGTAAGCAACACCGGATGTGTCATTGCCAACTCAGGAAGTATCGCCGGACTCATATGCGGACAGTTGCAATGTGCCGACAAGCCTACTGTCATTTCTGCCAACGTATCAGGACGCTTCGCACACTCTTACACCGGCAGCGAAAATGGTATCAATCCACAAAATCCAGTGGAAATCACGGCCGACAACTATTTCATTTATGCTGCCGGCAATATCACAGGCTCCAATTCTGGAATATGGGACACTTCCAATGTCAAGTTCAGATAAAAGCCGTCTTATGTTTCATCACAACAATTTATAAGACGATTGTAAAAGCATGATAAAAAAGAGTTTCTTAGAGAATGTTTAATAACAAAAGTTAAAGCCAAGCCATAAAAATGCCTCTGTCAAATTGAACTGCACCCCAAAAGTTAGACACAAAACTTTTGGGGTGCAGTTCAATACTCTAATACTTGACAACTCTCCAAATCGACATTAATGTCTGGATTGAAACTATATCCTTCGATTATATATTCTATAAATTCAATTCACACATAGTTTACCATATCAACAACTTTTGTTGAGAAAGATTCGAATGTAAAGACGCCACCTTGTCATAGGTAATAAATACAACCCGAGATTTTATCGGAGAAAATATAGATGCATTGATTTTATCATTAAATTCATTTTCCCTATAACTGTTAGCCACTATGTGAAATGATGAAAAGAAATCTTGAAGTTCGTAGAATTTTGACAAGGAATTCTTTATATCTGTCGTATGCTCAATCTCATAGAAATGAGTAGGCATATTTCTTTCATTAAACCATATTACATCCACAGTCCTAGCCTTACGTAATAAAGTCTCAAATGTGAATTGCGGAATAGTCTTATAATCGATTAAATCACCTAACTTCTTATCTAAAAACAATCGGTGTTGATCTTGTGGAGGTACATATGTTGAAGAATTTCTACAACGCCCAATTTCCACTAAAAGACCTTGATAATAAGCATGATTAAACATCTCAACACTTTTAGGGCTACCATTCTTAATCTTGAATTTACCAAGAACCTCCTCTCTCGATTCCTCAAGCGCCCATAATCCCGGTTGAATTCGAAAAATGGCATCACTATTCTGGACAATCCTTCTTACGCTGGCTTCGGGAGTTTTAGTTTTCCATGTTGAAAAATCGATAACTTCGTTTAGCCGACGCAAAGTAGCGAACCCTCCCTGAGCGCGCAAAACATCTATAACTTGCTGTTCCTGAGTCATATTTCAATTATTCTCATTGGAAGTTTTCTGAAGACTGGTCGAGCCCGTAACGACTACGATGGAGCTTGATGCATACTTGACTTGATGACATCTGTGTCATTCCATATCGACCATATCAGATATTTCATGTTACCTATTACAAAAATACACAGAATTTCCGACATAACAATCAAAATACAAAATAAACGTGTAAGCTATCATACCCAGCCAGTAGTGAATACCACGAGGAGAAAGTTTAATACAGCAAGAGCCGAGCGCTTAAAATGCACCTAATTAAAAATTTACCAAAAGTTTTAGATGGGAAGTTTTGTCACATCCGGAAATTTCCATACCTTTGCAGTCGTTTTTCCGACACATTATTTAATAATTCACAATCATGAATCATTACGAAACCGTTTTCATTTTAACTCCCGTTTTGTCTGATGCTCAGATGAAGGAAGCGGTAGACAAGGTAAAGGACGTGATCACAAGCGCCAACGGTACCATTGTCAACGAAGAGAACTGGGGCCTGCGCAAACTCGCCTACCCCATCCAGAAGAAGTCGACCGGCTTCTACACCCTCATCGAGTTCGACGCCGAACCCACTACCATCAAGAAGCTCGAGACTCAGTTCCGCCGCGACGAGCGCATGCTCCGCTGGCTCACATTCCGCCTCGACAAGTACGCAGCTGAGTACGCAGCAAAGCGCCGCTCGCTCCGCAGCGCCAAGACCAACGCAACAGAAACCGTAGAAGCAAAGGAGGACTAAACAATGGCACAAGCACAATCAGAAATCCGCTACCTCACTCCCCTGTCGGTAGACGTAAAGAAGAAAAAATATTGCCGTTTCAAACGCAGCGGCATCAAGTATATTGACTACAAGGATCCCGAATTCCTCAAGAAGTTCCTCAACGAGCAGGGCAAACTTCTCCCCCGCCGCATCACAGGTACTTCACTCAAGTTCCAGCGCCGCGTAGCCCAGGCCGTAAAGCGTGCCCGTCATCTGGCTCTGCTTCCCTACGTTACCGACCTGATGAAATAATCCTCACCCAAGTAGCAATATCACATATGAAAATCATATTAAAAGAAGACATCGCTAACCTTGGATACAAGGATGATGTCGTAGAAGTAAAGAACGGCTACGGCCGCAATTACCTCATCCCTCAGGGAAAGGCTGTCATCGCCACTGAGAGCGCCCTCAAGGTTCTCGCCGAGAACCAGCGCCAGCGCGCTCACAAGATCGCCCAGATCAAGGCCGACGCCGAAGCTGCAGCCGCTGCTCTTCAGGGCGTAGAGCTCCTCACCATCGCAGCCAAGACCGGTGCCAACGACACCATCTACGGCTCTGTAGGCGCTCTCCAGATTGCCGAAGCCCTCGCTAAGCTCGGCCACAACGTTGACCGCAAGATTATCGTTGTAAAAGACGCTGTGAAGACACTCGGAAAGTACACCTGCACCGTAAAACTCCACAAGGAAGTAAGCGTAGAGATTCCATTCGAAGTCGTTGCCGAAACAGCAGAAGCATAACGGAATCATACGCAATATAATATAAAGGCCATAGCACCAATGCTATGGCCTTTATGCATTTTTTAACACTTTCAAGCAATTCCCTCTCCATAAAATTCGCTACCTTGGGGCCGTCAAACAAAAAAACACCGCAATACCGATTCCAAGGATGGCCTGGTACTACATCGTCCTTATTGCAGCATATGCCGGTACAATTGTCAGCCTTGTAGCTGTTGTACTATCCGAGAACCGCAATCCTGTAAAATCTCTCGCATGGATTACGGTGCTGCTAATGGTGCCCGTATTCGGAGTGGTGCTATACATATTCTTCGGACGCTCGCTGAAGAACACACGCATGATTACACGCCGCAACCGACGGCGTCTGCGCCGACAGGAGTCATACCCTCCCGTCGACATACAGTCGCTCCCTCTCACACCCGAAAGCCATCAGCAGATACGCATGGCCCAGACACTCCAGGGAGCGATATACTACCCCGGCAACAAGATAGATATCTTCACCGACGGACGCACCAAATTCGATGCTCTGCTTGCTGACATCGATGCCGCACACAGCTATGTGCTGATGGAGTACTATATAATCAAAGACGACACCATCGGCACAGCCGTTGCCGACGCATTGATGCGCAAAGCCCGGGAGGGAGTGAAAGTACGACTTATATACGACCATATCGGCTCGCTCCACACACCCAACCGCTTCTTCCGACAGATGCAGGAAGCCGGCATAGAGGTACACCCTTTCTTCAGAGTCACATTTCCACATTTCGCGACACGCGTCAACTGGCGCAACCACCGGAAACTCGCTGTAATCGACGGTCGCATCGGATATGTCGGAGGAATGAATATAGCCGACCGATATATCGACGGGACCGGATCCGGCATATGGCGCGACACACACCTGCGTATCGAAGGCCCCGCCGTCGGAGCCATTCAATATGCCGTGGCGGTCGACTGGTCGTTCATGGGCCAGCCGCTCATACTTGACACACCCTCTACCCGACAGGAACACCATCCTGGAGCCGGCATACAGCTGATTACTTCCGGGCCGACAAGCCACTGGAGCAACATCGCCATGTTGTTTCACAAAGCCATAGCCAACGCACGACGCAGGGTGTATATCCAGACCCCCTATTTCCTGCCGACCGACTCCCTGTTGCGGGCACTTCAGGCCGCAGCCCTCGCCAAAGTCGATGTGCGCATCATGATTCCCGCCCATAGCGATTCGACGATACTGACCTACGCGTCATTCTCATACGTACAGGAGTGCCTGCGCTCAGGAGTGAAAGTATATCTCTATAATGCCGGCATGCTGCACGCCAAGACTGTAATCGTCGACGACGAATTCATATCTGTCGGCTCGGCCAACTTCGACTTCCGCAGCTTCGAACACAACTTCGAAAGCAATGTAATGATATATTCCCGGGAAATCAATGCGGAAATGACACACATATTCTTCGAAGACATTGCCATGTCAGAACGCGTACATCCGGGCACCTGGCAGAAACGTCCAAGAGCCCAGAAAGCCAAAGAATCCATGGTAAGGCTTCTGAGTCCCATACTGTGACCGACAAGCGGCACACGTTTTTCCATTTTTTCATATCCACAAGCGCGCTTTTTCCCGACAGAATGTTGCATATCGGAATTTTTATTGTAAATTTGTGGAAATTTGGATTAAATGGCAACCGATTTGCAAGAGAGGCTTGAACGCGTATCACGTAAGACACTGGGGCTTACCGACCGTTACAACGCACTGCTCGGCGAAAAGAGGGCTGCCGACGCTCGTATCGCGGAACTACAGTCGACTGTCACAGAACTGCGCCAACAGGTCGAGACTCTCACACGACAGATTGACTACCTCACGGTAGTGACAACGGCTATACCTTCGCGATCCGATGTCGAACGTAGCCGCGCTGTGATTTCCAGATTGGTGCGGGAAATCGATAAGTGCATCTCCGACTTATCCGACTGATGCAATGAAAGATAAACTGAATATTACCATAAAAGTGGCCAACCAGCGCCCCCTGCGTATGGCTGTGTCGCTCGGCGAAGAAGAAGAAGAGGTAAGACAAGCCGAATACTTTGTCAACCACGTATGGGCAAAATGGATGGACGAAAAAGCCGCCGACCAGTCTGACTCCGACGTGCTGGCAATGACAGCAATCTACTTTGCCCGACTTTACATACAGGAGTATCGCAAAAACGAGGAGGTGGAGCGCCACCTCGCCTCATTTGAGGAAACCCTCGACAAAATACTCCTCGACATCAAATAATCAGCCTATCGGCCATAGAATCATATCTCCGATATGCACCGCCAGATAAAGGCCCGGGGACAACGACTCATACGCAATCCGGCAAACCGTCCAACCCGAGCCTCATCATGGAAAGGCTCATCACATTTCCCGGCCAACCCACGAGAGAGTTGACCACATGCCAGCACCACGCTATACACTACCCTGCGGAGACAGTCCGATTATGGAAAAGCCCGCACGGCATTGTCTGCGATGGTGCTTGCTGTATTTTTATAATTAATTATTTATCTAACACTTAACCATATCATGACCCCACTCGTATTAGGGCTCGTATGCGGAATAGGCGCATTCATAATCGGAATTGCAGTAATGACCGCAATACAGCGTTCCTCAGCTAAAAGCAAAGCGAAAACCATTATAGAGGAAGCCCAGAAAGAAGCCGACATGCTGATGCAGGAAAAACTGCTTAAAGCTCGCGAAGAAGAACTCCACATAAAAGCCGAAGCCGACAAGGCCGCCAACCAGCGCATGGCAAAAGTGCAGCAGAATGAGGCGCGACTGAAACAGCGCGAGATACAGCTCAACCAGCAGCAGGGCGACATCGCACGCAAACGCAACGAAAACGAGACATTCAAAGCCAACCTCGACGCCCAGGCCGCAGTGCTCGAAAGCCAGCGCGTAGAACTCGACAAACTCACACGTACCGCTCAGGACACTCTCGAACACATATCAGGTCTATCGGCCGAAGAAGCAAAGGAAAAACTGATTGACTCCTTGCGCGACGAAGCCAAGACAGCAGCCCAAAGCTATATCAACGATATAATGGACGAGGCCAAGCTCACCGCCAACAAAGAGGCCAAGCGTATAGTAGTACAGTCAATACAACGTGTAGCCACAGAGACGGCCATCGAGAACTCTGTCACAGTATTCCATATTGATTCCGACGAAATAAAAGGACGCATCATCGGTCGCGAAGGACGCAACATCCGGGCTCTTGAAGCCGCCACCGGCATAGAAATCATCGTCGACGACACTCCTGAGGCCATAGTACTCTCCGGATTCGATCCAGTGCGCCGCGAAATAGCCCGTCTGGCACTCCACCAGCTTGTAGCTGACGGACGTATACACCCCGCACGCATCGAAGAAGTCGTGTCAAAAGTGCGCCACCAGATTGAAGAAGAGATAATCGAGACCGGAAAACGCACCGCTATCGACCTCGGTATCCATGGTCTCCATCCCGACCTTATCCGTCTTGTCGGAAAGATGAAATACCGTTCAAGCTACGGACAGAACCTCCTGCAGCATTCGCGCGAGACAGCCAATCTTTGTGCCATCATGGCCTCGGAACTCGGACTCAACCCGAAGAAAGCACGTCGCGCCGGTCTGCTACACGATATAGGCAAAGTACCCGACGAAGAGCCAGAACTGCCCCATGCACTCCTTGGCATGAAACTTGCCGAAAAATATAAGGAAAAGCCCGAGATATGCAACGCCATCGGAGCTCACCACGATGAAATCGAGCAACAGTCTCTGCTCGCTCCTATCGTACAGGTATGCGACGCTATATCCGGAGCACGTCCGGGAGCACGCCGCGAGATTGTAGAGGCATACATCAAACGCCTCAACGACCTCGAACAGCTCGCTCTTTCATATCCCGGAGTAATAAAGACCTACGCCATTCAGGCCGGCCGCGAACTCCGCGTGATTGTCGGCGCCGACAAGATTGACGATGCCGAGACCGAAAAACTCTCCGCCGAAATCGCCAAGCGCATCCAGACCGAAATGACATATCCCGGACAGGTCAAGATTACCGTAATCCGTGAAACCCGTTCGGTAAGTTTTGCAAAGTAATGAACACCGATAACGAAAACATACCCGCAACACCGCAGGGAGATTCCATCAAGGCTCATGTCGCAAATAGCGACAGAGAGTCTGCGGCTGCGACAAAGGAGCAATCTGAGGTTACAGCCGAAGAGATGCATCCGGTGTCTGCACATACACCGGCACCGCGCCGATGCGACTCTTGCAGGAAAGCGCCGCGAGGAAAACTTCACTGCCACAACTGGCTTGATGATATCCCCGGAGGATATGCTGACTTCGACATCGTTGAGGTACAGTTCAAAAATACCCGCAAAGGATATTACCGCAACACCACTGGACTTGACATCGCAAAGGGCGACCTTGTGGCCGTAGAGGCCTCTCCGGGACATGACATTGGCGAAATCACTCTCACCGGACGCCTTGTAGCCTTACAGATGAAAAAAGCCGGACTGAAGCGTGACGCAGAGATAAAGCGCATATTCCGAAAGGCAAAGCCGTCCGATATTGAAAAATACGAAGAGGCAAAAGCCCGCGAAAACGACACGATGATAAAAGCCCGAAAGATAGCCGAAGATCTCAATCTCAACATGAAAATCGGCGATGTCGAATATCAGGGCGACGGAAACAAGGCCATATTTTACTATATTGCCGACGAACGTGTCGATTTCCGCAAACTCATCAAGGTTCTAGCCGAGACATTCAGAGTACGCATCGAGATGAAACAGATAGGAGCACGTCAGGAAGCCGGCCGCATCGGTGGAATCGGCCCATGCGGACGTCCCCTGTGCTGTTCCACCTGGATGACCAACTTCGTAAGCGTAGCTACAAGCGCCGCCCGATTCCAGGACATCTCGCTCAACCCCCAGAAGCTGGCGGGCCAGTGTGCAAAGCTGAAATGCTGTCTCAACTTCGAGGTCGATGCCTATGTAGAAAGCGTAAGACAGATGCCATCCAAAGACATCCGTCTGGAAACAGCCGATAATACATACTTCCACTTCAAGACCGACATATTCAAGCGCGAGATTACATACTCTACCGACAAACAGATGGCAGCCAACCTCGTTACAATCCCGGCAAAACGGGCATTCGAGGTGATTGCGCTCAACAAAGCCGGCGAAAAGCCGTTGTCTCTGATTCCGGAAGGCTCTGAAAAGCCACAGCCTAAGAAGGATTTCATTGACCTCGTAGGGCAGGACAGTCTCACCCGATTTGACAAGACCAAAAAGAAGAAAAAGAAGAAACCGCAACAGCCAAAAGACGGAAATCAGCAGCCCAGATCAAAGGATGGGCAACAGCGTCCGCCTAAAGCCAATGACCGCAAAGGCGGAAATTCTAAGCCCAAGGATAAAGGCCAGCAGCCTAAGCTACAACAGCCTCAGGATGCAACACAAAAGTCGCCACGCGGCGACAAAGGCAACGACCGACGCCAACAACCCAACAAACAGCGCCAGCAGCCTCGTCAGCCAAAACAGCCAAAACAGCAGCCACAGCAGAAGCCTGAGTGATGCATCGTCACACACAGGATACTGCCGGAAATCGTCAAAAAGCTATAATTAATCATGCGACGACACACATGTAACCTCATTACCATTGCCGCCACAATGCTCATTATGTGGGCTTGTGGCGGCAATGATGTGACATACTGCGAATTCAGACAACTGTCGGCCGACGGATGGGCATATGGCGACACCATCGGCTTCTCGACAACAAACCTGACCGACTCTATAGCCGACGGACACCTTGTAGTATCGCTGAGACACAACAACGGATACCCATATTCCAATATCTGGCTCGAACTGACCCGCACCGGCAACGACGGTACTACGGTACGCGACACCGTAAACTGCGTGCTTGCCGACCTATACGGCCGTTGGAAAGGCCAGGGATTCGGAGCATCATATCAGTTCTCCGACACTCTTCCCAACGCTGTGCGCCTGCTGCGGGGCGACTCTATAACCGTGCGGCACATAATGCGCACCGACACCATTAACGATATCGAACATTTAGGCATAATGCTCGTTCCTTAAATAGAATAACCCACCTCATCCCCAATTTCCTATGGAACTATATGCACTCACGCCGGTTGAAGAAATCAGCCGCAGAATATCGAAGATACAGTCGATGATTGTCGCCCATGGCATCGATGCTATACTTATTACCGACAACACCAACATATATTATACCCTCGGACGTGTCATCAGCGGATGGGTCTATATTCCGGCCAAGGGCAATCCCATATATTTTGTGCGCCGACCCGAAGGGCTTAAAGGCGACAACGTATGCTATATACACAAACCGGAGCTGATTCCTGCGGAACTGTCCTCACGCGGATACACTTTGCCAGGCACTCTCGGGCTTGAACTCGCCGTAACATCATACCTCACAATCGAACGTCTCAAAGCTGTTTTCCCGGAATGCGCCATCGCCGATGCCTCGAAGATTATGCGCGAGGCTCGTGCTGTAAAGACCGACCTTGAGCTAAAAATGCTAAGGCAATCCGGAATCAAACACGCCAGAGTGTACAGCCGCATACCTCACATTTTCCGTCCGGGCATGACCGATATTGAGCTTCAGATTGAGATTGAGCGCATATCACGCCTGGAAGGATGCCTCGGCCAGTTCCGTATATCGGGCGACTCTATGGAACTGTTCATGGCCAATGTGCTTGCCGGCGACAATGCCGACAACCCTACCCCCTATGATTTCGCCATGGGCGGAGCCGGACTCGACCCGTCTCTCCCTGTCGGCGCCGACGGCTCTATAATAAAACCGGGAATGTCGGTGATGGTAGATGCAAATGGCAACTTTACAGGATATATGACCGACATGACACGAGTATTCTCCTACGGAAATATATCGGAGGAAGCCACCCGAGCCCACCGGTGTTCAATAGACATATGCCGAGAGCTGGAGAAGATGGGCCGTCCTGGCACAAAGGCTTCCGACATGTATGAGAAAGCAATCGAAACAGTAAAAGCAGCCGGCCTTGAAAGGCATTTCATGGGATACACCCAGAAAGCCGGATTCATAGGTCATGGAGTTGGCATTGAGATTAATGAATTGCCGGTAATCGCACCAAGGAGTCGCGACATATTGCAAGAGAATAATGTGCTCGCCCTCGAACCGAAGTTCGTTGTGCCCGGAGTTGGAGCGGTAGGTATCGAGAATACATACATTGTGACATCCGGCGGACTTGAACGCATCACCGACTCCCCTGAAGATATCATCAGCCTCGAATAATCATATTTGCAAACCAAGCATTAACAACAAGCAATTAGTGAATGAATCTCGCCGATAAGATTAATCAGCCTGTATTTCACCACGTCGGCAATGTAGCCGACTCCTTGTCCCGGCCATGTTATGTGGTTGGTGGATATGTACGCGACATATTCCTGCACCGACATTCCAAGGATATCGACTTCGTTACGGTAGGCAGCGGCATCGAAGTGGCCGAGGCTGTAGCCGCAACTCTCGGCAAAGGGTGTCAGGCCCATGTGTTCCGCAACTTCGGCACAGCACAGGTAAAGCGCCACGACCTCGAACTTGAATTCGTCGGAGCCCGTCGGGAATCCTACTCCCGCGACAGCCGGAAACCGATTGTCGAGGACGGGACACTCGACGATGACCTGTCGCGCAGGGATTTTACCATAAACGCAATGGCCATATGTGTGAATGCCGCTGAGTTCGGCGAGTTGATTGATCCGTTCGACGGACTTGCTGATCTCGACGACCAGCTCATACGCACACCTTTGGATCCTGACGTTACATTCTCCGACGACCCATTGCGCATGATGCGTGCTATACGCTTTGCCACCCAGCTGGGATTCTCTATTGTGCCTGAGACATTCGATGCCATCGCACGCAATGCCGACCGCATCGGTATCATATCCCGAGAGCGTATTGCAGATGAACTGATGAAGATTATGGCATCACCGATGCCTTCAATCGGATGGGAACTCCTGGCAAAATGCGGACTGCTCATACATATCCTTCCCGAGCTCGACGCCATGAGGGGTGTTGAGACTGTAAATGGACGAGGACACAAAGACAATTTCTATCATACGCTTCAGGTTGTCGATAATGTAGCACGCAAATCAAAGAATGTGTGGCTGCGATGGGCGGCTTTGTTCCACGACATAGCCAAACCGGTGACTAAACGCTGGGATGCGAAACTCGGATGGACATTTCACAACCACAATTTCATAGGTGCAAGAATGATACCGCGTATATTCCGCGATATGCGCCTCCCTATGAATGAGAAAATGAAATATGTGCAGAAAATGGTCGAACTCCACATGCGTCCGATAGCTCTGGTCGAAGATGTGGTTACCGATTCTGCCGTACGCCGTATGATTTTTGATGCAGCCGATGATATCGACGATCTGATGACACTCTGCGAGGCTGATATAACTTCGAAAAATGAAGCGAAAGTAAAGCGCTTCCTCGACAATTTCGCACTTGTGCGCCGTAAAATGACCGAACTCGAGGAGCGCGACCGGATACGGTGCTTTCAGCCTCCTGTTTCCGGCGAGGAGATAATGGAAATTTTCGGACTGCGCCCATGCCGCGAAGTCGGCACCATCAAAGAGGCCATAAAGAATGCCATACTTGACGGAGTGATTCCAAACGAACGTGCTGCAGCACTGGAGCTTATGCATGACGAAGCCAGGCGGCTCGGGCTCTCTCCAGTCAGTGACACCCTCTAAGCAGTAGCCGGCTCCTGCAAACCTCAATATCCGCCATCATTATATTTTTTTGAGGAATTTTAAACGCTATTTTTCGTAAATTTGTTTTTTCAAAAGAATACTGCGGAAATGAAGCACACGCTACAATACATACTGCTGATACTCACATCATTTATCGTATTTTCCTCATGTGAGGACTCTGACGATATTGATGCTCGTGAACCCTCCATGGTATCGCGCACAGTCCTTGTATACATGGCTGCCAACAACAGCCCGTCACTTCCTCATACACAAAATTTCAACGCAATGGTAAGTGCGGCCAATAACGGAGCTCTTGCCAACGGAGGTCGACTTATTGTATTCCGCAAGATATCTTATCCCAAGGTAGAGGCACAATTGGTGGAAATAACGAAAAACACTGTCAATGTCCTCAAAACATATCCGTCAGATATCAATAGTGTCGCCCCCGACGTTATGAAAATGGTGATTGCCGATATCCATCACATCGCACCGGCGAAAGAATACGGCCTACTCCTATGGAGTCATGCTTCGGGTTGGATAGCACCCTCTCGCTCTTGGGGACAGGATATCGGATTCAGCGGACAGGATCGCGAGATGTCAATTCCCGACCTTGCCGATGCTCTTGGTAACCATCAGTTCCGGTTCATCTACATGGACTGCTGCTTCATGGGCAATATAGAGACTCTGTATGAACTCCGCGACGTAGCCGACTACATCATTGCCAGTCCGACAGAGACTCCATACGCCGGAATGGACTACGAGCGCAATATCCCGGAATTCTTTGCCGAAGATATCGACTTCCACAAAATTGTAGCCAATACCCACGAAGTAGTGGCCGCCCAGCAGCGCGATGGCGACCACTGCGGCATAGCGATTTCACTCTATGATATGTCGCGGATTGAGGCTGTGAGCGAAGCAGTAAAATCCATATATGCCGACAATACACACGTCCCGAGCGATACATATTCAATACAGCAGTATGGATTCATGAGCTGGGACAGCTACTTCTATGATCTCGATGCCTATATGTCATCAATCTGCGATGACGAGTCTGCTATTGGCCGCCTTCGCATGGAACTGCAACAGTTCATACCAATATGCCGTGCAACAGAAAAAATCTGGCAGCGTTATCCTCTTGATGACATCTGTGGAGTTTCGGCATTCATACCGGGCAGCTCCAACCTACAGACCAAATATCATTATGACGACCTGAAGTGGTATCACGACGTCGTAGAACCATATTTTCAATAACGCTTCATAAACCCATAATCTATGATTCAGATTGATGAAATATTAAAAGGCGCAGAGTCGGCAGTGGCTCCTAAAGCAGCCGAAGCAGCCGCCTCTGACTCGATACCGTCTATCGAAAAAGAGTTTAAAATGCTCGAAGGTATGTCATTTGATGAAATTATCAACCGATGTGTCAACAGCATTCTTGAATTTGCATTCCATCTTGCAATAGCTGTACTTGTATTCTACATCGGCAGGTTCATCATACGCAAGATTTATCACATAATAGCCTCGATATTTATTCGCCGCAAACTTGACCAAAGCCTGGCGACATTTGTATTGAGCCTTGTAAACATCGCACTGTACTTCATACTTGTAATCACCGTAGTCGGAATTCTCGGCCTGGAGACAAGTTCGTTTCTCGCGCTGTTTGCCTCAGCCGGTGTCGCTGTCGGCCTTGCATTAAGCGGCACTTTGCAGAATTTCGCAGGCGGCGTGCTGATATTGCTGCTTAAGCCATACAAAATCGGTGACTATATTGAAGCGCAAGGATATGCCGGTACAGTAAAGGAGATTCAGATATTCTCCACAATAATAAACACCACCGACAACAAGCAAATAATAATACCTAACGGAGGACTGTCGACAAGCTCGGTCAACAACTATTCAAAGGAACCATACCGTCGTGTCGACTGGACAGTATCAATCGCATATGGCGACGATTATGATGTTGCCAAAAAGGGGATTCTTGATATTCTCTTGAGCGACCCGCGTGTGATAAAAAAATATCTTGACGAAAGTGACGACCAGGCTCCTGATGAATCGCTTATGGAGCAGGATCTTGAAAACTCGGATTTTGACAGCAAGACCGAGCAGGAAGTAGAAAAATCAGAGGAGAAAGCACAGGCAAAATCATGGCTGGGCCATCTGAAAGACAAAAAGAATGTCGGGAATGCAATAAAGCGGCCTATCGAAAATTTTCATAAAGACGCTCTAGCCATGCTTCCGAAAATAGACCGGGCGCCATTTGTCGCGCTCGGAAATCTAAACACCTCCAGCGTTGACCTGACTGTAAGAGCCTGGACACGCTCCGAGCACTACTGGGGAGTATTCTTCACCATGAATGAACGATTCTATAAGGAACTCCCCCCTCTGGGTATAAACTTCCCGTTCCCGCAGCTTGATGTGCACATGAATCGTACCGATCAGCCATCTTAATTAGTCACGGTTGAGGCAATCCTGTTAAAATTGCATCAGACACGATTTACGCACTCAATTGTACAAAAATCTAAATTAACTTAAATACCTCTGCCCATAGCAGCCATTACAAAATAAATGGCTATATTTGCGTTATATACCCGAAATAGGTATATGGCGCTTTTTTCCTATATATTGGCGCTTATTACATCATGGATGCTTTCGCGGCTCTCCTCCAACCTCTTGCGCGATGATACGGCATCTCATTCTCCGCAGCCTCTCTCACGGCCACATATCAATATATGGCGGCCACTTGCAATGCAAAAAATAAAAAAAACATAAATGATAAGTAAATGGATTTACTTACCCCTTACAGCCGACAAACAAAAATCAGAGACGGAATTGGCGTCAAAATACGCCGATTGCCCGCCTGTTAGCGAGCTACTGGCACAGCGTGGCATATCCACAGTCGAGGAGGCGGAAAAATTTTTCCACCCCTCGCTTCGCGATATGCATTCGCCGTTCCTGATGCCCGACATGGATAAGGCTGTAAACAGGCTGAACAAAGCCATGGGGTTGAAGGAGAAGATAATGGTGTATGGCGACTACGACGTAGACGGCACAACTGCCGTGGCTCTCGTCTACAAGTACCTGCAAAATTACTACTCCAATATTGAATACTATATCCCTACTCGCTATGACGAGGGATATGGCATATCGTATCGTACTATTGACGAAGCTGCCGCATCAGGCGTGCGCCTGATAATCATTCTCGACTGTGGCATAAAGGCCATCGATGAAATAAAATATGCCAAGACTCTTGGCATCGATTTTATAATCTGTGACCATCACGTACCGGATGACGAGCTCCCGCCGGCAGCCGCTATCCTTAATCCAAAACTCGAAGGGAGCACATATCCGTGTCCCCATCTTTCGGGATGCGGCGTAGGCTTCAAGTTTATGCAGGCATTTGCACAGAGCAACGGCCTGCAGGCAACCGAACTTGAAAACATGCTTGACCTTGTTGCGGTAAGCATCGCTGCGGATATAGTGCCAATGGTCGACGAGAACCGAATCATGACATACTGGGGGTTGCGCCGTCTGAACTCGAACCCCAACGTAGGACTACGCGCCATAATAAAGATATGCCAGCTCGGCAACCGGGAAATCACCATATCAGATGTAATATTCAAAATCGGTCCGCGCATCAATGCCTCAGGCCGCATGCAGAGCGGCCGAGAGGCTGTGGAATTACTTGTAGCCCGCGACTTCGGAGAGGCATACCACATAGCAAAAAACATCGACCAGTACAACAAGGACCGTAAGGAACTCGACAAGCGTATAACAGAAGAAGCCAACTCCATTCTGGAGAAACATACCGACAAGTTCCAGGACAAGAAGTCAATTGTAATATACAATTCCGACTGGCACAAGGGTATAATCGGTATTGTTGCTTCGCGCATTACAGAGCTATACTACAAGCCTTCGGTTGTGCTCACGCTATCAAATGGACTTGCTACAGGCTCGTCACGTTCGGTTCAGGGTTTTGACATATACAGCGCCATCGACTCATGTCGCGATTTGCTGGAAAACTTCGGAGGCCACACCTACGCGGTAGGGCTGTCCCTGAAAGAAGAGAATATCCCGGAATTTACTCGCAGATTTGAGAAATTCGTGGCCGACAACATACTTCCCACTCAGCTCAAGCCACAGCAGGAAATCGATGCGATGCTGACATTTGCCGAGATAACCCCGCAGTTCATCAGCCTGCTTCGAAAATTCAATCCATTCGGCCCCGGAAACCAGAAACCGGTATTCTGTACCCGGCGTGTAATGGACTTCGGCACAAGCAAACTCGTTGGGCGCCATTTGGAGCATATCAAACTTGAACTTGTCGACAACACATCCGGAAAAGTGTTTAACGGCATAGCCTTCAACAAAGGTGAGTATTTCGACTACATCCACTCGCGCAAACCGTTCGATATCTGCTACACCATTGAGGAAAACAAGCATCCCAACTCAACGACCTCAATTCAGCTCCATGTCAAGGATATAAATATCTGCGATGACTGATTATACCGACAACTCTCCTCTTATCCACGATATACTCAAGAAATATTGGGGATACGATGCTTTCCGTCCGGCTCAGGAAGAAATTATCCTCTCTGTACTACAAGGCAACGACACTCTCGGACTGCTCCCTACCGGGGGTGGCAAGTCGCTTACATTCCAGATTCCGGCAATGGCTCTCAATGGAATTACCGTCGTTGTGACACCGCTCATATCGCTCATGAAGGATCAGGTCGACAACCTTCTTGCCAGAGGCATAAGGGCTGTGTGTCTGCACTCAGGCCTATCGCGGTCAGAGCATAAACTGGGAGTGGACCGATGTCGACTTGGTAAAGCGAAACTGCTATATCTATCTCCGGAGAAACTTCAATCGGAGCGCTTCCTTGAGACACTGCATGATATGAAAATAAGCCTTATCGTTGTAGATGAGGCCCACTGTATATCACAATGGGGATATGACTTCCGTCCGTCATACCTGAAAATAGCGTCGCTGCGGGCACGCTTTCCCAAAGTCCCGGTGCTTGCACTTACAGCATCGGCCACTCCGGAAGTTGTCGATGATATAATGCGACGTCTGGAATTCCGTAGCCGCAACGTATTCTCACGCAGTTTCTCCCGACCAAATATATCTTACATCGTTCGCAACGACTATGATAAAGAACGCCAGCTTGTAAACATACTCTCCCGCACATTCGGAAGCGCCATTGTGTATGTGCGTTCGCGAAAGCGCACACGCGAGATTGCCGATATGCTGGCTTCAAAAGGAATATCGGCAGATTACTACCACGCCGGACTGCAAGCCCAGGAGAAAGCCGAGAAACAGGAAAAATGGAAGCATGAGGAAACTCGCGTAATAGTTGCGACCAATGCATTCGGTATGGGAATCGACAAACCTGATGTACGTGTTGTGGTACACCTCGACTGCCCGCTTTCTCTTGAAGAATATTATCAGGAAGCAGGACGTGCCGGACGCGATGGCAAACCTGCGTTCGCCGTATTGGTTGTCTCACCTCACGATAAAGCCCGTCTTACAAAGGCAGTCGATGATTCATTCCCCCCAAAAGATTACATACGGCGAGTATACGAACTTGCCGGCAACTTTCTGAGCCTCCCCGTCGGTGAAGGATTCGACCGAATCTTCGAGTTTAATCTCGGAAAATTCGCCCAAACATACTCACTTCAGACACGCCCGGCCCATAGCGCGCTTCATATTCTCACACAAGCCGGACATATCGAGTTTATGGATGAAGTCTCGACACAGTCGAGAGTAATGATTGTATCTACCAAGGAGGATTTATACCATATACAGCTGTCTCCAGTCCACGAAAATGTATTCAATCTGCTCATGCGCTCATATACGGGACTGTTTGCCGATTTCACACCTATAAACGAAGCAATAATCGCACAGCGAGCAGAAATCACCGAACAACAGGTATGCGAGACTCTCGTGATGCTATCGCGCATGCATGTGTTGCAGTACATACCTCGCAAGACCACTCCATATATACTTTATACAGCATCAAGGCAACTCCCTGCACATATAACAATCCCGGTAAGCGTATATGAAGACCAGCGCCGACGCATGCAGGTACGTGTTGACGCGATGAAAGAATTTGCATTCTCCTCTGTAGAATGCCGGGTAAATGTAATGCTCCGTTATTTTGGCGAGACACCATCTGAAGTATGTTGCAAATGCGATGAATGCAGGCGTAGGAAAATGCGCAGGCTTAGCGCAGCCGAAAATCAGCAACTTGAAGAGTCGCTGAAGTATATGATTGGTCAGAAACCACGCTCTCTCAAATATCTCTTCCACGAATCAGCATTCCGCCAGGAAGAAATTGTCGCGAAATTACGCGAACTAATGCGCAAGGGCATAGTTGTCATGGATAATGAGGACATATTCTCTCTGTCCAGACGCTAACCTGTTATATCACCGAATTTCCAAATTAAAAGATGCCGATATGAATAAAAATCTGTCATATATAGCATTCGCCATTACAGCACTACTTTCACCATCGCCGGCAAGGGCCGATGCACCTAATACACCAGACCTGCCCCAAGAATATATCGAACTGATGGGAAAGGCAGATATAGCTATAGCTGACAAAAATTGGGACGAGGCCGAGCAATATCTTCTGCAGGCGCTTTCATCAAATCCGGATAATCCTCTTAATGTGCTTATTCTCTCCAATCTCGGAATCGTGCAGTACAACCTCGGACGCGACAGCCTTGCGCTCAATTCCCTGAACAAAGCTCACTATCTGGCTCCACGGAGTGTCACCGTTCTTTCCAATAGGGCAGACATACTGCTGGCAATGGGACGTGACAGCATCGCAAATATAGACTATGCAGCCATATCGAGCCTTGACTCCTCAAATATAGAGGCACGATACATGAATGCAATGCTGTCGCTCCGACTAGGAGATACATTAACGTCACGTCAACAGTGCCAGGCAATGATTGATATCGCTGCTGACAGTATTCAGACTAATATCGCCAATGCATCATATCTATCAGCAACCGAACAGTGGGAGAAAGCGATTCCTTTTTACACAAAAATACTCGTCAAAGATCCGTCATCCCACTTCTATGGAGCAAGAGCAGTATGCTATCTTATGCTTGGTCGACTAAACGATGCCTCCGCCGATATTACAACCGGACTTGAACAAAACCCGACCGACAATGAACTATATCTCTATCGCGCATATCTTAATAAAATGCGATATATGCATGATGATGCATTAGATGATTTACGACGTGCCTTGAACCAAAAGCATTAATAACTCCTACAAAATTTATAATGCGCAGTAGCTAGATTCCGTATTGGCTGCTGCGCATAATTCTTAGAGCTTGTTTAATAATAAACAAGCTCTTATTGTCAGAGTACTCCAAGTACGTACAATACCCCGACAGTTAGCCATTCCGCAGGCAACGAGGACAACATATGCCACATCATGTGAAACTATCGGGCGGCATGAAGAGAGCGGGGTATACAAAAAAAGACAGAGCCCGATGATTGTGTATCATCAGGCTCTGTCGTGAAGGGGGCGGTTACCTACTCTCCCACTTTCGCAGTACCATCGGCGTGGCGGGGTTTAACTTCTCTGTTCGGAATGGGAAGAGGTGGAGCCCCCGCGCTATGGCCACCTTAGTTTTATCTTTTCCTGACACCGGTACTTATCGTCCGGCCGGTATGGGTCAGGTCGGTAGCACTCTGGAAGCTATGACTTATCTATTTTACTCGCGACTCATGCTGTCGTATACTATCACTTGTCATTTGGGGGATTATACTCCCCAGGAAAGGGTTCGGGCTATTAGTATTGCTCGGCTGTGGACATTGCTGCCCCTGCACCTGCAACCTATCTACGTCGTAGTCTGCAACGACCCTATGTGGAGATCTTATCTTGAGGAGGGCTTCGTGCTTAGATGCTTTCAGCACTTATCCTGTCCAGACGCGGATACCCGGCGGTGCACCTGGCGGTACAACCGGTAAACCGGTGGTCTGTCCAGCACGGTCCTCTCGTACTAGTGCCGGACCCTCGCAAATCTCCTACGCCCACAACAGATAGAGACCGAACTGTCTCACGACGTTCTGAACCCAGCTCGCGTGCCACTTTAATAGGCGAACAGCCTAACCCTTGGGACCTTCTCCAGCCCCGGGATGTGACGAGCCGACATCGAGGTGCCAAACCACTCCGTCGATATGAGCTCTTGGGAGGGATCAGCCTGTTATCCCCGGAGTACCTTTTATCCTTTGAGCGATGGCCCTTCCATGCGGAACCACCGGATCACTATGCTCTAGTTTCCTACCTGTGCGACTTGTTTGTCTCCCAGTCAAGCGCGCTTGTGCCATTACACTCTGCGGCCGGTTACCAATCGGCCTGAGCGCACCTTTAGAAGCCTCCGTTACTCTTTTGGAGGCGACCACCCCAGTCAAACTACCCACCAAGCAGTGTCCTCTCAAACGAGAGTTAGAGACCAAATGTGCGAAGGTCAGTATTTCAACGTCGACTCCTCAGGAACTGGCGTCCCTGATTCGCTGTCTCCTGACTATCCTACACATCGCACACCCGGTCACAGTGCTAAGCTGCAGTAAAGGTTCACGGGGTCTTTTCGTCCCGTTGCGGGTAATCGGCATCTTCACCGATACTACAATTTCACCGAGTTCATGGTTGAGACAGTGTCCAGATCATTACACCATTCGTGCAGGTCGGAACTTACCCGACAAGGAATTTCGCTACCTTAGGACCGTTATAGTTACGGCCGCCGTTTACCGGGGCTTCAATTCAATGCTTCTCTTGCGATGACATCTCCTCTTAACCTTCCGGCACCGGGCAGGTGTCAGGCTATATTCTTCGTCTTTAAACTTTGCATAGCCCTGTGTTTTTGTTAAACAGTTGCCTGGACCTATTCTCTGCGCCCCGCCTTGCAGCGGGGACCCCTTATCCCGAAGTTACGGGGTCAATTTGCCTAGTTCCTTAACCATGATTCTCTCGAGCGCCTTAGTATATTCTACCCGACCACCTGTGTCGGTTTACGGTACGGGCCAACGCAAGATACGTTTAGCGGGTTTTCTTGGGAGCTGGATTACCATCACTATCCGATCCGCCGAGGCTTCTCGGTACTGTCCCGTTTCATCATACAGCGTGTACTTGACTGCGCCGTATATAACTACGCGGTTTAACGTGCTATTCCGTCAGCACGCGGATGTGTCACTTCTCCGTCGCCGCATCACTCTTGCGCCGGGTGCCGGAATGTTGACCGGCTGTCCATCGGATACGCCTTGCGGCTTCTCCTTAGGTCCCGACTTAACCTGATCCGATTAGCGTTGATCAGGAACCCTTGGTCTTTCGGCGTTGGGGTTTCTCGCCCCAATTATCGTTACTTATACCTACATTTGCTTTTCCGGTACCTCCAGCAAGGCTCGCGCCTCACCTTCTGCGGCATGCGGAATGCTCCCCTACCAATCTCAAAGCTGTTTGAGATTCCACGGCTGCGGCAGCGGACTTATGCCCGATTATTATCCATGCGGGATCACTCGACTAGTGAGCTGTTACGCACTCTTTAAATGAATGGCTGCTTCCAAGCCAACATCCTAGCTGTCCAGGCAATCCCACCTCGTTATGGTCTTCAACTTAGCCCGCATTTGGGGGCCTTGGCCGGTGGTCTGAGTTGTTCCTCTCTCGGACGCGGACCTTAGCACCCGCGCCCTCACTCCCGGGGATCGTGCCGCGGCATTCGGAGTTCGTCAGGACTTGATAGGCGGTGAAGCCCTCGCATCCTATCGGTCGCTCTACCTCCGCGGTACTGACCCCGAGGCTGCACCTAAATGCATTTCGGGGAGTACGAGCTATCTCCAAGTTTGATTGGCCTTTCACTCCTACCCTCAGGTCATCCGAAAGCTTTTCAACGCTTACCGGTTCGGTCCTCCAGTGGGTGTTACCCCACCTTCAACCTGCCCAAGGGTAGATCACTTGGTTTCGCGTCCACCTCCGCCGACTCTGACGCCCTGTTCAGACTCGCTTTCGCTCCGGCTCCGTGCCTGATGACACTTAGCCTCGCCGGCGACGGTGACTCGTAGGTTCATTATGCAAAAGGCACGCTCTCACCCCACTTAAGGGCTCGAACCGCTTGTAGGCACATGATTTCAGGGTCTGTTTCACTCCTCTGTTCGAGGTTCTTTTCACCTTTCCCTCACGGTACTGGTTCGCTATCGGTCTCTCGGTAGTGTTTAGCCTTGCCGGATGGTCCCGGCAGATTCTCGCAGGATTTCTCGTGTCCCGCGATACTCAGGTGCCTGTCTCTTCAATATCCTTCGGATTTCGCCTAAGGGGCTTTCACCCGCTATGGCCCGGCTTTCCAGCCGGTTCGGCTATCCTGGATACCAAATTTATCGTCAGGTCCTACAACCCCGGATGATGCGTTGCCACATCTCCGGTTTGGGCTCCTCCGCGTTCGCTCGCCACTACTTGCGGAATCATTGTTATTTTCTTTTCCTCCGGGTACTGAGATGTTTCAGTTCCCCGGGTTCGCCTCTGCGCATAGCGCAGATACCGGAATCGCTTCCGGTGGGTTGCCCCATTCGGAAATCCGCGGCTCAATGGGTATTTGCCCCTCCCCGCGGCTTATCGCAGCTTGTCACGTCCTTCTTCGCCTCCGAGAGCCAAGGCATCCTTCATGTGCCCTTGTCTCCTTTCCTTGGTGTCTTTTGACTTGACTCATCATCTGATGAGCCCGCCGTATATTGTAGTATACTTTGCCAATTTGGTCACTCGTATTTCGATTTGTCTGTCATGACTTTTATCATGACTGCTTCCAGTATGTCAATGTGCTCCTTCCTGTTATCGTAGTCCCTGGCAGAGTTGAACTGCCGACCTCCACATTATCAGTGTGGCGCTCTAACCAACTGAGCTAAGAGACTCTGCATTTCAACCACCGCCTTCGGGAGTGGATGATGCGTATTAGGTAAAACAATATCCAAGCAGTAAAGAGTCCGGGATATGACCCGAAATATCTCTCTGTCATTCCGGCCAAACCTTGCGGTCCGGCTGACGTTTTGCCTTCGTTGAGGTCGTCGTTTCCTTCTGAGTTCACCGCTTGCGCGGTCGCTCCAGAAAGGAGGTGTTCCAGCCGCACCTTCCGGTACGGCTACCTTGTTACGACTTAGCCCCAGTCACCGGTCTTACCCTAGGACGCTCCTTGCGGTCACGTACTTCAGGCACTCCCGGCTCCCATGGCTTGACGGGCGGTGTGTACAAGGCCCGGGAACGTATTCACCGCGCCGTGGCTGATGCGCGATTACTAGCGAATCCAGCTTCATGGAGTCGGGTTGCAGACTCCAATCCGAACTGAGACGGCTTTTCGGGTTCCGCTCGGCGTCGCCGCCTGGCTTCCCGCTGTGGCCGCCATTGTAACACGTGTGTCGCCCCGGACGTAAGGGCCGTGCTGATTTGACGTCATCCCCGCCTTCCTCACAGCTTGCGCCGGCAGTCTCGACAGAGTTCCCAGCTTCACCTGTTGGCAACTGTCGATAGGGGTTGCGCTCGTTATGGCACTTAAGCCGACACCTCACGGCACGAGCTGACGACAACCATGCAGCACCTCGCAGAAGACTCCGTAGAGCTACATCCTTTCAAATGTATTCCTCCTGCGTTTGAGCCCGGGTAAGGTTCCTCGCGTATCATCGAATTAAACCACATGTTCCTCCGCTTGTGCGGGCCCCCGTCAATTCCTTTGAGTTTCACCGTTGCCGGCGTACTCCCCAGGTGGAATGCTTAACGCTTTCGCTGTATCACCCAGAGGTCAATCCCTCCGGACAATTAGCATTCATCGTTTACTGCGTGGACTACCAGGGTATCTAATCCTGTTCGATACCCACGCTTTCGTGCTTCAGCGTCAGTTGGGCGCCGGTATGCTGCCTTCGCAATCGGAGTTCTGCGTGATATCTATGCATTTCACCGCTACACCACGCATTCCGCATACTTCTCGCCCACTCAAGAACATCAGTTTCAACGGCACGACGGGGTTGAGCCCCGAATTTTTACCGCTGACTTGATATTCCGCCTACGCACCCTTTAAACCCAATAAATCCGGATAACGCTCGCATCCTCCGTATTACCGCGGCTGCTGGCACGGAGTTAGCCGATGCTTTTTCTTCAGGTACTCTCGCTAAGCCCACACGTGGACCCAATTGCTCCCTGACAAAAGAAGTTTACAACCCGTAGGGCCGTCATCCTTCACGCGACTTGGCTGGTTCAGGCTCTCGCCCATTGACCAATATTCCTCACTGCTGCCTCCCGTAGGAGTCTGGTCCGTGTCTCAGTACCAGTGTGGGGGACCTTCCTCTCAGAACCCCTAGACATCGTCGCCTTGGTGGGCCGTTACCCCGCCAACTAGCTAATGTCACGCATGCCCATCCGTCTCCGGAGTCGCCTCCTTTGGCCGAAAGAAGATGCCTCCCCTCGGCCACATGCGGTATTAGGCCGGATTTCTCCGGGTTATCCCGCTGAAACGGGCAGGTTGCATACGCGTTACTCACCCGTGCGCCGGTCGCCGGCGGAGCAAAGCAAGCTTCGCCCCCCGATGCCCCTCGACTTGCATGTGTTAGGCCTGTCGCTAGCGTTCATCCTGAGCCAGGATCAAACTCTTCGTTGTATGTATTTTGTCTTTGTTTTTTCTATTGCTTTCACGACCGCTGCGCGGCTTGTGAACCAAAGAATCGCCGACCCGAAGTGCCTTGCCCCGACCGCTTATTGCGCTTGGCTCAGAAATTGACTAAGAGACTTTCATGTCATGCCGCCGTCGCTGCGGCGGCAGACCCTTTCTCTTGTACTACTTGTCTATTGTAAATGCTTTCAATGTTCTTGTCAGACGCTCCCTTGCGGCCCGGAGGACCGGAAGCGAAAAGCGTTGCAAAGTTAATAACTTTCTTTCTTAACTTCCAAACTTTTTCGAAGAAATTTTTGTTTTTATTTCTTGGCGTCTGCCTCGCCTCGGCCTCTGCCGGACGGCCTTGAGTCGCTCACCCGTGGGGTGTTTCTCAAAAGCGAGTGCAAAGTTAGACACTTTCTACATTACCTCCAAATTTTTCGACGAGAAAATTATGTCGTAAAACATGCTTTCAAAACTATACTATTATCCCTCAAACAAATAACAAATCTATTTTAACTTTTGTTCACACAAGGCTTGATTTATATAATATATAATATATGTGTATCTCAATGATTCGGTAAAATTTACAGAAGTAGTTGAAACTTAAGTTAATATAACGAATTATCAAATACAAATGAATCGCCAAATCGTTCATTATAAAAAAACTTAGCGTATGAACGTATTGGCGATTCTCAAAGACTTCACCTTTCGGTGTAAGTCGGTATTTGAAAATACTACAACCAAGATGAGCAAAAGGTTCCTCAACTGGCTGATTTTAACAATACGCACTGTAGCGTTGATTCCGGGCAAAGTCAATTTTACCCGGCTGTCGCGCTATGGCGGTCGTACAGCCAAGACCTTTGCCTCCAATTTCAAGACATCCGTAGACTGGATGAAAGTCAACATAGGTATGGCGCAGGATTGTTTTGGGCCGGCCGATGACATGGCAGTGGCAATCGATCCGTCGTTCATTTCAAAAGCAGGCAGACTGACGTATGGCATAGGCCGTTTCTGGTCAGGGGTGGCACAACGTGTGAAACGCGGTCTGGAGATAATGGCGATCGGGGCAATAAGTCTAAGTAAACATACATGCGTGATGCTGGGTGCTGTCCAGTCACCGAACTTCAAGACTCTTGAGTCCGAGAAGCACATGTCAATGCTTGACTGGTATGTGGCACTTGTCAGGTCAAAGGCGGCAGAGCTGCTCTCACTGACGGATATTCTGGTTGCCGATGCCTTTTTCTCCAAATATGAGTTTGTAAATGAAGTGATTGGCATGGGATTTCGATTTGTCGGGAGATTACGTGCCAACTCATATCTGAGGTATCTGGCCATACCGGATTCCTCCGCCCCGCGAAGACGCGGCAGAAAGAAAAAGTATGGAGAGAAAGTGGATTTCTCCAGCCTTGACATATCCGTGTTCACTTCATTCATATATGAGGATTCCAAAGGAAACAAAACCCGATGTCACACGGCGGTCGTACATTCGAGGGCATTGAAACGCGACATCCGTATCGTGGTCTGTCCGGTTGAAAACGCAGAGCCTCTTCTTTACTTCTCTACCGACACCAATATGAGGTCTGAAAAGATCATCGGTTTCTACCGCACCCGCTTTCAGATTGAGTTCGGTATACGCGATGCCAAGCAGTTTACCGGACTTCAGTCACAGCAGACCCGCGACAGGGAGCGGCTTGACTTTGCGTTCAATCTTTCCTTCACAGCCCTCAATGTCTGCAAAGAGGTCATAAGGAAGGATTATCCGGATCTTTCGGTAGAGCAGTTCAAACGGCTTATGTTTGAATCTTATCTCGCCTCAACAATTATTTCGACTTGCGGAAAATCTCCGCATCTAAAAATAATTCAGAAAATAAACCATCGGTTGGCTCAGTTAGCGGCTTAGCCAAGACTGAACGACCTCAAATTTTACCGAATCATTGTATCTAATTTGATGCAGAAACGACTCACGACTTGCCCACAAATAACAATACTGGAACAGTACACATTTTTGCGCGGTGCATAAATTTTAACTATCCATGCTAACGAAACTGTCAACACAATCTGATAAAATAATCGTAACTTTGGGGAACACTTTCCATAGAAATAAATGTCACCATTCATACATCTCCACGTACACACTCAGTATTCCGTTCTCGACGGACAGGCATCAGTCACAGCATTAGTTGACAAGGCTATCTCCGATGGAATGCCCGGAATAGCAATAACCGATCATGGCAACATGTTCGGAATAAAAGAATTTTACAATTATGTAAAAAAGAAGAACAGTAAGGTAAACGACCAGATTAAAGAGGTTAAAAAATCGCTTGAGCAAGCTCGGGAACAAAACAATCAAGATGCAACCGAAGAACTTCAAAAAGAGCTAAACGCCCTTAACTCAAAGATATTCAAGCCGATATTTGGATGCGAGATGTATGTAGCCAAAGAATCTCTGCATACCCATGTCGACAAAAAAGACACCGGCCGACATCTTGTAGTCCTTGCAAAAAACGAGACCGGCTATCACAATCTGGTAAAAATAGTATCACAGGCATGGACCGAAGGCTTCTATTCCCACCCGCGTACTGACAAGAAAGCTCTTGCCGAGCACCACGAGGGCCTTATCGTATGCTCTGCATGCCTTGGAGGTGAAATACCCCGCCTGATACAAGCAGGAGATATCGAAGAGGCCGAAAAACAGGTAAAATGGTTTAAAGACACATTCGGGGACGATTACTATATAGAAATCCAGCGCCATAAAACTAATCTACCCGGTGCAAACACAGAAGTATTCGAACGACAGCAGGAAGTAAACCCCGAACTTATACGTATTGCTCGCAAATTTGACATCAAAATTGTCGCAACCAACGATGTCCATTTCGTAAACGAAGATGATGCCGACGCACATGACCGCCTGATATGCGTAAGCACAAACAAGGCTGTCGACGACCCTATGCGCATGCGTTATACTAAGCAAGAATGGCTGAAATCTCAGTCGGAGATGAACGATATATTCTCCGACATCCCCGAAGCCATCGAGAATACAATGGAAATTCTCGATAAAGTGACTACATATTCCATTGACCATAAGCCAATCTTGCCAAACTTCCCACTACCCGACGGTTTTACCGACAATGACGACTATCTGCGTTATCTGACATACGAAGGAGCAAAACGCCGATGGGGAACTCCCACAAAAGAACAGTGCGAACGTCTCGACTTCGAACTGGACACAATAAAAAACATGGGCTTCCCCGGTTACTTCCTCATCGTACAAGATTTCATACAAGCCGGCCGCGACAGAGGCGTGTCAATCGGCCCGGGTCGTGGTTCTGCCGCCGGCTCAGCGGTTGCCTACTGCCTCGGCATCACACAGCTCGACCCATTGAAATACGACCTCCTTTTCGAACGCTTCCTCAACCCCGACCGAATCTCACTCCCTGATATCGATATCGACTTTGATGATGACGGAAGGGCCGACGTTTTGAAATACGTTACCGATAAATATGGCGCCGACAAGGTTGCTCATATCATCACCTATGGAACAATGGCTGCAAAAATGGCTCTTAAGGATGTGGCTCGTGTGCAGCAGCTTCCCGTGGCCGAAGGCAACCGTCTCACCAAACTGATTCCAAAGCACATGCCGGAAGTCAACGGTAAGGAACTAAAACCAACCCTTAAAAACTGCTATGAATATGTAGATGAATTCAAGGCCGAGCTAAACAGCCCGAGCGCACAGATACGTGAGACACTGAAATTCGCGCGACAGCTCGAAGGCAATGTACGAGGCACCGGTGTGCATGCATGTGGAGTAATCATCGGACGCGACCCAATCACCGACTGGGTACCCGTAAGCACCGCTACCGACAAAGATGGCTCAAAACTACTCGTCACACAATACGAAGGGTGCGTCATCGAGGAAACCGGACTTATCAAAATGGACTTCCTGGGCCTTAAGACCCTGTCGATAATAAAAGAAGCTGTAAACAACATACGCCTCACCAACGGCATAGAGATTGATATCGACACTATTCCTATCGATGATCCCAAGACCTATCAACTCTACTGCGAAGGACGAACAACCGGAACATTCCAGTTTGAGTCACCCGGCATGCAAAAATACCTTCGCGAGCTACAACCATCAGTATTTGAGGACCTTATCGCCATGAACGCCCTCTACCGTCCCGGACCAATGGCTTATATCCCCGACTTCATCGACCGAAAACATGGCAAACAGCCCATTGTCTACGATATACCGGTGATGGAGAAATACCTCAAAGATACATATGGCGTGACCGTATATCAGGAGCAAGTCATGCTCCTCTCCCGACTGCTTGCCAACTTCACCCGAGGCGAAAGCGACACCCTGCGAAAAGCGATGGGAAAGAAACTCATCGACAAGATGAATCATCTCAAAGGCAAATTCCTCGAAGGCGGTCAGGCAAACGGCCACAAGCCTGATGTTCTTGAAAAAATATGGGCCGACTGGGAGAAATTTGCTTCATACGCCTTCAACAAGAGCCACGCCACATGCTATTCCTGGGTAGCCTACCAGACCGCATACCTCAAGGCCAATTATCCGGCAGAATACATGGCTGCCGTGCTCAGCCGTAACCTTACTGACATCACAAAGCTCACCAACTTTATGGATGAGTGCAAATCGATGCACATCAACGTAAAAGGCCCCGATGTCAACGAATCATTCAGCGCATTCGGTGTAAACAAAAAAGGCGACATCCGATTCGGTCTTGCCGCAATCAAGGGAATCGGCGCCAATGTGGTAAACGCAATAATCGGAGCACGAAACAAAGACGGGCAGTTCCAGTCGATATACGATTTTGTAGAACGAGTAGACAAGGCCGCCCTCAACCGGCGCACGCTCGAAGGACTCGCGCTTTCCGGAGCGTTCGACTGCTTCCCTGAAGTAAACAGAGAGGATTTCTTCCTTGCAAACAACAAAGGGGAGACTCTCGCCGAACTTCTCGCAAGATATGGGCAGAATTACCAGAATGCCAAAGGTAGTCAGGAAAATTCCCTGTTCGGTGATTTCGACGAATCGCTGAACACTGCCGGACGGCCACCGATAAAACCGGCACCGCGCTGGAATGACATAGAGCGCCTTGACCGCGAACGCGACCTCGTGGGCATGTACCTCTCGGGCCATCCGCTTGACCCCTACTTTGTCGAATTAAGATACGGATGCTCCCAGACACTCAAAGAATTCAACGAAGAAGGCCCCGTAGAAGACCGCGAACTGACTCTTGCCGGCCTCGTCTGTGACTACCAGATAAAACAGGGTCGCAAGGGTCCTTTTGGAATCCTTAAAATCGAAGACTACTCCGCAAGCGCAGAGTTTGCACTATTCGGACAGGATTATATCGATTACGGCAAATTCGGCATAAAGGGTACACCTATTATAATACGCGGACGCTATGGCCGTCGCTTTGCCAATTCCGATATCCGATTCCAGATTGCATCAATCACACTGCTCGAACAGCAAAAAGGAAAACTCGTGTCAGGAATCACACTGAATCTCGACACAGAGCAAATAAATGAGAATCTGCATGGAGTGCTGAACGATATAATGAAGTCATCCACCGATAACCGCACACCGCTATACCTGCGCATTCATGACCATGAGCTGAACAGATCTATCCGCTTGTCGACCGCAGTAAAGATGCCGGTAACGCGCCACTCCCTCACTACACTTGAAGAAATGGCTATAGACTTCGACATCGTACAGTCATAGACACTATCCAATATAAACCCAAACATTAACCAACAATAAAAAGTCATGGCAATACAATTTACCGACGAAAACGTCAACGATTACATCGCCTCATCCCGTCCTACACTTATCGATTGCTGGGCCACATGGTGCGGCCCATGCGTGCGCATGTCTCCTATCATCGATGAAGTTGCCGATGAATTTGGCGACAAAGCCAACATCGGAAAATACAACGTCGACGAAGAATCGGACCTCTCCCAGCAGTTCCGCATCATGTCAATACCTACAATACTCTTTTTCAAAGATGGCAAACTCGTCGACCGACTGGCCGGCTCCCAGTCTAAAGCGACACTTGTCGACAAACTGAACTCAATGCTTTAAAAACCATAAATAACAAGCCGGATGCATGCCACAACAAATTTATGCATGCATCCGGCTTTATTATATTCTCAAGACTGCCGCGACAATCACTTCACATCATAATTCAGTTTTTTGCTTGCATTACGCATACGTTCCTTTCGACTCCATACCGACTTAAGCAACTTTATTGCAGTAGCATTTCGTCTATGATAGCTCTCATATGTATCATTATCGGGATTGAAATCACTCTTATAACATTCCTCCGGACTCACATAACAGTACGTAATGTCCTCAATCACCGATGACACACCATCCTGCAATGTAGCCACCTCATCAAGCTGTTCTCTGCCAGGAGCTATACATGTAATCCCACGCTCCTTGCATCCTCTGATTATATTGCCGATAGTGCTGTCATAGTTCTCTTTCAGAGATACCATATCAAAGTCATTCCAATCCGTGCGCCCCATATCCTGCACAGGACGTAGCTGCACTATATCAAGTTCAAGCCCTTTCCATAGCGTCCAGAAACAATCACCCTGCAAATCATACATATTCATTGAATTCACAGTGTAGTTAATCCGTATTTTAAAGCCCGGGAATTCACTCTTAACTTCAATCAAGCAATCAATCAGCCCTGACAGACGATCAAATGTGGCCCCCGGCATCATTTCTTCATAAATTTCCCGACTCGTACCATGTACCGAGACGGTTATTTCATTCAGACCGGCCCTCACCAGATCTATAAGCGACACATAGCCGGAGGCAATCAACTGACCGTTGGTAGTTAGCGATATGTAGGGGATACCATAAGCATGTCCCTGCCTTACAATCCCGGCAAGATTTCGATATAATGTAGGTTCGGCGCCACATCCTATCTGCAGTTTCAACGCACGTGGATACAGCGCACGTGCTACTGCATCAAGGCGGCTTCCTGTTATCATGCCATGCATCGACTTCCGTTTTTCAGCATCACTGAAATAACACATTCTACAACGTAGATTACACGAAAGAACAGGATCCATGAATATTCCGATAGTGCGCCGTCCGACAAGATGCATCACACATAAACCAAGAAGTTTCACAGATGCCGGAATTCTCCTTGACGCTACCAAATGCAATATCCGGTATATGTTCACGGCTCATACCTGAATTCGGTTCCCAAACCCAAACCTGCGACATCCAGGTGAAACATTGCCAACAACGATAATCTCATATGCAGTAATCATGCCTATGAGCTCCACCCGGTTCAGCGGTTAAGATAATATACAAAAGGCGCGGAGCCCGATTTTGCCCGAATCCTCTTATTCTACGTATCGCCAAACACGCTAATCGAAAGGATTGGAGAAAATACACGTACCCCACGCCGTTCTCGTGTATGGCGTTAGAGCATCCGTTACCGGGTGCTCACAAACATATACGAACACAGCAAAGGGGCATTCCTCACTTCCTGTTCTTCGATTAATTCTTAAATTGGCGATTTCAGAATAAAGAACCAAGCTAAATGCCTCTTGCAGTCAACAGATTTCTCCCTGCCGACTACACAAAGATAGCAAAAATTTGTGAGAGAATGCCCCGAAATAGATTTATTACAAGCAAAAAAGGCAATAATATATCTGATACAGGCAACACCTATATCAAGCCGTGCATAATTACACATCCATGTCACCAGATTTACATATGTGTTTATCAGTTAATGCACATATGGATATCGATGCAAAATAACTAACTCTCATAAAAATATTCCGATCAAAAATATCTGCCGTCGGAGCACATATATGATGCCATAAAATAACGCATCATCAAATCAGACATAAAGGTATAAAAAAAATTGATTGTCATCCCGACAATCAATCTTAGTTAACCTTAAATCTAATACCATGAAAAACACGATGCAAATTTAAGCATTTAATGATATCCCACAAAATATTCTCATACAAATTGCCATACTTTTAACAATATTTCATAATACAAAACAAAAATATGCAGTTCAATCCAGCAATTTGCCAGCAAACCGACTTCCAACGGCAACTTATGCCATATCGCCCGATTATATCCTCAAGAATATTGCCATAAAGACAAATCCTCCCCTCTACAATAGCTGTAAATGGGAGGATTTATCTTTATAACAATTTTATAATCAGCCAATCAAAGCATGGCCGGTCATTTCCGAAGGCTGAGCTATACCCATAATCTTTAGGATAGTGGGCGCCACATCCGCCAGGCGACCATCCTCCACATGTGCATCCTTGCGCTCTGTCACATAGATACAGGGCACAGGGTTGAGCGAATGTGCAGTATTAGGAGTGCCGTCAGCATTGATTGCATTGTCTGCATTACCATGATCAGCAATAATGATGACCTCATAATCGGCAGCCTTTGCAGCTTCAACGGTGTCCTTGACACACTCGTCTACTGCTTTTACAGCTTTCTCTATCGCCTCATATACACCGGTATGGCCCACCATATCGCCGTTAGCATAGTTGACAACTATAAAGTCATATTCACGGCTCTTGATTGCATCCACAAGTTTGTCCTTCACCTCATAGGCGCTCATTTCAGGCTTGAGGTCGTAAGTGGCTACCTTGGGCGATGCCACAAGTATGCGCTCCTCACCCTCGTAGGGGGCCTCACGACCTCCATTGAAGAAGAATGTCACATGGGCATACTTCTCTGTCTCGGCGATATGGAGCTGCTTCTTGTCAAGCGATGAAAGATACTCGCCCAAAGTGTTGGTCACATTTTCTTTGTCAAAAAGAATATGCACGCCTGTAAACGATGCATCATAAGGAGTCATGCAATAATATTGCAGATTGGGGATTGTGTGCATTCCGGCCTCAGGCATATCATGCTGAGTAAGTACGGTTGTCAGCTCCTTGGCACGGTCATTGCGATAGTTGAAGAAGATTACAGCATCGCCGTCCTTGATTGTACCGTCGACAGTCTCGTTTACAATCGGCTTAACAAACTCGTCGGTGACATCGGCGTCATACGACTCCTGCATGGCCTTTACCATATCAGAGCTCTTTTTGCCCACACCGTTTACAAGCAGGTCATAAGCCTCCTTGACACGCTCCCATCGCTTGTCGCGGTCCATGGCATAATAGCGACCGATAATCGAGGCAATCTTTCCGGCCGATTTGGCGCAATGGGCTTCAAGCTCCTCGATAAATCCCTTTCCGCTGCGGGGGTCTGTGTCACGGCCATCCATAAAGCAGTGGATGTAGACCTTTTCCAGACCATACTCCTTGGCTATGTCGCACAAAGCGAAAAGGTGGTCAAGTGAAGAGTGTACGCCGCCATTTGAGGTCAGGCCCATGAAGTGTATGGCCTTTCCGTTATCGCGGGCATAGCCGAATGCGTTTACTATCTCGGGATTCTTAAGTATCGAGCCGTCCTTGCATGCCTTGTTGATTTTCACAAGGTCCTGATATACCACGCGTCCTGCACCGATATTAAGATGGCCGACCTCCGAGTTGCCCATCTGCCCGTCGGGCAGACCTACATTCTCTCCCGATGCCTGAAGCTGTGAATGAGGATATGTGTTTACAAGATAGTCCCAATAAGGCGTAGGTGTGTTGAATATCACGTCACCTTTCGAATGGTTGCCGATGCCCCATCCGTCGAGTATCATAAGAAGTGCTTTCTTTGCCATTTCTGATTTATTTTATGATTGTACTTTTCTGAATGCAAAGTTAATAAATTTCCACGCTCATCCATCTTCTTTAAACAAAATTGGCACGGACAATATTGAATTGTCCGTGCCTTTTGTCAATAAGCTCTTACCTCGAAGTCGTAATCGGAATCGCGATTGTACCATCCGGCTTCCAGTTCGGTGTCTGACGCGACCTCAGCCGAATTATTCAACACCCCGCTGCCGGCTATGCCCCAACGCACAATATAGCGTTCAGCATGCGGAACAGCATCCCATCTGACCGTAATGCGGCGCCTGTCGTCAGGATTTCTCAACACGGTATGCTTCACTTTACGGTCAAGTACTTTCTTGCCGTCACTGCCGAACAACCGCAAATCAAACAGTGAGAACCGGCCCTCTATGTCACGGTCATTTACAATGCGCACATACCTGGCCTTCACAGGCTTGTCAAGCATGATAAGTTCGTGAGGCATATCATCCTCAGTATTCCCGCTGCGGTCAACAAATGTAGTCCAGGTTATCCCGTCATCCGACCCCTCGATATGGTATGCATATACCATAGGCGATGCAGCAGGCCGCATCAGAGGGACGCCGTCGTCGGCAAAATTAGGCTGGACAGCCTCAATACGGCACTGACGTCCAAGATCAAGTTCAAGCCATTCCCCTTTCCGGCCCGACTCGGCAGCCCACCATGTTTCTACAATATCATCGGCTCCATATGAGGCGCCATGACCGGAAGTTGACGACGAAGCCTTAGCCACAGCCTTTGAGGCAAGTTGCCGATAACCACACAAAAACGATTTTCTTGACGGACTGAACCTCTGCTGAGGAATGACAAACGGATAGTCGGACCATTCCGTATAGGCACGCATTGTCTGCGATTTCCCGTCAAGTTCCACGGGGAAAAGCGCAAGACGCCGCTCAAACGTATGCCGTTCGGAAATCTTCATAGTTGCAACATGCCACAAATTGCCGTAGCGGTCGCGGAACGTATGCCCATGACCGGCACCCCCGATAAATCCACCCGGTTTAAACGAAAACGGATTACTTTCCATGGCCCTAAATGGTCCAAGAGGTGAATCTCCGACATATACACCATCGCCATATGTACGAAACTGGGTGCCGGGTGCCGCATACTGAAGATAATACTTTCCGTCATTCTTTATCATAGCCGGCCCTTCGTTCCATCCGTTACGGAATGTCTCATCATTGTTTTTCCCCGGCACCTCCCATCCGTAACTGTCAATATTATGATCAATCAGCACCACGGGTGCGCCGATTGGAGAAAAGCCGTTTGCAACATCAACATCAACCTCCACTCCACAGATAGGATCCTTGTCATGACATCCCCAATATAGATACACCCTCTTGTCTTCATCCTGCCACAGACATGGGTCATGCTGTCCGATTTTAAACCGACATTCGACTTCCCTCCATGAAGTCCCGTCAGCGGGAGTCGCTGTGCGGAATATACGGTTTACATCCGAAGCCATATAATAAAGATAACCATCAATCGCACACACAGTCGGAGCATACTCATTGATAGTCTCTATTGACGGAGCTGCTATATACTCCCAGTCAGCAAGATTGTGAGAGCGCCAATATCCGCTCGACTTCGACGCAAACAGATAATAATCGTCACCCCACATTTCTATGACCGGGTCAGCTGCTTCACGCCATGGCTTACCATCTCCCTCTGTCAGACCGAATTTATAATTCAGATTAATAGGGTTGGCCACTATAGGCCCGCACGATGCACTCCACAGATGCGATACGGCAAAAAACAGCATACCGCCGGCAATAATAATTCGTTTCATCATTAAATAAAAATAAAATCGTTTCAATAAAAAAACAGGGAAGATACTGCTTACGCTAAAAATATCTTCCCCCTGTATATTTATAAGAATTCTATCGCCCAATAGCGATAAACTCCTGAATATTAGAGCTTCAAGCGCTGTCCTATCGACAGATTATCGCTTTTGAGCCCGTTGGCTCTCTTAATAGCGGCTACTGTAGTCCCGTGAGCACGTGCTATTTTGCCGAGATTGTCACCCTTTCTCACAGTATAAGTTCCGCCTTTCGACTTTGTGCTCTTGCCTGAGGCAAGCGATTTCGTAGAGCGACTCTTCGGTGAATAGTCGCGGGCATTCTTGAAAGTCGACTTATTGAACGTATAAGTATCGGTATGCGTGGTCTTGTTCTCAAAGTCGAATATAGCCGCGGGATTGATTGCATATCCCATAAAGCGCGTTTCAAAGTGCAAATGCGGACCGGTCGAACGTCCGGTATTGCCGCCAAGCGCAATAGGAGTTCCAGCCTTTACATACTGTCCGGATTTCACAAGGAATTTCGACAGGTGACCATATATCGTTTCAAATCCGTCATTATGACTCAGAATCACATAGTTGCCATAACCACGACGTTCGAAGTTTGTAAGACGTACATAGCCGGAGAACGCGGCACGAATTGTATCACCAATCTGCACCTTAAGGTCAATCCCCTTATGCATGCGGCGGAAACGCGGACGATAGCCATATGGCGACGTAACATATCCCATAGTAGGCATACAGAACTCGCTGACATCGATAGTGGCGGTTTCCGGCACTTCGCTGTTGCGGAACGGATTGACCGTACGGTCGTTCTTGTAGGTCTCATAAAGGTCGTTTTCCGGAGCTTCTTCCTCCTTGAAAATGCCATCCATATAATCGAGAGTCTCCTGAAGTTTTATTTCAGAAGATATTGTCTTCTGCATTGCAAGGAGATCCTCGTGGTTGGCGTTATGCTGGGCCGGGCGACGCAAGTCCTGCGCCGTAGCCGGAAATATTGCTGCTAATCCTAAAAGTAATGAGGCTGAGATTTTTACTATATTGAACTGCATTTTATTTTATTCGTTTTTGTCGTTACATCGATTCGTCCGGAGCATAATAGAATCTCAGATCCGACGGCACGTAAGAGAGTATTTCTTCTTTTTTGAAGAATCGCGCCAGTTCAATCTGCGCGTTCTCGATACTGTCGGAAGCATGAACTATATTTTCCTGACCGCTCATGGAGAAATCGCCACGGATAGTTCCGGGTAGAGCCTTACGTCCGTTGGTAGCTCCGACCATCAGTCGCACCACCTCAACGGCATCCTTGCCTTCCACACACATCACGACTACCGGAGCCGCCATCATTGATTCCAGTATCCATGGAAAGAAAGGACGGTCTACCAAGTGGGCATAATGCTCACGCAAGATAGTCTCGTCAAGCTGCATCATCTTCATTCCGGTGATGTATAGACCCTTCTTTTCAAAGCGAGATATAACTTCGCCCATTATATGGCGGTGAACTGCCGCAGGTTTCAGTATTACTAAGGTCTGCTCCATGAGTGTTAGCTTTTTAACATTTCTATTGTCCGTTTCCCAAATATAACACTTTCTCCCCGTTTAGTAACAAAATGACAGGCTAAAAAGTGTGAAAAAGCACAACCACATCCAAAACCGGCCTACAAAATCCAATAGACCAACAACTTATAAAAATATGTTTTACAGCATGTTTTAAACCAAGACTTCAACGGAAGTGTTACCCCAATTTAAACAATAGTTAAAAAACATTTCACAATCACCGCCTGCCATATCAACTTATTCGCGACCAGTCCACCGCACGCGATGTCTGTATCGACAGTTCGCGCGCAGCAACCACATGCTCCGGCATCGAAAACGACGGATCCTCGTCAAGCATCGCTTCCGCTTCGCGCCTCGCAAGTTCTACAATCTGCCCGTCACGGGCAAGGTCGGCAATCTTAAGATCAAATGCAATACCACTCTGCATGGTGCCCTCGATATCTCCGGGGCCGCGCATCTTCATATCTGCTTCGGCAATAACAAATCCATCGGTTGTCGAGGTCATTACCTCAAGACGTCTTCTTGTGTCGGCTGCAATCTTACGCTTCGACATCAGGATACAGAAGCTCTGGGCCGCACCACGCCCTACGCGCCCTCTAAGCTGGTGGAGCTGCGAAAGCCCGAAGCGTTCGGCATTCTCTATAATCATTACTGATGCATTAGGCACATTGACTCCTACCTCGATAACAGTAGTAGCCACAAGAATGCGTGCCTCTCCCGACGCAAACTGCTGCATCTGATAATCCTTGGCCGCAGGTTTCATCCGGCCATGCACAAAACTCACTTTATAGCTCGGAAATGTCTCGCAGATACTGTCATACCCCTCTTCAAGACACTGCAGGTCGAGTTTTTCATTCTCCTGTATAAGGGGATACACCACATACACCTGACGTCCGGCCGCAAGCTCGCGGCCAACCGACCTGAACACCTGCTCCCTATTGTCGTCATAGCGCAGAAGTGTTGTCACCGGTTTACGTCCGGGGGGCAGTTCGTCGATAACCGACACACTGAGGTCGCCGTACACCGTCATGGCGAGCGTACGAGGAATAGGCGTTGCTGTCATCACAAGGACATGAGGCGGAACACTGTTTTTTTTCCACAGACGCGCACGCTGCGCCACTCCGAAACGGTGCTGCTCGTCGATAACTACAAACCCCAGATTGCGAAACTGCACGTTATCCTCAATCACCGCATGCGTACCTATAAGAATATGCAGACTGCCGTCAAGAAGCTGGGCGTGAGTGATATCACGCTCTTTTTTTCGGGTCGAACCGGTAAGCAGGCGCACATTTATCCCGAGGGGAGCCACAAGGCGACTTACAGTATCGTAATGCTGCGTCGCCAATATCTCTGTCGGAGCCATCAGACATGCCTGATACCCATTGTCAAGAGCGATAAGCATCGTCAGTAGCGCTACAAGCGTCTTCCCGCTCCCTACGTCGCCCTGGAGCAGACGATTCATCTGCCGCCCGCTACCCATATCGCTCCGTATCTCTTTTATCACTCGCTTCTGTGCTCCCGTAAGGGGAAACGGAAGCTGCTCGAAGTAGAAACGATTGAAATAATCTCCTACCCTGCTGAACCGGAATCCCCCAACCGACGCACTGCGCCTGCGGCTGTAGCGCAAAATGTCGAGCTGCAGATAGAACAATTCCTCAAACTTCAGTCTCAGACGCGCTGCCTGCAGCCGCTCGTTCGACGAAGGATTATGGATATCATGCAGAGCCTGGCGCAAATCAGGCAGTCCGAGACGCGCCACAAGTGGCTGAGGTAAAGTCTCCCGTATTGAAGGAGTAGCCGCCAACACCGCCTGCACCCATCCGAATATCTGCCGTGAGCCTATCCCCTGGGCCGACAGTTTCTCGGTAAGCGGATATACTCCCCGCAATCCCTGGGCCGCCGTTAGCGACTGTGGCGTGTCAATCTCCGGATGCACCATCGACCAGCGGCCATTGAACGACTCCGGCTTTCCAAACAGTATATACTCAGTATTGACATGATATGCCTCCTTAATCTGTTTTATACGGCGAAACCACACCACCTCCATCATCTGCGACCCGTCGGAAAAGAGCCCGACAAGTCGTCGCTTGGCGCCCTCGCCCTGCTCGGTCATCGTAACAAACCGCCCCCTGACCTGCACCATGGGCATATCGCCCTCGAAGTCGGCAACCCGATATACCGATGAGCGGTCGAGATAACGCATAGGAAAATGGTACAACAGATCACGATAACTGCGTATGCCGAGCTGCTTGTCGAGCAACTCGGCACGTTTAGGGCCAATGCCCCGGAGATACATCACATTGCTGTTGCGCAGTCTGTCCATCCGTAAATAGTAAGGGTGAGTCAGCCTCTATTCGGAGAATCAGTTTGTCCGATTGTCAACGCCGACCATCAAGTATGAATTCCGCAAGAGCGAGATCACCACGATGCGTAATCTTGATATTCTCGGCCGAGCCTTCGGTAAGAATGATATTCTCATGTCCGTACGCAGCCATCACCGAAGCATCATCGGTAAAATCCGGAGAGAACGGTAATCCATATGCTTCTTTCAGCAGTCCGGCAGGAAAAGCCTGCGGAGTCTGTACGGCACGCAGCCGTTGACGGGCAAGAGGCATCGACGAACCGTCATCATCAAGCATCCTCACAGAGTCGGTAATCGCTATCGCCGGCACCGCGCCATCGACTCCAGGCATGCAGGCAGCCATCACCGCATCATGTATCACCGAGGAGCTTACAAGAGGGCGGGCGCCGTCGTGTACGGTAATCACGCTCTCCGGATTCTCTACATGTAAAGTCATCACCGCGTTTCTTACCGACTCCCATCGACTCGAACCTCCACACACTATATCCGGCGACACAAAGTCAAACCGGTAGCACAAATCGCGCCACATGTCCACATGGCTTTCGCTCAGCACAAGGAGTATCTCACCGTCGGGCAAAGCCTTGCGGAATGCCTCTATCGTATGGAACAGCACCGGTCGACCGTCCAGCATACAGAACTGCTTGGGCAGGTCGGCACCGAAACGCAAGCCACTGCCGGCCGCCACTATTATATTAAATGTATAAGGCAATGATGACATGTCATTATCATAATTAGAGAATGGAGCAAATATACAAAACTTATGCGACAAGAGCAATCGCCCTGCTATGTCGCATCATAAATCGGCATAGTCGCAACGCAACAGAGGCGAAGCCTGCGGCCTCGCCTCTGCGTAAGTTATATCGTCATGAAAGGCGGCACCGTGGCGCCGCGCGTCATGCATTACTCAGCGTACTTCTTCACAATCAGAGAAGCGTTGTGACCGCCGAAGCCGAATGTATTCGACAGAGCAGCGTTGACTGTGCGCTTCTGAGCCTTGTTGAAAGTAAAGTTGAGATTATAATCAATCTCCTCGTCGAGGTCATCGTCGGCATGGTTAATGGTAGGAGGAACGATGTCATCCTGTACCGCCTTGATGCAGAACAGAGCCTCAAGCGCACCGGTTGCACCGAGAAGGTGGCCGGTCATAGACTTGGTGGAGCTTATATTGAGTTTGTAGGCATGATCGCCAAACACCTCTTTGATTGCTTTCACCTCCGACTTGTCGCCTACGGGAGTCGACGTGCCGTGCACGTTGATATAGTCAATATCCTCGGGCTTCATCTCTGCGTCCTCGAGCGCATTCTCCATCACGAGCTTTGCACCCAGGCCTTCGGGATGGGTAGCTGTGAGGTGGTATGCGTCGGCCGACATTCCCCCGCCTACTATTTCGGCGTAAATCTTGGCGCCACGAGCCTTTGCATGCTCAAGCTCTTCGAGAATGAGCACTGCCGAGCCTTCGCCCATCACGAATCCGTCGCGCGATGCGCTGAACGGACGAGATGCGGTAGCAGGGCTGTCGTTGCGTGTAGAAAGGGCGTGCATCGAGTTGAAACCACCTACCCCGGCAGGATAGATGGCAGCCTCGGCACCGCCGGTGACAATCGCGTCAGCCTTTCCAAGACGGATAAGGTTGAACGCGTCGATGATTGCGTTGGTCGATGTGGCGCAAGCCGATACCACGCCATAGTTGGGACCGTGGTAGCCATACTCCATGGAGATATGGCCGCTCGCGATGTCGGCAATCATCTTGGGGATGAAGAAAGGATTGTATTTTGGCCCCTGCTCTTCACCGTGGAGGGCAAAGTAGCCTGCTTCCTCTTCAAAGGTATGCAGACCGCCGATGCCGGCTGCCACGATTACACCGACGCGGTTCTTGTCGAGCCCCTCGCTGTTGAGGGCCGCGTCATCGATTGCCTGCTTGGCCGCTACTATCGCATACTGTGCGTAGAGGTCGAGCTGACGGGCTTTCTTACGATCGAAGTGATCGTTGGTATTGAAGTCCTTAACCTCGCAGGCAAACTGTGTCTTGAACTTAGAGGCGTCAAAATGTGTAATAGGGCCGGCTCCACTCACTCCGTCAACGGCATTCTTCCACGTGGTGTCCACGTCATTGCCAAGCGGATTGAGGGTTCCGAGTCCTGTTACGACAACTCTCTTTAATTCCATTTAGTGAGGTTAGATTTGAGTCTGTTTTGTTGGGAGCGGAAGGCTGAATTACTTCTTAGCCTCTTCGATAAAGTCGATAGCGTCCTTTACAGTGGTGATGCCTTCGGCCTTGTCATCGGGAATAGAAATACCAAACTCCTTCTCAAACTCCATGATGAGCTCTACGGTGTCGAGGCTGTCTGCGCCGAGGTCCTTGGTGAACTCTGCGTTTTCGGTTACTTCGGTTTCATCAACATTGAGCTTGTCGGCGATGATAGCCTTTACTCGAGATGCAATTTCAGACATAGTTATAAATTTTAATTATTAATGATTTGCGATTTTGCAGTGCAAAGTAAGTAATTTTAATCGAATTACTAAAACTTTTTTATGCACAAACAGCCGATTTGTGCGCAAAACATTGATTTTGTCGGAATAATTGGTCAGTTTTACCCCTCTTTCACACTATTTAAGCCATTCTGTTAATACTTAGTTAATTACAATTTTGTTACAGTATATATCCTGACATCCATTGTCTCAGGGGTGACACAAAAAAATTGATAGAAAGAGATGTGCTTATTAACTTTGCACGCCGTTTCGACAACTCCACCTTCACACATTAATTAATATAAAGACCTATGACCACAGGCATACGCACTGACAACGACGCGGACACCCAGCTATGGAACGCCAACTACATGCGGGCCATGGCGGGAAACTTCCTGCTTTTCTTCTCATTCTATCTGCTGACGCCACTGCTGCCCATATACCTCGACGCGCAGTTCAACGCCGACAAAGACCTCATCGGCATAGTACTGTCGGGATACGTCATCGCTGCACTCCTTATACGTCCGTTCAGCGGATTCATCGTCGACACTTTCAACCGCAAGAAGGTGCTGGTGATATGTTTCTTCTTCTTTTTTATACTCTTTTGGGGATATATCGGCGCGGGCACGATGCTGATGTTCGCAATAGTGCGTACCCTCCACGGACTGCCATTCGGAGCCGTCACCGTGGCCAACAGCACCGTTGCCATGGATGTACTCCCCTCGGAGAGACGCAACGAGGGGATAGGATACTACGGACTCAGCAACAATCTGGCCATGGCGTTTGCCCCTACTGTCGGAATCTACATTTACTCCGCCACCGACAGTTTCGAAATGCTCTTCTGGATAGCCTTTGTGCTGGCCTTGATTGGATTTTACTCCGTGTCACGCATAAAGCTACCCTATCGCCATGTAATGCGCAACAAGCCGAAGATGAGCCTTGACAGATTCTTTCTCACACGTGCATGGCTCATGGCCGTCAACATCGCCATGTTCGGCATGTGCTGGGGGGTGATGAGCAACTACGTGGCCATATACGGCAAGGAGCAGCTGGAGATGACCAATGGCACCGGCATATTCTTCATGCTACTTTCATTCGGACTGTTTGCATCACGCCTGCAGGGGGCAAAAGCTCTCCGCCTGGGCAAACTTACAGCCAATTGCGCCGAAGGGGTGACATTATCGCTTGCCGGATACATCCTATTTGCAGCTGTCGAGCAACCATGGGCCTACTTTCTGTCGGCCATCCTGATAGGCCTTGGCAACGGACACATGTATCCGGCCATGCTGACCATGTTTGTGAAAGTGGCGCGACACGACCAACGCGGCACAGCCAACTCCTCGATACTCACTGCGTGGGACTGCGGCATGGGCATAGGCATTCTTGCCGGCGGAATGCTGGTAGAGTACGCGGGCTACAGCTCCGCATTCTGGTCTGCAGCCATAATGCAGGGAGCGGGTACGGCTCTGTTCTTCCTGTTTACAAAACGCTTCTTCCTTGAGCGCCAGATATACGACGAGGAGGACGATTGACACTGCCGACATGCCGTCCCGCTGTCAGAGACACCATATTTAATAATCGCGCCCGGTCTGGAAGCAATCCAGGCCGGGCGCGGCTTATATATTCCCATCAGTGAGTCGGCTACATATTGGCCGGAGTCTCGCGAAGCACTCCACTGAAGTGATATGTGGTAGTCACCGGCACCTGCTCGTCTCCTTCAGTAGCCTTCGGTGTATATTCGAAGTCGAAGGACAGGCGTCCGACGTTATTAGCAAAATCATTTACAGTAAGCACGACATTACTTATCTTGTACTCAGTCATCTCGGTTGTAAGAGTCGACGAGCCCCACTCCACGCGCTTGGGTACAATAGGAGCATCAGCACCTCCTGAGATGGTGAGAGTACCTGCCGAGGGGTCGATGGCAGGTACCAGTTTGTCGATGCCGAGAGTTGTGTTCTCGTCAATCTTCACGCTGTTGTCAAACTCAGGGTTCATCCAGTAGATGGTGGCCTTGTACTGGCTGTCGGCATCTCCGTTCTGGATGAGCACCTGTATCACATTCTTCTTCGCATCCACGGTAGTGACGGGGGTAGTGCCACCGGTTATTGTAGCCGAAGTAAACAGATACATGCTGTGGCTGTATCCGAGCACGGTCACATCGTCTTCGACTATGTCAAGGCGGGAATTTATAAGATTCACGCCACCCATATAGAACTGGAATGTCGACGGATCGCTCACACCGGTGAAGGTAGTGGTGGCCTGCGGCACAAATGTGTAGCTTATGGAGTTGGCTGTATATTTCATCGGACCGGCACCTATCCCCTTCATCACGTCGTTGGGCATACGCACGTTGGAAATAGAGAATGTGGCCGTAGTGTTGTTATACAGGTCGAGCCCTACATTGGCCGATGTGAGTGTGGTATGCATCTGTGAGGTCGAATTGTTGACCGTGGTCACAAGCATTGTTCGGGGTATAGTCTGCACATAACTTGGTTCTTCACTGCTGTTGCATGATGAAAGAGCGACTGTGGCAAGAGCCCCGATAAATAGAGTTTTTGTCAAATTCATAATAATGTTCGGTTTCAGAATTTCATTCGCAATGTAGCCCCGAGGCTGCACGGTTTTCCTCGCTGTACAAAGGAGTTTCCTATAGAAACGAAATAAAACGTGTCATATTGTGTACAAGTAAGATTCTCCCCCCATAACGAGAGCGAGTACCGCGATCCCTCAAATGTGACGGACGCTCCCAGCAGTGCATAAAACGGCTGTTCTACAGCATTCTGGTCATCCCACATTATACGCCCGATTCCTCGGCAGTTTACATTAAATATAACATCATTTAACACCTTGCCGCCTGTTCCGATACGATAATCGGCGCCGGCAAAGAGTGTGTTGCGAGGAGCATACGGTATCTGCTTCCCCCGGAAATCCTCGTTGCCGGAGCGATAGCTACGGAAGCAGGCATTGGTATATCCGTACGAGGCGCTGAGGCTAAGCCCATCGACAGGTGTGCGCCAGCGCAGCGACAGTTCGCCTCCGTAGCTGCGGGTACGTCCGGCGTTGGTCATCCGTCGGCCGGTATCGCTCCCTTCCGGAAAGACGGTAAGCTGCTGGTCGCGACACTGTATGAAGAAGAGCGCCCCCTCGGCCGTAAGGTTTCCGCCGAGAAGCGACAGATGGGCTCCCGCCTCATAGTTCCAGCTCTGCTCGGGGCGATACGAAGCCACCTCCTCCACCGTGTAGCTCTCGGCCGTCATGCCGAGCATCTCCTGCATCTGCGCAGGGATAATCTCTCCGTAGAGACGGTCCTTGAGTATGTCGCTGAACATCTGCGTATTGTATCCGCCCGATTTATATCCGCGCGATATTGAGGCATATACATTGCTCTCGCCGCGGGAACCAAACGAATATGTGGCGGCAATCTTCGGAAGAAACTCTACGTAGGTCTTCGACAGATGGCCGTGGTCATCGATAGATACATCGCGGCTCACCGGACGTGTCCCCAGCGGCCCCATCGGCACATTGACAGTCACGCCGGTGGCACAGCGGCTGTTGTAGGTGAGTGCCGTATGCTCCACATCAAGACGCAGCCCGAGCGTGAAAGTCCATCGCCCCTGCTGCCACGACCCCTGGTGATATATGGCGCCACCGTCGACCGGATTGGAGAAGTCGCTGTGGAGCACAAAGCTGTCGCCATGCCACTCCGACTGTAGCGGTATATTCGATGTGATTAGCCCTCGGATGCCGTCGGCCTTGAATGTCACCGGAGCCCACATCGAGGTGTGTCGGTGAAATCCGAACAGACCGGCCAGCCAGCTGTAGTGGCTCCCGACGGTGCCCTTGGCTACAAAATCCTTGGTTACGGCCCACTCATGCCGGCGCTGTGTCAGCGTGAAAAAGTCGAGCGGCAGAAAGTCCTGGTCGAGGGTCATATTGTCGGCGAGATACTGCACGGATGTGATGCTCGACAGCGTCACCCTACCCGGACGCCATTCCACGGTAAGGCCGTCGGCAATCGCCGTGCGCCGGTAGAAACAGGTGTCATTGTAGTTCACGCTACCCGTCAGGTACGTAGCCACCCCGTCCTGCTCAAATATCTTGCCGGTAGTCTCGCCTATGGCATAGGAAGCATAGGGGTATCCGCCCTGCCTCAATATCTGAAACGAGGCCGTATTCTCTACCCTCAGTTCGGGCGACGGGTGCCACACGGTCTTCCATCTCAGCGAGCCCTGGTTCTCGCCGTCGCATTTCTGACCGTTGTACTGATTGCGGTAAAATCCGTCGGTATGGCTGTAGTTGCCGCTCACTGCCATGCCGAGACCGGAATTGATGCGCCCGTAGTACGACACCCCTGCACGCAGGCTGTTGCGGCTCCCATACTCCAGCACCGTACGCAGCCCCTGCACCTTCAGTGGCGACAGCGTGTAGATATTAATCAGGCCACCCATGGTGTTGCGTCCGTAGAGCGTCGACTGGGGGCCTCGCAGCAGCTCGATACGCTCCACATCGCTCAGGTCAAAATCAAAATTGTCTTTGTTTAGATACGGCACATTGTCGACATTGAGCCCTACCACAGGCTGGTCGATGCGCGCCCCAATGCCTCGTATATATACCGACGATGTCATCCTCGACCCATAGTCGGGGATATAGAAGTTTGGGGCCACCTCGCTCATATCCTTGATAGTAGTGATATTGAGACGTTCCACCTCGCGTTCGCCCACTACCGTGGCCACCAGCGGCAGACGGTTGAGCCCGGTAGTCGACTTGATTGCTGTCACCCCGACCTCGCCGAGAGTCACAGTGCTGTCGGCCCACTCGGCCGACGAGGCCAACGGCTCTGCCGAGGCTACAGGATGGGCCGAGGGCACTCCGGCGCCCATAACTGTGGCGGAGCGTGCCGCCACACAAATCAGCGCGGCAGCCCCGAAGCCCCGCGACATGGATTTCCAACTCTTCATGCCGCAAAGTTACACACAGCGGTACGCTTCGGCAATCCCCATTTGTTGTGATACCACACGCCGTATGTTGTGTCCGCTATTCGCAATAAAGCGGAGGAAATTCAGCCATCTCCGTCTCAACCTCTCCGGTGCGCTTGTTTTCCTCCCATTTCTGCCACACTTCATCCCAGCCCTTGGCGTTGAGCGGGCCGTACTTCTCCACAAACGCATCAAGATCGTAAATCTTCCATAAGTCAGGATTCACAGTACAGTCCTCCGGGAAGTTTATATGCCAATAATGGGCCTCCATCCACTCCTGTGTCACTTCCCTATATGCAAGATAATAAGGAAAAGAGGCTTCGGCTGCCGATGTATTGAAGTAACTGATATCGCACTGAGGTACAGGAGTAAAATATACACGCAATCCCTTATGCTGCTTTATCTCTTCCTCTTTAGTCAGATGCGTTGCAACAGGAGTATAAGACCTTCCCGGCATTTGGCTCGACATATAGGTAGTACATATTACATACTCACCGTCTGAATTATACCCTTTTGCTACTTGTAGACTACCATCAGGAGCCTCATCTACATTAAAGTGCAATACTTCGAAGTTTGAATTATTAGTTATTGTCCATAATCGACCCAGGTCAGGTTCTTCTTCGCAGCCACAACAAGACTGTAATGCTCCAAGGCAGATTACTGCCATTAGTAACAAGTCCCTTAAATTTCTAAAGATTATCATTGTATATTCAGACAATTAATTAAGTGAGTGATATTATTGTATCTCGATTTTATCCCAGGGTTATCGAATTTACAACAGTTCGGTAATTTTTGAGCAGGCATAGCTGTATCGTACTGATACACAATAGTTTGCATTGATATTGAATTGTTGTTGTATCTTATTGATATTCAATTGAATATGCAAATTTTACCGAACTATTGGAATTTAGAATAATTGGTATTTTTAAGAGATTCATATGTAGGGTTACTCTTAATATTCCAATCATCATATTGATAGATATAAACTTCATCGCCAACCAACGGCATAGCAGACATGACGAAAAAGAGGAAAGGAATACTGCATTTCATGGCAGGAAATGTATTGGTTATTCACTTTCGCAAATATAATCTACATATTCACCATATTCAAATATTTTCCAAACAATCTTTAATAAAATTTAACTTGGGCATGAAAATTTGAAATCACAATCCCCAAAACACGGCCCAACCGACGCGAGAACGACTAAACAAGCTCTAACTATCACTCACCTACCCACATCGCCATAGATGTCCTTTGGGCTGCCCATGTCAGAACAGCAGCAGCCCGAAAGCCATTATCACCATGCCGGCGATAACTCCGCCGATGGCCCAGTGGTGGTGGCCGTAGGCCTCGGAGTTGGGAAGCAGCTCGTCAAAAGCTATATACACCATGATGCCGGCCACAGCTGCAAGGCACACCGAATTGACCGCAGGAGTCCATATAGGCATAAGGAAAAGCAGTGCGAACAGTGCGCCGACCGGCTCGGCGAGTCCCGACAGCGCGCTATACCAAAAGGCCTTGCGACGGTTGCCTGTGGCCTGAAGTATCGGCACACTCACAGCTATACCCTCGGGTATATTATGGATAGCCACAGCGACTACGATAGGCAGAGCTATGTCGGCACCCTCGAGTCCGGACACGAATGTAGCCACACCTTCGGGAAAATTGTGTATCCCGATTGTCAGAGCGAGCATAATGCCCGTACGCTTCAGTCGGCTGCCATCGGGTGGTGTACCCGGGGAGTGGTGTACCTCATGAGGATTCTCATCCTCCGGCACAAGCCAGTCGATAAGAGCTATAAGAGCCATGCCTCCGAAGAAACTCAACAGCACATACAGCATAGCCAGCTTCGGGTCGGCCACTATACCCTCCATGCTCTCGACCGCATCGGGCACAAGCTCCATAAACGACACATAGACCATAACACCCGCCGACAATCCCAGAGCACCGGACAGATGATGGTTGTTGCCTTTCTTTGTAAAGAATGCCATAAGAGCGCCTATAGCCGTAGCCATGCCGGCAATAAGTGTAAGCAGCAGCGCAATAAATATATTGTCGAAAGTCATCATCGCTTATTCAATTATAAATATATTAACACCCGGAACGGGATTCCGTTTTTTAACACTTTAACAATTTTGCATCCGCAATTTACGAAAAGAATACGTATTTTCGCAGAAAATTATACTTACACCGATAATGGCTGACGATACCCGAATGGACGACCCTACCCTAATAGCCCGGTTGCGCGACCCGGCCCAGTGCCGTGCCGCATTCGGCGAGGTGATTGCCCTCTACCAGCAGCCCCTGTACTGGCAGATACGACGCATGGTCGAAAACCATGAGGACGCCAACGACCTGCTCCAAAACACTTTCCTGAAAGCCTGGGACAATATCGAGAACTTCCGAGGCGATGCCAAGCTCTCGACTTGGCTTCATAAAATAGCAATCAACGAGAGCATTACGTTTCTTGCCAGGGAGCGTAAACGCCTGCACATATCGCTCGACGACGAGGAGTCGCATCTGGTCAACCTCATCGAGGCCGACACAAATATCGACGGCGACGAGCTGGCTCTGCGTCTGCGCAAAGCCATAGCATCTCTGCCCGAGAAGCAGCGCCTCGTATTCAACATGCGCTACTTCGACGAGATGAAATACGAGCAGATGTCGGAAATTCTCGGCACATCGGTAGGCGCCCTTAAAGCATCATACCACCACGCCGCAAAAAAAATCGAGCAATATTTTGCCGATGGCGATTAAACCACCATCGACCAAATCTGTCAAACCTTCAGAATAAAATCCGTGGATTATGAATCGCGAACGTAACGACATATTAGACCGCCTGCCGCGCACCGACGGCATGACCGTGCCGGAAGGATATTTCGACACCTTCGCGGCATCGATGATGGATCGTCTGCCGGCGAAACATGCCGAAAAAGCCCCGCAAAAGCGCACACTGTGGATGAAAATACGCCCATATGCCTACATGGCGGCTATGTTCGGAGGCATCTGGCTGATGATGTGGATGTTCGGAGACATCGCCGGAACTACATCCTACAAGCGGATGGCCGACAACCCAGTCATTGCCAAAGTACTCGCTTCCGACCAGGTATACCAGTACTACGATACCGACATCGACCAGTACGACCTCCTCGAAGAACTCTACGAAGACGGATACACTCCGGCATCGTTCCATATCGACGACCAATACAATTAAGTATATATATGTATATCTCACGACTCATATCCATCCTGCTACTGCTTGTGGCAACGGCATCTACGACAAGCATATCAGCTCAGGACAAAGCCGACAGACGCATGAACCGCCAGGAATGGTTCAAGCAGATGCGCGTATACAAACATGACTTCCTGATAAAAGACCTCGGGCTGTCGCAGGAACAGCAGGAAAAGTTTTTCCCGCTCTACGACGCCATGAGCGAGAGCATCATGAAGGCTCAGCGCGACTCGCGGCAGCTCGAACATAAAATAAACCACAGCAAGACACAGGTCAACGACCTCGAATACGAAAAAGCCACAGAAGCCGTAATCGAGACCCGTGCCAAAGAGGTGCAGATTGCCAAAGAGTATTATGCGAAATTCAAAGGAATACTCACCCCAGCACAGATATACCGGCTTACACAGTCAGAGCGCCGCTTTACTCGCGAAGTGATGAAGCAGCATTCGCGGATGAAACAGAAACACAGCAATGACTGACACTGTATAGCCATACCGACTACATACATATCGACACAGCAAGCGGCAGGTGCCAGGGGGATGACTGAACAATGAACCCTTAAGCACATGCCGCTTGTTCTACTATCTGACATAAAATCAATATTCTCATATGCTACGCCGTATATTAATACTCCTGACCGTAATGGCCTCCGTTTTCGCTGCTTTGGCCGCGAAGCCATCCGATCCGTATGCAAAACCCGACTTCGCATTTCCCGCCAAAGTATCGGCCAATGCCAAGGAAATGTTCGACAAGGCTCTTGCCACCGACAACGGGCCTCTGGCTCTACGAGCACTTATGAACCTGTCGGTATCCCTTACCGACATCGACGCCGACAGCGCATCGGTAGTGCTCGGCAACTGCCGCAAAGCGGAGAAATTGCTGTCGTCACCATCCGACAAAGCTCTTGTCGACCTGCTCACAGCAAAAATATACTATTCGTTATACCGGCATGACCGTTGGACCTACGATCGGCGCGAACAGCCGGCCGAGCCGTCGACCGACTACAAACTCTGGAACGGCACCCAGTGGCGCGACACCATAACGGCCCTCATCGACAGCGCCGTCGCCCGACCTGACGCTCTTGCAGCCACTCCTGCGGCCCGATACTCCAAAGTGATATCTGTCGACAGCCGTATCGCCGAAATGTATCCTACAGTGCTCGACTTCGTGGCAATGCAGGCTACAGATTTGCTACCCAACCTGGGCGAGACCGACATGCTTCCCATGCGTCTGTTATGCCCCTGGGGAGATTTCTTGACGATGCGCATAACCGTGCCAAAACCTATGGCACAGCGCATTCTCGACATATACTCAACATGGATCGGACATGCCCGCCACACACCCGGAGCTCTGATTGCAGCCGACCTCAGCCGACTGGAGTTTGTCAACAGACATTTATTCTCCCGTGGAGAAGATATGGAGAGTGTGCGCTCACGTATGTTCGACGCACTCTACTCGCTATGGAGTTCCCACAAGGCATCACCCTACGCCGCCGAGATACTAATCAAAGCCTATGACATGGTCAGCGGCCAGGAAGCTCCGATTACCACAATCAACCGATATATCGCCGCATGCAAAGAGCAGACCGCCGCTCATCCCGGATATTTCCGCAGCAACTGGCTCACTCGCAATGTCGAGCGCCTCAAGCAACCGGTTGTCACCGTACGGTACCCGTCCACCGTGACTCCTGGCGACTCGCTGCAGCTCAATCTAAGCGTAAGAAACGCACGTGATTTTACGGTCAATGTATATGAAGCGCCATACAAATGGGGCGAATGGAGCTGGGGCTACGAGGTGACAAAGAAAAACATCGCTCAACTGCGCCTGGCAAAGAGTATCCGTGTCACCGTCGACTCGGTAGCGCCCTTCCGCTCGTCAATAGTGCGTAAGGTGGTGATTGACCGTCCAGGCACCTATATAGTAGTCGCAGTATTCCCCGGCCAGACCATCGAGACTGGCAACTATACCTATGTCCACTGCTCCGGTCTGCGACTCGGCTCGCTTTCGTTCAAGGATGAGGCGTGGCCTTTTGTAGTAAATCCCGCCACAGGGCGTCCGGTTGAGGGTGTCACCCTGCAAGGATATGAGAACCGCCGTACATTCACCCTCGTTGACACACGTACCACCGACGCCGACGGCATGGCCCGAATGAATCCGAAGGCCCGAATTGTCTTTGCACGCAAAGGCGACGACAGATTTGCCGAGTCAGTCGGTATGAACAACTATTACCGTGAGCCATCGCGCGCCTACTCCGTACAGCCTTTTACCTCGCTCGCACTCTATCATCCGGGCGACACCGTAGAGTGGGCGGCTGTGGCTCAATCGTGGCTGCACCAGTCGTGCGCCCCGCTTGCCGGAAAGGAACTGCGCGCGGTAATGTATGACGCCAACATGCAGCCGGTCGACACCGCTGTAGTGACCACCGATCCGTTCGGACGTGTATCCGGCCGCTTTGCAATCCCCATGGACGGGCTTACCGGCGACTTCGCCATACGCTTTACCCTTACCGACAAGGAGCTGAACAAGAATCTGAGATGGAGCAACATCTATTTCAAAGTTGCCGATTATAAGTTGCCGACATATTTCGTGGAAGTGACCGATGTCGAACGTGATATCCCTGTCCGAGGCGATGTGACGATAAAAGGACGTGCTGTCACATACTCCGGATTCCCGGTGGCAGATGCATCGGTTGCAGTCAACCTCTCTGCAGGAGGCCGTGCGTGGTGGAACACCCCCGTATCGTTTGCCTCACTCGCCGACACTACTGATGCCGTAGGGCGCTTCTCAATCATATGTACCGACGCGCTGCTGGCCGGCTCGCCTGTCGACAAAGGTATATTCACAGCCGATATCACCGTGACCTCCGCATCCGGCGAAAACCGCACTGCCGCCACAGCATTCTCTCTTGGCAAGCAGCTTATACTCCGCGCTACTCTCCCCGACAACAATGTGGATGCAGCCAAGCCCATGAAGCTCAACCTCGAGCTTACCACAGTCAACGGGGTGAAGCACAACGCGACCATCTCTTATAAGTTCCTGCGCAAGGATTCGACAGTGGCCGCCGGCGGCAAATTCGAGTCGGCAAGCCCGGTAATCGACCTATCTGTAATAAAAAGTGGAGTATACACTCTGAAAGTGGCAACCGCCGACACCACACTGGCCGATGACGTGACAATCAATGATGTCGTGATATATCGTCCTACCGACAGTGCATCACCTGACCCCGACGCTCTGCTGTGGATACCCTCGTCGACTGCTACGGTACCCGTCGGAGCCGGTATCGACCAGCTGTATGCAACCACCGCTCCCGAGACATGGATTGTATACGTGCTGTCATCGGGTGAACGCATCATCGACAAAGGATGGCTCAACGTCGGCCCGGGAATGCACCGCTTCACCCGCAATCTACCCGCCGACTGCCCGACAGCAACACTCAGCATGGCCTGTGCGCTCGGCTACCGATACGAAAATCTACAGGTCGACTATACACGCGATAATGTAGTTAAAGCGCTCGATATAGCTGTCGAGAGTTTCCGCGACCGTATAGCACCGGGCGAAACCGAACGATGGACATTCCGCGTCACCGGAGACAAGAACTCTGCATCTGGACAAGCTGCCCTCATGCTCGATATCTACAACAATGCGCTTGATGCCATCACTCCTCAGCGCTTTGCATTCTATCCTCAGCGCTCACCCTATCCGATAGCCTCGCTCAACATCAACAATGGCCTCGGATGGTATGACAACTCGCGCACAGTACCTATAAAACAGTTCACCTGCCCGTCGATGCCGTCGCTTGACTACATCACATGGGGACGTCCACTCGTAGGTTACGGCTCAGTGAGGATGCTCAGAAAAGCGATGTATGGCGCACGGACCGTCAACTCGGTATCCTGTACCGACGAAGTCCTTGAAGAGGTAATGCCTACAATGGCACTGTCAGCAGCCAAGGGTACATCTGAAGACCATGTAGAGCGTGAGGCAAATTTCAGCGCCTCTGACACCGGAGGTGCAGTAATGCTACACTCCGAAGAGATGGCAGCAGACAAGGATGGTGCCGATATAGAAAATGCAGGCGCCCCACGTAATGACAACGAAGAGTTTGCTTACCGAGACGCAGAGACTCCGCTCGCCTTGTTCGCTCCCATGCTCACCACCGGTGCCGACGGTTCACTGCAAGTGGAATTTACCGCACCCGACGCCAATGCCACCTGGGCGCTCAAGGCCATCGCATACAATACCGACATGATTGCCGGAAGCACCACGCGCGAGATAATTGCCTCGCGCCCGATAATGGTACAGCCCAATCTGCCAAGGTTCCTGCGCAACGGCGACAAAGCCGAAGTGCGCGCTACTGTGATGAACAATGCCGACAGCACGGCCACCGTGGTTGTGCATGTCGAGATATTTGATCCGGCATCCGGCACAGTGCTCCACTCCGGCGATTACACCACCGATGTAGCTCCAAGAGGCTCGTCTACCATATCCACTACTGTCGATGCACCTGCCGACGCCATTATGCTCGGATACCGTGTGAAGGCATCCACAGGACGCTATGCCGACGGTGAGCAGACAATACTGCCTGTGCTTGCAGCCTCGCAGCCGGTAGTCGAGTCGACACCGTTCTATATTCCGGCCGATACACTCAGCTATGCCGTAAAACTCCCGAAGATGGGCAAGGACGCACGCGTGACCCTACAGTTCTGCGAGAATCCCGCCTGGTATGTGGCCACGGCTCTGCCCGGCATCCGCTCATCTGAGTCGCGCGACGCTCTGTCGGCCTCCGCCGCCATATTCTCTGCGGCCGTGGCCGAAGGTATACTGCGCGAACAGCCGGCAATCGCCGAGGCGCTGCGCGAATGGAGTCGTTCCGACCGCTCTGACTCTACGCTTACATCAATGCTTGAGCGCAATTCAGATCTTAAGATTGTGCTGCTCAACGCCACCCCGTGGGTAATGGACGCACGCTCACAGACCGAGCGCATGGAGCGCCTTGCCCTGCTATTCGACCCGCAGGAAATACGCGCCACTTATGCTTCGTCGATTGCTCTGCTAAAAAAACTACAATGTGACGACGGAGGTCTGGCATGGACTCCCCTTTTCAGGCAGTCATCTCTATGGGCTACTGAAAACGCACTGCTCGTATTCGGTCGCCTCAAACAGCTCGGATGGCTTCCGGCCGATAAAAATCTCGATGCGATAATTGCAAAAAGCCTCGCTTATATGGACAAGAGTGTTGCCGAATACGCACGCAAGCATCGCGATTCCACCGACGAAACATATGTATACATACGCTCGATGTACCCCGACACAGAGCGTCCGGGAGAATGCGTGGCACTTACATCACGTACTGTGGCGTCGCTTCTGAAATCGTGGCGCGACATGAATGCCGGTGCCAAGGCAATCGCCGCCCTGATATTCAAAGCACAGGGACAGACAGATGCCGCACGTCTGGCCGTGGCGTCGCTACGCGAGTTTGCTGTCACATCTCCTGAAAGAGGCATGTGGTGGCCGTCGCTCGACTCGCAGTCATGGTGGTCGATGGGACGCATAGGCTCTACAGCAATTATCCTTGACGCTTTTGCCGCAGTCGACCCCTCATCGCCCGACATAGACCGCATACGCCAGTGGCTGATTATACAGAAAGAAGCTACCGACTGGGGTACTTCGGTAGTAACGTCACAGACGATTGCATCGATACTGCGCACCGGCACCACATGGACACGCCCGGCATCGCCCGTAACCATCACTGTAGGCAAAAATACCGTGACACCCGACAATATCGAGAGTATGCTCGGTGAGATACGCACCGACATATCCGCCCTGAAGCCATCCGGAAAAACTCTCTCTATCGGCAAGTCACAGCCCGGCCCATCGTGGGGAGCCGTCATAAGCCGGTATACAGGCGATATGGCCGACGTCAAAGCTGCATCGTGCTCCGACCTCTCGATTGAGAAAGCGATATACAAACGCGTGGCTACACCCGACGGAGAGAAATGGGTCAACGCCGACTCGCTACGCACCGGCGATGTAGTACAGGTCAATCTGATTATTACCGCTGCACGCGACATCGACTATGTGGCTATAGTCGACAATCGTGCCGCCTGTCTTGAGCCTATTGACCAAATGCCAGCTCCGATATGGGCCGAAGGGCTCTGCTTCTACCGCGAGAACCGCGACGCCGCTACCAACATATTCATAAGCCACATGCCCAAAGGTACCTACCGCTTAAGCTACCTGCTCAATGTCAACAACGCCGGCACTTTCGCCTCAGGCCTCGCTACAATACAGAGCCAGTACGCTCCAGCCATTACCGCCCACTCCTCCGGAACTCTCCTCCGCATCAATCCCTGATATAAAAATATTTATAAACCGCAGAGGCTGCGCCGTAATATTCATAGGAATAGACGGCGCAGCCTCATTCTGTATTGGGAAAAGCATCGACCGTACCCCACATGGATTTTGGGAAGAGCGATTGAAGACTCCTTAAAATTGAAATCATTCCATTCTGTATAGTTGAGCCTTGAGAGCTGTTCTCCTTTTGTAATTTCATCGTTGATATCAGAGTGCAACTGTCAATATTTAACGTGAGTTCGATATAAGCAATCAGAACAACGTCAATTGATTGTCCGACACGAACTCCAGAGAAATCGATGGTTTCTTTGGAAAAAAACAGTAAGCAGAGATAGCACACAAGGCATTGGTGATGAAATTTGCGAACGACCGGAGCCTTGAGTGTTCTATCTGAGCGATATTTTTAAGTTCATCGTTAACATATTCAACAAGAGCTCTTTTGCGAAGCATAATTTTGTCTGCCACGGACATCAGCGAGTTTTTCATGTTGTTTTTAACCTTGGTAACGAGCTGGATTCCGTTCATGAACAGGAACTCAAACAGTTGTTTGCCGATATATCCTTTATCACCACAGAGTTTGCCCTTGACGTTCTCAATAAATGACTCTGAATACAGTGGCTCGCGGTCATCAACATTGCCGGGTGTAAACATAAAGTTCAGAATCTCACCTTTGTCATTGATGATCAGGTGCAGCTTAAAGCCGAAGAACCATCCCATCGAGCACTTGCCCCGCTGGGCTATACCTTTGAAAGTCTTGTGAATAAGTATGCGCTGGTGTTTGCAGACTCTCAACGGAGTTGAATCAACATATGCAATGCCGGTACAAGCCCCAAAACACTTCCTTTATGAATACCGTGAGTGACAGCAGCACGGACTTTTGCAATTCGACAAATCTGTTGTATGACACTGTCTTAGGGAACAGGTGGAGAAGGTGCTTGCAGACATACTGCGTGTAAAAGTGTTTGAGGCATCTGAATCCCTTGCTGTGAAAAAGAATCAGTATGGTGATGACCTCGGCATCGGAAAGCCTTCCCGGCTTATTGCGATGCTTCTTGCCATCACAGAGCTGATGCTTTTTGAGTTCAGAAGAAAAATACTTGCAGAAATCATCGGCAAGACAGAAAATATGCGTAATTTTGTCGTCGGTAATCATAGCGGTAAATGCTTGTAAATGTTATAATTGGTTACTATAAATTTACGAATTTTTCGTGAGACTACCAAAAACAATCAGCCACTTAGTTTTACACTAAATGGCTGATTGTTTTATTGTTCGACAGCCGAATTATTATATCGAACTCACGTTATTTATGCAAATAATCCTCTGAATACTAAAGATTATTATTAATTTTGCACTCATCATGATTGGATGTAGCAAGTCATGACATTCTGAAAAAAGAAGCGTTATGCTTATCATATGAGTAAAAATGTAGTACCCTTTCATAAGCGCAAGGATCGCATAGTGGTTTCCACACCGTATAACGTGGAGTCCAGTGGCTGCATATGCGCAAATGGTGTCCTACAACTTTCACTTACGATGTGGCATTGCAGTTCCACGCTTCGTGTATATATAGTAGCTCTTAATGGACTCGGGAGCATTGGAAAATAGTAATTTAGACATGATATTCACACTTACCGGAAATTTGTTCAAGCGACTGCTGCCCTCCTTCGGAGTGGCGTTGGCTTTAGGAGGTTGTCTTTGTCTCGATTCCTGTTCGGGGGGCATTGGTTCAACAGGTAGAGAGGAAGAGAAGATGTATTCCCCTATATGGCTATACTTCAACCCGCTAAAAGCATACTCCTACGACATGTATTCCTCCTATCTTCCCTATTTCGTAAATTACCCCGACGACTGGGCAAAGATGGGATTGCGCAACCGGCCTATGGCCATAAAGTATTCAGGAATCGACAGCTGGACCAACCATCCGTTTTATATTTGCTACCATTTCAACATATCCGGCAATCTGAATGAAATAGAAAATTCTGCCTTAGGACGGGATGTGTTCACATACGATAATGACAACAAGATTATCGGCATAAGCCGTATGAGAAATATATTGAGTGATGACAAGAAAAACCAGTTTGAATATGCCGACAGCCTGCTTATAAGACGGACTACAAGCCCTTCTCCATCGACAGTGCATTCTTTCTCTTACTATCCTTCGGGAGTATTAAAAGAAATCACTCCCGAGAGGGGCATTTACTACAATAAGTATCAGCCGCTCGGCAAGCTCGAATTTGACGAAGAAGGAAAGCTCGTCAGGACAGAGTCAGCTCGCACTTTCAACCCTTTTCTCGAAGGCCCCGGTGGATACAACGCCGACACACGCAATGTATGCACTTTCAAATATGATAAAAAAGGTCTATGTATTGAGAAAAGAGAAATCATAGCCTATAAAACGTCGAGCAACCCAACAGACACGCTTGTGTGCATAAGCAAGTACGACTATAATTCTAACGGAGACCTTACGAACTGGACATATGACGGTGGTACATATTTCGAAATAAACGGAAATCAATGGAGAATAACTGACAGAAATTTCTCTATAAAATTCGACTATACATATGACGACAACGGCAACTGGCTGACCCAGACTATGACGTTGCCCGACTGCTATCAGGAAGTCTACTCTATGCTTAAGTTTTATGAGGTGAATGCCAATGGCTATTTTGCAAGCAACAGAGCACCCTCCAAACTGCCTGCCGAACAAAAGCCGGTTGTAAAATTCTCTCGAGAGATTCCAAATTATTACAATATCAGTCCGGAAGAGGCGAAATAGGCCTCAATGTCTAAAAAAACGAAAACCGACAGAGGAAGAGTTTTTATAAGAACGAAAAGACTGTAAATACCGTGATAATAACAGAGGCTGATTCATTTGGAAAACAAACAATACGTCTTGTGTACAACTCTCTATATTCCAGACAAATTGTATAATCACCCTATAAGAACAAAGTATATCATATACTACTAACATTTAGATTGTAATGAAAAATTTTTATTTGTCAGTAATATCTTTACTCGCACTTGTTTTTGCCGGTTGCGAGGAGAAAGTGACTTGTCTACACTACAACGAAACTGATGGAGTTTTGGAAATATCCAAAGCAGCCGAACTTCATTATGTCTACGAGGTTGCGAAAAAATATAAAGAAACTCGTGAAAGTTTTCAGACGGACAACGGAAGGATGATTGCTTTTGAGGATGCATGTCTGAGACTAATCAACGATATTGAGATAAAAGAAAGTTGGACACCAATTCCATTTTTCTTTGGTTATTCAATAAAAAGTTTTGATGGAAACAATTACAAGATTACATTCAAGGATGTTGAGTACATACTTCCAGCCACTGACGACGGGCATCCGGCAAATCCTTATTTCATGCATTACGGATTGTTCGAATCATTGAGCGATTGTGAAGTGAGGAATCTTCTCTTGGAAGGAGAAATTTCAGTGAGAAATAAAGATATTGTATACGATTATAATATTGGTATTGGTGCGGTTGCCGGTGAGCTTACAAATGGAACTGTTGAGAACTGCATCTCACGGGTAAAAATATCATTTGAGGATGAGAAAGGCTGCGGTAAGGTCGAAATCGGAGGTATAACCGGAGGATTCAGCAATATTTCGAATTCTATTACATTGACCGGTAAAATAGTCAATGAAGGGGATATTTCGGTAAAAGGATGCTACAGTGTGTACTTAGGCGGGTTAGCAGGAACAGCCGGCGACAAAATAGAAATATCCGGAAACGTGAATTTGGAAAACAAGGGCAATCTATCCGTAGAATGGGACAGAATGGCGTTGCAGATTAATAACGAAGACAGTTACAATAATATCGGAGGTGTCTTTGGAAAATTGGAAGTCTACAAAGGCCCTGTGAAGAACATTTATAATTGCGGAAATATTATAGTAAATACGCAGGATATTCCTACGACCTTCCAATTAGGTGGTGTCTGCGGTATGTTTGGCAAATCATATGATGGACGCAACCTTATTGAGGTTTTTGGGATGAAAAATTCCGGGACTATCAAAGTCGAGGGTAAAGGAATAGGTAAGTATAGTTGTGTCGGAGGAGTCATTGGCGATTGCAATTCCGGGTACTTTCACCAACTTCTGAATGAAGGTAAAATAATTATTCCTGATGATTCTAATTTGAAAATCGGAGGCCTTCTAGGCTATGAGACCGGATTGGGGTACACAAGTTATCTTCTCTCATGTAGTGAGGATAAAGTGGGCGATTTCAAGGTTTTTAACTATTCTCAATTTCCATTATTTGAGAAGGTTTGCACCGAAAAACATGACAAATCTCAAGAATAGATTACCTCTTTTGTATTTCGGAATTATGTCGGTGATACTTCAGGAGTTCATCGTCTCTGTCATACATAGCGGCATTCCATTTTTTTAGGCGACAATCTTTTATAAAAAGCATAAATCCGGACTCTGAGTCAGTGGTCAGAGCCCGGATTTATGCTTTGATTATAATGGGATTGAAAAGACAGGTCAGAGGCCAATCTTGAAGCCTAACTGTATAAGGCCCTGGGCGCCGAAGCCGAGCTCGCCGAACATGGCCACAGAACGGCTCAGCCCTACCTGAGCGCAGAGAGGATTGATCTGGAATGCGCAGTATGCCTTGTTCTTGCTGTCGTCGGGCCATGTCTCATGCATAATTACCGAACCGAGGGCACCCTTTGCATACAATGTCACAATCGAGTTGCGGTAATAATCATACCGCAGATTGAGCATAATGGCATGATAGTAGAACTTATTCTCATCGTAATGCTTGCGCGATGTGCTTGAGAATGTATAGCTCGGACCGAGCCAGAATCCGGGAGCCACATGGAAGTTAAGTCCGGCATTGATAGCACCCCATGCATTATTGACCGACGGTCCTCCGTCATGACAGTCCATTGCATCCATCTGGGTATATGCACCATAGCTTACGGTAAGTTCGGTCTGGGCTTGTGCACCGGATACAATACCGACAATCATCATTAGAGCAAGAATAATCTTTTTCATAACTTTTATTATATTTTTAAAAATTTCTGTCATCGTATTAACAAACGTGAAATGACATGGTTCATCACCACATGGAAAAGATGCAAATTTTCACATCGGGAAAACTGACCATATTTTACTCCATTCGTCGCAAATTATCAACTTTTGGGATTATACATTTGTTACCTTATTGCATTAACTTTGCGCCGAGTATTCGGACACAGACAAGCAACTATTATTTATGAGACCGACACTTCCTCACATCCACTTCTACCGCGGACTGAAAGCGGCTGTATCACTGGCTCTATTCGCGTCGTCCGCCACAATGCACGCACAGATGCCTGAAACCGGCGGCGAAACCGTGTCGCTCGATTCCTGCCGCGCCATGGCCATGGCCAACAACAAGCAGTTGCGCATCCAGGCAGAGCAGATACGAGCCGCAGGATATCAGAAAAAAGAGGCATTTGCCGCATATCTCCCTCAGATTGATTTTGCAGGAGGATATGTCTACAACTCCAATGACATAAACATACTTGGAGCCGACCAGCATCTGCCGATAATGAACTTCGACGGACAGGGATACACATTCGACCTGGTGACAAATCCGGCCACAGGTCTGCCGCTTGTAGTCGACGGAAAGCCGGTGCCCAAACAAGTGGCATATCTGCCTAAGTCGGCGATGAGCTTCGACATGCATAATGTATTTTTTGGAGCCGTAACCCTTACGCAGCCGATATTCATGGGTGGCAAGATTGTAGCCATGAACAAGATTACCGGATATGCCGAGGAACTGGCCAAATCGATGCATGAAAACGGCGCACAAGACATTATATATGCCGTCGACGCCGCCTATTGGCAGGTAGTGTCGCTCAATGCGAAGAAGAAACTCGCCGTGAGCTACGTAGCCCTACTTGATACTCTGCACCGCAATGTGCAGGCCATGATTGACCAGGGGGTAGCTACACGTTCCGACCTCCTGACTGTCGACGTCAAACTCAATGCAGCCAACGTAGATCTCGTAAAGGTCGAAAACGGTCTGTCGCTCTCCAGAATGGCGCTCGCCCAGATATGCGGACTCCCGGTCAACACCCAAATGGCGCTGAAAGACGAATATGCGCCTCACACCGACGACGCCCCTGTAGCCACTACATACAATATGCCGGATGTGTATTCACGCCGACAAGACCTGCACGCATTGGAACTCGGAATAAAAATAGCCGACCAGCAAAGCAAGATAGCCATGTCGTCGATGCTACCTACGGCAGCCCTCATCGGCTCATATACGGTAAGCAATCCCAACATGAACGACGGCTTCGAGAAAAAATTCGGAGGCTCATGGCACATCGGAGGCGTGATACGCATACCGCTGTGGCACTGGGGCGGGAACTACAACAAATACCGCGCCGCGCGCACTCAGGCCAACATCATGCGCCTGCGACTCGAAGACGCCAAAGAGATGGTCGACCTCCAGGTAAGCCAGGCGGCCTACAAGGCTCGCGAAGCCATGAAGACCTACGACATGACACGCGCCAACCTGCGTCAGGCCGATGAAAACCTGCGCCAGGCACAACTCGGATTCAAGGCCGGCGTACAGACCACCGACAACGTCATGGAGGCCCAGACAGCATGGCTGAAAGCCAACTCCGAGAATATCGATGCAGAAATCGACGTATGCCTCTGCCGTGTATACTTGTCAAAGGTGCTCGGAACTCTCGAATATCCCCACGAATAATAATCACTTCATCGCATATACTCATATGGCAACCAACGATTCAACACCGACACCGGTCAAACAGGAGCGCGACAACAAGCTCGTAGGATCACTCGTCATAGTGGTCATCGTCACCGCACTGGTGGCCCTAATCGGATTCCTGTTTCTGAAGCCCTCGTCCGATGTACTTGAAGGACAGGCCGAGGCCACATCAATCCGCATATCAGGCAAACTGCCCGGACGCGTAATGGAAATATACGTGGAAGAGGGACAGAAAGTAAAAGCCGGCGACACACTCGTGCATATCCACAGCTCACTCGCCGATGCAAAGATGTATCAGGCCGAGGCTGTAAAAAATGCCGCAGCAGCCCAGAACCGCAAGATTGACGCCGGCACACGCTCACAAATCATACAGAGCGCCTACGACCTATGGCAACAGGCTCTCGCCGCACGAAATATATCTGAAAAGACCTACAACCGCATGGAGAATCTCTACAAGCAGGATGTAGTAAGCGAGCAGCGCCGCGACGAAGCCAAAGCTGCATTTGAGGCGGCAAAAGCCGGCGAAAGCGCAGCCCGAAGCCAGTACCAGATGGCCAAGGAGGGTGCACAGAAGCAGGACAAGGAGAGCTCACAGGCCATGGTCGATGCTGCAGCCGGAGGAGTGATGGAAGTACAGGCTCTTTTGCAGGACCAGTACCTGACGGCTCCCTACGACGGTGAAATCGACGTAATCTATCCCCACGAAAGCGAGCTGGTGTCGCTCGGCACACCCATCATGAGCCTGCTTAAGATTCAGGACAAATGGGTCACTTTCAACGTGCGCGAACAGTTGCTCGGCAAGCTGACCATGGGCACTGAAATCGAGCTTGAGATACCATCTCTTGAAAAGAAAGTAAAGGGCACGGTATACTATGTGCGCGACATGGGCGACTACGCGGCATGGCGTGCGACAAAAGCCACCGGCGAGTGGGACTCCCGCACATTTCAGGTGAAAGTACGTCCCAACGAACCGGTCGATGACCTACGCCCCGGCATGACCGTCATCTGGCACAAACCCAACTGACAACTGCCGGGAATGCTCACCGACCTCATCAACCATTTCGCCTCTAATCAATCTCCGACAAATAAACAATAAGCTATGCGCAAAGCCATTATCGACGGATTCCGCCAACTGGTAAGCAGGCCTATCTACCTGATTGTAATGGTAGTGGTGCCGATGGTTACGGCGTGGTTTCTGATCGACCTGATGAGAGAAGGACTGCCGTTGCAGCTCCCTACCGCCATCGTCGACCTCGACCATACCACAACCTCACGTCGCACCGCACGCAATCTCGCCGCCAACGAACTTGTCGACGTGGTCTACTCTCCGGAGACATACCACGACGCCATGGAACTGCTGCGCAAAGGCAAGATATACGGGTTCTTCATGATTCCGTCCAACTTTGAGCGCGATGCCGTAAGCAGAAAAGAGACCACCATCACCTACTATGTCAATCTTGCATATTATGTGCCCGGCTCCCTGTCGTTCAAATCGTTCAAACAGACTGCCGTAACTACTACAGGCGGCATAATGGTGACATCGCTGGTAAGTGCCGGAGTCGACGAAGGCATGATACGCAACATGATACAGCCGGTGGTAACTCAGGTACATCCCTATGGCAACCCCTGGACCAACTACTCGATATATCTCAGCAACTCGTTTATCCCCTGTGCCCTGCAACTCATAATCTTTCAGATTACAGCCTTCTCATTCCTTCAGGAAATCAAACGCGGAAGCTCGATACGCTGGATACAGGATGCCGGCGGCTCTATAGTAAAAGCCTGCTTCGGCAAACTTATTCCGCAATATCTGATATTTGCCACCGTAGGCATGGCCATGCTCGGCATGCTCTACGGATTCAGCCATTTCCCCCTCAACGGGAGCACACTCGGAATGGTAACAGCCATGCTGCTGTTTATCGCGGCAAGCCAGGCCTTCGCGCTTACCATATGCTCGATAATTCCCAATCTGAGGTTCGCGCTGTCGATACTCTCACTTATCGGCATACTGTCGTTCTCGATAGCCGGCTTCTCATTTCCCGTCGAGCAGATGTATGGAGGCGTAGGCATATTCTCCTATATACTGCCTATCCGCTACTATTTTCTTATATATATCAACACCGCGCTCAACGGCTATGAGCTATACTACTGCCGCTGGGAGTTTGTGGGCCTCATTGTATTCCTCGCGCTGCCGTTTACAATGCTGTGGAAGCTGAAACGCTACGCATATCATCCAGTATACATACCCTGATACATACATGCCACGCATATTTTCACATATCAGACAATGGTGGACGACACTTTACCGCTCGCTCCTCAACGGCTACAGGCTCATATGGAGCGACAAAGGGGTAATGCTGTTTTTCATAGCTCTGCCACTGCTCTATCCGGTCACCTACACGCTTATCTACAATCCGGAAGTCGTCACCGACCTGCCTATGGCCGTTGTCGACAACAGCCGCACTGCCGAGTCACGCGAACTCGTACGCATGATTGACGCCACGCAGTATATAGGTGTGGCCGGCTATGCGTCGTCGCTTCAAGAAGCCAGGGACTGGGCCAAAGAGCGTAAGGTTTACTCAATACTGGTTATCCCGGAGGACTATGCCCGCAAAATCGGACGCAGCGAGCAGACGGTATTACCCCTTTACACCGACATGAGCCTGCTGCTGAGATACCGCAGCATACTCTTTGCGATGACCGACCTGCAACTGCAGCTCGGTGCCGACATACGCACAGAGGCCCTTGACCGTACTCCGGCAGCATTTGTCACCGCACCACAGGAATCCGTGAAAGGAGTCGACACACAATCGTTCTTCCTCGGCGACCCCACACAGGGATTTGCATCATTCATTATGGTCGGACTCGTAGTGCTCATCCTGCAGCAGAGTGCCGTGCTCGGCGTAATGATGCTTGCAGGAGGGTCGCGTGAGCGACGCCGAATAAACGGTGGCATTGACCCGCAGGAAATCGAAGGGCCCTTGTCGGCCTCAATCCTCGGTAGGGCACTTGCGGTATTTACCATCTACATGCCTCTTACCGTATATATCCTGCACTACATACCTGTGATGTTCAGCCTGCCCCACATCGGCGCCACTGCCGACTACCTGCTTTTCATGGCCCCGATGCTGCTGGCATCGATATTCCTCGGGCAGGTTCTCTCAGTGATGATATCAGAGCGTGAAAGCTGCTTCCCGGTATTTGTGTTTACCTCCGTATTATTCCTGTTCCTGTCGGGACTCACATGGCCGCGCACTGCCATGAACCCGCTGTGGAGCATAATTTCCGGATTCATCCCTGCTACATGGGGTGTCGAGGGATTTGTCGGCATAAATGCCAATGGAGCCACTCTTGCAGACATGTCGACCCAGTATGGCATGCTTTGGGTACTGACAGCCTCCTACTTCATCATCGCATGCTTTACCGAGCGCTGGGCCCGCAGTTACGACCGCCGTCATTTCCGGCTCCCCTCAGTGCCATGATTTCAACGTCCACATACCCACATGATAATTGAAACACAAGCGCCGTATCGTCATGAAAACGATACGGCGCTTGTTTATGTTACGGTTGATATTACTTATCCACAGGGACGGTTTAGTCGATGATGCCGTTGGCGCGGAATACCTTCTGAATCTTCTCGAGAGCGGTAGTCACCTGCTCCATTGTGTGTGTGGCCATCAGCGAGAAGCGGATGAGAGTGTCGTGGGGAGCCACGGCGGGAGAAACCACAGGGTTTACAAAGATGCCCTCTTCAAGAAGGTCGCGGGTGATTGTGAATGTCTTATAGTTGTCGCGTACGAACAGAGGGATAATCGGAGTAGAAGTATTACCAATCTCAATGCCCATATTGCGGAAACCGTCGAGAGCATAGTGGGTAAGTTTCCAGAGGTTTTCCTGACGTTCGGGTTCCTGCTCCATAAGGTCGATGGCAGCCAATGCGGCAGCTGTCGATGCGGGAGTGATGCTCGCGGTGAAGATATATGAACGCGAGTGGTGGCGCAGGAAGTTGGTTATCTCCTTGTCGGTAGCGATAAATCCGCCAAGCGACGCAAACGACTTGGAGAATGTGCCCATGATGAGATCGACATCGTCGGTAAGACCGTAGTGGTCTACCACACCGCGTCCACCCTTGCCGAACACTCCGATACCGTGGGCCTCGTCAATCATCACGCTTGCGTTGTACTGCTTAGCCAGCTTCACCATTTCGGGGATGTTGGCCACATCGCCCTCCATAGAGAACACACTGTCGCTGACAATCAGTTTCACCTTGTCGGGGTCACACTTCTTGAGCTGCTGCTCGAGCGACTGCATGTCGTTGTGCTTGTACTTCAAAGCATGGGAGTACGACAGGCGCCGTCCGTCGATAATCGACGCATGATCCTGCTCGTCAAAAATCACATAGTCCTCACGACCTGTAAGAGTTGACACGACACCCAGATTTACCTCAAATCCGGTAGAGTATATCATTACATCCTCCTTGCCTATATATTCGGCGATACGCTGTTCGAGTTTCTTGTGGAGATCAAGCGTACCGTTGAGGAAGGGCGAACCGGCACATCCGGTACCATATTTTCTGATGGCCTCTATCGCAGCCTCCTTTACCTTGGGATGATTTACAAGACCGCTGTAGCAATTGCTGCCGAACATCAGTACCTTCTTGCCATCCATGATGACTTCAGGATCCTGCTCTGATTCGATGGCACGGAAATAAGGGTATACCCCGAGGGCTTTTGCTTTCTGCGGCTCTGTATATTTGGCCAGCTTGGATTGTAGGAGCTTCATATTTCGTTACGGTGAATTATATCTGTTCTGCTACGTCAGAATATTCATTAGGTTTAAAATCAGGCACACAGGCGGATACAGCACTGCTCAGCCGCTCTGAATTTTGCAGGCTGCAAAGATAACTAAAATTTGGAATTGAGTGTCCCCTCTTCACTTTTTTTCACACTTGCCGAAGTTATATCTCCCTGTCTCTCAACTTCAGCGACAGTGCCGGGCTCTGGAGTAGGCGGCAATATTTCCTTTGCCATGCCGGAGCGAGTACTCTTTATACGCATCTTCACAGCATCAAATCCCTCGCCATAGACACCGTTGACATTGGCCTGGGTGATGAAAGCGTTGTGGTCGATAGAGCGCGCGATACGAAATATATTTCCCGACTCATACTTACGACACATCACGAGGAGCACCTTCACGGCCTCCTTGCTGTACCAGCCCATGCCGTCGAGCACAGTACAGCCGCGGTGGGCATTATTGTTGATAGCGTCGGCAATCTCGCGCCAATGTTTCGATATGATGATAAACTGCACGGTCTGGCGATTGGAGTTAATGACAAGATCGGCCATGTACGACGCGAGAAATGTCACGATAAGGCCATACACCACCTTGTCAATCTGATGGAACACCAGAAACGATGACGATATGATAAGGAAATCGCAATATATCATCATACGCCCTATCGACACGTCATTGTGTTTCGACACCATGGCAGCCACGATATCCGTGCCGCCGGTACTTCCGTTGTGGGAGAACACCAGACCTACACCCACACCGCAGAGAGCCCCGCCGATAACAATATTCATGAATGTCTGCTGGGCTATCAGCGGCTCGGGAAACAGTGGCTGCAATATACCTATCAGACCATTGAGCACCGTAGCGCTGAACACCGTACGCAATACAAACTGCTTGCCTACTACCCTGTATGCCATGGCAAGAAGCAGAAGGTTGAGCACATACGAGGTAATGGCCACAGGTATCCCGCCAAGGAAATATACCAAAGAGCCTACTCCTACCAGACCGCCGATTACAATCTTTTCAGGCAACACAAATGCCGAGAAGCCGAAAGCATAACAGGCCAGACCCAATACGATTATCACGTAGTCTTTATAAGACATCCATAATTTCTCACGCGATAACATGACTTTTTTATTGATTGATTTCTTGAATAAATTTGACCTGCAAAATTACGTCAATCCCGTATCTTGGCAAACTGTTTTCATAAAATTATTTTGCCTGGAAACGCAGCAACAGCACTTCCTGGCGCACGTCGCAACTGCGCTGCCTGAAATGCTTCAGCAACTGAAACTCATATCTGTCGGCATGCTCCGGCAGCCATTTGCGGCCATCCTCCACCCCGATAAGCATCACCCCCGACTCGGGATTGTCAAGCTCAAACGGCCTCACACGGTCAGCTGTATAGAAGTCGGCGGTGAAGAATCGGAGCATGTCGGTCGAGACATGTGCATATATCGGCCCATCAGGCTGCACTTTGGCTGCGGCTTCAGCAATCGCCCTGTCGCTTTTGGCATTTATGATTCCGGGCTGATATGTGCCGCCGAAAGCTATATAGAGGAGCCATATAGTGGTCAGAGTAGCCGGGAACGAGAGTTTCTTAGGTCCGCGCCACAGAAGCAAGGTCACGGCTGCCATTATGGTCGACAGCGACACGCACACCCATTGTGCCACTCCGCCGCTGTTGTATAGCGATGTCACCATCATGGCCTGCTCAAGAGCGTGGCGGCCGTGGAGCAGACTGTAGGGAAACCATCCGCACTGCACCACCACATAGGCTACATAAGCGGTAATCGCCGTCAGACAGATAGTCCACATAAAAGCCGAGATGGCCCGGCTGCCGGCCTTTACAAGATGCCACCCGTAGCCAGCCACCCACCATGCCAGAAAAGGATATACGGGCAGGAGATACACACTGCGCTTGCTCTTGGGTATGCAGTAGAACACAAATATAACCACAAAACATACTATCGTAAAGCACTCGGCAGGCTCCAACGCACGGAAACGTCTCCACCAGCCCTGCACATATACATGTATGCGGGTCCACACCTTGATGCGGTGCAGAGAAAGCATACTGAACAGAACGAGCAGAGTGTAAGGAAGCATTCCCAGCAGTACGGTCTGGAAATTATACCACACCGGATTCTCATGGGAGGCATAGCTCATTGTTCCCGTAAGGCGTCCGAAATTCTCCTCAAGCGCAAGACGGAGGAATTCCTCTCCGCCACGTGCATAGGCTCCGACATACCATATCATCGGAATAACACACGATGCAATGGCAATACCGAGAAGTTTTGAAAAGACTCTCCAGAAATATACTCCCCTGACCAGCATGAACAGTCCGGCCACGGCACACGGGAGCAACACCCCGACAGGCCCTTTCGAAAGCATGGCTCCCGACATCATCAGCACAGGTGCCACAGGAAATCCGTGCATACCTCGCTTCCAGTAATTATATAAAGTGAACAGCGCACCCACCATGAAGAACGTAAGGAGCATGTCCACACGGCAGGCCATACCTGCACGGTACACCTCAAACGATGTGAGCAGTATCGTGGCGCAAGCCATGGCACGCCCGCGTTGCGCTCCATTGTCGACATAAAAGCGGAATGTCCACACTGTGAGAGCTATAAGCGCGAGAGCCGACGGCATACGCGATATATACTCTGTGACCTCGCCGCCCAACAGCTTTGCGAGAAGCGCTATGCACCACGCCAGCAGCGGCGGCTTGTAGGGGATTACATCACCGTTGCTCACAGGGAGTATCCAGTCGCCGGTCTGAAGCATGGAGACTGCTACTATCGCCTCGCGTGGCTCGCCTTTCGAATGGAAAAGGGCCATTCCCAGAAATGGCAGAAGCAGAATGGCGGCTTCAAGGATGACTATGAGTGTTGAATGGCGCAGCCATAGTGACTCGGCATATGGCGGCAGGAGTGTCTCGCGCTTCATGTGTGAGTGAATTTTCAGTTGCTATTACAATAGCTTAACAATATTTACATGATTTACATGGCTTGGGAAATGCAAATTTAGACATTTTTTGCTAATTTCGCAGACAAACAACCATAACCGTATAATTATGCCCGTAAAACCTTTTGTATATCAGGCGCCATTCCCTATGTCGCCCGACAAAACCGAGTACTATCACCTCACATCCGACTATGTGAAGGTTGAGAAATGGGGCGACCGCGAGATGCTCGTGGTAGACCCCGAGGCGCTCCGCGTGCTTGCCCGTCAGGCAACACACGACAATTCGTTCATGCTCCGTCGCGAGCACAACCAGATGGTAGCCAAAATCCTTACCGACCCAGAAGCCAGCGAGAACGATAAGTTTGTGGCTCTCACAATGCTGCGCAACGCTGAAATCGCGGCTAAAGGACAGCTCCCCTTCTGCCAGGACACCGGTACGGCAATATGCATCGGCAAGAAAGGCCAGAACGTATACACCGGCGGAGGCGACGAAGAGCAGATATCCCACGGTGTATATGACACATACACAGGATGCAACCTGCGCTACTCGCAGAACGCTCCGCTTAACATGTACGACGAGGTAAACACCGGATGCAACCTTCCCGCACAGATCGACCTCTACGCTGTCGACGGCAACGAATACAATTTCCTCTTCGTGGCCAAGGGCGGAGGCTCTGCCAACAAGACCTACCTCTACCAGGAGACAAAAGCGCTGCTCAATCCCCAGAAGCTCGTGCCATTCCTCGTAGAGAAGATGAAGTCGCTCGGCACAGCCGCATGTCCCCCCTACCATATCGCGTTCGTCATCGGCGGCACATCGGCCGAAATGAATCTTGCCACCGTAAAGAAGGCATCGGTAAAATACTACGACAACCTCCCCACTACAGGCAACGAATACGGCCGCGCTTTCCGCGACGTGGAACTCGAAAAGACTCTGCTCGACGAAGCCCACAAAATAGGCCTCGGCGCTCAGTTCGGAGGCAAATATTTCGCCCATGACATCCGTGTCATCCGTCTCCCCCGCCATGGAGCATCATGCCCCGTAGGTCTGGGTGTAAGCTGCTCGGCCGACCGCAACGTAAAGGCTAAAATCAACAAGGACGGCCTTTGGATTGAGAAACTCGACACCAACCCCGGTGAACTTATTCCGGAAGAAATGCGCAATCAGGGCGAAGGCAACGCTGTGAAAATCGACCTCAACCGTCCCATGCCTGAAATTCTGGCCGAACTCACAAAGTATCCCGTATCGACACGTCTGTCGCTCAACGGCACCATCATCGTAGGCCGCGACATAGCCCACGCTAAAATCAAAGAGCGCCTCGACGCCGGCGAGCCTATGCCCGACTATCTGAAAAATCACCCCATCTACTATGCAGGCCCCGCCAAGACTCCGGAGGGCATGGCATCCGGCTCGTTCGGCCCCACTACCGCCGGACGTATGGACAGCTATGTCGACCAGTTCCAGGCTGCCGGTGGTTCGATGGTAATGATTGCCAAAGGCAACCGCTCAAAGCAGGTGACCGACGCATGCCACAAGCATGGCGGATTCTACCTCGGCTCTATCGGCGGTCCAGCTGCAATTCTGGCCTACAACAGCATCAAGAAAGTAGAATGCCTCGAATATCCCGAACTCGGCATGGAGGCAATCTGGAAAATCGAGGTAGAGGACTTCCCCGCATTTATCCTCGTTGACGACAAGGGCAACGACTTCTTCACCGAAATCGCCAACCGCTGCTCAGGTTGCCCCATCGCAAAATAACCGATTCCTATATATATTAATGTGTATCCATATCCGGACACACATTGGTACTATCCTATCCCATACCGACAGGGTTCAAGGCGTGCAAGCCTTGAACCCTGTCTTTTCATCATAAGCCTCATTTTAGCAATATCATACAATAGATTTAACCTTATTGCCAAACCAAAATGTTAAAATTCCACCCACATACTTATTTTTTGGTTAAATAATTTGCAAGAAAGAAATTAAGAACTAACTTTGCGACAGATTTATTTGTCAGACAAATCAGATAAATCCTACTAAATCGATTTAGCTCAACCCTAAAAAACACTCAACAATATGGCACTGTCACTCCAGCCATCAGGCGCATCGCTTGTCGACCAGGTCGAGGAATGCCTGCTCTCCCACTTCAAGTGCAGCAACTTGTCGATTGGCGATCCTATTCCCAACGAAAACACTTTGGCCGAGGAGCTCGGAGTAGCCCGAAGTGTGCTACGCGAATGTCTCAGCCGGCTGAAAATGTTCGGGATGATACACTCTCGTCCTCGAAAAGGGATGATTCTCGCAGAGCCCACAATACTCGGAGGCATGAAGCGCGTGATTGACCCGCGCTTTCTCAGCGAGGATACAGTGCTCGATCTGCTCGAATTCCGTATCGCTCTGGAAATAGGCATATCGGCCGATATATTCGACAAGATAAAGCCTGAAGATATCAAGGAACTGGAAGAGATCGTACGCATAGGCAAGGTCATCGAAAACAATGAGTATGCCGTGTCGAGCGAATCGTCATTCCATGCGAAACTCTATGAGATTACCGGCAACAAGACCATAGCCGAGTTCCAGGATATCATCCACCCTGTACTCACATATATAAAGAAACAATTCCGTCAGGAACTGTCGCAAATCAACCAGCGTCTCCAGGCCGAGGGTGCTACCGCATCCCATGCCGACCTGCTTTCATATCTCAAATCAGGCGACAAAGAAGGATATCGCAACGCAATAGAGCGCCACTTCGAGCTCTACCGCATATTTATGCGCGAACACTCCTTCAACTCTAAAGAATAAACACCGTAGCGGAGTTTTCTCCCGCAACGTCCCGTCCACTACATCCGACTGATATTCAGCCGATAAACGATATATAACGACGGGCGACAGGGGACACTATATGCCGTCCGGACCCATAATACGCTCTATAATAACCCTAATCAATATCATCACATGCCAAATTTCCCACGTCTGCGCGGCATGATAGCCGCCACATTCACCCCAATGACTGAAACCGGGGATATAAATTATGCCGAGATAAAGCCCTACGCCGATTATATAGCATCAACAGCTATCGATGGTGTATTTGTCAACGGCACTACCGGAGAATTCTCATCCCTCACCGTCGAAGAACGCAAGAAGATACTCGAATGCTGGATTACCGCCGCTGCCGGACGGTTCAAGGTAATATGCCATGCCGGAAGCAACTGCCAGCGCGACTCGATTGAGATTGCCGCACATGCAGCATCAATCGGAGCATACGGGATAGGATGCATCGCACCGTCTTTTTTCAAGCCGGCCACTGTAAACGACCTGATTGGCTTCTTCGCACCAATCGCCGACGCTGCGCCCGAACTGCCGTTCTACTATTACAACATGCCATCAATCACCGGAGTAAACCTACCCGTCGACAGAATTCTTGCCGAAGGGCAAAAGATTATTCCAAATCTGGCGGGAACAAAGTTTACCCACAACAATCTTATGGAAATGGAAATGTGTATCGACCTCGACGGAGGCGCTTTCGAAGTGCTGCATGGATACGACGAGATACTGATTGCCGGTCTGTCCATGGGTGCGAAAGCCGGTGTGGGCAGCACATACAACTACATCCCTGAAATATACGACGGCATATTCCGGGCAATGGAGGACGGCGACCTGACAACAGCCCGCGAACTGCAGAAGAAATCAATAAAGACAGTCGAGGTTATCATACGCTACGGCGGTGGAGTACGCGGCGGCAAAGCAATCATGAACCTCATAGGCATAAAATGCGGAGAATGCCGACCGCCACTCTCGCCTCTTGCTCAGGAGGAATATGCAGCTCTTGAAGCCGATCTTGATGCACTCGGATTCGTGAAAAAATAAAAAGAGAGGCTATCGGAGTTTCCTCGTTAGGGAACAGTCGGGAAAGCTGTCAATATCCTCTCTTCAATCTATGTATGAATCAACAAAGATATATAGAATCCGAAACAGCAGCTAATTGCTTTTTGTATTTTTAACATAAAAGTACAAAAAGCCACACGACATTATCACACCGACCATCAACTCTCCCGTCATAACCACCATGAATGCATCCTTAAAATTCGCCATAGCCTCGCTATATGCCGCAGCATGTCTGTCAGCCATGGCAGGAAGTCCTCGAATAGAATTCCGGCATCCGGTAGTACCGGTACTCTCGCGACTAACCCACTCGCCGGCCTTACGGATGACAGCTATCGCCGACGGCAATGCCACTATTTTGAAAGGGATGACGCTGGATTTCGGCGAAAGTACCGACCCTACCGATATACGGTCCATAGGACTGTATGTCTCGGCCGATTCCACCTCCTTCGACCGAGTACATTGTATCGGCAGCGCCACGACCGACGGACAGGCAAAAGTGAAGCTCGTGCTCAATGCACCTCTCTCTGCCGACACCACCTACATGTGGCTCGGAGTGACGCTGCGCGATTCCATCGACCTTACCCACCGCATATCTTTGAAATGCGCCCGCATCGACACTGGCAGAGGCACCCTGCGTTTCCGCAGTCACACATCTCCTCTACTGCGCACAGGAGTAGCCCTGCATACTGCCGGACGCGATGGAGTCGCGTCATGCCGCATACCCGGCATCGCAACAGCCCCCGACGGCACACTTCTCGCCATCTACGACGCTCGATATGATTCCGCGCGCGACCTCCAGGGAAACATCGACATCGCTCTGCAGAGAAGCCTCGACGGAGGGTCGACCTGGACTCCGATGCAGCCCGTACTTGATATGGGTACATGGGGCGGACTCGCGGAAAAGCACAACGGCGTAAGCGACGCATGCATACTGGTCGACCGCAATACGGGCCGCATATTTGTAGCCGGACTGTGGATGCACGGGATGCTCGACGCCGACGGCAAGTGGATTGAAGGGCTCGACAGCACATCCGACTATTGGATACACCAATGGAAAGGTCGCGGCTCTCAGCCCGGTACAGACATTCGCAGTACATGCCAGTTCCTGATTACCCACAGTGATGACGGAGGAGTAACCTGGAGTTTTCCCGACAACATAACAGCCCACACAAAGCGCCCCGAATGGTGGCTGTTTGCCCCTGCGCCCGGCCAGGGTATCACACTCTCCGACGGCACGCTCGTATTCCCCACCCAGGGACGGGACAGCAAGGGCATCCCATACAGCAATATCACATACAGCACCGACCACGGACGCACATGGACCACCGGCAATCCGGCCTACGACGATGTGACTGAGTGCAATGCCGCAGAACTGTCCGACGGCTCGATAATGCTCAACATGCGCGACAACCGCAACCGTGGTCACATCAGCCCCAACGGGCGCCGCGTGTGCACAACCACCGATTTAGGCCGCACATGGACCGAGCATCCGACCTCGCGCAAGGTGCTGACCGAGCCGACATGCATGGCAAGCCTATACCGCCACGAATACATCGCTCCCGACAGCTCCAAGGCATCAGTGCTGCTGTTTGCCAACCCTGCCCACCACAAACTGCGCCGCAATCTCACTCTCAGGGCAAGCCTCGACGACGGCGCCACCTGGCCCGAAGCCAACAGCATCATGTTTGACGAGACACGGGGCATGGGATACTCAAGCATCACAGCCATAAATCCTGGTGCAATCGGGATACTCTACGAAAGCGGTCTGGCCGACATGGTGTTCGTAAGAATCGAATTAAATGAAATCCTCAAACAGAAATAAACCACAATGGCACCATTAATCAACAGAAACACCCGCACATATGCCTGGATAGTTGTAGCATTGCTATGGATTGTAGGGATGCTCAACTATATGGACCGCCAGATGCTGTCCACTATGCGCGAGTCAATCATGATTGATATCTCCGAACTTGAGTCTGCGGCCAACTTCGGACGTCTGATGGCCGTGTTCCTTTGGGTGTACGGCATAATGAGCCCCTTCTCCGGAATCATCGGCGACCGCATCAGCCGCAAGTGGGTAATAGTGTCGGCACTGTTCGTATGGTCGTTTGTCACATTCATGATGGGATATGCCACATCGTTCAGCCAGCTGTACATATTGCGTGGCATCATGGGAGTGAGCGAGGCTCTGTATATGCCGGCTGCATTGTCACTCATAGCCGACTACCACCGTGAGCGCACTCGCTCGCTGGCCATAGGCATCAATATGACCGGCATCTACTTCGGTCAGGCCATGGGCGGCTTCGGCGCCACTCTGGCTGTTATGTACGGATGGCACGGCACATTCCACAGCTTCGGCCTCATCGGTATCGCCTACAGTGTGGTGCTTATGTTCCTGCTCTACGACACACCGCGCCATATCGGCGCCGTGAAGACCGAGGAAAAGAAACGACTCCCCGTATTCAAGGGTATGGCAATGCTGCTTGCCAACGTATCCTTCTGGGTGATTCTCTTCTATTTCTGCGTGCCGTCGGTACCCGGATGGGCCACTAAAAACTGGCTCCCCTCGCTCTTCGCCTCAAGCCTCGGCATCGATATGGAGGTCGCCGGACCAATCGCCACGATTTCAATTGCCGTATCCTCGTTTGCCGGAGTATTGCTCGGTGGATTTATATCCGACCGCTGGGTGATGCGCAATGTGCGCGGTCGCATCTACACAGCCGCCATAGGCCTGTCGCTGATGATTCCCGCTCTTCTCTGTATCGGCTACGGCCACACTTTGCTCCCCGTTGTCGCCGGAGCAGTGCTGTTCGGAGTAGGATTCGGATTCTTCGACGCCAACAACATGCCTATCGTGTGCCAGTTTGTATCGTCGCGCAGCCGGGCCACGGCCTACGGTATAATGAACATGTGCAGCGTGTTTGCAGGCGCCGCCGTCACAGACCTGCTTGGCCGCTCTATGGACACCGGCAATCTCGGCCGCGATTTCGCCATGCTGTCAATACTCGTCACATTCACAATAATAGTAATACTTACCTGCCTGCGCCCGACTACAGTCGACATGAGCGACAGCGATGCCTCATCATCGACAGCAGACAGTAGCGAATGCAGACAGCATGCATGAACCTGAATTTATATCACCAATAACACCAATCTATGTTGAATCAATTTTGTAATTTTAGAAAAGTATACCGCTATGCGACGGTATTGCTGGCCTTAGGTATGGCCATGCAGCCCGCCGAGAGCTACGCGTCACCCGCCGACAAGACAGCGACGCAGGCCGTGATAACGGTAAAAGGGCAAGTGAGCGATTCATCAAACGAGCCGCTCATCGGAGCCACAGTACGTGTGAAAGGTCATTCCGACGGAGTTATGACCGACATCGATGGGAAATTTTCAATCTCAGCTCCCGCCAACGGCACAATCGTCGTGACCTATGTAGGCATGACTACACGGGAGATTCCTGTCAACGGCCGGCAGAAGATTGACATCACCCTCGACAACAATGCCGTAAATCTCGATGATGTGGTAGTAATCGGCTACGGCACTCAGTCGAGAGCCACAGTAACAAGCGCCATCACCAAGGTCAAGGCCGAGGATATGGCTGTAATGCCGAGCAACAATGTCATGTCGATGCTTCAGGGAAAAGTACCAGGCATGCAGGTCAATTTCTCATCGGGACGTCCCGGTGTCAGTCCGGCGGTCACCATACGTGGCGGCACTACAACCACTCCCGGTTCCGACGCTCCACTATACATAATCGACGGTGTGATACGCACAATCACCGACCTCAACTATGCCGATATCGAATCGGTCGAGGTGCTGAAAGACGCAGCCTCGACAGCTATATATGGTGCGAAAGCGGCCAACGGTATCGTGATGATTACCACAAAACAGGGCAAAAAGGGTGCAGGACGCATCTCTGTAAGCTATGGCCTGTCGATTGACCATCAGCCGAAACGCATACCTATCAGCGATGCACGCGAGTATCTTTCGATTACACGAGAAGCCGCCACGAGGGCCTACAATCCCGACAAGTATCTCAACGGATCATTCGGCATGAGCACCAACAATGTTATCGACAGCTATGTCAACTGCGCGTTTCTCGATGACTGGATTACCAGATATGGCCAGGGATATGTAGAGAACCTGCTGACCAACCGCGGCTGGGAGACCATGGAAGACCCGGCAACCCCGGGCAAGATGCTCCTCTTTAAAAACGAGGACTTTCAGGACAATCTCATGCGCAACCCCATCAACCACGACTTCAACATCAACTTCTCGGGAGGCAACGACCGCGGCACATATTATATGAGCCTCGGATATCTGAAGCAGGACGGTATCGTCATCGGCAACGACTACGACCGCTGGAGCTTCACCGCCAACGGATCGTACAAGGTGATGAACAACGTTACCGTGCGCAGTTCGGTCAACTATATCTCTCGAAAGTTTGTCGGCCTCAACGAAAACAACGTTATGGCCCGCGCCTCGCTCATGCCTCCCACCACACGCCAGTACTACGAGGACGGCCGTCCGGCTCCGGGCGAGAACACAGCATCGTTCCGCACCCGACTCCATGAGGTGTATTACCAGTCGAAATACAACGCCGTCGACCGCGCCAACCTTATGGCACAGCTCGACTGGGAGCCCATCAAAGACCTCCACATCCGCCCGCAGTTCTCCTTCCGCCTCGACAACACCAAAAACCATCAGTTTGAACGCGCCAACGAAGTGCAGAAATCACGCATTGCCAAGAGTGAGCGCGACATGAACAAAAACTACCAGTATGAAATCGTAGCCAACTACAAGAAGACCCTCTGGAACAAGAACAACTTCGACTTCATGGTAGGCTACACACATACCTACACCGACGGCTTCGACTCCACCCTTCAGGGTATGAACGGAACATCCGACAAAATCGAGACCATCAACGGCGTAGGCGAGCTCAATCTCTCCAATACCTCGACCGTACAGTCCTACAAGAAGATGTCGTCGTACTTCGGACGTATCAACTACAACTACGACATGAAGTACCTCCTCTCGCTCAGCATCCGCTACGACGGTTCGTCGCACTTCGCCGAAAACCACAAGTACGGTACATTCCCCGGCATCTCGGCCGGCTGGAACGTGCACCGCGAGGCTTTCTTCGAAAAGCTCACTCCGGTAGTCAACAACTTCAAGATTCGCGGCAGCTGGGGTAAGGCCGGCAACGACAACCTCTCGCTCGCCAACACCCAGGGCAAGTATGCCGCAGGCAACAACTACGGCGGCGAGGCCGGTCTGCTCAACACCGTGCTCGCCAACAGCGACCTCCTCTGGGAGGAGACCACATCGGCCGACCTCGGCTTCGACCTCGGTCTCTTCAACAACCGCATCTCTCTTACCTTCGACGTATACCGTAAGGAGACATCCAACCGTCTTATCGACGAAAAGCTCTGGTCGGAGACCGGTTTCTCCTCAATCAAGTCCAACTACGGCTCGCTCATCACCAAGGGCCTCGAGACATCCATCAGCGCCACCGCCATCCAGACCCGCGACTTCACCTGGGACATCGACGCCGGATTCGCATTCTTCCGCACCATTGTGGGCAAGCTCCCCAACAACGGCGTCCCGCGCAACCGTATCAACGGCGGTGTCATCTTAGATGAGAAGCTCGGCAAGTATATAGAGGTAGGCGGTCTCGCCGAGGGCGAACGCTTCGGCGCACAGTTCGCATTCAAGATGGACGGCGTATATGCCACCGACGAGGAAGCCGCAGGCGCTCCCTACGACAAGATTGTGCATGCCACCCGCCTCGGCCAGGGCAAGGTTGGAGGCGACGCCATCTGGCACGACTTCGACAAGAACGGTATCATCGACCAGTACGACATGTACCTCTGCGGCTATATCAACCCCGACAAGATGGGCTCGTTCAACAACACATTCCGCTACAAGAACTTCACCCTGCGCGTGATGACCGACTTCTCGGCCGGCAACGTAATCGACAACCGTTTCCGCGCACAGGCCAACGGTAACCTCCGCCACAACTACGCCACTCTCCACGAGACCGCCACTTCGGCCACCTGGCACAAGCAGGGCGACATCGCCACCATCCCGCGCTACGACGTCAACGCCGACCTCGGCGACGGCAAGCGCAACCACGTGCGCGGTGCCAACGGCGCCAACTGTCCGCTCGGCTTCACCAGCACCTACGGCAGCAACGAGGGTACATCCAACTCCCTCTACATCTCCAAGGGCGACTATCTGGCATTCCGTGAGGTTTCGCTCACCTACATGCTCCGCAACAAGTTCCTGGAGCGCAACCACCTCGACAACGTCACACTGACCGCCGCCGTCTACAACCTCGGCTACATCACCGCCTACGAGGGTCTAACCCCGGAGATTATCGGTGCCGACCTCGGCCAGTATCCGCGTCCGCGCTCGTTCCTCTTCACTCTTAACTTCACCTTGAAATAAAAGTACTGCGATATGAATTTCAAAAATATAATCTGCCTCGGTGCGCTCGCTATTGCCATGAGCGCATGCGAGAGCCAGCTCGAAATCGACCCCATATCCGACATCTCCAACGCCAACTACTGGCAGAGCTCGAGCGATGTTGAGGGCTATCTCACCGGTACCTACGGCAACTTCCGTTCGCTCATCGACCGCGTCACCTATGGCGAGGACCGTGGCGACGCCCTGCAGCCCGGTTCGCGTGGCGGTGTGTCGAGAGCCCACACCCAGCGCCTCGACAACGAGAACGGCTACGACTGGAAGGTGATTTTCACCAATCTCCACCACGTCAACATGATTATCAAGAACACGCCCGCCATCAGCTTCAGCGACCAGAATGCCAAGAACCGCATTCTTGCCCAGGCCTACACCATGCGTGCCCACGACTATATGCTCCTGCTCCAGATGTGGGGCGACGCGCCTATCGTGCTCAATCCCACCGAGACTGCCGACAAGAGCACCAAGCCTTCGCGCCAGCCCAAGGAGGCGGTGATGGCTCAGGTTCTCTCCGACCTCGAGACCGCGCTCAGCCTCTTCCCCGAGAGCTCTATACCCAACAAGTACCGCATCTCGCGTCCGTCGGCGCTGATGCTCAAGGCCGAGGCCCTTGCGTGGAACTACACCGTGCTCAAGAGCGGCGACAAGCAGAATCTTACCGATGCCATCGCATGCCTCGATGAGGTAGAGCAGTGTGGCGTGAAGCTCGTCGACAACTATGCCGACATCTTCGACGTGAGCCATCGTCTCAACTCCGAGATTATCTTCGCCATATATGTGCGTTTCGGCGAGTACGACAGCATGTATGCCCTCAACTTCACCGAGTCGGCAGTGCAGGGCCAGGTGGGCAGCGCCGTCAACAAGGACCAGATACCTTACTCCAACGGTAACATCGCGGCTCCCTACTATGCCCCGTCGGCTAAAATCAAGGCTGCATTCACCTCGGCCGACAAGCGCAAGCCCGTATGTTTCATCGAGGGTATCAACAAAGACGGCAAGGTGCTCTTCACATGCCAGAACAAGTTCCGCGGCACCCCCTACGAGAAGGACCGCTACTACGACAACGACATCGTGGTATACCGTCTGGCCGACGCCCATCTGCTCAAGGCCGAGCTCCTCTGCTACCTTGGCGGCGGCAACGTGCCCACTGCAGTATCGCTGATGAACAAGACACGCAACCGTGCAGGCATCGGCGACTACTCAGGCCCGACCGACCAGACATCGGTGCAGCGAGCCATCCTCGACGAGCGTTTCCTCGAGCTCTGCTTCGAACTCAAGCGCTGGCCCGACCTGATGCGTGCACACGGAGCGGGTACTATCAATGTCTACAACGAGGTGCCCAACCTCAACGGCAAGAGCACTCCGCTCTACTTCCCCATCACGCTCAACATGCGCGACTACAATGAGAATCTAACCCAGACCGAAGGCTATTAATTATGAAATCATATAAAGCATTTACCATACTCGGCATGCTCGGCGCCTCGCTTGCAGGATGTTCCGACATCGACCCTGTTATTTCCGACAAGGAGGTTGTCGTGCTCAACCAGTCGCAGCCTTTCACCACCGGTACCGACAACTATGCCATATACCGTATCCCCTCGATGGTAATCACCAAGCACGACGTTGTGCTGGCATTCTGCGAGGGACGTGTCGACGGACGTGAGGACACCGGCAACATCGACATCGTGCTCCGCCGCTCGGGCGACCGTGGCAACACATGGCAGGATCTCCTGGTGATTTACGACGACAAGGACGCCACATGCCACAACCCGTGTCCCATCTATCTCCCTGACAAGAACCGCGTGGTGATGGTGATGAACAAGAGCTACGGCAACAGCAAGATTCTTGTGACATACTCCGACAACGAGGGCCAGACATGGAGCACTCCGCGCGACATCACCAACACCGTGCGTCCGGCAGGCGTGGGCCGCTACACCCAGGGCCCCTGCCACGGCATCGTCAAGCAGCTTGAGCCCAACAAGGGCCGCCTTGTGGTGGCCGGCTACCAGAAGGCCAACGACGAAGGCGCCGAGTTCTACGCCAATGCCATGTACTCCGACGACAACGGCGAGACATGGCACCACGGCGGCACCGTACCCACGCCCAAGACCAACGAGGCCAGTGTGTGCGAGCTCAGCGACGGCAGTCTGCTTGAGCATCCGCATGGAGAGCGACGACGAGGCCGACAGATATCGCGGCCACTCCATCAGCTACGACGGAGGCATCACCTGGACTTCTGCACAGCTCATGAAGGATCTTCCCGACCCCGGATGCCAGGGCTCGATCTACACCTACTCCTACGGTGGCGGCGAAAACGGCAAGAACGTGCTCCTCACCTGCAACCCCGCATGGCAGGCACGCCGCCTGCACAACACCCTGCGTGCAAGTTTCGACGACGGCGCCACATGGTCGAAGGGCTTTGACTACACTGGCGAGGAAGTAGGCGGCTACTGCGATATCGCGGCTTTCTCCGACGGCGAAATCGCTGTGCTGTCGGAATACGGCTACCTCAACCAGGGCGGCATCATATTCCGCAAGTTCCAGCTCAACGACGTGAAATAATGATTAACCATTAAACTGACTACGATGAACTACAGATCATATATACTGGGCGCGGCCACACTGCTCTTTCTCGCAAGCTGCGAGGACGAAGTAAAGGTGGCTCCGCTGGAAGCTAACATGAAGAGCGACCGCACCGAGGTGGCTGCCGGCGACAAAGTGTGCTTCATGGACCAGTCGTCGGGCAATCCCGCCCGATGGGACTGGGAGTTTGAGGGCGGCGAGCCTGCTACCTCACAGCTTTTCTCGCCTGAGATTGTCTACAATAAGCCGGGCACATATTCAGTGACCCTGCGCGTGGGCCGCGGCGACAACAGCTCCGAAAGGGTATACACCGAGTATATCACGGTGGCATACCCCGGCGAGATAACTGCCGACTTCGAGGCCGACAAGCTCAACGCTTACAATACCGACGAAGTTACTTTCACCGACCGCTCAATCGGATTCCCCAATTCGTGGGACTGGACATTCTCCACTGCCGACGGCAAGACCGTCAAGTCGACCGAGCAGAATCCCGTGCTGAAGTTCGAGCCGGGACTATACACCGTCACTCTTACTGTCAGCAATCCCAACGCCAACTCAACAGTCACCAAGGCCGACTATCTCAACGTAATCGACCACGACGCCGTAGCGGCAGAGTTTGGAACGTCGACACCGCTACTGATTCTCGCCGGCGGCACAGTGACATTCGAGGACCGCACAATGGGACGTCCCGAAGCATGGAACTGGATATTTGAAGGCGCCGACACCCCGACCTCTACCGACCGCAATCCTACTGTGAGATACTCAAATCCCGGTCGTTTCAAGGTCACTCTCAAAGCAAGCAATGAAGTAAACAGCTCTACCGTCGAGAAGGATGCCTACGTGATGGTGCTCCCGACTGCCGGTCTGAGCATGTGGATCCCCTTCGATGGCTCGCTCTCCGACATGGGCCCCAACAATATCCGCATCGAGGAGTATTCTTCCGACCCCTCGAAATGGAGCCTTAATCTTGAGTCGGATTCGCGCCACGAAGGAGCGAAATCCGTAAGGTGCAACGGTAACACCAAGACCAACACTGACGACTATGCAGTGTTGAAGATAAATGATGCAGACTGTGCCAAACTCCCCGGAGGACTGTCGTCGTGGACACTCGTTGTATGGGTGAGAGTCGAGGATTCCACACCCTCGCAGGCAGGAATGTTCAATATCGGACGCCCGGCCAACACACTTCCCAACGGAGCATCGGGTCAGAGCCAGACATGGTGCCGCCTGAACAAAACAGCATCGTCATCAGAAGGCTATGTACGTTGGTTTGCCACAAGTACCGAGTGGAACGTATCCACACAGGACAAGTCATTATTTGACCAGGAATGGCATTGTGTTACATTCATAAGAAATGTAGTGAATAACAATTCCGTAGCAAGCGTATATGTCGACGGCGAACTTTCCGGTTCGTTCAACGGCAAGGCTGCCACCGACCTGTACAAAGACCCGTTCTTTATCGGCTGCACATGGCAGAAGAGCGCGACTAAGGACTGTCAGATCAACAATCCATTCCCGGGCTCTATCGACGACCTCATCATGTACGACCACGCACTCTCGGCCAAAGAGGTGAAGACTCTGTATAATATAATGAAGTAAACAATGTTTCATCGCAGTATCCGGGGCCTGAAGCCCCACGGCTCCGGATACATTTTTATGCAATAAATATAACGCCATGACATTCAAAAGAATCATATTCGCAATACTGTCAGCCGTCATTTGTGTAAACGCATGGGCATTCGGTCGCATAGGCCACGATGCCGTGGCTGCAATAGCTGAAGCCAATCTCACACCTGAAGCCAAGTCCACAATCGAAAAATATCTCGACGGGAAGTCAATCGTATACTACGCGTCGTGGATGGACAATGTGCGTTTGCAACCGGCCTACAAACATACCGACGGATGGCACAGTGCATCATTCGACGCCAACTGCAAGTCAAAAGTGTGGAAGGATCGCTACCGCTCCAATCTTGGCATCAACACCGAGATGGCAAAGGTGGAGAACGGAGGCTACAAAAACATGACCGACTCGGCTGTGGCAGTGTCGATCAAGATACTCGTCCATCTCATCGGCGACATGCATTGCCCCGGCCACAACTTCTTTGAGGACAAGTCGCAGAACGTCTATTTCTATCTCGACGGCGACCAGAAGTACAAGTTCCACAAGTTTTTTGACGGAGGCGTGTTTGAGAAAGGACACAAATGGTACTACTCCGACTATGTATACCATCTCGACCGCTGCTCCGACGAGGAGAAGGCCGAGATAGTAAAAGGCTCGTTGATTGAATGGGAAGAGGCCAACGCCAGAATCATGCGTCCGCTTTACGACATCATCACTCCCGAGCGCAAATTTAACAAAGCCGAGACTCTCGATTTCCTGCAGGATATGATCCAACTTACCGACAACCAGTTGCTCAAGGCCGGTTACAGGTTGGCCCATGTGCTCAACTCGGTATTCGACCCCTCATACTCCCCCAAATGGGAGAGATAACACCGGCTGTGTCCTCCAAATTTTACTCTGCTTCTACAATCATTTTTATAACAAGTATATGATATAAGGGTACATATACGTTACTTCTATAAAGATGGCATGGAAACCGACGGAGACTATTGCCGGTAGCTTATGCACGTATACTTTAACCTTAATCTGACCAAGATTTCCTCAAATGAACAAGATTGCAGATAAAATTTTCAAGTCGCTGATAGCAGGTTCGCTCTGTCTGTCGGCATGTATGGCAACATCCTGTCAGCCTTCCGCCCGCGAGACGGCTGTAACATGGAACGATACCCTGCAGCTCCCTCCCGCACCGGGCGATTCGGTCAACATCGGTGTAGCCGGAGCATTCGCCGGCATATGCGGTAAAACACTCATGGTTGCCGGCGGAGCCAATTTCCCCGACGGATTCCCCTGGACCGGAGCAAAGAAGGTGTGGCACCGCACTCTCTACAGCTATGATTTCTCTACTGAGAAATGGAGCGTATATCCTGATTTCCTCCCCGAGCCGCTGGCCTACGGCGTGTCAATACCACAACCCGAGGGGATAATGCTCATCGGCGGCAACAATGCCGACGGAGGCTCGCGTGCGGTATATATGCTGTCAGAAAAAGATGGACGTCCCGAATTAAGATCCGACATCTATCCCGAATTGCCGTTCCCCCTGGCCAACTCGGCAGGCGCGCTTGTAGGCACCAAGGTGTTTCTCGCAGGCGGAATATGCAGCGACAGCGTAGAGTGTGCGTCACACGCGTTTGTCATGCTCGACACTGAGCGGAAAGAGGCCGGCTGGCAGATTTTGCCACCATGGCCCGGTCCGGAACTCGGATTCAGCGTGGCTGCGGCGGCCGGCGGAAAGTTCTACATGTTTGGCGGAAGAAATTTCGGTCCCGGCAAGGAAATTGAAATCAGCACTGCCGGGTTTGTATATGACCCGGCATCCGGAGAGTGGAGCACTCTCCGTGGCGACTTCCCGGTAATGGCCGCCACGGCGCTGAATTTCGATGGTGATATATGGCTCTTCGGCGGCGTCGAAAAAATACTTTCCGCCGACCCTCAGCACCCCGGATTCTCACATATGCTACGCCGATACAATCCGTCGACCGGCGAGCTTACCGATGTGTGCGAGTCTCCGTATCCTCTGGCTGTAACCACTACAGCTGTAGCCGCTTCCGACAGCTCGGCAATTATCGCCAGCGGAGAAGTGCGGCCCGGAGTACGGACTCCGCTGGTGTTGCAGTGCACCATCAGAAATAATTGACTACTGTCTAATAAATAGGTACATAAAAAAGGTGAGCGGCTGTGTCGGATGTTTGCACGACACAGCCGCATTCTTATATCCTAAAGGATATGCTCTCTCTGTCCATCATACCACCGATGGTGGCACTGGCGGGATATGAGTGGAAAGTATGCGCCATTCGGCGGGATAGAGGTTGTTGGCACGGTTTCCGATATTCTTTACAAATCCCAAAGGATACCCGCCATAAGTGAGCAGAACGAATCCACGCGGAGTACCGTCGGGCATTGCCACAGCCTCACGGCGCAGATAGGCCACAGCAGCGGCATAGTCAACCGTCACTTCCGGAAATGCGCCCCTCCTCAACGCGGTCGACAGGGCCAGCGACTGCGACGGAATGACATCCCGCCCTTTTACAGTCGCGAGTTCGAGGCCGCATCCCACTACGTCAAGTTTACCCGACATCTCCTTTACCTGAGCGCTCCATAATGTCGGGACAGCCACTATACGACCGTTTTCATCACGGATATCATACTCCTCGCCGCTGTCAAGCCATCGGAAGCACTCGGGGGACACAGGAGCAGAAGTTTTTTTAGACTTGCGGTTTCTGTCAGCCGACGCACGTCGCGACAACTGCTGTCGCATCCCTGAACCCGGCACCCCCTTTGATACCATAAATATAGTCAGTCCCTCGCCTCGCACACGGCCCGGCACAAAGTGTGTGCATCCGTCGGTTGTAACCGGGCCCCACCCGTCGGGGATATCAAGCGGTATATGAATTCCGTCGGGATACTCGGCGAGAAGCCATGCGAGCATATCCTCGTTTTCAGTGCGGTTGAACGTACAGGTCGAGTATATGAATATACCTCCCTCACGGAGAGTCTCCCACAGGTTGGCCACAATCTCACGCTGGCGTGCGGCACACTCCTCGACCAAAGCCGGAGTCCATTGCCGTACTGCCTCCGGATCTTTGCGGAACATACCCTCGCCCGAGCAGGGCACATCGGCCATAACGATATCAAATGTGCCTGGCAGCTTTCTGAACCGTGCCGTATCGCCACGTGTGACCATCTTTGCAGGGCTTCCCCATTTGGCCAGATTCTCTGCGAGTATGGCGGCGCGTCCCGGCACATATTCATTGGCTACGGCCATCGACCCCGGAGGAAGCGCGTCAATGGCCGCTATTGTCTTTCCGCCGGGGGCTGCACACGCGTCAAGCAGCAGCACCCCCGACGTCAGCCCTAAAAGTGACACAGCCTGCTTTACCGCAAGCGTGGTAATCATCGAAGATGCATCCTGCACATAGTAGAGACCCTGGTGCAAGGCCGGGTCCCACGTAAACTGCGGCCGGTCGCCGAGCCAGAATCCTGACGGGCACCATGCCACCGTCTCTGCACCGTGCGGAACTGCGATACCTTTCGCTCTATTGACACGCACGCTTACCGCAGGCTCTTCGGCAAGAGCCTCTTCAAGGCCCGGGAAGGGGCTTATAAAGTCTTTTGGTAGCATAAAACTGATGATATTTTCTGGCGACTGTCGTTAACCCCGACTGAAATCCGTAACTTTGGACATATGTTGACTACGATTCATGCCATATGCCTGCGCACAGTGCGCTACAATGACCGCAATAACATATTGGCGCTATACAGCCGCGAGCGCGGACGACTGTCGGTGATGCTGCCCGCAGGCAACGGGCGCGAAGCCGCCCGCCGCAGGGCGCTGACAATGCCGCTTAGTATGATTGAGGGTATAGCCGACCTGCGTGGAGCCCGTCAGCTGGCCACAGTGCGCGACATGCGCTCCATGACTGCTCTGCCTGCCATACATGCCGACCCGGTAAAGATGTCGATGGCCATGTTCCTGACCGAACTTCTCGGCGTTGTAGTGCCCGAGGGTGAGGCCGACGAAGCTCTCTTCGACTTCATGGCCGACTCTATTACGGCGCTTGACGCCGCCGTTGAGGGTGCAGCCAATTTCCACCTGGCATTCCTCTACCGCCTCGGACGCTTTATAGGCATAGAGCCTGACATGGGTACCTATCGTCCCGGAATGGTATTCGACATGCTTGAGGGGATATTCCGTCCCACTCCTCCGCTCCACCGCCATTTCCTCATGGGCGACGATGCGGAGGCCGTAAGACTGCTGAGCCGCATGCGCTGGGACAATCTGAAGGCATTTCGTCTCAGCCGCAACGAGCGCCGCCGCATACTCTCCGTGATGCTTGACTACTACGGTCTACACTACGCACGTCTTACAGGCCTGCGCTCCATGGAGATACTTGGTGAGCTGTTTGACTGACGCAGTATTATACCGACAGCAACATGGATTACAATACAAGGTCGCGTCCTTCAGGCGGATTCTCGCCGTACCATTTTGAATAGGCGAGATAATTGCGGGCTATCTTCTGATTTATTTCGCGCGACTTCTCGGCATCAACCATCTTCATGAATTTAGCCGGCACACCTGCCCACAGCTCACCATCGCCGATTTTTGTATTCGACAAGACTACCGCTCCGGCGGCAACCTGAGCGCCACGGCCAACCTCTACATTGTCCATCACCACGGAGCCCATGCCGATAAGAGCATAATCATGGATTTTCGCGCCATGAATGGTCACGTTGTGGCCTATCGACACGTCGTTGCCTATCTCGATAGTCGATTTCTGATAGAGGGTATGGAGCACCGACCCGTCCTGTATGTTCACTCGGTCGCCGATACGGATTTCATTGACATCGCCACGGATTACAGCGTTGAACCATACACTGCAGTCGCGTCCCATCACTACATCGCCTACGATGGCGGCATTGTCGGCAAGGAATGTCCCCTCGCCTATCTGCGGAGTGAATCCGCATACTGATTTTATAAGTGCCATATTAATATATGAAGAGAAAGGGATATGTTACTTGGAATATATATTTAGAGCATAGTCGGTAAAAATTAACTCATTACTATCTGATATTCACTTTTTATATGCTCTTATTTTTTTAACATTCTCTTATCGCGAGATTGGCGCGCACGCCTGCTCAAGCCATCTGAGAGGAGCACCCTGCAGATAGTCGGCAAGCTCCGACCATACTTTGCGGTGGTAGTCGTTGAGCCACATTATTTCGTCATCGGTAAGAATCGAGAAGTCGAGCAAATTCCGGTCGAACGGAAATAACGACAGAACCTCGAATTTCAGGAAACGGCCATGCTCGGTATCTCCGGCTCCCACAGTCAGCACAAGATTCTCGCATCGTATGCCATAGCGGTCCGACAGATAAAGGCCCGGCTCGTCGGATGTCACCATCCCGGGTCGCAATGCTACCGGATTTTCCTGAAGGCGGATGCTCTGCGGTCCCTCATGCACATTGAGGAAGAATCCCACTCCATGGCCTGTGCCGTGCAGATATGTCTTCCCCTCCTGCCACAGATACTGACGGGCCAGCACATCGAGCTGCGCGCCACGTGTACCCTCGGGAAATACAGCCCGGGCGAGCGCGATATGACCTTTGAGCACAAGGGTGAAGTCGTGGCGTTCGTCATCGGTAGGATTTCCAAGCGAGATTGTGCGTGTGATATCTGTGGTGCCGTGGAGATACTGGCCACCGGTGTCGACAAGCAACAATCCTTCGGGTCGCAGTGTGGCGTTGGACTCCGGAGTAGGCTCGTAATGCACGATAGCGCCATGGGCACCATATCCGGCTATCGTACCAAAGCTGTCGCCACGGTAGCTGGCATGTGCGGCGCGGCAATGGCTCAGAGTGTCCACGACATCAAGCTCGGTGACAGTCTCCCCGCGGTTGAGACGTTCGGTAACGTGGTAAATGGCATTGACCATCGACGCACCCTCTATCACCATGGCATGGCGCAGATTGCGCAGCTCCACATCATTCTTCTCCGCCTTCATGGCAGGAACAAGCGATGGAGCATAAATCCAGTCGATGCCGGGAGTACGCGCAAGAGTGGCCGGAAGAGTGGCCGGATTGGCAAGCACGGGCAGTGAAGACCCGGATAGGTACGCTGCGGCACTGTCATACGGCTTCACATCGATTTTATATCCGGCCAGATATGTGCGCACATCGTCGGGCACTTTCGCAGTATCGATAAACAATACACCCGAGTTAGGCCCTATATATAATGTAGAAGTAAATACCGGATTGAAGTCGACATCGCTGCCGCGCAGATTGAGAAGCCATGCTATCGAATCGAGTTCAGTAATATAGATAGCCTCCGCTCCGGAGCCATTGACAGCCTCGCGCAGACGCTGAATCTTGCAACCTGACATTTCTCCGGCGTATTGCTCGGGCAGTATATATATAGGATCGGATGGAAGCGGGGGACGATCGATCCATAATGTGTCGGCCGGACGGAAATCGGGGTTTACCGATATTGAAGCTCCTGAAAATTCTCCTTCGAGTGAATCAAGCGAGCGCTTGGTAAACAACATGCCGTCCACTCCTACCGTATCGCCCGCGTGCAGCACATTAATAATATACGACGAGATAGTGGGTGTGGAGGGTAGGCCATCCTTCATCAGCTCTATAGTAGTATTCTCAAGCTGGGAGGCCGCCTGGAGAAAATATCTGGAATCGGTCCAGAGGGCCGCACCATCGAGAGTGACCACAAGAGTGCCCGCCGAACCGTTGAATCCGGAGAAAAACTCACGCACATGCCAGTGCGACGACATGTATTCGCTCTGATGTGGGTCGACATGTGGAATGACTGCGGCAGAAATTCCGCTCTTGCGCATTAGAGTCCTCAATGACTCCAAACGGCTCTTTATTATCTGATAATCCATTATTTAAGGAGTGTGGAGAGTAGGGTTTACGATGTGAATATTTGCAAACTTACAAAAAATATTGCTTGGATTGATGGGAAATTCAAAAATAAGTAGTAAATTTGCGCTGCAATACCGGAAAGGAAAGCCTTTAAGGATGCAACAACCGACTGCCCGACAGTCGCTTGAAAAAGAAAATCGACAGTGCATTGAAATTTTTCCTCAAAAAATTTGCATATATCAAAAAAGGTGCTTAACTTTGCACCCGCTTGACCGCCACAGCGCAGTCAAACAGATATGATAAGAAAGAGATGCCTCTTTAGCTCAGTTGGCCAGAGCACGTGATTTGTAATCTCGGGGTCGTTGGTTCGAATCCGACAAGAGGCTCAAGAATTCAAGACGCCATCTCGAAATCTTATCCTATCGGGCGAATACCAGAGTGGCCAAATGGGGCAGACTGTAAATCTGCTGGTTTATACCTTCGGTGGTTCGAATCCATCTTCGCCCACAATTACTTGCGGAAGTAGCTCAGTTGATAGAGCATCAGCCTTCCAAGCTGAGGGTCGCGAGTTTGAGCCTCGTCTTCCGCTCAATCCAACCACATGCAAATGTTGCCAATGTAGCTCAGGGGTAGAGCACTTCCTTGGTAAGGAAGAGGTCGCGGGTTCAAATCCCGCCATCGGCTCACTACTGTAGCCTCGGATATGCAACGCATGTTCGTGGTTGCTTTGTTAAAAGGAAAATATTCTCATCAAAATAACAATAGTTATGGCTAAAGAAAAATTCGAAAGAACCAAACCGCATGTCAACATCGGTACTATCGGCCACGTTGACCACGGCAAAACTACTCTGACCGCTGCCATCACTACCGTGCTGGCCAAGAAGGGTCTCTCTGAAGTTAAGTCGTTCGACCAGATCGACAATGCTCCCGAGGAAAAGGAGCGCGGTATTACTATCAACACCGCTCACGTAGAGTATGAGACTGCCAACCGTCACTACGCTCACGTAGACTGCCCGGGACACGCCGACTATGTAAAGAACATGGTTACCGGTGCTGCTCAGATGGACGGTGCTATCATCGTGGTTGCTGCAACCGACGGTCCTATGCCCCAGACCCGCGAGCACATCCTTCTCGCCCGTCAGGTGAACGTTCCCCGTATCGTTGTATTCCTGAACAAGTGCGACATGGTCGACGACGAAGAAATGTTCGACCTCGTTGAGATGGAAATGCGCGACCTTCTTTCGTCTTACGACTACGACGGCGACAACACTCCTATCATCCGTGGCTCTGCCCTCGGCGCTCTCAACGGTGAGCCCCAGTGGGAAGAGAAGGTTATGGAACTCATGGCCGCTGTTGACGAATGGATTCCCCTGCCTCCCCGCGATATCGACAAACCCTTCCTTATGCCTGTTGAGGACGTATTCTCAATCACCGGTCGTGGTACTGTTGCCACCGGTCGTATCGAGACAGGTATCGTTAAGGTTGGTGATGAAGTTCAGATCATGGGTCTTGGCGCTGACCTCAAGTCGGTTGTTACCGGTGTTGAGATGTTCCGCAAGCTCCTCGATCAGGGCGAAGCCGGCGACAACGTTGGTCTCCTCCTCCGCGGTATCGACAAGAAAGATATCAAGCGTGGTATGGTTATCTGCCACCCGGGCGTAGTTAAGCCTCACGACGAATTCAAGGCTTCTGTCTACATCCTGAAGAAAGAAGAGGGCGGTCGTCACACTCCGTTCCACAACCACTACCGTCCCCAGTTCTACATCCGCACACTTGACGTAACCGGTGAAATCACCCTCCCCGAAGGTGTTGAGATGGTAATGCCTGGTGACCACGTAGAAATCATCGTGAAGCTCATCAACCCCGTTGCTTGCGACAAGGGTCTCCGCTTCGCAATCCGTGAAGGTGGCCGCACCGTAGGTTCCGGTCAGATCACAGAGATTATTGAATAATCATTCCCCATTACTATAACGGCGTATCCGCGTCGATGATGACGCGGATACGCAACCTACGGGACTAGCTCAGTTGGTAGAGCACCGGTCTCCAAAACCGGGTGTCGGGAGTTCGAGTCTCTCGTCCCGTGCCAAAAATTGAGAAATGAAGAATTTTAAACTACTTACAGACCTTCAGGAGTCTTATACCGAACTGCGGTATAAGACCTCTTGGCCTACTAAGACCCAGCTGATCAAGAGCAGTTGCATAGTGCTGATAGCTTCCGTCATAATCGCACTGATTATCTTGATCTTCGACCAGATCATCGATCATTTCATGCACTTCATTTACGGACTTTAATACCGCAGGCGTAGTAAATCATGGCTGAATCGAAAAAAGAATGGTACGTGCTTCGTGCCATATCAGGAAAAGAAGCTAAAGTCAAGGAGCTTCTTGATGCACAGATCAAGAATACCAATCTTGGCAACTACGTATCGCAGGTGTTGATTCCCTCCGAGAAGATTGTGACCACCCGCAATGGAAAGCGTGTCGTAAAAGAGCGCAACCTCTATTCGGGCTACGTATTCATCGAGGCAACCCTTACCGGAGAAGTGATTCATGAGCTCAGCAACACCACCAACGTAATCGACTTCCTTCGCGGACGCTCGAAAGGCTCAGCCCCCGAGTCGCTCCGTCAGTCGGAAGTAATGCGTATGCTTGGCGCTGCCGATGAGATTAATGACGCTAACGAGGATGGATTCAATGACTTCCTTGTAGGCGAACATGTCAAAGTTACCGTCGGCCCATTTGCCGGATTTACCGGTGAGATTGTCGATCTCGACTCCGAGAAACGCAAACTCAAGGTAGAGGTAAAGATTTTCGGCCGTCGTACACCACTTGAGCTGGAAGCGTCGCAGGTAGAGCGTGAGTTGGCCAAATAATGCGGTTACGAGCATTGTTTGCGTCAATATAGCGCATGTTTATACAACACCATCAAATTTGTAAAAAAAAATGGCTAAAGAAATTGCTGGACAGATCAAATTGCAGATTAAAGGTGGGGCAGCAAATCCTTCACCGCCAGTAGGTCCCGCTCTGGGTTCTAAGGGCATCAACATCATGGAGTTTTGCAAGCAATTCAACGCCCGTACCCAGGACAAGGCTGGAAAGGTTCTTCCGGTTGTCATTACATACTACACCGACAAGTCATTTGACTTTGTAGTTAAGACTCCCCCTGTTGCCATCCAGCTCCTCGAGGCTGCCAAGGTTAAGAGCGGTTCTGCCGAGCCTAACCGTAAGAAGGTTGCCGAAATCACCTGGGAGCAGGTTAAGGCTATTGCTGAAGACAAAATGCCCGACCTCAACTGCTTCACTGTCGAATCCGCAATGCGCATGGTCGCCGGCACTGCTCGAAGCATGGGTATCACCGTAAAGGGAGCATTCCCGGAAAATAACTAATAACTTCAATTGACATGGCAAAACTTACTAAAAACCAAAAGTTAGCTTTAGCGAAGATTGAAGCAGGGAAGGCTTATTCACTCCTCGAAGCCGCCGATAAGGTAAAGGAGACAAACTACGCTAAGTTTGACGCCTCGCTTGATATCGACGTACGTCTGGGTGTTGATCCCCGTAAGGCTAACCAAATGGTACGCGGCGTTGTCACTCTGCCTCACGGCACTGGTAAGAAGACTACCGTACTCGTACTTTGCAACCCCGATGCCGAGACTGCAGCCAAGGCTGCCGGTGCCGACTATGTGGGTCTTGACGAGTATATCGACAAAATCAAAGGTGGCTGGACCGATGTTGACGTAATCATCACTCAGCCCGCCATCATGGGTAAAATCGGTGCCCTCGGCCGTATCCTCGGTCCCCGTGGCCTCATGCCGAACCCCAAGAGCGGCACCGTTACCAACGACGTTGCCAAAGCTGTCGAAGAGGTAAAGAAAGGTAAGATCGACTTCAAGGTTGACAAGAACGGTATTGTACACTCGTCTATCGGCAAGGTGAGCTTCACCCCCGAGCAGATGCGCGACAATGCACGCGAGTTCATCAACACTCTGATCAAGCTCAAGCCCGCTACCGCTAAAGGCACCTATATTAAGAGCATTTATCTTTCAAGCACCATGAGTCCCGGCATCAAGGTTGACTCAAAGTCAGTGGATGCCTAACCCATTAAAGACGATTCACAATGAAGAAGGAAGATAAAGCAATTATTATAGAAAAGATTGCAGACACCATCAAACAGTACAGCTGCTTCTATCTGGTAGAGACCGCCGGTCTCAACGCAGAAAAGACTTCTGACCTGCGCCGTGCCTGCAACAAGGCCGACATCAAGCTCCTTGTTGTCAAGAATACTCTTCTCCACAAGGCTCTCGAGTCGCTCGACCAGGACTATTCTGAAATCTACCCCGCTCTCAAGGAAGCTACATCCATCATGTTCTCTAATGTTGGCAATGCTCCCGCGAAGCTCATCAAAGATGTCCTCAAGAAAGATAAAGACGCCAAGCTCCCCTTGCTTAAGGCTGCCTATGTAGAGGAAACCGTCTACCTTGGCGCTGATCAGCTTGACACGCTGGCTGCAATCAAGAGCAAGAACGAACTCATCGCCGATGTTGTCGCTCTGCTCCAGTCTCCGGCCAAGAATGTGGTATCCGCTCTTACTTCGGGTGGCACCAAGCTCCACGGCATCCTTGAAACTCTCTCCAACAAAGAATAATCAATACCCAATTCGAACAAACAAAAAAATCATACTAAAATGGCAGATTTAAAAGCTTTTGCAGAACAATTAGTTAACCTCTCAGTAAAAGAAGTAAACGAACTTGCTCAGATTCTCAAGGAAGAGTATGGCATCGAACCCGCAGCTGCTGCTGTTGCCGTTGCCGCTCCCGCTGCCGGTGGTGCTGCTGCCGCTGAGGAGAAGACCTCTTTCGACGTAGTACTCAAGAGCGCTGGTGCCAGCAAGCTCGCCGTTGTTAAGCTCGTTAAGGAGCTCACAGGTCTCGGCCTCAAGGAAGCTAAGGAACTCGTTGACGGCGCTCCCGGCGTTGTTAAGGAAGGTCTCTCTAAGGCTGACGCCGAGGGTCTCAAGAAGCAGCTCGAAGAGGCTGGCGCTGAAGTTGAACTTAAATAATTTTACCTGTCACCAGGTAACCGGGTTAAGAATCATACTATATGATTCTTAACCTTTTTGTGCTATATTTTAAGTACACTTCACCTGAAGTATCGTATCGGGATGCATCAGGCAATATCCGTAGACAACCGGCATCCTCACTGATTCCGCTGCGATACTTCTCTTAACCATTTCTCTAAATGTCTGTTACCGCAACTAAACCCCGTATCAATTTCACATCGGTAAAGAATCCTCTTCCTTACCCCGATTTCCTGGAGGTGCAGCTAAAATCGTTTCAGGACTTCCTGCAACTCGACACTCCCCCGGAAAAGCGCAAAAATGAGGGTCTATACAAAGTTTTTGCCGAGAACTTCCCAATCGTGGATACCCGCAACAACTATGTGCTGGAATTTCTCGATTACTATATTGATCCGCCCAGATACACCATCGCTGAATGTCTGGAGCGCGGACTGACCTACTCTGTACCCCTCAAAGCCAAGCTAAAACTATACTGTACCGACCCGGATCACGAGGATTTTGAACCCAAAATCCAGGACGTTTATCTCGGCCCGATTCCCTATATGACCGCACAGGGAACATTTGTGATCAACGGTGCCGAACGCGTTGTGGTATCGCAGCTCCACCGTTCGCCCGGCGTGTTCTTCGGTCAGAGCACCCACGCCAACGGTACAAAGCTCTACTCCGCCCGTATCATCCCGTTCCGTGGCAGCTGGATTGAGTTTGCCACCGACATCAACAACGTGATGTACGCCTACATCGACCGCAAGAAGAAGCTCCCCGTGACCACACTTCTCCGTGCGATTGGCCTTGAGAGCGACAAAGACATTATTGAGATTTTTGGCCTCGCCGAAGAGATTAAGGTCAACAAGACCAACCTCAAGAAAGCAATCGGCCGTAAGCTGGCTGCCCGCGTCGTAAAGAAGTGGGTAGAGGATTTCGTCGACGAAGATACCGGCGAAATCAGCTCGATTGAGCGTACTGAAGTAGTTGTAGAGCGCGAGTCAGTGCTGGAAGACGAGATGATACAGGATATCATCGACGCCGGCGCGCAGACCGTCCTGCTCCACAAAGAGGATGCTTCGGCCAGCGACTACTCCATCATATTCAACACTCTCCAGAAAGATACATCCAACTCTGAGAAGGAGGCCATACAATATATATACCGACAGCTGCGCAATGCAGAGGCTCCCGACGATGCTTCGGCACGCGAGGTGATAACCAACCTCTTCTTCTCCGAAAAGCGCTACGACCTCGGAGAAGTAGGCCGCTACCGCATCAACAAGAAACTCGGTCTGGGCACATCGATGGACGTGAAGGTTCTTACAAAAGAGGACATTATCGCAATCATCAAGTACCTGATCGAGCTTATAAACTCAAAGACCGATGTCGATGATATCGACCACCTCAGCAACCGTCGTGTACGCACCGTAGGCGAACAGCTCTACAACCAGTTCGGCGTAGGCCTCGCACGTATGTCGCGAACCATCCGCGAACGCATGAACGTGCGCGACAACGAGGACTTCACTCCCATCGATCTTATCAACGCCAAGACCATATCATCGGTAATCAACACCTTCTTCGGCACCAACGCGTTGTCGCAGTTCATGGACCAGACCAACCCTCTGGCCGAGATTACCCACAAGCGCCGTATGTCGGCCCTCGGCCCCGGCGGTCTGTCGCGCGAGCGTGCAGGCTTCGAGGTCCGAGACGTACACTACACCCACTACGGCCGTCTATGTCCGATCGAGACCCCTGAAGGCCCCAACATCGGTCTGATATCCTCGCTCTGCGTATACGCCAAAATCAACGACCTCGGATTTATCGAGACCCCCTACCGCGAGGTTAAGGATAGCAAGGTCAACGTAAACAACGACGAGGTGGTATACCTCACCGCCGAAATGGAGGAAGGCAAGATTATTGCCCAGGGCAACGCCCCCATCACCATCACCGGCGACTTCGAGCGCGAGCGCGTCAAAGCACGTCAGGACGCCGACTTCCCTATCGTCGCACCTGCCGAAGTCGACCTCATGGACGTGTCGCCGACTCAGATTGCGTCAATCGCGGCATCGCTCATCCCCTTCCTCGAACACGACGACGCCAACCGCGCACTCATGGGTTCAAACATGATGCGCCAGGCTGTGCCTCTGCTCCGCAGCGAGGCCCCCATCGTGGGCACCGGCCTGGAAGGACAGCTCATCAGCGACTCACGCACACAGATTATGGCCGAAGGCGACGGTGTAATCGAGTTTGTCGACGCAAAGACAATCCGCATCCGCTACGACCGCACTGAGGACGAGGAGTTTGTGGCATTTGAAGATGCTGTGAAAGAATACAGCATCCCCAAGTTCCGCAAGACCAACCAGAGCACAACCATCGACCTGCGCCCGATATGCACAAAAGGCCAGCGCGTAGTGCCCGGCCAGATTCTCACCGAAGGTTATTCGACCGAAAACGGCGAACTCGCTCTCGGACGCAACCTCAAGGTGGCATTCATGCCCTGGAAAGGATACAACTATGAGGACGCCATCGTGCTCAACGAGCGCATGGTACGCGAGGACATCCTCACATCGGTCCATGTCGACGAGTACTCCCTCGAAGTACGCGAGACCAAGCGCGGTATGGAAGAGCTCACCTCCGACATACCCAACGTCAGCGAAGACGCCACCAAGGATCTCGACGAGCGCGGTATCATCCGTGTGGGCGCACACGTGGCCCCCGGCGATATCATGATTGGTAAGATTACCCCCAAGGGCGAATCAGACCCCACTCCTGAGGAAAAGCTCCTCCGCGCCATCTTCGGCGACAAGGCCGGTGACGTCAAGGACGCATCACTCAAGGCCACTCCATCGCTCAAGGGTGTCGTCATCGGCACAAACCTGTTCCAGCGAGCCACAAAGAAGAAATCAAAGAGCGCCAACGCCCAGCTCCCCAAACTCGACGAAGAGTATGAGAAGCGTCAGGCCGAGCTCCGCGATATCCTCGTAAACAAGCTCCTTATCCTCACTGAAGGAAAAACCTCCAACGGTGTCAAAGACTTCCTCGGAGCCGACATCGTGGCCAAAGGAGCCAAATTTACCGCCGGCGCACTCAAGGACATCAACTACGACACTGTAAACCTCTCGAAATGGACTGCCGACGCTCATAAGAACGACCTAATCCGCGCTACCATTTCCAACTATATCCGCAAGTCGAAAGAAATCGACGCAGAACTCCGCCGCAGAAAATTCGACATATCAATCGGCGACGAACTTCCCTCGGGCATCATGCAGATGGCCAAGGTATACATCGCCAAGAAGCGCAAAATCAGCGTAGGCGACAAAATGGCCGGACGTCACGGTAACAAAGGTATCGTGTCGCGCATCGTGCGCCAGGAAGACATGCCCTTCCTCGCCGACGGTACTCCGGTCGACATCTGCCTCAACCCGCTGGGTGTGCCATCGCGTATGAACCTCGGACAGATTTTCGAGACCGTACTCGGATGGGCCGGACGCGAACTCGGCGAGAAATTCGCTACCCCGATTTTCGACGGCGCCTCGCTCGACGACCTCAACGACTGGACCGATAAGGCAGGCATACCACGCTACGGCAAGACATATCTCTACGACGGCGGTACCGGCGAACGCTTCGACCAGCCCGCTACCGTAGGCATCATCTACATGCTCAAACTCGGCCACATGGTCGAAGACAAGATGCACGCACGTAGCATCGGCCCGTACTCGCTCATCACCCAGCAGCCCCTCGGTGGTAAGGCCCAGTTCGGCGGACAGCGTTTCGGTGAGATGGAGGTGTGGGCGCTCGAGGCATTCGGCGCATCCCACATCCTGCAGGAAATCCTGACCATCAAGTCGGACGACGTAAACGGACGCTCCAAAGCCTACGAGTCAATCGTCAAAGGCGATCCCATGCCTACACCCGGCATCCCCGAGTCGCTCAACGTTCTTCTCCACGAATTGCGCGGCCTCGGTCTGAGCATCAACTTAGAGCAGTAATCTTTATAAGAAAGGTAAATATATAATGGCTTTTAGAAAAGACAACAAGACAAAGACCGGTTTCTCCAAAATCTCCATCGGGCTCGCTTCGCCCGAGGAGATTCTCGAGAAGTCGAGCGGAGAGGTCCTCAAGCCTGAAACCATCAACTACCGCACATACAAGCCCGAACGCGACGGCCTCTTCTGCGAGAAGATATTCGGCCCCGTAAAGGACTACGAGTGCCATTGCGGAAAGTACAAACGCATCCGCTACAAAGGCATCGTATGCGACCGATGCGGTGTAATGGTGACCGAAAAGAAGGTACGCCGCGAGCGCATGGGCCATATCAAGCTGGTAGTGCCCGTGGCTCACATCTGGTATTTCCGCTCTTTGCCTAACAAAATAGGATACCTGCTTGGACTTCCCTCCAAGAAGCTCGACGCAGTTATCTACTACGAGCGCTACGTCGTGATACAGCCCGGAGCAGCCGAAGGCGTCGACAAACTCGATCTTCTCACCGAAGAGGAATACTTCGACATCATCGACCGTCTCCCCGAAGGCAACGACCGTCTCGAGGACACCGACCCCAACAAGTTCATCGCAAAGATGGGCGCCGAGGCTGTCTACGACCTTCTCACACGTATCGACCTCGACTCTCTATCCTACGAACTGCGCCACCGTGCCAACACCGACGGCTCGCAGCAGCGCAAGACCGAGGCCCTCAAGCGCCTCCAGATTGTAGAATCATTCCGTGCTTCGCGCCACCGCAACAAGCCCGAGTGGATGATACTCCAGGCTGTGCCTGTAATTCCCCCCGAACTCCGCCCCCTCGTTCCCCTCGACGGCGGACGCTTCGCGACATCCGACCTCAACGACCTCTACCGTCGCGTAATCATACGTAACAACCGTCTGAAGCGCCTTATCGAAATCAAGGCTCCCGAGGTGATTCTCCGCAACGAGAAGCGTATGCTCCAGGAGGCCGTCGACTCTCTGCTCGACAACTCACGCAAGTCATCGGCTGTAAAGACCGACGCAAACCGTCCCCTCAAGTCGCTCTCCGACTCCCTTAAAGGAAAGCAGGGACGCTTCCGTCAGAACCTTCTAGGTAAACGTGTCGACTACTCCGCACGTTCGGTTATCGTCGTAGGCCCCGAGCTCAAGATGCACGAGTGCGGCCTGCCAAAGAACATGGCAGCCGAGCTCTACAAGCCCTTCGTAATCCGCAAGCTCATCGAGCGCGGCATCGTCAAGACCGTGAAATCGGCCAAGAAGATTGTCGACCGCAAGGAACCCGTCGTATGGGACATCCTCGAGCACGTGATGAAAGGCCACCCCGTGCTCCTCAACCGAGCCCCGACACTTCACCGTCTCGGTATCCAGGCATTCCAGCCCAAGATGATTGAAGGCAAGGCTATCCAGCTCCACCCACTTGCATGTACGGCATTCAACGCCGACTTCGACGGTGACCAGATGGCCGTACACCTTCCCCTCGGCAACGAGGCCGTGCTCGAAGCCCAGATGCTCATGCTCGGCGCCCACAACATCCTCAACCCCGCCAACGGTGCTCCTATTACCGTGCCTTCACAGGACATGGTACTCGGACTCTACTATATCACCAAACTCCGCCCCGGTGCACAGGGAGAAGGCCACAAGTTCTACGGCCCCGAAGAGGCGCTCATCGCCTACAACGAAGGCCGCATATCGCTCCACGCCCCCATCTCGGTAGTTGTGGACGATATCGACGAACAGGGCAACCCCATCCAGCACCTTGTCGACAACACCTCCGTAGGCCGCGTCATCTTCAACCAGAGCGTGCCCAAGGAAATCGGTTATGTCAACAAGATTATCTCCAAGAAGTCGCTCCGCGACATCATCGGCGATGTAATCAGCACATGCGGTGTGACACGTTCAGCCCAGTTCCTAGACGACATCAAGAACCTCGGCTACTACATGGCATTCCGCGGCGGTCTGTCGTTCAACCTCGGCGACGTACTCATCCCACCGGAAAAAGAGCAGCTCGTGGCCGAAGGAAACGAGCAGGTGCAGGAAGTCCTCAACAACTATGCAATGGGCTTCATCACCAACAACGAACGTTACAACCAGATTATCGATATCTGGACACACGTCAACTCACGTCTTACCGATATCCTCATGAAGCAGATGACTGCCGCCAACCAGGGCTTCAACTCTGTATTCATGATGCTCGACTCAGGAGCCCGTGGTTCAAAAGACCAGATTCGTCAGCTTGCCGGCATGCGCGGTCTTATGGCCAAGCCCCAGAAAGCCGGTGCCGAAGGCGGCCAGATTATCGAAAACCCGATTCTTGCCAACTTCAAGGAGGGTCTCTCGGTGCTCGAATACTTCATCTCTACCCACGGTGCCCGAAAGGGTCTTGCCGACACCGCCCTCAAGACCGCCGACGCCGGTTACCTTACCCGCCGTCTGGTCGACGTGGCCCACGACGTGATTATTCACGAAGAGGACTGCGGCACACTGCGCGGTCTCGTATGCAAGGAGATTAAAAACAATGAAGAGGTTGTGGCATCGCTCGGCGAGCGTATCCTCGGCCGCGTATCGGTACACGACGTATTCGACCCCATCTCCGGCGAACTCATCGTAGCCTCAGGCGACGAAATCGACGACATTGCCGCCAAGCGCATCAACGAGTCACCCATCGAATCGGTTGAAATCCGATCGGTACTCACCTGCGAGTCCAAGAAGGGCGTATGTGCCAAATGCTACGGCCGCGACCTCTCCAAGAACCGTCTCGTGCAGAAAGGCGAGGCTGTCGGAGTCATCGCCGCACAGTCAATCGGCGAGCCCGGTACACAGCTTACCCTCCGTACATTCCACGTCGGTGGTGTGGCCTCCAACATCGCTGCCATCTCCACCATCACCTCTCGCTACGAAGGTGTGCTCGAAATCGATGAGCTCCGCACCGTACAGACCGAGGAGAAGGATGCCAACGGACGCCCCGTGGAAGTCGTAATCGGACGTCTCGCTGAAATGCGCATCGTCGACCCCAACACAAAGATGATGCTCACATCGGCCAACATCCCCTACGGCTCAAAACTCTACTTCGACAATGGCGCCACCCTCAAGAAGGGCGACGTAATTTGCGAATGGGACCCCTTCAACGCCGTTATCATCTCGGAAGTAGGCGGCAAAATCCACTTCGAAAACCTCATCGAGAACGTCACATACCGCGTCGACTACGACGAGCAGACCAATCTTGAGGACCGTATCATCATCGAGTCGAAAGACCGCACACGCGTGCCCGAGGCTCAGATTCTCGACAAAAACGGCCAGATACTCAAGACCTACGCTCTCCCTGTGGGCGCCCACGTAATGGAACTCAAGGAAGGCGACGACATAAAGGTCGGCGACGTCCTCGTCAAGATACCCCGCTCGGCCGGCAACGCCGGTGACATCACCGGTGGTCTCCCCCGTGTCACCGAGCTCTTCGAGGCCCGCAACCCGTCAAACCCCGCCATCGTATCGGAAATCGACGGAGAGGTCAAGTTCGGCAAGCTCAAGAGAGGTAACCGCGAGATATCAGTCACCTCCAAGCTCGGCGAGACAAAGAAATACCTCGTGCCTCTGTCAAAACAGATTCTTGTGCAGGAGAACGACTACGTGCGTGCCGGCACACCTCTGTCCGACGGCGCCACAACTCCCGCCGACATCCTCAACATCATGGGCCCGACAGCCGTACAGGAGTACATCGTCAATGAGGTGCAGGATGTATACCGCATGCAGGGTGTGAAGATCAACGACAAGCACTTCGAAGTCATCGTACGCCAGATGATGCGCAAAGTCAACATCCTCGACCCGGGCGACACATGCTTCCTCGAACAGCAGATTGTCGACAAGCGCGAGTTCATGGAAGAGAACGACCGCATCTGGGGCAAGAAAGTAGTAGTCGACGCAGGCGACAGCGACAGCGTGCAGCCGGGTCAGATTATTACCGCACGCAAACTCCGCGACGAGAACTCGGCACTCAAACGCCGCGACCTCAAGATAATCACCGTACGCGACGCCGTGCCCGCCACCTCCGAGCAGATACTCCAGGGTATCACACGCGCTGCCCTCCAGACATCGAGCTTCATGTCGGCCGCCTCATTCCAGGAGACCACAAAGGTGCTCAACGAGGCTGCCATCAACGGCAAGACCGATACCCTCGAAGGCATGAAGGAAAACGTAATCTGCGGACATCTCATCCCCGCCGGTACAGGTCTGCGCGAGTACAACTCGCTCATCGTTGCCGGTAAAGACGACATCGAGGCCGTAATCGAAAAGCCAGAGATTATCAATGTCGAGGCTGTCGAGACAAAAGCCCTCTAAAGCCGAATGTAATTCTAAGTCAACAATGATTTAGCTCAAAAGCATCTATACACATCGGAGAGTGCGCCCCAATTCGGGCGCACTCTCTTTTTTTACCCATCTGTATCTATTAGCCGGGGACTACGTCTGACATCCAGGCAAAACTCCAATAAGAGATTGTCTAAGAGAACTCATATTAGTAAGAGCATATACAAAGAAAGGCCGTTGGCAATGTCAGACGACATTGCCAACGGCCTTTCTTTGTGCGCTCGGGGGGACTCGAACCCCCACGACGGAAGTCACCAGATCCTAAGTCTGGCGCGGCTACCAATTACGCCACGAGCGCCAATGCGATTGCAAAGATACGCATTTATTTGCGATAATCCAACTTCATAATTCCTTTAATTGCAGGTTTTACTGCAAAACAACTGCAAAACAACCATCGATAATACCAAAAACCGGATATTCACGCGTCAACTATACCTGTATTTGCAATTATTTGCGTATCTTTGTCACAGTTTTCCCTATGGCCTGGTAGTTCAACGGATAGAATAGAGGTTTCCTAAACCTTAGATAGGGGTTCGATTCCCCTCCGGGCTACATCCACCCTCCCCTATTTATGAATATCACCGCTTTATTGCAGGAACATCATATTCTCGGCGTAGCCATCGGAGCCGCCACATTTCTAATCATAGGCTTGTTTCATCCCCTCGTAATCAAAGGACACTATTACTTCGGCACAGCATGCCGCTGGTGGTTTCTCGCCGCCGGCATAATATTCATGATTCTTGCCGTGGCCGTGAGCGATGTGCTATGGTCAAGTCTGCTCGGTGTAGTGTCATTCTCATCGCTGTGGAGCATAAAAGAAGTCGTAGAGCAGGAACATCGAGTAAAAAAAGGATGGTTTCCGGCCAATCCCAAGCGTCACAACGCAAATACCGACAAGACACGCATAGGATAACTACACCTGGTTATCCACATTTACCGACCGACGGATAGACCGCGCGACTGCAGATACTCATCGTACGAGCGTATATAATCCTCCTCGTCATATCTGTGCGACGCAAGCACCATACACACAGCACCCGAACTGAAATCGTCAAGAGTACGCCATATCCCCACCGGCACAAGCACACCTTCATACGGATGATTCAACAGAAACGAGCGACGGTTCACACCATCGTCCAATGTAAGAGTGAACGACCCGTTTATAGCAATAATCATTTCCTGACACTCCTTATGTGCATGTCCGCCGCGGCACTCTCCTCCGGGCACATCATATACCCAATAGGCTCTCTGTATCTCAAACGGCAGATCAGTTCCCGACTGCGCTACGGTAAGATTGCCCCTACGGTCGGCAATCTTGCAGAAAGGTGTCACTTTTATATCTTCAACAGTTGTCATCATTGTGGAGAATCAAATTCGGAATTCATTGATAATAGCTGCAATCTCACGGGCATCATCAACCGATGTGCATGCAGGTGAGATTGGAAGGCTCACAACTTCATTGGCGAGACGTTCAGCGACAGGCATACTGTACCGGGCCAAATCGGGATAGCAGTTCTGACGATGTGGCGGGCACGGATAATGTACCAGCGTCTCCACGCCCCGGGAAAGCAAATAGCCTCGCAACTCATCGCGCCACGGAGTAGCGATGACATACTGGTGGTACACATGCCTGTCAGGCCCGGGCTCCGGCTTCAACACCAGCGGATTGGCAATCTCCGCATCATATGTGGCGGCAATCTCTCGCCGCCCGTCGTTCTCATGCCCGGTATACGCCAGCTTCACACGTATCATTGCAGCCTGTATCGGGTCGAGACGAGAATTGGCTCCGAGATGGTCAAAATAATAAGCCTTGCCTCCTGAGCCGTAATTGCGCAGAGAGCGCAACATGCCGGCAAGCTCTGCATCATCAGTCGTTACCGCACCGGCATCACCAAGCGCACCCACATTCTTTGTAGGATAGAAACTGAAACATCCCGCATCGCCCAAAGCACCACAGCACCGGCCGTCGGCAAACGACGCCCCGATAGCCTGCGCCACATCTTCGATGACAAGCAGACCGTTGGCCGAGGCGAAATCCGCGATACGACTGTCCCAGGCCGGACGCCCGTAAAGATGCACAGGCATGACGGCACGCGTACGCGGTGTCATAGCACGCTCAAGCAGCGAAGTATCGATATTATGGGTCGATGCGTCCGCGTCGACAGGGACCGGACGCAGACCGGCAGTACTTACCGCCAACACCGATGCGAAATAGGTATTGGCAGGCACAATTACCTCATCGCCCGGCGACAGGCGTCCCAGCTCAATCCATGCCGAAAGCGTTAGTCTCAGCGCGTCGAGCCCGCTCGCCACCCCTACGGCATGGCGTGTGCCTACAAGTCCGGAAAGCTCGCGCTCAAACTCCTCGACTTCAGTGCCGCCGATGTATCGGCCGCTATCTATCACGCGCGCGCAGGCATCCTTCAGAGCAACAGCATAAGGAGCGTTAACTTTTCCTAAATCAAGAAAGGGATAATGCTTAGCCATGATAGTGCCGTTATCGCGGATTGGGGCCGTCATTGGCAAGCTGCACGAGATATGCGCCATAAGCATTCCCCGAAAGCGGAGCCGCAATCGCCAGAAGCTGCTCGGCCGTGATAAATCCGCGACGGAACGCAATCTCCTCAAGCGCCGCAATCTGAAATCCCTGACGCTTCTCGATAGCGGCGACAAAATTCGACGCCTCAAGCAGAGAATCGACAGTGCCCGTATCGAGCCATGCGAATCCGCGTCCGAATTTCTTCACGCTCAGACGGCTCTCTCCGAGATAACTCATATTGACCGACGTAATCTCAAGCTCACCCCTGGCCGAAGGCTTTACCTCCGACGCCACTTTTACCACATCGTTGGGATAGAAATACAGCCCTACAACGGCATAATCCGACGCAGGAAATTCCGGTTTCTCCTGAATGTCTATTGCTTTGCCCGACTCATCGAAACTTACCACTCCATAGCGCTCGGGATCCTGCACCTGATAGGCGAACACTACAGCATCACGCTGCTCCCTCACTATGCGCGAAGCGTCGTTGAGCATTCCGCTAAAGCCCTGCCCGTAGAATATATTGTCGCCGAGCACGAGCACAACGTCGTCATCACCGATAAAATCCTTACCGATAATGAATGCCTGTGCCAGCCCCTCGGGACGCGGCTGCTCGGCATATTCGAATCTTACACCGAGGCGGCTGCCGTCGCCAAGCAGACGCCTGAACGCCGGCAAATCGTCGGGAGTGGATATTATCAATATATCGCGTATGCCGGCAAGCATCAGCACCGACACAGGATAGTACACCATCGGCTTATCATATATCGGAAGCAATTGCTTCGACACTCCTGTGGTCACAGGATACAGACGAGTGCCGGCACCACCGGCGAGAACTATACCTTTCATATTTTGGTCATGTTATATTATATATAACGCCGCTACAATCGTTTATGGTGTTGCATTAAAAAAATTTCACTTACTCTCCGCTCCTGCCTCCAGACGCGATATGCACTCATCAACATATGGAGTAGGCTTCAATGCCTGTGCCCGTCTAAGATAATGCAGTGCGTCGGCATCCTTACCGTTGTCCCTGCAGTAGTTGCCCAGATAAAGCAGAGCGGTATAATTGTCGGGATATAGAGCAAGCACATCCCTGTATGTGGCCATGGCTCCCTCATAGTCACCGTTAAGCAGCCTTCCCTGCGCGAGAGCAAGCATGAAATCGGCATTGTCGGGAGCGCCCGAAAGCATTATACGGCTATACTTCTCAATCTCCTGAGCATTACGCCTGAACAGATAATATTGCAGCAACTGCTTGTCAATACTGCGTCCGAGCCACCTCTGGCGCTCCTTCAGCAACAGCAGAAATTTCTCATACTGTGATGTCTCCCCGAGCGAGAAACTCACACGCCGCACCCCCTGCAGCAGCGAATCCACAGGCACCAGATTGGCCTGCGCCTTCTCGGCAAGAGCAATCTCATAGTCAGGAAGCGAGCGCATTCCGGCCGTCACTATCGCATGGGCATACGTATCGCACACCTTAGGCTGCTCCTCAAGCATCAGTTCATACATGGCCGCGGCGTTGGCCCACTCCCTGTACTTGAAGAATCGCCCGGCCTTTACCGCCGTAGCCTCATAGCTGCGCTTTTGTGTGGATGACGGAGTATCGGCCGACACACATGCCGGAGCTATCAAGATTGCCGCGACCACCCACCCGCATATTTTTGTACGCAATAGTTTCATCCTGAAAATGCTTTTCGTATATTTGCAAAATGGAACCGGAATAATCCTGTTTGAAATCCAAATTTACAAATATATTGCAATGAGAACAAAATATAATCGCATACTTTTGAAACTTAGCGGCGAATCTCTCGCCGGAGGCAAAGGTCACGGCATTGATACCGAGCGTCTGAACGCCTATGCACAGCAGATAAGCGAAATCGTGGCCTCCGGAGTGCAGGTGGCGATTGTAATCGGCGGAGGCAACATATTCCGTGGTCTCCAGGGAGCATCCAAAGGTTTTGACCGTGTGAAAGGCGACCAGATGGGCATGCTTGCCACAGTCATCAACTCGCTCGCACTCAGCTCGGCTCTCGGCGCTGTAGGTCAGCCGGCCAAAGTATACACTGCCATCAACATGTTCCCAATCGGAGAGCATTACAGCAAATGGCGTGCAATAGAGTCAATGGAACGAGGCGAAGTAGCCATCATTTCCGGCGGCACAGGCAATCCGTTCTTCACTACCGACACAGGCTCAGCACTGCGCGGCATTGAGGTAGAGGCCGACGTGATGCTTAAAGGCACACGTGTCGACGGCATATACACCGCCGACCCTGAAAAAGACCCCACTGCAACAAAATTCTCAGAAATCACATACGACGAAGTATACACCCGCGGCCTTAAAGTAATGGACCTCACCGCTACCGCACTCTGCAAGGAGAACGGCCTGCCGATTATCGTATTCGACATGGACACCCCCGGCAACCTCGCCCGCGTACTCTCCGGCGAACCAATCGGCACACTCGTCTACTGATCCGACAATTCAAAACATATATAATATGGAAGTAAAAGACTATCTCGACCCCGCTGAGGAAAAAATGGAGATGGCCGTGGCCTATCTCGACGAGTCGCTGGCCCACATACGTGCCGGCAAAGCCAACCCGAAAATCCTCGACGGCATACGTGTGGAGTATTACGGTAGCGCAGTGCCCATCTCAAATGTCGCCAACATCTCCGTGCCCGATGCACGCACCATCGTAATCACCCCTTGGGAAAAAGCGATGTTCAAGGAAATCGAGCGTGGCATCATCAACTCCGAAGTAGGCATAACCCCTGAAAACAACGGAGAAGTGATACGCCTCTCAATCCCGCCGCTTACCGAAGAGCGCCGTAAAAACCTCGTAAAGCAATCGAAGGCCGAGGCTGAAAACGCCAAGGTTTCGGTGCGCAATGCCCGCCGCGACGCCATCGACGGCCTCAAGAAAGCAGTAAAGCAGGGTATGCCCGAGGATGTAGAGAAGGACGCCGAAGCACAGGCCCAGAAGCTCCACGACAAGTATCTCAAGAAAATCGACGATCTCTTCGCCGCCAAAGAAAAAGAGATTCTTACCGTGTAATTCCCATCGTTTATCGATAAAAAAGGAGATGCCCGTGCATCTCCTTTTTTTCAAAACAGACAAATTGTCAGTATGATTATAGAAATTTAACCGGAAACGGGAGTGGCACACGTTTTGCAATGTGTTATACATAGAATGAATAACCAAAACAGACCCATGGATACCAAGACAGGAAAAATCGGGGTAACGACCGACAATATCTTCCCCGTTATCAAGAAATTTCTATACTCCGACCACGAGATATTTCTGCGCGAGCTGGTGAGCAACGCCATCGACGCCACACAGAAATTGCGCACACTCTCATCGTTCGGCGAATACAAAGGCACACTCGACGATATGAACGTGCGCGTGGCCATCGACAAAGAGGCCGGCACCCTTACCGTGAGCGACCACGGCATAGGCATGACTGCCGAAGATATCGACAAATACATCAACCAGATTGCATTCTCCGGTGCAGAAGAGTTCCTGGCAAAGTACAAGGATCGCGCTGAGAATATAATCGGACACTTCGGCCTCGGATTCTATTCGGCGTTTATGGTTGCCAAGAAAGTCGAGATACGCACACTCAGCTACAAAGAAGGCTCGCAGGCCATGATGTGGAGCTGCGACGGTTCGCCGGAGTACACAATGGAGCCGATTGAGAAAAAAGAGCGCGGCACCGACATAGTGCTCTACATCGACGATGACAACAAGGACTTCCTCGAACAGGCCCGCATCGACACCCTGCTCAAAAAATACTGCCGCTTCCTCCCCGTGCCTGTAATCTCAGGCAAGCAGCAGGAGTGGAAGGATGGAAAGATGACCGACACCGACCGCGACAACGTAATCAACAACACCGAACCGGCATGGACCAAAAAGCCGACCGACCTTACCGACGAGGATTACCGCGCATTCTATCGCGAACTGTATCCCGGTCAGGACGATCCCCTCTTCTGGATACACCTCAATGTTGATTATCCTTTCACGCTGACAGGTATACTCTATTTCCCGAAGATAAAGAGCAACATCGACATCAACCGACAGGGACGCATCCAACTCTACTGCAACCAGGTGTTCGTCACCGACTCGGTAGAAGGTGTCGTGCCTGAGTTCATGATGCTCATGCAGGGTGTCATCGACAGTCCCGACATTCCGCTCAACGTAAGCCGTTCATATCTGCAGAGCGACTCCGCAGTAAAGAAAATCTCGGGCTACATCACACGCAAGGTCGCCGACCGTCTCGACGAGATTTTCACACAGAACCGCACCGACTTCGAAGCCAAGTGGGACGATATCAAGATTTTCATCGAGTATGGCATGCTTACCGACGAAAAGTTTGCCGACCGCGCCAAGAAATTTGTGCTCCTCAAGGACACCGAGGGCAAATTCTTCACTCTCGACGAATACAAAGCCCTTATCGAACCTACTCAGACCGATAAGGACGGAACTACCGTATATCTCTACACCACCGACCCGACTGCCCAATACAACTATATCAACGCAGCCACCGAACGCGGCTACGATGTGCTGGTGATGGACGGACAACTCGACTCCCACTTCATCGGACTGCTTGAGCAAAAGGTCGAGAAGAGCCGGTTCGTGCGCGTGGATTCCGATGTAATCGACAACCTCATATCCAAAGAAGACCGCAAGGTTGCCGACCTCACCCCGCTGCAGCGCAACGAGCTCACTACCATATTCCGCTCGCAGATTCCCGCTGTCGACAAAGCCGAGTTCCTTGTAAGTTTCGAGGCCCTTTCTGCCACTGCCGCACCTGTGATGATAACCCAGAACGAGTATATGCGCCGTATGAAAGACATGGCGGCTATGCAGCCCGGCATGGCTTTCTACGCTGAAATGCCCGACAGCTACAACCTCATCGTAAACACCGAACACCGTCTCATCAAGGAGATACGCGACGCGGCAGCCGAGGCTCTTGACGCCAAGGTACAGCCCGTAGAGACTGATATTGAAGCCGCCAACGCTGAAATAACACGTCTGCGCGACGCAGCGAAGGCCGCCGGCGACAAGACCGACGCCGAGACCGACAAGCAGCTCGCCGACCTCGAAAAGAAGGTGAGCGAACTACGCGACGCCGAAAACAAGACAATCTCCGACTTCGCGGCCACACAACCCCGTGTAAAGCAGCTCATCGACCTTGCACTGCTCGGCAACGGACTTCTCCGCGGCTCCGACCTGTCATCGTTCATCTCACGTTCAGTCGAGCTGATGTAATTGCATTGACCATAGGTTGACATAAACTACTGCGCGTACGGCCACTCCTATCGAGTGCCATGCGCGCAGTAGTTTATTCTATGGTTATCGTGCGGACATCGACACCGCGTGCGCTCCATATGCCGTAACCTCCGTCGATATTGCCATGCATCGGAATCGTACCGGCAAGAAATATATTGCCGCCGAATGCCGTAAAATCGTCATATTCATGCCAGAAACGCCATACCTCGGGAGCTATTGCTGTAAGCGCCACCATAATGGTGCGCCCCGTACGGAAATAGGGCGTATAGTCTCCTCCGTCGGTGTCAATACTCGGACGGCACACCGTAAGAGTCACCTCTCCGCCGCCGCCCGATGACGATGCCGCATAAGCACCCATGAAGCATGGCAGCATCCTGCCGCTGAGCGACGGGTCGTACACCGCAAGTTGATAACATCTGTCGTCACCTATGCCGGGAACAAACGTAAGCGACACCTCGCGTAGGGTATCCGAGTCAGCCACCGGAGCCACATCTATACGGCTTATATCCACCGGACGAGGCATGGTGCACGATGACACTATCCTCTCACCCTCATACTCAGCGGTTATGGTATAGGTACGTCCCGGCACACCTGTAATCTGTGCGGTAGTATACACAAACGGTGGTGTCATGCTGTTGTCGATACGCCCTATCATAGTCTCCGTGCGCTCTCCGTCGGATATAGTGACATTGGCCCAACGCACCACAAGATCGCTCAAAGTGGTGGATTCGGTCGACATTGGAGAAAAACTGCGTGTGAGAATCACTGTCGGATGTCCGCCTGAATCAATCCAGCCTTCCACCACGAGACGCCCTGTGCCTGCGGTATCATCATCAATGGTCTTTTGGCATGACACGAGTATGAGACATGCCGTCACGATATAAAACACTCTCTTCATTCAAAAACGCATTACATATGCAATCGATGGCATAAACTTATATAGCGACGAGGCCTCCCTGCGTGCAAACACATTCTCATCAGTGTCATAGCCGAATGTCACTATCGACACATTATTGTGCCCGTAGGCATTGATTACCGAAAGTACCAGCATATTGTCGATACCTGGCCATTGCTTTATAGTGAAACTCCACGATGCCGACAGGTCAAGCCTGTGATACGGAGGCATACAACGTGAATTACGCTCACCATACTCGGAAATCACATTCTCTCCGATAATGTATAGGGCAGTCACCGGAGTCACCGGGCGCCCCGTGGCATAGGTCCATACTGCATCAAGCCCAACCGAACCGCTAAGACGGTAATGAGCCTGGAGCGTAGCCGACATACGTTGCTCGACAGCGGCTGTCACCCAATCACGTCCGATTTCGGGGAAGCGCCTCTGAGCACGCCCCCATGCAAACGACACAGAGCCGGTAAGACGTCCGGCTGTTTTCGAGGCCATGAATCCGACACCGTAGTTGCGTCCGTCGCCTGTCATGATATGCTCGCTGCTGGCATAATCGGCATCCAGAAGCGTGATAGTGGTGCCGTCATACTCCGAAGCCCCGCTGAGACGCTTGTAATATATGTCGGCCGACAGTTCCCACGCTCCATTGCCGAAAGCATGCATCCATGAGGCCGCCAGAGTACGTGCCCTCTGGGCTTTGAGCGACCGGCCTGCGGCAAGCCAGAAGTTGGATGCAAGCCCGATATCGCTGAACCCCACCTGATGGAGAGTCTGAGTGTAGCCTGAAGCGTGCAGACTGAAAGTACCTGCCTTTGATGTCCACTCAAGTGTGGCCATAGGGTCGACAAACACCGGATGATAATCCCGGGCGCCATACACAGTAAGACTGCTCCCGAGGGTAAGTATCAGACTTTTAATCGGAGATAGCTCTACCGCCACATGTCCGCGTGACAAAAACGAACTGACCCTATCGGGACGCCGGGCGCTACCGTAGCCGTAGCCGTCGACCGATGCCCATTGCGGAATACCGGATATGTGCGATGCGGAAGCCCCCATCAGAAGTCGCATGCCGACACTGCCACCGAAATCGTAAGCGCCATGTCCGCGTGTGCCTGTCTCAGTGATAGATGATGGCACCTTAGCCGATATGCGGGTCATCGTCATGCCGAATGTAGAGCCGAATGTAGAGCAATACAGGTTCTGATGCCATTGGAAACGCCGTGCCTTATGCTCCCACTCTGCGGCAGCCAGAAAATTATGCCAGCGGAAACGTGTGTCGAGGGCATAACGCTTGTCGGCGGTAGACAAAAAGTCGCGGTTGTAGAACAAGTGCATCGCCAGCCGGTCGGAACTCCCGGCGATAAAGCGGGCCGTAAGATTATAATCATTGAATCCGTAGTCGATATCTGTGGAATTGGCCTTGAGCACGCCACCATATAGTGCGTTGATATAACTCAACCGTCCCGATACGGTAATGTCGGCCCTCTTTCCTACAGGCACCGTAACTGTGGCACTGCTCGCGAGCAGCCCTACATTGACCACCCCGCGAAGCCTTTCAGATAGACCGCGTCGTGGAGAGAATTCGATGCGTCCGCCAAGGCGAGGAGGCATATCCGGTGTATGCACTGATTTCTCCACTCTGACCACCGGATAATGCTCGGCATTGAATACCGAGAATATGCCTCCGAAATGATAAGGAAAAAACACCGGAGCGCCTCCGATACCATAATATGTGTGGGAGTATTCGGTACCGTCGACCGATACTCCGGAAGCATAGTCGCCTGCCGACGATATCCCCGGCAAAGTGCCTATCCAGCGCATGGCGTCGGCCTCGCCGAAAGCCCTCATACGCTGTCCGGTGACTGTGGCATCGAGTGTCACCGAGCCGTCGGACGACACGCGTGCCGGGCGACGCGACTGCGCTTCGACAGTCACCTCTTCAAGCGTAACTCCACTGTCGGTACACCCTATACTGTCGGTGGATAATGATGGAGTCGCGCCATTGGCCGTAAGAACTCCGATACATAAAAGCGGGAGCCACGCTGACCGCGCGACTCCTGCCATAAATCGTTGACTTGCCGATGTTGATTTCAATTCCTGACAATCAATCGAGGCCGAATGCACCACGATATGTATTTACAATACCTTTAATCGCATTTATAGAACCGTTGAGTGCACCGCTGTCGATAAAGTCTCCAAACGACATCGCCGACCCGCCGGCAAGCGCCACCATAGGCTCTACATCATACCATGTATATCCCCATGATGTGTGTGGCATCGCACCCCATGTGATTGTGCCCTGCTCATAGTCGGTGTTGCCGAAATTCAGGGTGGTGGTCACACTGCTGTTGAGTGCTGCGGCAAAGGCATTCACCTCCTGGAGCACCTCTTCATCATAATCACCATTGGCAACAATAGCCTTGAGAGAACTGCATGACGAGCTAATCTGTATGCGGTCGAGAAGGTCGACCTTGACGGTAGCGCCCTTGAAGAGATTGTCGATCTGTGAGGCAATGGCATCCGGGCCGGCGTTGCCGAGCTGCTCAAGCATCTGACGGTTGCAAAGGTTGGTGCCCTTGACCTCGGCTACAGAATAAAGCACACGCGACGAACCGATTGAAGCGTTGCATTTCTCCGAAATGCTTGTATCGGTACCTGTCACCTCGGCGTTGGCGCTGATATTGGCCAGCTGTGCCGATGACTTGACTGCAAATGTGTGTGCACTCTCGCTGTAGTTGCTCTCGACCACTGCACTTACTGCATTATCACCGTTATGCGACATTACAAATGTCAGCTTGGCAGGAACATTGACAGTCCAGTGGGTGGTGATTTCCGTGTCGTTGGATACCCACACCTGGTTCTTATCGTCCCAGTAACCGTCGTAGTCATAGTCAACCGTATCAAACTTTCCTGTCCAGCTCTCGCCGCTGACAGTCAGCGAAACTTCCACACGATCCTTTTCGGAACGGAATATTATGGCATTGAAACTGTCGGCGGTTTTGGCCCATACATACTCCTCTTCCTCGTCATCATAGACCGGCGTATATACTCCGAGGTAATCCCGTGGATTGACCGTGAAACTGTTGGATACCTGCTGCACCGCACGTGATATGCCGGCATAATCGCCGCTTTCAGTGTTCTGTGCCATAGAGCGAGTGGCCTTTGCCAGCGCATGTGAGTAGCCCATATCGGAATTCTGACCGGCAACGCCATAGGAGTCAAGCACATTGGCTATGACCATCAGCGACTCCACCGCACCCCTCTGGTCCTGCGGATTGCACAACTGCTTAAGCTGAGTAGCTGTAGCCTCAATATATTTGCCCGCCTGTGACGAAGTCAATACTCCTGTCACAGTGGGGTCGACAGCACCGGGTTCGGTAGAGGGAGGTGTAACTGTGCCATGTATACCGTCTGTACTTGTAAGAATTTCATCGCTGTCGGAAGAACCGCATGCGGTAAAAGCACCGCCTATAAGTCCCGCTAAAGCCCATACAGCAATCTTTCCGGATATTTCCATCTGTGTGCTATAAATTATGGTTTATTAAACTATTCAGCGCAAAGGAAACAATTTTTTAGTATTTCGAGCATATCTCTTATGTTAAATATCTGTTACAGTAATGCATTTAACTTTTTTTTATTAAAATGAAAAAGCCACAGTCATCACGACTACGGCTTTCCCGAAAAATTTAGTGAATGTTGATTGTGCGATATCGTTTGAATTGTCCTGATGCTTCAAAAGTCAGTAAAACATATAGAAGCGTCCCTAACAACTAATTACGTCTTAAATATTAATTACAGCAATCGGGATTTTTACCGGCATCATATGCTTGAACCGTATATATACCGGAACAGCCGCAAGCCACAAGGCTCCGGCACAACCCCAACCGGGTAAAAATATCTCTGTATCAACATAGTTTTATGTTAGTTATAGACTTGTATCTTATTCATAAGCCGCAGAGCGGCAGACGAATGTCTCATGACATGGAGAAGAGAGGCGTATACCGCAAATTACGGGCATACAATCAATCAATTTCAATGTGTTGCCGCAAAGGTATGGATTTTTCTCCGACAATGCAAGCATTTATGCTATTCTTTTTGTTTTATAATTAATCCGTGGTACAATGGAATAATCCACACGGGTTGTTATGAATCAACAATAATCTGCTTTATGTATCTGTCAACTACTGCCGTAATACCCCGACTGCGTTTCCATAAAATGGACTACAGCGCTGTCGCCACTATCAGCCCGCTGCTCGCCCGCTCCCACAGCCGTACATGCGACTACACCATCGCAGGAATGATTATGTGGGCACATTATTTCAATTATGAATACGCTATTGTCGATAACACCCTATTTGTAAAAGGTGTAGAAGAGAATGACCGCACCACGCCGGCATTCTCTATACCCATAGGCGAGATGCCGCTGTCGGACGCAGCAGCACTGCTTAAGGAATATTGTATGGCCGAAAACATTCCGCTTGTATTTTCAGCCGTGCCCGAAGACCGTGTCGAGGAACTAAGACAACTCGGCGAATGCCGCATAGAGGAGCTGACCGACTGGGCCGACTATCTATATAATGCCCGTGACCTCGCCACACTCTCCGGCAACCGCTACAGCAAAAAACGCAACCATGTGAACCGGTTCACCTCCGACCATCCGGGAGCAAGCCTTGTCGACCTCACACCGGACATGGTACCCCGGATAAAGACGTTTCTTGATACTCTGCCTCCCGACGAGGAACATGTGACGGCACAAATCGAGCGCAACGAAGTGATGCGGCTGCTCGACCACTGGGACTCACTGCCAATGGATGGAGCGGTATTGGTGACTCCCGACCGAGGTATAGTGGCATTCGCCATCGGAGAAGTCATAGCCGACACTCTCTATGTGCATATCGAGAAAATGCTCCACGACATAAACGGCGCCGGTGAGACAATCAACAAGGAGTTTGCAGCCATGATGCTCGACCGCTACGGAGTGACATTCATCAACCGCGAGGAGGATGCCGGCGACGAGGGCCTACGACGCGCCAAAGAGTCGTACCATCCGCTCATGATGCTGCGCAAATACAATGTAGCGTTCAGCGGCTGAACGAATTCCTACGCATTTTCCACTCTCAAAGAGCAAATAATTACGTATCTTTGTGGAAAATCATCTAAACCTACGAGCGATGAAGTACTTTATATCGGCAGGAGAGCCTTCGGGCGACCTCCATGCATCCGAACTGATTGCAGCAATCATGCACACCGACAAATCTGCGGAGATAGCATTTCTTGGCGGCGACCTCATGGCGGCCGCAGCCGGATGCGAGCCGGTAATCCACTATCGCGAGATGGCTTTCATGGGATTCAGCGAGGTGTTGCGCCATCTGCCCCAGATTGCATCCAACATGAAGCGCGCGCGCAAAGCCATCGACGACTTCCGTCCCGATGTGCTCGTGCTTGTCGACTATCCGAGCTTCAACCTCAAACTCGCAGCCTATGCCCGCAAGCATGGCACCCGGGTGGCCTACTATATATCGCCGAAGGTATGGGCATGGAAAGAATGGAGAGTAAAAGAGATACGCCGCCTGGTCGACAGGATGTGCTGCATACTCCCATTCGAGCCTGCATTCTACCGCGACCGCCACAACTACGAAGCCACATACGTAGGCAATCCGTCGGTAAAGGAGGTCGATGAAAGACTGGCCCGCGCATCATCACGGGAAGAATTCATACGGCGACACAATCTACCCGACCGACCGATAATAGCGCTCGTGCCGGGGAGCCGACGCAGTGAAATCAAAAACAATCTCCAGATAATGGAAGCGGCCGCAGCCATGTACCCCGACTATATGCCGGTAGTGGCGGCGGCTCCGGGCATCGATCTGTCATATTACGGATATTATCTGACTCCGGGCATACCGCTTGTGAGCGGCGACACATTCGAACTGATGCACCACGCCGAAGTGGCGCTCGTGACCTCAGGCACAGCCACTCTGGAATGCGCCCTGATAGGCACCCCACAGGTAGTATGCTACAGAGCCAACGGAATAAAGCTCTCCTACAAAATAATGGAGAAACTGCTGAAAATATCCTACGTATCGCTCCCCAACCTGATTTCCGGGAAAAAGATTATCCCGGAAATGCTCGTACACATGTGCACTCCCAAATTGGTAGGACGTGAACTCGGCAACATACTTCCCGGACGCCCGGGCCACGACAACCAGCTCGAAGGATACCGCGAGATGCGCGCTATTCTCGGCACAAACGATGCTCCGGCTACCGCCTCCGGAATAATACACCAACTCGCAAACAGAAAGCAACAATGACTACCGACACCCCGGACAATACCATAAGCACCCCGCCGGCCATGAGCTGGGACCGACTCATCTGCGACAAGCGGTTCGGACTGGAACACTACCACGACGCGCGCAGCGGCATTCGCAGCGACTTCCAGCGCGATTTCGATCGGCTGGTGTTCTCGTCGCCATTCCGACGACTGCAAAACAAGACTCAGGTGTTTCCTCTGCCAGGCTCGGTATTCGTACACAACCGACTGACCCACTCAATGGAGGTGGCCTCGGTAGGACGCAGTCTGGCCAATGAAATCACTCGCGAATTGCGCAAGCGGCATGCATCACAGCCATGGGTAGGCAAACTCGATGCTATCGACGAAATCGTGGGCGCCGCATGCCTCGCACACGACCTCGGCAATCCGCCGTTCGGACATTCGGGCGAGAAAGCCATATCGACTTTCTTCAGCGAAGGAGAGGGTGCGGTGCTGTGCCCAATGCTCACACCCGAACAGTGGGCCGACATAACACACTTCGAGGGGAATGCCAACTCGTTCAGGCTCCTCACCCATCAGTTCAACGGACGTCGCCCGGGTGGTTTCGCCATGACCTACTCCATGCTCGCCTCTATCGTAAAGTACCCTTATGAATCGTCGCTGGCCGGAGCCAACGGCAAATTCGGATTCTTCACGACCGAAATACCGACATTCCGCCGTATCGCCGACGAGCTCGGTCTTATAGTCCTCCCAGCACCGGACGGCCGCACTCGCTATTGCCGCCATCCGCTCGTCTACATTGTGGAGGCTGCCGACGATATCTGCTACCAGGTGATGGACATGGAGGATGCCCACAAGCTGCATGTGGTAAGCACACGCGAAGTGACCGATATGTTTCTCGGATTCTTCTCCGAAGAGCGGCGCTCGCGCATGATGGAGATTATGGACAAGGTGGCCGACCCCAACGAGAAAATCGCCTATATGCGCTCGTGTGTCATCGGCTCGCTTGTCAGCCAATGCTCACGCGCATTCCTCGACAACGAGGATACTATACTGCGCGGTGCCTTCTCAGGCTCCCTGCTCGATCATATCGATGAACAGGAGCGCCGGGGCTACCGCAACTGCTCTGACCTTGCATGGAAAAAGATATATTGTGCGGGCGATGTGGTCGACATCGAGCTCGCGGGCAACCGCATCATATCGTTCCTGCTGGAGAAACTGATACATGCCGTACGCAACCCGTCGCTCAACTATTCCGAACTGCTTCTGAGCAAAGTGCCGCAACAGTACGACACGGCGGCCCCTACCCTGTTCGGAAGAATACAGGCCGTGCTCGACCACATGTCGGCGATGACCGACGTCTATGCCCTCGACCTATTCCGCAAACTCAACGGCCACTCTCTGCCGGCCGTATAAGATACATACGTTATGACACGCAAGATTCTGACATTCTTCCTGATAATACTTGCAGCCGCCATATCAGCGGGGGCTGCCGTACACTCCGTAAAGGATATACCCAACGTACACCTAGCCGATGCACGGCGCTATGTGTCGGACCCCGACGGACTCCTGTCGCCAGCCATGCGCGACAGCCTCGACGCAGCCATAAGACGCGTGTGGGAGACATCGTCGGCCGAACTCGCCGTAGTGGTAGTCGACCGCATCGAGGGTGGCGACATCGACAGCTTCGCCACCGAACTGTTTACCGACTGGGGCATCGGCAAGGAGGACAACGACAACGGTGTGCTCTACCTCGTGGCCATGGGCGACCGCAAGGCTGTGATACGCACCGGCTACGGGGCCGAGGGCGTAGTGCCCGACATAATAGCGGGGCGCATCATACGCAGTTCCAACCAATATTTCAAAGGTGGCGACACCGACGGCGGAGTGGCCGACGCGGTAGGCAATCTGAGCTATCTCCTCACAACCCCGGGCGCTACCGAGGAGCTTATGTCGAAATATGCCAACGACCGGCGCCGCGGCGGGGAGGAGACCATCGACTTCTTCGGGATATGGATAAAGATAAGCATGTTTATCGCTGCCCTGATGCTGATATTCTTTATAATCACGCTCGTGTCGACACGTCGTCAGAACCGCTACCAGCGCTACATCAGGCTACAGCAACTGCAACTGCCGGCGCTCATTATCTCGTTTGCCACCATCGGTATGGGGCTTGTGGTATTTGTGCCGCTCATGATTATCATGCGCCGTCTGCGCACAGCATCGCGCAAATGTCCCAACTGCTCGACAAAGATGAAGCGCCTCGACGAGAAGTCGGACAACGCCTACCTCACACCCGCCCAGGACACCGAAGAGCGCATCGACTCAGTCGACTACGACGTGTGGCTGTGTCCCAACTGCGGTGAGACCGACATCCTTCCTTATGTCAACCACTCGAAAAACTATACGCCATGTCCAAACTGCGGCGCACGCGCATGTACACTCGTGGCCGACCGCATAGTCAAGAGTCCGACTACAAGAGAGGAGGGCTGGGGACAGAAGATATACAACTGCCGCAACTGCCACAAAGACAATGCCCGCAACTACACTATCCCGAAAGCCGCCCCTCCGGTAGTAATCGTTCCCCCGATTGGTGGCCGAGGCGGTGGATTCGGTGGAGGAGGCTTCGGCGGAGGCTCGTTTGGAGGAGGCTCAACCGGTGGAGGCGGAGCATCGGGAGGATGGTAACTCCCCATACATTTTATATGGACTGTAAATCATGAATGACCTTACTGTAGAAGTAAACGGATTGCGACTGTTTGCCCACCATGGCGTAGGCGAGCAGGAACGCAAGGTAGGAAACCTGTTTGAAGTAACTGTGCACCTCCGCTATCCCGCCGACGGGGCAATCGCGGATGACCGTCTTGAGGATACTCTCAACTATGCCGAAGCTGTGGCAGTGGTGCGTGAAGTAATGACTGTGCCGTCGCAGCTTCTCGAACATGTGGCAGGACGACTGCGCATGGCTCTTACCCAACGTTTCCCGCTCATAGCCGGTGGAATGATACGCGTAGCCAAACTTGTACCCCCCTTTGCAGCCGATATCGACTCGGTAGCGGTAGTGCTACGATGGTGATTGTAGATATCGACAGCATATACCTCATTATACTACTATCCCCTTAGAGGCGACTGTCGCTTCTAAGGGGAAGTAGTATAATGATGTGCGATATAAGTGGTCTGTTGCGTCAGAGCATTCCCAAAGCTGCATCATAGTCGGGCTCACCGGTAATCTCATCGACAAGCTCGCGGTATATTACCTTACGGTCGGAGTCAATGATAACGACAGCACGGGTAAGCAGCCCCTTGAGAGGACCATCGACAAGTTCAACGCCATACGAGCGCGCGAACTCCGAAGAACGGAACGCCGACGCCGGAATTACATCCTTCAGCCCTTCGAGCGTACAGAATCGTCCTGCTGCAAAAGGCAGGTCGACCGACACACAGAGCACTACGGCATCCTTTTTTCCGGCGGCCTTCTCGTTGAACCGGCGCACCGATGTGGCGCATACCGGAGTGTCAAGACTCGGGAAAATATTCAACACTATCTTCTTCCCGGGGAAGTCAGAAAGGCCCACTTCTTTTAGTTCAGGGGTCACAAGCGAGAAATCGGGAGCGGTGGAGCCTACCGAGGGCAGATTTCCACAGGTATGGCATTCGTTACCTTTGAAATATACGGTTTCCATTTCGACAGAATTATTTTTATGAACATGTTAAATGTAAGCCACGGAGCCGACTTGAGAGCACTCTCAACGGAGCATCGCCGCTTTCTGAATAACATCGGACACAAGCGAATTGTTGTAGCCGACAACTACATCGGCCACCACTCCGTCGCTCCCGACCAGTATCACCACCGGAAATGTGGCGGTGCCGCAGTCGCGCGCCAGAGCCTTGGCCGATACAAGTGTAGTCTCCCCCATCCTGTCGGCCGGGAGGAGGCTGTCGACAGCGTCACGGTCATTGCTCACCGAGGCCCATAGGATGTCGGCGTTGTAAGGCAGCTGCATGGCCGCGCTTCTCACCCCTTCGATTGTAGCCCGGGCAAACGACGACTCAGGCTCGAAAAGCACCACCATAGTAGGCTGGCGGAATCCCTGAGTGCGTCCTAAATATGTATACCGCTCGCCGGTAAGGGTAGGCAGAGCGAATCTCGGCAGAGGCTGTCCCGGCAGATTCACTATGGCAAAAGTATTTTCTCGATACTTCTCGAATATATCGGGGTACATGTCGGCGAGCAGACTGTCGGTAAGCGGGGCACACGCCAGAGGTGCCTCCGGAGCGGTGTATGTCGCCACAATGGTCTGCTCGGCCAGAGCGCCCGGATTGTTGTCGGTGGTGATGCACAGAGGCATGGCGCTCTCACGGTCGAAGAGATAAAGAGCCTCACGCGACACAGCGCCGTTCACCTCAAGCCGCGCGCCAAGAGCCATGGCCGCGCGCCCGTCGACTATAGTGTCGGGGGTGAAATGCCACAGGTAGTCCGACGATGTGGTTATAGCCTCTATCTCGTCGGCGATAAACTGCGGCAACAGTTCGGCAAACTGTGTGCGCCTCTGCGCCCCCGGCGTGCGTCCCGAGGGGAGAAAAGGCATAGGGTCTGACAGAAAATGCCGTTCTACCATACGCTCGCCGCGGAATGTGAACAGATTGCCGCTGAAATATGCCGAGAAGCCGTCGGTAGCGACTCGGTTCTCCGACCCCGGCACCGACCACCGTATCAGATAATCGCATGGAGCCAGTGTGTCGGCCGGCGATGCGGCGGAATACAGGTCGACATGATACGCCACATCGTCTTGTAGCGACATAAGCACCTTGAAATCGACAGTCGCATTGTAGCACACCTTTCCGCGCATACGCGAAATAAGGTCATCTACCCCTTGTGACGACATTGCGCACAAGGGGTAGATAAGCACTACTGCTAACAGTAAGCGTAGATTGCATCTCATAGATAAATGTGTGAAACGTTGTAATATAAAAACCGCTACACCACACATTTTGTTCACATGCTCAAGTGGTCCTTCGCCCCGAGATGGCACAGGTCAGGCATGCACTTCTTACACGTTGAAGCGGAAATGCATTATATCGCCATCCTGCACCACATATTCCTTACCCTCGATACCGAGCTTGCCGGCCTCGCGCACGCCGGTCTCGCCTCCGAGGGCCACATAGTCGTCATACTTGATTACCTCGGCACGGATAAATCCCTTCTCGAAGTCGGTATGGATGATACCGGCACACTTTGGAGCCTTGGAGCCGCGCATGAATGTCCAGGCGCGAACCTCGTCGGGACCTGCGGTAAAGTAGGTCTGAAGGTCGAGCAGCGCGTAGGCCGAGCGTATCAGTCGGCTAACCCCCGACTCTTCAAGCCCGATTTCGGCAAGAAATTCCTGGCGCTCCTCCCAAGTGTCGAGTTCGGCGATATCAGCCTCGGTCTGGGCGGCCACAATCAGTATCTGGGCGTTCTCCCCCTTCACGGCCTCGCGCACGGCCTCCACATAGGCGTTGCCGGTGGCTGCAGAGCCGTCGTCGACATTACATACATAGAGCACAGGCTTGTTGGTGAGCAGGAACAGTTCGCGGGCAAATTTCTGCTCATCCTGTCCGTCGAAGCTAACCGAGCGTGCAGGCAGACCCTGGTCGAGCGCCTCCTTGTAGCGGAGGAGCACATCAAGCTGCATCTTGGCCACCTTGTCGCCTCCGGTCTGCGCCTGTTTTTGGGTCTTGGCGATACGGCTCTCTACGGTCTCGAGATCCTTGAGCTGAAGTTCGTAATCGATAATCTCCTTGTCGCGCACGGGATCAACCGAGCCGTCGACATGGGTGATATTGTCGTCGTCGAAGCAGCGGAGCACATGTATGATGGCATCGGTCTCGCGGATGTTGGCCAGGAACTTGTTGCCCAGGCCCTCGCCCTTGGAAGCACCCTTTACCAGACCGGCAATATCGACAATCTCGACCGTGGCGGGCACCACGCTCTTGGGCTGACACATCTCCACGAGTTTGGTCAGGCGGTCGTCGGGCACGGTGATTACGCCCACATTCGGCTCAATGGTACAGAATGGAAAGTTGGCCGACTGAGCCTTAGCGTTTGACAGACAGTTGAAAAGGGTCGATTTGCCCACGTTGGGCAGACCGACTATGCCGCATTGCAATGCCATGATAGTTCTGTTTTAATTATGTAAGTTGCTTGTATGATTCAAAAACACGGGGCATCCACATAGCTTCGCGGGGGTGTCAGCAATGGTTAATATGCCGGCAATCTCCTCAAAAGCAAAGTGATATTTCCATGGCAAAGTTAGTAAAAATCCCCCACTCCGCGAAATCGCTCACAATCGTCGTATGCCGATGTTACTTAACAACAAACACCATCCCATTTGTCGCCGGGCAAAAACCAAATTGTCACCTTTCACCTATGGTTGCGAACCGCTAAGGCGGCTCTTACCATAGTCTAACGTTGTGAACGCCCCCAGAGGGGCTATGCGCTAACGCGTTGGGTTGCCATCGCAGAGCCATCCGGGCATCCGCCAATCCACCGTCTCAACATCACGCGCCATCCAGGGATGAACACATACCAATCTCCCTCCATCATCCTCGCCACCTCAACATCACGTGCCATCCGGGGATGAACACGTCGATTGTATTGCCATCCCTCTATTTTTGGTTTACATATGCAACTCCACGCGTCAGCGCATAGCCCCCTCTGGGGGCGTCTACAACGTTAGCCCCACCCAAGAGCCGCCTTAGCGGTTCGCAGAGTGGGGTTGGCCCCCTTCCACGGAATGCCCGGCGTAGCCCGGCGACTAATCGCCCATCTCGGTCAGATACATGGCTACCGAATCGTGGGCTGCATGGAAACCGCAGTTCTCGTAAAATCCTGTGCCATGCGTATAGGCTATAAGCACAATCTTAAGGTAATCGGCATATCGCTCCTTGGCTATTTCCACGAGGCGCCGCCCGATGCCACAATGCTGGTACTCAGGGGCGACAAGCAGATAATGTATATATGCCGTCATCACCCCGTCGTCCATCGCACACAACATACCTACGAGGCGCTCGCCGTCCCAGGCCGACAGCACTGTTTCATACCGCTGCATGGCCTGCACCAGACGTTCGGGATAGCGTCCCGACGACCATTCGACCGACAGGAACAGCCGCTCCAGTTCATCGCGGCCAAAAGTCTTAATCTCCTTATACTCTATATTACTGTTCATATCCATACTGTATCTGTCATGGCGCACTGCTCTCTAACTATTCGTCGCACTCAGAGGCCACGTAATGATGATGGGCCGAGCATTCATGTATCGAATGGTCGACAATTATATGCCTGTTGGCCATGCCTGCGATTGCCGACATCTCGTGGCTCACAAGCACAATGGTAGTATCGCCGGCCAGTCGCCCGATTATATCATAGAGCTGATGCTCAAACCGTTTGTCGATATAACTCAGCGGCTCATCAAGTACAAGCAGCTCGGGAGCTGATATCATGGCCCGCCCGAGCAGCGTGCGCTGAAGCTGTCCGCCCGACAGTTCACCGATGGCCGCATCGGCACGCTCACAGAGGCCCATAAGCGCAATGGTATCGTCAACGCGGCGCATGCGGGATGCCTTGTCGGTATTCACCCCGAGCAGCCCCGAGGCTATAACCTCGCGCACCGTAATGGGGAACCGCGAGTCGACCATATTCTTTTGAGGCAGATAGCCTATAGGCAGACGCGTCACCTCGTGTCCGTCGGTGTCGCGGTAGACGACACTCCCTGCTGTCGGTGGCAGTAGCTTGAGCATCATGCGCAGAAGCGAAGTCTTTCCCCCGCCGTTAGGCCCCGTTATAGCCATAAAATCGCCCCGCCTGACGCTAAAGTCGATGTCGTTCAACACCACCCGGCGGTCGTAGCGCAGCGAGACGCCCTGCATCTCGATTATCGTACTGTTCATTGTGAGTCAGATGCCATGGCATTGGCTATATTCAGCATTTCCCCCTTCCAGTCGTAGTCAAGAGGATTGATTTCCACTACCCGTGCGCCAATCTGGTCATTGACGGTCTGGGCCTGTCGCGAGTCGGCATCCTTCTGGAAGAACATCACACGGGCGCTGTCACGTCGTGCCGTTTCCACAGCGCGGCTTATATCCTCAACCGACATCTCCTTACCTTCGGGGCTGAGAGCTATCTGGTGGAGACCGTAGTCGCGGGCGAAATAGCTGAGCGATGGATGCCACACGACAAACGACGCTCCGCGACACGGGCGCAGTATCGAGTCGAGCGCCATGTCGAGCGAATCGAGCGACTGAATAAATGTCTTGAACCGGCGGGCATAGTATCCCTTGTTGGACGGGTCTATGTCGACCATAGCCTCATACATGTTGGATGCCATCTTCTTGACATTGCGCACCGACGTCCATGTATGCGGATCAACGTCGGCAGCCACCTCCTCTCCCGCTCCCTCGCGGGCATGTGTGCCGGTAATAAGCGCCACACCCTCCGAGGTATCGTAAAGTCGCAGTCCGGGATTGTTGTTGTGAATCTTGTTGATGATAGCGCTCTCAAACGGTATGTTGCCAACACGCATGTATGCTTTCGACATCTCCAGATTAAGCAGATGGGTCATACTGGGGTCGTAGCTCTCCGGATTGGCACCGCTCCCGAGCAGACACTTTACGTCCCACTTGTCGCCGACTATCTGCTCGAGTATATATTTCTGCGGCTGTATGCTGACCGTCACCGCGGGTTTCTGCTCCTGATGTCCGATACATCCGGGCAACAGTGCCGCAGGAATCAGAAGCGCTGACACAAGGAGCATGCCGGCAGTCTTACGGTAGTGAATCTTGGCCATGTATTCTTGATTTTTTGCAAATTTAATAAATCTGCGACAACCTGCCGTCACCCTCTTGCCTTGTATACCCGCGAATAAAGAAATTCGCGTGCGCTGTCAAGATCAATGTCACCAGAAGTCATCAGCACCATAGGCAGAGAATTGAGTCCCGAGGCATAAGGTGGCTGCATATACTCAAACGAGTAGCGCGGCTCAAGACCGTGTCGGCGGTAAAAGTCGATACGTCGCACGGCCATAGGCCCCGAGTCGGGGAGTTCGACTTCAAGCAGAAGAGGCTTGTCGGATTCCTCCCTCAGCCGCTCTATTACCGCCCCGCCGATGCCGTTGCCGCGCATATGGTCGAGAGTGGCGAAATGCTCGATATAAAGAAATTCGCCAGAGTCCCATGTCGTAACGAAACCGGCTATACGCCCCCCTGCATATATCACACGGAAATCGAAAGCAGGCTCGCCACCGTCGATAAGTGAAAAAAGATGGTGACACGGACGCCTCTCATCAGCAGGGAAGGCCAGCAGATAAAGCGACAGAATGGAGATAGGCATACTCTCATGAGAGGTAATTTTAATAAATTCAGGTTTCATATGCGTAATCCGGACTTTGCCAAAGGTAGCTTTTTACGATTGTTTTACAAATTTAGCGGAACTTTATGAAAGTTTCATTATTTATGCGTAATTTTGCTTTTTGAAAAAGGAAGAGTGTTTCACTTTATCTTTTTTCATATCTCAACAATTCATTACAAACTTTAAACAAGTACATTAAAATATAAGTTTATGGCAAGAGCTCAATTGGATTCTCTGGATTACAAAATTCTTCATACACTGTCGTCAAACGGTCGTAAGCCTTACCTCGAGATAGCACGCGAGTGTGGTGTTTCAGGCGCTGCTATCCATCAGCGTATACAGAAGCTCACCGCAATGGGTGTGCTCAAAGGCTCTGAATGCCTTATCGACGCAGCTTCGGTAGGCTACGACACATGCGCCTACATCGGCTTCTTCCTCAAGGACCCGTCGAAGTTTGATGAAGTTGTAGAGCGTCTCCGCGAAATCCCCGAAGTAGTGGAAGTACACTTCACCACCGGACAGTACGACATGTTTATCAAACTATATGCTCGCAACAACGACCACCTGCTCCACCTCATCCACGAAGAGCTGCAGGCGCTCGGCCTGGCCCGCACAGAGTCACTGATATCATTCAAGGAGGTATTCAAGCGTCAGCTTCCGATACATCAGCGCAACAAGGACTGATACCCTCCGTTTCTCCCCACGTCATTAGCGAACATTCACCTCTCCTCATACCTTATTATATATAAAGTAGACGGTGCGTACGTCCGATACCCGGCAGTGCGCACCGTCTGCATAAATAAAGGCACCAACTTGATATCCAATATTATAGTCTAAAAAAGGAATTATGCAAGACCTCAGACTTCATCTCGACGGTATATTGCTCGACGCCATGTCGCTGGCACGCCAGGCAGGAGCGGTACATATGCGCTACTTCCGCGGAAATGAACTCGACATCACCGCCAAACTCAACGATGCCGACATAGTGACAGCCGCCGACAAGGCCGCCGAACGACTTATCATCGACAGCATACGCCGGAAATATCCCGACCATTCCATACTCTCGGAGGAATCGGGTGAGACTGTGCAGGCCCCGGGATTCCGCTGGGTAATCGACCCGCTCGACGGCACCACCAACTTCTCACAGGGTCTGCCGATATTCAGTGTATCAATCGGCGTGGAGTATGAGGGACGCCCGGTGGTGGGAGTGGTCTACGACGCATATCTCGACGAGATGTTCCACGCCGTGGAGGGCGCCGGAGCATTTCTCAACGGCAACCCCATACATTGCGCCGAAAAGAGTTCGCTTGACCACGCTGTGGTGTCGACAGGATTTCCGGTAGACAAGGGCGAGACGCCTGACAACAATCTCGACAATGTGTCGCGCATAATGCCCCGAGTGCGCGGGTTGCGGCGACTCGGGTCGGCGGCCATGGACATGTGTTATGTGGCAGCCGGATTTCTCGACGGCTATTGGGAACTCAACCTCCACCGCTGGGACGTGAGCGCCGCAATGCTTATCGTAAACGAGGCGGGAGGCAGTTGCACGGAGTTCCGCACCGACCGCAACATAAGCCTTGTGGCCGCATCGCCGGCAATACACGACATGCTCCTGCCGCTTATCTCTACCCGCCCCGCACAATGAACACACCCTCCCTCAATATGGACAAGCTGATGATGCGCCGTGCCATACAGCTCGCCCGCCACGGACTCGGCACCACATCGCCCAATCCTATGGTAGGAGCTGTGATTGCTCTACCCGACGGGAGGATTATCGGCGAGGGATGGCACAGACGGTGTGGCGAAGGACATGCCGAGGTCAATGCCGTGGCCTCGGTAGCCGACCGCGACATGCTGCGCGAGGCCACAATCTACGTGACCCTCGAACCATGCTCCCACTACGGACGCACGCCTCCATGCTCGAAACTCATAATCGACTGCGGCATACCGCGTGTGGTAGTCGGCACACTTGATCCGGCACCATGGGTGGCCGGACGCGGAGTGGCCATGCTACGCGAAGCCGGTCGTAAAGTGACCGTAGGCATTCTTGAGGAAGAGTGCAGGGCCTTGAACCCGGTATTCATGACAGCCCACAGCCTCGGCCGTCCGTGGGTGACATTGAAATGGGCACAGAGCGCTGACGGCTTCATCGACCGCGAACGCTGTCCCGGCGGAGCTCCGGCCCGCTTCTCGACTGCACTGTCGACAATGCTCGTACATCGTCTGCGCTCGCTCCACGACGCCATACTCGTAGGGAGCGGTACTGTCATAGCTGATAATCCGTCGCTGACCACACGCGCATGGCCAGGACGCGACGCCACTCCCGTAGTGGCCGACCGACGGGGACGCATCAATCCAGTGTCGACACGCCTCGATACCGACAGACTGATAACCCTCGGTGTATCCACCCCTGCGGATATGCTGGCCATCTTGCGGGAAAAAGGCATAACCTCGGTGCTCGTAGAGGGTGGCGCAGCCATACTGCAATCGTTTATCGACGCAGGCCTATATGATTTCGTGCGCGTGGAGACATCGCCGGTACGTCTGAATACAGGAGTCCCGGCTCCTGCTATCGGCCCTGTTCCAGCCGATAGCTTTGAAGTCGGGACTAACCGTATCGATTTATACGGACGTGTGCCTTGGTGGGCCTCAATCCGCTAAACCGAAAATTCCAAAATAGATTCAGTTGTAAGAGATTGTCTATTTGACCATCAGTTTCTTGCCTACGGCCAGATAGATGCCTCGGGGGAGCGTTATGCTTGCCGATGATTCTGCGCCCACGCGCTCGGCTGCGACCTGACGGCCCACAATATCATACACAATCACGGTAGTGTCGCTACCGCCGTTGTTTACGACATTTATGCATCCGACTCCGCCCATTACCTCTATGCCATCGGCTGCTGCTATGCCGGATATGGCGGATGTCGACGACGATTGCTTCAGACTCTCGGGCAGTATGGCCTTGCCGATAAAGCCCTTCCAGTTTACTGCTTTCTCACCGGCTTCCAGACCCTTTGGTGCCGGAGTGCCTTTTGTGCGGCCCGTATAGTATACTACACCCTCCTTGGGGTCGTAGGCGATATTGTACATTGTGATTGTTGTGCCTGTGATAAGGTCAAACGAAGCACTCTCGTCGTAAGCGAGCGTATTAGCGTCCATCGCATGCATGAAGATAGGCGCGGGATTCACACCCCAGTTGTAGCCGTAAGCCCACACGTCGCCGGTGCCGGCGGGATTCTGTATCGCACCGAAGTAGCCTATGATTCCAGTCTTGGGGTTATATGCGCTTGTTGCCTGTGCGGCCACGAGACGGCCGTCGGTAGCCGATGCCTTGAAGATATACCCCTCGCGCATCTTGTTTTTCGACTCAACGGCCACTCCTGTCGACGGATCGTAGAACTTGCCGTTGCCCATGCCTCCGAGCCATATATTATTGCCGGCCTTGGAGATTGAGCTGTTCTGGATTACATTGGCATTGTATGTGGCGTCGCGCTCGCCGTTGTAGATTGACACCCAGTCGGCATTGAGGTCGGAGTCAAACTTGCCGAGCACGATATTGAACACATTGGCAAGGGGCGACAGAGTCACTCCGCCAAACTCGCAGTTCTCGCCCTCGACACCCTTCATATAAGCATGCACATACAGAGCGCCGTCGGCCCACACCATTGACTGAATCGAACCCTTCTTCACAATGCCCTTGTTGGCGGCATTGCCCGCAAAGTATCCGTTGCTGTCGAGTTTCACAAGGAATAGATCGCCGTTGTCGTACTGTGTGAAGTCGCCGTCGAAATTATCCATATTGTCGGGGGTGAGCACAGTCTCCGTGCCGTCGGCGTTGGGGAAATGCATAGGCATTACATAGCGTCCTCCCAGATACACATTGCCGTAATCATCACCTTCAACAGCAAGCAGATCGACCGATACTGTCACCTCCTTGTTGTTGACTACAGGATGCTCTACATCAATCAGACGCGACCACTGTATCGCTCCTTCATTATCGACCTTAAGCACTATCAGCGCATTATAGCGGCTCTCGCCACACTGCCAGTCAATGGTGTGGCTGTCCCCTTTGCCATCGACAAAATTGATAGGCTCCGACTCATATCCCTGCGCATGGCGCATACGCAGAGCAACTATGGCACCTCCGTCGGCAGTTGCCACGACTCCGTTCTGGTTTGTCCATGTCTCCCCGCTGTTACTGTAAAGAGTATAGAGCTTGTTCCCTGATTTGTCGAGTTTTACAAGACAAACATTCTGATTGGCCGAGGTAGTTGTCGACTTTGAGCCTTCAAACAGACTCTCGCCATTGTAGGTAATCTGCAGATTGCCGTCAGCAGTGCCGGCAGTCGAAAGCCAGTATACGCTATTGTCGTCATACTCTATGACAAGCGGACACACGCCGCTCGAAGTCGGGCCGTCAAGATAGTTGATCCACTGCGAATCGCCATCAGCGGCATAAGCACCCAGGGCACACACTGCCGCCATTGATGCAAGAAGAGTAAATTTCTTCATACTGAAATTAAGTTAAATATGATTGGTTGATTTTCCGCATGCAAAGTTAACGGCACGTTTATTCACAAAAAATACCATATTTTAGGCAAAAAATGTCTGGATATACCGTCTAAATACTAAAATTTAGGTATTTCTCACGCTCGGCAGGGTCCGTAACTTTGCATTCACAAAGAATATATGCCCTGTATATGAAGCTATTCCTCAGTATAATACTTTCCATTATCGCATTTTCAACGCCTGTACACGTATTTTCAGCCGACAGTTTCACACTATCCGGCAATGTCCGCGATTCCGCCGACAACGAGCCTCTCACAGGAGCATCCATATCGGTAAATCCGGGCAAACACGTATCGGCTACCGACATTGACGGACATTTTTCCATATCTCTGCCAAAGGGTACTTATACTCTGAAAATATCATATATAGGATATACCCCACTGACGCGCCGGATTACCCTGAGCGGCGACATGTCAATCACATTGCGCCCTGAGCGTTCGGGCATAGCGCTCGGCGAAGTCACTGTCACAGCCTCGGAGTCGACAGGTATCACAAGCTCCTCGCGTATCGGACGCGACGCTATGGCACATCTTCAGCCTACAAGTTTTACCGACCTTCTCGAATTGCTCCCGGGTGGCATGTCGAAAGACCCCGATATGAGTTCGGTCAATTCGATAGCCCTCCGGGAGACGGGAGTCAAGGGGGCGACAGGTGCCGACGTGACCAATCCTGATTATGCCGTGACATCGCTCGGCACACTGTTTATGATTGACGGCACACCGGTCAACGGCGACGCTAACCTACAGACAGTAGGCACCACATCCGACGCCACCTCACCCGACTATACCCGCAATACCACCAACCGCGGAGTCGATATGCGCACAATCTCTACCGATAACATCGAATCGGTAGAGATTGTGCGTGGCATTCCCTCGGCTGAATACGGCAATCTAACCTCCGGCCTGGTCAATATCAAACGTATCCGCCGCTCGACTCCGCTCCATGCCCGCTTCAAGGCCGACGAATACAGCAAATTGTTCTATGTCGGCAAGGGGTTCGGCATACGTGGCCACGAACATGTGATAAATGCCGATCTCGGGTGGCTTGACTCCAAGAGCGACCCACGTAATTCGCTTGAGAACTACCGTCGCCTGACAGCCTCGGCCCGACTGAGTATGCGCTGGATACGTCCGGCTACAGTCACGTCATTCTCTTTCGGCGGTGACTTCACCGGCTCTTTCGACAATGCCAAGTCTGACCCCGACCTCTCATACCGGAAAGTCGACGAGTACCGTTCGGAGTATCGGCGCACATCGGTCACATCCGATTTCTCGATGAGATTCACTCACGGCTCACTGCTGAAAGGGATTCTCATTAATGCCTCGGGAAGCTACCAAAACGACAGACTGACACGTCGCAAGCAGGTGGCCCCACAACGTGCGTCGGTAGCGCCTACATCCATGGCCGAAGGAGTGAACGACGGCAGCTATCTGCTCGGCGAATATATCGCCGACTATCTTAGCGACGGCCGGCCCGTAAATATATTTATCAAATCACGCGCAAACGGCTCGCTTCCTCTCGGCAGCATATCCAACGACTGGAAACTCGGCGTCGAATATACTTTCTCAAAAAATTACGGACACGGCCAGGTATACGACCTCACACGTCCGTTGTCGGCATCCTGGACATCGCGTCCGAGAGCTTATCGTGACATACCTGCCCTACAGGTAGTATCGTCATTCATAGAGGAACAGGCTACAGTACCTGTCGGAGGAAACTCGGTAGAGATTCAGGCCGGCGCACGAACAATAAGCCTTGTAGGTCTTGACCGACGCTACTCACTGAACGGAAAGGTATACATAGACCCGCGCGCCAACATCGTATGGAATTTCCCTGCCATACGGATAGGCGACCGCAAGCTGAGGCTCCTCGCCGCCGGAGGATGGGGGCTCACTACCAAGATGCCGACAGTAGATTACCTGTTTCCTCAGGCGGCATACAACGATTTCGTGCAACTCAACTATTACGATGTTGCCAATCCGCGCGAACACAGCCGTGTGAGTCTGCGCACATATATCGACGATGCCACCAACTACTCTCTGCGTCCCGCACGCAATCATAAATGGGAAATACGCCTCGGAGCCGAACTCGAGGGGAACCGTATGTCGGTGACATATTTCCGGGAAAAGATGAACGACGGATTCCGTTATTCGTCATACTACGCGCCCTACTCCTACCGCAAATACGATGCTACAGCCATCGACCCGGCGCAGCTCGACGCTCCACCGGCGCTTGAGTCACTCCCGTATGAGGATGTGACAGTGCTCGACGGATTCCGACGCGCCACCAACGGTACCCGTATCGACAAGGAGGGTATCGAGTTCCAGCTCAACACTATGCGCATACCGGCAATCGCTACGGCGCTCACCGTCACCGGAGCATGGTTTCGCTCTACTTATTCCAACTCGCAGATGCTGTATGCAACAGTCACCGATGTCGTAGGCCAGACTCCCGTAAGCGACATGTATATCGGCCTGTACGACTATCGCGACGGGCGTGTCAACGAACAGTTCAACACCAACTTCATGCTCGACACCCAGATTCCAAAGCGCGGACTCATATTCACCACCTCAATACAATGCATGTGGTGGACCAAATCGACACGTCTGCGCCAGAACGGCACTCCCGTCAGCTATCTGTCGGCGGCTGACGGCCTGTTGCATCCATACACCTCCGCCGATGCGTCAGACCCTGCAAGACAGTTTCTAATAAAGCATTACAACGAAGATACATACCGCACATTCCGTGTACCACTGGCAGTCTATGTCAACCTCAAGGCCACCAAAAGTATCGGACGCTATCTCAATGTATCCATGTTTGTCAACCGGCTTTTCGACCACCTGCCGTCATACTATTCCAACGGTATACTGGTACGACGCTCCTCCGACCCGTATTTCGGCATGGAGCTTAACTTCACTATATGAAACATAATTGACCGATATGAAACATATATTACTTGCTGTACTGCCGCTGTTGGCGCTACTGTGCGGATGCGGCGATGACTCCCTGTCGGGCGCGGTTGACGTGGCTCGCGTTAACATACAGATTGAGCGCCCCTCCGACCTCGATTCCGATGCTGATGTGACGCGCGGCAATCTCTCGTTCCGTAACGTATCGTCGGGACTAACATCACAATGGCTCGAAGGCGACGATATCTCGGTAATGCCGGGTCTCTACGATATCGACTACTCGGCCGAGGTGAGACTTCCATCCGGCACGGTGACTCAACTGAAGGCAGCCCGACGCTCGGTGGTCCTTCCGGCTTCGTCCACGCCCGTAAATATCGTGATGCAGGCCTACAACAACCGCATCGCCGACGATCTGGTAATCGCCGAGGTATTCTTCTCCGGGACTCTGCAAAGCTCGGGCAACCAGTATTACGGCGACGACTATGTGAAGCTGTACAACAACACCGACCACGTGTTGTATGCCGACGGAATAACCCTATGGGAGTCTAAATTTACCACTGTCGACAAATACAACTATACTCCCGACATTCTTCCTGAAGCTGTCACCGTACAGGCACTTTACACGGTGCCCGGCTCGGGCACCGACCATCCGGTTCTCCCGGGCGAATATTTCCTGCTCGCCGACACAGGCATCGACCACCGCACTATAAATCCCAACTCGTTTGACCTCTCGGAGGCTGATTTCGAGTGGTACGATGTATCGACCAAGCCCAACAATCTTGACATCGACTCTCCGACAGTACCCAATCTCGATAAATGGTATTGCTATACATTATCCTTCTTTGTGCTGCACAACCGCGGCTTCCGGGCCTACGGAATATCGCGCATACCTGTCGACCGCGACACATATCTGCGCGACTATCTGTATACCTACAATTACGACATCATAACCGAGGCGGGGGTGTTTCCGATGGAGACATCGGCATTCCGTATGCCCAACGAATGGGTTGTCGACGCAGTATGCTGCTCTGTGGCATCAAGATATGCATGGAACGTGGTGGATGCCTCAATAGACACGGGCTGGACGCATTGCGGCACTATCGACAAGGACAAGACACGCTATTTCCACTCGGTGCGCCGCAAAGTATTGTACATAAACGACAACGGCACACCTGTGCTGAAAGATACCAATGACTCGTCGGCTGACTTCAATCCCGACTGCATTGCTTCTGAAATCGAGCTTCAGGCTACTGCGGCCGATGCCAACGGCACTCCCTGCACTACTCTTACATTCGACGGGATAACACCCGTCACTCCCGACGCCGAAGCCGCCTACCGTCAAGCCAACCACCGATGAACCGCTATCTTCTTATCCTGCCAATATTGGTAGCCACTCCCGCCCTATATGCCTCCGACGAGCCGGCCGACAGCATTGCCGCAACGGCAATATTGCAACGGCAACTGACTGTCGACGCACAGACCACAAGGTTTGTCAGCGCACCATATGCCTCTCCGGCGATGCGCCAGCTCCGACTTCCGTTTACCTACGGTACCGTAGGTGCGGGATGGCAAGGTGAATATATGTCCGAGGCCGTCAATCCACAGACCGGAAGCGGAGAGCAATATGGATTTTTCAGTGCCGATGCAGAGCTGAAGAGCGGAACATCCACGCTGTGGGGCACAGCCGGCTATACCAACGGCATAATCCGGGATGTACGATACAACGAGACATCCGACATCAGCCTCATCTACCCTTACGTAACGGCAGATGAAGTGGGAGGTGACATGCGGGCTGAGCGATACAGTTTCTCCGGCGGATACTCCGACCGCTACAGGCGTATGGCATGGGGAGTATCGCTGTCGTATGATGCCGGTCTGTATTACCGCAATATCGACCCACGCCCGCGCAATACCACCGGAACACTCGACATCGATGCAGGCGTGGCTTTGCGCACATGGGCCGACTACTATATCGGCCTGTCGGGAGCATATCGAAAATACCGTCAGACCTGCGACCTTATGTTCATGAGCGAAACGGGAGAAGCCAAGGTGTATCATCTGACAGGTCTCGGCAACCATTACGCACGCTTCGCCGGCACAGGCTACAGCAATTATTACGACGGTGAGCGCTATCTGGCCCGGGTGACGCTGGTCAGAGCCTCGCGTACCGGCCTAAGTGTCGACGCCGAATTTTCCCGGTTCTTGTTCGACCATATCCTCAAAGACCTTAACCGTCTACCTATGGCCTCGGCCTGGCACAACGAGGCCCGGCTGCATGTCGCATGGCGTCACTCCGGAGAAAGCCACTCATGGGGGATAAAGACTGAGGGGGATTTATATCGCCGACATGGTTCAGAGAATATATTCGGCGATGCCGTAACGGGTACATACCCACAGATAGGCTCGCTTGAGATGTATGCCGACAACCTGCGGCAGATATCGGCCTCGATGTTCTACGAATTCACCGGCAAATCACTGACATGGAGCATTACCCCGGAGTGGGAATACACATACCGGTCGGAAGTCTACGCCTCTCCGGCAGCAAGCCGCAGGACTGAATCCAACAATGTAGCCATCACGGCAGCAATAGCCTCTGTCAATGCCGACAGATGGTACTGGCGCATCGAAGCATCCGCCTTTGTATCCGACGGCCTGAACCTTGGCACACTCCGTACCGGCTCCATATCAATGTCATTGAGCCGGCGCCTTCGTGCCGACCATGCCATAGGGATATCTCTGGGCTATCGCCACAGCGACTACACCGAAGGCCCCACCGCCAATGGCGGAAACGCCTCCATCCAATTTATCTTCTGACATAAACGCAATAAACAATCATTTACCGTCTTGTAAATTTATGAACATAAGAAAGATTCTACTGACAATCACGGCTATTGCCGCGTGCCTGTCGGCATCGGCATACACGGCTGTAAACGACACGGCAGTGCGTGTCGGCACACTCCCCAACGGACTCACGTATTATATCCGCCACAACACAGTGCCGGCAGGGTGCGCCGATTTCTTCCTCGCCAGAAACATGGGTTCGGTGGTCGAACGCGAGAATGAGCGTGGACTCGCCCACTTCCTCGAACACATGTGCTTCAACGGCACTGAACACTTCCCCGGCAACTCGCTGATATCATATCTCGAAACTCTCGGTGTAAAATTCGGAAAAAATCTCAATGCATATACATCGACCGACGAAACGGTATACAACATCTGCAAGGTACCCTCAGGCCGCATGTCGGCAGTGGATTCATGCCTGCTGATACTGCGCGACTGGAGCTGCGCGCTCACCCTGTCCGACAAGGATATCGACGACGAGCGCGGTGTCATAGTGAACGAATGGCGCCACCGCAACTCGTCGGCCAACCGCATGCTGGAGAATGCTCTACCTACACTTTACCCGGGGTCAATCTATGGAGAGCGTATGCCAATAGGCAAGATGGAAGTCGTGGAAAACTTCAAGCCTAAAACCCTTAGGGATTTCTACCGAAGATGGCATCGTCCGGACAACGAGGCGATTATCATTGTCGGCGACATCAATCCCGACACAATCGAGGCTCGTATCGTATCACTCTTCTCACAGATAAAGGCCCCAAAAGGCGCCCGTAAAACGACTGCACCCACAGTGCCTGTAAACGACAATCTTATAGTGTCATGCCAGACCGACCACGAACAGCCTGTACACATGGTACAGCTACACTTCCGTCACGATACACCCGATTATACCTCGGAATCCGATGAAATACGAGCCGCTCTTGTAAGCGACCTGATGCTCAACATGCTTGTCAATCGCTTTGACGAACTCGAGTCGGAGCCCGACTGTGCATTCCACCACATGGGTCTCGGCGACCGCAAGTATCTGATGTCGCGTCCGGCCCGTTCACTCATGATTCGCGGTCTGTGTCAGGCCGGACGCGAGGTAGAGAGCCTTACCGCATGGTACCGGGAGATGAAGCGCGCATTTGACTTCGGCTTCCTACCTTCTGAGCTTGAACATGCCAAAGCTCAGCTGTCGGAAACACTTGGAGCAGAATTGCGCAAAGCATCCCGTAAAAGCAACTCCGACTACGCGCGAGAGTATGTGCGTCATTATCTTGACGGGGGTGTACTATCGTCGGTCGAAAGCCGCGTGAACGCCAAGAAGGCAATGATGCCCGAGATTACAGCCGATAATATCACCGCCGCACTGCGCTCGATAGTCAATCCGTCGGGACGCGGAGTGGTGATTCTGTCATATATGCCTGAAGAGGAGAACAATTTTGACGAGGATGATATGCGCGCGGCATTCCATTCGGTCAACGACCTGGCTCTGACTCCTTATGTCGACCGTGTGGTCGACGGCCCGATTCTCGCGTCGGAACCGCAACGAGGCGAAATCGCCCGAATTGACTCGCTGGGGCGATTCGACGCCGTAAGCTATACACTCTCCAACGGCATAAAAGTACTGGCTCGCCGCTCATCGGTGACTCCCGGACAAGTGCTCGTCAGGGCTCTCAGCCCGGGCGGACTATCGATGCAGTATGCCGACAGTATCGTCCCGTCGCTCAAGATGCTTGAGGAAGTAATACCCATCTCGGCTTACGGGCGTTTTTCAGCCAATGACTTGAAGCGCCGCCTTACAGGAAAGGACCTGAAAGTATCGGTAGAAATCAAGGAAACGGAGGAGAAAGTAGAGGCATCGGCGACAACTGCCACACTTGCCGACGCATTCCGTCTCATGTACCTGCGTATGACCGACATCCGTCCCGACCGCAAGGCTTATGAGTCTATGGTGAAGACCCGCTCGGCACAGTTGCGCAACATGATGCGCAATGCCATACAGATAATGGGCGACTCCATACACCGCAATGTATACAATCATCATCCACTTGGTGCCAAGACCATAGCCGCCACTGTCGAGGCAGCCGACTACGACACTATGCTCGACCTGTATCGCGACCGTTTTGCCGATTGCAGCGATTTCACTTATTATATTACCGGTGATTTCGCCCCCGACTCTCTCGCCGATCTGCTGGAACGATACGTGGCCTCGCTGCCAGCCGCCGGACGCCGGGAACATCCTCGTGAGATGGGCTACCGTTATACTCCGGGCGACAAGGAAATACGATTTACAGCCGAGATGTCGACACCGCAGTCGGTTGTATATACTTTCCGCCATGCCGCATTACCCTATACGATGGAAAATATTGTGGCGGCACGGGCATTCGGCCAGATATACAAATCGCGTCTGCTCGCCGAATTGCGCGAGAAAAGAGGGTGGACCTACTCAATCAATTCCCACTGTTCGGTAGTGCCTGATATGAACGGAATCGACGGACCGACATTCCTCCTGCCTGTATATGTGAAGGTGCCCGATGGTAAAGAGAATGAAACATCGCGCATCGTCGATGACATACTCGCCGGAATCGCCACCGATGGAGTCACCGCCGAAGAACTCGGAAGAGTGCGCGAAAACGCACTGCGCGACAACAATGAGGCTGAAACCGACAACTCCTACTGGCTTGCCATACTTAAGGTATTTGACCGTGACGGGGTGGACTACCCTGCCGAATATACCGATGCATTCCGCGCCCTCACTCCCGAGGCAATACGCAAGTTCGCATCTGAAAGCATACTCCCCTCGTCGCGGATGAAAATAATAATGACCCCTGCCACCTCCGCAGAGTCGTCAGCCAATTGAAATACCGGGGACTTTTCTATAAAAAGACGATGCCCTGCGAAGCCATTCGAGACTTCGCAGGGCATCTGCTATTTGTTCAAGTAATCTCTCTCTTATACGACAGAAAATGTCATTAAAGAGGGGCGACAGCTATTAGTTCTGGGGATTTACGTCGACAATCTCAACGTCAAATACAAGCATCTGGTTGGGACCGATGCCGGCTGCGGGCTGGCCGTTTACACCATAACCGAGCTTACCGGGGATATAAAGAGTAGCCTTTCCACCCTTTTTGAGCATCTTCAGACCCTCACCGAAACCGGGCACTACGCCACGGGCCATGAAGCGGGCGGGATTGCCCTTGCTTGAGTCAAACTCTTTGCCATCGGTAAAACGTCCGGTGTAGTTGACAAGCAGAGGGGTATTGTCGCCGATAGCCTCGCCTTCGCCTTCTTTCTCAATCTTATAGTAGAGACCTGTCTCGCTCTTCTTGATGGCGGGGTCGGTCTTCATAAGGCCGGCCATGTACTCCTCGCCGGCCTTGATGTTGGCCTGCGATTCGGGAGAATTTTCTTTCTCGGCATTCTTGCGTTCCTGTGCGGTCTGCTCGGCACGCTGTGCACAGTTCTGGAACTGCTGCTGCATTGCATCCATCTGAGGCAGAGAGTCGGCAAGAAGGGCTTTCTTGAACTCAGCCATCCACTGGGCTGCGTCAACATTCATGCCAAGTTCTTTCATTGCATATGCACGCTGCTGAGCCAGACGCACACCCATACTCAGACCCTGGAGATAGCTTTGGTCGGCAGTATCGGCGAGAATGGCAGTCTGCACACCGCGCAGGAAAGCCTCCTTGTCGACCTTTACTCCGGCCGGTGCAGCCTGAAGCATCTGTGCGGCCTGTCCGCCGGCCACATATCCCCATGCTGTAGTCAGAGAGTCATTGAGGGCCTGCTCCTCGGGAGAGAGTTTCGAGCTGCTGTTGCCGCCACAGGAAGTGGCTGTGCCCACAAGCATAGCTGCTGCTCCGAGGGCAAAAATCAGTTTCTTCATAATTGTATATTTTCTATAATCAGATTAATTGTTTACCTTGATAAGTTCCACATCAAAGATCAGAGTGGCATTCGGGCCGATGACATTTCCGGCACCGTTGGGTCCGTAAGCAAGATTAGAGGGGATAAACAGACGCCACTTAGCACCCTCCTTCATCATCTGAAGAGCCTCGACCCAACCGGGGATAACCTGTGTCACACCGAATGTGGCGGGCTCGCCACGCTCTACCGAGCTGTCAAACACTGTGCCGTCGATAAGTTTGCCGGTATAATGCACAGTAACACTGTCGGTGGCGGCAGGCATCTTGCCGGTGCCTTCCTCAAGCACCTCGTACTGAAGACCGGAAGCGGTAGTCTTTACCTCCACACGCTTGCCGTTCTCATCGAGGAATGTCTTTCCGGCGGCAGCGTTAACCTCGCCCATCTTCTCGGCGGCGGCACGCTGCTCGGCTTCCATCTTTTCAAAGAACTCCTTAATCTCCTTCTTGGCCTCGTCGTAAGTCATTTTGGGAGCTGCGCCCTCAAACACTGCGGCAACGCCGTCGGCGAAATCCTTAACATTAATAGTCTTAATGCCGGAAGCCTGAAAATTGTTGCCCATGCTCAAGCCTAGAGCATAGCTTATACGGTCTAATGAATTGTCCATATCTTAAATCTATTTATTTTGGTTATATATTTTCGAAAATAATACGCTCGTCATTCTCCTTTTGCATAAAGAATCATAACGGTATATTCCCCACAAATTTAACCATAATATTTGAATTGTCAAATTCGGCCGCTACCGGCGCTGTAATATACAACGTTGATAACGTCCAAATGGTTGACAATCAATCGCGCGTGGAGCCCTGTCGGAAGAATGTGATTGAATTCTTAAGGCATTCAATCGAAACGACAGGCACACCGTCAGTCATCTACATACGCCATCACTAAAGGCAATGAGCCATATCCGTGTATATGGAATTGGGAAGGTGATGGGTGGGTATATGGAATGGTGATGGGTGGGCGGATGTCCGGATGGGGCTGCGATGGCAACCCAACGCGTCAGCGCACAGCCACTCTAGGGGCGTTCACAACGTTAGCCTATGTAAACTCCGCGTTAGCGGTGCGCAGCCACAGGTTAAGGCACAACCATCCGTCATGCCCGGCGTAGCCCGGCGACTAATCCCCGGGCTACGCCGACAATCCGGCAGAACAACCGGATTCCATTCGGCAGGTTAACCGACTTTACTTCTCTGCGCGGAAAGTGGATGCCGGCAAGCCGGCTGAGTTTACAAGATTGGCGCGAGTGAACGGTTGCCATGCATAACGTATATAGCGTGGGGAGGCCACCTTTTCGCTGTAGACTTTCAAGCGCCCGTCATCCGTCACTTCGGCGACAGCAGGGTAGTACAGTCCTTCGGTAGCGGCAAGTTCAAACGTACGCAAGGGCGCCCCGTCGGAACTTGTCATGCCGTCGCCATAATCAAAGTCGACATACACTGCGTCGGCACAGAAATCTGCGCTCCGGAACAACGGACCGCATGGCACAGTGGCCGTCAATCCATAAGTGTCATGCAATGCCAGGCGTCCAAGTCTCTCGCCGATGGGCTGCTTATTGACAGGGTGCACATCGAGCGAATCACCCCAGTCGCTTGACACCGCCATAGCGGTATGAGGGATTTTCTCCATCATCCTGCGCTGGCTGTCGCGAAACCATGGCCAGGACGGACGGTCGATACTCGAGAGCTGTACATAATAGAAGGGCATACTGTCGTTCTCCCATGTCTTGCGCCAGCTGTCAATCAGCAAGGGAAAGAGGCGTTCATGCGCCTCGCGGTTATGGGCATTGGATTCACCCTGATACCATATCACACCCCTCACCGGATAACGGTCAAGAGGAAGGATACCCGACTCATACAGATAGCATGGTTCATAGGGATGGCGTTGCTGCGATTTGTTTTCAGCCAATCCTACATTGAGAGCGGCACGCCCGCGTACCCAGTCCTGGATAAAATCGTTGTTGGTCCAGTCTCTCAATATCTCGGGGAATCCATACTCAAGAGCGTTGCGGCTTATCCATGCCTCAGTGGGCGAGCCGCCTATGGCATTACATATCAGACCGACCGGCACATTCAGACTGTCGCGCAGCATCTTACCGAAATAATATGCCACGGCAGAGAAATCGGATGCATTGGCGGCAGTAGCCGGTTTCCATTCCGCGCTACGGTAATACTGGAGATGGTTGAGCGAATCAAGCACCGATGCATCCCACTGCACAGGGTCGGTGCGCCAGCGCGCCTTCATGTCGTACAGACGCAACTGATTGTCAGCGCATCCGCTGTCATCGCCGGGAGCTGTAGCCGACTGGCGCAGCATAAATTCCATATTCGACTGTCCGGAGCAGAGCCATACCTCACCGACAAGCACATCGGAGTATTTCAGAGACCTGGAAGGGGTGGATATCATAAGCTCGTACGGACCTCCTGCTTTCATCGGAGGTAGAGTGACATGCCATTTGCCGTCATTGGCCGCAGTGGCGACGGCCTTCACGCCGTTGACGGCAACCGTTACTTTCTCTCCTGCATCGGCAATGCCTTGGATAAGCAACGGCTCATCACGTTGCAACACCATATTATCGGTATAAACGGGCGACATGGCCAGGCCGCCGTAATCGCCTGTAATGGCGGAGTAAACAGTTTTTGCAAGGATGGCAGCACCTTCTGCATCGGGATGCACAGCATCAGGAAAGAGTTGAGGATAGGGATACAGCGGCGCATGGAAATCGATTAACTCCACTCCGGCATATCCGGCTACAGTCTCAATCGCCGACTGTATCTCGCCATGCCAGTCGCGAGTACCCGAAAGGAAACGCGGATGACGGTCGGCAATCGGAGTCATACGTGCGATTATCACTCTTGCCTTGGGATTAACCTGACGGAGTGTGTCAATCAGGCTCATATAATCACCGACGAAGAAATCGCGGTAATTAGGCCAGTTGCGCGGATCGGTGTCATTAATACCAAGATGTATCACCACAATATCGCCGGCAAACTCGAGCGCATCGACATATTCCTGCTGACGGATATACGGACGATGCCCCTTGTTAAGTAGTGTCGCTCCCGGCTTACCGAAATTGCCTACAATATAACCGTCGCCGAGCATTTCCTGCAACCGCACCGGATATGCCTCCGTGTCACGGTCGGCCAGTCCGGTACCATAGGTGATACTGTTGCCTACACATGCCACCTTTATTTTATCTTTAGCAAAAGACAGCTGACAGCATAGCAGACAGATAATCAATGATAATATCCCTGTATTTCTTATCATACAATTATTCCTCATCAACATAAGGCTTTACAATTCCTACCCATTTTTTGTATCCTTTTCCAAGCAGATGTAGGCCGTCATTGGTATACTCGATATTCATCTTGCCTGTGGTATTGTCAATGAAATGGGAGTAGAGGTCGATATATTTTACTCCACGGTCGGCGGCAAGACGCACAAGGCCTTTGTTTATCTCGGGGACAACCTGCCAGCGCGAGGTATGTCCGTTGAACATCTTATAATGGTCGGATACGGGAAGTACGCTTTGGAGATATATCTTAGTAGAGGGTGAGTCTTTACGGATTTTATCAACAATCATGCCTATACGCTCCACAATCGTGTCGGCAGAGGCGCCACGGTCTACATCATTTATGCCGATAAGAAGAAATATCTTTGCCGGCGCCCCATTCACCACCGCATCAAGTCGGTCATACACTCCCATGCATACATCACCACTGATGCCACGGTTCTTGACATGCGGATTGTCAAAAAGCTCGGCCCACTCGCCACCGTTGGTAATGCTGTTTCCAAGAAATATTATGTCGGAAGATGTGACCGGAAGTTCCTCAAAAAGAGTGGCACGCTGGTAATAGAATGTTGAATATTTACGCTCCTGCGCATGAATAGACGAAGCAAGGGCCAAGATGGCCATTAAAAAAAAGAGTTTTTTCTTCATGGTTTATTTCTGTAGCTTATTTTCAAATGCAAAGATATTAAAACTATTTTTAATCCGGCACTCCGTTATAAAAAAGACAGATGGCCTAAGGCATTTACCGTAGGCCATCTGTCTTTTTATTATTCCGTAGTATCAGCCGCGCTTACGCTTTCCGAAAGTGAAGTTTATGCCAAACTGTACATTGAAATTTACATTGCTCACAGGGATATACTGCTCGGTGACCTTGAAGAACTGGTAGTCACTGCCGAGGAACAGGTTGAATCCCGCCGGATGGAAGTTGATGACCCATCCCAGAGAGCTGCCAAACGACGAAAGAGCGTAGTTGGCCGACAGGTCAAACCATCCGCAGGGAATGATGTTGGCGGAAATGCGGCCCTCAGTCCAGGAATACATGCCGTCGATACGCTGGGTAAGGAGCAGACCGCCTACGAGCCCTTTCCAGACAGGAGCGGTATAGGCTGCACCCACACTTATGGTAGTGCCGAGGCCTGTAGTACGCTTTGCTCCTGTCTCTGTGCGGTGGAAGTTGAGGCATTCCTCCATATCGTCGCCGAGTTTCTCAAACTGATTGCCAAGTTTGTTTTCCTCGTAATTTGGGTCGGAAGAATCTACAGCGATATCCTGGAAGCCGTCGAATGTCCATGTAGTGGATGGAGTCTGACCTTTTATCACATTGTTCCAGCTCATCATGCCGAGGTCGAGCACTGCGGCGCTCAACTCGAGGTTAGGAAGAAGCTGATATGTGGCGCCGAGGTCAAATCCAAGACCAAAACCCGACATACCGAAGCTGTCGTAGTCGATATCACCCCATTCCACCATATTGGCGTCAGGCGAAGAGGCCGACTCCTTGCCGAGCTCATACTTTGTGGGCACACGCAATCCCTTGCCCGCAGCAATGGCCATCTCACCCTGTGCCTTTATCTGCCATATCTGGTCGCTTAAGGTTATATCCATATCGCTGATGCGGGCGTTGACATTGGCTCCGCCGAGGAGCACCTTCACCTTGGCCCCGACACGGAGGTCTTTGGTAATAGCACGGCTATGGCCAAAAGCAATCTCACCTATCACATTGGCATTTATGCCAAGGTCTTTGAAGTTATAATGGGTCGACGGGCCTGTCATGCCGCGCTTCATAAAAGCAAGCATATCCTTGGGAATCACCAGCGACGCACTTTCGCGCACGCTGATGCCCACGGTATTGTAGCCGCCGAATCCGCGGAATCCGAACGACAGAAGATTGACGCTTGCCGACTGGGTAAAGTGGTTGCGATCCTTTAATTTGCCGAGGAATTCATCGGTCCCGACAGTCGGACTCATGAATGTGGTGAGCCGGCCGCCGCCGACAGGATAAAGGAATGTGCTGAGGCCGATATTGCTGTTGAGGCCTATGTTTAACCCACCGAGAGCCGGGATGGCCACATAGCCGCGCTCAGGAGCAAGCGCCGGATTGAGCTCATGGCGGAAATTGTAGCCCGGCAGAAAGTAAGCCGAGCGGAGTGCCTCCTGTGCGGAGGCGGTCAATGCAGTCATCGCCACGACAGCGACTGCCATTGCCTTATATATAGTATGCTTCATTGCAAGTTGATGGTTGAAGGTTAGTCGTTGAGGTCTACAATTATGCCGCCGGCGATAGTCACACTCAGCTTGCTGATGGTAAGAGCCTGCGATTCATTGAGTGGCTGGCCGACAATGGGACTGTCTGCCGCGAATGTATATTCGATACCATCGAGACCGGCGAGATTGGCCACTTCGCTTACAAGCTCTACGGTAAATGAACTCTGGCTCGGCGACGACAATGTGCCTGCCGCGATATTCCCGGTAACATTCACACGGATGTCGCGTGAGCGGTCGCCGTTGGGGTCATCCTTGAAGATGGCTCTCACCGAGGGAGTCATCGACAGGGGGATTGTATTCGTGGTCTGTGCGGAAATAATCACACGCTTGAAGTTGTAGTCCTCGAGGTCTTCGTCCCATCCCTCTTCCTTATCGGAATATGTGAATGTAAGCGCCGGTCCGAAAGCGAGCGGGGCAATGACTTCGTTGGCGGTAGTAAACGAGTAGTCTCGCCCAAGTACAAACTCAACCGGCTGCTGCACTACAGCTACCTGACAGTCGGCAACCTCGATATAGTCGGGAATAGTGGAAATCAAATTGGTAAGATCTGATGAGGTGACATTGCCGGTAATGTCATTGCGATTGCCCTGTCCGGTACGTGATATACATATTACATTATGTCCGGGGACCACGCGTATGCCGCCGACATTGACACTGGCGAGCAACCCCTTCTCATTGGAAACAGAGCGCAGCGTGACATTGATGTCGGCCGATACTTCCGACGAGTTATCGACGGTAAGATATATCTGCGGATTGTCGATATCAAGATTTGACGAGCCGTCGTTGAGGAAATCCGGAATATCGTTGATGGCAAATGAGGTGTTGTCGATAGTGACAGTAGGATTTACCACGCCCTCTATGCTCTTAATCACAGCCGAGCTGAGTGAGAATGAGGTGTTTATATTAAACGAGACATCTCCTGCCGGAACCGACACGCCCGACACCTCAATCTCGCCCGTAGTGGTGACTTTTCCGTCGAAGATGAAATTGTGGTCTACAAGCCCCTGTCCGGACGGCAAACGCGAGCAGTCCATGCCGGTAATACGGATTACCAGATCAAGGCTGCTGACAGTAGCGTCGGCGTTGAATACCAGGTCGCTCCCCTCGAAAGCACAGTCAACGTTGGCCGACACAACCTCAAGCGAGAGTGACGGATCGAATGACACGCGGAAACCGCGCTTGATTTTGGCGTCTATCCGACTGTTGTTCATACCTACCCACATGTTGAACACGCCTCTGATATCGGTACCGATACGGTTAAGGCTCACGAGGTCGCGGTTTACACCGGATTCGCTCATGTGCACGGTATTCTCGATTGCATCGATTTTCTGCACGAGACCCGAAGATGTCGCGTTCCCTCCGATAAGAATACTGAATGTAGGCAGAGTGACACCGGCTGGAACTGTAAAATTGACAGGTATGGACTGGTTGGCTCCCGCAGCCGACAGATTCGTGATTACCACCTCGTCGACAGAGAATGTAGTGCTGCTGCCGCTACCGCTCTGAACGAGCACATAATCGCCGGCCGACAGTCCGTAAAGAGCTCCGTCGGGTCGTATCGAACTGCTCCCATCATCGGGTAGATTCATGATTTTCTTCATGCTGTAGGGCGCGACACTGCTTGGCGGGAGGGTTAAATTTCCTCCAAACTCCATTGTCATATCGATATCCTGGGACAGATCGTAATCATGGTCTACGCATCCCTGCATCCCGAACATCGCTCCAATAGCCATAAGGCTATAGATACCTCTGTGATAATGCATTTTTAATGGTTTATATTTATTAAATTTCTAAAATTTCCGTTGCAAATTTAATATATTCCAACTAAATCACATAAAGTAATCTAATTTTTCCCTTGAAAAATATCATTATTAATACATTTATGCAAAATATAGTTAAAGCAACATCTGCCGGGCATCTCCTTTCACGATTATCATTAAACAAGCTCTTTTTATATGTTATCCAAAATTTCAGCTATCAAATCGCACAAATATGCAATAGTTTTCATAACTTTGCGCTACACACTCATCCTCTCACCTCAACAATTATAATATGAATATATTACGACAATTATTTATAGTGAATGTTGGATTTATATTGTCGATAGTGGCACTATTCCTTTTCGGAATGATACCGGCAAACGCCACAGAAGTAACCGTAGGCGGAGCGCGTACAGAAATATATGCCCCGATGCTGTCGGGGAAAAAGGTAGCGCTTCTGTCAAACCATACCGGAATTCTCCCCGACGGACGCCATACTCTCGACGCCATGCTCGGAGCAGACGTTAAAGTAACCCGACTGCTATCGCCTGAACATGGATTCAGAGGGACAGCCGATGCCGGCGAACATGTATCGGCCGGTATCGATGCGCCAACCGGGCTTCCGGTCGTGTCGCTATATACCGGAGGGAGCACGGGGCTCCCACAAGGCGCTCTTGATGGAATCGATGCCGTAGCCATCGACCTGCAGGATGTAGGAGTGAGGTTCTACACATATCATATAACAATGATAAAGGTAATGGAAGGGGCCGCCAAAGCCGGCATTCCGGTAATCGTGATGGATCGCCCCAACCCGTTGGGATGGATTGTAGACGGCCCGGTGCTCGACATGAAACTCCGCTCCGGAGTCGGGCGTCTGCCTATACCTGTCGTACACGGAATGACCATGGGCGAACTGGCTCTCGCCGCCAATGGCGAGGGGTGGCTCGACGGAAATCTGAAGTGTGACCTCACCGTTGTGCCTTGCCTGGACTATACACATGCCACACGCTACAACCTGCCGGTAGCTCCATCACCCAACCTGCGCTCGACCAAGGCCATCGGCCTGTATCCGTCACTATGCCTCATGGAGGGTACGACAGCAAGCGTGGGGCGCGGCACCGACTCCCCGTTCACCATATACGGACATCCCGATATGGAGCCCCGTGGATTTTCATTCACTCCCCGCAGTATGCCCGGAGCCAAGCAGCCGCCTCATTTGGGAAAGGTATGCCAGGGAGTAGACCTGCGCGGCATATCCGACGCCGACGCTCTCAACACAGGATTTGACCCAGCCTATGTAATCGATGCGTATTCCCACATGCAGAGGGGTGCCGACAAATTTTTCAGCCGATTTTTTGACAAACTCGCAGGAAATGCATCCATACGGAGAATGATTCTGCTCGGCACTCCTGCCGATAAAATCAGAGACTCATGGGCCGATGAAGTATACAGGTTCAAGCAGCTGCGCCATAAATATCTACTCTATCCGGAAAAATAATACTACCTTGAATATACCATGTCACGCGATCTTTTCTCACGCTACATATGGCTCATCGACACAATAAAGCGCTATGGAGCTCTCACCCGCGAGCAAATCAACCAGTTATGGATACGCTCGTCATTCTCCAACGGCGAACCGATGCCGAGGCGTACGTTCTACGCATACCGCAATGCCATAGAAGAACTGTTTAAAGTCAACATCGAATGCAATCCGTCGACATTCGAATATTTCATAGCCCACGACGACGAGCACCACGAGAGTGTGATGAACTGGCTGCTCAACTCAGCGTCGATAGGCAATCTGCTGAATGATGCACGCGACATAGGCGACAAGATATTTCTTGAAAATGTGCCTTCGGCCAGACAGCATCTGTCAATCGCAGTCGACTCTCTGAAGGAACGACGTCAGATAAAATTCTCGTATCATCCCTATTCGCGCATAAATCCTACTCCCGACATCGTAGTAGAACCTTACTTCCTGAAAATATTCCGCCAAAGATGGTATCTGACAGGACGTAACGTAAAAGAGAACACAATCAAGACATATGCACTCGACCGCATGTCGGAGGTGACTCTGCTGACTACACTGTATGAAATTCCCGACGACTTCAATGCCGAGGCTTATTTTCACGACAGTTATGGTATAGTGTTCGACGAAGGTGAGGTAAAGCGTGTGGCTCTGCGCACCGACTCCCGTCAGGCGAAATACTTCCGCTCGGTACCGCTCCACCATTCCCAGCAGGAGGTCATACACGACAGCTACTCGATATTCTATTTCAAAATAAAGCTCACCCCCGACTTCGTGCAGGAGATACTGTCATATGGTCCGAAAGTGACTGTACTGTCTCCGCCCGAACTACGGGCCATAATGGTCGACTCGCTCAAAAAGACACTCGACACATATGCCGACACGTCTCTGTTTCCGGAGCCGTGACATCGTGATGTGCAGGCATGATTCAGAGCCCGTTTAAGAGTCGCTCCGATAATATATTAAACATGCTTTATAGCATGCTCCTGTAATGACACGCCTATTTTATCGGAACTTTTCATTATATTTGCATCTCTGACCAGTCAGTATATATCACGCCTAAACACATATGACAAAAGAAGAACGCCACTCATTAATTATCGACACCCTTATCAAACACGAGTCGATTATGGTATCCGACCTGTCGTCGCTACTGGCAGTGTCGGCCGTAACAATACGCAAGGACCTAACAGAACTTGAAAAGGAGAACAAACTTTACCGCAGCCATGGAAAAGCAATTCTGATTAATCCTTATATCAACAACCGTTCGGTCAACGAAAAGGAAAAACTATACCGTGAGGAGAAGAAACTCATCGGAAAGGCTGCCGCATCACTCATCACAAAGGACGATTCGGTAATCATCGCATCGGGCACCACTGTGCTCGCAATGGCGCGCTCCATACGTCCTATCCATAAACTGACCGTGATATCGGCATCGCTTCAAGTGTCGGAAATCCTCGGAAGCAACGAAGCCATCGAGATAGTACAACTCGGCGGCTCGCTGCGCCACAGCTCGCTGTCGACTGTAGGAAAATATGCGGAAGCTCCTTTGGCCGATTTCTCTTGCAGCAAACTGTTTCTCGGAGTCGACGGCATCGACCTGGAATTCGGCATCACAACCACCGACATCCGTGAGGCCGACCTCAACAAAGCCATGATGCGCTCGGCACAAAAGACCATCGTGCTGGCCGACTCTTCCAAATTCCGCCGTCGCGGATTCAGCAAAATCGCAAACATGGACGAGATTGATCTCATCATAACTGATTCGCGCATCTCTGACAAACTGGCCCAGCGCATCGAAAGCCTAGGCATTGAACTCACAATTGTGCCCGATGAAAATCACGACATCCGTGCGCTTGCGATAGCCAACACCGACAATCTGGCAGTAGGAGAAGCCTGACGCAACGCTGCCGCACAGGCCAGCACAGTGGCTCCGGTAGTCACCACATCATCAACTATAAGCAGATGCAGCCCGTCGATATCGCCGGGCCGCACTGTTTTATAGAGCGACTGGGCGTTCTGCCATCGCCCGAACCCTCCGCGACGTGTCTGCGAGGAGTGGCCATGTGCTGCGACAAGATTGTCGAACATAGGTAGACCGGTGGCATCCTGCACACCGCGCGCCACCCACTCGGCCTGATTGAACCCACGGCGCATCCTTTTCAGGAAATGCATCGGCACAGGCAATATACCGTCGATTCCGTCGAAAAATCCCTCACGGTGCAATCCCGCGGCATACCTCCGTGCAAGCCACCTCATTATCACGGGCCGGCCATGATATTTGGCATGCTGTATCAGGCGCGCATATGCCGAGCCTCGGTCATAGTGGCAGTAGGCCACAGCGCGCTCAACAGGAACAGTGCCGACAAGTCTTTCCTCAAGTGGGTTAGGCGACATGAGATGCATGTGGGTCTGGGGCAGAGCGCTACGGCAATGGAGGCACAACACCTCCTCACCCGCAACAAGAGAGCGCCCGCATACCGCGCATACGTGTGGAAACACAAGGTCAGCCACATAGGCTGCGGCCCTGTCAATCAGACTCCCCGCCATACACTTCGGCCTCATCGGCAATCTGCATGGCCGCCTCACGCACAGCGCGGGCAGCCAGCGACGGTTCATATCCTGCGCTCACAAGCGATCTCAACACCTTGGTGCCACCCTCATAACCGGCCTCCACTCCACCCAGGCGCAACAGACGCGCACATGCGGCATGAAGCAGTCCGGCATAATATCTGTCCTGGTCAATCTCCTCATCCACGGCCTCCTTGGCCATATCCGAGGGTATGCGTTTTGCAGCAAGCCCCATGAGAATCTTGCGCCGCCCCCAGTGGCTGAAAAGCCATTTGTCACGCACATAGGCATGGGCAAAACGCTCGTCGTCGATATACCTGCGCCCCTTCAGGCTCGAAATTATGCTGTCGATATCCTCCGGGCCTATACGCCACGCATAGAGCTTGCGGCGCACCTCTTCGGTACATCTCTCTGATTTTGCACAAAGCGCCTCCAGGCGTTCCAGAGCCTTGTCGGGCGATATTTCAGTCTTCTTGCTTATCATACAGGGAATATGGGATTCATGACTCGTGTTTATTCCGGCATTGTATCAGACTCGTGGATATTGTTTTACCGATAATCCATATAATCATTCTTTACGGGCCGAGGCAAAGCGTGTGAGTCCGGCAAAATCGCGGTAAGATGTCACATCTGTAAGTCCGGCATCGCGCATACAGCCGATTACTCTCTCTGCACCGGCAGGGTCAAGCTCCACATAAAGCATGCCTCCGGGAAGCAACGCTCCGGAAGCATACGTCGCAATCGGGCGATAGAACTTCATCGGGTCGGCGTCGGGCACAAACAGGGCCAGACCGGGTTCGTAGTCGAGCACGTTACGGTCCATCCACTTGGCATCGCTCTGAGGTATATATGGAGGGTTGCTCACTATTATATCATACTCCGGGGCGGCAGGCGTCTTCATGGAAAGCAAATCGGCCTGAGCGAAGTCGACTCTGACATGCTGCGCCAAAGCATTCTCACGCGCTACGCCGAGCGCCGCATCCGATATGTCGACAGCATCCACCCGGGCAAACGGGAGTACGCGTGCAAGCGTCACGGCTATACATCCCGAGCCGGTACAGAGATCCATTACGCGCAAATCGCGTCTGTCGCCCCAACGGTCTACAATCATATCGACGAGCTGCGCGGTCTCGGGGCGAGGAATAAGCACATCGGGCGTAACCTTCAGTTCAGCGCCATACCACTGCGTATGTCCATATATATATTGTATAGGCTCCCCGGCGAGCAGACGTGCCGCAACTCTGTCGATACGCGTCAGAGTCTCCGGCATAACCTCTTCATCACACCGCAACACAACGTCGACCGGCGAGAGCCTCAACGACTCCTCAAATATAATTTTCGTCATAGCACCAGCCTCTCCGTTGCCGTAGCGCGGGGAAAGAGCATGACGGAGTGCATCAGCAAGCGCTCCTATCGTGGCCTTATCCTGTAATATCAGCTTTTCCATATCAATTGTTTTTCTGAACCTGACAGGTTACATTTACAAAGATAACAAATTGCCGACGTTTCCGTACGCACGGATTCATCAATTTCCCCAAAATGGGCGACATACGTGGCTGTTGTATATATATATTTCATGAGTGATGCCGGCTTTTATATAAAAAGAGTAGCGCGAATACCCTTCCAGGCATCGCGCTACCATTGCGGTTATTCTCGTAGAGCAAGATATTACTTGCCGGCGAGCTTCTCCTTGAGAGCGGCGAGCTCCTGGAGGTCGCCGAGAGTTGTCTTCTCGATGGGAGTGTTGAGCACGGGCTGCTCCTCACGACGGCTGTTCTGACGACGTGCCTTGCGTGCCTCGTTCTTCTCGGCCTTAGCCTCATCCTCGAAGATACGGCTGTGGCTGAGGAAGATACGCTTGTTGTCCTTGTTGAACTCGATAACCTTGAAGTCGAGCGTGTCGCCAACCTTGGGCATAGAGCCGTCCTGCTTAACGAGGTGCTTGGGAGTAGCGAAGCCTTCCATACCGTGGTCAAGTGAGATAACGGCACCCTTGTCCTGCATCTCAACGATAGTACCTTCCTGGATGCTGCCGGGGGTGAAGATAGCCTCAAGTCCTTCCCAGGGATTATCCTCGAGCTGCTTGTGTCCGAGCGACAGACGACGGTTGTCCTTGTCGATTTCGAGAACAACAACTTCGATTTCTGCGCCGAGCTGAGTGAATTCAGAAGGATGCTTAACCTTCTTGGTCCAGCTGAGGTCAGAGATGTGGATCAGGCCGTCAACGCCCTCCTCGATTTCAACAAATACACCGAAGTTGGTGAAGTTGCGAACCTTGGCGGTGTGCTTAGAGCCGATGGGATAGCGTACTTCAATATCTTCCCAGGGATCCTTCTTAAGCTGCTTGATGCCAAGCGACATCTTGCGCTCGTCGCGGTCGAGTGTGAGGATTACGGCCTCTACCTCGTCGCCTACCTTCATGAAGTCCTGAGCGCTGCGGAGGTGCTGGCTCCACGACATTTCGCTTACGTGGATAAGGCCCTCTACGCCGGGGGCGATTTCAACAAACGCACCGTAGTCGGCCATAACCACTACGCGGCCGTTGACCTTGTCGCCAACCTTGAGCTCTGAGTCAAGAGCATCCCAGGGATGGGGCTGGAGCTGCTTGAGACCGAGGGCGATACGCTTGCGCTCGTCGTCGAAGTCGAGGATTACAACGTCGAGTTCCTGGTCGAGCTTCACTACCTCTTCGGGGTGGCTTACGCGGCCCCAGCTCAGGTCGGTGATGTGGATCAGACCGTCTACGCCGCCAAGGTCGATGAACACACCGTAGGTAGTGATGTTCTTCACTACGCCCTTGAGCACCTGGCCACGCTCGAGCTTCGATATGATTTCTTTCTTCTGCTGTTCCAGCTCGGCCTCGATGAGCGCCTTGTGGCTGACAACAACATTCTTGAATTCCTGATTGATCTTAACGACCTTGAACTCCATGGTCTTGCCCACGAAGATGTCGTAGTCGCGGATAGGCTTCACGTCGATCTGTGAGCCGGGGAGGAAAGCCTCGATGCCGAATACGTCGACAATCATACCGCCCTTGGTGCGGCACTTGATAAAGCCCTTGATTACCTCGTCGTTCTCCAGAGCCTGGTTGATACGCTCCCAGCTGCGCGACATGCGTGCCTTGCGGTGAGAGAGGATCAGCTGACCCTTCTTGTCTTCCTGATTCTCGATGAATACCTCTACTGTATCGCCGACCTTGATGTCGGGATTGTAGCGGAATTCGTTTACAGGGATGATGCCGTCGCTCTTGTAGCCGATGTTAACCACTGCCTCACGCTTGTTGAGGGCGATGATGGTACCTTCGATTACTTCTTTGTCCTTTACTGTGTTGAGCGACTCGTCATAAGTCTTGGTGAGTTCTTCGCGGCTCTTGGTGCCTTTCTGTTCGCCTTTTTCATAGGCTTCCCAGTCGAAGTCCTCGATGGGTGAAGTTTTAATTTCTTCGTTCATTAAAAAGGTTAATAAAATAAGTTAATTAATTGTACGCAACCCACAGGCGGCACTTCACCGGCATGAGCCGTGTCGACGTGCCTACTGACGTCACCAATCCCTATGCGGAACCGGCCATGACGTTCATCGCGTCAACACCCTGCCCAGTCGCTGACAAGCACCATCAGGCACTCTTCGCCCCCTCTGCATTGCGTCCCGCAAAGTTACTACATAACTTTCGTTTACACAAATACTTCCACCCTAAATTAATAATATTAGGCACAAAATATATACCTTTGTATAAAATCACTCATATATGAGATTTCTTCGAAACCATATCATAACACATAAATCTCTGCTAACCCTATTTGCCGTCGATTTCACATCAGCGCTTCTGTTGATGGCTACATTCCTGATTATCATAAAAATACCCGCATCTAATCCCGTTACATTCATATCCCATCTACTGCCCGAAGCCATACTGTTGACCTTGCCGGCGATACTGTTATGGCCCAGAGGAAGATACATCACAACAACGATTTTCACACTCGTCGCCATATTCTTTTTTGTCAACATACTGTATTTCCGCAACTTCCACAACCTAATCACATTCTCAACGCTAAGGCTATGCACCACGGTCGACAGCATCATACTGCGCTCGGCACTGTCATCTATAAAGTGGTATGATTTCATACTTTTCATTCCTCCCGCCATTACAGCTATCACTGGGTTCACAGCCTTTGATAAAACTGCAAGCACCCGGATTTCAGGAAAAGCCAAAATAACAGTTCTGATACTCTCTGCCGTAATAATCTCACTGTCACAATACAAGCATTTCCGCGACTTCACGATCTACTCTATCAGCAGAGGACACATGCCTGAAAATGCCTCCTTACCTGAAAAAACAAGACTCTTCTTCCAGAACAATGCCTCCTTTTACTCCGACATCATCCGACATGGCATCTCCGGCGCATATCTGATTGATGCATGGCATACCTGTAACATCATTGCCGGTGCCGCCGCGATGTCAGCAGAAGACATCAATGCAATAAAGACATGGCATGATTCGGAACATCAGACATCCCCTCCCGGCACTCTCCGGCAAAAGAATCTGATAATGATAATCGTAGAGTCGCTCAACACCACCGCCTGCGAATGGAGCGCCGGCAACAGAAAGGCGATGCCCAATCTCAACCGGCTCATCGCCGACTCTACGTCCATTACATTCACATCAGTATGTCCCCAGGTCGGCAACGGCCGAAGCAGCGACGGACAACTGATGTATAATACCGGCATATACCCGTCGCCATCCGACCCTATGTGCGCCATATCGCCCGAAGGCCCATATCCGTCATTACCGCGAATGCTTCGCGATACATATTATTCAATAGAGATAATCCCTGAAAATCCACGATTATGGAATCATGCCTCAACCAGCAAGGCATATGGATTCAAGGAGATGAGACACACTCTGGCCGACGATGACCCGGTGGTCGAAGCCGACAGCATACTCCTGAGCAAAGCCTACAATATAATTTCGGAAATGCAAGAGCCGTTTATCGCGGTAATCACCACCTTGTCGATGCACGACCCTTATATCCAGGCCCCGCCGGCGACAACATGGATTTCACAGGTGCCCGACATGGAGGATACCGACAAAAATTATCTGGAGGCATGCGCAGTCTTCGACAAGGCCCTTGGCACATTCATTGACCGTCTATGGCACACCACGCTCCGTGAAAACACCATCGTTGTAATAGTCTCCGACCACGAAGCACGCAGGATGTGTCTTAGCCCCGCCATGTCCGACGACCGGCTGCTTTTTACCATCGTCAACTCCGGCCTACCGGGGTTCACCAACGACGAAACCGTAGGACAGATTGACGTGTTCCCGACCATCGTCGATGCCATGGGGCTATGGGACTCCGTCACATGGCATGGATTCGGCAAAAGCCTCCTGCGGGAAATCCCCGGATTCGCTCTGCGCCACGATGGCTCCATCGCCGGCAACGCAATGAGCGACACTGCCGGTATCGCAAGACAGCAACGCGCGGCAGAACTCTCCTACAGATGGATTGTCGCCGACAACAAGCGCTACATCCTCGACTCACTCGGCATCGACAGCACAATACTACCGCCGTCAGCTACTGATTGAAATAATAGTTCAATATATCAACTCATCATAAACCGACGCACATGAAAGGACTTTTAGCCAAGGACACAACGCTTATGTCAATTATCATCCTGGCAATCATTCTGATATATGCTTCATTTTCGTGGCTATGCCCGATTATGATTGACGATTATATGTTCTGGGACAAATACCTCACCGCCAACAACGGGAGCATTTTGCCATCGCTGTCGGGCTACTGCAACTATGTACGCGATTTATGGCTATATGAAAACGGCCGGCTTGCCAACATGCTGTGTGCGCCCGTCGTACTATGGATGCCCAAATTGGCTTGGGCCATCATCCTTGCCGTGATAATCTGTGCCATATATCTGTCAGCAGCAAGTCTGGTCAACGGCAGCCGCCCCGTCAGCCCGCTTCTTCTCATGTCGGTATGGATATGCTGCATACTGCTCCTCCCCTGGCATGACTACAGCTCACTCATGCTTATCGACTATGCTCTCAACTATTTTCCGTCCACCCTGCTGACACTCGCCACCATATGGGCCGCGTATCGCATCGGATCGGGCCGGCGGTTCCGCAACGCCCGTTATTGCCTGATTATATTCGTAGCATTTCTGACAGGAGTATTCCATGAAGGATTTTCAATGCCACTGCTTGCCGCATTATCTGTCATTGCAGCAACCCGACGTTTTTCCATGCCGGGACAATGGTGGGGAGTATACATAGCGCTTTTGTGCGGAACTATCATCAGCGCAGGCTCTCCGGCTATTTGGACGAGATTTTTCACCGTCATGGACTCCAGGACGCAACAGCATCTCCTACCCTATCTTAGAACATTGGTAAAAACCACACCGGTGCTCCTCGCCATGTCTACGGTCGCAATCGCCGCTCTGCCGTTCAGAAAATCCCGCCAGGTACTTCACTCAATCATTTCCGACAGGTTGAACCAATATCTGATTCTTACGGCATCGATATCGGCAATAATGGTAATCATATTAAAAGCTCCCGCGCGCGCCACTACCGGATTAAATCTGCTGTTGATTATATTACTCCTACGCACTGTTAAATCACTCGGAATCAATCACTTTCAAAAGTCATCGACAACAGCCGTTATAGTATCGCTAATCTCCGTATGCCTGTTCTACTCCGGTGTATTGCTATGGCAATTCAAGATATTTGACGAAAACCATCAAATAACCATGCTGCTTAAAGACGTGGACAGCGACGAGACAATATATATGGATACCATTCGCCATGCGCCGTGGTGGACATTATCCCACCCGATAGTCGACATATGGTATACAAGCGGACAAATCCGGTTTGTAAACAATATATACGGTCGTCCGGAAGATATCCCTCCCGTGCTGCCGAAGGTACTCGAAAGGTATGATTTCAGCAATCCTGTCACTATACCGGAAAAAACCGTTTTCTGTCAGGCCGGAGATATAATATTAATGAAAGGTGACAATATCGATGCCGACAAGCTCCCATACAACTGGAGATTCACTCTCGCCGGCGGAGAGGAAGTCGGGTCGTATGTGATGTTTGTCCCGTTCATAGCCAACAATGGCGAGAGGTGGATAGCCGGATTCCCCACAAGAATTCAAGTAAAAGGACCGTTCCTCAACATAAAGGAATCATACTGACGCAAGACGAAAATTGCCGTATAATCATGTTGTAAAACATGGTTTTAACAGAGATTAACCAAGTCGTTAAAACCCACTCCCGGAGAGCGTTTTCAGCCTACTAATTGCGCTAAAACGGTCATTATCAACGGATAGATTTGGACAGACGGGTACTTTTCCGTACCTTTGCACCGTGGAAATAAAAAATCCACTCCGAACAGAGGTTCGGAAACGAGCCGGCAGAGGCCGGCCCGCGCCGAAAATCGGCAACAGACTTCCGGAGCTCCGCGCCCGCCATTATTTACGATTGCACACATTTATTAGGCGCAACGCGGCATCTCCCCCTAAAGCACCGGACAGACTGTAAGTGCTAACATTAATACAAACTGATGAAGAAACCAATGTTTATCATTGTGCTCTTCGCAGCTCTGATCGCCCTGTTTACCGCAGCTACCGACCGCGCCGTCGATGGCGCCAAAGGCTCAAAAGCTCCGGTATTCAAAATCGAACGCGCCGATTCGCTCGTGCAGCTCGACAACCTCAAGGGCGAGTGGATACTCCTCCAGTTCTGGAGTTCGGCCGACGCCTCTTCAAGGCTCGCCGCAAAAGAGTACTCACGCCTACACAGTGCAACTACAGATAGCGCAGGCAATGAGCAATTCCGTCACCTGGCGGTCAACTTCGACCGTTCGTCAAGCCTTTTTCGTGAGATAGTGCGCAGGGACGGCCTTAACGCGAAGTCACAATTTTATGTCGGGGATGGACAGATGCGAAGCAGTCTCGCCCGCAACTACCACCTCGAAGCCGGCATGAAGGCATTCCTTATCAATCCCGACGGACAGATTGTTGCCGTCAATCCTTCAGCCCGGACAATCAGGGAAGCTATATAATAGCTCCTTGTCCCCCAAGAAAACATACAGGGACAGACATACGCAGAATTCAAGCAACGACCGCAACGGCTATACAGAGGTTACTCACAACTTATCAAGAAAACACAGTCGCCATCGGTCCGACCACAATCTATCGTTCACCGCGTAATTCGACGCGATGAGCGATTTTTTTATGCCTATCCCATGACGGCGGCCCTCTTTCTCATGATTTTTCGCTAAATTCGCGCAAAAGAATCAATTATCACATATCGAAATGTCTGAAAAAAAATCGCATGGAAATGTCAATCCCGACGGATTTGACGCAACGGCAGCCGACAACGGCCCCGCCGGACTACCGGAAAACGCATTCCGCGAGCTCGCCGCCGATGAAAGCTACACACCCGTAATGCATCCGGCCCACGACTATCCGGAAGTAACACCCTACTCCGTGGGTATGGGCCTTGTGCTGGCAGTAATATTCTCTGCCGCTGCCGCCTATCTGGGGCTACGCGTGGGGCAGGTATTCGAGGCGGCCATACCGATTGCCATCATCGCCGTAGGCCTCAGTGGGGCGCTCGGAAAGCGCAATGCGCTTGGCCAGAATGTAATAATCCAGTCTATCGGAGCATGTTCTGGCGTAATTGTGGCTGGAGCCATCTTCACTCTGCCGGCTCTCTATATCCTTCAGGCCAAATATCCTGAAATCACAGTCAACTTCCTCGAGATATTCTGTTCCTCGCTTCTCGGAGGTATACTCGGCATACTCTTTTTCATCCCCTTCCGCAAATATTTCGTGAAGGACATGCACGGCAAATACCCCTTCCCCGAAGCCACAGCCACAACCCAGGTGCTGATTTCCGGAGAAGGGAAAGGCGCCGAAGGCGGCTCTCAGGCCAAGACACTCGTAATAGCCTCGCTCATCGGTGGTATCTACGATTACCTGCTCGCCACATTCGGATGGTGGGCCGAAAACGTAACCTCCATAGCATCGCAGTGGGGTGCTACGCTGGCCGAGAAGACCAAACTCGTATTCAGCGTAAACACCGGCGCGGCTCTGCTTGGTCTGGGATATATAATCGGCATACGCTACGCATTCATCATATGTGCCGGCTCATTCTTCGTATGGTGGGTACTCATACCCCTCATCGGCACATACGGCGCCCCTGAAATAACATCGCTCGCTCCGGGAGCAATATTCAGCGACTATGCCCGACTGATTGGCATCGGCGGAATCGCCATGGCCGGAGTGCTCGGCATCATCAAGTCGTGGGGCATTATCGTGCAAGCCGTAGGGCTTGCCGGACGCGAGCTAAAGGGTAAAAGCTCTGCTGCAAAAGAAGTACGCTGGCAGACAGATATCTCCATGAAGGCGATTGTATACATGATTGTAGTAGCTCTCGTAGCCGTGCTGCTGTTCTTCTGGTTCGGAGTCATCCACTCCTTCTGGCAGGCCCTTGTGGCATGGGTGGTAGTCGCCGTAATCGCGTTTCTGTTTACGACAGTGGCAGCCAACGCCATCGCTATTGTAGGCAGCAACCCCGTATCGGGCATGACCCTGATGACCCTCATCATAGCATCGGCAATATTCGTGGGAGTAGGCCTCAGCGGCACATCGGGCATCGTGGCATCAATGGTAATCGGAGGCGTTGTCTGCACCGCCCTGTCGATGGCAGGAGGCTTTGTCACCGACCTGAAAATCGGTTACTGGCTCGGCTCCACACCCCGCAAACAGGAATGCTGGAAGTTCCTCGGCACACTCGTTTCCGCAGCCACTGTAGGCGGTGTGATACTTGTCTTGAACAAGGTGTACGACTTCTCCAACCCCGACATCATCGCAGCTCCACAGGCCAATGCCATGGCTCGCGTCATCGAGCCTCTCATGATGGGCGGCGACACCCCCTGGATTCTCTATATGGCCGGAGCGGTACTCGCTCTCATCCTCAACTGGCTCGGCGTACCGGCCCTCGCCTTCTGCCTTGGCATGTTTATCCCCCTCCAGCTCAACACACCGCTCCTCGTAGGTGGTGCCATAGCATGGTGGGTAGGCTCTCGCTCGAAGGATGAAGCTGTAAACGCAGCACGTCGCGACCGTGGCACACTCATTTCGTCTGGTCTCATCGCCGGAGGCGCTCTGTTCGGAGTGTTCGCAGCGCTCACACGCTTCTGCGGATTCGAATACACCAATCCGCTTTCAGGCTCCACCACCCAGACTCTCGGCATCGTGCTTTATGCATTGCTTATCATCTATCTCCTTTGGGACTGCATGCGCGCAAAGAAAGCCTGAATGGTTATGTAAACATGCTCTAATTCGGAATAACAATATTTCGTGAACATACATCCTATTCCCATGCAATCGGGGGTCAACCGCAACATTCTACAGCTTGCGGTGCCCTCGATTGTCACTAATATCACCACCCCGCTCCTGGCCCTGATGGATGTGACCATAGCCGGACACATGGGGGCGCCTGTATATATCGCAGCCATAGCAGTCGGCGGCTCGATGTTCAACATGCTCTACTGGCTGTTCGGGTTCCTCCGCATGGGCTCCAGCGGCATGACCGCACAGGCCTACGGCGCTGACGATTCAGCCGCCACTGCCACCATACTGCGGCAGGCTCTTCTTGTGGCAATCATAGCCGGCATGGCAATGATTGCTCTGCGCACTCCGATTTGCGACATGATTATACGGTTTATGGACACCGACGACACCACATCGGCGCTGGCCTCGGAATACTTTCATATACTGATATGGGGAGCCCCACCCTATCTGGCCACTTTCGCACTTTCGGGATGGTTTCTTGGCATGCAGAACTCAAAGGTGACAATGTGGACATCCATATTGATTAACGTCACCAATATAGTCGCAAGCCTCTCGCTCGTGTACATATTCCACCTCGGGATAGCGGGTATCGCCACAGGAACGCTGATAGCCCAATGGACGGAATTCTCTGTCCTGCTGCTTCTGGCTCTGCGGCGTTGTTCCGACGCCCGCGCGCCTTTGCGCGATATCTTCGATATGCCGCGCCTGAAGCGTTTCTTCCGGGTCAATACCGACATATTTCTGCGCACAGTATGCCTTGTGTCGGTAACAATGTGGTTTACACGCATGGGGGCGATACAGGGCGAACGCATGCTTGCCGTCAACGCACTGCTGATGCAGTTTTTTACATTATTCTCATATTTCATGGACGGATTTGCCTTTGCCGGCGAGGCGCTCACCGGACGATATAAAGGAGCAGCCGACCACATGATGATGCGGCGTGCCATACGCGCCCTCCTACGCTGGGGAGCCGCCGTTGCAATAATATTCTGCACCATATATATCCTTGCGGGAGACCGGTTGCTACATCTGCTGAGTTCCGACCTCAGCATAAACGCCATGGCTCACGAGTATCTGCTCTGGACCGCAACAGTGCCGATTGCCGGATTTCTTGCGTTCACATGGGACGGTATATTTATCGGAGCCACGGCCACACGGCGCATGCTTATGTCTATGGCGATGGCCACCGCAGCATTCTTCATTGCCGAGACCATAGCATTTCCACGGCTTGCCAACCACGGGCTGTGGCTGGCATTTATCATATACCTGTCGGTACGTGGCCTAATCCTTACTCTCTTCGCCCGCCGCCTCTACTGATTTAGCCGCCATCCTCAAGATACCCTGTGTAAAACACTGAAGTCATCTCAACTTCAGTCCCCCCAAAAATAAGAGCACAACCTTCGGCGATGAAGATTGTGCTCTTGTGTTTTTTCTCGGTTTCAGGTATTGCCGGATGATGGTAAGGTAAGTGTTCCGGCAAAAGGTTAGCAAAGAAGATGAATTAGGATAAAAATGGGATATCCGGCCTATCCGGATATCCCGGGTAATATTAGGGAACTAAAATTATTCAGTATAGAATTTGAGAGTGTTGTTCTCAACCTTCTCCTTCTCCATCATGATGCCGATAAGATTCTGCATCACTGCCTGAGAACCGAACTGCTGGTTGAAGCGGGCGGCATTTTCCTGATAGTTGTAGGGACGGCCCTGATTGTCTACCTCATAAACGGTATATACAAACACTGCGTTGTTGCCCTGTACAGGCTCGGAAACTTTTCCCTTGGGAGCCACAGGCACCTGACCAAGGAGAGCCGACTCCATCACACCGATACCGGGGATGTACATCTGGCCAAAGGTCACTTCGGTTGAGTCGACCTGAGAGCCAAGCAGACGTGCATAGCCGTTGATGTCGCTTGCCTTGCCCTTGACCTGCTCGATAATGGCAGCGGCCTTCTTGTCGTTGCGCACCTTGCGGGTAAGAGCGGCGCTGATGGCCTCGTCGTTCATCGGCATATAGCCGGGCTTCACAATATCGTTGAGAGCGACTACGATAAGATTGTCGTTCTGGCTGTCCTGAAGCACGGGGCTTACCTGACCGGCCTTGGCGTCCATCACCCATTTTACCACATTACGGGTATAAGGCACATTACCTATCATATAGGAGTTGGCTGTGACGGTAGCGGGCTGCAGAGTATATCCGGCTGCGATAGCCTTGCTCATGGTAAGGGAGTCGGCATTGCTGATACCGCCTACAAAAGCCTGGAGATCGTCGTTGAGTTTGTCGACAGTGGCGTCGGAGGGATATACCTTATAGTTTACTGTAGCGTAGTCGTAGATGGTGACAGGAGCCTTCTTTGAGTTTACACGGATGATGCTTGCCATGTTGGCGGCGCTGTCGGCGATGAAGTAGCCGTTGCCTGCCTCAAGGATGCGAGTCTTGACATCATTGTCGGGAGCCGAGGCAAGAGTCTGCCAGAGATTAGAGCGGCTGTCGAGCACACCGGGAGTGTCTGCCACGTCGGCTGCGGTCTTGCCGGAGTTGAGGGCGGCGAGGAGCGAGTCGCGGGCGGCGGCATTGCCCTGGAACTGGATGATGTCGAGGTTCACTGAGTCTACTGCATTCTTCTTGCCGATAAGTTTGGCGATTGTGAACTCATCGTCGATATAGCTTATCTGGGCCACTGCGCCTACTGCCGAGTCGGCGAGGAAAGCGCGGAGTACAGGGCTGCTTACTGCGGCTGCTGTCGAAGATGTGCGGTTGACACCGAAGTTGGTGTCGCCGGCTACAGCATCGATGGCGGGAGTGTTGCGGAGATTTACAATAACCGAGTCAACCAGCGCCTGGCCTTCGGCCTTATCGGCTGCCGAGGGAGCGACGTTGACAACGATGAAGTTGGCGCGGCGGGTCTCCTCATCCACACGGTAAGCCTCTTTCTCCTTGTTGTAGGCGTCGCGGAGCTCGCTGTCGCTTACGGGATACTCTTCGTCGGGCATTGTGCTGAAATTCTTGGAAGCGTAGGCGATATGGCTTGTAGAAGCGTTGCCTGCATAGTACTCCTTGGCGTCAAGCTCGTTGGCCACAAGAGCGCCGGTAAGAAGAGTCTGCAGCTTCTGAATCTTCAGCATCTGGTTCATCTGGTTTTCCTGAGCAAGCCACATCTGCTGCAGCTGCTGGGCAGTTTCTGCCGGAAGATTGTATTTTGTGGGATTGAATGCATAGTCATACACCTGGTCGGGGCTCTCGGCTCCCATCTGGCGGGCAAACTGCATCATATAGGGATGAGCGTTGGCGCCGGTCATAGCCTTGGAAAGTTCTGCATCGGTGACTGTGATGCCGAGACGGTTCATCTCCTCATCAAGGAGCGACTCCTGAATCATGCCTTGAAGCACCTGAGCCTGCATGACAGCAGGATCAATCTTGCTGTTGGGCTGCTGTTGCTGCATCTGCTGCGATGCCTCTTCATTGCGACGCTGGAAATCCTGCACGTCAATTTTTCTGTCACCCACTTTGGCTATAGTGGTACCTGTGCCGAAAAGAGTGCGTCCGGATGTAAAGAAGTCTCCGATGATGAATGCCAGAAGAGCGACGCCTACCACAACAAGGAGCAGTGTCGATTTCTTGCGGATTTTTTCAAGTGTTGCCATTTATATTTTATCTGTTTTTAATTGCGTAATTGATTGGTCCTCACCCGCAAAACTTTACTTTTGGGGGTAAAATCGCACAAAGTTACGAAATTTGCCGTATTATCCCAATCCGGGACCACGTTTTTTCACACAATTTTTCGACTCAATCATGCGATTTTCACCATCACCCGCTCTGCGATAAGCCTACATCGAGCCGATGACAAGCAGCGCAAGGCCGGCGATAAGCACACATAGGTCTATCAGCTTGGCGCGGACATGACGTTCCCTGAGCGCTATCACACCGTAGAAGAACGACACTACGACACTGCCGCGACGTATCATCGACACGACAGCTATCATAGCTCCCGGCAACGACAACGCATAGAAATAGGCAATATCGGCGGCCGTAAGAAACAGGGAGATGAACAGTATGGTCCAACGCCACCGGAACGGTGTCACAGCCTCGCCGCGCATGCGGTGTCCGCGCAATATCAGGGCTATGGTTATCCCCATAATCACAAACTGATAGAAACTATACCAGGCCTGTACCTCAAGAGGCTCGTAGCGTCCGAGCAACCATTTGTCGTACAGAGCGCTGACAGCTCCCATGAAGGCGGCTCCGACAGCCATGAGCACCCAACGGCCCTCGCCTGTACCGCGCCCCTCCTTCATGCCGATACGGCTTATGAAGAACAGCGAAAAGAAGCCCAGGGCCACACCACCCCACTGCCATGCGTTAAGTCGCTCTCCATATATGAGTATGGCGCCTACAAGCACCATCACAGGGCGCGACGCATTTACGGGCCCGGCTACCGTGAGAGGCAGGTGCTTGATACTGAAATATCCGAGTAGCCACGACGAAAGCACGATAAGCGCCTTCACCATTATCCGGAAGTGCCCTGTCAGAGAGCCGCCAAGCCCTATATATCCATCTGCAAGACTGGCAATAATGACAGGCGCCATGAGCAGCGAACTGAACAGAGTGTTGAGAAACAGCACCACCAGCACATTGTTGCCGGCTACCGACAGTTTCTTGAAAACGTCATAAAATCCCAGGCACAGCGCCGAGGCTACAGCAAGCAGTATCCACATGATTACTTCATCTTTTCTACACTCTCCGACGGCCCGACAATCCACAATACATCCTCGGCCTCAAACAGGGTGGTGCCATCGGGATGCATGTATGTGCCGTCAGGACGCTGTATCGCCACAAGCAACACCTTGTATTTATCGCGCAACTGTCCTGTTGCCGATGTCTTGCCTATAAGCTCGGAGGTGGCCGACAGCTGCACCTTGGTCAGCTTCACATCGGCCATCGCCGGAGTGTCGGGCTCCGAATCGTCGATACGCTCAATTACCGGGAGTATGCTCTCTATCTGGTCATCTGTACCGATGATACCGAGCGTATCGCCGGGGAAAATACGCATCGCCCCGTTAGGCACAAGCAGAGTATGGCCGCCACGCTGTATGCTCGCCACATTGACGCCATATTTCTTGCGCAGGTTGGAGTCCATCAGCCGGTCGCCCACAAAGGGACAGCCGTAGCCGACCGTTATAAACGCCAGATGCATGTCGCTGACCAGATTGTTGTTCTTGCCCGAGCGACGCAGCTCGCGCTCATTGAGATTGTCGAAAAATCGCATCTCCATATGCTGCAGGCGCTTGCGCAGACGCCCCGAGAAGGTGCAGAGCATCACCACAAAAATCAGCAGGCCCACTATCCATCCGATTCTCATCGAGTGGATGGCGCTTATGGCATAGATGATAAATCCTAAGGCCAGCAGCAAGCGGAATATAGTCATCACAATAAGCGGCACGTCAAAATGGGCATTCGCCGCCACCAGGCGCTCGCGCTCGGTCTTGCGCGAGGCGGGCATGGCCAAAGCCAGCAGAAAAGGGGCCATCAGAAGCAATGTAATCACCGAGGTGATAAAGCGCCCCCAGCCGGGAGAGAACTCGAGCAACAGTGGCTCGACATATTTCAGACACAACAACATGATTGCTATCACCACACTGCTGTAAAGGAGTATGCGCCACACATATCGCTTCAGCACCGAGGCCCACAGCACACGTGTCTCGCTCTCCGAGTTTGCGTTCTCGCTATAACGCTCTATGAGGAAATGCATGCGTTTGGGCAGATGTCTCTCGACAAAGCCGTAGACCGGATCGGCCATACGTATAAAATACGGCGTAGTGAAAGTGGTAAGCACCGACACAGCCACCACTATCGGATAGATAGTAGGGTCAAGCACACCGAGCGACATACCCAGCGACGCGATGATAAACGCGAACTCGCCTATCTGCGTGAGGGAGAAGCCCGACTCCATCGCTATGCGAAGCGACTGTCCTGTAATAAGCATCCCGAAAGTGCCAAACAGAATCATGCCGGCTATCACCACTCCCGAGAGCAACAATATCGGCCAGAAGTACTCGACTATGACATTAAGGTCGACCATCATGCCGACCGATATGAAGAATACCGCGCCAAACAGGTCCTTGACCGGGCTAACCACCGCCTCGATTGACTCGGCGTAGCTCATCCCTGCGATTATCGACCCCATAACAAACGCTCCGAGCGCAAGCGAAAATCCGCAGTACACCGAGAACACAGCCATACCGAAACAGAGACCCAAGGCGATTATGAGCAGAGTCTCGCTGTTGAGATAGCGGCGTATGCGGTTGAGCGCCGACGGAAGCACGTATACCCCCACCAGAAACCATATTATAAGGAAAAACACCAGCTTGGCCACGCTCATCAGCAGCTCGCTCCCCTCCACACTGTTGTTTATGGCTATCGACGAGAGCACCACCATCATGAGCACCGCAAACAGGTCCTCGACTATGAGCACCGCGAATACCAGCGAGGCAAATTTCTTCTGCCGGAGTCCCAGGTCGGTGAACGCCTTTATGATGATAGTGGTCGATGACATCGACAGCATTCCACCGAGAAACAGACTGTTCATGTGGGAGAAATTCAGCAGATGGCCTATGGCAAACCCCGTACACATCATCCCTATCACGATAATCAGAGCCGTCACCACAGCCGAGCCCCCGGTGTTGAGCAATTTCTTGAAGCTGAATTCCAGCCCCAGAGAGAAGAGCAGCACCACAATGCCGAGCTGCGCCCAGAATTCTATGTTGCTCTCCGTCGTGACCGACGGAAGATAATGAAAATGAGGGCTTGCGAGAAATCCCGCAACGATATAGCCCAGCACTACCGGCTGTTTCAGCCATTTGAACAGCACCGTCACCACGGCGCCCATCAGCAATATGAAAGCAAGGTCTCTCACCAGGCTCTCCACCTGGATATCGCTCATCTCGCCGCCTCCGGATGCGACATCGCCTGTCGCGGCAGCCATTATCAGATTCAGCAACATATGTAATTTCGTAGATTCAATCCATCCTTATTGTCCGCCGCCTATTATATCGACACCTGCGTGCCGAGCGATATCGCTATGGTAGGCTTCACATCGCGCAGTTCGGCAAACAGTTTCATATAGTCGGTGCGCTCCCTCACGAGCACCACAAGATTCAGGCGTGTCACAGGCTCCATATAGTCATACTCTACATACACATTGCTAAGATGTATATGATGGCGCGCAAGCACCTCGCGGTATCCCTCGATATCCTCCGCTATCACCGACAGTTTGAGCCTTATGATGCGCGACTCGACGCCTGAATGCACATAATGCTCCCAGCGCTCCATCACCACGAGCACCACAAGTATCAGTCCGGTGGTTATCACCGACAGCCAGTAAAGCCCCACACCGACAGCCATGCCGATGGCCGCGATAATCCAGATGCCGGCGGCGGTGGTAAGCCCGCGCACCGACCCTTTCATCTGTATGATGGCCCCGGCGCCGAGAAAACCGATTCCGGTAACCACCTGGGCCGCGATACGCCCCGGGTCACCATTCTTGAGACCCATGTATTCCTGGGGAACATATATCGAGAGTATCATCGCGAGAGTGGCGCCCATGGCTATAAGAGCGAATGTGCGCACGCCGGCAATTTGCCCCTTGCGCTTGCGCTCATAGCCGACACAGCAGCCGAGCATAAGACTCAGGCAGAGCTTGAACACCGACGAGACCGTATTGACTTCAATCGAGGTGATATCCGTCACAAAGTCGGCCCACGCATATGCGCCGCAGAGTATCATGTCGAGAATCCTCCTGCGGTTTATTTACGCATCGTAAACTTGCGCGATGCCAGACGGTAATTGTCGGCAAACAGTTCTACAAGATAATCGCCGGGAGTGAGAGCCGTGTTCACATCCCAGTAGATTTTTACTCCGCCAATCTCCTCGCCGGCATACTCGATTGTCTTGCGGGCAGTGCACTGAAGCGACGAACCCTCGAAGCTGAAGCTACCTCCGGCGCCGAGCAGTGTGCCCTCGGGCGATGTGATACGCAGGTAGATGGTCTTCTCGCCTACAGGAGTCGAGTTGTTCTGCGGTATGGTAAATGTCACTTCAAGCTGCTTGGCCTTGGTGATATTCTTCTCTGTCTTGCCGTTTTTCTTGAGTCCGATAAGCTGTACGCCGGTCACATTGAGCTTCTCGGCGAGCACCATACGCTCCGACAGCGCCTCGACGCGCTTGGTCTGCGACTCTACGCGGCTGCTCAGCTGCTGGTTGCGCTGCTTGATTTCTGCATTCTCGTCGCGCAGGGCGGCATTCTCCTTACCCAGTGAGTCAATCTGTGACACATAGTGGCGCAATATATTTTTCAGAGTGCCTATCTCGTCCTGAAGCTGCTTGATGCGCTTCGAGCTCTTCTGCTTCTCGTTTTTAAGTTCCTGAAGCAGCTTCTCGACCTTGGATTTTGCAGCCGCATACTTTGTCACCAGCGAGTCATTGGCCAGCAACTGCGACTGATTCTCATACTGTGCATACTGCGTGTTGAGCACCTGATACTCGTTTGCGAGCTGCAACTGCTCATTGGTAAGCTGCAGCTGCTCGTTGGCCAGTTTCTGCTGTTCGAGTTCGCTGTGCATCTTTGTCGTTGTCATCACCACAGCGACAATTGCCCCGACAATAAGCAGAGCAAGCACAACGATTGCAATCATCGTAGTCCCGGACTTCTTTCCCGAAGTCTTGCTGAAGTCATCAAATTTCTCGGCCATGACCTATAATTAAGCTGTGAAAGAAACGTTTTGTCGAATTATGGCAAAGTTACAAACTTTATTCCATAAACCCGTACCCTATCGCCAAATTCTTCATGTCACGCCACTCGGCCACATCCCGACGCATGGCTCAGGGGCCTCAGCCTCGCCACCCCATCGCACCTATGCCTCCGTCGACATCCGACAATCCACCGAAGCCCCCTTAAACAGCACATACCCCGGCCATAAAGCCTTCGCTACGAGTCATTAGGTGCAATACTCACATCTCGAAAAAAGTTGCCGGGCATCGGAGCTGTATGTCGCTCCGATGCCCGGCTATAAATAATTGTTATGACTATCGGTGGATTAGTCGGCGTTGAGGTTGACGCGCTTGAAAGCGACGGCAACGAGGCCCTTCTGGGTCTGTTCGAGGAACTGGCCTACAGAGAGCTTGCTGTCCTGAACATACTCCTGCTCCATGAGGCAGCTTTCCTTGAAGAACTTGTTGAGACGGCCGTTGGCGATATTCTGGATCATAGCCTCGGGGAGGTTTGCAGCCTTTGCCTCGGCGGTTTCCTTCATAATCTGGCGAGCCTTTGCAGCATCTTCTTCGGTAATCCAGCCCTTGGTGATGTTCGACTCGATGTGGTCGTCGGAGTCGAAGTGGTTGGGGTTGAGACCCGCTTTTCTGAGAGCTGCTTCAACAGCCTTCTTAATCTGCTCCTGCTTGGTCTTCTCTACAGCTACTGCGATTTCCTGGTCGATTGTGGCCTGGGGAACATCCTCGCGGCTTACGGCTACGGGATTCATCGAAGCAATCTGCATGCAGATTTCGCGGCCAATCTGAGCGTCAACATCGGGGAGGTTGAAGCCTACGATAGCGGCGAGTTTGTTGTTGAAGTGGTTGTAGGCGGCGGTGGTGGGAGCCTCTACTACCTCGTAAGCGCCGATTTCAGTCTTTTCGCCGGTCTTGCCCGACTCCTCTGTCACGAGGTCGGCAACGGTGATACCGTCAACGGTCACTGCCTTGAGCTCCTCTGCGGTCTTGCAGCGGTTGGCCACTGCGAGGTCGAGAAGTTTCTTGGCGAGGTTTACGAAGCCTTCGTTCTTGGCCACAAAGTCGGTCTCGCAGTTGAGAGCGAGAATGGCTGCGAAGTTGCCTTCGTTCTTAGAGAGCACGCAACCCTCTGCTGCCTGGCGGTCCTCACGCTTGGCGGCAACAGCCTGACCCTTCTTGCGGAGGATCTCTACGGCGGCGTCCATGTCGCCGTTAGCTTCGGCGAGAGCTTTCTTGCAGTCCATCAGGCCGGCGCTTGTAAGGTGGCGCAGCTTGGTGATTTCTGCCATTGTAACTGCCATATTCTTTAGTTTTTAGCGGTTCGTAATTAAGATGGATTATGCCTCTTCGGCGGGAGCGGCCTCTTCAGCCTTTACCTCGGCTTCGGCGGGAGCTTCCTCCTCGTTGCGACGGGCAACGCGGCGACGGCCACGGGGAGCCTGGGCGGGAGCTTCTTCGTCGGCGGGAGCATCGGCCTTCTCTGCCTTGCGCTCTTCAAGGCCCTCGGCCATGGCGGCTACTACGGTGTCGAGGATGAGCTCGATCGACTTGGATGCGTCGTCGTTGGCAGGGATTACGAAGTCAACGTTGTTGGGGTTGGAGTTGGTATCTACCATAGCGAATACGGGGATACCAAGACGGTTGGCCTCGGCTACTGCGATGTGCTCCTTCATTACGTCTACTACGAAAAGGGCCGAAGGCAGACGGTTGAGGTCGGCGATTGAGCCGAGAGTCTTCTCGAGCTTGGCACGCTGACGGCTGATCTGCAGCTTCTCGCGCTTCGACAGGTTGTCGAATGTTCCGTCCTTCGACATCTTGTCGATGTTGGCCATCTTCTTGACAGCCTTGCGGATGGTGGGGAAGTTGGTCAGCATACCGCCGGGCCAGCGCTCGATTACGTAGGGCATGTTGATCTGCGATGCCTTGTCGGCGATCACTTGTTTGGCCTGCTTTTTGGTGGCTACGAAGAGTACCTTCTTGCCAGCCTTAGCTATGCTCTTGAGAGCAGCCGATGCTTCTTCGAGCTTGGCGGCTGTCTTGTAGAGGTCGATGATGTGGATACCGTTGCGCTCCATGAAGATGTAGGGGGCCATGGCCGGATTCCATTTACGCTTGAGGTGGCCGAAGTGGCAACCTGCTTCAAGGAGCTGTTCAAATGTAGGTGTTGACATTTGTGTTGTTGGATGTTGTTTACGTTCTGTTAATTTTACAATCCCGGGGTAGGGAACGTGTCCATCGCCGGAATTTAGATGCTAAACACTGTCGAGGGAGAGGTGATTATATGGTCTGTGCGGTCTCTCCCGTGACGGATGCGCCCTGACTGGAACGCCGCCACATGGAGAAAAAACGACATTAACGCTTGGAGAACTGGAAGCGCTTGCGTGCCTTGGGCTGACCGGGTTTCTTACGCTCTACCGAACGCGGGTCGCGGGTCATGAAGCCTTCTGCACGGAGTGCGGGCTTGTCCTCGGGGTTAACCTTTACAAGAGCGCGGGCGATAGCCAGACGGAGTGCCTCTGCCTGTCCTTTGTAACCGCCGCCGTCGAGGTTGACCTTGATGTCATACTTGCCTTCGGCTTCGAGTGTTGCCAGAGGCTGCTTTACGATATACTGAAGTATAGACGAGGGGAAATATACTTCGAGGGGACGCTTGTTGATGGTGATGGTGCCATTGCCCTCGCCCATGATTACGCGGGCGATAGCGGCCTTGCGACGGCCTACTGCATTAACCTTTTCCATACTTATTATTTAATGGTGTTGATGTCGATTACTTTGGGGTTCTGCGCTTCGTGGGGATGTGCGGGACCGTTGTATACGTGCATGTTCTCGATGATCTGACGACCCAGACGGTTCTTGGGAAGCATACCCTTTACCACCTTGATGAAGAGGGGGTTGTAGCCGGGCTTGATGTGCTTGTTGAACGACTTCTGCTTGAGAAGCTCGGGGGTCGACACACGCTGGCCGCCGGGATAGCCGGTATAGCGGAGATATTCGCGGTCGGTCCACTTGTTGCCGGTGAGGCGCACCTTGTCGGCGTTGATGATGATTACATTGTCACCACACTCTACGAAAGGTGAGTAGGTGGGTTTGTTCTTGCCGCGAAGTATCATGGCAACAACTGAGCAAAGACGGCCGAGAACCTGGTCGGTGGCGTCGATTACCACCCATTCGCGGTTGCACTGCTGCTCGTTGGGGGTTAATGTCTTGTAGCTTAAAGTATCCACGTTAAATCTTTAATTAATAGATGATTAGTTTGACTTGTCGTTGAGCTGCATTCGGCCAAAAATGCTTCTCCGTGCAAATCAATGCATTAATTTGGACATAATCGGTGTGCAAAGGTACGACTTTTTAAGTTCCCCGCAAAATCATTTTAATTATTTTTAACCCTCCCGGCTTCGCCATACCCTCTCCTGCCATGTTGATAGTGTAATGCACCTGTCATATACATACACGTTTTTTCTTCCGCACTTGCCCGTTTCTCATTTATATTGCCTAAATTTGCATTGATTAACATAAATACACTATGACCGACGTACAGGAATCGATGCGGCACATCCTCCGATGTGAAAGCGACGCAATTCTCAACATACCCGTCTCCGACGCCTACGACCGTGCTGTAGAGCTTATTATCGAGCACGTACACCGACGCCGGGGCAAGCTCGTGACCTCTGGAATGGGTAAAGCCGGACAGATTGCGATGAACATCGCCACAACATTCTCCTCGACAGGAACTCCCGCCGTAAATCTCCACCCGAGCGAGGCACAGCACGGCGACCTCGGCGTGCTACAGCCCGACGACGTGATGCTCCTCATCAGCAACTCCGGAAAGACCTACGAAATCATCGCTCTCGTAGAACTTGCCCACAATCTCTATCCCCGGGTGCCACTTATCGTGATAACCGGAAATCCCGACAGTCCGCTCGCCGCGATTGCCGACGTGACACTCTCCACAGGAGGGGCGCCAGAGGTATGTCCGCTCGGACTCACGCCCACCACCTCAACCACAATGATGACCGTTATCGGCGACGTCCTCGTGGTAAATGTTATGCGACTTACCGGATTCTCACGCGAACAGTATGCCCTGCGCCACCACGGCGGATACCTTGGCTCCAAATCTCGCGGCGAAGAATCCTCTACCGAAAGATAACACACCCCACCCACTCGGCAGACAACTACGGAACACACACACAACAGCATCATACTTGACAATGCGTAAAATAATCATAATCGGCGAATGCGCCCTGCAGATTACCTTCGACGGCACAGCCCCGGTCGCATCAGCACCCCATGGCGTCCTGCTCAACGCCGCGGCGGCAATAGCCGCATCCGCACAGCAGGTAAGCCTCGTAAGCGAGATTGCCTCCGACCCCGTGGGCGACATAATACTGCGCTATCTTAACGACGCCGGTGTCGACACGGAAAGCGTCGACCGATACACCGGAGGAGCGACACAGCTGCACCTGCTCTTCTCCGACGGAAAAAGCTCGCGCTACGGAGCATACCACGACTCCGGATTCACCGTAGTATGGCCGAGAATAAATCCCGGCGACATACTGCTCTTCGGCGGAAACTACGCCCTCGACCCAAGAGCACGGACACGCCTGTTCGACATAGTGCGATATGCCCGCGAACGCAATGCAAAGGTCATATATGTACCCGACTTCGAGCCAGCGCGAGTGCGCAACATCACCCACCTCATGCCAGCTATCCTCGAAAACTTTGAGGCGGCCGACATTGCCGTGACCACCTCTGCCGACCTTCGTGCGATATTCCGCGCGAAAGACCCCGACGAGGCATTCCGCGACCACATTTCATTCTACACCGACACCATGTACAACCTCTCCCACGATGGCCGGCTTACAATCCATTCCCACGCTTCGCCCGACACTCTGCCGACTCTGGTCCTCACATCCCCCACCCCGGTGGCGCTCCTTTCGGCCCTGACCACAGTACTCCTCGCCGACAACGACTCTCCCGAGAAATAATCCCATGGCCGTCTCTTCCGGCGGCTATTCTGTAAAATCAAAAAAACGATATGTCAACAGCCCTCTCTACCGGCGCCCCCTCAGGCGAACTGCCGGTTATATCAAAAAATGCAAAAATAGCCATCGTCGCCGCCCGCTGGAACAGCCACATCACCACACCGCTTGCCCAAGGAGCCGCCAATCTCCTCGAGAGCCGCGGCATAGCATACAGCAGCTTTGAAGTGCCCGGAACTGTCGAACTCACCTACGCCGCAGCTCGCCTGCAGCCAATGTTCGACGCCGTAATAATAATCGGATGCGTAATCCGCGGCGACACCCCACACTTCGACTACGTATGCCAAAGCGTCACCGAAGGCATGACACAGCTCAACCTCAATGCCGAATGCCCGGTGATATTCGGAGTGCTCACCGTCAACGACGAGCAGCAGGCTATCGACCGAGCCGGAGGCCGGCTCGGCAACAAAGGCACCGAAGCGGCCGAAGCGGCAATCCACATGATCAGCTTCGCCGAAGCCACTGCCATCACTACCGATTCCCTTCAATAACCCGACAGTCAGCGGAGAAAACACCGCTAAGACTACATACAAAAAAATTCAAGGAGCTGCACCCTAATCTTCACGGATGCAGCTCCTTGCCATTTGTTAACCAATGTATCTACGATACATTCATCTCTTTCTAAGAGTAGGATTGCGCTTGCTCGATATCCGCTTTACGGCAGGCCTATAAGCATACGGTCAAGCGACTCATAAGCCAAGTCGTTGGCCTCCCGAAGTGTGGAGAGTCGGCTTTCCCTGACCGATGTCAATGCGCGCCACATCCCCCAAAGCAACCTCCCTGGTGGTACCATCCTTTGATATCACCACGACCACACGCTCGCCCAGAGCATCGGCAGGCATAGCCATGCAATAGATACAAGCATCGCACCAACAAGCTGTCTGTAGCAAAATCTCATAATAATCAGTCTATTTTTAACAATCTTCTACAAAGATCAACAAATATCACACTTATAAGCAACTCGATATTATTTTTCGACTTTTTTTGACTTAGAAACTGATTATTTTGTTGACGGCAATAGAGGCGCATCAGTACATGCACCGATGCGCCTCCTCTTTGGGTTAATGACAATATGATTATATCAAAAAACTATCCGTCAGGCTCATAGCCGTTAATTAACTCTCTTGAGAGCGGGCTGTCTGACGGCGCAATACCTCAATCTGCTCCGGAGTCAGTTCCGCCGGCAGATGGGCCACAAATGCATCAAGTCGCTCGTCGAGTTCTTCATCCGTAGGGCATTGCGACATATCATATTCGTCCTCCATGCCATTGACATTCTCAGTATCCATATGCATTATAAGTTAAGAGCTTGTTTAATAATCGTTTGATTGAGAAAAAAGCAAAGCGGGGATGGAATTCGGTTTCCACCCCCGCTTTTTTATGTATTTCAAGCGGTAGCGTGACCGCCGTATTGTCAATTGGCGAATGAAGCGAATATGTATTCGGGATTCATCACCGATGCATCGATAAGGCCGTTGTAGATGCACGACACGATACCAATAAGGATGATGCCGGCCACACACACGGTCATGGCCAGACGCTCGCTTCCGGCGCTGCGGAATGCAGGTATCACGCAAGCCTCCTGGTTGTTGATAAACATCGCCTTGACTACGAGCAGGTAGTAGTAGAGCGAGATGATAGTGTTGATCAACGCGATGAGCACCAGCACATAGAGAGCCGGAGTGCCCGGTTCGGTGGCGGCTGCGAAGATGAAGAACTTGCTGAAGAAGCCCGCAAACGGCGGGATACCGGCCAAAGAGAACATGGCGAGCATCATTGTGAACGCCAACTTGGGATTGGTCGAATACAGGTTGTTGTAGCTGTCCATATCCACCTTGCCTGTCTTGTTCTCGATAGCCTGGATTACACCGAAGGCAGCGAGGTTGCTGAAGATATACACAAGGATATAGTACATCAGCGAGCCAAGCCCCTGGGTAGTGGCGGCCATCACGCCGAGCATGATATAACCGGCCTGGGATATCGACGAGAAAGCGAGGAATCGCTTCAGATTCTTCTGGCGGAGGGCGAAGAGGTTACCTACGGTGATGGTGAAGATAATCAGGGCGTAGAGCATCCACTCCCAGGCCTTGCCGTAGAACGGACCGAACACCTGCACCATTATCACGAAGAAAGAGAAAGCGGCGGCTCCCTTGGAGATTACCGACAGATACGAGGTGATGGTGGTCGGAGCGCCCTGGTATACGTCGGCGGTCCACAGGTGGAACGGCACAAGCGAGAGCTTAAAGCCCATGCCGGCGATTACAAACGCGATGGCGAGAAGTAGCATCAGGCTGTTCTGCGGATTGATTGATGCGGCGATGTCGGCGAAGTAGAGGGTGCCGCTCAGAGCGTACACAAACGACAGGCCCATCATGAATATCGCCGAGGAGAACACGGCTGTGAGCAGATACTTGATGGCGGCCTCGTGGCTCTCGTAGCGCTGCTTGTCAAAGGCCACAAGGGCGGCAAGCGGCAGAGAAGCTGTCTCCAGACCGATGATGAAGAGCAGGAAGTGGCGTGCCGAAATCATCAGGTACATACCGAAGAGGGTGATGAGCAGAAGCTCGTAGAACTCTCCGCGGCGCACCTTCATAAACTCGCTGTCGGCCCACTGCATGGCCTGCACCAGCACGATGAGAGCACCGATGTTGAGTATGTTCTTGATGGCTGTCATCACAGGCGAGGTGGCATACATGCCGCCGAAAGCCGTGGCCGAGGTCGCATCCCAGGGATATACGAATCCACCGATAGTGACCAGAGCGAAGAGGCACACTGTGAACATCGACAGTCCGCGGGGTGCCTGCCGCGAGCTGAATGTGTCGAAAAGAAAGACCAATAAGATGAGGACCAGCAATCCTATCTCTTGGTGCATGACCAGAAACTGTGAATAATCCATATCTTATTATCTTACTTTGTGAGGACTTCGATAATGGGGAGGAACGAATTGTGGATCAAAGTGCTGATCCAGTTGGGGAAGCAACCGATACCGGCCACACACACGATAAGTGTGATAGCCGACAGACGCTCCCACCATGTGGCGTCGGTGAGCGACAGATGGTGCTCGTCCTGTACCGGGCCGAAGAGCAGCTTGCCTACAACGCGGAGGATATACACCGCGGTAATCACAATCGAGCAGCAAGCAGCCACGGTAAACGCACGGTGGAACATGTCGGTGTGCTCCCATGAGCCAACGAAGATTGTCATCTCGGCAACGAAGCCCGACAGACCGGGCAGACCCAGCGAGGCCATACCGGCGATTACATAGCATACGGCCAGGAAAGGCATTATCTTCATAAGGCCGCCCATCAGACGGATGTCGCGGGTATGTGTACGTCCGTAAATCATACCGATAAGGGCGAAGAAGAGGGCTGTCATCAGACCGTGCGAGAGCATCTGGAGCACGGCGCCTGTCATGGCGGTGGTGTTGAGCATGAGGATGGCGAAGAGCACCATGCCGCAGTGGCTTACCGAAGAGTAGGCGTTGATATACTTGAGGTCGGTCTGCACGCATGCGCTGAACGCACCGTACACTACCGAGATACCGGTCAGGATAAGGAAAATCCATGCCAGCTCATTGGCCGCCTGGGGCATCAGATAGATGGCCACACGGAAGCAGCCGTAACCGCCGAGCTTCATGAGCACACCGGCGTGGAGCATCGACACAGCGGTCGGGGCCGAGGCGTGACCGTCGGGACTCCATGTGTGGAACGGGAACATCGCGCCGAGCACACCGAAACCTACGAATGTAATCGGGAAGAGGAATGTCTGCCAGCCGTGGGGTATGGCGCCGTTGGCCGAAATCTCAAGAAGGTTCATGGTCAGCTGTCCGCCCTCGGGAGCCGAGTGGTAGTAGATGCCGAGGATGCCGAGCAGCAGGAATGCCGAGCCGCCCATAAGCATAAGGGTCAGCTTCATGGCGCTGTACTCCTTGCGGCCTGTACCCCAGAGTCCGATGAGAAGGTACATCGGGATAAGAGCCACCTCGTAGAACATGAACATCGTAAACAGGTCGATTGAGATGAAGAACCCGAACACGCCGGTCGACAGAAGAATTAGCCAAAGGAAGAAATCTTTGGGCAGCGGATCGATTTTCCACGATGCGAAAGTGCCGGCAAACACGATAATCGCCGAAAGCAGAATCATCGCCACGGAAATTCCGTCGACACCGAGGGCAAGATGGATGTTGAGAGGCTCAAACCACATCCACGACCCGGTGTAGAGCATCGGAGCGTCGGCGCCGAGCTGGCGCAGATGCAGGAAGTCAAAGAGCAGATATACCGAAAGGGCCACAAGCGCCGTAGAGCCGATGACGGCCACTGTGCGCACCTGCTTGATGTCCCGGCAGAGGAACAGCAGCCCGAGCATCACCAGCGGGATGACTACGAAATATATCAGAATATTTGAGAATATCATAATTACTATATTTTTTCAGAGTGTTTTCGCATCAGTGATTACAGCAGGCAGATCCAGGCTATTGTACCCAGAGCAAGCGCTCCGACAAGATAAATCCATACATAGAACTGCACGTTGCCCGACTGAAGTCCGCGAACCTGCAGTGAGGTCCACTGGGTGACTTTGGCAAAGCTGTCCATCGTTCCGTCGATGATATGGCGGTCAAACCATGCTATCGGACGGCATATGCACTGAAATATCACCTTGTGGGTAATCCACATATAGAGCTCGTCCCAGTAGAAGCGATGGTGGGCGGCGGTCCAAAGGCCGTGGAATGTATCGGCGAGCTTGTCGGGGAGAGGATTCTCCTTGAGATACATCTTTGTGGCCAGCAGAATGGCAAGCAATGCAACGCACACGCTGGAGATAGCCACCCAGCCTACCATGTGAATATCGTAGCTGGCGCCGTTCCATGTCACGAAGTGTCCGAAAGGTATGAAACCGGCCACACAGCTTACAGCGGCGAGGAATACCAGAGGTATGCTCATCACCACAGGAGCGTCGTGGGGGGTATGGTGAGCGCAGTCATGCTCTTTCCACCAGAAAATCATGTAGTAAAGACGGAACATGTAGAAAGCGGTCAGGCCCGCAACCATCATAAGCCATGCGCCCCAGAACCAGTGGTTCTCGAATGCGGCGGCCAGAATCTCGTCCTTGGAGAAGAAGCCGGCGAAGGGGGGTATGCCCGCGATGGCCAGACAGCCGATAAGGAACGTGATGTGGGTGACGGGCATATACTTGCGCAGACCGTGCATGGCCGTATAGTTGTTGGAGTGTACGGCATGTATCAGAGCACCGGCGCCAAGGAACAACAGAGCCTTGAACATGGCGTGGGTGAACAGATGGAACATCGAGGCCATGAAGCCGAGACCCTCGTGGATTTCGGGACGGGCGATGCCGAGCGATGTCACCATGAACGCAATCTGAGAGATGGTCGAGAACGCGAGCACGCGCTTGATGTCAATCTGTGTGCATGCCACCACAGCCGCATAGAATGCGGTGATGCAGCCCACGACAGCGATGATGTTCATCGCCGACATCTCAAGCAGATAGAGCGGGAACAGACGGGCCACCAGGTACACACCGGCCACAACCATCGTGGCGGCATGGATGAGGGCCGACACGGGAGTCGGGCCTTCCATAGCATCGGGGAGCCAGATGTGGAGCGGAAGCATAGCCGACTTACCCATACCTCCCATGAAGATAAGCACGAGAGCCCATGTGAGAGTCGAGGCACCGAGGAAGGTCATTCCGGAGAATGAGGTAAGGATGCCGGTGAACGGACCGGTGTAGGAAGCGACTCCGCCTTCATAGTTGGCCACAGCGGCCGAAGTGATGTCGAGGAAGTCGAACGTCTGTGTGCAGTAGCTGAGAATAAGGATACCCAGCAGGAAGCCGAGGTCGGCGAAACGGGTGACGATAAACGCCTTCTTAGAGGCCGACACTGCCGAAGGCAGCTTGTAGAAGAAGCCGATCAGCAGGTAGGACGATGCGCCCACAAGCTCCCAAAAGATATACATCTGGAAGATGTTGGTGGCCACTACAAGGCCGAGCATCGAGAAGCTGAAGAGCGACAGGAATGCGAAATAACGCTGGAAGCCCTTCTCTCCCTCCATGTAGCCCATCGAGTAGAGATGCACCATAAACGAGATGGTGGGTATCACGATGAGCATCATGGCCGATATCGGGTCGAGCATGAAGCCCAGACGTATTACAAGATGCTGTGTGAACTGTAGCCAGTCCACATTCCAGAGTACAAGAGCGGCACGTGTGCCCTCGGCGGTATAGAAGTCGCCGAAGAAGTAGCTCAGTGCGGTCCAGTAGCTGAGCACGAGCACGGTGCCCATACCGAGACAGCCGAGTACGCCCGCGAGCTTATGGCTCATCTTCATGCCTGTAAGGCCGAGCAGCAGGAACATGAAGAGGGGTATGCAGAGTATGAAGATTGATATAATTTCCATAACCGTGTCTTAGAATTTCATTTTGTTAAGGTCGCGTATATCAATATTGCGTGCCCAGCGGAAGAGGTTTACGATAATGGCGATCGCAAGCCCCGTCTCGGCGGCGGCGATAGCGATGGCGAAAAGTGTAAACATCATGCCCTCGAGCTGTCCGGGATACAGAAAGCGGTTGAACACCACAAAGTTGATATCGACGGCATTGAGCATAAGCTCCAGCGAGATGAGTATCGCAATCAGATTTTTACGGGTGACGAAACCGTAGACTCCGCAGCAGAACATTATGATGCTGGGGATTATATACATTGCTATAGGTAACTTGTCCATCGTCTTATCAACGTTTGCGGGCGATTACCACGCCACCGATTATACATGCGAGTAACAACACACTCACTGCCTCGAACGGCAGCAGATAACCGAACTTCTCGGTACCGAGCAGCACCTCACCAAGATGATTCATGGTGAAATCTCCGTCAAACGGACGGCTGAAGGTACTCCAGAAGTCAGGACGGGCCACCACTGCGTAGCCCAGACCCGCGAGTGCGAGCGCCGAGGCCACACCTCCGAAAAGACGGCGGCGCGAAGTAAGTTGCGAACTGGCGTCACCGGGCTTCGTCGTCAGCAGTATCGAGAATACCACAAGCACGACGATACCACCGGCGTAAACGGCAATCTGCACAGCGCCGAGAAACTCATAGTCGAGCTTGAAGTAGAGGCCGGCGGTGGCAAATAGCGTAAACAGCAGGTAGGTCGCCGCTCTAAGGATGCGACGTGTGGTGACAGTCAGTATCGAAAAGATGATAATCGAGGCTACGATTATCCAGTACATTACAATACTTCCAACTGATTCCATATATACGATTTAATTTTCTTTCTTTTCGGGTTCGGTTGCAGGAGCCGAGGGGGCCTCGGCCTTAGGTGCGGCAGGGGCTGCCTTGGGTGCCGCGGCAGGAGCCTTGGGCGCGGGATCGCCCGGCTGCTCGGGGAGATAGTTGAGCTGCTGCACAAGTTTCTCGCGGGTAAACACGGCCTGCTCGAAGTCGTTGCTGAACTCGATGGCGTCGAATGGGCATGTGGTGACACACAACTCGCAGAATGTACAACTGCCAAGGTCGTACATATACTTGTCGAGCTTGCGTTTCTTCTTTCCGTCGGGGAGGTCGACCATCTTGGTGGTGATGGTGATGGTGCCGTTGGGACAATTGCGCTGGCATGTGCCGCACGCCGTACAACGGTTGCGTCCGTCAGGAAGATAGATAAACTGTAGCTTGGCGCGGAAGCGCGGGGCCGCATACTGCTGATAGCGGGGTTCCGAGGGGTCGGCGCCCTTGCGGGAGTCGGGATACGACTCGGTCACCTTGGGAGTGAAAAACTCCTTGCCGGTGACTCCCATACCTTTTATAAGGCTTGATATGCCTGTGCCCAGTGATGAAAAATACTCTTTTACACTGCCCATAGATATGACTGGTGTTCTTTTTTTCGCGTACCGATAGCAAAATTATATGTGGTTCGTCTTTGCGGGAAGGCATCCGGCGGTCCGGTACGGCAATATTCTCACTGCCGGATGCTCCCTCTATGCCGGAGGCGCGGCCTATCTGACCTGACCTCCGAGGATATCGAGCAGCTCCGAGGTGATAGCCTGCTGGCGCAGCTTGTTGTATTCAAGCTGCAGCTGCTCGAGGAGTTTCTTGGCGTTGTCGTTGGCGCTCTGCATGGCCATGATGCGGGCGGCCTGCTCGCTGGCGACATTCTCGGTGAATATCTCCTGCACCACTGCGAGGATGAAGAGCGGGAGCACCGAGTTGAATATCGTGTTGGCGTCGGGCTCGAAGATGTAGGGGCGGCACTGCACGGTCACGGCGTTGGCGGTAAGTGTCTCGTGCACTACCGGCAGAAGCTGTTCGTTGCGCAGAGTCTGGCGGCTCATGCTCTTGAAGTTCATGTAGAGGAGATCGAGCATGTCGATGTCCCCGTCGAGAAACTTCTGCTGGAGAGCCGACGTGAAAGCCTTCACAGCCTCGCCGTCGCTCTTGGCATGGATGTCGCCTATTACCTCTACAGTGATGCCGTTGCCCGAGAGCTTGCGGGTGGCCTTGACCATCTTGTTGCCTACAGGATACAGGGTTATCTCAAGCGACGCTCCGTAGCGCTCGCGCAACTGGTTGATGCGCAGCAGAAGGCCCTTGAAGATATTGATATTGTAGGCGCCACACAGACCGTCGTCACTGCCCCACACGGCGATACCCGCACGGGTCACGTCGCGCGTAAGAGTCAGAGGCGAGCTGAATTCGGCGTCGGCCGACAGGAGATTGCCCATGATGGTCTCGATCTGGCCGCGGAAGGGGAGCAGACGGCGCAGCGACTGCTCGGCCTTGTGCATCTTGGCCGATGAAATCATCTTCATGGCGCCGGTAATCTTCTCCGACGACTTGACCGATCCGATACGGCCCTTTAGTTCTCGCAGAGTTGCCATTGTGAGTTATTGATATGAAGCGGTGCGGGGCTTTGACGGGCGCCCGCACTGCCTCTGTCGGTTCCTTTATTAGTTCTTGTAGCGGCTCGCTATCTCGCGGGCGGCCTGGGTGAGCTTGTCGGTGATATCGTCGGTAAGCTGGCCGGCTGCGATGGCGTCGAGCACATCTTTCTGGTACTTGGCGTGGAGGAGCTGGAGGAAGAGTTTCTGGAACTCGGCCACCTTGTCGAGAGGCACATCCTCAAGCAGGCCTTTGGTGCCGCAGAAGATTACGGCCACCTCGTCCTCGACGGCCATAGGCTCGTACTGGGGCTGGATGAGGAGTCGCTCGTTCTTGCGTCCCTTGTCGATGACACGCGCGGTAACAGGGTCGATATCGCCGCCGAATTTGGTAAACGACTCAAGCTCGCGGAACTGTGCCTGGTCGATTTTCAGCGTACCGGCAATCTTCTTCATCGGCTTGATCTGGGCGTTACCGCCTACACGCGATACGGAGATACCCACATTGATAGCCGGACGGATACCGCGGTTGAACAGTGCGGTCTCAAGGAAGATCTGGCCGTCGGTAATCGAAATTACGTTGGTAGGGATGTAGGCCGACACGTCGCCCGCCTGGGTCTCGATAATCGGGAGCGCAGTAAGCGAGCCACCACCCTTCACCTTGTCTTTGAGCACGGCGGGAAGGTCGTTCATCGAGGCGGCCACCTCCTGGTTGTCGATAATCTTGGCGGCACGTTCAAGCAGACGCGAGTGGAGATAGAAGATATCGCCGGGGTATGCCTCGCGGCCCGAGGGACGCTTAAGGATAAGCGAGATCTCGCGATAGGCCACAGCCTGCTTCGACAGGTCGTCGTATACGATAAGGGCGTCGCGGCCGGTGTCGCGGAAATACTCGCCGATGGCTACGCCGGCAAACGGGCATAGTAGCGCATCGAGGCCGAGTCGGAGGCGTTGGCGGCCACAATCACGGTATAGGGGAGCGCGCCGTTGTCGCGCAGAGTCTGCACGAGAGCGGCCACTGTCGATGCCTTCTGGCCGATAGCCACATATATGCAGTAGACGGGCTTGCCCTCCTCATAGTTCTTGCGCTGGTTGATGATGGTGTCGATGGCGATGGCGGTCTTGCCTATCTGGCGGTCGCCGATGATAAGCTCACGCTGTCCGCGGCCTATGGGCACCATCGAGTCGATGGCCTTGATACCGGTCTGGAGAGGCTGCTTCACGGGCTGACGGAAGATAACGCCCGGGGCTTTGCGCTCGAGTGGCATGCGCAGGCGCTCGCCGCTGATGGGGCCGGCGCCGTCGATAGGCTCTCCGAGCACGTTGATGACGCGACCCAAGAGGCCCTCGCCGACGAGCACTGAGGCGATTTCGCCGGTGCGGCGCACGGTCATATTCTCAGTCACCCGGTCAACGCTGTTGAGCAGAATCACACCTACGTTGCTCTCTTCGAGGTTCATGGCAACGCCTTTAACGCCATTCTCGAACTCGACGAGCTCGTTGGCGCGCACATTTTCGAGTCCGTAGACGTGGGCTACGCCGTCGCCTACCTCAAGGACTGTTCCAACTTCTTCGAACGACACCTTTGAGTTGACGTTCTCAAGCTGTTGCTTTAATACTTCCGATATTTCGCTTGGGTTGATCATTCTTGTTGTGGGGGTATTTACTTGCTAAGGAGTTTTAGACGCAGCTGCCGCAGTTCGCTCTCGAGCGAAGCGTCGAGGCGCTCGGAGTTGACGTCGACGATGAAGCCGCCGATGATTGAGGGATCGGTCAGGTGGGTGTACTCCACAGTGGCGCCGGGGAGATGACGCTCGACCAGGGCATGCAACTTGCCGACCACTTCGGCGGGCATGTCGGTGGCGGTGACAATCTTCACCAGGCAGATGTTGTTGGCCCGGCGGTAGATGTCGAGATAGCGCAGGGCTATCAGGCGCACGATGTCGATGCGGCGGTTCTCCACCAGCAACTTCAGGAAGTCGGCAAAGACCGTGTCGGTGCTCTTGGCGCATGCCGCTGTGGTGAGCAGGCCGGTCTTATCTTCGGTAGCCACAAACGGGTTGGCGACTACTTCCTGCAGGCGGGGCTGCCCGGCAAAGGATGCGCAGAGGCATTTCATCAGCTCATACACCCTGTCGGCCGCTCCCTTTTCGAGGGCGAACTTGTAGAGGGCTTTGGCGTAACGGTTGGGGATAAGACCTTGGTCCATGTCGGTTGTCAGTTGTTGGTTTCCATTTCATCAAGGAGGGAGTCGACGAGCTTGGTCTGGGCCTTGCGGTCGGCCATCTGTCCGCGTACAACCTTTGTAGCGATATCGAGGGCAAACGAGCTCACCTCGTCGCGGAACTGCTGACGCGCTTCCTTGCGCTCCTGCTCGATAGATACCTTGGCGGCGTCCATCACCTTCTGGGCCTCCTTTGAGGCTGCGGCACGCGCTTCCTCGATTATCTCGGTTTTCATGCGGTCGGCCTCGCGAAGTATCTCGGCCTGCTGCTTGCGAGCTTCGTCGATATACTTGCTTGCCTCCTGGCGGGCGTTGTCAAGCTGCTCTTTGGCATTCTGCGCATACTCCACACCCTTGTCGATGAGATCGGCGCGGTCGTCGATGCTCTTCATGATGGCAGGCCAGCCCCACTTCCACAGTACGAAGAAGAGGATGGCGAATGCCACGAACATCCAGAATACCAGGCCGAATTCAGGCGTGAATAGTTCCATTTCAGGGATATGCTACAGATTAGAGGAAGAATGCCAGCACGCAGACGATGACGGCGAAAAGAGCCACACCCTCGATAAGGGCGGCGATAACGATCATGTTGCTTCGGATGTCGCCGGTAGCCTCGGGCTGACGGGCGATAGCTTCCATGGCAGCACCGCCGATCTTGCCGATGCCGATACCTGCGCCGATTGCTGCGATAGCTGCGCCAAGACATGCTCCGATACCTTTGAGACCTGCGTCGATTGCTGCGATGATTAATGCTGTTAACATAATTGTGTAGGATTTATGGGTTAATATTTTCTATGACTTTGGGATGAGGAGATTCATGGATGGGTGGTGGTGGGCGCCGCGGGGACCTCGTGGGCATCCTTTCCATGGTGACCGTCTTCCTGCGCAAGACCGATGAATACGGTCGAGAGCATGGTGAACACGTAGGCCTGGATGAAGCTCACGAGCACATCGATAAGGAGCATGAACACCGAGAATATCAGTGACACCACCAGAGTGCCTCCGGCTGCCGCAGCGCCGAGAGCGCCGAGGATGAAGATGAGCAGCGTGAGCACGATTACTATGATGTGGCCGCCCATCATGTTGGCGAAGAGACGCACGGTAAGCGCCGCCGGCTTGGTGAACACGCCGAAAAGCTCGATTACCGGCATGATGGGGATGGGGAATTTAAGCCACAGGGGCACATCGGGCCAGAACACTTCTTTCCAGTAGTGCTTGGTGCCGAATATGTTTACTATGAGGAATGTAATCAGCGACAGCACGAGCGTCACGGCGATGTTGCCGGTGATGTTGGCGCCGCCGGGGAATATTACCATCAGGCCCAGCAGGTTGGCCACGAGTATGAAGAAGAATACCGTGAGGAGGTAGGGGCCGAACTTGCGGCTCTTGGCGCCGAGGGTGGGCTTGATTACACCGTAGTATATGAACTCGATAAGGGCCTCGATGGCACCTGTGGCACGGCGGGGAGCCGTATACCCTTTCTTGCGGTACCATGCGGCCACATCAAGCACCATCCACATTACCAGCAGGCAGGCGATGAATATGGCGCAGACGTTTTTGGTGATGGAGAAGTCGAGGGGACGGTACTCCACCATCTGTGTCTGTCCGTCGACTACCTCGGGACGCATCCCGACGAGCTTGTTGTGCCACTTGCTGTCGTGGCCTCCGAGACGGAATGTCATCTCGGCACCGTCGGAGTCGGTCACAGTATAGCTGTGTCCATGGCCGACACGCGACGAGCTGAAGCAATGCCAGTCGCCCTGATAGTCGCGCACGATTACCGGCAGGGGTATGCGCACGTCGTGGCAGAAAGGCACTTCCCAGCCGTAGCCGTCGCCCAGATGCTCGAAGATAATCTCCTTGGGGTCGATTTTCTTCTCTTCCGAGCGGCTTTCGGCTTCTTCCGCCTGCGCCTCGGCACGCACGCCGGCCTCGTCCGCAATCAGCGACAGCGGGGCGGGGAGCAGCACGGCCAGCAGGAGGGCAAGTAGCAGGATGGTTCGTTTCATATCAATAGATGCATACAGATATTATGTCGTTGTCTACATCGACTATGCCTCCGGCGACATCGATGCGTGCGGAATGTCCGTCATGGTCGTATACCACAGGACCCGGCACAAGAGTGGAGATAAGCGAGGCATGGCCTGGAAGCACCATGAATGTACCTTCGGCTCCCGGAAGCGACACTTTGCCCACTTCGCCCTCGAAGAGGACATCCTGCGCGGAGATTACTTTGAGCACCATATCCGTATGAGTGTTTTAATTGCCTTACAATCTTGTTGGTTACTTCAATTCGGCAAGCATCTTCTTGCCCTTGGCAATGGCATCGTCGATGGTGCCTACGTTGAGGAACGCCTGTTCGGGATACTCGTCCATCTCGCCGCTGAGAATCATCTTGAAGCCGCGGATGGTCTCGCTCAGGGGCACCATCACACCGGGGAGGCCGGTAAACTGCTCGGCGACGAAGAACGGCTGCGACAGGAAGCGCTGGGCGCGGCGGGCGCGGGCCACGACGAGCTTGTCCTCGTCGGAGAGCTCGTCGACACCGAGGATGGCGATGATATCCTGGAGCTCGTTGTACTTCTGGAGCAGCTGCTTCACTGCCTGGGCGGTATTGTAGTGGTCCTCGCCGATGATGTGGGGGTCGAGGATTCGCGATGTCGATTCCAGCGGGTCGACGGCGGGATAGATACCGAGCTCCGAAATCTTACGCGAGAGCACGGTGGTGGCGTCGAGGAAGCTGAATGTTGTGGCGGGAGCGGGGTCGGTAAGGTCGTCGGCCGGCACGTAGATAGCCTGTACCGAGGTAATCGAACCCTGCTTTGTCGAGGTGATACGTTCCTGGAGGGCACCCATCTCCGAGGCAAGTGTGGGCTGGTAGCCTACGGCCGAGGGCATACGACCCAGAAGAGCCGACACCTCGGAACCTGCCTGGGTGAAACGGAAGATGTTGTCGATAAAGAGGAGGATGTCCTTGCCTCCGCCATCCTGGTCGCGGAACTGCTCGGCGACGGTAAGACCGGTAAGAGCCACACGCAGACGCGCGCCCGGGGGCTCGTTCATCTGTCCGAACACGAGGGCTGCCTGCGACTCGGCCACCTGCTTCATGTCGACATCGGCAAGATTCCACTCACCTTTCTCCATGCCTTCGGTGAATTTCTCACCGTATTTCATAACGCCGCTCTCAATCATCTCGCGCAGCAGGTCGTTGCCTTCGCGGGTACGCTCGCCCACACCGGTAAACACCGAGAATCCGTTGTGGCCTTTGGCGATATTGTTGATAAGCTCCATGATGAGCACCGTCTTTCCTACGCCGGCACCGCCGAACAGACCGATTTTGCCACCCTTGGAGTAGGGTTCGAGAAGGTCGATGACCTTGATACCGGTATAGAGAATCTCGGTACCGATGGTGAGATCGTCGAACGCGGGGGCCGGCTGATGGATGGGGCGCAACGACTCGCGATTAAGTTCGGGCAGGTGGTCGATGGCATCGCCGAGCACGTTGAGCAGGCGTCCCTTCACCTGGTCGCCGGTAGGCACCGCGATAGGACGTCCGAGATTCTCCACGCGTACGCCACGCTGCAGACCGTCGGTACTTTCCATAGCCACACATCTCACGGTGTCCTCGCCGATGTGTTGCTCGACTTCCAGGATGAGGTCGGTGCCATCATCCTTGGGTACACGCAGAGCCGTGTAAATAGGCGGGACGAGATTGTCCTCGCCTTCGAAGGTGACGTCGACCACAGGGCCGATCACCTGAGCTACTGTTCCGAATTTATCGCTCATTGTTAGGTATATGACGTTGAGAGGGGGTTAATATGCGTTTTGTTACTGATTAGAAGTGGAGGCCGAAGCATACCACCAGCACCATCAGCACGAGGTTGACAAGGTTGATGGGGAGGAGGTATTTCCACTCAAGGGCGAGCAGCTGGTCGATACGCAGACGGGGGAATGTCCACTTGAACCAGATGATGATAAACGAGATTGCAATCGCCTTGGCTATGAACCATATGGTCGAAGGAATCCAGTCCATCACGCCGTTGAAGGCATCCCAGCCCGGGATGTGGAGAGGGGCCCATCCGCCGAAGAAGAGCAGGGCGGCCACGCCCGATACGATAAAGAGATTGAGGTATTCGGCCAGATAGAAGAAGCCGAAATGAATACCCGAATACTCTGTATGGTAACCGGCGGTAAGCTCGCTCTCGGCCTCGGGAAGGTCAAACGGGCCACGGTTGGTCTCGGCAGTACCGGCGATGATGAAGATTACAAATGCGATGACAGCGGGAATGTGGCCCGAGAATATGAACCACATGCCGTCGCTCTGCATCTGACACATCTCTGAAATCGACATCGTGCCTGCGAAAGCTACCATTGTAATAACCGACAGACCGAGAGAAAGTTCGTAGCTGACCATCTGTGCGCCCGAACGGAGAGCGCCGATAAGGGTGAACTTATTGTTGGACGACCATCCGGCGAGCAATATGCCGAGCACTCCTATCGAGCTGACAGCCAGCAGGAAGAAGATGCCGATATTGAAGTCGACAATCTGCAGTCCGCTACCCCAGGGGAGCATCGAAAAACAGAGCATAGAGGCCAAAATCACCAGATAAGGCGCCAGGGCAAACAGGAATTTGTCGATATGGTTGAGCGAGATAAGCTCCTTGATAAGGATCTTGAACATGTCGGCTACCGACTGCAGCACACCCCATGGGCCCACACGGTTGGGGCCTCGGCGGCACTGGAATGCGGCGCAGACCTTGCGCTCGAAGTAGATGTAGAAGAGTGCGAGCACCGAATAGGCAAGGAGCAGCAGCACGCCGATGAGCACACACTCAATGGTCACGGCCACCCAGGGTGCGCACCATGAAAGAAGCCACTGATTGAGCCACTCGGCTCCGTGAGATAGTTCTAACATATATCTTGATGTTCTTTGTATTCTTTACTTGAACTGATTATATCCTCGTCCCGAGCCGATCAGCGGTCGATATCGGGCACAACGTAGTCGAAGGTACCTCCGATGGTGATAAGGTCGGCAATCTTGCCGCCCTCTGCGGCGTGGGGAACGATGCCGGCGAGATTCATACACGGAGAGTTGAACTTCACGCGCCAGGGCTTCTGGTCGCCGTGGCTCTCGATATACACGCCGAATGCACCGCGGCTGGCCTCTACCTGCTGGAACCAGTGTCCCTCGGGGAGCTTGATAATCTTGGGCACCTTGGCGCAGATGTCGCCGTCTGGGATGTTGTCGACAAGCTGCTCGAGTATGCGGCAGCTCTGCTTGATTTCCTCGACACGCACGAGATAGCGGGCCATGGAGTCGCCTTCGGGGAGGGTGATTTCATCGAACTGAAGCTCGGAATAGATGCCGTAGGGGGCAGTCTTGCGCACGTCGCATGCCCAGCCCGAGGCGCGTCCTACAGGACCGGTGGCGCCGTAGCTGATGACATCCTCCTTGGAGAGCACGCCTACGCCCTTCATACGGTTGTGGGCAATGACGTTGCCGGTGAATATGGTGTCGTACTCCTTGATTGCCTTGGGCATGATTTCGAGAAGTTTCTTCACGTCATCGACGAAGTCCTTGTCGAGGTCGTCAATCACACCGCCGATGCAGTGGTAATTGAATGTCATGCGCGCGCCGCAAGTCTTCTCGAATATGTCGAGTATGCGTTCGCGCTCGCGCAGGGTATAGAACAGCATGGTGGTAGCACCGAGGTCCATACAGAATGTGCCCATGAACAGGAGATGCGAGCTGATACGCATTAGCTCGTCCATCATCACACGGATTACCTGTGCGCGGCGGGGCACCTCAAGACCCATCGCTTTCTCGATACAGAGGCAGAGGCAATGACGGTTCTGCTGGGCCGAGAGGTAGTCGAGTCGGTCGGTGAAGTGGAGTGTCTGCATGTAGCCGAGTCCCTCGCAGAGTTTCTCGATACCGCGGTGGATATATCCGAGATAGAGGTCGATTTTCTTGATGGTCTCGCCGTCGACTGCTGTGCGGAAGCGGAGCACGCCGTGTGTGGCGGGGTGCTGCGGGCCGATATTGACCACGAAATCCTCGGGGGCGAATACCGTGCGCTTCTCCTTTACGATTGTTCCGTCGGGCTTCTCTACATAAGAGTATGTGATGTCGTCGACAGCCTCGTGGTCGAGACGCACGGGGTTGGTCTCGGGCGATGCGTCGTAATCCTTGCGCAGGGGGTATCCTACCCAGTCGTTGCGCAGGAACAGGCGCCGCATGTCGGGATGGTTGATGAAGATGATGCCGAAATAGTCGTAGACCTCGCGCTCGTAGAGGTTGGCCACATGCCACAGGTCGCTTACGGAGTGGAGCATGGGCTTCTCACGGTTGTCGGTGGCCACGCGTACCGATATGTGGTGGCCGTGGCGTGTCGAGGTGAGGTAGTACATTACGCCGAGAGTCTCGGTCCAGTCCATACCTACAAGCGACACGAGGTAGTCAAAGTCGAGTTCCGGATCCTCTTTGAGGGTCTTGGCCAGTGTATGCCACTTGGCATCGGGAATATTCACCAGCAGCCATTCCCCCTCCTCGAAAACGGCTTCGGGGAAGAGCCGGGCGATGTGTTCCTGAACGTTTGCCATATCTATGTGATGATTGGTGCGTTAATAATTATTTGACGGTTGCAGAAGTGAGTGGATTATTCCGACATGCCTTTCTCCTGCTCCACACCCTCTTTTACGAGGGCTGCGGCGGCATCGCGTGCGGCGAGGAATGCCTCGCGCTTCTCCTGACGGTTCACTCCGCCGAAGAATTTCTCCACCTTAATCTTGCGGGAGAGCTGCATGATACCGTATATCATGGCTTCGGGGCGCGGAGGACATCCGGGCACGTATACATCGACGGGGATTACCTCGCCCACACCTTTTACTACATGATAGCTATGCTTGAATGGGCCGCCGGAGATGGCGCATCCGCCGCATGCAATCACATACTTGGGCTCGGCGAGCTGGTCGTAAAGACGACGCACTACCGGGGCCATGCGATGCACGATTGTGCCGGCCACCATCATGAAGTCGGCCTGACGGGGCGAGGCACGAGCTACTTCCCAGCCGAAGCGCGCCATGTCGAAGCGCGCCGCTCCAAGTGCGATAAACTCAATACCGCAGCAACTGGTGGCGAATGTGAGCGGCCAGATAGAGTTACTGCGCCCCCAGTTGATTAGCTTGTCGAGCGAACCGACCACGACATTTGTGCCGTTGGCTCGCAGCTCGCTGACGAGCGATTCTATATATTCATTATCCTTAAACTCGGCATAAGGCATGCCCTGTGCAGTTACTTCCATTCAAGAGCTCCTTTCCGCCAGGCATATACGAGGCCCAGCACTAAAATTCCGAAAAATACAGCGATGCAAAGCAGACCGTCGGTGCCGAGGGCTCTCATGTTGACAGCCCAGGGGTAGAGAAACACGGTCTCTACGTCGAACATCAAAAACAGGATGGCATAGAGATAGTAGCCGATGTGGAACTGCGCCATGCTCTCGCCACGCGTAGGAATACCGCACTCATAGGCCTCGCCCTTCTGAGGATTGAAGCTGCGCGGCGAGATGAGCCCCGCGAGCACGAGCGCCAACGCCACGAGGGCAACACCTGTAAGGGCGCCCACCACGGCGAGAGTAGAGTTCTGAATACCAAAAATTAATGATACCATATAATGATTCAAAATATATCTGTTTTGCCAAGGCCGCATTAACACCGTGCGCCTGAACGGCCACGGAATGACACGGTAAAGATAGAATATTAGCGCGGCGCGAGATATATGTACTGTAATACCACGTACAACACGCTGAATTTCAAGGAATAAACTTTAAGGTTGACAATTAGCAAATTGCTTTCTCCTAAAATCTTTGCAAATATACAGATATTTTTTCAAATGAAATCGTGTGGAATGCTCCAAACTTGGACAAATGGGACGACAAGAGTTAAATAATCTTAAAACATAAAATTCCGTTTAGCATCCAAGTGTGTGAAAAGCGGAAGATTAGCATAGTTTTATTTCACGTACTAACATCAGCAAGTATTGCATATCGATAACATATTATTGTATATTTGCAAAGAAATTACAAACAACATCTTAATCATACATAATACAATATGAAGACACGGTACAAATTTGACGAGTGCTGGAAAGAGGCATTGCGCCGGCTCGGTGACAGCGCCGGACATGTGGAAGCTCAGATACGACGATATCTCGAAGAGGGCACAGAGCCGGATATCGCCGACCTGAATTATTACTACGAAGGATTCGTGGCCGTATGGGTGCTTATAAAGGCCCAGATTGATGCTCGCAAAGAGCGCAATGCACGCGCCCGTGAGCGTCGCCGCATGCGTCGCGATGCTATCCTGGAGGCAGAGGAAGCAAAAAAGCGCCGCCGTGAGGCGGAGGCTGCACGCAAGGCGGAGGCTGAGCAGACTGAAAAGCAGCGAATAGCAGACGAACGTAAAGCCCGACGCCGTGAGGAACGCCTGCGCAAAGTCGCTCCGCGCCGCGACAGTATATCGTCATCGCCGGCCATGACAAAACCGGCGCCCTCCCCTACACCGACATTTGCATCTCGTTTCCGCGGCCCGGGCATCGCAACGCCACGGGTGGCGGCAATAAGATGAGTTGTTCAGATTGTCGCCGGGCTACGCCGGGCATATCAGGGTGGGTCGGAAACCCCACCCTGCGAACCGCTAACGCGGCTCTTGGGTGGGGCTAACGTTGTGGACGCCCCCAAAGGGGCTATGCGCTAACGCGGGGAGTTGCCTGACGCCGACATAATATGAACCGGCCGCTATCCCAACTCACCTGCCCACAGAACCCTACGCCGTATAATAAAATGCCCGGAGGGTGATACGATAGACCGGAGGGTGATGCAGCAGACAGGATTGATACGACAGCAGCCTATGCAAATGCCCGGATGGTGATACGATAGACCAGAGGGTGATGCAGCAGACAAAATGAATACAGCAGCAACCCAACGCGTTAGCGCATAGCCCCTTTGGGGGCGTCCACAACGTTAGCCTATGGTAAGCGCCGCCTTGGCGGTGCGCAGCCATAGGTGTGACGCAAATCCCCGCACCTCCGGCCCGGCGTAGCCCGGCGACAAATCAGGATGCGCCCACCGGGCGATAAAATAACGAGGCTGCGCCGTAAGGGTTGGTTACGACGCAGCCGGGGAAGAGACATAATCGGAAGGATTATGTCGGAATCCAGATGAAACTGTTTTATTCTATTACATAATGTACGCGCGGAGCATCGGCAAAGGCGCCCTCCTTAGCCACATTGAAGCTGATTGTCACCTTATGGGTGCCTACAGCGCCTGTGAAGTTGGAGTTGGAACCGTCCCAGATGAGGTTGTCAAGCGCGCCGCCGAGCGAGAAGGCCCAGTTGGGTGCGGCGGGGTCGGCCTGACCACGGAGTTTGAACTCGCCTGTGGAGGTAAAGTTGATGTCGGCCGAGAAGGTGGCGCAGTCAGCGGCGTCGGTAGCGGGCTGAAGCACCTGCACGTCACCGTCGCCCCAGCCGCCGGTAGCGGTACCGATAAGCTCAAACTGCTTAATCGGAGTGGCTGTAACCTCGCCTGAGAGGATGTTGAACACCCATGCGTAGATACCGTCGGGCAGACCCTCGATATTGCCGGAGGGAGAACCGGAGCCAACAGTGCCGGTATACGACTTGCCATCCTCGCTAACCGTGAACGTGAAGTTGGCCCATTCCGCACCACCCCATGAGGGTTTGTCGGTCATCTTGCAGCCCCATCCGCTGAAGGCCACGAATCCGCCGTAGTTGACATAATCCTTGGTGGTGAGGACTGCCGGAGCGGCGTCGCCTCCCTGAGCGTTGCCGAGGATATAGACTACCTCATAGGCGAGCTTGATATCGTAGGTGGGGCGCAGTTCGGTATAGTTGTCGTTGGGGTTGGTGATGTTGATGGAGATCATGTAGGGCTCCTTCTGGACGACGTTGATGGTGCCGGGCTGTCCGCCGAGCACAAGGCTGCCCTCGGTGTCCTCGGCCACTTCCGGTCCGAAGCACTGGGCGGCAACGGGGTTGGCCACCATCGAGCCGGGCACTACCTTCCAGTTGATGCCCTCGAGGTCTACATCGAACACGGCAGAGAATTTCGGATCGCTCCACACGGAAGCGCCCGAATTTTTCATCTCGTATCTTACCGACGGGTCGTCGGCGTTGACAATCCAGTAGCTGTTTTCGGGAGAGTAGGCATACTGCACCGGCTTGAAGCTGACGGTACCGGTAGTGCCGACAGTGCCGAGCAGAGCCGAAGTCTGGTCCTTGACAGAGTATGCGTCGAAGCGCACAGCCATGGGCTGAGCTGCATCGCTTGGACCGTAGAGACGATGGAAGAGCACATTGAAGGCCTCGGCCGACAGACCGAGAGAGCGCAGAGCGCCCGACTGGGCGGGGAGCTCGGTGAGCACGGTGTCGATGCGTGCGGCGGGATTGGACAGGTCGGCCTCGGATTTTGCCACGAGCATACTCACCTGAAGGTCGTATCCGGCAGGCTGCTCATCGAGACGGCTGATGTTGAGCACGGGCATCATCTTGGCGAGGTCGGTCTTCTCGGCATTGACGTCGAACAGAGAGCCGGGAGCGTATACGTCGGTGCCCGACACAGCGTCGGCGGGGAGTACGTCGGGCTGCGGAGTCACCTGGGGCTCTCCGGTGTATTCATCGTCGGAGCAAGCGGCGAAGCCTACGGCCAGCACACCGAGAAGCCATATATTTGAGCGAAGTTTCATAAATATCTATTGTTACGATGTTGATTTCTGAAAGTCCTCCGGAGCCGGCAGGCAGGAGCCTTGGAGGCTCCGGAGAAATGTATGGTTTATCACTCGGCGTCGGGGCCCGACACTGCTTTGAAAGTCACGTTTTTGGCCTTGAGGTTGACGGTCATCTTGACCCATCCGCCGGCCCAGTCGGCAATATCAAATGAGCCTTTGCCCTCCATGATGTCGCCGGAGAACACGCCGTCGGTCATCTTGATGGCAACAGGAGCGTCATCCTTCTGGGGACCCCAGGAGTTATCTTCCCAGTTGTCAAGAAGCGTATAGAAACGGAACTGGAACTTACCTGCGGGGATATCGAATGTGCCATGGTAAATCTTCGAGTCGATACCGTCCTTGCTTTCGAAGAGCATCCAGTCCTTATAGTGCTCGGCATTGGCGGGAGTAGGACCAACCCAGCCTTCGGGAGCGCCCACAAGGTAAATCCATCCGGGCTGACGCACTGTAGGATAGCCGACAACGGTAGCGAGGGTGACTACATTGGATAGAATCGAATACTTGTCGTATGTGCCGGGGTTGGCGGTAGGGATTGTAGAGAGCACGCGGCAGTAGAGAGGGCCGGTATAGCACTTGTCCTCGCGCCCCTTATACTGGTCGATATCATCGTAGCCGAGCATTGACGAAATGCCGTCGGCAATATCCTTGGCACTTGCGGCAAACGATACACTCTGCGACGATACGGGGAGCTGATAGTAGGCGCTCTCTTTTTCGGTGCTGTAGACTATGGGGGCCACCGAGGCAATCTCGGAGGGTAGTTTCTCAAACGACGGGTCGAGCGATATCTGGAGCGCGTAGTCGGGCACGATGGCTACCCCATAGTCGGGCTGCGAGAGAGTGAAGTCGACACTTCCGGCAGTCTCAAGCACGATGGTCTGGTTGGCCATCACGGGGATATTGAGAAAATCGTGGTTGGTGGGATAATCGGCCTTGGGCTCGGTGTCGTCGGAGCATGCTGTGAATGCCATGGCGACAGCGGCGAGAGCAAGGTATGAAGTTATCTTTTTCATAAATATGCTTGAATGATTGAGGTAAAGCGATTAATAGCCGGGGTTCTGTCCCAGAGTGGAAACATACTGTGTGGGGATTGCATAGAGGTTGCGGTCGGCCGAGATGGCTCCGACGCCAAACTCAGTGCCGCCCTTCCACGACCAGTTGGCTGTAGTGAATTTGCCGAAGCGGATGAGGTCGGTGCGGCGATGTCCCTCCCAATAGAGCTCGCGCATACGTTCGTCGAGCAGATTGTCGGCATTGAGAGCCGCGGGAGCAAGGCCGGCACGTGCACGCACACGGTCGAAATAGCTCTGTCCGTTGCAGCTTACACCCTTGAGCTGGCACTCGGCGAGCATAAGGAATGTGTCGGCAAGGCGGAAGAGGGGGAAGTCGGCCGAGTTGAATGTGTTGACCTTTACAGAGCCGTCGGTGTTATAGTAGTTTTCTTCGGGAGTGTATACATATTTGATACACATCAGGCCGGAGCCGCCGGGCATGCCCCAGTCGCCGATGTCGCTGAGGTCGTTGGAGAGCCCCTCGTCCCAGAACAGCCAGCGGGCATCGCTCTTGGTAATAGTGCTGCCAAGCTCGGGACGCACGCGCGGGCCTCCCCATCCTGTGCCGTCGATACCGAGGCGCTTCTGAAGGTCGGCGCCGATGTTGGCGTTGTAGGCACCCATGCCGAGGTAGGTTGTGCCTCCGTAGCTCTGAGTGTAGGAGTTGTCCTGAGGGATGGCCCAGAGAATCTCGCCGCCGCGGGCATAGCGGTCGTTGGTGGCGCAGAAGAGGTACTTGTACTCCTTGCCGTCGTTCTCACCGACGAGAGTGTTGATAGTCGACACAATCTGCTGGCATGCTGCGGCACACTTGTCGTACATGGGAGTGCCGACATATACCTCGGCGTTGATGTAGAGCTTGGCGAGGAGCATCAGGGCGCCTTCGCGGCTCACACGGCCATATACCTGGTCGGAAGCCTTGGGTATTCCGCCGTTGATGGCGTCCTCAAGGTCGGCGACGACTTTGGGGAACATCTGGGCGCGTGTCTCGGTGGGAGGAGTCACACCGATGGGCGAATCCTCGGTAGTCCAGGGGCCGCGGCCGAAGCAGTCCATCATATGATAGTAGGCAAGCGCGCGAACCACGCGAGCCTCGCGCTTCATGAGAGCGATTTCGTCGGCCGGGATAGGATTCTCAACCGATGCGGCCTTGTCGATAGTGCGCAGAAACTCGTTGCAGAGATTAATCTGAAATGTGAAGCGCGACATAGCCTCATAAAGCCAATGGTTGTCGGGGCTCCATGTGCAGTAGTCGAGCTCGTCGAGACCTGCGTCGTTCCAGTTCTTACCGATGAAAGCCTCGTCGGTACAGAGTTCCTGGAGGTTCCAGAGCTGGCGGGTGTATACACCGGCGCCGCCGTCGTCGACGGAGATGTCGGAGTTGTTGTTTACACCGGCGATAGTCAGTCCGGCATAAATCTGGGCGAAGTAATTGTAATACTCCAGACCGTTGGTAAGGTCGGTGCGCTTGCTCGGGTCCTTAGGAGTGATGTCGAGGTCGCCCACGCAGGATGTAGCTCCGACAGCCAATGCGGCACAGGCGAGAACGGTATATTTTATTTTATTCAGTTTCATGATTTTATAGCCTTTTGGATATTAGAAAGAAGCTACCACACCGAGCGAAACGGTGATAGGACGGGGATAAATGTTCTTGTCGACACCGGAGAATACCTCGGGATCAAGACCGCTGTACTTGGTAATCACGAACGGATTCTGCACGGCTCCGTAAAGGCGGAGGCGTAGAGCGTCGTTGATAAGCGAAGGCCATGTATAGCCAACGGTGATGTTGTCGCAGCGGAGGAATGAGGCGTTGCGCACGAAGTAGTCGCTCATGGCGCCCTTTACGCCGAGGTCGTTGAAGATGAAGCGGTTGGCCATGAGGTTGCTCAGAGGTAATGAAGCAGTCGACGACTTGCTGACGTTGGAAGCCTCGAAGTCGTTGTATACCCAGTTGCCGATATTGGCGCGGAGCACGATACCGAAGTCCCAGTTCTTATAGTTGACCGAGTTGCTCCATGTAAGCACCACCTTGGGGTCGCGACTGTGGTAGAGGTACTTGTCGGCCTCTGTAATCTGGCCGTCGCCGTTGCGATCGACATACTGACCCTCGATGGGATTGCCGTCCTGGTCGTAGACCTGCTGGTATACATAGGGATATTCAGTTAATGGCTAATTGATTGCTTGCTAATGTCGTAGATATTTTGTAACTTTACAAATAACCCCCGATGGACCCATCACGGGCTTATTCGGGGGTAATTCTTAAAAAAAATTTGTACGTGAAGTTACGAAAAATTTCTGATATTACGGCCACGTTGCCGTTTACCGAGTTCGATTTCATGCAAAAATATCGCGAGAGTTTTGCCGTAAGCGAGCTCGGGCGTATCCATGCGCAACTGCCATTGAAAGAACTGGCAGAGAAAATCCGTATGCATTTTCCCAAAACGCATCCTCAGGGCAATACGCCGATGTTCCCGCCGGAGGGTGAGGTGGCGCTGATGTTCCTCAAGCCATATACCGGACAGTCGGATGACGGCCTGATCGAGATGCTCAATGGCAGCATACACATGCAGATGTTCTGCGGAGTGCTCATAGACCCGGCCAATCCCATAAAGAATGGCAAGATAGTCAGTGCCATCCGTCAGCGCATAGCCGAAGTGTTGGATATCAGAGAACTACAGAAATTACTGTATGACAAATGGGGCGGTTCACTGAAAGACAAGGATTTGTGTCTGACTGACGCCACCTGCTATGAGAGCCATCTGCGGTTCCCGACAGATGTAAAGCTGTTGTGGGAATGCTGCGAGTGGCTTCAATCTCTGTTGAAAAAGACCTGCAAGATACTGAAGGAACGGCTGCCTCGCAACAAGTATCGTGACATTGACCGCGCCAGACTCACCTATGCCAAGCATCGCAAGCACAGCAGAGCGGCCACCGCCAAACTGCGGTGCAGATTGCTGAGCTTGCTTTCCAAACAGATAGGGCAATGGAACAGAATCTGCAAAATACACACCGTCGACATCGCGCTCACCTCAGAGCAAAGCAAGCGTCTGGACGCATTAAAAGAAGTGTATCGCCAGCAAAGCGCACTTGCTCAGAAAAAGGAGGTGAAACACCGCATTGTCAGCATCGACCGTCCTTACATCCGTCCCATCGTCAGAGGTAAGGAGAACAAGCGGGTGGAGTTCGGAGCTAAGGTCAACAACATCCAGATTGACGGAATATCATTCATCGAGCACCATTCTTTCGAAGCCTTCAACGAGGGCGTGAGATTACAGGAGTGTATTGAATACCAGCAAGAACTGACCGGAGTCAAAGTGGCCAAAGTCGGAGCAGACACCATCTATGCAAACAACGACAACCGGAGGTACTGCACCGAAAACGGCATAACGACCTGTTTTGTCCGCAAAGGCCCGAAGCCAAAGAATGAGGACGCCGACATAAGCACAGCCCGGCGTATGATCGGGACACTGCGTTCGACCGCCATGGAGGGCAGCTTCGGCAACCAGAAACAGCACTATGGCGTCGGCCGGATAGCGGCACGCAACTCACGCAGCGAGACACTGTTGCTCTTTTTCGGCATCCACATGGCAAACGCCGCAACGCTTGCCGCCCGGCAACTCGCCGCAGAAGAAAAGGAGAAGCTACGCCAAAAGCGACGAGCATGAAAATTCAGGCTATTTCTCAACCTCCGAAGCTCTTCGGAGGCGAATCGTTGTATCCGTTCCGTTAAGAAATGCTCTATTTCATGCGCTGAGAACTGAAAATTTGCCCCCACAATCAAAACGGCACAGCAATAGGACAGACACGATCCATTTTAAGCTTGAATAATCAAGCCATTAACTGAATATCCCTACATAGTAGCTGTAGGCCGGATGTCCTACTTTGTGGGCCTGGATTGTACCGCCTGTACCGGCCGAGATGCCTTCGCCGGCAGCGATGAAGAAGTCGGGGTCGTTGCCTGCGGTAAGTTTGGTAATCTTGTTTTGGTTCCAGGCGATGTTGAAGTCGGACGACCATGTGAGATCCTGAGTGACAATCGGGCGTGTTGATACGGTAAACTCAATACCGGTGTTCTCAAGGTCGCCGATGTTCATGTTGAGGGCGTTGGTGAGGTTGGAGCCTGCGGGCACAGTGGTGAATGTGAGCAGGTCCTTGGTCTTGCGCTTGTAGAAGTCGAGGCTACCGTTGATGCGGTTGTTGAGGAAACCGAAGTCGACACCAACGTTCCATGTGTGTGTCTCCTCCCACTTGATGTCGGTGTTGTAGCCGTTGGGCTTGAGCACATTGATGAATGCGTAGTCAGAGCCATACTGGCCGCGGAGCGACTCGGGTATGGGGTTGGGATATGATGTGGTGTTGGGCTCGAGGTTGCCGTTATTGCCGATAACGTATACAGGGAGGTAGGGGAAGAAGTCGTCGCCGAGATCCTGCTGTCCGGTGACACCGTAGCCTACACGCAGCTTGAGGTCGGAGAGCACGGGACGGAGCGAAGCCATGAAGTTTTCGTCGATAAGGCGCCATGCGAGAGCTACAGAGGGGAATGTGCCCCAGCGGTGGTCCTTAGAGAAGCGCGATGTACCGTCGCGGCGTACGGTCACGGTAAGGAGATACTTGTCCATGAATCCGTAGTTGAGTCGTCCGAAGAAGCTGACGAGAGCAAGGTCGTTGCGGTAGTAGCTTGTTGGATATGCCTGGAAGTTGTTGTATTCGCCTGAGTTGATACGGGTAAGGCTGTTGCCCTGCCAGCGGAACGACTGCCATGAGTAGCCGGCTGTAACATCGAGGTTGGAGCGGATGCTCTCAAACTCTTTCTTATAATTAAGGTAGAAGTCGAGAAGGAGGTTGGCCTTCACCTGGTGTTCGTGGAATGTACGGCCCTGTCCGTCGCGAGTCGACTTGATGTCATATTTTCCTGAGCCAATCTGGTCGGGAGCCACCAGCACATCGCCTACATAGGGGAGGTCGGAACCGTTTTTCCACGACATGGGGGAGTATGCGTTGTGGATATTGTCGACATTCGAGCGCGAGATGTCGTAGCCGAGGTTGAGGTTGGCGTGTAGCTCGGGGAGCCAGGGGAGAGCGCCGTCAATCTGGAGGTTGCCGATTGACTGGAACACCTTGGACTGCGAGTCATACTCCTTGAGGAGCGAAACCGGGTTGAGTGCCTTCAGAGTGTTGATTGACGATCCAGGGGTGTCCGGGCCCGCTACGGCAGTACCGGCATAGGTGGTATAGTTGAGGAATATGTTGCCGTCGGGAGCATATACGGGGAGCGTCGGGTTGAAGCTCACGGCACTACCAAGAGCCGACTCCTCGTAGAAGCGGTTGTTGATGTATGCGCCGCGGAGGTTGGCGTTGATAGAAAGGAGTCCGTTGAAGAACTTGGGCGAAAGGTTGAGGCCGAAAGTAGCACGGTCCATCTTGGTGGTCTCCACGATACCGTTGTTGTTGGTATAGCTGACCGACACGCGGTAGGGAAGAGCACGGTATGTGCCTCCGACGCTGAGGTTGTAGTCGGAGCTGACGGTGGTGCGGAGCACCTCCTTCTGCCAATCGGTAGAAGTGTTGCCGAGGGCGTTGGCCTGCGATGAGCCTTCGCCATATTCATTGATGATGAAGTTGCGGAACTGCGATGCCGACATCATGTCCATGTAGTTGCGCGGAGTGTTGATGTACATGTTGGCTGCGAAGTTGACTGTCGGCGCGCCCGAGCTACCCTTCTTGGTGGTGATGATAATCACACCGTTGGAGGCACGGCTACCGAAGATTGCGGTTGCCGATGCATCCTTGAGGATTGTCATCGACTCGATGCTCTCGGGGTTTACGAGCGACAGAGGGTTGGATGAGCCCAGAGTGCCCTTTGTGTCCATGGGCACACCGTCGATAACAATAAGAGGCTCGTTGGATGCCGAAAGCGAGGCACCGCCACGAATCTGGATGTTGGCCTTGCCTTCGGGCTGACCGCCGGCGGTAGTTACAACCACACCGGGCGAACGTCCTACGAGGAGATCCTGGGCCGAAGTCGACAGACCAGCCTGCACCTCAGAGGGCTTGATGGCCGACACAGCGCCTGTGGCGTCGCTCTTCTTCACTGTACCATAGCCGATGGCTACGACCTCGTTGAGCATAACCGAGTTTTCGGATAGCACAACGTCGATTGTAGTGCGACCGTTGACAGCTACGTTCTGAGTGTCGTAGCCTACATAGGAAAATACGAGAGTGGCGTTGGCATCGACGTCGATACGGTAATTGCCGTCGAAGTCGGTGGCTGTGCCCTGCTGGGTGCCTTTTGCGAGCACACTCGCCCCAATCAGGGGTTCGCCGGTCTTGTCAGTGACAGTACCTGATACTGTAATCTTCTGTGCAAGAGCCGGGAATGAAAGACACAGGACCATAATGGCCACAAGCCATGCCTTCCGATTCATCTGGAAACAAATGTTCTTCATGCAAGAGTTTGTTTAAATAAATATTAGTTGATATGTTGCTATAAGACTTGAATTTATTCCATGCGCTTACACGCATGGACGGGCATATGCCCGTGAATCCGGAGAGATGGGACAGAGGTACACGGGCAAATAATCTTATACCCGCGAAATGTTAAAATCTTATATTTGGTTAACTTAATAAAAACTATCTTCAGACAAAAGCGTTCGAAATTATTATATATCGACGCTCTGTTCGGGCGCAAATATAGCTCATTTAAGGAAAATTCGGCAAATAAAGATTTAAGAATAATATTCGATTTCACATTTTTTAACCTAAATGAAAATTTAGGGAATCTCCCGGAAGTCAGGAATGCATAAGAAATCAGTGAATCACAATTCCGGTGAGCACCGGGCGACCGATTGCAGCATTGATGTCTGCTGTAAGGCGCTCGCGGCAGAATGAGAGCTCCTGCTTAAGGGGCGCCGACGAAATGTATACATGCAACACACCCTTGTCGACATAGCGACGTGTGGTGTAGCGGTTTATCACATGCCCGACCACCTCGGGCCACAGGTAGGCCGCCCGCTGCTCGTCGACAGTGGCCGTGAGCCCTTCATGGCTGAGATATTCGTCGATAATCTGGTTGACTGACTTAGGGTCGGTACGCTTCATGGCAATAATGAGTTTCAGAGACGGGAAAATACCCCGGAGTCGACATTCCACAGCGAATAGTCGGAACCGGTGCGGCGTATTATTCCGTCGAGATGCGTGCGGTTGGTGTCGGTGATGAATATCTGGCCGAACCCGGCGCCGGCCACGAGCTCCATTATGCGCTCCACGCGTGTAGCGTCGAGTTTGTCGAAAATATCGTCGAGCAACAGTAGCGGGCGCATCCCGACATTCTCTCGCAGAAAGTCGTACTGGGCGAGTCGCAGGGCTATGGCATATGTCTTACACTGTCCCTGCGATGCAGCCCTGCGCATCGGCATTCCGTCGATAAGCATTTCAAGGTCATCGCGATGAGGGCCGACCGAGGTGTGGCGCACAGCCTCGTCGCGCCTCCTTGCCGAGTCGAGCAGAGATGAAAGCGTGGCGCCGGAGTTGAGCGAACTGTCGTAGCGGAGCTCTACCTGCTCGGCGCCGTCACCGGCAATCGCCGAATAGTATCGGCTGAATATCGAGGTAAGGCGCTCGGTCCATGCGGCTCTTGACTGATGGATTGCCGAGGCGGCGATGTCCATCTGCATCTCCACCGCAGCGTATAGCGAGGTGTCGGCGATGCCGTCGCGCAGCATGCGGTTGCGCTGGTCGAGGGCACGTCCGTAGCGTATGAGTGCGTCGAGATACACAGGGTCGGTCTGCGATATCACCATATCCATAAGGCGCCGGCGCTCGTCGGAGGAACCACGGATGATATCGACATCCTGAGGCGACGACATCACCAGAGGAAACGCCCCGATATGGGCCGACAGGCGCTGGTACTCCTTGCCCTGGCGTTTGAGCGACTTGCGGCGTCCGGGAGTGATGCCGAGCGACAGCTGCTCGTCGATACCGTGGCGCAGGTATGTGGCCCTGACCATGGCGAAGTCATCGCCGCGGCGTATAATCTGGGCGTCGGTCATGCCGGAAAAGCTCTTACAGAAACTCAGGAAATATATGGCGTCGAGCAGATTGCTCTTGCCCATGCCGTTGTTTCCCAACAGCGCGTTGACTTTCGGCGAGAAGCACAGCGATGCCTCGGCTATGTTCTTGAATCCGTTGATATGTATCTCTTTGAGAATCATGGCGGGGAGTTTATCAGTCAAGCCCCATGTCCTTGAGCAGGTTGGGCCGGAGGGAGCGTGTGCGCGCTATGGCCTGCTCGTGGCGCCACTCGTCGATGCGCGCCTGATGGCCCGAAAGGAGTATGTCGGGCACACGCCATCCCTTATACTCGGCGGGACGTGTATATATCGGAGGGGCGAGCAGTCCGTCCTGGAACGAGTCGGACAGCGCGCTCTGCTCGTCACCTATGGCTCCCGGAATCAGGCGCACTATGGCGTCGGTGATAATCAGGGCGGGCATTTCGCCTCCGGTGAGCACATAGTCACCAATGGTGATTTCGCGTGTCACAAGGTGCTCGCGTATACGCTGGTCGACCCCCTTGTAATGGCCGCAGAGTATAATGATGTTATCGAGCATCGACATGCTGTTGGCCATCGGCTGTGTCAGCGGCTCTCCGTCGGGCGATGTGAATATCACTTCGTCGTAGTGGCGCTCGGCTTTCAAGGAGGATATAGCGCGGTCGACAGGTTCAATCTGCATCACCATACCGGCCTCTCCGCCAAATGGATAGTCATCGACCTTGCGGTAGCGGTTGGTGGTATAGTCGCGCAGGTTGTGTACTTTGATTTCCACCAGGCCCTTGTCCTGCGCGCGCTTAAGTATGGAGCAACCCAGGGGCGACTCCAGCATCTCGGGCAGTACGGTAATGATATCGATGCGCATGATTTATTTTTTGTAAAACGTGGTAACTGTCATGCAAAGTTAGTGACTTTGGCCGACATTACAACAATACTGGATGTGGCAGAGTATTACTTCATGCATCCATATGCCTGGCACAATCAGAATAAAGTGGGTATATAATATTTGCAAAAATTAGTTAAATACATATCCAACTGCGATTAATTCGGGATGTTTTAGCATTCTTTTTCATATATTTGCAAATATTCGGAATAATATCTGCATTATTTCAGAATCTGACCCGGCACATTCTATACAATGCCGCGACAAGGCGACAGCCTCTGAAAATGGAGAAGTAATACACTACAGCTATATTGATATGTACGAGAGATTATATGCACGTATAGCGTGCATAGCCGCCATTGCAGCAATGGCGGCCGGCGCATCGGCCGACGCCGCGGTGCGCTATGTGAAAGCCGGAGCCGAAAGTGGTGACGGACTGTCGTGGGCAACCGCCATGATCGATCTGCAGGATGCAATCGATGCGTCGGAAGCGGGCGACGAGGTATGGATTGCCGCCGGCACATACCGACCGACACGGATATACGACTCACGCGTAGGCAACTCGCGCACATTTGTAGTAAAGGACGGAGTGTCGATATACGGTGGATTTGCCGGCACTGAGACCGCAAAGGCCGAACGTGCCGTAAAAGCCGGAGGCCGCCCGTGGGAGATAGTCAACGAAACGATACTCGACGGCGACGACGATGTGGCCGACGTGTGGGAACGCGAAATCACCGCCGGCACCACATACCGCAACACATGGAAAAAGGAGGACAGCCAGATACCCGGCACACAGAACAATGCCACCCACCTGCTTTACCAGCCGGAAGTAATACGCCAACACACCGTAATCGACGGGCTCACCATCAAGGGGGGCAACGCAAACAATTACCAGGTGAAAGCCTCGGGAGGCGGCATATACGTGCTCGGCAACGTGAGCATCAGCGCGTGCCGCTTCTATGAAAATTCATGCTACCTGCGCAACGAAGCCTATATCAACGCTGCCGGTGGCGCAGTATACCTCAATGGAGCCGGCGACGCATCGGTGTCCGACTGTCATTTCGCCAGAAACTACGCATACGCCTCATATACCATGGGAATAGGCGGAGGCCTGTATGCCCAGAACGCACGGGTGGAAGGTTGCCTGTTTGAGGACTGTGTCGGCGAAGACGCCGGTGGCGCAGTGTATCAGAGCGGAGGCTCGCTGAAAAACTGCCACATCACCACCAGCTATTCCTCGGCAGGAGGAGGCCTGTACACCATCGGTGTGCTTGACAAGAACGACAACGTACAGTATGCCGCTACCGCAGAGAATGTGACCGTGACCGACTGCCAGAGTCTGAGCGGTGGCGGAATCAACGTAGCAACAGGTAGCACACTTACCCATGCCAGGGTGTGGAACTGCAAGGCCGAAGCAACAGAATATGGAGAAAGCGCCGGAGGTTCAGGCGGCGGAATATTCTTACAGGGCGGCACAGCACTGGGGTGCGTGGTATACAATAATATGGCATTCCGTGGAGCGGGCATATGCATCCGGTCGGGCAATGCCGCCAACTGCACAGTGCAGCACAACGCCAACCGCAAAGCCGACCCCACCGTATCAAATATTGCCGAATGGCCCGAATCGGGAGCCATGAAAGGTGTATCGAACTGCATAGGCAACCCCGACGCCGACGCGTCGAACTTCACTGCCCCGAGCACATTCACCGGTCTTGCCACTACCGACGAACAGAAAGCCGCGCTCGCCTCGGCCGACTGGAGCCTGAGAGCCGGAAGCGAGTTTATAGATGCAGGCACATCCACCGACGGACTGCAGGAGGCCACCGACATGGCCGGCAATCCGCGAGTGATGGGGAGCAGCATCGATGTAGGCGCTTATGAATATGTAAGCGAGGCTGCACCCAACGCGTCTCTGACATTCAACGGCAAGAACGAGGAAGTGATAATATACTTCCGCACTACCGACGGAAACTTCAAGGTGAAAGTCGGCGACGAAATGTACACCGTAGACAATGTGAAGCCCAACGCCGACAAGGGTGTGGCCCTCCCTCTCGGCGACTCGACCGTAGCCGCGATATATGCCGAGGGACTGTCGCGACTGAGAATCGAAGGCCAGGGCCTGACCGCAATCGACCTGTCGAACGCTCCGGAACTCACCATGCTGCAACTTGGCAAGAACGAGCTGTCGGAACTTGACGTGACCCGCAACACAAAACTCACAGGCATCTATGCCGAAGACAATAATATCGCTGCCCTCGACATAAGCAACTGCACGGCTCTGCGCGTACTCACCATGTATGGCAACCGGCTGAGCGGCACACTCGACCTGAGCGGAATGTCGGTACTGTCGTCGGTCGACATCGATGACAACAATGTGAGCGAACTGCTGTTGCCTGCCCATGCATATCTTGTAGAGGTAAACTGCGAGAACAACGCTCTTACCGACATCGACATCGCCAACCGCTCGGGACTGCGCGACATCAATCTCTACGGCAACCGTCTGACTTCGCTCGACCTCACGGGACTGAGCGCGCTTGAAGACCTCTATGCCGGAGAAAACGAAATAACCGAGGTGAAAGGCCTGGCTGACTGCAAGGCAATCGAGACATTAAATGTAAGCGGCAACCGGCTTACCGGTATCGATATAAGCGTAGCGCCCACCATCACCGGTCTATACCTATATAATAACGAGCTGACCGCGCTCGACCTCTCGGGCAACCCCAACATCTCGTGGATGAACGTAAGCGACAACCACATCGGCGCACTTGACATCTCGCGCCTGACCAACCTGCGCCTGCTCCACGCCAACAACAACGCCCTGACAGAGCTCGACCTAAGCAACTCGCCCTACTGCTCGCAGCTGACCGTAGGCGGAAACAGAATCGGTAAGCTCGACCTTTCGAAACTTACCGCGCTCTACTGGCTCAAGGCCGACGGCAATAATCTCAGCGAACTTGACGTGACCGCCAACACCTACCTCAGTCTGCTCGAATGCAGCAACAACCGTCTGACCGCGCTCGACATAAGCAAGAACACCATGCTGCGCCGCCTTGCCGCCGAAAACAACATGCTGACCACGCTCGACATCGCGGCCAACAAGGACCTTTGCGGCATATCAGTACAGGGCAACGCCATGGAGACTGCCGCCATCAACAACATGATTGCCGACCTTATCGACGTAAGCGACATGACTCCCCTTGAAGGAAGCGAGTGGATTACCATGCTCGACATCAGCTCTATGCCAGGCACCGCAGGGGCCAACGTAGCCGCAGCAGAGTCCAAAGGATGGAACGTGACAGCCAACGGAGGAAGCGGCATCGACAGCATCGACATCGACGGAGCCGAAGTGGCGGCCGTGACATTCTACACCCTGTCGGGAGTGGAGCTCGGCCCGGAAACACCATCAGCAGGATGCTACATAGCCCGCATGACCCTCACCGACGGACGCACCGTAGCCCGCAAGTATTTTGTAAAATAATATAATATCGACGGCGTTCAGGAGATGCCATCCACGACACTCCTGAACGCTCTTTTATCTATCCAATCATTTAAAAATTTCCGTATGAAAAAAACTTTACTCTTCGCTTTTGCCATATGTGGCACTGTAGCAGTCAACGCCATGGAGCCACTGTCGGCCGAACAGCTCGCCAGACTCTCAATCCAGATTAATACCTCGGACAATGCATTCAAATCCAATATGACCGTAGGGCCGGAATATACCGACGAGAGCAATCCCACCACAATAAAAATCCAGAATTTCAACAATTCCGGTCTTGCTATTTCTTTATTTGTAGACTGGGAGAATGCAACCCTATCGGCCGCACCTCAGACTCTCGGCTATGATGATGACTATGCCAATATGCTGATGGTGGTCACTCCTGAAGCGTCAGAGCTAAGCAGTCCGATGGATCAGGCGTTCCAAAACGCAAGGATAACAGGCACAATCAGCAACGATGAAATCATGCTCAATCCATGGACAATCGTGTCAGTGCCTACAAGTTTTACATCTGTAACCAAACTATACGACAAGCCTTTCGACACAAAATTCATTTCACCCAACGCCACCATGTCGCAGGAGCGCCTCGATTGGGATAACGACTGGGAGAATCTTGTATCATCATATAGCCAGGATTTCCGAGTATATACCGAGGTGGACGGCATCACTCTGACCGTATACGGCTGGGACGACATGGAATCATGCGTGAAACTCACCCGTAAAGTGGACAACGGCACCTTTACCTATGAGAACAACCCTTCCGACCTGATTTACGCCGACAAAAAACGCGACTGGTATCTTTGCGCTCTGCCCGGCACAACATGGGGTGACCTCGAAAATTTCAAATCGGAGAACGCCACTTCATTGGTGTCAAATCCGATTACCGACTCAAAGGTCATCACATTCAACCAGTGGATTATCGTAAATTTCGGCGAGAGCTACAACAATGAACGCTCATTCGGCTCCTCGGCCAAACTCACTCTCGACACTCCGCTTCAGCTCGGCACAAGCGGAATCGGTGAGACAATAGCATCGGGCGCCCCCGTAAAAGTAGCCTACTTCAACCTCAACGGCATTGAGACCGCCGAACCGGCCGCAGGTATCTTCGTAAAGGTATCCACCTATGCCGACGGCTCTGTAAAGACTGAGAAGGTGGCCCTGTAATCGCTCTTCCCCACAATCGCCGTCGATTGTAAACCAGCAGGTTGCAGCGATTTTAACATCTGAATAAATAAAAATCATAAAAAAGTTTTTGCGACTGCAAGATAATTGCTTATCTTTGCAGTCGCAAATGCCATCGGGGTGTAGCACAGTTGGCAGCGCGCCACGTTCGGGACGTGGAGGTCGGAAGTTCGAGTCTTCTCACCCCGACATTTATTAAGACAAACGGATTTAGCTCAGTGAGTTAAATCCGTTTTTTTGTAATTTGCAAGGAGTAATCAGTCGCCGGGCTACGCCGGGCATGCCGAGATGTTGCTTATTGACCTGTGGCTGCGCACCGCTGACGCGGAGCTTACCACAGGCTAACGTTGTGGACGCCCCCATAGGGGCTATGCGCTAACGCGTAGGGTTGTCATTGCAATCCAACAGCATATCTAAGAGCTTTCAATTAAAACTCCCAAAACACCCATGCCGGCACACATTCACAGCCATACAATACACCTGCGTGCTGCAACAGATCCACCGGGCTACAAAGAGTCTCATTCATATCTTCCTCACACACCCATCATCCCGCAACACTGCTTCATCCCGCAACAAATCCACCGTGCTACAGAAAGCTACATCCACAACTCCCCGCGTCAGCGTATAGCCCCTATGGGGCGTCCACAACGTTAGCCCCACCCTGCGAGCCGCCATAGCGGTTCGCAGGGTGGGGTCACGGTCCTCCCCTCGACATGCCCGGCGTAGCCCGGCGACTCAATACACCACCGTCCAATCAAGTGAAACAATCTCTTTTTCCGAGGGCAATCCGGGCACTGCACCCCGCGAGCCGCATGATACTTTATAATTGCCAAAAAATTGCGGAAACGGCTTAATTGTCGTAACTTTGCGGGAGTGGGAATACGCGCAACCGCACAATCCCGCTATGACAGGGAGCGGCAGAATGCGCCGGACACCGGAGAGACGCCGCCGACCGCGACAGAGACACGCGAACAACAAGGAATTTCTTTATATATGAAAAAGGTATTGTTATTAGGCTCAGGCGCCCTGAAAATCGGGCAAGCGGGCGAATTTGACTACTCCGGGTCTCAGGCTCTGAAGGCGCTGAGAGAAGAGGGCATTTCCAGTGTGCTCATCAATCCCAACATTGCAACAATCCAGACCTCCGAGGGCGTAGCCGACCAGGTATATTTCCTGCCGATTACGCCCTATTTTGTAGAGGAAGTAATCAAAAAAGAGCGTCCCGACGGCATTCTGCTCGCATTCGGAGGGCAGACTGCACTCAACTGCGGCACCGAACTGTATCTGAGCGGAGTGCTTGACAAGTACGGAGTGAAAGTGCTCGGCACATCGGTCGAGGCAATCATGATTACCGAGGATCGCGACCTTTTCGTAAAGAAACTCAAGGAAATCGACGTAAAGACCCCCGTCAGCGAGGCTGTCGAGAGCCTGGAGGATGCCAAGCGTGTGGCCCACGAAATCGGCTTCCCGGTAATGGTGCGCTCAGGCTACGCCCTGGGCGGTCTCGGCTCAGGCATCTGCACCAACGACGAGGAGTTTGCACGCCACTGTGAGAGCGCCCTCGCCTACTCACGCCAGATTCTTGTGGAAGAATCGCTCAAGGGCTGGAAAGAAATCGAATTCGAGGTAATACGCGATGCCAACGACCACTGCTTCACCGTAGTGCCGATGGAGAACTTCGACCCGCTGGGCATCCACACCGGCGAATCAATCGTAGTGGCACCCATCGTAAGCCTCACCCCCGAGCAGATAAAGATGCTCGAGGATATCGCCATCCGCACCGTGCGCCATATCGGCATCGTAGGCGAGTGCAACATCCAGTATGCATTCAACGCCGAGACCAACGACTACCGCATCATCGAAATCAATGCCCGCCTGTCGCGCTCGTCGGCACTCGCGTCAAAGGCTTCGGGTTATCCCCTTGCATTCGTTGCCGCCAAGCTCGCCCTGGGCTATACCCTCGACCAGATCGGCGAGATGGGCACCCCCAACTCGGCCTACGTGGCTCCGAGCGTCGACTACATGATTGTGAAGATTCCCCGCTGGGACCTCACCAAGTTTGTCGGCGTCGACCGCGAAATCGGCTCGTCGATGAAGTCGGTAGGCGAAATCATGTCGATAGGCAAATCGTTTGAAGAAATCATACAGAAGGGTCTGCGCATGATTGGCCAGGGCATGCACGGATTTGTCGGCAACAACGACATCCGGTTCGACGACCTGGAGAAGGCCCTCACCCACCCCACCGACCTGCGTATCTTCGCCATCGCCCAGGCGCTCGAAGAGGGCTGGACCGTAGAGCGCATCTCCGACCTTACCAAGATTGACCGCTGGTTTGTAGAGCGCCTGAAAAATATCGTCGACTACAGCCACAAGCTCGGCGCCTACGACAAAATCGAAGACCTCCCCAAGGATGTGCTTGCCGAGGCCAAGCGTCTTGGCTTCAGCGACTTCCAGATAGCACGTCTCGTAGAGAAGCCCGAAGGCACCATGGAGGCCGAGGTGCTCCGCGTGCGTGCCCACCGCAAGAGCCTCGACATTCTGCCCAAGGTGCGCCGCATCAACACCGTGGCTTCGGAATACCCCGACCTTACCAACTATCTCTACGTGACCTACGGCGCCACAGAGAATGCGATACCCTACGACATGAACCCCGGCAACAACATCGTGGTGCTCGGCTCGGGCGCATACCGTATAGGCAGCTCGGTAGAGTTCGACTGGTGTTCGGTCAACGCCGCAAGCACCTGCCGCAAGCTCGGCTACAGGTCGATAATGATCAACTACAATCCCGAGACCGTATCGACCGACTACGACATGTGCGACCGTCTCTACTTCGACGAGCTGTCGTTTGAGCGCGTGATGGACATCATCGACCTCGAGTCGCCCCGCGGCGTAATCGTGAGCGTCGGCGGCCAGATACCCAACAACCTGGCCATGAAGCTATACCGTCGCCACGTGCCCATCCTCGGCACCTCGCCCGTGTCGATCGACCGTGCCGAAAACCGACATAAGTTCTCGGCCATGCTCGACCAGCTCGGCATCGACCAGCCCCGCTGGAAGGAGCTCACCACCCAGGACGACATCGACTCGTTTGTAGAAGAGGTAGGCTTCCCCGTGCTCATCCGCCCGAGCTACGTGCTCTCAGGCGCCGCGATGAACGTATGCTACGACTACGAGCAGATGCATCGCTTCCTTGGACAGGCCGCCAAGGTGTCCAAGGAGTTCCCCGTGGTCATCTCCCAGTTCCTCCAGAATGCCAAGGAGATTGAGTTCGACGCCGTAGCCCGCAACGGCGAGATTGTCGAGTATGCCATCTCGGAGCACATCGAGTTTGCCGGCGTACACTCCGGCGACGCAACCCTCGTGTTCCCCGCCCAGAAAATCTACATGGCCACCGCACGCCGCATCAAGCGCATCTCGGCCAAGATAGCCAAGGAGCTCAACATCTCCGGACCGTTCAACATACAGTACCTCGCCAAGGACAACGACGTAAAGGTGATCGAATGCAACCTGCGCGCATCGCGCTCATTCCCCTTTGTCAGCAAGGTGCTCAAGAAGAACTTCATCGAGACCGCCACACGCATCATGCTCGGCGAGAAAGTCGACCGACAGGATTCGTCGACATTCGACATCGACTACATCGGCGTAAAGGCATCGCAGTTCTCCTTTGCCCGTCTCCACAAGGCCGACCCCGTACTGGGTGTCGACATGTCGTCGACAGGCGAGGTAGGCTGTCTCGGCAAGGACTTCGACGAGGCCCTGCTCAACGCCATGATATCCGTAGGCCACCATGTGCCCAAGGGAGGTGTGCTCGTAAGCTCGGGCGATGTACGCGGCAAAGTCGACATGCTCGACGCATGCCGTGCGCTCTTCGACAGCGGCTACAAGATTTACGCCACCGAAGGCACAGCCCGTTTCCTCAACAACAACGGTATAGCCACCCAGGCTGTAGGATGGCCCGACGAAGAGGGCACAAGCACCGAAAATGTGCTCGACCTCATTGCCTCTCACAAGGTCGATCTGGTAATCAACATTCCCAAGAACCACACCAAGCGCGAGCTCACAAACGGCTACCGCATACGCCGCTGGGCTATCGACCACAACATACCGCTGCTTACCAACGCCCGCCTCGCCGGAGCCTACGTGAAGGCATTCATCAACCGTCCGATGGAATCGATATCAATCACTCCCTGGAAGGAATATTGATTATAGTATACATACCCCATAGCAAATGCCGCAGAGTACATCGCAACTCTGCGGCATTTATTTTATCCCCCGAGGCGAGGGCCTCACACCGCAAGGCTCGGTCATCTCCAATTAACGAAATAGTCGCCGGGCTACGCCGGGCATTTCGAGTTGGCGGGACACCACAATCCTATGGCTGCGAACCGCTAACGCGGCTCTTACCATAGGCTAACGTTGTGAACGCCCCCAAAGGGGCTATGCGCTAACGCGGGGACTTGCCAATGTGACCATAACGAAATCGGCGGAATGCAGACAGCCATAACAAACTATGCACCAACATATAGCATTACAGATACAATCAAAAGAAACACGATTGCGGACTATACCACGCCCCACCCCACCTGCAATTCAACGCGTTAGCGCATAGCCCCTTTGGGGGCGTCCACAACGTTAGCCCCACCCAAGAGCCGCCATAGCGGTTCGCAGGGTGGGGTTGGCCTCCTCCCCCGAAATGCCCGGCGTAGCCCGGCAACTTAACACCAACCGCACCATTCCTCGACTACACTCCTTATACCCCGTACCGGCGTGTTGAATATCACAACCAAATAACCGTAGAAGGCTTTGATGGCAACGGTCAGATTGTCGATACAGTCATAAAACAGGATTGACACATATGAGTCATTGACAGGCACAACCTGTGACCGGCGGGTTAAAAATCATTAACACAATTGTAAACATATCTAATTATTGCTAACTTGCAGCATATTCACACAATAATATCACTGAAAACGTATGAAAAAGGTGATTTTAGCTATAATTGCAGCTGTTTTCGTTCTCACTGATGTCGGGGCGGTGACGCGCATCCAGTGCCGCATCGACACAGCCCGCAGGGTAGTGGTCATACCGGCAGTGGAGGGTGGCGCGGATGTGGCCGTCGCGGTCATCGACCGAAGCATAGGAGTGCCCGACACCACAGTCACCATAGCCTCGCAGTTGCTGATGCAGAACGACCTGCACGGACATGTCGAGGACGCCGCATGGTATCTGCGCGCACCGCGCCGTGAGGCTGGCCCTGCCGCCGACGCACTGATGCTGACTCAGGGATGGACACGCTACGACATGCCGGCGGCAATTCGCGGCGAAATCAACGACTCACTCCCCTACCCGCTGGAAATCGGAGCCCAGCTCGACGGCATAATCCGCTCGAAATGGCGCGGAAAGCCTCTGGCAGGAGTCACGGCCAACGTGCTCGCACCGCGCATGGCCGACGGCGCATCGGCCATGACCGACTCCCTCGGACGATTCCACATCACCGGAATCGAATGGCCAGACTCTACATTCTTTGTAATCAGCGCCATGAACTCAAAGGGAAAACTCGAAGAGAATATTCACCCCGACTTCGATTCATTCCCAACTATAGATATTCTCCCCGAATCGCAGTCAATAGCCGAATCTTTCGCCGCTCTTGACGAAGACCCCGACCTATGGGACAACTACGTGGCCCGACTCAACTCATCTCCGCAGGGAATGCAAATCTCACTACGCGAAGTCGTGGTCCGCGCCACCAAAAAGCGCGAGGGGGCCAACGCCATCGACTATCTCGCCTCCGTCTACATACGCCCGGGGCAGGATGAGAACATCCGTAGTTACGAGGATGCCGTCACACATATCCCAGGCGTCAACGTGATCAACGATGGAATAATGTATCATCAAGCACCAGTTATGATCTGGGTCGACGGACGATACATCGGGTGCGCTCCTCCCGAAATGCAACGAATCAGTGCACGAGAACTCCGACTTAACGTACAAATCAGAAAAAATCGGCAAAAATCAGGTCTCCCGACAGGAATGCCTGTAATGCCACAAACAGAAGCACCTATAAAATCTGAAGATTATTCTTATGATATCGGACTATTTACCAACCAGTTGAATATATCGTTACTCGAAAGTGTGTATCCTTTCCTCGATAATGAGTCTATAGCATATTTTCCACCCCATCTATCCATGCTTTTCCCACAAGGCGTTCGTAGTGCCGGAACACCATATATATACAGTGCCGGAATCCTGCATATCACCACCAAAAACCCCGGAAAATTCAAGCATACTCTATCCCCGGAATTCCGTGTGGTAATGCCACTCGGCTACCAAAAGCCACGTCAATTCTATACGCCAGAATATAAATATGACTCTCCTGCGGAACTAAATCAATCCGGAGCAATCATACACTGGATTCCCGCAATAGATTTGTCTCACCCAATTCAATTATCTTTGCCGCCATTTATAAATGCATCGGATATTTCAGTTTCCATAGAAGGACTAACTTCCAATAAAATAATAATCGGTATGTGAGAATATTAATATTCTCACATACCGATTTAAAAATAATCCAATATTATCTCAATCTTATTACCGTTCAGATGTATTTCAGCATGATGTATCAGCAGAATCACATCCATTAGTTTCTATACAAGCATCATTGGTTGTTTCAGGGCACACTACCACTGTAAGATTCGGTCTTTCGCACCCATCTTCCTCCGTAATCTTACAATTATGGGATGTTTCCATACATAAGACACCGTCTGTCTGTGCGCATGTATCTTGCTGAGTATAAAGGCACGGAATATCAGCAGTCTGGACTCCACAATTTTGTGTCAAGCAATCGAGTTGCTCAGTTCTTACTTGACAGGCCTTATCTGTATCTGGGCAGTTATATCCAGTCTGAAAGCAGTCATTACCAGTTTCACAATTCCCATAAGTTATTGGACAGATTCGAATAGACTGACATGCTCCAGGTTTAGTATGACATGCGGCAAATGTAACATTACAATTATACGTCGCATCACAATAATCAGTATCTACACACATTTTTGTCTGACCACACATAAATGTCTCATCTACAATGTCTTTACCTTGTACAGTCTTTGAATCAGACTCACCTATCGACTTGGGCGATAGGTTTAGGTCAGATGACTTGATTTTCTTTTTCATAAGCGTATTGTTTTAACAATTATGCCAATTAAACATTTCGAGGATAATATTTGTTTTGGTTTTATTCAATTTACCAATAGAATCAATAGATATTTAATATATGCATGATAAATTGCTCGAATATTTAAGAAAGGAGCTGACAAGAAATCTCGAAGAGAGACACATAAAAGTAAGCGGCCTGTTAGGGGGCACTTTCGGAGAAACGGTTGCTTTATTTATGCTAAATCACCAACTCGGACTCCCACAGGACGATGCAGAGAGATTTCTTGACGAGACGTTGGATGAAATTCACCATAACTGCTTGATGTCTACCTATTGCAATGGACTTGCCGGTATAGGTATAGGGTTAATACTTTTGAATGAAAAGGATTTTATCGAACTCGAAGCAGAAGCTCTCAACAACTTCGATGCCTACCTTTCAAGAGCCATGGCATCATTCACCGCGCAAGGCAACTTCGATTTATTGCATGGTGCAACCGGAATAGCGCTCTACTTCACCAAACGAAGCGACACAGCAATAGAGACTTCCCGTGAAGCACTCACAGCATATATCACCTCGATTAAAAAAGCATTGGTAAAGACAACAGGTGATGATGGGACAGAATACTCATGGTGCAGGATGAAACCGGACTTTTCACAGGAAGAACGCAATATATCTATGTCGCACGGACTTAGCGGCATAGCAAATGTTCTGGCACAGATTTATGCCAGACACATCCTACCTAAAACAGAGGAAAAGAAAGTCAAGGAGATGATTGAGGCGCTTACCCGCACAATACTCGCGCAACGTATCAAGTTCACAAAGTATCGCAGTGCATTCCCATCTTACTACAAGTCATCCGACGAGCATAGCCGATTCAGCCGGTTGGCGTGGTGCTACGGCGATCTCGGCATACTTGCCACTCTCGCTATTATTGCGGAAACAACCGGAAACTCATCGCTCTCCGCACACATCGAGCCTTTGGTTCTTGCTGAAACTACACGTCGACGGATAGAACAAACTCTTGTGCACGACGCATGCGTTTGCCATGGTGCGGCAGGCATCTATGCATATTTCCGACATGCATCAAGCAGGTTCTCGGACTGTGTTGCTCTACATGACGCAGAAAGATATTGGAAAGACTATATCCTGGCTCTGCCGGTCGACAGGCTATGTTACGACCCTATATCGAAAAGCTACCACAAGCAATATAGCATACTCAACGGCTATGCCGGAATCGCTATGTCACTGCTTGACGACAATTCCGTATTAGATAAACTTCTTCTTTATGAAAGAATATAGTCCCGTCTATGCTCCGCTTGACCGTGGATGCTTAAGAATGCCTCTGCTGTCATATTCCCTGCTCACCGAGTCTATGTAAGACAAAGTGAAATATGACATGCTATGCAGCTCCGAGATATTCCGCAATAGCCTATACCATGCTTCGGCAGAGTTCCATCGACAGGTGACAACAGACAGCAAGAAGAACCAAAAGATGGAAAAGTCGCTCTATAAATATCTGTCGCGCGCAGCCACGCGTTGCACACCATTCGGACGGTTTGCCGCCGTAGGAACCTTTCATGTCACAGATTCGACATGCCTTGAGCGTCCTAACTTTCTGCCAATGAACAGCCATCTCACCATAGAGACAGCATTCCTTGAAAAACTGGCACTGAAACTACACTGTAAAGAAGTACTCACCCATCTTACGCTTAGGCCGAATCCGACTTTGTTTGATTCCGGAAAGGAGTACCACTACGAAGCGCGTCCTCAAAACAGTATAACCCGCTGTTACACCGTAGAAAGTACGCCCATACTCAAGGCTATCGTAAGACTTTTAAAAAAACACAATTCATCCGAAGAGCTATATACCGTCATAAAAGATGAGTTTGAGATCGATCAAGATAGTTTCAATAATTATCTACTGCAACTCATAAAATCCGGAATCATAATTACAGAACTTATCCCGCAGATTCTCAATAAAGAGTGTTATCTTCATACATTAATCACAATAAGTAAAAAATCAAAAACGGAAGATATCACACGTCAATTAACGGAATGTGCCGATTTTATATACTCAATCAATGAAAAAACGGCAAATGCGATTGACACCATAGAGGAGTTCAAGCAACGAGAATGGGTGAAGCAATTACATAAAGGAGACGCACAGATAGTACAATGCGACTCATATCTCAATGCTTGTTGCGATTTTTCCATATCACACGAAACAGTAAGGCATATAGAGGAACTTCTATTACTCAACAGAATGCTCTCTACAGGTGGGACACCATATGCATTAGTTCAATTCCGCAACCGATATGAGACCAAGTATGAAAATTCTATGCAACAACTTATAAAGGTTCTTGACGAAGAGACCGGCATAGGCTACGGTGACATGCAGAAAACCGAGCAGTACGGAATGTTTAAAGGATTAGTACGAGGTGGCAACTACAAGCCTCAATCCACATTTACACTGTCAAAAGTTCAACGTATGCTACTGAATGTTATAGAATCACCCGACTACAATCATGGCTCAATCGCTCTCGAAAAATACTTTAAACCCGATTTTACACACGAATTACCACAAGTAAACATTGGTCAATCGTTCAATGCCATGTTCCAGATAATCGGAGACAATCGTAACGAATTCGAAGTGTCGGAACTCCGATTCTGCGGACCAAGCGCACTAAATCTCTTGGCACGATTCACTGACGGCAACACAGATATAGATAAACTGTGCAATGAAATCGCTACAAAAGAGAGTCAAAATGTCAATCCCGACGAAATTTTAGGCGAGATTTCCCACATACCCAACAGCCGCTCAATCAACGTCCTCCATCGCAAACCGTGGCACAAATGTTCCATTGAATATTTGTCTCCTTGCGAAAACAAAACAGAAATATTACCAATATCGGATTTGTGGATTCATATCGAAAGTGGTGTAATCCGACTATACTCAAAGACTTTGAAGAAATATATAGTGCCGCGCATCTCATCGGCCCACAACCACCACAACAATTGCGATGTGCTCTATCAATTTCTCGGAGACCTTCAGTCACAGCACAACGGACTCACTAACGTTTTTACATGGGGAAGTCTGGAAAACCTTTTCTCCCACCTGCCACGACTTACCTACAAGAAGATAGTACTTTCTCCTGAGAAATGGAAAATAAAGATTGACTGCTTCAAAAGAAAAAGCAGTCCAGACATTGATGGATTGCGAAAAATGCTGAATGACAACGGTTGCCCATCTACCTTACTATTTCGGGAGGGTGACAACTGCCTATGGATTGATACATCCAACAATACCTCACTATCGGCTCTACTTGATGCCACACGCCAACGACGATATGTTTGGGTCGAGGAGTTTATCAAACCATCGGACAAAATCGGCATCAACGAGTGCATACTACCGTTCATAAAAACCATTTGACAAAACTACATGAAACAGAAATTCATACCTGGAGACGAATGGCTCTATGTCAAGATATATCTGCCCGCCACACGTGCTGATTCACTGATTGCGTCATTACTCCCACCGATTACAAGATTAGAGAAAGGGAGGATAATCGACAAATGGTTTTTCATTCGATACATTGATTCTCAATTCCATATACGCCTTCGTTTACATATTCCAAATCCCGACCGCGACCTTGGACAGGTCATTAAAGTAATTAAAGGTATCGTCAGCAAATACCCTGCGGCTTCGTGCATTGATAAAATTGTATATGATACGTATGTGCGGGAACTAGACCGTTATGGTACTTATAATATCGAAAATTGCGAGAGCTTCTTCCATCTCGATTCGCGAAATACATGTTGTCTTTTAAAAGGAAAATATAATGAAGATACTCTATGGCAACGAGCGCTTACATTCATTGATGCCATTCTTGACATGTACAAATATTCTTCGGAGGAAAAATTAAAGTTTACGTCACAAGCTGCCCGCGACAACCTGCGCTATGCTGGCATAACCGATGATAATGCAAAGTTCTTCAACGTAAAATATAGGGAATATCGCAGTAAAATCAATAATTGGCTTTCACCCGATAATATCAATGTCCAATCTGCATTTGGCAAGGATATACAGAAGGTCTACACAGACATTCTTAATACATATCCCGACTGTACATCCTCCCTTATTCACATGCATTGTAACCGACTATTCAGTTCCGACCAACGACTATGCGAAGCTACCGCTTACTACTTTCTATCTAAACATTACAGTAGCATCATCGCTCGTAGTGCAACAAATAAAAAGGAGAATGTGTGTAATCCCTAAATTAATAATTCTTTAACCTAGAAAACCTTGACACAAATGGTCGATTGTTAATACTATCAACCTAACAATATTTTATTCATTACACTCAATAAAAGTCGATACACATCTATCCGTAATTTGACAACCATCTTCTGTGATTTGACAATTATTGTCGGAAATTTGACACTGGTCTATTTTAGTGATACCACATTCATCGCCCTTTGTTGGACAGTCATTAGGAATATTACTGATAGGACATGCATTAAGAATATCACTTATATCACATACTCTCTGTTCTGTTTGACAAAACCTGGTTAAACATTTATCATTCTGTGTCGCAATTTCACAATTACCTGATAGACAATCCATAGTCTCCATACATCCCCACTCAGTATTACATCGATTTGTACCACATAATTTGATTGTCTGACATTCGTCTTTCGTCTCTTTACAATAAGAACCGGTCTGATAACAATCTGGTGTATATGTATTACATGCCGCAGCTGAAACTGGACAATTATCCAAAGTACCTGCACATTCTTTTGACTGACAGATATTCACAGATTTATTACATTCCTGAGTATCAGGACATGCAAACGTTTCATTACACGTTCGAGTCATATCGCAATCAAATAGAGAAGTCTGTGGTGTAGTTTCTGCATTATTTATATTACCGACGAGCTTCGGGGTAAGACTGAGATCCGACTGCTTAATCCTCTTCTTCATATACGAATTATTATATAATTAGAATATAGTCGTTAAACATCACTAGTACAAATTTTGTTTACTACTTAATATTTTTCCAATAAAATTAATCAAATATAGACTTATTTAACAATAATTCATCAAGTCACACACAAATAGTTTAACTCTCAGTCTGAGACTGACACCAATGGATATTAAATGTCATATAGCGATTTCAGAAAAAATATTACATCTTTGATCCCCAAACGCAAATTCATAATACAACTACTCACTTGTCCTAAGATGCCCCCCATTATATAAATACTTACAGAATCCATATAACATAAAGTAATATATAACTGGTTCGAATTGAAATCCAATACATATTTCACAGTTAATAGCCCTTTTAATATATAAAATCTGTTAATTAAACGATTATTTTGACAAAAAGAGTTATCTTGCAGAAATTATTGACAATAATACCACTGGAACGTATGAAAAAAGTAATTCCTGCTATTATTGCAGTCGTTTTCACACTCATGGATGTCGGGGCGGTGACGCGCATCCAGTGCCGCATCGACACAGCCCGCAGGGTAGTGGTCATACCGGCAGTGGAGGGCGGTGCCGACGTGGCCGTCGCGGTCATCGATCGCAGCATAGGTGTGCCCGACACCACAGTCACCATAGCTTCGCAGTTGCTGATGCAGAGCGACCTACGCGGACACGTAGAGGATGCCGCATGGTATCTGCGCACTCCACGCCGCGAAGCCGGCCCTGCCGCCGACGCCCTGATGCTCACTCAGGGATGGACACGCTACGACATGCCGGCGGCAATTCGCGGCGAAATCAACGACTCACTCCCATACCCCTTGGAAATCGGTGCACAGCTCGACGGAGCAATCCGCTCGAAATGGCGCGGAAAGCCCCTGACAGGTGTCACAGTAAAAGTGCTCGCTCCACGAATGGCCGACGGAGCGGTAGCACTGACCGATTCGCTCGGCCACTTCTGCATCACAGGACTCGAGTGGCCCGACTCGACATTTCTCGTAATCAGCGCCACCAACCGGAAAGGTAAACTTGAAGAAAATATCAATCCCGAATTCGACTTTTTCCCTCGTATCTCAACATTCTCGGAGCCGGAACTTGAAACTTCCGCGAATATATCATCATCCGGCCGGTCAGATAACGAGTCGGAGTGGAATCTGTTTATAAACAGACTGGCGGCATCCCCACAGGGTATGCATAATCTGCTTGAAGAAGTAGTAGTGCACGGCCGACGTCCCCGCAACGCAAGCAATGCCATTGATTATCTCGCCTCCGTATATATCCGTCCGGGAGAAGACCGCAATATACAATCATATGAAATAGCTGTAGCCGGTATCCCCGGAGTAAATATAATAAACGACAAGCTGATGTACCACCAGACTCCTGTAGCCGTGTGGGTCGACGGACGATATCTTGGTTCTGCCGACGGAGCATCTAGGATACGCAACAGCACATCGCTGTCAGTCTACAGACCAAGCTACAATTCCGTGCAATCCTCCGACTTCGGACTTGGAAATTCCGCCTCCATGGCAGAGGTAAACAGTGCTATATACGGACAAAATCAGGCCTCTTATTCAAGTAGCGGACTACTCCACAATCAGCTGAATATCTCGGAATTGGAGGCAATGTACCCTTTCCTGGAAAACGAATCGGTGGCATACATACCCCCTCATCTGTCGACACTTTTCCGGCGCGAAGGACATACGCGTGGCGGAGTATTGAATATCACAACCAAAAATCCCGGGAAGGTACACCATACACTCTCACCTGAATTCAAATGCGTCACTCCATTAGGATATCAGAGGCCTAAGTCGTTCTATGTGCCGGAGTACATTGCCGACACTGACCCCGACATCCCACGTGGAGCTACTTTGACATGGATTCCTTCTGCATGTCCGGTGGAATCCATAGCAATCCCCATACCTCCTTCAGCCGATATAAACCACCTGGGCATAATCGTAGAAGGCTTTGATGGCAACGGCCATATTGTCGATACAGTCATAAAACAGGATTGACACATACGAGTCATTGACAGGCACAACCTGTGACTGACGGGTTAAAAATCATTAACACAATTGTAAACATATCTAATTATTGCTAACTTGCGGCAGATTTATACAATAATATCACTGAAAACGTATGAAAAAGGTAATTTTAGCTATAATTACGAGCGTTTTCGTTCTCACTGATGTCGGGGCGGTGACGCGCATCCAGTGCCGCATCGACACAGCCCGCAGGGTAGTGGTGATTCCGGCGGTAGAGGGTGGCGCCGACGTGGCCGTCGCGGTCATCGATCGCAGCATAGGTGTGCCCGACACCACAGTCACCATAGCTTCGCAGTTGCTGATGCAGAGCGACCTGCGCGGACACGTAGAGGATGCAGCATGGTATCTGCGCACTCCACGCCGCGAGGCCGGCCCTGCCGCCGACGCCCTGATGCTCACTCAGGGATGGACGCGCTACGATATGCCGGCGGCAATACGCGGCGAAATCAACGACTCTCTCCCCTATCCGCTGGAAATCGGAGCGCAGCTCGACGGAGTAATCCGCTCGAAATGGCGCGGAAAGCCACTCGCCGGGGTCACCGCCAACGTCCTTGCTCCGCGCATGGCCGACGGCGCTTCCGCCACAACCGACTCACTTGGCCGCTTCTCGATAAAAGGGCTCGAATGGCCCGACTCCACTGCACTCGTAATCAGCGCCATGAACGTAAAGGGCAAACTCGAAGAGAACATCCACCCCGAATTCGATTCCTTTCCTGCCATCACGTCACTCCCCGAGGATGAATCATTTATCTCCATCATCCCAACTCCGGCATCCGAAGATGATGACTGGGAGGGCTACGTGGCGCGCCTCAACTCCTCGCCCCAGGGCATGCAGATATCCCTGAAGGAGGTAGTCGTGCGCGGCACGAGGCGGCGGCAAGAAAGCAACCCGATCGACATACTTGCCTCCGCCTGTATCCATCCCGATGACAATCCCGATATCCGCAGCTACGAGCAGGCGATGGCCAATGTCCCCGGTGTAAACGTGGTCAACGACCAATTGTATTTCCAACAGGTGCCGGTGGCTGTATGGGTTGACGGACGTTATATCGGCTCATCGCCGGCGGAGTTGAAGCGTCTGCGATACAAGAACCTATCGGTATATCCCGAACAGCATTCAAAGATAATGCAGCTGTCAGGGAAACCCAATCAAAATGCACAACCTCTCGGTTCAGAACCTTCTCCCTACTCAATTCCCTCCGAATCCACTATTGGCGTCTCCCTTCCCGGCGCTGCGAGTACTATTTCTGATGTTCCCAACTCTATAGACACCGGCTTATTCAGCGACAAACTGAAACTTTCCGATCTTGAAAACATCTACCCGTTCATCGACAACGAGACGGTGTCATTCATCCCGCCGCATCTGTCGATGTTGTTTTACCGTAGCGCCCTCAACAACATCTCCATCCTTGACGAGAGGAACGGAGGCGTACTGAACATCACCACCAAGAATCCCGGTAAAATAAAGGCTAAGCTCTCGCCCGAATTCCGTGCGGTGATGCCACTCGGCTATCAGAAGCGGAAACAATATTACATGCCGGCATATACTCCTGAGGGTACCATCGAAGAGCAGAACGGCGCTACTGTCGCATGGATTCCCGTGGCCGATCTGTCAGGCGAGCTTGTTCTGCCGATTCCATCGGGAAAGGGAGCCTCCGACATCGCAGTGACAATCGAAGGCATTTCGCCCGAAGGAAAGACTGTAGATTACAGAAAATAACATGTAGCCCAATCTCCGGAAAAAACAAAACCATCCACCCAATAACTACACTTCGTATGAAAAAGATAATAACCTCGATAATGACTACAATCGTGGCGGCGGGAGCCTCCATTACAATGCATGCCGCCCTACACCCCGACAGCATCTCGGCAAGAATGGAGCGCCAGTTGCTCGAATATCCGCAGGAGGCGATACACATCACCACCGACCAGGGTGTGTATCTGGCCGGCGACACCATATGGATGCGCCCGTTTGTGGTCGATGCCGCCACTCACCGCCAGGCCGATGCAAGCCGCTACGTATATGTAGAGTTTTCCACTCCGACAGGCGAACTGGTAAAGCGCGTTAAACTGCTCAAACACGAAGGCCGGTTTACCGGCTATATCCCCCTGCCGATAGAACTGCCCGAGGGGACATACACCCTGAGCGCCTACACCACATTCATGCGCAATATCGGACAGGAGTACTTCTTCCGAAAGGGAGTAAAAGTGCTCAGCCCCTACGCTCTGAGAGAGGGTTTCGACATCAAGAGCCTGGTCAACAACCGCATGACCGTAGAGCGCAAAAGCACCGTCAACCCCATGAAGATAAAAGCCGGCGAAGAGGAACGCATCATCAAGAAAAGTGAGCCTACAGTCGAATTCCAGCTCTCGAAAAATGAGCGCAAGGCGGGCACCATACTTGTAAGCAACGGCAACTACGCCCGCTATATCAAGCTACCCTCAGCCGACACGACAATCTCTGTCACACTCCATCCCGAGGGCGGATACCTCATCCCCGGCATACCATGCAAGGTAGGTGTGAAAGCCATCGGCACCGACGGCCTCGGGCGCGACATCGCCGGCGAGGTAGTCGACAGCCACGGCAAATCGATATGCGGGTTCAACACACTTCATGCCGGAATGGGGACATTTACCATCACTCCCGAAACAGGCGAAAAATACACCCTGAAAGTCGGCACCGACAGCTACGCGCTGCCCGAGGCCGACAGCCGTGCGGCTGTAATCCATGTGGCCGGTAGCGAAAACACCCACTCCGCAATCACGGCAAGCGCCGTGGGCAATGTGCCTGCCGGGGCTATGCTCGTGGTGCATACACGCGGCATTCTCAAAGGCGTATCGCCTATCGCCGCCGGCACCCCGGTGCGAATACCGCGCGAACGCCTCGGCGAAGGTATAAGCCAGTTGCTGCTGATTGACGCCGACGGCAACCCTCTGAGCGAGCGCCTCGTATGGACCGCTCCCGAGGAATAGACAAAATATGATTGAGTACCCCCGCGGCCCGTGTTTTCCGACAGTTGGAAAACACGGGCCGCGTGTCATATCGGCATACCCCGACCGCCACGGAGAGTGCGTTTAAAAGTTGTTAAATACAGTAGAGGAATGCTAACCAATTGAGGCAATGAAAGGTTATAGTATCAATACGCCACAGGCTATCCGGGACTTTACCGCGACCATGCTACCCGCAATGCCTGAGCGTAAACCTTACTTTGAGCTTGTTTAATAACTTCTCTACCACATGTATCTGTTATTTCGCAAACCTGCCGGATATCTGCGCCACACCCTCCTTGCCGCATTCCTTGCACTCTATGCCGCGGCGGCCTATGCCGGAGGAAACAATACCGGAGAGGCGGCGCTTACCGACTCCGTGCCGTCACACTGGACCTACGACGAGCACTTCAACCAGTCGATACCTACCGACGACAACTGGTGGCATCAGCTCGGCGACCCTCTGCTCGATTCGCTGATAGCCCGCGGCATCGAAAACAACCCCAACGTGGTAATCGCCGGTAAGCGCATAGTCATGGCCAAGGAGGCTCTCAACGCCGCACGGGCCGGATATTATCCGTCGCTCGGACTACAGGGCGGCTGGACGAAAGCACGCTCGTCGGGCGCTCTGGGCAACGTGTCCATGCCTGCCACCACAACCGACTACTTCTCGCTCGGACTCAACATGAGCTGGGAAATCGATGTGTTCGGCAAAATCTCGGCCAAGGCATCGCAACAGAAAGCGCTCTACAACGCCACCCGTGCCGAATATGCGGCCACTATGGTGACACTCTGTGCCAACATAGCCAAAGCCTACGTGAATCTGCGTGTCTGGCAGGCCGAGTGGCAGGTGGCCGTGGAGCATATCGCATCGCAGGAGAAGATAGTCAAGATAACCGAAGCACGCCATGAAGCCGGGCTCGCATCGATGCTCGATGTGACACAGGCCCGAATCGTGTACTATTCCACACAGGCGTCAATGCCCACTCTGCGCTCCTCGATACGCACCACCATCAACTCCATAGCCCTGCTGCTCGGAGTATATCCGCGCGACATCAACGACCTGCTTGAGCCTACGAGTCCCCTACCCGACCACCGCCAGATTGTGCCGGTAGGCGTACCCGCCGAACTGCTGCGCCGGCGTCCCGACATCGTGGAGGCGGAGTATGAGCTGGCATCGTATGCCGCAGCACTCGGCATAGCCAAACGCGACTTCCTGCCGACACTCTCGCTCAATGGGTCGATAGGCACAGGCGCTCACAGCGCCGGCGACCTCTTCTCGCGCAACAGCCTCACCTACTCGATAGAGCCCACCCTTACATGGACAATTTTCGACGGCATGTCGAGACGCGCGAATATGGCGAGCGCACGCCAACAGATGGAAATCGGCATCGAGAGCTACAATAACACCGTAATGACGGCAGTGGAGGAAGTCGACAACGCCATCACCACATATGCCGGCACTCTGCGCAACCTTGACATACTCGATGACGTGGTGACGCAGAGCCGCAAATCGCTCGACCTGTCGCTCGACCTGTACAAGCGCGGTCTGTCGCCGTTCAACAACGTTGTGACGGCACAGATGAACCTTCTCGAATATCAGAACTCGGTAGTGACAGCAAGTGGAAACGCCCTCACTGCCCTCATCACACTCTATGAGGCCCTCGGAGGCGGATGGGATGCCGCCGACATGTAAAACGCCTAAATTCCTAAACGATTATGAAAAAGATATACCATATGACAGCCCTGCTTACATGCACGGCACTGACCATACTCCCCTCATGCCACAATGATAAAAGCTCCGACCACTCCGACGGGGTACTCGCCGTAGATGTCGCACGTCCAGTCACCGACTCGGTGATGCTATACCGCACCTATCCCGGAACCGCCGGCGCCAGAGCCTCGGCCGATATCGTGGCACGCGTAAACGGCACGCTGCTGACCCGCGACTACACAAGTGGCTCACTTGTCGACAAAGGGACAGTGCTCTTCACAATCGAGCCCACCCAGTACAACGACGCCGTGATGCAGAGCCGCGCATCGCTTGAAACCGCCCGAAGCGAATACACCTACGCCTCCAACCAGGCTGCGGCTATGAAAAAAGCCCTCGAAAGCGACGCCGTCAGCAAACTCGACGTAATCCAGGCCGAAAGCAATATGGAACAGTCGGCGGCAGCAATAAAGGAGGCGGAGGCACAGCTCAATCTGGCACTCACCAACCTTGGCTACTGCACGATACGAGCACCTTTCAAAGGGCACATCACCTCGTCGACCGTCGACCCCGGCGCCTACATATCCGGAGGCGGATCGCCATTCACTCTCGCCACGATATACGATGACGCCGAGGTAGTGGTGACATTCTCAATCTCCGAACCGCAGTACCAGCAGATGCTCGGAATAAGAGGCACCCCGCAGGAAGAGATATTCCGAAAAGTGCCCCTGTCGTTTGACAATGAACTCGCACACAAATACACAGGCGACCTCTACTACACCTCGCCGATTATTGACAAAAGTACCGGTACAATCACCCTGAAATGTATCGTCGACAACCCCTACGGCGAACTTCGAGACGGAATGTATGTGACAGTCCACATGCCATTCGGCGCCTCGTCCCATGCCCTGCTGGTCAAAGACAGTTCGATAGGCACCGACCAGCTCGGCAAATACCTGTATGTGGTCAACGACAGCAACCGCATAGTCTACACCCCCATAGAGACAGGCGACATATACCGCGACTCACTGCGCATAGTCACCAAAGGAATTGGCCCCGAGAGCCGTTATGTCACCTCAGCCATGCTCAAGGTACGCGACGGCATGGAGGTAAAACCGGTCGAGGCAAGATAGCATATCCGACACTCTCATGCCCTAAAACAATAAGAGCTTGTTTAATAATAAATGTTGCCGCCAGGGCCGTATAGCTTGAGTCGATTTTCGACATGTGACGAAGGAGTGTACTTTATGTACATGACTGAGGAACAGGGCGAAAAGCGGCCAAGATATACGAGACAAAAGGTAGCTTTATAACCATTCAATCTCTTGCCTGCTTTAAAGCAAATGTAAAAATATATTAACAATATGGAACAAATTACCTCCAGTCGGTCATTCGCCGGCATATTTCCGCCTGTTCTTCGGTCGTTATGGAACCCCATAACTCCCTCATCACAAGCGAAAATCTGCTCGCTGACTGACCGCCCTGACGGTAACATTTATTATTAAACAAGCTCTAAGCCCATGTTCTCAAAATTCTTTATAGACAGGCCTATATTCGCCACAGTGCTCGCCATACTCATGGTGATAGCGGGACTGCTGACAATAAACTCACTGCCCGTCGCGCAGTTTCCCGACATCACTCCACCGACCGTAAGCGTATCGGCCTCATATCCCGGAGCCGATGCTGAAACTGTGGCCCGTACCGTAGGCGTCCCCATCGAACAGCAAATCAACGGAGTGGAGGATATGCTCTATATGAGTTCCAACTCAGGAAGCGACGGAAGCTATGGCCTTACCATCACATTCAAGCAGGGCACCGACATCGACCAGGCTGCAATCAACGTGCAGAACCGACTGAACCAGGCTACACCACAACTGCCGGAGGCTGTGACGCAACAGGGGGTCACTGTCAACAAGGAATCGACCAACATCGTGCTGTTCTGCTCGCTCGAGGGTGACAGCACCGGGCGCTACAATGCCCTATATCTCACCAACTACGCCAACATCAATCTCGTCAACGCTCTGTCGCGCGTAGAAGGTGTAGGCGGAGTCGAGGCATTCGGCGGAGGCAGCTACAGTATGCGCGTATGGCTCGACCCGGAGAAGATGCGATTCTACAACCTGACACCCCAGGATGTCACCGCCGCCATACAGTCGCAGAACATGGAAGTGTCGGCCGGCTCGGTAGGCGCATCTCCTGCACCGACCGACGAGGCGTTCCAGTTCACACTCGTCAGCAAAGGCAACCTCAACACTGCCCAGGAATTCTCCGATATCATCATACGCAGCGGTGCCGACGGGCTGCTACGGCTCAAGGATGTGGCACGCACCGACCTCGGCAGTATCAGCTACTCGGCCACTACATTTGTGTCGGGGCATGAGGCCGCACTGCTCGGCATCAAGCAGTTGCCGGGTGCCAATGCACTGTCGGTAAGCAAGAACTCGCGCGCCGAGCTCGAACGCCTTGCCCAATACTTCCCCCCGGGTGTGAAATACAATATCGTACTCGACTCGTCAGACTTCGTAACAGCCTCAATCGACGATGTGCTTGTCACCTTCGTAGAGACCACCCTCATCGTCATGATTGTAATCCTGCTATTCCTACAGAACTGGCGTGCGGTAGTCATCCCCATGATTACCATTCCGGTGAGCCTCATCGCCACATTCGCCGTAATGAAAATAATGGGCTTTACCATCAACACCCTCACGCTCTTCGGCCTGGTACTGGCAATCGCCATTGTAGTCGACGACGCCATTGTGGTGGTGGAAGACTGCTCGCGCCTTGTCGATGCCGGAAAACTCTCGCGGCGCCAGGCTGCAGAAAAAGCCATGGAGGAACTTACATGCCCTGTAATCGGCGAAGTGCTCGTGCTCCTGTCGGTATTTATCCCCACTGCCTTTGTGAGCGGCATCACCGGCGAACTCTACAAGCAGTTTGCCCTCACGATAGCCGTATCCACGGCATTCTCAGGATTCAACGCCCTCACGCTCACCCCGGCTCTGTGCGCCCTGTTTCTTACCCCGCGCAAGAAGACAAAATTCTTCATCTACCGATGGTTCGACAAAGGGTATCAGGCGACCGAGAATCTCTACAAGCGCTGTATCCATACATTGCTGAAAAGACCGTGGCTGTCGACATGCGGCTTTATCGCGATAGCCGTATTCGGATTCATTCTGTTTCTCAACCATCCCACAAGCTATGTGCCCCAGGAGGACCAGGGCTATTTCATGAGCTCCATCCAGCTCCCTCAGGGCGCATCGCTTGAGCGCACTCAGAAAGTTGTCAACCGACTTTCCGACATGATACGCAAAGAGATACCCGAGGTCGAGAATGTGATGAGCATAAGCGGATTCTCATTCATGGGCGGAGGTGCGGCAAGCAATATGGGCTCACTGTTCGTAACCCTTACCCCCTGGAAAGAGCGCACCGGCAAAGGACAGGGGGTCGACGCAATCATGGAAAAGGTCGACGCCATAGCCGCACGCATGCAGGAACCGATAGTCTTCTCCGTCAACCCTCCATCAATACCCGGACTCGGCATGTCGGCCGGCCTCGAAATGCAGCTGCTCGACATCAACAACCATGGAGCGGCAGAACTCGCCAAAGCTGTCGCCTCACTGCAGGAGGCAGCCAAGGAAGAGCCTGCAATCGAGCGCGTCACATCGCTGTACCAGGGTGTCGTGCCACAATACCGTCTGAATATCGACCGCGACCGCGTGCAGATGCAGGGTCTCACTATGAGCGATGTGTTCAGTTCACTTAGCGGATACACGGGCGGAAGCTATGTCAACGACTTCACCGAGTTCGGCAGAGTGTTTCAAGTGACAATGATGGGCGACGAAGAGGCCCGCGGCAATATCAGCGACATAATGAAACTGAGTGTGCGCAACTCGTCGGGCGCTATGGTGCCCTTCGCATCGTTCACCACCATCGAACAGACCATGGGCGAACCCTCCGCTTCCCGCTACAACATGTATGGCACAGCGTCGGTGACCGCCACCCTCGCCAAGGGATACAGTTCGCAGGAAGGGATAAAGGCAATGGAACGCCTCGTAAAGAACACACTCGGCAACAACTACAGCTATGCCTGGACCGGCGAGGCATACCAGGAGACACAGTCGGGCACCACAGTGACTGCCGTGTTTATCTTCGCCATCATACTCACCCTGCTGGTGCTTGCGGCCCAGTATGAGAGCTGGACCGACCCGCTTGCCGTGGTGCTGGCGATGCCTGTAGCAGTGCTGGGCTGTGTGTTAGGATGCATCATCATGGATCAGAGCATAAGCATCTACACCCAGATCGGTCTGATACTCGTTCTTGGTCTGTCGGCCAAGAACGCTATTCTGATTGTTGAGTATGCCACCTATTTCCGGCGCGGCGGAGTGCTGATACCCGGTGCGGCCGAGGATGCGGGAGTGATACGTTTCCGTCCGATTATGATGACGGCGATAGCATTCATCCTCGGTGTGATACCTATGATGACCGCCCACGGCGCCGGCGCTGCAAGCCGCGTATCGCTCGGCACGGCGGTAGTGTTCGGCATGCTCATCAACGCCGTGTTCGGCACTCTGTTCGTGCCCGGCTTCTGGGCTGCCCTGCAGGGATTTCAGGAGAAATATCTCGACAAATTGTTTAAGGATGTCGACACCGTGCCCCCCGCCCCGATGGGCGATGACTCGACCCTCGGGGGAGGCGCCTCCGGAGTATGACCTATCGCCACTGATAATATTTCACCCATGCAACCTCCATCTCTACCGGCAGCTGGCGTGCATTGATTTTGCCTACCCAGCTGCCGCCGAGCTGCATATCGATGCGCAGATCCCACTCCTGGTAGAATGGATACTGTCCGTCGACAGCCATGCGCGGGTAGGTCAGCTTATCGACACCGTCGATATGAAAAACGACCTTGTCCTCTGTAATATCCACGCCGTAGACATGAAATTCGGTGACATCGGCAACCGGCGACTGGCGTGAATACAGCGGGTTGTCTCTGTTATTGTCAACATCTATGTAGCCTGAGTGAAGTGTCTGATGTACCGACTTGTCCATATTGAGATGCTCCATTATGTCGATTTCGCCATCGTAAGGCCACCCCTTGTCGGATTGGAAAGGCATCATCCAGATCGCCGGCCACGCACCCTGTGCCTGTGTCATACGGGCACATACCTCGATACGGCCGGGGCCGAACGCTTTCTTTCCGGCGGTGTAGAGGCCGCCGCACAGATAGTCGCGCGGGTCAGCATCCTTGTCGTCATTCACAATTCCATAGAACACTATCGAGCTTCCGCGTTTCTCATAGCAACGGTCGTCGGTGCTCTGATATTTTTTCCAGTCGGGAGTACCCTCTGTGATGCGGCTCCATACACTTTCGTCGACAGTCTCGCCATCAAATTCGTCCTGCCATACCAGCTCCCAACCCGGCTCTTTATTATTGTCGGAGATTACATTTTCATCGTCGCTGCCGCCACAAGCGAGCAACATGAGAGACAACAATGGCATTGACATCATTATTTTCTTTTTCATGGTATAAATGAAGTTTTAAGTTATTAAATTTCGCGCTAAGATAGTGATAAATTTGGAAATTCGCTCAATATTACACGAATTCCTATGAAACAGGTATTGAGTTTGCCTGCTATGCCGGGGAGTCAGCGGGTATGGAAATAGCGAGGCGCCGTGAATTTATGGCGCGGAGAGGCTTTGGTGCGTGGCGTACGGGCTGTATCGATTACAAATTGAAAACCGCAGGAAATCATAAGGTCATGTCCCCACCGCAGCGCAGACACAATCTCTCTCTCGGCAACCGCTCCGGGCATATGCATATCATTATTACCGGAATAATGATAGCCGCCCGGCGCGAAGTAACTGAGCCAAATATGAGGATAATGGAACGGCAGACGGTATCCGGCTTCCAACACGACATTGACGCCTCTGGCCAACCGATATCCTGCGGTCAGCCCGACAGAGACATAATTCGACCTGATATGACGGCATATCTCAAATTTCGGATAAACATAATGGTCATCCATCCGATAGTATATTCCCATTATATCCTCATCCGCTCCCATGCTAAATATCCCGTATCCGGCTCTGGCCTGCAATACCCATTTCCTGTACTGCACCTGATATGAAATACCGACTTCGGCAGCCCCATTGAACAGAGGTCTGCCCATAAGGCATCCATCTGAAGAAGGTGTGACAAGTGGAAGCCCTGTGATATCGGCCCAATAACGGCGAGGCTTATAGGTGGAATACGAAGAGGAAAGATATACACCCCAATGATGCAACGGGTAGTATGCGATTCGGATTGTGAACCAGTTGACGGCATTAGGGCGCGGACCGGCCCAGTCATGGCGGCTGCCATGCGATCCGAGGGCTATGGCCGGACCCGTCAAAATGTCGAACATAAACGGTCTGCGAAACGGGCGCATCCTGTACTCCTTGTTATGGCGTGCCAACATCGACTCCGGCCCTATGGCATCTATCTCGGGGAACGATACGGCAGGGCATGTCGATATAAGCGCGACACTGTCGGGCTTCACCCCGGCAACCGACAAATCGAGAGCCGGTCGGTCAGCAGCCATAGCCGATAAAATGCCTGAAATCCACAGGCACAACATAGCAATCCGTTTTTCCATGCGCTTAGTCCTTTAAAAATCGCAAGTTAGCAATACTACTCCACAAATCAAAATTCCACTACATCGAAAACATGAAAAACATTAAACCGTAAAATTATCATAGCCGTGGTGACATAAATGAAATTCCCGCCGACAGGATTCTCAGTTTGAAAATCCTGTCGGCGGGAATATCATTATATCTATAGGAAAAAGATTATAGTCAGCAGAGGAAACCCGAGCGCAGGGCCGCATCGGTAAGCCATATCCACAGCGGGCAGAATCCGATGAAGAGGATTACCGAGAGGGTAAGTGAGGATGTGCCTGTAGCGACATATGTGTTGTATTCATCGGCAATGATTATACCGGAGAAGGCAGGGGGTAGAGCGGCTGCTACAACCAGCATCTTGAGGTTGAGCGGATCCATATGGAAGAGCAGGCCGAGGATAAGAATCACGGCAGGCATCATTATCATCTTGAATATCGAGCCGAGCACAGCCTGCCAGTTGACAGTAAACTTGATTGCAGCCAGAGTGATGCCGGCGGAGAATACAGCCATCGAGGCATTGGCCTTGGCGATAAGGTCGAACGACGGGCTAAGGTAGGCCGGCCATGGAATGCCGACCACAACCCACACCACAGCCAGTATCGGCGCCCAGGCCACAGGCTGCTCAAGAGCGTGTATCACAGGTTTCCACGCACTTTCATGCTTGGTCGAGCCTGGGTTCTGCTTTTCGAGCGAGGCATTCATCAGCGACAGCCCTACAGGTATTCCAATGGCATTGACCACTATGCCTACGATTGCCACCACGAGCGCTACCGAGGGCGATGTGCCGAAGATAGGCTCCAGCACGGCGAATCCGAGGAATCCTATTGTAGGAGAGCCGCTGATAAGGGCACTGACGGCTGCATCGGCGCCGGTGTTTTTCTTGAACATGCGGAACACGAAGTAAACCGTCATGAAGCAGGCCATGATGCCTACTGTCGAAATCAGAGTGAGCTTGATATCCTTAACAAGGTCCTCGCGGGTTGCCTGCACAATAGATACAAACAGAGCGGCAGGAAGGGCATAGTCAAGCACTACCTTGTTGAATTTCTTGGCATCGTCGCCGGTGAATACACCCTTCTTTCCGGAAAGATATCCGGCGAGCATCACCACTATGATAGGGACGATGGCATATAGAATGACATGAGAAAGATTCATAATTCGCTATTGTTAGGCATTCTGGTAATATGGTTGCAGAGAGGACGGGGCGCCGACAGCCCGGTGCGCCATGGGATTTATGGCGCACTGCGGGCTGAGGTCACACGGTATAGTCTATTAGCGGTGTCGGATTGAGATAACCGATGTGGCCGCTCTCCTTGCCGGCATCGGCGGCGAGCTGCACATCAATCAGACACGGACGCTTTGAGGCGATTGCAGCCTCGAGGGCGGCACGCAGGTCGGCGATATTGTCGACCCTGTAATTGTCGGCACCAAAGGCCTTACCGATAAGATTGTACTGTGCGTCGATATCAAGGGTGGTAGGCGCAGGCGCATCGGCACCCGAAGGGTTGACACCTATGCCGTTGTATATGCCTCCGTTGTTGAACACGAGTACAGTTACAGGGAGTTTATAACGACATATTGTGGCGAAATCCATGCCGGAAAATCCGAATGCGGAATCGCCTTCGACAGCAACCACACTCTTGCCGGTAGCCACGGCGGCTCCAACCGCAGAACCCATGCCCATGCCCATAATCGACCATGAGGCACAGTCGATACGATGGCGCGGGAGCGACATGTCGACAGAGTCGCGTGTGTCGTCGAGAGTATTCGCTCCTTCGTTGACCAGTATCACATCGGGATTGGCCTCAAGCACCGGCTTGACAACCGACAGCGCGCTCCAGTGGTTCATAGGCGAGAGCCTGGCGGCATCGGCCAGACGGGCGGCAAACTTGGCATTCTTGGTCTTTGTGTCGGCCTGCAGCGAAGCGAGCCATGCCGGGTCGGCCGACATAGAGCGCCCTTTCATCTCATCGAGCAACATGTCGAGCGCGAGCCCCATGTCTCCGACTACAGGAGCGGCGACAGGCACATTGCGGTCAATCTCGGAAGGCTCTACCTCAAGTTGAATGAACTTCACATCGGGATTCCACTTGCCGCGGCCGAACGAAAGCATCCAGTTGATACGCGCTCCGACAACGACCACTACATCTGCCTTCTCCATAATCGTTGAGCGGCAACTCAGTGCGCTGAGTTCTCCGGCATCGGGCATCAGTCCCTTTGCCATGGACATGGCCAGATATGGTATACGGTATGTGTCGACAAGGGTCTTTATCTTGTCGTCGACCTGCGCATATGCGGCGCCTTTGCCGAGAAGCAGTGCGGGCCGCTTGGCCGAGGACAGGATATCGGCGGCACGCGCCACGGCCTCCTTGTTGGGAGCCACCGGCGAAGCCACATCTACCGGGCTATAGAACAGTTTCTCCACATCGGCGGCATCCATTATCTCGGCAAGAGCCGGGGTAGTCATATCGATATACACGCCTCCCGGGCGGCCGCTTACAGCTACACGGTAGGCACGTGCCACCGCCCTTGGAATATCCTTGGCATGAGAGCACCGGAAAGCGGCCTTGACAAGCGGGCGCGCGGTATTCAACTGGTCGAGCTGCTCGTATGTGCCCATGTCCATGTCGACCATATCGGGGTCGGATGCACCCGATATCTGTATCATAGGATAGCAGTTGACGGTGGCGTTGGCAGTCGCGGTAAGACCGTTGAGCATGCCGAGCGACGACACGGTGAGGAGCACTCCGGGCTGCTTTGTCAGGTAGCCGTGGGTAGCGGCAGCCATGCCGGCCTGCTGCTCGAAACGGAATCCATAGTAATTTATGCCCACTTTCTGCATCGCATAGGCGGCTTCTGTGACCGGAATGCCGACAAGTCCGTAGACATGCATCAGCCCCAGTCGTCGCAGAGTCTCGGCAAGAATATACATGCCTGTCACCTGCTGAGGAAAATGTGGCGCCGCGTCGGAAGCCGGCGCAGCAGATTTTATTGTATTAACATCAGCCATTGTGTTCAGTATTTTCAAGAGCTGTCCGGCAGAGTAGATTGCCAAACAGCCGATTAGACAAAGAGGTGGCGCCGACAGGGAGTAGTGTCCATGTGCGGGCAAGCCACCTCATAAAACAATCACATTATCATTTCTTCGGCTCTGCGAGCGGAGCGGTAGTGCCGTTCTGAGCAAAAGTCTTTATCTGGTCATCGGTATAGCCAAGTGACTTGAGCACCTCATCGGTATTGCCGCCAAGCGACGGGCACGGGCCATACTGCGGCTGATAGTTGGACATCGTAAACGGACATCCGACAGTGACGAACTCGCCGATATCACCACCCTGATTTATCCTCACGAGGGTATTTCCATCGTAAAGCGATTCATCGGTCATCATCTCCTTAGTCGAGAGCACGGGGCCGACAGGCACACCTGCTGCACCGAGAATCTCGGTCACTTCATACTTTGTCTTATCGGCAGTCCAAGCGGCGATACGCTGATGGACGGCATCCTTGTGACGGTCGCGAGCATCGGCGGTATTGAAGTCGGGATTGGTGAGCCAGTCCTCGAATCCCATAGCCTTGCATGCGGCCTCAAAGTCCTTGGCACCACGCTGAAGGATTACATATACATAATTGTTTCCGTCTATTTCAGAGTCGAGGCCACCGGCAGGCTTACATTTATAGGTCCATCCGAGCACACCGCTACCCTCGATATTGCCGGCACGCGGCACACAATCGCCAAACTTTCCGTCGGGATATTGCGGGAACTGGGTAAGATACCCGATACGGTCGAGTGTAAGCTGGTCGCGCGTCTTGATACGGCAGAGGTTAAGACATGCATTGTGCATCGACTGGTACACATATGTGCCCTCACCTGTCTTCTCGCGCTGGCAAAGAGCGGCGAGCAGACCGATAAGCAGATGCATACCTGTGTTAGAGTCGCCAAGAGCGGCGCCTGACTGTATAGGCATATTGTCGGGACCCGAATACCATCCTGTAGTAGATGCAGCGGCAGCAGTCACCTGGGCAATAGGTTCATATGCTTTCAGATTCTTATATTTCGAGGATACCGGAAATCCCTTTATTGTGCCATAGATACAACGGGGGTTAAGGGCATGCACGGCCTCCCACGAGAATCCGAGCTTATCCATTGCTCCCGGATGAAGATTTTCCACAAATATATCAGCTTCCTTAATAAGCCGGGTAAGGATTTCCTTTCCGTCGGGAGTCTTTGCGTCGAGAGCAAGAGATTTCTTGTCGGAATTCAACTGAAGGAAGTAGTAAGACGGCTCATCGGGAGCGAACTGAAGTTCCTTACGTGTAGCGTCGCCTACTCCCGGACGCTCGATTTTTATTACATCGGCTCCGAGCCATGCCAGCATCTGTGTACATGACGGGCCCGACTGAACCTCGGTGAAATCCACCACCTTGATTCCCTGTAATGGTGCAGTGTTCATAAGTCAGGAATGTTTGATTTTGTTTTAATCTTTCTTTATACTGAATTATAAACATTACCATAAACAAATAGTTACCCGCCGAGGTAACTATTTCATATTTTTTAAATAAATTAATTATAAAATTATCAGATAATTCAACGGACCTCCGGACGGTAATTGTAGCCGTTGCGCAGGGCTTCGAACGCTGAGGGATTGAGGCGCAGTGCGGCGGTGTCGGCAAGCGGATTGTAGGAGGCCGATATCTCATGGGGCGCAGGGTGCTCGGGGACGGGAAAGCCGACAGTCTCCAACGGCGATACGTGGGGCAGGGCGAAAAATCCGCAGATAGCGTCGAGCGCCATTGATGTGGCACGTATTTTGCCCTCTCGTGAATATCCGGCGATATGGGGAGTGGCGATGAATGCACGCTCAAGAAGCGCGGGAGATATGGCCGGCTCGCCTTCCCAACAGTCGATGGCCGCAGCCCTTACTTTGCCGCCATTGATAGCCTCCACAAGCGCGGCATTGTCGACTACCGGCCCTCTGGCACTGTTGATGACCAGCGGCTTGCGCTCAAGAGTGTTGAAAAAAACGGCATCAGCCATATGGTAGGTCGGACAGTAGCCATCGCGGGTAAGCGGAGTATGGAAAGTGATGACATCGGCCTCACGGGCGGCATCGGCAAGAGTGGAGAATCCAGCAGGCCCCTCGGCCATTGCGCGCAACGGGTCGACACGAAGCACTCGCATCCCCAGTCCCTCGCCCCAGCGAGCTACGATGGAGCCGACATTTCCTACACCGACCACGGCCAGAGTCATATTGCTCAACCGGGAGTCGCACCCATCGACATCCGAAACGTCTCCGGCAAGCCCAAAGGCTTTACGGTAGGCCAGAATGGAAGCAAACACATATTGGGCGACCGCGGGAGCATTGCATCCGGGCGCATTGGCCACGGTGATGCCGCGTGCACGGCAGTAGTCGAGATCGATATGGTCGGTGCCGATTGTGGCAGTGGCTATAAACCGGCAACGGGAGCCTTCGAGCAGAGCGGCGTCACATCGGGTGCGTGTACGCGTAATCAACGCGTCGGCATCGCGCATCGTCTCGGTAGTAATGTCCTCTGGAGCGAGATATTCGACATCGGCCATGCCGTCGAGCAAGCCTTGGATAAATGGGATGTTTTTTTCAATTATAAGTTTCATAATGACAGAAAAGCTATCAATCGTGCAGTTATTCGGGATTACCATCACAGAAATTTTCCCATGGGGCTACAAGGACAACGCCCACAGGTAAAGCACGGCATATATACCTATAACACATATGACAGGGATATAGCTGCGCTTACGCCGGTTGATTATGAAAAAGTGGCCCATCTGTATGGCTGTACACACATTGAGCATCGGCAGGTATATGACAAGACGGTTGTAGTCGACCACCATCAGCGCGACCGTGGTAATGGCCAGAACGACAAGGAAACCGTTGTAGGCGCGTGTGCGTGCATTGTAGCTGTAAATCTTCAGCAGATTGAACATTCCGAATCCGATGCCGAGCGCCAGGGATGTGCCGGCATATACCAGTACCTGGGCTATCTTCATGACCTCAAGCACCGAGAATAGGCTTACAAACTCAGGGAGTCTAATCGCCGCTACAGATAGCGCTCCCGTGCCCCACGCAATCCACCATGGTGTGATGATACCCAATACGGCGGCCAGCATCGTGCGCAGTGTGATGCATCTCATCTGGAAGCATCCGACAAACAAGGCTATAAGATAGGCCGCACATGTAATGTCGACCAATGCACCGGCACTTACGATGCAGAAACTCAGGAACACCCGGCGTGTGCGCTCAGAATCCTGAAAGGTGGTATACAGCGGTATGAGAGAAAGGAGAACGACCACAGCTATAAATATGCCGTCGGACATATGCACAAAAAGCGTGGGGAGCGCCGCCTCCATCACCAGAAACAGTCCGGCAAACAGGTAGGATATGGAGCGTAGCACATTGTAGTGCTTGTTGATGTAGATAAGCAGAAGCGCTATAAAAAAGTTGAGCGCCACGGCTACTGCCAGAGACACCGGCGGTATTTTCGAGAACCATTCTGCAAATGAAAACATCAACGGTCCCCATCCGGCCCCGGGCGCCATGGTCGGAGCCTGTATGTACGCGCCACCGGCGGCCGCAACCGACATAAGGGCCATCAGCATGAATCCGTAGCGCGAATGCAAGAAATCGGTGATTCGTTGCTCTCTCATATCTAAATGGAAAAATCCAACAGCCTCGTCATCACAGACAGGAGGCGGACGGTAGTTTTGAACAAACAGAATGAGGCGGCCTTTCAACCGCCTCTTCTATCTTGAGTAATTGTATATTCGATTATTTTTCGAGAGCCATGAGGTCGCGGCCAATGTCGCGGCGGAAGTTGGCATGGTCGAAAGCGATTTCGCCGATTGAGGAGTAGCTGCGAGCGAGCGCGTCGGCAATCGAATCGCCATATGAACTAACTGACAATACGCGTCCGCCGGAGGTAAGGACACGTCCGTCGTCGTCGCGCGAGGTTCCGGCATGGAACACAATGCTGTCGGTCACGCGGTCGAGCCCGGTGATTTCGTACCCCTTGCCATATGAGCCGGGATAGCCTCCTGACACCATCATCACGGTGACGGCAGTGCGAGGGTCGTGGCGCAGTTCAAGATTGCCGAGATTACCTTCGGCAGCAGCCTTCATAAGCTCAACCAAGTCGGCATCGACGCGCAGCATCACAGCCTCGGTTTCGGGGTCGCCCATGCGCACGTTGTATTCGATAACCATCGGTTCGCCGGCCACGTTAATCAGTCCGAGGAATATGAATCCACGATATACGATACCTTCCTCGGCGAGGCCCTTTACAGTAGGCTCGATGATGCGCTCTGTAACCTTGCGCATGAACTCGTCGTCGGCGAAGGGAACGGGGCTGACGGCGCCCATGCCGCCGGTGTTGAGACCGGTGTCGCCCTCGCCGATGCGCTTGTAGTCTTTAGCAACGGGGAGCACGCGGTAGCCACCGTTGCCGTCGGTGAGGACGAATACGGAGCACTCTATGCCGGAGAGGAATTCCTCGATAACCACAGTCGCACTCGAAGAGCCGAACATGCCGCCGAGCATCTCCTTAAGCGATGCTTTGGCCTCATCGATATTGTCGATTATGAGCACGCCTTTGCCTGCGGCGAGTCCGTCGGCCTTGAGCACGTATGGTGCCTGAAGAGTTTCGAGAAAGGCATATCCGTCCTCGAGAGTATCGGCGGTGAAACTGCGATAGCGTGCGGTAGGTATGGAGTGGCGCATCATGAATGCCTTGGCGAAGTCCTTGCTCCCCTCCAGGGCGGCTCCGGCCTGCGACGGGCCTACAACAAGCACACTCTGGTCATCCTTGAAATAGTTCCAGATGCCTTTTACGAGCGGGTCCTCGTTGCCTACGACAATCATGTCGACGGCATTTTCCTTGACAAAAGCGGCTATTGCAGGGAAATCTACCGGCGATATGGCCACATTTGTACCGTAAGCGCCGGTGCCTCCGTTGCCCGGGGCAATATAAAGATTCTCTACGACAGGGCTCTGACTGATTTTCCAGGCGAGGGCCGATTCGCGGCCACCCGATCCAAGCAGGAGTATGTTCATTGGGGTTATGCTTTGTGGTTGTAATGTCGATAAAAATTGGAGCATTTAAAATCAATCCTCCGACGCCGGTGCGGCCGAGGAGTCGGTATCATTTCCCTTAACGCGTCGCCATCCGCGGCGTGCAAGCGGCTGCGGCTGCGGCTGCGAGTCGCGGTTCATAATCTTGTCGAGCAGGGCCTGGTTGCGGCGTTTTGCAAGCGGATTTTCCGACTCTACGGCGGGAGCATCATCGCGGCGCGCCATCGGCTTACCGTCGCTTTTGCGTGCGAAAGGCTTGCTGTCATCGCGACGTGCGAAAGGTTTCCCTCCAAACGACGGCTTGCGGCCGAATCCGTCAGGGCGCTCTTCACCGTCGTAGCGTTTTTTGCGTCCGAGCGGTTTGGCGCGGTATTTCTCTTCAAGCGCATTGGGCTTGCGCTGCGGGCGGTCGGCGCCTTTGCGGAATCGAGGATTGTCGCCGTCGCGTCCGCCGAATCCTTTCTTGCGGGCATCGCGACGCCACTCATCGTCGGTCTTGCGGCGATCGGCCTTGCCGCGCTGAGGGGCGGTATCCTTGTTGAGTCGGTTGCCCTCGCTTCTGAAACTCTTGTAATCGCCCTCGAATATCTCGTATTCGCGCAGTTCGCATTCCAGAGAGCCGTTGTAGAGGCTGATTTTGTGTGAGGGGGCGAGACCGATATGCCGCATGTGTTCATCCTGATAGCCGATAATCCAGGCATGATAGCCTTTGAACACATTTTTGAGGCGGTTGCCGATGGTGGAATACAGCGATGCCATGTCGTCGACCGATATGCGCTCGCCATAAGGGGGATTGGACACGAGTATGCCTGCGGCGGGAGCCTCTTCCCACTTTGCTATCGGCTTGATCTGTATGTCGACCCAGCGGCCTACTCCTGCCTGCTTGATGTTTTTCTCGGCAATCGCAATCGCTTTGGGCGATATGTCGGCTCCGATAATAGGATATTCAGGGGTGCGCTCGGATGAATCGTCATTGTAGAGACGCTCGAACAGCTCCTCATCGAAGTCGGGCCACTGCTCGAAAGCAAAGTTGCGACGATATACGCCGGGATTGATATTGGCGGCAATCATGGCGGCCTCGATAAGGAATGTGCCCGAGCCACACATGGGGTCGACGAGCGGGCACTGTCCGTCGTAGCCGGCCTTTAGCAGGATGCCTGCGGCAAGCACCTCGTTGATGGGAGCTTCGGTCTGGGCCACACGGTAGCCGCGCTTGTGGAGTGATTCGCCCGAAGAGTCGAGCGACATGGTGACACGGTTGCCGTCGATATGGACGTTGATCATCACGTCGGCATCCTGGAGGCGCACGCCGGGGCGCTTGCCCTCGCCGAGACGGTCCTGGAAGTAGTCGACGATAGCGTCCTTGACGCGATATGTCACATAGCGCGAGTGGGTGAATGTATCGGAATTTACCACCGGGTCGATGGAGAAAGTCTTGTCGACCGAGAGCAGCGAGCTCCAGTCCATCTCCTTGACCATATCATAAAGTGTGTCGGGGTCGGACGCCGTAAACTTGCATATTGGCTTCAGTATTCTCAAGGCTGTGCGGCAGCAGAGATTAGCCTTGTATAGCATCTCGTTGTCGCCCGTAAACGATACCATGCGCCTTCCGGGGGTCACATTTTCGGCACCGAGTCGTGTAAGTTCGCCGGCAAGCACATCTTCCAGTCCCTGGAAGGTCTTGGCTACCATTTCAAAATTTTCCGATTTCATCACTGCTTTATTCTAAGTATATTGTCGGCCTTCGCCTGTATGAGTCGTTCGCCGGGCGCCACATCATTGGTCACCCATATATTACCGCCGATTATGGCGTTGTCGCCCACAGTAATGCGCCCGAGTATGGATGCATTGCTGTAGATTATCACATTGTTTCCGATTATTGGATGGCGGGGTATTCCCTTGATAGGATTTCCCGATTCGTCGAGGTCGAAACTTTTTGCACCGAGTGTCACCCCCTGGTATATTTTCACGTGGTGTCCGAGTATCGCAGTAGCTCCGATTACCACACCGGTGCCATGGTCGATGGTGAACGATTCGCCGATTGTGGCCGCGGGGTGTATGTCGATACCGGTCTCACTGTGGGCGCGCTCGCTGATCATGCGAGGTATGATAGGCACGCCGAGCTTCACAAGCTCGTGGGCGATACGGTAGTTGGCTATGGCCTTGATGCCGGGATAGCAGTATATCACTTCCTGTACGGAATCGGCGGCAGGGTCGCCATGGTATGTAGCCTCGACATCGGTGTTGAGTACCCGGCGCAGCTCGGGAAGGGTCTCTATGAACGAAAGAGCTTTTTCAGCGGCCAGGCGCTGTATGGCGTCGTACTGCGGCATGGAGTCGGTGCATGTGCTCATTGATATGCCGGCATGTATCTGCTCTACAAGGAGATGATACAGTTTTTCCATCCAGAGGCCTGTAAAGTAAAGCACGTTCTCGCGGGTGACATCGCTGTCGCCAAAGAATCCGGGGAACACCAACGCACGCGAGAGCGTGACAATGTCGCGCACCGCCTCCTGCGACGGCAACGGCTCCCCTCGCCATTGCGAAGGGCAGATGTTGGTGAGGTTGTCGCCGTCGCTCAGACGCGCAACCGTTTGGCGAAGCACTGCTTCGGCTCTCTGGTTCAGTTCTATCATAGTGCTTTTTGCGGGGAGACGCTCTGCCTGATTATGCGGCGCCCCACTCTTTCACCCACAAAGTTAGCGTTTTTCCGACAATATCGCACAGAATTCCCGATGAAATTAACAGGCATATTTTATACATTTATCATAATATATCTACACATTTCATTTATTCAATTTATAAGGCTAACAATTAATGCTCTTTTTCTGTGTGATTATATGCGGTTCTCCCATCATTCCATGTATCAATTTAAAATCCCCATTAAAATATGGTTGACGAGACATGTCAATATTCAATGTTGCACCATAGTCAACCTCTTTATTTGCTTCAACAACGATTGGCTTAGAAATATTACCAATATATCCAATAACACAGATTAGTTAAAAATAACGAATCTGTGTTATATAAGGCCTACTTATTTTGCACAGCCTATTGACCTGCAACGCAAAAAGTCGTAACTTTGCCGTTGACTGGGAGTAGTCCCATCATGACATTTTGAAAAAAGAGGCGTTATGTCTTCTTCTTGTATGCGAAAAGCGTAGGAAACTTTATTCACATGAGCAAGAGATGGCGTAATAGTCTCCACGCATATGCGTGGGGCTGTTATTCCCACATCTGCTCATCAAGGTATTCCTACCACCTTCGCATTAAGACGTGGCATTACAGTTCCACGCTTCTTAATTTTTATTTGCGCTTATGGTAACTGAGGTGCGTTTAGTTAGAATATGAAAAAGACAATCGCCGGCTTTATCTTAGCTTTGGTTACCATTTGTGCTGCATACGCTCAAAAAGATGTAACCCAGTTTCTCGGAATTCCTATTGATGGCAGTAAATCTGCCATGATTCAAAAATTAAAAGCCAAGGGCTTTAAAGCGAACTCTTACAGAGAAGATGTGTTGGAGGGAGAGTTCAACGGAATGGATGTGAACGTCCATATTGGCACTAATGGAGATAAAGTATGTCGTATAATGGTATGCGATGCAAACCCTGTTGACGAACGCTCCATAAAGATTCGTTTCAATAACCTATGCCGTCAGTTTAAGAAGAGCCCCAAATATATGTCAATGGATGATTATATAATACCTGATGACGAAGATATTTCATACGGCATAACAGTAAATAACAAGCGTTATGAAGCCATTTTCTATCAACACCCCGTTGAATTATCAGACACGACGCTCATACTGGAAAAAATAATACCTATCTTAACGGAAAAATATACTCCCGAGCAACTTGCCAATCCAACAGAGGAGATAAAAAGTGAGATGATGAAAAAGGCTCTTGAATATATGATAGAGTTATACACTAATAAGACTGTATGGTTTATGATTTCTGACCTTTACGGTAAATACTACATAACCATGTTCTATGATAACGAATACAACCGAGCAAATGGAGAAGATTTATAAAATCATCGGCATGTGCCTGTTTTCCTTATTGGTAGCATGTATATTGGGGGGATGCGCTTCAATGCGTCCTCCCGTTATCCATACTTTTGATGATTCTATCAATAATTACCGATATTTCTACATATCACCGACAGGAGATTATACTTCAAATTCGGGAGTGTACGGTAATAAATATGGCGTTTATGGAGGTCCTACAAAATCCATCAATCCTGCATCTCTAATATCTGGAATTCTTTTTAATAATGGGTTTATACAAGTCAATGAGGTAAATCCCAATAATGCAAAAGAAACAATGATTGTGAACTTTGGAGAAACCGGCAGAAGAAATGTTAATCTGGGATATTCAATTGAGGTCACAATTCAGTTCATATCAGCATATACACAACGCCCAATTTGTACTTGTACAGCAGAAGGGCAAGGAGAAACGGAAGCTGACGATGTTAGGGAAGCAATCCAAAGAGCCCTTAAACCATTGTTCAATTAAGAGCTTGTTTAATAATAAATGTTGCCGCCAGGGTTGTATAGCTTGAGCCGATTTTCGACATGTGACGAAGGAGTATACTTTATGTACATAACTGAGGGACAGCGCGAAAAACAGCCAAGATATACGAGACAAAAGGTAACTTTATAATCTATACAATCTCTTGGCTGCTTCTAAGATTAATGCAAAATATATCAACGATATGAAACAAATTACCTCCTGTCGGTCATTCGCCGGCATATTTCCGCTTGCCGACTAACCGCCCTGACGGTAACATTTATTATTAAACAAGCTCTAAACAAAGAGGGTGTTTCATAACAACTGTTAAGATAGTCCATCAAAAAAATGCCTCTGCTAAAGGAGAGGACATTTCTAAATTGTTTATTTGTTGACAATTATAAGAAAGGATTTAGAAATGTACACCTCTGATTTAACAGAAGCACAGAAAGCTTTCATAAAAGAAACAATTGCAATGGATAATTGGACGAGCAAATATGATTTTTTCCTTGTCTTTGATGCCATTCTATATGTGGACAAGACCGGCTGTCAATGGCGTAATCTACCTCATGACTTTCCGGCATGGCAGACCGTATATTACTATTTCCGTGCATGGAGTGCCATCGGCGAGTTCAAGAATCTGCTTGACAGCCTTGTCGCAGAAGTGCGATTTCAGGAAGGTCAGACACCGGAACCAAGTGTTGCGGTTGTAGATGCTCAAAGTGTGCTGGCTGCCTCATATCCCTCACCGAAAGGTTTTGACGGCAACAAGAAAGTCAAGGGAATAAAACGGCAGATTGCAGTTGACGAGAATGGGCATCTGCTTGATGTAAAGACAACTACCGCTAACATACATGACTCCAAAGTCGGTTTGATGCTTCTGGCTTTACTTGCCGCCTCGCACCCGGTCATCAAGAAGATTCTTGCAGACAGAGGCTATCGCGGAGATTTGATTGAACTTGTGAGAAATACCTTTGGCATGAACGTGGAAATCACTTTGTCGGGTTCTTCTGACGGGAAGTTTATCCCGGCAAAGGGCAGATGGGTTGCGGAGCGCTCTATCTCATGGCTTGACAACTTCCGACGTTTATGCAGAAATTATGAGGATACATTGGAGGTCGCACGACAGATGGTCATCATAGCAGGTGTGGCAATGCTCTTGAACAGGCTTACAGCAAATTAACAATCGTTATGAAACACCCTCAAAAGCAATTATAGGATAATCTCTTCCGCTTATTGGCTCTTAAAAAATCAAGATATTTTTCCGGTTGTCAATTCATTCTTAAGAAACGAATAGACATATTGCGCGCTTTGGAAATAAAGGCCGGCAGCGGGATTAATAAGTCTGGAATAGGTTTCGGAATTATATAATGTATCCAATGACTCCGAGACAGTCATCCCAAAATCAATTGACAGCAATTCAGCCAAATCAGCAATCAGAGCCTCAATCATGTATTTAATATCACCATCTGTCATATTTTTGTAAGATATTTAACAGCAGCCTCAGTGCCAAAATAATACTGATATGTAATCCCTTTCATATATTTTAGACGATTAAGAAACTCTGTCTTGTCAATACTACCATCCTTGAGTTTACGAATTTGCAGACCTATCTTATCATCGGCAATCGGTCCATATACTATATCATATTGTTCAACCGGCTTACCTTCGCGATTGGAAAACACAAAGTCGGCCCAATCCTCTGAATAATCCTGAAATATCCGGATATTCAGAATCGAAGCATTCATTATTTCTTCGTTAAACCTAAATCCGGTAACCACCGGCTCACCGCCTAACTGCATTGACTTAAACACCGCCATCTTCTGAGCCTGAATTTCATCCTCAGACAAATAAAATCCTCGGCCGAAATCCTTATTAGGTTTGGATTTATTGAGATCTATCTGCTTGATAGAAATATTTGACCCATGATAGAGTATCATAATTCACCTCCCGATCTGCGGCAATAAGCAGCAACGCTTTCGATGGCTTCATTGAAATCCAAAGTATGGATGATACCGTAATTTTTTTCAATAAAGTCAACACCTTTATGAAATTTGATATAATTGTATGCCTGCTTATCTGACAGACCAAACCTCTTGGCAAACTCATTTACCAAAGCTATGATGTACTCGAATCTGTCGCGGATATTATATTTCATTTCGTCATATCGAATTTATCCAAAGTTACCAAATTATTTCAAAATGGCAAAGTTTAGGATGCTACTCTTCTGAAATTCCGCTACATCCGTGATTTTTGTCACATAAAGCGCAATGTGGCGGATGAGGGAGTGACGGAGAAAGTGGCGGGAGCGCCGGAGAGTAGCGGGATGTTGTGGTCGACGTGTCCTACTGGGAAGTTGAAGGCCACGGGGCATGTGACGCCTGAGAGGGCTGCGTCGAGCATAGTGTACATATCGGGGAAATTGCGGTCGGGACGGTAATCGGTAAACTGACCGATGACTATGCCTGCCACGCGGTCGAGGAAGCCCATGAGGCGCAGCTGCCATAGGATGCGCTCTACCTTATATATAGGCTCGGCGATATCCTCAATAAAAAGGATTGTGCTCTCGGGGTCGGCAAATGGTGAGACAGGGGTGGCGATAAGGTCGGCAATAACGGCTAGATTACCACCGCGCAGACGTCCGGAGGCTTCTCCGAATCGGTTGCACGGATGCGGCTCCACCTCATAGACAGGCCGAGAGCCTTCAAGTATGGAGAAAAGGCGACGGTTGTCGGCATCGTCGGCCTCACGCAGGGCGAGGGCCTTGCACATCGAAGCGTGGACGCTGACAATACCCCTCGAGTTGAGCATTGCATGAATGGCAGATATGTCGCTGAAGCCTACAAGCCAACGCGGGTCGGCGAGCCATTCGGCTATCGGAAACTCCGGCAAAAGATGCACTGCGCCGTAGCCACCGCGCGAACATAGTACGGCTCGCACTTCCGGGTCGGCCAGTGCCGCGCGGAAATCGGCAAGGCGCTCCAGTGGAGTACCACTATAAGAACCAGTGGAACCGAGCGTATGCGGCTCGACTACCGGCACATACCCGCGGGAGGAGAGCCGACGGCACGCGCCGTCGACATAATCGGGGTTGATGATACCGGCGGGGGATAGGATGGCGACCTTGTCGCCGGGCGCAATCGGGCGCGGGAATATTGTATCCATACGTCGGAGATGATGTCAGGCAGTGGCAATCTTTATGCCGGTGGCTTCGGCAATACGGGCAGCGATGGCATCAAGCTCGGGGCGCTCCACCTTACAGAGGTCGGCCTCGGGAGTGGCGCGGTCAATCGAATAGAGCATCACCTCGCGCGGACGTATGCACCGGTATGCCTCGATGAGTGCGTCAATCTCCTCGGGGGTAGTGTTGTCGATATGGTGCCCGTCGTGGTTGCCTCGCAGGAGCATTGTCTGGATGATACACCTGTCGCCCATCGCGGCAAGTTGCGGGATAAGCGTCTCACAGGAGAATGACGGCGAGTTGGGCTGATCGATAAGCCGCATTGTCGGGGTAAGGGCCGAATCGAGCTTGAGTATGCAGTTGTCGGCCATAAGCAGTCCGCGCCTTACATCCTCGCGGTCAAGCCGGGTGGAGTTGCATAGCACCGACACCTTGGCGTCGGGAAAGAAACGGTCGCGCGCGGCCACCGTATCGGCTATAATCCCCTCGAAGTCGGGATGCAGAGTCGGCTCGCCGTTGCCAGAGAATGTAATCACATCGAGCGACTGTCCGCGCGAACTCATTTCGGCAAGGCGGGCCTCAAGGTCGTGTTTTACGTCGGCGCGCGAGGGCAGTCCGGTGGTGCCGGGCCCCTGGGCATTCCATCCGGCCTCGCAGTATACACAGTCGAACGAGCATATCTTGCCGTCATTTGGCGAGAGGTTCACTCCGAGCGATGTGCCGAGGCGGCGCGAATGTATCGGGCCGAATATTGTTGAGTGGAATAGTACGCGTTGCATATTTTCGCTATAGAGAGTTTACGCAAAGGTAGGAAGTATGCGGCGCAAATGCAAGAGATTGTTTCAGAAGCTGTACTGACAGGTGAGCCCTACGCGGTTGACCCAACGTCGGTCGCCGCTGACATCCTTGCGCGCACCGAAATTGTACTCGGCACCCAGGAGCAGGCGCGACGTTGGATTCCAGAATATATTGGCAGCGCCATATAGGCCGTATTTGTACATGCCGTCGTCCTTTATATCGCCGGGGAACAGGCGTACCTCGCTAAACATCACGGTAGAATATAGGTCAGGGCGGAAATTATACTGGAGCGCGGCATACCATGCAATTGATTTGGCGGTATGCATGGCTCCGGGATTCCACACCGATGGGAGCATGTCGAGGCCGCGGCTGTCGCACTGCAGGTCGTTGTTGAGCGACGCGATGCCCTTGCCGGCATTTATACCACCATATAACACGGTGGAAGGGAGCGGATTGGCTACTGTGCTGAGATGAGCGCCCCACCCTATCACATGATGATTCGCGGCAGTGATCTCGTCGCGGTACTCAAGCCCGCGGATTATTCCCGACAGTCTTACGTGGTAGAGTCCGTCGGCCCACTGATACTGTCCGAATGCTGCAAAGTCGGGCATGTAGGAGTTGCACGCGGTGGCTATGCCCGGATATGTGGGCACCTGGGCGTCGGGCGCCTCCACAGATGCCGCGATGCTCCAATGATTGCCCTTGAAGGTATGCATGTATCGGAGAAGGAATGTCGTTTCGGAAACCTCGGCATTGGGGCCCTGAGGGTCGACTGTGTTGGGGCATGCGGCAGGGTCGGCAAAGGTGGTCGACGCATAGCCGAGAGTCCAGTCGCCGACACTTGCATATGCCTTGCTGAGTTTGAATCCGTATCCGTTCATTCCGCTGCCTGTAAATTTAGCCTGTATATACAGCTGATACCACCCGAAGCGGTCGGATTTTCCAAACAGGCGCAGGAACAGTTGCGACTCGCTCACCGAAGCGCCTATGCGATGGCGCTGTGTGTTGTCGCGCGACATCGGTATCTCAAACGGGATGAAACCATTGTCGTCGACAGTGCCGTTCCAGTCGTAGTAGGCCGTGGCATTGAACTTGCCGCCGATACCGAGCGCCAGTTTTGAGTCACGGCTCATAAACATGAAATATGGTGCAAGCGGGTCGTGGGCGTGGCGAAACTGGTCGAAATAGAATTTGCTTATCATCTCTTCCGACGAGCCGGACTCGGCAGTTCCGTCGCCGAAATATATTATTTTATGGCCGTTGTCGGCAGTAGACTTCGGTGCGGGCTGTTCGGCATTAATCTGTGCGAACGAGGATAATGAGGCGGCACACATGCCTACCAAAAGCAAATGACGTAACATAATAAAGACGGTAGAATGTTGTTATATATTGTTAACAACAATCTACCGTCGGAATGTGTTGGCGGAGTACTCAGTTTTTTAGAGCTTGTTTATTCCATTGCCGCTGCGATGGATGCGGCCATAGAAGCCATCTCTTCGGGCTGCATCGAAAGATGCTCGCCAAAGAAGTTCATGTCGGCCTCGCGGTTGATGGGCACAAGATGGATATGGGCGTGGGGAACTTCCAGTCCCATCACAGCCACTCCCACGCGCTTGCAGGGGACAGCCTTCTTTATGGCTCCGGCTACCTTCTTGGCAAATAGCTGAAGAGCGGCGTACTCCTCGTCGGAGAGGTCAAATATGTAATCGACCTCACGCTTGGGAATCACCAGTGTATGACCGGCCGCTACCGGACTGATATCAAGAAAGGCATAGTGGCGGTCGTCCTCGGCCACCTTGTAGCTCGGTATCTCGCCGGCTACTATTCTTGAGAATATGCTTGCCATAATCGTGGACTGCAGTTTATCAGAATGAAATCTCGACAATCTCGAATTTAGCTGTTCCGGCGGGTATCTTTATCTCGACTACCTCGCCGAGTTTATGTCCGAGCAGACCCTGTGCTACCGGAGTAGACTGTGCGAGTTTCTTCTCGCGGAGGTTGGCCTCGGAGTCGGCAACGATGGTATACTCCATTGTCATGCCATTGGCCACATTGCGAATCTTGACCTTGTTGAGCACCTGCACTTCCTCGGTGTTGAGTTTTGACTCATCGAGTATGCGGGCATTGGCCACGAGGTCCTTTAGCTGGGAAATCTTCATTTCGAGCATTCCCTGGGCCTCCTTGGCGGCATCGTACTCCGAATTCTCGGAAAGGTCACCCTTGTCGCGGGCCTCAGCGATAGCTCGTGATATTTCAGGACGCTTAACACTTTCAAGGTAAGCGATTTCGTCCATCTTCTTCTTGTACCCTTCGCGGGTCATGTAAGTGATAGCCATTATTGATGTTTTTTTAATTGACAAAAAAATTAAAGGAATCTCGACCTTTCCGGGCGAGACCCTTATACTGAACTTACGCCTGCCGGTTCTTTGACCGTGGCATTTCTGATGTTACGATGCAAAGATAGGGAATAAAATCCAAATTCCGCGAAATGGCAGACATGTTTTATAACACATCACCACGGATTTTGTTTTCACGCACTATATCCGGGCGCTACAAATCGGGATTAGCCGGGGCGTTGGGATTGATAAGAGCCCTTGCAGTTCCGACAGCAATCACTCCCAATGCCTGAGCCACCGACATACCCTTATGCCTTGGCACTTTAAAAGACGGCACATCATAATTCCGGCTGTTGAAAACAGTGATATCCTGAGGATATGTGGTAAGGACGAAATCGACCAGATTGAATCGCACCTTACCAAACATCATAAGTGTCTTCAGCCCTATGTTGCAGTCAAACGATAGTGCGGAGACTGATATCGGCTTGGTGTTTACCACGAGTCCCGGTATCTCAAGGGTGTGGCCGCCAATGGCCACAGGCATTGCCGGCATACGATAGCAGAGCAATTCGACGACACCGCCAAGACCGGCTCCGCGTATAGTATCCGTCCGCCCATTGCCCATAATGAAATCTTTGTTGGCATTGAAGAAAGAGACTCCCAATGAACCGTAGGAGGCATCGCCTGTGTCAATGTTCATTAGTATGGGGTTGTTGAGCACACTCCCGGAGACACTGAGATTCATGCCGTCGCTAAAACTCATATTGGGAGACGCATCGCTTCTCTCCGGCGCGACTGACGGCACGGTTATCTCCTTATTGGTGAAATCGACGGTCAAATCTTTCAATTGCAACATCAACTCACTTCCGAGAATAATGCTGAAGTGATGTGTATGCTGATCAGCCTTGGAGTTACCGGTCTTGAAATCCATAATCACGAACGGCACATCGCTGACGATAATGTTGCCGAGCCTTACCTCACGGGCTATCGCATACCGGCCCTTATGCCTCCCAATTCCGGCAGCCGTGACATATCCGTCAATGGGGATAAGATTGAATTTTCGGGCAAGCGAGTCTGATATGACATTGACTCCGGCTCCGGTGTCAAAAGTAATGTCGGCATCGATTCCATTTATGGAGGTGTTTTCAAGATGCATTAGAACCGAGCCATATTTTTCCTCTCCAACCGGTACAATCCTGAATGGAACACGACCGAGCGGTGCGGCAAACGTAACGCCGTATGGTCTGTAGGCCGACAAGGCAGAGTATTTCGATACTGCCTGCTCCAACGAAGCTGTCCATGTAGAGTCAAGATGCTCACGGGTTGCTTCCAGAATCGATTTGGTCAGTTCGGCGGCCTGTCCGTTATACCCTATCCGGCTTAAATCGGTTGAAAACATAATGGTTGAACTCAACAGATTGTCGAGGCCAAGAGATGAGGAATGTTCTTTGAACAGTTGGTCGAAAGCGGCCACGGAAACGTCAGGTCGGTTGAGGCGGTTGCCGATGAGACATCTTGAAAAGACTTCAAGAAATGGTGATATTGAATCTTTTGGTGCAGACTTATATATTGAATCCAAGGCAAACCAGTCGCCGGCATTCATAGCCCCGGCTATACGCTCGTCATATGATTGAGCCGAAGAGACCAGCGACGAGACCATGAGCATGACAGACAGTAGGACTTTCCGCATAATGATTGGGAGTTTGTTTAAAAGATTTACAAATATATGTAATAATGTTATCTTCAACAAGCCACAGCGATTTTATTACATGGATTTAACACCTGTAAATAAAACAATTATCTAAAACGATGTGTTGTAGTTGCAGAAACCGCGGAATAGCGGCGGGATAAGAAATCCCAATTGTGGTTAATGGCGGATGAAATAGTCGCCGGCCGTCTGTTCCTCTATAGATTTCAAGAAAAAAGATGGAGTCCCTTGTGCAAGGTGCTCCATCTTATTTTTTAGAGTATGATGTGAGAAGCGCTGTCAGAACACACGCTTTGCTGTTGTACCGTCGGACAATCTTACTATATATGTATTGCCCCGTACAGGCGTGCGAATCGCAATGCCCTGAAGATTGTAATAGCGCACCGGTGTGCAAGCTGTATCGTCCGCTACGGCCTCTATGCCAGAAGTGAATACGTCGGCATCGTTGGAAAATGCCGATTCGCCCACATGGTAGGCTGTAGTCACGTTGTAGACATGTGTCTTCCCGTCGCCGGATGTGGTATCAAGGTATTCCTCCACATCGGACCATGCGATTCTCTCGCCGTCGCGGTATATGTTGTAGCCGCGTATCTCAAGCTGCTCCATCGGTGACGAAGCCGGCACAAAGGTGATATCGTCGATTACGATGGCCTTATTGTCCTGAGTGGACAGACTCGCGCGTATTGCGGCATATTTTGCATCGGCAGGGAGCGTGACCTCATACTTCCGGAAACCGTTTTCAGAGTCGGTACTCCATCCGTTGGGCACCTCAAATGGCTCGCCATATGTGGTGAAATCGGCGATATCGCATCCCGTCGACGAATAGAGTATCTCGATTTTCTCAGGCCGAATCTGGCCGTAGCTTACCGCCGCGGCATGTGCCCAAAACGCCACTGTAGTCTCTCCCGGGAACAACTCCGGCAAGATGAGCCAGTCGGAACTTGCACCCTCGGCCGCACCCCACACTACAAATGAACATGCACCCGAACGGGCATTGACGCCATAGGTAGAAAGGTCGAGGCCGGGATATTTCCCGGCCTTTGCCACCTGAAAGGCCATCGGCGCATAGGCGTTGGGATGCTTCGCCCACGAGCTTATAGCCACAGTGGCCCCGCCGTCGGCGTCGTAGATGCGGTAGTCGCCGATTGCTCCGTAGGGATTTCCGGCACTGACGCCGCCGAAGTCCCATGGGTCAAGCGACTCCAGACTGTCGGTAAACGGACTCGGATTGCGCTCCTCGGCAGGACGTTCCCAAACGAGCCTGACAGCACCTCCGGCATTGACGGCGGAAAGCGAACCTACGACAGGGAGACGGGGAGCATCGACCGACACCGTCAGGGCAGCCTCATCGTTGGCTCCATACTCGTCGCCGTCGACCGTCACCGTTGCAGTGAGGCCTATGCTCTCAACATTGACCGGCACCGGAACATCGACAGAGAGCGACACAAAACCGTCGGGCTCTACCGGAGCGCCTGTGGCCGAAGCGAGCAGTCGTCCGCCGGCAGAGATATCCACGGTGTAATTTTCGGCTGTCTGAGTGCCCTCGTTGAGAAGTCGCACGGAGTATGCGGCGACGGTGCCGCCTACCACACGCTCGGGCCCGGAGAACGAGACCACGCCAAGGTCTATGGCCCGGCTGTCGGTAAGCCGGATATTGTCGAGCATCATATCGTTGTAATCGCGGGTGGCGGCTTTGAATGCTACCTGAAGGCGATTTGCAGAAGCATATCGGTCAAGACCGAAGGTAACGCACTCCCACGCGGCACATTCGGCCTGCAGAGAACGCAGTATGTCCCATGTAAGACCCTGATCGGCCGACACCATCACGTCAAGGGCGACAGGACCGTCGGGCGACATCATCCAGAATTTCAGCATCGGCGAGCGGAGGGGAGCGATATCGACAAGCGGCGATACAAGCGTGACAGTGCCGTTGGAGGAATATTTCACCCATCCGGCATCGCCGTCCTGCGAGTAGTCGATATTGTCGTATCCCTTTGTTGTGGGAGTCCACGACGGATAGCCCGTCCCCTCCTCCACAATTGTCACCCATGGCGACATGTCCTCCCTGCCGCCGAAAAACGACTCAACGAACGGAGCAGTGTAAGGTGTGCCGAATGTCAGACTGTTGGAGCGTGTGCCCGACGAGGTACCGGCTGCACTTGTGGCATAGACGGTATATTGGAGCACTCGCTGACCGTCGGTAGGCTGTGAGCTGTCGGTAAAGGTGCATTCCGTAAGCGAGGGCGCCACGGTAACTGAACTCGACGAGAGGGCCACCCGGTAGGAGAGCCGATCGGGATTCACATAGCCGCCGTTGACACCCTCGGCGGGAGCTTTCCACACAAGCACGGCATTGTCACCCTCCTGGCGCAAAACCACATCGGATACAGGCTGCGGTATATCCTCTCCGACATAGACACTGACCGTAGCGGGATACCCCTTGCCTGCCTCGGTGTAGAACACCACTGAATATTCATTGAAACCGTTGACAGGAGCGACATCTGTGACAGATACCTGCGCGCCAGGCTCCGGATTATCAACGACAGAGACCGTATTGCCGGTGGTAAGATTGACAATCTCAGCTTTCAGAAGCGAGACAATCGCAGAACCGCCGACAGCTTCTACAGGAGCTATTGCAGAGACTGTGGTCTCCAGTCTGCCCAATGGAGCGGCCTCAGCTACAAGGGCCGACGGAGCGACCGGCGCCCCGGGAGCCACCGGCTCTGAAACAGAGAAGGAGTAGATGTATATCCCGTTCATATATTTCTCGCTGATACCGTGGATACCGAAACGGCAAGGGCCGTCGGCGTCGGGAGTGAACACTGCGGTGACAGTCTCCCGGTTGCCGGCAGTGAGCGCAGTCGGCCCTATCACAGGAATAGCAAGAGCCTCGGCATGCGGCGACGGTCCGGCCATCACCTCAAACATCTCCTTATACCGGTTGCTCCCCGAGCGCCCCTCTATCTCTATCTTGTAGCGATGGCCGGCCTTTAGCTCTACAGGCGGAGTAACAAGCCAGTCATCGGTGTTGTTGGTGCGGTGGTAGTTGCAGCGTGTGCCGTTGATGCTCCACTGCCATGTAGTGCCGTCGGCGTTGGCATCTATTACCGTAAAAAACTTGAACTGCGCCTCATCGGTAAGGTCAAACGCCACCGGAGCCGACAGTGTTGAGCCAAGGGTCAATGGCGCGGACACGGCCGGCGAGCCTTGTTTTCCGGCATATGATGCAGCAACCTCATATGTATAGTCGCCGAGCAGAGAGGGCAACGCAGTGTCTTTACATGACGTCGACGAAATGCCGGAAGCAACTACCTGCGCATCGGGCATTCTGGTGACTGTATAGGTGACAGCGGACGGGTCGACATAGCCGCGGTGGGCACCGTCGGCTACGGCATTCCAGGATATGACTATCTCATCGCCGGTTTTCACCGCCGACACCCCCGACGGAACTGCAGGGGTGTCATCTCCGGCATATACGGTAAGGCGCGAGGATGCTCCGCGCCCTTCGGAAGATACGGCATATACCACGAGTGTATGCAACCCTTCTGTAAAGGTAATGTCGCGCTCGACCGTGGCACCGGCAGATGCCGTGCCTGACATGATGACGGTGCCGCCATCTTCTACGGTATAATCCAGCGTGCCGGAAACGGCGTCACCGGAGATAGTGACCGAGGGCATGTCGAAAGATATTGTGCCGGAAAGCACGTTGCGGTCAAGTGCGACCGTGAGCGAACCGACAGCCTGCGGCCCCTTGAGGTCGGCCACAGAGCTGAGTGAGTACAGCCCGACAAACTCCTCATCGTCGGCAAAGGTGCAGACACGTGTGGCTGCGCCGGTCGAGGTATCCACGGTAAAGAGCGCGGAAAGGTCGGCATTGCATGCGGCCCAGTAAAGCACGCCGGTAGTGAAGTCGAAGCACCCCGACTGATTCCATAGGGCGGGCACGAATCCTGTAGGGCCGACAAACGTATAGTCGCCGGTGAGACGGTCGAAACGGTAGAGGTCGCCCGTCGAGGCTATGCCGTAGATGTCACCCTCCTTGTCGGCGGCAACCACAAGAAACGATACCGGGCGGTTTCCGTCCATGAGGGTGATCTCCTTGATTTCGCTTACGACGCCATCGTCAAGACAGAGCGTGCCGAACACATATCCCGAAGATGTCGAGTTGGTGAACACTCCGTATACCTTGTTGTCGACCGGACACCAGGTAAGGTCGGAAGCTGATGTCGAGAGCGGTATTTCCTTCTCGGATATCAGAGTCCACGTGTCGGCATCGTAGGTATAGAGAATATTTTTCTGTATCTTGCCGGTGTTGGGCACATGTGTGAGAACATAATATTTCCCGTCGGCATACACTGCTCCGCCGTTGGCATAGATATTCCTCTCGCCGGGATGATATTCCAACGCCACCTCAGGAGCATCAGAGGCATTGAAGCGGTATATGCCGGCACGGGTGGCATCCTCATCGCCCCATGTACGGGTATAAATCAGGTTGCCGTAGAGCACAGGGGTAAAAGCCGCGGCCATCATATCGGCCACTCCAATCACACAGAAAGACAGGGCCAGCACGACGGCTGACAGCAGGATTTTTCGCATTGCAAGTATATCGTTTACAAAATTTACATAATTCCTGTGTAAAGATATACAATATTTACGTCAGGACACACATATTGATATTGTTTTTGCCGACAAGGGTATATACATTGACAGGTGAGCCATTGTCCTTGTTGCGGGGACAATGGCTCACCTGTGTTTCTATAAACAGTGTTTTACTGTTATTTTGTAGAGTTAAGAGTGATTCGGGCGGATTTCACTCCCGGCGCCGAGGCCGTGAATACAATCTCACCGGGTTTCTCGCCGGTGCGCACTACGGCTGTAAGCTGGCCATGGAACAGCGACATCTGAGGCTCCTGGAACGATTCGAGCGAAGATGCGTCGCCGTTTGCAGCGGCATGATATGTGCCGGCTCCCTTAACTGCGAATTTCACTTTCTGCGAGGCATCGGGACACAGGTTTCCATCCTTGTCGACAACCTTCACGTTGATAAACGCCATGTCGCGTCCGTCGGCCACATAGCTGTCGCGGTCGGCGGTAACCACAAGATGGTGGGGCTTGCCTGCGGTGCGCACCTCGGCGGTATCGACGGGAGTGCCGGCGGCATCGTAAGCCACCACGGTGACGGTGCCCGGCTCATAACGGGTATCCATCCACATGAGTCGGTAGCGCTTCTGTCGCTCGAAACTCTTCTGTGCGGCCTCGGTATATGAGCTGTCGATTCCCACGGAGAGGTCCTTCTTGCGGAGTCCCTGGCTTACGCCGTTGATAAACAGTTCGGCCTCGGGATGGTTGGTGTAGACAAATACCGGAGTCACTTCGCCCTCGCGTCCGGGGAATGTCCAGTGAGGCAGTATATGCAAGGTCGAGGCCTCGGGATTCCAGTGGCTGCGATAGAGATAGTAGCGGTCCTTGGGTATGCCCGCAAGGTCGACAATGCCGAACAGCGAGCTGTGGCTCGGCCAGTTGGTATAATACGGTGTAGGCTCTCCGAGGTAGTCAAATCCGGTCCATACGAACTCGCCTATGCAGTAGGGAAAGTCCTCATGCTGGATGAAATCATCTTCAGGAAGATTGGACCATCCGCAGTGTTCCACATCGTAGCCTGAGGCCTGGTGGTCGTCGTAGGTGGCCATAGCCTTGCGCTCTACGGGGAATTTGTAGACACCGCGCGAGCTGACGGTAGAGGCCGTCTCTGTGCCAAGTACAATCTGCTGTGGCAGTTTCTGGTATGCCTCAGGATATTTAAAGGGACGGTAATTGAATCCGGCCACATCCATTATCGCAGCGAAGTTGTTGTTGAGCACAGCGTCGGGACCGTCCATGCCCTGGGTGACGGGACGTGTCGGGTCAAGACGGTGGCATATGTTCTGGAGGAAATATGCGGTCTTGACGTCGCCGGGATGCCACTGTTCCGATACCTCGTTGCCGATACACCACATGACCACCGAGGGACTGTTGCGGTAATTCTTTATAAGATTGGTAAGGTCCTTCTCGGCCCACTCGTCAAATAGGAGGTTGTAGCCGTTTTTTACCTTGGGGCGACGCCATTCGTCGAAGCTCTCGGCCATCACCATCATGCCCATCTCGTCGCATGCCTTTACCAGCTCGGGAGCAGGCATGTTGTGGGATGTGCGGATAGCGTTGCACCCCATATCCTTGAGTATGCGTATCTGGCGGCGTATGGCGGCATCGTTGACAGCCGCGCCCAAGGGGCCGAGATCATGGTGATTGCACACACCCTTGAACACAGTCTTCTCGCCGTTGAGGAAGAATCCCTCATTGGGGCGTATCTCGATAGAGCGTATGCCGAATGTAGTAAGATACTCATCCTTTACCTTGCCGTTGCCTATAAGCTCGCTCTTCGCTTCATACAACTGCGGGGTATCAGGCGACCACAGCGCCGGATGGTCAACGACAAACGACTGGCGCACGGTGCTGTCATTGTATTGAAAGTCAGACAGCGGTGTAGTGACGCTCTTGACCATCTCTCCCGAAGGGGAGTAGACCGAAGTGCGCAGCGAATACTGCGCCTCGTCGGCACCGGCGGGGAGGCGTACCTCGGTGGCGACATCTACTTTGGCCCACTCTTTGCTGACATTGGGAGTGGTGATGTATGTGCCCCACACGGGTATATAGGCTCCGTCGGTAACAATAAGGTGTACATTGCGGTACAGCCCCGCTCCGGGATACCAGCGCGACGATTCGGGCAGGTTCTCCAACCTTACGGCGATATTGTTTTTCTCGCCGGGCTTTACAAGGCCGGTTATGTCGAAATAGAAAGAATTGTATCCGTAGGGCCAGTAGCCGGCTTCCTTGCCGTTGACATACACTCGCGCATGCGACATGGCGCCGTCAAACTTTAGTGTAACTCGCTCGCCAGGAGCAAGAGCGGGGATATCAATATCGTTGCGATACCATCCGGTGCCTACAAAAGGGAGGCCTCCGGTGCGTCCGGCATGCTCCATGGCTTCTTTCTGACCGTCCTGTGCGATAGCCACTTTCTGCATGTCGTTCTGCCAGCTGAAGGGGCCGTATATAGCCCAGTCATGGGGTACGGTCACAGCCTGCCACAACCGGTCGTCGTAAGACGGAACTGAGAATTCACTGTTGTCCTCACGGGTAAACCTCCACCCTTTCTCAAGCAGCTGTGTGCTGCGTGCCGAGGCGCTTAAAGAAACCACGGCCATGGCCGCAGACAAAGCAGTATAACAAAAGGATTTTTTCATGATAGGCGCTTTATTACGTCAAAAGGTAAGTTGCACTGATTTTATTCAAAGCTACAAATATAGCACATAATTGACATTAAATCAAATCACGCTGAAAACTTTATGGAATATTAAGAGAGGCGTTTCATAACAAACTCTTAGAGATTGTTTAATAATAAATGTTACCGTCAGGGCGGTCAGTCGTCGGACAGATTTTCGCTTGTGATGAGGGAGTTATGGGGCTCCATAACGACCGAAGAACGGGCGGAAATATGCCGGCGAATGGCCGACGAGAGGTAATTTGTTTCATATAGTTGATATATTTTTGCATTTACCTTACAAGCAGCCAAGAGATTGTATAGGTTATAAAGTTACCTTTTGTCTCGTATATCTTGGCCGCTTTTCGCCCTGTTACTCAGTCATGTACATAAAGTACACTTCTTCGTCACATGTCGAAAATCGCCTCAAGCTATACGACCCTGTCGGCAACATTTATTATTAAACAAGCTCTTAATATAAGAACAACAGGCTCGCCGTACCGGACATATCCGGTACGGCGAGTCGGTCTATTCAGTGTGTTGTTTCAGCTAATCAGTCGACGAGCCAGCGCGGGTCGCCTGCCTCGTTGATGAATATCAGCGACGAGTGGTCCTTAAGGGTAAGGTCGCCGCCGTCGGGATTCACAAACAGGTCGGCCGCAGCTGCTCCGACGCTTGTGGCACGAATCTGAGAGCCTCCAAGACGGTAGTCGGTAGTAGCGTAGTTGTTGGAGAATGTAGTGCGTGTGCCCGATCCGAGCGAAAGCAGCTCGCCCATGTCGGATGCAATGACGGTATTGCGCACGGTTACTGTAGAGCGCTCGGTGTTGGTAATGTCGACAAGACGCTGGTTGATACAGAAATCGTAGAATGTGACACTCTCTATGATAAGATTAATCGGATGAGACGACTGTGAGTGGTTGACAAGATTGCCCCAGCCGAATCGAGTATCCTGTTTGTATCCGCCACGCGAAAATGTTGTGTTGCGTATGGTCAGATTGTCAATCTGGTCGTATGTGCCGATTTCGTCCTTGTTGCCTGAACCGAATGCGAATGTACCGTAAGTACCGCTCTGCCACCCGCACTGGTCAAACCAGCAGTTGTCAATCTCAATGTCAGATATATGCTTGGTGCTTGCACCCTGGTGACGCCAGAAGCCACGGCGAATCTGACGGAACACACAGTTGGTAAACGATGCGGTCTCCATTTCGAATGGATTGCCTGAGTTGAAGAAGTACTGATTGTCGGCCTGATTGCGAAGTTCGACATTCTCAAACGAGAATGAGGCGATATTGGCGTTGGCTGCGGTGCTCCAAGTGCCGTTCATCACGATTACCGGACGGTCGCCCGTAGAGGGACCATGCAATACGAATCCTTTCTTGATAGCAAAGGGAGTGATAGTATATGTAGTACCTGCGAGGAGGTCGTATACAGTGCCTTCGGGAGTCTCGGGATCGTCGTTGGCGGCAATCAGCATGGCCGAGAGGTCGTCGGTAGGCTCTACCTCAACGGTAGCCGGCGCGGGACCGGTGGTGCGGAGCGACACTGCATTGTAGGGCTTGTCGTATTTACGCGGCTTGGAGGTGTCGTAGACATTGACTGTATACAGTGTGGAGGGGGTAAGCCCTGTAACGTGTATCTCGCCGGTCTGCTTCTCCTCTGATGTCACGTAACGGCTTACCGAAGGTATGTCGGACGAGATGGCCGGAACCACCGAGAAACTGTCGACCGGATTGGCTGCGTCGACACGCCAGCGGATTATAGCGTCGTTGTCGCCGATTTCAGTCTTTGACACGCCCATTAGTATCTGCTCGTAATCAGGACGTGCCTCGGTAGAGAAGTTGCAGCGGGCCCACTGTGAATTGTTGGCAGGATTGGCCGCATTGGAACGTACTCTCACATAGAATGTGGTCGCGTAAGGTATATCCTCGATGGTCACATATGGGTCGGTGGTCTCAAGTTCCATGAAAAGGCGCTGATAGTAGCTGTCCTCGAAGAGCTGCACGGTATAGCCTACAGCATCGTTGACCTTGTACCATACAAGCGTCATATCGTTGTGATTCTTGACGGTGACTTCGGGGCTTGTTGCGAAGCGGGGCTGGAACAGGTCGCCACGCGAGGTAAACTTGTCATCGTCGTCGCAGGCAGTGAGGGCGAGCGCAACCGCCGCCATGACTGCAAAACGGAATATATTGAATTTCATAAGTCTGAGCATGAAAGGTGAAAATTAACGATAACCGTACTGCTGCTGTATGCTACCCTTGTGGGTAGTGATGATACGGCTTGGATAAGGACAAAGATAACGCACGGGGATATCGGAGGTGACACTTCCGGCATTGGTATAGTTGATGTATCCACGGAAGCTCCACTTCACATCGTCGTGAAGCTCGTAGTCACCTGTCTCGGCATTGCGTGTCCACCAGTTCTTGGCATAGTCCTGCTGGTCGCGCCATCCCTCGGATGCGGGGTGATCGACATCCTCGCCATACTCCTTGAAGCCACGGAACTCAAGGGTTGTGCGTCCGGCATCGTCGGTGCTCTTGCGCATGTAGATTACATCGCGCACATCGTCGCGTGTACCGATACCGTTGGCACGCTTGCCCCAGTCGGCGAGTTTATTATAAAGGTATATCAGAGTTTCGGAATATTTGTTCCAGCGTGCGAGGTCATACTTGCGAATACCCTCACCGCCGAATTCCCAGGCGCGCTCGTCCATGATGGCCTTGAAGAATGCGTCGCGTCCGGCAAGACCCTCGACATATGTCTCTACCATCTCGCCATAGAGCGAGCTGTCGAAAGCGCGGCGGCGCACCTTCTTGAGCGCTTCCTTGGCGTCGGCTGTCGGACCGTTCAGTTCATTCTCGACCTCGGCAAACATCAGGAGCACGTCGGCGTAGCGCATACGCACGGCGTTAATACCGGTCGAGCCGGCGATACCCGACATCATATTGTCGAGATCCATCTTCATCTTATCCCACTTGCCGATATTCCAGCCCGACACACAGCTCTTGCCGAAGTCGGCTTCCTGGTTTAGGTCCTCGTCGTACTTGTAGGGGACACAGGTGACATCGAGACGGAGGTCGCGCTGGTCGAAAGTGAAGGGATAGAGGCCGCAGAAGTTGACACGGTTGGTAGCCTGTCCGAACTGATGTCCGGGACGGTCCTCGTTGTAGCCGATAGTCATGCCGACGTTGTAGCCGTAAGCACCGTTTCCATCCTTCATCATCGGTACCTCGAATATGATGTCACCGTCGCGGAGCACCTGCCAGCGGCATTCGCGGGCCCACATTTCGGCGAAGCTCTCGCGGTCGAGCGAATGACGGTTGTCGGAAATCACCTTGCCGAGGTAGGTCTTTGCCGTACGGTAGTATTCGAGATAATCATCGGCGCGGGTCATCACACCGGTAGAGCCACCGGGGCGCAGGGCATATCCGCCGCGATAGAGACAGAGCTGTCCGATAAGCGCCTGACAGTATTCGCGGGAGGCACGTTCAACACCCTCGGTAAGGTCGGCGGCAGGAAGCATAAGATCCTCTATGCCGATAAGGTCGTCGATGAGACTGGAAAGAATCACATTGCGGTCGGTGACACCCTCTCCGTAGAAGTCGATGCCAACCTTGGTCGACTCGGTGCGGTAAGGCACGTCGCCCCATGTGCGGATAAGGTCGAGATAGAGCATCGCGCGCAGACACTTCACCTCACCATACATCTGCTGCATCATAGTAGGTGTGCCGCTGACCTGGGCCGAGAATAGGGGCGACTGCTCCATGTTCTCCACAAAGTCGTTGCAGTAGTTGACGGCCTCATATGCGGCATTCCAGGTCTTTTCGAGCGAACCCCATAGAGCACGCATGTCAAAGCAGTTTACTTCGTCGCCGTTGCCCGAGGTTGAGTTCTGGTTGCCGTTTGACCTCATCTCGACATCGGTGTTGGTATTGAATGTGTAGGGCCATGCCAGACCATAGAGGTCGTTAGCGGTCAGCTTGGTGTAGATAGTGTTGAGCATCGCCTTTGTCTCGTCCTCCGATGAGAATATGTCCTCGTTGGTAATCGACGAGTCGGGACTTACATCGAGGAAGTCCTCGCAGGCTGAGAGCGACACGGCTATCGCGCCGAAAGCTATATAGCGGAATATATTGAGTTTCATGACTGTGAATTAGATGAGATTAGAAAGCGAGCTGCACACCGAATGTGTAGGTACGCGAACGGGGATACATGTTGTAGTCGATGTTAGGCGATGTGCCCTGGCCGATATTTACCTCAGGATCATATCCGGAGTAGTTGGTGATGGTGAAGAGGTTGTAGCCGGTGGCATAGAAGCGGCACTTCGACATATGCAGATGGCGCAGCAGCGACTTGGGAAGTGAGTATCCGAGTGTAAGAGTCTGGAGACGCATGAACGAACCGTCCTCGACACCATAGGTAGAGATGAACGACTTGGTCATGTTGGCCGGATTCCACATTGTGGCGTTGCGGTTGTAGTAGGCCATCAGCTCGGGGTTGCGGTACATGTCGTTGCCCATTTCGTCGTAGCGGTGCCACATTCCGGAGAATTCAGCCGAGAGGTTGCGGTAGGCGCCTGTGCTCGACGGCATGAGGCTCATATTGATTTTGTTGAGGTTGATTACGTCGAACCCTGTCATGAAGTTGAAGAATGCGGCGAGGTCAAATCCCTTGAAAGTAGCGTTGAGTCCGAAGCCACCCGAGATTTTCGGCGATGTGTTGCCTATAAACTGTCGGTCGTCGGCAGTAAGCACATTGGCGTTGGGATCGTTGGGATCGACTTTAGCGGTCTTCTTGAATTTGGGCGAACCCGGGGCAAGGTTTCCGGCGAGCAGCGAGCAGTCGATAACACCGGGCTTGAGTGTATAGGTGTTGGCCTCTGAGTCGAATGTGAAGTCGTCAACAGTATAGAAACCGTCGTTGACATAGCCGTAAATCTGGCCCATCTTCTGACCTACACGGTACCAGAACACGTCGTCGTTGACATCTACTTTCGGAGCAGTGGTGTAGAATGACTCCTCGCCTTCTGAGAGCTTGTCGATCTTACCCTTGTTGAAGCCGATGTTGAAACTGGCGCTCAGCGAGTAATCGCGTCCTTCGAGAATGAATCCGTTGAGGTTGAGCTCAACACCACGGTTGGAGGTCTGGCCGATGTTGGTCATCATCTGTGTGAAACCAGTATCACCGGGTATCTGTGTGGCGAGCAGGAGATCCTTGGTGGTGTTCCAGTAGATGTCGACAGTACCGTCGAGACGTCCGTTGAACATACCGAAGTCAAGACCGACGTTGCGGGTGATGGTAGTCTCCCACTTCACGTTGGGGTTTACCGGATATTTGCTCTGGAATTCATAATATTTACCGGAAGGGAGTAGGCCTGAAGCCTTGGAGGCATCGCCTTCCTTATAGAGCTTGATGTAGAGGTCGGAGTCGATACGGTCGTTACCCGACATACCGAATGACAGACGGAGCTTGAGATTGGAGAGCCAGTGGTAGTTCTTGAGGAAACGCTCGTTGGAGAGACGCCATGCGAGGGCGGCTGCGGGGAAGAAGCCCCAGCGGTTGCCGCGGGCAAATTTGGAGGAACCGTCGGCGCGCAGAGTCACGGTGGCGAGATAACGGTCGTCGTAGGAGTAGTTGACACGACCGAACCACGAGAGAATCCTCACGTCGGAGGGGTGAGTCCAGGTGTGGCTCAGGAGCTGGCCGAGGTGACGGTTGGCAAAAGCGATGTTGGCGTTGACTTCCTCGTCAGTGGCAAATCCGAACAGAGCACCGCGCAGGTAGCCTACATAATCCTTGTTGGTGTTCTCTTCCTGACTCTTCATCTCCTGACCGGCCATGAGCTGGAAGTCATTGGCACCAAGGTCGAAGTTCCAGTTGAGCACGTTGGTCATCTGCCATTTGTGGCGGCCCTTCAGCTGGTCGGTAAGGTTGGGGCCTACAGTCTTGGAATTGCTGTTGGAGTTGGCGGCGTTGAACTGACGGTCGCTTTCACGGAAATACTCGTAGTAGAACTCGTTGCGCAGTGTAAGGCCCTTCTTGAATGTCCATGTAAGGGCACCGCCGAGGTTGATGAGGCGCGACTTGCGGCGACGGTAGAAGCGACGGTTGGTCTCAAGGGGATCGTAATGGAAGTATTCCACAAAGGTATCCTCATCGACAATTTCAGAGTTGTCGGGTACGGAAGTATAGTCCTGAAGGCCGTTGGTGGGCTGCTCCTGAAGAGCTGTCAGCAGTGAGATACCCTCAGTGCCGCGGCCCGATAGGGTCTTGTCCATATAGCGTGTACGCCACTCGATACCGAGCCACTTGAAAGGCTTGAAGTTGAGGTTGAGGTTGGCGTTGTTCTGCACAAGGCCATTGTCGGGCATCACCGACGGCTGGTCCTGATGCATGTAGGAGAGTTTGTACTTGAACTTGTCGGTACCTCCGTTGATGCTGGCGTCGAGCGACCATGACACGGGATGAGTACCGAAGATGATATCCTGCCAGTCATAGCCTTCCTCGCCCTGGTAGATATACATTTCGTAGGGCTGTCCGAAATTAGCCGCATAGCCATTGCCTGCGCTTGCGCCTTTGGGGCGGATGCGCTCGTAGTTGGCCCATACGAAGTCGTAGGGCTTGAGCACGTCGATTTTGTTGGAGAGTTCGGAGGTCTTCACATAAGCGTTGACCGACACCTGTACCTTGCCCTTGTTGGCCTTCTTGGTGGTGACGAGCACAACACCGTTGGCGCCTCGCGCACCATAGATAGCTGTCGACGCGGCATCCTTAAGCACCTGGATATCCTCGACATCGGTAGCGGGCACATCGTTGAGCGAGCCTTCAAAACCGTCGATAAGCACAAGTGGCTCGTTGCTCTGGGTAAGCGAGCCGCCGCCACGCACACGCACGGTAATCTCGGCGTCGGGCGAACCGTCGGCTGTTGTAACCTGCACACCGGGCATACGTCCTATAATAGCCTCGCCGACATTGGCTACAGGCATGCGCTCGATAGCCTTGGCGTCGACCGAAGCCATTGAGCCGGTAAGGTTGCCGCGCTTCTGTGTGCCGTAGCCGATGACCACAACCTCGTCCATAAGTGTCGAGTTTGTCTCAAGGAAGATATCTATGCCCGAGGTGCGTCCTTTCAGAGCCACCTCTTTGGGATTGTAGCCAACCGAGCGCACTTCAAGCACCGCTTTTTCGGGATTTACTCCCGAGAGTGTGAAGTTGCCGTCGAAGTCGGTGGCAGTAGCTATGGTTGTGCCTTTCACCTGCACGGTAGCACCGATTACAGGGCCGTCGGGGTCGTTGACAGTACCGGTGACGGTGGCAGTCTGAGCCCATGCTCCGGCCGTGCAGGCCAGGAGCATGAGAAGTGTAAGGATTATCTTGTTCTTCATAACTGTGTTTCCTATGGGGGTTAGAGGTTAAGGCTCGATATGATTTCGTCGAATGTCATTGCAACTTCGTCGGGCTCTGGAGTAAAGCCATAGGCCTTCATATCATAACCTTTGGCACGGGTATTGCCCGAAGCATTGACTGTAACGTTGGAGTTGGTCACCATCCATGTGCCCACACCGCTCTTCGAGCTACCTACAAGACAGTCGGTGATAGTGACGGTCGCGGTAGTGTTGGCCGGCGATACATTACACATGGTAAAGTTACCGCCGCGTGTGTCAAGGAACTTACATCCGTCGAACTTCATTGACACAGGCCCGTCGGTCTTGTCGAGACCCTTCATGAAGAATATCGAGCTGCCGAAATTGCCGTGGAACAGACAGTCGGTGAACTCCCAGTTGTAGATTGGCTCGACGCGTGCCGCAGGAAGATTGAAGAGCGGAGTGTTGTCTGCGGCCACAAAGTTGGTGATGGTACATCTTTCCATACGGAACTTATGTACAATCTGGCTGCGGTCGGTTGCCGCTATCTGATACCATATGATACCCTGGTTCCAGCGGTTGGGGAAGCGGCAGTTGACCAGCGATACCTCCTGCAGTGTAAATGTATTGCGGTTGATATTGAACAGACGGGACGATAGTCCGGAGAATTCTATATTCTCGAAATGCACTCTGTCAAATGTGCCGCTGAAGGTAAACGAGTTGACTGTAACGACTGCCTCCGACTGTCCGTAGCCCGGAGTCTGGCCGAGAATCGAAATCGACTTTGTAAGGGTGTTGGTAGTAGTGCCTCCAATCTTATAAGATGCCGAAGCCTTCAAGAATATGCGTATTTCGTCGACTGAAGGATCGGCAGCCTGGGCTTTGATTACGTCGTCGATCAACTCGCCGGGAGCCACATATGTATAGCCTTCGGGCACCTTGACCTCGGTCGAGGGATAGAGAGTCGACTCTGTCCAGCGGTTGGGACCAAGGACGATGTTGTAATTGATGGTCACACGCTCGTCGGGGTTGTTGAGCATGAACTCGACCACTGTTGTGTCGTTGGGGAGCACCTTGATGGGGTCGACACCCTCGAGAGTGCGGGTCTTCACTACCGCTCCGGCATTGTCGAGGTAGTCGAGACGTATATTCAGCGGCTGATCGGAGCCGAGAATCATCGCGTCCTCTGTAAATCCTACTCCACCCGAGGAGGTGTCTTTCTCACGCACGAGTTCGTATGACTCTCCAAGCACAACCTCGGCACGACCTACATGATAGGCTGTGACAGGAGTAGTGATGACAGTGCGTATGGCCGAATAGCTCTTATCCGACTTTACATCGGTAGAGCGCAGGCGCAGCATACCGGTGCGGGTCTTGAGCTCAAGCGTCATCGGACTGCCCGCGCTGTATACTACCGGTGCGGAAACGGCAAAAGTCTTGCGTGTCTCCGGGTCTTGCTCTATTATCTGGTCGTTGAGAGAAGTCGGCGGATTGAGATATGTCGACTGATTGGTGGCGAGCACGAGATATTCCCCGCTCTCAAGCGAGAATCGGTAGGACGACTGCATGTTGCGGTAGTAAGAGCCGTCGGTAAGGTATACGAATATAGGGCGGTTGTTGTTGGTAGGGTCGACTTTGTTGTCGGTGCCGTAGTAAGGGCTCCACGGCTCACCGTCAAGAGTCATCTGCAAGTCACGCATCACCGCCGTGTCGTAGGCTTCCTCCTTGCTGCATGAGACAGTTACGGAAGCGGCGGCTATCGCCAGCATGGCTATGCCGCAGTTGATATATCGTTTCATATCGATGGTGTCGGTAGATTAGAGGTCTGAAATAGTAACGGTCAGGGGCGACATCGCAGAGCGTGCCCATTCATCAGCCATATAGTTGATGTCGGTCACCGGTACTTTCAATGTATATGCCGCTCCGGATGTGTAAGGAGAATTGACATCAAGGTCGCTCGAAGAGGTGTTGACCTGTACGCCGCCCTTCATATAGCTTAGGCTCAGCGCTCCGTTGACACCTGTGTTGCGGGTCTCGAATGTGTATATGGTCGCGCCATACTGTGATGCAGCGTCGACCGACACCGTCACCTCTGACAGTTGCGCCTGCATCTTGCTCACAAGATACGCGTCGGCCACATTCTTGAATGTAACGTCGATACGGTCGAAGTCGGTCTGCGAGGCAAGGAGTGCCTGTCCGTCGGGAGTATCGTTTTCAGCGGCAGCGAATGTGAGCCTCGATACCACACGTCGCATCTCGAGAGATACCTCTGACACCGATTTGTCGGTAGAGAAGCGTACTGGGCTTGTCAGCCACACGTCGCTCCCGCCATTCGGGTCGAGATGTATCACGGCAGTCTCACAGGTTTCCTTGTCGGTGACACCGCTCGCGTTGGCCACAGCAAAAGTCTGGTAGGTTTCACCAAGAGGGAATTCAAAGTCGATACAGGGCTCGTTGACATCAAACTCCTTCTCCATGAAGAGTGCTGACCCACGACGCTCTACCTTATAGACATAGACCGTAAACTTCTGAATCCCGGCCTGAATAAACTCAGACGCGGCGGCACGAGAAAGCGCCATTGTCACTGTGGCTCCCTGTCCGGGCACAGACACATCGCCCAGACCGAGATCCGAGGCTGCATCATCGACACCCTGCGAGCACGCCGTAAGAGTGACGGCACACCCGAGCATGAGCTTTGAGAGTGATTTGATCATGATATTATTGGTTTATTTGGTTTAGATTACTTTTTATGGATATTTGCACACTTAAGCCAAGGTATCAGCCATGACTCAGGCAACATAAGTCAATGCCGCAGAATCGGGCAGAGGCTTAAATCACCTGTGCAAAATTCCGAAATAAAAAAGTAAGTCGGGGTGAATTTTTGACGTATTGGGCGTAAATTTAATATATCCCACCGACAGAAGACACCTCGGGACAGGGTTTTAACTTTTTAACATAATGCATGTCAAAATTGCCTCCAGGTATTATAATTAGTGTGAATAACGCCATACCAACCATATACATCCGGTAGAATTATTGGCACCACCGTCACTTTGCTTCTTTATAAAGTGTTTATTTTTATTTAGTGATATTTGCAAATCATCAGCCGATTTTGTTACTTTGCAATTACTATTTTACGAATTGCAGGGCTAATTTATTATTCACATCTTTACGCAGCCATGAACACAGCAGTGACAGAAAAAGACACATACATATGCCGGGCGCAACGCCCTATTGCCACAGCAATAATGCTCATAGCCGCAGCGATACTATATATTAATGTATCGGCGCAACCTTATTGCAGAGTGCGCACATATCGCACGTCCGACGGGCTGCCGTCGCACAACGTGTCGCGAATCGCACAGGATTCCACCGACCTGATATGGGTGTCGACATGGGGAGGCCTGTCAAATTTCGACGGCAAGAATTTCATAAGCTATCGCTCGGGTGAACGCAACGGCACTCTCCCCACCAACCGCATCACCGCCATATGGCCCGACACCCACGGGCGCCTGTGGATGCATCTGTATGGCGAGCTCCCATACTACCTCGACATCGCATCCGGAAAATTCGTAGCAGTGAGCGACGATATCGCCATGAAGACCGGCGGGGAATACCATTGCAGGGCCATATCAGTAGCGCCCGAGGGGATATGGATGATAGGCTCGAGAGGCAAGCCGACAATCAGGCTTAACGCCAAAGCGCCATCCGACACGGCCTTGATGGAGATATGGGACACAACCCATATGGCCTCTATCGGCGCACACCACATAACAACGGTGAAAAGCACTCCATCGGGACATGAATGGATATTCACCGACACGGGCATCAGCCTGTATGGCAGCGACGTGCATGCCGACGGTGTATTCATGGAGCCGGTAGAACTTGATGGGAAAGACTATTTCCTGACGACCGACGGACGCGCATACGTATATAACTCCGGAAAGCTGACGGCAATCTCCGCCGTGCCGGGACGTCCGTCCGTAAGCGCCGGACGCCGGCTTGACGACAAGCGCATAATGGCGGCAACATCGTCGGGAATAGCCATATATGACATTACAACCAACCGCTGGAGCATGATAACATCGCCCGGAGGAGAGGAAATCACCGACCTGTATGTTGACACAAAGTCGCGCATATGGGCCTTTGCCGAGGGCGGCAACATACTGCTTGCCTCGCCGGAAAGCGCCATGGCAAGATACGTCGACACGGAAGAGAGCATGACACCGGTGACAGTGTCGCGCCGCCCGCTCTGGCTTGAAGACCCTACCGGTACGGTATGGCTCGCCCCGCGCAACCGTCCCTTCGGATATTTCAGCGAATTCAGCGGTAAAGTAAAACCTCTGCCTCTGGTATCGCCGCAACTCAACTACTCGGCCATACCGTCAATCGAACGATACTTCATCGACAACCAGTCGAACCTGTGGCTCAGCGGCGCACACGACCTTACCTGTGTGACTTTCGGCCGACGTAGCATCAACACAATACCGCTTGAACGCAACGAAGAGGTAAGAGCGCTTACTGTAAATGACGACGGGACATTACTCGCCGGCACCGCCACCGGCATTATCGGATGGCTCGACCCTGACGGCAAGCTGAAAGGGTATCTTACACAAACCTCCGGCTCTGACGGTAGCACCAAAGCACAAATATCACAATCGCCCCAGCCTTTTGCCTACCGCATATATTCAGTGCTGACCGACTCTAAAGGTACTACCTGGATAGGCACCAAAGGCAACGGGCTGTATACCATAGACCCTAAAGGAAAAATCACCAACTACCACCGCACCTCCGACCCCTATTCAATAGGATGCGACAGCATATACCAGGTGATGGAGGACAGTCGCGGAAGAATATGGCTGGCCACCTACGGAGCAGGCGTGCATATGGTAAGACGCGACTCAACAGGTGGATACCGGTTTATACATCGAGGCAATGACATGAACGGATATCCTGCCGACGGATTCAACCGCGTAAGGCGCGTGGAGGAAGGCCCGGGCGGAGTGATGTTCCTATCAACAACCGAAGGCTTTCTTACCGTCGACGGACATAGCGACGACGCCCCGTCTATGCGGTTTTTCCGTACCACCCATTCGGAGACCAACCCGTCATCGCTGCTTACCCCCAACGTAATGCAGATTCTTTCAAGCAAGAAAGGCCGCATATATGTAGCCACGATGGAGGGCGTGCAGGTTGTGGCGGAAAAGACTCTGCTGAAAGACAATCTGAAGCTAAAGCCGATAGCCATGCCGGCCACATCGTCGTGTATCAACAATGTGCTTGCACTCGGCGAGACTCCTGACGGACGTATATATATTGTAAGAGAGTCAGATATTGTGGCATACAATCCGTCGACCGCAGCTGACCGCACCCTCAGCCATACCGACAACGCAGAGTTTACAGAAGCACTCCCGGTATATGACGGACAAAATCTGTGGACAGGAGCACTGAACGGTCCGGCATTCTTCACCCCCGACAAGAAGATTCCGGGAGTAGAAATCCCGAAGATAATCGTCACACGTGTGCTTCACGGCACCGGGACCGACGCCGGAACCGAACTGAACCCCTCGGAAATAACCGTGGCTGGCAACGAACGGCACCTTACCGTAGAGTTTGCCGCACTCGACTATGCCGACACAGGGAGCCTGCGCTATGCCTACAGGCTCGACGGCGACACATTATGGCACAATCTCGGCAGCGAGGGCAAGCTGAAATTCAACCGACTGTCGCCGGGAAACCATACTCTGTATCTGCGTAGCACAAACAGTTCGGGACATTGGGTAAACAATACGCGCCAGATAAGTCTGAAAGTCGAGCCCTCGTTCTGGGAATCATGGCGCGGAACGGGAGTGATACTGCTGATAATCCTTGCCGTGACCGGAGCGGCCGTAATCGTATACCTGCAGAGACGCGACAATGTGCGCATGTCGGAAATCAATGAGCAGCAGCGACGCACTCTTGAGGAGATAACCCGTGTGATGCACGAACAGGCTGTGAGAGCACAGGCCGCACGCGAGGCCGAAGAAGCCCGCGCCGGAAATACGCAGGAACCACCTGCTCCGGCGCCACAGGCGTCCGACTACAGACTTGAATCTCCCACCATCATCGACGAAGACCAGGAAATGATGCAACGTCTGCTCAAATTCCTCGACACACGTATCGGTGACGAGAATCTGAAGATAGAGGAACTGGCCGAGTCTGTCAACATGGGCCGCACCGTATTCTACGGTAAGATAAAGACCCTTGTTGGCATGTCGCCGAGCGATTTCCTGCGCCGACTGCGGCTTCAGCGCGCCCAGGAACTTATAGCCAACAGCCGCATGAGTTTCTCTCAGATAGCTTTTGCCGTAGGATTCTCCGACCCGAAGTATTTTACGAAATGCTTCAAAAAAGAGACCGGGATGACTCCGTCGGAGTTCCGCAGCAAGAACCAGTCGTCCGACAACGACGCATAGTACCATATTGCATAACACAGGGCCGTCAGAGAGTATCAATGTTCTCTGACGGCCCTGTGTTATGCAATATGGAGGGCTACAGTCCGAACGCCTCGCGCATGTCGTCGACACGGTCGAGCTTCTCCCAGGTAAAGAGTTCAACCTCGCGGGTCAGTGAAGGGTTGCACTTGCTATGCCAAGTGACGGTCTCAGGTCGACGACCCACATGGCCATAGGCTGCTGTCATCTGATATATCGGATTGCGTAGCTTGAGACGTTGCTCGATAGCATGCGGGCGCATATCGAAAAGCGAGCTTACTTTTGCTGAAATCTCGGCATCGCTCATTGCCACATTGGCAGTGCCGCGTGTATTAACATACAGGCTTACGGGCTGCGCCACACCGATAGCGTATGCCACCTGCACAAGAGCCTCGCGCGCCACACCGGCTGCCACAAGATTCTTGGCGATATGGCGTGCGGCATATGCGGCCGAACGGTCGACCTTGGATGGATCTTTTCCGGAGAACGCGCCGCCGCCGTGGGCGCCACGGCCGCCGTAGGTGTCAACAACAATCTTACGTCCGGTAAGTCCGGTATCGCCGTGCGGGCCTCCAATCACAAACTTGCCGGTAGGATTGACATGAAGTATAAGTGTATCATCAAACAGCGCACGGATGCCATCGGGGAGCACGGCTTTCACACGCGGCAGAAGTATATCGCGCACATCTGTGCGTATCTTGTCGAGCATCAGCCGGTCGGCCTCGGCCTGCGAGGCTGTGTCGTCGGCGGGAATAAACTCGTCGTGCTGTGTGGAAACCACAATCGTATGTATGCGTACAGGCTGATTACGGGTGTCGTACTCTACAGTAACCTGGCTCTTGGCATCAGGGCGCAGATAGGTCATCTCGCGGCCCTCCCGGCGTATTTTAGCAAGCTCCACAAGAAGAATATGGCTGAGATACAGCGGCAGAGGCATATAGTCGGGAGTCTCGTCGATAGCGAATCCAAACATCATACCCTGGTCGCCTGCACCCTGGTCTTCCTTTATCTCGCGGTCGACTCCGCGGTTGATGTCGGCGCTCTGTTCGTGGAGAGCCGACAGGATGCCGCATGCATTGCCGTCAAAGCGGAGGTCGCTGCGGTCATAGCCTATGTCGGTAATCACCTTGCGGGCCACAGCCTGCAGGTCGATGTATGCTTCGGAATTGACTTCCCCGGCGATAACTACCTGACCGGTGGTGACAAGAGTCTCGCATGCCACCTTAGACTCCGGGTCCTGGGCAAGGAACTCGTCGAGTACGGCGTCGCTTATCTGGTCGGCAATCTTGTCGGGATGACCCTCGGACACCGATTCCGACGTGAAGAGATAATGATTAATATCCATATATTCAAAAAATCTGTTGTTTTGCAAAATATGCCGGAAGGGCAAAAAAAATCTCCGTCACCGGCGTAAGACTCAAACCGGAGCGGAGTAAAATATGCATTAATAACCTCTGTCGTAAATTCGTGCAGCTTCCCTGCATGAGGACAAGCGGTTTTAGCATTTTTTTCGGTGGTTGCAAGCAGCCAAATTTGTCCACCCGGATTGATATCGTGGCGCAAAGTTACATCTTTTATCCGATACTCCAACCATCGACCGTGTTAAATTTTTCGGATCATGACCTCCAGACCGCAAAATGCATGGTCACAACGGAACACGGGATATTGATGGCGAATATGCCACATAGCCATCGATCATGATAGCATACCCGCCATGTCATTCCGGACAGTGCCATACCGGAATATCAATCAATTGGAAAAGCTGATTTTATCCTTTGTCCATGAACCATCGGCAGTGCCGGAGAATCGGCCATATCCAATAATGCCCTGTTGCAACATGAAGAGTATGTTTAAAGCGATTTAAGCAAATACGGTCGCCCACTCCCGCCAGCGTGTGAACTGTAAAAGATATTTTAAGAGCAGTAAAATGTGTATTATGAGAAAAAAACGCTATATTTGCACGCTGAAAAATAGTGTTAAATTTCAATCCCTGAAAAAGATGAAAATCTGATGACATTTTTTTCGAATAGAATCTGCACTATCCGGCTGCTTCACACATCATGCCGGTGCACAGATAAAAAACGTATTCTATTAACTACTTTAATCATATCATCTTAACCAACACATGCAAAGCAAAGGTACGACCGGAAGCGCCATTTCCGGTGTAATAGCAATCTTCCTCGTGCTCGTGTGTCTGTTCTATCTCTCATTTACGTGGGTCACAAACCGCTATGAGAAGAAAGGCCAGGAGTACGCGCTGGCAATCGCTAACGGCGATGCCAATTCCGAGGCTTACACAAAGGCTTACAAGAACTACATCGACTCAATCGGAAAAGAGAAGGTGTACCCGGTATTCGGCTATACATTCAATCAGGTACAGAAGATGGGCGTAGGCCTCGGCCTCGACCTGAAAGGAGGTATGAACGTAATCCTCCAGGTAAGCGTGCCCGACATTCTGCGCTCTATCGCCAATGCCGAAGACAACAAGACATTCAACCGTGTACTCGCTGCAACCGACTCGGTAGTGAAGCGCACCAAGACCAGCGACTATGTATCTGCATTCTTCAAACAGTACAAGGAGATGGAGCCGGGCGCCGACATGGCCGTAGTGTTCAAAAACGTGGCCAAGCGCGGCGAGAGCGCCGACCAGGTCGAAGCAACAGTAAAGCAGGAGGTAAAGGACCGCGTGAACTCTTCCACCAACGTGCTCCGCAACCGTATCGACCAGTTTGGCGTGGTTGCCCCCAACATCCAGGAGCTTGAAAAGGACGGACAGATTCTTCTTGAACTTCCGGGCGTTAAAGAGCACGATCGTGTACGCGACCTGCTCAAGGCATCGGCCAATCTCGAGTTTTACGAAGTATACAACCTTGAGGACATACAGAGCCAGCTCATGGCCCTCGAGAATGCCCTCCGCAGCGACAGCGCCGGTGTAGCCAAAACTTTCTTCGGCTACTTCGACGGCCAGGGCTATGCAGGAACTCCCTATATCGGTATGGCCACACAGGCCCATCGCGAGGTAATTGACTCCATTCTCGGCACAGCAACCGCTGCACGCATCCTCCCCTCCAACCTGAAACTCCGCTGGGAGGTGAAGCCCCAGGAAGTGACCTACACTGACACCGTGACCAACACCACCCGCAAGGCCGACATATACCAGCTCATCGCTCTCAAGAGCAATAACGGCAAGCCCGCTCTCGGCGGCGACGTGGTGACAAACGCCACAAGCGACTTCGACAACCTTCAGGGCAACTACGTGAGCATGGAGATGAACAGCGAGGGCGCAAAACAGTGGGCCCGCGTGACTCAGAACAACCTCGGCAAGCCCGTGGCTATCGTACTCGACGACGCCGTATACTCAGCTCCGCGCATCAACAGCGTAATCGAGGGTGGTCGCTCGCAGATTACCGGCAACTTCTCTGTCGACGACGCCAAGGACCTCGCCAACGTGCTCAAGTCGGGTAAGATGGCAGCCAAGGTCGACATCGTAAGCGACACTGTAATCGGTCCGTCGCTCGGCAAGCAGGCAATCCACGACGGCTTCCTGTCGTTTGCTATCGCCCTCGTGCTTCTCATGGTGTTCATGATGGCATTCTACGGATTTATTCCCGGACTAATCGCCAACATCGGCCTTGTCTGCAACCTCTTCTTCACATTCGGCATCCTCGCCTCGTTCCAGGCAGTGCTTACACTCTCCGGCATCGCCGGTATCGTGCTCGCCCTTGGTATGGCCGTTGACGCCAACGTGCTTATATTCGAGCGTGCCAAGGAAGAGCTCCGCGCCGGCAAGAACATCCATCAGGCTATCGCCGACGGTTATGCCAACGCATTCTCCGCCATCTTCGACTCCAACCTTACCTCGATTATCACCGCAGTAATCCTGCTCCTCTACGGCACAGGTCCTATCAAGGGATTCGCCACCACACTTATCATCGGTATCGTCTGCTCGTTCTTCACAGCAGTGTTCCTTACCCGACTGGTATTCGTGGCATTCGGCAAGACCAAGCCTTTCCTTAACCTTACCTTCACCACTCCCCTCTCGCGCGGCAAACTTGAGAATGTAAACTTCAACTTCCTCGGCGGTCGCAAGGTATCGTTCATGGTAGCTCTGGCATTCATCGTAATCGTTGTAATCTCGCTCTTCGCCCGCGGTCTCAATCAGGGCATCGACTTCTCCGGCGGTCGCAACTATATCGTACAGTTTGACCATGAGGTTAAGACCGGCGATCTCCAGCAGAAACTCGCTCCGATGTTCCCTGATGCATCGCTGTCGGTAATCACCATTGACAATGACACCAAGGTGCGCATCTCGACCAACTACAAAATCAACGAAGAAACCGACGGTGTAGACAAAGAGATTACCGACATCCTCTACAAAGGCCTGCAGAGCGAACTCGGCGGCATGTCTCTTGAAGACTTCTCTACAACCAACGAGAATATCGGTATACAGCAGTCGCAGAAAGTTGGTCCGACCATCGCGGCCGATATGAAGAAGAACGCCTACATCGCTGTAGTGCTCTCGCTCATCGCAATGTTCCTCTACATCCTGCTCCGTTTCCACAACGTGGCCTTCTCGGTAGGCGCTCTCGCAGCCGTTGCGTTCACAGCCTTCACCGTAATCGGATTCTACACCCTATTCTGGGGCGTACTTCCCTTCTCGATGGAGATTGACCAGTCGTTTATCGCCGCTATCCTTACCGTTATCGGATATCAGATCAACGATACCGTGGTAGTATTTGACCGTGTGCGCGAAAACGTTGGTCTCTATCCCAAACAGGACTTCTTCACCACCATCAACAAGTCGCTCAACTCGACTCTCGGACGTACAATCATGACATCGGCATCAACCGTGCTCGTGCTCCTCTGTATCTTCATCCTCGGTGGCGAAGCTATCCGCAGCTTTACATTCGCAATGCTCTTCGGTGTAATCACCGGTACACTGTCGACCATCTATATCGCAGCGCCTGTGGCTTATCTTACCGACAAGCGTCTTGCAAAGAAATAATCCGTAATACAGCCATAATTAAATAGAATCGCCCCGACCGTTGTTTTCGGTCGGGGCGATTTGTATATACAGATACATGAATCAGTCTGTCGGAATCGTACAGATACCATAACCGGTATCATGCCTTGCCGGTGATTATTGCGCGGATATCGTGCAGTTTATTGAGCGCAGCCATCGGAGTAAGATTATTGATGTCGAGAGTGAGAATCTCATCGCGTATCTGCGACAGCACCGGGTCGTCAAGCTGAAAAAACGACAGTTGCATCCCTCCCTCTACAGCCGGAGACGTAATCTCCTTGCCGATATCGTCGCGCCGGTTGGACGCTTCGAGCAGATGGAGCACCTGTGTGGCACGCTCGACTATCGACTTGGGCATGCCGGCCAGACGCGCTACATGGATGCCGAAGCTGTGCTCTGAGCCGCCTCGCTGGAGTTTACGCATAAACACCACCTTGCCTCCGATATCCTTTACCGACACATTATAGTTGGCTATGCGTGGATAGGATGCCTCCATGTCGTTGAGTTCATGATAATGTGTGGCGAAGAGAGTCTTTGGATGCATCCCGGAATGCTCATGAATATGCTCCACGATAGCCCAGGCTATCGATATTCCGTCGTAGGTGGAGGTTCCGCGGCCAAGTTCGTCAAACAATATCAGCGACCGTTCGCTCATGTTGTTTAGAATCGATGCAGCCTCGTTCATCTCCACCATAAATGTCGACTCGCCAAGGGATATGTTGTCGCTCGCTCCCACACGGGTAAACACCTTGTCGACAAGTCCTACGCGGGCGGATTCCGCAGCTACAAAACATCCGGTCTGCGCCATTATCACATTAAGCGCAGTCTGGCGCAGCAATGCCGACTTACCCGACATGTTGGGCCCGGTAATCATCATTATCTGCGTGGCGTCATTCGAAAGTGATACACTGTTGGATATATACGGCTCGGAGGCAGGAAGCTGCCTCTCTATCACCGGGTGGCGTGCCTCGTTGAACTCTATCACAAGCGAATCGTCGACCACAGGCCGGTTGTAATGATTCTCAAGAGCAACACGGGTGAACGCGGAAAGCACATCAAGCCTTGCCAGCATATGTGCATCGAGCTGAATGGCAGGGATATACTCAGACACAGCAGACACAAGATCGGTGAAAATGCGTGTCTCTATTATGGCGATACGATCCTGGGCGCCGAGTATCTTCTCCTCGTACTCCTTCAGCTCCTGAGTTATATATCGCTCAGCATTGACGAGTGTCTGCTTTCTTATCCACTCCTGCGGCACCTTTGCCTTATGAGTATTTGTAACCTCGATATAATAGCCGAACACATTATTGTATCCAATCTTGAGGCTGGGAATGCCCGTGGCTTCTATCTCACGCTGCTGCACCTTCATCAGGTAATCCTTCCCTTTATAGGCTATCTCGCGCAGTTCGTCGAGCTCGGCATCGACGCCGGGACGCACCACTACCCCGCGGTTGAGAGCCGCGGGAGCATCATCGACAATCTCCCGGGCGATACGGTCACGGATACATTCACAGGGGTTGAGTTGTTCGCCGATAGAGCGCAGTGCCGTAGTGGCCGACTGCATGCACATGGCTTTTATGGGAGCAACAGCACGCAATGCGTCGCGCAGCTGCACCAGCTCACGAGGCGACACTCTGCCTACCGCTACCTTTGAAATAACACGCTCCATGTCTCCAGCCTGCTCCAGCCCTTCTTTCAGCAGAGTACGCTCGTCGGGATAGCGCATGAATCCCTCCACCACATCCAGACGCGCATTGATAGCCTTCACGTCGGTAAGGGGGAAGAGCAGCCAGCGACGCATCAGTCGTGCTCCCATAGGAGTGACTGTGCGGTCAAGAATCTGCAACAGGCTGCGCCCATCCTCGCACAAAGGCTCTACCAGCTCGAGATTGCGCACGGTAAACTTGTCAAGTCTGACATAAGTCCCCTCCTCTACACGGGTAAGTTTGGTTATATGTCCTGTCTGTGTATGATTGGTTATATCAAGATAATGAAGTATGGCTCCGGCTGCCACGATAGCGGCGTGCATGCCGTGTACGCCGAATCCTTTCAGCGATGACGTGGCAAACTGCTTAAGCAGACGGTCGCCTGCGGCATCATCAGTAAATATCCAGTCGTCAAGTTCGAAACTGAGCAACTTGCCGGAAAATTTCTCTTCAAGCAGACGTCGGTTGCCACGCTCGACCAGCACCTCCTTCGGAGAGAAATTATTGATTAGCTTGTCGACATAGTCGGCATCGCCCTCGGCAGCGAAGAACTCGCCGGTAGATATATCAAGAAACGCCACGCCGATTGCAGCCGAACGTGTGAAATGTACGGCGGCTACAAAATTATTTTCCCTGTGATTGAGCACGGTATCGCTTACGGCCACACCGGGAGTCACCAGCTCTGTAATGCCTCGTTTTACAAGTTTCTTTGTGAGTTTCGGGTCTTCAAGCTGCTCGCATATAGCGACACGCTTCCCTGCACGGACAAGTTTCGGCAGGTAGCTGTCAAGGGCATGGTGGGGAAATCCTGCAAGTTCCACATACTGGGCGCTACCGTTGGCTCGTCGCGTCAGCGTAATACCAAGAATCTCGGATGCAACGATTGCATCGTCGGAAAATGTCTCATAGAAGTCGCCGACACGGAAAAGCAGTATGGCATCGGGATGCTTGCCCTTCATCTCTACATACTGCCTCATAAGCGGCGTTTCCACTATCTTTTTAGCCATTTATTTTCATCTGTTTGTTATGTAAAGTTACGATTTTAGCGCCGTACGTGCAAATTCAGGAAAAAAACTGTAAATTTGCCATTATGAGAATTTTTCCGTTATTAGAAGGCACAGTCCTGATGGGACTGTGTGTTACAGCCATACCGGGATGGGCGCAGAAAAGCGAAACGCCGACTACCACCAAACCCAATATCATATATATAATGTGTGACGACATGGGGTATGGCGATTTGGGCTGCTATGGCCAGAAATACATCAGCACTCCGCATATCGACAATATGGCATCCGAAGGGATGCGCTTTACACAGGCTTATGCGGGAAGCCCGGTCAGCGCTCCCTCGCGCGCTTCGTTTATGACCGGACAACACTCGGGACACTGTGTGGTAAGGGGCAATAAGGAATACTGGCGCGATGTGCCTATGATGAAATATGGCGACAACGATGAATACACCGTAGTAGGACAGCACCCATATGACCCCGGACATATCATCCTCCCTGAAATAATGAAGGATAACGGCTACACTACCGGCATGTTCGGCAAGTGGGCCGGAGGATACGAAGGCTCGGTGTCGACTCCCGACAAAAGGGGGATAGACGAATTCTACGGCTACATATGCCAGTTCCAGGCCCATCTGTACTATCCCAACTTCCTCAACCGCTACAATCCGGCCAAGGGTGACACAACAGTGGTGCGCGTAACGATGGAGGACAACATCCCCTACCCCATGTATGGCGATGATTATTTCAAGCGTACACAATACTCGGCCGATATGATACACCAAGAGGCGATGGACTGGCTTGACCGTCAGGAAGAGGGCCGACCATTCTTCGGCATTCTTACATATACACTACCGCATGCCGAACTGGCACAGCCCCGCGACTCCATACTCCTCGACTATCACCGACGGTTCTTCGAAGACAAGACCTGGGGAGGTCAGGAAGGCTCCCGATACAATCCGTCGGTACATACCCACGCACAGTTTGCAGGAATGATTACGCGCCTCGACCATTACGTAGGCGAAGTACTTGCAAAACTTAAAGAGAAGGGACTGGACGACAACACTCTGGTAATATTCACCAGCGATAACGGCCCCCATGAGGAGGGTGGTGCGGATCCTGAATTCTTCGGGCGCGACGGACAGTTGCGCGGACTCAAGCGCCAATGTTACGAAGGCGGCATACGTGTGCCCTTTATCGCGCGTTGGCCCGGGAAGATTCAAGCCGGAAGTGTTACCGACCATCAATGTGCTTTCTATGATATAATGCCTACATTTTGCGACCTCATCGGCGTAGACAATTATGTCGGGAAATATGCAAACAAAGAGAAGAGCACCGATTACTTCGACGGCATATCCTTCGCCCCTACACTAATGGGAACCGAAGGGCAGCAAGCTCATGAATACCTGTACTGGGAATTTGACGAGACCGACCAGATAGGCCTCCGTATGGGCGACTGGAAGATGGTAGTGAAGAAAGGTGTGCCCCATCTCTACGACCTTGCCACCGATATACATGAGGATAATGACGTGGCGGCACAGCACCCCGACATCGTAGCCCGCATGACTGAGATAATACGTGCGCAGCATACTCCAAACCCTCATTTTTCCGTCACCATACCCTGACATTCCATCTGAGGACATGCACAATCCCGTACAGAATTCAAGATTGCATCCAAGATGCTTGTCTAAAGATTTCTCATTTCTCATTTCAACGATAATCACAAAAAAATAGCGCATTGTCTTGCAAATAATAAAATATTATATTAACTTTGCATCGCAAAAGCGCATCGGGGTATTAGCTCATCTGGCTAGAGCGCGACACTGGCAGTGTCGAGGTGAGCGGTTCGAGTCCGCTATACTCCACCAAAGGCGAATCGAAATTTCGATTCGCCTTTTTTGTTATATAATTGTAAATAACGTGAGTTCGACGAAAATTAATGGGTCAGCTGCAAAACCCGGTTGAAATGTTAAAAAATTACCCGAGAATAAAAATATTTTTAGGCGCTTAGATTGGAGTTTAGCGCTGTTGTCCTTCGGGAATCTACTATATAACAAGTGCTTATGATGATTAGACTTCCCTAATTCAGTTAGCGATACGCCCATCTATCCCTAAATCTCAGAAATTAACAACCGCTTTTTTACATTGACCCGAAATTGCAATAATTGGAGAAGCGATGAACCGCATCTTGAAAATATCTCCAAATATCCAAATCACATCTGCCCGAAGAATTGTCAACACACGCAATTATCTCATCCACGGATACGACAGCTTAAGAGAAGACTTAATATGGGCAATTGTAATCAACCATTTGCCATTATTAAAGTCCGAGGTCACAAAACTCATCGAATCCTCTCAGGAAGTTCGATAATTTGGCGGCATACCACACCAAAAGCGAATTCAGAACAAAATCTGAGGTCGCTTTTTCATTTTCAGCCACTCAACACCATGCAAACCGATGCATGCAAAGGGGGGAATCAGAGCCGATGTGACAAGAAGGGATTCAGATTAGCGTACGGGATTCAGCATGGAGGCGAGGCGCGCTACGCCTTGTGTGGCCGGAAGGGGTAGAACGGTAACACCAACCGGCACCGAGGCCGGATGCGGGTCGATATAGTATACCGGAGTGCCGGGACGCACATAATGGAGCAGACCGGCAGCAGGATATACATTGAGCGATGTGCCTATCACGACAAACACATCGGCCTCGCTCACAAGCTGTATGGCCGGCTCTATATTGGGCACGGCTTCCTGGAAAAACACGATATGAGGCCGCACACGGTGTCCGTCGATTACGGTATCGGGAGTAGTGTCGAGCGCCCCTGGATGAAGAGTGTACACCTTTGTCTCATCATCAATGGCACGCACTTTCATAAGCTCGCCATGAAGATGAAGCACATTCTTGCTGCCGGCACGCTCATGGAGGTCATCGACATTCTGAGTAATGACGTATACATCGTACCACTGTTCGAGATCAACCAGCCCGAGATGACCGGCATTGGGCTCGGCTTTCAGCAGATCGTGGCGCCGCTGATTGTAAAATTCATGTACGAGCGCAGGATTTGCGGCATAGCCGTCGGCACTTGCCACCTGCATCACGGGATATTTCTCCCAAAGGCCGCCTGCATCACGGAACGTGGAGATTCCACTCTCGGCGCTCATGCCGGCACCGGTGGATATGACAAGTTTAGGTTTCATGATAAGTAACTGTCGTGATTTATTTACAGAAATGTTGTAAATGCAGCCAAGGCCAACAAGGCCGATACTTTGTATCTATCGCGCTTGTCGGCCTCGACCGTGATTAATATAGGATAATCAGTGACCACCGCAACTGCCGTCGTTGCAGCCGCACTCGCCGTCTTCATCGGAGCCGCATCCCGAGCAACCGCCGCAACCGCCATGAGCCGGATGCAGTTCTTCAGGAGTGGCCTCGCGCACTTCGGCGATAGTGCCACGGAAGCGCACGTCCTTGCCGGCAAGGGGATGGTTGAAGTCCATCACCACCTCTTTGTCTGTGATTTCAAGCACCTTTCCGTTGATACGGTATCCCTCGGCTGTCATCATCGGAATATAGTTGCCTACGGTCACGTATTCATCATCAAATTTTCCCTCGACTTCGAAAATCGACTTGTCGAGATGAGCCACCTGCTCGGGGTCGTGAGGGCCGAAGCCTTCGGCCGCGCTAACCTTAACATCAAATGCATCACCTTTCTTAAGACCTTCGATTGCCTTTTCAAGGGGAACGATTACGCCCTTAGTAACTCCAAACACTATGCGCTCGGGGCTGTCGGGCTCTACCTTATGTACCAGTTCTTCACCGTCGGGTGTTACTACAGAGAGGTCATATACCATCTCAACATATTTTCCGGGTTCGATTTTTTCCATAATTTTATATTGTTGAATATTGATTTAGAGGATGATTGATAGTAAAACATTCATGTCCGGCATTTTGCTCATGCCACCGTGCCGAAAGCCGCCAGGAGCGACGAGGAGATAAGCATATAGATTACCATGCCTATAATGTCGTTGGTGATGGAGATGAACGGGCCTGTCGCAAGGGCCGGATCTATTTTGAATTTCTCGAGGGTCAGAGGCACGAATGTGCCGAATACGGAAGCGAACACCACTACGGCAAAGAGCGACAGCGACACCGCTATGGTAGTCACCTGCGTAGGACCGAGCGCAAACACGTTGTAGACAAATACCAGCAGCGATATTATACTGGCATTGAGAAGGCCTACGCCCAACTCTTTGAATATCTGTTTAGCCGACGATTTCACATCGAGAGAGCCATTGGCAAGGCCCTGTACGATGATAGCCGACGACTGTATGCCCACATTTCCACCCGTACCGCCTATAAGGGGGATAAACAGGGCCATGGCCGGATTGACAGCAAACGCCCCCTCGAAATTACCGAGAATCAGCGAGTTGCCTATACCACCCAATATGCCGATGAGAAGCCACGGCAGGCGCGCCTTGGTCTGGGTAAACAGAGTGTCGTCGCTCTCCACGTCGCCCGACAGACCCGATGCCAGCTGATAGTCACGCTCGCTCTGCTCGCGCGCCTCATCCATAACATCGTCGACGGTAATCTGCCCTACCAGACGCCCTATCGAATCCACCACAGGCATGGCCACGAGGTCGTACTTCTCGAAGTCGAGGGTCAGGTCGTCAATCGGAGTATCGGTCTTAACTGCCACAGGGTCGGTCTCCATCACATGCTTTATCTTGCTTACTGACGGATGGGTAAGCATCTTTTTCAGAGGGAGCACTCCGAGCAGACGGTAATCATTGTCGACAACGTACACATAATATATGTCGTCGAGATTCTCGGCCTGACGACGCATCTCCTGGATGCATTGGGGCATCGACCAGTTCTCGTTGACCACAATCATCTCGGTGCCCATAAGGCCGCCGGCGGTGTCCTCGTCATATTTAAGCAGGTCAATGATGTCGCCGGCCTGCTCCACGTCGTCGATATGGGCCAGAATCTCGTCGCGGTCCTCCTCGTCGAGTTCCTGTATGATGTCGACGGCATCGTCAGTGTCGAGGTGCACTACCTGCCGGGCGATATCTTCGGTCGACATCGCGCTAAGCAGCTTGTGACGGTCATCCTCGTCAAGCTCCATCAGCACATCGGCCGCCGTCTCGTCGTCAAGAAGCCGATAGAGGAATTCCGCCTCTTCAAGGTCAAGATCCTGATACAGCTCGGCGATATCGGCCGGATGGAGGTCGGCTATTGCCTTGCGTGCCTCCTCCTCGTCGTGCCGCTCTATTATAGCCTTAAGGCTGTCCAGATATTCGGAAGAATGTTCTTTCATCAAAGTTCGTTTATAGAGCCGGATACAGCGCTTCTTACACCGGATGCAAGATTGGTCAACTCGACAAAATCGGCCACCGACAATTGCTCGGGACGTTTTGCCCAAAGCGGAGATTCTGGCAGAGGCGCTCCCGCCGGCAACAGGCCGCGTATGGAGTTGCGCAGAGTCTTGCGGCGCTGGCCGAATGTGGTCTTGACGATAGTGCGAAACAGACGCTCGTCGCAGCCGAGATCGGTCACATCGTTGCGTGTCATTATTATCACACCCGACTTTACCTTTGGCGGGGGGTTAAACACATGCTCGTCGACAGTAAACAGATACTTCACATCGTACCACGCCTGGAGCAACACACTCAGTATGCCGCGCGCTTTAGTACCCGGGGCCGCTGCAAGACGCTCGGCCACCTCTCGCTGAAGCATACCGCTACAGCAGGGTATCATATCCTTGTAGTCAAGCACCTTGAAGAATATCTGCGACGATATATTATAGGGATAATTGCCAATAACACAGAAAGGCTTATACCCCATTTTGTCAGCCAGATCCATCTGCAGGAAATCGCCGTTGATTATGCGTTCGCCCTGCAACTGAGGAAAGTTCTTGCGCAGGTAATCTATGCTCTCGCCGTCGATTTCGACAACCGTCACATCATGGCCGTCGGCAATCAGATACTTGGTGAGCATACCCATGCCCGGTCCTACTTCTATGACCGGAGTGCCCACATACCCCGAAAGGGTGTCGGCGATACGTCTCGACACACTCTCGTCGGTAAGGAAGTGCTGTCCCAGAGCCTTTTTTGGCCGTACTTTGCCGTTGTTTACCATGCGAAAAAGCAGTTTATTAATATTCAAACAACAAATTTACCATCTTTTCTCAAATAACAGGCAAATACTTCGGTTTTAATTCATGAAGATTGAAAGCATATTCTATAAGCATATTCCATATTTTTCATGAATAAATTATATCGAGATATATAAAATAACCCCTGATTCCCTTGTGTGACATATATAATTTGCGTATCTTTGGATAATAAGAAACGGCATACAAAATGCAGGAAAATCCGAAAGAATCATCCGACGCCCAATTGCTTGAGCGAGTGCATAAGGGCGATTCCGGAGCGCTCGGCCTTCTCTATATTCGCTATTCTGCAAGAGTCTACGACTTGGCATTGCATTTTTCAGGAAATGAAAAAGAAGCCGAAGATATCACCCAGAATGTTTTCTCACGTCTGTGGGAGCGGCGTGAGCTGCTGACAAACATATGCTCGCTGAAGGCATATCTGTTCCGAATGACACGGAACGAGATTCTCACACTGTTCCGCCATCGCAAAGTCGAGCGTGGCTATGCCCGGCAACAGATGGAAAAAGAGCCTCAGCATGCTCCCGACAGCTCGATGAAAGTAACTACCACAGAACTGGTAGAAATGATTGACATTGCCATCGAACGCATGCCGGAATTACGCAAGCGCATATTCATGATGAGCCGATACGACGAAATGACATATGCAGAGATAGCCCAACATCTCAACATAAGTCCGCGCACAGTCCAGTACCACATCGGCAAAGCATTGAATGAGTTACGAAAACTCATGGATGTGATGGTTCTGTTTGTATGACATAAAGTGTCCAATAACAAAGGCCCGGCTGAAATCACCCGGGCCTTTGTTATTGGACAAAAATAGGGTCTGCCGTCAGTTCTCAACAATTTTAAAATTGTCGACAAAGAGGCGTGAGTTCTTGGAATTACTGTTTTGATATGCGTTGTCGACAGAACCCGTACCGATTACGAATACTACCCGTGACTCAGAGGTAAAGCCTTCGACATTGATTGAAAACAGCGAGGCGGCAGAGGTCCACACTTCCGTTCCGGTCGGATCGTTTACAGGGTCAAACCATGCGCCGGCACCAAGTTCAAACCGGACCGCATTGAGCGTGACTGACTCTCCGTCGCTATCTTTGTAGATAAACGTGGCGCCTGAAGTCCCGTTTGAGCTGGTGCCTGTGATATTGCCAGGGCCAAGTATTCCTACAAAATAATAGTCAATATCATCGTGCACGTTTTTGGCCGTGACATATCCGAGGGCGTTCCATGAAATAGTGACATCGGCCGACCCGCTGATTTCAGATATGTACGGCGACGCAACATCCCCTCCGTAGCCACCCTTGCCAAACTTTATGAAACCGGTGCGCGAGTAGAGCCATGTCGACAGCGATGTCCAGCCATGACCTTTCTCTTCGGCGCTCCACTGGTCTATGCGCACCTCCTTCTTTCCTGTTGCAATTTTCCATCCGAGTACCCCGGCTTCGCTTTTCAGCCAGCTGAAATCGTCGAAGAATGTGGCATACAACTGAGTAAGGGATATGACCCGGTTCACAGAGCTGTTGTCACCAGTACCGCGCAAAATCAATGCGGCCGATATGTCGGCACCGGTCTCATTTACACCTATAGCCTTGACTGTCAATGAAGCCATGTCGGATGAGGTAGCCACAAACCGCGAGGCATCTTCGCCATCAATGTTGTATTCCCAGTCGACATTAGTGTCGACTATCACACTAAGTTCACCGCCTATTCGTTTGAATGTCAGCGCAGATGTACTGATATTAAGAAACGGCTGTGCCGGAGCCTGGGTTATATTCAAAGTCTCTTCCTGTGGGATGCCGTTGACACTTATCATGTATTCTGCCGTACGCTCCGAGGCGCGAGTGTTTTCGTCGGCATACAGGCGCAGCCATCCGTCATCATCACCCTCCATGGGATATATCTTCATCCATCCCGTATCGTCGCCTACCGGCTCGATTGTCCAGTGACCGTTGGCACGGATTATTACTTTCTTACCATTTCCATAAGATGTCGGATCGATACCTTTAGACGGAATAAGATAGTCGGACGACAACTCGATATTGTAATAAAGGCTGTCCGCGGATATGGCATCATCACTGTCACATGAGGTAATGCAGATACCTGACAGAATCACGGCAATATATATATGTCGTATGAAATTTCTCGTGTTCATGTAGATATATAGGTTGATATATTATGGCATGATTAATTTATGGCATTGTCGGGCCGCACCTCTCGGAAGGTGCCGTTGATTGCCTTGTAGCTCCACCATACCGGGGTGAGCATATTGTTTACGCCTCCCATGTTGCTGAGCGCGGCGTTTACATTGTCGGGATTAGAACCCACCGATTCCGATGGGTAGCCCATACGCTGAGGCAGATGCCAGTCGTTGTACAAGGCCCCTCGGCCTATCGTGAGTTCGGGCCATGACGTGCGTCGCAACTCATGATATGCTTCCAGCCCTACCCAAAATAGCGACAGATACTTCTGTTCGGCAATCAGACGTTCCTTGTCGGTATGGCTGTCCCATCCGGCCAGTCTTCCTGCCAGCAGTTTTGCTATGGCATTATCGTCTATTGGCGCCTTGACATCTGAATACCGCTCGAGTTCGGCCCATTTCTGACACGACGCTTTTACGGCCGACTCATAATATACTCGTGCCTGGGCTTCGCCTCCGTCAATCCATCCTTTAAGGGCCGCCTCGGCCATAATGAACCGAATCTCGCTGTAGTCCATCAAAAAGTTAGGGGCATCGTCACGTACAAGTACTTTATAGTTGAGCAATGCGCAGTCTTTTACATCGACCTGTTGGTCGGCAAGTTCACAGCCGGCAGTCGCACCTTTCCAGTCGTCACCGTCGCGCTCGGCCCATGTAGTAAGCCGCGGATCCTGCTCTGAATCTGCGCCATCGGCTATAGTAGTCATTGCAATAAACTGTTTTGCTATCTTGTATGCGCTGCTTGTAAAATTCATCTTAGTCATATCGGCCGGTCGAAATCGGCCAAAGTACGGGTCTACTCCGGTGTTGTGGATAGTGGCATTCTCAGTGTTTGATGCAATCAGAGGGTATTTTGAAGAGTCATTGAGCATAGCTGCAATCTTTTCTCCCGCCTTCATCTCCGGGCGCCCGCTCACACGGCAGAGCAGACGCAGATATAGCGAATTATTGAATTTCCGCCACAGCTTCATATCGCCTCCATACATTATGTCGAGAGAGGCACGCTCAAATGTAGGTTGTTGCGCATAGAGTTCATTGGCAGTCTCAAGCTCGGCAAACATCTGCTCGTACACCTCTTTCTGAGTGTCAAAGCGCGGTCGGTCGATGCCCTCGCGCTGTCGGTATGCCTCGCTGTATGGTATATCGCCGAACAGGTCGGTAAGATTGCTCAGCGCGTACACTTTCAGAGTGAGGGCCACGGCCTGGCAGCCCTTGTCGCCGAATTTCACTCCGAGTTCATACATATGAGTGGCATTAAGACCTTTGCCGGCATAATTGTTCCAAAGCGAGCCCCATTGTGTATCGGTAATTTTATATCGGTGGCGTTCCTGAGCCGTCAACGACGATACCGTAAACTGAGCAAGCTCGTCGGTCCAGTAGTAAGCATAGTAGGTCTGCTGATTGGCCATTCCATAAAGTAGCGGCTCAAACATGCCGTAAGGCTGGAGATCGCCAACCTGCATTTTGTTGGGGTCTGTATTAATCTCCTCGAAGCCGTGGGTGCATCCTGCAATCGACGCCACAAGCATGGCCAGCCCACAATATAGTATTCCTGATAGTATCTTCATGATTGACAATACGGGATTAGAATGAAAGTTTGAGATTAAATCCGTAAGTACGGGTCATCGGCATAGCTCCGATTTCTATGCCGCTGTAAATGTTGGTTCCGACTATATTGCCGGCTTCCGGGTCAAACTGCGGAAAGTCGCTTATACAAAACACATTGGTAGCATATGCGCCTATAGCAGCTCCCTGCAGCACCTTAAGTTTGCGACACACCTTGCGCGGCAAGGTATAATCAAGGCGCATCTCCTTCAGTTTGAGAAAGTCGGTTTTAAACACATTCTCCTCGGCATTATCACGGGCAAAATATGTAGTATAATATTTGTTGATCTGTTCGGTAGGCGTACGGTTGAGTTTGTACACCGTGTTGCCTTCGGCATCGGTGCTTACGTTGACTCCCTCGACCACAAGACCGTCGTTACGCCCCGGAAGAGAATTTTCAAGTTTGCCCTGGTAGGCAAGTATGGCGTTGGTAAATGAATAGGCATGCCCACCCATCTGAGCCGTGAAGTTAAGCCCTAGGGTACAGTCGCGGTAGCGCAGTGTGGTACCGAGTCCGCCGCGCCATGTCGGATTTACTTTGCCAAGACGTATGTTGTCAGTTGTCATTACTGGATAACCGGTACTTTCGGTGATAATCTTCATGCCGGCGCAGTTTACAGTGTTGCCGTCAGCATCGACGTATGTAGCGCCTTCCGGAGCGCGTTCGTAGCCGCGTCCGTATATTATGTTCATTTCCTCCCCGATGTACGACAGTATTCTGCCATAGTTGCCTATGAGATTCTTTGTCTGTTCATACGGCGTGCGTATGTCCCAACCATCTTCAAGACTTACAAGTTTGTTCCAGTTGCGGCTCCAGTTTATATCGATGCTCCATGTAAAATCGCGGCTGCGCACCGGCACTGCATGGAGAGCGATTTCGATACCACGGTTACGTATCTCTCCGGCATTGATTTTCTTGCTTGACGCTCCTGTCATAAGGTCGGTCACAGCATTGACAATCTGATTTGTTGTTGAAGAATTATAGAACGCGACATCAAATCCGAAACGATTCATGAAAAACATTGTCTCGATACCGCCCTCCCAGCTTTCCACATTCTCAGGCTTGATATAGTAATTGGAGCAGTTGGTAGGATAAGTATAGCCCCCGGGATAGGTGGAAGAAGCCGTGTATGCGTCGGTAAGGGAGTATGGCGAAGTATCATTGCCTACGTTAGCCCATGATGCTCGCAGTTTGAGCATGTTGACTTGCGGAGCTACATCCTGTAGATTTAGTGTCTTGTCAAGCAATACGCTTGCGCTGACACTCGGGTAGAAAAACGACCAGTTACCTCTCCCGAGCGTCGACGACCAGTCGTTGCGGGCCGTAAGATCGAGAAAGTAAGTATCGTCCCACGACGCTGATATAAATCCATAGAAGCTATTGACAACCTTTTTGCTACGCCATTGGTAAGGACGCGATGTCTCGCCTGTGGGAGTATTGCTTGAATTATACACCCCCGGCTCTCCAAGTTTGTCGAGAGTAATCTGCGAACGGTATACACTGCGGCTCATGTTATTTCCGCCGAATGCGGCGTTGAATGCAAGGCGCGTGCCAACCATGCGGTTGTTGACATATTTGAGCAGAAAATCAATATTTGTCTCTTCATCTCGATTGTTCTGTTCGCGGTAGAATCCCGATTTATACCCGGGAGTATAAAACGGTTTCTGCTGCTGACGGAAGTCGGCTGATATGTCTGTACCGCCACGCAAATCAAGAGTCAGGCCTTTTACCGGGAATGATATTGTAAGGTTCATTGCGCCGTATACACGGCTTTTGTTGATGGAATTGGTCGCCTCGTAAAGCTGATGATATGGGTTGCCCGGCTGAGAGTTTCCCAGCGAATTGACCATACCAAGCCCATCCTTGCAGCCTCCGTTGTAATTGGCCGAGTTGACACGCCCGCTGAAATACTCGTCTTTATACAATCTCATCGAGTTGGATGTCAGTCCCCACACAATATAATATGTAGGCGACGATGTGGAATATCCTGTAACGGGCGTATTGTCACTGGTCTTGTGAAGATAATTCACTTTTGCGTTGAACTTCACCCATTTACCCATCTTTGTCGAGAACGATGCCGACACAGTCTGGTTCTGATAGCCGGTATTTGGCATAATCCATGAGTTGCGTGTGTCGGTTATCGACACACGTGCCGACGTGCCTTTACCATTATTGGAAGTCAGGGTTACGTTGTTCTTATATGTCGTGCCGGTCTCGTAGATACCGCTGTACCAGTCATCGGCATATTCAAACGGAGTCAGTGTATATTCCCCCGTCAGCCAATTGTATGAGTTGAACTGGTTGCGTAGCTTGCCGTAGCCGAAAGCCTCGCCATATGAGTATCGGGAAGCATTACGCCCGCTCTCGAAACCCTCGGGAGCTTCTGTCTTACTGAAGTTCCATGCAGCAAACGGCTTGTATCCATTGTCATTGCCCGGACCATATACTTTCTGGAACTTCGGAAATCTCATGGCCTTTTCAAATGTCACCGACGAATTTACGGTGACACCAACACCCTTTGTATCGCGTCCGCTTTTAGTGGTTATCACTATGGCTCCGTTGGCCGCGCGCGACCCATATAGAGCGGTAGCGGCCGGACCCTTGAGTACAGACACCGACTCTACATCCTCGGGATTTATTTCCGACGCACCGTTGCCGAAGTCTACTGTCGCGTCGGTATTGCTCATACCGCCGCTTCCTGTACCGACGTCGCCCGACGAGACAGGTACACCGTCTACTACAAACAGGGCCTCGTTAGAGCCATAGTTGAGCGACTGGTCACCACGCAACACCACACGCATCGAGCCGGTCGGGCCAGAGGCGCCGCCAACCGTACTGAGTCCTGCGACTTTGCCGTTGAGATTATTTAGCCAGTTGCCGCTGACGCTATTGTTGAGCTCATCGGAGCTCACCTTTGACACGGCATATCCAAGGGATTTCTGCTCGCGGGTTATACCGAGCGCTGTCACTACTACCTCATCAAGATTGATACCCGACCCTTTCAGCTTGATTTTCATTGGTTTTCCAACTATTGCCTTTACTTCAGAAGGAGTGTAGCCTATATAGCTGACCCTGATTGTAGGCTCTGAACCGCCGACATTAATTGTAAAGTGACCGTCGATGTCGGTAGTAACCGCATTCGATGTGTTGCGCTGCATGACAGTAGCGCCGATTACAGGCTCTCCGTTTTCATCATAGACTGTGCCGGTGACAGTCTGCCGCATATTTTCTTTTTCCTTCTTATTATCTTTATTCTTCTTTCTTGGCGAAAGCAATATTTTCTTGTCTTCGGTTCGTACAGATACTTCAGGCATTACCTCGGCAATAATGGCCTCGACCGACATGTCGACTGCATTGACCGATACACGCCTGTCGAGTGGAATCTGAGAGTTGGCATATGCAAAGGTATAGCCGCTCTGAGCCTCAATCTGCTTCAGCAGTTCTTTGACTGTGACATCTTTTACGCTTACACTTATGCCGGCCGGCTGCGCCGACAGACTTAACGTGGCAATTGAGCATAGAAGCATCACCCAAAGCATCCGCCGTGAAATACTTTTAATTGTGAAGTGTGATGGCATGATAGATTTAGTGAAGAATTTAATAGATTGGTAGATTTATATTGCAGTTGCGCAAACTGGATATCAAATTATTCAGCACTGACATACAGGGTATTGCCCCTGATTTCATATGCAATCGGCGACAGATATGACAGAACGCCCATTATACTCTCAAGCGATTCCCCACCCATGGTCACCGAAAGACAGAATGACGTGTCTACGCCACTCTCGATTTTAAGGTCGACTCCATATCGCCGACTTACATTAATCAGAATGTCGGAAAGCGGTTCGTTGTCAAATATTGAAAATCGCTCAAACCAACGGCAGTAATTGTCGGCATCAGTATGTGAAAGCATCACTTTTCCCGTTTCACGGTTAAATACCAGCATTTCGCCCGGAGCCATAGTCACATGCTTGTCGCCCCATGGCCCGCTGACATTTATGCTACCCTCCCTCAATATGATATCATGGGTACGGCATGCTGTATAGTTTCTTACATCAAATTCAGTACCTGTCACCTGTATCTGCATGTCGTCCATATCTACGATAAACGGGCAGTCGTTATCATGCGCCACATCAAAGTATGCTTCACCGTCTATCTTGACTTTACGGAATCCTCCTGCTGAGAAATCTCGGTTATAGACAAGGGTAGTGCCGCCATTCAGCCACACATGACTCCCGTCAGGCAGTGTAAACTCGCCTACACTCCCTGTTGCGGTGACAAGCATCATATCCGGTTCCGACAGTCTGTTGTCAAGCATATTTACAGTGCCGAATACTAATGCGGTCAGCACTGCGGCCACAGCTGCCACGCGCCATATTATACCGGCAGGACTATAATATCTGCCATTTCGGGATGCCGGTGTCTCGATTGACTGCAAAAGCCGTATAAGGCCGGCCATATTTACTTTTCCCGACATGTCCTCGCCCGAGGCCCATATACGTGCGATGCTCTCCGACAGACGGTGCTCGTCGCTGTGGTCAAGTATCCATGACTCAATCTTTTCCCGCTCTTCATCCGGAATGTCGCGGGATGCGCCTAGGTATCCTACAATCAGGTCGTAATCATCTGGTGTATGATGTATCATCTGGTGCTATGATTTTTCGGTTAATCCGTTTTGTTTATCCAAGACGCACAAGTTTATGCATATGCTAACATACGATAACATTTTTTTGAAAAAAAACATTTTAAAAATGCGCAATGCACGGAATACGCAATAATTCACCTCACTGCACAATAAAAAAGCAAGAACCGGTGTTAATACTATACCGTCCAACCGACCCATTGCCGGGCTGATTCTGTACAGTGGACCCTACTCTCTCTCCACGACAAACTTATCACCAATATCCTATATGGAAAATAAACATACGGTACCGGTGCCGACCGACGCCAGCATTATCCTCACTTACCGCTGCCCAATGCGCTGCAAGATGTGCAACATATGGCAGAACCCTACCGACAGACGCGAGGAGATAACCGCGGCCGATTTGCGCTGTCTGCCCGACCTGAAATTCATAAATCTCACCGGCGGAGAGCCATTCATCCGCGAAGACCTTGCTGAAATTGTCGAGGAGTGCTACCGCCACACCCGTAGGATTGTGATATCCACAAGCGGATGGTTTGAGGATCGTGTGATAGCGCTTGCACGCCGTTTTCCCGACATCGGCATACGCATATCGATAGAGGGGCTCAGCGGCAAGAACGACGAGTTGCGCGGTCATGCCGGTGGATTTGACAAGGGGCTCCGTACACTCCTTGCTCTGAAGCAGATGGGTCTTAAGGATATAGGTTTCGGCTGCACAGTCAGCAACAACAACTCGGCCGACATGCTCTCTCTGTATCAGCTCAGCCGCTCGCTCGGCATGGAATTTGCCACCGCCGCCTTCCACAATTCATATTATTTCCATAAGGATGACAATGTAATTACCAACAAGGAGGAGGTATGCCGCAATTTCGAGCAACTGATTGAATGGCAGCTTCAGGAGAAGCACCCGAAATCGTGGTTTCGCGCATGGTTCAACATGGGCCTCATCAATTATATCGAAGGTGGACGCCGTATGCTCCCCTGCGAGGCCGGTTCGGCCAATTTCTTCATCGACCCTTGGGGCGAGGTATATCCCTGCAACGGCCTTGAGCCAAAATACTGGAAGAAATCGATGGGCAACATACACACCACTCCCGACTTCATGGAGCTATGGCGCTCGCCGCAGGCGGCAGAAGTGCGCGACTGTGTGGCCCGTTGCCCCAAAAACTGCTGGATGGTAGGCACGGCATCGCCGGTAATGCATAAATACATGAAATATCCGATGCGATGGGCTGTCACCAACAAGCTGCGCTCGATGCGCGGGCTGAAACCGTGTCTTGACAAGACCTGGCACGATGTAGGGCAGAATCCTTCTCAGGGCGACCTCCGCGAAAAATTCTGACCATATTCACACATTATCCCATGAAAGTATTCGTAACCGGCACGCGAGGCATACCAGGAGTGATGGGCGGAGTGGAGACCCACTGCGAGCATCTCTATCCGCGCCTTGCCGCGATGGGCTACGATATTACAGTCGTGAGGCGCGACTCGTATGTGGCCGGCGATTACCGTACACGATGGCAGGGGGTGAATCTGGTCGACATAGCCACTCCCCGCAAAAAGGCTTTTGAGGCGATAGTCCATACGGTAAGAGCCGTGGTTGCCGCTCGCAGGGCCAAAGCCGATCTGCTGCATATACACGCCGTGGGGCCATCGCTGGCAGTGCCACTGGCCAAACTCCTCGGCATGCGTGTCGTAATGACCAACCACGGGCCCGACTATGAGCGCGCCAAATGGGGACGCTTAGCCCGCACGATTATCAAAATGGGCGAAAGCTGGGGGAGTCGTTTTTCCGACGATGTGATTGTAATCAGCGACGCCATTCGCCGCAACATCGCCTCTCGCTATGGCCGCACACGCCGTGTACATCTTATATACAATGGTGTCCCTGAGCCTGAGATATGTTCCGACGACGCATACTTCTCTGAACTCGGAATCAAGCCCGGACGATATATTCTGGGCATGAGCCGTTTTGTGCCCGAGAAGAATCTCCACCACCTTATCGATGCCTTCAACCGCACCGGCCTCGCCCGGTATGGATATAAACTCGTGCTTGCAGGCGACGCCGACTTCGAGGACGACTACTCACGCTTGCTCAAGCAAAAGGCCCGCGACAACGATGTGGTGCTGACCGGATTCATACGCGGACGGCGGCTGCACTCGCTCCTCTCCAACGCGGCATGCTTCTCGCTCCCATCTTCCCACGAAGGGCTACCCATCGCTTTGCTTGAGGCTATGTCATATCGACTGCCGGTGGTGGTGAGCGACATCCCCGCCAATCTTGAGGTAGGACTGCCCGCCGGTGACTATTTTCCCACCGGCGACATCGACACCCTCGCATCGCGCATACGTTCAAAAATCGACAATGGCCCGCAACGTATCGATTACAGCCTCGGAAAATATGACTGGGACAACATCGCCATGCAGGTAGCGTCGGTATATGGCGCTCCGGACAGCGCCATATAGTTGCCCGAATCCCTCTTTTTGTGTAAATTTGTAGTCACATATATCACATGTGACAAATACCTCTATGAATTTAAAGACCATATCCGCAGCTATTGCCGCCATATTCGCGGCAGGGCATTTTACTGCATCGGCCTGTACAAGCCTTATCGCAGCCCCCGGCGCCACCGCCGACGGAAGCGCCATGATAACATACGCCGCCGACTCCCATACCCTTTACGGCGAACTCTACTCAACACCGGCAGCCGACCATGCCCCCGGAGAGATGCGCGAAGTACGCGACTGGGACACCGGACGCCTCCTCGGACATATCCCCCAGCCGGCCCACACCTATGCTACCGTAGGCAACATCAACGAGCATGGCCTCGCAATCAGCGAGAGCACATGGGGAGGGCGCGAGGAACTGGTCGACACCACCGGAATAATCGACTACGGCTCTCTCATCTACATCACCCTCGAGCGTGCCAAGACCGCTCGCGAGGCCATAAAGACTATGACCGACCTTGTTGCCGAATACGGTTATGCAAGCGAGGGCGAATCATTCTCGATAGCCGACGGCAACGAGGCCTGGATTATGGAGATGATAGGCAAGGGAGGCAAGAGCAAAGGAGCCGTATGGGTGGCCCGCCGTATCCCCGACGGCATGATTTCCGGACATGCCAACCACGCCCGCATCCACACCTTCCCCCTCAACGACCCGGAGACCCTGTATTCGCCCGATGTCATCAACTTCGCCCGCTCACAAGGCTACTTCTCCGGCAAGGACAAGGATTTCGACTTTTCGAAAGCATATGCAATCACCGATTTCGGCGCTCTGCGCGGATGTGATGCACGTGTATGGTCATTCTTCAAGAAACACTCCGACGACGATATCGATCGCTGGCTCCCCTGGATCAACGAGGCCAAGGGAGAGCCGATGCCCCTGTGGGTAAAGCCCGCACGCCCGATATCGGTGCGCGACATGCAGTGGGCTATGCGCGACCACTTCGAGGACACACCCTTCGACATGACACAGGATGTCGGAGCCGGCCCGTTCAAGGTGCCCTACCGCTGGCGTCCGATGACATTCACCGTCGACAGTGTTGAGTACACCAACGAACGCGCCATTGCCACCCAGCAGACCGGATTCAGCTTTGTGGCACAGCTGCGCAAGGATATGCCCAAGGCTATGAAAGGTGTTCTGTGGTTCGGAGTCGACGACACCAACACCTGTGTGTATGTGCCAATGTACTGTTCGATTCAGCGTGTGCCGCGCTGCTATGCCCCGGGCAACGGCGACATGCTTACACTCAGCTGGGACGCTGCATTCTGGGTCCACAACTATGTGGCCAATCAGGCCTACAACCGCTACAGCCAGATGATTCCCGACATACGCCGCGTACAGAACGAACTTGAGGACAATATCGCCCACGCGGCAGCCGACATCGAGTCGCGCGCCATGCATCTCGCTCCCGCCGACCAGGAACGTCTGCTTACCGAATTCTCATGCACATGGGCCGACCGCTCGACCAAGCGCTTCAAAGAACTCGGCGACTATCTTTTTGTAAAATACCTTGACGGCAATATAAAGAAAGAGACAGCACCCGGACGGTTTGCCCGCACTCCTGAAGGGCAGTGCGCATCGCCTGTGTTCGGAGGATACAGCGAAGATTATTACCGCTCGGTGGCAAAAGATGCCGGCGAACGCCTTAAAGTAGTCAACCCTTGATTCCATAATTAATTAACATATGTCACGTCAGGACAACGAGATGCCGGGCCTCAGCTTGCTCGGTAATACAGCGACTAACTATCCGGATAAATATGCCCCGCAGGTGCTTGAGACATTCCCCAACAAGCATCCCGACAACGAATATCTCGTCACATTCCACTGTCCGGAATTCACATCCCTCTGCCCTAAGACAGGCCAGCCCGATTTTGCAAAAATCATCATAAGCTACATACCGCGCGAACGCATGGTAGAGAGCAAGAGTCTGAAGCTGTATCTGTTCAGTTTCCGCAACCACGGTGACTTCCACGAAGACTGCGTGAACATTATCATGAAGGACCTCGTGGCACTCATGGACCCTCGCTATCTGGAGGTAAAGGGCATATTCACCCCTCGCGGCGGCATCGCCATACACCCCTTTGCCAACTATGCCGACGATGAGCACCGCGACATGGCCCGCTCGCGCATGCTTGCCTCATTTCCTGAATCCTGACAGATATGACTCCTGACAGAGACAAGAAATACACTTTCCCGGCCCGAGAGATAGAAGTCAACCGTGAGTCGGGAAAGCTCTTTTTCAATATCAGCGCATTCGGCCGCACATACCGAGTGCCTGCCTATAATTTTCAGCGCGACAGTCTTCCGGAAAGCATCACATGCGTGCTTCGTGCCGACGGAAAGATGGAACAGGATCTCGACACTATCCTGCCGCAATTCTACACCGTGGGCGAGGACTATGCATTCTGCGTGCTGTCCGGGCTACAGTCGGGCGGCTACAAGGTGCGCGACGACATCAATGGTTTTACGTTTCCGCTTACCGACTTCGGACGTCGACGTCTGCAGCGTTTCAAGCGAATTGTATGCCGGGTAAACGGTATCGCCGACGGTATGCTCCAGCTCTCTCTTGTTGACTATGAGAAAGAACGGTCGACCACTGTAGGGATTACACCCGGCCAGATAGCTATGCTTGACCCCGAAGGGTCAATGACCGGAGAGTGGATTATCTCGTTCATGCGTTCCCACAAAGTGCTTGGCGAGGCTCTGTCGCTTTGCGAAAACTCCGACCCGCGATGGGTGATTGCCGCCCTTGAGGGTGTGGAGCGCAACTTCGCCCAATGGCTCAACCCAAAGAAGGGATGCCGTCCTGACATATATATGCAGCGCAAACTGCGCTGGCTCGAACGATATATCGCCATAGCCACCGGCGTGCTTGAACGCGGCAGTGTGCTCGGCGCGTTTCCCGCCTCCTCTCACGAGGGGATACAGGCCCGGCTGGCACGCATAATAACCCATGCCGGCGACTATCGCGAGGCTATCTGGCTACTGCTCGACGGACGCGAGCAGGCATTTATCGACGATGCCATCGACACACTCAAACTGTCGGGTTATCTTTATCAGCCCGAACGCCGCATGCGTGTGCTCATGTCGCTGTTCACTCTGCGCACGGAGTATCTGCGTCGATACGTGTCCGACATATTCGACATCATACGCGACCGTCATGCCCAGCCCCGGTTTGCCAAGCTCTACAGCAAGGCATTCATCGAGATGCTCGACATCTTCATCAACAATGAAAGCAAGATTGTCGCCGCCATAGACAAAGCCTCGGTACGCGAGATGATTGTAGCCCTGGCCCTGCAGCTGCTGCTTACCTCCGGACGCGATTTCTCTTCGTGGAATCTGTACCGCGCCATGCTCTACCGCTACGCGTCGATGCTTATCGACAAGCGCAGTTCCGAACTTATCGACAAAGCATTCTGCACATTGCTCGGCGAGAATGAAGATGCCATCGAATTCGGGTGGAACGATCTTGACGACGTATCGCTCCTGTGCTCGACAAGGCTGTTGCGCCCGGTGCAGCACCGTGGTATCCCGGTGCAGGGTGTCTACGAAAGCAGCAGCGCCATAATACGTCTGCGCGACGGCATAATCACCATCGCACACTCCGACCATGCCGCACTACGCAACGTACTTCCCTCCGACATGTTCGCTCCCCGAAAGGTACAGGTGCTGCTCAACGAGAAACTCCCCGAAAAAACCGGCAGTGACATCAACGATCTGAGCCGCCTGCACACTGTATGGGACACCGTGCAGGACTCTCTACTTACCCCCCGCAAAGCCAATACTCATAAAGCCGACACGACATCCAGGACCGTGCTCCCTGAAGTGGGACAGTCGGTGCTTGTAAGAATTGCCGGCGCGATGCCGGATAATCCGCACAATTTCCTGTGCTGTGTCGAAGAGCCCGGCTATACCGGACAGGGCACTATCAACACATTCGACATCGTGATATACCCACTTGCAGCAAAAGCCGAGGATTTTGTAGATTTCGACAGCGGACGCCCGTTCCTGCTCAAAGCCACTGTCGAGGAAGTGGACTATGCCACAGGGATGATGCGCTTCTCGATGCGCAAAGGCATACGCGAGCTTACCATACGCATGGCCTCTGAAGCACGCGACTCCAAAGAGGAGTGCCGCACCTATCTCTACGACTACCGCAGCGCCACCAACCAGTGGTTCGGAGTTACCGATTCCGGATTTCCTGTCGTTTTCAAGGCACCGCGCGAAGAACTTATGGCCAATGAAGTGGTATACACCCGGATTGAGTATATAAATTCACGTCCTGACAACAAACTGTTTATCAACGGACGGTTTATTGACACCGAGGACAAGGACGACAATCTGTTCCGCTTCAAGCGCAACGCGTTCTATTATCTGCTTAAACGCTATGCCGGCGGCGCATTGTACTCGCCTGCTCCGGGTACGGATACCGACGAAATGGTAGCAGCACCCACCGAGCCCGAGGTATATCTTCAGCCCGACGAGGTAAGAGAGCTGATAAGGCTCGTCGACAGCGTGGCCTCAATGCGCCACACCGACTATGTGCCCACCTACAATCATCTTGCGCTCGCAAGGCTGCTGTCGGCCATACTTGACGACACTTTCCTGCGCGAGGTATACTCCGTAAAGATGTCGCTTGTCGAGGCCTTGTGGTCATTTGCGGCTGTAGGATGGATTGACAGGGAGACGTTTGACGCCCTTGACCGCCGCGCGTCAATGCTCGCCCAGAGCGATCCCGACACACGTCGCCGTCTGATGATACTGCGGGTGCTCTCGCGCCTCGACACTCCCTGGCAGGAATCGGGCGCTCTTGTAGATGCCGCATCAAGCGGCGACAACACAACAATCGGAGCGCTCGCCCGTCTGGTAATGTCGTACAATTTCCTGCGAGGCATTGAGGTATACGAGGCTCGCCAGACTCTCAAGCGCGAAATTTACCGTCTGCTCGACCTCCCTATGCCCGACACACTCCACACACGAGTGGCCCAGGAAGAAGACATTTACCACGAATTCAAGACATCCCTGATATATCCGCCCGAACGCGACCGCCACATGACGGCCGACCCGCGACTACAGGTAGCCGACATAATGAAGGGTATCGACGCCATGCTCAACCAAAAAGGAGGCACACTCTTTATAGGTGTGAACAACAACGGACAACCCGTAGGACTCCATTCCGACTTTGTATACCTAAACAACGGAATCGACGATTACGACATCCAGGATGTGAAAGACAAGTTCCGTCTGATGCTTGACAACGGCATGCGCCGCCATTTCGGAGCCGCACCGGAGGGCGTTGTACTCTATCCCGACTATGTGAAGCCTGAGTTTGACTTCATTGACGGACAGTGGGTATGCCGCATCGACGTGCGTCCCGCTCCGGTAATAATCCCGATGACAGATGGAACCGTATACGTACGCGGCATAAACGGGAAGGGCGAACCCCTCACCTCCAAGGAGATAAAAGCGCTGAAAGCGGCCCGATAGATATACGTATAAACAAGGAGTCTGCGGCTACCTGATTCTTATCAGTGTATCCGCAGACTCCTGGATATATATTGACAGCAGATGGATATGATGGTTGTAGAGATTTATATTTAGGCATCCAATGCTGCTGGATTCGCACTCAATTCAAGATTAGTGCAATCTGTTATCTTGGCTCGATTCTCAACAGAGAGCCGGCGTATAAGACGTATCAATCGGTACGCGGGCCTCTGTCCCGTCATATGTCGTTGCTCTATTTCTATGTCTTATGCCTCCTTTCTATTAGAATGTGGCATGCGGTGATTCTTACTTTTGCCGCGGCTTTCCGCATGCGGCTTCCGGAAAAAGATAAGAGCGGATACGACCGATTTGGGATTTCTATTTTGAGAGCCATTACATATGTGTACGGGCTCTTGTAGTTCCGTCGGGAAACTTCGCATACATCCTTTCATGCCCTACCCGCTCTTGCCGGAAGTATATGCATAACGAAAATCGGGATGAAAAAGTTAGCTCCGGGAGCCGTTTTTTATGACATTTACAAAAAGTTTCACATAGCTTTTGTTAATATTTTCCCGGTTATTCTGTATCTTTGCCATACAGCGCCAGCCTCCGGAAGGCAATCTAATACAATTAACAATCGTCTACATCCTCTACACCCCGACAATATGAAATTAATAACAAGAGCCATTTGTGCTGCCGCCATATGTGCCGTGGCCACTGCTACGCTGACTCTATGCGTAGGCAAGAACACCGATATCGAAGGAAGATGGGTTCAGCCTGTGCCTGGGCAGCCTGACGCATGGCAGGGAATTGCACTTGAGCCTGATGGAAAAGCCTCATCAATAAACATGGCCACACTCGCCTACGACACATGGACAATCGAAGGCAACCGCCTCATACTCGGAGGCAAAAGCATAGGCAACGGCCAGACAATAGATTTCTCCGACACCCTTGTCGTTGTCAGACTGTCGGCAGATACCATGGTACTGCGAATGGGCGCGATGGACCTCGAGTATACAAGAGAAAAATGCCAATAGCCCGCCAAGCTAATAATAGCTGACAAAACTGTAATGCCTACGTCTGCCGGGATATCCCGAATCCGACTGATTGCAATATGCCTCTTTCTCAAATGAGATATTAAGGTATCCCTTGTGTAAACCCCTGTACTGGATTACCCGTATCAGCCACTCCACTACATACGCCAGATAGAAAAACAGATATCCCAGTTCTTTCATCTGTGCGGTATGTATCTTCTCGTGGGTTATGATTGTGCGGTTGCACGGACCCTTGGCAAACAGCACTCCGAAAAGATTTATCGCATAGTACCGTTTGCCGACAGGAATCAGTCTGTTATAGATAATTTTCATCGTACTGTAGTGTAATTTTTTTACACACCTGATATAATAACGTAGACGGCGGCCGAATATTCGGCCGCCGTCCTCTGTATGGATATCCGGTATTTGCCTGTAATGGCAATATGCTACTCAACCACGAAGTCAATACGACGGTTGGGCGACAATTCCTTTGATATCGGGTCGGAGGTATTAAGACCGCTGGCTTTCAGGCAGCCGGAAGCTACGCCCTTGCTTACAAGATAGTCGACAACTGTGGCGGCACGCTTATCGGAAAGTACCTGGTTGGCCTGTGGATTGCCTTCGCGAGAGGCATATCCGTTGACCGTAATCTTCATGCCGGGATTCTCTTTCATTATCCGGGCCACATTGTCGAGAATAGCCTTGGCCTCAGGCTTAAGCTGATATTCTCCGACAGGATATTCAATTGCGTCAAACTGTTTCTGATATTTCTCTATCTGGGCAACAGCCTCAGCCGGTGCGGTGGTACACGTACCGGTGTTACCGGTCGCCTTGGCTGTAGTAGCTCCGGTGGCGTCAGACACAGCAGCTCCGGTTGAGGAATTTACGCTGCTTGCATCAGTACCGGCATTCTGTCCGGCAACGCTATTTGCCCCGGTCTGAGCACCTTCGCCGGCCTCATCGACAATGATGGCAGTTTCGGTGATTTCCCCTGCCGGAACCACAGTATCATCCTTACTGCAGCACTTACCGATGAACAGAGCTATAAGGAATATGAGGAAGATACCGAGCAGAACCCACAGCCATCCCAGACAACCGCGTTTCATCTTGCTCTCCTCATATTGCTGTACCGTCTCAACCTCGTCACTAGGAACGAAGCCGTTGACATACTCTATATAGTAGGAGCCTTTTTTACCCACCTGCTGCTGATGCTCAAACTCGGCCACCTCTATGTCGTAGTCGGCGGCACGGCGCACCAGATTGTCATATGAGGGCTTTGTCCAAAGTTTTGCCATGGCTACTCTCTTGCCATCGGCAGTCTCGATTACCTCATCGTCCGATGTAAAATAGTGCTCGTCGGCATCAGGGGTGTCGGCGTCAATGAAAATTTCGGCCACACCTTTATCGGGCGACAGCGCGTCGGGAAAGGCATTGCGCAGATCTTCAATTGTTGCCTCGGGATACAGCTTCATGTATGCATGAATTATCCCCAGCGCAGTTAGGTTTTGAGCCTGTCCGTAGACTCTGATTTTGCTTGCCATGATTCTCTTTTTTTGGGGTTATAAACTTCGAGAAAAATTTTTATGGAAGAGTAGGCTTTTATTTAAAAAAGATTTGTAACGCAAAAAGTTTAGAGCTTGTTTAATAATAAATGTTACCGTCAGGGCGGTCAGTCGGCGAGCAGATTTTCGCTTGTAATTAGGGAGTTATGGGGCTCCATAACGACCGAAGAACGGGCGGAAATATGCCGGCGAATGACCGAAGGGATGTAATTTGTTCCATATTGTTGATATATTTTTACATTTGCTTTAAAGCAGGCAAGAGATTGAATGGTTATAAAGTTACCTTTTGTCTCGTATATCTTGGCCGCTTTTCGCCTTGTTCCTCAGTCATGTACATAAAGTACACTCCTTCGTCACATGTCGAAAATCGACTCAAGCTATACGACCCTGGCGGCAACATTTATTATTAAACAAGCTCTTATAGTCATCTGCCTAATTCTTGCATTTTGCAAGCCGACTGCCCGTTTCACTGTGCGTTTTCTTATCCGTACTATTAATTTCACAGTTTGAGGCTCCATTAAAGCATGTTTAATAACATGCCGTCACAGACTCTGCCTACATCGACATTTTATTATTATCCCTCATAAAACCATCTATCTTTCCTCACGAAGTGTTTACAAATGCAAACATACTGCCACCCAACCTTCAGGAATGAAGATTTTCTACATATGTCGATAAGTTTTTTGGAATTTGTAGTTGCAAATTTTTGGGTAAATATATGGAATTTCTGTAACTTTACACCTTTGAACCGTTGAGCTATGAACGACCAACCCTACCACATACCTGCGCTCCTTGATGCAACCATCAAAGGCCTTGATATAAAGCCCGATGGCACCTATGTCGACGTCACATTCGGTGGCGGCGGACATTCGCGTGCGATTATGCGGCAACTTGGGGGCGAAGGCCGTCTGCTCAGTTTCGACCAGGACGCCGACGCAATGGCCAACGCCATCGACGACCCGAGGTTTACATTCGTCTACGGAAACTTCCGCTTTCTGCGCAACTTCCTGCGCTTCTACGACGCGCCTCAGGTCGACGGAATCCTTGCCGACCTCGGAGTATCGTTCCATCATTTCGACGACCCGGAGCGCGGATTCTCGTTCCGCTTTGACGGACCGCTCGACATGCGAATGAACCGCCGGGCCGAACACTCCGCGGCATGGCTCTTGGCAAATGCCTCTGAAGAAGAACTTGCACGCATGTTCACCCTTTACGGCGAGCTTCGCCAGGGAAAGCGACTCGCACGAGCTATCGTGAAAGAGCGCGACAACTCTCCTGTCGACACTGTCGAGCGCCTTATTGACCTCTCTCGGCCATTCATCGACAAGCGGCGCGAGAAAAAAGAGCTTGCTCAGGTGTTTCAGGCACTGCGTATCGAGGTAAACGGTGAAATGGAAGCCCTGCAGGCATTCCTGCGCCAGACACTCGAAGTACTCAAGCCGGGAGGAAGACTCGCAATAATCACATACCATTCGCTCGAAGACAGGCTGGTCAAGAACTTCATGCGCACAGGCAATCTCGACGGACAACTCCGGCAGGATTTCTACGGACGCAATCTCTCCCCTCTCCACCTCCTCACCTCCAAACCCATAATACCCGACGATGACGAAATCGAATCCAATCCTCGCTCACGCAGCGCGAAACTCCGCATCGCCGAAAAGATATAACATAGCCCCGCAATGGAAAAAAAAACGACATCAAAACGCAAAAGCGACAATATAATATTGAGGATAGTCCACGGGCGTCTGCTACCCATCGACTACTTCGTAAAGCATTGGGTGTACGTACTCCTATGCGTAGGAATGATTATGGTGTACATCACCAACCGCTACCAGTGCCTGACACGCATGGAAGAGATACGTAAACTTGAGCACGAACTTGAAATCGTGCAGACGGAACGCATACGCGAACGCAGCGAATACATGAGCCGCATACGAGAGTCGTCGATGCAGGAACTCGTCGACACAATGCACCTCAACCTGCGCGTACAGGACAAGCCTCCCTACCGGCTCGCGCCGCGATGACCTCCGGCACACAAGACATCACCAAGCCTCATCTCCATCATCTCCAAACAACCCGTTCATGTTATAGCAACACATGGATTCAAGCGCACGATGAAAAAAGAAAACCGCTCGCACATATTACTTAGATATGCCGTAATCATCGGTCTGATTTTCCTGTTTGCCGGAGCTGTCGTGTACAATTCGCTCGACAACACCGTGCTTTCCGCGCCGAAATGGAATGAGAAAGCCATGCAGGAACTGTCAAGAGTGGTATCCCTACCCCCCGACCGAGGCAACATTCTAGCCAACAACGGCAGCATACTCGCCACCAACCTCTGCTTCTACAACATACGCATCGACTACCGCAGCGAACGATTCCTCGAAGGACGCTATCTTGTAGCAGTCGACTCGCTCGCCGACAGTCTGGCCAAGCATTTCCCCATACGCGACAAAGCCGGATGGAAGAAACGGCTTATGAAACCCCTGGAGACAGAAAAAAGGAAGCGTCCGAGAGCCTACAAGCTCCTTGGCAATATCTCCGATACCCAATACCAGCTGTTGCGCACATTCCCGTTCTTCAATATCCCCAATCGCAATAAGACCGGCCTCACCCGCGAGCCGATAATGCGACGTGTCAACCCCTACGGAGCCATGGCCCGACGCTCGATTGGGGGTGTAGGCATCGACTCAATCACCGGAGAGACCCATGGCATATCCGGACTCGAACGCGCCCTCGACTCGCTGCTATACGGCACGCCGGGAGTCGCGAAAAAAGTGCCTCTGACAAAAGATATCGTCAATTGGACCGACATACCTCCGGTCAACGGCTACAACATAAAGACCACCATCGACATCAACATGCAGGATATCGTGGAGAATTCGCTCAACGATGTTCTTACGGCATGCGACGCCGACTGGGGCGTGGCAGTGCTGATGGAAGTATCCACCGGAAACATCAAGGCGATATCCAATCTCGAGAAAAACCGTGCCGGAACAGAATACATCGAAGGCATGAACCGCGCCGTGCTCGGCTATGAGCCGGGGTCAGTGGTAAAGACACTCTCCATGATGATTGCACTTGAGGACGGCATCGTGACCGATGTGGAACAAGTGATACCCACAGGCCGCGCATTCCCTTATGCCGGCGGACGCCCCATCACCGACAGCCACGCATGCGACGCCATGCCCGTAAGAGAGGTAATCGAGCGCTCGTCCAATATAGGCATGGCCAAGATAATAACATCGCGCTACGGCGATAATCCCGGAGCATTCTACTCCCGCCTGAAGCAGCTCGGATTTCTCGACCCGATGAATACCGGCATAGCCGGAGAACGCCCGCCGCGCATCGACAGTGTCGCCAACAACCGCGGTGGCCGCATTGCCCTCTCGCGCATGTGCTACGGATACTCCACAGAGATTCCTCCGCTGTATACCCTATCCATATACAATGCCATAGCCAACGACGGTGTATATGTAAAGCCCCGACTGGTCAAAGAACTGATAAGCACCAACGGCGTCGACTCCGTGCTCCCGGTGGCATACATGGGCAACGGACGCGCATGCTCACAGCAGACAGCCGAACGGATGCGCATGATGCTCACACAGGTGGTATGGGGCGACCATGGCACCGGAAAGATGCTGCGCAACGACAAAGTACGCATAGCCGGAAAGACGGGTACGTGCTATATGATCGAAGGCGGCGGCTACAACACCTCCAAAAAGCGCCTCGCTTTCTGCGGATTCTTCCCGGCTGAGAAACCCCAATACTCATGCATAGTGCTGACATGTCATCCGAGGCAAAACTTCTTCGGAGCAGCATCCACTTCAGGCACCGTACTGAAAAATGTGGCTATGAAAATGTACTCGCGCGGCATGCTCAACAACAGTTCCGACTTCCACAGCGACGCAAGACCCGACCCGGGAGTTCCTACATTTTTCGCAACCTCGCGCCCGCATATAGAGCGTCTGCGCGAATCATTCGATATACCCAGGGTAAAGCACTTCGCCACAGCCGACAAGCAATCCGACGGGTTGCCGTCGGTCATCGGATACTCCCTGCGCGAGGCCCTCAACCGGCTTGAAAAAGCCGGCGCGGAAGTCACATTCTCCGGCACAGGATTCGTCACAGCGCAGACCCCATCGCCGGGACATATACCTGCCTACGGGACACGAGTGCATCTTACTCTCGCACAATAAGACCTGACAACAACGACATTTCACCATTTTTAAACTTTCATATATGAAAGCCCTTTCACAACTCCTTTCCGCAATTCCGGTGATTGAAGTCATCGGTTCGGACGACAAGCAGATAACCGACGTCGTAAGCGACTCCCGACGTGTGACCACCGGCTCACTGTTCGTGGCCGTACGCGGCACACAGGTCGACGGACACACCTTTATTCCTCTGCTCCAGTATAGCGGGGTAGCCGCTATCGTATGCGAGGAACTGCCGGAGTTTCTCGAGACATCGATTACATATATAAGAGTGGCAAACTCAGCCGTGGCTCTGGGGCATCTCGCATCGGAATGGTACGACAATCCCTCGCGCCAACTGAAGCTCGTCGGTGTCACAGGCACCAACGGCAAGACCACAACAGCCACACTAATCTACGAGATGGCCCGACTGATGGGCTACAAGGCCGGACTTCTCTCCACCGTGTGCAACTACATCGACGCAGAAGCCGTGCCCACAAGCCAGACCACTCCCGACCCGCTCACAATCAACGCCCTGCTGCGCCGCATGGTCGACAACGGATGCCTATACGCCTCTATGGAGGTAAGCTCCCACGCCGCCCACCAGCACCGCATCGCCGGACTACACTTTACCGGAGGCATATTCACCAATCTCACCCGCGACCATCTCGACTACCATAAGACAGTCGAGGCATATCTTCAGGCAAAAAAATCGTTCTTCGACGACCTGCCGTCAACAGCATTTGCCCTCACCAACGCCGACGACAAGACAGGCCAGGTAATGCTCCAGAACACTCTCGCAAAAAAATACACATACTCGCTGCGCACACATGCCGACTTCGTAGGCCGTGTAATCGAAAGCCGACTCGACGGCACATCGATGTCATTCAACGGACGCGAGGTCGAGGTGCTGTTCACCGGACGCTTCAACGCCTACAACCTGACTGCTGTCTATGCCGCATCTGTGCTTATAGGCTGGCCCGTCGAGCAGGTACTTGTAGCCATGAGCCGCCTCGTGCCCGTCGCCGGACGCTTCCAGGCATTCCACTCACCCAAGGGATTCACAGCAATTGTCGACTACGCGCATACTCCCGATGCCGTTGTCAACGTACTCCAGGCCATACGCGAGGTAGTGGGCACACGGGGCTCAATCATCACCGTAGTCGGTGCCGGAGGAAACCGCGACAAAGGCAAACGTCCCATCATGGCAAAAGAAGCTGCTCTGCGCAGCGACCGGCTCATACTTACCTCAGACAACCCGCGCGACGAGGAACCCGCCGACATAATCCGCGACATGGAGGAGGGACTCGACATCGAAGGACGCAAAAAGACCCTGAGCATTGCCGACCGCAGGGAAGCGATACGCACGGCGGCAGCCATAGCACAGCCGGGCGATGTAATCCTTATCGCCGGCAAGGGACATGAGGACTATCAGGAAATCAAAGGTGTGAAACATCACTTCGACGACCGCGAGGTAGTGAAAGAGTTCCTTCTGTAAACCGCCGTACCACCATACATTAACATACAACTACAGACCTCCCCTCCTATATACGCAGTGATATACTATCTTTTCCAGTGGCTTGACGATTTCGGCGTGCCGGGTGCGCGCCTGATGGACTACATAACCTTCCGCAGCGGATGCGCGCTGGTGCTGTCGCTATTTATCGCCGTGATATTCGGCCGCAAAATAATCGACCGACTGCAGATGATGCAGGTAGGCGAAATAATTCGCGATCTCGGGCTCGAAGGCCAAATGAAGAAGACCGGAACCCCTACAATGGGCGGTGTCATCATCATCATCGCCATCCTCGTGCCCTGTCTGCTCGTTGGCAACATAGGCAACGTATACATGGCCCTGATGCTGATTGCCACATTATGGCTCGGGGTGCTCGGAGGCCTTGACGACTATATAAAGGTCCACCGCCACGACAAGGACGGACTCAAAGGCAAGTTCAAGATTGTAGGCCAGATTGGCCTCGGACTTATGGTAGGCCTGACGATGGTGTTCAGTCCCGACATCGTAATGCGCGAGAATGTCGAGATGCGCAATGTAGAGAACAGCGAAGTGGTGATAGAGTATGTCCAGGAAGATGTAAAGACACCTCAGACCACCATCCCGTTTGTCAAAAACAACAATTTCGACTACTCATGGCTCACATCATGGATGGGACGCGGCGCCACAGCCGGCGGATGGATACTCTTCGTGCTCGTGGTGATATTCGTAGTCACAGCCACATCCAACGGTGCCAATCTGACCGACGGACTCGACGGGCTTGCCACAGGCACATCGGCCATCATCGGCACAGCGCTCGCCATAATGGCTTATCTCGGAGCCAATATCATATACTCCTCCTACCTTAATATAATGTATATCCCAGGCTCCGAGGAACTGGTGGTATACATGGCCGCATTCATCGGCGCTCTCGTAGGATTCCTCTGGTACAACGCATATCCCGCACAGGTATTCATGGGCGACACCGGAAGCCTCACTATCGGAGGCATCATCGCCGTATTCGCAATTCTCATCCGCAAGGAACTGCTACTCCCGATATTATGCGCGATATTCTTCATCGAGGATCTCTCAGTGATTATCCAGGTCGCATACTTCAAGATTACAAAAAAACGCTATGGCGAAGGGCGAAGGGTATTCAAAATGACACCCCTCCACCATCATTTCCAGAAACAGGGTGGTATCGTCACGGCACTCATACAGAAACCGATGCAGGCTATTCCGGAGTCGAAAATCGTGACACGGTTCTGGATTGTGGGCATAATGCTCGCAGTAATCACATTTGTCACTCTCAAAATACGATAATAAACGACACTGCAATATGACAGACAACTCAATAACACACCGCAAGCGCCTGATAGTACTCGGAGGCGGAGAGAGCGGAGTCGGAGCCGCCATCCTCGGAAAGGAAAAGGGGATGGACGTGTTTCTCTCCGACTACGGAAATATCCCCCAACGCTACGCCGCGCAGCTTGAAGAGGAAAACATACCGTTCGAACAGGGCCAGCACTCCGAACATCTCATACTCAACGCCGACGAGATAGTAAAAAGCCCCGGCATCCCCCCTACTGCCCCCATAATGGTAAAAATCGCGGAAAAAGGGATACCGGTAATATCGGAAATCGAGTTCGCCGGACGCTACACCGACGCCAAGATGGTATGTATCACAGGCTCTAACGGAAAGACCACTACAACACTGCTGACATACCACATATTGCGTGAGGCCGGTATAAATGTCGGACTCGCCGGCAACGTAGGCCGTAGCCTCGCCCTGCAGGTTGCGCGCGAGCACCACGACGTCTATGTCATCGAGCTAAGTTCATTCCAGCTCGAAAATATGTACGACTTCAAAGCCAACATCGCCGTGATGCTCAACATCACTCCCGACCATCTCGACCGCTACGACTACAAGATGCAGAACTATATCAACGCCAAGTTCCGCATCATCCGCAACCAGACACCCGAGGACGCGTTTATTTTCTGGCAGGACGACCCCGTAATCGAGGCCCAGCTTCGCCAAATTACCATAGAAGCCGCCAAATACCCTTTCAGCGAGCATATGGAAGAAGAGGCCGCCGCATATGTCGACACTCTCGACAACCTCATCATCAACACTCCGCGCACATCCCTTGAAATGCCGCGCAAAGACCTTTCGCTCCACGGTCTGCACAATCTGTACAATTCCATGGCCGCCGGACTGTCGGCATGTCTGCTCAACATCCGGAAAGAGGATATACGCCGCGCGCTCGAAGACTTCGAGGGCGTAGAGCACCGTCTGGAATTTGTAGCCGATATAGATGGCGTGCGCTACATCAACGACTCCAAAGCCACCAACGTCAACTCATGCTGGTATGCCCTCGAAAGCATGCCACCCGGAGGCAACGTAATCCTTATCCTCGGCGGAAAAGACAAAGGCAACGATTACTCCGAAATCGAGCCGCTCGTGCGCGACAAGGTCAAGGCAATCGTGGCAATGGGTCTCCACAACGAGAAAATCGTGGAATTCTTCGGAGGCAAAGTGCCGGTAATCCGCGACACACACTCGCTACAGGATGCCATCGACGCATGCGCCGCGCTGGCAACCGCCGGCGACACCGTGCTCCTTTCGCCATGTTGCGCCAGCTTCGACCTGTTCCAGAGCTACGAGGACCGCGGACGTCGGTTCAAAAATGCGGTAAAAGCTCTGAAGAAATAATCCCGCACACTTCATATACATCACACATACATCCACCCGGGCCTCACTCCATCCCTTACAGCTCTCCGGCAATGATACTCGACAACAATACTACGACAACCGAATCAACCCCTTTCGGCAATATAGCCGCCGCAGCTACCAAGGCCATACCATCGTCTACGGCCTCCACATTCCGCCGCCACGGCGACAAATACATATGGGGCGTATACATCGCTCTCTGTATAATCTCTATCATCGAGCTGTACAGTGCCTCGTCGCGTGAGGTGGCGTCGGCCGGCGTCTATGGCCCTATCGTGCGACATCTGAGCATGCTCCTCGCCGGCTTTGGCATAGTGTGGACTCTTGAGAGAATGCACTACAAGTGGTTCTATGCACTGGCCTACGTTTTCGTAGGCTTCTCCGTGCTGCTGATGATATACATCACATTCTTCGGCGATATCATCAACGGCGCGCGGCGCAGTGTGACAATCGGACCACTCGCCCTGCAGGGAGCCGAATTCATCAAGATGTCGGCCGTTCTGGCCATAGCAAAGATAATGGGCACATCACAGAAAGCCAAGAGTATAGGCGTGGAGACACGCGCCGTGGTCATCTCCGGTATAGTCATCGCCATATTCTGCGGGCTCCTCCTCCCTCAGGGGCTCACCAACACGATTCTGCTCACAGGTATAGCAGCAGCCATGATACTCATAGGCGGCACAGAGTGGAAAAAAGTGCTTGCGCTCGGAGCCGTATTCGCGTTTCTTATGGGATGCGTGGTGGCATACAAGTTTCTCGGCTCCTCCCACGACAAGAATTCCGAGCTGACAGAGGCCGTCGCTCAGACCGGAGGCACAGAGAGCGTGGCCGGAGCACGCGAGGGCACATGGGCAAAGCGCCTCGACCGATTCTTCGGCGATTCCATACCCAAATACGAAATGGAGATTACAGCCGAGAATCGCCAGGAGATGCTCTCCTACATGGCACAGGCCAACGGCGGACTTTTTGGAGTGTTTCCCGGCAACTCGCGCGAGACAGCACGTCTGCCGCTCGCATTCTCCGACTATATCTACGCCATCATACTTGAGGACATCGGATTTATCGGCGGAACACTGCTGCTCGGACTTTATCTCACACTGCTTGCCCGAGCGGGAATGATAGCACAACGGTGCCACCGCGCGTTCCCCGTAATCCTGCTGATGGGGCTGGCGGTAATGATAGTGTTGCAGGCCCTCTTCCATATGGCTATCACTACCGGCACCTTCCCGGTGTCGGGACAGCCGTTGCCGCTCATATCCAAGGGGGGCACCTCGATTCTCATAACATCAATAGCATTCGGCATGATGCTCAGCGTAAGCCGTACAGCCGTGCAGAACGGCACATCGCAGCAGATAAAGGAGGAGCTCAACGCACTTCCCGAAGAACTTCGTGCCAGCAATCCGGTAGAATTGCGATAACAGACACACCGACCTATGAAAGTACTTATAAGCGGAGGTGGCACAGGAGGCCACATTTTTCCCGCACTGTCAATAGCCAATGCATTGCGCCGGCGGATGCCCGACGTCGAGATATTGTTTGTCGGAGCCGAAGGACGCATGGAGATGGAGCGCGTCCCGGCTGCCGGATATAAGATTGTCGGACTCCCCGTAAGCGGATTCGACCGCAAGCGCCTGTGGCGCAATTTCGGCGTGCTCATGCGCTTGTGGCGCTCGATGCGTATGGCAAAAAAAATATTGCGCGAATTCCGTCCCGACATAGCCGTGGGCGTAGGCGGATATGCCAGCGGACCGATGCTCAAGGAAGCGCAGAAACATGGCATACCCACCCTCATACAGGAGCAGAATTCATATGCAGGAGTCACCAACAAACTGCTTGCCGCCAAGGCTGAAGCCATATGCACCGCATATCCTGGAATGGAACGTTTCTTCCCATCCGGCAAGATATTGCTTACGGGCAACCCTGTGCGCTCGGCCATCACCGAAGCCGCGGCCATAAGCCGTAGCGAGGCATGCAGCGAACTCGGAGTGCCTTCCGACAGACCTGTCGTGCTCGTAGTGGGAGGCTCACTCGGGGCGCGCACTGTCAATGAAGCTGTGGCAGCATCGCTCGACGCAGCCCGTAAAGCCGGGGCGTTCATACTGTGGCAGACGGGTAAATACTATGCCGAACAGTGTGCCGCCATAGCCGCCGGGCATGAGGACACGGTAAAAGCCGTGCCGTTCATCTCAAGGATGGATCTCGCCTACCGCGCCGCCGACATCGTAGTTTCGCGCGCCGGCGCCGGCACCATATCCGAGCTCCAGATACTCGGCAAGAGCGCAATCCTTATTCCATCGCCCAATGTGGCGGAGGACCATCAGCGTAAAAACGCCGAGGCTCTCGCCTCGCGCGATGCCGCGGTGATGATTCTCGACTCGGAGGCATGCCGTGAACTACCTTCCGCGCTTACATCGCTCCTTGACAATCCCGATGCACTCGGACGACTCGGACAAAACGCAGCAAAGATGGCGCTCCACAATGCCGACGATAAGATTGTCGACCGTATTATTTCTATTGTAGCAGACAGAAAATGATTAAGAAAAAGATATATTTCGCCGGAGCCGGAGGTATCGGAATGGCCGCGCTCGAACGTTATTTCCTTTCAAAAGGGATGCGTGTGGCCGGCTATGACCGCACACCCTCCGACCTCACCAGTGCCCTAAACGATGAAGGTGTCGAGATTACTTTCGACGAATCGGTCGAGGCTATCCCGGCCGACTTCCGTGGCTGTCCCGACGAAGTGACCGTAGTCTACACTCCCGCACTACCCGACTCACATCCGCAGCTCACCTACTTCCGCGACAACAGGTATGAGGTTATCAAGCGCGCGGCAGTGCTCGGCGCCATAACCCGCGACTCCAAAGGTCTCTGCTTTTCCGGCACCCACGGCAAGACTACCACCTCGTCGATGGCCGCCCACCTGATGCACACATGCGGCATAGGCTCCAACGCATTCCTCGGAGGGGTGTTGCGCGGCTATGGGAGCAACCTTATGCTAAGCGCCACATCGCCCTACTCTGTCATCGAGGCCGATGAGTTCGACCGCTCGTTCCACCATCTTTCGCCCTACGTGGCCGTAGTCACCGCCACCGACCCCGACCATCTCGACATATACGGCACCGAAGAGGCTTATCTCGAAAGTTTCGCCCACTTCACCGAGCTGATAAAGTCCGGCGGAAAGCTGCTGCTCCACACCGGGCTGAAGCTAAAGCCCCGGCAGAGTCCCGGAGTGGAAGTGTACACCTACTCCCGCGACGAGGGCGACTTCCATGCCGCCAACATACGCCGCGCAGAGGGCCACCTGTCGTTTGACCTCGTGGCTCCCGGTCGCACAATCTCCGGCATTGACCTCGGTGTACCCGTAGACATCAATATCGAAAATGCTATCGCTGCTATCGGCGCATGCCTCCTCACAGGAGAGGATATCTCCGACGACGACATACGCAAAGCCATGGCTACATTCCAGGGCGCGAAACGCCGCTTCGAATTCTGGCTGCGAGAGCCGGGACGGGCAATAATCGATGATTACGCGCACCATCCCGACGAACTGCGGGCATCGATTACCTCGGTCAAGGCACTATATCCCGGACGCCGGCTTACCGTGGCATTCCAGCCCCACCTCTATTCACGCACACGCGATTTCGCACCGCAGTTTGCCGAGGCCCTTTCTATGGCCGACTCCGTAATCCTGCTCGACATATATCCGGCACGTGAAGAACCTATCGAGGGGGTAACATCAAAAATCATATTCGACCGTATCTCCACTCCCGACAAAATAATGATTCCTAAAGAGAATTTGACAGAAACAATAAAAAGTCGTAACTTTGAGATATTATTGACCGCCGGGGCCGGCGACATATGCGCCAGCCTTCCCGCAATCGTCGATGCTGTCGGCCATAAAGGCTGACATGCAGCGACTTAACGCATATATACCCCTCTCTCCTCCGACATAAGGCAATGAAAAGAACAGTACGCTGCATAATCACCCTTCTACTGCTCGTCTACGTAGCGGTAGCCGTATCATGGTCGCACAGCCGCGCCGACGAGATGATGTGCCGCGGACTTCACATCGAGGTCGATGACTCCAAAGGCTCCCACTTCGTCACAGCCCGAGAGGTAGCCCACGAACTCGGCAATATGGCGAAAAGCCCGTCGAAGCGACGTCTGGCCGACATAAACACCGACAGCATGGAGCGACTGCTCAACAATATTGACAAAATCGAGAGCGCAGTATGCACCAAGCTCACCGATGGCACCGTCAACATCGAAGTGACACCCATGCAGCCTGTAGCCAGAGTATTCGAAGGCAATCACTCCTACTACATCAACAAGGACGGAAAGCGCATATCGGCTACGGCACGCTACCACACCGACGCGCCCATCATCTACGGACGCTTCGACTCGACTATGAGCGCCGTCGACCTGCTCCCGCTCCTGCGCCATATCAGCTCCGACTCGGCATGGTCGGCGCTGATTACATGTGTGAAAGCCGACGGACCGAACAATCTCATTCTCGTGCCCATGATTCACGGACATGTAATCAATATCGGTGACATAAATGACCTCCCCGACAAGTTCAAACGCATAAAAAGAGCCTATCGGGAGATACTTCCTGTAAAAGGCTGGAACTTTTATGACACCTTATCGGTTAAATGGAAGGGGCAGATTGTCGCGACGCGTCGCGCCAAGAAACTACACACTGCAATAAGCGCTGTGGATTTCGAGGCTGAACGCGAAGCTCCTGATGTCGGGACAATGCTTGTAGGCGACTCGGTGCTCATATCCGACAACCAGTCGATAAAGACAGTACCGGCCGGCAAAGTGAAAGCCATAGCCGACACAATGCCCCGACCGAAGCTCACACTTGAAAAGGCCGCACACGGAGCCGCCAAAAAACCGGCTCCAAAGCACTCGCCACAAAAAAACGGAAAAAAGAACAGCAAATCCTGATTCCGCCCCATCACTCACAACACAGTAAAACTACATTCCACATATGGAACCGACATATATCGCAGCAATCGAGATAGGAAGCTCACACATCCGCGCCGCAGTAGGCCGAGTAGACGAGACCGGAACACTCTCCGTGCTTGGCGTTGAAGAGGAATGCGCTATCGACGCCGTACGCTACGGAGCGGTACAGAACGTCGAGGAGGTAAGCAACCGCATCAGCAAGCTCAAACTCAAGCTCGAAAACCACCAGACAATACATCCACGCAAGATAAAGGCAGTATACGTGGCCCTGGGCGGACGCTCTACAATGGGGGCGTCGGCCACTGTGGAGCGCGCCTACAACGAGGAGACCGAGATTACGGCCGATGTACTCCGACAGCTCAACGACGAGGCACGCGCGCAGGCATTCTCCGACCGCACGGTCGTGCAGGTGCTCCCGCGCCAGTTTATCGTCGACAACATGGACATCGCCAACCCACGAGGCACATTCGGGCGCGACATCCACGCCGAGTTCAACCTCATCACCTGCAAGCCGATGGTGCAGAAAAATCTCGTGAGGGCCATCTCCGACCGCCAGCAGCTGGCCATAAAGGGGATACTCGTGCGCCAGACCGCACTCGCCGCTCTTGTGCTCTCTTCCGACGAGAAGAAACTCGGATGCATGCTCGTCGACTTCGGTGCGGAGACCACCACCGTAAGCATCTACAAAAACGGATTCCTGACCTACTTCGCCACCCTGCCGATCGGCTCGCGCTGCATCACACGCGACATAATGACCCTCGGCTACACCGAAGAAAAAGCCGAGGAAATCAAGCGCAATATCGGCGACGCCATAAACGCCGAGCCGACCATACGCAAGCACGACTTCGACGGCGACCCAGCAGAGGTCAACAATTATGTGCGCGCACGCGCCGGAGAGATTGCGGCCAACATCATCGAGCAGCCAAAATATGCCGGACTGTCACTCACCAACGACCTCCCGGCAGGAATCATACTCGTAGGCGGCGGCTCGCGTCTGCGCGGATTCCCACAGCTACTTCAGTCGCAGCAGAGCAATGTAAAGGTGCGCCTCGGCAGCCTGCCTCCCGAAATACGCATCTCCGACCCGCGGCTCCAGAGCATCGACACCCTGGATGTTATATCGATTCTCAACATCGCGGCCAGAGTGCCACAGGAGTGCACCGAAATGCCCGAGCCTACAGTAGCCGTCGATTCGGCCTACGACGCAGAGGACGGTCCCGGCATCAACCCCAAAAAGAACCGCGAGAAGAAAAAGGAGAAAAACAAAGGCAACGGAGGCTCGTCGATCGACCGCATCATGGGGCGCCTCAGCAAATGGTTCCAGGAGCCCGATGACAATGACGAGTAAACCGCGAGCCCTCAGAAAGCCCACCAAACACCTCATCCACTGATTATTACCGACATGACAATCGAAGACATACCCAACGCATATGATGCCGGATTTGCAACCGGTGAGGACGAAGACGTTATCATAAAGGTGCTCGGCGTAGGCGGCGGCGGCAACAATGCCGTCAGCCATATGTTCCGGCAGGACATCAAGCATGTATCGTTCGTAGTGCTCAACACCGACCGCAAGGCCCTGATGCAGTCGCCGGTGCCCACCAAGGTGCAGATCGGCAACGGCCTCGGCGCAGGCAACAAGCCCGATGTGGCCAGAGCCGCTGCCGAGGAGAGCGCCGAGAAGATTGCCGAAATCTTCAACGACAAGACCAAGATGGTGTTTATCACCGCAGGCATGGGTGGCGGCACCGGCACCGGCGCGTCGCCGGTAGTGGCACGCATCGCACGCGACCGCGGACTCCTCACAATCGGTATCGTCACCATTCCCTTCCTGTTCGAAGGCACCAAAAAGATTATCAAGGCCCTAGAGGGCGCCGAGGAGATGAGCAAGTATGTCGACGCCATGCTCATCATCAACAATCAGCGCCTCAACGAGATATACCCCGACCTCAACGTCATCAACGCGTTCGGCAAAGCCGACGACACCCTCACCACCGCCGCCCGCTCAATCGCCGAGCTGATTACATGGGAGGATGTGCATATCCGCCTCGACTTCAACGACGTGGACACAACCCTGCGCAACGGCGGCGCCGCAATCATCTCAACCGGATACGGCGAAGGCGAGAACCGAGTGACAAAAGCCATACAGGACGCTCTCAACTCTCCGCTGCTCAAGAACCGCGACGTGCTCTCGTCGAAAAAACTCCTTTTCAACATCTACATCAACCCCGACATGGACTTCAAGATGGAGGAGACCGACGAGCTCACATCGTTTATCAGCTCGATCGACACCGATGTCGACATCATCTGGGGTATGTACTACGACCGCACTCTCGAAAACCGCGTGAAGATGACCATCCTCGCCACCGGATTCGAGATTACGATCAACGACACCAAGGACAACACCCGCTCCACATTCTTCGGCGGCAAGAAAGACAAAATCGACTTCGGCGAGAACAAGAATTCAGCCGACGCCACCGAACGCATACGCCAGGAATACGGCGACAAGGCCGTGGCCGGCATGGTCGAGCAGAAGACCAAAGCCAAGTTTATCGTCCTCACACCCTCGCAGATGGACGACGACCGCTTTATCGAGGCTTTCGAGAAGAGTCCGACCCACAACCGCAACGCCAACACCGCCAACGAAATCCGCGAGATAGGCCGCAAGGGCTCCAATCCCGGCTCGGTGGCCGCCGCAGTGCTGTCGCGCAACAACGACTCACCGCTATCGTCGGGCCCCGCACCCATGTCCTCACAGCCCGGCACGTCAAACCGCACAATCCGATTCTGATGGCCGGCCGACTCTATCTCATCCCCGTCCCCCTGTCAGAAACCGCGCCCGACCGCGTGCTTCCCGGCTACAACACCGGCATAGTGCAGACGCTGCGCTACTTCGTTGTCGAGAATCTGCGCTCGGCGCGCCGCTTCCTCAAGTCGTGCGACAAGAGCATCGATATCGACAGCCTCACCATGGTCGAGCTGAGCGAACACACCCGCCGCGAGGAGGTCGACGCCATGCTGCGCCCCATCCTCGACGGCGCTGACTGCGGCGTGATATCCGAGGCCGGATGCCCGGGAGTGGCCGACCCCGGAGCCGACATCGTGGCCCTCGCACAGCGCCACGGCATAGAGGTAGTGCCGCTCGTAGGCCCGTCGAGCATAATCATGGGGCTGATGGCATCGGGATTCAACGGACAGAACTTCGCATTTCTCGGCTACCTGCCGATTGAGAGCCATCGCCGCACAGCCGCCATACGCGACATGCAGCAGCGCATAGCGCGCAACAGCCAGACACAGATTTTCATCGAGACACCCTACCGCAACAACCGCCTCATACGCGAGCTTGCGGCCACTCTCCCCTCCGACATGCTCCTCTGCGTGGCCTCCGACATTACCGGTCCGCGGCAGTCGATTGTCACCCGGCCTGTGTCGGCATGGGCGCGCGCCGACTACAACTACGACAAGATACCCACCATATTCCTGCTCTATAAAGCATAACCCACCTACCGCCACCGACAAGATATGGCCAAACGATCCAGATATACAACCCCCGACTTCCCCGGTCTGTTTGACGACCAGGAGCGTACGCCATATACCCCACAGACGGTACAGACCGACATCGCCCGCCACTCCACCCTGCTCGAAGGCGGCCTCAACGCGTTTCCGCATCCGGTGGCGCCCGCATCGCCCCTCGGCCCGGTAGTCGCAAGCCCGGTGCCCAACCGCATACGCTTCATGTCGCTCGGCTCGGGCTCCTCGGGCAACTGCTGCTACATCGGCGACTCGCAGAGCGGATTTCTCGTCGACGCCGGTGTCGACGCGCCAACCGTGGTCGACACCCTGCGGCGCCACGGCATCAGCATGCAGCACGTGAAAGGGATATGCATAACCCACGACCACAGCGACCACATGCGCTGCGTCTACACCCTGCTGCGCAAACACCGGCACATGGCGCTGTACTGCACACCGCGCGCACTGAGCGGCATCATGAGGCGCCACAGCGTATCGCGACGTCTGAAGGACTACCATGTGGCCATATACAAGGAGATACCCTTCACGATAGGCAACTTCACCATAACGGCGTTCGAGACCATGCACGACGGCACCGACAACGCCGGCTTCTTCATCCGGCACGACGACCGCGCGTTTACCATCGCCACCGACCTGGGATGCATATCTCCGCGCGTCGACCACTATATGCGCCAGACCGACTATCTGGTCATCGAGTCGAACTACGACCTCGAGATGCTGCGCCACGGCTCATATCCCGAGTATCTCAAGGCACGCATACAGACCGACAACGGCCACATGGACAACCTCGTGACCGCGCGCTATCTGGCCGAAATCTACACCCCAAGGCTCAAGAACGTATTCCTGTGCCATCTCTCGCAGGAGAACAACACCCCCGAGAAGGCCCTCGAAGAGTCGAGAAAGGCCCTCGAAGGGATAGGCCTCAAGGTGGGCGAAGGCAACGACACCCCGGCCGACTTCGCCGCCGACATACAATTGGTGGCCCTACCGCGCACGGGCGAATCGAGGTTCTACTCATTCCGTCCCGACCGTACCCGGTAAGCCGACACCGGCCACTCCATACTGAAATTTCTTTTTTACTTATCTCATTTCTCCCATAAACTTACCAATCTCTATGAGCAATCCACATCGTTATTGCGTGATTATGTGCGGAGGCATAGGCTCCCGATTCTGGCCCTACAGCCGCGCCGACCGCCCCAAGCAGTTTATCGACTTCTTCGGCACCGGACGTTCGCTGCTCCAGATGTCGTACGACCGCATATTGCCGCTCGTCGACAAAGAGCATGTGATTATCGTGACCAACGACCACTACGCGCCGCTCGTGCGCGAGCAGTTGCCCGAACTCGCCGACCACCAGATACTCCTCGAACCCGCCCGCCGCAACACTGCGCCCTGCATCGCCTGGGCGGCCCACCACATCCACGCGCTCGACCCCGAGGCGTCGATGATAGTCACCCCCAGCGACCACCTCATCACCCGCGAGCTTGAGTTCATCAACTCGATCGACCGCGGATTCTCATTCGTCGAAAACAACGACGCCCTGCTCACTCTCGGCATCAAGCCCACACGCCCCGAGACCGGCTACGGCTACATACAGGTAGGGAGCCCCGTGGAAGGCAACGACGGCATACTCAAGGTGAAGACATTCACCGAAAAGCCCGACCTCGACCTGGCCAAGGTGTTTGTCGAGAGCGGCGAGTTCTTCTGGAACTCCGGCATATTCCTGTGGTCGGCCAAGGCCATACTTGAGGCGCTCCACATGCACGCGCCCGACCTGACGGCCACCTTCGACCGCGGCCTCGGCGACTTCGCCACAGAGCGCGAGCGCGAGTTTATCGAGCGCGAGTTCCCCTCGTGTGTCAACATATCGATTGACTACGCGGTGATGGAGCGCGCGGCAAACGTGTATGTCGAGTGTGTCGATTTCGGCTGGAACGACCTCGGCACATGGAGCTCGCTCTACGACAATTCGCCCAAAAACCGCGACCAGAACGTGACCCAGAACTGCCGCGTGCTGGCATACAACTCGTCGGGCAACATCTTTGCCGTAAAGGGCGAGAAACTGGTGGTGGCCAACGGCCTTCACGACTATATCATCGCCGACGCCGGCGATGTGCTGCTCATATGCCCCAAGTCGGAGGAGCAGCACATCAAGCTCTACGTCAACGACGTGAAACTCACCTACGGCGACAAGCACCTGTAAGAGTCATTCCCACGGCCGGGCAACTTAAGCGGACGTTCGGACGTTATAGGTAGAGTACAACCAAAATTCAAGACACTAATGAACGAAAATCATAAATCAGGCTTCGTCAATATCGTGGGCAACCCCAACGTCGGGAAGTCGACGCTGATGAACGACCTCGTGGGCGAGCGCATCTCAATCATCACCCAGAAGGCCCAGACCACACGCCACCGCATAATGGGTATCGTCAACACCGACGACTACCAGATTGTGTTTTCCGACACCCCCGGCGTGCTAAAGCCCAACTACAAGATGCAGGAGGCGATGCGCGAGTTCTCAGAGGGCGCGCTGACCGACGCCGACGTGCTCCTCTACGTCACCGACGTGGTCGAGGACCCTACCAAAAACGCCGACTTCCTCGCCAAGGTGGCCAAGGAGACCGTGCCGGTGCTGCTGGTCATCAACAAGGTCGACCTGCTCAAGGGGCAGGACGAGCTTGAGTCGACCGTTGCCCGCTGGAAGGAGCTGCTCCCCAACGCCGAAGTGTTCCCCACCTCGGCCAAGCTCCATTTCAACACCGACACACTCATGGCGCGCATCGTCGAGCTGCTCCCGGTGGCACCGCCATATTTCGGCAAGGATGCGCTCACCGACAAGCCGGCGCGCTTCTTCGTGACGGAGATAATCCGCGAGAAGCTGCTGCTCAATCTCGACAAGGAGGTGCCCTATTCTGTCGAGGTGGTGGTGGAGAAGTTCGACGAGAAGGAGGACGGTATCCACATCATGGCCGTGATATACGTGGAGCGCGACTCGCAGAAGGGTATCATCATCGGCAAGGGTGGCACGATGCTCAAGAAGGTGGGCACGCAGGCCCGCAAGGATATCGAGACATTTTTCGGCAAGCACGTGTATCTCGAGCTGTTTGTGAAGGTAGAGAAGGATTGGCGCAACCGCGACAACAAGCTACGCGCGTTCGGCTATATCGAATAGATAATCTTTTTACCCGGTCTAATCGGAACATACCATCAATACGAATGTCAGCCGTCCCCCGTGGGGCGGCTGATTTTTTCGTTTCGGGCGGGGGCAAATGCGGGTTGGGGGGCTAGGGCGGATGGTGTCGCCGGGCTACGCCGGGCATTCCGGGGGTGGGCTATACCTATGGTTGCGAACCGCTAAACGCGGCTCTTACCATAGGCTAACGTTGTGGGCGCCCCCAAAGGGGGCTATGCGCTAACGCGGGGAGTTGCCGGCGCAGCCATACCAGGACGCCACCATCATGATTGCACCCAACAATGGGGATTATCGGAGATAGCTATCCGAATTGCGCCCAACAATGGATGGAGGGGGCGCCATGGCATGGCGATGGGAATAAGACAATAGAATGATGAATTGGGCGACAAGAGCATACGGATAAAAAATGCCTCCCGAGATTTGGATTGCGGGGCGGGCAAATCGGTAAAGATGATTGGATTGCCGGGCGGCTATGCTACACGAAACGTGGATTGCGGGGACGGTCCAACGCGTTAGCGCATAGCCCCCTTGGGGGCGCCCACAACGTTAGCCTATGGTAAGAGCCGCGCTTAGCGGTTCGCAGCCATAGGTCAAGGGATTTCATCTCGTGTGTGCCCGGCGTAGCCCGGCGACAATTCCAAATTGGGACAATGCTGTGCACGGGGGATTGGGGGGCGGGGCAAAGGGAGGATTAGGGGAGGGCGGCGCGGAGGGCCTCGGGGGTGAGGCGCTCGACAAAGAGGGCGGAGATGACGGGGAGGGGCGCGGCGGGACGGGTGACGTAGACGCGCGGGAGGATGCGGTTGGCGAAGAGACGGTAGACGGCATCGTCGGGTTGGGCGGAGTACGGGAGGGTGAGGCCGGCCTCCTGCCAATAGGCGGCGACGGAGGGTTGCGTCTCACCTCGGGATATGCATATGAAGCGCACATCAAGGGCATCACCACGGGGCTCACGAGAAATATAACCGGCACCGGAGGTGACCACTAACCCATCAAGGGCTTCATCGCGGGACGCAGGGGAGGTGAAAACGGCATTGGCGGCAACCTCAACCCCATCGCGGGGAATGCCTGACGTCGAGGCGGCGAGCTCTGAGGCTACCGACTGGATGACGGGGAGGGCGGCGCGGCAGTCGGGGCACGAGGTGTCGAAGAAGACGATGACGCAGGGGTGGCGGCGCACTATGTCGTAGTCAAACTGCGAGCCGTCATCGAGCGTCACCGAGAACTGCGGCACGGCATCGCCCACAGCAAGCGACACCACCGGCTCATCCTTCTCAGTGATGCAGCCGCCCGCCACCATAAGCAGCAGGAGCGACAACACAACCCTTACAACAACCGCCATAGGTTTCCTACTATTCTACAAAACGTACCATACAGGCATCCTCTCCTCCGGCAAGATTGCTGACTCCAATCATATTTACATCAAATGTAAAATAATTCAAGTCCATTCCAGCAGCAACACCATCATTGGTGACATTAGTAACCTCGCCGGCCCAGTTCAGAGAATTGGAGTCCTGTTTTTTTGCATAATATATGGCTCCAGGACGATAATAGAGAGCGGAGAATAGCGGAGCACTCTTGTCAAAGGTAGCACCTCGCGACTGATATCCCGTACAGCTATAACGTAATACGCCTTTCTTATCTGGCGATTCCGTCCAGGTATTATTCCATTTTGTATATACTCCCTGCTTACGATGGCCATATCCAGAACGTCCAATCGGGAAGAATATATTCTTTCCTGTATAGGAATCATCAGGTTTAGTAGCGTCCCAATAATACATGAATACACCTCTCATACCCTTTTTCTTTCTGTCGGGATCATCACGATAATATCCATAGGCATCATTCACACTAAACTGTGTGGTTGTGGCGCCATCGGCATAAAGCACACCAAATCCGAAATTAATATTAGGAGTGGTATAAAGCTGCTCGTAATGTCGCATTGTAGCCATTGATTTCCATCCATCATCGTCGGGGAAACCGTTACTATCCATATTTATATCGGTCCATAGGGTACGTGTCCCAGCCTTAGAGCCATCGTCATTGGTAAGGTAATAGCTTCCGGATGATGCATAATCATTGGCATCATAGAATACAGTTGGCGCCCTGTAATCACCAATTCCATCATACTTACCACTGCCATCCTTATCACCATAGCAATTATTGAATGGATGAATCGGTTGAGTGCTCTTGCCGTATTTAAACAATGAGCCCTCGTCGCGCGGATCGTCGGTATCCATAGTCTTTGACAATCTATTGAAAGTGCGCCATTTCACAGGGGGGGCTGTATTTTCCTGATGGTCATAATCTTTTGCCTTTTCAGATATGGCCTGCGGCTCATATCCCTGGCGCACAAATATGAGGTGGGTACATGTATAGCTGTTGTAGAGCACGCGCACCACGGCATTGCGCACAGTCTTATCGTCAGAGGTGTTCAGTTTGTTGAAGCGGATAGTAAATTCGATAGAAGAGCCGGTAGAGCCGGTGACCACCTGCTTTCCGTCGAGAGTAATAAAATTTTTATCACCGAGTATCTCGGCCATCCAGGGGCCATCGGACTTGAAGTCGCGGAATGAGGTAGCCAACTCGCCGGGGAGTTCCAGCAGATGCACTCTAAAGTCCTGATTGTTGCCCGACCGGCGATATACACCCTTGGGATTCACAATACGACGCACCTGCTCTACTTCAATCTCTTTTGGAGTAGCCGGCTCGGGGGTATCCTCGCTGCCAATCTTTCTCACATAAGGCGTTACCTCTATCTTGGCCGTACGGGTATAGCCGACGTAAGGATTATTCCCACTATAACCGGACTGCTTGATCAAGACCTTGGCCCTGGTAAATAACGGAATCTCCATAGAGACACTATTGCCTCTCCGCTGATAACTATACTGCTCAAAACCGGTATTCTCCGGGTCGGTACGCCCATCTACATAGTATTTGCGCCTGGATCCATCCAACCTATTCTTTTCCGGAACGCTTTCAGCCCCTGTAAAATAGGCCTGATTCAAGTCCTTCATATTATCAGCTGCATAATTGACCTTCCAATCATCGGAAGCACCACACATCTGAGGCGTAACCACCACAGCGGTTGTCTTTCTCAATGATAGAAAGCCATTTCCGAGACTTTTGTTTTCCGTAGCGTTAATAGCACCGTCGTTGTCGGGAGGGTGGGGGATACCGGGGTCTTCGTCGGGTTCCCAGGGATTCTTTATAATCTCGGCGTCGAAGTATACTACCTCGTAGCCATCCTTGGGAGTGTATTTGAAGGGGATATTTGACTGATGGTTGTAGAGGTAGGATACATACCACGGGTTAGGCACATCCCACGAATCGGGCTCCTCGCGATAGTCGATATGCCAGGAGTAGTCGTTGGCATTGCCGTTGAATTTCAGCGTCACCTTGTAGTGGTAGTTGCGCTCGGCATCGCAGTTTTTCACGGCGTCCTTGCCGAGCATGAAGCGGTATTTGATCGGGCCGTTGCTCACATTGCCCGAGGCTTCAGACTCGTAGAATCCCGTCACTTCGATATATGTGCCGTAGGGCACGCTCTCTTTCACGACATCCTTGTTGGCCACGCCGCCGTTGATGAGGTCGAGTATGGGGCCTTTGCCGTTGGGAGCGTCGCCCTGCATGTTTTCGTAGAAGAATAGCGACTGCGCATCGTTGGCATGCAGATTGCGCTTCTCCATCACATCGGCTTCAGGATCGACATAGATGAAAGGCGAACCTTTGGAGATACGCGGCCAGTCCTTGTGGGAGGCATCGTCGGCCGAGGCGGCGCTGTTGTACATGTTGTAGAACTTGATCTCATGCGGTCCGTCGTGTAGCATGGCGGCCTTGTCGCCCGAGGCGGCATCCTCGTCGCTCCCTACGGTGTTGTTGTAGTTCTTGTAGTGCTCTTGGGCATCGAGGCGTCTCTTGCCGAATCCGAGGGTGCACGACGAGGCAAGGTCGTATATCTTCACGTCCTTGATATATATCTTCACGTTCTCGCGCAGGTCGGTGCCGTCGAAATCGACAGTCACCTTCGAGGCGATACGCCGCATCCACGCGCGCAGAGTCATCCCGTCGCGGTCGACTACCACGGTAAGGAAATCGTCGGTAGCGCCGGGGCTGTGTGTGTCCTTGCTCTTGTCGGCAAAGTATCCGCACATGGCGCGGTTGTTGGCATAGTTGGTGGAGTCCCATGCACGACGCAACAAGCGCAAACGGTCGAGCGTAGAATACTCCTCGGCATCCATAGCATCGAGCACCTGCTTGGTGCTTTTAGCTACGGTAATCTTCCCGTCGGCATCCTTGGCATACTCGCCCATATTGGCCACGGCCACGATATAGTATTCGCCGTAGAATAGCTTGACGGTCTTTTTGAGACACTTTGTCATGATTTCGGCGGTGGCGCCGTTGCTTGCATCGGAAGGGCCGCGGGTCTCGTCGGCCTCGGTGTAGTCGGTCAGTTCCATCGGGAATCCGTCGAGGATTTTGCCGTTGATATCGTAGGCCAACAGCACTACATCGGACACATCGCCCATCACATCGCCTTTAGGAGCGTCGTAGGCACGGCTCCCCACGGCGCTCTCGGAGAACGGCACGAAAGCGGCCTCGATATTTATGACAGCCTCGCCGTGGGGCATGACTCCCTGCCGGAACACGAGGTCGTCGTCGACACATGAGGTGACACCCACGGAAACCAGTACCGTGAGCATGAACATGTATATTGATAAGCAGTATTGTTTCATCTGATGGATAGCTGATTGGTAAGTATCGTATGCCTCCGGCATGCTGACGCACCCCGGGAATTAGCGTATGCTGTTTCTTTCCTCTTCAGGAATCTCAACCTCAACCTTGTTGCCTGTCTCCGTGCCGGAGATATCATATTCGATAAAGATATACCTGGTGGCGTCGGCCGACGTGGCGCGGACGTAGAATATGCCCGTAGACTCGTCCCACGACTCGACGGGATAGAGCTTGCCGTCGACATCCTTGAAGCAGAGACCCATCTCCTCGTCATAAATCACAGAGGAGTGGTTGTGGTTGTGCTGACGGCGTATGTCGCCGTCCATATCCTTGTGGCACTCCTCCTGGTGGGAACCTGTGTAGGCTATGACCTTGCGTGTCGAGCAGTCCTGGCTGTTGTCGTCCTTCGGTGCGAAGTTGGTGAGCACCCTGTCGCCGTCGCGGTCCTTAAGCCAGATTTCTGAACCGGCCATGGTGCCGTCGGTGCCGCGGTGTATGGCGTAGTAGTCGCCCATCTCGCGCTCAAACTTCAGCTCCACCCCGTCGGGGTCTTTGGGAAGCTCCTTGCCGTACTCCGACCTAAAGGCATTGAAAGTCTCGGGGAATACCCACTCGCCTGACTCCTCGTCAAACACCATGTAGACCATCAGGTCGCCCATGTCGTCGGCAAGGAGGCCAAGACCGGGCTCCACCTTACACTCGGCATAGGGCTGCACGTCAAGCTCTACCGTTACATCGTGCTCGCGGCGGCTGAGTGAGTATATGTACCAGTTGTTGCGGCAGATGTCGAACGGAGCGTCCTTTGCCGGAGTGGCGAGCTGGCCATAGTTCTTGAAATCGAGCATGAAGCTGCTCTTGTCGGCATAGGTGACTTTGATTTGGGCTTTGGTGGCTGAGGCCGATGTGTTGTCGTACTCGGGGACGTAGATTATCCAGGAGCCTTTGCCGGAGTTGCCTTTGGAGTATTTGAAGAACGGGATGTCGGTGCTCACGCCGGGGGCGGCTGCTCCGGGGGTGTCGCAGGTGTCGCCGGGGAGACTCACGTGGTCGACATAGTCGGTGGCGTGGGAGCCGGTGACGTAGTCGCCCTTGCCGTACACTCGCGAGGGGAGACACTTGAAGAGGGTGTTGCATCGGGTGAGGCTCACCGACTCGATGGCGCGCTTGGTGTCGGGGGCGTCGTATACCTCGATTTTGGCGAATGCGCGCAGCAGATGGAGGGTCTCGTCGAGGTCGGTAAGGCCGTTGGCCATGAGGTCGATGCCTGAGTATTCGTGTACGCCGAATAGGGGCACGCGGGTGTCGCGGGTGAGCTCGGGGCCTACAGCCACGTCGGGGAATTCGCGGGTGGAGCCTGCTGCGGCGTACAGCTCGTCGAGAGTGGCGCCGGCGGCGAGTACGGGATAGTCGGCCCACCGGCCTGAGGCGAGTGTCCATGCATGCCAGTTGGCGAGCATTACGAGGCGGAACGAGGCCTTGGCGGTAGCCTTGTCAAACAACAGCATAGGGTCGTCGACACGGAAGCGGCACATGTAGCGCTTGGCCGACTCGGCGGTGCCACCGTCGGCGGGCACAAGACCTGTAATCTCGGCGCGCGCTATGAGGCGGGGTGCAGAGGCCGAGGCATCGCCGGCGCTGAAGATATAGAGAGCGAAGTCGCCGGCGCTGATGTCGATGAAGTTCTCATATCCCGCTCCGGGGTCGTAGTCGCCGTCGGAGGGTGTGGCGCGTCCGGCAGGCATGTCGCCATAGGAACGCTCCGCGCCGTTGTCGCCGAGCGAGATGAGCATGCCGAACTCGACGGGCCCTTCGGGACACACCGGGAGCACGGGCGCAGGCGCACTGTCCGGGCCGGCGAGCGGATCGGACGAGCATGCTGCGGCGAGCAGCAGCATCAGTATAGGCAATATGACTTTATATATGCGGTACATTAAGATATGGCCGGGTTATTGTGGGGGAGGGTCAGAGTTCTTCGTTCTGATGGCGCTTTGACCATGAGAGCACGTTGACCACGATGTCGCAGTAGGCCCACGACTCGCCTTTGAGGAAGAGGTTGAGATGGTAGTCGTACTCGCGGTCGAGATACTCCTGTGGCGAGTAGCCGTAGAGCTCGTAGGCGGCGCGTCCTTCGGCGAGCATGTAGGGGAGGTTGATGCGTGCCACTACCTTGCCCGAGTTGAGGTTGCGCACCTGTAGCATGGCCGAGCGGGCGGCATCGTCGTTGTACATCAGTCGGTTGAACATGAGATTGTAGTGGGCGGTGCGCTGGTAGCGCAGTCCGTCGGGTGCGTCGTCATCGGCCTGGGATGTGGCGCGCGGCACGGTGGGGTCTACAATCACGCCGCCGTCGGTGAATCGCGAGGTCCATGCGGCATAGGGAGTATACCTCAGGGAGTCGGACGGGGCGAGGGCGTTGTCGTGGAGCAGGGTCGCGTTGTCGTCGACAATCGTCACCTCATAGTCGTGGTGGAACACATCGTCGGGGAAGTCGAGATGGCGCATAGTGATGTTGAGGTGCTTGGTGTCGCGCACGAGCGATATGGTGGCGTATGTGGCCATGTTGTCGGTGACGGTCACATACTGTTCGTCGAGGGGGTATACCGAGTAGGGGCGCGATGTGCGCTGCATCGGCATGGGGGCCACACCGTCGGTGGGGGCGTGGCTCTGCACCTTCAGGGTGTGCCAGAGGGTGTCGAGCGGCAGACTCTTGTGGTCGACGAGGTGCTGCTGTGTGCCTGGTATCACGTCCGGGTCGTGGTCGAGGGTGATGCGCATCGCCTCGCCGTGGGTCACGTCAGCCTCGTGGCGGTAGCGAGCACCGTCGGCAGCGGCGGCGGCGTCCCAGTCGCGCTGCATGGCCACAGCCTGCAGGCGGTAGCGTCCGGGCCTGAGCTCGGAGGGGTCGAGATGGAGTGCGTAGCCGTAGTCGGCAAGGGGGGCCGATGCGGCGGTGTTTGACACGGAGCGCTCGGCTACCTTTTGACCCTGCTCATCGTACACGTAGAGCCTTACGTGACCGACGTGGTCCTTAAACATGTCGGCGCGCGCGGTATTGTAATCGTAGACAAAGCGGACGTAGAGCCCTGTGGGGCAATAGTCGACAGAGTCCTGGATCATTGTGCATGATGCTGCAAGCATGGCGGCGGCCATGGAGCAGGCGGCGATTATATATTTAGATAAGCGGGGCATCTTGTTTTGTCGGTTATTATGGGGCGGAGAGAGAATGGGGCAGGAAAGAGGGTTGATGGTGGTTGAGGAGCGGGAGGGAGGGGAGTGTATAATGAAAAATGGGGATGAAAAAATAATCGCGGGCCGGGAGGTGGAGCGCCTTGCAGGCGACGGCCCTGAGCCGTGCCCGCGATTATGGTAAAGAGAATGTGTGTCGGAGAATACTCCTTTCTTATATATAATAGATTAGAGATCTACATTCTGTACGCGCTTAGCCCAAGAGAGGATGTTGACCTTGAAGGCAATCCACTGCTCTACGTTGTCGTCGGGAGTGCTATCGGAGTCAACCTCGAGGCCACCGATAGAGGGCTTGCCGAGCTTGTTGAAGCCGGTGACATTAAGGTCGTACCAGTTGTTGCGGACCATACCGTAGCGGCCGAGCCACATGTTTTCGGCGTTGCCCGACTTTGTTCCGGTATATCCGTCATAATCATAGGATGATGCGCCTACCTTGTCGGCATCCCAGGGAGCGAGGTCAGTGGCATCGGTTGTGCTGGCGCCGGCGAAATGCTTGAAGCGTACGGGATAGTAGCTTACACCATTCTCATACTCGGCGATTGTGTATGCCTTGTTGACATCCGCAATAAGATTGGCGCCGGCTTCGCCTTCGAATACGGGCTTTTTACCCTGAACATAGCCTTCGTCAGAGGGATCCTTGCCGTTGTTGAGCTTTTCGAATTCGGTGGCGATGAATTCAATGTTGCTTACAGCATAGAGACCCTTGTCGTTGCGGGTGAATGTGATGGTCATGTATTTGGTATAGTTCTCGTTGGTAATGCTTACCGACTGGCCTGTACCTTCAATAGCTTTCTTGACAGCAGCGGCAACACGCGAATCCTGAAGGATATAGCTTACAGGATATGTGATGACTTCATTCTTATTGGTATAGATGATGTCCTGGCGGTCGTTGATGGTATAGAATGTGGCGGCAGCGTCAGCACCTTCTACCTTGAACTGTACCTTTACGATAGCCTGGGTGGTGTACTGATGAAGCTGATGCTCTACATTAAATGTATTCTCGTAGCAATAGAGGGGATTTCCGCTACCGGCCTTTACAAAGTCAGTAGTAGTCTTGTCTTCCTTATAGGTAAGGTCGTCATCGGTATAGCGGTCATAGTTAGGGTCGATACACCAGTATGTACGGTAAAGGTCGACCTCGGGCTGAATCTGGGTAGTACCCATCTTCTGGTTGCCGACCATACGGAAAGGCTTGTTGGGGCTCTGGTAGCCGATATAGTCGAGTTCGCCCATATTGCGCACGATATACGACTTTGTGTTGGTGGCATTGAGAGTCCACTCGATATTATCGGCTGTGAAGTGCACAGCATTTTCGCCTGTGCCTACGTTCAGTCCGTTGTTGGCAGTGACCGAAAGGGTGGCCTTGGCCACGGCGCGTTCAACGAAGAATGAGCCGGCAGGAGCGTTCTCAGCTTCAAGACGTGTGCGCTTGATGCCGTCGGTGATGTCGACGAGTGTGGTCACATTGGAAGCCTCGGGCTTGGTCTTGTCATCCACGCTGCTCAGAGGAGCGTTGGTCATGAAGAAGTTGGTGGCGCCTGTGCCTGAACCGGTATAGAACGAACAGTCGCTGATTTTATTCACAAGGTCGGAAAATTTGCCGGAGAATGCAGTAGAACTTCCGTCAGCGGCTTTAAGCTGGAGGGTATTGTCTTCGCCGACACCTGCTACGTTGCGGAAGTTGACCATTACGAGGCCATAGAGTTTCTCGCCGGTCTGGGCAGGGTTGGTGACCTGTACAGCAACGAGGTTGGAGGTTGTGATGTTGTCAGACTGGTCGGGCTTGGAAATCCAGTAGCTCTCGAGATTGAGGTCGTAGGCCGCTTTGAATACAGCGTCACCCTCTTTGTCGGTAGAAGCTGCTGTAAAGAGGAGGAGGGCACCATTGCTCACGCGATACTCGTTGGGTGTACCGTCGTCGAAGTTGTCGTTGGTGGCACGGGGAGCTGCCGAAACGACATTGGTCGGGAGGTTGATTTGCACAGCCACGTAGCCGTCGCCGATGTTTTCACCGGGATTGCCGATTCCGTTGTCGGGACCTTCGCCGAGAGGATCCTTGTCGGAACAAGCTGCGAGGAGGGCAACCGCCATCGTCGCAGAAATAAACCTGTTAAATGTCATATGTTTAAGAAATTATGTGATTGATTGTTTGATAAATTTCATATGCGGAGAGCATGCCTGATACCATCGTAGGGATGGCATCGAACGACCGGCAACTATGTATATATGATTGGATTTTAAAGCCTCTGTATGGCGGGGGATGATTATGATTGGTGGAGAGAGGGGGATTATTGCGGCAGTTCCTCAAGATTTTTGGCGGCCTCGGGGAGTCGGTCGGCGGCGTTGAGGAAGTGGGTGCGTGCCGAGTCGAAGTCGCCGCGCCTTACAGCCACCACCCCTCGGGCGTTCTCGGCCTGGGGCGAGTCGCCGGCACGGTCGAGCAGCAAGGCGGCGCGGTCGTAGTCGGCGGCGGCAATTGCCGCGACGGCGGCGTTAAGGTTGGCCACGGGCGAGTCGGGGTAATGCTCGAGGGCGATGCCTATCACGCGGTTGAACTCGGGGGAGCCTTCGGGGTAGAGGCGCGCCACTCGGAACATCTGGTTGAGCGACATCATCTCGGGGTCGGTGTCGATGATGCGGGCGAGCTGCTCGTCGGACATCGGCTTAAGACGTGTGGATATTGCAAACTTGGTGGCGCGCAGGCGCGGGAACCATTTGGGGAGAATCATGTCGCGGTAGAGTCGGGCAAAGCGCGGGTCGGTCTTGAGCATGCGCTCCTTGGCGTCGTAGTCGACCGGGCCGTAGGCGGGGGCGTCGATGAGCTCGAGGAGGTCGGCGCGCTGTCGGTCGGTCAGCTCGGGCGAGGCTACAACCATCTCGCGGAACTCGCCCCAGTTTTCGGGCACGGCGCTGTAGGTGCACTTCTCGGCGGGGAGGCTGAAGCGCTCGCCGATGTACTCGGCCAGTGCGCGCGAGCGGTTGGTGGCGAGGTAGTCGTTGTGGCTGTATGGCGACTCGGGCGATGCGTATCCGCATATGTCGATGCGTGCTATCTCGACGTTGGGGTCGGAGGTGGCGTAGCGTATCGAGTCGTATATTATGGAGAGCTGCTCGCGGTTGTCGATGCGCTGTCCGTTGCGGCACTTGTAGGGCTCGGGGTGGAGCTCTGTGCGGTCGACCTCAAACTGCACGCGAGCTTTCCCTTCGTGGATGGCTACGGGCAACTCGGTGACTTCGGGGGTGAGGTAGGCGTGGCGCATCACGGGTGTGAGCCCGAGGGGTATCTTCACAATCTCGCGTCCGGCGGGCACTCCGCATCCGCATGTGTCGTAGACGATGCTGAGGAATGCCTTTGGACCGTACATCCAGCGGCGCATGGGAGTAGTCTCGGCGTAGGGGTGCTGCTGGGGGCGTCCGTTGTGGCGCCATATCTCGGCCGACAGATTGTAGGAGTCGACAATCTCGCGGCGGAGCGAGCCGCGCTCGTAGGCGTAGTGCATGTTGCGTCCGTTGATGAGCACGGTTGGGAGGGCTACCCGCTGGGTGGAGTCGGCTGTGCCTCCGTTGATTACCGGAGTGACGTAGATCTGATGGTCGGCGCCGAGGTGGAGCGAGTCGAGCACAAGCTCCATGGCCACGCACATGTCGGGGCCGGCGCGGTGGAAGTCGATGTTGCGTGTAATGCCTGTCGACGATGCCGCGGAGGCTGTGGCCGTAAGGATTGCGGCGGCCATCATGATATGTATAGAGTGTAGAAGTCGTTTCATAGCGTAGGCGGTAATCGTAGGGTTAGAAGAGGTAGAGGAATGATATGCCGAGCTTGGTGATGCCGAAGTAGTTGGTGCCGCCGTCGGCCAGGCGCGCGCCACACTCTCCGCAGGCATATTTGTCGTACCACACATGGGCGTATCCGACACCTACCTCGGCCTCGATGTTCCAGTGGCGCGACAGTATCCACTGGTATCCGTAGGTGGCGCCTGCGCCGAGAAAACTGCCCTGGTAGCGGTAGTCGCGCACTCCGCTGCGGAGATTGTCGCCCCCGAAGAATGCGCCGGGCACGGGGATGTTCATGTTGGCGGCATTGAACTCGCCGCCAAGGGCGTGCACACCGAAGAAGTGGCCGTTGAAGCGCGAGCAGAGCCACCACCGGTACTCGGGCATGAGCACCCAGTGCTTGGCCTTGCGCTCTCCGCCGGAGAAGCTCCAGGGATTGAGTCCATACACGAGACTGACGGTAGAGCGGTAGCCCACCCCGTACTCCAATCCGAGATTGGGAGTGGTGGTGAGGTCGTACAACAGGTTGTTTTTTACTGCAAGCTGTGCCTCCGTAGCTATTGTCCCTGAAAAAAATAAGACAATCAGAATTATAGTACTTCGAAGAAATTTCCTCATCTCATACGCTTAATTTTCCACACCGTAAACAGCCCGGTGCCAACTTTTTCCATTACCAACTGTACCGGCCCGGAAATCCGGGCCTGCTAAATGGAATGCAAAATTACTAACAACAATGAGTTTTACCCCCCCCATCTAAGTTAAATAATGTTAATTTAACATCCGTTAGTTTCAATTTGTGATTTTTAAGACACTTATTTCGGTGCAATATTTGCCGGAAATCAAATGGAGCCGGAGGGTGCCTCCCTTGCAGTATTGTTCGGAAAAACGGCAGAAAACAAGAAAATTTCTATAAAAATGCATTTTGTTTAATTTTTTTATGGTTAAATCTTGTTCCGTAATGTAAAATCGAGTAATTTTGCAGGCCGATTCACTGACAACCGATATTAACCCGGCGCTGCAAGAACCCCGCGAGAGGTAGCCGAGCACCTGCCGCATTTTTCGATTTCAAAAGAAGATTCACAGTATTAAAGTTAGTCTATATTACAGTATTACAGTTACAAAGTATGAAAAGAATCGTTTTTTTTCTAACGGCGCTTTTCGCGTTTACCTTCGCAACGTTTGCGGCCAACCGCACGGTACAGGGTATCGTAGTAAGCGCTGAGGACGGAGAGCCTCTGGTAGGTGCCACCGTGATGGGTGTAGGCACGACCGACGGCACCGCCACCGACATTGACGGACAGTTCAGCCTGTCACTCCCCGAGACAGTCAACCACATCAAGGTGTCGTATGTAGGCATGCACACCCGCGAGCTCGCCATCGCCCCCACCGGCACCATGCGCATCGAGCTCACCAGCGCCAACCAGCTCGACGAGGTAATCGCCGTGGCCTACGGTACGGCCAAGCGCTCGACCTACACCGGCTCGGCCTCTGTGGTCAGCGCATCGGACATCTCCGACCGCCTCGTGACCGACGTGACGTCGGTGCTCAAAGGCACAGTGTCGGGCGTACAGCTTCAGTCGACCACCGGCCAGCCCGGCGAAGAGCCCACAGTGCTCATCCGCGGCGTAGGCTCCATCAACGCCAAGACCACCCCGCTCTATGTAGTCGACGGCATACCCTACGACGGCGGCCTCAACTCAATCAACCCCCAGGACGTACAGTCGATATCCGTGCTTAAGGACGCCGCATCGGCAGCCCTCTACGGTGCGCGCGGCGCCAACGGTGTGATTCTCGTCACCACCAAGCGCGGCCAGGCCGGCCCCGCCAAGGTGACCCTCGAAGCCCGCTGGGGCGCCAACTCGCGCCAGGTGAGCGACTACGAGACTGTCGACGACATACCCACATACTACGGTCTATTCTACCGCTCGATACGCAACTACTACACCGCTGCCGGCGGCGAAGAGTTAGGCATGGAGTATGCCAACAACTACATGGACGCCCCCAGCGGCAACCGCAACGTGTTCGGCTACCAGATGTACACCATCCCCCAGGGCGAACACCTCTTCCTGGCCGACGGCACCATGAACCCCAACGCCATACTCGGCAACTTTGACCATAACCGCAACATAGGCCTCGTGCCCGACGACTGGAAGAAGGGAACATACCACAACGGATTCCGCCAGGAGTACAACCTCAGCGTGAGCGGAGGCAACGACCGCATGAACTACATGGTGAGCGCATCGTTCCTCGACGACCAGGGTGTAATCCAGGAGTCGGACTTCAAGCGCCTCACCACACGTGCCTCCGTAGAGTACAAGGCCAAGGACTGGCTCAAAATCGGCACCAACATGACCTACACCTACCAGGCTTCCAACAAGCCCTACGGACAGGATAAAGACGGATACTCAGGCAACGCCTCATATATCGCCAACTTCATCGGCCCGATGTACCCGATGTATCTGCGCGACGCCAACGGCAACTTCAAGCACGACCCGACCTCCAACCGTGTGCTCTACGACTACGGTATGAGCGGCCTCGACGGCATGCCCTTCTCGCGTACATTCATGTCGGGCGGCAACCCCACCGGCGAGCTCGTGTACAACAAGGAGGAATACCTCTACGACGTGTTCAACGGCAAATGGTTCGCACAGATCACCCCCACCCAGATTGAAGGCCTTACCCTCACCGGGTCGCTCGGATACTGGCTCGAGTGGCAGCGCTACAACTCCATGGGCAACAACCGCTACGGCCAGATGGCTATGTACGGCGGCAACGTGACCCAGCAGACCATCCGCAACCGTTCGATCAACCTCCAGTTCCTCGCCAACTACGCAAGGACATTCAACGATGTGCACAACATTGACGTGCTCCTCGGCTACGAAAGCTACGACCTCAACATGGCCGACATCTACGGCCGCGGCGAGACTATCTTCTCCAACGACAACTACACCCTGAGCAACGTAATCGACAACCTCGAGGTAGGCGGCACAATCGACACATACGCCACCCGCGGATACTTCGGCCGCGTCAACTACGACTACGACTCCAAGTACTTCGCCAGCGTAAGCTATCGCCGCGACGCCTCCTCACGATTCACACGCGAACACCGCTGGGGCAACTTCTGGAGTGTCAGCGCAGCTTGGGACCTCGCCAACGAATCGTTCATGGACAATGCCGACTGGATGGACATGTTCAAGATCAAGGCATCGTTCGGCCAGCAGGGCAACGACAACGTAGGCAACTACTATCCCTGGGCCGACCAGTATCAGGCCTCTGGCTCCAACGGCCTCTGGTCGGTAGGTCCGCTCTACTACAAAGGCAACCCCGACCTTACATGGGAGACCTCCAACAGCTTCAACGTAGGCGTCGACTTCGCCATGTTCAACTCGCGCCTGCTCGGTACTCTTGAGTACTTCTCGCGCCAGACAAAGGATATGCTCTACTACCGCCCGACAGCATCGTCGCTCGGCTACGACAAGATACCGATGAACATCGGCTCGATGCGCAACAGCGGTCTGGAGCTCGACCTCACCTACCAGATTATCCGCAACAAGAATATCGACTGGACAGTAAGCGCCAACGTGACCTATATCCGCAACAAGGTGCTCAAGCTCGCTCCAGAGCTCAACGGCACATGGATCGACGGCTCGCGCATCTACAAGGAAGGCAAGTCGATGTATCAGATCTACACCGTCAAGTATGCCGGCGTCGACCCCGAGAACGGTAACGCACTCTACTGGGCTCGCCGCACCGACGGCACCGAAGAGAAGGTAAGCAACTGGTCGCTCGCCCGCAACGGCGACGCAGCCCAGGGATATGTAGAGAACCGTCAGGAGTCAGGCAACCTCCTGCCCCCCGTCTACGGCGGCGTATCTACCAACATCAAGGTCTACGGATTCGACTTCGGCATCAACTGCGGATTCCAGGCAGGCGGCAAGATGGTCGACTACAGCTACCAGCTGCTCATGTACGGCGCCAACAATAACGATGCCGGTATGGCCCTGCACAAGGATATCCTCAACGCATGGACTCCCGAAAACCGCAACACCGACGTGCCCGCACTCGCCTGGGCAGGCAATCAGGCCACATATGTAAATGCCCTGTCCGACCGCTGGCTCATCAGCAGCAACTACTTCACCATCAACAACATCACCGCCGGCTACACCCTTCCCAAGAAGGTTGCCGACAAGCTCTGCTGCTCGAATATCCGCGTATACTTCTCCGGCGACAACCTCTACCTCTGGAGCAAGCGCAAGGGTCTCGACCCCCGTCAGGGATATGCCACATCGCTCGCCGGCTCATACTCAGCTCTGCGTGCAGTGTCGGGAGGTGTGAAAATTGAGTTCTAATCACTCTAAGAAACTTCATGATGAAAAAGACTTTAAAATATATTGCCGGCTCACTCGCCGCAGTGATGCTGGCCGGGTGTAACGACCTCAATACCCTCCCGATGGGAGAATACTACACCGACGACCAGCGCAAGGATGCCATTGAAGAAAATCCCGACGCTATCGAGGGTGTGATGGCCGCCGTATATGCCAACTTCTACGCGTTCGAAAAGAATATCGACGATTTCCTCGCCGACTTCGGATATCCCGCGACAATGCTATCGCTCGACAACCGCAGCCAGGACATGTCGATGATGATGAACTACGGATGGTTTGAGACAAGCGAACTTTATACCGACAACACCCCCACCAACCAGGAACTGACATGCACATGGGGTACGCTCTACCGTGTGGTCTACTCTTCCAACGACCTGCTGAAGATCCTCCCCGCCGACACCGAAAACGCCACTCTGCTCTGCTACAAGGCACAGGCTCTGTCGGCACGCGCATGGGCCTACCACATGCTGGTGCAGCTCTTCGCCACTCCCTACAGCGTCAATCCACAGGCTCCGGGTGTACCCGTGATAACCGACCTGAACGAAGATGAGGCCGTAGCCAACGGAACACCCCGCGGCACCGTGGCTCAGGTGTACACACAGATTATGTCGGACCTCGACGAGGCAATCGACATTTTCGACATGGGAGTATACACCTCGCGCTTCGACAAGCGATTCATCGACCCCGCCGTGGCCCACGGTCTCCGCGCCCGCGCCAACCTCTGCCAGGGTCTTTATACCGAGGCTGCCGATGACGCCTCCATGGCGCTTCAGCTCACCGACGGTGCCAACTGCGGCGTAAATGTCGTAAACAAGCCCGCATTCAACAGCTTCACTCAGTCCGACTTCATGTGGGGCATACATATCTCCGAACAGGATGTACACGGCCTCTACACATTCGCCGGCATGATGGGTTCGCTCACCTACGGCTATGCCTACGCCGGACAGTGGCGCTGCATCAACGCCAAGCTCTGGGATATGATTCCCGAAGGCGACGTGCGCAAAGGCTGGTGGCAGGGCAATGAACCCGACCCCGACTGGCTGGACGAAGAAAAACCCGACAACAGCATCTACGTATATAAGTCGAATGTCGACAACTATACTCCCGGCGGTTACGACCCCAGCGTGGCACCATATGCCCCCTATGGTGTAGGCGTAATACTCGGTGCGTGCGGCTGTCCTCCCTATGCAGTGGTCAAGTTCGCCCCCTATCAGGACTACATACTCAACTCTACCGGAGCTACCGACATACCTCTGATGCGTACCGAAGAGATGGAGCTCATCATTGCCGAATGCCAGGCCCACACCGACTGGCAGACAGCCAAGACTACTGTGGAGAACTTCGTCAACACCTACCGCTGGACAGGCGACACCCCCTATGTATGCCCGGCCACATCGCAGGATGAAATGCTCGACGAGGTATGGTTCCAGCGCCGTATAGAGCTCTGGGGCGAGGGATTCAGCTACACCGACTGTCTCCGCCTGCAGAAGGGTATCGACCGCCGTGGCGGAGGATTCCCCGCCGAGGCTGTATTCAACATCGCGGCCAACGCTCCCATCCTCCTCTTCCCGATTCCCAACGCCGAGATGGAAGGCAACCATGCGATTACCGCAGCCAACCAGAATCCTTCGGGTGAAGTGATGGCCATCGTAGGCGCCGACGCCGAGGCCGACCCCTACTGGTACAAAGCTCGCAACTGATAATAAGACCGACTTAATACTCACCGGAGCGCCGTGTCATCCCGCATGACACGGCGCTCCCTGTATATAGGTTACAGGGGGGTATTGGCGGATGTACGGGTCATCGGGACATCATCATGTTTATGCCCGGCGTAGCCCGGCGACACGTCGCACTTCGGCTACTCTGAAAACTTTTTCGTAACTTTGCCGCCCTACACACTCCTATCAACAGAAACAATATGAAAATCGGTATAATCGTGGCAATGGGCAAGGAACTCGACCTGTTGCTCCCCCACATTGAAGGACACTCACAGACAGTGCTCCCCTCGGGCCAGACCCTCCACACCGGCACCATGGCCGGCGGACGCCATAGCGTGGCCGCCATGCAGAGCGGCATCGGAAAGGTCAATGCCGCCCTGGGCACCGCGGCCCTCGTCGACGCGTTCGGCCCCGAGCTCGTGATAAACACAGGTGTGGCCGGAGGCACCGGCTCCGACGCCAGAGTTATGGATGTGGTGGTGGGCGACCGTGTGGCCTACCACGACGTGTGGTGCGGACCCTGCGCCGAACGCGGACAGATACAGGGTATGCCCCGCTTTTTTGAAGGCGCCCCCGCTGTGCTCGGGCTTGAAGTTCTCGACAGCATAAGCCGCCTGCACCGCGGACTGATTGCCAGCGGCGACCAGTTTGTCGACAATGCCGCCGACCTGGCGAAAATTACCGCGCTATACCCCGACGTGAAGGCCGTCGACATGGAGAGCGCCGCCATGGCCCACACATGCCATAGCAAGGGTGTGCCCTTCGCCAGCATACGCGTGGTAAGCGACACCCCCGGCAAGGAGGAGGACAACACGGGCCAGTATCTCGACTTCTGGACCGACGCTCCCAAAGCCACATTCGCCACTCTGCAGACCCTCGTCAACGCATTGTAATATGAATAAGATTCCAAGTTTTACCGTCAATCATCTCACCCTGCGCAGAGGCATATATCTGTCGCGCCGCGATATGAGCCCCTCGGGCGATGCAATCACCACCTTCGACATCCGTATGACCGAGCCCAACCGCGAGCCGGCCATCGACGGAGCCGCTCTCCACGCCATCGAGCATCTCGCAGCCACATATCTGCGCAACAGCCCCTGGCAGTCCGACATTGTATACTGGGGCCCGATGGGATGCCGCACAGGCAACTACCTCGTGCTGCTCGGCGACCATACCCCGGCAGAAGTAAAAGAGATGATGCGTGCCACGATGGAGTTTATCGCCGGATTCGACGGAGAGATACCGGGTGCCACTCCGCGCGACTGCGGCAACTACTCTTACATGAATCTCGACGAGGCTCGCCGCCAGGCACGCCGCTTTCTCGACGAGGTAATCCACGACCCGCATATGCCGACAGAGTATCCCGAATGAAGGACATAAAAGCCATACGGGGCCGATATTACATCCACGGACTGATACAGGAGGGGGAGCATGAGCACCAGGACTTCAAATTTGCCATCACCGACGCCCCCAAGATAGCCCACTCCATCAGCGCCTTCGCCAACAACGACGGAGGGCATCTGCTCATAGGCGTACGCGACAACGGCTCAGTGGCCGGAGTGCGCTCCGACGAGGATATCTACATGATAGAGCAGGCGGCCCTGATGTATTGCCGCCCGGCCCAGAAGGTGGAAATAACCGCATTTGCCGTGGAGGCAGGAGCGATAGTGGTGCGTGCCCGGATACCCAAGGCTGAAAAACGTCCGGTCTACGCCCGCGACACCGACGGCTCATGGCGCGCCTACTTCAGGGTAAAGGATGAGAATATAGTGGCGCATCCGGTGATGCTCGCCGCATGGGAGCGGATGGCGCGCGGAGGCGACACCCTCTTCGCCCTGTCGCAGGCCGAGACGGCGCTGCTCACATATCTCGACGAATGGGGCATGACCACCGTCGACCGCTACATGACCGGCGCCCACATATCGCACGCCACGGCCACAGATATCGTGGCCCGGCTGTATGCAATGGGCATAATCGATTTCTCGTATACAGGAAGCGAATTTGTAATCGTGCGAAAATAAGAGGTTGCTCTGAATTCTGGTGCTCAAGCAAAAAAGGAGTCCACGGCAAGACATCGCGACTCTCCGTGGACGTATAACTAACTTCGTATAATTATCCGTTAGCAAAGTTACGCACATCCTCCGTCGTGTGCCATACCATATTTTAGTGATTTTTCGTCCCGTATCCCTTGAGCCTGTCATCATAAATGATTACATACACCATGCGGGTATGCCCGCAGGAGTGCCTTTACGCAACTGCGACGGTATCCAAAAACAGGCCATATTTTGCATTATTGTTGTTTTTGATTAACTTTGCGCAGTAACAGGCACTTTGATGTGTAATAATTGGAGATAAGCGTCCGTGTACCGGACAATCAGAATCGAAACAAAGTGCGATATTATTAAAAGAAAAGTGCCATGACGACCGGTGTGACGGCCGATTGTGGCTGAGATACAATTAAGCCAAAATGAACCGTTTCAGCTATCGTAATCCCTTAGCATGGGTGGCATTTGTAATTGCCATTCTTACCGGTTGCAACACACCGAAAAATGTGACATATTTTCAAGATGCAAGTGCTCAATCTCACATGCAACGGCGTGAACGTACAGCGCGCCGAGGACTTCATCAACACTCTGATATCGGCCTACAACGAGGACTGGGTACGCGACAAAAACCAGATAGCCACAGCGACATCACAGTTCATCAACGACCGCCTTGCCGTAATCGAGCAGGAACTCGGCCATGTCGACTCCGACATATCATCCTACAAATCCGAGCATCTGATTCCCGACCTCGCGCTGGTAAGCCAAATGTACCTCGACCAGAGCCATGAAGCAGCCAACCAGGTGCTTGAGCTGAACAACCAGCTCTACATGGCGCGCTATATACGCACATTCCTTGCCGACGAGCGCAACAAAGGACAGTTGCTGCCCGCCAACTCAGGCCTCGGCAACTCAACGGTCGAGAAGCAGATAGCCGACTACAATACACTGATGCTGGAGCGCAACTCCCTGGCCTCAAACTCCTCGGAAAGCAACCCGCTCGTGGTCGACCGCGACAACTCGCTTGAGGCCTCGCGCAATGCCATAATATCATCTATTGACAATCAGATAAACGCACTCAATGCCCAGGTGCGCGCATTCCGCGGAAGCGAGTCGAAGAGCCGCAACCAGATTGCCTTTGTGGCCGGCCTGGCCATACCCGCCGGGATACTCTTCACGATGGAAAGCCTCAACACCAAGGTGCGCGTGCGCAAGGATATCGAAAATATCACCGCACCATTCCTTGGCGAGCTCCCCATGTCGGGCAAAGTAAGGAAGAAAGGTATACGCGCCCGTCTGCTCTCCATGATTGGAATCAAGCCTAAGGCAGGCGATGTGGAGAGATATGAGATACTTGTAAAGGAAGGCTCGCGCAACATCGTCAACGAGGCATTCCGCGTGATACGCTCCAACCTCGAATTCATCATCGGAAAGAACACCGACCACAAGGTAATAATGCTTACATCAATGAATCCGGGCTCGGGAAAGACATTCATAACCTCCAACCTCGCCGCATCATTCGCCATAAAGGGGAAGAAGGTATGCATAGTCGATCTCGACCTTCGGAAGACCACGATAAGCAAATATGTGGGCTCACCAAGAGCAGGTGTCTCGGGGTATCTCAACGGAGAGATTGCCGACTGGCACAAGATACTCATGCCTGTAGGCAAGACCCATAACCTGTCGATGCTGCCGGGCGGAAGCATACCTCCCAACCCCTCCGAACTGTTGTACTCGCCCAATATGAGCCGCCTTATCGACGAGTTGCGCAAGGAGTTCGACCTGTTGTTCATCGACTGTCCGCCAACCGACATGGTCGCCGACACGAGCATCATCACCCCGATGGCCGACCTTACGATATTCGTAATGCGCTCCGGTGTGCTTGACCGCCGTCTTGTGCCCACTATCCAGGGATTCTATACCGACAAGAAGTTCAACAACATGACTATCCTGCTCAACGGCATACCCTCAAAAGTAAACGGATACGGCTATGGATACGGTTACGGGTATGGTTACGGATACGGACATGGAAAAGAGGATGCATGATCGCGCCTTACAACATGACACAATTCACCGACATAACACCGACACACATATATGTGGCCATTCTCACCATCTACAACCACTCTTGCCTGCTCGGGGCTGCTTGAGGGAGCTACCGACTGGCACTCCCACATACTCCCCGGAGTCGACGACGGAATAAAGACCATCGACGAGACCTTCGACACCCTCCGCACGATGAAGGAGGCGGGAGTGGCGAGGGTATATCTCACTCCGCATATCATGGAGGATGTACCCAACACTCCATGCGCTCTACGTCAGCAATTCGACAGTCTGTGTAAGTCCACAGCCGACGTCGCCGACATGCCCGAGCTTATTCTTGGCGCCGAAAATATGCTTGACACTGTATTCATGGGCCGGCTCACGGAACGCGACCTTATCCCCATATCCGCCAGCACTCCCGGACATGCCGACACTCTGCTCGTGGAGACATCCTTCGCCAACCCGCCCATGGGGCTGTATGAAATACTCTCCGACACCTTAAAGGCCGGCTACTTTCCGATGCTCGCCCACCCCGAGCGCTATCTGTATATGTCGGAATCCGACTATACAAGGCTCAGGAGAGAGGGTGTAATGCTCCAGCTCAATCTCCCGTCGATAGCCGGATTCTACGGGCCGCAGGTAAAGCAGCGCGCCATCCATATGCTGAAAAAGGGCATGTACGACTTCACCGGCAGCGACACGCACTCACTGAAATGGTACCGCCGGTTGCTTGAGGCACCCATACCGCGCTCGCTCGTAAAGCACCTCGCGCCCATAATGAGCCAACGATAGCATGCATCCCCGGAAAACACGTCAACGGCCCGACAGCGAATCGCTGTCGGGCCGTTGACGTATAAACGTTGGGAATCTGTGTCAGTCGATGATATCGAAGCCTGTGTACTTGCGCAGACACTCGGGCACGATGATTCCTTCGGGGGTCTGGTTGTTCTCAAGCAGCGCGGCCATGATACGCGGCAGCGCGAGAGCCGAACCGTTGAGAGTGTGGCACAGACGGGTCTTCTTGTCGTCGCCACGATAGCGGCACTTCAGGCGATTGGCCTGGTAGGTCTCGAAGTTGGATACCGACGATACCTCGAGCCAGCGCTTCTGGGCAGCCGAATACACCTCGAAGTCAAATGTGATGGCCGAGGTAAACGACATGTCGCCCCCGCAGAGACGGAGTATATGCCAGGGGAGACCGAGCTTCTCAAGCAGACCCTGCACATGGGCTTTCATCTCCTCAAGAGCGGCATATGAATCCTCGGGCTTCTCAATGCGCACGATTTCCACCTTGTCAAACTGGTGCAGACGGTTGAGGCCGCGCACATCCTTGCCGTAGCTGCCTGCCTCACGGCGCCAGCATGCCGAGAAAGCGCAGTTCTTTACCGGGAGCTTGTCGGCGGGGAGTATCACGTCGCGGTAGAGGTTGGTCACAGGCACTTCAGCCGTAGGGATAAGGTAGAGATTATCTTCGTTGACGTAGTACATCTGGCCCTCCTTGTCGGGGAGCTGTCCCGTACCGTAGCCCGAAGCCTCGTTTACTACAAACGGTGGCTCCACCTCGAGATATCCGGCCTTGCCTGCCTCGTCGAGGAAGAACTGTATGAGGGCACGCTGCAGACGCGCTCCCTTGCCGAGATATACGGGGAAACCGGCGCCGGTAATCTTCACGCCGAGGTCGAAGTCGATGATGTTGTACTTCTTGGCCAGATCCCAGTGGGGCATAGCGTCGGCGGGGAGTTCGGGGATTACTCCACCGGTGGCCTCCACCACATTGTCGTCGGCGGTCATACCTTCGGGCACCATGTCGCAGGGCACGTTGGGCACTGTGAGCAGTATATCGCGGATACGTGTCTCGGTGCGTGCAAGCTCGTCGGCGATGGCCTTCTGCTCGTCCTTGAGAACGGCAACGGCTTTCTTGGCCTCCTCGGCCTCATCCTTCTTGCCGGCCTTCATGAGCTGACCGATAGATGCGGCGAGGCGGTTGAGCTCGGCCGCCTTGGTGTCGTTGCTGAGCTGCGACTGGCGACGCATGGTGTCGAGCTCAAGTATTTCGTTGATGGCGGCTGTGCCGTCGAAACCCTTTACCGCGAGGCGGGCTATAATCCGCTCGGGGGCTTCCTTAATCTGTTGTATTGTAAGCATGATGTGTGGTTTTTACGAATGCGAGTATGTGAGTGTCGGCGAGGGGGAATCTCAGGCGAGAAGTTCCTTTACCTTGGCCGAGATAGCTCGGCCGTCGGCACGTCCGGCGAGAGCCTTCGAGGCCACGCCCATTACCTTGCCCATCTCCTTGGCCGATGTGGCGCCCGTCTGCTCGATTATTTTCTTGAGCTCGTCGGTGAGTTCTTCGTCAGAGAGCTGCTTCGGCAGATATTCCTCTATCACGGCAGCCTGAGCCAACTCCTCCTGAGCCAGCTCGGGGCGGCTTTGCTGAGTATAGATTTCGGCGCTCTCCTTGCGCTGCTTCACCATCTTTACGAGCACCTTTGTGGCCGTCTCGTCGGTCAGGGTGCCGTCGGAACCCTTGGCTGTCTTTGCCTCAAGGAATTCCTTCTTAATACCACGCAGAGCCTCAAGGCGCGCATGGTCGCGCGCAAGCATCGCCGACTTTATGTCAGCATTGACTTTCTCAAACAAGTCCATAGTGAAATGTATATATTTTTGACCTACAAATTTACTCACATTTCCTGTAAATACCGCTATAAGGCTGTTTAAAATCTCAGTTTTTTTATGTAGGTTTGCAGTATGCAACCTATATTTATTATCGGATACATGGGGAGCGGCAAGTCGACCGTAGGGCGCCATCTTGCCGCCATCACCGGCCTGCGGTTTATCGATCTCGACAACTATATCGAGAGCCGCTACCATGCCACAGTGCGCGAACTGTTCGACCGCCACGGAGAGGAGGGATTCCGCCTGCGCGAGCAGGCCATGCTGCATGAGGCAGGCGAGTTTGAGGATGTGATAATAGCCTGCGGAGGAGGCACTCCATGCTTTTTCGACAATATGGAGTGGATGAACGCCCACGGCACCACCGTGCTGCTCGACGTAGACATCGACCGTCTGCACGAGCGTCTGCTGCGCGGACGCCACAAGCGCCCTCTGATAGCCTCGAAGAGCGACGACGAGTTGCGCCGGTTCATCGTCGAAGCCCTGGCCGCGCGCATGCCCCACTACGAGAAAGCCGCTCGGCGGTTCAAGGCCGACCGTCTCGACAACGAACAGGATAAGGCCGTCACAGCGCGCCGCTTCGCTGAATTCCTTCAACTCCCGACCATAACAGACAGCCATGACTGACCCTTCGGAATATTTCACACCAGACCCACAGCCCGCAGCCGCGGCCACAATGCGGCGCCGGCTGTCGATAGGCCTCCCCGCCACAGCAGGAGACCGCGAAAAGCGCTTTTCTCTCACCCCGGAGGCCGTAGGGGTGCTCACCGACCGCGGATATGAGGTGAGAATCGAATCGGGGGCCTCCGCCACCATACACTACGCCGACACCGACTACATGCGCCAGGGAGCGTGTGTGACATCGCGCGGCGAATCCCTTCAGGCCGACATAGTGATAACCCTCGGGACACTGACTCTGCCCGACCTGCGAGCCATGAAGCGCGGCGCGATGCTGCTCACCATGCTGTCGAGCGTGACAGCAGGGAGCGACACCGTGCGCGAGCTGATGAAGCGCAACATCGTGGCCCTCGCCATCGACCTCATAGGCGACCCCGAAGGCCACACCCCGTTTGCCGACATTCTCAACGAAATCGATGGCCGCGCGGCGATAGCGATAGCCTCGTCGATGCTTGCGTCGCCCGCCCATGGCAAGGGGATACTGCTCGGTGGAGTGGCCGGCATAATACCCTGCGAGGTGCTGATACTGGGCGCGGGCATAGCGGGACGCGCCGCAGCCGCGTCGGCCCTGGGTCTGGGCGCCTCGGTAAGGATGCTCGACAACGATGTGTACCGCCTGCGCCGCGCCGCCGAGCTGCCGGGATGCTGTGTGGCCACATCTGTGATGCACCCCCGGGTACTCGAGAACGCACTGCGCACAGCCGACGTGATTATAAACACTCCGATGGAGCGGCCCTGCACCATCGACTCCCACCAGGTCGACCTCATGAAGCGCGGGGTAATCATAATGAATCTCGCCCGGAATGAGGGCGCCCCTCTGTGCCACGCCATACCGGAAATCGACATCACCGCCGCCGACACCCTGCGGGCAGTGCCCCGCGGCACACGCGTATGCTATACCGGACCGGGAAATGCCGTGCCCCGCACGGCGGCTATGGCTCTCAGCAACACATTCCTGTGGTTGCTGAGGGATATCATCGGATGTGACGGCGCCGTCAACACAGTGAAGATGCTCCCAGGAGTACAGCGGGCCGTAGTCACATTCCTGGGCAAGCCTGTCAACTGCCGGGCCGCGGAGAAAGCCGGCATGCGGGCCATCGACATAACCCTGCTGCTGAGTTGCAGCTGACCCTCAACGCCCACAATGGAGGACATGACATGACAATAACCGGTAATAAGACAAAACTATGGCAAGAAAATTTTATGTAGTATGGGAAGGCCGTGCACCGGGCATCTACGACTCCTGGGAGGAGGCGCAGGCGCAGGTCGAGGGATTTCCCGGAGCAAAATACAAGAGCTTCACGTCGCAGACCGCCGCCACCGAGGCATTCCGCAACGACGGAGGCGACGAGCTCTACGCCTTGCGGGCCATGGCCGCTCACCGGCAGCCCGAGATTATCAACTATGAGGCGTTCCCCGAGATACGTCTCGACGCCATCGCGGTCGACGCCGCATGTGCCGGCAATCCGGGCGTGATGGAGTATCGCGGAGTAGTGGTCGGCACCGGCGAGGAGCTGTTCCACTATGGCCCGGTGGCCGACGGCACCAACAATGTAGGCGAATTTCTGGCCCTGGTCCACGCCCTGGCCCTCTGCGAGCAGAAAGGATGGGTGCGCACCATCTACTCCGACAGCCGTACGGCCCAGGCATGGTTGCGCAACCGCAAGACACGCACTTCGCTCGCCCCTACCCCACGCAATGCCGGGCTGCTCGCCACCCTGCAGCGCGCCGAGCGCTGGGTGCAGACCCACACTTCGCGTTGCCCCGTGGTAAAGTGGGACACCGAAAAGTGGGGAGAAATCCCCGCCGACTTCGGCCGCAAGTGATACACTCCGGCCCGAGGGGTCGCCGGTGAAAAATATACCTCGGAATATCCGTTTACTTTATATGCCCCAACACAGTATCATCATCTACAGTTTGTTGCTCCTTTTTGCCATGGCCTGCTCCACATCGGGCCGTGTCGACACCATGCTGCTTGAGGCCGAGAGTCTGATGATGGAACATCCCGACTCGGCTCTCGACATTCTCGACAGCATAAGCCCCACGGAATTAGGCTCCGACCGTCAGCGCGCTGACTATGCCTTGCTGCTGACGCAGGCGCGCGACAAGAATTTCCGGTTTGAGACTGACGACTCGCTCATATCGACCGCAGTAGCCTACTTCGACGAGCATCCCGAGCCGAGGAAGTGCACGCTCGCCCATATGTACCGAGGCATACTCAATCTCTATCGCGGCAACCTCACCGTGGCCATAAAGGAGGCGCTCACGGCTCTCGACCTTGCCGACCGACTCAATGATGACTATATTTTCGCCAAGACCCACGAGCTTATCGCCGATATATACGTGGCTGCATACAACTTCGACAAGGCAATAACCCACCGACGCCTTGCCGCCGACTACTACCGCCGAGCCGACAAGCCACTCAACAACCAGTATGCACTCGTGGATTTGGCATCTGCATTCAACCGTATTGACAAACCAAACACCACAATTGCGATGCTGGACAGTCTTTCAATTGAAATAGCCGACTCGACTTTCCTTGGATTCTACCATGCGACATACATGAAGCCTCTGCTGAAACTGAAGCGGTACAATTCGGCGCGCCACCATTCCTCCCTCGCAGAGCAATTCTGGGGGAATGAAACAGCAGAGTTACAGAACCGACCTTACACATCATATATGTATACACTCCTAAACCGACTCGACAGCGCAGATTACTATCTACAATTGGAACGGAAATACAACCCCCGTTGGGATAACACGGAAGAGTATCATTGGGCCCAATCAACCCTACTTATTAAGAAACATGACTATGAGAATGCTGTGGCCGAACTTGAGAAGATGTGGACAATCCATGATAAAGGCATAAAGGAGGTCCTTAAAAACAATGTGGCCTTTGCCGCAAGCGACTTCCATTACAATAAGTCGGTCGCCGAACATGAAAAAGCCGACAGATACCATGCCCTTACATTGCTGCTTATTGCGATAATCATGTTAATATGTTTCGGATTTTTCATCTTTTATCGTGAGCGCATGAAGCGTAAACGTCTGGAACTTGAAAACAGAATGCTGGAGGCACGCGAACTCACAGCTCGCCTTCTCTCATTGGAAGACAATACTGCAGCTCTAAAATCCATCGCTGCAGAGAAGGATATACGCCTGCGTGAGCAAACCATACTTGTAAACCAATTGTTCCGGGATAGATATAAGGTTTTGAACAATTTAAGCAACGAATATTTTGAAAAGCGCGATTCCGATGCTACGCGCCTAACCATAATAAAGGATGTTGAAAACGAAATTGCCAAAATCAAACACGACGACTATCTCGGTCAACTAAAGGAAATTGTAGATCAATGCCGCGACAATATTCTCACGCGCATGCAGGAACAGATGCCACGATTCAAGGAAAATGATATCACTTTCTGCGCTCTCATACTCGCAGGATTTTCGCCTCGCGCGATATGCCTGATTATGGATATGAAGCATGGCAATTATTACAACAAATGGACGCGCCTAAGAGCACGCATTGCTGATTCTGCCGCCCCCGACAAAGAGTTTTTCCTCACCGCATTAAACAACAAGCTATAAATCAGCACCTTACCCCCCCCCCTAGCTCGAATATGTATATAATCGGTTGATTTTCAATAAATTATACAAGCAGTTGGCGGTGATAAAAACTCGATGTTTTTATCACCGCCAACTGCTTGTATATAAACTTATTACATAGACATCTTTTATAAAGTGATAAATATTTCCGAGATTAAAAATAGTATATTCCCGCATACCTATCTCTAACTTTGTGGTGACACAAAACCTATTCATCACACAAATAAAACATCAATGAAACTTAAAATTTTACTTTCACTCGTGCTCCTCTTTTCGGCATCGACAATGATATTTGCCGAGGAGCACAAGCCTCCGGATAGCAAACATGTTGAACTCGATTATTTACGTAAGCGTCCGAAGGACACTACTCCGGAAGAAGTCAATGCGACATGCTACTACATCAACGGCAATCTTCACATTGAGTTCATCACACCTGAAGGCAAAGCCACCGCTACAATCACACACATGGATAACGGCGACGCCATCTCCCGTACATTCCTGACATTCTCTCCCACCACAATCACCATAGGTACAGCCCCAGGCATCTATGAAATCTTAATCGATACCACCTCCGGCGGCAAATACCTTGGCTACCTTACTCTTGAATAACATCGTTAATTTAATTCAATATTTTACTCAATTATGCTAAACAAATAAACACTTATCACGCTGATAGCATCAGTCTGTGTTATCCTTGCTGTAGGATGTACATCACAAAATGAAATAGACGAAACAATCAATCCGATTGTAGAAAATACTGCTACCGGAGATGACATTATGTTTCTAAAGACAAATCCTACGACCATAACAAAATCCGACATAACAGCTGTATCAGATGAATTCAGAGACATTTTAGAGACTAAAAATAGTCTTCTTAGCCGTTCTGCAAATGAGTTGGAAGTTTATCATTTCGAAGACGCCACAGCTAAACGAGATGCATATGCTATTGCAAATCCTACATTTCCCAATTCTTGTATCATTGAATGCCAAAGTACCGAATCTAATGCATCGGTAATAATATCATTTGAACAAGTTTCTGACAATGAATTCATTGCACTTGATGAAGAGGGGAAAGTAATGCGATCATTTGTTTACGACCCTGAAACTCAAATCCTCTGGACCTCCAATGATCCAGAACGACAATTCTCTAAACAGGATCAATTCTTATGCAATACAATGTTTACCTCTTTAAACGTTTTAATTTGTGGCTCTCTATCGGTTACAACTTTAGGCGGCTCCCTACTTGTGGGACTTGGATGTCAAGTAGCTGCATATTATGTATGTGATTAAAAAATATGTTATGCCCAATTACACGACATAATTGGGCATAACATATTTTTATTTTTTCTATCTTTACAATAATTCAATTTTAATTTTCATTATTACATGTACAAATATAAATTCAGTTATCTTGGCTACGTTGCAATTAACTGGGTGCTGACAGTAGCGCTTCTGACAATGCGGGGGCTCGATACCGAGGCTGACAAGGTGCAGGAGTGGCTTGAGGGCGCCATCATATTCTGGGGCGGAAGCATGGTGCTGTTTCTGTGGAGCAAGGTATTTGTAGCGGGCGATGATTACAAGGGTGTCGGCACACTGAATGCCCGTATCACTCGCGCTCTGACCTTTGCATTGGCCATCGCTGAAGCCGCGACGATTTATTATTCGATGTTCGGCCACGACGTGTTTTATTTGCCGGCTATGGCTCTGACATGCATATGGACGACAACATTCATCTATGCCGCCTGTTTCGGCAAGAAGTTCATATTAAGAACCTCTGCGACGTGACATGATGCGCAACAATATTGCGCAACGATTGAACGATACATTTCATACACCTAAATAATAAAGATTATGGAACACACCTTAAAAGACACATTAAAATACGCCTTCATAGGGGCTACTACCATGGGAGGCGCTTGCTATATTATGCTGTTTATCGGGATGTATGTAATCCATGGAAGAGTATTTACCGGGCTCGATGAGCCATCGTATTTCTATCCGCTATACATACTTTGGGTATGTATGGGAGGATATGCAGGAGTATGTTTTCGCAAACAGTATCTAACCCATATAATGGTCTTTATAAATGAGCATAAGGATTTGCCACACTCTACAGCAAAGAAATTTGCCAAAGAGAGTTTTAAGATACTATATGCCAAACAATTATTTCCGGTAGTTGCATGGTTTCCATTGGCATATTACTCCTTTGAAAGAGCGCTTCCAGATTCAATAGGCGATATTATATTCATCATCGCAATCGAACTGATTGCATTTAAGCTCTACCGGATAAAGAACAGATAAGCTGTCAGTAGACCATACTATATCATACACAAATCTAATGTTTTTCGGTGAGTTTGCATGATATCTGCAGATATTTACCTATCTTTATGGGAATTTATCGCCATACGGTAGGGATTGCATGTAATTCAATATCCTCCGACTACATTGGTGACAAACATATAGAATATACTACTGTATAATTGAACGATATATTCCGCACAACTCATTAACCGGTTTTACTACTGATGAAGAAAACTATAACATATTCAATAATCTATTTCGTGGGTCTGGCATGCTTGTCGTGGCTAATATACGAAGACCTCAAGTCTGATAATATAAGAAGTCTAATAATATCATCGGTCTCAATTATTATTGGCACCATCGCCTATATCCAATTGATGATGAAATGCAGGAAATGTTAAACCATCAATTATCCCCTCATAATATATATGCGAAACTATAAATTCAGCTTTCTTGGATACTTCGCCCTGAATGTGGCGCTTGTAATTGCTCTTTTGGTGATACGCGGACTTGATGTCGACGCCCCCGGTCTTCTGGGTATAATTGAACACAGTATCGTATTTTGGGGCGTCAGTATGGTATTGTTTCTGTGGAGCAAGGTGTTTAAAGTCACTGACTTAAGTACATGACAAAAATTTGAAAACATCGAATTTTGGGGTATAAGTCGGACGCATAAGTATGGTCGAAATCTCTTCCAATCCATATTTGACAAGCGACTTTGCCTTTCTTCCATGTTTCAGAATCCTTATCGGTTTAATATTTATATCTTTATGTTCACCAACGAGATACGCCCATACAAGAGCCATGCAGACCATCGCGACAAGTCTTGCGATGCGGTCCATATCACGCATATGGGTATCCTCGATGTTGAAGCCGGAAGATTTCATGGCTCTAAAGGCCGTTTCTATCTCCCATCGTTTTTTGTATGTCAAAATCGCCTCCTCGGGCCGATTGAAGCATATGAGAATCTGCAATTCCGGAACACCATCGGAGTTTTTGATCCGGCTGCCGGCAAGATAGACATACTCACCTTTGTGAAGAAAGAGCGTATGGAAGAATTTCTCCTGACCGACCTTCAAATCATTGAACAGCCACCAGGCTCGGATTCTCTCACCGGTGGAAGGCTTGACAATCCAGAAGTTCTGACGTATTCGGATGTAATACCGTATGCGACGGCTGTTGAGCCATCCTGTCCATTCCTTTCCGATGAACTCGCGGTCTGCCACAAGGCAGTCGATGCATTCCGCTCCGAAAAGACGGATAAAACGTTCCATAATTTTCTTGCGTTCTTCCCAGTTGGAGTTGCCACGTTTCGGAAGAAGGCTGAATATCAAAGGGAAGGCAATCCCTTTATAGGTTATGCCCAACATAAGGATGTTTATATTGAACTCCCCGAACTTCCAGTTGGTCCGGTCCATGCTCAGCACAAGACCGGTCTTGACAGGAAGCAGCGAGAAAATCATACGGGCTATGATGTCAAGGTCAAGTACATACTTGGCAAAGAATCTTTGGAGCCGTCTGAGGTTGGAATCCTTGTCTACAGCCGTAGGCATCGCATCAGCCAGTTTGTGGAGGCTGACAGTCTGCACCACACAGAGTGCATGGAGCAGCAACGCCATGAGTTTTATGCGTGCCAAATTCATACTTTGACCAAAGTGCTCTTGCATAATCGGGAGGATTTGGTTAACTTTGACCGAGTCCTTGAAATTAGTAGTTTTCATGAGAAAAAGCGTCCAAACTTTTCCTTTAAATTACTAATTTTCAGGGACTTTTGCAAATTTAATCGACTAAAAATTAAGTGTTTAACAGCATAAATTTAATTTTTGTCATCTACTAAAGTCACTGACGACTATACCGGTGTGGGCACTCTCAACGGCCATACCACAATATCGTTGGCGCTGGTGTTGGCGTTGGTCGAGTTTATGGCGGTGTATTATTCTATGTTCGGCCATGAGGCGCTCTATCATCCTACTATTGTAGGGCTTTGTGTATGGGTAGCATGCTTTTTGTCTTCAGTGTTTTACAGCAAGAATCTTATCAGCCGGCGTAAGGAGCACGCTTGATTGCGTGTCGCCGGGCATTTACTACTCTCTAAAAAAGGTATCCCATGAAGCATCGTACGATGCTTCATGGGATACCTATTTATAAATAGACGGGCTATAGCGCCAATCAATAGGCAAACATGGGGTAGCCTTCCATCACGGAATTGACCTTCTCGCGCACTGCGGCAATCATCTTGGGGTCGTCGTGGTGGGTGAGCACGGTGTCAATCATCTCGACGATGTCGCCCATGAGGTCTTCCTTGGCGCCGCGTGTTGTGATGGCGGGGGTGCCGAGGCGGATACCGGATGTCTGGAAGGGTGAGCGGCTGTCGAAGGGCACCATATTCTTGTTGGCGGTAATGTCGGCCTCTACGAGCACCTTCTCAGCCACCTTGCCGGTGAGGTCGGGGAACTTGGTGCGGAGGTCGACGAGCATGCAGTGGTTGTCGGTGCCGCCGGAGATAATCTTGTAGCCCTTGTCGATAAGGCTCTGGGCCATGACTGCGGCGTTTTTCTTCACCTGGGCCTGATAGTCGCGGTAGCTGGGCTGGAGAGCCTCGCCGAATGCCACAGCCTTGGCAGCGATGACATGCTCAAGCGGGCCGCCCTGCACACCGGGGAACACTGCGGAGTCGAGCAGAGCCGACATCTTGCGCACCTCGCCCTTGGGATTGGTCTTGCCCCAGGGATTCTCGAAATCCTTGCCGAGGAGGATGATGCCGCCGCGCGGGCCGCGGAGGGTTTTGTGGGTGGTAGAGGTGACGATGTGGGCATACTTCAGCGGATTGTCGAGCAGACCGGCGGCGATAAGGCCGGCGGGATGAGCCATGTCGACCATGAAGATGGCACCGATTTCATCGGCCAGACGGCGCATGCGGGCATAGTCCCATTCGCGGCTGTAGGCGCTGGCACCACCGATGATGAGCTTCGGACGCTCGCGGCGTGCTACCTCCTCCATCTGTTCGTAGTCGACGAGGCCGGTATCTTCCTTAACGTTGTACTCAAGCGCCTGGAACATAAGGCCGGAGAAGTTGACGGGGCTTCCATGGGAAAGGTGACCGCCATGGGCGAGATTGAGTCCGAGGAACTTGTCGCCGGGCTTCATGCAGGCCATGAATACGGCCATGTTGGCCTGTGCTCCGGAGTGTGGCTGCACGTTGGCATATTCAGCGCCGAATATGCGCTTGATGCGGTCGATGGCAATGCTTTCGGCCTCGTCTACCACCTGGCATCCGCCATAGTAGCGGTGGCCGGGATAGCCCTCGGCATATTTGTTGGTAAGGCATGAGCCCATGGCCTGCATTACCTGGTCGCTGACAAAGTTTTCAGAAGCAATCAGCTCGATGCCATGACGCTGGCGCTGGTGTTCGCGCTCAATGATGTCGAAGATGGCGTTGTCTCTTTCCATTTACGTTGATTGATGAATTTATTGTTTGATGAAATTTTTTCTGAATACTCGGAGAACTCAGAGCTCTGAGAGCCGGGCTATCTCTTTTTCTGACCCTTGACCGACCATCCGAAGCGTCCGAGGCAGCGGCCCAGCTCATAGTATCCGCCGTGGCTGTAGGCCATGAGGCCGGCCCGGGCAAGATCGAATGCTCCGGTGTCTGGGTCGATAAAGCGGTCGTCAGCAATCACTCCCGCCACATCGGCGATAAACATGTCGTGGCTGCCAAGTTCCATGACATCGCGCACGCGGCACTCGATGCTCAGCGGGGATTCCTCTATATAAGGACACCCCACGCTGACTCCGGCTACAGGTGTGAGGCCCGTCTCGGCCCACTTGTCGTAGTCGGCTCCGGAACGAACTCCGGCCCAGTCGGTGGCGCGGGCCCTGTCGGCCGTGGTAAGGTTGATGGTAAACTCCATCTCCTCTTTTATTATAGGATAGCTGTGGCGCGAGCGGCGCACGGATATATAGCACATCGGAGGCTCCGAGCATATGGTGCCTGTCCATGCCACGGTAAGCATGTTGTAGCGCTCCGGGGTATTGCCGCAGGTAACGAGAGCCGCAGGCACGGGGTAAATCATGTTGCCCGGTTTCCAGATTTGCTTCATGAGGCCGATTATTTGATGTGGGCGTGGGAGGCGGCCACAGAGTGTCCGCAGTAGTAGCAGCGTATCACACGGTGGGCCGGGTCGACGAGGTCGAAGCGTGTGCGCATCGGCTCGTTGTTGGTGATACACTTGGGATTGTCGCACTTCACTATGCCCATTACGGTCGACGGCAGCTCGACATGGTATTTCTCTACCACCTCGAAGTCGCGTATGATATTGATTTTTGCAGTAGGGGCAATCAGGGCTATGCGGTTGAGCACATCCTCGGGAAAGAAAGTGTCGGCCACCTTGATAATGCCTTTGGTGCCGAGCTTCTTTGAGTCGAGATTGTTGCCGATGGTCACATGCTTGTCAAGACGCTCTATGCCGAGGATTCTCACAGCCTCGAAGAGCACCGACGATGGTATACGGTCGATTACCGTGCCGTTGCGCAGAGCGGCTACGGCGAGTTCTTTTTTTGATGACATGGTGTGGTTCCGTATAGTGGTGATTAATCTTCTTCAGGGATATCCATACCGAGGGCACGGCAGATGATGGCCTGACGGGCAAACAGGCCGTTCTTTGCCTGCTGGAAGTAGTAGGCCTTGGGGCTGTCGTCGACATCCTGGTCGATTTCGTTGACGCGCGGCAGTGGATGTAGCACACGCAGATTCTCTTTGGAGCCTTCGAGCATGGCGGCGTTGAGATTGTAGAGATTTTTTACTTTCTCATACTCCATTATGTCGGTAAAGCGCTCGCGCTGCACGCGAGTCATGTATATTATGTCACTTGAGTCGATTATCTCCTTGGAGAAGTCGGTGCTCTCGTTGTAGCGTATCCCCTTGTCGGTGCAGAACTGACGGTATTCGGGGGCATCTGCAGCTCCTTGCATGCCACAAAATTGAATGTCGGGTTGAAATACTGCATGGCCTCGAGCAGAGAGTGCACGGTGCGTCCGTACTTGAGGTCGCCGACAAGCGTTATGGTAAGGTCGTCGATGCGCCCCTGTGTCTTGTATATTGAGTAAAGGTCGAGCATCGTCTGTGAAGGGTGCTGGTGGGCGCCGTCGCCGGCATTGATAACCGGCACATCAGTAACCTCGGTGGCGTAGCGGGCCGCGCCCTCCAGATGGTGGCGCATGACAATGAGGTCGGCGTAGTTGCTCACCATCTTGATTGTATCCTTCAGGGTCTCACCCTTTGACGAGCTGGTAGTGGAAGCATCGGAGAATCCGATTACACGCCCTCCGAGGCGGTTGACAGCGGTTTCGAAACTTAGGCGCGTACGTGTCGACGGCTCAAAAAAGAGCGTCGCCACCACTTTGCCTTCAAGAATACGCTGGTTGGGGTGACTCTCGAAATAACGTGCCTGGCGCAAGAGACGCAGAATCTCCTCTTTACTGATATCGGAGATGCTTACCAAACTGTTGGGATTCATAGTTGCAAGTGTTGGATTTTCCTCCCCGCAAATTTACTATAATCCATCGGCACTGCCAAATTTTCCACCATTCGGTTTGCGCCGGCTGTGATTCTTGTTTATTTTTGCGGAAACATATCATACGACATGGAAGGATACAGAGTAAAAGAATACAGAGTGCCGGTAAAGCGGTATGTGCGCACCCTCACCCTGCGCGACGACTCAGCACTGATAGCCGAATACTGTATGCGACACTCGCGTGGAGCTATATGGCAGGAGATACTCGATGGCATAAAGGCGGTGGGAATACTTGAAATGGAGATATACATCAGAGGCACTCTGCTGATAATGATACTTGAAGCGCCGGCCGACCTCGACCTTGACGCCGCCATGGAGCGTCTCGCCACACTGCCGCGCCAGCAGGAGTGGGAGGATTATATGGCCATATTCCAGCAGGCAGGCCCCGGAGCCACGTCGTCCGACAAATGGCAGCCGATGGAGCGAATGTTCCATCTGTACGACTGAAACACCGACGTTGATTTCGGAATATCTGTTAAAGATTTTCATAAGTGGGCGGGTTGTAGTAACTTTGCGCCGCATAGTATGCACTGCGTCCTCCGAAGCATATGATTGCTCTGCGGATAGCATCGCGGCATACGGCAAACCGATACAGAGATACAATTGGCACGCTCACATATTTACATCGGACTGTCTGTGATTGCCTGCGCATTGAGCGCAGTAGCTGCGTCGCGCCCTCAGCGTGCCGACGCATCGTTGCCTGTGCCACCGACTGTGGCCATGCCAGGCAGCCCGACCATACCCGACTCCGACGCAATAGCCGACATACTGAACACCCCGGTGCCGGATTCGACACTCGCAGTACCACTGCTGCAGCGCACTCTTATCAGCGACGTAGACTCCGACTCGCTCGCCGCAGCTGTGATGCCCGCCGGCATCGACACTCCGGCCCGCTCGCTGATACGCCGCGAGAAGGTCGACCTCGACAATGTGGTGAAATTCTCGGCAAAGGACTCCATGATAATGGAGGGTCGCAACTCGGCATATATGTATGGCGACGCCAAGCTCGACTATGGCGACATGAAGCTCGAGGCCGAAAAGGTGTCGATGAACATGGCCAACAGCAATGTGTATGCCGTCGGTTTGCCCGACTCCACCGGCGAACTCATAGGCACCCCGGTATTCACCGACAAGAGCGGCGAGTATGAATCGGAGACCATGAGCTACAACTTCAAAAGCCAGCGCGGATTTATCACCAACGTAGTGACCGAGCAGGGCGAAGGATATCTCACCGGCGGACGTACAAAGAAGATGGAAAACGGAGAATACTTCCTGCAGAACGGACGCTACTCCACCTGCAACGACCACGACCATCCCCACTTCTATTTCCAGCTGACAAAAGCCAAGGTAAAGCCCAAGAGCAATATCGTGACCGGCCCGGCATATATGGTGCTCGCCGGACTGCCGCTTCCGCTTGCGGTGCCGTTCGGCTACTTCCCGTTCTCCGAGAAATACTCATCAGGCATAATTTTCCCCACGTTCGGCGACGACTACAACCGCGGCTTCTATCTGAGCAACGGCGGATACTACTTCGCCATCAACGACAACATAGACCTGGCGCTTACAGGCGAGATATATACCAAAGGCTCATGGGGGCTCACGGCTCAGTCGAGCTATGTGAAGAGATACAAATACAACGGCTCGTTCAACATATCGTATCTCACCACGATATATGGCGAAAAAGGCAATCCAGACTACTCTAAGCAGACCAACTTCCAGGTGCTGTGGAACCACTCGCAGGACTCCAAGGCCAATCCCAACATGTCGCTGTCGGCATCGGTCAACTTTACCTCATCGGGCTACTCGCGCAACGACCTCAACAGCTACTACTCCCCCTCGTTCACCGAGAACACCAAGAGTTCGACGGTCAACATGACCTATCGTTTCCCCAACTCGAAATGGTCGCTGTCGACAACCGCCAACATAGCGCAGCGTACATCCGACTCCACGCTTACCGTATCGTTTCCCAACCTTACGGCCTCTATGTCGCAGATATACCCATTCAAGCGCAAGCGTGCGGTAGGCAAAGAGCGCTGGTACGAGAAAATCAAGCTGAGCTATAGCGGACAGTTCCAGAACTCGCTGACTGCCAAGCAAGATGTATTCTTCCAGAAGAGTCTCGTAAAGGACTGGCGCAACGGCGCCCGCCACTCGGTGCCCATATCCGCCACATTCAGCGTGTTCAAGTATCTCAACCTCACGCCCTCTCTGCAGATTAACGACCGAATGTACACCAACAAGGTACGCCGCCAGTGGGACCCCAATGCTTCGGCCGAAGTGTGCGACACGACCTACGGATTTTACAACGTGTGGGACTTCCAGGGCTCGCTCTCTCTCGACACAAAAATCTACGGCTTCTTCCAGCCTATGAAATTTCTCGGCGACAAGGTGAAGATGATACGCCACGTACTCACTCCCACTATCAGTTTCTCGGGAAATCCCGACTTCGGATCGCCATTCTTCGGATACTATGGCAAGTACCACTACATGAACTCGCAGGGAGAGATGGTCGAACGACAGTACTCGATGTTCCCCAACGCTGTGTTCGGTGTGCCAGGCACCGGACGGTCGGGTTCGGTGTCGCTGTCGCTCGCCAACAACCTCGAAATGAAAGTAAAGAGCGACGCCGACTCCACAGGCGAAAAGAAGATATCGCTTATCGAGAACTTCACCGTGTCGCAGAGCTACAACTTTGCAGCCGACTCGATGAACTGGAGCAATATCAACACCTCGCTGATGCTCCGTCTGGTGAAGAACTTCAACCTCAACCTCAACGCCACCTGGGATGTCTACACCTACCAGCTGTCACCGACCGGCACTCCCGTGCGCGTAAACGTTCCTCGCTGGAAAGCGGGAAAAGGGCTCGGACGTCTGTCGTCGACCGGCACCTCATTTTCCTACACATTCAACAACAATACCTTCAAGCGAGGAAAAGACAAAGACAAGAATAAAGACAAAAACCGTCGGCGTCGCGGCTCGGACGACGATGACTTCGATGAAGATTACGACGAAGAGGGCGACAACTTCGCCGGCAACAACGACCGCCGGCGTCGGCGCGGAAGCGATGACGACAGCGTAGAGATGGGAGCCGACGGATATATGGACTGGAGTGTGCCCTGGAATCTTACATTCAACTATTCCGTCAACTACGGATACGGCACGTTCAACAAGAAAAAGATGGAATACGACGGGCGTATCACCCAGAACCTGTCGTTCTCAGGCAACATCCAGCCCACCAAAAACTGGAACTTCGGATTCTCGGCGTCGTACAATTTCGACACCCACAAGCTCGCCTACATGAACTGCAACATCTCGCGCGACCTTCATTGCTTCACGATGACAGCGAGCTTCGTTCCTGTCGGGCCATACAAAAGCTACAACTTCCATATTTCAGTCAAGTCGTCGATGCTCTCCGACCTCAAGTACGACAAGCGGTCGTCATACTCCAACGGCATCACATGGTATTGACGCCCGACTCACATCCCCCCTGATGTCAGGCACTCCGATTTTCATATGCCAAGGCATAACGTTTCATTTTTTTGTTATAACTTTGAGAAAACAACGACAAAGGCAGTATGAAACGTGTTCTCATCATTGGCGCGGGGGGCTTTATCGGCGGATTCATCGCCGAGGAAAGTCTGAGAAGGGGCTACGACACCTGGTGTGGCGTAAGACCCTCGACATCGCGCCGGTTCCTATCCGACCCGCGGCTCCACTTCGTGGAACTCGACTACGACTCACCCTCGGCCATGGCGCGACAGCTTCGCGGCGCACTACCCGAAGGTGAGAAATGGGACTGGATTGTATACAATCTGGGCGCGACCAAAGTGATGGTCTACTCCGACTTCAACCGCATCAACTACCAGTATCTCAGACATACCATCGAAGCTCTGGAGACGGCGGCCATGATGCCAGCGCGATTCCTGTATATGAGCAGCCTGAGCGCGCTCGGCCCCTGCGACGAGAAAAACTATGAGCCTTACCGCGCGGGTATGATTCCCTGCCCCGACACCCGCTACGGCACCTCGAAGATAAAGGCCGAGACCGTACTGGAGACCACCCCCGGACTCGACTGGATAATATTCCGCCCGACGGGGGTATATGGCCCACACGAGCAGGATTACCTGATGATGGTGAAATGTATCGACCGTCACTGGGACTTCGGAATTGGATTCCGCAAGCAACTGCTGACATTCATCTATGTCGAGGATCTCGCCACAGCCATCTTCGACGCTCTTGAGCGCGGAAAGACCGGCAAGAAGTACATAATCTCAGAGCCGAGAGCCTATACCCAGAAAGAATTCCGAAGGATTGTATCAGATGCGCTTGGCGGCAAATGGGTGATACCCGTGCGTCTTCCCCTCTGGATGGCCAAGGCGGCATCGGTAGTGGCCGAGAAATACGGCGTATTCAAGATGCAGCCATCGACCCTCAACACCGACAAGTATAAGATAATGAAGCAGCGCAACTGGAATGCCGACCCGTCGGAAGCCGAGGCCGACTTCGGATTCGTGGCACGGCACTCCCTGCCGGAGGGGATACGTCTTACCGTCGAGGCCTACCGCCGCGATGTAGAGATTGCCCGCGCGGCGAAAAAGGCCGGGAAAGGAGGCAAGGAATGACACCCCCCAAACAGCGCCCTCCGGCATGGTTCACCATAGTCGTACTGGTGATGATGATTCCGATTTTTTTCTACATTCCTCTAGTTATCGGGATGTTTGACACCCCGGGGACATTTGAGCCGAACACAAAAGGCTTTGTTACCCTGTTTTTCCCGATTTACGCCCTGCTTTCCGTATGGCTTGCCTATCAGTGCTATCCCGAGCGCAAAGAAATAAGCTGGATTCTACTGGGGCTGCTGTTTATATTCTATGTCTATGGAGCAATATCTCAATTTATCATCGGGAGCACAATACCATAACGCGATATCAATAACATAAAAACAAATATATATGAGCGACAAATATCATCAGCCCATAGAGGCTTCGACTGTTACTATCGATGACGCCTCTGTAGCTGCGGCCGTCAACAAGATTCTTGACGAGCATTATCAGGAAAACTGCAATACAGAGGTGTACCGCACCCTGTTCAACTGTATCGACCTCACCACACTCGCTACTACCGACTCGCCGGCATCGGTGAGCGACTTTACCGAGAGAGTCAACTCGTTTGAGGATAAACATCCCGACCTTCCCAACGTTGCAGCCATCTGTGTGTATCCTAATTTCGCTCAGGTAGTACGCGCCGTGCTCGACGTAAGCTCGGTGCGCGTAGCCTGTGTGGCCGGAGCCTTTCCTTCCGGCCAGTCATTCCCCGAAGTCAAGGTAGCCGAGACAGCCATGGCCGTATCGACCGGAGCCGATGAAATCGACATGGTGTTTCCCGTCGGCGACTATCTCGACGGTGACTGGGAAGCAGTAAGCGACGATATCGCAGAAATAAAGGCGGCCTGCGGAGAAGCCCACCTCAAGGTAATCCTCGAGACAGGTGCCCTGAAGAGTGCCGAGCATATCCGCAACGCATCAATACTGTCTATGTACTCAGGCGCCGACTTTATCAAGACATCGACCGGGAAGGTATATCCCGGAGCATCGCTTGAAGCTGCCTATGTAATGGCCCAGAGCATAAAGGAATATTACGAGAAGACCGGCCGCAAAGTCGGATTCAAGGCAGCCGGAGGCGTAGCCACCACGGAAGATGCCGTGAAGTATTACACTATTGTAAAGGAAATTCTCGGCGAGGAATGGATGAACAATACAACCTTCCGCCTCGGAGCGAGCCGTCTGGCCAACAACCTGCTAAGCGCACTACTCGGCAGCGAGACAAAACATTTCTAATGCGCCTATTGCCTCCGGAGGGGGCAATCCACACAAAGTTTGGAAGACACCCGGACTCCTAAGCCAAGGCTTCGTGCCTATTCATTGCCGATAGCGGCCGCCATAATACTGGTGGTGGCTGTCGGTGTATATTTTTTTATCGACCCGTCGTCATCGCCGGTATTTCCCAAATGTCCGTTCAAGGTGATGACCGGACTGCAATGTCCCGGATGCGGGTCGCAACGTGCCATCCACGCACTGCTTCATGGCGACATCCCCTCGGCATGGAGGTTCAATGCCCTGTTGGTCATTTCAGCCCCCGTGCTGGCGGTTATGCTGCCCGTACAGTTCATGCGACGCAGGCGTCCGCAGCTATATCTCAAAGTATTCTGCACGGCCACAATATGGACCACATTTGCCGTAGTTACCGCATGGTGGATTGCCCGCAACGTCTGGGGCTGGTAATCTTACAGGCAAACTCCTACTGCTGCCTGTCGAGTGCACGACGGTAAGTATCCATTATCGAGTCGGCCATCGCACGATGGCTGAAACGTGCGGTATACTCTTGTCCGAGCCGTACTGTCTCAGCCCTCAGCGACGGATTTTCCATTATATTCATTGCCGCCTCGGCAAATCCGTCGACATCATCAGGATCAATATACACCGCACCCGGGCCTCCGGCCTCCTCAAGCACCGAACCCGTACATGCTATGACCGGGGTACCTGAGTTGATTGATTCGATTACCGGAAGTCCGAATCCCTCAAAACGCGACGTATAAGACGACACCACGGCCATCTCGTATAATGCCGGCAGATGGTCAAACGGTATCCCTTCAAGACGGCGCACACGCGCGGACAGACCGTGCGCATCGGCGTAGCGGGCTATTTCATCGGCATAAGGGGTGGCGCCACCTACGATATAAAGCACTACATCGCGCGGCAACAGAGCAAGTGCCTTGACGGCAAGCAGCTGGTTCTTGCGCGATTCGACTGTGCCTACAGTGACTATATAGCGCTCAGGCAACTGATACTGTCGGTGCACATGCTTGAGTTTCTCCGGAGGTATAGCGGCTCCAAACTGCTCGTGACATCCCTGATATATCACATCGATTTTCTCGGCGGGAGTGCCGTAGTACTCCATTATGTCGCGTTTGGTACACTCGCTTATCGCAATCACACGGGTGGCATCGGCACAGGCGCGCCGGAATTTGTAATCGTATATTTGGCAGTCAATCGCCTTATAATATTCAGGATAACGCCGGAATATAAGATCATGGATAGTGACGACAGAGGCCATACCGCCCGAACGTATATTGAACGGCAGCTCGCCCGAAAGCCCGTGGAATATCTCGCATCCGTCGGCCCGGGCCTGCGAGGTCATGCCGTAGCTGCGCCATACGTGGCGGGCAAACCGTCCGAAAGCGGTAGCCGGAGTAAGAAGTTCCACATTGTGGTTGGCCAGTACAGGGGTCAGCCGCGGATTGGCCCGGCGCACAGGAGCATACAGCCGGTAACTGTTGGCCGGATAGTAGCGCGACAGAGAGTCGACAACAAGTCGTGAATAATTGCCTAGACCGGTGTTGTTCTGCACAGCGCGTTTGCCGTCAAATCCGATTATCATAACCTGGGTATTTTAAGAGCTTGTTTAAGTGCAATATGGGCATTATTAGAGATTGTCTAAATTTATATGATACCGATTTTGAGAAGGATTGTCTGATGGATTTTTGCTTGTGATGAGGGAGTGTAGCCGTAGCTACATGACCGAAGAATAAACAAAAAGACGCCGACAAGACTCTCAAAAGCAAAGTAAAAAGTAATATGAATTTTAGATAATCTCTTAAAACTGCATATGACTGAAGAGATGCCAGAGGGTGATTCCCGCGCTGACCGACACATTCAGCGAATGCTTTGAGCCGAACTGTGGTATCTCTATACAACAGTCGGCTGCATCGACCACTTCCTGATCGACACCCTTCACCTCATGTCCGGCAATGATGGCATAGGCCTGTCCGGGCTCCACGCTGAATTCCTGCAACGGGACACTGCCTTCTACCTGCTCAAGCACACATATGCGGTAGCCGAGGCCGCGCAGATGAGCCACAGCCTCAAGAGTGCTGTCGAAATGCATCCATGGCACAGAGTCCTCAGCCCCGAGCGCCGTCTTGTGTATCTCTACCGACGGCGGAGTGCCCGAGACACCACACAACATCACTGATGCCACGCGGAATGCGTCGCACGTGCGGAATATCGCACCGATATTGCTGAGACTCCTCACATTGTCGAGAACCATCACCAGCGGCAGTTTCTCCGCCTTGCGGCATTCCTCCACCGTCATACGATGCAGTTCCCAAATAGTCTTCTTCTTCATATGCGCAAAATTAATAAACTTCCGCAAATAAACCTTAAATGCACCGTTCCATCCCCACCCCGGCTCCTAACCGGCGCGAAGAGCATGTTTAAACTCTAATGTCGGGATGCAGGGAAATCGGTGGAGGCGCCCCAGGTAGAGCGGTCGAGGTTGCGGTAGGAGATTGCCTCGGCCATGTGATGGACAAGGATGGGAGCGACGGCAGCCTCTTCGACGGGGAGCGACGAGGAGTAGTCGATATCGGCTATCGTGCGGGCTACCTTGCGAATGCGGTCGTAAGCCCGGGCCGACATATCGAAGCGCTTCATCGCGGTCTCGAGTACCCGCATGCATTCTTCGTCGAGCCGGCAGTATCTTTCAAGCAGCCGTGATGTCATCTGAGCGTTGCAGTGTACGCCTGCAATACCTTTATACCTGTGGCTCTGAATTGCTCTGGCCTTGATGACCCGAGCCCGTATGGTCTCGCTCGACTCGCCCGGAGCGGCGGACGACAGTTCCTCAAACGGCACAGGCATAATCTCAACCTGCAGGTCGATGCGGTCCATCAGCGGGCCTGATATGCGCCCGAGATATTTCGTCACGGCTCCCGGAGGGCATGTGCACTCCTTGGTAGGATGATTGTAGTAGCCGCATGGACAGGGATTCATGGAAGCCACAAGCATGAATCCGGCGGGATAGTCGATTGAATACCGTGCGCGAGCTATCGATATGTGGCCGTCCTCAAGCGGCTGGCGCATCACCTCAAGTACCTGCCGGGAAAATTCAGGGAACTCGTCAAGAAACAGCACGCCGTTGTGGGCAAGCGATATTTCGCCGGGTACAGGATAGGTGCCGCCACCTACAAGCGCCACAGGCGAGATGGTATGGTGTGGAGCGCGGAAAGGGCGCGTGGTCATAAGCATCGAGCCACGCTTCAGCTTTCCTGCCACAGAGTGTATCTTAGTCGTCTCAAGGGCTTCCTGAAGTGTTAACGGCGGGAGTATAGAGGGCAGGCGCTTGGCCATCATCGACTTGCCGGCGCCTGGAGCACCGACAAGCAGTATGTTGTGTCCGCCGGCACATGCCACTTCAAAGGCCCGCTTTACATTCTCCTGTCCTTTAACCTCCGAAAAATCACAGTCGAAGTCAGACTGAGCTCGGCCAAACTCCTCGCGGGTATTGATTACCGTCGGCTCCAGATGGCATGAACCGTCGAAAAATCCCATCACCTCGCGCAAGTTCTCTACGCCGTAGACTTCAAGATTATTGACTACGGCAGCCTCCGTGACATTGGCCTTGGGCAGTATAAGTCCCTTGAAGCCGAGTTCGCGCGCCTTTATCGCCATAGGGAGAGCACCGCGTATAGGGAGCACCGAACCGTCGAGCGACATCTCGCCCATAATCATGTATCCGGCCATGCTTTCGCCTGACATCTGCTCGGATGCGGCAAGGATGCCGAGGGCTATCGGGAGGTCGTAGGCCGCGCCCTCCTTGCGGACATCGGCAGGCGACATATTGACTACCACAGCCCTATGGGGCCACTTCATGCCACACTGGGCCAAGGCGGTCTGTACGCGCTGAAAACTCTCTTTTACAGCAGTGTCGGGGAGTCCGACAAGGCTGAATCCGACGCCCTGATGCACCGACACCTCGATAGTGACCACTATCGCGTCGATGCCTTGCACGGCAGCTCCATAGGTCTTGATTAGCATGGCAAGAAAATGTTAACAGTCTTTATTATATGTTGCGCGCATGGATGCGCCGGCGCAGAGAGTCGACCGCAGCAGATATGTCAGATCCTCGGTACACCTGCACTCCGAGGCTGTCGCACAGTATCCAGTAAGGCAGACGCGGAATATCCAGAGGAGCAAACGTCGGATTGGCCGGACCACCAGGCACCCACACCTGCGCCCAGGCTGTAGTATCGGCACGCCAGTTGCGCTTCCACACAGCAGTGTCCGGTGCCATAGATATCTCTACCACCCGAATGCGGCGCTTTGGCAGACTGTCGACAAGACGATGCATTACCGGCGTCACCATGTCGCGTCGTTCTCCGGGAGCTCCCGAGAAATACAGCATCGAATAGCTGGCACGCCCGGGATAGAAATTCTCATGCTTTCCCTGCGCGCTATAAAGATTGAACGAGCGCACTTTCTCCTCGATTGCAGCTGTATTAAGCCGTGATACCATACGACGGTAAGCCGACACGAAAGCGTCGGGACGTGCTTCCGGCGAAATCAGAGCAAATATGCTGTCGGCCCGCGACTCGCCGTCGACCGCGTAGTACTGTGTGAGCATCAGCGCCGCCGACTGTATATCGCCCTTGTGTGAGTCGACATAATCGAGAATCAGACGGTTGGCTCCGGCATGGTCGCTTGACCGGAGCTGCTCGTGGTTCTCACGCAGAAACTTCGCCCACTCTTCTGTAGGTTTATTGCCTTTGACCTGAATATTGTAGGGGTTGTCGACGTCAAACACGCATTTAAGCGTCTGGCCGTTGCGCACAAGCATCCTGGCAATTAGGCGTCCGTCAGTAGTAGTCAGATGGGCGAGGGTATAGTCTTTCGAGGCACCCTCGGCCGAGAACTTACCGTCGATAGCCTGAATAGTCTCTGTATGCAGACCATTACCAGACTCATACATAAGCTGGAGGCCGCGAGTACCCAGCCCGTCTACCACCCCTTCCACACGGAAGCGGTCATCACCGCCGCATGCCCAAAGCATGCCGCACACTGTCAATATCAATAATATACGTATGTTGCGTACCATATCTGACAAAGATACAGAAAGTATAGCAAACTTATCAGATATCGGACCATTTTTTATATCACCGTCCATTTACATGCTGTTAGCATGCTGTTAGTACCAAAAATTTCTACTTTTGTAAAATCAACATGGCCTTAAAGTTTGTTAACTTTGTAGCCGACTTCAACTCAGCCACATCCACTACACTCACATTTATCCATTATCAACAGTGCCACGACGTCTTCTACATACCGTCTACATACTATTCCTGCTTGTCATATCAGGAATGCAGAGTGCCGATGCCCAGATAATCTCACCCTCGAAAGAGGATGTACTAAATGTCGACAGCGTAAAGCAGGCATTTGAGGACGCACCATATTTCAGCCTGTACAAGGACAATTACTTCATATTCGGTCCTTCAATAGGCCCGAGACCGACACGCACCAACACCAACGTGAAGTTTCAGATATCGGTAGCCCAACGCCTTACAAGAAGCACACTGCCGGGTGGCTCCTATCTGTACTTGTTCTATACACAGAAATGCTTCTGGAATGTGCTTGAGAAGTCGTTTCCGATGACCGACCTCAACTTCAATCCAGGCATAGGAATTACGCGCCCTATATTCGTAAAAAACCGGTTCATAGGAAAAATCACCCTTGTCCTTGAGCATGAAAGCAATGGCCGCGACTCCATACAGAGCCGTTCGTGGAACAAAATATCGCTTGCCGCCAACATGCTTATCGACCCCAAGATTATGATATACGGCAAGTTCTGGATACCGTTTATCGACGGGCAGAACAACCGCGACCTCCTCGACTATGTAGGAATATATCAGTTCGGATTAAGCTACATGCCTTTCAACCACCGGTTTGCAGCTACACTGCTCGTCACCAAACGCAAGGGCTGGAACTTCAACTACAACACCATGTTTGAGATGAGCTACAAGATAGGGCGGCGAACCAACCAGTACCTGTTTCTCCAGTACTACAACGGCTACGGCGAGGGCCTGCTCGACTACAAGCAGTTTAAATCACAACTCCGCGTCGGCTTCGTAATCCGCCCGCGATTCTTCAGCGACTATTAAGAGCCTGTATTACAGCTAATCAAACAAACACCTAAGGTAGTTACATCCAATTGCTATCTTTTTTATGTATTGACAAAAACGGAGTTCTGCAACACTGCATAAACTTTTATGTTGTCACAAATGAATACCGAACAATGAATATTATAATGTTGTTTTTTTTGCGAAAACAATAGATTTAAATTATGACATTTGTGTTAACTATAATAGTAATTGCAATAGCGATGCTTACGCTACCCATAGGAAATTTGTACAAGGAAATACAACAAAAGAAAAACAATCCTAAATTCAATAATCAGGAATTTGTGCATAAATACACCCGTATCTTAAATATCATAACTATCTGTGCTGCTTTTATTACCTTATACTTATTATATTTTAACTAACTCTCTTATGAAAAATAAGAGAATATACGACGAACTCAGTGCGCCATTGCGATATTCTGAATAGCCATTCTACATATAAATAAATGATATCACTCTGAAGTTATATATTTAGCAAACTGGGAGAAACACACAACAAAATTATTGTTGGAAACAATTCTAATGAATGATTTGTTATCAAATTATAAATTTAATTATATCTTATTATGAAATTTTTCGCTTTATTCCCATTGCTTAGTTTTATGCTTTGGGGATGACTTATTATCTACTTTCCCAGGTGTTGATGTTGCATATGAATTATTCACAGCCGGTTGTGATTTATATAATGCGATAAAGTTAGCATATGAGTATAATCAGTGTTGTTTAACAAGTATATCATAAGCATTTTAATCTCAATATATGGTAATATTTGCAATTGTATTAGCAACCATAGGACTAATAATCTTACCTCTTGGAAAAATCTATTTGAGCATTCAAAGGAAAAAGGATGTTAGATTTTCAGACCCAATATATATCCATAAATTTGAAATAGTCCTAAGGCTTATTAGTATCTGTATATTTAGTATCGGATTATATATAGTCTATCGTATGTTATAACATACGATAGACCAATCTAATTAAGAGCTTGTTTCATAATAATGCGGGTAGATTTCCGTTAAAGCGGTAAATATGCTAACTTTGTAAATATAGTATAAACCGTAGTCTATGCCGACAAATCAACCCGACGAACTTACTACAGGCTCCATGAAGCCGGAGAAACATAGTATTGCAGGCAACCTCATCAAATACGGCATACCGCTGGTAATCACCTTAGGACTGTGCTGGCTGCTGTTTCACAACATCAACTTCTCGGAGATGATGGAAATCATACGCCGCGACTGCAACTTCTGGTGGATTGGTCTGGCGCTTGTAATCAGCATCTTCTCCCACGTGTTCCGCGCCATGCGCTGGCGCATACAGCTGCGTGCCCTCAACATCAACGCATCTCTCTGGGACACCACGCTCAGTATCTTCGGCACATATGCCGTCAATCTCGTATTCCCGCGCCTGGGTGAGGTATGGCGCACGGGCTACATCGCTCAGAAGGAGAAGGCATCGTTTACCACCGTGTTCGGCTCGATGGTAGCCGACCGATTGGCCGATACGGTGACAGTGCTGTTGCTCACGCTGGCCACATTCATCATCGCCCACAAGCAGATAATGCTCTACCTGTCGCAGAACGGCGACACATACCGACACATGGCCGAGCTGCTCTCGTCGCCATGGCTATGGGCCGGCCTGATCGCCATATGCGCAACCGTGTGGTGGGGTCTGTGGCAATTCCGCCACAACAAGCATGTAAGCAAGCTCCTCGACCTGCTTCGCAACCTCTGGGAGGGATTTTCCGTAATCCTCAGCATGCCACACAAGGGACGCTGGCTGCTCCTTACGCTCGCCGTGTGGGGATGCTACTTCATGCAGCTCTATGTGGCGTTTTTCTCATTTCCGCTTACTACCGATGTAGCCTTGCAGTATGGCGCTACATCAGTGCTGGTATGTTTCGTCCTGTCAAGTATATCGATGGGTGTACCCTCCAACGGCGGCATAGGACCCTGGCAGTGGGCCATCATATTCGGGCTTAAGCTATACAGCGACAATATCCCCGGTCTCACCGAGGAGTATGCCGGCTCGTTTGCCAATCTCGTAATGGGCATGCAGACACTGCTGCTTATCGTACTCGGCCTCTTCACCTTCGCCGCAATATCAATCGGAAGAAAGAAAAGTGCACTCCGGCCGACAAGCCGCTGACAATACCGGCGCCCGGATTGTTTAAAAAATAACAACGACCCTTATCATGCTCTTAGACTTCGATACAAAACCCGACAACTTCACACGCGACGAGGAAGCAATAACCCGCGATGAGGACAAAGTAATGGTCGACGGCGTCAATTCCGACGGACGTCCTACCATATCGTTCAACCGCGATGAAGGCAATCCTACAGAACCCCCGTCGCAGAAACCGCCACGCCGCCGACGCTCCCGCGGACGCGTCATACTCTGGTGGACGATGTGCATCGTGACCGTAGTGCTGGTGGCGGCATTCTGGATACGCTACTTCAATCCCTACAGCGTCGGAGCCCAGGAGCGCGGATTTATTAACAGCCTGGAGTGCCGCGGCTTCATTTTCAAGACTTGGGAAGGGGATTTGATTGTAACCAACGCCCTGGCCGACTCTATACGTCCCTACATGCGCGATTTTGACTTCTCCGTTGAGAAAAGCCGTGTGGCCGACGAGCTCATGCGATACAAGAACTCCGCTCAGGAAGTCGTAGTCACCTACAAGCGATACCTCGGCACAATACCCTGGCGAGGCGAACACAAATATATCGTAACATCGGTAAAGCCGGTGAACGAAAACTCAGATTCCCCACTCCACCGTCCGGTAGTGCAGGAAACGACTCCTCCTGCCGAAGAAGCGGAAACAACACCCGGAGCCACAAACAACAAAGCAACGGCCTCAGACACTACCACATCCCATGTAGCTCTTGACACGAAAACCGGGAATTAGAGCATACAGCACACATATTGTCCCAAAAGTCGAAAATTAAGCATAAAGTATTGCAGATTTCACCATATATTCTCAATTTTGGCAAAATTTGACTTTATGAGCAATAAAATAGGACCAATCTCTCTCAGCGATATACGCAGATTCGGCAGTGAATTCAGTTCTCTCGGTCAGGAATATATCCTCGCCCGTGTCGAACCGGGCGACTTCAGTTCTGCCGACATAATCTCGCCATGGCGATTCGACGGCGTGACAATCGTGCTGATGCTTAATGCCTCAGGCAGTGTGACCATAAATCTTGAGACACTTGAGGTGCCGAGATACTCCATAATGGTAATCGACGAGACTATGCCCGTAAATCTCCACTGCGACGACGTGTCGGACATGGAGGCATATCTACTGTTTCTCTCAAAGGCCTTTCTGGAAAGCGTCAATATCGACACCAATGCTATAGGGCACCATCCGTTCCATCCCGAGAATTCACCGGTGCTGAAACTGTCGGAAGACAACACCGCACTGATTCAGAAATACCTCGGACTACTACGCGACAATGCAGAAATGCCCGATGAAAGCCACTACCGCATCAGCATAGCACGCAATCTCATAGCCAACATATTCTATATATTGCTTGAGATTGACCGACAAAACCGCAACAACAAAGATGAGGCCGACAAGGCCCCGCGCTCGCGACGAATAAATTATGTGACCGACTTCCTGCGGCTCGTGCGACAGCATTTCCGCGAACAACGCTCCGTAGGATATTACGCCGACCGACTGTACATCACCCCAAAATATCTGTCTCTGGTAATAAAGGAAACCACCGGACGAAGTGCCGCCCAATGGATTGGACGACACGTAATCATCGAGGCCAAGAATCTACTGCGCTTCTCCGGCAAAAACATACAGCAGATAGCCTACGAGCTTAATTTCCCCAACCAGTCATCGTTTGGCAAATACTTCAAGCACAACACAGGGATGTCGCCCTCAGAGTTTCAGAAATCATAAGATATCATTAACATTATTTCACATAGGACACGTAAACTTTCATATACCTACGCTATCTTATAATATATAAGACCCGATACAATCATGATATCCGCCATGGATTGGAGATTGTAATTGACAGGGGTCTGCAGCAAACCGAATCAAACTTTTCCATTAACAACCACCAAACTCATGACACCGCTATTCCGCAACATCGCAATCGGCTCATTATGCGCCATGCTTTTAGGCTGCCCGCTTTATATGGAGGCTCAGCACCACTCGGGACGCGGTGGTGGAAACCACACATCGCAATCAGAACCCTCACGGTCGCATGGCAAAGATGGCAGAAAACCATCGGCACCCGGCGGCAAATCGCAATATGGCAATTTCCGCCCCGGAGGCAACAATAGCAGTCCGAGCCGCCCAAAAGAGCCCGGCATGCGTCCGGGCGGTAACGGTAACCACAACAACAATAATAATCACCATCAGGGCGTAAAACCGCCTGCCCACAATGGCAATCACAACAATCAGGGAGTTAAACCCGGCAACGGGCACAATGCCCCCGACAAACGCCCCGGGCATTGGGGAGAGCAGAACAATCACCGTCCTTCGGCCCCACAGCGTCCACAACCGGGCAACAACTGGCGTCCGTCGGCCGACAACAACCACCATCGTCCAGGACCGGCTATGCCTCCACCACATCGCCCGGGCAATGCACATCGCCCGACCCCTCCGGGCCATGGAATGCAGCCGGGCCACTGGGGTCCGCCCCCGATGCGTCCCCATCGCCCGGTAGTACGCCCATGGCATCGTCCGGTACCTCCCGGCGGATGGCGTCCACGTCCGTCGGCTCCGGCATTGTCGACAATTCTCGGCATAACATTCGGCACAGCCATTAATCTGTCGCTGACCACATTAATCAACAATGGATATTATATCGACGGATACGCCAATAATACCGTATATCTCCGCGATGTGAATTCATACAATTATCTATGGCCCGACGCCACTCTGTATTACTCCAACGGAGGGATGAACCGGTCGGAGTTTCTGTATTCAACCCCCTACCCCGACCCGATGCGCTACAACAATCTGTACAATAATTTCATAGGTATATATGGTGCTCCGGTCAATTATGTAAACAACGGCACATCGCTCAGTGCCACATGGTTTGCGCCCAACAAGGGCTACATAACACTGCAATATGCCCCGCAATACGCTCTCGGAGGCCAGTTGCGCTACTTCACTACCCTTACGCTCGGGCTATAACACCGACAACTCTTAGAGATTGTCTAAAATTCATATTACTTTTCTTTTGAGAGTCTTGTCCGCGTCTTTTTGTTTAGAGCTTGTTTGATAATAAATGTTGCCGCCAGGGTCGTATAGCTTGAGTCGATTTTCGACATGTGCCGAAGGAGTGTACTTTATGTACATGACTGAGGAACAGGGCGAAAAGCGGCCAAGATATACGAGACAAAAGGTAACTTTATAACTTATACAATCTCTTGGCTGCTTCTAAAATAAATGCAAAAATATATCAACGATATGAAATAAATTACCTCCCTTCGGTCATTCGCCGGCATATTTCCGCCCGTTCTTCGGTCGTTATGGGACCCCATAACTCCCTCATCACATGCGAAAATCTGCCCGACGACTGACCGCCCTGACGGTAACATTTATTATTAAACAAGCTCTTATTCTTCGGTAATGTAGCTACGGCTACACTCCCTCATCATAAGCAAAAATCCATCTGACAATCCTTCTCAAAATCGGTATCATATAAATTTAGACAATCTCTTACAACGCAAAAACTCATCAAACAATATCGGCTAAGCTGCATCCGAGCTTAGCCGATATTTAAACCTTTAATATGCCGATTTTGTTAAAATAATGTACTAAAAATCCGTAAAACTTCGTAAATTCGCAGCATGAAGCCATACACATGCCGCTATTGTGTACCGCCAGACCTGAATAAAACAGATATTGTCCAACTATAAAATCATAAAACAATGAACATCGACACTATCGGCTACAATGCCGGACTCGTATGGAATGCACTTAACGAGGTTGAGGCCATCGGACTGGTACAGCTTCGCAAAGTAACAAAACTTAAGGACAAGGAGCTGATGCTCGCCCTCGGATGGCTCGCACGCGAAGACAAGCTCGTCATCTCTGAAGATGAGAACGGCAAGAATATCATCGTATCTCTTGCTCAGGGATAAATCTACATCACCGTATAGTACAATGCCGGCGGCGGAATCAACAGCAAGATTCCGGCGACGGCATTATCATTCAATACGTTATCGGTGCAGACGGTCGGAGACAAGCCTCTGTGTGAAATCCTGCAGATATGCCTTCGCATAAGTAATCATCGAATCGGCCATGACCGCCATATCCATGTCGTAGGCGATATCAACAGGATGCTCAAGCGAATCATCGACAGTAACGTCGTATACAGCCAGCGGTATATCCCCGATGCCGTCCCACTTGACAACAAGCCGTGGCGATATTATATGATACACATTATTACCTTTATATATGGCATAATGCAGTTCGGCAGAAGACATATGGAGGATATCGCGTCCCATTGACACATAAGGCTCGTCGTATCCGAGGAGTCCGAGTATCGTAGCTCCCGTGTCGACCTGCGACATCACCCTGTCGTTAATCTCGCCGGGCGATGCAATCTCTCCCGACGGATCGTAAATAATCATCGGTATTGAAGAGTACAGCCATGGCGTGTCATATACAGTACCATGCAAGTCGCGGCAACCATGGTCGCCGGTAATCACAAACAGCGTATTGTCGTACCAAGGCTGCCTACGGGCGGTCTCAAAGAAATAACTCAGCGAGCGGTCGACATATTCCATCGACCTCTCCATAGAGCCTGCCGGGCTCAGATATCCGTCAGTACGCCAATATTCCGGCACTCGAAACGGGGCATGGCTCGACAATGTAAACCAACAGGCCATCCATGGCGCGGAAATATCCGACAGGTCAGAAGCCACATACCGGGCCATTGCATGGTCATATATGCCCCACACTCCATCGAAATCGCGGTCGTCGGCATAAGTCTCCCTGTCGGCCACACTCTGCATACCCATCATCATAGCCATCTGGTCGATAGCAAACGAGCCATGATTGCTTCCGCAATAATATTTTGTGGCGTAACCCTTACGGCGTAGCAGGGCCGGCATAGCATCGACAGTGTTGCTCTCATACGGCGAACCCATATAGATGAACGGCTCAAACATCGGGAATCCGCCGAGAATTGCGGTAAGCCCCTCGTTGCTACGGCGCCCGGTGGTAAAATTGTAGCGTACTACCAGCGACTCCGACGCCAGAGAGTCAAGAAACGGCATAAGTCCGCGGGGAGCGGCATCCCGGGCATTGTTCAGACGGTCAATCCAATGCTGTCCGCCGCTTTCAATCACGATAAGCATGACATTTCTGCGTGACATATCACGTCCGTCGCCCTGAACTACTTCATAATCGGGACGAATCGCGGCAAGCTCCTCCTCAGTGAAATATTCCGGAACCTCCAGCGGACGGTCCTTAAGCGAGTGGATAATGTTAAACGGGGTGTTCAGCACAACATTCATATCGTCGAGTCGCTCCACCCCTCGGGCCGCATCGGCAGGCTTAAGCCCCTTGCCTATGACACTGAGACGTCCGCGCATGCATACTACCACCACGGCGGCTACTGCTATAAACACTCCTCCACGCATCAATCCCGTAAGGATACTGGTACGGGCCTTCGGTAGTCCGGCAGGACGCACCCTACGGTACAACCATATCATAAACAGAACAATGGCTGTCGCCATGGCAAATGCCCACCAGTATTCAACCGAGTATGACAGAAATATACCTCCGAGATTTGAATCGGTAAAGAAGCTCTTTATTGCCGCAAAGCGCATACGCGATCCTTGAAACGGGAACATGGCTACATCGGCTATATTGATACAGAGCAACAGACTGTTGGTTATGATATAGACAACATCCGTAGCCAGCAACCAGCCTCGCGATGCAACGAACGGCGCCGGAATAAACCTCATCACCACAAACAGTGCATTGAAATATGCCCATGCCGAGAGATCAAACGGTATACCCTGCCACATGAGCCGGCACATATATCCGACATCCGCCCCGGAAAGTTTACAGTCATAGACCATAAACACCACACGCGACAGCCATAGCAGCACAAAAGCCACCGCACACTGCCACAGTGTGGCAATCCATATATTACACGAAATACGTCGAATCTGTGCCATAGCAATCTTACCTGTCAAACGAAAAGCACGGTCCACAATCAGAATCGCGCGCCCACTGTAAGAGAAAGAGACATGTTGGAATTGAAGAATGTATACGCCTCTCCAAGATAGAACGCACCGTCAAAGCGCCCTGTCAGCGATGAAAAAAGAGCCTTGTAGTTGTAGACAAACGAGAACAACAGTTTCATATTGGTAGCAAACATGTCCTTACGTCCGTCGGAACTCTCGCGGAACACATGCTTGTATCCTATAGATGGGAGTGCCGTGATATTGAAAAGCCACTTTCGCGGAGTAAGCACGCAGTTGTAGCCATACCCGACTATAATATTATAGTCGGCATAGTTGAACTTATAGTCCATGCGCCCTTCAGGCACATACTCAAGCATATCCGCAGGAAGAGAACTGAAATTGATGCCGACATCCTGGCGCTCGTAATTGATGCCGCATATAAGTGTGCCGGCGCTTTTGAGCTGATACTTGCTGTAGCAATATGCCGCGGCATGTGAATATCGCCGGTGATTGAAGAAGTAATATCCGTCGATTGTGGTTGATTTTTGGCGGATATCATTGAAATCCTGCGATATATGATGTCCGTCATTATACTTGCCGAAGTTCATTATAGTCACGCCGCCGCCTGTCGACTGCCGCGTATACCGGAATGTGAACAGCGCACAGGTAAAGTTCCAGTCAAAATTGCGCCGCTGGGCCACGGGGTGCCCGAAAAGCTCATTGGCATTGAATGTATAACTTAGACCCACAGCCATGAAATTGATACTCGGACCAAGGTCGCTGTAGACATTGCTGAGCATACGCACATTGAGATTCTCCGGAAAAAACAGAGCATAACTCTGAGCCCAGTTGTGACTGTTGAGATATAGTTTCCAGTTCTTTCCCGTACCTACCACATACTCCGGGTCATAACTGTTGAACGTACGGTCGCCCCAATTGTACACATTGAGGCAGAATCTCATGAACTTAGGATAATTGATACCGGGCTCATTTATTCTGAATCCGTTGGCAAACAGTTGCTTCACCCAATTCTGCCGATAGTATTCAGGCCCCCATAAAGGATGCCCGCATTTACGCTCAAGAGTATCGGCACATTGCACATCCATCTTGCGCTGCACGGTATCGCCCGCAGCAACAACCTCTGAAGCACAGATATCGGGACCGACAACCAGAGCTACCGACCACAACGCGACAATGCCAAGAACTATACGGTGAAGCATATCGTGTAAAATAATGGTGCAAAATTAAGAAATTTTGCACCATTATTCAAATCATTAACTATCTGAGATACCCTTAATGTAGACAATAGTTTCCTTTATGTCGCATTTGGCGCATGTGTTAACATCTCTTTCATAAGCCGTCAATACATCGGCTTGAATGGAGCATGCTTTTTAAGTAGATGAGTGGCGTCGCCAACCACATCGTATGTCTTGCTCACATCAAGGCGCAGCACCGGAGCGCCCGGACGCAAATCGACCTTCTTGAGATCGACATAAAAAACTCCAAGGTTGTCCACTACCTCAAAACCATAAAGTCTGTCGCGGATATCTGAATATGAGCGCCATTGTGTCGATGACACCTCAGGCGATGTCTCCACCGTATAGTGGAACGGCACCGAAACATTGGCCATTATCGAACGTATAATCGCGAATCCCTCGCGGAAATCATTGGTGTGAACGACATTCTTATTGAAGAACGACCCTCGCACGAATCGGTCGGGGCTGGTGACAGTGCCCGGCAGCATATGCACCCCGCCGATTTCCACCCAATAGTCGTTAATGGCGTTGATGACCGGGAAACTCGGCAGATTGGTCAAGACGGGGATATCCTGTCCTTCGTATATATTTATCTCACCTTTGTCAAACTCCACTATGGCGCTCTTGCCGGTGGCATCGGTTATACCCCAGTGCAGTGCCGACACAGTTCCGCCGTCAAAAGTGGCGCCTCCGATGGAAAAGTTACGGTTGCGCAACACCTCTATCACCTCGTCAGTGGTAGCGTTCATGTCAAGCAGCCATCCGGGGAATAAGGCCAGCGACATCGACGGCATATCCCGGTTCGACTCATTGTTGTATACCGCACCGCGGCAAAACAGAGAGTTGACCACAAGCCCCTTCTCATTCATACCCTCGGTAATGCCTCCGTCATAGCCCACAGCATATACGGCACCGTATTTTGAAGTCCACTTGACGGAATTGGGAGCCGGATTGCCAATCTTCGACATTCCGGCCGGATATACATATATATTGGTAGGAATAGGGGTTTTCCAGTCAAGCGAACGTCCTACTATACGCAACACACTGTCGGGATTGCTTACTGTAGTATCGCCCACGTAAAGTACACGGGAACATGCATCGGCATCCGAAGCCGAGGAAAGGAGGGCCGCGATGGCTGCACCAATGAGCATAATACGATGTTTCATATCTCTTGCTGTTTAATTAGTTATCACATATCCCAATAACACCCCTTACCTTGCGATAGTTCTACTATCCGGCGTTTCATGATGAAAAAAAGTTAATCAATATTTAAAGTTTTTTGAACATTTATATAACTTTGCAACTATAAACCCGTCCTGTTGTCCGGGAAGCGCGGCTCCGTGCGACAAACCGCCTCCATGACAGCCGGCCACATAGCCAACATTCCTTTTAGGTAATGAACTATACACTTTTAGACTTTTTCGCTCTTCTCGGCTCAGTAGGCCTGTTCCTCTACGGAATGAAGGTAATGAGCGAAGGCCTCCAGAAAGCAGCAGGCGACCGTCTGCGCAACATTCTGTCGGCCATGACCCGCAACCGGTTCACAGGACTGCTTACCGGCATCCTTATTACAGCCCTCATCCAAAGTTCGTCGGCATCGACGGTGATGGTGGTAAGTTTTGTCAACGCGGGGCTTATGACCCTCGGCCAGTCAATGGCCGTAATATTCGGCGCCAATGTCGGCACGACTTTTACGGCCTGGATTATAGCACTGTTCGGATTTAAAGTCGACACGTCGGTATTCATTCTCCCGCTTATAGCATGCGCGGTGCCACTCCTGTTCTGCAACTCATCGCGCAAGAAATCATTGGGCGAGTTCATAATCGGATTCTCATTCCTTTTCATGGGCCTTAACATGATCAGCGATTATGTGCCCGACCTGCAGAGCAACCCCGAGATGTTTGCATTCCTGGAGCACTATGCATCGATGGGATTCCTTTCGGTACTGCTGTTCCTGTTTGTCGGCGTCATCCTTACAGCCATCATCCAGTCGTCAGCGGCCACATTTGCCATCGTGCTGATTATGTGTACTAAAGGCTGGATTACTTTCGACCTCGCATGTGCTGTCGTGCTCGGCTCCAACATCGGTACAACCATCACCCCACTTCTTGCCTCAATGAGCGGTAACGTAGCCGCCAAGCGCACCGCGATGGGCCACCTGCTCTTCAACCTCTTCGGTATACTATGGACACTCGCTGTATTCTATCCTTTTGTGCGCCTCAATGTCGACATTACCCAATGGCTCGGGCAGGGCAATCCAGAGAGCATGTTCAGTTTTGTCAATAACCTTGAGGCCACCGACCCGCAGACATACAATCTACTTGTCGGCAACTCGCTCCCTGCCGAGCATCCCGTATTGTTGCAGGTTGCACAAATGCAGTTCAGCGTATCGTTCGGCCTGTCGATGTTCCATACCGTATTCAACCTCGTCAACGTGGTTATCATGATATGGCTCACCGGACTTTATGTGAAAATTGTCGAGAAGCTCGTGCCGGCCAAGCACAAGGAAGACGAGGAATTCCAGCTCAAGTTCATCTCAGGAGGTCTACTCAGTGCGTCGGAACTCAACATCGCCCAGGCCGAGAAAGAGCTTGTCGTATATGCTCAGCGCGTACAGCGCATGATTGACATGGCCGAACAGCTCGTCCATGCAAAAGAAAAAAGCGAGGAATTCTCACAACTATACTCCCGTTTGGAAAAATACGAGGAGATTTCCGACCGCATGGAAATCGAGATTGCCAATTACCTCAACCGTTGTGCCGAAGGTCGTCTCTCCAACGAAGGCAAGCTGCATATAGCTGCCATGCTCAATATCGTGAGCGAAATCGAGAGCATCGCCGACTGCTGCTTCGGATGCGCCAAGATACTAATCCGCAAGCAGGAGAGCGGCGTAGAGTTCCACGACTCGATTCTCGCCAATATAGACACAATGTTCACATATGTCAAGGAGGCGATGTCCGATATGCTCGTAATCCTCAGCGACGTAGAGAAAGTTCGCGAGGTCGATATAATACGCTCGTACAACAAGGAGCGCGAAATCAACAACCTGCGCAACCAGTACAGAGCCAAGAATGTCGAGAACATAAACAACCAGGTTTACGAATACCAGGCCGGCATCTACTATATGGATATCATCAACGACCTGGAAAAGATGGGCGACTATGTAATCAATGTCGTCGACACCATCCGCGACCATTTCCGCAAGCACTCAGCCTGACAGAAACCTACCACATGCAGCATAGTCGCTGCATGACACACTCCCGAGATATTGACGCAGCCCGGCTCTGACCGGGCTGCGTCGTTTTTTTTACATCATAAGCTAATCAGAGCCGCCGCCCGAAATTTACATTTATGTGGCAAAACAACACCCAAGCAATGACAGCATCTTTACAAAGCGGAGGCGAATAACACTATCAAGACATTATTGCTACAATACGGTTGCATCAAATCACCTTTTAAAATTAATTTTATAATTTTATCCCGATTTCCGATGCACTATCTTAGAATTCGTTCAACAAAATCACTTAAGTAAGTCGTGGAAATTATCTCGCCCCTAAGTTATACATCCGGGATGTAGAAAATCATTCTACTCCGTATTTTTCAGGAATTACAAAACAACTACCGTTTGTGACAATAATGGCAGACAGAGCCACACACAGCATATCCAATTCCAACTCACAGGGAAGTAAGATAATGATTGCCGACGAGGATCTTCTCGCCTGTGACCTCATGCAGTACTCGCTCGAAAATGAAGGCTATAAAGTAGAGGTGTGCCATTCGGCCAAAGAAGCCATGGAGAAAAACCTATCCGGCTACAGCCTGTTTATAATCGACATGAATCTTGACGACTCGACAGGTATAAAACTCGCATACCACCTCAAGCAGAACAAGGCCACGGCACGCATACCGCTGATTTTCTGTTCATCGCCCGATGGCGATGTAATCGGAGGCCTTGACTTCGGAGCCGACGACTATATACTGAAGCCGTTCTCCATGCGTGAGATGGCTGCACGCGTCAACGCCCTGTTGCGACGCAGCCGCCTCGGCTCCGCACAAGAGAAACATGATAAACCGACAATGGTAAGCCACAACACACTTACCGTAAACCTCCGCGAACGCACTACCTTCATCGACAGTCAGCCAGTAAAACTCGGACGCGACGAATACAGTCTGCTTGTATTCCTGATAAGCCACAAAAACAAGATATTCGATGCCGATGAGATATACGACAACGCATGGCCGGAAAAAGATACGGTAAGCGAGGTGTATATCAGCAATGTACTCGACCGTCTGCGGGCCAAACTCGGCCGCTATTCCCACTATCTCGTGACACGTTATGGCTACGGATATGGATTCATACAATAAAACACAACACAACAGCCTGCCTCAGCCACTCCCAGCCTGCTTTATAGCAGGACGTCTTGAGGCCGGATGCGACGAAGCCGGGCGAGGATGCCTTGCAGGACCGGTATATGCAGCCGCAGTAATACTTCCCGACGATTTCAGCCATCCCTGGCTAAACGACTCCAAGCAACTGACAGAAGCCCGCCGCGACAAAATGCGCGAGATAATCGAAACTAATGCCGCCGCATGGGCCGTAGCATCGGTTAGCGCCGAAGAAATCGACCGCATAAACATATTGCAGGCATCAATACTCGCCATGCACCGTGCTCTTGACATGCTTGCTCCACGGCCCGGCGCGGTCATTGTCGATGGCAACCGTTTTACACCCTATGGCACACTGCCATGCACGACATTCGTGAAAGGTGACGGCAGGTTTGCCAACATCGCCGCAGCCTCGATTCTTGCAAAGACCCACCGCGACCAGGAGATGAAGCGACTGCATGCGCTACATCCCCAGTATGGCTGGGCTGTAAACAAAGGATATCCGACAAAAGCCCACAGAGCAGCAATTGCGGAATACGGTCCGTCGCCATTCCACCGAATGTCATTCCGGCTGCTCGACACACAGCTGACCCTATTCTGACACACACGCCTTGTGCATAAACATATCAGCGCCGCTCCCATGGCATGTGGAGTGGCGCTGAGTATATTAGAGCTTGTTTATTATCGCTCAAGGAGTGGGAATCCGCGCGTGGGATGCAACTCCCATAGTCCGTCGCTGTCAGTAGTCACAAACAGACCGGCAGCCTCCGGAATATCGTTGAGCATAGCGCGGGCACTGTCCATCGGCATAACCATACAAGCCGTAGCAAGGGCATCGGCAGTAATGCAGTCAGGTGCAAGGATAGTGACGCTCAACACTCTGGTAGTGACCGGATGTCCGGTGACCGGGCTTATAGTATGCCCTACCGTACCTACATCTGTCTTGTGGAAATTACGATAGTTGCCTGATGTGGCCACACCGTCGTCGGTCAGACGTATGATAGCCGTACCCGTATGAATTATAGAATCGGTGCTGGGGATAGGCGCATCAATCATCACACGCCATTGCTGCCCCATATGGCTCTCTCCCTTTACATTTATCTCTCCGCCTATCTCCACCATATAGTTTTCCACCCCGTTACGTTCGAGCATCGCGGCTACAAGGTCGCAGGCATATCCTTTGGCTATTGCAGAGAAATTAAATTGTGTGCCGGGGTGCTTCTTGCGCACATGTCCGTCAGAAAGCAATTCGCAGTCGGCCATACCTACAAGCATGAGCACACTGTCTATGGCTGCTTTCGACGGAGCCTGTATACTGTCGGAATGTGTGGCATTCGACGGCCCGAACCCCCATAAATCCACAAGCGGACCCACTGTGGGGTCAAACGCGCCGTGGCTGAACCTGTTGATACGTATCGACTCTTCAAACACCCTGCGCAGGATGGTATCGGCCACTGCCGAAGTATCATTACGGTTTATGGCAGAAATTATCGATCGCGGATTAAATGCCGATACCGAATGGTCTACCTGCTGCATCACTGTCCTTATACTGTCATCGAGCAAAGCGTTGGACGCATAGGTCACATGATAGGTAGTAGACCATATTATACCCTCGCATGTACGGTAGGGCTTCGGTGAGTTGCAACCCACAAACGCCCAGGAAAACAATGTGATGACGGCAAGAGCCAGAATTGAAAGTTTCGTTTTCATAAGCAATTCATCAGACGTCTGTTGCCAACTTGGCACGGCATCGCAAAGTTACAATCTTCACGCTGATTTATTGCAACTTAATTACAGTTTATTTAAATAATCTTTACATTTTAACAAAATTTCACTCTGTCAGCAGCAACGAGGCGTCTCCATAGCTGAGAAAGCGAAATCCCCGGGCCAATGCGAAATCGTACATCTCACGCCAGTGTCCGTCGACAAATGCCGACACAAGCAGCAGGAGCGTTGACTGTGGCTGATGAAAATTTGTCACCATCCCCGCTACTACCCGATAGGTATATCCCGGAGCTATAATGATGCGCGTCGATGCTATAAAACGCGACGCATCCGTCCCGTCGACATAATCAAGAAGAGCTTTAAGAGCCTCTCGGCGTCCCAGGCGAGGATGCGAGCTTTCGTAGGGATACCACTGGGGCACCTCACCCTGCCATTTGCCCTCATACACAAGACATCCTGCATGGTACAGGCTTTCAAGCGTACGTACGGAGGTAGTGCCTACCGCCACCACACGTCGCTCGGTATCGGCAAGCTCGGCAATAAGATCACGCGGTACGGATATAAACTCACTGTGCATACCGTGCTCTCCGACAGTATCGCTCTTGACCGGCTGGAAAGTGCCGGCTCCTACATGCAGCGTAAGCTCCCGACGGGGTATTCCACGCCTGTCTACAGCATCCAGCACAGCAGGAGTAAAGTGAAGCCCGGCGGTAGGCGCGGCGACCGAGCCCTCGATACGGCTGTATACCGTCTGATAATCGGTAGAATCGCTCTCTTCGGTGCCACGGTTGAGATAAGGGGGGATGGGTATCTCTCCCGCCGACTCTATAATCTGCGAGAATGTGACATCGGGATTATCCCAGTCAAAGCGCACCTCCGAAGCATTGCCGTCGCGAGCCACACGTGTAGCGCTGAGCACCACCTCCTGTCCCCCGACATTCAGACGCAGCCGTATCGCCCCGTCTTTCCACCGCTTCGAGTTGCCTACGAAACATATCCATGAACAACCCGATGTCGAGGCGAAACTGATAGCATAGTCCGACGGCGAGGCCGGCTCAAGACAGAATACCTCGATAAGCGCTCCGTTGCCGTTGTCGCCTTTGCGGAATCTAAGACGAGCATTGATTACCCGCGTGTTATTGTAGACAAGCATTGCATCAGAGGGAAGAAGACCGGGGAGTTCCAAGAATTCATGCTCTTCGATTTCTCCGTCACCTCTGCGCACAAGCAATCGGCAACGGTCGCGCTCGGCAAGCGGATGTTTTGCAATCTGCTCGTCGGGCAACGTATAGTTAAAGTCAGCGATATGAAGCGAATGCGGATCGATAGCCATACTATTCCTTTTCTTGATTTTTTTTATATCCGATCAGCGGTATTCCCGGCCTTCAAATTCCGACACACGTCTTACCCAGTCGGGATCGACAGGGACAGAGTGGCCGGTAGCAGGGTCGATTGTCACCATCACGGTACGTCCGATACACTTAACGTCGCCGGTGTCTATATCCACGATTCTCTGCTCCAGTCGGAAACTCGACTCCCCGATATAAGTGATTGCTGTTATCACACATATCTGCTCGTCGATAGTGGTGGGCGCATAAAAATCGCAGTTGACATTGGCTACTACAGTATTGATAGCGCGCCAGTCGAGCTTGTCGTCCATCATCTCCTGAAAGTAACGCATCTTGCCAAGATCCATATAGGCAAAATACATCTCGTTGTTGACATGTCCGAGCAGGTCTATATCGTTGAATCGTATCTGCAACGGCAACACGGTACGGAACGGCTGTGTCGGTGCAGGCACTCGCGGATTAAGCGGAGTAGGAAGTATTATTTCAGGTTTCATGGGCGCAAATTTAATAAATTTTACTAACTTTGTAGGAAGTAGGCTGCTGTGAATGCCGAATATTACACACAGTCTGTCCCAATCATGACGAACACCATATGAGCGACGATATAACCACTCCTGACGATTTGAACGACCCTGATTTCGAAGATTCCCCCCTGGAGCAAAGCGAAGACAACAGCGCTCCGACGGGACGTGTCACCCTCGACACGTCCGACGATGTTGTACGCCACCAGTTGCGAGGCATGTACCAAAGCTGGTTTCTCGAATATGCATCCTACGTAATCCTCGAGCGTGCCGTACCACATATCGACGACGGGCTGAAACCCGTGCAGCGACGCATACTCCACTCCATGCACACCCTCGACGACGGGCGATTCAACAAAGTGGCCAACATCGTGGGCAACACCATGCAATATCACCCCCATGGCGACGCGTCAATCAATGATGCCCTCGTGCAGCTCGGACAAAAAGACCTCCTGGTAGAAACACAGGGAAACTGGGGTAACGTGCTCACCGGAGCCTCGGCCGCCGCCGGACGTTATATCGAGGCGCGCCTGTCGCCGTTTGCCCTTGAAGTACTGTACAACTCCAAGACAACCAACTGGACCGTGAGCTACGACGGACGCAAGCCGGAGCCGGTGACACTTCCGGCAAAGTTCCCGTTGCTGCTCGTGCAGGGTGTGGAGGGTATTGCCGTAGGACTATCATCGAAGATACTCCCACACAACTTCAACGAGATTATCGACGCCGCAGTGTCATATCTGCGCGACGAGCCGTTTGCCCTATACCCCGATTTCATCACCGGAGGCTCGCTTGATGTGTCGAAATACAACGACGGCGAGCGTGGCGGCTCGGTAAAGATACGTGCAAAAATCGAGAAAGTCGACAACAAGACACTCGCCATCACCGAGATACCCTTCGGAAAGACCACAGGCACAATATCCGACTCTATTATCAAGGCCGCCGAAAAAGGCAAGATAAAAGTGCGTAAAGTCGAGGACATGACCTCTGAAAACGCCTGCATACTCGTACACCTGCTCCCGGGAACATCAAGCGACAAGGCAATCGACGCCCTCTATGCATTTACCGACTGCGAGTTGAGCGTATCGCCCAACTGCTGCGTGATTTCCGGCAAGAAGCCCCACTTCCTTGGCGTGAGCGACGTGTTGCGCCACAGCGTCGACACCACTCGCGAGCTATTGCGCCGCGAGCTTGAAATACAGCGCGGCGAACTGATGGAGTCGCTCCACTTCGCATCGCTCGAACGTATCTTCATCGAAGAGCGCATATACAAAGACAAACAGTTTGAGGAGGGCAAAGACATGGACTCAGTGCTCGCCCATATCGACAAGCGCCTTGAACCGTTCAAGAAAGATCTTTGGCGCGAAGTCACCCGCGACGACCTCCTACGCCTGATGGAGATAAAAATGAAGCGCATACTCCGCTTCAACTCCGACGAGGCCGACCGTCTCATCGCCAACTACCGCGAGCGCGTGGCCGACATCGACCTCAAACTCGCCAACATCATACAGCACACCATCGACTGGTATCTACATCTTAAGGAGAAATATGGCGACGCATACCCGCGCCACACCGTGCTGCGCAGTTTCGACAGCATCGAAGCCGCTACCGTAGCCGAGGCCAACGAACGCCTGTACATCAACCGCGAGGAGGGATTCATAGGCACATCTCTAAAAAAAGACGAATATGTATGCCAGTGTTCCGATATCGACGACATAATAATATTCTACAAAGACGGTAAATACAAAGTCGTCAAGGTGCAGGACAAAATGTTTGTCGGCAAAGGCGTACTGTATGTCAACGTATTCAAGCGCAACGACCTGCGCACTATCTACAATGTAATATACCAGAACGGCAAAGGAGGCACATACTACATGAAGCGCTTCGCCGTGACAGGAGTTTCCCGCGACAAGGAGTACAATCTCACACAGGGTCTTCCCGGCTCGAAGGTGGCATGGTTCTCGGCCAATCCCAACGGAGAGGCCGAGGTAGTGAAGGTGACACTCAAGCCAAAGCTGCGGCTTAAGACCCTCCAGTTTGACATCGACTTCAGTCAGCTCGCCATAAAAGGCAAGCAGAGCCAGGGCAATATGGTAACAAAGAACGAAGTGCACCGCTTCACTCTGAAAGAGAAAGGAGCCTCCACTCTCGGCGGACGACAGGTGTGGTTTGACCCCGACGTGCTGCGTCTCAACTACGACAAGCGAGGCATATATATGGGCGAATTCAACGGCACCGATCAGGTACTCGTCATACTTAAGTCGGGAGAATACTATCTGTCGAGTTTCGATGCCGGAAATCATTATGAAGATGGTATATTGCGCATAGAGAAGTTCCGTCCGGGCCATGTCTGGACAGCCGTAATCGATGATGCCGACCAGGGATATCCCTACCTAAAGCGGTTCACATTCGAACCGGCCTCCAAGCGCACCAGATTTATCGGAGAGAACGAAAAAAGCAGCCTCATACTCCTCAGCGATGCCGCCGGATGCCGCATAAAGGTCATATTCGGAGGCACCGACGCATACCGTGAGCCCCTGGAAGTCGACGCCATGGATTTCATAGCTGTAAAAAGCTACAAAGCGCGCGGAAAGCGACTTACAACATACGCGGTCGACAAGGTGGAAGAGCTGGAGCCTCGCGAGGTAGAAGATGTGGAGGAAGATGAAACAGAAGCAGCCATCCCCGACGACGAGTCAGCGCCCGACAGCGAGGAGAAATCCGACGACGAGGTACGCGACGAAATCAACGGCCAGCAGCGCATATTCTGACAATGAAAAAGTTTATAGCCATTATCTGCGGACTGTGGACGACAACAGCATGTGCGGCCCTGCCCGACAGCATAGTACGCCCGGTCAATTCCCACTTCACCTACGATATCGGCTCCTCTATCATAGCCAACACCTATCTCACCCCATTGAAATATACCGGATGGGGCATGCGAATTGGCTACGACCGCACTCAGGCCATGAAATTCCGACCGGAACATATGGTACAGCGCATAACAGCCGGAATCGATCTCGACCGGACACTCAATCCCGCAGGCAACGCCAAAATGTGGCGTCTGACAGGTGACTTTGACTACGGAATCACATACCGCATGCGCCTACCGCAGAATATCACTGTGGCGGGAGGTCTGTCGACCGGCATAGACCTCGGAGTCATATACAACACACGCAACGGCAACAACCCGGTTGCCGTCGAGGCCGCCTGGACAATCAACATAACCGGCGCGCTGATGTGGCACCACACACTGCTGGGTAAAAAGCTACTGCTCACATACCGCCCGACAATACCGATTACAGGAGTATTCTTCTCACCCGGCTATGGCGAACTATTTTACGAGATATCCCTCGGCGACCACAGCGGCCTCGCACACTGCGCATGGTGGGGAAATTATTTTCGCATGGAGAACCTTCTTACCGCCGATATATCATTCGGAGCCACCGAGCTTCGTCTGGGCTTCCGAAACAATATCCTCTCGACACGCGTCAACAACATCACGACTCGCGTGGTCACATGTGCCGCGGTAATTGGCATCGGAGGCACATGGATGTCGCTGAACCCATACAAAGGCATCAGCGCCGACGCGCGCATAATATCCGCAACCTACTGATTCACTACCACTATGAAGATATCCATCCATGCTATTATATCCCGGCTGATGCTATTCACCGCAACAGCCTCCGCCGTGATTGTATCAGGCGGATGCCACCCACTTGAAGAGTGGGACAACAATCCGCAAGGAAATTTCGAGGCCTTGTGGACCATTCTCGACGAGCATTACTGCTTCTTTGCGGAAAAGGATGTGGACTGGCGCGAGATTCACGACAAATATGCTCCTCTGGTAAGCAACCGCATGACATCAAAGGAGCTATTCTTCGTATGCGCCGACATGCTCGACGAACTGCGCGATGGCCACACCAACCTGTCGGCCTCGTTCAATACCTCATATTACCGCAAATGGTGGAGCGATTATCCTCAGAACTACTCCGAACGACTTGTCGAGCAATATTACCTCAACTTCAACTTCCTCTCCGCTTCCGGACTCGACTACGCCGTACTGCCTCAGAACATAGGCTACATACGCTACAGTTCGTTCAGCACTCCCATAGGCGAAGGAAATCTCGACGAAGTGCTAATGTACCTCAACACATGCGACGGCCTCATCATCGACATACGCGACAACGGAGGTGGTTCAATGACAAACGTCGAGACACTCGTGCGACGATTCATTACATCGCGCACACTCGCCGGATACATATCCCATAAGACCGGTCCGGGACACAACGACTTCTCCGAGCCTTTCGCCTACTACTTCGACCCCGCCGAGCGCGGACGCATAATGTGGGGCAAGCCTACAGTCGTGCTCACATCGAGAGGCACATTCTCCGCGGCCAACAACTTTGTGTCTATTATGAAATACATCCCCGGGGTGACTATCGCAGGAGCCCGTACAGGAGGAGGCTCGGGCATGCCCTTCAATTCCGAACTGCCCAACGGATGGAGCGTGCGTTTCTCGGCATGTTCCGTGCTCGACAGCAACGGCCAGTCCACAGAGTTCGGCATAGACCCGACACCGGGCTGTGAAGTAGACCTCGACCCCGGGCAGGCACTCCTCGGCCACGACACCATCCTCGACTTCGCAATCACACGCCTTACATCCCCAGACTCCGGGGAGTGACAGATTGTCGGGGATATTTGTTATCTTTGCATCCTATAATGTATTGATTTCTTCGTATGTCAACTAATATAGACGATAAGAAGGTCGAGACACCTATCAAGCGCTCGGTGCTCGACTACGACGATATTGTGGCCATGGTGCCCAAAGCAGCCGGCCACCGCAAGCTGATAAATCGCCTGCTCCACTGGCTGTCGGTCGACAAAGTCAACGATGTGCACGACCGGTATTGCGACAATCCGGGCCCTGAATTCTCGCGCAATCTTCTGAAAGACTTCGACATCAACCTACGTGTCGACGGCCGCGAAGTGCTCGACAGCCTGCCTGATGGTGCATTCATCACTGTAAGCAACCACCCTTTCGGCGCGCTTGACGGTATATCGCTTATAGCCCTGATGGGCACTCTGCGCCCCGACTTCAAAGTGATGGTCAACATGGTGCTCAACCGTATCTCGGCCATGCGCCCCAACTTTATTGCAGTCGACGCTCTTGCCAGCGACGACCCCGCCAAGCAGACTGTCAGCAAGAAAGGCATCATGGAGGCTATACGTCAGGTACGTTCGGGCCATCCGCTCGGATTCTTTCCCGCAGGTGCCGTGAGCAAAATCAACAGAAGCCTCCGCATCGAGGACCGCGAGTGGCAGCCAACCATCATCCGGCTTGTACGTCAGATGGGAGTACCTGTAGTGCCGATATATTTCCACGGCCACAACAGCGCGCTTTTCAATATTCTCGGTGTGATAAGCTGGCAACTGCGCACACTGCGTCTGCCTACGGAAGTATGGCGCAAATGCCACTCTACCATCCATATTTCGGTAGGCAATATCATCCCGGCTGAGAAAATCAAGGAGTTCGGCGACAACGACAAAGCGCTCGGCGAATTCCTGAAAGCCAGTACTTACGAACTCCGCAAAAGAAAATGACCGCGATTTCCGACATATCAGCCCAGGTGCAACAGGCCAAAGCCCGATGGGGCATCATAGGCAATGCCCCGGCCTTGATTGCAGCCATACAGAGAGCGTTGCGGGTGGCCCCGATCGACCTGTCGGTGCTCGTGACAGGCGAAAGCGGCTCCGGCAAGGAGTTCTTCCCCCAGATTATCCATGCCGGCTCACCCCGCAAACACTCCAAATATATAGCGGTGAACTGTGGAGCCATACCAGAAGGAACTATCGACTCCGAGTTGTTCGGCCATGAGAAAGGAGCATTCACAGGCGCCGTATCATCGCGCAAAGGATACTTCGAGGAGGCCGACGGCGGCACTATATTTCTCGACGAGGTAGCCGAACTGCCGCTTACCACCCAGGCCCGTCTGCTCCGAGTGCTCGAAAGCGGTGAGTTCATAAAAGTAGGCTCCTCGACCGTACAGAAGACCAACATACGCATCGTGGCCGCCACCAACGTCGACATGGCCCGCGCCGTAGAGGAAGGACGCTTTCGCGAGGACCTCTACTACCGTCTGTCGACAATACGCATAGAGGTACCGCCGCTACGCGACAGAGGAAGCGATGTGACCCTGCTCGCACGCAAATTCGCAATCGACTTTGCCGAGCGCTACCGCACCCCGGCAGTGTCGTTCAGCGATGATGCTTCGCGCATGCTCATGCGCTACCCCTGGCCCGGCAACGTACGTCAGCTCAAAAACGTAATCGAACAGATAGCCCTGTTCGATGCCGGAGCGACAATTTCAGGCGACGGGATAGCGGAATATCTGCCTGCATACGGAGTGACAGCTCCCGCCACAATCGACCGGACTGCCACTACCGACTCCGGAATGCACTCATATGCCACTGAGCGTGAGCTGCTGTTCAATATGATATTCAGCATGCGCGGCGAAATAGACGAACTGCGCGCAGCCCTCAACGATTTGCGGGCCGGCATACGCCCACACTCCACCTTCCCTGAGGCTCCGACACTGACACGCGTCAACACACCACAGTCGCTGGTAAGATACACCCCCGCCCACGACATTTTCAGCCACACGGAGACAATCGACAGCGATACACGAGTATCCGCCGATACAGTCACCGGCTCCTCGCCCCGAACTCTTGAGGACACCGAGCGCGAGACAATACGGATAGCACTCGAACACAACGAGGGTCGACGCAAGGCTACCGCACGCGAACTCAACATATCGGAGCGCACGCTATACCGCAAAATCAAGGATTACGGCCTTGAATGACAACCAATCCATCCCCCACTCCATTAATCAGACTATGCCCAACGGATTATTCAGAAAGATAGCACGCCGCATAACTCCACGCCGCTGCATCGCCATGGTTATGGCTGCCATAATTGTGACGGGTTGTACAATCAGCTACAAATTCAACGGCAGCGCTATCGACTACAACGTATACAAGACCATACATATCGGACAGTTCCCGATACGTGCCGCATTGGTATATCCCCCATTGCAGCAGACATTTGAGAACGCCCTGCTCGACTATGTGGCCCGCAACACACGTCTGCAGGTAAACGACGGCATGAGCGATCTTAACCTCGAAGGCGAAATCACCGGATACTCCCTCTCGCCACAGGCTGTCACAGAAAATGCGATAGCCTCCAAGACAAGACTTACCATCACTGTCAGAATCCGGTATACCGACTCGAAAAATGACAAAAACAACGTCGACCAATCATTTTCGGCCTATCAGGACTTCGATTCCAACGAGATGCTGACCGACGTGCAGGAACAACTCTGCCAGGAGATTACCGACCAGCTTATCGAACTGATATTCAACGCCACTCTCGGCAATTGGTAAAAAACAATACCATCATATGGCATCCTCACCTCTTGAGCATCTTACGGAACTGATGCGCGACCCCTCGCTGCCGGTGAGCGTGGAGTGGGTCGACGAAATGGCCCGCCTGTATCCATACATGACCCTGCCGGCCAAACTTCTCCTCGAACGCTCGGGCGACACCCTCGACGAATCTACCCGACGGCGCGTAATGCAACAGATGGCTCTCAACAGCTCCTCCCACGAAATGCTATACCGCATAGCCGATAAAAAAAACGTATCCGATGCCAATTTCTATCCTCCCGAGCAACAGCCGGAAGCTCTTGATACCGACAGTGCTATCGAGACATTCATGTCGCACTACGGACGTCCCGATCCGCAGGAAAACGCCCTGCTCGAACGGCTTATATTCAACCCCGTGCCTGATTACGCGCTGACTCTCGCCGACGAGGAAGAGCGCAGTCTGCCCACAAGTGAAGAAGCCGACGGAGACTCCCCTGACTCGCTCATAAACGCATTTATCCTGAAGAGCCGCCGCGAGGGGGGACACTTCCCGTCAAGCACCGACAGCAATGAGGCGACATCTGATTCATCACCGGAGAAACCCGCCGAGCAGACACGCGACACCGAGCCCCTGCATTCACCCAACAATGCATCCGAGCAAGGCCTGCTGAGTGAGAGTCTAGCTAAATTTTTCATAAAACAGCGACGATATGCCAAGGCTTATGAAATAATCAGCAATTTAAGTTTGAAATTTCCGGAAAAAAGTCGTTACTTTGCAGACCAATTGCGTTTCTTACAGAAACTTATCATAAACGAGCAATTTCAGAAACAAAAATAAACCAATAAAATGTACGTAGTCGTAATAACACTTACCGTCATAGTTGCGCTTCTGCTGATTGGAGTAGTCCTCATCCAGAAGTCGAAAGGCGGTGGCCTCTCCTCTCAGTTCGGCGGTGCCAACCAGGTGATGGGCGTTCGCCGCACAAATGATTTCATCGAGAAAACAACATGGTATCTTGCCGGAGCATTGGCCATACTGTGTATCCTCGGCGTATTCTTCATGCCCCGCAACCTCATCCAGAGCGCGTCGCGCATCACTCCCCAGTCCGTAGAGCAGACACAGCCCGCCGACTTCAACACTCAGCTTCCTGCAGCAGCTCCCGCAGCAGAAACTCCCGCTCCCGAAGCAACACCCGAAGTTCCCGCCGCTGAATAATCATCAGCCACCGACATCATAAAACGCCATACAATTCGATTGTATGGCGTTTTTCATTATCAACCCCGTTATAGCACATGACAAGCATATCGAATAAATGTATGTCAATATGCTTGTCATGTTAAAAGTTTTGACTATATTTGCCAAAATAATCAGCCTAATTGTAATAAATCTTGCCTCACTACAATAATTTTAAATTAGGCCGTTTGTACGTAATACCCAAGCGAAAGCATACACATTATGGAGAAAATCGACAATCTTGACCGCAAGATTCTTGAAATAGTGATGCGCAACGCTCGCATCCCCTCAAAAGATGTAGCGGTAGAATGCGGAGTATCGCGTGCCGCCATCCACCAGCGCATACAGCGCATGATAGACCTTAAGGTTATCACCGGCTCGGGATACCATGTTGATCCTCACGTACTCGGTTATACCACATGTACATACATCGGCGTAAACCTTGAGCGAGGAGCCATGTACCGCGACGTAGTGCCCGAACTGGAGAAGATACCGGAGATAGTAGAGTGTCACTTCACGACCGGCCCCTACACTATGCTTATAAAGCTGTACGCACGCGACAACGAACACCTGATGGAGCTCCTCAATGACAAGATACAGACTATCCACGGGGTGCTCGGCACTGAGACTCTGATTTCACTCGACAACTCAATCGACCGCGAAATCCATGTCGACTACGAGTCGTAGGTCATCACCGGATATAGACATACATAATTTACATCGCGCATAAATCGAATCAGGCCGCAGGACAGTCGTTGTCCTGCGGCCTGATTGTTATTTGATTTCTACCGTCGGATTGAAGAGATACAGGCGGCGAGTAGCGCGCGTGACTCCCGTATAAAGCCATCGGTAAAAGTCCATACCCATAGCCTCCGGCGGTATATAGCCAAGATCTATGTATACATCCGACCACTGTCCGCCCTGCGCCTTGTGGCATGTGACGGCATATCCGTATTTCACCTGCAGTGCATTGAAATACACGCTCTTGGTAGCACGCACGATACGCTGCGACTCCGTCTCTCCCTCGGGAGCGCCCTCAGTATCCGACATTATTGCCTCAAAAAACTCGCGCATAGCCTGCGACGATACTGAGGCATCCTCGCTCATAAGAGTGTCAAGCATAATCTTGCACTCCACAGCGACATCGCGGTCGGTAAAACGCAGACTCACATCGGCAAAACGTCGTCCATAGCGTGTCTCCGTACCATACACCTTCTCGACTATGGCCATATCGCCATTGGCGATAAAGTCAAGACCCTTGATATCCTTGGTCCAGAAATAATTGTTTTTTCCGACAAGCAATATCTCGTCTGCACGCAACTCCTCCTCATAGTAAAGCACCGAAGAGCGCACGGCCATGTTAAACTCCGTAGCGCGCCTGTTGGAGCGCGTAATCAATATCGTGTCAAGTACTCCACGCTCCGCATAGCTGTGGGTAAGCATTTCCTCAAGGTCGTAGGCCTCGACAACCTCGACATCGGAAAACGGACTTACAAATAGTCGCGGCACCGGCAGCTGTGGCTGTCGCATCGCCTTGCGCAACCATGTGGCATTGTACAGAATGCCGGAATCACGGGCCTGACGCACCGTGGCGGTAAGCACCACCCTGGTAACACGCAGACCCATGTCATGGAGCACTTTCGCACTCATGGCCGGACTCTCGTCACACCCTACCGGAGGAAGCTGTGCGGTATCGCCCAGAAGTATCAGGCGACAGTTGACGCCGGAGTACACATAGTGTACCAAATCTTCAAGCAGGTTGCTTCCCGTGGGGGTATCGCCTCCAATCATCGAAGCCTCGTCGACGATAAACACTGTATTGTGAGCCCTGTTTTCAGCTACACGCACAGTACGGCTCTGTGTTATGCCGTTGCCGCCTACATTGTAGATGCGGCGATGGATGGTATATGCCTGATGACCGGCGAATGCGCTGAACACCTTGGCCGCGCGGCCGGTGGGAGCCATAAGCACTGTGCCTATGCCCACGCCGTTGAGAGCGCGCACAAGAGCGGCACACAGCGAGGTCTTGCCCGTACCGGCATAGCCGTTGAGCAGAAACACCGAGTCAGACGGCGTGGCCCGCGAACAGTAGCGGGCAAGCGCCGCTATAAGCTCTATCTGCTGAGAGGTAGGCTCATACGGCACTTGCTCAAGTACGAGTTGCGCAAAGTCCATTACATCCATCGCGGCAATACTGTAACGATTATACTGCAGTCTTATTTAAGGCTCCACTCGGCACCCTGCTTCGTATCCTTAATATCGAAACCGGCCTGCGCGAGGCGGTCGCGAATAAGGTCGGAGGTAGCCCAGTCCTTGGCAGCCTTGGCCTGCGCGCGCACTTCAAGCAGGAGGTCGACCGCCTGCTCGAAAGGTTTCATGGCATCGGGCTGCGAAGCGCCCTCCACCATCTCGGTGCGTATGCCAAGAATATCTACGAGGAATATGCGGAACACATCTTTCAGCTCGTCGATATCCGACGCCGTAAGAGTGACAGCACCATCCTTTGCCTGATTGATGATACGGCATGCGTCAAACAGTGTGGCAATGACAATCGGCGTATTCAAGTCGTCGTTGAGCGCCTCGTAGCAACGGGCGCGCAGACCCGACACTTCGGCTGTCGACACTTCGGCCGGCTTCAGTTCCTGCAGGCGTCGGTAACCGTCGAGCATACGGTTGAGAGCCTTTTCAGATGCCTGAAGAGCGGCATTCGAAAAGTCGAGAGTACCGCGGTAATGGGCCTGGAGGATGAAGAAACGGATTGTCATCGGCGAATACGCCTGCTCAAGAGCCGGATGTGTGCCGTTGAAAAACTCGTCAAGAGTGATAAAGTTGCCGAGCGACTTGCCCATCTTCTGTCCGTTGATGGTCACCATATTGTTGTGCATCCAGTAGTTGACCGTCTCATGGCCGTTATGGGCCACCGACTGTGCAATCTCACATTCATGGTGGGGGAACATGAGGTCCATGCCGCCGCCATGTATGTCGAATGTCTCGCCAAGATACTTCTGCCCCATTGTAGAGCATTCCAGATGCCATCCGGGGAATCCCTCGCTCCATGGCGACGGCCAGTGCATGATATGCTCAGGCGCGGCCTTCTTCCAGAGAGCGAAGTCGGCCGGATTACGCTTCTCCTGCTGCCCGTCGAGCGCACGGGTTGTGGCCAGCAGCTCATCGACATTGCGGCCGGAGAGTTTCCCGTAATGAAAATCGCGGTTGTACTTGGGCACGTCGAAATATACGGAGCCGTCGCTCACATAGGCGTATCCGCTGTCGAGGATTTTCTTCACATACTCGATTTGCTCGATAATGTGGCCTGAAGCGTGAGGCTCGATACTCGGAGGAAGCACATTGAGCGCCTCCATCGCTTTATGGTAACGGTTGAGATAGTGCTGCACCACCTCCATCGGCTCGAGCTGCTCAAGACGCGCCTTCTTGGCGATTTTATCCTCGCCCTCGTCGGCATCATGCTCAAGATGGCCGACATCGGTAATGTTGCGCACATAGCGCACCTTGTAGCCAAGATGGGTAAGATAGCGGTAAAGTATGTCGAATGTGATGGCCGGACGCGCATGGCCGAGATGTCCGTCGCCATACACCGTAGGGCCACACACATACATGCCCACTCTACCCTCATGTATAGGCTTGAAGAGCTGCTTTGTACGGTTCAGGCTATTGTAGATGAGCAGATCCTGCTGTATCATCGGAAAAATCGATTAGGCTTTGAACGGGTTGGGGATGTTGTTGTTGCCGTCGGCAGGAGCACCGCCATTTACGGGACGACGCTGCTCGATAACACCAAATGTATTCTCGAAGCGCTCGATATTGTCGCGAAGGGCAAAGAAAAGATTCTTGGCATTCTCCGGAGTCATGATGATACGTGACTGTACGCGTGCCTGCGGTGGATTGGGAATCATGTTGATGAAGTCCATTACAAATTCGTTGGGTGAATGGGCTATCATGGCCAGATTGGAATAGTGGCCGTGGGCTACTTCGGGAGTGAGTTCAATCTTTATCTCGTTCTGAGGTTTCTGTTTGTTGTCCATTTTTGATATGATTTTAAATGTTTGTATTATATGGATTAATATTCTGTTCTTTTAGGAAACTCATATGTGTCGGCAGGCAGATTTGAGTCATTGACATGGATTCTCAGCCCAAGGCATCCCGGCTGACTCCATACCTTCGATATATCAAACGACGCATAGCTCTCGCGCAGATATCCGGGCGGGGCTCCATCGAGATTGTGGAGTATGTATGCCTCAGGCCAAGGATTGTCCATCGTAAGAGAGTCCACTACCAACCCGAAGTAACGCGGCTTGTCGGAATATTCGGCACGCATACGCAGATTTATGTATTCGCCTGTGCGCCATATAGAGTTTAGGAATATGGCATCGTGGTCCCAGTCGTATCTCTCTATCGGCCTTATTATCGCCGTATCGCAATTGATAGCCCCGAGCGAGCGTATCTCAACAGGGCCCGATGCATACGGGTCGCCCGACTCGGGATAATAGTAAAGCAACGCCCGGCTACCTACACGGCCTTTGTCGACAGTGCGGCCCGCGGCAGTAAGGGTAATCAACGGGGAGTCATCATAACGCTGAAACGTGAATACAGTGCCCGAAGCCTCGTCTGTTGATTGAATTGTCACTATGGAGCTATAGAATATGCGGTCGTTGTAATCATCGTCGGTCGAACACGACGCCATCACTCCCGACATGATTATGGCGGGGATGCAGAGCCTTATATGTCTGAGTGAGTGTTTCATACCGTCGTGGTGTTGATTCGTTGCTCGATGTTCTGTATGCGGCCGTCCGACATATGCACGATACGGTCGCAGGTAGAGGCCAGATGCTCGTCGTGAGTGACAATCACGAATGTCTGTCCCATGTCGCGGCGTAGTTGGAAAAACAACCGGTACAGCTCGTCGCGGTTGCGTGAATCCAGACTTCCGGAGGGCTCGTCGGCAAGCACTACTGACGGACTGTTGACAAGCGCACGGGCCACAGCCGCCCTCTGGCACTCGCCGCCCGACAGGGCCGACGGCTTGTGGGTACGCCTGTCATATAGCCCGAGATACTTTATCAGTTCACCGGCCCGCTCCATAGCCTTATAATGCGACATTCCGGCTATCATGGCCGGAATAGCCACATTCTCCTGCATGGTGAACTCAGGCAAAAGCTGATGAAACTGGAATACAAAGCCGATACTGCGGCATCGGAATGCCGCGAGCCGCGATTCCTTCATACACACCACATCCTCGCTGTCAAACACCACACTGCCTGAGTCAGGGCGCTCAAGAGTGCCTACAATCTGCAGGAGTGTAGTCTTGCCTGCTCCGCTCGGGCCTACTATCGACAGCACCTCGCCCCGGTTTATGTCGAGCGAAATGCCGTGAAGCACTTTGAGGGAGCCGTAGCTCTTTGATATGTCGCGTATTGATATCACGTTGACTTAATTTGTAAGATTGTATTTTCCCTACCTAAAGCGGATGCCCCGACAGACGCCCTATGGCATACGCCCCGAGCATAAGACCAAACTGTGCCGGAATCCATGAAACCGTGCCGAACGACGAACGCTTGAATGCAATCTCATCGGTAAGCACGAGCGAGGCCTTGCGCGGCTGCTCTGTCGAAAATACGACTTTGAGCCCTTTGCTTATGCCTGCGCGTCTAAGGCGATGGCGCACCTCGCGGGCAAGACCGTCATGGACAGTCTCCGAAATGTCGGCATAACGCACCTTCATCGGGTCGGTACGCCCTCCGGCTCCCATCGACGATATTATCTTCACCTTACGGCGCAGACACGTCTCAATCAGAGCCACCTTCGGCGCGATTGAGTCAATGGCATCAATGACGAAATCGGGTCTAACCCTATCAAGCATGGGAGCCACATCGTCGGGAGCGATGAAACCGCAGCATGCCTCGACGCGGCACTCCGGATTGATATCCAGCACGCGACGGCGCATGACCTCGACTTTAGGCTCACCCAATGTGGAAACAAGCGCGGGGAGCTGACGGTTCAGGTTGCTCGGAGCCACGGTGTCACCGTCAACGAGCGTGATCGCACCGACACCGGAACGGGCCACGACCTCTGCCGCGTACGCGCCGACGCCGCCGACGCCTACCACCAGCACATGAGCACCGGCAAGAAGGCCTACGGCATCACTGCCAAGCAGAAGGGCTGTACGGGAAAGGGCCTCGGCATCCATAATGCAATAGTCGCAGATGTTATACAGTATCAGTTTTTGAACTTGGATGCAATATTGGCAGGAACGGCATCCTTGTGCACCATTATATCCATGGTCTTGGCCAGGAAGAATGGCACGCTCACATACATGAATCCGTCGTATAGCTGGTTAGTGTCCCAGGAGTTCTGTATCTTGTAATATTTGTTGCCCTCCTGGTCCTTTGCGATACCCATGATTACCATACCATGGTCGTCGGTTGTCTCCTTGCGGTCGAACATCTCCTGTCGCATCTCCTGTGTGACGGTTATTTCCTCTACCGGGCCCTTGATGTTGTAGCGTTCGTCGGCACGATCCTTGTCGGAAAGCTGTACCCAGCGCGAAAGTTCGGTACCTGACAAATCCTTGGCTCCCTTCTCTACGGGAATCACCGCATATCCCTGGCGCCATTTGAATCCGCCTTCGCTTACGTCGGCACCCCATGCCACGGGATAACCGTGCTCGATAGCATTGTCGACGATTGCCTGAAGCTCATCGAGAGGCACATTCTGCATTGTACCCCACAGCCAGTTGTCGGCGACCTCAAGAGCAAACGGCTCATAGAACGGATGATGTGTAAAGGAGGCAACCTCTATATAATCGTCAGTGTCAATGCCGAGCGACTCGGCAAATGAGCGTGGTGTGTATGTCTTGCCCTTGTACTCAAATGTCTCGGGCAGGGGACCGAAATAGCTGTCGAGAATCGCCTCGAACCCCTTTTCCCATGCGGTAGAGAGGCGTTTGCTGCCCGACGACAGCACGGCATCGAGGTATGACTGCAATACCTTGAAAAGCTCGGCATGCGCATGCTTCTCCTCACCGTAGTTAAGACCGGGATAGGCCTCCTCGGGCATAGCGCCGTAACGTGCCATCACATAAGGCACATCGTGGGCCGCACCACCCTGCGAGAAGTTGATTTTTCCGTCCATGCGCACATACTTGCGGGCCTTGTCGAGGTAGCACATACGCACTACGTACATCTCGCTGAGGTCAAGCTCGTCGCCACCTTTGCGCATTATCTCATCCTCAAAAAAAGTATTTGTAGAGAAGCACCAGCATGTGCCCGACTGGTTCTGGTCGCGCACAGGGGTAGTCTTCACCAGTTTGATGTCCTTGAATTTGAATCCGGTGCTGTCGGGCACCACAACCTTAGAATCGCCGGCTGCGGAAAAAACCATAGCCGAGCTGTCCCACGCTGAGGCGTTCAATGCCATGGCCGAGGCCATGACGCATGCAAGTATATGTTTCATCGATAATGATTGTGTTGTTTGATATACAAATTTACAAAATTACACCGACACGACAAAAGGGAGCACAATCTCGTCGAGGCGGCCATGCCCTTATTATACCACCGTGCCCCGCGCCTTTATTGCTCGGGGAATTTACGGTTATACTCTTCAAGAAGATAGCGCACGTCGAAGTAAAAACCCTTGGGATCTTTTTTGTCGGCATCCTTTATGGTGATATAGTCGTAGTAGGGAGGACGGTCCTCCTGGGCATCGACCACATGGTTCTGGAAGTTGATAAGATTATATTCATGCATCGGATTTATCACAATCCAGGCATTTTCCTCATCAAGCCCGGTACCGGTCGACACGATAGCCTCCAGAAGATGGTTGAGCTTGTATTGCCATATCTTGGCAAGATTGTATTTTTTCTTCTCCTGATAAGCGTAAATCAGAAATGACATCTGGCGCAAATCAAACGGGTCATCCTTCAGCGACAGTTCGGCATAGTGGATTATGGTGTCGGCCTCGGCGGCTGTGTGCTTGTCGCGCATGTATAGTTCTTCAGCCTTCTGGCTGTAACGGCTGCGGCGGTACGGATTGTAATCTTCCTGGAATACATATCCGAGATACAGATGACGGAACTGGTCGAGCGTCATGGTAGTATCACGCGTCGCAAACTGTTTCATCAGTTTCGGGTAGTAATACTTCGACTTCGGGTCGTTGACATCCCGGCGTATCTGTTCCATATCCGGCTTTACAGGCTTTACCTTCTCAGCAAGGGCGGAAAACGATATCGTGGCTGCCATTAATACCATGGCTATGTGTAGCAGACGTTTCATAATCTTATGTAGTTAAGGATTATACATGTATGTTGGCGCAGTATACAGAAGCCGGCTACATGTACTGAATGGTGGCAACCGGATGCTGTTCGATAATCCATAGCATCACCGCGATACCGATAATCGACACTGTCACTACAGCCGGCAGCCCTTTGGCACAAAGATACTGAAAAAATTGAGCCGAAGGAAATCCGAGAGGTTTCCCGGCCGGGGTGCGTGCGTAGACATATCCGCCGCCAATCACCCCTATGGCAGCACCTGCCACCATCCACAGATAGGAAAATCCGGTCATGCCGACCATCATACCAACGAGAGCGCCGATGCCGATATATGTCATGCCGTTGGTACACCTTGCGAGCCTGCGCGGCTGCATCATGTCAATAACAAGTACAATCGCCACAGCGATACCCCATGAGGTCATTAGCCAGTCGCCGGGATGAATCACATGCGACCATTTCATAAACCAGAGTGAGACATAGGCAGTTACAGCTGCCGGGAAATAAGGTCTGACGAGCAGAAACAGCGAAACCGCCATAACAAAGAGAGCGGCTGCAAGCCATATGACTGTTATATCGTTTGCCATGTAAACATTGGTTTTTCTCAGATTTCTTTCAAAACATCCGGATGTAGTAAAAATCTACAGCATCCTACTATAAGAAAACGCGGGCTTAACCCAATTGTTGCCTGCATCATGAGATGAAAAAGTCTCCTATACCCGCAGAGGATACCGGAGACTCACATTATTTACGAATTTTTAATATTCGAAGACAGTTGTATGTCAGATGTCAGCGCACAACAACTTTTCGGCCGCCGACAACGTAGACACCAGGAGCAAGGCCATCGACAGCAGTGTCACGGTCTACATTCTCGCGGACGAGCATGCCCTGGAGATTATACACATTTACTATCGAATCCTGAGTACCGGCTACAATGGTGTCGATACCGCTTGTCTGGGATATATCCAGATAGTTGGTGTAAAGAATCAGATTGGGGAACTCGGCATTTGTCATAACACAGATAACCGGTTCGGTATAGTTGACATGGAAGGTTGTCACACCGTTGTCAATGCTATACTCAGGCTCATCTCCCTCCGGGCTGAGCATCTCGCCGATAATCTCTCCGGTATCGGCATCGACCGATATCTCACCGTAGTACCATGTATATACCGTCTCGGTATCACCTACACGCGCCTGGGCGGCGAGATCTACCTTTCCGTTGATTACCTGAGTCTCGACAGGTGCCTGGTTGCCGTAATAGTATGCATCCATCATAGCCGGGAAATCAACTTTGCGCGGGAGAGTGGCGAATGTGAACTGATTGCCTACAAGAGTAAGCGCACTCAGAGTGGATGCCACCGGCGATAGGTCAATCTCGGCAAACATATTTCCGCTAAGCAGCAGCTGTTTAAGAGCGGGAGTGCCCGACACGTCGATTGTCGACAATCCGTTTCTTGTAAGGTCAAGGCCCCACATCTGAGGATTGCCGAGTTTTACAGAAGAAATGCTGTTATTGGCGAGCGAAGCCGTCTTCAGTGCGGGAGCTTTTGAGAGGTCAATATTCTCGATAGCGTTGTTGCTGAGCACCAGATACTCAAGAGAGGGGAATTCGGCAAGATTTATGTCGGAAATCTCGGCCTCGGTGATGCTGAGTTCTCTTATTCCCTTCTTTTCAGGGAATATCATATTCTCAGGATTAAGCCCGGTATTATACAACCCAAGCATCTTAAGATCGGTCATAGGCGATCCGTCGAAGTCAGACATACCGATTCCTGAAATCGAGAATACAGTAATATCCGAAGGGCTGTCGTAGGTATATGCCACGGCTTTTTTACCGACTACGGCATGAACATCGGTATTGGCAACAAACACATCGCTGCGTGTAGGATATGCCTGGAAGTCCTCGCCTTCAGATGTCCAGTCGATGTATACGTTGCTTAACTCCTTGGTGCGGAATCCGACAACAGGCGCATCACCGACTTCCGATACTGTAAAGGACGCTATCATTGTAGTGGGCGCTCCCATCGGTATGACATCAGTAGTGGCCAATATATTCTCTCCGGTAAAGGCGGGGAAAGCGCCATTGGTAATCTCGCAATGTACGGCATCACCGTCGATTGTAAGGAATCGTGTGAATCCATCCTTGAGAGTGTAGTCAGAGCCATCCACAAGCACTGTGCCGTCGGTCTTGACCCACTTGTATTCGGTAGTATTGCCATTGATTACCAGATTCTGCTCGTCAAGCGCTACAGACGGAGCCTTTGATGCGATTACAATCTTTGACTGTGGAGCATAGACATACTTTGTAGCGGCATTCTCTATTACAGGCAGAGTAGCAAGAGTAAGCATATTGCCTGAAAGATTCAACTCGGCAAGACCGGGTATCTCTATCATATTCTCAATCTCAGAAATATGGTTGTTGCTGAGATTGATATACTCGGCATTGGAGAGATAGGCCATATTGACAGTCTGGATTTTATTGCCCGACAGGTCAAGATGGAGCATATTGTCATAGTTCTTCAGGTTGTATTCCTCAAGTTTGTTATTCGACAGATCGAGATAACGGCAACCGGATGTGTTTACGATATGGAAATTGGAAATACGGTTGTTGGCGGCTACAATCTTTTTGAGGAAAGTCTTCTCATAGCTGCCGCTGATACCGGCAAGGTCAAGAGTCGACAATGAGTTGTCGGAAAGATCGATTGATGCCAGACAGCGGTTGTAGGCCAGATTAACAGTCGACAATTGGCATCCTCGTGCCGAGAGGTGGCGCAGTTCTGTGGCAGCCTTCAGGTCAAGAGAGAGCAGTCGCTGTCCGTCAAGACTGAGGGCGGAAAGCACTGCATTCTCAGGCATATATATATACATGTTGTAGGCTGTTGATGTACCGGATATTGTGGTTGTGGCCTCATCGGAAGTAACATCAAACTCTTTGAGCTCTCCATTACCGAAATCAACCATAATCTTGGAGGGATTATCTACAGAGGCACCGCTTATACCGGCCTTGAAGTTTACTTCAGTATTTCTCGGAACCATCATTGACACGATTTTTGAAGGCTTGCCAAATTCATCGGCGGTCTTCACCATGAATCGTGATGATGTAAGGGTATAATCCGACAACTCGGAATTGGCAAACTCGACATATACCGAATCGGCAAATGTCTTGTTGAATGTAAGCATGCCGTTTTCCCAGGTATATGCATCGAGGTCAACCTCCTCCGCCGTGCCTCCGACAGGCTCCGACATCACACGCACATATGTGTTGCTCTCGGGACGCAGCATACAGGTAAAGTCGATTGCAGTCTCTACACCATACGAGCGGTCGACCTGATATGGTTTCTGTCCATAGAAGTATTCGCTGAAAGTAGTGCGGTCGGCCGGAAGAGTGGAGTATGTAAACCGGTTCAGATTAATATCTATGCTTGCCAGATTGGGATTGGCTGAAATATCAAGGGCAGTAAGATCATTGCGGCGTATATAAAGGGTACGCAGCTTGGGGTTCTTGGAAATATCAAGTGATTTGAGATTATTGCTGGCGGCAGAGAGATAGGTAAGTTCAGGAAGCCCGGTAAGGTCAAGCGACTCTATTTTCACATCGGTATTTACTGTACCCGATGTATGGCTACAGAACAACTCGGACAATTTTGGTACCTTCGTAAAATCAACTTCACGTATGCGGCTCTCACTTATGTTAAGATGCCACAGATAGGGCACGGGGGTGAGGTCGAGAGTCTCCACGTCGGTAAGTTCCAGCACAAGATTGACCAGCAACGGACATCCCGACAGGTCGATGCTCTTCAGGCGACGTGTGTAGTACAGGTCAAGCATCTTCAGATTGGGATAATCGGGGCGGAAATTGGGGTCAAGCCAGCCGATGATATCCAGTTCAAGAATCTGAAGATTGGGCTTTGGTGTACCTATTATAATCGGAGTCTCCTCGCTTCCCGGGTTATCCGAAAGATAAATGGCCGAAAGTTTGGTGTTGGGCGTCAGGTCGAGACCTTTTAGCTCATTATGCTCAAGCACAAGGATGTCGAGATTCTCACACTTGCTGAGATCGATATCGGTTATATAGCATCCTATGGCTTTTATCACATCGATTTTGGATGCATCGCCATATATCTTTATCTCACCCTTCTCCGACACACGGGCCTCGATGGAAGAGCCATGCCACAAGCCTTCGGAATCAATAGTGGCATATGTGGCCTCAAACTCCTCAGGACCGAAGCCCATGTCGATATCGTAGTATTCGCTTTGCTCTGTAACTCCGATAAGAATAGTGAACACATTTGCCTCGCCAAGATTGGCGTAGGCATTCGTCTTTATAGTGATGGCGGGCTCTCCGAGATCGGATGTATCCTGGGCAGCGGCACCGCCGGTCAGTACCGACGACACAACCATCGACAGAGCCATCACAACATTACGTAGTATGCGCATAACTGTTTTATTATATTATATGGTTTAATTAGCTTGAATTTATTCTGACAACGGTGTGTCAACACCCTTTGTCATTTTACTAATACTTTGCGAGCATGGCCGTTGACATTGGCTATATACACGCCGGGGGCAAATCCGTCAAGGCTCACTGTAATCTCGTCGCCGGCGTATGTGGCGCTCGACAGGAGACTTCCGCCAAGAGAATACACATTGGCTTCAATTGACGGTACCCCTCCGATAAAGAATGTATAGGCATTGCGGCCTGCGGATGTGACGACAAGGCGACCTGCGGCATCATCGGACGATATTCCCGAAATCGATGATGATCCTCTGCGGCGTATTACCTCCTTAAGACCGGCCATGGCATCGAACTTTCCGGCACCCCACTGCACGGGATCACCGGCACGGACATCATCGTCGACCACAGATGTCGTGGCTATTATATCCTGTACGTCGGCATATGTAAGCGAGGGGTCGGCCTGAAGCCAGCAGGCGATTGCGCCGGCCACAAGCGGTGTCGACATTGAAGTACCGATTTCCTGTTTCCAGTAGCTTACACGTCCGTCGGAGCCTGTCGCTTTGGCCTGATAGAGTTTGTCGGCCTGTTCCTTGACATCGTCAAGATCGGTAAAATATCTGTTGACCGATGATATGATAGTGCTGCCCGGTGCGCATACGGTAGGCAGATTGCGGCCGTCGCGCAGTGTGCCGAACGACGAGAATCCGCTTACACGCCCTACGGTAAAGTAGTCGCCCTCCGACTCATAGCGTGAAGCATAGCCGTCAAGGCAGAACCATTCATTGCGGGTATTGTACGAGCCCACCACAATCAGCTTCTTTCCGACAGCCATGTCAGAGATTGAGCCGTTGCGCGAGCCGTTGTCGAACGAAGACACGCCATAATCGTACATCTCGGAGTACTCGCCTGAGCAATAACACTCAACCGTTATGCCCTCGGCCGGAATCTCCTGTCCGGCGGCAATCTTTACCTCGAATCCAAGTATATAGTTGTCGTCAAGATTGCTGTCATTGTTCTGAAGAGCATAGTCAATCATGGAGTAATACCGGTTGACATCCTCGTCCATCATGCCTCCAAGCCCTACATAGCCATAGAAGTACTTTGCAAGGTAGCTGTTCACCATATCGCCGGATGATACCTTAAACGACTCGTCCGACAGATAATAGGCACCTACTCCATCGCCGATTACCGGCATTCGCGATGTCACGCGGTAGCCGCGCGACTTGTTGTAAAGTACGGCCTGGACATCAAGCCGGGTATCGTCGGAAGAATATATCGCAATCTGGTCCTTACGCAAAGTGAGCGAACCCTCAACATCGGGGTCATATTGGTACACCGAAGGCCATATCATGGTCTTGAGCACATCCGACTCGCTGTGAAGAGTCTTTCTCAGGGATATACGGCGGTCGCCCTCGTTGCCTGCCGAAAGACACAGAATGGGCGGGTTGGGATTATCCTCGCTACGGGTAGCTATAAGGTCGAGAAATTCGTTCATCATCGAACCCTCGTCGTGAGGTCCGACATTCGACCCGAGCGACATGCTCAGTACCATCGGTTTCTGCCGGTTATATGCATGACTGCACATCTGGTCTACGCCATAGGCGATAAACATGTCGGGGAGATCGGCGCATGCTGCGGCGGCAAGCTCAGCTCCGGGAGCGGCGCCACAGAAGGGATTGGGGGTATCGATTACGGGTACGGCATGGTCGCGATCGGTAAACTTTGACGCGTCGGGCATAGTGACATCGCCCTGATAGTTGCCTCCAATTATGCCGAGGGTATGGGTACCGTGGTAGCCGTAAGGAGTATCGGTAGTGAAGTCCTTCACTTCCTCACCCCAATAACCGTTGTCGGCATAGCCGTTCATGTTGTTGGCGTAATTGATTGTATAGAGATATCCGAAGCGTGTGGAGCCGTCGGGGTTCAGAAAGCTGAGGTGGTTGGGGTCGACACCCTGGTCGACAACAGCGGCGATAACGCCCTCTCCCCGATAGGGCTGTTCGAGTCCGGCCGCGCCGGCATGCACCTCATCAAGGCCGACCGACTTACGGCCCAGATCCATATGGGTATGGGTCTTGCGGGCAATCTGCATTGTATGTACCGGCGACTTCTCAGCAAGCACCTCGGCGGAATCGACAGGCACCATGCACAGAGCTATATTACCTCGGCATGACAGCACTGTGATGCCATCAGCTTCAAGGTCATCCACTGTATATCCTTCATTAAGTCTCACAAACGCACCGATACGCGAGCCGGCCTCTGACCGGATGTCGCCTTTCACCGCCAGCGGCGAAGGAGCACGCATCGGAGTTGCCAGCCGGGCCTCACGTGCGCGGCGTAGTTCGGCGCGACTCAGCAAGTCGAGACCACCTGCCCAGACAGAGCCTCCGGCCAACGCCAGCGCCAACGAAACAACTATGTATTTTCTCATTCAGGTAATAAATTATATTTACGTTTTTCAATCACATCTTATAGCCATACGGACTAACTATCCTTATGATGACTACCTCAATTGCCAAAACCGGCAAGACATCTTTATTAAAGAGACAAAGTCCCGTAGGGCACATTCACAAGCCGCACCCTACGGAAAATATCATTGTAATGTGGCCGCATCATATGCGGAAACTGTTTACTTTACAGCGACCTTCTTGCCGTCGATGATATATATGCCGGCAGGAAGATTGTCGGTATCGGCCATGCGGATACCCTGGAGATTGTATATCACACGGGGAGCGGTGCCCTCGGCTTCTACACGGTCGATACCGGTAGTATTCATTCCAAGAACCACATTGTGGTCGCCGGTGACGATAAACGAGAAGCATCCGTCGCTGTCGGCTGTCACAGGACGTCCGTCGACACTGCATGTAACGGCAACGGAAGGTATAATATTCACTTCCGAACCCTTGAAGAGCGACATGGATGACCATTCCGACACAGCGCGAGTGTCAACCTCCACTGCGATATCCGACGGGGCGAGAGCCTCCGGAGCGCTGACGGAAACAGTGGCTTTTTCGGGCTGCTCATAGAATATGCGGAGTATATCGCCATCGGCCATACCCGAGTAGCTCGACATCTGGAAGTATGAAGCCTGGTAAGCGTCTGCCTCATTGTATGACAGATATGGACTCCAGGCAATATAGCCTTCGGGTATAGGATTGGGATGATTAACATTTACGGTCATCTCCATCGACAGGTCGCTGAAGCAGTAGTCAAACACGTTGACACCGGCTTCCGGAACAATCGTGCCGAATACCTTGCTTCCGTAGTATTCATTGAATGTTATACTCTTGATTGAGCTTACAGCAGCCGGCTCAACCCATACTATTAACTTTGTGTCAGGCTCCTTGACAGCAGAAGTGATGTATACCTTGTCGCCTTTGTTCACTGTTATAGTTCCGCCCGAACGGTTAGACTCGTTTTCGCCGTTGACGATACGCACGTTTTTTACTATATTGCCCTCGGTAGCGGCAATATATATATTACTGCCATAGTTGCTCTCCTTGAACTCGAAAGTGTTGACACCTGCAACAATATCAAACTTCTCGGTACCATACGAGCTGTAGCCGTTGTATATCTCTACTCGCGAGGGATCATCGACATCGAAATCCACGGTGTAAGTGCCAAACTCATGGGCAAGTATCTCGAAAGTATAATCCTTGTCGATTACACCCGACCAGTATGTGCTTTTTGTTGACTCACCGTTTACAATCACATCATCTACACCATAATCGGTGGTGTTAAGGCGCAGATTGAGCGAGGTGCCCGCATGCACGGCCACACCCTCGGCGAGATTTCCGTCAAGAGCAGTGTTGGATGCATCATAAAGACCGGAGAACACACCTTTTACATCGTCGGCGACAATTACCTTTACAGTATAGTCAATATCCGGGAAGTTGGCGGCAATCTCAACCTTGTCGCCATCTTTCACGTCAACCCTATACTGTCCGTATTCCATCACCACATCCTCTCCATTATGCTTTACATAATATATAGGCGCTGTCGACGACTTGGCCAGAATGCTGAACGGGCCCTCTATCTCCGGAGCAAACTTCACGGTCTGGCTACCAGCGGAAAGGTCGACATCACCTCCAAGGCTGCCATTGCGGGTAAGGCGTATCTTGGAAGGATCATCAACGGTGATTTCAACCGATGCAGTACGCGATTCTTCCAGATTTATGGTTGATACCACATATACGGCACCGTTTGTATACTCGTCCACACTGAACGACCAATTGTCGGAGGGGACAGTGCGAAGCTGCTCTGTCTCACCGAGTACTACAGATGTCAGGGCAAAACCATCCTTTGCTTTTACATGTGCGTACAGGTAGTCGGCCGACTCAACCACATTCACATCTTCCACGGGCTCCACGATAGGAGTATATACATACTCTCCATTGCCCTGGTCGTCATACTTGTATTCCGACTTTACGATGTCGACGGCCGAAGGATTGTCGACAATAATTGTCACTGACGCGGCCGAAGCTGTAAAGGATGTAGCCAAAGCAACAGCCGACGCAAGAAATGAGTAAAATTTTTTCATATGTAACTGATTGGTTTATAAAATTTACGCAGTGATATCAATGGCATCGAGGCAACCTTCATTACTTTATCAGCAATAATGCGACATAAGATACAATAACATGTATCTTCCCGCATCATTTTCTCCCGAACGAGTCTTAACGGCTCCCTGTAACAAATCTCATACGTCTGAGCGCAAAGTTAACTATTTTTTTCTTATCTAAATGATAAATCGCGATTTTTTACAGCTGCAATGCTCTTGTTTTTAATTACAAGTTGTTAATTAGGGATATTCAGTTAATGGCTAATTGATTGCTTGCTAATGTCGTAGATATTTTGTAACTTTACAAATAACCCCCGATGGACCCATCACGGGCTTATTCGGGGGTAATTCTTAAAAAAAATTTGTACGTGAAGTTACGAAAAATTTCTGATATTACGGCCACGTTGCCGTTTACCGAGTTCGATTTCATGCAAAAATATCGCGAGAGTTTTGCCGTAAGCGAGCTCGGGCGTATCCATGCGCAACTGCCATTGAAAGAACTGGCAGAGAAAATCCGTATGCATTTTCCCAAAACGCATCCTCAGGGCAATACGCCGATGTTCCCGCCGGAGGGTGAGGTGGCGCTGATGTTCCTCAAGCCATATACCGGACAGTCGGATGACGGCCTGATCGAGATGCTCAATGGCAGCATACACATGCAGATGTTCTGCGGAGTGCTCATAGACCCGGCCAATCCCATAAAGAATGGCAAGATAGTCAGTGCCATCCGTCAGCGCATAGCCGAAGTGTTGGATATCAGAGAACTACAGAAATTACTGTATGACAAATGGGGCGGTTCACTGAAAGACAAGGATTTGTGTCTGACTGACGCCACCTGCTATGAGAGCCATCTGCGGTTCCCGACAGATGTAAAGCTGTTGTGGGAATGCTGCGAGTGGCTTCAATCTCTGTTGAAAAAGACCTGCAAGATACTGAAGGAACGGCTGCCTCGCAACAAGTATCGTGACATTGACCGCGCCAGACTCACCTATGCCAAGCATCGCAAGCACAGCAGAGCGGCCACCGCCAAACTGCGGTGCAGATTGCTGAGCTTGCTTTCCAAACAGATAGGGCAATGGAACAGAATCTGCAAAATACACACCGTCGACATCGCGCTCACCTCAGAGCAAAGCAAGCGTCTGGACGCATTAAAAGAAGTGTATCGCCAGCAAAGCGCACTTGCTCAGAAAAAGGAGGTGAAACACCGCATTGTCAGCATCGACCGTCCTTACATCCGTCCCATCGTCAGAGGTAAGGAGAACAAGCGGGTGGAGTTCGGAGCTAAGGTCAACAACATCCAGATTGACGGAATATCATTCATCGAGCACCATTCTTTCGAAGCCTTCAACGAGGGCGTGAGATTACAGGAGTGTATTGAATACCAGCAAGAACTGACCGGAGTCAAAGTGGCCAAAGTCGGAGCAGACACCATCTATGCAAACAACGACAACCGGAGGTACTGCACCGAAAACGGCATAACGACCTGTTTTGTCCGCAAAGGCCCGAAGCCAAAGAATGAGGACGCCGACATAAGCACAGCCCGGCGTATGATCGGGACACTGCGTTCGACCGCCATGGAGGGCAGCTTCGGCAACCAGAAACAGCACTATGGCGTCGGCCGGATAGCGGCACGCAACTCACGCAGCGAGACACTGTTGCTCTTTTTCGGCATCCACATGGCAAACGCCGCAACGCTTGCCGCCCGGCAACTCGCCGCAGAAGAAAAGGAGAAGCTACGCCAAAAGCGACGAGCATGAAAATTCAGGCTATTTCTCAACCTCCGAAGCTCTTCGGAGGCGAATCGTTGTATCCGTTCCGTTAAGAAATGCTCTATTTCATGCGCTGAGAACTGAAAATTTGCCCCCACAATCAAAACGGCACAGCAATAGGACAGACACGATCCATTTTAAGCTTGAATAATCAAGCCATTAACTGAATATCCCTAATTAACGTGAGTTCGATGAAAATAATCAAAATAGAGTCAGCTGATTATCATACACGCGTTCTAAGTTTATCCTCGGTTTCTTTGGAAACAGGCAATAAGCCGCTATCCCACCAATGAGATTAACGATGAAATTCGGAAATGAACGGTGTCGCGAGTGTTCTATCTGAGCGATGTTTTTGAGTTGGTCGTTTACAGTTTCGATAATAGCCCGTTTTCTCAGAAGTATTCTGTCATACATTGATCTCAGACCGCCTTTCATGTTGTTTTTCAGTTTTGTGATCAATTGGATTCCGTCAATGAACAGCTTGCAGAACAGGTCTTTGCCGATATAACCTTTGTCACCGACCATCTTGCCGTATATGAACTCGACAAACGACTTCACTTTCAGAGGTTCCCGGTCATCAACATCTCCCGGAGTGATCATGAAGTTGAGAATCTCGCCCTTGTCGTTGCATATCAGATGTAGCTTGAATCCGTAGAACCAACCTAACGAACACTTCCCACGTTGCGCTATTCCTTTGAACACCTTGTGCATGTGTATCCGTTGGTTGCGACACACACGTAGCAGTGTGCTGTCGACAAAACTAATACCGGTACATTTTCCCAGCAGACATTTCTTTACGAATATCACGAACTGAACGACCACTGATTTCTCCAGCTCCGTGAATCTGTTGTATGAGACTGTTTCGGGGAACAGATGCCTGTATCGCTGACATATCTCGTTCAGATAAAAGTGTTTGAGACATTTATGGTTGGAACTGTGGAACATGATCATGATAACAATGACCTCCGCCTGCGACAGACGGCAATCTCGATGATATTCCCGCTTCCTGTCCGTACGAATCTTCGAAAGACCTCTGCGACGGAGCATCGCATTAAAAACTTTGCAGAATTCATCTGCAATCACGAATATTTCAGTAATTTTGTCTTCGGTGAGCATAGCGATAAGAGTATTTGTTTGAAATTGAGTCCTTTAAATTTAATACTTTTATCGCTAATCACCAATTTCTCATCTAATTAATTTTCGTCGAACTCACGTTAATTACAGTAATTCAAGATATATCACCGTAGATTCTCACAACAATATTTAACACATTACGACTTCATACAGCCATACAATACGCCCAATTATATATATGAAGACACGTGTCCGCAGAAAAATCCGCAGACACGCCTGTCAATATAATGCAAATTGCGGTGGTCCGACAATCAGTCGCCCTTATCGTCCTTCTTTAGTTCGGGATAGCTTACACGGGCATGGTACATCGTGCGCAGACGCTCCACAAAAGCCTGCTTGATGATATTTACATCGCGGAATGAGATTGGCGATTCATCGTGCAATCCATCGGCAATCTGTCCGTCGACGATACGATTGACAAGTTCGGTTATTGCCTCTACCGAGTGCTCCTTAAGCGACCTTGAGGCAGCCTCTACAGCGTCGGCCATCATAAGTATGGATGTCTCGCGCGATTGCGGATTAGGACCCGGATAAGTAAACGGGGCCGGGTCTACCTCTTCGCCCGGATGGGAGTTGGCATAGGTGGTATAGAAATATTTGGCCTTGCCTCGCCCGTGATGCTGGCTTATAAAATTACGTACCACCTGTGGCAACTTGGCCTTGTCGGCACGTTTCAGACCGTCGGTCACATGGCCGATGACTATACGGGCGCTCTGAAGCGGACTGAGAGCGTCGTGGGGATTGACGCCATGCTGGTTCTCGGTAAAGAATGCGGGATTATCAATCTTTCCGATATCATGATATAGCGCTCCGGTGCGCACAAGCTGCACGTTGGCACCGATACGGTGGGCGGCTTCCGATGCGAGATTGCTTACCTGCATGGAATGCTGGAATGTGCCGGGGCATTCCTGGGAGAGTTCGCGCAGGAGGGGATTGTTGACGTCGGACAACTCGACAAGCGTAACCGTAGATGTGAAGCCGAAGGCTTTCTCAAGCACAAACACGAGTACATATGTAAACGATATTAGCACGGCATTGATGCCGAACGCGCCAAACATGCGGGTATTGATTTTGTCGATTGTGCCGGCCTGCATCACCTCGGCGCCTACATAGGCCAGGCAGTAGGCAAGGAATATCACAAGTGCCGAACGCACAAGCTGCGAACGCCGGGTAAGCTCCTTGAGCGAACATATCGCGGCAATGCCTGCTATCAGCTGCACATAGATGAATTCCAAGGGGAAGGCGCTGACCAGCGTACACAGCATCACCTCCGTGATATATACAAAGAATGCCGTACGCCCGTCGAAAAACACCACCATGAGTATGGCCACTATGGTAAAAGGCACCATATAAAGGCCGCATGTAAGGGCGTCGCCCATCAGATATGCCATGAGCAGGAAGCCTACCACAAGGGTCATTATGAACACCATGGCGCGGTTGTCGGCAAACGTGCGGTGGCGAAAATAAATCAGAAAACAGTACAGAGCCGAGAATATAATAGTCACGTACAATATCTGACCGAGTATGGGATAGTGGTGGGAATCGACCTGCGACGCCGATTTCTGTCCGGCAATCTTCTCGTAAGTGCGCAGCAGCGAGTATAGTTCGGGAGTCACCACATCGCCCTTGTCGATTATGCGCTCGCCCTGCTGTATCACCCCTCGCGGAGCCATCGCTCTCTGCAGAGCCTCTCCGCGCAGACGGTTGGTGACTGCGGTGTCGCATATTATGTTGCTTACAAGAAACTGCGACATGGCCGTGCGCTCGATAGCCTTGCGGTATTCGTCGCCCTGAAACATGGAGTCGATGGCCGCATAAGCCGCGCGTGCCGAAAGCAGGGTCGAAGTCGGCATCGTCATTGCCGTATTGTCGTGGATGAAACGTATAGCCGGAAGGCGTCCGGAACGTATCTCCTGATATGTCTCCTGATCCACTATGCCGTTGTCAAGCACATTGCGCAATGCGTTGATAAGACGGTTGCGCTCAAGTGGCGACAGTCCTACGTTGGTGGCGTTGACCCTTGTGGCATAAGCGGCCTGGGCCTGCTTCTCTCGTGAGATATCACGTACATACACCGGCACAAACGACACATCGATACTGTCAAGCACCCGCTGCGCGCTGATACTGTCGAGATATATTGGCATATCCGAAGGCGCGGTAAGCAGGCTGTAGGCCCAGGGCTTGCCGAGTTCGTAGTGGTAAGAGTTGCGCCCTTTGCGCGGAAGCAGCCACACGGAGATTACCACTGCCGCCACAAACAGAGCGGCACGAAGGAGATTGTACGGGTTGAATATACGGTTCATCACGTAAATGTCAAATTGGTAACGTAAGCAAGAGTATGTTGTCTACCTAAGGATGATATCATTCGAGATGGTTGACACGGGCGGCACGCTGCACACCGCGTATATTTCTGAGCTTGGAGCAAAGGTCGGTAATTACTTTGGTGTCGTGGACTCTTACGGCGAGGTCGCAATGAAACACCTCTTTCTCGGCCTCGATATCCAGCTTGCGTATGTCGATGGCAAGATGCATCGATATCATCTGTATGATTTCCTGCAGGATGCCGAATCGGTCGATACCCTCTATGCGCACTTCGGCAAGAAACAGTCCCGACTGCTCGGCCCAGCGCGTGTTGAGAATACGCTTGCCGTAGCTTGCCTTGAGCACAGATGCACGCGGACATGACAGGGCGTGGAGCTCGACCTCGCCGTCATCGTTGACCCAACCCATCACGTCATCGCCGGGTACAGGGCTGCAACAGTCGCAAAGTCTGAAATTATGCCCGTTTTTCTCGTCATATTCCAAGACGTAGGTCTCTTTCATGTTGACCTTGCGCTTTGTCGGTGTCTTAATGTCGGTATTCTGCGATTTCTTGCCTTTGAGCGGACGCAGTATCTTCGAAAATATCGACGATGAAGCCGGACGCAACGATTTGGCCAGATAGTCGGGCAGAGTTGCCTCTCCTCGGCCAAGGGCTGTAAAAAGTGCCTCGCGGTTGTCGTAGCGTAGTGTACCCAGCACCTTGGTTATTACCGAGTTATTGTCGGTTATGGAATTGTCGGCAAGATATTTCTCATATATCTCACGACCCTGCTCTATCACCGGTGCCATCTCTCTGCGCATCAGCTGGCGCAGACGCGATTTGGCTTTGGCTGTAGCCAGATAGTTGACCCAGTCGGGCTTGGGAGTCTGCGACTGCGACGTAAGCACCTCAACCTGGTCGCCCGAATGGAGACGGTGGCTAAGAGGCACAAGTTTGTGGTTGACCTTGCCGGCGATACAGTGCATACCTATTTCGCTGTGGAGCTCAAAAGCCACATCGAGCACGGTAGAGTTGTTGGGGAGCGTCAGCAGTTCGCCCTTTGGCGTAAACACCACTATCTCGGAGGCAAAAAGATTTAACTTAAGCGTATCGAGAAAGTCTATGGCATTGGGCTCAGGATTGTCAAGTATGTCCTTGATTGTCGACAGCCATGCGTTGAGCTCGCTCTCCTCGTCGCCCTCTCCAATCTTATATTTCCAGTGGGCGGCAAAACCGAGCTCGGCTATCTCGTCCATGCGGCGCGAGCGTATCTGCACCTCTATCCAGTTGCCGTCGGGCCCCATTACCGTAAGATGCAGTGCCTGATATCCGTTGGCCTTTGGATTGCTGATCCAGTCGCGCGTACGCTCCGGATGCAGTCGGTAGATGTCGGTTATGGCCGAGTATATCTGCCAGCATATAGCCTTCTCTTTAGCCTGATCGTCACATTCAAATATGATACGCATGGCATAAAGGTCGTAGACCTCCTCAAAGGGCACATGCTTCGTCTCCATCTTGCGCCATATCGAATATACCGATTTCAGGCGTGCTTTCGCCTCATATTTCAGGCCCATCCCTACGAGCTTCTCCTTTATAGGCTCGGAGAAGTCGTTGTAGACAGCCGACCGACGTGCCTCGGAGGCCTTGATCTGGTTGCTGATACGTTCGTAAGCCGCCGGATGCTCATACTTGAAGCTGAGATCCTCAAGCTCGGTCTTGATGGCGAAAAGCCCCAGTCGATGGGCCAGCGGCGCATATATATATAGTGTCTCTCCCGCGATTTTATACTGTTTGTTGGGCGACATAGAGTCGAGGGTGCGCATGTTGTGCAGACGGTCGGCCATCTTGATGAGCACCACGCGTATGTCCTCGCTCATGGTAAGAAGCAGCTTACGGAAATTCTCGGCCTGGGCCGACGCCTTATCGCCGAATATACCGCCTGATATCTTGGTAAGGCCGGCCACGAGCTGTGCTATCTTCTTGCCGAAATGCTGCTCAATGTCCTCCACGGTATACTCCGTATCCTCGACCACATCATGGAGCAGAGCGGCGCATATGGATGTGGAGCCGAGCCCTATCTCCTGACTGGCGATCTTGGCCACGGCGATAGGATGGAGTATGTAAGGTTCGCCCGAACGCCGCCGGATACCCTTGTGGGCCTCTTTGGCAAATCGGAAAGCCCGCTCTATTATCTCGACTTTCTTTCTGTGGTTGCTCGAAAGATAGCCGGCGAGCACATCTTGAAACTCGGCTTCGACCAGACGGTCCTCCTCTTCGGGCGAGAGCTTATAGCGTACGGTCGGTGATGTGGAATCGTTGGGAGTCATATTTGTAGTGGGTGGAGAGTTGGCTCTGAGGTGTTGACAGGTATTATAAATTACAAATTTAATATATTTGCATAAAAGTTGGCACAAAAAAATAGTATATTTGCGCAAAATATGGCCGGAAGGCTCTATCCAAGTATTGTCTAACGATTATCAGCAATGGGAAAATACGATTTCGACGAAGTTATCGACCGACATGGCTCGGGAGCGCTGAAGGTAGACGCGCTCAGTGAATTTTTCGGACGACACGACCTCAAAGGACTGTGGGTGGCCGATATGGACTTTGCCGTATCACCGCGCATACAGGAGGTACTTGTCGAGCGTATGCGCCACCCTATCTACGGATATGCCGCAGTAAGCCCAGGGTACTGGCAGTCGATTACCGACTGGCTGTGGCATCGCCACGGATGGCATGTGGCACGCGAAGAGATGACATACATCCCCGGAGTGGTAAGGGGTATAGCATATGCCGTCAACTTCTTCTCGCGCCCGGGCGACAGGATTGTCATACAGCCGCCGGTATACCATCCGTTTAAGATGGTAATCGAGGGCAATTCGCGAGTTGTTGCCGAGAATCCTCTGATATTCAACAACGGTGCCTATTCCATGGACCTTGAAGGCCTTGAGCGCATATTCGCCGGGGAGCACCCCTCAATGATGATTTTATGCAATCCCCACAATCCGATTGGACTGCAGTGGGACGAGGATACACTCCGCCGAGTGGCCGAGCTCGCCTATAACTACGGAGTAACAGTAGTAAGCGATGAAATCCACGGCGACCTGGTATTGCACGGCAAACCTCACTACCCCTTTGCCTCGGTAAGCGACAAAGCCGCCAAAGTGGCCATAACGCTTGGTGCTCCATCCAAGACATTCAACATCGCAGGCCTCGTAAGCTCATGGGTGGTGGTGAAGGATGAGAAACTGCGCCGGCCTTTCTTCTCCTGGCTCGCCGCCAACGAATTCGACTCGCCTACTTTCATCGCCACAATAGCTACAGAAGCGGCCTACAGATATGGAGAGGACTGGCTCGATGAATGCCTCTCCTACATTGAAGGCTCGATTGAAGAGACCGACCGTATTGTCTCCGACACACTTCCGGGCATGACCCTCATTCGCCCCGAGGCTTCATTTCTCGCATGGCTCGACTGCCGCGGATTAGGCCTCGACCACGACTCTCTTCAGGATCTCTTTATCAACAAAGCTCATCTCGCGCTCAACGACGGCGCGATGTTCGGCACTCAGGGAGTCGGATTCATGCGACTCAATCTCGGATCGCCACGCTCCGTAATCCGCGAGGCCCTCGCATCGCTCGCCGCATCGCTCGCCGGCGTTCCCGCCCGCTGACATGTAGAATTTTCTCAATCAATGTTTCAGAACCAAGCCGTTCGCTGTATTTCCTCGTCATTTACGTCAATTTAGTAGCGTTTTTACAGTTTTTACACTTAATGATTTGGTAAATCGGTTTATTTACTCTAAATTTGCCCGCTGAAAGTTTCGGAGGGCCGTATTGACTGTATCATTCTCATTGGTAAACGTCAGGAATATACCCCTCACCGGCTCTCTTTAAGCGCCGGAATTCTTTCACCATAATTTCTGAATATATATCCCAAATCTCCACTTTTAATAATCGTTTCGATAACTGGAAAGCGCCGGGCCTGTGAAGGTCCGGCGCTTTCGCATCCAATTGCCTGTTCAACAAAGCCATGTCAAAGGGCCACTCGTGCAGGTACGTGAGTCATAGGCATAAGCCTGCAGCTGAAATCACACATTCGCAAGCGCCTGCTCCATGTCGGCAATAAGGTCGTCGACATGTTCGGTGCCGATTGACAGGCGCACGGTACCTGGGTAGATTGACTGTTCGGCCATCTGCTCTTCGGTAAGCTGTGAATGGGTGGTGGTAGCCGGATGTATGACAAGACTCTTTACGTCGGCCACATTGGCAAGAAGCGAGAAAATTTCAAGTGAATCGATAAAACGGTGGGCCTCGGCCACACCGCCATTAATCTCAAAAGTGAATATCGAGCCTGCCCCTTTGGGGAAAAGCTCTTTATAGAGTTCATGATCGGGATGAGACGGCAACGAGGGATGGTTGACCTTCTTTACCTTAGGATGGGAGTCGAGGAAGCGCACTATCTTCAGAGTGTTCTCCACATGTCGCTCCACGCGCAGCGACAGTGTCTCGAGGCCCTGGAGCAGCAAAAAGGCGTTGAACGGACTGATGGCGGCTCCTGTGTCGCGCAGTATCACCGCTCGCACGCGGGTAACGAACGCATCCTTTCCGGCGACATTGGTAAACACAGCACCGTGGTAGCTCGGGTCGGGCTGCGACAGCTGGGGGAATTTGCCCGATGCCGCCCAGTCAAACCGGCCAGAGTCAACAATCACACCGCCGAGCGATGTGCCGTGACCGCCGATGAATTTGGTGGCGCTGTGCACCACGATATCGGCCCCGTGTTCGATAGGGCGTATCAGGTAGGGTGTGCCAAACGTATTGTCGATTACCAAAGGGAGTCCGTGGCTGTGGGCGATATCGGCTATCGCCTTTATATTTATGCAGTTGCAGTTTGGATTGCCGAGAGTTTCTATATACAGCGCCTTTGTCTCCGGTCGTATCGCGGCCTCGAAGTTGGCCGGATTCGACGGGTCGACAAATGTAGTGGTTATGCCATAGACCGGAAGTGTGTTATCAAGCAGATTGTATGTGCCCCCGTAGATTGTGTTGGCCGACACGATATGGTCGCCGGCCAAGGTAAGCCCGAGTATGGTATAGGTGACAGCAGCCGCACCGCTGGCAAGCGCCAGCGCGGACGACCCGCCTTCCAGAGCTGCGATACGCTCTTCAAGCACAGCCTGCGTAGAGTTGGTCAGACGTCCATAGATATTGCCCGGATCTTTCAGCGCGAAGCGGTCGGCTGCATGCTGTGAGTCACGGAACACATAGCTTGTAGTCTGGTATATAGGCACCGCGCGCGCATCTGTGGCGGGGTCCGGCTCCTCCTGCCCGACATGGAGCTGAAGAGTCTCAAAGTGTAGTCTGTTCTTGTCAAGTGCCATATTGTGTCGTTATGTTTTTCTGCAAAATTAGCCCACATTAAAATAAAAATAGCTATAATTTGCATATTTTAGAACAAAATAATACATTTGCATCATACCTACAGAACAAATAGGCTACAACTACTACTGTCAGCACCCACATACAGAACAAATGTCATCCACCCTGACCGAGATGCTCGACAGCATCGACATAGACATACTGCGCGCGCTGCAGATCGACGCGCGCCTCTCTACGCGGCAGCTTGCTACAAAAGTCCACCGCTCCCCTACTCCTGTGTTCGAGCGCCTGAAGCGACTGGAAGCCCAGGGATATATCAGCAGATATGTCGCTGTGCTTGACGCCGACAAACTCGGACGTGGGTTTGTGGTATTCTGCCAGGTAAAACTGCGACATATCAACCGCGACATAGCGTCGGGATTCGTAAGCCTTGTAAAGTCGCTCCCGGAGGTCACAGAATGCTACAACGTAAGCGGAGCCTTCGACTATCTGCTCAAGATATACGCCCCGTCGATGGCCGACTACCGCGACTTTGTGCTCAACAAACTCGGCGCATTCGACTTCATCGGTGCCATAGAGTCAACATTTGTAATGTCGGAAATCAAACGCGAGTACGCCATCCCGCTATGATGCCTGCATTATGTTTATTTAACTTTACTGTGCCATGTTTTTGCACACATCATTCCTTATCTTTGCATTATCATCAGAAATCAATATAAAACATCATACTTATGGCACCAACCGACAAAACCAAGAAAACCGCCGCTAAAAAGAAAGGCGAACCGACAGCCGACCCAAAGCAGGCGAAGCTCAGCGCGCTGACAGCCGCCATGGAGCGTATCGAAAAAACATATGGCCGCGGAGCCATAATGAAACTCGGCGATGACAACATCACCGACGTCGATGTAATACCCTCCGGCTCCATAAGCCTCAACTTCGCTCTGGGTGTAGGCGGATTTCCACGCGGACGTATTACCGAAATCTACGGTCCGGAATCATCCGGCAAGACAACTCTTGCCCTCCACGCCATAGCCGAGGCGCAGAAAAAAGGAGGCATAGCAGCCCTGATTGACGCCGAGCATGCATTCGACCGCTTCTATGCGGCCAAACTCGGAGTAGATGTAGACAATCTCCTGATATCGCAGCCCGACACCGGCGAGCAGGCTCTTGAAATCGTAGAGCAGCTGATCCGCTCATCGGCAATCGACATAATCGTAGTCGACTCGGTAGCCGCGCTTACACCGAAAGCCGAAATCGAAGGCGATATGGGCGACCGCAACGTAGGCCTACAGGCACGACTCATGTCGCAGGCCATGCGCAAACTCACGGGAGCCATCGCACGCACCAACACATGCTGCATATTCATCAACCAGCTGCGTGCCGCAATCGGCGGCATGGGATTCGGCCCCGCCGAAACCACCACCGGCGGCAACGCCCTCAAGTTCTACGCGTCCGTGCGTATAGATATACGCCCGTCCTCTACACTCAAGGACAAAAAGGAACAGCCCATCGGACGACATGCCAAGATTAAAATTGCAAAAAACAAGGTAGCTCCTCCATTCAAGCGCGCCGAATTCGACATCATGTTCGGAGAAGGCATCTCGCGCACCGGAGAAATCGTTGACCTTGGCGTCGAATACGATATCATAAAGAAGAGCGGCTCATGGTTCAGCTACAACGGCGATAAACTCGCCCAGGGACGCGATGCTGTAAAACAAGTGCTCGCCGACAATCCCGAATTGTTTGAAGAGCTCGAGCAAAAGATTACCGAGGCCATCAAAGGGAATCCCGAAGCAGGAGCACCCAAAAAGTCTAAGCTCTCGCTTAAAAAGAAAGATGACGATGACGACGACATTGATGAAAACAACGATGAAGAATCCACCGAAGAGGGACGTCAGGCCGACCTTGACCTTGATGATTTCCCCGAGGAGGACTTCTCTATCGACGATGACGCCCGCGACTGATATCACCCCGCCGCCCCACACCCGATAGAGTCGGGAAAGCATAGGACACAATACAGAATCAGCGGCTTCGTCGCGGCATACATATGCCGCGACGAAGCCGCTGATTCTGTATCCGTCCTCCCGGTGGTATGGACTACTGGCGCCAATATACCGTCGTATACCCGGTGCCGGTATTATACAGTTGCAGACATCCGTTAGGTGCAAACGACCAGCTGAAATTCCATACCGTACCATCGTAGAAATACACATTAAGCCATCCGCTGCCCGCGCTCCAGGTAAAATCGTATTCGCCATACGCATCCTCGTACACTCCGTCACCATCACCGTCAAAATCAAAATAGGTGTCAGTCTCCGGACTATACCACTCACCTCTCAACGGCGAGCTGTAAGAGTCGTAGTAATTGTCGTCATCCTCGTCGCACGAGGTGGCACACAGAGCCACAATCACAAACATAAGGCTCATAAGCAGATGCTTATACGGATAGAGTCGCTGTATCATAAATCATAAATATTTGTTTGTCGAGAAAGTAAGGCAATCGCCCGAAGCACACGGAATGCGAATTGCCGGAAGAGTCTGTATAGATTTAACAAAATTCCACTAACTTTGTTGTTATATTAACAAAACTCGCGACAATGCACCTTACCAGAATACTCCGTCCGATATTCATGCGCCGGGCCGACGCATGGCGCCGCAACTCTGTGGAGCCTGAGAGGGTGCAGACCGCCGAGTTGATGAAACTTGTCAGAAAAGCCCGGTCGACATATATCGGCGAGACCTATGGATTTGAATCCATCACAAGCTACAACGACTTTGCCGCCAGAGTGCCGGTAAGCGACTATACATCGCTGCGCCCTCTCGTAGAGCGCATGATTGTCGGAGAGCGCGACATCCTGTGGCCTGGCGCAGTACGCAACTTCGCTCAATCATCGGGCACATCCGACGGGAAAAGCAAGTATATACCCATCACTCCCTACGGCTTCAAGCGCAACCACTATCAAGGTGGATTCGACGTAGTGGCCCATTATCTCGCATCCAACCCCGACAGCCGGATATTCTCAGGAAAAGCATTTATACTCGGAGGCAGCTTTGCCAACGAGCTGTCCCTGAAGCCGGGAATAAAGGTCGGCGACCTGTCGGCCAACCTCATCAACAATATAAACCCGCTGGCCAACATGGTGCGCATACCCTCAAAGGATATAGCTCTGATGGCCGACTGGACACAAAAACTACCACGGCTGGTAGAGGCTGCATCGAAATGCGATGTCACCAACATATCCGGAGTGCCGTCATGGTTCCTGACGGTGATAAAAGAGGTGATGAAACAGAGCGGCGCCGAGTCTATCCATCAGGTATGGCCCAACCTCGAGGTATTCTTCCACGGAGGCATATCCTTCAATCCTTACCGGCGGCAGTATGAGCATATCACCGACACAACGAAGATGCATTATCTTGAGACATATAATGCCTCAGAAGGCTTCTTCGCCGTACAGACCGACCCGTTGCGCCACATGATGTCGATGCTGCTCGACATAGGCGTGTTCTTCGAATTCATACCGCTTGACCAGACCGGAGAGAAATTTCCCGATGCCGCCACGGCATGGACTGTCGAGGAGGGAAAGACATATGCGCTCGCAATCACATCGTGCAACGGACTGTGGCGATACGCCATAGGCGATACAGTGCGAATCGAGAGCCGCTATCCGCTCAACATCACCATAGCAGGCCGTACTCGGAGTTTCATCAACGCATTCGGCGAGGAGCTGATGGTGTACAATGCCGAAGCAGCAATATCATCCACATGCGCGAAACTCGGATGTGCCGTGTCCAACTATACCGCAGCCCCGGTATATGCAGGCGACCGTTCGCGCGGACGCCACCAGTGGCTCATCGAGTTTGCCACCCCGCCGCGTTCCACCGCGGAATTCGCCGAGGCTCTCGACAAAGCACTTCAGGCCGAAAACTCCGACTATCAGGCAAAACGTGCGGGAAACCTCTTCCTCGACCCTCCGGAAATTATTACGGGACGTCACGGAGTGTTCGACCGATGGCTCGCAATTACAGGCAAACTCGGAGGCCAGAGAAAGATACCCCGCCTGTCCAACGACAGAAAGACCATAGATACTCTCCTCTCGCTCAACAACCAGTAACCCCTACCCCAACCGACAGATTATGATACGAAACCTTCTCTTTGACCTTGGCGGAGTGATAATGGATATCGAACGCGAACGCTGCGTGAACGCTTTCCGGCAGCTTGGCATGGACAATATCGGCGATTTCCTCGGCGACTATGGACAGAAAGGCGCGTTCGGTCAGCTCGAAGAGGGACTTATCTCACCCGCAGAATGGCGCGAAGAAGTGCGCCGCAACATCCCACATGAAGTAACCGACGCACAGATTGACGAGGCTTTCAACAGCTTCCTCATCGGCATCCCCATCCACCGTCTGGAGGCACTGAGAGAACTCCACAAGCATTACCGTCTGTATCTGCTCAGCAACACCAACTCCGTGATGTGGAACTCTAAAATCGCCGAGTCTTTTACAGTCGAAGGCCTTACCGTAAATGATTACTTCGACGGAATCACCACCTCATTCGAGGCTAAAGCGATGAAGCCGGCACCCGAGATATTCCGCAAGGTAGCCGACGACTACGCAATACTGCCTGAGGAGACAATATTCTTTGACGACTCACCGGCCAACTGCAAGAGTGCCGGCGAGCTCGGATTCCAATATATACATGTAGCTCCGGGCACAGAATTCAAGGCCCTCCTGGCCGAAAAAATCAGCCGCGACTCCAACTGACCTATTATTTCTCCACCTTATCAAATACCCCTCATACAGATGAAAATAGTAAACTTCGCCGAATACCCCTCGGTAATCAGCCAATACATGATGGAGCTGCGCAATGTCAACATCCAGGGCGACATGCTCCGCTTCCGCCGTAATCTCGAACGCATAGGCGAAATAATGGCCTTCGAGATAAGCCGCACACTCCGCTACCGCAAGGAGACGGTCGACACACCGCTTGCGCCATGCAAATGCGACGTAATCGACACCCAGGTAGTGCTCGCCACAATATTCCGTGCAGGCATTCCATTCCACCAGGGATTCCTCAACATCCTCGACACTGCTGAAAACGCATTTGTGTCGGCCTACCGGAAATACCGCGAGAAAGAAAACTTCGATGTATTTATCGAATACCTCGCATCGCCGCGCCTCGACGGGAAGACTCTGATTCTGGTCGACCCCATGCTGGCCACCGGAAAATCGATGGAACTGAGCTATCATGCGCTGCTCACCAAAGGCACTCCGGCCCACGTGCATATCGCGTCGGTAATCGCCTCACAGGATGCGGTAGACTATGTCAAGGAGCATTTTCCGGCCGAACATACCACTCTGTGGGTAGGAGCCATCGACCCTGAAATCAATCCACACAGCTATATCGTGCCGGGCCTCGGCGACGCCGGCGATCTCGCCTATGGTACAAAAGACTGAACAAACAAATGTGTCCCGAAAACAGATAAAATCACAACTATGCAAACAAAGACATCTGTTCACACACAATTATCAAGAATTTCTGATAATCGGCAAACGATTAGGACATGCATATTCATTCTATCTCAAATACCCATACTTACCAAGTCGGAGTATGCTACAGAGATTGTAGGCATCTGCTTTATACTGTCTATAATACTATGCTTCAGCCAAATCTATTGCTACCGACACGGCGATGACAAAAAACGGTCGTATATCGATGCTATAAAAAAGAGCCTTTATGGCATCTATTTTGCAGGCATGATGCTGATTATATGGATTCTCGTAATGATATCCATACCGTAAGAATGACGTATCACAACAACAGAAGTGCACCCCGATGGTAATATAACCTTCGGGTGCACTTCTGTTGTTGTGGCACAGGCCTACGCCGGCGATTTCGCCTATGGTACAAAGGATTGAACAAACAGCGACATACGGAGGTTAAGAATAAACATACTATTATAATCTTTCCTGCCGTATGTTTGACCCTGAATTCCACAATCTCCTTTTGCGCAAACGCGACGAGACAGTCGAGAACAATCCACAGGCTATCAGCCTGATTGTAGACCGGCTTGAACTAAAACCCGACAACATAGTGCTCGATGCCACAGCCGGCACCGGACAGTTGCTCCCATACCTATTCAAAAGGCTCACAGGCTCAGGATGGGTCGATGCCTACGACCTGTCATGTGGGCAGCTCGAACAGGCTGCCGCGGCCTACGGCAGCAGCGCCAAGGCCCGATTCATACTCGGTGATGTGGAACACGATGCCATATTCGGCGCCTACGACGCGATTGTGGTGTTCTGCATGCTTCCGTCGTTTGACGACCCTGTAGCCACCGTAAAACGCATGTATGATGACCATCTGATGCCGGGCGGACATCTTGTGATAGGATTTCCCTGCTCCAAAGAGGAGATAAACTCGCTTCACGTCGATATGGGTAAAAAGAGAGAGCCCCATTTCCTTGACTCCGCCGAGGAACTGGCATCGCGCCTAACAAAGGCCGGTATGACCGTGTCATACACCCGCGACGACGACTCGGCCTACATAATCACCCTCACCAAATAATCCCGACAAGCTACCCCAACATAAGCGCATAAACAGATCGAGGCCCCGCTTCATGGCGGGGCCTCGATACTATTGCTATATAAAGTGTGTGTTTATCGTCTGCGGGGTTACAGCACGACTTTCTGTCCGGAGATTACGTATACGCCCTGGAGCAGACCACTTACCTCGTTGCGACCTGCGGAGAGGCGAATCTCTCTGAGGCGCATACCGTTGACACTATACAGGTCGATGCTGAGACCCTCGGTGTCGGAGTAGATGACGAGGACGCCATTTTCAGCGGCTATACGCAGACCACTCTCGGCATACACGCCGTCGATGCCGGTAGGAACGCCCGGAGCTTCCTCGATATTGATGTCAAAGCGGTCGCCCGAAGGAGCCACTGCATATACCGAGAAGGGAGCGGCAGTCACGGTCTCTGCATAATCGTCCGAGGTGGCGAAAGCAGAGCCGTCGTCGGTAAGCATATAGGTAGTAGCCGAGGGGAGCTCGCTCTTGGCAAATGTAGCCGAGAGGGTGTAGAGTGCTCCGTTTACGCTGATATTATCGGGAGTATTGGCCACTTCGCAGGCACCGGACTCGAAGCGTACCACACCTGGCTCGGTTTCGGCACACAGACCGGCCACGTAGGGTACATTGGCCTGAATACCCGCCATGAGGCTGAGTCCTTCGGCTGTCTCATCAGAGAGCGAGGCAACCATATAAGAACCGTTGGCACCTACCTCGTCGTCGCTGCCGGTATAGGCGGAAATCTCATCGCCGGCCACGTTGGTAACCTTGGCGGGAACGAACGGAATCACGAACGAGCTCCAGTTGCTTGCTCCATAGGATACATCGAGAGGCATTTCCATGCTGATGGTATTACCCTCGGTCACATTGAATGTGTTGAGAGCGCGGAAGTCGTACATCGGATCGATAGAGATGCTTCCGAGAGCCTCGTATACGCGGCCACCTTCGACGGTGTCATCCTTGCGGACACGTACATAGTTGGCAGGGGCGTCGGGCACGGCCACATTCTCATCGAGGTATACGATACAGTTGGGGTTGATGCCGGCAAACGCATCGGCAGAATATCCCTCGGCACGCGCACTGCGCGATACGCTACGCACACGGGCCACGGTAGTCTCGGAACCGGGAGCTGTGAAAATCACGCTTGTAAGACCGGTACAGCCGTTGAAGGCATTCGCGCCTATCGACTTGACATCGGTAAAGTTGATTGTCTGGAGCGAGCTACATCCGCTGAATGCATTGGCACCTATAGATGAAACGCATGAGGGTACCTCGACACCGGTAAGGTTGGTACAGCCGCTGAATGTACCGTCCTCGATATGGTCGGCAGCAGGGAGCGATACAGTAACGAGAGTCTCTTTGCCGGCCATAGCCTCGGCGGGGAGAGCGGTGGTGAGCTCAGAGAGGTCAAGTTCCTGGATAGAGGGCAGCTGGTCGATAACATCCTTCACCTTGTCGGCCTCGATATCACCGGCAAGAGCTATAGAGGTTACATCGACTGCATCGGCAGGAGTGATTGCATCGATATCGGCAGAGGTAAGTGTAGCGCCGTTGACAGGCACTGCCGAGATGCTTACAGCCACATTGCTGTCAGTGACATCTACGGTATAGTAGCCTTCCTCGTCGGGAGAAACCACATTCTCGCCATTCTTGACTGAAATAGCAATCTTGGGATTATTCTCGGTAAGAGAAACCTTGAAGCGTACGGAGCTGTTCTCTTTTACGTTTTCGAGTACAGGAGCGAGAGCGTTGTAGTAGTTGAATGTCTCAAACTCCGTAGCCTCATCGCCGGCACTCTCTTCATTGTTACGGATATTGTCGACAGCAACCAGGAGGTTGGCAGAAGCACAGTTGAATGTTACATCGTAGAGGTAGGCAACCTCGACAGCGTGGTTGCCGCTCTTGTCGGCATGCTTGTTGGGGTTGTAATAGGTAATGCTTATCGATCCGTCGGCACCGATCTTGTCGGCGTCGAGCAGCTTGCCGTTGTCGTAAACCTTGTACTTCCGTGATGCATCGTAAGCATCAACACCTTCAGGACGATTTGCACTCTCATTGCTTCCGGTCGCTACATAGAGCTTGCAATCCATCTGCTCGAGCGCAACATTGTCTTTAAGGAAAGATGCGATTTTGGACACATCGACACCGGCTTCTGCGATAAAGCACCGCGAGGGATCGAAGTCGAGAGCATATACGGGATATTCACCTACAAGGTTGAATCCCCCAGCCTCCCAGGCATTAGACCAGTTATCTTCAAACCAACCGTTATCAACACGAGGGGTCTTATATGCGGTAAGATGTTCGGCAGGAACCACTACGGTCACCTTGGTATTGTCGGGAAGACCTGTTTTCAGCGCATGATTCTGAGAATAATACCAGTGACCTACTTTACCTCCGGCTCCGGGAACGCAAGGCAGATATATAGTCTCAAGCGATGTACAGCCTTTGAATACATCATCATTAAGACCACCGCGGGTCAGATTTTTCACCGCTCCTACATATGGAGTGGGACCTGTAGTCCAGTTGCGAAGATTGGAGGGCAATCTGATTTCTCTGAGTCGGCTGCACCCGTTGAAACAAAGGTCGTCAAACTGAGTCAGAGAAGAGGGGAGTACAATCTCTTCGATATAGCATCCTCCGAGAGCGTCATTTTTAAAAGCATTCCTCGGGAAAACATTGTCAAGACCATTCTTTGCATCCTTGTCGCGGTCACGCACGAATGTAGCCTCAGAGAGGTCAAGATAGCGGATGTTTGCAGCAATCCAATAATTCTCACGGAAGAAATTGAAGTCATAATAATCAAGTTTTCCTACAATCTTGAGTTTCTTGATATTCTTATATTTCTCGGCCATCTGATGGTTGAGAACCCCCCAGTTATCGATACCTTCATCACCAGATAAATACAGATGTTCGCCATCCTTAAGTACAATTGTAGCCTCAGTATATGTAACAGGAGGATATATATTTATATCGAAATCAATATCTTGCTTGGCAATGAACGAATATGTAAATGCCTTGCCAGCCTTTATGATGGTATCACCGTTGACAACAGCATCAATCATATGCGATGCCTGCTTGGGTGTAATCTTGAAGGTGAGGTCGCGGCCATGGACAGCGGTCGACACGACCCCCGACATATTGGCCTTCGACTCGAGTCCCTCAGAAAATGTAAAGTTGTAGACGGGAGTCTGGTTGTTGAGAGCGGGTAGAGAAGCTATTACATTATCGTTCTTGCCGTTGACAAGAGCCCAAGTCCTCTTGTTGAAGGATGTGGCCAGACGGATGAGATTGCCTTCGCGCACAGTAGCGTCGTTGACACAGCAGTTTACATTCATCTTCAGACCCTTGCCTGGGCCTGCCGACCAGTTGCCAATGGGTGAAATGAACTCTTTGATGCGACCATCGTCGGTAGTGAGTACCACAGCCCAGAATGCATTGTCGGTAACTGAGAACGAGTTGATACGGATAGAGAAGGGCACGCCGGGGAGCACATTGACGGCATCGGTAAACATACCGACAGTACCGCCGTCGTCGGTGATGGTCCAGGGCGATTCGTAGGTGCTGACAGGTGTGGGTTCTACGAGATCGAAGTGTATGATGGTGTTGCCGTTGAGCACGGTAGAATAGTTGCCCTGTGCGTCGGGCTTGAGCAGAGTAGAGTTGGCATAGACATCCATGCGGTTGTCGTTGTCGGCGATATGCTCGGCCGAGAATACAATCTTCTTGCCTTTCTCGTATGAGCCGGGTTCGATGTCGCACACATATTTTACGTCATCGTCTTCCATCACGGCAAACGAACAGTCGGCAGGAGCCACAATCGGATCAACGATGATGTTGGCAATGTCCTTCCAGTATTCCTTGGCCTTGTAGTTGTTGACGGCAGCCTCGCTGGGACAGTGGAGAGTCATGCGGCTGGTAGGAGTGGCATGGAGCACACACCAGTTGATATAGACGGGATTCGAATTGCTCACCCATATATCGAGAAGACCCGACGAAGCATTGAATACATTGTAGTCAATGGTCCTGACGCCGGCAGGGATTACCATCTTGGAGATGCCGCAGGAGCGGAATGCGCCGTTGCACAGACGGTTTACACTGTTGGGGAGCACAACCTCCTTGAGTTTCCACAGATTGCGGAAAGCATCGCGGGGCACTGCATTGGCGGGGTCTGAGCCGTTGGCAAGGATGCGTACCGACGAAATGTCGAGTCGGGTAAGGCTCTTCATGTTGCCCTTGATGAAGGCAAAGTCGCGGGAGTCCATCGTGCCGAACAGAGTGAGTTCTTTCAGCGCAGTGGCGTCGCCGCCCGGGAGCAGCGATTCAAGCGAACCGGCCTCAACCCAGAGGCTACGCTTCTCTTTTACATCGGCTGCATTCTGGACGTAGACTGTAATCTCCTGGTCGGAAACCACATTGCCGATGGTGTATGTGTGGTTGGCACCGGGCGAAACCACATATCCGTTGGCTTTTACAGTCACCATATCGCGCTCGGGGAATTCGGGCACTACGGTAAAATGATAGTTCCATCCGCGGATTACCGAATTTTCGCCGGTGAATGTAGCACCTGTAATCGACGATGGACGTGTGATGGCGAAATACTGTGGAGCGGCGCCTTTGGCGGGAATCTCGTTGGTGGTGACAAGCTCGCCGGCTACAGGGAGCCAAGTAGTGCCGTTGTCGGCGCTTGTGGCCATACGTATCATGTCGCCGTCGGCAACAGCCACTCCTGCGGGAAGCTGGCATTTGAAGTCGGCATATCCGTAGGGATAAATAGCCATGCCCGACAGAGAGAATCCATCAATGGCGCTGAGCAGCGACTTGAATGTGCCCTGGGCGTCAAAGAGGGCGACTGCAATCTTTCCGCTGAAGTCGTTGTAGCTGACATTCTTCAGGTTGCCGACTCTTACGGTAAAGGAAGTGCCTACGGCGAGATCACCTTTGAGGTCGGAACCCATACCCACCTGGCGTCCGTCGGCAGTGATATGAATTGGCGACCATGAGCTGTTGTTGCCGTTGCCGGGCTTGATATTATATATAATGGTAGTCAGGTTGTTGAAGCTGTGTTGCTGGCTGACGGTAGGATTGAGGGCGGTGCTTGCATACCATCCTCCGTTGTTGTTGCCGTCGGCTCCGCCCCATCCCCAGTTGACATGAATCATGCTGGTCAGGGGATCATATCCGTCGACCACGAATGCATGGCCGGCAGTCACATCCTGTCCGCAATAGAGCACGGGGCGACCGGCCTTTATGTCGTTTTCGACGAGACGGTCGAACTCGGCTTGAGTCGCGGCCTCAGAGCGTTTCTTGAATGACACTCCGGGGTCGTAGCCGAAATAGTTGATAAGGGCGGCAGGCACCTTTACCTCATATGCACTTGAACCGGAGTAACCGAACTGAGTGCCGATACTTGCCGCAGCATGGTATACGAGCGTAGCCACGGCGTTGGCCTCGGTTTCTGAGTAACCATAGCGGTAATTGTCCATGCGCATGTTGTCCCAGTCGTAGGCCACATCGAAGTTGACACCGTTGTAGCTGCCGGTACCGCGCTGGGGATAGTTGTGATATTTCATGATTGTGGCCATAGCTGTGCCTACACAGCCTACCAGCGGTCGGCCCGGAATCATATTGTTGAATGGGGCCTCCTGACGCCATTCCGGTGTGTTCAGAAGGATTTTCTCATTGCTTCGGGCGGCACGGCGCATAACGCTGCGGCGCACCTCCTGGGTGGTTGGTTTCTGGAGCTTGGATGCCGCCTTGATTTCATTCTCAAGGCCGCCCATCATCCATTTCATAGCGGGGGGCACGGAGGCGACATTGTAGTTGTTTTCAAGAGAATAGCCAAGCACGGGAGTAGTACAGTCGTCGGCCGAGACGATAACGAATCCCTGACCCTGGCGTGCGTTGAATACGTAGTAGAGCGGTTTTGCTGCGTCGCCGCATGTATACACAAGCTCTAATGCACTTTCAGAGGCTAAATTTTCCTGACCGCTTGCGGCAAAGAAATCGGCAGCGAGCTGCCTGGCATTGTCCGCAGACACGGTACCTGCATAGGCCATAGAGGCCGCGGTTCCGGCAAGTAAAGTGAAAATCAGCCTTTTAGAGAACTGTTGAAACATAACTTTTTTGTTAATTTTCGCTATTGGTTTACTTATTATGTATAAAATATGTGAGATTAATCTTTAGACACTTCGGTGTGCATTATCAACATTCTGACAATCAATCAACTACACATCCTTGGTTTATTCTGCCCACAAAGTTACATAATAAATCCTAAATAAAAAAAATCCGGCAATATATTTCAATCCTGTGTCATATCTGTTGCATTCCGGTGTATCACCACTGTAACAATGACTATCTTTAAATCACATCATTCCATAACGGACACCCCTCTGTACCTACCATGCAACTACCACCTCTGCGTATCATATAGATAATAAAAGCGCCCGCAGGCCTGATGGCCGCGGGCGCTGATGCTTTATGATTAGATGGGGCTGATTAGCCGTTTACCTTCTTCATGTGGGCGATGAGGTCGAGCACCTTGTTGGAGTAGCCGATCTCGTTGTCGTACCAGGAGATAACCTTAACGAAGGTCGGAGTGAGCTGGATACCGGCAGCCTTGTCGAAGATAGAAGTGCGGGGGTCGCCGAGGAAGTCGCTTGAAACGACTGCGTCCTCAGTGTAGCCGAGGATACCCTTGAGCTCGCCTTCGCTGGCTTCCTTCATGGCAGCGCAGATTTCGTCGTAAGTAGCGGGCTTTTCGAGGTTAACGGTGAGGTCAACAACAGATACGTCGAGGGTGGGGACACGCATAGACATACCGGTGAGCTTGCCGTTGAGTTCGGGGATTACTTTACCTACAGCCTTGGCAGCACCTGTAGAAGAGGGGATGATGTTGCCGGAAGCGGCACGGCCACCACGCCAGTCCTTCATAGAGGGACCGTCAACGGTCTTCTGAGTAGCGGTAGTAGAGTGAACGGTAGTCATGAGGCCTTCCTTAACGCCGAACTTGTCGTGGAGCACCTTGGTGATAGGAGCGAGACAGTTGGTTGTGCAAGAAGCGTTGGAAACGAACTGAGTGCCCTTAACATACTTGTCGAGGTTTACACCGCATACGAACATGGGGGTATCGTCCTTTGAAGGAGCCGACATAACTACATACTTGGCACCGGCTTCGATGTGGGCCTGAGCCTTTTCCTTTGTGAGGAAGAGACCTGTTGACTCAACAACGTATTCAGCCTCAACAGCTCCCCAGGCGATTTCAGCGGGGTTCTTGCAGGCGGTAACACGGATAGCCTTGCCGTTTACGATAAGAAGGCTCTTTTCGAGGTCGTAGTCAACAGTACCGTCGAACTTGCCGTGCATGGTGTCATACTTGAGCATGTAAGCCATGTAGTCAACGGGGAGGAGGTCGTTGATAGCAACTACCTCGATGTCGTCACGCTTTGTAGACGCACGGAACACGAAACGTCCGATACGGCCGAAGCCGTTAATACCGATTTTAGTCATAGTAATTCAATAAATTATTGGGTTATGATATTTTTTTCTGCCTTTCGGAAAGGTACGGGATAGCCGTATGTCTTTCACTCCGCAAAAGTAATAAATATTTTTCAATCGCCACATCTATATTTTTAAAATAAAAGAAAAATTTCCTTAATGCCTCCAATCGGGGAAATCGTGACAAGATTTTTGAACCGCGGGGTGCATTATTCCGTTAATTTTCGTAGTTTTGCACTAACTTTATATTTTAGAAGTCCTATGGGAAAATTTCTTACCGAATTCAAGGAGTTTGCCATGAAAGGCAATGTCATCGACATGGCAGTCGGCGTAATCATCGGCGGCGCTTTCGGCAAAATCGTAACATCGCTGGTCAACGATATAATCATGCCTCTTGTCGGGATAGCCACCGGCGGAGTAAACTTCAAGGACCACAAGATACTGCTCAAGGCGGCGGAGACCGCAGCCGACGGCACTGTAATCAATCCGGAGGTTGTGCTCACCTGGGGAGTGTTCGTACAGTCGATTGTGGATTTTCTCATCATCGCCTTCTGTATATTCGTGGCTATCCGCTGGATGAACAAGCTCAAGAAAGCCACCGTCAAGGCCGAGGAAGAAGCTCCGGCAGCAACTCCGGCCGAGCCGACCAAAGAGGAACAGCTTCTGACCGAGATACGCGACCTGCTCAAGGCCCAGGCCCGGTCGGACAAGAAATAACCAGAATTCATTAACACATAATCATGTCAAAAGTCATAATCATCGGCTGCGGAGGCGTAGGTACTGTCGTAGCCTACAAATGCGCACAGAACCCCGACGTATTCACCGAAATCGTGCTGGCCTCGCGCACCAAGAACAAATGTGACGCTCTGGCCGCAAAGATAGGCGCACCCAACATCACCACCGACCGTGTGGACGCCGATAACGTAGACGATATCGTGGCTCTTTTCGAGCGCCACAAGCCCCGTCTGGTAATCAACGTAGCTCTTCCCTATCAGGATCTCGCCATCATGGAGGCTTGTCTGAAGTGTGGCGTCAATTATCTTGACACCGCCAACTACGAGCCCAAGGATGTGGCCCACTTCGAGTATTCATGGCAGTGGGCCTACCGCGAGCGCTTTGAGAAGGCCGGTCTGACCGCCATACTCGGCTGCGGATTCGACCCGGGTGTATCAGGAGTGTTCACAGCATATGCAGCCAAACACCACTTCTCGGAGATGGAGTATCTCGACATAGTCGACTGCAATGCCGGTGACCACGGCAAGGCATTCGCCACCAACTTCAATCCGGAAATCAATATCCGCGAAATCACTCAGAACGGCCGCTACTACGAGGCCGGGGAGTGGAAGGTGACCAAGCCGCTGGAAATCCACGCACCCCTCACCTACCCCAACATCGGCGCACGCGACTCCTACCTGCTCTACCACGAAGAGCTGGAGAGCCTGGTGATTAACTTCCCCACCATCAAGCGCGCCCGCTTCTGGATGACCTTCGGCCAGGAATACCTGACCCACCTGCGCGTAATCCAAAACATCGGCATGGCCCGCATCGACGAGGTGGAATACAACGGCACAAAGATAATACCCCTGCAGTTTCTGAAGGCAGTGCTCCCCAATCCGCAGGATCTCGGCGAGAACTATCACGGCGAGACCTCAATCGGCTGCCGCATATCGGGCAAGGACAAGGAGGGCAAGCCCCTTACCTACTATATCTACAACAACTGTAGCCATGAAGCAGCCTTCCGCGAGACCGGCATGCAGGCCGTAAGCTACACCACCGGCGTACCCGCCATGGCAGGCGCCATGATGTTCCTCACCGGCAAGTGGGAGAAGCCTGGCGTACACAACGTAGAGGAGTTTGACCCCGATCCTTTCCTGGCCGTAATCGCCGCGCAGGGTCTCCCCTGGCACGAAGTGCTCAACGGCGACCTCGAAGTGGATAAAATCGGCTGATACCGGAGCCGCCACCCGATAACACATTGAGCCTGCCGCCCGGCAACAAATATACCGGGCGCAGGCTTTTTGTACATAATTGGCCATCAGTAGTATATTAACCGCTCACATCTCTTGTATCGGTCATCTTTCGAATATCATCAGTGGCTTGCAGAAATAACAATCATTCTATTCGACAACCGGAATCACATATCTGCCCACTAAATATACTTTATGCATCGAATAAGCGTTATTATTTATATCTAAAATGGTGATTGAATAATAATCCTCATATCACATCAAATGAAAAAAATTTTACTTGTATTCGGCACTCGACCGGAAGCAATCAAAATGGCTCCCCTTGTTAACGAGCTTAAAAAATATAGTTCTGAATTAATTACAGAAGTCTGCGTTACCGGTCAGCACCGAGAGATGCTCGATCAAGTGCTTGAAATATTTGACATAACCCCTGATTATGATTTAAATATTATGAAAAGCGGTCAGGATTTATATGATATCACATCAAGGGTATTACTGGGAATGAAGGATGTGCTTGCTGAAAGTAAACCTGATATAGTACTTGTACATGGAGACACCACAACATCAACGGCTGCCGCATTAGCCGCATTTTATCAACAGATACCTGTAGGGCATATTGAAGCAGGCCTAAGAACAGGCGACCTAATGAATCCATGGCCCGAAGAACTTAACCGACAAATTACCGGAAGAATTGCAAGCCTCCATTTTGCACCAACACCACTCAGCAAAGAGAATTTACTTAAAGAAAACATCGCTGCTGACATAATTTATATAACAGGCAATACTGTGATTGATGCCATACATTATGTATGTGATAAAATCGCACATAACTCCACTATCGCCAAACATATAGAAGAACTACTGATTGCCAAAGGATATAATCCATTGCGCAATAATAAAAAAGTGCTTATCACAGGACATCGCCGTGAAAATTTTGGAAACGGGTTCATCGGGATATGCAATGGAATCAAGAAACTCGCACAGAAGTATCCTAATGCAGATTTTATCTATCCAATGCATCTGAATCCAAATGTAAGGCGTCCTATTAATGAAATATTTTTCACACCGAACCAGACTCAAATGACAAATGTATTTTTCATAGAACCATTAGACTATCTCTGTTTTGTTAGTCTTATGAATACATGCGACATCGTACTGACTGATAGTGGAGGCATACAGGAAGAAGCTCCAGGTCTTGGCAAACCGGTACTTGTAATGCGCACCACTACCGAGCGGCCGGAAGCAGTCGAGGCTGGAACAGTGAAACTGGTCGGCACAGATACAGATACTATATTTAATGAAGTATCGCAACTGCTTGACGACTCCGACTATTACGAAACAATGAGCAAAGCCGTCAATCCTTATGGCGATGGAAAAGCCTGCTCTCGTATTGCAAATATATTACGGTGCAATATTTATTATTAAATAAGCTCTTAATCCATCCCGATTATCAAATCATAACCTGAATACAACCCATACTCCAACATGCCAAGTTATTATTTTTATCTGCCGGAGGGGCTTAGTGCGGCTACAGAATACTATGTAGATACTATTAGAAAGGCATTGTTACGCAGGGGTGACAATGTAATATATACAGCAAAAATAAAAGATATCCCTCTCTACAGCAATATCGTGGCAATCCGAGCAATCGACCACATGACTGCATTGATAAGACAACCTCGCACGACTATCGTATGGTATCAAGGAGTTGCCCCATATGAAGTAGAGCTTATATTTAAGGGAACGCTTCAATCAAAAGCTAAAAAATGGATACACACACTCTCCGAAAAAATCAGTCTCAATAAAGTAACCCTGCCGATATTTGTATCCGAAGCAATGATGCGCCATTATACAACAGCATACAATTGTACTTTCGGACACAACTACTTCATAATGCCATGCTTCAACATGGACATAATGAGCGAATGCTTCACTGTTTCGCGATATGAAAAGCCCCGTTTTCTATATGCAGGCAGCCTCGGCGCATGGGAAGACATCAACGGATTGATGGATATTTTTTGCCGGATTAACAGCATTATACCATCTTCCGAGCTGGCAATATTCACAAATTATCCCAAAGAGGCCGGAAAATTACTTGAATACTATCATATAAATGGAGAGGTAGATAGTCTGACCCCAAAGGAGTTACAGAAACGAATGACAGAGTTCAAATATGGATTGATGGTAAGAAACCCCAGCATAATAAACGACGTAGCGACTCCAACAAAAATAAATTCGTATATGTCAAGTGGGTTAATACCAATATACTCTGATGTTGTATCAGATTACAGGACTAAAATAGCAAAAGAAAACCCATATGTCATCTCATTTAAATCAAAAGAAGAATGTATACGAGAGATTATGCGTTTTGAATCCACTCAGATTATTCCGGAAGACATAAAAAAGGCACATACAAATACTTTCAATAGCTATTGGAACAGAGAAAAATATATCAATGAACTGACAAAAATACTGCCTTAGAGCTTGTTTAATAACCGATATTACCAATCTGGAATATTTAATTTATTTACACCTTATACAATATCGATGCCCTCACTCAAAACAAATTTCATATACAATTTTATTCTCACCGGAAGCAATTACCTAATGGCACTTGCCGTATTTCCATATATCTCACGAATATTGGGCCCGGAGAATGTAGGGATTGTAAATTTTGTAGACAGCACAATTGATTATTTCATAATGCTGTCGACCATGGGCATGATGTTTGTTGGGGTACGAGAAATTGCCTCTGCAAAAAATAATCCTGAAAGACTTTCCAGTACTTTTTCCGGACTGTTTATTGTAAACCTGATATTTACTATACTTTCATTACTGGCTTTAGGTGCGGCATATATTTTCCTACCGGCACTCTCAAAATATCCGGAAATGGTATTCATCGGTGTTATAAAACTAATTTTTAGGTTCCTGCTTATCGAATGGTTTTTCCTTGGACTTGAAGATTTCAAGTATATAAGTATTCGCTCCCTGATAATAAAATTCATCTACGTAATCGGAGTATTCCTATGGGTACGGCAGCCCTCCGATTATGAGAAATATTACATATTATTGGTAGGAATTCCTGTAGCCGGAGCTATAGCAAACTGGGAATATGGCCGTAAGAAAATAAAATTTATCTTTAATAACTCGTCATGGAAATCATATATCCGACCGTTTTTGTATATAACTTCATACACATTATGTGTAAACATGTACAACTCTTTCAACGTAATGTTTTTGGGAATAGCCACAAATGAGACCGAAGTAGGATACTACACTACTGCATTAAAGATGTTTGCCGTGATTATTGCATCCTACTATGCATTTACCGGTGTAGCGCTTCCCCGCATGTCGGCTCTGCTTTCAGAGAAAAACATCGACGAATTTATCAAACTCATCCATCGAACTACGAATACCCTTATTGCATTATCCATACCAATCATAATCTCCGGCATATGTCTTGCTCCTCAGATTATCTTTATAATAGGTGGACCTAAATTCAACGGTTCTATAATACCCATGATTCTCATATTTCCCCTGCTTATTATCACCGGATACAACAAGATACTGATTGAGCAGATAATGATGCCGTATAAAAAAGATAAGATATTAATGAGAAACGCAGCAATCTCGGCAATCATAACTATTGTACTTAATATTCTTCTCGCAAAATCATTGGGAGCTGTAGGCACTGCCATTGTCTGGATTGGAGCGGAGATTACTCTCTTGATTCTATCCATGAAAACTGTGGTAAATTTATTACCAATAAAGTTTCCCGTCTACGACTTGATTAAACAGGTCATCATATATATACCTATGGGCATATGTCTATGGTATATGGGACATCTGATTAACAATAACTATATACATTTTGCTGCCGGCGCTTTATTTACAGCAATATATTTCATAATAATTCAATATAAGTATATCAAGACTCCGGATGTTAACAATATAATTAAAAAAATCATACCCGTTAAATCACTCCGACAATAAAGTTATTTTTTCTGTCGTTATTAAAATAAAAAGACAGTTAAGTAAATCGTAAAAATTATTACGTATATGATATCTTTTAAGAGGGTGTTTAATAACAAAAGTTAAAACCTGAGTGGTGTATCTTTTGATTAAATGGCTGGCTGTGAGGAGGAAGCATAGCGGTGCTATGTGACCGACGAGCAACAGCCAGTTAACAAAAGAGACACCAAGGCGATGGTAATTTCAAAAAATCACAAAAGAATGAAACATATGACTGACATAAAGATAGCATCATGTCTGCGGCTTTTGAGCGTATTCGGCTCTATGCCTCAGTCACATAGCCCGCTATGCTCCTTCTGCATAGAACCGAATCCATCTCAAAATCCGCAGCTCAGGATTTAACTTTTGTTATTAAACACCCTCTAAAACTTTATATTTTTACGACTTACTTACATGAAAATAATTCATACATGAACATCCTTATTATAAATCCAATTTTGCATACCATTGCCAATGATAAAATGTGGCCTGAATTCAAGACCATAAAAGACACCATGATTTACGGTATGGCATTGGGATTCATAAAATTGGGTCATACTGTAACATTGGCAACATGTGCCAACTACAAGCCTTCAAGATTGGAAAATTATGATTTCGATGTTATTTTCTTTAAAAGCAATATATCAAGAATAGCTAAACCGGCTCGCTTGCCTTTTTCATGGGATTTCATAAAATATCTTTCAAATAACCATCAAAAATTTGACCTTGTCGTAGCAAGCGAATGTTTTCAACTATACACATTGGCGGCAAGTATAATCTGTCCGTCAAAAACTGTAATCTGGCAGGAGATGAACCTCCACCAGCGGATTATGTTAAAAATCCCATCAAAGATATGGCATAATGTTGTGGTGCCCATATTTATGAGGCAGATTCGCTGTATTATTCCTCGCTCTGTTTCCGCAAAAGAATTTATTTCACAATATACATGCCGAGTATCATCCCAAACGGTTGACCACGGAATAGACATCGATAAATTCCCTGCATCTATACATAAAAAAAGGCAATTAATATCCTCGTCTCGTTTAATTGTCCGAAAAGGCGTAGATGGAATTATCCGAAATTTCAATTGTTTGCATAAAATTACGGAATATTCCGATATAAAGCTGATTATTGCCGGGAGAGGTCCCGAAGAATCAAATTTAAGAAAAATCGTTTCTGACAATAACTTAAACGAGTATGTTGAATTTGTTGGTTTCCTGCCGCGTCATGAACTCGGAAAAATGATTTCTGAGTCAATGGCTCTTCTTATAAATACAAGCCAGGATTTGAATATTGTTTCCATTCCCGAATCAATCAGTGCAGGCACTCCGGTATTAACAACATCCCTCACAGCCTTAAGCAGTTTTATAAATACCAACAAACTTGGTATCGCAAAAAAAACATGGACTGAAAATGAAATGATAGATATCATCAACAATAATCCTGTCTATAGTGAAAATTGTTGTAACATTAGGAATCAACTGTCATCCCAATACGCGGCACAGAAAATTATAGACATCGCCATGACTCAACAATAAACCTATAATTCAATTCGTTCTTGTATAAATGACATTTCATTTTATACCATCCTATTATTAATCAAATGATGACTCGCAATATATATATATTTGCAATAATATGCATTTTATTTTCCGGTTGTAAAACGGCACATGATTTATCCTACTTCGATAGTATAACAGAATATGACGCAGGCATAATCCCGGGCTCTGACCATGAAATTAAAATATTGCCTGAAGACGAACTTCTGATAACTGTAACATCTGAAGTGCCGTCTGCAACAGCACAATTTAATCAACCTATGTTTAATCCTATATTGAGGAGTAATCTTCAGGATTTAGCAGGAAGCACACAATCAATTTCATCGTCAACATCTAATATCTCCGGAAGCAGCAGAATACCCACATACATAGTAGATAAAAATGGCGACATTGATTTTCCTTCATTAGGAGAGATACATGTTGCAGGAATGACAACACAACAAATCGCAAAGTTTATTAAAGAAAAAGCAAGCGCTACTGTAAAAGACCCAATTGTAAAAGTAGCCCTTGTAAACTTTAAAGTCAATGTTCTTGGTGAAGTTGCAGAACCTCAAACAATAAATGTTACTACGGAAAAATTCTCAATTTTCGATGCAATATCCACATGTGGCGATCTCAGCGAATATGGCAAAAGAGACAATTTGATTGTAATCCGCGAGAATGAAGATGGAACTCATACTTATCAGCGTCTTAACCTCCATGATACAACAATATTTTCATCGCCCTACTACTACTTGAAGCAGAACGACATAGTATACGTGGAACCAAACAATATAAAACAGGATAACTCAAAATATAATCAGAACAATAGTTTCAAACTCTCCACAATATCAACAATCGTCAGCGCAGCGTCTGTAATAGCATCATTAGTAATTGCACTCACTGTAAAGTAGAGTAGACTATCCCGAATCAAGAAATGATACGAATCGACCGGATATGCATATGGCTATTTCTATCAGCACTTGTGCTTCTGCTCGTCAGCCATAAGTTCTTGAAACCGGTCGACGAAAGCATAACTGTATTCCTGCTTGGCATAGCTCTCGCCGACAGCATTCTTAATAATAAGTGGAGGAGCTATATCCCGTTATGGATATTGCTCGGCGTAACGCTTGTGTATATCATATATTCACTTGCCGGTGTGCATTTCAACACTGCCCGTTATATTTTGACCGATGCGCTGATTGAGATAAAACCATACTTACCGTTTTTGGTATGCCTTGGAATATCACCGAAATGGAGCAATGTTGATTTGCGCCTTCTGCAAACATGCGCATTGTTTGTGGCTGTAATCACTACCGGAATACTGCTGACGGGACCAAGCAACACCAACATGATTTTTGAGCACCAGTCATTCGCAGGTCTTATTATTTATATATGTGCTCTATGCTATTGGTTTGGATGCATTACACCTGATGGCCAAGTCGCCCACCGCGATAAAATAATTATACTTTTAATCATGACTGGGGGCCTGCTATGCACACGTTCAAAATTCTATGGATATTATGTGCTTGGAATATTCTTCATGTTTTTCTACAGACCCGGTATATTAAAACATATAAACATGAAACATTTGGCTATGATTGTTTCTCTTATCATAGTGTTCATAGCCGTATCTTGGAAAAAAATCAGTTTCTACTTCATCACCGGCAATTCTGATTCATTCGATCCAAATGTTATGGAAAGTTTCGCCCGTCCGGTAATGTATCTCCATGGATTTACTATATTATTCGATTATTTCCCATTTGGTTCGGGATTGGCATCTTTTGCTTCATTCCCATCTGCCGAAAACTACTCGTCGTTATATTATGAATATGGACTCAACAATATCGGAGGCCTGTCTCCCGACATGCCCGATTTCATCTGTGACGCATTCTACCCGACGTTAGCGCAATTCGGTATAATTGGAGTAATTCTATTCATCACATTCTGGGTCTATACATATAGATTTTTACGAATGATGATTCGTAAAAACCCGATACTATACATCAATCAATTCTCAATAGGAGCTCTGATTATCTCGGCAATGCTTATCGAGTGTGTAGCATCAACATCATTCGTACAGCCCTCCGGACAAGTAGCCATGATGTTGTTGGGCATGATATGTTCAGTGTCCAAATCTGTCTCCGATAACGCAACTATAGAAAATGTAACATCGACTCTCACAACCGACAATAAAAAAAGAATCAAAATATAATGGAAAAAGCTACTGACAACACCCTTGACATAAGACGTTACTGGCGCGAAATGCGACGTCTGCGGTGGGTTTATATCCTGGCATTCATCTGCATCGTCGGACTGGCCTCAATATATGTAGTGCGGTCATTGAAACATTGCGAGTCAACAGCCATGGTGCTGATAGAGGAGAGCACATCCGACACCGGCTCCGGCGCAAGCAAAGGAGGAGGACTTATGGGAATGATGAAGATGTTCTCGGTCGGAGGCTTCGGGTCATCTTCGGTCGACAACGAGATATTCCTTATCCGTTCTCACGACATGGCTGTACGCACCGTAAAGGCTCTCGGACTTACATCGACATACATCGAGCGCGACGGACTCAAGAAACACCTGCTTTTCCCCAATTCACCGGTAAAGGCCACAATGCCCCAGTCGGTGCTTGATACTCTGTCATGGCCTTTTCTCGTGCGTGTGGAGATTTCGCCCGACCGACACATCAGTGCAAAAGCAATGAGAGGACGCCTCTTCTGGCGCACCACTTTCGACGAAGTGAAGGATGCCACTCTTCCTGTAAATCTCGACACACCATATGGCCCGGTGACACTGACTGCAGGCGACATGTCGTCACTCGACGGCAAGAATATGGAGATTGACATAGTCATAACCGGAGTAAAGACCGCCGCCCTGAAGCTGGAGAAAAACACCAGTACCGATGTTGTAGAAAAACTTGCCGACGCAATCGAAATCACACTTTCCGGAGGCAGCGATACATATTGCAACACGGTGCTTGCCGAATACATCAACCAGTACAACAACCGACGTATCGAGCGCCGTGCGGAGAATGCAATGAGCGAACTCGAATTCTACGACGCCCGCATAGCCGACCTGTTCAGCGACCTCTCGGAATCGGAAGAAAAACTTGAGAAATTCAAGTCGGAAAACAACCTTATCGGCATGGACGCACAAGCCAGCATGCTCGTCGAAAGCACCGTCGGCAAGACCGAAGCCATAACTGTCGAACGCACCAAGCAGGAATATTACCGTACAGTAAAATCCACCCTTGAGAATCCGGAGTCGGCCAACAGCCTCATACCCGTTGTAGAGAGTCTCGGCAACCCGATGATTGCAAAGTACAACGAGCTCCTTCTTGCCCGCAAGAATCTTGAGCGCTCGGCCACGGGAGAGAATCCACAGCTCGTTGCTCTCAACGACCAGATTGATGAACTGCGCACATCCATTCTCAAAAATGTCGACGGTATGCTCGCCGAAAGCCGCATGCAACTCGAAGCGATGTCGGGCCTGATGGGCACAGCCCAGTCGCGCCTCAATAAGATGCCCGCCTATGAGCGCGAATACATTAATCTTATGCGCGACCGCACGATGAAAAATGAGCTCTATATGTTCCTGCTCCAGAAACGCGAGAACGCCGCACTTCAGGTTTCATCGACATCTACTCTCGGATTTGTCATCGATCCCCCCACACCCCGGAAAAGGTAAGCAACATAAAGAACATCATACTGATTCTGGTTGCGATATTCCTGAGCTTCGCACTCCCCACATTCCTTGCAATATTCCTTGTACTGTGGCGCAACCGTGTTGAAGACACTTCGGATTTGGCTTCGATGCACATAGAGTCTCGCGCCGTCATGGTATCATCCGACGACGCATCGTCAATCACCGGACTTCGCACCCAGATTCTTTCCTCTCCAGAGCAGACAACCGTATATGTATGCAATCTTGCCGACAGCGATGGCAACACAATCGTAGGAGAACTCACCGAAAGCCTTGAGCACATCGGCCGCCAGGTAAATCTAATAAACCACCTCGAAGACAATGACGCGATACTATCGCCACGCTTCCAGCCGCTGCTCAAGAGCGGAGCATACAATTTCATCGTTATGCCCGACAGTTCCCATATCAGCGCATATGTAGACTCATTCAACGCCGACAACGCAACACTCCTCGTAATAATCAAAAGTGGTGCAATGCGTAGAAACGCTCTCAGAAGCCTTCTGCGCGGCATTTATGCCGACAAGGTAGTGACAGCCATCTTACGATAATCCGAAGCCATAGAGCGCAAAATAACGCGGCAGTTCCCGATGTATGGGAGCTGCCGCGTTTTGTGTATAAGAGCTGATTCGACAAAAATTATCATAAAGCGCAGGCTCACGCTCCGGGCTCGGGCGAGGCAGAGTGTAGCGCCTCGTATATGATTCGGGCGCGCGTCTGGCCTGTGGTTTCCGAAATAGACTCGATTGACGCCTCGCGCAGACGCTTTACACTTTTAAAGCGCTGTAGCAGAGCCTCTTTTGTCTTTTCACCTATGCCCTTTATGCCATCTAATTCACTGATAATCTGACCTTTGCTGCGACGGTTACGATGATGGGTGATGCCAAACCTATGAGCTTCGTCGCGAAGTTGCTGTACTATACGCAGAGACTCGCTGTTTTTGTCAATATATAGCGGCACACTGTCGCCGGGAAAATAAATCTCTTCAAGCCTTTTGGCGATACCGACCACGGCGATTGTGCCACGCAGTCCCATATCGTCAAGAGCCTCCACAGCCGCGCTCAACTGCCCCTTTCCGCCATCTACTACGATAAGCTGAGGCAACTCCTCGCCCTCCTCCATAAGCCGCGTATAACGGCGCGTGAGCACCTCCTTCATCGATGCGAAATCATCCGGTCCCTCGACGGTCTTTATGTTGAAATGACGATAGTCGCGCTTGGCCGGTTTGGCATTGCGAAACACCACACACGAAGCGACAGGATTCGTGCCTTGTATATTTGAATTATCAAAACACTCTATATGCCTCGGCAGTTCCGACAGACGGAAATCCATCTTCATGCGCTCAAGAGTGCGCTCAACACGTTTCTCCGGAGCATGCTTCTCCATCATCTTCAAAGCGTCGATTTTATTCTGACGGGCATTGCGTGCCGACACATCAAGCAGCTTCATCTTGTCGCCACGCTTCGGTACGGTAAATGTAGCTCCCGCCACCGGAGTTTCAGGAGTTTCCGGTACTACAATTTCATCATACTTTATATCGAAACGATTAGCAACCTCTGCAATCGCATAATCGAGCAATTGGGCTACAGTCTCGTCAAGACGCCGCTTATACTCCAGAGTTATACTCCTCACGATAGCTCCACGCCGCACGTGCATATAATTTATATACACCTGATCGGCGTCGTCATCGACCCCAAACACGTCGATATCATCGAGCGTCTGGCTTACAATCACACTCTTCGACTGATAACGGTCGATAAGCATATACTTCTCCTTTATCACCTGTGCTTCCTCAAAACGAAGCTCCATGCTCAGCCGTTCCATCTCGCCGCGCAGATAATCGAGCAGTTCCTGAGTATCGCCGCGGAGTATCTGCTTTACATGGTCAATCATCTCTCCATATTCAGCTTCTCCTATGCGCCCGGTACAGCATCCCATGCAGTTCTTTAGATGAAACTCCAGACACAGCCGGCCCTTTCCCTTTGCAATATAGGCAGGGGTGATGGCATGTCGGCATGTGCGCACAGGATACAGTTCACGGATAAGATTGAGCACAGCCTTGGCAACTGCCGTGTTGGTATATGGCCCGAAATATTTAGAGCCGTCCTTCAGACGCGTCCTTGTAAGAAACACCCTTGGATAATGCTCTTTCGTCACCACAATCCACGGATAGGATTTGTCATCCTTGAGAAGTACATTATAATGCGGCTTGTACTCTTTTATGAGTGAATTCTCAAGGTTAAGAGCGTCCTCTTCGGTAGGCACCACGATATACTTCATATCGGCGATATTGCGCACGAGCATATTGGTGCGTATACTATCGTGCGTGCGGTTGAAGTATGACGATACTCTCCTTTTCAGATTTTTCGCCTTACCCACATATATCACTGTCCCGGCTGCATCATAATACAGATAGCAGCCGGGAGTATCGGGAAGGATTGAGATTTTCTCCTTCAGTTCTTCAGATTTGTTGTGCTTTGCCAAACCTATATTTCATTAAAGCCACGGTCGCGCAGAGCCGCAGCGCAGATGTGTCAGTACACTATCAGCGAAGTCACCTCGGCATCCTTTGGGAGGTTGTCACGTCCGTGAAGATCGCTCAGCTCGACTATGAAGTTTATATAGACCTTCTTCGGATTCATCGACTTCACCAGCTCATAGCAAGCAGCCATTGTGCCGCCGGTAGCCAGAAGGTCGTCATGAATCACTACCACATCATCCGGCGTGATAGCATCGCGGTGAATCTCGATAGTGTCAGTACCGTATTCCTTGGCGAAGTCGGCGCGCACAGTATCGGCGGGAAGTTTGCCGGGCTTACGGGCAGGGACAAAACCAGCACCGATTTCATATGCCATAATTGCACCTCCGATAAAGCCGCGCGACTCAATGCCCACTACTTTAGTAACACCTTTGTCTCGATAAAGTTGAGCGAGGTCCCATCCTACGATATGCATAGCACGGGCATCCTTGAACATTGTAGTAAGATCACGAAATATGATTCCGGGCTTCGGGAAATCATACACATCACGTATTTTCTGGCGAACGTATTCCATTTGTGTTTTGAGTTAAAAGAGTGTATTATATTTATTTATATCTGTTCCACGTGAAACAATCATCGTCCGAGCATCAACAAAAGGATATTGATATCGGCCGGTGAGATACCGGGGATGCGCGAGGCCTGGGCCACAGTCTCGGGTCGGATTCTGTCGAGTTTCTGACGCGCTTCCGTCGATATCGCCTTGATTGACGAGTAGTCAAACCTGTCGCCCAGCCGGAGATCTTCCAGACGTCTGATCTTATCAGCCGTGAGACGTTCACGGTCGATATATCCCTGATATTTTATCAGAATCTCCGCAGCCTCCACTATCTCATCACGACGACATTCATCGACCGATTCGATTTTATCGCGGAGTGGCGCGAGCACATCCGCAAGCATATACACATTGAGTTCGGGTCGTGTGATGAGATCGCGCAAACGGATACCCTGCCGTAGCGGAGAAGATCCGATGCTCTCAAGATACGGATTTATGTCGGCCGGATGAACGGTATATGATGCCGCGAAATCTATCAGCATATCGCGCTGACTGCGCTTTGACATCATCAAGCCATAGCGCTTTTCCGACGCCAGACCAACGGCATATCCAAGGGGAGTCAGACGCATGTCGGCATCATCCTGACGGAGAAGAATACGATATTCCGCACGTGACGTAAACATACGGTACGGCTCATCTACACCTTTGGTGACAAGGTCATCGATAAGCACACCGATATATGCGTTATCACGGGCAAGAGTGAACGGCTCGCGTCCAAGTACACGGTTGGCCGCATTTATACCGGCCACCAGCCCCTGCCCGGCAGCCTCTTCATAACCGGTAGTTCCGTTCACCTGTCCTGCAAAGAACAGGCCCGACACGAGCTTTGTCTCCAGCGTGTGGCGCAACTGCGTAGGATCGAAGAAATCATACTCAATGGCATATCCCGGACGATATATCTGCACATCGGCAAGCGCCGGAATAGAATGCAGAGCTTCTACCTGAATATCGAGCGGAAGAGACGAACTGAACCCATTCAGATAGAATTCCTGAGTATCCTCCCCTTCCGGTTCAAGAAAGAGCTGATGCTCGGTCTTGTCGGCAAATGTGACAATCTTAGTCTCAATGCTGGGACAGTATCGCGGACCGATACTCTTTATCTGTCCGTTGTAAAGCGGAGAGTCAGGCAGACCGCGACGCAGTATATCGTGGGTGGTCGCATTGGTATAAGTAATGTAGCAGTCACGCTGTCGCAACTCGCGCTTTACCTCCGGAAGATAGCTGAACTTATGGAAGTCATTGTCGCCGCCCTGCGGTACAGTCATTTCAAAATGCACCGAACGCGCATCGATACGAACAGGAGTACCCGTCTTCATGCGGTCGGCACGAAATCCGAGTTCGACAAGCTGCTCGGTAATACCATGACTCAGGGGCTCGCTTATGCGTCCTCCGGCCACCTGTGCGCGCCCCACATGCATGAGTCCGTTGAGGAATGTGCCTGCTGTGATAACAACACTACAGGCCCTGAATTCAACACCCAAAGCAGTACGCACACCCTTTACAGCCCCATCCTCGATTATGAGCGAAACGACGCTGTCTTGCCACATATACAGATTGTCGGTATTCTCAAGAATTCTGCGCCATTCCGCAGAAAAGCGCATGCGGTCGCTCTGCGCACGCGGACTCCACATTGCAGGCCCTTTGCTACGGTTGAGCATACGGAACTGTATAGCCGTACGGTCGGTCACAACGCCGGTCATACCGCCGAGCGCATCAATTTCACGTACAATCTGTCCTTTCGCAATACCTCCGATGGCCGGGTTGCAGCTCATCTGGGCAATTTTATTCATATCCATAGTGATCAGCAGAGTGCGCGCACCTATCACAGCCGCAGCATGTGCCGCCTCGCAACCGGCGTGTCCGGCCCCGACCACTATCACATCATAGTCAAATCTCATTGCATTTAATTTTACGCCACATATCAAGAGCGGCATTCTCATTCGCCTCCATCACCTCACGCTCCCCTGGCCCTTTGTCATTGATACCGCACAGATGCAGCACACCATGTATTATCACCCTCATAAGTTCCTGAGCGTATTCCACGCCAAGCCCCTCGGCATTGCTCCGGACAGTATCAAGCGAGATAAACATATCGCCGCTCACCATACGCCCGCGCGAATTATCAAATGTGATAATGTCGGTATAGTAATCATGTTGAAGAAACTGACGGTTTACCTCAAGTATGCGTTCGTCATTGCAGAACACATAGGCAAGCGGACCGAGGATACGGTCATGCGAGGCTGCAACGTCAGAAATCCAGCCTTCGACAAGGCTATAATCAAGTTGGGGAAGAGCTACCTGCTCAGAGGTCCATATGAATTTTTCCATTGCTTTAAGAGCATGATGTAAGCATGCAAAAATAGGAAAAATCCCCAACACTGGCAATAGCATTACCGGGCGTCGGAGCGTCACATCGCGCACTCCGACTACAGTTGATTATATTCCGGAATTCAATGAAAGAACACGTAGGCCGCAATCACTCCGGCCACAGAACCCGTAAAGTCGGCAAGCAGAGCATATGGTACGGCATAGCGTGTCTTTACCACTCCTACACTGCCAAAGTACACGGCAAGGATATAGAATGTAGTGTCGGTACTGCCCTGGATAGCCGCCGACACACGGGCCACAAAAGAATCGGCACCATATGTGCTCATCAGATCGACCATCATTCCGCGGCTGCCACTCCCGCTCAACGGCTTCATCAATGCAGTCGGCAACGCACCTATCCAGTCGGCATCCATACCCAGAAACTCAGCACATGATGTCATTGCAGAAGTAAGCACGTCCATGGCTCCTGAGGCGCGAAACATACCGATAGCAACAAGGATAGCCACCAGATAAGGTATAATCATCACAGCTGTCTTGAACCCCTCCTTAGCGCCTTCGATAAAAGCATCGTACATATTGAGACGCTTTCGTAACCCACTTATGATAAAGAATACTATAACACTGAATAGCAGCACATTAGCAAAGAATCCGGAATAAAGTTCAACCTCCTCCTTCGGAAGCGTCGAGAAGAACCATACAATTGTCGACACGGCTGCCGCCAGCCCACCGAGCCACGATAGCAACACCCTGTCCCACAGTCGTATACCCTGCTTCAGACACATGGCAATTATGCCCACCATCGTAGAAATGAATGTAGCCAGCAGTATGGGCAGAAACACATCAGTAGGATTGGAGGCACCGGCCTGTGCGCGATACATCATTATACCGATAGGTATGAAGCAAAGACCCGAAGCATTAAGCACAAGAAACATGAGCATTGCATCCGTGGCACGTTCCTTTTCCGGATTAAGTTCCTGAAGTTCCTGCATGGCTTTAAGGCCGAGCGGAGTCGCAGCATTGTCAAGCCCAAGCATATTGGCCGATACATTCATGAATATCGACCCCATGGCCGGATGATTCCGCGGGATGCCCGGAAAAAGCCGTGTGAACAGTGGACTAATGACGCGACCGAACATCTGTATCACTCCGGCTCGTTCTCCAATCTTCATCAGTCCCATCCACAGCGACAGCACACCCGTCAATCCGAGCGCAATCTCAAATGCTGTAGCGGCAGAAGTAAATGATGCACCCATGATATCACTCCATATGCCAAAATCACCGCAAAACAGAGTACGGCCGACAGCCACAACAAAGGCGACAAGAAAAAAAGCAATCCAGATGTAGTTAAGTACCATCGCAAAAAAATTTCCGGTTCAATCATGCAATGTGCCATTTCATGGCCACTGCATCACAAATTTACAAGCATTTTCAGAGTTTTTTCTTATTCTGAAGATGAATTTACACTCACCGTTCTATTTCGCATAAAATAACGCGCAGCCCAAAACGACTTCATACACCTATATTTCAACCCATTAACCCCAAATTAACCGCTCTGAGATTTTAATATTTAAAAACGTCCCGTATCCTACGCAAGGATTTTTATTTCTCAACTCGAAATTATTTGTATCTTTGTAGTGTTGCGCCGAAGACAGCAATGGACTTACTTATGACGCTACAATCATATATCACGGGCACTCCCCTACCCTACCCCACCGACACTGCCGGCAATAATTCCGGGGCAAGAGACAGACAATACCATAAAAAGAAAAATATATGCACGTAATCCATCTGGTAAGCAACAACACCTGGGGCGGCGGCGAGCAATATGTGCTCGACCTGTCACGGGCCATGGTTGCCGACGGACATCATATAGAAATAATCACACGACCGGTAAGCGACGTCATCGACCGCTTCACCGGGTGCGGACTGTCGCCGGTAGCAAAGATGCCATTGCGCGGAGCCATCGACTTTATATCTGCTGTAAGACTTGGAACCCGGCTGCGCCAGTGCGACGAGGTGATTGTGCATGTCCACAATTTCAAGGACGCGATTGTGGCAACCCGCGCACGCGCCCTTTCCGGCAACAGCAAAGTACGCATAGTGCTTACACGTCATCTGGTAAAAGCCGGACGCACATCGTCAATGTACCGCGACCTTTACTCGCGTCTCGACGCAGTGATATTCGTATCCGACCTTGCCCGAAAAGAATTCCTCAGCAGCAATCCGCCGATTGACCGGGAGAAACTACATGTGGTGCACAACAGCATCGCATCGCCCCGAGCAACAAGCCTTCCCGAAGATATATCGAGAACCGACTTACCGGTAATAATGCACCACGGACGTATCTCTCCGGAAAAGGGGCTCGACGTACTGTTTGACGCACTATCCACCCTTACCGACCTGCCATGGATTCTTCGTATAGCCGGCGAAGGGAGTGCACGAAATGTCGGCCCGCTCAAGCAACAGTCGCGGCGCCTCGGGATAGACAGCCGAATAGAATGGCTCGGCTTCCGCCCCGACGTGCACAGCATCATACCGTCAGCCTCAATCGGAGTAGTACCGTCGACATGGCGTGAACCATTCGGACTCGCAGTGCTCGACTATATGGCCGGCGCAGTACCGGTAGTGACCACCGACAACGGTGCCCAGCCCGAATATCTCACTTCCGGAAAAGACGCCATTCTTGTACCCCCATCTGATGCGGGAGCACTTGCCGCCGCATTGCGCACGCTACTTACCGACGATGACGCCCGACAGGCCATCGCCGCCGCCGGAGCCGAGACATTCAGGCGCTCACTTTCCTATCCGCGTTTCCTGCAAAATATCTATTCAATATACCAGTCAGTACGATAAGTATCCTCAAAAAATCCTTCAACAATGCCATCCTACCACATCCACGTAAGCGCACGCTATACCAAGATAAAATCGGAAATAGAGAAGATTATCCGCCAGGGCATTCCCGCGGACGCCACAGTAATATATAAGGCGCGCAATACCGTATACCGCCTCAACGTAGGCGGCACAGACCTTGTGATAAAAGCCTTCAGGGTGCCCAATATAATCAACTCACTTGTCTATACACACCTGCGCAAAAGCAAGGCAATGCGCTCATATATGAACGCAAAAAGGCTTCAGGAACTCGGCTTTCACACTCCGACTCCCATTGCCTATGGAGAAGTAAGAGAAGACGGACGCCTGCGCCAGAGCTATTACATATCGGAAAATCTGGAGGGAGAAAACATGCGCGACTGGGAACACTACCATGACTGCGACGCACTTCTCAGAGCCTTTGCCGCCGATATCGTGCGACTCCATCGCGCAGGGGTACTGCATAAGGATTTCTCACCGGGCAACATACTGTTTACCCGCGACGAAAACGGAGCCTACCGTTTCTATTATATCGACCTCAACCGAATGGAATTCGGTGTGCGCTCACGCAAGAAACTCATGTCAATGTTCCGCTCGATTAATCTTGACACAGCCCAGACTCTACGGCTGGCAGCACTCTACTCCATGTCGGCCAAAGAAGATATGAAGCAGGTATGCGACGAGGCTGCAGAAGCACAGGCGGAATACTTACGGTTTCAGCGCCGCAAACGCCGCTTCAAAAGTCTTTTCTCAGGAAAATAATCACTTATATATCTCATAGAAGAGCCGGACAATCTATCCGGAATAAGACATCCTGAAACCATGGCACATCATCCGCTACACGCGCTGTGCAAGCGCCGGTGCGGACGAAAACTCCACGGATTCAGGGTGTTCTACAATTATGTGGAAGGAACAGGTTATTTCTTGAGTTTGTCGGCTCCCGACTGAAGCACTTCGGCGGCCTTCTCCTTGGCATTGTCAGCAGCCTTTGCAGTAGCGTCCTTTGCCGAATTATATGCGTCGACAGAGGCATCCTTAACCTCACCGGCTTTCTCTGATACAGCGCCCTTTACGGCATCGTAGGCCGATGCTGCGGCATTCTTCACAGAGTCGGCGGCATTGGCAACAGTGGTCTTGGCCGAATCTACGGCAACCACGGTAGTATAATTAGCCTGCTCGGCGATAGCATTTATTTCAGCAGCTACCGAGGCATCCTTCTGCTGAACGGCAGGAGCAATATCCTTGATATATGCAGCTGCAGCTGTGCTGTCGCCCTTTGCCATAAGATTCATGGCATGATCCTTTGCCTGCTGAACATAGATTTTCAGACTGTCGGGATCCTTGCAATTCTCAATCTTAGCCTTGATGGCATCGCCATCAGCAACAGTCTTTGTCGATGATCCGCCACATGAATACATACCGACCATCATTGCGACAGCAGCCGCACCGAAAACAAGTTTCTTCATAATCTTTATTTTATAGATGTACTAAGGATACAACAACCAAATAGCAAAATGTTTCACCTGGAAATGAAATTTAATTTGCATATTTTTGATTTCACATGCATTTATATGAATAAAATTTGCATTATTTTAGAAAAAATCCATTAAAAATATTGGATATGTAAAAATTATAAATTATCTTTGTTGACATCAAGTAAAGAGATTTTAAAATTTACGCATAATCACATCCCTGTATACACTTTACAACATGTTACAAAAAGCGCCTTGTCGGGAGACAAGGCGCTTTTCTTATGTGCATCAGACAAAACAAACTGTTTCATGGCACTCTAAACACAAGGCGCTACGCCCTGAAACGGACGTAGCGCCTGATATTAATCAAGTGATAATCTCTAAAGATTATTCAGCCGAAAGATTCCAGTCGGCACACTCAACGAATACAAACTTGCCGGGAGCGACAACTCTGTAACGGAGTGTGACATTGTGGCGGCTGGGATTGTACTGAAGTAATGTCACCTCATATTCCTGATCGATACCGCCGGTACCGGGCTTTGCATCAGGATAGCACATTCCAAGAGCACCTGGAGCAACCTCGGTTGCGAAATGCTTTTGGAGAGTTTCGGTAATCTGCTCGTCGTTCAGGCCGGGGAAGTAGGTATCCATCTGCTCCTCAGTGAAGTTCTGCTTAAGGGTGGATACACGGCTGTCGTAGTTGCCATACCATGCAGATGCGCCCGAATAGCCTTCCTGTGTAGCCTTGCCTCTACCCCACACATAGCCATGGGTGGTAAACACATTGGCCTCACCCCAGTTGTTCCAAAGGTCGGGGTTAAGCCCAAGCTCCTTAACACACTTTTCCTGCCATACCCACTCTACGCATCCGTACCAGAACTTACCGGAAATCTCGTCGGTGAAGTTACCGCTTGAACCGGTCTGCATAGTTACATAGACTGTAGGATCAAACACCCAGTTCTTTGCAGTAGTACGTACAAACTGGCTCATTGTCGACTCGATTACGACAGCCTTCTGTGCTACAGGCACTACAGCGGTGCCGTCTACGTAAACGGGGATAATATTACAGAGAGTCTTACCCATGCTCGAGCTATATGTACGTGACACAGCCCAGCCTTCAACCGTTACAGTAGCGTCATCCTTATTGGCAAATGCCGCTTTCTGAGTGTCAAGACCCTGATAAAGGCTACCGCCATAATTAGCGCCGTCAACGAGGAAGTTGACATAGTTGCCATCAAGTTTTACCTTGACAGTTGCCTTGATATACTGGGGGAAAGCGCCGGTCTTGGCAGAATTGGCATCATCATATACCTTAGCTACGGCATCCCATTCAGCAGCAGTCGAGATGACTTTGGGAGTAGGCTTTATTGTGGATATGCCGCCAATCAGATTATATACAGGTGAGCCAATCTGCATGGCACCGCCGTAAGTAGCGCCAGAACCAGTGATATTCAACTGGTCATTAATGCTCCATGCCGAAGCATCAAATGACTTGCCGGTATAAGCCAGAACACTGCCTGAGTTATCGGTCACAATCATACCCTGGGCGCAAATGCCGGTCACTGCCACATTTACATCCACTGCGGCTCCTGAAGTAATCGAGGCAACAGCATTGGAGGGGGTGAAGGGCACCTGAGTCTCATCCACTACGGCATTCTCATAGGTAATACGGGCAGTAGTGTTGGCAACCGCGCTCTTGAATACTGAGGTTGGAGTATTTGCGATAGAATCAAGCCATGCGGGTATATACTCGCGAACTGTGATTACTTCGTTGAAACAGCCCTTGGAACCCATTTCGGCAAGCTGCTCCTCAACGCCGGCGGCTTTAGCCTTCTGTACGTTGGCCTTCATACAGGCTATTTTCTTATAGTCGCTGGAAGTAAGGGTATAGTCGATGTAGTTGCGCTGGGGTGCGTTGGGATTCGGGGCTTCGAAACCATCGAGATACTTCTCGTTCCAGGAATTCTCGGAGCATCCTGCCATAGCAACAGCTACGCCACATGCGAGCAGACCTTTAAATATATTATTTTTCATAATTATAGTTCTCTGTGGGGATTAGAAGTTGATGCGCATACGTATGGAGTAAGTACGGCCGAATGAGTAGAACACACCGTAAGCATTTTCCCATGTACCGTTGGAAGTGGTATTGGTCATGGCGTCGGTGATATAGTAGTTGTTGAACACGTTGTAGACGTTGCCATACAGACGGGCGCGTACACCGGCAATCTTGAAGCTGTAGGAAGCGAAAAGGTCGAACTGCTGTCCCCAAGGAATCTGCCAGGGATCGCCTACATTGACAGTACCGTTGCTGAGTGTCGAGCCTGAGAGCGAGAAGTCGGAGTATGTACGTGCCTCTGCTACCCAGTCGGCACCTATGCGGAAGCCTTTGAAGGGGAGGAAACTTACAGATACCGAACCCTGTGTTTGGGGAGAGTCGGCAACCTTCACACCCTTCTGGTTGACAGTAGCTTTGGCTTGAGTGGTATATTTAATAGGTTTTGCCGGATTGCTTGGGTTAGGATATTCAACACCTACTACATATCCATTCTTAATTTCGCCAAGTGGTTGGCCATAGTTGTTGAAGAAGTAGCCTGAAGCGTTGGAGCACCATTCCCAATTGCCGAGCGATAGCATACCCTCTACGTTGAGCCACTGTACGGGGATCCAGTTTACATTGAGCTCGACACCCATGTGGCGGGCGTTGACACCCTCAAGGTTGATGGTGTAGCGGTTGCCGTCGTCCATTGTGCCGCCGCGGGCCATGGTCTTGTCAATCCACTTGGTATAGTAGGCATTGAATGTGACAGCGAGCTCACGGCTCTGATAGCCGTAACCAGCCTCAAACGATACTACCTTTTCGTTGACGGCATTCTTGTTGGTAGCATTAGATGTGCTGTAGGAGAGGAATGCGCCGCCCTGGAAGAAGGGAGCACGAGAGATATAACCGGCGTTGAAGAACACGTTGTTGCGTTTGTCGATATTCCAGTTGGCACCGCCCTTGATGGTTCCGGCCCAGAAGTTCACGGTCTCAGAATCGCGGTGGGCCTTGTCGGCATAGAAGAGTTCGTGGCGCCAGTATGATGTGTTGTTGACCGAGCCGGCGAGCACGAAGTTGAATTTATTGTCCATCATTGTATACTCACCTTGAGCGTAGATACCCTCCTGGGCGGTATAGCCGCGATAGTTTTTGTATACGATGTCGCCTACACCGAGGTGCTCGTACTGCCACGACGGGTCGGCGGCGGCTGCATTCAGTTCGGCAGATACGCCGCGACGCGACGAGTAGTCCATGAAGTATTCGCCGTTGTAGAGGTCGACGAGCTTGTTGTAGTGAGTGCCACGGTAATAGCGCATGTCAATACCGCCGATAATGTTGAGCACGTCGCCGTTCTGGAAATCGAACTCTTTCTTATAAGAAGAAACGAGGCCGTACCACTGATGCTGGTTTACACCTACCGACATTGCATACATTGAACCCTCGGTAGAGTTCTCGTTGATTTCCTGGATAGCACCGTAATCGAAAGTGCCGTCGGGACGACGGAAGCGGGTCGAGAGCACACCGTCGGTAGCGCCATACCAGTCGGAATAAGAGTATCCGTTGAGGCCTGTAGCCTGACCGGAGTAGCCGCCGGCGTCGCAGAATGAAGCGTAGAGAGCCGACGAGAGCGATGAGCTGTCGTCAATCTTCCAGATATGATTGAGCTGGATGATGGGCTTGTGGGAGTAATTCTTGTTCTGAGTCTTCACGTGACCGTACTTGTCGTAACCATAGGTGGGGTTGTACTTGTACATGCAGTCACCGTCCATATACTCCTTGCCATATGTCTGATAGCCCATTACAGAGAGTCCCGAACGCTGGTTGGGACGACGTATGTGGTTCTGCTGGCCGCCGAAAGCGGTAAGGCTAATCTGATGGTTCTCGCTGATGCGCTTGGAGAGGTTGAAGAAGTAGTTGTAGTTGTTGTAGGGTGTGTACTGTACATATCCGTCGCCCCACTTGCGTGAGCCGAGGAATGTCATGGCCCAGCCGTTCTTCATAAGGCCGGTTGACACCTTCACACCGTATGTGTTGAGGCCGTCGTTGCCCATACCGTACCATACCGAGCCGCCTTTTTCAGAATCGATAGTGCGGGTGGTGATATTGATGGTACCACCGACAGAAGGACTCGATACAATTGTGGCACCGAGACCGCGCTGTACCTGAATGTTGCTGGTAACGTCGGAGAGACCTGCGAAGTTGCTCCAGTATACACCGCCCCACTCCATATCGTTGACGGGAATACCGTTAATCATCACGGCCACGTTCTCGCTCTTGAATCCACGTACATTGGTCTTGGCATCGCCGAAACCGCCGCCCTGCTTTGTTGTCCAAACGCCGGGAGTAGTCTTGAGCACCTCGGGGAGGTCCTGGTTGCCGAGCTTGAGATCGATAGTCTGTGCGCCTACAGTAGATACAGCCACAGGAGTAAGACGTGTCTTGGCAGCCGACTGCTCTATAACGACGTCCTTGAGCATCTGAGCCTCCACATCAAGGGCGATATCACCCATCGAAGGAGCAGCCTTGAGGTCGCGCGACTTGTATCCAATGTAAGAAATGTGGATATTCTTCCCCTTTGGAACTTCCAGAGAGAAGCGGCCGTCGATATCCGTAGCAGCGGCAATGGAAGTGCCGGGCACGCTGACCGTGGCGCCGATAATAGGCTCGCCCTGGTCATCCACAACGACGCCACTACACTTGATATCACCAGGTGCGGCCATCGCAGCCACACAAGCGAGCCAGACGATGCTGGCCAAGAGAATGAGTCTCTTCATAATAATGACTTGGTTGAATTAATTGAAAAATATAGCAAATTTTATCTTTTCCAACACAGATGCTTTGACATTTCCACACCGGAAAACGCAAAAACACAAAACTGAAAGATAGCGCGTTAGCATGCCTCCGCAGCCACGTTACAATTTTTCACAAAGTTATTAAAAATAATAAAATCAACCGCTTCAAAATTGTTAAATCTTTGTGGCATAACAATATTTTGGGGTGATGTGTTGCAGTACACGCATCACCCCAAAATATAATGATAATTATGTAACATCAAGAGCCGCTATTTCCTGCGGCTATAAGTAATAAATCGATATTGCGCACCAGAGCGGGAATCCGACTGAATTGCTCCCTCGGATACTACATTCCATTCGGCGGAGATGATTTCCGGAAACCATGTATCGGTGTCGGATGGAGACAAAGTGTCTATCTCGGTGATTTCAAGAGCATCGGCCACCGGCATAAACGCACGGTATATCTCCCCTCCGCCTATCACCATGGCCGACAGCAACCTATCGTCAGCATCAGATTCGCTTTTATCGGCAATATAGCTTGCTGCTATGGAAAGAGCCTCTTCGGGAGTATGCGCTACGACAGCCCCTTCAGGCAACTGCATATCGCCACGGGTGAGCACTATGTTGAGACGGCCCGGCAACGGACCTGAGGGAAACGATTCATACGTCTTGCGGCCCATTATAAGCGGATGTCCCATTGTAAGGGCCTTGAAATGTTTCATATCTGCGCTTATATGGTAAAGGAGACGCCCGGAATGTCCAAGCCCACCGTCATGGGTGACAGCCGCCACGAGGGTAACGGGAATTTTGACAATATCGTTCATCATACCGCTACTACTGCTTTAATATGTGGATGCGGATCGTAATCCTCAAGGGTAAAATCCTCATACTTGAAATCAAATATTGACTTTATGTCGGGATTCAGTGTCATACGGGGCAGACGGCGGGGCTCGCGCGACAATTGCATACGCGCCTGCTCGATGTGGTTGTTGTAGATATGGGCGTCGCCGAGAGTGTGTACGAAGTCTCCCGCACGCAATCCTGTCACCTGGGCCATCATCTGGAGCAGCAGGGCATATGAAGCTATGTTGAACGGCACTCCGAGGAATATATCGGCCGAACGCTGATAGAGCTGGAGGCTGAGACGTCCGTCGGCCACATAGAACTGGAAGAAGGCATGACAGGGGGGCAGATGCATCTCGTCGAGCTGCCCTACATTCCAGGCACTGACGATTATACGCCGCGAGTCAGGATTATTCTTCAGAGTCTCCACCACTTCGGAAATCTGGTCGATATGTCCGCCGTTGTAATCGGGCCACGAGCGCCACTGGTATCCGTAAATCGGGCCAAGCTCACCGTCGGGACCGGCCCACTCGTTCCAGATACGCACTCCATGCTCCTGCAAATAATGCACATTGGTGTCGCCACGCAGAAACCACAGCAATTCGTATATAATCGACTTCAGATGAAGTTTTTTGGTAGTAAGCAACGGAAAACCCTCTTCAAGGTTGAAACGCATCTGATAGCCGAATACACTGCGTGTGCCGGTACCGGTGCGGTCGCCCTTTTCAACGCCGTTGGCCATCACATGGTCAAGAAGTTCGAGATATTGTTTCATCAGATATTGTATTCAGAGCATTTTTCATGCCCTTAGTATCAGTATTCATCGATGCGGAAGCCGACGTTCCCGAGCATGCGCTTGCGCGCCCTATCTTAGGAGAGTCCAGACTCTGCATCATGGGAAGCGATAGCTGCTTGCGGTCAGGACGGTAGAATATCGCATCGTCGGGACACACGGTAAGACAGTCGAAACAGCCTACACACCGAGAGCCGTCGACAACATGGTCGGTAAGATCAATACAGTGGGCCTTGCAGGCATGCTCACATTTCCGACAGTTGGTACACAGGTCGGTGTCTATATCGATATGCCATAGAGAGCGGACAGAGACGATGCCTAACACAGTGCCTACCGGACAAATGGTATTGCAGAACGGACGGCCGGATATCCAAGCTGATACGGCAACTCCTGCCAAAGATACCACCGACAGAGCGATGCCGAACAGCGATGCGGTGATTACCGACACATAAGTCACTGTCCACCATCCTGTATATACGCCAAACGCAGCCACTGCATTGTTAACCCATCCCCATACGGGTTTCAACACATTCAGCACAAATGCCGAATACATGCTGTAAGGATCCAATATGGCGGGGATTATGAGAAGCCCGGTAAACAAGCACACAGCCACCACGGCAAGCGAGCAGTAACGCAGACGCGTCATCGGCGGAGAATAATGGTAGTCGCGACGCGATCCCTTGCGGCTCATGCGACCAAGTCTAGCCGCCACATCCTGCACGACACCGAGCGGACAGAACATCGAGCAGTATATCCTGCCGAACAGAGCGGTCATCACAAGCCAGAACAATATCGTGACACCCGACAAGGCCATACCGGCAGGGATAATCTGTGTATGCTCAATCCATCCCATCGCTCCAAGCACAAGGTCGCTATATTCAATCCATAACAAGGTGATGACAGCGGCTACTGCCACCGACACCGTTATGCGCATAGCTTTGAGACCTTGATAACGTTTCACGTTCCGGATTAATATATTACAGCCATATTTGTGTATACCATTCTCACTACACAGGCCGGTTATGAAAGATTATTTTCCACAAAATTAATACTTATTGTAGACTTCGCTGCATCCGACAGCTAAATAAATACCAAATAAATAGTAACTTTGCCGCATGAAAGAATTGCTCATTATCATACGACGCTTTGTACCTCCCTACAAGAAGTATCTGGCACTCAATATCATCTTTAACATCCTCGCGGCTTTCCTCACACTGTTCTCATTTGCGGTGGTGATACCTATACTGCGTATGCTGTTCGGGATAGACCAGATGAACTATACGCATATCGCATGGGAAAACGGTAGTTTCAAGGAAGTATTCTTCAACAACTTCTACTACTACACCCAGGAGATGATAACTACCTACGGTCCATCAATCACTTTGGCCGCCCTGGCCGCCCTGCTGGTAGTGATGACCGGACTAAAGACCGGAGCAACATTCCTATCCTCGTATTTCATAATACCGATGCGTTCGGGCATAGTGAGAGATATACGCAACTACATGTACGACAAGATAGTACGACTGCCTATATCCTACTTTACCGATGCCCGCAAAGGCGATGTGATGGCGCGTATGACAGGCGACGTGGCCGAGATTGAGAACTCAATCATGTCGTCGCTCGACATGTTCTTCAAAAATCCGGTGATGATTATCGCGTGCCTCACGATGATGATTATCATGTCGTGGCAGCTCACACTGTTTGTGCTCGTGCTCATCCCTATGGCCGGCCTTGTGATGGGGCGTGTGGGCAAACGCCTTAAACGACAGTCGCTCGAAGCCCAGAACCAGTGGGGCCTGCTTATGTCGAACATCGAGGAGACTCTCGGCGGCCTACGCATCATAAAGGCATTCAACGCCGAAGACAAGGTCAAGGCCCGTTTTCATGCCGGCAATCAGGTGTTCTATAAAATCAGCAACCGCATAGCGCGCCGCCAGTCACTCGCCCACCCCATGAGCGAATTTCTCGGCACTATCACAATAGCAATTGTGCTGTGGTTCGGTGGCACTCTTATCATTGACCATCGCTCATCGATGGAAGCCCCCGACTTCATCTACTACATGATTATCTTCTACAGCATCATCAACCCTGCCAAAGAACTGTCGAAGAGCGTATATGCCATACAGAAAGGCCTTGCGGCCATGACACGTGTCGACGCGATAATCGAGGCCCGCAATCCTATTCACGACCCGGCCCATCCTAAGAAACTCGCCAACTTCAAGGGAGATATCCGCTACAACAACATATCGTTCAGCTACACGAAAGATATGCCTGTGATACAGGACGTATCACTCCACATCCCGGCTGGAGCAACTGTGGCTCTCGTAGGGCAGAGCGGCTCAGGAAAATCCACGATGGCCGACCTCCTGCCCCGATTCTACGATGTAGACAAAGGGTCAATAACCATCGACGGCACCGATATCCGCGACTTGCGTGTACACGACCTTCGCTCGCTTATGGGCAATGTAAACCAGGAGGCAATCCTGTTCAACGACACAATATACAACAATATAACATTCGGCGTGAAAGAGGCCACACGCGACCAGGTAGAGCAGGCCGCACGCATAGCCAACGCACATGAATTCATCATGGAGACTGAACAAGGCTATGACACATGCATCGGCGACCGCGGATGTCGCCTGTCGGGAGGACAGCGCCAGAGGCTCTCTATAGCCCGTGCAGTGCTCAAGAATCCGCCTGTGCTCATTCTCGACGAGGCCACATCTGCGCTCGACAGTCAGAGCGAGAAGTCGGTACAGGAAGCGCTGGAGCGACTGATGAAGGACCGAACCACACTCGTAATCGCTCATCGACTGTCGACAATCAAAAATGCCGACCTTATATGCGTGATGAATGAGGGCCGTATAGTGGAATCAGGCACTCATGACGAGCTTATGACTATCGAGGGCGGAGCATACCGCCATCTGGTCGATATGCAGAAATTCTGATAACTCCACATAATACATATTCCAAAATGTCCATACTCAAACCGGGCAAGAAAGTTGCCCTATGTAGCGACCATGCAGGCTACGAACTGAAAAGCATTGTAGAGGGATACCTCACATCCCAAGGTATCGAATACGAGGACTTCGGCACATTCTCTGCCGAAAGTTGCGACTATGCTGACTACGCACACCCCTGTGCGAAAGCAGTAGAAGAAGGACGATGCTATCCGGCTATTGGTATATGCGGAAGCGGCAACGGCATAAACATGACCCTCAACAAGCACCAGGGTATACGTTCGGCTCTATGCTGGGAGGTGGAACTGGCCCGACTGGCCCGTGCCCACAACGATGCCAACATTCTGGTAATGCCGGCCCGCTTTATTGAGCCTACTCTGGCTCTGGCCATTGTAGATGAGTTCCTGGCAACTCCATTCGACGGCGGACGCCATGAGAAGCGCATAGCCAAGATACCCTGTCAGTAAGTGACTGATATCATACTAAAGCATAAATGCCGTGGCGGGATTCGCCACGGCATTTATGCTTTAGTATGATATCATTGAGCGTATTACCAGATAACCACGCGCTCTTCTACGGGACGGAACATTTTGTCGCCCTCCTTGATAGAGAATGCCTCGAAGAACGGATCGATGTTGCGCAGAGTAACGTTGACACGCTGTTTGCCAAGCGAATGCACATCGCCCTGAGTAAGTGAACGAATCTCCTCATCACGGATATTCTGAGCCCAGAGGTTGGCATAGTTAAGATAGAATACCTGCATAGGGGTCAGACCCTCGATTTTCTCGGTAGTGATATCCACACCCTTCTTCTTCTGCGAGTCGAGGAATGCGGTCATAGCCACACGGAGGCCGCCCTGGTCGGCTATATTCTCGCCAAGTGTATACTGCCCGTTACCGTGAAGACCGGGAAGAATCTCCACTGCATCAAACTGTGCGATAAGTCCCTTGGTCTTTTCAGCAAACTTCTCTGCGTCCTCAGGTGTCCACCAGTTGACCATATTGCCGTCTGCATCGAAGTTGCGGCCCTGGTCGTCAAACCCGTGGGTCATCTCATGACCGATGACTACACCGATACCGCCGTAATTCTCTGCATCCGACGATTCGGGATCGTAGAAAGGAGCCTGGAGAATAGCCGCCGGGAAAACAATCTCGTTGGCCAGAGGATTGTAGTAGGCATTGACGGTCTGCGGTGTCATTCCCCACTCTGTCTTGTCGACAGGCTTGCCCCACTTGGCATACTCCTCTTTCTGATGCCACATGCCAGCGTTGTGCATATTCTCGTAGTAGCTTAGTTCGGGGTCGATGACCATGCCGCTATAGTCCTTCCATTTGTCGGGATATCCGATTTTTACAGTAAAGGCGTTGAGTTTCTTGATGGCGTTGAGCTTGGTGTCGTCGCTCATCCAGGGAAGATTAATGATGTGTTTGCCGAGAGCGGTACGGAGATTCTCTACCAGGCCCACCATGTAATCCTTTGACGACTGAGGGAAGTATTGCTCAACATATAGTTGTCCAACAGCCTCGCCGAGCATCCCTTCTGTAGCTCCGAGCGCACGTTTCCAGCGCGGGCGCTGCTCGCCCACACCGCTCATCACCTTGTTGAACTCAAAGGCAGCATCGGTAAAGTTGTCGCTGAGCTTGCCGGCAGCCTGTGCCACATATTTCCACAGGTAGTAGTCCTTTATTTCGCGATCGGTAAGGGTCGACAGCAGATTCACACCCTGCATTACAGAGTTAGGCTCTGTGACGATAACCGTCTCGGGCGAAGGAATTCCCATGGTCTCGATAAAGAAACGGTCCCAGTTTACTCCGGGATAGGTTTCCTTGAGTTTTGCAAACGTAAACGGATTGTACATCGCCGGAATGTTTCGGCTCTGTTCGCGGGTCCAAGCCGAATCGGCAAGAGCGGTCTCGATTTTCATAACGTTGGTCATGATGCGCTTTGCGTCCTTACCCTTTAATCCAGCATTCTGCATCTGCTTTACAATCAGTTTTTTGTATGCTTCGCGCACTTCTTTGTTGCGCTTGTCGTCGAGCAAGTAGTAGTCGCGGTCGCCCAGACCCATTCCACCGCCTGACACATACATGGCGTATTCCTTGCTGTTGGCGAGGTCCTCCATGGGGCCGGCACCGAAGAAAGGTGATGCATAGTTGCCGTGCATCCAGAGGAAGAGGTCGGTCATCTCCTCGTGGGGAGTATTCTCAATCTTCTTGAGATCAGCCTGAATAGGAGCGGCACCCTCACGGTTGCGACGCACAGAATCCATAGCCTGGGAGTAAAGTGTCCATACCTTGTGGGCCACTGTACCCGGCTTAGGATTGGTTGCGCCCAAACCGAGCACAATACGCTTCACACGAGCCTCGGAAGAATCGTTGAGTACGTCGAAAGCGCCGTAGCGTGCATGTTCAGCGGTAAGAGGATGCGCGTCACGCCATCCTTTTGTGACATGCTGGTAGAAGTCGGCAGAGGCCGGAGTGTTTGGATCAAACTGCTTGGGATCAAGGCTTTTCAGATGTTCCTCAGCGCTCATGGGGAGCACCGCGAGGAAGCCTATGAATCCGGCGGTTGCAAGTGATTTTAACAGGTTCATATTATTACTGTAATTGTGTAAGTTGAAGTATTCAACACTATTTGATGCGCGTAAAGCGCAAACAGTTGCAAAAGTACTCAAATTTTTCCAATTGTAACATAATTTTATCTGACCTGCCATAGCTGATTGAATGACAACGGGAGCACAAAAAAATATGCTCCCGCCATACATGATACATCTAATAGTATGTCCGTTATTTGGCCACCTTGCGGCCCCCGACTATATATATCCCACGGTCAAGACCGTCAAGAGCTGTACGGGAGTCGATGTTGTGTTTTATCAGCCGCCCATCTATTGAATATACGTTGACACAATCCGACGAAACATTTGGATATAAGGTTTCGCCAATTCCGGAGAGCTCACCGGTACGTGTGAATGTAAAGCGGTCGATATTCATCGGTCCTCGCACCACCTCGAATTTCAGCACATGTGCACCCTCGGATATCGCAACCTCTTTTACGTCGTGGTCAAAATACGTGTTCCAGTCATTCTTTCCCAAGAAACTCCAGTCATCTATCTCCTCGTCGTCGATATACATACGCATACGACTTGAGGCCTTCGGGTCATCGCTCAGGCGGGTTGTGATGGTGTATACTCCGCTCTCTTTTGCGATAAAGTTGTACTTATAGTAGTCGCCGGAGGATGTGGAGCCGATATGCCAGCCGTCGGAGTGGGAGTCGATGGCCACCTCCACATCATCACGGTAGCTCCTGGAGTTGCGCTCCCATGCGCCCCTGTCCTGATATCTGTAGTCATCAGCCTCAAGGTCTTCAGCTTCGATTGTACCCGGTATGTAGGCGGCTCCGGTAGAGAGGGTGAAATCGTAGAATTTCATAGCTCCGCGTGTTACACGAAGCTCGATATAGTGCTCGCCGGCCTCAAGCGTGAGGGGGAACATATAGAGTTCCTGTTTGCTTCCCACATGGCTTTTATCGGGGAGTTCGCGGCCGCTCTCGGCAGTCTTGTAGGTGCCGTCGTAGGCCACAGCCACCTTGCTGTCAGCCATTAGGTTGGTGGCCCGCAGAGTCATGGCGTAACGTCCCGAGCGGGCCACTTTAAGAGTAAAGCGCAGGAACTCGAAGTTGTCAAGTTCAACACCGTCGGCACTACGCGACGGTACCGACATATCACGCTTGTAATACGCGTTTCCGCCCTTGCCATCGTTGTATTCGACAGCGCTTATTGTCAACGACTCAGTACCGTTGAATGTCCTGACAGTTCCGCCATACGGCTCACCGAAATTGCGAAGCAGATTGAGATTTCCCTCATCATCAAATGTCTGCTCATCGTAACATACCGAGCGCAATGCACCATGTCCCGAGAAGTCAGCCGTGTGGTAGAATGTATACCACTTACCCTTAAACTCCACAACCGAGCCGTGGGTGGTGTTGCAACCCATCGGATTCATGAAAACGCCCTTGGGTGTATATGGCCCGGCAATATTATCGGCGACAGAGTATTGCATACGGTTGACCGTGGTATAACCGTCGGCATAGACAAGATAATACCGACCGTCTTTCTTGAACACCCAGGGACCCTCATGAAAACTCGGGAAACCGCTTGCAACATTTCCGTCAGGGCCAAGTAGCATGACACTCTCGCCTTCCATCTCAAGCCAGTTGTCACGCTTCAGTTTTGTCATCCAGCATCCGCCCTGTCCGGAAGTGAACACATAGGCCTGTCCGTCGTCATCCACAAACAGACAAGGATCTATTGTCGAGGGAATACCGTCAATATATCCTATACATTTCCACGGACCGGCCGGATTTTCGCTTGTAGCAAGAAAGTGTTGCCATACCGGCTCTCCGTTCATACGTATTCGGTGAGGATAGATAAAGTAGTACAGACCGTCAGAGGGATTGTAATTGCAGTCGGGCGCCCACATATACTCCTCGCCATAATTGTTGACAGTTCCTGTATACCGGTTGGATGTCGCGGCATTCATTACCTCGCCATGGTCGGTCCAGTTTACCATATCCTCGGTAGAAAAGATATGGTAGCGATCCATATGGTCGCACCCCTGTGCGGGCGACATGTCATGCGAGGCATATACATAGAGCACTTCCTTACCGTCGATATTCCACACATGGGCCGACGGATCGGCTGTATACAGCGGAGAGGTAAATCCGACACCGAACATAGGCGAAGTAAGCTCCGTAAACATGGGATTGGAAACGTATGTCCATTCTCTCGAATAACTGAAACCATGATTACCATAATCTCCGGTATCAACATATTCGCCCGTACGGTGCCACACATAGTAATCCATATTCATTGAATTTGACGGAACCCAGCGCAACACGTGCCTACCCTCAGTAAGCATAATTCCGGTATTGACCACTGTTATATAATTGTCCCAGCCCAGCCCCGGAGCCGATATTATCTTCCCGGCAGCCTTGCCGTCAATCTCAAAGAAAAGATCCTTTACATTGTCGGAACTCATGCATATGCGGAGTTCGTATTCACCGGCATCGGCCACCTCAAATGTATAGCACAGCCAATCGCCTGCACTCACATTGCCTATTACATATCCCGAGCCGCCGCCATTGATACGAACCTCGTCAATATCTTTACGGTAAGCGTTGGAACCTTTATTTCGGAAACTCCAGCTTATATTGTTGCCACCGTTGTCAAAATCCTCGGCCTGCATAATACAGTCGGATGACGCGCTCAGTACATGACTTCGGTATGGTGTGCCCTTATACTCGACCACATATTCCTCCGCAGTAACACCATTATCGTAATAATCATAGATATAAGGCTGGTCATCTGGAATGTTAAAAGCATTCACTGCCAGGGGCAATATGACATACAATGTTACCGCCACCAAAAACCGACTACGTATAGGATAACTCATAATTTTGTTTTTTGATTGGTTTAACGTAATCAAAAAAATGGGCTACTACAAGAAATATAATTATTTGCAGCAGCCCGTTTTTCCACTTTTAAATATATCGCTTCGATTAACTTTTCGATGGCAAAGTTAGAGCCTGAGACTTAACACAGGATTTAAAATCCACTTAATACAGACATAATTTCAACTTAATGATATGTTTTATAACATATGATTGCTTTATGTGAGGCATATAATTGTCCGTAGTCCCTGCAAAACATGCATAGCTTGACATATATCTATCCAAAATGAGGAAAAGTATATGATTTTTACTACTTTTGCATTAGTACAGAATTCAGCACAATCCTGAATTAATCTATTTGCTTATAGTCTGTGTGTTATGGCTACTATTGAAATCATATGTAATATCGACCATAACTTCGTAAAGTATTGCGGAGTGATGCTGACATCCCTTTTTGAAAATAACAGAAATGAACAATTTCATATACATATATTTGCCACAGACCTCAATAAAAAAGCCCAACGCATACTCAGCGATATAACTGAACGAAAGTACAGACAGCAACTGACATTCCACTTCATCGGCGACGAACTTCCTGCAAATCTTCCTGCGATTGTAGCGGGAAGCCATATTACCGCCGCTACATATATACGGTGTTTCATGATGCCTCATCTATCACCCGACATGCACAAAGCCTTGTATCTCGACTGCGATATAATAGTATTAGGCAGCATACGTCCTCTATGGGATACTGACATATCAGACTATGCGCTTGCTGCAGTAGAAGATCAGACAGGTAATGACCCGGCGCATTATACCTCTCTTGACATGAATCCGGATTCACTCTACTTTAACGCAGGCATAATGCTGATAAATCTTGACTACTGGCGCAAACACGACGCTCAGCAGCAGATGAGTCAATGCATGAAAGATTACAACAACCGTATAGTACAGCACGACCAGGATGTTCTCAACAGGATATTCGAGGGCAAAGTGCTCGAACTGCCGATGCGATGGAACATGCAGGACTTCATGGTGCGCCGCAAGCTGAAGACACGGCGCAATACATCCGAACAGCGCCGAACAGAGTTGCCGGCCACGGTAATAGCCCACTTCAACGGTCGGAAAAAGCCATGGCAGGCAAAATGCATAAACCCTTTCAAAAAAGAGTATGAAAAATATCTTGACATGACTCAATGGAAAGGTGAACGTCCGCATACGAGCCTGGCGTTCAGAATAAACCGCCTAACATTCCCGATAGCCGGAATGTTAGGACTAAAGAATACATACGTAAGAGTCAGACGCTGACATAAAATCCACATACCCAACCATGGACATTGTATGTAATATCGACAACCGCTATGTACCATATTGCGGTATAATGCTTACCTCGCTACTCGACAACAACCGCGACAACGAGGTAAACATCCATATAGTGGCAGCTACTCTGTCGCCAGACAATATCGAGATACTTCGCAGTATTGTGGAAGATACATTCGGCGCACGTATCAACTTTTACATCGTGGGTGACAATCTTGTAAAAGAACTGCCTCACTTTGACAACGACTACATAAGCCTATCTACATATTTCAGATGTTTTCTCACTGAAATCCTACCCTCCGACATAAAAAAAGTAATCTACATAGACTGCGATTTGCTTGTGCTCAACTCCCTTAAACCCCTGTGGGATACCGATATATCAGGCTATGCGCTCGCTGCAGTAGAGGACATGAACAGTTCATTTACCGACAAGCACCGTCGACTCGGTCTGCCGGAAAGCTATCTTTACTTCAATGCCGGAGTATTGCTGATAAATCTTGACTACTGGCGTAGCCACGATGTGATGAATCGCCTGATGATATGGATGGGACAGTACCGCACGCGCATCGTAGCACATGACCAGGATTTGCTCAACGCAGTATTGTCAAAAGAAGTCACCTACCTGTCCCACCGCTGGAACATGCAGGAAGGCATGCTGCGCCGGCGCCGCCACACTCTTCCGTCATCAGAATCCACAATTGACCAAGAGATGAAGCAGCCTGCCATAATCCACTTTGCAGGCAAACACAAACCATGGCAGGAAAAATGTATCAATCCGTATAAACCCATGTGGGAAAGATACACCGATATGTCGCCCTGGAAGGGGATGCGCCCCCAAAAACATATCGGATTTACCATCAACCGCCTTACATTCCCTCTGCAGGACGCACTCGGACTGCGAAACGGATACCGCACCATCAAACTAAAATGAAAGTCATGCACAATTCTTCAACATCCGACAGATATACTAAAAACATTCCCATAGTTTCAATTATAGTGCCCAACTATAATTATGCCCGTTTTCTTGATATCCGCATGGAGTCTATTCTCAACCAGACATTCCAGGATTTTGAGATAATATTACTTGACGATCATTCCACTGACAATTCAGTAGAAATCATTGAAAAGTACCGCAATAATCCCAAGGTAAGCTATATTGATATTAACAAGGAAAACTCAGGATCTCCTTTCCGGCAGTGGAAAAAGGGTATAGAGTATGCCCGCGGCAAATATATATGGATTGCCGAAGCCGACGACTCAGCGCTGCCTGATTTTCTTGAGAAGACAATAACAGCTCTTGAAGCAACACCATCGGCATCTGTCGCATTCACAGGCTCGGAAACAATTGATGAAAACGGTGACCCTTACGGAAGAGATATCGATAAATGGTATAAAAAGAGTCCTCAGAAAACCAACGGCGGATGGATGGCTTTTAATGGCAAAGAATATGTAGTACACAATTTATATTGGCATTGTTATGTATACAACGCCAGTATGACTGTATTCCGCAAAGAGTATTATTCGCCAGACCTGCTTGATGACAGCATTAAAATGCGTAATGCCGGCGACTGGCTGTTTTGGATAAAAATTACAGCAAAAGGAGATATCATCGAGGTATACGAGAAGTTGAATCTATTCCGCCTGCATAGAAAAAGCGCTACAGTAGCAGGAATAATGTCAGGAAATAACGTATGGGAAGATATCAAGGTAATGAAATACGTCGAAGACCACTTCAACGTAGGCAAGTATCGTAAGGCTATGCGGCTTGGCCAATACATAAAAGTATTACGGCGTTCTAAACAATATTCTCCTGAAACAAGACGGAAGATGATGAATGCCATACGCACATCCTTAGGTGTCGGCATGGGCACATTCAGAATGGAGCGTATAAATAAAATGTTATCATTTATACCATTTACACTTACCCAACAGAAGGATAGGCTCTAATGCTTATCTTCCGCATTCTGATTTACGCATTTTTTTCATTGCATATCCACGCCATCCGTACTTAATACGCAATAGCCTGATACGGTCTTCATAACGTATCAGGCTCCATGGAAGATTAAGCATATCCAACAGTTTGCTACGTAATGACAGCATCTCAGGATTGTAAATATTATCAGCTCCATACGCTATAATACATACCTTGCCGAAAATATGAATACACCGGTGTGTTATGTGGCGTATAACCTCTTTTTTAGTGGCTGCATCCATTAATTCATTGCCTGAGACAAACGCTATTCTGTCAAACTCGGCATTGAAAAAGTCGGCAGCTTTCTTTCTACTCTTCTGAGTGATACCTGTAGTGCTTCCCGCACGTATTTCATAATGATAAAAGGCTTTATCCAAATGAACTACTTTCTCAGCCAGCGAACTCCACCGGTATATGCAAGCATGATCTTCGTAAAACACCCCCTCGGGAAAACGACACTCCTTGCCTAAAAATTTTCTGAGGTATATTCTTCCGCACGGGCTGGAGGTACATTTCTCCAACAATATATCAGCCATGGCTTGCAGGCCATTCTTGACATATACTTTACCTTCGTTCAGACATAAGTTGTCACCTATTATTCTTAATTCCTTACCAGGGACATTCAAAAAATAGTTGCTCTCGACAATATCCGCATCATAGCTCTGCGCTATATCCAATAATGCTCCAAACATAGTCGGCTCAATCCAGTCATCCCCGTCTATAAAAGTTACGTATTTCCCTTTAGCACAATCAATACCTATATTACGTGCTTTCGATACATCGGGAATGTCTATCCGTATAAGGCGCACAATGTCAGGATACCGCATGCTCAGACTTTCAACAACCTCATAAGAGTCATCACTACTCCCGTTCTCTACAAGAATTATCTCATATTTTCCTTTAATTTCTTGATTTATAATTGAATCAACACATTTTACAATATATTGAGCGACATTATAAACGGGTATGATTATACTTAATAACATAGAGTCCATAACTATTATACCGGGATTATTATTTTAATATGGCTTGGTCAAGATACAATGATTCCAATATTCTGCTTACACGATGTTTGAACTTATGCCTTCCTTCCAATGTCTTCACAATAAGGAAAGGACTACTCAACACCCTCCTTATATCAAGAATATCAAGGTAGTATCTGTATATTTTCCGTGCGCCTTCAATATCATTGTTCTTCAAAAGCATATTTACATAATATGCCGCCACTACCCTTGTATTTTTTATCAAATAACGTAATACCTTCTTTTTATGTACGGAATCAAGATTGCTATAATCGTATACAAAGTCCAGCCGTCCGATTTCGGCATAGAAATAGTCATGATATTTCCTTAAATCCTTGTCAAAGCCATTTGTAATGCTTCCAATTCGGGCATGATAATTATATAAAGGTTTGTCGATATGTACTATCTTACTCATCTCACTCATCCATCTGTACATGGTTGAATGATCCTCGTAGACCATTCGTTCCGGAAACTTTCGATTATCAAAAAATGAACGGTCATATATCCTTGCCCAAGGGGCAGAGGTCGACTCCTCCATAAGAATCTCATAACAGAGCTCAGAGGGCAATATCTCCGAAACGGCGCCGGTATCGGGAAAGCGATGTTCTACAGTTCCGTCAAGCTGTACATACTTGAAATTACAATACGCAATATCAGCATGAAAGGCTTCTTTAGCTTTTATCAGCTCCTCAAACATTGTCGGCTCTACCGTATCATCGCCATCAATAAATCCGATAAGACTTCCACGAGCTATATTCAAGCCACAGTTTCTTGCAGTTGAGACATCCGCAATATCTGTAGTTATAACTTTTATACACGGATTACAATCACTTAATTTATGACATAGCTCTAAAGAATTGTCTTTACTTCCATTTTCCACCAAAATTATCTCCATATCCCGGATTACGGTCTGGTTCAAAAGAGAATATACGCTCTCTTCTATATATGAAGCCACATTATATACAGGAATAATTATGGATAGTTTCGGTGTCCTCATAAATCTTGAATTCTGATTTTTTTTATAGCCTACAAAGATATAACAAATATATTTAAGCAATGTAATATAAATCATCCTATATTCTCTGATAATATTAGATGATTGGACATTATCATTTGGATACCATGAATATAATTCATCATCATACATCATTTTTATCATATATATTTTTGTCAGAATGGATAATGGGGTGGAATTTTATGTATCTTTGCGATTGCAATTTCTACTAATCATTAGCCGGATTTCTACGCTATGACCTACGAATATGACTATCTGGTGATTGGCTCTGGCATCGCCGGAATGAGCTTCGCGCTGAAAGTGGCTGCTACAGGTCGCGTGGCGCTTATATGCAAGACCAGACTTGAGGAAGCCAACACCTACTTCGCCCAAGGCGGGGTGGCGTCAGTGACCAATCTTGAAGTCGATGACTTCGACAAGCATATCAACGATACTATGATTGCCGGCGACTGGCTGTCAGACCCGGAAGCTGTAAAGAAGGTTGTGACGGAAGCTCCGGCACAGATACGTGAACTGATACGATGGGGCGTCGACTTCGACAAGAAGGATGACGGCAGTTTCGACCTGCACCGTGAAGGCGGTCACTCCGAATTCCGCATACTACATCACGCCGACAATACCGGCGCTGAGATACAGCAGTCGCTTATCGAGGCCGTAAAAGCCAACCCCAACATAGACATATTCGAAAATCACTTCGCTATAGAAATCATCACTCAGCACCATCTGGGCAAGATTGTCACACGGCGTACACCCGACATCACATGCTATGGTGCCTACGTGCTTAATCCTGCGACAGGCAAAGTTGACACATTTCTGTCGAGGGTGACACTCATGGCCACAGGAGGAGTGGGAGCCGTCTACACTACCACTACCAATCCGCTTGTAGCCACAGGCGACGGCATAGCGATGGTATACCGCGCCAAAGGAACGGTCAAGGACATGGAGTTCATTCAGTTTCACCCAACCGCACTGTATCATCCGGGCGACCGTCCATCATTTCTCATTACCGAAGCCATGCGCGGCTATGGAGCAGTGCTCCGCAATCTCAAGGGTGAGGAATTCATGCAGAAATACGATCCGCGTCTGTCGCTTGCTCCGCGCGACATAGTGGCCAGAGCAATAGACTCAGAGATGAAACTCAATGGCGACGACCATGTATTCCTCGACGTGACGCATAAAGACCCGGAGGAAACACGCCACCATTTCCCGAACATATACGCAAAGTGTCTATCTCTCGGCATAGATATCACAAAAGATTACATACCTGTGGCTCCGGCGGCCCATTACCTGTGTGGAGGCATAAAAGTGGACACCAATGGTGAGTCGTCAATAGGTCGTCTGTATGCCGTAGGCGAATGTTCATGTACAGGATTGCACGGTGGCAACCGTCTTGCATCCAACTCGCTGATAGAGGCTGTGGTATATGCCGACGCAGCCGCAAGACATGCAATGTCGGTAAAGGACGGATACGCCTATCGCACTGATATTCCTGAATGGAACGACGAGGGTACGCGCCATAACGAAGAGATGGTGTTGATAACCCAAAGTATCAAAGAAGTAGGACAGATAATGTCGGCATACGTGGGTATAGTACGTTCGGATTTGCGCCTGAAACGTGCATGGAACCGTCTTGACATACTGTATGAGGAGACAGAACGCCTGTTCAAGTGCTCAAAAGCATCGCGCGAGATATGCGAACTGCGCAATATAATCAACGTGGGCTATCTGATTATGCGGCAGGCCATGGAACGAAAGGAATCTCGAGGCCTACACTACACCATCGACTATCCTCACAAATAGACGATTGCAGCGGCATCCCTGATTTGTGCCGGATCTACGCCATCGCGTTTGTGCTATATCGTCCCCTACTCCGGTGATTTTCTGAACTTTTTTTGCTTATCGAGCATTTTGTGTGAATGAAGAATATCTTTTGCGCCATCATAATGATATTATCGTGTGTCGTCAGTGTATCAGCTCAAGACGACACAACTGATGGTGTGGTCGGAATACTCGACGAGCCTACGCTGAAGGATGCCCGCATACCCCTTGTACGCGGACGCTATCATTTCGTCAGCGAGGAGGGAGACACTGCTATAATGGTGGTGCTCAACAATATCACATACTTCCCTCCGTTGAAGTTCAAGAACAAAAAACAGGAACAGTTCTACTGGCGCACTGTACGTGATGTGAAGCGCACGCTTCCTTATGCCAAAATGATTGCAGAAACCATACTCGAGACATACGAATACATGGAAACACTGCCATCGCAGGAAGAGCGACAGCGTCATCTTCAACAGATGGAAAAAGAGGTGTTCAACCAATATAAACCTCAGTTGAAGAAGTTTACCAAATCACAAGGCAAAATGCTGGTGAAACTCATCACGCGTGAGACCAACCAATCGTCCTACTCTATATTGAAAGCGTTTCTCGGAACTTTCCGCGCCGGATTCTGGCAGACTTTCGGACGATTTTTCGGTGTAAACCTTAAAAGTGATTTCCGTCCCGACAAAAACGAAGAAGATGCCATAATCGAGCGCGTATGCGTTCTCGTGGAGCAAGGTATGCTATAGCACAACCATCTCTCATCATAGATTGCGCAATGACGCAAGAAGTTCCGACACATCACCGCGAGTAAGAGTACGCTGTGTCTGGAGTTCACGTGCAAAATCTCTCACAATACTCTGTACGCCGCTATGAGAGAATACTCTGTCGAGGTAAGAGTAACTGCGGTCAAACAGTCTGTGTATTTCATCATTCTCAAGCGAGCATGCGTCAGCACCCTCTTGCTCCAGACATTCAAGCAGAGCGTTTCGTGTATCTGTGTCGGGAGCCATATTCCGCTGCATATAGTGACGGCACATCACATTGCCTATCATCATGCCCATAGAAGCCTGATAATGCTTGAGTATGTACTGCCATGCCACTTTTGCCGACAGTCTGGGATTTCCTGAAAAATAATATTCCGGTACGAACTCTATATTGTCGTCAGAATCTATATCAATGCGTGCCAGCATATCGTCGGCGTCCCACACAACAAGGCTTACGGCCATGCCTGTCACGCCGTAACACTTGTCTTGATCATCTGTATATTTCAGTTTCATGTCTGCTTAAAGTAGTATTTTTTAGTACATAACAGCCCAATGTAACTCCCACATAAATTTATGGGATAAATGCTGTCGGTAGACCCGGTAGCCATAGTCATACCGTTTTTACTGCGGTACTGTTGACGGACCTTTTCCTTATTAAACATCAAATATAATGAATTGTATCGCCTGCAACAAAATTTATCCATTATTTTTTTAGAATGGATATGATTCTTGAGCCAACCCAGCCACATACAGTAGGACCCAAAAACGACAGCAGTATACCTAACTTATTCTTTCTTCTTACATTCGGATTTATAAGCGAACCCATTCTGAGGCGCTTTATCTGAGTCCAGCATGATACCAGCTGATTGTTGTATCCACAACTGTCTGTATCGTCCTTTTCAGCCTTAGATTGCCGGATATATTTCCACAGCTGCATATATATATCAAAATTAGCGCTCAATCGGCGGTCACGAGCCGCCTTCACCAGCCTTAGGTCAGCAGATGCAATCGCTTTATCCTCGATATCACGCGTGATATCGAGCACATCAAGTCTGTGTCCCGAAAACGTTTCCATAAGACTGCCATTTCGCTTACGGTAATAGTACAGAGGAGCATTACACAGACCTATGCGCTTAGACTTAGGCATCTTCTCCAACACCCTTACCATCCACTCAAGATCCTCATATATTATCCCCTCCTTAAACCTTATACCTTCAATAACTTCCCGACTGAACAACTTACCCCATGGAGCGCTACATATAAAATCATTCTGATACAGCAATTTTCTTAATGCATCTTCAGGAAGATAATGATGAAATTCCGTCATATCCCATTTATGTGCGGTAGTGATTATATCAAAGTCTCCAAATCTGATATAATCAACTCCGGATATAGAGTATACTTTTTTTCTTTTTACAATGTCGACCAAGGTCTCTATGTACTCGACGTGTATTATATCATCACCATCTACAAATGCTATGTAATCTCCTTTGGCATTATCAAATCCTACATTACGTGCTATCGAAGGGCCTTCGTTATCCTTTCTGATCAAAATAAATCTGCCATCCTTTTTTTCCCATGACCGACATATCTCGGTACTTCTGTCGGTAGAGCCATCGTCGACCATTATTACCTCAATATTATTATATGTCTGTAATGCAACAGATTCCAGACATGCATCCAGAAACTGCTCTACATTCCATACCGGAATAATGACAGAGACCATACCAGAATCAATCATACACTGCTTTTATGAGGATTATGGCCAAGAAGCCAAAGTATAGACCTTGCCGACCGGCTTGATGCCGAGTATCTGTGTAGCATTTTTCCTATTGACCAAGGTATATATATACTGCTCAATAAAGCTATAATGGTATATATCCACCACGGAAAATCGGTAAAATGATGAAGTATCTGCTGTGACACTACACATGTAAACCACGACAACAGGTACATCATATAGTTGTATCCCTCAAGATGCCGCCAACCAAGCTGCCACTCACAAGCTATAATAGCCAGTGTAATAAGCATTGCAAGCCCGGATAAAGAGCATACAAGACCATATATGCCTGATAAATTTTCGGTATAAAACAAGGTAAACCATATTGCCGCACATATGCCGCCAAACCACCACTGTCCTAATAAAAAATCTATATCAGGTTTCCATCTGCCATATGCGATACCACACATAAAGAAGACCGCGAGCTCGGCTGTACGTCCTATGCCCATGAAAGTCCACTCCCACTGATTTACGCAGAAATAGCCTGCAATAGACAGTATTCCTCCAATCAAAAAAAACAGATAGAGTCTATTCTTGAATAATTTTATCCCTATGAACGACACACACAACAAGACAAATACAACAGGCAGGAACCATAGAAACACAATTGTGAGCTTATCCGAGAAAAAAATGGATGAAATGAATGAGTTGATATCCATATTTACCGGCTCGTCAGCATATTCCGACATCAATGCGCGAGGTACAAATGTCAATATTGTCAGTACAAAATAAGGCACCAGCAGGCGCTGTGCCTTATTCTTTATGAAATCTACCAGAGAGACATTATACTCCCTTTTTACCATTGATATCATAAATAAATAGCCTGAGATAAACACAAACAGTGGCATCCTCACCGTCTGAAACATTCGATAGAACCAAAACTGATGAAAATCGCCCGGATATTCATGCAAAGAATGTCCAAGAATTACCAGTATCACTCCTAAAATCTGTAGAAATGATATAAATCGTATTCTTTTCGATTGTGCCATTCTCTATAAACTGCGACACACATATCCTGACAGGGCATGTGTATCGTCAGACATATTTATTTTACTACCAGAATCTTTGTTACTGCTCCATTATTAGACTCCTGATTCTGAGAGGCATACACATAATATACTCCTGTGGGTACACGTTCGCCAGCTCCATTGCATCCGTCCCACATCACCATACCTCCCTCCGAACGTGTCTGAAGGAATACATTACCGGCAGAATCTGCAATTTTTACAAGAGAATTATCCATCAGACCCTTTATTGTAATCCAGCCTGTATAATCAGGCCTTACCGGATTGGGATAAGCATATACATCACTGAAATCTGAAGCAGCCGGAGTAATCGTACTGTGATATACAGCCACGCCATTGGTAGTACCGAAATATACGTCACTGCTATTAGGCTCACATACTATAGAGTGTACTTCATTTGAAGGAATAATACTATTGGAACGAGTGAAATTATCAATAATCTCACGCCCGTCAGCACTTACATAATAAACACCAGAGGTAACCGTTGACAGCCACTTACGATTTCCGGCATCTACCGCAATCGAAGTTACTTCCTGATTATCAAGAAGGTAATCAGCAAGTGAAGTACCATCGTTGCGAGGTACCTTCACGCGCTCTATTGTATTATCCTGATTAGACAGCATGTTTCGAAGATTATGTATTACCACAACTCCACACGTGGTACCAAGCCAGATATCGCCGTTGTTATCTTCTGCTATGCTTATTACAGCATATGGACCAAAAGTCTTACCATCCTGGTCAGTAAATCTGTTAACCATCCAGTAATTGTCGTCCGACACAGCCGATGTACCTTTAGTATCGTATATCACTACATTTTGGTCACCGTATGTCTGCGTTATCATGGCAAGATTCTTATTTTTCGAATGCTTAAAATGCACGATTCTTGAATCTCTACTTTCATGAGTTCCGAAATAAGGCAAATCGAGAGTAATCCAGTCACTATAAGAAGCCGTGTTGCTTTTATTCTTATTGGCAGGCAAAATAGTAACAATCTCGCGAGATCTTGTGAAATCGTGCGCAATCGCCCATAGATTATTATTGCTGTCAAAAGCCACATCCTCGACCGAACATGAGTATCCTGTGCCAAAAGGACCATTGGTCTTGTCATACTTGCCTATCTGCTTTCCATCCTTAAACTTCCATATTCCTTCAAACCATGTGGGTACATATACAATAGATGGATCCTCAGGATCAACAACAACATGATGCCCTGTTCGTAAAAGATTTGCACTGTTGGGATTTATAGTGGTATAATCACCCTTTCGGGGTGTGATATCATCAACGAAACCATTGTTTACTATATTCAGTTTCATCAAATAACTATAGTTATCGTGAGCCGGATATCTGCTCTGGGCGTTGTAAGTGGCATAAACTCCTATATCAGAAGCAGCAAGTCTGGTAGGACCTCCATGCACCGATGTTCCAAAAGGATATGATGGTTCTCTGTCAATTGTATAGTTAGTTAATTTCTGAGAATTGTCAATACCAATATAATTAGTAGTGTATGTAAGATGACCTAATCCGTCATCATTCAAATACCATAAATCATTATCACTGCCGGAACCATTTCCTCCTACATAAATAAAAGAAGTATATAGACTTGACGGCAACTCAACATATTTATATTCCACCCTATCCTCCTCATAGAGTCTACATAGTACATATCCATATCTTGATATGATAGCAAACCAGTCGCCAAACATTCGCATTCTTGCAAAATCGTACATTGCAAATCCCGGATAATTGCCTCCGACTGTTTTATTATCAAAATCTATCTTATATATATTGACCCAATTGGCCGATGGGCGATGTGCAATAATAAAATCATCACTCATTCCATACAAACCATCACACTGCAAATCGCTCAATTTCACAAATTTGCTAAAGTCATTAACCCTTTGTGACTTGCTTATGCCATAAAGACCGTTATCTGTGCTTATAACTACATTCTCACCCATTACAGTAACCCCATATACCGGAAAACTGAAAATACCCGACTCTTTTACAGCTCCATTCTTAGTGTCATATCTGACAATGCCAAAACCGGTAGCTACATACATCTCGTCGTCATCAAACGATACACTGTTGATACTCTTGTCAGTAACATATTGCGCATCTTTGATATCACTCAGATTCACAATATTTCCATTATCATATATCAGGTCGATATTGCTGTTTTCATATACACAAACGGTGTAATCTCTATCATAGTTACGATAGATACCACATACATTCACATCCGAAAGTCCATTTCCAAGATTATACGAATACATCTCGTCCATATCCTTATCGTAATGAAACAGCGAACCGCCACCACAAAAATAAACTCTCGATTTAGTGTCGAGAATATCAGCGCGGTCAATACCGTAATTACTGTACAATTCCCATGAACCTACGGTATGCTGAGCCGACAGATTCACACTTAAAATTGATATAAGAGATACTAATATCAGATAATATCTATACATACACTATGATTACTTTAATAAGTATGTGTTCTAAATTATTTATTGTATTTGATTATGAAGTATGTGGATGAAATTTTACATTCGGCTGATGGCGTTATGGAGTTCCATAGCAACTGAAGCCGGATTCGAAAGTTCGCCTCATAATTTATGAGACAATGCATTAAATAATTTCGAACACATACTTAATTGCAAGAAAGCAGAGTGTCCCCTACTCTTTTTACATCATACTTGCGCGAGATATGCAGCAAGTTTCTTTACCGCACGTCCACGATGACTGATTGCATTTTTTTCCTCTTCTTTCATCTGGGCAAAAGTACGCTTCTCGCCATCCGGCCGGAACACAGGGTCATATCCGAAGCCACTTTCTCCATGACACTCATGAGTTATACATCCCTCTACTATGCCATTAAACAGCATAGGCTCTTCATCTCCGATTATAAGAGCAATTACAGTACGGAAACAGGCTTTTCTGTCATTCATCCCATCCATGTTGGCAAGAAGAAGAGCTACATTGGCAACCGAATCATGACCGGGACCTGCATAACGCGCCGAATACACACCCGGAGCACCACCAAGCGCTTCGACTTCAAGACCGGTATCATCGGCAAAACAGTCATAGCCATAGTGCTGTTTCACCCATTTGGCTTTTATTAAGGCATTGCCTTCAAGTGTATCAGCTGTCTCAGGAATATCATCATTACAGCTTATCTCGTCCAAAGAAAGCACTTCTATACCGGTATCATCGAGTATCTCGCGCACCTCCCTAAGTTTGTGGGCATTATTTGTAGCAAACACTATCTGTTTCATACATATATGAACGAAATACCAAAGCCTTTTATTGCTGTACTCCAAAGCATAAATCATGTATGCTACAATAATTGTCACAAAATTTTTAAAAATTTTCATTACCGATTAGCATGTCACGCTATTAAACTGTCTTCATTATACACATATTTATATACATCAACCAATAACCTAAAATTAACCATTAAATTTAATTATGAAGAAATCTTTACTCTCATTATTTTTTGCAATTGCCATGACATGTGTGGCCAAAGCTGATGAAGTTGTTGTAGTTTTCGCCGGATATAATTATGAAGGTGACGTTACTTCAAAAGTAGAATTTTCTGAAGGCAGTTCAGATACTTCCATCAACGATAAAGATTTTGAAGTACCCGGAGTATGCAAGTTTGCATTTTACAAGAAAGTAGAATCCACCGGATTTTCTTATATCAATCCCTCAGGTCAGACTCCTCATCTCCAGTGGGCCAAGCAGACTCTGCTTAACATTTCTCCCGAGAAAGGTGTCACCATTACAAAGATAACTTTTGCTTGTACTACTGCTGGATACACCCAAAAACTGGAAGTAGACTACCCGGAGAATTTCGGTGAATGCATTACAGAAGGCACCACTCCTTACTGGACAGGCTCTGCAACATCCGATTTCGGTCTTACATTCACTCCCAAGAAATCAAATCCCATGCGCTTTTCTTATATGACGATTGAGTACAGTGAAGAAACCTCATCAATCGACAATATAGCAATCGACGAGACAACTCCTGCCAGATACTTTAATCTTCAAGGCATCGAAGTTGCCAACCCCACAAAAGGTAAAGTATATATCATGCGCCAGGGCTCCGAATCAACAAAAGTAATTATGTAATTCAAGTATTTACATTCTATAGCAAATCCGCCGGGTCTGAAATATCAGACTCGGCGGATTTCTATTTCTAAGAGCTTGCCTAAGGGTATCAGCCTACCACGATATTGACAATCTTGCCGGGCACCACGATAATCTTCCTTATCTGTTTGCCTTCAATCCACTTGGCGGCACCTTCATGCTCAAGAGCAGTCTTTTCTATCTCTTCGCGCGGTGCATCGGCAGGTACCTGAATATTGTATCGAGCCTTACCGTTGAAGCTCACTGCCATAGTCACAGTCGACTCCACAAGGTACTCCTCGTTGTGTACCGGCCATTTGGCATCACACACTGTAGTATCGTGTCCGAGCGCATGCCACAGCTCTTCTGCTATATGAGGTGCAAACGGAGCAATGAGCACAACCAGAGGTTCAAGAGCCTCACGACTATGACATTTGAGCTGTGTAAGTTCATTTACACATATCATAAATGCCGCTACCGAGGTATTATAGCTGAATGACTCTATATCGGCAGTTACCTTCTTGATAAGTTTATGCACGGCTTTCAGAGCATCCTTTGATGCAGATTCATCGCTCACAAGCAGATTGTCTCCCTTATAGAACAGGCTCCACAGTTTTCTGAGGAAGCGGTTCACACCGTCAATACCGTTTGTATCCCACGGTTTGCTTGCCTCAATCGGACCGAGGAACATTTCATACAGACGAAGTGTATCGGCGCCATAGCGTTCTACTATATCATCGGGATTCACTACGTTGAACATCGATTTCGACATCTTCTCGACAGCATATCCACATACATACTTGCCATCCTCAAGGATAAATTCCGCATCCTTGAATTCCGGACGCCATGCACGGAACTTTTCTGTATCAAGCACATCGTTGCTTACAATATTGACGTCGACATGGATAGGAGTAGTGTCATACTCTTTGCGCAGACCGGCCGATACAAATGTATTGGTATCCTTTATGCGGTACACAAAATTACTTCTACCCTGAATCATGCCCTGGTTGACAAGTTTACGGAAAGGCTCGTCGCGACATACCACTCCGAGGTCATAGAGGAACTTGTTCCAGAAACGACTGTAGATAAGATGACCGGTAGCATGCTCAGTACCGCCGATGTAAAGGTCTACATCCTGCCAGTATCCGTCAGCCTCCTCGCTTACCAAAGCATTGTCGTTCTTCGGATCCATATAGCGCAGATAGTATGCGCTCGAACCGGCAAAACCGGGCATTGTATTCAGTTCAAGAGGATAACCCTCGGCTGTCTTCCAGTTCTTGGCACGTCCCAAAGGAGGCTCTCCTGTCTCAGTAGGCAGGAATTTATCCACCTCAGGAAGTTCGAGAGGCAGACTTTCCTCCGGAAGCAGAGTGGGGATACCATCCTTGTAATACACCGGGAACGGCTCGCCCCAATAGCGCTGACGACTGAATATGGCGTCGCGTAGACGATAGTTCACCTTTACCTTGCCTATACCTTTCTCTTCTATAAATTTCTTGGTAGCAGCAATTGCTTCCTTCACCTCCATGCCGTTAAGGTCAAGCTCAGCGCTTGCCGAGTTGATCATCTTGCCGGATTTGGCGTCGAAGCTCTCCTCCGACACATCGGCTCCCTCTATCAGTGGTATTACAGGAAGATTGAAATGACGGGCGAAAGCATAGTCGCGGCTGTCGTGTGCGGGCACTGCCATGATAGCACCCGTACCGTAGCCGGCAAGCACATAATCGCTCACCCATACAGGAATATTCTTTCCGGTAAGAGGATTCACAGCATATGCGCCGGTGAATACACCGCTTACCTTTTTATCTATCATACGCTCGCGCTCTGTCTTATGCTTCACTTCATCAAGATACGCATCCACCGCACCACGCTGCTCGGGAGTGGTTATCATGTCAACATAGACACTCTCGGGAGCAAGCACCATGAATGTTACTCCGAAAACGGTATCGGCGCGGGTAGTGAAGATTTCAAGTTCTACATCACTGCCGGCTATAGGGAAACGCATCTCAGCACCTTCCGAACGGCCTATCCAGTTGCGCTGTGTCTCCTTGAGCGAGTCGGTCCAGTCTATTGTGTCAAGACCGTCGAGCAGACGCTGTGCATAAGCCGATACACGCAGACACCACTGATACATCAGTTTCTGCTCCACAGGATATCCGCCACGCAACGAAACACCCTCGCTTACCTCGTCATTGGCAAGCACTGTACCAAGTTTCGGACACCAGTTTACCATTGTATCGGCAAGAAAAGCGATACGGTAGTTCATCAGAGTATCGCTCTTCTCCTTGGGCGACATACCTTTCCATTCCTCGACTGTGAATTCCATATCCTTTCCGCAGGCTGCATTCACACCCTCTGTTCCCGACTTCTCGAAGTGGGCTATAAGATCCACTACAGGCATTGCCTTGTCGGCATTACGGTCATAGTAATGCTCATACATCTTCATGAACGCCCACTGTGTCCATTTATAATACGATGGGTCGCATGTACGTATCTCGCGGTCCCAGTCGTAGCAGAAGCCTATCTTGTCGAGCTGGCTGCGGTAGCGGTCAATATTCTCGAATGTGGTCTTTTCCGGATGCTGTCCGGTCTGTATGGCATACTGCTCGGCAGGCAGACCATATGAGTCATAGCCCATGGGATGAAGCACATTGAAGCCATTGAGTCTCTTATAGCGGGAATATATATCGCTTGCTATATAGCCAAGGGGATGTCCTACATGAAGTCCAGCTCCGGAAGGATAGGGGAACATGTCGAGCACATAGTATTTCGGACGTGAGCGGTCTATCTCAGTTTTGTATGTCTTATGATCTTTCCAATACTGTTGCCAGCGCGATTCGATCTCTTTATGGTTGTATTCCATATTATATTATGATTATTTTATTTTCTAAAAGTACACTCTGCCCAATATCTGTGTCAAAGCCCGAGCTTAGCGCTTATTTCAAGCATTCTCTCTATAGGCTTGCGGCCGCGTGCAGCCGTATCGGCATCTACATTCACTTCAGGCTGTTCATACCGCAAACAGTTGTACAGCTTTTCAAGAGTATTCAGCTTCATATATCCACAGTCATTGCATGCGCATGTGGAGTCATTGGGAGCGGCAGGGATAAATGTCTTATCCGGACAACGCTTGCGCATCTCATGGAGTATGCCGCTCTCTGTGGCTACTATAAATTCCGTTTCATCTGACTCTACGGCATATTTAAGAAGTGCCGCAGTAGATCCTACATGGTCGGCAAGAATTATAAGCTGGCGTGGACACTCCGGATGAGCAAGCACCTTAGCCTTTGGATACTCTTTTTTCAGCTCCACAAGTTTCTCTACAGAAAACTGCTCGTGAACATGGCATGCGCCGTTCCACAGTTTCATAGAGCGTCCGGTTATGGAATTGATATAATTGCCGAGGTTGCGGTCTGGACCAAAGATGATAGGGGTGTCTTCAGGAAGACTCTCTACAATCTGCCGCGCATTGGATGATGTCACCACTATATCAGTAAGGCTTTTCACAGCAGCCGAAGTGTTGACATAGCTTATTACCGTATGCCCGGGATTGGATTCTATGAACTCCTTGAATTCATCGGCCTTACAGCTGTCGGCCAGCGAGCATCCTGCCGACAGGTCGGGTATAAGCACCTTCTTGTCGGGACAAAGCATCTTGGCCGTTTCGCCCATGAAATTTACTCCACACAGTACTATCACAGGCTCGTCGAGACGCGAGGCAATCTGAGCCAAAGCCAGAGAGTCACCTATATAGTCGGCGAGATCCTGTATTTCACCCTTCTGATAGTAGTGGGCCAGAATCACTGCGTTCTTCTCTTTCTTGAGTCTTTTTATCTCTGCTACAAGGTCGGTACCAGGCTCTACTGGAGCATCGACATAGCCTTTTTCTATATTCATCTGCTGATATGTGATGAGGATTGAGAATGACTTATATGTATATTATTCGTTATCCACATGGTTTCTACCTGATATCAACATTTCTTTTATTGGATTATCAGATATTTAGCATGTTTATCAACATATGGTTGATAACTGCAAAGTTAATATAATTTCCTCAAAGACTCAAACCATTGGCCTATGTAGACATGTTGTAAATCGCAGAAAGCCACAGAAGCAGCACGGCTCTTTCATTTAAGATGTGTATTTATAGCAATAATTCATAACTTTACACACAGCGATGCCGAAGCATCGACTTAGGTGTTTCTTTAACATATGAATAAATTTTTTAAGAGGCGGAAGAGCCTTCCCGGCCACTCCGCCTCTATTTTCGCCATACGAAAAATAAGCATTAAGAGCTTGTTTAATAATAAATGTTACCGTCAGGGCGGTCAGTCGGCGAGTAGATTTCCGCTTGTGATGAGGGAGTTATGGGGCTCCATAACGACCGAAGAACGGGCGGAAATATGCCGGCGAATGACCGAAGTGATGTAATTTGTTCCATATTGTTGATATATTTTTACATTTGCTTGAAAGCAGGCAAGAGATTGAATGGTTATAAAGCTACCTTTTGTTTCGTATATCTTGGCCGCTTTTCGCCTTGTTCCTCAGTCATGTACATAAAGTACACTCCTTCGTCACATGTCGAAAATCGACTCAAGCTATACGACCCTGGCGGCAACATTTATTATTAAACAAGCTCTAATTTGCTGATTTACAATTTTTCAGCTTAATCTATACTAAATTTTTTTAAATGAAAGAGAAAAATAACTATAGTGCGTGTATTTCCTTTTGCAATAAATCAAGGAAACGGGCAGCATGTGCTCCGTCCATCTGTGTATGGTGAAATTGAAATGACACTGACAGTGTGGTCTTAAACCAGCCTTTACGGTATCTTGCCCCATATCATGAACGGGTTGTTGAATATACCGCTATACATCCCCACTGCACCATCAATGTCGTATTGCACCAATGCCGATGTGCCTATCACCATGCTGTCTGCCAAATCATGATTCTCACAAGTTTCGGCAACTTGGCTGGTAAGCCTGAGATAGTCGGTGTTGAATACTGCCAGGTCATTAGAGAACGGTATGTCGCACGAACTTACTTCACCAGTTTTATTGGCAACAATGGTGTTTACTGCGATTGTATCATATCGTACCAGTTTGCCGGCAACCATAGAATTCTTCGATGCTTGTTGCCGCCTTACCGATACACCAACACATCAGCATATTAAACTTCAGTCCTTTACTTCGGCTTACTTTTATAAGTCGTGACACATCAAGCGTTTTAAAGAATGTGACCATAGGCATCGGAGCCTTCGTCCACGTCTCAAACGCGTATGCCCTGGTTGTTTCTTTAGGGTTTATCTCTTCCATTTATTTGTTTTTAGTATAGAAATGGTTTATTGGGTACCTAAATAAGCAGTTAAAATACAGCGTACGATCAAGATTATTCGCTATAATTACGGGGGCTTAGAACCATCCATAAGGGACAACCTATGTACGCTGTATTAGATAAGATCAACTAAAACCTACAGCTGTTATCTCACCACAATCTTTTTACTATTATTGCCTTGTCTGATAATGTATATCCCGGGGGCAAGACCGTCTATGTCTTGTCCTACCTGCCGGCCGTAGAGATCAAACACATATAATGGCCCGCTTGCATCCATATCTGAAGCGATATCAGTAATACCAGAGTATTCAGGAGCTTCCTTAATCTCGGAAAAATATTTGCTCCAGGATGAGTTTTTATATAATTCGATACTCTCGGCCGGAACATACAAAGTCATAGCCGACTCGTCTGCCCGACTTCTTACAGCCATTTCTTCCTCCGAAAAAAACACATCACTCTCAATATAAGGTGGTTCTATTGAATAGACATAGAAATGCCTTAAATTAGGACATTTCTGAAATGCAGCAAAACTGATATAAAAACATTCAGTCGGAATAACCACTTTGGTCAATGATGTGCATCCATAACAAAACTTCTCTCCGATACCCAAGCTATAATATGTGGTACCATCTTCTTTATAGAATTTGTAGTGAGCCTTGGGTGTCGTCAATTCCGTCAATGAAACACATTCTTCGAACATATAATCGGGGAGACTTGACATATCAGTAAAAGATGGCAAAGTTATACGTTTTAAATTACTATTTCTTCTGAACGCGCCATCCCCAAACTGCCTTACAGTCTCAGGCACAATAATCTCCTCAACAGTCGCACCACCGTGTATACCATAAACATATGTATTGGTATAAGTCTTCTGTGTGTAAGTATTTGTCACAGACGCCGGAATGTTTGCAATCTTTTGTGCTTTACCCCAGATAAAGCCATCACATCTTACTTCACTCTCATTAAAAATTTCCCACTCATAACCCTCTGCCTGAAAAGCCGAGGCAGAGACATGGGCCGAAAGCATCAGTCCAAACGACAGGACACATTTTCCACTTAAATTTCTTATCATATTCTTAAAAAAATACCGCCGGACTCCCCTCTTTGGTTCTGATTGGTTTATAAAAAAAGCGTAGGAATCTGTATCTGTTACCGTCCTACTCCCTGAGGCTTCTCGCATTGCCCATCAATAGTCGGACGGCAACGAAGAAGCCCACGCTTATATATGTAATCCATGCATCCGACAGTATGCCTCTCACGAGACAATATGCCGAATGTAAGAATATTACATACCTAATGGACATCTACCGTTGCTCAATCCCTGACTATTGATAGAAATTTTGCGAGAATCTCAGAGAGTCAAGAATCAGCGCTGATAAACGCTTTTCACAGAAATGTCTTTACCACTATCTTTTGTGGCAAAAATACATCTACACATCAATCTTATTCAGAAAGAAAAGTGCTCAGTATTCGCCTGTAAATTTAAATATTTTAGTCCAACCAGCAAAACAATATATGCTAATAAATTTTACCGAAAAGTATCCTGATTGTTCAGCCAAAGATTATCATCATCAACATTAACCTATTATTATTTAAGATTAAAAATTTTTTCTCTTTTCTATATTGTAGTGTTTATTGACGTTGATAATTAGGATAACTTTTAGTTGATTTGCTTGTATATTAAGTTATTGATGTTCCATCAACTCAACTTACATCTTTATCAACATGTAATATGGTAGAACTTAGATATATGTCGATGTTATTTACATTGCGTTGATAATGTTATTGGTTGAAAAAAATATATGATTTCATACCTTGAAAACATATGTCATGCCTGTTGAAACAGTGCTGATACAATTGCTGAAACTCTTTTGGACGGTGAGTGTACATTTTAGCTATATACAAAAATTCCATAAACTCCAAATCTACTTATTAAAACTTCCTTTATATTTCTCAACCTTTATCAACATTGTTTTCAACAACTGTCTGCACATATATGCAATAGAAAAAATACCTGTGCCATTTGGATAATGGCACAGGTATTTTTAGGATATATAGATTATCAACAATTTGTGTTGATAATACTGTCTGAAAACCGGATTATCAGAGTTTTGCTTTTATTTCCTTTGTGGCTTCCTCATAACCGGGCTTTTCAAGAAGAGCAAACATATTCTTTTTGTAGGCCTCTACACCGGGCTGGTTGAATGGATTCACACCGAGCAGATATCCGGAGATGCCGCAGGATATCTCGAAGAAATAGATAAGTTGTCCGAGATACTCTTCGGAGAGTTCAGGCACAATGATACGCATGTTGGGCACTCCGCCATCCACATGGGCGATACGTGTACCCAGCTCGGCCATCTTGTTTACATCGTCGACATGCTTGCCGGCGATGTAGTTGAGACCGTCGAGATTAGCCTCGTCAGAGGGGATAAGTTTTTCCGATTTTGACTTTTCAACGGAAATTACAGTCTCGAAGATAGTGCGCTCGCCATCCTGTATCCACTGGCCCATCGAGTGGAGGTCGGTAGAGAAGTCGACAGCTGCGGGGAAGATTCCCTTGTGGTCCTTGCCTTCGCTTTCTCCATAAAGCTGTTTCCACCATTCTCCGAAGAAGTGGAGTTTAGGATTATAGTTGACAAGAATCTCTGTCTTCTTACCGGCGCGGTACAGAGCGTTGCGGGTCGATGCATAGAGTTCGGCCATGTTGCTGTCGGATGCGTTGCCGAGTTCTATTTCCATTTCTACAGCACCCTTTACGAGCTTCTTGATATCGTAGCCGGCTACTGCGATGGGGAGAAGTCCTACCGGAGTAAGCACTGAGAAACGTCCGCCCACGTTGTCTTCAATCACGAAGGTGCGGTAGCCCTCTTCTGTTGCGAGCTGGCGCAGAGCTCCGCGCTTGGCGTCGGTGATGGCCACGATGAGGTTTTTGGCGGCTTCCTTGCCTGCCTGGGCCTCAAGCTGCTCCTTGAGCAGACGGAAAGCAATGGCGGGTTCGGTGGTGGTGCCTGACTTGGATATAACGATGATACCGAATTTCTTGTCCTTAAGGAACTCCTGTAGTTCAGCGAGATATTCCTCGCCTATATTCTGGCCGGCAAAGAGTACTTTGGGAGCACCCTTTGAGGTGGATGTATAGGCGTCAAACGAATTGTTGAGAGCCTCGATTACGGCTTTTGCTCCCAGATAAGAACCACCGATGCCTACCGACACTACATATTCGCATGAGTTGCGGAGGTCGTTGGCCACCTCGATGATTTCATCAAGTTCTTTCATGGATGTACGAGAAGGAAGATCGTACCATCCGAGGAAGTCATTTCCCTCGCCGGTACCGTTCTTCACCATGTCGATAGCCTTGGTGGCTTCTTCCGATTCAATCTGTCGGATTTCCTTTTCTGAGACAAACTTCAGTACTGAGTTGATGTCTAATTTGATTTTTTCCATAAGATATATGAAAATTTGTTTAGGTATGAGTATACTTGTTAGTGGTTATGTAAGATGATGGCTGATGCGTTCCATTATCTTTGCTGCCGGCAGAGAGCGATAGAGGATATCGTATACGCCTTCGAGTATTGGCATGTCGGCTCCGATGACGAGGTTTATCTCATGCATGCATTTGGTTGCATAGTACCCCTCGGTTACCATCTCCATTTCCATCATGGCGCGGCGCACGGCGCATCCGCGGCCTATCATGGAACCGAAATTGTGGTTGCGTGAAAATTTTGAATAGGCAGTTACAAGCAGGTCGCCGAGATATACCGAATGGCATATACAGCGTTGGCCGCCCACAGCCTTGTCGATAAAACGCTCCATCTCTTTCGCGGCATTGGCTACAAGGATAGCCTGGAAGTTGTCGCCGGCTTTCATTCCGTGGACTATTCCCGAGGCTATGGCATAAACGTTTTTAAGCACGCCGCCATATTCGATACCGCGCACATCGCCGGATATAAGCGTGCGCATCGCCGGGCCATTAAGACAACGGGCGAAAGCCTCGGCGGCATCCTTGCTTTCTGAGCCTACGGTAAGGTAGCTCAGACGTCCGAGAGCCACCTCTTCGGCATGGCACGGACCGGACACGACAATCATTCTCGAAGGGTCGATATTGTATCGTTCTTCAAGATAGTCGGTGACAAGCTGATTTTCATCGGGGATTATCCCCTTTGTAGCTATAACAATATTTTTGTCCGAAATGTTGGTATCGAGCTTTGCAAGATGGCTTTTGAAGTATGGGGAAGGCATCGCCATGAGCAACGTGTCTGCATCTCTTGCCGCGGCATTTATATCGCTCGTGAAGTCTATGCGGTCGATTGGGAATTCTACATCCGACAGATATGCCGGATTATGACCGATACGTCTGAATTCCTCTATTCGGTCGTCGCGCCTCATGTACCATATTATACGCTCTTCATTGCGTATGATAAGTTTTGCAAGGGCAGTTGCCCATGAGCCGCCGCCCATGACGGCAATCCGTCCGGGCAGCGGGTGTGGCATATTGTTATCCATACCTTTGGAGTGCATTATTCCGCCTCCTCTTCCTTTTGCGACGCAGATGCGGCCACCCAGTTCTTTACATCCTCCTGTGAGGGATTCTTGAGTTCGAGTTTGAATTTTTTGTTGAGACCGCAGATATCCTGGAACAGTTTCCCCGGATTGACTGTGGCGAGCTGGGCTACGGTATATACGCCGGCTTTCTGCAATACCGGTACCCATTCGGCCGGTACGCCTGCCGTGGCATATGCTTCAGCATTATCACGTTTTTCTACTTTTTCGGGGCGCATCTGCGGGAAGAGAAGCACTTCCTGTATTGTGGTCTGGCCGGTCATGAGCATTACCAGACGGTCCATGCCGATACCCATGCCTGAGGTGGGGGGCATACCGTATTCGAGAGCACGTATGAAGTCCTTGTCGATAATCATGGCTTCGTCATCGCCTTTCTCGGCAAGACGCATCTGCTCGACAAAGCGTTCATACTGGTCGATGGGGTCGTTGAGCTCAGAGTAGGCGTTGGCAAGCTCCTTGCCGTTGACCATGAGTTCGAAGCGCTCGGTAAGTTCGGGATTGTCGCGGTGGCGCTTGGTAAGGGGCGACATCTCGATGGGATAATCGGTGATGAAGGTAGGCTGGATATATGAGCCTTCACATTTCTCGCCAAACATTTCGTCGATGAGCTTGCCCTTGCCCATAGTGTCATCCACTTCGATGCCCATGCCGCGGGCAGCCGCTCTCAGTTCTTCCTCGTTCTTGCCGTTGATGTCGAATCCTGTGTGCTCGAGGATAGCGTCGCGCATGGTGATGCGTTTGAAAGGTGCCTTGAACGATATAACGTTGTCGCCGACTTTTACCTCGGTGGTGCCGTTTACATCCATGCATATCTTCTCAAGCATGCGTTCGGTGAAGTCCATCATCCAGTTGTAGTCCTTGTAGGCTACATAGATTTCCATACAGGTAAACTCCGGATTGTGGGTACGGTCCATGCCTTCGTTGCGGAAGTTCTTGGAGAACTCGTATACACCCTCGAATCCACCTACAATGAGGCGCTTGAGATATAGCTCGTCGGCGATACGAAGATACAGGGGTATGTCGAGAGCATTATGGTGGGTAATGAATGGACGGGCTGCCGCTCCGCCGGGAATCGACTGTAGGATAGGGGTCTCCACTTCCATGTAGCCGGCCTCGTTGAAGAACTGACGCATGGAGTTGAATACCTTTGTGCGCTTGATGAAGATTTCCTTCACACCGTCGTTGACCACAAGGTCGACATAACGGCGGCGATAGCGTAGTTCGGGGTCATCGAAAGCATCGTATGTGACACCGTCCTTAACTTTCACAATAGGTAGCGGGCGCAGCGATTTGCTCAGTACTGTGAGCTCCTTGGCATGGACGGATATCTCGCCGGTCTGGGTGCGGAACACCAAGCCCTTCACTCCTACGAAGTCGCCTATGTCAAGGAGTTTCTTGAACACTACGTTGTAGAGATCCTTGTCTTCGTCCGGACATAAATCATCGCGAGAAATATATACCTGTATGCGTCCTCTGGAGTCCTGAAGTTCCATGAACGATGCTTTTCCCATGATGCGTCGGCTCATGATACGTCCGGCCACGCACACCTCTCTTTGTGGAGCGTCGTCGCTGAATGTTTCTTTGATTTCGGTGGTATATGCGTTGACCGGATAGAGGGCGGCAGGATAGGGATCGATACCGCGGTTGCGCATCTCGTCGAGCGAGCCGCGGCGTATAATCTCTTGTTCGCTGAGTTCAAGTAAGTTGATAGCCATATTGCTTTTACTGTAATGTTTTGTCAATTAATCGCAAAATTAACGATTTTATCTCTATTCGCCAATTTTGATACATAATGATAAAATAAAATAGTTTGATAAAGGGTGACAAGTGAAATATTTTTGTAAATTCGCGGTAGAAAGTAATTGATTCAACTGTGGAGCCTGTCTGCAGTTGTTTAAAACATAAAATAGTTATGGATAAAGAATTAGACTGGAGCCATCTTTCATTTGGCTATATTCCTACCGATTGCAATGTACGTTGCTGCTTCCGCGACGGCAAATGGGGTGATATAGAGGTATCTCAGTCAGAGACCATCGATCTCCATATTGCAGCTACCTGCCTCCACTACGGGCAGGAGATATTCGAGGGTCTGAAGGCTTTCCGTGGAAAAGACGGAAAGATACGTGTGTTCCGCCTTGAAGAGAATGCCCGGCGTATTATAGAATCGGCTAAAGGAATCATGATGGAGCCGGTGCCCGTAGAGCTTTTTACCGAGATGGTCAAGAAGGTGGTAAAACTTAATGAGCGCTTTGTGCCCCCGTATGGCAGCGGTGCCTCGCTTTATATCCGTCCGCTTGAAATCGGTATCTCGGCACAGGTTGGGGTAAAGCCTGCCAAGGAATATATGTTCATAATACTCGTTACTCCGGTTGGGCCGTACTTCAAGGAGGGATTTAAGCCCACCAATATATGTGTTATGCGCGAATTTGACCGTGTGGCTCCCAAGGGTACCGGACGATGGAAAGTAGGTGGCAACTATGCCGCCAGTCTTGAGGCGGGTGAGAAAGCCCATTCACTCGGATACAGTGCGGTGCTTTATCTTGATCCTAAAGAAAAGAAATATATCGACGAGTGTGGTCCGGCCAACTTCTTCGCCATAAAGGACGGCAAGTACATTACTCCGGCGTCAGAGTCTATTCTTCCCTCGATTACCAACAAGAGCCTCATGCAGCTCGCACGTGATATGGGCATCGAGGTAGAGGCGCGCCATATACCAATAGAAGAGCTCGCTGAAATTGAAGAAGCGGCCGCATGCGGCACTGCCGCCGTAGCATCGCCTGTAGCTGAAATCGACGACCTCGACACAGGTATAAAGTATGTGGTAAGCAAGGACGGACAGCCCGGGCCTGTCACAACAGCTCTCTACAACCGTCTCCGCGCCATACAGCTCGGCGAAGAGCCCGACGTGCATGGCTGGAATACTATTATTGACTGATTGTGATTGAATGACTACTGATTATCAGGCTATAATCGACAAATATTATCCCGCATCAGGAGACAATCCCCTGATGCGGGAAATATATATGAAGCATGCATGCCAGGTAGCCGATATGGCTGTGGCCCTTAACGAGGCGGCCCGGCTCGGACTCGATGCCGATATGGTACGCGGTGCGGCTATGCTCCACGATATAGGCATTTGCCGTACGAAAGCTCCGGGAATACATTGCTTAGGCGAAGAACCTTATATACGACATGGCATAATCGGTGCAGGGATGTTGCGCGAAGAGGGCGCTCCCGAGGAATGGGCACGTGTGGCCGAAACCCATACCGGCACAGGACTCACTGCGGAAGATATAGTCCAGCAGCAGCTGCCGCTTCCGGAATGCGACTATATGCCCGAGTCAATACTTGAGAAACTCGTATGCTATGCCGACAAATTCTATTCTAAATCGGGCGCCATGGAGAAGCGCACTGTAGCCAAAGCGAGGGCAGCCCTGGCGCGCCACGGTGGTGACTCGCTGATGCGCTTTGATGCCATGCACCGCATGTTCGGCTACGTATAGCCGACAATCTGTACATATATTTATATATAGCATTGTGCGGTATCCTGTGCGAACAGTGTATCGCGCAGTTCTTAGTGTGTTATCAAGTCCTGAGAAGGATTAACATTACAAAATGTATATTTTAATTATTATTAACAATCGGGGGGGGTAATTGGTTAACAAATGTGTAAATTTGTAGCTGTTTTACAATTATATAAACCAGTTCATTATTTACAACATTTCAATGAATAAAATTTTCGCAGCCATCCTTACAATTTCGCTTCTGGCAGTAAATGCAGAGGCTAAAAAGATAAAGTTTGACTACTCTGTCGTAAATGTACCTGAAGAGGGAGGTGTTAATTTTGAGCGTATTACCGACGATGCCGATTGTGTGTTGTATACTGTCAACAATCGTACGGGCATATTCGGCAAGAAGAAAGCCTCGGGGGTAGACTGGTGGGTAAACCCGCAGATAGCCATATCGCCCGACGGACAGAAGATAGCTTATATCAATCTCAAAAATGGTACTCAGAATATTATGGTGAAGAATGCCAAGAAGGGCGGTGCAAGCGTGCAGCGCACATTCCGTACAGCTGTCGAGGACTTCAGCTGGAGTCCCGACGGTACTACTCTGTGTTTTACTGAAGTACGCAACGGACATCACGGCATATATCTTGTTAATGCCGAGCAGGGATCGGTGGTTAAACAGATTTCAGGAGGTAATGACAATGATTATGGAGGTGTTCTTTCCCGCGATGGAAATACCATTTTCTTCCACCGTGGAGAGGGATTTCAGTCATACAGCATATGGAGCTATGACCGCAAGACCAACCTTTTTTCCAACTATTCTCGTGGCATGACACCGGTGTTGATTCCCGGAAAGGATAATGAGATATATTGCGCACGTTTCACCGATCAGAAGGAGAGCGAGATATGGCGTATCAATTTTGAGACCGGTGTAGAGGAGATAATATTGTCGCAACCCGGACGCAGCTTCACCACTCCGCAGCTTTCACCTGACGGCAAATGGCTACTGGTGACAGGTACAAGTGTATCGGAAAAGGATAAGGCAATAAATACCGACATTTTTGTAGTGCGTACTGACGGTACTAATCTTACCCAGCTTACTTATCATCCCGGCAACGATATGTCGGCAATATGGTCGCCCGACGGAAAGTATATCTATTTCCTTTCCCAGCGCGGCTCGGCCAACCGCATATTCAACGTATGGAAAATGTCATTCGACCTTTGATACAACACCTAACCACCAGTTATTAACCATAATTTATTTTTGCAATGAAAAAATTATTTCTGACTGCTCTGGCAGTAGTATCAGCTCTCGGCCTTTCGGCACAGCGTGCTTCCGATTCGTCTGAATTTTCATTCTGGGATACTGACGAAGTTGAACAGAGCATTGTCATTGGTCCGCGTGTAGGCCTGAATGTCTCTACTTACTCTGTTGATAAGATTGATGACTCCGACCTCGGTTCAAAGGTGGGATTCAGTGCCGGTCTGGCTGTAGAGTTCCCCATCGTACGTTCTTTCTATATCAATACAGGTCTGTTCTACACCGTGAAGGGCGCCAAGGAGGATTCAAGTGAAGAAGGATACACCGATAAGCTCACTATGACTGCCGGCTACCTTGAACTTCCTGTGTATGCTTCTTATCGTCTCAACTTTGCCGAGGAGTCGCAGCTTCAGGTCAACTTCGGTCCTTACTTCGCTTATGGTGTAAACGGTAAGATGAAATTTGAGGATGGCGATGAAAAATACGATATGGATATGTTCGGTGTAGCTGATGAGGACGATGAGGACTCTAAGGGCGGTTTCAAGCGCTTTGATTTCGGTCTGGGCGTAGGTCTCGGCTATACTTTCCACAAGGTGTATCTTGGCATGAACTATCAGTTTGGCCTTGTAAACATCGCCGACAAGGAGCAGTGGGGCAAAGCCTCAATCAAGAACAGCAACTTCAACATCTCGCTGGGCTACAACTTCTGATTCATGACAGAGAGCTCTCTCTGTAAATAAGGTACTTGTCTATAAACATATACGCCGTATCATCAATTGCGATGGTACGGCGTATAGTGTTTTATTAATTTGTCAGCTTACTTTGGTCATGTATGATGGGAGAGCAAACAAAGGCATTTTCATCAGCAGATGGTGTCTCGAAGTTTGTATAGTATTGCTTGAGATTATCGTCATCTACCCTCTGGTCGTCGGGACCTGTGTCCTTGCGATTCGATAGCCTCTCTTGGAGTATATGCAGCGGCGCTGACATATATACTATGGCTGGGTTTATACCCTTGCTGAGGCATAGAGCACGCATGTGATTGCGTTTTGAGCGGCGGCACATGGTGGAGTCGACAACCACTTTATCTCCCGCGTCAATAAGCGATACCATCTGTTCGGCCAGGTCGTATTGCGCCGACATGAATATTTCCTTCTGACGTGAGGGCGGGAAGTGTGTGAAGTCGCTGCCATATTTGTCCCATACGATGCCGTCGGATGAAATACGGCGGAATCCCAACTGCTCAAGCCTGCGGGAGAAAAACGTTTTTCCCGAACCGCTCACTCCGCACATAATCACGACTCGGGCGTCATGTACTTTTTTTAAGACCTCGTCGTGCATCAGGACTCGATATTCTCGATTACATATTTCTGCGAGCCAAGGCCCATCTGCTCGGCATAGTCGAGTAAATGTGTGCCGCAACGCGACTCGATACGTTCGATGAGGTGGGATTTTCCGGGGTCGGGCGAGTTGTACACCATGTCGATGCTTGCGCGGTCGAGCGCCACAGGGTCGAGCGAGGCGAGTATACCGATGTCTTCCATATGGATTGTCTCGGGTTCGGCCACACAGTCGCAGTCGACCGACAGGTTGTTGGCTACATTTATGTATAGTATCCTGTCTCCGGCCCGGTCGAATACAGATTCGCATGCTTCAGCCATGGATTCGAGGAAATCGTTTTGCGGGGGTACGTTCTCCCAGTCGACAGGCACATCCAGTGAAGCGCCGGCAGTATGTATCCACGCTTTTCCACGCGACGATGCCATGCCGATGGCCACATTTTTTAGCGCGCCTCCGAATCCTGCCATAGGATGTCCCTTGAAGTGCGACAGCACGATTGTGAAGTCGTAGTTTTCCCAGTTTTTTCCTACATAGTTGCGATTTAGATGGCGTCCGTTTCTTACAGGAAGCTCGATATCGCCCTCTGCATCCATGATATCTACGTCGGCTATGGCAGTGAAACCATGTTCGGCGGCTGTCTGCATATGTTCGGCTACAGTGTTGCGTCGTCCCTCGTAAGCGGTATTGCATTCCACGATAGTACCCTTTGTAAGCTGTACCAGTTGTTTTATTACATCGGTGCTTAGATGGTTGGGGTTGCCGGCTTCTCCGGTCGAGAGTTTTATAGCCACACGTCCTTTAGCCTCGCGCCCGAGAGCCTGATATGCCTTGACAAGATTTTCAGCATTGATTCGCGAACAGAAATATACTTTTGAGGGATTTTCTTTCTCCATGACGATTGTAATTTACACTTGAACGCAAATATACTAAATTTCTATGAAATTTTTAAGCCGAGAATCTTTGAAGGGAGTGCCGGATCGAGGGTAGGGAGCATGGCTGTAATCTCGGTTATATCCATATTGGAGTCATCAGTCTCTGCCAGCAATCTTTCTGATGGTATGATTTTAGCTGATTCCTGATTGAAATGTTTGCCTAATGAGAGGTAGAATCCGTGGCGCAACAGTTCGGAAGCTTGTTGAGGTTTGCCTCGGAAGCCGTGGATTATCCATGGCTGAGTCGGCTTAAACCTGTTTTTGAGCGCTATGATTTCAGGGAATGCCCTCACTATGTGCAATACAAGGGGTTTGTGTAGTTCCTCGCTGAGGGCTATGTGGTGTATCAGCAGTTCTGTCTGTCGTTCGATTGTCGCGCCTCTAAGTTTATCGAGACCGGTCTCGCCTATTGCCTTGACGCAGTCGAGGTGTGCGTCGGCATCCAGCCGTCGCATATCCATGTCGGTTACGTCAGCGCAGTTCCATGGATGTATTCCTACCGAGTATATGGCTCCTTGTCGAGGTATGAATCCCGGTTCTGCGTTTATCATAGCGTCGATGGCATCGGGATTATGTGTATGGAAATCAAACATGCTTTTGTTATGAAACACCCTCTTAAGGTACCGGATCATATCCGCTTCCTCCCCATGGATGGCATCTCGACAGCCGTCGCAGTGTGAGCCACATGCCGCGCAGTGGGCCGTGGCGTTGTATAGCCTCGATGGCATATTGGCTGCATGTCGGGGTGAAGCGGCACGATGGAGGGAAATGTGGGGAGATGGCCGCGCGGTAAAATTGTATCGGTAATATCAGCAACCGGACTGTCAATCGCTTTATCATACGGGACGGTATGGGGAGCTATTGCTGCACTTTGTCGCGAGTGCTGTTGTCTGTTTCTGAGTCATAATCGTTGGGAAGTACCGATTTGGCAATGCGTCTAAGGCTCTTTATCATCGCGTGGCTCACTCGGCGGAAGTCGGTATGTCTGTCGGCCACATATGCAAAGGCTATGTCTACGGGCATGTCAATGGCTTCGCCGAGATGCCGACGATTGAGACGATAGGCCTCGCGGATGAGCCTTCTCATGGCAACGCGGTCCACGCCGTGGCGAAGGCGCTTTTTGGGCACGCTTATCATAAACTGTGCTCCACCGCTGCGTGCCTGATTGTGGCGCCATACAACGCGCAGGGGAAAAGACAGCGCGGCCTGCCCTCCTCCTTGACGGGAAAAGAGCAGGTCGATGGCTGTGTCCGAGCAGAGCTTCTCGCGCTTGTACAGTCGAAAAGTGTGCTGTGATATATTTACCATATCGCTGTACGATATAGTTTAATTGTGCTCTTTCAGAAACGCATCGAGAGCTGCGGTCATTGACGGAGCTTTCTGTGTGGGGGCTTCCATGTCCAGACGCAGTCCGGCATTACGTACAGCCTGGGCTGTTGTTGCTCCGAAGCATCCTATCTGTATGTCGTTCTGATGGAATTCCGGGAAGTTCTTGAGCAGTGAGTCAATACCCATCGGGCTGAAGAACAGGAGCATATCGTAGTCAAATGGCTCGCCGGGCTGAAAGTCGTTGCTTACAGTGCGGTACATCACGGCCTTGGTATAGTTGATGTTGTTGCGGTCGAGGATGTTGGCTGCATCATTGTGTACATCGCTGACTGCATAGAGATAACGCTCTTTATTATGCTTGAGAAGCGATGGCAACAGGTCGTCGAGTTTACCGGTAGTCACGAAGAAAATCTTACGCTTGCGGTATACGATATACTTTTGCAGATAATTGGCAATGGCCTCGGTTGTGCAGAAATACTTCAGTGTGTCGGGTACACTATAACGCATCTCTTCACATAGACGGAAGAAATGGTCAACAGCCGTGCGGGCTGTGAATATGACTGCAGTAAAGTCTGACAGATTTATGCGCGACTGGCGAAATTCCTTCGCCGTAAGTCCCTCAACCTTGATGAATGGACGGAATTCGATTTCCACACCATATTTCTCCGCGATCTCGTAATAAGGGGATTTTTCAGAGGCAGGCTTTGGCTGCGACACCAGTACTTTCTTTACTTTCACTATGTTAGGAGACTTTAACTCAGAAAATTACAACAAATAGAAGATATCCCTCTGTATACTAAAATCAAAGGAATAATTTCCACGCTGCAAAGGTACAAAATAAAATATGTCAATGAGAAGAAATTGTGGTAAAAAATCCTAAAACCTTTGCAGATAAACACAATCCGGGCCAGGATGTACAGGCACACCGATACGGTAATAAGACCTTCAGATGCCGACGGATAGAAAAGAGATATAAGGGTAGGCACGAGCAGGGCGAAGCCCAAAAGGATCTGGGTGGAGTTGAAGCCCTGAATCCACTGTATGCACAGCAGACGCGATGTGAATGCATAGCCGACTATTCTGTATACGACAATCTGTGCTACATAGTAAAGGCCCGTGATGAGTGTGCCTATTGCCGCAGTAGCAGCCAACCCTCCGGAGGTAAATGTGTATCCGTGGCTGGTCATCCATGTGACTCCGAGCAGCGATTCGCACACACATACCTGCACAATCAGGGCTACCATTATGCGGGTCTCGTTGACAGTATGCTCGTCAAACAGATTGGTTCGTACGCGTATGCTCCATACATTTTTTACAAGGCGCCTGAAGAATCGTCCGTAATGGCGAGCGTTGAATATTACGAGCAGCATCATCGCTATCACCATGCAAAGTATTCCGGAGTTGTATCCCGGCAGTTCCGGACGGTCTGTGGCGGCAAGTCCGGTAGTGTATCCTACGCTGTCTTGCGTAAGTCCGCTTATCCACAGTTCGGTGGGCGCGTCGTCCGGATGGGAGTACTGCTGGAATTGCATCGTATGGTCAGAATTTTCCTTGTGTATAGTCGTCGGTGATTATATCGGCAGGAGCGAGAGCCATATCTACAGCTTCTTCTGCCGATGAGGCCACACGCCAGAGTCGGGCCGGAGCGCCGGGGCGCATGAAATGCTCTTCATCCACATGCGCCAAGAACTCGAGCAACTTGTCGTAGAATCCCATGACGTTGCATATCACCATGGGGCCTGTATATAATTCGAGCTGGCGCCATGTGATTATTTCGAACATCTCCTCAAATGTGCCGATACCTCCAGGCAGTGCGATTGCTCCGCGCGACATGCGGGCCATGGTATGCTTGCGTTCGTGCATGTCGGCTGTGCGGATTGTTTCGGTAAGGGCCGGATGATTCCATCCGCGGTCGAGCATGAACGATGGCAACACGCCTATTGATGTGCCTCCGGCCTCAATGGCGCCTTCGGTTGTAGCTGCCATTAGTCCCATGCGGCCTCCGCCGTTGATTACCGGCACACCGCGCAGAGCGAGCTGTCTTCCCACCTCGCGCGCGCAGTCGTAGTAGGCCTTGGCAAGCCTGTCGGACGATGCGCAATATACCGCTATACCTTTGTGTGTTGTCATATCGCAATCTGTCAATTGTCTTTTACTTCCATCAGTCGGCTTAGGTATTTGCCTATTATGTCGAATTCGAGATTTACTCGGGTTCCTTTCTTTATACGGCAGAAATTGGTATGCTCCATGGTGTAGGGTATTATGGCTACCTCAAACGAGTCAATCTGCGAGTTGCATACGGTAAGGCTTACTCCGTTTACTGTTACCGAGCCTTTCTCTACTGTCACATATCCGCGACGGGCCATCTCGGGCGCTACATTGTAGTCGAAACGGAAGTAGGTGCTGCCATCGACTTTGCGCAGTTCGTCGCATATTGCGGTGCAGTCTACATGGCCTTGTACGATATGTCCGTCGAGACGTCCGTTCATCACCATTGAGCGCTCCACATTTACCAGGTCGCCTTCCCGGAGGTCGCCGAGATTGCTTCGTTCGAGTGTCTCCTGTATGGCTGTGACAGTGTATGTGCCGTCGCCGGGTAGAGCTACAACGGTAAGACACACACCATTGTGCGACACCGACTGGTCGATACGCAGTTCGTCGGTAAAGGAGCATTCAAGGGTAAGATGTACGTTGCCGCCATCGCGTTTTACCGCCACTACTTTGGCGGCTTCTTCTACTATTCCGGAAAACATATTTTTTATTTTTGTAGTTGGAGAGTGAATTTACAGTATGGATTTATATATGGAGAGGAGGCGTGCGTAATAGGTCTTGGGGTTGAACCGTGATATGGCGTCGCGACGTATCTGCTCATGATTCCAGGGACCATACACTGCTGCGTCTATTGCCGCCGCAAGTGCCTTGGAATCTCCCGGAGCGAAAGTCAGGCCATTGTTGTCGTCAATCAGTTCGGGTATTCCGCCGATTTCGGCTCCCACTACCGGGGTGCCTGCGCATAATGACTCGATTATGCCCAGCGGATTGTTTTCATAACATTCCGACGGGAGCACCGAGCACGCGGCTTCCCCGAGCAGTTTTGCCACACCGTCACTGTCGAGTTGTCCGAGGAAAGTGATTTGCGGCCAGCTGTCGTACTTGGCTTTTAGTTTGCCGTAAAGCGGTCCGCTCCCGGCTATGCGAAGTTCATGTTGCAGCATTGTCGCGGCTTCGAGCAGCGTTTCCACACCTTTCTCTTCCGACAGGCGTCCGACATAGCAGTAGTATTTCCCACGTTGTCCGGTGGGGGGAGCCGGTATGGCGGGGATAAAGTTGTTGAGAGTGTATAGCTTTTCGACCGGATATTTTCCCAATTCCATTTCGTGGGCCATGAATGCGCTTGGGCATATAAAAGCATCGGTATCACGGCTCAGCATACGTCGGCGCCAGCGCAATGACTCAATCCATGCCAAAATGCTTGCCACCCCCGAGGATTTCATGCAGCGGGTGTGGAGTACACATGTCTTGAAGCGTGACGAGTGGCAGCGGTCGCATACTTTGCCTCCTGCAAGTCTGCTGTAGGAGGGGCATAGCAGTTTGTAGTCGTGGAGAGTCCACACTACCTTTATCCCGAGAGCATGGGCGATTGATGCAAGTGCCGGCGACAGGTATGAATGTATGTTGTTGAGATGGACTATCTCAGGCCGAAAATCATTGAGCAGCGCGGTGAAACAGCTTGCCACATCGTCGGAGCCGAGCATACGGCGTACTGCTCTCAATTTCTGAGTAAGACTGCCTGAAAATGATACTTCTGTGGGGAAATAGTCCTCCCAGTCGGCGGATTCGTTAAGCGGATAGCGCATCGCGAACACCGCGACTTCATGTCCGGCGCTGCGGAGCATATGCTCAAGATTGAGCGTATATACGCAGTCGCCTCCCCTGCGGTAATAGAATTTGTTTACCACCAGCACACGTGGCAGCCTTTTGCTCTCGTTCATGGCCGCAAAAATAATGAAAAATACCGAAATGCAAAAACGGTGCAATCCAACAGATTGCACCGTTTTTTGTAATACTGTCGGGGTGACAGGATTCGAACCTGCGACCACCTGGTCCCAAACCAGGTGCGCTACCGGACTGCGCTACGCCCCGAAAGGTTTTGCAAAGTTAGCATCTTTTGCCGAGAGTTTAAAAATTTTGGAAGAAATTTTCTCACGAAAATATTTCCGGACGTCATTCCCCGTTTAAATAATCTTGTACCATGGTTAAACACTATGTTTCCGACAAAAGATGCTAAGTTTGCAAATATCATTACATGGCGAAGGCATTGAATCCTCCATCCACGATGGCAACTGTGCCGGTGACGAACCGCGAGGCCTCCGACATGAGATAATGGATTGTGCCGCATAGCTCTTCAGCTTCTCCCATGCGCCCGAATGGTGTCTGGCGTATAACGTCGCGTCCACGCTCTGTATAGCTTCCGTCGGGATTGGTAAGTAGCGACCGGTTCTGCTCTGTGATGAAGAATCCCGGCGCTATCGCATTGACGCGTATCCCTTCGCCGAATTTTTTTGCGCATTCGGTGGCAAGATAGGCTGTGAAATTGGAAATACCGGCCTTGGCTGCCGCATATCCGCATACTCGGGTCAGCGGACGGAATGCGGCCATTGACGAGAAGTTGATGATGACTCCTTTGCTCTGCTCTACCATGGGCTTAAGGAATACCTGTGTCGGGATTACCGTGCCGGTAAGGTTGAGGTCGAGTACTCTCCGGAATTGCGAAGGGTCAAGATCGAAAAAAGTCTTGTCATGGTTTATTACCGCTCCGGGCATATTGCCTCCGGCTGCATTGAGCAGTGTGTCGACACGTCCGTAGTGCTCTATGATATATTGGAGGTTATTTTCAAGGACTTCGCGCTCCATTACATCGGTCTTAAGGAACTCGATGCTTCCTGAGGCTTTTTCTGCGGCTATGGCCTCACGGGTATCAGCCACTATTTCAGTTCCTGTGCTTTCTTTGCGGCCAAGTATTATCACATATGCGCCGTTGAGGGCGAGATATCGGGCGATAGCGCGTCCAAGCACACCTGTGCCTCCTGTGATTACGGTGACGTTGCCCTTTATGTCAAACAGATTTGTCATGATTTTTGATTTTCAGTGTCGATTGTAGCCATGATACCGCTTATCATGCCAAGGGCAAGCATGCGTCCATGGAATGAATATCCTGCATTGTAGCCCATCTTTTCATCGCCAAGAATGAGCGGCGCGTGGTCGACGCGCATGGGTACGTCGGGATTCAGGCGGCTGAATGTGCGTATTACCTCAATCAGGCGCGGGTCGAGGTGGGATGATTCCTTGAAGTCGCCGTCGGGCATTACCTGGCATATGCGGAAATGGGCGAAGTGGGTACGACCGGCGTATTTCTCCGCAAGAAGGCATACATCGTTGTGTATTCCGGCCGAGAGCGAGCCTGCACAGAAAGTAAGGCCGTTGTGACGGTCGGGCACTGCATCAAGAAGCCAGCGGATATCATCATCGCATGTCACTATGCGAGGCAGTCCGAGCACAGGCTTTGGGGGATCGTCGGGATGCACACACATGTTGATGCCATATTCGTCGCATACGGGCATTATAGCTTCGAGAAGATACTTCATGTTGGCACGCAGCTGCTCCTTGTCGATACCCTCATAGAGTTTCAGCAAATCGCGGAATTTGCCGACGGGGTCGAAGTCGGCCTCCGAAAAGTTGCCGCTTACAAATCCCTGGGTCTTGATTATTATATTTTCGATAAGCTGTTGCTCTTTTTCGGGAGTTAGGCGGCCCATAGCCTCCATGCGATTTATTACATCGGCAGGGTAGTCATTGCGGGCGCCTTCGCGTTGCAGTATATTTATGTCGAAATATGCGAACTCGGCATTGTTAAAATAGAGATTTGAGGTGCCGTCGGGATTAGGGTACTCCAGATCGGTACGCGCCCAGTCGAGTATAGGCATAAAATTGTAGCACACAGTGCGCACACCCTCCTTGCCGAGATTGCGCAGACTCTCCTTATAGATTTCTATCTGTAGGTCGCGGTCAGGCCCTCCGTATTTGATGGTCTCGGTGACGGGCAAAGACTCTACAACGCTCCATCGCAGTCCGCGACTTTCAATAAATTCACGCATTTCACGTATGGCCTCGCGGCTCCATACCTGTCCGAGCGGCACACTGTGTAGTGCTGTTACAATACCCTCTACTCCAATCTGTCGTAGCATTTCGAGGGTAATGGGGTCATTAGGGCCAAACCAGCGCCATGTTTTTTCCATATCTTCTTCTATTAATCGTTTAACCGATGAGCCATCCTGACTTTTTCTTACGATGACTTCTGGGGTGCAAATATAGCAATAATGGGATTATTGGGCAAGAATGCGCGTCATGACTATTCCCGGCACTATTGCTAGCGACATAGCTGTCTCACGGCTGAGCGACTGGCTACGGTAGTGGATATGAAGCGGACGACCCGACGGACGAAGGCAGTCAAGATAAACTATGGCTTTTACCGGTTCTTCAAGTACGTCTCCGGAGCCTGGAGTTATGCGCTCTTCTATGGAAATGTCGGTTCCTTTTATATTTACAGCAAGGCTTACGGCCCCGGTATCGGTAAGAGTGCGGCCAAATCCTTTGCGTGACACTACTACTCTCATGTCGTCGAGTACCTCAAGACTTACCTCTGGCTGTACGTGCATGTCGCTGCCGTCTGTTGTAGAAAATATGTCGCATGCGTATAGGTATGTCATGACCGGCGAGGCTGTAGCCGGACGTATGACGGCGGCGAGTACGGTTGCCGCTACAATAAACAGCATCACGCATATTTCAGTCGCGCCGATGGCAATCCACAGTAGGGTGTGCATATCTTGTTTGCAGTTTTGTTGTTCTATCCGGTAGCAGGGCAATGATGTCTGGCCTGCTTCATTTTCAAAGGTACAAACTTTATGGAACTTATTTATAACGGGGATTGTTAAAAATAAGTCAATATACTATGCCCACAGTTATGCTGATAAATCTTATTCCCGCCCATTCGTTGGCCAGATGGCTGATGTCGGTTGTCGACTCTGTGCTCGAGGCTCTCGGCATAGAGAAGTCAAGCACACTTGAAGAGATAATATATACGATTGTCATACTTGGTGTGGCCATATTGCTGGGATGGATGGCGCGGAAGATAACCGTGCTGCTTGTAAACCAGTGGATGAGTCACTACAAGTCGCCTTTTATCGAAGATATGGTCAGGCTCAAAGTTGTGAGCCGTACGAGTCATATCATACCGCCGCTTGTATTTCTTGCGCTGGTTCCGGTGGCCTTCGAGACAGACCCGCATACACTGGCACGCATCGAAGCGATAGTGATAATATATTTTATGATGGTGCTCGGATGGTCGATATGCTCTCTGCTGGAAATAATATGGATGGCCTACGACCGCCACGACAATACCAAGAATCTTCCGCTGAAGGGTATTCTTAATGTCGGCAAGGGGCTTGTGTGGATAGTGATTGCAATAATCATAGTATCGATAATTCTTGATAAGTCGCCTCTGGCTCTTCTTACCGGACTTGGTGCGTTTGCCGCAGCTCTTATGCTTATATTCCGCGATTCGATACTCGGGTTTGTGGCCGGCATACAGTTGTCGACCAATGATATGCTACATGTCGGTGACTGGATAGCAGTGCCGAAGACCATAGCCAACGGTATAGTGACTGATGTGTCGCTCACAGCCGTTAAGATACGCAACTGGGACAATACCACAGTAACGATGCCGCCTTACACACTGGTGCAGGACGGGTTTCAGAACTGGACTCAGATGCAGAAACGAGGACGCCGACAGATTGAACGCTCGGTCTACATTGACGTTACATCAGTAGGCCCTGCCACGCCAGAACTTATCGAGGAATGTCGAAAGATGCCTTATATGGGCGAGTACATAGCCGAGATGCAGAAACTTGCGTCCGAAGGCAAGCCCACAGCAGTAGTCGGTGACGGGGTTCCTGTGAATGGTTCGCTTGATACAAATCTGGGTCTTTTCCGTGCATACATAGGTCTGTATGTGAACCATCATCCATGGGTAGCTCAGGGTGGTCCGATATGCATGGTGCGGTTGCTTGAGCATACGGCCCAGGGGATACCTTTGCAGTTGTTCTGTTATCTCAACACAGTCGATTGGGTAAAGTACGAAGGCATATCAAGCGATATTTTCGAACATATCATTGCCGCGGCCCCGGTATTCGGCCTGTCGGCCTACAGCTCGCCTACTGGGCGCGACGTGGTCAATATAGCCAATCCTAATCCTAAGGCGATGCCTTACTACGGCGACAGGCCGCTATCGTCACTTCCATATAATCCGACGACTAATTTCATGGTGCCGCCCAACACCTCGGGCGACCCCGGCTATACATTCTCGACTGTCACAGTATATCCCTCCGATATTCCGAAGGCTACCGGAGAGACTCCGGTAATGCCCGGTATGGTGGAAGATCACCCCTCAGATACAGCGCCGACTCCGGCCCGAGATTGAATATCAGGTCGAGTATCGACAATCCGTCGGTAAATCCGAAACGGTCGGCCCACAGCTGATAATATGGAGGCATATTTTCTGTTGTATTTCCGAGTCTTATGGCATCGGACGGCAGATTTTCGCGGTTCTCTATGAGTACATGACTTCGGTAGTCGATACCGAGTGCATCGAGGCAGAAGCGGTGTATGCCCATGTCAAGGTCGACCAGTCGCTTAATCTCGCCGATGAACCATTGACGCAACTCGTCGGCATAATATTCGAAAAACGGCGTGCGGCCATAGGCGGCCTCAAGCGCGCCCCAATGTACATGCCACCAGTCGCCGTGGGTACTTACCATGACGTCGGATATACGTGTCGAGTGCCATTCCTGCGGTTTCTGCAGAGGCACGGTGAGTCGCTGTATTCCGTTGGGTCCTTCAATCGTGCAACGGTGGAGCGACTTCTCGCGCTTATTGTATTTGGCTGATGCGTCGATTATGACATGTCCGTATCGCGCCATTGCAGCATACATGGCCACATTGCCGCAATAGGCCGGTGGCACGATTGCCGTACGCTCCGGGTATATCACCAACGGAGAGTGAGCAGTCTTATTCACTTGTCGGGATTGGCTGTGCGGAATATTCTGTTCCATCGTATTTTTCCATCGAACAGGCCTTTGTCCTTGTCAAATGACACGAGCACTCTCCATGGCTTGCCCACGATATGGTCCTCGGGCACGAAACCCCAGAAGCGGGAGTCGGAAGAGTTGTCGCGGTTGTCGCCCATCATGAAATAATAGTCCATGGCGAATGTATAGGTGTCGGCCGGCTTTCCGTCGATATATACCGTGTTGTCTTTCAGATACGAGTCGGTATGACCTTCATAATTGCGTATGACACGCTCGTATACGGGCCATGTCGAGGCATCCAGATGTATTGAGGCCCCCTTCTTGGGTATCCATATTTCTCCGTAGTCGCTTACAGTCCAGCCGTGGTCGATATTTTCCGGGAAGAGGCGTACGGGATATGACGGCGCTTTGATTATGCGGGCGAGGTCGGGGTTGGCCTTCAGTTTGTCGATCATTTCACGGGTAAGGGGAGAGACATATATAGGTGGTACCTTTCCGTCGGGCGCGATATAGAATCCGTTGAGTTCTACTGCCGACATATCGGCTGCCGACAGTTCCATCGTATAGCGGTCGGCCGCGCTTACACCGAGTTCCTCCCAGTCGCGGTCTGTAAGTCCGCCGTTGCGGAACTGGTACAGATAGTTGTACTGCACATACTCAGGGTCGTCAAGCTGCTCTCCGTTGATATATATGGTGTCATTTACAATCTTGAGGCGTTCGCCTGGAAGACCGATGGCACGTTTCACGTAATTCTGACGGCGGTCGACCGGTATATGGATTACATCGCCGAATACATCCTTGTTGGTATGCACGGCATTGCGTCCGTACTGGGCCACGAGGTCGTAGTATGTCTGGGCCGATTCCATGAATTTGGTTGTGACGGTATCACCCTTGGGGAAGTTGAAAACAACGATATCACCTCTTTCGACTTGTCCGAGACCTCTCAGGCGTCGATACTTCCACGATGGCCATTCGGTGTAGCTCTTTGTGTCGATTATCGGCATGCGGTTCTGCACCAGCGGGAAGTGTATCGGCGTCATCGGCACTCGGGGCCCGTAGGCCATCTTGTTGACCCAAAGGTAGTCGCCTACGAGTAGAGTCTTTTCAAGCGAAGATGAGGGTATGGCGTAGTTCTGTCCTACAAAAGTGAATATAAAGTATACGAGAATGAGGGCGTATACAATGGCGTCGACCCAGCTCATGACTGTGCGTACAGCCGCCGATTTGCTTTTCTTCCACCATGTGAACGGGATAAATCCGGTGATGTATATGTCAAACAGCAGCGGAAGGAATATAAGTACCCACCAGCTGCCGAGCCATGCGACCCAGGCTATGAATATTATGGCTACTATGGCGAATCGAATCCAGCGGGTTGTACGGGTGGCTCTGATACGTTCGCGAAGGTCTTCGCCGAATGAGCGCTTTGCTGCGGTATTGTTGTCGGCCATTTGTGTTTCGGGGGGATGGATGTGGATTGTCTGTGTATTATTTTACTATGTCGAGCAGGGCAGGACGTGCTATCAGAGAGTGCATCATCTCGTCCATTGTGAGCCAGCCGCTGCGGCCTTCGGTCCACTCGGCGGCTATTACGGCGCCAAGAGCGAATCCTTCGCGCGAATGGGCGCAGTGTTCGATGGTTATAGTGTCTACGCGGCTGTCCCAGCGTATGATGTGTGTGCCTGGCACCTCTCCTTCGCGCTTGTGGTCTATAAGCATCTCGCTTTCGGAGGCTCGCGCCGGTTCTTCGGTCCATCCTTTTATGCGTGAGTCGGCGCCGATGATGCCTTCGGCCAGAGTGATGGCTGTGCCGCTGGGATGGTCAAGTTTGTGTATATGATGTATCTCCTCCATTGAGGGTGTATACTGGGGGAATCCCTCCATGATAGATGCGAGATACTTGTTGACAGCGAAGAATATGTTTACACCGAGCGAGAAATTGGATGTCCAGAACAGGGTTCCGTCTCCGTTGTCGCACATCTGCTTTATCTCCGTCATCTGAGCGCCCCAGCCGGTAGTGCCTGATACAACAGGTACTCCCTTGGAGAAAGCTCGCCGATAGTTGGCCACAGCTGTAGCGGGCGTGGTGAATTCGATGGCCACTTCGGCCTTTGCAAATTCCGGTGATTCGAAATCATCCTGATTGTCGGCATCGATGCGGCACACAATCTCATGGCCTCTTTCGATGGCTATTTTTTCAATGGCACGGCCCATTTTGCCGTATCCTATAAGTGCTATCTTCATTTATATGGTGTATTTGTAGTTTGTCCCGCAGAAATGGAGATTGCATGCGGAAGCCGTACAAAAATACTCAAATTCATCAGCATATGCAAATTGTTGATAAATGCTTACTATATTTTGAATACTTTATAACAATATAACAATCTGCCGGGAGATAGATACAACTATTCTGCCAGATGTTCGTGGCGGTGACGGTCGCGGGCTGTCTTTTTGGCGATGTTGCGGGCAAAGGCATCTGTGAGGTCTACGCCGGTCTGATTGGCGATTGCCGCCACTACCCACAGCACATCGGCAAGTTCATCGGCAAGGGCGTCGGGATTCTCTCCCGGTTTGAACGACTGGTCGCCGTAACGGCGCGCCATTATGCGGGCCACTTCGCCTACTTCTTCAGTGAGGACAGCCATATTGGTCAGCGGCGAGAAATAGCGTACGCCGATACCTGTAATCCACTTGTCTACCTGCTCCTGGAGTCCGCGCAGTGTAGTGTCTTCATTGGCATTGCCGGAAGGAGGTGTGTTATTGTTGTTGACAGACATTATTCTTTCAGTTTAGAGTCGATTATGATTGTTACAGGGCCGTCGTTGACAAGCTCTACCTGCATGTCGGCGCCGAATACTCCGCGCAGGGTGGGGCGACCGAGCAGGCGTGCTGTCTCGTCGCAGTAGAGCTCGTATAGGGGTACAGCCGTGTCGTGGCCTGCCGCACGTATGTAGCTCGGTCGGTTGCCTTTGCGAGTGGATGCGGTAAGTGTAAACTGGCTTACGGCAAGTATCTTTCCACCGGCATCGGCAATCGATCGGTTCATTACACCGTCGTCATCGTTGAAGATGCGCAGACCGGCAGTCTTGGATGCGAGCCAGATGGCGTCGTCGCTGGTATCCTCTTTCTCGACTCCTACGAGTACCATGAGGCCTGCTCCGATAGATGAGTGGACCGAGCCGTCGATAGTCACTGATGCGCGCTTTACGCGCTGTATTACAATTCTCATATGCTACAAGGAAGAGGTAATCATGTTTTTTGTTTCTGAAAGCGCCATTACTGCGGCTGCATCTTCGGCAAGCCGGCTGCGTAATGCGTCGAGCGACGGAAATTTGTGTTCCGGGCGCATGTAGCGCAGGAAGTCGACTGCCACAGTTGTTCCGTATATGTCTCCGTCGAAACCAAGTATGTGGGCCTCGATTGAAATCGGAGCCAAAGGTGTGTCAACACTCGGACGGTGGCCGATATTTAGCATCGCGGGGTATGTCGTGCTGTCGGCGAGGGTCACGGCTGCGGCATAGACGCCGTTGGCCGGGATGAGGCATTCTTCGTCGAGCGGCTCGATGTTGGCGGTCGGAAATCCGATTTTGCGCCCGAGTTCCTTTCCGTGGACCACACGACCGATAATCCTGTAGGGTGCGCCTAATATACGGGCGGCCTTTTCGGGCCGTCCTTTTAGCAGCAGTTCGCGTGCTTCCGACGAGCATACTCTGCAATAGCCGTCAACTGTCAGCTCGGAGGCTCCGATAATTCTGACCCCGGTCTCTTCTCCGATAGCCCGGTAGGTGTCGAGTCCCCTCGGTCGGTCATGCCCGAACGAATTGTTGAATCCCATCAGCAACGCTTCCACCGAATAGCTGGTGTGGAGCATCTCCATAAACTCGCGTGCCGACATCATGCGCATCTTCTCGTTGAAGTCGAGCAGAATCACATCCTCTGCTCCGGCCGACATTATGGCTTTGGCCCGTTGTCGCGGCGACATAAGCATGGGCGGGGCATCGGCAGGGGTGATGTTTCGGCGGGGGTGGGATGTGAAAGTCACAACAGTCGGTATGAGTCCGGCTGCGTGTGCTTCCTCAGTCAGTTGTGACAGGAGAGCCCTGTGGCCAAGATGCACACCGTCGAATGTTCCGATTGTGGCCATCCGAAGGTGTGTGTGGTCATATGGTGCTGTGATGAGCATTTGGGTGGTAGATTCTGAAAAATGCAGTGCGGGTGTGTCATGACCAAAGTAATGACACACCCGCGCCGTGTTAGTTATGGATGAGGCTTATTCGCCGGCCTGATATTTGGCGCGGGCTATGTATTTGTCAATGTCAAGACGATAAGCATTGCCATAGTTGGGGTATTTGGCTTTGATGGCTTCAAGAACCTTGAGCTCTGCCTTGTAATCTTTCTGCTCGCGGAGCACGGTCGCTTTCTTGAGCATGAAGAGGGGTGTGTAGAGCTGGTTGTCGTCGCTCTGCGAGATTGCTTTGTCGTAAGACTTGAGAGCTTCGGGATATTTCTGGAGGTTGACGTAGCAGTCGCCTTCGAGCGAGTATGCGGCAGCGCCTACGATGGCTTCCTTGGCATCATAGTTTTTCAGCTGGTCAAGAGCCTGCTGGTATTCGCCCTTCTGGAAGAGGAGTGTAGCGGCCATGAGGGTGGCGCGGTTGCCGGCGTCGTAGCCGTATTCGTTGGCAACCTGCTGGTACTGTGCCAGAGCGAGCGAGTCGTTGCCCTGCGCGAGTGTAAAGTCGGCCTGTCCGACAGCTTCGTCGGCGCTCTTTATACCGGGGTTGCGTACTGCAAAGATATATACAAGTACAATTACGGCAATAGCCGAGAGGGCAATCATGCCCCACATGATGTACTTCTGACTCAATGTTACTTTATCTTTCAGCTCCTGATTGTCGCGGTTTACTTCGTCAAGGGCTGTGGGTTGGGGGATGTTTTGGTCTTTTTCAGCCATTTTATTGTAAATTTTTATTGTTTCCTTGATTTGGAGATTAATGTTTCTTATGTTGCGTTTTGTCGCAAATCCCGTTCGTATAATTGGGAAAACATGGACTTTAAGGCCGATTATTAGCCTCTACGCCACATTATCGCGCAAAGATAACTTAAAATCCCTTTTCCCGCAAATACTTCATTCAAAAAACTCCGAGGGTTGAGGAATGTGGTTGTCATTATGCTGGGCGCGGAGTCGGAGTGGGTCGGAACGGAAATTCAATCCATGTGGCACGTTTCCACATATATTCGAGAGGCCCGTGTGAGTGGCTGCGTGCCCATGCCACGCATATTGCGTATTGCAGGGCGAATATGGCTATGCCGACAAGCAGGCTTCCGGTGATTCCTACGCGCAGATATAGCCCCCAGTGGTAGAAGAGCGCCGAGCCGATGATGCCTTGTGTCACATAGTTGGTCATGCTCATTCTTCCATACGGTATCAGCCGGGCGAGTATGCTGCTGAGTCTTGTCGTGCAATAGTATGCCTGTAGGATACCGCTCACGAGTATTACCATGAAGCTGAGATTGGCGAGCGAAGAGAGAAGTATCCCCATCGGTTTCAGTATATCGGGACGCGTTATGTATTCGGGAACCATGGCATTGAGTCCGCGCAATGGGAAGAAGCATATAAGCGCTACGGCAAGAGCCCGGCGCCATAACGGCAGGGACTCGCGGCCAAACCATCCGCGTCGGCCTATGAGCATGCCGGCCATGAAAAGTCCGGCAGTCTGGAATATTCGTCCGTGGTCCCATGCCCATGCGAGCGACGCCAGCTGGCCCTCCCACAGGTTGACCTTTACAGTCTCGAGGAATCCGGCACTGCTTTGTGCGGCGAATGTCGCGCCCCAGAAGGCCGATGTGTTTATCGCCGTTATTGTATACTCCGGGTCGGATATGGCGCGCATTATCTGCCACAGGCACACCGGCTGAAGCATGCATATGGCCGACAGGGTAATAATCCATCGGTCGGACAGACGGCAGGTGGCTACGAGCACGAAGCCTACAAGTGCATACATCACCAGCACTTCGGCGGTAAAGAATGCGGCATTGAGCTGACCAATCAGCAGCAGAAGAACCAGTCGCCAGCAGAATCTCAGCCGGAAGTCGGAGCCGCGCATACGCTGGTTGTCGTGCTGGATAAAAAAGCTGAATCCGAACAGCAGGGCGAATATGGCATATGCTTTTCCTCCGAAAGTAAAAAACAGGCCGTCCCATATTGAGCGGTCGGCGAATGTGAGCCATGCGCTCTGGCCCTCGGTGTCTGGAAACGAGTAGAAATTGAAATGCTCGATAGAGTGGAGCAGGATGATTGCAAGCACGGCGAATCCTCGGAGCACATCGGCTACGTCGACTCGTGCGTGACGTTTTGTTACGGTTGTGTTTACGGTATTGATTTCCATGACCTCAAAGTTATCACTTTTTCATATCACAACCAAATCATGGCGGTATGTCAGGAGGTGTATCCATGTCGGAGATAGCCGATTGCGGTGCGGCATGAGCATGCTCGTGGAAAAAGCGTAACTTTGCACTATGAAAACAGTTGTTTTAGGATTATGTCTGACGGGATGATCGAACGGCCCTTAAACCGACAGATACAGCCTGTCATTCCGACATTTTCTGTAACTTTGCAAAGTTTTATAGCATAAGATAAAGAGGCTCAAATGAATCAGGTTAAGAATTTTTGGAAAAACTATAAAGATTATTACGGCTCGATAATACGCCTGGGTATACCAATACTGATAGGGCAGCTTGGCATGATTGTCGTGGCGTTTGCCGACAATATAATGGTAGGACGCTATTCGACCGAGGCCCTTGCATCTGCATCGTTTGTCAACAATGTATTTAATGTGGCTAACTTTGCCTGCATGGGGTTCACATATGGCCTTACTCCGCTTATCGGCGCACTGTTCACCCAGAAACGTTTCGACACTATCGGTGCGATGATACGCACCGGTGTATGGCTCAATATCGCGTTCACTCTGCTTGTGACGGCCGTGATGACTCTTGTATGGCTTAACCTCGACCGCATGGGCCAGCCCGAGGAACTTCTGCCGCTGATACGTCCGTACTATCTGATAGTACTGGCCGGTCTGCTCCCTATATCGTTATTCAATGTGTTCGCCCAATGGCTCTTCGCCATCAACCGTACGCGTCTGCCGATGTGGATTGTCTTGGGCGCAAATGCTGTGAATATCATTGGCAACTATGTGTTTATCTACGGCAACTGGGGTATGCCCGAACTCGGACTTATGGGGGCGGGAGTAAGCACCCTTACGGCGCGCATAATATGTCCGCTTACCGTAATCGCCATATTCTGTTTCAGAAAAGAGTTCAGCGAATATTTCCGAGGATTCCGCCATGGGAGAATGACACGCCGCATGGCTCTTCAGGTCAACCGCACGTCGTGGCCGGTATCCATGCAGATGACATTCGAATCGGGCTCATTTACATTTGCAGCGGTGATGGCCGGATGGCTGGGCGCGATATCGCTTGCGGCATTTCAGATTATTGTCATAACCGGTACTCTCGGTTTCTGCATCTACTATAGCATGGGTAACGCCGTTTCGGTGCTGGTGGCCAATGCCTCCGGACTGAGCGACAGGCGCGAGATGCGCAGGGTTGCGTTTGCCGGCTACCATATAATACTTACGCTTGCCACCATATCCTCGCTTATATTCATATTTTTCGAGCGTGATATGATACATGCCTTTACCGAGGATGTAAGGGTGATAGAGGCTACGGTGGCGTTGATAGTGCCTTTGGTCATGTATCAGCTGGGCGACGCCACTCAGATTAATTTCGCCAATGCTCTGCGCGGCACATCTCATGTGATGCCCATGATATGGATTGCTTTCGTAAGCTATGTTGTCGTAGGCGTTCCTGTCACTTATCTTATGGGATTTCCGCTTGGACTCGGCACGTATGGCATTATCATGAGTTTCTCTGTAAGCCTGTTTCTTGCGGCGGCGCTGTTTCTTTATTTCTTCCTACGCTCTACACGCAAGGAATTAGAGCATGTTTAATCTTATTCCGGCCCTCCGGTGTACAAGGCCTGGACTTTGCCGAGTGGCAGTTTGCCCTCGACTTTCAGAGGTATGCGCTGGGCATCGGTAGATATCCAGGTGTACATGGTCTCTCCGGTGGGCTTCCCTTTGTGGGTGAAGGAGAATGTAAGGTAATATGCGTCCCATTGGCGTCCCTTGATTTTCACCCTCTGTGTGCCTCGGTAGGTCACTGTTATCTGTTCCACATTCTTTCCGGAGAAAAGGCTGGCATGAATCTGAGAGCCTACGCTCATCGCGGGATAGTCGAACTGTCGCAGGTAATAGAATATTGACAGCATGTCGAATGTCGGGCCCGTAGCGTACAGTGTAGTATCAAAACGCATCACCGGGCCATCGTTTTTCTGTCGCACGCGTGTCGCATGTCCTGTCACCTCGTTGCCTACGCGGGAATATCTGACTACATCGCGATTGTATGTGCCCCCTTCGTGTGTTATCTTACGGTATACCTGAGGGAGGCATCCTGATTTCTGAATCCTCACCTGAAGGGTATCGCGCACACGAAACACCTTGTCGGCCCACGGAAGTGTCGAAGCTGCGAGCTGCGCGCGATAGTCGGAGCCGTCGCTGCGCAGTGACAGGGTGGCCGAGGCGGCGTCTTTGTTGATCAGTCCCCATTTGTACAGCACGATGTAGTTGAGGTCTTCGTCGGGAAGGTCGAAAGCGTTTGCCGGCGATGTGACAGCAACAGCCAGTAATAGAGCGAACAACAAGTGTTTAATGCGTGTCATGAGGTCTGAATGTGTTTTGTATGCACCGGCAGAAGCCGGCGCATACATTGATGAGTAAGAATCGAGTTATTTGCCTACCCGCACTTTCACTACATACTTGCGGTGGCGTCCCTCGCCGATATTCGGGGCGTGGGCATCCTCCGGATATAGTATCATGAACTGGCCCGGAAGCATCGGAACGAGGCACTGTGGTTTATCAGCGACAAGGAGGCAGTCATTTTCGCTGTCATATTCTTGTACGGTTTCATGACAGGCCGACAGTGGCGACCAACCCATAAGTTCGGGTGTGTCGATTGATACCTGGATATCAATCCAGTCGCGATGGGCTTCCATCAGGGCCTTTTCGGCCGGTTTCAGGTCTACTTCCTGGCAGTTGACCACAATGTCGCCGTCGGCAAGAACTATTTTCTTTCCGGCTTCAAAGCCGGGCATTCCGATATTGGCCTTTACCCACGCAAGAGCGTCGGCGATAGCCGGCGACAGGGTGTCGTAGCGGAATGTATCGGTAAGATTTCCTATTACCATTGTCAGAGGGTATTATTTGATTAAAACAATTCAGTCATATATAGGGTTGACTCGAGGATAGTGCTATGGTTTAAAATCGGTGTGTTGATATGTTGCCGATGTCGTTTCATAGAAGAGGCAACGCATGGCGTGCGGCCTGTTCGATACGGTTGTTGCGCCAGCACTTGCGGCATACCGCTATGTATCGGTCGTCACCTCCGATTTCGAGTTGTTGGCCTTCTGTCACGAAGTCGCCGTTGGAGTCTATGCGCGCGTTTACTATTGTCTTGCGTCCGCAGGAGCATGTGCTCTTTATCTCGTCGATAGAGTCGGCGATTTCAAACAGGCGTCGCGAGCCTTCGAATAGGTGGGTACGGAAGTCCGTGCGGAGTCCGTAGCATATCACGTTGCTTCCATAATCGTCGACTACGCGCGCGAGCTGGTCGACCTGATCGGCCGACAGGAACTGTGCTTCATCGATAAGTATCCAGTCGATTACAGCTCCGGCCTGTCCGAACAGGTCGCGAATCATCACATACAAATCGGTATCGGCATATATCCAGCTGCATTTACGCTCTATGCCGATACGTGAGCGTATCACATTGTCTTTCTCGCGGGTGTCGACTACGGGCTTCATGCATACGTAGGTCATCTTTCGCTCTTCGAAGTTGTATGCCTGAGTAAGGAGCAGGGCTGTTTTGGCCGAGCCCATCGTGCCGTATCGGAAATATAGTTTGCCTTTGCGGTCCATGGTTATCTTTGATGCATGTGTGTTTCAGCACAGAGCGCCGCCATACATGCGTTTCAGGGTTAGGATTGTGCCCTCAAAGATAGTGAATCCGCAGCAAAGAGTGGGTATCCGCGTTATGATTTTTCCGCAATATTATCGCGATACATATATATGATATTCCCCGGGACTGAGTGTTGTCGGGAATTCATCTGTTCTGCCTGTGAAGAAGTTGACCGCAGTGATGTCTTTAGCCGGCGCCTCGCCGGTATACTTCACTTCGGCATCTGACTTCCCGAGGTTGGCGAATACGTATATTGTGGCTCCTCCGTCATCCTTGCGGCTGAAAACATATATGTCGTCGCTCGCGGTAGGATAGCGCTTCATATCGGCTCCGGATGACCCGGCTCTGAGGGCGGGATGTGTATGTTTCAGATGATTGAGTTTCTGGTAGAATTCGAAGTAGTCGTTGCGAGGCGTCCATGTCGGCGGCATATCCTTTTCGAAGAACTCCAGCGCGCGGTTGAGTCCGGTTTCCTGTCCGGTGTATATTAGCGGCATCCCCGGAAGTGTATAAGTAAGCACGGCCATCGCACGTGTGAGATTGCCGAGGCGCTCGAATTCTGTGCCTTCCCACGAGTTGAGGTCATGATTGGTAATCATATTCATCATGTATGTGCCTGCCGGGTACTCTATCGACTGCTTTGCCAGCAGTGTGTCGATATCGATGGCGTGTTTCTCCGGGTAGATTACCGAGCTGCTGTCGGGACGCCTGTAGGTGTTCTGTCCTGAGGTTGCCGCTATGGCGTTGAAAAGATCTTTCATCGGCCAGTTGTAGCCCATGTCGAAGGCATTCTTTTGCAGTTCGGGTTTGCTTGCCTCTGCGAGCATGAATATATCGGGCTTCACGGTCTCGAGTTGCTTGCGGGTATCGTCCCAAAAGTCGGTCGGAACCTCTCCGGCTACGTCACATCTGAATCCGTCGATATCGGCCTCGCGCAGCCAGAATGCCATCGCATCCGCCATAGCCTTGCGCATCTCACTGTTAGTGTAGTCGAGCTTGTATACGTCGGTCCAGTCGTAAGGCGATACTAATTCTCCGTCTTCATCGTGCACATACCAGTCGGGATGTTCCGCAACCCATCTGTTGTCGCATCCGGTATGGTTGGGCACCCAGTCGATTATCACTTTGAATCCCATCTCATGGGCTTTGCTTACCATTGCCTTGAAATCGTCCATTGTGCCGAATTCCGGATTGAATGCCTTATAGTCGGCCACAGCATAGTAGCTGCCGAGCGTGCCCTTGCGTTCTTTTTCGGATATCGGGTGTACGGGCATGAACCATAATATGTCGGCACCAAGTTCCTTAAGCCGGGGTAGATGCCGGGCAAAAGCCCCGACAGTGCCTTCCGGGGTGTATTGGCGCAGGTTTACCTCGTAGATTACTGCATTTTCCGACCATTCGGGGTGGACTACTGTTGTGGCCGTGCTGTCGGTGATATGAGCCTTTGAGTTCTTACTGCCGCGGGAGGTGCATGCGGCTGCCAGACATGCCGCCGCTCCGGCGACAATGGTAAACAATATAAGTTTTCTCATGACCATATATAGCTTGATGAATGGACTTGGATGGAGGCCGGTGAGATACCGTCATACACATCATCGGCCTTGTTTCGCAAAAATAGATTATTATTGTCTAAATGCCAAATTTTTCGCAACGAATGATGATTGCGCGAATGAAACTATTGTGTACCTTTGTATGAGCCTGTTAGACATGCTCGGATATCACAATAACAATATCAATAACCGATGAGAAACGAAATACTTATTGTAGCAGTACTTGGCATTGCCGCTGCCGGATGCTCTAAATCAGTGCCGGTCGTGCAGTCGCCCGACGGGCGTATTGCGGTCACTCTTGACAGAAACGATTCCTCGCTCAGCTATCGGGTCGATGTCGACGGCCATCCGCTGATTCTTCCATCCGGTTTGGGATTTGTTGCCGACGGCCTTGTCTCTGCCCCTGACGCCCGTATGTCGCTTGCTTTCGCCGAAGCCGACACTGTGTGGCATCAGCCATGGGGCGAGAACAAAGAGATACGAGACCATTACAACGAGATGGCGATGACACTTGCCGACTCTGCGCTTACCATGACCCTTCGCGTGCGTGCGTTTGATGACGGTGTTGCTTTCCGCTATGAGTGGGATGCCTCGGGACGCGACTCAATAACGGTTATGGACGAACTCACCGAGTTTGCATTTGCCGAGGAGGCCACCACATGGTCGATACCTGCCGATTTTGATTCATATGAAAAAAATTACCGAGTACTGCCGGTCGACAGCGTTCCCGACGCCAACACTCCGTTTACCTTTATGACCGACTCCTCGGGGATATTCGGCTCTATACATGAAGCCGCACTATATGACTTCCCCGAGATGACTCTCCGCCGCGACACTGCGTCGGCTCGCACGTTGCGTGCGTCGCTTGCGCCTATGCCCGACGGAGTGAAGGCTGTTACCCCGTCACGGTTTACGACCCCGTGGCGTACGATACAGATTGGCCGCAAGGCTACCGACCTAATCAATTCGTCCATGATACTTAACCTCAACGAGCCGTGCCGGATTGACGACATATCATGGATAAAACCGCAGAAATATATCGGAGTGTGGTGGGGTATGCATCTCGGTACACAGACCTGGACCATGGGACCGCGCCACGGTGCCACAACGGCCAATGCCATACTACACATTGACTTTGCCAAGGCCAACGATATACAGGGTGTACTCTTCGAGGGCTGGAATGAAGGTTGGGAGAACTGGGGCGGTAACCAGCATTTCGACTATATAAAAGCCTATGCCGACTTCGACATCGACTCCATCGCACGTTATGCAGCAGCCAATGGCATAGAACTTTGGGCCCACAATGAGACAGGCGGCAATATTCCGGAATATGAGGCTGTACTCGACAGCGCTTTCGCCTACTATCAGTCGCTCGGGATACACACAGTTAAGACCGGCTATGCCGGCGGATTCAAGGGTGGATATTACCATCACTCCCAGTATGGTGTGCGCCACTATCAGAAAGTGGTGGAGACTGCCGCGCGGTATCATCTGATGATAGATGCCCACGAGCCTATAAAGGAGACCGGCATACGCCGCACATGGCCCAATATGATGACCCGTGAGGGTGCCCGCGGCATGGAATGGAACGCTTGGTCGGAGGGGAACAGTGCCGACTACCTGTGCATACTTCCTTTTGTGCGTCTGCTTTCCGGTCCGATGGACTATACTCCCGGAATATTTGACATAAACTACAACCGCGCCAAGGCCGACAAGGGGCGTCTGGAGTGGAACGGCCCCAATGCCGACTGCTGTATAAAGACTACAATTGCGCGTCAGATAGCCAACTGGGTGATTATATACTCGCCGCTGCAGATGGCATCCGACCTTATCGAGAATTACGACGGTCAGCCCGGCTTCAAGTTCTTCCGCGACTTCAATGCCGATTGCGACTGGTCGGAAGCTCTGATGGGCGAAATAGGCCGGTATATAGTGGTGGCGCGCCGTGCCGGCGAAAGCTACTTCATCGGTGCCGGTACCGACAGCGAGGCCCGTACACTTGAGCTTCCCCTCACTTTCCTCCCCGAGGGCAAGACATATACAGCCGACATATATGCCGACGACATCAAGTCGGGCGACCCGTCACGACTGGCTATCTCGTCGCGCAAGTTGACATCAGCCGACACGCTGACCATACAGATGGCTCCGACAGGCGGACAGGCCGTGACCCTTGTCCCTGTAAGAAATTAGAACTGAGTCTGAATTATATAGAGCAGCCCTGCCGGGTATACGTATCGTATGCCGCGGCAGGGCTGCTTCATTATAAATCGCTGAAAAGAGTCTTGTTGTTATAGCGCGATTTATGACAATTATTAAGGAAAAATTATGACTCCTCCGTCGCCACAAATCCGTCATCACGACGGACTTGTGGCGGCATGTAGGAGTTGCAGACAATAAAGAAAAATATCTTCACATATGGCTCTCTGTATTATGCTGAACTATTGCATGCTGCCGGAATATCTCAGTCACAATGCTGTTGAGCCGATCTACTTTAGTCCATTGTGTTTCGGGGAGGGTAGAAGCGATGCTGGATTGTTCATGCCGCATCGGAAAGAGATGCCGGGATAGGTAGAGCCCCGGTATAGCGATGCCTCGTTGAAATTGGTTTCTATGAATTGCGACGGATTATCCGGTGTATCGAACGGCGATACAATGCCCAGCATCACTTTTTTACCATCCGGCATATACCGGAGTATGGAATAGTCGTTATCCGAGTCTACATTGAGGTCGAGATAAAACATATCCGCGTTGCTTTCGGCAAAAAGACGCGGTGCGATAAAGCTGTAGTCGACCCGGCGGTAGCGCGGTGAGTCGTAGCTACCACGGCATACATAGTGTGCAATGGTCATGTCGGAGGAGAGTCCGTCTATGGAGTCATTGTTGATGTCAATCAGTAGTGAGATATGTCTTTCGATATCGGTTCCACCCTGTAGCAGATATTTTATGCCTCCGGCATACATCATCGGCTCCCAAGAGCAGTCATCAAACTGCACGAACCGGCATCCTTCGGAATATAGGCCAAAGAGTATTTTTCTGTAAGCGCGTGCTATATCTCGACATAGCTCCTCCGGATTGCTGTAGATTGATTTCCAGATATTGTCATCCAGAATTTTTGCCAGGAAATGCGACGGCGCAGGCATTGTCTGCTTGATTGTATAGCCTTTTGGGGTGATATCCCTCAGCGCCTTGAATTCCACGATTGCCGGATGTATGTCTGTTGCTTCGATTCTTCCCGTAAGGCGTAGCAGAGTGGTCATGGCCGGATATTCCTGATATATGTGTCCCGACCCGATTACAGTCTCTTCCATACCGGTGAGACCTTTGAAGAAGGAATTATCCCATTCTTTACGGTGTATGTGGCCGTCGGTGAGTATCTTCAGTCCGGAGGCTATCTGAGCCTTTACGATTCTGTCGGGCGAAGTGCCCTGAGGTGCTGCAAAACTGCCGATGGTATCAAACATCAAGGCAGCAAAAAAATCACTTAGCATTTGTCAATACTTTTACACGTTGAGATTGAATGTGACGTGAAAAAGAACTGAAGTGAAGCCGTAAACAGGGGATTGTCGGAGATAAAATATGCGATAGCCTCATCGCCGACCCCGCATTGGAGGGGCGGACAACAGAAAAGCCGGAGTCGCGTTTCAGACTCTCTGACAATGCCTGATGATTATGGCCGGTTGCTGTGTTCACTTCAAAATCTAATCCGCGAGATTGTTGAAATAGTTTTGGCATGGCAGGTCTCCTGGCTTGTCCCCGTTGTGGTCGGCCTTCTCAACACCTTGATTTATAGTAGCGGTGTCAATGGCTTTGTATGCCACAACGTTGCATAGGACTTACAGTAGCGGGTCTGCTCCGGATTTTCACCGGCTTCCCTTTTAATCGGCCATAATGATACATCATGGTCCGAACCAATGCGGATGCAAAGATACGGAATTTTTCAAAATTGCCGGCGATATGCAGGAAAAGTTTCTTGGATGTTTCTTGTAGGGAGAAAAAGTTGGAGGATTCGAATGTAGATGTTATCTTTGTGTTTTACAACCCTAAGATTTCCGCTGATATGGAACTTGCAAAGAAAGCCTTCAGGATATTCGCCGATGCTACAGAGGCATATCATCAGACAGATAATGTAGACACACCATGCCCCAATCCTTATGGCGAGGGTACATTTGAACACGTGCTGTTTGCGAAAAATTGGGTCGATGTCGTACAATGGCATCTTGAAGATCTTATACGTGACCCGGCTATTGATCCGGCTGAGGCACTTGTGCTGAAGCGCCGTATCGATGCCTCCAATCAGGTGCGTACCGATATGGTCGAGCAGATTGACACATACTTCCGCGACAAATATGCCGGCGTGGCAGCTCTTCCCGATGCCACCATCAACACAGAGACTCCGGCATGGGCCCTCGACCGTCTGTCGATTCTGGCCGTAAAAATCTATCATATGAATGCCGAGACCGAACGCACCGACGCCGACGAGGCCCATGTGGCCCGTTGCCGCGGCAAGCTCGATATACTCCTGGAGCAGGAAAAAGACCTTACGGCGGCCATCGATATGCTGCTTGCAGACATCGAAGCCGGACGCAAATACATGAAGGTGTACCGGCAGATGAAGATGTACAACGACCCGGCCACCAACCCTGTGCTTTATGCCAAAAAATAAAAAGGAACTTCCCCGCAATGTGCTGGTGATGCGCTTCTCCGCTCTCGGAGATGTAGCCATGACCATTCCGGTGGTCTACTCCGTGTGTCGCAGCAATCCTGCTACCCGGTTCATATTTCTGACCAAGAAGTCGCAGGCGTCGCTCTTTATCAATCCGCCTGCCAATCTGGTTGTGCTCGGCATTGATTTCAAAGCCGAATATCCTCATGCCTACGCTCTGTGGCGTCTGTTCGCAAAGCTGAAGAAGGAGTATGATATAGATGCGGTGGCCGATCTCCACGGGGTGCTTCGCAGCTATATGATATCCATGTCGGGGCTGTTGCGCGGAGTCACTGTGCACACGATAAGGAAGGGGCGTATGCATAAGCGCGCTCTGACACGTCCGCGCAACAAGGTGATGCTCCCGCTCATCTCCTCGCGTGCCCGTTACCGCGAGGTATTCTATCGCTTCGGGTTTTCGATGGAAGAGCCCTTTGTAAGTATCTACGACGGTGCGGCCGATACGGCACTCTTCGCCTCGATTACTCCCCCGAAAACTCCGGACGAGAAATGGGTAGGCATCGCGCCTTTTGCCAAACACAAAGGGAAGATATATCCGCCCGAGCTGATGGAGAAGGTGGTCGAGGAACTGTCGGCCACTCCCGGAGTGAAGATATTCCTATTCGGCGGCGGCGATTATGAACGCGAGATTCTCGGGCGCTGGGCGCAGACATATCCCGGGGTAGTGTCTCTTGCCGACAAAAAGCATGGATTTACGGTTGAGATGGCGTTGCTGAGCTATCTTGACACGATTGTCTCCATGGACTCAGCCAACATGCATCTCGCCTCGCTGGTAGGGGTAAGAGTTGTCAGCATATGGGGAGCCACTCACTCATACTGCGGATTCAAGGGATACCGACAGCATGAGAGCGACATCATACAGTTGCCTATGACGTGTCGTCCCTGCTCAGTGTTTGGCAATAAGCCGTGTATGCGTGGCGACTATCACTGTCTGCGCGGCATATCACCTCAGATAATAATCAAAAAAGTAAAGTCAATCATCGAATAACAACCGGATGGACAACGACTTCGACATACGTGACTCATCGCTCTCGTCCGACCGTACGGAAAATGATATCGAACGTGCGCTGCGCCCTTCCGGGTTCAGCGCTTTCAGTGGTCAGGAGAAAATCGTGGAGAATCTCCGCGTGTTTGTCGCCGCCGCCAAGATGCGTGGCGAATCGCTTGACCATGTGCTCCTGCACGGCCCTCCGGGCCTTGGCAAGACAACACTGTCTCAGATTATCGCCAACGAGCTTGGTGTCGGATTCAAGATAACTTCGGGCCCGGTGCTCGACAAACCGGGCGATCTTGCCGGCCTGCTTACCTCGCTTGAGGAAAACGATGTGCTCTTTATCGACGAGATACACCGTCTGAGCCCCGTGGTCGAGGAGTATCTGTACTCGGCTATGGAGGATTACCGTATAGATATAATGATTGACAAAGGGCCGGGGGCGCGCACGGTGCAGCTTACACTTGCGCCGTTTACACTTATCGGTGCCACTACCCGCAGCGGTCTGCTCACATCGCCGCTGCGTGCGCGCTTCGGCATCAACTGCCATCTGGAGTACTACGACCACGAGGTGCTCGAGCGTATCGTGTTGCGCTCGGCCGGACTTCTCGGAGTCAAGTGTACGGCCGAGGCAGCCCATGAGATAGCGCTGCGCAGCCGCGGCACACCACGTGTGGCCAACCGTCTGTTGCGCCGTGTGCGCGATTTCGCGCAGGTAAAAGGGCGCGGTATCATCGACCCTGAAATAGCCCGTTATGCTCTGGAGGCATTAAATATCGACCGATACGGTCTCGACGAGATTGACAACAAGATACTTACGACTATCATACACAAGTTTCGCGGCGGCCCTGTCGGCCTCACCACTATTGCCACGGCGCTCGGCGAAGATGCCGGCACTGTCGAGGAGGTGTATGAGCCTTTCCTCATCAAAGAGGGTTTTATAAAGCGCACGCCGCGGGGCAGAGAGGTGACGATGCTTGCATACACGCATCTTGGCATCAGTCCGGACACCGATGCAATGTCGCTGTTCTCATAGCCGACGGTATGATTAAAAAGTTATAAAAAGTATATGGCCGGAGTAAAATCACTGGCAAAGGACACCGCTATATATGGTGTCAGTTCTATCGTGGGGCGTTTTCTCAACTGGTGTCTCGTCCCGCTTTACACGCGTCTGTTTCCCGAGGACATGTATGGAGTGGTCACTTATGTCTACTCCATTGTGGCGCTTGCACTGATTATCCTTACCTATGGCATGGAGACCGGGTTCTTCCGTTTTGCCAACCACGAGCGTTACAGCAACCCCGATGAGGTGTACTCTACCTCGCTCACTTCGCTGGGATTTACGTCGACGCTGTTTTTCGCTCTCGTGTTGTTGTTTCTGGAGCCTGTAAGCCGGGCCATGGAGTGTGGCGGACATGAGAGTTATGTATGGATGATGGCTCTCGCCGTGGCTATTGACGCTTATTCGTGCATACCGTTCGCATATCTGCGCTATAAGAAGCGTCCGGTGCGTTTCGCCATGCTCAAGCTGGTGAATATAGGGCTCAACATAGTGCTTAATATCTTCTTCCTGCTGATCTGTCCGTGGCTTATGCGTGTAGCTCCCGGTTGGGTCGAGTGGTTTTATGTGGCCGATTTCGGCATAGGCTATATATTCCTCAGCAATCTTATTGCGTCGGCGGTGACGCTGGTGATGCTTCTTCCTGATATAGTGCGTATACCGCTGAAGTTCAACGGACGTCTGCTGCGCGAGATGCTTGCATACTCGTTTCCGCTGCTTGTGCTCGGCATTGCGGGCATCATGAACCAGACTCTCGACAAGATACTGTATCCGGTGCTTGCCACTTCCGATGCGATGGCCGGTCTGGGCATATATGGTGCAAACTACAAGATAGCCATAGTGATGGTGATGTTCATCCAGGCGTTCCGCTTCGCCTACGAGCCGTTTATCTTCTCGCAGAGCCGTGAGCGTGGCGACAACAAGCTGCAGGCCTACCGCGACGCCATGAAGTATTTCGTAATTTTTGCCCTGTTTATATTTCTCGGGGTGATGTACTATCTCGACATCCTGCGCTACTTTGTGCGTCCCGACTATTGGGCCGGACTTAAGGTTGTGCCGGTGATAATGGCTGCTGAATTCTTCTTCGGTATATTCTTCAATCTGTCGCTATGGTACAAACTAACCGACAAGACCGTATGGGGCACATGGTTCTCCCTGCTCGGGCTTGCCGTTACCGTGGTGCTTAACGTGCTGCTTGTGCCGCGTTACGGCTATATGGGCTGTGCATGGGCCGCCTTCTGCTGCTACGGTGTGATGATGTTGGCCAGCTATTTTGTAGGCAACGCAAAATATCCGATAGGCTATAATGTGGGGCGCCTTATGTTTTATGTAGGGCTTGCCGGTGTGCTTTATCCGCTCGGATGCTGCATAGAGCTCGGAGCCCATTGGGCCGACTTTATCTACCGCGGCGCTCTTCTCGCTTTGTATGTGTTTGTGGTGATGCGTCGTGAGCATCTTTCCCCTGCGATGATAATACCACGAAGGTCTCACAGATAATATCGTGGATATGAAACAGATAGATTTAAAGGCCTTTTCCGGGGCCATAAAGGACTATTTCGACCTTACCTCTTTTCTGCTTCCGCAGGCTGAGGCTGAGGAGACGATTAGAGAGGGTGTATCTTTTCGCGGCACCAATCTGCTGGTGCTCATCATGGCTATCTTCATAGCCTCGCTCGGGCTCAATGTCAATTCTACAGCGGTCATTATTGGCGCGATGCTTATCTCTCCGCTGATGGGGCCTATTATCGGCCTTGGACTGGCTGTCGGCATCCAGGATTTCGACCTGATGAAGCGCTCGTTCCGCAATCTGTTTATGGCCACCGCGTTTTCGATAGCCACTTCTGCTCTTTATTTTCTGATATCTCCGGTCAATGAGGGGCACAGCGAGCTGCTGGCGCGCACATCGCCTACCATCTACGATGTGCTTATCGGATTTTTTGGCGGCGCAGCGGGTATTATAGCTATCGGGAGCAAGACCAAGGGCAATGTGATACCCGGAGTGGCAATCGCTACGGCGCTTATGCCGCCGCTATGTACAGTCGGCTATGGTCTGGCCACATGGCAGATGAACTATTTCCTCGGCGCACTCTATCTGTTTTTTATCAATTCGGTGTTTATCGCCTGTGCTACCACTCTCGGCGTTAAGGCGATGAAATACAAGGTGACCGACTTCTCCAATCCTGTCCGCGCCAAGCGTGTGCGCCGCACGGTATACACCGTGGCTCTGCTTACGATGGTTCCGGCCGGATTTATGACCTATCGCATGTACCGCGCCAATGCGTTCCAGACTGCTTGCGGGAGATTTGTCGAGCAGGAGTTTGACTTTCCCGCCACACAGGTGCTGTCGTACAAGGCCAAGGAAGATAGCCGTGGTGAGCGCACACTTACGGTGACGCTTATGGGGCGTCTGCTCCCGGAGGACTCTCTGACCATGGCTCTTACTCCGCAGCTCGCCCGCTTCGGCATAGCAGGTACTCAGTTGCGTATCATCCAGGGCGACAACAGTGTGCAGGTCAATCCCGGAGAGATTACGTCGACCATGGTGCGCGATATATATCAGGTGACGCAGAACACCATTAACGCCCAGCGTCAGGAGATTGACTCTCTGCGGGCCGTGACCGATGTGATAGCCCGCAACGATACCATCGGCGCCACTATCTCACCGGAAATCAAGGTGCTGTTTCCACAGGTGAGGGATATTGCCGTCACTCGCGGCATTGTCAGCAATGTCGACACGAGGATTCTCGACACCGTCAATGTAGCTCTTGTACAGTATCGTTCGCCAATTTCCCGCGCTCAGGAAGAGAAACTTAAGGAATACCTTCAGGCTCGCCTCGGCTACTCCAATATCGACATAGTGTCCTCGACCGCTTTGTCAAAAAAACACAAATAAGTAAGTCATAATATAATGAAAGTCCTGTATGATACCCAGGTGTTTGCCTGGCAGAGATTCGGGGGCATATCCCGCTATTTCGTAGAGCTGATGCGTCATATGCCCAAAGGAATCAGCCCGGTATTGCCGGCGCCTTTTTTCAGTGAGAACGCCTACCTGCCCGACCTTGGGATGAGACTGCCGGTCAAGCGTCTCGATATAGGCTCGTTCCGTCTGCGCAAGAAGCTATATGAGTGGGCCGACAACTCTATGGCACGCCAGCAACTGAGGGGTGGTGCGTTTGATGTATTCCATCCCACTTACTACAACGATTACTTCATGAACGCTATAGGGAGAAAACCTTTTGTGCTTACTGTCCACGACTTCACGCATGAGCGTTATCCCGATCTGCTTCCCGATTCGCGCAAGGTGATAAAGCGCAAGAAGAGACTTGCCATGGCAGCCTCGCGCATAATCGCTATAAGCGAGAACACCCGGCGCGATATCATGGAGTATTACGGTATCGACGAGAGCAAAATCGACGTGATACACCACGGATACTCATCGCTTTCTTCGCGTGAGGCTGCTGTCGAAGGGATATCGGGCCCATATCTGCTTTTTGTTGGCGACCGCAAGGGGTATAAGAATTTCAGCGGGCTGGCCGAGGCGTTTGCATCGCTTGCCAAGGCCGACCGGGGGGTGCGGCTGGTGTGTGCCGGTTCTCCACTGTCTGACGCCGAGACAAAGCTGCTAAATGTGCTCGGTATACGCGACAGTGTGACTGCCGTGCAGGCTACGAATGCCCAGCTGCTGTGGCTGTACCGCCATGCTGCATGCTTTGTGTATCCTTCGCTTTACGAGGGGTTCGGGCTACCCGTGCTGGAGGCTTTCGGCGCGGGATGTCCGGTGGCTGTGAGCTCTACCAGCTGTTTCCCCGAAGTGGCCCGCGACGGGGCTGTATATTTCGACCCCTCCGACCCCGGGTCAATAGCATCGGCTGTGGCCGGAATACTCGACGACAGCGATGCAACTCGCTCGCTTACGCGCAGGGCATCGGCAGTGTTGCGTGGGTACTCATGGGAGCGTACTGCCCGGCAGACTGCCGAAACGTATAGAAAAAGCATGTGACTGCAATCAATTTTGCGACAAAATGTGTAACTGATTACAATATTGAAAACAAATTGCTAAATTTGTGCGGTTGTCGAATGTGACAACTGTAATTTTCAATAAAACCAATTACACATTATGAGCTATTTCTACAATGTTGTGCGTATGTCGGCTGTGGGGGCCTTTATGGCAGCGGCTTTATCGGCGTATGCAGAGTCTGTACAGGTCGGTGAACTGTTTTACGATCTGAATGAGGCGGATGGCACAGCCTCTCTTGCACGTAGTGCCACCTATACCGGTATGACAAACGTCAATATCCCGGGCGAAATAACGGTCGATGGCAATGAGTACACAGTCACCTCTGTGGCGCAGCAGGCTTTTAGGGAGTGTAAGTCGCTTGAGAGTGTAACGATGGGCGAGGGTATCGCAACAATCGGTGCATGGGCTTTCTACAAATGTTCGGCACTCACCGAGGTGCAGTTTCCATCTACGCTTACCTATGTGATGGGTAGCGCGTTCTCGAATTGCACCGCTATACCGGCGCTTGTGCTACCCGACAACCTGAAGAAAGTGGATTCCTATGCTTTCGGCACTTGTAAAGCGCTTGCCGAAGTTACTCTCCCAAAGGAAATGGATACACTCGGAGGGTATGCCTTCTATTCATGCGGCAAACTCTCCACTATACACTTCAATGCCGCCCTCGACTCGATTGGCGAGAACACTTTCTATGGCTGCGGCATGACTGCAGTAGAGCTTCCCGAATCCCTGAGGGCAATCGGTGCCGGAGCATTCAGCAATTGTACCAAACTTGCAGAGATATCGCTCCCGCAATCGCTTGTGAAAATCGGCGATCAGGCTTTCTTCCGCTGTAGCGCGCTGGCAGGTATACAGCTCCCGGATGGAATCAAGACACTTGGCATGGCTGCTTTCTACGAATGTACCTCGCTCGCCGATGTGGCTCTTCCAGAGGGTATCACTACCATCGACTCCAACTGCTTCTATGGCTGCACTTCATTCAAGAGCATGTCGGTTCCGGCAAGTATTACGACTATAAGCAACGGTATGTTTTATGGCTGCACCGGACTTGAAAACGTAAATCTCCACAGCGGTATCACGGCAATCGGCTCGTCGGCATTCTATGGATGTTCGTCGTTGAAGACCGTAGAACTTCCTACAGGCATCACTGCGATAAGCAACAGCATGTTCAACCGCTGTTCGTCACTGTCGTCAATCAGTATACCCGAATCTGTGACGCTTATCGATGAGAATGCATTCCGCCAGTGTACATCCCTCACCGAGCTTTTCATCCCTAAGAATGTGGCCGCGATAGGCGATGTGATGGTGCTCGGCTGCACAGCTCTGCAGAATATCAAGGTTGATGAGTCCAATCCTTACTATACTGATATCGACGGTGTGGTAGTGAGCAAGGACAAGACCCACCTTGTAGCATATCCTGCCGGGCGTACCGATGTCTACGTAATGCCGGAGTCGATAACCGATATCAACGGATATGTATTCAACAGCAATCCCAACATATCGGGAATAGTATTCTCAAAGAATCTCAAGACAATCGGCATATCGGCTTTCTACGGATGTCCCGGCCTTACCGAACTTGATTTTCCCGAGAGCCTGGAGAGCATCGGGGGTATGGCATTTTTCACGGACTCCAATATCAAGTCGGTCAAGCTCCCCAACCGCGATATCACTATCGGCAACAATGCTCTGTCACTTACCGGTATCAGTAATCTGGTGTTTCCCGAGGGTATCACCACCATCGGTATAGAGGGTGAGAGCGGATTCTCGATTATGGGTATGTGTAGCTCGATGCAGTGGATGAGTCTCCCCTCGACACTCACCAAGATGAGTCCGCTCGGCTCGTCGTGCAACAATATGACGGTGTTCTACAGCTTCGCTGCAGAGCCTCCGGTACTTGTCGGAGCCAATGTGGTGACTCTGGCTTCGAATGTAAAAGTACCCAAAGGCTCGGCCGAGGCATATGCTTCGGCATGGAGCGGACTTTATCCCAATCTTACATATGATGATGTGCTTCCGGGCGTACCTTCGGTAAGTATCAACGGCAATGCCGCCACTGTTGCCTGGGAGGCATATGGCGATGATATCTATACCGGCACTCCGGTAAGATACGAACTGAGCCTTTCGAGTGGTGGCCGCGAAATACGTACCGATGTACTCGACGGTGATAATATCGGAGCCGGCAGTATGAGTCATACATTCGATGGACTTGGTGCTGGCAATGCATACTCTTATGAAATAAAAGGATATTCTGCTCTAGGACAGCTGACATTGCTCTATACCGGGGATATCAATCTTTCCTCATCGGGTATAGATGACGCTGTGGCTGCTGAGCGTGAGGCAGTATCCCGCGAGTATTATGATATGTCGGGCCGCAGAATTTCAACTCCATCGGCATCGTCCATTTGTATTGTAAAAACGGTGTATTCCGATGGCTCTGTGACTACAGAGAAGCATGTGATGAGGTAATGGCACATGTATTCAATAATATCTGTTAACGGCTGTCATCTCGGCTAACCACTGTATTCAGTGGGTTGTTATATATCAGTAGGTTCGGTCGACCGGACTTACTGATATTTTTTTGCAGAAAATACAGACAGTTATGAACGACAGAATTTCTTACGAGGAACGCAAGGAGATCCCCGACAGTGTATTCGGGCTACCCGAGCGGCGTGAATACCCTATGCCCGATGCCGCACATGTGCGCGCGGCCGAGGCATATTTCCGATATTGTCCTGAAGAGCTTAAGCCCAAGTTGGCACGTGCCATACTTGCGCGGGCCAAAGAGTATGGCGTGGATGTAGAGAGCCCGACTGTGCGCGAGTATGCCGCAGAGAGTGCCGGGGCATAGCAGAGAGTTGCCACAAGACGTATGCATATGACAAAGGGTGTATGTCCGGTAAGGTCCGGACATACACCCTTTATGAGTCGGTTAACCGTCGATGCCTCTTATTTGTATATTACAAACCAGCCGCGGTTGAGGTATTCGTTGTCGAGGTCGGCATTCTCGAAGATAGCCACTGTGCGGGTGGCGTCATCCTCAAGGATGGAGATTGTGCCGTTGTGGTCGTGCACGCCCCAGCCCCATGAAGGAGCGGAGTAGGCAAATGTCAGGTAGCCCTGCGACTGCTGTCCGGCTGTTGTGCCGGCGGCATATGTGATGACGAGGCCGCCGTATCCTCCGCGGAAGTACTCGTTGCCGTCCCACCACCATCCGAGGCGGTGCTGTCCGTCCTCGATATCCTGGCTGATGTAGAACCATGGATATTCGTCTTTATAATAAGGATAGTAGTAGGGGGTGTTGCCGTCGGATGGGTCCTTGACATCGGCCCATATCTCGCTTCTTGTATTGGCCTTGATGTCATTGATTTCATCGGCAGTGAATGCCTCGAACGAGGGTGTCACCGTTACCTTTATTGTGCCTTTGCGGTCGGAGCCGTCGGTGCAGGTGAGAGTCGCGGTATATTCCTCTTTGCCGGCCTTGGCGCTTACGGTGACTTTGCCTGTGGCATCGTTGTAGAACGCCGATACGCGGGGATTGTCGGAAGTGAATGAATAGTCATCATTTCCTTCGATGAGGTCGACCTCGACCTCGTTCTGCTTTCCGAGCATCAGAGTCTGAGTGATGTTTTCATTGGAGAAGCGTACGCTGCTGTAGTCGTATACCGATACAGGTATCTGCACATATGAACCGTCGGCAGTCGACACGAGAATCTGGGTTTTGCCGCGGTGCACGCCTTGCACATATATCTGTCCGTTCTCTTCAGTGACAATCGCTACCGACTCATCGAGCGAGGTAGCCTTGAGTCCGGAGTATGACCCTTCGACGGGGAGTGGCTGCTTTGATTCCGCGCCGCTCTTTACCGCGAATGCTTCGCCGGGAGCGAGGTTGATATCACCGGGCTTTCCGGGATATTCGATTACGGAGGATACACCGTCGATATCGTCATCGTCATCGCATGATGTGAAAATCATTGGAGCTGATACCGCCAGGGCGAGGCTCATCATATAATATTGGAGTTTCATATCTTGTGGGAAGATGTTTTTGGGTTATGGAAATAAATTACCAGTCCTTGCCGTAAGTGTTGCCGTCCCATACTATGCTTTCGCCATAGAATACTTCGGCTGCGTTGCCGAGAGCCTGGAAGCGGTCGTTGTTTGTAGCCGGGAAGGTGTTGCTCTCAAGGCTCATGGCGAATACGAGGTGGCATCCGTAGCCGGCGGCGTAGGTTGACTGTAGCGCGTTCTTCGACCAGAGGTCTCCCTGGGCAAATTCCATCGAGCAGTAGCCGAGCTGGCGATTGCTTATGCCTGCGTAGTTGTTGATGATGGGGTTGGAGGTGGGAGTATCGGGGTAGTTGGCGAATGCGAAGTCGACGTAGTCGCCGGGATTTACCAATTCGCCGGTCTCAAGGTCACGTACGGGATTCATATACGCGGCGCGTGCGAAGGCATAGGTTATGTTCAAGCGCTCGGGCTGTACTTTCTTGATTTCATAGAAAAGTCTTGAAAGGGCGTCGACCGAGGGAGCTACGAAGCCCGGGGGTACAGGGTTGGTCTCGTAGTCGGAGTATTCGTCGTCGAGCATTACACCGTCGAGATCGTAGGCATCGCAGCAGTTCTTGATCTGCTTGGCGAAATCCTTGGCGGTGGCGTCGCTGAGATTGGCCACACCCGATTTGTCGTGGTTGCCGAGTACCGACAGTATAACCTTTATGCCGCGCTCCTTGAGCGGACGCAGATACTTGTCGGCGTTGTCGAGCACGTGCTGCACGTTCTCGTTGTGGAAGATGTACACACGTCCTGTCTCTGAGTCGAAGTTGATGTTGGAGGAGAAGAGGATTACGGCGTCATACAGAGGCTTGCCCGAACGGTCGAGTGTGAAAGCCATTGTGCAGAGGGGATTGGTGCCGTTGACCTCGATACAGTTGAACATCTTTACGCCTTCCACCATGTTGCCGTTGCCGTCATTGACATATTTTGTGGCGTCGGGAAGATTGGTGAGGTCTCTTACGAATATCAGGCGCGTCTCATCGGTCTTGCCGAGCTGTGCGCCGCCGGAGATTGTGACACGGAGAGGGAGAACGTAGGTATCGGTGTATGTAAGCGAGCCGTCGGAGGTGAGGGTATATTCGACCGATGCGGTGGTCGTTCCGGCTGCGATTGTGGCAGAACCGTTGCCTGCGAATGATACTACGCCCTGAGGCACTGCCTTATATTCTGTAGCATTGGCGGAGTTGTAGTCGGCGAGCACAGAGGGGTCGTAGGCGAAGGTCACATTGCAGTCGGCGGCTACAGCCTTGGGAGAGTGTACCCAGAGCTGTGTTGTGGTTGCGTCGCGGAATTCGATAGAGGAGAATTTGCGCTTTCCTTCAGCGTCGGTGACGTATACCACGCTTCCGTCAGGCACATTGAGCTTGTCTGTATCTACCTTGCCGAGATCGGCGTCGTCGGAGCATGCTGCGGCAGTGAGAGCCACGGCAGCGACAAGGCAGGATCTGAATAAGAAATTTTTCTTCATTTGGTATTGTAGGATTGAGTTGGGAGATGAGTGTTTGTATAAATGTCTCTAATGTCCGTTGATTCTTTCCCGATGATATGCCCTGATGCAGTACGCCGGTATTGCAGACGCCTGCACCGGGGATAATTGGAGGGAAAGAGGGATATTATTTTTCAGGGAGCGATACAGAAACCCATGTGGGTGCGGTATTGCATGTGAGGTCGTAGCCGTTGGCGTAATCGTGTATGAGCGATCCGGCGCCTTCGTTAAACTTCCAGTATGCTACCAGACCTTCGGAGTCTACGGGAACGAGGAATGCCTGGTCTTCATCGCTCAGCTCGGCGTCTGTAAGTATGCGGTTCCATACTCGGGCTTCACCAATGCAGCCCGTGAGCCAGCGCTCGTTGTCGTATGATTTTCCGATGTAGAAGTCGTCGGAAGCCCAATTGACAGAACCGGAGTAGCCTGATGTAAGAGTGGCTTTCTTGTTGCCGTTGATCCAGAGTGTTGCGGCGCCTGTCGATGAACTGAAGGTAAATGCGCATCGGAGCCACTTGCCTGTCTCAAACTGCCATGAGGGATCGGTGACGTTGCCGTTGGAGGTGGCCAGCTGAAGCTGATTGTCGGGAACGCCGGCATCGCCGATACGCAGGAGGAAACGGCCTTCGATACCCATTACTGTAGATATGAGTTTGCCGAATTCATTGACGTTCATAATCCACTGTACGGTAATGTCGGTAATGCCGTTGAGCTGGGTGGCGTCGGCGCTGTTGTTGAGCGAGCAGTAGTTTCTGGTAATGTCGGCAACGATATTTACAAGTGCGGCACCACGTACGACTATGAAATGTGTGCGCTGGCTTTCAAGTACCTCTACCGACGAGCTTACAACAGTCACGGGCAGTACGTATACAAGGTTTCTGTCGAGAGATGTGAGATTCTTTACAGTTACCACGACATCGTCGCTCTCTACGGCTCCGGCGATGATAGTGGCGGTAGGCTGGGTGAGTTCATAATTCTCTGCGGGGAGCATTATTGCGGTGCCGTATATGGCGTTGTAGCGTTCTACCAGTGAAGGTTCCACACCGTAGGTCACGGTCTCGTCGCGATCGGTCGGGTTGGCCATTTTCACGGTGAAGGTCTGCACGGAGCTTTCGGCCATTCCGTCGATAAGGACTGTCGATGGCTCCATGGCCGACGTGTCGTAGATTCTGTTGGCAACCGTTTCGGTGTCGTCGGAGCATGCTGTAAACATTGCAGCGGCGATGCAGAGGGTTGCCGGGATATATGCTGAAAATTTCATGATGTAGTAATCGGTTGAAGGAATTTATATGAAATTTTATTTAGCGCAGGGATTTACAGTCTGTATGAGATTGCGTACAGTGGTGTAGTGGCCTGCGGAGATGAAGTAGTCGTTGGCGGTATTGAAAATGCCAACAGCTCCTACATTATTGGCGGCAGTCCAAGCCGAAAGACCGTCGATGGCATATGTGCCGTCAGAGAAGATTCCGGTCTTGGGATCGTCGCTTGTGTTTACAGCATGTATGTAAGCCGGTATGCCGAGTTTGCTGTCGGCTACGGTTCCGCTGGCCTCGGCATAGATGATGTCGAACATACGTGCATTCGTGGCCGAGAGACCCTCGGATAGGAATACTGTACGGAAGTCGTTGAGTATCGGATGTGACGCGATATTCTGGGGCTTGCCGAGGTAGTCGACAGGAACCGAAGGATTGCGTTGGTGCCAGTCGTTGAGAATGCCAAGGAAGAGTTGGGCCTGGCTGTTGTATTCGGCGAGTTCCGCAGGGGTAAGGTGCTGTGTAGCCTTGCCGTCGAATGCTGCCATGATGCCGTCGAAACCTACGGCATTGAAGTATGACAGCTGTTCCATCCATGCTTGAGTCATGAAATCGTTGAAGGTCGGGTCGGTGAGTTCGGCGGGAATCTCGGCGTCCTCTCCGTTCTGGGCGATGAATTCGAGGCGGCGTGCCGCAAGTTCCTCACACTTGAGAGTCCAGTCTTTCTTGATTTCGTTGAAGTCGATACAGTAGGATATCTGCATCCCTTTGTCGTTGCGCACCTGATTCATCTCGCCGACAAGTTTGTCGGTGACTGCTCCGGGATTGGTGAGCACGATTACGTCGATTGAGTCGGGAAGTGCTGTTATGCGATGGCCCTGCGAGCCGAATTCGGCCACATTGTCAAACCATGCATATACTTTCTTGTGATCGCGACCGCGGTATTCACGCAGGTCGGCCAGGTATTTGGCGTAGGCTTCGGGGTCGGCCAGGTCGATAGTCCCGTAGTTGAGGTCGATGCTTTCAGGCTCTGTCCAGTCGTCGCATGCGGTCATGGATACACCGAGTGCGAGTCCCAGGAGGGCTGAATACAGGTATTTGAAGTTTTTGTTCATAAAAATCAGAGTTGTAAATAATGATGAGGAAAAAGCTGCTGAAAAAATTAGATGTTAGGCTTGGCCGCCCACCAGAGCTTTGTAGCCATGTTGTCGGGACCTCCGAGGAGTGTGTTTACAGCATTGCGTACGTTGGTGCTGTTGTTGGTGTATTCTTCCTGGGGGTATGGCATGCGCTGAGGGCCTTTGGCCGAGTCGACCACACCACCTGAGAGGTTGGCGGCAACGGGAATCAGGCTCGGATATCCTGTGCGGCGCAGGTCGGCCCAGGCTTCGTTGCCGAGAGTCCAGTTGGCAATCCACTTCTGGATTATGATGCGCTCCTGCTTCTGTTCTGCGGATGCCGATTCATCCCATTTTACGGTGACTCTGGGGAGAGAGCCCGACCATGGATTGGCCGAAGAGGGGTCGTAGTAGGTGGCGGGTACCGATGTGGCGTCGGCCATGTAATCCTCGGCTCCGCTTACGCCATACTGCTCAAACGATAGCGCGATACCGTTGTTGTAGAAGCTCTCGGCAGTGCCGCCCATGTTCCAGTTGAACACGGCAGCGCCTTCAGCGCGGAGGAATGCTACCTCGCTGGCTGTCATCCAGATTGTGGGGTCGGAGGATGATACACCGATCTGCGACATCTTCAGAGCCCATCCGTCGCGCTCATATGTCTCCCATCCGCGGCGCACACCTACATATTCGAGGGGGTTGCCGGCCGGGTCGGTCATGTATGAGCCGTCGGCGTTGGTCCAGCCCGAAGTGGTGAAGTATTCGGCACGACGGGGGTCGTTGTATCCGTTCATGTAGCAGATGAGGTCGGCCGAGGGGCGCGAGTCATTGCCGTAGTTCACGGTCGACATGTAAGTGGGATTGCCGCCGTTGGAGTAGTGTTTGTAAGTGGCGTTGGCGTCGACTGTCTCGATTACACCGCCGTTGGCCGGATTTACGGCCTCTTCAGCCATCTGCTTGGCTTTTGCGGGGTCGGCATAGGATATACGCAGGGCAAGACGCAGTTTAAGCGAGTTGGCGAAGCGTATCCATTTGGTGACGTCGCCGCGGTATACGTCGTCAATCAGCGGATTGAGCTGGGCGCCGCGGTTCTGGTTGAGCTCCTCGATTGCCTCGCCGAGTTCCTCGAAAAATTTGTAGTACACGTCCTGCTGGGAGTCGTAGGGGGTGAGGATGTTGCCGTCGTAGCCAATCTTGCTGTAGGGAATCGGACCGTAGCAGTCGGTGACACGGCTCATGGCGGCTACTTTCACCACTTTGGCGATGGCTGCGGGCACGGGGTTGCCCGATGTCTCGCAGTATCCTTCAATCATCGAAATGTTGGTGTATAGTGTGGGGATGATTGAGTTCTGGTTTGCCTCCATGAACACTCGGCTCCAGCCATTGGCTGGATTGTAGCGTGAGAATGAGGCGGTGAAGTTTCCGTTGCCGTCGGCGAAGTATCCTCCGAGTGTGCAACCCATGAGGCTCTCGACAAACTGGTACTGGTTTACGTCGTTTGACATCACGGTGTTGCAGATGTTGTACATCGAGGAGGAGAGCGCGTAATCGTCGGCAGTGAGATCGTCGGGCTCAAAGGGATTGCGGTTTATATCCTCGTATGCACCGGTACAGGCGGTTGCGGACAGGGCGAGCACACCTCCTGCGATGATGTTATATAATGAGTTTTGTTTCATTGTTTATTGCAATGTTGGGGGCGTTAGAAATTGAAATTAACGTTGAAGCCGAAGTTACGCAGCGACGGCATCATGAAGTTGTCCATGCCCTGGTAGTAGTTACCGGCTGAAGCTACAGCCTCGGGGTCGAAGGGAGCCTTGTTGTAAATCATCCAAAGGTTGCGTCCGACAAGCGATACGCGGATGTCGCATACGTTGGCAAGCAGACGGCGGGGTATGAGGTAGCTGATGGTAGCCTCCTGCAGGCGCACGTTGGTGGCCGAGTATGTGTAGTACTGAGGCACCATATCGCCGGATGCGATGGTTCCGTACCACTGTTCGGGATTTACATGGTCGCTGCCGTTGATTGACACGTAGCCGAGGTCGCGTGCGGCACCTGAAGCCTCCGACACTCCGTAGAGGTCGAGAATGGCCTGTGTGCGGGAGAATACGATACCTCCGAGACGAGCCGAGAACATGCAGCTTGCCGAGAGGTTCTTCCAGCGGAAGGTGTTGCTCCAGGCGAGGTTGCCCTTGGGGAGTACTGAGCCGAGTTTGATATACTCGGAGTTGTCCTTGATTGTGGTCTTGGATACGGCGCCGGTGTTGTCGACATAGATGTTGCCGTTGGCGTCGCGCATGAGGTCGACAGAAGAGTAGAGATCGCCCATGGTGCCGCCTTCACGCAGGATGAAGTGGGTGGCTCCGAGGCTGTTGCCGGCAGCAGGTTCAATCTGGTCGAGGGAGAATGTCTCGCCGGTGACGGGATTGATTACATTGCGAGCGAGTTCGCGTATTTTGTTCTTGTTGAACGAATATGTGAGTCCTGATGACCAGGTGAAGTTGCCCCATGTGTGCTCGTAGTTGAGGGCGAATTCCATACCCCAGTTGCGCACGTTACCGGCCTGTACATAGAGGTTGGAGTACTTTCCGACAGCGAGGTTGGGGTTGAAGGTCTGGTTGTATGTGTCGGCGAGATACCATGTGGCGTCGAATGTGAGGTCGGTGAGGAACCGGAAGTTCATACCTACTTCCCACGACTTGGTACGCTCGGGCTTGAGGTCGCTCATGGGATACTGTGTGAGCACCGACCATGCGCCGTTGACCCATTCGTATGTGGGGTTGGCGATGAAGCGGGGGAACGCGGTACCTACCGATGCCCATGAGGCGCGTATCTTCCAGAACGAGATGATTTCGGGGTTGAACTCGATGCCGTGGTCGGCAAACATCTGGTTCATAAGCACTGATACACCTACCGAGGGGTAGAAGAATGACGATGACTTGGAGTCGGGGCCGGCCAGCTGCGAGGGCCAGTCGTTACGTCCGGTCAGGGTCAGGTAGTATGTGTTCTTGTAGCCGAGGTCGGCGCTTGCATAGAGCGACTGGGTCTGTTCGCGCCATCCGGTCTGAGTCTTCGAGGGGCGGTCGTTGATATTGGTGATGGCGAAGAAGTTGGGGAGACCCACATTCATGCCCTCGTATGAGCCCTTGCCGTCGGAGATTGCTCCGTGTACGTCGAGCGACTCAAAGCGCATATCGGAGATTGAACCGCCGAAGTTGGCCTGTAGGTTGAAGTCGTCGCCGAGGTCTTTGCTGAATGAGGCGAGGAAGTCGGCATATATCTGTTTGTCCTTGTAGCGGGCTGTGCCGAACCATCCGTTTGAGCTGCCGTCAGACATGATTTCGTTGGTTGTGGCGTAGCGCTTGTCGGTGGTCGAGGTGTTGGAGTTGTCGATGCGAACTCGTCCGCTAAGGGTGAGGTAGGGGAGTACCTTGTACGAAAGGTGTGCTCCCAGCATGTAGCGGTCTTTGAAACTTTCGCGTACGTTGCGGTTGCTTACCCAGTAGGGGTTCTGAGTGGTCATGCCGTAGTCGCCATACTTCCAGTTCTGTACGTTGAGGTGGCGTGCCGGGTCGTATACCTCATACATCTTGACTTCGTCCCAGTCGTTGCCGCGGGGGAAGAGGTATGCGCCTACGATGGGGTTCATGTATGTACCCTGGTTTACCATGTTCCTATCGTTCTGATAGATGTAGCTTGCGTTGAGGTCAAGGGTCATCTTGTCGTCGAGGAATGTGGTGGTATTGCGGATGTTGAAGTTGTAGCGGTTGTAGCGGTCGTTGGGAACGATACCCTGCGAGTTGACAGCGGCTGCCGATGCGTAGGTCTGGCGCTTGTCATTGCCGGTAGAGAATGTCACGGAATTGGTTGTGACAAATCCGGTGTTGAGGAAGTCATCGGCCACGTCGTATCCCGAGTTGTTGTATGGAGTCATTCGCGCACCCCAGCTCCATGATGAGTTGGGATTGTATGCACCATTCTGTCCGGCACCGTAGGTGTTCTGGAAGCGGGGCAGAATCCAGGCCTGGTTCCATTCGGTGTTGGTGCCGACTGTGATTTTTGTCTTACCGGCCTCACCCTTTTTGGTGGTGATGACGATAGCACCGTTGGCCGCCTCCGAGCCATAGAGAGCGGCAGCGGCAGCACCGGTCAGTACCGACAGTGACTCGATATCGTCGGGGTTGAGGTCGGCTATCGGCTCGGTGGCGCCGGCAGAGCCGAAAGCACCTGTATCGCCGGTAGAACGTCCGGAGCGCATGGGCATGCCGTCGACAACGTAGAGGGCGTTGGATGACTGCATGATTGATTTGGTACCACGCATCACAACCTTCGAGATACCGCCAGTACCTGATGATGAGGCATTGATGTTGACACCGGCGACTTTACCTGCGAGAGAGTTGACAAAGTTGGCGTCTTTGTTGGTGGTGAGAAGATCGCCTTTTACCTGCTGCACGTTGTATGAGAGCGACTTCTGGGAACGCTTGATGCCGAGCGCTGTTACAACGACTTCGTCGAGAGTCTGGCTTCCGTCCTGCATGGTAACGGTCAGAGGGCCGTTGCCGTTGACGGTCACTTTGGCCGGGGCGAGACCGATGTAGGAGAATGTCAGAACGTCGCCCTGCCGAGCCTTGACGGTAAAGCGACCGTCAATGTCGGTAGTGGTTACAGCTCCTTTACCCTCGATTCCGACGGTAACACCGATAAGAGGCTCGCCGGTCGAATCCAGAACTTCACCGCTGACGTTCATCAGAGCGTCGCCGGCTTGCGCCGCGGTAGCTGATGTTGAGAGAACTTGATTGCTCTGCGCGTATAGCAACGGTCCGCATGCGATTGCGGCACTCAATGCTACAAACTTAGGATACATGAATCTAAAATTCATACCTTCATGGCATTTTTTAAATTAACAATATAGTTTTAGTAGATGACAAAATTCAAATTTATGCTGTTAAACATCTAGTTTTCAAGTGATTAAATTTGTAAAAGTCCCTAAAATTTAGTAATTTAAAGGAAAAGTTTGGTCGCTTTTTCTCATGAAAACTACTAATTTCAAGGACTCGGTCAAAGTTAACCAAATCCTCCCGATTATGCAAGAGCATTTTGGACAAAGTATGAATCTGGCACGCATAAAACTTATGGCGCTGCTGCTCCATGCACTCTGTGTGGTGCAGACTGTCAGCCTTCACAAACTGGCTGATGCGATGCCTACGACTGTCGACAAGGACTCCAACCTCAGACGGCTCCAAAGATTCTTTGCCAAGTATGTTCTTGACCTTGACATCATAGCCCGTATGATTTTCTCGCTGCTTCCCGTCAAGACCGGTCTTGTGCTCAGCATGGATCGCACCAACTGGAAGTTCGGGGAGTTCAATATCAACATTCTTATGTTGGGCATCACCTATAAAGGGATTGCCTTCCCTTTGATATTCAGTCTTCTCCCTAAACGTGGCAACTCCAACTGGGAAGAACGCAAGAAGATTATGGAACGTTTTATCCGTCTTTTCGGAGCGGAATGCATCGACTGCCTTGTGGCAGACCGCGAGTTCATCGGAAAGGAATGGACAGGATGGCTCAACAGCCGTCGCATACGGTATTACATTCGAATACGTCAGAATTTCCGGATTGTCAAGCCTTCCACCGGTGAAAGAATCCGTGCATGGTGGCTGTTCAATGATTTGAAGGTCGGTCAGGAGAAATTCTTCCATAAGCTCTTTCTTCACAAAGGTGAGTATGTCTATCTTGCCGGCAGCCGGATCAAAAACTCCGATGGTGTTCCGGAATTGCAGATTCTCATATGCTTCAATCGGCCCGAGGAGGCGATTTTGACATACAAAAAACGATGGGAGATAGAAACGGCCTTTAGAGCCATGAAATCTTCCGGCTTCAACATCGAGGACACCCATATGCGTGATATGGAGCGCATCGCAAGACTTGTCGCGATGGTGTGTGTGGCTCTTGTATGGGCATATCTCGTTGGTGAACATAAAGATATAAATATTAAACCGATAAGGGTTCTGAAACATGGAAGAAAGGCAAAGTCGCTTGTCAAGTATGGTTTGGAGGAGATTTCAACAATACTTCTGCGTCCGACTTATACCCCAAAATTCGATGTTTTCAAATTTTTGTCATGTACTTAATAATATAGTAGTTTGCAAGTAATCGAGATTGGGAAAATCGATATAATTAGCACTGATGTTAAGATGTCTATAATAGCTTTTATAAGTATAGTCTTTCAATAATTCCGGTGTAAAAGAGTCTTTCGCAGTATGAAAAAATATCGCGAGGAAAGTTAAGTATTATAGGTGTGTATCAAGAAGTAAGGAGACAGGACAGAGTTAGGCGGGATTTATTGAAATCCCACACGCATAATACAGATACTGACAGCGAAATCTCTTACCAAGAGATATTGAAATTTCTGCAAATATATATAAAATATTCGAATAAAACGCCATATGAGGTGAAATAATGAAAAATTATAACGCTTATATCCGTCCATTATCATAATAATGGATTCTTGAATTGACTTTTTTAGGCTGTAAATTGGCTATTATGAGTCGTTTATGGAATGTTGTGCATCTCTTGGTAAGAGATGCACAACATCTTATAGGGATACTCCGGTTGTTGCATAAGAACATATATACAGACTGACTAAATAAAAATACCCCTGCCACAGTTTACTGTATTGCGGCAGGGGTAATTATGTGTATATGTCTATGGTCAGTATATTACTTTGTATGCCGCTGTGCCTTGCCGGCGGATTACAATTTGGCCGGGAACCGGTGCGGCAATCTGCCGGCCCTGGAGATTGTAGTAAATTATCGGATATGCGCTGTCGTAGTCTGATGGTATTTCGTCGATGGCCGATGACACATCTTCGCTACCGTATACTGCAAACGCACCCGGCTCAAGAGCGATGCTTCCGTTGGCGATTGCGGGTGAGGTGTTGTGGCTTGCTGCAAGCAATCGGAGAGATGACGCGTCGCCGGCTTCAGAGGGTATGAATATGTCGATTGACTTGTCGACAAGCGGGTTGACGGCAAGCAGTAGCTTCTTGTCGGCGTATGAAAGGAGTATGGAGCGACCTTCTGCCCATCCGTTGAGAAGTATGGTGGCGGATGATTCATTGCCGAACAGCTCGGGGTTGGCATCGCGCAGGGCGAGCAGGTCGCGGTAGGTCTGGCACAGTCCGGCATTATTGGCGTTGTTGAGATTGTTCCATACCACGAGTTTTGGGTTGGTATTGTTGGAGCCGTCGGTATTTTTCGTAGTCTGGTTGGCGCCGAATTCCTGGAACTGCCATATCATGTGTGGGCCGGGAGTCATAAGCATCTGTGCGGCCACAGATCCGAGACGGCGCATACGCATGGCATAATTATTTTTGACTCCGTTGGCGCCGTATTTCATCTGCTTGTATGCCATGCGTTCTTCGTCGTGGCTTTCAGCATAGCTGACGGTGGAGCCGCGCATTCGGCCGCCGTCGGAGGGTGAGAAGAACCGGCTCAGCGAGGAGTTTTCCTCATAGCCCATGGCAAACTGGCACGCAGAGTTGTTGATATTGGCCCAGTTGAGATCGCCGTCGGAGGCAAGTGCGTTTTCTTCCTCGGCTCCGGCAAGGTCCTCGTTGATGAAGTAGGCGGTGGGGTCGACATCTCTGACAGCTGCATGGAGGGTGACCATTCGTGCTATGCGTGAGGTGTTGTATGCGTCGGTGCCCGGGCCTGATGGTGTGCCCCAGGTATTGGTGGCTTCGTTGTATGTGTTGCCGTAGGAGTCGTTGTCGCCAAGGCCTTTTACGAGGTCAAATCTGAATCCGTCGACTTTGTATTCCGTGAGCCAGTAGCGCAGAACGTCCTTGAACTGCCGCTGCACCAGTTCGTTGTTCTGATTCCAATCGTTGAGCACTGAGTAGGCGTGTGGTGATGTACCGTTGTAGAATTTCGACAGAACCATAGGATACATCAGATACCAGGGGTGTAGTCCGGCTGTCTGGTTGAATACCACGTCGAGCACTACGGCCAGCCCGCGGGCATGGCACTCGTCGACGAGGCGCCGGTAGTCGTCGGGCGTCCCGTAGGCTTTGTCGGGTGCGAAGTAGAAGTTGGGGTTGTAGCCCCACGAGTTGTTGCCGTCGAACTCCATTATCGGCATCAGTTCTATGCCGTTGACACCAAGCTCTTTGATATAGTCGAGTCTGTCGATAAGGCCCGATATGGTGCCGTTGCCGTTGGCCTTTCCCTCGGTCCCGGTGAAGTCGCGTATAAGCACTTCGTAGAGCACGAGGCTCTCCTGCGAGGGGCGGGTGAATGATGCCGTCTGCCAGTCGTATTTGCCGGCGTCAGAGTTATATACGGCTACAGGAACAGATGAGGACACTTTCTCGGACGGAAATACGGGCATGTCGGGGTAGACGGCTGAAGAGATGTACTTGTCGTTGTTGCCGTCGAGCACAAGGCGTGCATATGGATCACCCACTGCGGTCTGTCCGTCGACTATATAATAATATGTGTAGTCTTTTCCCGCCTCAAGGCCGTCGACCGAAGTCCAGAAGTTATTACTGTCCGCTAAACCATAAAAAGTCGAGTCCAACTTCTTGAAATATAGAAGTTGGGCTAACTTTTTGTATAGGACAAGCCCCCTTATCAGTTTTCAGTTTCTTCCGGCGGCGATTCAGATGCATCGGCGAGCATTATTTTCAGGTCTGCGTCGGGTTGATTGAGGAACTTTTCGAGATTTAGGTAATACATCAGCACGATTCGTACCATTGTCGCCAGTCCCGAGAAGCTCCAGCGTCTTGTCAGTTTGTTTTGCAGGACCGAAAGCAGCAGATTGGCTATAAGTGTGACCCATACCTGGATCTTGATGGCGTTTGCGCTTTCGCCGTAGAAGTATCTCAGGGGAAAGTTCTGTTTTATCTGTTTGAAAAGTGACTCGATCTGCCACCGACGGCGGTATATCGCCACAATTGTCTCCAAGGGCATGTCAAAATCGTTGGTAAGCAGAGAGATGAGTTTTGGCTTCTTGCCTTTCTTGATGTCTACGTATGTTATTATTCTGGCAATGTGGTTGATGCCGTCTTTACGGAACACTACAATCTGCTCACGATACTCCATCAGACCCTTTGAATTCTGATGCATACAGTCGACAAGAATCTCATAACAGAGGTTTTTCTTCATTTTTGTGACATAGATGACGCCACGGTCTGTAAGTTCCTCGAATTTGGCGTAGTTGATATATGCACGGTCAAGAGCGAGTATCTCGTCGTGGCTGTAATGGCTTGGGGCGAGCATGAAAGAGTCGTTAGTGGCCGCCGAGGTAAACCGGACATCGCATGGAACGCCTTCGTTGGCATGGATGACCGAGTGCACTTTGAGGCCACCTTTCTTCTTTCCTGTCTTGGGATGCCGGCCAACACCCTTGAAAATGGCATTGGAAAAAAGCGAAATGGTCGTGGAATCAATGATGCGAAGCTGTTTTATCCATTCTTCCGTGCCATTGCGTCGGCTGTCCGATGAAAGGATTCCTTTATTGACATCATACAGATAGCGGTATACCTCTTCAAAGAAGCTCTCCGGGCGTCTGGCATTTGCGTCAGACAGAGTGCTGCGCCTGGGAACAGTTTTAATTCCGACATGATGCAGTTTACGTACCTCCGCCGTCATGGCGGTCTCTATCTCACGCAATGAGTCGAACCGCTGTATCACGGCATAGAGCATCGTCAACAGGTGAGTGAAGCCGTCAAAACTCTTTATATACTTCTCTCCGCCGTGTTTTCGGCTGATTTCAACAATTTTTTCGCGGTCGAGCGATTTTATCAACTGCCCATATATCGGCTGTCCGAAGAAATTACTACTTTTGCTCATGGTTATTCATGGTTTGTTTGACGACACCAAAAATAACTAATTAGGGCTGACTCCTGCAAATGGTAATCGACTTTTGTCGCTTGCCTTAGCAAGAATCAGCCCTAATTTTTCAATCGCTCAAAAAAAGTTTAGCGGACAGTAATATCCAGAAGTATCGAATGCCGTCGATGTCGGTATAGTGCATCTGCTGGTCAGGTACGATGGCGAAATCATTCCAGGAGCCAACGAGCTGCACCATGTTTTTTTCGGGTGCCGGGAAGCAGAATATTGCAGAAGAGCCGTCGGACGAGGGGGTTGCTCCCGGTTGCGGGTCGCCGTCGGGATACTGTCGCATGTCGGGTGCCGGAAATCCGGACGGGAATACCGTCAGTGATATGTCGCCACCGTTGATTGTCTTTCCCTGGGAGTCGGAACCTGCGGCATCGCGGAACACGAATACCATGTTTTTAATCTCTACTCCGGCGGGCACTCCGTAGTATTGCCTGATATCTGGTATGTCGAGGGTCCATGTGCCGGAGCCTTCCGCCTTGAGTTTGTATTTCGCGGAGTTGTCGGGCCAGGTTGGTGCGAAAGTCCAGTCGTCGGGTGTAGCCGATTGCGATGTGATGAGACCGGTGTGGGCGTATACAGCGGTTGATGCCGGTAGCCCGGCCATGCCGCGGTTGCCCCAGTCGGCATGGAATGTGATTACTATATTCTTTGTGTCGGCAGTGATTATTGCCGGACTGGTAGTGACCACCTGCGCTCCGGCGGTCGGCGGCAATATGCCGAGCGATGCGAAAAGCCAGATGGCTCCGCATCGTAGATAACTGTTTTTCATTGCTATAAAATAAACTATCGTAAAATTTAGAATCCTATTGAGACGTGCGAGTCAATGATGACTCCTGAGGGGAGGCGGAGACGGTAGGCGTGAGAATATCAGATGGGTTTTCTGAATGCAGCGCGGCGGCGGTGGAGACGCTTGTCGAAGAATTTCCATTGCTGCTGCACATTCTCGTTTTCGGCCAGTTCGGGATTGGTTTCGGCCCAGCGTACGCGGTTTTTGATATATGTCGGCAGAAGGTCGGTGAAGAGTAGAGAGTTGACACCCTTGCTCTGGTATTCGGGTGATACGCCTACGAGCAGGAGGTCGACAGTGTCGTTGTAGCGGTACATAGCTTTGAGCAGATGGTACCATCCTGTGGGGAAAAGGCGTCCGCGTCCTTTCTGCAGTGCCCGCGACATCGACGGGAGCGATATGCCTACGCCGACGAGTTTGTCGTCCTTGTCGATGATTAGGCTTACATATTCCAGTTTGAGAATGGGGAGGTATATGTCGATATAATATTCAATCTGGCGACGGGTGAGCGGGGAGTAGCCGTAGAGCTTGTCGTAGGCTTCGTTAATCAGTTCGAAGAGCGCCTGTCCGTAGTCGGCTTTGATTTTTTTGCCTGAAGTGTATTTGAGGGTGCGTAGTCCGTACTTGCGGCGCACGATATCGGCAACTCTCTGCAATTGGTCGGGCACTTTGTCGGGCACCGATATACGGTATTCGACCCACTCGACATCTTCGGTGAAGCCCATGCGGCGCATGTGGCGGGGGTAGTATGGATAGTTGTAGATAGTGGCCATTGTACCCATCTCGTCGAATCCGTATGTAAGCATTCCTTCATGGTCGAGGTCGGTGAATCCGAGCGGGCCTACCATAGAGTCCATGCCGTGGGAGCGTCCCCACTCGGCTACGGTGTCAAACAGTCTGTCGGCGACCTCGTCGTCGTCGATGAAGTCGGTAAATCCGAAGCGTACGTCGCGTTTCCCCGAGCGTTCGTTTACCTGGTTGTTTATGATTCCGGTAATTCTCCCTACTGGTTTTCCGTCGCGGTAGGCCATCCATGATTTTGCCTTGCAGAAGTCAAATGCCGGATTCTTGGATGGAGTCAGTGTGTCGACATCGTCGCCTATCAGTGGCGGCACAAAGTATGAGTTTCCTTCGTAGAGATCAATCTGGAATTGTGTATATCGGGTTAGTTCGGCCTTTACGGGCTTTATTTCGCGTATTTCAATCATACTTCGTCGGGGTGAGTTACATACGTGTGATGTTAAGCCATGTCAGCAGGCATATCATCGCTATGAGGAATATAATCAGGAATGTGTACACCTGGTTGCTGTTGCGCCGTTCAAATGCGAGGTGGAGGTCCTGCACGTCACGGTAGCGTTTCGTCGGGTCGGGGTCCTTGCATCGCTGTGCGATTTTGCGCAGCTCGGGCAACTTGGCGGGAACATGGTCGAGCACTTCGTCGAGCACACATCCGTAGCGGTATATATCTTCCGAAGCATCGGCCGGCTCAAGGTGCTGCCGCTGGTCGAAACCTACATCGATTAGTTTGAGATTACCTATGTTTTCGGTGAAGTATATGGTTTCGGGGCGGATGGGGTGGTGCACTATGTGGTTGCTCTGTATGTAGTCGATAGCATCGACCAGTTCGTGCTGCAGCTTTTCGAGGATTTCCGGTGTGATGCGGTTTTCATCGATAAGTTTGCGCAGTGAATCGCCGTATACGTCGTCGGTGATGATGCATCGTCCGAGGGTGGGCACTTCCTCGAGGTCGTTTATCATCACGATATTGGGGTGTGCGAGGTTGTAGCGTACGTCAAACTCCTTTTCGAGCATCTGGCGATACTCTTCCTGCGATGCGTATTCCGGCTTGAGAGTTTTGAGCATAACCCACCGGCCATACTTCTTTGCAGTATATACAAGATAGTATTCCTCCTCCCATTCGGGGAGCAGTGTAATCTCGGTCCATTTTTCCGCAGCCGATGGTTTGGTGTGTTCGGTTGCGTTCTCTTCCGGTTCGGCCGGTATTTGCTGTTTATCGGTGCTCATATGTTGCAAAGTTACTACAAAAAAGTGAAATGCGGAAAGATATAGTGATAGAATTGAGTTACAAGGGTTTTGGTTGAAGTGGCGATAATCCGTGAAGCCATTACAATCCCTGCCGAAGCCAAATCCTGACGCCGCTACGTTACTTGTTCGTAACCATGCCCGAAAATGCGACAAACGGGTACGAATAGCGAAACAAGGCTCTAAGGAATAGTGAGTTATCCATAACTCATGCGAAAAATCAGGTTACGGAAAAAGATTGCGCCGTTCCTCCCCGTTTTGCGTACCAACACCGGACTCTTCACCAACTAATTTTGAAACCCAAAAATTAAGGACAATGAAGAGTACATTTTCAGTAATCTACTACCTCAAGCGTCAGGTAGTGAAAAAGGACGGGACAGTTCCCGTCATGGGACGCATCACGGTGGACGGCAGCCAGACACAGTTCAGCAGCAAACTGACTGTCGATCCGAAACTGTGGGACACCAAAGGTGGACGTGTCACGGGCAGAAGCACGGCGGCACTCGAAACGAACCGTATGCTTGACAAGATGCGGGTACGCATCAACAGGCATTATCAGGAAATCATGGAGCGTGACAACTTCGTCACGGCGGAGAAGGTGAAGAACGCCTTTCTCGGACTGGAACACCGCTACCACACGCTGATGCAGGTGTTCCGCCAGCACAACGAGGACTACGAGAAGCAGGTGGAGGCAGGCATGAAAGCCAAAGGCACGCTGCTGAAGTACCGCACCGTTTACAAGCACATGCAAGAGTTCCTCGACATCCGCTACCATGTGAAGGACATCGCCCTAAAAGAGCTTACCCCGGCTTTCATCTCCGACTTCGAGATGTTCCTGCGCACGGACAAGCACTGCTGCACCAATACCGTGTGGCTGTACGTCTGCCCGTTACGGACGATGGTATTCATCGCCATCAACAACGAGTGGCTGACGCGCGACCCGTTCCGCGAGTATGAAATCAAGAAGGAGGAAACAACACGCAGTTTTCTGACCAAAGATGAGATCCGCCTGCTGATGGAGGGGAAACTGAAAAACGCCAAACAGGAATTGTACCGCGACCTCTACCTGTTCTGCGCCTTCACGGGGCTGTCGTTCGCGGATATGCGCAACCTTACGGAAGAGAATATCCGCACCTACTTCGACGAACACGAGTGGATAAACATCAACCGCCAGAAAACGGGCGTGGTGTCCAACATCCGCCTGCTCGACATCGCCAACCGCATAATCGGCAAATACCGGGGACTGTGCGGGGACGGCAGGATATTTCCCGTTCCGCATTATAACACGTGCCTTGCCGGTATCCGTGCCGTCGCCAAGCGTTGCGGCATCACCAAGCATATCACGTGGCATCAGAGCCGCCACACGGCAGCCACGACGATATTCCTCTCCAACGGTGTTCCCATCGAAACGGTCAGCTCCATGCTCGGACACAAGAGCATAAAGACGACGCAGATTTACGCAAAGATAACCAAAGAGAAGCTCAATCAGGACATGGAGAACCTTGCCGCAAGATTGAACGGCGTCGAGGAATTTGCAGGTTGCACCATCTAAAAAGAAAAGCCATGAAACGTGACACAATCATCATCGAGGACAAGGCAGTCAGCGTAACCGGTAACGACGTGTGGATGACCGCCACCGAAATAGCCGGATTGTTCCATACGACCGTCCCGGCAGTGAACGCCGCCATCAGAGCCGTCCGCAAGTCGGACGTGCTGAACGACTACGAGGTGTGCCGCTACATGCAGCTTGAAAACGGGCTGCACGCGGACGTGTACGCCCTTGAAATCATCATCCCGGTCGCTTTCAGGGTGAATACCTACAACACCCACCTGTTCCGCACATGGCTGGTGGGAAAGGCACTCTCACAAGAGAAACGGCAGACATACGTGATGTTCATACAGAACGGAAAAGCCGGGTATTGCTGATTGCACATACCCCATAAGACAAGTAAACGGGTAGCACCACAAAAGGTGTCACCCGTTTACTTTTTCATGAAACCGCCTCACTCCAGCGGCTTGCGGTAGTTCGCTTCCAGTACCCCGCGCAGCCCCGTTTCCGGGTAAAGCACCTTCCCTCCCAAAAGTATGAAGGGCAACACGCGGTTGTTGCGGTATTCCTGCAAGGTGCGCCGGCTCACACGGAGCAGTTCCGACACCTCGCCGTCCGTCAGGTAACGTTCCCCGTCCAGCGGAGGACGGTAGCTTTCCAGAAATGCGGACAGCCATTTCGAGCCTTTGCGCATATCCTGCACCACAGAGGCTATCGGCTCGTCTTCCATCGTAAAAACATCGTTGTTCTCGTTCATCATAACTTCGGATTCAGTGGGTGAATAAATCAAATCATCTGCCGTGCGGATAGAGCGTGCCGACAAGCGGTATCAGCCGCTTCACCTCCTCTGGCTTGTAATAGAACCTGCGGTTTATCTGCGAGTAGCCGATAAGCCGCCTGTCACGCAGCGTCTGCAACGTGCGCGGGCTTATTCTCAACTGCCCGCAGACCTCCTCGCCCGTGAGCCATCTTTCCATGCGCCCCGTGTCGCTTTTGCGCCTCAGGGCGGCGACCTTCTCCGAGAGTGCGCCGAATGCCGCCACCATCATCTCGAAAGTCTTTTTCTCGATAGATACTATTTCCATATTCATGTCATTTAGAGTTTGCCGCAAAGGTAACGAAACGGCATACAAGACGTATCGTTTTCCGCTGAAAGGCTGCCTGTTGCGCCGTTTGACCGGGTTACGGAGCCATCTTCCGCAAAAATCTTACGTGAGTCACGTAGTGAGTTGTTAAAGCCCCTTTTGTTTATTGCCGAATTTTGTCGCAGAAACAAAAAGAAAGGACTGAACATGAAAGTGATAACAATGGAAAGTTCCGCCTACAAGGAGATGATGGCGCAGATTGCGAACATCGCAGGGTACATCCGCGAGGCAAGGGACGAGAAGAAACGGAAGCGGGAAACCGAAGACAAGCTGCTTGACACGGCACAGGCGGCGAAGATGCTCAACGTGAGCAAGCGCACCATGCAGCGTATGCGCACCGACCACCGTATCGAGTATGTGGTGGTACGCGGAAGCTGCCGCTACCGCCTTTCCGAGATACTGCGGCTATTGGAGGACAACACAGTAAGGAACGAGGAAGGGACAATAGACACCCTGTTCCACAACCACACGCTGCGCACGGGCGGCAAACCAAAAGGAAGGAGGACATAGGTCATGGAACTGCTCACACGAAACAACTTCGAGGGCTGGATGCAGAAGCTGATGGAACGGCTCGACCGTCAGGACGAACTGCTGCTGGCGATGAAGGCTGAGGGGAAACAGCCCACTATCACGGAAAGCATCCGCCTTTTCGACAATCAGGATTTGTGCATGTTGCTCCAGATAAGCAAACGCACCCTCCAACGCTACCGCAGCGTAGGCGCATTGCCCTACAAGACGCTGGGCAAGAAGACCTATTACAGCGAGGAGGACGTGCTGACATTCCTTTCCAACCATATCAAGGACTTCAAAAAGGAAGATATAGCCTTCTACAAGGCTCGTATCCATAATTTCTTTCATAAATAACCCATTAAAACATTTTTCAGATGGCAAAGAAAAAAGACGAAAAGGACGTGCTGGTAGTCCGTGACGAGAAGACAGGCGAGATCAGCGTGGTAGCCGGGCTGAACGCGGACGGCACACCCAAGCGCACCCCCGCAAAAGCGGAGAACGCGCAGAGTTTCCTGCAATTCGACCGACATGGCGACGTGCTGGACAACTTCTTCAAGAACTTCTTCCGGCAGTGCAAGGAACCCAGCCGCTTCGGTTTCTACCGCATTGCGGCAGACCAAGCTGAAAATCTCTTAGAGGTGATGAAGCAACTGCTGAAAGACCCCGAAGCGAACAAGGAGCTGCTCGCCCCTCACAAGGTGGACACCTCCGACTATGAGAAGAAGGTGCAGGAAGAGATGGCAGCACAACAGACAGAGAAACAAGAACCTCAAAAACAGGAGAACATGGAACAACGGAAAGAACAGCAACAGGACAAATCCGAACAGATGCAGGGCAAACGTGGCTACCAGCCCATCGACGAGAGTAAAATCAACTGGCAGGAGCTGGAGGACAGATGGGGCGTAAAGCGGGACAACCTTGAAAAGTCCGGCGACCTTACGAAGATGCTCAACTATGGCAAGTCCGACTTGGTAAAGGTCAAACCGACCTTCGGCGGCGAATCATTCGAGCTGGACGCCCGCCTCTCCTTCAAGAAGGACGGTGAGGGAAACATCAGCCTCGTGCCGCACTTCATCCGCAAGGAGCAGAAGCTGGATGAGTACAAGGAACACAAATTCTCCGACAATGACCGGAAGAACCTCCGCGAAACGGGCAATCTCGGTAGGGTCGTGGACATTGTGGACAGGGAAACGGGCGAGATCATCCCCTCCTACATCAGCATCGACCGCAAGACGAATGAAATCACGGACATTCCGGCAAGCAGGGTGCGCATCCCGGAGCGCATCGGCAAGACGGAAATCACCACGCAGGAGCGGGACATGCTCCGCGCCGGACTGCCCGTACGCGACAAGCTCATCGAGCGCAACGACGGCAGAAAGTTCGTCACCACCCTGCAAGTGAACGTGGAGCAGCGCGGCGTGGAGTTCGTGCCGGGAACCGGCAAGTCGCCCCGTACCGCACAGACACAGGAAACCAAAGGCGACACATCGAAAAGTCAGGCGCAGGGCGGGGAAAATGCCGCACAGACCAAGAAGGAGCAACGCCGCAACACGTGGACGAACGAGGACGGCAGCATCCGCCCCATCAGCAAATGGAGCGGCGTGAGCTTCACCGACCAGCAGAAAGCCGACTATGTGGCGGGTAAAGCCGTGAAGCTGGAGAACGTGACCGACAAGCAGGGCTTCCATGCCACGATGTATATCAAGTTCAACCCGGAGAAGGGACGCCCGTACCGCTACGACACGAACCCTGACAATGCACAGCAGGTTGCTCCGTCCAACGAGAGCCGCACGCAGGTGGCGGTGAACAACGATGGCAAGACCAACGAGGCTACAAAGAATCTGAGAGAGCCGTTGCAGAAAGGTCAGACCAACCCGAAGGACGCCCGCCAGCAACAGCAGCAGGAGAAGCCGCAGAAGAAAACGGGCAAGGGCATGAAAATGTAATCCCGTGTCCGCCACTGAATCCAAAATAAAATCCAAAGTATCAACAAAAAAGAAGAAGACATGAAGACAATCATTGCAGAAAAGCCCTCCGTGGCACGTGAAATCGCCCGCATCGTGGGCGCGACAAAGAGAGAGGAAGGATATTTCGAGGGAGGCGGTTATGCCGTGACATGGGCATTCGGACACCTCGTTCAGCTTGCCATGCCCGACGGCTACGGCGTGCGCGGATTTGTCCGTGACAACCTCCCGATTATTCCCGACACATTCACGCTCGTCCCCCGTCAGGTCAGGACGGAGAAAGGTTACAAGCCCGACAGCGGCGTGGTGTCGCAGATAAAAGTCATCAAAAGACTGTTCGACACAAGCGAACATATCATCGTGGCGACCGATGCCGGACGCGAGGGAGAGCTTATCTTCCGCTACCTCTACCACTATACGGGTTGCACCACTCCTTTCGTGCGCCTGTGGATCAGCTCTCTCACCGACAAAGCTATCCGCGAGGGACTGCGGAAACTCGAAGACGGCAGCAAATACGACAACCTCTACCTCGCCGCCAAAGCGCGGAGCGAATCCGACTGGCTCGTGGGCATCAACGGCACACAGGCGTTATCCATCGCCGCCGGACACGGCACGTATTCCGTGGGGCGGGTGCAGACACCAACGTTGGCTATGGTATGTGAACGCTACTGGGAGAACCGCCGCTTTACGTCCGAAGCATTCTGGCAGCTCCATATCGCAACGGACGGTTGCGACGGCGAAGTCGTGAAATTCTCATCCTCCGAGAAATGGAAAGAGAAAGAACCGGCGATGGAACTATATAATAAGGTAAAGGCGGCAGGTTGCGCCACTGTCACGAAAGCCGAGCGCAAGGAGAAGACGGAGGAAACTCCCTTGCTCTACGACCTGACCACGCTCCAGAAAGAAGCCAACGCCAAGCACGGCTTCACGGCGGAACAGACGCTTGAAATCGCGCAGAAACTCTACGAAAAGAAGTTGATAACCTATCCGAGAACGGGAAGCCGCTACATCCCCGAAGACGTGTTTGCCGAAATTCCCAAACTGCTCGCTTTCATCGGCACACAGCCCGAATGGAAAGACAAGGTGCGGGCAAAAGCCGCCCCGACACGCCGCAGCGTGGACGACGGCAAGGTGACAGACCACCATGCCCTGCTCGTCACGGGTGAGAAACCGCTCTTCCTCTCCAAAGAGGACAATACCATCTATCAGATGATTGCCGGGCGCATGGTCGAGGCATTCTCTGAGAAATGCGTCAAGGATGTGACCACTGTCACGGCGGAATGTGCCGGAGTGGAGTTTACCGTAAAAGGCAGCGTCGTGAAGCAAACCGGATGGCGTGCCGTCTATGGCGAGGAAAAAGAGGAAATTACCATCCCCGGCTGGCAGGAAGGCGACACGCTGACACCGAAAGGCTCGTCCATTACCGAAGGAAAGACCAAACCCAAGCCGCTGCATACCGAAGCCACCCTGCTCTCGGCAATGGAAACGGCGGGCAAGGAAATTGAGGACGACGCACTGCGGCAGGCGATGAAGGACTGTGGCATCGGTACTCCCGCCACACGCGCCTCCATCATCGAAACGCTTTTCAAGCGCGGTTACATGGAACGCTGCAAGAAGTCGCTTGTTCCCACCGAAAAAGGACTTGCCCTCAATTCCGTCGTCAAGACGATGCGCATCGCCGATGTTGCCATGACGGGCGAATGGGAAAAGGAGCTGGCGCGTATCGAGCGCGGGGAACTGTCCGACGACACCTTCCGCAAGGAGATAGAGGCGTACACACGTGAGATAACCTCCGAACTGATCTCGTGCGACAAGCTCTTCGGCAGCCGTGACTCCGGCTGCGCGTGTCCCAAGTGTGGCACGGGCAGGATGCGGTTCTACGGCAAGGTGGTACGCTGCGACAACACGGAGTGCGGACTGCCCGTGTTCCGGCTGAAAGCGGGACGCACCCTGTCCGACGATGAAATCAAAGACCTGCTCACCGAAGGGCATACCAAGCTGCTCAAAGGGTTCAAGAGCAAACAGGGCAAGAGTTTCGATGCTGTTGTCGCCTTTGACGGGGAATATAACACGACTTTTGTGTTCCCGGAGGCTAAAAAGGACAAGAAATTTTCAGGACGGAAGAAATAGTATTAACTTTGCCACTTGTTCAGAGTAATGAATTGTTCTTCGATACCGGATTACACTCATACTTTGGATTTAGTGGTGGCACTCGGAGGGATACCGAGTGCCTTTTTCTTCCTTTTTCCAACCGATTATCCCGTTAATTATCAATCCGCTAAATCCAAAGTAATGAACAACAAGAAGAAAAACGAGGGTCAGACCGACTTTTCCTATTACGGTCTGTACCTGCTGGACTATCTCCGCACGAACAAGTTTGAACAGGCTGACGACACCGCTTTCATACGGGAACGGGCCGACCGTGCCGCCGAAACGTATGAGAGGGCACGGCTTGAAGGCTATCCCGCCGATGGTGCGCAGGAACTGGCGATGGACACGCTGCTGCGCGGGCTGCATTATTCCCGTTACGCCATCCTCCGCGAAGTCGTGGAAAACGAGTTTGCCGATGAAGTGCCGGAAGAGAAGCGTGAAGCCTTTGTCCTGAAACTGCTGCCGCTTGTCGGCAACGTGTTCTCCGTCTATGACCTCTCGGATGACAATTTCGCCCTGTCTTCCGATTACGACCTGCTCTACACGGAGCTGACGGGAGCAACCGTCCTTTACTTAGACGAATATGGCGTTTAACCGCAAACAGAAACTGCGGGACAACATCGAGGCGATACGGACGGCATTCATCCTTGACAGGGAAAATAGGACAGCGACAACCGAAGAGCGTGCCATACTTCAAAGGTACTGCGGTTTCGGCGGTCTGAAATGTATCCTCAACCCTGCAAAGGAACTGACGGATGCCGTCCGGTGGGCGAAATCCGACCTCGAACTGTTCGCCCCGACGGTGGAGCTGCACAGGCTTATCCGTGAGAACAGCAAGGACGAAACAGAGTACAAGCGGTTTGTGGATTCGCTGAAAGCGTCCGTGCTGACCGCTTTCTACACCCCCAAAGAGATAACCGACACCATCGCGGACGTGCTGGCAGATTACAGCGTCCGCCCCGCCCGTATGCTCGAACCGTCGGCAGGTGTCGGCGTGTTCGTGGATTCCATGCTGCGGCACAGCCCCAATGCGGATGTGATGGCTTTCGAGAAGGATCTGCTCACGGGTACAATCTTGAGGCATCTCTATCCCGACCAGAAAATGCGCACCTGCGGTTTTGAGAAAATCGAAAGACCGTTCAACAATTATTTCGACTTGGCGGTGTCCAACATTCCGTTCGGTGACATTGCCGTGTTCGACGCGGAGTTTCAGCGGAGCGACTCTTTCGGCAGACGCTCCGCCCAGAAAACCATCCACAACTATTTCTTTCTCAAAGGACTGGATGCCGTGCGTGACGGCGGTATCGTGGCGTTCATCACCTCGCAAGGGGTATTGAATAGCACCAAGACCTCCGTGCGTAACGAGCTGTTCAGTCAGGCCAATCTGGTATCCGCGATACGCCTGCCCAACAACCTGTTCACGGACAACGCGGGCACGGAGGTGGGCAGTGACCTGATTGTCCTGCAAAAGAACCTCAGCAAGAAGGAAATGTCGCAGGACGAGCGGCTGATGACCGTGATACAGACGGACACGAAAACCGCCCTGACCGACAACGCCTATTTCATCCACCACCCGGAACGCATCGTGCATACGATGGCGAAACTTGACACAGACCCCTACGGGAAGCCCGCTATGGTTTATCTGCACGAGGGCAAGGCAGCAGGCATCGCCGGGGATTTGCGCCGTATGCTCGACGAGGATTTCCATTACAGGCTTGCCATGCGCTTGTATTCGGGTTCAATCCGGCAGGCAGGAACGGAAGAAAAAGTTGCCGTTCAAAATAAAGTAGAGCGTCCTGCCATAAAATTGGAAACAGTATCCTCGGCGCAGACGGTGGAAACTCCGACAGAAAAGCCGCAACCCGCAGATGAAAAGCCGGAGATAGAACCGCGCCCGCAATATTCCGCAGGCGTGCAGCTCACCCTGCTTGACCTCTGGGGGATGACGGAAGAGGTCAGCCAACCGAAAACCTCCAAAAAGAAAAAGACGGTGAAAAAGGCAGTTACGGCAAAGTCCACTCCGCCCAAACCGAAAGTCACGGTTACACCGACAGCTCCAACTGCAAAACCCGCAATGGAGAATAAGGAGGTGAAAGCGGAGAACACCGCCAAGCCTGCCGACCCGGACGACATCTATGCCACACTGGACTGGGATACCAATCCTCCCATCAACGGTTTCTATGAAATGATGATGGGTTTGACGCCGGAGCGTAGGAAAGAACTTCGGGAACTGGCAAGGCAGCATAACGAGAAACAAGTGGCGGAAAAGACGGAAGTGAAAGCCGTGCCGGAAACTTCCCGTGAGCAGCCACGACAGGAGGAAACACAGCCGGAGGCAGTCGCCGCACCTGCCGTTACAGATACCCCATCGGAAGCGGTGGGGACTTTCCTTTTCCCCGACATCGAAGCGGAAAAGCCGAAGGAGGAAGTCGTGGACCTTTCTCCGCGTGCCTACCACCGCACGCCGGAGATGCACCTGCGCGAAGGGTCGCTGGTGGCTGACCGGGGGCGTCATAACATCGGCTACCTGAAAGACATCACGCCATACGGGGCGACATTCCAGCCGCTCGACCTGAAAGGATACCAGAAGGAAAAGGCGTTGTTGTATGTGTCGCTGCGTGACGCCTACGAGCGTCTGTACCGTTATGAATCGCTCCGGCGCGAGGCAAATGTTCCGTGGCGAGAGCATCTGAATACCTGTTACGATGAGTTTGTCATGCGCTACGGCAACCTCAACGCCAAGCAGAACGTGAAGTTAGTGATGATGGATGCGGGCGGGCGCGACATCCTTTCGCTGGAACGGATGGAAAACGGAAAGTTCGTCAAGGCGGACATCTTCGAGCATCCTGTTTCCTTCGCGGTGGAGAGCCATGCCAACGTAGGCTCTCCCGAAGAAGCCCTGTCTGCGTCGCTCAACAAATATGGTACGGTCAATCTCGACTATATGCGGGAGATAACCGACAGCACGGCGGAGGATTTGCTCACTGCCCTGCAAGGGCGCATCTACTACAATCCGCTCGTGACCGGTTACGAAATCAAAGACCGTTTCATCGCCGGAAATGTCATAGAGAAAGCGGAACGCATAGAGGCATGGATGGGTGACAATCCCGAAAATGAGCGTATGCCGGAGGTGAAGCAGGCGTTGGAGGCTCTGAAAGATGCCGAGCCGCAGCGCATCGCCTTCGAGGATCTGGACTTCAATTTCGGGGAACGCTGGATTCCGACGGGTGTCTATGCCGCCTACATGAGCCGGCTGTTCGACACGGAGGTGAAAATCGCCTATTCCGCAAGCATGGACGAGTTTTCGGTGGTGTGCGGCTACCGCACCATGAAAATCACGGACGAGTTTCTGGTGAAGGGGTATTACCGGAACTATGACGGTATGCACCTCCTAAAACACGCCCTGCACAACACCTGCCCTGACATGATGAAGTCCATCGGCAAGGACGAGCATGGCAACGACATCAAGATGCGCGACAGCGAGGGAATACAACTCGCCAACGCCAAGATTGACGAGATACGAAACGGCTTCTCCGAATGGCTCGAAGAGCAGTCGCCGCAGTTCAAGGAGCGGCTTGTGACGATGTATAACCGCAAGTTCAACTGTTTCGTGCGCCCGCGCTACGACGGCTCCCATCAGACCTTTCCCGACCTCAACCTGAAAGGGCTGGCAAGCCGGGGTATCAAGAGCGTCTATCCCTCACAGATGGATTGCGTCTGGATGTTGAAACAGAACGGCGGCGGAATTTGCGACCACGAGGTGGGAACCGGTAAGACGCTGATAATGTGCATCGCCGCGCATGAGATGAAGCGTCTGAATTTGGCACACAAGCCGATGATTATCGGGCTGAAAGCCAACGTTGCGGAGATTGCAGCCACCTATCAGGCGGCATATCCCAACGCACGTATTCTGTACGCTTCGGAGAAGGACTTTTCGACCGCCAACCGTGTGCGCTTCTTCAATAATATAAAGAACAACGACTACGATTGCGTCATCATGTCGCACGACCAGTTCGGCAAGATACCGCAGTCGCCGGAATTGCAGCAGCGCATCCTGCAAGCAGAGCTTGACACGGTGGAGGAAAACCTCGAAGTGCTACGGCAGCAGGGAAAGAACGTGTCGCGGGCGATGCTGAAAGGATTGGAGAAGCGCAAGCACAACCTTGAAGCGAAGCTGGAGAAGGTGGAACACGCCATAAAGTCACGCACGGACGACGTGGTGGATTTCAAGCAGATGGGCATCGACCACATCTTCATAGATGAGAGCCACCAGTTCAAGAATCTGACTTTCAACACGCGCCACGACCGTGTGGCGGGATTGGGAAACAGCGAGGGAAGCCAGAAGGCACTTAACATGCTCTTTGCCATACGCACCATACAGGAGCGCACAGGAAAAGACTTGGGTGCGACCTTCCTCTCCGGCACGACTATCAGCAACTCACTGACTGAATTGTACCTGCTGTTCAAGTACCTGCGCCCGAAGGAGCTGGAACGGCAGGACATAAGGTGTTTCGACGCTTGGGCGGCGATATTTGCCAAGAAGACGACGGATTTTGAATTTAACGTGACGAACAATGTGGTCCAGAAGGAGCGTTTCCGCTACTTCATCAAAGTGCCGGAGCTTGCCGCCTTCTATAATGAAATCACGGACTACCGCACGGCGGAGGATGTGGGCGTTGACCGTCCTGCCAAGAACGAGATACTGCACCATATACCGCCCACGCCGGAACAGGAGGACTTCATACAGAAACTGATGCAGTTCGCCAAGACGGGCGATGCCACCTTGTTGGGCAGGCTGCCGCTTTCGGAAACGGAAGAAAAGGCGAAGATGCTCATCGCCACGGACTATGCCCGGAAAATGGCACTCGACATGCGCATGATAGACCCGAATTACGAAGATCATCCCGACAACAAAGCGAGTCACTGTGCCAAGATGATCGCGGAGTATTATCAAAAATACGACGCCCAGAAAGGCACGCAGTTCGTTTTCTCTGATTTGGGGACATACCAGCCGGGCGACGGGTGGAACGTCTATTCGGAAATCAAGCGCAAACTGACGGAGGACTACGGTATACCGCCAAGCGAGGTGCGCTTCATTCAGGAGTGCAAGACCGACAAGGCGCGGAAGGCGGTGATAGACGCCATGAACGCCGGGACGGTGCGTGTGCTGTTCGGCTCTACCTCTATGCTCGGAACGGGTGTGAACGCCCAGAAACGGTGTGTGGCTATCCATCATCTCGATACGCCGTGGCGACCGTCCGACTTGCAACAGCGTGACGGACGCGGAGTTAGGGCAGGTAATGAGATTGCCAAACATTTCGCCGGGAACAACGTGGATGTAATCATCTACGCGGTGGAGAAGTCACTGGACAGCTACAAGTTCAACCTCCTGCACTGCAAGCAGACTTTCATAAGCCAGCTCAAAAGCGGTGCGATGGGTGCGCGTACCATCGACGAGGGGGCAATGGACGAAAAATCGGGCATGAATTTCTCGGAATACATGGCGTTGCTCTCCGGCAATACCGACCTGTTGGACAAGGCGAAACTGGAAAAGCGGATCGCATCGCTCGAAGGGGAACGCAAGTCGTTCAACAAGGGCAAGCGTGATTCGGAGTTCAAGCTGGAGTCAAAGACCGGCGAGTTGCGCAACAACACGGCTTTCATAGATGCCATGACGGAGGACTGGAACCGCTTCCTGTCGGTGGTGCAGACCGACAAGGAGGGCAACCGCCTTAATATAATAAAGGTGGACGGAGTGGATTCCGCCGATGAGAAGGTCATCGGAAAGCGTTTGCAGGAGATAGCCAAGAATGCCACGACCGGAGGGTTGTACACGCAGGTCGGTGAACTTTACGGTTTTCCGATAAAGGTGGTGAGCGAAAGGATACTCAAAGAGGGATTGGAGTTCACCGACAACCGCTTCGTGGTCGAGGGGAACTACAAGTACACCTACAACAACGGGCATCTGGCGATGGCTGACCCGTTGGCCGCCGCCCGCAACTTCCTCAACGCGATGGAGAGGATACCCTCCATCATCGACCAGTACAAGGCGAAGAACGAGGTGCTGGAGATGGAGATACCGCAGTTACAGGAGATAGCGGGTAAGGTGTGGAAGAAGGAGGACGAGCTGAAGCAGTTGAAGTCCGAACTTGCCGCCCTTGACCGAAAAATTCAGCTGGAGCTTGCGCCACCCACGCCCGAAGTCGCAGAAAAGGAGAATGAAGGGCAACAGCTCAAGCCGGAAGCGGAAGATGTGAGGAACAGGCAGGCGCAATATCCCGAAAATGCACCGCCGCAGATACGCAGTCCGGCGGATAGTATCGTTGCCAACCATGTCATAATCGGGCGTCCGGGACTGTATGCCAAGGAGGAAACCCGGTCCAAAGGATTGAAAATATAACCTAAGGAATTTTATCTGAAGTATTAATAAGGGCTATCCCAAAAGGTCTAAAAGTAAATTTTATCCTTTCTGCAAGTATCTATAGGATGGCAACTGCATTTTTTTCTTTTTGGGCAGCCCTTATTAAAATTTATTCTTATTTTAGGTTATATACATTCATGTCCATTTATGTAAAAAATTCCTGCTGACCTTGTTTATGTCTTGTCAGTCACCATTTGCAAAACCATATTTGACCCTCAAAGAGGCTGAATTTGATAAGTAACTTGCTACATACTCATAATAAGGAGCTAAATAGAACACGAATGGGAAATACACAAATGCTAAACTAAAGAAGATATTGGCCAAAATAAACGCTATACCGAGAGAGAAACTTGATTTTTCAACTTCCTAAAACGGTGTTGTTCAAACATTTCTACTTATTTGTACTTGCCAGTTGAACCTACGCTTCCCTAATAAAATGTCTATGGTAAAAAGTTAAAAAATCCTCCCACTTTTGTTAGATATATTTTTTTGTGTAATTTTGTAATCGTTATGCGGCAGTAATAATATACATATTAATACGAGTTAGTAATCCTGTAGTTCTCATATGCTACGAGGAGGTATTAAAAGGTGCGTTTCGACAATGCATCTACTGTAGTATATTATTGCTTAATCCAAATGAATATTATAAATTTAGGAATTCTTGCTCACATTGATGCAGGAAAAACTTCCGTAACCGAGAATCTGCTGTTTGCCAGTGGAGCAACGGAAAAGTGCGGCCGTGTGGATAATGGTGACACCATAACGGACTCTATGGATATAGAGAAACGTAGAGGAATTACTGTCCGGGCTTCTACGACATCTATTATCTGGAATGGAGTGAAATGCAATATCATTGACACTCCGGGACACATGGATTTTATTGCGGAAGTGGAGCGGACATTCAAAATGCTTGATGGAGCAGTCCTCATCTTATCCGCAAAGGAAGGCATACAAGCGCAGACAAAGTTGCTGTTCAGTACTTTACAAAAGCTGCAAATCCCGACAATTATATTTATCAATAAGATTGACCGTGCCGGTGTGAATTTGGAGCGTTTGTATATGGATATAAAAACAAATCTGTCGCAAGATGTCCTGTTTATGCAAACTGTTGTCGATGGATCGGTTTATCCGGTTTGCTCCTAAACATATATAAAGGAAGAATACAAAGAATTTGTATGCAACCATGACGACGATATATTAGAACGATATTTGGCGGATAGCGAAATTTCACCGGCTGATTATTGGAATACGATAATCGCTCTTGTGGCAAAAGCCAAAGTCTATCCGGTGCTACATGGATCAGCAATGTTCAATATCGGTATCAATGAGTTGTTGGACGCCATTTCTTCTTTTATACTTCCTCCGGCATCAGTCTCAAACAGACTTTCAGCTTATCTCTATAAGATAGAGCATGACCCCAAAGGGCATAAAAGAAGTTTTCTTAAAATAATTGACGGAAGTCTGAGACTTCGAGACGTTGTAAGAATCAACGATTCGGAAAAATTCATCAAGATTAAAAATCTAAAGACTATTTATCAGGGCAGAGAGATAAATGTTGATGAAGTGGGTGCCAATGATATCGCGATTGTAGAAGATATAGAAGATTTTCGAATCGGAGATTATTTAGGTGCTAAACCTTGTTTGATTCAAGGATTATCTCATCAGCATCCCGCTCTCAAATCCTCCGTCCGGCCAAATAAGCCCGAAGAGAGAAGCAAGGTGATATCCGCTCTGAATACATTGTGGATTGAAGACCCGTCTTTGTCCTTTTCCATAAACTCATATAGTGATGAATTGGAAATCTCGTTATATGGTTTGACCCAAAAGGAAATCATACAGACATTGCTGGAAGAACGATTTTCCGTAAAGGTCCATTTTGATGAGATCAAGACTATCTACAAAGAACGACCTATAAAAAAGGTCAATAAGATTATTCAGATCGAAGTACCACCCAACCCTTACTGGGCCACAATAGGGCTGACTCTTGAACCCTTACCGTTAGGGGCAGGGTTGCAAATCGAAAGTGACATCTCCTATGGTTATCTGAACCATTCTTTTCAAAATGCCGTTTTTGAAGGGATTCGTATGTCTTGCCAATCTGGTTTACATGGATGGGAAGTGACAGATCTGAAAGTAACTTTTACTCAAGCCGAGTATTATAGCCCGGTAAGTACACCTGCTGATTTCAGACAGCTGACCCCTTATGTCTTCAGGCTGGCTTTGCAACAGTCAGGTGTGGACATTCTCGAACCGATGCTCTGTTTTGAGTTGCAGATACCCCAAGTAGCGAGTTCCAAAGCTATTACAGATTTGCAAAAACTGATGTCTGAGATTGAAGACATAAGTTGTAATAATGAGTGGTGTCATATTAAAGGGAAAGTTCCATTAAATACAAGTAAAGACTATGCCTCAGAAGTAAGTTCGTACACTAAGGGCTTAGGCATTTTTATGGTTAAGCCATGTGGGTATCAAATAACAAAAGACGGTTATTCTGATAATATCCGCATGAACGAAAAAGATAAACTTTTATTCATGTTCCAAAAATCAATGTCATTAAAATAATGGAGCGGTCAGGAAATTTCTATAAGGCAATACGGTTGGGATATATACTTATCTCCATTCTTATCGGATGTATGGCATATAATAGCCTCTATGAATGGCAGGAGATAGAAGCATTAGAACTTGGCAATAAAAAAATAGACGAGCTCCGAAAAGAAATAAACAATATCAATATTCAAATGATAAAATTTTCTCTATTGGGTGAAACAATACTGGAATGGAACGATAAAGATATCGAGCATTACCATGCACGGCGTATGGCAATGGACAGTATGCTCTGCCGTTTCAAGGCCACCTATCCAGCAGAGCGCATCGATAGTGTGCGCAGTCTTTTAGAGGATAAGGAACGACAGATGTTCCAGATAGTCCGGTTAATGGATGAACAACAATCTATTAACAAGAAGATAGCCAATCAAATTCCGGTTATTGTACAGAAAAGTGTGCAGGAACAGTCCAAAAAGCCAAAACGAAAAGGTTTCTTAGGCATATTCGGCAAAAAAAAGGAAGTAACTCCAGCAGTATCAACCACTATCCTTCATTCGGTCAATAGAAACGTAATCAGCGAACAGAAAGTGCAGGATCGCCAATTGTCGGAACAAGCCGACAGCCTTGCAGCTCGTAATGCAGAACTTAACAGACAACTGCAAGAATTGATTTGCCAAATAGAAGAAAAGGTACAAACCGAACTGCAAAGCCGGGAAAACGAAATAGTTGCCATGCGTGAAAAGTCATTTATGCAAGTAGGCGGTTTAATGGGATTCGTTCTTCTATTGTTGTTAATTTCCTACATCATCATACATCGTGATGCAAAAAGCATTAAACAATACAAGCACAAGACAACTGATTTGATAAGGCAACTGGAACAATCCGTACAACGGAACGAGGCACTGATAACGTCAAGGAAGAAGGCGGTACATACTATCACCCATGAACTGCGCACACCGCTGACAGCAATAACAGGCTATGCCGGACTGATACGGAAAGAACAGTGTGAGGATAAGTCCGGGCAGTATATCCAAAACATACTGCAATCCTCCGACCGTATGCGGGATATGCTTAACACTTTGCTTGACTTCTTCCGCCTGGACAACGGCAAGGAACAGCCCCGTCTGTCACCCTGCCGGATTTCAGCAATCACGCACACACTTGAAACGGAGTTCATGCCTGTTGCCGTGAACAAAGGGCTGTCCTTGTCCGTGAAGACTGGACACGATGCCATTGTATTGACCGACAAAGAGCGAATAATACAAATCGGGAATAACCTGCTGTCAAACGCTGTCAAGTTCACAGAAGAAGGCGGTGTTTCTTTGATTACTGAATATGATAATGGAGTTCTGACACTGGTCGTTGAAGATACAGGTACAGGCATGACAGAAGAGGAACAGAAACAAGCGTTCGGTGCGTTTGAACGTCTATCAAATGCCGCCGCAAAGGAGGGTTTCGGGCTTGGGCTTGCCATAATGCGTAATATTGTGTCGATGCTTGGCGGAACAATCCGTTTAGACAGCAAGAAAGGGAAAGGCAGTCGTTTCACAGTTGAAATTTCTATGCAGGAAGCTGAAGAACAGCTTGGATATACAAGCAATACACCTGTTTATCATAACAATAAATTCCATGATGTTGTCGCCATTGACAATGATGAGGTATTACTTCTGATGCTGAAAGAGATGTATTCCCAAGAAGGAATACACTGCGACACTTGCACCGATGCTGCGGCACTGATGGAAATGATACGCCAGAAAGAATACAGCCTGTTGCTGACAGACTTGAATATGCCCGATATAAACGGTTTCGAATTGCTGGAACTGTTGCGTTCGTCCAACGTGGGCAATTCACCAACAATCCCGGTGGTTGTGGCAACCGCTTCGGGCAGTTGTAACAAAGGGGAACTATTGGCAAAAGGCTTTGCCGGATGCCTGTTCAAACCGTTCTCCATATCGGAACTGATGGAGGTTTCCGACAGGTGTGCCATAAAAGCGACACCGGACGGGAAACCGGACTTTTCCGCCTTATTGTCCTATGGCAATGAAGCCGTCATGCTGGAAAAGTTGATAACTGAAACAGAAAAGGAAATGCAGGCGGTACGGGATGCAGCAAAAGAAAAAGACCTGCAAAAGCTGGATTCCCTGATCCACCACCTGCGCAGTTCGTGGGAGGTGCTCCGTGCCGACCAACCGCTGAATGTACTTTACGGATTGCTTCGTGGCGATGCTCTCCCGGATGGTGAAGCGTTAAGCCATGCCGTGACTGCCGTGCTGGATAAGGGAGTGGAAATAATACGGTTGGCAGAAGAGGAAAGGAGAAAATACGAAGATGAATAAGACAAAAATAATTGTGGTGGAAGACAACATCGTGTATTGCGAATATGTCTGCAATATGCTGTCACGGGAGGGCTACCGCAATATGAAGGCTTACCACCTCTCAACCGCGAAGAAACATCTGCAACAGGCAACAGATAATGATATCGTGGTTGCCGACCTGCGTCTGCCTGACGGCAGTGGCATAGACCTTTTGTGCTGGATGCGAAAGGAGGGAAAGATGCAGCCCTTCATCATTATGACCGACTACGCCGAAGTTAATACCGCCGTGGAAAGCATGAAACTCGGCTCGATAGACTATATTCCCAAACAGCTTGTGGAGGATAAACTTGTCCCCCTGATCCGTTCCATACTGAAAGAACGTCAGGCAGGACAACGCCGTATGCCTATATTCGCCCGTGAAGGTTCCGCCTTTCAGAAAATCATGCACCGCATAAGGCTGGTAGCCGCCACCGATATGAGCGTGATGATATTTGGTGAGAACGGCACGGGCAAGGAGCATATTGCCCACCTGTTGCATGACAAGAGCAAACGTGCAGGCAAGCCATTTGTGGCGGTGGACTGCGGTTCACTCTCCAAAGAGCTTGCACCGTCGGCTTTCTTCGGACACGTCAAAGGTGCATTTACAGGTGCGGACAATGCCAAGAAAGGATATTTCCATGAGGCGGAAGGCGGCACGTTGTTTCTGGACGAGGTAGGAAACCTCGCGTTGGAAACCCAACAGATGTTGCTCCGTGCCATACAGGAGAGGCGGTATCGCCCGGTCGGAGACAAGGCAGACCGGAATTTCAATGTCCGCATCATCGCTGCTACCAATGAAGATTTGGAGGTATCGGTGAATGAAAAGCGTTTTCGGCAGGATCTTCTGTACCGCCTGCACGACTTCGGGATAACCGTTCCTCCGTTGCGTGACTGTCAAGAAGACATTATGCCGCTGGCAGAGTTCTTCCGTGATATGGCAAACAGAGAGCTGGAGTGTAGCGTGAGCGGGTTCAGTTCCGAAGCACGTAAAGCGTTGCTGACACACGCATGGCCGGGCAACGTGCGGGAACTTCGGCAGAAAGTTATGGGTGCTGTATTGCAGGCGCAGGAAGGTGTTGTCATGAAAGAGCATCTGGAACTTGCCGTGACGAAACCGACCTCTACTGTCAGCTTCGCCTTGCGCAATGACGCGGAGGATAAGGAGCGGATATTGCGTGCGTTGAAACAGGCAAACGGCAACCGGAGTGTCGCCGCAGAACTGCTCGGCATAGGCAGGACAACACTATACAGCAAACTTGAAGAGTATGGACTTAAATATAAATTCAAGCAATCATAGCCCGTAATTCACTGAATTTGGCTATCTTTGCATAACATTTGAGAAAAACGGCGATTGGCAGGAGCTTTTCGCCGCCAACATATAGGATAAGACCGCAAGGCGTTTCAAGCGAAAATCTGGTAAATTGGAACTACGGAGACGATTGCGTGATGCTTATGCTATGCTTACGCATAGCGTGCATTCACGTACTCTCCGTAAAGGCTTTACCAGAGCCATCGCTTGAAGGTAGTGTGAATTGCACGCTACTTTTTTACCCTTGCCTAACGAAAGGAAACGATTATGGGTAAAGTTCAGATTCTCGCCGTACTGACGATGGACGGATGTCTTTCTTCAGAGTTATATGATAAAGCACATCAGGATTTGTGCCTTGACCGTTGCGGTCTTGATGAAATCAGGAAGAAAGCCTTTTACCGTGTGACACCGGACTATTCCATTTCAATGCTGCACGAATGGAGAAAAGACTGCACAAACATCCGTTACCTCGCGGAAGCCACACCGGACACGGCAGACTATATAAACGGACTGCTGCGGATGCACGCTGTGGATGAAATCATACTATACACCGTTCCTTTCATATCCGGAAGCGGACGACATTTTTTTAAGTCGGCTCTGCCAGAGCAACACTGGACGCTTTCCTCTTTGAAAAGCTATCCCAACGGTGTATGTCGCATTATCTATATCCTTGATAAAAAAGCAAGATAGCCAAAATGTGCGGCAAGCATACATTTCTATTTTCAGGAATAGAATAAATGTTCCGATTACAAACAATTTAAGTCGGAGATAATTTGTCCTTGTGAAAAATACTGAATTTTATACCTCTGAAATCCAGCACTTTGTAAAATTGAGTGTTGGATTTTTTATTTTCTGCCGCGTTTTTTGCCAATTATATTCATGTGCGCACGCAGAAAACAAAGTGTAATTTTCAAAATTGACAGAACCATGAATTATTTCTTGCTGGCGGAAACCGACTTTTTCCGCCTGATAAACGAAGCCGGCGACTGCAATATGGAAACGGCATACACGGCTTTCGCCACCCAAGTGATCGAACTGTGCAACGGCGGCATGGACATGAACCTTACCGTCATCGCGCTTGCCTACATCGAAATCGAGTTGCAGCACCATCCCGTACGTAATCTGTCAGAAGAAAAAAGAGAGATTGCCGCCTACGTCAGCAAGGCTCTGTCTTTCGTAAGAAAGATGCAGAAATTCCTTGCCACGCCCCAAGTGCCACCACTAATATCCGCCAACAACGCAACAGAAACCACCGCCAGCCTTCTTCAATGGACGGGCAATGCCATCGACCTCGTGGAACTTATCTACGGCATAGACGTGATGGGCTGCATCAACAACGGCAATATGCCGCTCAAACAGCTCGCCCCACTTCTCTATAAGATATTCGGGGTTGATTCTAAAGACTGCTACCGCTTCTACACTGATATCAAACGCCGGAAGAACGAAAGCCGCACCTATTTCATTGACAGGATGCAGGAAAAACTGAACGAGAGAATGTTGCGTGATGAGGAGTTGGAGCGGATGAGAAAATAAAAAAATATCCATTACATATGAGAAGACAGGAATACTCGTATCCTGTCTTTTTATTTTCATTTAATTATATATTAATTAGCACAATATATGTGAGTTTTTCATTCCTATAAGGACAAATTTCAGAAACGTATGTCTGGTAAATTATTGAGTCATCATAGTATGAACATATATCATTACTAAAAACAATGAAACAACTTCCATAAGATTGTGGTTGTAAAAATCGCCATTTAATAGCCCGTTTTTTTTGTAAAATTCGCCAATTAAAAAAATATGATTATCTTTGCATTATATTTTATAAGGTATGGAAACAGTAAATAGAATACTTCAAGAGAAGATTACAGCACGAATCGCGCCCAATAAAGCAGTACTGATTTTTGGTGCTCGCCGTGTTGGTAAAACGGTAATGATGCGTAAAATTGTGGACAACTATTCAGGTAGGACGATGATGCTCAACGGCGAAGACTACGACACATTAGCACTATTGGAGAATCGCTCAATAGCCAATTATCGGCATTTATTGGATGGTATTGATTTGCTGGCTATTGATGAGGCACAGAACATACCACAAATCGGTAGTATTCTGAAGTTGATAGTTGATGAAATACCGGGAATAAGTGTCTTGGCAAGTGGTTCTTCGTCATTCGATTTGCTGAATAAGACTGGTGAACCGTTGGTCGGCCGCAGTACGCAATTTCTCCTTACACCATTCTCGCAACGGGAAATCGCACAGACGGAAACGGCACTTGAAACCCGCCAGAACCTCGAAGCGCGCTTGATTTACGGTTCCTATCCCGAAGTAGTAATGATGGAGAACTATGAACGTAAAACAGACTACCTACGTGATATTGTCGGTGCATACCTGCTTAAAGATATCTTAGCAATTGACGGCTTAAAAAATTCGAGCAAGATGCGCGATCTACTGCGATTGATAGCTTTTCAGTTGGGCAGCGAAGTTTCTTACGAAGAGTTAGGTAAACAACTCGGCATGAGCAAGACGACCGTTGAAAAATACCTCGACCTATTGGAAAAGGTCTTCGTTATCTATCGTCTGGGGGCTTATTCGCGTAACCTACGCAAGGAGGTTACAAAAGCTGGCAAGTGGTACTTCTACGACAACGGCATTCGCAATGCCATTATCGGGGCTTTCTCACCGCTGGCCATTCGGCAGGATGTCGGTGCGCTGTGGGAGAACTACATCATCGGAGAGCGGCGCAAAGCGAACTTCAATGAGGGACTGCACAGGGAGTTCTATTTCTGGCGCACCTACGACAAACAGGAAATCGACCTGATTGAGGAGAGTGCCGACAGTCTTACCGCCTTGGAGTTCAAGTGGGGAAATAAAATGCCGGCCGCACCGAAAGCCTTCCAAGAAGCCTATCCCTATGCCGAGTTTCATGTGGTAAATCGGGAGAATTATTTGGAGTTCGTATAATCAATAAATTACGTATATGGAAACAAAACTACAATCCAAACAGCAATATCCGCGGTTTATCCAAAATAAACCGTGTGGTATTGACAAATTCGATGGAGGTTCGCAAGAAAGGTTGGCAAAAACTATTGCTCGCCATTTTTGTCAGAATGATTCATTGGATGAGGAATGTACTTTACCTCGAATTATCGGCATCGAAGGTATTTGGGGATCTGGAAAATCCAACGTGGTTAAAATGTTGGAACGTGAATTATCAGACGACTATTACTTTTTTGAGTATGACGCATGGGGACATCAAGAGGACTTGCAACGCCGCTCTATATTGGAATTGCTTACAAGCAAACTTATTGATGATGGTATCCTATCTGGAAATGCAACAATAAAAGTCAAAGGTGGAGGTACGAAAACCGTATCATGGTCTGAAAAGCTGAAATATTTATTAGCCCGTAAAACGGAGACCGTAACCGAAAAATATCCCCTTATCAGTAATGGTATGGTTGCGGCATTTTTGGTTGCAGTTTTAACTCCGATATTTACATTTATTGCGTATGCAGTAAAACCTACACCCACAACATGGTGGTTTTCTTTATTGTCTATTATCATAGCTGCACTGCCAGTTCTTATTGCATTGTGCGTTTGGAAATGGGCATATAGCAAAGATCATAAATATGGATGGAGTTATATGTTAGCTATTTATCAAGATAAAGTCGAAAAGGACGTTTGCTATGAGACTTTGAGCGAAGACGAACCAACGGTTTACGAGTTCAAAACATGGATGCAAGACATTTCTGATTTTATCAAGGAAAAAGGACAACGTAAATTAGTCCTTGTTTTTGACAACATGGATCGTCTCCCCGCTGAAAAAGTAAAAGAATTATGGTCTTCTATCCATACGTTCTTCGCCGATAGCGGTTTTGAAAATGTTTGGGCTGTTATTCCTTTCGATGAAACACATTTAGCTTGTGCATTCGGAGATGAGACCGACGAACAAACGAAACAACTGACCAAGTATTTTATCAATAAAACTTTCCCTATTGTTTATCGTGTTGCTCCTCCTGTTATTACCGACTATCGAAGTATATTCAACAAACTGTTTGTTGAAGCATTTGGAGAAACAGAAAATGAAGCGAAAGAAACTATAAATCGGATATTCAGATTGGTAAATCCTAATGCCAATGTTAGGGAAATTATATCATATATCAATGAGATGGTCGCTCTTAAACAAGAGTGGTGTAACGAAATTTTGATGATAAACATAGCATTGTTCTGTTTGAAGAAGACGGATATTCTGGCAAATCCAGTAGAACAAATATTGTCCGGCGACTATCTGAATGGCATTCAAACAATAATTAACAATGATCTGCAAACACAACGCGAAATTGCAGCTTTGGTATATGGTGTCGATGTTGAAGATGCTCGACAAATTCCATTGAAAAAATATATTGAAGGCTGCATCAACGGAGAAGAAGACCACGACATAAATCAATATGCAGAGACTAATAAACAATTTGACACTGTATTAGAAGAAGTTATACAATGTATGGACAATGCGCTTATCGATAAGATTATACATTGTTTGCATAAATTAACTCGAAAGAGCGATGTTATTCTGCGTGTATGGCAAAGAATAGCACAATTGAAATTAAAAGAATTCATAGAGAAGCAGGTGTTCCCTGTCGAATACCAAGAACTGCTGTTGCATTTAGACACGGAAAGCCAAAACCATGTGATTGCTCAATTATATAAGAAGATAGTTCGGTTCAATGACTTCAATGGCGGCGACTATTTCAAAACGTTAGATGCAATAGACAGGTTTATTGCGCAAAATAAGTTGGCGTGCGATTTTACGTCATTGATTGAAGCAAAAACAGTCAAGCCAAATACATTTATCGATTATATTCAAGCTGCAAATGCAACAGATGCTGCCTATCGGGATAACGCGACAACTAAAGCATATAAATATTATCAAGTAGCAACAAATTCGGAGGCGCTCGATAATTATTTGGCAAACTTACTACCCGATAATTTCGACCATGCAGATATTGTAAAAACGTTAAAAGATAATTCTACCTATACGTTTCCAACGCTTTTGCAAGCGATCACGAATTGCATTGATGAACAGAATGTAAATAAAGATAATATAGGGGCTATATTTACAACCTATCGTTTATTGGCATCTGACGAAGAAAGACCTTTACCTGTAACGTTAGATTCAACCTACATAAATCAGTTGCATTCTGAATTAGAAACTGATGGCCGAAACATTAAAGAGTCTGGATATTACGATTTAGTCGCCATGCAATTGGCACATGGTCATTCCGTTTCCTTAATAGAGGGTGGAGATATAAAATATGTTGCAGAACTCATGGACTATTATGTGGATCATGGAGACTTATTAGTAAATAGTGTGGGATGGAATATACCGCTATTAAATGAAACACTACAATACATGGTAAATCATAAACTTGGCTATAAATTATTGCTCTCAGACATATTGCCCCAATTTGAAGATATTAAGAACAGAATAGGTGTAACGGATGAGGTATTTATCGAGCATTTAGCAGAGTGGAATACCGATTTGGATAAGTATATCACTAAGAACAATATTAAAGATGTAATTCCTGACGCATCTTTTTACGATTTGACCACTAAAATAAGCAATGTCCTGACCGATCATATCAATAAAATAGCGTTCGAAGCGTTGTCTGAAATAAGTGTTGATACATTATACGCCCAAAGAACAGCACATACATCATATTATTGGTTTGTCGCAATAAAACATTTACTGGCTAAAATCAAATCCTTGCCAGATAACTTGACTGAATTTGGCAAAAAGATTCTGATGGATATTGCTTCTGGAACTCAAAGTTTGAATCCTTTCCCTAATTGTTTCAAGAATATAGTTGAAAGATTGGATAAACGAAAAATTAAATCGACAGTTACCGATATAAGAAATGATTTCTGCATCGGTAAAAAGACTATCAATGCAATAAAGTTTCAATTTTTCGAAACATGGCTTAGATCGCATGGTAATTTGAAAAGTCAAGCTGGAGACGTTATTGATAAAATAGTGAAACCTGTAATTTCCGATGGGGCATGCCGTTCATTGATTCTGCAAAACAAAGATTTTTATATGGATTTAATAAATACAGCAGGGGATGATGCTTATGAATTGAAAAAGAGTCTCCGAAACCTCATACAAAAAGATTCAGATCCGCAATTGGTTAAATTTGTCAATTCGATAGATTCAGTACCTGAGGTTGAAACCGCGTAAGTATTTGTCTAACAAGTCCGAATTTTACGATTTTACCCGTCAGAACTGAAGTGCCCCCCAAAAAAATTGTATCCAACTTTTGGGGGTCACTTCAAACTTCGATAGGGATAATTTTCAATTTTGGGGACTTGTTAGACAGTCTCATTATCTGGTAGCAGTTTACACAGCACCGGATCGTTTTTGATACGCTCCAGTTCCTCCTGCACAATCTGCTTCACCTCTTCCTTGATGCGCCGGTAGTTCGCCTGCACCGTTTCCTTCATGCGGTCGTTGCCGTCCTCGTCCGTGAAGTTTGTAATGACGGGAATTTTCTTGTAGGCACTTTCTTCCCGTTTCACCTTTTCGGCATCCACCACAATCTCGCAATGAAAAATCTTCTGCTCGATACGCTCGTTGAAGTTGTCGGATACAGAACCGACAAACATTCCCTGCGTAAGCCCGGAAATCTTACTCGGTGGAATGAGCGCGTCCATCTGCGTGTTGATGGAGGTGGAAACATCCTGCCGGTTGATGGAGATGGACTGCCGTTTCTGCAACACCTTACCGAACCGCTCGGAGAGCGTCTTGGCTGTTTCCCCCACCACCTGACCGGAGAAAATATTGCCGACAGTGTTCATCACCACTTTCGCCTCTTTGTCCCCGTAGTCACGCACTAACTGGCTGAAATCCTGAAAGCCCAGACACACGGCAACCTTGTTGCTTCGGGCGGTAGCTATAAGATTGTCCAACCCTTTGAAGTATATTGTGGGCAACTCGTCGATGATGACCGATGACTTCAGCATCCCCTTCTTGTTGATGAGCTTCACGATACGGGAATTATACAGACCGAGTGCCGCACCGTAGATATTCTGACGGTCGGGATTGTTACCCACGCAGAGGATTTTCGGCTCTTCGGGATTGTTGATGTCCAGCGTAAACTCGCTGTCTGACATCACCCAGTAGAGCTGCGGTGAAATCATCCTCGAAAGCGGGATTTTTGCCGACGCTATCTGACCCATGAGCTGCTCCGCAGCCCCTCCAAGCCACGCATCCATGAACGGCGAAAGGTAGTTCTCCAGCTCCGGATAAGAGGTCAGTATCGGAAATATATCCTCGTAACGGCGGTTCAGAAACTCGATAGCATGGGGAAACGTGCAAAACTTCCCGTTCTGATAGATTTTGAGATACCAGATAATACTGGCAAACAGAATGATAGGTGACTCCACGAAGAAGTCGCCCTGCTTTTGCACCCACGTTTTATTGAGGTTGAGCATTATTGTGTAGGCACTCTCATAGGCATCCGTAATATCTTCCATAAAATCCGGGTGAATGGGATTGCACCGATGAGAGCGTCGCGGGTCGTCGAAGTTGATCACATAGAACTTCGGCTTTACCTTGTAGCCGTCCGGGTGGTTCAGCAAATGGTTGTAGGCAATAGTAGATAGGTCGGGATACTTGAAATCGTAGATGTATTGACTAAAGCCCTTTTCAATCTGTTGCTTGATAAAATTGTTTACCACGGCATAGGACTTGCCGCTGCCCGGCGTACCCAACACGATGGACGCACGGAAGGGATTAACTACATTGATCCAACCGTTGTTCCAGCGTTTCCTGTAATAGAAACGTGTCGGCAGATTGACCGAATACTCGCTTTCGATAAGCCTCGTTTCCTGCATGAAACTCTCGTTCTCGTTGTTGAAAACATCCTCCATCAAATTGTGTTTCAACAGGCGGCTCATCCACAGACCACCCATCAACAGGCAGACATAGCCCGTTCCAATGGTAAGGACATACAGTCCCGTCACCGCTTCAAGCGGCAGCGGCAGGGGCAGCAACCACCAGTTCAGGAAAAACAGCACGAACCCGACGGCAAATGCTGTCCAGATTCTCCCCCAAGTGATTTTCTCACCCTTGACACCCTTCGTACCCAGACAGGACAAGGCAAGCAAAAGGACGGAAAACAGCTTCGTGTAGAGAATGGAATGGAACAGCCCCGCCGTGCGGTCGAAGTTCAGAAGGATTTTGTCCACCACGCCGATGTTCACGCCCCACAGCCGGATGGCTTCGTAGCAGAACCAGTACACGTTCATGACCACTAAAATGATACTCACGGCACGCAGAAAATCCATGATTTTCGCCAATGCCCTCAAATCGTCTTCTTGTTGTGACATACATTGATTTTTTAATTGTTGATACTCTGATTACATACCCAAGCCCTTGCGTTTTTTCTTCTTTTTGCGCTTCATCGCCCGGATGAAAGCCTCTTCCTCGGCATCTACCGCCGGACCTTCGGGAGTGAGCAAGCCCATACCGCCCGATATATCTTCACTGTCGTAGGCGGTCTGCCCGTGTGCCTTGTCCGCAGCATCCACAGGGATGGATAGCGGTATCGGCGGTTGTCCGGCGTATGGCAGGGTGAAGTGTTCCTGCAAGGCATTCGCCGAAAGCTCCTTACCCATGCGCGAACCGTTCAGCACGCATCCCGTGCGGTGGTCGATGAAGGTAGCCCCATAGATGCGCCCTTCCTCTGTGTAGCGCAGTACGGTGTCGATGCCCTTCTCTTTGAGTTGGGATACAAATTTGTCCTTGTCATAAGTGCCTTGCAGCACGGAAAGGACGGTGCGTTTCGTCATGTCTGCCAGTTTCCTATCCTTGATTTCCGATTTGGAACGGACAAACTTCTTCTGTACGGCTTCATAGCCTGCGGACTTCCCGAAAAGCGAGGATTTGAACGGGTTGCCCACCTTGTTACCCTTGTCGTCCGTGACGGAATAGACCAGCCCGTGATACTCCCGTCCGCGCACGTTGCCCCTCGCTTCCTCCACCGTCATATTATATAAGGAAAGGAGCGCACGGTATTCGCCCATCGTCTGGAAACGGTACTGCCCATTCAGAGCCTTCACGGTGTTGCCTACCTGCTTCTTCACATCACCTGCCGATGCGGCCACCTTGCGCAACGGATTATCCAATCTCTGATTTTTACGTTCTGCCGGATGCAATCCGTACTTCTGTTCCAGTTCCCTGCGGATACGGTCGCTGCGGCGGTAGAGAAAATCCCGGTTGAGCCTTTTCCCGTTCTCGTCCACGTTGACCGTCACGATGTGCAGGTGGTGGCGGTCGATGTCCTCGTGCTTGAATACAAGATAAGGCTGGTTTCCGAAACCGAGTTTTTCCAGATACTCGCGGGCGATATTCTGCAACTCAATATCGGTCAGCACATCCTCCGGGTGCGGGTTGAGAGAGATATGCACCACCGGCTTCTCGATCTTCATCTGCGGTGGCAGGAAGGTGAGAAAACCCTCCATCGCCTTGCCTATGTCCACCGTTCCCGAACCGTCATTGTAGATGCGGTTGGTGGTGAGAAGCCGCCCCTGCGCCTCGTTAATCTTCTCCCCGTTGTAGGCAATCGCGCCGTACAACGAACTTCCTACACTGATTTTTGCGACCATTTTGCCTCCATTTCCCTTGAAAGTTCCACAATCCGGCGGCTCAGTTTCACGAGTTCGACGGTGTGTTGCTCTAATTTGTAGAGCAACGCCATCGCCTTTTTCTCTGAAAAATGCAGCCTCAGTTCCTTCACGACTTGGTTGTAATTCGTACCCACGGCACGGAATTGTGCATGAAAATCCGACAGTTTGGTGTAATAGTCCACCAACGTCTTGTCCACCTTCAGCACCTTGAACGGTTGCCCGAAGAAGTGCGCTTTGAGGAAAACAGACCGTGCATAGACACCCGATTTTCCGAACATGGCGAGGAAACGGTTGTGTTCCTCCTCGTTGAAACGGACGGTGTACCGGTACACCGCCGGATCAAGTTTGGGATTTCTCCCTGATTTGCTTTTCCTTTTCTCTTTCATATTACTTTGGATTTAGCGGATTGACGGCATAAGCCGCCGCTTCGGATTACAGCACCGCAGTTCTGAAAGGCTTCCCGACTTCGGAGGGAAAGCCCGCCCCCTGCAAGGGCAAGTGCTTTTCGTGGCTGCTCAAAATATTTTGAGCGGCTGAAAAGACATCTTGCTATGTTCAGGTGAACATAAAAATCCGTCAGGGGACGGATTGGGAAAATACCTTTCAGGACTCCGGGCCGCGCGTCATCGGCGAACCCTGCTGTCCGGGTGCAAAGTTACGCCCTTAAAGCGGTATCGGACAGATGCTTGACCCGGTCAATGACTGCCAACCGGCGCAACGTGCCGCCACTTGCCGGAGAAGTGATACAGGTTCCAAAATATACTTGTTTATTTGCAGCATGATTCAAGAAACGAACGATTTGAAGATATGATAAACGGAACATTCAAATACCCGGAAATCCGCTTCTTCGGATACTTGCCGAAACGGATACCCGAACCGTCGGAAACCCGGTTCTCCGACAATTCGGTGACGTATGGATTCAATGACTTCATGACGCAATGTCGTCAATCACCATTTGTCCGACGCACCGCTTCACCACAGAACCGGATACGCGACGACCCGCCTGCGTGTGTAGTCACGGAAGCGGATGGTGCGACAGCCAAATCCGTATGGAAACAGAAAAACAAATCATCAACAATTAAAATAAATGGAACTATGAGTAAGGAAATCTTCGTTGCATTCGCAACACAGAAAGGTGGCATCGGCAAATCCACTGTCACGGCACTTGCCGCCAGCTACCTGCACAACGTGAAAGGCTACAATGTCGCCGTCGTGGACTGCGACGACCCGCAGCACAGCATCCACGGGCTGCGCGAACACGAAATGGGGCTTATCGACAGCAGCACCTACTTCAAGGCTCTCGCTTGCGACCATTTCCGCCGGATCAAAAAGAACGCCTACACCATCGTCAAAAGCAATGCGGTGAACGCCCTCGACGATGCCGAGAGGATGATTGCCACTGAGGACGTGAAACCCGACGTGGTGTTCTTCGACATGCCCGGCACACTCCGAAGCAACGGCGTGATAAAGACGCTCTCGCAGATGGACTACATTTTCACTCCGCTGAGTGCCGACCGCTTTGTCGTGGAGAGTACCCTGAAATTCGTCACGATGTTCCGCGACAGGCTGATGACTACCGGACAGGCGAAAACAAAGGGGCTGCATCTGTTCTGGACGATGGTGGACGGCAGGGAGAGGAACGACTTGTACGGCATCTACGAGGAAGTGATAGCCGAAATGGGCTTTCCGGTACTTTCCACCCGCTTGCCCGACAGCAAGAAGTTCCGCCGTGACCTTTCGGAAGAGCGCAAGAGCGTTTTCCGCTCCACCATCTTCCCGATGGACACGGCACTGCTGAAAGGGAGTGGCATCCGGGAGTTTTCCGAAGAGATAAGCGACATCATCAGACCGCAGTGAGCATGGGCAGCAGGAAAGTGAACACGGAAGGCATCGACGAGGAACTGCTGTTAGCCTCCATCGGGCGGCGCACACAGGACGGGACACTGCGCCCCGCACAGGAAGTACCCGCAGCTGCACCGACCGAAGAGGACACCGCCGCACCGGAACCATCTCCTGTGCAACCCGTAACACGGGAAAAAGCGCAGAGGGAAAGTGGACGCCGGAAAAGGCAGGACGAGGACTACAACGAGCTATTCCTGCGCCGCAACGAGATAAAGACCCGCCAATGTGTCTATATCAGCCGTGACGTCCACGGCAAGATCCTCAGAATCGTGAACGACATCGCCGGAGGGGAAATCTCAGTAGGCGGATATGTGGATACCGTGCTGCGCCAGCATCTGGAACAGCACAAGGAGAGAATCAACGAACTGTACAAGAAACAACGTGAAGATCTGATTTGAAAATGGAAAAAGAAATGACACCGAATGAAAAAAGACCACAGCAAGACTGCGGAGGTATGTTTACCCAAGTGCAGGCGAGTGTGGAAATACTGTCGCCTGTCCCGGTAAGCGGCAAATGCAGTGAGAAGGACTATGAACGCCTGTTCATCCGCGACCCGGAAGTAAAGGCACGTGAGGGGAAGATGGCGTATGTGCGCCCGGAGTACCACGAGCGTATCATGCGTATCACCCGTGTAATCGGGCATGACCGGCTTACGCTGTCCGCTTACATCGACCATGTGCTGACGCACCACTTCAACCAGTGCGAAGATGCGATAAAGAGCCTTTATGCCCGAAATTACAATTCAGTATTCTAACCAAAAACGGAAGGATATGAATTACACAATCAGCATGACAGACATTCTGCTGGCGGTATCGGTCGGCTGCAACCTCTGGTTCCTGTTCCTGCTCCTTTACGAGCGCATCATGGACACGCGGATTGTCCGCTTCTTCAAGGGCATTGTCGGATTATGGCGGTCACTGGACGGGAATGAGGCTAAACGCATAGCGGCACACGAGGAAGTCCCTGCGGAAAAGGCGGACATCATCGGCAAGAGCCGTTTCAGGATGGCATCCACCCGGACAACCGCTGCCATACCGACGCAAGAAGCCGCCACTATTGAAAAAGGCATTGAGCTGTCGGAGGAAGAGGCTACTTTTGACGACGGAAAAACGGGAAACGCATCCCGCCCGGCACAAGTCCCGGAGGAAAAACTCGATGAGACCTTCACGAGCATACCGACGGAGGAACTGGGATACGGGGACGACGAACCGGAAGAGGACGCCTCGGACACGCCACGGGCTTCGGGCAGCAGCTTTGACGAGATTGACGACGCCTGCAAGACCGCCAAAAACCCGGACGCGACACAGGCGGAACGTGAAAAGGCGGCTAAGGTGTTCACCGACATGGAGGGCACGGAGTTGTACGAGAAAATGATGGAAGGCTCTTCGGAGATAGGCATCCGCATCAAGGGGCTTATCGAGATTCGGCTGAAGAAATCTGAAAAGGAGTTCGTCGTGCCGGACAACATCGAGGAGTTCGACATTCGCAACTATGTATGACAACAATAAAAGAAATGAACATGAAAGAATGACATCAACCCACGCGGCGAGGAAACGCAAGGCGCATCCCCATCCGCAACGGACACGCCCACGTCCGTGGAAACAAACGGGCATCCACTAAAACCAAAGTAAAGAAACAAAGTATCAACCGCCCGACAAAGGACCATCCACCCTTTTGACGGCAAAAAACAAGAACAGTTTATGAACAAGAACATCTTGAAAAACAGAAAAGCAATCCTCTCCGCGGCACTTGTCATCGCCGCAACCGCCTCCGCTTTCGCGCAGGGAAACGGCATCGCGGGCATCAACGAAGCCACCTCTATGGTGAGTTCTTATTTCGACCCCGGAACTAAACTGATATACGCCATCGGTGCAGTCGTCGGGCTTATCGGGGGCGTAAAAGTGTACGGCAAGTTTTCATCGGGCGACCCCGACACCAGCAAGACAGCCGCCTCGTGGTTCGGCGCGTGCATCTTCCTGATTGTTGCCGCCACCATCCTGCGCTCATTCTTCCTTTAATAAATAATGTATGGCTGAATACCCAATCAACAAGGGTATCGGCCGTCCGGTAGAGTTCAAGGGCTTGAAGGCACAGTACCTCTTCATCTTCTGCGGAGGTCTGCTGGCTCTCTTCGTCCTGTTCGTCATCCTCTACATGGTCGGTATCGACCAGTGGATATGTATCGGCTTCGGCGCGGCATCGTCCTCCCTCCTTGTATGGCAGACCTTCGCGCTGAACGCCCGGTACGGTGAACACGGGCTGATGAAATTAGGAGCGGCACGGAGCCATCCCCGATACCTTATCAACCGGCGGCGGATAACCCGTCTGTTCAAACGACAACGAAAGGAAGAAAGACAATGAGGAATACATCGAAAATGACAACACTGGAAAACAGGTTCCCACTTTTAGCGGTGGAGCATGGCTGCATCATCTCAAAGGACGCCGACATCACGGTGGCTTTCGAGGTGGAACTACCGGAACTTTACACCGTGACGGGTGCGGAGTACGAGGCGATACACAGTTGCTGGTGCAAGGCTATCAAGGTGCTGCCGGACTACTCCGTCGTCCACAAACAGGACTGGTTCATCAAGGAACGCTACAAACCGGAGCTTCAGAAGGACGACATGAGCTTTTTAAGCCGCTCTTTCGAGCGTCACTTCAACGAGCGTCCGTACCTGAAACACACCTGCTACCTCTACCTGACCAAGACAACAAAGGAGCGTAACCGGATGCAGAGCAATTTCAGCACGCTGTGCCGGGGACATATCATCCCGAAGGAGCTGGACAGGGAAACCACGACCAAGTTCTTGGAAGCCTGCGAACAGTTCGAGCGCATCATGAACGACAGCGGGCTTGTCAGGCTGCGCCGCCTCTCCACCGATGAGATTGTGGGTACTGAGGGAAAGACGGGACTTATTGAACGCTACTTCTCGCTCATGCCGGAAGGTGACACCACCTTGCAGGACATCGAGCTTTCGGCAAGGGAGATGCGCATCGGCGACAACCGCCTGTGTCTGCACACCCTCTCCGACGCGGAAGACCTGCCGGGCAAGGTGGCTACCGACACCCGTTACGAGAAGCTCTCCACCGACCGGAGTGACTGCCGACTGTCATTCGCCTCCCCGGTGGGGCTTCTGCTCTCCTGCAACCATATCTACAACCAGTATGTGCTGATAGACAACAGTGAGGAAACCTTGCAGAAGTTCGAGAAGTCCGCCCGTAACATGCAGTCGCTATCTCGCTATTCAAGGAGCAACAGCATCAACCGCGAGTGGATAGACCAATACCTGAACGAAGCCCATTCCTACGGACTGACCTCGGTACGGGCACACTTCAACGTCATGGCGTGGAGCGACGATGCGGAGGAACTGAAGCATATCAAGAACGACGTGGGCAGCCAGTTGGCAAGCATGGAATGCGTGCCGCGCCACAACACCATCGACTGCCCGACACTCTACTGGGCGGCGATACCCGGCAATGCGGCGGACTTCCCGGCGGAAGAGAGTTTCCACACCTTCATCGAACAGGCGGTGTGCCTGTTCACAGAGGAAACCAACTACCGCAGCTCGCTCTCGCCCTTCGGCATCAAGATGGTGGACAGGCTCACGGGAAAACCGCTGCACCTTGACATCTCCGACCTGCCCATGAAGCGAGGTATCACGACCAACCGCAACAAGTTCGTGCTGGGTCCTTCGGGCAGCGGCAAGTCTTTCTTCATGAACCACCTCGTGCGCCAATATTATGAGCAAGGCGCACATGTGGTATTGGTGGACACGGGAAACTCCTATCAGGGCTTGTGCGGCATGATCCGACGCAAGACAGGCGGAGCGGACGGTGTGTATTTCACCTACACGGAAGATAAGCCCATCAGCTTCAACCCGTTCTACACCGACGATTACATCTTCGACGTGGAGAAGAAGGACAGCATCAAGACCCTGTTGCTGACGCTCTGGAAGTCGGAGGACGACAAGGTGACAAAGACGGAGAGCGGCGAGCTGGGCAGTGCCGTGAGTGCCTATATTGAGCGCATCCAATCCGACCGTAGCATCGTGCCGTCGTTCAACACCTTCTACGAGTATATGCGTGACGACTACCGCAAGGAACTGGCACAGCGTGACATCAAGGTGGAGAAGTCCGACTTCAACATCGACAACATGCTCACCACCATGCGGCAGTATTACCGGGGCGGGCGTTACGATTTCCTGCTCAACTCCACGGAGAACATCGACCTGCTCGGCAAGCGGTTCATCGTCTTCGAGATAGATTCGATTAAAGAAAACCGCGAACTGTTCCCCGTCGTGACCATCATCATCATGGAAGCCTTCATCAACAAGATGCGGCGGCTGAAAGGCGTGCGGAAACAGCTTATCGTGGAAGAGGCTTGGAAGGCCCTCTCATCGGCGAACATGGCTGAATATCTGCGCTATATGTATAAGACGGTCAGAAAATATTACGGCGAGGCAATCGTGGTGACGCAGGAGGTGGACGACATTATCAGTTCTCCGGTGGTCAAAGAGAGCATTATCAACAACTCGGATTGTAAAATCCTGCTTGACCAAAGGAAATATATGAACAAGTTCGACCAGATACAGGCGTTGCTCGGACTGACGGAAAAGGAGAAGTCGCAGATACTCTCCATCAACATGGCGAACAACCCTTCACGGCTCTACAAGGAGGTGTGGATAGGCTTGGGCGGCACGCAGTCGGCGGTCTATGCCACGGAGGTCAGCGCGGAAGAGTATCTGGCGTACACCACCGAGGAAACGGAAAAAGTGGAGGTTTACCGTCTGGCGGAGAAGCTGGGCGACGACATCGAAGCCGCCATCCGGCAGCTTGCCGAAAGGCGGAGAAACAAGGAATAACTAAAAAACAGAATGTATCAACCAAAAAAGAAAAACGCGTATGAATTTACCAAAAGTGAAAATGCTGCAAGTCAGCAAGTGCCTTATCGGATTGGCGGTCATGATGCTGCAATCCTGCGACGTGGCCGACAACCGCCGCGACATGCTGTGCGGGAACTGGGAGAGCGTGGAGGGAAAACCTGACGTGCTTATCTACAAGGAGGGCGAAGCCTACAAAGTGACGGTGTTCCGTCGTAGCGGTCTGCGCCGCAAGCTCAAGCCGGAAACCTATCTCTTGCAGGAGGAGAACGGCAACCTGTTCATGAACACCGGCTTCCGCATCGACGTGTCCTACAACGAGGCCACGGATGTGCTGACTTTCTCGCCAAACGGGGACTATGTGCGGGTGAAGCCGCAGCCGGGACATCCGACCGAAGAATAACAACCACTAAAATCCAAAGTAACATGAGAACAAGAATAACAATGATTATCTGCCTGTGCCTGCTTTTCGCGGGCAGGGCAAGCGCACAGTGGGTCGTAAGCGATCCGGGCAATCTAGCGCAGGGCATCATCAATGCCTCCAAAAACATCATCCATACCTCCAAGACCGCCACGAACATGGTGAGCAACTTTCAGGAGACGGTGAAAATCTATCAGCAGGGCAAGAAGTATTACGATGCCCTCAAATCGGTGAACAATCTGGTCAAGGACGCCCGCAAGGTGCAGCAGACCATCCTGATGGTGGGCGACATCACAGACATCTATGTGAACAGTTTCCAACGGATGCTCCGTGACGGGAATTTCAGACCCGAAGAGCTTTCCGCAATCGCTTTCGGCTACACGAAACTGCTGGAGGAAAGCAACGAAGTGTTGACGGAACTCAGGAACGTGGTGAACATCACCACGCTCTCCATGACCGACAAGGAGCGCATGGACGTGGTGGAACGCTGCCACTCGAAGATGAAGCGTTACCGCAACCTCGTGAGCTACTACACGAACAAGAACATCTCCGTGAGTTACCTGCGTGCGAAAAAGAAGAACGACCTCGACCGCATCATGGGGCTGTACGGGAACATGAACGAAAGATACTGGTAGCCTATGAAGTTCGACAACCTTCATCAGATTTTACGTTCACTTTATGAGCAGATGATGCCGCTGTGTGGGGACATGGCTGGTGTGGCGAAAGGCATCGCCGGGCTGGGTGCGCTGTTCTACGTCGCCTACCGGGTATGGCAGTCGCTGGCGAGAGCTGAACCGATAGACGTATTCCCGATGCTCCGTCCTTTTGCCATCGGTCTGTGCATCATGTTCTTCCCGACTGTGGTGCTGGGCACGATAAACAGCATCCTCTCACCCGTCGTACAGGGCACGGCAAAGATGCTGGAGGCGGAAACGCTGGACATGAACCGATACCGGGAGCAGAAGGACAAACTGGAATACGAGGCGATGGTACGCAACCCCGAAACCGCCTACCTCGTGTCCAACGAGGAATTTGACAAGCAACTGGAGGAACTCGGCTGGTCGCCCTCCGACATGGTGACGATGGCGGGAATGTATATCGACCGGGGAATGTACAACATGAAGAAGAGCATCCGCGACTTCTTCCGCGAGATACTCGAACTGCTGTTCCAAGCCGCCGCCCTCGTGATAGACACCGTCCGCACCTTCTTTCTCGTGGTGCTGGCGATTCTCGGTCCGATAGCCTTCGCCCTGTCGGTATGGGACGGTTTCCAAAACACGCTCACGCAGTGGATATGCCGCTATATACAGGTCTATCTGTGGCTACCGGTATCGGACATGTTCAGCACCATACTGGCGAAGATACAGGTTCTGATGCTGCAAAACGACATCGAGCGGATGCAGGCAGACCCGAACTTCTCGCTGGATTCGAGCGACGGGGTGTATATCGTATTCCTCTGCATCGGCATCATCGGCTACTTTACCATTCCCACCGTTGCGGGCTGGATTATCCAAGCCGGAGGCATGGGCGGTTACGGTCGCAACGTGAACCAGATGGCGGGACGAGCCGGAAGCATGGCGGGCAGCGTGGCGGGTGCAGCCGCAGGAAACGCAGTCGGACGTGTCGGCAAATTGCTGAAATAATCAATGTGCAATCATAAATTGGAAAATATAAATGGAATTCAAATCACTTAGAAACATCGAATCGTCGTTCAGGCAGATACGCCTGTTCGGTATCGTCTTCCTCTCGCTGTGCGCCGTGGTGACGGTGTGGAGCGTGTGGAACTCCTACCGTTTCGCAGAGAAGCAACGGGAGAAAATCTATGTGCTGGACAACGGCAAGAGCCTGATGCTCGCCTTGTCTCAGGATTTGTCGCAGAACCGCCCGGCGGAGGCACGGGAACATGTGCGCCGTTTCCACGAGATGTTCTTCACGCTATCACCTGAAAAAAGCGCGATTGAACACAACGTGAAACGTGCCTTGCTGCTGGCGGACAAGAGCGTGTACCACTATTATTCGGACTTCGCGGAGAAGGGGTACTACAACCGCATCATCGCCGGGAACATCAACCAAGTGCTGAAGGTGGACAGCGTGGTGTGCGACTTCAACGCCTATCCCTACCGTGCCGTGACCTACGCCACACAGAAAATCATCCGGCAGAGCAACGTCACCGAGCGCAGCCTCGTGACCACCTGCCGCCTGCTGAACGCATCGCGGTCGGATGACAACCCGAACGGTTTTACCATCGAGGGTTTCACCATCATTGAGAACAAGGATTTACAGACTATCAAACGGTAACAGGACATGAAAAGTATCAGAAAATCAATGTGGGGCATGTATTGGAAACTCCACGACAAACGGAAACGCTTGGCGGCAAGTCTCAAAGGGTATCTGGACGGCTTGCCGCCGGAAACACGCCGCCGCATCGTGCTGGGGATGTTCGCCGCCTTCGCGGTGCTTGCCCTTTACACCTTCGGCAGAGCCGTCTATGACATCGGCAGGAACGACGGCTCACATATGGAAACGGGACACGCCGGACGGGTGGAACTGCCGACCCCGGCGGAAACAGGCAATCACTTAACACCTTATTTATATGGAACAGACAAAGAATGAACCGACGAAAGAGAACAAAGCTGCTCCCGAAACGGGGAAACCGAAAAAGGAGCGCGAACCGCTGACAGAGGCGCAACGGCTGAAACGGCAGAAGATGATCGTGCTGCCCGCTATGGTGTTGGTGTTCATCGGGGCGATGTGGCTGATATTCGCCCCGTCCTCCGGCAAGGAGCAACCGCCGGGAACGGACGGATACAACACCGAGATGCCCGACGCTGACAAGGCGAACCGGCAGATTATCGGCGACAAGCTGAAAGCCTACGAGCATGGGGAGATGGAAGAGCGTCAGGAGAGCCGCAACCGTGCCATCGGGCAGCTGGGCGACATGTTCGACCGCGAGATAGCGGGAACGGAGAACGGAGTGGACTTCGACCTCGCCAATCCGGGCGGCAAGGAAGAAAGGGCAAAGCCAGCCACGCCGCAGACCATCCAGTCCTCCGCAGCCGCCTACCGTGACCTGAACGCCACGCTCGGAAACTTCTACGACCAGCCGAAAAACGACAATGCGGAGATGGACGAATTGTTGGAGCGCATCGCATCGCTGGAGTCGGAACTGGAAAGCGAGAGGGGCAAGGCTTCCTCTATGGACGAGCAGGTGGCTCTTATGGAGAAGTCCTACGAGCTGGCGGCAAAGTACATGGGCGGTCAGAACGGAGGACAGCCATCGGCGGAACAGAGGGCAGAGCCAACTACCGTGCAGAAAGGGAAGAAGAACAAGGCAATGCCTATCAGACAGGTGGAGCATCAAGTAGTTTCTTCACTCTCACAGCCTATGAGTAACGCGGAGTTTGTCGCCGCCTTATCGCAGGAACGCAACCGGGGTTTCAACACGGCTGTCGGCACGGCGGAGGTATTGGACAGGAACACCATACCGGCGTGCGTGCATGGGGCGCAGAGCGTGACGGACGGGCAGACGGTAAGGCTGCGCCTGCTGGAGCCTATGGCGGTGGCAGGCAGGACAATACCCCGGGGTGCGGTGGTGGTCGGCACGGGCAAGATACAGGGTGAGCGGCTCGACATCGAGATTACCTCGCTGGAATACGACGGCACGATTATCCCCGTGGAGCTTGCGGTCTATGACACGGACGGACAGCCCGGCATCTTCATCCCGAACTCGATGGAGATGAACGCCGTCCGGGAGGTCGCCGCCAACATGGGCGGCTCGCTGGGAAGCAGCATCAACATCTCCACCAATGCCGGGGCGCAGCTCGCCTCCGACTTGGGCAAGGGGCTGATACAAGGCACGAGCCAGTACATCGCCAAAAAGATGCGAACCGTCAAGGTGCATCTGAAAGCCGGGTACAGGGTCATGCTTTACCAAGAAAAATATTGAAAACAATAAAAATTACCACTAAAATCCAAAAGTAATGAGAAAAGTAATCATCATGTTTGCCCTCGCTATGGGCATCATAACTGCCAACGCGCAGGAGAATGTAACCGTTGAAACGACCAACGGAAGTGAACAACCGACCTTGACGAAGGAGGTCTATCCGCAGAAGGAGGCGGACGGCGACCTATATCACGGGCTGTCACGCAAGCTGACCTTCGACCGCATGATACCGCCGCACGGTCTGGAAGTGACCTACGACAAGACCGTCCACGTCATTTTTCCGGCGGAGGTGCGCTATGTCGATTTAGGCTCGCCCGACCTGATTGCCGGGAAAGCCGACGGAGCGGAGAACATCATCCGTGTGAAGGCTACCGTAAGGAATTTTCCCAACGAAACGAATATGTCCGTCATCACGGAGGACGGCAGTTTCTACACCTTCAACGTGAAGTACGCCGCCGAACCGCTGTTGCTCAACGTGGAGATGTGCGACTTCATCCATGACGGCAGCACGGTGAACCGCCCGAACAACGCGCAGGAAATCTATCTGAAAGAGCTGGGCAGCGAAAGCCCGATGCTGGTGCGCCTTATCATGAAGTCCATCCACAAACAGAACAAGCGCGAGGTGAAGCATATCGGCTGCAAGCGTTTCGGCATCCAATACCTGTTGAAAGGCATCTACACGCACAACGGCTTGCTTTATTTCCACACGGAGATAAAGAACCAGAGCAACGTGCCTTTCGATGTGGACTACATCACTTGGAAAATCGTGGACAAGAAGGTTGCGAAGCGTACTGCCGTGCAGGAGCAGATTATTCTGCCGCTCCGCGCGCAGAACTACGCCACCCTCGTGCCGGGCAAAAAGAGCGAGCGCACGGTCTTCACGATGGCGAAGTTCACCATCCCCGATGACAAGTGCCTCGTGGTGGAATTGAACGAGAAGAACGGCGGCCGTCACCAGTCCTTCGTGATTGAGAACGAGGATTTGGTACGCGCGGGTACCATCAACGAACTTCAAGTACGCTGACCATGAGAAAGTACATCGCAATAATCATCGCGTCGCTTGCCCTTTTTACAGGGCAGGCGCACGCCCAGCGGTGTCTGCCGAAGATGCAGGGCATCGAGGTGAGGGCGGACATGGCGGACGGCTTCAATCTCGGCGGCAAGGACGGCGGGTACAGCTTCGGGGCGGCTCTCTCCACCTACACGAAGAAGGGGAACAAGTGGGTGTTCGGTGGCGAATACCTGTTGAAGAACAATCCCTACAAGGACACCAAGATACCCGTGGCGCAGTTCACGGCGGAGGGCGGCTATTACTTCAAGATACTGTCGGACGCCCGAAAGATTGTTTTCGTCTATGCCGGGGCTTCGGCTCTCGCCGGATATGAGGCGGTAAATTGGGGGAAGAAGGTGCTGCATGACGGCTCCACGCTGCACGACCGGGACGCCTTCATCTACGGCGGTGCGCTGACGCTCGATGTGGAGTGTTACGTGGCAGACCGTATCGCCCTGCTTGCCAACCTGCGGGAGCGTTGCCTTTGGGGTGGCGACACACGGAAGTTCCACACGCAGTTCGGGGTCGGTATCAAGTTCATCATCAACTGACACGGGCATGGAAAGGACGGAAATAGATGCTGTCAGAAGGATGCCGCTTGCGGATTTTCTCGCACGGCTGGGGCATGAGCCTGTCAGAAGGAGCGGTAACGAGCTGTGGTATCTTGCCCCGTACAGGGGCGAGCGCACATCCTCTTTCCGTGTGAACGTGGCGAAACAGCTCTGGTACGACTTCGGTTTGGGCAAGGGCGGCGACATCTTCACGCTTGCCGGGGAGTTTCTGCAAAGCGATGACTTCATGAAGCAAGCGAAGTTCATAGCGGAAGCCGCCAATATGACGGTTGCCGGATGGGAAAAGCCCGTCTATCTCTCGAAGCCGACCGAATCCGTTTTTGAGGATGTGGAGGTCGCTCCGCTGCTCCGCTCACTGCTGACGGAGTATTTAGAGGAACGGGGCATCCCTTACGCCATCGCATCCCGTCACTGCTGCCGCTTGAACTACGGTGTGCGTGGGAAACGGTATTTTGCCGTTGGCTTTCCGAACATGGCAGGTGGCTATGAAGTCAGAAGCCGATATTTCAAGGGTTGCATACCTCCGAAGTCTGTATCACTGGTAAAGGCGAATGACATCCCGGCTGACGAGTGCCTCGTGTTCGAGGGCTTCATGGACTTTCTCTCTGCCGTGACGCTTGGTGTAACCGGTAACGCTGACTGTCTTGTGCTGAACTCAGTCGCCAACGTGGAGAAGGCGGCGGGATTGCTGGACGGATACGGGCGCATCGGCTGCTTCCTCGACCGTGACGAAGCCGGACGGCGGACGCTTGCCGCACTTACCATGCGATACGGGGAACGTGTCACCGACCGTTCCTCCCTCTATGACGGTTGCAAGGACTTGAACGAGTACCTGCAACTGACAACGAAAAAACAGAAAAACAACCATCTAAAAATCGAAGAACAATGAACATACTGAACAACAGAAACAAGAGAACATCAATATTCAAGGCAGTGGCGTTATGCCTGATAGCCGCCATGTCATTCACCCTCGTGTCATGTGACGATGACATGGACATCCAGCAGTCCTATCCCTTCACGGTGGAGGTCATGCCCGTGCCGAACAAGGTAGTAAAGGGGCAGACAGTGGAAATCCGCTGTGAACTGAAAAAGGAGGGCGACTTTTCGGGTACGCTCTATACCATCCGCTATTTCCAGTTCGAGGGGGAAGGCTCGCTCAAAATGGATAACGGCATCACCTTCCTGCCTAACGACCGCTACCTGCTGGAGAACGAAAAATTCCGCCTGTACTACACGGCGGCGGGTGATGAGGCGCATAATTTCATCGTGGTGGTGGAGGATAACTTTAGCAACTCCTACGAACTGGAATTTGACTTCAACAACAGGAATGTAAAGGACGACGATCTTACCATCGTTCCCATCGGCAACTTCAGCCCCTTGTTGAAATGATGCGTGTATTCATGACAATGCTCTGTTCACTTCTGACGGTCTGTTCTGTGTCCGCGCAGATCAGCCGCCAAGAGGGAACGGACGGGCAGGCGGCAATCTACCGACTGCCGCTTATGGAACGTGCTTTTTTATGCTGCCGCTACTTTGAAGGCTGGCACTCAGAAAAACACTACCCATACGTCGGTTGGGGTCACAAACTTTTGCCAAACGAGAAGTATTCGGCACGAACCATGACAAAACGGGATGCGGATGAACTTTTGCGGAAAGACCTGCGCAAATTTGTCGCCATGTTCCGTAAATTCGGGGTTGATTCGATTTTGCTTGGCACGTTAGCTTACAATGTGGGACCGGCGAAGCTGTTAGGCAGCAAAACAATCCCCAAAAGCACCTTAATCAAGAAGCTGGAAGCTGGTGACAGGAACATCTACCGTGAGTATATAGCCTTCTGCAACTACAAAGGAAAACGCCACGCCATGCTGCTCAAACGGAGAAAGGCGGAGTTTGCGCTGTTGTATATCCCATAAAAGGACTGACAAAACTGGCAAAAGACGTGCCATATTTAACTTGGCACGTCTTTTGCTCTATCACTTGATAGATTATCGTAGGATTTTCTCGTTAATTGACATCGTTGAGCCATTTTTGCCTATCGGTTTCCAAATAACACTTCAAGTTGTAAGTGTTGTGAGAGCAATACAAAACATAGTTATTAACCATAAAAAGTATAGCGAAATTATGAAGAAAGTATTTAGGAAAATTCAGAAAGGAACAACAAAAATGATTGAACGTATCAAATCGTTGGGGGAAATGGAGACGAAGCAGAAATGTGTAGTTCAACGGTTCGAGATTATCATTCCCCTCCACCAAAAAATAACGACCCAATATATAGCCTCCGCAAGTTTTACTTGCGGATTTTTTAGTTATCGCAGATTGGACAAAGGTTTCTTTGCTACTTTCTTTGTCCGCCATCATGCTCACTGAAAGAAAGTAGGGCGGCTCTCGCCGCCCCGCCACTCAAAAGCGTGTGTAAAGTCCCGTCACCATCGTGAACATTTCCTCCAGCATATCAAAATAGATACCCTCGTGTACGGCAATGTCCTTTGTCTTGCACTCAAAGGTCTTTTTGCTGAACGTCCTGCGGTAGAAGCGCATATTGTAGAGGTCTGCCCCTTCGTCATAGATGATGTCAAGGCGGTTGGCACTTGTTTTGTTCCTTGCAAGGCTCATCCGTAAGCCGTTGCCCATATCTATGAAATCACGGCTACCTGTCATGGCGGTGAAGCGTTTTCCGCCTATCTGCTGTAATATCGTCTTGGCTATCATATCTTTTGTTTTTAGGGTTTTAAGTATTGGCGGTGCGGACACCGCCATCCCGTTCAAAATTCTCGCATTTCGGAAATGGGGGTCTGCCGTTGTAGCCACTCTTTCACACATTCCATATTGTACTCGCTCGTGATGACTGCCGTATGGCTGTCGGTGGCGGTGAAACGTGTGCTTTCGTAATCATCTATCCACCCCTTGAGGGTGTCCGTTCCCCACGCTCCGGTATCGTCAAAGATACCGTCCAATGCCGTGATAGGTTCGCTGAACTTGACTATCAGCGTTTGATAGGTCGTGTTCATAGTCTGTCCTCCTTTCCCTTCTTTGCGTTCAGCCACTTGTCCCGTGCGGCTCGGCACTCGTCCAACGTGGGTTTGACACAAGAGAACAATTCTCTGTCTATGGGGTGGCGGTAGTCGTACTGCACAAGTGTCCGCCTGCGTCTTCCGATACCCGATTGGAAACGCTCGTATTTCTCCGTACCTGCTTCCGCGCAGGTGCTTACTCCGTTGATGGTCATTCGTGTTGTCATAATGTTGCTTTTTAGATGGTTAAAAATGTACTGACAGAACTCTGTTCTTCATCACCATTTCGGGGTTGCTTGTGTAGCGTTGGTGCAGGTAGAAATGGTGTGAGCCGAAGCCGTAAAGGAAAAACTTGTCAAGTTCGTGCTTCTCGGCAAACTCCTTTACGCTCTTTCTCAATTCCCCCTCACTCGTTGTGAGAGTGAGGAGGTTCACAAATTCAAGGAACATCGTGGGGATTGCATCATCCCACACACAAATCATACTTTCAATTCTTACTTCCATATCAATGTTGTTTTAGGGGTTATGCTATGCCGCTTTCATCCGCTCACGGATAAGGTTGGCGTTCTTGTTCACAAGGTCTATGATGCGCTCGTGATATTCGGTGTCCTGGTTGTGCTTGCCGTGGCACTGCACCACTTCGAGGGTTCGCAAGTCCACCTCTACGGTTTCAATAATCTCATCGCCAATCCTTGCCGATAGTATGAGGGTGTCGGCTTTCTTGTAGTATCCACTGCCAAACACGCAGATGCCCTGCGTCTTGCCCTCGTTGTAATACTCGTCTATGCTTTCAAGCACCTTGACGATTATTTCCTCGTCCGTGATTACCAAGCCGAAGAATTTGGATTTGTTGGCGATGAAATCCTCCGCATCTTTCTTTCGTTGGAGTTGTCGCTGTTGCTCACGCTCACGCCTTTCAATCTCCCAACGGCGTTGCTCTGCGGCTCTTTCCTTCTCGTGTATGGCTTCAATTTTTCGGGTTGCGTTGTCGTGTGCCGCCATGAAATCTTCGGGACAGATGTTCTTCGGGTTACGGAGGTCTTGACCGAGTTTTTTGAGCATACGCAGATAGTCGCACCACATTGAGAGGTTGTCTATCTGATACTTGTGACGCTTGGCAATCAGATATGATGCCCAACATTCATCGGCAGTACGGGTATTGAAAAGAAAGTGTTTCATGACCTCAATCTCACCGCCTTTCATAAGGGTTTCAATTCTTGGGTCTGAAAGCAAGGCTTTGAAAAGACGCACGGGGGAGATGCCGTGGAAATCGCCCTTGAAGCCGTTACGTCTGAGTTGGGGCAATATCCTCATCTTTGGATATGCACAGCTTCTTGCCACCACATCATCGTATAGGCTGTTGTGCGGTCTTACCTCCATATCGCTGCCTAATGCCCACACATCGCAATAGCAGAAAAGGAAGCCACGGAGCAACGCCATGTCCGTAACCTTGCCGTCGGGTGAAATCCAACGCTGCACGACCTCGTGGCAGTAGAAACGCATCGGTTCGCCTTTCCTGCTCTCGCATCTGACCTGCGCCACGCGGATTACCTGATACCCTTTGCAGGTGGTTATCACGCTGAAATTCTGCGTTTCCTTGTAGATGCGTCTGCGTGTGTCCTGCACTTTGAGTTCGGCATGGCATTTGGGGCAGGTGCAGCCTTCAAGGGTGTCGCATAGTCCGCTGTCGCTGTGCCACTCGTGACCGCAGTCGGAACAGGTGATGTTCCGGCTCAAGCCGAAAGTGCGGTGCATGAATTTCGGGAAAAGTGTTAAATTTGCGTCATGAAAACCAGTGATGCATTTTGGCAGTTTTTACCCGAAGGCTTAAACGAGCTGTTTGAGATGGTCAGGTTTGAAAAGACAGACCAATCCTACGACATATGGCTTGACGAGAAGAAGAAATTGTCTGATGAGGATTTTCGTAATCCCCATATCGTAGCGAGAGGCTACACGGACTATGTTACCGTACAGGACTATCCCTTGCGGGGGCGTCCTGTGTATCTGCATATGCGCAAGAACAAGTGGTGGGACAAGAAAACAAACGAGATATTCTCCTACAACCTTGAACTTCCCAACGAAGAAGGGACACGACTCAGTGCCGAGTTCGTGGCTTTTTTAAAAGACGAAGGTGGAGACGACAGCCCTGTCGATTAAGCACATAGCGCGGATGTACTGCGTAAGAGGCAAGTATTTTGCTGACTTATACCGCAATAAGCTGAGCGGCTACGCCCAGTGGTGCGAGAGCGAACTCGGTTGCGGATTCTACTTCAACGCCGCCAACATCGGCCCGTACATGAGCCTTGACGAGACCTGTCTGAGCAACGGGGAGGTATGGACTTTCCTCACCAACAAGGACGGTCATGGCGGCCCCGGAACGCTGGCGGCGGCCATTCCCGGCACCAGGAGCGATGAGATAATATCGATTCTCATCGGCGCGATGGGAAAATCAGTCAGACGCCGGGTGAAAGAAGTGACGTGCGATCTGTCGCCGTCAATGATGCTCATTGCCGCCGAGGTTTTCTACAACGCACACGTTGTCAACGACCGTTTCCACGTACAGCAGGTCTACAACGAGGCTGTCGATGAAATCCGTGTCGACATCCGCCGTCAGCTCATAGCAGAGGACAATTCCCGCGACAAGTCCGAGCCGCCGATGACGTACTCCAACGGCGAGACCATGCGTCAGATACTTGCCCGCAGCAAGCACACACTGATGATGTCGCAGAACAAATGGACTGACATACAGCGACATCGAGCCAACATTCTATTCAAGCACTATCCGATACTCAAAGCCGCGTATCAGCTCGCGATGGAGCTACGCCGCATATTTAATCTGAAAATCTCACCGACCAAGGCATTAGGGAAGATGAACAAATGGTATGAGAAAGTAATGGCATTGGACAACAATAACTTCCGTTCCGTGATCAAGACATTCAAGAACCATGCCCCGACAATAATCAACTACTTTCGCAGGAGGGCCACCAACGCCTCGGCCGAGGCATTCAACTCAAAGGTCAAGATCTTCCGATCGCAGATGCGTGGAGTAAGAGACCGAGACTTCTTCATCTTCAGACTCGTCAAACTATACGCCTAAACTTTAACATTTAAAATCTTCAATTTTAACAAATGCACCGGGATTTCGGCTTGACCCGATGTTCCCTTTCTTGGTGCGGTAGCCGATATGCTCAACGCAGTGGCGGTATGCCCAATCTATTTGTGTCGCTGATATGGGGCGAAGGTTGGCGGAAAGTCTTGCCACCTCTTTCTGTATCTTGGTCTTCGGTTTCATAAGCCTAAATCAAATAATGAGGGTTGGGGTTGGTTTTCTTTTCTCGCTGACGGTCTGTGGCGGTTCTGCAACTTGCGGAGTTCCTCCTCTTGGTATTTGCGGACAGCGTTCTGACGTGCCTCCGCCTTTTCCTCTGCCGTGAGTTTCACAACGTGGTTCACAACCACTTGGCAGTCCATCGGTTTGCCCACCTCTATCTCGTTTTCCTCATAGTAGTGGATGGCTTGCCCGAATATCTCTCCGTCCGTGAAACCGTTGCAACCGCTTTTCTGCACATAGTTCAGAATGTGGGTCACGCACTCGTCCATGTTCTTGGCAGGGTTGCGGTACTTCTTTGCAAATAGCGCATCTTCCTCCGCACGCTGTTCCAAGTACATATATATCGTTCTCTTGAAATGGTCTGTTCCTTTCATATCGCTGTCATTTTTAGATTATCTGTTTCAGTATCTCTCTCCAATAGGTCGGCTCTACCTCGCTGAGAAGGAAGTCCATGAAATCCCTCCGTGCGTCCTTGTTCAGTTCGTGGTACAATCTTCGGAAAGTTTCAAAATTGCCGTTGATGTACGTTTCCACCATATACACGAAGATGTTGTCCACCTCGTAATATCTGCACTGCTGCGCTGCCGTCTTGCTGTTTCTTTTTGCCATGTCGGTAAGGGTTAAAGGGTGAATAACCAAAGGATGAAGCCAAAGAAGGCAATGGTGGAAAGGATAGCCACGATTACACCTATCGCCACTCGGAACACTCCGTTTACAATCTCTCTGATGATGCCCCAAAGGATGCCGAACACCCCGAAGGCGGTGCGCATCATCAAGCCGCATATCGCCAACCCGATGTGTTGCGCCATTTGTCTGAAATTTGCCGTTGCCGTCATATCTTCGCTGTTTTTGATTTTTTTGTTTTTAATGCGGATTCAAGAGCTGAGGGAGTTGAGTTTCAAACTATCTTATCTGCCTCTCGTTTATCCGACATTTTTTTTATGCGTCTTTCTGTCGCATCGGTCGTTTTCGTTTCGGGTGCTTGAAAAGGTAGGGATTAGGGAATGCAAGGTTTTTCGGTCAAAATACTACCCGCAGGGCTGGAGATTTTTACCGAAAACAGGAGGCTTGACCTTGCTTTCCCGTCCAATCCCGGAATTACCTTTGCGCCCAGAACGAAAATGACTGACTGATGCGGCTTACTGAAAGGCGCAAAATGGAGGTAAACGAAAACAGAGGCAGATTGTGTAGAAAAAAACTTCAGGGGAAAATCCGTAAAAAAAAGAATCACCAAAAGGAAAAAGACATCACCGGAAGCGTGAAAAGGGCAAACCACAACAAAGGAAGTATGATTGTTTCCGATCCGACGGAACTTGTTCAGCCGGGTGGCAACAATCATTCTTCCCGGTTTGTCCGGCTGTGTGTGGGCGCCTGTTTCATTCATGGGGCAGGCTGACACACTCTGCATTCACTTTCCGCTTCCGGCAAAAGAGACAGCGAAAAAAGAAAAATCATTTGAAAACCCGTAAAAGCACCTCTTGGCATAGGCGCAAAAGAAAGGGGCATTGCTTCATCTGTCTAAACATCGTTTAGGCGTGAGGCAATGCCCTTTTCTCCAGCTATGCGGTAGTCGGCACACGTTTGTTCCAAACTCGTTTTGGGCAATGGTGTGCCGACGGACAATACCGCTTTTACGGAAAATTCTTATGAATGAGGGGATAAAAAACGGGAGTTTATATCAAAATCTCGAATTAAATAGCTACTTTTGCATACGAAGAGTTCTTTGAAGGTTACGCAACGCGCAGAAGGATAATGCAGTAGATAACTAACTAAATCGTAACCTATTACTATCAAGAGCAATTAACCTACGCTCATTTCCAATAAATTACACTCTTTTCGTAACTTCAGAGAGCAAAGTTACAAATTTCTTCTGTAAATATGCCGATAGTAAAAGGCGGAAGTCATATCGACTTTTTCGTATTATGCATTTTCTTAGGAATTTTGGGATGTTTTCTCTTCGATTCAGCTGTATTTTGATGCGAATTCTATAAAAATTTTATCCGGTGATGTTACATACGGCAGTCGCTTCCGTTAAAGATAGTGAAGGCGCAACATAGCGCGTCTGAAATATTGCGAAAAGTGAGTACCGATATACTGACATCCACATTTGAGAGACTGCGCCTGCGTCTGCGGGGCATCGCAGCAGGCATTGCCGGCGATATTGACGCCGATGATGCGCTTCACGACGCGTTTTGCGGTCTTTGGGCGCGTCACCGCGATGTGGAGTCGTCGGTAGAGGCGATTAAGCTCAGCTATGCGGCTGTGCGTAATTCTGCGATAGACCTCAGGCGCCGTGCCAAATCTCATCCTATGGTATATCTTGACGAGGGCGGCTATGCTGCCGAATCGCCGGAATATGCCGAGCGAGAGCGGAGGATTACGTATCAGGCTGTGCTTGAACTGAGCCGTCGCGTGCTGAGCGAACGGCAGTTTGAGATATTCAATCTTCATGACATTGAGGGTGTGGGATACGAAGAGATTGCCATGCGCCTGTCGATGTCGCAGGAGAGTGTGAGAATGGCGCTCAGCCGTGCGCGCAAGGCTATACGCGAGCTGTATCGCCAAGGAATAATTTAATGCTGAATTACTTACTTATGGATAAAGACTTAGATGAACTGTCGCTGATAATCAGGCTTGGAGAGCGCTATTTCGATTGCTCTTTGTCGGATGCCGAAGAGGAGTTGCTGAGAGATATGCTCGGCAGGACACGCCTGTCACATCCTGCGATTGACGAGCTGCGGGCCTTGACAGGATTCCGCACGAACGTCGGCCTGCGCTCTTCAGAGAGACGCTTAAAGGGGCGTGTAAGGCTTGTGTCGGGCGTGGCGGCCGCCTGTGTCGTAATCTTTTCGCTGGGGCTGTATACAACTGTCACGCGCCGTGCATCGGCGATTTCAGCGCCTGCCGATGTGACGACATGTGTGGCATATGCCGGAGGCAAGTGTATCACCGACCAGGAGGCTATAATAAGGCTGCTGGGAGAGGACATGAGAGAATTTACACGTGATGTGCGGGCCTCCGAGGAGTCGTTCAGCGAAGAACTCAGCGATGTGGCGCGTATAATCGACAATATAGAGAATGAATACCCAGAAATATAACCGTGCTATGAAAGGAATAATACGACTGTTGATATTGTTGACAATATTGGTGTGTGGGAATGCATCCGCGCAGACCGGAATGCATATCAACAATGTGCTTGGCGGGAAGTATGTGAGCGATCCGTCGGTCACTGAAGTGATAATGAGCGGCGAACAGAAGTTTGTGAAAGCGCATGGACTGTCAAATCTGGCTACATTCCGGGGCGACTCGGAGACCTACGCGCCGATATTGCAGCCTCTTGTGCTTGCCGACGGCGCAAAGTCGATAGGGCGAAATGTGAGATATAAGGACGGTAAACTGCAGTATGCCTTCTTTATGCTTCCGGTGACTATTGTCAACGGCAAGAAGACCAACCGGTATCTGTATTATCTCAATAATCCTGACGGCAACAAGCCGTCGGTGATGATGATTTACTTTGACGGGACACTTTCGCGTACAGACGCGGAGGCCGTTATCTCTAAATTGTCATCATTAAATGAAAATTAAGTAACTGTTCCAAATTATTTTATATTACGTATATGTGTTCTTCGAACTGCAAAATCATACTCACATTACTGTCGTTGATATTCACAGTATTTGTTGCCCGGGCTTCCGATATCCGTGAGGAGATGCCTGTCGATACTCTCCTCAATGCCTCGAGCGCAAGCAGCATTGCCATATCTTATGCTCCGGAGTCTACTTCCATACAGGTGAACAATATCAATGGCACCGACGATAATTTTTACTTTAAGTCGGGTAAGGATCATATGCGCCTGACACTTGGCGCCTCGGGGCGTACGAGTGTCAACTGTTCCGATATAACGAATGTAACCATTGTTGAGAGCCGTACTGCACTGTGTGTCGAGTTCACTACATGCGACGGAGAGACTGCAAGTTACGATTTTGCCTTTGTCGATCCCGACAACCGCTCTTTTACATCGTATGTCGGACGACGGGCGAGCGATTTCGGATTTACAATCTCTAAGACGGGAAGAGTTACATGGGAATGTGTGTCGCAGGGACTGGGAATCGGATGGGTAGATGCCGTAAGGGAGAATCCCGAGACGGGCACTTCGATGTGGCGCAGCTATGAGTTTACATGGCTCATGACTCTGGGCGTGCGTATGAGCTGGTCGCGCCATCATTCGCTGGCGTGCGGACTGGGACTGCATTGGCAGAATTTCCATACAAGGAAGCCCTGGTACTTTCATAAGAATCCCGACGGACGCATCTCTCTTGAGCCGTATGACGAGGGTGTGACCAATCATCGTTCCCGCATACAGCTGTTCTCTCTCCAGGTACCATTCATATATTCACTTTCATTCGGTCATAAGGAGCGTGTGTATGCCAAGATTGGTCCGATAGTATGTTTCAATGTCGGAGGAAATATCATGACAGAATATGATTATGAGGGACGGGAATACTCGATAAAGACCGGGCGTATCGGTCAGCGTCCGGTGACGGTCGACGGTATATTCAGCATGGGGTACGGAGGTATAGGTGTGTATGTGCGCTATTCGCCGATGTCGAAGATGCGCACATCTTCCGGACTCGACTTCGGCTCGCTCTCGACCGGTATTGTCGTGGCGTTCTAAGAAACTGTTTGTTTTGTTGAATCAAGAATAATCGGTTTATATGGGATTCATAAAAGACAATCGGTGTGCAGGGTGGTTGAGGTCCTGCACACCGATTGATGTTTTGTGTCTGCGGATTATTGGCGCGGAGGCGCGAGGATTTCGAATGTGTCGACGATAATCTCGGTCACGTTGCGCTTAATGGTATTTCGGTCTTCCCAGACTCTTGTGCGCAGTTTTCCCTCGATATACAGGCGGGTGCCTTTGCGTATGTATTTTTCGGCAGTCTCTGCAGCGCCGTCCCACATGACAATCCGGTGCCACTCGGTGCGCTCCGGAATCTGTGCGCCCGATGCGCTGGTATAGGCGCGCTCAGTGGTGGCGAGAGTGAATGTCGCTACCGGCCGGGTCTCGACATAGCGTATTGTAGGGTCGACTCCGACGTTGCCGAGTAGTATTACCTTGTTTACTCCCATATTGCCGTCAGTGTTTTACCGATGCTCGCAGGCCCTTGATTACGGCTCCCGAGAATCCACTTTCTTCCATTGCGTTTAGTCCGCGTATGGTGAGTCCGCCGGGTGTTGTAACTTTATCGATTTCGCTCTCGGGATTGGCTCCGGTCGATTCGAGCAGCTCTACGGCTCCGCGCATGGTCTGGAGAAACCATTCCTTCGCCTTGTCGGGGTAAAGACCCAGCTCTACGGCTCCTTCCGATGCGGCTCGGATGAATCGCATCACGTATGCTATGCCGCAGGAGCATAGAGCCATGGCTGCACCAAGCTGTTGCTCGGGAATGACGGCGGCAGTTCCAAGCCGGTCGAATATGTCGGTTACGGGCGATATGCGGGCCGGGTCCGCATCGTCGGCATGGCAGATGAATGTCATGCTGCGCCCGACGGCCATTGCCGTGTTGGGTATCGCCCGTACTATAGTGCGTCTGGATGAGTAATTGCGCAGGATGTTGTCGAAGTCGGCCAGCGATACTGTGGCTGCGAGGCTTACGAGTGTCTGCTGGCGGAAGTCGATACGCGGGGCAATCTCCTCGACAACGGATTGCACAAGCCAGGGCTTTACAGCAAGTATTATCACGTCGGCTTCCTTGACAGCCGCTGCATTGTCAGTGTCGGTAGTTATTCCCGGGCATGCGTCGGCGATACGGTCGAGTGTTGCCTGACGTGGTGATGTCACGGTTATATCTGAGGCCGGTATGAAACCTGTCGACACGAGTCCGACAGCTATTGCCGAACCCATGTTGCCTCCGCCGATTATTCCTATCTTCATAATGTCAGAGTGCTGTAAGAGCCCTGCGGAATCTCTCGAGGAAATCGTCGGCCTGGGCTATGGTGAGTGTAAGCGGCGGAAGCAGGCGCACGATGTCGGTCGACGCCGCGCCGGTGAATACGTGCTCTACATTGATGAGGTGGCGTCGGAGCTCTTTGACTTCGAAAGGCATCTCAATACCTATCATCAGGCCGAGTCCGCGTACCTCCTTTATTTCCGGCATATCTTTGAGACGGTCGATGAGATATTGACCTACTTTAGCCGCGTTTTCAACGAGGTGTTCCTCCTCGATGATGTCGAGCACGGCAATGGCTGTGGCGCATGCGAGATGATTGCCTCCGAAGGTTGTGCCGAGCATTCCGTAGGATGGCTTGAACATCGGGGATATCAGTACTGCGCCCATCGGGAATCCGGTGGCGATACCTTTGGCGCATGTAATGATGTCGGGGCGTATGCCGCTGTACTGATGAGCGAAGAATCGTCCGGAACGACCGTAGCCCGACTGTATCTCGTCGAGAATCAGTACGGTACCATAGCGGTTACACTCCTCGCGCAGCACGCGGAGGAAGTCGGCTTCGGGTATGCGTATGCCGCCTACGCCCTGTATACCCTCGATAATGACAGCCGCCACATCGCCTTTGGCCAGCTCGTCGCACATGGCGTCTATGTCGTTGAGCGGCAGGAAGGTCACGTTGTTGTTGGAGTTGAGCGGGGATACAATCTTCGGATTGTCGGTCACCTCGACTGCGGCCGACGTGCGACCGTGGAATGCACGGCGGAATGCCACCACACGCTTGCGTCCTGTATGGAATGAGGCGAGCTTCAGCGCGTTTTCATTTGCCTCCGCTCCTGAGTTGACCAGAAACAGAGAGTAATCGTCGTAGCCGCTGATTTTGCCGAGTTTTTCGGCAAGCTGCTGCTGGAACGGGTTGATTACCGAATTGGAGTAGAACATCAGCTGCGATGCCTGCTTCTCTATAGCCTTTACGACGACAGGATGGCAGTGTCCTACGGATACTACCGCATGTCCGCCATATAGGTCAAGGTATTCAGTGCCGTCGGCATCATATACGTGGCAGCCGCGGCCTTTGGTTATCTCTATGTCGAAGAGTGGATATACGTCGAAAAGATTCATGACTGAAAGTGTTTTGTTGCCGGACATCAGAATGCAGAGGGCTTCAACTGGAGGCCGATGCGCTCGTGGAGTCCGAAGAGGAGGTTCATGTTGTGTACTGCCTGGCCTGAGGCACCCTTTACAAGGTTGTCGATGACGGATGTAATCAGGAGTTTGTTGTCGACCTTTTCGAGGTGTATTATACACTTGTTGGTGTTGACTACATCTTTCAGGTCAGGAGCCTTGTCGGTAATGAACGTAAAGTTGTGGTCGTCGTAGTACTCTTCGTAGAGTTTCTTTATCTGGTCGAGACTTACCGGGCAGTCGAGGTATAGAATCGCCATTATTCCGCGTGAGAAGCATCCGCGTACGGGTATGAAGTCGATGTCGGCCTTGAAACTCTGCTGGAGCTGCGACAGCGACTGGCGTATCTCGGCCAGATGCTGGTGGCGGAATGGCTTATAGATGGATACATTGTCGTTGCGCCATGAATAATGGCTTGTAGCCGATGGCTTTACGCCTGCGCCTGTAGAGCCTGTGATTGCTGTTACGTGGATTGTCGAGTTAAGCATAAGGTTCTTGGCCAGCGGAAGCAGAGCCAGCTGTATGGCTGTGGCGAAGCATCCGGGGTTGGCTACATGTTTTGCACCCCTTACGATGCGTTTGCGGTTGAGCTCGGGGAGGCCATACACAAAGTCGTGGGTGCCATCCTCGATGCGGTAGTCGGTCGAGAGATCGACTATGCGCAACTCGTCGGGCACGGTGTGGCTATCCATGAATTTGCGTGTATCGCCATGAGGTGTGCAGCAGAACAGCACGTCGATGTTGTCGAGGTCGGTATCGGAGCTGAATTTCATGTCAATCTCTCCGATGAGGCCCTGATGCACGCTTGTCACGGGATTTCCGGCGTTGGATGTGCTGTTAATCCATGAAATCTCTACATCCGGATGGTTGACAAGCAGACGCAGAAGTTCACCGGCAGTGTATCCGGCTCCGCCGATTATACCTGCTCGTATCATGCCTCACGCTCCTTTCCGTTGCGCATCTGCACGTTGTGGTATATCTTCATCTGGTTGCCGAGTATTTTGGTGAATCCTTTCACATCGTCGGCAGTCCAGGCCTTGGACAATTCGCCGTATTCGCCGAAGTCGGTCTTCATGAGGTCGAAATCGCTGTCGACACCAACTACCACGAAATGGTAGGGCTTGAGGTCTACGATAACACGTCCGGTCACGTTGCGCTGCGATGACTCCAGAAACCGCTCTATGTCGCGCATCACCGGTTCAAGGTACTGGGCTTCGTGGAGGAACATGCCGTACCATGTGCCGAGCTGGTCCTTCCAGTATTGCTGCCACTTTGTGAGTGTATGCTTCTCAAGCACCTTGTGTGCGCCGAGTATCACCATAGGGGCACCGGCCTCGAAGCCTACACGGCCCTTGATGCCGATGATTGTATCGCCCACGTGCATGTCGCGGCCGAGAGCATAGGGTGCCACAAGTTCTTCGATTTTTTGTATGGCGGCCACCTTGTCGGCAAAGTATTCTCCGTTGACGGCTTCAATCTGTCCCTGTTTGAAGTCGATGGTCAGCCGGGCGTCGGCGGTGGCTGTCATCTGGGTGGGATACGCCTCTTCGGGGAGTGTCTGGTCGGAGTGAAGGGTTTCTTTACCACCGATTGATGTGCCCCACAGGCCTTTGTTGATGGAGTATTCGAGCTTGGTGAAGTCGGCTACATATCCGTGCTCCTTGAGGTAGTTGATTTCGTAGTCGCGGGTGAGATTCATGTCGCGTGTGGGAGTGATGATTTCAATCTCCGGTGCGAGAATCTCGAATGTGAGGTCGAAGCGTATCTGGTCGTTTCCGGCGCTTGTAGAGCCGTGGGCAACGCAGTGCGCGCCGATTTTCTTTGCATATTCGATTATGGCTATAGCCTGGAAGATTCGTTCCGAACTTACCGATATTGGGTATGTGCCGTTGCGGAGCACGTTGCCGAAAATCATATATTTGATTGACTTGTCGTAGTACTCCTGCGTGATGTCGAGAGTGGCGTGCTCTTTAGCTCCGAGAGCGATGGCGCGCTCCTCGATGGCTTTCAGTTCAGACTGTGAGAAGCCTCCTGTATTGGCGATGGCTGTGTATACTTCGTAGCCGCAGTCTTCAGAGAGATATTTTACTGCGAATGATGTGTCGAGGCCTCCGCTGAAAGCAAGCACGACTTTTTTCTTGGGTTCCATATATTGGTCTGGTTGTTTTTATGTGTGAATATTGAGGATGTTATTCGTCGACACAGTTGTCCTCGGCAAGAGGAGTGCCTGTAATCGGATCGTTGGGATGGTATTTTGTCTCTGCCGGGTCGTAAAGGAGTCCTACGCATAGACATTTGTGGCCGCCGTTGCGCTGTAGTATGTCGAAGTTGACACAACTCTCGCATCCGCGCCAGAAAGCGGCATCGGTGGTGAGCTGGTCGAATGTCACCGGGCGGTAGCCGAGTTCGAAGTTCATCTTCATTACGGCCGCACCTGTTGTAAGGGAAAAAATCTTCGCCTGTGGGAACATCTCGCGCGACAGGCGGAATATTCGTCGTTTGATACGGGTGGCAAGGCCTAACCCGCGGAAGTCGTCGGCCACAATGAGGCCTGAGTTGGCAACAAACTGTTTGTTGCTCCAGCACTCTATATAGCTGAAGCCGGCAAAGCGTCCCTCGTAAAGGGCAATCACCGCTTTGCGTTCAAGCATCTTCTGGCGCACGTATTCCGGCGAGCGTTTGGCGATGCCTGTGCCGCGTACCTTTGCGGCGCGGTTGATGGTGTCGAGAATCTCCTCTACATATCCTACGTGGTCTTCAGAGGCTACGAGTACCCGGATTTTCGAGGGGTCGATTGAACTGTTGACAGGTTCTAACATCTATATTCTTAAATATATTTTAGAAACGGTGTGGAATCAGTATGACTCCAGACGGTTTCTTAGAACATTGGGGTTGACTAAAATCACAAGAACTGGTCGCGTGCTTTTTCAAGTACACTATCGGGGAAAAAACCGAGAAATGAGTCGAATATCTCGGTGCGTGAATACTGCTCGTTGACAATGGCAATTACCGTGTCGGCTCCGGATATTGTGCCGAGCAGATACGGCGAGTCGAGCTGGTCGATGTCATATGCGAGACCGGACGCATATCCTGTACGGGTCTTTATCACGAGTATGTTGCCGGCAAGGGCTATGGATTCTACGGCATGGTGTGTGCCTGACTGCGCTGTTGAGGGTACGGCTTCCCATACCTCATCGACAGGGACTTCGCCGGGTTGCATCACTACATAGCGGTAGCCGCCGAAGTCGGTAGCCACTTTGGTGGTGCGCAATGCTTTAAGGTCGCGCGACAAGGTTGCCTGAGTGACTACGAAACCTCGTGCCGCCAACAGTCGTGACAGTTCTTCCTGGCTGCCTATGACGTTGTTGGTAAGGATTTCCAGTATGGCCTGGAGTCGGGTTTTTCGTTTGTTCATAACTTTCCGATGTATCGTGGGGATATGCCGTTGACTTATATGATGCAGCACCGGATACGGCGAGCAAATCCCGAGGCGCTACGTATCGGTGTGAATTGTTGTCTGCAAATTTAGCAACAATATCTAACAAAACAGCAGATTTATGAATTTTTATACAATAAATCTGCGAAAAATTAAATGATATGTCCGCCCGATAGCTCTCATAGTGAGAGAATCGCAGCGGACATAGTTAAAATGCATGAAATTTGGAATCAGCAGCCTCCGTATGCATGTATGGCTGAGTGGAGACATGTCTTGTCGACTATGTCATATCAGAAATGTCCGAGACAGGCGTCAAGCTGATGTGTGATTGCTTTGCGGTCGAGATTCTGTCCGATGAACACGAGTTTGACCATGCGGTCACCATAATGCTCGTGCCAGTCGCGCATCATGTCGGGATTCTGCTGCATTATCATTATGAGGTCTTCCTCAGGGGCAGTCGCATACCATTGTCCGGCCTCGGTCAGCTTTTTCTGCACACCTGCCTGCTCAAAGAGGTAGGACATTTCGGGACGTTGCTCGAAGTATAGCACACCCTTTGTGCGGATTATATTTTGAGGCCAGTTTTTGGCGAGGAAGTAGTCGAATTTGTTGAGGTCGAACGGGTCGCGGCGATAATAAACGAAGGTCTGGATGCCATATTCCTCGGCCTCGCCTTCTCCATCGTGATGGTGGTCGTGATGGCAATGGTGGCCGTGTGTATCGCATTCGGAGTGGTCGTGATGGTGGTGGTGCTCTTTGGCGTGCTCTTCGTCGTGGGCCTCATGGTGGCTGTGGTGGTGATGGTGGTCGGCCTGTGCGTCGAGTTCCTCCTCTTCCGTCACAGGGCGCTCAAGCTCGCGTACCCATCCTGCCGAGGTGGCCACTTTCTCGAAGTTGAACAGATGAGTATCGAGTAGGCGCGATATGTCTACGTCGGCGTAATCGGTGTCGATAATCTCGGCCTGCGGCTGTATCACCCTGATGATTTCGCGTATACGGCGCAACTCTTCGGGAGCGACTTCGGTGGCTTTGTTCAGCAGGATGATGTTGCAGAATTCAATCTGTTGCATCACAAGATTCTCGATGTCTTCGTCGTCAATCTCTTTTGAGGCAAGACTGCGTCCGCAGTCAAACTCGCTCTGCAGGCGCAGGGCGTCGACGACGGTTACAATACAGTCGAGGCGCGGTATACCTTTCTGGGCGTATCCGGCTCCCATGTAGGGAATGGAACATATGGTCTGGGCTATAGGCGCCGGCTCGCATATGCCGCTTGCCTCGATTACGATGTAGTCAAAACGGTCGAGAGCGATAATGTCCTCTATCTGTTTTACGAGATCCATCTTCAGGGTGCAGCATATGCATCCGTTCTGAAGGGCAACCAGAGAGTCATCACTTTGGTTTACCACTCCTCCTTTTTGTATGAGGGAGGCGTCGATATTTACTTCGCCGATGTCGTTGACGATTACCGCAAAGCGTATGCCGCGTTCGTTGGAGAGGATATGATTTACCAGAGTGGTTTTACCGCTGCCGAGATATCCTGTAAGCAGCAATACCGGTGTTTCTTTTTTAATATCTGACATTGCGTGTATATTATTAATGTTATTCTACGGTAACCGACTTGGCCAGGTTGCGCGGCATGTCTACGTTGCAGCCTTTCATTATGGCTATATGGTAGGCCAGCAGCTGCAGGGGGATGGCTGCTATAATCGGTGAGAGAGCCTCAGGCACTCGCGGTATCTCCAGCACATGGTCGGCCATGGCCGGGATTGTAGTGTCGCCTTTTGTCACGATGGCTATTACCGAGCCGCCACGTGCTTTTACCTGCTGTATGTTGGAAATCACCTTTTCGTGAAGTTCGTCGTCCGGAGCAATCACGACTGTGGGCATCTCCTTGTCAATGAGGGCGATTGGACCGTGTTTCATCTCTGCGGCCGGATATCCCTCGGCATGTATGTAGCTTATCTCTTTCAGTTTGAGAGCGCCTTCCAGGGCATTGGGGTAGTTGTAGCCGCGGCCAAGGTACAGGAAGTTGTGGACATATGTGTATATGGCCGACAGTTTTTCTATCTGAGGATTCAGCTCGAGAGTCTCGGCGATGAGGTCGGGCAAGCGGAGTATAGAGCGTCCTACCTCGGCTATCTGCTCACTGCTGATTGTGCCCTTCAGCTGTCCGATTGCCAGGGCGAGCATGGTGAGTACTGTCACCTGTCCTGTGAATGCTTTTGTAGAGGCCACACCGATTTCCGGCCCTACATGTATATATGTGCCGGTGTCGGTCTCGCGGGCTATGGAGGAGCCCACGACGTTGCATATGCCGTAGACGAATGCTCCGGCCTCCTTTGCGAGTCGTATGGCGGCCAGGGTGTCGGCTGTCTCTCCGCTTTGGGATATGGCAATCACCACATCGTCGGGGCGGATTACGGGATTGGCATATCTGAATTCAGAGGCATACTCCACTCGGGTCGGTATGCGGGCGAAGTTCTCGATAAGGCGTGCTCCGATTAGTCCGGCATGCCAAGAAGTGCCGCATGCCACTATAAGTATGCGTCCGGTATTGATGAAGCGGTCGGGGTGGTCGTTCACTCCCGAAAGTTTTATGGCGGTGCCGTTGGCGACGACACGTCCGCGGATGCAGTCGAATATGGTATCGGTCTGTTCGCAAATCTCTTTCAGCATGAAGTGGGGATAACCTCCTTTCTCAAGCTGAGATACCGACATGCGCAGTGTCTGGATGTCGATTTTCGACTCTTCATTGTCGGTGGTGATTACCTTTAACGGCCGGTTGCGGGTAATTATGGCAATTTCGTTGTCACGCAGATATACGACTTTGTTGGTGTATTCGATAATCGGCGAGGCGTCGGATGCGATGAATGTTTCGCTCTCACCTATGCCGATAACGAGTGGTGAGCTCTTTCGGGCGGTGATTATCGTGTCGGGATTATCAGAGTCGATGACTGCTATCGCATATGCCCCGACAATCTGATGCAGGGCCTCGCGTACGGCATCAAGCAGAGTGCAGTTGTTTTCGTTCTGAATATATTCAATAAGTTTGACTATGACTTCCGTGTCGGTCTGGCTATTGAATTCGCATCCGTGCTGCTGAAGGGCCTGCTTGAGTATACTGTAGTTTTCTATTGTTCCGTTGTGTACAATAGCTATGCGGCCATTGGTGCTTGAGTGGGGATGGGCGTTTATGTCGCTTGGCTCGCCGTGCGTGGCCCATCGGGTATGGGCGATTCCGATTGTTCCTGAGATGTCCTTCGCCCGGCAGAACGATTCGAGTTCGGCGACCTTTCCGGTGTGTTTATATATGTTCAATCGGTAGTCAGGGTTGATTATCGCTACGCCGGCGCTGTCGTAGCCTCTGTATTCGAGTCGGTGTAAGCCTTTTATAAGGATGCTGTAAGCCTCTTGATGTCCGATGTATCCTACTATTCCACACATAAATAATTAGTTAATTAATCAGTAATAGATATTTTTCAATATGCAAATTTAACTAAAAAATGTGAAAACGGGTAATACTTTTCCAAGATTAAGAACTTATTTAAAAATAAATGTGAATTTAGAGCTGTATTTGTTGTGACACGCTGTAACGGAAAAACAGGCGATGCGCCTTGGGTGGAACGCATCGCCTTATGCAGTATTACGGTTACATTTAATAACTGAGAGTGTCAGAGTATGGACGTTGTGGGCAGGATGTCGGGTGCGGTATCCGAAGGGATTGCCTTTATCATGGTGCCGTCGGTGGTGTAGAATACATCCATGTCGGCACTTCCCGCTTTCTCTACCTCAAAAACATAGAATTCAGATGCTTTCTGTTTGTAATGGGTAATGTCGTCGATAGTCCAGGTGCCATATTCGCCTTTGGGGAATGCGGCAGTGACGGCATTGTCAGGAACCAGGAAGATATCCTTGCCATAATCCATTTCGGTCATGGCCCATGCGGTAGTCTTGTCGAACCATACATCGTAATCGACTCCATTTTTATTGAATTCGGCTACGCGGTATTCGCTGTTTCTTTCCCATTTCACATTCTGTGCGTCGGGAAACTGCTCTTTGAGAGCGTCGTTGAAAGCGGCATCGACACGCGACGGGGTGTAGGGATCGTTATGTTCGTTGCTGTCGCATGATGGCATTGCAACGGCTATGGCAGCCATTGTAAATAGAAATGCCGGTATCGAATATGAAAGTTTCATAATTCCTGGTTGTTTGGGAATGGCCAATTGTCAAGTATCATAATATTAACAATCATTGGGTCAAAAGAGTTTCTTACTCCCGGAGAAATTGCCTAACTTCACGGCATGGAAAAAGGATACACAACGAAACGTTTCGCGATATTTGCCTCGGGCGACGGGAGCAATGCGGAGAATATCGTAAGATATTTCCGCGACAACTGTTGTGACGCCGAGGTGTGTCTTATAGTGTGCAATAATCGGGCTGCAGGCGTAATAGGCCGGGCCGCCAGGCTTGGCATCGATGTGAGGGTGATGTCGCGGGATGATATCAATGACTCATCGCGTCTGCTTCCGCTTATGGAGGAGCACGGGATTGATGTGGTTGTGCTTGCCGGGTTTCTGCTCATGGTTCCGGAATTTCTCATAAATCGCTATCGCGGAAGAATCATCAATATACACCCGTCGCTTCTGCCAAAATTCGGCGGACGTGGCATGTATGGAAGGTATGTACACGAGGCTGTGATTGCTTCCGGGGAGTCGCGCACGGGCATAACCATACATCATGTCAGCGAGAAGTATGACGAGGGGCGTATCATATTTCAGGCCTCTACCGAGGTGGCGCCTGACGATACGGCCGAAGATGTCGCAGCTAAGGTGAGGATTCTTGAGACGCTGTATTTTCCGCGTGTGCTTGCCGAGACATTTCTTTAGAAACTGTTTAAAACTCATATTACTTTGCTTTTGAGAGTCTTGTCGGCGTCTTCTTGTTTGTTCTTCGGTCATGTAGCTACGGCTACACTCCCTCATCACAAGCAAAAATCCATCAGACAATCCGTCTCAGAATCGGTATCATATGAATTTAAACAGTTTCTTAGTCAATAATCTGTTATTAAACACTCTATTAAGGATTTATCTATGTCCGATAGTATCAAGGAAATCGTCGGGACTATAGCTCCCGAAACTCTTCATCCGCATCTTGCGTCCGTGTTGCTGCTCAGTGGTATAGCGATTGTGGCAATGATTGCTTATTTTGTGACCAAGGGAGTGCTGATGATGTTTGAGAAGGTGATTTTGCGCAGTCCTACCGACTGGGATGATGATATGCTCAATCCACGCCTGATGAGAGCCGTATCGCAGCTTGCTCCGGCCCTTGTGGTGTCGTGGCTGTTGCCGCAGACATTTGCCGACTCGCCCGCGTCGGTCAAATGGATTGATGTGGTCACTTCGCTGTATATTCTATGGGCGATAGTGAGGATTGTCGTGATTATAATAGACAATCTTTATAAGGCCCTTCTCAGGAGAGACAATCTGAAGGCATACGCCATAACCGGTATATTTCAGATGTTCAAGCTGATAATGATTGGTATCGGTGTAATAATAGCTGTGAGCATACTTATCGGAAAGACTCCTATTGCGATACTTACCGCTCTGGGCGCTTCGGCGGCGGTGCTGTCGCTGGTGTTTAAAGACACAATACTCGGACTTGTGGCAGGCATTCAGCTTACTGCCAACAAGATGTTGCAGCGTGGCGACTGGATTGCAATGCCCAACCGTGATCTCAACGGCGAGGTAATCGATGTGTCGCTTACTACAGTCAAGGTGCGCAACTGGGACAATTCGGTCACTACCGTACCTCCATATTCGCTTATCACGGACTCTTTCCGCAATTATCGTCCGATGCAGATTTCCGGAGGGCGCCGTGTCGACCGTTCGATATATATCGATATAAATACGGTGAGGCTGGTCTCGGATGATGAGCTTAGCCGTCTTTGCGAGGATGGCTTGGTTCCGGATGATAATGGCGATGATGTAAGAAATCGTCGTGGCGGGAATGTCAATCTCAGATTGTTGCGGGACTATCTGGAGTGGTATCTGCGGACGCATCCTGAAGTGAATGCGGATATGACTCTTATGGTAAGGCAGATGGCACCAACTCAGTCGGGGCTTCCGGTGCAGTTGTACTTCTTTATTCGCGAGACGGCGTGGGTGAAGTATGAGCATATACAGGCCGATATATTCGATTATGTATATGCTGTGGTGCGCAAGTTCGGTCTGGCCATCTTTCAGACACCGTCAGGGACCGATATTTCCGGGCGCGGATTGCTATAGCTTCGTGCTGTCACATCTTATAAATATGGTTTACAATTCTAATACAAATAGTATAAAATATGATTAATGTCTTACGGGTATTAGTATTATAGAGTATATTTGCAGCGTTCCGCCACCGTGGTTATTTACGGCGACGAATCTATAGTTCCAAAGCCTAAACATAATCACATACGAGCAATGTACAGGATTTTTGCGGTTATTCAGCGTGTCGCGCTTGCTGTCGGTATTGCGGTATCAGTATATTCATGTAATTCATCCGATAAAATGTCGGATAGCGGTTTGCCTGTCTGTGCTGTGACTGCCGATTTAGACTCGCTGTTTCAGAGGATATTCCCGGATGCCGACGGCCCGGGCGGCATAGCGATAGTGATGCATCGCGACACTATAATATACAGACATGCATTCGGAGTGGCCGACCTGCAGACCATGGTTCCTGTTACCGACAGCACGCTGTTCAATCTGTCGTCGGCTTCAAAGATATTTACTTCGGCCGCTCTTCTGAAACTGTGCGAGCGTGGTATGATTTCGTTGGATGATAGTCTGTCGAGGTTTTTTCCGGAATTCGAGTGCGATGTTTTCGACAAGATAACCATACGGCATATTCTTACACATAGTTCGGGGTTGCCCGATCTGCGTCCGCGCAATCAGGCTGAGTGGAATAAATATAAAAGTGCGCATAGCTCTGTGTTTGCTCTTGGCGAGGATTATGCACGCTATGGAACGGGGACAGAATTCATGCATTCGTTTCAGCATATGACAGTCGCGGAGTTTGCACCGGGTATCCATTATGATCGTCAGGATGCTGCCTATATTCTTGTTGCTCCATTGATTGAACGTGTCACCGGACGGAATTTCGTGGATTGGATGGACGAGAATATTTTTCGGCCTGCAGGCATGCGCGAAGCGTTCTATTATACCTACGACGGCGGCCTCCCTACGACGGCCCATGCTTACCGCCCTGCTCGGCGCGACACTTCTCCGCTTGTTTTTCGCAGTGATGACGGTAAATGGGAGGAGTATGACCTGGGAGAGGTGCCTTACTTCCTTACCAGTGCCGACAGAGGTGTATATGGTTCGGCCCGTGACTTTATGCAATGGAACAAAGCATTGTATTCCGGAAAAATTATATCGGATTCGTCGCTCGCCGCTATGAATACTCCGTATGTGGCCACGGAGATTCCGATGGTGTCGTTCGGTCTCGGAGGCGCGGTACGCCGTGAGCCGGGATTTCCCGACAAGAGCTATCATATGAATACCAATGGCGGATATGCGATAGTGGAAGGCTCATGGCCGCAAGAGAAATTGCACTATATCGTGTTTGCCAACCGTGCCGACTGGAATCAGCGGGATGTTACTTATGAGATAGACAGCATATTCCGAGCTAAAAATTTTCTGCGATGAATATCGGTCAGGAGGTATTCGGGGGAGAGTGTACCGATGCTGTGTTTGCATAATTTAACACAGTTGACTATGGAGATAATCTTAGTTTTACATATATTGCGGTGCAAAATGTATTAAGCCTGTTGCTTATACATCGGGAAGATACATCACCTCGGCAATTCGGCATATTTGTTCCGGCCTGATAAAATTTTTAGTGCGGAGATGTGCTGAAAGTGATGGGACGGCTCTCTTTCCGTTATAAAATGACATACCTGCGTCCCGTCTTGCAGAATCAATAAAGATATCCCTATCTGGGGTATGTGTTTTAATGCATACCCCAGATAGGGGGTATAAAGATTGTATTCTATGCAGACGTGTGCCTACGGCAGGATATATTCCTCTATCAGATTTTATAATTATATTATAGACTCGGCAGCCTACCGCCAGGTAGCGTTGTCGAGTCGGGTATGCTGTATTCCGGGTAACGGCTTACGGCATCACTGTGTCGTATGACAGGTTGACTGAATTGGGTTTGCCCATCAAGATATTAAGGCAGTTTAGGTTTACTGTATCAATTTCTGAGTACAGAGACCCGCGGGATTGACTAATAGTTCCGGCGGGCAAATATGAGAAACGCATGCTTGGGGCCGTGGTCATATACTGAGCCACGGCCTCAGACGCATGTAATCACATGCACACTACGGCGCCGTGGATGAGTTATCGTATCAGACAAAACAGATAATCAGCAGCTGTACGATTACCACGCGTGCGAACATCGACAGAGGATATGTGGTGGCGTAGGCTACAGGAGCATCGTCCCCGGGGTGATTTCGTTGGCGTAGGTAAGCGACATCGGATTGGCCATAGCTCCGCTTACCATGCCTGCTGCGGAGCCGAAGTCGAGATGCCACAGACGCATCGACAGGATGGTCATGACAAGAGAGGGGAGCAGGGTGATGATAAAACCGGCCGCAATCCATATAAGCCCGTCGGCACGCATGATTGTGTCGAGGAATTTGCCGCCGGCGTCAAGTCCCAGACATGCCAGGAAGAGCGATAGTCCGATGCCGCGCAACATGAGGTTGGCACTGCGTGTGGTATACGTCACCATGTGAAAGTGGGGGCCGAACCGTCCGATGAGTATTCCCACCACGATGGGGCCTCCGGCCAGACCGAGCTTTATAGGCACGGATATGCCGGGAATGGTGATGGGTATTGAGCCTGCTATGAGCGACAGCACCATGCCGATGAATATAGCCGCCAGATTGGGGTCTTTCAGGTCGGTAACTGAATTGCCGACAAGAGCTCCCACCTTGTTGATGGCCTCGGGTGTACCTACGATTGTAAGCCTGTCGCCGAGTTGCAATATCAGATTGGGACGCGCCAGCAGCCGTATGCCCGAGCGCGACACACGCGAGATGTTCACGGCGTAGTGTTTTCTGAGTTTCAGAGAGTCGAGCCTTCGGCCGTTGAGCTGAGGCTTGCTTATGGTGATGGTGCGCGACACAAGATTCTTGTCGAGGGTATCCCAGTTTATGTCAGGTTTGTTCCAGTTGCGCTCGCTTTTCTCTCCGAAGAAGATTGTTAGGCGCGCCACTTCGTCTTCGGTGGTGATTACGAGCACGCGGTCGCCGATGGATAGGGTGTCGTCGGGTCCCGGAATAGACACGTCGTCGCCGTGCCATATGCGTGATATTACGAAGTTGGTAGTTACAAGTTTGTGTATGTCGCGTAGTGTGAGCCCGCCTATGCCCGGATTTGTCACATGAAACTCGGCCACATACGTATTGTCAGACTCACCCTGGTGGTGTGGCTCGTAATCCGATTTGCGTGCTACGAATTTCCTTACCAGGGCGAATGCTATGATTACACCCACCACTCCAAGCGGATATGTCACGGCGCAGCTGAGGGCGGCCCCCTCGGCTGGTAGGCCGAGCTGATTGATAGCCTGCTGGGCAGCTCCGAGCGACGGAGTGTTGGTCGTGGCTCCGCTGAGTATGCCCACCATGTCGGTCATCGGGATGGCCAATATGTAGCTAAGGGCTATGGCGGTGGCAGTACCGGCTAACACAAGTCCGAGCCCAAGCATGTTGAGCTTCAGTCCGCCTGTGCGGAAGGAGCTGAAGAAACCGGGGCCTACCTTGAGACCGAGTTCGTAGACAAACAGCATCAGTCCGAAATCTTCGGCATATTTCAGTATGGCCGGATCGATAGCCAGACCGAAGTGTCCCGCCATGATTCCGGTGAAGAACACGAATGTCACGCCAAGCGATATACCGCAAATACGCAACTTGCCTAATCCCAGTCCGATAGCTATTATGACTGAGATTACGCATACAGCCTGAAGAGCCGATTGCTCAAAAAATAAACTTTCAAACCAATTCACACCGCAAAATTACACATTCTCCCTGCCAATGCCTATATCCGCACCTAAAAATCGCACTGCGACTCCACCATTGTCAAGAAATTTGGTTAAAGTCCTGCCCATAATTTCACGTTTTAATACTCACCAAGGTAGGAATATGGTGCGAATTTACTAAAATATAGGCAAGTTAACAAATTTCCGGCGAGCTAACTACCTGAAAATAGACAAGTTTATTTTGCGGTAAAACAACATAAAAAGCGATTGACAAGTTCATTCTAAAGCTTGTCAATCGCCTATATTTCAAATATTTATGCTGATATTTTCAGCCGATTTTCAATTAATACTCCTCCTCGTTGAAGAAAGAAATGATTGTTTTTATGATTGATTATCAGGCGTTTGTTGATTTGTTGATAGTTTTACGACAGCGTATTATGCGGTAAAATGCGGTGAAATGCCGGTGGCGATAGTTTTCAAGTGAGAGGTTTGAGGGGGTGTATTGTCTGTTATGGTGGTTGACCGGTGAAATTTATGTAGACAATATCGGGATTTCAGTATATAACTTACAAAACCCCATCTCAATGTATGTAGATGTCAACGAATAACCCCGAACCGATCAACGACAACTTGGTTACCACCCTTATAAAAGAAATAAAGAGCCTGAGAGCTGAGCTCAATGACCTCAGGAGCGGACTGGAAACTACTAAAATCCAGCTTAATCCCAAGGCTCTTTATAATAATAAGGAGATACGGTTGCTGCTTGGTGTCGATGAACGTCTTGTGAAAAAATACCGTGATAACGGACTGTTATCATATATCCGTGAAAGTGACAAGTATTGGTACTTGGGCTCGGATGTGATAGCATTTCTTAACCGGAGCCGTTATGAGGCTTTTGCCTAAGCCAGCAGAATCCAGTATTTTTTAGCTTTACGAAAAACTGACACATCGTTTTAATCTTGTAAATTCGCTTGATACGAACAGGATTAAAACGATGTGTCAATGTGTAAAGTAGTAATATTCACGCGTGTGTCAACACGCATTCAGGACAACCAACGTCAGGTCAACGACCTCAATGAGATTGCCGGGCGACGAGGCTGGAATGTCGAGAAAGTGTTCTGTGAACAGATCAGCGGAGCCACCTCAAATAAAAATAGGGGCGAACTGGTTGCTATGCTTGATTATATCTCTGTCAACCATATAGAAAAGGTAATGGTAACTGAGTTAAGCCGTCTGGGACGCGATACCGTACAGGTGCTTGAAGTAATCGAGCGATTGAATGAATCCGGAGTGTCGCTTTATATTGACAACTATAATATCGAGACTCTGACTTCTGATGGCAAAATAAACGCTATGAGTCAGTTTATGGTCACGATACTTGCCGAAGTAGCGAGAATGGAGCGTCGTACAATCAGGGAACGCATGGAGAGCGGGTATGTCAATTACATAAATGCCGGCGGTCGTGTGGGCCGAAAACCCGGCTACCACAAAACCGCCGACATAATGCAAGTGGAATATACCGAAGAGCTACGACTTTTGCGAAAGGGTATCAGTCTGCGAAATGTAAGTAAGCTGACCGGTACTTCCGTGAATACACTCCGAAAGTGTAAATCGCTACTATAGCGTATGTATCAGGACATGAAGTTTATTAATACATACGACCTTCCTCTTGTAACTTCGCATGGATTTCTTTTGCGCGTCGTTTAGCATAATTGTAGTTGCGAAGGCTTTTAAACGATTCTGAAAAGCCCGGATTGTCCTTGTAGAACTTCGGTGAGAAGGCTCTGAGATGATATAACTGCATTGCGATAGCGTTAATTATCCCGCATTTGTCTTCAAGAGTGCCACTTCCGTAGTGGAACTCATTACACAGGATCTCATGGTTGGCCCACATACAGGCGGCGACCTGTCTTTCATCATTCGCATCGAAATCTTCCGGCATACAAGGCATTTTAATGGTTGTTGGACCAAAGCAACAAACTGTCATAGCATATTCTTCCTCCTCGCAGTCTTCATCATATTCGAGGGTATAACTAATACCTTCGCAATATAACTTTTCGGAGTCCTTTACGATGTATGCCCAGTTCATGCCTGCGGCTTCCTGAACTTGTCTCATGATGTCCAGTAAGGTGTTTTTTTCTGTTGTCATTTTGTTAATTGGATTTGAGTTTATATTGTTGTTGAATTGTATTGAATCAGCTTTATTGCTGAGCTCTTCCGTTTGGTTATAGGAAAAATTTGTGGAATTGTTTAATTGATTGATCATATTTTTTGATATTATAGTTTTGAATTTTTTGTTTCAGGGGATTGAATCTCCCTCTCGGATTGTGAGAGGGAGAGACGATTGGCTTTAGAACAGAGCCTCCGGCAGTCCATATTGGCTTAAGATATATTCATACTGATCACCGAAGGCGGTTCGGAATATGTGCATTTCAGGAGAAACCTGCTCGTAGAACGGATTCAATTCCTTATCAATGTATACCCTGTACAATATACCGTTGGGACATGCAACGATGATATGAGGGTAACCCCCTGTTGCCCATGAGTCGCGATACTGGTATCTTGCCTCATAGTAGGCGTATTCGGAATTAATCAACCAGAGGTTATACATCAGCCACCCAAGATTAGGATGTCGATCAAAGATGTATTTAGTAGTGATTTTACGCATAATGACCGTCAGAATAATGGTTGGATGTTGACTGATACGACACTCTCGATTTCCTTCAGAGTCTGATAGAAGCATGAACGACCATTGTATTCAACCTCCTCTCGTAGAATCTCGACCGCTTCGTCAAGCAAGCCCTCGTTATAGCTGGGGACAAAGAAAAACTTGCCATCTTTCTCCTTTATGATTCTCATTCGCCCTTCGATGGTCAGCATATACGCGGCGATTCTTTCTTCGCCATTAGTACCCTGTGCATTCTCTTCTGTAGGGAAGAAAAACACATTCTTTTGATTGTTAAGCTCCTCGTCTTTAAGGAAGCTATGCAGACCTTTGCCCTTTGCAAAGATTTGCTGTAGGACGGTAAACTTTAACCGTCGATGTGCTATGATTATTTGTGTCATATAAGTAAAAAATTACGATTTAATGAGTCGGCTTCGTTGCCTTCTCTGCCAGTTATATTAGGGATTGAGTAGAAAGTTTAGATTTGGGGTGAAATTTTATTGTTAAAAAGTATTAATGGAATCATGGATGTTGATATATTCGTATAGCATCCCTCTGGGATGATACCTGGCCAAGATGGCTTTGATTATATTGCAGGGATTCGAGAAGAGGACTGTTTGCAGGGTTTGAGAGATATACTTTTCATTGTGTAGAATTATGAAGTTTCTATCAATGGTAGATCAACTTGATGAAAAAGTTTATACGAAGATGGCTGTTACTGTAATTTTTTTCTCCTTATTATATTAATTATATCCTCTTTCACTCAAAAACAATATAATACTGATGACACTTTTTGTAAAGTAACAGTGCTTGTCTTCGGAGAAGATATGTCAAGAGATAATGTTAAAATCACTAATTTTTGGAGTCAAGAACGGATTTAACACTCTGATTCTCAAAACAGCTTGGTCAATCGCAAAATAATGTTTAACTTTGCAGTGTACCGTTAAGGCGGTTCATAGTCAAAACACGAAAGTGTCTTACTGATTCTCATGTGTCTGAAGTGTGGAAGCTTAGAGACCAATGCGAGGAAAAGTGGACACTCTCGCGTCGTACACTCATACGGCGTGGGAGTTTGCGCTTATACCCAAGCATTGAAGGCTTCTTCCACCGCCTGGACACATTTGGGATAAGATAGCAGCTTCCACGCTTTCGTCATTTTATCTCTTTCCTCAGGGGAGCGGGAAAGGCTAAACTCAGGCAAATGACCGAGACTAATACCGATAAGTTCCTTGAAGGTTTCCGTCAGTGGTGGTTAAACAAGGGACATTCCAAACGCAGCGCCGACAGCTATTGCTCAGGCATAAGGCGTGTCAACAAGGAATTCTTCCTTCCGATAGTCAATAAAGACCTGTTTGACGGGCTTGTCGACGCCGTGGCAAAAGGGTGCGCGGAGAACTTCCTCACAGCATTGGTCGGCACCATAGGAGAGAAGAGTAGAAACACCACAGACCCGACGGAGAAAAAGCGGCTTCAAGATAATGTGAGCCACTTGAAAAAATTCATTGAATATGTTGTCGCACTTCAGGATGACACTGTTGCTGCCATAGATCATAGTGAGACAGAGCAGCTCGACGACAGCGCTCTTGATTCCGACTTCGAGTTTTTTGACCATGATACACTGGCGGGCATATTCTCTCTTCGTATCAAGACACAAGACCGCATGAGCGCGGGTAAGAATGTTTTCTTCCCCATACGTATTCTTGGAAGTCTTTTCTCAACAGCAGACCGTTACCATCTCGATATGTTTATTCGCAAGGGTATTATTGCATCTGACGGTAATCCTTTGTATCTCAAGAGATGGTATGACAGTTGGGTAAAGAGCATAGTCGGACGAGTAGTATTCCATACAACCAAGGGCGACTATAGGCTTTCTGAAATCGAAGGTCTTCGGATTATGCGGTCTACGGGCAGTGTGTGGATTGTCGACAAGGAGCATTCACGTACTATACCTTTGTTGTCAGAAGGTGAGGATGGCTTGCAGCCTATGAAAGCAAAGTCATTGAAGCAAATCCATCTTGACCATACCGAACGCATGGAGGATCTTCTCATACGTCTCGAACCGGTGCTTACTGTCATGCGTCAGATTACCGACAATATCAAAGCATCTGTGAAGGGACAGACTGTAACTGTCAAAGACAAAAGAAGGAATGAGCATAAAATAGAGCTCGATTCCTTCCGTCCCGGAACGCTTACACTCGTCAGCGGATGGTATTGCGACAATGTGGACTGGGACTTCATAGCCCCGCTGCTTTCACTTGTCCGGGTAGAACTCGACTATATCGCCGCCGCCACCCGTCTGACCGCAATGTCATCAACCGACAACCTAAAAAAACACTGAGAACTTTACCCTGTTAGCAATAACAACGCCAAATGACGTTAAATCAGGTTATTGCAAACGGAAAACATTTACATTTGCAAAAATAACAACTACCATGCTTCATTCCAAGAACTTTGCCGACTCAATAAAGGCAATCAATCAATATGTTGAAGCCGGAGACTATTCCAGGCCTCACATCATCGCTTCAGAGGTGTACTTTCAAAGGTTAGTGCTACTCATACATGAAAATAAGCGTATCCCCGGAGGCAAGGACGAACTTCGACCCTATTCATGGACCGCTCCATCATATGCCCAACTGCCTGAGATCATGAAATGCGACACAGAGCATTTCTTTATAATACCTATCGGATGCGGGCGTGGAGAAGAACTCAAAGAGGTGCTTTCTCTTCCCATTGCATCAAAAGCTCCGTGGTTTATCTACATCGAGGATTCACTGATTCGTGAATGGGGTAATGATGTTGACTGCGACATCAACTTATATGACTCCAAGAGTGATGAGTGGCTCAACGCAAGTGAGGAAATCAACCCGGCTACAGGCCGACGCAAGATAGACCGGTTCTATCTTGACTTCCTGAAGCAAGCCCCGGATGAATTCATCTCTTTGTACCCACGGGAGGAATCTTTCAGTATGACCCAGAATCAACCTTCAAAGTGGGAAGCTGCGAGCCATAGCCTTATCTCTGGGATAAAGCATATGCTTGAGTCTGCAGTTCGCGCCAATGGTTATAAGGGTAAGTCAGAGGAAATAGCTCCATTGGTGGAGCCTATGTTCCACTCGCTCTTTACTGACGGAGACATTGACTGGAACAAGCTGTCTGATACGCTTGAAGCACTTCCCGAAGATGTATGGAAGACGTCAATTATCCTACCGAATTGCGTAAAGGCAATGGCTGTCGACCTCTCCCGTGTGGACCAGTTCAAGCTGCATGCGATTTATCGACTAAACTGTGTCACTCAAAATGTATATGAGGCTCTCCATGAATATCACGGACTGCCCGCTGCAAAGTAACCGTCGGTAATCATGACAGACCAAAACTATTCAAAGTTTTATCATCACAATGTGGATATGGACGGATGTCCCTTTATCAAGGTTGACAATCCGGTCATAACCATCCTTGGGCTTAAAGGCACAGAGGAGGCTATCGCCTCGGCTTGTGCTTTGGTGACCAAAGAGTGGATAAAAGATTCGTTGTCGGAAGATTGCATCGAGTGGGTGCGCCAGTATCATAGCTTGGGATATTTTACCATCGAACTGCGTACCAACAACTATATCCCTCAGGTGTATGATGGAATCAAGACCATCGACGGACTGACATCTGTCAAGTATGTGGTATATGACACCGCCTACAGACGCATGATAGCCAACGACAAGTATATGGCTGAGACGATTAATAACTCTCGGAAGCTGGATTATGACATCGAACTTGATGACGATGACGATTTTTTCCCGATGATTTGTGAGCTGTCATTGCCCATACATGACTGATGATGCGTATATGGTAAAACTACGTCTGCTACTTAACCTGTTGGTGACTATATCGTTTTTGCTATCGCAATGGCTGATACCCCTGTTGGCCATTGCGATGGCAGCGACGGTGGTGCATACGCTGTGGATTAAGATTGCGCTGTGTGTGGTCGCAGCATTGTGGCTTTATGCCTTCCGTCCGTGGAAAATCTTCTCCGACGAGCGTTTCCCCGACTTCATCGCAACCGTGAAACTCGCCATAACAAAGCTGCTGTCGTGATAATACATATTCGGTACCGTAAAGTATATTAAACAGATTAATACATGACCGATAAGGAATTAACCGCTCGCATAGCGGAATTAAACGCAAAGAGAGCCGATCTTAAAAAGGAGCGCGACAAGCTTGTATGGGAGGAAGGTATTCCTGCCATCATTGCCAAGCTAAAGAGGTACGGGAAGAGGCCTCTTAATCTGAGTATTGCTGCGAAAGCTAATATTTGTCTATCCCATAATGAATTATGGCGAAATTTAAGTGATGGACATTTTGCTGTAAAACAACTGTGTCTTGATGAAAACGACAATCTAATCGTTGTCTTTAACGCTCTTTTATTGAATGAGAAATCGGCAATGAAAGATTGGGTGTTTGACCGCGAGAACATAAAGAGGTCTGTTGATGAGGAAATTTCTAATGCCGTAATAGCTCCGTTACTTTCAAAACTTCTGGATGATGCTCTCTATAGTGACGTTGTAGATATATCTTCTGTGTTTGAAGTGATGTCGGGGGCCAAAGAGATAGACCTCAGTTCGGTTGATACGTCAAAAGTGACAGATATGCATGCAATGTTCCAAGGCTGTACCAAACTGACGTCACTTGACCTTAGCCCACTTGACACGTCAAAAGTGACTGACATGCATGAAATGTTCAAAGGGTGTCACAGACTGGAAGTTCTTGACCTCAGCTCGTTTGACACATCAAAAGTAACTGACATGAACTCGATGTTTGGCAGTTGTGAGGCGTTGACATCACTTGACCTCAGCCCGTTTGATACGTCAAAAGTGACGAACATGAGTCACATGTTTGAAAATTGCCAGGCGTTGAAGAGACTTGATATCAGCACATTTAATACGTCAGCAGTGACGGACATGAGTCACATGTTTGAAAAATGTTGGGCGTTGGGATTACTTGATCTTAGCTCGTTTGACACGTCAGCAGTGACGGATATGAGTCACATGTTTGAAAAATGTTGGGCGTTGGGATTACTTGATCTCAGCCCGTTTGACACGTCAAAAGTGACAAACATGAGTCACATGTTTGAAAGTTGCCAGACATTGACATCACTTGACCTTAGCCCGCTTGACACATCAAAAGTAACGAACATGGGAGCAATGTTTAGTGGGTGTAGTGAGCTGACATCACTTGACCTTAGCCCGCTGGATACATCAAAAGTAACAAACATGAGTAAGATGTTCTGCGGTTGTTACTCGTTGACATCACTTGACCTCAGCCCGCTTGACACATCAAAAGTAACGGACATGAGTCACATGTTTGAAAGTTGCCAGGCGTTGAGATTACTTGATCTCAGCCCGCTTGACACATCAAAAGTAACGAACATGGGAGCAATGTTTAGTGGGTGTAGTGAGCTGACATCACTTGACCTTAGCCCGCTGGATACATCAAAAGTAACGAACATGGGAGCAATGTTTAGCTGTTGCCAGACATTGACATCACTTGACCTTAGTCCGCTGGACACATTAAAAGTAACGGATATGAGTGAAATGTTTTGGGGTTGTAGTAAGCTGACATCACTTGACCTTAGCCCGCTGGACACATCAAAAGTGATGGACATGAGTAAGATGTTTCGCGGTTGTTCCGCTTTGACATCACTTGACCTCAGCCCGCTGGATACATCAAAAGTAACGAACATGGGAGCAATGTTTAGTGGTTGTAGTAAGCTGACATCACTTGACCTCAGCCCGCTGGATACATCAAAAGTAACGGATATGAGCGGAATGTTCTGCGGTTGTAGGGCGTTGACATCACTTGACCTCAGCCCGCTTGACACATCAAAAGTAACGTATATGAGTGAAATGTTTAAAGGCTGTGACAAACTGACATCACTTGACCTCAGTTCGTTTGACACATCGGAGGTAACAGATATGAGTGAAATGTTTTGGCGTTGTAGCAAGTTGGAGACAATCGATATGAGCACATTTAATCTCTCTAAGGTTAAGGAAAATGAAATGTGGGGAATGTTTACGGCCTGCGATAGTCTCAAGACCGTGATCATGAAAAACTGTTCAGATGCTACTGTCACGAAAATAAAGTCTGTATTGCCGGAAGGTGTTGAAATCATTCGATAACACATTCAGGAGAGTGACAGCATTAAGTCAAGGTGACCATGCTACCGCTCTCTTTATTTTTTACACTGCTCCTGAATGTCGTAGGTTGAATTGTCAAGAAATTGAGTTAAAAACATCGGTCTTGCAGTGTCAAGAAACGATTTAACTACCACTGTATCCGCTTATTGGCTATCTTTGCATGAGAAAGACTGATTCGCTCAGTCTCCTATTATATTATAATATACTCAACAATCTCTCAAAACAATATAATACTGACGACACAAAATGGAAAAATCGATTTTTATAGCTGAAGGAATGAGCACCCCGGAAGAGGTAAAGCAGGCGTTATGCGGAGAGATTCCGTCAGGACACCGACTGATTGCCCTGGACTATGAGCAGGATGTAAAGCTATTGGCGGAAGAGCCTTTGGGTTTCCTTTCCAGAATCTACTCCGGAGATTCCATTGACGATGTTGTCAGACAGTTAAGAGAGCTGGTAGTGAATTATAAGCTGTGGGGCTACAGGCGTGTGGTATTCCGTCTAGTCTGTCGACCGGACAGCGGAGTGACAGCCGGGCAACTTGACTCTTTGTCTACTCGTTTCTCTCGTCTGCCACAGGTGCTTGATGTGTGTTGCGGAATGGATGTCTGCGAGACGCAAACGGAGAATGTGCGCCTCCTGCTGCTGGCTTCAACGTCGTGCTATTATCCTTCGTTTCGGAAACATGCCTACTGACTGTTGGAACACTCCGGGGAGATACTTGCCGACCGTTCATTGTATATGGCTGCAATCGGTGACTGCTTGTTCTGCTCTTCGGCGCGCAGTCTGCCAAGGTTGGGAGGCCTTATTGAATGGTGGTCGCGACACCCCGATCTGGCTCGTGACCCCAAGGGCAACCTTTTACTCTACGTCCACAACTACGGAACTCGGAAAGCCGACATCCTGACTCCTGAAGGGAGGTGGATAATAGGTCGGGAGTTGCCTGAATTGCAATGGAGTAGAGTGCTTTTGGGGGATTTTACACATGGAGAGTATGACTGGAACGAATCTCTCAATGAGAGTATCATGAAATACTCACAAATGAATGCTGACGGAGCCTGTACCATAGAGGAGGTAATAAGCAGGCTTGGACTTGACAACAAACAAAATGACTATGAAAATGAATGATATTGTAGAAAACATAAGCGATACACTCCCCGTGATGATGTATCTCCACGGGTTTATGTCGGGAGCCAACGGAGCCAAGCAGCGACAGTTGCAACGTCAGTTCAAGGGTCGCTACCGGGTGATTGCCCCTGAGCTGGACGCAGATCCCGACAGCTCTCTGGAGGTAATCAACCGCGCCATACGCGAGGAACACCCGGAAATAATCATAGGCACCTCGCTGGGAGGCTTCATGGCCCTTGAATGTGAGTCGGGCGATGCCGATGTGGTCATCGTCAACCCCTGTCTTTTCCCGAAGTCACAGTTAGCCCAATGGGTCGGTGAGGAGCACACATACTTCTGCAAGCGTCTTGACGGCGTTCAGACCTATACTCTGACACAGGCTACTCTCGACAAATATGAGCGTTATGATGCCGTGCAGTCAGTGCGTGACAACTCTCCGCGTGTCTCCGCCATGTGTTCGACAGCCGACGACCTGCTTGGCGACTCTCACGTCAAGGCCCTGACAGGCTTGATATGGGACAGCTTTTTCAAGGTAGTGGACGATTTCGGCCACCAGTGCAAGGATGCCGGCATGACACACCTCTACGACCTTCTTGAACTCGTCATCGACCGCCGTCGGAGAATGGGTGGCTCACCAAGGTCATTCAGTGATTTTGAAGAGATGGTACGCACCCGTCCGCAACCCGAAGTTCCCGGATTCTACCGTCTGACAGTGCGTTCGTACGAACCTGACCAAATGGATTTGAAGCGTGTGTATGTCAACCGGCAAACCGCGGAAGAAGCAGCCTGTGACCCGATGCCATTCCGCCTGGTAAGACGCAACGGTGATGTCGCAGTACGCATGATGCCGAGTGACCGCAATGTAAAGGTATTCAACCCTGACAGCGCGGATTATGCTACATTTCATGAGGCTGCGGAGGCAATGAACGGTCTGGTCGGAAGTAAAGACATTCTTGATTTCGAGATAAGACACTACCCCTTCGGTATAATGTCGCAGACTCATCGGTATGTGGAATCGTGGATGTATGACTTCCGCGGCTCCCTGATTCAGAAGTCAACCTGTTCACCTGTCCATAACAGACAGCCGGGGATATATGGAAAATTCTTCGGGCATTTACCTGACAGTCTTCCTTATAGGAAGGGTGACATTGTAATTGTGTTTGAACCGTCTCCGAATAGTAACCGTACATACGCCATGATGGGTGTGATAGCCGAAGAGCCACACACGGTCAAAAAAGGTTACGAGTATTACCGTCGGGTGGTAAAGCGTCGCGAGCGTGACGGACTACCTGTGAGTGACTGGCTTGACGAAGAGAATTATCCCGGTTATGAGAATGACCGCTATCTGGTTCAGACAGGCTTTTATAATGAAAGCATGAACACTCTGTCCTATCGTCATCCGATGGAAATTTTCCCGGTGAAGTTTCCGGTGGGCTATGCTATGGTTGATCTGATGATGCAATGGCACTCTCAATATTGCGAATTTAAAAATAAAGACGAGCATCTTCATGAACGCATAGCGAGGACTCTGGAAAATGAACATCGTAATCGGGTGTATGGCATGGGGCGACGGACACTTGCTTGTTTCGGCATACGTTTCCACATCGCCAAGAGACATCTGTTTGAACATATCGACGAGATTCTTGCCGATCCGGCCCAGCGTTCCACCCCGTTACCGATAGCCTACCATCATACAGGAGACAAAAAGGTGATGCTTGGAGCTTACCTGACATGGTGGCGTGATAACGGTTATGCCCCTGACGAGTGTGACAAAGAAGAATGGAACGCATTTCTGGAGTATAACAACACTTTCAATGTCAGTGATACAAATCTTCAGATTATTGATATAATCAACATGTACACTCAGGAAAACTCGGTATCAGGTGTATGACACTTCCGGATAACCTTACTTACGGTCAGTTTCTTGATCTTGCCGACCGCACTCCGTCGCTTGAAGGCTTGTGGATATACCGTCTGGAGCATACCCTTCTGAGTAATGGAGTGCTTTATCCCGAATTTGACATCTACACGAACGAATACCTTTTTCTGACGCTTGAGGATGCTGAGAGGCTCATGCGTGAGTGTCTTGTCAACCGGGAGGCGACATATCGGTTTGTCATCACCCAGCTTCCTGTCGGACGTGACATCGGTGAGGAGACCGGTGCCTCATGGACTTACGGCCCGAATGGTGTACTTATTGATTTCAGAAGCACGACTACAGGAGGCGACACTATCAGTTCTTGTTTCTTCGGACGGCACCGGACGCGCATACTGTTCAGGAAAGGAGACATCGTGGAAGTGGTAGGGCGTGACAGTGTGCGCCTTGCGGTTGTCGCTGACGACGGACCGACCGTCGATCGGTTTTGGGAACGCTACGAAAGGTCTAAGGACGGTATGGGCTACCATGCCGATGCCAGTGATGACTGCTATTATGTGTTGGACGGACCCGGAGAGTGTTGTCATGACCATGCCGATGCCCTCTCCTTGATGAAGCCTTGCAGGTCTGTCCCAGAGGAGATCGCTGGTGTATTAAAAAGTTTTATATAATAAAATCATATGGAAAAACTGAATATCGACGAGGTGATGGCATTGCAGATGTCGGGCATGCCCACCTCACAAATAATAAAGACCGACCTTGCAAAGTTTGACCGTCTGTATGAAGAGAATCCGGAGTTTGACGGGTATCTTGACAAGGCCAATTCAATACTTGACCGACAGGAAAAACTGGGTATCGTCAGCATATCCTGTCAGGATTCACGGTTTCCGGGGCGCCTGCTTGCCATCGGTGCCGACTGTCCGGCAGTGATACATTGCAAAGGCAACCTGAAGCTACTTGAAGCCGAAAAAGCTGTGGCTGTGATAGGAGCGCGCTCGGCTGACAAGGAGGGGAACACGAAAGCTTATCAGCTCGGTGCGGACTATGCCCGGAAAGGGTATGTCGTGGTGAGCGGTCTCGCCCTCGGATGCGATGCAGCCGCCCACCGTGGCTGTCTTGATGTCAAGGGTGGCACGATAGCCATCGTGGGAAACGGACTCGACATCACACATCCGCGTGAGAACAAGGTTCTGGAGGATTCAATATTGCGCAACGACGGTTTGATGCTGTCGGAACAAACGATAGGCGTCAAGGCCAATCCCACGCGTCTGGTGGCCCGCAACCGCCTTCAGGCTGCACTCTCCGAGGCGGTTATACTGGCGCAGTGTCCGGCTCAGAGCGGCTCACTCCACACCATGCGTTTTGCCCGCAAGTATGGCCGGGAGAGCCTCGCAGCCACTTTCCGGCAGCGCACCGAGGCAAATTCCGGCAACTATGACCTTATTGAACAGAATCTTGCAAAACCGATATGATATACCCGCGATGTCAGGTTTGAGATTCAATAGGCCATACCCGAACACCATCAAATCAGTCAATCTCTCAGCTTGTGACATACCAAGGCTGAGAGACCTGTCATATATGTTTTACGGGTGCTGGGATCTGGTGGCCGTTGACCTTTCTCCTCTGGATGTCTCAGAAGTTACAACCATGAAGTTCATGTTCGGGGAATGTCTGAGCCTTAAATCGCTTGACTTGTCGGGGCTCGATACATCGAAGGTGAAAGATATGTCATGGATGTTTCATGAGTGTTGCAATCTCCTACGGATAGACTTCGGGAACCTTGACACTTCAATAGTGGAAGATATGAGCTGGATGTTCTCTTTATGTCATAGTCTGGCCACTCTTGACCTGAGTATGTTTGACACATCAAGGGTAAAGGATATGTCCCGAATGTTCTATGAGTGTGTAAGCCTTGAAACGGTAGACCTAAGCTCTTTTGATCTTCGTAGAGCCGAATCTACGGAAGAAATGTTCGCACGCTGCGACAGGTTGCATACAGTCTTCATGAAGAGCTGTTCCGACCAAACTGTCGGAAGAATAAGCAAGGAACTACCACCATCGGTAAAAATCATACGATGACATGATTGTTATGCTCCCGACTGTATCAATATAACCTAAAAGATTGAACCGCTGCGAAAAAGAGCGTGTCAGGATAACCTTTAAAAGATTATTCTGACACGTTTTTATATTGACGCGGTTTCCTGTTCTAACACCGGTAGCCGGATATGTAATTTAGACTTCGAGGACTCTTTCATATATAACTTACAAAACCATCAGTCATTATAGATATGATCACAAATCCCAATTTCAAGATTGACGTATCCGTCACTGAAAAATGTTACAAGTCCAAACCGACTCCTACCGACTATCGGCAAATGCGATGGAATAAGACCAAAATGAGTCTTAGTAGCTTCATTTCGATGGTCAGAATGGGTTACAGCTATTGCCATATTTACTATAGGAACCTGCGTAGGAAAAATAAATTTCTCTATACGCAGACCATCAGCATTGATGTTGACGATACCGATACAGACCTCGAAACATTCTACCGTCAATGCCAGTTGAAACCGACCTTTGCTTACGAGACATTTTCAAATGGTACTGGCGGAAAGTACAGCTATCGTCTGGTATATGTCTTCAAAGAGCGTATTAATATCCGTGCTTTCGGTGAACTGTATGAGAAAATATGCAGGATGACCAATCTTGACAAGACTAAAGACCATTGCGGTAAAGTCATCACACAGCTCATGAACGGAACTACATATGAAGCAAAGGTATTCCGCTCCAACCGGATATATTCGTCAATCACCGACCTTCCTGTCGATGCAACAGAACAGGAACAGATTGTCGCCTACCAACATTCACTTCTTCCTGTAGTACCAAACGTTTATAAACCCAGACACTCTTCAGCAATCTATCAACCTAATAATATTAATTCATCAAAATCAAATCAAAAACAATATAAATCTAATGACCCGGATTGGAAAAAACAGCTTGAAAGCATCAGTGTCCCTTTGAAGGTTCTTGCAGAGAGCAGACAGGAATTCCTATAGATTTATGGGAAGGAACACAGGCTTTTAAGGTGGTCAAAGCTGTCATATAACGAAGCCGGCTATTGTGTCATACCCGAAAATCATCTTTCACTGTTTGTACGTTATCGTAATAGGCGAGGGGAATGTACGGTCAACCGTTTCCGTGACGGGGAGAAACGTCGTAACCGATTGTTTACCGACGGATGCATCATACGCAAGATAAATCCCGGAGTAACATTCATGGATCTATTTTTCAATCTGGTTCACAGGGTGTATTTCTACTATGACAATTCCGACGGTGTGTTGTCTGATGAACTTATAGCCCGCAAGGCTTATGATGTCATGAATTATACCGAGTTCGATGCGATGGAGTTCAAGTCGCTTGACACAGGGAAGGTCACTACTTCTCCCGGATACTGTCGTGAACACGGTGTGTCAAGACGATCATATTCCCGGAAGGCTCTTATGTATCAGAATTACGAATCCATACAGGCGTGGTATGAACCTGGGAAATCTGTTACCTCAAACCTGAAGGAAGCGCGCGACAGAGGGCTTACCGTCAGTCTGTCTACACTCCGACGCTATTGCAAGTTCAACAATATACCTGTCAATCCGGGACATTGCAACATATCGGAGTGGTATAACCCGGCTGTCTCGGTACGACTTAACCTACAGACAGCACGGGCATAGGGCATCAAGGTGTCACAGTCGTCCTTATACAAGCACTGCAAGGACAACGGCATTCCAACTAAAGGGATGGCAACTTAATCTTGCTCAGCTCCTCACGTAGCCTTGCCGGCATAAAGTGAGCGTAGACTTTCTCGGTTATTTCAGTAGATGAATGACCGAGAAGCTGGCTCACCATCGTCATGTCCATACCGTTGTTAAGACTCAGGACAGCAAAGGTGTGGCGTCCGACATGGAATGTGAGACTGAATGACAGTCCCAGTTTTTCACCAATCACATTGAGAGCTTGATTGATACCACGTGTCTTTGTGTTCCTCACACGGTACAGGGCATCTGTGTCATCAAGGTTAAAGTCATCGTCAAGCAATCCGAAAACAAAGCGATTGTATCGACCTTTCCACTGTTCAAGTATTCCCATAGCCTGGTCGCTTAGGGGTATAACATTCCTGTTTTTCGTCTTGACCTGTATCTTGTTAAGAGTCCGTTTGTCGAAGTCTATGTCAGACCATTGCAGGGTGATGATGTCAATGACACGCAAACCACAGGCATATAGGGCAAACAGGAACATCTCGATATATTCCTTTCGTCTCGCTTCCTTATCTTCCGTGTAAAACTTTATAAGACACTCCAGTTCCTTTTTGGAAAGATGCTTCACGCTTGACTCATCATTCTTCTGGAGTGATACGGTCTTGATGATTCTCATCTTCTGTATGGCGGCATTGAGAGCCACCGGAATGTATCCCATGACCATTGCCTGTTGACAACCTTTGAGTATAGGGGTCAGGGCATGGTTTATGGTATCGTCACTGTTGTCCTTGATCTCACGTCTCCACTTTATATGTGACTCTATAAGCTCCGTGGAAATCTCGGAGACATAAATGCTGTCGGGTGCATACGTACCGCGTTTTTCCGATTTCAGGAACTCACGGAATATTTTCATGGCGCTCAGGCCATTGCGATATACACTCTGACCGATTTTATTTCGGTCCAGTTCGTTTTTAAGGAGGTCTGACACATAACTCACAAAATCAATACCTTTGTCCTCGCGTGTTGTCGGGTGGTCGTCAAGGAGAGCCCTCATCATCTCTACTGTCAAACGGTCGGGATGCTTCTCACACCAAGCCGCTATCTTGGAGTCAAACTCACTGACGCTTTTTGTAAGCCGGCTGTTGATATTGCGATAGTCAGGTCCGTAGCTTGCCCTGACACCGCCACGTCCCTTGTTTTCGTTAGGATTCCAGTCCTTTTCTTTGACAGAGATTCCGGTAGAGCGTCTGACTGCCACTGATTTGACAGCATATTCAATCTGGACCACCAGAGGGCGATCATTCTTGGTTTGTCTGGTCTTGTACAACCGGAAATGTCCGGTCGGGAATGGTCTTGCTGCTTTACCCATGTTGTATGTTCCGTTTCTTTTATTTTAAGCGAATTTACAACAGTTATACGACAGTTTATCCCGATTGTTTATATTCTTTTTTTGTCGGTGCGCTAATTTTACGCTAGTTTATTATGCTGTAAAAGGGGGTAAAATGCAAGAAAAAAGAGTTGGGCTGTCGCTTGGTGCGAAGCTCAACTCTTTGGTATTCTTTGTGTTAATCCTTTTGTGTAGGCTTAATACTCCTCCTCGTTGAAGAAGAAGTCTTCTTTGGAAGGGTAGTCGGGCCATATGTCCTCGATGCATTCGTAGGTGTCGCCCTCGTCCTCCATTTCCTGAAGGTTTTCGATTACCTCGAGGGGAGCACCTGAACGCATGGCATAGTCTATAAGCTCCTCTTTGGTTGCGGGCCAGGGAGCGTCCTCAAGTTTTGATGCTAATTCAAGTGTCCAGTACATATTTCTTAGATTTTATTGATAACTAACGTATGTCGACCTGCGGGTGTTCAGCAATTTAAGAGCAATTAATTGTTCTTGTCCCAGAATAACTCGTCGGTCTGGTTGTCTACGTTGTTGAATCGGGCGAAAACGAAGAAGAAGTCGCTCAGACGGTTGATGTAGCGCAGCACGTTAGGGTCGACATATGTCTGGTCGGCCAGGGCCACGATACGGCGCTCGCAGCGGCGGCACATTGTGCGGCACACGTGGCATACGGCGGCACGGTGTGTTCCACCCGGGAGCACGAAATTGTTGAGCGGGGGAAGCTGGGCGTCAAAATGGTCGATTACGTTCTCGATTGCCTCTACGTTTTCAGCCGAGAGACCTGCACAACGTGTGATGGCGTTGTCGGGATTGGGAGTAGCCAGATATGCTCCGATGCTGAAAAGACGGTTCTGTACCTGATGAAGCAGGTCGACGGCAGCAGGCTGCAGACAGGGTATTGCAAGAAGCACTCCGATGTTGGCATTGAGCTCGTCGATTGAGCCATAGGCTTCGATGCGGATATCGGTTTTCTTCACTCTGACACCTCCGACAAGCGATGTTGCACCGTTGTCGCCGGTAGTTGTGTAAACTTTGCTTTTTGTCATGACTTATCTGATTTGGGCGGCAAAGATATGTAAAAATATCTATTTTGCCAAAACATTTGAAAATAAGCAACAATACTGCACGTCGTGATGTGTCCTGATTCAGGATTACATCTTGTAGATTAGCGCTGTAGCCATGGCAGCAATCCCTTCCTCGCGGCCAGTGAACCCGAGTCGTTCGGTAGTAGTGGCCTTTACCGATACACAGTCGGGGTCTATCCCGAGGTCGTCGGCTATATTGGATATCATGACGGGGATGTGGGGCAGCATTTTGGGAGCCTGTGCCATGATTGTCAGGTCTACGTTTCCTACAGCATATCCTTTATCGGCGAGCAGGCGTACCACCTCGCGCAGCAGACGGCGTGAGTCCGCGCCTTTATAGGCAGGGTCGGTATCGGGGAAATGATACCCGATATCGCGCAGGGAGGCCGCTCCGAGCAGTGCGTCGCTGAGGGCATGTAGAGCCACATCTGCGTCGCTGTGGCCGAGCAGGCCGAGGGTGTGGGGTATTTTCACGCCACATATCCACAAATCGCGGTCGGCCACCAGGCGATGTACGTCAAATCCGTTTCCTACTCTGAATGTTGGATGGGTCATAATCGTTGATATTCTATAATTTAATAAATGAGTAGGGATTATCGGCGTCCGAATATCTCTTTTATGCCGTCCATGTCAAAAGTGAGGGAGAATCGAAGTGTCTGGTCGAGGGGCGAGTTCTGCGACGCGGCAATCATATAGCTGGCATCGAGACGCAGCACATTGAGGGCGAATCCTGCACCGAGGCCATAGTATTTTCGGCCGCCCTTGTATTCGGTTTCATAATAGTATCCTGCGCGCAGGAAGAATTGCTGGTTGTAGTTGTATTCGGCGCCCAAACTCCAGGTAATCTCCTGAAGTTCCTCTTTCATGCCTCCGGGGGCATCGCTGAACGATTTGAATATGCCTGATATCGATGAGGTGTTTTCCCAGTCGATGGTGGCCTGTTGCCATTCAATCTGGCCCTCCTCGTCGTCGGCGTAGTCGATACGGCGAGGCTTGGTCGGTACGAGCAGTTTGTTGAGGTCAAGTCCGATTGACAGTGTGTGGTAGTCGGCCAGAGGGAACGCAAAGTTGGTGCCTATACGCAGGTTGGTCGGGAGAAACGCCGGAGAGGTGCCGTTGTCGAAGTTCAGTTTTGAACCGATATTGCTTATGTTCCATCCCAACGACCACTGGCATTCGTTCTGTCCGATTATCGGATACTTTGTCAGATATCCCGATATATCGGCCGAGAAGGCCGATGCACCGCTCACCGGGTCGCCGGCCTCCGAGCCTCCGTCGCTGTTGTAGCCGAGCGACGAATATATATAACGGAATACGATACCCATCGAGTAGCTTTCCGACAGTTTGCGCGAGTAGCCTATGTCGAACGCCATCTCGTAGGGGTTGAATGTCTGGCCTATTTCCGAGTAGGTGGACACCTCGCCCAGCGAGAAGTAGCGCAGAGATGCGCTGACAGCCTGATTGTCGCCTCCGCCAAATTTCCAGTACCCCGACACGTTGGCGAGGAATATGTCATTGACAATCTTGCGCAGCCACGGGGTGTAGCTGAGCGACACGGCGGCGTCGCTATAGGCAAATGCATATTTCGACGGATTCCAGAACTGGCTGTAGGCGTCGGGGTCGGTGGCAGCTCCGAGGTCGCCCATACCGGCAGCACGTGCGTCGGGAGCGATGCCGAGCGACACCACGCCCGTCTCTATGGGGTTAAACTGGTTCTTCTGGGCCAATGCATATTGTGGCAACGCCATTGCCATAGCCACAAGGAGGAGTATTGATGCTTGTATTCTTTTCATGCGATAATGATTCTAAGAGTATTAACCTGTCTTGTCGCCGATTTATTGTATCCCTCATGGCTATTGTGTGTGAAAAAAACAGAAAATCAGTGTGGATAATGCCGACTTCGCGGATTAATCGTTAACTTTGCCAAGTTTTCACGGCGGCATGTGGCTGCCATTTCTTGCAAGAATGAAACAATATCGCATACTCAACAACATTCTGGGCTGGGTGGCATTTCTGATTGCCGCCGTCACATATATGTGCACTCTTGAGCCCACGGCAAGTTTCTGGGACTGCCCGGAATTTATATCACAAGGCTATAAGCTGGAAATCGGTCATCCACCGGGCAACCCTATCTTCATGCTTACAGCCCGGTTCTTCGTTAATTTTGTAAGCGATCCCTCGCAGGTAGCCCTTGCTGTCAACACAATGTCGGGGCTTCTTAGCGCGGCCACGATATTGCTGCTGTTCTGGACTATAACACATCTTGTCAAGCGACTTATTGTCAAGGACGATGCCACTACGGTCACTCCTCTCCAGATGCTCGTAATCTTCGGCTCGGCAATGTGTGGCTCTTTGGTGTATACATGGAGCGATACTTTCTGGTTCTCTGCCGTCGAGGGCGAAGTATATGCTTTCTCGTCATTCTGCACAGCACTTGTATTCTGGCTCATACTTAAGTGGGAAAACCGTGCCGACGAGCCTCATAGCGACCGATACCTTGTGCTTATCGCCTATGTGATAGGCATATCAATTGCCGTACACTTGCTCAATCTGCTCTGTATCCCGGCGATTGTGCTCGTATTTTACTATAAGAAATTCAAGAATCCCGACGGACGCGGCTCAATCGCAGCGTTGCTTGTGTCATTTGTTATCGTGGCCCTGATACTCTACGGTCTCGTGCCCGGTTTCATCGAGATGGCTCAGTACAGCGAGCTTTTCTGTGTCAACACCCTCGGCATGGGATATAATTCCGGCGCATTGCTCTATACGATAGTCACCTTTGCAGTGATGATATGGGCCGTGGCCGAACTATACCGACAGAAGAGTCCCGCGCGTATCCGCGCGTCGTTTTTCCTTACAGTATTCTTCTCCGGCATACCGTTTATCGGCGACAGCTGGCTGGTGTCAGCGGTAATATTCTGCGCACTGCTTTGGTATCTATACATCTATATGAAGAAGATTCCCGTAAGGATATTCAATGTAGTGGTGCTCAGCATACTCGTTATATTCATCGGCTATAGTTCATATGCGTTGCTGCTTATCCGCTCCAACGCCTATACTCCGATGAACCAGAACTCTCCCGACAACGTTTTTGCCCTTTCATCATATCTCAACCGTGAGCAGTATGGCGAGCGCCCTCTGCTGTATGGCCAGACATTTAACTCTGGCATAGTATACGAGGTTGGTGCCGACGGTGTTCCCAAAGCATTGAAAAAAGAGGGCAAAAACCTATGGGGAAAGACCGTGAAGACCTCTCCCGACCAGCCGGACAGATATGAAGTGACAGGCACAAAACTTGATTATGAGCTGACTCCGGAACTCAACATGCTCTTCCCTCGTATGTACGACGGTAAATATGCCGAGGCCTACCGCGAATGGACCGGAATGACAGGCACTCCGGTCTCTGTCACCAGCTATGTCGACAGCCAGGGAAATCCCCTCGGTGAGAAGTCAATGCGCATCAAGCCTACATTCATGGAGAATCTGCGCTACTTCTTCAACTATCAGCTCAATCATATGTACTGGCGATATTTCATGTGGAACTTCGCCGGCCGGCAGAATGATATCCAGGGCAACGGAGAGATTACCCACGGCAACTGGATTTCAGGCATACCATTTATCGATAATGCCCGTCTTGGCGACCAGTCGCTTCTGCCCGAAGACCTCGGCAGTGGCAACAAAGGCCACAATGTATTCTTCATGCTCCCGCTGCTGCTGGGCATAATAGGCCTCCTGTGGCAGGCGTTTACATCACGGCGCGGTATCGAACAATTCTGGGTGATATTCTTCCTGTTCTTCATGACCGGTATCGCTATCGTAATATATCTCAATCAGGTCCCCAACCAGCCCCGTGAGCGCGACTACGCGTTTGCCGGTTCATTCTACGCATTCGCTATATGGGTAGGAATGGGTGTGGCCGGTATCTGGCGTCTGATTGCCGGAATTGCCGATGCCAAGGCATCAAAGGAGAAAGTGAGCCGGCTTAACTGGATTGGTGCTGTCGTAGCCGCTCTGTTCGGTATATTTGTCCCGCTTCAGATGGTGTCACAGACATGGGACGACCACGACCGTTCCGGACGTTATGCCGCACGCGATTTCGGCATGAACTATCTCAGTTCGCTTGAGCCTGGTGCCGTAATATTCACTAACGGCGACAATGACACATTCCCCCTCTGGTACGCACAGGAGGTAGAGGGATACCGCACAGATGTGCGTGTGGTCAATCTGTCGTATCTCACCACCGATTGGTATGTCGACCAGCTGCGTCATCCGTCGTACGACGCTCCCGCCATACCCATGATGGCAACCCCCGATGTATATGCACATGACAAACGTCAGTTCACTTATTTCATCGACCCCGATACAACCCGCATCAACGCTCTGGCGGCACTTAAGGAGGCATACCGTGAGGATGCACGGAATCACACCTACGGGCTGTATGAATTCCGCCACCCCAACATGTATATTCCCGTCAACGGCGATGACATGGTAGCTTCCGGACGCATAAAGGAAACTGAGCGCGAGGCCTTGTCGCCGGCCATTGACCTCAACCAGACCGGTAATTCCGAGAGCGGTCTGCGCCTAAGCTCGATGATTGCCATCGACATGCTCGCCACCAATGCCAAGGATGGATGGAAACGTCCGTTCTATTTCGCCATGACAGTGCCCGACGACTACTATCTCGGCCTCAATCCGTTCATGCGTTCGACCGGCATGGCCTACGAAGTAGGTGGCATAAAGGATACCGAATCAAGCCACGGACAGATTGCCGTGAATACCGACAAGGCCTACGACAACATCGTCAACAAGTTCCGCTGGGGCGGTCTCGACAATGTCAAGAGCGCCGACGACATCTATCTCGACGAGACAGTGCGCCGTATGGTCACCACCACACGCAGCGCCATGCTCGACCTTGCTCAGGCACTATACAACGAGGGTATTACAGCCGAAGCCTATTACTTGGAGGATTCCGTAAAAATGACCCCGGAAAAGCGTAAGGAGACCGAGGAGTACATTGCACAGCGCTATGCTCGGGCCACAGAGGTGATGAACCTAATGGTAGAGAAGATGCCTGAATATACATCGCCCTACGGCATACAAATCGGCTACCAGATTGCCGACCTCTTCGGACGTCTTGGTGCTGTCACAGGCGACAAGCAGCTTTCCGACCAAGCCCTTGCCATAGCAAAGCACGAGATTGACCTCTACAAGCAATATATGCTTTATATCCAGAGTCTGTCGCCTGCCAAATTCCAGTCGCTGACACGCGTCGACCGATATATATTCGATACATACTTCATGCAGCTCGTGCAGCTATATGTATCGCTCGGAGCCGATCCCGAGGAGACTATAAAGGAACTGGCTGCTCAGGGTGTCGATTTCAACCGTTACTACCGCAATCACAACGAAGGATAACTCCATGTCATGTAGATGAAAGGTAGCAAGTATTTCCGTTTCAAGCCGTCGCGCTTCATCGAGCAACCGCCGCTGTTGTACCGTATCCTCTTTCCCGAGGCCATATGGCGCATCAAACGCAAGAAACGGCGCACTGTTTATCTGACTTTCGACGACGGCCCCATCCCGGAGATTACTCCATGGATTCTTGACCTGCTCGACTACTATGGCATAAAGGCCACATTCTTCCTCGTGGGCGATAACGTGCGCCGTCATCCCGAACTGCTTGAGGAAATCAAGCGCCGTGGTCACAGCTGGGGCAACCATACGATGAACCATCTGCAGGGATTCAAGGAGACATCGCGCAACTATCTGCGCAATATAAAGGAGGCCGACAATCTCATCGACAGTCCGCTCTATCGCCCTCCCCACGGCATAATGCGCTGGGGACAGGCGAAAATCATCAAGGAGCATTTCAACATTGTTATGTACGATGTCGTCACACGTGACTACTCCAAGAAGCTCAACGGCGAGAAGGTCGTGAAGAATGTACGGCGCTATGCCCGCAACGGCTCTATCATCGTGTTCCACGATTCGCTAAAGGCCGAAGCCAATCTCCGCTATGCTCTTCCGCGAGCGATAGAGTGGCTACGCGACCAGGGCTTTGAATTTGCGCCCATCCCGATGTGATGAATACGGAGCAGCTCGACAGTATCATGCGCTCCTCCGGCGCTGTGGCATGGGGCGTGGCCACAGCCGAGCCTGTCGATTCAGAAGCATGGGAGCGACGCGAGCAATGGATAAGCGACGGAAATAATGCCGGGATGGAGTATCTCGACCGCTATCCCGACGTCAGGCGCGATCCGCGCAATCTGCTTGAAGAGGCCCGCTCGGTAATTGTGGCCGCCTACAGCTACTATCCGTCGCGGCGTCAGCCGGCAGATGCTCCACAGTTTGCATGGTATGCCTATGGGCGCGATTATCATGAGGTGGTGCGCGCACGTCTGGAGCTGGCGGCCTCCCGACTCGAGGAGGTATACGCCGGAGCTCGATTCAGGATATGCGTCGACACGGCCCCGCTGATGGAGCGTTACTGGGCTGTAAAGGCCGGTGTCGGTTTCATCGGGCGCAACGCCCAGCTTATTGTGCCGGGCCACGGGTCGGCATGTTTCCTCGGTGAGATTGTTACCACCATCCCGCTTCCCGCTTCAACCCCTTCCGAGGGTGCATGTCCCGATGGATGCGATTTGTGCATACGGGCATGTCCCGGACGGGCTATATCCCGCGAATGCACTGTTGATGCCCGCCGGTGTCTGTCATACCTTACCATTGAGCATCGGGGAGCTTTCACCGACGGTATGCCTCAACTCGGACGCAGAATCTACGGCTGCGACGCATGCCAGAGCGCATGCCCCCTTAATCGGGGCATATCGCCTACCGACATACCGGAATTCTCACCGTCTGAAGCCCTTATGTCGCTTACCGACTCCGATATCGCTACCCTCACTCCCGAGCGGTTTTCATCAGTTTTTTCCCACTCGGCGGTAAAGCGTGCAAAACTCGCAGGGCTTCTGCGCAACCTCTCGGCGCTCACGCCGCGCTCTGCCGGGCCTCCCTCTGAGGATGAAGTATAGTAAGAGCGCCGCTACAGTCCACAGCTGTAGCGGCGCGTTACTTGTAGTCGATAGCCGGATGCGCAATCATCGTGCCGCCCGGCTGCAATGCAAACCTTTATTTAAAAACAACCTTTCGCGATACTGAGCCTCTGCGCTCAATGAAGATGCCTCCCGAAGGTGCGCTTACCTTTACTCCCTGCAGATTGTAATATTCCGCGGGAACGGCAATATCGTCGGCCATCTCGGTCTCAATACCCGATGTGGAGGTATATTTCCTGGGAATGTATCCCTCATGCAGAGTCTGATAGTTGGTCCAACCGATTCGCTCGCCCGGTTTTACACCGTAGAACACGATATCGGCATATCTTACCGGAAAACCATTAAGGTCATTTGTGCTTTTTCTGCGGAAGTCAAACAGATTCCAGCTGTTGGTGGCTTTTCCTGAGAATGTTATATCCTGTGGCCCTGTAGCTGTGGTCGACGGCATATTGAATATGGCGCAACGCTGCATTTTCCCGAGAGTGTCGTCAGTGCCTGCGAATCCTCCTGTAAATGCCGTACTGGTATTAGCCTGTACAAAATCGGATGTGATACGCACATGAGACGGCGCGTCGACGGTTACATAGACGCCTGTGATATCGTTTACACGACAGTCCTCACCGTCGCCCATACGGCTCTTGCTGTTTGACTCGGTACAAAAGCGCACGCGTATGTCGCCTCCTTCGGCCGGTACGTCGACAAGCGCTCCGTTCTTGTAATATTGGGTCGGCACTGTTACGTAGGCAAGGCCGTTGTTGTCCATTTGCGATGTTAGCAGCATACCGTCCATAAGGCCGCTTTCAAGTGATTTTTGGGCGTCGCGCGGCTCTGCGTAGTCTTTCTGGGCATCGGCTGATAGTGTTGAGCCGGGTGTGGTTATCTTCGACAGGGCCTCGTCGACTAATACCGGGGTATATGCAGGCTGATAAAGCACCTGGAGTGTGATGGCTTTCCCTTCCAGGCGATACGCTTCGGCAGACAGTTTTGTTCCTACAGTGTTGTCGATAAGTTCCTGCGAGGCGTCGATGCTGAATCCATGGTATTCCTCTGCATAGGCGGAAACGATACTTAGCGCGATAGCTGAAATGAGTAATGTTTTTTTCATGTGATAGAAATGGTTGTTGATTTATGATTTATGTGAAGTGTGTCGTATTCCGGAGGCGAGTTTCTACACGCCTCCGGAATATATGATGTGTCGGGATTATTCGAGTGATGAGGGACGGTTGAGTACAGTGGTGAATTTACGGCCTGAAAGATCGGTAAACTCGATTGTCACCGGCGAATCGGCAGTCGAAGCCTGTGCGCGGAACAGATGGGCCGTTTCCTCCGGATTCATGCCGGAATTCCACTTTGTATACTCTTTCTTTATGGGGACAAGGTATTTCTGTATGAGATACGGGTCCTGGGTCTTTACTCTCTTTACGGTAAGCTCGCGTCCGTTTTCATACATTTTTACCGTACATCCAGGTTCGTAAGCCCATATATTGGCGAGCACTACATCTTTGTTTGCACTATTGCCGGGGAGGTAGGCCGTCGAGAGATCCTGGTCGTCAATAGATACCTGGTTGAGATCGTAGGCGCGTATCTGGAAATCGGTCGGTAACTGGAATCCCTTGTATATATGGTGGGGGGTGCCTGAGGCGAAATCCCATATGCCGAAGCCCCAGGGAGCTCCGTCAAAGCATATCGGGAGGTTAGGCATGTGGGGTTTGAAACCTGCCGGCCACCAGCCGCCATTGGCACCTGCGTAGTTGTATTCGCGGATATTCCCCTCCGGGGTGTGCTGGAAGTGACTCTTGTGGGAATGTCCTGAGAATACCTTTACGTTAGTGAATTCCGACAGCAGAGCGCCAAGTTGAGGACCGCCTTCGTCGAAGCGGTATACCTTGCTCACATTTACGCCTTCGGCTTCCGGATAGGTCAGGAAAATTCCATGCATAGTGATGAACAGGGGGGCAGTCTTATCCTTTATTGTGGCAAGATCTTTTGCAATCCAGTCGAGTTGGTCGGCTTTAAGGGCCGTTCCTTCCTGATATACCATATTGTTGACAACGATGAAGTGAGCGCCTCCACGGTTGAATGAATAGTACGACGGGCCGTTGATATACAGCCAGTTGGATAGCCCAGGTATATCTCCTGTCATGAACGGGTCGTAGTCGTGGTTGCCCATCGTGTGGTAGAGCGGAGCATTGACCTTGAAGTCCTTGTTGAAGAGATCAAGAGTATATCCGTAGCCGTCGGCCACAAAAACATCACATATAAGGTCGCCGAGAGTTATCACGATGGGACTTGTGCCTTTTGCCTTCAGAGAGTCGATGGCTCGGTTTACATCGGGTACAATCATGTTTTTAAGCAGCTCCACGTCGCCACATCGGTTGGATATCTGGGGGTCGGCGATAGCGATTATGCCGAGAGGATTGTTGTCGGCTATCTTGCGTAGGATGAAATCCACGCTCTTGCCGTCGGTTTTCCTTACTTGCTGCCAGAATTTCGGGCGGTTATTGTCGAGGAATGCGGCAGGCTCATAGCCGTCGGGAGTCGAAACGTAGATATACCCCAGGGCTACCTCCGATTTCATTATATACTTGCCGTTGACATCGGTGGTAGTCAGATTGTATCCGTCCGAAACCACTACGTCGGCAAGCGGAGTGCCGGTGTCGGTCTTTACAATCCCTTCGATATATACTTCCTTGGGTGCCGGTTGCTTGATGGCCGGAGCGCCGAAGTACTCGTCACTGTCGGAGCATGCCGAAGAGAAGAGCATCGTTGCGCATGCGAAAAATGCTGTATATGGAAATTTCGATTTCATGGTTGTTTAGCCTTTACAATGTATCTGGATGTTTAGGAATAGTTCGCCGCCGTCGATATTGACAGCAAGGCGCAGCCAGTTGCCGAAATTGGGCTGTACCTTTATCGGATGGAGTCCGCGGCCCGATACGGTGACTGGAGAGCTTCCGTCGGATGCCCAGTTTACTCCGTCGTGTGATATCTCGACACGGGCTGTGAGCGTCGGATTCTCACCCTTTATGTGCTCGATCATAACGAAGAATATAGCTTCATCGGCCCAGCCCGTCTCGTAGGGATGGGTCTCAAACCGTCCGGTAAACCATTTCTTTATCTCAAGATGGGATGCATTGAACTGTTTCATGATTGGTCAGCTGTTTTGTAGGTGAAGACTCGGGGGATTATTCCTGCGACACGACTACCGAGTCGATGTAGAAGTACACGCGGCGGTCCTGGTCGGTCTCGACCCAGAACAGAGGGTTGATGAGGTTGTCGATACGATGGTAGCCGGGTACATTGGTCACGTGGGTGCCGCGCAAATCCCATATGCGATCCTGACACTGGAATTCGACATACTCACGGTTGAGGGTGTCGATTTTCAGGCGCATGTACTGCCAGTTGAGTTTGCAGTCAGTCTCGTTGTATATGAGTTTCTGATGGGAGTCGGGTATCACCTGGAATGCCTCGTGGCGTCCGTCGGGATACCGGCGTCCAAACCACCACGGGTCGATGCCGCGCTTGCACCAGTCGCCTTCGAGCCCGAAAGCCCATTCCTTGTCGGTGACATCGGCTGAGTTCTCTATTTCCCAGCGCTGCACCAGATTGCCGTTGAAGCAGTTGAGGTGGCGCACACCTACCTGGTAGCGTTCGCCTCTCTCCTGGATATCAAATCCCATGCCGAAGGCGCGGATGCTCTTCTCGTGCAGACCGGGCTGCGGAGTGCCTTCGGCATCGAGAGTATCCTGTTCGGCCGTGTATGAGAACCAGCATTCTATCTGCAGGAACCGGCTTTCCGGACGGTAGAACGACAGGCGCTTTATGGCATGTCCCATCGAACCCGGCGCCGGAATATCCTCGTAGCGTGAGTGCACGGGACGCGTAGAGAGCTTCAGACTGAATGTGCCCGACATGGCGCCGTGGCTGCCGGGATAGCGGTATGTGGCTGAGCTGAGCATCACGGGGGGCCACTGGTCTTTGTTGACCAGGGTAGGGGGAACGTCGAAGTCGGGATACTCGGTAAAGTTGGGCAGGAGGGTCATCCAGCCGTTGAAGCCTGTGTTGAATATATCGTAGCAGATTATGCGCTCGAGCGGCTGATAGCGGCTGCGGAGCAGTATTTCGTCTACACTCATGGTTGTTATGTTTGTTTCTGAGGATTATTTGTTGGTGAGATTATGGCAAATGTATACCGGTCGAATTACCATCCGGGATTTTGGGAAATCTTGCCGTTGGAGATGCTTACCTCTATCGCGGGAATCGGCAGAAGAGGGAATCGGCTGTCATATTTCCTTGGGAGTACGCGCACGATTTTACCGGCGTCGAACATCGGCTTGAAATCGGCGAAGCCGCATTCGTCAATCTCCGGAGTTGAGGGCCAGTAGTAATCGCCGGCTTTTTCCATATCGACCATACCCTGTTTTGTCGGGAAGGCATAATAGTCGTGGCTGAAAGCCTTCTCCATCCATCCGTCCCAGCGCAGGAGGTCGAAGAAGCGTCGTCCCTCCCAGGCAAACTCCACCCGGCGCTCTTTGCGCACGGCCAGGCGCATGGTATTCTGGTCCGATAAGGCAAGCGCCGGATATGCGGCTGTATTGTCGCGGGTAGTCTTGTAGGCGCGGGCGCGCACATCGTTGATGGCATTGAGCATACTTGCATCCAGTTCGCCGAGTTCGATTTTAGCTTCGGCATACATGAGCAGCACGTCGGCATAGCGGATGATGATGGTCGGGTTCTCGCTTACGTTTTTGCCGGTACGCCATTCGTCCTGCGCGCCTTTCCTGAGACATGTTCCTGTCGGGGCGGCATACTGGTCGTTGATTTTTGAGTCTTTGTTGGTGACAGATTTTCCGTCGAGCAATACGGTCTTGGCCGACGGGCTCGGATTGTAGACACATCCGTATACTACCGAGCCGGGGGCTACGAATGTCTCGTTGCATCGGGGGTCACGGTTGAGGTATGGGTTATGAGGGTCAAACAGCGGCGATTCGTCGATAGGCTTGCCGTCGGTGCATTCAAAGGCGGCAAGGAGGTCCCATGACGGGAAGCCTGCGGCTCCGCTGCTCACGGTTGTGCGCAGCATGAATGAGTTGACCGATGAACTCTGGCCCAGTTCGATAGAGTTGGCTATGCAGAATATGTATTCACCATTGTCCATGGTCTTGTCGCGGAATAGCGCACCGAAGTCGGGATAGAGGGAATATTGCCGGGAATCCATCACAAGGCGTGCGGCGTCGCGGGCGATTTCCCAATCCTTCATAGTAAGGGCGATACGACACTTCAGAGAGGCTGCCACATATCGGTTTACGCGCCATATGCCCTGGACTATGTTGGACTCGGGCAGGTTTTCATAGGCATAGTCGTAGTCAGAATATATTACAGGGAGGATGTCGGCTACCGGAGTGCGTCCCATTTGGCGAGCTTCCTCTATTGTGATTGTCCCCGTGCAGAAAGGCACATCGCCCCAGAGTGATATCAGGCGGGCGTAGAAGTATGCGCGGAACAGGCGTGCTTCAGCCGCCAGACGCTTGGCTTCGTCGGAGTTGTAGCCCAGTTTGTCAAGACTTTCGAGCACACGGTTGCAGCGGCTGATGGCCTTGTAGGTGTCTGACCAAGTGGTCTCAATCCATGAGGTGGAGCTTGTAAGTGTGGCCGCCGGAACGTCGTATACCTTGTTGCGGTGACAGAAGTCATCGGTATGTCCGTCGGTAAACCAGCGGGTCTCAAGATTATATGGATATGCGCGGTATAGGTCATTGACAGATATCCTTACCTCGTCAAGTTTTGAATTCCATGTGCCCGACGAAGGCTCTGTCAGAGGCTGAAGGTCGAGATCGGCACATGACGCGGCCATCATCATTGTGGCGCATAACAGCGCCCCTTTAAATATATTGCTCGTTTTCATTTCTTTATGATTTTCAGGTTAGAATGAGAAGTTGAGGCCGAAGGTATAGGTAGTGGCGATGTAGTTGGATGCGCTCGAATTGACTTCGGGATCCCATCCTTTTGGATAATGGTGGAAACAGAACGGGTCTTCGACATTGAAATAGACACGCAGGTTGTCGAAGCGGATGCGGTTGACAAGTTTCTTGGGGAATGTATAGCTGAGGTTGATGTTCTTGACACGCATGTATGAGCCGTCCATCAGCCAGAAATCCGACATCTCATAGTTGTTGCTGTTACCGGTAGCGCTGTTCAGTCGCGGATATATCGCTTTCTGATTCTGCTCGGGAGTGTTGTAAAGACTCCAGTATTTGCCCATGATGATTTCAGGAGCGGCGCGGAACGACTGCTGGCGCACCATTACCTCAGACATGCGTACTTTCTGCTGTCCGACGCCGTTGAACGCCGCCGAGAGGCGTAGGCCCTTGTAGCCTACGTTGATATATCCTCCAAACAGGTAGTGGGGGAGTGATGACGCGAGTACCTCTCGGTCATTGGTCTTGTCGATTTTGCCGTCGGGTGTTCCATCAATTCCGCTTAGGTCCTTATACCGGATATCTCCGGGGCCTACCGAGGTCACCAGCTTCGGAGAATTTGCTACCTCCTCGTCGGTCTGGTATATGCCGTCGGCACGATATCCGTAGAATGCCATGTATTCGTCGCCTCCGCGTATGATACAGTCGCCCGAATACTGGATTTTACCGTCGAGGTTGCCCATCTTCGACTTGGAATTGGAGATATTGAATCCTACGCCATAGGTCCAGTCCTTGCCGATATTGTCGCTCCATGATATTTTCGCCTCCCATCCACGGGTGTTCATGTCGCCTGCGTTTACCTCAGGGGCGTTGTAGCCGGTATATTTAGGTATTTCGGTGGCGATGAGCATATCTTTGGTCTTCTTGTAATAGATATCGCCGGTGAAGTCGAGACGACCGTTGAACAGGGCGAAATCCACACCGATATCCCACGTATGTGTCGATTCCCATGTGATGTTTTCTACAGCATATCTTATCTGAGCTGCCGAGGTTGCCGCTTCCGGGCCTTTGGCGCCGAACATTATCGCATTCTCAAGATTCACGGATGCCTGATAGGGATAATTGCCGATACGTTCGTTGCCGAGAGATCCGTATGAGGCGCGCAACATGAAGTTGGATAGCACCGGCGACAGGCGTTCCATGAATTTCTCCTTGCTCAGACGCCATCCGAGCGATGCCGAGGGGAACCATCCCCAGCGGTATGAGCTGGCGAAACGCGAAGAACCGTCTCCGCGTATGTTGGCCTGGATGAAGTAGCGGCTGTCGTAGTTGTACATAACTCGTCCGAAAAATGAGCGGTATGCGTTTTCAAATGCGTTGCCTCCGGGCGACACTTCGTTTTTATTGGCGTTGTCAAGATACGGATAGTCGGGGAGGGTCATCTTGTCGGAGGATACCGACATCGTCTCGTAGTGGTAATAGTAATCTTCGTATCCGGCGAGTACGTTTACGGCGTGTACACCGAAATCCTTGTTGAAGGTAGCGGTGAGCGATTTCTCCATAGAGTGGTTCTCGGTACGTGTTTCAGTCAGTGTATTTGTCTCGTAGCCGGAGATATATCCTATGAGCTGGTCAGTGTCAAACGCATCATAGTAGGGTACAGCCTTTTTCATGTCTTTTATCTTTTGGAATGACATGGTCGGAGTGACAGTGCCCTGGATTGTCAGGAAGGAGAACGGCTTGTAGGTAAGTGCAATCTTGCCGGTGAGGTAGTTTATGGTATTTTTCTTCTCACCGCCTTCGAGATAGGCGCCTTCGGTATTCGAGCCCGACTGGCCGGCTGCTATTCGTCCGTCGGGATATGTGCCGGCATATATCTGCGGATAGCGCAGTGCCGCGCCTATCGGACTTCCTGAGTGCGGGTCGTTTTTTACAGCATGGCGCATGGAGAGATCGACAGTGGCTGTCCACTGTTTGTTGAAGTTGATGGTGTTGTTGGCACGGACATATATGCGTTCGTGGTCTGAACCCTTGTACAAGGCTTCGGTCTTCTCATACGATGCGGATATGCGGGTCTTTACCTGTTTGTTGCCGTATGACAGGCTTACATTGTGCTTGGTGCGGGGTGCGGTCGATCTGAGCAGTCTGCTTTTCCAGTCATATACAGGGTATTCGATGGGGTCATACATATGATTTTCCATATACTGCTCGATATACTCTTTTGAGTAGGTGGGATATTCGCCACCTGCGGGATTGCCGGCTTCGTTCCAGCGGGTCTCATTGATAATCTGCATGTGGCGTATGGGATCTACCACATAGTCGGGGTATGATGAGGCGTGCATCAGAGAGAACTCTCCGTTGTAGGTGATGGAGAGATCGCCCTCTTTGGCCCCTTTGGTTGTTACGAGTATTACGCCGGCCGCCGCACGTGCGCCGTAGATTGACGCCGCTGCGGCATCTTTGAGCACGGAGATTGACTCTACATCATCGGGATTCACATTGTCGAGGTCGCTTACTGGAGTGCCGTCGACAAGAATCAGAGGGCTGTTGTCGCCCATTGTGGTAACACCGCGTACCTTGATGGTTCCGCTTGATCCGGGCATACTGCCGCTGCGGGTGATATCGAGGCCGGGAATCGCTCCCTGTAGCGCTGTGGTAAGGTTGGGTGAACGCTGTTTGTCAAGCCTATCGGAGCCTACTGAGCCTACAGCACCGGTAAGGTCCTTTTTCTTTACAGTGGCGTAGCCGATGACTACAGTCTCTTCCAGCATCTGTGCGTCGGGGTAGAGCTTGAAGTCAAGAGTACCCTTTCCGGTCCAACGGGCAGTCTCTGGTTTGTAGCCGAGATAAGTTACCTTTATTTCAGTGCCGGCCGGTACCGACGCAATATTGTAGCGGCCGTCGATATCGGTCATTGCAGAATATTTGCTTGTCTTGTCGGATACTATCGCACCTACTATGGGCTCGTCGGTCTCGTCGGTGACTGTACCTGACAGTGTGGTCCCTTGTGCCGTAGCCGCCGCGGGGGCAAGCATGGCCGCCATTACAAGGATGGTGGCCGATGCTTTGCGCATCACGTTTATAAATGATTTCATTTGGTATTTCATGATTGGGGTTAAATATGTGGGAGAGTGGTGGTATTACTGTGCGAACTCAAGTTTTACCGTCTGGTTGTATTCTTTTACAGACTTGTCGCCATCATGGGGATGTTGTGCGGTAAAGCGTGTGCAGGTACTTTGCGATATCTGGTCGATATATTTTCCGCACTGGGCAATTTCTGTCGCCGGGCGCAGGCGTATCTGTACTTTCTCGCAAGAATGCTTAAGGGAGAATGTGCCTTCAAACAGCACATAGATGCCGTCTTTGGGATATTCATAATTGTAGGTGACGGTCTCTGTCCAGTTGCCGGCAGCTCCCGACAGGCCCTCGGTGGCTGTGAGCGTCACGGTCTTTGGAGTCATAAGCGGCAGCCATTCGTTTCCGTCGAGATATTCGGCCATCCAGTGGGCTGCACAACTTGAATAGATATGGCCCGTGAATTCAAAACGCATGGGAGTATCGGCCGGAATCTGCGATAGCGACTTGTTGCCACACTCTATAAGCCAGTAGTCGGTAGTAACACATCCGCGTATCATCAGGTCGCCGTGTGAGCCGGTCTGGGTGCGCATGCCTTTATCATCATCGGGGCGTCCTGATTTATCGGAGTTGTAGAATCGTATTGAACCTATACCGGTGGTCGGGTTGGCGAAAGCGTCGATAAATCCGGCTGTCGACTTGTCGAACTTAAGGGCACCCCATGTCGAGGAGTATTCATCTTTGTTTTTGTCGATTGCCCATTCAGTAATCAAGGTCATGTCGAGAGCAAGCTGTGTGATGGTAAGCGTGTAGCTTTTGCCGTCGATATTTACTGTAATGGTTGTATTGATGTCGGAGAGTGTGTTGTTTTGCGGGAATGTGACTTTTACCTTGGTCTCTCCCTCGCCGGAGTCGGGTGTGAGCACGAAGTCGGGATTGGATGAGGTCGCTGTCCATGAGCCTTCGCCGAGTACGGTAAATTCGGTTTCGCTCTCTCCGGATTCAAGAGTGATGCTTTTTACCGACACGCCGGTGGGTACGAGGCCGCGCTGGGTGATGTCGAGAGCTTTAGGTGTCACCCCTTCGCCGATGAATTTTATGCGTCCCGTTCGAGGATCAAACTCCTCGTTGGCGTTTACATCGATAGTGAATGTCGTAACATTGTGATTATTTGTGGCTTCGGTGATATTCAGCCATTCTGTCTGATGATTCACCACATATTTCACATTGGAGGTAACCGTCATGGTAATCGTTCCTCCGTCGGCCGATACGGCCATTTCTTTGTCCGAAAGATCCATGTAGGGAGCTGCATCGTCATCGGAGCAGGCTGTCAACATTGCCATGAAGGCAATGAAGAGAAGTCTTGATAGGATTTTCATGATCTGTTTTTTAGGTTAATATTGGTTGGTGATATTAGTTGTGGTTGAGAGGAGTGTCGGCCGAGGTTTCGAGGGCTTCGTAAGCGCTTTCTATCTTTGACAGGGCAAGCGAGCGCAGTTGTGGCCATCGGTAGCACTGTGCCGCTCCCGTCGGTTGAATAGGGAGCGACAGGGCTTTGCCGTTGAGGAGAACTTTTACAAGGATATCATCATTGTCCGACCGGTTGCGGAAGAATACAAAGCTGAGTTTCGAGGCCATTGGTATGCGCCATGTCTGCCAGAAGTCTTTCACTTCGTCGAGATTGTCGGTGGCTGTGCCCCACGAGTCAGCCTCAAGCAATGCCAGAAGTGCCATCAGACAGCCGTCGTGGCCGAAACGCATGCGCAGTCCGCGGCGTCCCGATGTTATATCGTCGTCGGCACAGGAAATGATGTTGTCGAGCATTCTGGCGGCCTGTTGCCATCCGCGGCCGAGGTTCACGCTGTGGCGCCCTTTCTGCATGTACTGGCGTGCGTTGTCGGCTTCCCACATGGCTTCGGCCTGGGACGGAGTGAACAGTTCGCTGAACGACTCCGGGCGGTCGAGTGCGGGAGCGGCGTTGGAGAGGGTAAACATGGCCTCGCACAGGGTTATGGCATCAAACCGCGATGCCGCGCTGTCGGGCTGTGTGAATATCGTGGCGAGCCATCCGTGCAGGTCGATGCGGGATTCCACAAACCGGCGCCAGAGCTGATACCAGCGCCCGTCGTGTGAGCGCATCTCCTCGTCGAGCGGCAGCTTGGTGGGGCAGTCGTTGGCATATGGGTTGAGCCATGTGTGGTAGCGGCTGCTTACATCGCCTGTTATTCTTACATCTCGGCATATGCGTGACAGGGCGCTGTTGAATGCCTCCATCGAGCGCGCCGTACGCATCACGTTGGTCGACTGCGACTGTACGGTGGCGCCGGCCGAGATTACCTCGGGGTATTCGCGGCATAGTTTGGCCGCGTATGTCTCCCACTGCCTGGTGCCTCCTGCCGTGAGGTCGCCGGTGCGCCGGTCGACAGTAGGCCATAGGCCGTGCAGACGTTCAAGCATTATGGTGCCGAGTGGGGTAAGCATGCCGGCGGAGTCGCCCCATTCGAGCGCGCTCTTCACGAGCGGTAGCACCGGAGCGCTGTCGATGTGGCGTATGCCGTGGCGGCAGTAGGTGCTGATCATAAACGGTTCGTAGCCGTCGGGAGCAGTGCGGTCCTCGGGTTCGGCAAACGGGTCGACACGGTAGGTGCCGCGGCTCAGTGTCGGATCGGGCATTTCGGGCATCGCTACAGAGTATATCCGTGGGCTGTTGGTATTGACCAGCATCCTGTGGCCGTCGACCATAAGGGCCTCGCACTCCTCGCGGATGAGGCTGTCGAGGTCGACGCGTGCAGCCACGCAGCGGCGGTCAAGGTCATATACACGGATTTTGGATGTCGTCACGGGATATTTGTCACCGAATCCGAAGCTGTAGAAGAGTTTCCCGTCGTGGATGCATCCCGATTGTGTGGCATAGGCGTCCATGTCGAGCACTACCTGTTCGAGTACATCGTCGGCTCCGAGTCTGACATATTTGCCTTCGGAGAGCGATGGTATGCGGAAGCGTGTGGCCACCAGCTTGTTGTGGGCGAATGTAGGCATAGCAGCCGGCACGGTGCGCACACGTCCGGAGAATACCCACATATCTCCTCGCTCGCGGTCGATGAGCCACGACGGAGCTCCGAATATAGTGTTGAGCTCGCGTCGTGCCCATCCGGCGGTGTCGAGTTCGAGTGTCTGCACAAGGCCGGAGCTCCATTTGCGCCCTTTGCGGGTGATGCTCTCTACATGGCAGCGCATATCCAGCGGACTTTTGGGCTGGGCGACCGACAGGTAGATGACGGGCATCTCCGCTCCGGGCAGCCGCTCTACTCCGAAGTTTGCCTGGTTGCAGTGGTTGCCGCGCGACGACGACTCTACGTCAAACTCTCCCGCATGTCGTAGCTCTCCCTTGCTGCGGTCGTACACAGTGCAGTGTCCGCCATGCTCGAATGCTAACAGTAGGTCGCCCCAAAGGGCCATCCCCTGCTGTGAGCGGCGCGAGGCGTCCTTTGTATAGGCCACTTCACATAAGGGTGCGGTAGCCCTGGCCTCGCCATACATGAGGCATGACGCCAGAGTCAGGGTGAGGTATGCAAGGCGTAGTCTCATGCTGTTACAGTCTTTTTGTGTTTGCGTGAATCGGCAATGCGGTAGGCCGTGTAGATTCCGATAAGGACGGCGATTACGAGGCATGTGCCGGTCATTATGCTGACTACAGCCGGGTAGTATGTCTCGGTAGCCATCAGATACAGGAGCAGCAGGGCTATTGCGCCGAGTGTGACCAGGAAGCAGTTTATGGCCATGAAAGAATACGATTTTACAGCGCGCCGTGTGGCTTCGTCAGGCTCCGTGTCGGCTGATGTATCCTCCATCTGTGTGATTTTTTCGTAGCCGGGACATACATATCCCTTGAGATGGCCGCGTAGCTGCAGTGTGGCCATTATCGCAACCGGGAGGAGCAACCCTACGGTAGCTTCGAGCACCTGGTTGTTGACCAGGCCGGAGAGGGAGAACTTCATGGTTATGCCGATGGCGTAGGTGGCGAGCATAGCCCATATCACCTGTCGGCCGTTGATACGGCTTGACAGCAATCCCCACACCGACGGGATAAAGAGCGGTGCAATCACCATGGTGAGAATAGTCACTACCACGCGCTCGGCTCCGCCCATAAACGGTATGAGCAGGGCGATGGCTATGATGGCCACACCGAAAGCGAGGGTAAAAAGGCGTCCGGCTTTGATGAGGGTGCGGTCCTTGGCCTCGGGATGCGCGGCGCCGTATATCTGGTAGGTGAACACGTTGGCGTATACATTAAGTGTGCCTGACACACAGCTGAGTGTCGCCGAAATCATAGCCGCGAGCATTACTCCGAGCATACCTTTCATGAGTACCGTCTGGCTCATGAGTATGTAAGCCTGCTCGGGATTGGCGTCGGGATTGATTGTGCGGTATACCATGGCCGGAAGGTACCACAGTATAGGGGTGAATAGATAGAGCACTCCTACGAGGTAGTTGCTCCTGCGTGCGTCGCGTGCGGTCGGCACGCTGATATAGCGCTGTACGAATGGCCAGTCGCCTCCCATCTGGAATATGTTGAGGCCGGTCCAGAGCAGAAGCCATATCCACGGATACTCTCCGGAAGCGAGGTCGAAGTACGTGTCGGGCAGTGCCGGTGAGTTTATGAAGTTGTCGAGACCACCGATAGTGTGCAGCGAGAGGGGTATCATGAACAGGACCACCGCGATGAGTACACCGAACTGAATTACGTCGGTCATCAGTACCGCGAGAAATCCGCCGGCTATGGTATACACGAGGGTGATGGCTCCGAGTATCACCACAGCCCATGATATCGACAGATGCCCGGTTGAGTCGGCGAGGAAATGTCCTTCGGGGAGTACCATCAGTGTCGACATCACAACGGCGATGGCGTAGAGCGCCACTCCGGTATGTACGCCGCGGCCTATGATGCCGGCTATCGTGTAGAAGTCGACAGTGGTTTTACCGAAGCGTACAGCGATGAAGTCGCCGGGAGAGTTAATCTTTATCTGACGCCATCGGCCGGCGAGCCACCTGCCTGTTACCAGGCAGGCTATGCCTACGAGGTTGCCGATTATTACGGCAACTATTCCCGAGCGGTATGCCACGCCTCCCCACACTACGAAAGTGCTGGCTGAGAATATGGTCATGTATGTCGACATTCCCGACAGCCACCACGAGGAGCTGCGTCCGGCTATAAACATGTCCTCCGAACTTTTTATGCGGCGCGACATGAGCCAGCTTACGGCAATCAGTCCCAGGAAGTAGAGAAACAGTACTATATAATTGAGTGATTCCATGGCAGGGAATTGCTGGAGGTGATTACTGGTCAATCCTTACGGCAGCCTTCACGATGTTGGCTTTGTCGCTTACGCTGCGGTCCATGGCTTCCTGTATCTCGCTGAGGCCGAATATGTGGGTTGCTATATCTTTCAGGTTCACACGTCCTTTGGCTACAGCCTCGATTGCCATGGGATAGATATGCCGGTAGCGGAATACACTTCTGAATGTGAGCTCCTTGTCTATAAACAGAGATATGGGCAATGTGAGTTCGCCGGTCTTGCTGTAGCCTACAAGCACTATAGTGGAGCCTTTGCGGGCCACCTCGATAGCCTGGCGGGTGGTTATCTCGGTGCCTGCAGTCTCAATCGACAGGTCGATGCCTTCGCCGCCAGTCAGTTCCTTTATACGCTCTACGGTATCCTCTTCGGCGGCATTGATGGTGGCGGTCGCTCCTAGTGTCATCGCTTTCTCAAGACGCTTGGCCATGACATCGACTACGATAATTTCCGATACACCCTCGGCTTTCAGCGCCATCATGCATACCAGTCCGATACATCCGGCTCCGAATACCACAGCCTTCTGTCCGGCCCGTGCGCCACCTTGGTTGGCGGCATGGAATCCGATGGCCAGAGGCTCTATAAGCGCACCCTCGAGATTACTTACATTTTCCGGAAGCCGGAAGCAGAGGTCGGCGGGGTGGGTGGCATATTCCTGGAATACTCCGTCGACAGGCGGAGTGGCGAAGAACACCACGTCGGGACACAGATTGTATTTCCCTTCACGACAGTAGCGGCAGTGACCGCATGTCTTGCCGGGTTCAAGCGCCACACGGTCGCCTACGGAGAGATTTGTCACTCCCTCGCCAAGCGCCACTACCTCGCCTGCTGCCTCGTGGCCGAGCACAAACGGAGGCTCTACCACATAATTTCCTATGCGGCCTGTTTCATAATAATGTATATCAGAGCCGCATATGCCTACATAGTCAATCTTTATAAGTACTTCTCCCTTTGACGGAGTTGGAACCGGGCGTGTGATAAAGCCCATCTTTCCGATGCCGTTCATTACGGCTACATTCATGTTTTCCTTCATGATATATTTGATACAGAGTAAAGTTAAATGCCTGATTGGTAGATTTTACGGTGTAAAAATATAAACATTTTATCCGATTTTAAAGCATTTTAGCGCTTTTATTTTTCGCAACCGTTCCCGCAATCGGTTGCGGTTTCCACAATCGGTTGCGGAGGGCGTCGGCATATTGAAATGTAACCCCTCAACCGTTTGCGGGCATCGCAACCGTTCCCAATCGTGCTCTTCGCCCCTTTTTTTCAAAACATCATTTTTTATTAATGGAATTTATCTAAATTTGAACTGATATATTGATGGTGGAAGTCCCTGTAGAGGGACTTTTGTCTGAATTCAAATCTGATATCTGATGCGATACGTTACAATAAAAGACATTGCAGACGCTCTCGGCATATCCAAGTCGAGTGTGTCGCGTGCGTTGGCCGGGGATATGCGCAACGTCAGTCCATCCACTATTGAACGCGTCCGTGCCAAGGCGCTGGAGATGGGTTATCGCCGTAACATGACGGCAGTAAACCTCCGGGCCAAGGCCAACAAGATTATAGGGATAATAGTGCCGGAAATCACAACACCCTTTTCGATGGAATTCGTAACTACGGTGCAGGAGGCGGTGCAGCCGCTCGGCTATCGGGTGCTTATTGCTGTGTCGAGCGAGGATCCGTCGCGTGAGCGTCAGAATCTTGATATGTTTGAGAATGGCCGTGTCGACGGTCTTCTCGTATCGGTCACGCACAACGTGGCCAACCGCGACCATTTTGAAAATCTGGTAAAATCGAATTTCCCAATCGTATTCTTCGACCGAACCATACGTGACCTGCAGTGCTCGTCGGTGTGCTCCAACGATGGCCTCATGTCATTTTTTCTTGTGGAGCACCTGATACGTAGCGGACGCCGGCGCATAGTAAATCTCGCCGGCCCGTCATATATAGAAAATTCGCGCGCGCGTTCCCAAGGATATCGCGAAGCGCTTGAGAAATTCCATATACCGCTCGACCGACGGCTTATTGTGTCGGGAGGAATGTCGGTCGAAGACGGTGCCGTAGCGGTAGAGCGGTTGCTTGACGGAGGCATTGATTTCGACGCCATATATTGCTTCACGGAAACACAGGCGCTCGGTGCGAAGCGTACACTTCAGGAGCGCAATCTGATAATACCGCAGGATGTGGCCATATGTACGATGTCGGGCACATCCCTGTCATCGTTCGTATATCCGCAGATTACAGCAGTAGAGCAGAATGTGGTTGAGATGGCGCGTATCGCTGTGAGATTATTGCTGGAGAAAATCGACATACCGAGTGCCCCTCGGCAGAACATAACTCTCCACTCCTCTATGATAGTGCGTGGCTCTACTTCCGCCGAGGAATCTTCATCGCTCTAATCCGTGTTTAAACAATCCCTTATATGAGAATCCTCTTTGCATCGATTATGTCGGCCATGTTGCTACCTGCGATGGCCGACACTCTGGTACATGGTACTGTTACGGATGTCGCCGGCATACCGGTGGCTGGAGTCGCCATATCCGACGGCCATGAGGTAGTGGTCACAGACTTGTCGGGGCAATATTCTATGAGGTCGCCGCTTGATTTCGGCTATGTATTTGTCTCGACTCCCGATGGATATGAACCGGCCGAGCGTCTGGGCAACCGTCCTAAATTCTGGCAACACGTGGTGCAGGGAGAGACTTCGCCTGTCGATTTCCGTCTGCGCAGACTCCCGTCCGATTCGGCGCTTGCAGTGATTGCAGTGGCCGACTTGCAGATTGCAAATCGGGCCGGCGACCGCGAGCGTCTGCGCAATCTGTATGTGCCCGACCTCAACCGTGCCGTCGACTCACTCCGTTCATGCGGTCTAAACCCTATAGTTCTGACTCTCGGCGACCAGACATGTGAGTATTACTGGTACGATAATAATTACGGACTTTCTGATTTCAACAGGGAGTTTACAGTCGGCGCTCCGGTATATCATACTATGGGAAATCATGACAATGACCCATATTTTGCAGGTGACATCCCTGCTGCCACTACCTGGCACCGGGAGATGGGCCCCTCCTATTATTCATTCAACCGGGGCGGATGCCACTTTGTGGTGCTTGACAATATACTGTACAATAATGCTGACGGAGCGCCCGGCCATCATGGCAAACGCGACTATCGTACAGGCATGACCTCATCTCAGCTCGCGTGGCTTGAGCGCGACCTCGCCACTGTCAGGGATAAGGATGCGCCCCTTTTCATATCCATGCATGGTGTGTTGCTCAGCTATCCTGTAGCGGAGGGCGACACGGTGAAAACAGTCTACCGTATGACCGACGGCGGTTCCCGTATAGACTCGCTGCTTGCGCCTTTCCGTAGGGTCAATGTCCTGTCGGGGCATGCCCATAACAGTCACTTCCAGCATACTCCCGACGGACGCATACGCGAGTACAACTATCAGGCTGCCTGCGGCACATGGTGGCCTGCACGTATCAAACCGCCGCGTCCGAATTTCTGGATGGGCGGTGACGGAGCCCCGTGGGGATATGCCATATGGAATTTTTCCACTCCGGAGCCTACACAACTCTACAAGGGATTTGCCATGAGTCCTGACTATCAGATGCGCGTTTACGACCTCAACTGCGTGTCTATAACCGACACAACCCTCACTAAAGCCTATCTGCCCGGCGATGAGTCCAACCGCAATGTAGTGCTTGCCAATGTCTGGGCCTATGAGCCGGGATGCAGTGTCAGAATGTTTGAGGATGGCCGAGAATTGAAGGTGACACGTGTAAAGGCTCAGGACCCACTCCACTTCATGCTGCGTGCTATCCCGCTGAAAGCCGACGGGGTGGCTGTAAATAAAGCGCTCATGCCTGAAAATACCGCACATATGTTTAGGGCGCACGCCTCGCGGCCCGACACTCCTGTCATGGTCGAGTTTACCGATATCCACGGGCATACGTTTACTACTGTACTCTCTCGTCCCGCCCGGAATTCTTGTCTCGAAACTTTTTTAGCGAAATGATTGACGCGGTAAAAAATAACGGGGCGCCCTCAATTGTGAAGGCGCCCCCGTTATTTTTTGTAAATAGTTGAGTTTCGGTACTCTGATTTGCTTGGATTATTATTTCATCACATCCTTGGCAGGGTCTGCCATTGCGTGGCGATAGCCTTTCACGCGATTCCAGGCGCCGCGTGTGAAGTCCGGTACCTCGACAGGCGCGGAGCCGTTGTTGATGGAAATCTCCGACAGGGGGATGAGCGAACACCATTCGGCCAGGTCGTATACATCCATGTCGAGAGGCAGACCGTTGCGCAGACAGTAGATGAGGCGATAGTCCATTATATAGTCCATTCCACCGTGTCCACCTACCTTTTTTGCCTGCTCGCCTACCTCACGTATGATAGGGTGGGTATATTTTTCCTCCAGAGCCTTTTTCTGAGCTGATGAGATGAAACTGTGGGCGCTCAGGTTTTCATGGTCGGGCATAGTGCCGTTGTCGGCAATCTGCTCCGGCTCGAATGCGTAGCCCTGCGAGGGATATTTGTTGGCGAATCCCTTTGTGCCTGTAAGCTGATACATGCGTGAATATGGCCTCGGTGTGAGTACGTCATGCTGTATGTGGATAGTCTTGCCGTTTGCGGTGCGTATCATTGTCATCGTGTGATCACCGTTGAGGAATGTCTCGGGGCGTTTGCCTGTAGTTTCCTCGATGTATGCCGGGCCGTTGACAGCCTTGGTGTCCATTGACACGAGTGTGGTCATGCGGTCGCCTCGGTGTATGTCGAGAAGCTGACAGGCCGGCCCTACGCCATGGGTCGGATATACATCGCCGCGATGGTCGATGTTGTACTTCATACGCCAGTCGTTGTGGTAATATGGCCAGAATTCTTTCAGATCATGGATATAGCTTCCCTCTACGTGAAGCACTTCTCCGAAGAGTCCCTGCTGGGCCATATTGAGGGTGTTCATCTCAAAGAAGTCGTAGATACAGTTTTCGAGTTGCATGCAGTGACGGCGTGTGCGCTCGGAGGTGTTGATGAGCTGCCATATCTCGTCGAGATTAATGGCTGCGGGCACCTCGATTGCCACATGTTTGCCATGCTCCATGGCATATACGCCCATCGGAGCGTGATTCTTCCAGTCGGTTACTATATATACGAGGTCGATATCCTTCCGTTCACACAATTTCTTCCAGGCGTCTTCCGAGCCGGAGTATCCGGCGGCGTCAGGGAGGCCGGCGCGCCGCAGTATCATCTGGGCGGAGTCGACGCGTGCCGGCTCGAGGTCGCACAGAGCTACTATGCGTGTGCCCGGTATATGGGTGAAACGTTCTACAGCGCTCGGACCGCGCATGCCAAGGCCGATAAATCCGATGCGCACAGTGTCAATCGGGGCTGCGGCAAATTCAAGCATGTCGGTCTGGCCTTTTGCGCGTTGGGGCACTTCAGTGCGGATGGGGTTGTAAGCATTACATTTTACAGATGCGGAAGTGCCATCTGCGGCACTTATTTCCGGCGATAAGGCAAAGAGTGTTGCGGCGAGGAGAGCGATTACTTTTTTCATGATTTTGTTAATGTGAAAGATTATGGTGAGTTACAAATTTAGATATTGGTTATATAACGCGCAAATCTTGTATGAAAAAAAGCAATCGTTTTAGTGCAGATATCCGAAGGTAGAAATCCTTTTGTATCGGCAGTGTGGTGTCAGAATGAGAATTGGGCCATGATTCCGAACCGATGGGCCCACCGGTGTGCGCCGCTGAAGTTGCGGCGCACACCGAGGTCGATTTCCGCACCCATCTGCATGCGTGGAGTCAGGTTCCAGAAGATGTTGCCCACACCAAACATGCCATATTTGTATTCATCCGGGCTTACTGCTTTTGACGGCAGATAGCGTGTCTGGCTTGCCGCAACTGACACAAACAGATTGGGCAGGAAATTATACTGTACGCCCAGACACCATCCGAACGATGCCGGAGCATACAGCTTTCCGGGGAGTTCAGGGTCGCCGACAAGGTCGTAACTACCCATCAGCAAGTCGCCGCCCAGGCTCTGGTAGCCGTGGCCGTAGCATACATTGGCATATGTGGTGATGGCATTTGTGGGGCGCGCTACCGAACTCAGAAGCACTCCCCATCCCACGGTATTGTGGTTTCTGGCATTGATGAGATCGCGGTATGAGAGAGTGCGCATTATGCCGGCCAGTCTCACATGCTGTCCTGCGGCCCACTGGTATTGCATAAACGCTGCGAAATCAGGCACCCAGGGGCTTGCTTTCTCTGTGTATTCGTTGTCGGCGCCTATTGAGTTTTCCGGTGCCTCGACTGATACCGCTGCTGTCCACCGGTCTTTGAATGTATGCATATAGCGCACGAGTACCGCGGCTGGCGATATCTTGTTGTTGGGACCTTGTGCGTCGACAGTAGGGGGCAACGCCGCCGGGTCGCTGAATGTGGAACTGGCGTATCCGATGGTAAAGTCGTTGATTATGGCATATGCTTTCTTCAGCTGAAATCCGAGATACTGGTATCCGTTGAAGTTGGCCTCTATGTATAGCTGGTATTCTCCAAGCGATTTATTGCGTCCGAGCACCCGGAAAAACAGAGCTGTACCGGATGGCGATGTGCCGAGATGGCGCATGTCGGCGGGATCGGGCTCCATCGGTATGAGGTAGGGCGCGAATCCTCGTGACGGTATCGCCCCTCCCCAGTCGTAGTATGCGCGCATCCTCACGCATCCTCCGATACCCATGGCGAGCTGTGCGTCTTTGCTCATAAACAGAAAGTAGGGGGCTGCCGGGTCGGAGAAGTGGCGGAACTGGTCGTAATAGAATGTTGAGATTTTCTGTCGTATCGAATCTACGTATGCTTGTGTGTCTGCATCAGCGGGGCGTCCGTCGATATATACGATTTTATGAGAACCGGCAAGAGAATCAATCTGCTGGTCGGCCAACGGTTTTTGTGCGTGTATGCTTGTCGCGTATATGATAGAGCCGGCAGCAAGTAACAATGCCGCGATACCGCGTTTCATGTCTTTTGACCTCATGTGTGAAAATTGTTTGGAGAATGATAAATATGATTAATAAACACTATGGTTTCAACTTTTGTTTGTAAAACCACAATATTGCGCCTGTTGGAGTTTTCATATCGTAGAAATAGATTATGTTATCGGAATATTTCATGTTGTAGCGATGTTGTAGTGATGTTTCGTTTTGAAAAATATTTACTAAAATTATTTTTCGATATGTAAAAATATGGTTATATTTGTCGCCGATTCAGACAAATCGGCAGTCGGTGGAAGATGCGGATTGTCGAAAGAAACCTTACATTAACTCATCTAAGGCCATAAATGATTGATAATGAGAAATATAATGGGGGGGTAGGACTCGCTCCTCTATACAGTTGAATGACAGTGCGGTCGTAAGACGGAATATCGATGTAAAATGTCGACGGTATTTCGGTTTTGCACTAACCCTGTTGGCGTTATTCTCATCTACGTCATGCACCCGCTCGGATAGTAACAGCGAGAATCTCGAAGTGGAACTGCCGGGCGATACGACTGTACTCCCTGAAGAAACGATTGATTACACCGGGTTGAGAAAATTCATCTCGGAGAGTGTCGGAAACTACGATTACTGTCGTACTGTCACAGCCGCCGGCGAGGAGTTCCGACTCGTATCCGTAAGTGGCAGAAATGTATCGGTAGCCAAAGGCCGTGTGCCCTATATCCTGGCCGGAAGCGGAGGCGATATCATTGTCGACGGAAAAACATTGCGTGGAGATGCGGCTCCAAAGATATCTCATGACAGGGCTCCTGCAGTATCTGCCGCCCAGTCGGGCAATCTGTTGATTGACGGGGTTGACATAGGAGTGAAAGCCGGAAAGACACTTCAATGTGTGATAAATGCACGCAAGCACATATATTTCTGTTTCGACGACGTGACCATGACTCTCGGCAGCGAGATGTTTACCCCATATAATCCCACACTTCCTGAGAACCGGAGTGAGCTGAATGTGCTTTTCATCGGCAACAGCTTTACGGTCGATGCTACCGAGCATCTTCCGGGAATGATTACAGCATCGGGTATCACAGGCGTGAATATGACACGCCTTTACCATGGAGGGTACACACTTCCTGAATATTACTCCAACTTTTATGCATCGGGCGTCTGCGCCCGCTACGACTATGTGTCCGGCGCTCAGTCGTGGAGCGGCAACAGCACTCTTGACGACACACCGTCCGACGCGCTTTCAGCCCGCGGATGGGATGTTATAGTAATCCAGGAGCACACCGGCCGCAGCGAGGCATGGTCGTGGCCCGGAGTGCTGGAGCCTGCGGTAGAAGGTTTGCGCGACATATTCTATACATTCCGCAAAGATAGCCGTCCCACGGTGGTCTACCTTATGTCGCAGACTTATAGCAACGGCTCCACTGTACTGCTTAATTCCTTCGGCAACAGCCGCGAGAAGATGTTTGCCACTACATCAGGTGTTGTGAAACAGCTGATGGCCGACACCGGTATTGATGTTGTCATATCCACCGGAGCAGTGCTGGAAAATCTACGCACTTCGAGGGTGAATGTAGACAATGGTCTCCAGCTCACACGCGACAGCTATCATATGGATTTCGGTCTTACACGCTATGCCGCTGCATGCGCGGTATTCGAGACAATAATCACCCCCGCTACCGGAAAGTCGATTGATAATTGTCCGTACCGTTATTCGGTGTCATCGACCGAATCGGGCAAATACTGCACTCCCGTTACCGACGACAACGCTCCTGTGGCGCAACAGGCCGCCCATGAAGCGGTAAGACATCCCTTTGCCGTTACGGCAATAAAATAAACAGGCCGGGGAGGTAACGCCTCCTGCGGCCTGTTGCCCTTATATACCCCTCGCTATAGACATTCTTAACCTTAACGTGTAGATACTTGAATTATTAACTAACCCAACATCTAATGAAACCAAGAAGCAGTGTTACAACAGCCGACACTCTGCGTGGTATCCTGATGAGGATATCCGTCGTGATGGTGTCGTTGCTTATGTGCGTGCCGCCGGCATTCAGCCAGGGCGCAGTCGGTATGGTAAAGGGTGTGGTAAGCGATGAGACCGGTGAACCTCTAACCGGAGCCGTGGTAAGCATTCCCGGCACCTCGCGCGGCACCTCTACCGACATTGACGGAGCGTATACCATCCGCGCCTCCGTAGGAGAAACTCTGGAATTCGCCTTTATCGGCTACGACAAGCAGCAGGTAAAGGTAAAGGAAGTTCCGGCCACAATCAACATCACTCTTAATCCTAACGCGCAGATGCAGATGGATGAGGTAGTGGTAATCGGTTACGGTACTGTCAAGAAAACCGACATGACCGGATCGGTGACCAATGTAAAGATGAGCGATATCAAGGATGCTCCCGTGCTCTCGGTCGACCAGGCTCTCCAGGGCCGTATTGCCGGTGCCGACATCATGAGTTCAACAGGTGAGCCGGGTGCCAATACCTCAATCCGTATACGAGGCACACGTTCTATCACCGCATCCAACGAACCTCTTATCGTTGTCGACGGTGTGATGGATGCCGTTCATGACCTTAACGACCTCAATATGGCCGATATCCAGTCGATTTCGGTATTGAAGGACGCATCATCCACCGCTATCTACGGTTCGCGTGGCTCCAATGGTGTAATCATCGTCACCACAAAGCAGGGAAGCGGCACAAGCGGAAAACCAAATATCACCCTAAAAGCCGATATCGGTTTCTCTCAGCTCCCCAAAGGCCTCGACATAATGAATGCGTCGGAATTCGCCCAATACCGCAACGACTATGCCTATTTCAACACTGCCGACGGCAATGATGCGGTAGGCGACGGCACTCCGCTTAGCAAATATCCCTATCCCGACCCGTTCTCACTCGGAACCGGCACCGACTGGGTGAAGGAAATCACCCGCACTGCCCCGACTCAGAATTATGCCCTCTCAATCTCCGGACGCAGCGCCAAGACCAGCTACTACGGCTCGATAAGCTACAATGACACCGAGGGTATCATCGAAAAGAGCGGTATGAAGCGCTTTACCGGACGCCTCAGCCTCGAACACGAATTCGCCAAATGGATTAAAGTAGGCTACAAAGGCACTTATACCCACCGCGACCAGGATATGAATCTCGCTTCAATCGGCGGCACGGCATATTATCAGGCGGCCATATACCTCAGTCCGCTTATCAAAGCCAACGACAACTTCAACCCCCTGTGGAACAACGGACAGAAAATCAATACTCCGCGTTCGACAATCGACCTTAATACCCACAATCTGAAGCGCCGGTCGATGAACCATGCCATCACTTTCGATGTGACTATACTCCCTAACCTCAAATTCCGCAGCCAGAACTCATATTACACTTACGACCGACAGACATTCCGTTACTATCCGAGCACACTCCCCCGCAAGGTGGAGGGCGAAGGCGGCGAGGCCTACAGAGCCGACTGGAGCGAGTACACACTGTCGAGCGAGAACACACTTACATTCAACCTCAACACAAAGAGCGGACATAATCTCGACGTGATGGGAGGTTTCACCGGATATACCTACCACGGTGACAACTTCACCCTCGAGGGTAAAGGATATATGGACGATAATGTCAAGTGGAACAATATGAACGCTGTCCCCGACAAGGAGACATATTCCGCTGCAACATCCACGACAAAAAAGACCAAGATGTCGGCGCTTGCACGCTTCAACTATAACTACAAGCAGCGCTACTACGTTACTTTCACCGGTCGTTATGACGGTGCGTCAAACTTCGCCGCCAACAACAAGTGGGCGTTCTTCCCCTCGGGAGCTCTTAAGTGGAACGCCGCCAACGAGGCGTTTCTCAAGGGTGTCGACTGGCTCGACGAACTTTCTATACGTCTAAGCGCCGGACGTACCGGCAACGACGCCATCTCGGCCTATCGTTCGATGGCCGCTCTGTCAAGCACCACCAACGGATACTTATTCGGTGGGTCACAGCCGGTTGCATTCTATCCCAGCCGCCTGGCGTCGCCCAACCTTACATGGGAGAAGACCGACCTTTACAATTTGGCTGCCGATATATCTCTGTTCAACGGCCGACTTACACTTACTGCCGAGGGATATATCTCCCGCACTACCGACCTGCTCCTTACCGTGCAGACCGCAAGCCAGTCGGGATATACCACCCGATTCACCAACCTTGGAAAAACCTCCAATAAGGGTGTCGAGCTCAGCATCGAGAGCCGCAATATCTCCAACCGCGATTTCTCATGGACTACCAACTTCACTCTCGCCCACAACAAGCAGATGGTAGATGAAATCGGCAGCGAGGACTTCGTGTCGGCACAGGATTCACCAGGCAATAATCCCTACATGATGCAGGGATATGTCAAGGGATATCCTCTCAATGCTCTTTGGGGATTCAAGTATGCCGGAGTATGGCACAGTGTCGACGAGTTCAACCGCAACAAAATCACCAAGGCCTATGCTCCACCGTCGACCCTCAACGACGGAAATATCGCCGGCAATCTCGGCACACCGCGCTACTATGATATAAACCGCGACGGAGTGCTCAGCCAGGACGACCTTGTGTATCTCGGCAACGCCGACCCGATTCTTTACGGAGGTCTGCAGAACAATTTCCGCTGGCGCAACTTCCGTCTGGGTGTTTACTTCACATACTCTATCGGAGGCAAGATTTACAACTATTCGGAGATTTATATGTCGGGCAGTAACTTCACCAACCAGTACCGCTATATGCTCGACTCATGGCATCCTGTGCGTAATCCCGAGTCTGACTACCCGCGTGCGGGAGCTGTCAATGCTCATGTTCCCTCCGACTTCATGGTTCATGATGCGTCCTATCTGCGTCTGAAAAACATCACATTCGGATATACTCTCGACCTCAGCGACAAATGCAAGTTCATGCGCGATGTCCAGTTTACGGTATCTGGCGAGAACCTCTGGCTCTGGAAGAAGTACAACGGATTTGACCCTGACGTGTCAAGCAGTGATGACTCGGCCCTGAGGCGTGTCGACATGGGCGCTTATCCCAAAGCCCGGACATTCGTGTTCAGCGTGCAGATGCGCTACTGATGACCGGCATATTCACAAATTATCATAATCAAGACGAAGATGAAAATCAAATATTTCCTGACAGCGGTAGCGGTAGCGGTATCGTCGGCTTTTTCCTCGTGCAGTCTCGATGAGGAGATTGATGGATTCTCTGAGCCGCATACTTTCTATCAGAACCGGGCGCAATGTATCTCGGGTCTGAATTCCTGCTATATTCCGCTGAAAAATATATACACCTACAAGATGATGCTTGCCACGGAGTCGACTACCGACATAGCGTTTGCCCGCTCGGGCACACTCGACGCCGTGCTCGACCTCTCCCCCTCACAGCCACGCCACGGCGCCGACGTGTGGACATATTCCTATCGTGGAGTCATGTACTGCAACGCGGCAGAGGCAGGTATAACCCGCTCGCCGCTCTCGGAGGAGGACAAGATACCTCTGTTGGGCGAGGCCCGGATAATGCGTGCGTTCTACTACTACGTGCTCACGAGCTTCTTCGGCGACGTGCCTTACTATACTGTTGATGTAGCTACCGAGGAGATTCAGTATGAGGTGGCCCGCCTGCCGCGTATGTCGGCTGTGGAGACACGCGAAAAGATTATAGCCGAACTCCTTGAAATCCTCCCTATGATGGAGCAGGCACGCACCTCCGATGTCGAGGGCAACCGCTCCGGTGCCGCCATGGGATGGATGCTCGTGACTAAGATGGCCATGTGGAACAAGGATTATGATACGGCTCTCTCTGCCATCGCCCGCCTTGAGGAGATATACGGCAGTCTCGACCAGTATCCGATCGACGATATCATGTTCCGCAACAAGAATACTCCCGAGTCAATATTCGAGATACAGCACACATACACTGCCGGCGGTGTCAACTACTCGTCGAACGTTGCAGCCATATGCATGCCTTATCCCAAGACTACCGGCGAGGCCATATACAACGGTGTGGAGATACCTATACTCGGCAAGGATGCCACAGCCTGGTCGCCTATGCTCCCGTCTGCTTATTTCTCCGGCTCGCTGATGTATGAAGGCACGGTCGACAAGCGTGATGCAATCAATCTCATCCACTCAGGCTACGAAGGACAGAAATTCCCCACCACAGGCTACACGGCCTTTGGTCCGAAATTCTGGTGCCCGGGTATGTCGGGTACTTACGATTCCAACAATTACAAGGTGTTCCGCTATGCCGATGCCCTGCTGATGAAGGCCGAGTGCTACTGCATGAAGGAGACCGATGCCGACAAGGCTGTAGAGTACCTCAACATGGTAAAGCGCCGCGCAGGTCTTGATGACTATCAGTTCCGCAACTGGACTAAACTCTTCCAGGAAATCATGGACGAGCGTGCCCGTGAGCTGTTCGGTGAGTTCCAGCGTAAGTTCGACCTCGTGAGGTGGGGTGTATGGTATGAACGCACCAATGCCTTTACCGGCTACGACAAGGTGCAGAACAACATGCGCCCGTGCCATGAGTATTATCCTATTCCCGACAAGGAAGTGGTATACTCGGGCTATGCTCTTGACAACAATGCCTATAAGGCCGATGGTCTATAGTAATCCTACTTATTTTTAATATCAGAACAAATGAAAACATCATATCTAAATGTCCGGCTTTTCATGGCGGCCATGTTTATGACTCTCATTTCGGTATTCACATCGTGTGAGGAGGATTATAAGCTGGAACTGCCGCTTGCTGTGGCTCAGAATGAGCTCACTCTTGGTGCCGGAGGCGGGTCGACCCATGTGCTCGTATACAGTACCGGCGACTGGACTGCAACCCTCAAGAATCCTGCCGACGCCGCATGGGCCACTATCGACATGGGCTCGGGAAGCGGCAACGGCGAGTTTATATTCAGCTTTACTAAAAACCCGGGGATACCCCGCAAGGCGGTGGTGGTGCTGACTACCGGCTCCGACACAAAGGAGATTGCCATGGAGCAGTCGGGCTTTGTTACTGCTGCCGAAATGGTGTTCATGAAAAAGAGTTTCCGTATGCCCGGATGGGAAGCAGCCTCAGCCGTGGCTTTCGATACCAACCTTGGTCTTGCGCTTGACCGCATCACCTCAAAGGTTGAGTACGGCGATTTTGACACAGCCGAAGGGGCCGACAACAGTGCGGTAGAGACCACTCCGGCCACCGCTGACAACCCCGGATGGCTTACCGGTGTAGTTGTCGAGGAGGACTCGGTTCGGTTCAACGTCGCAGCCAACTCCGACGGAATGCCCCGCAAGGCCCGAATAACCCTGTCGGCCCGCAATACTGTAAGCGGACGCACATACACTACCTCTACAATTGTCGTGCAGGATGCCGATGGCGGCTATATCCGCTTCAATGCTCCCGACCAGGTTGCCGAGGTTGAGTCGTTTGCAAAGACCGTGTCGTTCCTCTGGGATACCAACATGGAGATGTTCTTCAACCGTATGAATGTCGATGTCGTTTACGATGAGCCGGGCGAGGAATGGATTACAGGTTTCGTAATGACTCCCCAGGGCCTCCAGGCCAATATCCTCGAGAGCCACTACGACGGAGAGCGCCATGCCTCCATCAATGTGTCATACAACGGCAGTGAAGGCTCGGTGACAGCAGTGCGTTCCGTATTGCAGGTACGTCCGGCCCTTGAGGTGAGCTTCTCCGACCTGCGCGCGCGTCTTGCATCGGCCGGTACTGTCAATCTTGAACGCGACTACATCATGGCGCAGGTAATCTCTGAGCCCGGCAACCCTAACCTGGAGACTAACCCGCATACTGCCTGGAACCAGTGTGATCTGACAGAGAGCGCTCGTACGGCCTATGTCCAGAGTATCGACGGTGCATATGGACTGCGTGTGAAGCTGGCCGATATAGCCGACATGTCCGCTCTGCCGCGTTACGCAACGGTGAAAATCGCCCTGGCCGGTCTTACTCTCGAACGTGAGGATACCCCTGCACGCTATACTCTGCGTGGATTCTCAGCCTCCAACATACTTGAGATGACTGAAGGAACCGTCTCTTCGCTTCCTGCCAAAGAACGCCATATCGGCCAACTTATCGACAATGATATCTATACATTCGTCACATTTAAAGACATGGAGGTATCGCTCCGCTACGGCTCGTGGGGAAATCTTCATAACGGATATCCTCACGTTTCCGACCTGATATCTGTAGGCGACAAGTCGACACACAGAGCCGACTGTATGCCGCGTTTCTTCCGCGACATAAACGGCGACGTGATTCCTATGCTTGTCAATGCCGAGACTCCGTGGAGATGCGAGGGTGTGCATGTGCCCAAAGGCTCAGGTACAGTGAAGGCCATTGTGGTATACGCTCCGCTTGACCGCCAGAAGGCCAACGGCGAGATGGGCGACTACCAGATTCGTGTCCTCAGCCGCGAGGATATAAATCTCCATGCCACACAGGGCTTCTCTACCGTAATCGCCGAATGGCAATGGAATTCATCGGCTGACATAAAGAAGGGAACCGACTCCGAGTCGAAAGTATATGCCAATACCGGCACAGGAGTAATGGATACCGACTGTCCGCTTACCGGTACCAAAACTGCTCTTACCGGTGGTTTCTTCAACCTGACGTTCGCCACGAAGAATCTCACCAATGCTTTCCGTTATTGCGGACCATGGTGGAACTTTACCGACAAGAAGGGATACAGCATCTCCTGGACATTCTCGACCGAGGGGCTTTCAGGCTCTAACCTCGCCATGATGATGACGTGTGCCAGCGGTCTGCAGGCTGTGCCGGTGCCGGTGCCAACCTATTGGCATATCGAGTATTCGACCGACGGCACTAAATTCACTATGCTGAAAAAGAATCTCATCATCTATCCTTGCCCCGTATGGGCGTATGAGAAAGGCGACTGTCCCGCAGGCAATGCCGAGTATATCATCGATCTTCCCGACTCTTTGTTCGGACAGAAGTCGGTGACTGTGCGCATGAGAGCGGCATCCGCCAAAATGACCACGAAGGACGGTCTGGCCAAAGGCACTGTGAAAGCTACTACCGCCAAGGTCAATGACCAGTATATGCGCTTCGACGCCATAACTATCAAGTATAACAAGTAACGATATCCTGTATCATGAAATATAATATTCCAGTCATCGGAAAGCTGTTGGTCTGCGCCGCCGTGATGTTTTCATTTACGGCGTGCAACGACGACGCTATCGACGATACCGCTTTGATTGAATTCGGCATCTCGGCCAATACTTTTACCGTAAGTGCCAATGCCGGGCATGTCGACCTCCAGTTGCTTTCCAACCGCAACTGCCGACTCGATTTTATCGAGGATACACCCTGGGCTGAAATCAGTGTCAGGGATGTAAACGGCGATGCCAAGTTTTATATCGACTACGACGACAATCCTTCGTTCCCGCGTATTGCCAAGGTTATCGTCTCGGCGCAGGGAACGGCTCTTGCCGATACTATCGTGCTGCGTCAGCGCGGAATGATGACCCCCGAGGTGAAAATTGCTTCAGGGTCTCTGGTGCTCGACGGAAGCCGCCCGGGCTACGGACAGGAGGGGATGGAGACAAATCTCGACTTCGACACCGATGTAATCCCCGAAGTGGTATATACCGGTGGGGAGGGCTCCGGATGGATTGAGAGTGTGACCCGTGACGCCGACGGCAACCTGTCGTTGAAGTATGCAGCCAACCAGTCGGACAATCCTCGCAGTGCCACGCTTAATCTCACATTTGACAACGGCTGGGGCGAGATGCAGGCCACAACCTTGTTCCTTACTCAGAAGAACCGCAACGACGAACTTGGCCGCAACGTGTCGTTCGAGGATATCATCGGGATGGCAAGGATGAGCGCCGACGTCACTATCGACGACTATTATATAATCACCGGCTATGTAGTGAGTAACCGTGAGTCGCGCAATGCCGGCGATAATATCCAGTCTACACCCACAAGCATCGACTATACGATATGCGACCGTACCGTATATCTCGAAAGCGAGGACGGACGATATGGATTCAATATCCTTACAGCTACTGCCGATGACAATGTGTTCGACCGTTACGACCGCGTACAGCTCTTGCTGAAGGGTGCCGTACTGCATGGCGAGAACGATCCTGACCGTTACGAGCTGTCGGGTATCACTACTTCCATGATTGTCGGACGCACCGCCGGCACTGCCGCCGATATTCCCGTGAAGGAGAAATACATATCCGAGCTTACCGACGACGATATGTACACCTACGTCACGCTGAAGGATTGCGAGTTCCCTGTACGCCAGGGCTCTCTTACTCCGATTCACGACGGATACACCCTTGCCGACAATGCCCACCGTATGACAAAGTATCCGCGTCTGATGCGCGACATACAGGGCTCAAGCATATATCTGTATACCAACACTACATGTCCCTATCGCCGTGACGGCCGCCGCCTCCCTTACGGGTCTGGTAAAATATCGGGCGTGGTTGTTTTCGAATATTTCAAGGCATATGTTTATGGCGACGGATATGATACCGACACGCACGGACGAATAGGCACATACCAGCTGCGCCATCAGTCGTACGACGACATTCAGTTTGATGCGGAACAGAGTTTCTCCAATCTCCTCACCGAGTACCGCTACATCAAGGATAAGGCCAAGGAAACCGACGGACTTACCTACTGGTACCCGACCTATGGCAAAAACGGCCGTTTTACCCATACCTCCACACGTTATGCCGGATGCTATGGATGTACAACATGGAACTATCTCGGATGGACTGGCACTACCAAGGGTATTGCGCCTTTCCGCAACCATGTGGGCGACGACGGCTCCGGTCTCGGTATCATACTTGAGGACGGCACCGACTACAATGCCAACAAGAAAATTTTCAATACCGACGGAAAGGGACAGGGCACCAATACCAACGGCAATGCATGGTGCAACATGTACTGGTGGGAAGAGGCGGCAAATGAAGGCGAGGAGGATACCCCGAATTCATGGCTTGTCGAATTCTCAACGGCAGGAATCTCTACCGACCGTCTGTCGATGCAGATATCAGTGCAGGGCGGACGTGCTCTCGAGCTGGTGGGCCCGATATTCTGGAAAGCCGAATGGTCGACGGAGCGGAATCTTGCCGATGCATCAAAGTGGCAGAAGATAGGCGAGTACCAGGTGCCCGACTTCCCGATATGGAACAATTATCACGAATGGCAGCTCCCTGCCTTCAAGCAGATTGATTTCCCCCTGCCTCTTGAGATGCTCGGACACGAACATGTATATGTCCGACTCACTCCTGTGAGCAAGGCTGCGTCAACATCCTATGGCTGGAATGCCGGCGAGATTACCAATCCTTACTCGGGAGCAGGAAGCGCCATGGACTATTTCGCCATCCGTTACAACAAGTAGTAATAACCATATCTATCAGCCAGAAAAATGAAAATCAGAAATATTATATTGATGGCCGGGATGATGCTGCTCGCCGCCTGCTCCGACGATGACGACAAGCAGGCAGTGGAACAGGTGACCGGGCCGACGGAAGTATGTGTCATATCATGCAATGTCCTTGCCGATAATTCCAACCAGACCGGCGACTTGTCCTGGAAAAAACGCCGCGATGCATTGGTCAGTATGGTTGAGACTGAAAAACCCGATGTGCTGTGCCTGCAGGGTCAGTATTGGAACCAGGTGATATATCTTGAGCAGCAGCTTGCCGGATATGCATCGGTCGACTATAATGTCAACGGCAACGACGCCAACACCGGCCGCCACAATACGGTGATGTATCGTGCCGACAAATATACTCTGTTGCAGCAGGGGCGCTACTGGCTCAGCCAGAAGCCGAATACAATGACGTATCCCTGGGCATCGAAGGATGAGGAACGCCGCTGTACCACATGGGCGTTGCTGAAAGACAACTCCACAAATGCCAGGTTCTATGTGGCATGCACGCAGATGAACGACGGCGATGAGCCTGAGGATATGGCCGCACGCCTAAATAGTGCGGAACTCAACGTGGAGATGATACAGCAGATGGTCATCGATAACGGAGGCACAACGCCTGTCATTCTGGCCGGCGACATGAACGCGTCGAATGATGCCGACGATTCGCGCCGCGACTGCCTTGCTCCATACTATGGATGGATGACCGATGCCCGCACCGTGGGTGGCGATACAAAGCCGAGCTACAACGGGCTCGGCTCTCCGGCCGCCGGTGCGCGTCTCACGCCCGACCATATTTTCCTATACAAGGCTGTTCCGCAGTCGTTCGCCACTCTCGACGGCAACTATGGTGTGGCCTACATCTCCGACCACAATCCTATCTCCTGCAAAGTTAAATTCTAAGATAAGAAGATTATGAAACCAATATATCTTTTGCCTCTCTCCATGCTGTTCATCGGCCTGTCGGCCTGTGGCTCCGATGACGATGACAACATGGCGTCATCGGCCGACGCGGCCGGTACACCTATGAAGGTCATGTCCTACAACATCCGTTATTCCAACACCATCGATCTTGGCGATACTTCGTGGGACTCACGCCGCCAGCCCAGTATCGACATGATTCGCGATGAGAATCCGGATATCATAGGCCTTCAGGAGCCTCGCGCCGACCAGCGCGAGGAACTGGCCGGAGCCCTTGGCGATGTATATACAATGTACAGCGCTGTCGACAACGGTGTTGCCGACAACCGAACCGGTCATACGGCAATCATGTATCGTACCGACCGTTTTACTGTGCTCGACAAAGGCCATTTCTGGCTGAGCCCCACACCCGATGTGGAGTCGAGGCCTGAATGGGGTGCTACCGACACCCAGTACCGCACTACCATATGGCTTCATCTATATGACAATATGGCCGGAAAGGAATTTTACTTCTACAATACCCACCTCCCCTATCAGAGTGCCGACAAGGCGGCTCGTACAGAATGTGTCAAGCTCAATGTGGCGCGTATGAAGGAGAAGGCCGGACGCAGTATTCCCGTATTCATTACCGGCGACATGAATACCTCGGCCGATTCCAGAGACGATCGCTCGGGATGTCTTGAGCCATACTTCGAATGGATGTGGGCCGCGCGCGATGAGGCTGTCAATCTCAATCCGGAGGCTTTCAGTTTCAATGGTTTCGGTGAAGGTTCGCCTACCTATCGATGGAATCTCGACCATATATTCTACCGCAAGGTGACTCCGCTTGAGTTCAAGGTTGTCGATAGTGACAGCTATGGAGTGAAGTACATCTCCGACCATTATCCCATAACCCTGACGTTGAGATATTGATATGAAGACAATCAATATTCTTTTCGGTGCTATTGCCGGCATGGCTTTGTGTTCCATGCCGGCAATAGCTAAGAGCGTGGAGACCGATGGCACGCCGATGAAAGTAATGTCATACAATCTCCGCTACACCAATAAAATCGATACTGCTGAAAATGCATGGGCTGCCCGCAGGCAGCCTAGCATCGACATGATTCGCGATGAGCGCCCCGATATAATCGGATTTCAGGAACCACGCGCCGACCAGCGTGCTGATCTTATAGAGGACCTGGGCGATACCTATGGTTTCTTCAGTGCCGTTGAAAATGGTGCCGACCCCAAGCAGTGCGGGCATGTGGCTATTATGTATCTGAAGGACCGCTTCACTCTGCTCGACAAGGGGCACTTCTGGTTGAGTCCTACTCCCGACGTGCCTTCGCAACCGGAATGGAACGCCACCGACCGCCAGTATCGTGTCACCGTATGGGTGCATCTGTATGATAAAGTGGCCGGCAAGGACCTTTATTTCTACGACACGCATCTGCCCTATAAGTGGGCCGACAATGAAGCCCGTACGGAATGTGTCAGGCTCAATGTGGCCCGGATGAAAGAGAACGCCGGAGACAGTGCGGCGGTATTCATCACCGGCGATATGAACACCTCGTGGCATCCTTCCGACAAACGCCGTGAAGGGCTTGCTCCATACTTTGAGTGGATGAGCGGGGCGCGCGAGTCGGCTCCGGTCAATCTCAACCCCGACACCTACAGTTTCAACGGATTCGGTGGCGGTGTGCCAAAGGATTCATGGAATCTTGACCATATATTTTACCGCAATGTGACTCCACTGGAATTCAATGTCGTGAGCAGTGAAAAGTATGGCGTGAAGTATATTTCCGACCATTATCCGATAACTCTCACTCTTACGTATTGAGTTCTTCTCTCTCCAAATTTTCATCGGTTTAGTGTAGCCGGTTCGACATGATACGTTGTCGAACCGGCTTTCTCAGTTATTGGAATTAGTGTGAAATCATTGCACAGATTGCGATTTTCTGTGTAATATTTGGTTTTTATGGCATAATGTTATAAATTTGCGCAAAGTAATAGCAAATATATTAGCCTATGACACTGCCACTCATCCTTATCGGTAGCGCCGGCCTCGTGGTCAGCATTGTGATTTCCGTCCTTAGCATATGCGTTGGGGTAAAGTGAGCGTGCAGTTGTCCGACAATGTACATAATCACTAAGCCCCTCCACATCAAGCGGTAGGGGCTTTCGGTTTATTCATACAGATAATAAAAGACAAAATATAATGACACATCCACTTCGCAGCGACGCCACGACAAAAGGCCGAAGAATGGCCGGCGCCCGGGCTCTCTGGAGAGCGAACGGCATGACGGAGGAACAGATGGGCCGTCCGGTGATAGCCGTTGTAAACTCGTTTACCCAGTTTGTTCCGGGTCATACCCACCTGCATGATGCCGGACAGATTGTAAAGGAAGAGATAGAACGCCTCGGCTGCTTTGCCGCTGAATTCAATACCATAGCCATCGACGACGGAATAGCTATGGGCCACGACGGCATGCTGTATTCGCTCCCGTCGCGCGACCTTATCGCCGACTCTGTGGAGTATATGGTCAATGCCCACAAGGCCGACGCCATGGTATGCATATCCAACTGCGACAAGGTGACACCGGGTATGCTTATGGCGGCAATGCGTCTGAATATCCCGGCGATATTTGTCAGCGGAGGCCCGATGGAGGCCGGCAATCTTGACGGCCGCCCGCTCGACCTTATCGACATAATGATTGACTCGGCCGATTCATCGGTAAGCGATGATACGGTGCGTCTGCTTGAGCAGAAAGGTTGTCCTACCTGCGGCTCATGCTCCGGCATGTTTACAGCCAATTCGATGAATTCACTCAACGAAGCCATCGGCCTTGCTCTTCCCGGCAACGGCACAGTTCTCGCCACACATGCCAACCGCCGCGAGCTCTTCAGGCGTGCTGCCCGTCAGATTGTGAAGAATGCCGAAGCCTACTATTGCCATGGCGATGACTCGGTACTCCCGCGCAACATCGCCACACGCGAGGCGATGCTCAACGCCATGTCGCTCGATATCGCCATGGGCGGCTCTACCAACACTGTGCTCCATCTGCTGGCCATTGCCAACGAGGCTGGAGCCGACTTCACTATCGACGATATCGACCGCTTGTCGCGTGTCACCCCTGTGCTCTGCAAGGTGGCCCCGAATTCGCATTACCATATCCAGGATGTAAACCGTGCCGGAGGAATCCTGTCGATAATGAAGCAGCTTGCTCTCAATGGGCTGCTGCATACCGGCGTGAAGCGTGTCGACGGTCTTACTCTGGAAGAGGCTATCGAGCGCTATTCGCCGGAAGGTACGGCATATACTCCCGAAGCCGATGGCCTGTGGCACAGCGCTCCGGGCGGAGGACGCAATCTTTTGATGGGCTCGCAGAACGCTGTATATCCGTCGCTCGACACTGATCGCGCAGCGGGATGCATACGCGATTTCGACCATGCATATGTAAAAGATGGCGGCCTGGCTGTGCTCCACGGAAACATTGCCATTGACGGATGTGTTGTTAAAACAGCCGGTGTCGACGAGAGCATCTTCCGCTTCAGCGGTCCGGCCAAGGTGTTCCGTTCACAGGAAGAGGCTGTCGGCGGCATCCTTCGCGACAAGGTGGTGAGCGGTGATGTCGTTGTCATCACCTATGAGGGCCCTAAAGGAGGCCCCGGCATGCAGGAGATGCTCTATCCTACAAGCTATATCAAGTCGAAGCACCTCGGCAAGGAATGCGCACTGATTACCGACGGGCGCTTCTCAGGCGGTACATCCGGACTGTCAATCGGACATATCTCTCCCGAGGCTGCTGCAGGCGGCAACATCGGCCTTGTGCGCGATGGCGATATAATCGACATTGACATTCCTGCACGTACCATCTCGGTGCGGCTGTCGGATGAGGAGCTTGCCTCCCGACGTGCTGCCGAGGAGGCGCGCGGCAAAGAGGCGTTCACCCCCGCCGGACGCGACCGCTATGTCAGCAAGGCCCTAAGAGCCTACGCGGCGATGGTCACTTCGGCCGACAAGGGTGGTGTTCGGGGCGACATATGACCCCCTGCAGGCCATCTACATATTATTAATAAGGAAACATAACACATATTGATTATGGAAAAGATATCAGGCGGCGATGCGTTGATTCGCTCTCTTATCTGCGAGGGGGTAGATCTCGTGTTCGGTTATCCGGGTGGGTCGATTATGCCGGTCTACGACCGTCTCTACGACTACCAGGACAAGCTCAGACACATACTTGTGCGCCACGAGCAGGGGGCCACACACGCCGCACAGGGATATGCCCGCGTGAGCGGACGTACAGGTGTGGTTATCGTCACTTCCGGCCCGGCGGCCACCAACGTCGTCACCGGACTCAGCGACGCGCTTATGGACAGCACTCCTATGGTTGTGATAACCGGACAGGTGGCTACCCCTTTCCTCGGATTTGACGCATTTCAGGAGACCGACGTAGTAGGCATCACGCAGCCGATTACAAAATGGAGCTACCAGATACGTCGTGCCGAAGATGTGGCATGGGCTGTGGCTCGCGCATTCTATATCGCCTCTACCGGGCGCCCGGGGCCGGTAGTGCTCGACATCACCAAGGACGCGCAGGTAGGGCTTACCGATTTTCAGTTCAAAAAATGCGACTACATACGTTCTTACACGCCATATCCGGCAATTGACATGGACGATGTTGAGCAGGTGGCAGAGATGATTAATTCTGCCGAGCGCCCGATGATACTTTCAGGGCATGGCGTGATGATATCCGGCGCAGAGGCCGAGCTTGCCGCTCTTGCCGAAAAGGCCGAGATACCTGTGGCCGCGACTCTGCTGGGACTGTCTACAATCCCTTCGGCACATCCGTTGTACAAGGGAATGCTCGGTATGCACGGAAATATCGGCCCGAATGTCAATACCAACCGTGCCGACCTCATCATAGCCGTAGGCATGCGTTTCGACGACCGCATCACCGGCAATGTAAAAGCCTATGCTCCACAGGCCAGAATCGTGCATATCGATATCGATGCATCCGAGTTCGACAAGAATATAGCCACCCACGCCACTATCCACGGCGATGCCAAGGCTGCCCTGCAGGCTCTGTTGCCGTTGGTGAAAGAGAATACCCACAGGCAGTGGCTTGCCGAGTTTGATGAGCCGGCCCGCGTAGAGTATGAGAAGGTGGTTATGCGCGAGGTGCACCCCGCCGACGGTCGTATGACTATGGGCGAGGTTGTAAACAACGTGAGCAAGGCCACGGGGCATAAGGCTATCGTGGTGACCGATGTGGGCCAGAACCAGATGTTCTCCGCACGTTACTCGCGCTTCACCGAGCCCCGTTCGATTGTCACATCCGGAGGTCTGGGCACTATGGGATTCGGACTCCCGGCAGCCATCGGAGCCAAGATGGGAGCGCCTGAGCGCACTGTCGTGTTCTATACCGGTGACGGCGGTCTGCAGATGACTATACAGGAGCTGGGCACGATAATGGAGTATGGCACCGATGTGAAGATTGTGCTTCTCAACAACAACTTCCTCGGCAATGTGCGCCAGTGGCAGTCGTTGTTTTTCAACGACCGCTTCTCGCAGACACCTCTGCTCAATCCCGACTTCGTGATGATTGCCAAAGCCTACGGTATAGCGGCCGAGAGTGTGGCTACACGCGAAGAGCTTCCGGGAGCCATTGAGCGTATGCTTGCCCATGACGGAGCATATCTGCTTGATGTGAATATCGACGAGACCGACATGATCTTCCCCATGACTCCGGCCGGCGCACACGTCGACCACGTGATGATTAACGCCACCGAAACATACCCTACCGACAAATAATGGAACAGCAGCTATTTACCGTTACAGTCTTTACCGAGAATCAGGCCGGACTGCTCAACCAGATCTCTGTGATCTTCTATCGTCGCGGGCTCAACATAGAGAGCCTGTCGGTTAGCCCATCGTCAATCGAAGGGATACATAAATTTACAATTACCTGCCTGAGCAACCGCGCCATGATGGAGCGTGTGGTAAAGCAGATTGAAAAGCGCATCGATGTACTCCGTGCCTTCCTATATACCGACGACGAGATTGTTTACCAGGAAGTGGCGCTCTACAAGGTGCCTACGCTCCAGCTTCTCGATGACACAAGCGTAGAGGATGTGATACGCCGTCACAGCGCACGCATTCTCGAGATTACGCGTGAGTATGTGATAATCGAGAAGACCGGTCATTCTGAAGAGACCGAGGCTCTGTTCCGAGAGCTTCAGAAATATGACATACGCCAGTTTGTGCGCTCCGGACGCGTTGCCGTAACCAAGTCGGCCCGGGAGTATTTCTCTATGTTTCTCCAGGAACAGGAGATACGCAAATCGCATACGGAGACACTGTAGACTTCTATATCATGAGCATCGAAGAGCAGACTATAAAGGAATATGAGGTGAGCTATCTGCTTACCGCGGCTGAGTGTGGCCCGGAACAGAGGATGACACCGCCTCTTATGGTCAACCGACTTATAGACGTAGCCACCCTGCATGCCAATTATCTCGGTATCGGGTATGCCCGGCTTCAGGCCGACGGACTGGCATGGGTGCTCTCGCGTGTGTCGCTTGAGATGAAGCGCTGGCCATCCGTAGGGGAGGAGTATGCTCTGCGCACATGGGTCGAAGGGTGCAACCGGCTCTTTTCCCAGCGCAATATGGAGATTACATCTGTAAAGTCGGGCGAGGTGCTCGGATACGCACGTACGATATGGATGGCTATCGACATAAAGCGTCGTGTGGCCGGAGAAATACCCTCGCTTGACACTCTGGCGCAAGTGGTGGTCGAGGACCGTCCATGTCCGATAGCGCCGACACCCAGACTCCGGGAGCCAAAGGGCGACGACATGCACGATACGGCCTATACATTCCGCTACACCGACCTCGACTTCAACCGACATGTGAATACCGTGCGATATCTTGAACTGCTTATTGACCAGTGGCCTCTGGCATGGTACGATTCCCACAGCCTTGTGAGGCTCGACATGGCATTTCTGCATGAAGCCCTCTATCCCCAGTCGGTCACAGTGACTACCGCCACTGATGCCGACAATCCTATGCGCTTCACACAGCAGATTACCGGTCCCGACGGTCCGTGTATGCGTGCCGCCTTCACATGGCGTCCCGACGAATATCATCCTGTATGTGACTGAACTGATACATCCCAAATATCGATATATTAGAATAATTACTTAAAATAACCACATAACTATTATGGCAAAAATGAATTTTGGAGGCGTCGAAGAGAACGTCATCATCCGTGAGGAATTCCCTCTGGAAAAAGCTCGTGAGATACTTAAGGACGAGACTATCGCAGTGCTCGGATACGGCGTGCAGGGCCCGGGCCAGAGCATGAACCTGCGCGACAACGGATTTAATGTGATTGTTGGCCAGCGTCAGGGCAAGACCTACGACAAGGCAGTGGCCGACGGCTGGAAACCGGGCGAAACTCTCTTCTCTATCGAGGAAGCCGCCAAACGCGCCACTATCGTGATGTGCCTCCTCTCCGATGCTGCTGTGATGTCGGTATGGCCTACCATCAAGCAGTACCTTACCCCCGGTAAGGCTTTGTACTTCTCCCACGGATTCGCCATCACCTGGAATGACCGTACCGGAGTTGTGCCTCCCAAGGATATAGATGTAATAATGGTAGCTCCAAAAGGCTCCGGCACTTCACTTCGCACCATGTTCCTCGAAGGCCGTGGCCTCAACTCTTCATATGCCATCTATCAGGATGCCACAGGTCGCGCCATGGAGCGCACAATCGCCCTCGGCATCGGCATCGGCTCCGGCTATCTGTTTGAGACTACTTTCCAGCGTGAGGCTACATCCGACCTTACCGGCGAACGCGGCTCGCTCATGGGAGCTATCCAGGGGCTGCTCCTTGCCCAGTATGAGGTGCTCCGCGAAAACGGCCACACACCCTCCGAGGCGTTCAACGAGACTGTGGAAGAGCTTACCCAGTCGCTAATGCCTCTGTTTGCCGCAAAGGGCATGGACTGGATGTATGCCAATTGCTCCACTACCGCACAGCGCGGCGCGCTCGACTGGATGGGTCCGTTCCACGATGCCATCAAGCCTGTTGTGCAAAAGCTATACGACAGTGTGAAGTCAGGCAACGAAGCCCAGATTTCCATCGACTCCAACTCCAAGCCCGACTATCGCGTAAAACTTGAGGCCGAACTGAAGGCACTCCGCGAGTCGGAGATGTGGCAGACAGCTGTGACCGTGCGCCGTCTGCGTCCGGAAAATGACTGATACATAGCCTCATGGGTTATGAAGTCGATTTGACTTCATCATCAGCATAGAGCCGCATTGTCGCGGCGCCGCCTACGGCATATTAATGTCGGAGGTGACGCCGGCAGTGCGGCTCGGTGTATATTGGCGTGATGACCCTAAGTGTTATTATATATTAATTGCTGTTAATATTTTTGTAGCGATTCTGAAATATTGCTACCTTGCAGAGAAATTGGTGAATAAAAAGAGCGTTGGAAAGTTGTCTTTTTTCCTTCGATTTATACCATAATGAATTCCGGCCATGATTATTACTGACACAGAAGGAATATCCCGGCATATGAAACGCTACAGGCGTATTATCCCATACCTGGGGCGGGGCATCCGTAACAACGCTTGTTTCGGTGTGATATTAAAATATAAATCAGTGCGTTATATACTTAGTTACTTGTTATGAACAGACTTTTGACATTCTTGCTCGTCGCTGCCGTGTCGGTAGTGTCAAATATTGCTGTCGCGCAATCACGAGGAGCGGATTATAAGAAGCAGGCCCAGTCTTTTTTTGCAGATAAGGAGTATACAAAGGCCCGTTATTATTTCCTGCAGGCCTATAACTCTTTCTATGCTAAAAAGGATATGCCCGATGCCGTGGAATGCGGAGTAAAAGCCAGTGCGCTTTATCATCGTGAGAATTATTATAAGGAAGCGTTCGATTTGTTGCGCAAAGTGGAGACATCCTTATCGGAAGAGGAAATCGCTTCGGGAAAACAGTTGCCGGCACTGCACTATACTATCGGACGCGAGCGCCTGCAGATGTATATGAAAATAAAGAATGCCGCCCGCTCCAAAGAACTCCTGTCCGGGCTTGAACAGCTTGCCAAGGCTTCCGGCAACGACTCGATAGCTAACGATGCACTTTATGCCCAGGCGATATATTACTATACTTTCGGCATGCCACAGCAGGGCGACGCCGCAATCAACCGCCTCATCGGGCAGTATAAGTCGGCAAAGGATTATGATGGTGTGAGCGATTGCTACCGCACTCTGATAGATATGGCTGTGAAGGGCAACAATGCGCGCCTTGCATCCAGAGCCTATGATAAGCTACTGGTATGGAACGACTCGGTGCGTACGCTTGTTGCAGCTGATGAATTGGCGGCCCTGCAAAAAAAATACGATGACAGTCTGGCTGTAATAGACGATAAGGATGGCACAATCAGCGCCAAGCAATACATAATCATAAGCCTGTGTGTGCTTGCCGCAATTCTTGCCGGTGTTCTCGTACTTGGAGGTATTGTGCTGATGCGGTATATAATGCTTACGCGCCGGCAGAAACACACGATAGAGATTGCCAATGAACACAACCGTCTGAAAAATGAGTTTATCGCCAATATCTCCGCGCAACTGCGCCCTACGATAGGTCTCCTCGACCAATCGCAGAAACCGGTAGTCGCGATTAATGCCTTTCTGGATGATATCAGCGAACTGTCCGAGCTGGAGAATACTCTCGACCGTGCATATGATGTAGAGGACTGCAATACTCAGGCTCTCTGTCAGAATATAATGGATGGAATCCGGAGCAAGGTAAAGGAGGGTGTTACTCTTGCTGTCGACGCTCCGAAGGTCAGTGTTGCTCTTGCAGTGGAGCCGTTGAGTCAGGTACTTGCCCATCTGCTTCAAAATGCTGCCATATATACCCCCGAGGGTGGACGCATATCCCTGGAGATGAAAAAGCGCGGTGCTAAGCTCTATCAGTTTATAGTCACCGACAGCGGGCCCGGAATTGCCGAGGAGAACGCCGAAAGTATTTTCAAACCATTCACTGAAATACGCGACCTTACAGAGGGCGACGCGCTCGGATTGCCAATATGCTCGCTCAAACTCGCCAAGATGAACGGTACAATAACCCTGGACGGCAGCTATAAGCGCGGTGCCCGCTTTGTAGTGGAGATTCGCGTGTGATTCGCATGCATGAGACCCACCCGGCTCAGACGTAAACATTGACAATTGGAATTTAAAGCTCTTATAAATCTCTGTTTGCGAAAAATTGTTTAAATTTGCGGCAAATTACATATCTGTACCCTTATGGATCGTAAAGTTAGAGTAAGATTTGCCCCGTCACCTACCGGGCCCCTGCATATCGGCGGCGTTCGTACCGCACTATACAATTATCTGTTTGCCCGCCAGAACGGTGGCGATATGATACTTCGCATCGAGGACACCGACTCAAACCGTTTTGTCCCCGGTGCCGAAGATTACATTAACGAGGCTCTCGCATGGCTTGGTATCGGCATTGATGAAGGCGTGCGCGAAGGCGGTGCCTACGGTCCATACAAGCAGAGCGAGCGTCGCGACATATATCGTGAGCATGTCGGCCGCCTGCTCGACCGAGGAAAGGCATACATCGCTTTCGACACTCCGGCCGAGCTGGAGGAAAAGCGCAAGTCGGTGCCCAACTTCCAGTATGACGCCACTACCCGCGGCTCGATGCGCAATTCCCTTACGATGAAGGGTGGCGAGGTCGACCGACTTATATCCGAAGGTCATCCCTATGTAGTGCGCTTCAAGGTAGAACCCGGACGCGACGTAGTGGTCAACGACCTGCTCCGCGGCAAGGTTACAATCAACTCATCGGTACTTGACGACAAGGTGCTCTATAAGAGCGCCGACGATCTGCCTACATATCATCTTGCCAATATCGTAGATGACCATCTCATGGAGGTGACCCACGTAATCCGTGGCGAAGAGTGGCTCCCATCGGCTCCCCTCCACGTGCTCCTTTACGAGGCGTTCGGATGGGCCGATACCGCACCTGCGTTCGTGCATCTGCCGTTGCTTCTGAAGCCTGACGGAAAAGGCAAGCTCAGCAAGCGCGACGGCGACCGTCTGGGCTTCCCTGTATTCCCACTCGAATGGCATCCGGAAGGTGGCGAGGTATGCTCCGGTTACCGCGAGTCGGGCTATCTGCCCGAGGCCGTAGTCAACTTCCTCGCCCTTCTTGGCTGGAATCCCGGCGACGACTCCGAGCTTATGACTATGGACGAGCTCATTAAACGCTTCGACCTTGCCCACTGCTCACGCTCCGGCGCACGCTTCGATTTCGAGAAGGGAAAATGGTTTAACCATGAATATCTTCTAAAGAAAACCGACGAAGAGCTTGCCCGTCTGTTCAAGCCCGTGCTGCGCGAGCATGGTGTAAACCCCGACGACTTTACCGACGAATACATAGCGCGTGCCGTAGGTATGGTAAAGAGCCGTATCTATTTTGTGCGCGACCTTTGGGATCAGGCTCGTTTCTTCTTTGTCGCTCCCTCGGAGTATGCTCCCAAGGATGTGAAGAAACGCTGGAATGCCGACACTCCACGTATCATGGAGGAACTGACCGAAGTAATACGCGGTATTGACGACTTTTCATCGGCGGCAGCCGAAAAGGTGGTACTCGACTGGATTGCGTCGAAAGGCTATCATCTCGGCAATGTGATGAACGCTTTCCGACTCACTGTGGTCGGAGAGTGCAAGGGTCCCCACATGTTCGATATCACCGAACTTATGGGTAAGGAAGAAACAATCAACCGTATAAACCGCGGACGCCGGGCCATCACACTCCCAGAGTAATGAATCTCCTCTACAATGCTGGCATAAGCCTGTATGGTCTTGGTATGCGTATCGCCGCACTTCGCAGCGATAAGGTGCGCCGTCTTCTAAAAGGGCAGCGCGAAGCGTTGCCGTATCTTCGGCACACTATTGACAGCGACCATGGCTATATATGGATTCACGCCGCTTCGTTGGGAGAGTTTGAGCAGGGGCGTCCTTTCATAGAGATGGTGCGCCGCCTTCATCCGCAGGCTAAGATTCTACTTACATTCTTCTCTCCGTCGGGTTATGAGGTTAGATGCAATTTCCCTCTTGTCGATGCCGTAAGTTATCTTCCTCTTGACTCTCCTCATAATGTAAAAGCGTTCCTCGACGCAGTAAAGCCGCGCATGGCCTTGTTTATCAAGTATGAGTTCTGGGGCAATTATCTCCAGGAACTGCGCCGCCGCGGCATACCCACATATATCATCTCCTCGATATTCCGCAAGTCGCAGATTTTCTTCAAGCCGTGGGGTGGCATGTTCCGCTCGATGCTTCGGTGCTACACCCATATTTTTGTACAGGACGACAACTCGATGCGTCTCCTGTCCGACATAGGTGTATATAATGTGTCTGTGGCCGGTGACACACGCTTCGACCGAGTTACCGACATCATGCGCGAGCGTCCCGATGTGCCTCAGGCCGAGGCCATATCGGAGGACAGTCCGTGCCTGACAATCGTGGCCGGAAGCACATGGCCGCCCGATGAAGAGCTGCTGCTCCCTTATGTCAATTCCCATCCGGAAGTCAGGCTGATAATCGCGCCCCACGAGGTACGCACCGACCGTATCGAGGATATTGTCTCTAAACTCAGCCGTCCCGTCGTGTGTCTGTCAAAGGCCACGCCCGAGCAGGCGGCAAAAGCCGACTGCCTGATTGTCGACTGCTATGGAAAACTTTCAGGCGTATATCGGTACGGCGATATCGCCTATATCGGAGGCGGATTCGGCGCGGGTATACATAATATCAACGAGGCCGCGGTCTACGATATGCCTGTGCTTTTCGGCCCCCATTACCGAAAATTTAAGGAGGCGTCCGACATGATTGAGTGTGGTGGGGCCTTCACTTTCAGCGACAAAGCCGGCTTTATCAGTGCCATCGACCCGCTTGTATCAGATTCAGAATATCTGCACGAGGCCGGACGTGCCGCCGGACATTATATCCGCGAGCATCTCGGCGCCACTCAGCGTGTATATACAGCCCTCTCTTCCATCATTGAGTCAATCAATTAATTCGCTTATGTAAGGGTGCGGATAATAGCTGTGCTCCTGCATAATTACTTATAAATATTGGTCATGGCCATTTCCGTTAATAAATCATCGATAGGTCAGCGATTCGGAGAGTTCCTGACTTCGCGTACTTTTATTGGTTTTATCGTGTCGGTCGTCATACTGGCTGCAATCTCGCTGGCATTTTTCTGGCCGGATGCGCTGCAGGGCGGCGAATTGCGTCAGCACGACACATTGCAGGGTGTGGCCATAAGCCATGAAGTGGAGACATGGCGCGCCGAGACCGGCGATACACCACGATGGACCAACGCTCTGTTCTCCGGCATGCCTACATTCCAGATTTCACCCGACTATGCGGCCGCCAAGGTGATATCGGCAGTGCGCACGGCCTATGGGCTGTGGTTGCCCTCTCCGGTCAATCTGCTGTTTATAATGATGATGGGATTCTTTATCCTGCTGCTGGCCATGAGGGTACGATGGTATTTTGCGCTGATTGGCGCTATTGCCTACGGCATGTCATCCTATTTCATAATCATCATAGGCGCCGGACACATATGGAAGTTCTATACACTCGCCTATATACCGCCCACCATAGCCGGGATGGTGCTTGCCTACCGCGGACGCTATCTCGCGGGCGGTGCACTGGCGGCTCTGTTCGCCATGTTCCAGATTGCGGGGAACCACGTGCAGATGTCCTATTATTTCATGATTGTGGTTGTCGGCTTTGTTATTGCCTATGGAGTGATGCTGTTCCGCAGCCATAATATGCGACGTTGGGTCAAGGCCACATGTGTGCTCGCTGTATCGGCTGTGCTGGCTGTGCTGGCCAACTGTCCTAATCTCTATCATACTTATGAATATTCCAAGGAGTCGATGCGCGGGCGCCATAGTGAACTTACCTCGGCCGACGGCGCCAAGGGTGGAGGCCTCGACAAGGACTATATCACTGCATGGAGCTATGGTAAGAGCGAGACATTCTCTCTGCTCATACCTAACGTAAAGGGTGGAGCCACAATAAAGCCGGAAGCCGGAAGCAATAAGTTTTTATCGCTGTATGATGTGCCTGAAGCCGGCAAACTGACTGCTTCGGGACAGCTTCCGGGCGAGATTGCACCGTATCTGGGGCAGTTGCCGCAATATTTCGGCGACCAGCCGATGACCAACGGCCCCGTATATGTAGGCGCGCTGCTTGTGGCTCTTTTCCTGTTGGGATGTGTAATCGTCAAGGGCCCGATGAAATGGATGCTGTTGGCATGCACTCTCATATCGGTGGCGCTGGCCTGGGGGCACAACATGATGTGGCTTACCGATATCATGATTGACCATTTCCCGATGTACAACAAGTTCCGTACGGTAGCGAGCATCCTGGTAGTGGCTGAGTTTACCATCCCGCTACTGGCCATACTCGCCCTCAAGGAGATAGCCGCCAACCGCGACGAGTGGAAAGCACGCTATCAGAAGCCGTTCTTTATCACGTTCGGCATCTGCGCCGTGTTATGTCTGGCCGGTATGTTCGCGCCTGAGCTCTTCGGCAGTTTCCTGAGCGAACAGGAGGCCGCGGCTTATGGCGGATATCTGATGGAAGCTCCGTACGCCACGCTTTTTGCAGCTGTGCAGAAGATACGCATGTCGATGATTTCAGCCGACAGTTTACGCAGTCTGGCGTTTATTGCGGCCGGTGCGGTGGCGCTTTGGCTTTACGGCAACCGTAAGATTAACGTAAGGGTATTTGCGGCACTGCTTGTTGTGATAGTCACTGTCGATATGTTCAACGTCAACAAGCGCTATCTCGATTCGGCAAGTTTCGTTCCTCGCCAGCTTGCGCAGGGCACTCCGTTCCCTCTTACCGGTGCCGACCGTAAGATTCTTGCGGATACTGCCATGAACTACAGGGTGATGGATATCCCGCGCTTCAACGAGGCCGCTCCGTCATACCATCATAAGACAATAGGTGGATACCATGCTGCCAAACTCACACGCTATCAGGATATGATAGAGCGTCATCTCGGAAAGTTCCTTTCAGGACAGCCTTCGGAAGCCGACATGAATGTGCTCAATATGCTCAATGCCAAATATGTGGTTGTAGGTGAGAATGAGGTGGTGGAGAATCCGGGAGCGCTCGGCAATGCCTGGCTTGTCGACCGGATTGTGTATGTTGACAACGCCGATGCCGAGATGGCCGCTCTCGATAGCCTCAATCCGGCTGTTACGGCAGTGAGCGACAGCCGTTTCCGCGATGTGCTCGGCACTTCTGTGCCTGCAAAGATGGCCGGCGACACTATTTATGAGACATCCTATGCCCCCGACCGTCTCACCTACAGGGTGAAGAGCGCCAACGGAGGTCTGGCCGTATTCTCCGAGGTGTATTTCCCCTGGGGATGGGAGGTTACGGTTGATGGTGCCGATGTGCCGCTTGGACGTGTCGATTACCTGTTGCGTGCTGTACGTGTGCCTGCCGGAACCCACGATGTCGTAATGACATACCGTCCTGAGTCGGTAAGAACCACCGGTGTTGTCTCGATGGCTTCGGTAATAGTAATCTACATAGCAGCTCTCGCGGCTCTTCTGTTCGCTATATTTACGCTCCCCGCCCGTGGTAAAGATAAAGAAGAGGTTTAAACTGTATCTTACCGCCGTCAACCGTTACAAGCGGAGCAAAGGGTTCGGCATACACTCCCCGTTTGCCTTCATGTTTGTGCTCAGGGTGTTGCGCGAGCAGTCGGCATATTACGCATATTCCGATATTCAGGAGCGGCGCACTATTGCGGCGTCGCTTGCCCATAAGGTTGAGGATAGGCGTCCTAAGCTGATATCGATGAAGTCGGCAAGGATGCTTTTCCGCATAGCCTGTTATTTCCATCCTGAGGTTATGATGCAGATAGGTACCTCTTATGGAGTATCGACTACTGCGTTGCTCGACGTGTCGTCGTCATCGCGGATGTTGATATACAAGGGCACTGACGCGCACGATGTGGTGTATGATGAAGTGACCCGCAGATACTCCGGGCGTATCGAGGTGTGCCGGTCGATTGATTCCGCTATCGGCAGGTACAGTGCGGAATGCCGTGCCGCGGAAACTCCTTCCTTTATACTTGTAAACTCTATCGACGATGGGAATGACGCTGCAATGTGTGCCGATGCTTTGGTCGATGCTCTTGACGGAGGGGGTACTGTGATTTTCCGCAATCTTATGAGGTCGCAGGCCATGGCGTCGCTGCTGGCCGACGTCGAAGCACGCATTTCCCATGGCATGACCTTCACCAATAGCCGGGTCGCAGTGATTGTCGGGCTGCGCCATCTGCCGCGTCAGCGCTTCAGCCTGTGGTTCTAAAGGTGGCATTTTGTTATACTCTTTAATGTCTGTCTACTGTATGCGCACTCTTCCGGAATGGGACAAACTTCTTGAAGATTACTACACGTATCTGATGCTTGAAAAGGGGCTGAGCGAGAACTCGTGTGCCGCTTACTCGACCGACGTGCGCAAGCTCGCAGCATATCTCAGTGATGAGAACACATTGGTCGCGGATGTCTCCCTTGACCAACTTCAGGAGTTTGTGGCCGGACTTCATGACCTTGGTATTGCCGGTAGCACACAGGCGCGTATCATATGCGGGATACGCTCTTTCTTCGAATATCTGCACATGGAGGGATATATGGATGCAAACCCTGCGTTGCTGCTCGAGACCAACAGGCATGTGCGCAAGCTGCCCGAGGTGCTGACTGTCGAGGAGATTGACGCCATGATCGGGTGTATCGATATGGGGAGCCGGGAGGGACAGCGCAACCGTGCGATTATGGAGACCCTCTACGGATGCGGTCTGCGAGTCACCGAGCTTGTGGAGCTGCAGTTGTCGTCGGTATTTCTCGACGACGGATATGTAAGGGTACGCGGCAAGGGGAGCAAGGAACGTATCGTGCCTATATCGCCGGCGGCAATAGAGGAGATACGCGACTATCTGCCTGAGCGTGCGGCCATAGATATAAAGCCCCGCGAGGAGCAATATCTGTTTCTGAGCCGCCGCGGCACACATCTTACGCGGGTCATGATATTCTATATAATAAAGAAACTGGCATCGCTGGCGGGGATAACACGTTCGATTAGTCCGCATACCCTGCGGCATTCGTTTGCCACACATCTGCTTGAGGGGGGCGCCAACCTCCGTGCCATACAGCAGATGCTCGGCCATGAGTCAATCGGCACGACAGAGATATATCTGCATCTCGACCGCACGGAGTTGCGCCGTGAGATACTGTGTCACCATCCGCGCAACATGCGCCGTAATCAGGCATGATTCAGTACATGTGGTAGTCGATTGACAGCACCTGGAATTCAGTGCGACGGTTGATTTGGTCGGCTACTTCCTGGTCTTCTTCTGGGAGTGAGAGTATAAACTCTTCGTTGAGCACATCACCCTCCTTAAACTGTGGATACCGGCGCGCGAGCCGTTTTGTGATTGTCTTCGGACGTGATTTCCCGTAACCCTGCGGCGACAGGCGTTCGGGGCGTATGCCTGCGGCGACAAGATAGTCGATTACCGATTGGGCGCGACGCTGCGACAGCTTCTGGTTGTACTCTTCCGAGCCCCAGCGGTCGGTATGCGACGCCATTTCTATTGTCACGTTTGGGTTGTCGCGGAGCACCTGCACGATGGAGTCGAGCGCGGTCTTTGATTCGGGGCGCAGGGTGGCCTTGTCGAAGTCGTAGAATATGTTGTCGACGACATTGGGCTTGTTGATGGAGGCGAGTATGAAGTCTACACCATATTCGGCATCGACTTCGGCCGTGTCGGCCCGGAATTCCTGTTTTGCGTTGAGATACCCCTTGGCGCCGGCGAGCATCACATAGCGCACGCCTCTCTGCAGGGGGAATGAGAAGCTGCCGTCGGCCTTCCCGGCTGCTTTCTGGTTGGAGCCGTCGTCGCCTACGATTCGTATCACCGAGTTGGGCACAGGCTCTTCATCCTTGTCGAGAACCATACCCGATATGGTTATCTTCAGGTCGGGGAGTACGAATGAGTACAGATGGTCGTATCCTCGTCCGTCACCTCGGTTGCTGCTGAAGTATCCGCTCTCCCCTTCGCCGAAGGTAATGCCGAAGTCGTCGGATGCTGAGTTGACGGGATAGCCCATATTGGTGATGTTCCATCCGCCCGACGGTGTCTGCTCGGCACGGAAGAGGTCGAGACCGCCGAGTCCGGCATGTCCGTCGGAGGCGAAGTACAGCAGACTGTCGGCGCGCATATAGGGGAAACACTCATCGCCCGGGGTGTTGATGAATTCGCCGAGATTTTCAAGGGTGCCGGCGCGTTCTTTCAGATTGATGCGCCATAGGTCGAGACCGCCCATGCCTCCCGGCATGTCGGAGGCGAATATGAGCCAGTTGCCGTCGGGCGACACGGCAGGATGGCCGTAGCTGGAGAGTGTGTCGGCTGTGATTTCAAATTTTACCGGGGCACTCCATTTGGCATCGCCGCGCTGAGAGGTGAATATCTCTACGCCGGTATGGGCGTTGGGCTCGCGGCGCGCGCGCGTCAGGTACATTGTGGAGCCATCGGGCGAGAATGATATTATCCCTTCGTCGTGCTCGGTATTTAGCTCCCCTTCCACAGCCTCGGGGCGTTGCCACTGTCCCTGCTCGTTTTTTCGGGCTACCCATATGTCGCCCTTTTTCATTCCGGTAATTTCGCTGCGGTTGGAGCCGGTCACCTTCTCGTTGGTCGTGGTGAAGTAGAGCACGTCGTGGTCATCGCCGGCAAACATCGGTGAGAAGTCGGCACGGCGTGAGTTGAAGAGTTTGGCCTGCTTCACCACATATCGGGTGGGGGAGGCTTTCGCTCCCATCCCTTTGCGGCATCCGGCTATGCCGGTCTCGGCAACGGCGGCGTCCCGCGGCTCTGTGGCCAGATAGTCCTGATAGGCGTTGATGGCGTCGCGGTAGCGCCCCTCCGACTGTAGCGACTGTGCGAGGTAGAGATGTGTCAGTGAGTCGGGGTAGGAGTAGCGCAGTGCGTTCTGGAACGCTGCAGAGGCGCGGGCGCTCATGTTGAGCTTGCGGTAGCAAAGGCCCATTTTGTAGGCGACTTCACCGCGCAGAGGGCGCTCCTCGCGTTTCTTGAGCTTATTGTAGACCCCGCGGTATGTGCGCGACGCGTCGTAGTATTCGCCGCGTTCCATCTGCTCGTCGGCAACGGCGAGCTTGGCACCCCCGCAGCTCCACAGCAGCAGTGCGCAGAGTATGGCCGCGGTATATCGCATGTATATGCTGTTATGTCTCATACTATTATTAACGCGCGGGCGTCGGGTATATTATGTCGGCACGGCCTCATACTGCCCCGTTGCATAGGGGAGTGTGAGGCCGCGCATGGTGGATTATTTGCCGTAGAGATTATTCTGCCGATGCCAAAGGCGATGGAGTGTTATAGGTGCGGGTGGCGAGCTCCTTGTCGAGCATGTACATGCCGTATTTGTTGTCCTCTACTGCCTCTGTGGCCTGGATAAGGTTGCGGGCAGTCTCCTCCTCTTCAATCTGCTCGTCGATAAACCATACCAGACGGTTGACCGATGCGAAGTCGTTGTCGGCCTTGGCTATCGCGGCGAGATTGTTGATCATGGCTGTCACCTTGCGCTCGTGCTCGAGGGTCTGACGGAACATGTCGATTACTCCGGGCCATGATTCGGGCACTTCGGCGATGGGTTTGAGCACTACCTTTACGTCGCGCGAGTTGAGATAGTTCATGAAGATGCGGGCGTGGTCTTGCTCTTCCTTAAACTGGATGAAGAACCAGTTGGCGACACCGTTGTGGCCTTTTGACTCGGCATCCATCGACATTGCCAGATATAGGTAGGCCGACCATAGTTCGGCATTGATTTGCTCGTTTATTGCGTCCTGTAATTTTTGGCTAAGCATAGTTGATGTAATTAAGATGTTAGACGTTTTGATGACGCAAATATATTTATATTTCCGTGATGCGCCAAATAAAATTAAGAGCTTGTTTAATAATAAATGTTACCGTTAGGGCGGTCAGTCGGCGAGCAGATTTTCGCTTGTGATGAGGGAGTTATGGGGTTCCATAACGACCGAAGAACGGGCGGAAAGATGTCGGCGAATGACCGAAGGAAGGTAATTTGTTTCATATCGTTGATATATTTTGCATTTATCTTACAAGCATGCAAGAGATCGTATCGGTTATGAAGTTACCTTTTGTCTCGTATATCTTGGTCGTTTTTCGTCCTGTTCCTCAGTCATGTACATAAAGTACACACCTTCGGCACATGTCGAAAATCGACTCAAGCTATACGACCCTAACGGCAACATTTATTATTAAACAAGCTCTAATATGTCATTAATGTGTGTCTGACATTTCGAACACGAGTTTTCCGCCGCGGGCTATCTCTTCGTGGGATATGAAGGGGGCGTCGAGTTCTTTGCCGTTGAGCAGCACGCGTTTAACATACATGTTGGCCGGCGAGTTGTCCTTGACCTCGATTTCAAACGGCGCGTGCTGTGCGTGGATTATCGCGCGGTCTACCATCGGGCGTCCGAGGGTGTATACAGGTATGCCGGGAGCCACCTGATAGAGTCCGAGGGCGCTCATCACGTACCATGCCGACATCTGGCCGCAGTCCTCGTTGCCGATTATGCCGTCGGGAGCGTTGGTGTAGAATTCGCGCATGATATAGTCGAGGCGTTCCTGGCCTTTCCAGGGCGAGTCGGTCCAGTTGTAGAGATATGCCATGTGGTGGCTCGGCTCGTTGCCATGGGCATACTGTCCAATCAGGCCGGTTATGTCGTTGGAGGCTTCGGCTCCATCGACCTGCGACGAGGTGGTGAAGAGTGTGTCGAGGCGCGCTTCAAGCTCGGGCTTTCCGCCGATGGTCTTGATGAAGTTGTCCATGTCGTGAGGTGCGAAGAAGCTCCACTGGAATGCGTTGCCCTCTGTGTAGTCGCTCTTCATGTGGGCCGAGTAGCGCGGATTGAAGGGGGTGCGGAATTTTCCGTCGCCCATGATGGGACGCATCATTTTGGTCTCAGGGTCGAGATAGCGCTTGTAGTATTTTCCCTTGGCCGCATAGGCTTTTGCCAGGGAGTCCATGCCGGCCTTGGCGGCGAGTTGCGACACACACCAGTCCTCGTAGGCCATCTCCAGACCCCATGATACTGACTCGCTCACGGAGTCAGCGGGCACGAAGCCATATTTCTCCTTGTAATAGGGATGCATAGTGATAAGGTCGAGCTCGCGTGTGCCCTTGAACTTATCGGCGAGATCCTGACGGTATACCGACGATGCGGCGCCGGCCTCGGCCCATGTGGCTATATTGGCGCTGTCTGCAAGTCCTTTGCACGCGAGGTCGGCGAGCACTGCCACGGCGGGATATCCTACCATACATCCGGTGTAGCTTGAGCCGATAGGCCATTTGGGTAGGATGCCACCCTGCTCGTAACCCTTAACGAGCACCTTGCCCCAGTCGGCGGCAAGCTCGGGGTTGATGATGGTCATCAGCGGCTGGAATGCGCGGAAAGTGTCCCAAAGCGAGAACACCGAGTAGTTGGTGTATCCCTCTTCGGCCTGATGCACCTGCTTGTCGAGTCCACGGTAGCGGCCGTCGGTGTCCTGGTAGGCGAAGGGAGCAATCATCGTATGATAGAGCGCGGTGTAGAAGTTTACCATCACGGTAGAGTCGGCCTGGATTTCGATTGCCGAAAGGGCTTTGTTCCATATGTCGGCCGATTGTGTGCGTGTGGCGTCGAAGTCCCATCCGGGCAGTTCGGCGGTCATGTTTTTGGCGGCGCCGTCGGGGTCGACCATAGATATCGCTACCTTTATATAAAGTGGCTCCTTGCTGTCGGCGAATTTATAGTGGAGCTTGAGGTCGCGGTCGGTCTTTATTACCGGGGGAGTGTCGGGTGTGGTCTTTCCGTCGATATAGCGGGTTACGCTTTCAAACGGCTCGGAGAACTCGATGCGGTACGATACATCGTGGAAATGTGCCCATCCCTGTGTGCTCACTGTGCCCTCTACGGTCGAGTCGTTGACCTCGGTGTAGGTGTTGCCTACGAGTTTGTGTCCCCAGTTGGGCTGGAGGATGTGGCCGAGGTCGAGCATCACACGGCGGTCCGAGGGATTATCGTATGTGTAGCGGTGGAATCCCACACGGTCGGTGCTCGTCAGCTCGACGTCGACGCCAAAGTTGTCGAGGCGCACGGCATAGTAGCCGGGAGTGGCCTTTTCAGTCTCCTTTCTGAATGTTGCAACCGGCTTTATGGAGTCGGCTCCGGAGTAGGGGAGGAGGGCCACATCGCCGAGGTCGCCGATGCCGGTGCCCGACAGGTGGGTGTGGCTGAAGGCGTATATCTCGTTGTCGTCGTAGTGGTATCCGCTACTGGCTTCCCATCCCATTATGTGGGTGTCGGGGCTCACCTGCACCATTGCAAACGGACGAGTGGCGCCCGGGAATGTATGGCCGTGGAATCCTGTGCCGATAAATGGATCCACATACTTGATTTCGTTGGTAAGAAGAGGCTTATTGGCAGAACTGTTGCATCCGGCCAGCAGACAGATTGCCGCCGCCGGTAAGAAAAATGCTGATTTTTTCACGTGGTATCTTTGGGTTTTGATTATGTTCTAATTGCTATGAAGGTATGATTCAGAGTATAATATGCAATCAACTCCAAAGATACGAATTTTAACCCGTAGATGCCGTCTCTGCCCCCTCCTTTTTAAGTACGTTTAATAATAAAAGCCTGTTTGATAATAAATGTTAAAATGCTTTTATTCAGCTCCTTCCTCCGCGCGCAATCTAATCCATATATTTGGAGTGGGAAATGGAGCATTAGGTTGAGCGATTTGTGGGATGTGGCATGCATGTTGTTTATGCTAATTGGAGATGACCGAGCCTTGTGGTGTGAGGCCTTCGACGGCTACCGCGATGTCAGATGGGGAGATGTTGGCTGGGATTGGGAGCTCTACCGATTGCGTGAGGTCGACAGCGGGTAGCCATTGTAGGGTTGCGCCTGTTGGTTCCTCGGTAACACTTTCGGGAGTATATGCGGGAGTGTAGAATTTTTTGTGTCTTTGATAACCGAGCGGGGTTATTAGTTTAAATTCTCGTGGAAGTTTACGCCGGAATTTATGTGAATTTTTTGTGTTGATACTGAGGATGCCTCCTGTCTTATCCATCACATTGCCAATTCCCGGCTTGAAAAGTACTACTAAATGGGGGGAATATATGATACGGATTCATTGTCGAGGTAAGGATACATGGCTTCGAGGTCGGCCAGGGATATTCTGTTTTCCTCATTGTTGACGTCATAGACATCATTGGGAGATTTGCCTGACGCTGAACTACCTCCCTTTAGCGCATTTGCAGCCATGTTGGCCGAATAGACGCCAAGTCCTCGGTATTTAAGTCCGCTACCAGAGGATGGCGAGTTCGAACTTTGACCGGATTGAGAGTTGATTGCAGTATTTCCACTCCTTTTTGGAGGAAGGAAATTACCTCGTATCACATTCCGCAGGGATTTTGTCATATCGGCATAATATCCGATGTAACGACCGTCTACCCAGATGCTTACCGGTACTTGATGATGCATGAGAATGTTTCCGACGATGTTTATGCCGGGAACATTGGCCACGGCATCGGCATAGCAGATTATGTTGTCATCCTCGCCGGGACGGACTGTCATATAAGAAAGTCGCTCAATTATATTCTCACCCTTGTGGCGGCTTTTTCCGTGTACCACCACTTCCTGAAGAGCGACATGCATGCCTTGGATGGATGACTTTATGCGTGCGATATATTCCTCGGCTGACTGTTCCTCCTCAGATTCCGCCGATGCATACGACTGCTTCTGAGGTAGAGCCGTAACTTCGGGATAACTATCGAAATCGGGATAGATGTTTTCTTCGAAATATCCTTTTTTGTTGACTGCTCCGATTACAAAATATGTGCCATCTGGCCATTCGATTCCGGTGATGTGGAATCGTCCGAGGGAGTCGGTCATGGCCGATGCACCGTCGGCCATGCGCGGTGCGAGTACGTTGGCAGTGACTCCTGCCAGTGGCTTTCCGCGCCATTTTGAGCGGATTACTCCGTCGAGCTGGGCTCCGATTTCCAGCGGGTAGGGGAGTGAGTCGTTGATTTCGCCGCGAATGGCCGCCGGCATGTCGTAGCGTGTCCATCCCTGAGTCAGCATCAGGGCGTCGGCGGCGGGGTCGGCCTCACGGCGCGGTGCGCGCAGATACCATGCGGCATCCTCCACGTGTCCGCGCAGGTCGTTCTGCATCAGCAGCTGCGATGCGATGGTGACTGTGGTGTCGGGCACTCCTATGTTTCGGTCGATGACGGCGACGGCCACATCCGCGCCACCCTCCACGGCGGGGATGATGACCACATGTCGTGCCGAGTCGACGGTGATTTTCAGTTGCCCGGCGTTGGCGGGTGTCAGTGCCGTCGATGCAGCAATTGCGGTGGCGAGGATGGATTTAATGCAGGGATTCATACGCGGACTTTCGACAGATTGGTGAGATAGATAGGCGTTTCCATGGAATTTCGATTTGTAAGTGATTTCTATGGCTCACATTAATAATTTCCGCAAGATAGCATTATGTCAAGACTATCGCAATGAGATTATGGATATTTAACACGCCGGTACGGGGGGTGAACCAGGGAGTGGGATGATATGATATGATGGCGTTGGTGGCAGGGATAGTGTTTAGTCGCCGGGCTACGCCGGGCATTCGGGGGGGAGGGGGCCAACCCCACCCTGCGAACCGCTATGGCGGCTCTTGGGTGGGGCTAACGTTGTGTACGCCGCCAGGGCGGCTGTGCGCTAACGCGGGGAGTTGTAGGTGGAGCCGGGTGGGGTGGTATGTGGTGCGGACATTGGGATAATATATAAGATGGTGTTACACAGGCGACTAATGTTCAATGCATGATTGTTTGGTGATGTGATTTTGTTGCATCGGCAATTCAATGCGTCAGCGCACGGCTGTTTTGTGGCCGTTCACAATCTGTATTCCGTTTTGGCTACATTGACAACTCCCCGCGTTAGCGCATAGCCCCTCTGGGGGCGTCTACAACGTTAGCCTATGGTAAGAGCCGCGTTAGCGGTTCGCAACCATAGGTTTGTGGGGAACATCCCCGGAATTCCCGGCGTAGCCCGGCGACTAATGGGGACCGAGGAGTTATTGACACTGAGGTATTGATAAGTGGTTGGAAAGAGGCGGGTCCGGCAGTTGGGCGGCATGGAAAGATTTTGTAATTTTGTCATCTCTCACAGAAAATAAGCTCTAAAAATCAATTTATGCCAGATCCAGCATTAGAGACACCATACAGCAACAGGCAGGGAGGCGCAAGGCGCCGCACGCCTCAACACCAGTCGATGTACGACACCGGCGGACGCATCATGCCGCAGGACAAAGAGGTAGAGGAAGCGGTGCTCGGCGCGCTGATGCTTGAGAAGGATGCCTACACAACTGTGTGCGACATTCTGAAGCCTGAGTGCTTTTATGAGCCACGCAACCAGCGCATCTACGAGGCTATCCAGAGCCTTGGCGCTTCGCAGAAACCTATCGACATGCTTACCGTGGTCGAGCAGTTGCGTCTCAACGGCACACTGGCCGAGGTGGGCGGTCCGGTAGTCATCTCCGAACTGACTTCGCGTGTGGCTTCGGGCGCTCACGTCGAGTTCCATGCCCGCATTGTGGCGCAGAAGTATCTGGCGAGGGAGCTTATCTCGTTTGCCGCCGGAATCGAGGGAAAGGCCTTTGACGAGAGCAACGACGTGGACGACCTGCTTCAGGAGGCCGAGGGACGCCTGTTTGAGATATCACAGCGCAATGTGAAGAAGGATGTCACGCAGGTCGACCCCGTAATCTCCGACGCCATCAAACAGATTCAGGCCGCCGCCAACCGCGAATCGGGTCTTTCGGGCCTTGAATCGGGCTACCACGACCTTGACAACCTCACTTCGGGCTGGCAGAACTCCGACCTTATCATCATCGCGGCCCGTCCGGCCATGGGCAAGACGGCGTTTGTGCTTTCGATGGCCAAAAACATGGCTGTCAACTACAATATACCGGTGGCGATATTCTCGCTTGAGATGTCGAACCTTCAGCTCATCAACCGACTCATATCCAACGTGTGCGAGATTGAGAGCTCGCTGATAAAATCGGGAAAGCTGTCGCGCCTACAGTGGGACCAGCTGATGACCCGCATCAAGCATCTCTATGGCGCTCCTCTGTTTATCGACGACACTCCGTCGCTGTCTATTTTCGAACTGCGCACAAAGGCCCGCCGTCTGGTAAGGGAGCACAACGTGAAGTTTATCATCATCGACTACCTCCAGCTGATGAATGCTTCGGGCATGCACTTCGGCTCGCGCGAGCAGGAGGTGAGTATGATATCGCGTTCGCTCAAGCAGCTTGCCAAAGAGCTAAACATACCTATCGTGGCGCTGTCGCAGCTCAACCGTTCGGTCGAGAGCCGTCAGTCGGGTGACGGCGGCAGCAAACGCCCGCAGCTAAGCGACCTTCGTGAGTCGGGAGCCATCGAGCAGGATGCCGACATAGTGTGCTTCATCCACCGTCCGGAGTACTATACAAAAAGCGACGTCGACGCCGAGGGGCACGACATACGCGGACTCGCCGAGTTTATCGTGGCCAAGCACCGTTCGGGTTCGGTCGACACGATAAAGATGCGCTTCAAGGGGCGTCTTGCCCGATTCGAAAACTGGAGCGAGAATGACTTTGACCCCGATGCCGCCCCGGTAACGGTAGAGTCGAGCTTCAATACAGGCTCGTTCGGACAGACCCCGACAGGCACATTCACCGCGTCCCCCACACCTCTGTCGGGCGGTACTGCCGACTTCCTCTCGGGCCCCTCCGACGCTCCAGCGCCATTCTGACGCCTCGCTCCCGACACACTGCGGAGTAAGGCGGATAAAAATATGTTAACATGGCTGACAGTAGGGCGATAATGCGGAAAAGATTATTAAATTTGCTTTTTCAAGACCAATATTACTCAAAAAACTTACACAGCCATGCCAGCAATTAAAACCATAGGCATCCTTACCTCGGGAGGCGACGCTCCCGGAATGAATGCCGCTATCCGAGCCGTCACCCGCTCGGCCATCTTCAGCGGTTTCAGCGTAAAGGGTATATACCGCGGCTACAGGGGCCTGATAACCAACGAGATTGTCGACTTCAAGACACAGAACGTATCCAACATCATACAGATGGGCGGCACGATTCTGAAAACCGCACGTTGCAAGGAATTTCAGACTCCTGAGGGTCGCCAGCTTGCCTACGACACTCTGCGCCAGCATGGTATCGACGCCCTTGTGGTAATCGGCGGCGACGGTTCGCTAACCGGTGCACGCATATTCGCCACTGAATTCAACTTCCCGATAATCGGTCTGCCCGGCACTATCGACAACGACCTTTACGGCACCGACAAGACCATCGGCTACGACACCGCCCTCAACACCATTATGGAGTGTGTCGACAAGATTCGCGACACTGCCACCAGCCACGAGCGCCTGTTCTTCATCGAGGTGATGGGACGCGACGCCGGATTCCTCGCCCTCAACGGCGCGATTGCCTCCGGAGCTGAAGCCGCCATCATCCCTGAGATATCCACCGAGGTCGACCAGCTTGCCGAACTTATCCAGAACGGATTCCGCAAGAGCAAGAACTCATCGATTGTGCTTGTGGCCGAAAGCCCCGTTACAGGTGGAGCCATGGCCCTGGCCGAACGTGTAAAGAACGAGTATCCCGGCTACGACGTGCGTGTGTCGATTCTCGGCCACCTGCAGCGCGGCGGCTCGCCTACTGCCTCCGACCGTATCCTGGCCTCACGCCTCGGCGCGGCAGCCATCGACGCACTTCTCGACGACCAGCGCAATGTGATGATAGGTATTTCGAACGACAATATTGTCTACGTGCCTTTCTCCAAGGCTATCAAAAACGACAAGCCTATCAACCGCGAACTTCTCGATACTCTGCGCCGACTCTCTATCTGATACAGCAGAGTAGCGAAAACTATGCATGACAATAATACAACCGGGCAGCGCCGCACGCTCTATGTCACCGACATGGACGGGACGCTGCTCGACCTTTATAGCCGGGTGAGCCCCGAAAGCGCATCAATAATCCATCGTCTAAGCCGTGAGGGCGCGCTGATTACGGTGGCTACCGCACGCACTCCCGCCACGGTGGTGCCACTTATGCGCGACTGCCACACCTCTGTGCCCTACGTCACGATGACCGGCGCCGCTCTGTGGAATCCCGTGGAGGGGAAGTATGGCGGAATCGCACTGATACCCGACGATACGGCCGCCAGGGTAAGAGAGGTGATAGAGTCGTTCGGACTCCACCCGTTTATCTACACAATCACTCCCGACAACAGATTGCTTGCCGCCTACCACAACGGGCCCATGAACCGGGCCGAGCGGAAGTTTGTCGAGGAGCGCACCGGCCTTGCACTCAAGCGTTTCCATCTCGACAATCCCGGGGGTATGGCGCCGTTTCTTCCGCGCACCATACTCTATTTTGCAATCGGAGATGCCGAGGCCACCTCAGCTGCCGCCGAGGCTCTGACCCGGATGGGCGGATGTGCCGTCAGCTCATATATGGACAATACTGTGCCCGGAATGGGCATTCTGGAGGTATTTGCCTCCGGTATTGACAAAGGAGCTGTGGTGAAGCGGCTGGCCTCGCGTCTGGGCGCCGACAGGATAGTGGCTTTCGGCGACAATCTCAACGACCTGCCCCTTTTTGCGGTTGCCGACATTCCGGTGGCGGTAGAAAACGCCCTCCCTGAGGTAAAGGCTGCCGCCGAAGTGGTAATCGGAACCAATGACACCGATGCCGTGGCGCGCTTCATCGAGTCGGATTTCATGACAGATTGCTATGCCAAGAATTGACAGGAGCATAATATTTTATGCCATGGCAGCCGGCGCTTATTTTTATTTTTGGAAAAACAGACAGGGCGCCCGCCACAGTGCAGTGGCCGACGCCTTGTGTTGATTATATAGCTATTATCGGTTGCCTTTGGCAATGTAGGGCGACACGACTTTCCATGCGATTACCGCGATGATGGCTCCTACAAACGGACCTACCACCATAATCCAGAAATCATGGAATGCTCCGGGGCAGAATACAGCCGGTCCGAAGCTGCGCGCGGGGTTTACCGAGCAGTTGTCGACAGGGATTCCCACGATGTTGACCAGTCCGAGGGCGAGGCCGATGCCGATACCGGCAAATTTGCCCCATCCCACATTGGCGTCAGTGGCCCCGAGGATTATGAACACGAAGAAGAATGTAAGGAGTGCCTCCATCAGTAGTGCCATGCCCGATGTGGCGCCCGGCTGCAGCACATTGGTGGCAAGATTGTAGATTGCGCCCCCGTTCTCGGTGATTCCTCCGAAGTTGAATTCAGGGTTCATGTTGACAAACCAGAAGAGGAATGCAGCGCCTACAACTGCACCTCCCATCTGGAAGAGCCAGTAGCAGAGCATATCCTTAAGGCTCATGCGTCCGCTTAGATATACGCCGAGCGACACTGCGGGATTGACATGGCAGCCCGATATGTTGCCAAGGCAGTAGCAGAGGCATACAAGAACCAGTCCGAAGCATACTCCGACTCCATAGCCCCCTATCGACGGGCCGGCGAGTACTGCGCTGCCGCATGCCAGAAGTACTAGAAACATTGTCCCGATGCCTTCGGCGGTGTACTTCTTTAAATCATTCATAAGTGTAAGAGCTTGTTTAATAATAAATGTTACCGTCAGGGCGATCAGTCGTCGGGCAGGTTTTCGCTTGTGATGAGGGAGTTATGGGGTTCCATAACGACCGAAGAACGGGCGGAAAGATGCCGGCGAATGACCGAAGGGAGGTAATTTGTTTCATCTCGTTGATATATTTTTGCATTTATTTTAGAAGCAGCCAAGAGATTGTATAAGTTATAAAGTTACCTTTTGTCTCGTATATCTTGGCCGCTTTTCGCCCTGTTCCTCAGTCATGTACATAAAGTACACTCCTTCGGCACATGTCGAAAATCGACTCAAGCTATACGACCCTGGCGGCAACATTTATTATCAAACAAGCTCTAAATGTTAGTTGGTTGGTAGTTGAATCTTGATTATGAAGGCGCGGCCGTAATAAAGAGGGGTAGGGGAGGGGTCAGATATCAGTCCATTCGGCATCGCTTATCTGCTCTTCCATGCGGAAGGCTGTGGCACCGTAGTTGCGCCGGCGTTCCTGCTCCAGGGTGATGTCTACATCAATCTCTTCGAAGCGCACATATTCTCCCTCATCAGAGCGGAATATCTTTCGGGTAGAGCGGCGTCTGCCGCGTCGTGCTGCCTCCGTTTCGTAGCCTTGGGCTGTCCTGCCTGTATCATATGTCCTGTTGTTGCCGGCAAAAGCCGCAGTCTGCCGCTTTACATGTCGGTATGCGCGGAATATGGCGGCGCCTAACTTGACTACGGGTATGAGTACAAGTATCAGCAGGGTGAATATGAGCATCTTGAATATGACCATAGGCGGAGATATAGTGGATGTTGGTGGTAGCGTCGGATATCATCGGCCGGCTGGGGGCTCAGGCGCGCGAGGGTAGCAGCGAGAGCACAAGGTAGAAGAGGATTGTCCATGCCAGTCCGGGGACGCCTTCAGATATAACAAACAACAAAGCGGCGAGAATGATTACGTAGCGGCGCAGATTTTCGCGGAAATCAAAGTTTTTAAACTTAAGGGAGAACATGTGGATGCGGGTAGCCACCATCAGCAGCGACATCGCTACGACAAGCACAGCCATAGGCCAGTGTCCGATGTAGCCGTGGGTTGTCATCCATGACACCGAGCCAATCCAGAATATGGCGTTGGCCGGAATCGGCATGCCGAGAAATGAGGTGGTCTGGCGGTCGTCGATATTGAAGCGTGCGAGGCGCAGTTCGCCCATCAGAGGGATGAATATGGCCACAAACGGCAACCATGCCGGTCCGGCCTGAAGTGTCATCATGTTGTATACGAGCATGCCTGGGGCCACTCCAAAACTTACCAGGTCGCTAAGCGAGTCGAGCTGTTTGCCGAGATTGGAATACGCGTGTAGCATGCGGGCCGACGCTCCGTCGAGGAAATCGCACACGGCCGAGATGCCTATGCATATGAATGCCCACTGGTAGCATGGGAGTCCCCATACAGTGTCATTGAAATGAAACGATGCTATTATTGCTATAGCTCCGAAAAATAGGCTCAGACAGGTGATGGTATTGGGCACCTGGGATATGATTCTGCGTAACATGCTTTTATGCGTTTTCGTCAGTCGCACCGGTTGGGGAGGGAGTGGCGCGGTTGTGGTCGTTGTGTCGGGAGGGATACTATTTCAGACGGGCTACTTCTGTCACGCCGCCGATAGTCTTGTCGCCGAGCTTGACGAGGATTTCCGAGTCAAGAGGCAGGTAGAGGTCTATGCGTGAACCGAATTTTATGAATCCCATATGCTGCTCTATCGACGCGCGTTCTCCGGGACATGCATAGGTGACTATGCGGCGTGCGAGAGCACCGGCTACCTGGCGCATAAGCACTATGGGGCCTGCGTCAGAGCGGATGGCTACCGTGCTGCGCTCGTTTTCGGTGCTTGACTTTGGCAACCATGCCGAGAGGAATCGGCCTGAATGGTGCTTTACATAGAGCACTTCGCCATCGACCGGAAACCAGTTGGCATGGACATTGAGCACTGACATGAATACTGACAGTTGGATGCAACGGCAGTGGAGATATTCGTCCTCGAATGTCTCCTCCAGCGCTACTACCTTGCCGTCGGCCGATGCCACGACTACCTTGTCGGGATTGCCTCTGAACTGTCGCCGGGGCGAACGGAAGAAGTTGAGCACAAGCAGATAGATAATCGCCGACACCGATGTGAATGTGGCTGGTATTGCGGCAGGGCGTATGAAAAGCCATACCGGTATGTTGATTACCAGTAAGATAAGAAGAAGGATAATCAGTATATTTAGTCCCTCGCGGTGTATCTTTACTTTCATTACGCGTATATTAATGAGCACAAAGATAAACCATTCTTGTAAAATAACAAAATTTTTCGTGACGCCGAAGCCCGATGTTGCCCCATATGGCCTCGGATATTGCGATTTTGTCGACTCGAATAAATTTGAAATGCGAATTTTCCCATCGCTTTTTGCCGATATTGGAAATAAAATTTAAATTGACTCGGAAATATTTGCATATTAGCCGATTAAATGCTAACTTTGCACAGTTTTTGAGAGCAAGATGCGTATTGTTGTATTCAAACTGCTGTGTGTCAGCAGATAATATGCGTGCGTGAATGCTAACTTACAACGACAAAACAGAACGACAACCAATAAATTAACAAACAAAACACTAAGATGCCTACAATTCAGCAATTAGTAAGAAAAGGACGTGTAGCTCTCGTAGACAAGAGCAAGTCGCCTGCTCTCGACAGCTGTCCTCAGCGTCGTGGCGTGTGCGTGCGTGTCTACACCACAACCCCCAAGAAGCCTAACTCGGCAATGCGTAAGGTTGCCCGTGTGCGCCTCACCAACGGCAAGGAAGTCAACTCCTACATCCCCGGCGAAGGTCACAACCTCCAGGAACACTCGATTGTGCTCGTTCGCGGCGGTCGTGTGAAAGACCTCCCCGGTGTGCGTTATCACATCGTTCGTGGTACTCTCGATACCTCGGGTGTGAAAGATCGCACACAGCGTCGCTCTAAGTATGGAGCCAAGCGTCCCAAAGCCGGTGCAGCAAAAGGTAAGAAATAATAAAAGTCTGAGTCTGAGCTGATCCGGGTAAAGAAAACCCAGTTTAACACAAACAACTCCGTTTTTGATTTATTGGAATTAGCAACAACGGTTGAGTAAACCCGGCAAGAGTGCCGAGTTGAAGATTCAAAAAGCTGCCAAGCAACCAAAAACAACAACAATTAAACAAATGAGAAAAGCTAAGCCAAAGAAACGTGTGGTCCTCCCCGATCCCGTTTTCAACGACGTAAGAGTATCAAAGTTCGTCAACCATCTGATGTATGATGGTAAAAAGAACACCTCATACACAATTTTCTATTCCGCACTTGAGACTGTGAAGTCTAAGCTGCCCAATGAGGAGAAAACAGCCCTCGAAATCTGGAAGAAGGCTCTCGAAAACATCACTCCTCAGGTGGAAGTGAAGTCGCGCCGCGTGGGCGGTGCCACCTTCCAGGTACCTACCGAAATCCGTCCCGACCGCAAAGAGTCGATCTCGATGAAAAATATGATTCTATATGCACGCAAGCGCGGTGGCAAGACTATGGCCGACAAGCTCGCTGCCGAGATTGTGGACGCTTACAATGAGCAGGGTGGTGCATTCAAGCGCAAGGAAGACATGCACAAGATGGCCGAGGCCAACCGCGCATTCGCTCACTTCCGCTTCTGATTATCACGCTGATATAAAGATTTACTTTTTTAACGAAGCAATCAAATGGCTAACAAAGACGAACATCTCAAATATACCCGCAATATCGGCATTATGGCCCATATTGATGCCGGTAAGACCACCACATCGGAGCGTATCCTCTTCTATACCGGTCTGACACACAAGATTGGTGAGGTGCACGACGGTGCCGCTACCATGGACTGGATGGCCCAGGAGCAGGAGCGCGGTATTACCATTACCTCCGCCGCCACCACCGCATTCTGGAAATATGCCGGCGATAAATACAAAATCAACCTTATTGACACCCCGGGACACGTTGACTTTACCGTAGAGGTAGAGCGTTCACTTCGTGTGCTCGACGGCGCAGTAGCCACATTCTGTGCTGTAGGCGGTGTTGAACCCCAGTCTGAGACTGTATGGCGTCAGGCCGACAAATACAACGTTCCCCGTCTGGGTTATGTAAACAAGATGGACCGTTCGGGTGCCAACTTCTTTGAAGTTGTACGCCAGGTAAAGGATGTGCTCGGAGCCAATCCCTGTCCCATTCAGATACCTATCGGTGCAGAAGAATCATTCAAGGGTGTTGTCGACCTGATTCTCATGAAAGCCATCTTCTGGCACGACGAGAGCATGGGCGCCGACTACTCGATTGAAGAGATTCCTGCCAATCTCCAGGCCGAGGCCGAGGAATGGCGCGACAAGATGCTTGAGAAAATCGCCGAATTCGACGATGACCTCATGGCAAAATATTTCGATGACCCCTCTACTATCACAGAGGACGAAATCCGCCGTGCCCTCCGCAATGCCACTCTGGCAATGGAAATCGTTCCGATGATCTGCGGTTCGTCGTTCAAGAACAAGGGTGTACAGTGTCTTCTCGACGATGTATGCGCATTCCTCCCCAGCCCTGTTGACTCGGGCGCTGTAGAAGGCCACGCAATGGACGATCCCGAAAAGATTGAGACCCGCGAGCCCTCAAGCGACGCACCCATGTGTGCTCTCGCATTCAAGATTGCCACCGACCCCTATGTAGGTCGTCTGACATTCTTCCGCGTCTACTCTGGCGACATGGTTGCCGGTAGCTACGTGCTCAACACCCGCTCCGACAAGAAAGAGCGTGTGAGCCGTCTGTTCCAGATGCACTCCAACAAGCAGAACCCCATGGAGAAAATCGGCTGCGGTGATATCGGCGCAGGCGTAGGCTTCAAGGATATCCGCACAGGTGACACTCTCTGCGACGAGAACGCTCCTATCGTGCTCGAAGCAATGGAATTCCCCGAACCCGTTATCGGAATCGCCGTTGAGCCCAAGACTCAGAAAGATCTCGACAAGCTCGGCGTCGGCCTTCAGAAACTCGCTGAAGAAGACCCCACATTCCGTGTGGAGACCAACGAGGAGACAGGCCAGACCGTTATCTCCGGTATGGGTGAGCTTCACCTCGACATCATCATCGACCGTCTGAAACGCGAATTCAAGGTAGAGTGCAACCAGGGTCGTCCCCAGGTTACTTACAAAGAAGCCATCACCAAGCCCGTCGAACTCCGCGAGGTATTCAAGAAGCAGACCGGTGGTCGCGGTAAATTTGCCGACATCATCGTACGCGTTGAGCCCGCCGACGACGAATTCGAAGGAACACTCCAGTTTGTCGACGAGGTTAAGGGCGGTAACATTCCCAAGGAATTCATCCCCTCGATTCAGAAGGGCTTCCAGACCGCTATGAAGAACGGCGTGCTCGCAGGATACCCACTCGATCGCCTCAAGGTGACTGTAATCGACGGCTCGTTCCACCCCGTCGACTCCGACCAGCTCTCGTTCGAGCTCTGCGCTATCCAGGCCTTCAAGAAGGCTTCCGAAAAGGCAGGCCCCGTACTCCTCGAGCCTATCTTCAAGGTAGAGGTTGTCACCCCCGAAGAGAGCATGGGCGACGTAATCGGTGACCTCAACAAGCGTCGCGGCCAGGTAGAAGGCATGGAGACAAGCCGCTCCGGCGCACGCATCGTAAAGGCCAAGGCTCCCCTCGCCGAAATGTTCGGCTATGTGACAGCCCTCCGTACCATCACCTCCGGACGTGCTACCTCCACAATGACTTTCAGCCACTATGCAGAAGTGTCGAACGCAATCGCAAAGAATGTTCTCACCGAATGCCAGGGCCGTGTGGATCTTCTAAAATAATCTCAGAACAAATACTTACTTAAGAATATGAGCCAGAAAATTCGTATCAAGCTGAAATCGTACGACCACAACCTGCTCGACAAGTCGGCTGAGAAGATCGTAAAGACAGTCAAGGCTACCGGTGCGGTGATTAGCGGCCCCATACCCCTGCCCACCCACAAGCGTATCTTTACCGTCAACCGTTCGACTTTCGTCAACAAGAAATCACGCGAGCAGTTCCAGCTCTCATCATTCAAGCGTCTGATCGACATCTACAACTCGTCTGCAAAGACAATCGACGCTCTGATGAAGCTCGAGCTACCCAGCGGTGTTCAGGTTGAGGTTAAGGTTTAATCGACAGCAGAGAAAAGAGACTAAAATGGAAGTTCCCCGCTCCGCAAGGAGCAAGGGGCTTCCCTTTCAAAGAAACTCAAAAAGCAATCAAATTACTTTTTTAACAAACAAGAGAAATGCCAGGATTATTAGGAAAGAAAATCGGAATGACATCCGTATTCAGTGCCGACGGCAAGAACGTGCCGTGCACTGTTATCGAAGTAGGTCCTTGTGTCGTTACTCAGGTTAAGACAGTGGAAAAAGACGGTTATGCAGCCCTTCAGCTCGGCTTCGAGGACAAGAAGGAAAAGCACACCACCCAGCCTATGCAGGGCCACTTCAAGAAAGCCGGTGTGACACCCAAGCGCCACTTGGCCGAGTTCAAAGGTTTCGAGGGAGAATACAACCTCGGCGACAGCATCAGCGTAGACTTCTTCACCGAAGCTGATTTCGTCGACATCGTCGGCACATCAAAGGGTAAAGGCTACCAGGGTGTTGTTAAGCGTCACGGCTTCGGCGGTGTCGGCCAGGCAACTCACGGCCAGCACAACCGTCTCCGCAAGCCCGGTTCAATCGGCGCCTGCTCCTACCCCGCAAAGGTATTCAAAGGCATGCGTATGGCCGGCCACATGGGCAACGAGCGCGTTACCGTGCAAAACCTCCAGGTGCTTAAGGTTATCCCCGAAAACAACCTGCTGTTGATCAAGGGTTCTGTACCCGGAAGTAAAGGTTCAATCGTATTAATTGAGAAATAATGGAACTCGCAATATTAAATGTAAACGGAGAAGACACCGGCCGTAAAGCTCAGCTCAACGATGCCGTGTTCGCCATCGAAGCCAACGAGCAAGCCGTTTATCTCGATGTAAAGCAGTACCTCGCCAACCAGCGTCAGGGCACACACAAGTCAAAAGAGCGTAGCGAAGTTTCCGGTTCTACCCGCAAGCTCCACAAGCAGAAGGGTGGCGGCGGCAGCCGTATCGGTGACATCAACTCGCCCGTACTCGTAGGCGGTGGCCGCGTATTCGGTCCCCGTCCCCGCGACTATCGCTTCAAACTCAACAAGAAGCTCAAGGCTCTCGCCCGTCGCTCTGCTCTTACATACAAGGCACAGGACAACCAGATAATCGTTGTGGAAGACTTCAATTTCGAGGCTCCCAAGACTAAAGATTTCTTAAACGTTGTTAAGAATCTTAAAGTCGACGGCAAAAAAATCCTCCTCGTTTTAAAGGACCACAATAAAAACGTATATTTGTCGGCTCGTAATATTCCGGGCGCACAAATCATTACCGCATCGGACGTTAACACCTATGCCCTGCTCAACAATAAGGCAATCATCCTCACCGAGGGTTGCCTCGAAGTTATTAACAACCTTTAAACAACATAGGAGGATTTAAGCAATGGAATTTGAACTGACTCCCATCGTTACTGAAAAGGCGACTAAGCTCACAGAAAAGCTCAATCGCTACACTTTCCGTGTTTCCCCCGAAGCCAACAAGTATGAGATCCAGGATATGGTCGAAAAGCTCTACGGCGTACATGTTGTCAAGGTAAACACCATGATAGTCCGCGGCAAGAACCGCTCGCGCTACACCCGCACAGGTATCATCAAGGGCGCCACTTCGGACTACAAGAAAGCCATCATCACAATCGCTGATGGCGAGACTATTGATTACTACAGCAATCTCTAAAAAATGGCAGTAAGAAAATTCAAGCCCACCACACCGGGGCAAAGACACAAGGTTATTGGCGTATTCAAGGGTGTAATCACTGCCACTGCGCCAGAAAAATCTCTTACAGTCGGCAAGAAATCGACCGGCGGCCGCAACGCCGAGGGTCATCTCACCAACCGCTACATGGGCGGTGGCCACAAACGCAAATACCGCGTCATCGACTTCAAGAGAAACAAAGACGGTGTTCCCGCAGTAGTTAAGTCGATCGAGTACGATCCCAACCGTTCGGCCCGTATCGCCCTTCTCTACTATGTCGACGGCTCAAAGTCCTACATCATCGCCCCCAACGGCCTTGAAGTAGGTCAGACTGTTGTCAGCGGCCAGGACGTTGCCCCCGAAGTAGGCAACACACTTCCCCTCAACAAAATCCCCGTCGGTACTCTCATCCACTGCATTGAGCTTCGTCCCGGCCAGGGCGCTTTCATGGCCCGTTCTGCCGGTACTTTCGCGCAGCTTATCTCGCGTGAAGGCACATATGCTATTATCAAATTACCTTCTGGAGAAACCCGCAAGATTCTCTCTGCATGCCGCGCCACTGTAGGCGTCGTAGGCAACAGCGAGCACTCTCTCGAACGTTCAGGCAAGGCCGGCCGTTCACGCTGGCTCGGTCGCCGTCCCCGCAACCGCGGCGTAGTCATGAACCCTGTCGATCACCCCATGGGTGGTGGTGAAGGTCGTGCATCTGGTGGCCATCCCCGTTCTCGCAAGGGTCTGTACTCAAAGGGTCTCAAGACTCGTGCACCGAAGAAGCACTCTTCGAAGTACATTATTGAAAGAAGAAAAAAGTAATCTGATTAATTAAGCAACTATGAGTCGCTCACTGAAAAAAGGCCCTTATATCAGCATTAAGCTCGAAAAGAAGGTCGCAGCTATGGAGGAATCCGGCAAGAAGTCTGTAATCAAGACTTGGAGCCGCGCTTCGATGATAGCCCCCGAGTTTGTTGGCCACACTTTCGCAGTACACAATGGCAACAAGTTTATCCCTGTCTATGTAACTGAAAACATGGTAGGACATAAACTTGGCGAATTTGCCCCCACCCGCACATTCCGCGGTCACTCGGGCAACCGCAAGAAATAATACACGGGCCATTGATATAACAGTTTTTTTGACAAGAAAAAGAAATTCAATACAATGGGTGTAAGAAAAAGACAATCCGCCGAATTAAGGAAGGAAGCCCAGAAGAGCCAGGCTTTCGCCAAGCTCCTCAACGTACCCTCGTCCCCCCGCAAGATGCGCCTCGTCGTAGACATGATCCGCGGCAAAGAGGTGTTCCGTGCTCTGGGTCTCCTCGAATTCTCTAACAAAGAGGCTGCTGCCCGCCTGCGCAAGTGCCTCCTCAGCGCAATCTCTAACTGGGAGGCCAAAAACGAGCGCAAGGCCGAGAACGGCGAGCTCTACGTATCAACAATCTTCGTAGGCCCCGCCCCGATGCTCAAGCGTCTGCGTCCCGCTCCCCAGGGCCGCGGCTACCGCATCCGCAAGCGTGCCAACCACGTTACCCTCTACGTAGACACTATCGACAACAAAACAACTAAAGAAGACAAATAAGAGATGGGACAGAAAGTTAATCCGATTAGCAACCGCTTAGGCGTCATCCGCGGTTGGGACTCCAACTGGTATGGCGGCAAAAAGTATGGCGACAACCTGCTCGAGGATTCCAAGCTCCGCAAATACCTGGAGGTCCGTCTCGCCAAGTCAAGCGTTTCACGCATCGTAATCGAGCGTACCCTTAAGCTCATCACAATCACAATCTGCACCTCACGTCCAGGCCTCATCATCGGCAAGGGCGGCCAGGATGTCGACAAGCTCAAGAAAGAGCTCATGAAGATTACCGAAAAAGATGTGCAGATCAACATCTATGAGGTAAAGCGCCCCGAACTCGATGCTCAGATTGTTGCTGCCAACATCGCACGCCAGATTGAAGGCAAAATCGCCTATCGCCGTGCCGTAAAGATGGCAGTTGCTTCAACCATGCGCGCCGGTGCCGAAGGCATCAAGGTGCAGGTCAGCGGACGTCTCAACGGCGCCGAAATGGCCCGCAGCGAAATGTTCAAGGAAGGCCGTACCCCCCTTCACACCCTCCGTGCCGACATTGACTACGCTCTTGTCGAAGCACACACAAAGGTAGGTGTAGTAGGCGTGAAAGTATGGATCTGCCGTGGCGAAGTATATGGCAAGCGTGAGCTCGCACCCTCTTTCGCCAACAACGAAAAGGGTCCCCGCAACAACGGCGGCGAACGCCGCGAACGTCGCGACCGCGGTTTCCGCAAGCCCAAAAACAATCGTTAAAATCCGCAAACTAAATCACAATGTTACAGCCTAAGAAAACCAAGTTCCGCCGTTCCCAGAAGGGCCGCATGAAAGGCAACGCCCAGCGTGGCAACCAGCTTGCCTTCGGCTCGTTCGGCATCAAGACACTTGAGTCGAAATGGATCACCGGCCGACAGATTGAGGCCGCACGTATCGCCGTTACACGCTACATGCAGCGTCAGGGCCAGGTGTGGATCCGCATATTCCCCGACAAGCCTATCACCAAGAAGCCTGCCGAAGTGCGAATGGGTAAAGGTAAAGGTAACCCCGAAGGATTCGTGGCGCCTGTGACTCCCGGACGTATTCTCATCGAGCTCGAAGGCGTTTCCTTCGACGTGGCTAAGGAAGCACTCCGCCTTGCAGCACAGAAGCTCCCCGTCACCACAAAGTTCATCGTTCGTCGTGACTACGACCCAACCCAAAACGTGTAACCGATTATGAAGAAAGAAGAAATAAAGGAGTTCAGCACCCAGGATCTCAAAGAGCGTCTGGAGCAGGCTCGCAAGGACTATCTTCAGCAGAAGATCAACCATGCGATTTCCCCCATCGACAATCCCGCAAAGATTACACACGATCGTAAAATGATTGCACGCATGAAGACCGAGCTCCGTCAGCGTGAACTTAACAATAAATAATCCCCAGATATGGAAATTACAAGAAACTTAAGAAAAGAGCGTATTGGGGTAGTTTCGTCAAACAAGGGAGACAAAACAATTACCGTTATGGTGAAGTGGAAAGAAAAACACCCCATCTACGGAAAGTTTGTCAACAAGACGAAAAAGTACCACGCACATGACGAAAACAACGAGTGCAGCGTTGGCGACACCGTTCGTCTGATGGAGACCCGTCCCTTGAGCAAGACCAAGCGATGGAGATTAGTTGAAATTATTGAAAAAGTTAAATAATCATGATACAGACCGAATCACGTCTTACAGTTGCCGACAACAGCGGTGCCAAAGAAGCCCTTTGCATCCACGTACTCGGCGGCACCGGACGCCGCTACGCTTCTGTAGGCGACATCATTGTAGTGACCGTTAAAAACGTTATCCCTTCGTCCGACGTAAAGAAAGGTACTGTGTCTAAGGCTGTCGTTGTCCGCACAAAAAAGGAAATTCGCCGTCCCGACGGATCCTACATCCGCTTTGACGACAATGCCTGCGTGCTGCTCAACAACGCCGGTGAGCTCCGCGGTACCCGTATCTTCGGCCCCGTTGCCCGCGAGCTGCGTGCAACCAACATGAAGATTGTATCGCTCGCTCCCGAAGTACTTTAACTAATCAGCTAACTGAAGTAAACCACAATGAGCAAACAAAATATCAAAAAGGGCGATATCGTTTACGTCCTCGCAGGCGACGACCGCGGCAAGCAGGGCCGCGTGCTCTCGGTACAGGTAAGCAAGAACCGAGCCACTGTTGAAGGTATCAACATGGTATCCAAGAGCACCAAACCCTCCGCCAAGTATCCCCAGGGCGGCATCATCAAGATTGAGGCTCCCATCCATATTTCAAACCTCGCCCTTCTCGACCCCAAGTCAGGCAAGCCCACCCGCATCGGACGTGCCCGCAACGAGGAAGGAAAGTCGATCAGAATTTCTAAAAAATCAGGAGAGGAGATTAAATAATGGCCAACGCAACACTTCATAAAGATTATAAGGAGCGCATTGTCCCCGCCCTTGAGAAAGAGTTCAACTACACCACAGTCATGCAGGTGCCCCGTCTGGAAAAGATTGTAATCAATCAGGGTCTGGGCGAAGCAACTCAGGACAAGAAGATTATAGAGACAGCTATCAACGAGCTCACAGCCATTACCGGACAGAAAGCCGTGGCTACACTCTCGCGCAAGGACATCTCTAACTTCAAAGTACGTAAAAAGAACCCCATCGGCGCACGCGTAACCCTGCGTCGCGACAAGATGTATGAATTCCTCGAACGTCTGGTACGTGTGGCCCTCCCCCGTATCCGCGACTTCAAGGGTATCGAGAGCAAGCTCGACGGCCGTGGCAACTACACCCTCGGCATCACCGAGCAGATTATCTTCCCCGAAATCAACATCGACTCTATCTCCAAGCTGCAGGGTATGAACATCACCTTCGTTACATCGGCAAAGACCGACGAAGAAGGCTACGCACTGCTCAAGGAGTTCGGACTTCCCTTCAAAAACGCTAAAAAATAATCTTCCGATATGGCAAAAGAATCAATGAAGGCCCGCGAAGTAAAGCGTGCCAAGCTGGTAGCCAAGTATGCCCAGAAGCGTGCCGAGCTTAAGAAGATTGTCAACACCGGCAATCCCGAGGACGCTTTCGAAGCCGCACAGAAGCTCCAGGCACTTCCCAAGAATGCCTCTACAGTGCGCCTCCACAACCGCTGCAGCATAACCGGACGTCCCAAAGGCTACATGCGCCAGTTCGGCATCTCGCGTATCCAGTTCCGCGAAATGGCCTCCGCAGGTCTAATCCCCGGAGTAAAGAAAGCAAGCTGGTAATCCACGGGAGGATACTCAAACGAAACATTCCAGAATTAGTATTAAATATTGTTCGGACAACGTCCGGATCAATTTAAAACAATTTACAAATGACTGATCCAATAGCAGATTATTTAACAAGATTGAGGAACGCAATCAAGGCCCAGCACCGTGTGGTCGAGATTCCCGCCTCAAACTTGAAGAAGGAGATCACCAAGATTCTCTTCGAGCAGGGCTACATTCTCAACTACAAGTTTATCGAAGGTGAGAATCCTGCCGGCACCATCAAGATTGCCCTCAAGTACGATCCCGTCAACAAGGTCAACGCTATCAAGAACCTGAAGCGTGTATCTCGTCCGGGTCTGCGCCAGTACACCGGCTACAAAGATATGCCCCGCGTGTTAAACGGTCTCGGCATCGCAATCCTGTCAACCTCAAAAGGCGTCATGACCAACAAGAAAGCCAGCGAGGAAAAAGTAGGTGGCGAGGTTCTTTGCTATGTTTACTAATCAGATAGGAGGAAATTACAATGTCAAGAATAGGTAAAGCACCCATTGAAATACCCGCAGGAGTGACTGTCACCGTCAACGGCGACAACGTCACCGTGAAGGGCCCCAAGGGCGAACTCTCCCAGAAAGTAAATCCCGACCTCACCGTTAAGGTTGAAGACGGACACGTTGTACTCACCCGCCCCTCTGACGACCGCGAGCACCGTGCACAGCACGGTCTCTACCGCGCTCTCATCCACAACATGGTAGTCGGCGTAAGCCAGGGTTACCGCAAGGAGATGGAGCTCGTAGGCGTAGGCTATCGTGCATCCTCCGAGGGACAGGTACTCGAGCTCTCGCTCGGTTTCTCCCACGCCATCTTCATCAAACTTCCCAAAGAAGTGAAAGTAGAGGCAAAGACCGAACGTAACAAGAACCCCCTCATCATCCTTGAAAGCGACGACAAGCAGCTTCTCGGCCAGGTATGCGCCAAGATTCGCTCACTCCGCAAGCCCGAACCTTACAAGGGCAAGGGTATCAAGTTTGTCGGAGAGGTTATCCGTCGCAAGTCGGGCAAGTCAGCAGGTGCTAAATAATTAAAACAGGCAGAATCATGATATCCAAGATACAAAGAAGAAATAAGATCAAAACCCGCATCCGCGGGAAGGTGTCTGGCACTGCTGCTCGTCCCCGCATGACAGTGTTCCGCTCCAACAAGCAGATCTACGTGCAGCTCGTCGATGACCAGGAAGGCAAGACCCTCGTGTCTGCATCCTCCAAGGGAATCGAGGAAGGCACCAAGATTGAAATCGCCGCCAAGGTAGGCAAGGCTGCTGCCGAGAAGGCTCTCGCCGCCGGTATCACAGAAGTTGTTTTCGACCGCAACGGCTACCTCTTCCATGGTCGTGTTAAATCATTGGCCGACGCTGCTCGCGAAGGCGGACTTAAATTTTAAAGAATCATGGCTTACAAGTATAATAGAGTTAAATCTACCGGCGATCTCGAACTCAAGGACCGCCTCGTGGCCATCAACCGCGTAACCAAAGTTACCAAAGGTGGACGCACATTTACCTTCGCCGCCATCGTTGTGGTAGGCAACGAAGACGGTATTGTAGGCTGGGGTCTCGGCAAAGCCAACGAAGTGACCGCCGCTATCGCCAAAGGCGTGGAGGCTGCAAAGAAGAATCTGATTCGCGTTCCCGTACACAAAGGAACCATACCCCACGAGCAGTACGCCAAATTCGGCGGCTCACGCGTAATCCTCAAGCCCGCATCACACGGTACCGGTGTTAAGGCCGGTGGCGCTATGCGTGCCGTGCTTGAGAGCGTAGGCATCACCGACGTGCTCGCAAAGTCAAAGGGCTCTTCCAACCCCCACAACCTTGTAAAGGCCACAATCGAGGCCCTCGGCGAAATGCGCAGCCCCGCACAGGTGGCACAGAACCGTGGCGTATCCATCGACAAAGTGTTTAACGGTTAATCCTAACTGACAATATGGCAAAAATCAAAATCACTCAGATAAAGAGCCGCATCAACGCCCCGAAGGTGCAGAAACTCACCCTCGACGCGCTCGGACTCAAGAAGATGCATCATAGTGTCATCAAGGAAGACACTCCCAGCGTGATGGGCATGGTAACCCGCGTACACCACCTGGTAGAAGTTACTAAGCTTTAATTGAAAGAAAAATCATGGAACTGAATACTATCCATCCAGCCGTAGGCTCCAACAAAAAGAAGCGTCGTATCGGCCGTGGTCCGGGTTCCGGCAAGGGCGGTACATCAACACGCGGACACAAAGGTGCTAAATCACGCTCCGGCTACAAGACCAAGATCGGATTCGAAGGAGGTCAGATGCCCCTCCAGCGCCGTCTCCCCAAGTTCGGCTTCAAGAACATCAACCGTGTCGAGTACAAGGCAATCAATCTGTCTGACATCGAGACTCTTGCTGCAGCCCGCAACCTTGAGAAGATCGGTCTGGAAGAACTCCGCGCCGCAGGCTTCATCTCCAGCGCACAGCCCGTCAAGATACTCGCCAAGGGTGCCGTGACACGCGCTATCGCCGTTGAAGCCAACGCATTCTCACAGGCCGCCCAGAAAGCTATCGAGGCTGCCGGTGGTTCAATCGCTAAAGTATAAAGATAATGAGATTTGTTCAGACCTTAAAAAACATTTGGACAATCGAAGAGCTTCGCAAGCGACTTCTTATAACATTCCTTTTGGTATTCGTATACCGAATGGGATGTTTTATCGTGCTTCCCGGCATCCATCCCGATGACCTCGACGCGCTTGCAAGCTTCACCGCCGGAAGCGGTCTGATGCAGCTCCTCGATATGTTCTCCGGTGGTGCGTTCTCCCAGGCGTCCATTTTCGCTCTCGGTATCATGCCCTACATTACTGCATCCATCGTGATACAGCTCCTTGGCATGGTACTCCCCTCGTTCCAGAAAATGCAGCGAGAGGGTGAAAGCGGTCGTCAGAAGCTCAACCAGTACACGCGTTACCTCACCGTGTTCATCCTGCTTTTGCAAGGACCGGCATATCTGATCAACCTTCAGATGCAGGTAAGCAGCGCGGGCGGTCACGCCTCAATGGGCTTCTGGACGGTGGCTTATCTCACCGTCATCCTGGCTGCGGGTTCGATGTTCATCATGTGGCTCGGCGAGAGGATTACCGACCGCGGTATCGGCAACGGTATCTCCTTCATAATCCTCGTGGGTATCATCGCCCGCCTGCCACAGTCGCTCTACTACGAGTTTGTAAGCCGTCTGCCTGACTCTACCGGCTCTGCCGGCGGTCTGGTGATGTTCCTGGTCGAGCTCATCCTGCTCTTCGCCGTAACAGTAGGCGCAGTCCTTCTGGTACAGGGCACACGCAAGGTACCCGTACAATACGCAAAGCGCATCGTGGGCAATCGCCAGTATGGAGGCGCACGTCAGTACATACCCCTCAAGGTAAACGCCGCCGGTGTAATGCCTATCATCTTCGCACAGGCAATCATGTTCATCCCCATCACCCTTGCCGGGTTCGGGGCTACAGCTGATGCCTCGCACGGATTCTTCCAGGCATTCTCCGACATCAACGGCTGGGCCTACAACATCACCTACTTCATCCTCATCGTAGCCTTCACCTATTTTTACACAGCAATCACCGTGCGTCCCGCCCAGATGGCAGAGGACATGAAGCGCAACAACGGCTTCATCCCCGGTGTGAAGCCCGGTAAAAAGACAGTGGAATACCTCGACTCAATCATGTCGCGCATCACCCTGCCCGGATCGATTTTCCTCGGCATCGTGGCAATCATGCCCGCCTTTGCGCGCCTCTTCGGAGTGAGCCAGAACTTCGCCCAGTTCTTCGGCGGCACATCGCTGCTGATTCTCGTAGGCGTAGTCCTCGACACACTCCAGCAGATTGAGTCGCATCTGATGATGCACCACTACGACGGTCTGATGAAGGACGGCAAAATCAAAGGCCGCACAACAGGCAGCGCATATTGATTAATATTGCGTCAAGCGTAAGAATCAGTAAAAACGATATTCGCAATAAGGCTACTTTAAGTAAACTGAATGATCTATCTGAAGACACCTGAAGAGATAGCTAAAATGCGAGAAGCATGTGATCTGGTGAGTCGCACACTTGGTGAAGTTGCCAAGTGGGTGACTCCCGGTGTCACTACACTCAAGCTCGATACAATTGCGCGCGAATATATGCTCGATAACGGCGGCCGTCCGGCCTGTCTGGGCTACGCCGGCTTTCCCGCCACCCTCTGCATAGAGGTAAACGAGACAGTCGTCCACGGCTTCCCGAGCAACTATACACTCCGCGAAGGCGACATAGTAGGCATCGACACCGTAGTCGAACTCAACGGATACAACGGCGACCAGTGCTACACCTTCCCCGTCGGCGACATCGCACCCGCGACCCGCCGCCTGCTGGAAGTGACCAAAGAGTCGCTCTACAAAGGCATCGCAGCCTGCAAGGTCGGCAACCGCATCGGCGACATCGCCAACGCCGTCCAGACCTACTGCGAACGCCACGGATACTCTGTAGTACGCGAAATGTGCGGACACGGCATAGGCCGCGAGATGCACGAAGACCCCGAAGTGCCCAACTACGGACGCAAGAGCACCGGACCGATTATCAAAAACGGCATGTGTCTCTGCATCGAGCCGATGATCAACCTCGGAAAGCGCAATATCCTCATTGAAAAAGACGGCTGGACATGCCGCACACGCGACCGCCAGCCCTCCGCACATTACGAGCATACCCTTGCCATTGTCGACGACAAGACCGAAGTGCTTACCACGTTCGACTATATCCAAGAAGTGCTTAAAGAGAGATTTATTTAATATTTACTTATGGCAAAACAGTCTGCAATCGAACAGGACGGCACCATCGTCGAGGCCCTCAGCAACGCAATGTTCCGCGTAGAGCTTGAGAACGGCCACGAAATCACCGCCCACATCTCCGGAAAAATGCGTATGCACTACATCCGCATCCTCCCCGGCGACAAGGTAAGGGTAGAGATGTCGCCCTACGATCTGTCGAAAGGCAGAATAGCATTCCGATACAAATAAAACAATCAAAATAAAATGAAAGTTAGAGCATCAATCAAAAAGCGCACTCCCGACAGCAAAATCGTGCGCCGCAAAGGACGTCTGTACGTAATCAACAAGAAAAATCCGAAGTACAAGCAGCGTCAGGGATAAATTTTGTAACTTTGCAGAAAATTTAGTCAATTAATATGGCAGTTAGAATCGTGGGAGTTGACCTCCCCCAGAACAAAAGAGGTGAAATCGCCTTGACTTATATCTTCGGCATCGGACGCAGCGCCGCCAAGTCGATCTTGGAGAAGGCCGGAGTTGATGGTAATATCAAAGTAATGGACTGGACCGACGCCCAGGCCGCCGCCGTACGTGAAGTCATCGGCAGCGACTACAAGGTAGAGGGTGACCTCCGCAGCGAAATCCAGCTCAACATCAAGCGTCTCATGGACATCGGTTGCTACCGTGGCATCCGTCACCGCAACGGCCTCCCCGTGCGCGGTCAGAGCACCAAGAACAACGCCCGTACACGCAAGGGTCGCAAGAAGACCGTTGCCAACAAGAAGAAAGCTACAAAATAATAAAATAGTATGGCAAAAAAGACAGTCGCAGCAAAGAAGAGAAACGTTAAGGTTGACGCCAACGGTCAGCTTCATGTTCACTCATCTTTCAACAACATTATCGTGTGCTTAGCCAATTCCGAAGGACAGGTTATCTCATGGTCAAGCGCAGGTAAGATGGGCTTCCGTGGCTCAAAAAAGAATACTCCCTATGCAGCCCAGATGGCAGCACAGGATTGTGCAAAGGTTGCTTATGACCTGGGCCTCCGCAAGGTAAAGGCTTATGTAAAGGGTCCCGGCAACGGTCGTGAGTCTGCAATCCGCACCATCCACGGTGCAGGCATCGAAGTAACCGAGATTATCGACGTTACCCCGCTGCCCCACAACGGTTGCCGTCCTCCCAAGCGCCGTCGTGTATAAGCAATCAGGACTGAACTCTACTTTCACTTACATTTTATCCAACTAAGGGAATCCGATACGCCGACATGGCCTGGGACGTGAATGGACTGCATTTTTTATCACCTCTCTGCAGTCGCGGCTGCACTACCTGGCACATCGGGACGTACCTTACCCCTTTCCCATCAATTTCTGACTAAACAAAATGGCAAGATATACCGGACCAAAAACAAGAATTGCCCGCAAATTCGGTGAGCCTATTTTCGGTGCAGACAAAGTTCTCTCGAAAAAGAACTACCCCCCGGGCCAGCATGGCGTAAACAAGCGTCGCAAGAGCAGCGAGTACGGCGTGCAGCTTCGTGAAAAGCAGAAAGCCAAATATACCTATGGTGTACTTGAGAAGCAGTTCCACAACCTCTTCAACAAGGCCGCCCGCAAGAAAGGTATCACCGGCGAGATTCTGCTCCAGCTTCTCGAGTCACGTCTCGACAATGTTGTATACCGTCTGGGCATCGCTCCCACACGTGCCGCAGCCCGTCAGCTCGTACTCCACCGTCACATCACTGTAAACGGCGCCGTTGTAAACATCGCTTCTTACGAAGTGAAGCCCGGCGACGTGGTAGGTGTGCGCGAGCGCAGCAAGTCACTTGAGGTTATCGCCGACGCACTGGCCGGATTCAACCACAGCAAGTATCCCTGGCTCGAGTGGGACGAATCACTCAAGGCCGGCAAGCTGCTGCATGTTCCCACCCGTGAGGACATCCCCGAAAACATCAAGGAACAGCTTATCGTCGAGTTGTATTCTAAGTAATCATTCCAAACAATAGATCCATGGCTATTTTAGCATTTCAGAAACCTGACAAAGTTGTCATGTTGGAAGCCGACAACCACTACGGTAAGTTTGAGTTCAAGCCATTGGAGCCCGGTTATGGTATCACCGTGGGCAATGCGCTTCGCCGTATTCTCCTGAACTCACTTGAGGGTTATGCCATATCCTCGATCCGCATCGATGGTGTAAAGCACGAATTCGACACAATCCCCGGAGTAAAGGAGGACGTGACCAACATCATCCTCAACCTCAAGAAGGTCGACCTGAAGCAGACCGTAGAGGACGTAGAGGACGAAAAGGCTACAATCACCGTGTCAGGGCAGGAGGTGTTCAAGGCCGGTGACATTGGCAAGGTACTCACAGGATTCGAGGTTCTCAATCCCGACCAGGTCATTTGTCATTTGGATCCCGATGCAAGTTTTCAGCTCGAGCTTACCATCAACAAGGGCCGCAGCTGGGTGCCCGCCGAAGAGAACGCTACTCCCGGCGATGCTATCGATGTGATTGCAATTGACTCTATCTATACTCCCATCAAGAATGTGAAGTATACCGTAGAGAACTTCCGCGTAGACCAGAAAACCGACTACGAGACACTCATAATCGAGATTACCACCAATGGCTCTATCCTTCCCAAGGACGCGCTTAAGGAAGCTGCCAAGATTCTAATCTACCACTTCATGCTCTTCTCCGACGAGAAGATTACACTCGAGACCACCGAGACCGACAACAACGAGGAGTTTGACGAAGAAGTACTGCGCATGCGCCAGCTTCTCAAGTCGAAGCTCACCGACATGGATCTCTCGGTACGTGCTCTCAACTGTCTCAAGACAGCCGAAGTGGAGACTCTTGGAGAGCTTGTCGTGTTCAACAAGACCGACCTGCTGAAGTTCCGCAACTTCGGCAAGAAGTCTCTCACAGAGCTCGACGAGCTGCTTGCAAGCCTCAACCTGTCGTTCGGCATGGATATTTCAAAATACAAATTAGACAAAGAATAATTAAACGATGAGACATAATAAATCCTTCAACCACCTCGGTCGCAAGAAGGCTCACCGCGACGCGCTGCTCGCCAATATGACTATCTCGCTCATCATGCACAAGCGCATCTTCACCACGCTTGCCAAGGCCAAGGCCCTCCGCATGTATGCCGAGCCCCTCATCAACCGCGCCAAGGAGGACAATACCCCCAACCGTCGTCTGGTGTTCTCACACCTTCAGAACAAATATGCCGTCACCGAACTCTTCCGCGAAATCGCTCAGAAGATCGCTGACCGCAACGGCGGCTACACACGCATCATCAAGACCGGCAACCGCCTCGGCGACAACGCCAAGACATGCTTTATCGAACTCGTTGACTACAACGAAAACATGATGAAGCAGCCCGGCGCCAAGAAGACCGGCCGCACACGCCGCAGCCGCAAGAACTCCGCTGAAAAAGCTGTAGAGGCTCCCGCAGCAGAGGCTCCCAAGGCTGAAGAGGCAGCAGAATAATATATCTGCACGCCTTTGCGTCATAATATGAAAATGTCCGGCTCCCAGACCACGGCGGAGCCGGACATTTTTCTTTCGTATAAAATTTTTAAAAGTTTGCTAAAGCCGTAAGAATCATTTGAAAAATTCGTATCTTTGTGTCCGGCTAAATGACCAAAATCTTATTCTCTCATATAATTAAAACCACCAATTATGAAAATTGAAAAAATCATCGGACGTGAAGTGCTCGACTCACGTGGCAACCCCACTGTCGAAGTAGACGTAATCCTCGAATCAGGCGCCCGCGGCCGTGCATCAGTACCCTCCGGTGCATCGACCGGCGTAAACGAGGCTCTCGAGCTTCGCGACGGCGACAAAAACCGTTATATGGGCAAGGGTGTTACCAAGGCTGTGGCCAACGTAAACGGCCCCATCGCCAACGCTCTCGTAGGCATGTCGGCTCTTGACCAGATCCGTATCGACGAGACAATGCTCGCACTCGACGGCACAGAGACCAAGAGCAACCTCGGCGCCAACGCCATCCTCGGAGTATCTCTCGCCGTAGCCAAGGCCGCTGCCGACTATCTCGATCTCCCCCTCTACAAATATATCGGCGGCTGCAACACATACTGCCTCCCCGTGCCCATGATGAACATCATCAACGGCGGCGCACACTCCGACGCTCCCATCTGCTTCCAGGAGTTCATGATTCGTCCTATCGGCGCATGCTGCTTCAAGGAAGGCATCCGTATGGGTACCGAGGTGTTCCACAACCTCAAGAAGGTGCTTCACGACCGCGGTCTCTCTACAGCCGTAGGCGACGAGGGTGGTTTCGCTCCCGCACTCGACGGCACTGAGGACGCCCTCAATGTAATCATCAAGGCTATCGAGGCTGCCGGTTACGTTCCCGGAAAGGACGTTACAATCGGTCTCGACTGTGCATCTTCCGAATTCTTCAAGGATGGTCTCTACGACTATACCTGGAAGCAGGGCGAAGGCGCTCCCAAGTATACCTCACAGCAGCAGGCTGAATACCTCAAGACTCTCGTTGAGACATATCCCATCGACTCAATCGAGGACGGTATGGCCGAAGGCGACTGGGAAGGCTGGAAGATTCTTACCGATCTTATCGGCAACCGTTGCCAGCTCGTAGGCGACGACCTGTTCGTTACCAACGTTAAGTATCTTGAAAAGGGTATCGAGCTCGGCTGTGCCAACTCTATCCTTGTTAAGGTTAACCAGATTGGCTCTCTTACCGAGACCCTCCGTGCCGTTGAGCTCGCTCAGCGCAATGGCTACACCGCTGTCATCTCCCACCGTTCAGGCGAGACAGAGGACGCTACCATCGCCGATATCGCTGTTGCTACCAACGCCGGACAGATTAAGACCGGTTCTGCAAGCCGCAGCGACCGTATGGCCAAGTACAACCAGCTCCTCCGCATCCAGGAAGAACTCGGTGAAGACGCAGCTTACGGTTACGGCAAGCGCACCAAGATGCCCCAGGCCTAATAAGCACAGGCATTCGCTGCAAACAGCGACAATTATAAAATAGCGGAAGGCTGCTCCAATTGCGGGGCAGCCTTCTGTGTATAAATGTTCTAACTGTATTATGCCGACTTCAGACGCCTCATCATATCCAGTGCCTCGTTTACCGCACGCAGGCGCAACGTGCAGGCCCCCGCTATATATAATGTGGCGAAGATTGCTGCCTGTATGGCCCAGTGCAGGCTTATGCCAAGCCATGAGAGTGACATAAGGGCGCAGAGCAGCGCGGTGCTCAACAATCCGGCGGGGAGTACAGCTCGCGCAATGGCGAAAATACCGATGCCCACCCATTTTCTTGAGAGGAAGGCATTGGTGAGGAAGATATTCACGTTGCTCGCGACTATCGACCATATGAGTGCATTCATGCCGAAATTCATTCCTATAAGCAGTAGCGCGAGCAATACTCCCCATTTATAGAAACTCCAGAGGAAAAGGTCGCGCGAATGTCCTACGGCGGCAACTCCATAATAATTGATATTGGTAAGGCACATGAACACACTGCCAACGCACAGTATACGGAAATATGGTGCGGCCGGCAGCCAAGCCTCGCCGTAGAGAAATCCAATCAGTGGCTCGGCCACAAGAATCAGGATGAACAGCAGAGGGAAAATGACAAAGGCGATCACCCGGAGATTCATCAGCATAGTCGAAATAAGCAGCGGGCGATTGTCCTGGATGCGTGAGTAGACGGGGTACATCACCTGCACGATTATCTGAGGCAGGGTATAGCCCGATATCGAGTTGAGTTTGTCGGCCTGGGAGTAATAACCCATCTGTGACGCCGAGAAGCGTTTGCCTATGATGATTCCCTGCACGTTCTGGCACACGGTCTGCAGCAGGTTGGCGCAGAACAGGTAGCCGCCGAAGTTGAACAACCGTCGAAACGCCTGTCGGGAGAATTCCGGAGAGGGGAGCCATCCGGTCACGCAATAGAACATTATTATCTTGATTGCGTTCATCGAGAGCATCATCCCTACCAGGCTCCATATCCCGAGACCGTAAAAGGCCATTGCTACGGCTGTGGCTCCGCCGAGCAAAGATGAAATGATATCGATGGCCGCCAGGCTGGCAAACGAGAGGCTTTTCTGAAGACGTGTAGTCTGGATTGAGATTATGGCGTTGAGTATAAGTATGGAGCCGAGCACACGCAATACGGGTTGCAATACAGGCATGCTGTAGTAGGCCGCAATCATAGGCGCGGAGATGAATATCAGCAGATAAAAAATGGCTCCGACACAGATGTTCCAGAAAAATATAGTGGAGAAGTCGGTCTGGTCGGCATCCTTGCGTTGTATCAGAGCCGAACTGAATCCGCCGTCGACAAACACCTGACTCACCAGGATAAAAATCATAATCATGCCTATCGCGCCGAAATCGGCCGGCACAAGCAGACGCGCGAGTATCAGGTTGACTGCAAATTGCAATCCCATTGAACCCAGTCGGTCGACTGAGGCCCATATCGTGCCTTTTATCGCTTTGTTTCCTAAGTTTTCAGCCATGAGCTCCGGGGGTCTATTGGAGTATCTCAAGAATCTTTGTGGCAAACAATACGTCGTGGAGTCCGAGGCCAATATTGTAGGCGAGTATGCGCTCGCTGTCGGATGTACGCCCGGGGCGGTTGCCTTTCAGCACATCCTCCAGCTGTGAGAAATCGCGGAAGTCGTGGAAGTAGCGGAATCCTTCGACGTGGGAGCGGTCGTCGGCTACCACGCGGTCGAATACTGTGTCGCAGTTCTGGAATCCGCGAGTGTGTACCGGCACAACGAGCACTCCGGGCTTGAATATGGATGTGTCCTCGGCCACAAGGCCGTCGGCATCGGTGATGCACGACACTATGACGTCGCTTCCGTCGGCGAATGCCTCGACAGTGTCTACGATGGAGAACCGGGCATTGGCATGGGCGGCATATTCGTCTGCGATGCGCTCGGCCTGGTCCTTGTAGCGCATCAGTCGGATGTCGAGAATGGTGTCGGGGTTGGTGGCTAACAAGCAGTCGAGAGTTGCCCGGGCCATCGCTCCGAGTCCGATAAACGAGTAGACCGAGGCATTACTGCTCCTGAGGGTAGAAATGGCCAGTGCGGCCACGGCACCGGTGCGCATGGCTGTAATCCAGTCGGCATTGACAAGGGCAATCATTTCGCCGGATCTGGTGTCAAACAGCATCAGTTCGCTTTTCAAAGCAGGGTGGGAACCTTTGACGCGTGACACTATTTTGCATCCGAATCGGTTGTACTCCTCCGGCAATAGGCATGGCATGGTGTTGAAGAAATCATTGCCGCGCGGGTGTACCGACAGTTTTGCCGGCAGCTGGCAACGGTGTTTCATCATGAATGCTTCGCGTACCCATTCTACGCATTGGGCCGGGGTGATGCCGAGCGAGGCAATTTCGGAGGCAGTGATTATTTTCATTTGTTCAGATTGATTTGAGTATTGAAATCAGGCGGTCGTTGTCCTGCGGGGAGCGTACAGCCAGGCGCACGAGATTTTTGTCGCCCATGTTCTTTTTGCGTGCGCAGTTGCTTACGAACACGTCATGGTCGAGGAGTATGCGTGTCAGTTCGGTAGATGTGAACCGTGAGGTTATTTCGCAGAGGAAGTAGTTGGCCTGCGACGGCATTACATGCAGGTAGGGTATTTCCTTCAGCAATGTGTAGAAGCGGTCGCGTTCGGCAATAAACCTTCGGCAGGCTTTTACATAGTCGGTCTCATACTTGCCGTATATCTGCATGTAGTATTCTGCGAACGAGTTGATGTTCCATATAGCCACATCTTTTTTCATTCCGGCGATCGTGGTGGTGTCGGCCGATGCGAACACTCCAAGGCGCAGCCCCGGCACTCCGTAGCTCTTGCTTATCGACTTCATTACGCTCAGGTTGGGGTTTGTGTCGAGAATGTCGTTGTGCAGCAGGGAATTGTGTTCGAAGTCATATGTGAAGTCGACGAAGCTCTCGTCGACAAGTAGTGCGCAGTTCCGCCGGCGGCACCATGCTGACAGCCTTAGCACATCGGCAACGGGGATGAAATTGCCCGATGGATTGTCGGGGTTAATGAGCAGCAGCAGGTCGGGACGCTTGTCGGCGAAGTATTCCATGAGGTCGTCGGCCGTGTATCTGAAGTCGGGCTTGGTGGAGATATACGGTATTATCTCGGCATGGGGCAGGCGGTTGGGGTATTCGTCGAAAGTGGGGTATATCACACCGATGCGTTCGTGGGCGTGGCTCTCGGCGAATGATTTTATCAGTTCGGCCGCACCGTTGCCTACTATAATGTATTCCTGTCGTATGCCGAAATACTTTGCTGCGAGCAGAGAGTTGACATGCTGGCCTGATGGATATTCCGTAAGCAATGTCGCGAAGTTGGCCTTTATCTCGTCGATAAGGCGTTTGGGCGGGAAGAAGGGGTTGACGAGATAGCAGTAGTCGAGCAACGATGGGAAACGCCAGTATCCGCCGTAGCGCTTGTGGTACTCATGGTAGCGTGTCTCATTCTGCGAGAAAATCGCCGAGGCGATGTCGAGGTCCTGAATGTCGTCGATTTCATACCATTTCTCGTTTGCCACGGGCAGGGCTTTGAGCGTTGAGTCGTGGAGCATGGTGATTACGCGAAGCACCTGCTCGTAGTATTCGTTGTTGCCCATGACCTTGGAGTATGCGTCGAGAAACGGCACGTACTCATTGCGGGAGAAGTCGCGCGAGAATTTGTATATATTTACGGTCTTGTAATATATGTCGGCATCTTCATAGCGGAATGCCTGTTTGGGCACGAAGTTGAGGATGTTGCGTTCAGAGTCGATTGTTACCATCGTGCCGTCCATCCATGTCTCGTATTTTGCCACGAGGGCGAGGTTGGGGTCCGGATGGTTGACAATCATTTCGAGAATGCTGTCTTCGAATATCAGGTCGGACTCGAGCAGAAGAGTGTCATCCTCACACAGCTTATTTTTGGCGAGCGCGAGAGAATATATGTTGTTTGTCTTGTCGTATATCGGATTGTCGACATATTCGATGTTGATAACGCCCTTGTAGCGGTCGCCGATGTATTCCTTGAGCCGGTCGCCCTGGTAGCCTACGACAAGTACAAGGCGCGACAGGCCGAGGCGCGACAATTGAGTTATGACTCGGTCGATAAGTGTCACTCCGTTTACTTCGACCATACATTTTGTATGTCCTTTTGTCAGGTCGCCCAGGCGGCGTCCCATTCCGGCCGCCAATATTATCGCTTGCACAGTATGATATAAAAGATATATTCTTGAAAATGAAAAAAACGATTGCTCCGTCTATTCGCAGAGTCGTATTACTCTTATTCCGGTAGCACTTCTGTTTTTACGGAAGTAATCGGCCAGTGGGGCGGATTCGACCACAACCTTGCCGGCTGCCGAAGAGGCATGCATGAGGTGGGGGATACCGTTGCTGTCGATTGATATTATGCCCATATGCTGCACGTCGAGTCCTGGCGTTTTTGTTGTTATGGCTATTATGTCTCCGTCGCGCAGCTGTGAAGTTACCCCTTTGCTCCCCACACGCGAGCTCTTTATATACGGGTACCGGTGATTACGGTATCCGAGTTCCATATTCTTTATCCCTTCCAGGTTGGCCGAGTCATTCAGCGCAGGATATTTGTCGCGGTGCGCGCTTATGAAGTCGAGGGTCTTTACTGCGTATTCCGCCTCCGCAAAACTATTTGTAGCCTCTTTTAGATTGCCTCGGTGTACATTGTCGAGTATCCATGCGCTTATATAATGTAGGCGCGAGGCATATCCGTTGATTTCTCCGCCATAATAGCGCATGCGTTTCAGATTATACACGAAATCGCGCCAAGATGTGCGCCCTTCGCCTAAAGTAAAGGCCAGAGCGGCCACATTGTCAATAAATGTGGTGCAGTCGACTTCGTCCATATTTATGGTCAATACTTCGGTGTCCCCCTCAAGGGTGCCGGCGACATATGGTTTGTCGATAAACATTTTTGCTATATAGGCGACACGCTGTTCCGGTCTCGCATTTTTGACGTTGGCTGCAACTTCTATTAATATATTATTGATTGTTGCCGTGTCGGTCGCTTCGTGTTTGAAGCGTATGGCGGGGTTGGCTGCCTGGATTGCGTGGAAAAACAACAGTGAAGCGCATAAAGAAAGTAGCTTCTTTTTCATTTTTGTGGGGTGATTGGTAAATAACGATGCTTTTGCACAAAAATAAAAAAAATTCCTCAGATAGCCGTCAGATTCCTTACTCAAATTGGATGATTGGGGAAACGGCCTAAAAAGCACTTGTAAACAAAAGTTAAAATGATTTTGTTATTTGTTTGAGGGATAATAGTATAGTTTTAAAAGTGTGTTTTACGGCATAATTTTCTCATCGAAAAATTTGGAGGTAATGTAGAAAGTGTCTAACTTTGCACTCGCTTTTGAGAAACACTCCACGGGTGATTGACTCAAGGCCGTCCGGCAGAGGCCGAGGCAGACGCCAAGAAAATAAAAACAAAAATTTCTTCGAAAAAGTTTGGAAGTTAAGAAAGAAAGTTATTAACTTTGCAACGCTTTTCGCTTCCGGTCTTCCGGGCCGCAGGGGAGCGTCTGACAAGAACATTGAAAGCATTTACAATAGACAAGTAGTACAAGAGAAAGGGTCGGCCGCCGCAACGACGGCGGCATGACATGAAAGTCTCTTAGTCAATTTCTGAGCCAAGCGCAATAAGCGGTCGGGACATGACACTTCGGGTCGGCGATTCTTTGGTTCACAAGCCGCGCAGCGGTCGTGAAAGCAATAGAAAAAACAAAGACAAAATACATACAACGAAGAGTTTGATCCTGGCTCAGGATGAACGCTAGCGACAGGCCTAACACATGCAAGTCGAGGGGCAGCGGGGAGCGAAGCTTGCTTTGCTCCGCCGGCGACCGGCGCACGGGTGAGTAACGCGTATGCAACCTGCCCGTTTCAGCGGGATAACCCGGAGAAATCCGGCCTAATACCGCATGTGGCCGAGGGGAGGCATCTTCTTTCGGCCAAAGGAGGCAACTCCGGAGACGGATGGGCATGCGTGACATTAGCTTGTTGGCGGGGTAACGGCCCACCAAGGCGACGATGTCTAGGGGTTCTGAGAGGAAGGTCCCCCACACTGGTACTGAGACACGGACCAGACTCCTACGGGAGGCAGCAGTGAGGAATATTGGTCAATGGGCGAGAGCCTGAACCAGCCAAGTCGCGTGAAGGATGACGGCCCTACGGGTTGTAAACTTCTTTTGTCAGGGAGCAATTGAGTCCACGTGTGGGCTTAGCGAGAGTACCTGAAGAAAAAGCATCGGCTAACTCCGTGCCAGCAGCCGCGGTAATACGGAGGATGCGAGCGTTATCCGGATTTATTGGGTTTAAAGGGTGCGTAGGCGGAATATCAAGTCAGCGGTAAAAATTCGGGGCTCAACCCCGTCGTGCCGTTGAAACTGATGTTCTTGAGTGGGCGAGAAGTATGCGGAATGCGTGGTGTAGCGGTGAAATGCATAGATATCACGCAGAACTCCGATTGCGAAGGCAGCATACCGGCGCCCAACTGACGCTGAAGCACGAAAGCGTGGGTATCGAACAGGATTAGATACCCTGGTAGTCCACGCAGTAAACGATGAATGCTAATTGTCCGGAGGGATTGACCTCTGGGTGATACAGCGAAAGCGTTAAGCATTCCACCTGGGGAGTACGCCGGCAACGGTGAAACTCAAAGGAATTGACGGGGGCCCGCACAAGCGGAGGAACATGTGGTTTAATTCGATGATACGCGAGGAACCTTACCCGGGCTCAAACGCAGGAGGAATACATTTGAAAGGGTGTAGCTCTACGGAGTCTTCTGCGAGGTGCTGCATGGTTGTCGTCAGCTCGTGCCGTGAGGTGTCGGCTTAAGTGCCATAACGAGCGCAACCCCTATCGACAGTTGCCAACAGGTTAAGCTGGGAACTCTGTCGAGACTGCCGGCGCAAGCTGAGAGGAAGGCGGGGATGACGTCAAATCAGCACGGCCCTTACGTCCGGGGCGACACACGTGTTACAATGGCGGCCACAGCGGGAAGCCAGGCGGCGACGCCGAGCGGAACCCGAAAAGCCGTCTCAGTTCGGATTGGAGTCTGCAACCCGACTCCATGAAGCTGGATTCGCTAGTAATCGCGCATCAGCCACGGCGCGGTGAATACGTTCCCGGGCCTTGTACACACCGCCCGTCAAGCCATGGGAGCCGGGAGTGCCTGAAGTACGTGACCGCAAGGAGCGTCCTAGGGTAAGACCGGTGACTGGGGCTAAGTCGTAACAAGGTAGCCGTACCGGAAGGTGCGGCTGGAACACCTCCTTTCTGGAGCGACCGCGCAAGCGGTGAACTCAGAAGGAAACGACGACCTCAACGAAGGCAAAACGTCAGCCGGACCGCAAGGTTTGGCCGGAATGACACAGAGAGATGTTTCGGGTCATATCCCGGTCTCTTTACTGCTTGGATATTGTTTTCCCATACCGCATCTGCATGATGTGGAAACGGGGGATTAGCTCAGCTGGCTAGAGCACCTGCTTTGCAAGCAGGGGGTCAACGGTTCGAATCCGTTATTCTCCACACAGGAAGGAGCACATTGACATACTGGAAGCAGTCATGATATAAATCATGACAGACAAATCGAAATACGAGTGACCAATTTGGCAAAGTATACTACAATATACGGCGGGCTCATCAGATGATGAGTCAAGTCAAAAGACACCAAGGAAAGGAGACAAGGGCACATGAAGGATGCCTTGGCTCTCGGAGGCGAAGAAGGACGTGACAAGCTGCGATAAGCCGCGGGGAGGGGCAAATACCCATTGAGCCGCGGATTTCCGAATGGGGCAACCCACCGGAAGCGATTCCGGTATCTGCGGTATGCGCAGAGGCGAACCCGGGGAACTGAAACATCTCAGTACCCGGAGGAAAAGAAAATAACAATGATTCCGCAAGTAGTGGCGAGCGAACGCGGAGGAGCCCAAACCGGAGATGTGGCAACGCATCATCCGGGGTTGTAGGACCTGACGATAAATTTGGTATCCAGGATAGCCGAACCGGCTGGAAAGCCGGGCCGAAGCGGGTGACAGCCCCTTAGGCGAAATCCGATGGATATTGAAGAGACAGGCACCTGAGTATCGCGGGACACGAGAAATCCTGCGAGAATCCGCCGGGACCATCCGGCAAGGCTAAACACTACCGAGAGACCGATAGCGAACCAGTACCGTGAGGGAAAGGTGAAAAGAACCTCGAACAGAGGAGTGAAACAGACCCTGAAATCATGTGCCTACAAGCGGTTCGAGCCCTTGAGTGGGGTGAGAGCGTGCCTTTTGCATAATGAACCTACGAGTCACCGTCGCCGGCGAGGCTAAGTGTCACCAGGCACGGAGCCGGAGCGAAAGCGAGTCTGAACAGGGCGTCAGAGTCGGCGGAGGTGGACGCGAAACCAAGTGATCTACCCTTGGGCAGGTTGAAGGTGGGGTAACACCCACTGGAGGACCGAACCGGTAAGCGTTGAAAAGCTTTCGGATGACCTGAGGGTAGGAGTGAAAGGCCAATCAAACTTGGAGATAGCTCGTACTCCCCGAAATGCATTTAGGTGCAGCCTCGGGGTCAGTACCGCGGAGGTAGAGCGACCGATAGGATGCGAGGGCTTCACCGCCTATCAAGTCCTGACGAACTCCGAATGCCGCGGCACGATCCCCGGGAGTGAGGGCGCGGGTGCTAAGGTCCGCGTCCGAGAGAGGAACAACTCAGACCACCGGCCAAGGCCCCCAAATGCGGGCTAAGTTGAAGACCATAACGAGGTGGGATTGCCTTGACAGCTAGGATGTTGGCTTGGAAGCAGCCATTCATTTAAAGAGTGCGTAACAGCTCACTAGTCGAGTGATCCCGCATGGATAATAATCGGGCATAAGTCCGCTGCCGCAGCCGTGGAATCTCAAACAGTTTTGAGATTGGTAGGGGAGCATTCCGCATGCCGCAGAAGGTGAGGCGCGAGCCTTGCTGGAGGTACCGGAAAAGCAAATGTAGGTATAAGTAACGATAATTGGGGCGAGAAACCCCAACGCCGAAAGACCAAGGGTTCCTGATCAACGCTAATCGGATCAGGTTAAGTCGGGACCTAAGGAGAAGCCGCAAGGCGTATCCGATGGACAGCCGGTCAACATTCCGGCACCCGGCGCAAGAGTGATGCGGCGACGGAGAAGTGACACATCCGCGTGCTGACGGAATAGCACGTTAAACCGCGTAGTTATATATGGCGCAGTCAAGTACACGCTGTATGATGAAACGGGACAGTACCGAGAAGCCCCGGCGGATCGGACAGAGATGGTAATCCGGCTCCCAAGAAAACCCGCTAAACATATCTTGCGTTGGCCCGTACCGTAAACCGACACAGGTGGTCGGGTAGAATATACTAAGGCGCTCGAGAGAATCATGGTTAAGGAACTAGGCAAATTGACCCCGTAACTTCGGGATAAGGGGTCCCCGCTGCAAGGCGGGGCGCAGAGAATAGGTCCAGGCAACTGTTTAACAAAAACACAGGGCTATGCAAAGTTTAAAGACGAAGAATATAGCCTGACACCTGCCCGGTGCCGGAAGGTTAAGAGGAGATGTCATCGCAAGAGAAGCATTGAATTGAAGCCCCGGTAAACGGCGGCCGTAACTATAACGGTCCTAAGGTAGCGAAATTCCTTGTCGGGTAAGTTCCGACCTGCACGAATGGTGTAATGATCTGGACACTGTCTCAACCATGAACTCGGTGAAATTGTAGTATCGGTGAAGATGCCGATTACCCGCAACGGGACGAAAAGACCCCGTGAACCTTTACTGCAGCTTAGCACTGTGACCGGGTGTGCGATGTGTAGGATAGTCAGGAGACAGCGAGTCAGGGACGCCAGTTCCTGAGGAGTCGACGTTGAAATACTGACCTTCGCACATTTGGTCTCTAACTCTCGTTTGAGAGGACACTGCTTGGTGGGTAGTTTGACTGGGGTGGTCGCCTCCAAAAGAGTAACGGAGGCTTCTAAAGGTGCGCTCAGGCCGATTGGTAACCGGCCGCAGAGTGTAATGGCACAAGCGCGCTTGACTGGGAGACAAACAAGTCGCACAGGTAGGAAACTAGAGCATAGTGATCCGGTGGTTCCGCATGGAAGGGCCATCGCTCAAAGGATAAAAGGTACTCCGGGGATAACAGGCTGATCCCTCCCAAGAGCTCATATCGACGGAGTGGTTTGGCACCTCGATGTCGGCTCGTCACATCCCGGGGCTGGAGAAGGTCCCAAGGGTTAGGCTGTTCGCCTATTAAAGTGGCACGCGAGCTGGGTTCAGAACGTCGTGAGACAGTTCGGTCTCTATCTGTTGTGGGCGTAGGAGATTTGCGAGGGTCCGGCACTAGTACGAGAGGACCGTGCTGGACAGACCACCGGTTTACCGGTTGTACCGCCAGGTGCACCGCCGGGTATCCGCGTCTGGACAGGATAAGTGCTGAAAGCATCTAAGCACGAAGCCCTCCTCAAGATAAGATCTCCACATAGGGTCGTTGCAGACTACGACGTAGATAGGTTGCAGGTGCAGGGGCAGCAATGTCCACAGCCGAGCAATACTAATAGCCCGAACCCTTTCCGGGGAGTATAATCCCCCAAATAACAAGTGATAGTATACGACAGCAGGAGTCGCGAGTAAATGATTTGTCATTGCTTCCAGAGTGCTACCGACCTGACCCATACCGGCCGGACGATAAGTACCGGTGACAGGAAAAGAAAAAACTAAGGTGGCCATAGCGCGGGGGCTCCACCTCTTCCCATTCCGAACAGAGAAGTTAAACCCCGCCACGCCGATGGTACTGCGAAAGTGGGAGAGTAGGTAACCGCCCCCTTCACGACAGAGCCTGATGATACACAATCATCGGGCTCTGTCTTTTTTTGTATACCCCGCTCTCTTCGCCCATAGCATATGCGCTCTGATGCATCTTCACAGTGCTCTCTAATGTGCGTTTTTCAATTGATGTTACGGCAGGTGTTTTCTGTTGTCAGCTTTAGAAAATTTTGTATTACTAAATTTGCGTGAGAGGTATGGCTTGTTGTATCTTTGTTGTAATATCATTAATCTTACTAAGCTGAATAAATTGTATGAAATATATCGGAGCACATGTAGCGGTCGACAAGGGTGTAAGTAGTGCGCCTGTCAATGCCCATGCCATAGGTGCCAAGGCGTTTTCCCTTTTTACCCGAAATCCGTCGAGATGGAAGTCGGCGCCTATATCCACCGCTGAGGCCGAGAAGTTCAGGATGCGGTGCGAGGAGTTTGGATACACTTCCGAACATATTCTTCCCCACGATAGCTTTCTTATTAATCTGGGTAGTCCGGATATCGATAAACTCGCGGTGTCGCGCAATGTATTTATTGACGAACTGCAGAGGTGTGAGCAGCTGGGGCTGACAATGCTTAACTTTCATCCGGGTAGCCATCTCAACCAAATTGGGATTGACGAGTGTCTCGACCGTATCGCGGAATCGCTCAACATTGCTCTGGGCCAGACATCGGGCGTAAAGGCAGTGATAGAGAATACGGCCGGCCAGGGTAGCAATCTCGGCCACAGCTTTGAGCAGATAGCGCGTATTATCGATGGTGTCGAAGACAAGGGTCGTGTAGGCGTATGTATCGATTCTTGCCATGCTTTTGCGGCAGGATATAATCTTGCCACTCCTGAGGGTTATGAGGCAATGTGGAAAGAGTTTGACACAGTCATAGGGCGCAATTATCTCAGCGGAATGCATATAAACGACAGTAAGAAAGGGCTTGGCTCGCGGGTCGACCGTCATGAAGTGAGCGGCAGCGGCATGATTGGGCTCGGATTTTTTGAGATGCTTGTCAATGACCCGCGTCTTGACAACATACCTCTGATACTTGAGACACCCGACGATGTGCATTGGTCGGAGGAGATACGGATGCTGTACTCTTTGGTTCATTAGAGCCGGATATGCCATTTAATAACGGACAGGAGGGCTTGCGCTCTCCTGTCGGCATATTTGGATAGTGATGTATGCGTGTGTTTGTTGTATGGAAATCGCCTGGATGTCTGGTGCACCGTCGGTATTATAAAAAAGAAGGCGATGTCTGATGGACACCGCCTTGTGATTTCTTGCGCTTCAAGATGGACTCGAACCAACGACCCTCTGATTAACAGTCAGATGCTCTAACCGACTGAGCTATTGAAGCAAGAAAATCTGTTTTGTATGTTTGGCGCTTCAAGATGGACTCGAACCAACGACCCTCTGATTAACAGTCAGATGCTCTAACCGACTGAGCTATTGAAGCAGTTGTTGCTTATTCGGCTCTCCGAATTAGCGATGCAAAATTACATACTTTCTTTCATATCTCCAAATTTTTAACGCATGAATGTTGCAGAAATGTGCAAAAAGTGATTTTTTTGGAAATATTGCGCCCCTCAATCTCTTAGAGCGAACAATTTGAGGCATGAAATATGTTACTAATTCAGTTGTAGAGTTATTGCGGACGGAGACAAGAAGAGGATTGCAATACAGTATGGCTTATTGCTCCTCCGCATTGCGGAATAATGCACGTGTCGGCGTAATTCTTAAAATTATGTAATACGGAAATTTTTCTTTATTTCGAGAATGATGTTAATGAAAAAGTCATTAACTTTGTAGTGGGTTTTATTGCCGCTACTGCGGACGTATGAAATCCGGCTGACGGCGTATGATGTGCGCACGAAGCAGCAAGTGAGAAAATAAATGTTTATAAACCACATAATTAAAGTCTATACAAAATGAGCAAGATCGATTTAGCCCAGTATGGCATCAAGGATGTCAAAGAGGTGATCTACAACCCCAGCTATGACGAGCTCTTCAAGGCAGAGACCTGCCCTACACTCGAAGGTTTTGAAAAAGGCGTTGTAACCGAACTCGGCGCCGTAAACGTAATGACCGGTGTATATACCGGCCGTTCGCCCAAGGATAAATTCATCGTACTCGACGATAACTCCCGCGACAATGTATGGTGGACAACCGAGGAATATCCCAACGACAACAAGCCTGTGACTGAAAAGACCTGGGCTGCTGTTAAGGAAATCGCCATCAACGAGCTGTCCGGCAAGAAACTCTATGTTGTCGACCGTTTCTGCGGTGCCAACAAGGATACACGTATGGCTGTCCGCTTCATCATGGAGGTAGCATGGCAGGCTCACTTCGTGACCAACATGTTCATCGCTCCTACAGAAGAGGAAATCAAGGAGTTCAAGCCCGACTTCGTTGTTTACAACGCATCGAAGGCTAAGGTTGAAAACTACAAGGAGCTCGGCCTCAACTCCGAGACTGCCGTTGTGTTCAACACAACTTCACGCGAGCAGGTAATCATCAACACATGGTACGGCGGCGAGATGAAGAAAGGTATGTTCTCTATGATGAACTACTATCTCCCCAGAAGGGTATCGCTTCCATGCACTGCTCGGCCAACACCGACAAGGAAGGCAAGAACACCGCTATCTTCTTCGGCCTCTCAGGCACAGGCAAGACAACCCTTTCTACAGACCCCAAGCGTCTTCTTATCGGTGACGACGAGCACGGATGGGACGACAACGGTGTGTTCAACTTCGAGGGTGGCTGCTATGCCAAGGTTATCAACCTCGACAAGGAGAGCGAACCCGATATCTTCAACGCCATCACACGCGACGCCCTCCTCGAGAACGTTACCGTTGACGCAGAAGGCAAGATTGACTTCAAGGACAAGAGCGTTACCGAGAATACTCGTGTAAGCTATCCCATCAACCACATCAAGAGCATCGTTGAGCCTGTAAGCGCAGGCCCCGCTGCCAAGAATGTTATCTTCCTGTCGGCTGATGCATTCGGTGTGCTTCCTCCCGTTTCAATCCTTACCCCCGAGCAGACCAAGTACTATTTCCTTTCAGGCTTCACCGCCAAGCTGGCAGGTACAGAACGTGGTATCACAGAGCCTACTCCTACTTTCTCTGCTTGCTTCGGCCAGGCATTCCTCGAACTGCATCCTACCAAGTATGCCGAGGAACTTGTCAAGAAGATGGAGAAGAGCGGCGCCAAGGCTTATCTCGTAAACACCGGCTGGAACGGAACCGGCAAGCGTATCTCTATCCGCGACACCCGCGGTATCATCGACGCTATCCTCGACGGTGCCATTCTCACAGCTCCTACCAAGAAGCTCCCCATCTTTGACTTCGAGATTCCCACCGAACTTCCCGGTGTTGATTCCACGATTCTTGATCCCCGCGACACCTATGCCAATCCCGCAGAATGGGAAGTTAAGGCCAAGGACCTCGCAGCACGCTTCATCAAGAACTTCAAGAAGTATGAGAACAACGAGGCCGGCAAGGCTCTTGTTGCCGCTGGTCCCCAGCTCTGATAACTCTCTGACGGGCCGTGCCCATCGCGTGGCATGACCTGGAAAAATAACGGCAGACATCCCTATCGGGGTGTCTGCCTCTTTTTTATGCACCCCTACGGTGGATATACGCGATTTTCTGTGTAAATTTGTGGTCATACTTTTGTGTAATGACAAGAAACGAATCTACATACATGCGCGGGATTCTTGGGGTGATACTCATTTTCATCCTTGCCGCCTGTGCCTCCATCGGACGTCCGTCGGGAGGCGAATACGACTATACTCCCCCCGTCTATGTGAAAAGTAATCCCGCCATAGGGAGCCGCAATGTAGCCGCAAGCCGTATAAGCATTGATTTTGATGAGAACGTGCAGGTAGAAGATGTCATGACAAAAGTTGTTGTCTCGCCTGCCCAGAAGTCCATACCGTCGATTACCGCCAACGGCCGCCGCATTACCGTAGACATACGCGACAGTCTTATACCCAACACAACCTATACAATCGACTTCTCAGATGCAATACGCGATCTCAACGAGGGCAATGTGCTCGACGGATTTGCCATTGACTTTTCCACAGGCGACAGCATTGATTCGCTTCGCATATCGGGCATGGTGTTTGAGGCGCGCACTCTCGAACCGGCCCAGGGGATGCTCGTAGGTGTCTACAGCAATCTATCAGACACCGCTCTCCGTACACTTCCCATGGAGCGCATCGCACGAACCAATCAGCTCGGCCAGTTTACAATACGCGGATTGCGTCCCGGAGAATACCGAATTTTTGCCATCAACGATGTGAACCGCGACTACCATTGGGACCGTTCGGAGGATATCGCATTCTACGACACTATAATAAGTCCCTGGGCGGAGACTGTCGTAATTACCGATACGCTGACGACTGCCGAAGGTGTAGACTCGATAGTGACACGCGAGGCGCGTGACTATTTTCCGAACGACATACTCCTAACCTGGTTCAACGAAGGCTACCAGTCGCAGTACCTCAAGGATTACCGGCGTCCCGAGCGAAAGAAGCTCACAGTCGATTTCGGCACACGCTCCGACTCATTGCCGGAGCTCACGATACTCAACGGGCCGTTGACCGGAGCTTCATCCTCGCAGTGGGCTCGGCTCAATGCAGTGGCCACCCTCGATACTCTCGAGTATTTCATCACCGATTCGGCTGTCTATGGTATGGATTCAATGCTTGTGGCAATGAGATATCTGCGCACCGACACTGCCTCGCGCCTTGTATGGGGCACCGATACACTGCGGTTCAGCTTCAAAGACCCCAAAAAGAGCAAGGGTCAGCTGAAAAAAGAGGCGAAAGAGCGCGAGCGCAAGATTGAACGTATACTTAAAGAGCGCGAAGAGGCCGGCGATACGTCAAAGACAATCCTGCCGTCCGATACTATAGAAATCAAATTCCTCCAGTTCTCGTCCAAATCGGGCGGCACCCAGGAACTTGCTTGCCCCATGTGGTTTACCACCGACCAGCCTTTGCTCGTTGACACAATCCCGGAGTCAATCGTCACATTTGCCATGATGCGCGACACTGTCTGGGACACAATCCCGGCACCGCGTATTTATCGTCCGGATTCTCTGCGTCTGTTGAGCTTCAAGGCCGATTATGCATGGGCGCCGGCTACAAAATATAAGCTCTCGATTGATTCGGCGGGACTGCACGGTGTATATGGACTGTGGAATTCGCGTACCGATTTCGAATTCACCACAAAATCGCTTGAAGATTACTCTGCTCTTTTTGTCAATGTGTCCGGCACGACCGATTCGGCGTTTGTCGAGGTGCTTGGGCGCGATGACAAGCCGGTGGCTGTCGCGCCGGTCAGAAACGGTGTGGCAGAGTTCAATTATCTCGCGCCCGGCGATTATTATATGCGCCTGTTTATTGACAGAAATCACAATGGCATTTACGATACAGGCACCATTACTGACAGCATCTCGCAGCCCGAGGAGGTATATTACTATCCTAAGAAAATCGTGTTGAAGAAGAATTGGGATGTGGAGCAGTCGTGGGATATCTACGAGACAGCAATCGATCTCCAGAAACCGGCAGAGATTAAGAAAAACAAGCCCAAGGACAACAAGAAGCGCCGACGCCGTCCCGACGGATCATACATTGACGAACGAGATGAAAACTCCGACGAATATGATGATGAGTTTGACGATGGCTATGGTGAGATGGACCAGTTTGGCCCGGGCAGCTACAACGGCGTACGCAATATCGGCAACAGCCGTAACAATTCTGTAGGCGGATTCTCTCGTAACAATCGTTTCTAACCGGCTATGCGTATATCCTATGGGTAAATGTGTCATAGATAAAGAGAATGTTGTCGCTCCAGGACGGTGTCATCTTATCCTTGATGTGGATGAGACTCGTCTTGGTGTGACAGTCATTGATCCTATTGTCTCCGACCCGCTATGGCGTAGCATTGAGCTGACTCCGGCTCTCTCTCCATCCAGAGGGACAGGGTTTGTAGAGTCGGGCTCTGAAGCGCTTGTCAAATCGCTTGAAGAAGCTGTATATGACAATCCGGTATTACTGTCGGGATTTTCATCGGTAGAGGTCATACTGCACACACCATGGTTTGCCATGGTGCCGCCGGAAATTTCTGCGGATGCTGAGATGCGGATGACTGTAGCCGAAGCATCTGTGCCTGAAGAGGCCGCCGACGCTACGATGATTGAGCTTCCTCCGCTCTCCGCAGAGGCGCCCGACTTCATCATGTATGCCGACACCCGGCTTGTCGACTTTCTGAGGCGCACGTTTGCCAATCCTATGTTCCGTCATCCTCTTGAAGTCATGTGCCGGTATTTCATGGGTACGGATCCTCTTGGTGTCTCCGGAAAGATGCTTGCCCGTTTCGCTCCGCGCCGTGTCGATCTTATGGCGTTTGGCAATTCGGGTCCCGTTTTTGCCAATAGTTTCGAATGTATGTCGCCTGTCGATGCTGTATATTTCATACTTGCGGTAAGGGAATGGCTTGATATTGGTGTCAACGGCGAGCTATTGTTGGCCGGAGATGCCGCCATGCGTGAGGCCGTCACCCCCGTCTTGCGCAAATACATCGGATTTGCCATGCCTTTGCCGCTCCCTTCGCGCGTTGTCGCCGGCAACGTCGCCATGCCGTTCCATGCCGAGGCTCTTGCGGTCATGTATATGAAGAATATTAACAATCCTGCTGACAGACCATCATGCGAATAATACGAGGAAAATACGGACGACGTCGCTTCGACGTCCCGTCGAATATATCGGCCAGGCCGACAACCGATTTCGCACGTGAGAACATATTCAACGTGCTCGAGAACCTCACTGACCTTGAGGATGCCGACTGTCTCGACCTTTTCGCAGGCACGGGAGCCATCAGCTTTGAGTTTTTGTCGAGAGAATGCCGACATGTCACTGCCGTAGAGAAAGCCTCTACACAGTGGCGCTTTATCAGTCAGGTGGCACAACGTCTGAATGTCGATAACTTCACCCTGATACGTGGCGATGTATTCCGCTTTGTTGCCACATGCACCGGCAAGTTTGATATCATCTTTGCCGATCCTCCCTACGACCTTCCGCGTTTCGGTGAGATTCCCTCCTTGATTCTCAGCTCAAAAATGCTGCGTGAAGGCACAATATTTGTCATCGAGCATTCGCGTAATTACGATTTTTCCAATCTGCCACATTTTCTTGAGCACCGTGTCTACGGCTCTGTCAATTTCTCCATATTCCGTATCGGTGACGGGGAGCCGTGTGGTAGGGCATCTTCCGGCGAAAATGTATAAAATAAGGAAAACCTTACATCAAATATCTGAATATGAATAGAGTCGTTTCTTTTCTCGCTGCGGTCGGTTTATTCACCCTATCGGCCAAAGCGCAGATACTACCGGCCTACAGTATGGAGTATGGCGATACTTTGCGCACCTACTCGATGTTTATTCCTGAAGGCATAGGCAAAAATGCTCCGCTTATAGTCTATACTCACGGATATTCGACAAAACCGGCAAACAGAGTCCGTACCGACCTCAACGAGGCCGCCGCCGAACATGGCTTTGTCGTATGTTATCCCGACGGAGCGCCCGACAGTCGCGGTAAGGACGGATGGAATGTCGGTTATCCATCCCAGCATACCATGACCGTCGATGAAAACGACTTCTTCGCAAAACTGCTCGATGAAGTGTGCGGGCGCTTTGGAGTAAGCCGCAGCAACGTATTCCTTGCAGGTATGTCAAATGGCGGTGACCTCTGTTATCAGATAGCGTATACACGTCCCGACCTCTTCAAGGCTTATGCCTCCGTGGCCGGACTCACCTTTGAGCATGTTTATCACAACGAACACCTTACTATTCCGGTTCCGTTCCTCGAAATTCATGGCACAGCCGACAAGACTTCAATGTGGCAGGGCGACCATGCCAATGCCGGAGGATGGGGGCCATATATCCCAGTGCCGCTCGCAGTGGCCGCAGTGGCCGCCAACAACCGTTGCACAACAATGACAACCGACACCATACCATCGCGTTCGGAGCGTCTGGTGACACGTTACACATATAGTGGAGCACCTTCGGGAGCCGACGCGGTGCTCTACCGTATCGAGGGTGGCGCTCACCGCTGGGGCACTGCCGATGTCAATACTTCCGACATCATCTGCCGGTTCTTTTCCCGCTATCTCGACAGATAGTCTTACCCTCTAAGGCTCACGGATAAAGCAAAAGGGAGGCGGTTCACACCGGCTCCCTTTCTTTTAAAATAAAGGCTTAAGGTTACTTAGGGATATTCAGTTAATGGCTTGATTATTCAAGCTTAAAATGGATCGTGTCTGTCCTATTGCTGTGCCGTTTTGATTGTGGGGGCAAATTTTCAGTTCTCAGCGCATGAAATAGAGCATTTCTTAACGGAACGGATACAACGATTCGCCTCCGAAGAGCTTCGGAGGTTGAGAAATAGCCTGAATTTTCATGCTCGTCGCTTTTGGCGTAGCTTCTCCTTTTCTTCTGCGGCGAGTTGCCGGGCGGCAAGCGTTGCGGCGTTTGCCATGTGGATGCCGAAAAAGAGCAACAGTGTCTCGCTGCGTGAGTTGCGTGCCGCTATCCGGCCGACGCCATAGTGCTGTTTCTGGTTGCCGAAGCTGCCCTCCATGGCGGTCGAACGCAGTGTCCCGATCATACGCCGGGCTGTGCTTATGTCGGCGTCCTCATTCTTTGGCTTCGGGCCTTTGCGGACAAAACAGGTCGTTATGCCGTTTTCGGTGCAGTACCTCCGGTTGTCGTTGTTTGCATAGATGGTGTCTGCTCCGACTTTGGCCACTTTGACTCCGGTCAGTTCTTGCTGGTATTCAATACACTCCTGTAATCTCACGCCCTCGTTGAAGGCTTCGAAAGAATGGTGCTCGATGAATGATATTCCGTCAATCTGGATGTTGTTGACCTTAGCTCCGAACTCCACCCGCTTGTTCTCCTTACCTCTGACGATGGGACGGATGTAAGGACGGTCGATGCTGACAATGCGGTGTTTCACCTCCTTTTTCTGAGCAAGTGCGCTTTGCTGGCGATACACTTCTTTTAATGCGTCCAGACGCTTGCTTTGCTCTGAGGTGAGCGCGATGTCGACGGTGTGTATTTTGCAGATTCTGTTCCATTGCCCTATCTGTTTGGAAAGCAAGCTCAGCAATCTGCACCGCAGTTTGGCGGTGGCCGCTCTGCTGTGCTTGCGATGCTTGGCATAGGTGAGTCTGGCGCGGTCAATGTCACGATACTTGTTGCGAGGCAGCCGTTCCTTCAGTATCTTGCAGGTCTTTTTCAACAGAGATTGAAGCCACTCGCAGCATTCCCACAACAGCTTTACATCTGTCGGGAACCGCAGATGGCTCTCATAGCAGGTGGCGTCAGTCAGACACAAATCCTTGTCTTTCAGTGAACCGCCCCATTTGTCATACAGTAATTTCTGTAGTTCTCTGATATCCAACACTTCGGCTATGCGCTGACGGATGGCACTGACTATCTTGCCATTCTTTATGGGATTGGCCGGGTCTATGAGCACTCCGCAGAACATCTGCATGTGTATGCTGCCATTGAGCATCTCGATCAGGCCGTCATCCGACTGTCCGGTATATGGCTTGAGGAACATCAGCGCCACCTCACCCTCCGGCGGGAACATCGGCGTATTGCCCTGAGGATGCGTTTTGGGAAAATGCATACGGATTTTCTCTGCCAGTTCTTTCAATGGCAGTTGCGCATGGATACGCCCGAGCTCGCTTACGGCAAAACTCTCGCGATATTTTTGCATGAAATCGAACTCGGTAAACGGCAACGTGGCCGTAATATCAGAAATTTTTCGTAACTTCACGTACAAATTTTTTTTAAGAATTACCCCCGAATAAGCCCGTGATGGGTCCATCGGGGGTTATTTGTAAAGTTACAAAATATCTACGACATTAGCAAGCAATCAATTAGCCATTAACTGAATATCCCTACTTATCTTATTTGTACAGAGGTTTTGCTTTATTACGATGAGGAGGTCGAGTCGGATATAATCCGGATGAGGAGAATATTTTTTATCGAACTGCCTTTGACTTCCAGCCGTTGGCAATCAGATACTGCGCAATCTGCACTGCATTGAGCGCGGCGCCCTTCTTAATCTGGTCGCCCACAATCCAGAATGACAGTCCGCGGTCGCATGTTAGATCTTTGCGCAGACGGCCTACATATACCGGATCCTTGTCGGCGATATCAAGAGGCATGGGATACTGCTTGTTGGCGGGGTCGTCGAGCATCACTATGCCTTCGGCCTTTTCCAGAGCCTGGCGGGCATCCTCAAGGCTTACAGGCTGCTCTGTCTCTACCCATATGGCTTCGGAGTGGGCGCGCATCACCGGCACTCTCACGCATGTGGCGCTCACTTCGAGCGATGGTGCATGCATTATCTTCTTGGTCTCGTGGTACATCTTCATCTCCTCCTTGGTGTAGCCGTTGTCGGTAAACACATCTATCTGAGGGATGACGTTGTAGGCGAGCTGATATGCGAATTTCTCGACAGTGGGCTCCTCGCCGCGGGTGAGCTGTGCATGCTGCTCAAGCAATTCGGCCATTGCCGATGCCCCGGCGCCGCTGGCGGCCTGATAGGTCGACACATGTACGCGGCGTATCGGTGATATGTCATTGATAGGCTTCAAGGCCACTACCATCTGTATTGTGGTACAGTTGGGGTTGGCTATGATATTGCGGGGAGTATCGAAAGCGTCCATTCCGTTGACCTCAGGTACTACCAAAGGCACATCGGCGTCCATGCGGAATGCACTTGAATTGTCAATCATCAGTGTGCCGTTGGCGGTGATTACATCGGCGTATTCGCGTGATGTGCCAGCACCGGCCGAAGCAAAGGCAATCTCGACACCCTTGAAGTCGTCGGCATTACGGGTAAGCTCTTTTACTATGATTTCTTTACCACGATATGTATACGTCCGACCTGCACTACGGCTTGAGCCGAACAGCAACAACTCGTCAATTGGGAAATTCTGTTGGTCAAGTGTGCGGAGGAATTCTTGTCCCACGGCTCCGCTTGCACCTACAATAGCAATCTTCATTTATTTCGCGGTTATGATAAATAAATCATATGGTGTGGCAGACTGATGTCAGTAATAGTGCCTGATGGAGGAGTTTTGAGCGCTATATATGATTTTGCGCACCTTTCTGTATTGCAAAATTAAAAAGAGTCTACCTAATTGCCAAATTTATGGCCAAAAAAGTGGCGTATAGCATCGTCAAATGTGATTTTTGGCCTTATTTTGGTATTATTTACTTGTACGTTTCGGCAATATCGCGTATTGCTTCAAAGATATCGATGTCGGTCTGGGTCAATTCCACATGTCTGCGTGCCATGGCACGGCGCGCTATGTCAAAGAATTTGCTCATTGCCACATCCGAAAATCCTGCCGCTCCGCCTTCGCTGAACGAAGCCACGAAATTGCGCGGAAATCCCGACCCGTGGATGTTGCATCCGACACCGACCACAGTGGCGGTGTTGAACATTGTGTTGATGCCGGCCTTGGAATGGTCGGCCATGATAAGTCCGCAGAACTGAAGCCCTGTGCGCAGAAACCTGTGGGCCGGATAGTTCCAGAGCTTGATTTCGGTATAGTCGTTTTTGAGATTCGATGCCACACAGTCGGCTCCCAGATTGCACCATTCGCCGATTACGGCGTTGCCGAGAAATCCGTCGTGGGCCTTGTTGCTGTATCCAAGCATCACTACGTTTGACAACTCGCCTCCTACTTTACACCACGGGCCGATGGTCGTGGCTCCATATACACGGGTGCCCATGTTGATGTGCGAGTCGTGGCAGAGTGCCAGCGGACCGCGTACAAGCGTGCCTTCCATTATTTCGGCATTGCGGCCAATGTATATCGGGCCGTTCTGCACATTGAGCACCGCGGCTTCCACCCATGCTCCCTCTTCGATAAATACCCGAGATGGATCGCCTATTATCGTTACCGTCCGGCTTATCGGCTGTGAAGTGCGTCCGGCGGTCACTTTTTCGAAATCATACTCCAGAGCCTCTCCGTTGAGTGTGAATATGTCGGTCAGCGAGCGAAGTGCGGTGATATGTATGGGATCGTATTCTACAGTATCCTCTGCCTCTTTTCCGTGACGGGCTATTTCCTCTCCATCCACCGTCAGACGGCATCCGCAAGGCAGAGCCTCGATTGCTTTTACCAGTTCGTCCGACGGACATACGTGTGAGGCTATGTAATAGTCGTCGATGGTATCGGCTTCTTTCAGCGGGAACTTGGGCGCGAGATATTCAGCGCTTACCTTGTAGGAATATTCTCCCGGGAAAGCGCGCTCCCACTTCTCGCGGATTGTCTCGATTCCGAGGCGTATTCCGGTCACCGGACGTGTATAGGTGATAGGGAGCAGGTTGTCGTGCACCCGGGCTACATCATATAATATTACGTTTCGCATATATTGCACTCTTATTGTGCAAAGGTACTAATAAACTGTTTCAATGAAGATTTTTTTGAGGTATATTCTATTCCGAGGGTAAAACAGATATGTACGGTCGGGTGTTAATAATGATAAAATCCGATAAGATAATTTGAAAGACTTATGGTTACGCTACTATTGCCTGCCGCTGTTTCGGCGTCGTTTCTTTCTTGTGTTGTGGGTGTGTTGGCGCTCGTTATACTCATATTGATTGCCATGGTACGGCGCAGTTCCGGACAGATGACCACTCTTGGCGGAGGGGTTATAGCCCTGCTGTCGGTGATTGCCATAGGTGTGATATGGATTGTGGCTGTAAGTCCGGTGGATATGGTATGGTCAGTAGCCGGCATGCGCGAGTCGGCCGATTTGATTGGCTCAGGCACAAGCGTGCAGCGTTCGCTCGGATACACCTATGGCCACGATGCCCTTGTGCCGCGCGGTGTTGCCGTATGGCTTGCCGTGATAATCAGCGCGGTAGCCGTAATGTCGGTATGGATTGCGATATCCATCCTCGGCCATCGCCGCCGTCTCGCTCCACCCCGTCCATCCGTAAAAAACGAATCGTTATAGTTGTTCTTTAACTGTTCTGTCATTGAGGTGCATGTCGACATATTTTTGATATTTATTCATTCGTTACTATATTTGCAAGGTTAAAGCAAATATAACATACATGAAACGAACGATTATTACAATGTGGATGGCAGGAGCCACGCTCCTGTCGTCGGCGCAGGATGCGCCTTTGATGCCTTATCAGAATCCGTCACTTTCATTTGAAGAGCGTGCCGACGACCTGCTTTCTCGCCTTACTCTTGAAGAGAAAGCATCGTTGATGAGAGACTCGTCGCCTGCGATTCCGCGGCTCGGTATCCCGGAGTGGCACTGGTGGAGCGAGGCTCTCCACGGGGTAGGACGTAACGGCACGGCCACCGTATTTCCCATAACTATGCAGATGGCCTCTACGTTCGACGACGCTTTGGTGGAACGGATATTTACCGCTGTCAGCGACGAGGGCCGTGCCAAGAACTCGATAGCCAAGCGTGCGGGCCGGCTCGACAACAACCGCTGTATGTCGTTCTGGACTCCGAATATAAATATCTTCCGTGATCCGCGATGGGGCCGCGGACAGGAGACGTACGGCGAAGACCCCTACCTCACGGGACGTATGGGTGTGGCTGTGGTGAAGGGACTGCAGGGGCCCGATTCTACCCGATACCGCAAAGCATATGCCTGCGCGAAACATTTTGCCGTACACAGCGGGCCTGAATGGAACCGTCATACATTCAACGTCAACAATATAAGCGAGCGGGACCTTCGTGAGACATATCTGCCCGCTTTCCGCGAGCTTGTGCAGGAGGCCGATGTGCGCGAGGTGATGTGTGCCTACCAGCGCTACAACGACCATCCATGCTGTGGCAGCAACGAACTTATCGGACAGATACTCCGCGGCGAGTGGGGCTACCGCTGGCTTGTGGTCAGCGACTGCGGTGCTGTCAGCGATTTCCTGCCCGGACGACACGGCACGAGCGACGACCCACAGGCTGCCGCGGCCGATGCCGTCCTTACCGGTACTGACCTGGAGTGTGGAGTGGAGTACCGTCATATCCCGGCCGCCGTTGAACGCGGCGACCTGTCGGAGGCCGATGTCGACCGCAGTCTCCGCCGTCTGCTTATCGGGCGTATGGAGCTTGGCGACTTCGACCCCGACTCGATTGTGCCATGGACATCGATTCCGCCTACTGTCGTGGCCTCTTTCCCACATAGGATGCTCGCTCTGGAGGCTGCCCGCAAAGGCACTGTGCTACTTCAAAACAACGGTATACTCCCCTTGGACCGGGGTACAAAAGTAGCGCTTATCGGCCCTTCGGCCGCCGACTCCGTGGCCATGTGGGGCAACTACAACGGATTTCCCGTTCATACGGTGACTCTGTCGGAGGCGCTTGCCAACCGTCTTGGCTCCAATCTCTATTATGCCCGGGGTGTCGATTACGTAAAGCCGCTTGAAGGGGAGTCGGGCAATATCGATATGGAGAGGGTGATGGATGCTGACGTGGTGATATTCAGCGGAGGCATAACCCCGGCCCTGGAGGGAGAGGAGATGCCTGTCGATTTGCCTGGATTCTATCGTGGCGATCGTCAGTCTATCGAGCTCCCAGATGTACAGCGGAAGTTGATACGCCGGCTTCACGATATGGGGAAGAAGGTGGTGATGGTCAACAATTCAGGCTCGGCTGTGGCGCTTGCTCCGGAGAGCGAGATATGCGATGCCATCATCCAGGGATGGTATGGCGGCGAACTTGGCGGCGAGGCTGTGGCTGAAATAATATTCGGTGAGGTGAACCCCTCGGGCAAACTTCCGGTCACATTCTACCGCTCGGATGCCGACCTCCCCGATTTCGAAGACTACAGTATGCGCGGCCGCACCTACCGGTACTTTCAGGGCGATGCGCTCTATCCATTCGGGCATGGTCTCAGCTACACTACGTTTGCCGTAGGCAAGCATGTCTATAAAGATGGGAAAGTCGCTGTAGAGGTTGCCAATACAGGCAGTCGGGCCGGCGATGAGGTGGTGCAGATATACATAAGGCGTGTCGATGACATTGCCGGACCGCAGAAGTCGCTCCGCGCTTTCCGTCGCGTAAGCCTACTTCCCGGAGAGAAAAAGCGCGTGGTCATCGACATGCCGCGCGAAAGTTTCACTTGTTGGGACGAGGCTACCCGCTCGATGCGTGTGGTCCACGGCTCCTACCTGCTGATGGCCGGCTCGTCAAGCGCCGACATTTCTGCTCCGGTTGTGGTAAAAATAAAATAATCGGAGATTGTCAGATGGATTTTTGCTTGTGATGAGGGCGTGTAGCCACAGCTGCATGACCGAAGAATGAGCGAAAAGGCGCAGACAAGACTCTCAGAGGGCGACTGCGATGGTTGTGGACGGGGCGATGTCCGGAAGGAAAATCAGCCGGAACCGTCGCCCGTCGGCAGTCGCCGCTATAATGTCGCTGATGGCGTTGTCGGCAATCTCTGCCTGAGGCAGCCTGATTCCTTCGGCAAGCGGAAGTCCGGGTATGCCTGCCGCTTTGTATACTGCCTCTTTGATAGTCCAGGCCCGCAGCAGCAGAGTGTCGGAGGCGGTCCATCCAGGCATTTCATCGGCAGAAAGCACTCTCGGGGCCACGTTGCGAAGGGCTTTTCGGAAATGCTCGCAGTCAATGCCGATTGCTGTGCCTTCCGGTGCCACGGCGAGCATGGCGGTGTCGCTGCAGTGGGATATTGACACGCTATGCAGGGTGTCGCATCCGTCGCCGGTCAGTATATATGGGGCTCCCGACTCCTTGTGCATAAGCCGGGCCTCGGGGACGAATGCTGCTGCGACAAGCCCGGCCACGGCCTCACGTTCGGCTTCTCGGCGACCGGATCTGTCGGAGGAGCTGGCGATAGCAGTGTGCCATACTGTAATTCCCGGAGATGCGTCGATTCGCACGATGTCGTGTCGGCTGCTCATTCGGCTGTCAGATTCTTGGCCATATGGATGAGGTCGCGCTCCACGCCTTCCACTATAGGCATGTAATATTCCGCGTCATTGCCCGGAAGTGCCGGCGGCATTTCAAGCGCGCCGGTAAAGAGCAGCCCTGTGCTGTCGGTGGCGATTATCTGTAGCGGAGTCACCATTGCGCCGGGGGTGGCCACGATTTCCGATGAAAGCCCGTTGGGGGCAGTCAGTTCCGTCACAGTGCTGCGCAGACCTCCGGCGTTCAGGGCAATGCGCTCCCTGCGGTTGGCGATAGCCGTGAACAGAGAGTCGCCTTCGAGTCGGCTCAGAGTAAGACGCAGAGTGGCTCCGTAGCGGGGATAGCGCACGTCGATCCACGTGGCGGCATCGCCGTGTGAGGCAATGTCGACTGTAGTGGAATCGTTGACCATGATGCGGACTGGCAGAGTGAGTGATACCGGGCGGTATACGGAGTCGTAAAGCTCGATACGTGGATATGCAGTGCGGCGCGGCACAGCCGACGAACTGTCGGTGCGGCCTGTACAATCGCCGGTAAGCAGTATGAACAATGTTGCCACTACAAACGTGGGCAGCATAAGTAAAAGACGCTTGAACATGCTCTTTGACAATCTCTTAGTTTGAAGCAGGGGTGGTCTGGTCGGGATTTTCCTGCGGCATTACCTTGACGCGTACCGACGATATGCGGTGGCGTTCGATTGATATGACAAGGAAACGGCATCTGCGGTACACTATCGACTCTTTCTGCCGCGGGAAGTCGCCCTTGATGGCGAGCAACATTCCGGCCAGTGTGTCGCAGTCCTCGGTCACTTCCTCGTAGTCCTCCTCATTGAGGTCGGTCACACGGAAGAAGTCGGTAAGCAGGGTCTTCCCGTCGAATATGTATGTGTCGTCGGGCAGGCGCTTGTAGGTGGTCTCATCCTCGTCGTACTCGTCGTTGATATCGCCGACAATCTCTTCAAGCACATCTTCCATGGTCACAAGGCCCTGAGTGCCGCCATATTCGTCGATAACGACAGCCATGTGTATGCGGCGGCGGCGGAAGTCCTCGAGGAGGTCGTCGATCATGCGGGATTCAGGCACGAAATATGTCTCGCGGATAAGTTTCTGCCACTGGAAGTCGTCGGGAGTGTCCTTTCCGATATAGGGGAGAAGGTCGCGGCTGTAGAGCACACCGCGGATATTGTCGTCGGTATCCTCCACTACCGGCAGGCGTGAGAATCCGCTCTGCAACACCACATCCATCACCCGGCTGAACGAGAAGCCGTAGTCGATTGTAGTCATGTCGACGCGTGGTGTCATAATCTGGGAGGCTGTAGTGTCGCCGAATTCAAGTATTCCCTCAAGCATCTCCTTCTCGTCGGCGCCTTTCACCTCGGTCACTTCGAGAGCCTGCGACAGGTCGTCGACCGATATGTCGTCGACTTTCTTTGTAATCACGCGGTTGACTATCGAGCCGCTTTTTACCAGCATGGATGATATGGGGAAGAACAGTTTTATGGCGGCTCCGATTCCTCCCGAGGCCATTTTGGCCCATCCTACAGTGTAGGTGTTGGCATAAAGTTTCGGTAGAATCTCGCCGAACAGGAGTATGAGAAACGTAAGGATGACCGACTGGAATATAAAGTCGAGCACACCGCTCTCGAAATGGAAAATCTGGTTGAACGCGAAATTGCAGAGAATTACTATGGTTACATTTACCAGATTGTTGGCGATGAGTATCGTGGCGAGTAACCTCTGAGGCTGTTGCAGGAAGCCCTCGATTGTGGGGCCTTTGGGCGACTCGTCAAGTTCTTCGCGTTGCGACGGAGTCAGCGAGAAGTAGGCGATTTCACTTCCTGATACAAAGCCTGATATGAGCAGGGCTATTGCGGCGCATACCAGCGCTATTATGCTTCCTGCCGTCGGAGTGTTTACTGTTATGAGCTGGGCGGCCATTACAAGCCCTGTGAGTGGCGAGGCCACCGGTAACGGATCGATATCCAAGACGATGGGGTGTTAGTGAGACATATATCGCAGGCTTCGGCTCTGCGGATGGAGCGTTTGCCCGGATGTGAGGCACAAAGTTAAGGAAACTTTTGCATTCCACCCAATCCGTACTATTCTTTTTATTGACCTTTGCAGCAATCTGTTTACATTGAAAAAATGCCCCTGCCTCAGTGTGTGTTCCGAAGCAGGGGCAAGAGGGTGTGGTAGGCTTTTGTATACCCTATGATGTCATCAGGGACGGTAGTGTGCTGTTATTTTACAAGCACTTTCACTGCTTTGTTGCCCTGGCGCTTGATGTAGAGGCCCGAGGTGGGGTTGTCTACGCGCACACCGTTGAGGTTGTAGTATACAGCCTCGGTGTTGTCGGCGGCCTCGATTGTCTCGATGGCGCTTGTGTTGCCGAGGGGCTGATAGTTGGTGAATGATTTCCATTCGGCTGCTGCCTTGTAGTCATTGATGCTGCCGTCGGGCACGTACACGGGGATGTCGGTGGGTATGCCGTCGAATGCCATGGCCGAAGCGGCAGGGGGAATGGTGGCTGCCGAGCGGATTTCGGTCATGCCGCTGCATGAGTCAAATGCCATCATGTCGATCTGGGTCACTGTAGAGGGGATGCTGACTGACTTGAGAGCGGAGCATCCGGAGAATACCATTTTGCCGATATATCTTACGCCTTCGGGAAGGTTGATTGACTCGAGAGCCTTGCATCCGTAGAAAGTCATGCTTACGAATGAGTCAACGCCGCCTTTCAGTGTTACTTTCTGCAATCCGCTGCAACTGAAGAAAGATGAGCCTATTGAGGTTACATTAGCGGGGATTTCTACCTCGGTGAGGCCGGTGCAGTTGGCGAATGCCTGGTCGCCAAGTACTTCGAGTGATGCGGGGAGAGTGACGGATGTCATGCCCTTGAAGCCATAGAACGAGCGGCCGATTGAAGTGACACCTTCGGGAATCTCGAGAGCGGTGGTCTCCTTGCCGTTGAAATATACTTTACCCCATTTTGAGGTTGAGGTGGGGAATGCGTTGTAGATGGGGTTGGCGTTGCCGTTGGCAATCTCTACGGCGCACCATGCGGCCAGGTCGGCGATATATACCGTCTTGATGCCGCTCATGTTGCGGAATGCGTCGGTTCCGATTGTGGTGATTGATGATGGAATCGAGATTGATGTCACCACCTTATTGTTTATGAAGGCTTTCTCTGCCACGGAGGTCACTGCATAATTCTTGCCGCCTACGGTGATTGACGCGGGGATGTCGAGTGAGGTGACCGTGGCGATGCAGCCGGTGACTGCAGCTGTGTTGTTGTCGCGGTCGAGCAGGTAGTTGATGCCGCTGATGCTCGGGGTGTCGGTGTCCTCGTTGTCGTCGCCTTCGCCTGTAGCCTCGCCGGTGAATACGTTGAAGTCAACGTCAATCTTTATGTCGGAGAGAGCATATCCCGACAGGTTCGTGCCGTTGACATAGCAATAAAGTATGGCGTCGGCCTTGAGCAGCGAGGTGGCCTCGGAGGTGACTACCGACATGGTGAGGTCATCGGCCATTCCTACAGGATTTTTTCCGTAGAGTGAGTAGACTCTGTTATAGTAATAGTAGCAGTCGACCGGGGTACCGGCTGCGATAGTGGCGCTGTTGGCTGCGGAATTGAGCGATACGGGCACTTCATAGTATGCGCCGTAAAGGAATCCGCTGAGTCCGACTATTTTCAGAGATGTCTCTGTGGGCTTGGAAATCAGGAGTGGCATTTCGAAGGCAACAGATCCTCCGTCGTTGGTTGAAAGGGAATATGTTATATTGGCGTTTGCTTTGGTTGCCTCTATTCCGCTCATGATAACTAAACCTCCGGCATCGACTTTGCCATAAACACCGTTGTCAAATGTGATTTTGTCGCCTGATACAGTGCCTGTGATGTCCTGTGAGGAATACTGGTTGGCATCGGCAGAGAGTGCGTATAGGGTGATGTCGCCATATGTGGAATGTGTGCCTATCACTACGCCTGTGGGGATGGAAATTTTTCCGGTTGAGGCGTCATAGGTGGCGTTGACTGAATAGCCTTCTGCGAAGTTGTTGAGTACGATGCCTCCGTCGGTACCTTCGGAAACGGTAAAGAAACCGTTGTAATTATCTTCCGTATCATTGTAGGTAGTTACGAAACGCATGCCAACGATTGACTCGGGAGCGGTTGTAGATGCGTCGTCGGCTGCACGCGACACTTTGCGCACGCTTTCGGAATACTCGACTTTGGCTGACTTGAGTTCCTGATGGTGTTCGGGCATCGAAAGTGTCGTCACTGTCTGAGGAGCCGCCATCGAGCATACTGTACATAGTGCAGCAAGCGATAATGAGTAGAATTTTTTCATAAGGTTAAATAAAAAATGTGAATATTGTGCTGAAACAACCGCACAAAAGTATCTATTTAATTTTAAAAACACAACAAATGTAAATAAAATTTAAAATTACAGATTGATATAAATATTCGGTTTAATGCTACTGTGCCGGATATCGCTTGTGGGGATTCTTACAAATAATCTGCCTTTTTGTCGTGATTATTCAAGCGAATATAGGTGTGTATTGGGATATTCGGATTGTAAGAATATTTTAGAAAAAAATAAGAATGTTCTGGACATTGTATGTCAGTGATGGGTAAATCGTATGTAAGCGCGGTCGTCGAAAGATAGATTGCCGGGGATTATCCCTTTGGTGGAAATGTTTTCGTGCATGCACATGGGGTCTGAGTCGAGCAGTCGATGCAGGTGTGTCTCGCTCTGCGCAAGGGTAGGGAGCGCTTCGGGGTAGCCGTCTGAGGCGAGTATTACTTCTGTGCCGGGCGGCACGGTGAATACCTTTACTTTGGTCGGGTCTATGGGGGTGCCGTCGAATACGGGGAATGAATATCGCAGTTCCGTTGCGTGATTGTTCTGAAGAAGCGCCTGGCGCTCAAGGAATGGCTTGATGAACGTTCGCCCGGGGTCGTCGCGCATGATTTCCTCGCGGGTCATTCCTGAGGCAAGTGCGGCCTCGTTCATGGCGGATCGTGCACGGGACATTATGAGGTCTATCTCTTTTTCGTTGCGTGAATATGTGTCGGCGTATCTCAGCCGGCAGTCGCCTATCTGCCAGATTTCTCTTCGCGATATACTGTATATTACGCTATTGGCCACAAATCTTTTGTTTGGTGAGGCCTTGATTTCCATTTCGAGACCGTTGGCGCTGTAGAATCGGGCGATTGCCGATGTGATATGCTCCATGGCTTCGGGCATTGTGGCCTCCGGCGGAAGGGCGGCTATGGCTTCGCATACGATTTCCATGGCTAATCGGCCTGATTTCTTGTCTTGTAGGGTGAAGCTGCTTTTTGAGGTCGCCCCGTCGATTACGGCTATGTGGGCGGGTGTGACAATGATTCCGTCTTCATTGGTGTCGGGGCTTTTCTTCCCTTTCAGGTAGCTTTCGGCAATGGTGATGCCGTCGAGGACAACGTCCGGTGCGGCCCATTCGCTCGGACCGTCGGGCATAGTGTGGCCTATGGCCGCTACGGAGGTGGATATTGTATCGGTTGGCATGGCTTTGACGGGGATTATCATGGCGCTGATAATTCCTATGCAGGATAGCGCTGTTGTGAGTCGAAGTTTGTGCATTTGTGTTGGCATTTAATTTGTAATACAACCGAGATGATTGTTCACGCCAACGGGAGTATAGTATGGATAGAAAAATCGATGAGGTGGCAGGATATAAATAAAAAAGAACTCTTTGTAATCAATCCCGAAGGACTGAATTGCAAAGAGTTCTCCTCTCTCCTCAGCGGTGCGTACGGGACTCGAACCCGTGACCCCATGCGTGACAGGCATGTATTCTAACCTACTGAACTAACGCACCAAGAAGTATTTTTTTTGTTTTAGCTTAGCGGCCTCTGCCGTTTTGCGTTGCAAAGTTAAGGCGCTTTTTTTGATTTGCCAAATCTTTTTGAAGAAAATTTGCGAGAAAATGTAATTTTTACTTTTGTTAACAATTTTCAAATCGCTCGAAATAGCACTTATTCGCCTAAAAGTCTTATATTTGCATCGTGCAAACGAGGCACACGAGCATGTAAGAAAAAATCAAGATAGTTTGTCAACTTTTTTATCCATGAGAAGAATCGCCAGAATTTTTAATGTGGTATCCGTAATTTTTTTAGGATACGCTTCGGCTGTGGCCGTGACTCCGGATGCGGTGAACGGCACTGTATCGACATCGCTGCCGGATGGTCGTACTATAGTGGTGAGGGCCTATAGCCCCGATATAATCCGTGTTGAAAACTTTGGAGCCGGTGAGGCGCCCTCGCGCACGCAGGCCGGACAGCTTGGTGTGGCGCCTTTCGACGGCGTTGTCGAGCGCACTGCCGACGAGGCTGTAATCAGGACCACCTCGGGCCTTTCGGCTATAATCGACCTGAAGAGTGGCGCTGTGGCTTTTGACGTTTATACTACGCCTGCCACGAAGCGGCTGCTTTACGACAGCGGCGTCAGGAGCAATGACAGCGGGAGTGTGAGCCTTAGTCTGATACCCGAGGGTGGCGGCACATTCTATGGCGCCGGCGAGCGTGGGCACAGCCTCAAGCTGAACGGTGACACGCTTGTGATGTACAACAGGCAGAATTACGGCTATGAGGGGCACGACCCGCGCCTGAGACAGATGAATATAACGGTACCGATGTTTGTAAGCACCGAGGGTTACGGTGTGCTGTTTGACGACCATGCTCCGGCCACACTGGTGATGTCGGACCCGATTGTGTATAGCTCGGAGCAGGAGAGTCCGGTGTCGTACTATTTTATATATGGCGGGGGCACTGTGGCCGGCGTGACGGAGGAGTACTCACGTCTGACCGGCCGACAGGATCTGCCGCCATTCTGGGCGCTGGGCTACATCACCTCGAAATACGGTTATAAGTCGCAACAGGAGACCGTAGGGGTAATTGACACGCTGAAGCGTGAGGGATTTCCTGTCGACGGTGTGGTGCTTGACCTCTACTGGTTTGGCAAGGAGACCGACATGGGCAAGCTCGCCTGGGATACCGTCAGCTGGCCCGACCACCGCGGCATGCTTGCCGGGCTGAAGGCACGCGGGGTGAATACAGTGCTGATATCCGAGCCTTATATCAACAAGAAAGGCGCTATCGACAATTACAATCTGCTCGCCGAAGGTGGGATGCTCACCCGCGACAAGGATGGCAATGTACACGATGTGACGACATGGGTAGGCGACGCCGGTATGTTTGACGTGGCCAATCCCGCTACCCGCCGGTGGCTGCGCGAGCGCTACCGTGCGCTTACCGACGAGGGTGTCGGCGGCTGGTGGGGTGATCTCGGAGAGCCTGAGGTGCACCCCGAGACAATTGTCCACTCCAACGGGATGACTGCGCGCGAATACCACAATGTATATGGCAACGAGTGGAGCAAAATCATATATGATATGTATCGTGAGGAGTATCCCGGGCGCAGACTTATGACCATGATGCGCGGAGGCACAGCCGGATTGCAGCGCTACAGTGTGTTTCCTTGGAGTACCGACGTGGCACGCACATGGGGAGGTCTCGAACCACAGGTGCGCATAATGCTCAACTCGGGGCTTAGCGGGCTGGGGTATATGTCGCATGATGTAGGCGGATTTGCCATTGTCGATACCACGCGTGTTACCGACTCCGAACTGTATGTAAGGTGGCTGCAGCTCGGCACATTCTCTCCGGTGCTGCGCACGCATGCGCAGAAGATGCCCGAGCCGTACAATTATCCTGACCAGCGCGATATAATTCTCGACCTGGTGCGCGAGCGTTACCGCTGGCTCCCCTACAACTATACTCTGGCGTATGAGAATGCGTCAAGGGGATATCCGTTTGTACGTCCGCTCAATTTCGCCGACACGTCGTCGGCCCCCGACAGTGTGTCCGACCAGTATATGTGGGGGGAGGAGGTGATGGTGGCGCCTGTCACCGCTCAGAGCGCCACTCGTCGCCGTGTGGTGTTTCCCGCAGGTGTATGGATTGACTATCATCATCCGGAGAAATCGCCTGTGTCCGGGCCGTCGGAGAGCGTGGTTGATGCGCCTCTTGATGAGATACCACTGTTTGTGCGCTCAGGGTCTTTCATTCCGCAGGCCATGTACCCGATGGATAATGTAGGCGACTATGATCCCTCGCGCTATACCGTGCTGTATTATCCGCGTGGCGACGGGGAGAGCCGCTATACGATGTATGATGACGACCGCATGTCGTCGGAGTCGCTGAGAGACGGTGAGTATGCTCTGATTGACTTCGCCGGGAAGGTCGACGGACGCCATGCCGCAGTCCGGGTTGTGCAGAGCGGATATTATGAGGGCATGCCCGACGAGCGCAAGCTTACATTCGTACTTCCGGGAATAAAGTCAGGGGACGTAGCTTCAGTCAAGGTCGACGGCAAGGTGTGTGCTGTCGGTAAATCGGAGGAGGGGTACGCGACGTTTGTCGTGAGGCTTCGCGGCGACACTCCGGCAGTGGCCGACATCACATTCCGGCGGTGAGACGAATTTTTTAAAAAAAAAACATTAAACTTATCTTGCTGGTAATCAGCAGAATGTGTGATTGTGGCAAAAAATATGCAAGGAAAAGCATAAGGCGCTGAACTTTATTATGCCGGCTGCGTTTTAGTAGTACATAGCAAAATTACTTTTTCCATTGCAAGAAATGTGATAATGATTGGTTTATTATTAGACAATGAGCGACTGTGAAGTCGCTCATTGCTTTTTATATATGACTGTGGTTGAATCTGCCCTTCCTGAAATATGGCGGCACGGTGTGTGAACAGTATGCCGCCGGAAGTGTTGTGATAACAGAATCAACTATGTCGTTAGAAATATCTATATATCAGAACTATTATGTCGAAGATTGAATCAATACTGGCGGGTGCGCTTGTCTCCGGCGCGGCACTGCTTATGGCCTCGTGCTCCGATAATGCCCGGTTTGTAGGTACATGGAACGGGATTTCGCCTGTAGACATGTCGGTCAGGATGCCCGATGTGGTCAGGGCCACCTCGGTTGTCTCTGTTGATTTTACGCTCAACCAACACAAGACCGGCGGCCCGATAGGGCTTTCAGGCAAACTTGATGTAGTAAAGAGCCTGCCGGGCGATTCGGCTTCGTCGGGGGTGCCTTATCAGCTCAGCATACCGGCTATGGCCTCGGTGAGGGGTGTGTGGACATATGATATCGACGATGACGATGATTTGCTTGTGAATCTCGATATGTCGAGTCTTAAGGTGACTGTTGACCGTGAGGGTGTACGCTGGTTGGGCAATGTGCCGTCGGCAGGGGCTGACTCTCTGGCTGCTGTGACGGCGGCTATATGCGAGCGCGAGCTTTCCCATGCCGCGTACACCGATTTTTCGCGGTTTACTGTAATCAATGATGTAGACGTCGACAAGAGCGGGAGCAAGATGAGTTTTGTAATACATTCTCCAGAGGCTGAGATTTATTTCGTAAAGGCTGCTACGGAGTAACCCCGGATCGGCTTTACGGCTGCTGCTCGCGAGCCTTACCGGCAAGCATACCGCATGCGGCGGCTATATCCTCGCCGCGCGATGTGCGTATGGTGGCGGTTATGCCCAGCTCGTTGAGACGGTCGCGGAACGCCACCATGGTGTCGGCGGGCGATGTGCGCAGGTCGCTGTCGGGTATGGCATGGAAGCGGATTAGGTTGACTCTGACATCGAGTCCGCGCAACAGACGTGCCAATGCCTGGGCATGGCGCATGTTGTCGTTGAGTCCTCCCCACATTATATACTCTACCGACAGTCGCCTCTGGTGGGCGAAGTCGTAGCCGCGCAGCAGCTGGAGTACATCCTTCAGCGGATAGGCTTTTTCGACAGGCATAAGCGACGCGCGCTCTTCGGCGAAGGGCGAGTGGACGCTTATGGCTATATGTACCTTGGTGATGTCGAGCAGTGTGCGCAGTGTGTCGATTTTTCCTATCGAGCTTACAGTGATTCTTTTGGGACTCCATGCGAGTCCCCAGGAGGATGTGAGTATGTCGATAGCACCGAGCACTGGGTCGAGGTTGTCCATAGGCTCGCCCATGCCCATGAACACGATGTTGGTGAGGGTGGCCGACTCAGGTATCGACAGCACCTGGTTGATAATCTGTCCGGCGGTGAGATTGCCGTGGAAGCCCTGGCGGCCTGTCATGCAGAAGCGGCATCTCATGCGGCATCCGGCCTGGGAGCTGACACAGAGTGTGGCCCGGTCTCGGTCGGGTATGTAGACGGCCTCTATATCGCGCCCTCCCACTCCTTCAAACAGGTATTTCACCGTGCCGTCGACGCTTCTCGCCTCGGCCTTGGGGGCGGTGCGTCCTATGGTGTAGCGCCGGGCGAGTGTGGCGCGTGCGGTCTTGGACAGATTGGTCATATCGTCGATTGATGCGGCACGCTTTTCGTAGAGCCATTTGGCCATCTGTCCGGCGGCGAAGGGTGGCATGCCGCACTCGGCGGCTACGTCGCGCAGTTGCGGGAGTGTCATCCCTATCAGGGGTGTGAGGGTGGTCTGTGTTGCTTCCATGGGTGCAAATTTAGCATATCCGCGCGATATGACAGGGGTGTTTCATGAGTTGTTTTTTGCATGACTGTGAATAAAAAGCGCTACAGTCGCGAAGATGGACTGTAGCGCAGGGTTCAACAACATTGTGTGCCTTCCGTAACAAATAAGATTAAATTTTGATGTGTTATGTTGCCAAACTATAAGGATTGTATTATTGTTTGGTTTCTTTTTGTGCGATAAAGATATATAAAAAAGAGAGGGGTTAAAAATACCCCCCCCCATTTTAAGAAATTTTAACAATATTTAATGTATTGTTGGATAATCCGAAAAATTTCGGTGTATTCTGTGAGTAGGTCTGTTAAAGGTCGATTTTCTTGATGCGCTTGCGGTGAGTGAAGCGTTTGCGGAATAGAATGAGTCGACGGTAGAAGGCGGCTATGCGTACCCATAGCGACGATGGGGTAGCCATGAAGTCGGAAGAGAGCGGGTCGATGGCCGATGGCACGTTGGCGCTCTCGGCGGCTCCGAACTGCTCGGGATATATGACCACGAGATTGTTGCGCGCGAAGTATTTCTGAAGGAACATGGGGAGCTCGTCCATCGATGAGCTGAACGATACCGACGAGCGCCGGGCATTGATGATTACGAATAGGTCGTCGTCGAGTATATGGTTGGCGAGGAGAACGAAGTCGTCCCAGTCCTCTACGTCGCGGTATTCCGAGCGTATCTCAAACCGGTCGCGGATGAGGACTCCGCTCACACAGCGCCGGGTGTCGGTGTTGCAGCAGAATATTATGCGGCATCCGATCTGGCGTGTAAGGCGAGCGAGCGAGTTGACCCACTGGGCAAATCCGGTCTCGAATTCGGCCTTGGGGGGCACTACCACCACGATGCGCGTAACGGCGTTGACAGGGATGAAGCATCGGGTGATGAGCACCATCTTGTTGGTCGACTTTATCAGCTGCTCGATTTTGCTTCCGAAGAATGAGTCGACTACAGTGGCCTTGCGGTGCATGCCTATGATTACCTCGGATATGTCGCGCTCCTTGATGGTGTTGACGAGTCCGGCGGTGACGTTGAGGTCGAAGCGCTCGATCGGGTCGATGCGGAGATCCATTGCCGCGGCGGCCTGCTGGGCCTGTTCGAGACACGTGCGTCCGATGGCGCGGTGGCCGGGGGTGTCGTCGGTGATGATGTTGAGGGCGTAGAGGCGCGAGTCGCGCGAGTTGTTGTGCATGAGCACGGCGAAGTCGACCAGCGACGAGGCCGTCACGGGGTTGCTGACCGATATGAGCATGTTGGATGGGCGTCCGCGCATGCTTTCGGTGGATGAGGCGTCGTCGCTGAGCATCTCCAGGCGCATGCGTGTGGCGGCGCGCTCGGTGATGATTGACGAGATGGTGCATGTGACGAGTATCATCACGATGGTGCCGTTGAGCACATCTTCGTTGAATATGCCCATGCGGTAGCCTATCATCACCGCGGCGAGTGTGGCGGCGGCCTGGGCGTTGCTGAGGCCGAATATCATGCTACGGTCGATGCGCGACATACGGTAGGTGAGCTGGGTGAACCATGCCGCAAGCCATTTGCATATCGTGGCGATTACCGACATCACCGCCGCCACGTAGAGTGTCTGCCATGATGACACCACGACGTGGACGTTGATGAGCATGCCTACGCCGATGAGGAAGTAGGGGATGAATATGGCGTTGCCGACAAACTCGATGCGGTTCATCAGCGGTGACATGTTGGGTATGTAGCGGTTGAGCACGAGTCCGGCATAGAAGGCTCCGAGCACGCTCTCGAGTCCGATGGCCTTGGCCGAGTAGCTGGCAAGGAACACCATGGCGAGAACGTAGATAAACTGTGTGACGGGCTCGGAATAGCGCTTGAAGAACCAGCGTGTGAGCCTCGGGAAGAGGTAGACGATAACCAGGCAGTATATGACGAGGCGTCCCAATAGGGCGAGGAGTCCGAGGGGACTGAATGAGCCGTCCTCCCAGATGCCGGCGATTGCGGCGAGCACAATCAGCGCGCCGAGAACGGTGACGATGGTGCCGGCGATGGTGATGATGACGGCGGGCGATTTGTTGAGGCCGAGGCGGCTTACTATGGGGTAGGCGATGAGGGTGTGGGAGGCGTACATCGAGGCGAGGAGTATCGATGTGAGCCAGCTGTAGCCGAGCAGCCACACTGAGGTGAGTGTGCCGAGTATCATCGGCACGAAGAATGTGTAGAGGCCGAATGTGAGTCCTTTCGACATGTTTTTCTTCAGGTGGTACATGTCGATTTCGATGCCCGCGAGAAACATCAGGTAGAGTATGCCCACCTGTCCGAATATCTCGAAGCTCGCGTCGCGGCTCAGCAACCCTATGCCATAGGGGCCGATTACGACACCGGCCACAATCATGCCGATGATGTGGGGTATCTTGAGACGGTTAAGCAGAATCGGTGCAAGCAGGATGATTACCAGTACGATGAAGAATATCATTACCGGGTCGGTGACAAGCGGGGTTATGGCGGCGATCCTGCTCATATGTGTGGAGTTTTAAGGTAAGTAATTGTTACTTATTTCTGCAAATTTAAGAAAAAAGCGGAGAATTATGTAGTGTTGGGGCGAGGAAAAGGGGAAGTGCCTCAGAAGCAATAACGAGGGGGAGCGGGATAAAGTTTTTCCGTAGATGCGGCAAGCCATGCATAGCCTCCGGCCGGTGTCGGTAATGTCGGGTTGGCGACTAATTGGTAGGGGGTATGACGAGGCAGGGTGTGGATTCGTGGGAATCCACACCCTGCGGTGATGTTTTTGTGGGAAGGGACGGCTTACTTGCGGATGCCGAGTTCCTTCTGCGCGATGATGGCGCGGTAGCGGGTGATGTCCTTCTTGATAAGGTAGTCAAGGAGACGACGACGCTTGCCTACGAGGGCCTTCAGAGCGCGGGCTGTAGTATAATCTTTGTGATTTGACTTGAGGTGTTCAGTCAAATGAGCGATACGGACTGAGAATAATGCTATCTGTGCTTCAGGTGAGCCAGTATCAGTCTTGCCCTTACCGTATTTCTCAAAGATGTTAACTTTTTCTTCAGAATTTAAGTGCATTCTTTCGAGAGTTAAGTATGTGAATAAATTGATAATGAATATATTGTGCCCGTCAGTGTATTTCGGGCGCACAAAGTTAGCAAATTTTTTCGGATTGCCGAAACTTTAGTCGAGGTTTTTGTCGGTGGCGGGGTTGCGCCAGAATATTTTGTCCTCGAGGTATTCCTGTGTGGCGATGAGGGTGGGCTTGGGGAGCTTCTCGTAATAGCGCGAGATTTCAATCTGCTCGCGGTTTTCGGATATTTCCTCGAGGTTGTCGTTGAGCGATGCGAATTCCTGGAGCTTCTTCTCGAGGTCGTGCTTCATCTCGCCGGCAATCTGGTTGGAGCGCTTGGCGATGATGCATACGGTTTCGTAGATGTTGCCGGTGGGTTCGGCCATCTTCACAAGGTCGCGTGTGGTGGTGTTGAGAGGAGCGTTAGTTTTCTTGTAGTCCATATTATGAAGTAAGAAATATTTTACGTAATCGGTGGCGTCGGCGGATATTATTCCTTGACGTATTTCTGAGCGATTTTTAGAATGTTGTCGGCTTCGCGGCGGTAGCGGCTTTCGGGCCAGTTGTTGGTGAATGAGTAATACTCGTCAATCACGTCGCGGAAGCGGTCCGACTTCTTTTCCTCGACGCTCTGGTCGGCTTCCTGGTAGCGCGACTTTAGGATGAGCATCTCGAGGTCTTCCTTATATTTGGAGTAGGGGTAATTTTTGATGGCGTTGCGGGCCACAATCACACACGACTCGTAGTTATTGCCCATGTATGTGCCGAGGTTGTAGTAGAGCTGTGCGTTTTGCAGCTCTTTGAGGGTGAGCTTGTCCTGCAACTCGAATATGGCTTGCTGTGCCACGGGCACTTTGTCGCTTTTGGGGAAGTAGTCGAGAAATGCCTGTAGCTCTTCGATGGCCTTGATGGTACCCGACTGGTCGAGCTGTGGCTCGGGTGAGTCGAGATAGTATCCGTAGCCGGCGTAGAAGCGTGCCATTTCGGCGTATTTACCTTTGGGATAGCGCGAGTAGTAGGTCTTGAAGTATGCTCCCGAGGTCTCGTAGTCCTTGTTTTCGTAGTGGGATAGAGCGAGCAGGTAGAGCGATTCTTCGGCTTTGGCAGTGCCCTTGAATGCGGTCACGATGTCGGTGAGCACGGTTGCGGCCTGGGTGTATTTTTTCTGCTCGAATGCGCGGCGTGCGAAGTCGAGTCGGGCGTCGGCGTCGGCGGATTTCAGCATTCGCTGGTATTCTCCGCACGAGGTGGCCATGAGTGCGATTACAGCGGAGAGGATTATGGTGAGTAGTCTTGACATAAGATGCATTGATTCAAGCTGCAAAGTTATGAAACTTTGGGGGATTACATGTGGGTGGGTCGCGTGTGTTAATGTTTTTTAACGATGTTGTTCCTATGCGGGGAGTGTTAAAGTGTGTGTCGGAGGGTGGGGCCGGGATGGCAGGTGGATTGTTGTCGATGCGTGGCGCCCGTCGGTCGGTAAAGTTTCGGATGGGGCATGTGGGTGTGATGAAGAGGTGTTTTTGATGGGAGGGCGGGGTCGGTCAGGGATTTGGGGACGCGGGGTTGGTTGGGGGGCGGGGTGAAAAGGTGAGGGCGGGTTGCCTCACGGCAACCCGCCCTCGGGGAATTCAAAAAATTAGCTGTTATTAATTCAATTCCAATGAAAAATCTTTTTGGGAAAATTGCATCCGTGGGGGCGATGGCCGGGGGAGTACAATTGTCTTTTTTGGGGGAATTGCATCCGTGGGGGCGATGGCCCGGGGGAGTGCAATTGTCTTTTGGGGAGGGTGACGTCGGCGGGATGGCCGGCGTCGCCCTTTTGAATCAGAGTGAGTGGAGGGTGTGGCTTACTTCACCACCTTTACAGCCTTAACGCTGCCGTCGGCCATGGTCATCTTCTTGATGACAACACCGTTGGCCTCGCCGGAAATCTTGCGGCCCTGGAGGTCGAAGTATTCGGTAGCTACAGCCTCACCGTCGGCTACTACGTCGCCGATGCCCGACATTTCATATGCGGGGAGATTGATTTTAAGAGAGTCGGTGATATTGTTGACCTTAATCCATGAACCGGCAGGGATGTCGGCAACAGGTAGAATGGTTATACCATACTCAGCAGATGTAAATGGGATATTGTTTACGTTAGTGGCGGAGTTATTCTTTACGCCAACATAAAGAGCTTCTTTAAGAGCTTCAGAAGAATACTCGATTGAGTTGGCAAGGGTAGTTGAATCCATGTCGGTCACGATAACAGGGAGTGCAGCAGCAGTGCCTTCGATGGAGAAGAACTTAACATCAATTTCACTGTCATCAGCCTCGAAGTAGTCGGGGATATCGGTATTATTTGTGCCGGTGAATGCGTAAGCAGGAACTGTATAGGGATATTCAACGTCAAGAATCCATCCCATAGAGGGCGCATATCCTACCGGTTCGCCTGCTAAAAGACTATTAACCCATGAAGATACACCAACAAGATCCAGCGCGCCCTCGTTGTCGGTAAAGAGCACATAGGTATTGGCCATAAATGCCTGAGGAATATTAGGATATGTTTCGGCATCATACGAGATGAGGTTGGGGACAAATGTATTCAGACCATCTACGCCTTCGATTGTAAAGAGATAGGTGGTTTCAGGCTCAAGGATAACGTAGTCGAGCTCAGTGGTCTCGTCAAATATTTCAGCGATTATTCGGGTGTCGACATAATTATCGCTGGTAGCCTCTTCGGCGGTATATATGGTAGATGTTAGAAGTGTGTTGCGATTAATATCGATAATGTTGAATGTAACTTCATCACCGACAGCGAGTCCGAAGCATCCGCTTATACCGATTTTTTTCAATACGACAGGTGCGCAACCGGTATTAAATGTCTGTGCGAATCCGATGAACTGTGCGTTTTCAGGCATCTTATTGTTTTTTGTGAGATAGTTTGTACGTACGTCATTGATGCTGGTACCACTATAGAATGATGTGTTTGTTCCGGCTCCAAAGGCATTGCTATAGCCATACATTGAGGCAAGGGCTTCGGAATAAACGTCAGTGATATAGGCGGTGGGTTTCATCTCAGTGCGATTATACTTAGTCTCCATGTATTTGCGATATCCGGGGTTGAGATTGCCATCGCCGCCTACGACTACTGACTCAACATCTTTTTTTTCCTCGTCCCAGTTGGCCTTGGGTTGATATGTCTGGCCACCAACGGTCAGTGATGGAGCTTCCCAAGCAAAGTCTCTTCGTGCGCATGGAGTGGCTACGTAGGTGAGATTGTGCTCTTTGGATTCATCGATGTAGCCTAATTCGTCTTGTCCATACCATGAATTCATATACTGCCATGTGCTTTCAATGCCTTCGATGACATTTCCTGTTGTTTTGTCGTATACAAGATTTTGCCACTCGTTTTCTCCGTTAGGGATAAGTGCGCTTCCATTGACAAAAGTGTATTCTTTCAGATTGCCCTTGTCATCAGGCTGAAAGAATGATACTTTGCAATAGAATGTACCGTTGGGATAGGCATAGGTTACAATCTCATTGGAGGTTTCTTCATCGGCTAAAGCAGGCGCACCGAGTGTGAGATTCTGGTCGTTGTGTTTGGCTACCGTGCGTAATTCGTTCGTTATCTGCTGAGTCATTGTTGTGGCAGAGATAGCGGCCTTGGTCTGGGCTGAAACCTCAACTGCGTTTCTGGAGTTTGTGGATGACTCGGGCATTACTACAGGCTTGATTGCAGAAGCCTGACCCAGTGTCAGAGTTGTGACACATAGAAGGGTAAAAGTCTTTTTCATACTCGAAATGTTTTAAGGAATTAGTGATAGAGTGCCGTAACGGAGTGTCGTTACGGCACTCTTCATTTATTTGATTAGATGTTATTTTAAAGAGATGTTGAAGAAATCAGAAGGGTCGTCAGCATTGGTAAATTTCATTTTTTCCGGGGCCATGGGTGCATCAGAAGAGACAATCCATGTCTTGGCTGAAATCTGTTGTAGGAACTGCTGCATGGCAGGAATCTTGCTTACGCGGTCGATACCGTTTTTGTCACCGTCGGCAGCATTGAATGACATTTTAATGCTGTTGTTCTCGCCATATTGATATTCACCGTAGATAGAACCGAGAGAAGCAATACGGGATACACGAATTGTCAGAGCATACTTATGTGATGCGGAAGAGTAGTTGAAATAGAGGAATTTCAAGCCTCTGTAGGAGTTGTGGGCCTCAAATTCGGCAATAACCTGATCAAGAATAGTCTTGGTCTCACCGCCGGCATTCTCAAGGTCGATATTCCACGAGTAGTTTCTCATACCGAATATTTCGGGATATGAGCTGTTGAGGGCGAACTCGACGTCGCGGTCGGTGCAGCGGAGGGTACCGTCTTCATTGAAGGCGAAGTTCTGGATTGCGATGTCGGCGAGACGGTCCTCGAAGCCTTTGTAAGGCTCGCGGAGGCGGATTCCGTCGGGGGTGTAGACGAACGGAATCTTTACGGTCTCCATGAGGGGATCGTCATCGTCGGCGAGGATGCTCATCACTCCTGAGGTGAGGTTGCTGAGGTGGAGTTCGTGTCCGCCTACCACAATCTTGAGGTCGCCGAAACGGTTGGAGAAAGTATTCTCAGCGAGACGGTTGACAGTGGCAAAATATGTATCCCAGTCGGTGTCGTCGGCGAGGCGGCGCAGGCGCATGTTGATGCGGGTCTTCTTGCCGCGGAGAATGATTTCGTTGTCGGTCTTCGAGAGGATTACAAACTCGTAGTCGCCGTTGTGTCCGTAGCCTGACTCGTTGACATCAGTGTCTTTTCCGCTGACGGGGCTTTTCTCCTGCGGGCCGATGGGGAATGGCACGTTTTCAGGGTTGTATGTGGCCGAGGGGAGGTTGTACGGCTCCGAGAATATGTGGAGCATCTTGTTGAATGTGTCGAATGTGAGCACGGGGCCGTCGTCGGAAATCATCTTGTAGAGCGATGTCTCGCGCTGCACGGCGTAGCGGTCCTGCGACATGAATGCGTTGGCCACCCATGCGTTGGAGCCTGCCATTTCGACCGACTCGTCGTTGTGGAATTTCATGAGTATGATATAGCCGGGCTCCCATTCGTTGTCGGCGAAGTAGGAGAGTTCCCAGCCGTTGGGGGCGCTTATGAGTAGCGCCTTTGTATCGGCCTTTGCTGCGTCCATACGCACGGCTGCCGCGTCGTCGAATATGTCGTCCTCCTTGTTGGAGCATGATGTGGCGGCAATTCCCGCGATTGCGAGCAGGGCTGAGGCTGTAAGGAATCTGCTGTATAGTTTCATTTTAGTGTAATCAGTATCTGTGATGTTGATTGCTTATGAGAGATTTTCCACGTAGGGATTACTCGGCATCCGGGACTTTGTCGATATCGTCGATCTGCTTGAGGAGCTCGTTGATATCGATATCGCTCTGACGCTCCTGGACGAGGGCACGGAGGGCGTCCATGTCGATGCCCCATGCCGATGCGAACCACTGGCGTGCGATTGACACCTTTTCGAGGATAATCGCACGGCCGTCGCGGCCGTCACCGCCGTCCTCGGTCTTTTCAGAGGCTGCGGCAGGGAATATCTCGATGCCTTTGTCGGTGAAGTTGGTCTTGACCCAGGCCTCGAAGTCTGCGACTTTTTTGAATTTCTGACCACCGCCCGCGATGTAGTAGAAGTAGTCGTTGACATATTCAAAGTCGGGAGTGCTGCATGAGCCTGTCGCATCGACTGTGAGCTGAAGGTTGGTCAGGTAGTATACCTCCTCGCGTTCGACAAATTGGCCGAAATAGGTTTTGCGGTTTTGGTCTTTATCGCTCTGGTTGCGGTAGTAGTAGTAGCAGAAGCCGTATTTCTTCATTACGGCGTCGTCGATACCGGTCTTGTCGAGATCCCTGAAAGCGCCGGGCCAGACGTCGGAAAGGGCATATGTGATAAAGCTGTCGTCAACCTCAACCCATCCTCGGTCGGCGAGCCAGAGGGTTAGCTCCCATTCGTCGGGTGTACGCACGATGTAGTTGGCACATGTCTCGGCGAAGTCCTCGCGGGCCTGACCGGATGCGTAGGGTGATGTGAAGCCCAGTGAGCATGTGGTGCCTCCGAGACGATCCTGCCAGGTGTTGGGCTCGTAGTTGGCTGCGTTAATCTCGTCGAAGCTCTTTGGGTAGGTCTTTGTCTGGTGGAGAATGTGGGAGAACTCGTGGTGCATTGTCTTGAAGTACTTTGCATTGAGGAGCTCGGCATTCTCGGGATCGAGGTCGTTTACCACGAAAAGCGACACTTTCAGACCACCCTCGGCGAGACCGAGGATTTCAGTGCCGGTCGAGGGATTGACGGCCGACGAGCCGATGATGTGGAGCATCTTGGGCCCGTACTGGCGGAGGAAGTCGGTGCTGCCGGTAATCTGGTCGTAGACATCGTACCAGAGGTATTTGGTGAGCACGGCAAGCTGCATCGACTTGTCGAGCGATGCGGGCACGAGATTGTAGTCGGGGTCGGTGGCGAGCGACTTCATGCGGTAGGTGAAAGTCATGTTGTACTCGTCGAGGTAGTTCTTCTTCACCCACTTGTCGAACTTATAGGTAGGGGATGTGGGGTCGAGCACGTCTGGTTCCGGCTGGAATATTGAGACCGGGTCGAGATCGTCATCGCTGCTGCATGATGCGAATGCTCCTGCAAGGGCGAGGCAGACGGCTGAACCTATGATATATTTTTTCATCGTGATGTCAGATTGATATAGTCGTTATTAAGGACGTGCGGAGATTGGCTTTTTGTAGCTTTCGGTTGATAGTGTGGCATCGGCTCCTCCGGAGGATACGGGGATGCGGTTGTTCTCAGGGAATCCGGCGGAAAGTACATCGGCGGGAATCTGGAAGGCGCGGCGTGTGTCACCGAGGGGGAGATGCTCTACGCGCGAGCGTCCGATTTTGTGGGTGATTTCGATACCGTTGCGGCGGATGTCGAACCAACGGTCGCCCATGTCTATGCGCTCAAGGCGGCGGAAGTGGAGCACGCACTCAACGAGGTGCTGGATGTCATCGCCGTAGTTCCATGATGCATTGGCGGGTGTGCACACCTGATCTATATTGATGGGGCTTACGATGCCGTTTTTGCGGAGTCCGTGGGTGTCGCTTTCGTCGGCGTAGAATTTGTTGATAACTTCGAGAGTTAGCTCACAGTCGGGCTTGTCGCTTACGGGGAGATTGGTCCACCGGCTGACATCCCAGGCGCTGAGGTCGGCCACGGCTTCTGAGATCTTGCGCATGTAGATGCGTGCCTCGGCGCGTGTGAGGAGCACTTCTTCCTTTGTGAACTCGGGGCGGATGTGGTGTACATATCCTATACCAGCAATCTTGTCGGTGTATTCAAACAGCTCAAGCATCGGGGCGAATACCGAGCCGTATTCGCTCTGTCCGTAATAATAGAGCTTTCCGTTGAAGCAGGGGTGGAATGTGTATTTGGACCATGTCGGGCCTGTCGAGTGGGTTGTAGCTGCCTTGGCCTCGCGGTTGTGGGCGTATTTCTGACCGATTACACGATAATATATCGATGAAGTGGCCACGAGCATGAGGTTGCCGGGGTCGGACACATCGATGTACGACTGTGTGAGCGCCTGTCGTGTGGAGAACGTCTTTGTCCAGAAATTGCGCATCGAGGTCGGGGCTCCCGCATCGCCGAGGGCTATTGTGGCGTGCTTCTCAGCGAGGTCGTACTTGCGTGCGAAGAGGTAGAAGCGAGCCGCGAAAGCGTGGGCCGACGCTATGGTGAAATGGTATTTGGGAGCGAGCGGATGGAGATTGTCGTTGACGAGGGGGAGTCCGACTGCGAGATCCTTCTCGATATGGTCGAATACGTCGGCAAGGTTGCCTCGGTCGTACTGGGGCTTGACCTCGGTCTCAATATCGGTCATGTAGGGTATGCCGGGAATCGACTTCGATGCCTCGGCTCCTGCATACGGGAGGCAGAAGAGGTTGGCGAGGATGAAGTGGTGGTAAGCGCGGCTTACGAGTGCCTCGCCTTTCTGAGCGGCCACTTCGTCGCCACGGCCCTGTGCCTCGAGCTGCTCGATGGCCTGGAGGGCGTAGTTGCAGACTGCGATGGCGTGGTAGGCACCTGACCATATATGAGATGGGGTGTCCTGCTGGATGCCGCTCTTGATGTCTTCCCACGCGAAAGCCTCGTCGTCGGCGGGAGCGTAGTTGGAGTCTCCGCTGAGGTTGTAGCGCACTCCGTTTTCATCGGGCGAGGTATTGTCGACGATATTGTCGGAGGAGAGTTCGCAGATTGTGGCGTGGTTGCCGTCGGAATAGGCGTTGACCAGCAGCTGGGTGACCTGCGTGGGTGTGGATATGGTCACGCGGTTGTCGGGCGTGTGGTCGAGGAAGTCGTCGCAGCCGGTGAGGGTCACGAGGATTCCTGCCAGGGGTATATATTTTAGATTCTTGAGTTGCATTGTCTTAAGAATTTTGATGGATTAGAATCCGAGACGCACGGTGAATGTGAACTGCTTGGGAGTAGGTGTAGCCACACCTCCGGAGTTGAAGAACTCGGGGTCCTGTCCGTTGAGCTTCTTGTCGGAGTAGATGAGGAAGAGGTTGGTGGCGGCGAGCTTGAACGAAGCCGAGCGCATGCGGAGTTTCTGCATGAATGATGTGGGGACATCGTAGCTGATGGAGATGTCCTTCATGCGGATGAAGTCGCCCTTTGCTATGCGTGCGGTAGAGTAGTTGTAGGCGTTGAACGCATAGTTGAGGTAGGGGTCGTTGTGGGTCTGAACCTTTGATGCGATTACCGGAATGTCGGTATACTTCTCGTCACCGGGGTTTACCCAACGGTTTTTGAACTCGCGGGGCATGGCGGTAAGGTCGTTGTAGGACTCGGCGAATACCGGGTCGAGGCGAATCTTGTTGCCGAACGAGTAGGTGATGAACACGTTGGCATGCCAGTTGCGCCAGCGGAACACGTTGCCGAAACCACCGGTGATGGTGGGGTCGGTGGGACCTTCGTATACGAGGTGGTCCATCTTCTCAAACTCCTGGAAGTTGAAGTCGGAGGTGGTGAGCTCGCCGTTTTCGTTGATGAAGGTGGGGAGACCCTCGTCGTTAAGGCCCATGAAGGGGATTGAGAAGAGGGCGCGCACGGGGTAGCCTTCCATCGGGTAGCCGTTGCCGGTGATGAGGTCGATTACACGCGACTGAGCGTCGAGGTTGGTAATCTTGTTTTTGGCGTAGGCGAATGTGAGGTCGGTCGACCAAGAGAAGTCGCGTCCCTGGAAGTTGCGAGTAGATACGGTGAACTCGACGCCGTGTGAGGCCATTTCGGCTACGTTGGCATACTTCTGGTTCTCACCGCCGACACCCTGGGTGAAGATGGTGCCGATGAGGTCGTAGTTGTTACGGCGATACCAGTCGAACACTACGTTGATGCGGTTGTTGAAGAATCCGAGGTCGACACCGAGGTTGAGCTCGTGCTTCTTCTCGTAGGTAAGCTCGCCGTTGGCGATAGACTCAAGCTCGATACCGAGTTCCTTGACGGAGCTGAGCGGGCGCCAGGGGGTGTAGGGGTTGAAGATGGCGGTGGCGTTGGATACATAGTCGGGGCCTGAATCGGCTGTCAGCGAGTATGAACCTTTGAGTGTGGCGTGGCTGAATGTGGGCATGAGTGCTTCCCAGAAAGGTTCTTCGTGGGCATTCCATGCGCCTGACACGTTCCATGTGGGGAGCCAGCGCGATTTGCGTGCCTTTCCGAGCTTGTTGGTGCCTTCGTAGCGTGCGGTACCGGTGATGATGTAGCGTGCTGCGTAGGAGTAGGTTGCTGTGCCGAAGAAAGCGGCGCTGCGGCGGTAGGTCCACTGGTTGGAGTAGTAGGTGGAGCCTTCCTCTACCTGCTGCTTGAAGAGGTTGTAGTCGACGAAAGGAATGTTACCGTTTTCGTAGCAGAATCCCCATCCCTGGAACGACACGGCGTTGCGGTCGGTCTTGGCGACTTCGGTACCTACCATGGCGTTGATGATGTGGTCGCGGTTGATGGTAGTGTTGTACTGAGCGTTGAATCGGAAGTCGAGCTGCGAGATAGAGTAAGCGTTGTTGAAGTATATACCACCCTGGGGGAGGATTGTCTCGGGGAGTGCGTTGGGATCGTCGGGGTTGGTATAGAGGTACTTGTTGGCGTCGCGGATGGTGGCATCCTCGGGGATGATACCTGCGCGGTATGCGTTGGCCTGGTTGGAGTTGTCCTTTACGAAGTGCTCGGAGGTTGAGCGCTGGTAACGGTATGAACCGAGGGCTGTGAGGTCGAGGCCCTGGAAGGGGCGCCAGTTGAGCTCGCCCTGGAACTTGAGGTCGGTCACACCCAGCTCGATGTAGTTGTTTTCGAGCTCGTCCTTGATGTTGAAGCCGGCATAGTTGCGGGTATACTGTTCGTCGGCGTCAAGCGTACGGGAAGTGTTGAGGGCGTAGCTGTAGGGGTTGATGTCGAATCCGCGCTTTACCTGTCCGGACACAACGTCGGTCTCCTGCGAGAGTGTACCGGGAGCGGTCTGCTTACGGTAGCTGTCGGAGGTGAGGATCGAGACGCGTACGGTAGGTGACAGGTCGTAGGATGCGTTACCGTTGAAAGTATAGCGCTGTACCTTCGAGGAGATTGTCCATCCCGGGTCGTTCATTACCGAGATAGAAGAGTAGAAGCGACCCTTGTCGGTACCGCCCGACATGCTTACGGCGTGGTTCTGCATGATGTTGTTCTGGAACAGTTCGTCGAACCAGTCGGTGTTGCGGAATTCGGCCTGACGGAGGTAGTTGTACTGCGCTTCCTGAGTATTGGGGAGGCCGAACGATCCTGTGGCGGGGTCGTATTTGTTGATGAGCTGGTACATCTTGCCGAACACACCCGACTCGGATGCCTTGGTGAGCGACGAGAGTTCGAGCCAGCCCTTTTCGAGCATTTCCTTGTATACGCCCATCTGCTCCTGCGAGTTCATGATGTTGAAGTCGCCATAGCGGGGCTTCATGCGGTAGGTGAACTCGCCGGTGTAGTTGAGCGTGGTTGTGCCGGCCTTACCTTTCTTTGTGGTAACGACAATCACACCGGCCATGGCGCGCGCGCCATATATAGATGTGGCGGAGCCGTCCTTTAGAATCTGGAACGACTCGATGTCGTCGGCGTTGAGGCCTGCGATGGCTGAAGATATAAGGGTTGTGGCGTCGCCCGACGAGAGGTCATCGGCCGAAACCTCGACAGCATCCTCAAGCACGACACCGTCGACCACCCAGAGGGGCTTGGAGTTACCGTAGATTGAAGTGGCACCGCGCACACGGATTTTGGGAGCGGTACCGAATGTGCCTGACACATTCTGCACCGACACACCGGCTGCACGGCCTTCGAGAGAACGGGAAATATCGCTAACACCGGAGAGGCGGGCATCCTCTGCGTCAATTTTGGTAGTCGCACCGGTGAATAATCGTTTGTCCATCTTAGACATACCAGTAACCACTACCTCGCCGAGCTGCTGAGCGTTGCTTTCGAGCTTGATGGTGAGGGGTGAAGATGATGCCTTGACTTCGGCAGGCTTCATACCCACGTATGTCACCACGAGCGTGGAGCCGGCTGACGGTACGCTTAGCGTAAAGTTTCCGTCAAGGTCGGTAGATGTGGCGATGGCAGGCTTGCCTTTAACCGCTACCGTGGCGCCAATCAGAGGCTCATCATCTTCTGCGGAATAAACAACACCTGTTACACGGACCTGGGCCCACATGCCGATGCATGCGCACAGTGTCACCAATAACAGCATAATTCTTTTCTCCATAGAATTGAATGTAATAATAATGATCTTTAGGCGCGACTCACAATTAACATATAGCACGATTCTCCGGGCGGTCGCACTAAAAATAACCCGGCGATGTGCGTCAATAGACTTTCTCTGCGCAGCCTACATAGCAAAAAACGACTTGCGCTGAATCATGGTCTTTAGCAATCAGAAAGATTGTATTTTGCTGATTGGACTTACAAAGGTATGCGATTTGTTTTATAAATCAAAACATTGTGCGTTAAATTTAAAGTTAAAAAGTCATTATGCCATTATGGAGGCTTGTTGGGTGTCATTTTGTAATAATCAATAGGCATCCGGGCCGTTGCCGGAGTCTCCGGCATTGCATGGCCGCGGCCATGCAATGTATAATGCGCAGTATATCAGTGGGTAAGGACTGTAGGGAAATATGGTTTAAAATTATTTAAATAATGTAGATAAAGATGTAATGTACGCGTTTTCAAGAGTTAAAAATATGTTGTAGCGCTGTGATTTTCCATAGCCTGATAATATTTGGTAACAAATTGATACAAATAGAAAGTCCCCCCGGAATGCGGAGGGACTTCGTGTACTGTTTGTCGGAATATCAGTCGCGGCTGCTGCCGAAGAATCGGAGCAGGTAGAGGAAGAGGTTGACAAAGTCGAGATAGAGCGACAGGGCGCCTATGGTGGCGAGGCGGCTGTCGGCCATGGCACCCGACTGTGCCCATTCCTTCACTTTCTGTGTGTCATAGGCTGTGAGGCCGATGAATATCAGCACGCCTGCGGCCGAGATTATCCAGTCAAGCACGCCATTGGACCAGAAGAGGTTGACCACGATGCAGATAATGAGGCCGAAGAGGGCCATGTAGAGGAACGAACCGATTTTCGTGAGGTCGTTGGAGGTGAAGTAGCCGTATACGCTCATCGCGCCAAACACTCCGGCTGTGATAAGGAATGTCTTGAAGATGGAGTCGAAGCTGTAGGCGCAGAATATCAGCGAGAACACCACACCGTTGAGCACCGCGTAGAGGTAGAACAGTCCGGTGGCCACACCTCCCGACATGCGCTTGACGCCTCCCGAGATGGAGTAGACCATCACCAGCTCAACGATGAGCAGGCCCCAGTATACCCAGGTGTGGGTGGCGAGGAAGTATGTGAGCCCGGGGATGGCTCCGACTGCAAACGATGCGGCTGTGGTCACGAGCAGGGCGAGGAACATCTTTAGATAGACGTTGCGCATCACGTGGGACACGCGCATGTCGAGTGCGTCCTGGCCTCCGTTGTAGTTGTTGTAGTTCTGAGGATACATAATAGATAATGTGTTGATTCAGTCTTTGTTGTTGTTATTTTGTGCCGTTGGCACGGATGTGCCGATTACTCTATAACGTTTAGACTGAAATAATAAAGGAGGGATTAATGTTAAAAAATATGAATGCATCACATGCGTTCGGGCACCTCGATGCCGAGGAGCCACATGCCGCGGCGCACGACATCGGCAGTGAGAGCGCTGAGCGCGAGGCGCATGGCGCGTACGGCGGTGTCGGGCTCGTTGAGAATGGTGCAGTCGTGGTAGAACTGGTTGTACTCCTTCACCAGCTCGTAGACATAGTTGGCCACGAGCGCGGGCGAGTAGCTGCGTCCGGCCTCGGCCACGAGCGCGGGGAAGTCGGCCAGATGCTGTATGAGCGATGTTTCCTTTTCGTTGGGCTCGACGGTGTCGTATCCTTCGATGGCGATGCCTGACTCGGCGGCCTTGCGTAGTACCGAGCGGATGCGTGCGTAGGTGTACTGGATGAAGGGGCCGGTGTTGCCGTTGAAGTCAATCGACTCCTTGGGGTTGAAGGTCATGTTCTTGCGCGGGTCGACCTTGAGTAGGAAGTATTTGAGCGCTCCCATGCCTACGATGCGTGCCACCTCGTCGGCCTCTTCGGGCGACATGTCGCCGCGTCCACGCTCGTTGCTCACCTCGCGTGCGCCCTGTATCATCTCGTCCATGAGGTCGTCGGCGTCGACCACTGTGCCCTCGCGGCTCTTCATCTTGCCTTCGGGGAGCTCGACCATGCCGTAGGAGAAATGCACAAGGTCCTTGCCCCACTTGAATCCGAGGCGGTCGAGCAACAGCGACAGCACCTGGAAGTGGTAGTTCTGCTCGTTGCCCACGACGTAAATCATCTTGTCGATGGGGAAATCCTGGTAGCGCAGTTTGGCGGTGCCGATATCCTGGGTCATGTATACAGAGGTACCGTCGGAGCGGAGCAGGAGCTTGTGGTCGAGTCCGGCGTCGGTGAGGTCGGCCCATACCGAGCCATCCTCCTTGCGGTACATGATGCCTTTTTCCAGGCCTTCGAGCACCTTGTCCTTACCCTCGAGGTAAGTCTCGCTCTCATAATATATCTTGTCGAAGTCGACACCCAGACGCTTGTATGTCTCGTCGAATCCGGCATACACCCACTCGTTCATCATTGCCCAGAGCGCGCGCACTTCGGGGTCCTTCTGTTCCCATCGGCGTAGCATCTCGCGGGCCTCCTGCATCAGGGGAGCGGCATTCTTTGCCTCCTCTTCGCCCATTCCGCCGGCTACAAGAGCCTTCACCTCCTCTTTGTAGTGCTTGTCAAACAGCACGTAGAAGTCGCCGATCAGATGGTCGCCCTTCTTTCCGGCCTTCTCGGGAGTCACGCCTTCGCCCCATTTCTGCCATGCGAGCATCGACTTGCAGATGTGTATGCCGCGGTCGTTGACGATGTTGGTCTTCACCACACGGTTGCCGCAGGCGCTGAGTATGCGCGACAGGCTGTAGCCGAGCAGGTTGTTGCGCATGTGGCCCAGGTGGAGAGGCTTATTGGTGTTGGGCGACGAGTATTCCACCATGGCCAGTGGGCTGTCGGCGCCGGCCTTCTTGAAGCCGAAGTCGCTGTCGGCAGCCATGTGGCGCAACATAGCCGTGAAATATGTAGGCTCGATGACGATGTTGAGAAATCCTTTCACTACATTGTAGCCCTTCACGGCAGGCTCGTTGGCGGTAAGCCAATCGCCAATCTCCTTGCCCACAGCCTCGGGAGCCTTGCGGGCCGCTTTCACCCAAGGGAATACCACGATAGTGAGGTTCCCCTCGAATTCCTTACGTGTGGCCTGGGGCACGATGCTTGCTGCATCGGCCTCAATGCCGTAGAGTGAGGCAACCGCTCTCGCTACCGCCTCCTGTATGATGCTATCTATCGACATTTGCTTTGTCCTTTGCGGTTTATGTTTCTTGGTTTATAAATCTTTTAAGGACGCAAAGTTACGCAAAATTTGTCAAAAATCACTCACTCCTTACGAGTTTCACCCTCTCGGCGCTCCACTCCACCTCCAGGCCATACGCTTTGGTGATTATGGTCAGAGCCTCGTCAAGATTATTTTTAGGCAACGTCCCGGTAAATCTTTGGGATGCCATCTCTTCCGGGGCCTCGAAATCTCCGGGATAGTACAGTTTCAGCCGTGACAGAACATCGGCCAGCGTCACATCATCGAATGTCAGTACATTGCTCCCGATGTCGCTGTCGAAATCTTCTATGCGTTTTACCGATATTTCGCCTGTAACACTGCTGATTGTGGCAAGATACCCCGGGGAAAGACGGCAGCTGGAGTCGGATGCAGACAGCTCTACCGAGCCTTCTTTTAGATACACAGTCGCTTCGCCATTGCCATGACGTACATCGACCGAGAATATCGTGCCAAGCACCTTTATGTCGAAGTAGCCTGTATGTACTACAAACGGACTTTGCCGGTTGTGAGCAACCTCAAATACCCCTTCGCCCTTCCAGTCGACATTTCGTGTCTTGTCGTTGAACGACGACAATGAATAGCGTATTTCCGATTCAGGAGCCATCCTTACCCTTGAGCCGTCGGGCAATACTGTAAGTATCTCTTCACCGTTGCCACTGCGTATTATCTGTTCGCCGGCGATTACTTTCTGATATCCGTCAAGTCGGGCCACACGTATTCCCAGCACGATGGTAAGAGTGATAAAGACCGGTATCATTACAGCGGCGACCGTAGCGATGCGCCTATATATCCTGTAGCGATGGCTTCCGGAGTATATTTCATCAGCAAGGCGTTGGCGTATAGCCTCTGCATCTTCGGGTGTTATCCGATGGACCGATTCCATACTGTCAGGTGCGGATGCGGAGAGATATCCGTCAATTTCGTCATCGCTCATTTGGTTTACCTCGTCGCGCAGTTGCTGCAACTCTTCCGGGGAGAGTTTTCCAGAGTAGAACTTATTGAAGAGATCGTTGGCCTGCTTCATATAATATATAAGTGTGGTATTGGAGATGGATAGTGGTATTTGGTTATGTTATGTACTTCTTTCCGGCTATGTATCGGGAGGTATGCGTCGGTTATTGTCGATATATGGGCTTAACCGGTAGTGCAGTTCTTTGAGTGCGAGTGACAGTTGGTTGCGTACTGTTTTTTCAGCAACACCAAGTCGTAATGCTATTTCGCCATTGCTGAGTCCTTGAAGTTTCGACCATATTATCATTGTACGCATTCTTGCCGGCATCGTGCATAGCGTTTTACGGAATATTCGGTCAAATTCCTCATATTCCATAGGCGGATGCTCCGGTGAGGGAAGTGAATTCTGATGCTCGATGTAATCTTCGTATATGGGGCTGTTGACAAGTTTTCGGAAAGCGTCGATACGACGTTTACGGGCTATTGTAAACAGTAGTCGACCTACCCCTTTGTCCGGTTCTATGTTGTCGCGGCTCTCCCATAGAGCCAGGAATACGTCGTGTACCACTTCCTCGGTCTCTTGCTTCATTCTTATTGCATCAAAGCAGTAGGCATACAGTCTGTCGACATACAGCCTGTAGATAGCCTCAAAGGCCTTTACCGACCCGGCCTTTAATGACGTTGCCAGTGACTGTTCATCTTTGGGGTGATGCATTGGTTTGAATATTAGACTTTTGTGGCGAATATGGGAGATTTTATTCTTTATAATATTAGGCAAAGGTAATGGTTTGTGTGGGGGGTTCAAAGCACTTTTTAATAAAAGTTGCAATATGTTTTTAAACATAAAAAATCGCAGGGACAATCGGTTAACCGATACGAAATATCTATTGGTACGGATATGTTCCGTAGTCTGCCCTAATATAAATCCAACTGATTCTATAACCTTTAATACCACAACATGTACAAACTTATTAGTACGAGATTGTTCTCGCTTTTGTTAATGTGCTTCATGGTCGCAGGCATATGTGGCGCTGCTCCCTCCGGCCGGAATGTCACTGTCAATGTCGAGAACTCTACTTTAAAAAGCCTGTTCAAGGCTATCGAGTCACAGACAACCTATCGCTTCTCTTACCGAATGGAACTTATCGACGGACAGAAAGGCGTTACTGTAAAAATGACAGATGTGCCTGTCGGCAAAGTGCTCGATGCTGCGTTTAGCGGAAGAGATCTTTCTTATGAGATTGTATCTCCCAATTCAATTGTCATTACCAAAAAGGTTGACTCCGGTTCACCCTCCTCCGCATCGGGAAACAAGAAAACCATATCCGGTGTCGTACTCGATAATCTCGGAGACCCTGCCATCGGTGCGACTGTTATGGTAAAGGGTACAAATAACGGGTGTTCTACCGATATCGACGGCAGATACACTCTCGGCAATGTGCCTGCCGATGCCACCATTGTTTTCTCGATGATTGGCTGTGTGCCACGCGAGATTGCCGCCTCTGATGCCCGTGCTCTGACATCGGTCGAGATGAAAGAGAATGCCGAGGTGCTCGATGAGGTGGTTGTCGTAGGTTATGGCACTCAGAAGCGAGCCAACCTTACAGGGGCTGTAGCTACCATAAGTGCCGATGACATAAACAACCGTCCGGTAGCAAACGCTGCAAATGCACTTCAGGGAGCTGATCCGTCGGTCAACCTGACATTTAATTCCGGCTCGATGGACGCAGGTTATAAGATTGATATACGTGGTGCCGCATCTATCAACGGTGGTTCGCCCCTGGTACTTTGCGACGGTATGGAAGTAAGCCTCGGACAGATTAACCCTAATGATATCGAATCAATTTCAGTGCTTAAGGACGCCTCTGCCGCCGCTATCTATGGTGCGAAGGCATCTTCAGGCGTGATTCTGATTACTACAAAGTCGGGAAAGGATTCTGATGGAAAGGTAAATGTAAGCTATAATGGACGCTTCGGATGGCGTAAGAATACTACATCCACTGATTTTATCCATACCGGCTACGACCATGTCACCATAGTTAATAAGTTTTACCGCATAGCCCAGGGTAAGGATATGTGGGGCTATACCGGCGAGGATCTTGATATGCTTGAGGCCCGACGCTACGACAATACAGAGAATCCTGACCGTCCCTGGACTATAGAGCGCGACGGGAAACTCTATTTCTATGCCAATTATGATTGGTATGATTATTTCTATCGCGATACTCGACCGGAACAGGAGCACAATGTATCGATTACCGGTGGAAATGCCAAAACCAACTACTACGTGTCAGGTCGTTTCCTTCAGCAGGACGGTATATTCAAGATATACAACGACAAGTATACCAACTATTCGTTTCGTATGAAGCTCAATGCCGAGCTTTTTCCTTTCCTGCGTTATTCCGGTGGTGCCAACTTCAATTATACCAATTACAAATATGCCGGCTATTGGAAAGAACAGCAGACTATACATGCCCTACAGAGCAATATAAACTCTGCTGTAATGCCTCTGTCGCCCGACGGACAGACGATACAGTATGTCAATACAATGACCGGTGCCAACTCTCCTCTTGGAGCGGGCCATGCAGGTTATCTAACGGACAACCAGTCGCGCAATTCCCGCGGGAACAAGGATTTTGTCCTTACAAATCAATTTGATATCGACATATATAAGGACCTTGTCATTACGGCATCATATGCCTACCGCTATCGCAACCGTGGCATCGAGCGTCGGGGTGTTCCGTTTAATTATCTTGACAAGAGCGGTAGTGTGAAGAAATTCACATCAGGGACTGTAGAAGATTTCTATCAGGAAATAAAGTCGGATATCAACCGACACTCTGTAAACGTGTTTGGTACATATAATCACGTATGGAACCGAATGCACAACTTCAAGGCTGTGGCCGGTATGCAGTACGAACACCAGAGGAATACAGAATTGAGTGTTAAAAAGTCCGATCTTCTCTCCGATGATTTGAGCTCAATGAGCGTGGCCAACGGTGTGGCTACCGTCACCGAGGAAATCTCTGCGTACAAGACTCTCGGCTATTTTGCTCGTCTTAACTATGATTACGACGGCAAGTATCTGTTGGAAGTCAGCGGACGCTACGACGGTTCCTCGCGTTTCGCTCCGGGCTGTCGTTGGGGATTCTTTCCTTCTGCCTCTGCAGGCTGGCGCATGAGTCAGGAGAAATTCTGGGACGGTATGCAGGGATGGTGGAACAACTCGAAACTCCGCGTGTCATATGGTTCGCTGGGTAACCAGCAGGTAAGCAATTATGCTTATTTTGATAAAATCTATACTGACAAGATTCTTACAGACTATACTTTCGACGGCGAACAACGTGCCACATACGCTACAGTTTCATCTCCGTTGTCATCAAATCTTACTTGGGAAAAGGTCATCACCTACAATCTTGGTCTTGATTTCGGATTTCTGAACAATCGACTTACTGCAACCGCCGACATCTTTGTACGTGACACCAAGGATATGCTTACCCACTCGGTTACTCTGCCTTCGGTATTTGGAGCTACCACACCAAAACAGAATTGCGCCGACCTACGCACACGCGGATGGGAACTATATCTGAGATGGAATGACAATTTACGCCTTTTCGGACATAGACTGAACTACAGTATATCCGCTACCTTCGGCGATTATAAGTCGAAGATTACCAAATTTAACAATCCTGACAAACTAATATCCGATTACTATGAGGGCATGACCCTTGGCGAGATATGGGGATACAAGGTAGACGGCCTGTTTGCCTCGGATGAGGAAGCAGCCGAATATCAGTCGAGAATCAATGACAAGGCTGTGAATCAGCGTGTATACAATGCCAAGACTGCAGGCGATAATAAACTTCGTGCCGGTGATGTGAAATTCATTGACCTGGATGGAAATGGAAAAATAGATGAAGGGTCCGGCGTTGTCGGAAACTCGGGAGACAAACGCATCATCGGTAATAGCATTCCGCGATACAATTATTCTTTCCGTCTTGACTTGAATTATGTCGGATTTGATGTGTCGGCATTCTTCCAGGGTGTAGGGAAATGCGACTGGATGCCGGTACAGAATTCTTATGACTTCTGGGGACCCTACGACTTTCCGTCTCTGTCGTTCATACATAAGGATTTCCTGTCAATGTGCTGGAGCGAGGACAACCCCGATGGCTACTTCCCCCGTCAGCGCGGATACCAGACATATGATGGCGGTTCTCTTTCTGTAGCGACTGACCGCTATCTCCAGAATGCAGCCTATCTGCGTCTGAAAAATCTTACAGTAGGATATACATTGTCGATAAAGAAGAATAGATGGATTAATTCTGTAAGGGTGTACTTTACCGGTGAGAATCTTGCTTATTGGTCTCCACTTAAGAAACATACCAAGACTGTTGACCCTGAAATGGCGACCTCATCCGGGACGTATAAGTCAAATTCGGGCACCGGTTATGGTTTCTCAAAATCGTTCTCGTTAGGAGTCGATGTTAAATTTTAATTATTACCACACATTATTGAGCAATGAAATTTTTCAAATATAATCTGATGTCGGTATGTGCCGCGTCATTGATGTTTGTATCGTGCGATCTCACTCAGGAGCCGGAAGACACAATGAGTCCGGATACATACTTTAAGACTGCCACACAGCTCGGACTGTGGACGCAGGGCTACTATGATATGCTTGACAGTGACGGCATTGTCGCTACAAATGCCGATGACAATGTCGACAATGCGTTGGGCGAACTTATGATGGGACAGCGCACAGCCGCCTCTTCTTCAGGATGGAACTGGGGCGCTCTGCGTAGAGTCAATTATTATTTTGAGCACAAGGCGTGTGATGAGAGTGTCAGTGCGCCGTATGATGCCGAAAGCTATTTTTTCAGGGCCTACTTCTATTTTGTGAAGGTGCGCCGATTCGGTGATGTTCCCTATTATACTCAGGTACTTAAATACAACGATACAGAACTGTTGCGTAAGAAGCGCGATGATCGAGGCTATGTAATCGACCGTGTGCTTGAAGACCTTGATGAGGCTTATCGTCTCGGTACAAAAAGCAGGGATCTTGTCAAGGTCACGAAGTGGACTGCTTTAGCCCTAAAGAGTCGAGTGGCGTTGTATGAAGGTACATGGCGTAAGTATCGTGGATTACCCGATGCTGATAAATATCTCCGGGCAGCTGCGGATGCTGCCGAGGAATTCATTTCCAATAGCGGGTATTCTATCCAGAAGACCGGCTCAGAACCATACCGGAATCTATTCAATGCAATCGACGCTACAAATACCGAAGTGGTGCTGGCACGCAAATATGGGAACAAAGCCAATGTAATGCACTCTATCCCGTTCAATATCAAGAATGACAGACAGGGATTCACACGCCGCTTCATGAACCATTATCTTATGGCCGATGGCTCATTCTATTCATCTGTTGCTGACTATGACCGTAAGATGTTTGCAGATGAGGTTGCCGGACGCGACCCGCGTCTTTCGCAGACTGTACTTTGTCCCGGATATATTCAGGTTGGTGCCACTAAGGTGACAGCCAATGACTTGACTGCTATTACCGGCTATCAGCCGATTAAATATGTAGGTAATGCAAATTATGATGGTTCTAAAAAAGCGTTTACCGACCTGCCTCTTTTCCGTGCGGCGGAGGTTTACCTTAATTTCGCGGAGGCAAAGGCTGAGCTTGGTACTTTGACACAGGACGACCTCGACCGTTCGGTCAACAAAATACGTGATCGAGTAGGCATGCCGCATATGTCAATGGTGGATGCCAACTCCAATATAGATCCTTTGATGGTTGACTATTATCCCAATGTGACACAAAGTGGCAATACCGGAGTGATTCTTGAAATCCGCCGTGAGCGTACTATCGAACTATGTCTGGAAGGGTTCCGTCAGTGGGATATCCTTCGCTGGAAAGAGGGAGCGCAGCTTACGCGTCCGTTCTATGGCGTATATTTCCCTGCCGAGGGAGAGTACGATATGGATGGTGACGGTAAAGCCGACCTTCTCGTGTCATCGGCAGCCAAGCCTGCATCGTGGAAAGGCAACTACAAGCAGATTGGCAAGGATATAACTCTTACCGGCGGCTCTGAAGGCATGATTCATGCTCTTCCCAATCTTGCGATTGAGTGGAATGAGGAACGCGACTATCTATGGCCCATACCGGCAAGCGAGCGTGTGCTTTCGGGGGGTGCTCTTTCTCAGAATCCGGGTTGGACCGACACTACTAATTTTGATTGAACTCTGTTATGGGTCTACTGAATAAGGTCATGCATATCGCCGGGATATTCCTTGTCCCGGCGATATGCTGGGCCTCTTCTGCACAAGAGGATGATATCGACAGTATCCCTGCCTCCGACAGAAATCTGCGTGTGCTCTACTGGAATATACAGAATGGCATGTGGTCGGGCCAGCAGAGCGATTACAAGGAATTCGTGGCATTTGTTGCCCGGTATCAGCCCGATGTATGTGTGTGGGCTGAGGCGCAGTCCAACTATCTGACAGCTTCTTCTGAGGTATATGCCGATGACTCTGAGCGTTATTTCCCTGGCGCATGGGCGGATTTTGCCCGTAGATACGGACACGGGTATTGTTATAAAGGCGGCCATCGTGACCGTTTCCCCCAGGTGGTGACTTCGCGCTATCCTATTGAAAATGTAAAGCGGATTGTCGGTGCGGAGCCTGACAGCATAGTGAGCCATGGCGCCGGGTGGGCACGGATAGTTGTTGGCAACGACACTGTCAATATTGTCACGGTTCATACCTGGCCTCAGAAGTATGGATTTGGAGTGGATAAGCCACGGCAGAAAGATGACGCCGCCGTAAATGGCGGCGACAGGTATCGCAGGAAAGAGATAGAGTACATATGTCGTAATACTATAGAGAGTGTTCCTGATGCCGATCGTCAGTTATGGATGATGATGGGTGATTTTAATTCCCTGTCGCGTCTTGACAATCGTTTTTATGGTATGCCGGCTGATACTTCCGCGTTTCTATGTCATGACTATGTCCTGGAGCATACTCCGTATATCGACGTCGTATCCAAGAAATATCCCTCTGAGTTAGTTCCCACAATATGGCGTGACGCACGTATCGACTACGTTTACTGTACTCCTGCACTCTACAACTGTATCGCTGACGTGAAAGTGATTCGTGACGATTATACAACACCCGTACGCGATTCGCTTGTGTCGAGATTTTTTCATCCATCCGACCATTGCCCGATACTGATTGACTTTAATAAGCCATGAGATTGATTTCTGCTATTGTCATGCTGTTGGCGGCTGTATCCGTAGGTGCGGCTACCCGTGTCGATTCGCTTCGGGAGGCCATATATTCGCCGGCTCCGTTCAAAAAGCCGATTGTAATAGCCCACAGGGGCGACTGGCGTAGCGGTACTGAAAATTCACTGCGTGCTATAAGGAGATGTATCGACATGGGGGTGGACATTGTCGAGCTGGATATTGCCATGACTCGCGACAGTGTGCTTGTGCTGATGCATGATGAGACTATCGACCGCACTACAACCGGCAGCGGACGAGTGTCGGACTATACGCTTGAGCAGCTGAAAGAGTTTAATCTCCGGTCTCCGATTGGTGTCGTCACCCGCCAGAAGATACCCACATTCAAGGAGGCTTTGGCACTGTGCCGTGGGCGTTTGCTTGTTCAGGTCGATAAGTGGCCGCATTTCAAGGAACGCCTGCTTAAGGAAGCCGCCGAGGCCGGGTGCCTTGACCATATCATATTGCGCAGTTCATGGAGCAGCCTCCGAAAGAATAAAGAAATAGGAGCATTGCCCCGGGAGGTAATCTATATTCCGGTATTGGTGTGCAAGGGCGATGGCGATGATGAACGGCTTGACGATTTTCTTGCGAATTTTGATACTCCGGTCATCAGTTTTTCGTTTCGAAACACTGACTATCATGTGCTTCGGCGTATAAAGGAGGTTCGCGACAAAGGATACCATGTGTGGCTCAATTCATTATGGAGTACATTTAATGGCGGCCATGATGACGAGCTTGCTTATGAGAATCCGGCCGAGGCCTATGGATGGCTGATAGATATGGGAGCCGATATGATTTTTACCGATCATCCCGCTCTTCTTGTAGACTACCTCACAAATGATTTAAAACAAAATAATTAGCTTCAACTGTTTTATTATGAAATTTAGCAATTTTATCTTCGCCGGACTCATGGCCTTCTCCATGGCTGCATGCTCGTCCGGTAAATCAAATGAACCTGTTAAGGAATATGCCAACCGGGCAGAGCGTGTGATTGCGGCTCTCAACGACCCCTCTACCGATTATGTTGTGGTAGTGTCGCATCGCGGTGACTGGCGCAATTATCCGGAAAATTCTATTGCGGCAATTGAGTCGGTAATCCGAATGGGAGTGGATGTGATGGAACTTGATCTCAAACTCACATCCGATAGTGTGCTCGTGCTGTGTCACGACCATACGATTGACCGTACCACAACAGGCAAGGGTAGGGTGTCCGACATCACCTACGACTCCATTGCATCATGTTACCTGAAAACCGCCCACAATGTGGCCACCTCCAATCATCGGATGCCTACACTTCGCGAAGCTCTCGAGGTATGCAAGGATCGTATCGTGGTCAACATCGACCAGGGATTCCAGTATTACGATCTTGTGATGAAAATTACCGATTCTCTGGGTGTGACAGATCAGATGCTCATCAAAGGCAAGAAGCCTATGGCGTATGTTGACAGCATCATGGGTGCATATCCCGAAAAGATGATGTATATGCCTATCATAGATATAAATAAAACCAAAGGGCAGGCTTTGTTTGCCGAATATATCGAGAGCGGCACCGTGCCTCTTGCCTATGAAGTATGCTGGCAGACTCCCGGAGCTGAGCTTGATTCATGTCTGGCTGATATCAAAAAACAGAATTCTAAAATATGGGTCAATACTCTTTGGCCTTCGCTCTGCGGAGGTGATGGCGCAGGTATGTACGATGATTACGCCTACGACAATGGTGCGGAATGCTATAAAAAGGTGCTCGACCTTGGTGCGTCGATAATTCAGACCGATCGTCCGGAGCTCCTCATCAGTTATCTTAAGTCAATCGGTCGCCACGATTAAAGCCTATGGAAGTTACCGATTCTATGTGTTCCTCTTCATCAGGTCAGTCGCTGTGGAGCCGAGTCGCCGGTTTTTATCGAATATCGGCGCCGGCGCCCGAGGTGAACAATGACCACGAGAGGTTCCGCCGAGTGCGCATTGCCACATTTCTGTCGGCCACGATTGGATATGCACTGTATTATGTGTGCCGTCTATCTATGAATATCGTGCGTAAACCCATTGTTGATGATGGTGTGTTTACCGAGACTCAGCTCGGCATCATCGGCTCATGCCTGTTTTTCGTATACGCTGTCGGTAAGATGGCCAACGGATTCCTCGCCGACCGATGCAATGCCCGTAGATTTATGGCTACAGGGCTGCTCCTTACAGCCGTTGTCAACCTTGTCCTTGGCATGACAGAGATGTTTTGGGTGTTCGCCATACTCTGGGGCATGAACGGATGGTTTCAGTCAATGGGCGCTCCTGCAGGGGTTGTGTCGCTCAACCGTTGGTACACATCAAAGGACCGTGGCACTTACTATGGCTTCTGGTCGGCCTCCCACAATCTGGGCGAGGCCATCACCTTCATAACCATAGCCATGCTTGTAAGTTGGGCAGGCTGGCGCTACGGTATGCTCGGTGCGGGAGTGATTGGTCTGTGTGGTTTTTTGCTCATAATGCTTTTCATGCACGATACTCCACAGAGCCTCGGATTTACCAATCCGGAATCTCCATCGGCCAAGGTTGTGTCCGGTGACGTGAAGAAACCCGACTCGGCCGACTTCAACCGGGCCCAGAAGGCCGTGCTGCGCAATCCCGCCATATGGTGTCTTGCTCTTGCCTCGGCGTTCATGTACATCTCGCGCTATGCCGTCAACTCCTGGGGTGTGTTCTACCTTGAGGCACAGAAGGGATACAGTACCCTTGACGCGTCGCTGATTATATCGATTAGTTCCGTATGCGGCATTGTTGGCACTGTGGCCTCCGGCCTGATTTCCGACAGGATGTTCAACGGTTCCCGCAACGTTCCCGCGCTTGTGTTCGGCCTGATGAACGTCGCGGCTCTTTGTCTCTTTCTCCTTGTGCCGGGCGGGCATTTTTGGCTCGACGCCACTGCCATGGTGCTATTCGGCCTTGGCATAGGTGTGCTCATATGTTTCCTCGGAGGCTTGATGGCCGTTGATATCGCTCCACGCACAGCCGCAGGTGCCGCACTTGGTGTGGTTGGCATCGCCAGCTACATCGGCGCCGGGCTTCAGGATGTGATGAACGGCATCCTGATTGAAGGCCACAAGACCGTTGACGCCGTCACCGGCGCCGACATCTACGACTTCACCTACGTCAATTGGTTCTGGATTGGCGCCGCAGCAATATCAGTTCTCCTCACCCTCCTCGTATGGAATGCACGTCGTGCCGACGACTGATTCCCCCTTTATTCGGATACTTCCACATTCTGCAATTTCAGATTGTCAGGTTTGCAACTCAAAAACGCCATTCAGCAAGATTGCTGAATGGCGTTTTTGAGTTGACACGACTGTTGCTGTCGGTGCCGATGGGTCAGCGGTCGGTAAGGTTGGCTGTGTTGGTTACTGTAAGGCGCGAGCCTGTCGAGTGGTTTATGGTCACGTTGTGGAGCGTAACTGAATCGGCGTTGTTGATTATCGCTCCGGCTTCCGCCGATATTGTCGAGTTGGAAATGGATATATTGCGTATCGGCATCTCCGGCAGTCCGTTGAGCCATATGGCTCTTGCCGCGCCTGTGCATGATATGCCGGATATCGATATGCCGTCGAATACCGGAGTTGACTCGTCGACGGGCTCCGCATGCTGTCCGGCTGTCTTACGTCCATAATACAGGTCGGCCGTGATGGCGTCGCCGGCTATGCCGACCATCTTTATCTCGGAGATATGTATACCCCTTACATTACCGGACGGAGGAATTCCCTCATGCTCTCCCATGCGAGGTCGTCGTCGGGAGCGGCACCCCCGATTTTTTCATGGGTGCATTCCTTTATGCTCTCCGACGGATACCATATGCGTCCGTCGTCCGACAGTGTGCCTCCGCCACACAGTTTCTTCCACTGGTTGTCGGTGAGCTTCATTTTCTTTACAGGACGCCATATCTCTCCGCGTCCGTTGATAGTGCCGTGGCCGGTAATCGATATGTCGTGCTTGTCGAATGCGCTGATTGGCGACACACATTCCCTCGCCGGATTGTCTGCCACATCCCAGCGAAACAGAGGATAGTCGTCGCGGTTGTCGGAGAACAGTAGTATGGAGCCATGTTCGAGATGCAGGTCGGTATTGCTCTCCAGGGCAATAGGCCCCGTGAGCCATATTCCGGGCTCAACGTTCAGATGCCCTCCGCCCTTCTCCTTCAGATGCTCGAAAGCCCTTTGGAATGCCTCGGTATTGTCATGGTGTCCGTCGCCGGTGGCGCCGAAATCGATGAGCGATACGGTATACTCCGGTATCGAAGGAGCCTTTACCTCCTGCATGTCAAAAGGGAGTTGGCCATAGTCTGAGCCATAGGCCCCGGGAAAGGTCCATACTATGGCTATGACTGCTAAAATCCTGCATAGGGATGCTGATATAAATTTCATTGCTCGGATATCTGGATAGTGATATGGTGTATTGACTTTTGATGCGAATATACACCATAATAAGCTAACACGCAATCATGAGGTGCATTCACGCCGGCATCTTCCCCTGTTTCCGACAGATTGTAGCCCTTCAGCCCCCTTTGCGCTTCTCTAAATAGGCAAGGGCGCCGACGATTGAGTCGCGGCGCCCTTGCAGTAATAGGATGTGTATACCCTTGAAATGTACGTTATCAGCGGTTGCCGATATATCCGTGTACGGGGGTCAGTGTATAGTCGAAGGTGTAGTCGGCGGGATGGATGAGGTACTTGTCCATAGGCCATGCGCCCCACGAATCCACACATCCGAGGCCCATCTGGCGGAGGTCGACACAGAGCTGTGTCACATTGTCCTCCTTGATGTCACCCCAGTGTGCGTTGTGCTTCTCCTCGCCCTCGTCGAGAGTGGCTATTGTGTAGTGGAGAGCTGATGCCGAGAAAGGTTCGGCGGCAGTCACCTTAAGGCCGTTGCCGGCGGAGTTGGTCACGACATACCAGCGCAGGTCGCTGCGTGTGCCGGTCTCCTGCGGACGGATATAGCGGTAGGGCATGTCGGTCACGGTGATGTCATATATGCCGAGGTCGGCCGAAGTGTGACGGTCGATGTAGTTCTCCTCAGGACCGCGGCCATAGAACTCTACATTCTCGAAGCTCTTGGGCATATCCATCACCATTCCGTAGCGGAACATGTCGGACACCTTGGCCTCTTTCGCGTCGGGAAGCATCTTCATTGCCTGGCGCACGTTGAGCTCACCCTTGCCGTTGAGTGTGTAGGTGATGGTCATTGTGGCGTGTACCTCGGGCATATCATACATGGCGGTGACAATCCCACGGCCCGCTTTCTCCTCTTCGTTGAGCGAGGTCAGTTTCATTTCGGGAGCGAGCCAGGCGCGGAATTTCTTCTGCATGCCTGCGCCAAGGTCATTGTCGGTCGGAGCACGCCAGAAGTTCGGCTTGATTGATGCCCCCTCGACAAGCATCTCGGTGCCGTCTACATCGTAGCGGGTGATAAAGCCTGAGGCTTTGTCGAAAACAAGGTTGAGCGATGTGCTTGTGAAGGTGAGTTTACCGTCGGCGTCGGTCACGGTGAGAGCGGGAGCGTTCAGGGCGCAACGCGGGCACACTTTGCAGTTGGTACCGTCGTACGGGCGCAGTACAATCTGCTCTTCGGCTACAACATGTCCGGCAGGAACAAGATTCTTCTCCTCGCGGGTGAGGTAGGTGAGATTGAGCAGCCACTCGCCCTTGTCGCTGATGTCTCCGTAAGGTATGTCGAGCTGTACCGTGGCCTGCGGAGCTACGTCGAGGCGGTCGATACTGCCTGTTCGCACCGCTTTGCCGTCGTGGAGCAGAGTCCATGTCATACGCTCATTGTCGAGCGGACGGAAGAAATTCTCATTGTATACGCTTACCTTGTGAGGTGCGGAGAGGGTGGTGAGGATAGGCTGCTGCACTCGCTTCACCTCCCATGCGTGCGGATTGGGCACACGGTCGGGCGATACCACACCGTTGTCGCAGAAGTTCCAGTCCGACGGGTCGTAATCGTTCCAGTCGCCTCCGTATGCGAATATCTCCTGACCGTTCTTACCCTTCCAGCGTATCGACTGGTCTACGAAGTCCCAGATGTATCCGCCCTGGAGTTTGGGGTATTTGCGGAAGAGGTCCCAGTATTCCTTGAATCCTCCCTCGGAGTTACCCATGGCGTGGGCATATTCACACTGTATCATAGGGCGCATGTCGGCCTTGTCATTGGCAAACTGCTCCACACCTTTGTAGCCGCTGTACATTGGGCAGTAGATGTCACTCTTGCCATTCTTTTCGGCGCGCTCGTACTGTACGGGGCGCGACGGATCCATAGCCTTTACATACTCATATGCGGCGTCGAAGTTGGGTCCATAGCCGGCCTCGTTGCCGAGCGACCACACGATGATACTCGGATGGTTGAAGTTGCGGGCCACGTGGCGGTCGTTGCGCTCGATTGTGGCTTTCTTCCATGCGGGCACTTTAGCCAGAGTCTTGTCGCCGTATCCCATACCGTGGCTCTCGATGTTGGCCTCGGCGGTGATATACAGGCCATAGCGGTCGCAGAGGTCGTACCAGTAGGGATCGTCGGGGTAGTGGCATGTGCGCACGGCGTTGAAGTTAAGCTCTTTCATCAGCTTGATATCCTGAAGCATGCGCTCCTTGCTCACCACATATCCGCCGTCGGGGTCGAGCTCGTGGCGGTCGGCGCCCTTTATCAGCACGGGCTGGCCGTTGACGAGCAGCTGGCCGTTCTTTATCTCCACGCTGCGGAAGCCCACATTTACCGGTATCACCTCAGTCTCTTTCCCTTTGGTGAAGGTAGCCCGCAGAGTGTACAGGTTGGGAGTCTCGGCAGTCCATTTCTGCGGAGCGGTTATGTCAAATGTCTTTACTACATTCCCTTTGGCATTTTTGATTACGTCGGAGGCCACGGTCTTGCCGGCAGCGTCGATGAGGTCGAGTGTCAGTTCGCCCGAGCCTTTCACTTTAGCTGTGACGGTAAGGCGTCCGTCGGTATAGCCGTTGGTCAGGTCGCCCTGCACGCGCAGGTCCTCTACGCGGTTTTTGTTGCGGGCATACAGATAGTTCTCACGCGCCAGGCCCGAGAATCTGAAGAAATCCTGGTCTTCGAAGTAGGTGCCGTCACACCAGCGGTCAATCTGCACGGCGATGTCATTCTCCTGGCCGGGTATGAGATAGCGGGTCACGTCAAACTCGTTCTCAAGTTTCGAGTCCTCGCCGTAACCTACAAATCGTCCGTTGACCCACAGGCGTATGTTGGAGGTGGCCGAGCCGAAGTGGGCTATCACATCCTTCCCTTTCCAGTCGGCGGGCACTTTTATCGTGCGGCGGTACGACCCTATATGATTGTTCTTGTCGGGCACGAGCGGCGGATTGTTGTCGAAATTGCCGCGCCAGGGGTAGCCGACATTGAGATACATCGGGTCGCCGTAGCCGAGCAGTTCCCAGTTGCCGGGCACATCAATAAGCTCCCAGCCGCTTACGTCATATCCTTTTTTCCAGAAGTCGATTGGTCGCTGGTCGCGGTCGCGTACCCACTTGAAGTGCCACTTTCCGTCGAGCGACACAAAGTTTTTTGATGCCTCTTTTCCGGCATCGGCTTTATTGGCCGACTCGAAAGCAAAATAAGAGGTGTGCATAGGCGCGCGGTTCACTTCATTGACCTCGGGGTCTTCCCAAGGCTCGGCAGCGAAGCCGGCAACCGGTAGCCCCGCGAGGAGAAGTGCGCCTAAAATGGCAGAGTCCTTTTTCATGATTCGGTTATTGGGTTATTATGGTAAAATACGTGTGATTGGCACGCTGTTATAAAATTAATTACAAAAATACGAATTTTAGCGCATATTTTCATACTGGCGTCGGCATGCTGAATCTTACTTTCAGACTATATTTTGGGCTAAAAGAGCTTGAAAAACGGGTGTAATGGTTAAATTAAGTTAACAAGATGCATTTTTGCAGCAAAAAACTATGTTGTATAACATAAAATCCATTACCTTTGCAACGTGTTTTTCATGGTATTAGATTTAAGGTTAAGAAGATTATTCGTCGTGACGACGAGTAATTTTTTTTTATACCTGCCTGATTAGACTGACGTGCCTTATATGTGCATATAAAATGAAAGTGCACATCTTCACAGATGCGCACTCCCTCATAACCAAAATTCAAGTATATATTCTCTGTAGTCTAACAAAATGTTGCCAACTGTCAACAATTAGAAGTAGAGGGAGACTGCGGAACGTCAGCCGTCAGGCAGATATGAGAATGAAGAGTGGAAACTTTCATTTACAGCTGTGTTATCCGAATTCCCTGGTCACTTTCAACAAGCTGATGCAAAGTTACTGCCTTTCCCTCGGTTGCAACGAATTCAAAGCCAAAATAATCCTAAAATCAGCACGTTGGATGAACTTTTCGCTAAAAACTTTGTTACTCACTCGGTTAAGTCACTTTTTGGTAATAAATGCGGTAAAATTGACCTGTTTTCGTTATAATTTATTTGGTTAATTCACCTTTGTTAATGATATTTAGCGGTTTTTCCGTCTGTTTTGCTGCAATTCGGAGTAATGAATATATCCGCTTCGACAAAAAAGCAAATCTGTAGAAATTGCCGGCATGATACAAAATCAGCGCCCGAAAAAATCCGGGCGCTGATTCTCGGAAACCGGTTGGCCGGTTTCTTAGGGTATATGGATAGATTGCCTGTGTTCAGTCGACTCTTACTTTCGACAGAGCGATCCAGCCCGACTGTGCGGGTTTGCTCGACAGAGCCAGTTTTATGCCCGGCTTGTTGTCGTTTTTGGTATTGACGATGGCCACACCCCAGGTGTATTCGCCGGCGCTTACCGAGGGAGATACATTGAGGCGGTAGTCATACGGATTGCCCTCCTGCCATTGGGATGGCTCGCACTCTTTGTCTACGAATACCTGTACCGGCTCGCCGTTGTTGTTGAGCAGAGCAAAAGCCACTTTGTACTTGTAGTTCCACTGCTGAAGGTTGTTGGGCAGATACCCCCAGCCTATATTGCGCCAGCGGTGTCCGATTGTAGCTGTCTGGCCACCTTTGATAGCCGACGGAAGCGACACCTTGTCGGGATACAGACGGTAACCCCCCTCAGCAATGAATCGTTTCACCAGATTGAAGCTGGTCTTGAACCATGATTCGGTCTCGTCGCCTACGCGGAAGTCCATCATGTTGACACGTGCCTCCTTCGAGTCGTCGAATTCGCCCTGACGCACATCCTCGGGGTGGTCTTTACGGTACTTCTTGTCATCGTTCCAGTAGCTGTGCTGACCCACAATCCAGCCTCCTTCCATCAGTATGGGGAGCTTGTAGTTCCAGGTACGGGCAAATGCCTTCTCCCATGAGTTGTAGCCCCACTCGGCGTTGTTCATGCCGATGGCGTCGGAGCGCAGACAATATCCGTTGCGTATAGCTATGGCCAGCAGTGCCTCGCTGTCGGGTTGTGCGTTCTTGCCAGAGCTTACGGGATGGCCAAGCTGGCGGTGGTAGTTGATTACCAGAGGCACCTCGGTGAAGTTGTCGGCATAAAGACGTGTGATCCACTCCATTGTATTGGCCTTGTACTCGACGGTCTTTTCGGTGATGGCGTTGCCCTGTTCGTAGCACACATTGTGTCCCTCGCCCCATTTGCCGAGACCATAGGCGTCGATAAATGCTGTGGTCTCCGCATTGTTGAAGCGTTGCGCGAATGCGCGCACGAATTTCTCATAGTACTGGCGCCATATCGGATCCATTGCCAGCGGAGTCTTGCGGTCGGGATACCGGTCGTTTTCGAGCCAGTACTCCGCGCCGGCGTCAAACACAAACTGCGGGGTGTTCTCTCGCTGGTCGCGACCGTCGACTACCACACGGAAGGCAATCGGCAGACCGAGTTCTTCGGCGCGGGCCACGAGCTTGTAGATTGGGGTCGAGGGGTCATCCCAGGCATACTTCCCGTCGGCGGGATTGAGCGATTTCCATCCGGTGCGGATATAGCAGGCCGACGCATAGTCGCGCACGTAGACATTCTTGCCGAGTTCCGACAGATAAATCTGGCGGTCGAAATATGAGGGGTCGGCCGAGCCCGATACATACATCACCCATCCGTTCATCGGGTTGCGCAGCAGGTCGGTCGTGTTGGCTGTAAACGACAGCTCGGTGTTGCCTGTTATGCTGCCTCCGCCCTGGCCTGAGTTGTCGGCGCCCTGGGCGTCATCTCCGCCTCCGCATGAGCAGAGCGTCAGAGCCGCCCCTAATATTGTGGTGAATATCATTCGGTTGATTTGCATAATAGATTTGTGTGATGACCGGCCGGATTATGTCGGTCATTCCTAATCCGGCCAGTATGCTAATAATTATTTTTGGGATGCAAGGAATGTGTTGTGACGCAGGTCAAACACGATAAAGTTGCTGCCGGCAGGTACTCCCAGATATGAGTTGCGGGTATCGCTGTCGGCGCCGCAGTGGAGGTCGAACACCTTGTTGAGCTCGGCCTTTACGTTCTGTTTATTCCCTTCGGCAGTCAGCGGACAGGTGTAGCAGAATGAGTTGTTCTGATTCCAGGTGCCGCCGTTGGCGTCGGTGAAGCTCTTCGAGATACAGAACTTCATGCCGCCTCCGAGGGTCTTGAGCGCGTTGTTGGCGCCGTCGAAGATAAACACCTGCGGGTCGGCGAGCGACTGCACCAGGTTGAGGGTCTTCACGCCCCAGTCGGTGCCGTCTCCGAAGGCATATAGGTCGTTCACCTCAATGGAGACTTCAGGATTGGTCTCGTTGCCGCTTGGGTGGAATGTCACTACGAGCGGCTTCAGGTCGGTGGCCTCCGAGTAGATGGTGGCACTCTTTTCGGTCATGTTGACTACGATGCGGTAGTCGCCGGCGGCAGGGATGTTCCATGCACTCTTGGTCTCGGTCATTTCCACGGCCATGGCGGTGCCGTCGGCTATGTTGGTCGAGCCGTCGGTGTTGCGCAGGTAGTAGGTCAATCCGTCAAATTCTATAGGTATCTGTAGCTCGCCGGCGGTGAGGGCACCCTTCCAGGCGTAGACATTCTCGTTTTCGAGAGTCTTGTTGATATCTGTTGTTTCGGCTATGGCATTGCCTCCGAGCATCATCCTGTCGCAGTCGAAGATGATTATCTGTATCGGCTTTACCTCGGCGCTGACCTTGCGCACCTCGGGAGCCTCAAATTCAGAGCCGCCGTTCCATTGTGCCATCACACGGAATTCCAGTGTGAAATTCTTGTTGGCGGGGAGTGCCCAGCGGTCCTTGTACCAGTTGTTGAGCTGCTCGTTGGTGAATGTGGCCGAGTATAGGCCGGTAGCGTTGTCGTAGGTGTAGTCGAAGCCTACGCCCGAGGTGATTACTGTCTTTGAGCCGAAGCTGTTGCCGAGCACGTCGAGTTCGGCCTTGTAGGTAAGCACATACTCCTCGGGCAGATGGCGGGCGCCGCTCCAGGTGAATGTGAGTGCCGGTGCGTTAAGATTGTTCTCGTCAATCTCTACCATCGGATTCTCACATTTGAGGGTCATCGTTTCCACTGTGGGGTCGATGTCCGTGTCATACGGGTCGTAGGTACACGAGGCTGCCGCGAGCACGGCTGCGCTCATTACGGCCGCTTTTATATAATATATGGGTTTCATGTTTTATCGATTGAATGTATGATTAATATCCGGGATTCTGGGGGAACTCGATGTCGCGGTTGGCGTCGATGATGGTCTTGGGCACGGGCCAGAGGGCATGGTGCTCGTCGACGGTATTGCGGAGCACTTCGTTGTACTTGCGCACACGGTCTACATATTTGCCCGTGCGCACCAGTGTGAAGCGGCGGCTCTCTTCGCCTACGAGCTCGCGGATGCGCTCGTCAAGCAGGAAGTCCATATCCATCTGTGCGGCGCTTACCGACGATGCCTTGGCGCGGTTGCGCACTACATTGACGGCCTTGGCAGCATTATCTGCATCGTTGAGGCCGAGGTAGGCTTCGGCAAGCAGCAGATAGGTCTCCGACAGGCGGAACTTCATGCGGTCGCGGTAGCTGCCGGTGTGGGTCAGGTCATCATCGTGGGCGAAGAAGAACTTGGTGGGGGCGGGGAACAGCCAGCCGTTCTGCCAGTACTTGTCGGTGATATGTACGCGCTGTCCTTTTGTAGATTCCTGGTTGGCAATCCATTCGCGCTTGAAGTTGTACTCCGAGTTGCGGATATCGGTATCCTCGAATATGCCGTCGGGCACATTGCCGGCCTCGGGAGTGGCGTTAGTGTTCTTGGTGCCGATCCACCACTTGAAGGGGGCAATCTGTGCGAGGCCGCGGCCGCCGTATTCCGAGCAGATTTTGAAGAATGAGCCAAGCTGGTGGTACTGGGGGAGCCAGTCGCGGCGCGTCCAGTCGTCGGATGGTGTGCCGCCGCCTACAGTCTTGTACTCAAACTGCATTACCCAGATGCTCTCCTGATTGCCGCTTGTGCGGTTCTGATTGTTCTCGACAAAGAGGTCGTGGAAGTAGTCGCCGGGTTTGCCTTTCTCGGCTCCGAAGCGCTCTTTCATCAGCGAGAAGTAGCCGCTGTCGATTACCTGCCGGGCGCATTTGCGGGCATTCTCATAATCTTTCTGACAGAGGTATACTTCCGCGAGCAGATGCAGGGCAGCCCACTTTGTGAGCTTGCCGGGCTTTACGGCATCGGGATTCACGGGGAGATTGTCGACGGCAAATTTAAGGTCATCGACCATATGCGACAGCAGCTCGGCGCGGGGAGTGCGGGTGAAGTTGAGCACAAAAGGCTGTTGGATGGTCTCTACCCAGGGAGCATCGCCGTAGAGATACTGGAGCGAGCGATAGCCATAGGCGCGGAAGAAGCGGGCCTCGGCCTGATAGAGCGCCTTGTCGGTCGGGTACGACCAGTTGTTGTTTTTATTGGCGTAGATGAGAATCTCATTGGCCGCGTTGATAAGCGAGTACGACCAGTTCCAGTACGATTCGATGAAGAGAGTGGAGGGTGTCATCGTCAGGTTGGCGTAGTGGGTCAGAGAGCCATCCTTGGCACCGCTCTGGAACACAATGTCGGTGGCTATCTGCTGCACGGCATAGGCGCATGCGCCGTTGTGCATGAATGCTCCCTTCTCGCCCCAGGTGTTGTACTCCGAGCGGGCAAGTGAGTAGAGACCTGCACTGCCTGCTTCGAAACCTAATGAGCTTGTGAAGGTGTTTTCCGGAGAGAGCGAGCTCTTGAGTTCTTCGTCAAGGAAGTCTGAGCAGCTTGTGGCAGCCATTGCAAGGGCTATGACTGATGTATATTTGAGTATCTTGTTCATGATGGTATTCGGTTTAGAATGTTACGGTAAGTCCGAGGCGCCATGCGCGCTGCATCGGGTAGGAGGCAAACCAAGTGTTGTCGTAGTTGAGCAACTGGCGCATGTTGGAGAAGACATGGAGGTTGTCTACGCCTACGTTGATGTCGAGGCCCGAGAGACCGAATCTCTTCACATCCTCCTTGAGGAACGAGTATCCGATGGTGATGTTCTTGATTTGCAGATAGTTCTGTTTCTTATAGTAACCGTGGCTGAACGTCTTTACATAGCCTGGCGACGGGGCGTCGGTGTTTTCGGGATGCTCGGGAGTCCAGTACTTCACGCCGTGGATATAATTGGAAGTACTGAAGGTGTACTGTGAGATATCGGGGATGTTGTCCGACATCCATCGGCCAAACGAGCCGTAAAGCATAAATGAAGCGTAGAACTGCTTGTAGTTGAACTGGTTGGACATCGACAGTGTGAACGACGGACGCTTGCTGCCGATTACCTTCTTGTCATCGTCAGTGATTACTCCGTCGCCGTTGACATCCTCGAGCTTGGCGTCGCCGGGCTGTGCGCCTTTCTGGCGGGTCACTGTGTTGCCTGCGGCGTCGGTGTAGGTGAATTCGTCACCCTCCTGCCATATGCCGATTACATTGAAGTCGTAGAATATCGAAAGGGGCTTGCCGATAAACCATTTGTTGTTGATGTCATCCTTGCCGTCACCGCGCAGCTCTACAATCTTGTCGCGGTTAAGGAAGAAGCTGAGGCTGGTACGCCACTGGAAATCCTGGGTCTGGATGTTGATGGTGTTGAGGGTGGCCTCTATACCCTTGTTCTCGGTCTCGCCGATATTGTCCATTATGTTCTTGTAGCCGTTCATGATGGGCACGGTGCGCTTCATCAGCAGGTCCTTGGTGCGCGAGCGGTAAATGTCGATGCTGCCGTTGATGCGTCCGTTGAAGAACGAGTAGTCGATACCGATGTTGGCGGTATAGGTTGTCTCCCATTTGAGGTTGGGGTTGCCTACGCCGTCGGAGGTGGGGAGGAAGGTGGCGTTGACAGCCGAGGAGCCGTCGCCCCATACGTATTTTATACCGGCGTCGGTATAAAGACGGTCGAGTGTAGTGTAGCGGGATATGGCGTTGTTGCCGTTGGCACCGTATGAGAGGCGCAGCTTGAGCATGTCGAGCCACTGGGCGTTGTCGCGCAGGAACGATTCATTGCCGATATGCCATGCGAGGGCGGCCGAGGGGAAGAACGCATACTTGTTGTTGCGTCCGAATACAGATGCGCCGTCGCGACGACCGGTGAGTGTAACCATATACTTGCTGTCGAACATGTAGTTGATACGTCCCATCATCGACATCATGGTCTCTTTCCAGAAACTTGAGCCTGTCTTGATATTCTTTTCTCCGTTGCCGAGCGAGTAGAAGCTCATATCGTCGTTGATGAAGCTCTCGGCACTGCCCGATGTGCCCTTGTTGTTTTTCTCCTGCATGGAGTAGAGGGCGGTGAGGTCGATATGGTGCTTGCCGAATGTATTGTCATACTTGACGATGTTTTCCCAGGTCCAGTCGACGGTGCGCGAGGTGCTTACCGAGCCTTTGCCTTCGGCTTTCTGTCCCTCGGCGGTGTTGCGGCCATAGTATGTGCCGGTGTAGTTGTCGCGGTAGTTGTAGCCGTACTGCGATTTGAGTGTCAGGCCCTTTACCGGCGCGATTTCGATGAATCCGTTGTAGAGCACGTTACGGCTGGTATTCTTGCTGTCGGCCCTTACGTTGCGCATTGGGTGGGGGAGGTTGGAGTAGTCCATCGGCTCGTCGTAGTAGTTGCCGTCGTCAGCCATGAATATACCGTAGGGTGCCTGCTTGATAGCGTGCTCGAGATTGGGAGTGTTGCCGCCGGTCTCACGGTTGACAAACTGGCCGGTGAGTCCGATGGTGAGCCACTTGTTGAGAACCTGCTGGATTGAAGTGTATACGTTGATACGCTCGTAGTTGGAGTTGACCACTACACCTGGCTGGTCGAGATATGAAACTGCGGCCATGTATGAGGTAGCGTCGGTGCCGCCTGAGATGGAGAGCTGGTGATTGTGCTGAAATGAGGTACGGAACACATCGTCCTGCCAGTCGCGGGTAATCCCCTGGGCGTAGTTGATACGCTCGCTGGCGCTGATTACCTGGCCGTATAGCGGATCAAGGTCGATGCCGGTGAGTTTCTTGGTGCCCAGACGACCGAGATCCTGCTTGAACTGGATATATTCGTTGGGACCCATGGTCTCGATGCGCTGCATCTCCGATGCCACGGCGAAGGTGCCTTTGTAGACTACCTTGGCGTTGCTCTTCGTGCCTTTTTTAGTCTGGATAAGAATTACACCGTTGGAGCCGCGCGAACCGTAGATGGCTACCGACGAGGCGTCCTTGAGTACGGTAAGGGACTCTACGATGTTGGGGTCGATATCTCCTATTGAGCCTTCATAGGGTATACCGTCAAGAACCACCAGAGGAGAGTTGCCGCCTGACAGAGAGTTGGTGCCGCGGATGAGCAGACTCTGGTCGCTGCCCGGTTTTGCCTCGCTTGAGGTAATCGAGAAGCCGGCCACCTGACCCACGAGGCGGTCCATAAGGTTGGCCGAGCCCGACATCTTGAGAGCCTCCTCGCCTACTACGGTAAGGCCGCCGGTGAGGTCTTTCTTCTTCATTGTGCCGTAGCCCACTACCACCACCTCGTCGAGATTGTTGGTCGATTCCGACATCCTGATTTCCATCGGGCCGTCGCCTACGGTGACATCCTTTGTGGCGAATCCTACATAAGATATCTCCAGCTGCTGTCCTTTACTTGCAGGGAGCATGAAATTTCCGTCAAGGTCGGTCATTGTGCCTTCGCCGGCGCCCTTTACCACTACGGCGGCGCCTACGAGCGGTTCACCCGAGTTATCTACTACCGTACCTTTGACCATGGTGGTGGCCTCCAGGTTTTTTGGCATCTTTCCCTTTGGGAAGAGTGTCACCTGGCGTCCGAAAATGCGATAATCGAGCTTTGCCTTCGCACACATGTCGGCGAGTATGGCGTCGACATTATTGCCCGACAGGGTGATGTTGATGCGTTTGTCGAGCTGACGGTTGGCGCCTTCGGCATACACAAACATGTAGTCGCTGTGCGTCTCGATATACTTGAGCACTTCGCTTACTGACTTGCTGTTCTGCTTCACAGAGGATGTACCTGCCTGAGCCTGTGTGGCGGATGAGTCGGCCGCCACTGCGAGGGAGGGTGCGACCATCGCCCCGCAGAGCCACAGCATGCCTGTACACATTGCTCTTTGGAAGTTATGTCTCATTATTAGTTTGATTGGTTAATTATTATAGTTGATTTATTCAGTAAATTGTTGAGGAGTATGCCTATCTGGCAGTCAGTCGGTAACGGCGGCTGTCGTCGCTTGCCTTGTCGGCATCCATTGATATGGTGGAGCACAGTACCGACAGCACCTCGCCGATATCCTCCTTGAGGTCGAGGTGACCGTACAGGCGGCGGTTGTATAGGGTCGGGTCGGTCTCGATATCCACATCGTAATATATGCTTAGCCGCTCGGCCACCTGGCCGAGTGTCTGATCCTTGAGCATTATGGCGCCCTTGGTCCAGCAGGTATAGAATGAGGTGTCGACAACCGATATCCCGTCGACAGAGCCTTCGGCTATATCCACTTTCTGGCTCGGGCGCATGCGTATGCATTCGTCGGTGTCGGTGGTCACGGCTACGCTCCCCTCTATCAGCACGATGCTCGCTTTGCCGGGATGGTAGCTGCTGACGCAGAAGGTGGTGCTGAGTACCGTCACATCGAATCCGTCGCCCGACATGACAAACGGACGGTCGGCATCCTTGGCTACCTCCAGATACACCTCGCCCGAGGCCCATATGCGGCGCGTGTCGCCGTCAAACCGTGAGGGGTATCTCACCTGCGAGCGCGAGTTGGCCATCAGCCTGGTGCCGTCGGCGAGCATCAGTGTCATGCGCTGACCGGCCGGCACGTTCAGCTCGTTGTAATCATCTAAGCCTGTATCGTCTGATGTGGTGCCGTCGGCAAGGAGGGCCGATGAGGCGGCGACACCCTTCTCCTCTCTGTAAGCCACCGTCATGGCTACCACTATTGCGAGGCATGCCGCCACGGAGCACAGCGATATCATGCGCCACATACGCCGCGAGCGCGACATGCGCTCATGGAGTATCTTCAGGCGCGTCAGCGTCATCACCCTCTCGGTGTCGACCTTAGGGAGAATCACGCTTGAGAAGTACCTGTCGAGCAGTTCGTCCCACTTCCGGGCCGAGACTTTCCGGGTATTTTCTATGTCATTGTTGCTGTTCATTATCGGTTTTATGGATTAATCGGTTGCGAAGGTACTCCATGGCGTATCCTACATGGTAGTTGACCGTCGACAGTGATATGTTGAGCATCGTGGCTATCTGTTTGTAGGGCATTCTTTCGATTTTTGCCAGGAAGAATACATGTTTGCACTTCGGAGGCAGTGTCTCCAGTGCCTTGTTGACCGCTTCCTGCTGTTCGTGGCTCAGGATGCTTTCGTCGGGAGCCTCGACGGGAGGAATCACGAACGTGTCTATATCGTCGAGCGATACAAATGTCGGCTTTCCCGATTCGGAGCGCAGCTTGTTCACAACCTTGCAGTAAGTGATTGTGCGTAGCCACTGACCCATGTATTCAACCTCAGCCAGTTTTTCCCGTGACTTCCATACCTGTAGGAATACATCGCTGACCACCTCCTCGACGCTCTCCTTTGATCTGAGCATGGTCATCGCGTAGTGGTAAAGTTTTGATGTCCATTGGCCCATAAACTGATCGAAAGCGCGCTCGTCGCCTTGGCTTATCCGGTGCAGCAGGTTGCCTGGTTTTTCGATGGTTGTCATTGCGGGGTGCTCTCAGGCGGGGTTTGGCATTCAGGTTGGAGACATTCTCAAAAAAGGCCGGGGCAGAACCGGGAGATTGTTCTCCCCGGCCATTTTACCTGTTTACAATCGTTTTTACCTTAATACAATATTTTACTCTCCCCTCTGTATGGAGCATCGCTCAGGTGGGTTCCGTCGTGTATGATATGGTGATGGAATCCGCAGGATATGCCGGCCCTCTCCGTGCATGGCGCGCTGCGGAGATATCTGTGGCAGCCGGCAACCGCTTTATGTGTTGCCGCTGTCAGGCCTGATGAAAGTGGATGGTTGGTCATCATGATTGATTGTTGGTTAAAGGGACGTTGTTAAAAAAGGCAGTGGATACGGCCATTTTTAACGGCTCTCCACTATTAATGCCGCAGATGTACGGAAAATCTATAGTACGTATTTTTGTGTTTTAAAACATATTTTTGCATTTCCCCGCCCTAATATTCATATCAATCAACATGATAGCTATGTCATTTTGCATATTTTTGCATATACTCGGCTTTCCGACTCCCTTAAATTCATTAATTTTGCATCCGGTACAATAAGTATGTAATCATTATCCGCAATGAATATTTCCATAAAAAGTCTGGTGAAAGGTATTTCAGCGCTATGCATTGTGTCCATGTCGGCGATAGATATGGCCGCCGTACCTGCCACTCCCTATCCTATAACTAAAACACTGCCCGACGGAACTGAACTGACCGTGCGCCTTCACGGCGACGAACATGGCAGTTTCGTCACCACCACTGATGGCTATCTGCTCATGCAGGATGCCTCGGGATTCTATAATTATGCAAAAAAGGATGTCTCCGGCAATATCGTGTCGACCGATTGCCGCGCAGTCGATGTAGAGATGCGCGGTGCCGCTGACAATGCCATGCTCAGGAGTATCGACCGCGAGGCCGTGGTCGGTGCCCGAATCAGCGAGCTGAACCGGGCAAGGGATGTGCAGCGCATAAGCCGCATCGAGGGCCCCGCCACCGGGATAATACCTCCGGTTGACGACATCGACCATCACCGCGAGGCATGTCATCCTACCACACCCTCGCTCGGCAAGCCACGACTGCTGGTCGTTCTTATAGAGTTTGCCGACAAGGAGTTCACTATTCAGGACCCCTACGACACATTCTACCGTATGCTCAACGAAGAGGGGTATTCCGACTATAACTGCACAGGCTCGGTACGCGACTATTTCGTGGCATCCTCCAATGGCAAGTATGCTCCCGAGCTCGACCTCTACGGCCCGGTGAAATTGCCCCAGACTTCGGCCTATTATGCCGGTAACGGAGGCGCGGAGAACACTCAGATTCTAATCAGGGATGCCTGCAACCTTATCGACGACCAGGTGGATTTTAGCATATATGATACTGACAACGATGGCGTTGTCGACAACGTATATCTCTTTTATGCCGGCTTCAGCCAGGCCGACACCGGCGACAAGACATGCGTGTGGCCACATTCTACTCAGGTAGGCGGCCGTGTAGTGCACGACGGCGTGGCTTTGGGCAACTATACATGCTCCAACGAGTTGCGCGGTTTCTCCAACTATATCGCCGGCATCGGCACATTCTGCCACGAATTCTCCCATGCGCTGGGTCTCCCCGACCTTTACGAGGTACAATATACCCATCAGCATACTCCCGGCCTGTGGTCGATAATGGACCAGGGTAGCTACAGCAACGACTCCCGCACCCCGCCTCTCCACTCGGCCTACGAGCGCTGGACTCTCGGATGGCTCACTCCCGAGGTGATTGTTGCCGAAAAGCCCGGCAACTCGCTCCTGAGGCCGGCCACTTCCGAGGAGGGATACAATGACGTGAAACTCGTGCGCACATCCACGGCCGACGAGTTCTTCCTGCTCGAAAACCGACAGCTGCTTGGTTGGGACAGCTATCTGCCCGGGCATGGCATGCTTATGTGGCATATCGATTTCAATGCAACAGCCTGGGCCACCAACCGAGTGAACCAGTATAGCACTCATCCACGTGTTGACATCGTGGAGGCGAGCGGCGATATCACCCACACCTCTACTTCGGCGGCCTCTTTCCCCGGCACAATGAATGTGATGGGCCACACCATAGAAGACTGGAACGGACGCAAACTCGGAGTGGAAATCGACGGTATCTACGAGTCGGAAGGGGGCAACGTGTATTTCAACATAAATGGCGGCAACCAGGTGGAGGCCAATGCCTCGGTACTCAACGAACCTGTGGTCGAGGCCAACACCGTCACCCTGTCGTGGAGTCCCGTGAAGGATGCCGAGTACTATATCGTGTACATATATGACGCTGACGGCAATCCGGTGCAGAGCGAGCGTGTCTACACCAACTCCTACACCACTACTCTTGCCGAGGGCACAGGCTATACATGCCGCCTCGTGTGGATGATCGGCAACGATTGCCTCTACTGCGAGACTGCCGTCACCACCGGCTATCTGCCAATATCGGTGCATACTGTCAACGCTCTTGAGCCCGAGGCTGTCGCAGCCGATGGTGTCACCGCTGTGTGGGAACATCTGCCTATCGCCAAGTCGTATACGGTTGAAATCGCAATATGCGAGGGTGTCGAAGGCCGCACATTCACAGAAGATTTCACCGGACGTCAGGTAAATAATGACGGATGGGTGTCGACCGCTACATGGAACACCCAGCGCTACGGCGCATCGGCTCCGGCCATCACTCTTAAAGAGGGCACTTCGCTCACTGTGCCAGCATGGGAGCGCCCGATTGACAGCGTGAGATTCTTCGTAAGCTCAAGCTCCTCGCTTACAACGGCATCCCTTATCGTAGAGACAATCGACAGCGACGGTAATGCCACAGAGGTGTACCGCGAGCGAGCCGCCGCCTACAAGTCGACAGACAAGGAGGCGCTCATGGTGACTCTCGGCAAGGATGTGCTCGGCAAGGATGCCTACGGCCTGAAATTTACCATGACCGGCACTGTCAACTGGGTTGTGCTCGACGACATATCGGTAATCTACGACGAGACATATTCATACCACGACGCCGGTATTGCTCCGAAGGAAGCCGGCAGCGCCACATCGCTTGAGGTGACCGGCCTCGCCCCTGGCACAGTGTATGCTTACCGAGTAATTGCCGACGACGGCAGCGGACTGAAGAGCCGTCCGTCGCAGTGGATTGTATTCACCACCACCGGCTCCTCGGGTATAGGCGATATAGTTGTCGACGACGAGGGTGTGGACTCTCCTTGGTATACGCTTACCGGCCTGCGCCTTGACGTACGTCCGTCGGCTCCCGGCCTGTATATCCACAACCGCCGCCTGGTACGCGTGCCCTAAATGACCAAACCTATGAAAAAAGTGTTCATGTGGTGCCGGCGTTATCTGTCGGTGACATTTCTGATACTTATCACATTCGTCGTGATAGTGCTATTCTTCAACGACAACTCGTTTGTGAAGTCGGTGGAATACACCACCCGCATCAAGGAGTTGCGTGAGGAGATACGCGACAATGAGGATACGTTGCTCTATTACCGGCGTATGAACCATGCTCTCGACACCGATCCGGAGACAATGGAGCGTATCGTGCGCGAGAATTACCATATGCAGCGTGAGAACGAGGATGTGTATCTCGTAGACTAATCCGACGTACAGTCATATACTTTCTTAGAAGAATTAGAGCTTGTTTAATAATAAATGTTGCCGCCAGGGTCGTATAGCTTGAGTCGATTTTCGACATGTGCCGAAGGAGTGTACTTTATGTACATGACAGAGGGACAGGGCGAAAAGCGGCCAAGATATACGAGACAAAAGGTAACTTTATAACTTATACAATCTTTTGGCTGCTTCTAAAATAAATGCAAAAATATATCAACGATATGAAACAAATTACCTCCCGTCGGCCATTCGCCGGCATATTTCCGCCCGCTCTTCGGTCGTTATGGAACCCCATAACTCCCTCATCGCAAGCGAAAATCTGTCCGACGACTGACCGCCCTGACGGTAACATTTATTATTAAACAAGCTCTTAACAATGGATAATACAAAATCCTCAGGATGGCAGGCGTGGCTTGTTACCGCCGGGCTACTCCTTATCGTAGCCGGAGTGCTGTTGCCTATTCTTGGCATGGGGCTTTCGGTCTACCGCTGGATATATGCCGCCGGAGCCGCCGTGTGTCTTGTCGGACGCCTTTTCAGCCGTGTGCCTGATAATGTGCCTCTGAGAGTAAAGAGGCTTATGCGCATCGAATCGTGGTCGGCGATATTCTTCTGCGCCGGAGCGTTCTTCATGTTCTGGCCCGGAGCGGGAGCCGGCGACTGGCTCGCGTTCACCCTCGCCGGAGGAGCCATACTCATCTACACCTCGATTATGATACCTCGCGCCATGCGCAAAGGGTAGTGTAGTTTACAGCCGGGGTGTGCCGCCATACCCTTGAAATCGCTACAAAATCTCTTAAAATCACGAGGTTCCTCTATTTTATGGGGGAAATTCATGCGATATTCGGCAATATTAGTTAATTTTGTCATCGCAATGTCATATAATCTCGTCATAGACCAGGGCAACTCTACTGCAAAAATCGCAGTTTTTGAGGGTGATAGCCTTGTAGAACAGTGGCGGTGCGAAGACCTTCTGCCGGAAGTGCTGCGCCGTGTGGCTGTATCCGCCCCTATCGAAGCGGCGATATACTGCTCTGTGACCCACCACAGTGAGAATATAATTGTCACTTTGCGGGAAATCGCGGGCAAGGTCTACGAGCTGACATCTCTGCTCCCTCTCCCTATCACCATCGGCTACGCCACCCCCTCGTCGCTTGGCCGTGACCGTATCGCCGCCGTCGCCGGCGCCAGGGCCATGCTTCCCGGGCGTACGGTGCTTGTAGTCGATGCCGGCACGGCGATTACCTACGACGTGCTGCAGCCCGACGGCAACTTCCTCGGAGGGAACATCGCTCCCGGGCTGTGGCTTCGCGCCGAGGCTCTCAACCGTCACACCGAACGTCTGCCGCTCGTCAATGTAGAGACTCCGGGCGATGTGGCTCTATGGGGCACCGACACCCCGCGGGCCATCACGGCCGGTATCGTGCGTGGCGTGGCAGGTGAAATCGACTACTACCGGCGGATGCTCCCCGACGATGCCGCGGTGATACTTACCGGCGGCGATGCCGTGCGTCTGGCGCCTTTTGTGCCGCAGCACCATGCCGCAGAGGTGATAGTAGAGCCGGCACTGGTGGTGCGCGGGCTCAACTGCATATTGCAATACAACCAGGCTCTCCAATAAATCAACACTCCCATATCGTCCCGCCGCGCGCGGGCCCAATACATGCGATTAATGAATCTACGCAAATCAATCATCACGGCTGCCATGAGCGCAGCATGTCTCCTCCCTTCACTTTGCGCGAGCGCCCAGGAGGGGATGACTCCATACTCAAAATACGGCTACGGTATACTTAACGACCAGGCTACATCGGCACAGCGCTCTATGGGCGGTGTGGGCTATGCCATGGCTTCAGGCCGTCAGGTCAATGTGATGAATCCCGCGAGCTATGCCGCCATCGACTCCATCACATTCCTTTTCGATATGGGCATAACGATGTCGAAGCTCTGGAGCAGCGAGACCGACACACAGGGAGCGCGCCACAACGAGCAGGAGTTCGGAGGTGGCCTCAATTACGTCACCATGCAGTTTCCGGTGGCCAAGAACATGGGTATGGCCCTCGGTCTTGTGCCCTTCTCGTCGGTGGGATACTCGTTTTCCAACAGCATCAGTAACGGTAGCGAGGCCCGTTCGGGCGAGGGTGGTCTCAACTGGCTGTTTGCCGGCTATTCGATACGTCCGGTCAAGGGGCTCAGCGCAGGTGTCAACTTCGGCTATCTCTTCGGCACAGTCATCAACGATACCTACGTATACACCAACAACGGCTCGCAGACACTCTTCGAGACTCAGGTAGAGGTGCGCGACTATCATCTGCAGTTCGGTATTCAGTACGGCTATGATATCAACCGCGACAACCGTGTCACCGCCGGTCTTACCTTCTCGCCCGGCAAGACTCTGCTGGGCCATGCCTGGGGTCTCAACTACGACATGACCCAGACTTCCAACAAGGCCGACACCGTGGGCTACACCTCGCTCCGCCACAAGTATACCCTTCCGGCAGTGTGGGGAGCCGGTATCAACTGGCAGTGGCGCGAGAAACTGATGGCCGAGGTCGACTTTACCTATTCGCCATGGACCGATGCAAAGTTTCCCGACATCGACTCGGAAAAGCAGACGCTTGAGTTCAGCGACAGATGGAAGCTCGCTGTCGGCGCACAGTATACACCGAAAAGCCGCGGCAGCTATCTGCAGCGTGTCACCTACCGTGGAGGCGGCTTCTATGAAAACAGCTATATCAAGGTACTCGGAAATACAATCAAGGAGTACGGGGCCTCGATTGGTCTCGGGCTGCCTGCCCCCGCCGGGAAGACTCTTATCAACTTCGGCGTGGAGTGGCGCCACCGTCAGGCCAGCCCCAACTCGCTTATCAAAGAGGACTATATCAACATCACGCTGGGTATCAACTTCAACGAACGCTGGTTCTATAAAAACAAGATACGATGACCTCACGGGCGATGCGTGCTCTTCCGGGTATAGTCTGCGTGATGATTCTTGCGGGCGCCGCCGGTGCGTGCAAGGATGAGAAGACCGAGGTGGTGAGCCTCAATGTGGTAGGCGACAGTGTGCCGACCATGACCACCCACACGGTGACTACGCTCATATCGGACAGCGGACAGATACGTTATCGCGTCACTACCGACAACTGGCTCGTATATGATGAGGCCCAGGTGCCTATGTGGCGTTTCCCCGACGGACTCTATCTCGAGAAGTTTGACAAGGATTTCGGGATAGAGGCCACAGTGCAGTGCGACTCCGCCACCTACTTCAGTCAGCGCGGTCTCTGGCGTCTTGACGGCAATGTCAATATCCTTAACACCGTTGGCGAGAAATTCCTGTCCCAGCAGGTGTTCTGGGACCAGCGTCTCAACAAAGTCTATTCCGACTCGTTTATCCATATAGAGCGCGCCGACCGCACAATAGAGGGGTACGGCTTCGAGTCAAACGACAAGATGACCAACTACCGTATCACCAATCCGACAGGCATTTTTCCGGCGAGCGACTTCAATCCCGGCAAAGAGAGCGGAGCCGCTGATGCACCCTCGGCCGACAGTGTGGCCGAGACCAAGGCTCCCGACAGGCTGCCGCCGCCCAACCGGCCCAGTAAGCCGGTGCTTCCTTCCCGGCCACCGGAACGGCGGCCTTAGTGGCGGTGCATTGCCGTGTCGGAAATCTGTTTTTTCAAACATTAACCCATCTCTAAGGATATGGATCCCAACTGGAGCGTATGGCTCATAATCACAATAGTCTCGCTGGTGCTCTCGGCCCTCTTTTCGGGTGTCGAGATAGCCTATATATCGTCCAATCGTGTCAAGGTTGAGATTGACGTAAAGCGCGGAGGCTTCATAGGCAAAATCATCAATCTCTACTATAGCCGTCAGGAGCTGTTTATATCCACCATACTTGTGGGCAACAATATCGTGCTCGTAATCTATGGCATGGGAGCGGCGTCCCTGCTTGAGCCGTGGATTGCCGTGTGGTGTCCCAACGAGGCCGGAATCCTTATCATACAGACTCTTATCTCTACCGCGATAATACTCCTTACCGGCGAGTTCTTCCCCAAGACGATATTCCGTATCAATCCCAATTCGTCGCTGAGGGTGTTCTCTCTACCGATATTCGTGTTCTGGGTGGTGCTCTATCCGGTGTCGGCTTTTACCACCTGGCTTTCCAAGGCCTTGATGTGGATGGCAGGCATACGCAATGTAAACCATACCCTCGGGGTGCTTACCGTGGGCGATCTCAACCAGTATATCCAGACCAATATCGACGAGCGTGCGTCGGAGGCCAAGGTCGAGAACGAGGTGAAGATATTCCACAATGCCATTGATTTCTCGTCGACACATCTGCGCGACTGCATGACTCCGCGCAATGAGATTGTGGCGGTGAATATCGACAGTACCGACCGCGACGAGTTGTCGGCCCTGTTTACATCGTCGGGCAGGAGCAAGATACTTGTCTATCGCGAGGATATCGACAATGTGCTGGGATATATCCATGTCAGCGAGCTCTTTACTCCCGACAGCGACTGGAAAGAGGCCATAAAGCCGGTGCTTTTCGCTCCCGAGACACTTCTGGCCAACAAGATGATGCGCCGCCTGCTCAGCGAGAAACGCTCGATGGCTATCGTGGTTGATGAGTTCGGCGGCACGGCAGGGCTTGTGTCGCTTGAGGACCTTGTCGAAGAGATTTTCGGCGATATCCAGGACGAGCATGACAATGCACGGCTTACCGCCCGCGAGGTGGAGCCCGGAGTGTATGAGTTTTCCGGGCGCTGTGAAATCAGTTATCTGCACGATTCTTTCGGAATCGATCTTGAGGAGAGCGACGAGTATCAGACTCTGGCCGGCTTCATCCTGCATAATCTGGGAGAGATTCCCGTGCAGGGAGCGACCATCGAGCTTGACGGATGGACGCTGACTATCCTGCGCCGCACGGCTACGCGCCTTGAGCTGATAAGGCTCACAAAGAGCGCCACCGCCGGTTCCGACAAGGAGTAGGCCGGGCACAGGTTTTCCGGGATGACGGCGCATATACCGCGCCGGTGATTGTGTGTTCATAGAATTGTTGTTTTAGAGCTTGTTTAATAATAAATGTTACCGTCAGGGCGGTCAGTCGGCGAGTATAATTTCGCTTGTGATGAGGAAGTTATGGGGTTCCATAACGACCGAAGAACGGGCGGAAATATGCCGGCGAATGACTGACAGAAGGTAATTCGTTTCATATCGTTGATATATCTTTACATTTACCTTACAAGCAGGCAAGAGATTGTATAGGTTATAAAGCTACCTCTTATTTCGTATATCTTGGCCGCTTTTCGCCATGACCCTCAGTCATGTACATAAAGTACACTCCTTCGGCACATGTCGAAAATCGCCTCAAGCTATACGACCCTGGCGGTAACATTTATTATTAAACAAGCTCTTAGTATTGGTTGCAGGCATTTGAGCCTGCGACAGTGACTTTATACCCCGGCTTCTGCTATCACCAGGCTACATGTATCCATATGCCTCCGCGCTCCAGTATGAGTTCGCGGTGGGGCAGTGTGCACAATATCTCGTATAGTCGCCGGTTGCCTTCTATAGAGCCTGTAGTGAGGTCGGCGGCGCGGCCTGCAAGATGGTAGGAGCGCTCGGCGCCGCCTACTGCTTTGTTGAGTGCCTTGCACCGGTATCCGCTATTTACATATATCGGTGAGCCGTACTGAATGCGTGCCGGCTCAAGCACGTCGTTGATAAGACGGTACATGGCTTCAACGGCCTGAGGCGGCGGAGTGTTGTCGATGCCGAGCCGTCGGGCAGTAGCCGAATGGGTGAGTTCGCGGATGGTGAAGTGGGATGCCGCCTCTTTGGCGTCGAGCGGCACGACTGCCTCGGCGGCTACCACCGAGAGAGCGATTAGGGTGTTTTTATTCATAGTAATAAATATGCTGTGTGTTGTGTTATCGATGCAAAGATATAATGATATATTGTAATATGCAAATCTTTGTGCGTTTTTTTTGCGCAAACTCAGATGGCTGTATGGTCGGTAGAGTGGGGCTATAGGGCTGAACCGGTGGCCAGCGGGGAAGAGGAGAGCGGTGATATACAGAGATGTATATATGGAAAGAGCGCGGACCTATGGTGGGTCCGCGCTCGGGATTACGAATTGCAAGGCTGCTCACGCAGCTATTTGGGATTTCTGATTACTTGACAACTTTCTTGCCGTTGATGATGAGGAGGCCCTTGGCAACCTCGGGATTTACGGGGATACCCTGGAGGTTGTAAGCCTTTACGGGAGCGTCAGCGTCCTCAATCTCGATATCCTCGATGGCGCTGCTGCCACCGAAGTCATCGCCGATGCCGAAGCTCATGTAAAGTACGTTGGCGGTATACTTGTTGGCCACGGGTTCGGTGAACTTGAGAGTCATGAGTTTCTTGCCTTCGGTGAGGTTGATGTTTTCAACCTTGTTGGTGACAAACTTCTGCCAGTTGCCGGTCTTTTCGGCTGCGATGTTGAAGGTTGCTTCAGGAGCTACAGTGGGGTCGGCGTCGTAAGCGGCCTTGTCAAAGATGTTGAACTCGATGTTGGCGGCTTCCTGCTTTGTAGCAGTGGGGCATATGAGAGTATAGTTGCCGGCTTTTGTCACGTTGAGGATGAACTGCTCCGACTTGTTGGCGGTATAGTTGCAGAGATAGGGCACAATCTCGCCTTCGAGGTATGACGAACCGTCGAGTGTCACAGCCTTGGACTCTTCCTTCACGCCACCGATTTTCTTGGTGTTGAGGTCGATAGTGCCGGGGATGTCGTTGACAGAGCTTACTGCCTCGAACATAGCTGTAATCGACATGCTTTCGAAGATTTCGAAGGTGTAGGGGTTGGCGGTGTACTCGTCGCCGTTGTCATCGTTGGTGAAGTTGATGAACTTGTAGGTTGTGTCGTCGTCACCGGCGCTGGGAGTGGCTGTGATGCTGATGGTAGTGCCTTCGAGATAGTTGTTTGCGGCGGGCGATACCTTTATTGTACCGGCCTGTTCGGGATATACTCCGGTGAAGAGAGAGAAGTATTTGATCTGGTCCTTGGCCTCAAACCAGAAGTTGGCGAGGTTGGCGGTCTCCTTGGTGTTGTCGTGGTGGAATGTGACGCGCAGAGTGTATTCGCCTTCGGGGATTTCCTCGTCGAAGAATGCCATAGCGTCGTAGAGAGCGTTCCAGTTGCTCTTTTCGTTGGCCAGATAGATGGGGTCGAGAGCACGCTCGAGGTCTTCACCGTTGTAAAGCTCAAACACGATGTTTGCGCCGTCGGTCTTTACAGCATACTGGAAGTGGAGGATGTACTGCGATTCCTTGGTGTTGTTGATTTTGAGATCCATGTAGTCGCCTTCCCAGAAATCGGCTGTCTGCTCAACAACTTCCTGCTGCTGTTCCCATGCATAGCGGTTTTTGTCGATAGAGGGATCGGGAAGTTTCTCATCGGCTGTAGCGGGCACACGGGGATATACAGCTACACATTTGCTGTATTCGCCACCGAGCTTCAGCGGATTTGTGTTGATGTCCTGCACTGTCTGGGCAGAGGCGAAGCCCATCGCGAGAAGGGCTGCTGAAAGGAGTAAAGTTTTCTTCATGATAACTTATCTGTGGTTAATTCTTCAATTTGGATTGCTGTGGTTACTTGTATTCCGTCGGAAACGGTGTGAGTGGAATGACGGATATGTCGGATAGGTTTTCCGACCGCTAAGTTAGTAGCGGAGTGGCCCTTAAATGGGTGAAATTTTATCGCAAGAGGTGTAAAAGTTTGTTTTAGTGCTTTATAACATAAAAATCTCTGAGGTGTGGCAATGTCATGATAAAAGCAACCCCGAAGCGTATGGCACGCTCCGGGGTTGCGGGATGGGGTTGTTGTGGCTGTGTGGCTTATCTTACGATGAGCTTGGCCACCTTTGAAGATGCTTTCACTACATAGACTCCGGCGCCTGTGGTGATTTCGGTCAGAGCCTCGCCAAGGCCGTTGTATATGACACGGCCATCGGCAGCCGATACCATCACCGGGAGACCTTCGCATCCGGTGATTATGATGCGTCCGGCTTCAGCGCGGATTGCGATGCCGTCGGCCGAGGGTGAGTCTATCGACGAAGTTCCGGCAGTAACCGGGTCGGAACCTTTCGACTCGCGTTCGCCGTAGAGTGCTGTCACAGTCCATAGGTGTGAGTCAGGATTGTCGACATTGTCGGTAAAGGAGGTAGCGGTGACGGGGGTGTCGTTGACAAGCCGGCCGTCGCGGTACACGTTGTAGCCGGTCACTTCCATGCCATAGGAAGAGAGCGGGGTGAAGGTTACGTCGTCGAGCATCAGCATAAACGAGTTGGTAGCGCATGAGCGTATTGCAAAGTTGCGTGCTCCCTGTGGCAGGTCGGCCTGACATTGTGTCCATGAGCCGGGTACTTTGTCGACAGAGACGCCTGTAGGGATGAAGTCGGCCGGTTCGAGCGAGCCGGTAGAGTAGAGCACCTCGACACGTTCGGGATAGGCGGCATCGTAGCTGCGGATGTAGAACGATACTGTCTGGGCCTCGCCGCTGAGCTCGGGCGATATGGCCCAGTCGTCGGTAGTACCGTTGTCGTAGCGTGCGAATGCGGCAAGATACTGCTTGCCTGAGTTGGGTATAAGGTATTTGTTGCCTTCAAACATGCCGGTGGCGCTGAACATGAAGAATGACGCGAGGGTCTTTCCGGCTTCGATGCCGGGGAGATCGGCCTGGGCGAATCCGCAGACAGCTGCGCCGTCAAGGTCTCTCATGGCCCATCCGTCGGCATAGTGGCTCCATGCTTCGGTCGACTCGAAGTCGTCGGTGACCGGCGATGCGGGAGCCGCCGCAATCTCTGGAGCTGTCCATGAGAGGGCCACGCTGCCGTCGGCCGACTGTGTGGCGGTCAGGAATGCCGGCGCAGGGAGGGGCGATACCAGAGGTGTCACTGTCAGGGTCTCCGAGGCGTCGTTGTCGTTGGTGGTATCGTCGGTGTGCGACACGATTGCCTTGAAGGCGACAGCCTTGTCGGAGAGCGGGCTCATGGTAGTGATGAACTCAACCGAGCCACTGCCCAGAGAGGGTATGGGGTCGCCGTCGACAATGTCAAGGAGGTTGCCGTCGGCATAAATCTCGACGATATAGTCGGCGGCGTTCTCAGCGCCGTTGTTGGCGATGTCGACTGCAATTCTGAATTTCTCGCCTCCTCTCACGTGGGCGGGCGCGCTGATAGCCTTCACCTCAAGGTCGATGCCGGCCATCGACTCTACATTGATATTGTCGATATATGTGGCGATGTAGGGACGGTCATGGGTGGTTGCGGTAAACTTCAGGCTTATGTTGCGGCCTGCATATTCGGCGAGCGACACGATTACCTCATGCCATCCGCGTGTCGGGCCGATTTCCACTACGGTCTTGTTGAAAATCTCGGTCCATTCGCCACCGTCGGCGCTCACGGCCACAGCCAGCGGATTAAGGTCGAGCAGGTCGTTGTCGGGGGTATAGCTGTAGAAGCGCAGGATGGGAGCCTTCATGTCGGCCAGGCTAATCTTGCCTGTCGTCATAGCGCCGCAGTATCCGGCGAAATATCCGTTCATGGTCATCAGACCGCCGTCGCCGTCCTGCGATGTTACGTCGCTGTCGTCGGCCTGAGGCGCCCAGTTGCCATAGTTGATGCGCTCGGTCATGTAGACGGTCGAGGCGCGTCCTCCGGCATACGATTCATGGAATTCCTTGTAGGGAGTGCCTGCGGGGATGCTCTTTGTCATGGTGCGGTCGCTCTCGCCGCGGTCGGTGACAGCCGATACGGAGTACTGCACAAACTTCTGTGTGCCGGCCTCCACACCTGTGAATGTGAACGATGTGCCTGACACGTTTTCGGCCACCGGTTCGCCGTAAGCGTTTGCGTCATAGATGTTGTAGCGCACTCTGGCGGGATTGATGGCGTTGCCGTCGGCAGAGAGCGATACCTCGTCCCACGACAGTGTGATTTCGCCGTCGGAGGCTTCGGATATGGCTACCGATGCGGGCGCGGCTGCAAGCGGTGTGCCTACGAAGGCAGTCAGTGAGGCTTCGGGGCCGGCATCCTCGCCTTTGTAGGCAACGGCGCGGTAGGTGTAGTCGCCACCCTGTTCGAGAATATCATCGTAAGTGAGGATGGCGCCGGGAGCCGGTGCTGTGAATGTGTGTACGAGAGTCTCGCCGCGGCTAAGCTCGATACGGTCGATGGCCGACAGTGTGGCACCGCTCATGTCGGTCGCAGGTGCCTTCATCGACACGGTGGCCTTGTAGTCGCCATTGTCGTCGGCTGTCACAGCCAGCTCTGTGGGGCGCGAGGGTGCACCGGCGTTAATGCCGGCCTCAACCGATATCATGCATACTTCGAGGTTGTACATGTCGGCGTCGGAGATACCGTGCAGACCGATGTGATATATGCCTGAAGTGGCCGGGCTAATGAGGTCGCCGAATGTCTCGTAGTCGCCCGAGAGAGTCACAGGCTCCACGAGTGTCGAGGTCATGTCGGCCGGGGTAGCTCCCGCACCCCATTTTGCCTCGATTTTCTCGGATAGCGGGCGTTGGAGCTGCGTGCCTTGAAGGTGGTGCGATACATCTTTCCGGCCTCAAGACGCAAGGGTGGAGATATCAGCCAGTCGTCCATGGTGACAGTGCCGTACTTGACGCGTACGAGTCCGGAGGCATATTCCCAAGTCTTGCCGTCGCCGTTGGCATCGACCACAGTGAAGAAACCGATAGACTCAGCCGAGGCAAAATCCTCCGACCATGGGAGCACGGGGTTGCCGCACACTACCTTGTTGGATTCGGAGGCCGCCGACAGGCAAGAATGGTTGTCGGCGGTGACGGTATAGCTGTAGGCCTGCATTCCGGCAGCGGCATCGGGGGTGTCGGTCACTGATGTGGCGCTGACGTTGCGTGCAATCACGACATCGCCGGGGATGCGTTTCACTGTGTATGTCACGGCTGCTGCATCGATGTATCCTCCGTCGGCCGACTCCGATACGGGTTTCCATGCCACGGTAATGGTGCCGTCGGTGTTTTCGGCAGTCACACCTTCGGGAGCTGTCGGGGTGCCGAAGCCTACAAACTTGTCGACTGTAACCTTGGGCGATGAGCCTTTGTCGTTGGCCACGGAGATGGTGAAGGTGTATTTTCCTCGTTCGGCCACAGTTACCTCGGCCTTTGTGGCGGCTCCGAATGATGTGGTGCCGGATGCAGCCTCGCTGCCGTTGCAGAGGATTGTATATGAAATCTCTCCGGAGGCTGCTGTGCCGTCGTAGAGCGACGCCGGAGCGGTGAAGCTGACATATCCGTTGAGCGAGCCTTCGTCGAATATGGCTTCGGCATCGCTCACAGCGGCCGGAGCGTCGTCCTCGGCCGGAGGGGTGGGCACATAGAGACCTACCACCTGGCGTCCTGCGGCGAAGTCCATCAGCTTTGTGGCCTTTCCGGTGGTGAGGTCCACCTCGCAGAGGTAGCTCTGCGAGGCGTCGGGGCCTACCGTCCAGAACATGCGTCCGCTGCGGGCGTCGATTGTGGCCGAGCCGGTGATGAGGGGGAGCTGTCCGGTCTCACCGACGAGAGTAGTCTCTCCGGTGAGACGGTCGATTTTATGGAGCGACGATGAGTTGACCTTTACCGAGGTGCCCTGTATATCCAAATCCGACGATATGCCGTAGAGCTGTCCGGAGGGAGCGGCTGCGATAGCAATCCAGTTGCCCTCCATCTCGCGTATCGGTGTCACGGTCTCGCCGGCCTTGTCGTAGGAGATTGTGGCGAGCACCATACCTGTATTTTTCTCGTTGGAGAAGAATCCGTAGATTTTGTCGTCGTATGGGTTCAGGGTGAGGTCGTAGGGGAGTGCTGTGAGTTTTGGATAGTTGGTCCAGAGTTTGGTGCCGTCGGTCATCGAATATGCGTCGACGTATACGATGGTGCCGTACTGGGCATTGCATCGGGTGGCATAATATACGTCGCCGTACATTACTCCGTTGTAGAACGATGCGTATCCGGGGTCCATGGCGATGTCCATCTGCCATGTGCCGGTGGCTGTGACGGGAAGGGTCCACAGGCCGGTCAAGGTTTCATCCTGCGACGAAATTACCATACCTTTCATCTGAGGCACAGTCGTGGATGTGTCGGCAGCAAGCGATGGAATAGAGATTCCTGCGGCATATATAGCCGCCAACATAGTAACAAGTTTTTTCATTAAATAATTTAAGTGAATAATGATTGGAAGTATATTGCGATGATATACACAATTTTAAAGGTGCAAAGTTACGGAAAATAGCTGTTAGTACAAAATAAGCTCATGTTTAAGCATGTGTGTAAACATGTGCTTATGTGTGTTGTGCGTTTCACCCGACAATATCGTGCGGCAAAAAAAGCTCCGCCTCTGTGTCACACAGAAGCGGAGCCGAATAGGTTGCGTTGTTTATGGATATTTGAAAATGTCTGTGAAAAAGTATGTGATAAAATCTAAAAAAATGCAGCCTATACGTGTTTACTTAACCCAATCTTTTTTAATCCTTAGCAGGTAAGGCCCATTGACTGTAGAGATACGGTCGTGGGCCTGACTGTTGAAAATCATCTATCTGCGTATGAATATTTTTCGTCCGTTGTGGATATACAGTCCGGGAGCCGAGGGCTGTCGGTCGAGACGTATGCCCTGGAGTGTGTACCAGGCGTCGTCGGCGTTTTCGCTGTCGTCGGCTACAGTCTCTTCAATGCCAGAGGTGGACGGGTTGGCGGTGAAGAGAGTGATGCGTACGCACGGGCGGTTGCCTGTGAAGCTGAATGTCAGCGACTCCTTGGCGGGACTTGAGAGTGCGACTTCGAAAGAGTCGGGGTTGTCGGCTGTGGAGTTTTTGGCGATTACATAATCGCCGGGGTTGAATTCAGCGCCATTGAGGCCTATGAGCGAGGCGTCGGAGTATTTGTCGGAGGTGTAGTATGTGCATCCCTCAAACTTCAATCGGCTTATTTCGGCATATGGGGGTAGTGTGACAGTGTGGGTCACATCCTCGTTGATGCGGATGAAGTCGCCCTTTGTACCATATCCTTTTCCTCCGGTATTTGAGATGGATATGCCGTTGCCGAAGCTCCATGTGGAGCCTTCGCGGTTGGCGGTGCATATGGTGTAGCTTTCGGGAATCGGGTCGGAGTATATCAGCGCACCCTCGGCGGTGCCGCCTTCGTTCTGAGCCTCGGTGATGTGCTCTACGAGCGAGTTAAGGTATACTTCGAGCATGGTGTATCGTTCCTCGTCGAGGGTGAGGGCGTCGGCGGGGTTGTTGGGGTTGAGGCCATGCTCGGTCTCCCACTCGTCGGGTATTCCGTCGCCGTCGGTATCGACGGGCGCTGTGGCCGACATGAGGTCGGGCCAGGCCGACCAGTTGGCGGGGGCATCCGAGGGTTTGTTGTCATTCTGGCTGTTGATGAGTCCGCGGCTGTTGCCTGAGCCGGTGTATGTGGCTGTGCCCCGGCGGGTGTCGTCGATAATGAAGTCGTCGTGGGAGTCGCGCGACAGCGAAGCGCCGGCATAGTCGAGTACGTGTGCGTAGGCGTCGTCGGCCGAGTGGGTTGTGGTGGTGATAAAGTCGATTGGCGAGTCGAGGCGCAGGGCGTCGTCGCCGGGATATGTGCCGTCGGTGGCTTTGTCGCTTTTGTCAATCTGGTTGAGGAAACCGTTTTTCCAGTTGTCGGCGGTCACGTCGGAATATTTTGTGTTGACGTTTCCTTCCACGAAGAATTTTCCCCAAAGATGGAGAGCCGGGGTGTATGCGGGGTATGTCTCGCAGTAGGAGTTGGTGCGCACGCCTATGCCGGCAATGCGTCGGCCCCGGTAGTTGGTGGGCGTGGCCGGTCCGGGCTTGTAGTAGTTGTTGACGATGTTCACGTTCATTCCCTCGCCTCCATAGCATCCGTTGCCTCCGAAGTTGAAGATGACATTGTTGCGCATGTCCATGCGTTCGTCGAGCTGAGTTGTGGGGCGCGGACCGAGTCGCGGAGTGCGCGATCCGTGGTGTGCAATCAGGTTGTGGTGGAATGAAGCCCCGGAGCCGCCCCAGTTGCCTCCGTATCCGTGTGCGCCTTTGGAGTGGCCGGCATTTACGAGGCTCTGGTCGATAATGCTCCACTGCAGGGTGGTGTTGGTGTTGCCGAGAATTGAGCAGCATTCGTCGATACTCCAGGATATCGAGCAGTGGTCGACGATGACATCGTGGGTGTCCATTACCGACAGGCCGTCCCAGCCGTCGGCGCCGTTGGCTGTCACGTTGGTGTTGCCGAGTCGGAAACGCATGTAGCGTACGATGCAGTTTCCGGCGATGCTGACGGGATAGTCGGCGATGCATATGCCGTCGCCGGGGGCTGTCTGTCCGGCAATGGTTGTATTTGATGAAATGGTGAGTCCGGATGAAAGATGTATAGTGCCCGACACGTCGAATACGATGGTACGCGGGCCCGACTGAGCGAGCGCCCAGCGCAGGGTGCCTTTCAGGCGGGCGTCATCCTTGAGGCTGGTGACGTGGTATACATTGCCGCCGCGTCCGCCGGTGGTGTAGCGTCCGAAACCTTCGGCTCCGGGAAACGCCGGAGTCTTTTCCGGGGTGTCGGCTGCCGATGCGAGCAGAGGCAATGCAATGATGGGGAGAAGATATTTCATGATTCGGTAGATTATTTTCGAATTATTATTTTGCGTCCGTGGTGGATATATAGTCCGGGAGCCGATGGCTCGGCGGAGAGTCTGTGGCCCTGGATGGTGTACCATGCGGGGTCGTATCCGTAGCCTTCGGTGGGGTCGTCGACGGTTGTGCCGATGGCGGCTGTGGTCGATTGATTGGATGTGAGGAGTGTAATCCGCACGCATGGATTATTGCCTTGCCATGTGAATGTAATCCGGTCGGCAGCAGGCTCATCCAGCTTTATCTCGAAGGATGACGGGGCGGTGGATATGTCGGAATTTTTCGCGATGGCGAATGTCGATTCCGGATATGCCGTGCCGTTGATTTCGGTAAGCGAAGCATCGGAATAGCTGTCGGAACTGTAGTAGGTGAATCCCTCGAAGCGTATGCGGTCGACCTCGGCTCGCGACGGGAGGGTGAGAGTGTGGCGCACGTCGCGTGCGAGGCGTATGTAGTCGCCTCGGGTGCCGTAGCTCTTTCCGGCGTCGTTGGAGAGTGTGATGTCGTTGCCGAAATTCCATGTCGAGGGGATGCGTGTGGATGTGGCGACAGTGTATGAGGGGAGTATGTCGGGAAGGTATTCGAGGTCGCCGTCGGCGGTGCCGCCTTCGTTCTGGGCTTCGGTGATGTGGTCGACGAGCGAGTTGATGTATACCTCTACCATTGTATATCCCTCGTCGTCGGTGAGGAGCGCGTCGGCGGGATCGGCGGGGTCGAGTCCGCGGGCGAGTTCCCAGGCGTCGGGCATGCCGTCGCGGTCGGTATCGAGCGGCGCTTCCGTAGAGTTTAGCACGGGCCATGGGTTCCAGTTGTCGGGAGCATCGGCGGGGCGATTGTCGTAGGGCGAGTCGATTATGCCCTTTGCGTTTCCGGCTCCTGAGCCTGTGTAGGTGGCGGTGCCCTCGCGCACATCGGATACCATGAGGGCATCATGGGAGTCGCGCGACAGTGACGCTCCTGCATGGTCGAGCACACGGCTGTAGGCGTCGGCTGCGGAGTGGGTTGTCACGTGGTAATATTTCATCGGCTCTTTGAGGCGCATGCGGCTCTCGTCGAGGTTGTATTTTTCGGGATTGTTGCGATAGGTATCGGAAATCTGCTGCCATATGCCCAGGCCCCAGTTGTCGGCGTCTACGGCCGGGTGGCGGGGGTTGACATTTCCGTCGACAAACAGGCGTGCCCACACGTGGTACATCTCGTGTCCCTCCTGCTCGTTGACTCCGACTCCGCATATGCGGCGCTGATAGCCGACTGCGCGTGAGGCAATTGTGCCCGGGCCGGGCTTATAGTAGTTGTTGACGATGTTGGCGTTCATGTTCTCGGCTCCGTAGCATCCCTGTCCGCTCCAGTTGTACATTACATTGCAGCGGAAGTCGGTGGTGTCGCGAGCTCCGGTGGCGGGGCGTTCACCCAGGCGCGGACAGCGCGAGTCGTGGTGCACGAGCAGATTGTGGTGGTACGATGCACCCTCTCCGCCCATCATTGCTCCATAGCCGTGAGTTTTTTTCGAGTGGCCTCCGTAGCGCAGGCTCTGGGATATTATACACCATTGTACGGTGGTGAAGCGGTTGCCATAGATTGAGCAGCATTCGTCGACACTCCATGATATCGAGCAGTGGTCGACAATGATGAGGCGCGAGTCGACGGCACCGAGGCCGTCGGGCTCGAATCCGTCGCCTTCAGTCTCGGCCATGCGGTTGCCAGGACGGAAACGCATGTAGCGGGCAATGATATTGGGGCAGGCGAAAGTCACGGGGTAGTCGGCCACACAGATGCCGTCGCCGGGAGCTGTCTGTCCGGCAATGGTGAGGTTGCCGTTGGTAATCTTGAGGTCGCTCTGCAGATATATGGTGCCGGAGATGTCAAACACTACGATGCGTGGGCCGGTCTGCTCGCAGGCCCATCGCAGCGATCCGTAGCCGGAGTCGCGCAGATTGGTCACATGGAGCACCTTTCCGCCACGTCCGCCTGTCACATATCGCCCCCATCCCTCGGCTCCGGGGAATGCCGGCGTGCGCTCGATGCGCTCCTGAGCCGAGGCGGCTACGGAAGCGATGATGAGCATCATGTATTTAATCAGGAGTCTGGTTTTCATGACATCGTAGATTGGTCGGTGCAAAATTAGGCAACATGTACAGCATAAGGGGGTGAAAATTTGCCGAAAGATGGTGGATTCGGACAAATTGTAGGTGGAAATTACGCCAATGGTAAACAAGCGGGGCACGCCTCGGATGTGGTGTGCCCCGTGTCGGTGTGCGTAGATTACAGGAAGATTATTTTATGATCTTCTCGGAGTGGCGTGTGCCGTCGGGGAGGATTTCCACGCGTATCACGGCGCCTTTGGTGTCGGCGTTGACCTGCACACCCTGGAGGTTGTAGTATACGGTGGATACAGCACCGGTCTCGCCGGTGACTGCGTCGATGCCTGATGTGCCGCCGGTAGCGGGCTCGGATGCCGCACCCAGACCGCCGTGGGCGTTGGCCGCGCGTACGGTGTATGAGGCTCCGTCGTTGGCGTTGAGCTCATAGCGGTTGGTGGTGGTGTGGGCGAGGTACTCTCCGTTGCGGAATACGGCGTAGCCCGATGCGTTGTCTACGGTCGACCAGGTGAGAACGCCTTCGGCAATAGCGATGCTTTCGGGAGCCTCACACTGCAGTGTGGCCGATGCGGGATCCCAGGAGTCGTTGCCGCAGAGTACGTTGCGTACGGTAAGGCGTGCGGCTTCCTCCTCGGTGAGCACCGGAGTGTAGGTGTTGGTCGATGTCGGAGAGTTCTTGCGGGTGCTGAGGTCGATGGGGTTTCCGTCCTTGTCCATAGAGTTGTACTCGTAGAAGTGGGTCGGTAGAGTGCCCATAGAGCCCCATCCTTCGGCGCTTGCCTCGGCTATCATCACGGTGTTGAGGAAGTAGGCGCGGGGTTCGTTCTGCCAGGGGCGTCCGAGCGCATATGGTCCGTAGCCCGATATGGTGTTGCTCTCGAATACGTAGCCATACTTGTTGTTGACCGATGTAGAGGGGGCTGTGATGTAGCCGCCTTCAATCTCATGGATGATGTCGCAGTGGTCGAAGTAGTGGTCGCCTCCACCGCAGATATAGTCGACAGAACCGTGGATGAAGCAGCGGTCGAGATAGCTCTGGCTGCCGGTTACATAGGTGTCTTGAATCGACTGGAGGGCTACATTGGAGAGGATGTCCTTGTTGCCTCCGTAGAATGCTGCTCCTACACCCTGACGCTTGTCGGCACCGAAGTCGAGGTCGTTGCGGATGGTGAGGTCCTGGAAATATGTGCCGGTGGCGTTGCGGGTAGAGATGATGGGGTTGGAGATACCGGTGCGGTTGCCGTGGAGGATTACGCCTTCGCGGCTCTCACCTACAATCGACACGTTGTATGCGCGGAGAGTCTGCTCTTCAGAGCCGAAGTCGTAGTCGCCGTTTTTCACGAAGATTACCGCACGGGGAGCGTCGGCAGTATTGTTGGATGCTGCCACAGCTGCGAAGGCTGCTTTCCATTCGTCGACATTTGTTACCACTACAGGCTCGATTGCCTCGACTGTGGCGGGAGCGCCTACGGTCATGGAGAGTACGATATCCTTGTCATTGACATTGCCGAATGTATCCTCGGCCTTGCCGGCGGGAATCACGAGCTCGGAGGTGGTATTGTAGGGGAGATCCCATACTTTGAAGCGCACGGTGGCACCGGCTACCTCGCCTTCTACATCCTGTTTTCCGACAAAGGCTGTGACGCTCTTCATCTCGCGGTCGAAGTTGAATGTGGCCACGGCGTGGTTTACGTTGGCAGTAGGTGTGGCCGACGAGCTGTTGACTGCGGGAGGTGTGGAGAGGGCTTTCTTGTTGACGAGGATTTCAAACCATGCCACGGGCTGGCTGCCGGGGGTGAAGAGGAATTTCACGGGTGTGCCTGCTTTGTGTCCCTCGAAGTTTACAAATATGTTCTTCTCGGCTCCGTCGCCGTTGCGGAAGTAGGTGGCAGTGGGGAGGTAGACTGTGGCGCCTTCGGAAGTCACATAGCCGATAGTGCCGGGTGTGTAGTTGTCCTTGAGATTTGTGAACTTAATCTGCTTGATAACCACATTGGCGGGTACGGATAGAGTGATTTCGGTGTTGTTCTTGAATTTGAACTGTGTGCCGCCCCAGCCGTCGTTGGCAGGATTGAGGCTGTATGAACCGTTGCTCCACGAGCCGTCGGCCTGATTGAGCGAAGAGTCGTAGACGAGTTTTACCATCTCGTCGTTGTCGGCTGCTGTGTAGAAGTGGAATCCGGATACGTTGATTGTATAGTTTTTGCTCTTCGAGCCTGCCTCTCCCTTGAAGGTGAATGTGCCTTCGGCGCCGTTGACAGAGCCGGTGGCTGTCACTTTGCTGTTGTCGGCGAATGTGGCCACGATTGTAGGCTCGGCGGTGAAAATCCAGTCGCTGAGAGTGGCTGTGACGTCGGTGCCTGAAGCGTTGAGGGCTGCCAGGAGTTCGGCGGGAGCATCTACCTCGTCGATAGTGAGAGCGTTGATGATGATGTCGCCTATGCGGTAGAGACGCAGGGTGTATGTGTCATGGAATACGACGACACCCTCCTTGGCCGATACATTGAATGTGACGATTGTCTGAGTGCTTCCCTCGGGGGTGGGGAGTGTGTATGTGCCGTCGCCGTTGTCGGTCACTGCCACGGCATTGCCATCTCCGTCGACAGCTGTCGCGGTAATGATTGCGTTGGCATTGGCGTTGGTCTTGACGGTGGTTGTGGCGGCGAAGTCGAGCGGAAGGTTGCAGTTCCAGTCGTATCCCTCACCGGCGGTCACATCCTGACCGTCGATTGCCACGCCGCGGAATGTGGCGCAGTGGTCGGCAATTTTCTCGAGCACCATATCCTTGTAGTTGGCGATGAAGCCACCGTGATTGGCATTGAACACGAGTTTGAGCACTTTGCGGCCTGTGGTCAGTTCGCCCTCGAGGTTTATTACATGCTCTGTGTAGTTAGACGATTCGGCGGGGAGGGTCCAGTTGGTCTCAGCCTCTACGCCATTGTTCTGGTCGGTGACAGTGACATTGAGCACGCCGTCGCCATAGCGCGACACCGGGAGGGTCATGGCGTATACACCGGCCTGATCGACAGTGATTTCGTTGGAAGTGCCGCAGCCGTCCTTTACGTATCCGATATTTTGGCCTTCGTTGCGTGCTCCGCCGATGAGGTCGGATTTTGCGATTGTCACAGTGCCGGGGATGTGCTCGGAGTTGTCGGCGAAGTCATTGTAGAGCGCGAGCTTGCCCCAGTTGCCGGCATAGTTGCTCCCTTCGAGGTCGCGGGCCTTGAGGGTGAGGATGTAACTGCCGGCGGGGAGTGCCGGAGTGTAGAATTTAGAGGTCGTGGATGGTGTCCAGCTACCGGTGTTCTCCATCTTGTGGACTGCTTTGAATAGAGTGTCGCAATCGGCTGTGGATATGGAGATGTCCATATAGGCTGTGCCTTTGTGTCCGGTGGCGATGGTGAACTGATAGCTGCTTTCCTCCTCGCTGACGAGGTTGAAAGTGACATTTGTGTTTTCACCGGTGGAGCCGATGTTGTCGCCGTTGTTTTCGACTTTGCCGGACGTGCCGTTGAAGTCGCAGTTGTTCCAGTCGATGAATGTTCCGGCCGGTGTCGGGATTGACACTGGGTCGCCCGAAGCTGCAGTGGCCGAGAGTCCTCCTATCGCCATTATGGCCGACAGGGTCAGGGCTGAATTAAATTTTTTAAACATGAATGATGGTTGATTTTAAGGTTATGAATGCCGGAGCAATATCTTTCCGGCACCCTTAACGGATATTGGATTATGAGATAAAAATCTGCCTATGGTTATTTGCACAAATGACTTCGCAGACAAAATTATGCTAAAGATTGAAGCGGAGGAATACTCCGGGCCCGCGAATCAGCTGAAAAGTCAAAAAATACACCCTTTCCGACAAATTTGCGCCATCGCAGTCGGCTCGGGGCTTTTTGCGATAATAAGTGCGCTTTAAAGAGCGATATACGATTTATCTTCGCACAAAAACATAGAAAGCAAATATTGTTAACAAGTTCTTAACCTTATGAGACTACCACGAATTATAATCATGCTTGTGGCTGTCGGCTCAGTAGTAGCGGGACATGCCCAGCGCGTACCTTATCTTGACGCGTCGCTCAGTCCTGAGCAACGTGCCGCCGATCTTTGCGGACGTCTTACCATAGACGAGAAGGCCAGGCTGATGATGAACAGTTCGCCGGCGATAGAGCGCCTTGGTATCCCTGCGTTCGACTGGTGGAGCGAGGCTTTGCACGGTGTGGGACGCAACGGGCTTGCCACTGTGTTTCCGTCGTGTATCGGTATGGCGGCCTCGTTCGATGATGATATGATCGACCGTGTGTTTACCGCAGTGAGCGACGAGGCCCGTGCCAAAAACACCGAAGCACGCCGCCGCGGTCAGATAGGCAAGTACAAGTGTCTGAGTTTCTGGACACCGACAGTAAATATCTTCCGTGACCCTCGCTGGGGCCGCGGTCAGGAGAGCTACGGCGAGGATCCATATATGAACGGGCGCATGGGCACGCGTGTGGTGCATGCGCTACAGGGCGACACCTCCCGGAAGTATATCAAACTGCTTGCCTGCGCAAAACATTTCGCAGTACACAGCGGCCCTGAGAAGACCCGTCATAATTTCAATATAGAGAATCTGCCCGCGCGCGACCTGTGGGAGACTTATCTCCCGGCATTCCGTAATCTTGTGCAGGACGCCGGAGTGAGAGAGGTGATGTGTGCCTACCAGCGCTTTGAGGGTGAGGCATGCTGCGGCAGCAACCGTCTGCTTCAGCAGATACTCCGCGACGAATGGGGCTTTGACGGAATGGTGGTGAGCGACTGCGGAGCCATCAACGATTTCTATCTGCCTAAGCGCCACGGTGTGGCCGAGGATGCCCGTACGGCTACCGCACTTGGTGTGATAAGCGGTACCGATGTCGAGTGTGGCTCGGTATACAAGCATCTGCCCGAGGCTGTGAAGAGAGGCTATCTCAGCGAAGAGGCTGTCGATGTGTGTGTAAGGCGTCTGCTTGCCGAGCGTTTCCGTCTCGGTAATTTCGATCCCGACTCTCTTGTGGAGTGGACGTCGATACCGATGAGTGTGGTCGACTGCAAGGCCCACCGCGACCTCGCTCTGCAGGCGGCGCGCGAACAGATGGTGCTGCTTAAGAACAACGGGGTGCTACCGCTGGATACCGGCAAGAAGATAATGGTGATGGGCCCCAATGCCGCTGACTCGACAATGCAGTGGGGCATATATTACGGACAGCCGAGCCATACGGTGACTATACTCCAGGGTATGCGTGGCCGTCTGGGCGAGTCGCTGCCATACATGCAGGCCTGCGGCATAACATCGTCGACAGAGAAGGTAAGCATCTTCGACCGCATTACCGGCGAAGACGGCGTTCCGGGTATGACCGGAACCTACTGGAACAATACGGAGATGGCCGGCGCGCCGGCTGCGACAGCCCGGTATACCTCACCGGTAAATCTTGACAATGGCGGCAACACTGTGTTTGCTCCCGGAGTCGAGCTCGAGCATTTCACTCTGCGCCTGCGCGGGTCGTTTGTAGCCGAGGCCGACGAGGAACTTGATGTAATCTACAACAATGACGACGGATTGCGTATCATCATCAATGGCGACACTGTGCATGAGCGCTGGAAGGCTGAGCCGCTTAACCACCGTAGCCGCAAACTTCCGGTGAAGAAGGGCAAGCGTTATGATATCGGTGTAGACTATATGCAGGTAGCCGATGCTGCTACTCTCAATTTTGACATATGCCGCCAGAAGGAGCTGACTGTCGATGATGTGGTGGCTCGTGCCGGAGATGCCGACATAGTAGTGTTTGCCGGGGGTATATCTCCCGCATTCGAGCGCGAGCAGGCCAAGGTGCGCGAGCCTGGATTTGACGACGGCGACCGTACGTCGATAGAGCTCCCCGCCGTGCAGCGCGAGATACTGCGGGCTCTCAAGCATGCCGGCAAGAAGGTGGTGCTTGTCAACTGCAGCGGCAGTGCGGTGGCCCTGTCGCCGGAGATGCAGAGCTGCGATGCCATACTACAGGCATGGTATCCCGGACAGGAGGGTGGCACGGCTGTGGCCGAGGTGCTGTGCGGCGACTTCAATCCGTGCGGCAAACTGCCGGTGACATTCTACTGCGACGACGCCCAGTTGCCACCCTTCGACGAGTACCGTATGGAGGGACGCACATACCGCTATCTGCGCGAGGCGCCTCTGTTTCCGTTCGGCCACGGACTGAGCTATACTACATATAAGTATGGCAAGCCCCGCTATGCCGACGGCATCGTGACTGTGGAGGTACGTAATACCGGCAAAGTGGCCGGTACAGAAATCGTGCAGCTGTATCTTCGTCGCCGGGGGGACGAGAAGGGCCCCAACAAGACTCTGCGCGGTTATGAGCGTGTGACACTCGCGCCCGGCGAGAAGCGCACGGTAAGCATTCCACTGTCGGACAAACTGCTTGAGACATGGGACGAGGAGTCGGGACGCATGCGTGTGCAGCCGGGCCGGTATGATGTGATGGTAGGGCCGTCGAGCCGCGACAATGAATTGAAAACCATATGTGTAACCATTTGATAACCTCATGAGACTGACACAGAGCATATACTCGCTGGCTATAATGGCCGCAATAGGTGCGGCGTCGCTGACGGCAGGAAAGAAAGCTGTCGGACAGGCTGAGTTCAGTTCGTTTGTATATATAGGAAACGACGATTATTATAATGCCAATCCTCTTAAGGGGGATGGCGATTTCTACAATCCGGTAATCGCCGGATGGTATTCCGACCCGAGTGTCGTGCGCACGGGTGAAGACTATTATCTTGTCACCTCCACATTCGGCTATTTTCCCGGAGTGCCTCTGTACCATAGCCGCGACCTTGTCAATTGGCGTCTTGTGCGCAATATACTTGACCGTCCGGAGCAGTTGCCCGGTCTTGTAGGGCAGAGCCTTGACCGAGGTGGTATATATGCACCGCAGATTTCGTACAATCCCCACAATTCAACCTACTATATGATAACCACGGATGTCGGGAGCAAGGAGGGACATTTCTATGTCACCGCCACCGATCCCGAGGGTTCGTGGAGCAATCCGGTGTGGCTGAAGGGTATCGACGGTATTGACCCGTCTCTGTTTTTCGATGACGACGGGAGCGCATACATAGTATACAAGGAGGATACGACCGGACGCCCGAAGTGGAGCAACTACCGCTGTATACGGTTTATTGCTTTTGACCCCGAGTCGGGACAGACTGTCGGGGATTCATGGCCTCTGGCCGAGGCCGGCGTCGGTCCGGAGGAGCATCTCGACCGCGACGAGGGGCCTCATATCTACAAAATTGACGGGCGCTACTTCCTGATATGTGCGGAGGGTGGCACAAGTAACCATCATTCGGCTGTTATCTACCGTGCCGACAGCCTTCGCGGAGAGTTTACCCGCTGGAGCCGAAATCCGGCGCTTACGCAGCGTTATCTCAAGGAAAAGCGCACGAATCCTATCACCTGCACCGGGCATGCCGACCTTGTAATGACTCCTGAGGGAGAATGGTGGGGAGTGTTCCTCGGATGCCGTCCCGGGCCGGGAGGATTTCAGGCTCTCGGTCGTGAGACATACCTGATGCCAGTAAAGTGGAGTCGCGACGGATTCCCGTATTTTACCCAGTCGCAGGATACTGTCCCGCTGACTCAGCATCGCGAGGGCGTTAAGCATGACCCCTCATGGGGCAGTTCGGGCAACTTTACCTGGAGCGACGACTTCAAGGGGGAGAGCCTGCGTCCGGAGTGGATTGGCCTTCGCGGCACGACCGCAGATTATTGCCATCTCGACGGAGAGTGCCTGCGTATGCAGTGCTGCCGCGAACTGTCAACCGGGAAGGGGGTACCGGCATATGTGGGCCGGCGTATCCAGCATCATAAGTTTGAGGCTTCGACACGTGTCAGATTCAAGCCGCGCAACGGCGGAGAGTCGGCCGGGCTGCTGATGCTCAAGAATGAATCGAGACAGTATTATCTTGCCGTGTGTGGCGACCGTGTGGAGTTGCGCACGCTCTCACCAAAGGAGGTGCGTGTAATCGCATCGGCGGAGATGCCCTGCAAGGCCGGCCGTGATGTGGAACTGCGGGTGGTATCCGACGGCATATGCTATGATTTCTACGTAAGGGAGGCCGCGCGGGATGCCGAATGGACTCCTGTGGCCGAGGATGTGGATGCCTCCTATCTTGCATGTGAGCGTACCGGCGGATTTACCGGGGCAACGATAGGCCTCTATGCCGAGAGCAGAAACTGATGACATGATATATCTACATGCACCTAATCATATAGGCATATTGCATGGTTGAACGTGGACAGCGCCACAAAAGTCGCGTATGAGGCTTTTGTGGCGCTGTCTATAGATTGTCGAAGATGTTGCTGTGTATGGCGTGAGAATCAATAGCGGAATGACGAGCCGCCGAGAAACTCGCGGAGGAGGGAGGTGGAGGGGATTGTCTTGTCGGTGATGGGTGTGAAATAGCCCAGGAGAGTGCGCAGTCGATAGGCTTCGGCGTACTCGGGTATGTCGCGCGGCACTCCGCGCAACAGCTCTTCGGCGTATTCCTTTATTACGCTCAATTCGAATATGAGCGATGAATTGAACATTGCATCGGCATTCTCTTGATAGGGGTATATCCATTTGTCCTCACCGCGGCGCACACTCGGCCAGCGGCGTATTGTCTCGGTGGCACTGACTCCACGGTAGCGGCTGTCGCGCACCATGCGGCGTAGCAAACGGTTGTCGGAGGTGGGCACCCAGTTGTGGTCGTCAATCGACAGGGTGGTAAGGGCCGAGACGTAGATCATAAACTTCATGCGGGCGTCAATCTCTTTTGTAAGCTCGGGGTTTAGGCCATGGATGCCCTCGATGAGGAGTACGCTGCGGTTGGTGAGCTTAAGGGTCTTGCCTTTGTATACACGTCGTCCAAGTTCGAAGTTGTAGGTCGGGAGCTGCACTTCCTCCCCGGCAAGCAGGGCGTTGAGGTCGGCGTTGAACTGATGCAGGTCGAGAGCATACAGCGACTCGTAGTCGTAGTCGCCGTCGGGTTCGCGCGGGGTGTCTTCGCGGTTGACGAAATAGTCGTCGAGCGATATCATCTTAGGCTCAAGGAGGTTGGTCATCAACTGTATGGCAAGGCGTTTTGTGAATGTTGTCTTTCCGGATGACGATGGCCCGGCGATGAGCACCACACGTGCTCCGCCCTCGTTGTAGCGGCTCTGAATCTCGTCGGATATGCGCCCGATTTTCTTGTCGTGGAGCGCTTCGGCCACGTTGATCAGCATCGGGGCCTCCTTATGGGCTATGGCAAGGTTGAGCTCGCCCACATTGGCCACTCCGATTACGCGGTTGAACGCGAGATAGTCGGTGAAGGCGTGATACATTTTTTTCTGCATTATCGGTGACTCGGCGGCTGTAGGGTCATCTTTGGCCATGCCCATGAGCAGAAATCCTTCTTCGAAGAGTTGCAGGTCGAACACTGGGCACATGTCGGTCGATGGTGCGAGGTTGCCGTAGTAGCTGTCGCACACACCGTCGAGTCGGTAGTATACCGTGTAGAGGTCGTGGAGACTTTGCAGCAGTTTCACCTTGTCGTCAAGGCCCTGTTCCTCGAATATCTTTATGACATCGGAGGTCAGGCGCTCCTTGCGCTCAAACGGGAGCGCACGCCTGACAAGCGAGTGCATGTAATCGCGCAGAGAGTCGACAACCTGTTGCGACATGGCAACGTCCGAGCCTGTGATACGGCAATAGTAGCCTCGTCCGATAGAGTGCTCTATAATGAGCCGTGCGCCGGGATAGAGGGCCACTACCGCGCGGTAGAGCATCATGCAGAGCGAACGGATATATACCCTGTGGCCCGATGGGCTCATGGCTGTCAGAAACTCGACCTGCTTTGGCGCGAAGAGGGGGTAGGAGAGGTCTTCGGTCTTGTTGTTGACGTGGGCGCAAATGGGGCGCTGCGGTATACGGTCGGCGAGAGTGTTGTAGATTTCCATGAGGGTCTGTCCACCTTGAAACTCTACATATTCGCCTATGTTTTTGCAGTAAATTTTTAATGTTGAACTCATAAATGTGTGATGAAACGTGTCTCCTTAAAGTTACAAATTATTTCTGATAAAAGTTCAAATCAGCAATATAATATGGAAACATATGTTCATCACTCGACGCTTTGACAATAACTTTTATTCATCCCATTTTCCCGAGCGCAATCCTGGGCCGCCACGGGGATGTTAAATGGATCATTTTGGTGATGTTGGTGGGTTGGGTTGGTGTAAAGTCGCCGGGCTACGCCGGGCATTTCGGGGGAGGGGACCAACCCCACCCTGCGAACCGCTAATGCGGCTCTTGGGTGGGGCTAACGTTGTGGACGCCCCCAAAGGGGATGTGCGCTAACGCGTTGGGTTGTGGATGTGAGCCGGGATGGTATGTTGGTATTGGTGGTTGGGATGGTGTTCAGTCGCCGGGCTACGCCGGGCATTCGGGGGGGAGGGGGCCAACCCCACCCTGCGAACCGCTAATGCGGCTCTTGGGTGGGGCTAACATTGTTGACGCCCCCAGAGGGGCTGTACGCTAACGCGTTGGGTTGTGGATGTGAGCCGGGATGGTATGTTGGTATTGGTGGTTGGGATGGTGTTCAGTCGCCGGGCTACGCCGGGCATTCGGGGGGAGGGGGCCAACCCCACCCTGCGAACCGCTAATGCGGCTCTTGGGTGGGGCTAACATTGTTGACGCCCCCAGAGGGGCTGTACGCTAACGCGGGGAGTTGTGGATGTGAGCCGGATGGGGTATAGGAGTTAATGACATGCGGATGCTTGGGCTATGTGCTAACGTGGAGATTTATGGATGGAGCCGGATGAGGGTGTGTGGTGCGGAAATTGGGATAATATATAAGATAGTGTTACACAGGCGACTAATGTTAAATGCATGATTGTTTGGTGATATGATTTTGTTGCAGCTGCAACTCCCCGCGTTAGCGCACGGCTGTTTTTGTGGCTGTTCACAATCTGTATTTCGTTTTGTATACATTGGCAACCCAACGCGTTAGCGCACAGCCCCTCTGGGGGCGTCTACAACGTTAGCCTATGGTAAAAGCCGCGTTAGCGGTTCGCAGCCATAGGATTGTGGTGTCCCCATCCTCGGAATGCCCGGCGTAGCCCGGCGACTATTTCGCTAATTGGAGATGATTGAGCCTTGCGGAGTGAGGCCCTCGACGGATACTGTGATTTCGGATGGGGAGATATTGGCGGGGATAGGGAGTTCTACCAATTGCGTGAGGTCGACAGCCGGAAGCCATTGTAGGGTGGCGCCTGTTGGTTTCTCGGTAATACTTTCGGGAATATATGCGGGAGTGTAGAATTTTTTGCGCTTCTGGTAGCCGAGCGGAGTTATTAGTTTGAATTCCTTTGGAAGTTTGTGGCGAAATTTGCGGGAGCTTTTTGTGTTGATGCTGAGGATTCCTCCGGTCTTATCCATTACGTTGCCTATGCCGGGGTTGAAAAGTACAGCTAAATGTGGCGGTACGTAGGATACAGATTCATTGTCGAGATAAGGATACATAGCTTCAAGATCAGCTAAGGATATTTTGTTCTCATACGTATGGTTCTCTGTATTATTTGGAGATGTTCCCAATGACATGCTATTACCACTGAGGGCATTTGCAGCCATATTGGCAGAATAGACACCAAGACCTCTATAAGTAGGAGTACGACTAAATTTGCCGTTGTTTTGAGATTGGCTAATGTTACTCCCACCATTATTCGAGCCCATGATGTTCCGCAAGGTTTGTGCCGGGTCTGTGTAATATCCGATGTAACGGCCATCGACCCAGATGCTTACCGGTACTTGATGATGCATGAGAATATTACCGACGATGTTTATGCCTGGTACATTGGCCACGGCATCGGCATAGCAGAGTATGTTGTCATCCTCACCGGGGCGGACTGTCATATAAGAAAGTCGCTCAATTATATTCTCACCCTTGTGGCTGCTTTTTCCGTGGACGACCACCTCCTGAAGAGCGACATGCATGCCCTGGGTAGATGATTTTATGCGCGCTATATACTCCTCGGCTGACTGTTTCTCATCAGATTCCGCCGATGCTCTCAACTGCTTCTGAGGTAGAGCCGTGACTTCGGGATAACTATCGAAATCGGGATAGATGTTTTCTTCGAAATATCCTTTTTTGTTGAGTGCTCCGATTACAAAGTATGTGCCATCTGCCCATTCGATTCCGGTGATGTGGAAGCGCCCGAGGGAGTCGGTGACGGCCGATGCACCGTCGGCCATGCGCGGTGCAAGCACGTTGGCCATGACTCCGGCCAAAGGCTTTCCGCGCCATTTCGAGCGGATTACTCCGTCGAGCTGTGCACCGATTTCCAGCGGGTAGGGGAGTGAGTCGTTGATTTCGCCGCGAATTGCCGCCGGCATGTCGTAGCGTGTCCATCCCTGAGTCAGCATCAGGGCGTCTGCGGCGGGGTCGGCCTCACGGCGCGGTGTGCGCAGATACCATGCTGCATCCTCTACGTGTCCGCGCAGGTCGCTCTGCAGCAGCAACTGCGAGGCTATGGTGACTGTGGTGTCGGGCGACGATATACGACCGTCGACTATGGCCACGGCCACGTCGGCTCCACCCTCTACGGCAGGGATGATGACCACATGGCGCGCTGAGTCGACCGTGATTTTCAGTTGCCCGGCGTTGGCGGGTATCAGTGTCGCCGATACGGCAATTGCGGTGGCGAGGATGGATTTAGTGTAGGGATTCATACGCGGACTTTCGACAGATTGGTGAGTATATATATAGGCGTTTCCATGGAATTTCGATTTGTAAGTGATTTCCATGGTTCCCATCGATAGTTTTCGCAAGATAGTATAAAATAGAGATTATCGCAAGTCGATTATGGATATTTAACACGCCGGTACAGGGAGCGAAGGGGATGGAGTCGGGGCGGCGGGTTATGGTGATGTTGGTAGGTGGTTTGGTGTTCAGTCGCCGGGCTACGCCGGGCATTCGGGGGCGGGGGCCAACCCCACCCTGCGAACCGCTAATGCGGCTCTTGGGTGGGGCTAACGTTGTGTACGCCCCCAAAGGGGCTGTGCGCTAACGCGTTGGGTTGTGGATGTGAGCCGGGATGGGATGGTGATGTTAGTGGCAGGGTTGGTGTTTAGTCGCCGGGCTACGCCGGGCATTCGGGGGAGGGGGCCAACCCCACCCTGCGAACCGCTAATGCGGCTCTTGGGTGGGGCTAACGTTGTAGACGCCCCCAGAGGGGCTGTGCGCTAACGCGGGGGTTGTGGGTGTGAGCCGGGGTGGGATGGTGATGTTAGTGGCAGGGTTGGTGTTTAGTCGCCGGGCTACGCCGGGCATTTTTGGGGGAGGGGGCCAACCCCACCCTGCGAACCGCTAATGCGGCTCTTGGGTGGGGCTAACGTTGTGGACGCCCCCAGAGGGGCTGTGCGCTAACGCGGGGGTTGTGGGTGTGAGCCGGATGGGGTATAGGAGTTAATGACATGCGGATGCGTTAGTGCACGGCTGTTTTTGTGGCTGTTCACAATCTGTATTTCGTTTTGTATACATTTGCAACTACACGCGTTAGCGCATAGCCCCTTTGGGGGCGTTCACAACGTTAGCCTATGGTAAGAGCCGCGTTAGCGGTTCGCAGCCATAGGATTGTGGTGTCCCCATCCTCGGAATGCCCGGCGTAGCCCGGCGACTATTTCGCTAATTGGAGATGATTGAGCCTTGCGGAGTGAGGCCCTCGACGGATACAGTGATTTCGGAAGGGGAGATGTAGACGGGGATAGGGAGCTCTACCGAGTGCGTGAGGTCGACAGCCGGAAGCCATTGTAGGGTGGCACCGGTCTCGCTCTCCGGAATACTTTCGGGGGTGTACGCAGGAGCGTAGAATTTTTTTCTCCTCTGGTAGCCTAGCGGAGATATAGTTCGGAATTCAGGAGACAAGGTGTTTGATATTTTGCCGGGATGTTTAGTCTTTATATTTAAAACACCCCCATCGGTATTGGCTCCATTTTTAAATAATACTGAAAGATGTGGGGGAATATATGCAACTGATTCATTATCAGCGAATGGGTACATGTTCTCTAAATCGATAAGTTTTAAGTTATTTGTGAACAATCCGATATCATATATATTATTATAAGAATTGCCATTATAAGCAGTAGTCTCATTTAAATCTAAAGGAGAAGCACCACCAATGCCATATGTTTGTTGAGATGTGGTATTCATCTTTCTTGTGCGAAGAGACGCTCCACTTTTGCGAATCCTGGTCTGTGCATCGGCAGACCCAAGATAGCGACCGTCAACCCATACGGAAACCGGGGTTTGATGATACATTAATCTATCATTTATCACGTTAACACCGGGGATGTGAGTGACGGCCTCCTCATATGAGCGGATATCTTTATTATTGTCGGGGCGTATATAGACGGAGGCAAGATAGTCGATGGCGTTGGCTCCCTCGCGCTTTTTGGTGGCGCGGACCACGACTTCGCGTAGTGAGATTTGCATTCCCTGCGGTGATGAGTTGAGTCGTGCCACGTAGTTGTCCCATCGGTCGGGGTCTTCGTCGAGAGCGGCGAACGATGCGGCTATTGACTGCGATTCGGGGAGTATGTCTATAGTTGGGAATGAATCGAACTCGGGATGAATGTTTTCTTCGAGTTTTCCCTTTGAGTTCATGGCGCTTATTACAAAGAATGTAGAGTCGGCCCATTCGATTCCGGTGATGTGGAAGCGCCCGAGGGAGTCGGTGACGGCCGATGCGCCGTCGGCCATGCGCGGTGCGAGCACGTTGGCAATGACTCCGGCCAAAGGCTTTCCGCGCCATTTCGAGCGGATTACTCCGTCGAGCTGTGCACCGATTTCCAGCGGGTAGGGGAGTGAGTCGTTGATTTCGCCGCGAATTGCCGCCGGCATGTCGTAGCGTGTCCATCCCTGAGTCAGCATCAGGGCGTCGGCGGCGGGGTCGGCCTCACGGCGCGGTGTGCGCAGATACCATGCTGCATCCTCTACGTGTCCGCGCAGGTCGCTCTGCAGCAGCAACTGCGAGGCGATGGTGACTGTGGTGTCGGGCGACGATATACGACCGTCGACTATGGACACGGCCACGTCGGCTCCACCCTCCACGGCAGGGATTATGACCACATGGCGCGCTGAGTCGACGGTGATTTTCAGTTGCCCGGCGTTGGCGGGTATCAGTGCCGCCGATGCGGCAATTGCGGTGGCAAGGATGGATTTAATGTAGGGATTCATACGCGGACTTTCGACAGATTGGTGAATGTAGGTGTTTCTCCATGGATTTTCGATTTGTAAGTGATTTCCATGGCTCCCATCGATAATTTTTGCAAGATAGCATGAAATCAAGATTATCGCAAGCCGATTATGGATATTTAACACGCCGGTACGGGGTGCAGTTGGGGATGGGGCCGGGGCGGCGGGTTATGGTGATGTTGGTGGGTGGGTTGGTGTAAAGTCGCCGGGCTACGCTAGGCATTCGGGGAGGGACAGCGACCTATGGTTGCGAACCGCTAACGCGGCTCTTACCATAGGCTAACGTTGTGGACGCTCCAAAAGGGGCTGTGCGCTAACGCGTTGGGTTGTGGGTGTGAGGCCTTCTTCGATGCATATGCCGTTATGTCAGGGCATGATGGCGAATGCGTCGGTGGAGATAATGAGGTCGGATATGGCTCGGGCCGAGCGAATGTTGGAGAGTGCTTCGGGAGATACTGCGGTAGTGTCGCCGGCGAGTTCGCCTGTCATGGAGCTTATTGCAAACGGGGCTTTGGAGGGGTCGAGGATACTGTTGCCCATCCCTTTCCACCGGTATGAGTCGAGTTGCAAGAGGTTGAGCAGGGTGGGGTATATGTCGGCCTGTCCGAGAACGGCGTCGTATCGTCCCCCTACCGGGGAGTTGACGACAATCAGCGGGGTGTATTGTCCCGGCGACACTATTCCCCGGGCGTCGGGATTGTCGAGAATGGCTGCTCGATCCATTGCGAGCCCTTCGTGGTCGCCTGTAATCACTATCAGTGTGCGGTCGTAGTCGGGACGCGAGCGCAGATATGATAGCAGGGTGCCGATGGCGCTGTCGGTGTAATGTGCCATCATCATATAGTCGCGCATGCGCTCGGGAAAGCGGTCGGAGAATGTCACCGTGCGCAGATTCTCAGGGAGGCGGAATGGGTTGTGGCCGGAGTATGTCACAAACTGGAGGAATGCGTTTTCTCCGACTGGCCATATTTCTCCGGCCTGCATTTTCTCGACAGCCTGACGCATGAATGAGCCGTCGCTCAGTTTGGCGGGGTTGCCTACGAGCTCGTCGTTTCGCCAGGATGACCGTGTGAGGAGGGTGTCGATGCCGAATGCCCGAGCAATCGGTTCCTGATTCCATACGATAGGCTTATCGCATGTGAGTATGTAGGAGCGTGCTCCGTTTTTTTCAGCGAGGGCCCGGTTGAGGGTGTAGTAGCGGTTCTGGGGATAGCGCATCGAATATACGCTCGACTGCATCGGCAGCATGCCGGCATTGACGAGGAGCTGGCAGTCAATTGATCGTCCGGCGGCGACTTGAGTCAGCACGTTGGGCGCATAGAGAGTGGATGCGGTGTCGGCGATGAGAGAGTCGAGCACGGGTGTAATCTCCACTCCGTCGACCTTGCGGTCGATAACCCAGCTTTCGAGCGATTCACACAGTATAATCACCAGGTTGTCGCGGACGGCGATGGAGTCGGTGAGCGCGCGGTGGGGACGGTATTTCTCTTTTTGCTCCATCCATGAGTCGATGCGCGCGCGTCCAGCTTCGTCGAGCGCGCGTGAATTGCCGCTCAGGATATCGTACATTACCGAGCCGCCGACGGTATATATCGGAGTGGTGCATGTGGTGTAGTAGCATGACTCCTGCAGGCGCGAATAGTGGGCACGGAATCCGCCGCGGCACAAGGCTGCTATTGCTGAGAGGAGCGCTGCAATTGCGAGGCCGACAAGGTAGCGCAGTGTAGACCGTGGGGGGAAGCGTCGCGGCATGCGGCGTCCGATTATCCAGGCCGCAACTGTGGTAAGCGGAATCAGTATGTCGAGCCATCGCATCGAGTCGACCACGCTTGCGGTGAAGTCGGAGAGATTTCCGGCGAGGAGATAGCTGTCGAGGGGTATAGCCGTGAAATATGTGCGGCAATACATCAGATTGGCCACGAGCACACCGTCGGCCAGAAACAGTACAGTCACGGCTATCCAGAACCGGCGCGACACCACATAGGGGAGCACGAGCAGGAGCGCTCCGAGCAGGGCGTTGAGGTATAGGCCTATGTCGGACATGGCGCGGAATGTGGTGCCTGTGCACCACACTACGTCGAACAGGATGAGCTTGAGGAACGCGGCGATAACGAGCACAGACAGGCGTCCGCGCCACATGTCGGCCGGAAACAGCCGTGACAGGATTGATTTCATCATTTCTTGGGGTCGAGATGCAGATAGGCGTGGACACAGCCTACAAACAGAGCTCCGCCCAGAATATTGCCGAGAGTAACGGGGATGAGGTTGTCGACAATCATCTGAGAGACGGTGATTCCGGCTCCTTCAAGCATTGCCGCGGGTATGAAGAACATGTTGGCGATAGAGTGCTCGTAGCCGAGGACTACAAAAGCCATTACCGGGAGCCAGCATCCGAACATCTTCGCGCCGGAGCTTTTGGCGGACAGGGCGAGCCATATGGCAAGGCATACGCACCAGTTGGCACCTATGCCTCGTAGGAATGCGGTGAGCCAGGGGAGCGATACTTTGGCCTGCGCCACAGCGATTATGGATGAATGGTAGGGCTCGGGGCTTAGCAGTCCGGTAAGGTATACGAGCATATACACGAAAAGGAGAGCGCCGACAAAGTTGCCGAGATAGACGAGTGTCCAGTTTACAATTATGTCCCACGCCGAGCAGCGCTTCATGAGCCATGAGGGCATGAGCATGGCGTTGTTGCCTGTAAACAGTTCGGCACCGAGCACTACCACGAGTATGAGTCCTATGGGGAACGCGGCACCGCTCAGCAACTTCTGCATGGCGGGGTTTGCGGCTGTGATTTCGGGGAATCCGAATCCGAGAATCACTGATAGCACTCCTCCGAAAGCGATATATACGCCGGCGAGTATGGTAAGGAGAGCGAAGCGGGCGTAAGTGCCGTTGCGGCCTGAGCTGAGGTCGGCCTTGGCCGCGCCGATGCCCGCTACTTTGTCGATAACTTCTTTAGGTGTATGTGTAGCCATTTAAACGATTGACGGTTAAAGATCTTCGAGCATTCGTTTCAGCACCACCTGGGCGGAAATTTCGCGGTTGGCGGCTTCGGGGATTACAAGTGAGCGCGGCCCTTCGATGACGTCGTCGCTTACAATCATGTTGCGGCGAACGGGGAGACAATGCATGAAGAATGCGTTGTTGGTCAGTGCCATCTTCTCAGCTGTTACAGTCCATGAACGGTCGGTTGACAGGACTTTTCCATAGTCGGGGTCGGCGAATGCGCTCCAGTTTTTGGCATATACGAAGTCGGCTCCGGCGAGAGCCTTGTCCTGGTCGTATTCCACTCTGGCGTTGCCAACAAATCTCGGGTCGAGCTCGTAGCCTCGCGGATGGGTTATCACGAAATCGTAGTCGGTGGCGTTCATCCATTCGGCAAACGAGTTGGGCACAGCCTGCGGGAGTGCTTTGGGGTGAGGCGCCCAGGTCATTACTATTTTGGGTCGGTCGACGGTCTTATGCTCTTCGATTGTGATGAGGTCGGCAAACGACTGGAGGGGGTGGCGTGTCGCGGCCTCCATTGAGAATACCGGGCGCTCTGAGTAGCGTATGAACTGGTTGATGACTTTCTCCTGATAGTCATCTTCTTTCGACTCGAATCGGGCGAACGAGCGAACACCGATTATATCGCAGTAGCATCCCATCACAGGGATTGCCTCAAGCAGGTGCTCCGGCTTGTCACCGTCCATGATGACTCCGCGTTCGGTCTCGAGTTTCCATGCGCCCTGGTTGACGTCGAGCACGATTACATTCATGCCGAGATTGAGGGCCGCTTTCTGGGTGGAGAGACGCGTGCGGAGCGATGAGTTGAAGAAAATCATCATTAGCGTGCGGTTCTCACCGAGATGTTTGTAGGCAAAGCGGTTGGCTTTTACTTCGAGGGCCTCGGCCACAGCGCGGTCAAGAGGACCTATATCTGATACTGAAATGAAATTGCGCATAGTTTCTGCTTTTTGGGTTATTCTTCTGATATTCAACAATGGAAGCCTGGCGGAGTGTCCGCGGGATGAATGACTGTGACGTCATTGACCTTTCGTAAGGGCGGTCTGTATGGCTTCATTATGCAAAGATACGAAAAAAGCCGGTAACGCGGTGAAGTCAAGATGATTTCTCGTGATGGAGCGGATGGGATATATGCAAAAAGCAGACGCACCTTTTGATGGGCGCGCCTGCGGGTTTTAAAAATGGTAGTAGATGATATTTTAACCAGTTTCTTTATTCTTCAGACTGCGACTCGGCATATGCCTTGAGGAGTTTTTCCTGAACGTCGGAAGGCACGAGCTCATAGGAGCTGAACTTCATGGTAAATGAAGAGCGGCCACCTGTGATAGAGCTAAGTGCGGTAGAGTAGGATGACATCTCTTTGAGGGGCACACGAGCGGAGATTTTCTCGAATCCGTTTTCGCTGGCCATACCCATGATTATGGCACGGCGTCCCTGAAGGTCGCTCATCACGTCGCCCATGACATCGGCTGGAACGAATACGTCGACATCGTATACCGGTTCAAGAATCTTGGGATTGGCGTTGCGGAAAGCCTCGGAGAATGCGTTGCGTCCGGCCAGTCGGAATGATATTTCGTTGGAGTCGACGGGATGCATCTTGCCGTCGTAGATGCATACGCGCACATCGCGGGCATAGCTGCCTGTGAGCGGGCCCTGTTCCATGCGGTCCATGAGTCCCTTTACGATTGCGGGGATAAAGCGTGCGTCGATGGCTCCGCCGACGATACAATTGCATACCACCAGCTTGCCGCCCCATTCGAGGGGTATCTCCTGAGTGTCGCGCACGTTCATCTTAAACTCCTGGTTGCCGAACTTGTAGGTGTCGGGCGCTGGCATTCCTTCGGTGTATGGCTCGATAATCAGGTGAACCTCGCCGAACTGTCCGGCGCCACCCGACTGTTTCTTGTGACGGTAGTCGGCACGTGCGGCCTTCGTGATAGTCTCGCGATACGGTATGCGCGGCTCTTCGAATATGATGGGGAGCTTGTCGTTGTTTTCGACGCGCCATTTGAGTGTGCGCAGGTGGAATTCACCCTGGCCCGAGAGTATGGTCTGCTTGAGCTCTTTTGACTGCTGCACTTCCCATGTCGGGTCTTCTTCATGCATGCGGGTGAGGATTTCCGAGAGTTTCTCGGCGTCGGCCTCGGTGACGGGTCGTACGGCGCGCTGATATTTGGGCGCGGGATACTTTATGAAGTCGAAACGGTACTCACAACCCTTTTCGTCAAGGGTGTTTCCGGTGCGGGCGTCTTTCAGTTTTACGGTGGCGCCGATATCTCCGGCACAAAGTTTGTCGACGGGAGTCTTAATCTGGCCGCATACGCAGAACACCTGTGCGATGCGCTCTTTTGAGCCGCGGTCAACGTTGGAGAGGTCGACACCCGGGGTGAGTGTGCCGCTCATTACCTTGAAGTAGCTGACTTCGCCGATATGTGGCTCGATGGTGGTCTTGAACATGAACAGGGAGAGGGGACCGTCGGAGTCGGGTTTTACCTCTTCGCCTTCGGTGTCGACCGGCGCGGGCATATCCTCAACAAAGGGCACTACGTTGCCGAGGAATTCCATCATACGGCGTACGCCCATGTCCTTGAGGGCGCTTACGCAGAATACGGGGAAGATTGAGCGGTCGACGAGGCCTTTGCGGATGCCTTCGCGCATCTCGTCCTCGGTGAGATGTCCCTGGTCGAAGAATTTTTCCATCAGGGTCTCGTCGTTTTCGGCGGCAGCCTCGACGAGTTTCTGGTGGAGCTCCTGAGCGCGGTCGTGTTCTTCGGCCGGTATTTCCTCAATAGTGGGAACTCCGCCGTCGGGGCCCCAGGAGTATTTTTTCATTAGTAGCACGTCAATCATGGCGTTGAAGCCCGGGCCGACGTTGATGGGGTATTGTATAGGTGTTACTTTTGGGCCGAAGATTTCGGTCATCTGCTCGATTACATTGTCGTAATCGGCTTTTTCGCCGTCGAGCTGGTTGAGGGCGAATATAACCGGCTTCTTAAGGGAAGCCGTGGTGCGGAAAATATTCTGGGTGCCTACTTCCACGCCATACTGCGCGTCGATGAGGATGACGCCGGTATCTGTTACGTTAAGGGCTGTGATGGCGTTTCCTACGAAGTCGTCGGCGCCCGGACAGTCGATTACATTGAGTTTCTTGCCAAGGAATTCGGCGTAAAAAATGGTAGAGAATACTGAGTAGCCATACTCTTTCTCCACCGGGAAATAGTCGCTGACGGTGTTGCCTGACTCGACATTGCCGCGACGTTTTATAACTCCACACTCGTAAAGCATCGCTTCGGCGAGTGTGGTTTTACCGGAGCCTTTGCTACCAAGCAAGGCTATGTTTTTGATTTCGCTTGTCTTGTAAACCTTCATGTTATTAGAAGTTTATAGTGAGAAAAAGTAGTCTGTTGCCGTGGCGTGAGCGCCTGTGGGTGTCATGCCGAGTGGCAACGGTTGGCAAATTACAGAAAATATTTGAGAAACGCGTCATGGAGCAATATGTTACAAAACATAGCTAAACAGCCAATTGCTCCAATCGTCGCAATAACGCGCGAAAATATACCGGCATCGCGTTGTGTGAAATATTGTAAACTGAGAAAATTTTAGTAAGTTTGCAATCACAATTTCCTTTTGTATTTTAATTATGAAAGGGATTATATCTTAAATATTTTAAACATGCTCTAAGGAGTTTGAGGAAGAGAATACCCTGGGTATTATGTATCGGAGGTATTATGCTATACCTATGTGGTATAGCCTCACTGTTGAGAATAATGATTGGATTGGAGAATATTCGTTTTCCATTCCCGAGGCATTGATTAAGCATAAAATGTAGCTATGAGAGATGATAGATTCGAATATTTCCTTAATGCGGTGCATTACTGTATTTGGCGAGGAGATATAAGGGTACGCCTTTTCTTTGATAAAATTATGGGAGGATTCCTGTTGGTTTTTGTAACAATCTTTCTTTCGAAGAAATACAAGGCTCGCTTGTATGCTCATGTAGTAAATCATGAAAAGGAAACATATGATTATTTCTATAATAAGAAAACCGGATTTCATATTAATTGGGCGCATTATCGGGTAATTGTTTTTTATTTATGTTATTCAGCTTGCATATCATTTTTATTGGAAGGAATATTGTTTAGAGTGTTTGGACTGATTAGTCCTATAATATTTGGTAAGTAGCTACTAAAAATTAATGTACATATGTTGGCACGGTTTTTGCATAATACCAAGGTAAGATACAGCTATGAGAATCACAGAAGTAAAACTTACCAAGAAACAACGTGTGGAGTTGGAGTACATAGAGCACTTCGATTCCAGGCCGTTTATGCAGAAACGAAGCCGTATAATATTGGACAAAGCCGATGGCATGCCCTCAAAGAAGATAGCGGAAAGGCTGTCGTGCTCGGAACACAAGGTCAACCGCTGGGTCAGACGGTATCTCGAACAAGGTATCGATGGTCTGCGAAACAAACCGGGACAAGGAGCCAAGCCAATAATGGACTCATCGGACGAGGAAGCTGTAAGACATGCCATCGAGAAAGACCGGCTCAGTGTCATGAAGGCCAAGGAGAGATGGCAGCAGGCAACAGGCAAGGAGGCGTGTCGCGACACGTACAGGGCTTTTTTATCAGCCTTGGCGCAAGATTTGGACGTATAAGGAAAACGACCAAAGGGACACCCTCGCCGCAGCTCTACGATTATAAGAAGGAGAAGCTGCAAGAGCTTGAACAACAGTACCGGGAAGGTCTTATTGGCCTCTATTTCGGAGACGGGAGCTTCACTTGTACCGAAGGATATGTGCCATACGGCTGGCAGTTCCCCGGTGAAAGCATAACCATTCCATCGGACAGAGGCGCAAGGCTCAATATCTGGGGAATGATTGACTACAACAGCCGGTATCATGGCTTCTGTTCCACGGAAAGCATGACATCCGAACGCATCGCTGATTTCCTTGACAAGTTCTCCCTTACAATAAGGAAGGACACATTCATCGTGCTTGACAATGCCAAGGTGCACAGAAGCAAGTATATGAAGGAAATGAGAAAGATATGGGAGAAAAGGGGTCTTTTCCTTTTCTTCCTGCCTCCTTATTCCCCTCATCTCAACATTGCCGAGACTCTTTGGAGAATGCTTAAAGGGCAGTGGATACAGCCTGCGGATTATGTCTCGACTGACAATCTGTTCTACGCTGTCAATCGAGGCCTGGCGGGGCTGGGCAAATCCCACTTTATCAACTTTTCCAAAAGAGCCTGATATGTTCATTTATTTTTCTGAATTACTTATAATATTAATATCTCCTATTTGGTTGTTCTACATTCCTGCCAATAAAGTGGTCTTTTCCGATGATCGTTATCTGAAATATTTCAAGGAATTTGAAAAAATGGATAAATCGTGGCACAGAAAATGGGTAATGATTACATGGGCATTTTGTGTCGGTGGTATATTGGCATTCTTTGGAGGTATAATTGCTTTGTTCGCTATCGCGATAGGATGGAGTAATGTCCATCTGCCTTTTTTGTAGCATATAGATTATGGTTGAGGATAGATTTGCATATTTCCTGAATGCAGTGCATTACTGCATTTGGCTTCATGAGATATGGATTGGCAATTTTATTCATAAACTGGTCTTTGGCAGTATACGTCTTTTTGCCAAGTATATGTGTTCAAGGAATTGTCAGGAGAGACTTTATGCTTATATGGCAATGCGTGAACAGCAAATATATGAGTTTAAGCATGATAAAAAGAACGGGGTTTATATAGGGTTGTCGAAGTATGAGTTCGGCTACGTTTATTCGTGTTATCCGTGTTTCCTGTCATTCCTCATGTTTGGGTTGATACTTAAAATCAATGGAGATATTACTCCAATCGTAATGATTGGCACTCTTGCTGGGCCAATTGGTTTGGGATATATTCCGGTCTATAAAGCAGTCTTTTCAAATAATCGCTACCTTGAATATTTCAAGGAATTTGAGAAAGAGAATAGGGCTTGGCATCGTAAATGGGCGAGAATCACCACTGCGTTCTGTATTGGGGGAGTCCTGATTTCTTTATTGTCTATAGCTGCTGCATGGGCTATTCTATTGTGGTAACCGGTCATGTATGATATGATAGATAACAATCGATTTGCATATTTTCTGAATGTAATGCATTATTGCATTTGGCGAGGAGATATAAGGGTAGGACATGTGCTTTATAAAGTGATAGGAGGATTCCTGTTGGTTTTTGCCACGCTATTTCTTACCAAGAAGTATAAAGGACGTCTGTGTGCCCATTTGGCAAATCATGAGAAGGAAACACATGATTATTTTTATAATAAGAAAAGTGGTTTTCATATAAGATGGGCACATCATAGATTTGGTATGTTTTATTTATGTTATTCAGTTTTTCTGTCATTTCTGATTGCAGGCATCCTGCTTAGAAATTTTGTGGCAGTCATTAATCCGACGTTATTTATTATCATATCAATAATTCCGATAGTGGTGAGTTATATTCCAGCCTATAAGGCTGTGTTTACCGATAGCCGTTACTTGAAGTATTTCAAGCAGTTTGAGAAGGAGGATAATAGATGGCATAAAAAATGGACATTAATAACATGGATATTCTGTGTCGGAGGGATAGTAATCGAAATTTTCGGGATAATTACAATGATGGCTATTGTAGTTGGTGGATACAATAACATAGATTTACCATTCCTGCCGCATTGATTTAAGAAACTGTTTAAATTCAGATGATACAGATTCTAAGAGTAAAATAGAACACTATGAGAGGTGATAGATTTGCATATTTTCTGAATGTAATGCATTATTGCATTTGGCTTCATGCTATTAGCTACAGTAATTTTATGCATAAACTGGTCTTTGGCAGTATTCGTCTTTTTGCCAGGTATATGTGTTCAAGGAATTGTCAGGAGAGACTTTATGCTTATTTGGCAATGCGTGAACAGCAACTATATGAGTTTAAGTATGATAAAAAGAAGGGGCTTTATATCGGGTGGGCTAAGTATAAGTTCGACTACATTTATTCGTGTTACCCCGGTTTTCTATCTTTTGTGATATTGGGACTGATATATAAAAATTATGGTGCGGTAAATCATGTGATAGCCATGACGACTCTACTTGTCACTATTGTAATATGTTATATTCCAGCTTATAAGGCTGTGTTTGCCGATAACCGTTACTTGAAGTATTTCAAAGAATTCGAAACAAAAGGAAAGAAATGGCATAAGAAGTGGAAGAGAATAACGATTGTATTCTGTTTTGGAGGATTTGCTATTGTCATATTCGGAGTGGCGATATTATTTGATATAATGATCGGCTTGGAGAATTTTCGTTTCCCAATCCTGGGGCATTGATTAAATGTGAAATGGAGCTATGAGAGGTGATAGATTTGCATATTTCCTTAATGCAGTGCATTACTGCATTTGGCGAGGGAGTAGAAGATTACAGCTTGTTATTGATAAGGTGATAGGTAGATTCCTATTATTTTTTGGAGTACTATTTCTTTCTCCCAAAAAACAGGAACGATTGGATATACATATAGCAAATCGTGAGAAGGAAACATATGGATATTTTAATAATAAAAAAAGAGGTTTCCATATTCTATTTGCTAATGATAACTTTGGATTTTTTTATGGAGGGTATTCTATTTTCATATCATTTTTGCTTAATGGAATATACATTAGAGTATTTGAATATATAAATCCTGTTTTACTTATTGTCATGTTGGTGGTGCCTATTTGGTTATGTTATATTCCGGCTTATAGGGCTGTATTTACAAATGATAATTATCTGAAATATTACAAGAAGTTTGAAAAAATGGATAAATCGTGGCACAGGAAATGGGTAATGATTACATGGGCATTTTGTGTCGGTGGTATATTGGCATTCTTTGGCGGTATAATTGCTCTGTTTGCCATTGCAATAGGATGGAATAATGTCCATCTGCCATTTTCGGGGTATTAACTTGTAAATGGGAAATTATGAGTGATGAACATTGGACATAATCTGAAATGCACGGCTTGTTGAGAGTGGCGAGGTGATATAAAGAGCAGGATTGGGGGATGGGAATCCTGATTTTCCTTGATTTCCCGTTGCCGCATTGTTGACAAACGTTGGGAGGGTTGATTGACTGTAAGGAATAATTTGTTAACTTTACTGACTCAAAACATCGACAGCATATGAAACTCACGCTTCCGCCACAGCTTGACTCTACGCGCGAGGTTATCGACGATGACTCCCGGCGCATTATAATAATAGGAGCAAACGGTTCGGGTAAGACCCGGTTTACCGAGCGTCTTGTCGAGGAGACCGGCATGAGCATGCCGGTGTTCCGTATCTCGGCTCTTAACGCGCTGTATCGTGCTGACAGCACCGACACTCTGGAAGGATCGGTCGACGTGCTTTATGAGGCGGCCACAGAGCGTTCGCCATTTATGCGCAGCGACCACCATACCCAGTTTGAGCGTGTGATGGCTCTGCTGCTGCTCGATGAGGTGTTGCACCTGCTTTTGCACAAGCATTCGGGAGGCCGGATGGAGCCTACATGTCTTGACCGTGTGATCAGCGCTTGGCAGGAGGTGTTTCCCGACAGCCGTATTCTCAGGGAGAGCGGACGTCTGCTGTTCAGCCGCAAGGAGGATGACAGCGCTTACTCGCAGATGCGTCTGTCTGACGGAGAGAAGGCCGTGCTCTATACGTTTGGCGCCGCAGTCCTTGCTCCGGAGGATGCCGTGATGTTTGTAGACAGTCCGGGGATGTTCCTCCACCCGTCGGTGATGGGCATGATATGGGACAAGGTAGAGTCGTTGCGCCCCGACTGCACGTGGGTATACACAACCCACGACGTGGAGTTTATGACATCGCGCGTGCGCCCCGATGTGATATGGGTGCGGGGATATGACGCCGAGGCCCAGCGCTGGGACTATGCCGTGCTGCCCGCCGGGACTCCTCTTGACGACGAGATATATACTACTATAGTAGGCGCGCGCAAGCCGGTGCTGTTTATCGAAGGCGACGGCACCCACAGCATCGATGCCAAGCTCTATCCGCTGGTGTTTACCAACTATACGGTGCGCTCGCTGGGTAGTTGCAACAAGGTGATAGAGGCCACGCGCACGTTCAACGACCTGAATTCATTCCACCATCTCGACAGCCACGGTATAGTCGACCGTGACCGTCGCGACGCCCATGAAGTGGCTTATCTGCGCAAGAAGCGTATCTTCGTGCCCGATGTGGCTGAGATTGAAAATATACTGATGCTTGAGGATGTGGTAAGGGCCGTGGCACGGCATTTCCACCGCAATGACGACCGAGTGTTTGACCGTGTGCGCAAGTCGGTGATAAACATGTTTCGCGGCGAGCTCAAGCAGCAGGCGCTCATGCATACACGCCACCGGGTGAAACGTATGGTGGAATACCGTATCGACGGGCGATTCCCGTCGATTGACAAACTTGAGCAGCATATGGCCGATCTGGTCAATGCCCTGCGTCCGCGCGACATATACAACGGGCTTGTGCGCGATTTCCGGGGGTATGCCGAAGGGGGCGACTATCAGTCGATACTCAGGGTGTACAACCAGAAGTCGATGGTAGGGCAGAGCAATGTGGCCGAGCTGTGCGGGCTGAAAAATCATGATGCGTATGTGGCCGCGATAATCGAAATCCTGAAGGAGGACTCTCCGGAGGCCGACAGTATACGCCGCGCGGTGACAAGATGTTTTGGCATCACCGACGACGAGGCTTCGGCAAAACTATCGGAAAACTCAATATCGGAAATCGACTGAGAGGGTGTCTGCCCCCCTGTAATCAGGACTTTCCTACGTAAACAAGCACTAAGAATATGACTCTGAAACCGTGGATTGAAGCCATGCGTCTGCGCACACTGCCTGTTTCTGCAGCCGGAGTGCTGACGGCGATAGGATATAATGTAGGCGACGGCACCTTTAAGGCTGCGCCTGCGGCGCTGTGTCTGATATTTGCCCTGCTGGCGCAGGTGGCCTCGAATTTTGCCAACGAATATTATGACTACCGTGACGGTCTTGACCGAGCCGGACGCGACGGTCCGCGACGCGGAGTTACCGAGGGCGACATCACCCCCGGCGCGATGCTCCGCGCCACGTATGCCACTCTCGGCATGGCTTGCTGTGTGGGTCTGTCGTTGCTGTGGTGGGGAGGCTGGTGGCTTCTTATTGCCGGCATAGTCATAGCGATTGGCGCCATGGCCTACAGCGCCGGACCGTATCCGCTGTCGCGCCACGGGCTTGGCGAGGTGGCTGTGATTATCTTTTTCGGGGTGATACCTGTAAATCTTACATATTATGTACAATCGGGCTATTTTGCGTGGCCTGTCGGTATTGCGTCGGCTGCTATCGGCCTGATGGGTGCCAATGTGCTGCTGGTCAATAATTACCGCGATGCCGACGATGATGCCGCTGTAGGCAAGCGTACCCTTGCGGTGATAATGGGCCGGGGATTCGCCTATTCGCTGTATCTTATCAATGGAGTGCTGGGCATGCTTCTGCTGCTTGACGCTATGGGTGTCCATCGATGGATTGCATGGGTGTATCTGGCCGTGCACCTGTTGCTGTGCATGATGTTGAAGCGCCGTACAGGCCGGGCCATAAATCCGCTGCTCGGCATGACGGCTGTGGCTATGCTTGCCGTGGCGCTCGCATGGCTTGTGTCTGAAATCTGTAGCAAGGGAGTGTAATCATGAGTGCGCGCGGAAACAGCAAATCGGGCATAAATGTTGCCACAATCGTTATCCTGTCGGTGTTTCTTGCAGTAGGGATGGTGATGTTGCTCGTGCGTCTGCGCAGGGAGATTACTCCACTTGAACTAAGCCGCGAGGAGTATCCCGTCACAGGTCTTGATCTGTCGGCACATAACGGAGATATTGATTTCAGCCTTCTGGCGGCTGACTCGATTGATTTCGTGGTGTTGAAAGCAACGGAAGGGGCTACCTTCAAAGACCCGAAATTTCACCACAATTATCTTGCAGCCCGCAAGGCGGGAATCAGGAATATCGGTGCCTATCATTTCTTTAAATTCGGCACCGACGGAAAGATGCAGGGTATCAATCTGCTCAACTCACTGGTGGGGAAGACCCTCGAACTGCCACTTGTGATAGATCTCGAGGAGTGGACCAACCCCAAAAACATGCATACCGACTCTATCGTAGTGCGCCTTCAGGACATGATAGACTATCTGGAGAGCAACGGTCATGCCGTGATGCTTTACACCAACAAGGACGGATATGAACGGTTTGTGCGTGACCGTTTTACCGATTATCCTCTGTGGATATGCTCGTTTACCAAGCCGCCTTTGCCGGAGGATGCCGACACCGACTGGTCGCTTTGGCAGTATAGCCACTGGGGGTGGGTTAGCGCCACCGACACGTCGGTCGACCTGAATACATTCAACGGCAGTCGCGAACAATGGCGGCAGTGGCTCCGCTCGGTCGATTTCTGATGTCGCTGAGCGAATGCCCCGGATCGTTTGTGAAATCGCTGAGACATTACAATGTTAATGCAAAGCGAAAATTATGTTAATTTAGAGAACCGTATGCGTGGAGGATGCTAAAAGACTTTAAATGGCTGTATGGCCGGTTGATTGCTGACGATGATTTTAGTATCTTTGTGAAGAATGGAAAGAGAGGCAGTGCAATATGCGCAATGGACAGAGCCTCGATTCACTAAAATTACCTTAATTTAAATGAGCAATATCATACGGGTATCTCTCGCAGTTGTCATGATGCTTGTCGGTGCAGTCTGTGCCGATGCGACCACTCCTCTGCGTGAAACTCTCGACCATAAAAACATATCAGCCGACTTTGCTTCCATAAATACATGGAAGCCCGAATTGCCGTTGATTCATCCCATAAGCAATGGCGATGCCGATGAGGCTCCGGAGTATATTGCCGACATGCTGTCGTTTGCCGGTCAGTACAAGGGTCTGCGTTACCGTCGTGGCGGTAAAACTCCCAAGGGATTTGACTGCTCGGGCTTTACCAGCTATGTGTTCAGACAGTTCGGCATGAAACTCAATGCCTCCAGCTCTTCGCAGTATACTCAGGGCGAGGCAGTCGAGGATATGGATCTTCTGCCCGGCGATCTGGTGTTTTTCAGCGGTCGTGCCGTGAGCAAGACAAGAGTGGGCCATGTAGGGCTTGTGACCGACGTAAATCCCGACGGCACGTTCAAGTTTATCCACTCGTCTAACTCGCAGGGTGTCACCGTGTCGAAGAGTACCGAGCCATATTATTCACGCCGTTATATCGGCGCGCGCCGAGTAAGATAATTCAGGCCTGAGGGTCTTACAATAGAATGATTTGAAATATGTGGCACGGAATGGTTTCTGTGCCACATATTTTTAGACCATTTTTGTACGACCGTCTTATACTGTATCTATGTTGTTTTGAATGATGAATGGCGATGTTATGACCAATTTTTCTACCGATAGGGTTTGTGATTTTCGCCGATAATGTCTAATTTTGGCAATACACACAAATAAACCGAAGAAATGAAAAGACTATTCATCGCACTATGCATGGCCGCCGTTGCGATATTTGGCGGCTCCAGACTCAATGCGCAGACTATATTCGACACCGGTGTGCCTGAGAATCTGTTCCGGTTCGGAGTACGGCTCGGCTTCAATACCTCCAATCTCACCAACAATTACGATAAGGTGATGAGCGGAGTGGAGTGGAAAGACAATCAGTGGCGCGGAGGATTCAACGCCGGCTTCGTTGTTGATATAAATTTCCGCAATTTCTTTGCCATACAGCCCGGCGCCTTTATTTACACACGTAAAAACGATTACCATCTGCTGTATACCGACGGGCATAGCCTCAGTGCAATCAACGGCACTCAGAAGGCTAATTTCCTGCAGATACCTATTCTCGCCTCTCTGCGTCTTGGTGTGCCGCAACTGGTACAGGTGCATATCGACTGCGGTCCGTATTTTGCATGGGGCTGGGGTGGAAGCAACAAATATAAGAAGTATGACTCATCGACCGGCGAACTCATTGTTACCAATGGCAAGCAGCCTTATTTCGGTGACTCTACATTTGCGCTTTCCGACCGCTATGACTATGGACTGAAATCCGGAGTAGGTGTCATGGCGATGGAACATTTCTACGTGGGCGCCCATTATCAGTACGGATTCCGCAATGTGATGAAAGGCAATGGGCAGAAAGGGCACAATAAGATGTGGACTTTCTCGGTAGGATACAATTTTTGAAAGAATCCCTTGCGATGCTGTCCCTCTTTGCCGGGGCGGATTCAGCGGGCTTGACAGTGGCGCCACTACGGCAACCGGCTGTCAGGCCCGCTGAATCGCAATTATACAGATGTTTTGCCGTTAAAAACATATAAAAACGGTATATAGAAATGTAAACTTCTAAAAATGCGTTGCCGTTTCAGCAGTAATGATTAATTTTACCATCTCTTAGCACGGGCATACTGCCGGTGCTGTTACGTTTTTTGCAATATCCTGCATATACTTGGCAAATACTTCGTATCTTTGCAGTTTGAAAAATATAGATATATGAATAAGCGACTTGCTGCCTCATCACTTGCCGCGCTCTCAATCATGCTTGGGAGTGTGGTTGTGTCGTGCAACAGCGACGATGATACAAACGATTACGACATCGATACCGGATATACTCCGGAAACGATGTATTCAAGTACGGCTATAACGGCATTCAATCTGAAAGCCGATACGAAGGTGCTGGCCAATCTCGACTCGGTGTTCTTTACTATCGACCTGGAGGGGCAAAAGATTTTCAATGCCGACTCGATGCCGCTGGGCACGGATGTCCGTAAACTTGTGCCTGTAATCGGCACCGGCGGGTCGTCGAAAATCATGATTAAATATACCGACACCGAGGGCAACGAGAAAGAGGAGGAATACAACAGCACCTCGCCCGATACGATATCTTTCAGTTCTCCGGTGAAGGTGACTGTCACGTCGCTTAACGAGACATATTCGCGCACATATACTATTACAGTAAATGTACACAATCAGAAGCCTGATTCATTGTGCTGGGGTGATATGGCCTATTCGGTCCTTCCTGCCATTCGAGGAGCAAAGGATGCGGTGACCGTAGAGAAAAATGGCAAAGTATATTGCTATTCGACCGATGGTACAGCTTGGCAACGGGCTTCAGCCGATGACCCTGCGACTCCTGTCGACAGCTGGGTGCGCGAGACTGTCAATTTCGGATTCACTCCGCGACTCTCCACTCTTACCGCCACCGATGGCGATTACTATGTGCTGTCGGACAACGGCACCCTTTACAGCTCGTCCGACGGACTCGCATGGTCATCAACTGGAAAAGTATGGTCATGGATTTATGGCGCGTATGAATCGCGTGTAGTAGGTGTCGCCCCCGATGGCGCAGGCTATGTGCATGCCACTTGTCCCGAACCTCAGGGCTATGTGGCATCGGCGGTAAGAGCCGACTTCCCTGTCGGCGGCACTACCCGCATGCTCACATTCTCTTCCGACTGGAGTTCGGCACCTCAGGGCATAATAGCCGGCGGTCATATCGCTAACGGCAATCTTACGAGTGCCGTTTGGGGATATGACGGACAGGCATGGAATAAATTTGCCAATATGCCTCAGGATGCAGCGCTTGACGGAATGACAATCTTCCCGTACTATACATTCAAGACCAATACCGTCAACTGGACTGTCACCAAGCAGTCGACTATATTCGCTATGGGCGGCCGTAAGGCCGACGGGTCATTGTCGCGCGAGGTGTATATATCACGCGACCTTGGTGTCAACTGGCATGAAGCCGACTCTCTTATGCAGTTGCCCGAGCAGATGGAGTCGTTTGCCGGTGCCCGGGCATTGGTGATTCCTACGGTGATGCATGCCCGCTCGACTTCCGGCGGCGGATGGGAGAGCGTGACACTTCGCCGCCTGCCGGCATGGTGTATGCTCGACGGATTCTATGGTAGCCGTGCGGTAGCCCCGATTACCGAGTGGGACTGCCCCTACATATATATATACGGAGGCGAGAATGAGGCCGGCAATCTGCGCGACATAGTGTTGCGTGGAGTCATCAACCGGTTTACCTATAAGCCGCTTCAGTAAACATCCTCTTCTCCCACTTTATCACGCCTGACAACTCGGATATGCCTGACAAGAGGCCTCGACAGAACACAACAATACAGCTATTGCGCCGGCCGGTCATTATTATAATGGCTATGGTGGCGCTTTGGGGTGCATGTTGTGTAAATCGTGCCTCGGCCCAAGAGACCGCTTACAAGTTTGAACTGGGCCCCGCCCTCGGATTCAGCGGTTATCTTGGCGATGCCAATACCGGCAGTCTTTATGCTCATCCCGGGTTTGCAGGCGGAGCTATATTCCGTTATCTTGTGAGCCCGCGATGGAATATACGCGGCAACTTTACTGTTGCCACCCTCAGCGGCAACAGTTCCGACATGACAAATGTATACCCCGGCGGGGAGACCTACCGATTCTCGTCGACCGTATGCGACCTCGGCGCCCGTGTCGACTTCAATTTCTTCAACTACGGAATCGGCGAGACTTACCGCAGGATGCGGCGCTGGTCGCCATATCTCACTTTGGGTATGGGCATGTCGCTAATCTCGTGTGAGGGCACAGCGGTAGCGTTCAATATACCGATGGGCGCCGGAGTGAGATACAAAATCAATCCACGGCTCAATCTCGGAGTTGAGTGGTGTATGACCAAGACGTTTACCGACAAGGTCGACGGCCCGGTATTAAGTGACTTATACGGCATAAAAAGCTCTTTTGCGAAAAATACCGACTGGTATTCCACAGTCATGGTGTCGCTGACATTTGAGTTCGGCGAGCGATGCAGAAGCTGCTATTATGTCGACTGAATATATTATTGACCAATCAATGTGACCGTTATGTCATATAAAGATAAGATTGACCCCCAGCGGCTGCCGCGTCATGTGGCCGTGATAATGGATGGCAACGGACGATGGGCCAAATCACGCGGTCTCGACCGTTCGGAAGGACATGTCGAGGGCGTGAATACTGTAAGAAAAATCACCGAGATTGCCTCGGAGATAGGTATCGGCTATCTTACGCTCTATACATTCTCTACCGAAAACTGGAATCGTCCGCAGGCTGAGGTCGATGCTCTGATGAATCTGGTTGTCGTAGCCATCGAGAGGGAGACGGCCGATCTGATAAAAAACAACGTGCGTCTGACGATGATAGGCGACTTCTCGCGCATGCCACGGTTTGCCTACACCCGCCTGTGCAAGTGTATCGACGACACTTCCCATTGTACTGGGCTGACCCTGGTGCTGGCCATCAGCTACTCTTCGCGCTGGGAGATTACCGATGCCATGCGCCAGATTGCCCGTGAGGTAGAGCAGGGCAACATGCGTCCGGATGAGATAACCCCCGATACCATATCCGCTCATATGGCCACATGCGACATGCCCGACCCTGATTTGCTGATACGTACCGGCGGCGACCATCGTGTAAGCAACTTTCTGTTGTGGCAGATTGCTTATTCGGAAATCACCGTTGTGCCGACCTTCTGGCCGGATTTCTCCAAGGAGGATTTCTGCAAGGCGGTGGTCGACTATCAGAGCCGTGAACGTCGTTTCGGCAAGACCTCCGAGCAGGTAAGCGGCGACGCCGCGGAGTGACCGCACACAGCCACCACACATTATATATACGATATCAAATATTTCACACGACACGACATCTCCGAAAAATAAAATCAGCTTATGCTTAACCGACTGCTGACAATCATCGCTCTGACTCTCCTTTCCGCAACTACGGTTGCCGTTGCTCAGGACTCACCTGTCCTGAACGCACCGGTCGATACCGTCTATAATCCCAATATACTCTATACCGGCATGCCCAAAAGCTATGAGATTGCCGGAATCGAGGTGACCGGTGTGCCTAATTATGAGGATTACATTATAATCGGATACTCCGGGCTGAATGTCGGCGACCGAGTGGAGATACCCGGTCCGGATATTACCAATGCGGCAAAACGCTTTGCCCGCCAGGGCCTTTTCAGTACTATTAAAATCAAAGTAGCCAAGATGGCCGGCGATAAGGTGTGGCTTGAGTTTGCTCTTAAGCCCCAGCCGAGAATCTCCGCCATAAATTATTACGGAGCAAGCAAGGGCGAGAAGAAAGACCTTGAAGAGCGTCTGCAGCTCATGAAAGGAAATCAGATTACCCAGAATATCGTAAACCGCGCTACCCAGATTATCAAAGGCTACTACAGTCAGAAGGGCTTCGGCAACGCCGAGGTTCGTATCGACCAGATTGAAGACCTTTCAGCTCCCAACGAGAATATAGTCAATATCAATATCGACAAAAACTCGAAGGTAAAGGTGCACAAGATATACATCGACGGCAACGAGATGCTCTCTGACAATGTGCTGCAGCGTGCGATGAAGAAGACCAACGAGAAGGGCAAGCTCATCAACCTCTTCCGTCAGAAGAAATTCGTTGAAAGCGATTATCAGGACGACCTTGGCCGGATTATCGCCAAATACAATGAGAAAGGCTACCGCGATGCCAAGATTATCAGCGACAGCGTTGTCAAGTACGACGACAAGAATGTCGATGTCTATATAAACCTCGAAGAAGGAAAGAAATACTACATCAGCAATATCGACTGGGTGGGCAATACGGTATATCCCACCGAGATTCTTGAGCGCATACTTGACATCCGTCCCGGCGATGTCTACAACCAGAAACTGCTAAACAAGCGTACGGTAGAGGATGAGGATGCCGTGAGCAACCTTTACCTCAACAACGGATATCTGTTCTACCACTTGTATCCGATTGAAAAGAATGTGACCGGCGACTCGATTGCTCTCGAAATGCGAATGGTAGAGGGCCCGCAGGCTACGGTCAACAATGTAATCATCAACGGTAACGACCGTCTGTACGAGAAAGTAATCCGTCGAGAGCTGCGTGTGAAGCCCGGTCAGCTTTTCAGCAAGGATGACCTCATGCGTTCGGCGCGTGAAATCGCTCAGACAGGCCACTTCGACCCTGAGGCTATGGACATCCGTCCCGAGCCTAATGCCGAGAACGGTACGGTAGATATCGTGTTTGGTCTGGAATCGAAAGCCAACGACCAGGTCGAGGTTTCATTCGGCTGGGGACAGACCGGCCTTATCGGTAAACTTGCCCTTAAGTTTACCAACTTCTCGATAAAGAACCTCTTCAATCCGAGTTCTTACAAAGGTATAATACCACAGGGCGAGGGTCAGACATTTACGATTTCCGCCCAGACCAATGCCAAATATTACCAGAGCTACTCGATATCGTTCCTCGATCCGTGGTTTGGCGGAAAGCGCCCCAACTCGCTGTCGGTGTCGGCCTACTATGCTCGTCAGACCGGTATCAACTCCTCGTATTACAGCAGCAACTGGCGTAACCCCTACGGCTACAACTACTGGGGCAGCAGCAATTACTACAACGATTACTACCAGAACTCCTACGAGAATGCCTACGACCCCAACAAGGTGCTGCAGATGATTGGTGTCACAGTCGGTATCGGAAAGCGTCTGAGCTGGCCTGACGACTACTTCACCTTCCAGGCTGAAATCGGATATCAGTGGTACTACCTCAAGAACTGGGACTACCTCTATTATATGAACAACGGTACTTCAAATTCGCTGACTCTCGGTCTTACTCTCGCCCGCCAGTCAATCGACAATCCGTTGTATACGCGTAGCGGTTCGATATTCTCTCTCAACCTCCAGCTCACGCCCCCCGCTTCTCTTTTTGGCAAGAAAGACTGGAAACGTCTCTCCGAAGAGGGCAACAACGGCTCTGTCGAGGCCAAGAAGGAACTCTACCGATGGATTGAATACTGGAAGCTCCGCTTCAAGAGCCGTACCTACACTCCGCTTACCGACCCTGCAGGAAAATGGACTCTCGTGATGATGACCCGTGCCGACTTCGGTCTGCTCGGCAGCTACAACAAGTATCTTAAGACTCCGTTCGAGACATTCTATGTCGGAGGCGACGGTATGTCGGGCTCATACACATATGCTACCGAGACCATAGCCCTGCGCGGTTATGAGAACGGCCAGTTCACTCCATGGACACGCGAGGGCTACGCCTATGCACGTGTCGGCATGGAGCTCCACTTCCCGTTCATGCTCTCCAACTCGACCACCATCTACGGTCTTACATTTGTCGAGGCCGGTAATGCCTGGACCGCTGTCAAGGACTTCCAGCCCTTCAACCTCAAGCGCTCGGCCGGCGCCGGTGTGCGTATCTTCCTGCCGATGGTGGGTATGATGGGTATCGACTGGGCCTACGGTTTCGACACCGTCTATGGCCGCAAGGGTGGAGGCCAGTTCCACTTCATTCTCGGTCAGGAATTCTAAAAATAGTTAATCATTTCAAACTATTCCGCTTCTGTAGTGTCATATGATTAAGTGGCCCCGCTATAATGGAGATGTCACGTATTATTAACTCTCTTAACATCAACAAGTATGAAAAGACTTGCCATAGCTCTTATGCTTTGCGTCGCATGTTGCTGCGGAGCTTTCGCCCAGAAGTTCGCTCTGATTGACATGGAATATATCCTTAAGAATGTGCCTTCCTACGAGATGGCCAACGAACAGCTCAACCAGATATCACAGCGTTGGCAGAAAGAGGTCGAGGCCAAGGCTACCGAGGCCCAGACAATGTACAAGAATTATCAGGCCGACATGGTGTTCCTGACCGATGAGCAGAAGACCAAGAAGGAGGCTGAGATTGTAGCCAAGGAGAAAGAGGCTACCGAACTCCGATACAAATATTTCGGACCGGAAGGCGAACTCTACAAGAAGCGCCAGTCGCTGATGCAGCCTATTCAGGACGAAGTGTACAATGCCGTAAAGAAGGTGAGCGAGGAACGGGGATACCAGTGTATATTCGACCGCGCATCATCGGCAAATATCATCTTTGCATCACCGCGTATTGATGTCAGCAACGAGGTACTCGCAAAAATGGGCTACGCGCGATAACCGGCATATGAATATTTTATGAATTTTATTAATATCTTTGTCGCGTAATCGGCAGAGATTGCTTAACTTTGTGCAATTAAGTAAAATTATCTACGCAAATTAACATTTCACATATCATGATAAAGAAAATTTTGCTCGCCGTTGCTGTGGCACTTCCCATGTTCGCGGCTGCTCAGGCTCCCAAGTTCGGTGTTATCAATACTCAGTCTGTAATGGAGGCTCTGCCCGATTCAAAGCAGGTTGAGGAGCAGATACTGGCCGCATCAAAGAAGTATGAGGATGAGTTTGCCAAACTTCAGGAGGAGATGAACAAGGCCGTACAGGAATTCCAGGGCCTTGGCGCGGATACCCCCGAGACCATCAAGCAGCGCCGTCAGCAGGAAATCCAGGATCTATACCAGAAATCCGAGCAGTTCCGTCAGACAGCCACTCAGGACCTACAGCGTCAGCACGAGCAGCTGATGGCCCCCGTAGTACAGAAAGTTACCAATGCAATCAACTCCGTGGGCAAGGAGCAGGGTATGACATTCATATTTGAGCAGGCTATGCCTCTGTATGTAGGTACTGATGTTGTCGACATCACCCCGCTGGTGAAGACTTCGCTCGGCCTGAAGTAATCCCGCATTTCACGATAAATTATTATAAACCATAGCCTCGGGCCGTGAACGCCATTCAATAAAGGCGTTCACGGCCCGAGTTGCAAGATAATCATAAAAATGCATGCGGAGTAGTTGTTGCCTTGACGGTGCTCTGCCCTCCGTATGCTCCAATAGCTTCATGCTGTCAGCTGTACCTGGCCCGATAGGTGTGTTCGACTCCGGATTCGGAGGTCTCACCATATTGCGCGACATACGCCGTCGCTTGCCACAATACGACTATCTTTTTCTTGGAGACAACGCCCGTGCGCCATATGGTACACGCTCGTTCGACGTTGTTTACCGATTCACGCTGCAGGCCGTGCGCTACCTGTTTGACTGCGGATGCCAACTGGTGATTCTCGCCTGCAATACCGCATCGGCCAAGGCTCTCCGCACTATCCAGCAATGCGACCTGCCGGAGATTGACCCCGCACGCAGAGTGCTTGGGGTGATACGCCCGACAGTGGAGATTCTGCCGGAGTTTACACGCAACGGACATATCGGTATTGTCGGTACACCGGGCACTGTGGCCTCCCGCTCCTACGATATTGAAATCGGCAAGATGCATCCGTCAATGACCGTCACCTCACATGCGTGTCCGATGTGGGTTCCTCTGGTGGAAAATCGTGAAGCCTCTTCGCCGGGAGCTCGATATTTTGTAGAGCGCGATCTCGGGCGACTGCTTGACGCCGACCCGCAGATTGATACGCTGATACTCGGCTGCACGCACTATCCGTTGCTTATCGACACGATACAGGAAGCGATTCCATCCGGTGTCAGGGTGCTCTCTCAGGGGAGTATTGTTGCCGACAGCCTCGCCGACTATCTGCGGCGTCATCCCGACATGGCCTCGCGCTGCACTGAAGGCGCCAGTGTGCAGTATTTGACCACAGAGAGCGCCGACCGCTTCAGCTCGCTCGCCTCGCTCTTTATGGACACCCCTGTCGAGGCTCGTCAGATAGAATTATAAAGGTGCTCCACCGGTATATTTCAGAGTATAAATCGAAAGAATTATAGACCGTATAAAAAATTTATATACAATTTATTAGGCACATTAAGCGGAATTCGCTATCTTTGTGCGATTTTTTGTATAAGAAAAAACATACAATTACAGAGACATATTATCATTTATGGCACAACCAATCAAGAAAACCATCGCGCTGCCCGACGGACGTGAGATCACGCTCGAGACCGGCAAACTTGCCAAGCAGGCCGATGGAGCGGTAGAGCTGCGCATGGGCAACACCATGCTCCTGGCCACTGTGGTGTCGGCGAAGGAAGCCGGCGAGGGGGTCGACTTTATGCCCCTCCAGGTAGAGTACAAGGAGAAATTCTCTTCAGCGGGACGTTTCCCCGGCGGTTTCCTCAAGCGTGAGGGCCGCGCATCCGATTATGAAATCCTGACAGCACGCCTTGTCGACCGCGTACTCCGTCCGCTTTTCCCCGACAACTATCATGCCGATACGTTTGTCAACATCATCATGTTCTCGGCCGACGGCGAGGACATGCCCGACGCTCTCGCCGGTCTGGCCGCTTCTGCAGCCATCGCCGTGAGCGACATACCGTTCAACGGTCCTATATCTGAGGTACGTGTAGCCCGCGTTAACGGCGAATTCGTTATCGACCCCACATTCGAGCAGCTCAAAGATGCCGACATGGAGCTGATGGTTGGTGCCACCTACGAAAATATCATGATGGTCGAAGGCGAAATGAAGGAAGTCAGCGAAGCTGATCTCCTCGCCGCCCTCAAGGCTGCCCACGATGCTATCAAGGTACAGTGCAAGGCCCAGATGGAACTCGCCGAAGAGCTCCATGTGGTAAAGCGCGAATACTGCCACGAAGTCAACGACGAGGAGCTCCGCAAGGACGTGCACGACAAGTGCTACGACAAGGCTTACGAGGTTGCCAAGGCAGGATGTGCCGACAAGCACTGGCGCATGGACCACTTCGACGCTATCTGCGACGAATATATCGAAAGCCTCCCCGAAGAAGTGCGCGAGGAGAAGACTCCGCTCGTAAAACGCTACTACCACGATGTAGAGCGTGAAGCCATGCGTCGCTGTGTGCTCGACGAAGGCGTGCGTCTCGATGGCCGCAAGACCACCGATATCCGTCCTATCTGGATTGAGACCGACTACGTGCCCGGCCCCCACGGATCGGCCGTGTTCACCCGTGGTGAGACACAGGCTCTCGCTACCGTGACTCTCGGCACAAAGATGGACGAGAAGATTCTCGACGACGTGCTCAACCAGGGCAAGGAGCGTTTCCTCCTCCACTACAACTTTCCCCCCTTCTCTACAGGCGAGGCTAAGCCCCAGCGTGGCGTTGGCCGCCGCGAGGTAGGCCACGGCAATCTTGCCCACCGCGCCCTCAAGGGTATGTTCCCCGACAACTTCCCCTATGTATGCCGCATCGTCAGCGACATCCTCGAGAGCAACGGCTCCTCGTCTATGGCCACCGTATGTGCCGGCACACTCGCCCTGCTCGATGCCGGCGTGAAGATGAAGAAGCCCGTCAGCGGTATCGCCATGGGTCTCATCACCGACTCCGACGGTTCGAAGTATGCAGTGCTCTCCGACATCCTCGGCGATGAGGACCACCTCGGCGACATGGACTTCAAGGTGACCGGAACACGCGACGGTATCACAGCCACACAGATGGACATCAAGGTCGACGGCCTCAGCTACGAGGTGCTTGAAAAGGCCCTCAACCAGGCCCGCGACGGACGTATGCATATCCTCGACAAAATCGCCGAGGCAATCCCCGAAGCACGCGCCGACTACAAGTCCCACGTGCCCCGCATCGAGACAATGCTCATACCCAAGGAGCTTATCGGTGCTGTTATCGGCCCGGGTGGAAAGGTTATCCAGGGTATCCAGGAGGCTTCCGGTGCTACCGTTTCAATCGACGAAATCGAAGATGGCGGCTACATCGAGGTTGCATCCTCCGACAAGGAGTCGATGGACAAGGCTCTCGACATGATTCGCGCTATCGTGGCTCTCCCCGAAGAGGGCAAGGTATATCAGGGCAAGGTACGCTCGATACTCGACTTCGGTGCGTTTGTTGAGTTCATGCCCAACCGCGACGGTCTGCTCCACATATCCGAAATCTCTTGGGAGCGTCTCGAAAACATGGAGGCTTCCGGCCTTAAGGAAGGTGACGAGGTAGAGGTAAAACTCATCGAAATCGACAAAAAGACCGGCAAGTACCGACTGTCGATGCGTGCCCTCCAGCCCAAGCCCGAAGGCTACGTAGAGCCCCAGCGCCGCGAGCGTGCCCCGCGTCGTGAGGGTAGCAACGACCGTCCCCGTCGTGATGGCGACCGCGGTCCCCGCCGCGACCGTGGCGACCGTCCCCGCCGCGACAACAACCACGACTGATTTCCTTGAAAGGATTCATATACTACATGAAAGGCCGTGCTGCGATTTGCAGTGCGGCCTTGTTATATTCTATATATAGACTGGAATCCAATCCTATGGCATAAGCGGTGATTGGATTGTGTATGTTTACAATATAGCAGTAGACCGTCAGTCACGACGGTCTACTGCTATATTGTAATGTCTCTAATGTCTTTCAGGAGGGAATCAGGGAGCGGTGACGGCGAGCTTGCGGGAGGCGGAGACGTACTGCTCGTGGTCGGTGGTGACGGTGGCCCGGTAGAGGTAGATGCCGCGGTTTACGCGGCGGCCTGCGGGGTCGGTGAGATCCCATGCGAGGGGCTCGGAGAGTCCCATGTCGGACTTGGCATTCTGCTCACCGGTCCACACGGGGCGCCCCATGAGGTCGAATACCTCGACCTTTACGTGCATAACAATGTCGGGACGATTGTGCGATACGATGAAGTTGGTGTGGTCGCGCGCAGGGTTGCAGTCGGCATAGAGGTCGAATATCTCCGGAGCCTGTCGGGGGTCTACAGAGAATTCAATCTGCGACTCAGCCATATTGTTGGAGGTGTCCCATACGCGCAGACGCAATGTGTGGGTACCTGCTGTGAGCTCGGGCATAAGGAAGTTGAGATTGCCCGACACGGCGCCATCCTCTCCGGGAGTGTAATAATACACGGCCTCGGGATAGGTGACATTGCTGTCGAGCTGAAGGTTAATCTGGTGGCCGATGCCGGCTGTCGATATATTGATGCCGATGTCATCGCGTACGCGCGCGATTACCATTGGTGTGGCGTTGACGGTTTGTCCAGAGCGGAATCCTTCGGTGTTGAGACCGAAGAATTCAATTACCGGGGCATTATTGTCGGGTTCCACGTCGGATGCGAAGCCGTAGACATAGAATTCGCGATTGACTCCGCAGGCATCGCGTGAGGTGTCATCGCTTACGGCATAGAGGTTCATTGTCGCCGGGCGATAGTTGCCTGATATCTCTATGGGCATGGCTACGTTGACCTCGAATTCTCCGGCGGTCACATTTCCGCGGCCTACGAACAGGCGTTCGCCCATCTCTTCAATAATCTCCTGTTTGCCTTCGACCAGTACGCCGTTTTCCACTGTATTGTGACCCTGTGTGATGGTGCTGTATTCGGCGTCGTAGATTGTGGGGGTGACGTAGCCGTTGAATGAGGTGTCGGTGTTCCCTTCGCTGTCAAGGATACGCCCTGATATGGTGAGGCGCTGCTGTGCCATTATCGAAGGAGGGTTGTCAGGGTCGAGTGGGGTATTGTCGATAGCTTCCAGCAAGGCTTTCTCCTGAGGTATGGCCAGCGGAAGAGCCGGGTCGCCCATGAGCACATAGCGCAGTTTGTTGCTGTCGTTGTTGAGACTGGTGTTTTTGGCCCGGCGGAATATCTCGCCTATGGATAGCGGGTTTCCGGCCGGGTCGCGTAGATTGGCTGTCTGTGCGACGCCGAATGCCATTGTCTTGTTATAGTCTATATATACAGGGCGAGTGGCGGCTATGGCTCCTATTATCCCGTTAGGATTGAAGAAGAGCATTTCGGCGCCGGAGGTTTGTATTCTGTCCCAGCGCAGGAAGTTGCATGTGGCGGCAAACAGCATCGGGGCGTGGGGATAGCTTGCCACGTTGATGTCGGTGAGTTCGAGCAGTCCCTCACCGGTCCATGAAGTGGCCGATGCATGGCCGATATACCACCACCATATCACCCCTTGGTCGAGATAGCGCTGCATGCGCTCGCGTGCGTCGGGCGCCTTGCCGTTGATAATGGTGAAGGCGTCGATGTATACTTTATGGAATATGTTGTCGGCTCCGAATCCGTTCTTCTTCAGCAGCGATTCGGTATCTTCCATCTGTGTGAGGTGTTTGGAGTCGTTTCCGTCGTCGGCACAGAGCAGATAGCGGTTTTTCCAGTCGTTTTTTCGGGAGTCGCGCACATAGTTGCGAATCTTTTCCAAGATTACTTTAGCTTCGTTGGCATTGTTGACCGGTATGCGGCCTACTCCGATGCAATGATAGTCCTGGCCGGGATACGCGCCGGAGTCATCGCGCAGAAAAGCGAGATAGTCTTCTGTGGTATATGACACGTTGTCGGTCTCTCCGTCAATTGATTGCCATTGGGGCAGAATGGAGTTGAGATAGCTGCGCCCCTCGGGGGTGATGCCGCGATGGTCGTAGAAAGCGCGTCCGAACATCAGAGCATATTGTAGTTTGCTGTCGGAGCCGGTGGCCGGATTGGCTGACTCCCGGCCGCGGTCCCACATCATCTTGAGCATGCGGCGGAATGCCCCTATGTCGGGTGTGCCTGATGAGAATTCATTGTATACCTGTTCGGCATTTACCACCAGTACCTTGAGGTTCTGCGGAGCCGCGCGGTGTATGTCGGCCAGTTGCTCGGCTCTTGCCTTCCATTGCGGCAATGTGAATATGACCATGTCGGGTGTCTCCTCGCCGTGGAGGTTCTGATTGGCTGTTGTGCCGACATATGCCGGAGTCGGGAATTCGGCGTCAGCGTTCCATGCCACATACTCCCTTACGCCAGAGGATGTAGGTGTGGAGCATACTTTGCCGCCGTCGACGGTGAAGTCGACGCGCGCTACCGCTCCCGGCGATGTGATATCCCATATGCGGATATTGCCACTGGCAGCGAGGGCAAACCCACGGTCGGTGCGGAACGCCAGTTGGGCTCCATCGAGCGAGAGCGCACGTGTATAGTTGACTGTTATATTGTCGAGGCGCGCGAGCCTTACCGTGCCTGTACAAGAAAATGTGATGCCTATATCAAGTTTGCCGATATTGTCGCCGAGGGTGGTGGAGGCAATCATGTTGGCGCTCTTGTAGTGTCGTGCGTCGGATAAATCCGAGGTGTCAATATAGTTTGGCGATGGCGTAACGGCGTTGCCGTTGACATTCATCTGGATGCGTGCGATGCTATACTGCACGTTGGCGCCGAAGACGGTGCGTATCCACACGTTCTCAGATACGTTGCCAGGGAGATTAAACGAGAATGTCTGAGTGGTGCGCGTGCGGAAATCTTCGCCGAGGAGTACATGGCCCGTCTCACCCGGCGACATTGTTTCGGTCTCGTGCAGCAGATGCTCTGTAAACTGTTCGGTGGTATTGCCGGCTCTCACGGGCGAGCCTGTGGCGGGGATTCCTCCGGTAGTTCCCGGGGCATCCGACAGAAAGTAGTAAGCGTCGGTCGAATAATAGTTGTGCACCGGGAGATATCGGCCCGAGGGATCCTGCTCCCAGCTCAGAGGTCCGTGGGCATAGAAGAAAAGGCCGCGCGAGGTGTATTCGCATCCGGCAAGAGGGAGATCGTCGGTATATGTCACAGCGTTGAGTATGTCGCTCTGGATATTGCCTCCGTATCCGTATACGCGCACATTCTCCGGCTGCTGGAATCCCCATTTGCGCAGCTGGTCGGGAGTAATCCTGTATATGCCGGAATCGGAGACTTTGATTTTTACCCAATGGCCGGATGATAGTTTTGATTGTGGGGCGTATGTGTCGAGAGGCAGGGCGGCGGCGTCAGCCGGCAGTAGGAGCATGCATGCTACCATACATGCCATAGCGATTATATTGCGGTAGAGTATATTCATGATTCCATTGCAGATTTGCTCTAATGAATATAACGTCAACGCATTGCATGATATTGTGCAAGGCAGAACGTTTGCCTCCGCTTTAACATGACGGCTGAAAACAACGACAGCATCCGGATTCCGGATGCTGTCGTGCAATTGTATTGGGTGTTGCGTGTGATTGGGTTATTTATCGTGGCCGTTGCCTACTTTTTCAAGCACTGCGGCATCGATTACCGCTACGGTGGCGAGGTTGATTATGTCGCGCACGGCAGCGTCTGTGCTGATGAAGTGTATAGGCTTGTTGAGGCCCATCTGTATCGGGCCTACAGCCTCGGCCAGTCCCATTTCGAGCATCATCTTGTAGGCTGTGGAAGCCGCGCTAAGATTGGGGAAGATGAGAGTGTTGACATCCTTGCCGTTGATGCGCGAGAAGGGGTAGGCGGCGTCGCGGGCTTTTTTGTTGAGCGCATAGCTCATCTGCATTTCTCCGTCGATGGGCAGGTCGGGATATGCTTCGTGCATGCGTTCTACAACACGGCGGGCCACTTCCGGCTCTTTCTCCTTGTGGGAGCCGAAGTTGCTGTACGACACCATTGCCATTATCGGGTCGTGGGCGAAGTACTCTACCGAGTTGCGGGCCAGGCGTGTTATGTCGAATAGAGTTTCTTCGTCGACCTCGCGGTTGACGGTTGTGTCGGCCATGAAGAAAGTGCCACGTTTGGTGTTGAGTATATGCATTGTGGCGAAGTGGTTGTAGGTAGGACGTATGCCTACTACCTCTTCGGCTATCTTTGCAGCCTTTTTGCTTCCGGAGTATGTGCCGGAAATCATGGCGTCGGCCTGACCGGTCTCGACCATCATCATGCCGAAGTAGTTGCGGTCGAACATGAGTTCCAGAGCCTCGGGGCGGGTGATGCCTCTGCGCTGGCGTGATGCGGCGAGCTTCTCGGCAAACTGTTCGCGGCGTTCGGCCTCTCGGTCGTGGCGGAGGTTGACTATCTCGATGCCTTCTATATCGAGTCCGAGACGTTTGGCTCGCTTCTCAATCATCTCCTCGTTGCCGAGCAGGATGGGTATGCATACTCCGTCGTGATAGGCATTGACGGCCGCGGTGAGCATATTGTCGGTGTTTGCCTCGCCGAATACCACACGTTTGGGGTTGCGACGGGCTTCTTCAGTGACGCGGCGCATGAATTTGTTGTCATACCCCATGAGATGGCGCAGTTTCTCGTTGTATGCTTCCCAATCGGTGATGGGCCGGCGAGCCACTCCGCTCTCCATGGCGCCTCGCGCTACAGCCGGAGATACGGCGGTAATCAGTCGCGGGTCGAGGGGCTTGGGCAGGATGTAATCTCGGCCGAACTTGAGGTTTGACATGCCATAGGCTGCATTGACTACCGAGGGCACCGGCTCTTTGGCGAGGTTGGCGATGGCCTTTACGGCAGCGAGCTTCATGGTCTCGTTGATGGCTGTCGCGCCTGCGTCAAGCGCTCCGCGGAATATGTAGGGGAACCCCAGCACATTGTTAATCTGGTTGGGATAGTCGGATCGTCCGGTGGCGAAGATTAGGTCGGGGCGCGATGCCATGGCTGCCTCGTAGGATATTTCCGGGTCGGGATTGGCGAGGGCGAATACAATAGGCTTCTCGGCCATGGACTGTACCATCTCGGTGGTGACTACATCCTTTACCGAAAGGCCAAGGAATACGTCGGCTCCCACCATGGCCTCGGCCAGGGTGTTGATGTCGCGGTCGGTGGCAAATTCTTCTTTCTGAGAGTTGAGGCCTTTGCGCGAGCGGTTGATCACACCCTTTGAGTCGCACATCACAACATTCTCTTTCTTTACGCCGAGAGCGATGTAGAGGCGTGTGCAGCTTACTGCTGCTGCGCCGGCGCCGTTGACCACCAGCTTTACATCACCGATATTCTTGCCTTGGATTTCAAGGGCGTTGATGAGTCCGGCGGCGGATATGATGGCGGTGCCGTGCTGGTCGTCGTGCATCACGGGTATGTTGCATTCCTCTTTCAGACGTTGCTCGATTTCAAAACATTCGGGCGCTTTGATATCCTCGAGGTTTATGCCGCCGAATGTCGGAGCCAGCGCTTTCACAATCTCGATAAATTTTTTCGGGTCTTTCTCGTTGACCTCGATGTCGAAACAGTCGAGCCCGGCGAATATCTTGAAAAGCAGAGCCTTGCCCTCCATTACCGGCTTTCCGGCAAGTGCGCCGATGTCGCCGAGGCCAAGCACTGCGGTGCCGTTGGAGATTACGGCGATGAGGTTGCCTTTGTTGGTATATTCATAGGCATCTGCCGGATTTTTCTCAATCTCCAGGCAGGGATATGCTACTCCGGGCGAGTAGGCGAGTGCCAGGTCCTGCATTGACGAGTAGGGCACGGTGGGCACTACTTCGATTTTGCCCGGTTTGCCCTCGCGATGGTAGTCGAGGGCCATTTCTTTGGTTACTTTTGACATGCTATAACAACAAATAATCTACGTTTCATGCAAAATTACGAAAATTTATTTTGAAACGTCGGGTTTTTCAAGAAAAATGTCAGAGACGTATTCCCCAATATTTGTTAACGGACTATCGACCGAAATATGTCGATCCGGGGGAAACTTCATGCGGGCTGCGGCCTTCGGCGATGGCTGCCCGGCATGTGACTCTTCCGTTTTTATAACGACTGCGAGTGGCGCGATGTTTTAGAGCTTGTTTAGGATACCGCAATCAGCTCGATGTCAAAAATAAGAGTAGAGCCTCCGGGGATGCCCGGCTGGGATATCTTGCCGTAGGCCTGCTCGGCCGGGATATAAACCTCCCAACGGTCGCCGACATGCATCTGCTGCAGGGCGATAATCCATCCGGGTATCAGCTCGCGCAACCTGAACGCAGGGGCCACGCCTCCGCGCGAGCTGTCGAATGTCTTGCCGTTGATAGTGCGTCCGGTGTAGTGCACTGTCACTACGCTTCCGCGGTTGGGCTGTGCTCCTTTCCCTGATTTAATGGGCTTGTAGCAGATGCCCTTGTCGATAGCGGTTACACCGGCTTCGCGTGCCTTTTCGGCCAGCCACTGCCGGTTTTTCTCGATATATTCCTGTTTTGCCATTGTGGTTATATATATATAGCCCTCCGGGTCAGGGGGCGCATAGCATCATGCGTAGGCCGTGACCGGGAGGGCGTTTGTTGTAGGTAAGGTGTGGTACGGTCAATACTGCTCCGAGGCGTTGGGGAAGTCGGATGTCTTCACGTCGTCGACATAGTGGGCCACCGCGTCGTTGATGATTGTCGATAGATCGGCATATCGGCGCAGGAACCGCGGGGAGAATCCCTTGTTGATGCCGAGCATGTCGTGCATCACGAGCACCTGTCCGTCAGTGCCGCCTCCGGCACCGATGCCGATTGTTGGGATGATGAGTTGTTCCGACACACGCTTGGCCAGCGCGGCGGGTATCTTTTCGAGTACTATGGCGCAGCATCCTATCTCCTCAAGCATTTTTGCGTCGGAGATAAGTTTCTCGGCCTCGGCCTCCTCCTTTGCACGCACGGCATAGGTGCCGAATTTATTGATTGACTGCGGGGTAAGGCCGAGATGTCCTACCACCGGTATGCCGGCGCAGAGTATGCGCTCGATCGACTCGCGTATCTCGGCGCCCCCTTCGAGTTTCACGGCTTCGGCGCCGCTCTCTTTCATGATGCGTATTGCCGAGTCGAGGGCCTGCTTGCTGTTGCCCTGATAGGTGCCGAACGGCAGGTCGCATACAACCAATGCGCGTGTCACACCTTTCACTACCGATGTGGCATGGTATATCATCTGGTCGAGAGTCATCGGCAGTGTCGTCACATTGCCTGCCATCACATTGGATGCGGAGTCGCCGACGAGTATCACATCCACTCCGGCCTCGTCGATGAGTTTGGCCATGGAGTAATCGTAGGCGGTGAGCATAGCTATCTTTTCGCCACGCTGCTTCATTTCGGCGAGTCGGCGTGTGGTGACCTTGCGACGGTCCTCGGTATAAGTTGACATTTCTTGTTTTACGTTTTTTAGTTAGAGCTTGTTTAAGAGCTTGTTTAATAATAAATGTTACCGTCAGAGGGCTTTTGGGGAGCAAAGTTAGGCAACTTTACCGAATCATCGGCTCATTATACCTTAAAACTTGTAAATTGGGCTTGCGCAGTTATGTTGTAGAACATAAATATACTGACTATATATTTTAGGGAAATATGCGGCTTATTTAATGAAAGGGTGTCCCTCGGCATAATACATTGGCCGCAGGCAATCCTGCAATGTGCATACCATAATAAAATATATGACAACAAAACTGACAGTAGCAGCGGTGGCTTTGGCCGCATTTGCCGCATGTAATTCTTCTTCCAAAGGCTGGCATGATGCCGCAGTAGACAACGCCCGCGTGCAGATAGGCATGCAGATTGACACAGTCGAGTCGTTTAACGGGGCGTTTCATAATCCCACTACTCTCAATCCCGACGGCAGTGTGCTCTACTGCGATGTGACCGACTGGCGCAGTGGATTCTTCCCCGGCACCGTGTGGTATCTCTATGAACTTACAGGCGATTCTGCCTTGGTGCCGTATGCGCGTAAGTACACCGAGTCGATTGCCGACGCACAGTATCTCAAATGGCACCACGACGTAGGGTTTATGGTAGGCAGCAGCTTCGGCAACGGCCTGCGCCTTACCGGCGACTCTGCCTATGCCGACGCCATGGTTGAGGCCGCGCAATCGCTGTCGACACGCTTCCGCCCTAAAGCCGGCATCATACAGAGCTGGGACGTAGAGCCGGGGAGCGACCGGGAAGCGAGAGGATGGTCGTGCCCGGTGATTATCGACAATATGATGAACCTCGAACTGCTCTTTGAGGCGACACGCCTGTCGGGCGACAGCTCCTACTATCGTCTCGCCGTAAGCCATGCCGACCGTACTCTCAAGGAACATTTCCGCCCCGACGGGAGCTGCTTCCATGTCATCGACTACGATTCGATTTCCGGCGGAGTCAACCACCGTCACACAGCACAGGGGTGCGCACATTCCTCGGCATGGTCGCGCGGACAGGCATGGGCCATCTATGGATATACCGTGGCCTACCGCTATACCGGCAACCCCGCTTATTTCAAGCGAGCCGCCGACACGTTTGAGTTTATGAGAACACACCCTAATATGCCGTCGGACAAGATTCCTTACTGGGATATGGATGCGCCCGGCATACCCGACGAACCGCGCGATGCCTCGGCCGCTGCCGTAATAGCCTCGGGACTGTATGAGATGTCGACATATCCTGTGGCTGAGGGCAACGGATCTCTATACCGGGAGTATGCCGACAGTATAATGCAGTCGCTCGCTTCCGATGAATATACCGCCGCAGTAGGCGACAACGGGCGCTTCATACTGAAACACAGTGTGACAAGCAAGCCCGCCGATGTCGAAATCGATGTGCCCCTCAACTATGCCGACTACTACTATCTGGAGGCTTTGAAACGCCGCCGCGATATTGAAAAGAAACTCTAAACTCCGTCAGTATACGAAGCCTATATGGTGTGCCTGCCTCCGGGTGGGCACACCATATTTATATATAGCTCAAATATAAGGATTAAGTATAAGGAGAATAGGGTGGAAAGTATCATCTTTCGACGGAGATTATCTTTTTGGTAAAAAATATCGGAAATGTTCGGCTAAAATATTGTGAATGTAATTAAAATTGGTTAAATTTCGGCGCTCTTTTTAACCGGATTTACCATGACATATCGAATTTTACTTACTCAATTGCTATTATTAAGATAGAATATCCGAGTATTAATATAATGAATAAGGAGATTATGCTCTATGAAGCTGTTATGCCTCGACATTCGATAAATCCATATACAAATATTAGAAATAATCCGATGAATCCGTATTTTAATATTAAAAACCGTTAACAATGAAACATTTGTATTATAACGTTAGTTTCAACGAGTCTAAGAAAGTCGGCATGTTGGATATTCCTGAAGATTGGCAGCCCTTCCCGATTGAGAGATCTGGTGTCCCGGTAGAGAATATCGATAAGTTGATTCTTACGCTTAAAAATGGGAAATATGCCGATTTTATGTTTAGTGTTGGGTGTGCCTATTTCTTGTCTCCACACCTTAAGGAGCTGTTTGAGCACTATGTTACCGATTCGACTCTTATTGAGTTTTATCCGGTACCGGTGGTGAGTGAGCAATATGGTGACAGGACATACTATCTGCTTCATTTCACTCGATGGTGTGATGTAAGAAACGAAAAGATGACCAGCTTTATGCCTCGGTCAAAATATCCGGCACGTATGGTGCTGGACTATGAGAAGGTGTGCAATCTGTCGATTTTCAACAGTGATTCCTATAATATCTTCTTTCTTATGAGAGACGAGGTAAGGCGCGCTATCAAACGGGAGAAGATGCATATAGGCATTGCATTTGACCCGGTCGAGTGTTCGGGCGTTCCTGAGGAGTTACAGAAAAAAGGCTATGCGTGCGCCAATCCCCGGAAGCCGATATGGAAATGCCTGTCGTTCCCCAAAGGCAAAATCTGGTAATTATTTACCAAATATGCAGTTTAAAATATTGTGAAATTGCTTCTTACAGTCAGCGTTGCTATTAACGACAATAGCAACGCTGATATTCAATTATTTCATAATTTTAATTGTATCTATCACCTGGTTATTTCTTATGTGTTTTACAATAAGCAAGCCTTCGTATGAGATTTGTGATATTGATGCTAAATCATTGGTAACCCCAATGCGATTTCCGTTTATATCATATATTTCAAATCTGTCATTATCTCCGTAAGCTGAATCGGATAAGGGTATCGTTTGGATTGAATTAGTTGGAGATACAATTCCACCCGGCTGCAATTCAATGGTGTATACTGTTTTCCCATATTTGTTTTCAGCGGTGAAGTCAATCCAAGCATAGAATAGTGAGGTAATATGGTCAGCAATGCCATAAGCGATAAGTGGCTCATAAATAAATTGTGCTTTCATTTTTGCCCCATATTCTTCTTCAACCGTAACAAGTATTTTATCAGCTCCATAATATTTCACCTTGAAGTGAGCATCATAGGAATAATACGGAGAGTTGTCAACGATTTTTTCGATTGTGGCATACTTGATAATCGGCTTGAGTTCGAGACTTATCTTAAAAGGTGTGGCATTGAGCTCACGGCCATTTGATGTGCAAGAGAAATAAAGTTTGGCCTCAATGTCGCCATCGACATTTATCTGATACTGCTCCTCATTATCAATCTTCGGAACGGTGCATGAAAGTCCTGTATCAGGGAGTGATATGGTGCTGAAACTGCCGTCGGCGAGAGGGAGCTGCAAGGTCCACTTTGGATTGGTAATGGACAGAGAGCCGGCATCTATCCGGAATGTGTGCGGTTCGTATGCCGATGCAAGCCCCGTGTCGGGTACATCATCACTGATTATTTTGATTGAGGCAGACCCTGCTGTGGTATAACTGTCTGAATAAGATATTGACACGATATCTTGTGCGGAGATTGTCGGCCCTATGCACAGTGCGAGGGATATTGCAATGCTCTTCAATATGGTTTTAGTAAAATTATTCATATATTATGTGATTAAATTGATTTATTAGACAAATGACACGGTATCATCGATAATAGTCGGATTGATTGCCATTTTTGCAAAAATAAGCTAAATATTTGAAAATTGCAAATAAAAATGAGTGTGTTTGCATTAAAATGAAAAAAATATTTTGTAAGATTGAGTTATGAATAATTGCATTAGTGGCTTGTTTAATAATAGATGCTACATACAGTGGCGTATTATAAACTAATCTTGGTTGCATTCGGTGACAGAAAAAATGACTTTTTCTTGCAAGATAACAATTAAAGGTGTAAATTTGCCAAAAGGACTATAAACACACCTTAATATAAAAATGAGCTCAGAATTTAGAAAACAGATATCTCTTGACAAAGAGAAGGCCGCCGCGGTGGTAGGCCGTGTGCGCCATCTTATGGGGCTTACACGCCTGTCGCAGGCGCAGTTTGCAAAAAAAATCGGTCTTGACCCCGCCAACATATCCAAGTATATCAACGGGCATCTGCCGATTACCGACAATCTCATCAACCGCATCGTTGTAAATACAGGCGTGTCGCGCGAGTGGCTACGCGACGGCATCGGGCTTCCGTTTGACAAAAATCATGTGGCTACTCCGGCTGTCGCCAGAGTGGAGCCCGGTTTTCAGATGTTTCAGCAGCGTTCGCTCCCTATCTATGATATCGCTGTGCTCGCCGGTGTCGAGGAGCTTGACCGCGCGTTTACCCAGGAAAATGTAATCGGCTACCTCACTATGCCTCATCTCAGCCCCAACTGGGCCGTGGTGAAGGCACAGGGCAATTCGATGATGCCGATAATAGAGAGCGGGGCCTATCTCGCCTTCCTCCCCGAGAACGAGTTCCCCATGATTGCCTGGGGAGAGATATATATAGTGGTGATGGAAAACCGCCGTGTAGTAAAGTATGTGCGTCGCCATGACAATCCCGAGAAGATAATACTCAAGAGCGCCAATGAGGATTATGACCCGATGGAGGTGGACAAGAGCGATATCGTGGCCATGTATCCGGTGAAAGCCATAATTAACATGCATTTATGCCATTGATGGGCAGGATCTTTGACGGCTTTTCGCGGACGATGATTGCTGCCGCGGCGGCATTTGCAGCCATTCCCGGAGCTATGGCCCTGACTGTCGTGTCTGATACTCCGGGCACACTGGCGTCGGCTCTCGGCGGGGTGCCCTCCGACACCCGCGTGCTTGTGCTCGAGGGGAGGGTATACTCCTCGGAGCTCGCTGTGCTGCGCGACAGCATGCCGATGCTTGAGGATATTGATATGCGCAGGCTCACTGTCGAGCCGGCCCGCATACCTCCGTATGCTTTTGCCGTGATGCCTCTGGCCAATGTGCTGTTGCCCGATGACATCGAGGTAATCGGTGAGGGCGCCTTTGCCGCCATCCCCGCAAAGGAGCTCACATTGCCTTCACGGCTCGATTCGATTGCGCCGTATGCATTTGCCCACAGTGGTCTTGTATCGATTACGCTTCCCGACGGCTTGCGCGCTATCGGGCGAAACGCTTTTGGCGACTGTGTGTCGCTGTCGGACATCTCCGGAGGCAGGGGAGTCGTGACGGTCGGTGAGTCGGCGTTTCACGGCGCGTCGTTCCGGCGTCTTGACCTTTCGCATTGGGCGAGTCTGCGCTCTGTAGGGGCGCGTGCTTTTGAGGGTTGCCGGTCGCTTGCCGGAGTGTCACTCCCCTCAGGCATAGCCTTGGGCGAAGGCCTGTTTCTCGGATGCGGCGCCCTGACCGAAATACAAGCCTCAGGCATTGACCATCTGCCGGCTCTCATGATTGCCGGCTCTCCGGATGCCGATGTTTCCGGCATACTGGGCGAGGGATTGCGTACTATAGGGGCTTACGCCATGTCGGGAAACCGCGCGCAGGATATTGTGCTCCCCTCCACTCTCGATTCTATCGGCGACCATGGCATGGAGCGTATGCCAGAGCTCGCATCAATGGATGCGTCGGCTCTGCATTCGGTGCCGGCTCTTGGCGAAGATGTATGGGATGAGGTCGACCAGTCGGCTGTGAGACTCGGAGTGGCTGAGGATATGGCCGACAGTTTTGCCGGCGCACTGCAGTGGCAGGAGTTTGATATCACCCGCTCTACCGGCGCTGTCGACGGAATCGTGCAGGATGTAGACGAGATTGCCCTGAGCTTTGAGGGCACTGTGCTGAAAGTGTCGGCCTCGCGCGACATCTCAAGAATCGAGGCCGTGTCGATCGACGGCATAATGCTCGCCGACATAACACCGGGTGCTCCGGAGGCCGCGCTTGATGCCTGCCGGTGGCCCGGCAGAGTATGCGTGGTGGCGGTGACACTCGTGGGCGGAACAAAGACAACATATACATTATCAAGATGATATGGGAAAGAATAAATTAAAAAAATTCAGCGAGGTAGAGCAGATGAAGTGTGTGTTCCAGTACCCGTTCAGAGTGCTGGAGGAGCAGGGATTCCCCATGCGCGGACAATGGAACCGCGAGTATTTCCACAACGACAACCCCATCGTGCTTGAACTCGGATGCGGCAAGGGGGAATACACTGTCGGGCTCGCCGAGCGTTTCCCCGATAAAAATTTCATAGGGATTGATATAAAAGGAGCGCGCATATGGTCGGGCGCCCGCCAGGTAACTGACAGGAACATACAAAATGCTGCATTCCTGCGTACGAGCATAGAGCTGATACCATTCTTCTTCGCTCCCGGAGAGGTCGACGAGATATGGATTACATTCCCCGACCCTCAGATGAAGAAGGTAAACAAGCGCCTTACCGGCACACGATTCATGAATCTGTATCGCAAGGTGATGAAGCCCGACGGCATCGTGCATCTTAAGACCGACAGTCCGTTCCTATACAAGTATACCGGCCTGATGACTGCCTTGAACCGGCTGAAGATGGTGGCCGACACTGCCGACCTTTACGCTTCGCCGGAGGGTGCGGGCGACATACTCGGAATCCGCACGTTCTACGAGCAGCAATGGCTCGACCGCGGCCTTACCATAAAATATATCGCCTGGCATCTCGACCACGATACCGTGCTGGCCGAGCCCGACGAAGAAATAGAGCCTGACACATATCGCAGCTTCTCCCGCGGAGAGCTGCAGATGCCCGATATGCTCTGACAAAAGAAGCTAACAAAACAAAAACTCTTAAGTACATGACAAAAATTTGAAAACATCGAATTTTGGGGTATAAGTCGGACGCATAAGTATGGTCGAAATCTCTTCCAATCCATATTTGACAAGCGACTTTGCCTTTCTTCCATGTTTCAGAATCCTTATCGGTTTAATATTTATATCTTTATGTTCACCAACGAGATACGCCCATACAAGAGCCATGCAGACCATCGCGACAAGTCTTGCGATGCGGTCCATATCACGCATATGGGTATCCTCGATGTTGAAGCCGGAAGATTTCATGGCTCTAAAGGCCGTTTCTATCTCCCATCGTTTTTTGTATGTCAAAATCGCCTCCTCGGGCCGATTGAAGCATATGAGAATCTGCAATTCCGGAACACCATCGGAGTTTTTGATCCGGCTGCCGGCAAGATAGACATACTCACCTTTGTGAAGAAAGAGCGTATGGAAGAATTTCTCCTGACCGACCTTCAAATCATTGAACAGCCACCAGGCTCGGATTCTCTCACCGGTGGAAGGCTTGACAATCCAGAAGTTCTGACGTATTCGGATGTAATACCGTATGCGACGGCTGTTGAGCCATCCTGTCCATTCCTTTCCGATGAACTCGCGGTCTGCCACAAGGCAGTCGATGCATTCCGCTCCGAAAAGACGGATAAAACGTTCCATAATTTTCTTGCGTTCTTCCCAGTTGGAGTTGCCACGTTTCGGAAGAAGGCTGAATATCAAAGGGAAGGCAATCCCTTTATAGGTTATGCCCAACATAAGGATGTTTATATTGAACTCCCCGAACTTCCAGTTGGTCCGGTCCATGCTCAGCACAAGACCGGTCTTGACAGGAAGCAGCGAGAAAATCATACGGGCTATGATGTCAAGGTCAAGTACATACTTGGCAAAGAATCTTTGGAGCCGTCTGAGGTTGGAATCCTTGTCTACAGCCGTAGGCATCGCATCAGCCAGTTTGTGGAGGCTGACAGTCTGCACCACACAGAGTGCATGGAGCAGCAACGCCATGAGTTTTATGCGTGCCAAATTCATACTTTGACCAAAGTGCTCTTGCATAATCGGGAGGATTTGGTTAACTTTGACCGAGTCCTTGAAATTAGTAGTTTTCATGAGAAAAAGCGTCCAAACTTTTCCTTTAAATTACTAATTTTCAGGGACTTTTGCAAATTTAATCGACTAAAAATTAAGTGTTTAACAGCATAAATTTAATTTTTGTCATCTACTAAACAAAAACTCTAAGAATATGGAGACACTATATCCGCGTCTGATACTTGACGCATTGAGCAATGTACGCTATCCCGGCAACGGGAAAAATATAGTCGAACTCGGCATGGTCGAGGACGACATTCGCATCGACGGAAACACTGTGAGTTTCTCGCTGATATTCGACAAACCGACCGATCCGTTTGTGAAGTCGCTCGTAAAGGCCGCCGAGACGGCGCTGACCACATATATCTCGCCCGAAGTGGATGTAAAGGACCGCATCGGCGTAAAGTTCCGCAATCCAAATCCTGCTCCTCGTCCCGACAATCCTCTTAAGGGCGTGAAGAATATCATTGGTGTCTCATCCGGCAAGGGTGGGGTAGGCAAGTCGACCGTGGCAAGCAATCTGGCCGTGGCCCTGGCACGCATGGGCTACAAGGTGGGTCTGCTCGACGCCGATATTTTCGGACCGTCGGTGCCCAAGATGTTTGGTGTGGAGGACGAGCCTATATATGCCGAGAATGTCGACGGGCGTGAGATGATTGTGCCCGTTGAGCGCTACGGAGTGAAAGTGTTGTCAATCGGATTCCTTGTCGACCGCAACAATCCTGTGCTCTGGCGAGGCGCCATGGCTTCCCGTGCACTCAACCAGCTGATTACCGACGCTCTCTGGGGCGAACTCGATTACTTCCTTATCGACATGCCCCCCGGCACAAGCGATATCCATCTTACACTCGTGCAGACGCTCGCCATCACCGGTGCTGTAATTGTGAGCACCCCCAGGAGGTGGCGCTGGCCGATGCCCGCAAGGGTCTGGCGATGTTCCGCGACGACAAGGTCAATGTTCCCGTGCTCGGTATCGTGGAGAATATGGCATGGTTCACACCTGCGGCACATCCCGACGAACGTTACTACATTTTCGGACGTGACGGTGCCGTGAAACTTGCCGAGGAATTTGGTGTAAAGGTACTTGCACAGATTCCGCTCGTAGGCAGTATCTGCGAGGGCGGCGACTGTGGAGCGCCTATAGCTCTGCGCGATAGTATTACAGGAGAGGCATTCATGAATCTTGCCGGCAATCTTGTGGAGGCTGTCGATGAGCGTAACCGAGCTCTTCCACCCTCGGCCAAGGTAGAGACTCATTCATAATTAATTGTAATGATAACATTGCATCACAACGAAAATGCCGCCACACTCCGACGGCATCTGTGTGCACTCGCCGCACGTCCCGACGAGGTGATGACGCTTCCGGGATGGTCGGTGACCATGCTGCCGGGTGCCGCACGACGTATGCGTCAGGTGCTCCGCGACACCGGCGCCGCGCTTGTGTACGGCGATTGCTGGCTGCGCCAGTCCGATGGCTCTCTGCGTATGGCAAAGAGCGAGGAGTGGCAGCCGGGAGCTTTGCGCGAGGGGTTCGACATGGGACCCGTGTGGATGGTGTCGCCGGTGGCAATGGAGAGTGCTCTCGGCACTTTTGGCCATGAATACACCTATGGCATGCTTTATGCCCTGCGGCTTGCCCTGCAGCGTCAGGGGCCTGTGGTAAGGCTCGGCGAGCCACTTTGTATCGCCGAGCGTGTTGAGACCGCAGCCGACCAATGGGCATATGTCGACCCGGCCAACCGTGAGCGGCAGATTGAGCTTGAGGATATATGCTCTGCCCATCTGAAAGCTGTCGGCGCCTACCTGGAAGGGGAGCCTGCGCGTGTCGACCGCACGCACACCGACGGTGGCGAGTGGCCGGTAGAGGCATCGGTTGTGATACCTGTGCGCAACCGTGTCGCCACAATCGGCGATGCCGTGCGCAGTGCGTTGTCGCAGGACACTGATTTCAGCTATAATGTGATTGTTGTCGACAACCATAGCGACGACGGCACTACTGAGCTGCTCGACAGCCTCGCCGCCGGAGATTCCCGTCTTGTGCACGTAGTTCCCGACGATGAGGGGCTCGGCATAGGCGGATGCTGGAATACAGCTATCCTGCATCCCGCCTGCGGACGTTATGCGGTGCAGCTCGACAGCGACGACATATATTCTTCGTCCGACACATTGCGCCGGGTGGTCGATACATTCCGCCGCGAGCGTTGCGCAATGGTAGTCGGTAGCTATACACTTACCGATATCGACGGGAACACCATACCCCCCGGACTGATTGACCATCGGGAATGGACACGGCTTAACGGACGCAACAATCTGTTGCGCGTAAACGGTATCGGCGCTCCGCGTGCATTTGTCACCTCGATTGCCCGCGACCTGCTTTTCCCTAACTCAAGTTATGGCGAGGATTATGCCATGGCTCTGGCCATATCGCGCAGATGGCATGTGGGACGGATATTCGATTCCATATACATGTGCCGTCGCTGGAGCGGCAACTCCGATGCGTCGTTATCGCCCGAGAAGCTCAGGGAATTCAATCATTATAAGGACTCGCTGCGCACGATGGAGATTGTTGCGCGCCGGGCTTTGAATCGCGACTGATGGATAGACAACAGATACTTGACTGGATTGCCGAGGGACTTGAACGATGGCCCGAGGCCGCCGAACGCCATCGGATGGTGGCTGCATGCGGGCCGCGAGTGCTCGCCCGTTATGAGGGTTTCGAGTGGAAAGCCCTGCTGTTGCCGGCCCGCAAGGTAAGCACGCTTGCACGCCTTGATGCCGGCAGTGTGGCCGCGCGGCCATGTTTTCTGTGTGCCGCCAACCGACCGCAGCAGCAGGCGGCTATGCCATGGCGCGGTTATGAGATTCTTGTGAATCCGTTCCCGGTATTTCCCAATCATCTTACAATCGCCGCTACAGACCACACACCACAGCGTATACCGGGCCGTATAGCCGACATGGCAGCTCTTGCCGGCGAGCTGGAAGGCTTTACAGTAATATACAACGGAGCGCGCAGCGGAGCATCGGCCCCCGACCATTTCCATTTTCAGGCAGTGCCTTCGGGATATATCGACATGCTGCGGTTTGACCGCGGACCCGTCTACAGCCGCCGGTTTATAGGCCGCGACGCCGACACTGTGGTGAGGGATGTCGAGCAGTATCTCCTTTCGGCCGGACTGTCGGACGACGGAGCCGAGATGCCGGTGAATATTGCCATGGAGCGTCTTGATGATGGTAATCTGCTGGTAAGGGTTGTGCCGCGTCGCGCACATCGTCCCTCATGTTACCCGACACCTGCGGTAAGCCCCGGCGCGATTGACATATTCGGCACTATTGTCACTGTCAGCGATGATGATTTCATGGCGCTTGACCGTGATTGTCTTGAGCGCATCCTTGCCGAGGTAGCCTATCCCAATCCTGACCGTTGTATACGTGTCGGCATAATGAGTTCCCGTAATCTGGAATTCACGCTCAACGGACGTTATGAGCGTGTGGCCGACACTTTCTTTCCCCTCGACGATGATGCCTCGTTTACCCTTGAGGATGTGCCTGTGGGGAGCCAGTTTCATTGGGAGCATACCGAACGGCGCACATATCCGGGCACTCTTGAGCTGCAACACCGCTCCGACGGCACTGTCGAGGCGGTCAATGTAATAGGCATGGAGCGTTATCTTGAAGGTGTCATCGGGGCCGAGATGAGCCCGGAGTCGCCCGACGAACTTCTGAAAGCTCATGCCGTGATATCGCGCAGCTGGGCATACAAGCAGATTGCATGCCGTGAGGCGCTTCATTATCCCGCGCAGTGTGACTGCGGCTTAAAGGAGGCCGGCGACGAACATATAAGATGGTATGACCACGACGACCACACCGACTTCGATGTGTGTGCCGACGACCATTGCCAGCGCTATCTCGGCCTGCCCGCTGAGGAATATAGTGTAAAGCTGCATGAGATAATCCGGGCCACTTCAGGCGAGGTGGTGCTTGATGGCGATGGCTCTCTGTGCGACACTCGTTTCTCCAAATGTTGCGGAGGAGCGTTTGAGGAGTTTGAATACTGCTGGGAGCCGGTGCATCATTCATGTCTTGCGGCGGCACGCGATACCGTGCCGTCGCATCCTGTGCCTGATTTGCGTGATGAGGAAGAGGCCGTAAGGTGGATTATGTCGGCTCCGGAGGCGTTTTGCGCCTCGCCCGATGCCGATGTTCTGCGAAGTGTGCTTAACCGCAGCGATTTTGACACTACTCCCGATTTCTACCGCTGGACCGTGACATATACTCCCGACGAGCTGTCGGATATAGTACGCGAACGCTCGGGCATTGATTTCGGCATGATAACCGGTCTTCAGCCGATAGAGCGAGGTAAGTCGGGCCGTATCGTGCGTCTGCGTATCACCGGCACATTGCGTACGATGACCGTCGGCAAGGAACTCGAGATACGGCGCTGGCTCTCTCGCAGTCATCTCTACAGCTCGGCCTTCGTGGTGGAGCGTGGCGATGAGGGTGAGTTTATTCTACATGGCGCCGGCTGGGGGCATGGAGTGGGATTATGCCAGATAGGCGCTGCCGTAATGGCTTCGGAAGGGTATGACTATCGTACGATTCTGCGCCACTATTTTAATAACGCGGACATCAACAAACTATGTCAGGAAGAAAAGGAGAGATAACGCCGTGGGCCTGGGTCAGTACGCTGTATTTTGCCGAGGCGATGCCTTATGTGGCGGTGATGACACTGTCGGTGCTCATGTATAAGGTGATGGGCATATCCAACAGCGAGATTGCATTTTACACATCGTGGCTCTATCTCCCGTGGGTCATAAAGCCACTGTGGAGTCCGTTTGTCGACCTGTTCCGTACAAAGCGATGGTGGATTATCGCCACCGAAGCCCTGATAGCCGTCGGTCTTGCCTGTGTGGCGTTTACCCTGCCCGGCGCATGGTTTTTCCGGTTGTCGCTTGCATTCTTCTGGCTTACTGCATTTGTGAGCGCGACCCACGATATTGCCGCCGACGGATTCTATATGCTTGCTCTCACTCCTCATCAGCAGGCCTTTTATGTAGGCATACGCAGTACTTTCTACCGTATAGCCACGATTGCCGCACAGGGAGGCCTTGTTGCGGTTGCCTGGGCAATAGGTGAGAGCGGAGTGAGTGTGGCCATGTCGTGGGCCATCGTCATGGGGATTATTTCCGCCTGTTTCTTTATTTTTGCGGTGTATCATAGCCGGGTGCTTCCTCGTCCGGCAATCGACCGTCCTGCCGAGGGTATTACCGTGCGGAATGCCGGAAAGGAATTCTTGCGCACGTTTGCCACCTTCTTCAGAAAACCGCAGGCTTTGGCGGGCATCCTTTTCATGCTCCTTTACCGTGTGCCTGAGGCGCAGTTGGTCAAGCTGATTAATCCGTTTCTTGTCGACGGACGTGATGCCGGGGGCCTTGGGCTGAGCACCGGAGAGGTCGGTCTGGTGTATGGCACTGTAGGAGTCATCGGTCTTACCGTAGGCGGAATCGTCGGAGGCATAGTCACAGCCCGCGGAGGTCTGAAAAAATGGCTTTGGCCTATGGCATGGAGTATATCTCTCACATGTGCCACATTCTGCTATCTGGCATGGGCGCAGCCTACATCGCTTATTACAATATGTGCCTGCGTAGGCATCGAGCAGCTCGGCTACGGATTCGGCTTCAGCGCCTATATGCTTTATCTCATTTACTACAGCGAGGGCGAATTGCGCACGGCGCATTATGCCATATGCACCGGCTTCATGGCCCTTGGCATGATGTTGCCAGGCATGGTGGCCGGATGGATACAGGAGCAGCTCGGCTACCTCGGATTCTTCTGGTGGGTCATGATATGCTGCGTCGTGACGATTGCAGTTACCGCCCTCGTTAAGGTGCCTGCTGGCTTCGGAAAAAAACATGTTTAAAAACATGTAACCCCCAAATAGAGTGAGCCTCTGGGCCGTGGGAAATATGAGTTTTATTCCAAACTTCCCGACCATACCGGCAATGTGGGACAGTTCTCCATGGCCAATGAGCCGTCGCTGCATATACCGTATCTATACAACTATGCCGGCATGCCGTGGAAGACTCAGAAAGCCATACGCGACCTGCTCAAGATGTGGTTTCGCAATGACCTCATGGGTATTCCCGGAGATGAGGACGGAGGGGGCATGACTTCGTTTGTTGTGTTCAGCTCGCTCGGATTCTATCCGGTGACTCCCGGTCTGCCGTTGTACAATATCGGTTCGCCGCAGTTCGAGCATGCTTCGGTGAGACTCAGCAACGGCAATACATTCGAGATTGTGGCGAACGGGGCGAGCGACACTAACAAGTATATACAGTCGGCACGTCTCAACGGGCAACCTTGGGATAAGTCGTGGATCAGCCACGAGGATGTGATGAACGGCGGAAAACTGGAGCTTGAGATGGGGTCGCGTCCCAACAAATCGTGGGCAAGCGGTGCGGAGTCGGTGCCTCCGGTGCTGATGTGACGTCAGGTGTTCTTCTGTCAGATATAATAAGGCCATGCGTTTCCTCTGGAGGGATGCATGGCCTTTGATGTGTTTATAAAAAAGGAGGGTGAGCCGGGCTATAAGCCGGGTTATGTCGGTCGTGCCGGGTATCTTCGCCGTAGCGGAGACGGGGCATGCCGGTCAGCCATTTATCTACGATGTACGTTGCCGTATCATCTGGTCGGGCCATGTGTGATGACCTCGGTAGCAGTCTACCCCCCGACAATGGGCGAGCAACCCTTAAATGCCGGTATACTTGACTTTGCAACCCATGAGGTGTGCGGCGCGATATGTCGCCATACCGCCCGGTGAGCTCTTACCTCGCCTTTTCACCCTTACTGCCCCGGGGGCAGCGGTAGTTTTCTGTCACACTGCTCTGCCGTTGCCGGCAGGTTGCCGTTAACAACCATGGTGCTCTGCGTTGCCCGGACTTTCCTCTTGCCGCTCTCGAAGTCGGCAAGCGGCTGACCGCCCGGCTCACGGATTCCTCCTAAACGGATACAAAGATATGAATTATTCCGATAAGTCGTAGAAATTATTGCTTGTTTATCGGCGATGCGGGAGTGTTTGAATCTGTTGCAAGATGGGTATGGATAGTCGAGGGCAGAGAGGTGTAGTTGTCGCCGAACAGCCGGCGCAGATAGAGGTCGGGTGAATGTGGGGCGCCGAATGTGTGTCCCTCGAATGATATTCTTCCGGTGGGAAGGCATTCGCCGGCTATGCGTGGCGCTGCGAAATAGCTGGGTATGAGATGACGGTGTGTGGCTCCTGCTCCTGCGGCAGAGAGCAGCCGCAGTACGGGGTAGGCTATATGTTTGAGCGCAAAACGCAGTGGAGCCATGCAGCGACGTAGTCCTGGGCGTGCGACCCTCATCTTCAGTTCGGTGCCGATTAGCTTTGAGCCGAGTCGGTGGAGGCGGCGCGATGCCGATGGTGCGAGCGGGAATATGTCGATGTATGCACCGTGGAATGCCTGTAGCGAGTCGAGGCCGTCGGCTTCCGCTATATTGGTATGTGTGTCGCGTAGTTTGGCGAAGGGGAAGAGAAATTCGGGGTCGGTGTCGGATGTCTGTAGGGCGTATCCGGCGGCCGGCGCTTCTTGGACTATTGCTTTTATGAGGCGCAGATAGTCGGGGAGCATCAGCTCGATATCGACATCGTCATCCCATGGTATGAATCCGCCGTGGCGCACGGCTCCGAGCAGTGTGCCTGAACTGAGCCAGTAGGGTATGGCATGGCGCACACACAGTCGGTCGAGCCATATAAGCATGTCGAGCATCACGAGCTGATGGCGACGCAGGTCGGAGCCGTCGGGATTGTAGGCGGCACGGAGCGCCTTGTGGGTAGCCTCGTCAATCATTGTGGAGTTCAAGTTTATTTGAGCACAAATTTAGTCAAATCCCGTGTGAGATGCGTAACTTTGCATCCATGAAATTGTCTCATGGTATAATTGCGGCAGTGTTGGCTGTCATGTGCGGGGCGTCGGCCATAATGGCTTGTACGAGCGCTATAATAGGCGCAGGCTGCAGCGCGTCGGGACGTATGCTGCTGTGGAAGCACCGCGATACGGGTACTGAGCATAGTTTTGTCGCGAAGGTCGAGCCTGCGGGAGGTCTGGAGTATGTGGCTCTGTTCAACGGGGGTGACTCTCTGTTGCGGGAGGCATGGGTCGGTGTCAACGAGGCCGGCTTTGCCGTAATGAATACCGCCAGCTATAATCTGGCTCCTGACACAGCGCTTGTGCGCGACCGCGAGGGTATCGTGATGTCTCAGGCTCTCGGCACATGCAGGAGTGTGGCCGATTTCGACAGTCTGTTGCGCTCGCTTCCTCGGCCTATGGGTGTGCAGGCCAATTTCGGTGTGGCCGACGGTATGGGCAACGGTGCTTATTTCGAGACATGGGACACCGGTTTCCGCCGGATAGACCTCGCGGGGCCGGATACTCTGCTGGTACGTACCAACTATAGCCATAGCGGAGAGAAGGACGGTGGATTCGGATATATACGCGAGTGCTCGGCCGTCTCGCTTCTTGAGCCGATGGCAGTGTCGCACAGTGCCACTCCACGGGCTATTTTCGATTCGGTATCATGCAGTTTCTACCATTCGCTGATGGGTTATGACCCTGTTGCCGCCGACACGTGTGCGGTATGGCTTGTCGACCAGGACTTCATACCGCGGTATTCGACCGGTGCGAGCATTATTGTCGAGCTGCCTGCGCCGGGCGATGACCCGCGCAGTGCGGTAATGTGGACTGCGCTTGGGTATCCTCCGTGTGCCGAGCTTATGCGCGTGAGTGTCGACTCTATCCCCGGGGGATTGAGTGCCGAGGGGGAGTTGTACCGTTCGCCGGTTTGCGACCGTGCGGTTGAGGCCAAGCACCGTGTTTTCCCTATAGAGCGAGGCTCGGGGAGGCATTACATATATCTTCCGGAGCTACGGCGCATGCTTGAGGAGAAAAGGGAGACGAAGCGGTAGCCTCCCGACTCGTATTTGACAAATCCACTCATTTATAAAATAATACATACTGAAAGTAATGAAACCGGCGATTGTAACAGTGATTCTACTGATTATCTCCAATGTGTTTATGACCCTTGCATGGTACGGGCATCTCAAACTCCAGTCGAGCGGGGTGTCGAGCAACTGGCCTCTGTATGCGGTGATACTGATAAGCTGGGGCATAGCTCTTGTAGAGTATGTGTTTATGATTCCGGCCAACCGTATAGGCTTCGACGGCAACGGTGGCCCGTATTCTCTGGTTCAGCTGAAGGTGATGCAGGAGTGTATAACTCTGGTGGTGTTTACAGTGTTCACGATGATAGCGTTCAAAGGCACTCACTTCGGATGGAATCATATTCTGGCGTTCGTGCTGCTGATTGGCGCTGTGTATCTTGTGTTTATGGACAACAAGTAGCTCGCATCATTGAGGTTGCCGCGATGTCCGGAGGCTTTTCCGGTGCCGGATGGATACAGAATAGGGATGCCGCACGGCATCCCTATCTTTATGCCTGAAAAAAAGTGAATCACAGGCAATCCAAATATCCATAAACAGATAGAAAAGATAAAGGAGTATGTCTTTTTTTAAGATACTGTTCAAGTATACGAACCGCGCATGCCTGAATTACAGTATGCAAAGTTATAGTAAAAATATCAAATGGGGTATATTATTAAAGAAAAATTTCGTTAATCTGGCTGATTTTCTTCAATAGCAAGGACTTTCACTCCGATAGAGCGGTTCTTGATTTTCGGGGAACCCTTGTAATATACTTTTCCGGAACTTGCTCCGCTTACAGTAAGTTCGGCAGTGGGCGCGCACTGTACGTATCCTGTGCCGAGCATTGAGCATTTCACGTCGACAGCCGTCACTTCCTCGGCCTGAATCGAGCCTGTGCCGATGAGGCTGTATTTTGCTTTGGCGGCGCTTCCGGAGATTGCCATCACGCCGTTTCCGGTTTCGAGCGAGGCGTCAAGATAGTTTGTGTCGATATTGCGTATCGAGATCTGTCCGTTTCCGATGAGGCGTGCGCGGAACGATGGTGTAGGCTCTACAGTAGCGACTCTTACGAGCGAATCGCCGGAGTTCTCTACCTTGGTGAGGAACCGCGAGTATACGGTGACGAGCGGCAGGCCTGTGTGGTTGATTCCGTCGGTTGAGAGTTGTATCTCGAGAGTCTGCTTATTGTTGGAGAACATCAGCAGGGAGGCCATCTCGGGAGTTGTGGTAAACCTGGCAAATCCGGCTGAGTCGGCGCTTGCCCGATATTCAACGGTCACGCCTTCCACTACTTTGAGTGCTGTGAAGTCGTTGACCGCGATTTCGTATTTTCTTACTGAATTGTCAATCGGTTCGGCTGCAAAAAGCGATGATGCGGCCATGGCCGTAGCCATGCATGCGAGTAAAAACTTTCTCATAAGTGTCAATCGTTAGTCGACAGGATGTCGGTTTCAATATGGTTGAGTATGGCGTCGAGCTCGGGCCATGTGTCGGCTCTCAGCATTGCTATACGGGTTTCTCTGAAGTTGGGTATCCCTTTGAACAGCGGTGATGCCGCCAGGTGGCGGCGAATGTGGAGAATGCCGCGATGCTCGTCGATGTTGGCTATACTTTCGGTAATCTGTCGGCGTAGCAGTCGGAATTTTGCGGTGTTGGAGAGTGGTTGCGGCGGTAGACCCTTGAGCTCGCGTGACAAATCGTTGAATATCCATGGCGCTCCGATTGATGCTCGTCCGATCATTACTCCGTCGACTCCGTAGCGGTCGAAAGCCTCTATGGCGCGTTGCGGAGTGGTTATGTCGCCGTTGCCAATCAGCGGTATGGTGAGGCGTGGATTGTCTTTCACGCGTGCTATCATCTCCCAATCGGCCTGTCCGGTGTACATCTGTGAGCGTGTGCGGCCATGTACCGTCAGGGCCTGTATGCCGCAGTCCTGCAGCTGCTCGGCGAGATCGACGATTATGCGCGAGTCGTGGTCCCATCCCAGTCGGGTCTTTACCGTGACGGGAATTTTTACAGCTTTTACTACGGCTTTGGTAATCTCAAGCATTTTGGGGATATCGCGCAACATGCCGGCTCCGGCGCCTTTGCCGGCCACTTTCTTTACCGGGCATCCGAAGTTTATGTCGAGCAGGTCGGGGCCTGCCTCTTCGACTATTCTGGCGGCTTCGACCATGGGGTCTGTCTCGCGGCCGTAGATTTGTATGGCGGTAGGGCGTTCGCGAGAGTCGATGTGGAGTTTTCGTGTAGTGGCGCTTATATTGCGTATGAGCGCGTCGGCGCTGACAAATTCGGTGTACACCATGTCGGCGCCCAACTCTTTGCATATAAGCCTGAAAGAGTGGTCGGTGACATCCTCCATTGGAGCAAGCATTACCGGGCGCGGTCCGAGGTCGATGTTTCCTATCTTCATGGATGCGAAGTTACGAATTTTCGAGTGAATACCGTCCGGGGTATTCCCAAAGGAGTGTGGAAAATTGCTAAAAAGTGTAGAGATGCGTGAATAATGCTATAAAATAGTCATTGCCGGGGAGCGTGTCATCCGAAAGTGAGTATCGAGCATCGGTCGGGCACGATTGCTTCGGCGGCCATGCGCAGGTGTTCCGGAGTGAGCGACATTATTCTGTCGATTATTTCGCTGCGTGTTGCCACATGTCCGTTGAATAGAAGCGCGCGTCCGGTCGATAGTGCCATCTGCTCGCGGTTTTCAGCGGCGACGATGGTCTGGCCTATGTATTGCTTTTTAGCGGCCGAGAGTGTGCGCTCCTTCATCGGAGAGTCGGCGAGACGTGTCAGTGTGTCGGAGATAATGCGGCGGCATGGTTTCACATGCTCGCGGTCGCATCCGAAGTATATGGTCATCTCGCCGCAGTCGGTAAACAGTGAGGTATAGGCGTCGACCGAATATACATAGCCCCTTCGTTCGCGCAGGGCCACGTTGAGTAGCGAGTTCATGCACGGGCCGCCTATTATATTGGTGAGCAGGGAGTATGCGCGGTTTTTGTCGGCAAACATTCCCGGGATGCGTGCACCGATTACGGTATGTGCCTGATGGGTGTGCAGGTCGCGGTATATGTCGAATGGCTCTACCTCCGGAGGGACGACTCTGTCAACGTGTGTGTCGGGATGGCTGAAATGTCCCATATATCGCTCGGCTGTAGCCACGACCCGTTTGGGTGTTGCCGGGCCCATGTAGAAGAATACCATGTTGCCCGGGGTGTAGTATCTGTCGAGAAAATCTCGGCATGTTGCCGAGGTGAAAGTCTTTATTGTCTTTTCGTTGCCGAGTATGTTGTGGCCGAGTCCGGAGCCGGCAAACAGCAGTTCGTTGAAGTCGTCGAATATCGCTTCGGCTGGTGAGTCGAGATAGGAGTCGACCTCGTCGAGCACAACTTCGCGTTCGCGGTCGATTTCGGCTTCGGGGAATCGACTCCGGCTTACGAGGTCGGCTATGAGTTCGGCAGCACGCGCGAGGTTCCCCGCCGGGAATGAGGAGTAGATGGTTGTGGCTTCCTCGGATGTGAATGCGTTTAGTTCGCCTCCTACCGATTCCATGCGGTTGATAATGTGCCATGAACGGCGGCGGTCGGTGCCTTTGAATATGGTGTGCTCCACAAAGTGGGCGAGTCCGAACTGTTCGGGTTGTTCGTTACGGCTTCCTGCCATCACACACAATCCGCAGCACTCGACTCTGGAGTCGCAGTAGCGGTGTACTACTCTGAGACGGTTGCTTAGAGTATGATAGGTAATCGGATTAGAACAGTTCTGTGCCATATAGATAGATTTAGAATTGGATTTTACGGAATTTTCGGCCATGGTGAAGGGTATGTCATAATCCATGAATCCGGAGCCTTGGGGTAGGTAGCAAAAAAAATTACTCGTCATCACGACGAATAATCTTCTTACCTTAAATCTAATACCATGAAAAACTGATGCAAAGTTAATATTTAGTTTTTATTTGGCAAAAATGTTGATGGGAAAATTCAAGTATTTAACAAAAATTAAGTGAAATAATTGTAGGGGTTGTGTGTAAAGTGTTGATTAGTAGTGTTTCCTTTGAGTGTGGTGTCTATGCTTCGGAGTTGTAGCTGCCCGAGTATCCCTACGATGGTGCGGGCAATGTCCTGTCCACAAAAATATGTGGACAATTGTGGATACGGTCCCGGGGGAGTCGCCGGGCTACGCCGGGCACAAACGTGATGATGCCCTTGTTGGCCTATGGCTGCGAACCGCTAACGCGGCTCTTACCATAGGCTAACATTGTGGACGCTCCCATTGGGGCTATACGCTGACGTGTGGAGCTGCAAGCGCAACGACAATGCCGGCGAAGGTGTGTGTGTTGAGGAGAGGTCGTATCCCACCGATATACCCGGCGACAATATGCCATGTCGGGCTACACCACACCGACACAATATCCCCTGACTATGCACGCGCGGGCACAATCGGGTGACAATCGGGCGTGTAAGCGCTGAAAATTGTGTGGAAAAACTTTGCCAGTCAGCGGATTATTGCTACCTTTGCAGCGTTTTAGCGCAATCTCTGGCGGTACAAGCAGCCCGTTATATTGCGTAATATCTACATTATTAATTCATTACGAACTAAAAATGGACTTAATCAAAGTAGCCGAAGAGGCATTTGCCACCGGCAAGCAGCATCCCGAGTTTGGTCCCGGCGACACCATCACCGTGGCTTACCGTATCAAAGAGGGTAACAAAGAGCGTATCCAGCAGTATCGCGGCGTAGTTATCCGCATCTCGGGCGAAGGCAACAAGAAGCGCTTCACCGTGCGCAAGATGAGCGACAACATCGGTGTAGAGCGTATCTTCCCCATCGAGTCGCCTTTCATCGACTCAATTGTTGTCAACAAGTACGGCAAGGTACGTCGTGCCAAACTTTACTATCTCCGTGGTCTTACAGGCAAGAAAGCCCGTATCAAAGAGCGTCGCGTAGTGAAGTAATCGCAGTTGACACTGTAAAACGCATCAAAGCCCCGCAGCCATATCGACATATGGAAAGCGGGGCTTCGTTGTATTCTCTCATATGGCGGGGACGCTCACTCGTCGGTGATATCGTCATCGTAGTTGCGCTTTGGCGAGGCGATGGTGAGCACCCACAGGAACAGCGCACACACCACTGCCGACGCCACCAGCGACAGTACTTCGGTATTGGTGTTGCCGGTGCCGAACAATATAAGAAACAGGAATCCACCAAGCAGAGCGCCACATATGCTTACGCATAGCGCAAGTGTGAGATTCCGGATTCTTGAAATCAGTTTTCCTACCATGAAACCTCCGATTATGCCAATCAGAGCCCATGCAATCCACAGGCTTGCTCCCATAGCTTTGTTTTTTGGGGTTAAACGGTCTATGCCTGCCAGAACTCAAAAATGGTGAGCCACAGCAACAGTAAAATCACAAGGACACTCACTCCAATCCACATCCATAATAGGGAGGAGCTGTAGCGGCGGTGGAGCAGTCGGCGGTCGTACTCCTCCTGGCGGTCGAGCCTTCGTTGTTGACGATTTTCCATAATTTCCTTTTTTGCAAATAAATAGCCGATATCGGGAATTTTTCCCCGACTGTTGTTAAAACAATAAAGGAGCGTGTATGGTTCTCCGGCATGCGACAGCAATGTGTATCAGTGGCGGTGGAGCGATGTCAGCATCCGAGGGTGATGCGGAGGTTCTCGAGCTGTGATATCCACAGGTCACGCGCGTCGTCTAACTCGTAAGAGAGAGCAAAGTCGGTGACAAGGAGCGAGGTAGAGTCGGTCATCTCGCCCGACAGTATCTTGAACTCGAAATAGTGGCGCAGTGAGTCGCCGTGCCAGCGGAGTCTCAGCGACGATTCCGTGCGCTGTGCCACGATAGCGGCTGTTTGTTCGGCGCCGTCGTCCCAACGGAATGTGAAACGCTTTCCGTGGAGTGTTACCTCGTCGGCAAACCACTCTTTCAGTCCCGACGGAGAGGAGATGTATGTCCACAGCAGAGCCGGAGGTATGCTCTTGAGGTCGAATTCGATTTGAAATTTTGTTTTTTCCATGGGTTAAGACAGATTTATGTTTACACAGTTTACCTATGTGCAAATATATAGGAAGAATATAAATTGTGCAAATAATAAAACATGAGGGGTGAGGGTTACGTTACTTAATTAGTATATAACCAAACAAAACAATCAAGTATGAATACAAGTTATGTTTTTCTTGCCGACGGCTTTGAGGAAGTCGAGGCTTTGACTGTGGTCGACGTGATGCGCCGTGCCGGCATGGAAGTGTCAACAGTATCGATTGCCGACAAGCTCAATGTAAAGGGCGCCCACGGAGTAGAAGTAATGGCTGACAAACTGATTGCAGAGACTGACACCACCGATGCCGAATGGCTGATAGTGCCCGGAGGAATGCCCGGGGCCACCAATCTGGCCGCATGCGACGCGTTAAACGACGATTTGCAGAAGCATTGGCTCAAGCAGGGCAAGATAGCCTCGATATGTGCGTCGCCCGCCGTGGTGCTCGCTCCGCTCGATATAATAAGAGGGCAGAATGCCACATGTTATCCCTCATTCAAGGCCGACCTTGAGAAGGGTGGCGCCACCTATGTTGACATGCGTGTGGTAGAGAGCGGAAATCTGATTACCTCCAACGGCCCGTCGTCGGCTTTTGTATTCGCTTTTGCGATTGTAGCCGCCAGTCTGGGCGAGGATGTGGCCTCGTCGGTGGCCTCGGGAATGCTTGTGTGATTTCCCTGGATATCCCCTACGATATGGGCGTAGTGTCGTTACGGATACTGCGCTCTTTCGTTTTTATCACGAAAGGGTTTTGTTTTGGAGTAGTGCCAAAAAGTTGTATCTTTGCGGAAATAATTAACCAATTTTTTATCATTAAACACTATTAAGCTGTGAAACTCAAGAGTTTTGTGGCGGCTCTACTCCTCATTGCAGCCGCTCTCCCGTCGGCATATGCCGCAAAGAATAAGACAAAGTTTGTACCCGGAAAAGACCTGACGCTTATCGGCAAGGTGATGCCTACCCCCGACCGCTATGCGCGTGTTGATACCGTGAAGTATGACGGATTCACTGACTACCAGCGTCGAAGTCTCAACCAGGAGTCATCCGGACTGGCACTGGTGTTCAAGACCAACAGTGACCGCGTGGAGGTAAACTTTGACTATAAGAAGCGCCATCATGCCTACAACGGCACGGATGTGGCATCGGCCGGTGCCGACCTTTATATAAAGCGCGACGGCAAGTGGGTATACGCAGGCTCTGGTGTGCCCTCGGCCAAGGGAGAGCCTGTGGCCCTGGTGTCGGCCATGGCTCCCGGCGAGAAGGAGTGTCTGCTCTATATGCCTCTGCGCAGTATCATCGATGAGGTGTATGTGGGTATCAGCCCCGACGCCACCATCACTCCGATGGAAAATCCATTCAAGCACAAGATTGTATTCTGGGGGTCGAGCTTCACCCACGGCGTGTCGGCCAACCGCTCAGGCATGGCCTATCCGCTGCAGCTGCAGCGCGCCACCGGCCTTGATATCCGTTCGCTGGGCGTGAGCGGCAACTCCAAGCTCCAGCAGAGCTATGCGCGTGTGCTCGCCGACTCCGATGCCGATGCATTCGTGTTCGACGCATTCTCCAATCCGCAGGCTCCCGAAATCAGGGAGAACTTCAACGATTTCGTAAAGACCATCCGCGCCAAGCACCCTGTCACCCCGATTATCTTCCAGCAGACCATCTACCGCGGAAGCCGCAATTTCAACACCGACAACGACCAGAAGGAGGCCGCCAAGATGGCCGCCGCAGAGGAGATGGTGCGCAAGGCCATGGAGACAGACCCCAACATCTACATCGTATATCCTGCGGCCGATACCGACGGCTCGACCTGCACCGACAAGACCCACCCCTCGGATATGGGCTACTACAACTGGATGGAGTCGATACGCCAGCCGATACTTGACATCCTCGCCAAGTACAACATGAAATAAGAATATGCGGTACGCGATATCGTAGCGCAAGCCATTATGGCGGCACCTTTCAGTCGTAGGTGTCGCCATTTTTCGTTACCTTTGCGGAAACAGCAGTTTCCCATGATGATAAATGCAGTGACCTCGCGCGAGTACGGGATGATGTTTCCTTGTCCGCCACATATATTCAACGGTGTCGCATTCACTGAGCACAACCGACATAAGTGTGACGACGGTGACGTGCGCTATCTGTTTGCCGGCGACGGCAAGGTGCGCGGAGGCATAATCCTCGGGCGTCGCGACGGCATGCTCCACTCTCCGTTCTCTGCCCCGTTCGGAGGGCTTACCGTAAGCCGTAGCCGGCGCTTCGAGGCAGTCGACGGCATGTGGCGCGAGATAGTGGAGTATTGCCGGGCGGAGGGACTGGGGTTGCGCGTGACCCTTCCGCCCGAACCGTATGCTCCGGAGCTGACGGTGAAGTCGGTCAGCGCCCTGTCGCGCCTTGGACTGACGCCGACGCTTGATGTAAGCTATCATCTCGACCTCGGGCGCGGCAGTTTCCGCGACGGAGTAAGCCGCAGTTGCCGCAAACTGCTGAATCAGGCCTCTGGAAACGGACTGTCGGTCGCCAAAGTGGTCCCTGTGCCGGAGAATATACTGAGGGTATATAATATCATCCGCACCAACCATCTGAGCAAGGGGCGCCCTATGTGGATGGAGCCGGACGATGTAATCTCCACTGCAATGCTTGTCAAGGCCGATTTTTTCCTGCTCATGCATGATGGCGCTGATATAGCCGGAGCCATGGTGTATCCTGCGGGCGAGGGGATAGCGCAGGTTGTGTACTGGGGCGATATGCCCGGCTACAGCGAGCTGCGGGCCATGAATCTGCTCGCTGAATATGTGTATGAGTATTATCGCCGGGCGGGGATGCGTCTGCTCGACCTCGGGCCTGCTACCGAGACGGGTGTCCCCAACTATGGCCTCTGTGTGTTCAAGGAGAGCCTCGGCGCAGAGCCGACACTCAAGTACACCATGATGCTTCAGGGCTGAGATACCCCGGAGCCGTGAGTGATGTCTCTGACAGTACAATTACTCAATATAGAGCTTCGGCAGTGCTGTTGAGTCGATTTCTTCTTTTTGCCAGAAGGTGGCGCGGTCGATTGAGTCTTTCTCGACTTTCGAGCCGTGTGAGCCCCATTTGCTGGCTTTCATCTTGCGTGCCTGCTCTTTCTTGGCTTTTTTATCCTGCTTGGGATTCTTGCGGGTTGTAACGCCTACCTGACGCCCCTCTTTCTTGGCCTTGTCGACTTCGGCCACTGTGATTACCTGTGAGAAGTCGGGGATAGCCTTGGGGTGATTTGGGTCGGTGAGGTCGACAGTGATGGGCAGGAAATCGCTCTCGGCCAGGAATTCACCCTTCTTGCCGGGGTCGGAATAGAGCGACAGTTGTGCGTAGATGCGGTATTTGTGTCCGTTGCTGAGATGCAGCTCCCTGACGGGGATAAACAGTTCGAAGTCGCTTACCTTCATGTCGCGCTCCTCCGGGCGGAAATAGTCGAATGCGGCCACATAGTTGAGTGACGGCGACAGCCGGTACTTGTCGTTTTTGTCGCGTAGGGCCCATCCGCCGGGACGGCTGTAGAATATGGCCTGCACGCCTACCAGGCGTCCTTTGGCATCGGTAAGGTCGAAGTCGACATGCAGCGAGAGGCCTTCCTGGTCATGTTTCATCACTCCGGTCTCCACCCATGTGCGGTTGAGGCGTGCGGTTGTAGAGGCTGCGGCAGGTAGGATTGCGACGAAAGATAAAAGTAGAGCAAGTATTGTTGATTTCATAGGTGTGTATTCTGTTTTGTCAGTACAAAGGTACATATAATTTTGGAACGTGGTCAAAACATCTTGCACAATGTATGTGTTTAGCGTGCATATCAGTCCGGTTTTTAGAAAAATTGAGTAACTTTGTGACTCTTTGACGTGAATAAAAGAATGTTATGAACCATATACAAGAAGTGGCGGCGCGTCTGCGCGGACTCCGCGACGCCCTGGAACTTACAGCAGAGGAGATGGCACACCAGTGTGATGTGTCGCCCGAGGTGCTTGCCGCCTATGAGAGCGGCGAGTCGGACGTGCCTGTCAGTTTTCTCCATCGCCTTGCCTCGGCCTACGGGGTGGAACTTACAGCTCTCCTTTTCGGCGAAGAGCCTACGATGAATTCCTATTTTGTCACCCGTGCAGGCAAGGGCGTTAAGGTGGAGCGCACGGCGGCATACAGCTATCAGGATCTTGCCGCCGGATTCCAGCGGAGAATCATGGCGCCGTTTCTTGTGACCATAGAACCAACCGACTCTCCTCTGACTCTGAATGTGCACAGCGGTCAGGAGTTCAACTATGTGCTTGAGGGTGAGATTGAACTTTCGGTAGGCGGACACGTTACACGTATGCGTCCCGGCGACAGCATAATGTTTGATTCTCTTCGCCCCCACGGTCTGCGTGCCATAGGCTCTACGGCAAGGATTATAGCCATAATTTCGTAGTCTGTCGTTGCTCTATATCATCAACCTATTATTTGCTTACACATGCTTGAAAAGTTTTTAGATAAGACCGAATTTGAGTCTTATGAGGATTTTATGGCCAACTTCCATGTCAACGTGCCCGACAACTTCAATTTCGGCTACGATGTGGTTGACGCCTGGGCCGAGAAAGAGCCCGACAAACCGGCTCTGTTATGGACCAACGACAGGGGAGAGAAGATACAGTTCACATTTGCCGACATCAAGCGCGAGAGCGACCGCACGGCATCGTTCTTCCAGTCGCTCGGTATCGGACGCGGCGACATGGTGATGCTGATACTCAAGCGCCACTACCAGTTTTGGTTCTCGATTGTGGCTCTCCACAAGCTCGGGGCCACGGTAATCCCGGCCACCCACCTTCTCACGGAGCATGACATAATCTACCGTTGCAACAAGGCCGGCATCAAGGCTATTGTGTCGACCGGCGACGATGTGGTGCTTGGCCACATACAGCGCTCCATGCCCGAATGCCCTACGGTGGAGGCTCTGATATCCACCGGGCCTGTGGTGCCCGAGGGATGGTACGACTTCAACCGGTCGATAGCCGCGGCGGCTCCTTTCGAGCGCCCCGAGACAGCCAACTCCAACGACGATATATCGCTCCTCTACTTCACCTCAGGCACCACTGGCGAGCCCAAGATGGTGGCCCACGATTTCACCTATCCCCTGGGGCATATCATAACCGCCAGCTACTGGCACAATCTTGATGAGGATAGCCTACACCTTACCCTGGCCGACACAGGCTGGGGCAAAGCCGTGTGGGGAAAGCTCTATGGCCAGTGGATAGCCGGGGCCAATGTTTTTGTCTACGACTTCGAGAAGTTTGAGCCTGTCGATGTGCTGCGCATGATTCACGACTATGGCATCACCTCGTTCTGTGCGCCCCCTACGGTGTTCCGTTTCCTCATACGCGAGGACCTGTCGAAATACAATCTGTCGACCCTGCGCTACTGCACGATTGCCGGCGAAGCGCTCAACCCGAGTGTCTACGAGGAGTGGCTGAGGCTTACCGGCATCAAGCTGATGGAAGGGTTCGGCCAGACAGAGACCACTCTTACCGTGGCCACCTACCCATGGCTTGAGCCTAAGCCAGGCTCGATGGGCAAGAAAGGTCCGGAATATGACATCGACCTTGTCGACGGGCAGGGTGTACCGGTAGAGGACGGGCAGCAGGGCGAGATTGTGGTCCGGCTCCCCGAGGGCGGTCACCGTCCGCTCGGACTGTTCAAGGAATATCTCCACGACCCTCAGCTGACCCGTGAGGCCATGCATGACGGACTCTACCATACAGGCGATGTGGCATGGCGCGACGAGGACGGATACTTCTGGTTTGTGGGCCGTATCGACGATGTAATCAAGTCGTCGGGCTACCGTATAGGTCCGTTTGAGGTGGAGAGCGCTCTGATGACCCATCCTGCCGTCGTAGAGTGTGCCATCACCGGTGTGCCCGACGATATACGCGGTCAGGTGGTGAAAGCCACCATCGTGCTGAGCAAAGAGTATGAGAATCGTGCCGGCGACGAGCTGGTCAAGGAGATTCAGAATCATGTAAAGCGCGTCACCGCCCCATACAAATATCCCCGTGTGGTGGAATTCGTGAAGGAACTGCCCAAGACCATCTCCGGAAAGATACGCCGTGTGGAAATACGCCGCGACGACAGCAACAAAAATGACTGAGAAATTGTTGAAATTTACGTATGCCTACACCACGCTTCAAAAATATTGCCGTAAAAATCGGTAGTAATGTACTCACACGCCGCGACGGCACCCTCGACGTGACCCGCATGTCGGCTCTTGTCGACCAGATAGCCGAGCTCCACTCGGCGGGGATGCGTGTGGTCATAGTGTCGTCGGGAGCCGTAGCCGCAGGGCGCAGTGAGCTCCGAGGCATCCAGGGGCTTGACTCCGTGTCCTCGCGTCAGTTGTATTCTGCCGTAGGGCAGGCCAAGCTCATCAACCGTTACTACGACCTCTTCAGCGGCCGCGGACTTGCCTGCGGGCAGGTGCTTACCACTAAAGAGAATTTCGCCACACGCCGCCATTACCTCAATCAGAAACATTGCATGGAGGTGATGCTCGACAACGATGTCATACCCGTGGTAAATGAAAACGACACCGTATCGATGACCGAACTGATGTTTACCGACAACGACGAGCTGTCGGGGCTTCTCGCCACGATGATGGGCTGCGAGGCGCTGGTGATTCTCAGCAATGTCGACGGTGTATATACAGGTGACCCTACGTGCCACGACAGCCGGCTCATACCGGTGATAGGGAGCGGATTCGACGCCTCGGGCATGATAAGCGAGAACCGCTCGTCGCTCGGACGCGGAGGCATGGCCACCAAATATCGCACCGCTACCAAACTTGCCTCGGAGGGTGTGGCTGTAATCATAGCCAACGGCAAGCGAGAGGGTGTGCTGACCTCGCTGATGGGTCTCGGCCCAGAGGTGCCGCACACACTCTTCAGTCCGTCGGCCACGCCTGTCACCGGCGTAAAGAAATGGATAGCCCACAGCGAGGACTTCGCCAAGGGTGCCGTGCGTGTCAACCGCGGAGCCGCCGAGGCCCTTCTGTCGCCTGTCGGCACAAGCCTGCTCATGGTGGGTGTCGACGCTGTAGAGGGCGACTTCGAGAAGGACGACATCGTGCAGGTAATCGACCCCGAGGGCAACGTCATAGCCTGGGGACGTGCAGGCCTTGATTCAGTCCATGCACGCGCTGCTATAGGTGGCCGCGGCAGTCGTCCGCTCATCCATTGCGACTACCTGTACATCGACTCTTCGGTGAGGTCGCCCTTCCTCCCCTGAGGCGCATGTCTCATACTCTGAGAGACGTAACCAGCTTCCTGAAAATCACACACATATCTCTATATCTATTGTATCTATTTTTATTTATTATGAGAAAGTTATTCAGACGCACATTGCTCATGGCAATAGTGCTGCTCGCCGGAGCATCGACAGCCGGCGCGCGTGACAAAATGACGGGTGTCAACGGCATACGCTTCGGATGGAAATACGACAAGTGTGTCGAAGCTCTCGGCGACCCTCAGCGCTCCGTCACCACCGACCCCATAAACGAGCAGCGCCAGTACTCCTATGCTCCTGCCTCGTGGGGCACTGTGACATGGGATAACGGCGTGCTCGACTTCTACAAGGACAAGCTGATGCAGGTAGGCTTCTCCCGCACCACGGCTACACCCGACATGTCGGCTTTCGAGGGGGCACGCAGCCACCTTACCGACCTCTACGGCGAACCTGCTAAGATACGCGACACCGACAACAACCTTCTGTGGCGTGCCGCCGACGGCAATATCGCCATCCTGCAGTATGTGGCGGTAAGCCCTTCGAAGGGCGAAGCCAGGCAGGCGTCGAAAAAATATACCACACTGCTATATTTCATCGACAACAAGGAGGTGGCCAAGAAAGCAAAGAATGCCGAAGGCTACCTGCGCTCTCTGATAGAATAAGAGCTTGTTTAATAATAAATGTTGCCGCCAGGGTCGTATAGCTTGAGTCGATTTTGGGCATGTGACGAAGGATTGTACTTTATGTACATGACTGAGGAACATGGCGAAAAGCGTCCAAGATATACGAGACAAAGGTAACTTTATAACCTATACAATCTCTTGCCTGCTTGTAAGTGAAATGCAAAAATATATCAACGATATGAAACAAATTACCTCCCGTCGGCCATTCGCCGGCATATTTCCGCCCGCTCTTCGGTCGTTATGGAACCCCATAACTCCCTCATCGCAAGCGAAAATCTGTCCGACGACAGACCGCCCTGACGGTAACATTTATTATTAAACAAGCTCTTAACAACAAATATACATTATGTCTATAACTTCGCTTTTACAGCACTCGCGCCGGGCATCACGCCAGCTCGCCCTGCGCTCTCCACAAGAAATCGATGATATGCTGCTGCGTGTGGCCGCATCAATCGAACGCAACGCCTCGGCCCTGCTTGAGGCCAATCTGTCCGACATGTCGCGCATGGAGCCAGCCGACCCGCGTGCCGACCGTCTGCTCCTTACCGAGCAGCGCATAGCCGACATTGTGCGCGACATGCGTGCCGTCGCCGCCCTCCCGTCGCCCCTCGGGAGAGAACTCTCGTCGGTGACCCGTCCCAACGGGATGGTGATACGCAAGGTGTCGGTGCCGTTCGGAGTTATAGGTGTAATATATGAGGCGAGGCCCAATGTCACGTTCGACGTGTTTGCCCTCTGCGCCAAGGCCGGAAGCGCCACCGTGCTCAAGGGTGGCCACGAGGCAGCCGACACCAATAGCGCAGCCGTGGATATCATACGCCGCGAGCTTGAGGCCATGGGGGGGGACCCCGATATCGTCACCCTGCTGCCCAACGACCGCCAGGCTACAGCCGAGATGCTCGGAGCGGTAGGTATGATTGACGTAGTGATTCCCCGCGGGTCGCGGCGGCTTATCGACTTTGTGCGCGACACAGCCGCGGTGCCTGTCATAGAGACCGGCGCAGGAGTGTGTCACACCTATGTGCACTCGTCGGCCATGCTTGAGAAGGCCCGCGACATAGTGTTCAATGCCAAGACACGCCGTGTCAGCGTATGCAACGCCCTTGACACGCTTGTAGTCGACTCGTCGCGTCTGGCCGACCTTCCGGCCATATGCGCTCCGCTTGCAGAGAAGAATGTCGAGATACATGCCGACCACCGTGCGCTTGAGGCCCTTGCCGGGGCATACCCTGTGGGGCTCCTGCGCGAAGCCTCTCAGGAGGATATGGGATGCGAGTGGATGGACTACAAGATGACCGTGGTGACTGCCGACGGACTGCGCGACGCAATCGACTTCATCGATGCCCATACCAGCCGCCACAGCGAGTGTATAGTGGCCGAGGATGAGGCTGCCGTGGCTGCATTTCTGCGCGAGGTCGACGCCGCCTGTGTCTACGCCAACGTGTCTACGGCCTTTACCGACGGCGGCCAGTTTGGCTTCGGAGCCGAAATAGGCATATCTACCCAGAAGCTGCACGCACGCGGCCCGATGGGTCTCCCCGAAATCACTACTTACAAGTATCTCGTGACCGGCGACGGCCAGACTCGGTGGTAGACCCCGGAGCCCGTTGATCTCACCCCCGGAGAGGGGCGAATGATATAGCTGAGCGATGGTTAACAATATTTAACTGTCGCTCTCTTTTTGTATATCCCAGCCTTATTGTCGATACGACAATAACTGATTATCAGCTTAATGTGTCATGTACAATATCATCTGCGATGTTATTGTAGATGGTATGAAAACTAAATGTCGGGGAAATAATGTTTTATAACATATAAATATAGTTTTACGATACTTTGCGTTAATGCTAATTTTGCGCTGTAATTAATCATATGACAGCCATGCCGACACAACCAGCAACCACAGCTCCTCTCGCCAACAACCACATATCGGTGGACTGTGTGGTGATGGGCTGGGATGGAGAGCGTCTCAACGTGCTCCTTGTAAGCCGCCACAGCGAGGGCGAGGAGTATCGCGACATGAAGCTCCCCGGCAGTCTGATATACCAGGACGAGGACCTCGACCAGGCCGCCTCAAGGGTGCTGCGCGAGCTTACCGGAGTGGAGAACGCCGGGCTGATGCAGTACAAAGCCTACGGGTCGAAGGACCGCACCCGCGACCCGCGCGACGTAAAATGGCTTGAGCGTGCCCAGCAGGCCCATGTCGAGCGCATAGTCACCATCGCCTACATAGCGCTTGTAAAGATTGACCGCTCCACCACCGGATGCCTCGAAGGGCACAATGCCCTGTGGATGCCCCTTGACGGCGTAGGCACCCTGGCCTTTGACCACAACCTTATACTCAGCGAGGCCATACTGCAGATGCGCTCGATGGCTGTAGCCGACCCGGCGCTGCTCTTCGAGCTGTTGCCGCGCAAGTTTACCCTGGCGCAGATGCGCACGCTTTTCGAGATTGTGTTCGGCCGGAAGGTCGATGTGCGCAACTTCCACAAGAAAGTGGCCTCGATGTCCTACGTGGTGCCCCTCGACGAGTACCAGCAGGGAGTGGCCCACCGCGCGGCACGCTTCTACCGGTTTGACCGCAAGGCATACAACCGACAGCGTCGCTGACCCCCCGGCACAGACTACAGAACATAGCCGCGACAGAGGCCCCTCGGGCCACCCCACCGGCAATCTATATATCCATAAGCACTTTAAACCATAAAATTACATTACCCATATGTATCTTTTAGGATATGACATAGGCAGTTCTTCAGTGAAGGCTTCCCTCGTAAGTGCCGATACAGGCAAATGCGTAAGCACCGCGTTCTTCCCCAAGACCGAGGCCGAGATTATCTCGGTGCGCACAGGCTGGGCCGAACAGCACCCCTCGGAGTGGTGGAAACACCTGCGCGAGGCCACAGAGGCCATCATGGCCGAGTCGAAGGTCGACCCCCGCGACATATCCGCCATCGGCATTTCCTATCAGATGCACGGGCTGGTATGCATCGACAGCGCATGCAATGTCATACGTCCGGCCATCATATGGTGTGACTCCCGCGGAGTGCCCTACGGCGAAAAGGCATTCGGCGAACTTGGCTCCGACCTCTGTCTGGGCCATCTGCTCAACTCTCCCGGCAACTTCACCGCCACCAAGCTCGCGTGGGTCAAGGAGAACGAGCCCGAGCAGTTCGACCGCATATGGAAAATCCTCCTCCCGGGTGACTACATCGCCATGCGTCTCACAGGCCGTGTGGCCACCACCGTGAGCGGCCTCTCGGAGATGATGCTCTGGGACTTCAAGGAGGGTGCTCCCGCTGCCTTCCTGATGGATTACCTCGGATTTCCCGCTGACATACTGCCCGAAATCGTGCCTACATTCTCCGTCCAGGGCACTGTCACCGCCGAGGTTGCCGCCGAACTTGGCCTCGCCGAGGGTATCCCCGTCACATACCGCGCCGGCGACCAGCCCAACAACGCTCTGTCGCTCAATGTATTCAACCCCGGTGAGGTAGCCTCTACCGCAGGCACCTCGGGTGTGGTCTACGGCATAATCGGCGATGTAAGCTACGACCCCCAGTCGCGTGTCAACAACTTCGCCCACGTCAACCACACCACTGCAGAGCCCCGCCTGGGTGTAATGACCTGCATCAGCGGCACAGGCATCCTCAACTCATGGATGAAGCGCAATGTGGCCCCCGAGGGGATAGGCTATGCCGAAATGAACGACGTGGCCTCCCAGGCTCCCATCGGAGCCGAGGGCGTGAGCATACTCCCCTTCGGCAACGGAGCCGAGCGTGTGCTCCGCAACCGTGAGACAGGCTCATCGATACATGGTGTCAACTTCCTGCGCCACAACAAGAGCCACCTTCTGCGCGCCGCCCAGGAGGGCATCGTATTCTCGTTCATGTACGGCATGGAGGTAATGCAGCAGATGGGCATGAAGCTCAACAAGATACACGCCGGCCACGCCAACATGTTCCTCTCGCCCCTCTTCCGCGAGACCCTCGCCGGAGTCAGCGGGGCCACAATCGAGCTGTTCAACACCGACGGTTCGGTCGGAGCGGCCAAGGGCGCCGGAATCGGAGCCGGCATATACCGCGACAACAACGAGGCATTCGCCACACTCGACCGCATCGAGATAATCGAGCCCGTGGCCGCCGACGCCGCAGCCTACGCTGAGGCATATGCCCTGTGGAAGGAGCGCCTCGCCGCAGTCATGGCACAGAACTCTGAAAATTAATCAACATACATATAATCCCAAAATCCATTAAACATTATGGCAACAAAAGAGTATTTTCCCTCGGTAGGCAAAATCGCCTATGAAGGTCCCCAGAGCTACAACCCCATGGCATTCCGCTACTACGACGCAGAGCGCGTGGTGCTCGGCAAGCCCATGAAAGAATGGCTCAAGTTTGCAATGGCATGGTGGCACACACTCTGCGCCGAAGGCGGCGACCAGTTCGGCACAGGCACCAAGAAATTCCCCTGGAACGAGGCTCCCGACGCAATGACAGCCGCCAAGCAGCGCGCCGACGCCGGATTCGAGATTATGCAGAAACTCGGCGTTGAATACTTCTGCTTCCACGACACCGACCTCATCGGCGACCTCACCGATATCGACGACTACGAAGGCCGCATGAACGAAATCGTAGCCTACCTCAAGGAGAAGATGGCCCAGACAGGCATCAAGAACCTCTGGGGCACCGCCAACGTATTCGGCAACGGCCGCTATATGAATGGCGCAGCCACCAACCCCGACTTTGACGTAGTGGCCCGCGCTGCCGTGCAGATCAAGAACGCTATCGACGCCACAATCGCCCTCGGCGGTCAGAACTACGTGTTCTGGGGCGGACGCGAAGGCTACATGAGCCTCCTCAACACCGACCAGAAGCGCGAGAAGGAACACCTGGCCATGATGCTCACAATCGCCCGCGACTATGCCCGCTCAAAAGGCTTCACCGGCACATTCCTCATCGAGCCCAAGCCCATGGAACCCTCCAAGCACCAGTACGACGTTGACACCGAGACCGTAATCGGATTCCTCAAGGCCCACGGACTCGACAAGGACTTCAAAGTCAACATCGAGGTAAACCACGCCACCCTCGCCGGCCACACATTCGAGCATGAGCTCGCTGTAGCTGTCGACAACGGTATGCTCGGCTCTATCGATGCCAACCGCGGCGACTACCAGAACGGCTGGGATACCGACCAGTTCCCCATCGACAACTACGAGCTCACCCAGGCCATGATGCAGATCATCCGCAACGGAGGCCTCGGCAACGGCGGCACAAACTTCGACGCCAAGACACGCCGCAACTCTACCGACCTCGAGGATATCTTCATCGCCCACATCGCAGGCATGGATGCCATGGCCCGCGCCCTCCTCAGCGCAGCCGACGTGCTTGAGAAGTCGCCCTACAAGAAGATGCTCGCCGAGCGCTACGCCAGCTTCGATGCCGGCAAGGGCAAGGAATTCGAGGACGGCAAGCTCACCCTCGAGCAGGTGGTAGAATATGCCCGCACACAGGGCGAGCCCGCCACCACATCAGGCAAACAGGAACTCTACGAGGCAATCGTCAACATGTACGCTTAATGCTCTGCTCCCTGATATAACAACCTCGCATATGACCGCTCCGGCCCGCTTCGGCAGACCGGAGTAGGTCGTTTTTATCGAAACGGCAATCGCGCGGCGCATCCATGCACAGAGATAGAGACGCCCGCCAAGATATTCTTAACCTTAAAGGCGGTTATTCACTGCCTCTTAATATCCAACATCAATGAATTATCCAGAAAAAGGCAGTAAAGCCTACCTGTTTTCCATAGTGCTGGTCGCCGTAATGGGAGGACTGCTCTTCGGCTACGACACCGCTGTGATATCCGGAGCCGAGAAGGGTCTGCAGGCATTCTTCGTGGGTGCCTCCGACTTTGTGTACACCGACGTAATCCATGGCATCACCTCGTCGAGCGCCCTGCTGGGATGCATCATCGGCGCCACCGTGTCGGGCTTCTGCGCCCAGTATCTCGGGCGCAAGCGCTCGCTTATCCTTGCCGGCATCCTCTTCTTCGTGTCGGCCCTCGGCAGCTATGAGCCCGAGTTTATCCTCTTCACTCACGGCCGGCCCAGCTACAGCCTGCTGTGGATGTTCAACGCCTACCGCATCATCGGAGGCATAGGCGTAGGCCTCGCCTCAGCCGTGTGCCCCATGTATATCGCCGAGGTGGCTCCCTCCAACATCCGAGGCACCCTCGTGTCGTGGAACCAGTTTGCCATCATCTTCGGCCAGCTCGTGGTCTACTTCGTCAACTTCATGATTCTCGGCGACCACGCCAACCCCATCATCGAGAAGACCGCTGAAAACATCTACAACATCGTCAACCTCTCCGACGCCGCCTGGACCATCGACCGCGGATGGCGCTACATGTTCGGCTCCGAGGCTATCGTGGCCGGCCTGTTCACAGTGCTGGTATGCTTCGTGCCCGAGTCGCCGCGCTACCTCTCGCTTGTAGGCCGCGACGAGCGCGCCCTCATGGTGCTCTCGCGCATCAACGGCCTTGCCAAGGCACGCGAGACACTGGCCGAAATCAAGGCCACCGTCGAGGTAAAGAGCGAGAAACTCTTTTCGTTCGGCGTGATGGTAATCTTCCTGGGCATCATGCTCTCGGTGTTCCAGCAGGCAGTGGGCATCAACGCCGTGCTCTACTTCGCTCCGCGCATCTTCGACTCCATGCACATGGGCAACCCGATGGTGCAGACCGTAATCATGGGCATCATCAACATCGCCTTCACCCTCGTGGCCGTGTTCACCGTAGAGAAGTGGGGACGCAAGCCCCTACTCATCACAGGCTCCATAGGCATGGCCATCGGCGCCCTGGGCGTAGCCGCCGTCAATCTCTTCGAGCTGCATCCCCTTGTGTCGGTAGTGTGCATCATGGTCTACTCCGCTTCGTTCATGTTCTCATGGGGTCCCATCTGCTGGGTGCTCATCGCCGAGATATTCCCCAACACCATCCGTGGCGCCGCCATGGCTATCGCCGTGGCCTTCCAGTGGATATTCAACTTCATCGTGTCGTCGACCTTCGTGCCCATGTACAACATGGAGGCGTTCGGCATGGGCGACCGCTTCGGCCACATGTTTGCCTACGCCCTCTACGGAGTGATATGCGTAGTAGCCGCATGGTTTGTCTACAAGCTCGTGCCTGAGACCAAGGGCAAGACTCTTGAGGAGATGTCGGCCCTCTGGCGCAAGCGCGACGGCAAAGGCCCGGCTCCCGCCAATCGTGCCGTGGCCGCCGAGTAATCCACCATGGCATGCGAGGGGTGACAAGGATGGCAACCCTCAGATAAGTTTAAGTTCAGAACCCCTGCGGGTCGACAGTCGCCTTGGCGTGGCTGCTCCGCAGGGGCATTTCTTTTTACGGGGTTGTATCGCCGCATCCGCCTGGGTGGCATTGCCTGAAGGTGAGGTGTCCTGTCCGAAAACTGTGTGGACAGATGCGGACACTGTCCCGATTGTCCCGAAAATGTCCCGACAGGGACAGTCTGCTGCCATCTGCGCGCGGGGGAGGAGGGCAGGGGATGTGTGTGGATGATATGGCTATTGGTTGCGGGCTATTGATTTTCGCGCCAGCATGCGGTGGCCTATGCGGCAGTAGAGGCATTTGCGGCTTTCGCAGTATTCGCGCCGCAGCTGTATCAGGGCCTGCGATGTGAATGCGTCGCTACACTTTATGCCGGCTGAGCCGAACAGCGATGTTATGGAGTTGCTTTCCGCCGGGAGGTCCTGTAGTAGGGCTACGGCGGCGTCCTGCCACAGGCGCAGGTTGTGTGTCGAGCCCCAGGCGTAGAGTATGGGTGCGGCCACGTTGATGGCGAGTATGCGTTTCGACGACAAGCTGAGCATGGTCGGGAGGCCGGGCGACTCTTTTCCGAAATGGTAGTGCGACTCCCAGTATCCTGTAATCGGGGCGTTGAATATCTTCAGAATCTCTTCGGTGCCGGTGGCTGATGTGATGGCACTCATGAATTTGAATCCTCCCAGCAGCATTGCCGAGAGAAAGGCGATACGCCTGTGGGGGAAGTTGGCCGGACGCATGCGTGCCATTTTCCACCCTGGATTATCCAGCGGTGTGAGCGAGAATTTGTGGGCGAGGAATTCATATTCGCGTCTCAGCAGGGAGGCGTATCTGTCGGATGATGACGTGTCGGCTGGTGGAATCAGGCCGGCCTGCCCCAGGAGCATAGCCTCTATTGACAGCGGCGAATCGCTGTGCTTGCCTATGGCGGCCAGGGGAATGGAGGCGGCGAGCCGTTCCAACGGGTCGGAGTTTACGCCGAATCCCAGAGCGCGTGCGAGTGTTATGAAGCATGCTTCCTCCCAGTCGCCGTTGGTGCGTCGGAGCAGCCGCTCTATGCGGTCGGCCTTGGCGTGGAGTCTCTCGAAGGCGAGGCGGTCGAGCCATCCGTGGAGGTGTATGTTTTCGATTGAGCGTATCTCCGACGCGCAAGGCAGAGATGATGAGGCCGAGTGGCCTACCAGCGCGGTGTAGCTGTGGTGAAACCCCGGGTCGCACTCCATGCGCATCTGCGGTATGGTCTGTCCGTCGGGGCGTTGAATCGCCGCGTCGTCGCGTGCCACGACATGCAGTATCACCGACCGGTATGCCGGGTCGTGGTCGTGGCGGTGGCGGTGCCAGTCCGATGCCCTGACGTGGATTTCAATGTCGCCGGCCCATTTCTGTCCGTCGATTATTACTTTTGCGTTGAAGAAGTCGGGCCCTGCGTCGGTGTTGAGGCGTCCGGGGTCGAGCACCTGCACGCGGCGCCCGTCGACAGTTTTCATGTCGGCGGGCATCCACAGGCGGTGTTGCCATATGTATTGCATCAGTCGCTCCATCTCAGTCAAAGAGAGAAAGGTACATTTGGTTATGGCAATATTCCGGGCGGCTCACGCAGTGACGGTGATGTCGTGGTCGTGGCCGGCAGGATGAAGCGATATTGTGTGTCCCCTGGGCAGGGGGGCGTGGCTACGTTTACATGGCGAGTATCTCGTCGCAGAGTTTCGATGCCTGGACGAGCATGCGCGGTATGTGGAACGGACCCTTGAAGATGTTGCCTTTGGCAGGCTGTGCCACAGAGCCGTCGCGGTGGAGGTAGCCGTACCACTCGGGATACTCGGCGTCGGGCAGATGCGCGTACATCCACTCGTTGGCTTTGCGGTGCATGTCGAGATATTTCTCGTTGCCGGTGGCTATGTAGGCGTAGAGGGTGGCGATTACTGTCTCGCACTGGGGCCACCAGAACTTCATGTCCTGCGAATAATCCTGAGGCGGGAAATTGCGGCAGTCGCGGAAGTTGATTATTCCGCCGAACTCCTCGTCCCATCCCCAGTCCCACGACCAGTCGAGTATTTGTGTCGCCATCTCCACGAGCTGCTTGTCCCAGTTGCGGTGGCGTGCTTCCTCAAGCAGGAACCATGCCGTCTCGATGCAGTGGCCGGGGTTGATTGTGCGTCCCGAGCATGTGTCGATGAGGTTGCCCTCGGGGGTCACGGTCTCAAGCAGGGCCTTGTATTCGGGGTGGATAAACAGCTTGATCTTCTCGATTGACTCGTCAATCTGGCTGTCGAGTTCGGGGTCGGAGATGACCTTGCGTATGCACGACGCCGTGTTGATAAGAATCATGGTTATCGAGTGGCCGATAGCGGGCTGTGTGGGGAGATACTTCGGGGGAGTATCCCCGGGGTGGAAATAAACCGGCGTATCTCCTTGAACAAGGCGAGGGCCTTGGCGGCATATGTCATGTCGCCCGATGCCAGGGCGTATTCGCTCATGGCTATAGCGGCGAAGCATTCGGAGAATACGTAGCGGCGTTTTCTCAGAGGGGTGCCGTCGGCCATCACTTCAAAATACATGCGTCCGTCCTCGGGGTCGGAGCAGTGGGCCTCGATAAACTCGATACAACTGCGCGAGGCGTCGAGCCACTGCGGGTTTTTCTCGATATTGTTGAACGCAAACGAGCCTATGAATCCGAATCGGCCCTGAAACCACACCGATTTGGTGGTATCCATTATGTTGCCCTGCCGGTCGAGGCATGTATATACTCCGCCGTATACCGGGTCGAGGCCTTTCTCAATCCAGAATGGCATTATGTTGCCCTTAAGGTCGGCCTTGTATCTCTCGGAGCATTGGCTTAGGTATTCCTTGTCAATCATCTGTGACTGTGCTTGTTCGGTTAGAGTTTATTGCAGCGTTCGAAAAATCCGATTGCCTCGAGTTCCTGCTTCATGGAGGCTTCCTCCTCGTCGGTCATGTTGCGGAAGGGTGTGCGGTTGGGGCCGAGGTCGAGGCCTATGAGCTTCATGATGCGCTTTCCGCCCACGATGTTGCCGCGGTAGTTGCAGATGACGTTGATTACGGCCTGAGAGAAATTCTGCTTCTCGCGGGCAGTCTCGATATCGCCTTTCTCCCATGCTTCGATGATGCCGGTGAGCTCGCGGCCGTTGTAGTTGGTGGTGCCGCCGATGCCGCCCTGTGCTCCGCCTTGTGCCAGCGAGGGGAGGATGGTCTCGTCCTGTCCGTGGAGCATGTCAAACTTGCCGTCCTTGTACAGGCGGCACTGGTTGTACTCATAGAGGCTTTCAAATGTGTATTTGATGCCGGCGAAGTTGGGTATGCGTCCGTCGACAGCCTTGAGCAGCTCGATCATGGGGAGGAACGCGCCGTTGAAGGCGGGGATGTGGTAGTAGTAGAATGGGAGCGAGGGAGCGGCGGCGGCTATCTCCTCGCAGTATTTCACCAGCTCCTCGATGCGTCCGATTTTCGGGAACGGAGGCGCCATCGAGCCGATGCCCCATGCGCCGATTTTCTCGGCATGGGCCGCAAGGGCAACGCTTTCGCGCAGACAGCAGCTGCCTACATGCACTATTACCTTGAATCCCTCGGGCACTGAGGCCATCCATTTCTCGGCCACGGCCATGCGCTCTTCGGGGGTGAGCATGTAGCCTTCGCCTGACGAGCCGTTGATAAACACGCCCTTGAGGCCGTTCTTTACAAGCATGTCGGCATATGCCGGTATTACTTCGAGATTGATGTCTCCGTTGGCATGCATCGGGGTGAACGGAGCGTCGATTAACCCTTTGATTTTTTCCATTGTCAGATATTATGAATAGCTTAGGTTTTATTGTCATGCACTGATAAGGTCGGAGTCCTTTTTCAGAGCTTCATCCTCCTCGGTCATGTTGAGAGTGGTCGGGCGCAATACTGTGAGCTGCAGGAGCACCGCCAGCACCAGCGCGGCGGCCATCATGGCAAATCCGAGACCCATCTTCCCTTCAGCCGCGAGCGAGCCCAGGAAGTCGGTGGCAAAGGCGCCGATAAACAGGCCCGACATGTTCATCAGGCCGTAGGCCGAGCCTCTGTTGCGCGACGACACAAACTGGCAGAGGATAGGCATGTTGTTGGCGTCAAACAGTCCGTATCCCAGTCCGAAGAGTATTCCGGCCCCTATGGCGGCGAAGAGCGACGAGCCAAAGCCCATCATCACCAGGGCGGGTATCATCAGCGAGAGCCCGATGGATGAGGTGTATATGCGCCCTTTCACATTTCTGCGGGCCCAGTTGTCGGCAAGCGGACCGCCGATCATCACCCCGATAAACGAGCTTATCGCGATAGTGATTGTGGCAATCGGGCCGGCCACCACCATCGATATGCCCAGTGACGAGGCAAACAGCTCGGGGAGCCAGTTCTTTGTCGACCATCCGGGTATGGAGCATGACGCGAAGAAGAAGAGTATCGTCCAGAACGCGGCGTTGCCCAAAAGTATGCCCAGCGAGGATTTCACTCCGGCAAGGCCCTGGCTGATGGCCCGGGAGATAGAGGTCTTCTCTTTGGCTTCTGCGGCGGCAACACGCTTTTCATACAGGAACGCGATGAGGATTACGGCGTAGACTATGCCGATAATGCCGAACCAGTGGAATGTGGCCTGCCACGAGAGACGCTCGGCCACGAATGCACCGAATCCGCCGATGGCCTGCCCCATGTAGAGGCCTGTCATATGTATGCCTATGGCGAGGCTCAGCTGCTTTCCGGTGAAGTAGTCGGCAATCAGAGAGAGGGCCGCAGGGATATAAAGGGCCTCGCTGACGCCCATTATCGCGCGGAGCACATACACTTCATGAAATGTGGTGGCGTAGCCGAGCATGAGGGTCACGGTCGACCATACAAACAGAGAGCCCACGATGAGCCATTTGCGGTTGACACGGTCGGCTATGATGCCGGAGATGGGGCTGCAGAATCCGTAGATCCACATGAATGCGGCCATTACCTTTCCAAACATGATGGTAGATTCAAGGTCGGCGATGTCGACGGCCATCGAGGCGCGCATCGTAGAGAGCATCTGGCGGTCCATATAGTTGAGTAGCGCCACAATCCATAGCAGACCTACGACCAGCCACGGATACCAGTTTTTTTTAGTCAGGGAACTCATGGTATAGTGTATTGATTTGTTTCTTGATACGACCCCCGTACCGACCGACGGTACACGACGTGAATAGATTATGCGGGCCGTAAGCCGCCGTTTTCGCCGGCTATGCCTCTGCCCTTGTCGGGATTTGTCCGGATGTCAGATGAAAAGATTGGGTTATAATATGATTTATTTATGCAAAGTAAATAATAATTTTTCAATAGGTAAAATAATTAAATGAAATATTTGTATGTATTCACCGCGGGCACAGTCGGGCGAGGTATAGTCGGGTGTGTAGTCGTGCGGATGTATTCGGGTGTGCCCGGCGTAGCCGGGCTACGCCGGGCATGTCGAGGGGATACGGCCAACCCCACCCTGCGAACCGCTATGGCGGCTCTTGGGTGGGGCTAACGTTGTAGACGCCCCCAGGGGGGCTATGCGCTAACGCGTGGAGCTGCAAGCGCAGGGCATGTCGATGAGCTATGCAATTACTATCCAACACCATGACATTGGCATCTATATACGTATGCATAAACAAGCCAACCCCCCTCAACGCACACACCTCCATTGACACTGTGTGTATTCTTGCGGCGGACACCCAAACGCGTCAGCCTAAGTTTGTCACCGGCACTGTTGCTGCACCTGCAACCCAACGCTTTAGCCTGAGTTTGTTACCGGCACTGTTGTTGCGCTTGCGACCCAACGCGTCAGCTTGAGTTTGTTACCGGCACTGTTGTTGCGCTTGCAGCTCCCCGCGTTAGCCTGAGTTTGTCACTGCCATTGTTGCTGCGCTTGCAACCCAACGCGTTAGCGCATAGCCCCCTTGGGGGCGTTCACAACGTTAGCCTATGGTAAGAGCCGCGTTAGCGGTTCGCAGCCATAGGTCATCGGGAGCATCATCACGTTTATGCCCGGCGTAGCCCGGCGACACCTATACACTAACCCTTCGGCCCCGTGTCGCGGGGTGTCCTGTCCTAAAACGGTGTGGACAAATCGGGACACTGTCCACATGTGTCCACATATTTTTTGGACAGGACAGGACAGGACACCGGACATCGTCAGCCGGCGGCGAAGTCGTTTTTCCGGAGTATGTAATGTACTTATCGCGCTTTGGCGTGTGGGCAAGTATCAGCAGCGACACTCCGTAGCGCTGTTTGAGCGAAATAAGCCTCTTCATCAGCTGCATGGCATCGTAGCTCTTCTCGGTGCACGCTGTCAGAAATGTGATATTGTCGACCACCACTACCTTGATATCGGTGTTTTTCACCATGTTTTCGATATCGTCGAGCAACTGCTCCTCAAACGAGGCCTTCTCGCCAAGCGTCTGCAATATCTCCCAGTCGGCATAGTTCAGCTCCACGCGCATCAGTCCGCGGTCGAGAAATATCGGCATACCGTCGGGCGACGAATAGCGGTTGAGAAACTGGCGCTTCGACAGCTCAAGGTCGGCATAGATTACCGGCTGACGCCCGGCTTCACACTCTATAAAGGGTATGAACGGCTCATTGCCCGCTGCCACGGCGTTGGCAATCTGCACGGCGAGAATCGATTTGCCCACGTTGGTGTCGGCAAAGAGTATACATGTCTCCCCCTCATACCACAGGTCGCCATAAAGACGCCGCGCCTTAGGCTCGATATTGGCCTCTATCATCCACGTGTTGGCCGGACGCAGGTCGGCAACGCCCATATTGAGCTCACGTGACATGTCGTAGATGAAGCTGATACGCTCGGCATACTCTTTTTCTGCAGCGGCTTCGCGTGAATAGGGTGCCTGCGGGTCCGATGTCACGCTCACACGGTCGAGGTTGCCCTTTCCGGTAGTGATGCTGAAGCTCGGCAGAGCGGAGATGTGGGGCACACGCTGTGGCGCATTGCCCTCGGGAGCTTGTTTTGATGTTTCCATAGTCTTTTGTGTGTTTTTTGATTGTTTAAAAAAAATGATGATGTGTGTTTTGCATATGCAGGCATCACGGATTTTCTGCCGCGATGACTTGCTTGGAGATATACCGTTTTCCGGCCGGAAACAAGAGTATATATACCGCCCCTGTCATTATACCTATATATGCAGGTACAATGTCAATCGGGTTGTGAGTACGTTGCAAATATACAAACTTATATTCAATGATTCGGTAAAATTTGAGGTCGTTCAGTCTTGGCTAAGCCGCTAACTGAGCCAACCGATGGTTTATTTTCTGAATTATTTTTAGATGCGGAGATTTTCCGCAAGTCGAAATAATTGTTGAGGCGAGATAAGATTCAAACATAAGCCGTTTGAACTGCGCTACCGAAAGATCCGGATAATCCTTCCTTATGACCTCTTTGCAGACATTGAGGGCTGTGAAGGAAAGATTGAACGCAAAGTCAAGCCGCTCCCTGTCGCGGGTCTGCTGTGACTGAAGTCCGGTAAACTGCTTGGCATCGCGTATACCGAACTCAATCTGAAAGCGGGTGCGGTAGAAACCGATGATCTTTTCAGACCTCATATTGGTGTCGGTAGAGAAGTAAAGAAGAGGCTCTGCGTTTTCAACCGGACAGACCACGATACGGATGTCGCGTTTCAATGCCCTCGAATGTACGACCGCCGTGTGACATCGGGTTTTGTTTCCTTTGGAATCCTCATATATGAATGAAGTGAACACGGATATGTCAAGGCTGGAGAAATCCACTTTCTCTCCATACTTTTTCTTTCTGCCGCGTCTTCGCGGGGCGGAGGAATCCGGTATGGCCAGATACCTCAGATATGAGTTGGCACGTAATCTCCCGACAAATCGAAATCCCATGCCAATCACTTCATTTACAAACTCATATTTGGAGAAAAAGGCATCGGCAACCAGAATATCCGTCAGTGAGAGCAGCTCTGCCGCCTTTGACCTGACAAGTGCCACATACCAGTCAAGCATTGACATGTGCTTCTCGGACTCAAGAGTCTTGAAGTTCGGTGACTGGACAGCACCCAGCATCACGCATGTATGTTTACTTAGACTTATTGCCCCGATCGCCATTATCTCCAGACCGCGTTTCACACGTTGTGCCACCCCTGACCAGAAACGGCCTATGCCATACGTCAGTCTGCCTGCTTTTGAAATGAACGACGGATCGATTGCCACTGCCATGTCATCGGCCGGCCCAAAACAATCCTGCGCCATACCTATGTTGACTTTCATCCAGTCTACGGATGTCTTGAAATTGGAGGCAAAGGTCTTGGCTGTACGACCGCCATAGCGCGACAGCCGGGTAAAATTGACTTTGCCCGGAATCAACGCTACAGTGCGTATTGTTAAAATCAGCCAGTTGAGGAACCTTTTGCTCATCTTGGTTGTAGTATTTTCAAATACCGACTTACACCGAAAGGTGAAGTCTTTGAGAATCGCCAATACGTTCATACGCTAAGTTTTTTTATAATGAACGATTTGGCGATTCATTTGTATTTGATAATTCGTTATATTAACTTAAGTTTCAACTACTTCTGTAAATTTTACCGAATCATTGTATATTTGTAAGTTGCAAATTTTTCTCGTTGTTTTATTGTGTCTATGGTAAAATTTAACGATTGGTTGTAGTTTTGCAACGGCGAGGAGCGCCGTACAGCGACGGCACTGAGGCCGACAGGCGGCATGCTGTCCTGTCCTGTCCAAAAAATATGTGGACACATGTGGACAGTGTCCCGATTTGTCCACACCGTTTTAGGACAGGACACCCCCGCGACACAGGTGGGCCCTTGCTGTATGTCAATGTTGCGCTACGCCACATTATGTATTGTCGCCGGGCTACGCCGAGCATGTCGAGGGAATACGGCCAACCCCACCCTGCGAACCGCTATGGCGGCTCTTGGGTGGGGCTAACGTTGTAGACGCCCCCAGAGGGGCTATGCGCTGACGCGTTGGGTCGCAAGCGCAGGGCATGTCGATGGGCTATGCAATTACTATACAACACCATGACATTGGCATCTATATACGTATGCATAAACAAGCCAACCCCCCTCAACACACACACCTCCATTGACACTGCCATTGTTGTTGCGCTTGCAGCTCCCCGCGTTAGCGCATAGCCCCTCTGGGGGCGTTCACAACGTTAGCCTATGGTAAGAGCCGCCATAGCGGTTCGCAGCCATAGGTTATCGGGAGCATCATCCCGTTTATGCCCGGCGTAGCCCGGCGACAAAAAAACGCTGGCAAAACACAATCTTATCCTCGTCATCATGCCCTGCGCTTTCGGCTCCTCGCGTCAGTTTGAGTTTGTCACTGCCATTGTTGTTGCTGCGCTTGCAACCCAACGCGTTAGCGCATAGCCCCTCTGGGGGCGTTCACAACGTTAGCCTATGGTAAGAGCCGCGTTAGCGGTTCGCAGCCATAGGTCATCGGGAGCATCATCCCGTTTGTGCCCGGCGTAGCCCGGCGACAAAAAAACGCTGGCAAAACACAATCTTATCCTCGTCATCATGCCCTGCGCTTGCAGCTCCCCGCGTTAGCCTGAGTTTGTCACTGCCATTGTTGTTGCGCTTGCAGCTCCCCGCGTCAGCGCATAGCCCCCTTGGGGGCGTTCACAACGTTAGCCTATGGTAAGAGCCGCGTTAGCGGTTCGCAGCCATAGGTCATCGGGAGCATCATCACGTTTGTGCCCGGCGTAGCCCGGCGACAAAACACCGCTGGTAAAACACAATCTTATCCTCGTCATCATGCCCTGCGCTTTCGGCTCCTCGCGTCAGCTTGAGTTTGTCACTGCCATTGTTGTTGCTGCGCTTGCAGCTCCCCGCGTTAGCGCATAGCCCCTATGGGGGCGTCCACAACGTTAGCCTATGGTAAGAGCCGCGTCAGCGGTTCGCAGCCATAGGTCATCGGGAGCATCATCACGTTTATGCCCGGCGTAGCCCGACGACAAAACATTCGACCACGTGCCATGCCATCGTCCGTGCTATAAGCGCAGGATATTTTGCGGGGTAAAACATTTAATGTAATTTTATGTTTTAAATAGCAAAAGACTATTTATTTGTGGGACATCATTGGATAAAAAATACGGTGCTGCGTCGTGTTCTAAAGACGCTTATGTGGGTGGTGTTAGCAGTTATGGCGTTGCCGCTGCTGCTGTATGTGCCTTTTATTCAGGATGCCGTGTTCCCGTTTGCGCTGCGCAAGGTATCCGGTATGACAGGCATGGAGATTACTGCCGACAGGCTGAGACTGCAATGGCCGCTGAGGGTCACAGCCTCCGGAGTGATGATTGTCAACGCTCCCGGCGACACTATGGCCGTCGCACGCAATGCGCGCCTGCAGGTGGAGCCACTCCCGCTGCTCGGGCTTGACATAAGGGCCGAGGGCGACCTCGACGGCATACGCTACCGCCTCGGCACACCCGACTCTGCCATGTACCTACAGGCCGTCGTAGACCGTTTCCGCCTGCTCCCCTCGGGCTACAACCTGCGCGACGGACATATCTCCATCAGCCGCGCCGAGCTCGACGGAGCCGACGTGCTCCTGCTGTTTAACGGCCCCGACACCACGGCCACCCCGCCCGACACTGCCGCCGCCACTGCGCTGACCATCGACGCCTCGCTGCTGTCGCTGCGCAATGTGCGCTACCGCATGGCCATGCTCCCCGTAATCGACAGCCTCGACGTGACGGTGCCCGCGGCCACTCTGGCCGACGGCCATCTCGACATGCTCTCCCACACCATCCATGCCCGCTCGCTGCACATCGACTCTGTGAGCGCCACCTATCTCACCCCATCGGCCGAATACCTCAAGACCCATCCCGCCGACTCCACACTCGTCGACGCCTCCGCCATCGCATCAACCCCCGACTCGCTGATGTGGACCATCACCGGCGACTCGCTGCGCCTCACCGCACGCGACGCCATCTACGCCATGCGCGGAGCCGTGCCGGCCCCCGGGCTCGACATGAACTACCTGGCCGTGTCGCATGTAGACCTGCGCATTGACTCGCTCTACAACCGCGGAGCAGCCATCACCGTGCCCCTGCGCCGCCTCAGCGCCACCGAGCGCTGCGGGCTCAGGCTCGACGCCTCGGGCACATTCGCCATGGACTCCACCGCCATGCGTGCCTCGGGATTCTCCCTGTCGACCATATATTCGTCGGCCGAGTTCGACGCAATGATGGGGATGGGCGACATCGCCTCCGACCCCTCGCTCCCGCTCAGTCTGCGCGCCAAGGCCGCCATCGGTCTCCCCGACCTTGCCATGGCTTTCCCGGCCATGCGCACGATGCTCGACGCCCTGCCGCAGTCGCGCGACATAGAGCTGCAGGCCAACGCCGACGGTACAGTCGGCCGGCTGTCGGTCGACCGACTGTCAGTCGCCATGCGCGACTATTTCAACATCGAGGCATCGGGCCATGTGGCCGACGCCATGAACCCCGACAACCTCTCGGGACATATCGACATCGACGGCTCACTGCCCAACGTACAGTTTGCCCGCAACATAGCCCTCACTCCCGCTATGGCCAAGGAAATAAGCATACCCCCGCTGACACTCGACGGCTCTGTCGACATGAAGCGCGGCGTAATCAGCGGTGACCTTGCCGCTACGGTCGACCGCACCGGCGACATGCTGCTCAAGGCCATGTGGAACGGACGGGCCACCGACTACGACGTGGCCCTCTCGCTCGACCGTTTCCCCGTAGCATCGATAATGCCCTCGCTCGGGGTAGGCGACATCACTGCCTCCGTATCGGCCGAGGGCCACGGCCTCGACATCACCTCGACACGCACACGCCTAAAGGCCGAAGCCGATGTGGCCTCTATTGTGTTCAACAAGAAGACATATACCGACCTCAAGGCATGGGCCTCGCTCGCCGACGGAGAGATAAAGGGAGGCCTGCTGTCGCTCAACCACGACGCCGCCTTCGACCTCGACCTCTCGGGCACGGTGGCAGGAGGAGTATACGATGTGGCTTTCGACGGCGACGTGCACAATCTCGACCTCAAGGCCCTGGGGATGACTCCCGACGAGTGCCGCGGCACATTCGGCCTCGACGGCACCGCACGCATAGTGCCCGACAGCGCCATATACGATGCCACAATGAGCGTGAGCGGTCTGGGCTGGACAATGCCAGGACTCGACCTCTACACTCCCGCCATCGACCTCACGCTCAAGGCCGACGACTCGACTACAGTGGCCACGCTCGACAACATGGACCTCAAGGCCACACTCAACGCACGTTGCGGTCTCGACTCGCTCATAGCCCGCATGTCGGACGCAGCAACGCTCGCATCAGCCATGATGGCCTCGCGCCGCATTGCCGTCGACACCCTGCAGAGGGCCCTCCCCCCGTTCAGGATCGATGTCAGCGCCGGAGTGGGAGAGAATCTGCTGGCAAGCGTGCTCAAATCATCCGACACGGAGATACGCTCGCTCTCCCTCGCCATGGCCAACGACTCGATAATAACCCTCGGCGCTGCCGCCACAGGCATATCGGCCGGAAGCACACGCATCGACTCGGTGTCGCTAAGCGCCATGCAGCACGGCGAGTTCCTGATATACCGCGCGGCCATGAACAACCGCCCCGGCACATTCGACGACTTCGCCCATGTCGACCTCTCGGGATATGCCGGATACAACGGCCTGTCGGCTTTCTTCGACCAGAAAAACATACAGGGCAAGACCGGATTCAGGCTCGGAGCCACAGTGTCACAGACCGACACCACAATGACCCTGCGCCTCACACCGCTCAACCCCGTAATCAGCTACAAGGACTGGACTCTCAACCCCGACAACTTCATCACCTTCAACTTCCCGCAGAAGCATCTCGACGCCGACCTGCACCTGTCGGGAGCCTCCGGGAGCCACCTCGACATATTCACCCGCCACGACTCCCTCGCCACGGGACATGAGCAGGAGAAGGTGATACTCAGCGCCTCGGGCATCGAGCTGGCCGACTGGCTGTCGCTCTCTCCGTTCGCCCCGCCGGTAAAGGGTGTCGCCGGGGCCGACATAGCCATCGACTGGGACGCCACATCGCGCTCACTCACCGGACAGGGCAATGTGTCGCTCGACTCGCTATCCTACGGCGGAGAGCCCGTTGGCTCATTCCTGTTCGATGTCGGAGTCACCACCAATACCGCAGGCGTGATTCATGCCTCCACATCGCTGATGATCGACAGCGTCAAGGTAATCACAGCCGTGGGTGCCCTCAACGACAGCACGCGCCTCAACCCCTTTGACCTCGATTTCTCGATGATACACCTTCCGCTGCGCATCGTCAACCCGTTCCTCCCCCCGGGCATGGCCTCGATTAAAGGCACTCTCAACGGCACGATGAGCATCACCGGCACCCTGACCGAGCCGGTGTTTGACGGATACCTCGACTTCGACTCCACGGCCGTGAAGGTCGACATGATAGGCACCGAATTCACATTCTCCGAAGAGAAGATACCGGTCGACAGCAATGTGGTGCGGTTTGACCGCTACGCCATAAAGGGAAAGAACGACAATCCGCTCTACGTTGACGGCACTGTCGACATGCGCTCGCTATCGTCGCCCGCCATCGACCTCACCCTCACCGCCCGCAACATGCAGGCCATATCCTCGCAGCGCTCCTCGGGCAGCGACGTATACGGCAAGGCATTTGTCGATGTCGACGCTCGCGTGAGAGGCAACCTCGACATAATGCGCGTCAACACCACACTGACCCTTCTGCCCGGAAGCAACGTCACCTACGTGATGGGCATCGCTGGCAACGACATGTCGGCCCTCGGCCCCACCGACGACGACATGGTGCGCTTCGTGCAGTTCAGCGACACAGCTGCAGTGGCCATGGCCGACACAATCGCCAACACCGGAATGGCAATGCTCCTTGAGGCTAAGCTCGTAATCGACGACGGCACTACCATCGGGGTCGACATATCGCCCGACGGTGCCAACCGCGCACAGATACAGGGCTCGGGAACGCTCAACTTCAACATGAACCCCTTCAGCGACATGCGGCTCTCCGGCCGATACACCATCGAGAAGGGATTCGTGAGATACACCCCGCCGCTGATGACCGAGAAACTGTTTGACTTCCGCAGCGGCAGCTATGTGGCATTCAACGGCGACATGATGAACCCCATCCTCAACATCCATGCCGACGACGTGGTGAAAGCCAACGTCACCGAAGAGGGTCAGAACTCACGCCTGGTCAACTTCATAGTGTCGCTCGGCGTCACAGGCACTCTTGAGGACATGGACGTGGCCTTCGACCTCTCGACCGACGACGACATCACCATATCCAACGAGCTGCAGTCGATGAGCCAGAGCCAGCGTGCCAACCAGGCCATGAACATGCTCCTCTACAACGTCTACACCGGCCCCGGCACAAAAGCCAACTCCAACCTCGGCGGCAACCCCCTGTTCTCGTTCCTGACGGCAAGGCTCAACACATGGGCGGCCAACACCATACACGGAGTCGACATATCGTTCGGCATAGACCAGTACGACCGCACTCTCGACGGAGCCACATCGACCACCACAAGCTATAGCTACAAGGTGAGCAAGACCCTCTTCAACGACCGGGTGAAGATAGTGGTGGGTGGCAACTACTCGACCGATGCCGACACCGACGAGAACTTCTCGCAGAACCTCATCAACGATATCTCATTCGAGTACATGCTCAACCGCACCGGCACGATGTATCTGCGCCTGTTCCGCCACGTGGGATATGAGGACATACTCGAAGGCGAGGTGACACAGACAGGCGTGGGCTTCGTCTACAAGCGCAAGCTGCGCTCCCTGCGCGACCTCTTCCCCTTCCGGCGGCGCAAACCTGAGCCTCTCCCCGCAGGCACTCCCGCCGCCATCACCACCCAACCAACAGCAACACCCCCGACCGATGATAAATAAAAATAACCACACTATATCCCGCTCATGGAGCATGCTGTCGCTGGCGGCTATGCTCATAGTGGCCATGGCTGCGGCGCTCTCGTCGTGCTCCACCACACGTCGTCTGCCAAAGGGAGAGACCCTCTACACCGGAGTCAAAAAGGTGGAGATATCGGCTCCCGACGGTGCGAAAGTGCCGGGCGGAGTCGCCGACAAAGTGAAGAGTGCCGTCGACGTGAAGCCCAACCAGTTCAAGGTGATGGGATTCCCGGTGCCTATACCCGTGGGGCTGTGGGTCTACAACAACTGGAATCCCGACAGCCACGGACTCAAAGGCTGGATGTACCGCAAGCTCGTGCAGGAGCCGGTGACGGTGAGCGACGTGCGCCCCAACCTGCGCACCACAATGATTGAATCGGTGCTCGACAACTCGGGCTACTTCCGCGGCACCGCATCGTATGAGCTGATACCCTCAAAGCGCAACAGCCGCAAGGCCAAGATACTCTACACCGTCAATACCGGGCCGGCATATCTGCTCGACACCATCGAGCTTCTGCCCGATTCGACACTCCTCTGCCACAAAATCGACTCCCTGGCCCGACGCAGTACATACATGGTGGCCGGACAGCGCTACTCGACCGACTCCCTCTCGGCCGAACGCATACGCATAGCCAACGCCCTGCGCAATTCGGGATACTATTTCTTCCGCCCGGAGTACATTGAGTATCTCGCCGACAGCACCATCGAGGCGCAGCGCATAGCCCTGCGTCTGACCATAGCGCGCAATGTGCCGAAATTCGCCCTGAAGCGCTTCACTACCGGCAACGTCACCGTCTACGTCAACCGCAACGAAGGCGGAGGCACCCCCGACACCATACCCACTCGCAGGGCCACGATAATACAGATGATGCCCTCCAAGCTGAGGCATGCACTCATACCCGAGTGTGTCACATTCCGCAAGGGGCGCACATTCTCCGTGCGCGACATGAACAGCACGCAGACCTACCTGTCGCGGCTGGGCATATTCAACTCGATAAACATCGAGGCTTTCCCCGACACCACAGCCGCCGAGCCTACACTCGACGTGGCAATCGACTGCACGTTCGACGCCCCGCTCGAAGCAAGCATAGAGGCCAACGTATCATCCAAGTCAAACAGCTACATCGGACCGGGCGCCACATTCTCCGTCACCAACCGCAACCTATGGGGCGGCGGCGAACAGCTGAGAGTAGGGCTCACCGGCAGCTACGAGTGGCAGACGGGTCACGACCGCAGCTCGGTGTTCAACAGCTACGAGGTGGGCATCAACACATCCCTGGCCATACCGCGCCTGCTCATGCCACATTTCGTAAGGCTGTCGCGCAAGAATATCAACTGGACACGCTTTCAGCTCAATGCCGACCTGCTCAACCGGCCCCACTACTTCAACATGGCCCAGTTTACCGCCTCGATGACCTACGACTGGCAGACACGCAAATACTTCTCCTACTCCTTCACACCCCTCAAGCTCACCTACGTAAAGCTGATGCACACCACATCGGTGTTTGACTCCATAATGGCCCGCAACCGTGCTGTGGCACTCAGCTTCCGCGACCAGTTTATACCGCAGATGCTCTGGAGCATGAACTACGAGCACCCCATGGACCGCGACAATGTGATAAGCGTAAACACCACATTCCAGGAAGCCGGCAATATATCCTGGCTCCTGTGGCGTGCCGCCGGAGTGAAAGGCGAGAAGAAACTTTTCGGAATGCCTTTCTCCCAGTTTGTGAAGGGTACCGCACAGGTGGTCTACAGCCGACGTCTCGGCACAGGCGACAGCTGGCTCGTGTCGCGATTTCTCATCGGGGCAGCCCACGCCTATGGCAACGGAAAGGAAGTGCCCTACAGCGAGCAGTTCTATGTAGGCGGAGCCAACTCCATACGTGCGTTCACCGTGCGCAGCATAGGTCCCGGATCATATCATCCTGAGGAGGGCTCGGTCAACTCCAACTTCGACCAGACGGGTACATTCAAGATGGAATTCAACGTCGAATACCGCTTCCCCATCTACGGCCCGCTCCACGGCGCACTGTTTGTCGACACCGGCAATGTGTGGCTGCTCAAGGCCGACCCGCAGCGCCCCGGCGGTAAGCTCGAAGCCTCCACATTCTGGAAGGAAGTGGCCGTAGGCACCGGTGTCGGACTGCGGTTTGATATCGGCATGATGGTAATCCGTGGCGACCTCGGCATCGGTATACATGCTCCCTACTACACAGGCTATGGCGGATACTACAACATGAAGAGCTTCGGCAACAGCCTCGCTTTCCACCTCGCCATCGGATATCCTTTCTGATTGCCTCCCCGCCGAATAATACAGCAAGAGGATGCCCTGCCATGGCATCCTCTTGTCGTATGCTTGTGCCGGAAGTGGATTGAATCAGTCGATGAGGCTCTGGAATGCAGTGGCGAAGTCGTCGCCCATCACCTGATGGTACTCCTTGCAGAAATTGTTGTAAAGAGCCTTGGCCAGACCCGTCATATGGCGGCGGTGGAGTATGCGGCACTGCACGCGCAGGGCTTCCTCCGACAGAGTGTCGTGTCTCATGATGGTCTGCGCTATGCGGTAGGCTGTATCCGACTCCTCGTCGTTCCCGGCTTTGTCGGCAAGCAGCTTGGTGAGGCATACCAGACACCGGTGGGAGTAGTCTCCCTTGTACTGGTCGAGCCATTCATACACAGTGTTGGGGAGAAGCGGACCGTACAGCAGCAGCTCAAGCGTGCGCTCTATGGTCTCTTCATCAGCACCCGGCTCGTCGAGTTGCTGCATGCGCCCGATTACCTCGTAATAGTCGACAAACACATTGCCGATATCGAGCTTGAAGTAGCCGTTGTCGAATGTGATGGTGATGTCGCCTACCTTTTCAAGGAGCAGACGCAGACGGCGCATGTACACGTTGCGGTTGTTGCGTGCCGACACCTCGTCTTTGTCGCCCCAGATAGTCTCGTCGATAAGGTGCATCGGCACTCCGTTTTTGTTCTTCTTGTTGACAAGCAGCAGAAGCAGGAGCAGTTTCTTTGTGCGCGAGGAGAATGCAGTGGTTATGTTTTTGCCATCGCGGTCGGTGACATTGAAGTTGCCGAGCAGCGATATGGCCATCCTCGAACGGTCGTAGTAGGCGGGAATGTCGGCCTTTGTTGTCAGCTCCGACAGGGCCTCCTCCTCGTAAATGTCAGTATCTGGGGTATCGGTCTCCTCCGGTTCGGTCGTAGCAACAGCAGGGCAGGCGCTGTTGTCGGTCGGGTCCGGTTGCTGTGTGTCGGTTGCCGCGTCGGGCCCGGGAGTCTCGGAGTCGGTTGGTTTGGGGCTTCCGGTCCCGGGATGTACATCCCGGCTATATTGCATGGCACTGCCATGCAATATAATGTCTTCACTACAAGTCTCTGTCAGACGGTTGCGGCGACGGCGCAGTGCCAGGGCAGCTCCACCCGCGGCTCCAAGGAGAGCCAGTCCGCCGATTATCCACCATATCCATGTGCGTGAGCCTGCCAGAGTGTCGAAGTGCTGCCCGGTGTTGTTGTCAAGAGCGAGCGGCCCCTCCACGGCGTATACGTTCAGGTCGTGGGTCTTGTCGGTGAGCAGACGGTCGACAAGCAGATAATATGTACGCGACTCAGGAGCATAGAAGAAGTCGTAGACACAGTCGCGGTAGCCCATGTCGAGATGCAGAGGTTTCACTACTGTGCTGTAGGCCGGACGATCGAGATATATGCGCGCCACACTGCGCCCGAACTGTGTAGTGGCTACAAGGAAACTCCTGGTCTCCTCGTCGTAGTACATTGTCGATGCGTTGAGGAAGATATTGCTCACGGTATCCATCTCCCATACCTTGCGTCCCTGCATGGTGGCCAGGTCGTACTCGTAGAGGTCGTAGTAATAGCGGGTGGGGAGTTCCTGGCGCCCTGTCTCGTTGCCTTTGCCCCCGAATATGTAGAGCCTGTCGCCTACGACAGCCGATGCCGCACCGTTGCGTGGAGCGGGACGCGGACGCAGTTGTATCTGCTCCATCGTATTGCTGTTGAGGTCAAGACGGTACATGTCGTTGGAAAACCTGAAGAAGCCGTAGCCGCCAAATGAGTAGTAGACTGAATCGCCCTGAAGGGCCCATGAATGGTTGGCATGGACGGCCTCAAGCTCGGAGTGCGACTCGGGATTCGACCATGTGGCTGTCGGGAAGTCGAAGGTGGCTATTGTGCCGCGGTTGAGGTCGAACGACACCAGTTCGCCGGTCGACGGGCGATAGACAAGATTGTTTGACATGGTCATCTCGCGGTATCCGCCCTTTACGGTTATTGTGCGCGAGGTGCTGTCGGGCAGATTCACGATGTTGACCACACTGTCGCTGACGATGAAGAGCGAGGCTGTAAGCGGGTCGAAAGCTGTCTGTATCCTGTCGGCGGTCTTGAGCGAGTACACACGGCGTGTTATCTTGTGGTCGTCGAGCATCCAGTGGGGATTGTCGGCTCTTGCCGGTATCCGGCTTATCTGGTCGTAGCAGATTTTGTCGTCGTGGTGCGACAGTTCCCAATGGTAGCGCAGACGGTCGCCGTCATGTATCTGTATGTTGGCCACATTGATGGGTGGTGTCTCGTATTCCACGCGGGCACCGAATGTGATGCTTTTTGTCAACTTTACTCCGGAGGCTTGTATGCAGAGGAGTATGTACACGTATATATACAAGAAAGCCACCTTGTGGTGAGGTGGCTCAATCTTGCTCTAATGTATCTATTATTTGTATAGCAGCGGGAGGTGGGGGTCATCTCGACTGGTCCTCTATGTTTCCCTAACCTATGCCCGGATTCGGGTGCCTCGCTTTCAAGAAAGGCGTCTTACAAGGCCTGCTCCATAACTAATAATTACTAATTCTTTGCAAGCTATGCTTATTTTGGCATAATTTCTTTTCTCAGAGGTAACGACAACTCCTTGTCGTCTGAGGTAGTGCAAAGGTAATATGGCGATATGACAAACCGGTTACGCTGATGTGTCAATGTTGATAAAATTGCAGTGTGAGGTCTGTTTGTTGTATTTTCCCGGGTTAAGGCCACTGTTCAGGCCTCCGATGAAGCCTCCTGCCGGGCTTTCATAAGGGTGAATACGAATTCCAGGCCATGAGGCTGGCGGTTGCGGGCGAAGATTGTGCCTCCGAATACAGTTACCGTGTTTTTTACGATAGGGAGGCCGAGGCCGGTGCCTCCTACCTTTCGTGAGCGCCCTTTGTCGATGCGGTAGAATCGGTCGAATAGATGGCTCAGGTGCTGCTCGCCCACGCCTACTCCGTCGTCGGCGAATGCAAACGTATATTCTCTGGAGTTCTGGCTGAGGAGCCTGATGCCGCAGTTCTCGCCGCGTGAGTGGAAGTCGGCGTTGCGTATGAGATTCATCATCATCCCGTACAGGAGATTGTAGTTGCCGATAACGATGCAGCCGTCGGGTATGTCGTAGGAGAAGTGGATGTTGTTGGTCATGTTGATTGACTCCAGCTCGGTACTGATATTGAACAGCAGGTCGTTGAGGTCGACGTCTTCGTTGGATATCGAGTTGGCGCCCTCTTCCAGATGTGTTATCGACGAGAGGTCGTTGAGCAGGTTGCACAGCCGGTCCATGGCGTTGCGGGCGTTTTCGATGAATTTCTGCTTCATCTCCGGTACCATTTCCTGGTGGGTCGCTATGGTGTCGAGATAGCCGCGTATTACACCGACGGGGGTCTTGAGCTCATGGTTGATGTTGTTGGAGAGCTCGCGGGTCATGTGTATCTTGTCCTCGGTGGCCTTGATGGCTATGGAGTGTTCGCGTTCCGACCGGTTGATTGCCGCGTCTTTCTCGGTATACAGTTTGTATATCTGCCTCGATATGTCGCCGAGCTCGTTGTGGGGGAAGTTGTCGATACGCGGCAGCGGCTCCCCTGCGGCGGCTTTCGTCGCGAAGTCGTGGAGTATGATTACGTTGCGGCCGAGGATGCGGGTGGTGAAGTAGGCGAAGATTGTAGTGCCTATGGCCATGGCGAGTATCAGCAGCCACATGCCTTTGTCGACCGACAGTTCGCGCGACAGGGCGCTTGTGTAAGGCATAGCCGTATGTACATATATTTTGCCGTCGGCCGATGTGCGCACTCCGAAGTAGTAGTAGGCCTGTGTCGGGTCTACGTCGCTTCGTCGCAGCGAGGTGCCGTGGCCGGTCTCGTTGGCCGCGATAAGCTCGGGCGGCGTCTTGCCGTTGACCGACGACGGTATCGGGGTGCCGGTGCAGTACAGCAGATTGCCGTGGTCGTCGTAGACCGATATGCGTATGCCGTTGAGCGCTGAGTTTTCGTAGTACTTTGCTGCAAACTGGATTACCGGCATAAGGTCGAGTTCATGCTCGTAGGCAGCGATTATGCGCGAGTTGAGCAGACGTATCTCGTCGTTGACAATCTCCTCGCGCAGCTTCGACTCGTTTTTATACTGATATATGGCCACTGCGATGATTACAAGCCAAAGCAAGCCGACCAGCGGCAGAAACAGCCGCCAGCCATAGTTGAGCTTGTGTTTTCTAATCAGTGACATGTATATGCAGATCGGTGTCTGGAGGTCAGATTGTCTCTTTGAATCCGTAGCCGAATCCCAGGCGGGTTATGATATAGTTGCCGTATGGATCAATTTTCTTGCGCAGGCGGGTTATATTGGTGTCGATAGTGCGGTTGCTTACTACCACATCGTCGGGCCACACCTCGCGTATAATCTCCTCGCGGGAGTAAATTCTGTTGCGGTGGGTGAGGAAAAACAGCAGTATCTCGAATTCGGTCTTGGTAAGTGCCACCGGCTGTCCGTCGAGGTAACATGCCTTTTCGTTGCGGTCGATGCGCAGGGTCTTGAACACGATATCAGGCTCGGTAAGGGCCTGGGATACGTTGTAGGCATATTGCTGTGAGGCCTGCGAGCGGCGCAACACGGCACGCACACGGGCAAGCACCTCGCTGATTACAAAAGGCTTTGTGATATAGTCGTCGCCACCGATATTGAGCCCCATCACGGTATCGTCCTCTCCGTCGAGGGCCGAACAGAAGATAATGGGGGTATTTTCGGTCTTAATATTGTTGCGCAACTGCTTGGCGAAGTCGAAGCCCGATACCTGATCCATCATTATGTCAAGGATAAACAGGGCGTAGCTTGACAGGTCGAGATTCATGGCTTCTTCGGCCGACAATGCATAGTCGGCTTCGTAACCTTCAAGCTCAAGGTTGTATTTCAGGATTTCGCAGATGGGTTCTTCATCGTCGACGATAAGAATCTTTATTCTCATGAGAGTGTCTGGTTTCGATTTGTTTTACAAAGGTAATGAATTAAAATTGTTGCAAATGTTAAAGAATATTAAATCGAATTATAGGATGAACTATTCACCATGCCCCGTGTTCTGTAAGTATAATTACTATATTTGCACTGTGTTTTTCATGGTATTAGATTTAAGGTTAATAACAAAGGGCGAGTCGTGATGACTGGCCCTTTGTTATTTTTCGAGATTGAGGCAGGCATATATACAGGTACTGACAGAGAGGTCAGGAATGTGTTATTGAACATGTTTTGAGAAATTAACCGGAGATTAAGTCATGTATTAAGTGTGTATTAATTGGCGTACTGTAAATTTGGATATTCCTGTCGATATGATTTCATATATGCGAAACGGTTAAGAACAATTTCTTGAGATATATAAAAGACAGAGAATAGCACATACCAATTTTATTATTAATACTAATCTTAAATTTTATGAGCATTACTCTTACTAGAATCTGCGCGGCTGTGGTCACGTTTGCTATGGGTATGAACTGTCTGTCTGCAAAAGACATATATTTGTCGGCTGATGGAGATGACAGCAATACCGGACTGACGCCGGACTCTCCACGAAAGACACTGTATGGACTTAACGAAGGTGGTACTTACGACAATGACACGAACGCCAGAATTATTCGCTCAGGCGATGTTATCCACATATCCGGTTTCCTTAAGATGAGCGATGAGCGTGCTGCAGTAGAGGCGGCCAACAATGGCTCTGTACCGGCAAATACCACAGGGCAGTTTCATATCGAGGGCACTAACCAGACCGGTTTCCGCCTTCATAGCGACGGAAGCCGCAAGGGCTGGGACTGGTGTGGCGTGACATTCGTTGGAGAAAATCCGGAAACGGATGGCTTCGACGGTGAATATCAGTCGCGTATATTTGACCTCAATAACCCTGACAACGGAAAGAACTGGGAGTTTCGGAATCTTACTTTCAAAAGGGGGCTTATGCCGAACGCAGGCGGTGGAGCAATCATAATGCGAAACAATGCAAACGCCAGGTTCATCAACTGTGTATTCGATGACAATCATTTCGATTATAGTGCCTTGAAGGCTGCTAATGAAGACGGAATGGATATTCTGAAACCTGACGGACTGCCGGAAATGGACGGTGCGGTAAAGCTGGCGGCTGTGTTAGGAGCAGAGTTCGATGGATGTGTGTTCACTAATAATATGAGCCGTCTGGGTGGCGCCATGTTTGTAGGTGGCGACAATGTTAGGATTCTTAACTGCTTGTTTGAAAACAATAAGGCTGAATATGAAGGGAAATATATCAAAAATACTCACGGAGGTGCCATTGCGGTACGCACACAGTGGAATCAGGTAAGAATAGACATAGACAACACCATATTTGTCGGTAACAGCGCGTACAACAATGGCGGTGCTCTTTATTTCCAGATGTCAATAAGCGGGAAAGACCGATTCACCGATGCAAATATCACCAATTGCTATTTCGCCAAGAACGACTGTATATGGGAGAACGGTGGTGCCTTCAATATCGGGTGGTCTGAATGGCCTGACGGCACTAAGATTCTTGCTGCAAAATTCGGCAACTGCACGTTCTATGACAATTCTGCCGGTTTTTATGGGGCATGCGGCTATGTGCAAGGCGGTGTAAAAGGCTCGGAAACTACATTTGTCAACTGCACGATAACCGGCAATCATCAGAACAATATGCGCGACACCAACTGCGGACATGGCTGTGGCATCGTATTCAATGATGCTGATTGCGATCTTTATGAGAATGGAGTGTTGGTGTCGGGTCAGAAGCAGGCCAGATTCCAGACCGACGATATCATGAAACGCTTCCTTAACTGTATTATCGAAGACAATTATAATGTGAACGGCAAGGTGGGAGCCGATAATAATGGCGACTATAATGATCTCTCTTTCCTTGGCAATTTCCGTACGGTGTATGACACAGACGACGCTAAAGCCAATCTGATAATTGACCATACCTGTATCAGAAGGTCGATTGAAGGAAATGTGAACACAGCAAACTTCCCTACCGCTAAAATCGGATATATAGGTACCAACAAATTCAATGAGTCATACAAAGACGGCTATCTTGCCGATGCCGATGAATATGTGCACAAGCCTTATGGCAGTCATTCCGTATGGGGTGTACTTCCCATCGCCGAAGGCGACAAGGCGCAGGATGCCCTTGACATGGGTGATGAATCCCATTGGTCTATTCCGTCGCGCGATGTCAGTCTGGTATTTGACTTTGAAGCCCTTTCCGCGACAATGAAAAATAATTATGGACGCGCCTTTTCCATCTACAGCAGAATGGCGACAAACAGACCTTCCTTGTCGACAACGGAGGCAAGTTTGCGATGAACAACTTCAACGTGCGATCCAACAACAAGAAAGCCAATGGCAATAAGAATGTCAGCCTTTACTCAGGCGTCTTCACTCCGCTTACCAATGACGGAAAGAACGCATTCGACACATCTTTGTTTGCTACTTACAGCTATATGCTTCCGATGGCCTGGAACATGAGCAACCGCAGCGGGTTTAAAGACCGTGACGGATGGCATGTGATAGCGTTCAACGATATGCTCGGCAAGATTTACGACCAGAACGGCAACCTCGTGGAGGGTAGTTCGCTTACCAGCTATGTAGAGGGTAGCACTCTTCAGGACCTTGACCGCTACGAAGCCAATGAGTTCTATGAGCGTAACCCCGGCGACGCACGTGCAAGCCGTGCCACAGACGACGATATCAAGACACGCTGGTCTACTAAAGGGAGCCAGAATCCGCTTGAATGGTACGACCAGAATGTCAACGACGATACAAAGCCGCAGCAGTCGTGGATGACACGTGAGATGCAATGGTTTGCAGTATATTTCGACCAGAATCTTCTCGACCTTAAGAAGACCGAACATATCAACGCTCTCATCCTTGACGCAAGCAACGACCCTAACGACGGCCCGTCGTCATGGCAGTTGCAGGTGCTTGACTACGACAGCGAGGAGCAGATTGTCAGTCCCGAGCAGACTCCGCAGGATGCAAAAAACTATTTCAAGAATGAATTTGGCATTGAACTTGACGATTACCTCTCATGGGAGGATGACCGTACTGATGAGCTTTATGGACACCGCTGGCGCACGGTAGCTACCGGCAACGGTGCAGGCTCTCTCCTTATTGCTCCGTTTCCTGAGGAGGATGTGCTCGGACTGCGCATACTCCAGACCGGAAAGAAAGGCAACTACTGGTCAATCGACGAGATTTACGTAGCGATGATTGAAGGATTGAATTCCGATTTGAACGGTATCGACGAGGTAACTGCCCTCAACCGGGAGAAGACACTGTTTTTTGCCGAAGGCACTCTGATTATCGCCGCATCTCTCTTTGACGCCCAAGGCAAGGCCAATGTTGAGATTTTCAACCTTTACGGACAGAAAGTCAGGGATTTCACAGTCACATCCGGTCAGGTGGCTATCGACGGTCTCGACAGTGGCGTTTATATAGTGCGCGTAGGTTCCGCCTCCCTTAAGTTTGTCAATAGAAAGTAGTGTATGTGTTTCCCACATTGTGGGCACAGAACGGTTTAATCACTCTATAGATAAAAGGTGTATCGTACATGTCGGCGGTACACCTTATTTATTTTTTACATGGTCCATGCGCTATGTTTTTATATGTGCCACAATTATGCTAACTTTGCAGTCAGAAAATCCCCTCCGATTAATATTTCTATGCAACAGAAAATCATTATTCTCGATTTCGGAAGCCAGACCACCCAGCTGATTGGCCGCCGTGTGAGAGAGCTGAACACTTATTGCGAGATTGTGCCTTACAATAAGTTTCCCCACGACGATCCTTCCGTAATTGGTGTTATCCTTTCAGGTAGTCCGTTCTCGGTCTACGATGGAAAAGCGTTCCGCATGTCGCTCGACGGCATCCGTGGCCGTCTGCCCATACTCGGCATATGCTATGGCGCACAGTTTATGGCCTACACCAACGGCGGTACGGTAGAACCCGCCGGAACCCGCGAATACGGTCGTGCCCATCTTGAAAAATTTGATGCCGCCAATCCTCTGCTTAAGGGGTTGGAGCCTTCTACACAGGTATGGATGAGCCATGGCGACACCATTACCTCAATCCCTTCCAACTTCAAGATTATCGCATCGACTGACAAGGTTGCCGTTGCCGCCTATCAGGCCGAGGGCGAGCAACTGTGGGGTGTGCAGTTCCATCCCGAGGTGTACCATTCGGTACAGGGTACCGAGTTGTTGCGCAACTTCGTGGTAGATATATGCGGCTCGCGCCAGGACTGGAGTGCCGCCTCATTTATCGAATCGACTGTGGCCGCACTCAAAGAACAGCTGGGCGATGACAAGGTTGTGCTCGGTCTGTCGGGTGGTGTTGATTCCTCTGTAGCTGCCGTGTTGCTCAACAAGGCTATCGGAAAGAACCTTACCTGTATATTCGTAGACCATGGCATGCTTCGCAAGAATGAGTTTGCCAATGTGCTCCACGATTACGAATGTCTCGGACTCAATGTAATCGGAGTCGATGCCTCGGCTGAATTCTTCGCCGAACTCGCCGGAGTGACCGATCCCGAGCGCAAACGCAAGATTATCGGCAAGGGATTCATCGACGTGTTTGACCGCGAGGCCCACAAGATAAAGGATGTGAAATGGCTCGCCCAGGGCACCATCTATCCCGACTGTATCGAGTCGCTCTCTATCACCGGCACGACCATCAAGAGCCATCACAACGTAGGTGGTTTGCCCGAGAAGATGAATCTTAAGCTCTGTGAGCCGTTGCGTCTTCTCTTCAAGGATGAGGTACGCGCCGTAGGCCGCGAGCTCGGAATGCCTGAGCATCTTATCAAGCGCCATCCGTTCCCCGGCCCCGGGCTTGCCGTGCGCATTCTTGGCGACATCACCCCCGAAAAGGTGGTCGTGCTTCAGAATGCCGACGACATATTCATCTCTGCCCTGCGCGAATGGGGACTGTACGACCAGGTATGGCAGGCAGGTGCGATTCTCCTCCCCGTGCAGAGTGTAGGAGTGATGGGCGACGAACGCACCTATGAACGTGCTGTCGCACTCCGTGCCGTTACATCTACCGACGCCATGACAGCCGACTGGGCCCATCTGCCCTACGATTTCATGGCCAAGGTCTCCAACGACATTATCAATAAGGTTAAGGGTGTCAACCGCGTCTGCTACGACATCTCCTCCAAGCCGCCGGCAACCATCGAGTGGGAATAATCACCCCACAGGTCAATATAATACAGCAAGGACTACGGAGCATTCCGTAGTCCTTGCTGTATTATATATGTATATGCAAAAAATCCGCCGGTCTAAATGAAGCGTTGACCATAGGTATATAAAAAGTCAGTACCACAACGGATTGTCCGTTGTGGTACTGCTGTAGCGGGACCGAGAATTGAACTCGGGACCTCCGGGTTATGAATCCGACGCTCTAACCAACTGAGCTATCCCGCCATTTGTGAGTGCAAAGGTAGCGCCTATTTTTTGATTTTCCAACAAATTCGTCAAAAATTTTAATGCAAAATTTCATTATGGCTTTCGTCTGTGGGTGAGAGGGCGCTTTTGTCGCCTCATAACCCTTTAATCCTCAGTCGAGAGAATAATAACATCAAAGATTTGCATGTGTCAGAAAAATATCCGACATTTGCAGTCAGTTTTTACGTGGGCAATCTGTGCCCTCTTACATATTATCACAGAATGATTACGATTACATTCCCCGACAAAAGCACCCGGCAGTATGAGCCCGGCACGACCCCGCTCCAGATTGCCGAGAGCATCAGCACCCGTCTCGCTCAGGACATTCTTGCCGCTACTGTCAACGGCGCTGAGTGGGATATATCACGCCCCATAACCGAAGATGCCGAGATAAAGCTGTTCAAGTGGGACGATGCCGAAGGCAAGCACGCTTTCTGGCACTCGTCGGCCCACCTGCTCGCCGAAGCTCTTCAGGAACTGTATCCGGGCGTAAAGTTCGGTATCGGTCCGGCCATTGAGAATGGCTTCTACTACGACATCGATCCCAATGGCAACACCATCACATCGGCCGACTTTCCCGCTATCGAAGCCAAGATGATTGAGCTGGCCCAGAAAAAAGAGTCTATCGTGCGTGCAGACATCTCTAAGGACGATGCCTTGAAGATGTTCGGTGACCGTGGCGAGGAATATAAGTGCGAGCTTATATCCGAGCTTGAGGACGGCCACATCACCACATATACACAGGGAGCGTTCACCGACCTGTGTCGTGGCCCGCACCTTCCTACTACTGCACCTATCAAGGCTGTGAAAATCCTTTCGCTTGCAGGTGCATACTGGCGTGGCGACGAAAAACGCAACCAGCTTGTTCGCGTCTACGGCATCACTTTCCCCAAGAAAAAGATGCTCGATGAGTATCTCGTGATGCTCGAAGAGGCCAAGAAACGCGACCATCGCAAGATAGGCAAAGAGATGGAGCTGTTTGCATTCTCGCCCAATGTAGGCGCAGGCCTTCCGCTCTGGCTCCCGAAGGGCGCCGCTCTGCGCGACCGTCTTGAGCAGTTCCTGCGCAAGATACAGAAGCGCTACGGCTATCTTCAGGTAATCACTCCTCATATCGGCAACAAGAACCTTTATGTGACCTCGGGCCATTATGCCAAGTATGGCAAGGATTCATTCCAGCCCATACACACCCCCGAGGAAGGCGAGGAATATCTGCTCAAACCGATGAACTGTCCTCACCACTGCGAGATTTACCGTAGCTCGCCCCGCAGCTACCGCGATCTGCCTCTGCGTCTTGCCGAGTTCGGTACTGTGTATCGCTACGAGCAGAGCGGTGAGCTCCACGGCCTTACCCGTGTGCGCGGTTTTACTCAGGACGATGCCCACATCTTCTGTGCTCCCGACCAGATTAAGGATGAGTTCCTAAAGGTGATGGACATTATATTCTACATCTTCAAGGCTCTTAAATTCGACAACTTCGAGGCGCAGATTTCGCTTCGCGACCCCAATAATAAGGAGAAGTATATCGGCTCTGACGAAAACTGGCATCTCGCCGAGAACGCCATTATCGAGGCATGCGCCGAAAAGGGTCTCAATGCCCGCGCCGAACTCGGTGAGGCTGCATTCTATGGCCCCAAACTCGACTTCATGGTGAAGGATGCCATCGGACGCCGCTGGCAGCTCGGTACTATTCAGGTCGACTACAACCTCCCCGAGCGCTTCCAGCTTGAATTTACCGGAGCCGACAACCAGAAGCACCGTCCGGTAATGATACATCGCGCACCGTTCGGCTCTCTCGAACGCTTCGTTGCCGTACTTCTCGAGCACACCGCCGGCAAACTGCCCCTTTGGCTTGTGCCCGACCAGTGTGCCGTACTGCCCATTTCCGAGAAGTTCAACGATTATGCACGTCGTGTGGCCGCCGAACTCAACGAGGCTGACGTACGCGCCATAGTCGATGACCGTAACGAGAAAATCGGTAAGAAAATCCGCGACAACGAGCTCAAACGCATACCTTACATGCTCATCGTAGGTGAAAAAGAAGCACAAAATGATGAAGTTTCTGTAAGAAAACAGGGCGAAGGCGATAAAGGTACGATGAAAATCACTACCTTTGCAAAATATTTGACCGATGAGGTCGCCAGCATGATTAACCAATAACCCTACTGAATGGACAACAAACCATCTTATCCCTCGGGTCCGCAGAGAGGCGGCAACCGTCCCCCCTTCCGCGGTGCTCCGCGTAAAGAAGAACCATATGCCATAAACGAGCGTATCCGTGCCCGCGAAGTACGCATTGTCGGCGATAATGTCGAAAATGGCGTATATCCCATTCAGCAGGCTCTGCGTCTTGCTCAGGAGCAGGAGCTTGACCTCGTGGAGATTTCTCCCAAGGCTGTGCCTCCTGTATGCAAGATTCTCGACTACCAGAAGTTCCTTTACCAGCAGAAAAAGCGACTCAAGGAGCAGAAGGCCAAGTCGACCAAGGTAGTTGTGAAGGAGATACGTTTCGGACCTCAGACCGACGATCACGACTACAACTTCAAGCTCAAGCATGCTCAGGGCTTCCTCAAAGAGGGCGCCAAGGTAAAGGCCTACGTGTTCTTCCGCGGACGTTCTATCCTTTTCAAGGAGCAGGGCGAGGTGCTTCTTCTTCGCTTTGCCAACGACCTTGAAGAGCTCGGCAAGCTCGAGCAGATGCCGGTGCTTGAAGGCAAGCGCATGACCATCATGCTTTCTCCCAAAAAACCGGCAAAGTAAGGCTCTGGCCGCTCTGTCGACAACAGTGTAAATCAAGGCGCCTGTGCGCCACATCTACAAATACTTTTAATTAACGAACAAAATGCCTAAGATTAAGACTAATTCCGGTGCCAAAAAGAGGTTCGCCCTTACCGGATCAGGAAAGATCAAGAGAAAACACGCTTTCAAGAGCCACATTCTCACCAAAAAGACCAAGAAGCAGAAGCGCAACCTTACCCACAGCGGCCTCGTGGCTACTGTAGACCAGAAGGAAGTACGCAACCTCCTCGCTCTCTAATCAGTGTCATCTGTGTGGGAGACATCCCGTTTTCTCCTGCTCTTGCAGGTAAATTCGTGATTCCGAAGCCCCGAGGGCTTCAACAACAAAATTTCATTAACCGAATGTTCAGCCCAAAGAGCTTTAGCCGCTGACATTCAAAATCATTCAAAACAATGCCAAGATCAGTAAACCATGTTGCTTCAAGAGCACGTCGTAAGAAAATCCTGAAACTCACCCGCGGTTATTTCGGCTGCCGCAAGAACGTATGGACCGTAGCCAAGAATACCTGGGAAAAGGGTCTTACATACGCTTACCGCGACCGCAAGGACAAGAAGCGCAACTTCCGCGCTCTTTGGATTCAGCGTATCAACGCCGCCGCACGCGAGGAGAATCTTTCTTACTCCAAGCTCATGGGCCTCATCCACAAATCAGGCATCGCTATCAACCGCAAGGTGCTCGCCGACCTCGCCCTCAACAACCCCGCCGCTTTCAAGGCTGTTGTTGCCAAGGTTAAGGACGCATAAGCTGCTTGCCTGACGCGAAAATAGAAACAAATAAGACTACGGTATGTCACAATCATTTTGACATACCGTAGTCTTTGTATTGCCATATAAGGCATTCTGCATACGCAGAGCGTAGTCGATTGGTCCGATAATCCCGCTGATATGCCATAGCCTGATAGATGCCATGCATATATTATAGTTTGTGAAAATGAGTTAATTTGCATTGTCTGATATTATCATAATACAAATGAATGTTAATATCATTGAAGAATGCAGCCACTCAATTCCTCCTCATCACTCCATTCTTGTTAAATTTGCAGAATGTGGTGGCGTATCGTCATGCATGCCGTACGGGCATCTGCGTCCATGCCTCCGAATCAAGATAATAATTAACCAGATATATAGGTATGTCTAACATACTCACCGGCCTCATTCACAGGCAGGCGTTAAAATATGGCGATCGTGCGGCCCTGAGCTTTAAGGATGCAGCCACTCATCCATGGGTGGATATTTCCTGGCGCAGTTTCGCCGAAATGGTCGACAAGGCTGCCATGGCCCTCGAACGGCTTGGAGCGGTGCCTGCCGACAATATAGGTGTATTCTCTGCCAACCGTCCCGGGGTTCTTGTCGCCGACTTTGCCGCATATGCCAACCGGGCGGCTTCGGTGTCGATATACTCCACAAGCAGCCAGGAACAGGTGGAATATATAATTAATGATGCCGGAATAAAGATACTTTTCACCGGCACTCAGGAGCATTACGAAATAGCTCGAAAAGCCCTCGGCCGATGCCCGTCGCTCAAGCGTATAATCGCTTTTGACATGTCGGAGCGCCAGCCCGACGATAATGATACCCTTACCTTCTCTGAATTCCTTAAACTCGGAGAAGAGGCCCCGGAAGAAAGCCGCCGGGAGGTACAACGTCGCATCGATGAAGCCCTTCCGGAGGATATCGCCACCCTGATATACACCTCAGGCACTACCGGAGAGCCCAAAGGAGCCATGCTTCCCCACAGCTGTTTCTCGGCCACATTGCCTATGCATGTCGAGCGCCTGACATCTATTTCCGATGCAGATACATCGATTTGCTTTCTGCCGCTTAGCCACATATTCGAGAAGGGATGGACATACGTGTGTCTCTACGTAGGCATGAAGGTATATGTGAATCTCGACCCACGCGACATACAGAACTCAATCCGCGAGACCACGCCTACGTGCATGTGTTCAGTGCCTCGCTTCTGGGAGAAAGTGTATGCCGCCGTACAGGCCAAGATACACCGTATGAACGCTTTCCAGAAGGTGATGGTGCGCCGCGCCCTTGCCGTGGGACGCCGTCGCAATCTCGACTATAAGCGTATTGGCCGCAAGGTGCCGGCATTGCTTGAGATGGAGTACCGATTCTTCGACGCTCGCGTGTTCACTCCGCTCCGTAAAGTGATAGGCATCAATAACGGCAACATTTTCCCCACCGCCGGCGCCCCGTTGAGCGATACCATATGCGAGTTCCTCCATTCCTGCGGAATCAACATAATGGTCGGCTACGGACTCTCCGAGACCACCGCAACCGTCACCTGCTATCCTGCCGTAGGCTATGAAGTTGGCACCGTCGGTACCGTCATACCGCGCGTGCAGGTAAAAATCGGCGAGAACAACGAGATTCTCGTCAACGGGCCTACTATAATGACCGGATACTACAATAAGCCTGAAGCCACAGCCGAGGCGTTCACCCCCGACGGATGGTTCCGCACAGGCGACGCCGGACGTATTGACAATACAGGAGCGCTCATACTTACCGACCGTATCAAGGACCTCTTCAAGACATCCAATGGAAAATACATCGCTCCGCAGGCTATTGAAAGCCGCCTCGGCGAGGACAAGTATATCGAGCAGGTGGCCGTAATCGGCGACCGTCGCAAATATGTGACAGCCATTATCGTGCCGGCTCTTGACGCCCTGCGTGAGTATGCGGAAAAGAAGAAGATAAGCTATAAATCCATGGCCGATCTCGTGGCCAACTCCGAAATCAACCGTATGATTCAGGAGCGCATCGAGAAGCTGGAAAAAGGCTTTGCCAACTACGAGAAGATAAAGCGCTTCACCCTCCTTCCCAAGGAATTCACAATGGAAGGCGGCGAGCTTACCAACACGCTTAAGATAAAGCGCCCGGTGATTAATACCAAATATGCCGACTTGATTGAGGCCATGTACGCACAATAGAGTCGGCGCCCCGACATTTTACTTCACCCCAAAAACAACGACTCCAATTCCCGCAATATGATAACCTACGACCAGCTAAAGCAGGCTATAGAGCGCAAAGATGCGCTTCGACATTATCTTGATATAGACTCCAAACGTATCGAAGTGGAGGAAGAAGAGCTGCGCACTCATGTGCCCGACTTCTGGGAACATCAGAAAGAGGCTCAGGCACAGATGAAGAAAGTGAAGCAACTGCACCAGTGGATTGACTCATATGATGAAGTCGACAAGGCTGTCGGCGAGCTTCAGCTTGCCTGGGACTTCCTTAAAGAGGGGCTGGTCGAGGAGGAAGAACTTGATCGAATGTACACCGACCTCATTGCCAAAATCGAGGATATGGAGCTGCGCAATATGCTCCGCCGCGAAGAAGACTCGCTTGGAGCCGTATTGAAAATCAATTCCGGCGCCGGAGGTACCGAGAGCCAGGACTGGGCGTCAATGCTTATGCGCATGTATCTGCGCTATTGCGAGGACAGAGGCTACAAGACCGCAATCGCCAATATACTTGAAGGTGACGAAGCCGGCATAAAATCGGTTACAATCGAGGTCGACGGCCCGATGGCCTACGGCTATCTCAAGAGCGAGAACGGCGTGCACCGTCTTGTGCGGGTTTCGCCCTACAATGCCCAGGGCAAGCGTATGACATCGTTTGCGTCGGTATTCGTTACTCCGCTTGTCGACGATACAATCGAGGTGCACGTCGATCCGGCGTTGCTCAGCTGGGACACCTTCCGAAGCGGAGGTGCCGGAGGCCAGAACGTCAACAAGGTAGAGTCGGGAGTGCGTCTGCGTTATCAGTTTACCGACCCATATACCGGCGAGAAGGAAGAGATTCTCATTGAGAACACCGAGACACGCGACCAGCCCAAGAACAAAGAGAACGCCATGCGCCAGCTGCGTTCGATTCTTTACGACAAAGAGCTGCAGCACCGTCTGGCCGAACAGCGCAAGATTGAGGATGGAAAGATGAAAATCGAATGGGGCTCACAGATTCGCTCGTATGTGTTCGACGACCGTCGTGTCAAGGACCATCGTACCGGCTGGCAGACCTCTGATGTCAATGCAGTGATGGACGGTGATCTTGACCCGTTTATCAAAGCATACCTCATGCAGTTTGCCCAGGAGCAGGACGGAGAGTGAGATTCATTGATATACACCGGATAAGATTATGTGTAAGGACAAGATAACGGTAGTGAAGGTCGGAGGCAAGATTGTCGAGGAGCAAGGCAGTCTCGACCGTCTCTTGCGCGATTTCGCAGCCATAGACGGATTCAAACTTCTCGTGCACGGTGGAGGTCGCTCCGCCACAAAAGTTGCAGCCGACCTGGGCATCGCCACCACTATGATTGAAGGACGCCGCGTCACAGACGAGGCCATGCTTCGCGTGGTGACAATGGTATACGGAGGTCTGGTCAACAAATCGGTGGTAGCCGGTCTGCAGGCCCTCGGAGTCGATGCTCTCGGCATGACGGGCGCCGACATGGACATAATCCGTTCGCGCCGTCGACCCGTCACTGAGGCCGGAATCGACTACGGATGGGTAGGCGATGTTGAGCGTGTCAACGGCGAGGCTCTTGCCACACTTGTCCGCGCTGGCGTAGTGCCGGTAGTCGCACCCCTTACCCACGATGGTATAGGGCATCTGCTCAACACAAATGCCGACACCATGGCACAGTCTGTCGCCACCGGTCTTACCCCATATTTCGATGTGCGGCTTGTATTCTGCTTTGAGAAGCCCGGAGTACTGCGCGACGAGGCTGATGATGATTCGGTAATCCCTGCCATAAATCCTGCCATGTTCGAGTCGCTGAAGGCCGACGGCACGGTGTCGGGAGGTATGATTCCCAAGTTGTCAAATTCTTTCGATGCATTGTGCGGAGGAGTAGGGGAGGTGGTGATAACTTCGGCCGCGGCTTTAGCCGATATGTCGGGAGGCACACATCTTACCCTCTAAAAAATTCGATGCCGGCCACAGATGATTTGTAATTGAAAATAATTACCTTTGCCGACGTTTTGATTATAAACGTCGGCATATGTGGCTATAGTAAGTGAATCTATGGTGCAGATGCTGTAAAATACATTTTAGCGTGGAAACGAAGTATATTTTTGTGACCGGAGGCGTGGTCTCCTCCCTGGGTAAAGGAATTATCTCATCATCTCTCGCCTGCCTGCTTGAGGCACGTGGATTCAGTGTCACCATCCAGAAGTTTGACCCCTATATCAATATTGACCCCGGCACACTCAATCCTTACGAGCATGGAGAGTGTTACGTCACTGTTGACGGCCATGAGGCCGACCTCGATCTTGGACATTACGAGCGCTTCACCAACATGCGTACCACGCGTGCCAACAATATCACTACCGGACGTATCTATCAGAATGTAATCGACAAGGAACGCCACGGCGACTACCTTGGAAAGACAGTCCAGATAGTGCCACATATCACCGACGAGATAAAACGCAATGTGAAGCTCCTCGGCAACACCGGCAAATATGATTTTGTCATTACCGAAATCGGCGGTACGGTAGGAGATATCGAGTCTCTCCCATTTATAGAGGCTATGCGCCAGCTTCAGTGGGAACTTGGCAACGATGCTCTCTGTATACATCTCACTTATGTGCCGTATATCCGTGCGGCAAAGGAACTCAAGACGAAGCCCACACAGCATTCCGTGAAGCAACTGCAGGAAGTAGGCATACGTCCCGACATACTTGTGCTCCGCACCGAGCGCGAGATTCCGGCCGACATGCGCCGCAAAATCGCCCAGTTCTGCAACGTTTCGGTCGATGCGGTAATCCAGTCGGTCGATGTGCCCACCATATATGAAGTCCCGGTAAAGATGCACGAGCAGCATCTCGACGAGATTGTGATGCGCAAGATGGATGTGCTGGTAGATGGTGAGCTCGACATGAAAGCCTGGATGCACTTTCTCCACAAACTGGATAACGCCACAGAGACCGTCACTATAGGTCTTGTCGGAAAGTATGTGGAACTGCAGGACGCCTACAAGTCAATCAACGAGGCTCTGTTGCAGGCTGCTACATACGGCGACAGACGGCTCAACCTCGTATACATCCACTCGGAGAAACTGACCGACGACAATGTGGCCGAGAAACTTTCAGGTCTGGACGGTGTCGTTGTGGCTCCCGGATTCGGACAGCGCGGTATAGAAGGCAAGTTTGTGGCCTTGAAGTGGCTTCGTGAGCACGATGTGCCTACTTTCGGCATATGCCTCGGCATGCAGTGTATGGTAATCGAGTTTGCACGCAATGTACTCGGACTCGCCGACGCAAACTCTACCGAGATGGATGTGCACACACCCCACAATGTGATTGACCTTATGGATGAGCAGAAGTCGGTCACCGACAAGGGGGGAACGATGCGTCTCGGTGCTTATGATTGCCGTCTTGTGCCCGGCAGCCGTGTCGCCGCCGCCTATGGAAGCGAGATGGTAAGCGAACGCCATCGCCACCGCTTTGAATTCAACAGCGACTATCGCCGCCGCTTTGAGGATGCCGGTATGAAATGCGTCGGAGAAAATCCCGCCACACGTCTTGTCGAGGTTGTGGAGCTACCCGACCATCGCTGGTATATCGGCACACAGTACCATCCCGAATACTCGTCGACGGTGCTTGCTCCCAATCCTATCTTCCTCGATTTTGTCAAGGCAGCTATAGAGTATAAATCAGAAAAATCAAAAGAAAAAACAGAATAAAGAATACTGAATGGATAAGAACACTATGTACGGCATGCTCCTGATGGGTGCCGTGCTATTAGGATTTATGTGGCTGAATCAGCCGGAACCACAGCCCGGCCCGGCCCCCGACATGGAGGTCACTCAAGAGCAGGCTCAGGCTGCCGCCGACAATCTGCTTGCGTCGCCTTCCGACTCGCTTACGCGCGGACAGCTTGTGATGCTTGCCGATGCTGTGGCCCGTTATGGCGTACAGGACAGTACCGGCACCGGCCGTATCGACCGCGACGGAATAGTGCTTACAGGAAATGGCACGGAAGTTACCGGACATGTACGTGTCGACTCCGTTGATGTGCCGGTCGGCATGCTTGCCAATCCGGCTATGGCGCTCACCTCGTCGGGCATCAGCTCAAGGGCCTACTCCGACGCTGTGGCGCGGGTGAAGACACTGCTTCGCGACCTTACCCAATATCAGGGATTTGCACGATATCTGCAGGGCAAAAACGATACTGTGCGCCTCGCCAACGACCTTATTTCACTTGACATCTCTACCAAGGGTGCCATGATTGCCACCGCCGAACTCTCGAAGTACGACAGTTTCCGTGGTGGAAATGTGAAAGTAATCTCCGGTAACGACGACGCCTATTCGTTTATCCTCAGTTCGGCCGACCGCGAGTTTGATACACGTGATTTCTATTTCCGTCCTACCGAAGTCACCGACTCCTCGGTGCTCATGAGCCTCGATCTTGGCAAGGGCACCGAGTTCGGTCTGCGTTATACGCTGCTCCCCGACAGCTATGTAGTGCGTCTCGACGTTGAGCAGAAGGGGATGCAAAGCATTATCCCGTCGAATGTCGTGACAATGGACTTCGTTTGGCGACAGCGCATGATACGCCAGGAGGAAGGCCGCATGTTCGAGGAGCGCAATTCAGCTATTTTCTACAAATATGCCGGAGGCGGTGTTGATAATCTCAAGGAGACATCGTCCGACTCCAAGGAGATCAACGAGCCTGTCAAATGGCTGGCGTTTAAAAACCAGTTCTTCTCCATGGCTTTCATCGCACGCAATTCGTTCAACAACGCGGCTCTGCAGTCTACGGTACTTTCTGTAAACGATGATGCCGACTATCTCAAGGAGATGGAGGCAATATCCACCCTCGACTACAACCCCGGCACAGAGCGTCCGGCTTCGTTCGATATTCTTATCGGCCCCAACCTCTATCCGATGCTGAGCGCTGTCGACAAGGAACTTTATCCCGACGATGATCTTGACCTTACGGAACTGGTTCCGCTGGGATGGCCTATCGTAAGGTGGATTAATACATTGATTGTAATTCCTGTATTCAATATCCTCGGTTCGGTATTTAGTAATTATGGAATTATAATCCTCATCCTCACTATATTCATCAAGCTCATACTCTTTCCCTTTACTTATAAGAGCTACATGTCCCAGGCCAAGATGCGCCTGCTGAATCCTGAGATTCAGGCTATCAACGAGAAGTATCCGGGACAGGAAAACGCCATGACCCGCCAGCAGAAGACCATGGAACTTTACTCCAAGGCCGGCGCCAACCCCATGGCCGGATGTCTGCCGATGCTTCTTCAGTTCCCTGTGCTTATAGCGATGTTTGCCTTCTTCCCCTCATGTATCGAACTGCGTGGACAGTCGTTCCTCTGGGCGAAAGACCTTTCAGCTCCTGATGCCATCCTAACATGGTCGGGCAACATACCTCTGGTTACGGAGTACTTCGGCAATCATCTGTCGCTCTTCTGTCTGCTCATGACAGTCACCAATATCATCTACACCAAGTTCACTATGGCCAATCAGCCCTCATCGTCGGCTATGCCGGGCATGAAGTGGATGATGTATCTGATGCCTTTGATGTTCCTGGTTTTCTTCAACAATTATGCTGCAGGTCTGTCATACTATTACTTCCTTTCGCTCCTTATCACCATCGTGCAGATGTATATCTTCCGCCACGTGGTAAACGAGGACAAGATGCGCGCCAAGATGGCCGAGGCTGCCAAGAAGCCCCGTAAGAAGAGCGGATTCATGGCACGTCTTGAAGAGGCGCAGCGCCAGCAGCAAGCCATGCTTCGCGAGCAGCAGAAGCGTCAGGGCGGAGCCGGCAAACGCCGTTGATTTATATATGATATAAATAGATTAGGGCCGGATGGGCATAAAGTTCCTGACGGCCCTAACCTCTTTTTTCTCCCCTTGTGGAGTCATTACGACATCGATTACTTTAGAGCATGTTTAGGCATGCCCTTAACCCTACAACTTGTTATCATGGATAATTTTGTATATTATGCTCCGACAAAGTTTGTGTTCGGGCGCTATACTGAAAAGAGAATCGGCGAGCTTGCCAAAGAGTTTGGCGGCACGCGGGCGCTTGTGGTATATGGCGGAGGCTCTGCCGTAAGAAGTGGTGCCGTCGGGCGTGCCGTGCGTTCGCTTCATGCAGCCGGTTTCGACACTTTCAACCTCGAGGGCATCCAGCCCAATCCGGCCGACGACCGTGTGCGCGAAGGTATCGAGCTTGTGCGCATGCACGATATAGATATCATCATTGCTGTCGGCGGCGGCTCGGTAATCGACACAGCCAAGGCGATTGCCCTCGGTGCACTGTACGACGGCGATTTCTGGGATTTCTATTGTGGAAAGGCTACGCCTGAGCGTGCTTTGCCGGTCGGAGTGGTGCTTACCATACCGGCTGCCGGCAGCGAAGGCTCGGGCAATTCGGTAATCACCCTTCGTGAGGTAAGGAATGAAGACGGAGAGGTCGTTTCCGGCCCCGTGAAACTGAGTCTGCGCACTGAGTCGGTGCTGCGTCCTAAGTTCGCGATAATGAATCCGGAGCTGACTCTCACACTTCCGGCCTGGCAGACCGCCTGTGGTATTGTCGACATGATGGCCCACATATTCGAACGCTATTTCTCCAATACTCCCGATTGTGAAGTTACCGACCGAGTGGCCGAAGGGCTGCTGAAAGCGATTGTCTGCGAAGGACGCCGTGTGATGGAGTCGCCCGACGACTATCAGGCTCGTGCCAACATAATGTGGGCGGCTACACTCGCCCACAACGGCATCTGCGGCACCGGACGGCGCGAGGACTGGTCGAGTCATTTTATCGAGCATGAAATCAGTGCTGTATATCCGGATGTAGCACATGGAGCCGGACTCGCGGCTGTGATTCCCGCATGGATGGAGTATGTGGCCGCAAAAAATCCGGGCAAGGTAGCACAGTTTGCCGAGCGGGTGATGGATGTCGTCCCGGCCCCCGGGTCAGTTCCTGTCGATATTGCCTTGGAAGGCATAGCGCGTCTGCGCTCTTTCTTCCTCAATATCGGCATGCCTTCCGATTTTGCCGGACTCGGTGTCACCGACCCGGATATCCCGGCACTCGTCGAGGCGCTGCACATGCATAAGGGTGAATCCATAGGCAACTACGTCCCCCTCACGGCCAGGGATACCAAAGCTATATACACGGCTCTCTTGTAATGCCATTCGATTCTCATAATTAACAACAAGTTTCAGGCATATCAGGAGATTGGTTTCATGCGCAGGAATCAAACTCTGATATGCCTGAGTCGTACATAATGGCGCGGTATACATGGAAGTGTTATGTCCGGGAGTTTTGATTGTCAGTGCCCGCTTTGTACGATGGGTGATAGAAAAATCGGGTCCGCAATGCGCTCCGGAAATGTGTTCAGAGGCTTTGCAGACCCGATAGTTTCTATTATGCTGTGGCGCTTGCCGGCGCCGGCTGATGTAACTGCATGAAAAAAGGGTAAGCTGACTACATCGCACCGCTACAACCCGGTACCGTTGCTCCGGTCAAGGCCTGGCGGAGTTCCCGGGGAGCTGGTCGTGTAGGACTTACCCGGGTGCAAAGGTACTACATTTTTTTTACGTCGCAAATTTTTGACTGCGATTTTTTGCTACTGAAAGGATAACTCATTTGCAGCCAGCGCATGCGTGCAGCAATTCCCCTATTGCGAGTCACGTGGATGGTGACTTATTTCGCGAGCAAGTTCTGTAGCACAGGGTGGATTATTGATTCCATCACTGCATATCCGGCTTCGGTGGGATGCACGCCGTCGTTGGTATAGGCAGGGTTGAGAGCACGGGTCTCGTCGCCGGGATTGACAAGGCGCGAGTAGTAGTCGACAAACAGGATGCCCTTTTCTTTGGCGAGCGCTTCGAGACGCTTGTTGAGGGCCGCGATTTTGTCGGAACTGCCGGTAATCTCCTTGCGCCATCCGAATGATGCCGCCGGCAGAGTGGTGGTAAGTACCGGAGTTATACCGTTGGCCTGAGCGAGTTCGATGAGCGACGATATATTGTCGACAGTCATATCCTCGACATATGGATGGGTGTTTTCAGCCACATCGTTGGTGGCTGCATTGATGACCACGATGCGCGGGCCCAGATTGATTACATCTTCACGGAAACGCGATAGGAACTGATAGGTGGTCTGTCCCGAGATTCCGCGTCCGATATAGCCGTTCTGTTTGAAAAAGTCGGGGCGGAAACGGGCCCAGTTGTCTGTAATCGAGTTGCCCAGGAATACAACCTGCCGTTCGGCCGCAGGAAGTGCCTTTACTTCGGTGTTGCTGTCGTGGTAGCGGCGGAAGTTTGACCAGTCCTGAAACTCACGGGCATCGCATAGAAGAGATGTCGCTGCGATGAATGTACTGATGGCAATTGTTTTAATAATCTTCATATGATAATGATGTTTCGATGTTATTCAGGGGTTCGGATACAAAGTTATGAAATGTCTGCGGGATTGAGTAACTTTGTAGTGTTTTTCTATAGATGACAGATGATTTCGATACAGAATCTATCGGTTGAATTCAGCGCGAAAAGTCTTTTCGACGGCATAAACTATGTAATCAACAAGCGCGATCGCATAGCCCTCGTCGGAAAGAACGGGGCCGGAAAGTCGACCATGCTCAAGATTATCGCCGGTGTGCAGAAGCCCACCTCCGGCTCTGTGGCCGTACCGCAGGATGTGACAATAGGTTATCTCCCGCAGCATATGACGCTGACCGATACCAACACGGTAATCGACGAAGTGCGCAAAGCCTTCGGCCATATACAGCAGCTTCACGAGCAATACGACCGTCTGAGCGCGGAGCTTGCCGAACGCACCGACTACGAGAGCGATGCGTATGCACGTCTCATCGACCGCATGACCACACTCTCCGAGCAGATATCAATGGAAGAGGGCGACGGCGGAGAGGCTGAGATGGAGAAGACACTCATAGGCCTCGGATTTGTGCGCAGCGACTTCAACCGTCCTACTTCAGAGTTTTCAGGCGGATGGCGTATGCGTATCGAGCTTGCCAAGATTCTATTGCAGCGCCCCGACGTGCTGTTGCTCGACGAGCCTACCAACCATCTTGACATCGAGTCGATACAGTGGCTTGAGAATTTTCTTGTCACCAAGGCCGGCGCTGTGGTGCTTGTAAGCCACGACCGTGCGTTTATCGACAACGTCACCAACCGCACAATCGAGATTTCACTCGGCAAGATATATGACTACGCTGTCAACTACTCGAAATATGTGGTGCTTCATCAGGAGCGCATCGAGCAGCAGCGCCGTGCCTATGAGAATCAACAGAAACAGATACAGGACACCGAGGAATTCATCGAACGCTTCCGCTACAAGGCCACAAAAGCCGTGCAAGTGCAGAGCCGCATGAAGCAGCTCGCCAAAATCGAGCGCATAGAGGTCGACGAGGTCGACACCTCGCGTCTTAACCTGCGATTCCCTCCGGCCCCACGCTCGGGCGACTACCCGGTAATAGCCGACGGGGTAGGGAAGGCATATGGCGACCATCAGGTGTTTGACGGCGCCACGTTTACCATAAAGCGTGGCGAGAAGGTGGCATTTGTCGGAAAGAATGGCGAGGGAAAATCGACTCTTGTAAAGTGTATAATGGGTGAAATCCCGTTTACCGGACATCTGAAACTCGGACACAACGTCAAAATCGGTTATTTCGCTCAGAATCAGGCACAGCTGCTTGACGGAGAAATCACGGTGTTCGACACCATCGACCGTGTGGCCGTAGGCGATATCCGTACAAAGATACGCGACATCCTTGGCGCGTTCATGTTTGGAGGAGAGGCGTCCGACAAGAAAGTAAAGGTGCTCTCCGGTGGTGAAAAGACCCGTTTGGCCATGATACGCCTGTTGCTGGAGCCTGTCAACCTGCTGATTCTCGACGAACCTACCAACCATCTCGACATGGCCACTAAGGATATCCTCAAGCAGGCCATCAAGGATTTCGACGGTACGGTAATTGTAGTGAGCCACGACCGAGAATTCCTCGACGGACTTGTCGAGAAGGTCTACGAATTCGGAGGCGGAAAGGTGAGAGAGTGCCTTGGCGGCATATACGAGTTCCTTGAAAAGAAGAAGCTCGATTCGCTTGCCGAGCTTGAGCGCAACAAGCCCTCGACTTCCGACAAACCGGCTCAAGACACAAGAAATACCACGGCACCTCAGAAACCGGCGACTCAACAGGATGCTCCTGCACAGCGCCAGGGGCGTGTAAACTATACCGAGCAACGTGAACGCCAGCGTATGGTGAAACGCGCCGAGAAGAAAGTGGCCGAGGCCGAGGCATCAATCGCCGATATCGAGGCACGGATTGCCGAAGTCGAGGCACGTATTGCTGCCGGCGAGGTCGATGCCGACATATTCGAGCGTCATGCGGCCCTTGGCAAGCAGCTTGACAATGCCATGAGCCTGTGGGAACTCGCGGGTATCGAACTCGACGAACTCAAGCAGAGCCTCGGCATTGACTGAACTCCGGTAGAACTATTTATCAATCCCTTACGTTAAATATACTCACTCCTCGACCATTCACTCATGTCATCATTAACCCACCGGGCCGTCAGGCTCACTCTCACACTTGCTACCGCCACTACCATTATGACCGCCAATGCCATAACCGCACCGCGCGGAGTCGACCGTGCCAATCTCGACGAAAGCGTGGCTCCGCAGACCGACTTCTACGACTATGCCTGCGGAGGATGGATGAAACTCAACCCGCTTAAACCGGAGTTCGCGCGCTTCGGCACATTCGACCAGTTGCGCGACAATAACCGTATACAGGTGCGCGAACTCATCTCCGGCCTCGACAGCCGTAATGCAGCTCCAGGCTCGGTGGCGCAGAAAATCGGCGACCTGTATTCCATGGGCCTTGACTCTCTGCGCCTCAACATACAGGGTGCGCAGCCGGTGATGGGCGATGTGGTGGCCATAAACCAGGCCGGTCGTGCCGACATAATCGACATGCTTGCCACCGCACCGGGCATGAGCGGATTCTTCGAGACCGGTGTGGAAGCCGACATGATGAGTTCCGACAACAATGCCATGTATCTTACGCAGGGCACACTCGGCATGGGCGACCGCGACTATTATATCGAGGACACCGATCGCGCACGCAATGTGCGTGAGGCATATGCCGGATATCTGCGCCGGCTTGCCGAGCTGGTAGGCTACTCCGCCGACGGACAGGCTCGCCTTGCCGACAACACAATAGCAATCGAGACTCAGCTGGCACATGCCGCCATGAGCCGCGAGGAACTCCGCGACCCTGCCGCAAGCTACAATCCTATGGCCATGTCGGAGCTTGCGGCTGAATATCCTGCCGTCGACCTCCGCCGCTACTTTGACCGCCAGGGCATCACTGACATAGACACGCTTATCGTAGGGCAGCCAAAGGTGCTCGCCGCTGTCGATTCGATTCTTGCCAATGCCTCCGAGCAGGCACTACACGACTATCTTACAGCAATGTATCTTGATGGCGCAGCCGACTATCTCAGCGACGATTTCGTAGCTGCCAAATTCGGTCTTACACGTGCCATTACAGGTGTGGAAGAACCCATGCCGCGCTGGAAACGCGCTCTCGCCGTGCCCAACGCTCTTCTTGGCGAGGCTGTAGGCGAGCTGTATGTTGAAAAATACTTCCCCGAGCGCTCGAAGACAAAAATGCTTGAGCTTGTAGGCAACCTCCGCAAGGCACTCGGCATGCATATAAAGGGACTCACATGGATGAGCGACACTACAAAAGCTCGTGCCCTGGAGAAACTCGACGCATTTACCGTAAAGGTCGGATATCCTGACAAATGGCGCGACTATTCGGCTCTTGTCATAGACCCGCGCCAGAGCTACTGGGACAATATCAAGCGTGCCATTGTCAATGAGCAGAAATACAATCTGGCCCAGTGGGGGAAACCGGTCGACCGCGACCGCTGGTACATGACTCCGCAGACTGTCAACGCATATTACAACCCCACAACCAACGAGATATGTTTCCCCGCAGGCATACTTCAGCCGCCTTACTTCAATCCCGATGCCGACCCGGCCGAGAATTATGGCGCCATCGGTGTGGTAATCGGCCATGAGATGACCCACGGTTTCGACGACCAGGGGAGTCAGTTTGACAAGGACGGCAATTTCGCAAACTGGTGGACGCCTGCCGACAAAGAAAAATTTACAGGACTCACCGATCGGCTTGCAGCTCAGTTCGACCGTATAATAGTGCTTGGCGACACCCATGCCAACGGACGTCTGACTCTCGGCGAGAATATCGCCGACCAGGGAGGTCTGCGCGTTGCGTATACGGCCTATCATATGAGTCTTGAAGCCGATCCGGAGTCCGACAAGACAATCGACGGCTTTACACCCGACCAGCGCTTCTACCTTGCCTATGCCAATGTGTGGGCCGGAAATATACGCGACGAGGAGATTCTCAACCGCACAAAGACCGACCCCCATTCTCTCGGTCGCTGGCGCGTCAACGGTACTCTGCGCAATCTCGAGCAATTCTTCGACGCATTCTCCGTTAAGGAGGGCGATGCCATGTGGCTCGCTCCGTCAGAGCGTGTGATTATCTGGTAATATTATTGCAGAAATTATTTCCCGATGGATAACAATATACTTGTGGCCGAACTGTCGGCCGAACTGCATCGCCCCGAGCGCGATGTAGAGGCTCTTGTCGAAGGGCTTGCCTCGGCACTGCGCGATGCGCTTGTCGACGGTGATACTGTTTTGCTGCCCGGTTTCGGCACTTTTACTACGCAAAAAGAAGACGAAAAGATAGTTGATGACCTCGACCGAGGAGGCAAACTGCTCCTCCCTCCCGCGATAACCATACAGTTTAATCCCAGCACTCTGTTGCGAAGAAAAATCACAGAACGCCCATGAACGACAAGATGACATTCCACCGTATTGCGTCTTCAATAGCCGGAGCCACAGGATGCACCGACGAGGAGGCTGCTCTTTTTCTGCGCGCATTGCTTGACAAGGCCACTGAGGCGCTTGCCCGTGGAGAGCGTGTGACTATCGCCGGTATAGGTACATTTGCCCCGGGCGAACCGTCGCAGGAGGCGGTAGTGTGGGCACCTGACCCGTTGCTGGCCGAGGCCGTCAATGAGCCCTTTGCAGCTTTTGAACCGGTAGCACTGGCTGCCGGAGTATCGGAGGATGACCTGACTGAAAAGTCAGCGCCCGACGTCACAGCCGTTCACGCTGCGGTAGAAGCGACTCAGGCAGAGGCAGGCATAGACAATGCCGTAGCAGCCGACGAAGATAAAACGGCCGAGGATAAGGCTGAGGCGAACGCTCCGGGCGACAAACCGGAAATCGAAGAGGCGGCCTGTGCCGATTCCGGCGCTGGAATTCCGGCTGTGCCTGCTGAGGCTGAAGTAGAGGCTGAGGCTGACATCATAGCTGACTCCGCTCCCGAAATGCTCGAAGCACAGGTGGTAATCCCTGCAGCAGCGGAAACTGTTGTGCTGCCGGTTGCTGATAATAAGCCGGAAGCACCCGTCGAGAAGAAATACAGCGAAAGCGCCGAACGTCTGAAAAAACAGTTCTTCAGCGACGATGACGACTCGTCGTCAGACAACCGCGAGCCGATAATCGTATATCGCGACCGCACCGGTCTTAATCCCTGGCTAATGTTGCTTGTCGGAGTCATTGTAGGCATGGCCCTCGGCTATCTGCTGAGTATCACTCTGGGCTATCTCAGCAATACATCCGACACCACATACGACGATTCCGTCGATGACGAGGAAATGGTTGAGGAGACAACCCCGGCAGACGGTTTCATAACAGAGATTGCCGACGAGCCTCAGACTACAGAACCCGTTGCCGAACCCGAAGTGTCAGCTCCTGAAAAAACGGAGAGCGCCGATGCGGTTGCACCAAGTGTAAAGGCTCAGACATCGGCCCCGAAAGTGGTCACAGACACAGTAAGCGGCCATCGCTACCTTACCACAATGGCCCGCAAATATTACGGCAACCACTGTTTCTGGGTATATATATATGAAGAGAATGCCGATAAAATCGGTAATCCCGACCGTATACGCCCGGGCACGGTTGTAGTGATTCCTCCAGCCTCGAAATACAATATCGATGCCTCCGACCCTGCGAGTGTGCGCCGCGCCACAGCTAAAATCGGCGAGATAGAGCGCCGCACGAAAGGACGTCGCTGAATCAGAAGCAGGAATTGCGAATTTTAACAACCTAAAGGATATATATATAATTTTAACAATCGTGATTAACGCTTGAGTTGTTAGAATTAATAAATTTGCATCATAGAATACTAAATATACCCTAATACATTCCTATTATGAGTGAATCGGTAAACATACGCGAGCTCAACGATCTTGTGGCTTCCAAAAGCGACTTTATCAATATGATACAGCGCGGCATGGATCAGACTATTGTAGGCCAGAAGCATCTTATAGACTCTTTGCTGATAGCCCTTCTGTCCAACGGGCATGTGCTCCTCGAGGGTGTGCCCGGTCTGGCCAAGACTTTGGCTATAAAGACTCTCGCGCAGGTAATCGACGCAAAGTACAGCCGCATACAGTTTACTCCCGACCTTCTGCCGGCCGACGTTACAGGTACGATGGTCTATAGCGTGAAGAGCGAGCAGTTTCAGGTAAAGAAAGGCCCGGTTTTCGCTAATTTCGTGCTTGCCGACGAGATAAACCGTGCTCCCGCAAAAGTGCAGAGTGCGCTTCTTGAGGCCATGCAGGAACGTCAGGTAACAATCGGCGACAATACATTCCCTCTCGACGAACCGTTCCTGGTAATGGCTACGCAGAACCCTATTGAGCAGGAAGGCACATACCCTCTGCCCGAGGCACAGGTCGACCGTTTTCTTCTGAAGGTAGTGATTGGATATCCTACAAAAGAGGAAGAGAAACTCATCATACGCCAGAATATCACCAACGAGCGCAAGGAAGTGCGTCCTCTGCTCCGTCCGCAGGAGATTATCGAGGTTCAGAAGGTATGTGAAAAGATATATATCGACGAGAAGATAGAGCGTTACATCGTCGACATCGTGTTTGCCACACGTTTCCCCGCCGACTATGGCCTTAACGACCTCGTGTCGATAATCGACTTCGGCGCTTCGCCTCGTGCCTCGATATCGCTGGCACGTGCCGCCCGCAGCTACGCTTTCCTGCGCGGCCGCGGATATGTGGTGCCCGAGGATGTGCGCGCCGTAGCCCACGATGTGATGCGCCATCGTCTTGGACTCACCTACGAGGCCGAGGCCAACAATATCACTGCCGACGACGTAATCTCTGAAATTCTCGACAAGGTAGAGGTGCCTTGATTCGTGCCGTCCGGCTTTCCTGTAGGGGTTGCCGGACCGTATGATGCGGTATTTCATACACCCACCTGCTGATTCCCTTATACCTATGGACGCTAACGAGCTACTCAAGAAGATACGTAAGATTGAGATAAAGACCAAAGGTCTGTCGCAGAATATATTTGCCGGTGAATACCATTCGGCATTCAAGGGCCGCGGCATGACCTTCAGCGAGGTGCGCGAGTACCAGTATGGCGATGACATACGCGACATAGACTGGAACGTGACCGCGCGCCACAACCGGCCCTATGTCAAGGTCTACGAAGAGGAGCGCGAGATGACGGTGATGCTGCTTGTCGATGTGTCCGGCAGCCGTAATTTCGGCGCAATGGGCGAGCAAAAGCGACTGATGATTGCGGAGATTGCGGCCACGCTCGCCTTTTCCGCCATTCAGAACAATGACAAAATCGGCATGATTTTCTTTTCCGACCATGTCGAGAAGTTCATCCCGCCGAAAAAGGGGCGCAGGCATATACTGTTTCTTATACGCGAACTGCTTGATTTTACGCCCGAACATACAGGCACGGATATATCCCTTGCATTGCGCTATATGACCGACGCGCTGAAAAAGCGGTGCACTACATTCCTCATTTCCGACTTCATCGACTCGGGAGATTACTATCGGGCTCTGTCCATTGCCAACAACAAGCATGACGTAACGGCGATTCAGGTATATGACCGACGAGACGCCCAGTTGCCCGACGTAGGGCTGATGCGTGTGCAGGACCTTGAGACCGGTGCTCTGCGTTGGGTCAATACCTCCTCCGGGCGTGTGAGGAAGGCTTTCAACAAATGGTGGTACGAGCGCCAGCAGGTGATGACCGACCGTTTCAACAGGTGTGGTGTCGACTATGCGTCGATTGCCACCGACGAGGATTATGTCAAGTCGCTCATGGGCCTGTTCAAGAAGCGCGGCGTAAGGTAAACGTTCAGAATCTGATTATGATGAAGCATATTATCCCCTCAACCGTAACATTTTTAAGGCACACACTGCGACATGTGGCCTTTCTGCTCTGTGCGCTCACTGCGGTGGGTGCATCGGCGGCCGGTCCGGTACAGTTGAAGACCAGCCTCGACTCGGCCTACATACTGATGGGAAAGCAGACCACACTGCATGTGGATATCGTGCAGGACCGCGGTGTGCAGGGCCACTTCCTTAATGTCGGAGACACGCTTACATCGGCTATCGACCTGGTTGAGGCCGGACGACCCGACACATCCGACATCGGTTCCGGACGTGAGGAGATACGCCAGCAGCTCATTATACAGGCTTTTGATTCGGGATTGTATACCATACCGCCTTTCGTGTATGTATGCGGCAACGAAACAATAATGTCGAATGATTTGCCGCTGAAGGTAATTCCGGTAAGTGTCGACTCCCTCCGCACAGTCCACGACTATGCGGATACTGTCGACGGCGGATGGAAGCTATGGGACTTCGTGCCCGACTTTATAGCCGACTACTGGTGGGTGATACTTATATGCGCCCTTGTAGTCCTCCTTGTGGCGGTGATAATATTCTTCCGCAAGAAGAAGGTGGTAAGCATACTTCCGCAGAAGAAACCTGTTCCTCCGTACGAACTGGCCATGCAGGCTCTTACAAGGCTCAAGAGTGAGAAACTCTGCGAAAACGGCCATGAGAAAGAATACTATACCCGTCTTACCGAGATTCTGCGTACCTATCTGGAGCAGCGTTTTGGAATAAACGCCATGGAGATGACCTCTACCCAGATTATGCAGCAGGTAAGCCGCCACGATGAGACTCGTCCGTCGGCCGGACTGATGAAACAGATTCTTGAGATGGCCGATTTTGTCAAGTTTGCAAAGGTAAGGCCTCTACCCGACGACAATGTCAAGAGCTTCACTATGGCCACGCGATTTGTCGAGGACACAAAGCCGGTCGAGAAACCGGTCGCTGACCCTGCCGCCGACGGTAGTGCCCCCGCGACGGCCACTGACACGAAATCTGAAATCACTAACTCTGAATCAATAAAATAATGCAGCTCGCCCATCCGGAATATCTTTGGCTGTTCACGATATATATACCGCTGATAGCCTGGTATGTGTGGAAGCACCGCTCGGCCTTCCCGGCTCTCGGTATATCCACGGTGAGTCCTTATGCCGGGCTTCCGCGCTCGTACAAAGAGTATCTCATACATCTTTTGTTTCTGTTGCGATTGGCAGCGATAGGATGTGTGATTATAGTCCTTGCACGTCCGCAGACCCGCGACAGCTGGCGTACCTCTTCCACCGAGGGTACCGACATCGTGCTGGCGCTTGATATATCTTCGTCGATGCTCGCACGCGATTTCACGCCCGACCGCTTCGAGGCTGCCAAGGATGTGGCCGCACGCTTTGTCGCCGGACGTGAGAGCGACAACATTGGTCTTGTCATTTTTGCGGGAGAGAGTTTTACAGCCCTCCCTATGACTACTGACCGTGCGATGGTGACCAACTATATAAAGGATATCCGCATGGGCATGCTCAACGACGGTACAGCCATCGGCGACGGTCTGGCTACCTCAATCAACCGTATAAAGGAAGGAAAAGCCAAGAGCAAGAGCATCATACTTATCACCGACGGCACAAATAATACCGGCGTGGTGGCTCCTATGACGGCCGCCGAAATCGCTAAAAAGATGGGTATAAAGGTATATACCATCGGTGTCGGTCGAAACGGCACAGCACCCACACCTCAGCGAAACTACTTCGGAGGCATAGATTATGTGCCGATGCCTGTAGTCATTGACGAGGCTACTCTTCAGAATATTGCACGTTCGACTGGCGGCAAGTATTTCAGAGCTACCGGCAACACCGTCCTGAAGGAAATTTTTGCTGAAATCGACCAGCTTGAGAAGACACAGATGGATGTAAGGCATTTTTCCCACACCGAGGACGACTATATGCTTTGGGCCTGGCTTGCCTTCGGTCTCTTCCTTGCCGAGATAATCCTGCGCCGTACGGTGCTACGTACATTACCCTAATCTCTGAGTTCACTATGTTTAGTTTTGCCAATCCGGGACTGTTATATCTGATGTTCGCGCTGCTCGCCGTAGCCGGACTCTTCCTGTGGGCACGTTATACACGCCGACGCCGGTTGCGCTTATACGGCAATCCGGAAGTGCTGGCCGGGCTTATGCCCGAGGCATCGCGCTACACTCCGGCGCTTAAGCTGGTGCTCCAGTTGGTGGCTCTGGCCACCCTTGTGATTGTGCTCGCCCGACCGCGAGCAGGCGCTAAGGAGGAGGTCAGCGAAGTGCAGGGTATTGAAGTGATGGTATGTCTCGACGTGTCAAACTCAATGCTTGCATCGTCGACCGACGACCCGCGTGGTGTGAGCCGTCTGCAACGTGCCAAACTCATTCTCGAGAAACTTTTCGACAAACTTGGAAACGATAAGGTGGGACTCATCGTATTTGCCGGTGATGCATACACGCAGCTACCTGTCACAAGCGATTTCTCTTCCGCCAAGATGTTTCTCAGCAGCATATCCACCGAGATGGTGCCCACTCAGGGCACAGCTATCGGTGCGGCCGTAGATATGGCCGTGACATCATTCTCGCCCGACGAGGATGTGCATAAGGCTATAATCGTGATTACCGACGGCGAAAACTTCGAGGACGACCCTGTGGCAGCCGTACAGGCCGCTGCGAAGCAGGGCATTCAGGTCGATGTAATCGGTCTGGGCTCGGCCAAGGGCGCGCTGATACCTATCGGGCGCGACGGACAGTTCCTGCGCGACGACAACGGCACGCCGGTCACCACACGCCTCAACGAAGAGATGGCGCGCAAGATAGCTGAGGCCGGCGACGGCATATACGTGCAGGGTGCGTCGTCAAGTGTGGTAAAAGATGTCGACGAGCAGTTGAAGACACTCGCCACATCATCGCTCGAGAAGGTTACATACAAAGCCAGCGCCGAGCAGTTTCCGGTATTCGCATGGCTTGCTCTTGCCTTCCTTATCGCTGACATGCTTCTGCCGGAGCGCAAAATCGGATGGCTCAAGAAATTCAACTTCTTTGGTAAATAGCCTATGTCACTATTTAAACGCAACATACTTACAGCATTGGCTACAGCCGCATTGCTGACGATACCGTCGGTAGCCCGTGCCGCCGGCGACACCTCCGACACGTCGACACGTAAGGAGCGCAACCATATAAGAGCCGGCAACAAACTCTATGAGGAGAAGCGTTTTGCTGAAGCCGAGGTAGAGTATCGCAAGGCTCTCGAACAGAATGCCATGAGCGAAAAAGCAATGTATAATCTTGCCGTATCGCTTCTGCGTCAGGCCGGGAATGCCGACCCCAACAACGAGAACAATCCAATAGCCGAGGCTCAGTCAATCCTGACTGATTTGGCAAAGACGGCCGGCGATGGTGCTATCAGTGAGCGCTCGTTCTACAATCTCGGCAACATGGCGTTCAACCAGCAGCAGTACGACCAGGCCATAAATATGTATAAAGGAGCCTTGCGTAAGAATCCCGACAATGACAAGGCAAGGGAAAATCTGCGTCTCGCTCAGCTGAAGAAACAGGAGCAGGAGCAAAATCAGGATCAGAATAAAGATCAGAATAAGGACCAAAATCAGGATCAGAAGGACCAAAACAAGGACCGGCAGAACCAGAATCAGAACAAAGACCAAAACAAAGACCAGGACCAGAATAAAGATAAAGACCAGAATCAGAATCAACAGAATCAGGACAAGCAGAAGCCTCAGCAGCAACCCCAGCAGCAACAGGGCGGAATCAGCGACGCAAATGCCGCAAAAATCCTCAAGACAATGGAGAATGAGGAAAACGCTACCCGTCGTAAAGTCCAGGAGATGCAGAAGAAAGAGGCTCAGGGCGCGCGTCGTACCACCGGCCCGCAGTGGTAGTCTGTGGCTCAGTTTCTCAGTTTCTCAGTTTCTCAACATGCTGTACCTGACAACGTTTTTGATTAAGATAAACAGAATATTGCAATGACACGAAGGATATTGATGACCATGCTGATGATGGTGATGGTGGCTGTGGCTGCCGTTGCCGAAACTTCGTTCACGGTCATACCGCCGCGCACAGTGATTGCGGGCAATAAGTTCAATGTGACCTTCCGCCTTAAGGACGGCGAGGGTTCCGGACTGAAGGCACCGGAAATCAAGGGGTGTACACTCCTTTACGGGCCTTCCACTTCGCGTATGCAGAATTACCAGTGGGTCAACGGCCAGGCATCGTCGTCGACCACTGTCGATTATTCGTTTACCTATCGTGCCGACAATCCCGGCACATATACTATCGGCGAGGCGCGTATCACATCAGGGGGCAAGACTTACACGACCCGCACGGCGTCGTTTACCGTGCTCCCTCCCGACCAGACACAGCAGGGAGCACAGCCGTCGGCGCGTGTCGACGATATCGGCACACAGAGTGCCGACAGAGGCGTTAACGCCAACGATGTGCTCGTACGCATTATCCTCAACAAGACCAGAGCTTACGAGCAGGAAGCGATTCTGTGTACGATAAAACTCTATACCAAGCACAGCATCAGTTCGTTCATACCCACTACGCAGCCGTCGTTCGACGGATTTCTCATCGACGAGATACAGCTTAATCCCACGCTCAACGAGGTGGAGCATTACAACGGTCAGAACTATATGACCGCCATACTTAAGCAGTGTGTGATATACCCTCAGAAGTCGGGCCGCCTTACCATCAACTCCGGAAAATATGATGTTACCGTAGTGCAGTATGAGCGCATGGGCGGATTCTGGGGAGGGAACCGCCCTGTGGAGCGCCAGATAAAGACTACCTCCAACTCGGCGTCGATTACAATAGATGCTCTTCCGCAGCCTCAGCCCGATGGGTTTACTGGCGCTGTGGGACAGTTCTCGATTGACAGCCGTCTGAGCGGACAGGTGTTCAAGACCAACGAGGCAGCCTCGCTTGTATATACAATCAAAGGCACCGGAAATATCAAGTATGTGAAAGAGCCTGTAATCGATTTCCCCTCGGAGTTTGAGCAGTATCAACCGCAGACAGATATCGATTCACATATAACCGGCAGCACAGTCACAGGCACAATGACTGTCGATTATACTTTTGTGCCGCAGAGCGTTGGTACGTTTACCATAGGCGCCGACAAGTTTGTGTATTTCAATCCCGATAGCCGCCAGTATGTTACTCTGAGCACCCCTTCCTACAATATAAAGGTCACGCAGGGTGCGGCCCCCTCTGCGGTAGCAGGCGGCAAACAGAGCGTGTCGAGCAAAAACTCCGACATACTGCATATCAAACTTGGTGATCTTGACCTTCAGAGGACACATACATATGTCTACAACTCCTGGTGGTACTGGCCCTGCTATCTGCTCCTGCTCGCATTGCTGGTGCTGATTGTGTGGCTTTACAGCAAGCAGGCGCGCCTTAATGCCGATGTGCAGGGGCGCCGTCTCGCACGTGCTGGAAAGATTGCCCGCCGCCGTCTTAAGAGTGCCCACAAGGCAATGCTCGCCCATGACTCAGATAGGTTCTATGCCGAACTGCTCGGTGCCATATGGGGCTATCTCGGTGATAAACTCGGACTGCCGGCCTCACAGCTTACACGCGACAATATCGCAGGACAGCTTGACTCTTACGGTGCGCCCAAGGAGCTTGCCTATACTTTTATCAGCATTATCGATGACTGCGAGATGGCTCGCTATTCTCCTGCCCGCTCCGATGAGCAGATTGAGCAGCTTTACAATGAAGCGTCGCGTGCGATGAACTCCATGGAAGGCATCAGAAAGAAATAACCATACTCCTCTATCACTCATAACATGAACTCCAGGATTATATACATGATATCTCTGCTGGCATTTCTATGCCAGACGATTACCGTATCCGCCCAGTCTCTGACTCAGCGTGCCGACTCAGCGTATGCGGCCGACAACTTCGCCGAGGCCACCGAGCTTTATCTTCAGATAGCCGATGAGGAGGGCACATCGAGCAACCTCTATTACAATCTCGGCAACTGCTATTACCGTCAGGGCAAGCCGGGAATGGCCATACTCTACTATGAGAGGGCGTTGCGGCTGGATCCGTCTAATGCCGATGCCCGCACCAATCTCGAGTTTGTCAACTCAAGGATTACCGACGAGCCGGGTGACCGCGGTATGTTCATATCCAATACCGTAAATGGATTTGCCTGCCGCCTGTCGGGCAACGAATGGGCCGGCATAGCCATCGGATGTTTCATCATGCTGCTTGGAGCGGTCGCGCTTTATATTTTTTCGGCCAATGTGCCGTTGCGCAAGGTCGGCTTCTTCGGTGGATTTGTCCTGCTGGCTCTATGCATTATCGCCAATGTGTTTGCCTCGGTGTCGACACGCTATTCTACCAGCCATGACCATGCCGTGGTAATCGATCCGTCGACGTTGCTGAGCACATCGCCCCGTGTGCCGAAAGACCGCTCGGAGGAGGCTATGCTTTTGCACGAGGGTACATGTGTCGAGATTCTTGATTCGGTCACAACGCGTGTGGATTCTACCGTGGTCAAGTGGTACGATGTAAAGGTCGACAACAGCCACCGCGCATGGATCAACGGCAATGCCATAGCTATAATATGATATAGCCTTTGGGATTTTAACGGCAGTGCCCTTCCGTCCTGATATCGATGGTAGCCTTGTGCTCCGTCTATGGTGCGGAAGGGCACTGCTGTGTCAGGCGGCTTTATGAAAAGGTTGTAATACATGGTGTTAGGCGGATATAGCCCGGGCGGCGGATAAAAACATGTTTTAAAACAGAAAACTTTATAGCCCCTAAAATTTGTTTTTATTGTCGGAATAACCTAATTTAGGGATGTCAAGATACCGGGTGTCGGCAGAGTGGCCGGTGCAGGTATCATACTGAATTTATTATTCACATTAAAATTATAGTATCATGACAAAGACTATTTCTTTCAATGACCTCCGCCGTATCAAAGACAGCCTTCCTGATGGCTCGATGCATAAAATCGCCGATAAGCTCAATACAACTGTACAGACCGTCCGCAATTACTTCGGCGGCAGCAACTATGAGTTCGGCAACAACTGTGGCGTACACATCGAGCCGGGTCCCGACGGAGGCATCGTAGTACTCGACGATACGACAATATACGATATGGCTATCGCCATCCTCGAAGAGAACGCCGCAGAAAAGTAACCTCACACTACATCCCTGCATCCATGTCATCAACGGCAGAACCACGTCTGATAACTGTAGCGATACACACCTACGACCATGCTGTCGCCCTTAAAGCATTGCTGGAGGGCGAGGGCGTGAAGGCTGTGCTGCAGAATGTCAATCTTTCTGCTCCGGTTGTAAGTTCGGGTGTCAGGGTGCGTATTCTCGAAAGTGATCTTCCGAAAGCTCTCCGCATAATCGAAAACCGCGATATATTTCTCCCTGTGCCAGGTGACGGGGAGAAACGACAGGAAGGACACTTCATCCTTGTGCCCGTCGATTTCACCGAACATTCCATCAAAGCCGTGGATATCGCATTCGGCATCGGTGCGCGCCACCATGGGCGCATAGTGCTCCTGAACGCATTCCTTGACCCGGATATCGCGATACCGTCGCAACTCTCCGACACTCTCAGTTATGAAGATGTGGCCGATGCAGAGTTGCGACGTGAACTTGATATAGAGGCCAGGCACACGATGGAGCTGTTTGCCCGTCGTCTGCGGGAGCGCATAAAATCGTCGGAACTCCCTGCTGTGAAATTTACCACAGAGGTGCTTGAAGGGCTTCCGGAGGAGGTAATCACCGAGTATGCTAAAGAAAATGTACCGTCGCTGATAGTGATGGGTACGCGCGAGAGCGATAAAAAAGGGCGCGAGCTTGTGGGGAGCGTCACGGCCGAGGTGCTCGACTCATGCAGGTTCCCGATTATCACGATTCCGGAGTCGGCATCATTCCGCGACCTTTCCGACCTGCATCATGCAGTTCTCTTCTGCAATCTCGACCAGGATGATATCCTGACGATGGATGCCTTGTATGGCCTGTTTGCTGACCGCAGTCTGTGTGTGACTCTTATCAGTATTCCTGACCGCAAGGGAGGTGGACGTCTGCGCCGCAAGGCTCAGTCGGTAGAGCCTTTGCTGGAATATTGCAGGGAGCATTATCCAAGATTCGAGTATCATGCCGCCACGATGTCGCCGGGAAATCTCGTAGAAGATTTCGAGGCTCTTGGGCGCGACAGGCATATTGATTTCATAGTAGTGTCAAATAAAAAGAAGAACATGTTTGCCCGGCTTTTCAATCCGTCGCTTGCACATCGCCTGCTTTTCCACGCCGATATTCCTATGATGGCTATTCCGGTGTAAAATCCTGCACTTCCACACAAGAATTCAAGTAACCGCACTTATTGCCGGGCTCTGTAACCGAATGTTACCGGGCCCGGATATTTTTTCGCTTGGTAAAAAGAAGCGGAGACCAATCCGGCATCATAGTCGTATTGGCCTCCGCCGATTGTCGGTTGCATGCGGGAGGCTCCTAAGAGAGCAAGAGCGAAATCAAGAGCAAGAGCCCGGGATTGCTTACCAAAGCAAAAACACGCCTACGAACAGTCAAGTCATCAACGGCGGAAAAAGATGCAACCCCGGCCATATGGATTATGATAGACCGCGGGAGCGGTTTCGCCTATGATTGCATGATTTTCATGCTAAAAATGTACTGTCAGGTACTTCCCGCCATGCATTAGGGGGCTATATGCCGCAAATGGGACATTTCAGCTCCCGACCGATATATCTTACAGGAGAACTCCCGGAGTCACGCTGAGTGTTATTGGTTCACTCCAGTGTCGTTGTTTTTCTTACCAAGACGTGACACATCATCGTATATATTCTTAAGCGACGCCGGAATGACGATGCGGTAATCGGCAATCTCCTTTACGCGTTTTCTGATATCTTTTGCAAGTTCCGCTTCAAGGAGCTGTCGCTCTGCGTTGTAGCGTTTGATAGCTTCGGCATATTCGGTCTTTACCCTTACCTCCGATTCCATCACAGCTTTGCGGCAGTCGTATTTGATAGAGTTCAATCGGGCCTGTGCCTCGCGATACTGCTTCTGCAATGAGAAATAAGTGTCCTCGACGATAGTCTCGCTTACCGAAGGAATGAATGTATATATAAGTGTGTCGCGACCGTCGCCTTTTACATCATGAGGCTTCGAGAATCTTTCGGTAAGGGACGCACGTGCTTCGGCGAAATGTCCGCCCGGGTGTATCTCTTCGCCGATTACGGCTGCGAGAGTCTCAAGCTCATAATAGCGGTTGCGTTCGTCAAGCGAAAGGGATGCATAATAGTCATCTTCAGTGATTGGAGTACCGGCCTCCGGCTCTTTTTCAAGTGTGATGCCTTTCTCCTTGGCATACTCTTCCAGTGTGAGAGACTCTGCTTCGGTTATGAGTCTCTCGCGGGCTTTTATGGCTTCTCTCAGCCATGCTATCAGCGACTTGGCTTGTGCGATGATGCGTAGTTTGCCCGCTACCGACAGCACATCCGCGTCTGTTGCGCCTTGCTGTAGCATATTGCGCGAGTCGATGCCTATAAGCGATACTTCAGTCGTATAGAACACAAGGTTGGCAATTGTGCTGTCAAAATTACGTATCATCTCCTTCGCCATATTGGCGATATGGTTGGCTGAGGTAGAGGTTAGTCCGTCTCCATCGGGAGAGAAAAATATCATATCTTTTTTCATAAACATGCTCTAAGGGTTGATGTTGAGTCTCACTTATAGAACTATTGATGCGATATTTATGTTGAGTCGGGGTTTGGAAACTTTGATAGATTAACGTACTTTTGTAAAGTATGAATTTATTTGATTAATTTATGAAACCAACATTACTCACAGGGATATTTGCTTTTGCTTTATATTCTGCGCCTCTGCATGCATCCGTTGTCATTGAGGAGGATTTTTCAGGATTCTCCAAGGGGACTGATGTAGCACCCGATATGGGCAGTCCGGTAATCACAGACGGTATCGTACCGGCTGAACTGACCAAAACCCCCGGTTGGAGCGGCAGTGGAGTGTTCCAGGCAGGTGGCTCGGCCTATATATCCGCGGGAGAGGGATCCCTTGCCACTCCCGCCATAAATCTCAGCGGCAACGGAGGTAACTATAAAATCATGTTCAGGGCAAAGGCCGACGTAGCTTCCACTCCTCTGCTTATTATGGACACTCAGAACGGCAGTGGATACGGCTTTGCAACCCTTACCGATGAATGGGCCGAATACACAATGACGATGAACGGAGGCACACATGCATCCGTAATCGTATTCTCCGGCATGTATGGCGGATATTGCATTGATGATATTGTCATTGACGACGGAGGGGTGGGGATTCCGGTGTTGCTTCCGGCCTCTGACTTTACGCGCGCGTCGTTTACCGCCAATTGGGAAGAGACAGTCGGTGCCGATTCATATGCATTGAATGTGTTTACATTGCGCTATGACCCGGTGACTACTATATTCAAAAGAGATTATCTGCTTGAAGGCTACATTGTGGAGGGCACGAGCCATACGGTTGCCGATATTGACTTCGGCACACCTTATTACTATACTGTGTGCGGGTGCCAGGGGGGGAATGTCACATTCGAGCAGGAGCAGCCAATGAGGGTTATCCCCGAGGCCGTGTCGGCTCCTGTGGCTTATGCGGCCACGGATGTGAACGCTGACAGTTTCACGGGTTCATGGTCGGAATCGGATCTTGCCACCGTATATGCCATGCATGTAGTAAAAGTGCATACAGCGCGGCAGGCCGAGACCTATGATATCGTAAATACGGATTTTTCGTACATTCATACTGAGGGCACTGTGGATAAGCCTCAGAAGGAACTCAGTGGGCGTATTGATGGCGACTGGGAGGTAGTGATGCCGGCTTTTGCCAAGGGATTGCTCGGGCTGAATAATCAGGATTTCAGTCTTTTTGATGACGCCATGCTCGTGTCGCCGGTCTACGACCTGTCAGTAGGTGGCGGACATGTGAGCATCTCGTTCGATGCCATGGGACGCCGCAATCTTACCGGCGGCTTCGTGGCGATGGGCCGGTATACTGATTCGGGAGGTATAGAGTACGTCGAGCGTAAGGAATTTGATGTCACCGAGAATATGACATCATTCCATTTTGATTTTTACGGAGGTTCGGCAAGGTCGTTCATCTTAATGTCGTCGGAAATGCTCGGCATGCTTTTCATTGACAATCTGCGGGTGTCGGTCGACATGAACCCGGGAGAGTCGCTGCTTGTACCTGTGCGCACATATGATACGGCACAGACCTCATGTACGGCATCCTCTCTTGGCCTCGGACACGACGATATCGCCGGATATTATGTTACCGGCATCTATCGCGACAATGCCGGGCAGTTTCCGGAAGTCGTGAGCGAGATGTCCAACTCGGTAGTAGTTGCAGGCTTGGCAGGTATAGATGCGACGTCTGATGATGACTCGAATGTATCGGTGACTGTATCAGGAATGGATATCCGTATTGCCAATCCATATGGCGGGTGTGTCGTAATATGTTCGGCTGATGGCAGGAGAATAGTTTCCGATTGCTCGGGAGATGCAACACTGACATGCCGCGTGCCATCTGCGGGCATATATGTCGTGACGGTAGGCGGCAGGGCTTTCAAGGTAATTGCAGACTGAACTTTGGCTCGTCGGTACGATAAATAATAGAATAAGCGGATATATGAAATCAGCGCCGGTCCTTCAATGAGGACTGGCGCTGATTCTGTATGGCAGGGATATGTTACTTCGAGAGGTATGCCTTTACGTTGGCAAGTACGGCGTCAACAGTAAAGCCGAATTTCTCATCAAGCACCTTGTAGGGGGCCGATGCACCGAAATGGTCGAGGCCGAACACCTTGCCATTTGCTCCTACTACACTGCGCAGGGTTGATGGCAGACCGGCAGTGAGTCCGAATACCTTGTCGTCGGCGGGGATTACGCTGTTGCGGTACTCGGGGCTCTGGCATTCGAATAGACCGATTGAGGGCACGGAAACCACGCGTGCTGTGATGCCTTCCTTGTCAAGCTCTGCTGCTACGTCGACAAGCAGAGATACCTCCGAACCGTTGGCTACAAGTGTCACAGCCGGATTTTCAGCCTGCTTGACGATGTATCCACCTTTTTCGGCTCCGAGAGCCTCGCGGTAGCGGTTACCGGTGGTGGCGGGTAGGTCGGGTATGTTCTGGCGCGAAAGGATAAGGGCGGTAGGAGTCTTGGTGTTCTCCATGGCCATCTTCCAGCATACCGATGTCTCGGCGGCGTCGCCCGGACGGAGCACGAGTACGGAAGGCTCGCCCTTGAAGTTGCGCAGTTCTTCCATAAGACGTATCTGGGCTTCCTGCTCTACAGGCTCGTGGGTAGGACCGTCCTCGCCTACGCGGAATGCGTCGTGGGTCCAGATATATTTCACGGGGAGTTCCATGAGTGCGGCCATGCGTACTGCAGGCTTCATGTAGTCGGAGAATACGAAGAATGTGCCGCATGCGCCGATGAGGCCGCCGTGGAGGGCGATGCCGTTCATTATGGCAGCCATGGTGAGCTCGGCCACACCTGCATGCAGGAATGCGCCGGAGAAGTCGCCGTTGGTGAATGCATGAGTATTCTTGAGGAATGCGTCGGTCTTGTCGGAGTTGGCGAGGTCGGCCGATGCTACAATCATGTTGCCGACCTTCTTGGCGAGTTCGGCGAGTACGTCGGCCGATGCCTGACGGGTGGCGATATTAGGCTTGTGGGCGATATTTTCCCAATCGATTTCAGGGAGCTTGCCGGCGATGTAGCTGTCGAGCAGAGCTGCCTTTTCAGGATTAGCCTCGCGCCATGCTTTTTCAGCCTCGCGGCGCTCTTTCACGATAGCACGCAGTTTCTCGCTGCGTGCGTCGTAGAGGGCTTTCACGTCATCCCAGATGTGGAATGGATCCGCGGGGTCGGCGCCGAGGTGTTCCATTGTCTTTTCGTAGCTTGCGCCCGATGCACTCAGCGGATTGCCGTGGGTCGAGCATTTTGCCTCGAAGCATTCACCGTCGGCTGTCACTGCGCCACGGCCCATTATTGTCTTGCCTATGATGATGGTCGGACGGTGTTTTTCCTCGATGGCAGTCTCGATAGCGCCGGCCATTGCAAGCGGGTCGGTACCGTCGACTTCGATTACATTCCAGTGCCATGCGCGATACTTCGCGGCTGTATCTTCGGTGGTCACTGCATTGACCTCGGTCGACAGCTGTATGTCATTGCTGTCATAGAACATGATGAGGTTGCTCAAGCCAAGATATCCGGCGAGGCGTCCGGCGCCCTGCGAGATTTCTTCCTGGATACCGCCGTCGGAGATGAAGGCGTATGTCTTGTGGGTCAGCCAGTCGCCGAAACGTGCCTGGAGGAAACGCTCTGCGATGGCACATCCTACAGCCATCACGTGGCCTTGTCCGAGCGGACCGGAGGTGTTCTCTACACCGCGTTCGGGATGTAGTTCGGGGTGGCCCGGAGTCACACTGCCCCACTGGCGGAAGCCTTTGAGCTCTTCAATCGTATACTTGCCGGTGAGAGCGAGCACGGCATATAACATGGGAGACATGTGTCCCGGGTCGAGGAAGAAGCGGTCGCGGGCAATCCAGGTGGGATTATCGGGATCGGTAACAAGGAAGCTGGAGTAGAGCACGTTGACGAAATCGGCTCCGCCCATAGCGCCTCCGGGGTGTCCGGATTTGGCTTTCTCGACCATTGAGGCTGCGAGCACGCGGATGTTGTCGGCAGCGCGGTTCATGACTTTAGTGTCCATTTTATCTTTTGATTTAGAGAATGATATGTCTTTCTATCGGTTATGGATATCGCTTGAGTGAGAGATGTTATATTGTATGATGTACAATAAGTGTTCTGGTGGTTTAACGCACGATATGCTTATATTATTGTGCGCGGGTGAAATATCCTCTGTTATACAATGCTTGCCGGCAACTCATGGTAGTGTCGGCAAGCATGGTATTCAGATTTCATACAGGTCGGTGTGTCGCCTGTCTGGTAAAGTGCGATGTGCAGTATCAGGCTGCGTTCTGGATGGAGTCGTCAACAGGTATGTCGGTGTTGACATTCTTGCATCCTACAAGGCCGTAGAAGAGGAGGTAGGCGAGCATTGCCACTACCAGCCAGTAAGATTCCATGTAGCCTACGTTGTCGGCAATCCAGTTCTGAATCAGAGGCATCACGCCGCCGCCGACAACCATCATCATGAATATGCCCGAGGCCTGTGCCGTGTACTTGCCGAGGCCCTCTACGGCGAGGTTGAAGATGCCGCCCCACATTACCGATGTGCAGAGTCCGCAGAGCACGAGGAAGAGTGCCTTTGTGGGCACCTCTACAATCGAGAATCCTTCATTGGCTGCGTAAGAAGGCATGTTGATGGTATAGCTGTCGGAGAGGAAGATTGCTATGCAGATGAATGCGATGGCTGTTATTGACACAGTGATAAGCTGTGTGCGGCTTGATACCTTGCTGGAGATAGCCGAGGAAATCATACGTCCGCAGAGCATGAGGAGCCAGTAGATGGCTGCTACACCGCCGGCTACAGCTGCCGAACCTGTGACTGAGGCCAGATAGAAGATAAGCACGCCGGGGATACCGATCTCGATACCTACATAGAAGAAGATGCCGATAACGCCGAGCACGGTGTGGCGGAAGTTCCAGGGAGAATGGGCCATTTCCACTTTCTTCACGCCCTCTTTGCGGAGGTGGGGCTCAGGGATGGCTACAGCAGAAATCACGAGGAATGCCAATACAAACACGCCCATGGCTATAAAGAGGAGCGGAGCCACATTGCCCATTGTGGTCTTGTCGGAGACTTCGCCCACGAGCATACCTACGAAGAGCGGGGTGAGAGTTCCGGCGAGTGAGTTGAGAGAGCCTCCGGCCTGTACCATCTGGTTGCCCTTGTTGCCGCCGCCGCCGAGCATGTTGAGCATCGGGTTGACTACGGTGTTGAGCATACATACGCAGAATCCGCAGATGAATGCGCCCAGGAGGTATATGATGAAGTTGAGGGTCACAACCTGTTCGCCGACGCTGAAGAGGCCGGCTTCGGCGCCGACTTTTCCGGAGAGCCACTGGAACACAAGGCCGATAAAGCCAACGGCCATAGCCCAGAGAGCTGTTTTCTTATAGCCGATTTTCACGAGAAGATTGCCGGCGGGGATGCCCATGAACAGGTAGGCGAGGAAGTTCATCATGTTGCCGAGCATGCCCGACCATGTATACTGGGTCTTCCAGATAGTTCCGATAGGAGCGGCGAGGTTGGTCACGAAAGAAATCATGGCGAAGAGGAAGAACATCGCGATGATTGCAATCAGCCTGCCGTTAGTTGATTTTGTTTGAGCGGTTTCCATTGCTGATCGATGATTTTTCTTGGGTTGTTTAATTTTGATATTTTAGGTTAAGTAGATTTCAATAGGTAAAATTATAAAAAATATGCTTTACGGCAGTAACAACATGCTGTAAAACATATCTTGATGATTGCTCAGAGCTATGTCGGAAAGATTGGGCGTCGCCGTTGCCGGCAGTGTGGGTAAAGTCAGTACTCACGCGCGCCGAATATGTCGGTGCCTATGCGCACCATGGTGCTCCCTGCGTCTATGGCTATGCCGAAGTCGTCGCTCATCCCCATTGAGATGGTGTCGAAGGTTGCGACTCCTGCAAAGAGGCCTTCGCGCAGTTCCCTGAATACTCTTGCTATTTCTGAGAAATCAGCTGCGATGCGGCTGTTGTCGTCAGTCAGCGACGCCATGCCCATTACGCCGCGCACTCTTACCGAGGGTGTGTCGGCGGGTTGCCATTGAGCAGGAAGCTCTGCGAGCAGTTCGTCGGGGGTAAACCCGAATTTTGTCTCTTCCCGGGCCACATGTACCTGAAGCAGCACATCTACCGTGCGGCCTATGCGTGCGGCCTCGCTGTCGACGATGCGCAACAGCCTTATCGAGTCGATGCTGTGAATCAGACTGACATGTGGCATTATCTGGCGTACCTTGTTGGTCTGCAGGTGGCCGATGAAGTGCCAGCGCACATCTTCGGGCATGGCGGGAGCCTTGACGGCGAGTTCCTGCGCGCGGCTTTCACCGAAATCGCGCTGGCCGGCGTCGTATGCCTCGCGGATGGCCTCGACGGGATGGAATTTTGACACGGCCACCAGTGTCACACCCCGGGGGATGCGACTTTGTATATCAAGCAGGCGTGATGTTACCGATGGCATGGCTGGTGTTGATGTTATTCGGCTGTCTGACCTTCGAGTTTGGCTTTGTATACGTCCATAAGCTGGGTCTCGGCTATCGAGTTTACCTCGAAGTCGGCCATGGTGCCTTTCATTCCTTCCATGAAATGGTCGAGAGCGCCGCGGAAGTCGTTGGCGGCAACAAGGATATGTGATGTGGTCTTCTTTTCTACGGCAGTCTTCTCGTCGAGTGTGATGAAGCTGACTTTTACGTGATACCACTTGTCGGCAGTGTCGTCCCAGAAAATTTCAGTGAAATTGGTACGCTTCACAGCAGATACGGAGAAGTCGCCGGAGATATAGGGGGTCACCTCCTCGATTATACGGGCTTCAGCCTCTGTAAAACTGAGAGCGTCGACAAGATATGGTTCGTTGACCTTCTTGGCCGAGCCGTTTTCCTGTATCTTGTCATAGCGCACTTTGCATTCAAACCATGTACTCATAGGTATAAAATTTCTATTGTTGGATTTTATGGACGGCAAATTTACGAAAAAGTTTTGACAGCGTACTGATGCTATTTCTAAATATAACTTAACATTCTGCACCTGGATTGCTGCTCGTGTAGTTTGTTAAAAAAGAATGGGGAATCCTTCGCGGATTCCCCATTCGGCTTTTTTTGAATTCCCAATAACCTAAAACAAAATTAATTCCTTTGATTAGTTGATTGTCAGTAATTGTATATATAGAGTGTTGGTGGATTTATTCTGAATGGTCGACTTTATGGCGGAGATTCAGCAGCGGAAGCAGGAACGATATTATCGATGCTCCGAGCCAGAATATCGCTACGGGAGTGAAGTTGTAGTGGTTTACACCGTCGACTACCGTTATGTTGTCGTTGATGAGCCATCCCGAGGCCACGTCCTGTATGCCGGCGGCTACGTACGACGCTATGCCTACCACTCCGAGAGCTGCGCCGGTGGCGCGTCGCGGCACGATATCCACGGCCATCAGTCCGCCAAGGAAGCAGATGAGCACTCCGATGGCGATGCCGAAGAGTATCATGGAGAGGATATTAATCCACATGGCGTTGCCTCCGAATAGGAACAGGGCGAGGGCTGTGGCGTTGAGCACACCGAATATCAGGGCCGGAATCTGACGGTCGCCTTTGAAGAGCTTGTCGGAGAACCATCCGGAAAGCACTGTGCCTGCGATGCCGAGCAGGGCGTTGATAGATATAATCGACAGCGCTTCTACATCGGTAAAGCCTTTCTGCTCCTGCAGGAAGAGCATGCCCCAGCCGTTGATGGCATAGCGCGAGATATACATGAAGGCGCTTGCTGCGGCCAGTACCCATACGGCCGGAGTGCGTAGCACCATCTTCTGTATATCCTTGGTTGACATCTTGTCGTCCTTACCTTTCTTCTCGCCCGAGAGTGCCTCGATAGAGGGGAGTCCGTGGGCACCGGGGTGGTCGTGGAGGAAGAAAAGCACAAGGGCGATGCCGATGGCGCCGGCTATGGCCGAGCCGAAGAATCCCGACTGCCATCCGGCTACTGCCACTATCGAGCCTACGAAGAGAAAAGAGAAGAACTCGCCGAGATTGTGGCTTGCTGAGAAGAAGCCATAGTAGGTGCCGCGCTCTTTGAGCGGGAACCATCGCGAAAGGCTGATAATGGCAGGAGGGGCGCCCATTGACTGTGCCCAGCCGTTGAAGCACCACATTATGGCGAAGCATGTACACATCACCGCTCCGGGAATGGCGCTTGAGGCTATGCCCATCATGCCCATGAAGGCGTTGGCCAAAGCCGATATGATAAGGCCGGTGGCCATGAAGCGCTTGATGTTGCAGTAGTCGGCGATGAACCCGTTGACAAACTTGCCTATGGCGTAGGCGAAGAGGAGTGCCGAACTGATGATACCGAGCTGTGTGGCGTCGAGGGCACCGCTGTCGATAATCGGTTTTTTCATCACATTGAGCGATGTGCGGCACACATAATAGAGGCTATAGCCGATGGTGGCGGCGAAGAAAGCCTGTAGACGGAGCATCTTGTAGAATTTAGTGCGTGCTTCGTCCGACAGGAATTCCCGCTCGTCAGCCGTCGGGCTGATGGAGTAGAACGACGCTATTCTGGAGAATATCGAGCGCGAGCCTGTGGCTCCGATTGTTGCTGTATCGGTAGGCATTATTTGTGGAGGTTACGTGAACGGAGATATCCGAGAAGAAGTTCGGGACGGTCGGTCTGGATGATGGTGGCACCCATGTCAACGAGTTGGCCGTAGATTTCGGCGGGATTGCCGTCGAATGCGGCGTCATCCTCAAGTCCGCCGCAGAGGCTTGACCATAGAGAGTTGACCCATAACTTGGAGGGCTGGGCCACGATTGCGGCCATGCATTCGGTGACGGCGGGAGTCATTTTGTCCCAGCATACTTCGTAGGCAAGAGGTACGGTGTTGGTGGTCATGTACTCCTTGAAGAGTTTCTCACCCTTGGGTTTGAGGATATCGATGATAGGCATGTACATCATGTTGTGTTTGTGCGATGCCATCTTTTTGGCCACGGCTTTTACCGGTTTTTTCCCTTTGATGAGGAGTTGCTCGGTCATGCCCAAAGAGTCGGAAATGGGGAGTATGAGGTCGTAGTAGTCGTAGCCTTTGTCGATATTGATTACGATGCGGTCCTTGCATAATTGAAGCGCTTCGCGCAGTGTCGGCATCTTGTGGCGTGTGCCTACACCATGTCCGCTCTTGAGGTTGACATGAGTGATGGAGTCGTAGGTGATGTCGGCGATGAGCCCTTTGCCGGTAGTGGTGCGGTCGATTGTGCGGTCGTGGCATACGACAAGCATGCTGTCCTTTGTGAGTGCGAGATCTATCTCGACAATGTCGGCGCCCATCTTTATTACGCTCTCTATGGCGGCGAGGGAATTTTCGGGATAGTTGCGCCAGTCACCGCGGTGGCATGCCACGAGCACTGTCTTGGACGATGGATCGTGGATTTCCTTTACGATAGACTCGGCACGGTTACCTCCGGCTATGGCCGATATGGCCATCATAAGAAATGAAATTGCAAAAACTGCCTTTTTCATGATGTGTAGGGGTAGCGGTATTCTTTAGGGTTGGTTAATAATGCTGAAATATGGCTAAATCAGATTGGCCTTTGCTATAAGGAAACTTCACCCCGGGAAAACTACCAATGCCCGGGGTGAATTTAATTATTTTTAACCAAAAAACGGGCTGTTACCAGTTGAGCACTCTCACTTTGTATACATCCATGTCAGTGATACGGATGCTGCCTGCCATGGATGTCGCGGCAGGGTCGGTGGCATAGCGCAGGGTGTGGGTCGACCACGACTGGGTGCCTTCGGGCACTGTGGCGTCGGTGTACCACAGTTCCGAGGTGAGCGGATTGTAGTTGACCGACTTAAGCTGCGTGGAGGCTGCGAAGTGGGGCATCTCGGTGAATGACTCAGTGTTTACGTCAAACAGGTAGGCGCGCACTCCGGCCACTACCAGTGTGGTCGGGTCGGCAAGGCTTATGTCGTGGTTGCTTCCCTGCGGAGTGGTGATGCTCTTTTCGAGCTTCAGCTTCGGAGCCGATGTATCCCAGTCCTGGAGGCTGTATACATTGATTTGCCTGTTGCCTACGGCATAGAGGCGTTGAGTGCTTTCGCACCATGTGACTCCATGGGCCGAAGTCAGCGGCGAGCTGTCGAGCAGCACATTTGACCTGGCTGCATCATAAAGGCGCACCTGATTGTGGTTGCTTGTCGTGCCGTCGCTGCAGGCCACTGCTATGCGGTTGCCGGGAAGGAGCTCGGCAGAGTGGGCGTTAGCGCAGTCGAGCGCATGGAAAAGCACTTGCTTGGAGGCCTTGTCTAAGAGCACACACCAGTTGTAGGAGCTCGACACGAGTATTTTCGAGCCATTGTCGACAGGCTTGCAGTCATCGATATGGTCGCATCGCGATTTGGCAAGGCCGAGTATGTCGGCTGCATCTTCGGCATCCCATGTCCATTCGAGTCCGGCCTTGTAGTCGGCTCCCATACACTTGGCTACGTTGACAATGTGTACCTTATCGCTTCCGCCGATGAGCAGGTGAGACGGTTCGGTGTCTGAGGCGCTGCCGGTGATGAATATTTCGCCTGATTCGAGAGTAGCCGGAGCTGACGATGTGACATTGAACGAATGGCCGGCGGTGGTGTTGACAGTGACGGTGTATCCCTCCGACAGTGTCACGGGGGCTACCTGTACGGCGACAGTGGTGCCGTCGAGCGCGCAGCTTACCGGGGTTGCCAGATCTACATGGGCTGTTTCTGTCTCGGCCGAGAATGCCCATGTGGAGGCGTCGATGCTGATGTGGCCCGCCAGTTTTTCTCCGGCGTTGCCTCTTACATCGATGCTCTCTACGGTATAGTTGCCGCGACCTATGCTTACCATCATCAGGGCCGGGAACTGACGTAGTGTGATGTCGCATCCCTCGTAGGAGGAGATTGCCTGGCTGTCAGCGCCTATGAGAAGAGGACTGACAGTGCCGTCCTGTATGGCCGGTATCTCAATGCCGATTTCGCCGTTGCCTACTGTGACCGGGGCATCTGTAGGCCAGTAGCTGACTACTGTGGCGGCGCCCGGTGATTTTACCGTGAACAGGAAAAGCGATGATGTCTGTCCGGGGCGTATTGGCGATGCCATGTAGGAACTGCCGTCGGATGCGAGCCTCAGTATGGCCTGGTCGCCGCTGTTCCATTTCAACTGTGTTGATGTGCCGTTGGCGTCGAAGTAGCGGGAGAAGCCGATGTTGACTTTAGCAGCTCGCTCTGTAACGGCATCAAAGTCTTTGTTGTCATCGTCGGAGCATGCCGTGGCTAATAAAGCCAGGCATGCACCCATGATGAGGTTGAATATCATTGTGTTTCGTAGGGTGAACATAATTACTCGGATTTTTAGGATTATTTGATGCAGCATGATCCGCAGGGGTCTCCTCCGTGGGTCGACCATCCCGGAGCACGGTCGTAGCCTACTCCGATGCCTACGAGCTTGCCGTTGACACCCTTGTCGCCTACGAGGGCGCTGTATACTACCCCGTTGAGCAGGTTGTTGCCTCCCATCTGCTTGTCGGCTGCGTCGGTGTCGTTGCCGATGCGGGTGTCGGATATCAGATTGCCGGTGGGGCTGAATACAAACAGTTTGTTGCCTTTCTGTCCGGAGGTGATGTAGAAGTTGCCCTCAGTGTCGACACACGGGTGGGAATAGTTGAAGGCATTGTTGCCGTCGAGGCCTTTGTAGTTCCACTTTTCGTTGAGGTTGCTGTCGAAGCAGTAGGCATAGCTGTCCTTGCTTCCTACGAATACGTCGCCGTTGGGAGCTACTACCGGCTCATACATGTTGTTGGGGCTTGCACTGGTGCATACTTTGCTGTCGATGAGCACGGTATGGCCGGTGATGTCGATTTTCGACATGCAGCCGTTGTTTTGAGGCACATACACGGTGCGTTTGTCGGCTGCTACGGCAAAACCGGAGATATCGGTCATCTTCTTTTCGAGGGTTATTTTAGCTGTCTCGGCGCCGGTTTCGGCGTTGAGGAAGAAGATTGCGGTGCCGTTGGTGCCGACTACCAGCTCATTGCCGTTGACAAGCAGGCCGGCGCACTGTGTGCCGAGGCTTACGCCCCACTTCTTGGCTCCTGTGGCGGCATCGATGGCAAATGCATTGCCGGCGCGGTCGCCGATGTATACTACTGTGCCTGCTGCGTTGACTGCCGGGGCTGCCGCCTGCATCGACTGTGCTTCGGTGAATGTCCAGCGGAGGTTGCCTTCGTTGTTTACGCAGTAGAACTGGCCCGCTGTCTGTGTGCCGAAATATATGTCGCCGTTTACGGGGTTTACGGTGAGCATGTTGTAGCTGCCCGACTTTGCGGCGGGTTCATATTGCCATTTCTTGGCGCCGGACGCGATGTCGAATGCGTAGAGTACGGTCACTTTGTTGAAAGTGATGATGTACAGGGTGCTTCCATCGGGCGAGAATACAGGGCAGGTGCCTTTGAAGCCGTTCCAGTTGGTGCCGTCCTGTACCCATTCGGTGTTCCAGATGGCATATTCGCGTACGTTCATCTCGATGTTCCATTCGCGTGTGGCGGTACCGATCTGGGCCGAGAGTTTTACGGTCTGTGTGCCGGCTGAGGTAAACGCATAGTCAATTTCATCGCCGCTCTTTACGATATTTCCGGGGAATGTCCATGTCACGTTGCCGGCGTTGGTGTAAGCCTCGCGGTTGAATGTGAAGTGTACCGGCATGCCTACAGCGGTCTCGGTGGTGCTTACGTAGTAGGGAATAGCCAGGGTTGGCATCGCCTTTACGGTGGCGGGAGCCGACTGTCCGCGGTCGTATTCGGCCACAAGGGTGAATGTGTAGTTGATGTCGTTGGTAAGCCGGTCGACAGAGACGGTCTCAATGTCGGCGGCAAGGTTCATGGTGCGGATGTCGGATGGATTGTTCTCGCTGAAATAGGTAAGCGTATATCCTTTTACAAGAAGCGAGGGGCGTGTCCATGTCAGCACCACCATTTCGCTTGTAGCGTCGGCGGTAAGGTCGGCTACGGGGAAGCGGGATGTAGACGGCTTGGCGATGGCCGTGACTGCACCTGAAATCAGGTCGCCGTACACGGCCTGTATGTCGAATGAATACTGGTAGTCGTTGACGAGCGAGCCGATTGTATAGGTATATTCTCCGAGTTTGCCGGTGCGGTACGATACAGTTTCCGACTCAGGAGTCTTATAGCTGATGATGAAGTCGGTGGGATTCCAGCCGTCGGGCATAGTCCATGTCACTACAGCCTCTTCATCGCCCGGTACGGCTTTCAGATTTTCGACCTGCGGGCGCGGTGCTCCGGCTTCGACAACCTCGTCGTCCCAGCATCCGGTGAAGCCCACAAGCATCCCTGTGAGCATTAGTATATTGATAAGTCTTTTCATTGTGTCAGAAATGATTGGTTAGGAATTATAGCCCGGATTCTGCCAGAGGATAGAGGCGTTGTTGACAATCTCTATCTGATTCTGGGGAATTGGGAAAAGCAGGTTGTGCTCGTCGAGAGTGAAGCCTGCGGCATGCATTGTCTCGATGGCAAGACCGAGGCGCACCAGGTCGAACCAACGATGTCCTTCAAGGGCGAATTCGCGTCCGCGCTCGTCGGCAAGCGCTCTGACAAACTGGTCGCGTGTCGATACTTCGGCGGTTGTTAGCTCGGGGAGGCCGGCGCGGGTACGGGTCTTGTTGAGCCATACCAGGGCGTCGCTTACAGAAGTCTCGGCGAGGGCTTCGGCATACATGAGGGTTATGTCGGCATAGCGCAGGAAGGGGAAGTCGTTGCCTACATGGGAGGTGTAGGTGGCATCGTATTCGTCATACCATTTTTTGAGTACGTAGAGCGAGCCTTGCTTGATGTATTCCCAGATGAGGGGACGGCGCAGGTCGTCGGTCGAATACAGAGCACGGAGCTCGGGCGATGGAGAGTTGATTTCGCTGAGCACGTTGGACTTCTGCGAGTACCAGTGTCCGTGGCCTTCACCGTTGGTCTTCTCGTAGTGGAGCACGAATATGAGTTCTTTATTGAACTTCTTGTTTACGTCAAACACGTCGGCGGGGTTGTCCATCAGTCCGTAGGATGTGTTTTTGATGGCTTCGTCGAGCGAGGCTCTGGCCTCGGCGTGGCGCTTGAATGTGAGTTGTACCTTGGCCAGGAGGGTCCATGCCGCGATATCTGTCACTCGGGCTTTTTCAGCTCCGGCTTTTGCGGGGAGCAGGGAGGCTGCTTCTGTGAGGTCGGATACGAGCAGATTGTACATCTCCTGTTCGGAGCAGCGCGGTATGCTCTTTGCCGCCTCGGGGTTGACTACATTGCGGGCGATAGGCACTACTCCGAAGGCACGGTAGAGGTTGAAGTAGAACCACGAGCGGATGAAAAGGGCCTCTCCGCGGTACTGGCGGTAGTTGGGCAGCGACTCTTTTCCGGTCATATGGTCGAGCACGTCGTTGCAGCGGTAGATGCCGTTGTACCATGCTTTCCATATATCGGCGCAGATGCCGTTTGACGCCACATCCTGGAAGTGGTCGATATCGTAGCGGTCTTGTGTCGATGTGGCCATGGCCAGGAGGGTGCTCTCGTCAGAGCGGTAGCCGAGTTCGGTTATGTAGTATCCGCTCTCGGTCTTCAGTTTGGCGTAGCATGAGCGCACGCCCTGGTTGAAGTCATCGTCGCTCTGGTAGAAGTTGCCTTCTGTGATTTCATTGGCGGGATATTGCTCGAAGAAACTGTCGCCACATGATGTGAGCGCTGCTCCGCAGAGCATACAGCCTGCTATGGTGATATGTCTGAGTTTCATCTTTCAGTGTCAGATAAGGATGATAGTATATGTGATATTAGAGGCTGAAGTTGAGCCCGAATGTGACGGTGCGCGACAGCGGGTAGGAGCAGTAGTCCTCGCCGGGACGGAGGGCGTCGTCTGAGCGCTTGTTTACTTCAGGGTTGTAGCCGGTATATTTTGTCCATGTAAACAGGTTGGTGCCCTGTACATATACGCGCAGATTCTTGATTCCGGCGCGGCTGAGCCAAGCCTTTGGGAGGGTGTATCCGAGCGATAGGTTCTGCAGACGCAGGTAGGAGCCGTCCTCGATATGGAATGTTGAGGTGCATGAGCCGTTGTTGCCGGTAGATTTGCGGGTAGCCTTGTTGAGTTCGCCGTAGGGGAATCGCTGGAGCGACTCTTTCATCATGTTGGACGAGCCTTCCATGTTGAGCAGGTAGCGGCGTTCGAGGTTGAGGATTTCGTTGCCGTATACGCCCTGTAAGTTGGCTGCGAGGTCAAAGCCCTTGTATCCGAGGTTAAGGCCGAATCCGTAGTAGAAGTCGGGCTGATAGTTGCCTACAATGGCGCGGTCGGCGTCTTTTTCAAGAATACCGTTGCCGTTGACGTCGACAAAGCGGAAGTCGCCTACCTCTGTGGTGGGGAAGTGGGGGTAGGAGTCGAGTTCCTGCTGGTTGTGGAATATACCGTCCTGAATCATCAGGTAGTAGCATCCTACTGGCTGTCCTACGCGGGTAAGATAGTAGCCGCCTGCGTAGCTCGATTCCTTGATGATGTCGGCATCGCCGTCGCCGAGGTGGAGCACCTTGTTGCGGTTGAGCGACCAGTTGGCGTTGAACGAGTAGGTGAAGTCGCCGAAGCGGTGGTCTGACGCAATCTGCAGTTCGATACCTTTGTTTTCCATCGAGCCGATGTTGACGTTGGAGGTGTCGAATCCTGACACCTGGCTTACGGGCACGTCGAAGAGCATGTTGGTGGTCTTCGAGTAGTAGGCGTCGGCGGTGAAGCGTACATAGCCGTTGAGGATGTTGAAGTCGACGCCGGCGTTCCATTGCGTGTTCTTTTCCCATCCAAGCTCGTTGTTGGCTATCTGCGAGGGATAGATTACCGAGTTGAGTCCGGCCCCGAGGTCGATGTTGGTAGGCTTGTAGAGGGCGAGATAGGCCGAGTTGCCGATCTGGGCATTACCTGTCTGGCCTACCGATGCACGTATCTTCAGGTCGTTGAGCCATGTGGCGTCGCGGAGGAAACTCTCGTCGCTGACGCGCCATCCGAGCGATGCTGCGGGGAAGTAGCCCCAGCGTGTGGCTGGAGCGAATCGCGAGCTGCCGTCGCCGCGGATTGAAGCAGACACCATGTAGCGTCCTTTGTAGGAGTACTGCGCGCGCACGAGCCATGAGGCGAATGTGTAGCTGTAGCGGTTATCGAGGGTGTTCTCCTGGTCTATGGTCTTCCCCTTTGTGGTGCGTATCTTGTCGTCGCCCGGGGTGCCGATGGCATATATCTGCGAAGTGCGGATAGTCTGTTTCTCGGCCTCCCATACGGCCACTGCGTTTATGCTGTGGTCATCGAATGTGCGGTTGTAGTTGAGCTGTCCGGTCATTGTCCAGTGGAAATAGCTGTTGTCCCAGTGGCGGGCCTTGGGCGAGGATGCCTTTCCGTGGTTGGCCATTTTCTTTTCCTCGATGTAGCTCGGACGGTAATAGTCGCGGGTATAGCTGTAGAAGTCGCCTCCGACAGTGAATTTGGCTTCGAGACCCTTTATGATTTCGTAGGCTACATATATGTTGCCGAGCAGGTTGATTTTGTTGCGCTTGTCATCGATTTCATTTGCGAGGAGCACGGGGTTCATGCATTCGTTGTACTGGGTGTCCCACGGGTCGAGACGCAGTTGTCCGTTCATGTCCTGGTTGTAGCTGCCGTCGCGGTTGTAGACCGGGAATATCGGTGCGCTCTGCAGGGCGCAGGCGATTACGCCGTCGTCGCTGTACTGTGCGTCGGCCGAGACATAGTTGGTCTGTGAGTATGACGGTGAGAAACTGATGCCGTACTTGAGTTTGCCGCGTGTGCCGTCGATGTTGGCACGTGCGCTGAATCGCTCGAAGTCGCTCCCGATTATTGTTCCTTCGCGGTATAGGTAGCTTCCGCCCACGTAGTAGCGTACCGATGGCGTCTTGCCCGATACGCTGAGTGCATGCTTGGTCGATATGGCCGTGCGGAATATTTCGTCCTGCCAGTCGGTGTTGGTCAGTGTGCCGGTGCGGTCGTCAAGATAAGCCTGAATAATCGGGTTGACACGCTGGTAGCTTGACGGTCGTGAGTCGTATGGGTCGCCGATGCTTGCTCCGGGAGTCTGGCTCAGGTATGCGCCGTCGCGGGCTTCCTTGAACATTGTGGCGAATTCATAGGCGTCGAGCATGTCGATTTTCTTCGACACGTTTGACCATCCTACCTGGCCGTCGTAGGAGATTGTAGGCTTCTCTTCCTTGCCGCGCTTTGTGGTGATGATGACTACGCCGCAGGAGCCGCGCGAACCGTAGATGGCGGCGGCCGATGCGTCTTTGAGCACCTCAAGGCTCTCGATGTCGGAACTTTCGATGTTGGCGAATGCGCGTGCGTCGGACGGCACGCCATCGATTACGTAAAGAGGGTCGTTGCCCGATGTGGCCGACTGTATGCCTCGGATGCGTATCGACACGTTGCCGTCAGGCTGGCCGCCGAGAGAGAGCACCTGCACGCCGGGCATTTTTGCGGCCATGGCATCGCGGAAGTCGCTTGTGGGTGTCTTGGCGAAGTCCTCGGCCTTTATCGAGGTGATGGAGGTGGTGACGTCGCGCTTGTTCTGCACGCCGTAGCCCACCACTACCACGTCGTCGAGCATAGTGGCCTGGGGCTGTATGGTGAAGCTGATGCTGCTTTCGCCCGACGTGAGCTGTTTCTCTTCGGGCTTGTAGCCTACGTACGACACTACCAGCGTGGGGCGTGTCGAGGCCACATTGAGAGAGAAGTTTCCGTCGAAGTCAGTGGCCACGGCTTCCTTGGTGCCTTTGACCGTGACGGTGGCTCCGATTACCGGCTCGCCGGCCTCGTCGAGCACCTTGCCTGATATCTTGCGTCGCGCCGAGGCCTTGTCGGCCTCCTTTGTGTCGGCGGCGTTGTCGCGGGTTATTACTATCTTGTTGCCATTGATGTTGACTTTTGCGCCGGGGATGGCTTCGGCCACGATTGAGGCTATCGAGCGGTCGCTGGCCTTGATGGTGACTCGCTTGCCTGAGCTGATATCATCGTCGGCGTAGGCAAATGTATATTTGCTGTTGGCCTCGATGGTGTGGAGCAGCTCTTTTACGGTGACGTTTTTCACGTCGATGCTTACCGTCGGGGTCGCGGCGAACGCCGGTACCGAGGCAGCACAGAAAAGCACTGCCGGCAGAGCATGCCGTATGACGCCTTTCATTACGCTATTTGCTGTCATATGATCAGATGTAGGGTTAGGGGGTGATTAAGGTTTCGTTGGAGTGGGGCGCCGGAGGTCGGCGCGGGGGAGAGGGGCGGAGGTGGAGGAGAACTGTGGTGGGGACCCGGATTATGCGATGCGTCAGGCGCAGCGCATGGTCACATTGCTGCCTTTTGTCTCGAAGTCGACCGAGAGGAGTATCTCAAGCAGTGATGCTGTCTCCTCGAATGTCTCGTCGCCTATTGTCAGCGACAGCCGTTTTTCGAGATTTATGCCGGGGCCCACTTCGATGCTCACCGCGTAGCGGCGTTCGAGATTGGTGATGATGTCGGCCAGGCGGCGGTTGTCGAATGTGAGTTTGCACGCCATCCAGCCGCAGTAGTTTTCGCTCTCGGTCTGTGCCACGGATATGTTGGGAAGTCCGCGCAAGCGTGTCACAATCTGGTCGGGTGTCATGTTGAGGGCCATGTCGTCGCCTATCCCCGACACGCTCACACTGCCGCGCCTGAGCGCTACCTGCACCGGGGCGAAGGGATAGTTTATGGCGTCGAACGCCGTGCCTGTCACCTCGACCACGAGGCTGTCGAGCGCCACTGTAAACGGCCGGGTCTCGTCGTGGGCCACATCGAAGTATGCCTCTCCTTCAAGCGTCACGGCGCGGGCCGAGCGGTTGAAGTCGCCGCTGTAGCTCAGCCGGCTGTCGGAGTTGAGCCATACCTCTGTGCCGTCGGGCAGGATATAGTGGCCTTTTGACTCGGGCGCGGACACCAGTATGGTCTTGTCAAGCGCGTCACGGTCGCCTGCTTCTCCGAGCAATGACGGAGCGAACCATCCGGCTGAGAACACAGCCGCCACGGCTGCTGCCGCGGCCACCGGACGGTATATCCTGTGCAGGAATCCTTTGCCGCGGGTCTGACTGCCGCTCAGGGGATCCACCTCGTGGAGCAGACGGCGCAGTCCTTCGGCCGACGGTGTGTCGGACGTGGCGGGTGTCTTCTCCCACATCTCGAGCATGGCCCGACGCAGTACCGGGTCATTTTCATGACCGAGCATCCAGCGGGTGAACCTGTGGCGCAGATCTTCGGGAAGATCCGGCCGGCAGAACACGCCTTCGAGTATGCGCCGGCAATCAGACATCTGTAGTGGCATTGAAGTATGGCTTGAGGATTGGTGGTTAGTTGGCTTTCTGGTTGAGCGTGTAGGTGACGGTGTAGGAGCCGCCCGAGAAGAGCACCTTGCAGCTGCGCGGGGTGTTGTCTGGGTTAGCCTCATACGAGAGTACTACTTCATGGATGCCTTTCTCCGTGCCCGACGCCGGGGTGGCCTTTACCCAGTCGGCCTGGGGCTCGGCGGTCCAGCTGCGGTTGGTGATTATGGTCACTCCAATCTGTCCCTCGGTGGCGTCGACTGTGCTCTCCGTGGTGTAAAGGTGCATGCTGTCGGGACCCGGAGCGGGATCGTCTTCGCTGCATGCCGTCATCGCGGCCATACAAAGCAGGGACAGTAGCCCTTTTGTCAGCGTTTTCATTGTGGATGGGGATTATAGATTTAATTAAACGGTTGAAAATGTATTTGCTGTGTCACTATGGTATATGTGTGATAGCGGTGGGCCATCATTTGTATGACGTACGAGAGGAGGGTTTACCCTAAGTTTTTTTTTGGAAATTTTTAAATTTTTTGGTTAATCTATCAGAGCAGCAGATGAATATGCCGCGAGATTTTGCGCAGCCGGGCCAGAGCCTGGCTCATGTGGTATTCTACGGTCTTGCGGCTTATGCCGAGGGCCCCGGCTATCTCGTCGTAGGTGAGGTGGTCAAAGCGGTTCATGGTGAATATCCTGCGGCGCTGTTCGGGCATGGAGTCGATGGTCAGCTGCACCAGTTCGAGAAGGTCGGTGGTGGTGATTTTTTCCTCGGTCTCGGAGGAGGCCTCCTCCGAATTGTATATGGCGGCCGCCATATATGTCTCCGCTATTCGCCGGTGGCGGAATATGGAGAAAATGGCGTTGCGTGTCATGGTGAACAGGTAGGCTTTCAGCGACTCGATATCGGATATTTCGTCACGTTGCTGCCACAGGTTTACGAATACGTCGTGGGTCACGTCGTCGGCATCGCCTTCGTTTTGCAGGAATCCCATGGCGAAGTTGCGCACTTGTGCCGAATAGCGGACATAGAGCACTCCGAGCGCGTCGGTATCGCCGCGCTGCATCAGATTGAGCAGTCTGGAGTCGCTGATGTCCATGGGATGAGACGTGAAGGTCGGGAGGAGTAGGGTGTTGACGATACACACCCGTTAATAATGACGCCCGAAAGGGGGATATACCCTAAAGGGATGTGAATTTTTTTTAATCCCGGCATGCGGTAATATGACAGCGGGCGGCTCCGTAACCGGATCCGCCCGCTTTGGGAATTCCGACATCAATCCTTCACGGACTAATGTCGGGTGTAGTAGTTAAACCGTTATTATTTTACTGTCTTGTATTATTTTACAATCTTGGCTGAGCGAGCAACCTGACCGTTCTGCATCTTCACAACGTAAACGCCGGAAGCGAGACCGCTGAGGTCGACAGAAGCTACATTGTTTACGAACTCAACGCAACGACCGTTCATGTCGTAGAACCAAGCCTTGTCAACATTGGTGAAGTAAGCTACACCACCGATAACCTTAACGGTTGACAGAGTAGCGTCGTCGCCGATGTTTTCAATAGCAGAGCCGCTGCCACCGCCGAGACCTGCGGGTTCGTCAGCTTCGCCCTTGTCCTGAAGATCCTTGTAAGTTTCAGCAGGCTCGCGGTCAGCGTTGGTACCCTGGATTTCAACGGGGAAGTCGATAGAGTAGCCCTTAACTGTACCGCCTGTAGGACCGGGGTGAGGAGTCCAGGCGTCAGAGCCTACGATACGGAGGCGAGATTCGCCGATGTGAGCGTCTTCGGGAACAGTGAATTCGAGGGTCAGACCGGGATTAACGATTTCGTTAGTACCGGCATTCATCTTACCGAACTGGCCGAGTACTTCGTCAGCGTCGAGGAACGAGTAGTTGCCATCGTAGTCAAGATAAGGATAGATGAAGTCATACTGCAGTGACTCGCCTGTGCCGGAATCGTTGCCCTTGAATGTCATTGTGATCTTCTGGCCCTGATTGAGGATGAGCTTGTGGTCAGCTGCGAAGTAGTACTGGTCGGTAGAAACGCCTTCCAGCGGGTTGGATGTAGCTGTATAGTTGAGGTTCTGGGTAGCGCCTTCGGTAGTTACCTTCTCAACCCAGATGTGCTTGATACAGTTTTCGAGAGTACCGTTGCCGTTTGACGACATCCAGCTGCGTCCGTAGGGATCTTCTACGGTAGGTTCGGGGAGTTCGCCGCTTGAGTGGGGTATTGCAACCCACTGTACGTCGGAGTACGACTTGAGGTCGACAGAGACAGCGCGTACGCCGATGAAGGCGTTGGTAGTCTGGGCAACAGGGAGGTTACCGATATATGTAGCCCACTGAGCTGTACGGCCTACTTCCTTCACGCGGCCATCGTTGCCCTCCTTGTAGAGGATTTCGAAGTGGTCGACGTTGATTTCGTCGTTGTATACCATACCGAACTTGTCGATAGAGGTGTTGTAACCCTCATAAGCGGGCTCCCAGTTGAGTTTTACAGAGAGTGACTTGGTAGTCTCTTCCTTAACCTCAACAAGCAGAGAGTTGGCCTTGAGAGCAGCGGGAGATACTGTAAGGTCGTCGGAGATGTTGAGCTTGCCTACGAGCATCTTGTAGCCTTCGGCTGAAGAGTTGACGCGGAGACCGATGTATTCGATAACTTCGCCCTTGGCGATACCGGATACATTGAGAGTCTTGGCTTCCCAGGCAGTGCCTGCGAGTTCGCCTGCGGGAACTTCAATCCAGTTGTCGGAACCCTCTTTCTTGAGGATAACGGAAAGGTTGGAAGCACCCTTGGCACCCTTGAGCGCGAGGTTTACCTTTACATTGCCGGCAGAAGCCTTGAGGGCTGTGCGGTAGAGCACGATGTCGTTGCCGGCGGTTGTAGCGCCTGAGAGACGGATACAAGAACCGCCTACATAAGCGTCTTCGTGGGTGAAGCGAACGTCGATATCGTTGGCGAAGGTCTTCATGTCACCTTTGGCGGTAACGAGCCAGCGGTAGGTGGGCACGATGTCCTGCATAGACATGTTGTACCAAGAGCCGTTGGTAACCTTACCGTTATAGAAATAGTTCTCACCGTTACCGAGGTTGAAGTGAGTCTCGAAGGGGAGGTTGCCGCCGATAGCGGTGCGCTCTGCAAACATCGAGGCGAAGCCTGGAGAGTTGTTGAGTTGCTCGTTGGCATGGTCAGCATCAGCTACCTGGAAGCTACCCCATGCGTTGGAGATTTCGGGACGGCTGAGCGGGTTGCGGTTGGCGCCTGAGAAAGCCTTCTCGAGGAGAAGCTGGTAATTTTCCTGAACATTTGTGGGGCTTGAACCTACGCGGAACTGGAAGAATCGGCTCTGGTCGTGCTCACCCCATATACAGATGTTCATTGCCTTTGTGGCTTCTGTATTCATCTCTTTCCAGTAGTCGCTGGAGAGACCAACGAGGAGCTGACCCTGATAGACATCATCAGTGCTCAGTCCGGCTTTCTCAATGGCCGCAAGCGAGTTTGATACATAACGATAGGCGAGCTTGTTGCCTGAGTAGTTGAGCATACAGTCGAATATCTTGCCCTTTTCAGCATTTCCGTAGATATAGCCGATATTTGAATCGGAAACGTTGGGTTGCTGAGTGTATTGGCCGATACCGAAGCCTTCGATGTTGAGCTCCTTGGCGATTCTGTTAACTTCAGCATGGAAGTTTACCCAATCGGTATCACGCCAAGTAGAGCCTTCAGAGTTATAGTTGTAACCGTCGCAACCGAAGAAAGCAGCGGCGTTAACGAATGCGCGGGCATACTTGTAGGTACCGTCTTCATTCTTTGTAGAGATGAATTTGAGGAATGCGCCCTCAGAGCCGTCATCGTTCCATCCTTCGAAGAACTTGATACCGCCGTAGATGCGTGTACCGTTCTTGTGTGCGGCGTCGACCCATGAACCGGGAGCCTGGAGGAAGCCGTAGTTCCAAGAACCGAAGATGGAGGTATAGTTCCACATTGAGAACACATCCTGGTCAAACTGTGTCGATGGATAGCCGCCGAGTCCCTTGCCGTAACCGGCAGGAAGGTTACACCACAGACTACGGTTGTGGTTGATGTCGCTTACTACATCCTTGGACGCGTCCTTGTAGGTAGCGCGCTGACGAGAGTGCGAACGAACGAATTCAAGGTCGAAAGTCAGACCGATAGACTCGAATTCAGCCTTGGTCGGGTAGTTGCGACCCTCGTCCCATGCTTTGGAGAAAAGCTCGAGCACCTGCTCGTTCTCCCAGGGAGCCTGGTCGAAAATTGATTCCGAAGATTCCTGGGCCATAATGGGGCTTGCGAATACCAACGGAGTCAGCAGCATCGAACTCTTAAGAAAAGATCTTTTCATGTTGGTTTAATGATTTAGTTAAAATAGATTGGTTTAAGATTTAAGATATGTTGTCCACCGTCCCTTGTGGAGCCAATCCCCACAGGGACGGTGAATTTATCTTCAGTTTAATCGGGGATTATTAGAAGTTAGCTTCATTTTTGTCCCAGAATACTCGTGTAGCCTGCTGGTCGGGTCCGCCGAGAGCCTGGATACCGCTTGTGGCGATGTCGTCCATACCGGCCTGAAGGTCGCCGTGGGGGAGAGGCAGACGGCGAATGAGGTCACCGTCGGAGAGAGAGCCGTCGCCGAGGTTGGGATTGAGCACGGGGAATATCTTGGGATACCCTGTGCGGCGTATGTCGGTCCATGCTTCGTAGCTGTAGGGGAAGATGGCGATATACTTCTGGGTGATGATTTTCTCGAGCTTGGTTTCGTTGTCGTCGGAGTCGTTCCACTTCACGCCAATTTTTGTTACGCTTTCGATGTCGTTGTTGTGATCCATCGGGTCGACGTAGGTGAAAGGTACGGCGTTCTCGACTTGCATGTAGTCGTCAAGATATTCCTCGTAGTTGCCTGTCGGCATGCCGAAACGGTCGCCGCAGTCGGCATTTTTGATACCACGCTCGTAGAAAGACTGTGCGGTTCCGCCCATGCTCCAGCCGCGAAGTGCGCCCTCGGCACGGAGGAAGTCTACTTCAGCCCACTTCATGGCGTAGATAGGCATCCATTCGAAGTCATTTCCCTCAAACTGAGAGTATGCCACACGCGCATTGGCATAATATGCCTGTCCGCTCTCCATACGTATACCGGCTCTCAGACCGTAGATTCCCGAGTTTTTGTTTGTAACAGAGCCGTCGGCATTGATGAGATCATCAGTGTTGTTGCCTATCATGTAGTTTATATACGGATGCTGCAGTGAGGTGAGCATACTTACAAACGATGCATTCACACGGCTGTCGTTCCAACCCGACATAATTATTTTGAGGGGATGTGAGCCCATGAATCCGGTATTTGCGTTCATGCCGATTTCCTGAGCCATTGATTCAACAACACCCGAGGCTACAGCTTCTTCAGCCAGTCTCTTGGCTTCAGCCGGGTCGACTTTTACAAGGTGCATTGCCATACGGAGTTTGAGAGAGTTGGCAAAACGGCGCCATGTGTCAATCTGCTGGTCCTGTGTCAGTTTGTCTGATTCGAAAAGAATATTATTGATTTCAGCACGATACCAGTCGGGACGGTTGGGGAAGTTGTCGAATACAGCTACGATATCATCAATGTTCTTGAGTATAGAGGTATAGATGGTGTAGCCGTCATTGAAGGTAAAGGGGTTTGTCTCCTTGTTGCCTTTGTGGTCCTGATATGCGATTGAACCGTAGAGGTCGGTACACTCCTGAGCCACATAATCGAACAAGAGAAGGGCAATAGCCTTGATTTCGACCATCTCGTTGGTGAGGTCGTTGTTGAGAAGGTTGCCGAGGTTGTTCTTCATCGAGAGGAAGCGTCCGTGGGGGCCTTCGCAGAAGTCGCGCTTGTAGCTGTAAGTGGTTGGGAAACTACCGTTCCAGCTTTGGTCGCAGGTAGTATAACCTGCGTAGGCGTCAGTGGTGAGGTTGAATACATACTGCCACTGGTGAGCGCCTGGTTCCTCTCCATTTTTACCACCCATGAGATAGTACTGGGCGGTAATTAGCATGTCGAGGTCGTTTTTAAGAGCTTTCTTGATCTCAGGGAAATCTTCTTCTGCTACGACATCCTTGATTTCAAGGTTGTCGGCATCTCCGTGGAGAGGCTCGGGACGCAGAGTGACGTCGGTCTCTTTATTAAACTCGTCGGACGGGGTATCGAAGTCCATACATGCGGAGAACGTTACCAATGGAAGTGCCGCGAGTGCGTATTTTAATATATTCAGTTTCATTTTTTATTATAATCTGGGTGGGTGGAGATTAGAACTCAAGTTTGAGGTTGAAGCCGTAGGAGCGGGCAGAGGGCATGTTGAAGATGTCAAACGCGCCGAGACCGTTCTTGGTAGAGAGGGCGATGTCGGGATCGGAGGGACAATCCTTGTAGATGAAGAAGAGGTTGCGACCGACAGCCGAAACTGTGAGGCCCTTGATGGCGCCCTTGAAGAGGTTGCGGAGGGTATAGCTTACCGAAACCTCGCCGAGGCGGAAGTTGGTGGCGTCGTATACATACTCGGATGCAATCTGCTGGCCGCCTACAGTGTTGTAGTAGTCCTCGATGGGAACGAGTGTGCCGTGGGCGTACATACCGGGCTTGCGGGTCTGTTCGTCTGCCGATACCCATGTGAGCTTTTCGGGGTTGGCCTCGTAGGCGAGACGTGCGTCGGCAGTACGCTTGGAGATACCGGCCTGGTCGAGGTAGGCCTCGGTGAGGGAGATGAACTTGCCGCCGATACGGCCTGAGATAAGGAAGTAGAGCGAGAGATCTTTCCAGCGTACGGTATTTGACCAGCCGAGGTTCCACTTGGAGTTCATGTTGCCAAGGTATACGTAGGATGTGCCTTTGACGGGGGTGCCGGCCTTGGGGTCGATATAAATCGAGCCGTCGGCGTTGCGGCGGAAGTCGAGGGCATAGATATCGCCGTAGGAGCCGCCCTCTTCATAGCGTACTGCGATAGAGCCGTTGGCGATGAGCTGCTCCATCTTCGAGGGGTTGCCCTGCTCGTCCTTGAAGGTCTTCTCGATCTTGTTGTCGTTGTAGGCAACGTTGAAGCCTGTCTTCCACATCCAATCGCGGCCGGCGAGGATATTGTAGGAGATTGATGTCTCGATACCCTGGTTGCGGATTGAGCCGGTGTTTACGGGTTTGGACTTGCCGCCGGTTGTGGCTGCTATGAAGTAGCTGTTGGTAAGGTTGGTGTTGTAGTATGTGAGGTCCCAGTTGAGGTTGCTGTTGAAGAGCGAGATGTCGAACCCTGCCTCAAATGATTTGGACTTTTCGGGGAGGGGGTTGTCGAAGTAGCCGTAGGTATTGGTGGCGACTGCGCCGGTGGCGAGATTGGCCGAACCCTTGGCGAACACTTCGTTGGGGATAGAGTTACCTACCTCAGAGTAAGAGGCGCGGAGCTTGAGGTGGGTGATTACCTCGGGGAGTGTGAGATAGCGGTGAACGAGGGTGTTGGCGCCGAGTGACCAGTAGCCGTAGTGGTCGGATGTGCCTCGGTCGGCAAACTGCTTGAACGCACGGTACCAGTCGATACGGTAGCTGCCTTCGAGGTAAACCATGTCTTTCCAGCCTACCTGGCCTGTGAAGAACCAACCCTTATCCCAGTTGGACGACTTGCTGTAGCTGCCTCCGTTGCCGCCCGACCAGCGTGCGGTGGGGTCGAAGTAGTTTACGAGAGTAGGCATTTTGCGCATCGAGAGGGGCTCGAAGTATGTGGCCTGTGTCCAAATTTTCTGTGTGGTACCCTTTACGGTGTGGCCTACCCAACCGGTAGACGCCGATACGGAGAGGGCCTCGGCGAAGGTCTTGTTGTAGTTTGCCATTACGTCAATATACCAGTCGTTACTTGAGTATATGTCTTGGCCGTAGATGCCGAAGTCTTCCATCTGGGCTACGTTCTGTGTGGTGGCGTAGCGGTTGGTGTAGCCCTGGAACTTGGAGCGGTCGATGTTGAGACGTGCCTGTACCATAAGGCCGTCGATAATCTGGTAGCTTACGGTGGCGGAGCCGTAGACACGCTCTTCGGTCTGCTGGCCGCGGTTCATGTGGGTGAGCCAGTAAGGGTTATTGTTGCCGGCCATCGGGTAGGCCCAGATCTGCTGGGGACCTTCGAGCATTGTACGGCCAATTACAGACTTTCCTGAATTGTCGAGATAAGTGATGTCGTTTGACTCCCACTGTCCGTTCCAGTTGACATAGTTGTCGCGGTAGTAGTCCATGTCAATGTTGCCGGGCACACGGTATAGGTCGTAGAGGGGGTTCATCACGGTGCCGCCGCCGGGACGGTTCTTGTTTTTGGCGGATACGTAGTTGATAGAAACGTCAATCTTGAGTTTGTTGTTGATGAGATTGTAGTTCTGACGGAATGAGAAGGTGTTACGGTTGTAGGAGTTGTTGGGCACCATACCCTGTGAGTTGGAGTTGGCATACGAGAAGTATGAGCGGACTTTCTCTGTACCTCCGGAAATTGATACGGAGTTGTTCCAGGTAGTTCCTGTGCGGAAGAAGTCGTCGACGTGGTCGGATGTGTAGTTGCGTAGTTTTGCGTTGGCGTAGGCGAGCTCGGCTTCGCTGTATGTGCCGATGCGCTTGCCCCATGCTCCGAGGGGCATGTTGATAGCCTCGCCGGTGGCGGGATTGACATTGACCTTTGAGCCGTATATGTTCTGGAGCTCGGGGGTAGAGAGGGGCTTGTCGAAGGTCACGTTGGAGTTTACAGTGATGCTGATCGAACCTTCTTTACCTTTCTTTGTTGTAATCATAAGTACACCGTTGGCGGCAGCGGAGCCGTAGAGTGCGGCAGCGTTGGCACCCTTGAGCACGTTGATGCTCTCGATGTCGTCGGGATTGATGAGCGAGAGCGCGTCGCCGCCTTCGGACGAACCTGAGTAGCCAAGGCCGCTACCGCTGTCCCAGTTGGACTCGGCCGACTTGCCTACCTGGTTGGTCATGGGTATACCGTCGACAACGATAAGCGGGCTGTTGTTGCCCATTACCGACTTGTTACCGCGGAGAAGGATTTTAGAGGTACCGCCTGCACCACCTGCACTCTGTGTGATGGTGACACCCGATACCTTGCCGTTGAGGGCGTTGACAAAGTTGGCGTCCTGGACTTTCATGAGGTCGTCACCTTTGATTTCCTGGGTGGCGTATGTGAGAGAGGATTCTTTGCGCTTGATACCGAGAGCAGTTACCACGACTTCGTCGAGGACCTTACTGTCTTCTTTCAGGACTATGCGCATGGGCTGGTCGTTTTCAACTTTGATTTCGGTGGTGGAATAGCCGATGTAGCTGAACACGAGTGTGTTTCCTTTGGCGGCTTTGATAGAGAAATTACCATCGAAGTCAGTGGCTGTACCGTTGGCGGTACCCTTGACCATAACACTGACACCAATCAGCGGTTCGTCAGTGCCATCGTAGACTGTTCCGGTAACGGTCATGGGGCTTTGTGCCCAACCGATGAGAGGAAGCAGCATTAATACAGAAATTAGCAGACGTGTTATCATGCAAGTCAAGTTAAATTGTGATATGGGATTAATATTAGAATTTAATGGCTGAATTGAGCTTAACAGACGGGATTCAAATTACTAACTTTTTCCGAAGGGATGGTCAGATTTAAAGGCCAACTTTCCGAAGAATTGGTCAGGATTTATAGCTAACTTTTCCAATGGTATGGTCAGATTTTAATCACATGTGAACGCAAATATAATACTAAATAATTAACAACTTTTCACCCCCCCCTATTTTATTAAATATAATTAACTTTTGACAATAATAAAGTTAATTTTTGTATACGAAATCGGTTGCTTTTTGTATTTCGGCACGTTGCAGACATGAAAAAAAGCTCCGGAGTGCGAACCGTATATCGGTGCGTACTCCGGGGCTTTATGTAAAATAGTGTTGGCCGCAGATGCAGCTATGAGTAGTTACGTTACTTATGTACTTAGTTGTTGACAATCTTGCCGTCGGTCTGTGCGGCGAGACGTTTCTTGAGGTCTTCGAGCACTTCGGGATACTTGTCGGCCACGTTGGTCAGCTGGGCGGGGTCGTCGACGAGATTGAACAGGGCATACTCTTTCAGGTTGCCGAGCTCGTTGCCGGTAACGTTGCGGGCTTTGCCCTTGTAGGGAGGTATCATCACCCACGGGCCGGTGCGGAACGCTACCTTGCTCTTGGCTTCGATAACGAGGTCTTTGCGGTTGGATGCTCCTTTGCCCATGAATGCGTCGAGAGTCTCGATGCCGTCGAGTCCGGCCGGTACATTACCGCCTACCATTTTGGCGAGAGAGGGGAGGAGGTCCATCTGGCATACGAATTCGTCGGAGTTGAGCGGGGCGATATGTCCTTTCCAGTATACGAAAAGGGGGATGTGTGTTCCGCCGTCGAAGAGGCTGTATTTTCCGCCACGGCGTCCGCCTGTGGGGCTGTGGTCGCCTACTTTCTTGACAGCTTCGTCGTAATATCCGTCCTGGAGCACGGGGCCGTTGTCGCTGGAGAAGATAATCATGGTGTTGTCGAGGATACCCTCTTTCTCAAGATGGTCGATAAGCTGTCCGACACACCAGTCGGCCTCAACTATAGCGTCGCCGCGGGGGCCCATGGTGGTGGAGCCGGCAAAGCGTTCGTGGGGAGCGCGCGGCACGTGGGGCTCATGCAGACCGTAGTAGAGGAAGAAGGGCGCGTCGGCATGTGCGGTGATGTAGTCTTTCACCTTTCCTACGAAATAGTCGGCCATGTCTTCGTCGCGCCAGCGTGCTGCTGTCCCGCCCTTCATGAAGCCGATGCGTGGGATGCCGTTGACGATGGAGTTGTTGTGGCCGTGGTGCCACTTCATGCGCAGCATTTCGGGGTTGTCGATGGCGGTGGGTTCTCCCGGGAAGTTTTTCTCATAGTCAACCTCGATGGGGTCGTTCTTGTCGAGGCCCACTACATCGCCGTTTTCGATATATACGGTAGGCACGCGGTCATTGGTGGCGGCAATCAGACATGAGTAGTCAAATCCTATCTGGTTTGCTCCGGGCTTTACGGTCTCGTTCCAGTTGATTTTACCCTTGCCCATGCCGAGGTGCCATTTTCCGATGGCTCCGGTGGCATAACCTGCCTCGCGCATCATTTTGGGGAGGGTGAACTCATCCTCGCGGATAATCAGGGGGGCGTCGCCCGGGAGAATCTTGGCATCGGGGTTTTTCCAGGGGTACATGCCTGTCATCAGGGCGTAGCGGCTGGGAGTGGAAGTGGCCGATGTGGCGTAAGCGTTGTTGAAGCATACGCCTCCACGAGCGAGTCGGTCGATGTTGGGGGTACTGATGGTTTTGGAGCCGTAGGCGCTAACGTCGCCGAAGCCGAGGTCGTCGGCAAGCACGACAATTACGTTGGGCTTGGACTGGGCGGCCATCCAGGCTGCGCCAGCCAGCATGGCTGATACGAAGCAGGAGAATTTTCGCATTGTTTTCAGGATTGGTTTATTGGTTAGAAAATTGTATAGATATTTTATATATGACGCCTCAGCGCGATAATATGCTAAAAATCGGTTAAAATTTATATTACACAGACGTTTAGCGCTATTCTGCCGTGATTTGTCAGAATCGTGCGTTCATTACGTTGGACGGTGGCCGCTGATTGTCGAGCTCGTTTTTCATGAAGTCCATGTAGGGGGCTACATGTTCGAAGAAGCGGTAGTAGCCCTCGCATAGATAATTGAGGCCCGGCTCACCGTCGGCGGTGACTGTGAAGCGGTTTTTGGGGCATTCGCCGTTGCATGCAAACAGGTACTTGCAGCGGCGGCACTGACCGGGGAGGGAGTCGTATTTATCGGTGCCGAATTTCTGCTGCCGGTCGCTGTACATCATCTCGACGAGTGTCTTTTCGCGGATGTTGCCGAGCTTGTATTCGGGGAATACGAAATGGTCGCAGGAGTAGACATCGCCGTTGAACTCCATCACCCCGGCGTGGCCGCATGTGCGCGCCATGGTGCATACGCCGGGCTGCACGCCGGCCCAGTTGGCAAGCGTGGAGTCGAACAGCTGGATGAAGTATTGTCCCACATCGTTTTTCACCCATTCGTCGAAGATGGTACACAGAAACTCGCCCCACTGCGCGGGCGATACCGAGAAGTCGGCCAGCGGGGCATCGTGTGCATCCATCGGCGAGGCCAGTGTGCGCCCGTCGGTGTGGGGTATGATGCGCTCTACAATGGGGGTGAACTGTATGTATCGACATTCGATTTCCTTGAAGAAGTGGTAGAAGTCGAGCGGATAGTCGGCGTTGAAGTCGTTGACCACGGCGAGGGCGTTCCATTCTACGCCATGTTTTTTCAGCAGGTTGATGCCGCGCATCACCTTGTGGAACGATGGCGCGCCGATGTTGTTGCGGCGGTACTCGTCGTGAAACTCCTGCGGGCCGTCGACCGATACGCCCACAAGCCAGTTGTTGTCCTTGAAAAATCGGCACCATTCGTCGGTGAGCAGTGTGCCGTTGGTCTGGATGGAATTGTCGATTACCAGTCCGCCGCCATATTTTTTCTGCAGCTCGATAACCTTTTTGTAGAATGACAGCGGGCGCATGAGAGTCTCGCCGCCATGCCAGCTGAAGAGTATCTGCGGCATTGACTGCGACTCGATATACATCTTTATAAAGCGCTCAAGCATGTCGTCGGACATGACATGGCGCCGGTCGGCTGATGCGTCTTTGTATAAATTTTTTTTCTCGAGGTAGTAGCAGTATTCGCATGCCAGGTTGCACGACGAGCCGGCGGGCTTGGTCATAATATAAAGAGGACGGGCGAAAGGGGTCAGGACTTGTTCCATAGGGTAGAGTGGGATTGTTAGGGGGCTATTTGAGAGAAGAGCGTGTTTAACGGATTAAACACGCTCTTCTGCTATAACGTAGCGGCCTGGGGGTTTATTTCTTCTTTTTCTTGGAAGTCTTGGCAGTTTTGTTGCTGTCGGCAAGCATCTTCTGCACTCTTTCCGGATAGTTGGTGGTGATGTAGTCGACGCCGTGGTCGATGAAGAACTGTATGTCCTCGGGCTCGTCGACTGTCCATACGTTGACTTTCAGACCGAGTTTCTGGGCCTCCTTAATCCACTCGGGATGCTCGCGCAGCGCCTTGATTGAGTAGTCCATGCCTGCGAGGCCGAGCTTCTTGATTTTTTTCGGGGCGAGGTCACCGTCGAGATAGTAGATGGGCACACCCACGGGGAGCAGTTTCTTGAATGCCATGCAGGCGTTGATGGAGAATGCGATGATGTCGGTGCGGTTGAGCAACTGGTACTTCTTAAGAGCGTCGACAATCTTTGCGGCCATCTCGTCTTCGCGCGATGGGTCCATGAGCGACTTCATTTCGAGCACTACGCGTGTCTTGGGCAGGTTGGAGCATTCGGCAAGGTATTCGTCGAGGGTAGGCACGGTCTCGCCGTTGTCGAGGCGTATCTGCTGCACTTTGGCGTAGGAGTCTTTTTCGAAATGGGCACCCTTGAATTTGCGGTCGTGGTTTACGACAAGCTGACCGTCGGCCAGCATCCACACGTCAAACTCTGAGCCGTATACGCCTACCGAGTCGGCTTTAACGAGCGATCTGATTGAGTTCTGAGCCGAGCCCGGAGCAGTCCAGTAGCCGCGGTGTGCTACAACCTGCTGGGCCGATGCAGCTCCGGCAAAGAGAGCCAGGGCGGCGCTGATAATTGCAATGCGTTTCATTTGGAGATGATATTATATTGTGTGGTTAGAATCATGTGATGTATATATTATGATGCGCGAATCCCGGAATGTCCTAAACCGGATGTCATAAAATATACATTTTTTTGTTTACTCGTCGGTTTTGGCCGGTCCGTCACCGTTGATGGCGATGTTCTCTTCGGCTTCAGCCACGTTCTTGGCCTCGGATGCGTAGAAAGCCTGCGAGCGGGCGTATCCGTCGCGAGGAGCGAGCCACATGGTGGCGAATGTTACTGCGCCGAGTATGCCTACACCGATGATGAGATAGAACACGGTGTTCCAGCCGTAGGTGTCGGCGATGATGCCCACCCCGATTGCCGACAGGAACGAGCCTACATAGCCGAATATGCCGGCCAGGCCGTTGGCGGTGGCGGCAGCTTCCTTGGTGGCTTGGTTGGCCGATCCGATGCCGATAAGCGCCTGCGGACCGTAGATGAAGAATCCGGCGCCTGCGAGCAGTGCGATGGAGCCTACTACAGGCATGTTGGGGAAGAGTATGAACAGGGTCATGAATATTGCAGCGGCGGCCATGCAGACGAGGCACATGCGGTGGGCCTTTCCGTTGAAGATATGGTCGGTGGCCCATCCGGCGGCGATGGTGCCCACGATGGCGAAGAATTCAAAGACGGCTACTGACCATGCGGCTGCCTCGATGCTCATGCCGCGCGATTCGGTCAGGAACTTGGGACCCCAGTCGAGGATACCCATGCGCATCACATATACAAATACGTTGGCGATACAGAGTGTCCAGATCCAACGGTTGGTCCATACCATTACCTTGAGGAAACGGCCGTGTGAGGGATTTTTTGCGCCGGAGGCTGTGCTCTTGCCGGTCTTTGTGCCGGGGAGTTCGGGCAGGCCTACCGACTGAGGGTCGTCGCGGAGACCGAAGTAGAGCCATGCTGCGCCGAATACGGCGATTACAGCCGGAATCCAGAAGCACCACTGCCATGCATCCCAGTGCCGGGCATACTGGAGTATCTGGTTCATGCCTTCGGCTGTCGAGGGATCAAGTTTAAGGTTGGCGGCCACACGGTTGATGATTTCAGGGTTGTTGCTGAGGTCGGTACCCATAGAGCCCATGATGTAGCCGCAGGCGATTACTGCAGCTCCGGCACCGATGGAGTGGGAGGTGTTCCATATCGACATCTTTGTGGCGAGTTCCGATGGATGTATCCAGCAAGGCAGCAGACGCGCGCACGGTGGATATCCCACACCTTGGAATGCCTGGTTGAGCACGATTGTGATACCCATCACCAGGATGAGCATATTGATGAGGTCGGGCCCTTCCGACACACCTGTTATCCATGCCGAGATATTTACACCCCAGCCGAATGCGAAGTTGCTGAGCGCGCACAGGAGCAGGCCGATGGCCATGATGGTGCGTGCGCTGAATTTGTCGACGATAAAGCCGTTGGCGAAGCGTGAGAAGCCGTAGATGAGCGAGCCGATACCGATTACGATACCGAAACTGGTGTTGGAAATACCGTACTGCGCAGTGAGACCGGGCATCGCAAGTGAGAAGTTTTTGCGAACGAAATAGTAGATGGCATATCCTATCATCGATACTACGATAGTGCGCAACTGCCATGATTTGAAGCGCTTGGCTACATCCGGATCCCAAGACGCGTAAATGTTGTTCTTTTCCATTGTTAGAAAGTGTTTTTTCTGAATAAATGGTGAGAGGGGTGGTATGATTGAAGGCGTTGTCTTATTGATGATGACGGGGAGAAAGCATATGTCGCAGACACTGCTTTCTCCCTGTCGGTTAAGGTTTACAATCCGTTGAGGCGGCGGGTGGCCTCAATGTCGAGAGCCTCGGCGAATATGCTTATCGGATTGTCGACATGTACTCCCGTCGACATCTCAATCTGCCATTTGCAGGTCTCGCAGTCGGTGGCTACGCTGTCGACTCCGGCATGGGTAATCTGCTCGAAGAGCGCATTGCCTATCTGCTGGGAATAGTTGTAATTCTCCTTCTTGAATCCGTAGGTGCCGGCGATGCCGCAGCATACCGACTCCAGTGGAACGAATTCCAGCCCGGGTATCATTTTCAGCAGGGAGGTCGAGTAGATGGCCCATCCGAGTTTTTCCATGTGGCATGGAGTGTGGTATGCGACTCTGCGCTTGAAATCAGGGCGGAAAGCCACTTTCACTTTGCCCTTGTCGATGAGGTTGTATACAAAGCGAGTGGCGAGTTGTATATGGTCACGTACGTCGTGGGTGTCGATGTCAAGTATGTGGTGATATTCGTCGCGCATGGTAAGCGTGCATGTCGAGCTGGTTGTAAGCACTTCCAGCCCTTTGGCCACCGACTTGCGTATCGACTCGAGGTTTATGTTGGCGTCGCGCCGTGCCGCATCCACAAGGTTGTTGGCTATTTTGGCCACACCGCAGCATTTCTCCTTGTCGAGCAAGTTTACACCGTAGCCGATAGCGTTCATCACCGTCACGAAGTCTTTGCCGAGCTGCGGATAGTTGTAGTTGACATAGCATCCGTGGAAGTAGCTCACCTGGTTGGCGTAGCGGCTTTGCTCGGGAGCATGGCGCTTGAACCATGATGTGAATGTCGTATGGCTGTATGACGGGAACTGACGGTGCTTGTCGATACCCATCACCTTGTCGAGCACGACCTTCATTGGCTTGAGGTGCAGCATTCCGTTGACAATCGGGGCGAACGGAGTGGCCATGGTGCCTACAAAGTCGGTCGACGCGAGCATCTTGTCGCGGAGCGAGGGCTTCTTCTTGCTGTAGTGCAGACGGGCCGACTGAATGATGTCGCCGATGCGCACGTTGGATGGGCAGGCCACTTCACATCGCTTGCAGTTCAGGCAGTATTTCAAAGCCTCGTCGTAGTAGAAGGGCTTCTTCAGTCGGTAGCGTTCGCCGTCGGGACCGGCTTGTTTAGGTCCCGGAAAGTCGGGATTGACCGGCGTCACGGGGCAGTATACCGTGCAGATTGTACACTTTATACAGTCCTCGAAGTTGTTGTCGCTTATATTTGCTGCCTGATAGCAGGGATTGCTGAGCGACTGTACGCGGGCTTCAGCAGGATTTATTGCAGGTGTGCTCATTGCTTTCCTCCTTTCTTGCTGTTTAATATCTGGTCGGCTACCTTGAAAGCGGTCATCAGTGTCACTCCGGCGCCTGACTCCTCTTTGAGGGCATTGCAGCCGCCGATTACAGCGCCTGCGGCAAAGAGATTGTCGAGAGTCGAGCCCTTGTGGCTTACGCGGAGCGAACTGTCGGTAGCTATGCCGTAATGTTCGAAACGCTGTTCCTTGTAAAGGTCGGGGTCGCACCACTGCGGACGGTTGGGGTCGGCCACGACATCGAGTCCGAATATGGGTTCGTATACGCTGTCGGGATTGGCCTCGAGTCCATGACTCAGGAATGAGCCGGATGCGATTACGAAGTTGTCGGCAGCCAGAGGCATGTCGGCAAGGTTGGCGGTGTATATCTCCTTCACGCGTCCACCGTCGATTGTGCCGCGGGTCACGATGTCGCCAAGCAGGTAGGTGCCGCCATGCTGGTGAAACCATGTGCGCAGTTTCATCTGTGCCCTCATGCCGCCTACCGACATCGGTATTGTCGAGATGAACCTTACCGGCACTTTTACCTGCTCTTGTAGCAGCCTTATCGGCGACTCGTCAAACATACCGATTACTGCCGGCATGATTACAGTAGTAGCGTCTGTCTCGTCGATAAACCGGTTGATATGGCGGGCTACGTCGCGGAGTACATTTCCGTCGAGCACACGGGCGATATTGGTGGCACGCATCTCGGTGGCGCTCTTGCGCAGATGCTGCAGGCTGTCGAGGGTGAATGTGCGCGACTCCACTTTCAGTCCGGCCTTTTCAAGGCCACGTGAAAGGAACTGAGGATAGAAGTCGAGATATCCCTGGATATTTACAAGTAGCGCCTTGCCCCACGACAATGGCGCAGGACTGTCGGCAGTGGCGTATCCTTCCATCGACAGCCATGCCGGCTTGAGCATCCCTATCGGGGTGAGACGGTAATGGTTGCGCTTTTCGTCGCCGTGTAGGGTCACGCCGACCTCTTCAAACAGGGGCTTGACCTGCGGTATGTACTTTAATATATTGTCGATTCCTACCTTGCTGTAGGGATGTGTCTCAGGCAGCCCTTTTATGTAATCGAGAGGGTTGTCGGTGATATCCTCGCCGTTGTGGCGTCCGTACAGTCCGAATGAGCCCGAGTTGAAGTGGAGCGCGCTCTGTCCGGCTGAAATCACGGCCACTTTCTGCCCCTGGCGCAACAGGTTTATGCCTGTGACGAGGCCGCCCATGCCGCCGCCTATTATTATGGTATCGTATCTCATGTGTATGCAGTTGGCTGAATTTGGTTATCTTCTGGAATGGTTGTGTGTGAGGATTACTTTGTATCGATTACATCCTCAGGGAGGGCTATCTTGTCGATACCGCATACCCCCTCGTAGAGCCACGACATGAATTGTCCCTCTACAAGGGTCTCGCCCCATGACACGGGGCACATGCCCTTCCATCTCTCATTGATGAACGACGAGAGGTCGCGCAGTGTGCGCTCGGCGCAGTTGTTGGCCTTGACGAGCAATCCTGCGGCGCGGCATGCGCAGAGCTCGCCCTGGCATGTGCCCATTCCGAGTCGTGTGCGTCGGCGCAGATTTATGAGGTTGCCTACCTGAAGGTGGTCTATGGCATATTTGATTTCGCCTACGCTCACCTGCTCACATTCGCATACTACGGCTTCATCCTCCAGACTGTTGAATTCAATCTGTGAACTCAGTGTGCCGTGGCGGTCTTCGGCGGCCTTCTGTCCCACCGGCAGTGAGATAGTGTGTGCGTGATGATGGGTGAATTCCTGTTCTTTACCATAGCTGTTGTCAAGCTCCGAGCCCGGCAGAGGCACTTCGGCAGTCGTGCACGCTCCTTCCTTACCGAGTTTTCTCATTGCCATATCGGTGGCCCACTCGGCCATCAGACGGTATGTCATGAGCTTTCCGCCGGTAATGGTGATGAAGCCCTCTATGCCGTCGCGTACGGCATGGTCCAGACACACGATGCCTCGCGATATCGAGCGCCCTGACGGGTCGTTGTCGGCGGCTACCAGAGGTCTTACTCCGGCATATGCGCGCAATATGCGTGTGTATGCCAGAGAGGGAGCTATCTTGATGCCCTCGCGCAGCAGCACGTCAACCTCCTCGGGTGTTACCTCCATGTTGTCAATCTGGTCGTATGGCACTCTCGATGAGGTCGTGCCTATTAGTGATATAGTGTCGCCGGGAACGAGTATGTCGGCATCGGCAGGCTTGCGGCATCGGTTGATAACGACATTGTTGACACGGTGTCCGAAAATCAGCAGTGCGCCTTTTGCCGGGAACATGTTGATGGTGATTCCTGCGAGCGACGCGATGTTGTGTCCCCATATGCCTCCGGCGTTAATCATGAGGTCGGCATGTTCGGTATGCTCCTCTCCTGTGCGGGTGTCGCGCAGCTTCACTCCTGTGAGACGGTTGCCTTCGCGCTCGAAGTCGATTACCTGGTGGTAAGTAAGCACATCGGCTCCGTTCTGGCGGGCCGCCACCACATTGGCTACTGTGAGGCGGAACGGGTCGATTGCTCCGTCAGGCACCTTTACGGCTCCGATAATGTTGGGGTTTACCGCCGGCTCGATGCGCATCGCATCCTTGGGGTCGATGGCTTCGGCATTGATGCCGGCCTTCAGGCACGATTCGATAAATGTCTTCTGATATGCAAGGTCGTCCTCCGGGAGAGTGATGAAAAGCCCGCCGGTGTCTTCCACACAGTGGCGGGCGATACGGCGGAGAATCATATTCTCCTTGATGCACTCTGTTGCCGATTCCTGATCGGTCACCGCATAGCGGGCGCCGCTGTGCAGCAGGCCGTGGTTGCGTCCGGTTGCGCCGGCGGTAAAGTCGAAACGTTCTACGAGGAGCGTTTTCAGACCACGCATGGCGCAGTCGCGGGCAGTCCCGGCGCCTGTGGCACCTCCGCCTATCACAATCACGTCGTAGTGTGTCTTAGCGTTGTTGTCGTTCATGACCAAGTGTATATGAGGTGGTTTAATAGTCTATAATAGGGTGTGCGAATTGATGTTTTATCGCGGTATCGGGTAGGATTGTCAGCTCTTTCGGAGTGAAGAAAACGGGCGAACTTGCAGTTTCATCGCAAAAGTAAATAATTTTTTAATGAAAATGAAGCGACACGCGGTATTTTTTTCTCGACGGTATGTATTTTCGTTAATTAAGTCGTAAAAAAAATGGTTCATGGAGTCCTCTTAATATTTACATCGGGAGGATTTTTGATATTAAACGTCACAGCAGTGGCATTTTGTTCAACTTGTTCATGCACTACTTGCAGACTATAATCATAAAGTCTGTAAAAACTGAAAAACACAGTTTGATAAAATTTGGACGGTTCGGCTAAATTGAGTAATTTTGCCGCAAACAGGTGTGGTGGGTTTGTCTGCCGGCATGTGTCTGAAGCCCACTCTCTCAGTAGAGTGGTATTACAGATTGATATAGTAGTGTCCCTCATCGCCCTAACGGGCAGTCCGGAGCCACCACCTTACCAGCAGCTATGACCATCATCCTATAATACAGATAGAATCCATAAATTTTCAAAATTTAGATACACAGTTATGAGTAAAGAAAAAAAATTCCTGACCTGTGATGGAAACCAGGCCGCCGCACATGTGAGCTACATGTTCTCGGAAGTGGCTGCCATATATCCCATCACGCCTTCATCGACAATGGCAGAATATGTCGACGAGTGGGCTGCGGCCGGTCGTAAAAACATCTTCGGTGAAACTGTTCTTGTACAGGAGATGCAGTCTGAGGCCGGTGCGGCAGGTGCCGTGCACGGTTCGCTTCAGGCCGGTGCGCTTACTACCACCTATACCGCTTCGCAGGGCTTGCTGCTGATGATTCCCAACATGTACAAGATTGCCGGCGAGCTGCTCCCGTGCGTGTTCCATGTTTCGGCCCGTACACTTGCAAGCCATGCCCTGAGCATCTTTGGTGATCATCAGGATGTGATGTCGGTACGTCAGACCGGATTTGCCATGCTGGCAGAAGGTTCAGTGCAGGAAGTAATGGATCTTTCCGGTGTTGCTCATCTTGCAACAATCAAGAGCCGCGTACCTTTCGTCAACTTCTTCGACGGATTCCGTACCAGCCACGAAATACAGAAAATCGAGGCTCTCGAAAATGATGACCTCGCTCCTCTCGTAGACCGCGAGGCTCTCGCCGAGTTCCGCGCCCGCGCCCTCAATCCCGATGCTCCCGTAGCACGCGGTATGGCCGAGAATCCCGACGTATTCTTCCAGCACCGCGAGGCATGCAACAAGTACTACGACGCTGTGCCCGCAATCGTAGAGGAATATATGAACAAGATTTCCGAAATCACCGGACGCAAATACGGCCTGTTCAACTACTACGGAGCCGAGGATGCCGAGCGTGTGATTATCGCCATGGGTTCCGTTACCCAGGCCGCTCAGGAGGCTATCGACCATCTCAACGCCAATGGCGAGAAGGTAGGTCTGGTGAGCGTTCACCTCTACCGTCCTTTCTCTGCAAAGCACTTCCTCGCCGCTGTGCCCAAGACCGCAAAGAAAATCGCCGTTCTCGACCGCACCAAAGAACCCGGTGCAAAGGGCGAACCTCTGTACCTCGACGTAGTCGACTGCTTCTACGGCGTTGAGAACGCTCCTGTAATCGTTGGCGGTCGCTACGGCCTTGCCTCCAAGGACACCACTCCCGCACAGATTATCTCTGTGTTCGAGAATCTTGCTCTTCCACAGCCGAAGAACAACTTCTCGCTCGGTATCGTCGACGACGTTACCTTCCAGTCGCTCCCCCTCAAGGAGGAGGTGGCTCTCGGCGCTGCCGGCACATTCGAGGCTAAATTCTACGGCCTTGGAGCCGACGGTACAGTCGGTGCCAACAAGAACTCGGTGAAGATTATCGGCGACAACACCAACAAGTACTGCCAGGCCTACTTCTCCTACGACTCCAAGAAGTCGGGCGGATTCACCTGCTCTCACCTCCGCTTCGGCGACGAGCCCATCCGCTCTACTTATCTGGTGACAACCCCCAACTTCGTGGCATGTCACGTGCAGGCTTACCTCCATATGTACGACGTGACTCGCGGTCTCCGCAAGGGCGGTACATTCCTTCTCAACACCATCTGGGATGGAGAGGAGCTTGCCAAGAACCTTCCCAACAAGGTTAAGCGCTTCTTCGCTGAAAACGACATCACAGTATACTATATCAACGCTACCAAGATTGCTCAGGAGATTGGTCTCGGCAACCGTACCAACACCATCCTCCAGTCGGCATTCTTCCGCATTACCGAGGTTATCCCCGTTGATCTCGCCGTTGAGCAGATGAAGAAATTCATCGTCAAGAGCTATGGCAAGAAGGGCCAGGACGTTGTCGACAAGAACTATGCAGCCGTTGACCGTGGTGGCGAATACCACAAGCTCGACGTGGATTCCGCATGGGCTTCGCTCGCCGATGATGCTGCCGTTGCCAACAACGATCCCGCTTTCATCAACAACATCGTACGTCCCATCAACGCTCAGGATGGCGACCTTCTTCCCGTAAGCGCTTTTGTCGACATTACCGACGGCACATGGGAGCAGGGCACAGCCACATACGAGAAGCGCGGTGTCGCCGCATTCGTTCCCGAGTGGGTTGAAGAAAACTGTATCCAGTGTAACAAGTGTGCCTACGTATGTCCCCACGCCGCTATCCGTCCGTTCGTCCTCACTCCCGAGGAAATGGCTGCAGCACCCTTCGGCGAGGATGCCACCATCCCCGCTATCGGCAAGCAGTTCACCGGCATGCGCTTTATCCAGAGCGTAGACGTGCTCGACTGTCTCGGCTGCTCCAACTGCGTTGACGTATGTCCAGGCAAGAAGGGCAACAAGGCTCTCGTAATGAAGCCTCTTGAGACACAGCTTCCCGTACAGGCCGAGTGGGATTACTGCGTGGCTTCCGTCAAGTCGAAGCAGAATCTCGTCGACATCAAGGCCAACGTGAAGAACTCGCAGTTTGCAACTCCGCTCTTCGAATTCTCAGGCGCATGCTCCGGCTGTGGCGAGACTCCCTATGTGAAGCTCATCACCCAGCTCTTCGGCAACCGCGAGATTGTGGCCAACGCTACCGGATGTTCGTCTATCTACTCAGGTTCTGTGCCCTCGACTCCTTATACCACCGACGAGAATGGCCACGGTCCCGCATGGGCCAACAGCCTCTTCGAGGACTTCTGCGAGTTCGGCATGGGTATGACCCTCGCCAACGACAAGCTCCGTGCACGCCTCGATGTTGAGATGCGCGCGCTTCTTGACTGTGCTGACTGCTCCGACGAAATCAAGGCTCTCGCCACACAGTGGCTCGACGAGAAGGACAACGCCGAGCGTTCGCGCGAAATTGCCGACGCCATCATTCCTCTGATGGAGGCTTGCGGCTGTCCCGCCTGCAAGAAGGTGCTCGAGCTCAAGCACTATCTTGTTAAGCGCAGCCAGTGGATTATCGGCGGCGACGGTGCTTCCTACGATATCGGCTTCGGCGGTCTCGACCACGTTATTGCTTCGGGCAAGGATGTCAATATCCTCGTACTTGATACCGAGGTATACTCCAACACCGGCGGCCAGGCATCAAAGGCCACACCTATCGGCGCTATCGCCAAGTTTGCCGCTTCGGGCAAGCGCATCCGCAAGAAAGACCTCGGTCTTATCGCTACAACCTACGGCTACGTTTACGTTGCACAGGTGGCTATGGGCGCCGATCAGGCTCAGACCCTCAAGGCCATCCGCGAGGCTGAGGCTTACGACGGTCCTTCGCTGATTATCGCCTACGCTCCCTGTATCAACCATGGTATCAAGGCCGGTATGGGCAAGGCTCAGCAGGAAGAGGTCAACGCCGTTGCATGCGGCTACTGGCACCTCTGGCGCTACAACCCCGCAGCCGAGATGGAAGGCAAGAACCCCTTCACTCTCGACAGCAAGGAACCCAACTGGGACGAGTTCGAAGGCTTCCTCAAGGGCGAGGTACGCTACGCTTCTGTAATGAAGCAGTATCCCGCAGAAGCTGCCGAGCTCTTCGCCGCAGCAAAGGCCAACGCACAGTGGCGTTACAACAACTACAAGCGTCTCGCCCAGCAGCAGTGGGGTGTGGATCCTGAAGTTGAGACCCTCGAAAACAAGTAAGTTTACTCATAATCTTCAATAACGGCCGGCGCCGGAGTGGATTGTCCACTCCGGCGCCGCTTATTTCAGCATGTTTTAGAGCATGTCTGAAAATGCTCTTGCCGTTGATGTGTTTATGATTTTGTTGTTATGGTTAACATATATTTGTGCAACGGCCGGTTTAGGTGTCGATTTTTGATATCCTGTGTGGGGTATTGGAGCGCTTTTGTGACGAAAATGGTTAAAATGAGTGGAAAAAGTTGTTTGGATGCTAAAAATGATTTAAATTTGCATCAATTACCCCCCCCATTTGCTTTCAGATTGTTAGTACGTGGCCGGTGGCGGGTTGACAGTGCAAATAATAACCCTCCATCATCTTTTCGGCCATGGATACTATTTGGGCTTTTTTATCATCCCTGCTTACCGGAGTCGGCGCCGCTTTGGCGCTTACCGCCGGCGTGGCGCTGCTGCTTCATTATGTGGCCCGCGCCGCATGGATAGCCAATGCCCTCCTTTCATTTATCCTTTTTGTATTGGCGTCGTTCCAGTTTGTGCTCCTCTTTGGGGCGGAAGCTGTGAGAGGCTATGCCGAGCTGGTTATCGACAGTGCCGCCATTGCAGGCGGGATGGCCGATGCCGAATCCGTGCAGGCGCTTGTAAGCGAGGTGCCGGGCATGGCCGATTATGTGGAGATGGGCAAGCAGGGGCTTGAGGATACATCCGTTACCATACAACAGCTTGTTGACGACGTGCTGTCGGGATATATATGGCGTAGGCGTCTATGGATTGCCGCATTCACGTCGGCAGTCGTCATCGCCGGATTCTTTATCCCTTCGCGACGGCGCAGCAGCCACAAGGCCTCCCTGTCGGCCGATATGTACGGAGGCGGAGGTTACTCATCATCTTCGTCATCATCTTCTTCCTTGAATTTCTAATATAAACATAAAAATATTCAACAACCGTTATGGCTGATATTCTTATTGGTCTCGGAGGCACCGGAGGCAAAATCCTCAAAGCCTTCCGTCAGCGACTCTGGACTGAGTTTGACTCTTCCCAGCGCAAGAATCTCCCTATCGAATTTATCTATGTCGACAGCGACCGCGCAATGCTCGACGCCTCTGATGTGTCATATCAGACAATCCATGGCAACTGTGTGTTCGAGACCAGCGAGTTTGTCGATATCAAGACACACAGCAACATTGATGCCATCTTCGCTAATCCCAAAGGCTATCCGCGACTGATGGGTGTGCTCGGCAACGTCGGCGCTACCCAGTCGGCTGTATGTCCCATAGGTGCAGCAGCCGACCAGAAGCGACGCGCAGGCCGTATGCTGTTTGCCGCCAACATCGACGCATATCTCTCGCGACTCGGCAGAGCCGTGCAGGATGTGCAGAAAAAGGAAGTGGGCGGAAAGATTAACCTCCACCTGTTCTGCGGTCTCGCCGGCGGTACCGGTTCAGGCTCGATTATCGACGCTATAACCCAGACCCGCAAATGGATGTTCGAGCATAATATCTCCGAGAAAAACGGATTCTCGCTTACAGTATTCTGCCAGATACCCGAGGCTACTCCCCAACCCAACTGGGACACCGGCCGCTACAAGGCCAACGGCTATGGCGCCCTGCTGGAGCTCAACAACCTCTTTACATCACACTACAACATGGAATGGGGCACACGCGTGTCTACGCCACCTTACGACGTGTCGACCAACATAGAGACAGGCCGTATCTATCTTACATATGATAATCCCACCCCTCAGAATGTAAAGAACGGGAATATCCCTCAGGAGCTGAATATCGCCGGAGGTCTGATTCTCTATACCAACAAGAACGACTTCGGTTATTCCGTCAATGACCCTATACAGCTTGCCGGACTTGTATCCGACTTTGTATACAGCCGTATATTCTCTCCGATGGACCAGATGGGTCAGGAGCTCGGACGTTTCTATACATTCGAGAACCTCAGCAACAACCGCGACGAATACGACGAGACTGCCGACCCCGAAGAAGGCTCGCCATTACCCGTGCGCACACGCGCTATCGGCTCGTTCGGCATCAAGCGCATCATTGTGCCTGAGACCGAACTGCAGGAACATATCGCCTATACTCTCGGCAGCAGCGCGCTCCTTCAGCTGAAATACAACAATTGGAGCAACACCTCGGGCTATCGCGAGGAAGCGCCCTCATTCGACGAGGTGACCTACGTGCGCGACCCGGGACGACGCGGCTCATGGAAGCTCACTCCCGAGCATATGCGTCTGAAGCAGTATGTTATTGACTCCGACGAGAAAGAAAAGTGGAATACAGGTGATTTCGCAAGCTATTGGAATCCATGTGTCGACCGCTGGGCCGAAGCCGCAAAAGGCACACAGCATCCGTTCGACAAACTTGTCGACCTCTGCCGCGGCGGATATGCCGAGGGATTCCGCAGTGTCGGTGTCGAGAATTTCTACCGCGACAAGGCACGTAGCCTCGACACATACGCCAAACAGATTGCCGAGGGAGTGGAAAAATACCTGTTCCGCGAGTGGTCCGACGGTCGTCTGGCGCTTGTGAGCGTACGCCATATTATCAGCGAGCTCGCAAAGCAGATGCGCGAGCAGGCTCTTGAGTGCTCGGAGATTGTGATACCTGACCTCGACACCAAAATCAACGAATTCAAGGGCATCATCAACCAGGCCAAGGAAGATGTGCTCAATACCAATATTGTAAAACGTCAGATTATATTCGGCAACCGATTTGAGCGCGCCACACACTATGCCAAGATGCTCTACTCGGTTATGACCGAAAGAGCGGCTGTAGAAATCTTTACCAAGCCACTTCTTGAGAATCTTGAGCAGCGCTTCAACGACCTCAACAGTCGCCTTATAGGATTTGAGGGACGTTTCGACGAGCTCTACAAATTCACCAAGGAGCGCATGACAGCACTGAGCGATCTCGAGACTCTTTCTGACGGCGAGAACCGCGACGGTACAGAGACACTGACCGACCCGATTGTCAAGTTCTACAACCGCAATCGTATGAAAGAACTTGAGCGCCGTCTCAACGGTGACCATGACCGCATGGGCACCATCACCGACAGTGTGCGCTCGTCGATTGTAGACTCTCTCAACAGCGAGGGACGTTTCACCAATGTCACCAACCTCTCAAACAACACTGTTTCCAGCGCATTGCTCGGCCAGGTGTTCGAGACAATCCGCACGTTCCACAACGATCTCCTTGTAGAACGCACAGAGAAAGTGCTTGATGTGCCTATCCTCGAACGTCTCCAGCACAAATTTGGAGGCAACGACATGGCGCTTGCCAAATTCGCTCAGGATATCATCCAGGCGAGCGGTGCTTTCCTTGAAATCAACCAGAACGAGATTCAGCTCAACAACGCCAATACTCCGGCACCGGAGGTAGGTAAGAATATTCTTCTGAAGCGTGTGCTTGTCACTCTGCCAAAGGCCAAGGATCCGGCACTCATGCAGTTTGCCGACGAACTTAAGCGCAAGCTCGAAGGTGCTATCCCCGGCGGTTCGGGCGCATCCGTGATTGTCAGCACAGAGGGTACCCGTGCCAACGAGATTACATTGATGATTGTCGAGAACGGATTCCCGATGCGCGCTATCGGCTCGTTGCCAATGCTTAAGGCCGAGTTTGATCGTCTGATTGTATCCAATCCCGCCAACTCGATTGTGCTTACATCCGAGGGCAAGGCTGAGGATTTCCGCAGTCTGACAGCACTTCCTCCGAAGACTCCCGACCAGCTCCGTGCCGAGGTAATGCCCTATATGATGCTTGCCCTTGGTCTGGGTGCAATCAAGTTTGATACTAAAAGTACCGAACAGTGGGGTGCCGCCGGCGAAGAAGATATCTTTGGTGAATCTGATATAGTGTCATGGGGATATTCCAAGTTTACCGACATGGCTTATGATGACCGTCTTATCGAGGAGCATGGAAAGGAGACAATACGTATAGCCCGCGAGGCTCTTGCCTCTCGATTACAAGATGTGGATCCTGCCGCGCTCAAGGCTATTCAGGATAAACTTAAGGAGACCGACGCCGAGTTTATGGCTACAGTAGGCAAGGTGATAAAGGATGAGAATCCTACTCCCAAGTCGCGCTACAACGACTTTGTCAACTGGACCATGGCCGCCAAGAAAATCATAGGCGAATACCGTCCCCAGCGCTAAGCCGTATGTGCATTGCACTTTTTAAGGAATAATAAGAAAAATAAATCAAGAATATAAGAAAGCAATGGCAAACGTAAAGAAATATCGTTGCATGAACGTTGGCAACTGTAAGACAGCCAACGAGAATAAGACTTTTGAGATAGCCGACGGCGCCGACAAGGTGTGCCCCGACTGTAAGAAAGATATGATAGTCGAGGTGAAGGGCGGCTCAAAAGGCCTCATCTTCGGCGGAATAGCTGCCGGTGTAGTAGCTGCTGTGGCTATAGGATTATTTAGTACCGGTGTATTCTCCGGTAAATCGGATGTGGCCGAGTCTGTAGCCGTAGCCGACACTACAGTTGTGGTAGAGGAGACTCCGGTGCAGACCACTGATTCCGTTACTGTGAATGAGGCTGAAAAAACCGACACTGCCGTGGTAGTAGAGGAACCGGCAGCCGAACCACAGGCCGCGCCTGTTACTGACAAGGAGGTAAAACAGCCGGCAGCGTCCAATTATCTTAACGGCTATGCTCTTCCCTACGGATTGTATACCGGTCCGGCAAAGAACGGTCGGCCCCACGGCCCCAATGGTGACATTAAGGTTACTAAATCATATACACTGGATCTCCACAACGGAAATTCACTTCAGCTTAATCCCGGCGATAAGATTTCTCGCTGTAAGTTTGTCGACGGCAAACTTTCCTCCGGTATGCTTGAGCGTCCCGACAAGACGGCCAAGCAGATCAACATCGGTGTGAACTAATCGGGCATGAGTTGCGTATCATATTTGATGTAACACTCAAATAGATACCATAGACGAATGAAATTTTTCGCCAACATAACAGCAGCTGTACTGACGCTGTCGGCCTTAGGTGGGCCGACAGCGTTTGGTGCACCTGTGTTGTATGATGCCGACTGCCTCGAGCGCATGGTCGATGCCCTTGATTACGACCTCGACCAGCAGTATGCCTGGGAGAGCGCCGACACGACCCTTATGCTGGAATTCAAAAAGCGCCCGGTGCGTATCGACATATCCGACGGTCGCGTGGTGCATGTAGGCTACCGTATGTTTTCCGACAGTCAGCGTGAGCACATGCCTTACCGGCAGGTATTCGATTTTCTGGAGCGATATGCCCTCGATGCCGAACTGCCGGTCAAGCGGGTGAAGAGCGTGGGGACGATGCTTGCCGAGGATGAGGTGACATGTTCCGAATCAGGATTCTCGCGTCTGCGCTCCTATGCCTCCGACTCTACACTCCTCCTCTCGGTGGCCGATATAGGCGGACGGCGCTACAGAGTGGAATGGCATAAAGAGGACACCCCGGTATATTATATCGAGTTTCCGATTGAATACGAGCTGCTCCACGGCACTTCGATGACTGAAAACGAGCGCCGTCTTGTAGCCGATATCCAGGCGTGGAAAGGGAGTCGTGAGAGAGTCGACACGCTGACGTCGCGCGAAGAGCTTGTGCCGATTTACCGGAAGAATTACTACATACTTCCTGGTGACTCGTATCTGCTCGACAATCTCACATCCAACCGCTACTACATGCTGGCCGAGGATTCCGATTCACTCTTTGTGCCGATATATACCCGAGATTATCCCCTCGAGTCTCTTGCCACGCTGCTCGTTACGGGCACACTGCCCAACGACTTCTCGTTTGAGATGAAGGTTGACGGCTACAACATGCTCCCTACAGTGACCGTGCCGGTCAATGCCGCCCTTGATTATTTCCGTAGCTGCGGTTGTGTGCCGTTCTTCGGAGTGGGCGATTTCACCGACCCGGTGGCCACATGCTACCTCGTGATGCGCAATCCTTCCGAGGGCTACTGCCATCTGATGCGCGTCACCGCCAATGTCTCGGAACTCGACAGCCGACACGGCACTATGGCCTGCCGACTTACACCCTATATACCGATGTCGCGCGTAGCTTCGCTTTTCGACGACTGACAATCACGTTACCCATACCCATTGCGGTGGTAGTCCTGCCGCAGAAGTTATTATCACGCCTCTCTTATCTACGATTTTTTTGCAAGGAAAATATGAAAGAATTGAATCGTTTGGTCTTCAGCATCATTGTAGGATGCGTCGCTATGGCGTCGTTTGCGCAGAGCGAGTCGCAGACAAAGGAGATCAACAAAATCAAGCTCGACCCGGGCTATGTGTTTGCCGAGTCGACTATGGAGAATGCCGACGAGGCACGCGAGACCGTGTGTCTGACGCTTTCCAATTTTATGAACGAATATCTGGAGGAGAGCGGCGAGTCGCGCCGTGTGGCAGCAGCCGAACTCGGTGCGATAAAGTACATCAATGCCAAGCGTGGCAACGCCACTTACGTGTTTGGCTACATACCTGTAGCGACATTCTCTTCTTCGGCACCCGCTCCTCTGACTGTGGAGAATGCTGTGGCTGAAGAGCCCGTTGCCACACAGCCTGAATCTGTGGTGGCTCAGCCGGAGCCGGCCGTTATGCAGCCTGTGGCTGAAAATACCCAGGCCACTGTAGCTCCACAACCCGAGACGTCGGTCGAGGATGACTATGCCGAAGTGTCGCCCGAACAGCAGGCCATGGGGGGGGCGGCTCTCGGTATGCTTTTCGGTAATGTATTCGATCAGCATTCGTCCTCTCAGACAAAAATCTCCTGCCATGGTAATCCAGCCGACAGCGGACAGCTTAGCGACATGATTTCCGAACTTCTAGAGTCGGCCGACGCGCGCAAGGCCGCTTATCTGCTCAATGTATACAAGACTACCGGCAAGATTCGCGGATTCGGGGCTCTCCCTACCTGTCGCGACGCAGCCGGCTCCCACTGGCTCATAATCGATGCATCCGGCTCGATTGTGGCTCTGCTCGGCCCTGCCTCCGACGACAATCGTCACAACTATGTGTCGGGCGGTGTCGACCATCTTGCATCCTACGGCGGCAAGTATGCTGTATGGTTTACTCCGAGAGCCAGATAGACAGATATCAATACACCATAAATGTGCAAATATACGATATGAAAAAATACATTTCACTTATCTTTCTCGCCCTCGGGCTGGCAGCATCGGCTCAGGGTGCCTACGACTTCCGGCTGGCTCCCACCACGGTGAGCCCGGCGGTCAAGTCGGCCATAGAGCAGAATGTCTCCAATCTATTTACGGCTATCAATGCGGCTGCAATGACCGGCGGTGACATAAACTTCACCGGCATTGACCTCACACAGGATGCCAAGCAGTCGATTGTAATGACATGGGAGAATGTGCACTTCACCACTGCCCAGGACCAGTATGTAGGACAACTTCTTAAAGAAAAGAACTCCAACGGCTCGCTGCGAGGCCTGCAGGTGCGCAACCAGCAGGTCGACATGAAGCCTATCGACGATACCTACGAGGGGCCGATGGCTCAGGAAATTGTGCTCGACTTTACCCCCACAGGGCGTATCTCCGACTTCAATTTCGCGATGGAGAACACACAGTATCTTACACTCCTGCGCGATGGCGCACGCCTGGGTGATGCCGCCAACCGCATGCAGATAATCAACTGGTGTGAGAAACTGCGCAACGCATACTGTCAGAAGGATATCCGCATGCTCGACGATCTCTTCAGCGACGACGCTCTGATTATCACCGGACGTGTGGTGACCGAGCGCCGCCGCAGTGATATCGCGCTGGCCAATCCTACACGTGTGGAATATGTGAAGCAGAACAAGCAGCAGTATCTCAGTCGACTGAAGATTGTATTCGACCGACAGAACCGCGGCGGATACGTCAATGTGAAGTTTGACGATTACCGTGTGGTGCGCCATGCCTCCAAGCCAAATTATTACGGTGTTACCCTGCGCCAGCAGTGGCACACAAAGGGGTATTCCGACGAGGGTATCGTGTTTCTCATATGGGACTTCAACGATGAGGACCATCCCAAGATTCACGTACGCACATGGCAACCCCTTCAGGATACAGCCTTCACCATGGGCGATTTCAAATTGCCCGACCCTGCCGAAAAGGCCTCGTTTACTCTCGACCGCAACTGATAAACTGAATTTAACCTTAGAATAACCTTTGACTGATGAAACGTATTGTTACAACTATTCTTGCTACAATCTTTTTCATAGCCTCTTCGATGGCTCAGGAGCTGATGGTGCGCGAGTTCCGTCCCGACGCTTCCGACCTTAGCGCTGTAGTCCATCAGGTGGCTGATGCCAACGGCAATCCCTGTGCGCTCGTGCGCCTCGGACTCGCCGTGCCCGATGCCTCGTTCGAAGGCGATATCATAAAGGCCGACCCAAAGGACGGCGAATACTGGATATATATGCCCGAAGGCTCCAACTGGCTCAATGTGAAGACCTCGCAGTATGTACCCCTGCGCTACGACTTCCCCGAGGCCGTTAAGGCCAATACCACCTATGTACTCAACGTGATGCCCAAGCCGCAGGAGAAAAAAGGCCTTGGCGACGTTGTGCCCGTGACTCTCCCCGCGCGTGCCGCCGCATCAATCGGAGGAATGGCCGCCGACCAGGGACAGCCTGTCACATTCAACATGATTAAAGTTAAATCGGGTATGTACAAAATGGGTGCCACTCCCGAGCAGGAGAGCCACGAGGGCGACGAGCAGCCGGTGCACTGGGTCACTATCTCCAAGGACTTCTATATCGGAGAGACCGAGGTGACACAGGAACTCTGGGAGTATGTGATGAATTCCAATCCCTCTGTCATCAAGGACCCCCAGCTCCCGGTGACCAACGTGAGCTGGAACGACGCCAAAGAGTTTATCCGTGCTCTCAACCAGATAACCCGCGTAAGATTCCGCCTCCCCACAGAGGCCGAATGGGAATATGCAGCCCGAGGCGGTCATCAGGCCGGCCACTTCAAGTACAGCGGCAGCAACACTGCCGAGGAGGTCGGCTACTGGTATATCAACAGCTCGTCGCGTCCGAATCCTGTGAAGTCGCTCAAGCCCAACGAACTTGGCATATACGACATGAGCGGCAACGTGTGGGAGCTCTGCGAGGATTATAAGAACGACTATCCCAAGAAAGATGTGGTAGACCAGTTCGGATCCACTCCTGGCAAGAACCGTGTACGCCGCGGCGGTGGCTGGGACAGCGAGAATGTCGACCAGCTGCGCAACGCCTACCGCCGCCGTGTGGAGGAGAACATGCGCGAACGCTCTACCGGTTTCCGTCTGGTGCTCACCACCGATTAAGCTGAATAGAACTTGTCATTGACTTAATTCATATGCGGTCAAATTCGGAAGTAGTTGATTGTCAGTAAATCCGGATTTGACCGTTTTTCATTAAACAAGTTCGGAAAGGATGTGTGATGGTGTATATAAAGGATATGTTGGTAATAAAAAGTTCCGATGACCAATATGAAATAGTTGATTAAGCATAATCTAATTATTATCTTTGGGCGTTTTATGAAAAGAATTATGAATTTAGCGGCAGTGCTGTCTGTGCTTCTTGCTGTATGCGGAGATGCAATTGCCCAGCCCTCGCTGAGATTTAACAGTGACGGCACTTTAAAGATAGTGCAGTTTACCGATACACACTACAAGTATGGAAAGAAAGCCTCGCATGCCGCCACCGAGATGATGGACGAAGTGCTTGAGGCCGAGAATCCCGACTTTGTAATCATAACCGGCGACCTCGTATACTCCAAAGGGGTAAGAGAGGCGCTCCCCGAGCTTGTCGAGCCTATCGTGCGACGCGGACTCCCGTGGGCCATGGTGTTCGGCAACCACGACGAGCAGTTCGACATGACTTTACCCGAGATGTACGACGCCATGCAGGTGATGGCCGGATGTATCATGCCTCCGCGTCCCGAAGGCGTCGACAGCCCCGACTACTCGGTTAGTCTGCTTGGAAGCGACGGTTCCGACCGTGTGGTGGGAGCGCTTTATTGCCTCGACAGCCATTCAGGCGCCCGCGTGCCAGGAATCGGGAAATATGCATGGCTCACCTACGACCAGATAGGGTGGTATCGTGGCGAGAGCATGATGCGCACGCAGGCGGCAGGTGGCAAGCCTGTGCCCTCGCTCATGTTCATGCACATCCCTCTGCAGGAGTTCTCAGCCGCCCACGGCGATCCTAAGAACTTCCTCCTTGGCACAAAAGGGGAGAACATATGCCACCAGGCGGCCAACAGCGGCATGTTTGCCTCGATAAAGGAGATGGGCGATGTGTTTGGTGTATTCTGCGGCCACGACCACGACAATGATTTCGTGACCCAGTATGCAGGCGTGATGCTCGGCTACGGGCGCTATTCCGGCGGCAAGACCGTATACAATCATCTTGGTAAAAACGGTGCAAGAGTTATCGTTCTACACGAGGGAGAGCCGCGCCTTGACACATGGGTGCGGCTGCGCGGCGGCGATGTAATAAACACCACGGCTTTTCCCCGTGCTGCCAAATAAACTCTAACATAGACCGCATGGCGGCTAAAATATTATCAGGGCGCGTATTGGAATTGATTCCAATACGCGCCCTGATAATATTTGGTCGATGCTTTACGCAGCGTTTCAGCGCGCGGCTTCAAGTATCTTATGGGGAATCTGTGTATTGTCGTTGAATGTAGCGAAGCGCTCGGCTCCGACCCCGACGGCATATACAGGCACCAGTCCGGCGGTATGCTTGTTGGATGTCCAGCCGATGCCGGTAGCTTTGTCGAGCACATCGTACACGGCCTCGGTAAACTGGTCGAACGTCTTGTACAACGTGTGGTTGTCGGTGCCTTCGTTGCGGGTGATTGCCTTGTCGTAAATAGCCTGTAGGCGCTCGGTGTCCTTGTCGCTTACCGGCACATATGCCCAGAATCCGAGTTTGTCGGTCAGGAATCCTTTCATCTCGTCCCACGAATATGACTTGCCCGATTTTATTATATCGCGACAATACACCGTAAAACGCTCCTTGGATATGCGTTGGTGGTCGTAATGCTTGAGCTGCAGGTTGTAGCCGAGAGAGTTGTTGCCGAGACCCATACCTCCGGTCTCGTGGTCAGCGGTGACTACAATCAGAGTCTCATCGGGGTGTGCGAGATAGAAGTTGTAGGCCATGCGTATCACATCGTCATAGTTGAGCACCTCTTTTATTACCGTTCCGGCGTCGTTGGCATGCCCGGCATGGTCGATATTGCCACCTTCTACCATTATAAACCACTTGTAGCGGCCGTTCTTTTCAAGATGTTTCATGCATGCCTCGGCCATTGATGCAAGCGTGAGCCCCGGCACTGAATCGATAGTGTAGTACCACACGTCGGGGAAAGCGATACTGTCGAGCAGCATCACTTTTTCAGACTTTGAACGGCTCAGAGCATCGAGTCCGCGCACTACATCCACACCGTTGTCGGCAAATCTCTTTTCGAGATCGGTCGCTTTGCCGTCGCGCACGGTTCCGCGCAGACTACGTCCGGCGATGAAATCGAAACCGCACCTCGCGGCATCGCATCCTATTTCATAGAACATACCCCTGTTCGGCACATGGGCGTAGAATGCTCCCGGAGTAGCGTCGTCGGCATCTTCGGTTGTGATTATGCCTATGCCGTAGCCCCTCTTCTGAAGGTCTACAGCAATTGAGTTGACATGGGATGAGTCCGGAGCCATTCCCAGCATGCTGTTGGTGGTCTTTATGCCTGTGGCCAGGGCTGTGCCGGCTGCAGCCGAGTCGGTCACCGGTGACGATGCCGAGTGTGTGGTACACTGCGATGCAACCGGAAACTGCATCATCATCAGCGGCGTGTCATTACCTGCTACCGTCCGGTTGTAGGCCTCTGCTCCCATGGCATGGCCCATGCCCATGCCGTCGGCGATGAAGTAAAAAATGTATTTCGCTTCTTGAGCTACGGCTGCTGACGATAACGCCAGAAAAAATGCGGTTATTAATGCAAATTTTTTCATGGTTTATTCTTTGAATGAGTCAAGTTTTTCAAGATAATATTTTCTGAGGTCTTTCCACCGGTAGTAAGGTCCGCTTACAGGTGTACCTGGAAGTACAATCTCATTCTCGTTGAGAAGCACCTTTACCAGCACATCGTCGGTGGCGATAGAGTCTGTCGGGCGGTAGAAAATCATCTGGATATTTGCGGCCATAGGTATTATGTCCTGACAGTACCAACGCGACTGCTCAAGTTGGTCAAGGCTGTTGATTTCCCGGGCATAGTCGTTTATCTCCATCAGTACGGTAAGCGGCAACACCATACCGTCGTGTCCGAACCGCAGATTGGCGCTTACACGTGGCGATGCTACAGCCGTATCGGCGCTTTCGATAAAGTTGCGAAGGAGATGGCGCTGGCTGTATTGCGCTCTGTTTTTTGTCAGCTTGCTGTTGCCTGCTTCGACAAACCAGTTGGCGTTGGAGCGCATCCATTGGCCGTGCTGCTCCTCGCGGGAGAACACCCTGTCGGTAAGCCATGGCATCCCTATATGGCTCTGCATGTTGGAGAGCACACGCCACAGGCGTCGTTCGACCCGGCTGTTGTCAATGCTGTCGCGTATAAATTCCGGATTTGTTATGAGTCGGGTTAGAAAGACTCCTTTTTCCGGATATTTTGCCTGAAACTTTTTCAGTTCTTTTTTCTTTGCTGCCTTGCGAATCTTTACTCCGGTCGTATCGTCAAAATTCATGTAGCGCATGTCGGCATTACTTGCGTCGGCAAGCACTTTTACTCCGGGTGCCAGTTTGTTGATTGAGTTAAGCTCGTTGACCATCGACAGTATGCAGCGTATCACTATCGTCGATTTTGCGTTGACTGTCGAACCCGGTGCGAACACCTGAGGGAAATTCCTTACCATTCGCTCACCGATGAGCTGATGCTGTAGAGCCCCCATGTCGGTAAGCTCCTCGCGGCGTCCCTGTTCTTTGGCGGCGATGTCGCGAAGCAGTTCAAGAGTCTCTTTGCCAAGTGGTGTGAGGTATCCGTTGCGTTCAGCCTTCTCAAGTTCGGCCACAGGGTATTCATAGTCCCTCTGGTCGATAAGCCAGCGCGAACCGTGTCGTCCGTAGTGTTCGATATGAAACGGCTCATAACCGTCAGGCGCAGGTGTGAGAGCCGGGGCAGGGCTGTCGGTATACGGATAGGCATAGTACTGTGCTGATAATTCATGGCCTGTAAGCTCATCCACAGCCTTTGGCTGAAGAGGAGACGCACTGGCGTATAGTATTGTGCAGGATGCGAATCCGGCAAGAATGCAACGTAGAGAGGTTTTCATCATATTGAGTTATTGGATAGATTGTATGTGCAAATTTACCAAAATTATGGCAATATATGCCGACTGTCATCCGGCAGTGGATTCCATGCAGGGTGTTCATTTGCCTAAAAAGTGTTAAATGCGTCTTTAATCGATAATCGGACTTGTTTATATTGATAGATAAGATAGGTTGCTATCTTTAAAAATGTTAAATTTGCAGTTTGAAAAAATATATAGAATATAATGGGAAGACTCGTAGCAATAGTCGGACGACCTAACGTGGGCAAATCCACGCTTTTCAACCGTCTCACCCAGACCCGCACAGCGATAGTCGACGATATGGCCGGTACAACACGCGACCGCCAGTATGGTAAGGTCGACTGGATTGGCAAGGAATTTTCAATTGTCGATACCGGCGGATGGGTAGTAAACTCCGAAGATATATTTGAATCGGAAATCAACAAGCAGGTGCAGCTGGCAATAGAAGAGGCTGATGTAATACTTTTTGTAGTCGATGCGATGAACGGAGTCACTGACCTTGACGATCATGTGGCTGAAATCCTGCGTCGCTCCAAGAAGCCTGTCATACTTGTGGCCAACAAGGTGGATTCCAACGACTGGATTTACAATGTTCCGGAATTCTACAAGCTCGGTCTCGGAGACCCGTTTACGGTATCGGCTTCCAACGGTTCCGGCACCGGCGACCTTCTTGACGAGATTGTAAAGGATCTGCCGGAGGACGACGGCGAGGAAGAGCGCCTCGAGAGTATCCCTAAATTTGCGATTGTAGGACGCCCGAACGCCGGAAAGTCATCTATTATCAATGCATTTATAGGCGAGGACCGCAATATCGTGACCGATATCGCAGGTACCACACGCGACTCTATCTATACCCGCTACAACAAGTTTGGCTTCGACTTCTATCTTGTGGATACCGCCGGTATCCGCAAGAAGACCAAAGTCAACGAGGATATAGAGTATTACTCTGTAATCCGCTCGATACGCTCTATCGAGGCTTCCGACGTGTGTATCCTTATGATAGATGCCACACGAGGAATCGAGGCTCAGGACGTCAACATATTCTCGCTGATACAGCGCAACAAGAAGGGCCTTGTGGTGTGTGTCAACAAATGGGATCTCGTGGCCGACAAGTCCAACGAGTCCATCCGCCACTTCGAGCAGACTATACGCCAGCGTTTCGCTCCCTTTACCGACTTCCCGATAATATTCGGGTCAGCGCTTACAAAACAGCGTATTTTCAAGGTGCTGGAGACAGCCGTAAATGTCTACCACAACCGCAACCGCATCATACCTACCTCCCAGCTCAACACCTATATGCAGGAGGTAATCGGAGCCTATCCGCCACCCGCCAACAAGGGCAAGTATATCAAGATCAAGTATGTGACCATGCTTAAGGAATCGATAATCCCGACATTCGTTTTCTTCTGCAACCTTCCCCAGTGGGTAAAGGAACCCTATCGCCGCTATCTTGAGAACAAGATCCGTGAGAAATGGGACTTTACGGGGACTCCGGTCAACATATTTATGAGAGAAAAATGACAAAAACATTTGAACAATTAGGCGTAAGTGAACCCCTGCGCCGCGCTATCGAAGAAATGGGGTTTGAAACCCCGATGCCTGTACAGGAGATGGTGATACCCCATCTGCTGAATGAGGATGGCGACGTTGTGGCGCTCGCACAGACCGGCACAGGCAAGACTGCCGCATTCGGACTCCCGGTGCTGCAGCGCACCGACACTCACGTCAACGCTCCGCAGGCGCTCATAATAGCGCCTACACGCGAACTGTGTCTGCAGATCAGCAGCGATCTGGCCGACTTCTCCAAATACATGCCCTCCCTTAAGGTGCTCCCGGTGTATGGAGGGTCAAGTATAGAGAGCCAGATACGCTCGCTTCGACAGGGTGTGCAGATTATCGTGGCTACCCCGGGCCGACTTATCGACCTTATCAACCGCGGTGTAGTAAATCTTACCGAGGTTCACACTGTAATCCTCGACGAGGCCGACGAGATGCTCAACATGGGATTCGTCGATGATATCAACGACATCCTCACCCATGTGCCCGACAACCGCAAGATGCTGATGTTCTCGGCAACCATGCCCAAGGAAATAGCCCGTATCGCCCAGCGGTTCATGAACAATCCGCAGGAATTTGTGGTAGGTGTAAAAAACTCCGGGGCCGAGAATGTGCGCCATATATACTATATGGTACATGCGCGCGACAAGTACCTCGCCCTGAAGCGTATTGCCGACGACAATCCCAACATATACGCTATCGTGTTCTGCCGTACACGTAAGGAGACACAGGAGATTGCCGACTGGCTCATACAGGACGGCTACAATGCCGACTCTCTCCACGGAGAGCTCTCGCAGCAGCAGCGCGATATGGTGATGAAGAAATTTCGCGACCATGTGTTGCGCATACTTGTCGCCACCGATGTAGCCGCACGCGGCCTCGACGTGAGCGACCTTACTCATGTCATTAATTACGGACTTCCCGATGATGTGGCCACATACACCCACCGCTCGGGGCGTACCGGACGCGCCGGAAAGACCGGCATATCGATTGCCATAATCCATTCGCGCGAGCGCGGCAAACTGCGCGACATAGAGAAGCGCATAGGCAAGACCTTCGAACGCAAGGATGTGCCTACTCCCGACCATATCATAGAGAAGCAGCTCTACAATCTTGCCGACCGTCTGGAGCGCGTGCAGGTCGACGACGACCAGATATCGCGCTACTTCACCGGAGTGGAGCGCAAACTCGGATGGCTGTCGCAGCAGGATTTGCTCAAACGCATACTGTCGCTTGAGTTCAACCGTCTGCTCGACTACTACAAGGATGCGCCTAAAATCGACTATATCGACGAGAAGCCTGCCGGACGTGGACGCAAGGATAAGGACAAGACGATATCTCCCAAAGAAAAAGACCGCCGTACCGCCGACAGGGGCATGGCACGCATATATGTCAATGCCGGAAAAAGCGACGGATTCTTTGCAGGAAACCTCATCGACATACTTAACCATACGGTCTCCGGTCAGCGTGTCGACGTGGGCCGTATCGACTTGATGCCCGGCTACTCGCTGTTCGACGTCAAGAAGTCCGATGCCCGCCGGGTGGTCGAGGCTCTTACGGGACATGAGTTTGTAGGCAACAAACTGTATGCAGAGATTGCCGATCCCGAAAAGGACTATACGCATGCGTCGCGCCGAAAGAAAGAGGCGCCATCGGGTGACGGAGCGCCGCGAGCCGGTAAGCCGGCACGACGGAAACCGGCCGGGAACTATGATAAATTTATTAAGAAAGGTAAAAAACACAAGTAAAATGCTTGTTTCCGTAGAAGATTTTATAACTTTGGATATCTTCTACGGATTTTTTTTAACAGAAAGTTATGCGCAGACTGATTATATTTATCGCGGCTATGGCATCATTTGCCATGGCTTATCCGCAGCTTACCGCCACTGAGGCGTTCAGCAGCGCACCGGCGTCGGTATTGCCACTTATCGACTATATCACGCGCCTCGACATGATTGACTACTACAACAGCGGGTCGGCCACGGCCTCGAAAAACGTCATGCAGGGGCAGTCGCGTATAACGGCGCTCTCACCGATGTCGGTATCGGTCTCTGTCACATCAGGTTCTGAATGCCAGATAGCCCTGTTGCCTATGCGCGGCGACACGGCCATCGTGTGCATAGAGACTGTAATGACTCCGACGCCTGACAGCCGTGTTTCTGTATATGACCGCGACTGGAAGCCCTTGTCGGGCTCCTCTTTTGCTATGCCGGCAGTGTCGGCATGGCTTACTCCCGAGGGTAAGAAACAGGCTGATGTGGTGGAGTCGCAGGTACCGTTTATGCTTGCCTCGGCGCAGTATTCACCCGAAACCGATACGCTTGTGCTTACCAACCGACTCTCCGACTTCCTGTCGGATGATGTTTACGGACTTGTTAAGCCATATCTGCTTCCGTCAATCACCTACAAGTGGAACTCGTCACGGTTCGTTCCTGTGAAATAATGTCAGCAAATCTGTATATTTACCCAACAAGGCTTTGGAACCACTGACCCTACTGCAACTCAACCAGCGTATCGCACGCCTTATTGTGACGCCCGACACCCAGAACGTATGGGTGACGGCCGAACTGTCGGATGTGGCCGTGCGCTCAGGCCACTGCTACATGGAGCTCCTGCAGAAGGACCCGGCTACCGGACGTACTCTGGCAAAAGCACGGGCGGCAATCTGGGCGAGCGCATTTCCGGCCATACGGTCGGGATTCTATGCGGCTACCGGACAGGATTTCGTTACCGGACTGAAGGTGATGGTACGCCTGAGCGTGTCGATGCATGCCGTCTACGGCATGTCGCTGGTAATCAATGCCGTCAATCCCGACTATACGATGGGCGACTTGATACGGCGGCGCAACGAGATGATAGCACGGCTGAAATCGGAGGGCATTTTCGACATGAACCGCTCTCTCGTACCGGCCGAACCTACTTTGCGTGTGGCTGTGATATCGGCTCCAGGAGCAGCCGGTTTCGGCGACTTCATGAATCAGTTGTCGGCATCACCTCTGCGTCTGCGCTTTGTCACGCGCCTGTTTCCGGCCATCATGCAGGGCGAGCGCACCGCACGCTCAGTAATGGAGGCTCTCGCCACGGTAGAGCGCGAACAGACCGACTGGGATATTGTGGTGATTATCCGTGGCGGAGGAGCTACCTCCGACCTGCTCGGTTTTGAGGATTATGACCTTGCCGCCACCGTGGCCCGCTTTCCGCTGCCGGTAATGGTAGGCATCGGCCACGAACGCGATGTGACAGTGCTTGACTATGTGGCATGCATACGTGTGAAGACTCCTACAGCCGCCGCCGAGTGGCTGTTGGCTAAAGGCAAGGAATGTATCGACCGGCTCGATTCGCTCGGACGTGATATCGCGCTCGCCGTGTCGGGATATCTGGGAGGATGCAAGGAGCAACTCGGTGCTATCGAGGGGCGTCTTCCCGCTCTTCCGGCCGCAATGCTCGCACGTGCGTCTTCGCGGGCCGACCGTCTGGCCCTCGCCCTTCAGCAACTGTCGTCAAGGGCTACAGCTCCGCATGTGGCCAGAATCGACCGTCTCACTCTCGCATTGCGTCAGATAGCAAGCGGGATAACCACGCCGCGACGTGTGAATCTCGAAAAGTACGGGGCCACTCTGGCCGCTGCTTCCTCGGCCACACTGTCGGCGCGCCGCAACAGGATAGAGGCTCTCGCACAGTTGCTCGACGCATTGTCGCCCGAGGCCACTCTGCGCAGAGGCTACTCAATAACACGTGTAGGCGGACACGCCGTCACCGATCCGTCGCAGGTAGTTCCGGGCGATGTGCTCCACACCACACTCGCCGGCGGCACTGTCACTTCAATAGTTGAATAATAAAGGCATTTTTACTCATGCTCTAAATAATTGTCATAAACACAATATGGTACCTAAATTTACCCCTGTCGCCGATATGACCTACACACAGGCTGTAGCGGAGATAGAAGAAATATTGCGGATGATGCAGGCCGATTCGCTTGATATCGACCTCCTTGCCGCTTATACACGACGCGCCACAGAATTGCTGACGGAATGCCGCCGACGTCTGACGGATACCGACCGCGAACTCCAGTCTATACTTAACCCCAACAATAATTAATACACGATGGAATCAAAAAAAATTCTTCTGTCGGAGAAAGATATACCTACCGCATGGTATAATGTGCTGGCCGAGATGCCGGTAAAACCGCGCCCGATGCTCAATCCTGCCACTCATGAGCCTCTGACTGCCGAGGATCTGATGCCGCTTTTTACCGAGGAGGCTTCACGCCAGGAATTCAATACGACTGATACATGGATTGAGATTCCCGACGAGGTGCGCGACATGTACCGCATATGGCGTCCGACACCGCTGGTGCGTGCACGCGGTCTCGAGAAGGCCCTCGACACAAAGGCCCACATATATTTTAAGAACGAGAGTGTAAGTCCTGTAGGCTCCCACAAACTTAATTCAGCTGTGCCGCAGGCTTACTATGCCAAGAAACAGGGAGTGACCAATATCACTACCGAGACAGGCGCCGGCCAATGGGGTGCCGCTCTTTCGCTTGCCGCCAAGCATTTCGGTCTTGAACTGGCTGTGTATATGGTGAAGATTTCGTTCAACCAGAAGCCGTACCGACGCTCAATCATGCAGACCTATGGAGCCGAAGTGATAGCCTCACCATCGATGTCGACCAAGGCCGGGCGCAAGATTATCACCGAGCATCCCAATTACCAAGGTTCGCTTGGTACTGCTATCTCCGAGGCCGTAGAGCTTGCCATGTCGACCCCCAACTGCAAGTATGTGCTCGGCTCGGTGCTCAATCATGTGGCACTCCACCAGACTGTAATCGGCCTGGAGGCTGAGAAACAGATGGAGATGGCCGGAGAGTATCCCGACATTGTTATCGGATGCTTCGGCGGCGGCTCTAACTTTTCGGGCATATCCTTCCCGTTCATGCGCCATAACTTTTCGGGAGAGCGCTCCACGCGTTTTGTTGCAGCAGAGCCTTCGTCGTGTCCTAAACTGACACGCGGTGTGCTGCAGTACGATTTCGGCGATGAGGCCGGTTATACTCCGCTTATTCCGATGTATACCCTCGGCCACGATTTCTCTCCGGCCAATATACATGCCGGCGGTCTCCGCTATCATGGTGCGGGAGCTGTCGTCAGCCAGTTGCGCAGCGACGGCATGATTGACGCTGTCGACATACCCCAGCTTGAGACATTTGCCGCAGCCACACTTTTTGCACGCGCCGAAGGCATTATCCCGGCCCCCGAAAGTTCGCATGCGATTGCAGCTGCCATCCGCGAGGCAAAGCGTGCCAACGAGGAGGGTACCGCTCCGGTAATATTGTTCAATCTCTCGGGCCACGGACTTATCGACATGGCAGCCTACGACCAGTATATAGCGGGCGACCTTGCCAACTATGAAGTGACCGACGAGGATGTGGCGCGTACTACCGATAGTCTGGCCAAACTTATCTGACGCTGCGCGATGATTGAATATGTCAAGGGCGCTCTGATGGAGCTTACCCCGACCGACGCCGTTGTCGAGACAGCCGGAGGTGTGGCTTATTCGCTTTCCATCACACTGCCTACATATACTGTGCTTGAGGAGGCGCTGTCTGCTCATGCTACGGTGAAGTTGCTGTGTCACGAGGTGATACGCGAGGATGCATGGCTGCTCTATGGATTTACCGAAGAGCGTGAGCGAGCGCTGTTCCGCCTCCTTATCGGAGTAAGCGGAGTAGGGGCGTCGACCGCACGCATAATGCTGTCGTCGATTCCTGTGGCTGAACTTGAGCAGGTGATTGTAGCAGGAGATACGCGCCGTCTGAAAGCTGTCAAAGGCATCGGTGCCAAGACTGCCGAGCGCGTGATTGTCGACCTCAAAGACAAGGTGCATCCATCCGACGACGCCACGCTTCCATTGGCGACTGCCGACTCCGAGGTGTTTGAGGAGGCTCTTGCCGCTCTTGTTATGCTCGGATTTCCCAAACCGGCTTCTCAGAAGGTGCTTAAGAAACTATTTGAGGCCGAGCCCGCAATCAAAGTTGAGTCGGCCATACGCAAAGCGCTTGCTATGCTTTAACCGAAAGTCATTAGATATAATATTAACGCCGTGCGTTTCAGCATATTGAAACGCACGGCGTTGTTGTTGAAATTAGGAGTTTTACCGGTTAGCGGTTCATGTATTTTTTGCCGTTCCTTATCACGATGCCTTTGTAGTCGCTGTTGACTTTTATGCCTGACAGGCTGTAGGCTTCATCCGACTCTGTGGCGATGGTATTGTTATCGATAATTCCGGCAATCGACGATGTGCTGTTTGCTGTCAGCTCAATCTCCTCACCGGCCACTGTCGGGATGTCGTAGAGATATGTCTGAGGCAGTATGGTGTCCGGTATCTTTTTGCTGTCGGCCACAATCGGGTCGGGCATACCGTAAGGCTGTGTCAGCTCGTTGGTATTGGTGCCTTCGGCGGCTGTGAGTGGAGTGCTGTCGGCCATGAACAGGGGTGTGTTGGACCGTAGTCGCAGGTTTCCTCCGATTGTCGACCTGATTTTTACATTGTCGACGATGCCCCCTTTCCATGAGAGCGACACGATTTCAAATCCTCCGCGTGCGCGCAGTCCCGCTACAGTTCCTTCAGCCCAGCGGTCCGGTAGGGCGGGGAGCAGGTGCACGAATCCGGCGTGAGATTGCAGCAGCATTTCGGCTATGCCTGCACAGCATCCGAAGTTGCCGTCGATCTGAAACGGTGCATGCGCGTCAAACATGTTGGCGTAGGTGCCTCCATTGGGGTCCGACATGGTGATGTCGGGCGATACCAGTCGCAACTGGTTCTTTATAATTGACAGAGCGTGGTTGCCGTCGAGCATGCGTGCCCAGGCACATACCTTCCACCCCATCGACCATCCGCGTGCGGCATCACCTCTCCCGGTGAGCGACTTGTGCACTCCCTGAAACAGAGTCGGGTTCTCGTAGGGCGACACCTGATTGCCGGGGTATGCGCCCCACAGGTGCGAGAGATGACGGTGAGAGGTCGATTCGCGGTCCCAGTCCTCTTGCCATTCCTGTACCTGGCCGTACTTGCCTATTTTGTATGGAGTGAGGCGTGCTCTGAGTGTATCAAGTTCTTTGGCGAAGTCGGCGTCTTTGCCGAGTATTCCGGCAGCCTCGGCTGTGTTTTTGAGAATGTCATATACCATCTGGTTGTCCATTGCCACACCGCCGAACAGAGCCACATTTACTTTTGAGCCGGCATCGTTGGTGTAAGAGTAGAGCCCGGGATGATTTTCGGGGGAGTTTGACGGACATACTACCATATATCCCGAGTTTGGGTCCTCGACAAGAAAATCCCGGAAGAACTCGGCGCATCCTTTCATTACGGGATACACCTCGGCGAGATATGTCTTGTCGCCCGAAAAAAGATACTTCTCCCATAGGTGAGAGCAGAACCATGCATTGCATGTCGGCCATATGCCTACGGGGCCGTTGTCGACAGCGCCTGTCGTGCGCCAAAGGTCGGTATTGTGATGGAGAACCCATCCGCGTGCACCGTACATCTCTCGTGCTGTCTGCGCGCCGGTTTCGGCTACATCCTTTACCATCTCGATAAACGGGTCGTGGCATTCCGACAGATTGGCTACCTCGGCTGCCCAGTAGTTCATCTCGACATTGATATTGGTGGTATACTTGGAGTCCCATGCCGGATACTGGCGGGCGTTGGGGTTCCATATGCCTTGTAGATTGGCCGGCTGTGTGCCGGGCTGCGACGAGCATATGAGAAGATAACGTCCGAACTGGAAGTAGTTTTCTATGAGTCCGGGGTCGTCGGGGTCGGAGTAAAATTCTTTGATGCGCTGTTCGGTGTCCTTTGTCTCGCGGGAGGGATTCTCGCCCAGTTCGATACTTACACGGTCAAACTGCTCCTTGTATTTCTTGGTGTGTCCGGCAAGTGTGGTATCATAGTCCTTATTCTTGTCGAGATAACGGGTGATGTAGGCAAGCGCCTTAGCTTCGGCGTCGTCGCTTATATCGTTGTAATTCACGAAATTCGTGGCCGAGGATATGATGACAGTCGCGCTTGTGGCGTCGCTTACGGTAATCTCTGGTGCAGCCGTGTTGCCGGCTACGATACCTTGCTGTATGATGTTGCGCCGGGATGATGCAGTCTGTGTGCCGCCGTCGTTGATTACCTTTATGAATGTGAAGCATGTAAGTTTGTTGTCTACATTCTCGCTCTGCGATTTAGCCGGTACGAGCGATGCCTTTATCATGCCGTCGGCGGTGATGGTGTTCACACCGAGTTTCTCCATATTAGTCTTTATAGGAGCGGCATAGCTTACGTTGAAGTTCAGGCGTCCGGGCTCAGATGCGGTGAGTCTCATTATTGTCACATTGTCGTCAAACGAACTGAATACCTCGCGGGTGTAGGTGACACCGTCGGCCACATATGATGTTGTGGCTACCGCGCGCGACATATCGAGGTCGCGCACATATGCCTGCACATCTTTTGAGCCGGCTGTGGCTCCACCCTCTTCATCGTTGAAGCGGTGGCCGGGAAATCCTACGAGCACACATCCCGCGGCCTGGTACTGTGCGCCGTGGGAACCCTCCGACATCCAGTTGGGTATGGCGAGACGCTGGGCCGACACATAGTCTTTGGAGAATATGAGATTCTGCACCTGCTTGAGTACGGATGCGGCTTTGGGGTTATGGTTGGTGTTGGGCGACTGTCCCCAGAATGTGTCCTCGTTAAGCTGTATGGTGTCGACCGCCACACTGCCGCTGACCATTGCTCCGAGACGTCCATTGCCGAGTGGCAGAGCCTCTTCCCAATATCCGGCGGGACGGTTGTACCAGAGTCTGTTTCGGCTGTCAAGCACAGGTGGTTCCGCGGGGCGTTCGGCCGCTGTGGTGAAAGTGGTGCGGTACTCTTTGTCGCATATGTTGCCTGCGAGGTCGGTGAATGAGTTGGCCGGCATTACGAATGTGTATGATGTCGACAGATCGAGCTCTTCGAAGGGGAACGATGCTTTCGTGTTACTGATTGCAGGCGCTATGCTTTGTGCTGTCCCGGTGGTATTGTTGGTAAGTGTGGCCGATGCGTTGTCTTTAAGTACGATGCTCTCGTTGAAAAGCATTGTCACTTTTCCGGAGGGCACTACACCTGTATCGCCGTCGGCGGGGGTGATGCTTACGAGTTCGGGACCCTGGAAGTCATCGGCAAGGATGTTGACATATTTCAGATTGTAGTTGCTCGTTTTTGTAGCCGATTGTATGAGCATGCGTATGATGAGGCTGTCGCGGTTGTCGGCGTCAAGTGAGTAAGTGGCGTCGTTGTATTTGTTCCAATGGCTTGCGGCGGTATAGTCGTCGAGCACAGTCCAGCTGTTGCCGCCGTCGGTCGAGTATACCACTCCGAAGGGTGTCGCCGAGCTTGACCCGTCGCCGATAGCAAAGTTTACTTTTACATTTGTAAGCGACTTTGTGGGGAGCGACACTTCAAAGTACTGGTCATGCTTCGACGGGTCGGCATAGTCGGCTTTGTCCGTGAAGCGGTCGGTCGAGGCTGTGTTGAGCCGGAGCAGATAGCTCGGTGTTGAACCGCTTGATGTCAGCTGCCATTTGCCGTCGCTTGTATGCAGTGTGACCATGCATTCTTCCTGTGGCAGTGCGGAGACGTTGGGCAGGAAATAGGGCTGTAGGGCCGACCACTTCTGATTGGCCGATGCGGTCCATCCCGATTCATCGGGGGTGTAGACTGCGGATACACCATCTTTAGTCTCGCTGTAGCCTGAGGTAAACTCCCAATGTACTACGGTTGTCTGCTCGGCGGCAACAATTGAGTGTGGGGCGCACACGACTGTCGACAGTGCCAGCAGCAATGCTCTGATTGTTTTCATCGTTGCAATTTTAAAGGTTGGATATTTGAATGATTATGCGGAATACAAAATTAGTGTCAGACGTGAGGTTCCGACGTGAAAAATGGCTCAAACAGGCATGAAAAACGGCTCAAAATGGTCATGAACAGTGAAATTTCACTATCTTTGGCCTGAATTGAACCTAAAATCTACTGATGAACCATTGCCGTACTGTCATTATAGTGATTATTCTGCTGACAGGGCTTTTCCTGACCGCACGTCAGACTGAGCCTTGCCGTACGGTGCGGTATGACGACAGCAACGGATTGTCGGGTACGCTTGTCGGCGGCGGTCTGCAGGACGGAAACGGGCTTATGTGGTTTGCCACATGGAACGGTCTTGACTGCTACGACGGCTATGAGTTTCACCGCATGAAAATCAGGCCGGGCGACAGTGCGGCCATAGGTACCAACCGCATACGTGACATCCTGCTTTCTGAGCAGGGCAACATTGTGTGCCGCACCGATGACGATATATATGAGTTTGACCTGTCGCGATACATCTTCCGCGATATTCCGGAGGAGAGGAAGGATTCACTTAAAGGAAAAATGGGTCGCACATGGAGGGGGCTGACCGACCGACAGGGGAATATCTGGAGGGCTGACCCGTCGGGACTGTACAAGATATGTTTCCCGCATCACCCGGCAAGGTTGCTTGACGGCACATCGGGCGCACATCCGCGCTCGCTGATGGTTGACCGCGACAGCATGCTGTGGGTGGGGCTGCGCAATAATCATAGTATAAATGTGTATGACCGGAGTTCGACGCTTGTCAGGACCATTCCGCTTGAGACTGCGCCTTACTGCATCTACCGTACGAGTCATGGCGACATATGGATAGGTGGCAAGCCGGGCGCTCTCATAAGGAATGGGGGAGAGAGCATATCGCCGGATGCGGTATACGATATGGTCGAGGACAGGTATGGACGGCTGTGGATAGCTACGTTCGGTGCCGGAGTGAAATGCTGCGAAAATCCGCAGGCCATGGAGCCGGAGCTTTCCGAGTCGTTGGGCGGCTACAAAGTGAGAAAGATTATCATCACGCCTTCCGACAATATAATTGCGGCTACTACCGAAGGGCTGCTTGTCGGGACTGTAGACTCCGCTGATTGCCGCAATACGAGGCTGATGCCTGTAAGGCGCGACGGCAACCGTCCCGGGAGCTTGTGCAGCAATGCCGTGATGAGTGTGGCGAGGGATACCCGCGGCAATATAATAGTCGGTACGGAGAGCTCGGGAATCGATATTATAAGCGAGGAACGTCTGTTTGACGACAAACCGGAGTTCCGACATCTGAATACAGGCAATTCCACCCTTGCAAGCGATGTGTGCCGGGCTATGGCGCTTGTGTCCGACACATTGTTGTTGATTGTAGGTCGGAATCATGTGATGGCTCTGAATCCATCGACAGAGCAGACGGTGAATTTCGGGCGTACATTCTGGAACGACACGTGCCGCTTTGCCGAGACTGAGCCTGTGATGCTGCCCGACGGCACATGGGTGATCGGCGCCGAGGAGGGCGCTTTCTGTGCTACACCGCACAATATATACAGCCGAGGATATGTGCCGCCGCTTGTGTTCACTACACTGGCTGTCAACGGACTGGCACCGGCTTTTTGTCTGGCATCTCGTGACACACTTTTTCTTGAGCCGGACCAACGCAATATATCGATAGCTTTTGCTGCTATAGATTATACCGACAATAGTGGTATCCTTTATCGTTCGCGTCTTGACGGCTCTCCATGGACCGGTGCCGGACCGGTGCGTAACGTCACTTTGTTTAATCTAAGCCCTGGAACCCACCGGCTTGAGGTGCAGTCGACCGACAGATACGGGCGATGGGTCGATAATAACCGTCTGCTTTCCGTGGTGGTAGCTCCTTACTGGTATGAGACATGGTGGGCCGCTGCATTATTTGTGCTGGTCGTGGCAGTGCTTGCCGGCCTGGCGGTATATATAATAATGTATATACGCGATGTCAATCGCCAGCGACGCGACTTGCTTGAGAAGTATATGACGGTAATAGGGGAGATGGAGGCGCGTTCCATGCAGGATAGTGACTGCCTGACAGCATCGCCTGAGGATATGGCCCCACTTGTCCCTGAGCAGAAACCGGAGGACACAGCTTTCCTCAACCGGGTAAGGTGCTATATAGAAGAGAACATCGACAACCCCGACGCAGGTGTCGACAGCATGGCTGATGCCGCCGCAGTGAGCCGTTCGACTCTTAACCGTCATCTGCGTGCTCAGCTTGGCATCTCGGCGACTCAGCTGCTTATCGAGGCTCGCATGCAGCGTGCCGAGCAGCTTTTGCGTGCGCGCTCTGCCGGAGAGCCGCTTTCGCTGTCGGATATTGCCGCAATGTGTGGCTACTCCGATGTGCGGTATTTCCAGCGTGTGTTCAAGAAAAGGCACTCGGTAGCTCCGGCTGATTACAACGGATAAATTTTCCGCTCTTTATAACGGCGGCGCCGCATCGGAGAGGATGCGGCGCCGATTTTTCAGTGGGGCCTGACAGCGGGAGAGTGCATGCAGGCTTGTAAATACAATCAATAATCTTTCTGCGATTTGATACGCTGTAGCTGGCGTTCGATTGCTTCGAGCGAGAGGTCGACAGCCTCCTCGAAGGTGTCGGCAATCTTGGATGCATAGAATTCCTCCTGCATCGGAATGGTCAGTTTCACGGCAGCCTCCTTGTTCATTGAAGTTTCCGGTTTTACTACCTTTAATGTAACGTCGGCTTTGGTGATTGACTCGAAGCGGCGAGCCAGTTTATTTAGTTTCTTCTCGATGAAGCTCTGGAGCTGTTCTGTTGCGTCGAAGTGGATTGACTTGATGTTAATTTCCATGGGGTCCTCCTTTCTTTGCGGCACGCGGATGTGCCAGTTGGTAATTGTTTTTAAGTTCCTGGTAGGTAATATGAGTATATACCTGAGTGGTTTCTAATGATTTATGGCCGAGAAGCTGTTGCACTGAGAAGAGGTCGGCACCGTTATTGAGCATATCGCTTGCGAATGAATGCCGCAGTACGTGAGGGCTCTGCCGGGCTGCTACCGTGCGTCCCTCCAAAGCTCCGTGTACGACCCTGTAGATAAGCCTTCGGTACAAGGGCTGTCCGTCGGGCCTGACGAAGAAGCGTTCCGTGGGGAGGCCTCCTACTGTGGTGTCTCGCAGGTTTCTGTATTTTGCAATCATTTCCGAGAGTTCTTCCCCGAAAGGTATGATTCTTTCTTTATTACGTTTACCCATTACCTTTAGTTCACCTTTCGCGGTGTTTACATCGTTGTCGAGCAGAGTCTCCAACTCGGAACTGCGCATGCCTGTCGAGTAGAACATAAGCAGGATTAGACGGTCGCGCACGGAGGTGAATTCGTCGGTATCAAAATCTTCGGCGAGCATTGATGCCATTTCCGACTGACGGACGTATACCGGTAGAGGCTTGTCGGCTTTTGCCGAGTGGAGTTCGGCCGCAGGGTTCGACTTCATCCCGTGGCGCTTCATCATGAAGCCGAAGAATGTGCGTAGTGAAGAGAGCTTGCGCTTCAGTGTCCGCGGACTGTCACCCTGTCGGGCCAGTCGTCCGATCCATAATCTTATGTCGGAGGGGGTTACGCTCAACGGGTCGAGCTGCTCTGGATGACCGCCGGTGGCGAAGTCGGCCCATTGGGAGAGGTCTCGCATATATGCAGAAACGGTGTGGACTGAATAATTCAGCTCACACCGTATATATGTCGAGAAAGAGTCAAGTATCATGGAGTCGATTCGCTTTATCAATGGATGCCTCAGGTGGGCTTCCTATGTTTGGTCAAAAGCGAATTTAACTCTTTCTTTGGATATTTCCAAATAATATGGATAAAAATAATAGGAGTCGATTACTCCTCGACCATGCGCAGTTTCTGTACGTAGACGGCCTTCATCATCTTCTTGCGGTTGGTGATGGAGGGCTTTTCAAAAGCCTGGCGGCTGCGAAGCTCTTTAACGATGCCGGTCTTTTCGAATTTTCTTTTAAACTTCTTTAAAGCTCTTTCTATGTTCTCGCCTTCTTTAACTTGTACGATGATCATGTTTAGTTATTGATTTTATGTTGTTTTTTTTAGATTTTGCATTTTGCGCGACAAAATTACGGTTTCTTTTCCAAACCGCAAAATTTTTTATGACTCATTTTGCATTATCTCAGCAAGATAAGCTATATAACATATTATCCGTCAGTCTGAGGGGTTAAAAAAATCCGACAGTAGCTGTCGGCGCAAGGCCGGGCATACTGTCGGAATACAGTGTCGGATGTGATTCAGAGAGGATTAGCGACGTACGATTTTTCTTGTTGTGCCGTCGGCTTTTACTTCAATGAATATGCCGCCGCGGGCGTTGCCGTCGACTTGCACACCCTGCAGATTGTATACCGCTGTGGTGGGGACGGTAGTCTCTGTGGGTATCTCCTCGATTGCCGATGAGCCGGCAGTGTCGACTTTGATGTCGCGGAGACCAAGGCCTGCGCCGTCGGGGTCGGAGCAGGCATGGAAGCCTATGTAATACAGACCTGAGGCCTCGGGCGTGAATGTGTGCTTCTCTTCTACGCAGCAATAGCTTTCATATTCCTTTACAGGCATTATATTGCCGGTCATGGCGTCGGGCGATGGAGCGGTGCCGAAATAGAGTGCGAGCTTTTCGTTAGCTCCCGCTGTCGATACCTGGAATTCAATGGAATATGTGATGCCTTTCTCAAACATTATAGCGGGGAGTATCATCCAGTCGTCGGCGCGGTTGACGGATGAATAGGGATATAGAGCGGCCGTGCACTCGAGGTCGGTTGCTTCGATATACCAGTATTCCTCGCGGTACCATTCGTTGCGGTCGCCGTTGGCATCGATTATGGTGAGGCCGTCGAAGCTGTCGTCGCTGTCGAAGTCGAGCACATAGGGGAGTGATACCGAACCGAGGTTGTAGGTGTCGGTGGTGAGAGAGGATACGGGCACTCCGCGGTATGACATGTCGATGCGGTAGCTGTAGCCGGTCATTGAGGCGGGTATCTCTACCGGGTCGGTCACAGCGGTTGAGGTGATGGCTGTGGCCACACGTACGTTGTCGGGCATTCGTGTCACGTCATACGAGAGCATCGCATGGTTCATGTAGCCGCCATGTTCCGTAGATGTCGGGTGAGCCCATGTCAGGGTAAACGCTCCGTTGGCGTATGTGAGATTGGCTGAGGAGAGGCTTACCGGTGTATCATGTCCTATCCATTGTGAGATTTTCGATTTGGGCCCGCGACCGGCTGCGTTGGTGAGTTCAAGCTCGATTTCGTATGCGCCGTCCTCGTCGACTTTGCCGTCGGCCTCGATTTTTGTTCCCGGGGAGGCTGTGCCCTGGGCGAATAGTGAGCCGTTGGCGCGCACGAGATATTTTATGTCACCCTCCAGAGTGTTGCCGCCGAATGTCTTGTCGGGTATGGTAAACGTGACAGTGCCATTGAGTGCGCCGTCGGAGAATTTTGCGGAGAAGTCAGTGGCTTGGGCGGGAGCGTTGTCGTCGGCGAGCGGCCCGGGTATATACATGCCTCCGACAGCCTCGCCGTCGGCAAACTCATATACGAGCTTTGCAGAGCCTTCAGTGACGTCGACTGCATATAGCTCCGACTTGCTGATGCTGTAGCCATATTCTTCGATGGTCGATGAATCCTCGTTAGTCACCACGACATAGAATATGCCCGATTCGGTGTCGAAAGCTCCGGTCGAGCGACGGTTGGCGGTCACTCCGAGGTCGGCAATCTGTTCTGTCGCGCCGGTAGTCTTTTCGACTTTCCATAGTATGCCGGCCATATCTACGGCATATAGGCTGCCTGAGCGGTCGCAGCCGAGTGCAATCCAAGGGGTGTCGATTTTTTTGATGGCAAGGCGCTGTCCGGTGGCTTCGTTGAGAGAGCCGAACACGAATTCTCCTTCTGTCTCACCAAGTTCCGGGTCGGTGGCAAAACATCCGTATATGCGTGCTGTAGTGTGGTCGTAGGCGAGATCGGTGGCTACGCCCTGCATTGAGCCGAACAGCTGTGAATTCAGTTGCCAGGAGTCGGGCTTGAATGTGTAGTGGGTCACATCGGTCCATGCGCCGTAGTTGATTTCGGAGGTGCAGAAATAGAAATCCTCGGTCATTGTGCCGCCTCCGGAGGCGTCGAGGTCGGAGTCCTCTTTTACCAACGTGCGGCTGTATTTGTCAAGGGGGAAGCTGTACATGCCGGTCTCGGAATATACATACTCTTTCCATTCATTGGTGCTGTAGACCGATGCATAGAAACGTTTTTCCTGAGCCATTGCGGCTGATGTCATGACGATAGCTGCTGCTACAGTCGCGACAGATAGTCGTAAACGTAGGTTCATGTTGTAATTATGGATTGGTATTATCATTTGTGGATACGGGTGGAGATATGGTGGCAAGCCGTGGGAAGCGGAACACCACCGATAGGATAAGGAACACGGCGAGCGCCCATGGATAGTAGAGATAGGGCCATGTGGCTACCGGAGATATGGATGCAAGCGATGTGGCAAGGAGTGTCTGTGCGCCATAGGGTATAAGACTCTGCACGATACACGACGAGGTGTCGAGCAGCGAGGCCGCCTTTCTGGGGTCGACGCCGAATCTTTTTGACAGGGATGAGGCGAGCTGCCCTACAGTAATTATGGCTACGGTATTGTTGGCGGTGCATAGATTGACGAGTCCGACTACGAGTGCGATTCCGGCCTGGGCCCCGCGCGGTCCGCGTATACGTCGGGTAAGCACCTGGAGTATATAGTCGATGCCCCCGGCGGCTTTTATCAGTCCCAGCATTCCGGCGGCAAGGAGTGTGATTATTATCAGCTGGCCCACGGAGTCTATTCCCCGTCCCATGAATCCGAACAGACTTATTATGTCATGTCCGGTGCACAGCCCGAGGATGATTGCCACTACAATGCCTATGGAGAGCACTACCGTGACGTTGAGACCCGCGAGTGCAAGTAGTATTATGAGCAGATATGGAGCTACCAGCAGCGGATTTGAGCCGGAGAGGCTTGCCATGTCGGGTAGCCGGACGCCGAGTATCACATATAATATAAGTGAGGCTACGGCTGCGGGAAGGGCTATCCACAGGTTAACCCGGAACTTGTCGCGCATGCGGCATCCCTGGGTGCGCGTGGCTGCGATGGTAGTGTCGGAGATAAACGAGAGATTGTCGCCGAAGAAGGCTCCTCCGAGCACTACGGCCACGAAAAACGGCACGTTGCCGCTCTCCGACTGTGCAAGTTCTACGGCCAAAGGGGTCAGAGCCACCACCGTGCCCACAGATGTGCCTATGGCAAGGGAGATGAAGCATGCCGCGGCGAACAGTCCCGGAATCAGCATCTCTACGGGGAGGAAACGCAGGGCGAGATGTACGGTTGCCTCTATGGCGCCGATTTCACGGGCGATGGCGGCAAAGGCTCCGGCAAGAATGAATATCCACACCATATACATCACATTGGAACTGCCTGCGTCGCGGGAGAATATCTCTACCCGCTCTGACAGTGGCTTGCCATGCATTATTACTACGGCCCATGCCGATCCGAGCAACAGGGCGACTGCGATAGGCATCTTGTAGAAGTCGCCTATGATTACCGATACCGCAAGATAAAAGAACAGGAATACGAGTATGGGTGATATTGCGAGTAGTCCGCGGCGTGCGGGTATATGCGGGGCTGGTGATTCTTTCATTTCGTTTTCGACAGTATAAAACAAGTATATAACAAGCGTATGTCAGTTTTTTATCATGGCCAGGAACTCCCGCAGTGAGGCTGATGACGGAAATGCCGTGTATGGTATGATGAGCATGGGTGGTATGATCCTGTTGTCTAGGTTTATACATATATTCCCGCGAGAGTGCCTCATGCCATATAGAGAGGATAGCGGTATCTTGCTGACGGCTACGGGAGCATCGTCGGGCGATGTGGATTCCGCCTGTGGCGTTGTGTCAACATTGTCGTTCTCTTCGTCGGAATCGGGTTGTGGCGCTGCGTATTCTGAGATTGACAGGGTATGGCCGTCGCAACCGACGGTATGCGGCGGTATATTGACCCGAGCTTTGGGATCGAGCGCATAATAATAGTATACGATAAGGAGAGCGGGCGGAATTACGAGACACACAAGCACAAGCGCGAGCATCAGATAGCGAATGTCGGCCATGAGGATAGCCGCGGCTATGGAGCATAAGGGCAACGCGGCCACAGCCCACCACCATATGGCAAGCCATCGGCGCATGATTATTGCGGCGTATGATGCCGGAGATATACGGAACGTAGCGGTGGTAATGGCGTTGTCGTGCATACAGCAATCAATTTTGTCAGGCGCTGGCTATTATGCAATACCGGCGGTATGTCAGTTGAAATCTGACACACCGCCGGTAAATGTATCTTACGGATGTGGGATTCGGGGTTACTTTCCGGCTGCAACCTCTGCTTCGGCGATACCGGCGAGTTCAGGGTCAATCATGATGCGGCCGCAGTATTCGCAGACGATTACTTTCTTGTGCATCTTGATTTCCATCTGCTTCTGTGGCGGGATGCGGTTGAAACATCCGCCGCAGGCATTACGCTGGATATATACTATGCCAAGGCCGTTGCGGGCATTGTCGCGGATACGCTTGAATGCTTTGAGTGTGCGCTCGTCGATAGTGGGCTCGATTTCCTTTGCGCGCACGCGGAGGCGCTCTTCGTCCTGACGGGTCTCGGATACGATTTCATCAAGCTCGGCCTTTTTCTCCTGGAGGATATGCTGGCTGTCGGAGAGTTTCTCTTCGGTAGCGGCGATATCGGCGTTGCGCGAGTCGATGGCACGGGCGAATTCGTTGAGGTGCTTTTCTGAAAGTTCAATCTCGAGGGTCTGGAATTCGACTTCTTTAGAGAGTAGGTCGAACTCGCGATTGTTGCGTACGTTGTCGAGCTGCTCCTTGTATCGTGCTATTTTAGCCTGCGACTCGTTGATTTTCTCCTTTTCGATAGATGTTTTTCTACGGAAGTCCTCAACGTCGCGGCGATAGTTCTCGATGCGGGTCTTGAGACCTTCGATGTTGTCCTCGAGGTCTTTAACCTCAAGGGGAAGTTCGCCGCGTATCTGCTTGATGCGGTCGATTTCGGAGAGTATGGTCTGAAGCTCGTAGAGGGCTTTCATGCGCTGCTCTACCGAGAGGCCTTCGGATTTCTTTTCAGTAGCCATTCCTAAATATAGTTTATCGGATTTTTTTCTGAATCGGAATAATGAACTGCAAAGTTAGGAAATTTTTGTGTAATTATATGATAAAAAATCCGTTTTGTGCATTCCTCCGACTCGAAATGGCCTATGTCGATGATGAAAATACGGTCGGCATAGTCGAGAAAGTCGTGATAGCGTACGTCGGAAGTTATGTATGCCTGTGCTCCGGCCGCTATCGCGTCGGGTATCATTGAGCCTCCGGAGCCTCCGCACATTGCTATGCGGGTGATGACGGCGCCTTGTGGAGGTGTCGTGCATCGGCATACCGGCGAGCCGCATGCTTTCTTTACTCTGTCGGCAAGCATGGCTGCTGTGAGCGGTGTGGCTGCTGTGGTCAGGGCGCCGGCACCCGCCTGGGGCATGTCGGCACTGATGGGGCAGAGCGGACCCGTATAGTTGAGGCCAAGCTCCCGTGCGAGCCATGCGCTGACACCTCCTGGGGCATTGTCGAGGCTTGTGTGGGCCGAGTAGATGGCCACTCCGGCCTCAATGGCGCGGATAACGACCTGCTGCTGCGGGGTGGCGCCGGTAATCTGTTTGAGTCCGTGGAACAGGAGCGGGTGGTGTGACACAATCAGGTTGCATCCGCGGGCTACGGCCTCGTCGACACGCTCCGGGGTGACGTCGACGCAAAGCAGTATGCCGGTACATTCTTTGGAGGCGTCGCCGAGCTGGAGGCCTGAGTTGTCGTAACCCTCCTGTAGAGAAGTCGGGGCCACCTCCTGGATGGCCCCGATTATTGAGTTGATAGTCATATGTCGCGGATGTTATTCCTTGTCGCGGATGTCGATGGCGAGGTTGAGCTCGTCGAGCTGCTTCTGGTCGAGGGCGGCCGGCGCGTCGAGCATCACGTCGCGTCCTGAATTGTTTTTGGGGAATGCGATGCAGTCGCGTATCGAGTCGAGACCGGCGAACAGGGATACCCAGCGGTCGAGTCCGTAGGCAAGACCACCGTGGGGAGGTGCACCGTACTTGAATGCGTTCATCAGGAATCCGAACTGCTCCTGTGCCTTCTCGGGGGTGAATCCGAGTATCTCGAACATTTTGGCCTGAAGCTCGCTGTCGTGGATACGGATTGAGCCGCCGCCCACTTCCACGCCGTTGACAACCATGTCGTAGGCATCGGCGCGCACGGCTGCCGGGTCGGTGTCGAGCAGGGGTATGTCCTCGTCCTTGGGATGGGTGAAGGGGTGGTGCATTGCCATGAGGCGCTGCTCTTCGTCGCTCCACTCAAACATCGGGAAGTCGACGACCCACAGGCAGGCGAATTTATTTTTGTCGCGCAGGCCGAGCTGGCGTCCCATTTCGAGACGAAGCTCGCACAGTTGCTTGCGTGTCTTCATCACGTCGTCGCCTGAGAGTATCAGGATGAGGTCGCCGGGCTGGGCGTTCATTGCTTTTTTGAGTTCCTGGAGAGTCTCCTGGGTATAGAATTTGTCGACCGACGATTTTACGTTGCCGTCGGCTTCCACTCGGGCGTATACCATGCCCTTGGCTCCAATCTGCGGACGCTTTACGAAGTCGGTGAGCTGGTCGAGCTGCTTGCGAGTGTAGCTTGCAGCGCCGGTGGCGCAGATGCCTCCGATGTATGCTGCGTTGTCAAACACGCTGAATCCGTGTCCCTTGAGCACGTCCATCAGTTCGACGAATGTCATGCCGAAGCGCAGGTCGGGCTTGTCGGAGCCGTATAGGCGCATCGCGTCGGCCCATGGCATGCGGATGAACGGCTCGGTAAGCTCTACGCCGCGCAGTTCCTTGAAGAGGTGCTTGGCCATACCCTCGAACAGGTTGATGATATCGTCCTGGTTTACAAATGACATCTCGCAGTCAATCTGAGTGAACTCGGGCTGGCGGTCGGCGCGCAGGTCTTCGTCGCGGAAACACTTCACTATCTGGAAGTAGCGGTCCATGCCCGACACCATAAGCAGCTGCTTGAGGGTCTGGGGCGACTGGGGCAGGGCATAGAACTGGCCGGGATTCATGCGCGAGGGGACCACAAAGTCGCGTGCGCCTTCAGGAGTGGAGCCTACGAGCATTGGGGTTTCGATTTCGAGGAATCCCTTGCTGTCGAGATAGCGGCGTACCTCCATGGTCATACGGTGGCGCAACTCGATGTTGGCGCGCACACAGGGACGGCGCAGGTCGAGGTAGCGGTATTTCATGCGAATGTCATCGCCGCCGTCGCTCTCGTCCTCGATGGTGAACGGTGGCACTTCCGAACGGTTGAGCACGGTGAGAGTCTGGGCCTCAATCTCGATATCGCCGGTAGGCATTTCGGGATTCTTGGCGTAGCGTTCGGCTACTTTTCCGGTAATCTGCACTACGAACTCGCGTCCGAGATGGTTGGCTTCTTCGCAGAGAGCTGCGTCAACCTCGTTGTTGAAAACGACTTGGGTTATGCCGTAGCGGTCGCGGATATCGACAAATGTCATACCGCCCATCTTGCGGATGCGCTGCACCCATCCGGATATGGTCACGGTCTGACCGGCATCGGCGAGCCGTAGCTCGCCACAGGTCTTGGTACGATACATAATTGGCTGTAAAATTTTGGCGTAAAGTTAGTGAAAAGTAGAGGAAACGCAAAATACAAAATAATCGCATATGCGCTGTTTCTTTATGAAATATCCGTATGTTTCATGTGATTGGCAGGGTCGTTTGAGTTTTTTCGATAAAAAAGTGATTTTTTTTGGTATGTAATCGTATTATATATAAATTTGCGATGTACTAAGCCTGTCACGTGTCGGCTGTATTATGGCCGACAACGGTATATTCTTAGATAGTCTGACCATATTAACCTTAAAACAATAAGATATGAAGAAACTTTTACTTTCATTAAGTATTGCGGCTATGTCAATATCCGCCGCACAGGCCGAAACAGTCTATTTCCAGGAAGATTTCGAGTGGCTGGAGCCTTATGCTAAGGCTGGCAAAAATGGCAATGGTAAACCTGCCGCCGGAAATACAATTGGAACAAACGGTGTTGAAGCTGAAGCTCCTAAAGCCGATGCATGTAAGGTCGGCGATGTAAGTGCTCTCGAAGCTATGCAGCAGAAGGGTTATGATCTGGTATCGGTGTATAACTTCCTTAATAATAAGAATAATAAGGACATAGCTCTTTATTTGCAGCAGAATTACCTGAAATTCAATAAGACAGGTAAGACGACAAGCAATGGAAAGGGTTTCCAGCTCGGACTCGTATTACCATCAATCGAAGGAATTCCGGAAGGTAAGGATGTGTTTGTCAGCTTTGACTGGTGTCCGATGAAGCAGGGGTCTGGCGTATTTGACAAAACGGAACTTTGCATTATTGTCGAGAATGGTACAGATGTAAAGTATGTCAATGCGCCGGTAGAGACATGGGCTGATGATGCTGATTATGAGTGGAAAACAGCTGTGGTTTCTCTTGCAGGTATCACAGTTAATGATAATACAAAACTTACAATCCGCACTACTGAAGCAAATTGGGAATTAACTACTGCCCAGCGTTGGTTTATCGACAATATCAAGGTATACTCGGAGGATGCATCTTCAATCGATGAGATTGGCATTGACATGGATGCTCCTGTAGAATACTATAATATGCTTGGTGTCCGAGTAGAGAACCCCGGCAACGGACTCTACATCGTGAAGCAGGGCAACAAGACTGCAAAGAAATTTATCGTGAGATAATCTATCTGACCCTATAGCAAGACGCCGCGTCGACACAGTAGATGTGTGTCAGACGCGGCGTTATTTTTTTTGTAGATTGTCTAAATTTATATGATACCGAATTTGAGAAGAGGATTGTCAGATGGATATAATTAGGGATATTCAGTTAATGGCTAATTGATTGCTTGCTAATGTCGTAGATATTTTGTAACTTTACAAATAACCCCCGATGGACCCATCACGGGCTTATTCGGGGGTAATTCTTAAAAAAAATTTGTACGTGAAGTTACGAAAAATTTCTGATATTACGGCCACGTTGCCGTTTACCGAGTTCGATTTCATGCAAAAATATCGCGAGAGTTTTGCCGTAAGCGAGCTCGGGCGTATCCATGCGCAACTGCCATTGAAAGAACTGGCAGAGAAAATCCGTATGCATTTTCCCAAAACGCATCCTCAGGGCAATACGCCGATGTTCCCGCCGGAGGGTGAGGTGGCGCTGATGTTCCTCAAGCCATATACCGGACAGTCGGATGACGGCCTGATCGAGATGCTCAATGGCAGCATACACATGCAGATGTTCTGCGGAGTGCTCATAGACCCGGCCAATCCCATAAAGAATGGCAAGATAGTCAGTGCCATCCGTCAGCGCATAGCCGAAGTGTTGGATATCAGAGAACTACAGAAATTACTGTATGACAAATGGGGCGGTTCACTGAAAGACAAGGATTTGTGTCTGACTGACGCCACCTGCTATGAGAGCCATCTGCGGTTCCCGACAGATGTAAAGCTGTTGTGGGAATGCTGCGAGTGGCTTCAATCTCTGTTGAAAAAGACCTGCAAGATACTGAAGGAACGGCTGCCTCGCAACAAGTATCGTGACATTGACCGCGCCAGACTCACCTATGCCAAGCATCGCAAGCACAGCAGAGCGGCCACCGCCAAACTGCGGTGCAGATTGCTGAGCTTGCTTTCCAAACAGATAGGGCAATGGAACAGAATCTGCAAAATACACACCGTCGACATCGCGCTCACCTCAGAGCAAAGCAAGCGTCTGGACGCATTAAAAGAAGTGTATCGCCAGCAAAGCGCACTTGCTCAGAAAAAGGAGGTGAAACACCGCATTGTCAGCATCGACCGTCCTTACATCCGTCCCATCGTCAGAGGTAAGGAGAACAAGCGGGTGGAGTTCGGAGCTAAGGTCAACAACATCCAGATTGACGGAATATCATTCATCGAGCACCATTCTTTCGAAGCCTTCAACGAGGGCGTGAGATTACAGGAGTGTATTGAATACCAGCAAGAACTGACCGGAGTCAAAGTGGCCAAAGTCGGAGCAGACACCATCTATGCAAACAACGACAACCGGAGGTACTGCACCGAAAACGGCATAACGACCTGTTTTGTCCGCAAAGGCCCGAAGCCAAAGAATGAGGACGCCGACATAAGCACAGCCCGGCGTATGATCGGGACACTGCGTTCGACCGCCATGGAGGGCAGCTTCGGCAACCAGAAACAGCACTATGGCGTCGGCCGGATAGCGGCACGCAACTCACGCAGCGAGACACTGTTGCTCTTTTTCGGCATCCACATGGCAAACGCCGCAACGCTTGCCGCCCGGCAACTCGCCGCAGAAGAAAAGGAGAAGCTACGCCAAAAGCGACGAGCATGAAAATTCAGGCTATTTCTCAACCTCCGAAGCTCTTCGGAGGCGAATCGTTGTATCCGTTCCGTTAAGAAATGCTCTATTTCATGCGCTGAGAACTGAAAATTTGCCCCCACAATCAAAACGGCACAGCAATAGGACAGACACGATCCATTTTAAGCTTGAATAATCAAGCCATTAACTGAATATCCCTAATTAATCCCGACGGGGAATCATAGGTGACCCGGTCGGGAGGATGTAAATGGAGGAGATGTATATAGGGCGATGGGGGAGAGGCAGGAGTGGAGTGCGGAGCGTGGAGAGGAGGATTATATTGATGCGCGAGGCGTGTCAGGCATTGCGGAGCTTCCAGCGCAGGCGCTCCCATATGGAAGGCTGTTCGGTGCGGATATGTACGTTGACGCCCTGGTCGTGCTTGTTGAGAAAGAGAATTGAGCTGTGGAGCACGATTGCGAGAGTATCATCAAAATGTGTTATACCGTTTACATTTCTCAGAGCTATTTCACGAAAAGGAGAGCGCTCGTCGATACTTCCGATTATCAGATTGCCGTCGGCGTCAATCTGCAGGTCGTGGTTGTCTGATGCATGTTCGAATAGCAGAGGTATATCGAGCGAGTCGATGCTGTCGGGACGACGGCGGTATTTACGGTAAAGTTCGTCGATGACTTTTTTTGTGATCATGAGTCGTGTAGAGTAATGCTGGGGGTATTTCAGTGAAAAGTGATAGAGAACGTCTGCGTGAGCTGTGTCGGATGCGGTAGCACTGTGATGGCAGTCTTGCAGCGTGCTTTGACCTTAATACGTTTCACCGTACGATAAAGTTTGGTAACCGATGTTGATTGTAACTGTATTTTAAATCCACTAATTTTAGTCGAGCGCTTCAGAACACTCGTATGCTGTATGGCCGGCAGTGTCTAAAGAGAGGTATTGTAATATCTACGGCGCCATCGGTATGTATGAAATATCCGATGGCGCCGTTGATACTTGCACTTATCAGGCGAGGAATCCCAGAAGGACACCTGCTGCGACGGCTGAACCGATTACGCCCGAAACGTTGGGGCCCATGGCATGCATGAGCAGATAGTTGGTCGGGTCGTATTCGAGGCCGAGGTTGTTGGAGATACGGGCCGACATCGGCACAGCGGATACTCCGGCGTTGCCGATGAGGGGATTGAGCTTCTTGTTCTGGGGGAGGAATAGATTGAAAATCTTCACGAATATCACACCTGATGCCGATGCGATGATGAAGGCCATGAAACCGAGAGCGAAGATGAAGATGGTGTCGACGGTAAGGAACGATGTGGCCTGAGTCGACGCGCCTACTGTAAGGCCGAGGAGCATTGTCACGATGTCGGTAAGAGCGTTGCTTGCAGTCTTGGCCAGACGTGTTGTGACACCACACTCACGGAGCAGGTTGCCGAAGAAGAGCATGCCGAGCAGAGGTATGCCGGAGGGAACCACAAAGCAGGTAAGCAGCAGGCCGATAATCGGGAAGATGATTTTCTCGTTCTGGCTCACGGCGCGGGCGGGCTTCATGCGTATCACACGCTCTTTCTTTGTGGTGAGCAGGCGCATGATTGGCGGCTGAATCAGCGGCACGAGAGCCATGTAGGAGTAGGCCGATACGGCGATGGCTCCCATGAGATTTGGCGCAAGTTTCGACGAGAGGAAGATTGCTGTAGGACCGTCGGCGCCGCCGATGATGGCTAACGCGCCGGCCTGGTCGGGTGAGAATCCAAGGGCGAGGGCCACCATGTAGGCTCCGAAGATACCGAACTGGGCGGCTGCGCCGATAAGCATGAGCTTGGGATTGGCGATAAGCGCGCTGAAGTCGGTCATGGCACCGATGCCGAGGAATATCAGCGGAGGATACCATCCGGCCGACACACCGTTGTAGAGGATATTAAGCACTGACCCTTCTTCATAGATGCCGATTTCGAGGCCGGCTGTGGCGTTGAAGGGGATATTGCCGAGGAGTATACCGAAACCGATCGGCACCAGAAGCATGGGCTCGAAGTTCTTCTTTATGGCGAGCCATATGAAGAACAGACCCACGAGGAGCATCACTCCATGCTGCCAGGTGACATTGGCAAAGCCGGTGAGCACCCAGAACTGGTGGAAGTTTACGGATATGAATTCGCTGAAACTCATTAATGATATCATATTCCGGGGGAATGAAGGTTAGAAGTTGTTACGGAATATGGATTATTCAAGGGTGATAAGTACAGCACCTTCGAGTACGGCGTCGCCGGGGTTGCATGTGATGGATGCCACCTTGCCGTCGTATCCGGCATGAATGGCGTTTTCCATCTTCATGGCCTCAAGCACTACCACTGTGTCGGCGGCTTTTACTACATCGCCTACTTTGCAGTTGACCGACATCACGGTGCCGGGAAGGGGGGCTTTAATCTGAGTGCCGCCGGCAGCTACGCTGGGTTTTGCTATTACCTTGTCGCCGGCTGCGGTGCGGGGAGCTGCCGCTGCGCGCGGGGTCTGGCTTACTACGGTTACGGGTGCTTTCTTCTGGTCAAGCTCCACTTTGTAAGGCGTGCCGTTGACAAGCACTTCGGCTTTGCCGTCGACAATGTCGCCTATGGCAACATTGTAGTTGTTGCCGTTGATTTTATATTTGTATTCTTTCATTGTAGTTTGATCTTTGTTGGTAGGATGTGTTGTCGGATTAACGGTGCGGAAGCTCGCGGAGATTGTATATTTTTGAGCTCCAGGGCGAGTAGGCGCGACGTACCTTGTTGATTGTGAGGATTGTGCTCTCGCGGTCGTGTGCGTTGAGGTGGTCGTTGAGGGCCATTACGATAGCGGCAATTTCCTCGCCTGAGTCGTGCTGGGGCTTCTCTTCCTTCGGCAGCTGACGGGCATCTATGCCCTGTGATGCGGCCTTGTTTCTGCGCGATACCGAGGAGCCCACTCTGCTTATGATGTAGAAGCATACACACAGAAGAGCGAGTGCGAAGAATACGATGAGCATCGCCATGAGCGACAAGCCGAATCCGTGGCCGTCGGTCTCTGCAAACATCTCGACTTTTCCGTTAGTGTCGACAATCTGGTTGGCACTTGAGGGAGTGATGTATTTGTCGCCGCCGTCGCGCACCTCCCACAGTCCCTCGCCATCGATTGCTCTTGCATAGGTAGTGTTGGGCAGTAGCGAAGCGGGCACTGTTACAGAGTCGATAAGCGTGCGTCCGTTGGCGTCATATACACCAATCCAGTTGTCCTGTCCCGGGGTAAGGCGGAAGCTGAGGTGAAATGTGCCTTTGTTGGGCTCTCCGTCGGCCCAGAACACAACATGCTGACGTGTGGGGATTTCGGTGTTTACATCGCCCAGAGGCACGGGGTACTTCTTGGGCTCGGCGGGGTCGTTGGTAATGTAGACGCTGGAAATTTCCATCGGGGCATATGTCGAGTTGAAAAGCTCAATCCAAGCCTGATGCTGTCCGTAGTCGTCTACATAGTTTGAGTCGTTCTGTACCATCACCTCGTTGATGCGTAGGCCTTTGCGTCCTTGTGCAAAGGCCGATGCGCCGCATACGAGTGTGAGGGCAAGAAACAGGATGATACTCTTTCTCATTGCAGATGGATTAGAGAGGTATGTTGCCGTGTTTCTTGGCGGGGTTTGTGACTTTCTTGGTGGCAAGCTGCTGGAGTGCACGGATTACGCGGAAGCGTGTGTTGCGTGGCTCGATTACGTCGTCGATGTAGCCGTACTTGGCAGCGTTGTAGGGGTTGCAGAAGAGCTTGTTGTACTCCTGCTCCTTCTCGGCGAGCACCTTTGCGGGGTCTTCGGCAGCCTTGGCTTCTTTGGCATAGAGCACCTCTACGGCACCGGCACCACCCATAACGGCGATTTCGGCGGTAGGCCATGCGTAGTTCATGTCGCCGCGGAGCTGCTTGCAGCTCATCACGATGTGTGAGCCGCCGTAGCTCTTGCGCAGGGTTACAGTAACCTTGGGCACTGTCGCCTCGCCGAATGCATAGAGCAGTTTTGCGCCGTGGAGGATAACGCCGTTGTATTCCTGGCCTGTACCCGGGAGGAAGCCCGGCACGTCGACGAGTGTCACCAGAGGAATGTTGAAGGCGTCGCAGAAACGTACGAAACGCGCGCCCTTGCGGGATGCGTTACTGTCGAGTACACCGGCCAGGTATTTGGGCTGGTTGGCCACGATGCCGACGCTCTGGCCGTTCATGCGGGCAAAGCCTACGATTAGGTTCTTTGCGTAGTCGCGCTGTACTTCGAGGAATTCACCGTGGTCGATGATGGCGCCGATTACCTCATACATGTCGTAGGGCTTGTTGGCGCTGTCGGGAATGATTTCGTTGAGAGTGTCTTCCAGACGGTCGATGGGGTCGGTGCATTCAATCAGCGGCGGCTCCTCAAGGTTGTTCTGAGGAATGAAGCTGAAGAGCTTGCGTGTGATTTTCAGTGCGTCCTCGCCATCTTCGGCTGCGAAGTGGCATACACCGCTTTTGGTAGAGTGTACCTGAGCGCCGCCGAGGGCTTCCTGGGTCACATCCTCGCCTGTCACGGTCTTTACTACCTTCGGGCCTGTGAGGAACATATAGGAGATACCCTTGGCCATGATGGTGAAGTCGGTGAGGGCGGGGGAGTATACGGCACCGCCGGCGCAGGGACCGAGAATACATGAAATCTGGGGCACTACACCCGAAGCGAGGATGTTGCGCTGGAATATCTCGGCATATCCGCCAAGGGCGTTGATGCCTTCCTGTATACGTGCGCCTCCCGAGTCGTTGAGGCCGATGACGGGAGCGCCCATCTTCATGGCCATATCCATGATTTTGCAGATTTTCAGAGCCATTGTCTCCGACAGCGAGCCGCCGAATACGGTGAAGTCCTGAGCGAATACGTATACGAGTCGGCCGTCGATAGTGCCGTAGCCGGTCACTACGCCGTCGCCGAGATATGATTTCTTTTCCTGGCCGAAGTTGGTGCAACGGTGGCGCACAAACATATCGAGCTCTTCAAACGAGCCTTCGTCGAGGAGCTGTGCGATGCGTTCGCGTGCGGTATATTTGCCTCTCTCGTGCTGTTTCTGGATGGCTTTCTCGCCACCGCCAAGGCGGGCCTCCTCGCGCATGGCGATGAGTTCCTTGACTTTTTCGAGTTGGTTGCTCATATATAAATATATGTATATGGGTATAGTATGATTCTTGAAAACTTGGTTACATCTTCTTGGGGTCCTCGCAGAGTTCTACGAGTGTGCCGCATGTCGATTTGGGGTGGAGGAAGGCGATGTTGAGGCCCTCTGCGCCCTTGCGGGGAGCCTTGTCGATAAGACGGCAGCCTTTTTCCTCGGCTTCGGCCAGTGCGTTGGCCACGCCGTCGGCCATGGCGAATGCGATGTGCTGTATGCCGCCGCGACCGCCGTTGTTGGCGATAAACTTGGAGATGGCGCTGTCGTCGGATGTGCCTTCAAGCAACTCGATTTTGGTCTGTCCTACCTGGAAGAATGCTGTGCGCACTTTCTGGTCGGCTACTTCTTCGATGGCAAAACACTTAAGGCCAAGGATGTTTTCGTAGAAGGGGATAGCCTCGTCCAGCGAGGGAACGGCTATGCCTACATGTTCAATGTGGGAGATGTTCATTTTGTGGTATATATGGTTTATGATAATTGTTGTCGTAATGTCGCCGGAAGGTAGTCTATGCCCACTACCGGCAATTTCCGGCAAATTTAGCAATTTTTGAGTAAAAGCATCGGGGCGACATGTGAAAGTTTGTAAAAAGATGAGACTGTATCGTGTCAGATGTCAGTGTCAAGTGAAATTGTGTCAGTGGGTGTGTCAGTAGGTTAAAAATGGCTAATGTGCTGAGATATATAAAATTAATATTACATGCAACCTTTTTGGCACATGATTTGTTTTGTCTATGAGCGTCGGAGGTCCGCAATGGAGATTCGGCAATTGACCTGATAAAATCAAAATTCAAGAAACAAAAAATATAAAACTTACAATTATGGGAAAAATAATCGGTATTGACTTGGGTACTACCAATTCATGTGTAGCCGTACTTGAGGGTAACGACCCTGTGGTTATCCCTAACAGCGAGGGACGCAACACCACACCTTCTATCGTGGCTTTTATCGCCGGAGGCGAGCGTAAGGTAGGCGATCCTGCCAAGCGTCAGGCTATCACCAATCCTGAAGGCACCGTATATTCAATCAAGCGTTTCATGGGTGAACGCTACGACGAGGTTGCCGAAGAGGTAAAGCGTGTGCCCTACGAAGTTGCAAAGGCCGACAACGGCACCGTGCGTGTGCTTGTTGATGGCCGCGAATATACACCTCAGGAGATTTCGGCCATGATTCTTCAGAAGATGAAGAAGACTGCCGAGGACTACCTGGGCCAGACTGTAGACGAGGCCGTAATCACCGTGCCCGCCTACTTCAACGATTCACAGCGTCAGGCTACCAAGGAAGCCGGTGAGATTGCCGGTCTCAAGGTGCGCCGTATCGTCAACGAGCCTACCGCGGCTGCGCTTGCTTACGGTCTCGACAAGAGCGACAAGGATCAGAAGATTGCCGTGTTCGACCTCGGTGGCGGTACATTCGATATCTCCATCCTTGAGCTTGGCGACGGCGTGTTTGAGGTTAAGTCGACCAACGGCGACACACACCTTGGCGGTGACGACTTCGACCATGTCATCATCGACTGGCTCGCCGACGGATTCCAGCAGGAATACGGCGTTGACCTCCGCAAGGACTCAATGGCTCTCCAGCGTCTGAAAGAGGCTGCCGAGAAGGCTAAAATCGAACTTTCGAGCTCTACAACCACTGAAATCAACCTTCCTTACATCATGCCTGTCGACGGTGTTCCCCGCCACTTGGTAAAGACTCTTACCCGCGCTGAGTTCGAGCGTCTGGCCGACAAGCTGATTCAGGCTACAATCAAGCCCTGCGAGCAGGCTCTCAACGACGCCGGCCTCAAGGCTTCCGACATCGACGAGGTGATTCTCGTAGGCGGCTCGACACGTATCCCCGCTATCCAGGAGATTGTAAAGAAATTCTTCGGCAAGGCTCCTTCAAAGGGTGTCAACCCCGACGAGGTGGTAGCCGTGGGCGCCGCTATCCAGGGTGGTGTGCTCTCAGGTGATGTCAAGGATGTGCTTCTGCTCGACGTTGTGCCTCTGTCGGTGGGTATCGAGACCCTCGGCGGTGTCATGACCAAACTTATCGAGGCCAACACTACCATCCCTACACGTAAGAGCGAGACATTCTCTACCGCAGCCGACAACCAGCCTTCGGTAGAAATCCATGTGCTCCAGGGCGAACGTCCTCTTGCAAAAGACGACAAGACCCTCGGCAAGTTCCATCTCGACGGTATCGCACCCGCACCACGTGGCATTCCTCAGATTGAGGTTACTTTCGAGATTGACGCCAACGGCATCCTCAACGTGTCGGCCAAGGACAAGGCTACCGGCAAGGAGCAGAGCATCCGTATCGAGGCTTCATCGGGCCTTACCGATGCTGAAATCAAGCGTATGAAGGACGAGGCAGCAGCCAACGCCGCAGCCGACGAGGCCGAGAAGCAGAAGATTGACAAACTCAATCAGGCCGACGCCCTCATCTTCCAGACCGAGAAGCAGCTCTCTGAACTTGGCGACAAGATTCCTGCCGACAAGAAATCGGCCATCGAAGCCGGTGTGGCCAAGCTGAAGGATGCACACAAGGCTCAGGACGTTGTTGCATGCGATGCCGCCATCAAGGAGATTGAGGCCGCATTCGGTGCCGCACAGCAGGATATCCTCAACGCCCAGCAGCAGGCTCAGTCGGCTGCCGGTCAGCAGGCAGGTCCTCAGCCGGGCGCCTCGCAGCCCTCAGGCGATGACCATGTGACCGACGTAGACTTCGAGGAAGTGAAGTAACCCTCATTTGGTCACACCTGCAATAGGCAGGACCGACTCCGGATTGATATTCTGCAATCAGTACGGAATCAATCGGATAAATTTTTAATTCATATATGAATCGGCTCACATGCATTGCAAGATGGTGTGGGCCGATTTTTTTTAAGGATATGTCCGGAGCTGATTTTTAGAATCATCCGGATTTGTCTCTCAAGATGTACTCAATAAGATTTCAAGATTGACATTATGAAGAAACTTTTGTTTTTAATTTTTGCATTAATCGCACTCATACCTATGGCCAGGGCCGATAAATACACCCTTGACCGTGACAATCTTCCTGTAAAGGCGCAGGAGATGATTACCACCTATTTCCCAAAGGCAAAAATATCTATGATTAAGGTCGACAAGCATCTGCTTAAGAAGACCGACTATGACGTAAAGCTGGTAAACGGCACTAAAATAGAATTCAACAATTCTGGAGAATGGACATCCGTCGACTGCAAAAAGAAGAGTGTCCCCGATGAACTCGTGCCTAAACATATCCGCAGAAAAGTGGCTTCAAGCTATCCTGATGCCACTATAACCCGAATCACCAAGAAGTCAGGCGGACATATCGTCGGGCTTTCTGACGGCACGGAATTGAAGTTCAATCTGCTCGGTCAGCTCAAAAAGAGTTCCGACAGTCTTGACGAGTAATCCACATCTATGTAAAGTAGAGGCGTTGTGGCGAAACGCGTTTTCAGCCGCAACGCCTCTTTTTTTAAATCTGTGGATGTATTGGCTGGAGCTATTATTATCGGTACTTGAAGTCCGGATGGAGATAGGCGGGATATCACACAAACGACACACGCGATATAGACAGAAACGTGAGTTCGCCTATACATGTCCCCGGCAGCACTTCTTTGATGAATACTGTGATAGAAAGCAGCATGGATTTATGGAGTTTCATAATGACTGAATTATTCTCTGAATCCCTTGCTGTGAAAGAGAATTAGGATGGTGATTTGAGTTAGGATGAAAAATACTTGCAGAAGTCATCTGCAAGACAGAAAATTTCTGTAATTTTGTTCTCGGAAATCATAGCGATAAATTCTTGTTAATGTTATAATTAGACACTAACGAAGATGTGTTGATTTCTTTCAATGTCTCTATAATAGAGGACGTCGATGGCGTTGAATAATAAAAGATTATATTATGTCGGAAGCTGAGATGAATAGTTATCGACTGACGTCGATGGAGGAGCCGGGCGATGAACGCATGGCACAGATTATGCGTGAGGTGGCCGAGGATGCCCGCGAAAGCACCCGCAGGGCTGCCGAGCGCGTGGTTGCCGGTATTGAGGCAGCTTCGCATGAAGCTCGCGCAAGAGTTGAAGAAACCTTAAACAGGCTTCGCAATGGCGGCAAGTGAGCACAGACCGGTGCTGATAGTGATTGCCGGGCCCAATGGGTCGGGCAAGACTTCCGTGACCTCCAAGATTCTGCATCATGAGTGGTTGGAGGATTCGGAATATATCAATCCCGACAATGTCGCCCGCGATGTATTCGGCGACTGGAACAATCAGGCATCTGTACTGAAAGCCGCCAACTATTGCAATGAATGGAGGGAAAGATGTCTTGCCGAACGCAAGAGCCATATCTTTGAGACTGTGATGTCTGCTGCAGATAAGGTCGATTACATTCTCAGAGCGAAGCAAGCCGGATTCTTTATCCGTCTGTTCTTCGTTTCCACTGAATCGCCGACAATAAATGCGAAGCGAGTAGCAAACCGAGTGCTGAATGGAGGTCACGATGTGCCTATACCCAAAATCATATCCCGCTACGACAAGTCCATCGCAAACTGTATAGCTTTGGCTCCATACGTTGACAGGCTCTATGTCTACGACAACTCAATTGAGGACGCGGAAGCCCGGCTTTTGTTCCGATTGAGCGACGGTGAGCTTGCGAAACGCTATGTCGAAGAGCTTCCCAACTGGGCTTCAAACATACTTCCGAGATAAGAAATGACAAAGTAACTGATGTCATTCTTATGAATTTAAACCTTCATATTTGCACCATACGGTATCAATGCATTGATATTCAAATATGGTTAGATTCTTGACCGTGACGATCTTCCCGTAACGGCGCAGGAGATGATTACCACTTACTTTCCAAAAGCAAAAATATCTATGATTAAGGTCGACAAGCATCTGCTTAAGAAGATCGACTATGACGTAAAGCTGGTAAACGGCACTAAGATAGAATTCAACAATTCTGGAGAATGGACATCCGTCGACTGCAAAAAGAAGAGTGTCCCCGATGAACTCGTGCCTAAACATATCCGCAGAAAAGTGGCTGCGAGTTATCCTGATGCTACTATAAACCGAATCAACAAGAAATCAGGCGGTCATATAGTCGGGCTTTCTGATGGTACGGAATTGAGATTCAGCCTACTTGGTCAGCTCAAAAAGAGTTCCGACAGTCTTGAGGAATAACATATCACACCAATCAGAAAAGAGCGCAACTAATTGCCGTCCGGATATAATTTCATTATAGGTACATGCATTTCAAATGTTGGCGGATATGAATTAATTAGACGCAACATCTGCGTTATTGTTGTGGTACTCCTGCAATCCATGACATTCTTCTGCCGATGCTTTCGACAGTAAAATAATGACGGTCAATAGGTAAATAAAATATTCTGGGATGTGTCAGCAGTGGCACATTCTTTTTTCTTGCGATGTTGGCAATTACTTTGTGTTAATAAATGTTAAATGGGGGGGGGTAAAATAAAAGTATTACCTTTATCGAGTAAATAATAACTTAAATAAATCATTATCGAATGAAAACCTTACAAAAATTATTGCTAATCAGTGTGTTGATGTTCTCTTTTTCGTGTGTTTTCTCTGCTTGCGGCGACGATGACGACGAACCGGAAGGTACTTCCGGTGCTCCATATCCTGGAGTCTGGAGAGTGACTTATGTGAATGTGACTGATGAAGATGGCGAATCTTATGCCGGTCCGATGCCTGATGAAACAAAAATAAAATTGACGTTATATCAAAACGGGAATTTTATTTTTGAAAGCCTTGTAGAAGATGATCTGGATGGACCTTCTGCTGTCACAGAAAAAGGGACGTGGAGCTATGGAAATCAAGTGTTGACGTTGAATGTTACTGAGCCTTACGCAGGACGTGGAACCATTAATGTAATTACTTGGACTGACACAAAACTCGTAACAAATATTCCTGATGAAATGGACGCCGGTAGTGGTACATTGACATGGACTAAGAGTGCGGGAGTGAATATATGATTTAACGTTTTTCTCCTTTTGATAAAAGAGGCTGTGTCAGTTGTGACATGGCCTCACGTATTTTTTAGACAATCTCTCACTGTGATGTCGGCAACCGATAAAGTTGACTATATCATAAGAGCAAAGGAAGCGGGATTATTCATCAGCTTGTTATTTGTCTTTACTGAATTTCCTGCAATTAATGCAAAGCGCGTGGTAAACCGCGTACTGAATGGCGTTAATCCTATGTAAAGTAGTAGCGTTGTGGCGTAACACACTTTCAGTCGCAACGTCTTTTTATCTGAGGTTATTATTCGTACTTGAAGCCCGGATGGAGATAGTAGGTGTGGTGTCGCGCGAATGATACACACAATAGAGACACATTTGGTTAATTACTGTAATTGTTACTTCAATATCTATAGATTTGTGGTATAGGTAACTAATAGACGGTTATTGGGTGCTATTGATAAGTATGCCATAGTATTTTTGTGATTATTGAAGTATTTTGATATAATTATAGTTAAATAATATTAAAAAAAAGCCTGGATGTTAAGAAAAATAAAAATTAATATCATACCTTTGTTTCCATCAAATTGATGCCATAAAAACAAATTATCATTATTATTGAATGAACCGCTTATTGTCTATTGTTATTTCGGCGCTGCCAATTATGGCGCTTGCATCTAACGACCCTACCCCCGACCAATACAAGTGGCGTCTCGCCTGGGAAGAGAATTTCGACGGTACACAGATTGACTCTACAGCATGGAGCAAATGTACTCGCGGAAATCCCGATTGGCAGAACACCCAATCGCCGGATCCGCGCCTTTATGAAGTGAGCGACGGCACACTGAAACTGCGGGGAATCGTAAACGACGACACCACCAAGGATCCTGCTCCATATCTTACCGGAGGCATCTGGACAAAGGACAAGAAATCGTTTGACCCGGGGCGTTTCGAGATTCGTGCGAAGCTCCATGGTGCCAAAGGCGCATGGCCTGCAATATGGCTCCTCCCTTACGACCACAAAAACAATATGTGGCCCAATGGCGGCGAAATCGACATTATGGAGCGCCTCAATAACAATCATGGCGCTTACCAGACGGTGCATTCCCACTACACATACGACCTTGGCCGTACAGCCAACCCCCAGTCGACAGGCATATATCCCATCAATCGCGAGGAATTCAACGTGTATGGAGTTGAAATGTATCCCGATAAAATCGTATTCATGATTAATGGAGAGCCGACACTTACCTATCCTAAGGTGAATGACGGTGCCGAAGGTCAGTTCCCCTTCTACATACCCCAGTATCTGCTTATCGACATGCAGCTTGGCGGCCAGTGGGTTGGTGATGTTGACCCGGCCGATTTGCCTGTGGAGATGGAGATTGACTGGGTTCGCTACTACGAGCCTGTAAAATGATGTGGATTACGCGTATCTTACCTTAAATTTTAGCAGAACACAAACCATCTATTCTAACCTTGGGTGATACTGTCTCCGTACATACGGAGTCGGAAGCCCGTTATTTATCAATCATTATGAGTGTGAACTATTTCAGTAAGTTCCGCCGCGGCATGGCCATGAGCGCTATGGTCTGCGCTGTCACTGTGGCTCAAGGAGCCGTGGTGAAGGGAACTGTCACCGATCCTGACGGTGAGCCGTTGATCGGCGCGAGAGTTGAAATCAAGGGCACGAAAGTGACCGTGATTACTGACGTAAATGGAGAATTCAGACTTGATGCAGACCCGAAGCAGAGCATTACGGTAAGCTATATCGGCTATTCGCCAGCAACCTATCCGGTGGGCGACCGTACATCGTTCGATGTCGTGCTCCAGCCCTCAAGCACAATGCTTGACGAAACTGTGGTAGTAGGTTATGCCACTCAAAAGAAAATCAACCTTACAGGCGCGGTAGCCTCTGTATCTTCCAAGGATATCGAAAACATACCTGTGGCCAACACTGCAACCCTCCTTCAGGGACGTGTACCCGGACTTGTGATGACAGGAAGCGGCGCCCAGGCCGGTGACGACAACCCTGAAATCCGTATCCGCGGTATCGGCACTTTCGGCAACAACAACCCGATGCTCCTTATCGACGGAGTAGAGTGTGCCCTCTCGCAGCTGTCGGAACTCCCTGCTGCCGATATCGAGAGTGTATCGGTACTTAAGGATGCTGCATCTGCGGCAATCTATGGTGTGCGTGCCGCCAACGGCGTTATCCTTGTCACCACCAAGCGCGGACAGAAGTCGGAGAAGGTAAGCGTGAACTACCAGGGCAGCTATACCCTCCAGACACCCGGCACCCTTCCCAACTATGTCGACTCCTACAACTGGGCTCTTATCCGCAATGAGGCCATGGCATATGCCAACCGTGATGCAACATACGATGACGCAGCCCTCCAGAAACTGCGCGACGGCAGCGACCCCGACCATTATGCCAACACCGACTGGCTCGACGAGGTGCTTCGCAACGCTCCCATGTGGCAACATCGCATAGGCGTGTCGGGCGGCTCGGGCACCAGCAACTATATGGCGTCGCTCAGCTACTCCAACCAGGACGGTATCATGATGCAGACCGGCGTTGAGCGTCTCGGATTCCGTCTTAATCTCGACACCAAATACAAGCGATTCTCATTCGGCATGAACGCCTTCGGTTCGCGCAGCAAGATTACCGCTCCATGTATCAATGTAGCCGGCGATGGTGGTGTGATGCGCTACATCTCGTGGTTTACACGCCCCACTGTTCCCGCTATGTACTCCAACGGTCATTTCGGTTATATCGACGGTTCGTCCAACACACCTTCCGGTCTTAGCGCCGAGCAGATGAAGAACCCTCTTGAGAGCATGACCAACGGCTACCGCAACAACTACAAATGGTTCTTCAACGGAAAGGCCTGGGCCGCAATCGACATCTATGATGGCCTCAAGTACCAGCTCAACCTTGCCTACAACTTCGACATGAACACCACCAAGGCGTTCAATCCCACCGGCGGCGAGCGTTACGATTCCGACGGCAATGTAATCAAGGCAGGCAGCACCGAGAACTCACTCACAGACTACTGGTACAACAACGCGACCTGGACCATCGAAAACCTCCTTACCTACAACAAACGCTTCGGTGTCCATGAAATCAACCTCCTCGCCGGCCACTCGGCCATCAGCTCGGAGTACCGCAGCACCACTGCCTCCAAGGCCGGTTTCCCGACCAACAATATCTATGAACTCGACGGCGGCACAAAGAATCCTACTGCCGGCGGCAGCTCGCAGGGATATCGCCTGCAGTCGTTCTTCGGGCGCATCAACTACATCTACGACAACCGCTACATGCTGGAATTCAACGTGCGCCATGACGGTTCGTCACGCCTCCCCTCCAAGAATCGTTACGCCACATTCCCCTCAGTATCGCTCGGTTGGGTGTTCACCAACGAGAGGTTCTTCCAGAATTTCAATATTCAGGAGATTCTCAACATGGGTAAGATTCGTGCCTCATGGGGTAAGCTCGGCAACCAGGAGATAGGCAACTATCCCTACACTGCCACCCTCGGCGCATCGGGCAACTATTTCTTCAACGAGGCTGTCGACAAGCAGGCCGGTATGGTAGCCACCTCTGTGCCTAACGACGATATCCGCTGGGAGACAACCCGCACATGGAACCTCGGTGTCGACCTCGGATTCTGGAACAACCGCGTCACCACCTCTTTCGACTGGTTCGACAAGAAGACCTCCGACATTCTCATGCAGCTCGCCATGCCCGGTATCTTCCTCGGCAACCTCGGTGCTCCTTACCAGAATGTGGGTACAGTGCGCAACCGTGGTCTCGAATGGAGTGTGAACTATCTCGACTCCTACGGCGACTGGACATGGAACGTAGGCTTCAGCATCTCTCATGTGAAGAACGAAATTCTCGCCATGGGAGGTCAGGAAGAGCGTATCTCCGGCAATACCATCAACCGCATCGGCGATCCTATCGGATCATATTATGCGCTCAAGGCTATCGGCATCTACCGCACACAGGATGATGTCAACAACCGCCTCACCCCCGACGGACAGGTTGTCACTCAGTACGGCTCTGTTCCCAAGCCCGGCGATATCATGTATGAGGATGTTGACGGAAGCGGAGATGTCAACGACACCGACCGCAAGATTATCGGTAATCCCTTCCCCAAATACAGCTACGCATTCAACCTCGGCGCCACTTGGAAAAACTTCGACGTGTCGGCATTCTTCCAGGGCGTAAGCGGTATCGAACGCTACTGCTGGGAGACTACCTCCGATATCCGAGGCAACCTCACCGAACGCTTCCTCGACCGCTGGTCAGAGACAAACCCCAACGGCTCAATGCCCCGTATCGGTAACACCGCCAACGACAAATACTCTTCATTCTGGCTCGAGGACGCAAGCTATCTGCGTCTGAAGACAGTCGAAGTTGGCTACACTTTCCGTCAGCCGGTGCTCGCCAAGGCCGGTATCTCCAGCATCCGTCTCTACTTCTCGGGCGGCAACCTCTGGACAATCACCAGCCTCAAGAACTGGGATCCCGAAAAGACCTCAGGCGACAGCCGTCAGGATGTGCATCCCGGCATGAAGACATATTCATTCGGCGTTAATGTTCAATTCTAATCCCGAAAGGAACAAATCATGAAACATAATATTTTCAACATAAAGACTCTTTTTGGCTCGGCCCTCATTGCGGCCATGGCCATGACGTCGACCTCTTGCTCCGATGACTTCCTCAATGTCGACAACCCCAACCAGCCCTCGTCATCCACATTCTGGGCTACCGAGGCAGATGCCCTGATGGGGCTTACCGCCTGCTACGACGCTATGCAGTCGATGAACCTCTACAACGATCACCTCGACAACTGGAACTTCGGTTTCCTCTCGCGCGAGACATCGACCGACAACGGTGACCACACCTGGGGCAACTGGATGCTCGGCAGCTCAATCAGCGAATGTACTTCCGGCACCAACGACGAGTGCTTCTCGATGTACTGGAACGCCAACTTCGAGCTCGTTAAGCGTTGCAACGAGGTGACTGCCAATATCGACCGTATCGCAGCATCCGATGCTGTAAAGAATGTGTTCCGTGCCGAAGCCATGGCTCTGCGCGCTCTCGCTTACTGCAACCTTACATCGGTGTTCCGCGATGTGCCCTATTTCACCGAGCCGCTCACGATGGCAACTGCCGAAGTAGCTAAAACTCCGAAGGCCGATATCGTCAACTCGATTATTGCCGAGCTGAAAGCCAATCTCCCCAACCTCCCCGCAAAGGGCTCACAGAGCGTAGGCCGCATGAGCCGCGAAGCCGGATACGCCATCCTCGGTCGTATCGCCCTCTTCTCGGGCCTTTATGACGAAGCTATCAATGCGTATAAGAATGTGTATGGCAAGGCACAGCTCTTTAAGGCCGGCGACGGCTCCGACCTCTATGCCAACTTCCGCGACCTCTTTACCGAAGCCAATGAAAACGCCGACGAAGTGCTCCTGAGCGTGCACTACAAGGGCCCGGCTCTGGGCGAAGGTCAGACATTCGGTATCGCATGGAAAGCTCCCATGAACGCTATCGAGGCATCGATGAACCTTGCCAACGAATATTACTGCACCGATGGTCTCCCCATCACTGAGTCTCCTCTCTTCCCCGCCGAACTCCTCCCGGGCGGAAGCAATCCCTATTCGAAGACCAATCAGGATCTCCGTATGTGGGACAACCGCGACCCGCGTCTCAAAGGCACTCTGTTTGTGCCCGGCATGACATGGAACGGCACATATTACGCTACCTGCGGAGCATCGTCTACAGTGCATATCTTCAAATGGTACATCCCCGAAAATACCCAGAACGAATACGACGGCTCAATGGACTACTACATTATCCGCTATGCCGAGGTGCTTCTCAGCTATGCTGAGGCTCTTATCGAGAAGGGTACCGACACTACTACAGCCATCGACTGCATCGACCAGGTGCGTCAGCGCGTAGGTATGCCCAAGGTAGGTGATGTAGAGGGTAAGAACAAGAGCCTCTCTCAGGCCGAGCTTCGTGCTATCGTACGCCACGAGCGTCGCGTAGAGCTCGCCTTCGAGGATCTCCGTTTTGCCGACCTCTATCGCTGGGGTGAGTTTGCAAATGCCCAGACCCGCATGCAGCAGGACCGTGCCAACGGTTATGGTGTGCTGAACCACCAGAACCCCCGTGGTCCTCAGGATACAGTATGGCCCATTCCTCAGGGCGAGATAAACACCAACTCCAAGCTCGTGCAGCACGACGAATGGAAGTAATGTCATCCACTTGGATTTAGGTCTTTATTGATTGGTTCAATATAACCCGACGGTGTGTCAGAGAGGCTGACACACCGTCTCTTTTTTTGCTCCCGTCAGGTTCCTTTTTCGACTTGTCGCCGGGCATAAAACGGGGAGACGTTAGCCCCACCCAACAGGCGCCATAGCGGTTCGCAGGGTGGGGTATACCACACATCATGACATGCCCGGCGACAAAAATGCCCATCCCCATTGATGCAAAAAATCGCTGCACTGACCAGAAGAGGTCAGTGCGGCGATTAGGGGGTACCTGAAGTGGGACTCGAACCCACACAGCCGTTATGGCCAAGGGATTTTAAGTCCCTCGTGTCTACCATTCCACCATTCAGGCAGCCGGTATTATGGGTGCAAAGGTATGTAGTTTTTTTTGATTGTGCAAATCTTTTGTCGTGATTGACTGCACAATGCTCCGCATATATCGCATCCGGAAGCAGAACCGCAGATGCATGGCGAGGCTACATTATTTCTGCATCATGCGGGCCATGTCGCGCTTGTCCTCGCGCTCTTTGATTGACTGGCGCTTGTCGTACTCTTTCTTACCGCGTGCTATGCCCACAACCAGCTTGGCCAGACCGCGCTCATTGATAAACAGGCGCAGCGGCACAATGGTGAATCCGGCCTCTTTTCCAGATTTCTCCATACGCGCTATCTCCTTGCGGTTGAGCAGCAGCTTGCGGTCGCGGCGTTCGGTGTGGTTGTTGTAGGTGCCGTAGAAGTATTCGGCGATATACATGTTTTTCACCCACACCTCTCCGTTGTCGACAAGGCAGAATGTGTCGACAAGGCTCGCTTTTCCCTGGCGCAGCGACTTTATCTCGGTGCCGGTAAGCACAATCCCCGCTGTAAAAGTCTCGGTAATGGCGTAGTCGTAGGTGGCACGCCGGTTTTTTATGTTGATTTCTTTACTGTTCATGTTGTCAGATTACTCGCGTGTGTTGATTGTAGTGTCTCTTATTGGCATGTCTGCCTGTGGCTTGCAGACAAATCATATAGGCATAAGCAATTTGAAAATATAGCCTACCACGTAGGGGGGCAGGAGGATAAACAGCCCGCAGAGCAGCAGGAACGATGGGATGTTTCCTTCCGCAACGTTGAGGTATTGCCGGCCGGCCCACATGATTACGAGCACAAACAGCGGCATGAACTGCACGAGCGACAACTCCATAGGCAGGCAGTTGCGTATCAGCGTTATCAAGGCCAGTATCGACAGATTGTAGAGTATGAATGTGTTTATCTTCTTGTCACCTGGATTGTCGGTCGACACCTTGCCTATCGTGGCCGACATAAGGGCGGATGCAAGAAAATAGGCTATGAAATAGCTCACGAATGTCACAACCGCGCTTTCTACCAGCACCGGGAGCGTGAGATTCTTGTCGTAGATGCGGGGCAGGAATGCCGAGCAAGCGGTAATGCCGAGCAACGGATAGAAACCGGATGTGGCGAGTTGCTGCGGTGACTCGCCGACTTCGTCGATATCTGCCCAACCTTTGCCCGGGGATATGATAAGCTGCATCATGCAGCCGATAAATTTCAGCATAATTCGTATGAGATTATGTATGGTGTGGAGGTTGCAAAATTACAAAAAAAATAGCTAAATTTGGCCGTAATATGGAAAACTCGGTTGCAACAGCTAATAAGTCCCGTCCACGTAACACAGTTATGTCGATTGTGAAGGGTATGGCTATCATCCTTATGGTTGCAGGCCATGCCGAAGGTGGCGACATGCTTGTGCGGTTTATATATCTTTTCCATATGCCGGTGTTTTTCATCGCTGCCGGATATTTCTTTTCGCAGTCGAGTCTCGACGACCCCTGGCGATTCTGCATGAAGCGTGTCAGAGGGCTTTATTTCCCGTTTGTGAAGTGGGCGCTCCTGTTTCTGGTGCTCCACAACATATTGTTTTATTTCGGCATACTTAATGAGACGTACGGCAACTGGAAGGGTGGAGTCACACATCCCTACACGCTGCATTCATTCTTTCAGAGGCTTGTGCATATCATATTTTCAATGGCCGGCTACGACGAGTTCATGGCAGGAGCGTTCTGGTTTTTCAGAGCGCTGCTGATTACTTCTGTCGGGTATCTGTTGCTGCGGCTGCTTCTGCGCCACATGTTTCCCGGAATTGGTGTGGTACGTGCCTCGTTAATAATATGTGCCGCCGCTCTTGCATTCGCCCTTTTCAAGATAGGATGCGGCATGCGTATCGTCACCGTTGTGCAGGGTGGCATACGCGAGACATGGGGCATATTCTTCTTCAGCTTCGGGGTGATATTCCGGGCTTTGGAACCGCGTATGCCGCGCCTGTCGTGGTGGCATGCCGTCGCGATATTCGCTTTTCTGATAGCCGGGGCATGGCTGGAATGGACCGGGATGACGCTGACACCTGCGCTGCTTACCGTAGCAACTCTGCCGGTGACGGGAATACTCGGATTCATGCTCCTGCGCCGGATTGCACAGCATGTCGACCGGCGCGACAATGTGCTGCGTCGCACGCTTGTCACCGTCGGCGAGATGACAATGTGTGTGTTTGTGTTCCATATATCGGCGTTCAAGCTCGTGAGTCTTGTGAAGATATGGTGGTACGGTCTAGATTTCGGGCAGATAGGGTGCCATATGGTAATCCACGACTATGCTTCATCCGATTTATTCTGGGTGGCATATACGGTGGTAGGCGTCGCGGTTCCCATCGTCTGGAAAATGGCTTATGACCGGCTTGCGGCAGGAGTGCGCGACAGGCGCATGCGTATAAGTAAAGTAACTGAAAATGGATAAGGATATTGATGACGATATAGCGGTGCGCTACAGCGGCCACCGCGCTTTGTGTGAGATTGACCTCCCGGGACAGCGTGCCATCGAGCGCGGGCGTGTACTCGTAGTCGGAGCCGGTGGCCTTGGCTCTCCTGTGTGTCTATATCTTGCGGCGGCAGGAGTCGGGACTATCGGCATAGTCGATGCCGACACTGTGTCGCTAAGCAACCTTCAGCGCCAGATTATTCATCATACATCCGACATCGGACGTCCTAAGGTGGAAAGCGCCGCCGTGAAGATGAAAGCTATAAATCCTCATGTCAATGTGGTGGCGGTAGGCGAGATGCTTACCTCGCGCAATTCATCGTCGCTCGTGGAGGGTTATGATATAGTGGTCGACTGTACCGACAATTTCGATACGCGCCTTCTGGTCAATGACACGTGTGTGGCCCTTGGCACGCCGATGGTATATGGAGCCGTGCAGCGTATGGCCGGACAGATATTCACCTATCTTCCCGGAGGCGCCGACTATCGCGCATGGTTCGGATGCCGTCCTCCGTCGCAGGAGCAGCCATGCTCGGTCAATGGAGTGATGAATACCGTGGTCGGTGTGATAGGCACGCTTCAGGCCACCGAGGTGATAAAATACCTGTCGCATGCCGGCGATTTGCTCGATTGCCGTCTGCTGATGTTCGACGCCGTGACAATGACATTCCGCACGATAAAGAGCAGTGTGAGGAGTGGCCGTTAACTTTTTTGCCTTGGCCGGGCGAATTTAATTGTCGTGTATGTGAGGATTAAGTGGAAATTAATCGCGTGCATGTAAATTTGTGGCGAATCTACTAATCTAACAACCATAGCACGACAAGGTTATGAAACGATTTTTCTATGGCATCCTTGCGGGTGCCGTGCTGTCGGTGCCTTCGGTATCTTCGGCCAAGGACATACAGCAGTTTATCATCAACGGACAAAGTCTCTCTACGGGTCATCAGTCATGGCCCGTTGTATCTACCGAAAACGTCCCCGGCAACTACATGATGGGTGCGGAGATATGGATTAACGGCGGTACAGGATACAGTCACGGGTATGACGGCAACCACTCATGGGCGATAAATCCGCTGGTCGGCACCATGAGCCATGCTTTCAAAGAGTTTGACAACAACAGCCGCAACGGGGGCGCCATAGCCGAGTGTCCTCTGCTTGGAGCGGTCAACCATATGCAGCTTTCATTCCTCAAAGGGCAGGACATACTGGCCACATCGGTCGGTGTGAGCGGTGCCGCTGTCGAGGAACTGTCGAAGGAGTGCACACAGCGCGACAATTACCGGCATTTCCGGGAGTCGCTGTCTCATGCCGTGGAGGAGGCCGGGAAGGCCGGGTACGACGCTATTACGTGTCCGGCTGTATTCTGGATGCAGGGCGAGTTTAACTACGACGTAAAGAACGGACACTGCGGCCTCAATGCAGGCGAGGACAACTGTACTGACAAGAAGACCTACAAGGCCCTGATGTTGAAACTGAAGGAGAATATGCAGCAGGACATAAAGGCTGCCTACGGTCAGGAGCAGGCTCCCGTATGGATTACATATCAGGTCGGGGCGCAGTATGTGCGCGACAAGGTGGCAATCGGCATGGCGCAGCTTGAGGCCGCAAATGAAAATGACGATGTGGTGATGGCCGGCTCTCCATATCCTTATACCGACAGGGGCGGACATCTCGACGCCAACGGCTACCGGTGGTTCGGCGAGATGCTTGCCAAGGCCTACTATAAAAGCCGGGTGCTCGGCGAGCGTGTCATACCTCTCCAGCCCAAGAAGATTACCCGCGAGAATGGCGGGAAGACCATCCGTGTGAAATACTATGTGCCCGTAGGTCCGATGGTGTTCGACACCGATCTCCTTCCTGAAATCGCCAATTACGGCTTCAATGTATACCACAACGGTTATGGCGGCTCGGCCCGACAGAATATCAGCAGCATCGCTATCGAGGGAGATGATGTGGTGATGACATTTGACCAACCTCTTACCGGAAAAGTTGTTGTAACCTATGCCGACCCGCAATCGCGCATAAAGAATCAGCCTGAAGGCCTCAACCATCTGCAGGGGCACGGAAATCTCCGTGACAGCGACCCCTATAAAAGTATGCTCACATACATCGACCTTGACGCTAAAAATGCCGACGGTACATATGTTTATTCCCGTAATGAGGCCGAGACACGTCTGCGGCCGGACTATGAGCCCAGGGATGCCGACGGAAATGTGATTTACGGAAAGCCTTATCCACTGTACAACTTTGGTGTGGCATTCTATTATACTCTTGAGAAAAAAATCGACGAACTGATAATACTTGACGACGACAACCGTCCGGTGCCTGTCGAAGAGCGTGAGCCCGGCACTCTCGATGTGGCTTATGTCGATGCCGTGAATGGCTCTGACGGCAATGACGGTTCTGTCACAGCCCCTTTTGCTTCGCTCACCAAGGCTATGGCCTCGGTGAGATGGGACGGAGCCAAGGTGATTGTCAGCGGTAATGTGGAGATTGCCGACGAACTCAATCTTGAGGGGTACACGGCGCTTGCCATAGAGGGTGCGGGAAATGGAGCGTGTATCGACGGCACGGGCGCTACGCGCCTGGCCGAGACCGAGCATGTCGACATATCCCTACGTAATATCACATTCACCAACTTCTTTACCAATGGCGCCGGCGGCGTGCTGAGCATGAACGGCGGCAATCTCTATGTGGAAAATTGCTATTTTATCGACAATTCCACATCGCGTATGGCCAATGAGAATGGCGGTGTGTTCAGTCTCCGCAACTGTGGCGACGTAGTAATCGACGGCTGCTGTTTCTATAATAACATGGCCTTTCTCGGTGGAGCCATATACACTTATCTAAGCAAGCAGGTGACTGTCGATAAATCGGTGTTCGATGCCAACAAGTCAATCAAGAATGAAAAGGAGAGCAACAACAACTCGCGCGGGGCGCCATGTCGATATGGGGCACGAATGTAGACATAGACGGCTGTGTGTTCACTCGCAACGAGTCGTCCAACCAGTGCGGAGTGTTCCAGCTCGGATGGACCAATATCGCCGGCCAGCATTTTACAGTCAGAAACTCGGATATCCTCGACAACAAGGCTCCGAAAGACCATGGGGGAGTGCTCGTGGCAGAGAACTGCGGACAGCGCGATTTCGAGTATAATTTCATCAATTGCACCATATCAGGCAATACCAACAATGCCTGCGGCTCAGTGGCGTGGGTACAGAACGACAATAACGTGTCACCCACACAGACGTTGAATATCTATAATTGTACCATCACCGGCAACCATACCACCGGCAACACATTCCACAGTACAATATTCCTTTGGGAATCAAATCTTAAGATCAATATCGTCAACACAATTCTCGAAGGCAATACCACAGGCGGCAACAAGGAATACTCCGACCTCCATGCCGGTGAATACACCGAAGCCAAGTCGGCAAACATCAATATCAGCCACTCGGTATTGGGCAGATTTTATGCCCTGCGCCAGGACAATACTGCCGGTCAGGAGCGCGGTGTGCCTGTGATTGACGATGCCTCAAAGTTTAATATCTCGCCCTACAGCATGTCGCAGGGCGTGGCCAACCATGCAGGTCTGCTGCCTCGCAACGAGGAGGGTGCCCACATATTCGCCACTACCGGGTCGAATGGTGTGGGTATGGGCGACGACAGCCTCCTTGCTGATAAATATGGAGTGACAACCGACCGATTCGGCAATGAGCGCAAGCTCAACTGCATAGGCTCTGTAGAGCTTATCGAGGGGTACACTACCGGTCTGCAGCTCGTCACGGCCGAGGATTCCAGGCTCGCTCTGCGTCTTGACGGCGACTACCTCAGTGTGTCGTCGGAAATATATGGAGCCGGTGTCACCCTTGAGGTTTACACCGTCGACGGCCATCGTCTTATCTCCCGGCCGATGATGGAAAGCGATGTCGCTCTGAGAGCCTCGCAGATTGGGCGTGGTTTGCGCGTGCTCCGCGTAGCCTCTTCATCGACGGCACGTACGGTCGTGTTTCATATCTGATTTCTTTATACAAGAGAGACGCATGCCCCGACATCGGGGCATGCGTCTCTCTTGTATAAAGATGTTATGATTGTATCCTTTAGATGAGGTACTGCGAGGATATGGACTGGTTTTCGTGGACACGGCGTATTGTGTCGGCGAATAGATGTGCTACAGACAGGATGGTGCACTTTGTGCAGCTGCCTGTGTAGGGTATTGAGTTGGTAAACATCATCTCGGTTATGCCGCAGTCCTGCACACGCTGGCTTGCGGGGTCGCTCATGATGGCGTGGGAGCAGAGAGCGCGTACGCTCTTGGCGCCTTCGCTCATCATCAGGTCGGCGGCCTTGGTGATGGTGCCGGCAGTGTCGACCATGTCGTCGATGAGGATTACATTTTTGTCTTTTACGTCGCCGATTACTGTCATCGAAGCCACTACGTTGGCTTTTGCGCGCTGCTTGTGGCAGAGCACCAGGGGCACATTAAAATATTTGGCGTAGTTGTTGGCACGCTTTGCGCCGCCTACGTCGGGAGTGGCGATAACCATGTCGGGCAGATGTAGCGATTCGATATAGGGGATGAATACCGAAGATGCGTACAGGTGGTCGACCGGTACGTTGAAGAAACCCTGAATCTGGTCGGCATGCAGGTCCATGCAGATGACGCGGTTTACACCGGCTGCACTAAGCAGGTCGGCCACCAGCTTTGACGCGATTGACACACGAGGTTTGTCCTTGCGGTCCTGACGGGCCCAGCCGAAGTAGGGCATCACGGCGATAATCGAGGCTGCCGAGGCGCGTTTGGCTGCGTCAATCATGAGAAGCAGCTCCATGAGGTTGTCGCTGTTGGGGAATGTGGACTGCACGAGATATACCTCGCAGCCACGGATTGATTCTTCAAACGATACCTCGAACTCGCCGTCGGCGAAATGCTGGATATTCATTTTACCGAGTTCAACACCAAGGTCTTTGCATATCTCCTTGGCCATGTACTGCGACTTGGTGCCGGCAAAAATCTTAAAAGGGGGTAACATTACAAGAAATTGTATTTAAGTTCAGAAATTCCAGATTTGATGGTGCAAAGTTATCGCTTTTTGCTGGATAATCGCCACAAGAGCGCCTACTTTTTGTAACGTTGCAGCACGTTCTTGTGCTTAATCTTCCATACTACTGCGTCGTACGGACCTATTTCAGTCTCAAACGGCAGGTCAGGCGACAGGTGTTTGCGCATCATGTCGTGGGACAGGAGGTCTACGGCAACGCAGTCGCCCTGTGGTATTCCGAGAGTCTCGAAGGCGTGTAGCGGTATGTTGATTTTCAGATTGCAGGGATTGGAGTCGAAGTTGACGGCAATCAGCAGTGTTTCGTCGTCGCAGCTACGCAGGAATGTGTACTGGCGGTGGGGGTTGAGCGTACGGTTCTCATAGTTGACATACATAAGGTCGAAGAATCGTCCGCGCGATATGGCTTTCTCCTGGTTGCAGATGGTAAGTACCGTGCGGTATTTGTCGCGTAGCCATTGCTCTTGCGAAGTCAGGAGTTCGGAGTCCCAGTTGCCCGAGTTCATCCATCGGCGTATGGTGGGGATGCTCCAGTAGTCGAATATGGTGGTTCGGCCGTCGTTTCCGCTGAAACCCTCGGCGTCTTTCGCCTGCTCTCCGATTTCCTGTCCGGCATATATCATCATAGGGCCGGTAGAGATGAATGAGCTTACGACCAGCGATGGTATCACGAGTGAAGGGTCGCCGGCATACTGTTGTGAGCCGAATCTCTGTTCGTCGTGGTTTTCGAGGAAATTGAGCATGTTGCCACCGATGCCTTCCACGGTCTGCCAGCAGTGGGTAAGCTGTGCGGCCGACACGTTGTGGCATTGTATGCCTCGGAGAGTGTCGTAGAGGTTTACCTTGTCGTAGAGATAATTGAATCCGCCATATTTTATGAAGTCGCGGTAGAGCGCCACGTCGTATATCTCGGCGATGAACACTACATGGGGATAGCGTTCGCGTATGTTGGGTATTACCCACTGCCAGAATTCAAGGGGCACCATGTGGGCCATGTCGCATCGGAAACCGTCAACTCCCATGTCGCACCAGTAGCGCAGTATGGAGTGCATGTCGTGCCATGTGCGCGGTATCGGGTAGAAATGGTTGGTGTGGTCGCCGTAGTCGACACCGTAGTTGAGTTTTACAGTCTCGTACCAGTCGTATTGCGACGGAAATGCCGTGAAGCAGTCGTTGCCCGAGGCCTTGGCCGGGAATTCGACATATGCGTCATCTCCCGAGCCGAGATTGATTGATGGTGCGAAGAGCTGGTGAGGTATATAGTAGAAGCTGTTGTCGCGAGAGAAGAATCGGTTGCGGTCGTCGCCTACTCCGAAGTCCTTGATTCCTGCGGGTTTGGCGTCGGAGATATACTGGCGCGATACGTGGTTGGGGACAAAGTCGATTATCACCTTCATGCCTGCGTCGTGAGTGCGGTCGACAAGGGCCTGGAACTCCTTGATGCGCTTGTTGACGTTTACAGCGATGTCGGGGTCGATGTCGTAGTAGTCTTTTATCGCATAGGGCGAGCCTGCGCGTCCTTTCACTACATGGGGATTGTCGCGGTGTATGCCGTAGCGGCTGTAATCGGTCTGGTTGGAGTGCTCGATTACTCCGGTATACCAGATGTGGGTCACACCGAGCCCTTTTATGCTTTTGAGGGCTTTTTTTGTGATATCGTTCATTTTGCCTGAACCGTTCTGCTGTATAGTGCCGTTGGGCACACAGTGGTCGCACGGGTTGGCAAACAGTCGGGGAGAAGCTGATAAATAATCGGTTTTTCGCTGGTCATAAAATTGAGAATGTCGATTTCAGGAGCGGGGAGTCGGCGAGCGCTTTTTTAGTTGCGTAATAGCCGCTCTTGAACATCCGTTCCTTTTCTTTGAGGGTGAATACGCCCATGTCGGCGATAGAGTCGACCGATACGATGGTGTCGCACAATTCGATGTCGGCCGTTGCGTTGTTTCTTGACATGAGGTGGAATGAACGCGAGGCAACACCGATAATGTTGCCCGACGATCGTTCTGGCTTTATCTGTGGGCTTACGTTTATGCCTATAAGATGGGTCACATCTTTACGGATAGCCCATGACGGGAGATTGTGGAGCACGCCACCGTCGACATAGTGAGTGCCTCCGATAGTTACAGGTCTGAACACCACCGGCATTGAGCATGATGCGAGCACGCGCTCGGAAATCTCGCCGGCACGCCACTGTACGGGTTTGCAGTTGTCGAGGTCGGTAGCGCATATCACAGTCGGCAAGGGACACTCTTCAAGGCGAGTTACTTTCAGATTTTCTTTGATAAACGCGTGAAAGCCTTTCATAGTGAAGAATCCTCCGCTCGGCACTCCTATCTCACAGAAGTCCCAGAACCGGGCTTTCATGAAGCTGCGCATGATTTCCATAGGCTTCATGCCGCTGCCATAGAGAGCCGCCGCAATACTTCCGGCACTGACTCCGGCAACGATTCCGGGTTTGATGCCAAGCTCCTCAAGTGCGTATAGGGCGCCAAGGTGAGCGAATCCGCGGGCGCCTCCGCCGCTAAGAGCAAGGCCTATTCTGTAGGGTCGACGTCGAAACATTACCATAGGTTTTATTTGTGAGACTGATTATATCACAAATATAACAAGTGAACACACAAATTTAGTTCTTTCCCGTGAAAGAGCAGGGACGCAGAGATGGATAAAAACTGTACTGTGGTGTTAATCTGTGTTAACCGCAATATTTCCCAGCTGAGAGGGTGTGCTTATGCCTGTGCCGGCTACTGCCGGAATGTAATGAGTTTATTGTAAATATAATAGGCCACCGTGTACACGATGTTGCCGCATATCGTGGCTATTCCGTAGCCTGATAGCGTAAATGAGAACAGTGAGTATTCCCATTCCTTGAGACTTGTCTCGTTGAAGAGTAGCCATACGGCAAGCAGTTGTATTCCGTAGCATATGAGTGCTCCCGAAAGGAATGCTATCGCCTCGCGGGCATAGTGGCCCGAAGTCTTGAACACCCATCGCTTGTTCCAGATGAATGAATTGACGATACCGCATATGTAGCCGAGTGCGTTTGAAATCCACGGATTAAGACCGAGGATTGATTTGCATAATATGATTACGCCGAATGTCACCAGGGTGTTAATCACACCGACGCAGGCGTATTTAATGAATTGCAGCGCTGACCGGCTTATCGGGAGTTTCATGCTTTGTACCTGTGATGTTTCCACGTGAGGGAGTTCTATTTACGTTTGTTTTCTGTTGACTGGTTTTCATTGGTGCCGTCGGTGCAGTAGACATCGCCCAGCACCGGGAGCGACCAGCCGTACTGTACGGCCAGCACTCGCATTGCAATGACTGTGGCGGCGCATGCTATGCCCTGGACGGGAACAGATGCATGGCAGCAGATGAGCGCGCCGTATACGAGTCCGCCAGCCAGACATGCCGTGGCATAGAGGTCTTTCTTGAAAAGGAGCGGCTCGCTGTTAATTAGAATGTCGCGTATCACACCGCCTATGGCTCCTGTGATTATGCCCATTATTATGGCTACCCATAGGGGATAGTCGGTGTCGAGAGTCTTCTGTATGCCTATCACTACAAACAGGGCCAGCCCGATGGTGTCGAATATGAATAGTACGCGTGTATGCACGAGTATGCGTCGGAACACGATTACCACTATCAGCGACATGGCTGTGACTGCGAGGTACCACCATGTCTGCATCCAGAATACCGGTATGTCGAGCAGAATGTCGCGCAGGGTGCCGCCGCCGATGGCGGTGACAAGTCCGACTGTATAGGCTCCGAACCAGTCGAAATTTTTCGCAGCGGCCATGCGTATGCCCGATATGGCAAACGCTACCGTGCCGATTACTTCTATGATAAATAGGAATGCCTGCTCGTAGTCCATTGCCTGTGAAAAGTTATTTGGCGTTAATCGTTGATGTCCTTGTTGCTGTCAGCTGGTGCGCTGTTGCCTGTAGCGCGGTTGTAGTAGCGGCATACACCTGTCAGGTAGCAGTTGAGACAGTCGGGGCGGCGCGCCTTGCATACATAGCGCCCGTGGAGTATAAGCCAGTGGTGGGCTTTGGGTATGATTTCTTCGGGAATGTTGGCACACAGGGCTTTCTCTGTGGCGAGGGGAGTCTTGCTGCCGGTTGTCAGGCCTATGCGTTCGCTTACTCGGAACACGTGGGTGTCTACAGCCATGGCGGCACGGTTCCATACTACGGCGAGCATTACGTTGGCAGTCTTCCGGCCGACTCCGGGGAGACGCATGAGAGAGTCGATATCCGATGGTAGTTCTCCGCCGAATTCCTCCACGAGCATGCGTGCGGCCCCGAGCAGAGAGCGTGCCTTGTTGTTGGGGTATGATACTGAGCGGATGTATCCGTATATCTCTTCCTGTGTGGCCACGGCCATGTCGGCCGGGGTGGGATATGCCTCGAACAGTGCCGGAGTGATCATGTTGATACGCTTGTCGGTGCATTGCGCCGACAGAATCACCGCTACCAGCAGGTGGAACGGAGTGTCGTAGTGGAGCTCGGTCTCAGCCACAGGCATTTCGTGGCTGAATATCTCAAGTACGCGGCGGTAGCGCTCTTTTGTGGTCATTACGGCTGTCTGGATTCAAGAATGTGTCCTGACTTTATCTTTCCCGAGGGCAGAAGTCAAGGACACATTCACGGTATTTTTGTCGTTTTTACTTGTGGGCGGATGTGAATTCGTCGAGGAACCGGGTGTCGTTCTCGGAGAAGAGGCGCAGGTCGTTGACCTGGTACTTGAGGTTGGTGATGCGCTCTACACCCATGCCGAGTGCGAATCCCGAGTATTCCTTGCTGTCGATGCCGCAGGCTTCGAGCACAGCGGGGTCTACCATGCCGCAGCCGAGAATCTCGACCCATCCGGTGTGCTTGCAGAATGAGCATCCCTTTCCTCCGCAGAGGTTGCACGAAATGTCCATTTCGGCGGAAGGCTCGGTGAAGGGGAAATAGCTTGGACGCAGACGTATCTGAGTCTCGGGGCCGAACATCTCACGGGCGAAGTAGAGAAGTGTCTGTCGCAGGTCGGCGAATGATACGTTCTTGTCGACATAAAGCGCCTCGACCTGATGGAAGAAGCAATGGGCGCGGGCAGATATAGCTTCGTTGCGGTATACGCGTCCGGGGCATATGATGCGGATAGGGGGCTTGGAGTTCTCCATTACGCGCGACTGTACGGATGATGTATGAGTGCGGAGCAGCACGTCGGGTGTGCGCTGAATGAAGAATGTGTCCTGCATGTCGCGAGCGGGATGGTCGGCAGCGAAGTTCATTGCTCCGAACACATGCCAGTCGTCCTCGATTTCCGGACCTTCGGCGAGAGTGAACCCGAGTCGCGAGAATATGTCGATAATTTCGGCGCGAACGAGCGAGAGCGGATGTCGGGTGCCGAGAGCCACGGGAGCTGCGGTGCGGCTCATGTCGATGGATATCTCCGAGGCACCGTTGTTGTCGAGCGCCTCGCGCAGGGTGTTGATTTTCTCGGTGGCGAATGTCTTGAGTTCGTTGAGTGGAGCGCCGATAGCGCGCTTTTCATCGGGGCCGAGGGCCCTGAAATCGTTGAAGAGAGCGTTGATTTCTCCTTTTTTGCTCAGATATTTTATGCGTAGTACCTCCACCTCGGCAGCGTCGGCGGCATTGAGGCTTTCGATTTCAGAGTGGAGCGCTTTTATTTTGTCTAACATTGTCTTTAACTTGATGTAGCAGTAGTCGGGTAAATCTTCTGCAAAGTTACTGTTTTTATTTTAAAGTGCGATAGTCGCGTGAATAGCGGAGCATCTGGGGAATATATTCTTCGCCATAGGTGACTGTTACATCGGTGATGGCTCCGTCGGCGTCGCGTACAATCGAGTATGTCGGGTTGACGAATCCGCGGTAGGGGGCTATGTCGAGATGGCTGTAGCGCTCGAGCACTTCGTTGTGGATGGCCGGGTCGACTTTTACGGCATATTTCTCCACGAGGTTGCGTCCGGCCTCATAGTCGCCTTCGCTCTTTATGCGCTGGATTTCGCCGAGCAGACTGCCGAAAAGGGCGCGCAGTTTCCGGTAATCGTTGATGCGGATGTAGGTCTTTCCGTCGCGCTTTACGTACTCTATGACGTTGTCGGCCTTGCCATGCTCGTAGGCCCACTCCGATATCAGTTTGCGGTTGCGCATGTGGGCTTCTTCCACATCTTTTCCGGGCTCGATACGCATGAGCTGTGTCATCAGGCCGTTGAGGATGTATTTGTAGTATTCGGCCTTGTAGGCGTCGGGGTTGTCGAGTAGTCCGAGCTCAATCAGCTTGGGGTCGGCCAGGTAGTAGAGTGCGAACAGGTCGGCGCGGGCTTCTTCAAGAGTCGAGCCGTGGGCTTTCAGTGCGTCGGGGTCGACTCCGGGGAGCAGGCGTCCGGAAGCATGGCCCAGGCATTCGTGGAGGTCGGTGTGAAGGTTGTCGGTTATGAACAGGTAGTCGTCGAGCAGTTTTGAGGTTGGCTCGTCGATTACGAATTCCTGGTTGAATCCGTTGCCGTGTGAGGCTTCGTCGTAGGCCTGTGTGATATTCTCGAGTGTTACCGATTTGGAGCCATGGGCCGCGCGTATCCAGTTGGCGTTGGGCAGATTTATGCCGATGGGAGTGGCGGGGTATGCGTCGCCGGCGAGGATGGCTGCGGTGATTACTTTTGCGGTGACTCCTTTTACTTTGTCCTTGCGGAAGCGCGGGTCGACCGGCGAATTGTCTTCAAACCACTGTGCGTTGCCGCTGATGGTTTCAGTGCGCTGCGATGCGGGTATGTTCTTGAAGTTTACGATTGATTCCCATGAGCCGGTCATCCCCAGCGGGTCACCGTAGCTTTCTATAAAGCCGTTGATGAAGTCGACCTGCGAGGCTGTCTCCTCGGCCCACAGTATCGAGTAGTCGTCGAATGTCTTCAGGTCGCCGGTACGGTAAAATTCAATCAGTTTGTCGATATATGCTTTCTGAGCGGGATTTTCGGCATATATCGAGGCAAGCGAAAGCTCGCGTATGATGCGTTCGATGGCGTTGCTGTAGAGCCCACCGAGTTTATAGGGAAGCTCGCATACCTGACCGTTGCGTTTTACCTTTTTTGTATTGAGACCGTAGGATATTGGAGTGAGGTCGGTAGTGTCCTTGCGGGCGTTGTAGTAGTCTTCGATTTCTTTCTGAGTGAGTCCTTCCTCATACATGTTGACCGCAGATGTGCGTATCAGGTCCTCGCCTTCGGCCTGGTTGACACGCTTGGCCATGAATGTCGGGTCGAATATGAGTTTAATCAGCTGTGGTTCGTGGGGCGGACGCTGATTGTCGGGCATCTTTACGAGCTGCGACATAATCCACTTTCTGGAGAATTCCGGGGTGAATTTGTCCATCGAGTAGTGGTGGTGGACGCCGTTGGCGAACCATACCTGTTTGAGGTATTTCTCAAAAGCCTTGAACTGTGGGTCGTTGCGGTCGCCCTGATATCCTGTGTATATTTTTTCGAGCATGTCGCGCAGCTCGAGATTCAGGCGGCAGTTCTGGTCCCACAGGATGTCGCGTCCGGCGAGGGCGGCCTCTGTGAGATGGTATACGAGCATTTTCTGGCTCAGCGACAGTTTGTCGAAATCGGGCACTGGGTAGCGTAGTACCTCAATGTCGGCGAAACGGTCGACTACGTAGTCGAAATCATTTTTGTCTTCGGCCATTGCTGATGATGTTGTTGTGAATGCCATTGCGGCTATGCAGCCGCATGCGATATGTCGGTACAGGTTCATTTTTTAGGATAATAACAGATATACGTGGGGAGTCTATTCGACGTAAAGGATAAGTCCCTTCAGGTATTCGCCTTCGGGGTGATATATGTTGACCGGATGGTCGGCCGGCTGTGTGAGCTGATGTAGTATACGCACCTTGCGTCCGCTCTGTGCTGCTGCCGAGAATACTGCGAGGCGGAACTGTTCGCGGCTTACAGCCTGGGAGCATGAGAATGTGAATAGGATGCCTCCGGGTGCGATTTTGGAGAATGCGGCTGCGTTGAGGCGTCGGTAGCCTGTGAGGGCGTTTTTCAGTGCGCTGCGGTGCTTTGCAAATGCCGGGGGGTCGAGAATGATGAGATCGAAGGCGCCATGCTCCATCTCGGCAAGATAGTTGAACGCGTCCTGGGCTATAGCCTTGTGGCGGCTGTCGCCGGGGAAGTTGAGCTCGACGTTTGCTTCGGTGAGGGTCACTGCCTTGGCCGAGCTGTCGACGGAGTGGACCATCGTGGCGCCTCCGCGCATTGCATATACCGAGAATCCTCCGGTGTAGCAGAACATGTTGAGTACGCGACGACCGTTGGCGTATTTTTCAAGCAGGGCGCGGTTGTCGCGCTGGTCTACGAAAAATCCGGTCTTCTGCCCTTTCAGCCAGTCGATGTTGAAGTGTAGGCCGTTTTCAATCGCTACGTTGGTTGAGAAGGCTCCGATGATATATTCGTTCTGTGGGTCGAGATGGGCCTTGTAGGGGAGTGTGGTTTCTGATTTGTAATATACGTTGGCGATGCCGGCTTCGGGAAGAGCAGTGAGTGCGCGCGCTATAGTGTCGCGCATAAAGTGCATTCCCGGCGAGTGGGCCTGCAGCACCGCTGTGTCGCCATATATGTCGACAATAAGTCCGGGCAGGAAGTCGCCTTCGCCATGTACGAGCCTGTAGGCGTTGTTGTCGTCGCGTATCAGTCCGAGAGCCTGCCGCATGCGAAACGCTTCGTTGAGTCTGTCGGAGAAGAATGCTTCGTCAATGGCCTTGTCGCCCCAGGCGAGTATGCGCACGGTGATGCTGCCTATCTGATAGTGGCCTACGCCTATCATGCGGCCGTCGCTTGTGTACACCGCTACGATATCGCCTTCTTCGATAGTGTCGGGGGTGTCGGCCACTGCTCCTGAGAACACCCAGGGGTGGAATCGCTCAAGCGACTGTTCTTTGCCACGGCGCAGTGTGATGCGTGGATATTCCATAATATATTAATAAGGAGAGGCTTTATTTTAAGAAGAACCGGTAGAGGTCGTTGCCATTGGCATAGAGGAGCAGTATGAACAGGAATGCCATGCCGCATATCTGGGCATACTCCATGAATTTCTCGGAGGGTTTGCGCCGCGATATGATTTCGTAGAGCAGAAACATGATATGCCCGCCGTCGAGCGCCGGAATGGGCAGGATATTCATGAATGCGAGAGCTACCGAGAGGAATGCGGTGATTTCCCAGAATGATATCCAGCTCCATCGGTCGGGAAACATGTTGCCGATGGCGCCGAATCCGCCAAGGCTCTTTGCTCCTTCGGCTGTGGCCACGTATTTCATCGAGCTGACGTAGGCCGACAGTTTTCCTGTGCCGTTTTCCCAACCCTTGGGTATCGACTCAAGGAGGCCGTAGCGCTTTACGTGTACAGGGTAGATGTCGGTGATTGGGCGTAGCTGGATACCGATTTTGCCGCTTTCGGTCGGAGTGATGGCGATGTCGGCGGGATGTCCGTCGCGGACGATGCCGAGCTCGATTTCCTTGCCTCCGTTTTCGGCGAGTAGCCGGGTGAAATCGGTATAGGTCGATGCGGGCTCTCCGTTGATGGTGCGTATGCGGTCGCCGGTTTTCAGTCCGGCTTTGTCGGCGGGTTCTCCGCTGACGGTGTTGTCGACAACTACGGGCAGACGGTATGTGAAGAAGCCCTTGTCATCATTGACGCGGAAAATGAAGTTTTCCGGTATGGCTATTTCTACTGAGTCGCGTCCGTCGCGCAGTACCGTCACAGTCTTTGCCTCTACCATTTTAAGCAGACTTGACGGGTCGGAGGCGTACATCTCCTCGCCGTCGGCGAGAAGGGGTATGTCGCCGTCGCGGAATCCGATTTCCTTTGCCGACTGTGCATACTCCATGCCTTCCTTGGCGTCGCGGTATTCGATATATTTCTCGCCCCAGTACCATGCTATGCCGGCATAGATGATTATGGCGAGAATGAAGTTCATGAGCACTCCGGCTACCATCACCAGCAGGCGCTGCCATGCCGGCTTGGAGCGGAATTCCCAGGGCTGCGCGGGCTTGCTCATCTGCTCTTTGTCCATCGACTCGTCAATCATACCTGCGATTTTCACATAGCCGCCCAGCGGCAACCAGCCGATGCCATACTCGGTGTCGCGCCATGTAGCGCGGTTGTCGACGGTGTCTTTAGTCGCCTTTTTCTTTGGCCGCCATTTTACCAGCGAGAACCAAGGGTCGAAGAACAGGTAGAATTTCTCAACTTTAATCCCGAACATGCGGGCGAAAATATAGTGTCCGAACTCATGTATTATCACGAGCAGGGCAAATGCGGCAATCAGTTGCGCCGCTTTTATCAGAAATGCGTCCATTGTGTTATCTCTTCTTGTCGAACCGGCTCTTGGTATGCTCCTCGGCTATGCGGCGGGCGAGTGTGTTGGTGGCAACATAGTCGTCGTAGCCAGGCGAGGCTATGAATGGAACATCGTTGAGCGTAGATTCTATTGTACGTTGTATGTCAAGGTAGCCGATACGCTCGTGGAGGAATGCGTCGACAGCAATCTCGTTGGCGGCGTTTATAACGCATGCGGTATTGCCTCCGCGTTCGAGCGCGTAGTAGGCCATGTTGATGAGGGGAAATTTTTCGGTGTCGGGCCTGAAGAATTCGAGTCGGGCGTAGTCCTGCAGGCGTAGACCGGGACGGTTGGTGGCAAGCCTTGAGGCATCACCGAGGGCATAGCGTATGGGCAGATGCATGTCAGGGATGCCGAGCTGTGCTTTTACCGATCCGTCGGTAAACTCTACCATGGAGTGTACAATCGACTGGGGATGCACGACCGCTTCAATGCGGTCGGGGGTGATGCCGAACAGCCAGCGTGCCTCGATTATTTCGAATGCTTTGTTGAGCATCGTGGCTGAGTCAATGGTGATTTTGGCTCCCATCGACCAATTGGGGTGGGCGAGGGCGTCGCGTACGGTCACACTGCTCAGTTCGTCGATGCTGCGGGTGCGGAAGGGGCCTCCCGAGGCGGTGATAAGCAGCTTTTTTACTGTTGATGATTCCTCTCCTGCCATACACTGGTATATGGCCGAGTGCTCGGAATCGACGGGGATTATACGTGAGGGTGAGTTGTCGAGTCGTCGTGTCACAAGCTCTCCGGCTACAACCATTGTCTCTTTGTTGGCCAGGGCTATCTGCTTGCCGGCATCGATGGCACGCAGGGTGGGGGCGAGGCCGCTGTAGCCTACAGTGGCTGTAACCACGGTGTCTACGTCGTCGCGCTCCATAGCATCAGTTATGGCATCGGCTCCTGCCGCGGTCTCTATACCGAGCGGGGCGAGAGCGTCGCGCAGAGTGGGGTAGAGGCTCTCGTCGGCTATTACGGCGAGATTCGGACGATGCTGACGGGCCTGCGAGATTAGCAGCTCTACGTTGCGGCCGGCCACAAGCACTGTGGCACGGAAACGGTCGGGATATTCTGCGATTATATCAAGTGTCTGTACTCCTATTGAGCCTGTGCTCCCGAGTACGGCTATCTTTTTCTGTGGGTTCACGGATTAATGGCTATATATAAATATAGGTGCAAAGATAGCGTAAATTCCGCTATTATGGAAACCGGGGCTTTAAATTCGGTCAGATAGGCATGACGCGGAGTGGGTTCAGCCGTGTCCCGGCGCTCCATAACTGTATGGTCACGTCGTGGGATGTGTCGGCATTTCCAAGGCTTTCTCCGACCGATACAGAATCTCCGGCCTTTACTCTGCAGGATGACAATCCGTCGATTATTGTCACATATCCGTTTGTGTGCTGAAGGGTTACGGCCCATAGGCCCGAGGGGGAGTAGGATGTGGCTATGATAGTGGCAGAGCCCGGGGATGTGACTGTGGCATTGCGCGGAGGGCTTACGACAGTAAGTTCGGATGAAGTGTCGGACAGAATGCGCGCTCCTCTTATCGGAAAAAGAAATATTGCTGATACTCCGGGCGCGGAGGTGTGGTTGCCGATGCTGTAGCGCTTGCGTTCATCTATCATTCTTACGAACTGTTCTTCTGTCGGGGTTGCCGGGAGCAGCGAATCGGGCGATACTGAGTGGCTGGAGATTGCAGATGCCTGCTGTCCGGTATGTGTGACTATTGAGCTGTCGCCCTGTAGGATTGATTTCAGTGTGGCCAGATATTCCGATGTCTCTCGTCCGGCTTTCAACAGTGAGTCGACACGGAATACGTTGACTGTGTTTTCCTGTCTCTCTTCCTGCTTGAGGTATCCAGGTAGGAGAGTGCGCAGTGGGGTAAATACTATGAGTGTTGCCGCCATGCATCCTAATGCTACGAATATTAGTGCGATACTGGCAATTACTTTGCGCTGTGACATGCCGATTGTCCACACCTCGTTGAATGTGTTCTCGTTGATGAACGAGAGCCTGAAGCGCCGGTGGGTGCGCAGACGGTGGCGTGCACGCTGCCCACGGTGAGGCTGGTCAGGTGGAGATATGGGAGTGGACGATGGCATTATCCGGAGTTTTTTTGTTTTTGCAAATATAAGCATAAATTTCTGATTGTAAAATTAACATTAAGCCGGGTGCTAACCTATATATTGCTGAATTTCAGTGATTAATTGATTTTAACTTAGTCCTGATTTTAACATTATAGTGTTAAAATTTGTCGAAAAAAGTTGCAGAGATTCTAATTATACTTTACCTTTGTGAAAATTTTGCTGAACAAACGGTAAACGCGCGGCGTTACAATAGCAAAATCACAAAACAAGTCGCTGCCTTCTACCGGCAGCCTGCGGAAAGCCTTGAAGGCTGCCCGTATAAAGAAGGGTTAAAACAAATTGTATAAATTAAAAACTTAAGAGAATGAAAAAGAACATCCTTTTCGGTTTTGCTGCCTGCGGCGCAATGCTGCTTTCAGCAAATGTTGCTACCGCACAGGAAGCTGTAGCTGTTGAGGAAGTTACCATCACTGAGACTGAAGCTGTGGAGTGTGGTGACCACTTCTACTCAGAGCGCGGAGCCAACTGGTTCCTCCAGATTGGCGCCGGTATGGAGCTCCCGATGACCGACCGTATCGCTGACGGCCAGGAACATCACCGTCACATCACTGCCTCCTACAATATCGCCTTTGGTAAGTGGTTCAGCCCTTATCTGGCATGGCGTATCGGTGCTACCGGCGGTGCTTACCATGTTGACGCCGATGGCTACAACAAGGCAAAATACATCAATGCCAATGCTGACCTTATGTGGGATATGTTCAACAGTTTCGGCAGTGTGAAATCCGACCGTTTCTTAAGTGTGATTCCTTTTGTAGGTTTAGGAGTTTCCCGTTCATGGGGTTGGGCTCATGATCCCGCGCTCTACACACAGCACGGTGCCGTAAAGACCCGCGTATGGGAGTTCCCGGTATCAGTTGGTCTTCAGCTCCGTTTCCGTCTCTGCAAGTATGTTGACTTCTTTGCAGAAGGCCGCTACGGTCTCTTCGGTGACGAATTCGACGGCTCTGCAATCGGCCAGAATGTTGACATGAACCTCAACGTACTCGGCGGTTTCAACATCAACTTCGGTGGCCGTGAGTTCAAGAGCTTCAATCCCTGCGATTATCTTGGCTACATCAACCAGCTCAACGGTCAGGTAAATGATCTTCGTGGTGCTCTCGCTACATGCGGTGCCGCTCTCGCAGCAGCTGAGGCTCAGCTCCCCTGCCCCGAGGTTGTAGCTCCCGAATGTCCCGACGCACAGGCTCCTCTGCTCTCTACCGTACGCTTCACCATCAACTCTGCCAAGATTACTTCTACCGAGACTGTCAATGTATATAACATCGCACAGTGGATGAAGGCCAACCCCAACAGCAACGTTGTAATCAAGGGTTATGCTGACAAGGATACCGGTACTGCATCTTACAACATGAAGCTTTCAGAGCGTCGTGCACAGAATGTATACAACATGCTTACAAAAGAGTATGGTATTCCTGCCGACCGTCTCACAATCAAGGCTGAAGGTTCCGACTCTCAGGTTTACGACGTAAACAACTGGAACCGTATCGTAATCTTCTCTCAGAACTAATCCCACACGCTCTGTAGCAGAAAAGATTGCTCAGCAGATATAACGACTCTTGCAGTCGATATGAAAAAAGCCTCCGGATTTCCAGAGGCTTTTTTTATTTTGGAACTTGTATATATAATGTATAGTGCGGGAGTAGATATATTGTCTTTTTCGTGACATGGTATTCCTGTGCGGGTAAAAAAACAGACGGCCTCGCTTATCACAAGTTCTGCCGCCTTTCCATTCATGAGAAATCTATCTACTGTTTTAGAGTTCTTAGAATGTAGATTTTAATGTCTGTCTGGTGGTTTTAAGGTAAAATTAAACTATAAGTTTAGTAAAAGCTGTTATTAGGTGTGTATGTTAGAATGATTGAAATCGGGCTATACATGACATGATATATGTAATCATGTGTTGATTTGCTCGAAATCATGTGCAAGTTTAGCTATTTTTGATTACATTATTACAATATTTTTAGGGGAATTTTTTGATTTGTGTTTTATAACATATAAATGGTGCCGCAAATGGCCAAAAATGAGAGAATCGTTACTAAAAAAGCCGTTGTGTGGCGCTATTGGCATGTGGGCAGAAAAAATGTGGTAGGATAAATTAGCGAATTTTTTCCGTAATGTTTGTGTCGGTTTGTAATTTGTCTTAAATTTGCATATCCAAGTCGATAATGTCTTTTTGTCAGCAAGATTGAGCGTTGGTCTAAAAGCATACAGGAGGCTTGTCTTGTACGCAGTGTCTCTGTAGGAGGCCCAATAATACCGTAATTCAGAACATCAAATAACATAACTAACTTAATCCAAATTAAACTACTATGTGGTTAACAAGCTCGTCTATAGGACGTAAGCTGGTGATGGCCGTTACCGGCATCTGCCTCGTCCTATTTGTAACTTTCCACTGCTTGATGAACGCGGTAGCGATCGTGTATCCCGCTTCCTACAACGTGATCTGCGAGTTTCTGGGTGCCAACTGGTACGCTCTCGTAGCGTCTATGGGCCTGGCCGTGCTCTTCATCATTCACATTATCTATGCCGTGTGGCTGACTCTGCAGAACCGCAAGGCCCGTGGCAACAACCGCTATGCCATCAACTCTATCCCCAAGGGTGTTGAATGGTCGTCACAGAACATGCTCGTGCTCGGTATCGTAGTGCTCGCATTCCTCGTTGTCCACCTGATTCAGTTCTGGGCAAAGATGCAGCTCGTTGAAATCCGTGGTGTAGAAGAAGTGCTTCCTCCCTCGATGGGTACCTTGTTTATTCAGGAAGCATTCAGCAGCTGGGCTACTCCGGTAATCTATATCATCGGCTTCATCGCATTGTGGTTCCACATGAACCATGGTTTCTGGTCGATGTTCCATACTATCGGCTGGGACAACAACGTATGGGTAAGCCGTCTGAAGACAATCGGTTGCTGGTGGACATCAATCGTAATCGTGCTCTTCATCGCTCAGGCTATTGTATTCACAGTCAACGCCCACAACGACTTCTATAAGAAAGATGCAGCTCTCCGCGACCAGTACAAGGAAGTGCTCGGCAAGATGGTAGGTGTTCCCGCCGACCGTTTTGATTACGACCAGCTCCCCTCTGCTGAAGAACTCAAGGCTGCCGAAACTCAGATGCAGGAGCTCAAGAGCAACCCCGAAATGGCTGCTCAGTATCAGGCTACTCCCGAGCGCATCGAGAAGCAGATTGAGACTATCGGCCAGTGGCGCCGTGTGCTTGAGTTCGTTGATTACCTCAATGGCTCAAAGAAAGAATGTTCCGCCGCAGTTTGCGACGAAGCAACTGAAACTAATGTTGAACCCGCTAACTAATCAAGCGATATGGCAACTACCGATTTAGACAAAGTAAAAGTGATGAATCCGGCTGATTCCAAAATCCCGGAAGGTCCTATCGCTGAAAAATGGACCAACTATAAGGCTCACCAGAAACTCGTGAACCCCGCCAACAAGCGCCGCCTGTCGGTGATTGTGGTTGGTACAGGTCTTGCCGGCGCATCAGCCGCCTCGACTCTCGCCGAGATGGGTTTCAACGTACTTAACTTCTGCATCCAGGATAGCCCCCGCCGCGCTCACTCAATTGCCGCACAGGGTGGTATCAATGCTGCAAAGAACTATCAGAACGACGGAGACTCTGTTTATCGCCTCTTCTACGACACAGTAAAGGGCGGTGACTACCGTGCCCGCGAAGCCAACGTATATCGTCTGGCCGAGGTGTCCAACAATATCATCGACCAGTGTGTGGCTCAGGGTGTACCCTTCGCACGTGAATACGGAGGCCTTCTTGCCAACCGTTCGTTCGGTGGCGCCCAGGTGTCGCGTACATTCTACGCAAAGGGCCAGACCGGCCAGCAACTCCTCCTCGGAGCCTACAGCTCGCTCAACCGTCAGATTAATCTTGGCAAGGTGAAGAGCTACAACCGCTATGAGATGCACGATGTGGTTATGATTGACGGCCGTGCCCGCGGTATTATCGCCAAGAATCTCGTTACAGGCAAGTTCGAACGCTTTGCAGCACACGCCGTGGTTATCGCTACCGGCGGATACGGTAACGCATACTTCCTCTCGACCAACGCTATGGGTTGCAACTGTTCTGCCGCTATGGCATGCTACCGCAAGGGCGCATACTTCGCCAACCCCTCTTATGTGCAGATTCACCCCACATGTATCCCTGTGCACGGTGACCAGCAGTCGAAACTTACCCTTATGTCGGAGTCGCTCCGCAACGACGGTCGTATCTGGGTGCCGAAGGATATCGAGGACGCCAAGAAACTCCAGCGCGGTGAAATCAAGGGCTCTGATATTCCCGAAGAACGTCGCGACTACTATCTCGAACGCCGCTACCCGGCATTCGGCAACCTCGTGCCCCGCGACGTTGCATCGCGTGCAGCCAAGGAACGCTGCGACAAGGGATTTGGTGTCAACAACACCGGTCTCGCCGTATTCCTCGACTTCTCTGAGGCCATCAACCGTCTCGGTATCGATGTCGTTCGTCAGCGCTACGGCAACCTCTTCGACATGTACGAGGAGATTACCGATGTTAACCCCGGCGAGAAGGGCAGCGAAATCAATGGTCAGGTTTATTACAACCCGATGATGATTTTCCCCGCTATCCACTACACAATGGGTGGTATCTGGGTTGACTACGAACTCCAGACTTCGCTCAAGGGTCTGTTTGCAATCGGTGAGTGCAACTTCTCTGACCATGGCGCCAACCGTCTTGGTGCATCCGCACTCATGCAGGGTCTTGCCGACGGATACTTCGTGCTTCCCTATACAATCCAGAACTACCTCAGCGACCAGATTACCGTTCCGTGCCCCGGCACCGATGGCCCCGAATTTGCCGAGGCCGAAAAGAAATGTGTGGAAGCCCAGAACGCATTCCTCAAGATTCAGGGCAAGCGCTCTGTCGACTCCATCCACAAGGAGCTCGGCCACATCATGTGGGAATATGTAGGAATGGGCCGTACCAAGGAGGGCCTCACACTCGCGCTTGACAAGCTCAAGGCTCTTCGCAAGGAGTTTGAGACCAACCTCTATGTGCCCGGCACCGCTGAAGGAATGAACAATGAGCTCGATAAGGCTTTCCGCCTCAAGGACTTCATCACGATGGGCGAACTCGTGGCCTACGATGCCCTCAACCGCAACGAAAGCTGTGGCGGTCACTTCCGTGAAGAGTACCAGACCGAGGAAGGCGAGGCTAAGCGCGACGACGAAAACTACTTCTACGTAGCCTGCTGGGATTATCAGGGCAGTGATGAAAAAGCTCCCGAGCTTATCAAGGAACCCCTCCACTACGAGGCTATAAAGGTACAGACACGTAACTATAAGTCGTAACTCTTAAAGAATTTTCTACAACATGGCAAATATGACTGTAAATCTCAAGGTCTGGCGTCAGGCCGGTCCTAAGGAAAAAGGTGAGTTCCGCACTTATACCGTGGAGACCGATACCGACACCTCGTTCCTTGAAACTCTCGATATTCTCAACGAGCAGCTCGTTAACAACCACGAGGAGCCGATTGCATTTGACCACGACTGTCGCGAAGGTATCTGTGGTATGTGCTCGCTCTATATTAACGGACACCCCCACGGCCCTGCTACTGGTGCTACCACTTGCCAGCTCTACATGCGCCGTTTCAAGGATGGCGAGACAATCACTGTAGAGCCCTGGCGCTCTGCCGCGTTCCCTGTGATAAAGGACCTCATGGTCAACCGCAATGCTTTTGACCAGATTCAGCAGGCCGGCGGCTATGTATCGTTCAACTGCGGAGGCGCACAGGATGCCAACAATCTCCCCATCTCCAAGGTCAACGCCGACATGGCTATGGACTCTGCTACATGCATCGGCTGTGGCGCATGTGTGGCTGCTTGTAAGAACGGCTCTGCAATGCTCTTCGTTTCTGCAAAGGTAAGCCAGTTCGCACTCCTGCCCCAGGGACAGGTTGAGCGCAAACGTCGCGCACGCGCCATGGTAATGAAGATGGACGAGCTCGGTTTCGGCAACTGCACCAACACCGGAGCCTGCGAGGCGGAGTGTCCCAAGTGTATCAAGATTAGCAATATCGCACGTCTCAACCGCGAGTTTATCAAGGCCAAGTGTGCCGAGTAATCACCACGGTTAAGTCGGCATATCCGACGATATACTGAACAGCTGCGGCGTAAACCGGATTATCGGTTTACGCCGCAGTATTTTTTTGTGTACCTCACGATGTCGGGAATGATATCAATCTGGTTGATCGATTAATAGACTCCATCACTTATGTTTGTCTTCCTCTTTGCGATACTTTTCGTATGCGCTGGCCAGCCGCTTATGGTATCGCCGTTTTGCGTATCCGGGGCCATTGTATCTGCGGGCAAATCCGGCCCAGTCTTTCTTCTTGAGATACTTGTCAAGGCCTTGCGATTTTACGAATTCGACAAAGAGCTCGAGTTGCTCATGCTCGCTTGATGACATGCGGTCGACAAAATCCTTAATCGATTCGGCTCCACATTTACGCCAGTTGAATCCCCCGATCTGAAACATTCCCCAAAACGTGTTTTCCAGCGCCGTTATCGAGTCTATGGCCATAGCGCCGTTAAGCCGGGCATACTGTGCAGCCTGATAGCTACCGTAGCGTTTTATGTTGGGCCGAGAAAATACCACCGGTTGTTTTTTTGTGTATGTAGCGAGATTGATGCCTCGTTTCCGTGCTCCGCGTCTGAACATTGCAAGATCGAAATTAATCAATGGCTTTCCCGGAGCATAAAATCCCCGGTGGGTTGAGCCGGCCTCGATTGCTACGACAGCTTTCATGGCGGCAGTCTCGATGCCGAGTTCGTCGGCAGCCTCGCGGTAGTCCTCGTTGGTAAGACGTTCGATACTGTTGCGTCGGGCCTCCGACCAAGGATTCTCCGGAAGTTCCCATAGATTTTGTGGCAGCAGATGTAGCGAGTCGGGATGTGTCACCCGTGGCGGACGGGCGCCGTCCGCATGATTGCATATAGAGCCTATTGCAGCTATGGCCAGGGCTATCAGCTTGTGTAGCGTGTTCATGGTGGAAAGAAATCCCCGACACGATGACTCGTTACAGGCATCTTGCCGGGGATATAGTTGTCTTTTTACTGATGTGTAGCCTCAGAACATTACTTTTTGAGGTCTGATACTTTGCGTAGTATGGTTACGAGCTGGTCCCAGAAGCGTTCTACTGCAGGTATGTGCATCTTCTCGCTTGGAGAGTGTACACCACGCAGGGTCGGTCCGAACGATACCATATCGAGGTGCGGATATTTCGTAAGGAAGAGTCCACATTCCAGTCCGGCATGTATGGCTGTAATCAGCGGCTCCTCGCCATAAAGTTCTTTGTATGTGTCAGCGGCAATCTTCATGATGGCCGAGTTCATGTTGGGGGCCCATCCGGGATATCCGTCGCCGTGGGTCACCTTGGCGCCGGCCATGAGGAACAGGGCCTCAATCTGGTTGGCGATGTCATATTTGCGGCTTTCCACCGAACTGCGCTGGCTGGTGGTGACAAGTATTGTATTGTCGGGCTGCATCTTTACCGAAGCGAGGTTGGTCGAGGTCTCCACCAGGCCTTCGAGGTCGTGGCTCATGGAGATTACTCCGTGGGGGCAGGCATAAAGCGAGCGTATCAGGCGCAGGGTGGTGTCGGAATCGATGGCGTATTCGGGCTTGTCGGCGGTAGCGATGGTGATATCCATTGCCGGGTCGGTGTGGGAATACTCGTTCTTGACGTCAGCCACAAATTCGTTGAACGCTACCACTACTTCTTCTTTCTTCGAGGTATGTACGCCCACTACGGCATGTGCTGCTCGGGGGATGGCGTTGCGCAGGTTGCCGCCGCTTATTTCGCTGAGCACGATATCATGCTTCTGCGACAGGCCGAAGAGGAAGCGTGCGAGCAACTTGTTGGAGTTGGCGCGTCCTTCGTGGATATCGCCTCCGGAATGTCCGCCGCTTAGGTTGGCGAGTTCGATGTCAAACCAATGGTAGTCGGCAGGAGCCATCTCGCGCTTATAGTCGAAAGTGATGGTGGTGTCGATGCCGCCGGCGCAACCGATGAAGAACTGGCCGTCATCCTCCGAGTCGAGGTTGAGCAGTATCGAGCCGTTCATCATGTTTTCACCCAGATTGTTGGCACCGGTCATGCCGGTTTCTTCATCTACGGTAAACAGAGCTTCTAGCGGACCGTGTACCAGGCTCTTGTCGGCCATCACAGCCAGAGAAGCTGCTACTCCGATACCGTTGTCAGCGCCAAGAGTAGTGTTGTCGGCATGTACCCATTCTCCGTCGATGATGGTGGTGATGGGGGAGTTGTCGAAGTCGAAATCTTTCTTGTTTGACTCGCACACCATGTCCATGTGTCCCTGCATTATTACTGTCGGAGCATCCTCTTTGCCGGGAGTTGCAGGTTTGCTGAGCACTACGTTGCCCACTTCGTCGGTCTTGGCGTCGATGCCGTTGGCTTTGGCGAAATCGAGTATGTATTTGCGGATTTTCTCTTCCTTCTTGGAAGGACGGGGCACCTTGGTAATCTCGTCAAAGATTGTCCATACGGCCGTTGGTTTGAGATCCTTGATTGTCATAATCATTATTCTGTTTGATTAGTTAATGGTCGCTTTGAAGTGTATAAAATTGTTAAATTATTCGCTTTTCGCACTCTAAGTTACAAAATAAAATTCAGATAATTCCAGATTTGTAATTCCTTTCTTATATTTGCAGTGCAAAAACATAGAGACACAGTGAAAACAGTGTTGTTAGCCATAGCTATCGTAGCCGTGTGTGTGGTGTTGCTGGGCATTAAGGTGCTTTTTGTCAAAGGCTCCAGATTCCCTTCAGGCCATGTTCACGACAATGTGGCGCTCCGCCGCAAGGGTATTTCCTGTGCGTCGGGTCATGCCCACAAAAATTATAAAGGAAAATAAATACCATACATTAAGCAACTTACAATGAAGAAAACCGCACTTTGTGCAAAATCGCTCATGTTGATGCTGGCCGTTGCGGCAGTTTCATGCTCTTCCGGCAAGGAGGAAGCCGTTCCTGCCGCCGCCACCGCCGATAAGGCTGCCACCGCTGCCGTCAACATCCGCTACATCGATGCAGACTCGATTGCGGCACATTACAATCTCGCAAAAGATTTCAAGGAAGCACAACTCCGCCAGATCAACAAGATTGACAACGCACAGCGTACACGTACTTCCGAACTGCAGAAGCTCGGCAACCAGATACAGCAGAAAATCAACAATAACGGATACCTCTCTCAGGAGAGCTTCCAGTCCGATCAGGAAACATTCAACAAGAAGCAGACCGAAGCTCAGAATTATCTTGCAAGCCTTCAGCGCGAAGCAGAGCAGGAGATGATTCAGCAGCAGATTCAGCTTACCGACTCAATTGAGGCGTTTATCAAGGACTATAACCGTAAGAAAGGCTACGATGCAATCCTCTACAAGGCTGCCGGAGTATACTTCAACCCTGCTCTCGATATTACCAACGAGGTAATTGACGGTCTCAACAAGCGTTACAACAAGGTAGCCGAAAACTAATCGGTCATTTCCGCTGACTGATAAGATATAAAATTCTCCCTATATAATGAAAGGCGTCCACGTTTTGTGGCGCCTTTCATTATATATTCTTATGTGTGATGTAAGGGTTGTCGGATTTGTACATGCGGTAAAGTATTGGCGTGGATGCCATGCTTAGCGTGACAACACGCTATTTTCGTCATGCTGTAAGCTGGATATTGTGTTTGGCGGCCATGCGGCGCATATTGAGAAGGGCGTAGCGCATGCGTCCGAGGGCAGTGTTGATGCTTACACCTGTTGCCTCGGCTATTTCCTTGAAGCTCATGTCGCGGTAATAGCGCATTGTCAACACCTCGCGCTGGGGCTCCGGGAGTGCACCTATCAGACGGCGTACGTCGGTATGTATCTGATTCTCCACAAGCCAGTCCTCCACATTCGTCTCGCAGAGATCGCGCCGGTTGAGCATATCAGTCTCGTTGTCATCGGTCGACACGGTGTTCTCTACACGCTCCTGGCGATAGTAGTCAATGATAAGATTGTGGGCGATACGATGAAGCCATGCCGAAAATTTTCCGTTTTCGGTATAACGACCTTGTTTCAGCATCATGATAATCTTGACAAACGTCTCCTGAAAGATGTCGTCGGCGATGTCGCGGTTGCGTACGATGCGCATGATATATGAAAATAGCTTTGACTGGTGGCGCAACAATAGCGCGTCGAAAGCCTCGTTGTTCCCTTCAACATATGATTTCACCAACTGCTCGTCGGTGAGCGAAGAAAAGATTTGCATTACTTATGATTGATTTGATTTGAAGTAATGGTCGTCTCTATAGGCAGTAAATTTAAGCAGGTAAATACTATATTTGCTAATTGTAAAAAGAAAGTCTCGTTTAGTGGCAGTCAAGCAATATTTTGACATGTTTTAGCCTTCTTTTGTTGCAAAGGTAGAGATTTGCTCCGATTGCGGCAAATAAATTAAGTAATTTTTAGTATTGGAATACAATATTTTTATATTTCTGTAGTTTACGCACGCATAATGCCGATAAAGGTGTAGATGGATAAATATGTGTGATAATTTTTATATCCGGTTGAGGTAATTGATAATAAAAATCGGGTCGTATTCGTTCTACATATACAACGATAACACGCCTGCCTATGCTGAAAAAATCTACCTCTTCTTCGACTCTCGACAATAATCGCATGTTGGCTTCAGAAAAAAAGGACGAATGCTTGAAGCCTTGCGAGTCGACTCTGGCCATTATACGACAGTTTGCCCGGGCCTACCATTTCGAGCGTGCGCTTGCTCCAAGGCATGCCGCAGTTATACTCAACTGAATCGTCAGTCCTGTCTGCGCAACGGGTTATATCCCGATTCGACCAGAGTCTTTAAGTTACCGTAAAAATCTTTCTGAAGGAGTTGCCGTGGTTCTGTATCAGGGTGACTCTTCATGTATGCATCGATGATGCGCATTCCGAGCCATGTACCCATGCGACCGGGGGCGTCGGGATGCAGCATGCTTGTTGCCGGAGCACGTTGTGTCAGCCTCATGCCATAATCCTCATCGGTAGAGTATAGCATTTTTCTGTTTATCAGCGCTTCCCAGGCATTGCTTTCGTTGGCCTCGGCCCATTTTGTCTGGACTTCGTCCCAGCCGATTATTTCCTCCGGCCGTTCTGTGCCGGTGATTCGCATCGTAATCCACGCTACGGCTCCGTCATAGAGCATACGGCTCAGAGCTGTGGCGTCCTTGTCGGGCAGTTCATAAGGCCACTGGCTGTAAAGAAGCGATTCTGTGAGTTGTGCCGGGAGTGCTGCCAGGCGCTTGTCGCGTCGGCGATAATTGTCAAATCCCTTGTAGGCCTCGTCGTCAGGGCCGAGATAATGGTTCATGCCGATGAGGGCTATGGAGTCGCCGCTGAGTATTATTGCCTGGTCGTAGGTCGAGATAATACCATACAGACGCGGCCATTTCAGTTCGGGTATCATGCTCCTTGAGCGCGATGCCGCTTCTCCAAGAGCCGCCTCTATGGAGTCGGTAGCACCGAGACGCTCACGTATTGCACACCCGAACATACTTACCCCACGGCTGCGTGCATACTCCGACATCATCGAGTCGCTCGCTTCCTTACTTACCCCTGGATGAGATGCGGCATACAGTTGTAGTACCAGCCTGTTGACATCGGCATATGCCATGAGGAAGTCGGCGCGAGAAGCCGAGTCGAGAGCCGGATAGGCACTTACCTCAAGGTCATATCGGTCGATTTTCATGCTTTCAGTATTTGCTGTGTCCGCATTGTTGCTGATGGTACACCCTCCGGCTATTGCTATTGCAGCTATGGTTAACGGTAATATTGCTCTCATACGGCAAAAATAGTTTTTTGCAGGCTATAACACAAATCTATTGGTCATATATTCCCCAAATTTGGATGCTAACGTCCAATTTGTCGGCATATCGTGCCATAATTAGCACATGTTTTCTTAATTTTGTACCTCAAAATTATGCTCAGGAGTATATTTCTACATATTATATATATGTGTGTGTGCCTCATTGTGCCAGTAGCCGCATGGGGAGCCGAACCGTTTGTCGTTGTGCTTGATGCAGGCCATGGCGGCCACGACCCTGGAACAATAGGCCGCAAGGCAAAAGAGAAAGACATAAACCTCGGTGTCGTGCTCAAGCTCGGAGGCCTTATTGAAAAGAACGACAAGGATGTCAAGGTAGTCTATACGCGTAAGGGTGACTATTTCAAGACCCTGCAGGAGCGTTCCAACATTGCAAACAATGCCAAAGGGTCACTCTTCATATCTGTCCATGTCAACTCTGTCGACAAGAAAGCCCGCAACCGCACTACCATACACGGTGCCGCCACATATACCCTCGGACTACACCGCAGCGCTGAAAACCTCGCGGTGGCCAAGCGCGAGAATGCCGTTATGATGCTTGAGGATGACTACTCCGAGCGCTATTGCGGATTCGACCCCAACTCTACAGAGTCGTATATAATCTTCGAACTCAATCAGAACAAACACCTCGACCAAAGTATCGATTTTGCCGGAAGAGTGCAGAAAGAGTTGCACTCTACGGCTTCGCGTACCGACAACGGTGTGCGTCAGGCCGGATTCTGGGTATTGGCCAAGACCGGCATGCCCGCCGTGCTTGTCGAGCTTGATTTCATCTGCAATCCGACATCAGAGGCCTTTATGGCGTCAGAGTCCGGACAGAAGAAACTCGCCCAGGCCATATACAATGCCTTTAAGGACTATAAGCGCTCCTACGATATTGCCTCAGGAAAGAAAAATGAAAAGAAATCGGATGAAAAGTCGCGCAATACTAAAGTAGACGTGGAATCCACTCCTCTGGCATCTGCCGCTGTTCCCTCCGGTGATGCAGATGCCTCCTCCGTCCAATCGGGAGTCTCTGCCTCAGGCAAGCGGTGCTATCGCGTGCAGTTCATGACAAGTCCCTCGCGGGTAGCTAACGGTTCCACAAAGCTCAAGGGTGTATCCGATTATGTAGAGTATCGCGATGGCAAACTTTGGAAATATACCTCACCCGACCTCCCGGATATGCAGGCGGCCCGCCGAAGCCTCGCCCAACTTCGTAAGAAATTTCCCGACGCATTTATTATTACAGTCGTTGACGGCCAACGAGTCAGATAAATTTGTTTATACATAATAATATATCTCCCTTCCGTACCAAAATATCAAAGAACAAGATTCGAAAATAGTGATATGAAACGTTTCTCCCACGAACTGACCATCGGACTGTCGGTGCTCATTGCTGCTCTGGTGCTCTTCTTCGGCATCAATTATCTCAAAGGTATCAATATATTCAAGGCCGCCAATTACTACTATGCCTCATATACTAATGTAGCAGGGCTGAGTGTGTCATCGCCTGTTACTCTCAACGGTCTGAAAGTAGGTCAGGTGCGCGAAATCAACTACGAATATGACAATCCCGGCCATGTGCTTGTCGAGATGAGTCTTGACAAGCAGCTCCGTATACCCGCAGGCTCCAAGGCCATGATTTCATCCGACCTCCTCGGGTCGGCTTCGATTGTGCTCGAATTCTCTACGGCTTCTGGCTTCTGCAAGGTCGGCGACCGTCTGGAAGGAGGCAACGCACCATCGCTTATGGAAGATGTATCGACCAATCTGATGCCTTCAGTGAGCGCTATTGTACCTAAAGTAGATTCGCTGCTCACTTCTGTCAACAGGCTTGTCGGAGATTCCGCACTCCTCCAGTCGGTAAAGCGCCTTGACGCCATTACCGACAACCTTCAGGCGACTACTCTCTATCTCAACCGCACTATGGCTACCATGCCGGCTACGATGAAGACTGTCGACGGCGTAGCCCACAATCTCGACTCTATAACGGCTGACCTTGCGGTACTCTCCGCCGAGCTTAAGACTATTCCGCTGAAGTCTACCATGGATAATATAGACAGCACTATGTCAAATCTCAATGACATCACCGACAAGATGAACCGTACCGACAATTCTGTTGGCCTTCTGCTCAACGATCGCTCGCTATACGACCATATCAATGGTGCGGCCATGGGACTCGACAGTATAATGTGGGATCTCAAAAAGAATCCACGCCGCTACGTGCCCCCGATTAAGATTTTCTGATTTCTCGATGATATTACATATTGGCTGTGCTGTAACGTTGCCAAACGTTGCGGCGCAGCCAATATTCTTTTCCACCATACGGAGCTTTACTGTGTCGTAGAAACTAAGAGATTGTTTAATAATAAATGTTGCCGCCAGGGTCGTATAGCTTGAATCGATTTTCGACATGTGACGAAGGAGTGTACTGTTATGTACATGACCGCAGGAACAAGGCGAAAAGCGGCCGGGATATACGAGACAAAATATAGTTGCCGTAATCCATACTTTATAGAAGTTGTCCGCAAATATGCAATACCGGACATCTTATTTATAATCATTCCAAATAGTTGATAACTTTTTATTGGAATGTGTTCCACGTCTTATATGCCTGTTTTTGCGATATTATGAAGTTTCACGCATATGTGTGATTAATCAATGTTGATAACTTATGTTCGTAATTTTCTGATAATCAATATCAACTTTAGTTATCATCATTACAATGTTGATAACTTTGCTGAAAAAGATAAATCCCTGAAATTCACCTGAATTGTATTTGGCGTGATATTTCCAAATTTTTTACTGTTTGTTTTTGTAAAAAAATCGGGGGAAATTTGCATTGTAGAAAAGACGCCCCCGAGGCTATTTTTCCGTTCATTTTTATTTGGAGATTGGCTTGTCGCCATTCGGGATTTTTCCAAGCCTGCCATATATTTTTCTCTCATGGCTATCGTAATCCACGGATGTGGCTCCTCTTTCCACGCACGACAGTTAGACGTGTCTACTCACTGTGCCTCTTCCTCTAAGAATTACAACCGACCATTAAAATGGAAAAGACCCATATACAGTTATGGGAAGAGTGTCTGAGGATTTTTGCAGACAATCTTTCACAGCAACAATTCGACACCTGGTTTCGCCCGGTGACGTCGCTCGGATTTGAGGGCGGCAATCTCACCTTGAGCGTGCCTACCGCATTCTTCGTGGAGCAACTCGAAGAGCGCTTCATGCGTATCATCGCTCCGACTTTGATGCGTGTCTATGGAGCCGGAGTGAAACTGTTCTATTCCTATCATCCTGTCAAGGAGGCTCCCGAGGCTGCGGTCACACAACAGTCGGAACGTCCGAGTGCCGCCGTACAGCGCCATCCCGCCAATCCTTTTCAGGCTCAGGCCGCTCCTGAATTCGATTCGCAGCTCAATCCTAAATATACATTCGAGAACTATTGCGGAAGCGTATCCAATAAGATTGCACGCTCTATCGGTGAGGCGATTGCCACAAATCCGAAGTGCAAGACATTCAACCCCCTCTTTGTATTCGGGCATACTGGTGTAGGTAAGACACATCTTATCCAGGCAATCGGAATACGTATCAAGGAGCGTAACCCGCAGGCACGGGTGCTCTACGTGTCGGCACGCTTATTCGAGAGCCAGTATACTGCCGCCGCCATGGCCAAGCCGAGCCGTGTCAACGATTTTATTGCCTTCTATCAGTCAATCGACGTACTGATAATCGACGACATCCAGGATCTCATGCACAAGCCCGGTACACAGAGCGCTTTCTTCCATATCTTCAATCATCTACACCAGAATCAGCGCCAGATAATAATGTCGAGCGACTGCGCGCCATCGGAGATGAAGGATATGCACGAGCGACTTCTATCTCGCTTCAAATGGGGTATGACATGCGAGCTTGAAAGCCCCGATTTCGACCTGCGTCGCGAAGTGCTGCGTCAGCGTGCGTCGCAGGACGGTCTCGACATTCCTGCTGAAGTACTTGAATATATTGCAGCCAATGTCACCGACAGCATACGCGAACTTGAAGGAATCGTAGTGTCGCTCCTTGCCCATGCTACCGTGCTCAACCGTGAGATTACAATCGACCTCGCCCAGTCGGTGCTCAACAATGCCGTAAAGATTCAGAAAAAGACTGTGAATTTCGACATCGTTACCCAGAAAGTCTGCGATTACTACAACATCGATTCTGAGAAACTCTTTACCAAGAGCCGCAAGCGCGAGATTTCCGATGCGCGCCAGATGGTGATGTATCTCGCCAAGCGCCATGTCAAGATGCCTGTCACTGCAATCGGCACACGATTGTCGCGCAGTCATGCCACAGTGCTCCATGCCTTGAAGAATATTGAGGAACGCATGTCGCTTGAGGCTGCCCTGCGTCTTGATATAGAGAAAATCGAAGCATCGCTTACAGCCACTCCGGTATAAGGAGTATTACTAAACAATATACATGAAGGATGGTCATGTCCGCCCCAGTGCTCAGGGTGTCGGAGATGATTCATCCTTTTTGTGTTTTAAATAAGTAATATGGTGTGCGTCCGGAGGTGACATATATCCCGGGAAACATTCTCAGAATTGTTGTGTTTATATAAAAAAACAGCAAGTATGAGGTAAATACGTTAAATTTCCGTATTTTCGCATAATTTTGAATAACTACGGTCAATCATGGAACATATTAAAGTAAAGATAATCAACCGATCGGGCCACGAGCTTCCCGCTTACGAAACGCCCTCTTCGGCGGGTATGGACGTGCGCGCATCTCTGAAAGAGCCCGTTACGCTCATGCCCATGCAGCGTGCACTCATCCCTACCGGCCTCTACATACAGCTCCCCCACGGCTACGAATGCCAGATAAGACCCCGTTCGGGACTCGCTCTGAAGAAGGGCATATCACTTGTCAACACTCCCGGTACTGTCGACGCCGACTACCGTGGAGAGATAGGGGTGATACTGATCAACCTCAGCGATGAGCCGTTCGTGGTAAACGACGGAGAGCGAATATGCCAGATGGTCATAAAGGAGTATACACGTGTCGACTGGGAACCCGTCGAGCGCCTCGACGAAACTGTGCGCGGCGATGGCGGATTCGGGCATACCGGCGTCAACTAACTAAACAAGCTCTAAAAGATGCACGTAGCCATACGTAAACATACAGTCCGATTCTTTGCCATGATAGCCATGATGGCTGTCACGGCAACGGCCCTGTCGGCAAAAAAGACCGACACCGTCAAGCCTTCCGAAGCGGACTGCCGCAAGGCCGACTATATATTCATGGAGGCGATAAGGCAGCAGGCCCTTGGAAATGATGATGCATACTTCTCGCTGGTGCAGCGTGCCCACGACCTCAACCCCGACGACCATGCCGCAGCCTACTATCTTGGCTACGATATAATGTCGATTGCCGGAAAGGATTCCACGCGCTTCGACTACGGATATCGCTTGATGAAGAATTATTTCGACCTTAATCCGTCCGACTACTACTCCTCGTATGCCTATGGTGCCGTCAACGACCATATCGGGAATATCAATGAGTCGCTGCGTGTGTGGAATAAGCTCGATTCACTCTACCCGGCCAAGACCGAGGTTGCACTCCGTCTCGCGAATGCCCTGTTCTTCACCCGCGACTCTGCCGCTGTAAGCCGCACTATCGATGTCTACAACCGCATCGAGCGCGCCAAAGGCAAGAGCATTCCCTTGTCATCGCGCAAGATACAGAGCTATCTCTCCACACAGGATACTGTTTCGGCCATAGCTGAGGTGCACTCTCTGCTTGAGGCGTCGCCCGGAAGCATCGAGAACAATGTATTTGCCGGAGATGTATTTGCCCTGTTCTCTGAAAACGACTCGGCGCTCGCCTACTACAACCGTGCCTGCGAGCTCGACTCATCCTCGGGACTTGCCTATTATTCGCGGGCCAATTTCTACAAGACCACCGGCGATAGTGTGGCCTACGACCGCGAGGTGTTTCATGCACTCAAGATGGAGAGTCTCGACCTCGACACGAAGCTCGAGATAATGACAAGCTACGTGCGCGAGTTATACTCCGACCCTGCACAACAGCCTCGTATACAGGAATTGTTTGCTTCGCTCCTCGAACAGCATCCCCACGAAGTCAGTGTCCACGACCTATACTATGCTTATCTTCTCGCCATATCCGATTATGCAGGTGCCGCCGAGCAGGTGGGATATGCCCTTGATATTGACCCCTCCGACGAGCGGAAGTGGGGTGCCCTTGTGAGCCTTTACCTCCAGACCGACGAGTTCGACAAGGCGGTCGATGCGGCGACAAGGGCTCTCGGCTATCATCCTGAAAGCGCCAACCTTACTTTCATGCGCGGAATAAGCCACGGACAGGCCAAGCATTACGACAAGGCTATTCCCGACTTCGAGCATGCAATAGAGCTTGCTGACTCTGGCGATGTGAAGTTCGTCTCCGAGGTGCTCAGTTCCGAAGGCGACATGTACTCTGCTGCCGATGACAAGGAACAGGCCGAGGAACATTATCGTCAAGCGATAGCCATAAATCCCGACAATCTGCTCGCGCTCAACAACTATGCCTACCTGCTCGCTGTCGAGGGACGCGACCTCGACAAGGCAGAGCGTATGAGTTATCGCACGATTCAGGAGCGCCCAGATGACATCAACTCGCTTGACACATACGCCTGGATTCTCTTCAAGCAGAAGAAATATACCGAAGCGCTCGTCTACATACAGCAGGCCCTCGACCTCGTCAAGGAGCCCGCCGAGGAGCTGTATTCACACGCAGGCGACATATACTTCTGGAACGGCGAGCATGAAAAGGCCGTCGAATTATGGCAGCAGGCCCTTTCAATCGCTCCCGACAACGAGTTGCTGAAGCGCAAGGTTGCCCACAAGACATTCTTCTTCAAGTAGCTCTATCCGGGTGCGATTACCTCGGTGCCATGGCAAAGATTACATCCGACATCACATATGAATCGATTATCTTCATACATTTATGCCGCTACGGCCATGTTGCTTGTAGCAGCTGTTTTTACAGGGTGCCGTTCCTCTAAGGGAACAGTCTCGTCCGACGGTTATCCGTCAATTTCGGGTCAGCCGACTGTTACTGCGGTGTCGCCTCTGAAATCAATCACCGACAACTACCGCGACTGGACCGATGTCAGCGTGCCGGTCACCCTGCGTCTTGTGTCGCCTAAGAATATGTCGGTCAGTGCGCGTGCACGCATGGTGCGTGGACGCTGTATCGACCTTAGCTTCCGCATGCTCGGATTCGAGGTGGCACGCGTATGGCTTACACCCGATTCGGTGGTGGCTGCATCGCGTCCGAAGAAAGTATATCTTGCAGAGAGCCTGTCGAAACTGACCTCCGGTCTGCCGATCAACCTCGACAACCTGCAGGACATGCTGATGGGCCGTCCATTCATCCCCGGAGGCTCTACGGTCACTCTCGCCGACTCCGCTGCAATGCGCCTCGACAACTCTTCCGGCTCATTAAGACTCCTTCCGCGCCGACAGCATCCGATGGCTGATTACGGCTATGTGCTCGACCTCCCTTCAGTAGTCACGGCTTTGGCCGTAGTGGCCGCAGACCACGACGTTTCATTCACCGCATCCTATTCCGGCCCGAGCCGATTACCCCTGCAGGAAATGTGATGGACAACGTGGCCCTCGATATCGACACCCCTCGTGGAGCATATGCCGCCGAAGTGTCATGGAAGTGGGGGAGCGCCCGATGGAACGACATGATTGCTGTCGACCCTCCCGCTACCGCCGGACTCCGGAGAGTCACCTCCGCGCAGCTTATGAAGATTATCAAGGAACTGTGACACACTCCGTATAGAAGACTCCCAACCTGACCTACCCCCACAATATGCGACGTTTTGCCATTCTCCTTATCACTGCCATTATTATCGCACTCGCGGCTTCCGATGCCGGAGGTGCCAAGCGTCGTCAGCGCCAGCAGCCAAGGGCAATAGGTGCTGTAAAGAAAGAGCAGAGCGACACTCGCCGCGCCATTCAACAGACAGCCGAGCAGATTGAAGCCAACAGGCGCAGCACAGTGCGTTCGCTCAACCGACTCGACTCCCTCAGTTCCGATATCGACATACGCAACCGGACGATTGCGCGCATCTCATCGCAGATTGACAGTATCGACCGCACCATAGTAGTGCTCAACGACTCTGTAGCAGCGCTCGAAAGGCGTCTCGGCACGATGCGCGAGAGTTATGCCCGTATGGTTCGCAGGATTCACGACCATCAGCGTGGCTCGACCTCGGTGCTTGCATTCATATTCTCGGCCGAGACAGTCACTCAGGGCTACAGGCGTATGCGTTACCTCAAGGAAGTGTCGGCATGGCGTGAGAGGCGCAGCCGCGAACTTGCGGCACAGGCCGATACATTACGTCGCCGTAAGGAGCATCATGCAGTAGTGAAGACACAGAGGGCAACGTCGCTTGCCGAGCTTGACAGCGAGCGCCGGCAGCTACAGACTTCGCAACAGGAGACGGCACAGATTGTAGCGCAGCTCAAGAAGGAAAGCACATCGCTGCGCCGTGTGCTCAAGGACAAGGAGGCCAAGGCGCGTGCCCTGGATGCCGAACTCGAAAGACTTATTGCCGAGGAGCAGAGGCGTCAGGAAGAAGAACAGCGCCGCAAGGAGGAGGAAGCCCGCCGCCGTCAGCTCGCTGCAGAGAAGAAACAGCAACAGGCTAAAGCCGCAGGACGCCCATCGGAGTCGGCTACATCCAAAACAGCCTCCGACAGCAAAAAATCCACACCGGCTCCGGCTGCCAAACAGCGCACATACGCTACTGCCGACGATACACGCTCGCTCTCCGGAACGTTTGAGAGCAACAAGGGACGTCTGCTGTTCCCCGTGAGTGGCCGTTACCGCATAGTACGTCCATTCGGACGGCATCAGCACCCCGAGTTGCCACATGTTGTCACCGACAATGCCGGCATCGATATCGAGACCTCGCCGGGAGCCACCGCGCGAGCAGTATTCGCCGGTAAAGTGTCGGCGATATTCCGCCAGCCGGGCTACAATACTATCGTGATGGTGCGTCATGGCCGCTATCTGACGGTATATGCCGGACTGACCGACATCACGGTGCGCAACGGTCAGGAACTGAAGCAAGGGCAGGCTATCGGCAAAATTTTCGCTGATCCCGACGATGGCGACCGCGCACTTCTTCATTTTGAGCTTCGCCGAGAGAAGGAGAAACTCAACCCCTCGCTCTGGGTAAAATAATATGTAGCCGGTCGCCGTTTATCTGTAGCGGGACTATCAGAAATCCTGTACGGTAAAGTGATGGCATCAGGCACGACAGACAGTCAGGAAAACAGTTATCGCAGTATCATGCGAGGCATGTCGGCATTTGGCAGTGTCCAGGTGCTGCAGATTGTCATAAACGTAGTGCGCGGCAAGTTTGTGGCTCTGCTTCTCGGCCCGGAGGGCATGGGTATCTCTCAGTTGCTTGTATCATCGACCAATACACTTAAGCAGGTGGCATCATGTGGCCTCCCCTTGTCGATTGTGCGCGAAGTGGCCGCGGCCCGTGGCGCTGATGACTCCACCGAACCTACCACTCTCGACGTGGCTACGGTAGTGAGTGTGGCGCGACGTGTTGTGCGCTATACAGCTCTTGGTGCCATGTTGCTCTGCATCGTCTGTTCGGGATTGCTGAGCCGCATCACCTTTGACAACAACATGTACACATGGAGTTTTGCGGCACTGTCGGTGATGATGCTCTTTTCTGTGCTTTCCGACGGAGAGATGTCGCTTCTTCAGGGCCTTCACGAGGTGAAAAGGCTTTCCAAGGCCTCGCTTGTCGGCGCTCTTGTAGGGCTTGTGGCAGGTGTACCGCTCTACTGGGTCTTCGGCTATGGCGGAATAGTCCCCGCCATGATTATCCTGGCTGTGGCCACATGGGCGTTCTACCGCTACAACATGCGACGTGCATTACCCGCAGGGACGACGACAGTCAGTGTGCCGCACTCGCTGCAGTGGGCTATTGCCCGGCGTATGCTCTCGCTTGGAGTGGTTCTGATGGCCGGAACTGTGCTCACCACCCTCGTCGGCTATCTTGTCAACATGTGGGTGCGCGCGCTGGGCAGTGTCGGAGATGTCGGCCTGTTTCAGGCGGCAAACACTATCGCCGGGCAATACGTGGCCGTGGTGTTCACAGCCATGTCGCTCGACTACTTTCCCCGCCTGTCGGCCGCGATATCCGACAATGCCCGCATGACCGTCATCGTCAACCGACAGTTTGACCTTGTGGGACTGGTGATAGCACCGCTTGCAATAGCGTTAATGCTCACTGCACCCCTGCTCATACGCGTGCTTACTTCCGAGGAGTTTATGGCCGTGGTGCCGCTTGTGCGGTGGATGGCTCTCGGCCTGTTTCTCAGGGCTATGGCCTATCCGTTGGGCTATATATCCTTTGCCAAGGGCGACAAAAAGCTATATTTCTGTCTTGAAGGGGTGTTCGGATGCAGTGTGATGCTCGTGGCCAACTGTCTATGCTACTGGGCATGGGGCCTTGTCGGACTCGGTGTCGCCATGGTTATAGTCCATGCTCTTGATGTCGCTGCATATTACATCGTCAACCACCGCGTCTACGGTTATCGCATCGACCGGTCCACATTGCGGCTGATGCTCCTGCTTTCGCTCCCGGTGCTTCTCACATTCCTGGCGACGTTACTTCCCGACATTCGGCTCGGCTACACGCTGATGACACTGCTCCTGCTTCTTACCCTCTTCGTCTCCTTTCGGGGAATACGCTCGCGCCTCCGCAACTGATGTCTCGCCGCATATGCGCCGGCATGCTATAAATATATTTAATCCGAGATAAAAATTAGTGAATAATACGCTGATATTGGTCGGAATGGTATATCTTTGCAGTCGAAAAAAGCGACTCAGGCCCCTTGGGCGGTGCATATAGTAATTATATAGTGAAGCAGCGATTATTATTATTCGTAACCATATTTGTACAGTTGACGGTCATTTTCGTGATTGCCAAGTGTGCTTTTGTGCTTGTCAACGCCTCCGTCTACAAGGGTATCGGCTTTGACGGTTTTGCTGCCGTAGTGTGGCACGGACTGCCCATGGATTTCTCCATGGCCGGATATCTTACCCTGCTTCCCGGACTGTTGCTCGCCGCGAGCGGCGCAGTAGCGTCTCTCCGGTGGGTGAGAACATTCTCCATCATCCTTAAATGTGTGCTTGTCGTCGAGGCTCTGGTTATCGCGCTTGCCGTGTCGGCCGACGCGATGCTCTACCCCTACTGGGGCTTCAAACTCGACACCACTCCGCTGTTCTACTTCATGTCGTCGCCCGAGGCGGCCATGGCGAGCGGAGGCACCGGCGGCGGTCTGGCCATGACGTCGATATTGTTTGCACTGTTTACGGCACTGCTGTTGATGTGGACAAAGTTTGTTCCCCTTGTCCCGGTTAAGGGGGCGCCGATGGAGCGTGTACGCGTGGCGGCAGTGATGCTCCTCTGCACCGGTGCTCTGTTCCTTCCCATACGCGGCGGTCTGACGGTCAGCACCATGAATCTAAGCCGCGCCTATTTCAGCAGTGACACACGCATGAACCATGCCGCTGTCAATCCTCTCTTCTCGTTTATGTATTCTGCTTCACATCAGAGTGGATTCGACTCGCAGTTCGACTATTTTACCCTCGACCGAGCTGCTGACATCCTCTCCGGCAGCGAGCGCGCATGCATTGGCGACACCATTGCCGCTCCCGTGCTGTCGACAACTCGGCCCGACATATACCTTGTTATTCTCGAGAGCTTTTCCGCCCATCTTATGCCCTCGCTTGGGGGTTCGCCGGTGGCGATGAGGCTTGATTCGATTGCCGAGGATGGTATACTATTCACCCGTTGCTATGCGTCGAGCTTCCGCACCGACCGCGCTCTCCCTGCCATACTCAGCGGATATCCCGGACAGCCCACCACATCGATTATGAAGTTTGTCGGGAAGACCGACCGTCTTCCGTCGCTCCCGCGCTCCCTGGATGCCGAGGGCTATGCGCTTTCATACTACTATGGGGGCGATATCAACTTCACCAGCATGAACGCCTATCTCATGTCGGCCGGATTCGACCGCATAATATGCGACCGCGACTTCCCTGTGGCGGAGCGCATGAGCAAGTGGGGCGCTCCCGACCATCTGGTGTTTGACCGTGCGTTGTCCGATGTGCCTGCTTCGTCCGATACCGTTCCGGTGTTTACGGTCATACAGACATCAAGTTCTCATGAGCCGTTTGACGTGCCATGGCAATCGGAGTTTTCCGATCCGCGACTCAATGCATTCGCCTACGCTGACAAGGCGCTCGGCCAGTGGTACGACGCTATGTCGCGCACCCCGCGGTGGGACCGCTCGCTCGTGGTCATCATCCCCGATCACTACGCCGTGTGGCCCGATACGCTTGTGTCGCAGGAGAGCCGCCACCATGTGCCGATGGTCATTGCCGGAGGCGCGTTGCGTTCGGGGCCTGCACGTGTCGATGCCGTTGTCGCCCAGACCGACATTGCCGCAACCGTGCTCGGCATGCTCGGGCTATCCGCCGCCGAGTTCCCGTTCAGCCACAACGTATTCGACCCTTCGGCTCCGAATATGGCGTTCTTCAGCGATGCCGAGCATGCTTCAGTGGCCACCCCTGCTTCAGTGGCTACCCTCAATGTCTCCTCGGGTCTCCCCGAAGAGGGCGACAGCCTGGGGCTGGAGACCGTAAAAGCCTATTTGCAAATTCTTTATAACGACTTACAACAGAGATGATTGAATTTCTCTCCCAGATTGACACTCAGGTATTCCTGTTTTTCAACTCGTTTCATACCCCCGCGCTTGACCAGTTTATGATGCTCCTCTCCCACAGGATGGTGTGGGTGCCTATGTATATAATGATATTTGCCATGGTAGTGCACCGCTACGGACTCCCTGCCGGCATTATCGTGGCTCTCGGTGTGGCGCTTACCGTCACTCTGGCCGACCAGACATGCGCCACCCTTATCCGTCCGTTCGTGCAGAGGCTACGTCCGGCCAATCCCGACAATCCCATTTCCGACCTCGTACATATAGTATGGGGCTACCGGGGGGGAAGCTACGGATTCCCGTCGTGCCATGCGGCCAACACATTCGCCGTGGCCACTTACCTTTCGTATGTGTTCCGCCATCGCCGTCTGGCCGTAGTGTCGCTCTTTGCATGGGCCGCATTCAATTGCTACAGCCGTGTGTATCTCGGGGTGCATTATCCGGGCGACATTCTTGTGGGCGCTGTTATCGGTGCGTTTATGGGTTATATCGTACATCGGATCACCAATCTGGCTGTAATATGGATTTTGCGCCACCCGCTCAAATCCAACCGCGACAGGGTACATATCAGCTTCGGCTCGGGCATGCCCGAGTTGCATATGAGCAACGAGTCGCTCATATGTGCCACCGGAGTGCTTACCACCACCGTGCTCCTGTTTATATCACTGTTTGCATATTTTGTTTAATCCCTGCGTTGTTGTGATAGTCGCCGGGCTACGCCAGGCATGTCGTTTGGGGATGGCTTTACCTATGGCTGCGCACCGCTAACGCGGCGCTTACCATAGGCTAACATTGTGGACGCCCCCAAAGGGGCTATGCTCTGACGCGTTGGGTTGCAATTGTATCAAAATCACCATACTCAATAATCATATAGCCGTTGGCATGCAGTCGTATCAAGCGCTAACGCGTTGGGCTTCAGTTGAATCAAGAATTATATTCAGTGAGATGCATGGGGGATGTGTTGGGTCACAGACGCAATGCATCCCCTCGGATATTCATGTCGGAGGGGATGCATGCGTTGCGCTATCTTGCGCCGTATGTGTTGACTTGCGTTAACGTAGGATTTTGTAGGTGCGGCCGCGCTGGCGCACGATGAGGAGGCCGGAGGTCGAGGGATGGACGCGGCGTCCGTCGATGGTGTAGTACTCGGCGGGGAGCGACGGGTCAAATTCCACGGGTGTGTCGAATATATTGTCGATGCCCGATGTGGAGCCGCCGCGCAGTTCGATGTTTTTGATTTCCCATGCTCCGCAGGTAGAGGTAGTGCTGGTGTAGCGGAATCCGATTCTCACCTTCTTTCCCGCGTAGACCGAAAGGTCGATTATGCCGGATTTGATGAATGACCATGAGTTGCCCGCGGGCCATGTCACCAGGTCGTTTATGGGAGTGTCGACGCCGTCGCATACCACTGATACGGTGAGATACTCGGGACACTTGCCCGGGAGAAAGTTGACAGCGTGTTCAAACTGCATGTAGGCGTTGGTGGTGGCGGCGAGATCTATTTCCTCGGTATAGAGTGTGGCGTCGCTCTCATAGCGTATGTCGCCGATGTATGAGTTGGCCACCCAGCCATACTGTGAGCTGCGGTTCCATACTGAGGATGACGCGTCCGGCGCCTTTACTGTAGTCTCGGTCACGCCGTTGTCGGCAGTGGTATAGTCGGCGGCGTAGAGTATCTCCATACGGTAGTAGTGGTCGGGATTGGCCGGGTCGAGGGGCGATGCAGGACGGTAGATTCCTCCGCCGGCCACAACTGTCTTTTCAGGGTCGAACGCACAGTCGGTACTGTCGCCCCAAAGGTATTCGAAGAGGTTTGGAAAGTCGATGTAGGGGTTGCGGTTGCCCTGGATGCGGTAGACGGCCTCGTTGCGGTCGATTTCAATTTGGTCGGGCTCGTCGAGGCGACACCACTCGGAGTAGAGGTCGGCTGCCCATTGCTTGAATGTGGGGTAGAGGTTGTTGTCGAGGAACTGGAGTCCGACCTTGACCCATTTGTAGTTCTGCCATGCGGAAATCATATACATGTATCCGCGCGAGAAGTCGCCCTTATATTTATCGATCGGCTCCCACACGTTTTCGCTGACATTGGTGCCTTTGCCGATTTTGGTATATCCGTCGTCGGTCGACACGTTGGCAACGCGGTCCATCACAAGATTTGATTTGGCGCTGTTGGTGCTGTTGTCAGAGGGGTAGAGGTTAAACAGGTCGTTGTATATGGTGCCTTCGGTGCCTCCCCACCACGATTTGGGGAAAGAGTGCTCGATGTTCATCTCTATATAGTTGCCCTTGGAATTGGTGGTGCCCTTTATGTCCTTTTTAGGACGCGAGCCGCGTTCGCCCACCTCGAATTTAAGGTCGCTGTAGCGGTTGAGATATGTGCCGTCGGGCAACTGGTCGGTCTCGTAGAATGCCCACCAGGTCTTGTTTGCCCCGGGGCCGTAGCCGGGAGCTTTGGGATTCTTGATTGTGTTGTATATCGCGTTTTTAAGGTCGGCTCCGCTCAGGCCTTTGAGGTTGTCGTAGTAGCCCTCGGGTATTTCGGCCATCAATGTCGACGGAAGCGCCGCGACAGCAGCCAGGGAAAGCAGGTAGATTTTCTTCATGCAGGATTATGTTTGGTGAATGATTGGAAACTTGAATGCAAAAATACGTGTTTTTATGAATAAAACATGAATAAGGGATGTGAAAAAGAGATGTAAATTAGTAATTTTGCACCCTCGTAAATATAGCTTATGAGCATACAGGACAATAAACCGGAGATGGAGGAGAATTCTCCGGCCGGCGGACGGATATACGGGCCGCTTTTTTGGACGTTTCTGAAAATCGGTGCATTCACCTTTGGCGGCGGATGGGCCATGATATCCATAATCGAGCGTGAGATAGTCGACAAGCACCACTGGATACGCCGCGAGGAGTTTCTCGACCTGCTGGCTGTGTCGCAGTCGCTTCCGGGCATTCTTGCGGTAAACATTTCGGTAAGCATCGGCGACAGTCTGCGCGGGCTGAAAGGGAGTGTGGTGGCCGCTCTGGGCACTATCCTGCCGTCGTTTCTGATAATTCTGGCTATCGCCATATTCCTTACTCCCGACATCATAAAGGAGAATGAGGTGGTGAGCGCCATATTCAAGGGCATACGTCCGTGTGTGGTGGCGCTGATAATTGCTCCGGTGCTCACGTCGGCTCGCTCGGCCAAGATAGGCTGGCGCACGGTGTGGATACCTGTGGCCGTGGCGCTGATGATATATTTCGGAGCCAACCCGATATGGTTTATCATACTTGGCGGATTGGGCGGCTGGCTGTGGCTGCGACGTGTCAACCGCAGGCTTCACGATGCCTCCGGCCGTAACGACAACGGCGCTGAAGAGAAAGGAGGTGAGCGATGAGCGTGTATCTCAAGCTGATATGGGCTTATCTGAAGATAGGCCTGTTCGGGTTCGGTGGCGGATACGCCATGCTGGCTCTTATCGAGAGAGAGGTGGTAAACCCGGGATGGATTACCGAACAGATGTTTACCGACATCGTTGCTATATCACAGATGACCCCCGGCCCGATAGGCATCAACAGTGCCACGTATATCGGCTATGTGGTGACGGGCAGTGTGTGGGGTTCGGTGGTGACCACTCTCACGGTGATGCTTCCGTCGTTTCTGCTGGTGCTCTATGCAAGCCATTTCATACACCGGCATAAGGATTCCGAGGTGATAAAAGGTATTTTCGCCGGGCTTCGTCCGGTAGTCATCGGGCTTATCGCCTCGGCGGCCCTCCTGCTGATGAACCGCCAGAACTTCCCCGACAATACATTCAGCATACTCATCTGTGCGGTGTCGTTCCTGCTGGTATACTTCACGAAGATGCATCCGATATGGATAATCTGTCTGGCCGGCCTGGGCGGATTTCTGATATATTACTGATTGACTTTGCATAAAAATCTATTGACGATATGGCTATGACCTACGAGCAGGCGCTCGACTTCCTCTACACACAGTTGCCGATGTATCAGCGGCAGGGTGCTCCGGCCTATAAGCCGGGGCTTGACACTTCGCGTCGTCTGGCCGGTGCATTCGGCAATCCTCACCGGCAGTTCCGCTCGATACATGTTGGTGGCACCAACGGCAAGGGTTCGACAGCCCATACGCTTGCCGCCATACTCCAGGCGGCGGGCTACCGCACCGGACTCTATACGTCGCCCCATCTGGTCGACTTCCGCGAGCGCATACGTGTGGACGGTAAGATGATAAGCCGCGAAGGAGTGGCCGACTTTGTGGAGCGTTACCAGGCCCTCCCCGCCGAGGTGAGGGAGCTGCATCCGTCGTTCTTCGAACTTACGATGGTTATGGCGTTCGACTACATGGCCCGCTGCGGAGTGGATGTGGCCGTTGTGGAGGTAGGCATGGGCGGCAGGCTCGACAGCACCAACATCATAAGTCCCGACCTCTGTGTCATCACCAACATATCGCTCGACCATACACAGTTTCTTGGCTCTACGCTGCCCGAGATTGCCGGCGAGAAGGCCGGAATCATCAAGCCCGGTGTGCCCGTGGTGGTGGGTGAGGCCGAGGGCGATGTCAGGCGTGTGTTTGCCGACAAGGCCGCGGCCGAGGGTGCTCCGATAACGTTTGCCTGCGAGTCGCCCGATTACATCTCGGCTCGGCCGGAAGAGGACTGCATAGTGTATGAGGGCACTCCGTACGGCACTCTGCGCGGACAGCTCACCGGCGACTGCCAGCCACGCAATGCCGCCACCATACTTGCCGCCACCGGGCGTCTGATTGAGGCGGGCTATCATATCGGGGCGCAGGATGTGGCCCGCGGCATGGCCCATGTGTGCGACGATACCGGTCTGGCAGGGCGCTGGATGGTAGTGGGACGACGTCCGACTGTGGTGTGCGACACGGGGCACAATGCCGGAGGATGGCAGTATCTCGCTCCGCGTCTGGCCTCTCTGCCCGGGGTGAAGCATATGGTGCTGGGTTTTGTCAGCGACAAGGATGTGAGCCATATACTTGAGATGATGCCGCGCGGCAACGTAAGGTATTATTTTACCCGAGCCTCAATAGACAGGGCGATGGATAGTGTCCGTCTGCTTGAAATCGCCCGCGGCGTCGGGCTCGACGGCACTTCCTACCCTACAGTGAAGGATGCAGTGGCTGCAGCTATGGCTCAGGCTAAGGAGGACGACACCGTGTTTGTAGGCGGCTCGACCTTCGTGGTGGCCGACTTTCTTGCCGCCTTCCACGGCTGATTGTCCGCCGTCAATCTCCCGGTAGGGTTCTTTATGTAATATTAAGAGCTTGTTTAATAATAAATGTTACCGTCAGGTCAGTCGGCGAGCATATTTCCGCCCGCTCTTCGGTCGTTATGGAGTCCCATAACTCCCTCATCACAAGCGAAAATCTGTCCGACGACTGACCTGACGGTAACATTTATTATTAAACAAGCTCTTATATTTACCGGTTAAAAAAATGACCATGAAAAGAATTGTCACATTAATGCTGCTCGCAGTGATTACACTTGGAGCGCGTGCCGACTATAATTCGGCAAGAGAGAGTTGCGATGAAGTGACTCCGGATGTATTAGTCCCTTTGCAAGAGGATGTAAAGGCGGATACCTCGGATGAGGTGTGTCTTGCGCCTGACAAACCTGCGCAGTATCCCGGTGGAGAAGTTGCAATGATGCGGTGGATTGCTGCAAATCTGCGCTATCCTCCTGTAGCATGTGAAAATAAAATTCAGGGGCGTGTAGTCCTTCAGATTGAAATCTCTGCTACCGGGGAGGTTGACAAGGTAAATGTGATACGTGCTGCTGCCCCTGACTTAAACGCAGAAGCAGTAAGAGTCGCAAAGAAAATGAAGGGATGGGTGCCCGGCACATACAACGGACGTCCGGTAAGAACCAAAATGAATTTGCCTATCACGTTTAAGCTCTAAAAAGCTCATAACTTAAACAAGATATGTCGATTAATTGCGGGGGTGGTAAAAAAATAGGCGGACACTTGCATTTTCAGCTATAGCGCACTAAATTTGCAACCGTGATGATGATACTTTACCGCATATACCAGATTGTGATAATGGCCCCGGTACTGCTTGTGGCCACTATCCTTACCGCATTGCTGTCGATACTCAGCGCAGTGGTGGGCCTTGGACGGTGGGGCGGATATTTCTTCCCCCACTGGTGGGCCCGTCTGTTCTGTGTGATGACACTGGTGAGGGTCCGGGTAGTGGGGCGCGAGCATGTGAAGCCCGGCACATCATACGTGTTTGTGGCCAACCATCAGGGTGCCTACGATATCTTTTCAATCTACGGCTATCTCAACTACCAGTTTCGTTGGATGATGAAGAAGTCGCTTGAGAAGATACCTCTGGTAGGGTATTCGTGTAAGGTCACTGGGCATATCATGGTCGACAACTCCTCGCCTTCGGCCACGCGCCGCACTATGGAGCTTGCCGAACGGCAGTTGCGCGGAGGCATGTCGCTGGTGGTGTTTCCAGAGGGGCCCGAACATGGGACGGGCATATGCGTCCATTCAAGCGCGGCGCATATATGCTGGCTATGGAGTTCGGACTGCCCGTAGTGCCGATTTCGATTGACGGGGCTTTTGACGTCATGCCGCGGTTCCGGAAAATACCGCGCTGGGGCACGATAACTCTTACAATCCATAAGCCTATCGAGCCGAAAGCCGACGGACGGCATGACCTCGGCGAGGTAATGGCCGCAAGCGAGCGCGCTATCAAGGAGTCGCTCCCCGAGCGTTTCCGCTGATACACATAGGCCGGAATATATGCAATCAGAAATCATCCCGCTCAAGAATAGCTAAAAATCCGCTCATATTTATATAAGCCACCAGTTAATTACTCACTGAATCAAAAATTACCTTCCAATGATATTCAACTTCAGAATAGTGTCAGACGAAGTCGATGACTTCCGACGCGAAATCAACATTGACGCCGATGCTACGTTTCTCGATTTCAAGAATGCAATCTGCGACAGTGTGAAATATGACAAGAACCAGATGTGCTCTTTCTTCCTGTGTGATGACAACTGGGAGAAGGGCAAGGAAATCACGCTTGAGGATATGGATGCCGATTCCGACCAGGAGGTGTATCTGATGGACGAGACCGTGCTTAGCGACTACATTGACGATGGCCAGCGTCTGATTTTTGTGTTTGACTATATGACCGACCGCTGTTTCTTTATCGAGATGAAGAAGAGCATCGCGGGCGAGAATCTGAAGGATCCCATCTGTGTGGCTTCGCGCGGTGCTGCTCCCGCTCAGATTATGGATTTCGATGAGTTTGAGACAAAGGCTGCCGTTAATACGTCGGTGTCGTCGGGCGATGATTTCGATGAGGAGTTTTATGGCTCGAGCGAGTATAACGATGATGAGTTTGATGCCGCAGGATTCGACGAGATGACTTTTGACGAGAATATGTAGACTTTTATTAGTCTATAAAAACATCCGCATGCAATCTGTCAACGGGTTGTATGCGGATGTTTTTTGTAGGATTGTATTGCGAAGGCTGGAGTCTCAACATTTGTTGAGATATACTTTGTGTACTATATGTATCTTTGCCGCATGAATCGTTACTGCATGTTTGGTCATGCTGATGATTAAATAGATGACGTAACTGTAACAATCCATTGAGAATGTAATACTAATTGAGTAATGAATGTTGCGATTATCGGAGCGACGTCGGGAATCGGCCGGCGGCTGTGGGAGCATTATTCCTCAGGGCATAATATGGTGGCAGTGATGGGTCGGCGCGTGGAGCTGCTTGAAGAGATGGCAGCCTCGCGTCGGGAAAATACTCTTACTTACGCGTGTGATATATCCGACAAGGGCGAGTTCGACCAGGCATTGGAGGCTATGACGGGCGAACTTGGCAGTCTGGACATAGCGATACTCTGCGCTGGTATAGGCGAACTTAATCCGGCGCTTGATGCCTCGGCGGAAATCGAGACTGCAAGGGTGAATGTAGACGGATGGACTAATGCTGCAGTAGGGCTATATCGACTTTTTGAGCGACAGGGGTGGGGACAGCTTGTCACGGTCACATCTGTAGGTGGCCTTATGTCTGCGGCAATGGCTCCGGCTTATAGTGCTTCGAAGGCCTATCAGATAAATTATACCAAAGCGTTGCAGCGTAAGTCGAATGGCACCGGTGTTGTCGTGACTGAGATACGTCCCGGACTTGTCGATACACGCATGGCCAAGGGCGACGGGCTCTTCTGGGTGATGCCTGTCGACAAAGTGGCGTCACAGATAGTGAAGGCTATCGCACGACGGAGGCGCCTTGCGGTAGTTAGCCGCAGGTGGAGGTTGGCCAACTATATTCTGCGTCATATATAGATTGTCGGCAGGAATATCTAAATTTGCAGGTAAATAAATTACCTGTGATGTATAAAAAGATAGCCAATCGTTTATGCCTGATATTGAGGCCGGCGACGGTGTTGTTGCTTTTAATGGTTATGGTGTCCGTAGCAGAGGCAGTGGATTTCCGTAGCGAGGCCGATAGCTTTTTGCGGGGCATGCCTAAGGGGCTACAGGAGCGGCAGACCCGCGCCATAGAGGAGGCCATAGAGGGAGATGTCAGCAGCCTGGAGGCTGTAAGGAATGCACGGAATGCAAAGCCCGTACTTCCCGGTGATGTCCGCTGCGACAGCATAGGAGAACATGCGGTATTGTTCCGTAGCGAGGCTTATAGAAACGATACGGTGCCTTTGCTGGTGTATTTTCATGGCGGGGGATGGACGATAGGCAGTATAAACAGTTGTTCGCGCTACTGTGGTGCGATGGCTGCAGGAGGTGTGGCCGTGCTTGCCGTGGATTATCGTCTTGCCCCGGAATATCCTTATCCTAATGGCCTTGACGATTGCCGGAGGGCCGTAGAGATGGCTTCCGATAGCCTTGATACATGGCGATGCCGAAGTGTTTCGGTTGGGGGCGATAGCTCGGGCGGCAATCTCGCCATAGTTACGGCAATGAGTATGCCGGCCGGGGAGCTGGAGTCGCTTGTCGTGTTTTATCCGGTCACCAAGGCCTATGCCGATGGTTCGGAAAGTTGGAAAGAGTACGGAAAGGGATACGGACTTGACAGTCGGTTGATGGAGGCGTTCAACCGGGCTTATGGCGGAGGATGCGATAATCCGCAGGTGTCACCAGCTCATGCCTCCGACAGAGAGCTGCAGACGTTGCCGCGCATGATGATTGTGGGAGCCGACCGCGACATATTGAGAGACCAGGGGCGTGAGTTTGCCGACAGGCTAAGTCGCCTTGGGGTGGATGTAGATTACAGGCTTTTTCCCGGGTCGGTGCACTTGTTTATTACAGTCGCCGGACAGACTACGGCATTTGACGAGGCAGTCAGGTACAGTCTGGAATTTTTGAAAAAGCACTGACGTCGAGCACTCTATGCTGTGAAAAGTTGTTATTTTAATTGAACAACGGTAAGGTATCCCGCTTGAGGTTGGTGGAGTGGCGGGATTTTGGTAACTTTACGGTTGTAAACCTGACAATCTCTAAAATCAGTATTATATAAATCAGTCAATCTTTCAGAAGATTGTAGAAAGGAAATTTGATGATAACAAGATACATATCACTTGTTTTCAGTGCTGTGGCCGTGTGGGCTGCGGTCATCGCCGGAATTACGCCGGTATTGTACGGTTGCTCGTCGGGTAGCTCTGAGGCAGAGGCTGCCGTAAATGACACGGTCTACGTAGTGGTCAAGGAAAAGCCGGTGGGGAGGAATCCTTATGACAGGCATCTGGATTCGATGCCTGACGACGAATGTGTCAAAATGAAAATCAATCCAGTAGGGGGTACACTCGGACGAGTGTTCAATGACAGCAATTATATCCATCTTGATGAGGCTGAGCGTATTGGGATAAAGCCTATAGAATCGATTGCCGATGTATGGCGGCTTAAACGGCCGGTGTGTCATATACGCAGTTGCCGTGAGTACGGGGTGGACTCTCTTACTCATTCACTTCCTTATCTGGTGCCCGAGGCCGCGGCTCTGCTCAGAGAGATAGGGGAGAGATTCAACGACTCGCTCCAGGCCCGTGGCGGTGGTTCCTACCGGTTGAAGGTGACGAGTGTGCTTCGCACGAAGCATGGCATAAAAAAGTTGCGTCGCAGCAACCGCAATGCAGTCGAGGCCTCGGCCCATCAGTATGGCACTACGTTTGATATCAGTTATGCGAAATTCCTGTGTGACTCTGTCACGGTAAACCGTACGCAGGAGGATCTCAAGAATCTTCTCGGCGAGGTGCTTAAGGCGATACGCGACGAGGGAAAGTGCTACGTGAAGTATGAGAGGAAACAGGGTTGTTTTCATATTACAGCGCGTGACATACGTAAGGAAGGAGAGAGCTGACATCTATGGTAAAGAAGATACTTAAGTGGGCGGCATGCACTGTGGTGGGGTTCATACTCCTTGTGGCAGTCGCGCTTACCCTGATTGTGTGGATAATGACCCCGGCACGCCTTACGCCGATAGTGGCCCGTGTGGCAAATGACGCGCTGGAGGCGCATGTGGGCATCGGTCGGGTGGAGCTGACACTATGGCACACGTTCCCGCATCTTACGGTCGACATCGATTCGCTTACGATAGTCTCCGAGGCATTCGACAGCCTGCCTGTCGGGCAAAAAGCCTTTGTGTCGGCGGAAAGCGACACCCTACTGAGGGTTGGGCGTTTTCATGGCGCGGTCAATGTGGCGGCTCTTCTGGCTGCGAAAGTCAATCTGTATGATATAGAGCTTGAGGGAGCAGCGGTCAACGTGGTGGCGCTTGACTCTCTACATGCGAATTATGATATTTTTCCTGCAACGGAGCCTGCCGACGACTCTACCGGTCCGGTGTTTGTGCCGGATATATCGCTCAACCGCTTTGATATAGTCGATTCGCTGTCTGTAATCTATCGTTCCATTGCCGATAGTGTGAATGTAAGGCTTGTGCTTGCCAAATCGCCGTTAGTGGAGAATGCCGAAGGTGGCTATGCTCTGTCGGTAGAGTCGATGCTGGACATCGACATGCCTCAGGCGCTTGTGGCGCGTCCGGTGACAATTAACCTCGGCGGTGCCGTCAAATGGAACAGCGACAAGCCTATGCTTATGTCGCTCAGTGATTTCGGACTGGATGTCGGTACTCCGTCAGGAGGCAGTATCAAGTCGGTATGGAATACTACGCTGGATTTTACCGAGCCTCTCGCAATCACCGAACTGACATTTGAGGTTGGACCGTTTGCACCCGCTGCGGCTATAGGTCTCCTTCCGGAGCATATACGCAGTGAAATAGGCAGTATCGACAGCGGTATGGAAATCGTCGTGACCGGTGAGTTTACAAAGCCTTTCAGACCGATGACCGACAGCATTCCATCAATGGCACTGAGCATACTGATACCGCGCTGCAGCGTTGTGTATGACAGTACGGTAAAGATTGACCGTATTGAAGCCGATATGGATATTGCGCTTCCCGGGAATATCGACTCAATGACGGTAACTGTCAATGCTTTAAGACTTGGTGGAATGGGCGCCGACATCACCGTAAATGGAGTGGTCGGGAGTCTGACTACCGATCCGGCTTTCACAGGCAAAGTCACTTTGGAGAGCCGTCTTGCCAGACTGCCGCGGCAATTGCTTGCTATGCTTCCCGACTCTACGGTGGTCGGAGGGATAGTGCGTCTTGATACCGGAATGAAGTGTAGGGCAAGCGATTTTTCGATGGCTAATTTCCACAGACTGATACTTGACGGCGCTCTATATATTGATGACTTTACCTTTGACTCTCCGGGTTATGGAGTGTCATGCTATACCCGCCATTCGGAGGTAAAACTCGGCACATCCGGTAGTTTTGTCACAGCCAATAATGTAAAGGTCGACTCGCTGCTCACTCTGTCGATGAGCACTGATACCATATCCGCCATTGTCGACGGGATGACAATCCGTCTGAAGAATGCCAAGGCTGGTGCAGGATGTCTCAACCGTCCGCCCTCGGCCGACAGTACGGCAGTGATACCTTTCGGTGGTATGCTGAAGGCCGATATAGTAAGCTATGTGGATACAGATTCGTCAAGGATGAGTCTGGCAGATATCGCGGCACGCTTTGCATTGCGTCGCTATGAGCACAATGCCCATCTGCCTCAGGTAAATGTGAATGCCGATGCGGGCAGTATATTCTTTACCGACAGGAAAAACTTCATGGGTCTGCGCAAGAGCCATTTCGAAGTAAACGCACATATAAAGCCCAGGCGAGTCCGCAACCGAGAGTTCACGGCAGCCGACTCGGCTCGTTTTGCCGCCCGCCGGGCCGGTTGGGAGGCCGAGAGGGCGATGCATGCCGGAGCCGACAGTATAGACCTCAGCGTCGATGAGTCGACAGGACGTCTGTTGCGCCGCCTTCAGATGAGCGGACGTCTCACAGCCGAGCGTGGCGGGATGTTTTCACCATATTTCCCTCTGCGCAACCGCATATCCGGATTTGACATGGAGTTTTCGACCGACAGTGTGGTATTGCGCAATGTGAGGTATGAGTGCGGCAGGTCCGACTTTACTATAAACGGCTCTGTGTCAAATATACGCAGAGCTCTGACGCGTGGCGGCAAACTTGAACTGGACTGGAATCTACACAGCGATTCGCTCAATGTCAACGAATTGGTTCAGGCGCTTTACAGAGGCGCAGACTATGCGGCCAAGTCCGACGGCACCGCTGTGAATGTCGATGCACGGTCGGAAGCCGACCTTGACAGGATGGCCGACAACGCCTCTATGTCGGCCGACAGTGTGAGCGCAGTACTCATACCGATGAATCTCGACGCACGGCTTAATGTCAGCGCCGACAATATAGTATATTCCGACATGGATATGCACGATTTCAAGGGCGAACTTCTTGTAAGCGAGGGTGCTCTTAATCTACACAATCTTCATGCCTCGTCGGAAATGGGTCGTGTGAGTCTCAACGCACTGTATTCAGCTCCTGACAGGAAAGAGATGCGCTTTGGCATGGGGCTGGACCTCACCGGCATTGATATAAAGAAATTTGTAGGCATGGTACCTGCGGTAGATTCTCTGATGCCTCTGCTCAACAGCTTCGAGGGCATTATCGACGCGAGCATAGCCGCCACAGCCGATATCGATACTACGATGAATATAGTTATGCCGTCGCTTGACGCCGCCATAAGACTCAACGGACGCGACTTGGTGCTTCTGGATGGAGTGACATTCCGCACACTGGCCAAGTGGCTGATGTTTAAGGATAAACAGAAGAATGTAATCGAGCATATGGAGGCAGAGATGCTTGTGCGCAACTCGATGGTACAGCTGTTCCCGTTTGTATTTGATTTCGACCGTTATCGTCTGGCCGTGATGGGAAGCAACGACCTTGATTTGAATTTCAAGTATCATATATCGGTGCTGAAGTCGCCATTGCCGTTTAAGTTTGGAATAAATCTGTCGGGAAATCCGGATGACATGAAGGTGAGGCTCGGGGGCGCCAAATATAAGCCTGGAGATGTGGGCGAAAGTATGGCTATTGTGGCAAACACAAGGGTCAATCTGCTTAAGGAAATTGACAATGTGTTCAAGCGTGGCTCCAGGGCCGCCCGCCTGGGTGCGCTGAAGATTGAGGGGGCTGTGCCACCCGTTACCGATGGCCGGGAGGTAGCTGACACGATATCGGCCGCCGACTCGCTGGTGTTCATTAAGGAGGGTCTTCTCCCGGCTCCGCCACCTCTGCCTGCCAACGGAGATGACGATGTGGCGCCCGTCGACAAGAAATCCAAAAATAAAAGAAACAAAAACAAGAAAGAATAAATGGCAATGACTCCTGAACAGATGGCTGTAAGCCGCTATCTGAAGCGGCACGACTTGATTAGCTTCTCTCCGACAGCGGCGCTTATCGATATGGACGGCACGCTGTATGACTCTATGCCACGGCATGCCGACGCGTGGTACCGTCTGATGACGGAAGAGGGTGTGCCCTGTGAGCATGACGAGTTTTTCATGTATGAAGGACGCACCGGACGCGATACGATAAGACTGTTGTTCAAGCGTGCATTCGGACGCGATGTCACTGATGAGGAGTGTGAGGCTCTGTATCTGCGCAAGACACAGTATTTCAAAGAACTGCCTGATGTCTCACCGATGCCGGGCGCTGATAGGATGATAGGCGAATTCATGCGACGCGGCATTACTACGGTACTTGTCACCGGCTCAGGCCAGCGCTCGCTTATCGACCGTCTTGACCGGGATTATCCGGGAGCCTTTCCTGCGGGTATGCAGATTACTTCGCGCGATGTAGTTCATGGAAAGCCACATCCGGAGCCTTATCTGAGGGCTATGGAAAGAGCGGCAGCAACGCCCGACAGCAGTATTGCTGTTGACAACGCTCCCATGGGGGTGCTCTCGGGCGCCGAATCAGGTGCATTTACCATCGGAGTCACAACAGGGCCGATTCTTGAGAAAGAGCTTGTCGATGCCGGTGCCGATATCGTGTATCCGTCGATGCCTGTGCTTGCCGAGAGGTTGCCTTTGCTTCTTGACGTATTCGGCATGTCAATATAACTGTGTCGGTAATTCCCGAACAACTATAAATCAAGAACATTAAGAAATGCTTGTATGCAGAAACTGATATTTACAAATGAAGTGGCCCGCGAACTTTCAGGACTGATTGCTGCGGCCAATCCCCATGGTGTTTATGTGCTCGCCGACAGCAATACCGCCATGCTTGTATGGCCTTATTTAGCAGCCGATTGTCCGGCCTTGTCGGATGCTCGGCTGATTACTGTTCCGGCGGGAGATATCAACAAGAATCTTGACTCGTTGTCGCATATATGGAGTGAATTGCAGAAGCTGGGCGCCAATCGCCACTCCATGTTGATTAATGTCGGTGGGGGTATGATAACCGATATAGGCGGGTTTGCTGCATCGACATTTAAGCGTGGCATGCGGTTTATAAATGTCCCGACTACCCTGCTCGGGGCTGTTGACGCCTCTGTCGGAGGAAAGACGGGTATAAATTTCGGAGGACTTAAAAATGAAATCGGAGCTTTCCGTGAGGCTGAGGCTGTGGTTATATCTACAGCTATGTTTTCATCGCTGCCGGATTCGGAGATGTATTCAGGCTACGCCGAGATGATAAAGCATGGTTTGCTTGATGGCGAGGAGGCACTTACGGCATTACTTGCATATAATCCATGTGTACATGATTTCAATTGCATGCTTGAGCTGTTGGAATCGTCGGTTGGAGTGAAACGGCGTGTTGTCGCCGAGGACCCTACTGAGAAAGGGCTGAGAAAATCTCTCAATCTGGGACATACGGCAGGGCATGCCTTTGAGAGCCTGGCTATGGAGAAAGGTGCGCCAGTGCCCCATGGCTATGCTGTGGCGTGGGGCATTGTGGTGGAACTTGTATTAAGCCATATGCACAAGGGATTTTCTACAGCTCTGCTGCGCAAGATTGCTGGCTATGTGCGTGATCATTACGGTGTTCCGTCGATTACATGTGATGACTATCCACGTCTGCTTGAGTTGATGCATCACGATAAGAAGAATCTTGACGACAGGATAAACTTCACCATGCTTGAGGCTCCCGGAGTTGTGGCAATCGACAGTATTGCCGGCGAGGAGGATATCAAGGTGGCTCTTGATATTTTCCGTGATCTGATGTCGATTTAGCAGACGAAAGAATTAATATAAATAATAGAGCTGTGCAAATGTACGGCTCTATTAGTCTCAGTCATTGCCGAATGTGAACCGTAGGCCAAGATTTAGATTGAAGTTAAGCGGTCGGTTTTGATATATTGTTTTTATGCTGGAGTTATTGCTGAAATAATAGTGTATGCCGGGCTCGGCATATATGCTTGTTATTGAGGAGATGTTGAACTGTAGGCCTACTGAGGTGCTGACTGACCATTGGAGAGGTTTTACGATAGTGATTTCACTTTCGGAGGCGATATTCTTGTTTTCAAGGATGAACTTGCACTCGGTCTTGCCTGAGATGCATTTTTCGGCCATGACGCCGCATGCGGCATACAGGTTGAATTTTTTCCATGAGAAAGCATTATATCTGATGCCGAGAGGAAGGCCGATGTAATGAAGTGTCTGACTTCCGGAGAGATAGTGTGATTCGCTTCCGAATGAGAGATCGGATATCAGGCAACTGTATGTCAGTCCCGACTCGACCGACAAGCGTGGGAGTATGCGGTATCCGACGGAAAGACCGGCGCGAATGGGCAGATAGTGTTTTGTCTTAGTCTGTATCTCTTTGCCTTTGTTGAACAGGAGTACTCCAAGCATGTGGCTGTCATTCCATTGTGATTTGTCGAGGCTTGTCGGTACGGTAGATGCTCCGCTCATGATGCTTTGATTGATTGTGGAATTGAGCGCTCCGGCAGTGTAGATGCTTAACGATAATGCTCCCGGGTTGTTGTGTTTTTGCCGTCGGATGTATGTGGCAGTGTTGTAATGATTATGGCTCTCCGGTCGGTGAGGGCGTATGGAGCCATCGGATGGCGATGACGGCACGGTTTGGCTGGCAGAGTCGGCCTTTTCTGGAATTTCGGAGTTTGTGCCGGCTGTTGTTGGCCGGACGGTATCAGTGTTGTTGTCGGATATGCTGATATCGTTGTAGAGAGTAGGCGTAAGGGACTGTGTCGCAGGCTGTCCGGGTATTTTGGAATATACCTGAGCAATCTTGGCCGGGTGTAGAGGGGTGTCGTGAGAGTACGGGCGTTGTGTTGAGTTCTCCTTTTTTATTTCAGAGGAGCCATCATGTGGAATCTGAAGCGAAACATCATTGTCAGGCAACGCCATCCATATGATAGTGGTAGCGATGAGTGCAAGTATTGCCGCAACGGCACAGTACCGTCTGATTCCTGACAACAAGTTGCGGCGTTGTAGTGCGGGAGGTGCGACGGCCTTCTCTTTTTCCAGCCGCTTCTGTAGGTCGGCCCATAGATTGTCGGGTTCGTCGGTCTCGAATCCGGCCATCCTGTCGTGTATGTCGTCTAACCATTTGTCTTTCATAATGTCGCTTTTTCAAGAGTTGAACGGTATTCTTTAATTCGGGAGGCCAGAATTGCCTTGGCACGATGTAGCTGTGATGCCGAAGTGCTTTCTTTAATATTGAGCAGAGCCGCAATTTCCTTGTGGCTTTTGTTTTCAATCACATATAGATTGAAAATCGTGCGATATCCTGACGGTAGCTCGCGAATCATTTCATGGATTGCTGATGTAGGTATTTCGTTGATGTCGGGTTCGTAGTCGTCGTAGCCTCGGGAGCTTTCTGCCTCTGTAAGTTCGGTGAATTCAAACATTGTGGTCTTTCTTAGAAACTTCAATGTCTCATTTATTACAATGCGGCACATCCATCCCCTTGTCGAGCCTTTGCCGCGATATGTGAATGACGGCAAAGATGAGAAAATTTTTAAGAAACTTTCTTGCAGAACATCTTTTACATCCTCGGTATTAAGGATATAACGCGAGCACACCCCCGCCAGATAGCGGATGTGGAGACTATACAGGGCCTTTTGGGCAGCAATGTTGCCTTTGCTGGCATCATCTACAATTTGAGCCTCATCATCTATGGCTGCTCCGGATATCATAGACGTCTGCATCAGTTTGTTGGAAACAGAGAAGAATTGCGGAACCGGAACAGGAAATGTCTGTAAGAATTGCGTATTGGGTGATTACACTGCACGAGGTGCGGTCGAGCCTGTCCCGGTTCCGAAATCTGATGTTTGGCGCTATGTTGCGCTATTTTAGGTAGATACGAGCTAGATTAATCGAGTTTGTTGATCAGCAGAGTTCTGTCGAAGGCTTCGGGCGTGGCCTGATTGCGCATTTTCACATTTATCACAGCTGTTTTCTCTCCGGAGTATGAGTTCCATTTGAGTTTTAACTTCACATCTCCGCTGAGGTCTTGGATATGGTTGAGATTAAATGCGATGAGACCGTCATGCAGCATTCCGTCGACGTCACCGTCAGCATCCTGATGGATTTCCATTTCCAAAGGGTCGTCAGGGTTTACTCCTGTCACGAGATTTATGATATGCTTTTTGTCGGGATTGCCCCATTTGGTGCGTATGCACAGTGTCAGATAACCGTCTTCGCCTATTGTCACCCAGTCTTTTACAATATCAAACGGGTCGTTGCCGTATGTCTTATTATTGTCGGTGACGGTGGGTACTGGCAGCTTGGTGCGTATACTGTCAATCCAACATACGTGTACGTTGCGGACGTCTATTTCATTTTTGTCGCTTTCTACCGATTGGTTTCCGTCGTTTGTGAAGTAGAAGCTCACCATGGCTCTTACCTCCTTCTTGCCGAATGGTGACTTTGCGATATTTACGGGGTTTAGCACTGTGTTTTCGTCGAGATTCATTACAAACGATTCATCATCGTCGGGACATACTGTCACAAGTGCTGTCGGATAATTGTCGGGAAATACAGTGTCGTTGTTGTCACATGATTGAAGCATGGCAGATGTAGCGAAGATGCCAAGAGTTGTAAATAGAAATTTAAGATTTTTCATAAATGATTCTTTTGGAGTTCTATCCATTAAATCCGTTGGCATTGAAAATCTTGCACGTAATGCTGTAAAAATTTTTCAAAAAAAATGTAGCACAAGCTGTAATTATCTAAAATACAAGCTGATATGATGTGCGTTGGGCGCTTGCTATCGGACATAAAAAAAGCTGATCACTTTGTGTGGTCAGCTTATTTCATGCTGTGATTCCAGAGTGCACTATGGCACGGAATTCACTGCTGTGTTGGGGCGAGCAAAAATTACTCAGCAACAACGGCAGAGTCAGCGGGAGCAGCTACGCTGTCAGCAGCTACGCTGTCAACAACTGCAACTTCCTCTACAGCAACTTCCTCTACAACTACAGAGTCAGCAGCGTTAGCCTCGGCGTTAGAGTTGCCACCGCAAGAGAAAAGTGATACGCTGAATACAACAGCAAGTAATAAAACTAACTTTTTCATTTCGTTTTGTAATTAATAATAAAACAATTTTTTAGCTTCAAAAACGATGCAAAGTTAATACATTTCCTGGAATTGCAAACACTTTTTTTCTGAAATTTTTGCAAGGAGAGCTTATTTTTGCAAAAAATCCGAAAATCGGGTGTTAATTAATTAAGTTATGTTAAATTAATGTACTGTGAATAAACATCAACGGCGATACGTGAGGTATCGCCGTTGGTATAATGGATATTTCCGGAGGGGCAATCACTTCATAAAATGATGCCGTGAGATATCCGGAAGAAATCGAGTATTAAATTTATGCGCAAATTTGCTTATCAGAGGTATTTTCCGAAATCGGTGAGGTGCATGTCGCCCTGTGCGTTGAATGTCTCGTGCATTGCGAAAGCCGCGCGAAGGGTATGGGGAGTCTGTCCCATACCGAGGCGTAGGTATTCGCGGAGCATCGGACGGTAGTCGGGATGTGCGCAGTTTTCAATGATGGCTTCGGCACGCTGTACGGGATCTTTGCCGCGTAGGTCGGCTACACCTTGCTCGGTAATGATTACGTCTACGGAGTGTTCGCTGTGGTCAACGTGGGCTACCATTGGCACGATTGCCGAGATGAGGCCGCCCTTGGCTACCGACGGGCATGAGAATATCGAGATGTAGGCATTGCGGGCGAAGTCGCCGGAACCGCCGATACCGTTCATCATCTTTGTGCCGAGCACATGTGTCGAGTTGACATTGCCGAAGATGTCGGCTTCGAGAGCGGTGTTCATGGCAATCACACCGAGTCGGCGTATTACCTCGGGGTTGTTGGAGATTTCGCTCGGGCGCAGGAGCACTTTATTGCGGAAGAACTCGATGTTGTCGTACACGTGGCGCATGGCATCGTCGGTGATGGTCATGGCACATGTTGAGGCAAACTTACAGCGCTCGCGTTCCATGAGGTGGATTACGGCATCCTGGATAACCTCGGTGTACATTTCGAACGGTGGTATCTCGGTAGCGTCGGCAAGACCGAAGAGCACGGCATTGGCCACATTACCCACACCGCTCTGGAGAGGGAGGAATTCTTTGGGTATGCCACCGCTGCGATACTGGCTGATAAGGAATCCGGCAACGTTGGCTCCGATGCGCTTGCTGATGTCGTCAAGTTCGGAAAACTTCTTCACACCGTCGGTGACGTCGCTCTTCACGATGCCGATAATCTTGGATGGGTCGACACGCAGAATGGTGTCGCCGATGCGGTCGCTTGGCTTATATATAGGTATCTCGCGGCGGTAGGGAGGGTCGAGGGGGATATATATATCGTGGAATCCTTCAATCTCTGGCGAAATCGAACTGTTGAGCTCAATCACAATCTTCTTGGCCATGCGGGCCAGAGTAGGGATGTTGCCTACGCCTGAGCCGAGCACGATGTTGCCTTTGTCGTCGACGCTTGCAGCATCGATGATGGCGAAGTCGATGCCGCCGAGCTCACCGTAGCGCAGTGTCTGGGCGAGTTCGGAGATGTGCATGTCGAAGTAGTGTGCATCGTGGGAGTTGATGCGCTTGCGGAGATCGGGGGTGTTCTGGTATGGCGAACGGCGGTCTAATGCGTTGGCACGGGCGAGGGCGCCGTCGGCATGTTCCTGGGTGGATGCGCCGGTGTATACGTTTACTTTGAACGGCCGGCCGGCTGCATGTTCGCGCTCAGCTTTCGCTGCCAGTGCTTCAGTGACAAGTTTCGGGGTGCCGGATGCCGTAAAACCTGACAGACCTAAGGTATCTTGATCTTTAATCAGTTCGGCAACTTCCTGCGGAGTAAGAACGGGGAATGCCATATCTTGAATATTTTGATAATGATATTGTAATGACAATAAATTGGTAAGTAGCTACTAAAAATTAATGTACATATGTTGGCACGGTTTTTGCATAATACCAAGGTAAGATACAGCTATGAGAATCACAGAAGTAAAACTTACCAAGAAACAACGTGTGGAGTTGGAGTACATAGAGCACTTCGATTCCAGGCCGTTTATGCAGAAACGAAGCCGTATAATATTGGACAAAGCCGATGGCATGCCCTCAAAGAAGATAGCGGAAAGGCTGTCGTGCTCGGAACACAAGGTCAACCGCTGGGTCAGACGGTATCTCGAACAAGGTATCGATGGTCTGCGAAACAAACCGGGACAAGGAGCCAAGCCAATAATGGACTCATCGGACGAGGAAGCTGTAAGACATGCCATCGAGAAAGACCGGCTCAGTGTCATGAAGGCCAAGGAGAGATGGCAGCAGGCAACAGGCAAGGAGGCGTGTCGCGACACGTACAGGGCTTTTTTATCAGCCTTGGCGCAAGATTTGGACGTATAAGGAAAACGACCAAAGGGACACCCTCGCCGCAGCTCTACGATTATAAGAAGGAGAAGCTGCAAGAGCTTGAACAACAGTACCGGGAAGGTCTTATTGGCCTCTATTTCGGAGACGGGAGCTTCACTTGTACCGAAGGATATGTGCCATACGGCTGGCAGTTCCCCGGTGAAAGCATAACCATTCCATCGGACAGAGGCGCAAGGCTCAATATCTGGGGAATGATTGACTACAACAGCCGGTATCATGGCTTCTGTTCCACGGAAAGCATGACATCCGAACGCATCGCTGATTTCCTTGACAAGTTCTCCCTTACAATAAGGAAGGACACATTCATCGTGCTTGACAATGCCAAGGTGCACAGAAGCAAGTATATGAAGGAAATGAGAAAGATATGGGAGAAAAGGGGTCTTTTCCTTTTCTTCCTGCCTCCTTATTCCCCTCATCTCAACATTGCCGAGACTCTTTGGAGAATGCTTAAAGGGCAGTGGATACAGCCTGCGGATTATGTCTCGACTGACAATCTGTTCTACGCTGTCAATCGAGGCCTGGCGGGGCTGGGCAAATCCCACTTTATCAACTTTTCCAAAAGAGCCTGATATGTTCATTTATTTTTCTGAATTACTTAGGTGGTCTTTTCGAGAAAGTGGCCTACTTTTTGTAATTTTGCACAAAATTAGGAAATAACCGTCCACAAAGCAAATTTTCGTTGCACAAAGTTGATACAAATGAGCAATAGACAATCAGATACAACTGCTACGACCTTGTCGGCTGAAGACAGTCGCCATCTTTATATAGAGACTTACGGTTGCCAGATGAATGTGGCCGACTCGGAGGTCGTGGCCTCAGTGATGGGCATGGCCGGCTATTCGGTAACGGACAATCCGGATGATGCCGATGCCATATTGCTGAATACCTGTTCGATACGCGATAATGCCGAGCAGAAAATCGTAGGCCGCCTACAGGCTCTTGCCGCAGTCAAGCGCAAGCGCGGAGGCAGGCTGATATTAGGTGTGATAGGCTGTATGGCCGAAAGAGTGAAAGACGACCTTATAGCCAATCATGGTGTCGACCTTGTGGCTGGCCCCGATTCCTATCTGTCGCTGCCCGAACTGTTTGCCGCAGTCGAGGCGGGAGAGAAGGCCATCAATGTGGAACTCTCGACCACAGAGACCTACCGCGATATCATACCGATGAAGATTACAGGCAATAGGGTGAGCGGCTTTGTCAGCATTATGCGCGGGTGCAATAATTTCTGTACATATTGCATTGTGCCCTATACCCGCGGACGCGAACGCAGCCGTGAACCGCGAAGCATTCTTGCCGAGGTTGCCGATTTGCGTAGCCGAGGTTTCCGGGAGGTGACGTTGCTCGGCCAGAATGTAAATTCATACGACTGGGTCGGAGAGGATGGCAAGCGTGTGGATTTCGCAGGTTTGCTCGCCATAGTGGCGCAGGCTGCTTCCGACATGCGTATACGCTTTACGACAAGTCACCCAAAGGATATGAGCGATGAAATCATTGCTACGATTGCGCGCTATCCTAATGTGTGCCGTCACATACATCTGCCGGTACAGTCGGGGTCGAATGCCGTGTTGAAGAGTATGAACAGGAAGTATACACGCGAATGGTATCTCGACCGTATAGCCGCGATACGTCGAATGATACCAGATTGCGGCATATCGACCGACCTGTTTACCGGTTTTCATGATGAGACAGAGGAGGATTTCCTCCAGACGCTGTCGCTGATGGAGGAAGTGGGCTTTGACTCTGCGTTCATGTTTAAGTACTCGGAACGTCCCGGCACTGTTGCTGCGAAGACTATGCCCGATAATGTGGCCGAAGATGTGAAAATCGAGCGTCTCAACCGCATGATTGCGTTGCAGAACCGACTGTCGGCCGAGTCCAACCGACGTGACGAGGGGCGTGTGCTCGATGTGCTTGTGGAAGGCGTGGCCAAGCGCTCCAAGGAGCAGATGGTGGGACGCTCGAGCCAGAACAAGGCGTGTGTGTTCCCGCGCGGCAATGCTAAGGTTGGCGATTTCGTCAAAGTGAGGGTTGTCGGATCGTCGTCGGCCACTCTGCTTTGCGAGCTTGTCGAGGAGTAGCAGTAAAAACGCATAAGTTATAAAATGCTTCACCCCGATATCCGCACGATATCGGGGTGAAGCGTTTTATGTCAGTGTCGAGAAATTGTTGCAGTGTGTAGATTTCAGTCGGCCGAGGTATTCAGTATCTCGAGAAGCGCGTCTCGTGAATGGATACGTATCTCCTGATTGTCATAGCCAATAATGCCGCGCTGCTTCATGCTTTCGAGTGTGGCTATGAACGAAGTGCGCTGTACCCCGAACAGAGCATACAGGTCACGAGCCTTGCATGTGAGAGCAATGTCTTGTCCGCCTTTCTGAGTCAGTGATATAATCCAGAATGCGATACGCTCTTCAAGGGAGCCTGCGGTAATCGACAGGATGCCTTCTACGACTTTCTGGGCGCTCATCGACAGGGTGTTCAGAAAGTTGTACATGAATATCTCAGTGGTATAAAGAATTTTCATGTAGTCGTTTTTAGAAATCTGCAATACACCGGTAGGTTCAAGGGCAAATACTGAATTCGGGTAGAACGGGGCTTTGCCGAAGAGGAATTCGGGCGCTATTACACATGGCGCATGCAAAGTCTGCGACACTTTGAAACGTCCGTCGGAGTTGGAAATAGTAGAGCGTACGCTTCCGCTTATCACAAACTTGATGTGTGTGCATGGTTCGTGGGCATTTATAATCGGGTTGCCCTCTGTATATTTGAGAAAGTGGAATTTGGCTTTTTCCACAATCTCGGATATTTTATCGTGGCTTACACCTTTGAATAGTGGAAGCCCCATGAGTATTTCATACATGCTGTCCATAGTGCACCTTATTTATATAGGTTAACGTCTGTGTCCCGTAAAAGTTCCTGAATCTGTGTTCAAGCATTTCTTTTTATACCAATTTTATCATTTCGGTTCCGGAGATATAGCTGTAGGGAGTTTATGATATTTTGCCAGGCCACGTATGCCGCCGGCCCGACCGACGATATAGGGTCGAGATATGTCAGCGACATCCATATTGCCAATACCGTATTTTTCTGGCCGAGTCCTTGCGCTCCGGAAATCCTGTCGCCATATCTGCGTCCTATGATACGGCCGATTGCGAATTGCAACACACATACCGCAAGCGAGGTCGCTGCAATAATAATCATCTCAGGAACTCGTGATGCGGGCTCGTGGATTATGAAGCTGACGGCATTTCCGACAACAATGATAAGGGCGCATGCCCAAAGGTAGAATGACAGTGACTGGCGAGATGCTATCGCAGCATGCACGCGTGGCATATATGCCCTGAATAGCAGCGCAAGAGCCAGAGGAGCGAGGATAAGAGGAAGTACGCGCTGGCTTATGAGAAGTGTCGAGTCCATAAAGGATATATCGGAATTATATCCTATGAAGGAGAACAGAACAGGTGCCAGCATGGCCACTGAAATATTGCTGATGAGGGAATATGTGGCTAACATAGTTACTGATCCGCCAAGCATTCCTGTGATTACCGGCGCTGCTGTGGCTGTTGGACAGAATATGCATATAAATGTGCCTTGTGCGATATCGGTGCTAGCCGGAGCTATGGCAATGTATACGGCCACTGCTCCAATAATCTGGATTGCAAGTAGTATCCATATGAATCTGCCTATGTGAAATTCCTTAGGATTAATTTTGCAGAATGTGAGCAGAAGCATTGTAAATATGAGGTATGGCGATAGAAATGCCAGATAGTGGATGCTGTCGTGGAATATTATTCCCGTAAGCATAGCTATCGGGAGCATCCATGGTTTTATCGCTTGCCTGAATTCGGTTATATTCATTGCGGCTGTCGTGGCTTGTTCGGAATCTGCGGCAAAGGTAGTCATTTTTCATAATATGGCAATTTCCCGCAAGATGGCAGCCGATATGGTGCGACTACTTGTCTTCACAAGTGTAAAAATAGTTCATAATACCTCCGTGGATATCCGAAATTGTGTGTTGTGGCGTCTTGTTTCCGGTAATTTTATCTCGATTTAATGTCTATATTTTCAAACGTTAAATAATTGATTATCAATATTAATTATTTATAAAATATGCAATATATATTTATGTTTGGGTACAATAGAGGGAAATTTCAGGAAAAAGATAGCTTACTTTGCAATACAATAGCGAATTCTCTTTGATTCGTGTGAAAAATTGGTATTAATAATTATTTTAGGGTTAGTATAGATTGTTAGAATCAATTAATGCGACGAATGTAAATAGTGCATAAAAGTAAATGTGTTTTATGTTAGGTTTGGAAGCCTTTAATAAGGCAACAATTAACGGCCATTTCGTGAGAAACGGCCGTTAATTGTTGTATGGGTGGTGGATAATGATTATATTCGCCACTCAAAATTACCAGACATGTCCCAATCAATCTTTTACCTGTTTCTTTATTGTTTATTAACGGCTTGTACTATAGTGTGTTCTGGGTGTGCCCGAGATGTGGAGATGAGCGATAAATTGCGTGGATTGCTCAATGAGATAGACTCTTCGTTTAAGTATCGCGAGGATATGATTGATGCACGGGCGCGTAATATCGCCGAATTGCGCGATTCAATAAGGGCGTCGTCTGATTATGATGAGCGTATAAGGCTGTATGGGCGTCTGATAGACGAGGGCCGTCATTTTCAGATTGATTCAATGCTGATGTATTACTCCGAAGCTAAGGAGGATGCGCTTGCTCACGGTGATATAGAGAATGTGAGAAAGTATGAAATAGGATCGATGGAACTTATGCCGCTGAAAATACGAATGCATGAAGCTATTGTGGCCATTGATACTACTGATGTGTCCGCTCTTTCAAAAAGCAATAGAATCGCCTTTTATAAGTCGGCGAGACAGGTATATATATATTTTACAACGATTTATTCGCATTGGGATGTAAACATGGAGTTACTTGAGCGGGTCGGAGAGTTTTCACGGCTTTTAGTGTCGGAACTTGCAGAGGAGGATGACGGTTATTTTTTATATAAGGCGACAGCTGATATTGCTGACAATAATCTTTCGCTCAGTATCGCTACGTTGCGCGACTATCTGTCGGGAATTGACGCGTCGCATCCCAATTTTATCGATGCAACCGGCATGCTCGCACTTGCTTATTTCAGAAGGGAGCGCTACGACGACTGGGCTTATTGTATCGCCCTGACGGCCTTGGTTGAAAATCAACGCGGATATATCGACGGGGAAGCGCTCAAGCAGTTGGGCCGATGGGTTTATGAGTCGGGCGATGCGTCGCGGGCGTATGACTATATCGTTATAGCAGAGGAGAATGAGGTGCGTAGCGGTGCTGTTGTAAGGAGTGTGCATGTGTCGGATGCGATGCCATTTATAAGCAATGCCTATAGGGAGAGCGAGCGTAACTCGACAGTACTTTTATGTATAATAATCGGGTGTATGATAGTCATACTGATATTGGTGGGGGTGTTGTTCTACCGTAGGGCACGAGAGCGTGCCGAATTGGCCGATGCAAAAGACGAGCTTGCCAGGGCCAATGCTACAAAGGAGGTCTATCTCGGGCGTTTCCTGTCGTTATGCTATATATATATGGACAAGATGCAGGATGTGTGTAAGGTTGTATCGCGAAAACTGGCAGCCGGTCAGACCGAAGAACTTTATCATCTGATGCGTACCGGTAAACTGGAAGATGAACAAAAGGAATTGTTTTATAGAGAGTTTGATGAGGCATTCATCAATATTTATCCGACATTTATCCGTGATGTCAATGCCTTGATGAAAGACGGTTTCAAACTTGGCGACGAAAACGCCGGTCATCTTACTCCGGAACTTCGTATACTTGCCTTCATGCGTCTTGGATTGGACGACAGCAGTAAGATAGCCCGTTTTCTCAATCTCTCGGTCAATACAGTGTACACCTATCGCAACCGGATGAAAAACCGAGCTTCCGACCGGGATAATTTCGAGATTATGGTGATGGAAATCGGGCGTCTGTGAAGAATTTGTCTCGTAAAAATATTTATATTCATATTTAAGATACGAATATCTATATACCATGAAAGTCAATTTGTTAGGTAGAATATATCTGTAATATATTCTATATTGAATCTCGATTACATAGGATTGTGTGTTGGCAGATACTATCTTTGCGATGTTCAAATCAGAAATGATATAAAAATCGATTGTTTGAACACGACAGCGAGAAACTCGCGACATGAGTTTTAGTTTTAGAAATGAATTAGGATAGTTTGTCTACACACTTTTATGTGTGACAGGAAAAGATTGATGTTTTAGGTTTAAAATTAGGGGTATTCAATTACCACAAGGCGGACCGCTCGGGAGAACGGTCCGCCTTGCTTTCAGGCATGAGGGGTAGATTTCATATGCCATAGATTATTTTTGAGAGCTTGCACAATATAATAGAATGAAAATTTGTATCTTTGCACGCGTGCGGTATTACACTAAGGACAATAATATAGACCCGCACGAAGATGTCATATGACTGATCAGAACGGGAAACAACTCGTGCTTGACAAGCGCTATCTGCGCATGGCCCGCATTTGGGCGGAAAACTCTTATTGCCGTAGACGTCAGGTAGGAGCGTTGTTGGTTAAAGACCAGATGATTATATCCGACGGATACAATGGTACTCCGGCCGGATTCACCAATGTGTGTGAGGATGAGGACGGTTCTACCAAACCTTATGTGCTTCATGCCGAAGCCAATGCCATAACAAAAGTGGCTCGTAGCGGCAATTCCAGCGAGGGTTCGACCCTCTATATTACGGCTTCCCCCTGTATGGAGTGCAGCAAACTGATAATACAGGCTGGAATAAAAAGAGTAGTATTCAACGAGCTCTATCGGCTGTCGGATGGCCTTGACCTTTTGGCAAATGCAGGGGTAGAGTGTATCCATATATCCGAACTTGACTGAGTCACACACGTATAAATTAGTTACAATACAGTAGTTTAGGCTTAAATATCACATAAAGGAGTATTATCCTGTAGCGTGACGCAGGTCTGCTATACCCTTTGATTCGCATAGAAATGAAACACATAAAAAAGCCCGAAGCGTGGCTTCCTCTGATTATTGCTTCAGCCCTGGCCATAGGCATTGCTGTCGGTGTCGTGCTTAACAGCCGCATGCATCTTAGTCCCGGACAGGAAAAATTGGGAGAAATATTGTCGCTTATCAACAACGATTATGTCGACGAAGTGAGTATCGATTCACTTATCGAGCAGAGTCTTCCCGATCTCATAGCTAATCTTGACCCTCACTCCAACTATATTCCGGCAAAAGACCTCAAGGCGGTCAATGACGAACTTGAAGGGTCGTTCAGCGGCATAGGCATATCGTTTACGATGTTTACCGACACGATTACCGTCAATGAGGTGATACCCGGTGGTCCGTCGGAAAAGGCCGGCATACTCCCGGGCGACCGTATTGTCAGCATTAATGATTCAGTAGTGGCCGGCATGGGTATTGCTCAGACTGATATCGTAAAGCGCCTGCGCGGTATGAAGGGGAGCGTTGTCAAACTTGGCATACGCCGTTCAACCAGCAAAAAACCGCTTACATTTGAAGTAACCCGCGGCGACATTCCGCTCAATTCGGTCGATGCCGCCTACATGATATCGCCTGAGACGGGATATATTAAGGTAAATAAATTCGGACGCACTACCTACGATGAGTTCCTCACCGCGCTCGCCCGGCTTACAGCAAGCGGCGCCGGCAGTTTCATCGTCGACTTGCGCGGCAACGGCGGCGGATTCCTTGAGATGGCCATAATGATGGCCAATGAATTTCTGCCTATAGACTCGCCGATAGTGGAGACCCGAGGACGCCATGAGAGCGAGAACAGCGCTATAGCGAGTGACGGCAACGGGTCGTTTCAGAATGCGGGACTTGTAGTGCTTCTTGACGAATATTCGGCTTCGGCGAGCGAGATTTTTGCCGGAGCCATGCAGGACAATGACCGTGCCTTGATTGTCGGACGCAGAAGTTTCGGCAAAGGCCTCGTGCAGCGTCAGATTACGCTGCCCGACAGTAGTGCCGTACGTCTTACAGTACAGCGTTATTATACTCCCTCGGGACGTTGCATACAGAAGGATTACCGTCTTGGTGAGCGCGGAGCCTATGAGCAGGATATTACCAAGCGCTACGAACATGGCGAGTTTTTCGCCTCCGACAGCATTCATCTCAACAAGGAGGTCGAATATCACACCATCGGAGGACGCAAGGTATATGGCGGAGGGGGCATCATGCCTGATGTATTTGTGCCCAACGACACAGTAGGCATATCGAGCTACTATATTAATGTGCTTAATGCCGGACTTCTGCAGAAGTTTGCATTCCAGTATACCGACCGCCGCCGTGAGACTCTCTCCAAGGCAGCTAATCTCAGCGAACTGTTGCGTCTGCTCCCTTCCGACGAAGAGTTGCTGCAGCAGTTTGTGTCTTATGCATCGTCCAACGGAGTGCCGGCACGATGGTATTATATCAACATTTCCCATCGTTTGATTGTTAACTACTTGAAAGCCTTGATTGCAAGCGACACTCTTGGCCGTGAGACCTACTATCAGGTAGCCAATACCGACGATACCACTGTGCAGCGTGCATTGCGCGAGCTCACCGAGGGCCGGGCTACAGCTCCGATTACGGCAGGGACCGACAGCCTCGGTGTGCATCCCGTGAGACAAGGCGGTAAATAACAATCCTACCGACAATGAGAAAGGAAGAAATACGTAGCCGCATAAAGGCCCGCAAGGCCATGCTTACCGACGCCGAGCGACAGAGTGCCGCCGACGCTGTGTTCGCAGTTCTGGAGAATTCGGTGGCATTCATGCTTGCCGACAATATATTGCTTTATCATTCGCTCCCCGACGAACTCTCGACCAGAGCGTTCATAGAGAAATGGCACGACCGCAAGAATTTCTTTCTCCCAAGGGTGCACGGTGTCAACCTTGAGGTATTGCCTTACAATAGGAGTTCACTCAGGCTCGGTGCATTCCAGATTGAGGAACCCCAGGGCGACGATGTGCGCGACATATCCTCAATTGAGCTTATCGTAGTGCCCGGAGTGGCTTATGACCGCTGTGGCAACCGCGTAGGCCGCGGAAAGGGGTTTTACGACAGGTTGCTTGCCTCTACCCATGCCACCAAGGTTGGCGTGGGCTACGATTTCCAGCTTGTCGACGACATTGACAGCGAGCTGCACGATGTGGTGATGGATTTAGTCGTCACCGAGCATGAGATAATAAGAGTGCGCCGCAGGTAGTATGTTGTCATAAGTCTTTCCTGCCGGTATCAGCTATGCCAATCACATTATCATATATATGACTCTTATCCGGACTACCACTTCACTGTCGGCTGTGCTTTTGCAGGAGCCCTCGGTGATACCTGTTATAAACCGTTTCGGCATACGGCTCGGTGTCAGCAACGCTACTGTCGGTCGGATATGCGAAATCCATTCGCTTGACAGCAATTTCGTGCTTGCTATACTTAACACGCTTGTCAACGAAGGGTATTTCCCCGAGAATCTGCTCCGCGGGTGTGGCTGCCATGAGGTAGCCGGCTATCTGGCCAAGGCCGACAATGACTGTCGGCGCACACTTGTGCCTAATGTGCTTGCCCACTTCGGTCGCCTTATGTCGACGGTGTCGGGCGAGAGCAACATGCCTATGATTCACGGAATGGCGCGCCATGCGCTTGCCTCTCTCGACGAGGCTATAGAGTGCGAGCTTACCGAGGTGTTCCCGATGGTGATGCAGCCCGATGCGTCGCGGCAAGCCGATGTATACCGTATGGTAGCACGCCATACCGAGCGTATGTGTGACTGCTGGAGCGAGATTGCCGACTTGCGTAGCATGCTTGTGAATCTTGTCAGCGGAGAGATGGATTCCAATCTGCTGTACGCCGTCATAGTCGCTGTTGGAGCCCTTGAAAACGATCTTCATAAAAACAACCGTCTGCGCAGCCGCATTCTGCTTCCGCTGCTCAGCGAGACAAATCCCTGCGGCGGGGCGGCTGATTCAGGACAATGAGGATAGTGATAGTTACAGCCGATACGGCTCGTGCGGTAGGACTGCGTTGGGTTATCAACCATTATTTTGAACTGGAGGCCAATGTAGTCGCTCCCATAGCGTCGGTTGCCTCGGAAATTGACGATTCCGACACCGGTGCCACCGTATATATGGTTGATGCCGACGTGTGGTGTTCCATGGCTGATTTCTTCATACCCCGGCGTCAGCGCACAATAGTCATCGGCACACGTGCCGGCATGTTTTCTACAGTACAGAGCGAAGGCGATATGGTAGAGGAGTTGCGCAGTCGTATTGACGGTATGAGTGCGATTGCAGTCGAGCAGTCGCTGCCCGGCCTGTCTCACCGTGAGGTCGAGGTATTGCGTCACATCGCGCTCGGACATCTCAACAAGGAGATTGCCGACGCTCTCGGTATAAGCATAAACACAGTGTTGTCGCATCGCAAGAACATCACGGCGAAACTCGGCATACGCTCGGCTTCAGGTCTTAGTGTGTATGCGATGATGAACGGCTATCTCTCACCCGTGGAGATACAATGATATATTGTCGCTTTCACGTATTGTTGTCTGTTGACATCAATATGTGCGGTGGATGATGTAGTCGAATATCGATATGAAAGCCGTGCGTGTAGGCGACTCGGGGAAATATGATATGATGTCGACAGCCTCGTCGCGCAGACGCTGCATTGTGGCATACGCGTAGTCGATGCCTCCGGCCCGCCGGGCATATTCTATTAGGGTATCAATTTCTTCGGCATTCAGCTCGTCGCGGCGCACGAGTTCGTTCATTGCCGCGCAATCATCCATGTCAGTGTGGTGGAGCGCATAGAGGAGCGGCAGGGTCACTTTGCCCTCGCGCAGGTCGTTGCCTGTCGGTTTGCCGAGGTCGTGGCTGTCAGGGAAATAGTCGAATATGTCGTCGCGTATCTGAAATGCCAGTCCTATCAGGCGGCCGAATTGCTCCATCCTTTCGGCATCTTCACGTGGCGCTTCGGTGGCTATCGCACCCATACGCACGCATGCCACAAACAAAGAGGCTGTCTTGTTGTCGATTACCTCCATATAGGCTTCCTCCTCAAGGTGATGGTTGCGGGCCTTGTTTATCTGGTCGATTTCGCCAAGCGACAACTGTCGACCGAGCGCGCCGATTGTCGATGCGATATCAAGGTTTCCGGTAAGTAGAGCTTCCTGCAGGGCCATGCTGACAAAGAAATCTCCGACGAGTACAGCGATATGGTTGTCCCAGATGGTATTGATTGTGGGGCGGCCTCGGCGCAGTGGGGTCTCGTCTACAACATCGTCATGAATGAGCGAGGCATTGTGCAGCATCTCGATTGCGGCGGCGCCATGAAGCGCTGTGCCGTTGATGCCTCCAAACAGCTTGGCGCTCAGGAGTACCATCACGGGTCGTATCTGTTTCCCTTTGGTGGTGAGATAGTTGGAGACAATCTCGTTCATGAGCGGGTTGGAGGTGTGAAGCGCATGTCGCATGCGCTCGTTTAGCTCCTTCAACTCGGGAGCTATGGAGTGGAGTATGTCTTCAAATGCGGTCATTGAGGCAAATTGTGGTACAAAATTAGTAAAAGTCTTAAATTCTTTATACTTTTATCGTCAAATAATGAATGGACAATCGTAAATACCTCAGGATATGACCGACAAAAAACTGTTTCTCCTCGACGCTTACGCCCTGATATATCGTGCATACTATGCTCTTATACGAGCTCCCCGCCTTACATCGCAGGGGATGAACACATCTGCTATATTCGGCTTTGTCAATACTCTCGACGAGGTTCTGAAAAAGGAGAATCCATCGCATATTGCGGTGTGCTTTGATCCGTCGGGCCCGACTTTCCGTCATGAGATGTATGAGGCCTACAAGGCGCAGCGCGAAAAGCAGCCGGAGGATATCACACGCTCGGTGCCATATATAAAAGATATAATCCGCGCATACGGCATACCGGTGGTCGAAGTGCCGGGATATGAGGCCGACGACGTGATAGGCACTCTCTCGCGCAATGCCGAGCGTGATGGGTACACTATATATATGATGACACCCGACAAGGATTACGGACAGCTCGTCACCGACCGGGTGTTTATGTACAGGCCATCAGTGCGCGGCGCCGATATCGAAATCAGAGGCCCCAAAGAGGTCTGCGCCAAATATGGCATAGACACCCCCGCTCAGGTGATTGATCTGCTTGCGCTCGAAGGGGATGCCGTCGATAATATTCCCGGCTGTCCGGGTGTCGGCGAAAAGACCGCAGCAAAGCTAATCGGAGAATGGGGCAGTGTCGAGAATCTGCTTGACAACACCTCGCAGCTCAAAGGGGCCATGCAGAAACGTATAATCGAAAATGCCGAGCAGATACGTTTTTCAAAAATTCTGGCCACGATTAAGACCGATGTTCCCGTAGATATCAGTATAGATGCCCTAAAGCGGGGTATACCCGACACTTCGGAACTGGCACGCATATATGGTGAGCTTGAGTTCCGCACTTTCCTTAAGCGTCTTAGCGATGTCGCGGCCGATACGGCTGTGGCCGCTCCCAAAGTGGAGGCCGAGGGTGTGATGGGCTCTCTTTTTGACATGCCGCAGGTTGCCGAAAATCAGACCGGCATTGATGTTGCGCGCTTCGATGAGACTACAGCCAGCTACCGCACTCTTGACTCTGTGTCCGAGGTAGAGAGATTTGTGGGTTCACTGCAGGGGGTGGCGCAGATTGGTGTGGCGTCATATGCCACGGGAGAGTGTGATATGACTTCACGTTGGCACGGAATAGCTGTCGCTACCTCGCCGGGAAACGCGGTGTATATCGTGCTGCCGGGTGACGCTGAGCAGCGCCGACAGATGGTGACGGCTATTGCTCCATTGTTTCAGAGCTCCACTACCGTTGTTGTCAGCCATGATGTGAAGCGTGAGATGATACTTTTGCGCCGCGAGGGGGTGATGTTCACGGCTCCATATTTCGATACCGGCATAGCACATTATCTTCTTGAGCCGGAGATGAATCATGCCTTGCCGCGCCTTGCCGCAGCAATGTTGGCCTATCATACTTTGGACTACGATAATGAGTCGCGCCTGTCAAAGAAAGGAGAGATGCTTCCCGCAGGCGAGGAGGCAAAACGCTTGTGTGAGATGGCCGATGTCACTTTGCGCCTTCATCGTCCGCTCCTCGACAGAATTGACAGCGACGGGTTGCGTCATCTGATGGATGATATTGAGCTGCCGCTGGTTGGTGTGCTTGCCGACATGGAGTGGACAGGCGTGCGTATCGACGTGCACGCTCTGGCCGAATTGCAGCGCCGTTTCTCCACACAATTGCGTGCAATGGAGGAGGAGGCCTACAGGCTTGCCGGAACTACATTCAACATTGCGTCGCCTTCGCAGGTCGGAGAGGTGCTTTTCGGACGTCTGCAGCTCGACCCTAAGGCCAAACGCACTAAAAAAGGCGGATATTCCACCACCGAGGAAATCCTCGACAAATACCGCGATGCCCACCCGCTGGTAGGACTGATACTTGATATACGCGGACTCCGCAAGCTGCTCACCACCTACATCGAGGCACTCCCGGCGATGATAAACCCGGCTACAGGCAAGATACACACAACATATAACCAGACTGTTACAGCCACAGGCCGTATCTCATCGGCAAATCCCAATCTACAGAATATACCTATCCGTACCGACAACGGACGCGAGATACGGCGCGCGTTTATAGCCGACCCGGGCTGTGTGTTCATGAGTGCCGACTATTCGCAGATTGAACTTCGCGTAATAGCTGACATATCGGGAGACAAGGATATGATTGATGCATTTGTGAGTGATGTCGACATACATCAGGCCACAGCCGCGAAGATTTATCACGAGAGCCTCGAGAGTGTCACTCCCGAGCAGCGAGCCAAGGCTAAGACCGCCAATTTCGGAATCATTTATGGCATATCGGCATTCGGACTCGCACAGAGGCTGCGTATTCCGCGGGCCGAGGCCAAAGAGCTTATCGACGGATATTTCCGCACCTATCCACATATCAGGGAGTATATCGCAGAGTCCATAGAGAAGGCTAAAAGTCAGGGCTACGTAACCACCATAATGGGGCGCAAGCGCATGCTTCCGGATATCAATTCGGCCAATGCCGTTGTGCGCGGATATGCCGAACGCAATGCTGTCAACGCGCCGATTCAGGGCTCTGCAGCCGACATCATAAAGGTGGCCATGATTAGTGTCGCCCGCCACTTCAGAGAGCGAGGGCTTAAGTCGCGAATGATAATGCAGGTACATGACGAATTGATATTCAACATTGTGCCTGAAGAGCTGGCTGAAGTGCAGGAGATAGTCACCGCCGACATGATGGGTGCATACAAAGGGAAAGTGCCTCTTGAAGTCTCTTCAGGTGTTGGCCACAACTGGCTTGAGGCCCATTGACGTCGCGGCTACATGCTGTCATGAAACTGCGTGCTGTCATATCCTTTCTGGCAATAATATTTTCCGTCGTTGGCGTCTGTGCTGAGATTGTGCGCCATCATTTTGGTGTGGCCGACGGGCTGTCGAATGAGCGCGTGCGCCACATTATGCAGGACTCCAACGGATACATATGGATTGCCACATGGTCGGGAGTTGACCGTTTCGACGGATACAGTTTCATCAATTTTCGCACCTACGCCGACGATTCCGTGCGCCTCGACCATTGTATCATAGATTCCGATGTATTCCGCGGCCGAGTTTTGACAGTTTCGATGAAAAGCGGTATCTTTGCAGGAAGATATGGAATTTTCGCACCTACGCCGACGATTCCGTGCGCCTCGACCATTGTATCATAGATTCCGATGTATTCCGCGGACGTGTTTTGACAGTTTCGATGAAAAGCGGTATCTTTGCAGGAAGATATGGAATTTCAGCTACAAGCAACAGACGCCCTGAGCAATGCGCGCGCGGGGCTTATAACTACCGACCATGGCCGGATTGAGACTCCCGTGTTTATGCCTGTTGGCACAGTTGGGAGCGTAAAGGCTGTGCACCAGCATGAGCTGCGCGATGATGTCAACGCCCAGATTATACTCGGCAATACGTATCACCTCTATCTTCGCCCCGGCACAGAGATACTCCGACAGGCCGGCGGTCTGCACAAATTCATAGGATGGGAGCGCCCGATACTTACCGACAGCGGCGGCTTCCAGGTGTTCTCGCTATCTTCAAACCGTAAACTCAAGGAAGAGGGCGCATATTTCCGCAGCCATATCGATGGCTCCAAGCATCTGTTCACACCTGAAAATGTTGTAGACATAGAGCGTATAATCGGCGCAGACATAATGATGGCTCTTGACGAGTGTCCTCCCGGCACTGCCGAATACGATTATGCAAAGAAATCGCTCGGCCTTACAATGCGCTGGCTTCAGCGTGGCTGGAAGCGCTATAAGGAGACCGAGGGACTATATGGTTACCGTCAGGCATATTTCCCTATCGTGCAGGGTTGCACATATCCCGACCTGCGCCGTCAGGCCGCCCGCGAGGTGGCCGAGCTTGGCGCCGACGGCAACGCTATCGGAGGCCTCGCTGTGGGTGAACCCGCCGAGGTGATGTACGATATGATTGATATCGTCAATGAGATATTGCCCGCCGACCGTCCGCGCTATCTGATGGGAGTGGGTACCCCAGCCAACATTCTTGAGGCCATTGAGAGAGGTGTCGATATGATGGACTGCGTGATGCCTACCCGCAACGGTCGCAACGGAATGCTCTTTACCCGCCACGGCGTGATGAACATGCGCAACAAGAAGTGGGCCGACGACTTCTCGCCGCTACAGGAGGATGGCCCGAGCTATGTCGACCGGGCATACTCTAAAGCGTATGTGCGCCATCTGTTTGCATCGCAGGAGATACTCGGCATGCAGATAGCGTCGATTCATAATCTTGCTTTCTATCTGTGGCTCACACGTGAGGCCCGTGCCCATATCCTTGCCGGCGACTTCAAGCAGTGGAAGGCAGAGATGCTCGAGTGTGTGACACGTAAACTGTAACCGAAAACAGCCGGATTTATGAAGAAACCGTTTAAGATTCTCGACCTGTACATTATCAAGAAGTTTCTTGGCACATACTTCTTCGCCATACTTCTGATTCTGGCCATCACGGTGATGTTTGACATCAACGAGAAACTTGACTCGTTTCTGAAGGCGCCTATACATGCCACTATTTTCGATTATTTTCTCAACTTCCTCCCATATTTCGCCAATCAGTTCAGCCCGCTGTTCACCTTCATTGCGTGTATCTTCTTTACCTCGAAATTAGCTGACAATTCAGAGATTATCGCAATGCTTTCGTCGGGTGTGAGTTTCCGCAGGCTTATGCGCCCTTATATCGTGTCGGCCGCAGTGATTGCGGCTCTTACGTGGGTGCTTGGCGCGTACATAATACCTCCGGCCAATGTGAAGCGCATAGAGTATACCAACACGTATGTTAAAAACAAACGTGTCGACTATGGGAGCAACATCCAGATGATGGTGGCGCCGGGCGAGATAGCCTATATGAGCCGCTATGACAACACTACGCGCACTGGCTACCGGTTCTCGCTCGACAAGTTTGACGGAAAGCGCCTTGTGTCGCGCCTTACAGCCAATACCATACGCTGGGACTCACTCTACCACTGGCAGGTGCGCGACTATATGATACGCGATATCGACGGCATACGCGAGCATATAAAGCGCGGAAGCCGCCTGGACACGATGATTCCGTTTGAGCCGCGCGATTTCCTCATATCAAAGAATGACCAGGAGACGCTTACTTCGCCCCAGCTGCAGGAGTACATAGCGCGGCAGAAGGAGCGTGGTGTGGCCAATATCGAGGCTTTTGAAATCGAGAACGAGCGCCGCTACGCGATGTGTGCTGCGGCATTTATCCTTACTGTCATCGGCATGACTCTGTCGTCGAAGAAGGTAAAGGGCGGCATGGGCATCAATATCGGCATCGGCCTTGTGTTGAGTTTTAGCTACATTCTGTTTATGACAGTCACTTCGACATTTGCCATCTCGGGATATACGTCGCCGTTAGTGGCCATGTGGATTCCCAATATGATATATATTGTAATTGCGATAGTGCTTTACCGGCGTGCATCGGCAGGTTAAGGCTCGTAAACAGATACACACACATCGAGGCCCGCGACGTATCATCCATTGTCGCGGGCCTCGATGTGTGTATCTGATGGAGTGTGTCAGATGCGGTCAAGCACGGTGGCGATGAGATCGCGCACGGCTGTCTTGTAGTTGGGAGTCGCCTGAGTGGACACTCGGTTGGCGATTATCGAGCACACGGTCATGGCGCGATGTCCCATGAGCAGAGCGAGTCCCTGGAGGGGCGCCGACTCCATCTCGTAGTTTGTCACCGGCTCCCCTTTGTAGCGGAATGCCTCGATGCGGCTGTTGAGGTCGGGGTTGGCCAGCGGCAGTCGCAGTTCGCGTCCCTGCGGTCCGTAGAATCCGACAGCTGATATCGTATGTCCGCGTACCATGTCGTCGCGGCCGATTTGCTCTACGAGTTCTTTGTCGGCCGGCACTACATATGGTGCCGCCCACAGAGGATTCCATCCCACATATTCACAGAATACTTTCTCGTAGTCGAGGTCCGACACACTGTTGCGTCCGGCGTAGTAGTTGAGCACTCCGTCAAATCCTATGGAGTGGGCTGCGATTACCGGAGTGCCCACGATGAGTTCGGGCTGAAGGGCGCCTGAGGTGCCGATACGCACAAGAGTGAGTGTGCGGTGGTGCGGTTTCACCTCGCGTGTGGCGAAGTCTATGTTGGCGAGAGCGTCGAGCTCGTTGAGCACGATGTCGATATTGTCGGGTCCGATGCCGTGGCTTATACACATAATCGGTTTGCCCTTGTATGTGCCGCCGATGGTGTGGAACTCGCGGGATGATACCTCAAATGTCTTTGTGTCGAAGAACGATGCCACCATGTCGACACGTGCGGGGTCGCCGACAAGGATTATGCGGTCGGTAAGCTGTTCGGGCAGTAGGTGGAGGTGGAATATTGAGCCGTCGGGATTGATAATCATCTCGGAGGCTCCGATGCGGCGTGGTGATGTCATATATTGGAAAACAGTTGGATTTTGGTTAATAAATATATTGTATATAACGCTCTTGTGAGCAAAAGAGATTACAGTAGAGTGTATGTCAGTGCGCGGGACGATATTTGCCTCCGGGATAGGTGAGTATATGTCCGGCAAATTCAAGCGACATGAGCATGGCCATCAGCTGCGACACCGGAATCGACAGGTCGACACACATCTGGTTGAGCGACCCCTCGCCCGACGCATGCAGATAGTCGATTATACGCTCTTCGTCGGGAGAGAGGAGCGGCAGGGATGGCTGTACGCCTTCCTGCCTGTCGGGTATGGCTTCCCATCCCATTGCTGCTATGAGGTCGTCGGCACATGTGATCAGCGCGGCCTGGTTGCGAGCAATCAGAGCGTTGCACCCACGGCTGTAGGTGTCGGATATGCGTCCGGGAAGCGCCATCACATCGCGCGAGTACGACATGGCTATTGAGGCAGTGGCGAGCGCTCCTCCGCGTTCGGCCGATTCGGCTACGACCACACAGTCGGCCATGCCGGCCACAATGCGGTTGCGGGCTATGAAGTTGCCGCGATGAAGTGTGTCCTGCGATGCATATTCGGTCAGCATGGAGCCCCCGGCGCGAAGTATCTCGGCGGCTGTACGGCGATGGGCGGCGGGATACAGGGTGTTGAGTCCATGGGCCAATACGGCGACTGTAGGAATCCCGGCGTGGAGTGCGGCGCGGTGAGCTGTGATATCTATGCCGTAGGCGAGTCCGCTGACGATTACAGTGTCGGGACCGAGCTTTGCGGCGAGGTCCGATACGAGATTTTCGACGAACGCGATGCCGTAGGGTGTAGCGCGGCGTGTGCCTACAATACTGATTATGTGTGGCGCGTTAAGCGGCGTTTCGCCGAGGGTATAGAGGAGTAATGGCGCGTCCTCGCATTCGGCCAGCCGTGCCGGGTAGTCGCTGTCGGTGAAGTATAGGGGCTTGACTCCGGATTTCTGCATGAATGACAGTTCGGCCTCCGCAGCCTCTGCCAGAGTGCGGCGATAGCCCGCGGCAATCATGGCGGCAGGCAGACAGGGCATGCGCGATGATAGTTCTTGCGCCGAGAGACTGAAAAAAGCCTCTTCGGAGTCGACATGCTGCAATATCTTTTCGGCCACAGAGGGATTTATCCCTTTTATGCGGCTGAATGCGATACGGTATATGGTTGTTCTGTCGGTCATGGCAATGGCGTGGGGTAGTGAGGAGTGGCTGATAGGGGAGGAGGTGTCAGAGATAGGCTTTGAAGAATCCTGCCAGTTCGTCGCCGCGTGTAAGGCGTCCGTTGAGTGTCGACACACAGCTCACCTTGCCTGACACCACGAGCTGTCCGTCGGCATTGTATATGTCCTGGATGAATATGAAGCGGGCTCCCTTGCGGGTGAGGTTGAGGCAGCTGAGAAAGCGCTCGCCGAGGTGGAGGGGGGTGCGATAGTCGATTTCGACACGGTTGAGCACAGGGTCTATCCCTTGTGCGTGCATCTGCGCGAACGACATCCCGGCATGCTCGCAGAATTCATGGCGGGTATGCTCGAAATAGTGGAGATATATGGCATTGTTCACGATACCTTCGGCATCGACTTCATAGTCGCGGACCTTCATCGGGAGGGTAAATATATATTTCTGTTGCATGGGTATTCACGGTTACTACACAAATTTATGAAAAATAGACGAGACGATGAAAAGGTTGTTTCACATTATATAAGTTTTATTGAACTGCATCCCTGCAACCATGGTGAGATGCATAGTGTTTTAGTAGTGGTAGAAGTTGTTAGATACTGTGAAAGCAGGACATGGTACAACAGGTCCTGCGGCCTACATCGCGGCGGCCTTTAACCCTTGCCGACGCGGTCTGCAATTTCAGCCACAGGACCACTGGAAATATGGTAATTCTCCGGTACGTATCCGATGTGAGGACGTGTGCCGGAGTTTTTTTGCCGGGATATTGTCTATTTTGCGGGGTGTACGGTAAGCGTAAGCGGCTGGAGAGTGAATCCGTTGGCTACGGGTGTGATAACGACTGTGGCCATACTGTCAAGCTGCGTCAGCATCCTCACGGTTACGTCAATCTTACCTTCTTCTCCGGGCTTGAGGAGGTAGCGCTCGGGAATGTCGATTATCAGTCCGGCAGGGATTACTGCGGATGCCGCGCTATCATAGAGGCGATTGCCTTTGGTCTCTCCGGAGTTGATGTGGAATGTGAGATTGAGGGTTCCGGTAGAGTTGTTGCCGAATGAGAGCGAGCGGGTGCGTGTCGTACCTTGCGGCACTGTTCCGAAATTCATCACTTTGTATTCCATCAGCAGCCCGTGGCCGTAGTCGTAGCGGTATTTTTCGGTAAGCGGGTGGATACCCGGCGTTACATCGCCTTTTACCCATATGCGGTTGTATCTGTTGTCGGTGGAGAATACGACAATCTCTTTGCTGAAATGGCCCGGACGGTAGTCGGGGTCGAATGTCACGTCGACATATCCGGTGCGCCCCGGGAGCACCGGGCGGCGAGATACTTCGGCATGCACACAGCTGCATCCCGAGCGTGTGCGCACGAGAGTCACTGTGTCGCGTCCGGTATTGGTGAATACAAAGCGGTGAGTCACCTTGCCGTCGGTCTCGCCTATGGTGCCGAAGTCATATATCTTTTCGTCGAAACGCACCGATTCGTTGAGGGTCTGGGCAATAGCCGGCGGCCATATGGTGATGAGCATGGTTATTAGTGTGGTGAGGAGTCGCATGGTGAGAGACATTGTCATTGATGATTGAGAAAGGGAGCAGACCCGGGGTTGTGCCGGAAGCTGCTCCCTTTCGGAAAGAGTAGTTATTATGAGTGTTTAACCAGTGGGTCTAAGCCGGCATGGATTATTCATAGGCCCAGAACTCGGCCATAGCCTGTCCCTCGCCTGTGCCGCCATAAAAAGAGTGGGAAGTGAGGCGTACATAGCGCATCTGGAAAGGTGCCCAGAACGCGAATGCGCAGTTGCGGCTAAGTCGGCTCCAGGTGCGGGTGCCCTGTACGGTCCATTCTTCTCCGTCGACACTTGTCTCTATTGTGCCGTCTTTAATCGCGTAATAGTTGCCGAAGTAGTTGATCTGCACGCTGCTCAGTGTGTAGACTTTGCCGAGGTCAAAGGTGGTGATTACTTCCTCGTTGGTAGCATCGGCATGGTTGGGGACGAAGTACGCATAATTGTTGTTGTTGCCGTCGAAGAGTTTGTCGGTGCAATCGGCGCCGGCGCCGGTGGCGGGAACATAGTACGATGCGGTCCAGTCGGTCTTGTCGGTAATCTGTGTGCCTGTAACTTGTGTGGCCGACTCGTTGACCATACCTGCCTTCACGTCGGTGAGCACGCCTATGTAGGCGCATCCTACCGACCGGCTCGGTGTTGCACCCGAGGCCGACGAGATTCTGATAGGAAGGAGGTAGGCCTTTTCGGTAAGTTTCGACCAGTCGGCGTTGGCTGTATTTACAGTCACGGCAATCTTGTCGTCCGAACGGTTTTTACCGGCGGGGATAGTCAGGGAGTTGGAGGCGAGAGTGACAGTGATTCCGGCATCGGCGGGAATTGTGGCGTAGCCTGGCACTGACATGTCGGGGGCCACTTCGAGAGTGACCTGTATGTCGGAGGGTGCATTTTTGGTGCACAGCACGTCGATTTCGATATCGCCCGGCTCGTCCATCACTATCGGTCCGACGGGAGTGTGATATAATAAGTAGGAAAATGAGTTCTTGGGCATTCCCTCGGGGAAGTCGCCTGCGATGTTGACGTAAACGAGTGTGTCGGGATTGCCGACAACGTCGTATGTGTCGTCATCGCTGCATGAGGTCATGGCAACTGAGCCGATGGCCAATGCGCATATGCCTAAAAGATATTTAGTTTTCATTGTTGGATTGCGATGATGGGGTTAATTATTCTGCACACTTGTTATTCTCATCGTTGGCCCAGCGTACGGCACCTGCCGCTTCGGGAGTAGCCACCATTACGCCGTTTTCGCCCTTGTCGCGGCTTGTATTGGCCCAGTCCATGTCGTATCCGTGGCCTGTCGCGTCGTGGAAAATCGAGCCGGAGCCTTCGTTGAACTTCCAGTATGCCACGAGACCTTCCGAGCCTGCGTCGACACCACATGTGCCGAGTTTGATTTCACCCGGAGAGAGCGCACGGTTCCATACGCGCATCTCAGCGATGCGTCCGTTGAAGCGCTGGGTTAACGGATATCCATTACCCCATGACATGCCGAGCTCGATGCGCTGGAAGTGAATGGGGGCGGTGCCTGAGTAGGAGCCTTCGGTGTCCTTGTTGCCGTCGATATACATTGTGAGGTTGGAACCGTCGAATGTAAACGACAGGAGATACCAGCGGTTGGTGTCAAACAGAGTGTTGGAAACGATATTGCCGCCGGGGCATACCCACTGGAGCGAGCGTGCGGGCTTGCTGTTCTCTGAGAATCGGAGCATCGATGAGTTGCTTTCGTCCTTTGCGGTGAACGAGCAGAGGCGTGTCGGGTTTCCGTTGCCGTTCTGATTGTAGTTGAGACCCCAAACCTTGAGCTCGTATGTAAATCCGCCGCTCATGTCGACCATCTTGCTGTCGTCGAATATGAAGTTGGAGTACATGTTGTAGTCGGTAATATCAAGAGCGGTAAACTGGAGAATACGAGCTACCTGGAGATAGGCTGTACGCTGTGCGGCGAGAATGTCAACACCGTCGGCATCCACGATTGTGACGGGGATAAGGTAGGTGCGTCCTTCCTCAAAATCCTCGGTGCTGACCACGCGTACCTGGAGTGCCTCGGAGAATGATTTTCCGGCAGGAATCAGGGCACGGTCATTGACGAGCTGGGCGGCTCCGTCGGGGATGGGGAAGTAGGATGTCTGGTGTCGGCGGTTGTATTCATCCACTTTCGAGGGGTCGATGGCCACCTTTACCGTGAGGTCGCGGTCGAGCGGAGCGACGAGCGAGACTGAAACATTCTCGGACGTGGGGGTATCCTCGACCACGAATTTACGAATGGGATCGACATCGGTGCCCGACATGAACGCGAGGTTCTTGTCGTAGTCGAATTTGTCGCCTTCGGAGTTGCATGCAGTCAGCGCGAAAGCCGCAGCAGCAAACAATATCGAGCGATGTAATATAGTAGTTTTCATTTTTTGTCAGTGATTGATTAGTAGGGAACAGCAGGATTCATAATCTGTATGGCCTGGCGGAAAGCATTGTAGGGTATGCCTGACACGTCGAGGAAATTGTCGTCGAGATAGTAGACACCGCATCCGCCTTTGCGACGACCGTCGCCCGGCTCCCACTTGGCGTACTCAAGAAGCATGCCGTTGTGGCCTGTCGGGCCGAAACCTTTACCGAACTGCTCGCAGAAAATCTGCTTTTCAATCGGGTATCTGGACGAGGGGCGGAGTCCGCCGGTCTGGTCGGAATAGGCTTGCTGCACGAAGTAGTCGCAGTAGGGTTCGCAGTCAGATCCGGGCTGGGCCGAGAAGTAGTCGACGATGAGGAGCATGTCTGGATTCTGACCCATCGGTCCCCAGTACTGGCCGAGAATCTTCACGAGGCGGAATATGTTGGTCTCATTCCAACCCTCGTAGTCGATATCCACACCGTTGAGGCCTGCATCGTTGACCTGCTTCATAATCCAGCGTGCATATGCTTCCATTACGTCATCGGATACGTTTGAGTCACCTGCCATGTCGTATTCAACGCCGTCTACCTCAAATTTGTGGCGGTAGTGCGACGCGTCGGCATGCATCACGAAGCGTGTGCCGAGTTTCTCCTGGCAGTACTTCATGTCCTTGTATGCAACGGGGTGGGTGTCGGGCATCGGCACGGCCATCCAGAGGTTGACGATATCGATTGAGTCGGGGAGTCCGATGAGTCGCTCGCCGAGCGACGCCGGATCCTTGAATCCGACAGCGCCTTCTACAGGAGCCCATGCCGCATAGTAGGCGAAGCTGACTTCATGGTCGCTCTTCTTGAAGTTGCGGATATTCTGAAAGTAGGTTTCGTCGAAGGTGTAGGGCTTCTGCACGTCGATGTGCTCTACATCGGTGTCGCACGATGTGAGGGCTGCGGCGCCGGCCATCATTGCTACGAGACCATATATCTTAATATTCATAGTGATATTACTTTTTCTGATGGATTATAGAATAAGGGGAATCAGAAGCGGGTGTTTTTGTCCCACCATGTGCGTGTGCCGGCATTGTCCGATCCACCGAGAGCCTGCACGCCGAGAGCTACGCCTGCGGTATTGTTCTGACGCTCCTGAAGGCAGAAGGGGAGACGACGGGGGCCGAGTTCCGACTTGACAACATTGCCTGAGCCGTTGGTCTTGGTGTCGATGAGGTCGGGATAACCGATGCGGCGTACTTCGGCCCATCCTTCGGCTCCGTTGGGGAAGAGTGATATCCACTTCTGTGTGGCGATACGCTCAAGTTTTCCCTCGAAGTTGGCTGAGGCATCCCATGCGGGAGTCAGTCCGTTGGTTGTGAAGGTGTAGTTGTAGCCTGACACGGGGTCGGAATATCCTGTGATTGTGTTGGTGCTCGACAGGTATTCGCCAATTGATACACCGGTCTCCTCCATCGCTGTTTTCACACCGGCTTCGTAGAACGACTGTGCGTCGCCGAACTCGGGCCAGCGGAGAGCGGCCTCTGCGCGCAGGAAGAAACTTTCGGCTGCGGGCATCCATACGACGGGGGTGTTGTACTTGGTGATGTTGAAGTGGGAGCACTTGGTCTGGTAGTCAGACAGGTTGCCGGTGATGCCGAGGGGCACTCCATAGTAGTCACCGTCGACAGCGGTGAAGTAGGCCGAGCAACGGGGGTCGCCGAGCTGCTTCATAATCTCTACGATTGAGGCGCCAACGCGGGTATCGCCTTCGTTGAATTCGTAGTCGATTACATAGAGCGGGTTTTCATACTGCTGAAGTTCCTGGCGGAGTTCGGCACGCTGTGTCTTGGTCTCGATGAATCCGATGGTGTTTTCCATCGATTTCTTAACCTCGGCTTTGGCGAGATCGGGGTTGGCGTATACGACACGGAGTGCAAGACGCATGCGCAGAGTGTTGGCAAAGCGTATCCAGCTCTCGGTGTTGCCGCCGTATACGAGGTCGTAGTCGGGAAGTATCTCGGTGCCTCCGCCCACATAGTAGGCCGTGAGGTCGTCGATAGCGTCGCCGAGTTCGGTGAAGAAGAGGTTGTAGACAGCCTCCTGCGAGTCGTAGTTGGTAGTGCTGCCGTAGTTTACATAAGGAATCGGGCCAAATGTGTCGGCTATTGGCGACATGCCGGCTACCTTTACGATATTGGCGATGGCGAGCACCTCCGAGTTGTTCTGCTCCTTGGCGAGTTTGCTTACCTCGAGCCAGGGCATCATTATGCCGGTGTATGCTTCGTTGAATGTGGAGTTGATCCACTGGTCGTTCATCACATACTGCTGGTGGGTTTGGAACGCACCGAGTGTCGAGCCGGCATATCCTGCAAAGAGGTCGTGGGAAAGATTGCGGCTAATCTGATAGTCGGAGCTGAGTTTGCCGCCGAGTGCCACGAGGATGACACGTGTCTGCATCTGCTGGATGAAGGCTCCTGTCTTCAGGTTGTCGACCTTCATCATGTCCTCGGTCACGCCGTTGGGGTTGATGTTGTCCTCCATATCGATACACGATGAAGCGAGCAGCGACAGGGCGAGAGTGGCAACCGGAAATATTTTATTATATTTCATGAGTTTTCGATTGTTGGGATTAATTAAAACTGTACTTTAACCGAGAATCCGAGTGTGCGGAGGCTCGGGCTCATAAAGTTGTCGATACCCTGCATGTAGGTGCCGGTAGAGGCTGTAAGCTCGGGGTCGTAGGGAGCCTTTCTGTAGAAGAAGAAGAGGTTCTTGCCGATGAGCGACACGTTGAGGCCCTTTACAAATCCGCCCCACTTCTGTATGGGGAAGTCGTAGCCGAGGGTGAGCTCGCCGAGGCGTACGTTGGTGGCTGAGTATACATACCATGCGCCGATACCGCCGCTCTGTCCTGCCGAGCCGACTTTCTGGTAGAAGTCCTGTGCGGGGATGGGGCGTCCGTTGACAATCACGCCGCCGTTGAGACGTGCATCCTCGGTCTGCTTGGAAGCACCGTAGTAGTCGAGTACGGCCTGTGTCTGGGAGATGCCGATACCGCCTACGCGGGCAGTGATGAGGAATCCGAGGTTGATGCCTTTGTAGTGGAGGTCGTTGCCCCAGCCGAGATTGTACTTGGGAGAAGCGTTGCCGACTTTAATCCACTGGTCGGGCTGTGTTGTAACTGTCTGGTCAATGGGATTGACGTGGATGTAGCCGTGCTCGTCGGTCTTGAGAGTGTTGACATAGATGTCGCCGATAGAGCCGCCCTTGGTAACACGAGTCTGATACATGGATGTCGATGCCATAATCATCTCGGTGAGGGGTGCGGGTTCGCCGGTGATGGGGTCAACGTAGTCGGATGCGAGGTCTTTTACCGTGTTGCGGTTAATCGAGTAGTTGAGGTAGGTGGTCCAGGAGAGATCGCCCCATGTGTTGGAGAAGCGTGCCGAAAGCTCGATACCCTTGTTGTCGACGCGGCCTCCGTTGAAAATCTCGGATGTGTAGCCGGTAGAGGGAGCGAGCTGACGCTCGAAGAACTGGTTGAGAGTGCGCGAGTAATAGAAAGTAGCGTCGAGACGGAACTTGCTGTCGAACATCGCAAGGTTGAGACCGGCTTCCCAAGCCTTTGTGCGTTCGGGCTTGAGGTTGCTGTTGGGTCGGCGGGTAACGGTAGTGACGGCGCCATCCTTGATTTCATATGTAGGAATAGCGATGAACACTTCGGGGGCATTACCTACTTCGGAGTAAGATACGCGTACCTTGGCGAAGTTGAGTATGCGGCTCTGCATGCCGAGGATGTCGGTTACAATCCCCGAGAGACCTACCGAGGGATAGAAGAATGAACTTGTCGATGTGCCCTTGAATGTCGACGACCAGTCGTTGCGCGCGGAGAGGTCGAGATAGACTTTCGACTGGTATCCGAGCTGCATTGTGCCGAATACGGCGCGCTTTTTCAGATGGAATCCGTCCTGACGGGCGAGGTCGCGACCGGCGAAGTCTACGTTGGCGAATGTGAATAGATTGGCTACGGTCTTGAGCTGTCCGCCGAAGTAGTCGTTCTGGTAGTCGGTGTTCTCGAAGTTGGCTCCGGCGTTGACCATCAGGTTGAGATTGCGGTCGAAGAGGTACTTGTTGATTGATACAAGGAACTCGCCGTATACCTGCTGGTTGGTGATAGCCTCCTTGGAGTAGAAACCGTACTTGGACGCGTACTGGGTGTTGGTGCCGGCGTCATATTTGCGTTCGCGCGATTCATTGGCGCGGTCGATTTTGGCGCGTGCGGTCACATTGAGCCAGTCGGTGAAGTCGTAGCGGAACTGAGCGGAAGCCGTGTAGCGGTTCTTCTTGTTGGGCATCTCGATGTTTTCGGTAATCCAGTAGGGGTTCATGAGAGCCATTGTCGAAGAGTAGGGGAAGTACTCGTCCATAAGTCCGCGACCGGGATTCCAGCGCTGGTATGCCTGCATCTTGGAGAAGTCTTCACCGGCGGGGAAGAGGTAGAGCGACACGAGGGGGTTGTAGTACAGGCCCTGTGATGTCATGTTCTTCTCGTTGATCTGGCTGAGGTTGAAGCTGAGGTCCATTGTCAGCTTGTCGTTGGCCATCTTGGTGGTGTTGCGCACGGTGGCGTTGTAGCGCGAATAGTTGTTGTTGTGGACAACGCCTTCAGCATTGGTGGTACCGATTGAGAGATATGTCTGGTTGCGGGCGGTGCCGGTTGTGAGGGCTGCCGAGTTGGTCACGTTGAAACCGGTCTGGAAGAAGTCGGCGGGATCAAATGTGCTGTTCTGAGCGAGTCTTGAGCCCCAGCTGAGGTATTCTCCGGTCTCGGAGGGTCCGAATGATGTCTGGAATTCGGGCATCACGGCCACGCGCTGGAAAGTGGTGTTGTTGGAGATGGTGACGCGTGTCTGGCCTTCCTCGCCTTTTTTGGTTGTAATCATCACAACGCCGTTGGCTGCGGCAGAACCGTAGAGCGCAGCGGCCGACGGGCCTGAGAGCACTGATATATTTTCTATATCGTCGGGGTTGATGGCCGACAATGGGTCGCCGGTCTGGGCTGCACCTTCGTATACGTCTTCGGGCTGAGTGGCAGCGCGACTCATGTCGAGCATGGGGATACCGTCGACCACATAGAGGGCGTTGTTGTTGCCGGAGATAGACTTGGCGCCACGCATTACCACGCGTGTGCCGCCGCCTACGCCTGATGCAGAGGCATTGATGGTGACGCCGGCCACCTTGCCTGCAAGGTTGTTGACGAAGTTGGCGTCGGCAATGCGGGTGATGTCGTCATTGTCGATTTTCTGTACATTGTAGGAAAGAGATTTCGCTTCTTTCTTGATGCCGAGAGCGGTGACTACTACTTCAGAAAGATTCTGAGACTCTTCTTTCATAGTGACGGTGAGAGGCTGGCCTGTTACTTTCACGGCAGTCTTGGCGAAGCCGATGTAAGTAAATTCGAGGGTCTGGCCTACAGAGGCTTTTACGTTGAAGCGGCCGTCGATGTCGGTAATGCCGACAATCCCTTTGCCTTGGATACCGACTGACACGCCTGTCAGAGGATCACCATTGGCATCGAGAACCTCTCCGCTCACGGAAGTTGCTCCGGCAGAGGCAGTAGCTTCTCCCGAAGTTGCAGGGGCATTGCCCTGAGCAGACAGCATGGGAGCACAGCATAATGCGCACGCCACAACTGCATACTTTGTTTGGATGAACTTTGGATTCATGGCACTTGGGCTAAATTAATATATGATTGGTTTAACTTAAAATAAAGCAAAATCATGACGGCCTGGCCATAGTGTGTATGGCGAACCAAAATCAGACAGCATTGAAGTATTACGCACAATACCAAATCAATGTTGGAGACAGTTTACGGATGTGGAAGAGATAAAGACATCGTTATGCGACGCAAAGTTATTAAGAAAATATAAAAACGGGGGGGTAAAAGTTAAAGATGCTTAAATTTAGGAATCGCATTATGTTAAAATGAGAATTAGCAATTGTTAATTCTGATAATATTTGGTTTGATTCAATAGGGAGACATAATCGGTGTCGCTTGTGTGTGCAGTCGCCGGGGTATATAATATATATAATAAAGGTATGGGATATGGAAAGCCCGGCGCTTGTGCCGCTGTGGCGGAACTTGCGTCGGGCTTTCTGTTATTGTTAGCGGGGTATATGCGATTACCGGTTGTGGAAAATGCTTGAGTGGCGTGAGATGAAGTTGAGCGATTTCCATGGACTGCCGATGCCCTCCGGCGAGGGGACTGTGAAGGTTATCGCTTTTGACTGGCCCGGATTGAGTTCGTAGTGGCGAGTGTCGCCGGTGCGAGTACCGTCGACATACATGGTGAGCTGTCCCGTGTCGGTGAGATTGCCCGAGTTGGTTACGTTGACAGTGACGATGTCGGAGCCGTCGGTCAGATTATGGCTAATATCGGTGATTGTAAACTCATATTGGGCGGCGGCAGGGATATCATATCGGAGAGTTCCGGTGACTCCTCGACCTTCAGGATAACCGAGAGAGTCCTTTATGCGGTCTTTTGCCGTGAAGTCGGGACTCATGCCTCCTACCATAATCTTGAAATCGCCCGGTTCGACCACTCGGTCCATATCGACATTGAGTAAAGAGAGGTCGTAGGGTGTGAGGGTGAAAGTGACGGTATGGGTCTGTCCCGGCTCAATGGTAATGCGCCGGAAACCTTTGAGTTCCATTACGCGAGTCTTTACCGAGGCATACATGTCGGTGATGTAGAGCTGTGCCACTTCGTCGCCTGTGCGCGAGCCGGTGTTGGTGACGTCGGCTTTTACCTCGACATTGCCGTCGGGCAAAGTGGATATGCGCAGATTGGAGTAGGCGAACGTGGTGTAGCTGAGTCCGTAGCCGAACCGGTAGAGCGGGTAGAAGTCCATGTCGACATACTCATATCGTCGGCCGGAGGTCTTGAAGTTGTAGTTGAGAGGGAGTTGCGCGGCACTCTGCGGGAATGTCATCGGCAGTCGGCCAGCGGGATTGTAATTGCCGAAAAGCACGTCGGCAGTCGCAAGGCCGCCTTCCTGACCGGGGAGCCAGTTGACGATGATGGCTTTAGTCTGGCGAGATGCCGACGACAGGTCGTAGGGTCGTCCGATTTGTGCTACCAGCACTACGGGAGTGCCTGTGGCGCATACGGCATCGAGCAGTTCCTGCTGCATGCCCTGGAAGCGTAGAGAGGCGAGGTCGTGGTTTTCGCCTGAGGTAGGCCGTTTTTCTCCATCAATAGATGGATGGCCCGAGTAGTCGCCGAGCACTACTACGGCCACATCGGCCTTGCTTGCGGCTGCAACGGCATCGGCGAGTCCCGCAGGGTCGTCGGTGGTGAATCCACATCCTTTTGAGTAGATAATCCCGGTGGATGGCGATGCAGAGGCTTTTATGCCGTCGAGTACTGATTTTATCTGTTCGGGCAACTGTTTGCCCGAATAGTCGCCAAGCTGAAGATTGTCGGCCCCCGGGCCTATAACTGCGATTGTCCGGATGTCATCGGACAGCGGGAGGAGCGAATCCTCGTTTTTCAGCAGCACAATCGACTGGCGAGCCATCTCCCGGGCGAGCGCCACGTGTTCGGGCGACTGCCATGATGGGAACTGCTTGTCCCAGTTGAGCGGACGGCTTGGATTGTTCTCGAAGAGGCCTGTACGGAACATCACGCGGAGCATGTCGCGGCACACGTCGTCAAGGGCGGTCATGTCGAGGCGCCCCTCTGTTGCAGCCCGGATTACTTCCTTGTCGTTGTAGGTGTCGCCGCAGTTTGTGGCTATTCCGGCGCGGAGTGCGTCGTTGGCGGCCTCGATTTTGTCGAGTGCAGTATAGTGTTTGCGCGATGTCATGTTGGCTATGGCGCCGCAGTCGCTGACGATGAATCCGTCGAATTCCCATTCATCACGGAGTATGCCTTTGAGCAGCTCCTTGCTCTTGCCTACAGGCACACCCATATAGTCGCCATATGACATCATGACCGACTGCGGTCGGCATTCGCGGAATACGTTGCGGAAAGGTACAAGATGGATTTCGCGCATCTCTCGCTCGTTGAACCCTACGTCGTGGCTGTCGCGTCCGCCCAAAGGCGCTCCATGTGCGCCAAAGTGCTTGGACGTAGTTATGAGCCCAAGGCTCTGGTATCCGTTGATCCACGCTTTGCCCATCTCCGAGCATAGATACGGGTCTTCGCCGAAGCTCTCTTCGCAGCGTCCCCATCGAGGGTCAGTGGCGACATCGAGCACCGGCGACCATGCCGCGATAGAGCCGGCGTCGAGACTTTCGCGGCCTATCGCCTCGGTCACCTTATATAATAATGGAGCATTCCATGATGCCGCCATGCCGAGCACCTGTGGAAACATGGTGGCTCCTGTGCCATAGCTGTAGCCGTGTATCGCTTCTACTTTCTTTATATCGGGAATGCCAAGACGTTTTACTCCCGGTATGCCCCAGCCTTCGCGAATGAGTTCCATTTTTTCCTCGGGAGTCATCTGTGCGAGCAGTATCTCTATGCGTCGGTCGATGGGGAGAGATGTGTCGAGATATGAGCGGTCGATGCCGGAGTCGTCGGCAACACTGTCGCCGGCTTCGATGGCGATTGCCATCTCGTAGAGATTCCATGTACGGGATATTACTCCCGGCTTGATGGCCAGGCGTACATGGGCACCGTATTTCGCGGGAAATTTCAGTATTGTGTTGCCTGTCGGGCGGTCGGTGGCTACAGTGAATTCGACAGGTTCGCCGAGGTTCATAGGGTCGTAGGTGACATATATTTCAATGGCCTTTCTGAGTTGGTCGGCAGTAGCGCCTTTTTGTGTGAGAGTGATGCTCTGAACGTCGCCCGGGTTGGCGACAGTGGCCATAATCCACTGCGGATGTTTTAATAGGGTGGCATTGACAGTCCATGCCGTCGTGTTGTCGTTGTCGAATGCTTTGGCTACTTCAGTCTGTGAGACTGAGGCTGAAGCCGACATTACCGGGGATACTTCATGGCGTGCGGTTGCGGAGAGTGATGTCGCAGCCATCGCCAGCGCTATGGCAAGCGCTCTGCTGGTTGTCGTAGGTGTCATAATCGTTTCGTTGAAAATACAGTTATATCGTTCGATACTGCAAATATACAAAATTTACATTAAGTCGTAAAACCGGAGAGAGACGTGATGTACGGGAACGTTTGCGGGTGGTATCAGGGCCAATTTTGTATAAAATGCGACAATTGAGTGTTGGCTGTATGGTAGAAATATTTATATTTGTCGTTGAAAATACCAAATTTTTGAAAAATACAGATTATGAAAAAAATCATGTGGCTAATGCTTGTAGCGCTCCTGTCGCTGCTCCCTTCTGTCGCCGATGCCAAGAAACAGGCTGAGCCTGTCGACTCGGTGCGTATCCTTTTTATCGGAAACAGTTTTACTTATCACAATAAGATGCCTCAGATGGTCGACAGTATCGCAACTTCACAGAAGCGTGCTGTCTCGATTACTACGGTAGTGAAAGGCGGACAGCGTCTGTCGGGACATCTGGAGAATCCGAAGTTGCACGAACTTCTTAAGAAGGGAGGCTGGGATTTTGTGATTGTCCAGGAGCAGAGCACTGATCCGGCACTTCCTACTGCTCAGGTTGTTGAGAAGGTATATCCCTCGGCCCATACGATTGACTCTCTTGTGATGGCCGGATCGCCAAAGGCCAAGGTGATTTTCTTTATGACATGGGGTCATAAGTACGGCTATCGGGTACCTATGCCCGAATATCCTCCTATGAACAGTTACGAGGGTATGCAGCACCGTCTAATCACATCATATCTTGAGATGGCTTATGACAACGATGCCCTGTGTGCGCCGGTCGGTCTTGCGTGGAAGCGTGTGCGCGAGGAGCAGCCCAATATTATATTGTATAACAACGATTGCTACCATCCGTCGCGCATCGGCAGCTATCTGGCGGCTAATGTGATATATACCACGATGTTCCCCAAGAGATATCAGAGTAAATTCCGGGCGGGGCTGTCGGGTCCGGAGGCCGAGTATCTGCAACAAGTAGCACAGTCGACTGTGCTCGACAATCTTACGTTGCTCAACTTTAAGTAAGGGCTCTGTAGCAAAATATTATCGCTGCCTTATGTAGTCGAGACAGAACTGATGCATAAGGCGGCGATATTTTGTCTATTCACCTGCGTCCTGTGCTGTGGTGGGAAGGAAGTGGTGGAGCAGCAGGAATCCGCCTGCGCCGGCTATAAGAGAGCCAATGACGATGCCGAGTTTGGCGTTGTTGAGCAGTGTGTTGCCGGTCTCGCTGCCTCCTCCAAACGAGAGGTTGGCGATGAAAAGCGAGACGGTGAATCCAATGCCGGCGAGCATCGCTATGGAGGCAATCATCTTCCAGTCGGAGCGCGCGGGCATCGGGGCGAGCCCGGTCTTTACCGTAACCCATGAGAAGGCGAAGATGCCTAAGAATTTGCCTACGACCAGACCGATTATGATAGCGAGGCTTATACCGCTGAAGAATGCGCCGGCGCTCATGCCCCAGAAGCATATGCCTGCATTGGCGAATGCAAACAGCGGTACAATCAGATAGCTTACTACAGGGTGTAGAGAGTCCTCAAGGTCCTGGAGCGGCGATATTACCTTGTCGGATGCCGACTCTATCTCTTTGAGCCAGTCCATCTGGTCTTTGTCGAGAATTGATCTGCGCGACAGCGACTCATCATCGTCGGCATTGAAGTGGGCTATGGCCTTGCGTATCTGCTTTATGTACTTCTCGGGAGCGAATACGGGCCGCGAAGGTACACAGAACGCTACGAGCACACCTGCAATTGTGGGGTGGATGCCCGAGTTGAGGAACAGATACCACACTATTATGCCTACGATTATGTAGAATATCTTGCTTTGAATCGACAACACGGAGCCGAGAAACAGCAAGCCGAGCATGCATACGCCTCCTACTATAAACCACGGCTCTATGTGGGTGGAATAGAAGGCCGCAATAACGATAATTCCGCCGATATCGTCGACTACCGCAAGAGTGGTAAGAAAAATCTTCAGAGATATCGGCACTCGCGAGCCCAGCATGGCAAGTATACCGAGCGAAAAGGCTATGTCGGTTGCCATCGGTATGGCTGCTCCGTCGGTGTAGTCAGTGCCCGAGGCCATAATCCAGAATAATCCTACCGGAACCACCATGCCGCCTATTGCCGCTACAATCGGGAGCAGAGCCTGCTTGAAAGAGCTCAACTCTCCGACCAGTACCTCGCGCTTTATCTCCAGACCGATTGTAAAGAAAAATATGGCCATCAGCGCGTCGTTGATAAACTGTAGCATCGACATCGGGTGACCTCCATGGCTGAAGATGTTGAACGTGCCTACCTGCAGGCGTATCTCCTGGTCCCAGAAGTCGGCATACAGGGTATTGATTCCCGGAATGTTGGCTACGATAAGGGCAAGTACGGTAGCGGCTATCAGTGCATTTCCGCCTGATGCATGGGAAGTGAGCGCGCGTTTGGCGCTGTAATATACTTTTGCCGGAAATTCTTTAGGAGTTGAATCAATATGTTGTGAATACATAGGCGAGGGGCTGTTTGGGTTTTCTATCAATATAGATAACAATGTCACAGCTTAAGAGTTTTATGTCTGTGGTGTGGTGAATTTTTCTGATATAATAAGGAATCTCCTGTCTGTTAATTGGAAGGTGTTATTATCTTTTTGATGTTTAAGGAGAAATTGATATATTTGCCGGAGTAAATATTGTAATGTGAAAATCTATAGGTCAAAAATCGATTGCTGGCTGGCAGTGATGATATCGGGCATTACCATTTTGCCTGCGCTTCCGCTTGTAATTTCGGGGGAGGATATCTGGGTAGTGGTCTTATTGGCATTTATTGCTGCATTGGAGATTGCTGTAGTCATAGGATTCCGATATGTCATAGACGGCTCGAAGCTCATGGTTAAGGCTCTTTATGTTATCAATAGCGGTACATATGATATCGGCAATATCGTTGAGATAACTCCGACCCGTACGATTCTTTCATCTCCGGCTGCTTCGTTGGACAGGATTGCAATATCGTTCATCAACAGTCGTACGCCACTGGTAATATCGCCTGTAGACAAGGATGCTTTTATCCTGGCGCTGACTGCGATAAATCCTGATATACGGGTGAAATCCTGACCAGAAACAGATGGAATACAGAGGCTATTTCAGATATATGCTTTGAGACGGTCGGCGATGGCCTCGCGGATACGCCATGCCGCAACCTCCGGAGTTATGGGGTGAACATCGCGCGGCTCATAGCTGTCGGCAGCTATTATGGCAGTCAGGTCGTTGCCTTCCGGTGAGGCGGGCGAGTCGGTCGAGATGGTGCAGTCGGCATTCACACATCCGCCGATAGCGATTACCGGTGTGGAGGTGGTGCGGTGGTATTCAATGAAATAGGATAATACTTTTCCCATGGCCGACTGCCTGTCGATACGGCCCTCGCCGGTGATGACAAGGTCGGGGTGAAGCACGCTGATGCGGTCCCCTGCCACTATATCCACTCCGCGCATGAGCTTGCCGCCCATGGCGAGTATGGCAAATCCGAGGCCTCCGGCGGCGCCGGCTCCCGGTGTGTCGGGGTCTCCTTCCGGCATCATTTTTATCGCTTTGCGCAGACGCATCTCAAGCATGGCCATATCGTCGGCATCGGCGCCTTTCTGTGGCGCGAAAGTCAGGGCCGACGGCTTGCCTGCGTGTGCGAGCAGCGGCACACCGGCGTCATACAGGCCGACTATCTGGGGCATATGCACCTTGAATCGGGACATGTAGAGTACCATGCCGAGCCCTGCGTCGCAATTTGCCGTTCCTCCGAGTCCGATAATAGCCTGTCGTACATCGTGGCGCTCCTGGACTATCGACAGAAGTTCGCCGACGGGAGCCGATGAGGTGCGCATTATGTCTTGTTTTCCGGCAGGTACGAGTGATAATCCTATAGCAGTAGCGGAGTCGAAAAGTACGGTTTTATTCTCCGGATGATAGTAATATACCGACGTTGTGAGGGGGAGTCCCTCTACAGGGGCATGTATGACAGCCTCGTATCGGGCATATCCCATCTCCGGGGCTATTATTTCGGCGGTGCCTTCTCCGCCGTCGGCCATAGGCACAATATGTATCTCAGCATCGGGACACACGGCAAGCACACCCTCGCGCATGGCTTCTGCAGCCTGACGCGAGGAGAGCGTGCCCTTGTATTTGTCGGGAGCTATGGCGATTATCATGCTGAGGTTGCTGTACAGGCGTATGGAATCAGTCGAGCTTGAGCACGGCGAGGAATGCCTTCTGCGGCACTTCGACGGAACCGATCTGCTTCATACGCTTCTTGCCTTTCTTCTGCTTCTCAAGCAGTTTGCGCTTACGTGAGATGTCGCCGCCGTAGCACTTGGCGGTAACGTCCTTGCGTACGGCCTTGATTGTCTCGCGGGCGATGATTTTGGCACCGATTGCAGCCTGAATGGCAATGTCAAATTGCTGGCGCGGAATGAGTTCCTTAAGTTTCTCACACATGCGACGGCCGAATGTCACGGCATTATCCACATGGGTAAGTGTCGACAGTGCGTCGACGCTCTCGCCATTGAGCAGAATGTCGAGTTTTATGAGTTTAGACTCGCGGAAGTCGTGGAGATGGTAGTCAAACGAAGCATATCCCTTGGAAATGGATTTGAGCTTGTCGTAGAAGTCAATCACAATTTCGCCGAGCGGGAGGTCGAATGTCAGCTCGATGCGGTTGCCGGATATGTACTGCTGGTTGAGCAGTTCGCCGCGTTTGCCGAGACATAGGGTCATAATCGGGCCGATGTAGTCGGCGGCGGTGATAATCGACGCACGTATGTAGGGCTCTTCGATGTGGTCGATAAGCGTAGGTTCGGGTAGGCCCGAGGGGTTGTGTACCTCGGTCATGTTGCCTTTCTTGTCGAACACCCGGTAGCTTACGTTGGGCACGGTGGTGATTACATCCATGTCGAACTCTCGGCCGAGACGTTCCTGAACGATTTCCATGTGGAGCAGTCCGAGGAATCCGCAGCGGAATCCGAATCCGAGAGCCATCGACGACTCCGGGGTGAATGTAAGAGATGCGTCGTTGAGCTGTAGCTTTTCAAGCGAAGAGCGCAGATTTTCGAAGTCTTCTGTTTCAATCGGGTAGACGCCGGCGAATACCATTGGCTTCACTTCCTCAAATCCGTCGATTGCTTTCTCGCATGGACGGTCTACGTGGGTGATTGTGTCGCCTACTTTTACCTCCTTAGAGGTCTTGATGCCTGATATGATGTATCCGACATTGCCTGCCGACAATTCCTTGCGCGGCGACATGTCCATCTTCAGCACGCCTATTTCGTCGGCATGGTATTCTTTGCCGGTAGAAACGAATTTTACAAAATCGTCCTTGCGGATAGTGCCGTTTACAATCTTGTAATAGGCGATAATGCCGCGGAACGGATTGAATACAGAGTCAAAAATAAGAGCTTGCAATGGCGCATCGGGGTCGCCCTGAGGTGCAGGTATGCGGTGCACTATGGCCTGAAGAATTTCCGGCACGCCGATACCGGTCTTGCCAGAGGCGCGGATTATATCCGAGGGGTCGCATCCGAGCAGATCGACAATCTGGTCCTCGACCTCGTCGGGCTTTGCGCTGTCAAGATCTACCTTGTTGATTACCGGAATAATCTCAAGGTTGTTTTCAAGGGCCATGTAAAGATTTGATATCGTCTGGGCCTGGATGCCCTGGGATGCGTCGACTATAAGGAGCGCACCCTCGCATGCGGCAATCGAGCGCGATACCTCGTAGGAGAAATCGACGTGTCCCGGAGTGTCGATAAGATTGAGCGTGTAGTGTTCTCCGTCAAGAAGATAGTCCATCTGTATGGCGTGGCTCTTGATAGTGATGCCACGCTCACGCTCGAGATCCATGTCATCGAGCACCTGTGCCTGAAGGTCTTTTTCGGCTATGGTATGGGTATATTCCAGCAAGCGGTCGGCCAGGGTGCTTTTGCCATGGTCGATATGGGCGATTATGCAGAAATTTCTGATTCGTTTCATAGTGTGCAAAGTTAGTGAAATTTTTTGAGATTTTTTCGAATGATGTGCAGATGGATTGTTAATGGGATTTGTTATATTTGCAGTTTGCTTATCAAGAAAAAACATTGGATTCGTTAGAAAAAAACAATAGTGTATTTTCCTCGTCGTTTGCAGCCGGACTGACAGGACTGCGTCCGGTAAGCCGTGTAGTGCGCTCAACGGTCGTTACTGATGATTTCCGGTTTCGTATCAGTCGCGCGACAAGCGGTAACCGACATTCAGAGGCTTTTGTATCGGTAGTTGATGCAAAAGGCAAAGAGGTGTCGCCCGACAGGTCGAGAGTCACGGTGGCGGCCGGGCGAGTGCTTGATGCTATGCGAGAGTCTCGCTCTCAGTCGGGGTTTATGCTCGGGTGGGATGGTGTCGACAGCGCTGTTAGTCTGTCGCGTTTTCCTGTGGTGGGCACCTTGCTGCTCGACTGTCATAATGTTGATGTAGAGGGAGTCGGCCCTGTGAGCACTTCCATAGAGCCGGCCAAGGTGTCTGTCGAGTTGCGAAGGATAGCTGACAATGACGGTAATACCTTGCGTTTTGAGCCTGAACTCGGAATTGCCGTCGAGTCGACAGAATCCGATGGCGAATCGCAGTACCGCATATTGGCGCCGGAAAATCTGCTGTCAAGGAATATAGCGCTTGACGGCAATGTGTTGCGCAGCATTGCCGACATTGGCGACAACTTTAATATCATATCGATTTTTCTCAGCAGCCTGCCTCCTGTCGGTCTAAACCAGTGGCTCAGCCTGTTTTTTACATATATAGATAATGTAACGGTGATGCTCGACGGACATCCTGTAGAGTGGAGCCACAATGCCGCGGGGTATGAGCCTACGATAGTGTTTACACGAGTAGATGCCGACCGCTCGCTTAACATGGAGGTCGCCAGGTTGCTTCCCGGCATAGATTTCAATCTACAGCGACGCCTTCAATTTACTGCGGTAGCTGTAGACGGTGGTGACGGACGTCCTGTCATATGCCGTACACAGCAGCCTGATCTCCGGGATTCCGATAATGACGCCGACAAGATAGCGGGTATGCTGCGGTATTATACACCGAGCCGGGCCGCATATAAAAATGTATATCGCGAGGGCTCTTTTTTCATTGTTCCGCCGGAGGTGGCCGGGCCGTTTCTGCTTCATGGTCTCCCGTCGTTGCTAAGAGAGTTCCGTCTGATAGGTTCGGAGCATCTGCGGGAATATAAGATACAGGCCGCTTTCCCTAAAATCAACATGCGCATGATGTCGTCGGGAATCAATTTCCTCGACACTCAGGCTGAGGTGGATATCGCCGGTGAGAAGATAACCCTTCCCGATCTTCTCAGCCAGTATGGTAACCAGCGTTTTGTAGTGCTTTCCGATGGCAACCGTGCGATACTCGATGACCGCTATATGCGCCGTCTTCAGCGTATATTCAAGGTTGAAGGCTCCGGTAAGGATGCAAAGGTCAAGGTGTCGTATTTTGATATGCCTGAAATCGAGGCTCTCCTTCAGGCACCTCTTGAAGGCGTGGCTCCACAACAATATCGGGCATTTCTGGAGGGATTCAGAATGCTTCCGTCGTCAGAATTGTCTCTGCCTGGACTTAATGCCACACTCAGACCGTATCAGCTTGAGGGTGTCAAGTGGATGAAGTATCTGCGTGACCATGGCATGGGCGGATGTCTTGCCGATGACATGGGCCTGGGAAAGACCGTGCAGACCATAGCGTTGCTTACAATAATATATGGCGGAAAGATATCTGCTGATGAAAGGCCGCGTAGGCGCGGACGTCCTCGCAAGAATGAGAACCCCATGAATATAGTTGCCGATGGTAGTATCCTGCCATCTCTGCTTGTTATGCCCAAGAGTCTTATATTTAACTGGGAGAGTGAGATAGCCCGATTCGCGCCATGGCTGAGTACCTATACCTATTATGGTGTCAACCGGAATATTGATGAGGCATGCAGAGCCAATGTGGTGCTTACTACCTATGGTATGATGCGCAATGATATCGATACATTCCGAGGCCGGACATGGGAGTATGTGATACTCGACGAATCGCAGAATATCAAAAATATGGAGTCGCAGACGGCTAAGGCGGCATTTATATTGAAATGTAACAACAGGCTTGCGCTTAGCGGAACGCCGATGGAAAACAATATAATGGAACTGTATTCTCTGTTCCGCTTTCTTAATCCCGGTATGCTTGGCGATGCGGGCGACTTCAGTCGTCAGTATGCGATACCTATTCAGAACGAGGCCGATACCGAGGCTATGACAAGTCTGAGGCGCAAACTGTATCCTTTTATGCTACGCCGACTTAAACGCGACGTGCTTACCGAACTGCCCGACCTTACCGAGCAGACGCTATATACCGAGATGGAGCCGGCCCATGCACGCCTTTATGAGGAACGCCGCCGCTATTATCAGGACATTATCAGCAAGTCGATAGAGTCTGACGGCATGCAGAAGAGCCAGATTGTGATATTCCAGGCACTTAGCGAACTGCGGCGTATTGCATCGGTGCCGAATATCCTTACCGACGGCGCTGTCACTTCGCCAAAGCTCGACCCGCTTGTGGAGACGATATCGGAGGCTGCCGCCAACGGTCATAAATGTGTTGTATTCTTCAACTTTATTGCCGGAATAGAACTTGTAGGGGAGCGTCTTGAACGTCTGGGTATAGATTATGCCACAATGACAGGCTCGACAGGCGACAGGCGCAGTGTGGTGCAGCGTTTTCAGAACGATGCCGACTGCAAGGTGCTGCTGCTGACCCTTAAGGTAGGCGGTGTCGGGCTTAATCTTACTGCCGCCGATACAGTGTTTATCTACGAGCCATGGTGGAACCGCGCAGCCGAAAAACAGGCTATTGACCGTCTGCACCGCATGGGACAGAAGATGAAAGTCACTTCATACTCGATGATAACACGCGGCACTATAGAAGAGCGCATACGCCAGTTGCAGGAGCGTAAAGCTGCTCTGTTCGAAGGTCTCGTTTCTTCCGACTCGACTCTGTCAAAGCAGATATCACAGGAAGACGTAGATTTTATTCTATCATAATCCGTACAAACTCTATATGAAGGACAAGGTAATTGAACTCGTCACTATATATGCCGGCAATGAGTCGGATGTGGAAGCTATTATAAGGGAACTTGCCGTATACCGGTCGGTGTATATCCAGCGGATGCTTCATTACGCATTTGTCGATATAGGCGACAGCGAGCCGGAAGTCGACTGGAGTGCGTATAATGGTAAGCCTCTCTTTACTAATGGAGAGATGAGTCAGGCGATACTCGATAGCTCCTCCAAGAGGCGAGGCCATCTTACCGAGATATTTGCGGTGTTTCTGTCGGATTGCCGTAATCTGAAATGGCTTGTTGACAAGATTCCAGAAAAAGAACTGAGGTTATGGCGCAAATGTCTGATTTCGGGTGTTGTAAGCGAGATGGAGGTACGTAAGGCTCTTGACATTACCGGATCGTCGGAAGTGTTTATCGACAAGACCCGTTTCTCGTGGCTATACCCGACACCACGGTCGATACAGCAGTTCAGGTGGAGCTGGAGAAAGACAAAGTCAAAGCTGGAATTTGTCATTGACGGACTGTTGCGTCCGTATCTTTTGGCCGTATTATATCCTGAGGCAGCCGATTTCTGCAAGTTAGATACACTGCCTGATAATCTTAGTGTATTTTCAGATGTGGGAGGCTCGCTTAAGGCAATGTCGGACTACGATGCCTTGGTTGCCGCAAGAATGTTTGACTCCGGCTCGGTGCATGTGACATTGCCGGTAATCCGACGTGTTTCTGCCGGAGTGGGGTTGAAGGAGTTTTTTGCCAATGACAAAGAGAGCAAATATTATGCTAATGCGAGGGGGCGCATTGTTGTCAACCTGATGATGGAACTATTCCTGACTGAATCGGGGGTGTCAATGTCGCCGGCTGAGCGTTGCCGCTATGTTGTGGGGCATATTGGAAGTGTCGTGCCCGATTTTGTGAGACGCGCGCTGATGCCTCAGCTTAAGGGGAAGTTTGCCAACTCTCCGTTTGACAGCATGGCCAGTGAGATGGCATACCGTGTGATGCGTATGATAGCCAGGCATTCCGAACCGGAGAAATGGATTGAGTCCAAGGGATTTATCGATTATTTCAGGATGCTTTACGGTGTCTATGGCGACAATCTGCTTGTGGACAACTACAGTTTTGACCGTAGCAGTATGTACGTAAAGTCGGGTGTGAAGAGTGGTGGGGAGCATTATATCGCATTGGATGAGAAATTTGAATATCTGATAGTGCCGATGATACAAGGCGTAGTGTTTATGCTTGCCGCGGTAGGAGCGGTTGAAGTGGCATTTGTCGAACGTGATGCGGTGAGCTGTAGCCCGTTCTGCGGACTTATGTACTGGCGTATCACCGAGCTTGGACGTTTCATACTCGGAATCACCAACAGATATGAACATACGGTGGAGATACGGTCGGTCAATGATTTTATTCTTGATGACCGTTATCTTCTTGTCACTCTGGCTAATCCTGATACATCAATGCGCGGCATACTTGACCGGTTTGCCCGTCCGGTATCTGCAAACCGGTATGCCGTGACTGCCGAGACATTTCTGCGCAACTGCAAGGATAGTGGAGATATCGACCGGACGATAAGTCTGATACGGAATTTCGTATGTCCTGAGCCTCCCGACAACTGGATTGAATTTTTCAGCCGCATACGGCGCCAGGCATGCGCTGTCGCACCCGATGATACGGATTATGAAGTGTTTGTAATCGACCGTGAGGACAAGGAGCTGCAGCAATATCTGGCGATGTCGCCGGAGATGCGCGAAATCGCCATCTGTGCTCAGGGATTCCGTGTGCTTGTCGAGATGAACAATCTTCCACGTTTCAAGGAACTTTTGCGCGACAAAGGGTATCTGCTTTAGATTGCTTAGATTATGCTTCGGCAGATTGATCCGACCGTCTGATGCGGCGTCGGTGGGAGGTGGAGATTATAAGAGGAACTGACTCCATGACCACTCCGGATGTGTCAAGCCCCATGGATTTCAGATCGCTGATGCCTATATGGCGCAGTCTGTCGTGCATGCGCAAAAGCATTGTGTCTTTACGCGTGCATGAACTTTCGGCTGAGAACAGTCGGTTGATTACCACAAAGCGGAAGTCGCCGGCCACGCCATGACGGCGCAATGACGGGTACGACGATGTAATGTCGACTTTCCCGTCCTTTACGAGGTCTTCCACAACCTGCCTGAGATAGAGGCTGATTTTCGGCTCTACGCGGAATCCCATAGTTATGGTGACGAAGAACATGGTGTCTTCAATCAATTCGTCGACTTTATAGTCGAGGCGCCAAGGGTCGTCACTGCGCTCGATATGTATTATCCAGTAGTGGTCGGCACGTTTTGGCTGACGGCTTACTATGGAGTAGAGGAGTTTGTTTTCGAGTTTACGCGGATTGGCAGAACGGCTGAAATATACAATGTTGGATGCATAACGCGGCACTTCATTGTCGTTTTTCAGGTCGCGGATAAGGGCGAGCTTGCTGTCGACACTGCTGAATTCGATGTGAGAGTCGCGTATGCGTGTCGAGTTATACCATATAATCATCACAATCGCTACCATGCCGGCAATGAGGAGAGTAAACCATCCTCCATGGGTGAATTTGACGGCATTGGCTGCGAAGAAAATAGCTTCAAGAACACCGAAAAACACCAGAAACGATATGCATATCCACAGTGACTGCCCTTTGTGGCGCAGGTATATGGCAAGCAGCACTGTAGTCATAAGCATCGTTATAGTGATGGCCAGTCCGTAGGCCGCTTCCATATGGCTTGAGTCGCGGAACAAAAATACAGTGATCAGACATCCTGCAAGAAGAGTCCAGTTTATCGCCGGAATATATAGCTGCCCTTTTTCGTTTGAGGGGTACTTTATTCTGAGTTTTGGCCAGAAGTCGAGGTTTATCGCTTCGGAGAATATGGTAAAAGAGCCGCTGAGGAGTGCCTGGCTTGCTATAATAGCGGCTCCCGCCGACATGGCTACGCCTATCGGCATGAACCATGCGGGCATAATGCTGTAGAACGGGTTGACTCCTTTTATGCCTCCTGTGCCGATAAGCCATGCACCTTGCCCGAGATAGTTTACAATCAGGGATATTTTAACGAATATCCAGCTTATGGATATATTCCAGCGTCCGCAGTGGCCGAGGTCGGAGTAGAGTGCCTCGGCTCCTGTGGTGCAGAGGAATACCGCTCCAAGTATCAGAAACCATTCGGGATAGGTCGATAGCAGTCTGATGGCATACCAGGGATTGAATGCGCTCAGAATATGGGGCGCGTAATGAATGTTGCATGCACCGAACACACCAAGCATAAGAAACCATGCGAGCATGAACGGACCAAACATACGGCCTATTTTTCCTGTGCCGTTCTGCTGCAATATGAATATACCGATGATGATGAGCACGACAATGGGAGTGACCGGTACTCTGGGAGTTATGATGGATAGGCCCTCGATGGCCGATGTCACTGTAATCGCCGGGGTGATAACTCCGTCGGCAATGAGAGCGGCCGCGCCTATTGCACCGACGAGATAGAGTCTCTTCTTCGGCAGATTCTTTATGAGTGAGAATAGAGCGAGTATACCTCCCTCGCCATTATTGTCGGCCCTTAGTGCTATGATTACATATTTTAGTGTGGTCTGGAGGGTGAGTACCCATATCACACACGACACGGCACCTATTATATAGTCGGCATCGAATCCGGGATTTACTCCTGTAATCGCTTTCATTACATATAGCGGCGAAGTACCGATGTCTCCGAATACTATGCCTACGGCAATTAGAAGGCCCATTGCAGAGAGTCCTTTCAGGGAGGCTGATGATGAGGCATGTCGGTTAGTTGTTGTTTTCATATCGATAAATGTGGCAAATACTATGATGCATAATTCTAACAATACAGGTATGCAATTGGTTTTTTGTGGAATAGCAAGGCGTTTTATTTGGAAAGTCGCTATATTTGTAATCCGGTTAACTATCGAAACAATTATTAGAAATGAAAGTAAGAAAAGAGAATGTAAAATCAGTGGCCTGCCGGATGCCGATGGTATTTGCGGGTATAGTATTGTCGGCATCTACAGTTGAGGCGCGCGTAGTGCTTCCCCATGTGTTATCGGACGGTATGGTGCTACAGCAGCAGACGGATGTAAGGCTGCGAGGCAAGGCAACACCCGGATGTAAAGTCGAGGTGACGGGTTCGTGGGATGGTGCCAAAGCTGTGTCCGAGGTCGCGAACGATTCATTGTGGTGTGTGACAGTGTCTACACCTAAGGCCGGCGGTCCGTATGAAATCGTGATATCGGATGGCGATGGAGTGCCGGCAGTAATCAGAGATGTGCTGATAGGGGAAGTGTGGTTCTGCGCCGGACAGTCCAATATGGAGATGCCGATGAGGGGATTTGACCGACAGCCTCTGAGAGGAACCAACGATATCATAGCCAGATCCAGGGAGTCTACAAAGATTCGTGTTTTCACTCCCGACAGTAAGAAAGGGCAGTGGGTACGCTCTTCGGCCAAGACGCCTCAGCGGGATGTGGCCGGAGAGTGGTGGAGCAATACTCCGGATAATGTTGCCAATACAAGCGCTGTGGCATATCTGTTTGGGAAATATCTCAATGAGGTGCTTGATGTGCCGGTAGGTCTTATCGTGTCGACTCTTGGAGGCTCACGCATTGAGCCTTGGATGTCGAGGGAGGCCATGGACAAGTTTGCCGGATACGGTTACGAGCATCTTGAGGAGGGTGCCAAAGATAATCCATGGAATGATCCGTGTCTGCTTTTCAATGCGAAGGTAGCGCCGTTTACAGATTTCCCGGTGAAGGGATTTCTTTGGTACCAGGGTGAGAGCAACCGACACAATGCCGATGACTACGATAGTCTTATGGCCAGTATGGTATGTGACTGGCGTGCTCGCTGGGGCGGTGGTGAGGAGATGCCGTTTTATTTTGTCGAGATAGCTCCTTTCCGATATGAGGGTAACGATGGCACTTCGGCCGCGCGGCTGCGTGAGGCTCAGGCAAATGCTTTGAAGAAGATACCCAACAGCGGCATTGCGTCGACACTCGATGCGGGAAACTACAATTTCATCCATCCCGTCGACAAGTTTACTCCGGCAGAACGTCTGGCGTGGATGGCGCTTACTGACACATACGGGCTGACGGGATTTGGTTCTCACTCTCCACAGTATGAGTCAATGGAGATAAAGGATGGAAAGATATATATAAATGTAAAGAATGCTCCCAATGGTCTGTGTCCGATGTGGACTTCGCTTTCCGGATTCGAAATCGCCGGTGACGACCGTCGGTTTTACCCGGCTTTTGCCGAAATAGAGGAGCGGAGCTGTCGCCTTGCTGTAAGCTCGGATATGGTGAAGGAGCCGGTGGCTGTGCGCTATTGTTACCGCAATGTGCCCGAGATGTCGGTATATAATGTGGCAGGGCTTCCTCTTTTGCCGTTCCGGACCGATGATTGGGACTGATAGGAAATGACTTGCTTATACGGAATAAATATACATAAATTTGTGAATATGAGCGATTTTTAACATTTAAATCGCTCATATTTATTTGTCAGAGAATCAGGGAGATGTGAAATTTTTTATGTTAAAAAACATAGTTTTATTGCAGGTTTTCGGATATTTCATCTAACTTTGCATCGTAATTAAGCGTATATATTAGTGAAAAGCCGGAGAGCCGGCAGTTAAATTGTTTTAGGTCGAAGCGGATTAAAACCTGCTTCATTAATTTAAAATTTTAATGGTATGAACAAGATGATTAAATTTTTCAAAGAAGAGGTAAGTGCTTATACTCGTCATCTTGGTGCCCACAGCTACTTCCGTGTAACGGGAGATTGCACCCCGATGACTTCGGAACGTAACTAAGGGCATTTCTCTGATTCTCCACAGCGGTGGAGACATTGACGGGCGGCAAGATTAGAGCCGCCGACGCAAAATAGTCTAACACTAAATATTAATCCCGGAGGCAGAGCGGGCAGACTGATATCGCTGACAGTGATTTCTGTTTCTGTCGGCGATGGCTCCGAAAAAAGTCAGTGTTATGTTGAATATTTTTAAGAAAGTGTTCCATTGGTATTTTGAGAACGCTGCCGAGATGTACAAGTAATCTGTACATACCGGAAACTCTCTTATTCACACATCTACAGTGATTTCCGCTGACAGGCAATTATCGGTGTCTTTTTTAAGACATGATATGCTTAATCGGAATCATTTCAGTAAAAAACAAGGAGATGTGTCGATAATTACTGTCGAAATCCTGTTGTGGATTATACATATGCGACATGCATTATGGACACAACTCCATAGAGAATCGTGAAAATCTCACGATTTTTTTTGTATATAATGCATTCTATTTATGTGCGGGCACGCCGTATCAGCCTATTGCATTGTCGATAAGGGCAAGTTCTTCCTGTGTGAAGTCAGTATGCTTCACTGCACAGATTGTGTCGGCGAGCTGATTGATTGAACTGCATCCTGCTATTACGGATGTGACACGCTTGTCGGCGAGCACCCATGATATTGCCATCTGAGCAAGCGATTGTCTACGTGATTCTGCAATATCGTTGAGTTCGCGTGTGCGGCGTATTATTTCTGGGGTGATTGTGTCGGCCTTCAGAAATCGTCCCTGTGCGGCACGTGAGTCGGATGGCACCCCGTGAAGATAGCGGTTTGTGAGCAATCCTTGAGCGAGTGGCGAAAATGCGATGAATCCTACGCCCGCCTGCTGAGTTTCTTCAAGGATTCCGGAGTATACCGAGGAACGGTCGAGCATATTCAGACGGTCTTGAAATAGGAGGCAATGTGTGTCGCGGCGGTCAAGATATTCGAATGCGAGTTTTGTTGCTTCGAGAGGCCAACGGGATATGCCTGCGTAGAGGGCTTTGCCTGAGCGCACGATATCGACAAGTGCCTGAAGTGTTTCCTCGACCGGAGTCTCCGGGTCAAAGCGGTGGATGTAGAATATGTCGACATAGTCGAGGTTCATGCGACGCAGGCTTTGGTCGAGCGAGGCCATGAGATATTTGCGCGATCCCCAGTTTCCGTATGGGCCGGGCCACATATCGTAGCCAGCTTTTGTTGATATGAACATCTCGTCGCGGTAGGGGCGGAAGTCGGTACGGAATATTTCGCCGAATGTCTGTTCGGCTGATCCGTATGGTGGGCCGTAGTTGTTGGCGAGGTCGAAGTGGGTGATGCCATGGTCGAATGCATATCGCAGGATTTCTCGTGAACGACTCAGTGGGTCGCCGGCGCCGAAGTTGTGCCATAGTCCGAGCGATATTTCAGGCAACAATATGCCTGAGCGTCCGCAGCGGCGATAGCTCATGTTGCCGTCGGAGTAGCGCTCATCGGCCGGAGAATATACGGGGGGTATCATGTAGTTGTTATGATTATGGGCGGTTATTTTTGCAGACGTGTTTCAATCATCCGGAATATGTCGGCTTCGGAGCCCGGATAGTTTTCCCGCAGACTTTTCAGGTATTCGTCGGCTTCGAATGTGTTGCCTTGGCTACGTGATATGTCGCTCAGGAGTATGTAGCCTCGGGCGAGCCAGTACTGGTGGGGTGTGTTTGAGTCGATGAGGGCATTGACGGTACGTCTGGCTTGTTTTATGTTGCCTTTGTCGAATTGCTGCTGGGCAAGATGGAAAGCGGACATGGCTCCATAGAGGTCATCGGTATCGGAGGCGAGTTTTTCCCATTCGGCGGCAGCCTGTGCCGTGTTGCCCTGTTGTGCGAGCGCGTATGCCCGGGAGTAGAGCACTTCTGTGCGCCGGTCGGTAGACAGTGCTGATGATGACAGCAGTGCGTCGGCGGCCGCTATGACATCGGCATGATGGCTAAGGTCGCGCGACACGCGCATTATGCCAAGACGTGCGGCCTGTATGTTGCGGGCTCCGGATGCGCATGATTCGAGCGTGCGGAATGTAGCCAGAGCTTGTTCGGCGTCGCCCGATTCGAGCTCTATTTCGCCTTTTATGGCAAGACCCTCTTCTGATGCCTCTGAATGGGGGAAGCGTGACACAAGTGTTGTGGCGTAGGTGAGGGCCTCTGAGTGATTTCCGCTTTCCAGTGAGGCTGTGGCAAGATAGTTGAGTGCCTGTGGAGTGTGTTGTCCTGAGGGGAAACGGTCGATATAGTCTTTCAATCGGTCGGTGGCTCCTGAGGCGAGATATGATTTTTCGGCCGACTGGAATGTCAGCTGGTCTATTTCGGTAGTGTCGAGGCGCGGGGCGTCGGGTACGCTGGCTATGAAGGCGGTATACTGGTCGAGGCGTCCTTCGTCGGCGAGAATGCGCTTGAGGTCGTCGGATGCTACGCGAGCTTCGTCGGATGTTGGATAGGAGGATATTACCTTTTTATATGTGGCTATGGCGTCGGATGTGTGTCCGAGCGACATCTGGGTGATAGCCATCTGCAGGTATCCGTTGCGACCTTGTGATGTGGCCGGATATTTGGCCACGAGACGGGAATATACGCCAAGAGCTTCGTCGGAGCGGTTGAGTGCAAGGAGGCTTTCTGCCTTTTCGAGCAGGGCTGATGCCATGAGTCCGGATGTTGGATAGGTCTGCATCATTTGGTCGAGCATGTCGATTTTCTCGGCATGGGCGCCGGATAGTCCGCGCATTACGGCTTTCTGGAATAGCGGGTAGTCGCCGGTGGCCGGATTGGCCGACAAAGCACGGTCATAGTTGGCTGCTGCTGCATTGAAGTCTGACGAGTAGTATTGGCAGTCGGCTATGCGGCAGTATGCGTCGGCCGTTATTCGAGGCTCTGCGGATGATTGTCCGGATGCATCGATTACTTTCTTGAAGTCGGCGAGTGCTTCGTTGTAGCGCCGTTGGGCAAATCGGGTGTATGCAAGGTCGTAGAGGGCGATTGTGCGGTTGGGCGAGGATTTTGGTGCGGTGCGCAGATATGAGGAGAATGCAGTGGCTGCGTTGGGGTAGCGTCCGAGTCGATAGAGGCAGTCGCCAATCCATAGCTCGGTCTCTGCTCCCATGTTTTTGTCGGCTTGCGGAGCGAGTGCTTTGGATTCGCGGAATCGCTCGAGGGCTTGGGTTGTGCGGTTGTTTGCGAGGTCGCGGGATCCGAGTATGTAGAGCACTCGTTGTTTTGCGGCGATGATGGCAGGAGTCGGGCGGCTTATGGCGTTGATTGATGCGAGGGCCTGGTCGTAGTTGTTGTCAGTAATGTAGCCTGTGACGAGATACTCCTGTACTTGTGGGGCGAAGCGTGAGTTGGGGTACGTGCGCAGGAAGTCTTCCATCAATGCCACCGAACTGCCGAATGGTGTGCGTCCGCCTTCCATGCGTGTAACGGCATAGTTGTAGAATGCTGTTTCGCGCACTGATGGGTCGTAGTCGAGACGATAGGCTTTTTCCAAAGCCATGATGGCTGCGTCCATGTTGCCTTGTTGTAGAAATGCCTGTCCGATATAGAGATAGGCCGACTGTCCGATGGCATCGGGCTGCTCGGTGACGGGGGTAAGTAGCTTTACGGCACGGTCGAGTTCGCCCTGCTGATAGGCGTTTATGCCTAATATATATAATGCTGATGGCTCGGCCTTGTCAATAGATGTCGTGTCAAGATATCGCTGAAGATAACCGATGGCTTCCGGTGTGTCACCGGTCTGGTATGACGATTCGCCTGCTATACGGAGCATTTCTGGGGCGTATGGCGAGTGTGGATTCTCGGAAATGGCGCGTCGGGCCATGGCGAGGGCCTGGTCGTAGTTGGCTTCGTGGAATGCTATCTGAGTGAGGAAATATGGGGCCTGGTCGCCTGGTGAGGAGTATTTGTCGACAGTGTCAAAAAGGTGCCGGGCTTCGGCGTATTCTCCCTGGGTGTAATATATGTAGCCCTGATAGAACCTTGAGGCGTTGGCATAGACGGGCGAAGAGGTCAGCGCGGCAAATCCGGCAAGAGCCTTGGAGGTGTTGCCGAGCATCATGTCGCAATAGGCCGTGCGGTATATAAGGTCGTCGGCGAGAGCGAGGTCGGGCGCTGATGGAGATATAGCATTGTAGGCCGATAGGGCCTCGCGGTAGCGCCCTTGATAGAAATCGCAGTCGGCCAGCGCTATCCGGGCTTTCAGAGTCTGGAACGTGGCCGGGTAGGCTTTGATATATTTCTGGAGAAGGCCGCGTGCGCTGTCGATGTTTCCTTCGCGAAGGGTGGCAATCGCTTTACCCCAGGCGATGTCGGCGTCCTGTGTCGGGGTAGGGGAGGAGTGCCGGGCAATGTCGAACTGGTCGATTGCACCCTGGGGGAAGTCGTTGCGGAGGAGAACTATGCCGCGTTGCAGACATCCGTCGGCAAATGGCGAGTTGATTTCGGCGGAGAGAGTCAGTGCGGCGGCGAGCGAGATTATAGTGAGTTTTCGTTTCATTATCGCGAATAGTTGAATAGATGGCTACACGTCGGCCATATATCATATACATATATATGAGGATACATGTGCTACGGATTCGTCGGATGAATTTGTCTGATGAGTTTATGGTTATGAAATCATCAGACATGTAGAATGTTATGACAATTCATGCACTCCGGTATGTATCTCTGATATAGAGCGTATTGTAGTAATGCAAAGATAGCGAAATTGTGGAAAGATACAGACCTAAATAAAAATTATTTTAAAAAATATCTTCAAAGACTTGCACAATTGAAAAAGACTTCCTACCTTTGCAACGCAAAACGGCAAAAGACCCAATGCAAGGTGCCATAGCTCAGTTGGTAGAGCAAAGGACTGAAAATCCTTGTGTCCCCGGTTCGATTCCTGGTGGCACCACCAGATTGATGAAACTCAGTTTACACTGTACACTAAGTGTTTACTGGGTTTCTCTTTTTATAGCTGATTATCTTGGAGTTAGCCCACTCTAAGTTCTGTCAATACCCTGTACACTTTGGGGTATTTTTGCAGTGTTGTGGCTTAGGTCAGTCAATGATGTGCATAATTTGTGACAGACAATGCGCCAACATTAACTGATTAAAGCAACGTAATGATTACAATCAATTATCAGATGTTCGGAACCAAAGGGTTCCAACTCAGATTGAGGCTCTATCAGGACGGCGAGACAAAGTTTATCAATGTCACTAAAATGCTGAAAGGAGCCATCCAGAAGAAACACTGGAACCAGAAGAAGCAGCTCTTCATCCCCAGCTGCCCCTTCAGTGATGAGAACAATGCCATGCTGGTTCAGTTCCGGCAAAGGTATGATGAAATGGCAATCAACTGGACTGGCAGCGTCTTTGGTATGATAGCTGCTATGGAAACGGCCACAGAACCCTCTCAGAAGGCCCTGACGGTCTCAGAATTTATCCAGTATGTAGTTGACCAGCTCAACAAAAACAAGCACGCAGACGGCTCTGGAAAGGGCAGTTTTGAAAACTACCTGAAATGCGACAAAAGACTTCAGGAGTTCTGCAAGGCAAAGAAGATTAAATATTCCAAACTGTTGATCACGGAGCTTAACGCAGCTTTCGTGAATAACGTGTTTGAATGGGTTGAGCGCGCGCGTAAAGGCACAGGAATGTGCTATGTCTCAAAGATACTCCATTCTTTGATTATGAAAGCTGACAAGGAGGGGTATCTGAAAGCTGAGGACTTCAAGAAATGCAACTGGTTCAAGAAACCAAGCTCCAGCTCTCAGAAGTTTCACACACTGACTGAAGAACAATGTAAGAAGTTTACCACTCTGGACTTGTCATCAATCTCCAAGTCGCCTCTGAATGAGCTGTACCGGGATTTTTGCCTCTTCATTCTCTACACCGGCCAGTCTGCTTGTGATGCAATCGCACTCCGATACTCTGACATCAAGAAAATAGGTGGTATCAGTCACTTTGTGTTCAATCGAAGAAAGATTGCTGAGAAGCAAGCGGTCCCATGCTCTGTTCCAATCAATACAGAGCTTGACCGCATAATGCTCCGTTGGAGAAGGTTGGCAAAGGATGGGTACATTTTCCCCATCCGAAATAAGGAGAAGTTAAAAACTCAGACCACCAATAATGGGGATATAAAACACTTTATAGGGAATTTGAACAACTGGCTCAAAAAAGTCGGCAAGGCGCTGGGTTGTTCGTTTCCGCTGCATACCTACACTTTCAGGCACACAGCGATAACACATTATATCAGTAAGGGAGTGCCGGTCATATATGTGTCGAATATGATGGGCACCAGTATAGAGAACTGTGAGAAGATCTACTACAACAATCAAGGTGATACTGCCAGCCGTAACAAAGTGTTGGCAGCTATGAAGTTCTAAAAAAGATTAGGGGCAGCTACTGATTGACTGTCCCTATTCTTACTTTTCTGGTCTCACAAACTTAAAGTCAATTTTATATACCTGACAGTGTTTGCGGAATATCTTGAAGATTTTATCAAACTCACGTTTAATAGCTCGACGCTCACGCCTTGGTGTTCCAGGGGCGTGATACTCTTCAATCAAGTCGTTCAGCTCATCAGTAAGCCGACAAGCGGTTTTATATCCTGGGCTATCAAAGAGCAAATCCTTTGCTACCTCATTCATTAGAGATACGTTGACACTACATTCAAATTTATATGAATGATGAATGTCTATCGGATGAGTATCTTTGTCAGTCCAAGATATTTCAACAGTACCGGGGAGAATTTCAAGTTCCTCCCCAGTATTCATATCTCTGAGAAAAACCTTACTCGTTTCCATTGTTAAGAAATTCCTCATCAGTGGGAACCTCGTCAAGAGTCCAGTATGAGAGTATATAACAGACTCCGTTTCCCATATTTCCTAACTCAGCTTCAAGAATTACCGTCTGGTCTTTGGCAATCTTTTCTTTCAAAGGTTCTACACAATACTTCAGGAAAGTCTGATTTTCTTTACCAATAGGCCAATCCTTATCGAGTTTTGTGAGTACCTTATCGAGCATTGCGGGATTTGTCAGGCGGATTTTCATTCGGGTTCGGAGATAACAACCCAGTCCTCAGCAAACACATCACTGATGGTTGGGGTCCATGAATTTGCTTCTCCAGTGTCTTTATTGTAGATTAGACACTGGTCTGTGTAGTCCACGAATGTTGCGTGTTCCATCACAAATTTCTTGGCTGCATCAGGAAGAGATTGCATCTTTGGAATGATCTCACCAGTGATATGAGCTGGAACTTGCTTGAACACTACCAGACTGAGACAATCCCAGCCACGTCTGCGAACCACCAGTCCTCGTTTCAGAGCTTTGATGGCATCGCCGAAGTCCATAACTTCAAGCTGTAACCAAGCGTTGTCATGGCCATAATCCACGGCAAACATGATCTGTTCTTCACTTTCTTTGTAGGTAGGATTGGCTTTTACAGCTTCCTGTGCAAAAGCCTTTGAAACTCCTACGATTGAATCAAACTTTTTCATTACTTCTCAGTTTAGTTTTGAACTTTGTCTTTGAGAGACTTGCTGGGTTTGAACACCGGCATCTTTCGGGCAGCGATGTTTACGACTGTGCCAGTGGCGGGATTGCGACCCACCTTTGCTGCTCTTTCTTTTACCATGAAGTTGCCGAAGTCACGAAGCTCGATACGACCACCGCGAGCAAGTTCTTCAGTTACTGTTTCCATGAAGGCTTCTACACACTCGGTGACAGCCTTCTTCTCACGCCCGGTCTTTTGGGCGATCTCGTTTACAATGTCTGCTTTTGTCATTGTTCTTTTTGTTTTGAGGTTATTTATAATGTGAACTCTATATCAAGTATGTTGGAAAGCCATTGAATCCACGCCTTTCCAGCATAGAAGATAATTTCTGATATAATAGCCAATGCTACGAATGGTACAGCTATTAATAGTCCAGTTCCGAAAATTAATAGATACAGCCACTCCAGAGCCTTGGGCTTTTTCTGGATGAATCGAACATCGAATTTCATTGATCGTTGTTTTTAGTTAAGATTGCTCTGAAAATTTCATTGCCATTTTGATCAGTTATGCCAAGATGAGTAGTGTTGTTTTCTTCGCACCATCTTTTCAGGTAGTGTTCAAACAGACCTATAATTTCATCATCTGTCACAACTCTACGGTCTTGCGACATCAGATTGGGTGTCTTAGTTTTCTTTGTGAGATAGATTGTACCTAATCCACTTTCAACAAATACATAATCTTTTGCTGCCATACATTTATTTTTTACACCAGACTCCAATCCAGTATATCTTTAGTATGTTGTTTGAGCTCTTCTGTTGACATACAGCCGTCAAAACCACCTCCTATATTTTCAGCATAGATGATTTTTTCGTTGGGGCCATCGAAATCAAAGGTTAATGTTAAGCCGCCCCAGCGGTATCTGACGTAAATATATTGATCATCAGTAGTGAAGATATCCCACTAACTCGGACAAGCAGAGCAAGTTTGTTCACAGCTTTTGACTTTGAATTTTTGTGCCATATTATATTATTTTAGAGTCATTTTTCAGTTTGATTAAATCTCGATTAAATTTTGTTTTATATGTGCGATTTATTATGTCTAAAACTCCACTGAAGAGTTTGTATGCTTCAGTCTCGTTATCCGGGATGTCGCCCAGATACCAGCCTTGTCGTTTGGTTGGATCTAAGCTAACCACTACATACCAGTTATCTTGAAGAATTTGATGGACTACTTCAGATTTTTCTTCAATATTTTGTGAAGAGCATACTAAACTGAAGGCTTCTTCAACCCCTTTAAGAAATAACTTTTTTAATGTCTCAAAGTGATCGGTATGCTCTTCTATACGGCCAAGATACACATTGGCATAATCGGCCGCCTTTTGTTCAAGGTTAGATTTTATCGTATCCATACTTAATGAATTTACTTGTTCAATGTTCCATTGTACTTCTCGATATTCGTTAGTCGCTCACGGATAAACCAGAAAAAATGATTTTCTCTCCAGTTTTTTGATACTACCCACGAAAATGTGGGTACGGTCAACCACGTTGGGTCAGGAGCAGCTTCTTTTGTGGGATAATATTCACTGGTATCATCATATTCAGAGGTGCTTAGGTTTAACCAATCAGCAAACCAATCACGAGCGATATAGCGATAATTAGCCCGGATATTAATGCCTTTGTTTTCTCTTATCCATTTGATTGCGGAGCTGAGAGGGAATAGGTAGTGACCCGATTGCTCTTCATAGTACAATCGCTCAGTTCCCATCCCTAAAGTCAGCAAAGCGTCAGTCTGCTCCAATGTGCAAAGCTCATCTATTGAAAGATAGAAGTTCTCGTTCATTGTCTCTCTTGTTTTACACCGACATACATTTCACCTTCCAACATCACCTCATTGTTATAAGCCTTTCTGATGTTGAATGTGATGATATTCCTTTCAAGGAAATGTTTAGCAAACTCTTCAGCTATATGCCGATAGGCCCATTCCATTTGACTTTGCGGAATGTTGTTAGGATTGATGATCTCTCCAAATTTATGTGGGAAAATATAGCCACATTGTACTGGGGTGATTTTGTAAACCGATTTGATTGGTATGTAGGAACATTCACGCGGATCTTCACCATGACAAGTAATGACTTGTGGGTTAAGTTTATTTGCCCATTTCCTAAGTAGAGCTGCTATTTTCTTTTTCATACGATTAGTGGTTACGATAGTATTCTTTTACATACGCATCCATCTGTCGGCGAGCTTCTGCCTTGGCCGCTTCAACAGAGGTAAAGTAATCCAGAGGAACTTCAACCTTATGTATAACCTTACGCACAAGGCGTTTCAGGATTTTTGTTCGACGAGTATAATATACTTCACCGATAACACATAGCTCCATTAAGCCATCAAAACCGCGAGGAACACCGGCCACATCTATGGAAGTTACAAGTTGTTTTTTCATTGTTCTGAATAGTCTTTGCACGGTCTTTTTCGTGCGGTTATACATTTATGAGATTTGAAGCAATACATTTTCTTGTCTTTAAGGACATCGTAATGCTTACACTGAGAGCAGTGAGGCGAGAACACTTGTGGAAGATTCTCATCTTCAGGAGTGGCATCACGAACCGGTACCCAGCCGATACCGACATATTGATGCACTACACCATCCAGTACAATGTGGAAGTTGGCATCAACAATACATTGAGGCGGGTTAACAGACATCTTAATCTGACCTCTCATTCCGAAGATGTCATAATATTTGACTCTCATTTTTCTTCCTCCTTAAAACCTAATAAGTTACGGGCCACCACAATTTTGATATTGTCCGACTTCAGGAACTTCTTTCCTAAAGCACACTGACAACACGGTTTAGCCTCCCTGAGATTGTTGAATATGTCAAGCATATAGTCATCATTGACATTTCCGAATGAGGGGCATAGGCAGGATTCTGAAAGATGCACATTGCCTTTGTAGTCAATACAAGGCTTACACATCACTCCCGGTGTATGATCCAAGCCAGTGAGTTTTCTGGTGGGGCTGGTTTGCTTGAAAAGTAAGTGCCCATTCAGACAAGACATATAGTGAGGATTGTCCGCTATTTCTTTCTGAGCCTGCTCATTTGTTTTGGCTCTACCCAAGTCCTGCATACTTCTGATTTCATCAGTTGTAAGAATAATCTTTGGTATGGCACTGAGTTCTTTGCTGTGCTCAATGATGAATGAGGCGTCTTTATACCACTTTGAATTAGTATAAACTTGCATACCTACATAAGATTGGAGCTTTGCAAGTTTTATCATTTCTTCAGTGCGCTCCGGGAACCAAGTGCCATTTGAGGTCACTGTAAAGCCTCCAGGAGTCTTACTTTGTTTAATAAAGCGGTCGAGATACTGACAGAACTCGGTGAATTTAGGATGCTCTGTCGGCTCTCCACCAGTAATGATGTAGGCACTGGCACCTAAGAATTGTCCGAATCTCAGGGCATTTTTGAAGGTGGTTTCGCTCATGTGTTCCCCATTGGGATTGGAGCAGTGCATACAATGAGCACATCCTTCGTGGCATTTATTCGTTATTTGAATCAGCATAATTTGAAGGGATTAAAAGGGGTTCTGTTATATTGGGTTCTGATGCAGGCAGTTGATTATTCTCGATTTGGTCTGAAAGATCTTCATATTCTACATCAATGATTTCACGAGGCTTTTTCTCTAAAAGAATTGAATAGCTGTTGCATAGATAGGGCACCTATACCATAGGCTTCAATTATATGGCGTATCATATCATTTATTACCGAAGTCTGCTGGGATTTCTCCCCAGGCTCTGTTATCCCATTTCACTACCTTAATCTCATCCACCCAATAAGCCATAGCTCTTAGGTATATTTCAGCTTTCATCAGTCTCGCATTACGCTTGCCGGATGCAGTACGTTTATTCTTGAACCAACTTATAGCAGTCGTACTGTCTGAGAAAATGACTTTAGGCTGAAAGTCATTGTCAATGATGTATTTGACAGCCTCGACTATCGCAAGGAACTCACCGATATTAATGGTCTGATTACCCAAATCGGAATAGAATAGCGTTTTCCCAGTATTCAGGTCAACTCCCTGAAATTCTGTCTTACGATTCTTCATTGAATGGGCCGCGTCAACTGCGATACCCTCATTGAGACTAATCATATTAAGATAGTTATGTTACACTGCGTTAATCATTTGAGATGAAATCCGGGAAACGGAATTTCTTTCTTTGTGCTTTGGAGAGAGAAAAGTATATTTTGGCATACTTCACCATTTCTGTCTGCTTCTCATCCAGCATATCCATTGTCACAAATGTGTTGGCCTGAAGCAGTTTACGTTGCTTATCCCACTGAAGAAGAGCTACACCATCATTGACCGGTCCGAATATGTGAACCTTATTACGAAAGACCGATTTAGTTTCGATCCAAGTCATCGTCAGGTTTCGTTTCATATAGATGGCAATCACATCAATGATGTCCTTTGACACTATGAGCTGCCCCTTGGTCTGCCAGTCACAAACCTCCATAAATCGCTCCTTATAGCGATGAAAGAAATGAGGATTGAATTTGATAGCTTGTCTGCTCTCAGTATAAAAGGCAATAGCTGATATACCCTTGCCAGTATTCATCAGACCGATATGGAATGATGACCAATCCCATTTCTTAGACTTGCCGGCGCCAGACTGAAAGTAGATGAGTATTCCGAGATAGTTGTTACCACGAAACGAGGTAAAGACCTTGGTCAGAATCACAGTTGGCTGTTTATGGCGTTTCCATAAATATCGTGTGACATATTCAGAGTTGTCGAAACGGACAGTCTTTTCCTGAATATCTGCAAGGTCTAAGCGATACTCATCAAGCAGCTCATTACTTGACATTCCTTCTTCAAACATTGCCCTGAGATTGTTCGTAAAGCCTTCTAACCATAAAGGCGTTGTCAATAAAATCTTCGGCAGTGGCAATGGCGTTTTCAAGGTCATTTCTACCACGAAGAAGCTGGGCGATAACTTGAATGTCATTCTTACGCTTCTCCTTGCTGGAGGGGTCGTAGATGATTTCTTTGTTACCAAAAGTTATGCGCACAACGAATACGTTTTTGCGGCAAATGGTTTTAATGGTGGCGGGGAACCGGAGAATGGTTGCAGATTTGGCTATGAAGCCAGTCTCGCTACGCATTGGCATCAGAGTACAGCTATAAAGCATATTGGGGATGATGTCTTTTGCGATAGACGGATCTACGAACACGATTTTTTTCTTGCTCTCAGTTTCCCGACACCCTTTCCAACTTCCGTTGGTCTTGGTGACGAAACCATAGAGCCGGTCTGCAACATTTTCAAGCCCTTTGTAGAACTTGATGTTAGTTTTTATTCTTTGTGCCATAATATATTGCTGTTATCATTTGAGGGCATACAAAAAGGCCCTGCACCGAGTAATAGTGCAGAGCCTTCAGAAAGATTTATTAATAAATCTTAAAAAGCCTATTTATTTTGGTTAATAATCGCTAACCTTGTCATTGATTAACTGAGTTACTGATGGGATTATGAACTTCCCGGATGAGTCACGTTGCTGAACGATTTGGAACTTCATGTCAGCTCTCAACTCCGGAAGAGTGTCAGTTGTGGTGATTGTGAGACCATTCTGGGTTGCTTCAACGATTAAGAACTCATCTTTATCATCAGACTGGTTGTAATGTCGAATGATTAGGATTTCGTCATCCTGAACCCCTAAATATTGCCATAATTGTTGGATTTGGAATGTCGCGTTCATATAAATACTGCTTTTAATCAATTATAGTTCCAACGTGTCTGAGAAGCAGTTGGAACAGAAACCTTTTGTCCTGTTATACTGAGCCTTACCAATGCGTCGGCCACAACGGTTACAGAACAAGAGTGATTCATTCTTTCCGTGAAGAATGTCTTTGAGACTTTGTTGGCTTATATTGTATTCGCGCGATAACGCTCTCAACACTTCAGGGAAGTTATAGTTCTTGTCCTGATGTTCCAGCCAATGCAATCCGCTTGTCAGTCTTTCGTAGTCGGCCCGGATTAAGAGATTGCGAATGTATGTGGCATTGAGAAGTCGCTGGGCGTTGAGGCGTTCCAGCAAGGCAATCTCAATACCAAACATATCACTCGCTTTCTCCAAGTCTTTAGGGCGTAGTGTAAATTGAACTGTATCGGCCAGGCCCATATTATTCAACTTTCTTGAAGGAGATTGTCAATATTGCATCATAATGTTCGTCCGGTTCAATGGCTGCAAAAGCATCACCGAGCATATTTAACATGACGCGATTGCTATCCTCGTGAGACATACCTTGCCAATCCAACTCCATCTCATCCGAGATAGACTTAGCCCTTTCATAGAATGGACTATCCTCCGGAATTTCATTTATGTCATACGGAGCATCGTCACCAAACAAATATTTTGCTAACTTGAAAAACTCTCCAATAGCTTCTTGAGATTGTTTAAGAACCTCTTTCTTAGTTGCCATAATTATTTATAATATTACGACACTGCTCTCATCAATTTGATTCAAACAATAACTCACAATGAATCACTTCGCAGACGGCGAGAAGAGTTTTAATCGAAAGTGGAGTTACGTACATACGTCCATCCGATTCCTCTTTCATTTTCTCCAGGAATTCAATATCCAAGGATTTTGGGGGCGTATAATGTACGCCAGTCTTTCGATAAACCAACTTCGGATCCACCAAATAACGCTTCATCAGCAAATCTAACACTTTATGAACATCAAGAATAGAAATCGGATAGAAGCGATCTTCCGTTGCCAAATCCTGCATTATCAATCTCAAATTTGAATCATGACAATAGGTAATTAAATTTTGGACTGGATAGTTACTTCTACCTAACTCTATGGACTTTACGGCATAAGATGTCAAACTTCCTGTATAGGCAGTTTCCTTGGTAGCTTGTTTTATTTTGTCCGCGAGTTGTTCCTGATTCATCTATGAATGGTCTGTTTGATGGTGTTCACTATCTTAATAACGTCACTTTTGACCGATTGGTACGAAAACTTATCGGCAGATTGGCAGTTTTCGATAAGCACCTCCAGATTTCCGCTGGCATCAGTGAGGTCAGACACATTATCGGTCATCGCATCATTGGCAGCAGACCACTGGAATGATTCAGGCCGGTTATCAAGAGCTTCGTCCTCTTCATCGGCACATTTCTGAACATCAGATTGAGCTTTCTGAAGGATTTTCAGGGCCTCTGCCTTATCAACCGGGTCTCTCAGTCTTGCTAAACTGTCAAGAACGGCATGAAGAACACTTCGTCTTTGTCTATTCATACTATTGGTTTTTGCTTTTAGAGCTGAAAGACACTGCAAAATTACGAAAAAATGCAATGCCTTTCAGCATAAAAATTACTCCGATATACTTAGATTGCAGATTATTCGCAAATTATCAACTCCTTTGCATAAGGAAGAGTGGCAATCCATTCACAGAACATTCTCCACTCAGGGAGTTTGTGGCTCTTGCGCTGGAGGTAGATTGTGCGAAGCTGCTCATAGTTGGTGGAAACTCTCATAAATAGCATCACACCCTGGGGGCAGTTGGAAAGAACAGTCATAAAGTTCTCTTCGGACTTGTCCTCATTGTATTTGGCGATCAGTCGCTTCATTTGAGCGATTGTTTCCTGAGTGACCCACTGATTGCAACACTTGTCGAAATCCATCTGCATTATGCGGTGCATTTTGGATGATGAAGTCACAATGTCAAACCAGTGGTAACGCTGCATTTCCGGGGAGATATAGTTGGGGTATTTTATATCGAAGCTGACACGAATACCAGTGCGGAAATTGGCGTGACACTTGACTGGCCCCTTGGAGGCTTCACATAGTTTTATGGCCCGTTTCAAACTTGCCTCAAACTCTTCATCCGTATATTCCGGAACCTCCAGACGCATTGCATTTCTGCAAGCAATAACGGATTCTTTAAGGTCATAGACCTTTACATTAGATATATCCATAATATTATGTTGAGAATGAAACTGCTTTTATCAGATATAACATAATAGAGGGATTAACCCTCCACAGTTTGTGAAGATAAGTTAATCCCTCTAATATTTGTTGGCTTCATCGTCTGCTATCCGGATCCCAGCCACAGCAAACTGCAATGAAACCGAAGATAAGTCCGAGAAAGACTAAGGACATTAAGCCATACACGACCTTATCCCAGAACGGCTGATCCTCAAATATGAGGAAGCCTCCACAGAAGAAATACCAAATCCATCCGATTGCGTACATCGCCAGGATTAGGAGTCCGAGGCCAATCAAGCCTGCAAAGCAGTACATAACTATGGTAGCAATCTTCTGTTCCTTGCTACCTTTGGTGGATGACTTCTCAATCTGGTAGAAAATGTTATACATCACTCCACAGAAAAGATAGCCGACAAAAATTATCCAGCCCATATTATTCAATCAAATTTTCGTAAATACATCTCATACAACAGTCACCAATGGCTCCCGACTCAATACGAGCGATTACTTCAGGATCTTCATATCCCCCCCACTCTCTGAAAAGCCTCATAGACTTTCTTTTCTTCCGGTAAGTGCCAAAACACTCCAGTTGATGAGGCTTCAGCTTAAAAGAAATGGTGACACGATTACCATCCTTATCGAACCAAAATATGCGTTGGTTCTGAAGGAAAATGGCTACACTGAATGGTACAGCATCAGGAGAAAGCCCCATTTTCTGAAGCATCACCTTTCCCTCATTCTGTTCTCCGAAAAATCCTCTGATAAGCTCGTTGATGTAAAACCCTTTTACTCTGGTCGAGTCATTGGTTTGTTTCTTTTTCATTATTTGTTATTGACAATACTCACTGCTTGTCATCAATATTATGCCTCATAGACCCACTCAGTCACCTCGCAAGTTTCAGGGTTTATGTAGCAAAGGAGGTCTGCAATATATTCTCCAGATGGTTCTGATGAGAATAATGCCACCTTATCAAATGTGCCGGTATTGGTTTCATATGACCATTTGATATAGAAACAGACTCCGACATAATCGCCTTCAGTCTCCATGTGGCTTCTGTCAAGTTCAACCTCACAAGTTATAATAGTGAAGTCATCATAAAATTCCACATCGCTGTCATAATTTTTTATTCTTTCCCAAAACTCATCAAAGGTTTTGGACTCCGACATAGCCTTCTGAATTGGCTCTTTGGCCTTATCATAAGCTCGCCGATTAAAGTTCGCATTGAATAGCGTCTGTTGCTCAGGGGTTAGATTACTCTTTTTCATATTATTACAACCTTAGTTTGTCTCAGCTCTCCAGTAAACTTGTGAGCTTGAAGTCCTTTAACGATAGCATTAATGGGAATACCTTGCAAATCCCAAGAGGAATAGTTGTTGAGGACCATCTCTGTTATTATGAGATTGCAATCCGTACACTCCAATTTTTTAGTAGATGACAAAATTCAAATTTATGCTGTTAAACATCTAGTTTTCAAGTGATTAAATTTGTAAAAGTCCCTAAAATTTAGTAATTTAAAGTTTAGTAGATGACAAAATTCAAATTTATGCTGTTAAACATCTAGTTTTCAAGTGATTAAATTTGTAAAAGTCCCTAAAATTTAGTAATTTAAAGGAAAAGTTTGGTCGCTTTTTCTCATGAAAACTACTAATTTCAAGGACTCGGTCAAAGTTAACCAAATCCTCCCGATTATGCAAGAGCATTTTGGACAAAGTCAGGGCTGGCGCATGAGATTTAACTCAAATTCAGTCAAAAATTCACCTGATTATGTGAAATAAACTTTCAGATATTGCATATATTGCTGAAGATGGATATATTAGAGGTATGCAAATAGAAATTTTCAGCAAAGTAAAAGACCCGCGCGACTTGGGCAAGGTTAAACATGAGCTCGAGGATGTGCTCCGAATGGCACTCATCGGCGTGTTGTGTGATTGTGAGGACTGTGACGACATATCGGATATGGTTACAGACCGAGAGGAAGAATTCAAGGCCGCCGGATTGCTGAAGCTTGGCAACGGTGTCCCGTGTGGTGACACGATACTTCGTGTTGTAGAGTCTGTCAATCCCGCTCAGCTCCGGGCAAGTCTTGATTGCTGCCGAGGCCACATAATCGAATCCCTGTGCGGCAATCAGGTCATCATTGACGGTAAGAAACTGCGGGGTGAAAATCCCAGGAGTCCCGGATGCCACGGACTGTATATCCTCAATGCGTGGGTATCTGAAACAGAAATCTGCGTTGCCGAAAAGCCGGTGGATGGCAAGACCAACGAACTTACGGTTCTGCCGTCCGTATTGTCCTCTTTATGGCTTACAGGGGCATTGGTTTCAGTCGACGCAATGGGGACCCACCGTAATATCGCAGAACAGATCATGCTCCAGGGCGGCGACTATCTGATGGCGCTTAAAGACAATCAGCCGATACTCAAGGGCTTGACGGAAAGTATCTTTAGTAGCACTACTCCAATATCGGTATACACAACCGAGGAAAAGGGGCACGGAAGAGTTGAGAAGAGAACCTGTTCAATTATGGATACGACACTTTTGGAACAGGAGGGAATGTACGAGAAGTGGCCCGGTCTTAAACGTATCATAAAGATGGAGCGTGAGCGTACTGAGAACGGTGCCCGCTCGCGTGAAACAATCTACTATCTCAGCAGCGTGGAGAAAGATGAGGCTTCTTACTATGCGATGCGTATTCGTGCGCACTGGGGTATCGAGAACAAACTGCACTGGCATCTCGACGTGACGTTTCGGGAAGATATGTGCCGCGTACGCGCCAAGAATGGCGCTGTCAATTTTTCAGCGATGCGCAAGTATGCATTGGAAATGCTTAAAAAGCAGAACGATAAACTCAGCCTTAAACGAAGACGCAAAAAATGTATGTGGAGCACTGAATATCTGTACAAAGTCTTTAAGGATAGTTAAATCTCATGCGTCAGCCCTGGGACAAAGTATGAATCTGGCACGCATAAAACTTATGGCGCTGCTGCTCCATGCACTCTGTGTGGTGCAGACTGTCAGCCTTCACAAACTGGCTGATGCGATGCCTACGACTGTCGACAAGGACTCCAACCTCAGACGGCTCCAAAGATTCTTTGCCAAGTATGTTCTTGACCTTGACATCATAGCCCGTATGATTTTCTCGCTGCTTCCCGTCAAGACCGGTCTTGTGCTCAGCATGGATCGCACCAACTGGAAGTTCGGGGAGTTCAATATCAACATTCTTATGTTGGGCATCACCTATAAAGGGATTGCCTTCCCTTTGATATTCAGTCTTCTCCCTAAACGTGGCAACTCCAACTGGGAAGAACGCAAGAAGATTATGGAACGTTTTATCCGTCTTTTCGGAGCGGAATGCATCGACTGCCTTGTGGCAGACCGCGAGTTCATCGGAAAGGAATGGACAGGATGGCTCAACAGCCGTCGCATACGGTATTACATTCGAATACGTCAGAATTTCCGGATTGTCAAGCCTTCCACCGGTGAAAGAATCCGTGCATGGTGGCTGTTCAATGATTTGAAGGTCGGTCAGGAGAAATTCTTCCATAAGCTCTTTCTTCACAAAGGTGAGTATGTCTATCTTGCCGGCAGCCGGATCAAAAACTCCGATGGTGTTCCGGAATTGCAGATTCTCATATGCTTCAATCGGCCCGAGGAGGCGATTTTGACATACAAAAAACGATGGGAGATAGAAACGGCCTTTAGAGCCATGAAATCTTCCGGCTTCAACATCGAGGACACCCATATGCGTGATATGGAGCGCATCGCAAGACTTGTCGCGATGGTGTGTGTGGCTCTTGTATGGGCATATCTCGTTGGTGAACATAAAGATATAAATATTAAACCGATAAGGGTTCTGAAACATGGAAGAAAGGCAAAGTCGCTTGTCAAGTATGGTTTGGAGGAGATTTCAACAATACTTCTGCGTCCGACTTATACCCCAAAATTCGATGTTTTCAAATTTTTGTCATGTACTTAACTCCAATTTATTAGAGAACGGGCACTCACCCCTCTCCTTTTTCAACTCGCAAGTCTTACAGAGTCGGGTGAGTTTTGCCTGTATCTTCTTGTTGGTGGCTTGATTTTTCATACCGTTATCACTCTGGAGTAGCGGAGTTCGCCATTATAACCACGCCGTCTAAGTTCGGCAAATAGATTTTCATCTGTGAAGTCAGCGAGAGTGAGGGTTGCTTTGTTACCCTGCTGAGGTATGTAATCTTCCGGGCGGGTTTCAGATGTTGATTTGGTAGTTGATTTGGCAGTGCCCTTTTTAGTCGTCATATTATTTGGATATTAGAGAGTTGAACGATAGTTTTCCAGATACTCCAGAATATCAATCAGAGTATCAGTATAGATGTTTTCTCCATTGTTAGAAGTTGGAGCCTCACAATATGTAGCGAAGGTAATGAAAAACTCATCCTCATTGTCAGATAAGCCTATTGTATCAGGCAATACATTCCAGGGGCCGGAGTCTTTCTCATAACATATGTCCGGATTCTCATGGCCTGTAATGCGATCCCAGAGGATTGTATAAGTTTTGGTGGACTGAAGAATATCTTTGACAGTATGAACGATGCTCTCGATGATTTCATTGCGAAGATTATATAGACGCTCTGAATATCGAGAATGAAGAATTTGTTTGGGTATTTTTACACCTTTCAGTTCCTGGTTAAGCAAGTCAATCAGGCTTCTTACATTCTTTTTACACTCCTTCATATCATCCAGAATGTCTGCAAGGTCATGTGGCGCACCATTTCGGCCATGACCATCCTCTCCAATCCAGAGAGCGGCCTCTTCACACGGATCATAGCTCTCATAATATGCTTCGATGTTATTGATGAGACCATTTACATCGTCAGAGTCGTAATCAACATAGAAGCCGAAGTCCTGACCGCGAGAAGAGCTTTTGGAGAGATAGAGGTCAATATTATTGTAGTTTTCATCGTGGTTGTGAACACTCCAATCATCATCTTCTACTATTTCAGTCACCCGGTCAACCAGTTCTTTGATTTTCTGACGGCGTAAAGTCAAGTCTTGAAGCTCACAAGCCTCGACCTCAGCTTCCGATACACCATTGCTGATTAGAACGATAGTATCATCATAAAGACCGCCATCTTCATCATATTTTATCTCCAGTACCAAAAAGGAGCCAGATGTTTTGCCTTCGGGATCTTTCCACCAAACATCCTGTCCGATGGAAAGGGTATTAGTATTTTCGCTCATTGGGTTAATTTTTTGAATGATTTTTAAGGGTTCAGGATGTTGTTACATCACAATGATCAATAGTGTTATGTTGCACAGCTGCTCCAGTGGCAATCAGCTCTTCAAGATATTCTTTACCGACATAAATGCCTGAGCGATTACCCCAGTTGTTTTTGCCGGTAAACAAAACTGAATCGGTAAGAATTTCAATGCCATCTACTACAATAGTCATTGAAGAACCATTCCAAGAATCGTAGGTAAATAGTGTTTTACCTATCACAGCTAACCGCAAGCCATTCAACTCAGAAGAGAGGTTAAACTGTGAAATCAAAATGTGAGTTTCTACTATCTTTTTGAGTGCTTCAAGAACATTGTTCTTATCTAACACCTTAACCGCACCTAACTTATTGATAAGTGCTTTCAGTTTTTTATAAGCCTTTTCTCCTGATAGCGTTAATCCGCCGGTGGTATTGTCAAAAATTGGTTGAGTGGCACCAAAATAATTGACAAGTATATCTTCAAATTTCTCCATATTTGATGATTATTGTTTTGAGTCAAATATCAAGAGTATCGGTTATAGCGGATGAAATCATATAATTGTTATCCAAACCATAAGTTTGTTTATTGATTTGCAATTCGCGTATATCGGACTCCCATAACCGACTATTATGTTTTTTAGAGTGTTCGACAGCTAATTCGACAGCTTTTTCAAATGATGTGCATACTGCCAACAATTCTAAACTGGAATTACTTAACCAAGCATCTCCAATATAAAGTAAGTGAAGTTTCATTGGATGAAATGTTTTTAATCGTGTCAACACAATCTCTTATGCTGACACGATTAAGTGAGGAGAATCTTATTTTCGCCATTCAGCTCGCATGGCCTCAATATTGATACCATTGACGACCAGAAAATCCTTCAGGATACCGAAGAGCTTATATCCCTCTAAATCTTTTTGAGATGCAAGCTCATAAAGATATTCCCGTGACATTTTTTGACTCATCTTTGGAAATCCACAATCGTGGAAGAGAATGAGGTTCTTCAGAGTGAAGAAGGCGCCGGCACCTTTATAGGCATCTTTGAAAGCTCTGGACTGTTCCATATCAAAGAACAGACAAGTTTCTTTGACTGCCTTATAGAAATTGACTGTTGCACGATATAGTGCGGCCGGTTGACGGGTATTTCTGATTGAGCGGAGCAGCTTTTCAAGAGGCTCATACACCTTGGTCCGCAGGTCTTTGATGAAGATGTTGGTGCCATCCAAACGAACATAAGGAACACCCTTGCACGATCTGATACGGAGCTTTGTCACGATGTTTCTGACCAACTTAATGTAGTCGGTGGCCATCTGAACGATAACGCCACGATTGAACCAGCGATTGCGCTCTGCGAAGTTTTCCGGGTCAGTGACATTGAGCCTTGCCTGAACACGCAGTTCTTCAACAACCATTTCCCACTGATACTTGTAACCCTTGCGACGGAGGGCGGCAGTGAAGCCGATGGGCTGGCCGGTCTTATAATCGGTTTCGATCATCATATGAAAGACCTGGGCCATAACCCAGCGACGGAAGAGACGGCGGTCAGGAATCGTTTTGCTGGCACGAATTGCAGCGAAGATAGGATCGTCATCGGGAACTACAGCAAATTGACCGTCAGTGAGGCGACCGACTTCGTAGCTGCCGTCAGTGCCACGAATAGAGAAGAGGTTGGCTACGTTGACTCCAGCATTACGGAGAGCTTCGATTTTGGCCTCAGCTTCACTGAGCTTGTTGGCCGGAACGGGGATTTCTACGGCGATTGATGTTGGTACGCAGTGAACTGGCATTACAACATTCACTTCAGCTGCTTCTACTTCGAGATTGGCGCCACACTTGGGGCATTTTACGCTTACTTTCTTCATATTGGTTTTTATTTTGATGTTATTTGTTTTCTGATTTGGGTTCAATCCATTCTTTCAGGATGATGAGTTCTTTTACGGTAGGACTTTGCCAGAACCATTTATCCTTAGCAAATTCATCCCATTTGAGAGAGCCGTTCAATATCATTATCAGGATATGGAGTTCCAACTTGATTTGAGCAACTTCTCGTGGTTCGCCATAGAGCATATCCTCATCTGAAAGCTGATGCTCAGAAAGAGCATTGAAGTATTTTCTGCGCTTATGATCACTTCGTTCAGATGGTAGGCTATGCTGATAGCGGACAAACAGCTGAGTAATAATAGTGAGCGGATCGTCAAATACCGGAAGTCCTAACTCACCATCATACTCACCTTGTTTGATGACGTATTTACCATCAATTTTAAGAGTGCGTTTCTGAAAGTCTATATGGAATTTTGACCCACACTTGACTTTATTAACACATTCATTATAAATGTTTTCCATTTCTATTTGAATTAAAAAATTATAATCTCACTGACTTGGCACATTACTTTATCGTATTGATTAAAGAGCTGGTGACAAGGTTCCGAATCGAACAAGCCAGGTGGCTAACCTGGCTGTCGATTCGAGTCCCTTGGTTAAAACCAGCTCTATTGAACTTGCCAGTCTTGATTAAATCCTCTGTGCTGAGGTTTGTCAGTTCTCAAAACATTGATGCGTAACTCTATTCGGTTGATGGAATCCAGATAAGGACTCAGGTAGAACCGGCTGAAACATCCCGGACAAGGATGTGAGAGCCGGTGGAACCTGAGTCCCATTCAGGTCTGGATGACTAAACAGCTGCTTTCTTGAACTGAGGTGCCGCATTGCATTAGCTACTGAAGATGATGTGGTATATCACTTTAAGAGGTTGATGTTTGGGCTTTATGGCTGCTGGTGGAGGGTGAAAGGCCTCCAAACAGCAGCTTAGTGAAGCCAAAACTGAAATTATCATCTCTCAGATTGCTGCCATATACTTGGCTTGATGTATCTGTCATGTCACTGATATGTTTCTTTACTATCTTGATATTCTTCAGAAGTTACAGATGGTCCAGGTCCGTCATATACGATAGGAGATGAAGTAACTGGACCATCTGCTATTAATTCTGAATAATTGAATGATTGACCCTTCAGATAAGACCGCATATTCGGTAATTGGTAGTCAGACAATATCGTGTGTGGCTATAAGGATTTGATGTCAGAAGGATCTGAGACTGTTGGCCAAAGGCGATAGCATGGCCCACAGTTCGATGATCCTTCTCTGAAAGGATTGCCGTTCTACCATTCATTGCACACTCAATCTATATCGGTTATCCGTACTGATGAAGAGAGGAAACCAGCGTTCTGTAAACATCCTTACTGGTCAAGAGTGCATTTTGCATACACCCTATCGTAAAGAAGCCGGAGAACATCTTGTCTGTCTTTATACGGTTAGCTTTCACATTCCGTCCTATGCCTCGTTGTATGCAGCCATCGGATTGATTGGCAATATATCCCAGTCCTCCGATTTTAGTCTTGCCAGTCACGACAGCCCTCAAACAATCCATCACAAAGAGTGTGAGAGTTTGAATGTCTTTCTTCACGTTGATGACCGGCAACACCTGAGTGGCCCAGCTATACTCACCATTTCCGCAATAAAGATAATGATTTATATCATTCGTGGCTTTGATGAGGCTTTTCTTTTTGGCTTTGATAGTGCGGGATTCAATCTCTTTCTGGAAGGCTTTTATTCGGGTTGAGCTGAGAGAAATGGAGGCTCCTTTGATTGAAAACCCAAGGAATTTGAACCACCGAGTATGAGTAAGAAACTCTATCTTTTTGGGATTGAGTTTCATTTCTCGCTTCGTGACCTCTTCAGTCATTATCTCCATTGCTTTCATATAGTCCGGCCCGACAAATAAGGCATCATCAGAATATCGGACATACTCGCCATTCAGTTGGCTCAGTCTTTCATCCAGGGTAAACATTACTACATTTGCCAACCAAGAAGCGACCGAACAGCCTTGTTTGAGTGACTGATAGGCTTTCTGGAGTTTGCCGTCAGTATCAAAATACCAGTCTGAATGATAATACTTTCGGAGAACATCTATGATAGCGGAATGGCCGTGTTTTGCCTCGACTTTATCAAAGGCTTCGTCAATAAATCTGATAGGTACAGAATCGAAATACTTACTGAAATCAGACTTCCACCCAATCACTTCGCCCTTGGTTTGGCAAATTCTCTTGGAGATCTCTTTCACAATCTTGCCACAACCGATACCTTTCTGATAAGATTGACAAGTGGGATGAATCATCTCAGGCATCAGCTCAAATAAAAGATCATTAGCGATACTGAGGAAGATACGGTCAATCGGCTCATTGACATAGACTGTGCGGAACTCTCCGTTATCCTTGGGGATAAGAGCCGTGTGAGGTGGTGCAATCTCATATCGGCCGTCTCGTATAGCAGCGTACATAGCAGCTCTGGTATCAGGTTTTGTAAGCTGATAGAGATGAGCCTTATTGATGTGCTTCCCGACACCTTTTTCAATGGCATATCGCCATCTCTCAGTATCGAAAAACATTTCTAATATCTTATCATTCATGGACTGGTTCTTTACTTATTGTGACATTGTAAGACTCGCTATAATATTCATCTATTGTAGCGGAAAAACGGTCATCTTCATCTGCTTCAATGGTATCTTCAGACCATCCGGGCTTTTTAAGAATGTCCTTACGTTCTTGCTTTAAGGCGCGTCTGGCACCTTCAAGTGTTGCCCACAGAGTGAAAGAAGTATAGTTGTCTGAAGGTCGAACACCCTCATATTCAACTGTTACACAGAATACTTCCATAGCTATGAGAATAAAGGCTTTTCGCCGTTATAGTTTTGGATAATCCATTCCAGCAAGAGCTTGCGATTCTTATCGTCAAGGTCTGCATAGAACTTGACCATATAGGTGTCAGGATCCTGAGTTCTGGTAGCGTGTTGCCACTTTCCCAGCATGTGACTGATATGACAAGTCCATTTCACTTCTTTGAGAAATTCCGGCACATTTACCGTATCTGCACCACCACCGGGAAAGGTGACAGTCATTGGAACTACCTTGTAATTCCAGCCATGAAACAGCCATTTATTGATGGCTATCATAGCGATTTTAAGATTTTCAGTCATAGCTGTTATGCGATTTTTGATATAATTTTTGAAGTATTAGACTTAATCAATGATACTATTCTGTCAAAGTGTTCTGGAACCTGGTTGTATTTGCCACGGCATTGGAGGACCGAGAAGTCCTCTAAAGAAAATTCTATAGTTGCGATTGACACACCATTAACCAGGGCATGAAAAATAAGCACATTGTCGTCAGAATAATACCTATTAGTGAAGACACAGTGGTGCATATATTCACCCTCTTCTACAAATTCTTTTACCGACTGAAGAGGTTTGACCACAATTTCCTTATCGACAAATTCCAGATCTAAAAATATTGATTTGGCTTTCTTATATCGAGCTTCATCAACTTTGTGATTAACCTCATAGCGTTGTAAAGGTGTCATTTGTCTCTCGCGCTCTCTTCGTCTATCTGCTTCATCCATCTTAGCTCGCTTTTTAGCAATCCATAAATCATGAGCCTCTTTAAGATTGTCAGGACAGATGAATTTTGGATTTCTCAAATCTTTCCCACAGTATTCAAGAGCGTCGAGCATATCATACCAAGTTGAAGCATCGGTAATCTTATAATTGTGCCGGAAAGCGACCTTAGCGGAGGGCCAATATTTCTCAAACTCATACTTTTTAGCCAATGAGAAAGCTACCATTTTGTATTGCCTTAATTTCCATGCCGTCTCAGTTTTATTGCAAGTGAGTAAGCGTTGGAACAAAGTATATGGGGAACAGTTATGAAAATCACCGTTATATCCGTTTCTTCGGATTTCTGGAATCACTGAAGATTGCCCGATAACTTTGTAAGGCGTGACATAGTGGCCGTAGTTTTCTGTTCGGATTTCCATTTCGCTGTCATAGTTCCATATATCGCAATAACTGCACATCCAATGTCGAGCACGACCAACTATCACTTCTTTGGCATCTGGAGTAAGCCAGCGTTGAAAAGCCTCACTAATCCAGTATGTAGCCTTCTCGCCTCTTCTCAGATTTGTCTGCATAAAGAACATTCTAACAACCTGACAACCTCCACGCTTGGTTACGATTGCGAAATAAGCTCTATCACAAAAATTCCACTTGCGAGTTTTGTCAACATCCAGCTTTGCGGAGCAGTGAGGACATACAACCTTAGTAGCCTCATCACCTTTCCAAGAGTGACCACAATCCAGACACACATATTCTTTCTTAGAATTGTACTTGGCAATATGCGGAGCCACTTTCCTGACAGCTTCCTTATATTGATGTTCGTTCAAAGGAGAGAGTGTTTTGGATAACTCCAAAATTTTTCTTTGAAATTTGTTTCTGGGTTTCATATTGTGAAAGAGCTGAAAGGATTAGAAAATCGGAATATCCAGCGGCTCCGGGATATTGGGGTCAACAGCAGCTTTGGGCTTTCTTGGTTTGCGCTGCTTAGGCTTTTCTTCTGAAGTGATCTGCTCAGGGGAGGCTGGGGGTTCTGGAGAAGGACTCTGTACGGCTTCCACTTTATTCTTGGGGCCTTCTACTACGATGTCATCTTCATCATAGTAGTGGACTGCCAGTCCAAATACCTCATCGTCGGAAACACCGACACAACGCTCACCCTTGGGCTTGTTCTTTTCGACTTGCTGGAAGATGTACTTGCAACACTCTTTGATATTTTTGTTGGGTTTTGCGTATGTTGTTGCGAACTGAGCATCATCTTCAGCGCGCTTGTCAAGATAGTTCTTGATAGCAGTTTCAAAAGTGGTAAATTCCATATTGAAAGATTTTTAGGAGTTAAAGAAAAAGAATGTATATCTTGTGTTTACATTCTCCTTTGGGGGAGAAGTCAACTGTCTGATTGCGAATTTGAAGGTGTTAGCTTTGAAAGTATGCTCAAAGCCATTCATAGGTTCGTGATGAGTGTACCGTATTTCAACTTTGGCATCATCAATTACTTTATTGAGGATTACCGGGTTGGTATGCCATTTGCCTTTATGTTTCCAGCAATATAAGGTTACATCATCAGTCTGGAGGGATTTGAAGTCATCTATTTTGACTAATCCATATTCACTCATAAGCTCATCTAACAGACCTAATAAATAGTCTGGTAATGGGTCAGTTGAGTCTTTTTTCTTGCCATTATAAAGAGATTCAAACGTAAGTAGAAATACCTGTTTTATCTCTATCGAGTCAATGCACTTACTTAATTTGTACTTACAGAATTTAATGATTTGAGGTTCTATTTCTTTGACGGCCTCATTATTCTTTGCTCGTAATAACTGACGAACATGATCAAGATTGGGGCGTTCCATAGAAGTAAAAGTTAAACCCCTTTATCCCTAACTCGCTACGCTCGTGTCGCTTCGCTCCAAGGGTTAAAGGGATAAAGGGGTTAAGGGTTAATGAAATGCTGCCACGGCGCGGACGTAGCGGCTGCCCGCGGCCTTAGCGCTCCAGCTGAGGTAGCCGTCGTGCAGGCTCAAGGTCCAAGCGGGCGTCGCCGAGCCCTCAGTGCTGGTCCAATACCAGCCATCCTTAATGCGGCTACCGCCGCTAAGTTCGATGGCGGCATTGATTGAACGCTTGTTGAGATAGATGAGATAGAGTTCAGCAACTGAAGGGATCCACTCGTCATCCTCCAGCTCTATGCCGGTGCCGATAGACTTGATATGCTCAGTGTTTGACTGGCCGTTCCAATCAGCAACAGCATCATCATATTCAGTGATGTAACCGTCATAACCGCCGGGGTCTTTCTGGTTGGTAAGGGGCTGTTCCGGATAATCCTCCAGATTGACTGCGAGAGCATGGCGACCCATCACTACGCCGATACGCTTTACCGTCTTTGTCGGAGCATTGCGCTTCTTGTAGTCGAACTTTTCAACTATGTTATCCTCGTAGATGTAGTACACTCCATCATTCAGAATGGCTTGATGAGAGCCTTCAGTCTGCTGAATGTCGATTTTGATTTGCTCAACCTCCTTTATCGGAGATTTGATGAAGTCATACACAGCCAGTGCTTCTTCACCGAAGTCACTGAAGAGAGCAAGTTTCAGCTTCTCATCCATCGGAAGAGAAGCGTAGATGGTTTTTGCGATTTCGTCTGAGATCATATTTTTATATTTTTGATGATGTGTTACTTACCTTTGCTGAGGCAGACGGCCAGCTTGTCAAGGTCGTTGGTGCCAAAGTGATTTTTCAATTCCTCTAAGACAGAGGGCTTCTGGTTTTTTAGCAACTGCTTGATAGTAGCAGGATTGCCACCTCGATATAATTCAAGGCAGTTCGTAGCTTGTGGTGTCATACGTTTTTGGTTGTTATGTTTTTATGGGAATAGTCTCATTGTAGAAGAAAATTAGAATGAGAACGAGATTTTTAAGAGTTTTTAAGGGATGGTCACATCCTGGACTTCATCAGTTTCAGGAATTTCGTCGATAACAAACTCTAATTGACCATGTGCTATGCTGGTGAGTTCTTGTTCATCATCGACCCATCCTTCTTTGGGGAAGCCATAAACTACCACACTATCGAAATCTTCAATAGCGACACGGGAAACATAAAAGTCCTCATAACTTGCCATACATTTTGTTGAAGCAGAAATAATAGGAGCATTTTGTTTTTCTTCTGATATGTGTTCATCATCATCTGTGTGGATAAACACATATTCATTTCCATGAGCTTTTACAGCGGCTTTCAGCTCATCTTCAGTACAAGCATCCAGATATTTGTACTGATTATAAAAATCGGTATGTTTCATTTCTGGAAATCTTTAATTGTTAATCGTTTGAATTGAGTATCAGGAGGCACACATTGCCAATGCAAATTGCTCTGACTATAATCGCAGTAAACGAAAAGGAAATGCTCAATCAGTTCATCCTCATCGTCTGGAATTTCATAGAAGTAGTCGTAATGACCATTGTCAATCAACCACTGGGGAAGATCACGTCGCAACCATCCCCACTTCACTTTGATAATGCCAACCTCCGGAGAAATTGAGTCGGTATTTATGATTGCAATATGAAGTTCGCCTTCTAACATTTGTTGATGTTTTTCTCCCCATTCGGTCATTAATCTCTGATTTATGGGGCGCTGTTCAGGGAAGTATGGATGAAATTCGAGGTCCACTGTTTCCTAAAATGCCTGGTCAATCGCTTCGGCGGCAGACACTCCAGATTTTCTGTAATACTCATAGCGTTCTTTGTAGAACTTATCGTAAGCCCAGCGCCATGCGTTATCTGATATATGCGTATATTCCATATCACCAGCAATTATCAGAAACATAATCAGCTATCTCACACGCCTCTCGCTCTGCCAGCTCATCAGGAATGTAGAAAAATATTTCATTATCAAGACGTTCTGCGCTTTTATCAACAGGCATTCCTGTAATGGAATCAATTAATTGGTCAGAGAGCGATTGAGTAGCAACTGTTACAGTCATAAACTCCATGTTCTCAGCTGACTCTTCTGTTTCTTGGTCTATAATATCGACTTGGAATAACGGATATTCTTTACCATTATAGACAATATGGTCATTCGGTTTCATAGTTATGAATTTTTTGGAGTTTCGCCCATCAGGTCCACTGCCAGACCATTTGGGCATAGCTTATCAAACCAGTGCCATATCTCAAACCGGGAGGTGCCAGCCTCCCAGAAGTAGAATGGCTTTTCTATCTCATCATCATTGTTAATGGGGGTATTACTAAATTTATCCCACATTTCCTGAAGCTCCCATAGGCAAGGGTGTTGTTCGATACTGGCTTTTATTTTAGCAAGTATGTAAGGACTGCGTGGTGCATAAGGATCGAAAAAACCACCCTCTTCAGGGAAAGTAGAGAGACGTTTATCGTGTTCTGCCTCAAAATATCTTGTCAACCACCAAGGTAACATACCAAATCTGGATTCTTGATATTCCAGGAGAACCATAAATTGACGGATAGGACAGTCTGCATCCTCCATACGGTAGTAGTGACCACCAGGGCCATCACAATCTCTGCTATAATGACCGGGAATCTTGCAGTCAACAATCCATTCGCCCCATTGATTCTGGCGTACAGCAATCACTTTGCCACCCCAAGGGAAATAGCTAAGAGTGCTATTCATTTGCTGTTCAACCAGCTCTTTTGTGATTTCTTTTGTGACCATAGCATTTATTTTAGGGATATTCAGTTAATGGCTTGATTATTCAAGCTTAAAATGGATCGTGTCTGTCCTATTGCTGTGCCGTTTTGATTGTGGGGGCAAATTTTCAGTTCTCAGCGCATGAAATAGAGCATTTCTTAACGGAACGGATACAACGATTCGCCTCCGAAGAGCTTCGGAGGTTGAGAAATAGCCTGAATTTTCATGCTCGTCGCTTTTGGCGTAGCTTCTCCTTTTCTTCTGCGGCGAGTTGCCGGGCGGCAAGCGTTGCGGCGTTTGCCATGTGGATGCCGAAAAAGAGCAACAGTGTCTCGCTGCGTGAGTTGCGTGCCGCTATCCGGCCGACGCCATAGTGCTGTTTCTGGTTGCCGAAGCTGCCCTCCATGGCGGTCGAACGCAGTGTCCCGATCATACGCCGGGCTGTGCTTATGTCGGCGTCCTCATTCTTTGGCTTCGGGCCTTTGCGGACAAAACAGGTCGTTATGCCGTTTTCGGTGCAGTACCTCCGGTTGTCGTTGTTTGCATAGATGGTGTCTGCTCCGACTTTGGCCACTTTGACTCCGGTCAGTTCTTGCTGGTATTCAATACACTCCTGTAATCTCACGCCCTCGTTGAAGGCTTCGAAAGAATGGTGCTCGATGAATGATATTCCGTCAATCTGGATGTTGTTGACCTTAGCTCCGAACTCCACCCGCTTGTTCTCCTTACCTCTGACGATGGGACGGATGTAAGGACGGTCGATGCTGACAATGCGGTGTTTCACCTCCTTTTTCTGAGCAAGTGCGCTTTGCTGGCGATACACTTCTTTTAATGCGTCCAGACGCTTGCTTTGCTCTGAGGTGAGCGCGATGTCGACGGTGTGTATTTTGCAGATTCTGTTCCATTGCCCTATCTGTTTGGAAAGCAAGCTCAGCAATCTGCACCGCAGTTTGGCGGTGGCCGCTCTGCTGTGCTTGCGATGCTTGGCATAGGTGAGTCTGGCGCGGTCAATGTCACGATACTTGTTGCGAGGCAGCCGTTCCTTCAGTATCTTGCAGGTCTTTTTCAACAGAGATTGAAGCCACTCGCAGCATTCCCACAACAGCTTTACATCTGTCGGGAACCGCAGATGGCTCTCATAGCAGGTGGCGTCAGTCAGACACAAATCCTTGTCTTTCAGTGAACCGCCCCATTTGTCATACAGTAATTTCTGTAGTTCTCTGATATCCAACACTTCGGCTATGCGCTGACGGATGGCACTGACTATCTTGCCATTCTTTATGGGATTGGCCGGGTCTATGAGCACTCCGCAGAACATCTGCATGTGTATGCTGCCATTGAGCATCTCGATCAGGCCGTCATCCGACTGTCCGGTATATGGCTTGAGGAACATCAGCGCCACCTCACCCTCCGGCGGGAACATCGGCGTATTGCCCTGAGGATGCGTTTTGGGAAAATGCATACGGATTTTCTCTGCCAGTTCTTTCAATGGCAGTTGCGCATGGATACGCCCGAGCTCGCTTACGGCAAAACTCTCGCGATATTTTTGCATGAAATCGAACTCGGTAAACGGCAACGTGGCCGTAATATCAGAAATTTTTCGTAACTTCACGTACAAATTTTTTTTAAGAATTACCCCCGAATAAGCCCGTGATGGGTCCATCGGGGGTTATTTGTAAAGTTACAAAATATCTACGACATTAGCAAGCAATCAATTAGCCATTAACTGAATATCCCTAATGTAGTTTTGGCCCTTTTCGTCGCAGTTTTGCTTTCTGCTCGTCACGGAAACGGTGCAAAGCCTCTTCGATGCTCATGCCGGGGTGCAATTCAAGGAAGTGCTTGAAGTCGTCCGGCATTCCTCTGTCGTGAGCTAAACCTTGTTCTTCAGGAATGTTTCCACCGAGAGAAGACGATGACAGGCGGATTCCGTCACTCGGCGATGACGATGCTGAGGATTGCTTTGCTGCCAGTTGTCGCAGGAAGGCTTCCGGAATTTTGTGGTCGTAGGGATATGTACGGCTCATTACGGGTTCTCGTTTGTCGAAATCGTACCAAATCCAATGATTGATTGGCACAACGCCTCCGGGGTCACAGATTCCGATGCTGATGAACTTGCCTTCCTGATAGGCTTGTTGCTTTAGTCGGTCAATCTTTACGCCGCATACTATATCCGGCAATGGCGGGATAACAATAGGCTCCGGCTGCTTTGATTTAGGCTGTGACTGCCGTTGCGGTTTAGGTAGTGGTGCGGTTCCGGGTTGAGTCTTTGCCGCTTGCTGTTTCTCTCGGCGAGCCTTGAATTTCAATTCAAGATTCTCGCGGCTGAAAAAGGGATCGAGTTTCCTGTACCAGAATTCATGTATGCCTATGCAGTAATACAGATTCGTTTTCCCTGATTGGCCGGTCTTTTCCTTGACTGTTATACCCTGCCGCTTAAGAGCAATGAGAAACGAGTTCCAGTCCTGAATCTCCGGACGGATGTACACTCCGGATATATTGTGGACAAGCGGGTAACGGATTTTATCTTTTCCCCGCAGTTTTGAAACATCTGTATTAAGTTCGCTCTTGCCCTGCGTGAGACGGTGTTTCAGATTGAGAGCCTTGCAGACGCGCTCATTCTTCTTGAAGTTGGTGGTCTGAGTCAGAAGTCATAGTCAACCCGGCTGAAAACTATATGACAGTGCGGATGCGCCTTGTCAAAATGTCGTACCACTATGTACGGGGTTTTGGTCAGCCCCATCTGCTTCATATATTCCTGCGCCACCTCGGTCATAAGTTCGTCCGTCATCTTCGGGGTATCGTCTGGATGAAAGTCGAGTGATATATGACCGACCGGGTCTTTTATAGGCTTACGCTGTCGCGACGGTCGGGCGATGTCGTCAGCCATAGCCTTGCGGCCTTCATATATCCTTATGTCGCCGGAGGAAGACAAGAGTTTCCAGTCTTTGGAAAGGTGGTTGATTATATCCTCACCGCCATTACTCTCATATTTTCTTTCATCGGCTTTCAGCCCTTTCGACTGCTCCTTATAGAGCTTCTCTTCGAGTTTGCGGCGGGTGACATAATCGACACATCCGCCAAAGCCTGAGCCGCTTATTATATATGCTATCATAAGAAATTAAGAGCTTAATTTTGCGAAAAGTTCGCGGAATTGGCTGAGGCAGTATTGCACATCGCGGGCCATGGCATCGAGTCCGTGCTGATGGCAGAGACGCAGGAGCTGATTGAAATTATTGCTCATGCCCGAGAGGTTCCGGACGATTCTCATTTCTGATTCATCGAGGCGTGGAACAATGTGGGGATTGAGCGTCACCGAACGGATATATTCGCTGACATTTTTCATTCCCGTACGCTTGACATTGGCAAGCAGGAGGGTGTTTTCAGCCTCGTTGTATCGCGTGTGCCGGACGTAGGACTGACGTTCTTCTTCCGGCAAGGCGGGGCGGCCGTTGCGGTGTCCTGCCCTGAGATTCGATTTGCGGGTCGGGGATTTCGGTTTCATTGGCGTGGGGGGATTGAGGGTTTGAAAATGGAGGGGCAAAGCGGATTCGGTACGCCGCTGTACCGGTCCACCCGGTGTAATGGAGGGTGGCGAGGGGAGCAACATGGTTGCGACGATTTTTGTATCACAAAAATCTAACCTCGCTTAGCCCCTCCATTACCCCTGTGGATGGATACCACCGCACCCTGAATCACATAGATTTCAGATTCTTAATTTCTCACCTGAGAGTTTGCGGTTGATAAGTTCGCGGTTATCGTCAAAGAACGCTTTAAGAATGTTGATGACGATATGTGACGGTGCGAGATTCGGTACACCACTCACCCGTGCGAGTTTCTCCAGAGAGTCGCGAAGTTCGAGAGGAAGAAACACCGGTTTCTTCTCGCCGAGGCTGACGATGCGGAGATAGGCGTGTCTTAGCGCATCGAAATCGGCATCCACCATTTTGGCACTGACGCGCGATTTCTTTGACTGTTCCACGGGTTCAGCTTGCTCAGCCTCTACCGGGATGTCAGACTTTTTTCCGGTTGTCAAATCCTCGGATGCGGTCTTGTGTTCGCTCTCAGAGTCGCTTGGCGGTGCATCCTTTGGCATAGCCTCCGGTCTCTCCTCCACTTCGGTTTTCGATGGAGACTTTGCTTTTTTCGGTGGTGTAACAGTTGTACCGGTACACTGGTGTTCCTGTTCAACCATTTTTTTCGACTTTCGAGTTCCTGATGCCTTGCCTCGCTGAAGCTCTGATTGGTCAGAGCTTTGATTGCATGACTGATTAGTCAGCTTGGCATTTTTGAATCTCTTGAACTCCTCGCCATACTCGCGGATGAACTCTTCGAGATTTGCAGGTTCCCATCTGACCGCACAAGGATTTAATTCCATACCGGGAAACGGAGGCTTGCCATCATCGACGTTCCACGGTAATGAGTATTCGTTCATGAGAATCTCAGTCCTTCTGAGTTGTTCTGCCTCTGCTTTGGAATTTTCCTCTTCTTGTCTGAGAAATTCCTCAGCATCGAACTTCTTAGTTGTTCTTGATTCTCTCTTGGGCGCAGTCTGAGTCGCACCCGCCCGATTGACGTACTGACGCGCCTCGGACTCTGTGCCGATAATAGTAGGCTCGGCAAACCTATCTGGATTTGATTTAGCCATATCATTCTGGAATTGTGGCCGCCGAGAGAAAATCCCGGCGACCGGGTGAATTGTTGAAATTTGATAAACCGATGAATCGGAGAGTTATCTATAATTATATCAGCGCATTAGATATTCATCATTGTTTCATCACTATTTTACGGGCGGTGAGAAGAAAATTTTGGCGATGGAAAAGAGAAATTGCGTTTTCTCCCGGTGCCACTATTTTTTCTTTCATTGCCTTTCATCCTTTGATGAAGTGTTGATGAATAACCGATGAGAAGAAAAAGCACTGAAAAACAATAGTCTGTCTCTCTTTTCATCAGTTTATCAAATTTCAACGAGAAAAATTATAAATTCTCTAACATCTGCCGGGTGACGGTGTAGTAGCGTCCACAACGGCGGGTCTCGACGTATGTTTCTTCGTTGAGAAACATCCCGACTGTGTAGGTAGTGTAGCAGAACGAGTTGGAGGCAGGTCTGAGCTTCCAGCAGTCCTGCACCACCTTCCGGAGCTGGCTACGGTCAGCCTTGACCTGTCGGTAGCCGAAGAGACTCAGGATGTCGTTGAAGCAGAAATCAACCTCGTCGATTTTGCGCGAGTCCATTATCTCGGTCAGCAGCTCGACAAGCTCCAGCTCCACACGGTTGCGGTTGGCGCGGATGATTCTCTGCAATGCCTCGGTGTCGAGCAGTGCGGGATTGAACCACATGCGGCTTTCCTCGGCGGTTGTCAGCCGCCGATAGGTCAGGGCATGGAGAAATGCCGGTATCTCGTAGCGGATTTTCTCCAGAAACGTGGTATCGTCCGTGGTAAGCCTCGGAACCTTCCGCACCCAGTAGCGGGTCTCGCCGGGGTCGATGACCACGGGGAGATACTCGTTGTTGGAGCACAGCACGAACTTGGCGAAGAAACTCACCTCCTCGCGGTCACGCCCTTTGGCCTCCATCTTGTAGTTGTAGGTGGTGCTGAGGTTCTTCAGACGCTCGGAGTCCTCGCGCTTGTTGAGAAGCACCTCGTCAACCACAATGACGAGTTTGCCGTTCCAGTCGTCGTTGAACTGGCTGCGGAAGTTTTCGTTGGTGTTGAACGTGACATTAGCCTCAAAGAGTAGTTTTAGGAAATTTAGAAAGGTGGATTTTCCTGTGTTGCGTTCCTCAGACACCAAGAGCAGAATCGGAAGTTTTTGCAACGGCATGGTGTAGAGGATTTGCAGATAGTCAAGACCGAGGTCGTACTGTTCGCCGAAGATGTGGCGCACGAGCGATTCGATACACGACCATTCTCCCTCGGCGGGGATATGGCTGAGTGGCGAATACTTGTTCTTGAAACTGCCGACTACCGGCTGGTAGTCCAGATGAGAGGGAACACAGCAGAAACCGTCGTATTTTGGCACGTTGGCGAGAAAGTCCTTGCCGTAGTCCTGACGGATAGCCTCGATGGTCCACGGTATGCTGCGCTCGATGAGCTGTCCGGCGGCGTTTGGCTGTCGGACAATCTTGTAGTAGGTGGTGCCGATGCGCTCAAAGCGGCCTTCGGCGGGAGGTGTAACTGTTACGTCTTCCATCGGCTCAGTCATCGTTAGAGGGGTTGATAATAGAGTTAACTTCCCGCAGGCTGTAGCGGGTGCTTCCGTTCACCTTGAATGGGTGTAGTCTGCCGTCCTTGGTCATGTTATAGACCGTGGTCTCGCAGACGCCGAGCCGCTCGGCAACCTCTTTCTTGGTGATTGATTTGTCCTGCTCCGCCTCCATGTAGAGGGGGAGCAGACGCTCGCGGGTGGCTTCGATTGTGTCCACCACAAGCTGATGGAGATCAGAGAGGCGGACGTTGAGGAGGATATTGGGAGAGTCAGGGTCGAGTGCCGACGCCTGAAGGAGGTCGAAAAGATTCAATTTCATCTGAGGGAAATGAATTTGAAAAGTTATATCGCCGAGTAACTTACATCACCCACAGCCCCGGCGACGAAAGAGGCTGCGGTGACGTGTCCCAGAAAGGACAAAGGAAGTGCTGTCGGCTATGTTTCGCTAAAGCCGACGGTTGTTGCTGCCGCCCTGTCAGGGTCGGCAAAGGGCGTAGCTCACCCTTTCCCACGCCGCGCCGAAAAGCAACGACATGAGGGCATCTGTTCCTTATACTGGGCAGATACAAGGGCGTTGTGTCTTACTTTGCAATAAGGTAAGGCATACGCGTTTTTCTTCTTTTTAATTGATTGTTTTTGACGTACAGATTCTGTACGGGCACAGTTATGGCTGTCGCAAAATTCAGCTCGTATAGGCTCAATGACAGTTTATTGCTGTGCCATTCTTTTTTCTTTTGCCGTTGTTCCGCGCATTTAATCCGTAGAGCATCGCTTCCTTAGTGCGAGTTGTTGCAGGGTTAAACCGTTGCGGTTTGTTCCGCATTCAACAGCAGGCTTTTCATAGTGGTTCCGGATTCTGAGTCCGGTCTTCTGATCAGGTACCTCGTTATTATTGTTACAGTGTCAATATCGGGCATGGCATCCGTCGGGGAGCATCGTTCCTGTTCCTGTCTATAAAGCTGAACGTGTCGCTTCGGGCGTGCGTTGCCTTCAATCGTTACATAAAGATAACAAAATTTTCCGAGATTTCCAAATCTGCACAATCTCCCGTGGGCGGCTGACATTGTCGGCTATCGGGTGTGTATGATGTAGGTATGTCGATAGCGACCACAAGTGTCACGCCTAAATATGGGCACCGATGTCGGTGTAAGGTTTGGGTCTGTACCCGCACACCGATTTGTTCGCAAGGTTTTGCGCAACCAGCTGCGAAATTCAGGCACACACCTCCGGGTATTGTGCGTAGGGTCCGCCCCATCGGGGTCGGCTCATAGAGAGTCAGCCCACTCTTGGGCTGTGGATTATGTCAGCGGTGGATAAGGGCGCGACCGTCACGGCAGAGCAATCTGACGCTCCGCTATGGTCGCAAAATTTGCCACCGCAACTTTCCTAACAAAGCTTTGTTCAAAAAAGTTCACGATTCAGCGAAAAATATCATCCATAGCCAAAAGTGGTGCATTAGCGGTCATGGCAATCGCTGGCTCTAAGTCCTTTTTCAGCGGCAAAGATAAGTCGCAATTCTCAATCCCGCCAAATATTTTCCGCCGGATATAGCACAAGGTTGTACATGTATATCAGTATATACATTTGATATGGATATGGCGATGGTTGCCTCTCAATTCTCCGGCAAAGAGAATACCACCTTATCAGACTTTCCAAATTATTCCGGGCATGGTTCCCGTTATTGCATTTTGGGGCCTTCTTTTCCCTTATGAGTACCCTTTATCAATCCCAAAATATGCTTATAATCCGCCAAATCTATGGTTTTTGACCCACTTTTGGCGGGTTATAACGAGGTTTTGTCAAATATTATTCTTAATTTTGCACTTGAAAATAGTATATATAGACATGATAATTGGAAGAAAGCCAGAGCAAAAAGAACTATTGGAAGCCGCGAACTCAGAATATTCTAAGTTTGTGGCAGTATATGGTCGTAGACGTGTAGGAAAAACTTTCCTCATTCGAGAGACTTTCAACTATTCGTTTACCTTCCAGCATACGGGATTGGCTCGCGGAAAAATGAAGGATCAACTCCTCAGTTTCCGAGCTTCCCTTCAAACTGTCTCTGGAAAGAAATATAACCAATTTAAGAATTGGTATGAGGCTTTTTTTGCATTAGAAGAGTGGCTCGGTTCATTACCTGAAGGAAAAAAGATTGTTTTCTTTGATGAACTACCGTGGATGGACACTCCTCGTTCCAATTTCATATCCGGATTGGAGCATTTTTGGAATAGTTGGGCTTCGGCAAGAAAAGACATACTTCTTATTGCTTGTGGATCAGCAACATCTTGGATTGTCAACAAACTTATAAATAATCATGGCGGTCTTCACAATCGACTGACTAATAAAATCCTGCTTCATCCTTTTTCACTCTCTGAATGCGAACAATATTCAGAAGCGAATAATTTGGGGTTGAGCCGTTATCAGATAGTTGAAAATTATATGATAATGGGAGGAATTCCTTTTTATTGGAGTTTAATGAAGAAAGAGCTTAGTATGGCTCAGAATATTGATGCTTTGTTCTTCTCAAATGAAGTCGAAGGTCTGTCACATGAGTACGAACAATTATATGCCTCTTTGTTTAGCAATCCAGAACCATATATGGACATTGTATCGGCATTGGCAAAGAAAACAAAAGGATTGAGTCGTGATGAAATATCAAAGTTGGCGAAAGTGCGCACTGGAGGTGAATTGTCGAAACTGCTCAATGAACTTGAATGGTGTGGCTTTATAAGGAAATATAATAGTATTGGGAAGCAGTCAAAAGATTCGCTATATCAGCTAATTGACAATTTTACATTCTTCTATTTCCAATATATCAAGGGCAATAAGAACAACGATTCTCATTTTTGGACAAATAATATCGGCAGTCCATTACATCGAGCATGGAGTGGACTTGCTTTTGAACGTGTTTGCCTTCAGCATATATCACAAATTAAAGAAGCTCTTGGAATATCTGGTGTGCTATCTAACGTCTATAGCTGGCGAACCGAAGCCGATGAAGATAAAGGAATCGATAAAACGCAAATAGATCTTCTTATTGACCGCAATGACGGAGTAATCAATTTATGCGAGATGAAATTCTCTGCACAAGAGTATGCCATCACCGAAGACGAAGCAATGAAACTCCGCCGCCGTCGAGGTAACTTCATCGAAGCTACCCAGACCAAAAAGGCGGTTCATATTACGCTTGTCACACCCTATGGACTGAAGACTAATTCACACTCTGCAATCGCCCAAAATGAGGTAGTTTTAAACGATATGTTTTAATGCATATATAACTATGACAACTGTTGTTTATCCAAGACATGAACGTAGTGTTCACGTCAAAATAAAAAAGTATCGTGAGACATCAACATCCCACGATACTTCTCTCCAAAGAAATTTGCTCCCATCACTTTTTTCTATTAGGTGTTTGAGCCAGCGCACTTCCTGCCGCAGTTTTACTCGTAGCACTGAATCTTCCGTCCCTGAGGACTTTGGATGCGGCTGTTGCAGCACGCCTACTAGTCACTTTGCTGCTGTTAGATTTTTTGTAGCCATCGTAATTGCATTAAGAGTTACTTGGAAGAGGAACCAATGCCTCGTCCACATAAAATTGATCGGTTCGGTTATTGCACCCTATACAGAGTGGTACAATATACGAGTGATTATCGGAACTGTACACTTTTTTCACATGAGCACCTACAAGATTCCATCGTCCTGATTTGTGACAATCAATCGCAGAACATCTCGTTGCTACTCTACCACTCTTCTTCTCCCAGTAATCCAACCATGAGGTATATCCTGCTGGCGGATTATAGCGGCTGGTTCCGTTTGCATTATAAACTTTTATCATAATTTTTGTGAGCGCCATTAGTGGCTGTCCTCACCTATATACCAAAACCGTTAGTGCCAAAATTTAGAATGACCCAGAAAGCAGAAAAAATAATAGATGGGGTACTTCTCTTAGAATCCATAAGTAACAAAGAGTCTGCTCCTGAAGAAGCTCGGAACAGTTTCACATTATTCGTCAGGGCTGACGCATGAGATTTAACTATCCTTAAAGACTTTGTACAGATATTCAGTGCTCCACATACATTTTTTGCGTCTTCGTTTAAGGCTGAGTTTATCGTTCTGCTTTTTAAGCATTTCCAATGCATACTTGCGCATCGCTGAAAAATTGACAGCGCCATTCTTGGCGCGTACGCGGCACATATCTTCCCGAAACGTCACGTCGAGATGCCAGTGCAGTTTGTTCTCGATACCCCAGTGCGCACGAATACGCATCGCATAGTAAGAAGCCTCATCTTTCTCCACGCTGCTGAGATAGTAGATTGTTTCACGCGAGCGGGCACCGTTCTCAGTACGCTCACGCTCCATCTTTATGATACGTTTAAGACCGGGCCACTTCTCGTACATTCCCTCCTGTTCCAAAAGTGTCGTATCCATAATTGAACAGGTTCTCTTCTCAACTCTTCCGTGCCCCTTTTCCTCGGTTGTGTATACCGATATTGGAGTAGTGCTACTAAAGATACTTTCCGTCAAGCCCTTGAGTATCGGCTGATTGTCTTTAAGCGCCATCAGATAGTCGCCGCCCTGGAGCATGATCTGTTCTGCGATATTACGGTGGGTCCCCATTGCGTCGACTGAAACCAATGCCCCTGTAAGCCATAAAGAGGACAATACGGACGGCAGAACCGTAAGTTCGTTGGTCTTGCCATCCACCGGCTTTTCGGCAACGCAGATTTCTGTTTCAGATACCCACGCATTGAGGATATACAGTCCGTGGCATCCGGGACTCCTGGGATTTTCACCCCGCAGTTTCTTACCGTCAATGATGACCTGATTGCCGCACAGGGATTCGATTATGTGGCCTCGGCAGCAATCAAGACTTGCCCGGAGCTGAGCGGGATTGACAGACTCTACAACACGAAGTATCGTGTCACCACACGGGACACCGTTGCCAAGCTTCAGCAATCCGGCGGCCTTGAATTCTTCCTCTCGGTCTGTAACCATATCCGATATGTCGTCACAGTCCTCACAATCACACAACACGCCGATGAGTGCCATTCGGAGCACATCCTCGAGCTCATGTTTAACCTTGCCCAAGTCGCGCGGGTCTTTTACTTTGCTGAAAATTTCTATTTGCATACCTCTAATATATCCATCTTCAGCAATATATGCAATATCTGAAAGTTTATTTCACATAATCAGGTGAATTTTTGACTGAATTTGAGTTAAATCTCATGCGCCAGCCCTGATTATTCGTTAGTTACTTTGAAGATAAACTAAAAAAATACGCAGAGGTACAAGCGTTACATCTTGGATATCCTGTAAATGTTGCATTTGAAGCAATTCAATGTACATTTGCCAAAGTATGGAAATATCCACACTCATTCAATATGAATAGGGCATCATGTAAGAATACAGAAAATGCGATTATTATATGGCTAAAAAAAATTGTAGCTTCACAAATGTTTGACTATGTAAAGAAAGGTATATGTACTCAACAAAGCAACGAGGAGGATCTTTCCGTGATTGAAACATCCGAGGAATTTGTTGACTATCATATAAGAGACTATCCTATAGAGGAAAAGTTGATGCTGATACAAGCTATGAATCAAAAAATATCATCTTTAGATGAGAAACATCGAATAATCTATCTCACATATAAGGCATACGAAACACAAGGTAAGAAACTTCCACGTAGGCTGTTAGAAAAACTCCGAGTTAGATTATGCGTTACCCAAGTAACGATTAGGGTATATAAAAGAGAGGCATACAAAGCCGTAGGCGATAATTTAGAAAATTGAGACATGAAAAATTTGACACCCGAAGAATTCAATTTACTGCTTTGCTCGACAGGTTTTCTACCTCCTCGAAACGAAGATGAGCACCTATTTTTCGAAGAAATGCATGAGTCATATAATGTGCAAACTAAGAATAGGCATGTTGATATTGATGCAATTATAAATGGTAACTGTATATTAAGCAATCCAGAAGACCAAATCATCGAATCGGCTCCCTATGTTTCTGCGTCAGGCATTGATGTATCTGGATTTTCTATGGCTGCTAGAAATTTCGATAAGTTGCCACAAGAAATAATTAACAAAATTAGAAAACAACATAAGGGTAAGAAAGAATGAAGATGCCAAATTCACATACAATTGCAGACGAAATCGCGTCTCTGTATCCTTTGCCTATTCCATTACAAGATATCGTAGAAGAGGAAGGCATAATACTAATATGTGATGATTACGGCTCTAATACATTTGATGGTCTGACAATATATGAGAAAGAAGAGAAACAATTTTACATTCATTTAAATACTAGAGGAGGAAATCTATTAACGAATACTAAAGGGCGTTTTACTCTAGCCCACGAGTTGGGGCATTATTATCTTGGACATCATAGGGCAGCTATGATTTCCGGAGTAATGCATCCTCACATTTATAAATATAATCCTTTCGGGAATAATTATGAATGGATAATTGAACGAGAGGCTGATGAATTTGCAGCTTCACTTTTAATGCCGATTGAAGCATTTAGACGTGATCTTTTTCAAAGAGAATTTTCTGGACACCTTATTGATACATTAGCTAAAAAATATAAAGTTAGTTTTTCTGCATCGGCAATTCGCATCTTGAAAATAGGAGTTATACCTTTGATGTTGGTTTATGCAGAAAAAGGTGTTGTCAAATGGCAACTGCATAGCGAAGAGTTTCCATTTTATCGTTTGCGAAATGGGAATAGTAAAGTGCCTGAAAATTCAGTAATGGGTGAGTATTTTCTAACAAAAGTAACAACTAATTGCCATAAAGACGAAATTGTTTTTGCTGGCGACTGTTTTCATACGTTTTGGGAGGATCAAAATCGTATGGAATTTTTTGAATACTGTATCCCATATAAAGACAAGGCATTTAGTGTATTTTGGCAGAATACACACTAAATAAAACTGAATCACCACATATCATTCTCTTTCTTGGACATGGCGGCGATTTCGTCGGCTATCTCCTCGGAGGAGAGTTTGATATAGTCCATGAATGTCTTTTGCGTCTTGTGGCCGCTGACGTGCATCATCTGGAGGATGGTGTACCTGTGGCTGAGGTACATATTCGTGATGCCGGAGCGTCGGGCGGTGTGGCTTGTAACACACTCATAGCGCGGCACAATCACGTTGCCGTTAAGGTCTGTCTCCGGCTCCTTCCTCTCTTTTCTCAATGCCTCCTTCTGCTTCATGGTGAGCTTGGTCGGCACTTTCTCTTTCAATGACGGCAACTGCTCCGACAGTTCTTTGAGAATATCCTTGATGTAGCGATTCAGCACCTGCTCGTTGGCTTTCGGAATGTTGTAGCCATACTTCTCGCAGATGGTGATAAGATTCTCGTTGAGAATAGGTATGGTAACCTCGGTCTTGGTCTTCTGCTGGACAAGTCGGATGATGCGCGTTCCCTTTCGGGTGGTCTCAAAGTTGTCGGCGTTGAGATTGTTGTAATCGCTCACTCGCTGACAGGTGTAGCAGCCGATGAGAAAAACATCACGGATATGCTCCTTCTTTCCGGCCAGTGGCATTTCGTAGAGGGCTTGCAATTCCTCCTCTGTGAGATAAATCTCGACAGCCTTGTCGCGGTCTTCAATCTTCTTCTTGACAATGAGTGCTACCGCACGTTGGTTATCGTGTACGCCGTCAATGAATGCCGCGTTGATAAGAGCCTTCAAATTTGTCAGATGTTTGTTGACAACTTTTGCCATGTAACCGTGCTTCTGCAAATAGTTGATGTAGCGCGACACAAACGCACGGTCTATGTCTGCCCATCCGAACTTGTGCAACGGGTCGAAGCCTTCATAAACACTAATAAAACTTTTCCATGCCTTGCAGGTGCCGGGGGCATAGTCGTCACTGCCAATCTTTCGCGCCCCGCTCTTGATGTCATCGACAAACTGAACGAGGAACGGCCAGATAAGACGGTTCTTCTCATCCTCGATACGTTTCTTTTCCTCGGCTTTCTTGCGGGCTTTTTCTTTCGCCGCCTCACGTTTGGCGATAGCCTTACGCTCGGCCTCGGCGGCTTCCTCCATCTCCCGGCGTTCAGCGTCCACTTTCTCCGGCTCTGAGATATAGCGCACATCCATGTCGAGAGCCTCGCGGTCAAAGTTCACCTTTGCAAGATGAGCCTTGACGATGCCCTCAATCTGCGTGAGCTTGGCATGGAGCTGATAATTCTTCTTCTGATGTGCCAGCCATGCGCGGGGCGATGCCGTAGCCTTCTGCCAGTCGGCAACCTCAACCTGAAGCATGGTCGAAACAAGCACGTCAACCTTGCGGGTATGGATACGGATAAAGAGAGTCGCGGTGTCCTTCTTCAAATCCTTGGTGCGGACATGAAACGGGGTCAATTTTTTCGGAGAGGGTGATTTTGTCATATCTTCGATGTTATAAATTTCTGAAAGGTGGCATTTGCATTCGTTCACAATCAGCCACTTTGGTTCTGCAAATATAACAACCCAAACCGCATTTTGTCAAGTCGGGTCACCACGCAGGTCACCACGTTTTTTGAATAAATCTGAAAATCCCCAAAATTCATCAAAGTTCATATTGCGCTATTATTCAATATTTTGCCTAAACAAACCATTCAAATTTATTCGTATTCATTCAGAAACTCAGGTTCTGGTGGCACCACCAGAATAGTCGCTAATAATCTAATTTGTAGATTGTTAGCGATTTTTTTCTTTTAGTCACTATTTTGCAAAGTCACTACAAAAGTCACTATCGCAATTGTATTGGTTGAAGATGGCGTGAAATAAATAAACCGAAATTAAGGGTCAGCTGCAAAACCCGGTTGAAATGTTAAAAAACTACGCGAGTGTAAAAATTTTTTAGGCGCATAGTTTGGAAAGACGGAAGAGGAAGAAAGGGATGTCGGTAACGCCTCGGAACTGGCTTCGGAATGCCTTTACTTTGGCATTGAAGGACTCGGCTCCGGCGTTAGTGGCTCGGTTGATGAAGTAGTTAAGGATTGTATCGTAATGATTTCGGAAGGTATCGGTAACTGTTCGGAACTGACCGCCGTCCATGCGGTCGACCTTATCATACCACCGGGCCAGATTGAGTCTGGCCACGTCCTTATCAACTTTTTTATTAAATATATCAGTCAGTTCCATAGCTAAATCGTAGGCTTTCTTTAACTCCGGGTAGAACTCGAAGATGATGTCAGCTCTCCGCTGCTGTGAGCGTGTCCACTTCGAGGCATGCCTGGTAAGGATATATTTCGCTCTGGCAAGCAACTGTTTACGGGTGTCGCCGTTGGAGTAGCGGAACGTGACATAAGCCACCCGGTACTTGCGACAGCGTGCAATCTCCTCGTTTTCAATATCGCAGACCATCCACCGCAGGGATATGCGCAGTTCGTCGATGGCATCATAATAGAGCTTTTGGACGTGGAAACGGTCGTTGGTGACGGTAACCTTAGGGAATGAGCGCCGGGCTATGAGCATCATCGATGATGACAGGTCGAGGGTTATTTCACTGACTGTCTTGCGTTTGGCAAGCTGTATTTTCTCCAGTACGGCGATGACAGTCTCGGCTTTTGTGCCGCGGATGGCTGCCACCAGCGCTCCTTTGCGGCCATGAGCGTCGCGGTTGGTCACGAACGTATAAAGCTCTCCGCAACTCAGCGACGACTCGTCAATGGCCAGATTTGGTCCGATATTCTGCGGATATAGAATGTATTCCTCGGCATGGCCGAGCTGCTTCCAGCTCCGGTAATCGCTGAATATCTCCTTGTATTGTCTTGACAGACCGGCTCCGTTTACGCCATAGTGAGCCGCTATCGAACGGATGCTCTCGGGGGTGGATTCAATCCTCCTCTTTTAAAAAAGCTACGAACTCTGGGGTCAGGCGTGAGCCATCTTCCGTCATGTCGTAGTCATAGGTGAAGATACTTCCGTCATCGGTGTCACGCCATTTTCTGCGCCTCACATGCAGGAAGACCGCTTTGCCCCGTAGGGGAAAATCCTGTATGACGCGTTCTTCGGTAAAGCCATACTCCCTTACCGTACCTTTCTTATAGTCCTCTCGCGACATGTAACCGCGCTCGTCAAGCCAGTAGTCAAGGCGATTGTCGCATTCCTTATAATCGACAAACTCAAAATTCTCTGTTATAAAAGCCGGAAAGATTGTCCGTAACACCTGCCATTGTTTCATATGGCAAAGTTCGCTATAATTCCTTTTTTTAACAACCGCTTTTTTACATTGACCCGAAATCTTTTATCTCATTAACATTTTTTATATCTTAATCGACAGAAGAGTCTCCAAGTTCGGGTTCATCAGCCATAGATTTTTCGGACTTTCGGACAAAATAGTCAATATTTAATATAAATCTCTGAAGTTATAATAATCCGAGTACTTGGACTGTAATTCAACAAGCAATTCGCGGATTTGACCGCGCATTCTTTCGAGATTTTCCTGAGTTATAGGTTGTACCATGCGATTTAACTGATTAACACATAAATCATAAATATTTCTAGTGGAACTTAAAGTTTCTTCAAATACAGCTTCCGCAGATAGCAATTGAAATGGTGAGCGTCCATTTTCATCGAGAATTTCTTTTTGCAAAGCTGTCATAGCCTCGGAGACATCCAATAAATTACAAAATTTCTCATAAAAAGATAGGAAGCCCTCGTATAATTCATCCGGATACATCTCTCTCGTTGTGCATATGAAAGCTCTGTAAGGTGCCCTTTGCTCAATACTGATATTGGAAATCATAGCTATACTGTCACACATAGCCATCACAATAAATAATAAATGACCAAGGGCAATATTGATAGGGCGGATTAAATTATAGAATTCTTTCCATTCAACTATTTCACCTGAAGAAAGGGCAATTCCATCAACAGAGCCATGAGCCTCTACTTGAATCGTTAATATGTCTCCTTCTTCCAATTTTGAAAGAATATTATAGAATGCCTCTTCAAAGTCATTTTTGTCGACTACATTCAATAACTCACAGAATATATTACCGTTCATAATGGGCTTATAGCGTAATAAATCTTCGTATAGTTTAGTCCCTGTTTGGGGTTGCCCCTCAGGAATTGATTGAATCACAACAATACCCCATCTTTTAATTTTTGTGTCAGGTGTATTCATATCAAAAGCTTAATCTATATTCCAATACGCATCAGGATCCCCATCAAAAATGGTATCGATATCATCATCGCTATAGCCCATCTCATCTTGTGCATATGATCCTCCATATTTTTCATAAGTCCTCTTTTCGTAATTCGAACTTTTGATGTTTAGCTTATTCAGCCCAACACCTGAATCTATAAGGATAAACTCATCTGAGCCTATCCATCCCTTAGCTTCCAGATTCTTAGCATTCCCCTCAGTTGGATATGAAAATTGAATTTTATCATACTTGATTTCAGCAATAACTTCGCCTAATTCATTCAATATACCCTTCTTATTTTTCAATGTAACGATAATGTACTTATGCTTTTTATCGTAATTTTTGAACCAACATGAGCCATAACAGTCATCATAAACAGGAGGTACAATCTCTTCCCCTTGCTCATGAATCAAACCGCACTTCCCATTCGCATAAACTTTAAAGTATTCATCTGTAGTACTACCACACGGGAATCGTTGTTTAACCACCTTAATCTCATCATACAGATTTGAGACTATTTGGAATCTTAGAACATGATAAATATAAGACACTTTGCCATGCTTTACTACCCAATATGGTCTTTGCCTTAATAGTGTTGGATACAATTCATCATTTTCAATTGGAAGTATAGTATTTGAATATTCATCAATAAGTCCAAACTTATTATCCTTTGCAACAATCATCACACTATATCCGATACCTCCGAGAGGGAGATATTTTCGATTGAGGAAACCATCTGTATTAGGTACATAAGGATTCTTAATTTCGCAAAAGTGTCTATTAGTTTTATCTATAAGATAATCTAAATCCCGCTCTTTTTTACTATAATCCAACAGATTATAGTAAATTGGCTTAGATATGGCATCTATACTCATTAAGAAATCTTTTTTTATCATTACCTTACCTCCAATACACAATTCATCCTGCTTGGAGTTTTCAAGAATTTCTAATGGCATTTTAGTACTACCAATGTATATATAGTTTTTATTCATGATGGTATAAGTATCAATAGATGTAACGGCTTCTTCAAATTCATCAGATAGATATAGAACATTCTCGTCAGACAGAGAATCGTAATCTTCACTTTTCTCAGCACAGGGATTTTCAAAAGCATGTAAATGATTACTTCCTCCAGCCATTCTGAATACAGAAAGTTCAGATCGTGAACCATCAGTAGCGAACTTATGGTATCCTCCTGGCATATACTTTTCAATTACGAACCATTCACTCTTCCGTGGAGGTTGTCTATATGTCTTGATAACGGCAAAATTAGCAATAAATTATGATTTTAACGCTATGTTCTGCTATGTTTTAAGACATATCAAAGCCATTTTATCGCCGAATCGTACGGACACAGACTTTCCAAAACACAAATTTAACAATGGGGTCGCCGGTATTCTTGGCGACATGGTTATAAAAACAGAGCAATACCACCGAGAGGGATTCATGCTCTTCTTGGTGATGGTTGATGTTAATGAAGCGTGGGACCTTGACGGCGTCGTTTTGTCTTCTGTTCTTCGCGGTAGCGGTGAAGAGCCTATTCAATGGTCAGTCCGGGATGTCGGCTTAACCACAATTTGAAATCATCAGTAATTGCCGGTCCCTGTGCAAAGCCTTCGTCATGAATCGGTACTCCTCCTAAAGACGGAGATGACAATGTGATTCCGGCTCCTTGAGAGATATTGACGGAGGCAGACTGTGAGGCTGTCATTTGCTGTTTAAAAGCCTCGGGGATATAACGGTCATCGGGTGGCGGTGTTAATTCACATCGAGGTTGACCAGTCTTAAAGTCATACCATATCCAATGATGTTTGCCGACAATTTCATCGGGCTTGCAGATATAGTGTAAGCGGCATATCATTTCCGGTCGAAACCACTCAGTCCGTTGTATATAGTTCCGTCGGTTATGGCTACATTTTGAGGAGCGATGACCCGGAGTCGGAGTTGTTGAGCGAGCGGCTGCCGCTGCGGAATATCGAGCCGAAGTCGGCCGAATAGCTTACCGACAGAGTCACCATATTGGCGTTGTTACGGATGTAACGGTCAGTAGTATAGGGGTTCACCGGCGAATAGTTCCACGATGGATACTGCGACCCTTTTTTACTGAATATATACATCCAGGATATGTCGAAATTCCAATGCTTGTCGGGCTTGTAGCTGAAACTCAGCGAATTGTTGTTTTCATCCTTGCTCACGCGGTATCCGGTCAGGAATTTCCCCGGAAATTTCTGCCAGAACGATACCGTAAACGGGCCTTTGTTCCACCACAGGCTCACACTTCCGGCGATGCTTGTAAGTCGGCGTCGGCATCCGTCCATGCGATTCTCGTAGTGAGTGATTCCGGCATATGCTCGTGCACCAAATCCCTGTATGTCACTGATTTTTATGTTCACTGAGCCTTTGTACATGTGGCGGGAAGGCACATTTACAGGATGCGACAGGAAAAGCATATCGCCGAGATATTCCACATCGGATATCGCACAATTGTTGATGTCGGCCATCGACAGGTTGAGCGACATCGCCAACTTGTCATGCTGATAAGTGGCCTGGATACGGTAGCCGAGCGTCTCCGACACTTTCAGTAAGGGATTTCCGTTGGAGATGAGATAGGGCGATGTCTGCTGCGGATAGTCGGTAAGATCGGCAAGCGACGGTATATCCGGAGTAAATATAAACGATGCGGCCATACTCCACTTCTGCGAGATATTCCACGAAGCGCGTGCGGTGGTGATATTCCTGATGAAGTGGCGCCGGTTCATGTCGTTTTTAACCCAAAACATTTTGACACCGGTCGATGCCATAAGATACACATTGCCTAAGCGTTGGCCGAGGTCGGCATACACATAATTGTTGTTTTCGGTAAGCAATGGCTTGTACTCGGTGTGCAGATACCGGTTGGTCGAATGCGACATGGTGTTCTGCACACCTCCCGACAGTGAGGTGTTGGCGCCAAATGTATGGGTATAGCTTACTTCGGTTATGAGAGAGCGGCGCCGGTTGTCGGCATCCATCACATATTCCCGCTCATCGTCCCCGTCATAATCGTCCCCGTCATATATGAAACGATTCTCGCGCCTGTAGTCGCTTGAACTTATAGTGCCTACCACCTGCGCCTCCAGAGAATTGCTCTCATTGAAGTCGCGGCGCAAGAACAGATCGAGCGACGGTGCGAAATCCCGGCTTGTCGACCGGCTGAATTTGTCGCATGCGCCAAGTTGCGAATCGTCATCATATCCGACCAGACGGTTTTTCGAAGTCATGGGCGTAGCCGAGAACGTGACCGACAGTGTAGTACTTTCGGTGGGGCTGTAGGTATACTTTGTCTGCAACTGATTGTAGAAATAGTTGAACGGATTACGGTCGTGCGACTTGATGTCGACGCGGAAATCATCTCCGATGTAGGCCTCATCGCTATTATCGTATACCTGCTGATAGTTGCGCCACGACGGAGTCCACGACAGAGAAAACTGCGACGCCCCCTGATGGTACGACGCTTCTACCGACCCGTCGACAAATGCGGTAGCCACCGCACTGCGCCCCCAGGCATATATCTGTCCGCCGTCGTTGCGTTTACGAAGGGTGATATTTATAAGCCCGTTCATGCCCCGGTCGGCATATCGGCCGGGGGTGATGCGCGAGTACTCGATCTTCTCGATATCCTTTGGCTGCAAAGTGTTTACATCGGCCATCGTTGACGGCACTCCATTGATTAGAATCATCGGAGCGGCGCCGTCTACCTTTAAGCTGCGGTTTATAGGGTCGGCTTCAAGCCCGGCAAGAGGGAGTTTCTGAAACAGACCTACCGCCGTCGACGAGGCTTTTATATCCGACTTGGATGGAAATACTACGGTACGCCCGCGGGCATCTATCATTGCCTTACCGGTGACAGTGACTTCGTCAAGCGACACCCCCTCCGACAGATATAAATTACCGAGATTTATATTTCCCTGGCCGCGGTCAATGATGACAGTGGCCCCGGTATACCCCGTCATGCCTATCTCAAGCGTTATGTTAGAGGATACATCCGTATCAAATGTGAATGCACCCGATATGTCGGATACTGTGCCCGATATAAACTGATTGTCGGCAAGCAGGCGGCATGTAGCTCCGACTACAGCAGTGGAATCACATTCCGAAAGCACCGTGCCGCATATGGTTCTGGCCGAAACATTACTCGTGGCAACAAGCAAAAATATCATAGCGACGAGTATTCTAAGAGGATGGCTCATGTGGAAAATCTGTTGATGTGTGGCACGAAGTTAATAATAATTGCCAAGATAACACCCCCTTATAGGAAAGAAATTACCCCCCCCATAATACACAGTAAATCAGTCTATTACGTCGCATAGTGAAAATTGTTTTTCGTGCCCCCGTTAAGCAGGATTGGCAATGATGGCCTTCAGAGCTCTGGCGAGCTGGTCGGGACACGAGGTGTCCTTGCCGCCGCAGCATATGCCCCCCAGACGCGCGATTACCTCGTCGGGAGTCATGCCGCATACAAGTGAAGAGATGCCCTGAAGATTGCCATGGCATCCTCCTGTAAATGACACCGACTTTATTACTCCGTTGTCGAGTTCGATTTCTATAAGGCGCGAACATGTGCCTTGTGTGCTATATTGATATGTCATTCTCCGTATTGTCTTTAATTTCCGCAAAATTAACTAATTTTGCCGGCAAAATAAGAGATTGTCTAAATTTATATGAATCCGACATCACTACAGGAGGAATCCCGCACGGCATTCAGAGTACTGTTTGCCATAAGTATAGCCCACCTGCTCAACGACATGGTACAGAGCATCGTACCGTCAATCTATCCGATAATAAAAGAAGAGATGGGGCTGTCATTCATACAGATTGGAGTCATCACTCTGGTGTTTCAGCTCACATCGTCATTGTTGCAGCCCTTTGTGGGTATGTACGCCGACCGGCGCCCCAGCCCTTACGCACTCGCTGCCGGCATGTGCTTCACCCTTACCGGTCTCATATGGCTCGCATTTACCGGCAGCTACGCCGCCATGCTCGGAGCCGTCTCGGTGATAGGCATAGGGTCGTCCATCTTCCATCCCGAGGCGTCGCGTGTGGCACAGCTTGCCGCCGGCGGCAAGAAAGGCCTCGCTCAGTCGATATTCCAGGTTGGCGGCAACGGCGGCACGGCCATAGGCCCATTGCTCGCAGCGCTGATTGTGCTTCCCCACGGTCGTCTTGCGGTGCTATGGTTTGCCTTGGCGGCTATAATGGGCGCTCTAATCCTTACGCGGGTAGGGCGCTGGTATAAACGCGTTGTAAGCAACATATCCGGGCAGCGACGCAAAGTCCGCTCTGTGGTAGACCATCTGAGCAAGCGGCGCATAAACATGGCTCTTGCAGTGCTGGTAGTGCTCACCTTCTCCAAGCAGTTCTATCTCGCAAGCATGACGAGCTACTTCACATTCTTTCTTATCGACAAGTTCGGGGTGTCGATACAATACTCTCAGATAGCCCTTTTCGCGTTTCTTGCCGCATCGGCGGTTGGCATAATCGCCGGAGGATATATTGGCGACAAAATCGGACGCAAATACGTGATATGGGGCTCCATACTTGGTGCGGCGCCGTTTGCAATAGCAATGCCTTACGCCGGACTCACTCTCACCATAATACTCGCCATCATCGTAGGGCTGGTAATATCCTCGGCATTCTCTGCCATACTTGTGTATGCCACCGAGTTGAAACCCGGGAAAGTCGGTATGATTGCCGGTCTGTTCTTCGGCCTTTCGTTCGGTCTCGGAGGCGTCGGGGCCGCATTCTTCGGTTGGCTTGCCGACATACGGGGCATATACTTCGTGTTCGAGATAAGCACTCTGCTCCCTTTGCTTGGCATCGTGGCCGCCTTTCTCCCCGACCTGAAGAAAATCGACAAGGAGTGAACGCCGGCGCCCTCTGCGGAGTTATACATCCATAAGGAAGATGAAATCTGTTTGACTCTCTATCCACGAAAATAAAATCTTATGTTACTCGATATCTTTCTGCTTGTCGCCGGACTGGCGATGATACTCCTTGGGGCCAACTGGCTTACCGACGGAGGGTCCGGAGTGGCCAAACGCTTCGGTATAAGCGAGCTTGTAATAGGCCTTACCATCGTGGCGTTCGGCACATCGGCGCCCGAGCTGGTAATTAGCGTGATGTCGGCGATAAAGGGGAGTGCCGGATTGGCCATAGGCAATGTGGTCGGCAGCAATATCTTCAATGTGCTGATGATTATCGGCATCGTGGCCATGGTGAGGCCCATCAAGGTCGAACATAGTATAATGACCAACGAGATACCGCTTGTCGTGCTCGCCTCCGTGGCATTGCTTGCATGTGGCAACGGACATCTCCTCGATGGAGATATGACCGATATGATGACACGCGTCGACGGTATCCTGCTGCTGCTCTTCTTCGCCATATTCATGCGCTATACTTTCTCCATCGCAAAAGCCGCGCCATCTCATTCCGAGCCCGAGCCGCGGCAAGAAACCTCACAGTTGGAAGTGCCGGTGCCGATGTGGAAGGCCTGCGGCATGATTGTGCTCGGCCTGGCAGCCCTCGTATGGGGAGGTGATATCTTTGTTGACAGCGCATCGTCGCTTGCCCGGGCCATGGGTGTAAGCGATGCTGTAATCGGCCTTACCATTGTTGCTGCCGGCACATCTCTGCCTGAACTTGCCACTTCAGTAGTGGCGGCCACAAAAGGGCGCCCCGGCCTGGCTGTAGGCAATGTAATAGGCAGCTGTCTGTTCAACATATTCTTCGTGCTTGGCCTGTCGGCGGTGATACGCCCTCTGCCACTCGGCTCGATAGGCAATCTCGACCTGCTCGTGATGACCGGAGCAGCCCTCCTCTTCTGGCTCTTCGGATGGATTATACGCCATCGCACCATCACCCGCATCGAAGGCATCATACTCGTGTTGCTGTATATAGCCTACACTACAGTACTTATAGTCAATGCCTGAACATCTGTGTAACAGCATCTGACATATACAAGACGAACCACGGTGCTGTGTCCGGGAAAGGGAACACACCGTGGTTCGTCTTGTATATTGTCAGTATAAGTATACAGTTAGTTGCCGTAGACTACAGAGCCCGAGCTGCTCTCGCTCTTGCTGATGTTTTTTGCCTTCAGGCCCGAGGCATTGATGTCACCGCTGCTGCTGGCATTCAGCTCGGCATTGACACACGTTCCAGAAAGTTTCACGTCACCACTGCTGTTGGCATGGGCTTTCACATTCTGTGCGGTAAGCATCCGTACCACCACATCGCCGCTGCTGCCTGCATGTGCTGTAAAGTTGTCGCACGATAGAGTGCCGATTTTCACATCACCGCTGCTCGAGGCCGCTGCCGTAAGATTACGGCACTTCATATTTCCCGCCTTGATGTAGCCGCTGCTCGACGCCGACAAATCAATATTCCCGGTGCAGGATATATTGTCGCCGATTACATCGCCGCTACTGCTTACGCTTATTGTGATATTGCCATTTGATGTCATGCCGTTCTTGAGTATGATATCGCCGCTGCTCGACGCCTCCAGGCTGTTTACCGCCGGAGCCGACACACGCACCTCTCTCTTTGCCGATCCCCATACCTTATGGTTATTATCGCCCTTTATGCCTACGCGGAGTATGCCGTTGCGTGTCTCTACGGTAATCCTGTCAATCTCATTATCCGGAGCATATATTTCGACGCGCGGGCTACCTGTCGACTGTGTGTATACCACATCGACCGAATTGCTTGTGGAGATGCCGTTGAAACTGCCTGTCTCCACCTGGCGCGTTACATAATTGCGACTTGCGGCTACGACCCTTGTGCATGAGCTGGCCCCTGCCATAATACAAACTCCTGTAATTACGGTAAAAATAACTTTCTTCATATCCTATGATGATTTTATGCGACTGGCGTCGGCATGATTGTTTATTATAATGACGTAGCTTTATGCCAAAACGTTGCATTCAATCCCAAAAAAATCCAAAATTCTCTTATTTTTTGCTTGGCGATGCAATTAATGGACCAATTATTCATACTTCTCAAAAATAATTATTACCTTTGCCGCCACAAAAGCACATACATCTACCTGACCATGCCCGGATGGCGGAATCGGTAGACGCGACGGTCTCAAACACCGTTGGAGCAATCCATCCCGGTTCGATCCCGGGTCCGGGTACTGAATGACGGCTGATAATCAAGCGATTATCAGCCGTCATTTCTTTTCGGAAGTGTACTATTTATTCCGGGTCAATAAGGGGTCAGTAGCAAAACCCGGTTGAATTGTTAAAAATTTTGTGTTGGGTTGCAGTTGCAGCCACCGGGTTAGGGCTGTTTTTGGGGTGTGTGGTGGCGGAGTAGAGAGTGTAGTCGGGTCAGTGTATTGGTATCGTTGTAGTGAGAGTGTTTGACAAGGGATTGGTCAGAGGGGTATGTCGGCAATTCCAGAGTGTTGATGATATGGTGCTTCATTGGGTGTTGCGTTTGCGGCTCCACGCGTTAGCGCACAGCCGCTTTAGCGGTGTCAACAACGTTAGCCCCATCCAAGAGCCGCGTTAGCGGTTCGCAGGGTGGGGTATGATGGTATAATATTCACGTTGTGCCCGGCGTGGCCCGGCGACAGGGAGTTGTTTGTTTTTGGGGGATTTTATTAGGGTTTTAGTAAGCCGCCGGGCCTCGCGGGGTTTTGTCCTCTTGACCTATGGCTGCGAACCGCTAACGCGGCTCTTACCATAGGCTAACGTTGTATACGCCGCCAGGGCGGCTATACGCTAACGCGTTGGGTTGTGGATGGGGCAAGGGCAGGTATTCCTTTATTATCTGCGCAATTAAATTACAGCCCTGCCTCGGAATGCCAAATTTTCAATACATTGTTTGATAGGTCGTGCTATGTCTGTACTCCCTTGTTGTTTATTAGATTACGAAGATATCGCCTTAACCTATACTACCCTGTCCGACAATATTTATAAAAAAAACTCTTATTCTCGCTTACTATAGTCTTATCATAACGGAGATTGATAGTATCGGAGTCTGCAACACTGCCGATTATACATCGGAGAGTTCAACTAAAAAAAGGTGAATATTGTTTTAGATTCTAAAAACAGTATTGCCGTTTATTTTATGGACGACTTGATTATAATCATTGCATTGATTCTGCTCAATGGAATATTCTCCATGTCAGAAGTCGCACTTATCTCCGCTCGAAAATCAAAACTCACCGCTGATGCCAAAGATGGCAACAGAAACGCAGCCAATGCGTTGAAACTCCAGAGCGAGCCCGACCGTTTTTTGTCTACCGTACAGATAGGCATTACACTTATCGGCATTCTCACCGGCTTGTTTTCAGGAGCCACCATCGCTACCGAGGTCGGAGATTACCTTGTCCGCCTCGGCCTTGCTCCCAAAATGGCAATGAATATATCACGCATATTCATAGTGTCAATAGTCACATATCTCTCGATTGTTGTAGGCGAACTGGTGCCAAAGCGTATAGGAATGGGCCATGCCGACACAATTGCCAAGATTGTTGCCGGCCCGATGAAGATGCTCTCCCTCATCACCTATCCTGTCGTATGGCTCCTGTCCATATCTACTTCTGCCATCGTAAAGATTTTCAGAATCGGAACCGGCTCCACAAAAGTCACAGAGGAAGAGATTAAATCATTGATTCACGAAGGCGCATCTTCAGGCGAAGTCAGAGAGGTCGAACAGGATATCATGGAGAGGGCCCTGATGATGGGCGACTGCCGTATCGAATCCATTATGACCAGCCGCAAGGATGTGGCGGCGCTTACTGTAGATATGGATCAGGAAAGCATCCGCAACGTTCTTTCTGATGATCTCCACTCGGCGTATCCTGTCTTTGACAAAGAGAAAGAAGATATCTGTGGGGTGATTTCCCTGAAGCAGCTTGTACTGTCGCTCGGCAAACCCGACTTCGACATAAGAAAAGCACTGACTCCCGCCATGTGCCTTCCCGAAACCATGACAGTGTATGACGCACTTGAGACATTCAAAACCTCTAACGCCCATTCGGCTCTCGTATATGACGAATATGGCACTTTCCAGGGCATAATAACATTGCGGGATATTCTCGACGGACTTATTGGCAACATCACCCACGATGGAGACGGCCCCATGATAGTAAAACGTCCCGATACTGAAGAGTGGCTCATCGACGGACAATGCCCCATATACGATTTCCTCGCATATTTCGATTGCGAGGATTTATACAGACCGGCCACATATTCCACTATCGCCGGACTTATCCTGGAGCATCTGCGCAGGGTACCTTCCGAAGGCGATACGATAATATGGCATTCCTTCCGCATCGAAGTAGCCGACATGGACCATGTGCGCATCGACAAAGTTGCCGTATCGCTCATCTCCGATTCCGTGAGTGCCAGCAACTGATATAATATTGTCAGCATTTTCTCCACTATGCCTTGTGGAGAAAATGCTGACAATATCAGATAGAATTATACGAAGGGTTGGTTGATGGCGATGACCTACTTCGACGGTGAAGCGGCAGGACATGCGGGCTTGGACTTTGCCGCGCCGCAGCATGAGCCGGAGGATGATGTCGCGCAATGTCCCGTAGCGGCAGAGGGTATGAGACTATCGCCATCCTTGCATTGCTCGGAGCATTGTGTGGCGGCATAACCGATTTTTTTGAATGCCTCGGTCAGTCTCTCGGGTGAGACTTTTGCGGGATTGTAGGTTATGGTTACTGTCTGCTCTTTCAGATTGGTCACAATCGAGCTTACACCTTTCTCAAACCGCAGGTTGCTCTTGATTTTGTTCTCGCAGTTCTGACATGTCATCTTCGGACTTACGGTGAACACTACCGTGGCTTTATTGTTGTCCTTGGCCGACATAAACGCGGGGACCGCCACAAGCATCATCAGAAACGCAAAAATATAATTCTTCATAATAGTGTGGAATATTGTTGGGTGTGATTGGTTATCATAGATATTTGGTGATATTGTAGCGAAATCCCACATATACCATGGCTCCATGCAGTGGACCATAAATCATTGTCGCATCAAAATCGGGACCCCATGGGTCTGACGCTCCGATTATAGGATTGTTCTGACGGAATCCGGTGAGATTTTCGCCTCCGACATATATGGCCCAATGTCGGAAGTTGCGTGTCACCTGAGCGTTAAGCTGTGGGAATGCCTTGTAACGTTCGGGCCACGAAAGGGTACCGTCAGCTTTTTCATATGGCGTCGGCATGCGGCCCGGGCCGTTGAGCACAAATGTGGCATCCACCTGCCATAGCCCCATGTCGGGCGACCATCCTACAGTCAGCAGACCCTTGTGGCGCGATGTCAGAGGCTTTTGCGAGAGTCCGTGTCCGGTATAATCAGCTTTGACATCGGTAAATCGCCATGCTGCCGTTACGCTCAGTTCGCTCAGTGGCTCAAAGGTAGCCTCAATCTGCAGAGAGTGGGAATACGAACGCCCGTTGTCTGAGTAGATATATGCCGCATGGGGGTCACGGTCAAGATTGAGCATCAGCTGGTCGGAAAAATCAGTGTAATAGTACTCGCCTGAAAACTGGAGCCTCTTCCCTGCGGGATACAGTGTCCAGCCGGCGCCGGCACCGAAGTTCCGGGCTGCTTCGCGCCTGAGCCCGGGCGCAATATCAATTTTGCGCGACGAGGCGAGAAGATAGGAATATTCGGCAAGCGGATGAGGCGAGCGGTATCCCTTGCCCGCAGAGGCATGGATAGTGACGGCTTCCGACGGATTGTAGCGCACATGCATGCGCGGTGTCACCATCGCCCCGTATACATCGCTATAATCATAGCGCACTCCGCCCATCGCCACAACCTTGTCGTCAAGATTAAGAGTATACTGCGCGTATGCGCCCCCTACGGCCTCCCGGCTCACACTCCTCGAAAGTGGCAGCCCGCCATCGGCCTGCATACGGTAGTGAAATCGGTAGTAGTCGTAGTTGAACGACAGTCCGGCACTTAGGGCATGGACTCCGCGCCATTTGCGCTCGAACATCAGCGATGCATAAGCCTCGCGCTGATCCACATTGCATATGCGGAGGCCATAGGCTGCGTCCTGGTCGTGCCTCGAGCCCGAAAGTATAAGCGCCACATTGCCGTCGTTGTCGCGGTCAAACATATAGGCGTTTTTCGCGAATGCCTCCCAACGGCGTGTATCGATACGGATTTCATACAGTGGCATATCCATCATGCTCGGATGGGCATGATGCGTGTCCTGTCCGCTTATGCGGCGCTCGTCGAGTATTTTTGCCGCCGCCTGAAACACATAGTTACGGCCGAGATAAGCCACACGCGGCATCGCCGACAACTGACGCACACGCGGCATGTCGATAAAGCCGTCGTCGTTGCTGTCATGTCCCGAAAATCCGTTTTCGAAATGTGTGAGGAGCCCGCCACTCCAGTTGCGTCCGAGATGGAGATTTCCGTCGGCGTTCAGTTCAAGTTTGTTCATCATGTCGTAGTAGCCATTTACCGACAGCGACGGGTCGAGTTGGGGCTTTTTCATCTCCACGTTGATTTGTCCGGTTATCGACTCATAGCCGTTCTTTACCGAAGATGCACCTTTCGACACCTGTATCGACTGCATCCACGGCCCCGGGATATAGCCGAGACCGTAGGGCGACGCCGCTCCGCGGAAGTTTGGTATATTCTCGGTAAGCATCTGCACATAAGAGCCCGATAGCCCCAACAGACGTATCTGCCTGGCGCCTGTGGCGGCGTCCGTATAGTTGACGTCGACCGACGGATTGGTGGTGAAGCTCTCGCCGAGATTGCAGCATGCCGCACGCTTAAGCTCCGAAGCGGTGATAAGTTCTGAGTTAGTGACTCCCATAAGTTTCCGTGGCCCTTTCGGAGTAGTCACTACCACCTCGTCGAGTTCGCCAAAGAGCGAATCGGGTTGTTCCTCCAGAGCATACGCGTACAAAGCCGAGCAAACGGCGGCAACAGTAACTAAATGTCTCATGATGGATTATATGACCTGTGTCAGAAACAATGCGTTGGTCACGACATAACGGTTGCCACGATTGAGCGCGCACCGCCGTAGTCGCGAAATTCACACAGATAGATTCCCTGCCATGTGCCGAGATTGAGACGCCCTCTTGTGACCGGGAGCGTCAGCGTCGAGCCCACAATTACCGATTTGGCATGAGAGGGCATATCGTCGGGCCCTTCGTCAGTATGCAGGTAATAGGGCGCGTTCTCCGGCACCATACGGTCGAAAATCGAGCGCAGGTCGCTGCGCACATCCGGGTCGGCGTTCTCGTTGAGCGCCAGCGCCGCCGATGTGTGCTTTATCAGCAGATTGATTATTCCCGCCTCGGGGAGTTGAGGCAATTTATTGAGTATTTCTCCTGTAATCAGATGTATTCCGCGCGGATAAGCACGCAGTGTAAACTCTATCTGTTGTATCATGCCGCAAATTTACCACTTTTCCATTATCTCCGAAATACCTAAAACAAGTGATTTTTAGGGAAACATGGGCAATATATCGAGCGACGTCGCTCGATATATTGCCCATGTCTGTCCGTATATTGTCTTTTTAGCGGTTGGCGTACATCTGCTCGTAGTAGCTCTGATAGTCGCCTGAGGTAACTGAGTCGAGCCACTCCTGGTTGTCAAGATACCAGCGCACCGTGCGCTCTATCCCCTCCTCAAACTGTAGTGTCGGCTCCCAGCCGAGTTCACGCTGTAGCTTGCGCGAGTCGATGGCATAGCGCAGATCGTGGCCCGCACGGTCGGTGACATAGGTGATGAGGCTGTCGGAGTATCCTTCGGGATTGCCGAGCATACGGTCGACTGTGCGTATCAGCACCTTTACGATATCAATGTTGCGCCACTCGTTGAATCCGCCGATATTGTAGGTGTCGGCAATACGCCCCTTGTGGAATATCAGGTCAATGGCTCGGGCATGGTCCTCCACGAAGAGCCAGTCGCGCACGTTGAGGCCCTCGCCATACACCGGCAGGGGCTTGCGGTGACGGATATTGTTGATAAACAGTGGTATCAGCTTTTCCGGGAACTGATACGGACCGTAGTTGTTTGAGCAATTGGTAATAACGACAGGCATGCCGTATGTGTCGTGGTACGAGCGCACGAAATGGTCGCTCGAAGCCTTCGAGGCTGAATATGGAGAGTGGGGATTATACTTGGTGGTCTCAAGGAAAAACTCCTCGCCGTAGGCATGGTGGTTGGTCGACGACGATGCCGCGGTGGTAAACGGCGACGGAAGTCCGTCGGGATGCGTCAGTTCAAGCGCTCCGTATACTTCATCGGTCGAGATATGGTAGAACAGCTTGCCTTCATATCCCTCGGGACGTTCCTCCCAGGCTATTTTGGCAGCCTGCAGAAGCGACAGAGTGCCCATCACATTGGTACGGGCGAATGTAAACGGGTCTTTTATCGACCGGTCGACATGGCTCTCGGCGGCAAGATGGATTATGCCGTCCACCCCATAATCGCGCACAAGCGAGAGCATCTTGTCGAAGTCGCATATGTCGGCCTTTACAAAAAGATAGTTCGGAGCATCCTCGATATCTTTCAGATTGGCCAGATTGCCGGCATATGTAAGTGCATCGACATTGATTATGCGATAGTCGGGATACTTGTTCACAAAAAGGCGCACCACATGGCTCCCTATGAATCCGGCGCCACCGGTGACGATTATGTTACGCTTGAAGCTGTTCATATATTTCTAAAAATGGGAATGTCCGCAAATTTAGGTCAAATCTGCGGACATTTCCTAACTATTATCGTAATTATTTTACTTAACGATACCCTTTTCAAGATATTCGGCGAGGTTGGTGCGCACGCTTTCGCCGGCACGCTCTACAGCCACCTTGGCCATGTCGGCGTCGGTCATTATCTTCACCAGTTCGGCGAACGATGTCTTCTGCGGGTTCCAGCCGAGTTTTGCGCGGGCCTTTGTGGGGTCGCCCCAGAGATTTACCACGTCGGTCGGACGGTAGAAGTCGGGCGATACCTCGATAAGCACCTTGCCGGTAGCCGCGTCGATACCCTTTTCGTTCTCTTCCTCACCTTCCCAGCGCAGTTCGATGCCGACGTTGCGGAAAGCAAGCTCGCAGAATTCGCGCACGGAGTGCTGCTCGCCGGTGGCGATAACGAAGTCCTCGGGAGTCGGATGCTGGAGAATGAGCCACATACACTCCACATAGTCCTTGGCATAGCCCCAGTCGCGCAGCGAAGAGAGGTTGCCGAGATAGAGCTTGTCCTGCTTCCCCTGGGCTATACGGGCGGCGGCAAGGGTTATCTTGCGGGTGACGAAAGTCTCGCCGCGACGCTCGCTCTCATGGTTGAAGAGAATACCCGAGCAGCAATACATGCCGTAGGCTTCGCGATACTCCTTGACAATCCAGAATCCATACTGCTTGGCCACTGCATAAGGGCTGTAGGGATGGAAGGGGGTGTTCTCGTTCTGAGGCACTTCCTCTACCTTTCCATAAAGCTCTGATGTGGATGCCTGATAGATGCGGCAAGTGTCCTTAAGGCCGGTCAGACGCACTGCCTCAAGCACACGAAGCACTCCGGTGGCATCGATGTCGGCTGTAAACTCAGGCGAGTCAAACGACACCTGCACGTGGCTCTGTGCTGCGAGATTGTAGATTTCATCGGGGCGCACCTTGCCTACCACCTGAAGTATCGACATCGAGTCGCCGAGGTCGGCATAGTGGAGATGGAAATTGGGATGACCCTCAAGATGGGCGATACGTTCACGGAAGTCAACCGACGAGCGGCGGATAGTGCCATGCACGTCGTAACCTTTTTCGAGCAGAAGCTCTGCCAGGAACGAGCCGTCCTGACCCGTAACCCCTGTAATGAGTGCTTTCTTCATACTATATGATATATTATATTTACACTACGGGCGTTACGTAATAGCGGACATACCACAAACGCCACTCTTTCCTTTGAGCCTGCAAATTTAGTGATTTTTCGGCATTCCGGCAAAACCATTCCACAAACCGCCAATTCCTCAGACACATTTTACGCCAATTCATCAGTTGCCATATTGCTTGTATGGAATAATGGTCGTAATCTATCTTGTCACCGGAATAAATATTAGAGCTTGTTTAATAATAAATGTTGCCGACAGGGTCGTATATCTTGCCGCTTTCTCTGTAACATTAAAAAACTTATGATGATATAATTTCGTTGTAAACGTCAATATGTCAGGATATTTTCGTAACTTTACATTATTGGCATTTGAGCCATGGCTGATATATGAACATGACTATTGAAGACATATTGACCCGTGAGGAAGGTCAGACTTTTGATTGCAAGAGCTTTGCAATCGATCCGAAAGGTCTGGCCGTCACTTTTGTGGCTATGGCTAATGCTGACGGTGGCGAACTCGCAGTAGGTATCTCTGACCGTAAACGGGAGATTGAGGGAGTATGTTCAAGCGAGAAGCATTTGAATGAGCTACTCCGTGTGCCATACGATTACTGCAATCCTACGGTCAAGGCCACGTTTGACTTAATCGACTGTACTAACAGAAATGGTGAGTCTGACAAGGTATTGCTATTTCATATTCAGCCGAGCGTTGATCTCCACGCCACCCAGAATGATGAGTGTTATCTGAGAATAGGTGATAAGTCGCGAAAACTGACTTTTTTGGAGCGTATGCAATTGATGTACGACAAAGGGGTGCAGTCTTTCGAGGATACTCCGGTATCAGATGCCACCATTGATGATTTGGATCTGACTGCTGTAAAGGATTACATGAATGTCCTCGGTTATGGTAAGTCTGCCATGGAGTTCTTGACCGAGAACTACGATTATGTAAAGGATTCCGATTCAGGCCAACGGATAAGTGCGGCTGCTATTCTTTTGTTCGGAAAGAACCCTCAACGATTCTTTCCGCGTGCAAGAATCCGCTTCATAAAATATCGAGGTACAGAGGAGAAAGTCGGAGCTGAGATGAATGTTGTAAAAGACATTATTTTTGAAGGCACCATTCTTAATCAGATAAACAAGATGGTTGAACTGCTTGAATTGCAGATTGATGAGCCAACCTATCTCGGTCAGGACGGACGGTTTGTAACCAAACGGGAATATCCTCATTTTGTACTACAAGAGCTTACGGTCAACTCCGAATGCCACCGTGATTATGCGATTCGCGGCACTGAAATACAAGTAAAGATGTTTGACGACCGTCTTGTATTTGAGAGTCCCGGCACATTGCCCGGCAATGTAAAGCCTGACAACATCCGTCACACACATTTCTCACGTAATCCTCACATCGCACAGTTTCTGAAAGCATACAAGTTTGTAAAGGAATTTGGCGAAGGTGTTGACCGCATGAGCAGAGAAATGGAAGCAGTGGATATGCTGCCGCCTACTTACCATCTCGATGCCTTTATATTAAAGGTTACTGCCCGAGCTTGTCCGCCGGTAAATAAGACATCTAAGGAGAATGATGTCCCTGTAAATGTCCCTGTAAATGTCCCTGTAAATGTCCCTGTAAATCTTTCAGAGACACAAAAAAGAGCCTTAGAAATAATAAAATCCAATCCAAATGTAACTCATAGAGAGCTTGCCTCCCTTATGACTGTCACTGAAAAAACAGCAAGGAGGACAACAAAGGCTCTTCGTGAAATGGATTTAGTAATCAGGATTGGCAGCGACAAAAACGGTCATTGGGAAGTCAAATCCTAAAAGATTCGACCTCCGTATAGTATCACTAAGAGCTTGTTTAATAATAAATGTTACCGTCAGGGAGGTTAGTTACGGATATTGGTAATAGGTACTTTTCAGGGAGAAAGTACTGTGTGGCGTGCAGACTATCTGTCGCACATTTTTCTGTCACATTGCGGTCAGCTCTATTACCGACGAAGAGTTGTGGCGGCGTGTCAGCACCTCAAGGCCGACCTTCATCAGATAGTCGCCGCTGAATGTCTTGCCGTCGAATGCGAATCCCGATTTTGTGCCGGGCATCAGATTGATTTCTTTCACCAGATATTTCCTCTGCGGGTCAAGCCCCTGCAGCTTTACCGCTGTGAGTTTTTCCTGGAATCGCGGCGACAGATTGTAGGCAAACAGCACAGCTTTCTCTTTTGACTTGTCGACATACTCTATGGCTGCATGATTCGTTGCATACGGCGATACGAGCCTGTACTGGTCGCCATCCATCACAGCCGGCTGTAGCCTATTCCAGTTGGCTACAGCCTGGCGGCAGTAGTCCAGCTCGTCGGCGCTGAGTTCGTGAAGGCCGATGTCGAATCCAAGGCGGCACATGGCTGCGACATCCGTGCGGAATTTCACTGAGGTATTCCGGTTCCAGCTTGTGACGTGGGCCGCCATGGCCTTTGCCGGGAAAAACTGTGAGAATCCCCACTGTATATAGATGCGTTCGATAGGGTCGGTATTGTCCGAGCACCAGAATTCCGTAAAGTATTTCAATGCCTCGTAGTCACAGCGTCCGCCACCTCCGGCGCATAGCATCATCGGCAGGTCGGGGTATTTTTCTTTCACACGGCGGAGTATGTTGTACAGACCCCTCACATGGTCGATGTAGAGCTGGCCCTGACGATCTTTGGAATATGGTGAGAATATATTCGTAATAGGGCTGTTGCAGTCCCATTTGAAGTAGGCCACCTCAGGGTTCTCGGTCATGATTCTGTCTACCACACCGAACACATAGTCCTGCACTTTGGGATTGCTGAGGTCGAGCACGAGCTGATGACGGTAGTAGTAGGTGTCGCGGTTGGGCAGTTCGATAGCCCAGTCGGGATGCTTTTCATAGAGCTCGCTTTTCGGATTCACCATTTCAGGCTCTATCCATATGCCGAATTTCACCCCGGCGTCATCCGCCGATTTTACGAGCGCCGCTATCCCTCCGGGCAGCTTTTCCTTGGTCGGCTCCCAGTCGCCGAGGCCGGCGCGGTCGTTGGAGCGGGGATACTTGTTGCCAAACCATCCGTCGTCGAGCAGAAACATGTCAACCCCAAGGTCCTTGGCTTCCTTCATGAGCGAGGCCAGGCGCTCCTGGTCAAAGTTGAATGAGGTGTTCTCCCAGTTGTTGAGGAGGGTCATCCTCTGGCCTTTGCCATCTTTCAGACTATACCTGCGCGCCCAGTCGTGGAGATTGCGGCTACCCTGGCCGGTGCCGTCACAGCTGAGTGTGAATATGAATTCAGGTGTGGTGAATGTCTCGCCGGCCTTAAGCTCGTAGGTAGATGCATATGGGTTTATGCCGGGTATCACGCGCAGATATCCCACATTGTCCACTTCAAATGTGAAGCGGAAGTTGCCGGTCCATCCGAGTGTGCCCATCAGCACCTCTCCGCTGTGCTCCCTGACAGGGCCGTCGAGGCCTATCTCGAAGAATGGCTCGGCATGCATGGCTGCACGGCTCCCCAGTTTGGTGTCGATTACCTTTTTGCCGGCCTGCAGCTGCTGGCTGCTCAACTGTCCCTCACGGGCCCAGTCGCTGCTGAATTCCGTGAGCCAGTACTCGGGTTCGTTGAAATACAGCATGGCCGACGCATATTGCCACATGGCAATCGGCTTCTTCTCGTGGTGCGATATGTCGGTCCAGGTCTTTATTACATTTTCTTTGGGATATGCCACATAGTTTAGCGTCACCTCTACCGGATATTTGTCATCCTTGAGATTGATGCGTGTGTGGGTGCCGCCCTCTACCGGCTCCTGCGACGAACTTACATAGTACAGATATGTGGTCATGTTGCCGTCGGCATGCGTAATGCCGAGAGCCGGCTCGAAGAAATCCTCGTTGCCCGATGTGGAATATGCCTCCCAGCCGCGGGTCGACACAGCACCGTCGGTACCTGCGTAGTGGTGCCATGACAGATTTTTATGATCTTCCTCATTAAGAAGCCTTGGGCCGAGATAAGTCTGATAGAGCCGATTGTTAGGCCCGGTCTCAAGTATCAGATCGGTATTGTCGGTGGAGATGCGGATTATGTTGCGTTCCGACTCTTGTGAGGCGACGGCAGTCGCGGTTGTCAGTGACAGAAATATGGCGATTGGCAGTTTCATAAATCGGGTATATGAGTGTATATGATATGTATTGATTATCTAACGGATTAACCGGTCGAAAAATTATATCGGCATGATTCGTGAATCAACCTGTAGAGTCCAACAGCAAATGCAAAGTTAACCGACATTTGCGAAAAAGCGCTGTTTTGGAGAGTCAAAGTTGATTTTCTCGCGAGGACGACGGTTTAATTTCTTCTGTATCTCCATTATTCGTTTATCGGAGAAGTCATCGAAATTGGATTTTTTAGGGATATACTTTCTTATGAGTTTGTTTGCATTCTCAATGGCGCCTTTTTGCCATGAGCAGTATGAATCAGCGAAGTACACGATAACTTTTTCGCGATTTTTCATACTGAGCAGACGCGTTATCTCAAGATGTGCAGCGAACTCGCATCCATTATCAGTGGTGATTGTCCTCAAGGAGTCACGGTAGGGATAAAGAAGCCTTGCCACAGTCTGTGCCGTGGGCATGGCTTTGCGTCCATGATGAAGTTTCTGCATAAGAATAAAATTGGTGGATCGTTCGGTCAGGGTTAATATGACATGTCCGAACGAATCGACAATGGTGTCCATCTCCCAATCGCCGAAACGCGTGCCGTCGGCCTCTTTGGGACGTTCATGTATGCTTGTCCTGTTGGCAATGTTGGTCGCCTTTGTGGGGTGTAAGGCCTTGGTTCTCCGGGTGTATTTCAGCCTGTGAGGCATATGCGCGGCCAGTTTTCCGGATCTATCGGCATGAACATGATTATATATGGTCTGCTTTACGATATGGATGCCTTCCTTGCGTAGAACACCGGCAATCTGGGCCGGCGACCAGTCTTCGTCTATAATCAACTGCTCTATACGCCACCAGAGTTCAGGTGACTTACGGTGGTTGCCCTGAAGTCCATGTTTGCGTGCCTCTGATTTAGCCTGGGCATTAAACCAGACATACTCGCCATTGGAGTTGACATTGCGTGTCAGCTCCCTGCTCACTGTAGAGGTGCTAACGCCGATCTCTCTTGAAATGCGGCTTCTGCTCCAGCCCCTTTTTCTTCCAAGGTAAATTTCGTACCTTTGTTCCGAGGTTAAGTGTTTCATAATTAGCAATACAAAATTACTTAATCTTAGGGAGACTTCGGTCTCCTTTTTTTGTATTGCTGTTTACCTCTACAACATATCCTTTTGTCTGAGTTCGCTCTTGGGGGCGGACTCGCCCGCCCCCGCCGCTTAGGCATCCCCCTCCGAGGAGAGAGAAATACCTTTATTCAGCGAACTGCAACATAAAAACTGTGCGTTTCTATTTGGATTCTTCAATTCGTGAATCAACCTGAGGCTGTGCTGTAGTGTTATATTAATGATAAGAAATCTCCGACTATGCATCAGATAATACGACATTTTACCGACGACGACCTGTATAAGTTCACCATGTGCTGCGCCGTTATCGAAAATTATCCCCGCACACAGGTGAAATACCGGTTTAATGACCGCGACAATACGATATATCCGCCCGGATTTGCCGCGGAGCTCACACGTCAGATCAAGATGCTTGAAGATGTCGTGATAACCGACCGCGAGATTGACTTCATGCGCCGCCGATGCCGCTACATACCTTCGTGGTTCTACAGTTTTCTGAAAGGGTTCCGCTACGATTCGAGATGGGTCACTGTGGCGCAGGACCGGGATGGACACCTTTCGGTGGAGTTCGAGGGGAGCTGGAGCAACACCATACTGCTTGAGGTAAAGGTGCTTGCCATTATCTCTGAACTGTACTACATGATGACCGGTGTGTCGGAGACGCTTGACTACGAAGGGTATTACCGCCGCTCGTGGGATAAAGCGGCGCGGCTCATCTCGGAGGGATGCATGTTCAGCGATTTCGGCACACGCCGGCGCGCTTCGTTCAGATCGCAGGATACCGCCGTGCGCGCCATGAAGGATTGCGACTCGGGGAGTGGCGGCCCCGGCCATTTTATCGGCACAAGCAACGTGTATCTTGCCATGAAATACAATCTTACGCCGGTAGGCACCATGGCCCACGAATTCATATGCGCCATAGCTGGCATGTATGGGCCGCAGATGGCCAACTTCCTGGCGATGAAGACATGGGCGAATACCTATCGCGGGGCCTTGGGGACATTTCTTTACGATACCTACGGATGGCGCATATTCAGCCTCAACTTTTCGGAAGATTATGCCAATATGTTCAAGGGGCTACGTGTCGACAGTGGCGATAACCGCCGTCAGCTCGACATGATAATTGAGAAATACCGCTCGCTCAACATCGACCCGCTTACCAAGCAAATTGTGTTCAGCAATGCGCTCGATGTGGATGCCGCGATAGAATTGCAGCACTATGCCGCGGGAAAGTGCCAGCCGTCGTATGGCATAGGCACACATTTTACCAACGACTTCCCCGGAGTGAAGCCGATGAACATTGTCATCAAGCTGCTTGCCGTCAAGATTACCGAGTCGTGGCCGTTTTATTTCGAGACATGCAAACTTAGCGAGGACCAGGGCAAGTATTCAGGCAATCCGGCCACTGTGCGTCGTTTCATGGAAGCCCTCCACCTGTGGTAGCCGCATTTTTATAGCCTGGGCCGCGGAATCGGTCGGCAAAACGCTGTCGGGTCGGCTGTCGTGACGCCTTTGCAGCTGTGGCAGGGCTTAGGCACGACGGAACTCTCGGCGCCCTATTTCTTCCGGCAATTCTGTCGCGTGCTGCTTTGGCGGCACGCATGGCCTTGGATTTCTCTCTCGAAGAGCGGGTCGAGGCGGCTTTGCGCTCAAGCCTGGCAGCCTTGCGGGCATCCTTCTCTGCGGCCTCACGCTCGGCCTGAAGACGGGCGCGGAGCTGACGGCGACGCTCGCGGGCACGCTCGTTGCGTCGGCGCCGCCGGTCGATATCGGCGCGGATTATAATCCAGGCACAGGCAAATCCCTGCTGGTCAAGATAGTGGAAGTTGGGCTGCTTGCCATGCTCGATGTAGTCGCGTACCATTTGCTCGGTGTAGCTGTCATCACATCCCGATGCACTCATGGCTCTACGCCATAGCGGGTCAAATTTGTAGCGCGGAGTTTTCGCTTTCGCACTCTTGCACTTAGTGCGCACAGATGTTGTTTTCATATTTAGAAGAAGATAAAATAGATTGTTATTACACCGCAAAATTACAACATTGTATTGTAATTTGCAAATCATATGCAAGTTTTTTTTGATTGTTTATGGAGCGGTGTGGAATATTATGTCGCCTGTGGAGGTGTCGCTTCCCACGGCGATATAGTCATCGCCGGCAAGCGAGGTAAGTTGCTCGGGACGGGTGATATTTTCGATGATTATCTGTCGCAGGAGCTGGCCGCGCAGGGTCTTGAGACGGTTGGAGTTGGGTGTTCGTGTGGCTCCGGCAGGCAGCATCTCGCGGAAGTCGGCCCTCCATACCCGGGCTTTCTGCGCTATCTGCTTCCAGTCGATACAGCGCGCTGCGTCGGCCGGCAGGAGATTGAGCATGTCGGTGTGGTTGGCGTCGGCCAGTTCCTGTAGCAGACGTGAGGTCACGGCCTCTTTCCAGTATGAGGCCAGCGTTGCGCCCTCGGGAGCCAGCGGATTGGTGAAGTCAAAACGGTACTGTCGGATTATATCGTCGGGCCGCAGCCATCCGTAGAGCGATGATATGATTTTTACCCGCCGGCAAGCGGCCATGCGCGCCTCTTCGCTGAGTGTCGCATACCGGAATGCATTGAACACCACTCCGGTAAATGCATTTATGGCCATGTCGCCGTGCGATTTGTCGGGGTATTCATAAATCATCTGTTGCAGGCGTCTCACCATTGGCAGACTGATTTTTACCTTTCCGAGCAGAGTGTCGGCATTCATGTCGCGCAACGAGTCCATTATCATGGACGCCTCTTTTTCAAATACAGGGCGGTGGCTGTTGTATTCGGCGCCGGAGACTGATGAGTCGCACGCCGCCATCTTCTTTGATTCTGCGATTAAGATCAGCATAACGGTAGTTTTCGGTAAAAGTACATAAAAAATCGTATCTTCGCGAATAAAATCCCCACGATATAGCCCAATGACACATATTGTGGGACTTGGATACACTCCGTAAAGAGAAAGACATGATGATTTCAGAAAAACATATTGAGACTGAACGCCTTATATTGCGGCCATGGCATGAAGACGATGCTCCGGCCCTTTATAAATATGCTTCAGACCCGGATGTCGGAACCTCTGCCGGATGGCCGCCGCATACATCTGTCGAGTTCAGTCGTGAAGTGATAAGGACCGTGTTTTCTGCTCACGCCACTTTTGCCGTAGTACTGAAAGATACGGGAGAACCTGTGGGCTGCTGTGGTCTTGTGCCGGACGAGGCATTGCATAGCGAATACATAAAACATCCAGATGCGGAAATAGGCTACTGGATTGGTAAGCCATACTGGGGCCAGGGACTGATACCCGAGGCTGTGAAGGCCATTATGTCATATGCCCGCCGAGTGCTTGGCAAGAAAAACATGTGGATTGCCTTTTATGAATCCAACCGCAAGTCGCGTCGTGTAGCCGAGAAGTGTGGCTTCGCTTATCACCATGCCGAGCAGTCGGGCCCTGACAGAGAGCTTTTTTATATTGACACTGACATGTAGTAGTGACATGATTATCAGCATAGTCAATGAGTGCGATAAGGAGGGGTACATGCCGTTGCTCCTTGTCGGCGACGAGTCGGAGCCGATGATACGCCGTTATATTGACCGGTCGGAGCTTTATGCCGGATTTATTGACAATCGTGTAGTCGCCGTATGTGCTGTCACATGTGAGGGAGAGGGCCGGTATGAAGTGAAAAATCTGGCAGTAGAGGCCGCATTCCGTCGTAAGGGCATAGGCAGGGCGATGCTTGAATATGTTGAAACCCTTCATCCCGGCTCGGTTATAGTACTCGGCACAGGGGAAAATCCTGCCACGCTCGGATTTTACATGAAGTCGGGATATGAGTATTCTCATACTGTCGCTGATTTTTTTGTAGATAATTACCCGTATCCGATAATTGAGAATGGAGTGGTGCTTCGTGATATGATTTATCTGTCGAAGCACACTTACCCTAAGAAACAAGCTCTTATTTTATGAAAGCGTATACTTATATCGACCGCGGGCGCTTCGGATTTGTTGACAAGCCGCGCCCGGTGGTGCTCTCTCCGGGCGACGCCATAGTGCGTGTCACTTTGTCGAGCATCTGCAGTTCCGACCTTCATATAAAGCACGGGAGTGTGCCTCGTGCCGTACCGGGTGTGACCGTCGGCCACGAGATGGTGGGAGTGGTGGAAGAAACGGGGAGCGGCGTCAGAGGCTTCCGTCCGGGCGACCGCGTGGCGGTAAATGTAGAGACATTCTGTGGCGAATGCTTCTATTGCAGGCACGGATGGGTCAACAATTGTACCGACCCCGACGGCGGCTGGGCTCTCGGATGCCGTATCGACGGCGGCCAGGCTGAGTATGTGCGTGTGCCTATGGCCGACAACGGGCTGACCCTCATACCCGACAACGTGACGGACATGCAGGCGCTTTTCACCGGAGACATTCTTGCCACGGGGTTCTGGGCCGCGCGTATCTCGGAGATTTCATCGGAAGATACGGTGCTTATCATCGGAGCGGGGCCTACCGGACTGTGCACCCTCCAGTGTGTCATGCTGCACAATCCCCGCCATATCATTGTGTGTGAGACGGATGCCCGTAGGCGTGCGTTTGTAGGCTCAAGATATCCCGGCGTGTATGTCACCGGGCCCGAGGAGTGTCGCGACGCGGTGATGCGCATCAGCGAACATGGAGGCGCCGACAGGGTGATTGAGGTGGCCGGAAGCGACAGCTCGTTTCGCATGGCCTGGGAGCTTGCCCGCCCCAACGCCATAGTGACCGTCGTGGCCCTTTACGACCGCGACCAGACGTTGCCTCTTCCGCAGATGTACGGCAAGAACCTCACATTCAAGACGGGAGGTGTCGACGGATGCGACTGCGAGGAGATACTTCGTCTGATATCGGAGGGTAGGATTGACACTACTCCGCTTGTCACTCACACATTCCCGCTAAGCCGTATCGAGGAGGCCTATAGCCTGTTTGAGTCGCGGGGCGAGGGGGTAATCAAGATTGCCGTCTGTCCCGACAGTGAGTAGAGCAGGCCTGTTATTTTATGAGTGTCCACACTACCGTGTCGGCGGCCTTCGGCCCTTTGCCGGATGAGTTGGCGGTAATGGTGTTTTCGCCCTCGCGCAGGCTTACATTGTCGAATGTGAATGTGCCGAATCCGTCGGATTTCCTGCGTCCGAGTTCTTTTATTTGTTGGTGCAAATATACTGATTAAAATTTTATTAAACTTTCGTGTTAAAAACATACCAATGCGGAAATTGGTTATCTTTGTACGACTTGGAGCATTTTTTAACATGTTTTTACCGGATACGATATGATTAATAAAAAGATACTTGTTGTCGACGATGAGACCACGTTGTGCGACACGCTGCGGTTTAACCTTGAGCTTGAGGGCTACGAGGTGGATACGGCCTACAGTGCCGAGGAGGCTCTCGCGATGGACCTTTCGGTGTATGCGCTTGTACTCCTTGATGTGATGATGGGGGAGATAAGCGGCTGGCAGATGGCGCGCATCATGAAGGGCAATCCTCGTCTTGCCGGAATACCGATAATATTCTGTACGGCCAAAGACAGCGAGGACGATATGGTGGCGGGTCTTGACCTCGGGGCCGATGACTATATATCCAAGCCATATTCCATACGCAATGTGGTGGCGCGCGTCAGGAGTGTGCTGAGGCGTGCGTCGTCGGGTGCCTCCGTACAGCAGGCCGGCCCGGGCGATGACGACTGCTTGATTACCTACGAAGGGCTGACGCTGAACAGCGCCCTTAAGCGCTGTACGGTCGACGGCACCGAGGTGAGGCTCCCCCGCAAGGAGTTTGAGATGCTTTGGCTGATGCTTTCCCACCGGGGCAAGATTTTTTCGCGCGAAGAGTTTCTGAAAAAGATATGGCCCGAGGAGATTGTCGTGGTCGAGCGGGTGGTCGATGTCAATATCACCCGTCTGCGCTCAAAACTCGGCCAGTATGGCCGCATGATAGTGACCCGTTCGGGCTACGGATATGGCTGGCAGGATTAGGCTTTCATATCATACCAGGCTGTTTTTCATGCTGCTTGGCTTCTCGTGGATGCTTGTGGCATGTTTTGTGGCGTTTCAGTACCATCGCGAGAAAATCTACAAGGTGGAGAAGCTCGAGGGGCAGCTTCAGCTCTTCAACGCCCATATGATTGATGCGCTGCAGACCGACTCAATCGACTTTCTGGCGACGATAGCGCGCCAGCGTCTTCCGATTGATGGGCTGAGAGTGTCGGTGGTTGGTGTCGACGGGTCGCTTGTGTTTGACAATACGCTTGACTCGCTCCCCGGCGAGAATCATCTCGACCGCCACGAAATCAGCGAGGCGATGCGCAGTGGCCACGGGTTTACCATACGGCGCCACTCGCGCAGTACCGACAATGTCTATTTCTATTCGGCGACACGTGGCGATGACCTTATCGTGAGGTCGGCTGTGCCGTATTCATTGCCTCTGCATGAGGTGCTTGAGGCCGACCGCACGTTTCTGTGGTTTATGGGTGCGGTGACCCTTGCCATGAGTGTGCTCGCATACTTTGCTACGCGCCGCATCGGGCGCACCGTGACGCGCCTGAACCGTTTTGCCGAGAAGGCCGAGAGGGGGGAGTGTGTGTATGATACCGAGGCCTTCCCCCACGATGAGCTGGGGAGTATCTCGACCCACATAATAAGGCTGTACGCGCGGTTGCAGCGCACTATGGAGGAGCGTGACAGCGAGCACCGTCGGGCCATGTACGAGCAGGAGGAGAAGAACCGTATCAAGAAGCAGCTTACCAACAATATCAACCATGAGCTGAAAACCCCTGTGGCGTCGATAAAGGTGTGTCTGGAGACCATCCTCGACCATCGCGACCTGCCGGCGCGGAAGCACTGGGAGTTTGTCGAGTTGTGCTACTCCCACACCCAACGCCTCACCGGGCTGCTCAACGACGTGGCGGCCATAACGCGCATGGATGACGGGGCGGCGAATATCGCCAAGGAGCCTGTCGACATCGGCGAACTGGTGGAGGAGATAGCGCACTCGCTGTCGGGACAGTTGCAGAAGAGCGGGATGTCACTGTCGGTGGATATTCCGGCGGGTAGTGTGGTCGAGGGGAACCGTGCGTTTCTTTGCTCGATATTCCGCAATCTGATAGACAATGCGATAGCCTACAGCGGAGGGAGCGAGATAAGGGTGCGTCGCGACGAGGCGTCGGCCGAGGCGTATACATTCAGTGTGTCGGACAATGGCGCGGGGATACCTGATGAGCATCTTGAGCGCATATTCGAGAGGTTCTACCGTATCGACAAGGGGCGCTCGCGCCTGATGGGTGGCACCGGCCTTGGTCTTGCCATCGTGCGCAACGCCGTGCAGCTCCATGGCGGTACCATCTATGCCGCCAACCGCTACCCTTCGGGTGTCGCCTTCATCTTCACCCTCTCCCGATAGGTCCCGTCCCGAAACAATTGACTGAATGTTTATTCAGATGATTGGTTGACTGAATATTGGGCAAGTCATCATATGTCTCTAATCTGTTCGGCTGATTGTTTCTGACGTTCCTGATACTCATCCCAAATAATAGTGGCAAGATATTTGTCACTTCGACAATGTAAATCAGCAATACCATCTTCTATTAATTCCGAAGTGTCAGATTGGTAATATATATCAGCAGCATCTTGTAACAATAATCCGTAAAGGTCGCACAAGTTCCTTATGATATTGGCACTCTTATTGGCTTGAAAAGCCAATTTACTTTCTTCGGTCATAGTTGTCTGCTTTCTATATGTTTCAAACAATCGTTAAGCATATTCTGCGAGCGAATACAATATTGGATATTGGGTCGTTCATATTTGAGCAATCCTAATGTTTCATCCTCCGACAGTTCTCCTTCAAAATATCTGTCAAGCGTTTGAATAACCCTGTCATTGGCGATACCACCAATGACGAGGTCAAATTTAGAAACATCATTACCGGCACGGCAGTTGGCCACAAAATTGAGCCAATCTTTATCATAGCTGTCGAATTTCAAAATATTCCACTCCGAGGAGTTAAATTCAAATTCGTAAGAGTTCAACCATGCCTCTCGTTGGCGGCGGATAAATCGTTGCGCATATCTTACTGCCTGCTCGTGAATCGAGGTCAGATAAAAACCTTTGCCGAAATCAAGATAGTCACGAGAATGGATAATGTCCGGCTTAGTAACAGATACATATGATGAATGATAAAGTTTCATTTTGGCAGCACTCCTTTCTCCTTCATATAGTCGGTAATATCTTCGATGAGATAGCGCGAACTAAAAGTGTGCAGTACGTCATACGACGGCACAATATAGTCGTACAAAATACCTGACTGTTTAAGCCGTCTGTAAACCTCTCGCTGACTCATCTTAAGCACCTGCGCTAGTTTGCTGATGCAATATGTTACAAATTCAAGAGTTTCGTTGTCCATTGTTCATTACGTCTTGCACCCACTCTCAGCCATATCGGGCCTCTGCGAGAGACATACGACTACAAAATTATAAAATCTCATTTGATGAGCGGTCATTTAAAATGTTAAATTCGCTGCAAATGAATTGGATAAAGATAAAAATAAGAGGGTGTTGAAATATCAGGGCCTCCCATGGCGTGGCATTCAGCTATGGGAGGCCAGAGTATGGCAAGGGTGGGGGATGCGTGCAGGGTCAGGCGGCGCCGACGCGGGCCACGGGGTCGTTGCTGCGTAGCTTGGAGGTGGCACGGAGTAGTTTGCGGAGGCCCGACATCATTTCCTGCGACTCCTGGAGGGTGTTGAGGTATACGTAGGCTACGGTGAGGTTGCCGGTGGCTCCGTTGCGCAGATGGTCGTATATGCCGTGGCACTCTCTTGAGATGGTGTCTTTGATGAGGTCGCACTCTTTTCGGAGTGAGATTATGGCTTTTACGTCGCCGTTTTCGACGAGGATCTGAGCTTGGGCGAGGGCATTGATGATGCTGTCGCGTATGGGGAGGAATGTCTCGCGGTAGCTTTCGGGCAGGGGTCGGAAATTGTTTTCGACATGCTCTTTGCATACTTCGGTGATGCGTCGCAGGTTGTAGTTCATCGACATGCATGAGTTGTTGGCGAGGTGGAACCATGCGCTTTTCTCAATTGCGGTGTCGGCATCTACGCGGCGTAGGCAGAGGGTCTCTTTGCGTCGCTCGTTTTTGAGCAGTTCTTTCTCCTTGTAGAGCGCTCGGTCGGCGCGTCCGAGGGGTTTTACGTCGTCGCGTATGAAGGCGTCGGTGATGTCGGTGTAGGTCGTGGAGGCAAACTGCAGGAAGTGTTTCTGCTGTGTGGCGATGTATATCTTGAGGAGGTCCCAGGTCTGCTCCTTGTCGTCGGAGCTGAGTATCGCCTGGAACATGGCGTCGCCGCGGTCTTCCTGCTTCTTTGCTTTAAAGCGGAGGTTGCTTCTGATAATCAGTGCGATGTCTACGACGGCGACGAGTATCATGACGGGAGCGCCTCCCCAATGCATGAGGGCCGCGATGATGGCTGCGCCGATGAATGCCACGGCGGCGGTGATAAACCATCCACCGATTACTGATATCACTCCGGTGATGCGGAACACGGCGCTTTCGCGGCTCCATGCGCGGTCGGATAGCGATGTACCCATGGCTACCATGAATGTGACGAAGGTGGTGGAGAGGGGGAGCTTCATGGAGGTGCCGGCGGCGATAAGCATTCCGGCGAGCATGAGATTGACAGAGCCGCGTATGAGGTCGAACGAGGCACCCTGTTCGGCCTGAGTCCTGGTGGTGTCAAAACGCCGGTCGATCCACATTCTTACCTTGCGCGGTATGTGGCGCTGTGCCCATGAGTGTATCGATATGGATGTGCGCACAATGCGTCGGGCGATTCTTGATGAGCCAAACATTTCGTCGCCTCCGTTCTGACTGCCGAGTCCGATTTCGGTTTTCGATACGTTCTGCGCTTTTTTAGATGTGGCGAGGGAGACTACCATTATTACTCCGGCGCCTATCAGGAAGTATAGCGGAGTGTCGGCGGGACCGTTGAGCGCTCCCATCGTATAGTCGTAGGGGTTGCCGCTGCCGTTGGCCGTATAGTCCTGATAGGACGCGAATCCGCTGAGAGGCACGCCGATGAAGTTGACGAGGTCGTTGCCGGCAAATGCCATGGCGAGGGAGAATGTGCCGATGAGCACGACTACTTTCAGCACGTTGACTTTAAGCGCGTGGAGCAGCTGCATAATGAGGGTGCAGGCCACAAAGGAGCATCCGAGTATGGCCGCGGTGTGGTCGTTGATATACTGCCGGGCTTCGGGAGTCATCCACGACATGTCCTTTACCCCTTTGAGGAGCATGAAATATATGATTGCTGTGGTGGCCAAGCCTCCGTATATGCCTATTTTCCATTTCAGGCGGCTTTTGTATTCAAAGGAGAATATGGCGCGGGTGATAAACTGCACAATGGTGCCGAATACGAACGCGATGGCTACCGACAAGAATATTCCGAGTATTACCGACAGGGCTTTCTCGGTGTTGAGGAGATCCATCAGCGACAATGCCGAGTCATCGCCCCACATCTTTATCAGGGCTATCACGAATGCTGCGCCGAGTAGCTCGAACACCATCGACACGGTGGTGGATGTGGGCATGCCCAGAGAGTTGAATATGTCGAGGAGTATGATGTCGGTCACAATCACTGCCATGAATATGCATATGAGGTCGTAGAAGGAGAAGTGTTCGGGCCTGAATATGCCGTGGCGTGCTATTTCCATCATACCGTTGCTCATGGCGGCTCCGGCAAACACTCCGACTGAGGCTATTATAATGATTGTCTTGAATTTGGCGGCTTTGGCGCCTATAGCCGAGTTGAGAAAATTTACAGCGTCGTTGCTCACTCCCACCGAGAGGTCGAATACGGCAAGGACAAACAGGAAAATGATAATACCTAAAAACAGAATATCCATGATATCTAAGAGCTTGTTTAATAATAAATGTTACCGTCAGGGCGGTCAGTCGGCGAGCAGATTTTCGCTTGTGATGAGGGAGTTATGGGGTTCCATAACGACCGAAGAACAGGCGGAAATATGCCGGCGAATGACCGACTGGAGGTAATTTGTTCCATATTGTTAATATATTTTTACATTTGCTTTAAAGCAGGCAAGAGATTGAATGGTTATAAAGCTACCTTTTGTCTCGTATATCTTGGCCGCTTTTCGCCATGACCCTCAGTCATGTACATAAAGTACACTCCTTCGTCACATGTCGAAAATCGACTCAAGCTATACGACCCTGGCGGCAACATTTATTATTAAACAAGCTCTTAAATTGATGATGCAAATGTCAAGAAAAAAGATGTCATAAATATTACATAAAATTTAATAGATTGTTTAATGTGTTTTAGAATAGATACAACACAAGCATGCTTTTAGATGTTGTAACTGAAAAACGGGAATAATGGACAATGGTGATAACGATATGGATACAAGGAGTAAAAATACATCAGAACTCAGTGGAACAGCAGGAGCGAACCGTGAGAGTATCTGTCTGGCCGGAGGATGCTTCTGGGGAACCCAGCATTTTCTGAAACAGATTGACGGAGTGGTTGCGACCGAGGCCGGATATGCCAACAGCGACGAGCCTGACCCGACCTATCGGGAGGTGTGCAGCGGTCGCACCAATGCCGCGGAAGCTGTGATGGTGACCTATGACACGTCGAGGGTGGGACTTGACTTTATCTTGCGGCTGTTTTTCATGACTATCGACCCGACATCGGTCAACCGGCAGGGTAATGACCACGGCACTCAATACCGCACGGGGATTTACTATACCTCGCCCGGGCAGGTTGAGGTCATTGACTCAGCTGTAGGGCGGTTGGCAGAGGATTACGACCTGCCAATCGTCGTGGAGGTTATGCCGCTGCGTAATTTCTATCCTGCGGAGGATTATCATCAGGATTATCTCGACAAGAATCCGGGTGGGTACTGTCATATCGACCCGCGTCTGTTTGAGGTGGCACGCGACAGCAGCCGTAATGCGGCGCACGGGGCCGATAGCAGCCGATGGAAGAGACCGTCGGACGATGAACTGAGACGCCGGCTTACGGATATCCAGTATGATGTGACGCAGAACAACGGTACCGAGCCACCGTTTACCAACGAGTACTGGAATGAGCGTCGCGAGGGGATATATGTCGACGTGACGACAGGGGAGCCTCTGTTTGCGTCGAGCGACAAGTTCAGCGCCGGATGCGGGTGGCCGAGTTTCTCGCGTCCGATTCCAGGAGCGTCGATAGTGGAGAGGAGCGACCACACTCATGGTATGGTGCGCACCGAGGTGCGCAGCTATGCCGGCGACGCGCATCTGGGCCATGTGTTCAACGACGGTCCGCGCGCATCGGGAGGTCTGCGCTATTGCATCAACAGCGCGGCCCTGCGTTTTATACCTGTCGAGGATATGGACGCGCTCGGCTATGGCGACTATCTGCCGTATGTGAAGTGACCTCAAGTACATAAAACGGGCGCAGCGTCAGAAATCTCTGACACTGCGCCTTGTTTATGCAGGTTGGATATTTCCCTGTATGCAGTAGCGGGAATCAGATGATGCCCTGGGCCATCATGGCGCGAGCTACCTTCATGAATCCGGCAACATTGGCACCCTTGACGTAGTTGGTGAATCCGTCCTCTTCCTTGCCGTACTTCTGACACTGCTCGTGGATATTCTTCATGATGCCTTTGAGTTTTTCGTCGACCTCTTCGGAACTCCATGACAGTTTCTGGGAGTTCTGGGCCATTTCCAGACCGCTTACGGACACGCCGCCGGCGTTGGCAGCCTTGCCGGGAGCGTAGAGTATCTTTGCGTTGAGGAATTCCTTGATTGCGTCGGGAGTCGAGGGCATGTTGGCGCCTTCGCTTACGGCAATCACTCCGTTGGCGAGGAGGGTGCGGGCGTCGTCGCCGTCAAGCTCGTTCTGTGTGGCTGAAGGCATGGCGATATCGCACTTGTAGCCCCAGGGGCGTCCGCCCTCTACGTATTCGCATCCGAACTCTTCGGCGAACTCGCGTATGCGGCCACGGTATTCGTTTTTGAGCTTGAAGATGTAATCGAGCTGTTCTTTGGTGATGCCTTCGGGCACGTAGATGCATCCGTCGGAGTCGCTCATGGTGATTACCTTGGCGCCGAGCTCGAGGAGCTTCTTGGCTGTGTATGTGGCGACATTGCCTGAGCCTGAGATGGCCACAACCTTGTCCTTGATGTCGATGCCGCGTGTGGCGAGCATGTTGAGCAGGAAGTATACGTTGCCGTAGCCGGTAGCCTCGGGACGGATGAGTGAGCCGCCGAATTCGAGACCTTTGCCGGTGAATGTGCCGGTGAATTCGCGGGCCATCTTCTTGTACATGCCGTACATGTAGCCTACCTCGCGGCCGCCTACGCCTATGTCGCCGGCGGGGACGTCGGTGTCGGGACCGATGTGGCGCCAGAGCTCGGCGATGAAGGCCTGGCAGAAGCGCATCACTTCCATGTCGCTCTTGCCACGGGGAGAGAAGTCGGAGCCGCCTTTGCCGCCGCCCATAGCGAGGGTGGTGAGTGAGTTCTTAAAAGTCTGTTCGAAAGCGAGGAACTTCAGAATCGACTGGTTGACAGAGGAGTGGAAACGGATACCTCCCTTGTACGGGCCAATGGCGTTGTTGTGCTGGATACGATAGCCCATGTTGTTCTGTACCTTGCCCTTGTCGTCGACCCAGGATACGCGGAACGAGAATATGCGGTCGGGAATGCAGAGGCGCTCGATAAGGTTGTAGCGCTCAAATTCGGGATGTTTGTTGTACTCATCCTCGATAGTGGTTATCACTTCTTCTACGGCCTGCAGGTATTCCGGCTCGTTGGGGAATCTGCGCTGGAGATCCGCTAACACTTCGGTTGCTTTCATACTTAAACTTTCTTTGAAGTAAATTCGGTGAATCTTTTAGAGCTTGTTTAATAATAAATGTTACCGTCAGGGCGGTCAGTCGTCGGACAGATTTTCGCTTGTGATGAGGGAGTTATGGGGCTCCATAACGACCGAAGAGCGGGCGGAAATATGCCGGCGAATGGCCGACGAGAGGTAATTTGTTTCATATAGTTGATATATTTTTGCATTTACCTTACAAGCAGCCAAGAGATTGTGTAGGTTATAAAGTTACTTTTTGTCTCGTATATCTTGGCCGCTTTTCGCCCTGTTCCTCAGTCATGTACATAAAGTACACTCCTTCGTCACATGTCGAAAATCGCCTCAAGCTATACGACCCTGTCGGCAACATTTATTATTAAACAAGCTCTTAGTTTTCTTTTCGGCAAATTTACAACAAAATGCCGACATCCTACAAATGTTTAAAGCAAAAATATCGAAAATTATGATTTTTTGCCGCAAAATGTATTGTCAGGGTTCTCTCTTAGATGCCTAAAGACACGCCAAAGTTGATGCAGCGGGGGAGCATCGGGCCGTACATGTAGCCGGAGTCGCGGAGTGGACCGCGGTCAAAGTCGTTCTGATAGGAGTTGAATATGTTGCTGACACCTGCCGACACGTCGAGGTTGACACGGTTGTAAAGACGGAAGGTGTAGGTGAATTTGAGCGATGCGTCGAAAAATGACTCGGTGCGTACGGCGAGATCCACGTCGGTGCCTGAGCCTGCGAGGTGCTGCACGAGCATCGGTCCGGTGCCTGTGCCGGTAAGACTTGCCTTTAGCGAGTGGGTTATCTCCCAGTTGGCGGTGAAGTAGCCGTAGATGTCGGGGGTGCGGAACATTTTCTTTTCGGCGGCCACTTCGGGATTGTCGCTCCATTGCTCGGGCTGCTTGTAGCGGCTGCGTTGCAGTGTGATGCCTCCCTGCATGTCGAAGTGGCTTGAGAAGAATGCTTTAGCCTCGATGTTGAGACCCATCACTCTTGCACCGGAGCCGTTGTATCGCTCAAGCACGGCGTTGCCGGCCTCGTCGGCTTCGTCGAGCTGGCGCAGGGCAAATACGTCGCGCAGGTCGGTGAAGAATCCTTCGACAAGAAGATTGGTCTGCACGTTGCCGAACCGGTGGTAGAGGTCGGCCGATAGGCTTACGCTCTGCGAGCTCTCCTGCTTGAGTCCGGGAGCAAGCACTGTGACCACACGCTCGCCGCCTACGATGGCTACATGGAAATCCTCGTCGTAGGCCTGGGGGGAGCGGAATCCGGTTGAATATGAGGCTCGGAAATTGAGATTGTCCGACGGGTTGAAGCGGATGTTGGCTCGTGGAGAAATCACGGGGTTGTCAATCATCGAGTGTTTGTCGACGCGTGCTCCCACGAGGAATCCCCATTTTTCGTTTTTCCATTCGTTCTGGAGATATCCGCTGTAGATGTTCACGTTCTGCACAATGTCGTGGTTGTAGCCTACGGTTACGTCGTGCAGGCGATTGTAGGAGTATTCGAGACCGGCTACCAGCTCGGAGGGCATGAACAGGAACCGGTCGATGGGGTGGGTCCATTGTGTGCCGGCGGTGACGACAATGTCGGATGTGCGTCCGTAGGCGTTGGGGTCCATCTCGGAGCCGTAGTAGCTCTGGCGGCGAGTGTTCTGAGTGGCGGCGAATACCGACAGATGGTCGCGGCGGTCGCGCAGCCAGAGGTCGAAAGTGGCTTCGCCGGCGTGGATATTATGGTCGACCTGCTCGGCTATCATCGCCATATGGGCCGGCTGGTCGAGTTGGTCGCCTCCGCGTCGGTATTCATGTGTGTTGTGGTATTCGAGAGTGAGCTTCGAATCGTCGGTAGTGCGCAGGAATGTGCGGGCTCCGAGTGTCTGTGTCTTCAGCTGTGCCACTTCGGTGAATCCGTCGTCGTCGTGGTCGTATCCGTCGCGATAGCGGCTCTGGCCATAAATGAATATTCCGGCCTTGTTGTTGTCGGTCACTACAGAGGCGTTGACGGTAGTGTTGTTGTCCATAGCGCCCGAGGGGCCAATCGAAGTGAGTGTATGAGCTACTCTGGCCGAGTTGGACAGGGGGTCCTTTGTAATGATATTTATTGTGCCGCCCACGGCCGACGAGCCGAAGAGGGCCGAGCCTCCGCCGCGCATCACCTCGACCCGCTCAATCATGTTGGCCGGTATCTGCTCCAGGCCGTATACTCCGGTGAGGGCTGAGAATACCGGACGAGAGTTCATCAGTATCTGTGAATAATGTCCGTCGAGGCCGTTGATTCTTACTTGGGTGAATCCGCAGTTCTGGCAATCGTTTTCCACTCTGACTCCGGGCTGGAAGTCGAGTCCGTCGGCAAGAGAGCATGCTCCTACATTGAGGAATGTGTTGCCCGAGAGCACGTTGACGAGCGATGCGCTTTCGCGACGGCGTGTTTCGGTTTTTGAGGATGTCACCACCACCTGGTCGAGCATGAATGCGTCAGGCTCGATTTCGAAGTTCAGTTCTACTGTCTGGTGAGATTTTACGCTTGTGCTCTTTTTCAGGTTGCTATATCCCATGTAGGATACTTCGAGGGTGTAGTCGCCGGGACGCAAGTCGCGGAATACATAGTGGCCCGAAGCATCGGTCATGGTGGCCAGGTTAGACCCGAGAATCTTTACGATACATCCCGTGATGTGTTCTCCATTTTCTTTGTCGATAACATGTCCGCCTATGTTGGCGTCGGTAGGAGTGTTGGCTGCATTTGCGCTTGCAGAGATTGCCGCCAATATAACGGCGGCAATCAGAGTAAGTGTCCTGTGAATCATATTGGCTATTTGTGTAAGACTAATAAAACAGGTGCAAAATTACAAAATGGACCGTCGATGTACAATACCCGATTTTAGTGATTGTATGTAGTGAAAGTATACGTGCTGTAATTAATAATGTGTACTATAGGCAAATCAAAACGGATATCGCTCAGGCATAATCGCCATATTTATATGATATAGTATGGTTTATATCTGAATGCATACGTCATGCGCTCTTTTTTTAAAATTTTCAGCAAAAATAATTAAATTTATTATTGTTTTTATTAATTTTGCCGGTGTGAAGATTTCTGTCTTTGAAATTATTGAATATATCTTTTTTCTCATAGACGCCAATATGCTTTATGTGACGGGTGAATCCGGCTTGAAGATGCTTGAATGTTTGTTCCTGTAATTATCGCTTTTCAGAGGAAATTATAATTATTAAGGTACCTGAGTCTATTGGAAATCTTGTTGATGAAAATTCAATCGAAAATCCTCTCGCCTAACATATAAAATAATTGTACGACTTACTTATAACCTATTAACCCTAAATTTAAATTAATCATTAATTATGAAACAATCCAAATCATTGATGATGTTGCTGTCGTTGTCTTCGGCTGTTGTCGTCAGCGCTACAGTGCCAGTGACTCCTATAGAGTCGCACCCTGAATTGAGGTCGACACAAATCAGCAATCTGTCGGTTGAGCGCACGGTGCTTTCTGAAAAGGAGATGGCTCCGGGTATTGTTCAGCGTGTGGTACGTGACAGAGAGGGCCACATCTACAAGGACATGGTGAAGCATGGAAAAGTATCTGCCGGACGTCAGAATATCCGCAAAGTTTTTAAGGCTCCGGCCAATGCCACTTTCTATGAGGGCTTTGAAGGGCATGCCGGCGAGCTTGACTGGCTACCGGAAGGATGGACCGAAATCAATACTCCTGAAAACAAGCCTACTCTCGAGATGTGTAGCCATAACATCAACAACTCGTGGAGCGGACAGGACACTGGTGACGGATACTGGACAGCGATAACAACAGACGGCGTGAAGGAATGCTGGATTCATTTCACCTACAACTGGAGTTATAAAAATTCGGAAGGTGAGAAAGTCGAGGGAGCCAAAGCACCACAGGATGAATGGCTCATCACGCCTGAAATTACAGTAGGAGCAAACGATGACCTGTTTTTCCTTGCCGAGGCCGACCTTGGCAGTGTATATGATTACAACTGGAGTGCCTATATGTATGAGCGCGACAGAATAGATACCGACCTGGAGGTGCATGTCACTACCGACGGCGGCGATACATGGACATGCCTATGGAAGCTAAGTGAGAAGGAATGCGCGGGTAAGACTGACGCCGAACTGTATGATTTAATGGGCGAGCTGCAATATGCGTCATATTGTGTTCCTCTTACCGATTATCGTGGCAAGAAGGTAAAAATCGCATTCCGTTATCTCACACCTTTCGCTGGTGGCAACTCGATGGCAGTCGATGCTGTAACGGTGGCTGCTCCACAGCCTGAGGCCTTCTACACACTTACCGAAGGGAGTCTGCTTGCAGGCATAAGCGACGGCCTGCACAGCAATACCGAGCCTTATATTCTCATCCCTGCCGATAAGGAAATCAACTGGAGCGCTTCGTCCAACGTATATACCGAGACGAATTCGTGGGCGTTCTACAGCGAGGCTTCCGGTGAGATGACTGATATCGTAGAGGGCAATACCGCTAAGGTATCGTATGGATGGAGCCATGGCGGGGTGATTCCTTATCCTGTACTTACGGCGTCTAATATAAACGGTTCACACAAATATTCGTTTGGCGGTGAGGAAAACAAGGGCGGAATGTATGTAGGTGGCCGAATTCCGAATCTTGCCGACGAGACGGTATATCTTGGCAACTATGATTATGTAAACAAGGGTCTTGCTGTGCCTAATTTCGGTAATGGTTCGTACTGTTTCGGTACATCGGCCACAGGCACATGGGGCAACAATATAAAACAAACAGCTATCGGCAATCTGTTCTATGCTCCTGCTGCACCCCTAACCGTTACTGATGTTATGCTTACTCTTGGCGAATTTGATGCTGACGATGATGCAGTGATATCTCTTGAGATATATAATGTCGACTCCGACGGCCGATTCAGCGCGCAGCCTGTGGCTACATCGTCAGTGACAGGAAAGGAGATAACCGGCTTCGGATTCTACAATGCAATCTTCCATCTGGCTACGCCTTATGAGATGTCGGGGCATACGTTTGTGATGATTAAAGGATTTGACAGTGAGAAGGTGCGAGAGTTTGCCGCATGCGCACAGTCGGAACACAATGATGCCGCGCATAATTATGCCTACATGATGTTTGAAATCAATGGCGAGGAGGTGCTTTACTCTGCTTCCGATGCTTTGGTCAACTATTCTTCGGCTTTGTATATCAGTCTCAACGGTACTTACCATGTGTTGAGTCTCAGCGAGGAGATTGTGACACTTGATGAGACTACCAATATGGTGGAAGTAGCCGCTAATGCTACCAATTCTCCTGAAAACTGGTGGGTGGTTGACACAGCCAATGACAACGCACGTCTGCCGCTGGTAGCTGAAGGCACGACATTTGACTGGCTTACTATAACGCCGGTGACAGGTGCCGACGGGGCCTATGCCGTGCGCTTTTCAGCTGCCCGTAGCAGTGTGCAGCGTTCAAAGACTGTATCTCTCGGCAACGGCGGAACTGAGGTTCGTATCCGTGTTAAGCAGTCGGCTACCACCGATACTTCCGGTATCGATGGCGTGAACGATGAGGACGGTTGCACCTTATCGTTTGACGGCGATATACTTACGGTTTGCGGAATGGCTGACGATGAGACTGTATGTATTTATGATGCATATGGCCGCATGGTTTATGCCGGAGTCAACAATGTAGATACCAGAATACTTGGTAAGGGCATATATATCGTGCGTTGCGGGGCATATACCGCTAAGTTTGCCAAATAATAGAGTCTTAAATATTTAATTAAATAAAAGTAGAGTGCGCCATGTTGTGAAGTGGCACACTCTACTTTTATGATATGTTGTCGTTCAGTGGCGGAGGGAGGAGAGGATTGCGGAGAAGAGGGCGGGGCGGATGTCGAGGTCGGTCCAGGCGGAGTTGTCGCGGGAGGGGTTGATGCGGTTGGCGAGGAAGATGAAAATAAGGTTGCGGGAGGGGTCGATCCACATGCATGTGCCTGTGAAACCGAGGTGTCCTATGGTGGAGGGATGTGCCTCGGGCGCGGTGGGTGAGGAGTCGGGATTTTTTGTGTCGGGCGCGTCGAATCCGAGACCGCGGCGCGATATGTCGCTGCGTGCGGTGATGAATTCGCTGACGGTGGGGGCGGATATCAGCCGTTCGCCGCCGTATGTGCCTCCGTTGAGCCACATCTGAGCGAGTTTGGCAAGGTCGCCGGCGGTTGAGAACAGGCCGGCATTGCCCTGTACGCCTCCGCTGTAGGAGGCGAGCTCATCGTGGACGTAACCTCGCAGAGTGGCTTTTCTGAGCCAGCGGTCGTGTTCGGTGGCGGCGATTTCCGATGGCTTGAACCGTTGAAGCGGTCGGTATGTGGTGCGCCATGCACCGAGCGGGGCGAATATCTCCCTGTCGACCCATTGCTCGTGGGGCACGCCTGTGGCTCTTTGTTCGGCATCCATAAGCAGAGCGAAGTTGAGGTCGGAATAGCGGTAAGAGTTGTCGCGTAGCTTTACATTGTAGATGCGGTTCATCAGGGTGTCGCGAGTGGCGGGGCCTACCCACAGCGATGGTGCTATCTGCCATGGGGTCGAGGGTGATGCGGCATGTGACGTTATGTCGGAGCGGAGGCGGGCTGTGCGGTTGGCGTAGGCTCGTCGTGCGATTTTTATGGTGTTGTCGCGAGTGGGGCGTGCGCTCACGAGGCGTCCGGTGTATGAGGCAGTGTCGGTGACTACTGCGGCACTGACTATGCCGGCCGGGAATCCGCTTTCGTGGAATAGCATCCTGCGGAGGGTGATATCCTTTTTGTCGGGTTGCCGCAGACCGGGTATGTAGCGCGAGGCGGGAGCCGAGATGTCGAGCAGTTTTTCGTCGGCGGCTTTCATGACACCCGGGAGTGTGCCGGCAATCTTGCTTACGGATGCGAGGTCGTAGAGTGTAGAGTCGGCGCTTACGCGTCGGGTATGGGCCGAGTCGGTGTATCCGTATGCTTTTTCGAGCACAATGTCGCCATCTTTGGCAACGAGAAGCACTCCACCGGGGAATGCACCTGTGCGCACTCCGAGGCGCATGAGCGAGTCGGTGGCCTTGGCGAGAGCCGGGGTGAATCCGCGGTCTTCGGGGGTGGTGTAGCCCAGTCGGGTCTTGACGAGACCGATGCCCGTGCCGACAGGTGCCACTCCCTTTATGGTGACGGGGAGGGTGGCGTTGACACGTATGCCTCCGAACAGAGCCTGTGCGGCATATTCCTGCGAGAGGCGGGTGTTTTCGCCGCACAGGATTACCGAGCGGCTGTCGAGCGGCGCGAAGCGCGCTACCTTGTAGTGGCCGGTAAGGAACACCTCAATCAGATTGGTGGCTCCCTTGAGTTTTGACAGTGCGGCGCGGCATGCGGCATTGTCGTCGTATACGGCGGCTATAACCACGTCGTGAGAAAGTATCTTGCCGAGTGTGGCGGCGGTGATGCCACTTTCACCGGCCGAAGAGTAGACATCGACCTTGGCATAGCGTGCGCAGAACTGCGAGAAGGTATTGTGGGCGGGGGCACCGATGTTGACCACCGCGATGCTTGTGGTGTCGAGACGGTGGAGCGGGAGGAGTCCGTCGGCATTGTCAAGGCATATTATAGACGCGGCGGTGAGGCGGCGGCGCATATTCTCCGACTCCGGGCCGTTCATCTTTTCCTTCAGTCCGGCGGGAGAGGGGGATGGTCTTTTCGAAAGTCCGAGGGCGTATTTCCAGCGCAGTACGGTGCGGCACCGATTGTCGATAAGCGATTCCGACAGGCGTCCGGTTTTTACGGCCTCGAGTATAGCCGCCATCGCAGTGCGTATCGATGCCGGCTCGACAAGCATGTCGGCACCGGCGAGCAGCGCTCCCACGCAGTTGTCGCCGCCACCCGGGGGTATCGCACCCTTCATGGCGAGTCCGTCGGTGAACACCAGTCCCTCAAAGCCGAGGCGATTGCGGAGCAGTCCCTCCGTAATGGGCTGCGACATAGACGAGGCCGTACCGCTGTTGTCGAGCGCGGGGACATTCAGATGGCCTACCATCACTCCGCCGAATCCGTTGGCTACGTAGTCGGCAAACGGGCGCAGGTCGACATCGCGCAGAGTTTCGGCAGAGTGGTCGACGACAGGGAGCGCCTTGTGGCTGTCGGTGCCGGTGTCGCCGTGGCCCGGGAAATGCTTGGCTACGGAGAGCACTCCTCCCGCTTCGAGCCCGCGCGAGTAGGCCGAGCCGAGGCGGCTTACACGTTCGGGATTCTCGCCGAACGAGCGGCGTCCGATTACCGGATTGTCGGGCCGCGAGTTTACGTCGAGCACCGGAGCAAACACGGCCTGCACGCCAAGCAGCCGGCATTGGCGCGCTACCTCGCGGCCATAGTCGTAGAGGAGGGTGTCGTTGTCGATGCCGCCGAGTGTCATGTTGTAGGGGAAGCGCTCGGCATCCTTCAGGCGCATTGCCGGGCCCCACTCGCCGTCGAGCGTGACGAGAAGCGGCACGGGCGATACCGACTGAGCGTAGTCGATCAGTGCGGCGTGTTGCGCGGTGGTGCCGCCGCTTATCAGTATTCCACCGATGCCATAGCGGTCAATGTCGGTCTTTACGACATTTTTTGCCGCGGGCAGCGAGCGCGGGTCGAGCATGGGGATGAACAGCTGACCTATGCGGTGGCGCAAATCGAGGGTAAGCATCACGCTGTCGACCCATGCCTCGCGGGCCTTCTCCTGCGACGGGGCAAGCATAGCCGGACGCACGGCACCGGCTGCCGCAGGGAGTAAAAGCAGAACGGCGATAAGCCATCCGGCAAGATTTCTGAATGTCATATCAAACAGTTTTTTTACATTCGCGGGGCGGCGCTTTTGTACTTTATCGATTTGCCGTGGCGCGACTCGATGCGTTCCATCAGGATTTCGTCGAGTTTTCCTTCAGAGCGGTAGAGTTGCGTTGCGTAGGTAAGCGGTTCCATATAGTCGCCGCCATTTGCGAGATAGTCGATGGTGGCGAGCATGTAGGTGCGCCCGGGGTCGATGTTGCGCCAGTCGAATCCGTCGCTCACTCCGTCGCCTCCGCGTCCTTTCATTACCTTGAATGCATTGATGAGGTCGCTACCTTTGATTTCGAGCAATACGAGATGGTTGTCGAACGGGAGCATTGTCATTATCTCCTCTTTTGTGACGGGGCCTTTCGGGAGGCCTCGGCGTATGCCACCCTTGTTTACAATCGAGAGGTCGACGTCGAAGTGTACCATACCGCGGGCTGCGGCGAGCATTTCGTCGGCCACCCAGTTGAGCAGGATGTCGCTTCCGGCGGGCATATCCTGCGAGAGGTTGCCGATGCGGGTTTTCTTCAGAGTGTCGATGCCGTTGCGGTATGGGGCTATGATGGCTTCGAGCGAGGAGTCGGCGCGCGCGTCGAGCCGACTGTCGACCGGAATGAGGCGCGAACGGGCCTGCATAGTCGATAGGTCGAGGGTGATTTCGCCAAGTTCGCGTCCCCGGCTACCGGTCTGGGCAATCAGGACGGTGTCTCCTACTGCATTTGGCACACGGAATGCAGGGGCGTCGGGTGCATCGGGATCGATGAGCGTGTGGCTGTGGCCGCCGATTATGATGTCGATGCCTTCGGTAGCTGCGGCCACCTCGAGGTCGGAGGGTGTGTTGTCGGTGCTCTTGTCGTAGCCGATATGGCTCACCGCCACCACGGCATCGACATGCTCTACATTGCTCAGATACCATGCCAGGGCGTTTGCTGCTTTTATGGCGTCGAGATAACGGAGTCCGACGGTGTTGTGTGCGGCAATCATACCCTCGGGATTGAGGTTGAGGGCTATTATTCCGATTTTTTTGCCATCGTATTCCTTTATGGCATATGGTTTGAAGACAGAGTCGAGCGGGGTGCCGCGAAAGTCGTAGTTGGATGAGAGGCGCTGTGCGTTGAGCTGTCGCCATTGTGCGGCGAGGCGTTCCATGCCGTTGTCAAACTCGTGGTTGCCGAGTATCTGTATGTCGTAGCCGAGCTCGTTCATCAGACGGCGCTCCACCTCTCCGTCGTAGAGTGTAAAATATAGGGTTCCCTGTACGGCATCGCCGGCGTCGACCAGGAGTACGTTGGGCTGTGAGGCTCTTACGCTGTCGATCAGTACTTTGCGGCGCACTATGCCTCCTAGCCCTTTGTCGTCGGGGTCGATGGCGCTGTGGGTGTCGTTGGTATGCAGTATGACCAGGTTGCCGGCGACTGATGCCAGGGCAGTGAGCGAGATTGCAATTGATGTTATCAGTCGTTTCATTAGCGGGAAAATTTAAGCAAGCAATTGTATGCTCCCCCTGCAGTCGTGGTGACGGCAGGGGGAGTTACAAAAAAGAGGACCGCCATGAGCTGAATTGCTCCCCGAGGCGGTCCTGCAAGCTGTGATTCGGGATTATAAGTAACTGTTTTTACTTACGTAAAAGGTGTGTGTGCTCCGCGGAGCCATACCTTTTATCGCATAAGTTATTTTGCGGCGTGCTCGTACTTGAGAGTCATAGAGCACTGGTCGCATACTTCAGCGGGGCCGAAGTACTGGATGGGGCCGGGGTATACGAATTCGGTGTTGATGGCCCAGCTGTCGCGCTGCTCTGCAAACTTGGTGAATGCAGCTCCGTCGAGAGTTACGAGAGCCTTCTGGATAACGGGCTTCATTGCACCGTGGCGGCGCTCCATGTTCATCATCATGGTGATAGGTATACCACCTGCAATCCACTGTACGGAAGGCTTGGTGAGGTTGCGCACGCTCGACATGTATCCGGTGACACCGGCACGGATGAGGCATGAAGCGTTGAATCCGAGAGCGTAGCAGTAGTCGGCGTCGAAGTTGGAGGGGTCGGCGCAGCGGCCTTCGTATCCGAAGAAGTGGAACTGTGCGGCAAACTTGCCTACGTAGCGTCCTTCGCTCTTCATCTGGTCGAGGCGGCGAGCCACCATGTGTCCGAGGAGCTTTTCGGTTTCGATGAGCGATACCTGTACGTTGCCGTGGGGGTCGCGGTCGAGGCAGAGCTGGTTGGCCACGCCGTCGGGGAGTGATGTGAAGATGCCGGCGTTCTCGGCAGAGAGACGGTCGGCAACCCAGCTGAGACGGTTGTTGGGCTCGATTGTGGCAAACTCGGCTGCGTTGGCTGCGAGAAGGTCGTTGAGCTCGGCGATGAGCACCTTCATTGCGGGGATAAACTCGATAAGGCCTTCGGGGATGAGGACAGTACCGTAGTTGTTTCCGTTGGCGGCGCGGGCGGCCACGATGTCGGCTATAGAGTTGACAATATCGTTGAGGGTCTGCTTCTTGGCTTCAACCTCTTCGGAGATGATACATACGTTGGGCTGGCACTGGAGGGCGCATTCGAGGGCAATGTGGCTTGCGCTGCGGCCCATGAGCTTGATGAAGTGCCAGTATTTCTTGGCGGAGTTGCAGTCGCGCTGGATGTTGCCGATAACCTCGCTGTAGACCTTGGTGGCGGTGTCGAAACCGAAAGAAGTCTCGATGACTTCGTTCTTGAGGTCGCCGTCGATGGTCTTGGGACAGCCGATTACCTGCACGCCGGCGTTGATCTGCTTGTAGTACTCGGCGAGCACACATGCGTTGGTGTTGGAGTCATCGCCGCCGATGATGACGAGGGCCTTGATGTCGAGCTGCTTGAGGATTTCAAGACCTTTGTCGAACTGAGCCTTTGTCTCGAGCTTTGTACGGCCTGAACCGATGATGTCGAAACCGCCGGTGTTGCGGAACTGGTCGATGATTTCGGATGTCAGCTCCACGTATTTGTGGTCGACAAATCCGCCGGGTCCCATGAGGAAGCCATAGAGGCGGCTGTCGCGGTTGATTTTCTTGATTCCGTCGAAGAGTCCGGAGATTACGTTGTGTCCGCCGGGAGCCTGTCCGCCCGAGAGGATTACACCTACGTTGATTGGTGTCGAGCCTTTAGCGGGGTTGGGGTCTTTCTCAAACTGGATTTCGGGGAGACCGTAGGTGTTGGGGAACAGAGCCTTGATGTCGTCCTGATCGGCTACTGAGTGGGTAGGCTTGCCCTCTACAGCCTTTACGGCGCCGGTGAGCACCACGGGAAGTTTGGGCTGGTAGGCCGCACGGGCCTTCTGAAGTGCACTCTTCTTCATCGGTATATCTATTAATGTTTGAAATATATATTCTTATACTATCCCTGTGAGGGGTAAATGAAAGTTTCGGCAAATTTCGCAAATTTTGGCGGGATATTCAATAAGGCTGAGCAACAATTTACTTAAATTTGCAATTAAAATCAATTATTATGATTCGGAAAATAGGCAATGAATGGTGGACAGCACCTACAGAGAGCGATGAGAACGGACGTACGGTGATAGTGACCGGGCGCCGTGGCGTAGAGGCCGCGATGGAGAGCGGCAAGTACCGCATACGAGTGGAGATTACGTGGCGCTATCAGGGCGATTCGACCGGCATGCCCGACAAGCCGACCTCGATGCTTATGGAGGCTGTGCAGGAGGCTCTGACGAAGGTGTTTGACCGCGACCCGGTTGCAATACTTACGGGAGTGTATACGGGCGACGACCGCCGCGACTGGGTGTTCTATGTTACGTCGACCCATATTTTCGAGCGGAAAATCAATGAGGCTCTGGCTCCGTTTGACCTGCTTCCAATCACCATCTATACTGAGAATGATCCGGACTGGGCCGAGTACCGCGAGATGCGCGAAGCTACGGAGCTTACGGCGACTGATGAATAAGCCTCAACAGAAATAAAAAAACTCACGCAGGAATCAGCCTGCGTGAGTTTTTTATTGTATACGGACGTTGTGTCCGGAGTGGTCATAGAATTTGGTATTCTATGCGGGAATTACTTGTTGTAGAATTTGATGCCTGAATAGTAGGCCTGGTCGTAGTATGAATATGTGCCACCGGTCCAGCGTATGTAGCGGAAGTTGGCAGGCTTTGAGAAGCTGATATAGTAAGTCGGATTGCCATAAATACGTACATCTCCCCATTTGGTCCAAGCATTGCCATCGATACTGGTCTCTACATTCAGCAGGTCGGACAGGCCGTAATACCATGCATAGAAAGATACAGCAATGATATGTACATTCTTGACCGAGCCGAGGTCTACCACAACTTTGCTTCCTGATTCAGTAAAGAGATAGGTGTCGTTGTTGTCAGGGTCAGCAAGGAGGTTTGCAGCGAAGTCTGTATTGTCACCGTCCAATGTTCCAGTCCAAGAACTCTCATATGCTATCTGTGTGTAGCCCGAAGGCAGCATTGCTGTTTTTGAGAGCGACAGGGGAAGGTTGCTGATAGTTATATATGATACATCAGAGGTCAGTTCTGCGCCTAAGCCAGAAGTTAAGGAGAACTTAACGGGAATTATATATTCGGAGCCGTTGGCAATATCGGTGTAGTCACCAACATTGATGGTGATGGCACCCTTTGACGAGCCTGCGGGGATTACGATGTCGCTATTTGCCAACGATGCCTGAATAGGCTTGTAGGAAGAGGCATTCGCCTGATTATAAGCATCGATAAGGCTGTTGTCGATTACTGCCTTTACAGTGATGGGATCATCAGCATTCCAGTCAGCGTTGAGTATGTCGGAAATAGTGATGGTAGAGTATTCGTTCTGCCATCCATCTTCTTCGGGATCTACTGTCATGGCAGTTTCATGTTTAGCAGTTACCTTATTGGCCTTGTATGTCGAAGAGAAGGTAAGGAATATACGGCTGCTCTTCGAGATGGTCTGGCCGTCGGCGTCGCTTATGACAATCGGGAGCATGAGGTCGGAGGCCTCGGTCTGGAATCCCTTTTTATCGCCGAAAGTGACGGTGATTACCTCGGGCGATACGTACTGTCCTGCGGGAATTGTGAGCACGGGGTTGACAATCGAGGCACCTTCGAGGAATGTGTATTCGGTGTTGTTGGCCTGGTTGTATTCGTCGACAAGAGAAGGATCAATGCCTACTTTAACAGAGAGGTCGCGTGGCGCGGGCTTTGTAAGGCGCACGGGCTTAAGTGCCAGAGGATCGTTGATGTCGATAAGGAATTCACCGTTGGCCTTGTATTCCAGTCGGGCGAATGTGGAATTGGGCTGATATAGATAGCAGTAGTTGATGTCGTAGGGGTCTACTGTATCGTCGTCGTCGCAAGATGTAAGGGGAGCTATTGTAGCCACCACCGCACATACGGCGATATAATGCCAGAATTTTTTCATTGCGTTATGTGTGAATTTTTGAGGTTAACCGACTTATCGCAGATGGTGAAATCTGCGATAAGCCGATATCTGATTGGTGTCAGGGGATTATTCGAATGTATATTCGGTCCAGCCGTAGGCCTGGTTGTTGCCTCCGTTGTCGGCCGAGCCGATGGTCACGTTGTGACCGTTGCCGGTGACGTCGTTGAGCACAGAGCCTTCACCTTCGTTCATGGGGAGGTAGAATACGAGGTTGGGGTCGGTATACTTAACCTCTTTCTTCATGAACTTGGCAATCTGGGCGGCAGAGCGTGTGGTGCGCCACAGACGTACCTGTGCAATCTCGATGTAGTCGCGGAAGTACTGAGAGCCGGAACCGCACATTGTCAGGCCGGTGATTTCAAACTTCTTATCGGCACCTCCGTTGTTGCGGTTAACCTCGACGCCGTTGACGTAGAGGATAACCTCACCTGTAGCGCCGTCGAATGTATGGGCGAAGTGAATCCATTCGCCCCATTTGAGCGGCTTCTCGTTGGGGTTGCCTGAGTCGTAGTTGGCATCGATACCCATAGTCTTAATCTGGAGGAAGTTGTAGAGATTGCGACCATTGGCGTCGGCATATACGATATCGCCGAAACGAACGTAGAGCTCGTGGTTGGCCTGGAATGCGAAGAGAGCCTGGTTATTGACAGAGAAACCACCGTTGCCATATCGGTTTTCAACTCGTGCCCACCACTCGAGGGTGAGGTTGGAGAGTGTTTCAGTGCCGTCCCAGTCCATTGTCATGGCGTTGTCGTAGAAGAATTTTGGAGCTTTCTGAGTAAGGGTCTTGCCGAGGGTGATTACAAATGTACCTGAACCCTGCGACACCTGCAGGCCTTCTGCGCCGGTAAGGCGGAGGGGAGCTGCGTAGTCTACACCGGCTTCTCCGGCAAATGAAGTAATCTCTACCTCAACCTCAGCCATTGACGAGCCGGCGGGTATGATAACTTCGGCGGGGAAGGAGACATGCTCGGTGGGGATAACGGCATACTCAGTGTCGTTGCGCTTGTTGAAGGCTTCGAGCACGGCGGGATCGAGGGCGAGCTGTACCTTTGTGTCGGTGGTGGCTTTCTGTGCCATGCGCACATTGATGTTGGCTTTCGATTTTTCACCGACTTTGCCTACTACTACTTCCGAAGCAGGTGAGGTGGCAGCCTCGGAAATGTAGACCATGTTGTCGATTACATCGTTCTTGGCGTCGTCGCAAGCAGTGAAAGCTACAGCTGCGATTCCGAGCGCGAGAACTTTTGATGCTATATTTTTCATCTATGTATTCCTTTGGGTTGATTTGTTAGTTATTGATGGGAGGATTCTGAGTAGCGATACCCTTGCGTACGTAGGGGTAGTCGGGTGTGCCGGGATAGTCATACTCGATGTGGTATGCGCCCTGTCCGGCGTGTTCGAGGCCTCCGCTGTAGTTCCATGTAGACTGTACGGGGAAGAGGTTTTTGTCGGCGGCGCGTTCGAATGTGGCTGTTACAATCGACTTCTTCAGCACTTTCTCAAAGAGGTCGGGCTTGTAGGATTTGACTGAGTTGAAGAACTGGTCGAGTCCGGCGTGGCCGAGTTCGTATGTCTGCCAGCAGATGTAGTCGACACTTTCCACTACGTCATCGTCAAGATAGTCGTAGTAGTGGAGCCATCCCACACCTCCGGGAATGTCGATAACGAGCATGCGTCCCGACTCGTCGAAGCGCTTGCGGAGCTGGCGGAGGAACTCGTTCTGTACCTTGCGTGTCTCTGTACCGCCCATAATGAGAGTACCTGTAGACTCGATGTCCATATCGAAACCGTCGATGTTGTACTTGTCGCAGGTGTCGGCGATAGCGTCGGCATACTTGCGTGCAGCCTCAATCATAGAGGGAACGTCGCCATTGGTGAATCCCCAGAATTCCTCGGCAGCTTCAATAGGAGGCACACCGCTGTAGCCGGGGGTGATGTTCTCGCCGATGTTTGTGGCGAGCCAGCAGAGCACAGCCTTTGAACCGCGGGCCTGGAAAGCCTTGAGGTCGGCCTGCTGAGCCTCGTTGAGGTTGCCCCAGCAGAGCCAGAGGCTTACGAAGTCGGTTGAGTCGGGAAGACCGATGAGGGAGTTGGATTTGGCAGCAGCGGTCCATGAACCGAACCATCCGAACATCACCTTGTGGGGTGATTCGAAGTAATCCTTGAGATTGGTGTAGTAGCTTTCTGTAGGCGGGGTGTAGAAGTCCTCGGCCTCAGGCTCGGTCCAGTCGTCGCAGGAGGTGATTACGGCGGGTCCGGCAATCAGAGCTGCTGCGGCAAATAATATTGATTTAAGTCCTTTCATTGTTGTAGATGATAATTTGAGATAAATTATTAGAGGAGAGTCAAGTCAGGGGCGGGCCTCCGGCGGGGCTTGTGTCGCACGACACAAGAGGGGTGGTGTCTATGTATGTGGGCCGGCGGCCCACATACATATTTATATAGTCATTATATAGTCACCTCTCTACCGGTGATTTAAATCAGTTTTTCTTAGCCCACCAGAGATCGGTAGCGCTGTTGTCGGGGCCATCGAGCATCAGCTGAGCGGCTTTTACATTGGCCTCGTTGGTGTTGAATTCTGACTGCGGGAAGGGGAGTCGGCGCATACCGCGAGCGGATGTCACACCGACGGATGAGAGGTTGTTGACAACCGGGAACCACTTCGGGAAGCCAGTGCGGCGGAAGTCGGCCCAGGATTCCCATCCGTTGGGGAAGTTGCCGAGCCACTTCTGCACGATGATACGCTCGAGGTTGGTATCGAATGAGGCAGATTCGTCGTACTTGGGGCAGATGGTGCTGACAGCGGCTGCACTGTACGAGCTGTTGTCGAGAGCCACGTATGCGGCGGGTACGGCTGTGCTTTCGAGGTAGTTGCCGATTTCGGCGCCACGCTCTTTCATTGACACTCTTACGCCTTCTTCATAGAGTTCCTTGGCAGTGCCGCCCATGTTCCAGCCGCGGAGAGCACCCTCGGCGCGAGAGAACCATGATTCGCTTGCTGAGATTGAGAGGAGCTTGCTCTGTGCTGTAACTTTGGGATAGGAGTAGTTGGTAGTCTCTGATTTCAGGATGTTGTAGTGGAATACACCGCTGCGTGCGCCCACAATCTCGCCTGATGATGAGCCCGGAGCGGGGTCGGCGTAGAGGGGGAGACGGGGGTCGCTGTAGCCGTTCATGTAGGAGGTGAGGTCGGCGCTTACACGGCCTTCGTTCCAGAGAACGTTGACTTTGTGGAAGGAGTTTCCACCGGGGATGAATGTAGACCATGCGGCCTCAGAGGGATCGGAGATTACGCCTGCAGGGTCGTTGACAGCCTCTTCGGCCTTGCGCTGGGCGAGCTGCGGCTCAACGTTGACAAGACGCATGGCCATGCGGAGCTTGAGTGTGTTGGCGAATTTCACCCACTTGTTCATGTCGCCCTGGTAGATGTAGTCGACTTCTTGCAGGAGCGATGATACGGCACCGCCTCCGGCAGCCTCCTTGAGGCCTGCGATAGCGAGGTCGAGCTGCTCGAACATGGCGTTGTAGAGAGTAGGCATGTCGTCGTAGGCTACGGCGAAGTCAGAGCCTGTGCCAATCTTTGAGAACGGAATGGGACCGTAGCAGTCGCTTACGCGGAGCGAGCCGAACACACGGATAAGGTTGGCCCAGTGGTAGGCGAGACCTTCGGTGCCGGAGATGTTGCGGATCATGAAGAAGGGTGTGTAGATCTTCGGCATGTTGGTGTCGAAGGTGTTGCCCGACCATACTACAGAGGGGTTGTAGGTGGCGTAGTACATGTCGGAACCCCACATGTTGGCAGCGGATGTCATGCGGCCGTATTCGCAACCGATCATCTGGTCGATCATCTGGTAGTCGTTCTCCTGGCCTAATGCCACAACCGGGATAATTGATGAGATGAGGGTTGCTGTCGATGCGAAGTCACCTTCCATCTCTTCGGGGGTCGGAGCCTTCGGGTCGGTGTTGAAGTCCTCGAACTTGTCGGTACAACCCACTGCGCCCAGAAGGATTGAGCCGCCCACCATCAGGCTTGCTATATTTTTATACATATTGGTATTCATAATAGTTGTGAAGTGGATCAGAATGTAAGTTTAACATTGAAGCCATAAGTGCGCATGCTGGGCTGCTGGAAGTAGTCTACACCCTGATAGAAATTGTTGGTGGTCGACGAGGTGCTTTCGGGGTCGAAAGGAGCCTTGCAGTAGATCATCCAGAGGTTCTTGCCGGTGAGCGAGAGTGTGAGGTCGGCGATGTTCTTGAGCATAGCGCGGGGGAATGTGTAAGAGAGGGTGAGGTCGGCGAGACGTACGTTGGTAGCGTCGTAGATGTAGTATGTGCCGGGAGCCTGAGAGATTGTCTCGTAGTAGTTCTGAGCATCTACTGTACCGTTGCCGGGAACAGGCACACCACCTGCGAGACGAGCGTCGGCAGAAACCTGCGATACACCGTAGCGGTCGATGACGGCCTGGGTGTCGGACACGACATTACCACCGAAGCGGCCGGTCACAGCCCAGCTGAGCACGAGGTCCTTGTAGCCGAGTGTACCGGTCCAGCCCATGTTGAACTTGGGCAGGAGTGAGCCTACCTTGAAGTAGTCGACGGTCTCAAGCTGTACCTTGCCGGTCTGGGGGTCTTTCCATACATATCCGTTGGGCGACTGGCGCAGACGGAGGTTGCTGTAGAGGTCGCCCATTGAGCCGCCTTCGTAGAGACGTACGGCAGGGCCGCCACCCATACCGAGGCATCCTGATGCGGTGAAGTACTGCATCTCGATGGGACGTCCGGTCTCGGGGTCGATTGCGCCGTTGGCAAGCGAGATAACCTTGTTGCGGTTGAGCGAGTAGGTGACACCTGTGGTGAATCTCCAGTCGCCCCACTGGTTGTTGTAGTTGAGGGCAGCCTCGATACCGCGGTTGCGGATGTTACCGGTCTGGATAAGGTTGGTCTTGTAGCCTGACGAACCCGACGCGGGGATTTCGAAAGTCTGGTTGAAGGTGTTGGCGTTGTAGTATGTGAACTCGAGTCCGATTGTGTTGTTGAGGAACTTTGCGCTCAGACCGATTTCATACGACTTGGTGTTCTCGGGCTTGAGGTTGGGGTTGTAGTGCTTCGAGGGCCATTCGTACTGGTTGGTCTGGTCGTTGTATACATACTGCATGCGGGTGAGGTAGCGCGAGGGAGAAGAAGCCACTTCGGCCCATGAGCCGCGTACCTTGAGGAATGATATAGCCTGGGGAAGGATGTCGCGGAGAGTCTCGCTGATAAGCCATGAACCGCCTACCGAGGGGTAGAAGTAGCTCATCTTGTCGGTGAATGCGAGCATCGAGGCCCAGTCGTTACGGCCGGTAACGGTGAGGTAGTACTGGCTGTCCCATCCGATTTCGGCTGATCCGAATACTGACTGTACCTGGTCGTGCCATTCGCTTTCGCCGCGCTTCATCTGTGTGGTGGAGATGTTGCCGTAGGCGAAGAAGTTGGGGATGGTGGCGAGGCCGCCTTCGTAGTGTTCCGACTCTTCGAGCATGTCGTTGAGCGAAGCACCTACCTGAACGTTGACGTTGAGTCGGTTGTCGAAGAAGTTCTTGTTCATCGACGCCATCACGTCGGCGTAGGTCGAGCGGTTCATAGTGCGAGTCTTGCCGTACATACCCTTGTCGGAGCCGGCGAGCACCATGATTGTCGACGCGTTGTATTTTTCTTCATATACAGTGTTGGCGTTGTCGGTACGTACACGACCCATGATGTAGAGCCAGGGGAGGATGTCGTACTTGAGCGATGCGTTGAACATGTAGCGCTGCTTGCGGGCTTCGCGGAGCATACGCTTCTGGGTCCAGTAGGGGTTCTGCATGGTGAATGCGGTGCTGTACTTCTGTTCCCAGTACTGTGTCATGATGTTGCGCGAGGGGTCGAAGCGCTCGAACATGCGCACGTCGTCGAAGTTCTCGCCGCGTGGGAAGAGGTAGAGCGAGGCGAGGGGGTTGAAGTATTCGCCTGAGCCTACGAAGTTCTTGTTGTTCTGGATGATGTAGTTGGCACCGAGGTCGAGTGTCAGCTTATCGTTGTAGAACTTGGATGTGTTGCGGATAGAGAAGTTGTAGCGGTTGTAGTCAGACTCGGGCATGATACCGGGAGCGTTGGTCACGGCGGCCGATGCATAGGTCTGGTTCTTCTCTGTACCTACAGTAAGAGTAAGGGCGTTGATCTCGGTGGCTCCTGTCTGGAAGAAGTCCATGGGATCGTAGGATGTGGGGGTGTCGAGACGCTTGCCCCAGGATGTGAACTCACCTTCGTTGTTTCCGTAGATGTTCTGGAACTTGGGAGTCATCCATGCAGTGTGGAACTGTGTGGTGTTGCTGTAGGTAAGTTTGGCGCGGCCTTCAGAACCTTTCTTGGTAGTTATAAGAATCACACCGCTTGCGGCAGCCGAACCGTAGAGAGCGGCAGCCGAGGGGCCTGAGAGTACCGACATAGACTCGATGTCGTCGGGGTTGATGTCGGCAACCGAGCTTGAACCGGGCTGCTTGGCCATAGTACCGCCTTTTTCGTCGCCTGTGTTTACATCAAACATAGGTATACCGTCGATTACATACAGGGCGTTGTCGTTGCCTGTGAGCGACTTTGTACCACGCATAACGACACGTGCGGCGGCACCTGCACCGGCTGAACCGGAGCTGATGTTGACACCTGCAACCTTGCCTGCGAGTGAGTTGATGAAGTTGGCGTCCTTGTTGGAGGTAAGAGCATCGCCGTTGACAGTCTGCACATTGTAGCTGAGCGCTTTCTGTGCTCGTTTGATACCGAGAGCAGTTACAACGACTTCGTCGAGGGCTGTGGCTTCGGTCTCCATCACGAGGTTGACTTTGCCGTTGGCAGGCACTGCGAGTTCTACCGGGCGATAGCCGATGTAAGAGAACTTCAGCACATCGCCTTGCTTGGCATTGACACTGAATTCACCGTCGATGTTGGTCTGTGTGCCATTGGAAGTACCTTTGACAAGGACCGTAACACCAATCAGGGGTTCGCCACTCGTGTCTGTTACAATACCCTCGACTTGGGATGTCTGTGCCATCACGCTCATCACAGGGAAGAGTAAAAGCATCAATAACAAGCTTGTTATTTTTGACTTCATAATGATTGATTGGTTGGTTTGGTTAATAGAAGGATATATTTGTCTGTTAGTTTTTATGGATAGGAGAGGAAGGAGGGGGATGGGAAGAGTGCTGTCCGGCGTATGCCGGGGGATTCCAGGCAACGTCAGACCATAGAGATTTTGATTCCTTAATATATTAAGGAGATGGTGTCGGTGTTTATATCGGATGTCTGATTGTCAGTAGTATTTTTTTGTTTTGGGGTTAATGTGGATAATTATTTGTAAGAAAAGCGTGCCGCTTGGTTAAGTATGGGCATGTTTTAGTTACAGATTTATAGCTCAATTTTATTTCGGTTAAGTCAGGTATTAGAGGAGAATATTAAATATTTGTGCAAATGTAGTCAAAAAGGGAGAAAATGCTAAGCGTTATTAGTTAAAACTTGTTAATACAAAGCGCTTGTTTGTAGTTATTAAATGTCGTTTTGTAATTTTTTGAAAAAACATATGAAATGTACGTGACAAGGCGTATCTTTCTGATTATTTTCAAATAAGCTATTGAAAACGCTGAGATGCCCATAAATGTAATCAATACTGACGATTGGTAGTTAGTATGAAAACAAATGTTAAATTTTAACCTTCATATTGTAAGCATAATCTGTGTATTTCTGTTAACATATGACATTGCCGGGCCTTTGCGGATATGGACGCGATGCGTGGTGTAAAATTCATAGTATGCCGTGTGTCATCAGACATTTAGTCTTCTAATGTTTGCGTGATAGCGGGGGATTGAGTAATTTTGCAGGCCGTCGGCCATACATTATATATAATATGTGTAGTAAATCGTATTCCGGCGGACAACAACGATAAAGATAACGACAAAGAAATGAAAACTGTACGTACAGCCAAAGAGCTGCGCGAAGCTGTCGGGGCTGTAAAGGCCGACGGACGTAGTGTGGGCTTTGTGCCTACAATGGGTGCGCTCCACGCCGGCCATGTGTCATTGATAGAGAGGGCCCGTGCCGACAATGATGTAGTGGTGGTGAGCGTGTTTGTCAACCCTACCCAGTTTAACAATCCTGACGACCTGCGCACATATCCGCGTACCGAGGAGGCCGACAGCGAGAAACTCCAGGCTGCCGGGGTCGATATAGCGTTTTTCCCGTCGGTCGAGGAGATTTATCCCGAGCCCGACACCAGGGTGTTTGAGCTTGGTCCGGTGGCTGAAGTGATGGAGGGCGCCATGCGTCCCGGTCATTTCAACGGTGTGGCCCAGGTGGTGAGTCGTCTTTTCCGTATGGTGCAGCCCGACCGCGCCTATTTCGGAGAGAAGGATTTCCAGCAGATATCGGTGATACGCCGCATGGTAGAAATCGAGGGCTTTGATATTGAGATTGTGGCCTGTCCGATAAAGCGCGAAGCCGACGGACTGGCTCTCAGTTCGCGCAATGTGCGCCTTACCCCCGGGCAACGTGCCGTAGCTCCGGCTATCCACCGTATTCTCGCCGAGAGCGTTGATGGAGCCTCCGGCCGCAGTGTGGACGAAGTGAAGCGCGCTGTAACCGACGCCATAAACGCTGTGGACGGGATGGAGGTAGAGTACTACGAGATTGTCAACCCCGCCGGCATGCAGCCCATAGCCGAATGGAGTGAGGCCGAGGGTGGCGCCGTAGGCTGTGTTACTGTATATATGGGCGATGTGCGCCTTATTGATAACATCAAATATCCGGCATAATCATGATGCAGGTAGAAATGGTGAAATCGAAGATTCACCGTGTGACTGTCACAGAAAGCAACCTTGACTATATCGGTAGCATCACTATCGATCAGGATCTGATGGACGCCGCCAATATCCTTCCCGGCGAGCGTGTGTATATCGTCGACAACAACAATGGCGAGCGTTTTGATACATATACCATTGCCGGCGAGCGCGGTTCGGGCATGATATGCCTCAACGGCGCTGCTGCGCGCAAGGTGTTGCCGGGCGATGTGGTGATAATAATGAGTTACGCCACTATGCCCTACGACGAGGCGCGCACATTCAAGCCGGCCGTGATATTCCCCGATACGGCCACCAACCGTCTGGTGTAGGCTCCGGTATCGTCCACTCCTCCGCTCCTCGACAATTAACTGATAACACTTACACGACCATATGTTTGAAAATCTAAGCGAACGGCTTGAACGCAGTTTCAAGCTACTCAAAGGCCAAGGTAAGATTACCGAAATCAATGTAGCCGAAACGCTCAAGGATGTGCGCCGCGCGCTTCTTGACGCCGACGTCAACTATAAAGTCGCCAAGCAGTTTACCGATACTGTCAAGGCAAAGGCTCTTGGCCAGAATGTGCTCAACGCCATTCAGCCGGGCCAGCTGATGGTAAAGATTGTACATGACGAGCTTGCCACCCTGATGGGCGGCGACACTGCCCAGGTCAATCTTTCGGGAAATCCTACCGTGATACTCATGTCGGGTCTGCAGGGCTCCGGAAAGACCACCATGAGCGGCAAACTTGCCAAAAAGCTCAAAAGCGAGAAGTCGCGCCGCCCGCTTCTTGTGGCCGGCGACGTATACCGTCCTGCGGCTATCGAGCAGCTTAAGGTGCTTGGCCAGCAGATAGATGTGCCTGTATATACCGAAGAAGGGAATAAGAATCCGGTGGAGATTGCCGAGAATGCTATCCGCTATGCCAAGACCAACCATTACGACCTTGTGATTGTCGATACCGCCGGACGTCTTGCTGTTGACGAGCAGATGATGCAGGAAATCGCTGCCATCAAGAAGGCCGTGAAGCCCAACGAGACTCTTTTCGTGGTCGACTCGATGACCGGTCAGGATGCTGTGAATACAGCACGTGAGTTCAACGAGCGTCTCGACTTCGACGGCGTAGTGCTCACGAAGCTCGACGGCGATACCCGCGGTGGTGCCGCTCTGTCGATACGCACTGTTGTTGACAAGCCTATCAAGTTTGTCGGCACCGGTGAGAAGCTCGACGCGCTCGACTACTTCCACCCGGCACGTATGGCCGACCGTATCCTCGGCATGGGCGATATCGTGTCGCTCGTGGAGAAGGCCCAGCAGCAGTTTGACGAGAAGCAGGCACGCGAACTACAGCGCAAGATTGCCAAGAACCAGTTTAACTTCAACGACTTCCTCGCCCAGATAGAGCAGATAAAGAAGATGGGCAACCTCAAGGACCTTGCCTCGATGATTCCCGGTGTGGGCAAGGCTATCAAGGATGTCGATATCGACGACAACGCTTTCAAGGGCATAGAGTCGATAATCAAGTCGATGACCGCCGCCGAGCGTGCCAATCCCGATATTATCAATGCGAGCCGCCGCCAGCGTATCGCCAAGGGGTCGGGCAACTCGCTACAGGATGTCAACCGTCTGCTCAAGCAGTTTGAGGAGACACGCAAGCTCATGCGTCAGGCCAATGCTATAAAGTCGAACCCGATGAAGATGATGAATGCCATGCGCGCCATGAAGAATATGCGCGGAGGCATGCGATAAACACATACTTACGTATAAAATAATAGTAAGAATACGATGTACCGTAGAATGTATCTTCTGATTCTTGCTATAGGTATCGCGACATTGTGTGTGGCACAGAGTGCCACATTCAATGTCGCTACTTATAATCTACGCCAGAAAAACGAAGAAGACAGCATAGCCGGAAACGGCTGGGAACAGCGTTGCCCGTATGTGGCTGGGCTGATACGATTTCATGACTTTGACATATTCGGCACCCAGGAGGGCTTTAAGACACAGCTCGACGACCTTAAGGGACTGTTGCCTGAGTATGAGTATACAGGAGTAGGCCGCGATGACGGCAAGGATAGCGGAGAGCATTCGGCCATCTTTTACCGCAAGGATATGTTTGAGGTGGTCGACAAGGGTGATTTCTGGCTTTCGGAGACTCCCGATACTCCCGGTCTCGGATGGGATGCGGCATGCTTCCGCATATGCTCGTGGGGGCGTTTCCGCCATAAGCCTTCGGGCAAGGAATTTCTGTTTTTCAACCTGCACATGGACCATGTCGGGGTAAAGGCGCGTATAGAGAGCGCAAAGCTCGTAAAGCAGAAAATTGACGAATTCGGTCCGGAACTGCCGGTGTTTCTAACGGGCGATTTCAATGTCGACCAAAGGAGCGACTCATACGCGGTGCTGGTGAGCGACGGAGTGTTTGCCGATGCGTTTCTGAGCGCCGAGTCGGTATTTGCGCCCAACGGCACCATCAACCATTACAATGTGAGCGGATTTACCGACCAGCGCATCGACCATGTGTTTGCGTCGCCGTCGGTAAGGGTGCTCAAATACGGAGTGCTCACCGACACCTATCGTACCGGAAGCCGTGAAAACGGCCTTATAGATACGGAGGGCACCGCTCCTACCGAAGTCGACATATATTCGTATACGGCGCGGATACCCTCCGATCATTTTCCTGTGCGTGTTACCGTAGCTCTGCCATAAGGGCAGACTGTGTTACCAGCCCGGGTTCTGGGTGAGGTTGCGGTTGCGGTCGAGTTCGACGAGCGGTATTGGCCACAGTTCGTGGCGTGGCTGGTAGGTGCGTGTATACATCAGGTCGCCGAATATGTCGGTGGCATCCTTTACCGATGCCTCCAGCATGCCCCAGCGGCGGAGGTCCCAGTAGCGCTGTCCTTCACCGGCGAGTTCGCATGCGCGCTCTTTGCGTATGCGTGCTGCAATCTCGTCGTGTGAGCCTGTCGGTATGTCGGGCATTGACACGCGTGCACGCACCTTGTTGACTTCAGCCACGGCCTTTTCGGGGAATCCCTGCTCGTTGTAGGCCTCGGCAAGCATGAGAAGCACATCGCCGAGTCGTATGAGCGGGAATTCATATGGAGTGCGGGTGTATTCTCCCCAGTATCCGTCGAGATTGCCCGTGGGAATCCATTTGCGCCAGAAGTAGGAATTCCACCCTTCGGAGTTGCGGATGAATGCCTGTGCCTCCATGGGCGAGCCCCCTTTGGTAGGGTCGGCGAGCACAAACTGCTTGTCCATCGGGTTGGAGCCGGCGTCGGTGCCGAGATAGTGGGAATAGGGTGTTATTACGTTCCAGCACAGGCGCGGGTCGCGTTTGCGATAGGCGTCGAGCACTTTTACGGTGTCGCATTCGAGGGTGCTTGTTATCTCGGTGCTCGCGTCGTTGATGGCCACGCACATGTAGCGTCGGCGTGTCTGCGGGTCGGCATTGTTGAATCCGGGGAATACGTTGTCCCAGTCAAAGTCGGTTCCGTCGGGGTTTTCATACATGTCGACGAGAGTGACCGATGGCACGATGCGGTTGGATGCGATAAGGCGCATTGTTGACTTGTTGCCGAAGTACGAAACGATATCAAGCGCGTAGCCGGCGACGTTGCCGTCGATTGACTGGATGGAGAATATCATTTCCGGACTGTGAAGGCCGTTGTACAGTCGGAACAGGCTTTCGTAGTCGGGGTGTAGGGAGTAGCCGTAGTTGTTGGTGCGGTTGTAGACAATCTCTTCGAAGTCAGCTGCCGCGAGGTCCCACTGGCTGTTGAATAGGTATACCTTCCCTCGAAGAGCGTATGCGGCTCCTTTGGTGGCTCGTCCGAGATCCTCAGCACCCCATGCCACGGGAAGTCGGTCGATGGCGTAAGTGAGGTCGTCGAGTATGTGTGTGCGCAGCTCGTCGGCCGATATGCGTGGATTGTCGAGCTTGTCAAACTGCTCGTTGATGTCGCATGTCTCGTCGTAATAAGGCACTCCTCCCCAGCATTGCAGCATGCGGAAATAGGCCATTGCGCGCAGGAATCGGGCTTCGCCGGTGACGCGCTCGATTGTCTCCTGACTGATCTGCATGGCGGATACGTTGCGTATTACAGTGTTGGCACGGTGGACAAGTTCGTAGAGGTACTGCCAGTGGTTCTGTACGCCGCTGCTGTTGGATGCGAACGAGTTGCCGCGCGCCACATCGGCCCATGGCGATGTGCCGTCGGCTATGTCGCTGCACATGTCGAAGGTAAACTCCATGCCGAAGCACCAAGGCTCTTTCATGGCAGAGTACATGCCTACGGCGGCCTGGCGTGCGTGGGTCTCTGTTTTCCAGAATGTGTTGCCCGACATCTGGTCGGCCGGGTTATAGTCGAGGCTCTCGCATGAGGCGAGTAGTGAGGCTGTGGCTATTGCCACGGTGTATGATATGTGTCGTAGTGTCATTGTATGTTGTGAATCTTAGAATGTCAGATTGATGCCGAGAGAATACTGGCGTACGGCGGGGTAGCCTACGTCGGCTCCTACTTCCGGGTCAAGACCCGGGAATTTTGTGATTGTAAACAGATTGTCGATGCTTGCGTAGATTTTCAGATTGGAGATGTATACTTTCTTTGTAATATTGCGTGGCACGGTGTAGCCGAGCTGGATATTCTTGCAGCGCAGGTATGCAGCGTTGTGTACAAAGGCGTCGCTGGAGATATTATTCTTGCCGTTGGAGTTGTTGCGTAGTATAGGATATTTTGAATTGTAGGGATTCTCCGGAGTCCATGCGTTGTCGGTTATGTCCTTTATAAGCGACTGTCCCATAACTGTCACGAAGCGGAATGCCTGGTTGTTGTAATATACCTGATGGTTGCCTACGCCCTGGAGCAGGAGGCTGAAATCAAAGTCTCTCCATGTGAGACCGAGGCTTGCGCCGTAGGTGAATGTCGGGAGGGTTCCTTTGCCTATCTCCACTCTGTCGTTGTTGTCGAGGGAGCCGTCGCCGTTGGTGTCGGCATAGAGGAAGTCGCCGAGTTCAGGACGCTGGAATGTGGCGAAATAGTCGGGATTGCGGTCGACAAGCGACTGTACATAGTCGAGATCGGCCTGGTCGCGCACGATGCGGTCGACTTTTATGACGTAGAGCTGGTTGATAGGACGTCCCTCCTGGGTCTTGTATACACCGCTGATTGAGGGCACGTCGCCCTGGAATTTAGTGACCTTATTTCTTACGTATGCCATGTTGAATCCAACGGAGTAGCCTACGTTGCCTATTCGGTCGCTCCAGTTTATGTCAAACTCAAGTCCGCAGTTGTTTACTTCGCCGGCATTCTGGTTGGGTACGGTGCTTGTGCCATGCTCCAGGGGAGCCGGGAGTGAGATAAGTATCCCTTTGGTATTCTTGTCGTATATGTCGAATGAGCCGTTCAGACGGTTGTTGAACAATCCGAAGTCGATACCGAAGTTGGTCATGTAGGTTTTTTCCCATGAAAGATTCTGATTTGACAGGATAGACTGGGCGAAGCCACCTGTGATACTGCCGTTGAGGATGTAGTTGGCCGAGGCAAACAGCGACTGATACATGTAGTAGCTTGTGGTGGCGTTGTTGCCGAGCGAGCCGTAGGAAGCTCTCAGCTTCAGATTGTCGAGCCATGAGCGTGTCGCCTTCATGAATGATTCTTCAGAGATGCGCCATCCTGCCGATACCGAGGGGAAATATCCCCAGCGGTGTCCCGGTGCAAACTTTGATGAACCGTCGGCGCGCAGATTCGCTTCAAGCATGTATTTGTCGTCCCACGACAGGTTGATGCGGCCGAAGTATGAGCGCATGGCCCATTCGGTATAATTTCCGGAGATATTGCCGTTGGTTGTGCCGCCGTCTATTGCGGTCATTGAGTCGTCGATTAGGTCATATTTGAGGAATGACTCATTCTCGTACTTATTGTATTCCTGACTCGCTCCAAGAAGTATGGTTCCTTCGAACTTACCTTTTGTCAGTGTATAGTGGGCTGTAATCTCGGATGAGCGGAATGTATTGGCATAGTTGCGGCGGCGGATGTATGTGCGCACTACGCCTTCGCGTATCAGTACAGGCCCTTCGGCTGTAAAGCGATATAGATTGCGGTCGGTAAGATGGTGCTCCTCGCGGCGTGTCCAGTAATTGTAGGAGTAGGAGCCTTGTATCACGAGGCCTTTCAATGGCTGGATGCGGGCAAAAAGTTTTGCCACGGTGCGGCGTGTCTTTGTTGGGAATTCATCTTTATAGAACCATTGGCGCCTGTAGGGGTTGAAGTTGCTCACATTCTCCTCTTCCGGATTCTGGATGCCGCCGTAGAGCCCGGTCGCCGGGTCGTAGAGAGTCATGCCGGGTACAGTGTTGAACGCTCCCGAGCCGAATATCACATCGCCTCCTTTGGTGGCGTTGTCGGCCGACGGGTTGTTGGAGTCGATATATCCGAAGAGGTTGGTGCCTATTGTGAGCCACGGCTTTACGTTGACTTCCAGATTGGTGCGCAGCTGGTAGCGGGAGTAGTCGGTGTGGTATATCATGCCCGGATTGTCGACATATCCGAACGACATGTTGTAGCGTACGCGCTTGCTCCCTCCGGTGAGGGATACATTATGGTTCTGCACCACCGAGGGGTTGCGGTATATGTGGTCCTGCCAGTCGGTGTTGGGATATATGGTGGGATTGCGGCCGGCGTCGTTGCGCCATTCGTCGATTTTGCCTTGTGAGAAACGCGGTGCCTGTCCGTTGGCTATCAGACCGGCATTCTGAATCTCCATGAAATCGGCATAGTCGGTCACGAGGTTGAGGCGTTTGGCTACTGTCTCAAATGAAATGTTGCCGCTGTATGTCACACTTGGACGTGACTCCATGCCTTGTCGTGTGGTTATGAGTATTACGCCGTTGGCTGCTCTTGAGCCGTAGATAGCCGATGATGCGGCATCCTTGAGAATGGATATATTTTCTATATCCTGTGGATTTACATCGCTGATGGCTATGCCGGTCATTCCGTCGACCACTACGAGCGGTGCGGCGTCGTTGAGAGTGCCTTGTCCGCGCACGCGTATTGTCTGCGCCTCGTAGCCGGGAGTATTTCCTCCGGCATTTGTGACGGTAAGGCCTGAAGCCAGTCCGGCAAGTGCGTTGGTGGCGTTAGTGAGCGGCCGGTCGGCGAGTGTGGACGCGCTTATCGACGACACAGAGCCGGTAAGGTTGACTTTTCGCTGTGTCGCGTAGCCGACGACTACGACTTCGTCGAGTGTCGACTTTATCTCGTGCATTACCACAGTGTAGCGCGATGTGCCCTCTTTCAGGCGCATCTCGACCGGATTGAATCCTATGTATGACACTTCAATCTCCGATGGATATTTCACATCAGAGAGTGTGAACTGTCCTGACACATCGGTATCAGTGGCTCCTGTAGAGGCACCGCTTAGCTTTACAATCGCGCCGATTATAGGCTCGCCGGTAGCGTCGGTTACAGTGCCTCGTACGGTTGTCGACACCGTTTGTGCAGTCGATGCATTGATGCTGTCGGCAGGGTTTTCAGAGGCGTAAATGTGTGTTGTTCCTGTGAGGAGGCAGAATACAAATGAAAGACAGACAAATGTTATTCCTTTCATATAAACAGATTAGTGTGTGAGACTCAGCAAATATAGCAAGCATACCAATCCGTTCAAAAAATGTGTTAATGGAAGGCTTAAAAGTGATAATAAAAGTGAGAGAGTGCGAAAAATTCAGTATATCAATTACTGTGACAGCGACTATCAGTCAGTCTGAATCACGAGGTAATTGGTGTGTGACCAAAAATTTTCAGGGTCCTTGATAATAAGCATTTTTGTATTATCATTGTCGATTATCTCATATGAGTAATCGGGATGGTTGCTTAGCAGACGGGCTTTGTCTGACGTCATCTTCAGAGCGCCGAGCGAGCGTTTGTCTCCGGCAATGAATGCGCTGTTGTCGAAGTCGCGGGTAAGTCGGGTAGGCCTAAGGAATCCGCTTTCGATTATGTGCATATCTTTCAACGCGGATTTGCTTTCGACGATGTAGTAGCAGGTGTAGAGTTCTTCCTCAAACCGGGCGGCGTTCCGGCCTATTGAATCGCGCTGATTGTTTGCCTTGTCGATGCTGTGATTCAGCGAGTCAATAGTAGTATTAAGTTCTGCTATGGATGAATTGGCTTTCAATAACCTTGTATTCAGGGTTTTGATTTCTGATGCCTGGGTGTCGAGCTGTTTGCGCATGATGTCGATTACATCCTGCAGGTCGTCGGTAAAAAGCCCGGACTGCTGCAGTTGCTCCTCAACTTCGGCGAGTCGCTGTCGGCGCTGGTTGAGCGAGCGCTTCAGGGCAGACATATCGTTGCGAAGCTGAGAATACTCTCTGACACCGGACTCTGCTGACACGGGTGTTACCGATATTATATTTTCCAGTCGTTTCATCTCTTCCATATCAACGGCAATCTCTTTTACAAGGGCGAACAGCATGTCTCGCTCCGAAACTGCTGTGGCAAGTTCCTGTCGGGATGCTTCCATAAGATCCTGTCGGCTTTCAGTCGGTTCTTTGGGAGCACAGGCGGCAATTGCAGCCGATAATACGAGTATGACGGTGATGTGTTTCATTAATGAAAATATACTGCTTACGTAACAACTTGTCTACAAAGATACGAAAAACTGTTATTTCTTTTCTCAATTTGTTGCACATTTGAAGAATGTAAATCTTAGAGATTGTCTAAAATTTATATTACTTTGCTTTTGAAAGTCTTGTCCGCGTCTTTTTGTTTATTCTTCGGTCATGTAGCTACGGCTACACTCCCTCATCACAAGCAAAAATCCATCAGACAATCCTTCTCAAAATCTGTATCATATAAATTTAGACAATCTCTTAGCATAATTTAAATTAAAACATACTTCAAGGATAAAAGTTTAACTTTCATTTAAATTTATTATTAAAACAAGTTCTTAAACATTTCCTGCCATTTTTGGTGCGGTAGACAATATCCGTTAATTTTGCGGAATGAAAATACCGGAAAATAAGACCGCTCTGATATTCGACCTGTTTTTCTGTCTGATATTCATGCCTCTGCTGATATTTCTCGGCCCTGTGCATTATTGGGTAAAAGACAGTCCGGTGTTCTTTTGTCTGGCATGTGTGTTTCTGTATGCATGCTATTTTGTTATAAAGCGCATGGATGTGCCCGCTCTGCTTATAGGGCGTCGCTACAAGCGCATTGCGGTTGTGTCGATGATCATAATCGGTGTGAATCTGGCTCTTACCTATTATCCCCTTCCTGATGTAGACTTTATTACTCCGGCTATGAGCGAGTATCAGACCAATATGCGCAATTACAGTATCACTATAGGCATGTGGCTGATGCTGTCGCTTGTGGTGGCATATTCGCTTACCGTGTCGTTTGTGCTTGAGCTGTATGAGCATATGCTGCTTAAGGAGAAGATAGAGAATCAGCGCGACAAGGCACAGCTTGCAATGTTCAAGGCTCAGATCAGCCCGCATTTTCTGTTTAATACTCTCAACTCGCTGTACAGTCTGGTAATCGGCACTTCGGAGAAGGCCGAGGATGCATTTATAAAGTTTACCGAGATTCTGAAATACACATACGTTACTATTGACAATGAGTATGTAGCCCTGCGCGACGAACTTACTTATATCCAGAACTATATAGACCTGCAGATGCTCAGACTCAACGAGCATACCAAAGTGCGTTGCGATTATCGTATCGATGACGATGGCATTGAGATTCCACCGATGATACTCCTTACGTTTGTCGAGAATGCTTTTAAGTATGGCTCGTCGACAAGTACGGACTGTAATATATACATATCCCTTGTCGTACGCAATGGAGAACTTGAGTTGGTGACACGCAACTGTGTGATGCGGCATGCCGATATGTTTCGCAAGGAGATGCCGGCAGGCATGCAGAACTGCAGGGCGCGTCTGGCGGCTCTGTATCCCGGGCGTCATTCGCTTGTCACAGAAGAACGGGATGGTAATTTCATGGTAAATCTAAACATAAAACTCGGATGATGATATGGAACGTACTGTAAAATGTGTGGCAATCGATGATGAGGTTCTTGCCCTTGATGTCATCGAGAAATTCTGCGAACGACTCGGAGGGGTGTCGTTGCTTACCTTCACCGATCCCGCCGAGGGGATGCGTGTCATCAACGCCGAGCGCCCCGACATAGTATTCCTTGACATAGAGATGGAAAATATCAACGGATTGTCGATTGCCTCCAGCCTTCCGAAGGGTACATGTTTCATATTTACCACAGCCTATCTGCAGTATGCGCTCGATGGTTTCAATCTCGACGCTGTCGACTATCTGCACAAACCGTTTGCCTATTCGCGTTTTAAGGCTGCGATGGAAAAGGCATTCAGACGCATAGAGTATGCCGACACAGCCAGAAAGGGACAAAGCCTTGTCGTAAAGCAGGAGTATAATAATGTAAGTATCCCTCTCGACGATATTCTGTATATCGAGGCGATGGAGGGGTATTCGAAAATCTTCAGGGTAAAGGGCACGTGTGTGGTTTCTCGGGGTATTTTGAAGAATATATATGGCATGCTGCCTCAGATGGATTTTTTGCGTATACACCGTTCCTTTATCATCCCTGTCGGCAAGGTAGAGAGTTTCAACCGCCAGGAAGTCAGGCTCTCCGGCGGTAAGGTTCTCCCTGTCGGGCGGCAGTATGTCGATGCTGTGATGGCTGCTTTGAAGCCATCTCAGCCGTTACATGATATAATTAATAGATGCGCCGTGCCATGAGTTAAGTGGCACGGCGCATTTTCTTGTCATATAGCGTTCAGACCGGTGGTTATCGGGGCAGTACGTTTACACGGAGAGCCTCATAGGCACGCTCGGCCTTGGCACGTGCGGCGTCGACACTCTCATCAGTGGCGAGAATCACGCCCATACGGCGGTGTCCTTTTACTTCGGGCTTACCGAATATGCGTATCTGTACTCCGGGTTCGGCGAGTACCTGCTCGAGGTTGTCAAATTCTACTTTGTCGGTATCACCCTCGACAACCACAGCACGTGATGCCGACGGTCCGTAGAATCGGATTGAAGGCACGGGAAGTCCGAGCAGCGCGCGTGCGTGGAGACCGAATTCACTGAGGTCCTGTGAAATCATAGTCACCATGCCCGTGTCGTGGGGACGGGGCGAAACCTCGGAAAATATCACTTGATCGCCCTTTATGAATAGCTCTACGCCGAATATTCCGTATCCGCCCAGAGCATCGGTTACTTTTTTTGCAATTTCCTGGGCAGACTCGAGCGCTGCTGTGCTCATAGGCTGCGGCTGCCATGAGTAGCGGTAGTCGCCATCAATCTGGATATGGCCTACCGGCTCACAATATACAGTGCCAGAACAGTTGCGCACGGTTAGCAGGGTTATTTCATAATCGAAGTCTACGAAGCCTTCTACAATAACACGTCCGGCTCCTGCGCGTCCGCCTTCCTGACTTGTGTGCCATGCGCGGTCGATGTCGGCTGCGCTCTTTACGGTGCTCTGCCCGTGGCCCGACGAGCTCATGATGGGTTTTACCACACATGGTATGCCGATTTCCTCAATTGCTTTTTCAAATTCCTCGCGGGTTGAGGCGAAGCGATAGGGCGAGGTGGTGATGCCGAGTTCTTCGGCAGCGAGCCGACGTATGCCTTCACGGTTCATGGTAAGCCATGCGGCGCGGGCGGTCGGTGTCACGTTGTATCCTTCTTTCTCAAGTTCAAGCAGGGTAGGGGTGGCGATGGCCTCGACTTCGGGTATGATATGGTCGGGGCGTTCGAGTTCGATGATTCGGCGCAGCTCGGCTCCGTCAAGCATATTGAACACATGGCTGCGGTGGGCCACCTGCATGGCCGGAGCGTTGGCGTAGCGGTCGCAGGCGACTACCTCGACGCCATAGCGCATGAGTTCGATAGCGACTTCCTTGCCTAATTCTCCACTGCCCAGCAGTAGCGCCTTGCGCCCTACCGGGGTCATTACTGATCCTATTTTCGACATGTCTATATGGTATAGTGTTGATACTTGGTTGTTGCTGTTTAGAAGCGTACTACGAGTTCAAGCACCAGCTTGTTTTTGTCCTCTATATCCACTTCTGTATCTGAGGGGTAGAAATAGTTTTCGTAGTTGATGCGCACATCGGCTCTGACTTTCGGGTGTATGTAGCTAAGAGTCGCACCGACTGTGGCACGCTGGTGGCGCGGCTGGGTGATATACAGCTCGCCGGCGCTGTCGCGTGTTCCCTGGCTGTTGTCGGTCACTCCGTCGTAGCGGGCCTGGAACGACATGCGGTTGAATGTGTTGGTGCGTATGGGCATACTGTAGTCGGCCATTACGTTCCAGGCGTGGGTGGGTTTGAAACTGTTGTTGGTATAATGCTTGTAGAGGTATTCACCCTCTATCATCCAGCGCCCGGCTCCCCAGTGTACTGCTCCGTCAATCTGGTTGATGCGGATGGAGTCGGGCATCACGGATTCAAAACCACCTTCGACAAACATGTTGCCGAATGTATAGCGGGCCTTGCATGAGGCATCCATTGTGCGCTCCCATACTTTGTGGCGGGTGATGGAGTGGGTATTGAATACGCCGGCCTCAGCTGTCAGACCGGTGCCGGGTAGGGCTACGGCTATTTTTCCGCCTACGCCGCGCTGCTGGCCTACTAGTTTGCCCACTGTCGAGTGGTTGGCGAAATAATACTGATGAGGGGAACGGCTTGCGTCGACACTGAATGGTATACGCATTTGTCCCATTGATATCCTGATGTCATTGGTAATGGCCACTCGTCCCCATGCGTCAAGGAATGTGTATGAACCGCGGTCGTTGAAGTCGGTCTGCATGAAGTAATCGATAAACGGGGCTACATTGCCGCTTACGGCGATGCGGGCCGTGCGTACCTGAAACCGCGACATGACATCTTCGGTAGCCATTTCGTAGCGTGTGCGTACAGTGCCGTGTACTTTAGGTATATAGTCAAATGATTTTTCTTGAGTATCAGCCTGGTCGGCGGCTTGCGTGTGTATTGTCGTAACGGATATTGTCGACAACAACAACAGCACTCGTGCAACTACTTTATCCATTATAATGCTAACAGGGTTATTATCTTCCGCAAAGTTACTTCAATTCTTGTGTATGGCAAAATGGCATCGCCAAAAATGGGTGCTACAAACCAAGATTGCATGTATTTGTTATTATTCTGAATCAGAAACAAAAATAATCATATGGCATCATCCGGCTCTGTTTTTACTGAATATCTGAGGGTACTCGGCGTACCGCACACCAACGCATACAGTACGAGACGTTATCGCGCATATCCGCGACATATGGCTCTGACAGCAATGTACGATCTTCTGCGCGAGTACAAGGCGGCTCCGGAGATTGCCGATGTGAAGCCGTCGGCTGAGGCTCTGGCGGGGGTGAAAGTGCCGTTTGTGGCTCAGACTGCCGATGGATGCCGTATTGTGACCGAGGTGTCTCCTCAGTTTGTATCGGTTATCGGACCGCATGATGCCAAAGCTGTCATCATGCCTGTCGGAAAGTTTGTGGATGAATGGAGCGGCAAGGCCATTTCGGCCTCTCCGACGTCAGACAGCGGGGAGACGAATTTCAAGTCTCACCGGTTCAAGGAATTGTCAAGGGGTATAGAGAAGTGGCTGCTTGTAGTGTGTGTTGTATTTCTTGTGACGGTGTTTGCAGTGTCAGGCCATACGTTCGGCGATTGGTCGACCTGTGCAGTATTTGTGTTGAACGCTGTCGGGATATATGTGTGCTATCTGCTCATACTGAAGGATGCGCATGTCGACAGCCGTGCCGCCGACAGTGTGTGCGGTGTAATCCAGAGTCATGGCTGCTCGACAGTGTTGAGCCACGATGCCTCGGTGTTTCTCGGGCTTTTTCCTTGGTGCCAGATAGGGATTACGTATTTTTCGGTTAGTTTTGTGGCCATGCTTGTTTATCCGCCTTGTCTGCCATATCTTGCAGTGGCGAGTGCATGCTGTCTGCCTTATACGGTGTGGAGTGTATGTTACCAGAAATTCAGGATTCACGCCTGGTGTACGCTGTGCTTATGTGTGCAGACTATCTTCTGGCTTGAGTTTTTGGTATATCTTGCCGGGGGACATTTTCATGGTGTGTTTCCGCTCCGTTTTGACCTTGTCGTGCTGCTGGCATGTTATCTTGCGGTGCTGCTCGCCGTCAACCGTATCATACCGCGCATATTCGGCGCAGAAATGTCGGATGCCGACACTCTGGCCGCCTCTTCGCAGACATCAGTCAAGGATATGGATGACAAATCGGGGCTGCGGAGGCCTTCGGCTGATGATACCGCGGGAATACATGTGACGCTCTCGTAAGCCGTGGGAGCGAGGCTATCTGTTGGCCATATTCTATTTGTGAGCGTGCTCGAGCACGTAGGATCGAACTTTCTGAAACAGGTCGTTGGCGAATACGAAGTCGGTGAGGGCTTCGTTGGTCGTGGTATATATGAGTTCCTTATTGCCTACCCACTCGCGGTATCCTTTGTTGATAAACACGATATTCTCGCCGATGCCAAGCACGGAGTTCATGTCGTGGGTGTTGATGACAGTGGTTATGCCGTACTCGTGGGTGATGTCATAGAGCAACTCGTCGATAAGTATCGAGGTCTTTGGGTCGAGCCCGGAGTTTGGTTCGTCGCAGAATAGATATTTCGGATTGAGTGCGATGGCGCGGGCGATTGCCACACGCTTCTGCATGCCTCCGGAAATTTCGCTCGGATATTTGTCGTCGGCTCCTTTCAGCCCTACACGCTCAAGGCAGAAGCGTGCGCGCTCGCGTCGCTCGGCCAGGCTCATTCCGGTATACATCATAAGCGGGAACTCGACATTGCCGAGCACTGTTTCCGAGTCGAACAGCGCCGAGCCCTGAAACAGCATGCCTATCTCGGTGCGCAGGTGGCGCAACTGTTCGCGTCCCATGGTCATAAGGTCGCGTCCGTCGTAAAGTATCTCGCCATGCTCTGGGCGCACGAGGCCTACGAGCGATTTCATGAGCACGGTTTTGCCCGAGCCGCTCTGGCCGATGATAAGGTTGACCTTGCCTGTCTCGAAGGTCGCGCTTACGCCTTTGAGCACTTTTACTCCGTCGAAAGATTTTTCGATGTCCTTTACCTCTATCATTGCATCAGGAGTTTTGTAAGTATGACGTCAAACAGGAGTATGAGTATGGAGCTTGATACGACCGCATTGGTCGATGCTTTGCCCACCTCAAGGGCTCCGCCTTTCACATAGTATCCGCAGAATGAGGCTACCGATGTAATTATTATCGAGAATACGATGGCCTTGATGATGGTGTACCATACGTACCATTCGATAAACATCGTCTGGATGCCGTAGATATATCTTGATACTGGGATGAGGTCGGTGAAGGCCGCTATAATCCATCCGCCGAATAGACCGGTGGCAATAGAGAATATGACCAGCACGGGGATGAACACCATGAAAGCCAGAATCTTTGGCAGCACAAGGAAGTTGGCCGAGTTGATGCCCATTATTTCCAGAGCGTCAATCTGCTCGGTGACACGCATGGTGCCTATCTCCGAGGCTATGTTGGAGCCGACTTTTCCCGACAGGATAAGACAGAGCACCGCCGAGCTGAACTCAAGGAGCAGAATGTCGCGGGTAGCCAGGCCGGTAGAGTATGCCGGCATTATGGGGCTGGTCATGTTGAGCTGCATCTGTATGCAGATTACCGCACCGATAAATATACTTATTATTATGGTCAGGGGGATTGAGTCAAGCCCCAGCTTGCCAATCTCCTGTAGGAACTTTCGGCCGAAAACGCGCCACTTCTGAGGCACGCCGAACACACGGCTCATGAATATGCAGTATTGCCCGAAACGGGTCAGTGACGATTCTATTATCATAAGGTATGTCAATATGTGGGTCAAAGTTAAGCAATTTCTTTGGCTCGTAGCATTTTTTTTGTTTACTTTGTGTCGTATAAACTGGCCGATTGTACTGCGCGGTGTATTTGACCGTAGTATCAGTCGGCTCTAAATATAACAGATAATGTTGGTAATAGGCATAGCCGGTGGTACCGGATCGGGAAAAACCACCGTGGTCAATAAGATAATCAACTCTCTGCCCGCGGGTGAGGTAGCGGTGTTGCCGCAGGATTCATATTATCGCGATTCAAGCCATATCGCGCCTGAGTTGCGCTGCAATATCAACTTCGACGAGCCGGCAGCGATAGAGTGGGAACTGCTTGAGCATCATCTGCGTGAGCTGAAGGAGGGGAAGTCAATAGATATGCCTACATACAGCTATCTGACATGCACACGGCAGCCTGAGACAATCACTGTAGAGCCACGCGATGTAGTGATAATCGAGGGAATTCTCATACTTACACAGCCCGAACTGTGCAAGCTGATGGATGTCAAGGTGTTTGTTGATGCCGATGCTGACGACCGCCTGATACGTGTAATCTCACGTGACTGCATCGAGCGTGGTCGCACCCCCAGATGGTAATCGACAGATATGAGGCGATACTGAAGCCTATGCACCAGATGTATATCGAGCCGTCGAAGCGTAATGCCGACCTGCTTGTGCCGCAGGGTGCCGACAATCGTGTGGCCGTGCAATTGCTCACCGACTATATAGAGAGCCGACTTCATCTTAACAGATAATCGCCGTAGAGTATATATAAGGTATGACAGCGAAATACAATGAAAATTCCGCTACCGGGGCTGACTCGGTGATTATAGATACAGAGACGGCTGAAAATACCGGTATTGATGTGGCTGCCGGTGCGTTGCCCGATTCAGTGGAAGTATCCGACCCGGACCAGGGACCTCTTTACGAGGGGACGATGGTGCTCCGCACGGAGAATCTTGTGAAGAAATACCGTCAGCGTACGGTGGTCAACCATGTGTCGATTAACGTCACGCAGGGTGAGATTGTCGGTCTGCTCGGCCCGAATGGTGCCGGGAAGACGACCACGTTCTACATGACTGTAGGACTTATCACTCCCAATGAGGGACAGATATTTCTCAATGATTTGAATATCACTAAATATCCAGTATACAAGCGTGCGCAGAACGGTATCGGCTATCTTGCCCAGGAGCCGTCGGTGTTTCGTAAACTCTCTGTAGAGAACAATATACGCTCGGTGCTTGAGATGACCAATACCTCGCGTGAATATCAGCGCGATAAGCTGGAGAGCCTTATTTCGGAGTTCCGGTTGCAGAAGGTACGCAAGAATCTCGGCGACCAATTGTCGGGTGGCGAGCGTCGACGCACGGAGATAGCGCGCTGTCTGGCCATCAATCCAAAGTTTATAATGCTTGACGAGCCGTTTGCCGGAGTCGACCCTATCGCGGTAGAGGATATCCAGGAGGTAGTATACAAGCTCAAAGAGAAGAATATTGGAATCCTTATTACTGACCATAATGCCCAGGAGACTTTGCGTATCACCGACCGTGCATATCTGCTGTTTGAGGGAAAAATCCTGTTTCAAGGTACCTCCGAAGAGCTTGCCGGCAATCCTGTGGTGCGCGAGAAGTATCTCGGGCGTAATTTCGTATTCAACCGCAAGCGCTTCGACTGATGTGCCGCAAGGCCTGGCTTGGTAGTCCCAAGAACTATGACTTCGAGGTCAGAAAACTTGGGAACGATACCGAATTTGGGTACGTTTCTAAGTTCATAATGAAGCAATTAGTTTATTTACATTCATACGAAATTTGCTATGAAGTTGCTCATAAGCAGACAAATGGTAGTTAATGGTATAGCTACCATTAATTCACTGATAAGCTGTGAATTACATGGCTTTTTCATTCATAGATATTTAGAGTTTTAATTCAACCAATGAGTTTTCAAGAGTTAAAGTATGTTTAGAAAACTCCGAAATTGCGACCCTAACCGGGTCAGAGGTTCGTTCCCACTCTGAAAACCCCTCATTTTGAGCGGGTATATGATGGTAACATCGTGTGTTTTTGTCCACTCACAGTCAAGAATTATCAACTGTGAGTGAAATCGCTCACAATTGTGCCCACTCACACATCACTCACAGCCGACCGTAATATTTTTCAGTGTTCATCGATTTGGGCAAAAAAAGAAAAGCGCTGAAAATCAAGTGATTTCAGCGCTTTGCCATTTTTGATTGTGACCCGGAGAAGCCGAGGTTTATCGTTGTAACTAAGTAGTATTCAGAATATTGTAATGCCACGATTTCCGTTGTTCACGAATTGCACACGGCATTATTTCAATGTTCTTACCCATTATTCCATTAGGGCAATACAAAATTAGTGTTTTTCAGGCGTTATTCCTAATTATGCCTATTAAAATTTGTTGGCTGCATTATAGCCATTCATCTTTCAACAGGAAATCAAACAAGCCTGTGAAGTATATACCATTGTCATCGGTATAGGGCATGATCTCGTCGCCGACAACCACAATCTTCTTGAATGAGTCGGATATTTTCAAGAGAGATGCGAGCTCCTGCTCCCGCTTTTCTTCGGACGGTATCGAGTAAGCAGACTGAATATAATACTTCCGGCTTCCCTTGTTAGCGATGAAGTCTATCTCACGCTGTGAATATGACATTTTGCCGTCTTTCATTTCACGACTTTCCACTATGCCCACATCTACAAGATAACCGAGAACACGCAGATGATTATATAGAACATTCTCCATTATATGCGTCGGCTCCTGCTGACGAAAATTCAACCTTGCGTTTCTCAGACCGATATCAATGCAGTAGTATTTCTTATTGGTTTCATAATAACGCCTGCCCTTGACATCGTATCTCTCCGCGCTTTCAAACAGGAAGGCATTTTCAAGATAGTCAATATAAGACGATACTGTTTTGGAATCGATCTTCATCTTTTGCACCGATTCGAGGGTATTGGCTATGCGTGCAGGATTGGTGAGCGAACCAATGGAACTACATAACGAGGTGGCAAGTCGAGAAACGGCAAGTTCATTTCTTACTTTGTTTCTCTCTACCACATCATCAATATAAGTCTTATCCCACAAGTTCTGAAGATAATTTATTTTCTGCTCATCATCAGTATAGTGGATAAGACGAGGCATTCCACCAAAAGTTGAATACACTTTCCATGCTTCACGAACGTCATAGTGTAAGGCCTGATAGAACTCCCTGAATGACAAAGGGAACACCCTGATTTCATCTCCCCTGCCACGGAATATAGTCCGTATGTCTTTTGACAGGAAACGGGAGTTGCTGCCGGTCACATACACATCGATATTGTCATGGCCGTTAAGACCGTTTACGAGTCGCTCAAAATTTTCAAGTTCTTGTATCTCGTCAAGAAAGATATAGTAATTCTCGGTATCGCTCTTTATCTGTGAGTAGATATGATTCTTTACAGCCTTTGGATCAAGAATGTCGAAATCATATTTGTCATCATCCTTGTCAAAGTCCAAAGCAATGATATTTTCAGAGGGTACTCCTTGATCGGTGAGATAATCCCGGTATATATGACTTAATAGCCAAGATTTGCCACACCGGCGGGGGCCGGTTATAATTTTTACTTCATCGTTGTCTTTTCTGATAATCAGCTTTTTGAGATAATAATCTCTTGGTATGTATTTGTCGCGATTCATTCCTATTCCGAATTTACTGCAAATTTACAACATTTTCGGAATACAGCCAAATACGATATTACTGTACGACGGCAATTTGCTTTTCCAAGCTATGACTATGAACGAGTTGATGGATATTTTCCCTCGAAATATATAGCACCGATTGTTTCTCGAAGGTCAGCAACTGCACGTTCTTGATGATGATTGTACCGCCGTCAGCCTTCTTGAAGTATCCTTCCATCCGGTTTAGCACTTCGCTGCGCAGATTTGCAGGGTCGTGGTTGCCTACCAGAGCCGCACCGCCGGCTTCTATAACGGTGCATGGTTTTTGTGACCGCGAACTGAGCCTGTAAATCTCTTTTGCGATCTGCTCTTTTCCTGAGCCGCATTCGCCGAAGATGACGGCATTGACGTCCGTCGCGGCAATATTTCTTATTGCCCGTTCAATCACGGCAAATGCCTCGCTTTGGCGTGGGATAAGCTCGTCAGGGAGCAGGAGCATTGTTCTGCCCGGTCTTGCATACCTGCCCACTGTTTCGACAAGCTGCTTGTCCATTGCCGGACGCTGAATGATGTTGACGGCACCGTCGTCTTTCATCACATCGGCAATATCCAATGGGTTGAGATTGTCCACTATGGCGACTACGGGAAATCCGTATCCCTCTGTCTTCTGCCAGTTGATTAACTCCTGTGCTGTGCCACGGACGAATTTCATCGCCGCGACAATCACTGCGCCGGGTGGCAGTTTTGCCACCTCGTCCTTTGCTGCCTCCATAGCCTCGACTGCAATCGGCTCATAGCCGGACTTGACAAGCAAGCCCGACATAAGCCGACGATCTGATTCGGAGGCATCTACAATTAGAATTGTCTTCATCGTGTAGTAAATAATTAAGTTAAACAGATATGTAATATTTATTATTCTGTCATGTTTTCAATATTGCCAGCCATAATGAATGGGAGATTTCTTTTTATTCTATCCTTTGTCCAATCCCACCACCGAAGCGACAGTAGTTGCTCAATAATATCCGGGCTATACCGTTTGCGGATTACTTTTGCCGGTATACCGCCAACGATAGAGTAAGGAGGAACATCCTTAGTTACGACTGCTCTTGTTCCTATAATGGCACCATCTCCGATTTTTACACCGGCAAGAATAACTACCTCAAAACCAATCCATACATCATTGCCTATCACGATGTCACCTTTGTTGTCCCAAGCAGAGGCTACATTTGACTTTTCCAATTCCCATTCTTCATAAAACAGAGGGAAGGTATAGGTTGACAAAGATTTTAGTGTATGGTTGGCACAGTTAAACAGAAACTTTACACCACAGGCAATGGAACAAAACTTGCCAATTATCAGTCGCTCATGATTAATAGGGTAATGATACAGCACATTATTCTGCTCGAACTGACGAGGGTCTGAGATAAAATCATTGTAAATCGTGTAATCACCTACCTCAATCGACGGGTCTTTAACCACTGCGTTCAGATAAACGGTTTGTGTGTCACCCTTACGGGGATATATTTTATTCATCATATCCTGTTGTTTTTTGAATTGTATAATTTCAGATAAATAAAAGATTGAATACCGAGCATTATCACATATAGATATTCTACGCTCCAATAAGTTGCCAATCGGACATTGAGATTACTCAATCCCCATAAACAGAATAAATAGGCGATAGTAGTGATTACTTGAAAAAAGAATACGGTCTTTGTCGCACCGGTACCTGTCACCGCATTAAGATAAATATAACCCGGCAGTGCGAAGAAGTAATTCAGAAGCATAACCACATATGGTTGCCATGCGATTTGCTTAACAACCGGATTTTCAGTATATGCCCCGATAATTAGTGGATGAAGTGACAACGCAATAATAATCAATGGGGTACCGATATAAAGCCCCAATCGGATTACCTTATGACAAAGCGGAAAAACAGCATTTCTCTCACCTGCGCCAATTGAATTGCTTACCAAAGAGCTTGTGACAGCCGCCAATGCAGTTACTATAACAGAGAATAAAGCGGAAACACTTCTTACAATATTAGATACCGCCAATTCGATTTCTCCCAATCTCTCAATAGCGATAAAAAACAAGAACCAGATGGCTACGCTTGTAAAAAACTGGAGCATACTCCAGACAGAGACAGAAAACACCTCTCTTAGTATTTTTATGTCTATACGCCAAGATAAACCATACTTGTGTTTTCTTACGCAAAGAAACATATAAGCTACCAATATCAACAATGAGCACAACTCTGCAAATGAAGAGCCGATAGCGGCTCCTGATATACCCATATCATATCTGAAAATCAAAAGCCAGTTGAGAGGAATGTTCATCAATACGGCAGTTAAAGCAGCTAAATTCAGAGGTCTTGTTTCTGTAATGCCGACTAAAAACGAGCGGATGGCAAGAAACGGGAAAGAGAAGAACAATCCTATTATACGCCAATCCAGATACTTGACAACTGCATTATAAACTTCGGCAGAGGTAATCAGATACCTTAATAGTTGCGGAGAAAAGAACTTTGATAACAGACAAAGTAATGACGCAAGTATCAGTAAGAAACACAGGCCTTGAAAAAACGTTTTTCCAGTTTCTTCGTATTTTTGTTCTCCGTTGCGTCGTGCAATTACAACTTGCAGCCCTACACTGAACCCTAAGCCAAGCATATAGATTGCCAAGAACCATATTCCGGCAAGTGCGGATGCGCCAAGTTCGATTTCACCGACATGCCCCAAGAACAAGGCATCGGTTATATTTATCAGCTGTTCAATAAGAAAGCTCATCATCACAGGATATGCGATGAGCCATATTTGTTTATAGCTATAATTCACTTGTTCAAATCAATATGATAAGATACAGTAAGCCACACCACATAATGCGGTGTAACGCTGCCTAATGTAAAATGAAATTGTTAAATGGGGATATATGGCAAAGCAATAAAGGGCAGGCTTCGATAAGCCTACCTATTGCTGAATAGCATTAGTTGAGAGTGCTATTCGTTGAGCGTAGCTATATGCACAACTGCCATTTCATATTGTTGAACTGTGCTGTATTTTCGATTTGTTCCACAAAGCTAATCATTATATATGAGTTTGCAAAATAATCCCTTTTTGAATGAGTGTTATGGCGGCTACGGGAAATCCGTATCACTCAGTCTTCTGCCAGTTGATCAACTTCTGCGCTGTGCCACGGACGAATTTCATCGCCGCACCGATAACTGCGCCCGGTGGCAGTTTCTCTCTACGCTTCGCTGAGAGCGCCAAGGCGATAATGCCACATCTTCATTTACTGCCTCCATTTTCTCAACAGCAATCGGCATAGCCGGACTTGACAAGCAAGCCCGACATAAGCCGACGGTCTGATTCGGAGGTATCTACAATGAGAACTTTGTTCATAAATGATGTTTTGTAAATGAATTATTTTTTATCATTAACCCCGACATATATGCCGAGGGTAAAATGTTTGGATATTATTTAGACTTTAATTATAGTCTCATATTTATCGGTATGGTATAACTATTTTGCCTTCGGTTTGATTTATTCGCCCTTCATATTTTAGATTATCAATATTGTAATTGCCATGCGTGTCACCATGATATATTTTCAAAATGAAATCGTTTTGAGGTATATTTTCAATGATAAAAGATGCATCTATCTCGCAACGGCAGTCTGCCTTATCTGCGGTTGGATATTCAATTAATATCATACCACCCTCGTTATATGCGATTTTGACGTTCACTTGCTCGTAATCACAGGGATAATCAAGCGATGTGAATTTGCATTTGGCAACCTGTCCCTCAAAAAGCATCTCAAACGAGCCTTTATTGACTTCACTCCGACTCTCAGCGTTGTCGGTATCCCAATGCGACAAGCAACCAGTATTTTCGAGGTAGGAAATATACGGGTTTTGCATGACCGCGTCTTCCATGCTTGAGCAAGAACTCAATGCGATGGCAGCCAAATTTATTGCGATGATTAGAATAATTGGATGTTTCATATTACTTGATTATTACTTTTCTTCGATTGATGATATAGACACCTTTATTCAGATTGGAAATCGCCTCAGCCTCGTTTTCATATTCCCCGATATAAAACCCTTGTAGGTTGAATATCTTTATTGGCGTTTTAGTTACGACTCCTTGAATAGATGGATCTGAGGCGTATTCGCTCGTGGGCAGATGATTGTTGAACCATTCTACATTACGAGTTAAAGCGTTCTTTATTCTGTCTGCCCTGAGTTGAGCTGTCTGCGTCGGATCATCACTCCATCTTTCGCAATCTTTTTCCCATGCCTCGGCAAGAGGTAAGACTGTTGCATCTATATAGGAGTATATCTCGGAAAGTCTATCAGGATAAACTTCGTTCCAAATCGATTTTACCGACTGGCAGAAGCTGTCATATTGGATTATTTCTCCAATCCAATGTGGCGTAAAGCCATAGTGAACTTTCATCTTGAATGTGTAGTCAGTCTTTTCGCGGTTGTAGCATACCAAATCCCAGATTGGACCAGCAATCCATTTGGCATTTTCTGTCAAGTCCTTATGGAGATAGAAGCTACCGTGAAAGCCGTCGGGATTATCCATAACTTCTTGCAATATAAAAAACCGAGCCATGCTTTCCACATCAATGAATTTCTCCCATTCGGTCGAAGTCTTGTCTTTGGAATATATTGCTGTGTTTATTGCCTTAAACTCGTTAGTAAGCCATTGCAACTGAGGATTTGACAGGTTTTCTGGAGAATGATAACGAATAGTCAGATTCCATCTGCTACATTCAGGAATTGTTATCTGACATTCATCGTGGTAGTTGTCCACCTCCACAAGCCAGCCTCCCTTTATCAGTTCGGAATTGGTTTCCTGATCTTGCTGTTCATAGATATTCACGCGATTTTCATCTATGCGGATTGTTTCGGTAAGGAAATACAATCCAATAAAATCTCCATTCAATACGACTTCGACCGGGCGAAAGTCTGGAGTCCATGACATATCCATCAGCTTGCCTAATTGTAATCCGGCAACAGTGTTTTCCGTCGGCTTTAGCAATGCCCAATGCTTATTCTTAGACATACCCATCAAGGAAGTCTTTTTACCGAGTTTTATTTTGTATGGCTTTTTCACTCCTTTCCATGACGAATGTCCCCTGCCACGAATTTGCATTGGTAACGGAGCAGTTTTTGTGCCAAGAGCTTCTATATCTTCCGCTCCCATCGGATCAAGGTAGTAAGTGGCATTTAGATATACCTCCTTAGATACAATGGGCTCATTATTTTCTGTATCTATGTACAATACAGGCAAAGTGCCGGATATCGATATAGTAGATGAAGTGGGCGGATTTACAGCATCTATTTCGTCCGTACACGAAAAGAGTGTCAATGCAACTAAAAAGCAGCCAATTATTTTTACGGGATTTATCATAACTATTATTTTAGGGATAAAAGCAATTTGTATGTGGCGTCAATACTTGACAATGGAGATCTATTTTCACCGGAAAGTTCCACCATGTCGGCAAATGCCCTGATTTCTGACAAAAAACCTTGTGTATATAACTGGTTATTGGCAGCAAGTGGGTTGAAGTTATTCCGTTCTATAAGTGTCTGTTCGGCATTAGTAAACAGACCCAATTTCTCAAGCGGTATTCCGGCAATCCTTTTCGGATGTGGATAATAGCAAAGTCGCTCCATCTGTTCCAAACGATATTCCCCCGCTTGAGTGTTGACATATAGAGTTTCTTTTGGATTAGTCCACGAGTAAGCGGTGGATAATTCAATGTAGCCTTTGGCTGTTCCATGAGAAATTAATCCCTGAATGGTCATTGTTCCGTTCCTGTCAATCTGCTGGACCGACTTTAATTCAGCATTACCGAATAAATATAGCACCAAATCAACAGGGTGAATGAACAAATCTGTGAGCGGATTTCCTTCGGGATACAATCCTGTGTGATACGATAATGTATAGTTTATCGGTTTACTTTTTGCCAACTGTTTTTTCAAAGTCCAAATTATGGGAGAATATCGTTTCTGCATACCGACCATTGCCACTTGTTGTTTGTCGGCGGCAATCAGATATTCAAGTTGTTCAAGTGTCTGACACGGAGGTTTCTCAACAAACAGATATTTGCCGGAGGCTATCACACGAGAGCATATTTCATAGTGCGATTGTGGGGATGTGCATACGAATATGCCTTTCACTTCACTATCATTCAATATGGTATCCAACGATGTAGTGGCGTTCACACTGAAGCGTCGCTCAATCAACGCTAATTTGTCAGGGCTTTTAAAGCAAATGTATTTTAGTCGTATTCCGAGATATTGCAGAACCGGATATAGGTTTTGCAGTGCATGGCTGCCAACGCCAACAAACGCGTAACATGCTGAATATGATGATTGCAGCATTTTACGGTTGCGTAGTGAACGCCAGCGTTGTATGCCGCTGTCTATGAGATTTTTCATTTCTTTATACTTTTGAAGTAGTTACGATAAGTCAAGCGACTATTAGCACACCATTGGTACTCTCCATAGAACATTTCAATAATCTTCTTGGGCAAGACTTTTTCCAAATTCCTGAGCAAGATAATGTCATATTTTCGATGGAAATTAATCCAGCATCCGTTGCACTCTTTCGAGTAACGGCATTGTGCAGATATACTTTCTGCCGAGTTAAAAATCTCATCAAGAGTTTTTTCCTTTATATTGCCGAGTATAACATCAAGGTTCTGGCATAGCGGCACATTACCGTCAGGGTGGATAACGAGCGAGTTGGCGATTGAATGGCAACGGAGGCGAAGATGTCCGTTGCGCCACTGGTCATAAAGAGCCACAAAATCATAGTTCTCCTGTGTGTCGTGTATGTTTGCAGGAATTTGTGAAATATATTCCTCCCCCTGAGCCTGCAACATTTCGGCTTTCGTGTCAAAATATGCCATTGTTCCATATATGCCTATGCGTATGTCAATTCCATAGTGTTTTGCAATGTCAATAGTATATTCCATATCCTTAAAGCTGTTGAACGGCGAGAGGCAGAACATAAGTGATATGGGGATTTCATCTTTCAGCTCCTCGATAACTCGGATTACTCTGTCATAGCCGTCAATGCCTCGCATATTTCTATATGTGTCGCGGTTGCCGTCAAGTGACAGGTAAAGATGCTTGGGTCGGTAGCATCTTGCAAGATCTATCACCTTTTGTGGTGACAGACAGTTTGAGAGTAGTGTGTAGTTGGGATGATTTGCCATAAACCACTCCAATATCTCAGCTGCCTGTGGGTGTAAAACGAATTCGCCGCCCTCAAGTCCTACTGTTGTGTGGCTGCTTATACAACGACTTGACATGAACGACACGATTTCATCTTTGGAGAGAGTGTCGTGAGGCTTCTGCCATATAGAGCAGTGACGACAACGCGACTGACAGCGATTGGTGGCGTAGATCATAAGCTGCGCCAATCGCTTGCTTCTCGGAAATATAGTGTTGCGTGTGAGCTGTACACCGTTCCGTATATAGTCTGTTATCTTATACACGTCTTGGGGTTGTTAATTTCACCATATAGATGAAACTATACCCCAAAGACTGCATAAGGCACTATAATTTTATCAAACTACCAAGTCAACCTTAGACCTATCGGTATGGTAAACTCAAAGGGTTTATCCTGCCGTATCGTCTTGATTTCGGAGCCGGAGTTGAAATAATATTTGAACGATGGTTCTGCGTATATGCTGAAAGACGGCGTAAAGTGATACTGTATGCCTAATCCACCCTCTACTGACCATTGCAATGGCGCATGGATATTGATTGTAGTGTTGGTGGAAGTGCCCAATTTCGGCGAATATTCCAATACGTATTGACTGCCGTTAATAGGAATATCAAGTGCGCCGCCTCCTTGTCCGTATAATGAGAATCCATTATAGGTGAGTATGCGATAATTAATCTTCAACGGAATTCCAATATAATGTATGCGTTGGATTGTTTCCCTGTTCATCACTTCGCTTAGAGAATGGAAGTCAGACCGCAGGAATGTATAACGCAAGCCTGTTTCCATACTCCAACGGGAGGTAAGCGACTTATTGACAGACAGACCAACCACCAACGGCATGTAATGACGAGTCTTTTCCATGACTTCGATTTCGCCATCAGGACCTTCCACATTTGGAAGATCCGGATTAGGAATTCTATAACGGTTCATGTCATTTTGTTCAAGACTACCTGCGTAAGCCAGCGACAATGACCAATCTGGATTTTCAGATTGTTGGGAGGGATAATTTCCCTGTGCAATAAGTTCTTCCCGGTTTATGACATTCGGAATTACCCTTATGATGTCACTGGTAATACTGTCATTCTTAATAGCTGGGATACTGTCGGTTGAGATTGCCACCTCCGCTATATTATTTTGCGTTTCAGGATACCGTACTGCCTTGTAAATCATCTTTGGACTTGGCGCAATACTATCATTCTCTGAATTTGTATCCGCGATTGGGTCTGTTACAATGGGGGGTTCCTTACCCGTATTTTTGCTTATAATCGGAGTTGACGGCGCATCTTCCCGATTTTTGAATAGCCCGTGCCATATAAGCAATATAAATCCAAGAATAGATAGGATACCCATCTCAACGCGATATTGCGTAATCAAACGTCGCAACATCGCTTTTGCGTGCGTGAGTTGCGAAGATGAAGAATGTGGGGCGATACCAAGCAACGCGGCAATTTCTTTATGCGAAAGCCCATCAAGAACCGCAAGCCGAAAAACTTTGCCATAACCCTCGGGCAATTTGTCGATTATTTTGTCCAGTTCTTCCCAAGTTAATTCACGAGCGTTATCTGCGGATGTAATGGCATTATCAACGATTGCAGTATCCGACATAGGGACAGAAATGTGGCTTGATTCATCTTTCAGGTATTGAAGCGACAAGTTTTTCATTATAGAGGTGAGCCAAGCCTCTATTTTTGCGCCATTTTTGAGAGAGCCTATTGATGTATAGGCTATCAGAAAACCATCATGGAGCACATCTTTCTCTATATCATCATTATGGATATAATATGCCACGACCTCTCGCATAGGCGCAAAATAAGTTTGATAGAGAATTCCGAAGGCTTCTCTATCTCCCGATTGGCATTGTTTGACAAGCGATACTTTGTCCATTGAATTAAATATATGAAGAATCCAAATAGAAACGCACAGTTTTTATGTTGCAGTTCGCTGAATAAAGGTATTTCTCTCTCCTCGGAGGGGGATGCCTAAGCGGCGGGGGCGGGCGAGTCCGCCCCCAAGAGCGAACTCAGACAAAAGGATATGTTGTAGAGGTAAACAGCAATACAAAAAAAGGAGACCGAAGTCTCCCTAAGATTAAGTAATTTTGTATTGCTAATTATGAAACACTTAACCTCGGAACAAAGGTACGAAATTTACCTTGGAAGAAAAAGGGGCTGGAGCAGAAGCCGCATTTCAAGAGAGATCGGCGTTAGCACCTCTACAGTGAGCAGGGAGCTGACACGCAATGTCAACTCCAATGGCGAGTATGTCTGGTTTAATGCCCAGGCTAAATCAGAGGCACGCAAACATGGACTTCAGGGCAACCACCGTAAGTCACCTGAACTCTGGTGGCGTATAGAGCAGTTGATTATAGACGAAGACTGGTCGCCGGCCCAGATTGCCGGTGTTCTACGCAAGGAAGGCATCCATATCGTAAAGCAGACCATATATAATCATGTTCATGCCGATAGATCCGGAAAACTGGCCGCGCATATGCCTCACAGGCTGAAATACACCCGGAGAACCAAGGCCTTACACCCCACAAAGGCGACCAACATTGCCAACAGGACAAGCATACATGAACGTCCCAAAGAGGCCGACGGCACGCGTTTCGGCGATTGGGAGATGGACACCATTGTCGATTCGTTCGGACATGTCATATTAACCCTGACCGAACGATCCACCAATTTTATTCTTATGCAGAAACTTCATCATGGACGCAAAGCCATGCCCACGGCACAGACTGTGGCAAGGCTTCTTTATCCCTACCGTGACTCCTTGAGGACAATCACCACTGATAATGGATGCGAGTTCGCTGCACATCTTGAGATAACGCGTCTGCTCAGTATGAAAAATCGCGAAAAAGTTATCGTGTACTTCGCTGATTCATACTGCTCATGGCAAAAAGGCGCCATTGAGAATGCAAACAAACTCATAAGAAAGTATATCCCTAAAAAATCCAATTTCGATGACTTCTCCGATAAACGAATAATGGAGATACAGAAGAAATTAAACCGTCGTCCTCGCGAGAAAATCAACTTTGACTCTCCAAAACAGCGCTTTTTCGCAAATGTCGGTTAACTTTGCATTTGCTGTTGGACTCTACAATAATCATTTTCGCCCAATTTCACAACAGGCAAGAGCAAGGAAATCAACGCCGTATCGCAAATCCGGTGAACACTTCCGTGAACAGGCAGAAACTTCCGGAGTTTGTTCACGAATTATTGTTCGACAATTTTACGATAATTCTCCGTTCTGCCACCTTGTTCACGATTGAACACAATCCCAAACTCGGCTGAACAGAGATAAAAGAGTTAAAAACAAGGCTAAATTAACTGTCACATAGTTAAAAAAACTTCAATTGATGTTAAATTTCGCCCGAAATCAACTCATCATTCCCGAAAAGTGGGGTTTTGAACCCGGCGGAGAGTATGCGAACCCCACTTTCAAGTTGACGAATCGCAGAAAAACGCAGAAGATTAGGATGTTATGCTCATCGGTGTTGTCTTCGTGAACAAACTGTTCACGATTTTAGCTGTTCACGAATTGTACACCGCCATACCTCACAATGTTCACGATTCTGCCGGATAGGGGTATTACAAAAATCGCTGAAACTGTCTTAGTTTCAGCGATTTGCAGCGTTTTACCGCTTTGTCTTGTGACCCCGGAGAGGCTCGAACTCTCGACCCAATGATTAAGAGTCATTTGCTCTACCAACTGAGCTACGGAGTCATTTGTGAATCATGCGCATTAAATGTGCTGCGATGATTGGTGCAATTTTGGGGACGCTTGAATCTTTATTCTTGCGAGGTCTGCCTCATTGATTGGTGAGGTGTTTCCCTCAATTGCGATGCAAAGTTAAGGAGCTTTTTTGTAATGTCCAAATATTTTGAGAAATATTTTTAAAATATTTTTTCATCTTCTTGATATTCAGTCGGATATGTAGCGGGTTTTTTGAGCCCGATGGAACTGTGCTATATTGATGCCATACGTTATGATTGAGAATCAGCATCGTAGCTCAGTCTTTTGATAGATTTAATTCTTAATTAATAATATCTCAGTAGGTTGTAAAAATTATTACGTAAATGATATCATTAAAAACTTTATATTTCAGACGGTGTCTTTTCGCTGCTTTTACCTCTCTTAGTCAGTTATGTAGCTTGCTATATTTCTTTCTCATTGATGAAAAATCAATTGAAAATCCTTTCGCCTAAAATATAAAATATTTTTTACGACTTACTTATGCATGCTGACATACTCAATTTTATTTGCCCACAGGCACGAATGTGGCGGAATCAAGTATGTCGTTGAAATATTTTCGTGCCTGCTTCCAGCTGACATAATATTTGTCGGTCCCCGGAAAGCATACGGGATGTTCGTTTAGGTCGAGTCTGATATATGGTGTCCCCGAGGGAGCTACGCAGATTATCATCTGTAGATTGGTGGCCATCGGGGTGACATAAAAGTTCTTCCAATAGCGGCTGACGCTGTCAAGGTCTTTGCTTACATAATAACATCCCTGAAGTCGGATTAGTGATAAAAAAGGCATTACGGTTTCGGCGTGTCCGAACCTCAGATTTAATGATGCTTTGGAACGTCCTGACAAAAAGTAGTCGGTCGTGTTTATGAAATCGGCAAGCAACGCACGCGTTATGTCCGACGGTATCGACGAGTATACCGATGTGGTTCGTTCGAGATATTGCGTTATATTGCGGCATTCCCACATTTTGTTGGCTTCCTCTATAGTATAGAATTCTGCGAGGAAGTCTCCGTCAATTCCTGAGGCGTTGAGCCCGCATAGGAATCCGAAAAGAGAGATTGCGAATTGCCTGGCATCATCCCGGTTCATCGTATCATGTCCGACAAGTCGCCACACCGGTTCGAGGGGAATATTCTTTTTATAAAATGAATCAAGAGCCTCGGCCCATGGAGCATCCTTCCTGATATCAAGATATGCAGAATCGATTGCAAACGGACGCATAAGAGGTGAGTTTACTTTGCCGGATGAGGTAAGTATCTCTACATTGTCGTCAATGCTTGATAGCTTATGTGTGAACTCATACATGCTCATTATACAGCGAGGGATGTACGATGATATAGCCTCGATATGGCTGTTTTTCACCAAAGCAGGCCACGCTCTATAGATGCGGGCTGCGATTCCCTGCTGTTCCTTCATTCCAAGAGAGTCGAGTGCTCCCCAGTTGTCTTTAGACAGCTCGATAGTCCGATTTACTATATCGAGCATTGAATCGCCTTTGGCGGATAATGTATTTTGTTTTTTTGCTTTCATTAGTGTAGCGCGAATTTTATTCGCACGTTTTGGCGATGTCTCGTAGCGTGCACCGTGGCGTCCGAGGTGATTTATCATAATAACTGATAGCGTGTCGGGGAGGGCCATGCGGCTTTCGGGAGCCGGATACGGGTTGGCTGAACCGCGGCATTCGTCGAATGTGTAATCGGTAGGCCCGTTACTGTTGCCGGCAAAAGCACTTGCCGCGATGAGGAGAATGTTGATGATGATAATTGCCTGACGATACATTTCTTTGTAAATTTGCCAATTATAATAATAAATTTCAGATCTGTTATGATGACCCGTGACGAACTTGTCGCCCTTCTTAAAAAGAACGCACCTGACGCTGTAATTGTTGCTGCAAGCGAGATAATTGACAATGACAGCACTATAGCATGGCCGTATATGCTCCGCAGCGAAGCGTTGTTGGCCACCGGACATCTCGGACGTGCGCTTGGCGATTTACACATGGCAATGTCTATTGAACCCAGCGAGGCAATCCGTCAGCGTATTGATGCTCTACAGAATGTGATAGCATTCCGTAATACTGATATTCTGAATCCATGACATGAATCTTTCTTATAATGGAGCCGAGAATCCTTCCCGTATACCTTTCCGCATAAAAAAAGCATCCAGCAGTAATTGCCGAATACTTTTGGATAATAGAATATTAACCGAAGGAGGGGAGAAGCCGGTATGGCTTTTGTAGATGGGGAGTGTTCAGCAAAGGCCCTTGTCCTGACCATGTTTGAGAACAGCCTCGCAAATAAAGTCTGTGATGCTGTCGACTTGCTGAAGCACAGCGTGCACTGTGGCGGGGGCATTAAAACCATAGCGCTTCACTGTTGATTTCTTGCGGCCTGCTCCGGGACGACGACCGCCTCTTTTCTTTGCAAAGTTTTCCATAAGTTATAAGCCTAAAACTACTAATAGCACAAATTTGATTTCACAAATGGATTGTCCACATCTTTATTATGTGGAATTTGTGTGCAAATTTACTAAAAAGAAAAGTATGTCATAAATTTTTAATATAATTTTGTGTGAAAGGAAGCATGTTTGTTTAAAACATACACACACAATCATAGATATTAACTAAAATTAACTCACTGTCAAAATCTGAAATCACACACATGTTAATAGATTGTAAGCAGGCGTCGGCGGCAGAAATTGAGATGGAATGTATGATGGTATTGTTTTATCATGCCAGTATTTCTGTCAGATATAATACTCGACGATTTCTACCAGCCCGGCTCTCAAGGCATATTTGGTAGCTTCATATACATTGTTGATTCCAAGTTTTCGGAATATGTTTTTTTTGTGTGTCACGATTGTATGTATGCTTGATATCCTTTCCGAAGCAATCTCCTTTACTGTCATTCCCTTTGCTATGAGTCTGAGTATATCAGTCTCGGTGGGGGTAAGATTGTTGGATAACTCGGGGCGTTCGGGTGTCTGTATGAGCATATTGGCAATATGATGGCATATAAAACGCTCGCCATGACATGCGCAACGCAGAGCGCAGTGTATCTCGTCGGCCGATGTCTCTTTCAGAATCATGCTTATGTTGCACTCTGCGCTTATACGCCTTATAAAGCTGTCGCTAAGTTCGTTGGAAAACAGTATCCAGTGAACTGACGTGAAGCGCCGTGCGATTATCAGAAACTCATCTATGCCATTGATATCAAACAGCGTATAATCAAGAACCACAATACTGTCGGAAGATTCCGACAGATAAGCTACGAGCTGTTTCTTGTCACGTGCCTCTGTAATTATGGCGTTGCTGAATATAAAGGATATATACCCGTGCATCCCTGCACGGGTAATATCCTGGTTGTCAGCTAATATAAAAGTTGCACTATCCACTGTTTTTCCCTTAGAAATTGTTTTAGATAGTATTACTACATGATTTTATCCAATAGGATATTCATCAAAAGCGTAAAGAACCGTCGAAAGGTAACGTTCTCCTGTATCCGGAAGCAGGGCTACGATGGTTTTGCCCTCGTTTTCATCTTTTTTTGCAAGTTGCAGAGCGGCATATAGCGCTGCGCCCGACGATATTCCTACGAGGAGTCCTTCTTTTTCAGCAAGCATACGCGATGCTTTTATCGCGTCGTTGTCCTCTACAGGCACTATGCTGTCTACTACATTCGGATTGAAGTTTTTGGGTACGAATCCTGCGCCTATCCCTTGTATCTTGTGTGGGCCGGGATTTCCTCCTGACAATACCGCAGAGGAAGCAGGCTCGACAGCTACAGCAACTATTGCCGGATTGTGTCTTTTCAATCCGGAGGCAGTACCGCTGATTGTGCCTCCGGTGCCTACTCCTGCCACGAAGATATCGATTTCGCCATCGGTATCCTCCCATATTTCCCGGGCTGTAGTCTGCTCATGTATTGCCGGATTGGCTGGGTTGTCAAACTGTTGCAGTATCACGGCGCCTGCATTTTCTTCTTTCAGTTCGTTGGCTTTTCGTATAGCGCCTTTCATACCTTCCGCTCCGGGAGTGAGCACGAGTGTCGCGCCAAGAGCCTTAAGCAGGTTCTGGCGTTCGAGGCTCATGGTTTCCGGCATGGTAAGAATCAGCTTGTATCCTTTTACTGAAGCCACCCATGCAAGTCCGATTCCGGTATTGCCGCTTGTCGGCTCTATTATAGTCGCTCCGGGCGTGAGAGTCCCATTTTTTTCTGCCTCATTAATCATTGACAGTGCCACACGGTCTTTGACACTTCCACCGGGATTGAAATATTCTATTTTAACAAACAGCCGTGCTTTTAGATTTTCTGCCTGTTCGATGTTTTTTATTTCAAGGAGTGGGGTATTTCCAATAAGTTCAGTGAGATTTTGATATATCTTTGCCATAAGCGTAGAATTAGTTTGTTTCAAGCTGACGGTATGAAATTGCAGTACCTCGCTGTAGGGTTGTCAGGACAATAATTTCTTAATACCGTTCATGCAAAAGTAGTAATGAATTATATTCTGTACAATACCACATAAATGGTATTGGTGATACCGTGATAGGGTCATTCCCACCCGATACAATACGCTCCGGCAAGAGATATCTCTATGCCGGAGCGTTGATGGCTGATGCCGGGCATTTTATGTCATATTACATAGGATACGGCATGATGGGAATACTATTTCGGTTGATTTGACGGAGCGGTTTCCTTCTGGATAAACACGAATACAAGAGCTATTACAGCGGCGATGAGGTAGGGGGCAAACATCCCGTGAAAGCCGCTACCGTGGCTGTGGAGCGTAGATGGTATGTTCTGGAGTATGCCTCCGAATATAAACATGATGCCGTTGAGAAAAGCGCTTGAAGTTCCCACCAGCGGACCGCCTGCAACGTCGCCGCCGACACTGAATGCCAGCATATGGGCCGTGGCTCCCATACCGATTACAAACATCATTGTCACCATAAGCCATACCGGCATCTTTATATAGATTACACCCACAAGGCCGATTATCATGAGCAGGACTCCGATTATGCTGGGTATGCGGCGGCTGTGTATCCTGTTGCTCCACTGAGGCCAGAAACATGAGCCTACTGCCAGGCCGAGCCATAGCAGAGCAGAGCCAAGATTGCCGTTGTCAAGAGTATAGCCTGCTTCAGTAAACAGTTTTGGTGTCCACACTACACCCAACGCAAGGTTAAGTCCGAATACAATGCCTCCCCACATGGCTGCAATCCACATCTGAGGCATCTTTACAATCTGCTTGAGATTGTCGGCTACTACCTTGAACGGGTCTTTCTTCGTGACTACCGGAGTCGGGTTTCTCATATACAATATAGCGAGTACGACGAGCAGCACCCCGAAGAATCCGAGGTAGATAAACAGTTTCTCATAAGTGAGATGAGCAAGTAGACCTTCGGTAATCGGCTGCTGTATGGCGCTCGACAGTGACGAGAGCACCTGGACGTATCCGAACATAGTGCCATATGCCGCCATGCCGAACCATACACCTCCGATATATCCCGCTCCTACAAATCCGCAGCAGGCTCCGAGAGCCATAAGTACCTGGGCCAGCAGTATTACGGTATAGCTTGTTGCCAGACCATACAGAAACACCCCGGCAGTGACGAAAATAAATGCAGGGATAAGCACCTTGCGCGAACCAAAGCAGTCGAGGAAGGCTCCTCCGAAAAACTGGAATATGGCGAATGCCCATGTGTATGTGCCGGCGATAAGGGTCAGATGTGATTCATCAAGACTGAGGGCCGATTTTATATCTCCCTGCACTACACTGAACATTGTCTGGACATTGAACAGATAGATGGTGAAGACGGTCACGAGAATCCATACCCACCAGGCCGTCGGTCCGCCAAGGCGATATTTGGCCGGGGCTATATTGGTATTGTTAGCTGTCATAATATGGGAATATTATTTGTCAAGTTCTGATGCATACATCCATTTTTTGTCGCGGTTGCGGTCGTATACCTTACGCCCTGCGACATAAGTGGCCTTGTTGAAGTTGTTGAGTCCGAGGGTCATGAGCACAAACAGTTTCTCAAAAATAGTGTTGGAGAATTTCAGACGCCATGTCGCGAACTCCGACGGCTTCAGGTCGAGCACTGCGATATCCGCCTCATAGCCCGGAGCGATACTGCCGATTGTATTCTCAAGATGAAGGGCTTCGGCGCCGCCGCGAGTGGCGAGGTAGAAACTTTTTACAGCATCAAGATTCTTCATCTGTAACATAGCCACCTTATATGCCTCGTTGAGCTGACGTGGTATGGAGAAGTTGGTGCCACCACCAACATCGGTGCCCATGCCTGTGCGCACGGGACGGCTCGGCTCTTTGGCCTCCCAGTATTTGAATTCTCCGTCGCCAAGGAAGAGATTGCTGCTTGGGCAATGGGCTACTCCGCAGTCGCATTTATGCAGTGTCTGCCATTCCTCCTCACGCACAATACAGCAGTGGGCCATTATCGACCTTTTGTCGACGAGGCCGAAATGTCGGTAGACCTCAGTGTAGTTGGGCTGGTCAGGGAACAGCTGTGTTACCCAGTCAATCTCACTCTGAACTTCATCGAGATGGGTATGCATATACACACCCTGGTCGATGTAGCGTTGGTATAGCTCGCCGGCGAGTTGTAGCTGTCGCGGTGTGGAGGTAGGAGCAAACCTCGGTATGATGGCATACAGCTGTCGGCCGCGGTGATGCCACTTCTTGAGCAGTTTCTCCGCGATTACTATCGACTGGTCGGTGTCCGGGTCCTTTAACGAATCGGGCAGATTGCGGTCCTGCAGCACTTTGCCGCTGATCATTCTGGTGTCATAGCGTTCGCTCTCCTCGAAGAAGGCGTCGACGCTTGTCTCGAATGTCGTGGCAAATACATTGGCAGTAGTTGTGCCTTGTTCAAGCAACTGTTTAAAAAATTCTCTGGCTACCTCGTCGGCAAATTTCTTGTCTTTGAATTTACTCTCTGTTGGAAATGTGTACTGATTAAGCCAGTTGAGAAGTGTGTCGCCGAATGATCCTATCATAGGACTCTGCACATAATGTACGTGGCAGTCGATGAATCCCGGCATTATAAGCGAGTCTTCATATGTGTCTATATCGCCTTGTCCTAATTGTGGATATTTGGGTGCTATTTCAGGATAATTGCCTACATCGACTATATGTCCGTCCTGTATTATTACGAGGCCATCATTGAAATAGTCGTAGCATTTCTCTTCGTTATTAAGGAACGGATCGGCCTTGAATGTCAGAATCTGGCCGCGTAATCCCGTCAGTCTGCCACCTTCGGGATTTACAGGTATGGGTGAATTGGTCATCTTGCGTATATGTTTGGTTTGACTTATATGGATTAACATTTATTATTAAACAAACTCTAAATATCAACACCTGGGATATAGAATTGGTTCCGTTTTTTGCGATATACACAAGGTGTGCATAAATTTTGAATATTTTCGGCGTGGAGCATCTTTTTTCGAATTAAAATTTGGAAGATTGAAAATTTATGCATATATTTGCATCGGAAGTAATATTCAAAATGCATATTTAATGTATATGAGCAATTCGTTTATACAGAATTATTGGTGGTGCCTCGATGACATATATCGATGGCTCCCGGCTCATATATTATAATGACAAGGGTTTTCCGAAAATACAATTTAGGTAATAATAGATTCACAGGTAGCCGTCGATTGAGTTTATACTCGGTCGACGGTTTTTAATTATGAAGCCTGGTAAATTACATTAACAGACCAACGACAATACATATCATATAGTATGAAAACTATCGCACATGGGCCTGCATTTATGGTGGATGAGAAAGGCTACTACGGACGTTTCGGTGGCGCTTATATTCCTGAGATTCTGCATCGTAATGTGAAGCAACTTTCAGATGCTTTTGCCCACTATGTAGATGACCGTGATTTTAATCGTGAACTGGACATACTACTTTCCGATTATGTCGGGCGTCCGTCGCCGCTTTATCGTGCCGCACGTCTCAGTGAGCGCTATGGAGCTGAAATATACCTCAAGCGCGAGGATTTAAACCACACCGGAGCACATAAAATCAACAATGCCATAGGTTCGGTGCTCCTTGCGCGGCGCATGGACAAAAAACATATTATCGCCGAGACGGGAGCCGGACAGCATGGCGTCGCGACCGCTACAGTGTGTGCGCTTATGGGGATGGACTGTACAGTCTTCATGGGAGCCACCGATGTCATGCGTCAGCAGCCCAATGTACAGCGCATGCAGATGCTCGGAGCGCGTGTCGTAGCCGTAGATTCTGGCAACAAGACCCTTAAGGATGCTACCAACGAGGCTATCCGCTACTGGTGTTGCCATCCTGATAGCTTCTATGTGATAGGCTCTACCGTTGGCCCCGACCCATATCCACGTATGGTCGCCCACTTCCAGTCGGTAATCAGTCGGGAGATGAAGGCCCAGTTGCTGGAGCATACCGGACGCGAATTTCCCGATGCCGTGGTTGCATGTGTCGGAGGCGGAAGCAATGCCGCCGGCGCTTTCTATCATTTTATAGATAATCAGGATGTGCGTCTCATAGCGGCCGAGGCTGCCGGAATGGGAGTCGATACCGATATGACTGCCGCTACTATAAGTGTCGGTACAGAAGGCATAATCCACGGTGCCCGCACTATGGTGATGCAGACTCCCGACGGACAGATTGTCGAGCCATATTCAATATCGGCCGGACTTGACTATCCCGGTATCGGGCCGCTTCACGCGCATCTTGCCGACTGCGGCCGCGAGGAGGTGGTGGCCATAACCGACCGCGAGGCCCTTGATGCCGCCATGCTTCTTACCCGTACCGAAGGCATAATTCCCGCCTTGGAGTCGGCGCATGCGCTTGCTGCGCTTGAGCGGATTCGTTTCGAGTCAGGGCAGACGATAGTGGTAAATCTTTCCGGTCGCGGCGACAAGGATATGCATACATATCTTTCCAATCTGCCGTCGGATTTCGGCAGATGACACGCGCCAATATCTCAATCAAATAAATCCGGTCAAAAAGAAATGACCGGTATATATTAAACAGTTCAGAACATTTACTTATGAATCTATATATCAACTCCCGTACCATCCCGGCCGATTTGCAGACACCTGTGGCTGTATATCTCAGGCTGCGCGACCTCTACCCGGAATCGGCACTCCTTGAAAGTTCCGACTATCACACCACTCAGAATGCAAAGAGCTATGTCGGCATTGAGCCTATGGCCTCTTTTCGTGTCGATGCCGGAGGCGTTGTCTCCATGAATTTTCCCGACGGTACGGGCGAGTCGGTCGATAATGCCCCGGGCGGCAGGGTGGTCGATGCGTTGCGCTCATTTGTGGAAAGTATAAATATAGCAGGAGGCACATCCCCCGGTCTGCTTGGCTTTACTGCCTACGATGCGGTTAAGTATTTCGAGAAAGTGGCTATATCTCCCAGAGAGGAGCGCTTTACGGCAGTTCCCGACATATACTACATACTTTTCCGCTACATAATATGCTTTGATCACTACAAAAACCATATCACAATTATAGAGCATCTTGACTCTGAGGATACTCCATCGGGTATTGACGATATTGTGGCGATGCTGCATGACAACAACTTGCCACAGTTCCCGTTTCATGCTGTGGATGAGCCGCGTGCCTCAGTATCCGCCGACGATTATTGCCGGATGGTGGAGCAGGGTATAGCTCATGCACGGCGCGGCGATGTGTTTCAGGTGGTATTGTCGCGAAGGTTTGAGCAGCATTACATCGGTGACGACTTCAATGTGTACCGCGCACTCCGCTGTGTCAATCCATCGCCTTATCTGTTTTACTTCGACTTCGGCGACTTCCGTATATTCGGCTCGTCACCGGAGACTCATCTCCGTGTACAGGATGGTACTGCATATATCGATCCTATTGCCGGCACATTCCGCCGCACAGGTGATGATGTCCGCGACCGGGAACTGGCCGATGCTCTGCTTGAGGATGAAAAGGAGAATGCCGAACATATAATGCTTGTCGACCTTGCCCGAAATGACCTGAGCCGGGGTGGGGGACATGTCGAAATCGACTTTCTGCGTCAGATTCGCTACTACTCCCATGTGATACATATGGTTTCGCGGGTCAAAGCCACACTTCCCGACCTGGCTGATGTGTTTTCGCTGTTTGCCGGCACCTTTCCTGCCGGCACACTGAGCGGAGCGCCAAAGGTGCGGGCGATGGAGATTATCGATACTCTGGAGCCGCACTCCAGGGTGGTGTATGGAGGATGTATCGGGCAGATTGGCTTTGACGGTTCACTCAACCAGGCCATTGTAATACGCAGTTTTCTAAGTATGGAAAGCACTCTATACTCTCAGGCAGGAGCGGGGATTGTGGCGCGTTCAATGCCCCGCAATGAGCTTCAGGAGACAGAAAACAAACTTGGAGCGCTTGCTGCTGCCGTGAAATACGCCGAATCGTTCAATAATTGATAATTTCATTGACTATGAGACTTCTGATACTCGATAATTACGATTCATTCACATACAATATAGTACACTGTGTGCGCTCGCTCGGATATGAAGCCGAGGTAAGACGCAACGACGAGATTTCCATAGCTGAAATTGATGCATTCGACAAGATAATAATATCGCCCGGTCCCGGCATACCGTCGGAAGCAGGAATACTCCCGCGGTTGCTTGAATGTTATGCCGACAAAAAGTCGATATTTGGCGTGTGCCTCGGACATCAGGCCATTGCCGAACATTTCGGTGCTCGATTATATAATATGCCTGAAGTATGTCATGGTGTCAGTTCCATGATGCGTGTTGTGGCTCCCGATTATATATTCGATGGCCTCCCCATTGAGTTTCATGCGGCGCGCTACCATTCGTGGGCTGTCGACGGCGAATCCATTCCTGAGCATCTTGAAGTGACGGCATATAGCCTGGATGGTACGGTTATGGGATTGCGGCATCGCACTCTGGATGTGCATGGCGTACAGTTTCATCCCGAGTCGATAATGACTCCCGAGGGCATAGGGATTATTGAAAACTTTCTATGCACCGTGATGAAATAGGTTTCTGAAGTACATCCGTATCATACCTGACTTACCGGATTGGATATAAAATCGAATTATACAGCAATGAAAAATATATTAGGCAAACTTATTGAGCATGCGTCGCTGAGTCGCGACGAGGCGCGCAAAGTGCTTCTGGATATCGCCGACGGTAAATGCAACGACTGCCAGCTCGCGGCCTTCATGACAGTGTATCTGATGCGCGGCATTACACTCGACGAGCTCATTGGCTTTCGCGATGCTATCCTTGAGCGGCGGCTGCCCGTTGAGTTCGACAGGACGGATGCCATTGACATAGTCGGTACCGGCGGCGACGGAAAAAATACATTCAACATATCTACTGCCACATGCTTTGTCGTGGCTGGTACCGGACGCCGTGTAATCAAGCATGGCAACTATGGCGCAAGCTCTGTCAGCGGCGCATCCAGTGTGCTTGAGTATCATGGTGTGCGGTTTACAACCGACGAATCAATCCTGCGCAGGTCGCTTGACGAGTCTGGTGTATGCTATCTGCATGCTCCGTTGTTCAGCCCGGCTTTGAAGAGTGTGGCGTCGGCACGTCGTCAACTCGGCATACGCACATTCTTCAATATGCTCGGTCCGTTGGTCAATCCTATGCAGCCTCGTCATCAGCTTATGGGTGTGTATTCGCTCGGTATGATGCGCATGTATCATTATATTTCGCAATATGAGGGGATTGAGTGTACTGTGGTACACTCGCTCGACGGGTATGATGAGATTTCGCTTACATCACCCTTCAAGGTAGCAGCTGTCGGTGGAGAGCGTGTGTATCGTCCCGCCGATTTGGGATTTGCCGTTGTCGAGCCCGGTGAGTTGTATGGCGGCGACACCGTAGCGGAGGCGTCGGCTGTTTTTGATAAAGTTTTGACCGGCGAGGGGTCGCGAGCTCAGACCGAATGTGTGCTTGCCAACGCAGCTTTCGCTATCCATACCCTTGAACCGCATGTGTCGCTCCTCGATGCTGTAGAGCAGGCTCGTGAGTCGATAGTATCGGGGCGTGCCGTTGAATGTTTTCGCAAATTTTTAGATATCAATAAAGCATGAATATACTCGACAGAATAGTTCAATCCAAGCGCCGCGAGGTGGATGCGTTGCGGGCTGCCGGATATTATCAGGCCATTGCAACTGTCTCTCCGGTGGAATCAGTGGCATCGATGGCCGAGTCGATAAGACTGAGCCCCACAGGAATAATCGCGGAGTTTAAGCGACGCAGCCCGTCGCGCGGACTTATCAACGGTACTGCCGATGTCGAGCGTACTGTCGAGGGGTATGCCTCCGAAGGGGCTGCCGCATGCAGTGTGCTTACCGACACTCCTTTTTTCGGAGGAGCACCCTCCGATTTGGCAAGAGCAAGCCGTGTGGCAGGGCGTTGTCGGTTGCCGCTTCTGCGCAAAGATTTCATAGTAAGCCGCGAGCAGATATTGGAGGCACGCATGCTCGGAGCATCGTCGGTGTTACTTATCGCATCTGTGCTGACTCCATGCGAGCTTGCCGACTTTGCGGAATATGCTCGCTCGATAGGGCTTGAGACGCTCGTCGAGATACATGCCTCTGACGAACTTGACCGAGTGACAGGAATCGGCGCCGATATGATTGGAGTCAACTCAAGGAATCTCGCCGATATGTCGACTGATATCTCTCATGCCATGCGCATGGGCGATGAGGTGGCGGCTCGATGTGGCGGAGCTGTGATTGTAGCTGAGAGCGGTATCGGCAGTATCGAGGATATCAATAATCTGCGGCAGTACGGATACTCGGGATTTCTCATAGGTGAAAGATTTATGCGCGAGTCCGATCCGGTACATGCCTTCCATGTTTTTTTAACATGCTCTTAGAGATTGTCTAAATTTATATGATACCGATTTTGAGAAGGATTGTCTGATGGATTTTTGCTTGTGATGAGGGAGTGTAGCCGTAGCTACATGACCGAAGAATAAACAAAAAGACACCGACAAGACTCTCAAAAGCAAAGTAATATGAATTTTAGACAATCTCTTAAATATATGACACGCAACAGACAACCGCTCCACGCCGAAATGATGATAAAGGTATGTGGAATGAAAGATGCGGATAATATAAGGAATGTAGCGGCGCTTACTCCGATGATGATGGGATTCATATTCTATCCCGGGTCGCCGCGCTATGCCGGTGACCTCGATGCCGATGTCGTGCGCTCTCTCCCGGGCCATGTGCGTCCCGTAGGGGTATTTGTCAACTCGGAGGAGCACGAAGTCATAGAGATATGTCGCAGTTATGGTATAAAAATAGTGCAGTTGCATGGCGAAGAGTCGCCCGCAATGTGTGGCTCTCTGCGCCGGCAGGGGTTCACGGTATTCAAGGCTGTAGGCATTGCGACTGCAGCCGACTTCTCCATGCTTTCTGAGTATGAAGGATGTGTCGATATGTTTCTGTTCGACACCAAGAGCCCGCAGCATGGAGGCACAGGATGTCAGTTTGACCACTCCTTGCTTGAGAAATATTCGCTCGATGTGCCATACCTTCTCAGTGGTGGTATAGGCCCGGGCGATATCGACACTGTAGTGGCGGCAATGCGTCCGGGCATGGCCGGCATAGACATTAATTCACGTTTTGAAGTCGCTCCCGGAGTAAAGAATCTCCGTGCGCTCATACAATTCATTCTTTCACTACGCTCATTCAACGAATATGAATCGGATAACACGCCTTTTTGGGAAAAATAAGAGAGACATACTCTCGGTATTCACAACCGCCGGATATCCACGGCTTGAGTCGACCGGCGAGACACTTGCGGCGCTAAGCGATGCCGGTATCGACATGGTCGAGGTCGGTGTGCCATTCTCCGACCCTATGGCCGACGGACCTGTGATTCAGGAAAGTTCCGCCGTGGCATTGCGGGAAGGTATGACTCTCCCCACGCTACTGCGCCAGGTAAAAGAGGTGCGCCCTCGTTTGCGCGATGATATGCCTCTGGTGCTTATGGGATATCTCAACCCTATGATATGCTATGGCATAGAACGTCTTTTCAGCGACTGCAAGGATGCCGGTATTGATGCCATAATAGTACCGGACCTTCCTTTTGATGAGTATATTGATGTTTTCCAGACACTTTGCCGTCAGTATGATTTACCTATGATAATGCTCATAACGCCCGAGACCGAGCCTGAGCGCATACGGCTTATCGACCGCGAGTGCGACGGATTCATATACATGGTGTCGAGTGCGTCGACTACCGGTGTCCGCGATGGTTTCGACAGCACACAGGAGCGGTATTTCCGCGAGATATCGGAAATGAATCTTTCCCATCCGCGCATGATAGGGTTCGGAATAAGCAATCAGTCGACTTTCCGTATGGCCTGTGACTACGCCTCGGGCGCAATCGTTGGTTCCCTCTTCATTAAATATCTTGCTTCGGAGTCGTCGCCTCGTGCCGCCGTGGAGAGGCTGCTTGCCTCTCTCGGACGCTGATTATGATGTGACCGTCCCTCTTTTTGAATCATTTTATCCGGAATGGAGCGAGCATTGGCCGAAAATTTGTAACTTTGCGCCCGAATTGAAGAGAAACATTTACAACGACACATGCAGAACATCAGAAACATTGCTATCATTGCCCATGTTGACCACGGCAAGACTACTCTTGTCGACAAGATGCTACTTGCCGGCCACCTTTTCCGCGAAAACCAGAATGCGGGAGAGCTTATACTTGACAATAACGACCTGGAGCGAGAACGAGGCATAACGATTCTATCAAAGAATGTTTCGATAGACTATAAAGGCACAAAAATCAACATTATAGACACTCCGGGACACGCCGACTTCGGTGGTGAGGTAGAGCGTGTGCTCAACATGGCCGACGGCTGTCTGCTGCTGGTAGATGCCTTTGAAGGCCCGATGCCACAGACCCGTTTTGTGCTACAGAAAGCCATACAGATGGGCCTGAAACCGGTAGTTGTGGTCAACAAAGTCGACAAACCCAACTGTCGTCCCGACGAGGTGCAGGAAATGGTGTTCGACCTGATGTTCAATCTCGACGCCACTGAGGACCAGCTTGACTTCCCCACAATATACGGATCGGCAAAGCAGGGCTGGATGTCGACCGACTGGCGCAAGCCTGCCGACGACATTACCGCGGTGCTCGACGCGATAATCGAATATATACCCGCGCCCAAGACTCTTGAGGGCGACGCTCAGATGCTTATTACATCGCTCGACTACTCCAACTATGTAGGCCGTATCGCTGTGGGTCGTGTACATCGCGGCACACTGCGTGAAGGTATGGATATCGGCCTGTGTAAAAGCGACGGCACTGTTGTAAAGCAGCGTATCAAAGAGCTACATACTTTCGAAGGAATGGGCCGCAAGCGTGTAAGCGAAGTAAGTTCCGGCGACATATGCGCGCTCGTAGGTCTTGAGGGATTTGAAATCGGCGATACCGTTACTACTCCCGACAATCCCGAGCCTCTGCCACGTATAGCCATTGACGAGCCTACAATGTCGATGTCGTTTACAATCAACGACTCGCCTTTCTTCGGCCGCGACGGCAAGTATGTCACTTCGCGTCATATCGCTGAGCGCCTTACTCGCGAACTTGACAAAAACCTCGCTCTGCGTGTGAAAAAAGCCGACCACGAGGATGTGTGGACCGTATTCGGACGTGGTGTGCTTCATCTTTCGGTACTTATAGAGACAATGCGCCGCGAGGGATATGAGCTGCAGGTAGGTCAGCCTCAGGTTATCATCAAAGAGATTGACGGTCGCAAATGCGAGCCTGTCGAATTGCTCACAATCAATGTGCCTGAAGAGTACTCAAGCAAGATTATCGACATGGTTACACGCCGCAAGGGCGAAATGGTAAGCATGACTACACAGAACGATCGTCTGCATATCGAATTCCATATACCCTCGCGAGGTATAATCGGTCTGCGCAACAATGTGCTCACCGCATCGGCCGGCGAGGCTATCATGGCCCACCGCTTCCTTGAATATCAGCCCTGGAAGGGCGACATAGAGCGTCGCACCAATGGCTCTCTGATTGCCATGGAGGCCGGTACCGCATATGCTTATGCAATCGATAAACTTCAGGATCGCGGACGCTTCTTCATCTTCCCTCAGGAAGAGGTATATGCCGGTCAGGTAGTGGGTGAAAGCGCCAAGGACCGCGACATTGTAATCAACGTCACCAAATCTAAAAAGCTCACAAACATGCGCGCTTCCGGTGCCGATGACAAAGCCAAGATTGTGCCCCCAGTGGTGTTCAGTCTTGAAGAGGCGCTTGAATACATCAAGGAGGACGAATATGTGGAGGTGACCCCCCATCATCTTCGTCTGCGTAAGATTATCCTTGACGAACTTGAGCGCAAGCGCGCCAATAAAGATTAATTACCGTTCGGGTACAATATCCAAGGAGCCGCATCGCATTGTCGTGATGCGGCTCCTTATCGTATTATCCCGTGCGCAGACAAGGCTTGTTATCCGGTGAGACTGCTTCTTGGCCTGGGATATCATTAAATCATAGGATTATATAACAAAACTCCCGCCGTCCGATATTACCCGGGCGGCGGGAGTTGTATTATGGCTGAATCAGCTTGTCGGATGGAACGGGAACATCAGCCGGTTGACGGTTACATTCCCGGATGCGGAGTATTATTCCTGGGTGCGTCCCTCTTCTTCGAATATTTTCTCTTCCTTGTCGTCAGATATATTGGGCAATTCGAGTCCGTAGTGCTCCTTGGCGTCAAGAGTTTTGAGCCAGAGACCGAATATAAGGGCAAGCACTCCAAGCGACGCGAAGAGCAGCATCGGGTTGGTGTAGTCATACTTCATCGGGTCGGTAACTCCGGGATTGGAGGCTGTAAGCACTACGCCGATAAGGATGGGGAAGAGCGATAGACCGATATTCTGTACCCAGAAGATAAGAGAGTAGGCCGAGCCGAGGAATCGCTTGTCCATAATCTTGGGGACAGAAGGCCATAGGGCAGCCGGCACGAGCGAGAATGAGATGCCGAGGAGCACGATAGCGCTGAATGCAAGCCACTCTGTGGGATACTTGGGTAGCACGAGTGCAAAGGTGAGATGACACACAATCATAAGCAGAGCGCCGAGTATCAGCATTGTTGCGCCTTTACCCTTACGATCGAGAAAATAGCCGAGGGCCGGAGTGAGGACAGCCGCTCCGATGGGGAACCAACGGAATATATCGGAAGCTGTAGTGGCGTCGATACCGAGATTGCACTGTAGCATATTGGCGGCATAACGCTGGAAGGGGAAAATCGCAGAGTAGTAGAGCACACACAGCATTGCGATAATCCAGAACAGGCGCGAGCCGAAGATATTTGCCACATCGGAGAGCTTGAATTCCTCTTCAGCGGTCTCGTCGTTGGCCAGAGCCTTTGCTCCGAGCTGTGCGTCAAGTTTTTTGTCCATCACGGTAAATACCATAAACGATATGAGGCCGATAAAGAGAAGGGCGGTACAGAAAGCCACAGGAGGAACTACCGAGGGATCTTGGGGGCTAATCCATTCGGCCAGACGGGGAGAAATCGAGAAAATTGCGAATACGCCGATACGGGCGATTGCCATCTCCAGGCCCATGGCCAGAGCCATTTCCTTTCCTTCAAACCATTTTGCAATAGCCTTGCTAACGGTAATGCCGGCCATTTCACATCCGCATCCGAATATCATGAATCCGAAGGCCGCGAGTTTGGCGCTTCCTGGCATTGATGTCCACCACGAGCTCAGCCACAGTTCAAGTGCTGTGCCTTGGAATAGATTGCTGATTGCATACAGCTTTATGCACGCTCCGGCCACCATAAGCGATGCCGAGAGAGTACCGGTAAAGCGCACTCCCATTTTGTCGAGAATGATACCGGCGAGAATCAGGAATCCGAACACGTTGAGTATATACTCCGCGCCGGCATAGTAGCCGAATGCGTCGGGCGACCAGCCGCGCTGTGTCTCTATCAGAGACTGCAGTGGCGACATCACGTCGACAAACATGTAGGCAAACAGCATCATCGAGGCGATGAGTATGAGCGCTGTCCATCTTGCCCATGTCTTGTCGTTTAGCGCTCTGGCGGATGCTTCCGCCACATTAGTTAAAATAGCCATTTGATATGTTGTAATGATTTGGTTTTGATTTTCGGAGAACAAATTTACACAAAAATGAGCGGAATACGGAAAAATTAGCTAATTTCGTAACATTATTTTACAAAATACAGCAGGTGTAATAACCGAAAATATATAGACATGAGTACGAGCCGACCATATACATTCGACCGCGTAGTGCGGCTGGTAATCACTACTATAGTGGTATGTGCCGCGGTATGGCTGATATACCGTCTGCGCGGTGTGCTTCTGCCATTTTGTGTGGCAGCCCTTATCGCTTACATATTTGAGCCGTTTGTGCAGTTCAACCGCGAGCTTCTCAGGCTCAAGGGGCGTGTGGCGGCTATCTTTATCACTCTTTTCGAGGCTACACTGGCTTTCGGTCTGCTCTGTTACATGCTTATCCCTATGATAACTTCAGAGATGGCCCATATGGCTCATCTGCTTAAGGTATACTCGCAGTCGCAGGTAAGCATACCGTTTCTGCCCGACTGGCTTCATGAATTCATCCGCAATTATGTGGATTTCGAGTACTTGTCAAGTCTGCTTACACGTGAAGACCAGATTAAATTGCTGGAGAGTGCCGCATTCCATACCTGGTCGGTGCTCACGAGCGGGATAAGCATGATTGTCGGATTGCTCAGCTGGTTTATAGTGTTTCTATATGTGATATTTATCATGCTTGATTACGAGCGTCTAAGCAAGAGTCTCCATCATATGGTGCCTCCGGCATGGCGCAAGACAGTGTTCCGTATCGGCAATGACATACAGCGCTCGATGAATCATTATTTTCGCGGGCAGGCTCTTGTGGCATTCTGTGTAGGCGTGCTCTTTACCATCGGTTTTCTGATTATTGGTATGCCTCTGGCTGTCGTGCTCGGTATGTTTATCGGGTTGCTCAACATGGTGCCGTATCTCCAGCTGATATCGTTGGTGCCGACTATATTTCTTTGTCTGGTATGTTCGGTCGACCAGGGTGTGGATTTCTGGACGATATTTTGGGAGTGTATGGCTGTATACTGTGTCGTGCAGGCGATACAAGACCTGTTTCTGACTCCTAAAATCATGGGTAAGGCTATGGGTCTGAATCCGGCCATTATCCTTCTGTCATTGTCGATATGGGGCACTTTGCTCGGTTTCCTCGGCCTCATCATAGCGTTGCCGCTGACTACGCTGTTGCTTGCATATTACGATGAATACCTTAATACGCTTCAATTGCGACATATGCGTTCGAGACATCATAATGACATGTCGTCGCCCGACGGGGATGATGGCGTCAAGGAGGACGATGACCATCGACATATTGAATAGAGATATCAACGGTACGCAGTCTGAAAATTTGTTAAAAAATACGTGTGTGACGATTAGTGCTGTGCCACAGTTTTTGATGACATGCTAATAAATGAATAGTTGCGCAAAAGTTTATTAAATAAATTGTGGCATATATTAAAGTTCAATATCTTTGCAATTGTTAATGAATTCGTGATTATGCATTCAAATGCGGTTCTATCGCTTGTATTCTGATGTAGGATGCGTTTATTGATAGATACTTTATTCGTTCGTCTTAACCTTATTGTAATTTGCGCGCTGTAACATTACGTACATTAATCTTTCTTGCCATCTCGTTCATATGGTGTATTGCTCCTGGAACAATTCTAGGGGCGTCTTATCGTGATATGCCGCATACGGCAGAAGAACTTCTTGAAAGGCTTGACAGCGCTATTGACGAGAGGGATACTTATATAATGCGACGTACATCGGAGATAGACTCTATGGTGATGAATCTTTCGTCATCTCCGTTCGAGCGTACGGCCGGCTATATAGATATTGCAAAAAAATATAAATCACTGTGTGCCGACTCGGCTATAATCTATCTGCGACGGGCCTCTGCGGATGCCTACTCGCTCAGCGACAGTGTGCTGATATTCCGGAGCCGTATGGCGCTGGCCGCCATTCTTCCTCTTGTCGATCTTGAGCGCGAGGCGATACTGATATTTGAGTCAGTTGATGCCGAGGAGTTGCCAAGTGAATGGAAGCGTGAATATTACGATGGTGCCGCCGATATGTATACCATTATTTCAGATCGGGCAATGGCATTGCCTGTGCTTAGTGAGAAATATGGAGCCAAAGCTGATTCCTATCGACAGCATGCCATGCGGTATTATCCGCCGGAATCACCCGAATGGCTTTTTCATGAAGCGTGTCGTTTTTACTTCGACGGAAATTGCTCGGCGGCGATGATTTCTGGAAATGAACTTCTTGAACGTACTGATATTACTGATGCTCTGTATGGGCGAGGCGCCGAATTGATGGCGCGCATAAGTGCCTCTCAGGGTAATGACGAGGATGAATTTTACTATACGCTGCATGGAGCATTGAGCGAGACCCTTCGTGGCGACAGGGAAGGCATGTCTCTCCAGCGTCTGGGACATCTCTTGTACAACAGGGGAGATATCGACCGCGCCCACTCTTATCTTTCGGTTGCACTTACCAATGCTTCCTATGGTATGGGGTATCATTCCGATCTCGTGGGCGAGTCGCTGATGATTATTGATAAGGCCTATCGCAGCCAGTGGAGCCGCAATTATATGCTGCTGTGGGTCATTACCGGCATGATGGTGCTTCTTCTTCTGGTCATGACGGTGATGTTGCTGCGCTACAGGCGATATATTAAGAATATGAGGAAAGAGCATGATATTGTATTGCGGCTTCAGGACGACAGACGCTTGTATCTGGCCAATTTCCTCAGAGTATGCTCGATATCAATGCGCCGTATATCCGAACTGTCACGTACGGTGAAGCGCAAACTTGCCGCACGACAGTTTGAGGAACTATTCAATATCATTAAATCAGGAAATTATATCGACGAGCAGCGCCGCGATATGTTTGGAATTTTCGACAGTACTTTCCTGAAGATTTATCCTACATTTGTTGATGATCTCAACACCATATTGCGTCCCGACGAGCAGTATGTGATTCCTGCCGACGGACGCCTGATGCCGGAACTCCGCATAGCCGCTCTTACTCGCATAGGCCTTACCGACACAGCCAGAATGGCCGAGTTCTTGGGGTATTCTCCCAACACCATATATGCATATCGGGCGAAGATACGTGCCAAGGCGATTGACAGCAGCACGTTTGACCGTGATTTCCAGGCGTTGAGCACACGTGTGTAGTTGCTATATTATGAAATATGAGTAATAAGTACTACCTTTGCATTGAGCATAGGCGCCCTTTTTGACTATGGGATTCCCGCTATGCGGCAGTGTAATAATATGTTTTACGATGAAATAAAAAAATACGACTGGGATGAAACCACTCGTTGTATCGCGTCAAAGCGCGCGGCCGATGTGGAGACTGCGCTTGGGAAAACGCATCCCGATGTCGACGATTTTATGGCGCTGATTTCTCCGGCAGCCGCTCCTTATCTTGAAGACATGGCTCAGATAAGCCGACGGATAACACAGGAGAGATTCGGCAAGACTATCAGTATGTATATACCGCTGTACATCACCAACTCATGTGCCAACGGATGTGTGTACTGCGGATTTAATCATAACAATCCTTTCGAACGCACGATTCTCACCATGGATGAGATACGCCGTGAGTGCGAGGCCATACGACGTCTCGGTCCGTTTGAGAATCTGCTGATTGTCACAGGCGAGAATCCCGCCCGTGCCGGAGTAGACTATCTTGAGGAGGCATTGCGTACGTGCCGTCCGTATTTCAACAATCTCACCATCGAGGTGATGCCACTCAAAGCCGAGGATTACGAGCGCCTTACCCATTCGGGGCTGAACGGAGTGGTCTGTTTCCAGGAGACATACAATGAGGAGAACTATAAGAAGTACCATCCTGTAGGCATGAAGTCAATCTACCACTGGCGCCTTAACGGATACGACAGGATGGGACAGGCCGGAGTCCACAAAATAGGCATGGGCGTGCTTATCGGTCTCGAAGACTGGCGCACCGATGTCACCATGATGGCGCGTCATCTTCAGTATCTGCGTAAAAATTACTGGCAGACTAAATATTCCGTGAACTTTCCGCGCATGCGTCCCTCCAAGGGCGGTTTCCAGCCTAATGTGGTTATGAGCGACCGCGAGCTCGCTCAGCTTACATTTGCCTTCCGCATATTCGACAATGATGTCGACATCAGTTATTCCACACGCGAGAACACTGATTTCCGCAATAATATGATGCAGCTTGGGGTCACATCGATGAGCGCCGGCAGCAAGACTGATCCGGGAGGCTATGCCGTCAATCCACAGAGTCTGGAACAATTCTCCGTGAGCGATGAGCGCACTCCGGCCGATGTGGCCGCCGACATACGCTCGCTCGGATATGAAGTGGTATGGAAAGACTGGGACAAAGTATTTGACTGATGGACGGCGATAAATCCCCACTGCAGGCGATAAAGCATCGCTTTTATGCGATGCGCAATGGTATAGTGGCCGACACCCTGCGTCGTGCCGGTGCAGAGTATCGAGTGATTTTCGGAGTGAATCTTCCACAGCTTAAGGAGATTGCGTCCGACATAGGATATGATGCGGGGCTGGCTCGTGAATTATGGGCCAATGTGTCGACACGCGAGAGCGTGCTCCTCGCTCCGATGATTATGCCCGCCGAGGAGTTCACCATTGATGAAGCGAGGCGCTGGGTAGCCTCAGCGCCATCGGTCGAGGCTGTCGATGTGCTTTGCCTCCGGTTGCTCGGACGTATGCCGTTTGCCGCACAGATTGCAGATGAGTGCCTTGTGTCCGACTCACGGCTTATGCAGTATGCCGCAATGCGCCTCCGCAGCTACATATCCTGAACGGGCACGGGTATAGATACACTACTGCCGCGTTGCTACAGCTGTCTGACAAGGACGGCATGTATGCAATGCGGCAGTGATTGTTTTGTATATATGGGCGATTACTGTATCTGTGAGAGCAGGAATTTCTTGAACGCCGGGAACTGGCGTGACAGGCGCACTGTGGATTTTTCGCCACGCATGAATGCCGCCAGACGTGATGGTATCTGTACGCGCGCACCGATAGCATCCTCTACCGTATCCTTGAACTTAGCCGGATGGGCTGTCTCCAGGAATATGCCTTTCTCGCCGGGGAGCAGTTGCTCGCCGAGAGCGCGGCATGCGGTGGCTCCGTGAGGGTCGAGGATATATCCGGTCGAGTCATACACCTCGCGCATGGTCGAGCGTATCTGGTCATCGGTGTAGGAGCATCCCGATATATCAGCCTTTATCGCTGCATGGTCGTTACCGTAGAGGTCGAGTATACGTGCGAAGTTTGACGGTTCGCCTACATCCATTGCATTGGCTATGGTCGGGATTGAGGCGCCTGGATTGTACTCTCCGGTGTTAAGATAGCGCAGGAACACGTCATTGCGGTTGTTTGCTGCAATGAAGCGCTTGATAGGGAGACCCATGCGTTTGGCTATAAGGGCGCTGCATATGTTTCCGAAATTGCCGCTCGGCACTGCCACTACTATCTGTTCGGGGTCGACACCCTCTTGCACCATGCGTGCGTATGCATGATAGTAGTAGAACATCTGAGGCAGGAAGCGCGCCACATTTATAGAGTTGGCCGACGTAAGGTGCATGGCTTTGTTAAGCTCATCGTCGATGAATGCCGATTTTACGAGCGACTGGCAGTCATCGAATGTGCCGTCGATCTCAATAGCGGTGATGTTGCCGCCCAGAGTGGTGAACTGGGCCTCCTGGATTGGACTTACCTTTCCATGAGGATAGAGCACAAAGACTCTTACGCCCGGCACATTGAGGAATCCGTTGGCTACGGCGCTTCCCGTGTCGCCCGATGTGGCCACAAGCACATTGACATCGCCTGTGCTCTTCTCCTTGCTGTGGAAGTGCGAGAGCATATGGGCCATGAATCGCGCGCCGACATCCTTGAATGCAAGTGTCGGGCCATGAAACAGTTCGAGCACGTAGCGGTTGTCGTCGACCTTGCGCAGTGGTATGTCGAAGCCGAGGGTGTCGGCCACGATATTGCGCAACTCCTCAGAGTCGACATCATCGCCGAAGAGTGTATTGGCCACTACGTAGGCAATCTCATGTAGTGACATCTCGCCGATATGGCGGAAAAAGGCTTTGGGTATCGATGGAATGCGTTCGGGCATGTACAGGCCGCGGTCAGGGGCAAGACCGTGTACGATGGCATCGCGCAGTGTCACATCTGGAGAGGAATGGTTGGTGCTATAGTACATCATAGCGCATTATATTGACAAATAATTATACTTTTAAGAATTCTTCTATAAAATCGGTGCTCTTCATCAGTCCGTACAATCCGTCGGCTGCGGCTCTTTCGGAGTAGGAAGTTACACTGTCGGGAGTTTCGCCGGGATGGTATATTATAAACGGTACCGCATCAGATGTATGCGTGCGCAGACGGCATGGGGTAGGATGGTCGGGGAGCACTGCTATTGAGAGCGGCTCGTCAAGAGTGTCGGCGGCTTCCATTATCGGGGCTACTATGCGTCGGTCAAGATACTCGATGGTACGCTTTTTCAACTCAATGTCGCCTTCGTGGCCGGCCTCGTCGCTTGCCTCGATGTGGAGAAACACGAAGTCGGCTCCCGAGCGCAGAGCGTCTATGGCTGCCCGGGCTTTCCCTTCGTAATTGGTGTCGGCGAGTCCGGTGGCCCCCTCGACATGTATCGGACGCAGACCGGCATAGACTCCTATTCCGAAAATAAGGTCGACGGCTGAAATGACTGCACCGTTCTTTATACCGAATCTGGTGCTCATCGGTTCCATGGACGGTCGGTATCCGGGCGACCATGGCCATATGCTGTTGGCGCAATCTTTCCCGTCGCGGGCGCGGGCGAGGTTGACGGGATGTTCCGCCAATATCTTTTGCGATTTTATGATGAGGTCGTTGATAAGCGCGGCTGTATCCGTGGCGTCGGGGTGAGTGGCTTTTATCATTACTGTTTGCCACGGAGTGCCGGGTACATCATGCGGAGGTGTGCATTCTATCCGTTTGTCGGCATCACGTATAAGTAGCAGATGACGGTATGAAACGCCGGGATAAAATTTCACCCTCTCGTTCCCGAGCTTACGGTTGAGGGTGTCAATAAGTTCTGTCGCCTCTTGGGTCGATATATGCCCGGCCGAGTGGTTTTTGATATTTTCGTCGGCTATGCATATCAGATTGCAGCGCATGGCCATCCAGCCCTCGGGCACATTTATGCCCATGCTTGCGGCCTCAAGTACTCCGCGTCCTTCAAACGAGGTGCGCACGTCATAGCCAAGGACACCCATATTGGCGATTTCGCTTCCGGGATGAAAGCCCGGCGGTACGGTGGCGAGCAAGCCCGAACGCCCCATCCCGGCAAGCCTGTCCATCGACGGAGTGTCGGCAGCCTCAAGGGGAGTCAGCCCTCCGAGGCTTTCTACAGGCTCGTCGGCCATTCCGTCGCCAAGTATTATTATATGCTTCATTTAACTTTCAGAATAGATATTGTCGGTAAAAAACAGTAGATCAGCGTATGTTGGCGATGCCGATGATGTCGGAGAAAACTCCTGCGGCGGTCACTTCGGCTCCGGCTCCATATCCCTTTATCACCATAGGATATTCGTTGTACCGTTCAGTAGTGAGCAGAATAACATTGTTGCTCCCTTCGAGATGGTAGAAGGGGTGGGTCGAGTCGACAGTGCGCAGACCTACGTTTACTTTGCCATGGTCGAGCACGGCTGCAAATCGGAAATGCTCTCCGTCTTTTTCGGCCTGGGCACGCATTTTCTCAAACATGCCGTCGAGCTCCTTTACTTTGGTGAAGAAGTCATCAATTGAGCCTTCGAAACACGATTCCGGCAGAAACAGACGACACTCGACATCATCCTGCGAAGTCGGATAACCGGCCTCACGCGCAAGTATCACGAGTTTTCTCATTACATCGCGTCCGCTCAGGTCGATGCGTGGGTCAGGCTCTGCATAGCCTGCCTCACATGCCATTTCTATCGCACGGCTCATGGGTATTTCCGGACTGAGCACATTGAATATATAGTTCAGAGTGCCGCTGAGCACCGCCTCTATGCGCAGTATCCTGTCGCCAGAGTTGATGAGGTTGTTGATGGTGTTGATAATCGGCAGTCCGGCCCCTACATTGGTCTCAAACAGGAACTTTACATCTTTTTTTCGGGCCACGCGCTTCATGCGCCGGTAGCCCTCGTAATCGCCCGATGCCGCGATTTTGTTGGCAGCCACAACGTTGATGTTGTGGCTGAGGAGGTCGTAATATAGTTCCGCAATCTTTGGGCTTGCCGTGCAGTCGACAAACACAGAGTTGAAGATATTCATACCGATTATCTCCTTTTTGAGATTCTCCGGAGTCGCGTCGATTGTCGAGTTCTCAAGCAGATAATCAGTCCGGTCTATGTCGATGCCTTCGCGGTCGAAGATACATTTACGTGAGTTTGCAATGCCAACTATGCGTAGCCGCAAAGCCTTGTTTTCCAGCAGGTTTTCCTGTTGGGCGTGGATTTGCGACAGCAGATGTCGCCCCACATTGCCTGTACCGACAACAAACAGGTTTAAGACCTGAGTGTCAGATAAGAAAAAACTGTCGTGGATTACATTGAGCGCTTTGCGCAGGTCGTCATGCTCGATTACAAAGGATATGTTTGTTTCGGATGCTCCTTGAGCGCAGGCTATGACGCTAATACCGTTGCGTCCGAGAACATTGAATAGCTTTCCCGCGATACCGCCGGTGTGCTTCATGTTCTCACCTACGATGGCTACGGTGGCCAGATTGGGTTCGGCTACAATCTCGCTCAGTGTGCCGCTCTTAAGTTCGGCGGCAAACTCTTGATTGAGCACCTGTATGGCGTGGTCGGCGTCGGCGTTGCGCACGGCAAACGAGATATTGTTCTCCGAAGCGGCCTGGCTTACGAGGAACACGGATATGCCGTTTTGCGCCAGAGCATTGAATATCCGTGAGTTGATACCTATCACGCCTACCATGCCGAGGCCCTTGATGGTGACAAGGCATGTATCGTTGATTGAGCTGATACCCTTGATGGCTTTGCCCTCCGGCGACGGCTCCTGCTCGCTGATCCATGTGCCTGCGGCTGACGGGTTGAAGGTATTCTTGATTACTATAGGTATGTTCTTGTGGAATACCGGATAGATAGTGGGAGGATAGATGACCTTGGCTCCGAAGTTGCATAGCTCCATCGCTTCGGTAAACGACAGTCGGTCGATTACCAGTGCGCCGGAGATTACGCGCGGGTCGGCGGTCATGAATCCGTCGACATCGGTCCAAATCTCAAGCACTCGGGCATCGAGAGCTGCCGCGATGATTGCCGCGGTGTAGTCTGAGCCGCCTCGGCCGAGATTGGTGACATTGCCTTCTGCGTCGCTGGCTATAAAGCCGGGGACGACTACCACTTTTGCATTAAGATTGTCGAATCGTTCGTGAATCAGAGGTTGTGTGGCGTCATTGTCGAGTACATGCTTGTCCCATTGCTTTACCGTCTTGATAAAAGTGCGGCTGTCGATATGTACCGCACCTTCAATTACGCGCGATACGATTACCGATGATATGCGCTCGCCGTAGCTGACGATAATGTCGAGGGTACGCTGGCTCAGGTCGCGGATAAGGCTTACACCGCGATAGATATTGCCAAGTTCCTCAAGCAGCGGGTTGACAATCGAGAGCACTTCCAGCTTGAACGCTTCGGGCACTATACCGTCAATCACCTGGCGGTGACGTTCTACGATGCGCGCGTAGCTTTCAAGATGTGCTATGTCACCTGCCGCAGCCAGCCGTGCGGTGGCAATCAGCTGGTCGGTGATGCCGCCAAGCGCCGACACCACTACCACCACCGGCTCGTCGCAACTTTCGACAATGGCTTTCACGTTGCGCAGGCTTTCTATCGTGCCTACCGACGTGCCGCCAAATTTCATTACTTTCATTGGCTGATGAGTAGTAAAATATATTAGGTTGTATATATTTGCAAAGTTAAGCATTTATTTCAACATATGCTTCTGTTGCCGTTGTTTACATGATAGATTGTATGATTTATTTGTTATTCGATGCTGATGATGCCTGTTTTGCAGAATTTTTGTAACTTTAGGCGATGAAAGCAGGCAATGAGTGGAAAATCGGCATGAATATGAAATCGGATGTTTCATGAGCCTGATGCTTCATGTAATCATTGAGGCCTTATGTATATTTTCAACTCTGTATTAATGAAAAAGTTTAGTTTATCACATTTCGTGTCTTTAGTGATTCTTTGTGTGTCGTGTTTTCCGGCTTTTGGAGCCGGTATGGCGTCAGGTTCGTTGGTGAACGGTGCAGAGTGGTACGACACTGAAGGCAACCGCATAAACTGCCATGGCGGAAACATAATCAGGACCGACTCACTCTATTACTGGTATGGGGAGCACCGGCCCGGATTTGATGCGGATTATCAGAAGGGAGTCGCGTGTTATTCGTCCGCCAATCTTGTTGACTGGAAGAACGAGGGCATCGCATTCAAGGTGGTCGACGATACCGCCAGCACAGTGCAGAAAGGATGTACTATCGAGCGCCCTAAGGTAGTGTATTGTCCTAAGACAAAGAAATATGTCATGTGGTTTCATCACGAACTGAAGGGTAGGGGCTACGATGCAGCCCATGTGGCTGTGGCCGAGAGCTACAGGCCGGAGGGGCCATTCGAATTTAAATGTTCCCGAAGGGTCAACCCCGGTAAATATCCTTTGAATTTCGACAAATCATTGCGTGGCGCCAAATGGGACACTGATAAATACACCGGATGGAGTCCCGAGTGGCTTGATGCTGTGAAGAAGGGTATGTTTCTTATCCGTGATTTACCTGGTGGCCAGATGTCGCGCGACATGACTGTTTTTGTCGATGACGACGGAAAGGCATATCATATTTATTCTTCCGAAGAGAATCTTACGCTTAACATCGCCGAACTCAACAGTGGTTACAACGCCCATACAGGCAAATATATACGCATTTTCCCTGCCGGACACAACGAGGCTCCTGTCTTGTTTAAGAAAAACGGCCGATATTGGATGATATGTTCCGGATGCACCGGGTGGGCGCCCAATAAGGCACGCATGTTCTCGGCCGACAAAATAATGGGAGAGTGGACCGAACATCCTTCCCCTTTTGTAGGCGAAGGCAGTGACACGACATTCGGGGGGCAGGGGGCTTTCCCTCTTGTAGTCGGCGACAGTGTATATTTCTTTGCAGACCAATGGCGTCCAGGCTGTCTTGCCGACTCACGATATCTTTGTCTGCCGATAGACTTTGGCGGCGATTCTGTTCCTGTCGTTAAGTATGTCGATATGGCGCCTGTGCTCAACCGCACCGCTGACGGGCGCAGACTTGTGTGGTATGATGAGTTTGACGTAGACGGTCCTCTTAACGACAGCGTATGGAACTATGAGGAAGGCTTTGCCCGTAATCATGAGGCACAGTGGTATCATCGGGATAACGCATATTGTAAGGACGGCCTGCTCATACTTGAGGCGCGCAAGACACGTCGCCCCAATCCTATGTTTGAGGATGGCTCGTCCGATTGGCGCCGCTCGCGTCCTACGATAGAATATACATCAGCCTCGGTAAATACCAGGGGTAAAAAAGAATTCCGCTATGGTACTCTTGAAGTCCGCGCACGCATCCCAGTCGGTCCGGGTGCATGGCCTGCGATATGGACTCTCGGTAATGACATGCCATGGCCTTCATGTGGCGAAATCGATATAATGGAGTATTACAGAATAGACGGGGTACCTCATATTCTTGCCAATGCAGCCTGGGGCAATGACCGACAATATGATGCCGTATGGAACAGTAAGACTGTAAATTATGAGCATTTTCTTGCCAAGGATGCCGACTGGGATTCAAAATTCCATATCTGGCGTATGGATTGGGATGAATCGGCATTGAAGATATATATTGACGGAGAGCTGATTAATGAAGTATCACTTGATGATACCGTAAACGGTACGGTCGGCAATGGCACGAATCCGATGAGGCAGCCTCACTATTTCCTCCTTGATCTTGCTTTGGGTGGCGACCATGGAGGAGATATCGACAACGGTGCATTGCCGATGAGATATGAGATTGATTATGTAAGGCTATATCAGTAGCTTTGATGTAAAGCGCCATATTACAGGTCGTCCATATGCATAGGGACGGCCTTTTTTGCGTCTGCTACGGGCGGTTTATTGACATACTTCTACAGTTTATTGACATACCGTTTTATTATATGGAAAAAGTTTGTAATTTTATCGTCTGAGAGAACTATATCCATTTGTTGTTGTTTAATGATAATAGAGCATTTTGCTATATTGTCATCACATTAAATTCAAGGTAATAACTACCTCACACATTATTATGCTGAAACAATCATTTTCCAAATTGCCGCGCAATAAGCGTATTGTAGCTTTGGCTGTATTGCTGTGTGTAATTGTCGCCATTGCTGTAGCGGCAGTGATTCTTTTGCGTAAACCATCTGCTACTGTGGTATCTCCTGTGGTCACTGTGGCGCCGGCACGTATCGACGATGTAGAGATATATGGTGAATATGTGGGTCGTGTAAGAGCCTCCCAGTTTGTAGAGGTACGCGCGCGCGTCGAGGGATATCTGGAGAAGATGCTCTTTGACGAAGGCTCCCATGTAGAGAAAGGGCAGGTGCTGTTTGTGATTAATCCGGACACCTATCAGGCCAATGTCGATAAGGCGCAGGCCCAGCTTAAGAAGAATGAGGCACAGGCCCAGAAGGCTGCTCGCGATCTTGAGCGTGTGCGTCCGCTCTATGCTCAGAATGCCGCGTCGCGTCTTGACCTCGACAACGCCGTGGCTGCATACGAGACAGCTCAGGCGGAAGTGGCTATGAGCCGCGCCGACCTTGCTCAGGCTCGTCTGGAACTCAGCTATACTACAGTGCGCTCACCCATAAGCGGACGCATATCCGAGCGCAATGTCGACCTGGGCACTTTGGTAGGCCCGGGCGGAAAGTCGTTGCTTGCCACAATCGTCAAGAGCGACACGGTGCTCATCGATTTCAGTATGACATCGCTTGACTATCTGAAAAGCCGCGAGCGTAATGTGGAGCTCGGCGAGCGCGATTCGTCGCGTTCATGGCAGCCATATGTCACGATTACCCTCGCCGACAATACCGTATATCTGCGCCGTGGTCTGGTCGACTTCGCCGAGCCGCAGGTCGACCCGAAGACAGGCACATTCTCCGTACGCGCCACAATGCCCAATCCCGAGCGTGCGGTGCTCCCCGGCCAGTTTACAAAGGTAAAGATATTGCTCGACGTTCGGGAGGACGCCGTAGTGGTTCCTGTAAAGTCGCTTATCGTAGAGCGTGGCGCAAGCTACGTATATGTGATGCTACCTTCGGGAAAAGTCGAGAAGCGATTTGTGGAAATCGGCCCCGAGGTCGATAACCGTGTTGTAATCGAGCGCGGTCTTGTCGCAGGGGAGATGGTGGTTGTCGAAGGGCAGCATAAACTGTCGCCAGGAATGGAAGTCACATATAAGACTGAGGAGGGCGAGTGATGAAACCTGGATTTTTTATTGATCGACCGGTATTTTCAGCAGTGATATCGCTGCTGATTGTGATTGTCGGCATTATCGGGCTTTTTGCTCTTCCTGTCGACCAGTATCCGCAGATAACGCCTCCGGTGGTGAAGGTAAGCGCCTCATATCCCGGAGCCAACGCGCTCACTGTATCGCAGGCGGTGGCCACTCCTATCGAGCAGGAACTTAACGGTACGCCCGGTATGCTTTATATGGAGTCGACCAGCAACAATTCGGGCAGTTTCAATGCCACGATTACGTTTGACATATCGGCAAATCCCGAGCTGTCGGCTGTAGAGATACAGAATCGCGTAAAACTCGCAGAGTCGCGTCTGCCCGCGGAAGTGGTACAGAACGGTATCAGTGTCGAGCGCCAGTCTCCAAGCCAGCTGATGACCATGACGGTCACCAGCTCCGACCCTAAGTTTGATGAGATATATCTCAGTAATTTCGTCACATTGAATGTGATAGACCTTATACGCCGTCTCCCGGGCGTTGGACGCGTAAGCAATATCGGAGGACGATATTATGCGATGCAGATATGGGTCGAGCCCGACAAGATGGCCGACCTTGGCATCACTGTCGCCGACCTTCAGAAAGCTCTCAAGGACCAGAACCGAGAGTCGGCGGCAGGAGTGCTCGGACAGCAGCCTGTAAAGGGACTCGATGTCACTGTGCCTATTACCACACAGGGGCGTCTGTCGTCGGTATCGGAGTTTGAGGAGATTGTCATACGTGCCGATTCCGAAGGCTCGATAATACGTCTGCGCGATGTGGCGCGTATATCGCTTGAAGCGCAAAGCTACAATACCGAGAGCGGTATCAACGGAGAGAACGCGGCAGTGCTCGCCATATATATGCTCCCCGGAGCCAATGCCATCGATGTGGCCCGCGAGGTGCGCGAGGCTATGAAAGAGATAAGCAAGAGTTTTCCGGAAGGCCTCGATTATGCCTTCCCCTTCGATATGACCACCTATATCAACGAGTCGGTGCATGAAGTCTACAAGACGCTTTTTGAGGCGCTTGTGCTGGTTATATTCGTGGTATTCCTGTCGCTTCAGAGCTGGCGTGCGACGCTTATTCCACTTATTGCCGTGCCTATTTCGCTTATAGGTACGTTTGGCTTCATGCTCATGTTTGGCTTCTCGCTCAATATGCTCACATTGCTCGGACTGGTTCTCGCCATAGGTATTGTCGTCGATGACGCCATTGTGGTGGTCGAGAATGTGGAGCGTGTGATGCATGATGAGAATCTGCCTCCGCGCGAGGCTACCAAGCGCGCCATGGCCGACCTTACAAGTCCGATTATCGCTACGTCGCTTGTGCTGGCTGCTGTGTTTGTTCCGGTGAGTTTCCTTGGAGGCATTATTGGCCAGATGTATCGTCAGTTTACAGTCACAATCGTGGTGTCGGTGCTGCTTTCTACGGTGGTGGCTCTGACGTTGAGTCCGGCCATGTGCGCCATTATACTGCGTCCGGCCGGAGATGGGCCTAAGAACCGGCTGTTCAGTGCTATAAATCGCTGGCTTTCTTCGGGAAGCAGCCACTTTGTGGCAGTTACCGCGCGGGCTGTGAACAAGCGCAAGCGTATGCTTTCGGGATTCGCGGTCATGCTTGTGGCGATTTTCTTCATCAACAAGTTTATGCCCTCGTCGTTTCTTCCTGTCGAGGACCAGGGATATTTCAAGGTAGAGATAGAGCTTCCGGAGGGAGCGACCCTTGAGCGTACGCGCGCCGTGTCGGAACGTGCCGTCGAATATCTGATGGATAATCCTGCTATAGCTTACGTGCAGAGTGTGGCCGGCTCCAGTTCGCGTGTCGGCAGCAGCCAGGCGCGTAGCGAGCTCACAGTGATACTGAAGCCTTGGGGCGAGCGCGACGGAGAGACTATTGACGATGTGATGGCTGATGTGCGTGCCGGATTGCAGGAATATCCGGAGTGCAAGGTATATCTGAGCCGTCCGCCGGTGATACCCGGACTCGGTAATTCCGGTGGATTCGAGATGCAGCTGGAGGCTCGCGGCGACGCCACTCTCGACGATTTGCGCCAGGCCACCGACACGCTTATGTACTATGCCGCGCGCTGCAAGGAGATAAGCGGACTGTCATCGTCGCTGCAAAGCGATATACCGCAGCTATATTTCGATGTCGACCGTGACAAAGCTATGTTGGCCGGAGTTCCTCTTGCCGATGTGTTCTCTACTATGAAAGCTTTCACCGGCGCGGTTTATGTGAATGATTTCAATATGTTCAACCGCATATACCGTGTGTATATACAGGCGGAGGCCCCGTATCGAGAGCACCGCGACAATATCGGACTCTTCTTCGTACGCAGTTCGGGTGGAGCTATGCTCCCGCTTACCGCTCTTGGCTCTACAAGCTATACTACCGGCCCTGGCACCATACGCCGTTTCAACATGTTTAATACGGCGCTGATAATGGGTGATGCGGCCAAGGGCTACAGTTCGGGCGATGCGATGGCGCGTATGGAGGAGCTTGCCCGCACGCATCTTCCGTCGAATATCGGCGTGGAGTGGAGCGGACTCAGCTATCAGCAGAAGCGTGCCGGGTCACAGACCGGAATGATACTCGCTCTGGTGTTTCTGTTTGTATTTCTCTTCCTTGCCGCTCTGTATGAAAGCTGGACAGTGCCGCTCGCAGTGTTGCTGTCGCTTCCGGTGGCAGTATTGGGCGCATATCTTGGCACGTGGGCTCTCGGACTTGAAAATGACATCTATTTCCAGATAGGACTTGTGATGCTCATGGGTATGGCCGCTAAAAACGGAATTCTGGTCGTAGAGTTCGCCAAAGAGCGTAACGACGGTGGTATGTCGGCTCTTGAGGCCGCAAAACATGCCATCCGACTCCGTTTCCGTCCGATTGTGATGACCTCTACGGCATTTATTCTCGGCATGCTCCCGATGGTCATCGCATCAGGCCCCGGGTCTGCTGCCCGCCGCTCGATAGGCACCGGTGTGTTTTTCGGAATGATTCTTGCCGTAGTGGCGGGAGTCATGCTTGTGGCATTCTTCTTTGTTGTAATCCAGTCGGCTATGGCCCGGCATAAAAACAGGAAAAATAATGGTAAAGCAATCAAGACTGACTGAATATATATTGGCTATATGCGGGGGGCTTGTGCTCCTCTTGTCGGGGTGTCGTGTAGGCGTAAATCTGCCACATGCCGACACAGTGATGCCCGACCGGTATGTTGAATCATGGAACGGCTCGGCCGATACACTGACCATGGCCGATTACAGTTGGTGGGAGATATACGGCGACACTGCCTTGCAGGCTGTAATCGACGCGACACTGCGCAATAACCGCGACCTGGCTGTGGCGCGTGCGAGGATAAAGGAACTCGCTGCGATGAAGCGGGTGGCCTCGGCCGCGCTTCTGCCAAGTGTGTCGGGACAGGCCTACGGACAGCGTGAGACCCTCAATTATGGTGGTGACAGCCATAAGGGTGACCCGGAGTTTGGATTTAAGGCTACAGTAAGCTGGGAGGCTGACCTCTGGGGAAATCTCCGCTATGCATCCGATAAATCAGCATCGGAGCTTCGCGCGGCCATATGGTCGGAGAGAGCATTGCAGATGAGTCTTGTGGCAGAGGCTGCAAAATCCTACTTTGAACTCGTGGCGTTGCATACCGAACTCGCGATTGTAAAGAGCACTCTTGCCGCCCGACGTGAAAGCGAGCGCATTGCAAAACTCCGCTACGAGGGTGGACTTACTGCCGAGACTTCGTATCTTCAGGCAAAGACCGAGACCGCACGCACCGCTACATATCTGCCGCGCCTCGAACAGCGTATCGCGGCTATGGAGAATAACATATCGACTATCATGGGCGAATATCCGTCGGGCATAGTGCATGCCGACCGTACGGCTGATTTCAGTCTGCCCGAGCGCCTTCCGGTGGGTATGCCTTCGACTCTGTTGCGGCAACGTCCCGACATAAGGGCCGAGGAGGAGAGGCTGAAATCAGCATATGCCCAGGTAGGTGTGGCCTATACCGACCGATTCCCGCGCCTTACGCTTACGGCTACCGGCGGATTGGAGAATGAGGAACTTGGCCATTTCCTGAAATCGCCGATGTCGTTTCTCAGTGCCGGACTGCTCGGCCCGATATTTGACTGGGGTAAGCGTCAGGGTGCCTACAGAGCCGCTCAGGCTGCTTACGAAGGGGCAGTGAGCCGATATGAGGGTGTGGTCATTAATGCGTTCTCCGAGGTGCGTACGGCGATAAGCAATTATACCAAGGTGCAGGAAAGCTACGATTCGTGGGCCGCACTTGAGCGTGACGCCAAGGCCACCATGGAGCTTGCCCAGGTACAATATATCAACGGCGCTGTCGGATATCTTAATGTGCTTGACGCTCAGCGTAGCTACTTTGACGCGCGTGTCGGCCTGAGCAATGCCATGCGCGACAAGCAGACGGCGCTTGCTGATCTGTATCTCGCTCTGGGCGGCGGCTGGAGTGACAACGCGACATCTGTCGACGTAAAAGAGGAGCAAGCCAAGCAGTAGACTTTTGTTGAAGCTCCTATATAATTGCCGGATAAAACAACCGTCGGGTCAGATGACCACGGTTGTTCTATCCGGCAATTATTTTGTGGGTTAAAGAGCGTTACAGCCCGAGTTGTGCGGATACTCGTGTCTTGAATCTGTCGCCCGAGTATTCATGATTCCTGATAATCGAAGGGAGTTGGCTGTATGCCTTGTCGAAATCGTCGAGATAGGTGGCGATGGCCTGCGGATTCTCAAGTATGAAGTTGGGACACTGTGATACTTTGAGATATCCTTCAGGGAGCATAATATAGCTTTCGCCGTTGAGGCTCTGTTCTTCCTTGAATTCGGGTGTTAGTGTGCGGCAGCGACGGAATATCTGTTGCTTGCCGTATAGACGCGCGGAATCGCCCATACCGTCGGCATAATGGAGCACGACTTCGGCATCGGTATCGACGGGGAGCATCTCGGTGTATACGGTCGGCTGAAGCGACATGCCGTCGTAGCTCCATGTGCCGGGCTGCGGGAAACGGGAATATGGGTATTCCTTTCCGTCGACCTCGACTGATGTCGGTGGCATCGTGGCCGGGAAGCGAAGTTCGTAGGCGCGTCGGGAGGGTGCGTTGTGGAATGTGCCTTTTCTTGCTCCGATTTTTACGTTGACAGTTTTGTCGGAAGTGTTTTTGCTGATTTCGGTAGTGGCGTAAGTGTTGATATATGCGTCGGTCTCACCGTCATCCTCGTAGTGGGAAAGCGAGCCGTCGGCGCCGGGTATGAACGTAAGTACGAGTGTGTCGCAGGGCACCTGGAGCGATTTTACCGATGAGGGATTCATGGGCAGTATAGCTCCGGCACGCACGTAAAATGGATTCTCAGCGAGCGTGTAGGAGAGATTGAGCTCGGTATTGCCGTCGTAGAGATGGCCGGTGGAGTAGTCGTACCATTTTCCTTCGGGGAGCCATACCGAACGGTCGGCGAGGCCTGTCACCGTGTCTACAGGGTGGGCGACAGCTGTGGCGATTATGTCGTCGCCGAAGAAATATTGCTCGGGCACATTATATGCTTTGTCGGTCTCGGGATATTCGTAGTACATCGGTCGGCACATCGCCACGCCGGTGTCGTAGTTGGCGCGTGCCGCATTGTAAATGTATGGCACGAGCGCATAGCGCAACTGTATGGCGTCGCGCATCATGAACTGATGGTCGGGGAATGCCCATGGATAGCGCACGATGCGGCGGTCCTTGGTGGAGTGGGTCTTGAAAATCGGGGTGAACACTCCATATTGAAGCCAGCGCAGATATAGTTCGGGGTCGGTCTCCTTGATGTCTTTATGAAACATATGTCCGCCGATGTCGTGGCCCCAGTATCCATAGTTGACATTTGATGCCGTCGAGGTGAACCAAGGCAGAAATGCCAGAGTCTCCCATGTGGCATATGTGTCTCCTGAAAATCCGAGAGGATAGCGGTGTGAGCCGAGGCCTCCCCAGCGGTGGTAGATAAACGGGCGTTTGTTTAATCCGTCGGTACCCTCAGAGGCGCGTTCGCGGGCATGGCTGAAGAATGTGTGGTTGAGCCAGAATGTATTGCTGAGTCCTTTGGTGTACTTAGAGTCGAGCCACTGCTGCCAGTCGAGCCACCAGAAGTCGACGCCCATATCCTCCATCGGAGCGAGAACGGTATTGAAATATGTGTCGGCCCATTTCTGCTCGTCGATTCTGAAAGGCACGCTTTTCCCTTTCTCAGTCCAGCCGTATGCCTTTGTAAACGCATCGTAGCACTCTTCGTAAGGCTGTATGCCTGATGCGGGATGGAGGTTGAGGGCGGTGAGGAGATTCGCGCGATTGCTCCATTCGAGGAAGTTTTTCGGATTGGGAAACAGTTCTTTCTGCCAGGTGTATCCGGTCCAACCTACACGCTGTCCGTACTCGTCTTTGCGTGGATTCTTTTTTGTGAGTCCGAAGGTATCATGCCAGTCCATGTCGACAATCAGCACATCGATGGGAATGTCGTATGAGCGCAGCTTGTCTACGATGTCGACCATCTCGTCGTCGGAGTATTGCCAGTAGCGGCTCCACCAGTAGCCGAGTGTCGATTTCGGAGGCAGCATGGCGCGCCCGGCCACTTTCTGGTAGTCGGCAAGAGCCTTCTTGTAGTCATGTCCGTAAGCGAGGAAATACCAGTCCTGCCGCTCGCCTTCGCTACGTTCGGCCACCCATTCATTCCAGTGGCTGTCGGTAGGCACAATCAATGGCTTGCCGCTGTCGTCAATCAGGGCCCATCCGCTTCTTGACAGCAGACCGGTCTCCATGGGCTCTCGGCCAAGTTTCTTGCCGTCGCATCCGTCGAGCGTGCGCGTTGTGCCCATCAGATTGAGCGAGTCGGTGGTTCCCGGAGTCCATGTCATCTTTTTCAGTCCGGGTTTGAATGTGATTTTAAGGTTGGAGGCATCAAACGGACGCCCGTCGTTTTTATATGTAAGCGAGAGTGCGTCAGTGGTAATGGTAGCACCTTTCTTTGATGTGCTACTTTTGAATCGAGGCACGTCAAGCCGACGGTTGACGAATGTCAGGCTTTTGTTGTCCTCCCACTTTCCGTCAGCACACCATTCCATGCGTATCATCTGAGGGGTGAGCACCGTAAAGCGGGCATTGCCGCATGTGACTGTCGCCTTTTCGTTAGCCACAGGATTGGCGACTTCAGTGCTGACGTCGGTGGCCGACGCAGTCTGCGTATATACCGGCGAAAGCGCGATTGCCGCAGAGATAATGAATGATTTAGGATTAAGCATAAATTCTATGGTTAGACTTGTTGGTTTCGTTATGAAAGTTGACCTATTTCATTACTTTAAACGAGTGGCCCAGACACATTATTATATACAGCCCATCGTTTACTGACGATAAATCGAGAGTTAAGTCAGTATTTTCAGTATTTTTCAAAAAAATACAGCTATAAGATAGGAATAATTTAGGAATAAGCAACTTGCGCACTTTTTGCCACAAGTGAGGTAATGACTTGGCAACGGTCATAAATTCTGCGATGTGCAGTACATTGCTGTCAAACAACTCTATGCAAAGGTAACATATATTTTCGACAAACGAAATGCAATCAGTATTTTATTGCCGTTTCCCTTCCAATTTTCCTAATCGCATTACTATCGAGGTTTGACTTCTGCCCATTTTCTCGGCTATGTATTTTATACTTTTCCCTTCATGATAAAGGGTAAGCAGAAAATTATCCGCACTGCGTGTCCACTTTTTGTTGGCGTTTGGATGCTTGGCATAACTTTCTTCCGTGATTTTTTCCGGATGCAAGAATTCGTCTACGAAAACGGAAGGAAAGCGTCTGTCATACAGTATATAGGTCTTTACTTTAGCTCTGGTAATGGCTACATAAAACAGCCTGCGTTCTTCTCCGTATGGATATTGGTCGCTTTTTGTCAAGACATAATTAAGCACAGGGTCATCGCTTACAAGTGAGGGAAACCCGTATGTGTCCTTGTTGCATTGAAGAATTATCACATAGTCTGCTTCAAGTCCTTTGGATTTATGAACGGTCAGAAACTCTATTTTCCTGTCTCCGATGATATAGAAAAAGCGATTACCCTCTTTCACGGATTTATACATGAACGACAGGTAATAATCGTCAAAGGAATATCTCCCTAACAAAAAGACTGATTTGTCTAATGGAATTGACGCGACCAATTGTCCGATAACATTGCAATAATCTCGTCTTTCATAATCGCAAAACTGTAATTCTGTTTTAACTTGTGGGTTAAAAGGATGGATGTTCTTTTTAATTTGGGCTTCGTTGCGTTGGATAAATTGCGAGGACAGGCTGACTAAAGGCTCTCCAAACCGATATGTTGTTTCAATCTTATTGATTTCTGTCTGGCCGAAGTAATCTGAAAACTGATTGAAAAGTGCCATGTCGCTCCCCGAAAAACGATAGATGGACTGCCAGTCATCGCCCACACAATACAACTTGGCGGGTGGATTTCCCTCTCGCAATACTTTTAAGAAGTTGTAACGGTCAACGGATATGTCTTGAAACTCATCCACAATGATATAATCATACTTCACAGGATGGGAGGAACGACAAATGTCGGTAGCTTGCAGGATTGCATCCGTAAAATCTATTTGGTTGATGTTCGCCAATTCTTCAATATACCGTTTATAAACGGGCTGAAAGATGTTTTTGATAATGAACGTACTGCGTTCGTCCCCTGCGTTTTTAGTTTGCCTTAATACTTCATCTACAGATTTGCAACTTGACTTTATCAATGTCACAAAAGTCACGACAAGGCGGATAAAAGCCTTCTCATGCTTGCTGTTCGGGGGAAGAACCATATCGTATAATTCTGCATCTGTTTTCTCTTGGATGGAAACATCAGCCTTTTCCAATAAGGTTTTCAACTTCTCCCGAATATCGGAATAATGAAAGTCTGCACTTGAAGTTGTCAACAGCTTAGTGCCGAATTTCTCATGTGCCGCTTTTTTCCATGTTATGCCATCGTTGTACTTTTGGTTTGCTTCTTCATAGGTAATGCCTCTGTCTTTGGCAAACCATATAGGAACAAGCCCATGCTCGTCCACTCCAAAATGCTCTAAATATATTCGCTTTGTTTCTCCACCTTGTTCAAAATAAATGGAAAAATCCGGTTTGTATTGAGAGTGCATCTCGTCTACCAATGGATGCTCGTATGGCTCTTCATATCTGAATTTTACGCTAAGGGAAGATAGCGCAAAGCATATTTTCTGCTCTTGTTCACTCCGTACATAAACAGTTTTTCCATCCATATCGGGAAACGTTGCTTTCAAACGCACCTCTTTTTGCTCTGAAAGTTGTTGCCTACGCTCATTCTTCCGCTTTTCCCACTCCTTTTCGGGCGTTTGATAATCAATGAAGTATTCTATTACGCTTTTCTTGAATTTCTTGTCGTTCAATAATTCATGGTAGATTTTCACGAAGAGCGCGTCCGTATTTTCATATATTGATGGCTTTTGTCCTGTTGTCTGTCCGATAATGTCAAGGGCAAGTTTGTGAAAAGTGTACCCTCGCAAACCAGCAATACCCATTCTTTCTGTTAATTCAGCGGCAGCCTTGTTTGTGTAGCTGATAAGGAGAATATTTTGAGGGTTGATTTTCTTTATTTCAGTCAAATACTTTACTTTCCCTACGATGGATGAAGTCTTTCCACTCCCTGCACTACTGACTACCAAACAATTTTCTTCTTCTGAAACGATTGAGCGTCTTTGTTGCTTGTCTAACGGATATTTTAGGCAATGGTCGAAAAACTCTTTATGCGTGTCAAGTAGAAATGTAATGATTCCCTCATTATGTTGTTTTACAAGTCTATTGATAGCCCCAAAGTCACTGATAAATTTGAATATGGTTTCAGATGGAGTGATATTAAAGGCTTCAAGTTTCTTAACAAGTGAATATGCTTCTTGAAAATGCGGCTTATAATGATTGACAAAATCTTTTTCTTGCGTTGCAGATATTATCTTCCCTGAAAAAGTGCTATTAAGGTCGGACGGAATATCAATAAATGCTCCGTTGTTTAATGCCGACAATCTTTCTCTTGCTTGCTCATAATTGGATTTATTGCTATAAGAAGATATGTGGTTTAACTTTTCAGAAAGTTCCTTGGACTTATTTTTTAGGCGTGTTCTTGTTATAGCTATATAACAAATTGAAATAGTTATAATACAAATTACCCCAATAAACAATGCCTGCATACTAAAAGAAAGATTTGCCGTTGATAAAGTTTACATTGTATAAAAGGTTAACGTGCCATGAAGGCACGCTAACTTTCTATTCTATTAAAAGACGAGAGTTACAGTAAAAAGCTATCCTCCCTAAAATAATCTATTATATCTTCATTAGAAGTTGCCTCATCTACAGCTTTCAAGATTTTTGCAAAGTTCTCAAACTCATCAACTTCATAACCGCCACAAGTTGTAAACTCTTTATCGCAAAAGAAAATCATTTCTCCCGGAATGGTCATTGAGCCTGCGCCATTAAGACTCCTAAATTTATGACTTACCGCCCAACCTGTAAATTCACCTTTGTGATATTTTGCAACATTTTCTTTTAGAGAAACAAGTTGTTCTGAAAGTTTCTTGGTATATTTATCCAAATCAGATTTGGCTTCTTCTTTCTCTTTTTTTGCTCGCGCATATTCTCCACGAGAGTATTGAGAAGAATATCCATTAGGAGCAAAAATATCCATAGAAGATTCTGCGGATTCGACTTTCATTTTACATCTGTTTATTTTAGACATCAAATCTTTGATGTCCTCACTAATTTTCATAATAGGTTCAATAGTAGTTACATCAATGAACATACTATCAACTTTTGTTGATATTGGTTCATAAGAATCTGGGTGATAGAGATAGTCTTTAAGCGTCTCTTTAACCAACTTCTCAGCTTTTTCCTCGTTAGAGAGTGTGCAAGAAGTCATAACTAATGCAACTGCACAGGATAGTAAGGTAATAACATTCTTCATAATGTTCACTATTTTAATGATAATTATTGACACTTATCCAAAACACGAAGCGTGGCACTGCGATGCTACGTCTTAGTTCGGAGGTCCTGAGAAAACCCTGTGTACAGATGTAGTAATAGCAGCCCACGCTATAGCGTGAGAACCACTATGCTACCCTTGTACACAATTCAGAAATTTCTCAGGTTTCCGTTCTACAAGATAAGCATAACGCTTCTTCTTTTTCTATGTCTCGGAAAGGGCTTCCCCAATCCAATTGCAAAAGTAGCTAAAATCCTTGATAAATTCCTTTCATTGAATGATTTTCTTTACTTTTTGAGACTGTTTGAGCGGGATTTATGCGCGTGCATTAAATTTTCATCCCATTACTTTGCTTTTGGGTAGTAATCCCCAAACCGTTTCTCCATTCATGCGCCTTCTGCCGGAACCATTGCACAAGCGGAATATCATTCACGCATATTCGGAAATGTCCAGTTCTGCTTTTATCTTCTTCAAACGAGAAAGCCGCACCTTCTGCATGGAATTTACGGTTAAATTCGGGTGAATAAAAATCACCTTTCAACTTCACTTTCTTCAACTTGCACAATTCTTGGATAATCTGTTCGGAGAAGTGCAGCGTATTACGGCAGAAGTCTATCAAGGGCAACAATTTATCCACATGAGGGAAGTATCGTTTTACCTTGTCTATATACTCACTGAACTTGATGCATTGGGCTTGGTGTTCACGTTCCATCTGCTTGATATATTGCTCTAATCTTGCATTTTTATTTTCAAGTTCTGCGATGCGTTGTTGAAACCCTTCCCTTTCCGCTTTCAACTTTCCACCACCCAAAAGAGAACCGACCTTTGCCACGAGTGCGGCTTTCGCCTCGGTCTTAGCGGCTTCCAGTTTTTCCGACTTGATTCCTTGCTTCACCTCGTCAAGTTTCTGTTCCGCCTGTTGTCTTTCCGTTTGCAACTGCTGCACATTGGCTTCAAGTTCTCCCGTCTGCCGCTTCAAATCACGGTAATATTGGGCGGTGGTGGTATGCCGTGCCTCCGAGCCACGGATGCCACGCTGCAAGCCGTATTTCGCCATTGCTTCGGCGTAGCTGTCGTGATAGGCTGACAGCTTCTCACGTGTCAGCACGTCATCGGCGCACAGGCGAATGGCATCCGTTTTCTTGCGGTAGGTGCGCTTGCCCTCTGCCTGTTGCTTCTTTTTCGCTTTCCTGCGCTCGCCCGTTACAATCGGTACGACCGTGGCGTGGATGTGCGGCGTATGCTCGTCCATGTGCAGGACTGCCGAAACGGTGTTCTCCCGTCCGAAAGTGCGGTGCAGCCATTGCAGGTTGTCGACACACCATTCGTTCAGTCTGCCCTCGTCCTTCACTTTCATCATGTCCTCATGCGTGCCTGAAAGCACGATGCGGATTGCCCTCACTTGGTCGGGCGTTATCTTCCTCTTGATGCCTGCCGTGCGGATGCGGTGGTTGATTGCTCCGGTGCGGTCTGTCACGCCATCGGGGAAGTCCACCAGCTCACGGTTGAGGCAGGTGCGTGTAGGGTCGGCGTTCTTGGGGACGGTTTTGCGTTCGATGTGGTCGGACGCGCCCGTGTCCGCCGAGCCTTTCGCCTTGTTGAATTGGATGCTTATGTATCCCATTTTTGTCTTTTATTTTTATAGGTTCTACAAACTTGTTTGTTCATTCCCGTCCGTTGCGGTCGTGCCGCATGAAAACGGGGGTGTCCAGAGGGGTAACCCCTTCGGCTCATTGGGGCGTTTTTAGCATTAGCGCAGCGGTGCGTGAAGAAAACGCCCTAATGAGCTATGGCTTTTCCGTTCCTCAAAATCCGCTGCGCTGTCGGTGGTCGCCGGATGTCTTTCCTCTTTCGCCAGCTTGGGATGGCATGTCATGCCGCCATGTCGGTATGTCACCATAGTTTCGTGCCGTCATGTTGCCATGCCTGCTTGTCGGCATGATGGCATGTCGGCATACGTAATACCTGCTGGGGGCATCCAGCCGTTTTCCCCACGGACTTGTTGACGGGTGTAAAAGCGTTGAAGTGTTGAATATGACACATAATACATTGGTATATTGTTTGATACGCGCTCAACTTGTCCTCAACAAACGCATGATGCCCAACAAACGGCAACGAAAAGAAGAAGTGAGGGCAGAACCGAATGTTGCCTTGTTCCTTCTTCATCGTCCGTTGGGCGTTGTTGGTATTCTGTTGAGTCTGTATATTGCTATATATCAACATTCTATTATATATATTCAACAATTCAACAGAATATCACAGGCTTTCCAGCAGTCCCTTGGTTACGGTGTAATACCTGCCCACTCCCTTGCGTGGCTGATAGCGTCCCTCGCCGCCATACACGTAGGTGGTATAGGTAAGCCCGTTGGGTGCAGGGGACAGCTTCCAGCATTCCTGCACCACTTTCCGCACCTGCAGCTTCTCCGCCTTGACCTGCGAACACAGCAACAGGGGGATGATGTCATGCAGGCAGAATGACACCGTTTCCATCTCCATCTTCGCCATGATGTCGAGTAGCAAGTCCGCCATTTCTATTTCGAGGCGGTTGCGATTACTGCGGATAATCTTCCGCAAGGCTTCCGTTTCTATTTGCTTCGGTGAAAACCACATACGGCTTTCTTTTTTCGTTGCCAGCGTCCTGTGCTGCAAATGATACAGGAAAGCCGGGATTTCATCTTTCAGCTTTTGCAGGAAGTCGGTGTCGTCACACTGCAACCGCTCTACCTTGCGTACCCAATAGCGTGTCTCGCCTGCGTCGATGATGACGGGCAGATGCTCGTTGTTGGAACACAACACGAACTTGGCGAAGAAACCGATTTCGTTACGGTCTTTGCCCTTGGCTTCCACCTTGTAGGAAAGTGTAGTGCTGAGGTTCTTCAGACGTTCGCTGTCCTCCCTGCGGTTGAGCAGTACTTCGTCCACCATAATGAGCAGCTTCCCTGCCCAATCGGAATTGAACTGGCTGCGGAAGTCCTCGTTGGTGTTGAACGTCACGTTGTCTTGGAAAATGGCTTTCAGGAAGTTGAGGAACGTGCTTTTGCCCGTGTTCCGTTCTTCGGACACGAGCAACAGGATAGGAAGTTTCTGAATAGGATAAAGGTAGAGCAACTGCATGTAGTCCATGCCCAACTCGTATTGTTCTCCGAAGATATGCTCCACTAACGAGCGGATGCAGGGGAAACTGCCCTCCTGCGGTCGGTGTCCTATCGGCTCATAGAGATTGAGGAACTTTCCGACAACGGGCTTGTAGCCCACATGGTCGGGGACGGTACAGAAACCGTCATACTTCGGCACGGTAGCCATGCGGTCTTTGCCGTAGTCCTGCCGCAAGGTCTCGGAGTTCCATGCGATGCGTTTCTTCACACAGCCCCCGTCAATCAGCGGCTGGTCAACAATCTTGTAGAGGGTTGTCCCCACACGGATGAATTCGTCTTGTTCTGCCATAGGCTTTGCTTGGTTTTGTGTCGCCGACAGCAGTGTCGGCAACGGGTTAAACAATCGGGTACAAAGTTATGATGCAACGCATAAAACTCTGATACGCAAAACGAAGCGGAACGGCGCAATCGTAACAAACTGACAAGAAAATGCAGAAAAGCACATAAGAAAAGGTGCGGCAAAACAAAAAGAAAGCCCGAAGAAGCATTCCTTTCTCGCTTCTTCGGGCTGTTTACGTAGGTACGTACCCACGCTCTAACACTCGCACATCGGTCTGTCAATTGACACCCACAGGACTTGTTTTTCTTTTCGCCCGTACAGCCTTTCCAGCAGGGTATCGCGCACCATTGCCGCACATGGGGTATTGATGCGGAATGCAATTGCCACGACCATAGGCAGGGCGTACACTTCCATGCCGTAGCCATCGGGCAAACGGATATACCGTTCTGCCTCATGTCGTTTCAGCACTCCACTCTTATATACGGCTCGGATGGCGGCACGGAGTGTTGGGGCGATTGTACCCAACAATGAGGACAGCTCTGCCTCTGTCATCCATACATTTGTAGAAGTGGGTATAGTCACTCTACCGTACTCATTCATCGTAATAATGCCCCGTTCCATAATCAAGCGGTTATATGTCGAAACGTCCGCTTATTTTGTTCTCAAAGGCGGAAATGTCGCTGTTTAGTTTCGTGTTCGTTACCTTGGCATAAATTTGCGTGGTCTTGATGTCCGTATGTCCGAGTATCTTGCTCACGCTTTCTATCGGCATACCGTAGTTCAATGCCATGACAGCGAAGCTGTGGCGGCTGAGGTGAAAGGAAACCGGCTTCTCGATACCGCACTTCTTCGCTATGTTCTTTATGCGTTTGTTTACCATGTCAAGTGAGCCTATGTTAAATAGCCTCTTGTCTTTTCGGAACGGCTCGTAACGCTTGATTATCTGCATCGGAATGTCCATCAGCTTGACTTGGAACGGGACACCTGTCTTTTGCCGTTTCGACACAATCCACCGCGCACCGTTCATTTCCACGATATTGTCAGTCGTGAGGTTCTTGATGTCTATGAACGATATGCCCGTCCAGCATCCGAACAGGAACAAGTCCCTTGCCAGCGCGAAGTTTGGATTTTTCAGTTTGATTGCGCCCAATGCCTGAAGTTCCTCCTCCGTCAGAAAGCCGCGCTCCTTATGGTCGGGGTCAACGTGGTACATTGCAAACGGGTTTCTTGGTATCTTTCCGTTGTAGTGAGCCGTGGTGACGATATGTTTCAATGGTATGGAGTATATCCACACGGAAGATTGCGCAAGCCCTGCCTCGTTGCGCAGGTACAGGCAATAGTCGCGGATGAAGTCCTCCGTAAGTTCGTTCATCGTTATGTCGGCACGTTTATATTGCTTTCTGATAAACTCGGCTACATACTTGCGGACAGTCAGGTATTTCAGATATGTGCGCTTGGAGCGGTCTTTACCCACACGTTTGGCAAAAGCCGCGTTCTCCTTGTCAAAGGCACGTAACAAGGTCTCATATTCTGTGCCTATGCCCTGATAAGCGTTACGTACCATTTCAGCGGTCACACAGGCTTCACGGTCGGAAAGACGCTGATAGTGCTTCACTATTTGTGCTTTGATGTTGTCCAACGCGAAGTTTACCGCCTGTGCCTCCTTGCTCTTGCCTTTGGCGCGGTTTCCCTTTGCATCCCAAAGTGCTTTTGGGATGGTCTGCTTGCAACTGAACTGTGCGATAGTCCCGTTGATGGTCACACGTCCCATGATGGGGACAACTCCGTTCTTCTCTTTGCTTGCGTTCACGTAGAACACGGTCTTGAATGTACTCCTCATAATCCTTACTTTTTGTTTGGTGCAAAATTAGTTTATGGGAGTTGTAAGGGCAGAATGTAAACCTACGCAGAACGCAGAAATATAGACCGTTAGTATTAAAAGTGCATCCGATATCGGGTAATGATTTGGAAGTGCATCTGTTTCCATATTCTTCCCAAAGCCTGTCTTCCCCATCTGTGCCACCTTGTGCCAACCTATGCCCAAACCTACTGACAGTCAGTTGAAATGCTCAATTCTGCTCAAATCTTCATTTTATCCTATTCTTTTTCCCGAAAATACTACATGAATTGGGGTGCGGGAGGGTAGGCAGGAAGCAAAAAATATAGTAATTTTGGGGCACTGAATTACACAAAACTCATTTATCCATGATAATAGAAGAAATGCTGCGCCATAATGCGCAGTTTATACAGGAGGATGGCGCGCGCCGATTTGCCACATCCAAATATCCTGACAAGGGAATTGCCATTGTCACATGTATGGATACTCGCCTGGTCGAACTGCTCCCGGCGGCTCTCGGCATCCGTGGCGGCGATGTCAAGATGATAAAGAATGCAGGCGGCACAATCACCAACCCGTTTGACTCGACCATGCGCTCGCTGCTGGTGGCCGTATATGAGCTTGGTGTTACAGAGATAATGGTCATAGCCCATACCGACTGCGGTGTGCAGGGTATGAATCCCCATCATATGCTCGATGCTATGCGCTCACGCGGGGTCGATGACGAACATATCTCGCTGATGAAACATTGCGGTATTGACCTGGAGGCTTGGTTACACGGCTTTGACGATACCGAGCTTGCCGTGCGCGAGACCGTCGATCTTATCCGCAATCATCCCCTGATGGCTGCGGACGTGACCGTAGGCGGCTACATCATCAATACCGACACCGGCGCGCTCACCCCTATCTGCCGTGCCTCCTCCGCCCGCTGACCCTACTGTCAGTGGCCGATGATGTAGAGCCTACGCTGTCTTCTGTCGGGTGTTTGCAACCACTTGTCTGCTTAATGGCTTTCGTACATCTGCTATTGACAGTTGATGTGTTAACCTCAAATTCTTGAACATTAAAAAGAGCTTACCTCAGACCTTGGTCTGAAATAAGCTCTTTTTTAGCCGATAGACTTTGTGTTTTATCAATCAGTAATGTAGTTATTTTACGAAAAAATGAAGTTGCTGCTTCATCGTGATAGGTTTATTGGTCGCAATAACTGAATTTCAAAATATTTCAATAACTTAGCGAATACTTAAAAATTACAATCATGCTTGGAATAATTATTTGGGCGATACTCATTATTTTCATAGTTATTTGCGTATGCCCGGGTTTCATAACCGCTTTTATAGTATGCTCTGCGATAGTTCTATGTGGATATTGTCTGATGTGTTGGATAATAGGTGGTTGTAAACTACCAAGCAAAAGCCGAAGAAACGACGAAAAAACTTATATTGATGCTATTGCGAAACAAGAACGAGAGAACGCAATTGACGAATGGGAACGCAAATGGAGACGCAAACACCCATGCAGAAAATAGCTGTTAAATATTTTATTAGCAGAATATCCGGTAGCAGAAAGAACTAAGAGCCGGAGTCAGTTGAACCCGAGCATTGCCTGCAAATATCTAACATATATTGAACATCCGAATATGTTTGAAGTTGTGAATCTATGAATCTATGAATCTATGTGAAGCAACATCATATAATATGACAGACGTGTGGTTGCAGATTTTTATTTCTTAAAAAGACCCCCGAACCGTAGTAGCGGGCAACGGTTAAGGTTGTGAAGTAATGCAGCTGCTTTCCAGCTTATTTAACCAGTTGCGGCGAGCCGTTCAACTATGAGAATTGAAATAGTTTAAAGGTGGGCAAATGGGCGGTTAAATTTACTCCGTCGCTAATGCCTAGGGTACAAAAGCATTAATGCGGTTTAACAACCGTGTCCCCGAATCGGCTTAACACCCGCAAAAGATAGCACAAATTTTGCAAACTTGTAAAAGGTAAACGAAAAGCCCCGACTCTTTAATCGTCACGGTCTTACATCGGGGTAAAAGTTTAATCATGTATGTTCAAAATTGTTTTAACGGCTGCTATTATCGCCACCGCAATTACCTCGGTATGCGTAGCAGTTTAGGATATGGCAAATCTCAACAACATTGAGTACGTATTAAAATTAATGGCTTTTTGTGTTGAGATAGTTTTATTTTTGAAAAATTTGGCTATGTTATATAATAAAAAAGCCAAATTAACCGGTTGTTTTTTTAGTTTCTTACGTTTGAGCCACAACGGGGGTTCGAACCCCGGACCTTTTCGTTACGAATGAAATGCTCTACCGACTGAGCTATTGTGGCAATGTAGGTTGTCTATTTTGTGTGTGCAAAGGTACGTAAAATCTTTTAGAGTATTGCAACTCCGAGGTTAACTTTTTTGTAACGCACAAAAAGGTTGCGCAAAGATATGTTCATATGCATGCAATGTGATATGCTGATGCAAGTAAGTGTGCCCAATGAGTTGCACACAGGTATATATGCAATGAAGTTGTGCCCTTGGGCTGAGTGTATGGCGATGGCACGGGGAGATATGCAGTGAGCAGTCGCCAGTCGTAGAGTTGTACGTCTGTCGTGCGCAAGGGAGCTGTGTGGGGTGGATTGGGATATTTTAGTAATATTTGAGGATTTTTGAGCATTTTGTTTGGAGAAATGAAAGTTTTATCGCAAAAATATTGCGTGATTGAAAAGTTTGCTATAAATTTGTCGAGTCAAAGCAAACTAATTATGATGACTCGATTTTACGCATACTATTTTTCTTACTTCTATTTCAACGGAAATTGAAGCGGGTAGTGGCATGCGCAAAATCTTAATGATAAGCAAATAATAAAACATCACCATAGAAATTCCCGCTCCTCAACGACGAGGCGAGCGGGAATTTTGTTATATAACCGACATATGATTACCTCCGACAGACTACATATTGCGGGCCGCCGTCCCAAGCGTATCACAATACAGGGGGTGGCGGGGTGTTACCACGACGCTGCCGCCCGCGGCTATTTCGCCGGTGAGGAGATCGACACCATCCAGTGCGACAGTTTTCAGGGGATGTTCGACACTCTCGCCGCCGATGCTTCGCTGCTTGGCATAATGGCTATCGAGAATACTATAGCAGGCTCTCTGCTCCAGAACCACGAGTTGCTCAGGGCGTCCAACATGCAGATTGTCGGTGAATACAAGATGCGCATATCCCACACTCTTGCCGCTCTCCCAGGGCAGAGTATCGACGAACTCACCGAGGTCAACTCCCATCCGATGGCATTGCTGCAGTGCGAGCAGTTTCTGTTGCGTCATCCCAACATGAAGATGATCGAGACATTCGACACTGCCGGCAGCGCCAAGGAGATAGCCGAAAAAGGCCTTACCGGACATGCTGCCGTGTGTGGCGAGTATGCCGCCAATCTTTACGGACTTAACATACTTGAGCGGAGCATTGAGACAAACAAGCGCAATTTCACCCGCTTTCTCATACTGGCCGATCCGCTGATTGCCGGAGAGGAGCGCCCGTCCGAGAGGTTTATCGACAAATCGTCGGTTGTGTTCACCCTTCCCCACGACAAGGGCGCTCTGTCCAAGGTGCTGACCATCCTGTCGTTCTACGACATCAATCTCACCAAAATCCAGTCGATGCCTATCCTTGGCCGCGAGTGGGAATACCGTTTCTATATCGACCTTGAGTTTGACAGTTATTCGCGCTATCGTCAGGCCGTCGACGCCGTGCGTCCGCTTACCAACGACCTGCGTATTCTCGGCGAATATACAGCCTGCAAAAACGAGGTCTGAATCCTTGGGAAAATCATATATAATACCGCATAATTTCCCCTGACAATGAAAGATATACAACCCGCCGATCGTGTGTCGGAAATACAGGAATACTACTTCTCGCGCAAGCTGCGCGAGGTGGCTCGCCTCAATGCCGAGGGGCGCGACATAATATCGCTTGGCATAGGTGGCCCCGACCGTATGCCGTCGGCCGAGGTAATCGACACCCTTTGCGAAGAGGCCCGCAAGCCTGGCGCACACAGCTACCAGCCTTATGTCGGCATTCCCGAGCTGCGGCGTGCGATGAGCCGTTTCTACTCGCGTCATTATGGTGTGGAGCTGAATCCAGACACTGAGATTCAGCCGCTTATTGGCTCGAAAGAGGGCATACTGCATGTGTCGCTCGCTTTTCTCAATCCAGGCGACGGAGTGCTTGTGCCCAACCCCGGCTATCCTACCTATACCTCGGTGAGCCGCCTTGTCGGCGCCGAGATTTTCAACTACGACCTCACGGAAGATGGTGGCTGGATGCCCGACTTCGAGGCTCTGGAGCGCTTGCCGCTCGACCGCATTAAACTCATGTGGATCAATTACCCACATATGCCTACCGGCACTCCCGCGTCAGTTGGCCTCTTTGAGAAGATTGTCGACTTCGGCCGCCGCCATGGCATAGTGATTGCCCACGACAACCCCTACAGCTTTATCCTCAACGACAATCCACTGAGCCTGTTGCAGGTGGATGGAGCCAGGGATGTGGCCATCGAGATGAACTCGATGAGCAAGAGCCACAACATGGCCGGATGGCGCGTAGGCATGCTCGCTTCTAATCCACAGTTTATCCAGTGGGTGCTCAAGGTCAAGAGCAACATCGATTCCGGACAGTTCCGCCCGCTTATGCTTGCTGCTGTCAAGGGACTTGATGCCCCTGATGAGTGGTATGCCGGACTCAACGAGACCTACGCTCGCCGGCGGCTCATTGCCGAACGGATTATGAAGGCGCTCGGTTGCGAGTTCGACCCTCGTCAGCGCGGACTATTCCTCTGGGGACGTATTCCTCAAGGCGAGGCGTCGTCGGAAACGCTTGCCGACCGTGTGCTCTATGGCTCAAGAGTATTCATCACTCCGGGATTCATATTCGGCTCAAACGGCGACCGCTATGTGCGCATTTCCCTATGCGCTACCGAGGAGAAGCTCGCCGAGGCCCTGAAACGTATCGAAGAAACATATAAAACAGCATAAAATGACTGACTTACAATCTATTCTGCCTGAAGAAAAAGGGGGCATGCACCCCATTATTATCGCCGGCCCATGCAGCGCCGAGACTGAAGAACAGGTGCTTTCGACAGCACGCGAACTTGTCCGCAACGGAGTGAAGATATTCCGCGCCGGCATATGGAAACCGCGCACCAAGCCCGGTGGTTTCGAGGGAGTGGGCCGCGAAGGCCTCCCGTGGCTCGCCAAGGTGAAGGAAGAGACTGGAATGCTGACGGCTACCGAGGTGGCCACACGTCAGCATGTAGAGGACGCGCTCGCCGCCGGAGTCGACATATTGTGGATAGGCGCCCGCACCTCGGCAAATCCTTTTGCCATGCAGGAGATTGCCGATGCTCTGCAGGAGGCCGGCAAGGATGTCCCCGTACTGGTGAAGAATCCAGTAAATCCCGACCTTGAGCTATGGATAGGCGCGCTCCAGCGTCTGTACAATGCCGGCATACACCGTCTTGGCGCCATCCACCGCGGATTCAGCGCATATGGCAAGCATCTCTACCGCAACATGCCGCAATGGCACATCCCCATCGAGTTGCGCCGCCGCTTCCCAAATCTTACCCTCGTGTGCGACCCGAGCCATATCGGTGGAAAACGCGAACTGGTGGCACCCCTCTCGCAGCAGGCCCTCGACATGGGATTTGACGGACTTATAATCGAGAGCCACTGCGACCCCGATTGCGCCTGGAGCGACAAGGCCCAGCAGGTCACTCCCGAAGTGCTCAATTTCATACTTAACACACTCGTACTACGCGACGCTACCGTGACTACCGAAAGCCTAACCCTGCTTCGACAGCAGATTGACGAGCTTGACAACGAGCTCCTTGAAGTGCTCAACAAGCGCATGCGCGTGTCGCGCGAAATCGGCCAGTATAAGAAAGAACACCGCATGCCTGTGCTCCAGATTGGCCGTCACGATGAAATCATGCAGAGTCGTGCACGTCTGGCCGAGGAGATGGGTATGTCGGGAGAATTCATGCGCAACGTCCTGTCGGCTATTCACGAGGAATCCGTGCGACAGCAGATTGAAATATTCAACGACCGTACACGTTGACAGTTTATATCGGCCGCATAAATTTAATGAAATGAAGATATTGATAATAGGTGCCGGAAAGATGGGGTCGTTCTTCTGCGACATCCTTTCCGGCAAACATGAGGTGGCAATTATCGACACCGACCCCCGACGGCTGCTTTTTACATTCAACTGTCGGCGTTTCTGTAGTTTTGACGAGGTCGACGAGTTCGCTCCCGACATGGTGATTAATGCTGCTACGGTGAAATATACTATAGATGCCTTCAAGGCCGTGCTCACCCATGTGCCCAATGGCTGTATCCTCAGCGACATAGCCTCGGTAAAGACCGGCCTGCCTGAGTTCTACGCCGCATGTGGCCATCCGTTCGTGTCGACTCATCCGATGTTTGGACCAACATTTGCCTCGCTAAGCAATCTCGGCAATGAGAACGCGATTATCATAAGCGAGAGCGACCACCTCGGAAAAGTGTTTTTCAAGGATTTGTACAACGAGCTGCATCTCCACATCGAGGAGTACACATTCAGCGAACATGACGAGACGATTGCCTATTCACTGTCAATCCCCTTTGCCTCTACACTGGTGTTTGCCGGATGCATGAAGCATCAGTCGGCTCCTGGCACTACTTTCAAGCGCCATAAATCGATTGCCGACGGACTCATGAGCGAGGACGATTACCTGCTGAGTGAGATTCTTTTCAATCCCAACACCCAGCGCCAGCTTGAGAAGATACGCGAGCAGCTGTCTGAGTTGCAGTCGATTGTCGAACGTCGCGATTCAGCCGCAATGGCCGAGTATCTCGCCCGCGTGCGCCGCAACCTCGCATGATAATATAAAGTAAATGGCATGGAAGATATACTAAACTTCTTGCGCTCATTGAGGGCGCATAACGACAGAGACTGGTTCAACGCCAACAGGGATTGGTATCAGCGGGTCAAGAAGCATGTTGAGTCCCTCGCTTATGATTTGATTGCCGTTGTGGCCGAGGGCGACCCGTCGGCCTCGGGTCTCACAGCCGCCGACTGCACCTACCGCATATACCGCGACACGCGTTTTTCATCCGACAAGACGCCATATAAGACTCATATCGGCATCTTCATCAATCCGCCTGCCGGAAAGAAGTCGATGCGCTGCGGCTATTACCTCCATATCGAACCCGACAACTGTTTTGTGGCAGCCGGCACAGTATGCCTACCATCGCCACTTGTGAGGGAGATACGCCGCAGCATATATGACGAAATCGATGAATACCGCTCGATTGTCGAGTCGGATGAATTCCGTGCTCAGTATCACACCATTGGTGAAAATATGCTAAAGACAGCTCCAAAAGGCTTTCCGAAGGATTGGGAGTACATCAATTATGTGCGTCCTAAGGATTTCTGTTGCTCTTCCAAGCAGCTTTCTGAGGAGTTTATGCTCCGTCCCGATTTGCCCGAGGCCCTGCGTCCTGCCATCCGTCAGGCCCGACGCTTCAACGATTTCATCAACTATACGATAGATGAGTATATAGAGCATAACCGGGCGGCAAGGTAATGCCTTGGTTTAAAGTGCGGTACGTTATGGATGTGCTATGAACGACCGTAAAATTTTATGGTTTCAGCAAATAATTCGGTCGTAACATTTGGTTGGCAAAAAAAAAAACAGTAATTTTGTGGCGCTTTTGAGGAATACATCTTGTCGGGAGCGACATAAGGAGAGTCTGCATTGTTACCCAATCCGGTGCTCGCAGAGATATCCATCAGAAGCATCTACAATTATCGACTAAGGAAAGATGCCGGAGTGGTCGATCGGGACGGTCTCGAAAACCGTTGTACCCTTACGGGTACCCAGGGTTCGAATCCCTGTCTTTCCGCAACCTTAATGTTCGAAACCTGCTGATATTCAGCGGGTTTCTTTCGTTTTTGGAGGTTTCAAAATCAGGGCAGTCCCTCAACCGGGTTTTAAAAGAAGGGAATATAAATGGGTCAGCTGCAAAACCCGGTTGAATTGTTAAAAAATTACTTGAGAGTAAAAATATTTTTAGGCGCTTAGATTGGAGTTTAGCGCTGTTGTCATTAGGGAATCTACTATATAACAACAAGTGCTTATGATGATTAGACTTCCCTAATTCAGTTAGCGATACGCCCATCTATCCCTAAATCTCAGAAATTAACAACCGCTTTTTTAGGATAGGGTGAAAAGATAAATGCCTGAGTATCTGCGATACTCAGGCATTTAATAAAATACTTGGCGGAGAGAGAGGGATTCGAACCCCCGGAGGTGTGACCCTCAACGGTTTTCAAGACCGCCGCAATCGACCACTCTGCCATCTCTCCAAAGATGATTTGTGTATATCCAGTGTTGCTTTTTATTGCTTTTCCGAATGATGGTGCAAAGGTAGATGTTTTTTTTTAATTCTGCAATAGACAGACCGATTTTTTTTGTAAATTTATTGATGGAATTTATGATGTGTAGAGGCTAAATGTTAATAGATGAACAAATAACGACGTAGAGTGTAATAACAATAAATCATGTATGCTGCATGATTAACCGAATGTTTATCCTGTAATAACAACTCTTTTACTCCAAAATTCTAAATGTATCTATTATGAAGAAGCTACTTATTGCACTCGCAGCAGTGGTTATGTCGCTTTCAGCAAGCGCTCAGTCATGGTGGGTTGACGGTCAGTTAAGCGCCAACCAGAACAAGCATGGCGATTTTAAGAATATCAGCGTATCGGTTCTTCCTGAAGTTGGTTACAATGTTGGCCGGTGGGATATCGCAGCCCAGTTCGGTTTGGCTTACGCTCATCAGAAAGATGGCGACGGTGCATCAATCCATGGCGCATCATTAAAGTTTAACCCATTTGTACGTTATACATTTGTCAATATTGGCAAGGTTGGATTCTATGTAGATCTTGCAGGACAGTTCCAGACCGGTAAGTTTTTTGACGAGGACGTATCGGGCGAAGAGATTATCAACGGCACTCTCTGGGGTATCGGTCTGAAGCCAGGTGTGAAGTATGCTATCAATGACCATGTCGTTTTCTCGGCGGCTCTCGGCTTCCTCGGCTATAAGCGTTGCCATGATTATGAGTTTGCCGGTATGAGTTTCAATACGGGCAATATGAGTCTTGGTGTTACTTATGTGTTCTAAGTGAATCATTCTCAATACGAGAAGGCTCCGGCATTAATGTGTGTCGGAGCCTTTCGTATGTATAAGAAGGGCAGGGAATCGTCAGTGCCGTGCAGTATGTTGTAATCCCGCGTTGCTGGATGTCGGGTTACGGCCGGACTATTATTGACAATGAAGGCGGAGTTGGTCATTGTTCAAAAGAAAGACGCCCCATAAGGGCGTCTTGTGTGTGTCAATCATATGTTTCAGTTGTAGTATTCTACTTTAGAGCAAGATTTGAGTCGGTTTTGGCTTAACTTCCGATTAGAGGAGCGAGGAACTGTAAAAAAAAGTCATAGGTGTCGAGATCGCCTTTCAGCGTGGGTGATTGGCCTATGGCACAATCTTAACGATAGTCCTTCAGTGTCTGCTGTAGGCGCTGGCGGGCGAAGAATATGCGGCTCTTTACGGTGCCGAGCGGAAGATTCATCTTCTCGGCAATCTCGTTGTATTTGTAGCCTGCTACATGCATAGAGAAGGGGATGCGGTAATCGTCGGAAAACGCATTGATGGCTTCTGTTATTTCTTTGGCTGCAACCGATCCTTCGGGAGTCTCAAATCCGGAATCCTGCGGGAGGTTCAGGTGATAGAGATCCTCGGTCTGGTCGATTATTGTGGCCGAGCGTACTACCTTTCGGTAATTGTTGATAAAGATGTTGCGCATGATTGTGAACACCCAGCCCTTGAAGTTGACATTGTCGACATATTTGTCCTGATTGTCAAGAGCCTTGAGGGTGGTGTCCTGAAGGAGATCATAAGCGTCATCGCGGTTTGCCGTTAGGATATAGGCAAAGTTCAGAAGATTTTTCTGGAGACCTAAGAGTTTGGTTTGGAAATTAGACGAACCCATAACTAAGTATTTTTTGTGTGTGACTTTTTTTGTTTGTTTGGATGGTGTCATTCGCTTCACAGATGTGTTACAGAATGATTACGATGCAAATGTAGATATAATTTCTGAACTGACAATATGTTTTGAAAGAAAAATTTGCTTAATTTGATTTTTTAACATTTTCAGATTGATATAACGCTTAAAATTAAGGTATTGAGTATTTTGCGGATTTGCGCGTAGGTGTCAATTAAATTACAATTGTTGTACAAATCAGTTAAATATGCTATTTGTTAACTTAAAATTTAGTTAATTGTACCTGTGGCTTGATTTTGTGTGACAACAATTGTCGTTCTTTTGTGTAATATAACTGTTGCGGGAATGGTGTAGTATTGTGATTGATGTGTTACGGTATTGTAATATGTGCGGATGCTTTGTCGCACTTCCGATATGGAATTCTCCGGAGTATGGATGGTGTTTTACCAGTGTGGGGATTGTCATGTATCCCGTGTCCTGACGGATATACCATGCGCCCGGCTTCTGATGAAAGTAAAGCCGGGCGCATGGTAATATTTGTTAGATGGATTATATGCTATTGACGGGTGGAGTCAATCTGGCGCAAAAGTTCTTCGACGGCAGTCTGAAGCTGGGTGTCTACGCCTTTCACTACAGTAGCGGGGTCGTTGGCAACCTTTATGTCCGGTTCGAGCTGAGAGTTTTCCAGATAGTTGCCTTCGGCAGTACGATATCCTATTACCGGAATGCCGAATATGAGCGACGGGTCCTGAAGTGTCTCCCAGTTTACGGAAGTCATGGTGCCGGGCACCGGCATGCCTACGAGTTTGCCCATGCCTTTGTGCTTGTATACCCACGGTGTGCCGTGGGCGTTGCTGTAGTTGGCCTCACATTGGAGCATGATGCTGGGTTTGTTCCATCGGCGCGAGGGCATGTCGCACACATCAGTGCCTCGGATTACCTGTGTCAGGTATTTATCGCCGCTGAAGAGCATTTCTATATCCTCGTGGAGACGGCCTCCGCCGTTCCATCGGGTATCGATTACAATCCCCTCCTTGTCCACATATTTTCCGAGCAGGTCGGTGTAGATATGACGGAAGCTGGCGTCGTCCATCGAGCGTAGATGCACGTATCCCAGACGTCCGCCCGACATACGCTCGGTGTCAGCCTCGCGCTGCTTTACCCAGCGGCGGTAGAGTAGGTCGTTGAGACGCCCCTGTGTGATGGGGAGCACTACTTCGTCCACACTGTTGCCATTTCCGTTGTACAGTGTGACAAGTGTCTTCTTGCCGGCGATGTCGGCAAGCAACGATGTGTAGTCGGTAGAATCGTTGAGAGCCACACCGTTGATTTTTTCAATAATGGTGCCTTTTTTTATTACGGTGTTGGCATGGTCAAACGGACCTCCCTCGATGACTTCGGCCACTCGCAGACCGTCGCCATAGTAGTCCCAGTCAAAGAACAGTCCGAGAGAGGCCGTACGCTCGCCGGATGCCGAGGGGTAGTAGCGGCCGCCGGTATGCGACACGTTAAGCTCGCCGAGCAACTCCGACAGGAGATCGGCGAAGTCGTAGTTGTTGTTGATATGGGGCAGGAACTTGCGGTAGGCTTCGGTCATGGCTTCCCAGTCGACACCGTGCATGTTTTTCTCATAGAAGCGAGCTGCTTCCTCCTGCTTTACATAGTTGAACATGTATTCGCGTTCGGCCTTGGGGTCGATTTTCATTGTGGCCGAATATTTGATGGGCTTTATTGTCTCCGAGGACACGCTCATTTTGCCGAGGCCGTCGGAGCCGAGCAGGTACAAGGTGTTGCCATCCTTGTCGGTCTGTATTGAGCGGTGACGGTAGCCGAGTTTCTTGACCATTGATGTTTCGTGTTTTCGCAGGTCGGTTTTCCAGAGGTCGTACCCGTCGTCGAATTCGGCGAAGAAGTATAGAGTCTCGCCATCGTCGGTGACGATGAAGTCGCCCAGCGACGATGACATGGGGGTGACGCGTACCATTCGGTCGCGCAGACCGTCGAACTCGACATTGATTGTCTTCTTGTCGGCCTTGGCGTCATCGTCATCGTTCTTATCGTCCTTTTTCTTCTTATCCTTCCCTTTTTTCTTTCCGGCGGCTGCTTTTTCTGCCTTGTCCTTGTCTTCTTTCTGCTGCTTTTCGAGTTCCTTGCGCAGTTCGTAGTCCTCCTTCGACAGACGGTATTTGTCGTAGGCGTCCTGGTTGAGGAACACGAGCATCACATCTTCCTGCGAGCCCCAGCTTGCGTGGCTGCGCATTCCGTAGCGGTCGGAGCCGAATGCGATGGCATTACCGTCGAGAGCCCATCGTGGATGTGTGTCGAAGTACGATGAGCGGGTGATGTTGGTTACTTTTGGGGTGCCCTCGGTATTTACGATGGCTACATCGGCATATGGCTCATGGCCGTTGCCGGTGAGCTCGAACGCAATCCATCGGCTGTCGGGCGACCATACATAGTAGAATCCTCCGTCGCGTTCCGGATTTGCCGAACCGTCGGTAAGCCGGCGCACCTTTCCGGTGGCCACATCCATTACCATCAGCTTGTTACGGTCCTCAATAAATGCAAGGCTCTTGCCGTCGGGCGAATACTGCGGATATGTGCGCTCGATGTTGTCGCTGAATAGCGGACGTTCGTCGATGGTAGTCGCGTTGGGAAAGTTGAGATCATCCTTACGACCTATGGAGGCTTCGTAGAGAGCATAGTGTCCGTCGCGCTCGCTTACATAGACCATCGAGCGGTTGTCGGTGTTCCATGTTATCAGTCCCTCTCCCTGTGGTGTGTGTGTAATCTGTCGGGTAGTGGGATATTCGACCGATGTCACAAATACTTCTCCGCGGTCGACGAATGCCACCTGCTTGCCGTCGGGCGACACCTTTGCTCCTGCCGACGAGCGTACCGAGGTCTTGTAGTCGGGTATCTCTTCGTCAATCACCACATCGACGGCCACCTTTGTCGCAGATGCGCCGGGACGCATCGTATAGAGCTCACCGTCGTATGTAAAGGCAAGCGTGCCGTTGCCGGCGATGGAAAGAAATCTTACCGGATGGGTGGTAAAGTCTGTGATTCTGCTTACTTTCGACGGATTGCCTACGGGAAATGACCATACGTTGAGCGACTTGTCGCCGTTGCGTTCGCTTATGAAGTATGCGGTTGTGCCGTCGGGCGATACTACAGGATTCAAGTCCTCTCCTCCGCGTGATGTAAGGTTGGTATGCTTTCCTGTAGCCACATCGTAGTGCCATACGTCGCGTGTCACCGATGACGTATGATGCTTGCGCCAGATGTCCTCCATCCCTTTGCGGTCCTGATACAGCAACCACTTTCCGTCGGGCGACCAGCTCATTGTCTCGGCGGGGGTGGCGAGCATGCGTGTGGTGCGGCCGCCGTCTACCGCCACTTTGTATACCTCGCCAAGACGGGCTGTCGGAAATAGCGCGCTTTCGGCGGGGTCCTGGATAGCGGCCGAGAAAATCACATATTTCCCGTCGGGGGTGAAGGCTACTGGCACTTCCTTGGCCGAATTGCGTGTGAGGCGCAATGGAGTGCCCCCGGTACTGTCCATTACAAATATATCGAAGCTACCCTCGCGGTCGCTGGCAAAGGCTATCTTGCTTCCGTCGGGCGACCATATAGGTGATGCCTCATGTGAGTCGAGAGTTGTGAGTCGTGTGGCATTGCCGCCTCCGGTCGGTACTGTAAATATATCGCCTTTGTATGTAAAGGCGATACGGGAGCCGTCGGGAGATATCGCGGCATCGCGAAGCCACAACGGAGTCACGGCCGATGCGGTAAGTGCCACAGCCGACAGTGACAGTGTTAACAGAAATCGTGACATTGGTCTATTGTTTATATATTGATTATTCGTATTTCTATGTTGGCGGGTGATACGCACATGGCGCCATATTCCCGGATAAGGGGGAACAGGCGCCATGAGATATGCAGCAGCAGGTATGGCCTGACGGCAATCAGCGCGGAATCTTCAGGGTCTGTCCCTCGCGGATGGCCGAGCCCGACATGCCGTTGGCTTTCTGGATTGCCTCGACAGTGGTGCCCTTCGCCTTGGCTATGCGGTAAAGGCTTTCGCCCTTTTTCACTTTGTGGTTGGTAAACCCTCCTTTGCTTTTTGTCGATGACGTTGAGGTCGACTTTTTCTGTTTGGTCTGAGTGGCTGGAGCTGCAGTCTTCTTGGCTTTTTTTGCCGTGTCGGAAGCCACTGCGGCTACAGTCTCAGTTACAGCCTTTTCAGCGTCGGACGATGCTTCTGCGAGCCTTTCGGAGGTGTTTGCCTCGGATGTGGTGTCAGAGGCCGGCTTCTCTATGCGTACCCGCTCATATGTGTTTATCTTCAGATTGCGTCCGCGTGGCACGCTGTTTTTGCGCATACCGTTCCACTTCTTTATGTCGGATACCGACACACCATACTTCTTTGCAATACCGGAGAGGGTTTCGCCGCGTTTTACCTTGTGGGTCTTTACTACGAGTTTGGTGGTAAACTCGCCGTTGTTCTCGAGTTCTTCCAGTGAAGTCGGCTCTACTACCGAGCGCCGGGCGTAGAGGGTGGCGTCGCGTCCGGCTATGCTGTCCTCGCTCATTATGTAGCTGTATACCTGCATTGAGGGGAGCACCAGCGAGTATGGCCTGATGTCGCCGGGTATTATGTCGTGGCGGTATTGGGGGTTGAGCACTCGTATCTCCTCCACCGGGATATTAAGCACCTGTGATATCTGGTTGAAGTTCACGCGCTTGCTTACATGAACCGAATCGGTTATTATAGGCCGTTTTGCCAGGGCCGGAGATATTCCGTGGAGGTTGTAGTATGTCATCACGTAGTTGGCCGCAATGAATGCCGGCACATATCCGCGTGTTTCCTGTGGCAGAAAGTAATATATGCTCCAGAAATCCTTATCCTTTTTATCTTCTATTCCGGCACGGCGCAGGGCTTTGTTGACATTGCCGGGTCCGCAGTTGTAGGCCGCTATGGCGAGCGACCAGTCGCCGTACATATTGTATAGCTGCTTTAGATATACGGCGGCAGCCTCCGACGACACGTGTGGGTCGCGGCGCTCGTCGACGAGTGTTGAGATTTCCATGCCGAGTCCGCGTGCTGTCGGAAGCATGAATTGCCACAGGCCCGTGGCTCCTGCCTTGGATACGGCGTCGGGGTTGAGGGCCGACTCGATAACAGGCAGATAGCGTAGCTCCAGAGGAACACCGTGGCGCTCCAGTGCCTGCTCGAATATGGGCATATAGTACAGGCTCATGCCGAGCATGGCCTCGACCAACTCGCGTTTGCGCTGTGTATACATATTTATATATGAGCGCACAATCTGGTTGTAGGGCATTTCGATTGTGGTCGGGAGTGCCGACAGACGCTTTATGTACACCTCGTCGGTGGCGTTGAGAGGCTGCGATTTGTCGAAGTTGGTGTCAAGTACGGTATAGTTCTGAAGATACCAGTTCTGTAGCATCTTGTGAGTGTCGGTCTCGAAGCTCTCGGGATATGTGATTGAGTTGTCGGAAATGGAGTGCTTCAGCGACAATATCGACGGCGCGGCCGATGCGGTGATGGTTGCGCAAGCGATGATTAGGGATGAAATGACTTTTTTCATTGTCCGTGGTAGTGATTGAGGTGGTTGTTGAGAGGGGGAGAGAGGATGGGGTGGATATTGTCCGGGAAAATCGTAATACATATTCGTGGGTGGATATATGTTTAGAAATTCACGGCCCAGAGAAGTCCGATGCCGGGGCGTGAGCCTCGTGCGTCGGGAATTACGGCGGGAGAGAAGTCGACCGAGAGGTCGGGCGATATATCGAAGTGGGTGAGCGACGCATCTACATATGCGTCGACCATAGCCACGAGATAGAGTCCGATCATTGATATGATGCAGAGGTCGCGGTTACGCCGGAAGTAATCTTTTCGCGCCTTGAATGTCTTTTCAAGCCAGCTTTTGTTTAGTTGCGACTCGTCGGTGTTGGGTGGATAGAAATCCATGTACGACCGAGTATTGGGGTCGCTGTCCATGAGATCGCGGTAGGCCTGGGTGTAGTCGGTAAGCATGCGGTTGTTCCATGTCAGACCGTAGGTAAGGCCCATGAAGCCGCCGACTACGAGCGGCAGTTTCCAGTATCTGCGGTTGTATAGCTGCCCAAGGCCGGGAAACAGTGCCGACAGCCATACCGCGCGTTTGGGGTCGGGATTGAACTCGCGCACGATATAATCGGGGTCGAATCCGGGGGATATGCTGTCGGTGGCACAGTTTGTGCAGTTGTCTACCGGAATCATACCTTCCGGGATGATTGCTGTCGAATCGCCTTCTTCCACGATTGAGTCGCCTTCTACAAGGGTGCGCATGTTGCGGTCAAGCTCGAGGTGTATGCTGTCGGGAAATGCCTTGTAGTCGACCGCGACAGAGTCGGCCGGTAGGGGAATTTCGTGTTCGGCAACGTCGGATATCGGCAGAATCGGACTTGAGATAACTGAAGTGCTGTCATCCGCCATACCGGGATGAAATAAAGAAGCTGAAAAAATGTTAAAGGGAGTCAACAGCGCCAGAATCACGATAAAAATCGTGAATGGCGTTGTCGTTTCCTTGAAAATGCCATGCTGTGCTGTCTTCTTTCTTTTCATCACATAATTATAGCATACACAGATAGTTAGGCGCTAATTTCCGGCAAGAAGCGCAACCGTCTGTCAGCCTTCGGAATGCTTTATAGTGTCAAAGATAGCAATTAATTGCTCAAGTTCATCCTCATTTTTAAACGGGAATGTGATTTTTCCCTTTCCTTTGGCGTTGCAGGTGAACTGCACGGGACGTCGGAACGAGGCACTGAGGTGCTTCTTGAGTATGTCGTAGTCGTTTGTCCGGTTGTCGGCCTTTTTGGCTGCCGGGGCTTCTTCTCCGGCCTCGTCGGCTTCGCGATAGGCCTTGGCGAGTTCTTCCACTTTGCGTACCGACAGGCCTTGGCGCAGGATTTCGTTGTATAGTTTCAGCTGCAGCGCCGGTTTCTCTATCGAAAGCAACGCGCGCGCGTGTCCCATGTCGACACGCTTGTCGCGCAGGCCGAGCTGCACCTCAGCCGGAAGTTTCAGCAGTCGCAGGAAGTTGGCTATCGTGGCGCGTTTTTTTTCCGATGCGTTCGCTTAGTCGTTCCTGGGTCAGTCGGTACTGGTCGATGAGCTTCTTGAATGTGAGCGCGATTTCAATGGCGTTGAGGTCTTCGCGCTGGATATTCTCAATGAGCGCCATCTCGGTGAGCTCGCTGTCGTTGGCCGTGCGTATATATGCGGGCACTGATGTCAGCCCTGCCTTGATTGCAGCTCGGTAGCGGCGCTCTCCGGCAATAATCTGATATGCGTCGGGGCCGGTCTTTCGTAGTGAAAGCGGCTGTATAATGCCCAGTTCGCGTATGGATACAGCAAGTTCGTCAAGGGCTTCTTCGTCGAATGTTGTACGCGGCTGGTCGGGATTAGGGGAGATGAGGGTTACGTCTATATCGTTGATGGCCGATGAGCCGCGTGCGGGCACATCGTCCATCGAAATCAGTGAGTCGAGCCCTCGGCCGAGGGCATTGCGGCGTATCGGTGGCATCCGTTTGGGTTTTATCTACGCTTGGTAGGCAGTAAGGATTATTCTATGTTGCAGGAGAGTGTCAATGCGGGAGAGTACAGAGATGAGGCGGATTTGCCCGTTATTGGGCGAGAGCTTCGGCGGTGTTGCGTTGCGGTGTCTTGCGGTGTTTGGCGATGAGCTCTTTTGCAAGCATTGTGTGGCTTGTGGCTCCGCGGCTTTCAGGGTCGTAGAGCAGAGCCGGCAGGCCATGGGATGGCGCTTCGCTCAGGCGTATGTTGCGCGGGATTACTGTAGAAAATACCATGTCGCCGAAATGTCCCTTGAGTTCCTCATAAATCTGGTTGGCAAGGCGCAGGCGGGCGTCGTACATGGTAAGCAGGAAGCCTTCGATTTCCAGTTGCGGGTTGAGCTTCGACTTTATTATGCGTATTGTGTTGAGCAGCTTGCTGATACCCTCGAGGGCGAAGTATTCGGCCTGTACGGGTATGATTACCGAGTCGGCTGCCGTAAGGGCGTTGACAGTGATGAGGCCGAGAGACGGCGAGCAGTCGATGAGAATATAATCGTAGCGTTCGGTCACAGGGCGCAGCACGTTGAGGAGTATTTTTTCGCGGTGGGGTTTACCTACCAGTTCGAGCTCGGCTCCTGCAAGGTCTATGCGAGATCCGACCAAATCGAGCCCTTCGACACATGTGGGTGTCTGTGAGCCGTCGAGAGGATAATCGTCGACCAGGCATTCATAGATTGAGGATGACATTGACTTCGGATCTATGCCGTAGCCTGAAGTTGCGTTGGCCTGGGGGTCGGCGTCGATAATGAGCACCTTTTTGCCTTGGTTGGCAAGCGATGCGGCAAGATTGATGGTAGTCGTGGTCTTTCCCACGCCCCCCTTCTGGTTAGCAATAGCAATGATTTTACCCATAGTATAGCATTGAAGTGCCGGAAGCGTTCCCGGTTACTGCAAAGGTACTATTTTTCTATCGATTACTTAGGAAATGCTATGGTATAAAATGCGTTAAATGTTGATAAGTGGGTATTTGTGTTGATAACTGTAATTATCGGAGGCCGAACGCCGCAGAGATGGCTGAAATGTCGGTATCGTATGCCACAGCCTTGGGTGAGCGTGGCCGGATGCGTGTGGCGTGATGATAATAGCTGTATTGACGGTCCCAGGATGTGACATATAGCTGGCGTGTCTCGCCCGGAGGTATATTTGCGGCTATGGTGGCCGTGCGCGAATGCAGCATGGCTCCGTTGTCGTGGCGTCGGTATGTGAACTGCAATGTTATCGACAGCATTGTCATGCTGCGATGGTTGTTGGTCACGAAAAATGTCTCGCGCATGGAGCGTAGCGGCTTGTCGTATGATGTTATCGTGAGGCTGTCGGGCGATATGCGGTTGCCTTCGATTGTGATGGTGTCGGTCGATGCCGTCTGATGTGCCGCGATACGTGGTTGCAGTGGTCCTTTGCGTGTTGTGTCGTCGCTGTGTCCATTGAGGAAGAGCAGCGTGAGCATGCATGTGAGGATGACGGTCTTTTTCATGGCTCTGACGGGATTGTGGATTACAGATAGCGCGGCTCCACGGGTCCGGAGAGCGGCCGGGGAAACATGCGGATACATCCGTCGATATCTTTGGGCGCATCGGAGTCGGTCAGGCGCACGCTTATTCGCGACATGTATGGGATGAGCCTCCAGAGGTTGACTTTAATGCGGCGGCTGTGCTGGCGGAAGGTCAGGTGGGCGTCGTCGATGAGGGTCAGTGTAAACCGTTTTGGGTTTCTCAGTGTCGCACCGCCATTGCCCGAGGTATATATTTCGGCGGCATATATTCCCGGGCGTGCGGTAGCCGAGATATATCCCATGAGGGTGCCCGGGCGCAGCGACCGGCATGGCGAACGCATTACCACCATGCGGTATCGTATTGCATCGTCCTCTCCGCGTAGGGTATTGTCGGTATAACGCTCGATTGCTATGCTGCCTCCGTCGGACGGGAATGTCCATATGCCCTCTATCTTGTGGATAGGACGCATCTGCATGGCCTTACGCACGCTGTCGGGATTGTCATATCCGGAAATCACGTGTGAATGTACCGGGAGTTTGCTCACCGGTTCGCGCGCATAGGAATATGAAGGCAGCAGTGACGCTGCTAATATTATTATAGAGCGGAGGAGAGGTGACATGCTGTGGGGTTATGTGTCAGATGGTTTTGAACTGATACTGGAATCCGAAGCTGAGAATCTCTTTCAGCTGCCAGTGGTGCCAGTTGGTGTCCTCAAGAGGCAGTTGATGGGAGTCGTAGCGCACATGGATGAAAAGCTGTGTGGAGAAATACCGGTTGATGGAGAAGTTGAAGGTATTCTCCCAGTCACCTTGTGTATAGTCGTAGTCGGTAAAGAGGAACAGACGCGAACTGTATGTGACATTCCAGGCGAGAGTCCATGTTAGTTTTACCTCGGCGTTGCTACCGAATTCGCTTACAGTATGGTGGCCGGGGTCAATGCCGAAATTGGATTTCGGGATTCCCGGATTTGTGGCAATCTTAAGATTGTAGGAGAAGGGCGATATGGAGGCGTCGAGAGTAAGTCTCTTCTGAGGATTTTTGTAGTTGTAGGTCATACCGACACCAATGTTGAGCTCTCCGGGGGTCATGAATGCCGCTTTCAGCTCGCGGGTGTTTGGCTTGTAGTTGTTGAGTAGCTGGGTCTTGAACTGGGCATTGACCGAGTAGTACCATTTGTCGAAGGCCTTGAGGCCGAGTGTGCCGTTGAACTGGAATTGGTCCTGGGTTATGTTGTAGGCATGTATCGTGTCCTGTGGCGCACTCGCTATGCCTACCTTGTATTCGGTGGTTGCCTCCACGATGAATTCAGGATGGAATTTCTGGTTGAGTTTTACATTCCATTTGAATGAGCCTATGCCGTTGACGTTGTTGTTGCCGCCCTGATACCAGTTGGGGCTTATATATGCCTGAGAGAACTGGAGTCGTCCGTCGATATTGTGAAGCCAGTTCTTTCGGGTGACATCTGTAAATCCGGCATCTGCCACGATTTGTTTCTTGTCGGTTATAATTTCCTTTACAGTAATTGATTCGGTTGAGGGATCTACAGTGGCCGTGTATTTCTTTGGCGGTTTCGGCATGGTATAGATGTTATACCTTACATCCTCGATGTTGTCAAGCATGTATCGTTGCTTTAACTCGCGGTAGGCTCTCGCTCTGTTGGCTTCGATTTTAATCCAGTCGAGATCGGCATACTGGGCTTCGACGAATGGCTCTGGATCAAACGGAGCAATCGAGTCCAGATGCATGAACTCGTCGTATACCATGGGCATGAACAATATCGACGGCAGTGGTGCTACCGGAAGAAATCTGAGTGGTTCGGGTTCTGATTCGGTCGACAGCGTATCGGCCCACATGTCATCGAATGCGGAGATGAGTGTGCCGTTCTCGTCAAGATCCTCTTCGGTGAATGTCGATTCCTCATCTTCAAGAAGTTCGAGTAATTTTCTGTCGGGATATCTGCCGGTATTCGGATTTTCATCCGATGTTTCATACGCTGTTTGTGCCGATGCAATGGCGGCTGTAGCCACAATCACTGCCAAAATCATAAGCCGATGTATTCCGGTAGTCATATCATTAAAATACATTATTTTGCAAAGATAATAAATTTGTAGCTGTTTGGGCCGATGACCGATAAGAAATGTTAAGATTGGTGTACGGGGATGCGGCTTGATGCCGGCAGTCACCATGGGATGGTGTCAGCGTGGTTGCTGCCATGAGCGTGGCGCTTTGCGCCTGTGCCAGCTCCAGCGTCTGATTGGGCGCGATAGCAATACGTATGGCAGACTCCATCGGAGATGGCGTTGCTCAAGAACCATCTCCACTCGGTTGAATGCGATGCCCAGTATTGACCACAATGCTATGCCTGCAAGCGCTATGCCGCCGAGTACAGCGCATGAAAATGCGGTGTTTGTTCCGGAGAAAGCTCCTCCGCTCATGCCAAGAATGCACACCGATGCTGCGATAGTGGACAGAAGCCATATCCAGGGGAGCACGTATGTGGCAGCGATGCGTGTATTCGGCCTTTTGGAGCAGAAGCCTTCCATGAGGCGATGGCGTTCGCGCTTTATCCGGTAATATCCGGGAGTATCGTCGGGGGCTTCGGTCGAGACGCGACTGTCGGGGGAAAGTACAACTGCCGTATTGCTTCCGGTGGCTACTTCCGACACGAATACGTCGTCATCGCCGTATTGGAGATTCAGCGAGTTGCCGAATCCCATGTTGTTGAAAAACATGCTGCGACGTATCCCTATGTTGTCGCCGTCGCCGCGCCATGGTTTGCCGTCGATGGCATCGGAGAGCCATTCCATGTCGCCGACGAGTATGTCGTGGCGCATTCCGCGGCTGAGCCTGTGGCTCTCTGTGTCAGATGCGCCTGGGCCTGCATATCCCAGCACCAGGTCTATCTCCCTGTCGTGGAAGGGGGCAGTCATGGACGACAGCCAGCATGGGCCGGGTAGACGGCTCTCGGAGGTCAGGAAGAGCACTATGGGATTGTGTGCCGCTTTTATGCCGAGGGTGAGGGCGAGTTTCTTTCGCGAGATATTGCGTGTGTCGTAGGGGGTGAATGTGCGTCGCAGCCCCGGGTAGGTGTTTTCTACTGTGGTGAGGAAATCCTCTACGCCGTTGTCTTTGCCGTCGTTTACCACGATTATTTCCTTCGAGCCGTCGTAATGCTGCTCGTGGAGTGCTTTTATCACTTCCTCCAGCCCCTTTGAGTTGGCATATGTGTAGACGATGACCGATACCGGAAGAGTACCGCTTTCGGGTGCGGGACTGTCGGATAAGGCATGATACAGACGCCTCAGCATCGGTATGTATATGACAATGAGTGCCACAGCCGCAATGCACGCTATGGCCGCAAACGCTACAGAAAGCTCTTGACTGGCATCAAATGAGAGAATCACCGGTTATGTCGACTTGGTTGGATTTGTGCGGTTGGGGGTATTCCGCGCTGTATGTCTGCAAATTTACAAACTATCGGTCAATTTCCCAAAAACGCGAGTACACATATATGAAAAAGTCATTTTCTGACTTTTGTAGTTTCGGTAGAGCCGTCGGTGTAGATTACGGTTTTTATGAATATCCCTGACTGTGGATTGTCAATCCGGTATCCTGAGAGATTGTGGTATATAGTATTCGCTATATTTTTGAGAGATGTTATCATCTCGGACGATGACGTGGCATCGGTGATGATATCCGATTGGGCGAGTATGTTGCCTTCCGTCGGGTCTCCTTCGATATAATATAACTGTACTCCGGTGGTGGAGGATGTCATACCGTCGGCATATATGTTGGCTGTGCGTTTTGTCCCGTCGACGATAAAGGCGATACCATACTGGTCGGAGTAATCGACAGGCACAAAGGACATTTCGGGGTTGATGCCGGGTTGTGCGGCAAATGTGTATGGCTCTCCGTCGAAGAATATGCGGTAGTAGAGTTTTGTCGGATCGATGCTTTCTCCGTCGGTATTTGAGGCTGAGAGGTTGAATGACACACTTTCTGACGGGTCCCATGGTTTCGATGGTACATAATGCGATATATTCCATGGATTCATGGGTGTGATATTACGGGCGGAGGCTGGATACGTCGCAAGCGATGAGCTGGCGATGATGTTGCTCTCTGACGGTTCGCCCTCGATATAGTATAGCTGTATCCCCATGGTCTCGATGTCGGTGTCATACATGTAGATGATGCGCAGGGCATCGTAGGATGTGAATGAGCCGCCATTATCAAAGTTGAATGGAATGAATTCTGTGGGGCGTTCGATTCCGGGATAGGTATATGCGCCCGGGGTGAATGTATATGGATTGCCGTTGATGAATACTCTGTAATATAGGTTGTCGGCGTCGAGGAGCTGGCCGTCGTGATTCAGTGCGGATATACAGAAGTAGATGTACTCCAGGTCGTCGGGGCCCGAGGGTGTATGATGGCCTAAGTCCCAGGGAGCGGTAGGTGTTTTGGATATGTTGTCGGGCGTGGCTTCGATTACGGGCGACTCGACATATTCCATATAGTTGATATGGTCGGGGTTCTTGTTGTATACAAGCAGCCACCCTTCGGGGCGGTCAGTTTCTGTGTCGATTCATCATAATCGAATGTTATGCTGTCTTTGAATTTCAGAATTCTGACATCCTCTTTTTCCTCGTCGTCATATACTGTTTCGTATTGGGCGGCTGTGAAAAATGCGAAGAATGTGCCCGAGGGTGAAAAACCGAGATACTGTCCAGAATCAAATGTGACATGTTTTCCGTCGCGCTTGCCTTTTATCCATGCCTCCGGAGCCATGTCGAATATGCCACGCAGATATATGTTGTCGTGGTCGGCGCCCATTTCTATGAACCTGCCCATGCCGTAGGGGTCGAGCATCGACATGCGGGTGATATCCATATCCTGAGGGATATCTGCTATGGTATGAGTCATGGGCGTCCATGTGGAGAACACCTCACCTTCGTAGACCCATTCGTTGTCATGGTCGATTTTACCGGGGAATATCATCCCGTTTTCCTGAATATCCGCTGTGATAGTGCCGTCATCGTTTATACTGATGGTGTATCTGTTTTTGTCGGCCGAGACGGGGATGAAGGTTTTAGCGCTGCTGGAGTATTCGACCATTGATACATAGAAGTAGCTTGTATCCTTACCGTAGTTGCGCACAGCCATTAGCTGTGGGAATTCAAATGTGATGTTTTGACCATCTCTATGTCCTTTTATATAAGGATGTTCGCCGTAGTAGGTATAATCGTATTGCGAAAAGAAGTCCTTTATGTACACGTCGCCATTGTCGTACTCTACGATTTCTGAAGGGAGATAGTTGTATTCAATAGTGGCATATTTATTGCCGAGAATAGCATAATAGGCACCTCCGCTTCGGTGATACATGGTGGTAGTGCCACCTTCCGGGAGCGTGGTCAGCGGCTGGTTCTGTGCCGTTGCATAGGACGATGACAGGAGTATTGCGACAGATGCAAGTGCAGGGTAGAAATCTTTCATATAGGTTGGGCGTATTTATGTGATTGGCAATTGACTTAAAGTGGTTGAATTGTGGCGGCAGTTATGCGGCAAATTTAAACATATTGATTCATATATTCAAAAATATATCGATAAAAGTGTGTTTTTGTTAATTTATATGTGTGTTTAGCTCCTTTGTTTTATTAGGAAGCGGGCTGTGAGTTAATTTGGCCTGTAAAACAGTTTGGATTACGTAATATTTATTTTAATTTTGCATTATTAAACAATCTCTACGCAATCTGTTGATTTCAGAATGCCATTCTAAATTCCAACATAATAACCCTATGAATAAAATTCTTGAGAAGGAGCACTTCTCCGAGAAAGTGGTCAGACTTGTGGTCGAGGCTCCATCAATAGCTCGGTCGCGGCGTGCGGGTCACTTTGTGATAGTGCGTAGCGGAGACCATGGCGAACGCATCCCGCTTACGATTGCCGATGCTGATACTGACAGAGGCACAATAACTCTGGTGGTGCAGGCAATCGGTGAGTCGACTTCCAAAATATGTGCCCTGGAGCCCGGTGAATATCTGACCGATGTTGTGGGGCCCCTTGGTCAGGCTACCCATATCAGTAAGGTAGGAACTGTGGTATGTTGTGGAGGTGGAGTCGGAGTGGCTCCATTGCTCCCTATCATAAAGGCAATGAAAGCCGCCGGAAATCGTGTGGTAACGGTGCTTGCCGCCCGCACGCGTGAACTTATCATTCTTGAGGAACAGGTAGCTGAATATTCCGACGAAATCATCATAATGACCGACGACGGCAGTTATGGAAAGCAGGGGCTTGTGACCGATGGTGTCGAGGAGGTAGTCAATCGTGAGAAGGTTGATATGGTAGTCACTATCGGCCCTGCGGTGATGATGAAGTTTGTGGCTCTGCTTACCAAGAAGTATGACGTGCCGACGATGTGCTCGCTGAATACCATTATGGTCGATGGAACGGGCATGTGCGGCGCATGCCGTGTGACAGTCGATGGAAAGACCCGCTTTGTATGCATCGATGGGCCTGAATTTGACGCACATAAGGTTGATTTTGATGAAATGATGATGCGCTTGCGCTCATATAACTAACAGAAAAATAATATGTCGACAACCATATCGCCTCGTGACGCCCTGTGGCGCGAGGATTTGCGCAAGGCCCGCTCTGCCAAGGAGCGCACGTCGATTGCGCGTGTGAAGATGCCGGAACTTGATCCGGCTTACCGTGTTACATGCAATGAGGAAGTCAACTGTGGACTTTCCTCGGAAGCCGCCGTAATCGAGGCTACCAGATGCATGGACTGTCCTGACCCGCAGTGTGTCACCGGTTGCCCTGTGGGAATCAACATCCCCGGATTCATAAAGAATATAGAGCGTGGCGAATTCGGTCAGGCGGCCAGGGTGCTTAAAGAGACATCGGCGCTCCCGTCGGTATGCGGCCGTGTGTGTCCGCAGGAAAAACAGTGTGAGAGCCGATGTATATATCATAAGATGAAGAAGGAGCCGGTTGCGATAGGATATCTGGAGCGTTTTGCCGCCGACTTCGACCGTGCGTCGGGAGGAGAAGCAGCAGTTATACGTCCGGAGAGCAACGGCATCATGATAGCTGTTGTAGGCTCGGGGCCGGCCGGACTTTCGTTTGCCGGCGACATGGCCAAGCGTGGCTATGATGTTACCGTGTTTGAGGCTCTGCATGAAATCGGCGGTGTGCTGAAGTATGGTATTCCTGAATTCCGTCTTCCTAATTCTGTGGTCGATGTCGAGATACGCGGCCTTGAGGAGCTTGGTGTGCGTTTTGTTAAGGATACTGTCGTAGGCAAGACTTTAAGCTATGACGACCTTCATGAAATGGGATTCCGAGGGATATTTGTGGCTTCCGGAGCAGGTCTGCCTCGATTTATGGGCATTCCGGGTGAGAACTATATCGGCGTGATGTCGTGCAATGAGTATCTGACCCGTATCAATCTGATGGGAGCCGGACACGCCGGATACGACACTCCTGTAATGCGCGGAACGCGCGTGGCTGTTATCGGTGGCGGTAATACGGCGATGGATGCAGTGCGCACAGCCCGCCGTATGGGTGCTGAAACTGCCATGATTGTGTATCGCCGTAGCGAGGAGGAGATGCCTGCTCGTGTGGAAGAGGTGAAGCATGCAAAGGAAGAAGGCGTGGAGTTTCTGACATTGCACAATCCTGTGGAATATCTTGCCGACGAGAAGGGTCGTGTCAATATGATGCGTGTGCAGCGTATGGAGCTTGGCGAGCCGGATGCTTCGGGACGCCGTTCGCCTGTGCCTGTAGATGGCGCTGTGGAGGATATTCCTGTAGATATGGTGGTGGTAAGCGTAGGTGTGTCTCCTAATCCGCTTATACCGAATGCGATAAGCGAACTTGAGGTGTCGCGCCGCGGCACAATTGTAGTAAACGAGGGCACTATGCAGTCGTCGATTTCCGACATTTATGCCGGCGGCGATATTGTGCGAGGAGGGGCGACTGTGATTCTCGCCATGGGCGACGGACGCCGTGCTGCTCTACATATGCATGAGGCTTTGAGCCGGTGACAGTCGGCTAAGGAATATCAATCCCCGGCAGTGCCATTGTGACACGATGGTCTGCCGGGGATTGATTGTATGGGGGTAGAATTATTGCTCGTGCTACAGGCGCCGACGTTTTCTTGTCAATGCCGGGTCGTAGAAATTGAATACCGTCATGGGATTTATGGCAGTGCCGTTGTAGCGAGTCTCAAAGTGGAGATGTGGTCCGGTCGAATTGCCTGTGTTGCCGCTCAGCGCAATGGGCTGGCTGGCGTCTACCTTGTCGCCTGCTTTTACAAGCGAAGAGCTTAGATGGGCGTAGCATGTGACAATACCATTGTCATGGACGACCTCAACATAGTGGCCGTAGCCATGTGCCTCGTAACTTACTTTGTCGACGATTCCGGGGAGTGCCACTCTCACTGTATCGCCTATCTCCATCGCTATGTCGATACCTTTGTGCACTCGGTTGAATTTCTCTCTGTAGCCGAAGCCCGAGGTTATGCGGCCCCATTCAGGACTGTAATATGACACTCCGCTTATAGGCGGCACCAGGGAGTATGTGTCGGTATATGGCTTTGTCTTTACGCAGCTTCCCGACTGATAGAATCCATATGAGGAATATGCTCCGGATATGAAGTCGAGACTTCCATAGCCTCCGGTGCCCTGTTTTGAATTGTCTGATTCTGCGCATGCCGATGACAGGTCGGAGAGGGCTGCATATAAATCGTCGTGTTCCGGAAAGTAAACGATTGTATCGGGGATGGCTGCATGCGGTGATGTCGGTATGGAGTCGTTGCCGATATAGCCCGCCAGAATTTCAAGAGGAGACTGCGACACCGGTGTGTTGTCGGCAAATGACGCGGAATCGATATTTTCCGATGAGGCTCCTATCAATACAGAAAGGATGTCTGTATGTCTGCCCTGTGACAGGGCAGACAATACAGACATCACTATAAGAGATGCGAAATGTATTTTTCGTAACATATACGTCTATACACACATGGTTGGGGAGAGAGTGGAGTAGGGAGGAGTGCGGTTGCAGAGCAAAATCAGTCTCTTGCTGTGGAATTGCCATCCTGACGGATTTCGGCAGTTTTGGCAAGCTGTTTCTCCTTGTACTGTGTCAGGAAAGGAGATACCGACAGAATCCATGCGGCGCAGGCTGCGAATCCAAGGAATGTAAATCCGATGAGAATCAACAGTTTCTTGGGACTTGCGGGTTTTATGGGCACTGTGGGCGGAGTGATTATGGCGTATACCGGTGTTGTTTCCTGCACCTTTGCCTGAGCGCTCTGTACGTGCTGGGCTGTCTGGTTATACAGGTTGAATGCCAGAGTCGCTTCGTTTGCAAGGCGTTCCTTGACTGTCTGGGCCGAGTGGAAGGCTATGCCCTGGTTGCGGTCGAGATAGTCGGCATACTTCTGCTGCATTTTGTAGTAGTTGTCCTTGGCCTCTTTGTTAAGCTTTTCGGCGTATTCGAGGTCCTCGCGGGCTTTATTGGTACGGTAGGCTGTGATGTACTCCTTGAGTCGTGATACTACTGTGTCGGCGAGGACTGCCGATACGAGCGGGTCCTGCATTTTGACGTCAATCGACACAACAGATGTCTTGGCATCTACAGCCGCGGATATTCTCTGGTTGAGTGCCTCGACAAGGAGACTTTCGTTCTGTGTGAGCTGGAAACTGTCGAGCTTATGGTTTTCGTCAGCTTCATCGACTGATTTGAGAAGACCTATAAGTTTTCCGGGAAGTCCGAGAATCACGCTCCACCAGGGTGCGCTTGTTTCGTCTTCCATAAACTGCTGGACGGTCATTTTCTTGCCATCTTCTTTTGTCGTTATCTCGACGTCGAAAAGGCTTGTTATGAATGGAACAGAACTTACCACGTCGGGATACAGCATAGGGTATACTGCATCCATGCCGGCCTCAGCTCCGGTACTGATTCCAGCCATCGATGCGAGAGCGCCCAGGCCTCCGCCGGGCAATTTCGCACCGTTGCTTTCGGGGGCAAGTGTTACTGATGTAACATATTCGCGAGGGATGCTGAATGCGACTACAAGTCCAATCACGGCCCCGCAGATGCTCCACTTTATGAGCTTTCTGCGCTGATCCCACAGTCTGGAGGCAAGATCAAGAAGGTCTATTTCCTTCTCTTCCACCTCATTATCGTTGTTTATCTTATCCTCTGTCATGTCGGTTTATTTGAAGATGTTGGTGATGGTCGCTCCCAATGCGGCTACAGAAGAGAATGAGGTAGCGAGTGTGAGAATCTTTGTCCAGTCGGTATTTGAGGTGTCGGGCTTCGAGGGCACGATAATCTGACATCCGGGTTCGATAGGGGTGCCGCGTTTTGCTTTAGCCACAGTACCGTTGAGATATACGATAAACGCTTTGTTCTTGCGGGCGCGCTGTCCGTAGCCGCCGGCCTGGTCGATGTAGTAGCTGAGTTTTTTACCAGGCTCGTATACTACGGTGTTGGGGAACATCACGTCGCCGGCTATCTTGACTGTACTCTGCTGTTCGGGGATGAATAGCGCGTCGCCGGGCTGAAGCACGACGTCGTAGTGCGAGCCTGGATTCTGGATAGCCTTCTCAAGGTTGATCCCTACATTGTAGGTGGGAGATACGTTGATTTTGCTTAGTGCGATAGAGTCGCCCATGCCGGGACCGCTGTTTGCCATGGCAAGGCGGAGTACTTCTCTACGTGATGCAAGTTCGTCCTCGGATAGACGTCGTGTGAGGTATGCACCCTTGATGTATGCCTCGTCAAGTATACCTCCGGCGCGCTTGATTATGTCGGTCAGACGCTCGTTGCGCTTCTGGAGCACATAGCTGCCGTCGAAAAGCACCTCGCCTCTTACTGAGACTGATTCCTGAGCGTTGTATCCGGGGCTCTTTCTTACCTCGACATGGTCATAAGGCATAAGTTTGAATCCTTTGCCGCTGTTCAGAGCCAGACCGTTTTCGATTGATACGGTATAGATTTCCGAAATCTGCTGGGTCTGCTGTGTCGAAGTGGGGTCGACGATTCTTCGTGAGATATCTACGCGGGCTGTGGACGCGCCTTCGAGAAGGCCGCCGGCCTGAAAAATGAGGTCTTCGAGGGTAGTGTTGGCTGCAAAAGGATATGAGCCGGGACGTGCCACCTGGCCGCCTATTGAGAGTGCGCCACGCTCTTCAAGTTCGTGAATGCTTGAGATTACAAGCACGTCGTTGCGCTTTAGGGTTACATCCTTGGCTCTGCCTTCAAGTATGTCCTTGAGGTCGAGGGCCATTATCTGTAGTTCCAGATCCGGACCTTCGCGATAGAGGAGCACACGGTCGGTGTATGCGTCGTCGGTCACACCGTCGGCTTTTTTTACGAGGTCGCTTACTGTGTTGATATCCTTGCCGATGGCAAACATGCCGGGGCGGTATACTGCACCTTTCAGTTCCACACGGTTGGCGTAGCGGTCAAGAATCGTGCCTACGGTGATGATGTCACCGTCCTGAAGACGGTATGATGCGAATTCACCGCGTTCGATGTTGTATAGTTCGTTTTCAGTGCCTGACTGACGTGCCAGTCTTACCATGCCTTCATATGCGTCGCCTGTGAATCCGCCGGAATATTCAAGCAGAGATTTTATGGTTTCGTCAGGCTTTATTTCGTAATACATAGGGCGTTTTACATTGCCGTCGATGCTTACAAGCTGGTCGTAGGGAGGTACGATGATTACGTCGCCTTCCTGAAGACGTATATTGCCGTTGGTCTTGCCGTCGAAGAGATATTCGTAGATGTCGACTCCGGCTACTTTCTTGCCGTTGCGGAGTACTTGGATGTTACGCAGTGAGCCGATATCGTTGATGCCTCCTGCACGGTAGAGCGCATGGAACACCGATGCGAACGGCGACATGCGGAATGTACCGGGGGTGGCTACTTCGCCAAGAATGTCGACCTGTATGGTGCGTACCTGACCGAGTGTTACCTGAATGTCGGTCTCGGCATCTTCCATTCCGGCATATTTTTTTGAGAATGCGTTCTTGATGTGTTTGTTCGCATCGTTGATGGTCATGCCGTTGAGGTAGACCGGGCCAATCTGGGAAATCATGATGCTGCCTTCCGGCGAGATTGTCTGGCGCAGGTGGTCCTCCGAGGTGCCCCATATGTCGATAATCACTTCATCGCCCGGGCCGAGACGGTAATTCTGGGGTGTGGCGATATTCTCGCTGGGCTCGAATGTGAGAGCGCGCGAGTTAAATACCTTATGTCCGTAAATCTGGCGTGCCGATACCTGTCCGTCCTGGCCTTCGTCTACTTCACGGCCTATGTCAATCATTGACTCCGAAGCAATGTCATTGTTGACATTGTGGCGACGTTCGGCTTTTGCTTGAGAGATGCTCTGTGTGGTAGGTGAGGTCTCGCTGTTCTGCTGCGACTCAAATTTTTCTTTGATTCTTTGAGCCTGTTCGCGAGTCACACCTTTAGCCATCAGTTCTTTTCCGATCTGTTGGTTGCTTTTTCCGGCAGCAGTCTGCTGCTTGATGTAGTCTATCACCTGTTGGTCGGTCATTGCGGCAGCCATCAGTGTGCATGCCATAAAGAGCGATAGAATAACACGCCTTATTTTCATCTGATTAATGTAATTTATATGAGTTTCACACGCTTAAAGAGAAAAGAGATCTGTAAAAGTTAGATAAGTAATTATCGTAACTGTAAAGCCTCCCCCATTGTAGAATTGCATAAACTGGTTGAGAAACAATGTTTTCCAATTCGGCTGCAAAGTTAATAAGAATATCGGGTATACGCAAATTTTTGGCTATGATATGCTATAATGTAAATATGTGTATAAATAGTTACGGCAAGCATGCCGTGGGGCATGCTTGCCGTAATCATAAGGTTTGTGTGTATGACGTGCTCTTGTTTAGTCGATGAGTTCGTCGGCCTTGTATCCGCCCATTTCGCGGATTGCGTTCTTGAGCATTGTGTACTGCTGGAAGAGGTTGTTTACAGGCACTTCGTCTACAGTGTAGTCGTGCATCGGGCTCTTGAGGAAGAAGCTCAGGAAGCGCTGTGTGCCGTAGCGACCGTTGCGTGCTGCGAGGTCGATAAGGAGGCAGAGGTCGAGGCAGAGGGGTGCTGCGAGGATAGAGTCGCGGCAGAGGAAGTTAATCTTAATCTGCATAGGATATCCCATCCAGCCGAAGATATCGATGTTGTCCCAGCCTTCCTTGTTGTCGTTGCGCGGGGGATAGTAGTTGATACGTACCTTGTGGTAGTAGTCGGTGTAGAGGTCGGGCTGGTTTTCCGGCACGAGAATCGACTCGAGGGTAGAGAGCTTGCTGACCTCTTTTGTGCGGAAGTTGGCGGGTTCGTCAAGCACGAGACCGTCGCGGTTTCCGAGGATGTTGGTTGAGAACCAGCCTGCGAGGCCGAGGCAACGTACACCGATAATAGGTGCGAATCCCGACTTTACAAGGGTCTGGCCTGTCTTGAAGTCCTTGCCGGCGATAGGCATTTTGGTCTTTTCGGCGAGTTCCCACATTGCAGGGATATCGACGGTAGTGTTGGGGGCACCCATTACGAAGGGAGCGCCTTCGGTGAGGGCTGCGTAGGCATAGCACATAGAGGGTGCTACATGCTCCTTGTCGTCAGCCTTCATGGCCTTTTCGAGGTCGGCGAGAGTGTAGTGTACGTTTTTATCGGGAGCTACATATACTTCAGTAGAAGCGGCCCAAAGCACTACAACACGGTTGCAGCCATGCTCTTTCTTGAAGTTGCGGATATCTTCGCGGAGAGCTTCTACCATTTCCCAGCGGGTCTTGCCCTGCATGATGTTATCACCGTCAAGACGCTTTGCGTAGTTGTGGTCGAAAGCTGCCTTCATGGGGACAATCTTTTCAAGCTCGTCCTTTACGGGAAGGATATCTTTTTCCTTGAGAACCTCGGCGTTCATGGCCGATTCGAAAGCGTTGGCGGGATATACGTCCCAAGAGCCGAATTCGATGTCGTTGAGGTCGGCGATGGGCACAATCTGGTTGTAATGGAGATATTTCTTGTCGGCACCTTCGCCTACGCGCATGATGTCGTATTGAGTCATTGATCCTACAGGCTTGGCAAGGCCTTTGCGGGCCATGAGTACACCGGTGATGAATGTTGAGCTTACTGCTCCGAGTCCTACTACGAGAATACCGAGTTTGCCCTCGGCTTTCTTAACGTCAGTCTGGTTCATGATGATGGTTAATTTGTCTATTTGTTATTGTTGTTTTCGTTGTTGAAGCGGTGTGGGCGAAGCATAACACTGCGCCACGCTTAAATTAGCCCGTAAAAGTAGTCAGTATTTTTGAGTTGCAAAAAGATTTTTCGGCTAACTTTATTGAATTTTTGTGAAAAAATACTAAATATAAGCCGTATTGGTTAAAATGGCCTAATTGTTGGCTTTTTAGCCATTGTTATGTTAATAAATCAAAATGCTGCTTGGAGTACTTCGCTGATGTTTTTGATAATAGAGGGGTGGGTCACGGCGTCTTCTTCGGCGGTCCACCCTTTGCCCTTTATCCAGGCCACACGGCAGCCTATTGTTTCGGCAGGCACGATGTCTTTTTTATAGGAGTCGCCTACGACAAGCACTTCTTCGGGTTTCATTCCGAGCGCATCTACTCCGAGGCGGAATATCTGCGGGTCGGGTTTGCGCACGCCTACAACTGCGCTTTCGATTATGCTTTCGAAGTACTGCAGCAGGTTGAAATCGGCAAGCACGGCCTGTACATTGCCATAGAAGTTGCTTACGAGCACCATAGGGATGTGGCGCTCGCGAATAGCCTCAAGCACCGGACGGGCTTCCTCTACGCACTCGCGCGCGCGTTCATAACAATAGCGTGCGATTTCAGGTGCCATGCGGCGAGCGTCATCGGCACTTATGTAGCCGTGGTCGGCAAGCCATCCCAGTTCTATCTGCATTTTCTTAAGCAGCAGGGTGTGGAAGTTGTCGTCGGGCATGATGTGGCGTACCTTGGCGAGTTCACGTTCGGCATATACGTATGCTTCGCGAAATGTTTCTTTGTCGACCGCAGTGCCGCTTGCATGGTAGCCGTCCCAGATTATCTCGCTCCAGTGTACGCCACGGCTGTCGATAGTGCCGCCGTAGTCAAATATTATACCTTTAATATTTCCCATCTTTAAGTTCTTTGGTGAAGTCGCGGCATATGTGTTCATGTCGTACAATCATATATACGAGCAATGCGTTGAGCACGATAAGCTCGAATGCGAAATATAGCCATGGCATCCGGAGGAAAAGCGAGGTGAACAGGGCTATCACACGCCAGTTGAAAGAGAGGATGTTGGTATACTTCATCAGCGGGAGGCTCTTCGCACGGAAAGCCTCGCGGAAAGCCACCGGTATCGCTGCGGATGCGAATCGCTTGCGCAGCTCACGGCGCAGTGCCTGCATCGAGGGGGTGAGAGCCTCCTGGTTGGCGGTGTAGTTGGTGTAGAATGTGAGGGTGAGTTTTTTCCAGAAATTTTTGCTCCAGGAAAGGGTAGCCAGACGGCTGCGCAGTTCGTCGCACGACTCCAGCTCGCTCCCTTCTTCTCCCTTAAGGAAGTAGAGGTGGAACTGACGGTAATAGTCGGCGGCGGCGGCCTGCTTAGCATGGCACAGACCGGTCACTACGGCTACTACCCATATCACCCATGGGTGGGCGCTGAAGAATTCGGATGTGATATTCTCGCGCAGGCATATGGCGATATATATCGATGCGAACCAAAGGTCGCCCGACAGGCCGTCGAGTATTCGGCCAAGGCGCGAGTATTGCTTTGTCATGCGGGCGAGCTGTCCGTCCGCGGAGTCAAACGAATTGGCCCATACAAGCAGGAGCATGCCTGCGACGTTGAGCCACATGTCGGGAAAATAAAACATTATACCGGCTCCTATACCGAGAAATATGGAGGCTATGGTGATGGCGTTTGGAGTAACTCCGAGGCGTTTTGCCAGACAGGCCCACATGTAGCCTATCGGTCGGTAGAATGCGAGGTCGATATGCTCTTCGGTGTCCATCGACTTAAGGGTATCGCGGTAGCTTACCTTCGCGGTCGGCCGGTCGGCGGTGTTGTTGTTGGCCATGGCGTTCATTTGCTTGTATGTTCTTTGATGGTGGTGAGTATGCACTTGGCAATATAGGGTGCTGCCTCCTGACGGCATGGAGCGAAACTGGGCCAGTCGTTGAAGTCGATTATGCGTATGTCTCCGTCGGGACTTACTATGCAGTCACCACCATATATCTTTACATCAAGTACTTCTGATGCGCGCTGGCATATGTCGCGCATATGCTGCCGGTCAAATTCTATCCCTTTGCTCTTTCCGTTGATGGCTTCGTGGCCATATTTGGAGTGGCCTTCGTCGAACGGATAGAACCAGAAGAAGAACGGGGTGCCCTGCACGCCATAGAACTTAATCAGGTCGCCTACGAGATGGCGGTTGATGACGGCACGCTTTATACCGCGGAGAAAGTACTCCTGAAGTACTTCCTGTGCTTCCTCGGGATGGCGCACATAGCTTACATCCTCTTTGTGCATGGCATGGAAGTCGCCGCGTTTTATCCAGCACTGGCTGAACGCGGCATCCTTCAGTGCACCCTTCACACTCTCGTCGGTGTTTACGATAAGGCTCTCGGGGTATGGGATATTGCTCCCTACGAGTATGCGGGTCATGCGTTCGCGTGTGCAGTTCTCGATGCCGTAGCCTGAATTGATTACAAGCACACCTTCATCCTCGAGTTGCTGCAGGCGCTGTATCGATTTCATTTCACGGCACATGTTGATGATTACCGGTTCGTTTACCTGGCCGTTGTTGAACTGTTCCTCGCTGTAGATATTGACTATGCATCCGCGTTTGCGCAGTTGGTCAGCCACAGCGTTGAATATCGCGGCGTCGTTGCCGATATGGTTTGGCGAATATGCTCCGGCACGCATTATGCCGGCAATATTGATTTCAGCCATTGCTTTTATTGTTGTTAGAAAGAGGTGTTGACAATTGGTGTGATTGTGATGAGCCGTTTATTCACCCTGCGATATGAACCGTCGGGCTGTCTCTATATCGCCGGCATGGTCAACGTCGACAATCTTGCTGAAAGGGAAGGCCTTAAGGGTGAGGCCTCCGTCGACGAGAGCTCGCTGGTAGTTGCGCATGCGGCTTGTGCCCTGTGCCAGACAGCGGTCGAGTATGCCGAGGGCGGGTGGGGTAAGCCCGTATATGCCTCCTGAGATGTAGCGTACGCCCTCCCAGGGCTTGTCGCGGAAGGCTGTGATTGTCATAGATGGCTCGTCGACATCTATATACAATGGTTTTTCGTCGTCGATGAAAGTGGTTACCCCCATGTAGCCGTCGGCATCGTCGCTATCGGCAAATGCCTTTACGTAGCGGCGGAAGTCGGTCTCGTGGAATATCGTGTCGACAGTGGTGAGCACAAACTTTCCGCTTGAAGGGAATGTCCGGCTTACCTCATAAAACGAATGCATAGAGCTGGGAGTAGTCTTCACGACCAGATTGAATGGCACGGGGAGTGTCAGGCTCTCGAGATAATCGCGTACGTCGGTCATCTGCTCGTTGACGATTACCGACAGCGACTCGGCGTCGCAGTCGAGCATGATGTCGATGAGACGCTTTATCATAGGACGCCCGTCGAGGTCGACGAGCGGTTTGGGCAGTTGTATGCCCTCTTGTACAAGCCGCGAACCTTCTCCGGCGGCTATTATGGCGTAATGCACTGTAGTTGTGGTGATATGATGGATTCTAATATGCTCGTGTATGCTCTATTACTCCTGGGGATTGCTGTCATCCTTGCTCAGATCGAGCACTACGTTGTCTTTTCCTTTGTCGAAGTACTGGCGTCGCAGGGGATTGGCGTATGCCTCATCGAAATGCCGGCGTGAGCGGAATGTATCGATGGCCATATAGATTGCCTGTCGGAAAGATTCGTCGGAGGCTTTGCCTTGTCCGGCGATGTCGAATCCCGTGCCGTGGTCGGGCGATGTGCGCACGTAGGGAAGTCCGGCAGTAAAGTTGACGCCGGAGTCCATTGCGATAGTCTTGAATGGGGCGAGTCCCTGGTCGTGGTACATTGCAAGCACTCCGTCAAACTTGCGGTAGGCCTCGGTGCCGAAGAATCCGTCGGCGGCATACGGACCGAATGCGAGTATCTTTTCATTGCGGGCCTCTTCAAGGGCCGGAGCGATTATTTCGTTCTCCTCGTTGCCGAGCAGGCCGCCCTCACCAGCATGGGGGTTGAGCGACAGTACAGCTATACGCGGAGTGTCGATGTTGAAGTCGCGGCGTAGCGAGCGATTGAATATGCGCAGTTTGTCGAGTACGGCATCGCGTGTAATCGCGTCGGCTATTTTTGCAATGGGCAGATGGGTGGTCACGAGCGCTATGCGCAGACGGTCGTTGGCCAGTATCATTAGGGCCTTGTCGCCGTCGCCAAGCGACGATTCGAGATATTCGGTATGTCCCGGGAAGTGGAATGTCTCGCTCTGGATTGTGTCCTTGCTTATGGGAGCTGTGACGATTACATCAATCTCGCCGGCACGCAAATCGGCTACAGCGCGCTCAAGGGCTATGAATGCAGCCTCGCCAGCGCTCTTTGAGGCCACACCCGGCTCGATTTTGAAATCCTCGCCTATTACATTTATTATGTTTACAGCATCATCCTTGGCCTGCCCTGCGGCAGTGATTGTGTTCATGGCCACCTGGGGAAGTTCCATCCCTTTTCTGTAGTAGGCGGCTATTTTGGCCGATCCGTATACTATCGGAGTACACAGCTCGGGAATCCGAGGGTCGCTTAATGTCTTTAATATCACCTCATAACCGATGCCGTTGGGGTCGCCGTGGGTGATACCTACTTTTATTTTTTTGCTCATTTTAGGGTGTCGTTGTGAAAATGAGATGACGGAGCATTGTCCGGCACAAATATATAATATAAAATTGAGTGATGCATGAGACACGTAATTCAATACTCCCGATTCGGATTATTTGGTGTCTTAGCGGCCATCTGAGATGCCTGTGTACGGAGTATGCGAATGGCGATACTCCGGCTCCGGCCTTCTTCAATGACCTATTGCCCCAATTTGCCCGTAAAATTACTCATTTTTTCAATTCCCTCCAACCCCGCGCCCATTTTCCACCGTATAACCATTGTTGTTGGGCGTGCGGTAGTGTGCATAATATGCTGTTACGACTATTATGTATAGGAGTTTACATCAAGTGTTAACAATTTGGCAAGGTTGTGCAGTGGGGTTGTTGCAAATATAATGCCAATAAAAGAAAAGTGTGGTGGAATTTATATGTAAAAATGATTAAATTTGTGGATATAACTTTTCAACTATGACTGACTTCAATAAAATAGTGGCGCGATTTGCCACCCTTGGTACCGTTGAGAGTGTGAAGGCGCTCGGAAACGGTCTGATCAACGATACTTATGTGGTACGTACCTCGGAGGCCGATGCGCCCGATTATGTGCTGCAGCGTATCAATCATCATATATTCACGGATGTCGATGTATTGCAGGGAAACATCGAGGCTGTCACCGCACATATACGTCGTAAACTCCAGGAGGCCGGTACCGACGATATCGACCGCAAGGTGCTCCGCTTTATTCCTGTAAAAGAGGGTGGTAAGACTTATTATCATGACGGTGAAAACTATTGGCGCATGATGGTATTCATTCCCGGCGCACATACTCTTGAGGCTGTCACTCCCGAGTCGTCGCGTTGTGCCGGAAAAGCGTTCGGAGAATTCCAGTCGATGCTTGTCGACATTGATGCCGACCTGAAGGAAAGTATCCCTGATTTCCATAACATGGAGTTGCGTCTGCGCCAGTTGCGCGAGGCAGTGGCGAGCGACCCCATGGGGCGTGTTGCAGGTGTGCGCGACCTTCTTGACGAAATCGAGAGCCGTGCCGACGAGATGTGTCTTGCCGAACGGCTTCATCACGAGGGACGTCTGCCCAAACGCATATGCCACTGTGACACAAAGGTCAACAACATGATGTTTGACGAGCAGGGGCGTATGCTGTGTGTGATTGATCTCGACACTGTGATGCCCAGCTACGTGTTCAGTGACTATGGCGACTTCCTGCGTACGGGAGCCAACAAGGGCGATGAGGATGACCGCGACCTTGACCGTGTAGAGTTCGACATGGATATATTCCGGGCGTTTACCGAGGGTTATCTTGCCGGAGCCGGCGCGTTTCTCACTCCGGTTGAAATAGAGAATCTGCCCTATGCGGCGGCCATGTTCCCCTACATGCAGGCCGTAAGATTCCTGGCCGACTATATCAACGGCGATACATATTACAAAATACAGTATCCTGAGCATAACCTTGTGCGCACCCGCGCCCAGCTCAAGCTGCTCCACAGTGTCGACTCCCATACCCGTGAGATGCACGAGTATATCAAGTCGGTAGCTGCAGGGTGATATCCAGCCTGATTATGAAAGAACTTTTCACTCTGTGCAGCCCCATGCTTACATGGCGGATGCAGAAGATAGCGGTATCCGCCGGAGTAGTCGTACCCGAGGGTGTGACCGTTGTGTTCGGTCCTAACGGTGCAGGCAAGTCTACCCTCGGAAATATTATCGCAAAGGGATGGAACATCACCACCAACCGCATCACCACCTCGCGTGAGCAGAAGCCGTCGGTAAAGATGATTGAGTTCGGCGACATACATTCGCTTGCCGGATTCCATACAGAATATTACCAGCAGCGTCTGGAGGCGACGATGAACGATGATGTCCCTTCGGTCGGCGACTTGCTGGGAGCGCGCATGGCGATGCCACGGTGGAGTGAGCTTGCATCGCGTTTCTCACTTGAGCATACGGTAGAAAAGAAAGTCAACTACCTGTCAAGCGGAGAGCTGCGCAAGCTGTTGCTCGTCAATGCCTTGCTCGATACGCCCGAATTGCTTGTACTCGACAATCCGTATATCGGGCTCGACGCAGTGTCGCGCGATGTGTTCAATGACACCCTTCGCGAGGTAGCACGTGAGGGTACATCCGTAATGCTGCTTTTGTGTAATCCGGCCGAGATACCCGACTTTACGGACATGTTTCTCCCGATTGACGGTATGGCGCTCGGCAGTCCCATATATGCGCAGGCCGGAGTTGATACGGTTACGGCCATGAGAGAGACCGCATGGTCGATGATGGACTATGCGGTGGATTTGTCGGCAATACCTTTGCGCCGCATGGAGGTGACTCCCCATGACATTACATTCGCTTTGCGCGACTGTAGGGTAGCATATGGCTCTACTGTTGTGCTCGACCATGTCGACTGGACTGTAAGGAGGGGAGAGTGCTGGTCATTGTCCGGGCCAAACGGCTCGGGCAAGTCATTGTTGCTTAGCCTGATATTTGCCGACAATCCACAGGCCTATTCCAACGATATCACAATATTCGACAAGCGTAGAGGTTCAGGCGAGAGTATATGGGACATTAAGAGGCGTATAGGATATGTGTCGCCCGAGATGCATCTGTATTTCCGCTCGGGAGGCACTGTGGCTGAAGTTGTGGCACAGGGTCTGCGCGACACAATAGGCAATTTCGGCTCAGTCTCAGCCGCGGCCCGCGAGGAGGCCATGCGCTGGTTGCGACTGTTTCATCTCGAGGGAGTGGCCGATATGCCTTACCGCAATCTTTCGGCCGGCATACAGCGTCTTGTTCTGATAGCAAGGACATTCATCAAGCATCCCGACCTGCTTATCTTCGATGAGCCGCTTCATGGCCTTGACGCCGCGCGCAAGCGTGCTGTGCGTGCCGTGGTCAACGAGATAGCGCGACGCGATTCTCCGACTTTGGTCTACGTCACCCACTATCTGCCTGAAGTGCCTGAGTCGGTTACACGCCGCTTTACTCTCCAGGGTCGCTGAATGAAGGGCGCCGGAAAAACTCTCCGGCGCCCTTTGTTTTTCTTCTCAGAGTTTGACAACCTTCATGCGGCATGCCGTACAATCGAAATCGAGCCGTAGAGTAAGCCTACGACCGCCGGCGATATCAGCCGTGAGTGTGAGCGGTCCTTTCAATGATGCGCCCGACGGTGTGCGCAGACATGCTCCGAGCTCGCGCCTTACACAGTAGCGTGTGGTCATTACAGTCGGATTCTCTTCTATCCGGGGCGCTGTCTCTGTGGCCGGAGAGATTTTTCCGCTTACACCATGGTCGCGGTATACCTGGCAGGCAAGGGTGTTTGCCACGTTGTCGTGGCGCGACAGAGATGTGCCTGCGGGCCACATCGTGTCAGGATTCTCTTTGCGGCGCATGTCGCGGCGGTATGTGATTGCCGCCGTGCGGTCGAGCAGGGCGAAAGCGTTTCTCCTAAGTGAGGTCAGTGCCGATGCCGGTATGAATATATCTGCGGTAGAGGAATTGTCGATTTCCCCGGTTTGGTATATGGTGCCGCCGAGCTTTGCCAGAACGCGTTGCTGGGAGTCGGTCTGCGGTGTGCGGGCCATGTCGTGGCCTACACCGTAAATGGCTGTTGATATGTTGATACCGCGTGCGTCGGTCAGATTGAGCGCTATTCCATCGCTACCTACTGTTCGCAGAGCCATGTCGACCAGTAGTGTCCTTGTGGCCGCGCGTGAACTCTCGCGCTCAAACTCCATGTCGCTGTTGCGGTAAAGCACTGTGCCGGAGCGCGGTGATACTCTCGTTGCCGGAAATATGCGTGAACCCTCCACGCGGTTTACTCTGAAGCCGGTAAACCGGCCTGTAGGGTCGAAATATCCGAGTCCGTCGCCATTGGCGAGCGGTGTGTCGAGTGCCGCGATTATCGAGCCGTCGGGTTTAACGCTTTTTACCTTGCCCACCTTTTCCCCTTGGGATTTCGGGGTGAGCATGGAAGCCATTTTCATATCCGGACGACCATTGGTGAGAAAATAGGGCGTAAATCCGCGGTTAAAGCTCTTTTCGAGCGACGGAGTAAACGGTATGGCGCTTTCCCCTGCCGAACTGCGTAGGTATATATCGGGATTCTTGTCAATGATTTTGTCAATTGCCTGGCGGTAGTAGGCAGTGACATTTTTCACATACGACTCGTCCTTCAGTCGCCCCTCGATTTTAAACGATGACACGCCAGCCTCAATCATCGGTAGCAGAGCCTCGGCCCGTCGCAGGTCGCGCAGCGACAGGTAGTGGCGAGGCATATCGCCAAAAGCCTTTCCGTTGCCATCGGTAAGGGTGAACGGCAGACGGCATATCTGTGCGCACTCTCCGCGGTTGGCGCTTCGTCCGCCCGCGACATAGCTTGCCTGGCAGTCGCCGCTGTAGCTTACGCATAGCGCACCGTGTACAAACGCCTCAAGTGGAGTGTCCGGCACCGCATCGTGTATCTCTTTTATCTCGTCGAGGGTCAACTCGCGCGGGAGTACCAGCTGGCTGAATCCGAGTGCGGCCAGAAAATGTGCCTTCTCCGCAGTGCGTATGTCGCATTGTGTGGATGCATGTAGGGCTATCGGTGGCAGGTCGAGCCGGAGCATGGCCATGTCCTGTACGATAAGCGCATCGACTCCCGCTTTCCACAATCTCTTGGCAAGCAGTTCGGCCTGACGCAGCTCGTCTTCATATATTATTGTGTTGAGGGTGGCGTAGATGCGTACGCGAAACCGATGGGCATAGTCGCACAGACGGGCGATTTCGTCGACTGTATTGGCGGCTGCCGCGCGTGCGCCGAAACGGTCGGCTCCGATATATATAGCGTCGGCTCCGCAGTCAATGGCGGCGCGGGCAATGTCGGCTGTACGTGCCGGGGCGAGCAGTTCGATATGGCGGGGTGTCATAGGCTTAGAATGCAAAATGTTGAGTGTCAAGGTTTAAATATCTTGACGTTACTATAGGTATCTGTATAAAATAAAAAAATTACTCGTCATCACGACGAATAATCTTTTTACCTTAAATCTAATACCATGAAAAACTGAGACAAAGTTAAGGATAGTTTTGTTAATACCAAAAAAAATCGTGCTCCAAATAGTGTATTTAACAAATTTTTGCCAAATTATTGAATTTATTCCACTAAAACCATTCGCTTTTAAGCAAAAAACAGGTGTGTCGCCAATCGTAGCGACACACCTGTATGTGATTATGAATATCAGTAATATTCCGGTTTAGGCTTTGGGCTCGTCGGCTGCGTCGTTTTTAGCCTTTTTGGAAGCGCGGGGTTTCTTTTCGGCTTTCGGTGCTTTTTCGACGTTTTTTTTGCATCCTTTCTTGGCGGCTGCTTTTTTGGCGGGAGCTTCCTCTACCTGGAGATTCTCGTCGAGTTTCTTGCCCTGGGCTACAGCAGCACGTGTGGCGTGCTCCTCGTTGAGGTGCTCGAGATTGTTGCGCATCGACTGGAGCTCTTTGTTGAGCATCTCGATTTCCGAGTTCTGGTTGTTGATGGTCGAGAGCAGGGCGTTGAGCTCTTCATTGTCGATCGACTTGGGATATTGCTCGTCGACGCGCACGAGGAAGTCGGCCAGTACATTCATATAGTTGGTGAATGCCTGATAGGGTGTCTCGTAGGGCGAGAACATCGCATGTGCGGCTCCGTCGTTGAAGTGCTTGGTCGACATGTAGAAGAAATGGTCGGACGACTGCAGGTGGTTCCAGTCCTGCTTGAGTCGGCGGTCTGTACAGAGGCGTACGCGTTCGGCTACTGAGTAGAGCTTGTTGAATGCCTCGTTCTGGAGCTTGTTGCCGAGCCATGCCGAGGTGTCGCGTGCTTCGTCGGCCCATGAGATGGGGTGGAGTACGCTCAGTTCGGCTACCGGTTTGAGCTTGCTGATAGCGTCGGAGGGGGTGATGAATTCCACACCGCGTTCGGCGGCAAATCTGGGCAGAGCTTCAAGGAATTGGAATATGCCGGTTTCGCGCGGCTGGAAGTCGCCGAATGTCTCCAGATTCATGAAGAGGTTTACTACCTGCTCGTCGGCGGGGGTCGATGCGATCCAGTCGATATATTTGTCGGCTGTAAGCGGGTATGCCTCCCATGATGTGTTGGAGAAGTTGCGGGCGATGTCATCCGACAGTTTGTCGTTCTTAAGCAGCAGCTTGAGCTTTGGGCATGATGCGGCCTGATATACGTAGTTGGGCGACTTCCATCCGAGGATATGCTTTGCGCCTTCGGTAATCACGCCTTTGTATCCCATCGAGTGAATCATCGGAGCCATCTCGTCGCAGTAGATAAGCTCGGTATTGCGCAGGACCTTTGGGTGCTGTCCAAATTTCTCGTATATGAGCTGGTCATGGGCTTTTACCTGTGCCTCAAACTCTTCAGGGTCGATGAGCGAAGCCAGTGAGTGGGAATATGTTTCGGCAAGGAATTCGACACATCCTGTGTCGGCCAGTTTCTTAAGCAGGTCGAGGAACTCGGGCACGTAGATTTCGAGCTGCTCGATTACCACGCCTGTGAGTGATATGGCGCAGCGGAATTTGCCCTTGCTCTCCTCAATCATGCGCAGCAGCGATTCGGCGGCGGGGATATAGCTGCGGTGGGCTATACGCGAGAGGATATCCTCGTTGGTGAACTCGTCGTCGTAGTAGTGGTCGTTGCCGATATCGAAGAAGCGGTAGCGTTTTAGACGGAAGGGCTGATGGATCTGGAAATAGAAGCAGATAGCTTTCATAAGCCTATATGGTATTTTAATTTATTCGGTATTTGTTGTTATTGATTCTCTGTTTAGCGGTGGAGCACCTGATTGTAGATATTGATGACTTTCTGTCCTGCCTTGTCCCATGTAATCTGGTTTACCTCGGCGAGGCCGTCCTCTTTGAGCTGGTCGTGCATGGCCGGATAGCTTACGATAGCGTTAATCGCGTCGGCCATGGCATCGATGTCCCAGTAGTCGGTCTTTATCACATTGGTCAGGATTTCGGCGCATCCGCTCTGTTTCGATATAATCGACGGCACGCCCATCTGCATGGCCTCGAGAGGCGATATTCCAAACGGCTCGGACACCGAAGGCATAATGTAGACATCGCTGGCTTTCAGCATCTCGTATACCTGCTTTCCTTTCTGAAATCCGGGGAAGTGGAACCGGTCGGCGATACCTCGTGCTGCGGCGAGGTCAATCATCTTGTCCATCATGTCGCCGCTGCCGGCCATCACAAAGCGCACCTGCGGATTGTTGCGCAGCACTTTTGCGGCGGCCTCTACGAAATATTCCGGACCTTTCTGCATGGTGATACGTCCCAGGAATGTCACTACCTTCTCCTTGCAGCGCGGCGGATTCACATTGAGCAGCTCCTCGCTCAGTGGAGTCACGGCATTGTGTACGGTAGTCACCTTGGCCGGGTCGATGCCGTATTTGTCGATTACCGTGGCGCGGGTGAGATTACTTACCGTGATTATGTGGTCGGCGTGGAGCATACCGTCGCGCTCGATGTTGAACACGGTCGGGTTCACATTGCCGCGCGAGCGGTCGAAGTCGGTGGCGTGCACGTGGATTACCATCGGCTTGCCGGTCACCTGCTTGGCATGTATGCCTGCGGGATATGTGAGCCAGTCGTGGGAGTGGATTACGTCAAACTCCTCGGTACGGGCGATGACACCGGCGCATATCGAGTAGTTGTTGATTTCCTCCAGAAGGTTATCGGGATAGCGTCCGGAAAATTCTATACAGCCCAGGTCGTTGAGGCGCATATAGTTGAAGTCGGCATAGATATGGTCGCGCAGACGGAAGTATTCGTCGGGGTCCATTACATTGCCGATGCGGCTTTCTACATATTCGCGGCTTACGTCGCGCCATCCTACAGGCACCTGCGACGCTCCGATTATCTTGGCGAATGAGCGGTCTTCGTCGCCCCAGGGTTTGGGGATGACGAAGGTGATATCCATGTCACCGCACTCCCACATGCCTTTGGTGAGACCATAGCTGGCAGTGCCCAGACCGCCGAGGATATGAGGTGGGAATTCCCACCCGAACATTAATGCTTTCATTGGCAGAGGGGATTACATGTTTAACTTTTTGAGAGTGCGGAGAGTGCGGAGCACTTCGGCTACGTTGGATACCTGTGATATCGCTCCGTGGCCGCTGTATGGCGGGTTGCCGTCGTACATCTGCGATACGGAGCCGATGCAGTTCTGGCTCATCTCGTCCTCGAAGCCAATGAGCATGCGGTCGATATATCCTACACCCGAGTGGCCGTAGACCTTCAGATAGGCGTCGGCATAGGCTCCTATGAGCCATGGGCGGGCTGGGCCGTTGTGGTAGGCCTGTTCGCGCTCCTGAGGCGAGCCTACATAGAACGGACGGTAACCGTAGCTCTTGGGCGACAGTGTGCGCAGACCCTTTGGAGTCAGCAGCTCGCGGGTCACGACGTCGAGCACACCCTTGCGCTGGCGACGGTCGAGCGGGGAGTAGTCGAGTCCGATGGCCACAGCCATATTCGGGCGTACCGACGGGTCGGCGTATGTGCCGTTGACATAATCATAGAGGTAGCCGTGCTCGTTGAGGAATGTGTCGATGAATGCGGGCTTTGCCTCGTCGGCGAGGGTAGTCCATTCGTCGCGGCGTTTTTCGTAGCCGGGCACATCGGCGGCAAGCGCCGAGGCAAACATCAGAGCGTTGTACCATAATGCGTTGAACTCGACAAGCAGTCCGGTGCGCGGTATCAGCGGCCAGCCATTTGAGGTGGCGTTCATCCACGATACCGGAGTGTTGGTGCCGGTAGTGCCAACCAGTCCGTTGGTCTCCACGGCGAGGTTGGGATGTCCGCCGGCTATAATCCAGTCGAGTATGCGCGCCACTTCGGGCAGATACTCTTTTCTGGCGGCCTCGATACCCTGGTAGCGGGCATACTGCTGTATGGCCCATATGCACCACAGGGGTATGTCGGGAAGGTCGATGCCATGGATACGCTCGTCGAGCATCTCGTTGTCGATATAGTTGTTGAGCGCCTTGAGGATAGTGCCCATGATAGCATGGTAATCGTCGAGATGGTCAATGGCAAGCGTGCAGCCCGGTAGCGCCATGAATGTGTCGCGTGCGCGTATTGAGCCCCACGGATATCCCGAGGTGAGGTACATCTCTTTGCCTTCCTTTATATAGAACTGCTTGGCCGCGTTCTTCAGGCAGTTATAGAACGATGTGCGGCGTGTGCGGCCTGCTATTTCTGTTTCGTACAGTTTGCTGAGCGAACGGTGTTTTACCTCGCTTGTTCCGGCCGAGAAGATAATCGACTCGCCCTTCTTTATGGGTATCTCGAAGTATCCGGGCACCCAGAGATCTTCGGTGTAGGGGATACCTCTTTCAAGGTCCTTGATGTATTCGATGCCGTTGTACCAGTTGGGGTTGCTGACCCATTTGGCTTTCTGGCTGAACTGCATGTACAGCGTCGGGAATCCGGGATACAGACAGAAGCCTACGCCGTTGTCCACTTCGGTGAAGTCCTGGTTGAGGCGGTTGTTCTGTACCACCAGGTCGTTGGCTTCGCGGAATGCAAGGAACGGGCGGAACTGGAGCGTGGTGTCGGAGTGGGCGTCGACAAGAGTGTATCGGATGAGGATACGGTTTTCCTGCGAGATAAATACGGCTTCTTTGGTAAGAATCACACCACCTACGCGGTATGTGGTGCGGGGCACTGTCTCACAGTCGTATTCGCGGATATACTTGTGTCCGTTTGGACTGTATACACCTCCCTGATAGCGGTGGAGTCCGAGATTGAATGGCGCGCCGTGCTGGATTACCGTTTCATCGAGCGACGACAGCATCACAAAGTTTTTGTTGCCGAGCTCGGGAATCGGAATCACCAGAAGTCCATGCTGCTTGCGGGTGTTGCACCCTACAATCGATGAGCAGTGATAAGCGCCGGCCTGATTCGTACGGAGCATCTCTTTATTGAGCGACTGCTCCAAGTTAATCATGAGGTTTTTATCAAATTTAAGATAACTCATTTGGTGATATGGTTAGAATTTTAGTTTTAGATTTCTAAAGTCAGGGAGTACAGAGAATAAATACAATCGGTATTGGTATGGTTATAGATTTTCAGCGTACTCTGTTTTGATGGAGAGCTTCGAGGGGACGAGAGATTATACCCTGTTGCGGTGTATACTATATTTTGATTTCACAATGTTACAATTTTTTCGCCGCATATGCAAAAAATCCGGCAAAAAAAATTAAAAAGCGCATTTTCCGGAGGAATTTGCGCTTTTCAGATGCTTATTTTCTGTTAAAAAGCCGTGTTACAGAACATGCAATGTCTCTTGCGGCATTTTCTATCGGTGTAATCAGCGGACGGAACACTACCTCCTGTTCGGGTGTGAAAATCCGCAATCCGGCGGGATGACATTTTATTTCCATCGTGTCGTCGATTGTCAGCGGTTCGCCGTCGAGATGAGCCGGACCCGTCTGCTGACGGTAGATTACGGCTGCCGGTGCGCGGAACGAATGTATCAGGGTGTTCTGGTTGATGTAGCCGGTAAACAAATCCATGCCCACCATCGCCGTATCGAGCGGATTGCCGGCGTGTATGATGGTTATGTCGAGTTCGCCGTCGGTAATCGACGCGCGCGGGGCTATATAGGCGTTGTTGCCATACTGGGAGGCGTTGCACACGGCTATCAGGAATGCCTTCTCGGTGAGTACATGTCCGTTGGCGCTTACGGTATACACCTGTGGATGAAACTTTATGTATTCCGCTATCGTGCTCCTTATATATGTCAAGGGGCCGCGGCGGTGCTGGCGTGCGAAGTTGGAGCTTACTGCGGCATCGAAGCCTACACCGAAGGTGCAGAAGAACGGGCGCCCGTTGACAGCGCCGAAGTCGCTCTCCGTCACATGGCCCTCGGCGATTATGCGCACGGCAGAGGCCGGGTCGATAGGTATGCCAAGATGGCGAGCCAGACCGTTGCCCGAGCCGCAGGGTATTATGCCGAGTATCGTGTCGGTATGGCAGAGGGCGCGTGCGGTTTCGTTTACCGTACCGTCGCCGCCGGCGGCCAGTACTCCATAATATCCTTCTTTTACAGCCTGACGGGCGAGCCGTGTGGCGTCGCCCCGCGCACATGTGTATACTGTCTTTACTTCATAGCCGATTGGCTCGAGAGTCTTACGCACGAGAGGCTCGAAAGTCTCTTTGCTTCCGAGTCCGGATATCGGGTTGATTATGAGCAGGAGGCGGCGATTGGTTGCTTCCATCGTTTCTGTAGGGTGGAGTTTGGAGTGTGTTACTTTGCAAATTTAGCGAATTCCCTCCAAATTTTACTACAATCGGGTAGGTTTTCCGCAGACATATTTGCGGTCAGCGCTATTATCCGGCGGTATGGTTGTGGTGGAGAAGATGGAAATGGTGGGAGTGGATAAACTGTTTTACCAGGCGTGCGGCGGGGCGGGCTGCTATAAGCATGGTGACAGACCCTACCACAAGCACTATTCCGACACAGGCTCCGAAACTCAGGCGTTCGCCGAACACGCATACTCCTATTACGAGGGCCGTCACAGGCTCGAGTGCGCCAAGTATAGCTGTCGGAGTCGAGCCTATATTGTGGATGGCGATTACCATTGTAACAAGCGATATTATGGTGGGGAACAGTGCCAGCGACAGCACACATGTCCAACCCAGCGCACCGGTCACTGGAGTGAATCCGTTCCATGCCATGCCGACAATGAATACCACTATGCCTATCCCTACGGAATAGAACGTAAGCGCCATCGACTCTACTTTGCATAGGCTTGTGCGGTTGACGGCCACCATATATATGGAATACGACAGGGCGGCAAGCAACACAAGAGCGGTACCGGTGATATTAAGCGTGGCAGTGCCGTCGCCCTCATACAGCAGCATGATGCCGGCGGTAGCCATCGCTATAGCCGATATGGTGACAGCCGATAGTCGCTCGCGATAGAATATCGTATTGATTATGGCCACCATCACAGGATATACAAACAGCAGTGTGGAGGCTATCCCCACATCCATATAATTGTAGGCCTCGAATAGCAGCAGCGATGACAACGCCATCAGTATTGCCGCCACTATCATCATCGGAATCTGTCGGCGGGGCAATCGTAGAGGCTTGTGCATCACCAGCATCAGGCCCAAGAGCATCAGGCCTGCAAATCCGTAGCGGAAGAATAGCACACTGTCGGCATTCATGCCGCGCGCATAGAGCGGCAGGGTCAGCAACGGGTTGATGCCATAGGTGCAGGCCGCGACTGCGGCGCAAATGTATCCTTTTGTCTTGTTTGAAATCTGTATCATAGACGGCACGCTGGTTTCTTTTCGATTGTCATTGACGTTACATCGGCGCTTCGATAAAAGCGGCCTGAAAATGTTGTCCTTTGAAATGTCGGCGCAGAGTAAGCGTTACTGTATTTTTACCTTTGTTAAGGGTGACGGGAACAGGGTCGCGCATCCAGTATAATTGTTCATCTGTATATGGGAGTTCCTCTTCGAGTCTCGCCCAGGTATTATAATGGTAACGGTATGCACCGGGCTCTTTCCAGTGAGGAGGAGCGACGGGAACTCCGTTTACAGTCACCTCGCCGAAGTTCGGCCATTTTCCAATGGCTGCAACACCATCGGAGTTGCGGTTGGATCGGGCCGGGGCCTCGAATCCTATCTTGAAATAACGTACCGTATCAGTGTCGCTTACGATGTCTCGGCTTATGCGGCATGTGACAGGCGCCGCTGCTGATATGCCATGAGACGCACACAGCGCATCGAGATCGAGCACATCGCCGTATGCCGTGAATTTCCCGCTGATTGAATCACCGGTTATCTCCACATGCCATTCCGACGCATGTAAAGGTGTCCAGTATGACATTTCTTTTTTCAGAAAGCGTTCTTTGTGGTTGGCCATCCGCTTCTGGAACTCTTCGAACCCTTTCATGCCGGCCTCGTCATGCCGGGGTATGACTGTGCCGTAAGGGCCGTGGTCGCATGTGGCGATGTCGCCGCCACGCCATGCTCTTTCGCTGAATGCCATAATGCCTCCGGGCATACCGTTGTGTATTGCGGTAAGGTTTTTGTCGGCCACACGCACATCATTCCAGAGGCATATGATACCTCCAAGTCTGTGCCGGTCGGAGCTTCCGGTTCCACACAATGGGTGGAAATATATCTTGAACGGTGAGAGCAGCGGGTCATAGTTGTTAAGGTATCCCATCCCGGAATCGACAAACGGCACACCTTTTGGGTATTCCAGATCGTTCGGCCGCCCTTCTCTCCAGAACTGGCGTATGGTCAGGCTGTCGGCTGGTAGTCCCGGATCCCAAACAAGCGCACGGCGTCCATGCCGGCCGATGACATCCTGCGCCCATCTCATGAACCCCCCGGCATCATTGATATGTACTTCATCTGACCCGATATGTATATACGGGCATGATTCAGCCGGAATCTCACGGCAGAATTCGTCAATACAGTCCTCAAGTATATTCATGCCTTCCCCGCTGTCCATCGGTATTCCGAATGTTGTCTGGAAGTAGTCGCTGTGGCCGGGCATGTCGATTTCGGGTATGACCGTTATGCCTCGCTGGCGTGCATATTCAATCACATCGCGTATTTCATCGTATGTGTAGAACTTGCCCTGGTCCCGGCCCGGCCGCTGGAATCTGCCATCGTTGAGCCGTGGGTATGCTCTGCATTCTATACGCCAGGCAGGTTTGTCGGTCAGGTGCCACTGGAATACGTTGAGCTTATAGGCCGACATAAGGTCAATATAAATTTTGATACGTCCGATACCGGCAAAGTTGCGTCCGTCGTCATACATAAATCCACGTATCGGAAATTCGGGAGCATCGACTATCTGTACCCGGGGATATGTGCCGTCCGGATATCTGAGCTGTCTCAATGTCTGTCGGGCCCAGACAGCGCCTTGTCCGCTGTTGGCATCTATTGATATGTTGTCCGGAGTTATTGTGATTCTATATGCTTCCGGCGAATCGTATCCCGCGATTGTTCCGGCTGCGATTCTGATTTCAGGCACGGTATCTTCCGGGAGTGTGGCTGTTTGGCCAATCCACTTTATCTCCCGTGGCTGTGGAATCAGAGAAAGACTCTGCTCGACTGAAGCGGCGATTCTTACGGACATGGCCATGACAGCCAGAATTAGTGTGATAATGTGTTTCATCGGGTCAGAAATTGATTCAGGGGCAAAGATACGAATATTTGACGGTTAATCACCGGAAATCGGTTGGTAATATTTTTTCCTTAAAACACGTTAATTCCCGATTTTTCATTAACTTTACCCGAGATTTCTTACTTATTAAGTAGGGGAGGATACGTCGGTATTCCTCCGCATCATACCTGATTCTGAAGATAGAACGAAACCGAATAACCAAGATAGCATGAAACTAAACTTCAACATCGACTACCGCACCAGCTGGGGCGAGTGGCTCTACATAGTAGGGACATGCCCGGCTCTCGGAGGCGGAAATGAAGAGGCTGCCCGAAGACTTGAAATGGACGGCGTAGGGCGCTGGACATTTGAAATAGACCTTCCTGACGATACCGGGGAGTTTGAATACCGCTACATCGTGCGCCACGACAACGGCTACGTGCGCCGCGAATGGGGCGCACCTCACCGCTTTGTGCCCGGGATTGATATACCGGGATATGAGATTTACGACCACTGGAGCGATCAGCCAGTCGAAAAATCATATTATTCCTCGGTATTTACCGAGTGCATGAACCGCCGCGACAACCGCGACCTGCTGTTGCCCGTCACCGGCGGGACTGTCACTATCGATGTCGAGGCCCCTATGGTGGCTTCCGATGAAGTAGTGGCCATATGCGGCGATGACGAGACGCTTGGCGCCTGGAATCCGGCCGGTGCCCTTGTAATGAATGACCATGATTTCCCCCGCTGGACGGCAAGCATCGACCTGCGTGAGGTGTCGTTGCCGTTCAGATACAAGTTTGTGATTCTCGACCGCGCCACTCATGAACTGAAGGCCTGGGAGGGTGGCGACAACAGAGTGATGAACATTGTGCCCGCCCACAAGCATGATGCCCTGATGGTGCTCGGACAGCGTATGGTCAACCCCCGTCCGGCATGGCGTTGCGCCGGTGTGGCCATACCTACATTCTCCGTGCGCACAGAGGAGGATTTCGGTGTGGGCGATTTCTTCGACCTTATGAAGATGGTCGACTGGGCAGTGGCTACAGGGCAGAAGTTCCTTCAGATACTCCCTATCAACGATACCACGATGACCCATACGTGGACCGACTCTTACCCCTACAACGCCTGCTCTACTTTCGCGCTTCATCCCATGTATATGCGTCTGGAGCAGCTCGGACGTCTTAGCGACAAAGGACGTATGCAATACTACGAAGACCTTCGCCGCGAGCTCAACGCAAGTCCCACGGTGGAGTACGAGCGTGTCAACAACGCCAAAAACGAATACATGCGCGAAATTTTTGCCGAACAGGGCCGTGACACACTCGACAGCGAATCGTTCCGGGAATTCTGCCGTATCAACGGCGACTGGCTGCGTCCGTATGCCGCGTTCTGTGTGCTGCGCGACATCAACGGCACTCCCGATTTCAGCAAGTGGGGCAACTATGCCGTATACGATGCCGCTATGGTCGAGGAGTTTATGGCCGCGCATAAGGAGGATGTCGACTTTGTGTGCTACGTGCAGTACCATCTTGACCGGCAGATGCGTGCCGTCCACGATTATGCCCGTTCGAAGGGTGTGGCTTTCAAGGGCGACATACCTATCGGCATATCGCGCGACAGCGCCGACGCATGGATAAATCCGCGGCTCTACAATATGGACTGCCAGGCCGGCGCGCCGCCGGATGATTTCTCGGTGCTTGGCCAGAACTGGGGATTCCCTACCTACAACTGGGAGGAGATGGCCCGCGACGGATTTGCATGGTGGAAGGCGCGTTTCCGCAAGATGGCCGATTATTTCGACGCTTACCGCATCGACCATGTGCTGGGATTCTTCCGTATATGGCAGATACCGATGGATGCCGTCCACGGGCTGCTCGGCATATTCAATCCGGCGATGCCTTTCACACCCGACGAGCTGCGCCACAACTACGACTTCTGGATTAATTTGGATATGCAGACCAGACCGTTTATCTGCGACTACTTCCTCTACGATTTCTTCGGAGAATACACTGACGAAGCCCGCAAGCGATTCCTGCTCGACTCCGGCTATGGACGCTACAGTCTGCGTCCGGAGTTTGACACCCAGCGCAAGGTGGCCGACTACTTTGCCGCAGAGGAGAAGAATGACAAGAACAACCGTCTGTGCAATGCTCTGCTTGGCCTGATTGACGAGGTATTGTTTATCGAAGACCCGTATGAGAAGGGCAAGTACCACCCGCGTATTGCCGCGCAGAACACATATGCCTACCGCTCGCTTACCGACTATGAGAAGTGGTGCTTCAACCGTCTGTACAATGATTTCTACTACAGGCGCCACAACGATTTCTGGTATGGCAAGGCCATGTGGAAGCTCCCTCCGCTGCTCGACGCTACGTCGATGCTTACCTGCGCCGAGGATCTCGGCATGATTCCCGACTGTGTGCCCGCCGTTATGGACCGACTGCAGATGCTGTCGCTTGAGATACAGCGTATGCCTAAGGATCCGCAAGCCAGATTCGGCAACACATGGGGATATCCGTATCTGTCGGTATGCACTACATCTACCCACGATATGGGCGGCATACGACAGTGGTGGGAAGAAGACCGGGAAGTGACACAGCGCTATTTCAACGATGTGCTCGGAGAGCAGGGGGCGGCACCGATGTACGCCGAGCCGTGGATATGCGAGAAGATACTGGCGCTCAATCTGAAGTCGCCTTCGATGCTCGCCATATTCCCTCTTCAGGACTGGCTGTCTATGTCGGGCGAACTGCGTCGTCAGGACCCGCGCGAGGAACTGATAAATATTCCGGCCAATCCGCGCCACTATTGGCGTTATCGGATGCACCTCACTGCGGAAGCCCTGATTGAGGCCGGCGACTTCAACCGACTTGTCAGCGACAAAATAAAGGAATCGGCCCGATAGCCGGAAACATACATTAGAGCTTGTTTAATAATAAATGTTGCCGACAGGGTCGTATAGCTTGAGGCGATTTTCGACATGTGACGAAGGAGTGTACTTTATGTACATGACTGAGGAATAGGGCGAAAAGCGGCCAAGATATACGAGACAAAAGGTAACTTTATAACCTATACAATCTCTTGGCTGCTTGTAAGGTAAATGCAAAAATATATCAACTATATGAAACAAATTACCTCTCGTCGGCCATTCGCCGGCATATTTCCGCCCGCTCTTCGGTCGTTATGGGGCTCCATAACTCCCTCATCACAAGCGAAAATCTGTCCGACGACTGACCGCCCTGACGGTAACATTTATTATTAAAAAGCTCTTATTATATATTATCGCCTCTGCCACTGTTTATCGCAAATCCGTGGCAGAGGCGATTGTTTTTGTCAGTTGGGATCGACGTCGTAGTATACTATCATCGAACGCAGGGACTTCTCGACCATGAACTCCTCGTAGACGTTGCGGAGTATGGTCTTCACCTTACGCATGGATGCCTCGGTCTCTATCTTGAGCATTATCTTGCGTATGTAGAGCGACTGTATGCGGCTCACATGCGGCTCTTCGGGCCCGAACACCCTGTTGCCAAACAATTCCTGCAGGCGCCTGGTATAGCGCACCGACGCATCGGCCACAACGCTGAGGTCGCGGTGCTTCAGGTAGATATTGATTACGCGTGTGAACGGCGGATAGTTGTAGAGCCGGCGCTCTTCAATCTCGTGGGCATAGAAGCCCTTGTAGTCATGCTCGTGCAGGAAGTTGATTACAGGATGGTCGGGGCGTGTGGTCTGCACTACCACCCGGCCGGGCATGTCGTCGCGTCGTCCGGCGCGTCCGGCTACCTGCTCGAGCATGTTGAATGCGCGTTCGGCCGAGCGGAAGTCGGGAAAGTTGATGAGGGTGTCGGCGTTGAGCACTCCTACGAGGCTCACTCCGGCGAAGTCGAGCCCCTTTGTCACCATCTGTGTCCCGACAAGTATCTGTGCCTTTCCGGCCGAGAAGTCGGTTATTATTTTGTCGTATCCGTCTTTGTTGCGCGTGGTGTCGAGGTCCATACGCAGCACCTTGGCGTCGCCGAATGCTCCGTCGGCGATATCCTCAAGGCGTTCGGTTCCGTAGCCGAACACCTCTATGGCGGGTTCCTTGCACGACGGACATATGGTAGGCAGTTTGTAAGTGGCCCCGCAGTAGTGGCACACCATCTCGTCCTGACGCCTGTGGTAGGTGAGCGATACATCGCAGTACTGGCATTTGGGCACGTAGGCACACTGCTTGCACATCACTACCGGAGCAAATCCGCGGCGGTTGTGGAATAGTATCGCCTGGCGTCCGTGGTCTACCGTCTCGCGTGTAAGCCCGAGCAGACGCATCGAGAGCGGTGAGCCGGAGGAACGTCCGCGCTTTTTCTCGTCGAGCATGTCGATAATCTCGATATCGGGCAGACGGGCGCCTTCGTAGCGCTCGGTAAGCTCGACAAGTCCGTAGCGTCCCGACAGGGCCTTGTAGTAGGTCTCGACTGCAGGGGTAGCGCTCCCGAGCAGTGTCTTGGTGCCATGCATCGACGCGAGCACGATGGCGGTGTCGCGGGCATTGTAGCGGGGTGCCGGGTCGTATTGCTTGTAGCTCGACTCATGCTCTTCGTCTACGATTACTATGCCGAGGCGTGAGTAGGGTAGGAAGAGCGACGAGCGTGCGCCGATTACCACACATGGCGAATTGTCGTGGAGCAGTTTCTTCCATATGTCGACGCGCTCGTTGTCGGAAAATTTCGAGTGGTATATCACCACTTTGTCGCCGAACACTTTCTGAAGTCTGCGGGTAAGCTGGGTGGTGAGCGCTATTTCCGGCACAAGATACAATGCCTGTTCCCCCTTGCGGAGCACGAAATCGATGAGGTGGATATAGAGTTCGGTCTTCCCGCTCGATGTGACTCCGTGGAGCAGCACTACGTCACGTTTCAGAAATCCGAGGTGTATGCGGTCAAGAGCCTCGGCCTGGTGGTCGGTGAGTGAGGGCAATGTGCCGGTGGCCACTCCCGTAAACCCGAAGCGGTTGACTTCGCGCGTCGTGATGCGGATTATACCTTTGGCCGACAGTGCCGATACGATTGCGGTGCTCAGTCCGGTGGAGGTCAGCAAGTCTGCCCTCAGCACCTCCGGGTCGCGTCCCTCGTGGCGCTTCTTGTTGAGCATGTCGATGAGGGCGATGAGCAGCTGTTCCTGCTTGGGTGCACCACGTACCGAGTCGAATGCGCGGTGCATGGAGGTGGTGTCGTCATGAGGAAAAGCAAGGCTTACGATTGTCTCGCGTTTGGCCCGGTACCGTTCCACAAGTTTCTCCGATATCATCAGTGCGCAGCGCTCTACAAGGCGTGCCACCGTCTGGGTGGTTCGCGTGATGCCTGTGCGGTGTTCGAGGTCGGCCACGGATATACGCCCGTGGTGGTCGACAGTCTGGAGCAGCACAGCCTCGGTCTCGGTAAGCCGCGCCGAGGTGTCCTCCTCATAGTCGGGATTGACTTCTACAAAGGTCTCGCTCTCAACTTTCAGTCCCGCCGGGAGGGCCGCTTTCATTACATCGCCTATGCTGCACAGATAGTATTCGCCAATCCATTCCCACAGACGCAGTTGCGGATGCCGCACTATCGGCCAGGGGTCGAGTACAGTCATTACGTCCTTTATCTGCATATCTTCCGGCGCGATGGGCGAAAGACCGCATACGATGGCTGTATACAGCTTTTTGCGTCCGAACGGCACGATAATCCGGCTACCGATGCTTACCTTTCCGTCAAGCTCCTGCGGTATGCGGTAGGTAAACGTGGCCCCAAGCGGCAGAGGCAATATCACTTCCGCATACATTAAGCCTGCGCCGGCGTAAGGGCGTACGGTGGCATCGCTTTTCTCTTTGGCATCATGCATAGTCCTACAAAGTTACGAAAATCCTGCACTTGCCCGTTTATATGATTTTAAAAAAATCTAAGCAATATTTGGTGGATATATTTTTGCTAAAATATTTGGCGAATTGGTCTCTATTTGCTTATTTTGCGGCGTTGTTTATGGAATAATGCTACCGCATTCTTATGAGCGGTGGTATTGTGCTATGATTCTCTAAAATAAATTTGTTGCATTATGACTGTTAAAGGACGTAAAATCAGCTATGGATGGCTGTCAGTGTTCGTTTTGTTGCTTGTAATCGGTATAGTAGGGGTGGTTGATACTTCGGATGCCGGTTCGTTCAACATGCCCAACAATCATCTTTTTGCGAATGTGGCATGGATGATAACGGCTACTATCTTTGTACTTATGATGACTCCCGGGCTATCGTTTTTCTATGGAGGCATGGTACGGGTGAAGAATGTAATCTCCACGATGCTTCAGAGTTTCATCGTGATGGGATTTGTGAGTGTGATATGGGTTGTGTTTGGCTTTGGTCTCGCATTCGGCAACGATATAGGCCATGTTATCGGCAATCCTTGCGACTTCTTTATGTTTAATAATGTAGGTGTCAGCAACGTGACGGAGCCTGACTCCCCGCTATTGTCGCAGATTGGCATGGCCACGACCACCATACCTTTGGCCCTTTTCGCTCTGTTTCAGATGAAGTTCGCCATTATCACACCGTCTCTTATCACGGGATCGTTTGCTGAGCGTGTGCACTTTTCCGGCTATCTGCTCTTCATGGTATTGTGGATAGTCGTTGTATATTGTCCGCTTGCTCATTGTACATGGCATCCCGACGGATTGTTTGCCATGATGCATGTCCACGATTTTGCCGGAGGCATAGTGGTGCATGCCGCCTCGGGCATCGCCGCTCTTGCCGGAGCTATATTCCTGGGTCGCCGCACACCATCGCAGGATGCGGCCAAGCCGGCCAATGTGCCGTTTGTGCTTCTCGGCGCGGCTTTACTGTGGCTCGGGTGGTTCGGATTCAACGGCGGCAGTTCGCTTGCCGCCGACGGGGTAGCCATCTCGGCGTTCCTGAATACAAACACCGCCGCTGCGACGGCTATGGTCACATGGGTGGCATTTGACGCTCTACGCGGACGCAAACCTTCTGCCATGGGTGCTGCAATAGGCGCTGTCGTGGGGCTGGTGGCCATTACACCTTGTGCCGGATGGGTTACCGTCGGACAGAGTGTATTCATATCTCTCCTGATTACCATATGCTGCAATCTTGCGGTGTCGTGGAAGGGGTACAGCCATATGCTCGACGATGCTCTTGACGTATTCCCTACACATGGTCTGGGTGGAATACTCGGCACAGTGCTTACCGGTTATTTCGCCTATGATTTCTTTGCTTCCCAGGAACCTGACATGATATCGCGTATGGAATTTTTCTGGAATCATATCATAGTGCTGATTATGGTGTTTGTCTACACGTTTGCCGCCAGTTACCTTCTTTATTGGATTACCAACAAGGTGGTTCCGTTGCGAGTGTCACGCCATAGCGAGGAGGTCGGTCTCGACATATCGCAGCATGGTGAGGAATACGGAGCGGAAGGAGGTACAGGTCTGGTAGAAGATGCCATTAGCGACAATGACTGGATGCGCAGTGTTGAAGAGAGCTGATGTATGCTCTGTCATTGCATTGCCTCGAGGAGCCATGCCAGATTGAACCGGTAGTGGAGCCTTGAGCTGAGCAGATGGATTATGCCGTCGGGCGTCTGTGTGGCGCACAGGTATCCGCGCGGTTCGGCATGGGTGGAGTCTGACTCGAAAAATCCTGTCCAGGCTCCACCGTCGAGAAATCGCGGCACGGAGTCGGTGACAAGCCTGCGTACGGGCCATGTGCGTCCGTTGTCGAACGATACTGCGGCATACATTCCGTAACCTTTAGCCTTGGTTCCGTCGGGAGCTGTGAATTCCATCCCTCGGTCGGTCTCGGGGGTGCGCTGCGGATGGCCGGTGAATGATACGAGCAGCAGCGGTCCCTCGTTGAGCCTGCGCAGTACAAGGCGTTGGCCGCCGTCGATTGGCGGGAGAGGGGAGGCGCTGTAGGTCCATGTGCGTCCCATGTCGCGGGAGATACTCATCGGCATATGCAGTTTTCCGTCGCTGCCGGCGATACTGTTGCCCCGGCCGAGAGCCATGAGCGACCCGTCGGCGAGTTGTACCACTCCGGCATGAATACCGGCGATGGTGCTTCCGACGCCACCGTCGCTGAAGTCGGGAAGTGGAGCGCCGTCCCAAGGGTCTTCCCATGTGTGGCCGCCGTCGCGGCTTATGTGTAGTGCTGTACCGTCGTTGCCTCCCGGGCCGGCGTCGCACGCCTGGATTATCCACCCCTCGGCGGTTATCGACGGGCCGGCGATTACCTGGTGGCGGCGTGTATGTTCGGGAGCGATGATTTCCGGCGCCGACCATGTGGCTCCGTTGTCATGGCTGCGGCGCGCAATCATTGCAAGGTTCTGCCAGTCTCCCGACGCCTCCATGCCGTTGATGTGGAGCAGTGTGCCGTTGCCGTCGTTGAGCAGCGAACTGCCGGTAAGGTTGCGGTCGGGCACACGGAAGAATTCGCGCGCCTCCTCCCATTCTCCGCACCCGGCTTTAAGGCGCGACGACAACACCGTCACCTCGCGTCCGTTCTCCTCATTTGCCGAAAACCAGATGGCAAGCAGGTCACCGTTGTCACACCATGTCACCGCCGGCTGGTGGTTGTGGCTGTAAAAGGGCACGCCGCTGCCACATTGCGGAGCGACGACAAACGGTATCGGCGGCAGGTACAATGGGGTGTCTGACGGAATGTCCCACATGGATTCCCCGGCCGATATGTCGCGGCGTACTGCCGGCACACTCCATTTTTCGCCTGAGTGCTGAAGCTCGGCGTCCGACTCCACTATGCGGAATCCGGTCTGGGAATGGCGGTCGTCGGGGAGCATGGCGCTTCGGTTGGCGCTTCGCAGATACTTCACAGGCGTATGGTGGCTCCCACCGCGCGTTACCCGGTATTCTCCCTGCGCCGGTCCGCATGGGTCGGTCGCTTCGTCTGCGGTATATGGCCCGTAGTAGTCCATACACCACTCCTCGACGTTGCCATGCATGTCGTAGAGCCCGAATGCGTTTGGAGCAAACTGTCCGACACGCAGCGACACCGGGTCAAAATCGCGCGCCACACGCTGCGACTTCTGGCAAGAGTCGGGAAACCAGTCGCCGGTATTATATAATGTATATGTGCCTCCGCGGCATGCGTACTCCCATTCGGCTTCGGTGGGGAGCCGGTAGATGCGGCTTTCGCGTTGGCCCAGTTTCTTGCAGAATTCCAGAGCATCGTGATAACTTACGTTGACCACGGCATCATTATCATCATCCGACACTCCGTTTTTGCCACGTAGGGCACGGTGTTCCGGAAAGAATTCCTCATACTGGGCATTGGTGATTTCTGTGGCGCTCATGCGCATCGGGCGGGTCAGCGTCACCTTATGCACCGGCCCTTCGTCGAAATCCTCGCCGAGAGCGCGGCTCCCCATGTAAAAATATCCTGCCGGAATATCGACCATTTTTATAGGCTCCGAGCCTGTGGCTACGGCGCAGACCGTCATGGCCATGGCGACAGCCATTGCTGTTGATTTCATGATATATTATTAGTTTGCACGTTATCTTGTGTCGAGACCCCACATGAGTTTGTCGCGCAGGGTGTCGGTAAAGTGATGGCCCGGACGCTTTATCACGCGTGTGGCAAACGATGCCTTGCGCAGAGTCACCGTACTCTTGGCCGGGAGCGACAGAAACCGTCCGTCGAGGCTGAGGCGGTAGGCACCGGAGCGTGAACATGTGGTAATCGCTATCACACTGTCGTCGCGTACCACCAGCGGACGCATCGTGAGCGAGTGTGCCGCGATGGGAGATACGGCCCATACCGGTGCAGAAGGCTCCAGAATAGGGCCGCTGACCGACAGATTGTAGCCTGTTGAGCCGGTCGGGGTCGACACAATCAGTCCGTCGGCCAGATATACAGCCAGCGGCGTGCCGTTGATGCGCGCCTTCATTTCTATCATCGACGAGGTGTCCTGTTTTAGCACCGCCACTTCGTTGAGCGCATACGGCCATATCTCCTCGGCAAGGTGACAGTCGGCCTCCACCTCGATGAGGGTGCGCGTCTCTATGTCGTAATCTCCCTTTAGAAGGCGCCCTATCCATTCGTCGGCGTCTTTCATGTGTGTTGCCGCAAGATATCCCAGATGGCCCGTGTTGATGCCGAGTATGGGTATCTGCTTGTCGCCTACCCACTGTGCCGTGTGCAGAAATGTGCCGTCGCCGCCGATACTGATGGCTATGGCCGCATTGAAGTCGGAGCCGCGGATTATATCGTTGACCACGGGGGGCGAGGGAAGCACCCCGCACAGGTATCTGTAGAACGATTCTTCGACCTCGACCCACACATTCTGGCGGCATAGGGCGTCGAAGAAGTGGACAAGTTCTCCGATATGTCGTTCCTGATAGGTGTTGCCGTAGATAGCGATGCGCATATGTCGGTAATTTGGTTACTTATGAATGCCTACACTTCAAGATAGTGTAGCAGAGAGTTGACGCGCTCAATCATATCGGCGTTGAGTAGCCCCGGCGTCCCGGCCATTTCCACCGTATCGTATCCGTAGCGGGCAAGCGAGCGCGCCACCGAATCCCCGCGCGAATGGTTTACACGGAGGATTACCGTGGTAGGTGAATTGGGCTGTGTGCCTGCCACAACATTGAGGTTGAGCAGATGGGCGTCGGCATCCTCCACGGCATGGGCTATGGCCGAGGCGCTGTATTCTCCCGACGGACATACTACGGTAAGCTCGGTGTAGTCATCGAGCTGAGGAAACAGGGATGCGGCCATGCGCATGGCCGACTCGCGGTCGGCAGCTCCTATATACATTTCAGACGATACATCGTCGACAATGGGGATTACCGTCTCGCCGGCTGCCATGCGCTCAAGAAGCAGCGACACGGGCGATGAAGCCGACATCGGGCGTGTGCCATTGGCCAGATTGCCGAGCTGTGAGCCGCGCGGGGCTCCAAGTGCCGAAGCGTCGGCCATGCCGAGATACCGCCCGGAATCATCGACTACCGGAAGCGGACCGCGGCGTTCGACGGCGATACAGAGCCGGTCGATGGATTCACCAATGGTCATTTCCCCGTTCAGGGCCTCGATTTGGGATGATATGGCATCTTTTGCTGTCAAAACGTTTCGCGGTTTACTTATTTCTCATTAATTTTGCAGTTGCTAAAATGGGCAATGCTATATATGCATCACGAAAAGGCTACAAATTTAAGAAATTTTTCTGACTTTTCCTGCCCGGAGCCAATAGGCCGTTTTACTTTTAACAACGCATCAACCGATAATAAGGATGACTAATCTAAGCGTAAATATCAACAAGGTAGCCACTCTGCGCAATGCGCGCGGGGAGAATACTCCCGATGTGGAGCGTGTGGCCGTGGACTGCGAGCGTTTCGGTGCCGACGGCATAACCGTGCATCCGCGTCCCGACGAACGCCATATACGCCACGACGACGTGATAGCTCTGCGCCCGCTTGTAAAGACCGAGTTCAACATCGAAGGCTATCCCTCCGACGATTTCATGCGTCTGGTGCTTATGGTGCGCCCCGAGCAGGTGACTCTCGTGCCCGATGCTCCCGATGCCATCACCTCAAGCGCCGGATGGGATGTGGCCGCACATATGGAGATGCTTACATCTATAGTCGACCGTCTGCACGAGGTCGGGGTAAGAGCCTCGATTTTTGTGGGTACCGATCCGGCCAACATCAAGGCGGCAGCCGCCACCGGTGCCGACCGTGTGGAGCTGTACACAAAGCCGTATGCCGACATGTATCCTTCCGACCCCGAGGCCGCTGTAGCTCCATATGTCGAAGCGAGCATGGCTGCCCACAAGGCCGGGCTGGGTGTCAACGCCGGCCACGACCTGAATCTTGAGAACCTCAAGTTTTTCCACGAGCGTCTCCCTTACCTCAACGAGGTGTCGATAGGCCATGCCATAATCTCCGACGCTCTATATCTCGGACTGGAAGCCGCCATACGCCAGTACAAAGCCTGCCTGCAATAAGTCATGGCTCCGGCTGCTGTATCCGCCTGACATCATCACACATTAATTAATATACATTATCATATTCTCCGATTATAATGACAAGCATACTTTCGGCATTGATTCAGGTGGCCGGCATTCTGGCCGATACAATTACAATGATAAGCGATTCAATACTTTCTAACCTATCATCAGCAATGTCAATACTGAATATGATATTTGCCCCGGTGCCGGAAACTTTCACCGACACTGTCAATATAATAAGTGAAACCGCCGCCACTGCTCCGGCTGAGGCGGCCGCCACGACCGCCAGCATGTCGGTGTGGGATCTCTGCCTCAAGGGAGGCTTCATCATGATTCCGCTTGCCATACTGCTTGTAATCAGTATATATATATTCATCGAGCGATATATCGTGATACGTCGTGCCGACCGTGAGGACGCTACATTCATGAAGCGTATCAAGGATTACATCCACGACGGAGAGATAGACAGCGCCAAACTGCTGTGCAAGAAAAACGGCACCCCCTACGCACGCCTTATACTCAAGGGCATAAGCCGTATCGGACGCCCGATGAACGATGTGCTCGTGGCGATAGAGAATACCGGAAATCTCGAAATCGCCAACCTCGGCAAGGGACTCACATGGCTTGCAACTACCGCCGCGGGAGCACCTATGCTCGGATTTCTTGGTACGGTTATCGGTATGGTCGAGGCGTTCTTCGCTCTTGCCAATGCCGGTTCGTCGGCCAACATCAGTGTGCTTGCAGGAGGCATCTACGAGGCCCTTGTGACTACTGTTGCCGGTCTGGCTGTAGGCATTGTGGCACTCTTTGCCTACAATGCTCTGGTAGCGCGCATAAACGGAGTGATGAAGCTCCTCGAAGGTAAGACCATGGAGTTTATGGACCTCCTCAACGAGCCCGCCGAATAAGGCATTCATCCGGTTTTTCTTTGTGTAATCCACGCTCTCTCCACACCCCGTATACCTATGGCACTGAAACGTCAGCACGATATGATGGCAATGTTCTCGATGGCATCGATGACCGATGTCATCTTCCTGTTGCTCATCTTCTTCATGATAACTTCAACGTTCGTATTCCCTACGGCTCTGGAGGTTAACCTCCCGCAGAGCACCGTACAGACGGCCCTTAAGCCCGGCACACGTGTGTATATCGACAAGGACGAGAAACTCTATGCCTCTTTCGGCGACGAGGAGCCTCAGCCGGTCGAGGAGAGTGCGCTTCTTCCGTTTCTTCAGCTTGCCGCACAGAACGCCTCTGCCGACGAGGCTTTCATAGCGATATATGCCGACGAGGAAGTGCCCTACGGTAAAATCGTCGAGGTGCTTGACCTCGGCGCACGCAACAATCTGAAAATGGTGCTTGCTACCCGTCCGACCAATTCACGTAAGGCTGCATATACCGGCCCGGAATCATCTACAAAGCTATGACACAGCCATGCAGCAAAGCGATAAAGACCGTATAATAGCTGTTATCGGCACTCTGCTTGTCTTGGCTCTGTTGCTACTGTGGATTGCGCTGTCCGAGTTCCGCATAAATATCGACGAACTCGACAGCCGCAAGTGGCCCCCTGTCGATTCAAGCGAGATAGTGTTTGGAGGCGAATATGTCAAGTTGGGCGATATGCCGCAGCCTGTACCGCAGGAGCAGGCCGAGGCTCAGCCACAGGAATCGGCCGAGGAGCCTGCCTATGAGGGGACGGATATGTCCGACGCAGGGCAGAAAACCGATATCCCGCCGGTCACCACTGCTTCCGAGCGTCCCTCGCCCATGAAAGTCGAGAAGAAACCCGAGACTCCCGAAAAGAAAGGTCCGACCAAGGAAGAACTTGCCGAACGCGAACGCATAAAGCGACAGAAAGAGCAGGAGGCACAGAGCAAAAAAATCAGCTCAGGCATTAAAAACAGTTTCAAGCAGAACAGTAAGCCCGCGGCCGGTACCCCCGGTTCGCCCGACGGCAATTCCGACAGCGGTGTGCTGTCAGGCACCCCCGGATTCAGCCTCAAGGGGCGTACTCCCGAATCGTGGGGAGCCACACGAAGCACTCTCGCCGGGAGCATAGTCATACGTGTGAGTGTCAACCGCCAGGGCCATGTCGTTGGCTCTCCTATATATGTAGGCGGCACAGGGCCCGCGGCTGCCAGCATACAGGTGCGCCGGAGCTGTATAGCGGCCGCACGCTCCTCGCGCTTCTCGGTCGACCTCGACGCCCCTGCCGAGCAGGTCGGCACGATTACCTGGACATTCAAGTAAAAGCCGGTATACTTCCGGCAGTCTGTCGCGACAGGAGACTGTCGATATCAATTATTAATTATTAATCCCGAGTGCTTGATACCTCGTTAAAAACAAGAAAAATGACAAAACAATCAATTCAGAAAGAAGGCAATGCCTTCACCCTGCCGTTTCTTATCTTTACGGTTGTGTTCTGCGTGTGTCTCATCGTAGCCAACCTTGTCGAAATCAAGACAGTCGATGTCGGATTCACTACCATTACCGCTGGCATGGTGGTATTCCCCCTCAGTTATATCATCAACGACTGCATAGTCGAGGTGTACGGTTTCCGTAAGGCCCGCATGGTGATATGGCTCGGATTTGCAATGAATTTCTTCGTCACCGTCATGCTTCAGCTCGCTATCATCCTGCCCGGAGCCGGAGAGTGGCAGTCGCAGGCGGCCATGGAAGCCATTTATGGCGGAGTGCCGCGCATACTTACAGCCTCGTTTATCGCATTTGTCTGCGGCTCCATGGTCAATGCGCTTGTGATGAGCAAGATGAAAGTGGCCAGCAACGGGCGATACTTTTCTTTGCGCGCCATCTTGTCGACCGTCTTTGGAGAGGGTGCCGATTCACTGATATTTTTCCCGCTTGCATTCTGGGGAGTGCTCCCCGCCGATGTCATTGTCGAGCTAATCGTGGCGCAGACATGCCTCAAGACACTCTACGAGATTATAATCCTTCCGGTCACAATCCGTGTGGTGCGCTACATAAAGCGCATCGAGCGTCTCGACACATTCGACACGGATATCCGCTATTCGTGGTGGTAAAAAAATCGCACGTGACAACAAAAAAGCGTGAAAACTTGCGTAATTGCGAAAAAAATCGTTACTTTGCACACTGTTTTTAGGCTCATCCTGTAAAATTGTTGAGAATGATGCACTTAGCAATGATATGAGACTGAGATGGCGGCCTAATGACTGAAATACGAAATTCAACAAAACAAAAGATAACAGAACAGCCATGTCAAAGATTTGTCAGATTACAGGCAAGAAAGCTATGGTGGGCAATAACGTGTCGCACTCGAAGCGTCGTACAAAGCGCACGTTCAATGTCAACCTCTTTGAGAAGAAGTTCTACTGGGTAGAACAGGACGCATGGATCCGTCTGACCATCAGCGCAGCCGGTCTCCGCACCATCAATAAGCTCGGCCTCAACGCCGCTATGCAGCAGGCAGCCGGAAAGGGTTATTTAACTGGTAAAGACATCAAATTTATAGACTAAGCTATGGCAAAGAAAGCTAAAGGTAATCGCGTCCAGGTCATCCTCGAATGCACCGAGCACAAGGCCAGCGGCATGCCCGGCACTTCGCGTTACATCACTACCAAGAACCGTAAGAATACTACCGAACGTCTTGAGCTGAAGAAGTACAATCCCATCCTCAAGCGCATGACGATTCACAAAGAAATCAAATAAGCACTTTAACATCTCCACGATATGGCAAAGAAAACCGTTGCATCACTGCAGAAAGGTGAAGGACGTACTTACAGCAAGGTGATCAAGATGGAAAAATCACCCAAAACAGGCGCATACGTCTTCAAGGAAGAGATGGTTCCCAACGAACAGGTTAAGGCCGCTCTCAAGTAAGAGTAACCAATCCCCCAAGATACAATATAAAAAGGTGCTGTGTCGACTCCGACACAGCACCTTTTGTCATTAGTTCGAGTTTGTTGAGTAAGCGCTCTTATTGCCATACCGAAGTGTCGGCATTGGGATTGGTCATGAGCATGGGCTCGGCGGGAGCATCACCACAGTTGTAGAGCATTACCGTGAGGGCGAGCGGACCTTGTGCGCCGGTGATATGCACAGCCTCAATGTCGGCTGTGGCCGAAGGCCCCGTGTAGAAAGAGCCGTACTGGTGGTCGGCGAGTCGGATACCTGAGTATGCATCATGCAGGCCGCCGACTATGTCGTTGCTGTCGAGAAATATGAAGAGGCGTCGCGACAGCAGAGCGCATGCCGCATGCCGCAGAGTGTTGTCAGTCACCCACACTGATCCCATTTCTCCCACGCCGAGGTGGCTGTCCGTCACGCATGTCTCTATACGATGGGCATTATGGAGGTCGCTGAGTTCATCTTCCGTGATATTTCCATCCACACCGTCGGCCGATGAATATATTACGTTTTTCCCACTGTCCGTCTCCGGTTGCTTGCCGAGCCATTCTATGGCATCCTGACGGGTCTTGAACTTTATGGCTCTTCCGTCGAATTCGAGCAGTTTGTTTACAAAGTTGGTCACAGGGTCGCCGGGATAACCGTAGCAGGGCACCTCAGGGAGGGGATGGAATGACGGTTTGCCGGCACGGATGCGGGCGAGTATGCTGTTTTTTGTTTCTTGTTGGTCCATATCGGCATTGTTTCTTGGATTTTCAGTCGTTCTCTTTGTGTGGTTTGATATTGCGCTCATAGTACTGGCGGAATGTCTCCTCCGGAGCTATAGGGTCGCTATGCTCTTTAGCCCATGGATTGAGCGGAGACTCCATTATCGACTTAGGTATATTTCGCAGTGCCCATAGCCCCATCTTTTCTGCCATTGACAGATTGGTGGTGCTCTTCAGTATTGGCTCGGCGAGGTCCTCTTCCACATTGTGTGTAAACTGCCCGAAGCCGTGTTTCACCACCTCCGACCGCCAGTAGAATACGAGATGTGGTATGGGCACTTTCACCGGGCAGACATCGCCGCACGATCCGCAATGGGTACACGAATATGGCAGCCGTGCATACTTGTAGAGATCGTAGCTCGGCTCGAGCACTATACCTATCGGCCCCATGTAGATGGCGTCGTAACTGATGCCTGATGTGCGACGGAATACCGGACACGTGTTCATGCATGCCCCACATCGGATACATTTGAGCACCTCCCAATAGTCGGGCGATGTAAGTCGCTCGCTACGGCCGTTGTCGAGAATCACAAGATGCATCTCCTGTCCTTTGCGCGGGCCGTGGTAGTGTGAGGTATACTGTGTCATGTCCAGTCCGAGAGCGCTGCGGGAGAGCAGACGTATGAACAGGGGCAGGTCGCTCTGGCGCGGTATCAGCTTTTCAAGTCCCATTGTGGCCACATAGAGCGGCGGAAGGTTGGCGCTAATGTCGGCGTTGCCCTCGTTGGTGCACACGACTATGCCCCCGGTCTCGGCTATTCCGAAATTTACACCCGACATGCCGGCGTCGACTTTAATATATTTCTTACGCATGTCGGCACGCATCACGCTGTTGAGGTAATGCGGGTCGTCGATATCCTTGTCCGAGCCGAGAGTGCGGGCAAAGAGCGACGCCACGTCACTGCGCAGTTTGTGGATTGCCGGCATCACTATATGCGATGGCCGCTGGTTGTCGAGCTGCTGTATGCGCTCTCCCAGGTCGGCCTCGTAGATGTCTATGCCGTGACGCCCCATGAACTCGCGCATGCCGCATTCGTCCATTGTCATGGACTTGCCTTTGGTCACGGTCTTTACATTGTGCTGCCGAAATATGTCGAGTATTATGTTGTTGTGCTCTTCGGCGTCGCGGGCCCAGTGCACATGTATTCCGTTGGCTTCGGCGTTGGTGGCGAATTGTTGCAGATAGCTGTCGAGTTGCGACAGTGTGTGTAGTTTTATCTGGGATGCCAGCTCGCGCATCTCCTCCCATTCGGGTATGGATGCAGCTACCTTGTCGCGTCTCATACGTGCCGCCCAGAGGCAGCGGTCGTGCATCTCGCGGTGTGCCTGTTTGTCTATAAACTCGGCTCCGAGCTTTACCTGGTTTACCTGTCTCATGGCTTTGCGTCTCCGTTAAGAATTTCAGTGATATAAAACATTTTCAGATCGAGTCCGTTCTTGCGGGCTATTGTCTGTTGGTGTATCATGCACGACATGTCCTGCGATGTCACATACTTGAAACCGTTGCGGGCATAGTCGCTTACCTTGTCGCGTCCCTGTTGCCCTGAGCATGAGGGGTCCCATATGGAGTAGGTGCCTCCGAATCCGCAGCATTCGTCGCGGCGTGTGGCGTAGCCTACTTCAAGGCCGTCGACGAGTTTAAGCAGGTCTGCGCATTTGTCAAACGGCTTTATCATCAGTTCTGTCGGACGCGCTTCATTGAGATAGCGCAGAGAATGACAACCGTTGTGCAGTGCCACACGGTAGGGGAACTGAGGATGTCCGGGCAATTCTGTGATTTTAAGTATGTCATGAAGAAATTCCACAGGGTCGTGTACCGTAGCTCTGAAATGCGCTACTTCAGGGGTCTGCTCCACTTCGGTGAAGTGATCGCGAAACTGGTCGGTACATATGCCCGACGGTACTACGACATAGTCGTATCCCTTGTCGGATATAAGCGATACTATGCCCTTTTCAAGAGAACACGAATGTTTGATATACCCCATGTCGAGTTCCGGCAGACCGCAGCAACTGCCGCGTTCGATAAACTCTACGTCGAGCCCGAGTTTTTTCAGCAGACCGTATGTAGAGATGGCTGCCTGCGGATGTATCGCGTCGATGTAGCATGGGACAAAGAAGCCAATCTTCATAGAAGTAAATGTAGTGGTGTAAGTCGTTAGAATTTGATAAAATTATATGTCTTAAACAATCGTTATTTAATAATTGTTTTCATACATATCTTATTTATTAAAATCATATTCAACCTACATAAAATACTAATATATTATGATGGAGCGCTCCGACCTACAGTTTGAAAGGGATTACTCATCGCCGGTAATCTCAAGGTGGTGGATACTTGTCCTTGCCTTTGTGTTTATCTATGGATTCTCTGTTCTGATTACGGTTACTGTAAAAGCATATTCCGATAAACCTCCGGTACCTGAGGTGGTAAAGGATATGGCAGGGAATGTGATGTTTACCGGTGATGATATCCGGCAGGGACAGTCGGTCTTTCTTCGCTACGGACTGCATGACAATGGCTCAATATGGGGCCACGGTGCCTACCTCGGTCCTGATTTCTCATCAGATTATCTTCATCAGGTAGCGGTTGCAACGCGAGAGATGAATCCCCGGCTATCGATGTCGGAGCTTAATGCCAAAGCCAAGACCAACCGTTATGATGCGTCTACGGGTGTGCTTGTCATGGACGAGGCTCAGGCTTCTGTATTCGCCGACGCTCCGGCCTACTGGAGAAAATACTTCAGCACGCCGGTCAATAACGGCGGCCTCCCCTATAATCTTATCGATGATGACGCCGAATTGCATAAGTTGTGTGCTTTCTTCGCGTGGTCGGCATGGGCGTGTGTGGCCAATCGTCCGGGTGAGGATTACTCCTATACCAACAACTTCCCCTACGAGCCTACGATAGACCAGGGGCCGGCTGACGCACTCACCGTATGGAGTGTGGCCTCCCTGTTGTTTCTGCTTATCGGCATAGGGGCATGCCTGCTTTTTGTCGGACGCGATAAGGAGGCCGACTGGAAGGCCTCTGTCCCTCCGTATCCGATGATGAGCGCCGACGGCAATCAGCCCGCTTCGGTAAGGGGATTGCTCAAGTTTGTAGTGGTAGTGGGTTTACTGCTGCTCGGGCAGACTCTCGTCGGGGGGGCCGTGGCCCATTACCGTGCTGATCCCGGATCGTTCTACGGACTTGATCTTTCTTCCGTGTTCCCGAGCCAGTTGGTAAGAACGTGGCATATACAGCTTGCCATACTATGGGTTGCTACCGGATTTGTACTTGGCGGACTTATCATATCCCGCATATTCGGCGGAAAGGAATGGAAAGGACTCGCCATGATGACATACTTTCTGTTCGGGGCTTTCGGCTTTGTGATATTCGGCTCGCTTCTGGCCGAGTGGGCAGGTTTGGCAGGATGGTGGGGCAATGGCTCGGGATCCTTCTGGCTTGGAAGTCAGGGTTGGGAGTATGTCGAGATGGGACGCGCTTTCCAGCTGATAATGATTGCCGGATTCCTCGTGTGGGCATACGTGCTGATACGCAACACGATGCCGGCGCTGAAGGTGCCGGGCAAGAGATTCCTGGCATGGGTGTTTCTGGCGTTTGCAATATGTGTGCCGGTGTTCTACATCCCGGCGATATTCTTCGACGATATGACCAACTACACCGTGGTCGATACATGGCGTTTCTGGATGATTCATCTTTGGGTCGAAGGGTTCTTCGAGGCCTTTGCCACAACAATGGTGGCCATGGTATTTGTCGAGATGGGCATTGTAAGCCGTGAAAGGGGTATAAAGATTATTATACTTGAGGCCATACTTACGTTTATGGGTGGTATTATCGGCACCGGACATCACTGGTATTTCGAAGGACAGAGCACATTCAATATGGCGGTCTCTTCATGCTTTTCGGCCATGGAGGTAGTGCCTCTCGTGCTGTTGTGCTTTGAAGGATGGCGTTTTTACCGCATCTCCCGTGTCGGAGGTGTCGAAGGTGTCGGTCAGCAGCATAAATGGGTGTTCAACTTCTTCATGGCAGTCGGATTCTGGAACTTCATCGGAGCCGGTGTGTTCGGTTTCCTCATCAACATGCCTATTGTGAGCTATTTCGAGATTGGTACATATCTTACGCCCAATCACGGGCATGCCGCATTGTTCGGAGTATTTGGTTTCCTCTCTCTTGGACTGTGTGTATATGCTCTCCGCAAGAATCTGAATGATGCGCAATGGGCATCTATAAAGCCCTGGATAAAATGCTCGTTCTGGGGATTCAACATCGGTCTGGCCATGATGATAGCCCTCAGTCTGCTCCCGTCGGGATTTATCCAGCTCTGGGACGTGATACACAACGGCTACTGGCATGCACGCTCGATAGAGTTTGTGACCAACGATACCATGAGCCTTATCGGATGGTTGCGTATGCCGGGCGATGTGGTGTTCATACTTTTTGGAGCGGTGCCATTCTTCATAGGAGCATGCAAGGCCTGGTGGATCAACTGGAAGTCGCGCCATGCGGTTGAAGATTGATTTTACTATGGCAATACAATATTTACCCCCGTCAATATCCGGCAGCCGGATATTGACGGGGGTAAATATTGTAGTCTCTTTTTTAGGTTTGGGGTTACTCCTTATCGCGGTCGGGAGAGAAGCGTACTGGGTCGTCATACTGCTCCTGGAGGCGCTTTAGCTCCTCTTTGAGTTCGGCCACAACAGGCTCATACTCTTTGAGGCCATAGAGATTGTGCATCTCCGATGGGTCGCTCTGCAGGTCGTACAGTTCCCATACATCGATGTCGTTGTAGAAGTGTATCAGTTTGTATCGGTCGGTGCGCACGCCGTAGTGGCGCTTTACCATATGCTCGGCGGGGTATTCATAGAAGTGGTAGTACAGCGATTTGCGCGGAGTATCGGTCTGCTCGCCCTTAAGCAACGGCAGAAGTGACACGCCCTGAATGTCGTCGGGCACTGGCTGTCCGGCCAGTTCGAGGAATGTCGGTGCATAGTCGATGTTCTGCACGAGAGCGTCGATATCGCCTTTGCGGTCGAATCCGGCGGGCAGACGCATGATGAGCGGAGTGCGCATCGACTCCTCATACATGAAGCGCTTGTCAAACCATCCGTGTTCTCCCATGTAGAATCCCTGGTCGGAGGTGTAGACTACGAGAGTGTTGTCGAGCAGGCCCTTTTCTTCAAGATAATCGAGCACGCGCCCCACATTGTCGTCAAGCGACTTCACGGTCTTCATGTAGTCGCGCATATAGCGCTGGAATTTCCAGTCGGCGAGCTCCTTTCCCTGAGGATTCTTTTTGTAGAAATCCTCGATTATAGGCCCGTAAAAACGGTCCCAGGCGGCGCGCTGCTCCTTGTCCATGCGCCCGATATAGCTTTCATAGAGTGAGCGCAGGCGTGAGTCCTTGTCGGGGCGCAGCATCTTGAGGTCGTATATCATGTCCATATCCTTCACGATACCCATCTCCTGGGCGGCAGCGGCGGGACGTCCCTCGTAGTCGTCAAAGAAGTTGTCGGGCAGCGGGAATGTCTTGTCCTCGTACAGCGACAGGTTGCATGTGTCCGAAAGCCAGTTGCGGTGAATAGCCTTGTGATGTATGAGTATGCAGAACGGTTTCTCTTTGTCGCGCTTGTTTTCCATCCAGTCGATGGCATCGTCGGTGATGATATTTGTCAGATACCCGTGTTTCTGTATAGTGTCGTTGTCCTGGGTTATGAAATCGGGGTTGTAGTAATCGCCCTGGCCGGGCACGATTTCCCAGTAGTCAAATCCGGTGGGAAGGCTCTCAAGATGCCATTTCCCCACGAGGGCTGTCTGGTAGCCGCCCTTTTGCAGCAGTTTCGGGAAAGTCTGCTGGGTGTTGTCGAACACACAGGTAGTATTGTCGTAGAATTTGTTGGCGCAGCTGTGCTTGCCGGTAATCATGCACGCACGGCTGGGACCGCTGAGCGAGTTTGCCACAAAACTGTTGGTGAAGCGCACGCCATCGTTGGCTATACGGTCGAGATTGGGAGTCTCCATGTACCGCTTGTCATAGCAGCTCATCATCTGGGCCGTATGGTCGTCGGTCATTATGTACACAATGTTGTAGGGCTTTTGCTCCTCGGCCTTTTTCTGCGACGTGCACGACGGCAGCGACGCCGCGGCGGTAATCCCGGTGAGGGAAAAAAGTAATCCGGACTGTAGTTTGTTCATGTAATAAGGGTTGATTTATTCGGAATAATCCTGCAATGACCATTCCATGTATGCGGGAAGTTATTACTTGCAAACTTAATCAAAATATCCATCATTTCCGGCATCATTGCGTAAAAACTGTCGTATTGCAACTGAAAATCATTAGAGCAGGATGCATCGTAGCAGATAAATCGCTATCTTTGCGATATATCAGTTATCGAAAATTATTAAAACATGAGAACCTTAAAGACCATTGTATTGGCCGTTACAGCCATGCTTTCGGCTTCGGCCCACTCCATGCCGCCGGTCTCTTCGCCGCGCTACACTCTTTCGCTTGACGGCCCGCGCTGGCATATGATGCGCGATACCGCCGCATCGTGGGAACACGACAGGCTTTATCTGCCTGAAGAGATAACTTCTATAGAGTATCTGCCGGTGAACGCTCCTACTGAATGGTGGGAGATGCTTACCCCCGAAAATGCCGTCAGTGTGAGTGTGCCGGGCACAGTCGAGGAGTATCTTACGACATCGAAGCGTCCTTCGCCCGACGATTTCAAGGGCGTGAGCTGGTGGTTCACCACCGTCAGTGTGCCTGGGAATCTGAAAGGACGCCGTGCCATGCTTCACTTCGAGTCGGTGAGAATGCGTGCCGAAGTGTATCTCGACGGTCGGCTTGTCGGCTACGACATCATCGGCGAGTCGCCTTTTGACGTCGACATTACCGATGCCCTCGTCCCGGGCAAAACTCACACTCTTGCAGTGCGTGTCACCAATCCCGGAGGTAATTTCCACTGGCAGGATTTTACACAGATGCGCTGGGGTGATTACAAGATTCCGCCCGGACGCGGATTCGGTGGTCTTATCGGCAGGGTCAGGCTCGATGTTGTCGACGCGGTATACATCGAGGACATATATATGCAGAATCAGCCTGTGCCAACCCGCGTGAAAGCGATAGTGAATGTGCGCAACACAAGTTCCAAGGCGGCAGTGCGTACTGTCGGGTATGCCGTTACACCAAAGAACGTGTCGGACAAGGTGGTGGCACGCGGCTCGCGCAAGTTGTGTCTTGAGCCGGGCGACAACAGTGTGGAACTGGAGATTGATGTGCCCGACGCGCGTCTGTGGGACATCGATTCGCCCGAACTGTATCAATGTGATGTTACGTTGTCCGACGGCACGACACTGCTTCTGCTGAAGTCGCCCGAGTCGTGGATGCAGTTTCTCAATTCTGCTGCCGGCATAGGGTATGAGAGCAACTTTACTGTCGGCACCGATTGGGTGGGAGGAGTGCATTTAGTCAACGACCATCCCGTACTGAGCGGATTGCCTGTCAATACCGCCATGAACTGGCCATATCAGGAGCTCGTAAAGGATGGAAACAGCCGCCTTGGATTCAAGATAGCCGACGAGCGTTTCATAGCCGGGGCCTACCGTTCGTGGCCGTTCCATCTCGGCACTGCAATGGGCGAGGCTCCTTGTGGCAAAGGCCAAGTGCTATATACCACACTTCGCCTCTGCGAGCCACTTCTGTCGCCGGAGCCGGCGGCCGAACCTGCGCGCAAACTCTTCGGCAACATCATCCGCTGGGCTGCCTCCCCACAATAATAGCTTGTTTAATAATAAATTAGAGAGTGAAGTCATTACGACTTCACTCTCTAATTTATAATGATTCAGCAATTTTTACTGAATCATTGTATTATTAAGCAGATTTCTTCTTTATTATTTGAATGCTGATATGGCCGGACGTCCGGTCCAAGCCTGAGGCTGTCTGACGCCGAGAAGAGCGGCGATGGTCGATGTGACGTCGTATTCCCATAAACATAGAGGCTCAGTTAGGTGCGCTCGACGAGGGGAGCACTGTACGCTTTTTGAGGGTATAGCTACCTTGCTCCATCAAAGAGGCTAATGCCGGCATATCAGCCTTGGGGACACTATATGCCCCCCAGCCGTCAAATCCAATCAGTACTACATGTTTTGCTCGCTGCTTCGGGGCTGCATCTCCCCACTGCACTCCTGCCGATATCAGTATTATACTAATCAGCAAACGAAATAAAATTTACTTTTCTCATAATGGTATTACATTAGTTTGTCAAGAAGGACATCACCTTTGGTGTTCAGTACTTTCAGGCGGAGTTCCGACCCTTTGCGGCTTAAAATCATGACCGTGGCATTGTCCATCTTATAACCGCCGCCAACTACTACCGGATAGTTGTTGCCCCGGCTGCCGCGCGGATGAAATGCATACTTGTGGGTATGGGCATTGATTGCCACATCGAAAGGCGCCTTCTCCAAAATAGGGCCCCACATTTCAAGACACGGATTGTAATCGGTGTAGCTGACATCGAGTCCATATACCGGGGCGTGGTGCAGCAGAACCTTCTTACCCGATTTCTTGAACTCTTTTGTCTTTAATTCCTCTTTAAGAAATTGTACCTGATCCTGACGCAGACGGGTGAAATCGTTCATGCCGTAGTATACGCTCGTGGTGTCGGGTTTGTCTTCTCCGCAGTCGAGAATCACAAAACGTGTGTCGCCCCAGTTGAATGCCGAGTAAACATTTCCTCCTGCATAATCGAATAGATTGCGCAGACCGGTCGAAAATGCGCCTCGTATCTCATGATTGCCGCGGATATAGAACACCGGCACACTGTCGGCCCCAACTCCTTTGTTGAGTTCCTTGAGAAAGCGTGTCGCCTGGGCATGGCTCTGCGGGTCATCGATACAGTCGCCGTTGAACACTACAAAGTCATAGTCTACCTTCTTGATATGCTTGCATAGGGCCTTGAATGTCTCGGAATGCTGATGTAGGTCGTTGAATACAATGGCCGTGAAATCCTTTGACGCAGGCGATGGAAGTGTAAACGACTTCAGCTCGCTTGTGGCTGAGTCGCCAAGCGTTTTACGATAAGCGCCATACCTGAGTATCTCGCGCGAGATTACCCGATAATAGTATTTCAGGCCGGGCTGCAGTCCGCTGAGACGCACCTTGTGCATAGTACCCCAGTCGGCCTGTCCGTCGAGAAGAGTGCGCTCGCGTGTCATGCTGTCGGGCGATGTGCCGTACTCCACCACACCGGTGCACGGCACACTTGTCTGCCACATTACCGTTATACCGCCGTCGGTCGGATTCTGGAGATATGGCTTGACACGGATTATCTTGTCGTGGCGTTGCTTCATTGTCACACAGGCATATACCGGTCTGTGGTCCGAAGCCACAGGCTCCTCGACAACATTGCTCTTTCTCGTTCCGGCAATTTCGGGGTACCTTTCTTTACGGCAATGTAATCGAGCAGCTCAACAGGCTTGTCAGCCGGAAACGACATCTCTTCCGTGGTTGAAAGAATGTCGAATTTCTTGGTGAACCGCTCCATGAACCGGTCACCCGGATGTGAGTTGAAATCGCCGGCTATGAAAAACGGTTTGTCGGACAGCGAAGCCACACTGTCTATCCTGGTCAGTGATGCGAGACGGTCCTGTTCGGTGAGCGAAAGGTGAGTGCATGCAAATACGTAATCCTTAAACTCGACAGCGAGAAGCGCACGCTGCTCCTCACGTCCGGGAAGAGCGACCCTTATCTCTTTTATCGGTTTCTCCTTGCAGATGATACCGATGCCATACTTGCCCCCGTCGAAATCTATTGCCGGAGCATAGACATGACGCATTCCGGCGTAGCCTGCGATTTCGGCCAAAAGGTTACGGCCGTGGCTACGTCCGGTGATGCTGTCGATTTCCTGAATGGCGACAACATCAGGCGCCACACTGTCGATGACCGAGGCTATCCTCCTTGTGTCGATTTTACCGTCGAGCCCGGTGGCATTGCGGATGTTATAACTCATCATTCTGATGTCGCGTGCCTCTGCTCCCTGCGATATGGGCAGTAACGCGATGGCTATCATTACGGCAACAGTAAATCGTTGGATTATATTAAATTTGCACATATTTGAAAGGTTAAGCATGCTGTTGGTAGAGATAAGATTACCCATACAGACAAAATTAATGAAATATCTGTAATGGCCGATGGGCTATCTCAATGTTTTTTATTGCGAGTATCTGTGAAAGTGGCTAAATTTGTAGAAGTAAGTAAAGTAATTCAGACGAGGTAATGTTAGTGCATGTTTTGCGCATGCCGTGAATCTGAGACAATCTCTAAAATGTCAGGCCGACAGAAATCATATATAAATATCCCTACACTGTGGGTGCTATCGGTGGTCGCGGCTCTTGCCGTGGCATGGAGTGTGATGTATATATTCACATTGCCGATGGGCGACGACCTGATATACACCTCCATACTCAGGCGTGCCGACGGGATTGGTACCGGGGCATATGCAGTGTGGGAGTTCCCGCGATATTGGGCGCGCCACTGGATGTACACCAACGGCCGTTCGGCCAACCTGTTTGCGTCGCTCTTCATGGGCATCCTCCCGCATTGGATGGTGTCGGTGATGTGCGGTATGGCTGTAGGGGCCATGTACCTTTTCGTGCTTTACTTCTGTCGCCTGTTCCCTTGCAAGGGGAGAGGAGTGGCAGCCACCGTGGTGATTGCCGTAATCGCGTTTCTGTTTCCATGGTGGGACTCTTTTTCGCTCATTGATGTGAATTTCAACTACGTATGGGCCACGGCTATGCCGCTTGCGTTTTTATTGATGCTACGGCATGACGGCCGCGGATGGCTCGGAAGAGTGGGGAGTATATCCGACCGCTCGGGGCTCATCACTACCGCATGTGTGGCTATGTTCTGCCTCTTTGCGGGCATGATTCATGAGGCCGCCACACTGTCGCTATGCGCGGGCATCGTGTGGACGGCATGGATGCGGGGCGATATATCCTCAGGCGGATGGCGACGGATGTCGCGTCAGCGGCGATGGATGCTCGGGTCGTTTTTTGCCGGGGCGGCTGTGGCCGCTCTTTCTCCGGGCATTATCATGCGCGCTGTCGGCGGGAGTTCCCCCGACGATGTATGGTGGGTGGTGGTGCTCAAGTCGGCTCCGGTTACCCTGATTCTGCTTTTTGTGATACTCATGTCGCTGATGAGCCGTAACGGCCGCGATAGATTGCGCCGGGTGATGGTGTCCGACCGGGGCATGTGGGTCGTAAGCGCCATCGCAGGTCTGGCGTTTGTGGCTGTCGGGGGATTGTGGGGCGCAGCGGCTGGTTCTCACAGATTTTTGCCCTTATAGCTTTATGGCAATGGTACGACCCTGTAGGGCGATATCGTGTCAGTCTTGTGGGCGGAGGCCTTGTCGCTCTGTCGCTCGGAATGTCGGCTGTCGTCCAGATGGTTGAGGTAGACCGTTACAGCTATATCGGCTGGAAGGCCGACAGTGAGCTGCGCTCGCTCTATGCCGCGTCGCCCGACGGCATTGTGTGCTACGACATGCCCGACGACAGCCGCCTGCCTCTGTGGGTGTTCTCGCGTGTGCGCTATCTGCGCCCGGAGGACGATTACACTCATTATGGATTGCGCCTGTACTATAAGAAGGATTGCCCGCTTATCAATCTTCCCGCCTCTGCGGCGGCAATCGACTGGGCGAACTTCCGGCCGTGCAAGGCGTTGAAATTTGAAACAAAATACCTCACAATAGGCTCTGTTGCGCTTATGCCTCCCGCCGATGCGGTGTTCCCCGAATCTCCGGGATGGGCCCGGCTCTATGTCGGCAAGGCTGAGAGTGCGGAGTCGCGGCATTTCAATATATATGATTTTGGCTCACAATATTGCAGCCGCAATTGGGTTATACCTTTTGAGAAGGAGGGACGCACATATTACTACACGCGTCCCTACCGGCCTCATTGGGGCGACCGCTTCTGAGGCATGTATTATTAAACAAGCTCTAAAAAACAGAAATATATATGGCACAGATAGGAGATATGGTGCGCTACCTCAATTCGGTAGGTGGCGGCCGAGTGGTAAGGATTGAGGGCCAGATGGCCTATGTTGACGAAGACGGCTTCGAGACTCCGGTGCTTCTGCGCGAATGTGTGGTAGTGGTGCCGGCACAGCAGGCGGCTCCGGCGGCACGCGCGGCAAAGAGCGGAGCCTGTCAGAGCGCTTCCTCCGGCGACCGCTGGTGGGAGAAAGAGTTGAAAGGCAAGAAGGAGAAAGCTCCGTCGAAGGAGAAGCCCGTATATGACCCTACGGTCGGAAAGGTAGCTCCCGAAGCCGGATTTGCCGGAAAGGGCACGATATCGCCCAAGCCTGAGGCTGCCCCCGACCCCGATGATACTCCCGAGGGAGAGATGCTCAACATCGTGCTCGCTTTCGAGGCCGAGGAGCCGCGCCATCTCAACACTACCGAGTATGACGCATACATAGTCAACGACTCAAACTATACGCTGTTTCTCACCTACCTCACACGCTCCGACAGCGACAAGGGGTGGACTCTGCGTTTTGCCGAGGCAATCGAGCCACACATGCAGGTGCCGGTACAGCATATCACCCGCGACGACCTCGTGGCGATGGACCGCGTGAGCGTACAGTACGTGGCTTACAAGTCCGGACGTGAGTTCCGCCTGAAATCGCCTGTGGCCGTCGAGCATTCCATCGACACGACTAAGTTTTTCAAACTCCACTGCTTCCGCGACAACGTATATTTCGACACCCCCGTAATCGCAATCGACATCACCCGCAACGACGTGCCGCAGCGTCCGGTGGTCATCGACTCGGGCCGTCTGGAGGATGCCATGCGTTCCAAGCGTCGCGGCGACGAGCAGCCTCAGGCACGTCGTGTGAGCCGCAACGACCGCAAGAACGTCAATGAGCCGATTGTGGTCGACCTGCACATATCGGAGTTGCTCGACAACACTGCCGGGCTCGACAATGCCGACATGCTTCAGGTGCAGTTGCGCGAGTTCAACCGTGTGATGGAGGAGAACCGCGCTGCCAAGGGGCGCAAGATTGTATTCATCCACGGCAAGGGCGAGGGAGTGCTGCGCAAGGCCATACTGAAGGAACTTTCCTATAAGTACAAGTCGTGTGAGGTGCAGGATGCCTCGTTTCGCGAATACGGCTTCGGAGCCACACAGGTGACTATAAGATAACCTCGCGACTTATGGTATACTACTTTTCGGGACAGGGCAATTCGCGCGCGGCGGCCATAGCCCTCGGAAAGGCCCTCGGCATGGAGATATGCCGCATTACTCGCCGTGAGATTGACAATGCCCATGCGGCTGAGCCACCGACTCCCGACGAGGCCTCGGTGTGGGTGTTTCCGGTACATGCGTGGGGTGTGCCGCGTGTGGTTGAGGAGTTTATCGAGAGGCTTGCGTCTGACACTCCGGATGGTGGTGCCGGCTCTGTGCACCATATGGTGGCTACATGCGGCGATGATATAGGCCGCACCGACCGTCTCTGGGCCGCTATGATACGAGCCCGCGGATGGCGAGTGGGTGGAGTCTTCTCTCTGACGATGCCCAACACATATGTGTGTCTGCCCGGATTTGATACGGATTCGGCCGAGCTCGCGGCTGATAAGCTCGACAGTGCCTCTGCCGGCATTGAGGCAATAGCCTCGCGCATAGCCGACAACCGTGCCGACGGCATGAGGCAGGTGACGCCGGGCAGTATGCCGTGGGCGAAAAGCCACATATTGCGCCCGCTCTTCAATGCGTTTCTTATGTCGCCGCGCGGATTTCGTGTTGACCGAGGAAAATGCAATTCATGCGGAGTCTGCTCGTCGGTGTGTCCGATGGATAATATCACGGTCGACGGCAGTTGTCCGCGATGGGGCAGTGACTGCACGATGTGTCTGGCATGCTATCACCGCTGTCCTCACGACGCCATCGGATACAGATGTTTCACGCGTGGCAAGGGGAGGGTACATACACCCTCCGACGCGCTTTAGACCCTGAAAATCCGACGTACTTTAGACAAGTTCTTAAGTCAGCAAAAGAACAGCGGCGATATCTCCTGGAGATATCGCCGCTGAACGTATCGGATGCGGATAAGCAACTGTTTAAAAGTAGCTTATATCCGGCTTACTTTTTGAAGTGACGGTTGTAGAGACCCTGGAAGCCCTGTCCGTGGCGAGCCTCGTCCTTGGCCATTTCATGTACGGTGTCGTGGATGGCGTCGAGGTTGAGTTCCTTGGCGTGCTTGGCGATGCGCATCTTGTCGGCGTTGGCACCGGCTTCTGCAGCCATGCGCTTTTCGAGGTTGGTCTTGGTGTCCCACACTACGTCGCCGAGGAGTTCGGCAAACTTGGCTGCGTGCTCGGCTTCTTCAAATGCATAGCGCTTGAAAGCCTCGGCTACTTCGGGATAGCCTTCGCGGTCGGCCTGACGCGACATGGCAAGGTACATGCCTACTTCGGTGCACTCACCCATGAAGTGTGCGTTGAGGTCGGCGCGCATCTGGTCGTCGGTATCTTTGGCGATGCCGATTACGTGCTCGGTTACAAACTGGAGAAGTGCTGTCTCGTCGAGTTCCTTGAACTTGGATGCGGGCACACCACACTGGGGACACTTTTCGGGAGCTGCGTCACCTTCGTGAACGTAGCCGCAGACTGTACAGATGAATTTCTTGCTCATTTTCTTGGAAATTATACGATTGGTTAAATGATACGATATGATTCGGGACATTGTAATTTTCATAGCCTTTCCACCGGCGAACCGGATGGTGTGAATCACATCAGGATACGATAATATTTGGTTATGAGGATTGAGTTCGTAATGCAAAATTGCATAAATTACTCAATATTGCCAAAAAAGTAACGAAAAAAATATGATGTATTGTTGTCGGAGCGGCCTCAAATCTCAGGCCGGTCGGTTGGTGGATAGGGCATTGCCGGACCGATTTGCGCCATGGCCTGGGGAAGCAGCGGGTGCGACGGGTCGAGATGTATCACCGACGGGTCGCGTTTGAGCCATGTGAGCTGTTTCTTGGCATATACACGGGTGTTTTTCTTGATGCGGGCCACTGCGGTGTCGTAGTCCATCTCACCGTCGAGATATGCAAACATTTCTTTGAATCCTACAGTGTTGAGCGAGTTGAGACTGCGCATCGGATATACCTTGCGGGCCTCGTCGAGCAGTCCGTCGGCCATCATGCGGTCGACCCTTGTGTTGATGCGGCTGAATAGCACTTCGCGCGGATGGTCGATTATGAATTTGAGAGTGCGGAACGGGCGCTCCCTTACGGCTCCTACCCTCAGCGACGAGTAGGGCACCCCTGCTTCGATGCTTATCTCTATGGCGTGGATGAGGCGCCGCGGATTCGACAGGTCGGCTCCGGCCAGATACTCGGGGTCGAGATTGCGCAGAGTGGCGCGCAGTCCTTCGAGTCCATCCCGTTGGTAGAGCGCGAGAGTGTCGGCGCGCACTTGTGGGGATACGGTGGGCAACTCGTCGATACCGCGGCATACGGCGTCGACATACATCATTGAGCCGCCGCACATCACCGCGCATCCGTCGCGCTGGAAAAGCCGGGGGAGCAGTGCCATCACATCCTCCTCGAAGCGTGCCGCGCTGTAGTATTCGTCGAGCGCCAGAGTGCCGATGAAATGGTGGCGCGCGGCGGCAAGTTCCTCTGGCGATGGGGCGGCAGTGCCGATGGGGATGTCGCGGAACAGCTGTCGCGAATCGGCCGATATTATATCGCAGTGCAGAGTCTGCGCGATTTCTATGGCGAGCGATGTCTTGCCCGAGCCGGTTGGGCCGGTCACTACGATAAGCAGAGGTTTCATATGGATGAGTGGCGGATAATACGGTGGGTTTTAACGGGATTTTTTCAGGATTCCCGTACCGACAGAAACAGATGTCATAATCCATCCCGATGATTTGCGGGGATGGATTATGACATGTATGTTTAGGGGGCTATTGTAGCGCCGGTCGTCGATTGAAGGCGGCAGGCATGTGGCGGTTGTCTGGCTATCGGTTGGCTACGAGCCTTGCGATTTCTATTATCACTTCCGTGGCTTTCTCCATCGAGGGGATGGGCACAAATTCATAGCGTCCGTGGAAGTTGAGGCCTCCGGCGAATATGTTGGGGCAGGGTAGACCCTTGAACGACAGCTGCGCTCCGTCTGTCCCTCCGCGTATAGGCACTACGATGGGTGTCACGCCTACGTTGCGCATGGCTTCCTCGGCGATGTCGATCACATATTTTACGGGTTCGATTTTCTCGCGCATGTTGTAGTACTGATCCTTTATCTCTATGGAGGCGCAGTTGGGGAACTCGTTGTTGATTTTTCTTACCAGATGCTCCAGCTCTTTTTTGCGGCGTTCGAATCGGTCGCGGTCATGGTCGCGTATTATGTATGTGATGGTGGTCTTCTCCACATTGCCTTCGGTGGCGATGAGGTGGTAGAATCCTTCATATCCCTCGGTATGCTCGGGGTCTCCCATCGGGGCAGCATCGACATAAACTGGTTGGCGATGCGCTGTGAGTTGATCATCTTGTGTTTGGCATACCCGGGGTGTACGTTTCGTCCGGTAAATGTCACCTTGGCCACTGCGGCGTTGAAGTTCTCATATTCGAGTTCGCCGATTTCGCCTCCGTCCATGGTATATGCCCAGTCGGCGCCAAACTGCTCTACATCAAATTTGTGCGCTCCCTGACCAATCTCTTCGTCGGGATTGAAGGCGATGCGTATTTTGCCATGTTCGATTTCGGGATGCTGCTGCAGGTAGGCCACTGCGGTGATGATTTCGGCGATTCCCGCTTTGTCGTCGGCTCCGAGCAGTGTGGTGCCGTCGGTTACTATAAGCGACTGCCCCTTGTAGTGGTCGAGCTCGGGGAATTCTCTCGGGCTGAGCACGATACCCTTTTCAGCGTTGAGCGTGATGGGCTGTCCGTCGTAGTTGTCAACGATGCGCGGATTTACGTGGCGTCCGCTAATGTCGGGCGATGTGTCGAGGTGGGCGATGAAGCCGATAGTCGGCACATGGCGCGTGGTGTTGGCCGGCAGGGTCGCCATGAGGTATCCGTTGTCGTCAAGCGTAATCTCGGTAAGGCCCATTTTCTGCAATTCCTGTTCGAGATGCTGGGCAAATATCATCTGGCCGGGGGTCGATGGCCACATGTTGGTAAGTTCGTCGCTCTGAGTGTCAAACTTTACATATTGTAGAAATCGGTCGACTACGTTCATATCAGTAGGGATTAAGGTTTTCACAAAGATAGTTTATTTTTGTGAATCATGGCCATGTACATGTAGAAAATTTGATAAACCGCTATTAATAAGTATGTTGTTAAACTGCAATAAAAATATTGTAAAAATAATTGTGAAAATATTTGGTAGATTGAAATGTGTGGCGTATCTTTGCAATGTCGGAAGTCGAAATACACTGCATATCGCTTCGACACTATTTTATAAACCATCTTAATATTATCAATGACTATGGACAAGACACCAATTCCGCCAAATGACAATTCTCCGTCGCCGACTACCGACGTAGAGACTAACCCACTGAAAGAAGCCTACATGCGCGGCTATCTTAAAGGCCTTAACGAAAGGGCTGTTTCCGAACTGCACCGTCCCGACAGCGGCGAGGAACCGTATCCCGACGGACAGCACGGGGAGCCCGTGGCCCATGACGTTTTTTTCCTCCCCGACGCATATTCAGTGTGGGACTGACATTCCGCATGTGATGTAATCTTACAACCTTTCTTTTTCTTCTTACTTGGAAAACACACTTTTATTTCAGATAACCTATAAATCATCTAACAAGCTCTTTATCTTCTTATTATGGACACAGTTTCAACAACCCACGCAACCCATGTGTTAGGCACTCCGCTCACAGCCGCCTCAATCGAATCAATCGACTCAGGCATGATACTGCCTGACATAGACCGACGTTTGCTGAAGATACGGCCTATGGCCACTCCTGTCGACCAGATTTCGCGTTCTGCCCGCAGTCGTGCGTCGGGCTCGATGGAAGTAAGGTATTACACCGTCGACAGCCGTCCGTCATCGGCTGAGGTAAAGTCTGTCGCCGGCAGTGACGGCAATGACGGCGAATTTTTGATGGCGCTTGTCGAAAAAAACGACTACAAGGCATTTTCAAAAACCGATACCGTGCTCCTTACAGGGGCGCTGGCTGGCGGCAAGTCGCATACTTTTTATGTATTAGAGGCCGACATCCGGGGACTTTCGGTGGAGTATGTCGGTCCCGACGATAGATTTGTGGCCGACACCGAGGCCGAGGGTGAATCCACCATCGTGCGTATGGGGCGTGCTGCCGCCGAACTCGACGTACAGACTCCTCAGACCACGTTTGTGCCTAAGCCTGAGCATAATTTCTGTCAAATATTCAAGGCTCAAGTTGAACAAGGAGCGGTGCTGGCATCCGCGCTCAAGCAGGCCGACATGTCATTTACCGACCAGCAGGAGGCGGCCATTATCGACATGCGTATAGGCATGGAGCGAAATTTCATTTTCGGCTCGCGCAGGAAGACGAGCGGTCCCGACGGGAATGTATACTTCACCGGGGGCATATGGCATCAGATTACGCGTGAGTTCAGGCTTCCGTCGCAGTTGTGCACGGGCGATTTCGTAGAGCTTTGCCGCCAGGCGTTTACCGGCCACGGAGGCTCGGCACGCAAGGTGCTTATAGCCGGCTCGAAGTGTGTGCGCACTTTGGTCAATCCTTCCAAGGAGGCCACTGTCAAGCAGATGGGCTCGGTAGAGACCGAGGTGCACTGGGGGCTCAACCTCAAGGTGATATCGTCGAACTTCGGCACTCTCTATGTGGTGCACAGCGAGACTTTCGACCTTTGCGGACATGAGGACGACGGCATCATAATCGACCCGGAATATCTTCAGAAGTACACCCACATCCCGTTCTCGGCCATGCTCCTCGACCTTAAGAAGAGCGGCCAGCGCAACTCCGATGCCGTGGTGCTCACCGAGGCTTCCTGCCTTGTGCTCCGTTATCCTGAGGCCCATATGCGTATTATCGGTGTAAAGTGACGCCGTAGCCTGTACAACCTCCCTGTTTCAGAGAATGGCGCCATGACTCGATGGCGCCAATTCTCACTCCGTTATCTCTTATAATCTATGAAAATTCTTCTATTATTATGTCAGCTCTTACTCTTGACCTTGACGGTATGATGGCCGAGTGGCGTCTGCGCGCCTTCCCTGAGGCTGTCAATTCGGGATGCGACGTGATGCGTTTCGACGGCATCGACCTTGACGCCCATCTGCAGACGCGCATGCAGGCCTGGTACGACAATCTTATACGCACGGCTCCATTGGAGATGCTCGCCCCGGTAGATATCGCGGCACGTGTGGAGGTGGAGATTCTCTCCGACGGCACAGGCTGGTTCTTGCTCCCGGATGATGTCGTGCGTCTTTCCTGTCTGTTGCTCCCCGGATGGAGCTCTCCGGCGCTTATTATTCCCGACGGGACTATCCCCGGGGCGTCGCTGCAGCTTTCGGGCCGGCAGAGGTCGGACCATCGGACTCCGGTGGCCGTAGTGACCGGACGTGCCGTGCGTGTATGCTCGCCAGCGCCGACAGCCTCGCCGGGTAGCACAGTGCGCCCGCTGTCGTGTCATGCCGTGACCGATTCGCCCGGCATCTACCGCATCGACTCTCTCGCTCTCTCAACCATCAAGCCAATCATCTGAAACCCATACACACAACTACTATGAACGACACAGTATTATCCCGGGCCCGCGCGGCCTGGGAGTCGGGCGCTACTCTGCGGGCGCGCCGGCTCCGCTACAAGCGCTATACATTCGGACGCCAGTGGCTCGACCCATGTCTGCTCGACAACGGCACCGTACGCAGCGAAGGCGATTACCTCATAGAGAACGGCTATACGCCTGTCACCAACAATGTCATCCGTCAGCTTGTAAAGACCATTACCGGCTGCTTCCGCGAAAGTGTGGCCGGCGATGCGCTGCTGGCCGATACGGTCGAGACAGATGCGGCCACGTTTCAGGAATTCCTCATATCGGGATGCGCCATACAGCGTATAGCACCGTCGGACGGACTCCCGAGGATAGTGAGTCCGGCGCGTTTCTTCATCGACAGACTCACAGCCCCCGACGGGGCAGGAGCCGAACTGATGGGCGAGCTCCACGACTTTTCGCTTGCGGCCCTTGTCGAGCGTTTCTCTCATGGCGACGGAGGACGCATGCAGATGTTGCGCTCGGTGTTCAGGCGCCATTCGGCCGACACGTCTCCCGATGCACAGTTGCCCCGCGCCGGAGAGAGTGCCGACGACTCGCTTACGTTTGACTCCTCGTCGCGTGCGGCTACGCTCAGGGTGTTCGAGATATGGTCGAGAGAGTGCCGCCGCATGCTGCGTGTGCATGACCCTGCCGACGGGTCGCTCACGCTTGTCGCCGCCGATGCCGAGAAGCGCCTGCGCGCAGCCAACCGCAAGCGCGAGCGGCGAGGAGAGGCGGCGTTGCAGTGGCGGCTGTGTGTCGACTCGCGCTGGGTGTGCCGGTTTATGACCACCGACGGCCGTGTGCTCGACACCGTCACTTCCCCTCGCCATCCCTATGCAATGTGTTTCTATCCGATGATTGACGGCGAGATACATTCGTTTGTCGAGGATATCATCGACCAGCAGCACAACATCAACTGGCTCATGACTCTTAACGACCGTATGCTTTCGCAGGCGGCAAAAGGGGTGGTGCTCTTTCCCGAGAATCAGTTTTCGGCTCAGATGCCGGCGGCGATGGTGGCTGAGAAACTTCGTGAGCCTGACGGCATAGTCATATACCGTCCCGAGCCGGGAGTGCCGGGCCCGCAGCAGGTGATGACCGCTGTGAATTCAGTGGGCACACAGCAGATGCTCGACACACAGTTGCGCCTGATGCGCGAGGTGAGCGGGGTGGGGGATGCTTTGCGTGGCCAGACTCCCTCGGGAGTGACTTCTGCGTCGATGTATCAGAGTCAGCAGCAGGGGCAGCTGCTGGCACTACGCGACCTTCTTGATACATTCCTGGCCTATCTTCTGCGCCGCCGCAAGGGATAAAGCTCTAATTCGAATTTATTTTGAGAGAATAATATGTATAATTGTCATCAAAAATTATTAATTTTGCATCCTAAACTGTTGCGGCTCGTAACTTTCTGGATACCAGTGGCTTTAGATGTCGTTTCTACTATATTCCGTAGCCTAGGTTCCCGGAAAAGTTATGAATCGGTTAATAAAAAACAAATAAATATGGCAAATCGCAAGCTAAAAATCAGAGACCTAACGTTGCGCGACGGCCAGCAGTCGCTCTTTGCGACCCGTATGCCTCAGGCGTGTATCGACCGTCTGCTCCCCCTTTACGAGGGTGCCAACTTTTATATCATGGAAGTGTGGGGCGGTGCAGTGCCCGATTCGGTCATGCGCTATCTTGACGAATCACCATGGGAACGTCTGCGCATCTGCTCAAAGGCTATGAAAGGCCACTCGCTGCTCTCGGCTCTCTCGCGTGGCCGCAACCTTTTCGGCTATGTGCCTTATCCCGACAGTGTGCTTGAGGGTTTCTATAAGGAAGCTATCAAGAACGGTCTTAACGTGATGCGTATCTTCGACGCTCTCAACGACCTCGACAACGTGAAGGAGTCGATACGCATGATCAACGAGCTTGGCGGTATAGCCGACGGAGCTGTATGCTACACCGTCGACCCCAAGGAGGAAGCACCCGCGGAACCCGCCGAAAAACCTGGATTCTTCTCTCGACTTTTCGGCAAGAAAGCCGAGGTGCCCGTTGCTCCTGAAAAGATATTTACCGACGAATATTTCGTGTCGAAGGCCAAGGCAATGGAGGGATTTGGTGCCAAAATCATTACCCTCAAGGATATGGCCGGTCTGGTAAATCCCGCCCGTATCGCATCGCTTATGCCCAAACTCAAGGCTGCCGTAAATGTGCCGGTCGATTTCCACACACACTGTACTCCCGGATATGGCCTTGCATCGTCGCTCGTGGCTATTATCAACGGCGTGGATATCCTCGACACCAACATCTGGTGGTTCGGCGAAGGCTCTGCCGCCCCTGCCATCGAGCTTATCTACATCTTCTGCCAGAAACTCGGCATAGAGCTTGAGGCCAACATGGAGGCTGTGGGCAAAATCCGCAACGAGCTTTACGACGTGCGCAAGCAGCTCGCCGCATTCGACCTCAACAAGGATCATTTCCCGAAAGCGTTCGACCCGCTGGCCGACAAACTTCCTGCCGAAATCGATGCACTGTTCGACCGTGCAATCGCAGCCGCCGAGGCCAACGACGAGGAGAGTCTGCTTGCCGCCTGCCATGCCATCGAAGATTACTTCGGATTCCCCAAGCCCAACCTGCTTGTCAAGGATGCCGAGGTGCCCGGAGGTATGTATTCCAACATGGTGGCCCAGCTCAAGGCTCTTGGTGCGAGCGACCTGCTCGACGACGCCATGCGCCTGATTCCCAAGGTGCGCCGCGATGCCGGCCTTGTGCCACTTGTGACTCCTACCAGCCAGATTGTAGGCAGCCAGGCTGTAAGTGTGGCCCTCGACCGCAAGAAGGGAAATCCCGACTACAGCAATCCTTCAAACCAGTTTATCTCGTTGGTAAAGGGCGAATACGGCCACACTCCGGTAGCCGTAGACCCCGCATTCCGCGAGAAGATTGCCGGAACTCCTGTAGAGACTCCTTACGATGTGACAAAATACCAAAAGCCCGAAAATCCTGTGCTTGAAGATATGGGCGGTGTGAAGCTCGCATCAAATCAGGAGGAATATCTGCTCCTTGAGCTCCTCCCCACCGTGGCCAACGGCTTCCTGCGCAAGCGTCGCGCCGAAGAGTGGGAGAAGACACAGGCTGCCGCCGCTCCAAAAACGGTGGAGGAGAAGCCTGCTGTCGAGGCAGAGCCAGTGACCGGTCCCACTCTCAATGCTCCGATGGGCGGACGCATCGTTGAAATCAAGGTGAAGCCGGGCGACAAAATCAAGTTTGGCCAGACAATGCTCGTATACGAGGCCATGAAGATGGAAAACGACCTCTCGTCGGAGATTGACGGTACTGTAAAGCGTATCCTCGTTGCTCCCGACCAGGTGGTGGCTACCGATCAGGCTCTTATCGAGTATGAGTAAATCATTCTGACAGATATCGTTGAGATATAATCCCCCGGAGAGCCGTGTGCTACACACACGGCTCTCCGCTTTTCGCCCTGTCCCTGCGGTCAGGTACATAAAGTACACTCCTTCGGCACATGTCGAAAAATCGACTCAAGCTATACGACCCTGGCCCTGGTGGCAACATTTATTATTAAACAAGCTCTTATTATTAAACAAGCTATTACATATCTGTTTCATAGCTGTAATGAGCGCTTTGGAGGAGAAAATGTTTAAATGTGTTGAAATTGACTGTGAAAAGTTTGGCGGAGTGGATATTAATCCGTAACTTTGCCGCGCCATTACGAATCGGGGCACATTAGAGACGGCTCCGGCGCTTGACGGCGTAACTAATAATGTACACAACAAAACAGACATCAAGATGAAAGCAGACATCCATCCTTCCAACTACCGCGAAGTAGTGTTCAAAGATATGTCTAACGACGAAATCTTTATCACCCGTTCGACCGTTGCATCCAAGGAGACTATCGAGGTAGATGGCGTGACCTATCCTCTGGTCAAGCTGGAAATCACCAGCTCCTCTCACCCCTTCTTCACCGGCAAGCAGAAGCTCGTCGACACCGCAGGCCGCGTAGACAAGTTCATGAGCCGCTACGGCAACCGCAAGAAGAAGTAATCCGGAAGTCTACCGACATCCCTCTTATACAGCTCGGGCTGATATCAACCGATATCAGCCCGAGCGTTTTTTTGTTGCAGGTGAAGTGATGATGTGTACGGCGGCAGGATAGACGGGTCAGGTCAGTTGGCGAGGATATATCCGCCAAGCGACGAGGGGCGCGGAGTATAGCGCTTAAGCCCCCATTTATGCTGGAAGGCCTGTCCTGACACGGGCGAGCCGAAATGCTCGCACACATTGTATTGCGAGCCACACTGCGGACAAGTGGCAAGCTGTGTGTCGGGATTGTATGATACGCGTACTGACTGCTTGCGCTCCACCGGACAGGCAAGGTCATAGAGGAGAGGCATGTTTTCGAGGTCGCCCACGAGGAGCAGACCTCCGAATCCGGTGGCCGAAAGGTCGCTGTAATGGAAATTTTTAGGTTCCTGGTCGGCACTGTTGCCCGTGCGGATGAATTTGCGTCCCTGGCCGAAGGCATGTACACCGTATGTGTCCCACGTGCCTTGCCCCGAAAGGTCGACATGAACCGGGGCATAAGGGATGCGCTCGCTGTCGACGGTATCGTGGCACGAGCACAGCGACAGTGAGCATATGATTGCCGACGCTATGGCATATGACAGTCTTGGCATAGGCTTGTATGTGCAGAGGATGTTGCCTTATCGTCCCAGCAGGGAATCGACGGCGGCATGATAGGTGGTGAAGTCGAATGAGTCGACGGTTTTGTCGAACAATGCCCGCAGGGCGTCGTTGCAGAGATTGCCTATCGAGCCTTCGTGGATATGGTCGACAGCCTTGCGCGCGGTGAAGTCGCCATTCTCGATGTCGAGCCCTACTTTCTTGTAGGCGTCGCGGAACGGCATTCCGGCAACTACCAGACGGTTGACTTCCTCGACGGAGAACATCAGGTCGTAGCGCGGGTCGTCGAGGATTTTGGTGTTGACCTTTATCTCGCTCACCATGCGTGTCACCATCGACAGGATGTCGGCAAGATTGTCGAATGCTGGTAGGAAATTCTCTTTTACGAGCTGGAGGTCGCGGAAGTATCCCGATGGCAGGTTGTTGGTTATCAGTGTTATCTCGTAGGGGAGAGCCTGGAGTTTGTTGCACTTGGCACGTGTGAGTTCAAACACATCGGGATTTTTCTTGTGTGGCATTATCGACGAGCCTGTAGTGTACTGGTCGGGCAGTTTGATAAAGCCGAAATTCTGTGAATTGAACAGGCAGGCGTCGTAGGCGAGTTTGCCTACGGTGGCTGCAATCGAGCCGAGTGCCTGGGCCACAATGCGCTCTGTCTTGCCGCGTCCCATCTGGGCGTAGACCACATTATAGTTCATTGACTCGAATCCGAGCAGGCGGGTGGTCATCGAGCGGTCGAGGGGGAATGATGAGCCGTAGCCGGCGGCGGAGCCAAGCGGATTGCGGTTGGCCACCTTGTAGGCCGCCGACAGCACTGTGAGGTCATCGATGAGCGATTCGGCATATGCGCCAAACCACAGTCCGAACGATGAGGGCATGGCCACCTGCAGATGGGTGTAGCCCGGCATCAGCACATTCTTGTAGCGTTCGCTCTGGTCGATGAGGGTATTGAAGAGCGAGGCCACCGCACGGGTGATATCCTCGATGCGCTCGCGGGTAAACAGTTTGAGGTCTACGAGCACCTGGTCGTTGCGCGAACGGCCTGAGTGTATCTTCTTGCCGGTGTCGCCGAGGCGGCGTGTGAGCATGAGCTCAACCTGCGAGTGCACATCCTCCACATCGGGCTCGATGGCGAAATCGCCCTTCTCGATTATGGTGTAGATGTGCCGCAGTTCGGCTGTAAGGATGTCGAGTTCTTCCTTGGTGAGCAGCTCTACCGACTGTAGCATAGTGATATGGGCCAGCGAGCCAAGCACATCGAAGCGTGCGAGATACATGTCCATCTCGCGGTCGCGTCCTACGGTATAGGTCTCTACGTCGGTGTTTACCGTTACGTTCTTTTCCCAGAGTTTTGATGCCATGATATTACAAACAGAATAGAGTGGATTGGGGTCGTCGTGCCTCGCTGCCTGACTTTGGCGTTGGTATATCGGCCGATGACATAAATGACTGTCCGGAAATATATTCCTGTCATGGAATATTTCCGGATAGTCTATGTAATTCTTAGATTTTTACTATGTTGGCAATCATTTCGCCGAATTTCTCGACCGACTGCTTCAGCATAGGCTCGATTTTCGGGCCAATCATGGGCTTTAGCATTGCGGGGATGTCTACGTCGATGGCAGTCTGCACTTCTGTGAGTTCGGGCGCCTTTGCTTCGAGATTGATGGCCATGAACATGGGGACAGGGGCGTTTTCGGCCTGGAGGGCGATGCGCTTGTCGGGCACTCGTTCGCTTACGCGCAGTGTTATCTGTCCGAGCATGTTGTGAGGTATCACAATGGTGTCGGTGGTGAATTTCACCTCGCCCAGTTGCGAGCGTACCTCTTCGGGCAGTTTGGCCACGAGGTCTTCAAATTTTGAAAAGTCGCTTATGCGGGCATATATTGCCGAAGCGGGCATATCTACCTCTTTCGGCTGGCTTGTGTATGATGTCATTTTTGATGTCAATTTGTGTCAGGGGTGGATAGATGCATGGGGAAACCGGGCCTGCGGGCACGATTTCCCCATACGTATATTGTTGTGATACAGCCGTTGTTACGGGCTGTAGTCGGTTACTCGGCGTTTCCGGTGTGGGGATTCCAGGCAGCAGGGTCTTTGCGCCATTCCTTGAGGGTCTCAAGGTGTTCGGGACGGATATATTCGGTCTCTACGGCAGCCTCAAGCATGGCGTTGTAGTTGCTCAGAGTGATGAGTCTCACACCGGCTTCGTTGAAGCGTTTCACTGCCACAGGGAAGCCGTAGGTAAACATCGCTGCCATGCCTACTACCTCGCATCCGGCATTGCGTATAGCCTCCACAGCCTTAAGGCTGCTTCCTCCGGTTGAGATAAGGTCCTCGATTACGACTACTTTCTGGCCGGGCTTCAGATTGCCTTCGATGAGGTTTTCCAAGCCGTGGTCCTTGGGAGCGGAGCGCACATACACGTAAGGCAGACCAAGCTCGTCGGCAATCAGGGCGCCCATGGCGATGGCTCCGGTGGCTACGCCGGCGATGGCGTCGGGACGCTCGAAGTTTTCCTGAATGATACGGCAGAGTTCGACCTTGATGAAAGTTCGTAGCTCAGGATAAGAGAGAGTCTTGCGGTTGTCGGTATATATCGGCGAGTTCCATCCTGAGGCCCAAGTGAAAGGCACGTCTGGCTGGAGTTTAATCGCACTGATTTTTAACAACTTTTGTGCAACGAGACTTTCTAATTTTTTCATCTTCTTATTGATTAGTTGATTTGCGAGCACAAAGGTAGTGGATTATGGTGCAATATTCAAAAAAAAGAGGTTAAAAGTCTGTTTCATTTTTTTTCCGAATTGTTGAAATTTGCTACATTTGCATCGAAGAGGGAAGGAAGTCTTCGCTCTATAAAATACTATAATATGTCGACAGTTCTCCAATTGACTGATGTATACCGTGCCGCCCACGTGCTTAAGAGCGTAGTGCGTCGCACCGAATTGATACATGCACCCAAGATTAACCCTGAAAGTACCATATATCTAAAGCCCGAGTGTCTGCAGCACACCGGTTCGTTTAAACTCCGTGGAGCTTACTATAAGATATCGCAGCTGTCGGAGGAAGAGAAATCCCACGGCGTGATAGCATGCTCGGCAGGCAACCATGCGCAGGGAGTGGCTCTCGGAGCCAAGGCCAACGGCATCAAGTCGCTGATATGCCTCCCCGAGGGCGCGCCAATCTCCAAGGTAGAGGCTACCAAGAAGTACGGCGCCGATGTAAGGCTTGTGCCCGGAGTCTATGATGACGCCTACGCCGAGGCCCTGCGTCTGCGCGACAAGCACGGCTACACGTTTGTACACCCTTTTGACGACCCGCTGGTGATAGCCGGTCAGGGCACCATAGGTCTTGAGATAATCGACGAGTTGCCCGATGTCGATGCCGTGATTGTGCCTGTGGGTGGCGGCGGACTGATATCAGGTGTGGCTTTCGCAATTAAGTCAATCAATCCCAATGTCAAGGTCTACGGAGTGCAGGCCACCGGTGCGCCGAGCATGGTGAAGTCGCTTTCCGGCGGCGAGCGTATCACACTTCCCTCGGTATCGACTGTAGCCGACGGCATTGCTGTGAAAGAACCCGGCGAGCATACATTCGAGCTCTGCCGCGAATATGTCGATGACATCGTCACCGTCACCGACGATGAGATTGCCGCCGCAATTCTGGCCATGATGGAGCAGGAGAAACTTGTGGCCGAGGGTGCCGGTGCTGTGGCTGTGGCTGCGGCCATGTTCGACAAGGTGCCTGTAAAAGGCAGGAAGGTGGTATGCCTTGTGTCGGGCGGCAATATCGATGTGAACATGCTGAGCCGCGTCATCAACCGCGGTCTTATAAAGAGCGGACGCCAGTATGCCGTCACCATCGACCTCAGCGACAATCCCGGTGTCCTCGCCCATGTAAGCAAGGTGGTGGGCGAGCTTGGCGGAAATATCATATCAGTGACCCACGAGCGCACTTCGACCGACACTCCGATTGCAAGCTGCACTCTGCGCCTGGTGATGGAGACACGCAACCACGAGCATATCGAGATAATAAGGCGCGGTCTTGCCGAGGCCGGCTATCAGGTGGTAAAATGACCGTCTATGAGACGACGCATTTTTTTAGCGGCTGTGATAGCCGCCGCAATAGCCCTGATTTATGCGGGGGCCGACGCTTCTTCAGCCGGCAAAGGTTCAGGACAAAATGGCGGGCGGGAATTTCCTTTGCCTGAAGTTCCGTCATCCCTTACGAAGCCTGCCGAGAGGGCCGATTATCTGCTGACACGTTTCTGGGACGGCATTGATTTTTCCGGCAAGGATTCATGTGTCCGCGACACGGCGTTCATGGAGCAGAGTTTCGTGGACTTTCTGAGTGTCATGCCCCACGCATCGTCCGACAGTGTGCGCGATATGGCCGTAGGCAATATGCTTTCGCGTGCCGCTTCCGACTCTCTGGCGCTTGATCTCACAGGCTGGTTGGCCGAGACATATCTCAACTCGACCGACTCGCCCATGTACAGCGAGGGCACATATATAATGTTTCTCGACCGGCTCGCTTTCTCCGACAATATCGACGAGGCCATGCACGAACGTTATTTGGCGCAGTTGCGCGACATCGACTGCAACCGTCCTGGCGTCGTTGCCGCCGACTTCACATATACCGATATCGAGGGGCGCAGCTCTACACTGCTGGAGCTCGCCGCGGCCCACGACAGCACGCTTCTTGTATTCTATGACCCCGACTGCCACGATTGCCATGCGCTGATTGATTCCTTAAATCGCGACGAGGCCCTTTGCGGCGCTGTGGGAGCCGGCACCATGGCCGTCATGGCTCTTTACCCCTACGACGATACGGACCTTTGGCGCAGTACCGCCGGCGAACTCCCCGCGGGATGGATTGTAGCACAGTCGACATCCGCAATCGAGGATGAGGGTATGTATTATCTGCCGCGTACTCCGCGTACATATCTCCTTGACCGTAGCGGACGTATCCTCCGAATTCGGGAATAATACTCTGGTCAACAGTAGAATATAACTCTAAATTAATCGCATGAAAACATTTCTCTCCGCGATGGCTTTGGCCTTGTCTATGGCCATGCCTGTGTCGGTCTTTCCGGCAGGTTGGTCGGCCTCAGGTGATATTGAGGCAGTCGGTCGTCTTACCCGGCGCGTGGCTCCCTCTCTGGCAGGGATAATCAGATATGAGCTGATTCCCGCCGAATGCGATACATTCGCAGTGACTGCCGACAATGGCATGGTTGTGATAAAAGGCAACAATGCAATATCAATGTCGGTGGGGCTCAACAATTATCTGCGCCGCGACCTTGGAGTAAGCGTGTCGTGGTTTGCCGACGATTCTGTTCAGGTGCCCGATGATATTGTAATTCCTGCCACCGGCTATGGCGCCAGGGCTGCTGTTGGCGAACGCTTTTTTCTCAACTACTGCACTTTCGGCTATACGATGCCTTACTGGAACTGGGGCGACTGGGAGCGGTTTATCGACTGGATGGCCCTCAACGGGATAAATCTCCCGCTGGCCATGACCGGACAGGAGCGTACATGGCAGTTGACATGGCGCCGGCTCGGGCTGGACGATGCATCTATAATGTCGTCATTCACGGGGCCCGCACATCTGCCCTGGCACTGGATGAACAATGTCGACCATTTCCAGGGGCCTCTTGCACAGCCATGGATCGACAGTCAGGAATCGTTGCAGCGCAGCATCCTTGAGCGTGAGCGCGAGCTGGGCATGACACCCGTTATGCCCGCGTTTGCCGGCCATGTCCCCGACGGACTTCGCGCGCTGTATCCCGATGCCCGTATATCGCTGCGATCACAGTGGTCGGGATTCGAGGACAAGGACCGGTGCTGGTTTCTTGACCCGTCGGATCCGCTTTACGCCACCATACAGAATACATTCCTGTCCATACAGGACTCGATATACGGCACCGACCATATCTATGGCATAGACCCTTTCAATGAGGTGGATTCGCCCGACTGGAGCGAGGAATATCTGCGCTCCGCGTCGTCAGGCATATATTCGACCCTGCGCGCGGCTGACCCCGATGCCCGCTGGCTTCAGATGACATGGAATTTCTATTACGACCGCAAGCACTGGACCAAGCCGCGCATCAAGGCGTTTCTTGACGGTGTGCCCGACGAAAATCTGCTCTTGCTTGATTATTTCTGCGACCGCAAGGAAATATGGCGTATGAGCGATGCATATTTCGGCAAGCCGTTCATATGGTGCTATCTCGGCAACTTTGGCGGCAACACAATGATGGTAGGCGATATGGCCGATATTGACCGCAAGATATCGGCTGTCGTGGCAGAGGCAGGGAGCAATCTTGCGGGTATCGGAGGCACTCTCGAAGGATTCTCGATGAATCCCGTGATAGACGAATATGTATTCGCCAAAGTGTGGGAGCCGGGTCTCGGCTACCGACAGTGGGCCGACCGCTGGGCCGGCTCGCGTGGCGCAAAAGTGTCGGATGCCATAGCCCGGGCGTGGCGTATTCTTGCCGACAGTGTGTATGTGAAATGTACCAGGGTGGGAGAGGCCTGCCAGACCAATTCGCGCCCGTTTGTCGACAAGCCAACAGGCGGATATACCAACTCGTCATACCGTTATTCGCAGAATGCCCTTGTAGAGGCGCTCAGGCTTATGCTTTCTGACGAAAGAGCATGGAGCAATGCGGCATTGTCGCGCGATGCCGTCAATATCGGCCGTCAGCTGCTAGGCAATCATTTTGCTTCAGTGCGCGACAGCTTTGTGTCGGCCTACCGTCGCATGGATATACCTGAGGCAAGGCGATATGCCGCCGATATGGAGAATGTAATTTCTGGGATTGATACCCTGATGTCGACAAATCCCAATACCACACTGGCGAAATGGGTGTCCTCGGCACGCGCTTTCGGTAAAACTTCCCGGCAGAGCGACAGCCTGGAGGTGAATGCACGCACACTCCTCACTGTGTGGGGACTCCCAGGACGGAAACTCAACGACTATGCCAACCGACAGTGGGCTGGGCTGTTGTCGGATTTCTATCTGCAACGATGGAAGATGTTTACCGATGCGGTAATCTCAGCCATGGAAGAGGGGCGCGAATATGATGAGGCGGCATTTGTCGAGTCGGTCAAGGCATGGGAGGGTGAATGGCCTGAGAAGAGCATGCTGTCGGGCCGGCGGCATGCGGCAATGCCGGGTCAGAGCGCAGTGTCGCCGGAGAGCACTGTAAGGCTCGTGAGAAGCATTATGGCAAAATATTTCCCGGAAATATTGAATAAGACCCCTGAAATAGAATGAACCCTCAATTATGTATGGCATCATTAGAATGCCGGACTTGTATATTTATGGGATTATGGCTATCTTTGTGGATGAGCTAACAATCATTGTAATTTTATCGGGATATTCATTTATGTTTTAATCGGAACGATTGAAATTTATACATCATGAAAAAGAATAAACTTATTATCACAGGCATTGCGGCTGTGGCCGCAGGAGGCGCGGTAGTCTCCTGTATGTCAGCCGATGCATCGGTCACTGTCACACAGGCTCCGATGAAGGCTGTCTACGATTCCCCGGCCAAGGTATGGGAGTCGGAGGCGCTACCCATTGGCAACGGATACATGGGAGCGATGATTTATGGCGACCCGTTTGTCGAGGTAATTCAGACCAACGAACACAGTCTATGGTCGGGCGGCCCCGGAGAAGACAAGGATTACGACGGAGGCCATCTGCACACCAAGGCCGAGAATCATAAGATGCTACAGGCATTGCGCAATGAGTTGCAGCGCCGCGCCAACAGGATGGACAACTCAAAGTATGAGCGTACAGGCAATGTCGACGATGCCATCGAATATGACGAAAAAGGCATTTATGAGGATTATATAGCCAATCTGCTCGGTGTCAAAAACCATTTCGGTTCGTATCAGACGGTGAGCGACATACGCATATCCGACCTTGAGGCTCCGGAGAGCTACAGCGGCTATGAGCGCTCGCTGGATATCGACAACGCCGTGCAGACAGTGAAATATACCGCAGACGGCGCCAATGTGGAGCGTGAGTATTTCATGAGCTATCCCGATAATGTGATGGCTGTGCGCATCACGTCGGACAAGCCGATGACACGCAGTATACGTATCGACTGTCCCCACTCCGACTACAGCATGTCGGCAGCTGACGGGCGCATCACTCTTACAGGATGGCCCACCCCTGCCCGTGAGCGCAACAATCCCGACTGGAAGGATGGCCTGAGATTTGCCCAGGTGCTTGACGTCCACTCGACCGACGGAACAGTAAGTGCCGCCGGCGACTCGATTACAGTAAGCGGCGCCAAGGAGATAGTGCTTACCATGTCGGCGGCCACCAACTACAAATTTTGCAACGACACAACCTTCAACTTTTTTTCCGACGAGAATCCCCTTGACAAGGCCAACGACCGCATAGAGGCGGCCCGCAAGAAGAGCTATAAGGAGCTGCGTGCCGATCATGTGGCCGACTACCGCAGTCTTTATGACCGCAACCGTCTGCAGCTCGGCGGCAACACCGCTATGCCCGAGGGATATACCGACCGATGGCTTGCCGACATGCTCGCAGGCACAGCATCTGAGGATACAAAACGGTATGTCGAGACTCTTTACTATCAGTTTGGCCGCTATCTGATGATTGCGTCATCGCGTCCCGGATCATTACCTGCCAATCTGCAGGGAGTGTGGGGAGAGCATCTCGAAAATCCATGGAATGCCGACTATCATACCAATATAAATGTGGAGATGAACTATTGGCCCGTGCAGACCACCAACCTTTCGGAGTGCCACCAGCCGATGATCGACTATATACGCTCGCTTGAGCCGCGCGGCACCATCACGGCGCGCCATTACCACTGCCGTCAGGACGGAGGCGATGTGCGCGGATGGATATCCAACCATGAGGCCAACATATGGTCGAACACCGCACCCGCCGCTTCAGGCTCCTACAGTTTCTATCCCGAAGGCGCCGTGTGGATGTGTCAGGACATATGGGAGTACTACAACTTCACCCAGGACAAGGAGTTTCTGCGCGACAACTTCGACACGATGAAAAATGCAGTGCTCTTCTGGGTCGACGCCCTCTGGACCGACGAGCGCGACAGCACCCTTGTGGTAAATCCGTCGTACTCTCCCGAGCATGGCGCCTTCTCGCTTGGCTGCACCGCATCGCAGGGTCTTGTATATGAGATGATGGACGCCGTAATCAAGGCTGCCGATCTGCTTGGCAAGGGAGATGACCCCGAGATAAAAGAGATAGCCGAGGCCAAGAGCCGCATGTCAATGCCCCGCATCGGCAAGGGCGGCCAGTTTATGGAGTGGAAAGACGAAGTGCGCAAGGACCTTACCGGCGATGGCCGCTGGGATGACTCGCTCGGGCGGTATGTCGACACCCACCGACATGTCAACCATCTGATATGGTTGCATCCAGGCTCGCAGATTGTGCCCGGACGTTCTGAACGTGAGGACAAGCTGGTCGACGCCATGAAGGTGACGCTCAATACACGAGGCGACGAAGGCACCGGCTGGAGCCGTGCGTGGAAACTCAACTTCTGGGCGCGTCTGCGCGATGGCAACCATGCCCACCGCATGCTGTCGAGCTGTCTGTCGCTGACCACTCCCCACGGAGCCGGAGGCGTGTACGGCAACCTGTTTGACGCACATCCGCCGTTCCAGATCGACGGCAATTTCGGTGCTACATCCGGTATTGCCGAGATGCTGCTCCAGAGCCAGGGCGGCAGTATCGACCTGCTACCCGCTCTGCCCGACGTGTGGGCCGATGGCAGCTTCTCGGGCATGCGTGCCCGCGGCGGCTTCGAGGTCGACGCCTCGTGGGCGGACGGCAAGCTGAAGGCCGCCACAATAAAGTCGCTCGCCGGGAATCCATGTACCGTCAAGTTCCCCGGCGCCGGCAACTGCAAGGTGAAAGGCGCTGAAGCCACAGTGCTGTCGGAGGATGCAATAAGTTTCCCGACAAAGGCCGGCTCAAGCGTGACCATCACCGCCGGCTGAGGCCACTGACTCAAACCGTTCCGGTCTGTTTATTTAAAAGTATATCACATAACAGTCATAATATAGCAAGAGCCGCGGCATGAGATTTTCATGCCGCGGCTCTTATAGCTTGTATGAAATTCATATTACTTTGCTTTTGAGAGTCTTGTCGGCGTCTTTTTGTTTATTCTTCTCAAAATGGGTATCATATTAAGAGCTTGTTTAATAATAAATGTTGCCGACAGGGTCGTATAGCTTGAGGCGATTTTCGACATGTGACGAAGGAGTGTACTTTATGTACATGACTGAGGAACAGGGCGAAAAGCGGCCAAGATATACGAGACAAAAGGTAACTTTATAACCTACACAATCTCTTGGCTGCTTGTAAGGTAAATGCAAAAATATATCAACTATATGAAACAAATTACCTCTCGTCGGCCATTCGCCGGCATATTTCCGCCCGCTCTTCGGTCGTTATGGAGCCCCATAACTCCCTCATCACAAGCGAAAATCTGTCCGACGACTGACCGCCCTGACGGTAACATTTATTATTAAACAAGCTCTAAATTTAAACAAGCTCTTATATGTCGGCGAATTTTTGTAACTTTGCGGCTCTGTCGCGGTGAGTGATACCGGGACGGAGCCACACTTGTTTTTCAGCAAATTATACGACTCAATATATTCCGCAAACGATAATAATGAGCAGCCACAATAACGAACATACCAGTATCCACGTAGGACAGATAGAGATACATCCCGATGCCAATATCCGGCGCCCCGACATGGACGCCCTTCCGGTGCTTGCCACCCGCAATCTGGTGCTTTTCCCCGGCGTGCCTATGCCTATCAATATCGAGCGTGAGGTAACACTGTCGACAGCCCGTCTCGCTCAGGAGACAGGTGTGCCGGTAGGTGTGTTCTGCCAACTTGACCCTTCGGACGACAATCCCGATCTCAACCGTCTCAACCAGTATGGTGTTGTGGCTCATGTGCTTAAAGTGTTTGACTTGCCCGACGGCTCGCATGCCGCATTCCTGCATGCCACCGATCGCGTGAAAATCACCGGCCCTGCGACAAGCGAGACCAACGGCGCGTTTCCGATGCGCTGTTCGGCGGAGATCGAGCGCGATGTAAAGCCGCGCAAGAACGACCGCGGATTTGCCAACACGATGGCAGCAATACAGGAGATGATAAAGACTCTACAGTCGCACTCCGACGGCAACCAGGAGTTCATGATGCTCCAGATACCCGATGATGCCGATCCGAGGGTGGCTCTCAACTTCCTGTGCACACAGCTCCCGGTAGCCCTTGCCGCCAAGATGCGCATGATAGGAGAGGGCAATATGAAGGAGCGTGCACGCATACTGCTGGAAGCGCTTGCCGAGCGTGAGCAGATGATGCAGGTGACGGAGAAAATTAAGTCGAACGCCAAAGCCAATTTCGAGCAGCAGCAGCGCCGCGCCTTCCTCCAGAACCAGCTTGCCGCCGTGCGCCAGGAACTGTATGGCGATGAGGACGAGGATATTGCCACACTGCGCCGCAAGGCTGAGGAGACGGCGTTTACCGAGTCGGCCCAGAAGCATTTTGCCCACGAACTTGAGAAGCTGACACGCCTCAGCCAGCAATCGCCTGAGTATAACGTGCAGTATTCATATCTTGAGACTCTGCTGTCGCTCCCGTGGGGAGTGGTGAGTCCGCTTCAGAAAAATTTCGGACAGGCTACCAAAATACTCGACAACGCCCACTACGGTCTGCGCAAGGTTAAGGAGCGTGTGCTCGAACAGATAGCCGTGATGATCAACAATCCTTCGGGCAAGTCGCCTATCCTCTGTCTGGTAGGCCCTCCCGGAGTGGGCAAGACGTCGCTCGGCGCCGCAATCGCGTCGGCTCTTGGCCGCAGATACGAGCGTGTGTCGCTCGGCGGTCTGCACGACGAGGCCGAGATACGCGGTCATCGCCGCACATATATCGGTGCGATGCCCGGCCGCATCATGGAGGCCATGCGCCGCGCCGGCACTACCAACCCGGTGCTTCTGCTTGATGAGGTCGACAAAATCGGCGCCGACTTCAAGGGTGATCCGTCGGCGGCACTGCTTGAAGTGCTCGACCCGGAGCAGAACTGTCATTTCCACGACAATTATATTGATGTCGACTACGACCTGTCGAAGGTGCTCTTCATAGCTACGGCCAACACCCTGTCGACCCTTTCGCAGCCTCTGCTTGACCGAATGGAGATAATCGAGCTGTCGGGATACCTGCTTGAGGAGAAGGTGGAGATAGCCCGAGGCCATATAATACCGCGATTGCTGAAGGAATACAACGTAGACCGTCAGCAGTTGTCGCTGTCGCGCGATGCCATTGCCGCTATAATCGACCGTTATACCGGCGAGAGCGGTGTGCGCCAGCTTGAGAAGGCTCTGGCAGCGGTGGTGCGCAAGTCGGTGCTCAACAAGCTGCAGTGCAACAAATTTCCGTCGCGCATAGCACCGTCGCATCTCGACTCGATACTTGGAGTGCCCCGCTATACCCGCGAGCGCTACGAGGGCAACGATTTTGCGGGCGTGGTCACAGGCCTTGCCTGGACTGCCGCCGGAGGCGAGATACTGTTTATCGAGGCTGCGCTCACACGGTCGAAGGGTGAGAAACTTACACTTACCGGCAATCTCGGCAATGTAATGAAGGAGTCGGCTGCAATCGCCATGCAGTATGTAAAGGCCCATGCCGAGGAATATGGAATAGAGCCGGCTCTGTTTGACTCTTATCAGCTTCACCTCCATGTGCCGGAGGGCGCCATACCCAAGGACGGTCCGTCGGCGGGTATCACAATGGCCACGGCTATCGTGTCGGCATTCACCCAGCGGCGTATCGCTCCGCGTCTGGCTATGACAGGCGAGATTACTCTACGCGGAAAGGTGATGCCGGTAGGCGGCATTAAGGAGAAGATACTTGCCGCCAAGCGTGCGGGCATCACGGATATCATTCTTTCTGAGGAAAACCGCAAGGATATCGCCGATATCGAGAAGCAGTATCTTGATGGTCTCGTATTCCACCATGTCAACACTGTCAAAGAGGTGTTTGACATAGCTTTGCTGCCCGAACTTGTGCCAAATCCTATTGTGTTGAAGGCTACTGAAAAGGAGGAAAATAACACAGAAAAGTGTTAAATATGAGTTAAAGACCGCGGGGATAATAAACGTTCGATTGTTATTCATGTCAGATAATGCATAAGAACAATATTAACTGACTAAATAATTTTCGAAATGAATAAGAAAGTATTAAGTGTCATGATGCTCTGCGCATCTCTTTTCACTCTCTCCGCATCAGCTCAGAATCCCAAAGCCCGCAGCCAGAATGGTCCTCAGGCCAAATGTGCAGTAGAGGCCACATGCAATAACGCTCCTCAGGAGTGCTGCTCTGTACTCTTCGAGGGCATTACCCTTACCGATGCCCAGAAGTCGAAAATACAGGACCTCCAGAAAGCACGTGTAGAAAAACGCAAAGCCGTGGCAGCCGAATCGAAGGAGACAGCCAAGGCCGAAAAGCGGAAACTGCGCGAAGAGCGCGACTCAGCCCGCAAGGCCGACAAACGAGCATATCTCGACGGTATGAAGCAGGTGCTTACACCGGATCAGTATGTGATTTTCCTTGAAAACGCTTATATCACTCCTGCTCCGCAGGGTCCGCGTATGGGCGCTCCCGGACGTCAGCACCACGGCATGAAGCCCGGAAAGATTGCTGCGGGCAAGGACGGAAAGGCAGTTGTGATGTCACGTGACCGCAAGGATGGCAAGATTGCCAAGGCAAAGGTGACAGAGGCCAAGGTGGCACAGGTCAGCGTGGCCGAGTAATATCTCATCCGGAAAGTTTTTTACGGATATAGTATAAACTATTTAATATGAGTTCGATATAAGCAATCAGTACAAAGTCAACTGATTAGCTTATATCGAACTCATGTTATATCAGGCTGTTCAGCGCTTGATTAGCTTGGCCGAGCGGCGGCTTCCGTCGGCTGTGGCCACGGTCACGACATATGTGCCGGGAGCGAGAGTCTCGACGTCGATTGTGGCTGTGGTGCCGTCGATGGCGGCTTTGGCGGCGGTCAGTGAGCCGATGAGCGAGTATACCTGTACAGCTGTGATTTCCGTGCCTGCCTCAATTGTTGCTGTGCTCAAGGCTGGGTTGGGACGGATGGCCACATTTGCCGTGGTGCTTCCGGCGGCTGTGGGTGCGTCGATGCCCGATGTGCCCCGGTCGAGCGGGAAGCGGGCTATCGCACGTGTCTGGTCGAAAATGTAGTGTCGGGGATAGGACATCGGGTAGCCACCTTCAAATGCCAGCTGCATGGCAAAATCCTCGGCATATTGTGTCGACGACCAGTAGCGCAGGGTGCCCGACCCGTTGAGTGGCGTTGCGCCTATGTTGGTGAATTTCTTGTTGAAAGCCTCACGGCTGGCGGGGTAGGGGTTGGTCTTGTCAGAGGTGTTGTCGGCAGGGTCGGCGGGACGCATGGTGATATTCATTTCCGTCCAGTCGTTGATCTGGTTTGTGCCCTCGGCTGCTCCCGAGGCAACCCATGTCAGTCCGCATGAGGCGGCGAACAGCTGACGCAACTCGCCTATGGCAGGGAGGTACCATTGCAGACCGCCGTCGGTCTTCGACGCGCACCATGCTTCGGCGGCAAATGTATTTTCCCATCCGTTCACACTGCGTATGGCGTCGAGATTGACCAGGCCGTCGGTTTCCGACACTGCTCCCGGCTGACCGGCCGATGCGAGCGACCACTGTAGCTGATCGGCTTCGTCGAGCGACACAATCTTGCCTGTCATGCCGTTTTCGTCCGACGGGTCGACATAGAATACCACACCGATACATGTCTTTCCGGCAACGATACCGCTTGATTCCCAGCTGCCGTTGGAAAAATAATAGTCGCCTACTTTAGCCGCTTTCTGGGCCACGGTGAGGGTATAGTCGGCTTTCACACCACCTACTTCGGCTGTGATAATGGTAGTGCCTGCGCCTAATCCCCGTATCTTTCCTTCGACAGATGCGTCAAATACGGCATAGTCGGGGTTGGAGACACTCCATGTCACGGGCAGGCTCGCGGCTTCGGCGGGCTCAACGATTGCGGCATATGTGCGTGTGCCGCCTACGGCGAGTTTTCCTTCGGTCACAGGATTGCCTACGGTGCCGCTGTTGCTCTTGATGCCGATTTTTACCGATGTCACAGTCTGTGCCATCGCGCACTGTGCGCATGCGGCTGTTATGGCCGCGGCAATTAATGAGTAGAATACTTTCATACGATAATGATAAATGTGTTAAACTGTGTTGCTTTTGAAGAAAAATGGTATTGTAATGCCACAAAGATATGTAAAAATATATAAAAATCAATCCGGAATGCCTGTAAAATGGCTCCCGGATTGATTTTTATGGGATATGTCGTGATTTCCGGTTACTCGGCTATAAGAAGGAAATACTGCTTCTTGCCTTTCTGCACGAGGATGTACTTGCCGGCGAGGAGCATGTCGGCAGTGGCGGGGAGGTTGATGTCGGTTACTTTCTCCTTGTTGATTGACAGACCGTTGCCCTGGGCAAGTTTGCGCAGCTCTCCCTTGCTGGGGAACACGGCGGCTTTCTCGGTAAGGAGGTCGATGAGTTTTGTCTCACCGCTCTGGATGTCGCTCTTTGCAACCTTGAATGTGTCGACGCCTTCGAACACATCGAGCAGAGTGGCCTCGTCGATGCGGTGGAGCTTTTCGGCGGCATCCTTGCTGAAGAGTATCGATGATGCCTCCACGGCGGCCTCATAGGCTTCGGCGCTGTGTACCATAGTTGTGATTTCTTTGGCAAGGCGCTTCTGGATGGGGCGCAGTCCGGGGTCGGCAGCCTGCTCCTTGACGAGTTGCTCTACCTCTTCGCGGGTGAGTTCGGTGAATATCTTTATGTAGCGCTCGGCGTCGGCGTCGCTTACATTGAGCCAGAACTGGTAGAACTTGTAGGGTGATGTGTAGCGCGGGTCGAGCCATACGTTGCCGCTCTCGGTCTTGCCGAACTTGCCTCCGTCGGCCTTGGTGATGAGCGGGCATGTTAGGGCGTAGGCCTCTCCGCCGTTGGTGCGGCGTATCAACTCGGTGCCGGTGGTGATGTTGCCCCACTGGTCGGAACCGCCCATCTGCAGCTTGCAGTTCTTGTTCTGGTTAAGGTAGAGGAAGTCGTAGCCTTGGAGCAGCTGGTAGGTGAATTCGGTAAACGACAGGCCGTCGCGGGCCTCGCCGTTGAGACGCTTCTTCACAGAGTCCTTGGCCATCATGTAGTTGACGGTGATGTGCTTGCCGATTTCGCGGGCGAAGTCGAGGAATGTCCAGCTTTTCATCCAGTCGTAGTTGTTGACAAGCTCGGCTGCGTTGGGAGCATCGCTGTCAAAGTCGAGAAATTTCGACAGTTGTGCTTTCATTCCTTCGATATTGTGGTTGAGGGTATCTTCGGTAAGGAGGTTGCGCTCGGCCGATTTGCCAGAGGGGTCACCAATCATGCCGGTGGCGCCACCGATAAGGGCCATAGGCTTGTGGCCGCAGCGCTGAAAGTGGCGGAGTATCATCACACTGCACAGGTGGCCGATATGCAGCGAGTCGGCAGTAGGGTCAAAGCCGATGTAGGCTGTGACCTGTTCTTTATTTAGCAGTTCTTCGGTGCCCGGCATCATGTCGTGGAGCATGCCGCGCCATCTCAGTTCTTCTACGAAATTCATCGATTTAAATTTGTTTTGTTGTGATTTTGAGTTACAAAATTACTCATTATCCATGTAATTACCCACTTATTCGGCGAAAACTTTCGTGTGCTTCATTTTTGCAATTGCCGATAAAACAGCGTGCACATCCCCACTGCTGCAATTCGCGGCAGTGGGGATGTGCACGTATATATACTATATGGAGCCGTTACCAGCGGCCGAAGTGTATGTTGTCGGCTTTGTACTTGTCTTTGGGTTCTCCCTCGTGGGCCGGATAACCTACAGGCACCACTGCCAGAGGGATGATGTTGGCCGGCATGCCGAGACACTCCTGCACAGCCTTTGTGCGCTCGGTCGACGGATATACGCCTGTCCATACGGCTCCCAGTCCGAGAGCATGGGCGGCCAGGAGCAGATTTTCAGTCGCGGCCGACACGTCCTGTATCCAGAATTCGCGGGCTTCCCCTTCGAGAGCCTTGCCCAGGTCGCCGCAGGTGACTATGGCAAGCGGAGCATGCCGCAACATCCTTGCGTAGGGGAGCACTTCGGCCAGCGAATCGAGCGACTCGCGGCTGTCGATTACCACGAATGCCCAGGGCTGCTTGTTGACTGCGGTCGGAGCCGACATGGCCGCGCGCAAAAGCAGGTCGACTGTGTCGCGGCTGATGCTGCGGTCGGGCTGATACTGGCGGATGCTTGTCCGTGTCATTATGTTTTCGACTGCCGGATTGACGGCTTCGTCTGTTGCCGACGGAGCCGGGCCGCTATTTGCTGTAGGATTGCCACATGCGCTCATACTTGTAATCAGCAACGCCAAAACTGTTGCATAAGTAAAACCGTTAAATCTCATCTCTTGTTTAAATTTTTCTATTTTTCTGCAAATATAGCAAATCATGCGGCACTGACAAGCCGATAATAGCCATGCCGTCCACCTTTGAATAATTTTAACCGCCATGCCTACGCTCGGGAGATGGAAATTTATTAACTTTGCGAAACCCTGACTGCATGTCGGGACGGCGATTCTAACCCAACGAACTATCAAGCAATGAAATTCATAAAGGAGAACTCCCGCAGGATTATTACGGCTATGTGGATTCTGTTCGGCCTGTGTCTGGCCGGAGTCACTATTTTCCTGTATCTTGTATATAACGGAGTAATCGGATATATGCCTCCGGTCGAGGAGTTGAAAAACCCAAAGGACCGTTTCGCCTCTATTGTATATTCGGCCGACGGTGAAGAGCTGGGGCGCTACTTCAATGGCACCGGCAACCGCGTCTACGTCGACTTCGACGATATTTCACAGAATGTAATCGATGCACTTATCGCTACCGAGGATTCGAGATTTGAGGACCATTCGGGCATCGACCTGCGTGCTCTCGGACGTGTGGCCGTCAAGACCGTGATTATGGGGCAGAAAAATGCCGGCGGCGGCTCCACCATCACCCAGCAGCTTGCCAAACTGCTCTATTCCCCGTCGAGCGACGGGCTGATGCAGCGCGCTCTTCAGAAGCCTATCGAATGGATGATTGCCGTAAAACTCGAGCGCTTCTATTCGAAGGACGAGATTATAAAGATGTATCTCAATCAGTTCGACTTCCTTTACAACGCCGTGGGCATCAAGTCGGCTGCATACGTGTATTTCGGCAAAGACCCAAAGGACCTAAATATCCAGGAGGCTGCCACTCTGGTCGGAATGGTCAAAAATCCCTCCTACTACAATCCGGTGCGTAAGCCTGAGCGCACACGCGACCGCCGCAACGTGGTGCTTGAGCAGATGTATAAGGAGGATATGATTTCCAAGGCCGAGCTTGACTCTCTGCGGGCTCTCCCGCTTGAACTGAACTTCCACCGAGTCGATCACAAGGAAGGTCCTGCGCCATATTTCCGCGAGGAACTGCGCCGCATGTTGCGCGCCAAGCATCCTGTACGCTCCGACTACAGAGGCTGGGAGAAGCAGAAGTTTATCGACGACTCAATCGCATGGGAGACCAACCCCCTCTACGGATGGATTGAGAAAAATCCAAAACCCGACGGAACAAGATACGACATCTACACCGACGGCCTCAAGATTTACACCACAATCGACTCGCGCATGCAGCGCTATGCCGAAGAGGCTGTCACCGAGCATCTCGGACAGACACTCCAGCCAAGTTTCTTCCGCGAGAAAAAAGGAGTGAAGGGTGCACCCTATACCACCAACCGCGAGGAACTGTCGTCGGCTCAGCTCGCAGCCCTTATCGACAAGGCCGTGAAGCAGACCGACCGCTACTACCAGATGAAGAAGGCCGGGGCATCGGAGGCCGAGATTAAGAAGGCGTTCGCCACAAAGCAGGATATGAAGGTGTTCAGCTACAACGGCATGATCGACACGCTCATGTCGCCCATCGACTCGCTGTTCTATACAAAACACTTCCTCCGCGCCGGATTCATGTCGATGGAGCCTGTGACCGGACATGTCAAGGCCTACGTCGGTGGCCCCAACTTCTCTGCATTCCAGTATGATATGGTGTCGACCGGACGTCGCCAGATCGGCTCTACAATCAAGCCGTTCCTATACACATACGCCATGGAGGAGGGTTTCACACCCTGCGACCAGCTGCTCAACGAGCAGCCTACCATCTACGACGAGCTCGGACGACCGTGGACGCCGCGCAATGCCGGCAGTGCGCGTGTAGGCGAGATGGTCGACCTCCGCTGGGCTCTTACCAACTCCAACAACTGGATTTCGGCCCGTCTGATGTCACAGTTGTCGCCGGCCACGCTCGCACGCAACATGCACAACTTCGGCATCACCAACAAGCTCGACCCGGTTATCGCACTTTGTCTCGGCCCGTGCGATGTGTCGGTCAAGGAGATGGTCACCGCCTACTCGGCATTCGCCAACAAGGGCATGCGTGTCGACCCAGTGTTTGTCACAGCAATCGCCGACAACAACGGCAATATCATAAGCGAGTTCACACCGCGCCATACCGAGGTGATATCGACCGACGCATACTACAAAATACTCTCCATACTGCTCAACGTAGTTGACGGCGGTACCGGTAACCGTCTGCGCCGTCCCCCCTACAATCTTACGGCTCAGATGGGCGGCAAGACCGGAACCACCAACTCCAACAGCGACGGCTGGTTCATGGGATTCACTCCCCAGCTCGTATCGGGCACATGGGTAGGAGGCGAGGAACGCTACATCCACTTCAACGGCATGGCCATGGGGCAGGGCGCATCGATGGCACTCCCCATCTACGGTAAATTCATGCAGAAAGTATACGCCGACCCGACTCTCCCCTACAAGCAGGACGCCAAGTTTACATTCCCCGCCAATGTCAACCTCTGCGAGAAGGAATATTACGGAGAGTTTGCCGACGAGCAGGAGGAGACCGGCGAATCAATCGAGGGCGTGTTTGATTGATTTACTGAGGCATGAGCAAAATAAAAGAGATAATAAAGAATCTGTTGGGACGCTACTACTCCCTGCGCTACAATATTATTAACAGCGGAGGGCTGTATGTGGGCATGGGTACAAAGATTGTCAACCGCGGCCATCTGTCATGCGGCCGGGGAGTGAAGATACGTCCGTCGGTCTACCTGTGCTGCGACCATAATGCCCGGCTCGTCTTTGGCGACAATTGCGAGATTGGCAACCATTCCACCATATTTTCCTATGGCGAGATTGTGTTCGGTGATGGTGTTCTTACAGCCCCGAATGTGCATATAGTCGATCACAACCATGAATACGAAGATCCCTTCACACATATCTATAAGCAGGGCGTGCGCTACAATCCCGGCGATCGCGTGGTGATAGGCGACGGTTCCTGGCTCGGCAAGAACGTGGTTGTGATAGGCAATGTGTCTATCGGCAAGAATTGTGTCATTGCCGCCAATTCGGTAGTAACCAAGGATGTGCCCGACTACTCTATTGCCGCAGGTATCCCCGCCCGTGTGATAAAGCGCTACGACTTCGACCGCAAAGAATGGGTAAAACCCCAATGAATTGCTGTGAAAAATCAAGAGTCCATAAATCGCCGGCAGTCGATTATACATTGTCGAGCGGGAGGTCGCGCAGCAGTATCTTGTCGCACATGTCGATGGTGCGTAGCGTATTGTCGGTGATTACTTTTATTATATCGGCGAATTCCTTCTGAAAGCCCGGTATGAATCCGTTGGCACCCTGCGAGTTGAGCTTGCCGAGCACATATCCTAAAGTCACCTTTCCCGGGTCGGTGGCAGGCTGGTAGGCATATATGTCCTCGCCCACGGCCACAGGCGACAGCAGCCGCGCCATCACCATCTCGTCGATAAGCTGGGTGATAAGCCTCGACGGCATATGGTAGTTTGCGGCAAAGTCGGTGACGGTGAGCGGAGGCCGCCCGTCGTCAAAGCGCTTGACGGTTATGGCCATTATCACCACCGCAATCTGGCGCTTGTAGTCAAGCGATATGGTCGATATGTCGTTGGAGAAGTTAAACTGGAATATGTTTTGCGACGAGTAGCACAGCACAGCCCCCGCCAGTGTGATTGTCCATACCAGCTGGAGCCATATCAACAGCAACGGCAGGAATGCGAACGAGCCGTAGATGGCATTGTACTTCGACACATATATCTGTCCCGAAAGAAACAGATACTGGAGTATTTGGAACGCCGTGCCCGCGAATATCCCGCTTAGAAAAGCGTTCTTAAACTTCACCTTGGTGTTGGGAAACGCAAGATACATCCCTGTGAACGACATCCATGTAAGCACAAACGGAGCCACATCGAGCGCTACCTTCAGCGCCGGAGTGATGAAGTGGAGCCGCGGATTGTCGACAAGGGCGTAGCTCGCCATAACCGATATTCCGCTTGAGCAGATCATGAGTATCGGCAGCAGAAACATTATTGCGGTATAGTCGATTACCTTGCGGCCGAACGAGCGCGCGTGGGTCACTCCCCACACCGTGTTGAACGTATCCTCGATGTTGCTCATCAGGGATATCATGGTCCACAGCAACACCACGATGCCTACACCGACAAACAGCCCCTGTGAGGCCTGCTGCATATAGCCGCTCACAAATTCGATACCCGCCTCAAGCGCATGCTTTTGCGACGGCAGAGCCTGGAAGAGCTGAGTCTGGAGCAGATTCTCGAATCCGAATCCGCGCCCGATTGCAAACAGAAGTGCCAGCGCCGGCACTATGGCCAGCAGGGTATTGTAGGTGAGGGCTGACGCGCGGTTCTGAAGGTCGGTGTTGAGAAACGACCGCACCGTCAGATTGATTGTCTTTATGGTGTTGATGCGCCAGCTGCGGCGCGTGTCGCTCCACACCCCGGTGGTGCAGTAGGCCATAAATGCCTTTGTGCGTATCAAGGCAAGCCGCATGAAAGCGCTTCCGCGGCTTATCATATTTGATATTTTGCTCTTCTTATTCATTCCTGGGGGTCGATGTAAAGCAAGTTGTGAGAGTTCTATTACGTACTTATACAAAAGTAAACAAAATATATAGTGATATTTATTGAGGTGTCGAAAAAAATATGTAGCTTTGATGTCGGCGGGATGTGGCGCCACTCCCGCCGACATCAGTCCGAATACCTTAAACATCATCATAACTGACCAAAACATGACACCCCAGGACAAAACTACACTCGAGGAGAAAGGAATCGCTCCCGAGCTCCTCGAAAGCCAGCTGAAACGCTTTGAGACAGGTTTCCCATATCTACGTATCGTCGACTCGGCCCGCGTGGGCAACGGCATACTCGTTCTTGACGACGCCGCCCGGCAGCAGGCCGTCGACCGTTGGCAGCAGTATCTCGCCGATGGCGGACAGGTCTATAAATTCGTGCCGGCTTCCGGAGCCGCATCGCGTATGTTCAAGTCGCTCTTCGCCTATCTCGACGGCGAGGCCGACACTCCCAAGCCGGGCAGCGACGTAGAGCAGCTCATCGACCGCATCGCCGATTTCGCTTTCTTCCCCGAACTCGACGAGACATGCACACGCCTCTATGACAAGGACATCGCCGCTCTCAAGGCTGAAGGCCGCACCAAGGAGATTGTCGCCGCCCTGCTCAACAAGGAGGGCCTCAGCTACGGACAGCTCCCCAAGGGTCTGCTCAAATTCCACTCCTATGCCGAGGGTGCGCGCACACCTCTGGAGGAACACCTCGTGGAAGGCGCCCAGACTGCCACCGACAAGGATGGAAACGTCAACCTCCACTTTACCGTGTCGCCCGAACACCGCGCTCTCTTCGAACGGAAGATTGCCGCCGCCGTGCCCGGATTTGAAAAAGCCCTCGGCGTGCACTACCACATATCGCTCTCCGAGCAGAAAAAATCGACCGACACCGTTGCCGCCAATCCCGACAACACCCCCTTCCGCGAGGACGGCAAGCTCCTCTTCCGTCCCGGCGGTCACGGCGCTCTCATCCAGAATCTCAACGATATCGATTCGGCTGTAGTGTTCATCAAGAATATCGACAACGTGGTGCCCGACTCGCAGCGCGAAGCCACTCTCCAGTATAAGAAGGTGATAGCCGGATGTCTTATCGAGACTCACGACCGCATCGCGCGCTATATCGACATGATTGACCGCGGCGCCTATACCATCGACGACGTGCGCGAGATGATAGCCTTCATGCACGACACCCTCAACATACGCGACGAAAAGCTCAAGCAGCTTGAAGATGCCGACCTCGTGCTCTATATCCGCGCCAAGCTCGACCGTCCACTGCGCGTGTGCGGCATGGTGCGCAATGAGGGTGAGCCCGGCGGAGGTCCCTACATCACCTACAACCCCGACGGCTCGACATCGCCCCAGATTCTCGAAAGCACACAGATCGACCCCGCGTGCGCCGAGTATAAGGAGATGGTGGCAAAGGCCACACACTTCAATCCCGTCGACCTCGTATGCTACATAAAGGATGTCAAGGGAGCCAAGTACAATCTTCCCGATTACGTCGACCCCGACACCGGCTTCATATCCTCCAAGTCGCGCAACGGACGCGAGCTCCGCGCCCTTGAGCTACCCGGTCTCTGGAACGGCGCTATGAGCGACTGGAACACTATATTTGTCGAAGTGCCCGTAGCAACATTCAATCCTGTCAAGACCGTCAACGATCTCCTCCGTCCCGTACACCAGGCCTGATTTCAGCCTGTAGTAACTCTATAACAGCGACACCCCCGCTACTGATTGCAGTAGCGGGGGTGTCGCTGTTATGGAGTTTTGTAGTTGACCCCTAATCCTTTGCGTAGTGGATTTGCTACAATGTGACTGCTATGCAAAGGCGGGAAAAAATAAAGGAAGCCCGAAAAGGCTTCCTTTAGGTTGATGGGGTGAGGTGTGGGGGTCGAACCCACGACCTTCGGAACCACAATCCGACGCTCTAACCAACTGAGCTAATCTCACCATATGTTCTGTTCTTCAAGTCTGCGCTCAGGCTCGCTGTTTTGAACGGTGCAAAGGTACGCACTCTTTTTTATTCTTCCAAATTTTCTTGAGATTTTTTGCAAAAAATCTCAGAGTTCTCAGAGTACTCGGAGCACTCAGAGTTCTCTGAGAACTCTGAGATTATTTTTTCTGAGAATTGCGATATTCGATGCGTCCGCGGGTCATCTGCTCGCGGATACCTCCATTGATGAGGAAATCGCGTTTTTGTCGTTCGATGAGCCGATGCAGCAACACATCTGCCTGATGTATGAGAATTATAGCGATATTGGCCACTGTCTCGTCACTCCTTACTTTCACGGCCTCGCGATAATCTGCCGAGTCGGCATGTGTCGCACAATATCTGCGTGTCTGGAGAGCTTTCCGGCTGTCTTTATGCCACAGTTTCAGCTCGCGTACACGCAAATAATCTTCATAATCCACCAAAAGCTCCTGCAAACTGGCTTTTGCAACGTTGATCAGCTTTATCTCGGTCTCTTTGGATGTCGTCCCGGCGGCACTCCCTTCTGCGATGTTCTGTTTGCCGCTTCTGGCGGCCTGCACCATCTGGTCGATTGTACGATCCCCTTTCGAAAGAAAACGGCGTGTAAATATGTATGTTATGTCATAGATTATTTCTGTGACTCTAAATACTCGGAGTCGGCGGTAATAACCTTGTTGTGGAATGAATTTTTCCATTGAGGAGATGTGTTAATGATTGACCGTAGGTAATATTGCTTCAAGGCAGGCTGTTATTGCATTGTCATGCCTGCGAATTTAGTGAAATATCCTGAGATTTATGCAATAAATCTCTGAGTTCTCCGAGTACTCCGAGTGCTCAGAGCTCTCAGAGTACTCGGAGATTTCTTTGAAAATATTGCCTGATAAAAATCGACGATATGTTAGCCAATATCTTGACTATGATGACAAGATGCTTGAGGGTGTATTAATTATTTATGAAGCGCCCCTGAAAGGAGAGTTGGTTTCTCTCCTTTCAGGGGCGTGTATGTGAATTGCTTACATCTCAGTCTTTAGAGATGTTTCTCTTCTTAGAAGCAGTAGCCGAGAGAGATTTTCAGGTCGCTGCTGTTGACTTTGGCTTTTTCGTATTTGAAAGCGGGGATGAAGTCGGTACCGTATTCTACACCGAGGTAGAAGGCGTTGTACTGGAGCCCTGCGCCGATATGCCATCCCATCTGGAAACGATTCCAGGTAGCATCCTTGCTGCCCATGTCATCTTTGCTGAATACGCTTAACCAATCTCCCTCAGAATCAGGCAGATTATTATCCTCAATAAATTCATCAAGATTTCTATATTCTTCGGGATCATAGCCGTAATCAAAATCTGCCTTCATGCGGCCTGTAAGGTTAAACTTGAAGTTGAGGCCTACATATGGCGATACCGATACTCCGTCGGCAATAGCAAACTTGTAAGCGAAGTTTACAGGCACCTGGAGATTGATGAATTGCTTTTTGTTGTTGGCTTGAATCCATCCGTCATATAGGTCCACTTTTTTGCCGGTATCGGAGCCGAAGCCGAAGTTGAGGTTAAGGCCGGTCTCGACAAACATGGGCAGTGTGCTGCTCACGCTGAAGCCATGGATGTAGTTGAGGCCGAATCCATTGAGCCCGAAGTCGCTGTCGGAGCCTCCGGCCTCCTTGTTGAATCCGAAGTGTGTGTTGTTGTACGATACCGAGATGCGGTTGTAGTCGTCGAGATCGGTTGATGCAGTGTTGGAGCCGGTGTTGGCAAACTGTGCCGACGCGCTTGCCGCGGTGGCGAGTGCACCTGCGAGCATGATTGCTTTTAAACTTTTCATTGTCGTGTCTCTGATTGGAAATTATTAATAAATATGAAATAAGATGCTGAAGTCGTTATGATGGCTTCAATGCCTCTGTGCTTATTCGGTGAATGTCATGCGCCATATGTTGGCTGTGGCGTCGGCATCTCCACGCTGCGATATGAAGTAGATGTTTCTGCCGTCGTGGCTCCATATGGGGCTGAGGTCGTCGGCGGCATGGTGGGTAAGCTGGCGCAGGTCGGTCCCGTCGATGCGGCATACATATATATCGGTGTTGTGGTAGGCGACACCCTGGCCCTCCACTACCGATGAGCCTACGAATACAATCCAGCGCCCGTCGGGCGATATCATCGGGGTGGTGAAACTTTTGTCGGTGGCCGATACGATGCATTCCTCCACTCCGGTGTCATAGTTGATTTTCCATAATTCGGCATTCCCGCCGGGTGTCTGGCGCGATACTATCAAGGCGCTCTCTTTGTTCACAGGGCAGGGGTTCTGGCCCGGCGAGTAGTTCGACAGGAAGTTGTCTTTCAGATTGTAGCTCCATATGCTGCATCCGCCTTTGTTTTCGGTGCGGGCGAAAAATACCATGGCCGAGCCGGGGGACTGGATGGGTGAATAGTCGTTGGCGCCCGATGTTATCTGACGGCACACATAGCCGTTGGAGGCGTCGGTTGAGAATATCTGGGTCGTTTTCCCTCGCGATTCTGAGAAATAGAGGGTTTTACCGTCGGGCGAGAAGGAGAAATCTATCACTCCCGTGCGGTTTGTGCGCTGGCGCGAAGAGCCTTGTTTCGCAAGGTCTTTCAGAAATATGTTGGTCGTGTTGTTGCGAAACGACAGGTAGGCTATGTTGTTGGTGTTGGGCATAAGGCTGAGCACCCGGTTGGTGAACCAGTCGACACGCTTTCCCGTGCGTTTCACCTTGGGCAGGCATACAAAGTCGCTGTTGACCGATATCTTGGTGAGCTCCAGGCCGCTTTCTTCCGGGACGCTCACTACCGAAAAGTCGACTGTGGCAGCATGCATGGCTGTTGCTGTGGCAAGCATGGCAAGCGACAAAGATATTCCGGATAGACTTCTGTGTATTGATTGAGGCATGGCAATAAGCTGATGTGATATGTGGTGTTGTAAATGGGTGATAAACCGATAAATTTTAAATTTTGTGCAAAGATGTAAAAAAAAGTTATTTTGCCGCCGATTTGCGGTTAATTAGTGTTAAATATATTTAATTGCGGAATGGGTGGTTATATATACAGCAAGAGGCGTATCATGGCCCGACCGTTGTGGCGGGCATGATACGCCTCTTGTAGAGAGGTATTGCGATATGCTTGGATGTTGCTTAGAGAGTGCTTAGCGTACGAGCTGCTTCGACACGGAGCGTGAGCCGTCGGCATGCACGGCTGTGCGTATCACTACACTGCCCGGAGCGGGCTCGATGATGCGGCGTCCTGCGAGGTCGGTGTAGATTACGGATACTACAGGCGATTCGCTGTCGGAGATTCCGGGCACGCACTCGATACCTGAGGTGGCGCTTACCTGCATAATTGCCGATTCGGCGCCCTCTTCTGTCATTCCGAAGAAATTAAGATAGTCGGTGCGCACGGAATAGCCGTAGGTCTTGCCCGACTCAAGGCCGGTGAATGTGTGGGAGGTGCCGTTGACGGTGGCCGATTCGAGTTTCTTGTACGACTTCTGACCGGGAGCGAGTGTCTGGTACACCTTTATGTCGTCGAGCATGAATTTCTTTAGATTCTTCGACTCGAAGTGCACAGTGGCTCCGTCGTATGCTCCCGAGAGAGTCACGGTCTCGTCGATAATGCCGTCGGCAGGCACGTCAAATACTTTGGCGCGGGCTTCGTCGTAGTCGCCGATGTATACCGTAATCTGGTCCTCTGATGGCTTGCTGCTCTGCAGGCGGAAAGATATTGTGGCATCGCCTTCGGCAAAGCCGAGGGCCGGAGTCACCATGGTGCCTCCGCCGTAGGGGCGTCCGCCGAGAATCATTCCGTCGAATGTGCCGAACATGCCTTTGGCCACGATGGCCGAATTGACACTCCATCCGGGCATTTCTGTATAGTCGTCGGCCGAGATGCGCTCTATCGGTGAGTCGAATGTGCCTGAAGTGGCTTTGTCAAAGCTGTCCTCAAGCAGGATGTTCTCCAAAGGTTCGCCCTGTGCTACGGTGATGCTTCTGATGAAGAATTTCTTGAGATTCTTCGACTCAAAGCGGATATAGTCATCGGCAGTACCTCCTGAAATCTCAAACGACTCGGTGATGATGCCGCTCTCGGGTACGTTGATTACATGGGCCTTGTCGGTCGAGAATGAACCGATATACACTGTGATGACATCCTCGGGAGTGGCGTGCATCGACAAGGTTATGTTCAACTTGCCGTTGTTGGCCGAGAAGTCGGCGTTGGGTGAATACATATAGCCTCCGATGGGACGTCCGCCGCGCACGGCTCCGTCGGCAACACCAAACATGCCGTCGGCTACCAGGCAGGTCACACCTTTCCATCCCTTGGTGTCGGTGTACTCGTCGAGCGATTCAACGGTAGTCGGATTGTCGAATGTGCCTCCGCTACATTTTGCGCCGTTCTCGCTTATCTGGCATATGCCGTCGGCCGAGATAATCTCGTAGTTGGTCACTACGTAGGAGGAGGCTTTGGGGTTGGCCTCCCAGTTGGCGGTATATGAACTGGGGGTTACTGACGATGCCGGTTTCAGCACTGTAGGCACGAGGCTGTCGAGATGAAGTATCTCGGAAGCTGCCGATATATCCTCGCCGCCGATAGCCTTTACGCTGGCATAGTAGTTGGTGGCGGGGTCGAGGCCGCTCACTTTCATTGTTGTGGCAGTCGAGGCCTCGTGGTCCATTATATATACGTTGGGACGGTAGGTGTTTACCACGGTCGATATCGTCATGGTGCCTTCGCCGGTAGGCTCGCTGCCCGATGGGCCGGCCTCGATGTAGATACACTGGGTGAACTCGTCGACAGGATAGCCGCCAAATATTTCGTAGGTGGATACCTGATTGGTGACGGCAAGCTGACCCATATATATTTCGCCACGGAATATCGAGCTGATTTCGTGGCTGGCATCCGCCTGGCGGAAGATAAGCGGGAGCGTTTTGTCATTGTCGATGCCGGTGGTGCCGCTTATAGTATAGTTGATTACCGCTTTGTCAAGATGTCCGTTGACGACCGGTGTGTATAATACAGGATTATCTTTGTTGATAATTTGGTTTACATACTGTGCCTCGGTAGTGCTCTCTCCCAGATGCCATACCGATACCTCATACCCTGTGGCGCCCTCTACGGCTTCCCATGTCAGAGTAAGCGAGTGGCCGTCGTAGCCGCTCTGTGCAAGCCCGGCCGGTGGAGCTATCGCACTCGCTCCGGTAGGGATACCGGCCATAGCTAATAAACAAAGTAAAGAATTTCGCATTTTTTTGTTGTGAAAATAAAAAAATAATGATTGGATTAGAAAACGAGTGTAAATTTAGCTCAAATTTAATTAGGGATATTCAGTTAATGGCTTGATTATTCAAGCTTAAAATGGATCGTGTCTGTCCTATTGCTGTGCCGTTTTGATTGTGGGGGCAAATTTTCAGTTCTCAGCGCATGAAATAGAGCATTTCTTAACGGAACGGATACAACGATTCGCCTCCGAAGAGCTTCGGAGGTTGAGAAATAGCCTGAATTTTCATGCTCGTCGCTTTTGGCGTAGCTTCTCCTTTTCTTCTGCGGCGAGTTGCCGGGCGGCAAGCGTTGCGGCGTTTGCCATGTGGATGCCGAAAAAGAGCAACAGTGTCTCGCTGCGTGAGTTGCGTGCCGCTATCCGGCCGACGCCATAGTGCTGTTTCTGGTTGCCGAAGCTGCCCTCCATGGCGGTCGAACGCAGTGTCCCGATCATACGCCGGGCTGTGCTTATGTCGGCGTCCTCATTCTTTGGCTTCGGGCCTTTGCGGACAAAACAGGTCGTTATGCCGTTTTCGGTGCAGTACCTCCGGTTGTCGTTGTTTGCATAGATGGTGTCTGCTCCGACTTTGGCCACTTTGACTCCGGTCAGTTCTTGCTGGTATTCAATACACTCCTGTAATCTCACGCCCTCGTTGAAGGCTTCGAAAGAATGGTGCTCGATGAATGATATTCCGTCAATCTGGATGTTGTTGACCTTAGCTCCGAACTCCACCCGCTTGTTCTCCTTACCTCTGACGATGGGACGGATGTAAGGACGGTCGATGCTGACAATGCGGTGTTTCACCTCCTTTTTCTGAGCAAGTGCGCTTTGCTGGCGATACACTTCTTTTAATGCGTCCAGACGCTTGCTTTGCTCTGAGGTGAGCGCGATGTCGACGGTGTGTATTTTGCAGATTCTGTTCCATTGCCCTATCTGTTTGGAAAGCAAGCTCAGCAATCTGCACCGCAGTTTGGCGGTGGCCGCTCTGCTGTGCTTGCGATGCTTGGCATAGGTGAGTCTGGCGCGGTCAATGTCACGATACTTGTTGCGAGGCAGCCGTTCCTTCAGTATCTTGCAGGTCTTTTTCAACAGAGATTGAAGCCACTCGCAGCATTCCCACAACAGCTTTACATCTGTCGGGAACCGCAGATGGCTCTCATAGCAGGTGGCGTCAGTCAGACACAAATCCTTGTCTTTCAGTGAACCGCCCCATTTGTCATACAGTAATTTCTGTAGTTCTCTGATATCCAACACTTCGGCTATGCGCTGACGGATGGCACTGACTATCTTGCCATTCTTTATGGGATTGGCCGGGTCTATGAGCACTCCGCAGAACATCTGCATGTGTATGCTGCCATTGAGCATCTCGATCAGGCCGTCATCCGACTGTCCGGTATATGGCTTGAGGAACATCAGCGCCACCTCACCCTCCGGCGGGAACATCGGCGTATTGCCCTGAGGATGCGTTTTGGGAAAATGCATACGGATTTTCTCTGCCAGTTCTTTCAATGGCAGTTGCGCATGGATACGCCCGAGCTCGCTTACGGCAAAACTCTCGCGATATTTTTGCATGAAATCGAACTCGGTAAACGGCAACGTGGCCGTAATATCAGAAATTTTTCGTAACTTCACGTACAAATTTTTTTTAAGAATTACCCCCGAATAAGCCCGTGATGGGTCCATCGGGGGTTATTTGTAAAGTTACAAAATATCTACGACATTAGCAAGCAATCAATTAGCCATTAACTGAATATCCCTAATTATAGACCAAATACTTACTGATATAATACACTTTTCTATATAAAACCGGGCTGCCCCGTGATGATTATGCAGGGCAGCCCGGTTTATGGCATGTTGTGGAAAATCAATATCCGGTGTAGGTGTGGGGCGACAGGCGGCGCAGCTCCTCTTTCACTTCGGCCGACACGTTGAGTGTGTCGATGAAGGCTGCGATGCTCTCGGCTGTCACTGTAGTGTTGACGCGTGTGAGTTCCTTGAGTGTCTCGTATGGCTTGGGATATCCTTCGCGGCGCAAGATGGTCTGTATGCCTTCGGCCACTACGTTCCACATGCCGTCGAGGTCGCGGTTGATGGCGGTCTCGTTGAGCAGGAGTTTGCCGAGTCCCTTGAGGGTCGAAGCGATGGCAATCATCATGTGAGCCATAGGCACACCGACGTTGCGCAGCACGGTCGAGTCGGTAAGGTCGCGCTGCAGGCGGCTTACGGGCAGTTTCGACGCGAGGTGGTCGAGTATGGCGTTGGCGATGCCGAGGTTGCCCTCGGAATTTTCGAAGTCGATGGGGTTGACCTTGTGGGGCATGGCCGATGAGCCTACCTCTCCGGCCTTGATTTTCTGCTTGAAGTACTCCATCGATATGTACTGCCACATGTCGCGGTCGAGGTCGAGGATGATGGTGTTGATGCGGCGCATGGCGTCGAATATGGCAGCCAGATTGTCGTAGTTGGATATCTGGGTGGTGTATTCCTCGCGTTCGATGCCGAGACGCTCGCTGAGGAATGTGGCCGCGAATTTGCGCCAGTCGATTTCGGGATATGCCGTAAGGTGGGCGTTGAAGTTACCTGTGGCGCCGCCAAACTTGCCGCTGACGGTTGTGGCGTCGAGCATGGCGAGCTGTTTGCGCAGTCGGTAGCTGAACACGCGTATCTCTTTTCCGAGACGTGTGGGCGATGCGGGCTGGCCGTGGGTCTTGGCGAGCATGGGTAGGTCGGCCCACTCGTCGGCGCGTGCCTCAAGATGCTCGATGAGCTCTACGAGCATGGGACGGTATGCCTCGGCGATGGCTTCCTTAACCGACATGGGCACTGATGTGTTGTTGATATCCTGCGAGGTAAGGCCGAAGTGGATAAACTCTTTTACGCCGGTAAGGCCGAGGGTGTCAAACTTCTCCTTGAGGAAGTATTCCACCGCCTTTACGTCGTGGTTGGTGACGGATTCTATCTCCTTGATGCGCTGTGCGTCAGCAGTCGAGAAGTCCTTGTAGATGGCGCGGAGGGCGGGAAACAGGGCGTGGTCTACCTCCGACAGCTGGGGGAGAGGTATCTCGCAGAGGGCGATGAAATACTCAACCTCCACGCGCACGCGGTAGCGGATGAGAGCATATTCTGAGAAGTACTGGTCGAGAGCCGCGCATTTACCGCGGTAGCGTCCGTCGACGGGCGATATGGCTGTAAGTTGTGAAAGTTCCATTGCTTATTGTATGAGGGGGATGATGTGGTGAAAAAATGGCCATAGCCCCAAGGCAGGGGCTATGGCATGAGATTATTTACGGGCGATGTAGATGGTACACACGCCGAATGTGAGAGGATGGTGCTCTGTGGCCGAGAATCCGGCTTCGCGCATGAGGGCGAGCATCGATTCGCCCTGAGGCACCGCAGCGATGCTTTCGGGCAGATAGCTGTAGGCGCGCACGTCGCGGCTTACGATACGCCCCGCCAGGGGTATGATATGGCGGGTGTAGAAGCGGTAGAGTGGCTTGACCAGCGGCGATGTCGGTGTCGACAGCTCGATTACACAGAGTGTGCCGCCGGGCCTCAGCACACGGTACATCTCGCGGTATCCCCGGAGCAGATGCTCGAAGTTGCGCACTCCGTAGGCGGCGGTGACGATGTCGTAGGTCCCGTCGGGCATGGGGAGGTGGAGGCAGTCGGCGGCGAGAAATGTCATCTTTGTTCCCGAGGCGGCGGCTCCGGTGTCGGCGGATGCCTTGCGGCGCGCCACCTCAAGCATGCCTTCGCTCAGGTCGATGCCTGTCACTGTAGCCGGGCGGAGCGAGCGGGCAAGCAGCAGGGCAAGGTCGCCTGTGCCTGTGGCCACGTCGAGTATGTCGGCATGGGGTCCGGAGGCAAGCATGCGCACTGCCTTGCGACGCCACAGCCGGTCGATGCCGAAGGTCATCATCCGGTTCATGAAGTCGTAGGCGGGAGCTATGGAGTCGAACATGTCGCGCACCTGCTCTGTCTTGCATCGCGTGTCGCCTCGGTAGGGGTTGACGCGCTCGGCTTTTACATCCATAAGAGTCTGTTATTTGCGGGCTTCGAGCCAGGCTGTCACTGACTTCTCGATGCGCGAGGCTATGTCGGCTGTCTCTGCGTCGCGGTCGAATTTCTCGCCGGTGATGTGCTCGTACAGCTCGATGTAGCGGTCGCTTACCGACTCGCAGTAGGCGTCGGTCATCTCGGGCACCTGCTGGCCCTCTTTGCCCATGAAGCCGTTTTCGATAAGCCACTGGCGCACAAACTCTTTTGAGAGCTGCTTCTGGGGCTCGCCCTTGGCGAAGCGCTCCTCGTATCCGTCGGCATAGAAGTAGCGCGACGAGTCGGGTGTGTGGATTTCGTCGATGAGGTATACCTTTCCGTCGCGTTTTCCAAACTCATATTTGGTGTCGACAAGTATCAGACCATGCTTTGCGGCGATTTCCGAGCCGCGCTTGAAGAGCTCGCGGGTGTACTCTTCCATCTGCTCGTAGTCGGCTTTGTCGACGATGCCCTGGGCGATGATTTCCTCGCGCGAGATGTTTTCATCGTGTCCGGCCTCGGCTTTTGTGGTCGGGGTGATGATTGGTTCGGGGAATTTCTCGTTCTCCTTCATCCCGTCGGGGAGGCGTACGCCGCATATCTCGCGGCATCCTGCCTGATAGTCACGCCATGCGCTACCGGTGAGGTAGCCGCGGATAATCATCTCCACGCGGAATCCCTCGCACTTGAGTCCGACTGTCACCATCGGGTCGGGAGTGGCGAGCTTCCAGTTGGGTACTATGTCGGCTGTGGCGTCGAGGAACTTTGCCGCAATCTGGTTGAGCACCTGTCCCTTGAAGGGTATGCCTTTGGGGAGAATCACGTCAAATGCCGATATGCGGTCGGTGGCGACCATCACCATGATGTCGTCGTTGATGTCGTATACGTCGCGTACTTTACCGTGGTACACGCTCTTTTGGCCGGGAAAATTGAAATCGGTCTTGGTAAGTGTCTGTGCCATTGCTGTTATGATGTGATAGTTGTGATTGAATTCGTGGTTGTTGGCGGTCAGTCGGAGAGTTCCGGCTGTTCCGGGGTGTCGCGTTGGGATTTCATTTCATCGTCGTAATGCTGGTAGGCCTCTACGATGCGTTGCACGAGATGGTGGCGCACGATATCCTTTTTGCCGAACTCCACCATGCCGATACCCTCTACGCCGTTGAGCACGTGGAGGGCCTGCACGAGGCCTGAGCGTACCGAGCGCGGGAGGTCGATCTGGGTCACGTCGCCGGTGATTATCATCTTGGCGTTCATGCCCAGTCGGGTGAGAAACATCTTAATCTGGTGGGTGGTGGTGTTCTGGGCCTCGTCGAGCACGATGACGGCGTCGTTGAGTGTGCGTCCGCGCATGAATGCGAGGGGGGCTATCTGGATTACGTTGTTGTCCATGTATTCCTTGAGCTTTACGGCCGGAATCATATCTTCGAGTGCGTCGTAAAGCGGCTGGAGGTAGGGGTCGATTTTGTCCTTCATGTCGCCTGGCAGGAATCCGAGTTTTTCTCCGGCCTCGACTGCCGGGCGCGAGAGGATAATCTTGCGCACCTCACGGTTTTTCAGCGCTCTGACAGCCAAGGCAATGGCTATGTAGGTCTTGCCTGTACCGGCGGGGCCGAGGGCAAATGTGAGGTCGTTGTGGATAAATGCGTCGACGAGTTTCTGCTGGTTGGGGTTGCGTGCGGCGATAGGCTTTCCGTTGATGCCGTAGATGATTACGTCGTCGCGTTTCATCTCTTTCGGGGAGTGGCCTTTTACGATGTCGAGGATTACGTCCTCGGGCAGTTTGTTGTAGCGTGAGCAGTAGTCTTCGAGCTCTTTTATGCGCTTTTCAAACTGTGCGGTCTCCTCTTCGTCGCCGATAACTTTTATTACCTGTCCGCGTGCGGCCATGCGCAACTTCGGGAACAGGTTTCTGATTAACTGCATGTTGCAGTTGTTTACCCCGTAAAAACTTACGGGATCCACGCTGTCGATAATTATAATACGCTCAATCATCCGTGAATCGTGAAATATGTTTACAAAGTTACAACAAATCTCGGATACGGAATGATTTTCAGCATGCAATTTTCAGATGATAATCTGAGAGCTTGAAGTCGCAGGTTCAACTGGCAAGTGCAAAATTAGCGATTTGTTTGAAGAACTCGGTTTTCGGGTTTGAAAAACCGAGTTTTTTCCGTGGTCTGAGGTTTAGTTTCTTTGCGACATTCTTGATGTATAGGTCAGTGAAATCATTGAAATTTGACTTTTTGGGGATGTATTGACGGATGAGTTTGTTGATGTTTTCGACCGCTCCTTTCTGCCATGAGCAGTAGCTGTCGGCAAAGTAAACAGTCACATCATCGAGACCTTTGATGCGTAATCCGGCGGTTATGTCGAGGTGTGCCGCGAACTCGCTGCCGTTGTCAGTAGTGATGGTTTTAAGATATTTACGGTATGCGTACAGCATTCTCACGACAGTCTTTGACAATGGCTTGGCTCTTTTTCCGTAAGGTAGTTTCTCCATCATCACAAAGCCAGTCATGCGTTCAAGCAGCACTAGAATCGCGTGCCCGTAGGCATCAACAATAAGATCCATCTCAAAATCGCCAAAGCGTTTGCCGTCGGCCTCGGCCGGTCTGTCGTGTATGCTTGTGCGGTTTGGTATGTTGGTGGCTTTAGTGGGTTTGCGTTCGCCTTTTGGTCGTCGTCGGAAGTCGGGATGTCTGCGGTGACGGCGCAGTTCTCCGCTTTCATCAGCGTTTATAATGTTGTAAATGGTCTGTATGGATACGGAAACACCTTCCTTGGCCAACACGCCACGAATTTGTTCTGGTGACCATTGGTGGTCAATAATCATCTGTTTTATACGCCACACCAACACGCTGTCGAGCTTCTTGTTGGATGTGGTGCGCTTTCTGCGTTCAAGGGCTTTGGCATGAGCCTTTTCCCACAGATAGTGGCCTTTGGTTGTGGAATTGCGCTTCAGTTCACGACAAAGCGTTGACTGACTGCACCCTACTATGAGGGCAATTTCTTCTCTCGAAGTTTTTCTTTGCAGTAAGGCGAAAATTTGCGACCTTTGCTGCGAGGTTAATTGTCTGTACATAAGCAATACAAAATTAGTTAATCTCAGGGAGACTTCGGTCTCCCTTTTTATTTTGTATTGCCAGTATGTTCTGCTGCTGTTCGCTCTTGGGGGCGGTTTAGGCCGCCCCCGCCGCTTGGGCATCCCCTCGCCAGAAGGAGAGAGGAGAATGACTAATGCCCATCTCAAAGTTTTGCACTTCGATTTGGAATCTTCATGAGAGCTTGAAGTCATCTTGACATCAAGCTCTTATTCGGAGACAAAACAAACGCTTAGACTCCGTTCCCCGGTATTTGTTGACGACGCCGAGGCCGGATTGGTGTTAAGTCGCAGGGCTACGCCGGGCATTTCGAGAGAGGGGGGACACCAACCTATGGTTGCGAACCGCTAACGCGGTTCGCAACCATAGGCTAACGTTGTGGACGCCCCCAAAGGGGCTATGCGCTAACGCGTCGGGTTGTGGATGGAGCCCGAATATTGTGGAACGTGGTCTTAGAAACTGTTTAAATTTATATGATACTGATTTTGAGATGGATTGTCAGATGGATTTTTGCTTGTGATGAAGGAGTGTAGCAGTAGCTACATGACCGAAGAACAAACGAAAAGACGCCGACAAGACTCTCAAAAGCAAAGTAATATGAAATTTAAACGGTTTCTTAATTTTTGACGAGGTCCATGCCGCGTCGGATAGCCTGCTCGTTGAGTGGGAGCAGGTGGTGGTGGCGCTCGGGGAGGGTCTTTTTAAGCCCGCGCAACACGGCGTCGACGTCGACCACCGGTTTCATGCCGAGAATGGCACCAAGGACAATCATGTTGTATGTCTTGGAGTTGCCCATCTCGACGGCAGCATCCATCGCCGGTATCTCGCGTACGATTATGTCGGTGCGCCCGGGGCGGCGGTGTATGCCGTAGGCATCGTATATGAGGAGTCCGCCGGGCTTTACCTTAGACTCGAATTTGTCGAGGCTCTGCTGGTTGAGCACTACGGCTGTGTCGTAGGTGTCGAGTACGGGCGAGCTGATCGGAGTGTCGCTGAGGATTACGGTGACGTTGGCTGTGCCTCCGCGCTGCTCGGGACCGTAGGCCGGCATCCATGTCACTTCCAGATTGTTCATAAGCCCTGCGTATGCGAGTATCTTTCCCATCGAGAGTACTCCTTGTCCGCCGAAGCCCGATATGATGATTTCTTCTTTCATGCTGGGTGTTTTTTAGCTCTTATTGGTCGAGGGTATTTTTGAGGTCGCCGAGAGGATAGGCGGGGAACATGTTCTGCTCCATCCACTCATTTGACTTGGCGGGCGACATTTTCCATCCGGAGTTGCATGTGCTTACCACCTCGACCACTGATGTTCCGCGCCCTTCCATGGCTGCGGCGAATGCTTTGCGCAGTGCGGTCTTGGCCTTGCGCACGGCGGCGGGAGTGTGTACGGCCTGACGGGTTACATAGCATGTGCCGGGCAGGAGGGCGAGCAGGGGTGTTATGTTGAGCGGGTGTCCGTTGAGGTCGGTGCGGCGTCCGTAGGGGGTGGTCGATGTCACCATCCCTTCAAGTGTTGTCGGCGCCATCTGTCCGCCGGTCATGCCGTATATGCCGTTGTTAATGAATATAATCACGATGTTTTCGCCACGGTTGGCGGCGTGTATGGTCTCGCATGTGCCTATGGCAGCGAGATCGCCGTCGCCCTGGTAGGTAAATACCATTTTGTCGGGGCTGAGGCGCTTGACGGCTGTGGCCACGGCCGGGGCGCGTCCGTGGGCGGCTTCAATCCAGTCGATATCGATGTAGCGGTATGCGAATACGGCACATCCTACGGGCGCTATGCCTATGGTCTTGTCTTCGAGGCCGAGCTCTTCTGTGATTTCAGCCACAAGTTTATGTACTACACCGTGGCTGCATCCCGGGCAGTAGTGCATGGTCTCTTCGGTCAGGAGCGACGGGCGCGAGTATACTCGGTTTTCTTCCTTTATGATATCGTTGAGTTCCATATGTCAGTTCTGTGGGAAATGGTTGAAGAATGCGTCGAGGATTTCCTGTGGGTTGGGGACGATTCCGCCGAGGCGTCCGAAGTGGTATACGGGCACTGAATCGTGGCATGCGAGGCGCACGTCCTCGATCATCTGTCCGGCGTTGAGCTCCACCACCATTATGCCTTTCACCCTTGCGGCAAGGCGCTCTATCTCCGCCGAGGGGAACGGCCATAGTGTGATTGGGCGTATGATGCCTATCTTCACGCCCTGTTCGCGGGCCATCTCGATGGCTTTCTGCGATATGCGGGCTATCGAGCCGAAGGCCACGATGAGGTAGTCGCAGTCGTCGATGCCGTATGTGGCAAATCTCACTTCGTTTTCCTCAATCATGCGGTATTTTTGCTGAAGGCGGATGTTGATTTCCTCCATTGCCTGTGGCATGAGCTCAAGGGTTGTCATGATATTGCGCTGACGCGATGCGGGTTTTCCTGTTATTGCCCACGGGCATTGTGCGGCAATCTCTTCGGGGGTGCGCCTGGGGCGCTGGGGAGGGAGCACCACCTTTTCCATCATCTGCCCGACGATTCCGTCGGCGAGTATAATGGCCGGAGTGCGGTATTTGAAGGCGAGATCAAATCCGAGGGCCACGAAGTCGGCCATCTCCTGCACGGTGGCCGGGGCGAGTGTAATCAGTCGGTAGTCGCCGTGTCCGCCCCCTTTTGTGGTCTGGAAATAGTCGGCCTGTGAGGGCTGTATTGTGCCGAGTCCGGGGCCGCCGCGCATCACGTTGATTATAAGTGCGGGCAGCTCGCCGGCGGCTATATAGCTTATGCCTTCCTGCTTAAGCGACACACCGGGCGATGATGACGATGTGAACACGGCCTTGCCGCAGGCGGCGCCGCCGTATACCATGTTGATGGCCGCTACCTCGCTCTCGGCCTGAAGCACTACCATGCCTGTGGTGTCCCACGGCATCAGTTCCTCAAGGGTCTCCAGGACCTCGCTCTGCGGTGTGATGGGATATCCGAAGTATCCGTCGGCTCCATACCTTATAGCGGCATGTGCAAGGGCTTCGTTACCCTTCATCAGTCTAACTTCTTCGCTCATAAATGTGTATAGTCAAAATTCAACATGATGGGGGATACTATTTCTCGAGGGCACGATATACCTCAATGCATCCGTCGGGACACACCACGGCACAGTTGGCACATCCGATGCAATCGGCGGGGCGCACGGTATATGCGAAGTGGTAGCCACGGTCGTTAACCTCCTTGCCCTGCAGCGAGAGCACATCTTTCGGACATGCCACCACGCAGAGATCGCATCCCTTGCAACGGTCAGTGTCGATTACCACTGCTCCAAATACTTTTGCCATATCGGTGTAAGTTATGTTAGTAATGTGTGATGTGGAGTGATGTCGTAAAGCATAAACAGCTTTTCCGACAGCAAATATAATTAAATAATTGGATGGTAAATATATTTTAACATATACTTAACCTATGGCACACCGCGGGGTAAAATGTGCGAAAAAAGCGGGTATGGAGAAAAATGATTCATATATCGAGAGTCGGGGTGATGAATTGTAGGCGGCACGGGGTGTAATCTGCCGATATTGTTAGCGGGAAAAGAAAACGCACACTCAGCGTATGCGCTTTGGTCGATGAAAAGCGATGTCAGACAGGTCGGCCGGAGGGGGCATCTGCGACGCTACCCACAGGCCGATGGCGCGGGTCATCAGTATGTCGTCGTGACATCCGTGGCGAGCGGTGTATCTTCCCGAAGGGTCGCGCTCGTATACGGCAAGCTCGTTGCAGGCCTCAGTGTCTCGCTCGATGTAGGCGCTGTCGCGCACGAGGCTTATCAGATGGCCTATGACCAGGGCCTTGGTCTGACGGTTGGTGTGAAATCCGACACGGTTCTCAAGGGCGTGAGTGGCCGAGTCGAGTGCCCGCCGGCGGTAGAGGTTGGGGTAATGGCGGTTGAGTTCCGACAGCAGTATGAGGGCATTATCGGTGTCGGGAGTAGTCTGGCTTTCAAGTGAATTGCTCTCTACGACCAGCAGTGCGTTGCCATACCACGACGCTATTGCGGCTGCTTTTGCGGTGAGCAGGTCGTGGTCGATGTGTCCTCTCCACTGTGCCACTATTTCCGGTAGCCCGTGTGGCGGAAACCGGTCGATGACGGCTATTACGGAGAAGTCGGCTCGGTCGGTGCGGCCGCCTATGTCGACCGACACTACGTAGCGGTCGATGCCGTGGCGAGGTCTCGACCATACTTTCAGATGTCCGCATGGGTCGGCCACGAATCCGTTGACGGTCATGGCTCCAGGAAGCAGTGGCGATGCGGTGGATAGTTCGCCCAGCTCGTAGGAGTCAGAACACCGTGCCCGTAGAGTGTCAATCAGCGTCGGGGCAAACACTCCGCTTCCGGTGTTTGCAAAGGCTTCGGTGGCCGATGATGGGAATTCGGCCTGCATCAGATGGCGCGACGGGTATTCGCTCAGTTTCTCGCGGTACCATTGTATCTGGTCGAGTGTGCATCCGAGCTGCCACAGCCATCGCTCATAATCGGACATTGACTTCCATAGCGCTTCGGCATCGGGGACTTCGGCGGTGTATATGTCAATCTCATACCACGGCACGAACACGGCGGCCTTGTCGCTGCGTCCGTCTTCGGAGCGGAGCCATTCGGAGTGGAAATAGTTGCCTACACCGTTGGCTGTGCTTTCGAGCGCAATCAGGGTGTCGGGTTGGCGGACTATGCCTCCGCATATGGCGCGGATGAATCCCTCGGGCGACTGTGTCGGCGAGTCTTTCCAGAATGCCACCTCGCTCAGGTGGGCCATTGCGTAGTCGGCTCCTCGCACGGCTTCCTGTCCCTCTGACGACCCTACAGTCACACGGCAGTCGCGCCCTGTGATGACGCGTGTGTTGACCGAGCGCTCGAATGGACGGAAGTCGTGGGGAGAGTCGTCGGGCCAGAACTCGTCGGGGTAGCATGCGAGCATCTTGGTGTACATGCCCCGTATGGTCGAGGCTGTGTCCTTTACGTGGGCGCATATCATGGAGTGCCAATTGCGGTGGTGGATGCATTGAATCCACGCCATATACATCTGTATAAGTGTGGAGCCGCCCCATTGCCGGGCCTTCAGCATTATCAGGCGTATCGGGCGCCGGGCCACGCGCATGCCTTCGAGCACGGCAAGCACCCGCCGCTGGGGGCGGTTGAGCACAAACGGTATGTCGCGTCCCGATAATTTGTCTTTGATTCTGACGCATGTGGCGGCCCAGAACTCGAAGTCGTGGGAGAAGCGTAGCATGCACCATGCGTGACGGTCGCGTGCCACGGTGAGAATGGCGGGGTCGTCGGCCATTGTCTGAGGTATGCGGCAGGGTGTGCCCTTGGGATCGATGGCCTCGACGCGAGGCAGAGGGCTTCCTTGACCGGTGAGCGGGTCGTAGGGTGCACGCATGGCGGCTGTGCGCCGTGCGTTTTCGGCAAGTATATCGGTGATGTTTTCCATAATATATATATACAGTAGGGGGATTAGAAAATGAGTCTTTGCCCGGTCTGGAGGAGAAATGATGTAATGCGCGTATCGGCCGAGACGTGTCCGTAGAGCGAAATGGTGACGTATCGGTGGGGATGGGCTATCACGGGCAGATAGAGCGGGGCTGATATGCCGCCGACTACCGCGAGTCCGGCAAAGCGGTGGGGCTTGTCGGTGCCATTGTCGCCGAGCAGGTCGATCGACAGATCGGCGTCATTGGCACCGACCACGGCAGTGAGGGCGCGTATGCGCGGCACGGTGTCATCGGCTACGCATATGCGCATGCACCACGATACGGCAATCGTCTTGTCGGGGTCGGCATATTCGCGTGAGGCGTTGAAGAATCCCGACGAGGAGGCTATGAACAGAGTGTGTGGCGCCGCGCAGAATGCTTTCGGGACTATATCGGTGCGGGTGTAGGTGTGTCCGAATCGGTCGATTATCACCGGACGCGGCTTTGCGGCTCCGTCGGCGGGGAGGCACCACAGTTCGCGGAATGAGGGCGACCATGCTATGGACTTGAAGGCGCCGGGGTGTAGTACGGTCGATTGTGTGCCGTTGAGGCATATCACACCCGATGGAGTGGCTGCGTATACACCCTCGGGCCCAACGGCTACCGCTTCGGAGGAGGCGACACCATCCGACGAGATAGCCGATACGGCCATCTGCATGGAGGAGCTGACGCTCACGGTGTGGATGCCGGCCATGGTGAACACATACAGGTGGCGGCGTCCGAAGGCGATTCCGGAGGTTGAGCGCCGGGATTCGGTGATGGCTGTGACGGCCGAGTCGATGGCCGCGGTGCCGGCGGGGATGAGCGGTGAGGCTGTGGCGGCTACCACTACCGATGATTTGTGGCATACGGGTTTGCGCTCGGTGACAGCCCTCATGGGCGACACCGTGGACTCAAACGATGAAACGGGAATCGGGCGCAGGGAGGGCTCGACATAGTATGCCGCGGCTGAGGCGGGCGTTGGGGTGAGGGGAATGAGCGGGAGAGCGTGCGTCCGTCGGTCGTAAGCTCGATGTCGATTCGGGATGCTCCGGGATGTGGGTAGGAGAGCATGGGGAGCAACGCTTCGGGTATCGGACCCTCGCCTGCCGACTCGGCGCACAGGCGTTCGGTTTGGCCCCGGGAGTTCAGAAGGGTTACACACACTTTGGCTTGCCACGGGCCATAGCTTTTCCCGGCAATCCATGCTGCGTTGATCGGCATGGGGAGGGTGTGTGTGGGTGTGATGCCGCCATAAGCAGTGATATCTCCGGCCACTGTGGCCACGGAGGCGGTGAATGTGTGGGGCATGGAGATTTCGCGCAGTATCGACGTCGTGGCGTCGGAGGTAGTGTGGCCCGATATGGCGTTGCGTAGGAATTTTGCTGTGTTCCCGGGATTGAATTCCGCAGGGATGTCGGCGATAATGCCTGTGGAGTACAGTTCTCTGGAGGGATTGAATGGGTCGTGGATTACGGCGGCGATTTCCGACACTTCGTCCAGACGGTCGAGCATGGCTGGAACCAGTGCCTTCTGTCCGGCCAGTCGAGGTATGGCAATGCGCAGCTGTCCCTCGGTGGCAGTATGGCCGAGGCGTGTCACGTAGGGTGTCGCGGAGTAGTCGACGAGGTCGGCGGCCGGGGCTGTCATGAGTTCGAGCACGGCGGCATGGCGTGAGGCGGGGGGTATGTCGGTGTCGCAGATGCGCAGACCGATTCTGAAGCCGGTGACGCTTATCGCGGTCGGCTGCACTTGGCGGTAGGAGCCAGACGACACGGCTACGCTGACATCGACATGCCCGGGACCTTGTATGCCGTCGGGAGTCACCATCACGGGTGTGGAGCGGAACAATTCGCGTCCGGCGGCGTCGCGCAGTCGGTACCAGGCGAGTATCGGTGCGGCGGCACATCCGTCGGCCACTGCGGCGGCTGTGGCTTCGGAGAGAGCGGCCATCACGCTGCTGCCGAGCATGGCTATGTCGGTCTTGTCCATGGGTCCGCTCCATGAGGTATAGTCGCCCTTGAGGGTGAGGCGTGGGGTGGCGGCGGTGTGTATGCGTGGTTCGGTGGGGAATATGGCTATCGGGGGATATTGGCCATAGGCGGCTGTGAGGCTCCATCGGCCATCTGCATCGGGAGCGGCTGTGTATACTCCGTCGGGGGTGAAAATGTGTATCCCTTCGGTTGTGGAAACTGCGGCTGTGGCTTTTGCGGGGAGTGTGCCTACGCTTACGGGGACGTCGGCGGAGGCGGGGATGGCCCACAGTGCGAGAGAGTCAGACTGGAAGAGGCATGTTGCGGTGCCGTCGGGTGCTGTCCACGATGCTATCGGTGTGCCCGACTCGCGGCATATGCGTGTGGGCGGGGATACGGGACGCAGGGAGGTGCCCATAATCGGGCGTCGCAGGTTTTGTACTGAGCACCGGTCGGTGTCGGGTGCGGGCAGTGTGGCCCGGATTGTGTGATTTTTCATAATGTGAAATGAGTTGATTAAGATTGTCGGTTGCGGTCATCGTGGGTGGGTTGGATGCCGCAGTGTTTCGTGATGCAAATTTACTACAATTACAATGGTATTTGCAAATATATTTGGAATTTTAACATGTATTAAATGCGATTTTCTTTGAGCACAGAAAAAAATGCGATTTTTGTGAAATTTTTTTGCTGAAAAATTTGGAGAATGAGAAAAAGTGCGTACCTTTGCAGTGTTGAAAGCAACAAGCTAACAGCAAAACAAAATGGTGATTTAGTGTAGTGGCCTAGCACGCCACCCTCTCACGGTGGAGACCCGGGTTCGATTCCCGGATTCACTACTCACCCAAGCGGTTCACTCATTGAGTGAACCGCTTTTTTTGTGTCCTGTCCCGAAATGGAGCGCGCCGGCATGTGGGGTCAGTAGCAGTGTGACGCAATGGGTCGGGTTGTGTGTTTCCTTTGGGATTGGGTTAGTCGCCGGGCACGTGGTTGGTGGGGCGTTGACCTATGGCTGCAAACCGCTGACGCGGCTTTTGCCATAGGCTAACGTTGTAGACGCCCCTAAAGGGGCTATGCGCTAACGCGTGGAGTTGCTGTTGTAGCCGCAGGGTTGTGGGGTTTGGTGTGGGGTTGGTGTTGCAGCCGCGGGGTTGGTGAATTGGTGTTGGGTTGGTGGATTTTTTCATTTGAGTTTGGGTTAGTCGCCGGGCTACGCCGGGCACGTGGCTGGGAGGCGTTTACCTATGGCTGCAAACCGCTGACGCGGCTTTTGCCATAGGCTAACGTTGTAGACGCCCCTAAAGGGGCTATGCGCTAACGCGTGGAGTTGCTGTTGTAGCCGTTGGGTTGTGGTGTTGTGGGTGTAGCCGCGGGGTTGGTGGATTGATGTGGGGTTGGTGTTGCGGGCGCATGGGTTGGTGGATTGGCGAGGCGTTGGGTTGGGGTGTAGCCGCAGAGTGGATGGATAGATAAAATAACAGCCCGGCGTGAGGGCCGGGCTGTTTGTATGGGAAGGGGAATGTTGTTGCGTAGGGTGCGGACTTCCGCCGTGGGGGCATGGATGCCGTGGGACGGGGTCAGTGCATTGTCTGCTTTGAGAATGTGAGGTAGAGATGGATGTTGGAGAGATCGAATTTTACCATCGCCGGGGTGTCGATATATGGTGTGATGGCGATTACAATCTCGGTTGTGGAGTAGTAGCCGTCGGAAACGGTCTCGGTGACGAGATTGATGGGGGTGAGCACATATTCTCCGTCGGCATCTGTGAGAGTGCCTTCGTCGTCCTTTTCTATGGCATCGATCACAAACTGACGCATGTTGGTGAAGCTGTACATCTTTGTGGTCGAATTGTATGTGGCATAGAACGAGGTGGCATTGTCGGTGAGCTTGTTTTCCTTGAAGAATTCCGTGCGTTTGTCTTTCTTAACGAGGAGTATGTTGGCCGGCGGGTCGATTTCGTAGTCGTTGGCTATGGCAGATGCGGGCACGTGGAACGTGAGGTTGTTGATTACGTTGTTGTTGCCGGCCTGTCGGCGATAGCTTTCTACGATTTTCTTTATGGGCAACTGTATTTCGGTGTCGTATCCGATGGGGCCTACGGCGATTGGTTCCTGTGAGGCCAAAGTCTTTATCTCCGGGCTGAGGGTCTGAGAGATATGGTTGTTGAGCACGACCTCGGGGGTGATTGCGAGGAATGAGTCGATAAACCGGTAGGTGGTGTCGTTGCCGGCGTCGGTTGTGCCTTTGTATGAGAGGTAGAGATATACGGCTGAGTTCTCAAAGCGCATTATGCGTCCAGAGCCGTAGGAGTTTTTGACATAGAGTCCGGGGAACCATTGCTGGAAAGCGTCGGGGTCGTTGAACAGCGCGGGGCCGTCGGTCGAAAGGTACTTGCGGTAGAACTCCTGTCCGAGCTGCTGTGGCAGTTTGACGTATACTACGCGTGCTTCGTCGGTGGTTGAGCTTGAGTAGGTATAGTCGGCCGCGATGCTGTCGGGGAGGCCTACAACGGTGGCGTTGTAGACGGTCGAGGCTATTGGCGCCGATGGGTCGTAATAAGTGTCGACCGATGAGCCAGAGGTGAGGCCGGATGAGGGGAGGGGTTTTGTAAGGCGGAATACCTCAAGGCCGAGGGGAATCACGGAGTCGCCCACCATGTCGCCTTTGCGCATCACCATGGCGAGTCGTATCGAGTCGACATTCTCGGGGCCCATGCCGTGGCCTGTAGTGAGCTTGTTTGAGGGCATGAATCCGCTGGCAAAGTCGGTGGCAAGATATCCGTAGCCTTTGGCATCGATGCTTCCGAGCAACTGATATTCAGAGCGTGACACGACACTTTCGACAGGCACGGAATGTCCGGTGACTGTGAATGCAGAGTCGATGACTATTTCCACTTGGTCGCTGACAATCGACGATCCGATGGAAGAACCTTCCTCGCATGCCAGGAAGGCGAGCGAGGATATGGCGGCAAGGGGTATGAGCCTTGAGTATTTCATATAAGGATTGGGGGGTAGGGTATGCTGCTACTGGAGAGATCTGTAGAATTCGGCGAAGCGGTTGGCGCGGTCGGCGGTATCTGTCTCCGAGAACGGGAGGAACGGCTTGCCTGACTTTTCGATGTAGTCGAGGAGCTCGGGGTCGATGTCGGGCGATGACTGGGCCACGGCGTCGGAATAATCGATTGCGAGTTTGTTGAGGGCTATCCAATCGACCGGCTTGTCGGCGATTGACGCGATGTCCTCTTGGGAGAATCCTTCGAGGAGCAGTTTTTCGGCAAAACGTGGGTCGAGAGTGCCTTCAAACTTGTCGCTGAAGAGAGAGTAAATGATTTTTGAGCCTGCGAATGTGGGGTCGTCGGCGAATATGCGTCGGAGATACATGGGCGAGAGAGAGGAAATCCATCCGATGCAGTGCACGAATCCGGGGTCCCAGCGCAGTTTCTTCACAGTCTCCACCACACCGCGTACGAAGAACATCGAGCGCTCGTCGTTGTCCTTGGGCGAGAGGCGTATTTCAAGGTCGGGGGCTGTCTGTGTGCGCAGGAAGTAGTCTTCGTTGTCGATGAAGTATACCTGCATGCGTGTGGGCAGGAGTGTGGCAACCTTGATTATGAGTGGATGGTCGGAATTGTCAATCTCGATATTCAGGCCTGATAGGCGTATGACTTCGTGGAGCTGGTTGCGGCGCTCTTTTATCAGGCCGTACTTAGGCATGAATGTTCTCACCTCGAATCCTTTATCCTGTATGCCCTGAGCGAGGTCGCGGCTCTTGTCGGCTATGTCGGAGGCAGGGACGTAGGGTGAAATCTCCTGCGAGATGTATAATACCTTCTTTAAATCCATATCAGTGTGAAAAATTTGGATGCAAAGGTAGTGTTTTTTTCTGAAACAATCACTAAGAGAAGTGTAAATAGACGTCAAATTACGACGAATGGCACGATTTCGGATTACAAATGTTAGAGCATGCAAAAAATAAAGCCGACATGATGTATAATACAAACGGTTGCATTTTATGTATAGCCGATTTGATAAATGGAGGTAAACATGCACATATTTGCTTATATTTATGTGTTAATGCAAAAAAAATGCTAACTTTGGGAGAAAATTAACAGTACCGACTTTAACAGACATGATTAGAAGGATTATGCCCGGACGAGCGGCGATGTTCGCAGCCGGCGCCATGCTGCTCTGCGGATGCGGGGCCATGCGTAATGACAGATACTATGAGAAGAGTGTAGAGATTCCCTCCGACGCCACGGCCGAAGAGCGGGTCGATATCGCATCAAGGGTTGTGCCTACTCCACAGCAGCTTGCATGGCAGGAGCTCGGGCTTACGGCCTTTCTGCATTTCGGAGTAAACACGTTTACCGACCGGGAATGGGGTGACGGTACTGAGAACCCGGATGTGTTTGCTCCTACGGCCCTCGACGCCGAGCAATGGGTGTCGACGCTTAAAAAGGCCGGCTTTAAACTGGTGATTCTTACCGCAAAACATCACGACGGTTTCTGTCTGTGGCCCACAGCCACTACCGGCCATTCGGTGGCTTCGTCGGGATGGCTCGACGGCAAGGGCGACGTGGTGGCTGCCCTGCGTGCAGCCTGCGACAAATATGACATGAAGCTCGGTCTGTATCTGTCGCCGTGGGACCGCAATGCTCCATGCTACGGCGATTCGGAGGCTTACAACGACATGTTTGTGGCACAGTTGCGCGAGCTTCTCGGCAAATATGGAAAAATCGACGAGGTATGGTTTGACGGAGCCTGCGGCGAGGGCCCCAACGGCAAGCGTCAGGAGTATGACTGGGAACGCTTCCGCAAGGTAATGGAGGAGCTGCAGCCTGAGGCCGTGCTCGCCATCACAGGCGACGATGTGCGCTGGGTAGGCAACGAGAGCGGGCTTGGCCGCACTACCGAGTGGAGCGTCACTCCGCTTGTGCCGTCGATATTCCCCGACAGCGAGGCGGCCAACGCCAGACTTGGCATCAACGCCATGTCGGCCGATCTCGGGAGCCGCGAGCTGCTGGCAAAGGCCGAGAGTCTCCACTGGTGGCCGTCGGAAGTCGACGTGTCGATACGCCCGGGATGGTTCTACCACCCCGACGAGAAGCCAAAGAGTCTGCGCGAGCTTGCCGAGATATATCTTCAGTCGGTAGGGCGCAACTCCACCCTGCTGCTTAACATACCGCCCGACAGGCGCGGACTTATCGCCACGGCCGACTCGTTGCGCCTGATGGAGCTGGGCGAGTGGATCGACACCAATTTCTCAAATCCGGCCGGTAGGAGCGAGACCGGCACGATAATCGCCTTCCCCGAACCGACGGAAATCAACTGTGTAGTCGCAGGCGAGGATATATCGAAGGGGCAGCGTGTTGAAAACTTCATGATTGAGGTGCTCAACAGCGGCAAATGGCGCATGATAGCCGACGGCACCACGATAGGCCACAAGCGTATAGTGATGTTCAATCCCATAGCTGTCGATGCCGTAAGGCTTACCGTTACATCAAGCCGCGGCGAGCCCAACATGAAGCCGCTGGAGGCCTATCTCGTGGAGATGCCGGCTGCCGAGCAGGCCGACAGCACAAATGTGCCCGCCGGATACCGTGCGGTCGACGGGGCTACCGCATCTCTGCATGGCGATGCCATCCAGATATCTCTCCCCGAGGTGACAAAGGTGAGCGGATTCATATATACCCCTCATGCCGATGCCCGTCCGGGCACTCTCTACCGCTACAAATGCGAGACAAGTGCCGACTGGGGCACTTGGACAGTGCCTTCAGGCATAACAGGCGAGTTCGGCAATATCATGCACAATCCCACTCCGCGCACTGTCATATTCTCCACTCCGGTCGATGCCCGTGTGATGAAACTGTATCTTAAGGAGGATACCCGTGGAGCCTCCGGTGTATCGCCCTCGTGGGCCGACATTACCGTCCTCACACAGGAATAACCTGAACAGGCCATATTTGCGGCCTGCATGTATATCAAGGCGTTGCCTCTCTGAGAGGCAACGCCTTTGCTGTGTAGGTATGTCAGGATTTGCCCTCGGGCTGTCGCGATACGCCGTCGGGATTGTGTGGAGGCTGCTGTTGACCGGCGGAAGCGGTACGGACACCGATGACGTATTCCTTATAGTATGCGAGCAGCAAAGTGGTCATCGGCAGGGCTATAATCATGCCGATAAGCCCCAGCAGCGACCCCCATACCGACAGGGCGAGCAGTATGATGGCCGGATTGAGTCCCATGGTCTTGCCCATTATTTTCGGGGTGAGTATATAGTCGCAGATACATTGGCTTACAGCATATACAATCAGACACTGGCCAAGCTCGGGCCAGAAACGCACGTTGCCGCTCATGGAGTCGATGAGGCATACAAGAGTCACCGGGATGAGGGTGACATACTGGAAATATGGTATTATGTATAGTATGCCCACGGTGATTCCGAGCACAATGGCGAGCGGTATGCCTACGATTGAAAATCCTATGCAGTAGAACACGGCGGCACAGCCGGCAATCAGTATCTGTCCACGGAAATAGCGGTTCATATTGTCCTTCAGGTCATCCTCTATGCGGTAGACTGTCGGGCGATACTTCATCGGTACCATACGTCGGAATCCTGCCATGAGCGACGGGTAGTCAATCAGAATGAATATCACATAGACAAATGTCAGCAGCCATTCGAGCGTGTGGAGCAGAAACTCAACAGTGGCGGCCACAAAGCTGGTGCCCTTGTTGAGGAGTGACTGTATGCGGGCGTTTCCCAACAGGTCGCTCAGATCGAGCGATGCGGCCCATCTCCTTATCGGCTCGATTATATTGTCGGGCACAAACGGCACTGGCACGTCGCTCCCCGAGGATGCGCGCAGGATATGCTCCAGCTGGTGCATCTCTTTTATTATCGAGGGCACGAATATGTGTCCGGCCAGAATTATCAGCGCGCTCACTCCCGCGAGTGTGAGCAGTGTAGGTATGACTCGTCCCTTCAGATGCAGTATGCGTTGCAGAAACTCAACCGCAGGCTCAAGCAGGTAGGCGATGAGGCACGCCACACAGAAGGGGAGCAATACGTTGCGCAGAGAGTTGACAAACCATATGCCGCCGGCAAGCAGCAGGACTGACGCAAGGATGCGCACTACACGGTCGAAGGTATATGGACGGGACGATGACATGACACTACAGTATGATGACAGCGGGTTATGGCGTGGGGCGTCAGCTTGCGGCGTTGACTACAAGGTAGACCATATAGGCTATATACACACCCGCGAGTATGGCTCCCTGCAGACGGGTGATGGTGCGCTTTACTATTACGTCGCCGAACAGCAGCACCAGCAGCGACCCCAATACCAATGTGCCGAAATCGACAAATGTGAGGCTGCCGGCGTTGAGCGGTTTTACCGTGGAGCACAGCCCGATTATGAAGAACACGTTGAATATGCATGCACCCACTACGTTGCCGATTGCGATTTGGGGCTGTTTCTTTATGGCGGCGATTACCGAAGTCGAGAGGTCGGGAATCGAACTGCCGATGCCTACGATTGTCAGGCCTATCAGCGCTTCCGACATGCCGAGTCGGCGTGCAAGTCCGGATGCTCCGTCGACGAGCCATTGTCCGCCGAATACGAGTGCCGCCAGGCCACCCACGATACACACGGCAGCTACCCAGGGTTTCATCCGGCGGGTGTTGTCGGCCTCGGTGGCCTCGGCTTTCTCCACGCTGTGGTGGGGTATGGCGGCGGCCGTTTTCGGGCGTGTGGATATCGGTTTTGTGGAGTGCGACCTGGCCATCTCCATGGTGTAGCACATGAATATTACGAATAGCGACAGCAGCATCAGGCCGTCGGTGCGGTTGACAATGTTGACATTCGTATACGGTCATCGCCGCAGATAAACAGTGCGATTGACGACAATGCAAGCATCGGCAGGTCCTTGAAAGCCATCTCCGAGCTGATTCTCACCGGCGCAATCATGGCTATTATGCCGATTATGAGGGTTATGTCGAAGATGTTGGCGCCGAGAACGTCGCCGAGCGCCAATTCGGATTTCCCGGAAAGCGTAGATATGAAGCATACTACAAAATCCGGCGTCGAAGAGCCGAAAGCCACGATGGTCAGACCGATTACAAGGCTCGATATGCCGAACCGCTTGGCCACCGACACGGCTCCGTCGGTAAGATAATTTCCTCCGGCTATTATGAGCACGAGGCCGAGAATCAGAAACAGAATGTCGTGAAACATAGTGCGTGAGTAGTTTATGTTGGTGCATGTTTAAAAGAAAGATTTTTAACATGCTCTGATATTTTAATAACAATAGATGCGGCATAAAAGATTTTTCAAGTATTTTGGTCAGGCACGAAATGATTGCTAACTTTGGGGTATGGAGCAGAAGATTGATCTGGACAACCCGGAGTTTCAGAATGTATGGAAACTCGTCAGCTATACGCGCCAGTCGGTATTCATGACCGGAAAGGCCGGTACCGGCAAATCGACATTTCTCAAATACGTGTGTGCCCACACGCGTAAGAAGTTTGTCGTGCTTGCTCCTACGGGTATTGCGGCCGTAAATGTCGGCGGACAGACTCTTCATTCATTTTTCAATCTGCCGTTCAAGCCGGTAGTGCCCGATGACCCCGAGTTCATGCCGCGCAATCTTAAGAGCCGCATGAAGTATAATGGCGACAAGGTGAAGCTGCTGCGGGAGCTCGAGCTGATAATCATCGACGAGATATCGATGGTGAGAGCCGACATCATCGACTTTGTCGACCGTATCCTAAGGGTGTATACCGGAAACACCCGCGAGCCTTTTGGCGGCAAGCAACTGTTGCTTGTGGGCGACATCTTTCAGCTCGAACCGGTAGTGACGGCCGACATGCGCGATATCCTCGGCCGATTCTACAGTCAGAATTATTTTTTCAATGCCCGTGCATTCTCCGAGCTCAGGATTGTGCCTGTAGAGCTGCGCAAGGTATACAGGCAGAACGACGAGGGATTTATATCTATGCTCGACAGGGTGAGGGTAGGACGTCCGGCGCGTGAAGACATCATATGTCTCAACAGCCGTCTCTCTCCGGCGGAGATACCGGACGGAGGCGGCGCTGACGGAAAGATGCTGATGACTCTTGCCACACGCCGCGACATGGTCGACTCAATCAACAGCCGCCATCTTGCGGCCCTTGATGTGCCCGAGGTGACATATACCGGCATCGTCTCCGGTGAGTTTCCGGAGAGTTCGCTACCCAATCCGCGCGAGCTGACACTGAAGGTTGGCGCGCAGGTGGTGTTTGTGAAGAACGACGCCGAGCGGCGTTGGGTCAACGGCACAATCGGCCGTGTCTACATGGCCTCCGACGACACCCTTATCGTAGAGACTGAGGATGGCGAGAAGCATCATGTGGAGCCTGCGGTGTGGGAGAATGTGCGCTATTATTACGACGAGAAAGAGAAGAAAGTAAAGGAAGATGTGCGCGGCACCTTCACGCAGTATCCTGTGCAGCTGGCGTGGGCCCTCACCATCCACAAGAGCCAGGGCCTGACCTTCAGCAATGTGCGCATCGACCTTGGCGAGGGCGCGTTCAGCAGCGGACAGGCTTATGTGGCGCTCAGCCGATGCCGTTCGCTGGAGGGGATGAGTCTTGTCAGCACTATCAACGAGAGGGATATATTTGTAAATCCGGCCATTGTGCGGTTCAGCCATACGTTCAACGATTCGGCGCTTATAGCCTCGGCCCTTGAGCGAGCCCGGGCCGACGACGAGTATGCACGCGCGCTGGAGTCGGTGCGGGGAGGCGACCTCGCGGGAGCTTTCGACCATTTTACCGAGGCGTTGCGTTGCCGCAACGAGCTTGGCAACGCGCTTATGATGAGGTTTGCCCGCATGCAGTTGCGGCGCGTGGAGAGTATGGGCGACGAAATTGACACTCTGCGCCGGCGTGTGGCCGACGATGAGCGTCGCTTCTCTGAACTTGCCGGCGAGTATGTGGCCATGGCCGACGAGTGTCGTCTCGAAGGTATGGATCCCACGCCCGTCATCGCCAACTACGACAAGGCGCTCAGTCTCGCCCCCGACCATGTCGGTGCGCTGATGGGGAAAGGACGCACATATTTCGACGCCAGCGCCTATGAGGATGCTCTCGGATGCTTTGACCGTGCCGCCGAAGTAGCCTCGGCTCATGTGGCCGTTTCAGTAGATTCCGATACCGGCGAATCAGAGGAAAAGGCATCGCGTGGAGGAGTGACGGATTATTCGCAGGTATTGTCGGACGCCCTGTTCATTGGCGGCCGGGCATGCAATCACGTTGATAATCCGGCCGGAGCGCTCGACCGTTATCTCAGGGCCGAGGCAGGTAATAACGGCAAGAATCCCGAACTCCACGACTGCATGGCCGACCTCTACGAGTCGGTAGGCGACGACACCTCAGCCTCAACCCACCGCGCCATCGCCCGCAAGCTCCGCACAGCCTCCCGCCGCCGCAAAAAGTAGCCGTACTTCAAGTTTTCCTGAAATTTTACTGAGAATAAGAAAAATTTCCAGTTAAAATGTTGTAATATAAGAGACTGTCTAAATTTATATGATGCGGTGCGACCTTTCAAGGCAAAGATGAAAGTCTGCGGATAGTTCAAGAACGAGGAAGGCACGGCCTCCTAACAAGTCTGCACTCCATAATCCTTACAGCCCGAAAAACAACCTCGATCCCTTTGCCGCTTTGGCCGAACTCGCCAGCAGGTAAATCTGGCTATATTTTCTACACATACACTCACTATGGTACGCAATCGGCCGTAGGAGCTTTGCCATGCCTTTGCCATGCCTGGGTAGTTACTGCAATTCGGCGCATTGTTTCATAAAATTTCTCCTCAGATATAGCCCCACCAATGATATTTTTAGTAACTTTGTAGCTGATTCACAGCCGCGCCATAGAGTTGGCGCAAGTGAGTCGGACTTTTTTACTAAAGGTGTTATTGAAATCAGCTTCTATTGATAAATTCTCGCAAAATTTATTTCCACGAAGATGATTGGCAATAGCACCTGCATCGGTTGCTTATACCCTGCCCTGAATGGCGGATTATATAGCAAAATCGGTGTGGGGCTATTGTTTTATCCGTGGAAAGGGCAATGCGAGAAGCCTATCAATAGGGTAAGACAAGATACAATCCTCACACCTTTTTTATGTTCAATTGTAACTGTTCTGTCGAGGATTGTGGAACACACAAATTTATCACATGAAAGAATTAAATCAAATTGAGTACGAAAATCTGAGAGAATCGGGAGCGAGGCTTATTGGTCGCGTGATTCCGTATGATTCCACAATTGGGGTGATGTACTACATGGTATCCCCGGACCAACAGAATTTTTGTGCCAATGAAATTCTTGACACACTGTTTCAGATACATGCGCCGCTTCAAGGACAATTTGACGTAATCCGTCATTGGACCACACCAGCAGTAGTAACCATTAGTTACAACCAGAAATGAAGACATCAACCTTAAAACCACAAATGCTTGTCTTCTTAATGATATTGACAAGCATGACAGCTTTAGCCTATAACTTCAAGTCCGACGGCTTGTACTATAACATCCTATCGGAAACAGACCGCACAGTTGAAGTAACATATTATGATTATAAAAATAACAGTTACTATAACGATGCCTATGGTGATATCGAGATACCCTCAAAATTAATTTACGACCGCAAGACATATAAAGTCACTTCAATCGGCAAATACGCTTTCTACAAATGCAGCGGACTAACCTCGGTGACAATAGGCAACTCTGTCACTTCAATCGGCATCTCCGCTTTCTACAACTGCAGCGGACTAACCTCGGTGACAATAGGCAACTCTGTCACTTCAATCGGCAACTCCGCTTTCTCCAACTGCAGCGGACTGATTAGCATAATCGTTGATGAAAGCAATCCTTCTTTTAGCTCGATTGAAGGAATATTATACAATAACGACGCTACCACACTAATTTATTGTCCGATAACTAAAAAAAACAGTTACCATCCCCAACTCTGTCACTTCAATTGACTATAGCGCTTTCTACGGCTGCAGCGGACTAACCTCGGTGACCATCCCCAACTCTGTCACTTCAATCGGCAACTACGCTTTCTACGGCTGCAGCGGACTAACCTCGGTGACCATCCCCAACTCTGTCACTTCAATTGGCCAGAGAGTTTTCGAAAACTGCAGCGGACTAACCTCGGTGACAATAGGCAACTCTGTCACTTCAATCGGCTACTACGCTTTCTCCGGCTGCTACGGACTAACCTCGGTGACAATCCCCAACTCTGTCACTTCAATCGGCAAATACGCTTTCTCCGGCTGCAGCGGACTAACCTCGGTGACCATCCCCAACTCTGTCACTTCAATCGGCGAGCGCGCTTTCTCCGGCTGCAGCGGACTAACCTCGGTGACAATAGGCAACTCTGTCACTTCAATCGGCTACTACGCTTTCTCCGGCTGCTACGGACTAACCTCGGTGACCATCCCCAACTCTGTCACTACAATTGTCCAGAGCGCTTTCTCCAACTGCAGAGGATTAACCTCGGTGACAATAGGCAACTCTGTTACTTCAATCGGCAAATACGCTTTCTCCGGCTGCAGTAAACTTACCTCTATATATTGTCAAGGTACTAAGCCCCCCAGAGAAAATCCAAGAGAATCTATAGTTTTTTCAGAAGCGATACTGAAAGAATGCACGTTATATGTGCCAATCGGCTGCCAAGCCGCTTATGAGGCGGTTGACCCTTGGCGGAATTTCTGGAATATCGAGGAGATGGATTTCAGCGGTATCGACGATATTATATCCGACAACATAGGGATATCCGTAATTAACAGAGCGATACACATTGACAATGCCGATGGCAACATGCTAGTTGAAGTCTTCAATCTCTCAGGCAAGAGCGTATATCGTGGACATGGTAACATTGTCGACGGTCTTTCCACCGGCATTTACATCATCAAAATCGCTGACAAATCAATGAAAATCAAAATTTGACGCGACCATGAACGAAAATAATTATCTAATTCAATTTGACTATGCCGGAGAGGTCCACAGCATCCACAATCTGTCGCACTGCGACTTTTCCAAAGGAGATTCCGGCGACAAACTTTGGATAGCCGATACGATTGAACTTTATATCAAGGCTAATAACATGCACAAAGACGGAGCGAAAGCGACAAATGTGCGCCTCTTTGGTAAAGGAGGAGAACTAATCGCACATATCTCTGATTTTTGAACAGGAATTCCGTATCTGACCGCTGTATTACTGTACACAAAACAGCACCTTTGCACCGCAGCATTGGTGCTGTTTTTTTGCGTACTTATTTTGTAAGAATCTAAGAGTTTGTTTAATAATAAATGTTGCCGACAGGGTCGTATAGCTTGAGGCGATTTTCGACATGTGACGAAGGAGTGTACTTTATGTACATGACTGAGGAACAGGGTGAAAAGCGGCCAAGATATACGAGACAAAAGGTAACTTTATAACCTATACAATCTCTTGACTGCTTGTAAGGTAAATGCAAAAATATATCAACTATATGAAACAAATTACCTCTCGTCGGCCATTCGCCGGCATATTTCCGCCCGCTCTTCGGTCGTTATGGAGCCCCATAACTCCCTCATCACAAGCGAAAATCTGTCCGACGACTGACCGCCCTGACGGTAACATTTATTATTAAACAAGCTCTTAAATGAAAGAGCCGTGATTGTTGCGTAAATTAAGGCTGATTAGTGGGAGATTTACGAAAGAAATGATTAAATTTGCACAGAGAGATTGTAAATAATTATCTCGCTTTGCTCAACCCTATGGAATTTATTCTTAACCCAATAAAACAGCTTCTAACATCATGGACATGAAAGAGAACATCCGCAAAGTGTTTGCGGATCGCTTCGGCACTGCTGGCACACTTTACGCATCGGCCGGACGTATCAACCTTATCGGCGAACATACCGACTACAACGGCGGCTTCGTATTCCCCGGCGCGATAGATAAAGTAATTATGGCCGAGATGAAGGCCAACGGTACCGACAAGGTACGTGTATTCTCCATCGACATCAACGAGTATGCCGAGTTTGGCCTCAACGAGGAGGACGCACCCAAGCAGCAGTGGGCCCGCTATATATTCGGTGTATGCCGCGAGATAATCAAGCGTGGCGGTGTTGTCAACGGTTTTGATGCCGTTTTCGCCGGAAATGTACCCCTGGGTGCCGGACTTTCGTCGTCGGCAGCTCTCGAAAGCTGTTTTGCATTCGCTCTCAACGATATGTTCAACGACAATAAGATTGACAAGTTTGAGCTTGCCAAAATCGGCCAGTCGACCGAACATAACTATTGCGGCGTGAACTGCGGCATAATGGACCAGTTTGCTTCCGTGTTCGGCAAGAAGGACCATCTCATGCGTCTCGACTGCCGCTCGCTCGAGTATGAGTATTTCCCCTTCAAACTCGACGGCTACAAGCTCGTGCTTGTCGACTCGAAGGTGAAGCATGAACTCGTCGACTCTCCCTACAACAAACGTCGCGCCTCATGCGAGAACGTGGCCCGTACACTCGGCGTAGAGACACTGCGCGACGCAGAGATGGCCGACCTTGAGAAAATCAAGGACCGTATAAGCGAGGAGGACTACAACCGTGCGGTATACGTTATCGGTGAGAAGCAGCGTGTACTTGATGTGTGCGATGCTCTCCAGAAGGGTGACTATGACACTGTAGGCGACCGCATGTACAAGACCCACGAAGGCATGTCGAAACTTTACGAGGTGAGCTGCGAGGAGCTTGACTACCTCAATGACATAGCCAAGGAGTGTGGCGTCACCGGCTCGCGCATCATGGGTGGCGGCTTCGGCGGCTGCACCATCAACCTGGTGAAGGACGATCTCTACGACTCGTTTATCGCCACTGCCAAAGAGAAATTCAATGCCAGGTACGGCCACGAGCCCGTGGTGTACGATGTAATCGTAAGCGACGGTGCCCGTAGAGTCGAATAACATAGGCATGACTATATAAGGTGTATCATGATTCATCCCTGGCGGGATATGTATTATGATACACCTTCATGATTACTCCACGGAAATATTACAGAAATGAAAATTGAAAAAAAGTTTGAGCAGACTCCCCGCGGAGAGGTGACGCTCATCACCATAACCAACGACAACGGCGCTTCGGTGACTCTCTCGACCCTTGGCGCCGGTATCGTAAGCGTTGTTGTTCCCGACCGCGACGGCAATATGGCCGACGTGGCTCTCGGCTATGGCTGTGCCGCCGACTATATCGCCGACGGCCCATGCATGGGAAAGACTCCCGGCCGCTACGCCAACCGCATAGCCAAAGGGCGATTTACCCTCGCCGGCAAGGAGTATGAGCTGGCCGTCAACAACGGCCCCAACGCCCTCCACGGAGGTCCCGAAGGGTTTATGAACAAAATCTGGAAAGAGGAGTCGCGCGGCTCGCAGGTAAAGATGGAGTATACATCGGTCGACGGCGAGGAGGGATATCCCGGCACACTTACCGCCACTGTGCTCTATACATGGACCAACGACAACGAGCTTGTCATCGACTATCTCGCCGTGTGCGACAAGAAGACGGTGGTCAATCTCACCAACCATGCCTACTTCAACCTTGACGGCGAGGATGCCGGCTCGGTGCTCGGCCATAAACTTACTCTGGCCGCATCGCGCTATCTGCCTACCGACGACACTCTGATACCCACCGGCGAGATGGCTCCGGTAGAAGGCACTCCGATGGACTTCACCAAGGGTCGTGTGCTCGGCGATGACATTAAGGCCGACTTCCCCGCGCTCAACTACGGAAAGGGGTACGACAACTGCTGGGTGGTCGACAACTGGCACAAGCACACGGTAGCCCCTGTGGCTCGCCTGGAAGCTGAGCATAGCGGACGTGTGCTCGAAGTGTCGACATCACAGCCGGCCGCACAGGTATATACCGGCAACTGGCTCTCGGGCTGTCCCAAGAGCAAGAGCGGCAAGGAGTATGCTGACTACGACGGTGTGGCCATCGAGTGTCAGGGTATGCCCGATGCCCCCAACCACCGCAATTTTCCCTCACAGATACTCGGCCCCGGCGAGGTATACGAGCAGCGCATCATCTATAAGTTTGCAACAGTTTAACCAAACATATATCATTTCTCCCGTTCAAAACAGCCGCCGGCTGTCTGTGACAATCTCGCGGATGCTTTGAACGTACATTTTTAATCTTATGAAACCGACATTATTCGTACTGGCCGCAGGCATGGGCTCGCGCTATGGCGGCCTCAAGCAGCTCGACAGTCTCGGTCCCAACGGCGAGACAATCATGGACTACTCGATTTACGACGCTATTCACTCCGGATTCGGCAAGGTGGTATTCGTAATCCGCAAGGACTTCGAGCAGGATTTCCGCGACAAGATTCTTTCCAAATATGAGGGCCACATCCCCGTTGAGGTTGTGTTCCAGTCGACCGACGCTCTTCCCGAAGGCTTCACATGCCCTGCCGACCGCAGCAAACCCTGGGGCACCAACCACGCCGTGCTCATGGGCAAGGATGTAATCAAGGAACCGTTTGCTGTAATCAATGCCGACGACTTCTATGGTCGCGACGCATTCCGCGTAATCGCCGAGGAGCTCCAGCGTCCCCGCGACAAGAAGGGCGACTACTGCATGGTAGGTTTCCGCGTAGGCAACACAATGACCGAAAACGGCTCGGTGGCCCGCGGTGTATGCGAGACAAATGACGGTCTGCTCACCTCTGTAGTAGAGCGTACAGCCATCTCCTACGACAAGGACCACAATATCGTGTTTACCGACGAGAACGGCGTTGAGCAGACACTCCGGCCCAACACCCCTGTGTCGATGAACCTCTGGGGCTTTACTCCCGATTACTTCGACTACAGCGAGCGTGAATTCAAGAAATTCCTTGAGAAGGATATCAACACTCCCAAGGCCGAATTCTTCATCCCCCTCTGCATCGACACACTCATCAACTCGGGCGAGGCTACCGTAAAGGTGCTCGACACAGAGTCAAAGTGGTTTGGCGTGACCTATGCCGCCGACCGCCCCGGAGTTGTTGCCAAGTTTGCCGAACTCCACCGCGACGGCACATATCCCGAAAAACTTTTCTGAAAAACTGTGTGATGCGTGGAATATCGCATCGTGCCGTATGAGTTAAGGGCTTGAATTCGGATTAATCCCCGAATTTAGGCCCTTTTTAATTGGTATGTCAGGGAGGTCTATTGCCTGGAGTTCCGCAGTATGAACGGCCTGATGGATCTCAAGAGCATCACATTCACCAAGGCATAAATATACGACACCGTGTTCAGCCATCAGGCCGGCACGGTGTCGTGTTTTATGGTAATTGTTTCAGTTTAGAACTTAGCTTTGAAGCGGGCGGTCTGTCCGTCGGAGGTGGTGGCTGTTATGACGTAGACTCCGCCGGCAAGGCCTGATGTGTTTATTTCAACCGAGTTGTCGGCGCTGCTGAAGGCTCTTATCGTCTGTCCCTGGAGGTTTACGATGATTATCGAGGTGATGGCTGAGGATGCGCTGACTGTTACCGTGCCCGGGGTGATGACGAGCGCTACAGGCTCTCCTTCATTTATGGTGTCGATACCGGAGGTTGCAGCTTTCTTAATCGAAAGATTGTCGATACGCAGGTTGGCGTATGTGCATGTATTGACGTTGTGGATGCCGAGATGGTAGGTGCCCGCTTTGGCAACATTGAACTTTACTTCTACGTGGGCCCAGCCTTTTGTCTCTGTGCCGGCGAGGTTGGCTCCGTCAGGGTCGTATACTTTGGCGTCGGTCACTGAGTAGATCGATGTGGTAAAGCTGTCGGGCGACCGGCCGTCGGTGCCGAGACATATTTCATATGAGTGGGTGTCGTATGATGCTCCGTTGGCATAGTAGTCGAGGATGTGGTCGCCTGCCTCAAACTCTATCGCGGGCGATATGAGCCAGTCGTCGGCCGGCTTGCCGTTGGTGCTTCCGATTGCGGTCTTTTTGCCGTCGTAGATGTAGCTCTTTTTGCCGATTGACCATCCCGCGCTTGCCGGATTGTTGATTATGGTCCATTGTGAGCCGTCGCCGTCATCCTCGAATCCGGTGAAGTAGGGTATTGTGGCGGTAGATGTAAGCACGAATGTCTCTGACTTTGCGCTCACTCCGGTGATGCCGCCGCACAGAGGTTCGATTACGTAGAAGAATCCGCCATTGTCGGTGATTGTCTCGGAGAATTCTGTTGACGATATGCCGGTGGCTACCGGAGTCACTGTCTCGCCAAGGCCGCGGTATACGTTGTAGGTGATGGCGTTGTAGTCGGCATATCCGCCGTTGACAGTTGAGGTCGGGGCTTTCCATGTCAGGGTGGCGGTACGGTCATCCACGCTGACTGCTATGTCGGTCACTGCGTTGAGACGGTCGTAACCGGCAAAGAGGGTTATGAACGCCGGGAATCCGTCGCCGGCTTCGTTGCAGGGTATTACCTCGTAGGTCACTTTACCGTCGCCGGTCGCATTGTCGGTGTATGTTGTGGCGTCGGCGCCGAGAGTGGCAATCGGTCCGGATGTGCCGAGGCGGTATATCTTGATGCCTGTAGGAGCTGCATTCTCTCCGGCATAGTTTTCTGTGGGAAGAGCCCATGACAGCTGTACGGCGTTGATGTCGGTCTTGTCGATTTCAGCCTTGAGGGCATCGACCGCTTTGAGCGACTGCTTGCGTATAGTTTTGTCCTTGAAGAATATGGCAGTCACCTGGGCGTCGTCGCCAAGTTTGTTGAGCTTGTCGTAGTCGGTGCGGAAGTCTACGAATCCGCCGGGGATTGCCGTTGTAAGGTCGATTTCGCAGAAGTGAGCATAGTCGGGATGCTGCTGGCCCCACCACAGTCGGCCTTCGGCGTCGAATGTCATCGACTGAAACTGTGAGGCTGTGCCGAGATTATGTCGTTCGCCCACCTGTGTCAGCTTTGCCGTATGTTTGTCGATTTTATAGAAATAGCGGTAATGGGACATGGCGTAGAGCTGGCCGTCGGCGTCGCATGCGAGAGTAATCAGAGCGTCAATGTCCTCGCGTCCGTATCCGTCGATGGCTTTCAGCTCTCCCGGCGAGCCTATTATGGTGTATTCTCCGGTACTCATGTCGATGGCACACAGACTTGTGGCGTCTACCACCCCTGTTGTGTACTTGTCCTCTATCAGTCCGTACAGAGTGTTGGTGGTATAGTCGAATGTCATGTCGACCATGCGGTTCATCGCATACATGTTTTTCTGTTCAATCCGCTTGAATGTTTCCCCGTCGTACACGGCCCAGCTGTCGGAGCTGATGCCGGAAATTTCGCCGAGCTCTACCTGATATGTGTATATCCTGCCGTCGACATATTCGCCTGCCGAAGGGTGTATATAACTGTATACACGGTTTTTGACGGTCAGTTTCTGTGGATTGTCGATATCAAACGATACAAAGCCGTTTTCTCCGGTTTTTGAGCCGAAGAGGTAGCCGTAGGCTGTTTCTCCGGCTATTGCCGGGGCATTCGCCATAATCATGCATGATAGTGCGAGTGGTAAAAGTTCTTTCATACGCAGTGCTGTTTTTGTTGGAATGAGTTATATGATTGTTGATTATTGTGTGAATGTTTGGTGAAATCTGTTGATTTTGCAAATATATGTTTTTGGTAGTAAATTTCATAATGGATGGATTAAAAATTTTACGACTTACTTATGTGTTGGATTATACTTTTTGCCGTGGTGGAAGCGTTAAATATGTGCAATGAGAATAGAAACGACTATTTTACGATATATATCTTTCGCAGTCGCAGTGTTGTGGGCTGCGTGCAGTCCGGCAATGGCCGAGTCGGTAAGGATACATGGGCGCATCACCGACGGCGACAACCGAGCTATGGAGTTTGTTACCGTGCGTGTGGCCGGTACGGCCATCGGCACAATGTCGGGGCTTGATGGTGATTACAGTCTGTCGACAGCCGAAGCCGATACGATAACCGTTGTGTTTACCTGCATCGGCTACAAGGAGCAGCAGCGCAAGCTGGTCGATGCCAAGGGCGACGTTACTCTTAACATGCGCATGTTCCGCACTGTTAAAGAACTGCAGGAGGTTGAGGTCAGCGAGGTGAAGAAGCAGATCGGGGCCATGCAGTCGGTCGACGTGTCGGCCTACCGTCTGTCGCCCGATGTCAGCGGCGGGTCGGTCGAGTCGATGATAAGCACGATGGCCGGCGTGACAGGCTCCAACGAGATGTCGTCGCAGTATTCGGTGCGCGGAGGCTCGTATGATGAGAATCTCGTATATATCAACGGTGTGGAGGTATACCGTCCACAGCTTATCACCTCGGGACAGCAGGAGGGACTAAGCATCATCAATCCTGATATGGTGGGTAAAGTCAACTTTTCTACCGGCGGATTCGGCGCGGAATATGGCGACAGGATGTCGTCGGTGCTTGATATCACGTATCGCCAGCCCGAGGCATTCGAGGGGAGTGCCTCACTAAGCCTGATGGGTGGCAGTCTGTCGCTCGGCTCGGGGAGCGGACGCTTCTCGCAGCTCCACGGATTGCGCTACAAGCGCAACAACTCGGTGTTGTCGAGCATGGAGACAAAGGGTGAGTATGACCCCGACTTCTTTGACTATCAGACCAATCTCAACTTCCGTCTTTCCGACCGTTGGCACATGGCATTTCTTGGCAATGTGGCCATCAACAACTATAAGTTCACGCCTGTCAACCGCGAGACCGCGTTTGGCACAGCCATGGACGCCAAGAAATTCAAGGTATATTTCGACGGTCAGGAGAAGGACCGTTTCGAGACATATTTCGGAGCTTTGTCGCTCCGCTACTCTGCATCGCGGAGTTCGAGCCTTACGCTCTTTGCCTCGGGATTTCTCACCAACGAACTTGTGGCCTACGACATAAGCGGCGAGTACTGGCTCGACCAGGCCGGCACATCCGGGTCCGACGGCGTGGGCGGTGAGCTTGGGGTAGGGCGATATCACGAGCATGCCCGCGACAGACTTAAGGCCTCGGTGATGACTATGGCTATGCGTGGTGTGACCGCCATAGGAAACCATCAGATAAGCTATGGGGTGCAGTACAACCACGAGAATATATATGAACGCGCGCGCGAATGGGAACGGCGCGACTCGGCTGGATTCTCGCTTCCTACCGACCCCGACCTGCTGAGAGTGATATATAATCTGAGTTCGCGGCAGGATTTCTCGTCCAACCGTGTCAGCCTCCACGCGCAGGACACATACCGCATGCAGACGGAGTCGGGATTTCTGTCGGTGTCGGGCGGACTGCGCATGTCGTACTGGGATTTCAACAAGGAGTTTCTTGTAAGTCCCCGTGTCAGTGTGGGTTTTGTCCCTGCGTCCAACGACCGCTGGGCTTTGCGCTTTGCTACCGGACTTTATTATCAGGCGCCTTTCTATAAGGAGTACCGCATGATTGTGGCCGACGACAACGACAATAGTGTGGTCGAGCTCAACCGCGACATAAAGTCGCAGCGGTCGTGGCATTTTATACTCGGCAGCGACTATACCTTCAGGGCTATGAACCGGCCTTTCAAACTATCTGCCGAGGCCTATTACAAGGCTCTGGGTAATCTGGTGCCATATGAGATTGACAATCTCAAGCTGGTATACGACGGAGTCAACGCCACGAGCGGATATGCCATGGGGCTTGATTTCAAGCTGTTCGGTCAGTTTGTGCCGGGTTCCGACTCATGGCTCAGTTTCTCTCTGCTGAAGACGCAAGAGACCCTCAGGGGGGTGAAGGTACCACGTCCAAACGACCGGCGCTACAGTGTGGCCCTGTACTTTACCGATTACTTCCCGCGCATACCGAGGCTCAAATTTAGTCTGCGCGGCATATTCATGGACGGCCTCCCCGCTACAGCTCCGCGCTCGACCCGCGACAGGGGATATTTCCGAACGCCTGCCTACAAGCGCGTTGATCTGGGTGCGTCGTATGCGTTGCTCCCTCCGCTCAAGGAGGGCGAGAGCCGTAGCGGTGTATGGCGCCACTTTAAGGCTGTGTGGCTTGGACTGGATTGCTTCAACCTGTTTGACATATCCAATGTCAGTTCCTACTATTGGGTAACTGATGTAAACGAGCTCCAGTATGCTGTGCCCAACTATCTTACGCGTCGCCAGCTCAATGTGAGGCTTACCGTGGATTTTTGAGCATAGTGCGGTGTGGTTTGGCCGCCGGGGGGTAGTGTCACCGTGCAGCCACATGTCGACTTCATCACTGTCGGGTATCCGTAGCACTTTTTTCTGACGGGAAGTTATTTTTTTTGTTTTTATATTTTACTGATTATCAAGTGTTTACCCCCCCCAGGAAGGGGCTTGTGCGGGGCTTTGTGCTTTGGGAAATTATAGCTAAATTTGTATTGTTTCAGTATCGGTCAACGGTATTCCGACATGTACTGAATGCAAATCCACCGGAATAATTAAACAAGTTTTTAACCCAATTAACCCCAAATGGCAAATACCTCTGATACCATGGCGTCGGCGCAGCGTCTTGATGTAGTTGATGCACTGCGCGGATTCGCACTTCTTGCGATAGTGTTGCTCCATAATCTTGAGCATTACAATATTTTTTATGGTAATCTTGCAGTCCCCGACTGGCTTGGCGCGACCGACAGAATATTGACTGATGTAATTTATTTCTTTTTCGCCGGCAAGGCATATGCCACTTTCTCGCTGCTGTTCGGATTCAGTTTCTATATACAGATGAGGAACGCGCGTCGCCGCGGACATGATTTCAGACTCAGGTTTGCGTGGCGCATGCTGTTGCTTGTGTGTTTCTCACAACTGCATGCATTGTTTTACAACGGTGACATACTGCTCCTTTACGCCTTCTGCGGACTGTTGCTGATACCGGCTTCGGGATGGAGCGACCGGCGTGTGCTCATAGTGGCTACTGTACTTATGCTGCAGCCGTATGCCTGGGGCAAGATGATTTACGGATGGCTCAATCCGGAGTATGTCGACACCAACTCTCTGTTCGCGCAGTTTGCGGCTGTGGCCGAGGAGACCGGACGCTATGGCGGCCTGATTGCCACGCTTGCCGACAATATATGGAACGGTCAGCTCTACAGCAATTTCTGGCAGGTAGAGGCGGGACGCCTGTTTCAGACTCCGGCGCTGTTCCTGTTAGGGATGTGGCTTGGGCGCAGGAATCTGTTTTCTGACGATGCCGCCAACCGCATTTTCTGGAAGAAGGCGCTCATGTATGCTGCCGTGGCCGCGATACCATTGTATGCACTCAAGACATATGTGCCTCAGTATATATCGAATATCACAGTGGCATCCTACTACGGAATCGCAATCCCGATGCTCTACAACTTTGTGTTTATGGTGATTCTTGTGTCGCTCTTCATACTGGCATGGTATGGGCGCGGCAATGGATACAGATTTCAGCGTTCGATAATAGCCTACGGGCGCATGAGTCTTACCAACTATATCACACAAAGCATAATAGGCGTGGCCGTGTACTACAACTTCGGTCTCGGGCTGTGGGATTCCGTAGGGCCGGCTCTGTCAGTGCTCATAGGTCTGGCCATATTCATGGCTCAGCTGATGTTTAGCCGCTATTGGCTCGGCAGGCATAAGCAGGGTCCGCTCGAATATCTGTGGAAACGCGGCACATGGATAGGAGCCGGTACACTGATAACCACCAGGGCCTGATACCGGTGGACAATGGATTCTCGTGTGATGCATGGCATAGCCGGGCTACAAGTGTGTGCCTGTAGGTAAAATTACCGTGGTTTGCCGGTGGAATGTCGCGGAAGTTGCGTAACTTTGTGACGATATGACAAGTGCTGCCGGCCACAGGCCGCGCCTACGGGTTTCTGAATGACGCTTTTCTATAAAATACTACGTACGATACTGGTGACGCTGGTGCTGCTCGCACTGGTGGTTCCATCGGTCATGTATGCAGTATTGTCGTTGCCCGGGGTGCAGCGTACTATAGCCGAGCGCGGCAAGGAGGAGCTGACCGCGCTGCTTGGTGTGCCTGTGGATATCGAGAGAGCCGAAATAAGGCCGTTCAACAAGGTGACACTCCACGGAGTAAGCGTGGCTGTAGCTCCGGGCGACACTGCATTGAAAGTATCGCGCCTTGGAGCCGGACTGCGTATGGGCAAACTGCTTATGCACGGGCGCCTGGTATTCTCCTATGCCGAGATTATCGGCCTCGATGCCCGGCTGTGGCGCGACTCGGCGTCGGCTCCGCTCAATATCCAGCCTATTATCGACCATCTGAAGCCGCGCGACAGAAACAAGCCCCCCACGATTTACGACCTTGCCATCGACAACATAGTGATACGCCGTAGCCGGCTGTCGTACGATGTGCATTCCGAGCCGGCGCCGGAACCAGGCAAGATTGATTTCAAACATATCGCGCTCAGTGATATCAAAGCGGATATACGCCTGCCGCGCGTAAGCAACGACTCTTATGTGGCCGATCTCAGGCGTCTGGCCGCTACCGAGCGTTCGGGGCTTGTGCTCAATGCTCTGTCGGGACGTGCCAGTGTGTCAGACACCCTGCTTATCGTCGACAACATGCATATCGAGTTGCCGTCATCGCAGCTTGACTTCGCTCCGCTGAGACTACGGTATGAGGGATGGAGCGACCTTACGGCACGAATCACAGAGCATACATTCACTGTCGCCACTCTCCCCGGAAGCCAGATAACCCCGGCCGACCTCGCTCCATTCTTCCGTTCGTTCCTGCCCTTTACCTCTCCTATCGGTATTGACCTCAAGGCCGGCGGATGTGTCGCAAATCTCACCATGCCGCGTCTGACGCTCACCTCGGCCGACGATGTGGCGTCGGTAGAGATAGAGGATGCTACCGTCAGCGGTCTGCCTGCTGTTGACTCGCTGAAAATACATCTCCCCAAGCTGCACGCGCGTGCCGACGGCCACCGTTTGGCCGAATTGTGGCGGCAGACAGGCTCTATGCCTCCTAAGGCTGTGGCCATGGCCGACACGCTCGGAGTGGTGGAAGCCGTGGTCGATGCTACTGTGGGCGACGGCACCACACTGCTGAGGCTCACGCTTGACTCGGAGCCGGGTGTACTTGACTTCGACGCACGCTATACCGGTCCGTTCAGGCATCCGACAGGCCCGCTAAAGGCGTATCTCACAATCGACAGCATCGATGTCGGTGCCATAGCCGGAGTCGACGGACTTGGCCGCGTGAGCGGCAATGTGGCGTTTGAGGGCAGTCTCATGGGGCAGAATCCGCCTGTGGGACATGCAGCTGCTGAAATCGACCAGATACAGTGGAAGGGGTATGATATAAACAGTATCACAGCCGACATCGACCTTACGCGCACCGATGTCAGGGGCACCATAGTCGCCGATGACCCGATGCTCGGCGCGACAATCAAAGGCTCGTGTGGCATAATCCCCGGGGAGCACCATATCGATGCCGACATAAGGATAGCGTCATTATGTCCGGGGATGTTCGGCATAATCAGGCAGGAGCGTTTTATGGGGCATGTGCTGAGCGGACGCATAGAGGTGGACATGCATGGCCGTGAGTATGATTCGCTCGACGGACGTCTGGAGCTTACCGAGATGCGCTTCACCGATGCCGCCAGAGCCGACGCGCTTGCTCTCGACCATCTGTCGCTGATGTCGTCAGGCACCACATCGCCGCGCTTCATCATGCTCCACAGCGACATAGTCGACGCACGCGTGGAGGGTGAATACCGTTTCCGCGACATTGTGCCTGTCGCGAGGTCAATCCTCGCCGATGTGTTCCCCTCGCTGCTCTCCGCGCATTCTACTGCAGTGACGCCTCACAGAGGCGTTCGCGGCAATGGAGATGACGACGACAGCCTGGCGCTTGACATGACTCTCGACATGCAGGTGCGTCAGAATGCGGCCACCGACAGCTGGCTGTCGTTCTTCAAAGTGCCGGTAAGACTGTTGCGTCCTGTCACGGTCAAGGCTATGATGAGCGGTGCCAACAGACTTATCGAGGCGAGTGTCGACGCACCCAATCTGCTGCATAAGGACAAGTTTATCGACAATTCTTATATCGGCCTGACTGTCGACGGAGAGAGCGACGACGCCAGAATGCTCGTGAGCACGGTGTATCCTACCAAGAAGGGCGACGCCACTATCAGCCTTGTGGCTACAGGGGGGCACGACTCGATAAACGTGCATGCCGGGTGGGATATCGACCGGGAGCGCATGTTTCGCGGAGCTGTGGAGCTTGGAGCCATGTTCTCGCGTGTGCCCGACGCCCATATTCCGGGCGGCATGTCGACAGCAATCGATGTGCGCCCCTCGCGCATAGTGATTAATGACAGTGTGTGGCGCATACGCCCGTCGCTGATTGAGATAGCCCCCGACCGTCATGTCGATGTGCGAGATTTTGAGGTAAGCCGCCACAACCAGTTTATCAAAATCAACGGCTCTGTGTCGGAGAATCCCGCCGATTATCTTTGTCTGGAGTTGCAGAGTATCGACCTCGACTATGTGTTTGAGACACTCGATATCGGTGCGGCCATGTTCGGCGGTATCGCTACCGGCAAATTCTATGCTTCCGGTCTGATGAGCGGAGAGCCCCGCCTGGAGACTCCGCGACTTGATGTGGCCGGCATGACCTACAATCATTCGCCACTGGGCGATGCCGTCATTGCATCGTATTGGGACAATGCCACCCGCGGTGTGGTGATAAACGCCGACATCACAGGCGAGAAAGACGCTCATTCCTATGTGGACGGGGCCATATACCCTATGGCCGACAGTCTCGACTTCCGCTTCAAGGCCGAGAGGCTCAATGTAGGGTTCATGCGTCCGTTCATGGAGGCCTTCACCTCCGATGTGTCGGGCTACGCTTCCGGCGAGGCACGACTCTTCGGCACATTCAAGTTTATCGACATGACGGGCGACATATTCGCCGAGAATCTGCGTCTGAAACTTGACTATACCAATACATATTACTACGCTACCGATTCAATACACCTGACTTCGGGGCGCATCAGCTTTGCCGATGTTCAATTGCGCGATGCCATGGGCAACAGTGCTCTGCTCAACGGTTGGGTCACTCACAAATGCTTCAAGGAGCCTGAGTTTGAATTCCGTGTGAGCAATGCCCGCAACCTGCTGTGCTACGATATCACCGATAAAATAAATCCCGACTGGTACGGACACATACTTTGCAACGGTTCGGCCTTTGTCAAAGGGGTGCCTGGATTTGTCGATATCAATGTCAACATGTCGACTGCCGCCGGCTCGACATTTACTTTCGTGCTTTCCGACACTGAGGCGGCGGGCGAATATACATTCCTTACCTTCCACGACCGCAACGAGCTACGTGGCGACCTGCTGCTAAATCTTGAGGACCCGCATGAGGCCGCCTTGCGCCAGCTGAAGGAGCGCATACGCAAAGAGCGCGAGCAGGAACAGGGCTCTTCGGTCTACCGCATCAACCTGCAGGTCGACGTCACCCCCCAGGCCGAGCTTGTATTGGTAATGGACCCGGAGGGGGGCGACAACATAAAGGCCCGCGGCAGCGGCAGTCTGCGTATGGAGTATAATTCCAACGACGAGGACCTGCGCATGTTCGGCACATACTCTCTTACCCAGGGAAAATACAACTTCACGCTCCAGGATATCATTATCAAGCCTTTCACCATCAAGCCGGGCAGTTCCATCTCGTTTCATGGCAGTCCCTACTCGGCGGTGCTCGACATCAATGCAGTGTACAGCGTGAATGCCAATCTGAGCGACCTCGACGAGTCGTTTCTCCAGGACAAGGACCTCAACCGCACAAATGTGCCGGTGCATGCTCTTCTCAAGGTCACAGGCGACATGCAGCAGCCCGATATCAGCTTCGACCTTGAGTTTCCGACGCTCACACAGGACACATACCGCAAGGTGCGCAGTATCGTGAGCACCGACGACATGATGAACAGGCAGATTATCTATCTGCTTGCCTTAAACCGGTTCTATACGCCCGACTACATGGCGTCGACGACCAAGGGCAACGAGCTTGTGTCGGTGGCCTCGTCGACAATCTCGTCGCAACTCGGCTCCATCCTCGGACAACTCAGCGACAAATGGAACATAGCGCCTACATTCAGAAGCGACCGCGGCGACTTCTCCGACATGGAGGTCGATCTCGCCCTGTCGAGCTATCTGCTCGACAACAGGCTGCTTTTCAACGGCAACTTCGGCTATCGCGACAAGGCGCTCAACAACAATTCGTTTATCGGCGACTTCGATCTCGAATATCTGCTCAACAAGTCGGGCAACATACGCCTGAAGGCCTACAACCGCTACAACGACCAGAACTATTATGTAAAGTCAGCACTTACCACACAGGGCGTGGGCATTGTGTTCAAGCGTGATTTCGACGACATCTTCTCATGGCTAAAGCGTCTGCGCCGCAAACATGAGCAGGAGAAGCAGGCCGAGCAGGAAAAAAAGGCACATAAGGGCGCCGTGCCACAGGCCGGACAATGACAATCGTTGCTTACTATTACAGCTACCGTCATTATCATAATACCGACAAGGGCTGCACCGCAGGTTGAATAAGCGGTGCAGCCCTTGTTGTTGTAGAGAGCGGAATTCAGAATCAATAGCTGTGATGGTCGGAGTCCATCTCGGCCGGAGTGAGCGGACGGGCATTCATCTTATACCATACGTAGGCGATGTATGCCACAACAAACGGTACGAGCAGGCTGACTACGCTCATTACCTTGAGAGTGAACTGTGTCGACGAACTGTTGAATATGGTAAGCGACGACGCTGTGTCGGCTATCGAGGGATAATAGGGAGTGTCGTTGTATCCGGCTACCCAGAATAGAGTAAGAACCACAAGCACGGTGCCGATGCCCGACCACCATATGCCTTTGGTGTAATGGTGGGCAAACACCGACTTACCGACGGCATATAGCACCATCACCACTCCTGCGAGGAACAGCACCAGACACCACCACATATCCACATAGTTGTGGAAATATTTGTAGGGCACCGGCTCGAAGCTGTGCAGTCCGGTAGTCTGTAGTCCGGTATGAGTGAGCAGCAATGCCACGAATGCCAGGAAGAACACAACGAAGATAATGCCGTTGACAAGCACACGGCGGCGGCACAGGTTGAAGAATGTATCGCCGGCCTGAATGTTGTTCATATAATAAAGCGCACACTGTGTGCGGGCAAGGAACAGCACCGCGAATCCCAGAATCCAGTTGCGCCAGCAGAATATCGCCTCCCAGCCATGTCCGGCACCCCATTGTGATATCACAGGCGAGCCGGGGTCAAGTATATTGCCCATAGTCACCTTGAAGTCGGCGCCGAAAAACATCATCGAGACGGCTACTCCGAGCAGAAAGCAGCCTAACGCGCCGCTGATTACCAGCAGAATGTCGAAGAAACGGGTGCCGTAGAGATTGCCTCTCTTACGTCGGTACTGGTAGCTGACAGCCTGGGCTACAAAGGTAAACAGGATGAGAATCCAAAGCCAGTAGGCGCCCCCGAAACTTGTGCTGTAGAACAGCGGGAACGACGCGAAAAACGCGCCTCCGAACACTACCAGCGTAGTGAACGTAAGTTCCCATTTCGTGCCTATGGAGTTGACCATCAGATTGCGCTCATCGTTGCTGCGCGTGCACATCAGCATCGACTGGCCGCCCTGTACAAAGAGCAGAAACACCAGCGCGGCGCCAAGCACCGAAATCAGAAACCACCAGTACTCCTGGAGTAAGAATGTCATATGATCTGTTTCCATGATTATCATGATTTAGCGATTTCGTTAATGTTCTCTTTCGAGTATTTGTTGATTTGGGTGGCCATTATGCTCATTTCCGCCACGAGAAGCACGGTAAACACCACTGCAAACATGAAGAATGTGGTTATCACCGATGATGCCTCGATGTCGCTTATTGCCGCACGTGTAGGCAGGATGTCCTGGATGACCCACGGCTGGCGGCCCACTTCGGCGGTAATCCATCCGGCCTGCGAACAAATCCATACAATCACTATCGACAGCATGCCGACGATGCATGCCCACTTGTGGGTAAGCCACTGCCGGCGCCAGTAACTGCCTACAAACGCGAATGCGAAAAAGAGCAGCAGATAGCCTCCGGCAATCACCATGATATGAAACGAGTAGAATGTCATTGCCACCGGCGGAACCGCTTCCTCCGGCGAGTCAAGATAGCCGTAGCCGAAATAGGGATAGTCGGCCTTTAAATCGACGAGCGCCGCATCCATGGCCTCCTTGTCGCCGGCGACTGCGGCCGCATCATAGGCCCGCAGGGCTTCATGAGCCTGTCGGCCGCGCACAATGCGCTCAGCGTAGCTTACAGTATGGATAGTGTCGCCCTCCGGAGTAAGCTCGATGCCGTCGATGAGGTCGTTGATGCCGGGTACGAAGCTGTGGGGGTCGTGGGTGGCGAGGAATGACAGTCCGTAGGGTATGCTGATGTCAAACAGATACGGGTCGGTAGTGTCGTCGCCGGCTTTCTTGTCGGGATTGAGAATGCCTGCGGCCACAATCTCCTGGCCGCATGAGCCGCGGTAGAGACCTTCCATGGCGGCGAGCTTCATAGGCTGGTGGCGGGCTACATTTATTGCCGACATGTCGCCTGTGGCCAGAGTCACGAGTATGCCGGCTCCTCCTACCCATGCGGCCACCTTTATCGAGTCGAGCGCCATCTCGACGTTGCGCTTGCGGATTATCCACCACGAGCTTACACCGATTACAAACACTCCGGCGAGAGTCCATGCGCTCGCCACCGTGTGTGTAAACTTGGCGACAGCGGTGTCAGAGGTAACCACACCCCAGAAGTCGGCCATGACGTTGCGCATCTGTGCCGGGTCAAACTCCATGCCCACAGGCTGCTGCATCCATGCGTTGGCGATAAGAATCCATAGTGCCGACAGGCATGTGCCGGCGGCGGTGAGCCATGTGGCCGCAAGGTGGAATCCGGGGCTGAATTTCTTCCAGCCGAAAAACATTACGGCGATAAATGTCGATTCCATGAAGAATGCGACTATCCCCTCGATGGCAAGAGGGGCTCCGAAGATATCGCCTACAAACCAGCTGTAGTTTGACCAGTTGGTGCCGAACTCAAACTCGAGTATGATGCCTGTGGCCACGCCGATTGCAAAATTGATGCCGAACAGGAGCATCCAGAATTTGGTCATTGCGAGCCATTTGACGGCACGCGTGCGTACATAGATACTCTCCATGATGGCCACTATCAGGGCCAGACCGATGGTAAGCGGTACGAACAGCCAATGGTACATGGCTGTAAGGGCAAACTGCCACCGCGACCAGTCAACTACGGTAAATAAGTCGTCCATGTGTATAGAATGTAGATTATGTGTTAGATTATTTCAGAGAATATAGCCCCGGTTGGGGAGGTGGAAAGCAGATGTCCCGGCAGGCAGTCGCCGGGTTAAGAAGCGCAATGTGTCAGGGTGAGCCTATGAGGCTGGTGCGCACAGCCCGGGCGCGTTGAGCGTCGTCGGCATAGTCGCGTTGGAGCACATCGGGGAAAAAGAACAGCCGGAACACGAAAAACAGGATGAATAGCTTAACGAGTATAAGCACCCATAGATACCGCCCGACTGTCATGCTGCGGAATCCGTCGCGGTAGAAGCGATATATGCGAGCCGGCAATGCGGCTATCTGGCGCGGGGCAATCATAATAAGAACTTGCTTAGAGCTTGTTTAATAATAAATAAACACCCTGTCGGATTATAATGTTTCAGCATCCGATATTGACAGTGTTGTCAAGCAGATAGTCGTTTCCCTCGACCAGACTCCACAACACGGCGCGCACGGCTGCACCGGTGTCGCCGCCCGACGCAGGGATGCGTATGCAAGTGTGCCGGGAATCTCCGTAACGCGGGTATACATTGATATCGGTCGTCGTGTCATTGCATGTTATCGTCATCGAAGAGTCGAGCCCTTCCCAGCGTGCTGCCACGATATCGGTATCTCCCGGAGCCACACCGCAGGCTCCACTTGTCTGTGCCAGGCGGTTGCGCGACACGATGTCGGCCTCTGTAAACGCTACCCTGCATCCGGTGGCTGCCAGAGCCTTTACAAGAGAGTCGCGCAGACCGACCGCATTACCTGCGGCAACGGCATCCGGAATTTCTCCTGCAGAGAAGACTATGATACGGCGTACGGGGAATGGAAACGAGACTGTGCCCGGAGGGAGTCCGCGCGAGGTCACACGACGTCGGTAGGCCGGCATAGGGCCACGCCGGTGCTCTTCCATCTTTCGTTCAAGATAATTGTCTGCCATGCTGTGAATGTCGGATAATAAGAATGCCCGGATTCACGCCCATGAACAGGAGCGTCCATCCGGACATTCAATATGTATTGTGATTATTTAGCGGGCCTCCCAGCCAAGTGCGCTTGCGCCAAGCACGGCGGCATCGCTCTCTTTAAGCTCGGAAAGGAGCAGTTTGGTCTTTCCCTTATAGATATTGAGTGTGTTGCGGTCCATGGCTTCCTTGATAGGCTTCATCAGAAGTTCGCCCGAACGGCTCAGGCCGCCGAACAGTATGATTGCTTCGGGGCTTGAGAATGCGATGAAGTTGGCAAAAGCCTCACCCATAATCTTGCCGGTATATTCAAAGATTTCCTTGGCAAGTTTGTCTCCCTGCACAGCTGCGTCGTATACATCCTTGGATGTGATACCTTCGATAGGGAGGTTGCGCAGGAGCGACTTGTCGGTGCGTGTCTCAAGGAATTCGCGGGCGGTGCGTGCTACGCCTGTGGCTGAGCAGTAAGCCTCAAGACATCCTGTACGACCGCAGCCGCACATACGTCCGTTGCTGGGCTTCACGATAACGTGACCGAGCTCTCCGGCAAATCCGTCGTGACCGTATACCAGCTGGCCGTTGACTACGATACCGCTACCTACACCGGTGCCGAGGGTAATCATTATAAAGTCTTTCATGCCCCGGGCCACACCGTATGTCATCTCACCGATGGCTGCGGCATTGGCATCGTTGGTGAGGGCGACAGGAACGCCGAATGCTTCTTTAAGCAGCTCGGCCAGAGGTATTCTTCCCTTCCATGGGAGGTTGGGAGCCATTTCGATGGCGCCTGTGAAATAGTTGCCGTTGGGAGCGCCCACGCCTATACCTGCGATTTTGTCGGTAGCGTCGTTGGCCTCAAGAAGATTGTTGAGAGAAGTCTTGAGCTCTTCTACATAATCCTTGATATCGGCGTGTCTGCCTGTTTTGATGGAACTGCTGGCAACGACATTGCCACGTGCGTCAACTATACCGAACACGGTGTTGGTACCACCTATGTCGATGCCTACTACGTAAGGTTTCATGTTTTGATGTATTGTTTAGATTGTTGGGTAAAATTCAGTTATGATTCGTCTCCACTTCTCATGGTAACCGCTATAGAGGAGAAATAGGGGGGAGGTGTCAACTACATTGCAAAGATAGGGAAAATCTGCAAACATGTATCATAATCCGATATTTTTTACGATAAAAAAATGCCTCTGTAGGCTCTATATCCTTATTTAGTCATCTTTTTGCCGCTTTAACTGTTTAATATTTGGGCTATTCGGATAAAAATCACTAACTTTGCACCGTCAAAAACCAAAATACTTATTTTTCATGGACAAAAAGCCGGTAAACATCGACCTGCTGTTTGAGACAAGCTGGGAAGTGTGCAATAAAATCGGTGGTATTTATACGGTTCTTTCTACAAAGGCCAAGACACTACAGAATCTTTATAAAGACAAAAACATCTTCATCGGCCCCGATGTCTGGACAGAGGATACCCCCTCACCTTATTTCACTCCGTCGAGAACTGTGCTGAAAGAATGGAAGGCCCAGGCCAAGCTGCCCTACGGCATCACTGTGAGATGCGGGCGCTGGGAAGTGCCGGGACGCCCGATTGTGGTACTTGTAAAATTCGATGGCCTATACCAGGAGAAAGACTCTTTCTACGGACGTATGTGGGACCTCTATGGCGTAGATTCCCTGCACGCTTATGGCGACTACGACGAGGCGTGTGCCTTCTCCCACGCAGCCGGGATTGTGATTGAAAGCATCTGCGACTTTGTCGGGATACGCGACAAGAACGTTGTGGCCCACTTCGACGAATGGACGACGGCCATGGGTCTGCTGTATGTAAAGGATGTGCTCCCTTCGGTAGCGACCATATTCACCACCCACGCAACATGTATAGGCCGCAGCATATGCGGCAACGGCAAACCGCTGTATGATTATCTCCGTGCGTACGATGGCGACCAGATGGCGCGCGAGCTCAATATGGAGTCGAAACACTCCCTTGAAAAGGCCGCAGCCCACCAGGCCGACTGCTTCACTACCGTGAGCGACATTACCGCCATAGAGTGTGAACAGCTGCTCCAGCGGCGCCCGGTTGTGACCCCAAATGGATTCGAACAGAATTTTGTGCCCAACAAAGGGAAGTTCCCCAAGGTACGCGAAGCCGCACGTAAAGTACTGCTCAACGTAGCCTCTTCGCTTGTCGGAAGAAAACTCCCCGAGGATACATTCATAGTAGCCACATCCGGACGTTGCGAATACCGCAACAAAGGCATCGACCTATATCTTGATGCGATAGCGCGCCTGCGCGACCTTGCCCCAACACGTACGGTAGTGGCGTTTGTAATGGTGCCCGCATGGTGTCGCGACCCGCGTCCCGATCTGCAGCACACGCTTCCTGCCAAGCGCAAGACCCGCCTTCCCGAGCCGGAGTTTACCCATACCCTCAACAATCCCGATTCCGACCCGATTATCAGCCGCATACGCCAGATAGGGTTCGCCAACGAAAAGGGCGACAAGGTCAACGTAATCTATGTGCCATGTTATCTCAACGGCGCCGACGGAATATTCAACACTGCGTATTACGATTTGCTGATAGGCATGGACGCCACAGTGTTCCCATCCTACTACGAGCCTTGGGGATACACCCCTCTCGAAAGTGTGGCTTTCGGTGTGCCTACCGTCACGACAACCCTTTCGGGATTCGGCCAGTGGGTGCTTGCCACAGATGAAAACACCTTCGACGCATGCGGTGTCAACGTCATAGCACGAGGTGACTTCAATTACGACGAGGTGGCCGCACGCATCGCCAACTCTCTTAAATATCTGATATCAGCCGACCAGCAGCAGACAACCCTCATACGCAGCCGTGCCATAAATCTGGCATCGCTTGCCGCATGGAGCTATTTTATAGAATACTACGTAGACGCATTCCGAATCGCTCTCGACAGTGCCCGCATGCGCGCCACTGAGGGCTGACCACTACTGATTGATGTCAGGGATTAATTATACATTAATTATATATAGGTAATTGTATATATATTAACGTACAGTAAGGATTAATAAAAACTCTATTCACATAAATATAATTTATGAAACTTCAAGTAAGCAACACTAATGCACCCGTGTGGCGCGACGTAATGGTGAAATCTGACCTCCCGGCAAAACTCAAGCCGCTGGAAGTCCTCTCACGCAACCTTTGGTGGGTATGGAACAGCGAGGGCAAATCGCTTTTCCGTGATCTCAATCCCGATCTTTGGCGTGCCGTCGGCGAAAACCCCGTGATGCTTCTGCAGCAGCTGGGCTTCGAGCGTCTTCAGGAAATCCTCAAGGATGCCAAGCTCATGGAACGTATCGAAAAAGTGTATGCCGACTTCAAGGCCTACATGAAGGTGCCCATGCGCAAGGATGTACCCTCGGTAAGCTACTTCTCGATGGAGTACGGCCTGTGCAACGCCCTTAAAATCTACTCCGGCGGCCTCGGTGTGCTCGCCGGCGACTATATCAAGGAAGCCTCCGACAGCTGTGTCGACATGACCGCTGTAGGTTTCCTCTACCGCTACGGATACTTTACCCAGACTCTGTCGGTGGACGGCCAGCAGATTGCCAACTACGAGCCTCAGGATTTCAACATGCTGCCCCTTGAGCAGGTGCTTGACGCCGACGGCAAGCCTGCCATCCTCGAAGTGCCTTTCCCAGGCCGTATCGTATACAGCCATATATGGCGTGTGAATGTAGGCCGCATGTGTCTCTATCTGATGGATACCGACTTCGACATGAACTCGGAGTTTGACCGTCAGATTACCCATCAGCTCTACGGCGGCGACTGGGAGAACCGTATCAAGCAGGAATACATGCTCGGTATCGGCGGTGTGCTCATGCTCAAGAAACTCGGCATCAAGAGCGAGCTCTACCACTGCAACGAAGGCCATGCAGCCCTGCTCAACCTCCAGCGTCTGGTTGACTATGTACAGGACGACCATCTCGACTTCAACACCGCCCTTGAGGTAGTGCGCGCATCGAGCCTCTACACAGTGCACACTCCCGTGCCCGCAGGCCACGACTACTTCGACGAAGGCCTCTTCGGCAAATATATGGGCGAGTTCCCCCAGAAGCTCGGCATCTCGTGGAGCGACCTCATGAACATGGGCCGCGAGAACCCCGACAGCCCCGAGCGCTTCTCTATGAGCGTGTTCGCTCTCAACACATGCCAGGAAGCCAACGGCGTAAGCTGGCTCCACGGCGAGGTGTCGAAGAAGATGTTCGCAGGCATCTGGAAAGGCTACAACTGGGCTGAAAGCCATGTAGGCTACGTGACCAACGGTGTGCACATGCCCACCTGGGCCGCATCGGAATGGAAGGCTCTCTACGAGGAAAAACTCGGCGCAGAGATGTTCCAGAACCAGAGCGACACCAAATACTGGGAGAAGATTTACGATGTGGCCGATAAGGACATATGGGCTCTCCGCACAACGATGAAGAACAAATTTATCGACTTTGTGCGCCGCGACTTCAAGGAGAAGTGGCTCAAGAACGCCGGCGACCCCACCCAGGTAATGTCGATTACCGAGAAAATCAATCCCAACGCGCTCATCATAGGCTTCGCCCGCCGCTTCGCCACATATAAGCGCGCCCACCTTCTCTTCTCCAACCTCGACCGTCTGGCCGCTATCGTCAACAACCCCGACCGTCCTGTACAGTTTGTATTCTCAGGCAAGGCTCACCCCGCCGACGGTGCCGGACAGGGACTCATCAAGCGTATCGTAGAGATTTCACGCATGCCCCAGTTCCTCGGCAAGATTATCTTCCTTGAGAACTACGACATGATTGTTGCCAAGCGCCTCGTCAGCGGTGTCGACATCTGGCTCAACACCCCGACACGTCCCCTTGAGGCATCCGGTACATCGGGCGAGAAGGCCGAGATGAACGGTGTGCTCAACTTCTCCGTGCTCGACGGATGGTGGTACGAGGGCTACAAATTCTGCGAAGAGGGCGGATGGGCGCTCACCGACAAGCGTACATTTACCGACCAGGGCCAGCAGGACAAGCTCGATGCCGAGGTTATCTACACCATGCTTGAGAAGCAGATTATACCACTCTACTTCGAAAACCGCAAGGGAGGTTTCTCAGCCGAGTGGGTTAAATATATCAAGAACTCTGTGGCCAAGATTGCTCCTCACTTCACCATGAAGCGCATGATCGACGACTACATCGAGCGTTTCTACGACAAGGAGGCCAAGCGCTACAAGAAGCTCCACGCCCACGACTTTGCTCTTGCAAAAGAGATTGTGGCTTGGAAAGAGAAGGTGGCTCAGGCATGGCCCGGCGTACACGCCGTGTCGGTTGAGGAATTCAACGCTGACCCCGCCAACACCAAGGCCGGCGAACCGTTCCGCACAATCATCAAGCTCGACGCCAACGGCCTCGGCCACGATCTCGGCGTAGAGTGTGTAATCTACAAGATTGAGGACGGTCAGGAGAAATACGAAGGCCGCGAAGAGTTCAAGATGGTAGGCGAAGAGGGCAATATCTGCACCTTCGAGCTCAAAACCAAGCTCCGCGAGGCCGGTACATTCCGCTACGCTTACCGCGTATATCCCAAGAATGCCGAGCTTCCCCACCGTCAGGACTTCGCCTACGTGCTTTGGGTATAATCCTACAGTCAGTAGCATTATTAAACAAGCTCTAAATACAGAAAGGCATCGTGCATACCGCACGATGCCTTTCTGTATTCATTCATACCGGTGAAATACCCTCTGCCGGCAATCCCGGCAGAGGGTATGGAAAAATAAGGTTGTCACTCCGATTAGCGGATGAGAGCGCGGCCGCCCCATACCAGGAGCACGCCGAGGATTACGCTCAGAGCGAGGTAGAGGATAAATGTTGTCCAGTCGCCTTTCGAACCGAGTACCCACATATCGTCGGCAAAGGATGAGAATGTGGTGAAGCCGCCGCAGAATCCGGTAATCAGCAATACGTTTTCGCCCGGTGTCATTACGTGTGCTTTCTCAAGCAGTCCGAAGAAGAGGCCGATGATGAAGCATCCGATGATGTTGACCAGGAATGTACCCATTGGGAATGAGCCGTGCGACATGCCGGCACACCATTTTCCGACCAGATAACGTCCGCAGGTGCCGACAAATCCGCCGCAGCCCGCCAATAGCATAGCTTTAATCATAGTGAAGAATTTTGTGTGTTGATACTTAGATGTTTATATTGATCCTAGAGGTAATATTCCTTTATAACAGAGAGTTTGTCGTCGAGTTCGAATACCCAAGGCTTGCCTGTCGGGATTTCGACCCCTACGATTTCGTTGTCGTCGAGATGGAGCAGCATCTTGGCGAGAGCTCGCATACTGTTGCCGTGGGCGGCCACGAGCACCGTGTCGTAGAGGTTGAGTTTAGGCTCGATTATCTCCGACCAGCAGGGTGCCACACGTTTTATGGTGTCGGCAAGCGATTCGGTAAGCGGCAGTTCCTCAAAGGCCAGCCCGTCGTAGCGTGGGTCGTTGCCGGGATAGCGTGGGTCCTCGATGTCGAGCGATGGGGGTGCCACGTCAAAACTGCGGCGGCAGATGTGTACCTGTTCGTCACCGTACTCCTTGGCGGTCTCCGCTTTGTTGAGGCCCTGGAGGGCACCGTAATGGCGTTCGTTGAGATGCCAGTCCTTTATCACCGGTATCCAGCAGCGGTCCATGGCTGTGGCGGCTATATCGAGGGTGTGTATGGCGCGTTTCAGATAGGAGGTGAAGTAGTAGTTGGGCAGTATGCCGGCAGCGAGCAGTTTCTCGCCGGCTTCCCGTGCTTCCCGGCGTCCTTGGTCGGTAAGTTCGACATCGGTCCAGCCGGTAAATCTGTTTTCCAGATTCCATTGGCTTTGGCCATGTCGCAGAAGAATAAGACGTTTCATTAGAGCTTGTTTAATAATATATCGTTGATATATTTTTGTATTTGCATTAAAAGCAGGCAAGAGATTGAATGATTATAAAGCTACCCTTTGTGTCGGCAACATTTATTATTAGACAAGCTCTTAGTGTGCTGATTTTTGGCGTGATTCCTGGAGTTTGTACATCGGGAGCATGAATATCCATGTGGCTATACAGAACGGTGCTGTGAGTGTGGCCAGTCCTACGGGCTGGAGCAGAATATCCATTCCGAACTGTACGAATACAGTGAACACCACTGCCGACAGTGAATAGAAGAATGATTTCAGTCCGGGCTTATAGAATGTGCATCCGACAGCTATGCCTGTCAGTACGGGCGAGAATCCGTAGAGACCCTCTGTGATGTCGGGGTGGGAGGCTCCAAAGAATATAGCCATGAAGAGGGCCACTGCAGCGCTGAGCATAGCCCAAAAAGCGGCCCAACGGCTACATAGCGCAAGCCCTACGATGAAGAAGATGCCTGTAATCCATGAGTTTACGAGGAACACCTGAGAGATGCCTTTTAGCCAGTATACTACAAGGTCGGTAAAGGTATATTGAAGGTCGCCCGAGGTGATTTCCGTAGGGAGCGAGGCTATGGACTCGCCTGCCGGTGTAAGGTGGGCCATATCGCGCGCCGACAGGAGTATAAGCCACGATATGAGGATAAAGGGGAATGTGTAGGATGTGGTCTTGAACGGAGCGAAGACATTGTTGAGCCCGCGACGGGCTACTACGGTAAGGGCCGAGCCTATGATCATGGCAATCCACGACCACACTGTGTTGTCGAGGAAAGTGAATACCGCACATCCCACAAGTATGCCGTTGAATCCCCACAGTCCCTGGTCGCCGTCGGTCTTCGACTCAAATATGTAGCCTGTAGCTGTCGACACGATAAGTCCGGCGAGTGCACCCCATGCCACTACAGGCATGTGTTCGCCATACGGTGCTTCGAGATAGCATCCGGCGAAAATGCCGATGATAATTAGCAGGCCGGTCCAGGCACTTCCCTGAAACATGACCTGTCCGGCGCCTTTGAGAGTCCCGTTCACATAAGTGGCGAAGCTCCGGTTGTTAGGTTGAGTAGACATATGTTATGATTTTTATAGAGCGCGAGTCAGATGTGTCTGACAGTGCCCTCTGGGTTCATCGCCATGGAAAGTCGGGGAGAAGTGGATGCCCCTTGACACTCATCCTTACAGTGGATGCGAAACTTCTAACGGCCTTTTTCACAGGCTCGGTCTCCATACCCATCACCTTGAACAGGAGCCCGGCGTTGTTGGGCAGACGGGTTATGCCTGTGGCGAGGTCGCCATTGTCACTGAATCCGGCTTCGGTGGAATTGTATATCTCCTCGGCTTTGTCGGGTGGAGTGAGCACAATCACGTTGGCAAACATCTGATAGCGCCCCATGATACCGAGCATCGAAGGGTTCTGGGCCTTTGGCTCGATTACGAACTTCTCGCGGAAAAGCCGTTGGCCGTCGGGTCGCCGGGCCTCGCATGTCACCGACAGAATGTCGTAGTCGAATATTTCGGGCTCGTCGCGGTGCTTACGTCCGCAGGAGAATATCTCGCTGTAGAATAGTGTGGCCGTCGGTGCGCATGTGATATCTGTGAGAGTAACGTATCGTGCCGTGCGGCATGGGATGGTAGGCTCTGGCATAAACTCCAGGTAGGAGTCATCCTCAAGCACAATATTCTGACATAGGGCCGAGAAGTTGTCGTTCATCTCGGCTATCTTTGTGGCTGCGCCGGTGGTGACATGGGCAATAGAACCTTTGCGCATCATGATTTCCTGTTCGTAGCGGTCACCGTCGACATTCGGGCCTCCCGACGACAGTATATAGACCACAGGCATGGCAGGCATCCCTTCGTCGCAGTAGAGCTCCTGCTGCACAATCAGCGGAGCCATGCGCTGCAGATCGCGCATTATACTTTTGCCCGACTTGTCGAGCTCGAATCCCAGACGCAGGTATCCAACCTTGCCCGGCGCGCCTATATACATGGCGCGCGTGGGGTGGTTGTATGGCTGCATCTCCCGCGTGGCAGTCACGCGTTGCATTTCCTTGCTGTTGATTACATCTTTCATAATGCTACAGTCGGGCAATCGGTGGTACAAAGTTACTTGTTCTGACCCGGATGGTCAAAGAGTGCCATGGCCTTTATCAGGCTTACGAGCTCGTCGATGCCTTCGCCGGTCATGCAGTTGGTAAATACGAATGGCTTTCCGGGGCGCATCAGCTTAGAGTCGTGGTCCATCACCTCAAGCGACGCATGCACGTAGGGCGCAAGGTCGGTCTTGTTGATTACGAGAATGTCACTCTGCGATATTCCGGGACCGTCCTTGCGGGGAATCTTGTCGCCGGCGGCCACGTCGATGACGTAGATGAAGAAGTCGACGAGAGCCGGGGAGAAAGTAAGGGTGAGGTTGTCGCCTCCGCTTTCGATAAACACAATGTCGGTGTCGGGAAACTTGGCCTCCATTTCCTCGACGGCGGCTATATTCATCGACGGGTCCTCGCGCACGGCCGTGTGGGGGCACGCGCCGGTCTCTACGCCAATGATACGGTCTTCCACAAGCACACCTTTGAGCATGCGCCTTACATGCTTGGCATCCTCGGTGGTGACGATGTCGTTGGTGATAATCAATACTTTGAAGCCCTCTTTTACAAGAGTGGGAGTGATGGCTTCGATAAGGGCGGTCTTGCCGGATCCTACCGGCCCGCCTACTCCTATGCGGCAGGTTGACATTATACTTGAATTTTGGAGAATAAATTGATGTTATTAATACGGGGACGCGTGGTGTTTAGTTCATGAACATGCGCATCTCGCCCTTTTCATGCAGCGACGCCATAAGGTCGATGCCGGGCACGAATGCCCTCATGTCGTCGTAATCCAGAGCGCGGATGGCCTCGTAATCTTTTTCGAGCACGGGTGCGAGGTCGTAGAGTATCTTCTGGGTGTCGTAGTGCGATACCCTCACGCAGCGCAATGCTGCGCCGAGAATCATGTTGGCAACTCCGAACGCCTGCGATGTAAACATGTCGCTTTCGGATATTCCGGCGGCATGCATTACAACGGCCTGTACTATAGGGTATGTGCCGTGGATGTCGCCCGAGTTTATGTCGGCGAGCATACGCTCTACCAGCGGCGACGGGGCCACGTGCACGGCGAGTTCGGCGAGTTTCTTACCCATGCGTAGCACCATCTGCCGCGCCTCGTCGTTCATCTTGCAGAGTATCACCTCGGTGTCGGCGCGCTTTATGTCGTCGTAATCTCCGCGCTCGGCGGCCCGGTATGCATGTAGTGATGCTATGCCGTCGGAGTATATGCTCTGGATTGTGGCGGCGCGTACATATGAGGCGAGAGTGGCGGCGTCGTGCACGATATGTTCGTGGCTTGCTGTCTCGAGTCCGTTTGAAAACGAGAAGTTGCCCACCGGAAACTGTGAGTCGCTCATCTCAAGCAGACGCATTGTGGCGGTAATCATAAGCATGGGTGATTTCGTTGGTGGAGATTAGTGTTCGTGGGTATGGAAGGTATGGCCTCCGTCGTGTCCGTGGGCGTCTGTTGTGATGCCGGGTGTGTGGTCGTGCACGTGGGCATGGCTCTCCTGCGATGTGCCTCCGAATAGATTGCGTATCTCGTGGGGGGCGAGATAGGGTATCACGGCCGAGCCTTCCTCGAAACTGTAGGTTACGCCGGGTATGGCGTGTGTGTCCATTACCGATTTCATTACCTTGCGGTCGACTGTCAGAGGCACATACACTTTTGTGCCTTTTATTACGGCAGGCCAGTGCTGGTTGCCTATGGCGTGACCAAGTTCGATGCAGGTCTGGATTATCTGTAGCTTGTCGAGTTTTTCGATTTCCGACAGGTCAATCACGAATACGGGGTTGAGTTCGATGGCCGCTACGAGCGCACGTCGGTTGTCGTTGTCGATTTCGAGTATGTCGCCCTCGATTAGCTGGTGGTTGCGTTTGAGGGCCACGGCACACTGTGTGCCTTTGTCGCCTGTGACTATGAAACGGCTCTTCTGGGCCGTCCACTGGTCGAGATGCAGATATTCGATATCGTAACCGTCGATTTTTGTGGCAAGATTCTTGTCGGCGTGAATGTTTCCGATTACTTCGCTGAAAATCTTCATAGTGTGAGGGGTAATATTTTAACTTATCTTATAAAGGAAAAAAGCGGTGCCGGAGTCTCCGGGGTTGCGGAGCCCGGCACCGTGTATTAGTGTCAGTAAATTGTGGCAAAATATTGTCAGCTGAACCAGTACAGCTGGGCCAGGGGTAGTACAGGTGCCGGCGGCACGTAGGCAAGCTCTCCGTCGACGTATGCGTAGAATGTCTCCGGATTAATCTCGATACGCGGCATGGCTGTGTTGCGTACCATGTCGGTCTTTGCGAGTTGACGTGTGCGGCTTACACCGTAGCACTGACGTGTAAGGCCGAGCTTCTCCGGCACTCCGGCCTCGATTGAAGCCTGCGACATGAAGTTGACGCATGTTGCTCCGATAGCCTTGCCCTCGGCGCCGAACATCTTTCGCATGTATATAGGCTGCGGGGTAGGAAGTGAGGCGTTGGGGTCGCCCATCTGTGCCCAGTTTATGAATCCGCCCTTGATTACCATCTTAGGCTTCGTGCCGAAGAAAGCAGGCTCCCAGAGCACGAGGTCGGCCATCTTGCCCGGGGCTATTGAGCCGAGTATATCGCTGATACCGTAGCATATGGCGGGGTTGAGTGTAATCTTGGCGAGATAACGAAGCACACGGAAGTTGTCGTTGTCGTCGCTGTCCTCGCGCAGTTTGCCTCGTACCGACTTCATGTAGCTGGCCATCTGGAATGTACGCATGAACGATTCACCCACACGTCCCATGGCCTGGCTGTCGGAACTTACCATCGACAGGATACCGAGGTCGTGGAAGATATTTTCCGCCGACTGTGTCTCCGGACGCACACGGCTCTCGGCGAATGCCACGTCGCTCGGGATGTTGGGGTTAAGGTTGTGGCATACCATAATCATGTCAAACAGCTCGGCCTTCGAGTTGATGCCGAATGGAAGTGTCGGATTGGTCGACGACGGGAGCACGTTGGCAAGCGACGCCACTTTAAGAAGGTCAGGAGCATGTCCGCCTCCTGCGCCCTCGGTATGGTATGTGTGGATTGTACGGCCGTCAAGGGCGGCGATTGTATCCTCGACAAATCCACTCTCGTTGAGCGTATCGGTGTGTATGGCCACCTGTACATCCATGCGGTCGGCACAGTCAAGACATGCTCGGATGGCTGCTGGAGTCGCCCCCCAGTCTTCATGAATCTTGAATCCGCACGCGCCGGCAAGAATCTGTTCCTCCAATGTGGCGTTGACCGACGAGTTGCCCTTGGCGAGTGTGCCATAGTTGATAGGTATTGACTCATAAGCCTCAAGCATCTTGTGGACATTCCATACACCGGAAGTAATCGTGGTGCCGTTGGTTCCGTCGGTCGGACCGATGCCGCCTCCGATAAGGGTGGTTATACCGTTGGAGAGGCAGTGGTAGGCCTGCTGTGGATCCACATGGTGTACGTGGCCGTCGATACCGGCGGCGGTAAGGATAAGATGTTCGCCTGAGATGGCGTCGGTCGACGGACCTGTGACCAGTGTAGGTGTCACACCATCCATCACATCCGGATTGCCAGCCTTGCCTATGCCTGCGATTTTGCCATCCTTTATGCCCACGTCGGCCTTGATTACGCCGAGCAGCGGGTCGATGATGGTTACGTTGGTGATGACAAGGTCGAGCGAACCTTCTGATGTTGTGTAGCGGTTGGCAAGGCCCATGCCGTCGCGCAGAGTCTTACCGCCACCATATACTACCTCGTCGCCATAGGTGCGGAGGTCCTTTTCTATCTGTACATACAGGTCGGTGTTGCCAAGACGTATCTTATCGCCTGTGGTCGGACCGAACAGCATGTTATTCTGTTGTCTTGATATAGTAGCCATAGTGCTTATGATTCTTTAGTGGTAAACTCTGCGTCGGCTTCGTCCTCGCTTACATCTTTGAAGCCGTATTCGTTCATCTTGCGGAAAGCCTTCATCTTTACAGGATAGTATGTCGGGGTGTCTTGTCCGCCGGTGTATCCGTTGACCAGGTCGTTGAAACCCCATATACGCTGCTTGCCGCCATAGCTTACAAGTTCTACCTCTTTCTCCTCGCCCGGCTCAAAGCGGATGGCAGTTGTGGCCGGGATGTTGAGGTGGCATCCGAATGCCTTCTTGCGGTCAAACTCCATGTAGCGGTTTACTTCGAAGAAGTGGAAGTGACTGCCAATCTGTACCGGACGGTCACCGGTATTGCGTACCTTTAGCCTTACGGTATAGCGGTTGGTGTTGTATTCGATAGGGTCGGATGCAAGTATCACTCCGCCTACCGGCACGTAATCCTTGGGCTTGAATCCGGGAGTCACAGGTGTGTAGATAGGTGGCACTCCATTGTATACTTCAGTCGGCGTGTCGACCGATTTCGGAGGATTCTGTTTGCTGTATCCGTCAATGTTTACGGGGGGATTGCCCGGCGCCTGCTGATCGGTAGCGGGCTTTTTTGTATTGTCGGTTGCCATGATTGTCTCGCTTTTTAGGTTTGGTTACTTGATAGGGTGGTGTATGCTCACCAGTCGCGAGCCGTCAGTAAACACAGCCTCGACCTGGAGCAGCGAAATCATATCGGCCACTCCCTCCATTACATCGTCTTTGGTAAGAACTGATGCGGCGAGTGTCATTACTTCCTCAACGGTTTTTCCGGCTCTGGCTTCTTCCAGAGCTGCCGACGTGATATATGCCACAGCCTCGGGATAGTTCAGCTTGAGTCCGCGGTTTTTGCGGCGTTCGGCTATGATACCGAGATTGAGCAGCATGAGCTTGTCGATTTCTTTCGGTGTAAGATGCATAGTTAAATGTGGTTATAAGTTCTATGATAATAAACACATGTCGGAATAAAAAGTTAGGAAAAATTCCGACAATATGTGTTAACGTTCATGCCTTCGTGTCAGGCTTAGTGCATGCCACGGTAGCGGGGTTCTATTTCTACGGGGAAGCGCGAGAACAGTTTGGCAACGGCCTCGGCGATGGAGCTGAGGTTGCGGTACTGCGAGTTGCCCGAGTCGATGATTGTCGCTACCGACGATGAGTACAATGGTGTCATCGTGTCGATGTTTACCATATCCATGGTGAGCACGCCCTCTTTGTAGACTCCAGTCACCACCTGCATGTTGGCATATCGGGCTGAGTTCCAGTAGCGTTGACGCGGATATATATAGTAGGGATAAAGTCCGTTGTAGTATGGGCCGGACACAGCTGGTCCAAGTCCGGGACCTGATGGAGGTGGTGGCACCTGCGGACCGAGACCGGGTCCTCCGGATGGTGCAGGCGGTAGCGCCGGTTCGGTAGTCACCTCTTTGTGGATTGTGACGGCGAAGTTTATCAGCAGCGGAGAGGCTGCGCTCTCGGTGTATCCTCTCTCAAGCATTTGCTCGCGTATGGCCGCTGCGATATTGTAATATGTGACCATCTCCATTCCCGGAGGCAGTTTGCCCATCGTCGGGTCTACAATGCGGAAAGTCTTGTATTCCGACAAGTCGGAATTATTGTATGTCTGGCTGTTGACAAGTGCGAACTGTGAGCATCCTGCCACGACTGCCGCGGCCATTATGCCTATGGATGCCAGTAATATGCGGTATCTCATATCTTCACGTTTGATTATTAAACATGGCGCGCCGTGCAATAGTTTTTAAGAGCTTGTTTAATAATAAATATTACCGTCAGGGCGGTCAGTCGTCGGACAGATTTTCGCTTGTGATGAGGAAGTTATGGTGTTCCATAACGACCGAAGAACGAGCGGAAATATGCCGGCGAATGGCCGACGGGAGGTAATTTGTTTCATATAGTTGATATATTTTTGCATTTATTTTAGAAGCAGGCAAGAGATTGTATAGGTTATAAAGTTACCTTTTGTCTCGTATATCTTGGCCGCTTTTCGCCATGACCCTCAGTCATGTACATAAAGTACACTCCTTCGTCACATGTCGAAAATCGACTCAAGCTATACGACCCTGGCGGCAACATTTATTATTAAACAAGCTCTAAATCTGTGTTGAGACAATGATTTTATGTGTTTTTGATATGATACAATATTAAACTTATTAAAAAATGACAATTAATTTTGAATATATTGCAGGTTGATGTAAATTTGAAGCGGAATTGCCGGAAATGCACTTACGGCTTTAATAAACGATAAATTACCTTAGCATAACATAAAAAACATGAGCGATATTACCGAAGTGTTCCTTAAGGTCATCGGCCAGTATGGAAGCGTAGATATAGCTGATGCTGAATTTAAAAAGATGATTCATGAGGATCCGGAGCTACGTAGCGAGTATCGCGAATGGTGCGACGCGGTAGGCTCCTCGGAGAAAAACGGTTTTCTCGACTACTGCGAGGAATATCTTGACAATCAAAGTTCGATTTATGACACACTCACCGACGATGATATCGAGTTGTGATGCGGATGGCGTGTCATCGCGTCGTCTTCCGGCAGAGTGGGAGCGACAGGGTGCCGTGCTACTTTCCTGGCCTCATGAGGATACCGACTGGGCTCCAATGCTTGATGAGGTAAGAGAGTGTTTCACGGAGATAGCCCGGGCTATTGCCGACGAGCAGACGCTTGTAATCGTTGCCCCCGACACCGATCCCGCCCGAAAGGCTCTTGAACGGCATCCGCATGCCGGGAGGATACTGTATCTTGACTGTCCCACCAACGATACATGGGCCCGTGACTTCGGCGCTATATGTGTGGAGACGCCCGGAGGCTGGGAAATCACCGACTTCAAGTTTAACGGCTGGGGGCTTAAGTTTTCGGCTGACCGCGACAATCTCATCACGCAGCGCATGGTCGAGGCCGGCCTGTTGCGTGGCAGGTATGTCAACCGACTGGGATTTGTGCTCGAAGGTGGCAGTATAGAGAGCGATGGCCGCGGCACTATGCTTACAACCTCGGAATGTCTGCTGTCGCCAAACCGCAACGGCGACCTGTCGCGCTCCGAGATTGAGTCGCGCCTGAAGGAGTATTTCGGTCTTGAGCATGTGTTGTGGCTCGACCACGGCTATCTTGCCGGGGACGATACCGACAGCCATATCGATACTCTCGCGCGTCTGGCTCCCGACGACACGATACTGTATGTAGGATGTAACGACGAGTCCGACCCCCATTATCCCGCTCTTCAGGCCATGAAGCGTCAGCTGATGGAGATGCGTACCCCCGCAGGGATGCCGTATAATCTCATTGAGTTGCCGTGGCCCGACGCCATATACGACGAGGAGGGCAACCGGTTGCCGGCTACTTATGCCAACTTCCTTATAATGAACGACACGATACTGATGCCGTCGTACGGGCAGCCACGCCACGACGAACTTGCCGCCAGAACTGTGCGCATATCCTTTCCCAACCATAAGGTGAGGAGCATTGATTGCCGCCCTCTGATTAAGCAGCATGGGTCGCTGCATTGTGTGACGATGCAGTTGCCGCAGGATGTGTTGCCGGTATGAATATGGCGCTGATATATCACAATGTGGCTGATGTATCCAAATCATAACCATCAAAACCTATGAACAAAAAATCAATATTGCGTGTAGGACTTATCCAACAAGCGAATAACGGTAATATTGCCGACAACCGTTCCCGTCTTTGTGAGAAAATGCGACGGCTGGCCGCTGATGGAGCTCAGCTTATCGTAAATCAGGAGCTGCACGATTCGCTCTATTTCTGCCAGACGGAGTCGACCGACATGTGTGACCTTGCCGTGGCTATCCCCTCGGATGTCACCGAGACGTATTCCGCCCTTGCCGCCGAGCTCGGGGTAGTAATCGTGACCTCTCTTTTCGAGCGTCGCGCTCCGGGACTTTATCACAACACTGCGGTTGTGTTTGAGGCTGACGGCAGTGTGGCGGGCATGTACCGCAAGATGCATATACCCGACGATCCGGCATATTACGAGAAGTTTTATTTCACTCCAGGCGACCTTGGATTCGAACCTATCGACACTTCGGTAGGACGGTTGGGTGTGCTCGTGTGCTGGGACCAGTGGTATCCGGAGGCAGCACGCCTTATGGCATTGCGCGGAGCGGAGATTCTGATATATCCCACCGCAATAGGCTGGGAGAGTACTGATACATCCGAGGAGAAGGAGCGCCAGCGCGAGGCCTGGACTGTGGTGCAGCGCGGCCATGCAGTGGCCAACGGACTTCCTCTCGTAGCCGTCAACCGAGTGGGGCATGAGCCCGACCCGTCGGGCGCTACCAATGGCATACAATTCTGGGGCTCGTCGTTTGTGGCCGGCCCTCAGGGCGAGTTGCTGTTTCGTGCGCCGGACAGCGAGGAGACGGTAGCGATTGTTGATATCGACATGCATCGCTCAGAGCAGGTGCGCCGGTGGTGGCCTTTCCTGCGCGACCGCCGTATCGACGCCTACCGCGGGCTCGACTGTCGCTATCTTGTGTGACTGTCAGATAACACAGCCAGCTATACAATATTATAAATTAGTGTGGAGTATGCCTGCGAGGGGATTGTCAGCGGAGCACAGTGAATGTCAGCGGAGCTGAAGATGTGTGGCGGATACCGTCGGTGACAAGAATCGAGGCAGTGTATGAGCCGTCGTCTACCGGCTTGTCACTGAGGTCGCGCAGGTCCCACTTCCAGGTTTCCACTCCGGCTGTAACTTTGGCGTTGGCCACGGTGTTTCCGTTGCGGTCGGTTATCAGCATCGTTACTTCCGGAGTGCCTGACAGATAGGTGTGCTCAATGCGGAAGATTGCTTTGTCGCGCGCCACTGAGGCAAGACACTCCAGAGAGGCAGACATCTCGGTCGACACATACTCAAATGTGACGTCGCTCATGCTGCGGTTGCCGGCGTTGTCGCTCACGCTCAGGGTGGCGGTATGGCGTCCGTCGGCAAGATTGCCTACAGGCATTGATATCACTGCACTGCCGTCGGTCTGCGGCATGCAGTACACGGCTGCGTTGTCGAGTATTTTCCCGTCGACCCACATATGCATTGTAGTCTCGAGCGGCACAGCTCCTATGGCTATTCCCGACAGGTCGGCTCCGACTACGGCATAAAGCATATCGTCAGGTGATGTCACGATATTTTCTTTATTTCCGGCATAAAACTCAATTATGTCGGGAGAAGTCGTATCCTCTGCCCCGTCGTTAGTCTCTGCCGATACGGTCAGCCCTTCGAGCTCGCCGGATGCGGCCCGTGAGGTATCCTCGGATTCGGCATATACGGTAATACGAATCGAGTTTTCGGCCGCCTGCCGCGGTATGATTACAGTGGCTTCATATTTTCCTCCGGCGACTTCGGCGGCTACAGTCGCTACAGGTATTGATCCGCATATGTATGTCGCTCCCTTGGCTTTTGGGTCGCGTATGCCGCGTGTCACCTGGGGAATGTCTTCAAGATTGACGCGTATTATGGCTTTGCCGTCAAAGTCGGCGATGCATTCGCCGAGAGTGTCGCATATCGTGCCGCTTATTCTTACGGGTGTGAGAGGCGCGATTTCAGTCGACTGACTATCATCGGCAAGCCTGATTGCCGCATTGTATTCGGGGAAGCGCAGGGGCAGTTCGGGGTCGCCGAGAAGATTGCGGTTGAGATCGTTGATGGAGTAGCGGGTACTGTTCATGTGGTACCTAATACATTCGTTGCGTATATTTAGCCAGAGCTCGCCCAGAGTGATGCTTTTCTTGATTCCGGCGATATGGCGGCCTATTATGGTGTGGGCGTTTTCATTGCCTCTGGCCCATGACTCGCGGGCGTATACGATATTGGCTATCGATGAGTTGGGGGCAAGCAGCGATTCTACCCCGAGAGTCGATTTAGTGCCGTCGAAGTGGCCGAGATTGCAGGTGCTCAGTATCATTATCGGCATAGACTCGTTGGTCCATCCGAATGTCTCGTGGGAAGAGATGCCATACTTTCCGGTGGCAAACCCTTCGAATGCGGAATGTCCGATATAATGGATGAATCCCAGGCCTTCGTGTACATGGCGGCTTATCGATCTGTTGAGCTGAGGCGAGGCGGTCTTGTAGTCGTCGGGAAAGAAGTCGATATAATTCTTTATTGTTATGTCGCCTTGTCGGGATGCGATTTCCTGAGCCACTGTGTCGAGATGTTCCGCATACTGCCCTTCGTCGACATTGTCGGCGATGTATATGTGGCTGTTGGCTGAGCGCTGCCAGTGGGGAGTGGTCATGAAACGCCTGATTTTGTTGTTTACGGCAATGGCCTGGGAGGGTGTGTGTACCGGTATGCGTCCTACGGCAATCAGCGGATACTGGTGCCAGATGGTGTTGGGGTTGTAGTCGTCGGCAATCATCGCGAAGTAACTGTCGGCGCAGTATGACTGCGACGAACTGTACATATATGCGTCCTGCGAGCATTCGCGCACCGGCAGTATCGGCATGGAGTGGGTGATATGGCGCATGTCCTGTGAGCCTGCTCCGTAGAGCAGCAGCGAGCGCAGCTTGCGGGGATTGCGGTCGTAGAGCATCTTCACAAAGCGGCGTATCGCCATGGCCGAGAATGCTCCGGATGAGTATTCGTTGTATATCTCTTCAGCGTCGGCCACGAGCACATCGATGCCCTGCTCCTTGCGATGGATTTCGGCGAGCTGCTCGGCCTGAGGGCGGAGTGAGCCGAGGGTCACGATGACCATGTGGGGGGTAGAGGATGCGTGTAGATTCTGATTTTTCAGGCCGTCATCCACGATTTCAGGCACATATAGCTGTGCTTTCGGGTCAAACAGTATTATTGTCGCTGTATTTGACGCAGGGGTGAGTTCGGAGTTCTCGATATGGTAGGGGCGTACCGACTCTGCCGACGACACATCCCAGGCGAGTGCTCCGTCAGGAATGTTAACCAGTCTCATGTTCTGACCTGACTGTACGGAGGCGAACATGCGCCGCTGCGGGTCGCTCCCCAGAGTGTTGAGCCGGGTGAATGATATCGCAGCATGGTCCATGGCTGCGAATGAGCCGCCAGGACGTGGATTTTTAAGGCTGATATCGATGTGGATGGAGTCGGTGTTGGCTTGTGACTGGTCAAAGGTGAAGTCGGTGTATCCGGTGCGGCGCACGAGCGATGAGGGGTTGGATATGCCGAGACCGTTTGATGTGCGCACTTTTACCTGCGGCGAAATTGCTATCGTTATAGAATCGTTTTCTTCCGACACCCAGGCATATCCGAGCCTTACGGTGCCGGAGTAGTCGGCATCGGCTATAGGGAAACGGTAGGATGTGGGTGAGTGGCTTTCAAGCATTGCATCAAACCACCGCTCGCCGAGCGACTCATAGCTCTGTATCTCTCGGTTCTCGGTGTAGGTGGCGATGTGGGTTTCTGAGGCTCTTGAGTTGCGTTTGTATGGTATCGGCTCAGTATTATATTCCGAATCGTGAGCATCAGACAGGAAATAGTACCCGTCAAATGTGTATGGGTTGAAGGCAATGTTGGCCGTCATTCCCGACATGGTGATTTTCTCGCCGGCATGGCCGTAGAAAATCAGTTTACCATCGGTGTGTGCCGACATCTGTCTTGGCAGGTCGTCGGGGAGAGATGTTGAGAACCGGTCGTCGCGAAACATTGCTCCGCCATATCCGTATACTCCTACTTTCTCCGGATTGGCAAATCCGAGCGAGCGGAGTGTCGAATCCGTTATCTGCTGTATGCCGGTGTGGCTTACCTTTACCTTTACCCATTTTCCTGTGGCCAGAAGAGATGATTCGGCGTAATATGAACTGTCGTGGGCTGAAACTGCTGTGGCCGACAGTATCAGGGCTGCAATCAGGGTGATAATGGTATGATGTCTCATCCGGGATACAGGTAGATTGGTGTTGATGAATAAAGACGGTTGCCGGTATCGTCAGGCAAACGTCGGTAATATAAATTGCTACGCAGGCAGAGGCATATGCCGTCTGCCGCTCTTCTCCTGAGGAGCGGTTACTTTATATTGAATGAAAGCAGGGTCGTTCCGTTGATTCCACCCTCCCAGTGTGTGTCGAGGGGCGGGTTGTCCATAGGAGCGAATGTGCACAGGCCTATTATGTCGCCCATCTTCATTGTGGCAAATTCGCTGAATCTCTCTATTATGGCCGGCGCGAGGTCGAGTTGCGGGCCAAGCGATACATTTGCTGTGGGAGTTGACACTTCAATGTTTTTATCGGCGGGCAACGGCATCCAGTCACCTGTGATGAAGGCTCCGTCGAATGCGTCGAGCAGTCCGTTGGCCGTGTCATGCGGTACGGGTCGCGGCATTACGCCGATTGTGATGGCGTCGAAATAACGGCCGGCAAATTTCGCTCCGATACAGTGGCCGAGGCGCGATATGCGCAGCGCCAGCACAGTCTCCAGTCTCCATTCCGGAGCGAAGGGTGGTATGAACCACGGGCGTCCTGTGCGCAGAATGGCGGAGTCGGGGACTACAGTCACCGGTGTGGCGGAGTCGAAATGGGCGTCGGGACGCCTCATGCTTACTACCGCTTTCATGATTCGAGTGAGTTTTTGAGTCCGAGTCTGTTGTACATTACCGCCAGATGTGCGTATATTGATGTATTGGTAATGACAATGTCTTCAGGCGCTGTGATGCGGAACGGTGTGAAGTTCCACAGCGCTTTTATTCCGGCGTCGACCATTATATCGCATACTTCCTGGGCTACATGGATGGGCACGGCTATTATGCCGATGTCAGCCTTCAGCGACGGGATAAGCTGTGCGAAGCGGTTCATGTCGTAAATGGGTACTCCGCATATGTCAGTGTCGACGACATCGGGATTGATGTCGAATCCGGCTACTATGCGCAGGCCGTAGTTTACCAGTCCGGAATCCTGTATGAGCGAAGCCCCGAGGCTGCCTACGCCTATCATCACGGCGTTGTGTCCTCGTTTGAATCCGAGGAAATCCTGTAGCTCGTGTTCAAGCACGGCAACTTCGTATCCTATGCGAGTCTTGCCCTTTATGTTGAGGAACGACAGGTCTTTGGCTATCATCGAGGCGTCTACATTGATTTCTTTAGAAATCTGGGTCGAAGATACATAGTCGACTCCCCGCTCTTTCAGCAGCCCTACATAAGCGAGATACCATGGCAGACGGCGCAGCGTGGGCTCGGGGAGCTCACGTAATGGTGCCTGTGATTGTATTTGTATATTTTCGCTCACGTTGATGTATCAGTATTTTGGTACGCAAAATTACAAATTTTTTCTCCGATATGCCACTCTTTGAGTCGTTAAAAGGATATATTGTGTAAATTTGCGCCCGATTTTACCCGTTATTTACCTATGAATAAAAGAGGATTGTTTGCTTTGGCGCTTGGAACGTTTGCGCTTGGAATCACTGAATATCTTACTATGGGTATTCTTGGTATGCTTGCCGCCGATATGGATGTCAGCATATCCGGCGCCGGCGCCTTCATCTCGGCTTACGCCGGGGGAGTGTGTGTGGGCGCTCCTGCTCTGCTGTTTGCGAGAAAGATGGCTTTGAAGAAACTCATGCTGCTGCTTGCGGCTGTCATAATGGTGGGCAATCTGCTCGCTGCTGTAGCACCCGGTTTCTGGACATTCTGTGCGGCGAGATTCATATCCGGTCTGCCCCACGGCGCGTATTTCGGAGTCGGGGCGATAGTGGCCCGCAAACTTGCGTCGCCGTCAAAGGCCGCCAGCGCTGTGGCCATAATGATTGGAGGCATGACTGTGGCCACTCTTGTCGGTGTCCCCGCCGGTACGCTCATATCCAATGTCGCCTCGTGGCGTCTGGCCTATGTTGTGGTAGGATTGAGTGCCGCGGCTACTTTCATGGCTATACGGTACTGGGTGCCTGCCGTGCCTGGGCTTGAGGATATGGGATTCAAAGGTCAGTTCCGGTTTATGCGCACTCTGCCGCCATGGCTTATTTTCGGAGGAGTGCTGTTGGGCCAGATCGGCATCTACAGCTGGTACAGCTTCATTGACCCGCAGCTGACGATTGTGGCCGGATTTTCACGCGACTCGATGTCGTGGCTGATGGTCCTTGCCGGATTCGGCATGTTTGCCGGCAATCTTGTAGCCGGACGTCTTGGCGACCGATTCAAGCCGGCAGCCGTGGCCGCGAGTGTACAGGCGTCGGCCATACCGGTGCTTGTGCTGTTTTTCTATTTGGGCCATTACAAGCTCGCCGCCGTATTGCTTATGGTGCTCGGCACCGCTGCGCTGTTCGGGTCGGGCAGTCCGCTCCAGAGCGATATCGTGGGTTATGCCCGCGGAGGCGAGATGCTCGGGGCGGCATGCATACAGATTGCTTACAATGCGGGCAATGCGATTGCCGCATGGTTTGGAGGGAAGGTCATCAACTATACCGACAGCTACATGGCGCCTGCTGTGGTAGGGCTGCCGCTGGTGGCCGTCGGAGCTCTGATGCTGATGTACCTTTATTATCATTACGAGCGGCGCAACGGTGTGCCACAGGCCCGCTGACACGCGTAGTGATGGCGAACTTTAATTGCGCGCGGATGTTTCATCCATGTGCACGGATTTGTCAGAGGAAAAACGCCTTATGGAGCGCTGAAAACCGTCTCCGCGAAAAAATTGGGCATTTTTATAGACAATCTATTAACACTTTTTCCTAATTTTGTCGAAATTTTTCATCCACAAAACTGAAAATGCCTAAGAATTTAGTAATAGTCGAATCGCCCGCAAAGGCCAAAACCATAGAGAAGTTTTTGGGAAATGACTACAAGGTAATGTCGTCATACGGCCATATCCGTGACCTCAACAAGAAGAAGTTCGGCATAGACATCGACAATGGTTTTGCGCCTGTCTATGAGATACCCGACGATAAGAAGCAGCTGGTTGATGACCTTCGCAAGGCTGTCAAGGCTGCCGACGTCGTATGGCTGGCATCTGATGAGGACCGCGAGGGTGAGGCTATAGCATGGCATCTTTGCGAGGTGCTTGGTCTTGACCCGGCCACCACGCGGCGTATCGTATTCCATGAAATTACCAAAAAGGCCATAGAGGAGGCTATAAAACATCCTCGCGCTATCGATCTCAACCGTGTCGACGCCCAGCAGGCCCGGCGTGTGCTTGACCGTATAGTGGGCTTCGAGCTTTCTCCGGTGTTGTGGAAGAAAATCAAACCGGCATTATCGGCCGGACGTGTACAGTCGGTGGCTGTAAGGCTTATTGTGGAGCGTGAGCTTGAAATCAAAAATTTCAAGGCCGAGCCCTACTATCGTGTCAATGGCGAGTTTATCACCTTGGGTGGCGCGCCTTTGGCCGCCCAGCTTGAACGCCGTCTGCCCGACAGCGCGAGCGCCGAGGCTTTGCTTGAGGCTTGCCGCGATGCACGGTTTACCATTACCGATGTCATTACAAAGCCTGTCACAAAATCGCCGGCGCCTCCGTTTACCACCTCGACACTTCAGCAGGAGGCCGCACGCAAACTCGGAATGACTGTGTCGCAGACGATGATGGTGGCCCAGAAGTTGTATGAGGCCGGACACATTACTTATATGCGTACCGACTCTCTCAATCTGTCGACTCTTGCGGTCAACGCTATCTCGGAGGAGGTGACACGACGCCTTGGCGACGAGTATCTAAAAGTGCGCCGTTATCATACTAATTCCAAAGGTGCCCAGGAGGCCCACGAGGCTATACGTCCTACTGATGTACATGTGGCCGAAATTGAAGGAACGTTGCAGGAGAGACGCCTGTATTCCCTTATCTGGAAGCGTACCATCGCTTCGCAGATGGCCGATGCGCGTATCGACCGTACTACTGTAGATATCTCTCCCTCGACATGCGCCGACCATTTTACGGCCAGTGGCGAGGTGATACGTTTCGACGGCTTCCTGCGTGTATATATCGAGGGCCGCGACGATGACAGTGCCGACGGCGGCGGCGAGTCGCGTCTGCCGGCCATGAAGAGCGGCGACACTGTCGACATGCGCTCGATTGTAGCCACCGAACGCTTTACGCAACATCCTCCGCGATACACCGAGGCTTCGCTTGTGAAGAAGATGGAGGAGCTGGGTATCGGACGTCCGTCTACATATGCCCCCACAATATCCACCATCCAGGCCCGTGAATATGTGGAGAAGGGCGAGAAAGAGGGTGTGGAGCGCGTCTACGAGGTGCTTTCGCTTGACTCGGAGGGCAAGATTGCGCGTTCGACACGTTCGGAGATGACCGGTTCGGAGAAGGGCAAGCTCGTACCTACCGACATAGGTATGGTTGTCAACGAATTCCTCATAAAATATTTCCCCTCTATTCTCGACTATGATTTCACTGCCCGCATGGAGGAGAAGTTCGACGATATAGCCGAAGGCCAGCTTAAGTGGAACAGCGAGATAGGCGATTTCTACAAGGTATTTCATCCCGATGTGGAGCAGGCCAACAACATGCGTCTCGAACACCGTGTGGGAGAGCGTCTGCTTGGCACCGACCCTGCCACAGGAAAGCCTGTGAGTGTGAAAATAGGACGTTTCGGCCCGCTTGTGCAGATAGGCGGCGCGGATGGCGATGACGACAAGCCTCAGTTTGCGTCGCTGCTCAAGGGGCAGTCGCTGAGCACGCTTACTCTGGAGGAAGCCCTGAAACTGTTTGAATTCCCGCGCACGCTCGGCGAGTTTGAGGGGAAGACGGTCACTGTGGCCATCGGCCGTTTTGGCCCGTATGTGCGTCACGACGGTAAGTTCGTGTCCATACCCAAGGGGCTTGCCCCTGCTGCAATCACCCTGCCGGAAGCCGAAGAACTCATAGTAGCCAAGCGCGACAGCGAGAGCAAGAAGGTAATCAAGACATTTGAGGGTGAGGGCGACATGCAGATACTCAACGGCCGTTATGGCGTTTACTTCACATACAATAAAAACAACTATAAACTGCCGCGCGGACTTGAGCATCCCGAGAATCTTACACGCGAAGAGTTGCTGAAAATGGCCGAGGAGCAGGATGCAAAGCCCAAAAAGACCACCTCGCGCCGCACATCCTCACGTAAAAAATAAGAGCTTGTTTAATAATAAATGTTGCCGCCAGGGTCGTATAGCTTGAGTCGATTTTCTACATGTGACGAAGGTGTGTACTTTATGTACATGACAGCAGGAACAAAACGAAAAGCGGCCAAGATATACGAGAGGTAGCTTTATAATTATTCAATCTCTTGCCTGCTTGTGAGGTAAATGCAAAAAATATTAACGACATTAAACAAATTACCTTCCGTCGGTCATTCGCCGGCATCTTTTCGCCCGCTCTTCGGTCGTTATGGGGACCCATAACTCCCTCATCACAAGCGAAAACCTGCTCGCCGACTGACCGCCCTGACGGTAACATTTATTATTAAACAAGCTCTAATATGCCACGTATATCGCCTGTCACCAACCGTCCCGGCGCACAAAAAGCGCCTTTTCGCCCCGATGTAATAGAGACTTATGTCCCTCAGCAGGACACGACCTTGCTGGCATTTCTTATCGAGTCGATGCCCGGACGCAGAAGGACTACTGTAAAGGAACTGCTAAAATACAATCAGGTGGCTGTCAACGGCATGCCTGTCACTCAGCACGACACTCCGCTCACCCCCGACGATACGGTAAAGGTGAATCTTACGCGAGAGTTCAAGGTGTTTCACCACCGCAGGGTGAAGCTCGTCTACGAAGATGCTGACCTGCTGGTAATCGAGAAGGGCTACGGGCTGCTGTCGATGGGCAATGACAAGGTGTCGGACGGTACTGCCTATACGATAATGCGCGACTGGGTGAAATGGGAGAATCCCAGGAACAAGCTCTTTATCGTGCATCGCCTTGACCGTGACACATCGGGTCTTATGATGATGGCCAAGAACGAGAATGCCAAGGAGGCCATGCAGCACAACTGGAACAATATGGTGATTTCACGCAAGTATGTGTGTGTGGTAGAGGGATATGTCGAAAAAGACGAGGGCGAGATACGCAGCTATCTCGCTGAAAACAGCAAGCATGAGGTGTACTCTGCCAAAAATCCCGATGAGGGCAAGCTCGCCGTCACACGTTACAAGGTGGTAAAGCGCGGTCTCGGACATACGATGGTTGAGGTGTCGCTTGAGACAGGCCGCAAGAATCAGATACGCGTGCATATGAAAGAGCTTGGCCATCCTATAGCAGGCGACCGTCGATATGGAGCGAAGGCGTCGATAATCCATCGTCTGGCCCTGCACGCACAGACTCTTAGATTTGTGCATCCGGTCACTCGTCGCGATATGAATTTCGACACGCCTGTCCCCGGTTCTTTCTGGAAACTCGTGGGCGGCAAATAATTGAGGAAACTTACTATAATACGAATCCCGCGTCGGGGCAAATTGCCTGGCGCGGGATTCGTATTTGATTGCCGTTTCTGGCCCATTGGACTATGCAATAGTCCAAATAGACATGGGATGTGGAGAGTGTGTTATTCCGCCGCCTTGATGCCTTTTTCAAGGAAGCGGGTGAAGCGCGGAATGCTTTCGTCGTAGGCATAGGGTCCTGACAGGAGCTCGCCGCGGTCGTTGAGTATAACGTAGTAAGGCTGTGCGTTGGCCTGGAGCTTATAGCGCTGGAGATAGCTCCATCGTTCACCGTATGTGTCGAGGCGTATCTGCTTGCCGTTTTCTTCTACGTATTCCGGCTCGGGAAGTTCGCGCTTTTCATCGACCATGAGTTTTATTACCACAAAGTTGTTTTCAATCATGGCCTTTACATCAGGCTCGTCGAGTACGGCTCCCTCCATCTTGCGGCAGTTGACGCAGCCGTAGCCGGAGAAGTCGAGCAGCACCGGTTTGCCCTCTTTCTTTGCGGCGGCCATCCCTTCGTCGTAGTCGGAATATTCGGTGAAGCTCTCGCCGTAGAGGTTAAAATCCTGGGTATACAGGGGTGGTACAAATGCGCTTGCGCTCTTGAGTGGCGCACCCCACAGGCCGGGAATCAGATATACTGTAAACGACAGCGAGGCCACGGCAAGGAAGAAACGCACGGTGCCTATCGAGCGGTCGGCCGGGCCGTAGTGGGCAAAGTTGAATGCGCCGAGCAGGTATGCGCCGAGCAGACCGAATATTACTATCCAGAGGGCGAGGAATGTCTCGCGGTCGAGTATGTGCCATCCGTAGGCGAGGTCGGCCACAGAGAGGAATTTGAGAGAGAGAGCAAGCTCAAGAAATCCGAGCACTACCTTTACCGTATTCATCCAGCTGCCCGACTTAGGCGCGCTCTGGAGCCACGAGGGGAACAGTGCGAAGAGGCAGAACGGTATGGCCAGGGCGAGGGCGAAGCCGGCCATGCCGATTGCAGGGCCGAATTTGTCGCCTGTGCTCGCCGCCTCGACGAGCAGTGTGCCGATGATGGGGCCTGTGCATGAAAAGCTGACGAGTGTGAGGGTGAATGCCATGAAGAATATGCTCAGCAGGCCGGTAGTCTTGTCGGCTGTGGCATCCATCTTATTGGCCCATTTCGAAGGTAGTTTTATGTCAAATGCTCCGAAGAAACTTATGGCGAATATTATGAGGAGGATGAAGAATATTATGTTGCAGGTGGCGCTTGTGGCCAGGTCGTTGAGTTTTGCCGGGCCCCATATTGCAGTCACCAGTATGCCGAGAGCCACGTATATGACTATTATCGACAGGCCGTAGGTCATGGCGTCGGCTACTGCGCGTGCGCGGTTCTTCCCTTTCTTAAGGAAGAAACTTACGGTCATCGGTATCATCGGCCACACGCAGGGGGTGAGCAGAGCAAGGAATCCGCCCGCAAAACATGCTATGAATATGTACCACAGAGATGTGGTGGAGTAATCGGTGGTATCGTCGGACGAGGTTGTGTCGACAGGTGCCCACAGGTCGGCATCGGAAATCTCTGCCTTGGAAGCGACAACAGGAGCGGCGGCGACTGTGTCGGTCACGACAGTGTCGACCGGAGTCTCAGCGGGTGCTGACGCTATTTTGGCATTACCGGCCATGCTGAACGATTCTTTTGCCGGAGGGATGCAGTTGTCGTTGTTGCATGCCGAGTAGCGTATAAGCCCCTCGATGGCGAATTTGCTCTTCGTGGCGGTAAATGCCTGTGTAATTGTGACGCCTTCGGTCCACCAGCTGAGATTGGCGCCGAACATCTCGTCGTATTTCTTGTGAGGAGTCTTGTCGGCTTTCGGATGTCCCTTCAGTTCCACTCCGTCAAGTGCGGTCCATTCTATGGCAAGAGGCTGCGGCCCTATATCGGGGTCTACATCAAGTGAATACATATGCCATCCGGCATCGATAGAGGCAGTCATGACAACTTCACCCTGTGCGTCACCTGTCATTTTCAACTCGGTCGACCAATGTACCGGATCTACAATCTGTGCCTGGCTCCCTGTAGCCCAGAACACCAAAAATACAATAAGAATAGTAATACTACGCTTCATATCGCGGTTTTTGATTTTACGATTGGCAAAGGTAGCGCTTTTTTTTGTAAAGTGCGCTTTTTTCTTTACATTTGCAGGACTGACAAAGTATGCTTTGAATATGGCTCCGTTGTTTTCTATCATTACCGTGACATATAATGCCGCCGATACTCTCCCGGCCACTTTGGCAAGCGTGAAGGAGCAGACGTGTGGCATGTATGAGTATATCGTGATGGACGGAGTGTCGACAGACCGTACTCTAAAGCTCGCCATCGACGCCGGCATACCGCGGGCGCGCATCTACTCGTCGCCCGACAAGGGACTTTACGACGCCATGAACAAGGCTATGGCGCTTGCCACCGGACAGTATCTGATATTTCTCAATTCCGGAGATGCGTTTCATAGCCCCGATACCCTCGAGCATCTTGCCCGGCTTATCACCGACAACGATTTTCCCGGCATCGTATATGGCCAGACTTGTGTGGTCGACTCGTCGCGACGTTATCTTGCCCCTCGTCATCTTGTCGCCCCGGAGGAGCTCACTCTCGATAGTTTTGCCGAGGGGATGGTGGTATGTCATCAGGCATTCGTGGTACTGCGCAAGATAGCTCAGCCCTACAATCTGAAATATCGTTTTTCGGCCGACTATGAATGGTGTATCCGTTGTCTGCAGCGTTCGCGCAGCAATGTCGCCCTTCCTGACAATGAGGTGATGATTGACTATCTTTCGGAGGGGATGACCACACGCAATCGGCGTGCGTCGCTGATTGAGCGCTTTAGGATAATGAGCTATTATTACGGCTTTTTCCCGACATTGATGCGCCATATCGGCTTTGTCGGCCGGTTCCTGCGCCGACGAAGGCTTGAAAAGAGCCTTCCGATAGGATAACAGGTAGCCGATATATTAAAGAATCAAATAATCACATTATAAGATATGAAGTACTATATCATCGAAAATGAGGCTCCTGTAGGGCCTTTTGACGTGAACGAACTCGTTGCCCGCGGTTTGCGCCCTACCGATCTCGTATGGGCCGAGGGTATGGCCGACTGGGCTACTGCCGAGTCGGTGGAAGAGGTACGTATGGCTCTCTATGGACCTAAAAACAATAATATTGACGCGCCTGTGACATCGACTCCTGTACAGGGTGGCGTGTGTCCTCCTCCTCCGGCTCCTCATGCTCCTGCTTATCAGCAGCCGCAGCCCCAATACCAGCAGCCACAGTATCAGCAGCCGCAGTATAATCAGCAGGGACAACAGCCATATCAGCAGCCTATATTGCCACCTGACAATTATCTTGCATGGGCCATCATAGTGACGATACTCTGCTGTGTGCCTTTCGGTATTGTCGCTATTGTTAAGGCCGCTTCGGTCAACGGTCTCTGGAACTCGGGCAACTACGAGCAGGCCTATCGGGCTTCTGCAAGTGCCAAGAAGTGGGTTATTATCACTGCTATCGTTGGTGTCGCCACCAGTCTGCTTTACGGTGGATTTATGATTTTCAGCGGTGTAATGAATTCACTGTAAATGATACTCGTAAATACTACATTTCTTGTAGAGTCGGGCCTTGAAGGAGAGTGGACCGTCTGGGCGCATACGGTATATATACCGACAGCGGTCTCGGCCGGATACCGACATCCGTTGCTCATGCGTGTGTTCTCGCAGGAGGATAACGGAGGCACGACCTACGCGTTGCAGATACAGTGCGACGGCATGCCGGAAGCCTCCGACTGGCTCGACAAGCTACAACCAGTGCTGCTCGATGAAATAAACCGCCGCTGGGGGCAGCATGTGCTCCATTTTACCACGATGATGGAGGAGGTGGAGCGTGTCTGACCTGTCGGCGGCGTCGCAAGCCGCCTCGGGACGATGCCGCAACGAGGCTCTGCGCGAGTGGGAACGTATAATAATAGGAATAGATCCGGGCACCAATGTGATGGGCTACGGCATACTCGGTGTGCGCCGCGGCAAACCGTCCATGATAGCCATGGGTGTGATAAAGCTCAATAAGTTTGACAGTCATTATCTGCGTCTGGGCCATATATTCAGGCGTGTGACCGGCATTATAGAGCAGTATCTTCCCGATGAGATGGCCATTGAGGCGCCATTTTTCGGCAAGAATGTGCAGTCGATGCTCAAGCTTGGGCGTGCGCAGGGAGTGGCTATGGCCGCAGCCATAAGCCGCGATGTGTGTATCACCGAGTATGAGCCTCGCCTGATTAAAATGGCTATTACCGGTAATGGCGCCGCTTCCAAGGAGCAGGTGCAGGAGATGTTGCGCCGCATACTGGATATATCGCGCGAAAGCATTCTCCCCGAACTTGACGCCACCGATGCGCTTGCGGCTGCATTGTGTCACTTTTATGAGTCGAAGAAGCCGGCGATAGCGCGCGGCCCGAAATCGTGGAAGGACTTTATCGCAAAAAATCCCGATAGAGTAAGATAATTGGCGACGGCATCTGTCATGATTGTTTTGTAACGCTAAATAGATTATGGTATGAAGAAAGTAATTTTGTTGTCAATGCTGGCCGTTGTGGCTATGACGGGTATCTGTTCATGCTCATCCAAGGCCGGTGCCGCCAATGCCGATGATGTCGGGCAGGCCGACTCAGTGCCTGTGGTGTATTACATCAAGGATATAAATCCCGAAAATATTTTGAAGATATACCATGCCCTTGGGCGCAAGGCCGACGGCACAAATGTAGCAGTGAAAATCTCAACCGGCGAATCGGGTAAAAGCAACCATCTGAGTCCCGCGCTTATAGCTCCGTTTGTCAACGAGGTGAAAGGTACGATTGTAGAGTGTAACACCGCATATGGCGGCAACCGGTCTACTACCGCCGACCATCTCAAGGCTGCCGAGGAGCATGGCTACACAGCCATCGCGAATGTTGACATCATGGACGCCGACGGCGACACGGCTCTTGTGGTCGACGGGGGACTGCGTCTCGACAAGAATCTCGTGGGACGCCATCTTGCCGATTATGATTTTCTCGTTGTGCTCTCTCATTTCAAGGGGCATGCGATGGGCGGATTCGGTGGTGCGCTGAAAAATGTGGCTATCGGTATTGCCTCGGCCGACGGCAAAGCCTATGTGCACTCGGCCGGCAAGGTTTCCGATCCGGCTGTACTTTGGGATAACATAGCCGAGCAGACTGCGTTTCTTGAGTCGATGGCCGACGCATGCAAGTCAGTGTTTGATATGTATGGTGATAAGAAGCTCTTTATCAATGTGGCCAACCGGTTGTCGGTAGACTGCGATTGCAATGGTAATCCGGATGCTCCCGAAATGGGCGATATTGGCATTCTTGCCTCGCTCGATCCTGTGGCGCTTGACCGCGCATGTGTCGACATGGTCGTCAACTCGGAAGACCCCGGCAAGGCCGCGCTGATCGAACGCATCAACTCACGACAGGGTACACATATTCTCGATGCTGCCGAAAAGCTCGGTATAGGCTCTCAAAAGTACACTCTGGTGACTTTGGAATAAGATTATATCTGGTAATTTCGCCCGTTTTTTGGAAAATTCTGAAAAAACGGGCGAAATTGCTTGGATATGAGTGTAGAAAACGGTAACTTTGTGGGCAATTTTTCCGCACGGGCTCGTAGAAGAAGGCGTTGACGCCTCGCCTGACGGAGTTAACCATCATTACATTAATAAGTTAAATGTACGCAATTGTAGAAATTCAGGGACAGCAGTTCAAGGCTGAGGCCGGCAAGTTCCTGTATGTTCACTATCTCGGCGATGACAAGAAAGAGGGTGAGACCGTAGAGTTTGACCGCGTTCTCCTCGTAGACGCCGACGGTGACGTTAAGGTCGGTGCTCCTACCGTTGAAGGAGTAAAGGTAGTATGCGAAGTAGCCGTTCCCCTCGTGAAGGGCGATAAGGTTATCGTATTCAAGAAGAAGCGCCGCAAAGGCTATCGCCGCAAAAACGGCCATCGCCAGTGCTTCACCAAAGTGGTAATCAAAGAAATTGCTTAACCCCCAAATCTTAAAAGAAAATGGCACATAAAAAAGGTGTAGGTAGTTCGAAGAACGGCCGCGAGTCAGAAAGCAAACGACTCGGTGTTAAGATTTTTGGCGGTCAGCGCGCTAAAGCGGGCAATATCATCAAGCGTCAGCGCGGTACTGTGCATCATCCCGGTCTGAATGTAGGCATGGGTAAGGATCACACAATCTATGCCCTCGTTGACGGCGTGGTTGTATTTACCGAAGGCAAGAACGGTCGTCGTTTCATCAACATCGATCCCGAGGTTAAAGCCTAAGCGTTTTACCTGCTGATTAATCCATTTGGGCGCATTCCCCGTCAATCCCGACGCGGTGTGCGCCCTTTTCTATAAGGAAACTAAAAACATGTACAGCCTTGCAAATCGGATTATGCCGATTTGCGGCGTTTATATTACGATGGATAAGAAAGACCTTAAGATAGTATTTCTCGGCACTCCCGATTTTGCGGTCGAGAGCCTGCGCCGTCTGGTAGAGGGCGGATATAATGTGGTAGGAGTCGTGACCATGCCCGACAAACCGGCCGGACGCGGCCACAAGATGCTGCATTCGCCGGTGAAGCAGTATGCCGAGGAGAAGGGGCTTTTCTTGATGCAGCCCCGAAGCTGAAGGCGCCTGAGTTCGTAGAGCAGCTCCGTTCGCTCGATGCCGATCTCTTTATCGTCATCGCCTTCCGTATGCTCCCCGAAGTGGTGTGGTCGATGCCTCGCTATGGCACATTTAATCTCCATGCCTCTCTGCTTCCGCGATATCGTGGCGCCGCGCCCATCAACTGGGCTGTCATGAACGGAGATACTGAGACCGGCGTGACAACATTCTTCCTCAAGCATGAGATTGACACAGGCGATGTTATTGACCAAAAGAGTATCTCCATAGGGCCTGACGAATGCGTTGGCGATGTGCACGACCGCCTGATGATGCTCGGTGCCGACCTTACGATAGACACCGTCGACCGCATTCTTGCCGGAAATCTATCCTCGATGCCTCAGGATGCGCTTGAGGGTGAGCCTACTTCGGCTCCGAAGATTTTCAAGGAGACATGCCGTATCGACTGGAGCCGTACCGCACGCGAGATACATAATCACGTGCGCGGGCTGTCGCCTTATCCTGCGGCATGGACTCTGCTTCCTCGCGAGGATGGTGGTGAGCCGATTAATGTCAAGGTGTTTGCGACAGCGCTGATTGATGGCACGGATGTCGTTTCTGCTATGCCCCAGGTTGGTACACCGGGAACTATATACACAGCCGGAGGCCGTCTGTTTGTTTCTGCAACTAACGGATGGATTGAGATATTGTCGCTGCAGCCGGCTGGCAAGCGGCGCATGCAGTCCGACGAATTTCTCCGCGGATACCGTCTGGCCTCTATGTAGTTATTATTTGTCTGCGGATAAAATTTGAACTGCACTCCGGAATTTTACTCCCGGGGTGCAGTTCAGTATTTTGTGGGCCTCTTTCTGTCTTATATCAGAGTGATGTGCATGTCCTGAATCATGGTGTTGAGATAGGGACATTTTTTGCGCAGCACAGAGTAGAATTCCGAGTCGGTGAGCGATGTTGCCGTGGCCTGCCCCTTGTTGAGCTCGATTGACAACTGCACCATATCGTTTTTGAGACGGTTGCGCAGTTCGCCAAGCAGCATGCCGAGGTTCGATATTATGCTTCCCTCGATGGCCTCGCTCTCTACGGTCGCGATAAAGTGGTATTCGTTGTGGCGGCGCGGTCGGGCGTTGCGCATGGCGTTGGTTAGGAGTTGCTCGGTAGGATGGCTGTCGATAATCTGTTGCCATGCTTCGGCAAATTCCTCGTCGGTAAATTTCTCCGAGCGCTGTTGGGCCGAGGTCTGAGGGGTTGCCGCCGCATTATCGGATGACTGAGTGTTGCCCTTTGGATTGGTGATTGAAAATCCGGGAATACCACCGATGACCGGCATCTTGCCGCGAGGCATGGCAACAGTCGGGCGAGGCATGGCCGGCGCAGTAGGCATATTGTTATTCCTGTCAGGGGAGGCTGCCGGTGTCGGCTGTTGCGGTGTAGCCTGTCGGTTTCCGTAGGTTGCCTGTTGGTCGGAGGCTATAGGTTGCGGTGCAGTGGTGGCTGTCGTTGTTGCCTGCGGCGCTTGTGCCGATGGTTTTATCGGACGCAACTGCCCTTCTCCGGCGCCGCTTTCATGCGGTGAAGGGCTGAGCAATTGGCACAGCTTGATTAGAGTCAGCTCGACAAGCAGCTGCTTGTTTGATGCTGTGCGGTAGTCAAGGTCGGCCTTGTTGCAGAGTGAAATAGCGTTGTAAATGAATGTCGGCTGACACTTTGCAGCTACTTTGGCAAGCGCTTCGCGGGTCTGGTCGCTTGCCTCAAGCAGACACATTGTCTTGGGATTGCCGGCCACCATGAGGTCGCGCAGATGCTGTGCGAGGCCGTTTATGAAGAATAGTGAATCAAACCCTTTCTCGCGTATCTCCTTGTAAATGAGCAGTGCATCTACGATGTTGCCTGTCAGAAACGCCTCGATGAGTCGGTTGTTGTATTCGTAGTCGAGTATGTTGAGATTGTCGATTGCCGATGCATATGTCACGTTGCCCATCGACGAGGCCGCCACCTGGTCGAAAATCGACAGTGCGTCGCGCATGGCTCCGTCGGCTTTGCGTGCTATGACATTGAGGGCAGCCGGTTCGGCGATTATACCTTCCTGCGTGGCCACATACGACAGATGGTCGACCATATCCTGTATGGTGATTCTGTTGAAGTCATAAATCTGGCATCGCGACAGAATGGTAGGGAGCACCTTGTGCTTCTCTGTTGTGGCCAGAATGAACACGACATACGACGGTGGCTCTTCAAGTGTCTTCAGAAATGCATTGAAAGCCGCGTTGGAGAGCATGTGCACCTCGTCGATTATAAACACGCGGTAATCGGCATTGACCGGAGGCACCTGCACCTGGTCGATGATATTTTTCATATCGTCGATACCGTTGTTGGATGCGGCGTCGAGTTCTACGATGTTAAGCGACGCGCCCTTGTTGAATTCGCGGCATGAATCGCACTCGTTGCATGCCTCTCCGTCGGCATTGCGGTGGCGGCAATTGATGGTTTTGGCAAATATTCGCGCACAGGAGGTCTTGCCTACTCCGCGTGACCCGCAGAACAGATAGGCGTGGGCCAATCGGTTTTTGCTGATTGAGTTGCGCAGAGTGGCGGTGAGAGCCTTCTGTCCGACTACGCTTGCAAATGTCGACGGACGGTATTTGCGTGCCGATACGATATAGTTTTCCATTAGAGTATGGATAGGCGTCAGGGTGTCTCCCAGTCGGGTATGTCCTTCAGCTTCATGTGGAATACAAGGTTGGAGTAGGGTGGCACACTGCTGTAGCCGGTCGAGCCGTAGGCCGACTGGTAGGGGATTACTACCTCGCAGGAGTCGCCTACATGCATGTTCTGAAGGGCAATCTGCCATCCTGACACTACGCTGCTTAATTTAGTCTCGAATATCGAGTCGGTCTGCAGGTAGCTGGAGTCGAATGCCGTGCCGTTGTAGAATCGTCCGATGTACTTTACATGCACGGTCGATGTATAGTAGGGCTTCAGGTTGCCGGCGGTAAGCGAGCGGTCGTTGAACCAATGCATGAGCACATAGCTGCCCTGGTCGTAGGGTGGTACTACGCGGGTGAAGTAGAGGTCGGACGAACCCTCTTCTGTGCGCGCCGCCTGCTCGTCAAGCCAGGAGTTGTTGGCTTCGCGCCATTCGCGGTAGGTGTCCCAGGTGGTCTCGTCGCCTTTGCACGAAGCGAAAGCCGACGCCATCAGTACCGTGCCGGCGAATAATATTGGTAATCTGTTCATTATCTTGATTGGAGTATTTGAGCGGGAGAGTATTCCGAATGCCGCCGCGGAGGGCTGCGGTGTCAGAATTCTACTGTAGGTGCTGTCTGAGCGCCTTCTGTGGCTTTGAACTGAGGCTTGGGTGTAAATCCAAACCATCCAGCATAGATGGTAGTCGGGAATTTCTTTATAGCTGTGTTGTAGTCCTTTACGGCCTCTGTATAGCGCCCTCGCGCTACTGAAATGCGGTTTTCTGTACCTTCGAGCTGCACCTGCAGGTCGCGGAAATTCTCATTAGCCTTGAGGTCGGGATATGCCTCGCTTACGGCAAGAAGTGACTTCAAAGCGCCGGTGAGCTGGTTCTGAGCCTCGGTGAAGCGCTGGAGATTCTCCTCGGTAAGTTCATCGGCATTGATGTTTACGGCCGTTGCATTGGCACGCGCCTGAGTCACTTCGGTGAGTGTCTTCTCCTCATGTGTGGCATAGCCTTTTACGGTGGCCACAAGGTTGGGTATCAGGTCGCTGCGGCGCTGGTACTGGTTTTCTACTTCGGCCCACTGCTGGTCTACCGTCTGCTGCTTGTCAACAAGTGAGTTGTAGTTGCATGAACTGAGTCCGGCCATGCAGAGCATTCCGGTGGCAATGGCTGTTATGCGGTGTTTGAGTGTCATGATTCTTGCTTTTTATTGTTTGGAGTGTGGCCCACAGGCCCGCAAGCCCGGCTTTAGCCGAGTTTGCGGAGCAGTGAGTTGATGCTTACTGTATCGTGGATGAGGCGGTGAAGATCCTCAACCTTTACGCGCTTCTGTTCCATCGAGTCGCGTTCGCGCAGGGTTACGGTGTTGTCTTCAAGTGTCTGGTGGTCGACAGTCACGCAGAAGGGTGTTCCGATGGCGTCCTGACGGCGGTATCGCTTGCCGATTGAGTCTTTCTCCTCGTAGTGGGTGGGGAAGTCAAATTTCAGGTCGTTGACAATCTCGCGAGCCTTTTCGGGCAGACCGTCTTTGCGCACGAGGGGCATTACGGCGCACTTGACGGGAGCGAGTGCCGGCGGGAGGTGGAGTACCACACGCTTGTCGCCGCCTTCGAGTTCCTGTTCTTCGTAGCTTGAACAGAGCACTGAGAGGAACATGCGGTCGACTCCGATTGAGGTCTCGATGACGTAGGGTGTGTAGCTTTCGTTGAGCTCGGGGTCGAAGTACTGTATCTTCTTGCCTGAGAATTTCTCATGCTGCGAGAGGTCGAAGTTGGTACGAGAGTGGATACCCTCTACCTCCTTGAATCCGAAAGGCATCTCGAACTCGATGTCGGTGGCGGCATTTGCGTAGTGAGCGAGCTTCTCGTGGTCGTGGTAGCGGTACTTGGCGTCGCCGAGACCGAGGGCCTTGTGCCATTTCAGACGTGTCTCCTTCCAGTTTTTGAACCATTCGAGTTCCTGACCGGGACGCACGAAGAACTGCATCTCCATCTGTTCGAACTCGCGCATGCGGAAAATAAACTGACGGGCCACAATCTCGTTGCGGAAAGCCTTGCCAATCTGTGCGATGCCGAAAGGTATGCGCATACGTCCGGTTTTCTGAACATTGAGATAGTTTACAAATATGCCCTGTGCTGTCTCCGGACGGAGGTATACGGTCATGGCACCGTCGGCGGTAGAGCCCATCTCGGTGCGGAACATGAGGTTGAACTGACGTACCTCGGTCCAGTTCTTGGTGCCGGAAATCGGGTCGACAATCTCTTCGTCGATGATAATCTGGCGGAGTGCGTCGAGGTCGTTGTCGTTCATGGCCTGTGCGAAGCGCTCGTGGAGTGCGTCGCGCTTGGCCTTGTGCTCAAGAACGCGTGGATTGGTCTGACGGAATAGCTCGGCGTCGAAACTGTCGCCGAAACGTTTTGCAGCCTTGGCCACCTCTTTCTCGATTTTGTCGTCGTATTTGGCTATCTGTTCTTCGATGAGCACGTCGGCGCGATAGCGCTTCTTTGAGTCTTTGTTGTCGATCAGAGGGTCATTGAAGGCATCCACATGGCCCGAGGCCTTCCAGATAGTGGGATGCATGAAGATGGCCGAGTCAATGCCTACGATATTGTCGTGGAGCAGGGTCATGGAGTCCCACCAATATCGCTTGATGTTGTTTTTCAACTCTACACCGTTCTGCCCGTAGTCGTAAACTGCTGACAGTCCGTCGTATATCTCGCTTGAGGGGAACACGAAGCCATATTCTTTGGCATGTGACACTATCTTCTTAAACTGATCTTCTTGTTGAGCCATGATTGTATGTATGATTTTCAATATTTTCAGAGAGCAAAGATAATGTTTTCTGCGGATATGACAAAGGCAGATGCATATGCGTCTGCCCTGAATGTATTTAAATTCCGGTTATTTGAGGATAGTGCGCGGGCCTGCCGCCTGATTTTCCTGAGCGCCGAGACTGTTGAGCGATTCGGTCTCCTGTTTCACGGCTGCTTCCGTGGGGTCGCTATAGTGGTCAACCTGTTCTCCGGGAGTCTGCGACTTGATGCGTGGGTCGCGTTTGTCATCTTTTTTAGTATTCATGTCTGTAAAATTTTTAACTTGATTATGTCTGTATGCTGTGCAAAATTGATTTGAACAGTTGTCTATAGTCACAACATGTTGCCATCGCAAAAGGTTTGTATGACTCCGGAGACATGACGGAGGGAAGAGTTACAAAAAATGGCGCTGTGTCGTAGTATTGACACAGCGCCATGGGTAAATCAAAGTTGAGAGTAGCCCATAGGAGAATCGAACTCCTCTTTCAAGAATGAAAATCTTGCGTCCTAACCGATAGACGAATGGGCCGGATAATGGTGGCCACGGATGTTGTAGCCATTATCCTCTATTAAGGGTCATTAGGCGTTGGCAGCCAGCTTGTTGATGTGAAGGGCGAGCTTGCTCTTCAGGTTGGATGCCTTGTTCTTTGAGATTGTACCCTTTGCAGCCAGACGGTCAAGCATTCCGCTTACCTTGGGCAGAACTGCTTCAGCTTCAGCCTTGTCGGTGAGGGCGCGTACACGACGCACGGCGTTGCGGGCTGTCTTGGCGTAGTAGCGGTTGTGAAGACGACGCGACTCGGTCTGACGGATACGCTTAATAGATGATTTATGGTTTGCCATTACTTAAAATGCTTAATCTTTTATTGTTTTGTTTTTTGATTGTAGCCCATAGGAGAATCGAACTCCTCTTTCAAGAATGAAAATCTTGCGTCCTAACCGATAGACGAATGGGCCATCATTGCTCTTAGGCGTAATTGCGAGTGCAAAGATAGGGACTTTTTCTTATCTCAGCAAATATTTTCACAAAAAATTAATCAATCATGTCGTTTTTATGCTTTTTGCGGGATTTTTCCCCGTAGGGAAGATGCTCACACGGGCCCGTCACGACTCTATACACATTAATTATATATGCAGTGGAATCAGATGTCTTGCCGCAGTGTCGAAACTTGGATGATTGAGGTATCAGAGTATACGGAAGATTTCATATGAGTTATCTTTCTACGGTGTGAAACACCCATAATATGGCAGATAGGCTGAAAAAAATGGCCAATACTTCATCTCTGTTGAATTTGAATGGTTAATTATATGAAAAAAATGTCTACCTTTGCAGCTCTTAATATTAGGTAAACCCTATAGATTATCACAAATTTTATGAAAAAGAAGATTTTTTTATTTGTTGCCGCTGCTATGTCGATTCTTTCGGTAACTTCATGTAAAAGTGACGATAATGACAATAGCGAGATTGTTGACGCCAGTTTCGTAAACGAGACATTGCAGGTCACATACAACGGTGTGCCCGTGATTGGCAAGAACGCCCATCTGCATTTCGACAAGGCTCAGGGCGGAGAGGGCACTCTCAATGTCTACAGCGCTATTGACATGAGTGCCGTGGCGGCCGACAATCAGACTTCATCGGTTCTTTATGGTCCCGGTGTACTCCCCGGCACACCTATGCTTACCATACCGGTCAATGTGGTAAAGGAGGGTGACAATTTCTATTTTGCAACATCCGGCTCAACCGAATATGTCGACTATGAGCTCGACGGTGAAATCAACGGCAGTGTGCTTTCTCTGGATTTCTCCAATGTATCGCTCAAGAATAAAGTTCTTGCCGGCAAGAGCTATAAGCCTGCCCCTCTTGATGTTGGCCATACAGCTGTTACAGGTAGCGTATATGTCAACTGGGAGTCAACCGCTAAATTCGACATCGGTTTCGGTGCTGAAAACGGCTTTCCCGCACAGACATTTATCGCCAGTCTGGTGTTGAATTCTGCATTTATCCCTATGGGCAATACTCAGATGTCGGTGTATGATATTGTAAAGGCATTGCTCAAGAACGCAACATTTACCGCTGACGGAAACATCACCGGCACATATGTAGATATGGCTACCAACCAGGAGACTGCTATCCCTGTAGGCATCGCACAGTATGTAGCGGTATCAGGCAATGAAATCAAGCTCTTCCTCAATCCCGAGATGATTATAGCATCGGCCATGGGTGCCCGCAGCGAATCGGGCGACCAGTCGTATGAACTCGATACAACTCCGCTGCTTGCATATGCCATGGAGACATTCCTCCCCATGCTCTCTGAAGGCATACCCGTAGAGTATAAGGTAGAGAATGGCATGACATCGTTCTATCTGCCCTCGTCTATCCTTCTTCCGCTTGCAAAGGGTCCGCTTTACGACCTTACAAGCGATCCCAATTTCGTGCCTTTTGTAGAGGAATCCATGAAAGGCATGGAGGGCATGGCGGATATGATGGGAATGATTCGTCCTGCTATTGCAAGCCTTCCCTCTGTACTTGAGGGTACTACACTCCTTGAACTCGGTCTCAATCTCGTTGACGCCGAGTAAAAGACATAGATTCCGACAGGATTTACCCGATAGGCTGCACACCACGCGGTGTGCAGCCTCTTTTTTTGCATTGTATAGTGTGGTTGTGGCAAAATATACATAGGGATTGATGAGCAAAATAATGGATACAGTGTTATATAATGTATAAACAAGCTCTAAGAGCTTAAAAACGTTTCAGCATTATGACAGTCTCCGAAAGAGAGCGCCATCTGATAAGCACATGTCTGTATATTATCGTGTTGCTTCTGTCGTTGGGCCTGATTGTATACATATCCATTGACACATTCGAGGGCGTGAATTTCCTTGAAAACAGTTCGTACATGCGTTTCCAGTTCTGGGTATGCGTGGTGTTTATCATTGATTTTTTTGTTGAGTTGTGGATGGCGCCCAACAAGGGACGGTATTTCCGGCGCAGGTGGCTGTTCCTGTTGCTGTCGATACCGTATCTTAATATATTGCAGCTGTTTCACGTACAGTTTACTTCTCAGGAACTTTACTTCGTGCGCTTCATTCCTTTGGCCCGGGGTGCGCTCGCGCTTGCTATCGTCATAGGCTACATGACCTCCAACCGTCTGTCGTCGCTGTTCAAGAGCTATCTCGTGATAGTGATAATGATTATCTACTTTTCGAGTCTTATTTTCCTCAACTGCGAGCATCCCGTCAACGATATGGTGCCCAACTATGGTGCCGCGTTGTGGTGGGCATGCATGGATGCCACTACTATAGGGTCGGATATCTACCCTGTGACTGTCATAGGCAAAATACTCGGAGTAGTGCTTGCCGCTCTGGGGATGCTGATGTTTCCGCTCTTCACGGTCTACATCACCAACTGGGTGCAGCGCTACAACAAGACCCACAATCCGGCTATATTCAATTCGGAATTTGCCGACAACAATTCCGACAAGGATTCCTGAACGTCGTTTTATCCATTTGTTATGGTCCCCCCTTCTGATAATCCAGCCTCCATCCCCCGGCGCCGTGATATAAAGGCCATTGCCGGACGCATACTGAAAGTCGTAGTGCCTCTTGGCATCTCAGCGGCTCTGGTTGTGTGGCTGTTTCATAAGGTAGACCTCGACAGAGTGGAGGATATAGTGCGTGACGGTGTCGACTACCGTTTTATCATAGCCATGATGCTGGTCACGATGTTTTCCCACATGATACGCGGACTGCGGTGGGGCATACAGCTCCGTGCGGCAGGCATACCGCGTATGCCTGTCGTTGCCGAATATGTATCGATATTCGGGGCATATGCCATGAACCTTGTGTTTCCCTATCTTGGCGAGGCATGGCGTTGTGTGTATGTGTCGCGCCGTCAGCGCTGCAAACTGTCGACTGTGGTGGGTACCGACCTCGGCGACCGTGCGTCCGACGGCATTGTCATTGCCATGCTGATTGCGCTCACTCTGTTTGTTGCCCGGCCACAGCTCACCCGTTTTCTCGACCGTTATCCAATGGGTGAGGCGCTCCACCGCTATGCCACCGACGGCTCTCTGTGGATATGCCTGTGCGCGGTGGCCCTGCTTGCGGCGGTGGTCGTATGGCTGTTTCGGCGCAGCAAGGCTGTAAAAAGCATGGAGCGGAGCGTGGCGCGGATATGGAGCGGTTTTGCAGTGCTGTTCCATATGAAGGGGATATGGCTCTATCTGCTGCTTACCGTAGGTATCTGGACATGCTACTTCATGGAGACATATCTTTGTTTCTACGCATTTCCGTTTACCAGGGCGCTTGTGGATGAGCCGGGCAGTTGCTGGGGGCTTGTGCCTGGACTGGTGGTATTTGTGTTCGGCTCGTGCAGTATGATTGTTCCGTCCAACGGCGGCCTTGGCCCGTGGAATATCGCTGTAATGTTTGCTCTCACTCTTTTCGGCATAAGCTCGGGCGACGGTGCGGCCTATTCGATAGTGTGCTGGAGTTTCCAGGCAGGGATGCTCGTGGCTCTCGGCATATTCAGTGCCTTATACATAATGATTGAACGGCGTGCCGGCAGGAATAATGTGCCCGGCTCCGGCAGTTTGCAGGAAAAATCGTAAATTTGAGTCGGAATCTATAAAAGATATATCAATGAGCGATTTTGACACCGAATGGCAGAAGATGCTCGACGGCGAGGTGTACGACGCCGGGCGACGCGAGTTTCTCGACCGACTGATTGACACAAGAGAGCGACTGTGGGAGTTCAACAATATGAATCCCCGCAATACCGACGCTCTGACCGAAATACTACGCGGACTGCTCGGCTCGTGTGGCGAGCATATAACGGTCAATCAGCCTTTCCGCTGCGACTACGGATGCAACATACATGTGGGTGAGAAGTTTTTTGCCAACTTCAATCTTACCATACTCGACGAAGCGCGTGTGACCATCGGCGACAATGTGCTTATCGGCCCTAACGTAAGCATATACACCGCATGCCATCCGCTCGACGCCATCGAGCGCAACAAATGGGTGGAATGGGCTGAGCCTGTGACTATCGGCAACAATGTGTGGATAGGCGGCTCGTCAACAATATTGCCGGGCGTGACTGTCGGCGACAATGTGGTGATTGGTGCCGGCTCGGTAGTCACCCGCGATGTGCCGTCGGATGTGGTGGTCGGAGGCAATCCGGCACGCATTATCAAGCGGCTTGCCTGACGGGCGTCAGTCGTGAATCTGGCGTATGTCGTAGGGCGTGGCCTGGTATACGAAATAGTTTAGCCAGTTGGAGAAGAGCAGGTTGGCGTGGGAGCGCCATCTTACGAGCGGTCCGCGCGAGGGGTCGTCGTCGATATAATAGTGTACCGGAATCGACGGATTGAGTCCGCGGTCCATGTCGCGGCGGTACTCGTAGTCGAGCGTCAGCGGAGAGTATTCCGAATGTCCTGTGATGAAGAATTCCCTGCCTCCGCGTGCCATCACCATGTATATGCCGCTTTCGGGACTTTCCGACAGTATTTTCAGGCCTGGAATGGACTCGATATCGCTGCGCACGAGTTGTACGTGACGGCTGTGCGGCACATAGAATTCGTCGTCGAATCCTCGGAATATGGGATTGCGCTGGTCGTTGACGCGATGGCGGAACACTCCTGATATCTTGCTGCTCGTAAGGTGTTTGGGCACACTGTAATGGTAGTACAGCCCGGCAAAGGCGGCCCAGCATATATAGAGGGTTGAGGTGACATGGGTGCGGCACCAGTCGAATATTTCGCATAGCTCGTGCCAGTAGTCTACATCCTCAAATTCCACCATCTCAAGCGGGGCGCCGGTAATGATGAACCCGTCGTAGTTCTGGCCGCGTATCTCCTCGAAGGTCTTGTAGAACTCCTCGATATGCTCGCGCGGAGTGTTGCGCGACACATGGCTTCGGGTGTCGATAAGGTCGAGCTCCACCTGCAGGGGAGTATTGGAGATAAGCCTGAGCAGGTCGGTCTCGGTCATTATTTTCAGAGGCATCAGATTGAGTATGCCTATCCGCAGCGGGCGTATGTCCTGCCCTTCGGCACGCTGTTCGTCGATTACGAATATGTTTTCCTCCCTGAGGGTCTCTACGGCGGGGAGTTGCACCGGTACTCTTACTGGCATGTCGGTGTGGTGGGGTCGATGTTGTGGAGTTTTTCAAGGCGGCTCAGCAGTTCTATGCCATATTTGCGGCCTGAGTCGATTTTGTCGGGCACATGGGCGTCGCTGTTGACTACGATGGGTGTATGTGCGGCGATGAGGCGGTCGAGCCATCGGCGGGCGGGGAATATGCGCTCCGCTGTCTCATGTATCTTGGTGTTTATCTCTACGGTGATGCCGCTGTCGATTATCAGGTCGATTAGTGAGTCGATGCGGGCCCGGTACCAGGATTCGTCCTCGATGCCCGGCCTGAACATCGACGCGTTGTGTCCTATCTTGTCGAAGTGTCCTATTATGTCGAATCCGCCTTCGAGAATCATCCGTTCCGACTGGTCGTAGAAGGTGTCGACTACATACCGGATATCGTCGTGGAAGTATGTGCTCATTTTCTCCCTGAACGATTCAAACCGTCCGTCGACATCCACATATCCGCTGTCGCTCGGCACAAAGTGGACCGAGCCGATGCGGTAGTCGAGCGGAAGATGGCGGAAATAGTCGGAGGCAGGGCCCCATTCCGGTCCGAGATAGTCGATTTCCATGGCGGCGTACAGATGTATGCGGTCGGCGTGGAGGGTCTGCAGTCGCTTCACCTCTGCCAGGTATTCGGTCACGCTCTCATGGCTCATGTTGCACGACGAGTGTATGGGCACGGGTGAATGGGGGGTAAATCCCCAGTGTTCCATGCCGGCATCGATTGCCGCGAGTGTCATCTCGGCAATCGGCGCCTTTCCGTCGCACCACTGTGTGTGGCTGTGGAAGTTGTAGCGCGTTGTGGCGCGCGCGATGTCAGCGGGTCTTTTCATTTGCGCGCACTACTTTGTTGGACATCTCGCGCAGGGCTGTACGCTCGCGTTCTACCTCCTGTTCCATCGAAGTGATACGTCCGGCTACGGCCCTGTCGCCACCGGCATAGCGCATGCGCATTGAGTCGAGTTCCTTCAGGTTGCGGTCGAGCCGGCGGCACGCGTCGAGGTACTCCTCCATGGCATTTCTGGCAGCCGGAGTGCGCAGTTCGTCCCATGTGGTTATGATGCGGTTGCCCGGCAAGGCGAAATAGAAATCGGGGTGTGATTTGCCCGAGACGTATTCGGCCGAGTCGATGCGTTGCAGCATTTCGGTATAGTCGGCGTCGGCAGGCCAGGTCGAACGGAAAGAGTCTATGCGCGCGTGAGCGGCAAGCCCCGGAGTATCGACCGGATAGTTGACACGCAAATCCGACGGGATAAACCGGTAGATTGTGATTTTGTCGCCAAGACGGTTGCGGTCGGTCGCCCACCATCCTACGCCGTTTACCTCGTCGATTGCCAGCAGGTAGTCATCGTAGGTCGAGTTGTATGGCATTCCTATGTTCTGGGGCTGGAGAAATCCGTTTTCATCTTTACGCGATATGAATATGTCGTATCCTCCTATTGATTCCGGGCCGTTGTTGGCATAATACAGCGTCACTCCGTCGGGCATCATAAACGGATAGTTGCTGTCGCCTCCGGCGTCAAGCGCGTTTCCGAGGGGGTGGGGTGTATCCCATGTGCCGTCGATGAGGCGTGTGGCTCCCATCAGCACATAGTTTTCATCCTTGTCGGGAGCCGACCATATGCGGAATTCTCCCGACTGTGGCATGTAGACCTCTGACGGCTCGGCTATCTCATAGTCGTCGGGCATCACATCGGTGCTGTTGAGGGTGCCGCTTTCCGGGCTCAGGTGGTAGAACTTGAAAAACTCGTCGCGGTCGACAGCCATGCTGTCGATTACCACGATTTTCTCCACTCTGTCGAGCATGGCCTGGCCGAGCATGGTGCGGCGGCGCAGTTCGTCGGCTTCAGGCGACTTAGTTATCTTGGGGGCTTTGCGGGCTTTTTTCTTGTTGGCGTTGTCGATGCCTTCCTCATACCTGTCGAGCAGGTCGGTGGCTTTCGAGAACTCATATTGCTCGAAAGCAGCCTCTGCGAGATATCGCGGGGCATCGATTAGCCTGCGCTCGTCGGCCACCTTGAGGTATCGCTCCGCTTTCTTGGGGTTGCCGCTGCGCAGCAGGCACACTCCTACCCATTGGTTGAGCGACGCGTCCTTGGGCTTGGCTGAAAGAGCCTTTTCAAATATAGGGAGTGCGGCGGCATAGTCGCCGTCGAGCATCATCTGACGAGCATCGTCGATAGTCTGGGCCGGCGCCGTGCCCCATGTGATGGCCATTGCGCCCGCTATGATATATCCGGTCAGTCTCATGTAGCGTTGATTGGAATATACATTTTTGCAACCCAAAATTACGCAATATTTTCCATATCTGTTGCTATTGCTCTGTTTTTTGCTTTTTTTATGGCATCATGATATCAAAATTACAAAAGAATGTAGTACTTTCGGCCTCCGGAAAAAGTAGCTACATAATATTATCATGAATAAAACTAATCTTTTCGCTGCAATGACGGCATTAGCCGTAGGTATTGGATGGGCGGGGGCCGAAGCCGCCGACTCTCCGCAGGTTGCAGCCGGAGGCATATTGCCTCGCCCTGTGAGTATTGATATGAAAGATGGCCGACAGGCATGCTTTGATATCGCCAAAGGTATATCCGTGTCATATTCCGGAGTCCCGGCCTCCGAGCGCGACCGCATTTCGGAATATATGGACAGCCGCTTTGGTGTGGCCGACAGCCCTGTCGGGAAGAGCCGCGGCAGAATTGAATTCTCGATTGTCGACTCTCTGCCCGGCGACAGCTCGCCCGAGGGATATGTGCTCGACATTGCCGGCGACGGTGTGCACGCCCGCGCCACATCGGCCGCCGGACTGTTTTATGCCGCGCATTCTCTCGCACAGCTTGCCGACACCTATGATGGCAAGATACCTGAATGCAGCATCGTGGACTATCCGCGCTTTCAGTACCGCGGACTTATGATTGACGTGAGCCGCAACTTCCGCGACAAGAATTTCATCAAGAAGCAGATTGACGCCATGGCTGCGCTTAAGCTCAACCGGCTGCACCTGCATCTTACCGATGCCGCCGGCTGGCGCATGCAGATCGACCGCTATCCGCGCCTTACCGAGTTTGCCGCGTGGCGCAAGGGTGGCTCATGGAAAAACTGGGACAACAAATATTGCGAGGCTACCGACCCTGAGGCTACCGGTGGGTTCTACACCAAGGACGATCTGCGCGAGATAATCCGGTATGCCGCCGACCGCTATATCACCGTCATCCCCGAAATCGAGATGCCGGGACATTCGGCCGAGGTGCTTGCCGCATATCCCGAACTGTCGTGCACCGGCGAGCCTTACAAGCATCATGAATTCTGTCCGGGCAATGAGGCCACGTACGAGTTCCTTCAGAATGTGCTCGACGAGGTAATCGAGGTGTTCCCTTCAGAGTATATACATATAGGTGGCGACGAGGCCGCCAAGGATGCCTGGAAAAAGTGTCCGAAGTGCACCGCGCGTATGGCCAGTGAGGGTATAAAGGATGTCGACGGTCTGCAGAGCTATCTCATCCACCGTATCGACCGCTACCTCGATTCTAAGGGGCGCACGCTTCTTGGCTGGGACGAGATAATGGAGGGAGGCGTGGCTCCGGGCGCCGCCGTGCTGTCGTGGCGCGGATTCGAGCCGGGTGTCAAGGCTGCCTCAGCCGGCCATGCCACAGTGATGGCCCCGGGCCGTTTCTGCTATTTCGACGGTTATCAGGATGCTCCGGCCACACAGCCCGAGGCTATAGGCGGATACCTGCCTCTTGAGCTTGTTTACAGCTTCGACCCGGCTCCCGACTCTCTGTCGGTGGATGTCAAGGAGCATATAAAGGGTGTGGAGGCCACTCTGTTTACCGAATATATCGCTACCGACGACCATGCCGAATACATGCTGTATCCACGATTGCTTGCATTGGCCGAAGTGGCATGGACTCCGCAGTCGCTCAAAGAGTACGACAACTTCTACACTCGTGCGCTTGCCGCAAACGACCGTCTCGCCCGCGACGGATACAATGTGTTCGACATGCGCTCCGAGGTAGGCAATCGTAAGGAAGCGCTGGCTCCTGTAAGCCATCTTGCCTTGAACAAAAACGTCGTGTACAACGATTGCAATTGGTCTAAGAGCTATCCTGCGGCTGAGGCCAAGACACTCACCGACGGTCTGCGCGGTGGATGGAACTACAATGATTTCCGCTGGCAGGGGTTCTTCAACGACTCTACCGATCGCGCCCTTGATGTCACTGTCGACCTGGAGCGAAACGAGAAACTCTCGTATATCGGCGCTGACTTCATGCAGATTTGTGGCCCCGACGTATGGTTCCCTGTCAAGGTGGTGATATCGGTTTCCGACAACGGCACCGACTTTACTCCGCTTGCTGTAATCGAGCATGAGCCTAAGGAAGATTCAGGAGTATCGTTCCGCAACTACGGCTGGACCGGCTTGGCCGAAGCACGCTATGTGCGCTACCAGGCCTTCAACCGCTCCCACTTCATGTTCCTCGACGAAATCGTGATTCGCTGACCATCTCCCCGCTGGTGTGGAGTATCTCATTTAAATCAACATCGGCCATACGGAGCGAATCCGTATGGCCGATGTTGATTTAGTTATACTTATAATTATTATAGGAGTATGCGCACGGATTTACCGCCGACTGTCACTATCGCTGCTCCGCGATGACTGGTGGTTATCTCTTGGCCGGCAGTGCCGTTGAAGAGGCGGATACCGCTAAGGTCGTAGACCACGACGGGCGTAGTGGCATCGACACCGTTGACAGAGAATCTGCCGGCGCCCGATACGCTGATAGAGAAGTCGGGAGTTTCTATTTCGGTAATGCCTGCTACGCCGCCGGCAGGTAGATATACTACCTCGCCGAGCGCACTGTTGTCGGCCTTGTGGTAGATTCTTTTCTCAATCTCTTCGGCCGACTGGTCGGTGCCGCCCCACGTGTTGCCTTGGGCATAGATGGTAAGCGCCGTGTTGTTGTATAAATCGTAGGGTATAGTCGGGTCCCACGCATTCTCGGCGCCGGCCGGAGTCTTGCCGCAGTTGCCGTTGTTGGCAAACACATTGCCGCCGGGATTGTAGTCTGACGAAGAGGCGTCGGCATTATTTCCGAAGTTGGCCCGTGTTTTTCCGATGATGGTGGCACCCCAGAGGCAACCGTCGATTGTGTTGCCCTCGACGTATACGGATGTAGGATTGGAGTCGGAGGTCGAATTTACGGTAATGCCCGAGCCGCCGTTCATGGCGTTGGTCTCATAATGGCAGTTTATAATCTCGTTACCCTTGATTTTAACGTTCATGTAGTTGCCGAGGATGTTTATGCCGTATCGGCTGTTGTCCATATAGTTGTCCTCGATTTCAATCCGGTGGTTGCCTATCATGGACAGCATGTTTGATACTGAGATTGCTCCGGGGAGTGTACGTTTTCCGCCATAGATGGTATTTCGGCGTATTATTATCGCACCATTGTCGGCCGCAGGAGTCTCGTTAATCACGGGATAGTTGCGGTTGTCGGTCGAGCAGTCCTCAAACACATTGTCCTCGATGACTACACCCGCGGCCAGATTCGAGCCTGCGCCGATTGCCGACAGATGTGTGCGGTAGAAGTAGCAGTTGCGCACCGCGTTGTTGATGCTCGACGCCACAAATCCGATGGCATAATTGCCTATGTGGGTATTGTGTTCGATAAACGAGCAGCTCTCGACCGTTACACCTGCCGGGGCGCCCAGGCGCAGACCGGCTCCCTCGAAGCGCACATGTTTCACCGTCTGAGGCACGGAAGTGTCGAGGAAATGTATCCCTTTGGGTTTGATACCCTCTTCGGTGGGCATGATTGTTGCTGTATCGGCTGGCGCAAAATTATTATTGCCGCCATACATTCTCACGAGGATGTCGGCTCCCATACGCAGTGTGGCGTTGTTGTCAAGCACCAGACCGTCCTGGTCAAGCACATCGATATCTTTGCTCAGACTGAATGTATTGTCGTCGAGCTGTATAACACCTGAATCAGCTATCTTGGCAAGGTCAGCAAAGGTATACACTGTGCCTGTATTAGGCGTCTGATATACGTCGTTGGCCGATAGTGCTGTAAGTGTACTTCCAAGATAAAGAAAGAGTATAGATTTTTTCATAATCATTAAAAAACTTAGGTTAGATGATGCAAAAGTAAGTTATTTATTCTTAAATCTGAAATTTTGCAATTAAAAAACGATAAATAGCGCCATGATTTCTTTGTTTTTCCGTATCGCAAGACAATCGCTCTGCTATGGGGATATGACATCTGCGATATGCAGTGTATTCTGTCAAACAATTATTATTTTGATGCAACGGAGGCTAATTTTCATTCAGGGCTGACGCATGAGATTTAACTATCCTTAAAGACTTTGTACAGATATTCAGTGCTCCACATACATTTTTTGCGTCTTCGTCTAAGGCTGAGTTTATCGTTCTGCTTTTTAAGCATTTCCAATGCATACTTGCGCATCGCTGAAAAATTGACAGCACCATTCTTGGCGCGTACGCGGCACATATCCTCCCGAAAAGTCACGTCGAGATGCCAGTGCAGTTTGTTCTCGATGCCCCAGTGCGCACGAATACGCATCGCATAGTAAGAAGCCTCATCGTTCTCCACGCTGCTGAGATAGTAGATTGTTTCACGCGAGCGAGCACCGTTCTCCGTACGCTCACGCTCCATCTTTATGATACGTTTAAGACCGGGCCACTTCTCGTACATTCCCTCCTGTTCCAAAAGTGTCGTATCCATAATTGAACAGGTTCTCTTCTCAACTCTTCCGTGCCCCTTTTCCTCGGTTGTGTATACCGATATTGGAATAGCACTGCTAAATATGCTCTCCGTCAGGTTCTTGAGTATCGGCTGATTGTCTTTAAGCGCCATCAGATAGTCGCCGCCCCGGAGTATGATCTGTTCTGCGATATTACGGTGGGTCCCCATTGCGTCGATTGAAACCAAAGCCCCTGTAAGCCATAAAGAGGACAATACTGACGGAAGAACCGTAAGTTCGTTGGTCTTGTCATCCACCGGCTTTTCGGCAACGCAGATTTCTGTTTCAGATACCCACGCATTGAGGATATATAGTCCGTGGCATCCGGGACTCCTTGGATTTTCACCCCGAAGTTTCTTGCCGTCAATGATGACCTGATTGCCGCACAGGGATTCGATTATGTGGCCTCGGCAGCAATCGAGACTTGCCCGGAGCTGAGCGGGATTGACAGACTCTACAACACGAAGTATCGTGTCACCGCATGGAACACCGTTGCAGAGTTTCAGCAATCCGGCTGCCTTGAATTCTTCCTCTCGGTCTGTAACCATATCCGATATGTCGTCACAGTCCTCACAATCACACAACACGCCGATGAGTGCCATTCGGAGCACATCCTCGAGTTCATGTTTAACCTTTCCCAAGTCACGCGGGTCTTTTACTTTGCTGAAAATTTCTATTTGCATACCTCTAATATAACCATTTTCAGAAATATATGCAATATCAGAAAGTTTATTTCACATAATCAGGTGAATTTTTGACTGAATTTGAGTTAAATCTCATGCGCCAGACCTGATTTTCATTGGAATTTTATCAAGTTGCCAAATAAAATCCATATCTTTGCAACCGTCAGACAAAAAGACACGAATATAAACCGATAAAAGAGGTGTCGGATTTAAAAGCCTTATACAAATAGAGTTAGCGGACAGACTTGGAGAGATATTTAATATGGTCAATCTGTATGCCACAAATAAGATACCCCCGCCCTTTCCGGTTTTATATCAAATTGCGGATATTTTGAACATTAATATTTAAGAACTTCAACACTTAATAAGATAAAACAAATCTAAAACCATAATTATGAGAGCGTTTAGTTTATTCTATGCAATCTATGACTACAATGCGAGTCAAAGTATTGCGGTAATTAAAAGTAGTGGTATTGGTGTGACTATTTCTACAAAATGTAGCTCTTGGCGTAATTCGGAAAGAATTGAAAAATGTTTTGGAGATAATTAATGTATAGAACTTAAGTACATGACAAAAATTTGAAAACATCGAATTTTGGGGTATAAGTCGGACGCATAAGTATGGTCGAAATCTCTTCCAATCCATATTTGACAAGCGACTTTGCCTTTCTTCCATGTTTCAGAATCCTTATCGGTTTAATATTTATATCTTTATGTTCACCAACGAGATACGCCCATACAAGAGCCATGCAGACCATCGCGACAAGTCTTGCGATGCGGTCCATATCACGCATATGGGTATCCTCGATGTTGAAGCCGGAAGATTTCATGGCTCTAAAGGCCGTTTCTATCTCCCATCGTTTTTTGTATGTCAAAATCGCCTCCTCGGGCCGATTGAAGCATATGAGAATCTGCAATTCCGGAACACCATCGGAGTTTTTGATCCGGCTGCCGGCAAGATAGACATACTCACCTTTGTGAAGAAAGAGCGTATGGAAGAATTTCTCCTGACCGACCTTCAAATCATTGAACAGCCACCAGGCTCGGATTCTCTCACCGGTGGAAGGCTTGACAATCCAGAAGTTCTGACGTATTCGGATGTAATACCGTATGCGACGGCTGTTGAGCCATCCTGTCCATTCCTTTCCGATGAACTCGCGGTCTGCCACAAGGCAGTCGATGCATTCCGCTCCGAAAAGACGGATAAAACGTTCCATAATTTTCTTGCGTTCTTCCCAGTTGGAGTTGCCACGTTTCGGAAGAAGGCTGAATATCAAAGGGAAGGCAATCCCTTTATAGGTTATGCCCAACATAAGGATGTTTATATTGAACTCCCCGAACTTCCAGTTGGTCCGGTCCATGCTCAGCACAAGACCGGTCTTGACAGGAAGCAGCGAGAAAATCATACGGGCTATGATGTCAAGGTCAAGTACATACTTGGCAAAGAATCTTTGGAGCCGTCTGAGGTTGGAATCCTTGTCTACAGCCGTAGGCATCGCATCAGCCAGTTTGTGGAGGCTGACAGTCTGCACCACACAGAGTGCATGGAGCAGCAACGCCATGAGTTTTATGCGTGCCAAATTCATACTTTGACCAAAGTGCTCTTGCATAATCGGGAGGATTTGGTTAACTTTGACCGAGTCCTTGAAATTAGTAGTTTTCATGAGAAAAAGCGTCCAAACTTTTCCTTTAAATTACTAATTTTCAGGGACTTTTGCAAATTTAATCGACTAAAAATTAAGTGTTTAACAGCATAAATTTAATTTTTGTCATCTACTAAAGTATAGAACAGAAAAGCCATGCAAAAACATTCTGCGTATCGCCTTACCTATGCTTTGAATGAAACGGGGCAACTTGTTAATGTTGATGATGTGCTTGTTGGAAAAAAATGTGGTTGTTTTTGTCCTGCTTGTAAAGAACCATTAACAGCTAAAAATCAAGGGAAAAAGCGAATGCCTCATTTTGCGCATCAATCAGAAACGGAATGTGATTATGCAATTGAATCAATGCTTCATCTTATTGCAAAAGAAAAGATACGTGAAGCATTCTTGTCAAAATCCGAATTTTGGATAGAATTTGAGTATAAATCATTCTGTGTAAATAATGAAGAATGTAAATTTATTAAATATAATGAATGTTATGAAAGTAAAAGACAGCTATTTAACATCAAGCAGTTTTATGATTCCTGCGAACAAGAAATACCATATGACAATATAAATCGTCGTTCCGATTTGAAAATATATTCTTCAACAAATCCCGAAAGGGATCCTATTTATTTGGAATTCTTTGTCACTCATGCGAGTGACAAAGAAAAGTTGCATAGTGGTAATAAGATTATAGAAATATGTGTAGAGTCAGAAGATGATATTTTACAATTAGCAGAAAATGGAATAGTAGAATCCAATAACCATTATGTTAATAAGTATAATGTCTTTGAAAGAAATTTACAGAAAGTCTGTTTTTATGGGTTTAAGAACAAAGATTGTAAAAATAGCCGCATAAGTAATGTGATAGAATTTGTCAGATATATATTGTATAAGTCAGGAAAAACACAATGCTTTCAAGATGAATGTGATTGTAAAAGATTGGCAAGGTCAAAGACTTCGTCTTTGCTTGAAATCTGCATTCATACTTCTGTCTCATTTGGTATATATGAACAAGTTAGATATATAGGCTTTCAAAAATTTAAGATACCTAATTGTATATTATGTAAGAATTATGTTGATAGTTATAGCGGTATGGGGAAAATCTGCCGTTTGTATAAATATTTGCAAATATCACGATATGAACTGTTTGATACTGCTCGTGCAAAAACATGTAGTTGCTTTGCAATAGAGCAAGAGTATATGCAATCTGTGTTAAAAAACGGACTAAATGAAAACTATACGATGTTTTGTGAACCACAGAATATGGATGATACTTTTACTTTGCAAAGAACACTCGGCAATCATAAAGATTAAAATATTATCATTGTTTTACTAATAAGAGGACACAATAGGTTTAGGTATGCTAAAGTATCAAACAGTTGCTCCTATTGTCTTTACCTTTTTCAGGATAGTGCAACTGTTCTCAGTATGGAATGAAAATGATTAAGTTGTCGAACAGTTACTTAAACCACTCGGAAATAGACTGTTGATTAATGGCAAGAACCCACTTTCCGTTGTCTCGTGGCCACCGCTACTAATCCACTGCCCTCGGAAATACGAATTTATGAAAATATATCGTTGCCTCGCTGACGGATTCAATGCAAATATTTTGTTTCCAGTCTGTGTTTTAGGCATACATTTAATGATATATTTTCGATGGAATTAGACAAAATTAGGAATTGATTGTTATAATTATCATAGCATAGGGAGCAATCTCTGAAATAAAATAAGTAACTTAGCGCCTCAATTTTGCCTCGAATGAAGTTATCTCCACGCAATCACCGTTTCAACAGGCTCGCAGCAGGATGTCTGGGAGTGGCACTGGTAATCACTGCCGCCTCGGCCGACACTCGCAGCCCCAAGACTGATATCTCACGCAGCATCGACATATTCACATCTGTTTTCAAGGAGTTGCAGACCAATTATGTCGACTCCATCGATGCCGAAAAGTCGATTAACACCGCAATAGCGGCGATGCTCAACGACATTGACCCGTATACCGAATATTACCCCGCCTCCGAGCAGGAGGACCTCGCCATGATGACCTCGGGCGAGTATGGCGGCATAGGCGCCGTGATTACCGAGATACCCGGCAGGGGGGTATTCATATCCGAGCCCTACGAGGGCACGCCATCGCAGAAAGCAGGGCTGAAGGCCGGCGACCTTATTGTGGCCATCGATGCCGACACCGTGCTCACATGGCACAACTCCCAGGTGAGCAACCGTCTGAAAGGTGAGGCCGGCACCCCGTTGACCATCACGGTCAAACGCCCCTACAACGGCCCCGACTCGATATTGAAGTTCGACCTCGTGCGCAGCAAGATACAGCTCCCCTCGGTGCCCTACTACGGTATGGTGGGCGACAACACCGGCTATATCTACCTCACGCAGTTTACCGACAAATCGGCGGCCGACGTGCGCAATGCACTGCTTGAGTTGAAGAAAAATCCGGCCATGAAGTCGCTTATTCTCGACCTACGCGGCAATCCCGGCGGACTGCTTGAGTCAGCCGTGAAGATTGTGAGCTATTTCGTGCCGAAGAATACCGAGGTGATACGCACCCGCGGCAAGGGGCTTCTCAACGAGAAGGTCTACAAGACCACGTCGGCGCCTATCGACACCGACCTGCCCATCGTGGTGCTCATCGACGGCTCGTCGGCCTCTGCGGCCGAAATCACCGCCGGAGCGCTTCAGGACATGGACCGTGCAGTAATCATCGGCAGCCGTTCTTTCGGCAAAGGACTGGTGCAGGGCACTCGCCCCATTCCTTACGACGGCATGTTCAAGGTGACTACCGGTAAATACTATCTGCCCAGCGGACGCCTTATCCAGGCCATCGACTACTCCCGCCGCAATCCCGACGGCTCCGTGGCGCGCACTCCCGACTCGCTTACCAACGAGTTTGCCACACAGCATGGCCGCATCGTGCGCGACGGCGGCGGCATCACCCCCGACATCAAGGTGGAGTATCCCGAAATCAACCGTCTTACATATAATATAGTAAGCGACCATTGGGCGTTTGACTTTGCCACACGCTATGCAGCCACTCATCCCACCATTCCCGCGCCAGAGCAGTTTGACGTTACCGACACTATCTTCAACGAGTTCAAGGCTTTTATCGACCCGACAAAGTTTGAGTACGACAAGGTGTGCGAGCAGATGGTGCAGAATCTCCGCAAAGTCGCCGAGAGCGAAGGCTACATGACCGACTCCACTCGCAAGCAGATTGATATCCTCGAAGGCCTGCTGCGCCACGACCTCGGCCACGACCTCGACAACAACCGACGCGATATCGACGATATCCTTGCCTCCGAACTGGTAAAGCGCTATTACTATCAGCGCGGTCAGGTGGCCCAGTCGCTGCGCCACGACAATGCCGTCGACTCGGCCTCGGCCGTTCTCTCCAATCCTCTGCGTTATAAAGAGATACTGGCTCCGGTGAAGCCGACTAAAGATAAGAAGTAAATGGATCTCGAACAGCTGTGCGCGCGCATTCTTACCCCCTCGCGGAGGAAGGCTCTCGACAGCGCGCTTGACGACTCCTCGATACGTGTATGCCGCCTCGGCGGACTTGCCGGCTCCTCGGCCCCGATGGTGATGGCGGCTGTGGCTGCCTGCGGGAAGGATACCACCCGCAGTCCGATGATTGTAATCGGCGATTCGCTCGACGATGCCGGCTACCTTTACCACGACCTCTCCCGTGTGCTCGGCGAAGAGGCTGTGCTGATGATGCCCAGCGGCTACAAGCGAGCCATAAAATACGGACAAGTCGACCCCCCTTCGCAGATTATGCGCACCGAAGTGCTTAACCGATGGGCCGTTGACCCGGCCCTGCGCTATGTAGTGACGTATCCCGAGGCCCTTGCCGAGAAGGTGGCCGACCGAGAGGTGGTGGAGCGCAGCACGATGACCCTGCGTAAAAACGGTTCGGTCGATTTGACCGACACCGCCCGCTGGCTCCGCGACAACGGATTCAAGGAGGTCGACTATGTATACGAGCCGGGCACCTTCGCCATCCGAGGCTCTATCCTCGACATATTCGGCTACAGCTCGGAGCAGCCGTTTCGCATCGACTTTTTTGGCGACGAGATAGAGACGATACGCACATTCAACGTAGAGACCCAGCTGTCGGAGCGCTCGCTTTCTGAAATCTCGGTCACTGCCGATGTTTCGCCCCGGGCTGCATCGTCATCCGTGTCGTTGCTCGACTTCGTAGGCCCTGACACGATTGTCTGGGCGCGCGACGTGAGGTTTACCCTTGAGCGAGTACGCGCCGTGGCCGCCGACACTTTCAGCACCAGTGCCGCGATTGCCGAGGAAGGCGACGCCGACGCTCTCAGGCAGGTTGTCGACCCCGACTCTTTCGCCGCGGCGATTGCGGCCATGAGGCAGATGCGTTTCACTTCGGCCGCCGACATCACTCCCGACAGCGATGCCCCCGATGCACCGGTGATACGTTTCGGCTGCACTCCCCAGGGGATATATCATAAGAACTTCGACCTTATTTCCGACTCCTTCTCGCGCTTCATTGCCGACGGCTACACCATATATGTGCTCTCCGACAGCGAGAAGCAGATAGAGCGTCTGCGCGCCATATTCGCCGACCGTGGCGACAGCGGCATAGTGTTCACCCCCGTAATATCGACCGTACACGAAGGCTTTGTCGACCATAAGACAAAAATCTGCGTATTTACCGACCACCAGATATTCGACCGTTTCCACAAGTACAGTCTGCGCAGCGACCGTGCTCGCTCAGGCAAGGTGGCCCTCTCGCTCAAGGAACTCGGCCAGATTGAGGTAGGCGACTACATAGTCCACGTCGACCATGGCGTGGGCAAATTCGGCGGCCTTATCCGCACCGAGGTCAACGGGCGCATGCAGGAGATGATCAAGCTCGTATATCTCAACAACGACATACTCCTGGTAAGTATCCACTCTCTCCACAAACTGTCGAAATATCGCGGCAAGGAGGGGGCCGAGCCGCGCATCAACCGTCTCGGCTCGGGAGCCTGGGGCAAGATGAAGGAGCGCACCAAGAGCAAGCTCAAGGATATAGCACGCGACCTCATAAAGCTCTATGCCGCCCGCAAGGACGAGAAGGGTTTTGCGTTCTCACCCGATTCCTATCTGCAAAACGAGCTTGAGGCATCGTTTATCTACGAGGACACCCCCGACCAGCTTACTGCCACACAGGCTGTAAAGCGCGATATGGAGTCGCCGCGTCCGATGGACCGTCTTGTGTGTGGCGACGTTGGCTTCGGCAAGACCGAGGTTGCCATCCGTGCCGCATTCAAGGCAGCCACCGACGGCAAGCAGACCGCTGTGCTCGTGCCCACCACCGTGCTTGCCTATCAGCATTTCAACACATTCTCCGAGCGCCTCAAAGATTTTCCCGTGCGTGTCGACTACCTGTCGCGCGCCCGTACCGCCAAAGAGACACGCCAGATACTCGCCGACCTCGCCGAGGGCAAGATTGATATCCTCATCGGCACACACAAACTTATCGGGAAGTCGGTGAAGTTCAAGGACCTCGGCCTGCTCATTGTCGACGAGGAACAGAAATTCGGCGTCGCCGTGAAGGAGCGCCTTAAGCAGCTGAAGGTCAACGTCGACACCCTTACCATGTCGGCCACGCCCATACCGCGCACACTCCAGTTCTCTCTGATGGGCGCGCGCGACCTGTCGGCCATTGCCACTCCGCCCGCCAACCGCTATCCGATACTCACGAGCGTGAGCGTGATGGGCGACGATACCGTGAGCGAGGCCATAAATTTCGAGATGTCGCGCGGCGGCCAGGTATTCTTCGTCAACCACCGCATCGAGGGGCTCTACGAGCTTGAGAAGATGATTCATCGCCTTGTGCCCGACGCCAGCACCATCGTGGCCCACGGCCAGATGCCCCCCGAGAAACTTGAGAAGGCTATTATCGACTTCGCCAACCACGATTACGACGTGCTCCTCGCCACAACCATCATAGAGAGCGGTATCGACATGCCCAATGTCAACACCATCATCATCAACAATGCCCAGAACTTCGGCCTCAGCGAGCTGCATCAGCTGCGAGGCAGGGTAGGGCGCTCGTCGCGCAAGGCGTTCTGCTATCTGTTTGTGCCGGCCGGCAATCCGCTTACCCCCGTGGCGCGACGCCGTCTGCAGGCTATCGAGAGCTTCAGCGAACTGGGCAGCGGCATACATATCGCCATGCAGGACCTTGATATCCGTGGCGCTGGCAATCTCCTCGGAGCCGAGCAGTCGGGATTCATCGCCGACCTCGGCTACGAGACCTATCAGCGCATATTGCGCGAGGCCGTGCTCGAACTGAAGACCCAGGAATTCGCCGACGTGCTCTCCGACCCTGCCGACACTTCCGGCAAGGATGCCGCCGACGAGTTCGTGGCCGACTGTACGGTGGAGAGCGACCTCGAGTTGCTGCTCCCGCCCGAATATGTGCCGCAGGAGAGCGAGCGCATATCGCTCTACAAGGAGCTCGACGGCATAGAGCGCGAGCTCGACCTGCAGCAGTTCCGTCTGCGCCTCGAGGACCGTTTCGGAAAGATTCCGCGCGTTACTGCCGAGCTGTTGCGTATACCGCGTCTGCGTCGCCTCGCACAGAGTCTCGGCATAGAGCGTGTGATGCTTAAGCAGGGGCGCATGTATCTCTATTTTGTCGACGAGACCAACCGCGCCTACTACCAGTCGCCGATGTTCGGACGCTGTCTGGGCTACCTGCAGGCCAATCCGCGCCGCGCCCAGCTCCGCCAAAAGGGGGAGAAACGCAGCATGCTCATTTCCGATGTGCCCACTGTCGAGGAGGCCGTGGCCATACTTCAGCAAATTCTTGCCATGCAGGCTCTATAGCCGCATATGCGATAAAGTGTGATATGAAGAGATTTTTTTTAGCCTTATCTTTTTGCCTTTGTGCCCTGTGCTGTGTCTTTGCCGCCCCTGCGGTTAGCGACTCGGCAAGGGTAAGTTTCGTCATATGTTCTCCTGGCAGCAATGTCTACGAGCTTGAGGGACATGCCGCCATGCGTGTGGTGCTCCCCGACGGGCGCGACCTGGCTGTCAACTATGGCATTTTCGATTTCGATTCGCCCAACTTCATATACCGTTTCGTCAAGGGGGAGACCGACTACATGGTGGCTGCTTATCCCTTCAGCATATTCCTCGAAAGTTACGTGCGCGACGGACGCGAAGTGGTCGAATACCCGATTGCCCTTGACGCCGGAGAGACGTCAGCTTTGCTCGAGCTGCTGAGCCGCAACCTGATGCCTGATAAACGGGTGTACCGATATAATTATGTGAAGGACAACTGCTCGACGCGTCTGTTCGGGCTCGTCGAGGATGCCGTCGGCGACACTGTAGTCATGCAGGCGCCGGGATATACCGACGGATGGTCGTTCCGCGACGCCATGCGCCACTACCATCGCAACTATCCATGGTACCAGTTCGGCATAGACCTTGCCCTTGGCAGTGGCATAGACTATCCGATAAGCGAGCATGAGAAGGCATTTGCCCCACATCTGCTCATCGACATGCTCCCTGCTGCCCGTATCGCCGGACGCCCCCTTGTGGCGGATTCTCCGGTGAGATATGCCGGACGTGGCACGGGTGGCCCGCAGGGGCCTACGCCATGGCCTCTGACCCCGATGGCAGTGTCGCTCTACATACTCGCCGGAGTGGTCCTGTGCGCTGTCGTCGACATACGCCGTCGTCGTGTCAGCCGCTGGGTCGACACCATATTTATGTCAGTGGCAGGCCTGGCAGGATGTCTGCTCGCCTTCCTCGTGTTCATATCAATCCATGAGGCCACATCGCCCAACTGGCTGATTGTGTGGCTTAACCCGCTCTGCTTCATTGTTCCGGCATGCGTGTACATAAAAAAATGCGTCAGGTTGGTATTATTATATGAAATTGTTAACTTTGTGGCATTATTTTTGTTATGTATGCTGTGGTCGTTCACCGGCCAGTCCGCAAATGAGGCATTCTGGCCTCTTATAGCGGCAGATATGATTCTCTCAGCACGCTACATTTACATCATATACGCCTCATGCGCAAAAAAACAGATACAAGCATAACCATACGTCTTGCCACCCTTCTCGTGGCCTCGATGGTCAGCCTGACATTGGCTGCCCAGGCGCCGTCACCGCGTCCCAAGCTGGTGGTGGGTATCGTTGTCGACGGTTTGCGCGAGGACTATATCGACCTGCTCAAGGGATACTTCGGGCCCGACGGATTCCGACGCCTTATGCGCGACGGGGTGATGCTCGACAACGTTGATTTCGGCACATACGTCGACCCGGCCGCAGCCACCGCTATAATATATAGTGGAGCATCGGCTTCCGTCAACGGTATCCCCGCCACATATGTCTACGACAATGCCGGCCGCCGCGAGCATTCCATAGTGCTTGACCCCGAGAAAATCGGCAATTACACCGACGAGACATATTCTCCCAAGGCCGTGCGGGTAAGTACTCTCAGCGACGAGGTGCGCATCGACGGCGGAGGCATAGGCAGTGTATACTCAATCGCCCCGCAGCCCGCGCAGTCTATCATTCTTGCCGGACATGCCGGCAACAGCGCCTTCTGGCTCAACGACGTGACCGGACGATGGGCTACCACCACCTACTACAAGGATGTGCCCCAGCCGATACAGGCACGCAACTTCGCCAAGCCGCTCCCCGCGCGTCTCGACACACTTGCGTGGCGCCCGCTCATGAAGCCCGAGCAGTATCCCGACCTCCCCGCCTACAAGAAGTACTATCCCTTCCGCCATTTATTCCAGCACAACGACGTAGACCGTTTCCGCAACTTCAAGACTTCGGCTCCTGCCAATACCGAAGTGACGGATATCGCCGCCGAATATATCCGTGGACTCAAGCTCGGCACTCGCGGCGCCATCGATATGCTCAACATCGGCTACACAGTGTGCCCCTTCGCCAAGGCAAAGGACTCCGACCACCGGCTGGAGACAATGGATACCTACCTGCGCCTTGACGCCGACCTCGCACGCCTGTTTCAAGTAATCGACGGTACTGTAGGCCTGGGCAATACATTCATATTCCTTACCGGTACTCCCGCCGCACCCTCCGACAAGCGCGACGACGACCGCTGGGGTATACCCAACGGCGAGTTCTCGGCACGCAAGGCAATGTCCCTCCTCAATGTCTATCTGATGGCCCGGCACGGCAACGGAGAGTGGGTAAGCGGATACCACAACGGACATCTGTTCCTTAATAAAGAACTGATAAAACAGCACGACCTCGACATACGCGAGGTGCGCGAGGACGCTGCTTCATTCCTCATACGCATGAGCGGCGTGAGCGGCGCCTGGACTATCGACGATGTCGTGGCCGGGAAAGCCGGCAATAATGCCGCAGCCCTTAAAAGAAATACCGTGGCCGACTACGCCGGCGACGTTATTGTCGAGGTAAATCCGGGGTGGGAGATTGTAAGCATTAATCCTACTACACAGAAAGAGGAGCGCACCACTGTGCGTACCGGCCTTATCTCATCACCCGCTTTCTTCCTTAGTCCCGACTTGGCCGCCGACCGCATTTCGGCCCCTGTCGACGCACGCTCGATAGCCCCTACCGTAGCGCGCGTGTTGCGCATACGCTCGCCTAACGCTACTGAGCTTCCGGCCTTGCCGCTGAAGCGCAAATGATTCTTTCAGCCTCTCTTCCGCCTATTTATTCCTACAGTATCCGCTACTATAAAGGCATGTGGATATTGATTCATAACCGAAAATAAAACAATCACTATAAATGTCATTCATTTCAGTACTTAATAAAATATTTGGCAATAAGTCGCAGCGCGACCTGAAGGAGATTCAGCCTATTGTCAACGAGATTAATGCGCTCGGGCCAAAGATGAAGGAGCTCACCAACGATGAGTTGCGCCAGACGATAACCGACATTAAGGCCGGACTGGCTAAGGCCGTCGAGGCCGATACCGCCGCCATCGAGGAGATAAAGGGACGTATCGAAAGCCTCCCCTTCGAGGAACGTCAGCCTCTATGGGACGAGGTAGACCAGCGCGAGAAGAATATTCTTGAGACATACGAGAAAGAACTCGACAGAGTGCTCCCGACAGTATTCGCCGCAATGCGCGAGACTGCCGCACGATTCGCTGCCAACGAGACCATCGAAGTGACAGCTACCGACACCGACCGTGAGTTTGCAGGTCAGGGCCGCGACTTCGTTACCATCGAGGGCGACAAAGCGATATACAAGAACCACTGGATTGCCGGCGGCAACGAAGTCACCTGGGACATGGTACACTACGACGTACAGCTCATTGGCGGTATCGTGCTCCACCAGGGCAAGATTGCCGAGATGGCTACCGGCGAGGGCAAGACCCTCGTGGCCACACTGCCCGTATTCCTCCGCTCACTCACCGGACGCGGCGTGCATGTTGTCACTGTCAACGACTACCTTTCAAAGCGCGACTCCGAGTGGATGGGTCCGCTTTACATGTTCCATGGCCAGACAGTCGACTGTATCGACAAGCACGAGCCCAACTCCGCAGCCCGTCGCAAGGCATATGCGTGCGACATCACATTCGGCACCAACAACGAGTTCGGTTTCGACTACCTCCGCGACAATATGGCCATGTCGCCCCAGGACCTCGTGCAGCGCAAGCACTATTATGCAATTGTCGATGAGGTCGACTCGGTGCTTATCGACGACGCCCGTACTCCTCTTATCATATCCGGTCCGGTGCCTAAGGGCGACGACCAGCTCTTCAACGAATTCAAACACAATGTCGAGAATGTCTACAACGCCCAGCGCCGTCTCGTCGGACAGCTTCTCCAGGAAGCCAAGGAGAAGATTCCAAGCTCCGACAAGGAAGTGCGCAAGGCAGGCGCTCTCGCCCTGTTCCGAGCTTACAAGGGTCTTCCTAAATATTCCCCGCTCATCAAGTTCCTCTCTCAGGAAGGCATGAAGCCGCTTCTCCTCGAGACCGAGGGCTACTATCTCCAGGACAACAGCCGCGAGATGCCCAAGGCTGTCGAGCCCCTTTATTTCGTCATCGACGAGAAAAACCGCTCTGTCGACCTTACCGACAAGGGTATCGACGAACTTACCGGCCGCTCGCAGGACCCCCAGTTCTTCGTGCTCCCGGATATTGCCGCTCAGCTTTCAGAGGTCGAGGGCGACCAGTCGCTCGAACCGGCACTTCGTCAGGAGAAGAAAGATGCCCTCATGGACAACTACGCCGTAAAGGCCGAGCGTGTGCACACCGTCAACCAGCTCCTCAAGGCATACACACTCTTTGAAAAAGATGTGGAATACGTAATCGACGACAATAAAATCAAGATTGTCGACGAGCAGACCGGACGTATCATGGAGGGACGCCGCTACAGCGACGGACTTCATCAGGCCATCGAGGCCAAAGAGGGCGTGAAGGTCGAGGCCGCCACACAGACATTCGCTACCATCACTCTCCAGAACTATTTCCGCATGTACCACAAACTCGCCGGCATGACCGGTACCGCCGAGACTGAGGCCGGTGAGTTCTGGGATATATACAAGCTCGATGTGGTGACAATCCCCACCAACAAGCCGATTGCCCGCATCGACATGAACGACCGTGTCTACAAGACCAAGCGCGAGAAATACAACGCCGTCATCGAGGAGATTGTGCGTCTACATAAGATTGGACGCCCCGTGCTTGTCGGCACCACTTCGGTCGAGATTTCCGAGCTCCTCTCCAAGATGCTCAAGCTGCAGCGTATCGACCACCAGGTGCTCAACGCCAAGCTCCATCAGAAGGAAGCCGACATCGTGGCCCTCGCCGGTCTGCCCGGTGCCGTTACCATCGCCACCAACATGGCCGGCCGTGGTACCGACATCAAGCTCCCGCAGGCTGTAAAGGACATGAAGGATACCGATATCGCCAAAGGCAAGGAGGTAGGCGGTCTCGCCATCATCGGCACCGAGCGCCACGAGTCGCGCCGTGTCGACCGTCAGCTCCGTGGACGTTCCGGACGTCAGGGCGACCCTGGTTCGTCGGTGTTCTACCTCTCGTTCGAGGATCAGCTCATGCGTCTGTTTGCCACCGACCGAGTTACCAAGATGCTCGACCGCATGGGCATACAGGAGGGCGAGATGATTGAGAGCTCTATGGTCAACAAGGCTATCGAGAATGCTCAGAAACGCGTCGAGGAAAACAACTTCGGTATCCGTAAGCGTCTTCTCGAATACGACGACGTGATGAACAAGCAGCGTCAGTATATCTACGGTCGCCGCCACCACGCTCTCCTCGGCGAGCGTATCGGCATAGATATCAACAATATGCTTTACGACACCGTAGAGAATCTCGTCAACAATTACGACTCTCCCGAGGCATACGGCGAGCTCAAGATGGAGCTTTTCAAGGTATTCGCCATCGAGATTCCTTTTGCCGAGGATGAGTTCAAGAAACTCTCCAAGGAGGATGCCGTCGAAAAGATTTTCGCTGCCGTCAACGAGTCGTTCCAGCGTCGTACCGACCGCATCTGCGAGATTACTTGGCCCGTGATAAAGGATGCCGTGGAAAATCATGGCGCGAAGGGACGCATCCTTGTCCCAATTACCGACGGACGCCGTGTGTTCAACATCCCCGCCGATGTCCAGACAGCCTACGATACCGAGTGCCGCTCGATTGCCAAGGAGTGGCAGAAGGCAATTCTACTCCTTACCATCGACGAAGTATGGAAAGAACACCTCCGCGAGCTCGACCAGCTGCGTCAGTCGGTGCAGAATGCATCCTACGAGCAGAAGGATCCGCTGGTAATCTACAAGGTAGAGTCGTTCCACCTCTTTGAGAGCGCTATCAACACCATGAACGTAAAGGCGATTACCGCCCTTATGCGCGGACAGATATTCATCCCCCAGCGTCCTCAGGAACCCGCTCCCGCCCCACGTCAGCCGGCTCAGCCCGCACAGCGTGTGTCCGACGTGCAGCTCAGCTCAGAGCGACGTGCGGCTCAGCAGGCTCAGAATCAGCAGTCCGAGCCTCAGGAACCCGCACCGGCCCCTGCGCCTCAGCGTCCGGTGCCCGAGATGAAGCAGGCCGCTCCTGAGATGCGCAATGACTATAGCAACTACCGTGCCGGACGCGGAAGCGAGCCGGGCGATCCCGCGCAGCGACAGGCCGCATCCGCACGTCAGGGTGCCCAGCAGCCTACCGCGCCTGTTGTCAACAATGGCCCGCGTGTAGGCCGCAATGACCCCTGTCCCTGTGGCTCGGGCAAGAAATACAAGAACTGCCACGGCCGCGGATTGTAACAGATAATTTACCCCTTTAGGCTGGTCCGGGCATGCAATTATTATTGTGTTCCCGGACCGGCTATTATAATAGAAAGATAAAGAACCGATGAAATCACTTTCTTTAGCAACATTAACTTCTGCTTTTTGCATAATGGCTTCAAATGCTCAGTCGTTGAAATATCCTGTGGCTCCGAGCGACAATACTGTCGACACATATTTCGGAGTATCTGTGCCCGACCCATACCGTCCGCTTGAAAATGATACAGCGGCCGCTACCGCTGCGTGGGTCGAGGCCGAAAATGCCGTCACACGCGCATATCTCGACAAAATACCCTTCCGCGACGACATTCACAAGCGCCTTACCGCATTGTTCGATTACCATAAGCATGGACTCCCATGGAAGAAAAACGGATGGTATTACTTTTATGAAAACGACGGACTGCGCAACCAGGCAGTGCTATACCGTACGCGTTCGCTCGACAAGGCCCCTGAAGTGTTCCTCGACCCGAACACTCTGAGCGACGACGGCACTGTGGCTCTTACCGGAGTGTTCTTTTCTCACGACGGACGCCACGCCGCCTATACCATATCGCGCAGCGGCTCCGACTGGACCGAGATTTACGTGATGGACACCGATACAAAGCAACTCCTCCCCGACCATATCGAGTGGGCGAAATTCACCGGTGCCGACTGGCAGGGCGACGGTTTCTACTACAGCGCATATCCGGCTCCGGAAAAAGGCAAGGAATTCAGCAACGCCAATGAAAACCACCGCATATACTTCCATCGTCTCGGCACCCCCCAGTCCGACGACATTCTCGTATACGAGGAGCCCGATCAGCCGCTGAAATTCTTCTCGGCATCGGTGCCCGACGATGAATCGGTGATATTTGTATCCGGTTCCGGACAGGGCCTCGGCAATACCTTGATGGTGCGCAGTCTTGCCGACAAGGATGCGCAGTGGAAGGTGATGAGCCCTACACAGGATTACGAAGTGGCCGTGCTCGACGTTATCGATGGCACAATCTACATCTACACCAACTATGGGGCCCCGCGCTACCGCCTTATGACTGCCACTCTCGACAATCCTGCCATGGATCAGTGGAAAGAGCTCATTCCCGAGCAGAAAGGTGTGCTGACAGGAGTCGATTTCACCGGGCCCGACCGCATGATTCTTACATACAACACCGACGCGAGCAACCATGCCTATGTCTACACCCTCGAAGGCCGTCGGATTCGTGAGATTCAGCTCCCCTCTATCGGCTCTGTCGGATTCTCGGCAAGCCGCAAGCACCCCGAGGTGTTCTATGCCTTCACCTCTTTTGCATATCCCTCGGCTCTCTACCGCTACGATGTGGATAAAAACGAGTCGACACTCTACCGCGGCTCCGACATAAAGGGCTTCAACCCCGATGATTATGTCACCGAGCAGGTGTTCTATCCGTCGGCCGACGGCACCGAGATACCCATGTTCCTCACTTATAAGAAGGGCCTCAGGCGCGATGGCTCCAACCCCGTATATCTCTACGGCTACGGAGGCTTCAACATATCGCTCAACCCCTCGTTCTCGGCCCAGCGTATCCTCTGGCTTGAAAACGGAGGCATATATGCCCAGGCCAACCTCCGTGGCGGAGGCGAGTATGGCGAGGAATGGCATCTCGCCGGCACCAAGCTCAACAAGCTCAACGTGTTCAATGACTTCATTGCCGCAGCCGAGTATATGATCGACCGTGGCTGGACAAATCCCGGGCTGCTCGCTATCGAGGGCGGCTCTAACGGCGGACTGCTTGTAGGCGCCACCGTCAACATGCGCCCCGACCTTTTCAAGGTTGCCATACCGCGCGTAGGCGTGATGGACATGATGCGATATCATCTGTTCACTATCGGATGGAACTGGGCCCCCGACTATGGCACATCGGCCGACTCCCCCGAGATGGCCGCATATCTCCTCGGCTACTCGCCTCTGCATAATATCAGCGACAACGGCACTCCCTATCCTGCGATAATGGTCTCTACTGCCGACCACGATGACCGTGTAGTCCCTGCCCATTCGTTCAAGTATGCCGCAGCTCTGCAGGCCGCCGACACCGGTAAGGCGCCTAAGCTGATTCGTATCGACAGCAAGGCCGGACATGGTGCCGGAAAGCCCGTGAGCAAGGTTATCGACGAGTATGCCGACATATACTCGTTCATATTCAATAACATCGGCAAAGTCCCCGCTGCCCGATGACAGTGAGTATCTTTTCTCCGCTCAGAGCCATTGTGGCCGCTGTCATTGCGGCGGTGGCTACATCATGCTTCACAGGCATAGAGAGCACTCCGCGTATCACCGACAAGGAGGTGTCGCGCCGCAATGTCGTTGTCACCGAGGAGGACCGCTGGCTTGCCGACGTGACACCGCAGCCTCTGGCTCAATGGCAGCCGGGCAAGCAGTTCTACGTCACCGATTCCAAAATATCACTGGCCCTTGAGCCGGGCAATGACGCCCCGGCCCAAGGCTCGGTGTTGCGCTATCTGAGCTCGCGCCCCGTGACATCGCTTACCGGCGGCGACGATACCGAACTCGTATTCGCCTCGTCGTCGGGCGGTGAGGCTGTCTACCGTATCAATGCCGACAAGAGCGAGCTTGACACCCGCCGCTCGATATCGGTGCCGTTCACTATCGAGATGAGCATGGTCGACTCTGTGCGCAGCCGCCTTGTCGGACGCGACCTGTATGTGCGCACATCGCTCTGGTACGACTCTGTCGGAAATGCTATGGCCGGACTGAAATATATCCCCGTCAAGGTTATCGCTGTCGAGCCGGGCAATCTGGTCTATCCCGTGAAGGTGACTTTCTGCACCTCTGCGGGGAAAGAGTGCCCCGATACAGCGTCGGTGTTCATGTCGGTAGGCGCCGAGTCGCATTCGGCGCGCAATTTTGCCGCTCTGTTCAACTTCTCAAATCCGCGCGACAGATATCCGATGATTACCGACGCCAACTGGGAGCGAATTATCCATGGACGAGTGGCCGTCGACATGACACGCGACGAATGCCGCCTCGCTCTTGGCTCTCCGTCGCATATCGACAGGTATCAGGGCACGAGTGCATATGGCGAGCGCTGGACATATGAAAACGGCGTGTATCTCATATTTTTCGACGGCATTCTATCATCTTTCCGACAGTAGTCATCTCTACATGATAAAGTTATGAATCTGCAAAGCAATTTTGACCTCGCTCCGGTCACTACATTCCATATCCCCGCGCGTGCGCGTTACTACGCGTCCTACTCTTCTGTCAGGGAGCTTGCCGACATTCTGGCCATGCCCGAAGTGCAGGGCCTCCCGGTGCTCCATATGGGCGGAGGCAGCAACCTTCTGTTTACATGTGATTACCCCGGAATCGTGCTGCATTCGGCCGTCAGTGGAATCACCTTCGCCGGCGGCGATGGACCTGAAGTTCTGGCTACCGCCGGAGCGGGCGAGCGGTGGGACGATTTTGTAGAGCATGCGTGCCGTGCCGGTTACAACGGCATTGAGAATCTATCGATGATTCCGGGCTCGGTAGGCGCTGCAGCCGTGCAGAATATAGGAGCCTATGGGGTAGAGCTTGCCGACCGCATACACTCGGTCACTGCCTACGACACAGTGCTTGCGCGTGAAGTAGTGCTCCTCCCCTCCGAGCTTCACTACGGTTATCGTCAGAGTCTCTTCAAGGAGCCGCATGCCGAAGGCCGCTATGTGGTCATCGCGGTCACGGTGAGGCTTACCTCCGAGCCGGCTTTCAATCTCGCCTACGGGCCCTTGCGCGAACTTGCCGCCCTCGACAGCCTCACTTCGATGGATGTGCGCCGCCGCGTGATGGAGATACGCCATTCCAAGCTCCCCGACCCCGATGTGAAGGGGCAGGGCAATGCCGGCTCGTTCTTCAAGAATCCGGTGGTATCGCAGGATAAGTTCCACCGGCTTGTCGCCGAGTGGCCCGACATCCCATCATATCCTCTCTCCGACGGGGAGGTAAAGATTCCCGCCGGATGGCTCATAGAGCATGCCGGACTCAAGGGTGCAAGGGTAGGGGGAGCCATGGTGTATCCGCGTCAGTGTCTTGTAATCGTCAATACCGGCGATGCAGTGGCCTCCGACGTAGTGGCTCTCAGTGGTAAAATTCAGGATGAGGTGCTCCGCACATTTGGCATCCGGCTCCATCCCGAGGTAATATTTGTCGGTGACTGATGAGAAAGATGAATAATTCTGTCGGGAAATATAAAACAAGTTAGGACAGTTATTTATGACCGAAAATATAACATTGCGATTTCTTGGCACAGGCACTTCTACCGGAGTGCCTGCCATTGGATGCACATGTCCGGCATGCCTGTCGACCGACACCCGCGACAAGCGTCTGCGCGCATCGGCCATTGTGTCGGTGGGCGATAAAAATCTGCTGATAGATTGCGGGCCCGATTTCCGCCGCCAGATTATCGATGCGGGAGCACCGCACCTCGAAGCCGTATTGCTGACACACAGCCATTACGACCATGTCGGGGGAATCGACGACATGCGCCCGTACTGTCATTCACTGCCTGACGGGCATTTTCCTGTGTACTGCACGGCCGATGTGGCCGAAGACCTGCGCAATCGTGTCCCTTATTGCTTTCGGGAGAATCTCTATCCCGGAGTACCCGTGTTTTCAATCCATGAGGTCGACCCTAAAGTGCCGTTCATGGTCGGCGACATACAGGTGACACCTCTGCCGGTAATGCACGACCGTCTCCCAATCATAGGCTTCCGAATAGGGCCGCTCGCCTACATCACCGATGCCAAGACCATACCGGAGTCAACATTTTCACTGCTCGAAGGCGTCGATACTCTTGTGATAAACGCCCTTCGTCATGTCCCGCATCACAGCCATATGTCGGTCGGGGAGGCTCTTGCTGTAGTCGACCGACTGAAGCCGCGTGCGGTATATTTCACCCACATTGCCGACGCCCTCGGTCCTCATGCCTCGGTCGAGGCTGCCTTGCCTCCTCCGGTAAGGCTTGCCTACGACGGACTTTCTATATCGTTTAAACTTTAAGTCATCCGAAGTGTCTTATAAATAGAAGTGTGTCTGCACACGCTTTAATACGAACAATAAATTTAACAATAAATATGAATAGCAGATTTTTTGCAATAATAGCGACAGCGCTGATTCTCTCTTCATGTGGTAGCAACAAGAAAGTTGTAACAGTGCCCAAAGAGCAGCCTGTACAGACAGTGACAACTATGAAACAGTCAGATGCCTCGCAGCTTGAAGGCGAGTGGAACGTATGGACCGTAGGTGGTAAGAAAGTGACAGGCGAAAACCGTCCCTATATTAATTTCTCGCTATCAGAGGGACGTATCTACGGCAACAACGGCTGCAATACCGTCAATGGCGACTTCACCACCGGACAGGGACAGAGCCTGCGTGTCTCAAATGTGATTTCGACTATGATGGCGTGTGCCGACGCGCCGTTTGAGACGGCCATCAATCAGGCGCTCGACAACGCCCGCTTTTTCTCTGTCGGACGCCAGGGCCATGAATTGTATCTCGACCTGCTCGACGCCGGCAAAAATACGATAATGGTACTCCGTCGCCACAACATGGAGTTTCTCAACGGAGCATGGACTCCCACTCAGATAGGCAACAAATCCAATGACAATGCCGATGTGCAGATGGTTATCGATATTGCCGAGCAGAAAGTCCACGGCCATACGGGCTGTAACATCATGAACGGCTCGCTGCTTATCGACCCTGACAAGACCAACAGCATACAGTTCCTTGACATTGCCACTACCCGTATGATGTGCGACCCCGCTTCAATGGCTACGGAGACCGCTCTTCTCGTGGCGCTCGAGAGCGTGGAGCATGCCCGTCCCGGTAAGGACGACACTGTGGTGATGACCGACAAAGACGGCAAGACCGTGCTCGTGCTCAAGCATATCGATATCGAACAGTGATGCTTTTACGCACCGGTGTGGCCGGGATGTCGACGGTGTAGATATTCTTTACATCATCAAATCCTATACGAGCCTTGCGGCCGTCGACAGTGACGTCGCAAGGCTTTTCTGTGCCGAGTTCCAGACGGTAGGACCGTTTCTCCGGCTGTCCGTCATATTCGCCTTCTGCCGGAAGCACGCTTACCGAATGCCACTCTCCCGAGCGCTCGTAGCGCAGGCCGGTTCTGGAATATCTGCCCTTCTCATACTCCATGCTCGTCCCGTCATCTTCATAAAGGCTGAAGAGATTGGAGCAATCATCTGACGACGGGTATACACGCAGCACGAGCGCATGGGGTATCTCCGAGGCCGGACGCATGGTAAACGGCTGCATCGGCATGATCCATCCCGCCTTTATGAAAAGTGGAAATGACTCCAGTGGTTTGGATATCTCGGCGACAGTGCCCCCGGCATGCTTTTCGTGGGTGAAGAAGTCGTACCATTCGTCACCGTCGGGAAACCATACCGTCTGGCTTGCCATGCGCTCCGAGCCTGTCCCTATCGTATCAATCGGGGCAGTGAGCAGCAGGTCGCCGTACATATACTGTTTCCCATAGCGCAAAGCCTCTTTGCTCCCGCTGTAGTCGATATACATCGGGCGTGTGAGCGGCACCATCTCATCATGTGTCTGGCGCACACTTGTATAGGTGTACGGCATCATTTCCGAACGGAGACGGTAGGCGGCATACATCGAGCGCTCGGCCAGTGAGTCGCCGCATAGCCAGGGCCGGCGGTCGTACTCGGGAGTGCGCGACGAGTGGATTCTCAGCGCTGCCGACATCGCCCCGAACTGTACCCAGCGCGCCAGCAGTTCGCCGCCACCGGTTTCCTTATGGCCTCCTATGTCATGTGCCCAGAAGAAGCATCCGGCGTTGCCGCTCGCTATGGTAAGTTTTATCTCAAACGCCAGCATATCCCAGTTGGTGTATGCGTCGCCCGAGAAGTGGAGCGGATGGCGATGGTCACCCCATCCGCCCCAGCGGCTGTAGGTGTCGCCACGCTTGCCGTTTCTGAGGCTGTGGCGGTAAAAAATCTCGTTGAGCCACGGAAGTGTGCGTGTATTGGTTCCCGCTACGTAGGGATAGATATAGTTCTGTTGCCAGTCGACCCACCAAAGGTCAAGCCCGAGGCTGTCGGTAGGTCCGTGGCCGTAGCGGAACAGTGCCTCCATATACCGGCGCGAACCGGGGTCAAACTGTGGTATCTCCTTCCCTTCGGGGTCATACCCGAGTGAGCGGGCGAAGTCGGCATAGCGTTCGTCGCCGGGACGCAGACCGTCGTGCGGATGGTCGTTCAGAGTAAGGGTAAGCCCCATGGAGTGGATGGTGTCTATAAGGGCTTTGGGGTCGGGAATGAGATTGCGGTTCCAGGTATATCCCGTCCAGTGGCGTTTGCCGTTATGACCCGTGCCGTTGTCAAGGATATTGGTGTGCCATCCCATGTCAAGCACTGCATTGTCGAGCGGATAACCGTGGCGGCGGTACCCGTCGATTACTTCGAGAAGTTCCTCGGTCGAGTAATCCTGATACTTGCTGTACCATACGCCGTGTACCCACTTGCGGGTCATGGGTGTGCGCCCCGATATGGCCCCGAGGCTTCTGAGGGCCGACCTGTAGTCGGTGCCGTAGACAAAACAGTAAAAGTCGTGAAGATGGCCCGGCATATATGGACGCGGACTGATCCAGCCGTCGCTGTCGAGGAAGTCGGCACGATTGTCGTCGATGACATGCCATCCGTCGGTGCTCAGAAGTCCGTTGCCGAGAGGCACCTCGCTCTTTACGCGGTCGAGTGTCTCTATCGGGCCTCCGAGATTGCCGCGCTGTATCTGGCGTATGGTAAACTTCTTCTCCTTGCCACGGTAGTTGAAATAAGCCGTCAGGTTCGATGTTGAAAACGGATGCCCGTCGTCGACATATTCGATTCTCAGCGCAGGAGTTGTGATACGGTATACCGGATATTGGCTTCCGATACCCTCCTCCTCGATTTTTTCCACGCTGTACAGGCTGTCGGCCAGCAGCGATGTGCGGTCGTAGGCAAACATCGTGCGTTCATCTATAAAACGGCCGTCGGTAGTGCTCTCCAGACGAAAAAGTGTAGGAGTGATAAGCGTCAGCCTGTTGTGGCCGAACACCAGCGGGTTTGTCATGGCAGTCTCCCGCATAGCCTGGTTCTCTCCGGTTGACTGCATGACCCGGCTTCCGCCGTAGACCTGCATGGAGACTCCTGCGGCCACAGCCGCTCCGAGCATAAGTTTTTTCAGGTTCATGATAATAATCTTATAGGTTAGGAAATATGATAGGTTAATGTGGATAGTGTTGGCCGGTATGATTGATGACCGGCTGTTGACTGGCGATTACACCCTCTTGTTTTCAATAGGACATTTCAAATGCCATTACTGCTAAACGCTCTTTCAAAATATACACATATATATGCCTGTCGCAGCCGGAGACAGGTATGACCTTATTGTGATAATGGCAGGTACAATTGGTATAATCTTCGTTTATGTTGTATAATATATGCATATACTCTTTTATTTTGGAAAAATAGCTTATCTTTGCACAAAACTCGGGGAAATGTGTAAAAAAACAAATAATTGTCATCCCCGCTAAATTCAAGTGACGAAGATATGGAATGCAGATATATGACCCCCGATGAGGCGGTAAAATTGGTAAAAAGCGGCGACCACGTGTTCGTACAGGGCAGTTGCTCGATACCGGAAGCTCTGATTGCGGCCCTTGCAAAGCGAGGGAGCGAACTGCGCGATGTAGTCCTGTTCAATGCTTTTGCCCTCGGGCGCCGCGTGTCGCCGTTGTGCGACCCGGCCCTCAAGGATTCATTCCTTATCGACTCGTTCTTCGTGTCCAACGCCGTGCGCGGATGGGTCAACCAGGGATATGCCACCACTACTCCGCGATTTTTCGGACAGGTGCCGCAGTTGTTCCGCGACGGCACAATCGACCTCGACGTAGCCTTCATCAACTGTTCGCTCCCCGACAAAGACGGATATGTGTCGTTTGGCGTATCGGCCGACCTCACACCCTCCGCCGTTGAGTGTGCCAAGATAATCATTGCCCAGATAAATCCGCTGATGCCTTTCACATATGGCGATTCCGTGATACACATGTCGAAGATACATGCTTTGGTGAAGGTCAACGACCCTCTGGCCGAGACACCCGACAACCGTCCTACGGAGAATGAACTGCGTATCGGACGCTACATTGCCGAGCAGATTCCCGACGGTGCCGTGCTTCAGGTCGGCGTAGGCACCATCCCCAATGCTGTGCTGCATTCTCTCGGATCACACAAGCATCTCGGACTGCACACAGAGGCAATGACCGACGGCATGATGCCGCTCATCGAATCGGGCGTGGTCGACAACTCGTGCAAACAGATAGAGCCGGGACGTTCCGTAGCCTCGCTTGCCCTCGGCACACGCCGCCTCTACGACTTCCTCGACCATAATCCGGCGGTGATATTCCGCGACATAGCCTGGGTCAACGACCCGTTTGTGATTGCCCAGAACCACAATATGGCTGCCATAAACTCATGCCTTGAAATCGACCTGTCGGGGCAGGTGTGCGCCGATTCTATCGGCACACGCATCTACTCCGGAGTAGGCGGTCAGCAGGATTTCGTCTATGGCTCATCGCGAAGTGTGGGGGGCCAGTCGTTCATAGCCATGCTGTCGACAACATCGCGTGGAGAAAGCAAAATCAAGCCCGTACTCACCTCTGGTGCCGGAGTGGTGACAACCCGCTTCCAGACCAACTGGGTTGTCACCGAATACGGTGCCGTCAACCTCCGCGGCAAAAATATGATTGACCGTGCCAGGCTTCTTATATCCATCGCGGCACCCCAGTTCCGCGAGGAGCTCGACCGTGCCGCTTTCTCCATGCTCGGCTACGCCTACCGACGCTGGCGTTGAATTCATGCCTGACTACATTCATCCCCTTTTTTCATTGGCATGCAGGCAACACTTTGCTTTTGATAAGCACGTCTAAAGTTTTTAAAGATATAGTATACGTAATAATTTTTACGACTTACTTAATGCCGGATAAAAATAAATAGGGTGGTGTGTACGTTAATATGGCATACGGATGCCTGCAATGAAGGGCATCTTTTTCATGAATGAGACTTTTAAGGCCAAGGTCATATACACATTTCTTGCGGACGAATGAGCCGGCTGTACGGTTGGTGGCGATGATACGACGCTGCATTACAACCCGATACACCACGATGCTGCTCCTTGCGGCAGTCGTGGCTATCCTGCTTTGGGGGATAGCCGTCCCCCGGGCACTCGCCGCTCCGCAGTACCGCGACCCGGCCATATTGCCCCCGCCGCCCCCATCGCGCGATGTCCCCGCACAGGGATTCACGTCGGCTCCCGACAGTTCCGGACTCCCGGTGCTCACTCCTACCATACCGCCTGACTACCGGGCGCTCGCCGAGGACGAGCTGGCCGCCGACCTCGCCACGCCATCCAACATACGCACCGAGGTAGAATACGACATAGAGTCGGGATGCTACATCGTCCATACCAAGGTTGGCGAGTTTGATATCGCCACACCATTCATGCTTACCCCCGCGCAGTACAATCAGTTGCAGCTCAGGCAGTCGATGCAGCAGTATTTCAACAAGCGCAACAGCGAGCTGCTCAAGGGGGAGACTGAAAAGGAGCCGTTCAATGTGCTCGACATGAACTTCGCTCTCGGACCGCTTGAGAAGATTTTCGGCCCCGGAGGCGTAAAGCTAAAGACCACAGGCTCCGTACAGATATCTATGGGCGTCAAGAGCAACAAGACCGACAACCCGGCCCTGTCGCTTACCGCACGCCGCCGCACATACTTCGACTTCGACCAGAAAATACAGGCCAACGTCAACGCCTCGGTTGGCGACCGCATGAAGTTTGGTCTGAGCTACAACACCGACGCGACATTCGACTTCGACTCCAAAAACATAACCCTCGCCTACGAAGGCAAGGAGGACGACATAGTAAAAAGCATCGAGGCCGGCAACGTGTCAATGACAACAGGCTCGTCGCTGATACGCGGTAGCGCTGCTTTGTTCGGTATAAAGTCGACACTGCAGTTCGGCAAACTTACAGCCACGGCGCTGGTGTCGCAGCAGAACAGTGAGTCGCGCTCGGTGTCGACAAAAGGTGGTGTGCAGACTACCAAATTCTCGGTCAACGTCGATCAGTATGATCAGAACCGTCACTTCTTTCTGGCCCATTTCTTCCGCGACAACTACGACACATTCGCATCCAAGCTGCCATATGTGGCCTCGGGCGTGAGCATCACGCGTATCGAGGTGTGGGTCACCAACAAAAGCGGCAACTACAACCAGTCGCGCAACATCGTGTCGTTCATGGACCTTGGAGAGAGCCAGGTGCTTGCCAACGATTACTGGCGTCCCAACCCGGCTGTTCCCAATCCGTCCAACACCTCCAACGCCCTTCTCGAGATTATAAAGAACGAGTATCCCGGAGCACGCAACATCAACACCGTCACTCAGGCTCTCGACCCGCTCCAGGCTTTCGGCATCGAGGGCGGACGCGACTTCGAGAAGGTGGAGAGCGCCCGACTGCTCCAGTCGTCGGAGTACACGCTGAATTCCACTCTCGGCTACATATCGCTGAAGACGGCGCTCAACGCCGACGAAGTGCTCGGAGTCGCCTACGAGTATACCTACCGCGGCCAGGTGTATCAGGTTGGTGAGTTCTCGGCCGACATCACCACCTCGTCCGACGCTCTTTACGTCAAGATGCTTAAAAACACCACCACCTCGCCCAAAGTGCCGATGTGGAAGCTGATGATGAAAAACGTATACTCGCTCGGAGCCTATCAGGTCGAGAAAAGCAACTTCCGCCTTAATATCAAGTATCTGAGCGACACTACAGGCACGCAGATTAATTATCTTCCCGTGCCGGGCCTAATCGACAAACCTCTGCTTCAGGTGATGAATCTCGACCGTCTCGACTCCAATCAGGAGGGGAACCCCGACGGATTCTTCGACTTTATCGAGGGATACACCATGCTTGCATCATCCGGAAAGGTAATATTCCCCGTGGCCGAGCCTTTCGGCTCTCATCTTGAGAAGGCAATCGGCAATCCGGTGATTGCCGAGAACTACACATATCCCGAGCTATACGACTCCACCCTGGTTGTAGCCCGGCAGCTCGCCCACAAAAACAAGTTTATCATCTCCGGTGAGTACCAGTCGTCGGGAGGCTCGCAGATTCGTCTCAATGCCATGAATGTGCCGCGCGGTTCTGTCGTGGTGATGGCCGGCGGCGTTAGGCTCACCGAAAATTCCGATTATACCGTCGACTATGCAATGGGCGTGGTGACTATCACCAACCAAAGCATTATCGACTCCGGACAGAGCATATCGGTGACTCTCGAAAACCAGTCGATGTTCAACACACAGCGCAAGACTCTGCTCGGACTCGACCTTAACTATAAGTTCAACAAGGATTTCAATCTCGGAGCCACCGTCATGCACTTCTCCGAGAAAGCCCTTACAGAAAAGGTCAATATCGGCGACGAGACTGTCAACAATACCATGTTCGGCATAAATCTCGCCTACAACACCCGATTCATGTGGCTTACCAATCTGCTCAACAAGATACCGACAGTCAACGCCACACAGCCTTCTACGTTGAGCATTCAAGCCGAGGCCGCCCGCCTCCAGCCCCACAAGCAGAAATCGGGCACCAACCGTGGCTCGTCGTATGTCGACGATTTCGAGTCGACACAGACAGGCATCGACCTCCGCTCGCCGTATGCATGGACTCTCGCCTCTACGCCATATCAGCAGGGGCCCGACGCGCTATTCCCCGAGGCGGCATTGAGCAACAATGTCGACTACGGCAAAAACCGCGCGCTCCTGGCGTGGTACTACATCGACCGGATGTTCACACAGCGCAATTCGTCGCTCTGCCCGGGCTACATAGCCTCTGACCTCAAGCAGCTCTCCAACCCCTACGTGCGCGAGGTCACATCCACCGAGATTTTCCCCGACCGACAGCTTGCCTACGGCGAGTCAAATATCATACAGACCCTCAACCTGTCGTTCTACCCTAACGAACGTGGCCCCTACAACCTCGATGCTGTCAACATCGACGACCAGGGCAACCTCATGCAACCGGAAAAACGATGGGGCGGAATAATGCGCAAGCTCGACAACACCAACTTCGAGCAGGCCAATATTGAGTATGTGCAGTTCTGGCTTATGAATCCGTTCCTGGACCCTGACAATCCCAACACCGAAGGCGGCGATTTCTACCTCAACTTCGGCGAGGTAAGCGAGGATATCCTCAAGGACGGACTCAAAAGCTACGAAAACGGCATACCCTACGACGGCAACAACCAGTTTCTCGAAGAAACCGTATGGGGACGCGTGTCGCGCCAGAACTCCCTTACCTACGCATTCGACAACAATGCCGGCTCGCGTCTGGTGCAGGACGTCGGTCTCGACGGCCTGAAAAACGACGAGGAGTTTACATTCTCGTCATATTCCGACTATCTCGACGGCCTGCGCCGCAAGCTCTCCCCCGATGCTGTCGACCGCATGCATGCCGACCAGTTCTCGCCGTTCAACGACCCTGCCGGCGACAACTACCACTTCTATCGCGGCTACGACTACGACGAGCAGCGCCTCGGGGTGCTTGAGCGCTACAAGCACTACAATGGAGTCGAAGGCAACTCGCTCTCTCCATCCGATGCGCCCGAACCTCTCTACCAGAGTTCGCGCACCGGACCCGATGTCGAGGATATCAACCAGGACAATACCCTCAACGAGTATGAGCGCTACTTCCAGTATAAGGTGTCGCTACGTCCCGAGGATTTTGTAGTGGGCAAGAACTATATCACCGACAAGCAGGTGTCGCCGGTGGTATGTCGCGACGGTAGCACACAGATGGCCGAATGGTACCAGTTCAAGATACCTCTCTCCGACTATGAGCGTGTGGTGGGCTCGATCAACGACTTCTCGACCGTGCGTTTCATGCGTATGTTCATGACAGGATTCAAGTCAGTGACCCATCTGCGCTTTGCCACCCTCGAGCTGGTGCGCGGCGAGTGGCGACCCTACAGCTATTCGCTCAATACCCGCGGTGATTCTCCGGCCGAGGGCGAACTCGACATATCGGTAGTCAATATCGAGGAGAACGCCGGACGCGAGCCGGTCAACTATGTCCTCCCCCGGGCGTGACACGTGCCACCGACCCCGGACAGTCGCAGATACTCCAGCTCAACGAGCAGTCGATGTCGCTCAAGGTGCTCGGTCTGCAGCCGGGCGACGCGCGCGCCGTTTACCGCAACACCCAGCACGACCTCCGCAACTATAAGAGGCTACAGATGTGGGTGCATGCCGAAAGCCTTATCGACAATGTCACCAATCTGCGCAGCGGCGAGCTGTCGATATTCCTGCGCCTCGGCTCCGATATCAAAAACAACTATTATGAGTACGAGATACCCCTGACGCTCACTCCCCACCGGAAATACGACCAGGAGAATGTCGAGGACCGTTACGCCGTATGGCCTCTCTCCAACCGTTTCGACTTCGCCCTCCAGGAGCTTGTCAACCTTAAGAAAGAGCGCAACCGCGCCAAGCACGACCCGTCGAGCGGAGTAGGGTATACCACTCTGTTTACCGGACGCGACCCCGACAACGAGGCCAACCGTATGGCAGTGATGGGCAACCCGTCGCTGAGCGATGTGCGTGTGATGCTTATCGGTGTGCGCAACAACGCTTCTACCGCACGCGACGGCATCGTGTGGGTCAATGAGCTTAAAGTCACCGACTTCGACGAATCGGGCGGATGGGCAGCAAAAGCCAATGTGAATATCGGTGTGAGCGATATTGCCACCCTGAATTTCGGCACACATATCGAGACGGCCGGATTCGGCGGCGTGGACCAGCCGCTCAATGCAAGGCGTATGGACGATTACCGACAGTTTAACTTCGCCGTGCAGGCCGATATGGGACGTTTCTTCCCCGAGAAACTCAAACTGAAGGCTCCCGTATATTACTCGGTAAGCAACGAGACCACTCTGCCCAAGTACAATCCTCTTGACCAGGACGTGCTCCTCAAGGACGCGCTCGACGAGGCCGTTACAAAGACCGAGCGCGACTCCATACGCGATTACGCCATCGAGAAGTCAACTATCAAGAGTTTCAGTATATCCGGACTTCAGTTTGACCGTCGCTCGGAGAAGTCAAAACCCTGGGACCCGGGCAACTTCGTGTTCAATTTCTCGTTCAACAAGCGCCATAATTCCGACCCGACCACCGAGTATGAGAATACCAACGATTACCGTGGCTCGCTGCAATATAATTGGACACCTTATTTTAAGGGTGTCAAGCCTTTCGGATGGATTAAATCGAAAAACCGCAACCTCAAGTTCTTCAAGGAGTGGGAGGTCAACTACCTGCCGTCCAACATTTCGTTCCTTACCACCATGTCGCGCTACTACTATGAGCAGCAGACACGTTCCGAGGTCGACCAGATGATGACGCTCCCGGTGTCGGTAAGCAAGAACTTCCTATGGGACCGTCAGCTCAATCTCACATGGAATCTTACCAAGCAGCTGACATTCAACTTCGCCAGCAACACCTCGGCCCGCATCGAGGAGCCGGTGGGCGCGGTCAACAGGCGCCTCTTCCCCGACAGGTATAAGGAGTGGCGCGATACGGTGATACAGTCGATACTGCGCATGGGCACCCCATGGGCCTACAACCAGACTTTCACCGCAAGCTACAAGGCGCCGTTCTCGCGCATCCCGGTAGTCGACTTCCTCACCGGTTCGGTAACATACAATGCCACATACCGCTGGGACCGCGGCGCTACCGTCGACGGCGAGAAGGTAGGCAACACTATCGCCAATCAGGCGGCATGGAACTTCGATGGTCGCCTCAATCTCGAAGGACTTTACAACAAGTTCTCCTATCTCAAGAAGGTCAACCAGCGATTCTCTTCGTCAAAGCGTGCCACTCCGCCCAAGAAGGCGAAGCGCTTCGAGCGCACGTTCAAGCTCAACGCCGATACTTCGCTTGTGATACGCCACAATCTGCGCAACCGCAAAGTGAAGGTTACGGCCGCCACACCCGACGGCAAGCCGTTTGTGGTAAGGACCCGCGTCAAGGATGTCAATACCATCGAGGTGCTTACCCATGGCGACCAGAACATAAAGTTTACCATCGTCGAGGTGCTTAAGGACGACAAGACAATATGGCGCGAGATAGGGGAGCATGCCACACGATTCGCCATGATGACACGTTCGGTCAACATTCGTTACCGCACGAGCCACTCTATGTCACTGCCGCTGTTCGGCCCCGACATCGGCAATGTGTTCGGACAGAGCCGCAGCTATGGCCCCATGTCGCCGGGTCTCGACTTTGCGTTCGGATTCTCGGGCGAGGACTATGTGACCAAGGCCAAGGAGCGCGGTTGGCTGATGATTGACGACAACCAGACCTCCCCGTCTATATGGTCGACTACCAATGAGTTTAACCTTGATATCGACCTTGAGCCTGTGCGCGGCCTGAAAATCAAGCTGACCAACAACCGCACCGACAACCATTCCAACCAGGTGCAGTTCATGTATGCCGACATGCCAACCACACGCACCGGCAGCTACACCAAGACCCACTGCGCCCTGCGCACGGCCCTGCGCACGTCGCGTGCCGAGGACGGCTACAACAGCGCCGCTTTCAATCAGTTCCTTGACAACATACCTGTGATAGCGGGCCGCATCGAGGCACGCTATGCCGGCACCACATATCCTTCCGGCGGATTCATGACCGACAATCCCAATGCCGGACGCCCGTTCTCGACAAAGGTAGGACAGGCCAACCGCGCCTCGTCCGATGTGCTCATACCCGCATTCATCGCGGCATACACCGGTGTCGACGCCCGGAAGGTATACCTCACGCCTTTCCCGAAACTTACCGACATACTCCCCAACTGGAGAGTAACCTACGACGGGCTGATACGCATCGGGCGTCTGAGCGAGATATTCAAGACCGTTACCCTCAACCATGCCTATCAGTGTACCTACACAGTGGGTTCCTACGGCTCGTATCTCAACTGGATGCAGGTTGGCACCGGCGACATGGGTTTCATCCCCAACGCCGATGGAGCGCCCATCCCATCGTCGCCCTACAATATATCCACTGTGGCGATAACCGAGAAGTTCGCCCCGCTAATCGGCCTTGCCGTAACGCTCAAAAACGACCTGAGATTCAATGCCGAGTACCGCGACGGACGCACACTTACCCTCAACTCCGATGCCGGACAGCTCGTCGAGGCCAATACACGCAACATCACAGCCGGTGTGGGCTACAAAATAGTGGGCTTCAATACTGTGCTTAAAATGCGCGGTTCCGGTCAAGGTATATCCAACGACCTTACCATCAACGCCGACTTCTCCTACCAGCAGACCCAGGCGCTCATTCGACGCATAGAGACCAACTACGCGCAGGCCACATCCGGCACGCGCACCATCGGATTCAACCTCTCGGCATCATATGTGATGAGCCGCCGCATGACCGTATCGGCCTATATCGACCACCAGATCAACACCCCGCTGATATCTTCCTCAGCCTATCCGACCACCAACTCCAACTACGGCATAACCTTCAACCTCAACCTCGCCCGCTAATCCCCGTGGAGTATCAGGCCGATACTGCCTCGTCATCGGCCTGAGTGTCAATAGATCTTGTTGTGGATGTTGTGGTGCGTCTCGTTGATTTGTAGAGAAGTAGCTCGTAGATGCGCATGGCTTCCTCATGTCGGAGGCTCCTTATGGTGAAAGTGGACCCTGAGGTTGAGAGCGACAGGGAAACACGCCCGGTCAACCTCGATACGGGTGTACGGGTTAATCTCACCACCTCCACATTATCGTATTTCACATAATTCTTTATTTCAGCGAAGCGTCCTTTGCCGATTATTACATATGACTCTCTGAGAGAGATGTGGCTGTGGCGCATCGCCAGTATGCCTTTGGGTATGCCCGCTGACATGTAGATGACCGGAATGATAATCCAACTGTACATCCCGAGATAGCACAGTGCCGCTGTGGCCACTGCCGAGACAAGCAGGTCGGGCAACAGGGAATGGGTGATTACACCTTTGCCGGATTTGGCGGCGGTGATTTCCTGTTCCTGTCCGTACTCTTGTCCAAGCCATCGGCCGAGGAAAAAGTCGGAACAGTCGTGGCCGTAAATCTTCAGGTTATCTTCCTCTTTCTGTGCGCTTGAGTTCATAGCCTGTTTCATGGCAAGCGTGCAGAGTCCGAAGCGACGTTCCGGGTAATTGCGTTTTACCCACACCGTGCATATCTTGTCGCAGTCAAAGCGACTGCTCATGCGTGAAAACAGTCCGTGGCTGAATGTCAGTGTCTTGCTGTCGTAGGTGAGCGAGAGGTCGTAATATCTCAATAGCACTTTTCCAAGCCACAGCACGAGCGACACCACATAGGCCGATGCCATAATCATGGCTATGCCGGCCACCGACATGGCTAAATGTGCGAAATGCGATTCGAAATAGTCAGCGATTATATCTAAGAGGTTTTCATACAGGTTGAGCATGTTGTTGAAAAATACGGCAACGAATCCTCCAAGCACCGCCATCCCTTTCAGGTGGTTCTGGCAGAGCGCGTCAAGCACCAGATCCGTGTTGCTGAACTTTCTGTACGATGTATGGCTCCTCACCGGAGGAGGTGGCATATCTGCGACAGCGGGCTGCGGCCGTTCTTGCAGTTCAATCCGTTTCAGCAGACTTTGCCAGTCGGCCTCGCTGAGTATGAGCTCGATTTCCTCACCCTTGTCTGCAAGAGTGTCGAAAAGCACTCCCCGCAGACTGAGAAGACGGTAGAACATGCCTTGTCGGGTGCGCAGTGTGTGTATGTGGGTTAGTGGGATGGTGGTGGTGACACGACCGATCATGTTGTGGCGGTAGATGAGATTTCCACCATCTACATGAAATTTTAGCTTGAAAAACGCAAGTGAGGCCAAAGCCAGCGCCACACATACAGTGACGCCGAATAAGATTGCTATTTTCTGTAGATTTTCGACGATGCCATCCTCTGATTTAAAGATTTCATATGCCGAAAATATGATGGTCGCGTTGAGCACAAGTCGGAAGTATTTCAGAAAATAGATGAAAAACGCACCGAGGCTCATCCTTTGTGGAACAGAGAAGTCAGTCATTATTCAGTCGTTGGGTTATGACATTCTTGATTCCGTCGGCTTTTTCCTTGGTGAGGCCATGTATGGCGAGTGCTGACAGAGCTTGTGCCCCGTTTACGACATCTATTGCGTATAGACCGAAAAACTTAGACACGGGGTTCTGGCGGATGCTCACCTGTTGTATTCTGGAGAATGGTACAGTGGTGGTAGTCGGAAATATCACCCCGCTGCGATAGGTGATGTCATGTTCGCGGAGTGCATAGCCTTTCCTCAGATACGCTTTACTGAGTATTACGAGATTGACAATCAACGACACAACTATCACAGCCTCGGCTGCGACACACCACCATGGATTGTCGACAAGCAGCAAAAGCAATGCAAGGGCAGCCAGAGTGGCGTAGGTGATTGTCGCGCTTGCTCTCTGCACTGCTCTGTATTTCGGACTCACCGGCTCATAACGAAGCTCCTCAATCCGGTCGGTCGTCTCAATCTCAATCTGGCGATTACTCATATCTTCTTGATTGGTTTCACCTGCACATTTAAAGAATATTTGTGCTTAAACTTTAACATGCTCTAAGAAACTGCATGAAATGTGTGATTTGTTTAGCTGCAAATTTAGCGAAAAAAATCATTATACGATATATTATCGAGAAGGCACTGTGACGTATAGCATGTTTAGAACCGTAAAATACAACAAGTAGGGTATATTCTGGATATCATAAGGAGCAATCAATAGAAATTATTGCTAAATTTGCGGCTGATAAAGATATTAAGAGAATGAAACTGATTGCCGATAGCGGCGGCACCAAGGTCGAGTGGGCTTTGGTGGATGCCGGAAAGGTTGTGAAGCAGATTTTCACTTCCGGGATTAACACGCTGATACTTACTGAGGAAGAAATTTCACAATATATAGACGACGAGCTTATATTGCAGCTTGGCGACCTTGCCCGCAATGTCACCGAAGTATATTTCTACGGTGCCGGATGTGTCGACGACGACGTGTGCCGCACGGTGCGCCGTGCCATACGCGCCAACATACCCGTCGACGCTGTAGAGGCTCATTCCGACCTGCTCGGAGCCGCCCGCGCCATTTTCGGACGCGAAAGCGGCATTGCCTGCATACTCGGCACCGGGGCCAACTCGGGATACTACAACGGAACTCTCATCAAGGACCATATCAGCCCGCTGGGATACATACTCGGCGACGAAGGGAGCGGAGCCGTGCTCGGACGCCATCTCATCGGCGACGTGCTCAAGCATCAGCTGCCGCGCGAACTGTGCGACCGTTTCCTCGACGAGTACAACCTCGACTCCGCGGCAATACTGCGTCGTGTCTACAAAGAGCCTATGCCCAACCGATTCCTGGCAAGCGTGACGCCGTTCCTGCTGAAAAACATCGAGGAGCCGGCAATACACCGTCTCGTGCTCAACGAGTTCAAGTCGTTTTTCGTGCGCAATGTCGCCCAGTACGACAATTACCGCAACCTGCCGGTAGGATTCGTTGGCTCAATCGCTTTCCATTACCGCAACGTGCTTGAGGAGGCCGCCGCCGCCCTCGACACCACTATCTCCATCGTGCTCCGCACTCCGATGGAGGGCCTTGTGCGCTATCATTCCGAAGCCTGACACGCTCAGGCCTGAATGACCCCGACCTGCTCAACAAAACCACACATTTACCCTATACCCCTTCCCTCCAGATGAATACCGAACTTATCCTCGTCAACATATCCGGATATGACCGTCCGGGCGTTACCGCGGCTCTTACCGACATTCTCGCACGCTACGATGCCTCGATTCTCGATATCGGTCAGGCCGACATCCATCACACCCTTTCGCTCGGTATCCTTTTCAAGACGTCGGGCGAGCTATCCGGCAATATAATGAAGGATCTCCTCTTCAAGGCGTCGGAGCTTAACGTGCAGATACGCTTCACCCCGGTCCCTGTGGGGGAATACGAGGAGTGGGTCACGATGCAGGGTAAGAACCGCTGGATTGTCACCATACTTGGACGCCAGCTGACGGCACGCCAGATTGCCGCCGTGACATCGATTATTGCCGAGCAGCAGCTAAATATCGACGGCATACAGCGCCTTACCGGACGTGTGCCCCTCGAAGCCTCGAAACCCGCCGGAGCAAAGGCCTGCGTGGAGTTTTCAGTGCGAGGCAATCCACGCGACATCAGCCGTATGCAGAGCGAGTTCATGCGCCTGTCGGCAACCGAAAATTTCGATATATCCCTCCAGGAGGACACCATGTACCGACGTTGCCGCCGACTCGTGTGCTTCGATATGGACTCTACCCTTATTGAGACCGAGGTAATCGACGAGCTGGCCATACGTGCCGGAGTGGGCGACAAGGTAAAAGCCATCACAGAGCGTGCCATGCGTGGCGAAATCGACTTTGACGAGAGCTTCCGCGAACGTGTCGCGCTGCTTAAAGGGCTCGACGAGAGCGTGATGCGCGAGATTGCCGAGAACCTGCCTATTACCGAGGGCGTAGGCCGCATGATGCAGGTGTTGAAACGCGCCGGATTCAAGACTGCCATACTTTCGGGAGGTTTCACCTACTTCGGCAACTATCTCAAGCAGAAGTTCGGATTTGACTACATGTATGCCAACGAGCTTGAAATCATCGACGGCAAACTCACCGGGCGTCATCTCGGACCGATTGTCAACGGCGCCCGCAAAGCCGAGCTCTTGCGTCTGCTCGCTCAGGTAGAAAATATCAATATCGCCCAGACAATAGCTGTGGGCGACGGCGCCAACGACCTGCCGATGCTCACCACTGCCGGTCTGGGCATAGCCTATCACGCAAAGCCCAAGGTGAAGGCTACCGCCGGGCAGAGCCTATCTACAATCGGCCTTGACGGTGTGCTCTATTTTATCGGATTCAAGGATTCATTCATCTCCGATGGCACGGTGTAAGGCCGCGGGCCGGCTTCGTAAAGCCTTGTATGGCACAGCGCTGCGCCTGTCGGCCACGCTGTTGGCTGTGTGTGTGTCATGCCTTCCCGGGGAATATGCCTTGGCGCACTCCGCGCCACAGTCGGTGGGACTTGTGCTGAGCGGCGGAGGCGCCAAGGGGATAGCGCATATAGGTGTAATCAAGGCATTGGAGGACAATGATATACCAATCGACTATATCGCAGGCACCTCCATGGGCGCGATAGTCGGAGGTCTGTATGCCGCGGGATATACCACCGACGAGATGCTCGACATGATTCTTTCAAAAGAGTTCTCCTACTGGTCGACAGGTACCATCGACCCCGCCTATATATATTATTATGCCAAGGAGGAGCCTACTCCACATATGGTGAAGCTCAATCTGAGTCTGCGCGATTCGACCGGTACCTCAGGCATACTCCCCACCTCGCTTATCAATCCGCTACCCATGAACTTCGCTTTCATGGACCTTTTCGCACGGTATTCCGCGCAGTGCGGAGGCGACTTCGACCGGCTTTTCGTGCCCTTCCGCTGCGTTGCCTCCGACGTCTACCACAAGCACAAGGTAGTGATGCGTTCCGGTTCGCTGGGCGACGCCATACGCGCCTCCATGTCGTTTCCGATGGTGTTCGAGCCTATCGAAATCGACAGTGTGCTGATGTACGACGGCGGCATCTACGACAACTTTCCTGTCGATGTGATGCGCTCTGATTTTGCACCCGACATAATGATTGGCGTCGATGTAAGCGCTCCCGACACCAAGCCCGACCGCAACAACATGTTCCAGCAGCTTGAGGACATGATAATCCAGAACAACGACTACTCCCTGCCGGCCGAGGAGGGGATAAAGATACGCGTGCCTGTACAGCAGTTCGGACTGCTCGACTTCCCCCTTGCCAAAGAGATATATCAGATAGGCTACGACAAGGCCATGTCGATGATGGATTCGATAACTTCCCGTGTCACTGCCCGCATCCCCTCGGAGGCGCGCTCGCTGCGCCGCGAGGTGTTCAAGTCGGCCACACCTTATGTGCGCTTCGACTCTGTAAGTGTGTCGGGCGGTTCGCCCGGTCAGAACGAGTTTATACGCTACACTTTCACCGGCAATGAGTCGGATACATTCGGCCTGGCGCGTGCCAAGGATGCATACTATCGCATTATCTCGGGAGGCAAGCTACGCAATCTCGTGCCAAAGGCTCTCTACAATGACTCCACCTCAATGTTTACGCTCGACCTCAACGCCGATGTAAAAAACAAGTTCAATGTAGGCATGGGCGGCTATATCACCTCTACGAGCAACTCGATGCTTTTCCTATCGTCGGGTTATTCGACGCTCAGCTTCAACTCGCTCAATATCGGTGTCGACGCATGGATAGGCCAGAGCTATATGGCTTGCACGGCGAAGGCGCGCGTGGCCATGCGCAGTGCCATACCGTCGTATCTCGAACTGCAGGGTGTGATATCCCGGACCAAGGAGTACGATAGCGGACGGATATTCTACGACGAGGGCTCGACTCTGGCCACATCCGCCGAGCTTTTCCTGCGGCTCAACTACGGTGTTGCCGTAGGTCGAAGCGGCAAGGCCGTGCTGTCGGCAGGCATCGGACGACTGAGCCACCGCTTCTACGACGCTCTGATAGTAGCGCCTGTCGACCGCGACCGTCTCACCCTCCGCCTTGCTCAGGTGCGTGCCGCATACGAGCGCAACACACTCAACGACCCATCGGCTCCTACCGCCGGCATGCGCCTGCGCGCCGGAGTGCTGGGAGTGTACGGCAATGACACCTACTTCCCTGAAAATGACCGTGCACGCGCTGTCGACGGCAATGACCGCTGGTGGGTGCAGGGCGAGTTTGAGTTCGACCGTTACTGGCAGTTGGCCAAGCGCTTCTATTTCGGTGTCACTTCCACTACGGTGGCCTCGTCGCAGAAGGCGTTCGACACATATGCCGCCACCGAGGTGATGCTCCCTTCGTTCAGGCCCACACCATCCTCCTATGGATATTTCAACACCCGCTTCCGCAGCAGTCAGTTTACCACACTCGGTATTGTACCTGTGTGGAATCCGTTCGGAATGTTCCAGTTGCGTGCCGGCCTCTACTGCTTCATGCCTTGGCGCGAGGTGCGTCCGTCGCTGCAACCTGTAGGCGGTATGCCGGTGGTGGGTGTAGAGTATGGCGATTGGTTCCGCAATCCGCGATTTATAGGCGAGATAAAGGCCGCTTATTCTCTGCCGTTCGCCCAGCTGTCGGCCTATGCCAACTATAGCGATTCGCCGGGCAACAGGTGGAACTTCGGCCTCTCGTTCGGTCTGTTCTTCCTTGCGCCGAGATTCATGTACTGAGCGCGCCTACGGTATCATGCGCTGATGCGGTGAGCCGCTTTTTTCTCAAAATTATAATTCATTATGTTCTCACACTCCTCATTCCCAGTGTTTTGTGCTGCCGTTGCGGCCGCATTGTGCTTTCCGTCGGTTGTCTGCGGCAGAGATGGCACGGTGATGCCGTCGCGACGCTACTATGCCGCCGGCGATACTGTCGTGTGTGTCCCTGCCGATGCGTCGTATTTTGCAGTAGAACTGCGGGCATCCTTGCCCGGCATGAAAGAGGGGAGGGGATGTTCGGCCGACCGTGTGGGCCTCACCGACGGGGCCGGACAGTGGGCCATGCTTTGCGGATTCAATTCCGACTATGGTTCCGAGTTTGACCGCCGCGGGCTGCGGCTTGTCTATGGCCATACGGATGTCGGGGGCCGCACGGTTGCCATAGATTCTGTCGATGTCTACGATGATGTGAACACGATGAGAGGCTTCAATACCCTCGCGCTGGAGTGGAGCAGGACAGAATCCGGGGCACGGCTTGACATGTTTGTCGGGAGCAAGCAGCCGCGGCTTGTCATGTCGGTAGCCGCGCCTATGCCTGAAGAGCCGGTAAGGATATCCGGCCATGGAAGAAGGGAAGTCGAGACGCTTATGACCGAGTGGAGCAAGGATCCGCGCGACGCGCTCTTTACCGGATGGACCCAAGAGGCGCTTGACGAGCGTTTCTCTCACTCGACCGATGCCGTGGAGGGATACTGGAGCTATTTCGACCGTCGCACCGATGATGACCGCGCGCGTATCGGCGGAAAATACCGGCTGGCGATTGTAGGCAACGGTAGTCCGGGCGGTTACGACATACTTTATGCCGACGGAGCCGTGACCGGTGCCGGCCTATGGCGCAAGGCTATGCTTAAAGGGCGCATGACGGCCTCGCGATTTGAGCATATGTGGCAGATTGAATGGTACGATGCCAACGGCGACCTGCTTGATGACGACGAGGCCTACGCCACGCTTTCTCTTCCGGCAGGTGTGCTTTCTGTAGAGTTTCCACTGTATCGTTCGCGCATCCGCTTCGCCAAGGACTGAGATATTATAATTCTTATATATAATCTATGAATTGCTACTCCTGCTTCTGGGTTATCATCTTGATATCGGAGGTCTCTTTGTTGTATTCGAGTATGAAGTCGGAGAATGTCAGTATGATTGTGCGCGGATTGTTCTCGGCTATCATGAGGTCGGATGTCAGCTCGCGGGCTTCCAGGTACTGATATATCCTTGGCATTTCGTTGAAAATCAGTATCGAGGGGATGGGTACTCCGTTGCCGTTGATTGATGTCCACTGGTAGTTGGCATCAAACACAAGTGTGGCGCCGTTTTTGATGGTCACATAGTAGTTGCCGTTGCGCTCGTCGTAGTCGCTTACAGAGGCTCCGGGCCAGTATGATGATATAAACTCTTTTATCGAGGTAGGCACGTCGTCCCATACTGTCGAGCTACAGGCCATAAGTATAAGGAGTACGACTATCGCATATAAGGATCGGTGACGTAACATGGTTAAAGGGATTTTATGCTTTGATAACACACCTGTGCCTCTGTAAGTTCATAATAATATGGGGTTTAACCTCTTTAACACTGAGAATCGGAAATTTTTTCACATACGACGGCTGATTTGTTGTAAAAACAGTTGGTCATTATAATAATATGTTGTAAATTTGCAGTGTTACTAATGCTTTATTCGAAATTTTTATTCTTAATCATATGAAAACACCACGCTACAAGTTTGATGATGTATGGAAAGAGGCCATACGTCTTATGCCCTATCAAGGTGAGGAATACACGGAAATGGTTATACGCGGCTATATTGAGAATGGCCGTGATGCCGACACGGAATTCCGTGAGACAAATTTTGAATGCGCCTGGCTGCTGATCAAGGCGCAGATTGATGCGCGCAAGGAGCGCAATCTCAGGGCGCGCCGTAAACGTATGCTCAGGCGGGAGCTTATAGTTGCCGAACGGGCACGCATAGCCGCCGCCGAAGAACAACGCCGGGCCGCGGCGGAGGCCGCACGCGTTGCAGCCGAGGAGACTGCCGCCGCCGCCCGTAGCGAACGCAACCGCATAAAACGCGAGAGCCGCGTTGACCGCACCAACTGCATTACAGCGCGCACGGCTGCATGGCGCAGGCTCTCCGTCGGCAGGGAGTCGCGTAGCGTCAAGCCATCATTTTCCGACCGTTTCAGGGGACCGGGCTACAAAGCGGCGACGATAAAAACAGAGCAGGCCCCGGCGCGGTTGCCGGAGCCTGCTGTATGCCGATTGAATGATGTCGGTAGAGATTAGTTGACCTTCATTTTCGAGATATAGTCGCGGAGAGCCTCGTTGGTGGGGTCAAGCTCGAGCACTTTCTCATAGTAAGTCTTGGCCATGGGGATATCCTTTTCCGAGATGTAGAATGAAGCAATCTGTGAATATGCCTCGTTGTACATGTCGGTGCGCTTCTCCTTGTTGGCGGGGTCGAGGTCGAGGATTTCCACTACCTTGAGGTATGCGTCGCGCTGCTCGGCAGAGGGCTGGTTGTCATGCTTCACGAGCATCATACGAGCTTTGTTGCGGTAGGGGATGGGGTTTTCCGGCACCTTCTCGATAATCTGGTCGACGGTAGCGATAGCGTTGTTGATAGCGTCGATTTTCTTCTGCGAGCCGGGTTCGGAGGTTGCAGCCACGTTCTGGTAGCGGTTTGCGAGAGTCACGAGGTCGTTGGTCACATAGTCGCCACGGTCGATGAAAGCCTTGTATACCTCAAGAGCCTTGTCGTAGTTCTTTGCACCGGAGTAAGCCGAGCTGAGAGCCTTGTAGATGTCGGTCTTGTCGGGGTTGAGTTCGAGAGCTTTCTCGAGAGCGGGAACGGCGAGCGAGTCCTTGCCAAGCTCCTGGAGCACTTCGGCGTAGGAAGAGTAGTCGTTTGACGAATACTTCAGGCCGGGGAGGTTGAGAGCTAAGAATTTCTCAGCGGCGGTCTCTGCACCGGGGTAGTCCTTGAGGTCCTTCTTGTCGAGGAAGATGATACGCATGAGCTGGAACTTCTGCATATCGGTGGGGTTCTGGCCCAGAATCTTCTCGGCGAGCTGGAGGCTCTCGTCGTAGTGCTTGCCGTAGTAGAGGAGGGCGCTGTAGCGTACCTCGTCGCTCTTGAAGTGGTTGGGGTTCTTGATATAGTCGCCATAGGCGCTTGCAGCCTTTGCCCACTGGTCGTTCTGGTAGTATTTCTCAGCGAGTTCGCGCTGACCGAGAGCCGAGTTGGGCGAAGCCTGGAGGAGCTCCTGAAGTTTGTTGATGGCGTATTCGGGGTTTACGTTGAAGTAGGCGTTGGCATACTTTACATAAGCCTCGGGAAGCCCCTTGGAGTAGAGGATTGCGTTTTCGTAGTTGGCAGCTGCGTCGCCCCATTCCTTGTTGGCAGCTTCACGGTCGCCGCGGAGCACGAAGATAGAGGGCTCCTTGGAGTTGGCTTTGTAGGCCTGCTTGTCGTATTCGGCGATTTCCTTTTCGTACTTTACGGGGTCGGCGTTGAAGTATGCGCGTCCGATGGCGGTGAGCACGGCGGCATCCTTCTTATTGATTTTCTTGGCCTCGTCGAAGAGAGTCTTGGCACCCTTCTCGTCGCCCTGGATGAGGGCAAGCGCACCCTGGCCTACCTTGTTGAGAGCGCTCTGGGGGTTTGCGGCAAGACCCTTGTCGAAGTCGGCCTTGGCGGTTGTGTAGTCCTTGTCGTGGAGAGCGATTTCACCGAGGTAGTAGTAGGCGAGAGCCTTGTCGGTAGAGGGATTGTTGAGGTTGCGTTCGAGGATTTCTTTGGCGTTGTCAAACTGGTCGGCCTTGAAGTACTCGATTCCGTCGAGGTAGCCCTGCTGCGCTGATGCCGACAGAGTGGCGGCCAGACAGAAAGAAAAAAGAAATTTCAGTTTCATGTCGATAGATCTGTTTTGTCGTTATATGTATTGTTAATTTCTAAACGGTAATGAACGTCATTTATTATTCGAGATATACCATACGCGGTTGCACTCGTGCGGGGAGTATGCCTGTGCGCTGTATGATTTTCTGTCCGATAGTGCCTGTGACGAAGGAGTAGAATCCATGCGACAGCGAGCCGTTGACACCGGTGGTAATCATGTACATCGAGCGGAACAGGGGGTATGTGCCGTCGTAGATATACGCCTGATACGGCTTGTAGGCTCTGAGCTGGTCGTCGCGGCGCACTTTGAGCACCTTTACAGCCGGGTCGAAGTCGGCCACCGTGGTGTCCTGTTCCTGAAGGCTTTTGATGCGCTCGTCGCGCGACATGTCGCGTGTGCGCATGTCGGCGCTGATCCAGCTTACACCGATTATACCGATGGCGCCTTTGCGCATCTGCACCTGGTCGAATACCTCGCGGCTTGACTGCTGGGCGAAAACGTTCTGTCCGAACGGCTCGCCTTTCATTATAGAGTCGCGCATGTATTTCACGGTGCTTGATCCCTCGTCGTCAAACACTACCTGGATGTCGCCGAGCTTGGTAGGCTCGATATCGCTCCATTTTGTAATCTTTCCGGTAAGGATGTCGCGTATCTCGGATATCGACAGTATCTCTATGGGGTTGTCGTTGTTGACGATGAGGGCTATGGCGTCGACAGCAATCATATTGCTGCGCGGATGTTTCTTCTGCGATTCGAGATAATCCTTCTCCTTCTGTGTGAGGTCGCGGGATATCACGATGGTTTTTGTCTTCAGATCGAGCAGCGAGTCGACACATGCCTTTTCAGAGGCATAGTAGGGTATGATGTTTGCTTTGCCTTTGGTGGTGTACTCGAATACGTCGATTTCCTGGTTCATGATGTTTTCGAACGAGGCATCGCATACTATTGTGGCAAGCCCCGACGTGCTTGTGTTGGTCGGGGTCTTCTGGCAAGCTGTCAGTCCTGAGATAATCAGGGCTGACAGAGCTATTGTAAGGAGGATAATCTTGTGGTTCACGTAGCTTATGGTATAAGATGTTGAATTCAGTGTGTGTGGATGTGAGGCTTCCTCATGTCAGTATTCGTCGCCGATGTTGCGGTCGATACCGGCAAACTGGCGGTAGGCCCTCCATATGCCGTAGATAATCAGGCCGAATCCGGCCACCCATCTGAGCCACCCCCAGGGCGCTGTCTCCCAGTTGAAGAAGTCGATCAGGAAAAGCACACCCATGCCGACATATATTACAATCATGAATATGCCAAAAACTGTGCGCATAACGCTTGCGCCGCTTGTGCGGGTCTTTTTTTCGTTGCCTTCGTTACTCATAATAAAAAAGTGTTTAAGTGTTTCGGGTGTCATCAGCCATGCGGTTGACAATGTTCCGCAGGGCTATATCAGACTAACACTCAGGCACGCCAATAGTTCGACATGCCCGCTTCGGGAATAATATCACCCTCGGCACGGTAAAGTTACAAAAATATGCCAACATATCGTATATTTGTGCGGATAAATCGGGACAAAATTGTTAAATTTGTATATGCGGCCGTACGTTGCGGCACGATAAAAACCAACTCTAAGTAATGCAGGCACCATTGGCAGAGCGTCTGCGTCCGCGCACGCTCGACGATTATATTGGACAGGAACATCTCGTAGGCCCCGACTCGGTATTGCGGCGCATGATTGATACGCGCCGTGTATCGTCGTTCATACTCTGGGGCCCTCCCGGAGTGGGGAAGACCACTCTGGCACGCATCATAGCAAACACTACCGACTGCCCGTTTTATACCCTTAGCGCCGTGAGTTCGGGAGTGAAGGAGGTGCGCGAAGTGCTCGAAAAATGTAAGGCCGACGTCCGTAGCATGTTCTCCACGGGGCGTCCGATACTGTTTATCGACGAAATACACAGGTTCAGCAAGTCGCAGCAGGACAGCCTGCTCGGTGCAGTAGAGAACGGCACTGTGACGCTTATAGGCGCCACTACGGAGAATCCGTCGTTTGAAGTGATACGCCCGCTACTGTCGCGCGCCCAGGTGTACACTCTGCGTCCGCTTGAGGAGCCGCAGCTGCAACGCCTTCTTGACCGAGCCCTTACGGCCGACAAGGTGCTTGCCGGGCGCGAAGTCAGGGTCGAGTCGACCACGGCCTTGTTTCGCTACTCCGGAGGCGACGCCCGCAAGCTGCTCAATATCCTCGACCTGCTTGAGCAGTCGACTCCCCTCGACGAGCCTATCGTAATCAACGACGAGGTGGTGACGGCACGCCTCCAGGAGAATCCCGCCGCCTACGACAAGAACGGAGAGATACACTACGATATAATATCGGCTTTTATCAAGAGCATACGCGGCAGTGACCCGGATGCGGCCATATACTGGCTGGCGCGCATGATAGAGGGTGGCGAGGACCCCGAATTCATAGCCCGTCGTCTGGCCATAGTGGCCGCCGAGGATATCGGTCTGGCCAACCCCAACGCGCTGCTGCTTGCCAACGCCACGTTTGACATACTCCATAAAATCGGCTGGCCTGAGGGACGTATCCCCTTGGCCGAGTGTACGATATATATGGCAACGTCGCCCAAGAGCAACTCGGCCTATGTGGCCATCGGCGCCGCCCAGGAGCGTGTCAGGGCCACCGGCAATCTCCTCGTGCCGCTGCATCTGCGCAACGCGCCTACCAAGCTGATGAAGGAGCTCGGCTACCACGAGGGTTACAAGTATGCCCACGACTATCCCGGCAATTTTGTCAGACAGCAGTATCTTCCCGACGGGATTGAGGGGAGCCGCTTCTGGACTCCCGGGGCTAATCCGCAGGAGGAGAGAGCATGGGCCTTGCAGGAGGCACGATGGGGAAATAGGGAAAAATAGCGGCTGCATGCCTTTATGTAATCGTGCTGAAAACGAGGCGATTGTGTGGGGATGTGAAATTTTTTTGAAAAATTTTGAGTGTTGACTGTCACAAAACGCCCACGAGTGGCGTCATGTATATGTAATGGATGCAGAGACGTTTAAAGAAATCATCCTTTCGCGCTATGGCGACATGTATCGCGTGGCGTATGCCATTGTGCGTGACAGTGATGATGCGCAGGACGTCGTGCAGGATGCCGTGACACGTCTGTGGGTCAGGCGTCAGGAGCTGTCGGGCATAGAGTCGCCCGATGCCTACTGCATGGCTGCCGTAAGGCATCTCTGTATCGAACTGCTCAGAGCCCGCAGACGTCGTCCCGCTTCGGTGGATGATGTCGACGAGGAGAGTGCCGGCGACTGCGATTCCCACTTGCGGGTGGAGTATGCCGACAGTCTCAGTCTGGCCGAGCGCATGATATCCACGTTGCCTGCGTCGCAGCAGGAGGTGGTGAGGCTCCGCTCGCATGCCGACTGCTCTGTCGACGAGATTTCGACCATTACCGGACTTACGCCTGCCAATGTGAGGCAGTTGCTCAGCAGGGCAAGACGACGTCTGAAACAATTTGCCAACAACCTATTATGAGATTATGAAAAAAGATCTCTATCACATAAAACAACTGTTAAGCCTTTACCACTCGGGCATGACCACTCTGGCGCAGGAGCATGAACTGATGGAATTTTTTGCCGTCACTCCGGAGAGCGCTCTTCCCAACGATATGAAGGCCGACCGCAGGATGATGGTGTTGCTTGCCGCCGACGGAGTATGCCGAGTGCCCGCCGGGCTTGATGCCCAGCTGTCGGCCCACATCGATATGCTTGAGCGCAGGGAGCACCGCGGTCGCCGCGGCCGTCGCCTGATGGCAATCGCGAGTGTGGCAGCCTCCGTGGCCATACTCCTTACAGCCACGGTGTTCATGGTCAAGGACTCGTCGTCGTCGGTGTATGAGCTTACCGACCCTCAGGAGGCACAGGACGAGACACAGCGCGCTCTGCTCCTTGTGTCGGAATGTCTCAACAAGGCCGACCGCAAGGCTGAGGAGACCGACATGCTGCTCGAACGGCTCGGATTTGACATGAGCATGTTTGAGGATGACAGCATGGAGTATGACGACAGTCTGATGACAGGGGACGACGGCATAGTCCCCGTATTTTCCGATACAATAGGTGTTTAGTAAGTATGAAGATGAAATTTCGCAGGATATTGGCGTCGACCGTCGCGCTGGGCGTAGGCTTGGCGGCCATGGCTCAGGAAGAAGCCTTCAAGCGTGCAGGCCGCCTCCCTGATGTCGAATATATATATATGTCCAAGGATATACTTTCGAAGGTGGGCGGTTCGCTCCCGGTGTCGGGTATGGACGAGGTGGCCTCACAGCTTACCTCGATGGAGGTGCTAAAGACATCGAGCCGCGAGTCGGCTGTTAAGGCTTTCGATATTCTTGAGAGCTCGCGCGAGGGTATGGAACTGCTCACCCACATGTCGGAAAATGACGGCACGGTAGATATCTACGGGGTGAGAAACAGCGACAAACTGTCGGAACTGATGGTGCTTGTGATGAACGACTCGATATTGTCGGCCGTAATGATGAAGGGCAATATTGACCCGGAGACAATCAAGGGCATATCTCCTGAATCAGGAAAAGATTAAAATTTCTATCTTGTAATTTATAAGATACAATATACATACGCTTCAAAACAATAGGCTCCGGAGAAGTATCGGTTACTTTTCCGGAGCTGTTTTTTAGAGCATGCCCTTATTGTATTTTGGTTGGCACGTCAGTCGGTCAGTTCGCCTACGATGCGTATCGGGGATGATGGGCGCGAGGGGTCGTTGGTGATTACCGACAGTCTGGAGTTGACAAGGCCTGAGTCGGCCGGCATCTTGCCGGTGTCGACGGTGACTGTAATCTTAGCCTGTGAGCCGGGATTGATTTTTTCCTTGCCGCACTTCACTTTCACAAAATCTTCCGGGCATGATGCGCGGCGGATTATCAGAGGCGATTTGCCATAGTTGTCGACAGTGAGTTCGGCGTGTGCCACTTTTCCGCGCTGTATTCGGCCAAGGTCGATTGACGATGTGGAGTAGGCGGCCTTTGGCGCTTTTTCGCGCTGCTGGGGCGTGAGTTTCGAGAAATCCTCGTTGACGATGGCCACGAGCGACACCTCCTTGACAAGCGACGACAGCGGGTCGGGGCTTATTGTGGCCTGCGAGGTCGACAGTCCCCATTGGTCCTTGGCTTTTGATGAATCGAAAAACAGGGTGAATGTGACCTGTTCGCCAGGTGGCACGGCGCGCGGCGCGATGTCGGCCACGATATATGGGGGCAGGCCGGATATTGACGGATGTATCGTGTCGCTGCTTTGGTTGTATCCGTCGAGAAAGGCGGTCTTGGTGCGTCCCTTTGTCACCTCGCCAAACTGCACGACGGTATTTTTCAGTTTCAGGAATCCGACCTCCACCGGATAGTGGGCGCGCAGAGTCTGTCGGTCGCCTATCACCACACCCTTTATCGTAAGGGTGGTCACGGCCGGGTCGGCATTGGTCTCGACCTTTACCTTTTTGTCAAATTTTCCGGGTCGTCCGGCGGGGTTGTATGTCACGGCCACCTGTCCAGTGTCGCCTGGCGCCACCGGCTTGCGGCTATATGACGGGGATGTGCATCCGCACGATGCGCGCACGCTCAGAATGTTGAGCGGCTTGTCGCCTGTGTTGACTACCTTGAAGTATGTGGTGACGTTGCCGAGGTCTTCGTCGAACGCACCGAAACTGTGGGTTGTGTCGAGCCATTTGGCCTTGGGCTGGGCCGATGCGCCGGCGCCTGCTGACAGTGTGACGGCGGCGAGTGTGAGCAGATGGAGAATTTTCATTTTTTCTTGGGTGTGGATTTCGGCAGCACTGTACCTTTGATTTTAAGCAACGCGTTGTCGCCCTTGCGGTTGGTGCGCACACGTATTGTCTTCTCGAATTCGCCCGGACGTCCTGCGGGGTCGTATGTCACGGTAAGCGCTGCGGTCTCTCCCGGGCGTATCGGCTGCTTGGGTATGCTGGGGGTGGTACATCCGCACTGTGCCTTGGCAGAGACTATCACCAGCGGCTTGTCTCCGTTGTTCTGTAGGATGAATTCACACCTGACCGGTCCGTCGGCCTCGCGTATAGTGCCGAAATTATGGGTCTTTTCCTTTACATAGAGCGCGGAATCAGCCGCAAAGGCCGACACAATGCCGATGGAGAGTATCAGCAGCAGTGCTGAGAGTTTCTTGAGCATATTTGTTCTGGTTTATGTCCTTTAACTATGTATAACGCAAAATTGGGAATAAAGAGAGACGGGAAAGACAAATTGACGGTTAAATTAAGTTAACGGATACTCATGAGGCGAAGGACCCAACTGATACAAATTATCGGAAAAGGGTGAATAATCGGCTGTAGGGGCCGATTGTTGTGCTTAGGCCTTCGCGATTGGAGTGAATTGATGTAATTTTGAGGTAGAAATAACCCTATATTGCCTACATCATGAAATTACGCAGATATCTAATCGCAATGACAGCCGTGGCGTCCCTGTCGGGCATGGCGGCTTCCGGCTCGACGGAGCGTACCTCCGACACCAAATGGACACGTTTCAGCCACACACAGGCCGACGGGTGGTATACCACCGACGACGCCCGCGGTGTAGCCGACAATGTACTGCTGTATCAGAAAAACTCAGGCGGCTGGCCCAAGAACATACCTATGCACATGGCTATGAGCGATGCTGACCGCGAGCGTGTGGCCGGCGAGAAAGACTCGAAAGAGGCCTCCAAGAAGGGATGTATGGACAATGACGCCACAACGAGCGAGATACGCTTTCTGGCCAGAATGTGGCGCGCCAATGGCGACAGTATATATCTCGATGGCGCGCGTCGCGGCGTGCGCTTCATCCTCGACTCGCAGTATCCCAATGCCGAGGCTCCCGACACCCGTGCCGGCGGCTGGCCGCAGTATTATCCACTGCGCGGAGGCTACAGCGACTATTTCACCTTCAACGACAATCTACACATTAATAATATGGTGCTTCTGCGCGATCTGCTCGACCCATATACCGAGGTCGGGGCGATACTGCCCGTCGAGTGGCACGCCGATGTTGAGCAGGCCTACCGGGCCGGACTGCAGTGTATACTCGGCTGTCAGGTAGTGGAGGACGGAGTAAAGACCATGTGGTGTGCGCAGCACGACCCCTACACCCTGCTACCCGCCGAGGGCCGTCCCCACGAGCTGCCGGCATATTCAGCCGACGAGGGTACTTCGATACTGTGGTTTCTGATGTCGCTCGACGAGCCTACGGCCGAAATTGTCGATGCCGTGGAACATGCGGTGGCATTTCTGGAGAAGACCGCAATAGAGGGGAAGAAGCCCGAATTTGTGTACAACGACCGCGGGAGCCGCATCGATGAGGTGGTGGTCGACTGCGACAGCTCACGTATGTGGGGCCGCTTTATCCAGCTCGGAGGGGATGTGGCCGCCAGAGTGTATCCCGACTTTTTCGAGCGTCTGAAGGAGCGCCGGCCACGCACACTGTCGGTCGGGGGTGACACCCTCCGCTACGAGCTGTGGCGCAACGCTGCCGAAAGCTACGACGCAGCCCGGGCCCATCGGCCTATCTACAGTATCTACGACGACACCCGTCCTCACCATCTGTTCAGATTCCTTTACAGCTTTTCCGACCTTGAACCGGTGGCCGACAGCCAGTGCGGCTATATGTTCGCACCGTCGCTCAACGCCGCGCGGCGTATCCGTTACCGCTATCTCGGCACCTGGCCCGACTTCATTCTCAAAGGGCAATATCCTGAATGGCATGCCCGCATGGAAAGGAAATTTGGTAAAAAGAGAGGGAAAAATTAACGCTTCTTAGAAAGACGCTTCACGCGTACACGATAAATTATTAACTTTGGGGTGTAGGCGGCGATATCCGGCCATGAATACTGTCGCCGTCCTGCCATAATGCCATAAACAGATTATTAAACAAGCTCTAAAAAGCTCTTAACCTTATGAAATTGAATCGAAACCTCACAGTGCTCGCCTGCTGTGCCGCCATGAGCCTGTCAATGCATGCCGCTCCCGAACTGAGCGAAGTATGGGTGGCCGACCTCGGCAACGGCAAGTACCAGAATCCGATTATCTATGCCGACTATTCCGATCCCGATGTGGTGCGCGTCGGCGATGACTTCTATATGACCGCGTCGAGCTTCAACTGTGTGCCCGGTCTGCCGATTCTTCACTCCAAGGATCTGGTCAACTGGACTATCATCGGGTATGCTATCGACCGTTTCCCCGACGAGGCTGTATTCGTCAAGGATGGTGTGAACCACGGCAATGCAGTGTGGGCTCCGTCGATACGCTACCACAACGGCGAATTCTACATATATTACGGCGACCCCGACCTGGGCATATTCATGACCAAGGCCAAGGACCCCAAGGGCCCGTGGTCGCCACTGAAGCTCGTGGCCCGCACCAAGGGTGTAATCGATACCTGCCCGCTCTGGGACGAGGACGGGAAGGCCTACATGTCGTGGGGCTTTGCCGGGAGCCGCGCCAATCTGAAGAGTGTGCTTGCCGTGTGTGAGATGGCTCCTGACGGCGAGAGCCTGATAGGTCAGCCCAAAATCGTGTATGACGGACATGATGTGGACGTGACCATCGAGGGAACAAAATTCTACAAGCGCAACGGCTATTACTATATAATGTCGCCGGCCGGAGGAGTGCCTACCGGCTGGGAAACCATACTCCGCTCCAGGAGTCCGTGGGGCCCGTATGAGCGCAAGGTAGTGCTTGCCCAGGGCGACACCGACATCAACGGTCCCCATCAGGGCGGCTGGGTCGATACTCCCGACGGCGGCGAGGACTGGTTTATCCACTTTCAGGATGTAGGCCCGATAGGGCGTATCGTGCACCTCAACCCCGTGCACTGGATCGAGGACTGGCCTGTGATGGGTGTCGACAAGGATGGCGACGGCTGCGGCGACCCTGTGCGCACATATAAGAAGCCCAACGTGGGCAAGACATATCCCAAGGCCACTCCGCAGGAGAGCGACGAATTCAACGATATCAACCTCGGCCTTCAGTGGCAGTGGCACGGCAATCCCGAGCCGTGGTGGGGCTACAACAATGCGACCAAGGGTGTACTTTCGCTCTATTCCGTGCCTGTAAGTTCAGGCTACAAGAACCTCTGGGATGTGCCCAACCTTCTGTTGCAGAAGATACCGGCCCCGACGTTTACCGCTACGATGAAGGTGACTCTTACTCCCGACAAGCGTTACAACGGAGAGCGTACCGGCCTGGTGGTGATGGGACTTGACTATGCCGTGCTTGCTCTGGAGAAGACCGACGAAGGGTTCCGTCTGAGCGAAAACGAATGTCATAAGGCCGACAAGGGTAAACCCGAAGTAGAGAATGCCTCGGTGATGATACCCGACTCGACTGCCTATCTGCGCGTGAAGATGGCCGACGGAGTGTGCAATTTCAGCTACAGTCTCGACGGCAAGAAGTTCAAGAATATCGGCAAGCCGTTTACCGCCCGCGAGGGGAAATGGATTGGTGCGAAAATCGGAACATTCTGCACACGTCCCAAGGTTGCCAATGACGGCGGCCGCGCCGATATCGACTGGTTCCGTGTAAGTAAGTAGTAAAATTATTACGTAGTATACTATATCTTTAAAAAATAATTTTTACGACTTACTTAACCAAATAATCGAGTCATGCGACTGAAGCATATCATAGCATCATTGACTATACTTATACTCGGCCTCCCGATGGACGGGGCCGAGTATAAGCGTGAAATAACCGTCGCCCCTGACGGGAGCGGCGACTACACTACTCTTACCGATGCCCTGGAGGGGATACGCGCCTATATGGACTATCGTGTGACGGTAAATCTGCGTCCCGGAGTCTATCGCGAGAAGGTGGTGATACCCTCATGGATAGAGAATGTGGAGTTTGTAGGCGCCGGTGCCGACAGCACTGTGATAAGCTGGGGCGACTATGCCTCGCTCGACAATATGGGCACATTCCGCACCTATACGGTAAAGGTGGAGGGGTGTGACATCACATTCCGCAACCTCACCATTGAAAACAGTGCCGGAGAGGTAGGGCAGGCCGTGGCCCTGCACACAGAGGGCGACCGTCTGAAATTTGACAACTGCAGCTTCCGCGGCAATCAGGACACGGTGTTTACCGGAGGGCGCGGCTCACGTCTGCTCTTCGACAACTGCTATATCGAGGGCACTACCGACTATATATTCGGACCGTCCACAGCCCTGTTTCGCGACTGCACTCTCCACAGCAAGCGCAACAGCTACATAACCGCGGCGTCGACTCCCGACACGGTAATGACCGGCTATGTGATGTACCGTTGCCGCCTGACTGCCGCCGATGGTGTCGACAAGGTGTATCTCGGGCGTCCGTGGCGTCCGTACGCCTCTACCTATTTCATCGACTGCGAGATGGGTGGGCACATAGTTGCCGCCGGCTGGCATAACTGGCGTAATCCCGACAATGAGAAGACGGCCCGTTATGGCGAATACGGTTCGCACGGCGCTGGCGCGGAGAAGGCCGACCGTGTAGGGTGGGCTACCGCTCTCTCGCCTTCGGAGGCGGCCCGGCTGAGCGACCCGGCTGTGATATTCACATCCGCGCCCGGCTGTATGCATTGGGTGCCCTGAACGATTAATATACTACGATTTCCATAAACAAGCTATAAATATCAACACAATAAAACTAATCAATCATGAAATTTCTCAATAGTCTGACAGCTCCCAAGGCCCATGCGCCTGAACGCGTCATACAGTTTGGCGAAGGAAACTTCCTCCGTGCGTTTGTAGACTGGATTATCAAGAATATGAACGACAGCACCGACTTCAACTCGTCGGCAGTAATCGTGCAGGGTCAGCCCGACAGTTTTGCCATGGGTCTGCTCCAGGCTCAGGACTACATGTATCATGTCAACCTCCAGGGCCGTATCGACGGCGAGGCCGTTGACTCCTATACCCGTGTGGATGTAATCAGCCGCGGTATCAATCCATTCAGCCAGACCGATGCCTATCTTGCGCTGGCCGACCAGCCCGAGATGCGTTTCGTAATCTCCAACACCACCGAGGCCGGTATCGTGTTTGACCCCGAATGCAAGTTTGCCGACCGTCCCGCCTCGTCATATCCCGGGCGCCTCACCCAGCTGCTCTACCGCCGCTATACCACATTCAACGGTGCTCCCGACAAGGGATTCATCATTATGCCCTGTGAGCTGATATTTGAGAACGGGCACCATCTGCGCGACGCCATCATCAAGTATATCGACCTCTGGAAGGATGATTTCGGCGCCGATTACGAGGGCTTCAAGGCATGGTTTGAGAAGTACAACTATGTGTGTGCCACACTTGTCGACCGCATCGTGCCCGGATTTCCGCGCAAGGATATCGCCAACATACAGCAGAAACTCGGATATGTTGACAACGTGGTGGTGCAGGGCGAAGTATTCCACCTGTGGGTAATCGAGCGCCCCTGCAACATGAGCATAGAAGAACTGCGTGCCGAATTCCCCGCCGAGAAGGCCGGACTGCATGTGATAATCACCGACTCGGAGGCTCCGTACCACGAACGCAAGGTGACTCTGCTTAACGGCCCCCACACCGTGCTTTCGCCCGTGACCTATCTCAGCGGCGTGAACATCGTGCGTGACGCCTGCAACCATCCCGTGCTCGGCAAGTATATACACAAGGTGCAGTTTGACGAACTCATGCAGACCCTCAACCTGCCGATGGAGGAGCTTGTGAAATTTGGCGCCGACGTGCTTGAGCGCTTCAACAATCCGTATGTCGACCATCAGGTGACATCAATCATGCTCAACGCCTTCCCCAAGTTCCAGACCCGCGACCTTCCCGGCCTCAAGACCTATCTTGAGCGCAAGGGAGAACTTCCCAAGGGTATCGTGCTCGGTCTGGCCGCCATCATTACCTACTACAAGGGGGGCAAGCGTAGCGACGGAGCGGAAATAAAACCGCAGGACGACCAGGCAATCATGGATCTGCTTGCCGGACTGTGGGCTACCGGCGACACTGCCAAGGTGGCCGAAGGTGTGCTCGCCGCCGACTCGCTGATATGGAAAGAGCATGGCGACCTCAACCGCATCCCCGGCCTTACAGCCATGGTGACAGATTTCCTCAACCGGATACAGGAAAAGGGTATGCTCGCAACCGTCGAGGGCATACTGTAACAAGTGAGTCAATAATATAATGAAAGAATATATAAAGATAAATCCTGCCGACAATGTGGCCGTCGCCATCGCTCCGCTCCGGAAAGGGACGACGGTCACTGTCGACGGCAGTGAGATAACCATTGTCGACGATATACCCGCCGGACATAAGTTTGCTCTGGAGCCTATCGCCGAGGGGGAGAATGTGGTGAAATACGGATTCCCTATCGGCCATGTGCGCCACGCTGTGGCCAAGGGTGCATTTCTCGACCATGAGACAATCGCCACCAATCTCGCCGGCACACTCGACTATTCGGATATCTCGATAAAGGAAGCCTACGGAGGTTGTCCGGCCCGCTACCGCGAGGAGCGTACCTTCGAAGGCTATCTGCGCCCCGACGGCCAGGCCGGCATACGCAACGAGGTGTGGGTAATCCCCACCGTGGGGTGTGTCAACGGCATCGTAAAGCGTATTGCCGAGGCTCTTAAAAAAGAGACAGGATGTGAGGGTGTCAACGATATCGTGGCATTTACTCACAACTATGGCTGCTCGCAGCTCGGAGGCGATCATGAGAATACCCGAAAGATACTCCGCGACATGGTGCATCATCCCAATGCCGGCGCCATACTCGTGGTGGGGCTCGGCTGTGAGAACAACCAGCCCAAGGCATTCGAGGAGTTCTGCGGCGATTACGACCGCGAGCGCGTGAAGTTTCTCGTTTCGCAGGAGGTAGAGGGCGATGAGGTAGAGGCCGGTCTTGAGATATTGCGCGGCCTTTATGAGAAGGCCCGCGTCTGCAAGCGCAGCACACAGCCCGCGTCGAAACTGCGCATCGGCCTGAAGTGTGGCGGCTCCGACGGCTTCTCAGGCATCACGGCCAACCCTCTGCTTGGCGAGTTGTCGGACTACCTGTGCAACTGTCAGGGAGGCACCACGATACTAACCGAAGTACCCGAGATGTTTGGCGCCGAGACCATACTGATGGAGCGCTGTGCCGACAACAATCTGCTGCACAGCACCATCGATCTGATAAACGACTTCAAGGAGTATTTCCTCAGCCATGGCGAGCCTGTAGGTGAGAATCCCTCGCCCGGCAACAAGGCCGGCGGCATCTCCACGCTTGAGGAGAAGGCCCTCGGCTGCACCCAGAAGTCGGGAAAGAGCGCGGTGAAGGGTGTGCTCGCATATGGCGACCGTGTGACGATCAACGGGCTCAACCTTCTGTCGGCTCCCGGCAACGACCTTGTGGCCGCTACCGCACTGGCCGCAGCCGGCTGTCAGATGGTGTTGTTCACCACAGGGCGCGGCACCCCCTTCGGCACCTTTGTGCCCACAGCCAAGATTTCGACCAACAGCACTCTTGCCGCCCGCAAGCCCGACTGGATTGACTTCAACGCCGGTCAGCTCGTCGAGGACCGTTCGATGGATGATGTGCTCGACGACTTCATCGGCTTTGTGCTGGAGGTGGCCTCGGGGCGTAAGGTAAACTCTGAAATCCATGGATACCAGGAGATTGCCATCTTCAAGAATGGAGTGACGCTATAATAAACAATGAAAACAACCGTTAAATCCGATAGAGAGATTTGAGATTATCATGACCTGTGGGGCTGTAAGTGCAGTCCACAGGCATATCGTATAATTGTCAGGTCTGATATCTGTCTAACACAAAAGCAAATATTATGAAACCTTTCATGGATGAGAATTTTCTTCTCCAGACCCCCACGGCCCAGAAACTTTACCATGAACATGCGGCCGGAATGCCTATTATCGACTATCACTGCCATCTGATACCCAAGATGGTGGCCGATGACCATAAATTCAGTTCGATTACCGAGATATGGCTTGGCGGAGACCACTACAAGTGGCGCGCCATGCGCTCCAACGGTGTGCCCGAGCGTTTCTGTACGGGTACCGATACTACCGACTGGGAGAAATTTGAGAAGTGGGCCGAGACAGTGCCTTACACATTCCGCAATCCCCTGTACCACTGGACACATCTTGAGCTTAAGACAGCCTTCGGCATCGACAAACTGCTCAATCCCGAGACCGCCCGCGAGATATTCGAGGCGTGCAACGACAAGCTGCAGAACGACCCTACGATGACTGCCCGCGGACTGATGCGCCGCTACAATGTGGAGACCGTATGCACCACCGACGATCCCGTTGACTCGCTCGAATACCACAAGGCAGTGGCCGACAGCGGATTTGAAATCAAGATGCTCCCCACCTGGCGTCCTGACAAGGCCATGGCTGTAGAGAATCCCGCGGCATTCCGCGCGTATGTGGAGAAGCTGGCCGAGGTGAGCGGTGTGGAAATCAACAAGTTTCAGGATATGGTGGACGCTCTCCAGAAGCGCCACGATTTCTTCGAGTCGATGGGGTGTCGCCTCAGCGACCACGGCATCGAGGAATTCTATGCAGCCGACTACACCCAGGATGAAATCGACGCCATATTCAACAAGGTATACGGAGGCAAGGAGCTGAGCAAGGAGGAGATACACAAGTTCAAGAGCGCTATGCTGGTAGTGTTCGGCGAGATGGACTATGAGTCGGGATGGACCCAGCAGTTCCATTACGGCGCTATCCGCGACAACAACTCCAAGATGTTCAAGCTGCTCGGTCCCGATACCGGCTTCGACAGCATCGGCGAGTTTACTACCGCCAAATCGATGTCGAAGCTCCTTGACACGCTCAATTCGCGCGGCAAGCTGACCAAGACCATACTCTACAATCTCAACCCCTGCGCCAACGAGGTAATCGCCACTATGCTCGGCAACTTTCAGGACGGCAGTGTGGCCGGCAAGATACAGTTTGGTTCCGGCTGGTGGTTCCTTGACCAGAAGGACGGCATGCAGAAGCAGATGAATGCCCTTTCGGTGCTCGGTCTTCTCAGCCGCTTTGTGGGCATGCTTACCGACTCGCGCTCGTTCCTCAGCTATCCGCGCCACGAGTATTTCCGCCGCACACTGTGCAATCTTGTCGGCGACGACATCGAGAACGGCGAAGTGCCTTATACCGGCTACGAAGAGGCACGCGTCAATAAAATGATTGAGGATATCTGCTATAACAACGCCAAGAACTATTTCAAATTCTAATCTCTTGTGCTCATGGAAATCAAACAGACAATTGACAAGGAGTACAATGAGAAGATGAGCAGTTTCCGCTGGGTCATCTGCGGACTTCTGTTTCTGGCCACTACGGTCAATTATATGGACCGTCAGGTGCTCTCTCTTACCTGGAAGGACTTTATCTCGCCCGAGTTTCACTGGACTGATGCCGACTATGGCGTCATCACCGCTATCTTCTCGATAGTATATGCCGTGGCCAATCTCTTTGCGGGCCGCTTCATCGACTGGATGGGCACCAAGAAGGGATACCTGTGGGCAATCGGCGTATGGTCGGCCGGCGCCTGCCTCCACGCACTCTGCGGGTGGGCTACCGAGCACACTGTAGGGCTGCACGATGCAGCCGAGATGGTAAGCGCCACCGGCACTGTAGCCTCGCTTGTGGCCATCACGTCGGTGTATTATTTCATCGCCGCCCGCGTGGTGCTCGCAGTAGGCGAGTCGGGCAACTTCCCCGCCGCCGTGAAGGTGACAGCCGAGTATTTCCCCAAGCGCGACCGCGCCTATGCCACCGCCATATTCAACGCCGGCGCAACTGTGGGCGCTCTTGCCGCACCGGTGTCAATCCCGCCGCTGGCCCGTTTCTTCCAGAACATGGGTGTAGGCAACGGCTGGGAGATGGCCTTTATAGTAATCGGCGGTCTGGGCTTCGTGTGGATGGGTCTGTGGATGTTCTACTACAAGAAGCCGGCCAGTAATCCGCGTGTCAACAAGGCCGAGCTTGCCTATATAGAGCTTGACAACCATTCCGACGAGACTCCCGCCGAGAAGGCCGACAAGGAGGACAGCAACAAGGATGTAATCCCCTTCTGGCAGTGCTTCAAGTATCCGCAGACGTGGGCCGTGGTGTTCGGCAAGTTTTTTACCGACGGCGTGTGGTGGTTCTTCCTGTTCTGGATACCGGCCTATATCTCCGATGTGTATGGTCTGGCCTCTGACACCGGCACTGCGCAGATGCTTATCTTTGTGCTTTATGCCATCACGATGCTGTCGATATACGGAGGCAAGCTCCCGACCATCATCATGAACAAGACCGGACTGAATCCGTATGCGGCCCGCATGAGGGCGATGTTTATCTTCGCGTTGTTCCCGCTGCTTGCCATATTCGCGCAGCCTCTGGGAGCCTACTCCTACTGGTGGCCGGTGATTATCATCGGTATAGCAGGAGCGGCCCATCAGTCGTGGTCGGCCAACATCTATTCGGTGGTCGGCGACATGTTCCCCAAGAGCACCATCGCCACTATCATCGGTGTAGGCGGCATGGCCGGAGGTGTCGGCTCGTTCCTTATCAATCTCTGCTCGGGCCGTCTGTTTGACTATGCCGGCGCCACAGGGATGCACTTCATGGGCTTCGAAGGGAAGCCTGCGGGATATTTCATCGTGTTCTGCATATGCGGTGTGTCCTATCTGATAGGATGGTGCATAATGAAGCTCCTCGTGCCGAAGTACAAGAAGATTGTAGTCGGAAAATAAACAAGCTCTAATAGTCATATGAGGCGGCTCCGGGTCAGATGCCTGGGGCCGTCTCAACTTTTATGTGTCCGATGGTGTTGTTATCTATGATTGGAATGAACAACTAAAATTCAGTATAACTATGAGCAAATCAGAAAAAACTCCTAAGAGCATAAAGGGTACACGCACGGAACAGAATGTCGTTGACGCTTATATCAGCGAAACTCAGGCTTATGCCCGTTATACCTATTACGCCTCGCAAGCCGAGAAAGACGGATATTTCCCTCTTAAGGAAGTCTTTGAGGAAACAGCCGCCAATGAGCTACGTCATGGCAAGGTATATCTGAAGATGCTTCAGGGTGGAGAGCTTACCTGCAATATCCCCGTCGATGCTATTCCTGCCAAGGACACCGTCACCAATCTCGAGATATCCATACATGAGGAGGGTGATGAGGCTGTAAAGACTTATCTTGCCAATGCCAAAATGGCCGAAGAGGAGGGATTCCCCGAAATAGCCGAGCATTTCAAGGCTATCGCCTCGATAGAGAAGCATCATATGGAGCGCTTCCAGCGCTATCTCGACCGCATCAAGGCCGGTACTCTCTGGAAACGCGACAAGGCCATAACCTGGAAGTGTCTGGTATGTGGATATGAGTTTGTGGGCAAGGAGCCTCCAAAAGTATGTCCCGCCTGCGACCACCCATATCAGCATTACATGCCGATGGATATGGAGTAATCTATTCAGGAGAGATAATAAAATCGCCGCACCCTGCTGTCAGGGATGCGGCGATTTTATTATATTATCAATGATGATATGTATCAGCGGGCTACGGATATGTAGGGGCGCAGAAGCGGGAGGGTGTCGGCGAGCGCCTGTGCGGCGAGTGTGGCGACGAATGTGGCGCCCTTGATGTTGAGGTGGGTATTGTCGATTTTTCCTTCCGGGGCAAACGGGTAGGTGTCAGCCGGAATCCACATGAAATATTCGCGTGATGCGTCGCGTCCGAGAGCCTGTATGGCATTGTGGGTGATGGCATTCATGTCGATAAACGGTAGTCCGAGGCTTTCGGCCACTCGTCGCGGCGGGTCAAGATAGGGGCCGTGGGTGTCGACAAGCCGAGAGCCTTCGGTGTCGAATGCTTCGGGGTGATATCCTTTTTTATATTTGTCGTCGACGGTAACGGTCGGTGCTCCCGGCGCCGGGAAGTTGCGCCTTACGATAGAGTTCATAAGTATAGGAGTGGCACCTTTGGCGAGGGCCTCACGTGCAAACCGGGTAAGGTTGGCGTCGAATGTAGAGCCCGGGAGGGTATGGCGCGAGGGGTCGGAGGCTTTCTCGTCGTTGTGGCCGAACTGTATTATCAGATAGTCGCCCGGGCGCAGACGCTCGATAACCTTGTCCCAGCGTCCTTCGTCGATGAAGCTCTTGGAGCTGCGTCCGTTGACGGCGTGGTTGTCGACGCGCACGGGGCCGTTGAGCAGAGTGGGGAGCATCTGTCCCCAGCCACGTTCCTGATTTTCGCCTTTCAGCACTTTGTCGGCCATGGTAGAGTCGCCGATCATCATTATGGTGACGGTGTCGGAGGGCTCGGTCAGTGATACCGTCACGGTCGAGGGTTGACGGTGACGGGCGGCGATGTCGTCCATGCAGGCCTGCCACCTGGCGAGACTTACAGGTGCGCCCTCTTCTTTGGCCGATGCGAATGCGATAGAGTAGGATATGTGTCCGGCGGCATCGGGATTGAGGGTGAGCAGATAGTTGAGAGAGTCTTCCCTCACGTCATACACCAGCGAGTCGGGCGCGTATATTCCTACGGCCAATGTCTCGATGTGGCCGGGGCGTTTCTTGTCGGGGGTGCTTGTGCCGCAGCTGATGGCGGTGCCTCGGGGGGACACTGCTCCATTGCCGTTGTCGAGGCGGAGCACGCCTGTGGCGAATGAGCCGTCGGGGGCGCCGTATAGTCCGGAGATATCCACTTCGATGTCGCGGTGTCCGGCCCATATGGTGTAGCGCTGGGTCATGTCGTATTCGCGGCCATTGACTTTCCATCGCGGTGTGGATACCTCGACAATGGAGCGTACCGGTCCGGAGGCAATCACCCGCTGTGTGCGCGCGGCCACGGAGTCGGTGGCGAATAGTGTACCGTCGGGAGCCACCGCTCTGAACGAGCCCGCGCCAATCGAGTTGCCGGCCCAGAGGATGTCGCATCCGTAGCCTTCCGCTTCCTTGTCGGGAGTGGTGTAGAAGGCTGTTTCGGCGAGTTCGAGGCGCGGTGATTTTTTGCCGTATAGGTCGATGCTCTGTCGGTTGTCGGCATATACGCGTATGGCTCCGTGGGAGCCTTCGAGCATTATGCCGTGGCCGTAGATGGCGTCGTAGACATGTCGCGGAGTGTCGGTGCCGGGAAATGTCACATCCGAGGCAGCGGGGTAGCGTTTGCTCTGGTCGCGCAGGCGCAGCGAGGCCCATGTCGATGGCTCGAACTGCGAGCCGTCGGTGCCTTCGCAGATTGTGACTTTCGCGGTGACTTCGGCCTTGGCGGGGAGGTCGACGGTGAATGCGAGTTCGTCGGGACGACCGTCGCCGTCGGTGTCGTCAATCTGCCAAGGGATGTCGGTGCCGTCAATCTTTACCGACGCGAGGGGGAGCGTCTTCCCCCAGAACATACCCTTTACGGGGAGTGTCACCCCGACAGCGTTGCGGGGTGCCGCCGAGGGGTTGGCGACGGTGACATCAAATTGTGTCGCGGCGTATGAAGCCGCCGCGCATGTTGCCGCTGTAAATGTGAGAATAGAGCGGAAAGTGTTCATCATGAAACTGTGTTATGGATATTAATTTGGCGAAATTGGGTGTAATAGTTTTCACCCGACTGTGTTACGGCTGCAAATATACGGAATTTCCAAAAATTAATTATTAAGTTTGCACAGACATCACGTCATCTAATATCCATAAATTACATAGACCGACATGAAAAAATACCTGTTGAAAATAGCCTTCATGCTGCTTCCGCTGATATCCTATGCCTCGGCATGGGACACTGACTACAAGCAGATCGACGGAGCCGTGAAGCGACCTGTTTTCCCTGAAAAGACTTTTGTCATCAGCAAGTATGGTGCAAAACCCGATGGCCGACCGGATAAGAACCAGAAGGCAATCAACAAGGCAATCGAAGCCTGCCACAAGGCTGGCGGCGGTGTAGTGACTGTGCCCGCGGGCACCTACCGTACCGGCGCCATACGGTTGCTCTCCAACGTCAACCTCAAGGTCGACGAGGGCGCCACGCTGCTCTTTGTGTTCCAGCCCGAGCTTTACCCCATAGTGCCTACCCGCTGGGAGGGTCTCGACTGCTGGAATCTCTCGCCGTGTGTATATGCCTTCCAGGCCGACAATGTAGCCATCACCGGCAAGGGCACTATCGACGGCGGAGCCGACAATGAAAACTGGTGGCCATGGTGTGGCAAGGACCGTTTTGGCTGGAAGGAGGGCATGCCCCGCCAGCAGGGCGACCATGCGCGTCCGCGTCTGCTTCGTCTGGCCGAGGATGGAGTGGAGATGGACGAGCGCCGCTTTACAGCCGATGACTGCCTGCGCCCGCAGTTGATTAATTTCAACCAGTGTGACGGTGTGCTTATCGAGGATGTCACCCTGCTGCGTTCGCCGTTCTGGGTAATCCATCCGCTGCTGTCGAAGAATGTGACCGTAAGCGGGGTGCATATCAGCAATGACGGCCCCAACGGCGACGGCTGCGACCCCGAGTCGTGTGACGGTGTGGTGATTGAAAACTGCTTCTTCAACACCGGCGACGACTGTATAGCCATAAAGAGCGGCCGCAACAATGACGGCCGTCTGTGGGGACGTCCGTCGGAGAATATCATCATACGCAACTGCCGCATGGAGAATGGCCACGGAGGTGTGGTTATCGGCAGCGAGATATCCGGCGGATGCCGCAACGTGTTTGCCGAGAACTGTACGATGGACAGTCCGAACCTCGACCGTGTCATCCGCATCAAGACCAATACATGCCGCGGCGGTGTGATAGAGAATATCTATGCCCGCAATATCGAGGTAGGGCAGTGCAAGGAGGCGGTGATGCGCATCAATCTCGACTATGAGCCGCGCGAGATATGCTGCCGCGGGTATGTGCCTACGGTGCGCAACGTATATCTCGACAATGTAACCTGCAACAAGAGCCGCTACGGAATCCTGCTCAACTCGCTCGACTCGGTGGCCAACGTATACAATATTAATGTGAACAACTGCCGTTTCGACGGGGTGGCCGAGCACAACAAAATCACCGGCAAGGTGGGCGAGGTGAATTTCGCCAACACCACGGTCAACGGCAAGCCCTGCCTGAGCAGCACTCCTTACCGCAACCTGAGCCAGTGGCTCACGAAGTCGGAGATGCAGCGTGTGCCCCAGAGCTGTCTGCTCGACTTCTCCAAGAAGCCCAAGTGGAGCTATGTCATGGGCATTGAGCTTGAGTCGATGCTCGACACATATCTGCGCTACGGCGACGACAGCATCCTCGACTATTGCAAGAGCTATACCGACACGATGATTGGTGCCAACGGCTCGATACGCGGCTATAACCTGGCCGACTACAATCTCGACAATGTGCGTACAGGTCATTTCGTGGCCGCCATGCATGAGAATTTCCCCGAGGAGAAGAATCTCATCGCTATCCGCACTCTTCAGCAGCAGCTCGACAAGCAGCCGCGCACCAAAGAGGGTGTATACTGGCACAAGGCCATGTATGCTTATCAGGTGTGGCTCGACGGCATATTCATGGGTCTTCCCTTCCGCGTGAAGACGGCCCACATGCTCCCAGCCAAGAAGCAGAAGGCTGTGTATGACGATGCCGTAGATCAGCTGAAGAAGACTTATGAGCGTACTCTCGATGCCTCGACAGGGCTCAACCGCCATGCGTGGGACGAGAATCGCGACATGTTCTGGAGCAACGACACCACCGGCCTGTCGCAGCACTGCTGGGGTCGCGCCCAGGGCTGGTATGTGATGGCCCTGGTAGAGATACTCGATGCCCTGCCCGAGGATTACGGGCGCCGCGGCGAGGTGGCCGACCTGCTTACCCGCACTCTCGACGGAGTGGTGAAGTGGCAGGACAAGGATAGCGGCGTGTGGTGGCAGGTGATGGACCAGCCGGGCCGCGAAGGCAACTATCTTGAGTCGACCTGCTCGGCCATGATGGCCTACTCGATGCTCAAGAGTGTGCGCAAGGGGTATGTCGACGGGCGCTTTATGGAGCCTGCCCGTAAGGCCTACCATGGTATCGTCGACCGTTTCCTCAAGGTGAATCCCGACATGACGCTGTCGCTTACCGATTGCTGCGCTGTGGCCGGCCTCGGCCCGGGTGTGAGCCCTGCAGTGAGCAAGGCTGCTCCGAAGGTGAAGGAGAACCGCCGGCGTGACGGATCGTTTGACTACTACATATCGGAACCGGTGCGCGACAACGACGCCAAGGGTGTCGGCCCGTTTGTGTGGGCATCTCTTGAGATGGAACACAACGGTTGTGCCACTGCCGACCATCTCAATGATATCATACGTGCCAAATCGGGCACTCTTCGTAAATAAGGTGAAAAGACCATAATAATGTTTGACAACGATGTGGCCGGCCGTGAGGTCGGCCACATTATATATAATCGGTCGGTGCGCGGTGGCTTGTCGTAATGGATTGCTCTGGTCTGTGTCGGATGCGTGCGAATTGTCGGGATTTTATTTGCATTTTAATAGACGAACACATATATTTGCAAAAACCTTAAAACCCTCTCCTGCCATGATAGGGAAACGCAGCAAGACATTCTCCGGCACGGCGCCGGCGTCCAAGGCGGCTTCACTGCCCGACATCATATGGCCTCCCGGTTCCGGCTCTGCCCGCGACTCTATGAGTGCGATACAGGCATACACTAGACAGACGCCTTATGAATATTGCGGAAACTACGAATATATCCGCGGTAAGCTGTCGCGTATCAATACTCCCACAGGCTACTATGAGAATGGCCGCCACTACTTCTACGTCAAGGATTATCAAGGCAACGTGCGCTGTACTGTCGCCGACAACGACAGTCTTACAAAGGCCGTCCACTATTATCCCGGAGGCTCGCTGTTTGGCGAAAGTTATGGCTACTACTTTTGGTCAGGAAACAATCTTTTCCAAGGGGGAAAGCTCGAAATCAGATGAAAGCAATAAAATGGGCTTTTTTTAATTGGTTTGGACAATGGAATCAAATTAGGCGTATAAATTCTAAAAATAGGGAGAATTGAAAAGAATAGCACATAATCTTATGTTATTGCCTGCACTGATTATATCCATATGCCTGTCATATTCTTGTAAGGAACGTTTAGGTGAATTAGAGGGATATGAAGATTACCCGCTTGTGCAGTATATGAGAGAGCATGGTTGGGTTGGAATGGGGGACTCCACATTCTGTTATCCGCAAGATTCTGTGCTATACAATGGACTGAAAGTAGATGGGAAAAGCCTGCAGGAAGTGGAACTGTTATACGGAGAACCGCGTTATTGCGTAAATTATACTATAAGATATGGAATCCCTCAGCGCTTTTTGGAGACAAACCCCTTATTCCCGTTAACCTACCAAAGAGCTGAAGTTCCCATCTTATATGCAGAATGGGTAATTACCGATAAAGTAAATTTAATTATCTTTTTTGAAAACAATGATAATAAGACTAAAGCCATATATGGAATACAATTCAGGTTTAATCATTAAATGCTTAGTTAAGTATCTTGTCATAATAAGTCTGTCTGGCTTATTCAATTCTTGTAATGATAAGGAGAAGAGTATCTCTATGGAAGAGTATAAGGAAAAGTATGCGTGGATTGATACAGTATATAGCCCATATGTCATTTGTCCATACGACCGACTTGGTATAAAAAATATGGATTACGAGGAGGTAATAAATCGCAATGGGATTCCGGTCTTGGAATATAATGATACTATCGTGAGAGGAATAAATATTCAGCGAGGGAAAGAGGACTTCGATTTGTACCCGATGACGTTGAATCGTGATACCGTCATCGTCAGACGATGCTGGTGGCTTATGAAGAATCCAAATAGAAACGCACAGTTTTTATGTTGCAGTTCGCTGAATAAAGGTATTTCTCTCTCCTCGGAGGGGGATGCCTAAGCGGCGGGGGCGGGCGAGTCCGCCCCCAAGAGCGAACTCAGACAAAAGGATATGTTGTAGAGGTAAACAGCAATACAAAAAAAGGAGACCGAAGTCTCCCTAAGATTAAGTAATTTTGTATTGCTAATTATGAAACACTTAACCTCGGAACAAAGGTACGAAATTTACCTTGGAAGAAAAAGGGGCTGGAGCAGAAGCCGCATTTCAAGAGAGATCGGCGTTAGCACCTCTACAGTGAGCAGGGAGCTGACACGCAATGTCAACTCCAATGGCGAGTATGTCTGGTTTAATGCCCAGGCTAAATCAGAGGCACGCAAACATGGACTTCAGGGCAACCACCGTAAGTCACCTGAACTCTGGTGGCGTATAGAGCAGTTGATTATAGACGAAGACTGGTCGCCGGCCCAGATTGCCGGTGTTCTACGCAAGGAAGGCATCCATATCGTAAAGCAGACCATATATAATCATGTTCATGCCGATAGATCCGGAAAACTGGCCGCGCATATGCCTCACAGGCTGAAATACACCCGGAGAACCAAGGCCTTACACCCCACAAAGGCGACCAACATTGCCAACAGGACAAGCATACATGAACGTCCCAAAGAGGCCGACGGCACGCGTTTCGGCGATTGGGAGATGGACACCATTGTCGATTCGTTCGGACATGTCATATTAACCCTGACCGAACGATCCACCAATTTTATTCTTATGCAGAAACTTCATCATGGACGCAAAGCCATGCCCACGGCACAGACTGTGGCAAGGCTTCTTTATCCCTACCGTGACTCCTTGAGGACAATCACCACTGATAATGGATGCGAGTTCGCTGCACATCTTGAGATAACGCGTCTGCTCAGTATGAAAAATCGCGAAAAAGTTATCGTGTACTTCGCTGATTCATACTGCTCATGGCAAAAAGGCGCCATTGAGAATGCAAACAAACTCATAAGAAAGTATATCCCTAAAAAATCCAATTTCGATGACTTCTCCGATAAACGAATAATGGAGATACAGAAGAAATTAAACCGTCGTCCTCGCGAGAAAATCAACTTTGACTCTCCAAAACAGCGCTTTTTCGCAAATGTCGGTTAACTTTGCATTTGCTGTTGGACTCTACAATGCTGGTGGCTTAAAGCAATTAGGAAAGCAGATTTGCTCTATGTCGTGTTTGAATTGAAAGACTCTATCCCAACTTCATATCCAATTTATGGATATAGATATAATCCTGGTAAGATGCCTAAAGTTAATGACAACTTTGTCAGGAGGATTGAGTCTGAAAAACGATTGAGAAAGAAATAAATTTACAATAGTAATAGTTTCCTACTATAGAATGAATATTCATTAAGGAATATAACGATAGGTTTGAGGATGGGGAGGAATTACTACATTCCGGTAGGCCTTCAATGGCCATGGAATTACCATAGTATAGAAGTACTCACTAAGGCATTAAAATAGTTATGAAAAAACTGCTTCTTTGGGCAATATTTATCTTCTGTATCATGCGTGGATGCATATATATCCACATGACACACCTTTCAGATGATGATTTGGAATGGACAAACTCCATACCCTTGTATTCAGAAATCACACTTAAATCCAATAACGGTCGGACAGTGTCGGTAAGATATCAAAAAAATTCATTAATAATTCTACAGATAGATTTTATATAAGCGCTGCAGGAGGCACTGATTATGATGCAAATACAGGCTATTGGTTTGAAATAAATGATAGCTTGAAAACTCTTTCGGGATTTTTTTCAATAAAAAGACCTGTTAAGAAAAATAATCTATGGTATAGTGCAAAACTTGGAGCACGATTCACTATTGACGAATACAAATTTGTTAGTCCGTTGGTTACACATAGCTATGCAATAGGAAATCATATAATAAACGATTGTGTTATTACTGATTCATCAAATTCAGAGTATGGTTCAGATTTGGCCAATTATCCATATTACCGTATTGAAAAGTTTGTAATAAGTAAGGAGTACGGTCTCATTTATTATAAACGGGAGGATGGGGAGGAATTCTTTCGGGAAGACTTGCTGCCCGACTCGGTTGACAACACAACGAATTGACACAGATTATGAATACTCGTTGCCGATTTACGGATATATGCATTGATGTATGCCGCGAGTGAAATGAAGAAAAAATGAAGGGAAAGGAAAAAAGATGGGCGAGTAGATGCGGTGGATTCGTGGAAAATTAGTAACTTTGTGCGCAATAAATACAACCATATCGCCATATGTCATCATTTATTGCAGACCGAGTGAAGATGGAGGGACTAACATTTGACGACGTCCTCCTTATTCCCGCTTACAGTGAAGTGCTTCCGCGCACAGTTGATCTCACCACAAGATTTTCCCGCCGTATTACATTGAATGTACCTCTGGTGTCGGCCGCCATGGACACCGTCACCGAGGCCCGTCTTGCCATCGCGATAGCGCGCGAGGGTGGCATTGGCGTTATCCACAAGAATATGTCGATTGCCGAGCAGGCCCGTCAGGTGCATGCCGTGAAGCGTGCCGAGAACGGTATGATTTACGATCCTGTGACGATACTTACCGGTAGCACAGTGCGCGACGCTCTCGCCATGATGGAGGAATACCATATCGGCGGCATACCCGTGGTAGACAGCAACAAGCTGCTGGTAGGTATTGTGACCAACCGCGACCTGCGCTTCGAGCGCAATCTTGACCGTCCGGTCGACGAGGTAATGACGAAGGAAAATCTCGTGACCACCCGTCAGTCGACCAATCTTGAGGAGGCGGCCGCCATACTTCAGGAGCACAAAATCGAGAAGCTGCCCGTAGTTGACAGCGAAGGCCATCTGGTAGGGCTGGTGACATACAAGGATATCACCAAGGCCAAGGACAAGCCCAATGCATGCAAGGACGCTCTGGGACGTCTGCGTGTAGCCGCCGGTGTGGGTGTGACCCCCGACGTGATGGAGCGTGCTACCGCACTTGTCAACGCCGGCGTCGACGCCATCGTAATCGACACTGCCCACGGCCACAGCAAGGGTGTGGTAGGCGTGTTGCGCCAGATTAAAGAGACTTTCCCCGAAATTGATGTGGTGGTAGGCAATATCGCTACCGGCGAGGCCGCCCGCTTCCTTGTAGAGAACGGTGCCGACGGTGTGAAGGTAGGTATCGGCCCCGGCTCGATATGCACTACCCGCGTAATCGCCGGAGTGGGTGTTCCCCAGCTTTCGGCCGTCTACGATGTGGCCAAGGCTCTCGAAGGCACCGATGTGCCTCTGATTGCCGACGGCGGCATACGCTATTCGGGCGATATCGTTAAGGCTCTTGCCGCAGGTGCTTACTCGGTGATGCTCGGCGGCATGCTCGCCGGCGTGGAGGAGAGCCCCGGCGACACCATTATATATAATGGCCGTAAATATAAGGCTTACCGCGGCATGGGTTCGCTGGAGGCCATGGAGAAGGGTTCGAAGGACCGCTACTTCCAGGGTGGCGAGACCGATGCCCGCAAGCTCGTGCCGGAGGGTATTGCCGCACGTGTGCCCTTCAAGGGGTCGCTCTACGAAGTCACCTATCAGATGCTCGGTGGTCTGCGCTCGGGTATGGGTTACTGCGGAGCCGCCAACATCGAGAAGCTGCATGAAGCGAAGTTTACCCGCATCACCGCAGCCGGAGTGATGGAGAGTCATCCCCACGATGTGGCCATCACGAGCGAGGCGCCCAACTACAGCGCATCACATCAGTAATCACGAATAAAACGCATCCATGTCTCGGTTTCGCCCGGGACATGGATGCGCGCTATATGCCAAGTGAAATAAGTTATCGTCAGAGATATAATAAGGAGCTGCGGTTCTGCGTTATATCTCTGTTGTAATATAAAATAATTTAGAACACATACTTAATAATGAATCTACGCAAATCGCTATTTGTGCTTGCCATGGGCATGGGCGTGGCTCTGGCTGCCGATGGAAAGAAGCCCTCGGATCCGGTGCTGATGACCATCGACGGAAAGGATGTGCGCCTTAGTGAGTTCGATTATCTCTACGGAAAGAACAATATGCAGCAGCAGTCGCCGGTGGCTGTCGACGAATATCTCGATATGTTTATCGCCTACAAGCTGAAGGTGGCCGACGCCATTGCGGCCGGCATTGACACCACTGCGGCATTCCGTAAGGAATACGAGGGGTATCGCCTCGACCTCGTGCGTCCTTATCTTACCGACAAGGATGAGGAGGAGCGCCTGATATCAGAAGCCTATTCCCACTATCCGGTAGAGGTAGAAGCGAGCCACATAATGGTGGCCCTCGGCAAGACACCCGAAGAGCGGGAGAAGAACAAGGCGTTGCTCGACAGCATCCGCACCGCCGCTGTCGGGGGGGCGGATTTCGCAGCCCTTGCGCGCAAATATTCCATTGACCGTTCGGCCTCGCGCAACGGCGGCAGCATGGGATACATCACTCCCGGACGTTTCCCCTATGTATTTGAGAAGGCGGCCTATGACACTCCCGAGGGGGAGATATCGCCGGTGATAGAAACACCGTTCGGATTTCATATCGTAAGGTCGGGCGCACGCCGCGCCGCTACAGGCGAGGTGCTGGCGCAGCATATACTTAAGCTCACCCAGGGCAAGACCCCCGAGGAGCAGGCCCGGGCCAAGACTCAGATTGACTCTATCTATACTCTGATTAAGGGTGGCGCCGACTTCAGCGATCTCGCCCGCAGAGAGAGCGAGGACCCTGGTTCGGCCAAGAACGGCGGCATGCTCCCCTGGTTCGGTGCAGGACGTATGGTGCCGGAGTTTGAGAAGGCTGCATTCGCACTGGCCGACAGTGCCGTGTCGGAGCCTTTCCAGACCTCCTACGGCTATCATATCGTGAAGACTCTCGGCCACCGCGGTGTGCCGGCTCTCGACGATGTGCGTCAGCAGATTATGGGTATGATGCAGCGCGACGGACGCGCTCAGCTTCCTTACCGTAAGAAGATGGACGAACTGAGAGCGCGTTTCCAGACTTCGCCTTCCGACTCGCTCAGCGAGAACGAGCTTATTGACCTTGAAACCGAACGTCTTGCAGCGGAAGATACCGATTTCGCCAACCTGTTGCGCGAGTATCACGACGGTATGCTGCTGTTCGAGATAAGCAACCGCAAGATATGGGAAGGCGCGGCAAAGGATACCGAGGGTATCGAGAAATACTTCGAGGCCCATCGTGGCGATTATTCTCTGGCCGAACCCAAATACAAGGGATTCATGATTTATACTCCCAACGACTCTATGATGACGGTAGTCAGGGAGTATGTGGCTGCTGCCGGCGACATCAATCCCGATTCGATAGGGGTGGTGCTCAAGCGTCAGTTTGACAAGGATGTGCGCATCGAGCGTGTGCTTGCCGCCAAGGGCGACAACCGGGTGGTCGACGCTGTGGCTTTCGGAGGCGAGCGTCCCGACCTGCCCGGAAAGTGGAAATGCTGGATGCCCTGGAATGGGCGTATGATAGAGGCTCCGGAGGAAGCCGCCGATGTGCGCGGTGCCGTCACTACCGACTATCAGGCGGAACTCGAGCGCGAGTGGGTGGAGCAGCTGCGTGCCACCCACAAGGTCAAAGTCAACAAGAAGGTGCTGAAATCAGTGAAACAACATCTGAATGTCGGGCGATAATGCGGTGCTAATCAAGATTGTCCGTCTGACGGACCATTGCATCGCCTCGTATCATTAAAATATATTAAAAGACAATATTGGCCGGGCTATTTCATCAATCCATGAAATAGCCCGGCCAATTGCTTGGGAAGTTAGGCGGAAAATTTGTAAATTTGGGGCTTGAATCCGGACAAGTGTCCAGCAGTCATGTTGCAGCGCGTATGGTTCCGGTCATGAAAAGATACTTTGCAATGCATAATTTACTCGTATGCTTTCCGATAGCCTGTGTCATCGCCGCGATGGTATCATCATGCGGTGCAGGGTCGCACGGAGGTGTGTCGGAGCCGGGTGTGCTTGTGAAGATAGGCGATGCGCGACTGACCGTGTCGGAGCTTAACGAGGCGATGCCCTACGGACTTTCAGGCGCCGACAGCGCCGAATGGTGTATGGGCTACATTGACAGCTGGATTGAGCGCAAGACCGTTGGGCTTGAGGCCGCGCGCAATATTGCCGACACGAGGCGTATCGATCGCATGGCCGAGGAGTATCGCAACGACCTGATTATGCTGGAGTACCGCAAGGTGATGGCCGAGCAGCAGGGTGCGCCGCAATATTCCGATGACTCCCTGCGCAGAGAGTATGACCGTCAGCCGGGTCTGTACCGCTGTTCTCAGCCGATGGTACGCGGTATATTCCTCTCTGTAGACAAGAAGCATCCGCATATCAACGACCTGCGACGATGGAGCCGGTCGTCGGTTGAAGCCGACCTCGAGAAACTTGAGAAAGAGAGTCTCGACCCGGCGGTAGAGTACATCTACTTCCGCGACCGCTGGCTGCCATGGAGCGATATCGTGGCGCGTGTGCCCGGCGGAGTCGATGCCGAGTCTGAGAAACTTCCGGCGAGGCATCAGGACTTTGAGACCACGGTAGGCGACAGGGTGTATATGCTCGCTGTCAATGACCGTCTGTCGGATGGCGACCAGATGCCTTTCGAGCTTGCCCGCGATGCGGTGGCCGGCATGTTGCAGTCGGCTTCCGCCGCCGATTACGACCGGCGTCTGCGCCGCGACCTTGTAAAGCGTGCGTATGACAACGGACTGGTAAAGCTGTCGCCGGAACTTGCTGGAAAGGTCGGCATGTCACCGGCTGATAAACAGGATAACAAATAAAAAATAACATATTTAATCGCTTACGGAAGTGAAAATATCAAAGCTAATACTCGCCGGCGCTTTCAGCGCTATGACTATAATGGCTGCCGCCCAGAACAATATTGTCGAGGAGGTGGCCTGGTGGATTGGCGACCAGCCTATTTATAAGAGTGAAATCGAGGAGACATACCAGACCATGCAGTCGCAGCGCAGCGATATCGAGGGTGACCCGTACTGTGTAATTCCCGAACGCCTTGCTGTGGAGAAACTTTTTATCCACCAGGCGGAGATTGACTCTATAGAAGTGCCTGACAACCAGGTGATGCAGATGGTCGACCAGCAGGTCAACTTCCTTATAGCCAACCTTGGCTCCCAGCAGAAAGTCGAAGAATTTTACCGACGTCCGCTCCCGGCTGTGCGCGAGCAGTTGCGTGACATGATACGCAACCATCAGCTCGTCGAGGAGGTGCAGAGCTCGCTTACCAAGGAGGTCATGGCCACTCCCAACGACGTGCGACGTTACTTCAACTCTCTGCCAAAAGACAGTGTTCCTTTTGTGCCGCTTCAGGTCGAAGTGCAGATTATGACCCTCAATCCTGTAATACCGCGCGAGGAGATTGACGAGGTCAAGGCCCGACTGCGCGACTATGCCGAGCGTGTCAACAAAGGGGAGAGCGATTTCAGCACCCTGGCTATTCTTTACAGCGAAGATGGCAGCAGTCTGCGCGGAGGCGAGCTCGGATTTATCGGGCGTGCCAATCTTGAACCGGAATATGCCGCTGTGGCTTTCAATCTCAACGATACCAAAAAGGTGTCGAAAATAGTCGAGACACAGTTTGGCTACCATATCATACAGCTTATCGAGAAACGAGGCGACCGTATCAACACCCGCCACATATTACTGCGTCCCAAAGTGTCGGACAAGGATCTTATCGAAGCTATGACCCGTCTTGATACCGTGCGTCAGGAGATACTGGCCGAGAAGTTTACCTTCGAGGAGGCCGTGCCCTACGTGTCGCAGGACAAGGACACCCACAACAACCGCGGACAGATGGTGAACCAGGAGAACAATACCACACGATTTGAGATGGGCGAACTGCCTCAGGAAGTCAGCCGGGTGGTGGCCGATATGAGTGTCGGCGAGCTGTCCAAGCCATTTATAATGAAGGATCCCAAGCGCAACCGCGATATCGTGGCGATGGTGAAACTGAGCAACCGTATCCCCGGCCACCGTGCCAATATGAGCGACGACTATCAGCTTATCAAAAACCTCTATGAGTCGCATGCCAAGGAGGATATCGTGACAAAGTGGGTAGAGAAGAAGATTGCTGATACCTACGTGAGAATCGAAGAAGGGTGGCGCGACTGCGACTTCAAGCATAAAGGCTGGATTAAGGAGGGCGTGAGCTCTGACTCTTCGTCAGACCGGGATGACAGCAAGGAGTGACCGCAGGCCACAGTTTTCCCACTGACCCTACCTCACATAACAATACAATTTACAACTCACTCATGCAGGATCCGAAAAGCGACAGAATGCTTCGGGAGACTGACCGAGGCAGTCGCGGATGCAATGGCTGGCACCGTGGCCGCTGGGCTGTGGCGTGTCTGATGGCTCTCGGTGTGCCCGCGATATTGTCGGGTCACCCCGATGCTCCTAAATCTCCGGCTACGGAATTGCCTCCGGTGAATCCGCCGAAGCGATACGAAATAAAACCGACAGTGCCTTCTACCGACAGGCATACCCCGGGAAAGGTGTTTCTGGAGCGAGCCGACAGGCTGTGGACCGACGACAGCCGCGACTCGATAGCCTACCAGATACTTGTAGGCAACGTGCAGTTTCGCAAGGACGACATGTTCATGTACTGCGACAGCGCGCATTTCTATGACCAGGAGGGTAGTTTCGACGCTTTCGGAAACGTAAGGATGGAGCAGGGCGACACTCTGTTTGTGTATGCCGACGAGCTCAACTACAACAACCCCGAAGAGATGGCCGTGTTCTACGGTAACGGAGTGGAAGAGGTGCGCCTGATAAACAAGGAGGTGCAGCTTACCACCGACGTTTTCAACTATGACCTGGGGCAGGATCTGGGATACTATACCAACGGCGGAACATTGGCCGACACGGCCAATGTGCTCACCTCGGTATACGGTGAATACAGTCCCGCTACCAAGGACGCTCAGTTCAGGCTCGATGTAGTGCTTAAGGACAAGGGCGAGCGCGATTTCACTCTCACCACCGAGGAGCTGCTCTATAATACCGACAATCATATAGCCCGGATTGTGAAGCCGTCGGTGATAGTGACCGACAGTGCCACGGTATACTCCAGCAACGGTATGTACAATACCGAAGCCGACACAACGCGCCTGTACGACCGGTCGCTTATAAAGACCCGCCGCGGCAATACGCTTACCGGCGACACTTTGTTCTATGACCAGACTACCGGTTTCGGCGAGGCCTGGGGCAATATGATTCTTACCGACTCGGCGCGTCAGTCGGCTCTGGAAGGGGGCTACGGATGCTACTTCGAGAAGGAGGACAGCTCGTTTGCCACCATACGCGCCCGACTTCTTGAATATAGCCGCAAGGATACTCTTTATCTCCATGGCGACACGATACGCACTTATGTGCAACGCAGCGACAGCGACTCGACGCATATAATGACCGCCTATCCGCGTGTGCGCTTCTGGCGCGTCGACCTCCAGGGCCTGTGCGACTCGCTCAGCGTGGTTGAGCGCGATTCGCTGATGTACATGCACCGTCATCCGATAGTGTGGAGCGGTGAACGTCAGGTGTTCGGCAATGTCATCCAGGTGCATTTCAATGACTCCACTGTCGACTGGGCCAAGTTGCCGGAGTTTGGCTTCGTTGCCGAGCATATCGGCGACGAGTTCTACAATCAGCTTACCGGGCGCGAGATGCTCGCGCAGTTTGCCGACGGGTCTCTGTCGCAGCTTGATGTGAGCGGTAATGTCGAGAATATCATGCTCCCTCAGGAGAACGACTCTACATATAATAAGATAATAAGCTCGACAAGCAGTTATCTGACCGCTCATTTCAACGACTCTACGCTACAGAAACTGACCATGTGGCCTGATGTCGACGGTACGGTGACACCTCTGTATCTTGCAAAGAAATCGATATATTATCTGCCGCAGTTCAAATGGTATGAGGCATTGCGTCCAAAGGACAAGGATGATATATTCAACGTGCCGCCGGAGATGGAGGCGCTGCTGAAGGAGCCTGACCCCGGAGTAAGGCGCAGGCGCGTCAACTGATCTGTGTCTGTGGCAATCAAAACAATTCAATTCAATGTCTGACAATAGGATTTCCACTCCTGACGGAGTGAGCGGCGTTATGCGCATTTCGGCCGGGAAAGCCCTGGCGCTTTTTGTATGCTGCTGGATTTTTTCATGGGCCATAGGCCTGGTGGCAATAGGGTTTGTCGGTGGCGCCACACTCGACCGTATACGTCTGGCCGTCGTGCTTCAGGACCTTATTATATTCATGCTTCCCGTGGCAATGACCATGCTGATAGCCGCATGGCGCCCATGGCATTTCATTGGTATCGACCGTAGTCCCGGATGGTTCGGGGTGTGTAGCGCCCTGTTTACGCTCGTCGTGGCTATTCCGGCCATGAACTGCGTTGTGGGATGGAACGAGAGCATTCATTTTCCCGAGAGTATGGCTGATTTCGAGAGGCTGCTGCGCGCTTATGAATCTACCGCCGGGGCTATGATTGAAAGTCTGCTCGGCGGCACCGGTGTGGCCGACCTGATTGTGTCGGTACTAATAATAGGCGTTCTTACAGGAGTGGCGGAGGAATGGTTTTTCCGGGGCGGACTCCAGTCGCTGCTTATGCGTCTGTTCGGCAATCCGCATGTGGCGATATGGATTGCCGCGATAGTATTCAGTGCTATCCATATGCAGTTTTTCGGTTTTGTGCCAAGGGTGCTGCTGGGTGCATTTTTCGGATATCTTTACTGGTGGAGCGGTTCGCTGTGGCTTCCGGTTGTGGCACATGCATTCAACAATTCTCTTGTAGTGCTGTCCATGTGGCTTATGCGTCGCGGCGTGGATACCGTGGCGCTTGATGAGATTGGTGCCGGCTCCGGCGGCGGACATGCCGTGCTGGCGGTAGTAAGTCTGGTGCTTGCGTTTGTATCGGTATGGTACATATGGCGACATCTGCCGAAGATGCGCGATATGAATCAATAATGTATGTCGCAGTCGGTTGAGAAAAATTACATTTTAGCAAATGTTCGGCGTATGTTTTAAAGCATAGTTTTCCAAAAAAAAATCGCAAATGTCTGATGCTATGGTGTTTGTAAATTTCATTAATGTCAAAAGTTTTCCAAAATAAAAACTTTTGGCATTTTATTTGTGTTGATGATTGCATAATTGTGCATCCTTGTATAACTTTGCACTCGCAATAAAAACGCATTTTATCAAGCAGCTACCTAACCATAAAATAAGATGATACAGACTGTAGTAAAGCGCGACGGCCGTGTCGTGGGATACAATGACGAGAAGATAAAAGCAGCTATCCGCAAGGCTATGTTGCAGACTGAAATCGGGGAGGACGAAAGTCTTATCCTTAAGATAACCGATCGTATCAGCATGACCGGCAATGAACGCATGACAGTAGAGGAAATTCAGGACCGGGTGGAGTTCGAACTTATGAAGAGCCCGCGTAAGGAGGTGGCCAAGCGATATATTGCCTATCGCGATCAGCGTAACATCGCACGCCGGGCAAAGACCCGCGACATGTTCCTTGAGATAATCGAGGCCAAGAATAATGATATCACCCGCGAGAACGCCAACATGAACACTGACTCGCCTGCGGGTATGATGATGAAGTTTGCGAGCGAGACCACCAAACCGTTTGTCGACGACTATCTTTTGTCGCACGAAGCGCGCGAGGCTGTGCGCAACGGTTATCTCCATATACATGACAAGGACTACTATCCTACCAAGAGTCTGACATGCGTACAGCACCCTCTCGACAAGATATTGAAATACGGCTTCACTGCCGGCCACGGCGAGTCGCGTCCTGCCAAGCGCATAGAGACAGCAAGTATCATCGGATGCATATCTCTTGAGACAGCCCAGAACGAGATGCATGGCGGCCAGGCCATACCTGCATTCGATTTCTATCTGGCTCCATTCGTACGTTCATCATATATCGAAGAAATCAAGACTCTTGAGTCGCTCAGCGGCGAGGACCTTAGTGAGCTTTACAACGCTCCGATTGATGACTATCTGAAGCGTCCGCTCGATGGCCTCAAAGGCAGAGAGCGCATGAAACAGCATGCCATCAACGAGACGGTAGGGCGTGTGCACCAGTCAATGGAAGCATTCATACATAATATGAATACCATCCACTCGCGTGGGGGCAACCAGGTGGTGTTCAGCTCGATAAACTATGGCACCGACACTTCGGCCGAAGGACGCTGCATCATCCGCGAGATACTTAATTCGACATATGAGGGTGTAGGCAACGGCGCCACTGCGATATTCCCCATACAGATATGGAAGAAAAAGACCGGAATCAGCTATAAGCCCGGTGACCGCAACTACGACCTCTATAAGCTGGCATGCAAGGTGACAGCCCGCAGATTCTTCCCCAATTTCCTGAATCTCGACGCTACATTCAATCAGCATGAGAAATGGCGCGCCGACGACCCCGACCGCTACCTTTACGAGGTGGCTACCATGGGGTGCCGTACACGTGTGTTTGAAAACCGTTATGGCGAGAAGACCTCGGTAGGACGCGGCAATCTCAGCTTCTCTACAATCAACATCGTGCGTATAGCCATCGAATGTATGAATATCCGGGACAAGGAGGAGCGTATAGCCCGTTTCTTCAGTCGTCTTGACGATGTGCTCGATATTACCGCTCGTCAGTTGTGCGACCGCTTTGACTTCCAGAAGACTGCGCTTGTAAAGCAGTTCCCCCTGCTCATGTCGCGCTTGTGGATAGGCGCGGAAAATCTGAAACCGACCGACACTATCGAGCCGGTGATAAATCAGGGTACGCTCGGTATCGGCTTTATCGGTTTGGCAGAATGTCTGGTAGCTCTCGTCGGCGCACATCATGGCGAAAGCGAGGAGGCCCAGGAACTTGGCCTGAGAATTGTAAGCCACATGCGTAGCCGCGTCAATGAATTCTGCGAACTTTATCAGCACAATTTCTCAGTGTTGGCTACTCCTGCCGAAGGGCTCTCAGGCAAGTTCACGAAGAAAGACCGCAAGTCGTTCGGCATCATCCCCGGAGTGACTGACCGCACTTATTATACAAATTCCAACCATGTGCCGGTGTACTACCACTGCTCGCCGCGCCACAAGGCTAAAATCGAGGCTCCCTATCATGCCCTGACAGGCGGCGGCCACATATTCTATGTCGAAATCGACGGTGACGCCACTCATAATCCCGATGCTATCAGCGATATTGTTGACATGATGGACAAATACAATATCGGTTATGGCTCGGTCAACCACAACCGCAACCGCTGCATGGCCTGTGGATACGAGGATGCCCAGGACAATCTTGAGAAATGCCCTGTATGCGGCAGCCATGCAATAGACAAGCTGCAGCGTATCACGGGTTATCTCGTAGGAACCACCGACCGCTGGAACAGTGCGAAGCTGGCTGAACTCAACGACCGTGTAGTACACAAATGATGTTGCAGGACGCGGACTATACTCCGACTGAGGAAGAAAAAAACATAAGGCTGAGGGTGCTCGACATAGTTGCCGGCACCAGCGTCGACGGCCCCGGACTCCGTACATCGATATATCTGGCGGGGTGTGACCATGCATGTCCAGGATGTCACAATCCGGAATCGTGGGCTCACGACGGAGGCCGCGAGATGAGTGTGGCCGAGATAATGGACACGGTGAGGGAGAATGACTTCAATGTCACTTTTTCAGGCGGTGACCCTTTGTATCAGACCGAAGGTGTCGCTGCTCTCGCTGGTGCAGTAAAACGAGCCGGATATACATTGTGGTGCTACACAGGATTCACCTACGAGCATGTAGCTGCTGCGCCGCGTTTTGCCCTACTTATGGAGTTTGTCGATGTGCTTGTCGACGGGCCTTTTATAGAGAGTATGCGCGACACAGCTCTGCTGTTCCGCGGCTCGTCCAATCAGCGCCTTGTCGATGTAGCGGCCTCCCGCAAGGCCGGAGGCGTTGTGGCATGGAGCAGAGATTGAAAAAGTTTACTCTCCGACTGATGGAAAATATTCAAAAATCGCTATCTTTGCATAAAAATTGCATGTGAGAGATTGTCTACTTTTCAAAATCTGAATCAATATAGTTTGGGCAATATCAAAGAGAGCGATTTTTGATTATCAACATAACCACATTGCCAAAATAGAGCCTTTATGTCCCAGCATACCGGTACTGCAAACCATCGTCCACAGATGTCAATGATACTCTATAATGTAGGAGCGCTGCTCACCGTAGCGGCCTGGGGAGTGTCGTTTGTGTCTACAAAAGTGCTACTTGAGCATGGTCTTCAGCCAACCGAGGTGTATGTATACCGTACGTTGCTTGCATATCTGCTGATACTGCTTATATGTCATGGACGTATGGTCTCCAACTCTGTGCGCGATGAATTGCTGTTTGTGGCGTGCGGCATGTGTGGCGGTTCTCTCTATTTCATAGCGGAGAATACCGCTCTTGAGCATACTCTTGTGTCGAATGTGTCGCTCATAGTCACGCTCGCGCCACTTATAACTACGCTTCTCGTAGGCGTTCTGTATAAATCAGAGCGTCCGTCGCGTGGTATGGTGGCCGGTTCGCTTGTCGCGTTTCTCGGTGTGGGTCTGGTGATTTTCAACAGTTCGTTTGTGCTGGCGGTAAAGCCTCTCGGCGATTTGCTTGCGCTGGCTGCCGCAGTGAGCTGGGCTGTATATTCACTTGTGTTGCGTAAACTCAGTGCGTTCTATACGGTACTGTTCATAACCCGCAAGACCTTTTTCTACGGACTTCTTACGGCATTGCCATTCCTTTTTACCGAGCCTGATCACGGAAATCTGAAAGTGTTTTCCGATACAGCCGTATGGGTCAATTTCATTTTTCTTGGCGTGTTCTGCTCAATGCTTGCATTTCTCATATGGGCTTGGGCGGTCAAGGGCATAGGTGCTGTAAAGGCCAACAATTATCTATACGTACAGCCGATAATCACACTTGTGGCCTCGGCAGTGTTCCTTGGTGAACAGGTGACATGGATAGGCTATCTCGGATGCGGCCTGATACTCTTCGGAGTGGTGCTTGCCGATCGTCTCAGTCAGGGACATCCAAGCAAGCCGGCACACTGAGGACTCGTCGGCGAGGCGGATTTTGAACTGTGCTGTGAAATCTGCTGTCAGGAATTCATGGATTATTAATATGCTCTTAGATGCTGATTTATGAATGAAGAAAGAAACGGTACAATAGGGGTTGACAATGTGCTCTACAGGCTATATCAGGAGGCTACCGGGTATGCTCCTGAAAGCATGATGCTGTTGCCAGGAGCCGGCTCGGGACGTAAATATTACCGCATGCGCGGTGTTGAATCGCTCATCGGAGTTGTCGGTACCGACGTTTCGGAAAACAGGGCCTTTGTGGAGCTTTCACGTCATTTTCGCGTCAAAGGCCTTCCGGTGCCGGAGGTGCGTGGCGTGAGTGACGACGGTATATATTATATACAGGAGGATCTCGGTTCTACGGCACTGTTCGGATTTATCGCTCCCGGACGTACCCAGGGTATATGGAGCGATGAGCAGCGTGATGTGTTGCGGCGCACTATAGCCGCGCTGCCGGTATTGCAGTGGGAGGGAGCCGGAGGGCTCGACTTCGACAGGGTATGCTTTCCGGTGGGGCGTATGGACCGTCGGGCATTGATGTGGGATTTGAATTATTTCAAATATTGCTTTCTGAAGCCTTCAGGGGTGGAGCATTCCGAGGTGATGCTTGAGCGAGACTTCACTGTCTTGTGTGACAAGGTGCTCGAACATGATACGCCTACATTCATGTACCGCGACTTCCAGTCGCGCAATGTTATGCTTGCCTCCGACGGCAGTCCGCGGTTTATTGATTTCCAGGGCGGACGCCGTGGCCCGTATCATTATGATGTAGTGTCTTTTCTGTGGCAGGCACAGGCGCATTATCCGGATGAGTTGCGCGATGAACTTATCGATGAATACATCCGGGCATCGAGGCCGTATATAGCTCTCGATGGAGCTGAATTCCGTCGGGAACTGAAGCTGTTTGTGCTGTTGCGTACACTCCAGGTGCTCGGTGCATACGGGCTGCGGGGTCTTGTACAGCGCAAGGCCCATTTCCTCCAGAGCATTCCGTCGGCGATTGACAATCTGCGCGTTCTGCTTGATGACCCTGATGTCCCTGACGGTATGCCATGCCTGATGGACACGCTGCGGCGCCTGACAGAACTGCCTCGATGGAACAATGAGCGCTCGCAGAGCAAGGATATGACAATAAGGGTGTTCAGTTTCGGCTATCGTAAGTCGGGAATCCCCGACGACTCTACGCCTAATGGCGGCGGATTTGTGTTTGATTGCCGTGCGCTCAATAATCCCGGGCGTTATCCCCAGTATCTTACCCTTACCGGGCGCGACCAGCCGGTAATAGATTTCCTGGAGAGTGACGGGGAGATAACGCGTTTCCTCGACAACGCGTATGCTCTCGTGGACATGACTGTCGACCGCTATCTTGAGCGTGGATTCTCGCAGCTGATGGTGAGTTTCGGCTGTACCGGCGGGCAACACCGGTCGGTGTATGCCGCCGAGCATATGGCCCGTCATCTCAATGAAAAATATGGAGTAAAGGTGGTGCTTTGTCATCGCGAGCAGGGCATCTCTATTATTTATAATGCGCGTCGATGAAAGGGATGGTATTTGCCGCCGGTCTGGGCACACGGCTACGTCCGCTTACCGATAGTGTGCCTAAAGCGCTTGTCGAGCTTGACGGTGTAGCAATGCTTGAGCGTGTGCTTACACGCATGAAGTCATACGGTATAGGGGAGGCGGTGGTCAATGTGCATCATTTTGCCGACAAGGTGAGAGATTTTCTCAGAGAGCACGACGACTTCGGGATGAGGCTGCATATAAGCGACGAGAGCGGTATGCTGCTTGACACTGGAGGCGGAGTGGCGGCAGCCGCCGATTGGCTTTCAGGCGATGAGCCTGTGCTGCTCCATAATGCCGACATATATACCGATGTGGATTTTGCTGAAATGCTTATGGAGCATGAGGCGTCGGGCGTCGATGCCACGTTGCTTACCGGCCATAGGGCGACATCGCGCTATTTGCTGTTTGACAAGAATATGCGTATGCATGGATGGACAGATATCCGCAGTGGCCGAGTGCGTCCGGAACGGCTGGATATATCCGGGTTGGCGACGATGGCGTTTGGCGGAGTCCATATCGTATCTCCACGCTTGGTGGAGGATATATGCCGTTATGGCCGGGACAACGGGAAGATTGTGTTTTCGATTACTGATTATTATATAGAATCGTGCGGCAGGATGTATATAAAAGGATGGTGCCAGTCCGCGGGTACGAACTGGCACGATATAGGTACGCTCGACAAACTGCGTCGGGCGGAGGATTGTCTTGGAGGCGGAGTTAGACTATGATCAGACTGCGGCGGGAGCGTATCCTGCGGGAGCTTCTGATGTGCATCCGGTGATGTTGTTGTAGGTATTGTTTACCGCATTTTGCAGATAGAGCATTTTGCAGAAGACAACAAGATTGAATATGCCGAGTGTAAGCCATCCGAAGAAGATAGAGAGGAGGTAGGTGCTTACCTGTAGTCCTTGAGGCTGTCCGTTGACTGCGAGATATGTGTTGCAGCGGCTAATCCATTTGCAGTACCACACAATAGAATAGATGCCGAACGTGATTATTGTCAGGATAATGAACAGGAACAGTCCTGTAGTGTTTTGGCCGTCTCTGCGGCATGCGATATTTGTCTCGCGGGCAAATGCGTAGACGAGATACCACTGATAGATGCCTAATGTGACGATTGACAGGATGATTGTGAGCCAAAAGCCTCGATTGGTGGGTAGCATAGCGATTGATTTTACTTCCGTCCTTGTCCGGAAAAATTAGTGTGTTAATAATTGATTTGTATGTTTCGCAAATATATGTAATTGTGTCATGGAATGCAAGATATTTCATGGAAAAACATATAATAATGTTGGAATTTGGTAGAAATCCGAATATTCGTAACGTCAGTATGCAATTTTGCATGTATAAACGATGATGGGGGCGGAACTAATATGGAGCGGATGCGTCTAATGGTATTGAAGATGATTTCCTGAATATGGATATTAGTTTATTAGAGAAAACGGATGACAATTTCTTGCAGTTATTGCGGGAGCATGGGTGTACGGTCAACCGGGTGTGCTACATGTATGCCGGCTGTGTCGAGGATTACGAGGATATGAGGCAGGAGACCTATGTGAATCTTTGGCGCGGTATGGCGCGGTTTCGCGGCGAGTCGGATGTGCGTACATGGGTGTACCGTGTGGCCCTGAACAGTTGTGTGAGTTTCTTCCGCAGAAACCGCCGGGCCGATGCCCACACTCCGTTGTCGGCATTGACCGATGTGGCCGATGACGGGTGCAACCGTAATGAACTGATATCTGAGATGCACTGGCTTATCAACAGGCTCGACCATGTGGAGAAAGCGATGATACTCCTTTGGCTCGACGGGTATCCGTATGATGCGATTGCCGATGTGATGGCTATGCCCCGCAATACAGTGGCCTCAAGGCTTAAACGGATAAAGGAGAAGCTGGTGAGGTACTCGGAGGAATGACGTGGCCTTAACTTTAGAAACTGTAAAAATATAGGATATGGATATTGAAGAACTCAAACGCAGAATCGACAGTCTTGATGCCCGTCTGACAGAACTTGAGGGCAGAGGCAACACTGATGAGCAGATGGCAAAGATAAAGGTAGGCAGGATTGTGACTGCCCGTGACCGGCTTGTAAAACGCTACCGAATATTTACGGTAGTCGGGATGCTGATGTGTGCGGTGTCGGTGATACTTTATAGACATATATTGCCGATGTTTCCGCGGATTTTGTTTGGCGGATTCTTTTTGGTGGCATCTATGATGGATTTGTATCTGATGATTGGCATAAAGAAGATTGACTGCTGCAGCATGGGGGTGGCCGAGGTGGCTGAAAAAGCACGCTATTATCGTCGCCGCCACCATATGTTCATGGCTGTACTGATAGTGCTGCTTGTGCCTGTGCTTGGTAGTGTGGCTGTGGCGTTGTCTGACGACATGGCGTATATATGGGGTATGGCTGTGGGGGGAACGGTGGGACTTGTCCTGGGCATTGGCATATATCTGAAAATAATGAGGGAATACCGCACTCTTTATGGTGCTGACGCATGACGTAGTGCGGCCTAATTCAGTGGAGAGGAGCCGGTGATGGTATCCGTCATAGTGGATAGTCGCCGGGCTACGCCAGGCATTCGGGGAGAGGGGGCCAACCCCACCCTGCGAACCGCTATGGCGGCTCTTGGGTGGGGCTAACGTTGTGGACGCCCCCAGAGGGGCTGTGCGCTAACGCGGGGAGTTGCAGGTGGGGTCGGGGTGGGATGGTATGGGGTGCGAAAATTGGGACAATCTATAAGAGTATATTACGTAGGCAATTAACGGGCAATGTATAATTGTTTAGTGATATGATTTTGTTGTACCGGCAACTCACCTATACGTTTTGGAACATTAAAATTGAGGTTTCTTTGGATTATGTCTGCAATGCAATGTATTTGTGCGTAGGTTGTCAGGAATATGCGCGTTCAATTGATTCCGCTATGGTCACACATTTGCAACTCCACTCGTTAGCGCACAGCCCCTCTGGGGGCGTGTACAACGTTAGCCTATGGTAAGAGCCGCGTTAGCGGTTCGCAGCCATAGGTTTGTGAGGAACATCCCCCGTAATGCCCGGCGTAGCCCGGCGACTATGCTAACTGGAGATGACCGAGCCTTGCGGTGTGAGGCCCTCGACGGATACAGTGATTTCGGATGGGGAGATATTGGCGGGGATAGGGAGCTCTACCGATTGCGTGAGGTCGACAGCCGGAAGCCATTCTAGGGTGGCGCCGGTCTCGTCCTCAGGAATACCCTCTGGAGTGTACGCAGGGGTGTAGAATTTTTTGCGCTTCTGGTAGCCGAGAGGCATTATAATGCGGTATTCCGGAGAAAGTTTATTCTGAATTTTTCCTGGATTTTTAGTCGTGATATTAAGTACACCCCCACTGTGCATATATGTTGAGCCTGCACGGCTTGCCCCTTTCGTAAAAAACATTGATAGATACGGAGGGAAGTATGCTACTGATACATTGTGCTCAAACGGATACATCTCCTCAAGGTCTACAAGCCTCAATTGATTGGTAAGCAACCCTGTGTCGTACATATCGCTGTTATCCAAAGCGCGGTGTGCAAGAGCCCGGGAATATTCATGCAATCTCATCAAGCCTCCGGAGAATACATTGCTACCACCGCTATCATTAGGAGGGGAGCACCCTAGATATCGACCGTCAACCCATACGTCAACAGGTGTTTGGTGGTGTAACAATCTGTCATTTATCACGTTTACACCGGGGATGTGAGTGACGGCCTCCTCATATGAACGGATATCTTTATTATTGTCGGGGCGTATATAGACGGAGGCAAGATAGTCGATGGCGTTGGCTCCCTCGCGCTTTTTGGTGGCGCGGACCACGACTTCGCGTAGTGAGATTTGCATTCCCTGCGGAGATGAGTTGAGTCGGGCCACGTAGTTGTCCCATAGGTCAGGGTCTTCGTCGAGAACGGCAAAAGATTCGGCTATTGACTGCGATTCGGGGAGAATGTCTATAGTTGGGAATGAATCGAAGTCGGGATGAATGTTTTCTTCGAGTTTTCCCTTTGAGTTCATGGCGCTTATTACAAAGAATGTAGAGTCGGGCCATTCGATTCCGGTGATGTGGAAGCGCCCGAGGGAGTCGGTGACGGCCGATGCTCCGTCGGCCATGCGCGGTGCGAGTACGTTGGCCGTGACTCCTGCCAGTGGCTTTCCGCGCCATTTCGAGCGGATTACTCCGTCGAGCTGGGCACCGATTTCCAGCGGGTAGGGGAGTGAGTCGTTGATTTCGCCGCGAATTGCCGCCGGCATGTCGTAGCGTGTCCATCCCTGAGTCAGCATCAGGGCGTCGGCGGCGGGGTCGGCCTCACGGCGTGGAGCACGCAGATACCATGCCACATCCTCGACATGTCCGCGCAAGTCGTTCTGCATCAGCAGCTGCGATGCGATGGTGACTGTGGTGTCGGGCGACGATATACGACCGTCGACGATGGACACGGCCACGTCGGCTCCACCCTCCACGGCGGGGATTATGACCACATGGCGCGCTGAGTCGACGGTGATTTTCAGTTGCCCGGCGTTGGCGGGTGTCAGTGCTGCCGATGCGGCAATTGCGGTGGCGAGGATGGATTTAGTGTAGGTGTTCATACGTGGACTTTCGACAGATTGGTGAGTATATATATATAGGTGTTTTCATGGAATTTCGATTTGTAAGTGATTTCCATGGCTTACATTAATAATTTTCGCAAGATAGCATAAAATAGAGATTATCGCAAGCCGATTATGGATATTTAACACGCCGGTACGGGGTGCGAGGGGATGTTGGTGTTGGTGGCATGGATGGTGTTTAGTCGCCGGGCTACGCCGGGCATTCCGGGGGAGGGGGCCAACCCCACCCTGCGAACCGCTAATGCGGCTCTTGGGTGGGGCTAACGTTGTGGACGCCCCCAGAGGGGCTGTGCGCTAACGCGGGGAGTTGCGGATGGGGAGAAAGGAGGATAGGTATTAAGGACGTGCGGATAAGGGGGCTGTGCGCTAACGCGGGGAGTTGTGGATGGAGTCGAAAGGGGAATAGGAGTTAATGACATGCGGATGCGTGGGCTGTGCGCTAACGCGGGGAGTTGCGGGTGTGAGCCGGATAGGGATTAGGACATGCGGATGCGTGGGCTGTGCGCTGGCGCGTTGGGTTGTGGATGGGGGAAAGGGGGAATAGGGATTAAGGAGGCGTGCATTGTGCAATCATATCGAAATAATAGATGATTGGGTGTTGATTGGATAAAAACTTGTAACTTTGCAGTGCCGATTATACTGAGTTGCGTTTTGTAATCCTCATCGGAGGGCATGATGTGAGTGCTGGATAAGATGACCGGGTAAAACCAAGATTCTTATGCGGCTATTTTTATGTATTGTCGAACCTATTTTCATGTTGTTTTTTGTATGAAGCGAGACGCAATTGATTTGGGGACGCTGAGTGTTCCCGCTCTGTTTAGAATATATCTTGTGCCTACTTTGCTCGGAATGCTGTCGCTGTGTGCTGTGACGGCAACTGACGGTATTTTTGTCGGGCGGGGATGTGGCAGTGACGCTCTGGCTGCGGTGAATATATGCATTGCTCCGACAATGGTGATGATGGGCATCGGCCTGATGCTTGGAGTGGGGGCGTCGGTGGTGGCCTCGATACATATGGCCAATGATAATGTAAAGGCTGCAAGGCTTAATATCACCCAGTCGCTGGTTGTGGCGACTATAGTGGTGGGACTGTTTCTTGTGATTTCGCTGAGCCGGACCGGTCTGACCGGAAGGATTCTGGGCAGCTCGGATAGTCTGATACACCTTGTCAAGGCTTATATGCCTTGGATTTTTGGGGCATGTATGTTTCAGGTGTGGTGTGCTATCGGGCTGTTTGTAGTGCGTCTTGACGGTTCTCCCAAATATGCCATGTGGTGTAATGTGTTGCCGGGCCTTATGAATGTAGTCCTTGATTATGTGTTTATATTTCCTCTCGGCATGGGAGTGAGAGGAGCTGCGCTTGCCACTTTTCTGAGCAGTATGGCCGGCGGCATTATGGTCTTGTGCTATCTGGGATGGTTTGCGTCGTCGCTGAGGCTGATACGCGTCAAGTTGAGCAGGCGTAGCCTTGCTCTTACACTGAGGAATATCGGATATCAGTGTAAGATAGGCATATCGGCTTTGCTGGGCGAGGCTACGATGGGTGTGCTGATGCTTATGGGTAATCTGATGTTTATGCGTTATATGGGCGATGACGGGGTAGGCGCTTTCAGCATCGCGTGCTACTACTGTCCGTTTGTGTTTATGATCGGCAATGCCATAGCCCAATCGGCACAGCCGATTATCAGTTATAATTACGGGTTAGGTCAGAACGTGAGGGTCAGGGCTACTGAGCGTCTGGCTATCATTACCGCGGTGGTGTGCGGACTGGCTGTGACCGTAGCGTTTGTGTTTTTCCCAAAGTCTATGGTAGGACTTTTTCTCGACCCGACAACTCCTGCTGCCGGGATAGCGATATCCGGCTTTCCGGAGTATTCAGCGGCATTTGTGTTTTTTATCTTCAATCTGACTGCCATTGGGTATTTCCAGAGTGTGGAGAAGGTGGTGCCGTCGGTGGTATTTGCGTTGCTCAGGGAGTAGTGTTGCTGGTGCCGTCGTTCATGTTGTTGCCAATGGCGTTAGGTGGTGACGGTATATGGCTTGCGCTTGCCTTTTCGGAATGTGCCACATCGGTAGTGATAGTCGGGTATTATATGTATGGACGCCGGCGCCGCGGGCAGACGGTTATCCATCAGATGTAATTGCGGAATAATAGCATGCTTTTAATGGCTATCCCTCCGGCTGTTGCTCGGGGGATTGCCGTCGTTATGCCGCATCCTTTCTCTGCGGAAATCGTTCCACTGATGTTTCCATTTTCTTTTAGCGTTGACATAGTCGATTCCGAATATGCCTTTGAGACGTTTGAGAATCTGCTGTCCGGCGTTCAGTTTTATTTTTTCTCTTCCCAACCGGTGGTCGGGGGCTACGGCCAGGCGGATGTCGTCGCGGTCAATTGAGTTTACACGGTCAATGAGAGTCAGTATAGCCGAATCAAGAGGCGGAGCCTCCGAGGGCTCATAAATGCCAATCTCATCAGGAGCAGGGCAAATCGTTCCCATTTTTTTGCTTCCTGCAGGGTGATGTATTCTTTTTCAATGATATATATTTCGGCGTATGTGGTGACGTAGAGCGGTTGGTCAGACCGGTTGAACATAAACATTCCACGTCCGCGGCCGTTTGACTCGATGTTGAACGAATATGATGAAAGGTCGGCGGGAGAGACTGTGGTTCCTGCCACATTTGTGTAATTGGCACGGATGTTGAACCGCTCGAAGTCGATGTCTCCCATAAGGAATGATGATAAGGCGGGCACCCACTTACGGGCAGCCTTATCGGCGATGACATTTATGTCGACGTTGACTTTGCTGTGTTTTTTCATCCATATCTCGGCAGGGGTGTATCTGCCATGGATGGTGTCGGCGGCGATGTCGGGTTTATGCAGTTTTTCCGGCAGTGGAATTTCCGGCATGATTCCTATCCAGTCGGTCCATGAGAAATGGTGGCCGCATCGGTCGCTTACGCTGTCGAGTCCCTCGTCGTCGGTAAATCGGTAGTAGGATTTTGCCGAGAGTATTCGTGGTTTGCGCCACCCCTTGAACCGACTGGTGATATCGGGGGGCAACATGTAATCGACCATTTTTTCACGGAAAAGGGATACAGTGTCGGTGTAGGTGGAGAGGGTGGAATACTCACGCACGTATGCCAACATGTGCATTACTTTGTGGCGCCCCGACTCGACAATCACTTCAGGTAATTGGATGGTGTTTTCCTGCATGAATATTGTGTCGGCGCCGGGTTTCTGTAGGATTTTCTCTGTAAATCCAATGTGACGTATGGTGACCGGGTAGTCAGTGGGACGGGTATATGGTATCTCTCCTGCGGCATTGCAGATGCCTATGGTCTTTCCGTGGCGGTCGAATACTGAGGCGTTGGGCAATGGCATGCGTGATAATGCATCGGCCACAACTGTATTCTTTCCTGCGATATTCAATGAGGAAAGGAGAATCGAAAGTAGTAGTAGGATACGCGACATGTGGGTGGCTGAAGATTATAAGAGAGTCGTAAAATTTATTAAACAAGCTCTAAGTATAAGTATATGATATCTTAAAAAAACTTTATATTTTTGCGACTTACTTAGTTGAAGAATTGATTGCAAAATTAGGCAATCTGTATCGTTTTTAGCCGACAGAGATGCTAAATTTCTATAAATTGTATAATTTAGACGTCGAAGAACAATCCTTCGTTACATGTCGAAAATCGACTCAAGCTATACGACCCTGGCGGCAACATTTATTATTAAACAAGCTCTTAGAGTCTTGAAGGCGTATTCTTGCTTATTCTTCTTAAAATCCGGCTCTAATTCAGACAGTTTCTGAGAGTGAAAGATGTAATATCGGATAAGGCCTGCCGACATCATCTGTTTCATCCCTTCCTATCACACGGAATCCCTTGGCTTGATAAAATGCAAGAGCCAAGGGATTCTGTTCATTGACATCCACCTTGGTTGCTCCCATATGTTTGGCAAATTCAATCAGCGTTGATCCATAACCTTGCCCGCGACTGTCGCTATCGATAAACAGCATCTCAATCATGGCTCCGCGCAGTCCGATGAAGCCAACGATTATGTTATTATCTAAAACCACATATAGGTCAACATTGGGAAAATAATCCGGTATCAGGGATTTTTTTATCTCTGTTATGGTATTTTCGTCTAAGAAATCATGCGTGGCGCGTACCGAACGTTCCCATAGTCTGAGCAACGTGGGATAATAATAATCATTGTTGCATTTTTCAATCATCTTCACCGCGTACTTGTCATCGGCAATGTATGGGCTTGTCTTTCGTCCGGTTGTGCACATAGTCATTAAAATGGCAAAATCATTTCAAATTGTCGGTTTATCACCGGTATATTCCTATCGTTCAAGAAACTATGAAGCGAGATGTCGTCGGCGGGGATATTCAGAACTTTTATAAAGTCGGTCTTCATCATCGACACGGCTTTATGCAGCAATCGGGTGGCTATGCCTTTGCGTCGAAATTCACGGTCAACCGCTATTCGGGTCAAATCGCCCGTTGTGCTGTCAATCACGCTGTATCCGACAAGTCTGCCGGAATGAATAGCTCCTATGCAAATCAGTTCCGACCTGCCTCTTTCGATTGAATCATCCGTGTTCTGCCATGAAGGACTGAAATCACAAAATGGAGAGGAGCATTTCACGGTATCTGCGTCAATTGGTTCAATCCGAAAGTCTGTATCCGGTCTGATTGCAGCAGTATTTATGATTTTACAAATGTCCTGTCTGAAGCAGTCAAACTCACGAGTCACCCCAAATCCCAATTTGCGATATACATTAATCGCTTTATGATTGTTTTGCAGCACTTCAAGCAGATATTGCCTGATACCGGCCTCTTTTAGGAATGGTAGGGAATGACTGAAGATTTTCCCGGCAATGCCTTGTCCACGGTAATCTTTAACAGTGCCTGTGCCGGTGTCGTAGGCAGTCGGAATACCGTTGAACAGGCCGATTCCGTTCAATGTGAACGCCACTATCTCATTTCCGACAAATGCAGCGAACGATAGACCGGGATTATACCCTCGTCGTGTAAGCATTGACCTCACTTCTTCCTTGTCGAAGCCAATCTCATAATCAGAGAAAGCATTCTCGAATCCGCGAAATAGTGTGTCAAAATCAATATTATCTAAACTTCTTATTTCCATAATATTGACAATCCGATAATTAAAGCGTCGTCTGATATACTCTTGTGCTTTCACCCCATGGATGGTGGCAATCACCGATATATGAGAAACCAAACTTTTCGTAATAACCGGTGTGGTCGGTGCATAGGTTCAATGTCTTGAACCCCATCAGCGCAGCATCGGTTTTGGCTCTGTCAATCAGCAGATGTCCAAGGTTGCGGCCTCTGTGAGTTTGCTTGATATATAGTGCCGCAAGCCAGGGATATAAATCCATTCGCGAATTGAAATCGTTGGTAATCAAGCCGGCACAGCCTATTATTTCCTCGCCATCAAGCAAAATATACCATTGAGGCAGGGGATTGTCGGCAACAATACATTTGCGGAAGCAGTCGTCATACACTTTCATTGACTCGGGCGTGGCCCATTTGTCTTGAAAATAGCGGATTGCTCTTTCAAGATATTCCGGTTGTGTCCTGATTGAAACGATGGCTATAGAATGTCTCATACTGCAAATTTAACAATTTTCTATTGGAACTCTTGTCGATTATGTGGACGTGTGGTCTCATAGTGCCGGAGTGTTTGATCTTTAAGAAGAGGTAATCGGTCGGTGGATAATTTTTGTATGCGATTTAACGCGTAAAGGGAATGGCTCATAGCTACCGTTGTATCGGTCTTGAATCCGGTAGGATTCGATACAAATAAACCTCGGAACTGTCTGATAGTCCGAGGTTTATTTGTAAACAAATCGGCTAAAGGCCGATAAATCTTGTGAAGTCCGGACCTTAAGCTCGCTGCAACCTGATTGCAGCAATCTGTCCGACCCGCTAAGTGGAGCTGGAGGGGCTTGTTTCTTACGCTCCAAATGTAGCTATATCAAGTAGATAGCGTATCTAAAAATTTAATAGTGCCTTGTTAGTGCCTGACTCTTGAATTTGAGATACTCTGTCACTGGCAGGCACAAATCAAGTTGTCGCAACTTGTCTCTACAAGTTTCCAAGCCATATGCAAATTTAATCATTTTTTTCTCTCTCATACAAGGCCGAAGGTTCTCTTTAACTATTCGATAATCAATTGTTAAACACAACAAACGGCCATTACGATTATACTATCCAAGCAACCAGCGTGGAATATCAATAATGGAAATTCCTTCATAGTCACTCTCCTCGTGACGGGTTCTTGCAAGGAGTATCTTGGGATACGCATCACGAATCTGCAACAATGGCTCTACTTCCCGGCGGAATGTTTCTTCACCGGAAATGTCGTCACTGACCTGAATGTATAATTTCTCATTGCCTTTCATTGCAACAAAGTCAATCTCTTTCTGATACAGCTTGCCTACATAGACATCATACCCGCGTCGTAGCAGTTCTATGAAGACTATGTTCTCAAGCATACGCCCCCAGTCCATATTACGTTTGCCAAGTACCGCAAAACGAATGCCGGTATCTGCAAGATAGTATTTACTGAGCGACTGAAGATAGGTCTTACCCCTCACATCATACCTTCTGGCCTCATAGAAGACAAAGGCGTGGCAGAGATGGTCGATATAACTGCCCACTGTCTTGTAGTTGGTCTCAGTGCCATTTGCGACAAGGATATTGCTGATATTCCTTGACGATGATATATTGCTCACATTGTCCATCAGGTATTCAGCGACCTTTTTTAGAAGTGTCGCACTTCCCAGCCGATATTTCTCTACAAGATCCCTGATAAGGATTGTGTCATAAACATCCCGGATATACTTCTCTTTGTCAGAGTCGTTTTTATAAGTATATGAACCTGAAAGTCCTCCAAGTTTGATATAACGCTCGAAATGGGCATCATAATCACTGCCAATATCGAAATAGGCACAGTACTCCTTGAAGCTAAACGGATAAACGTGAATCTCCATGTGTCGCCCTGTAAACAGTGTGGCAAGATCACTGCTCATAAGAAAAGCATTCGAGCCGGTGAGATAGATATCGTATTTTTCATCTGAGTGCAGACTATTGATAGCCAGTTCGAATTTTTCACATAGCTGAACCTCGTCAATCATCAGATAATTGTTTACTCCATCACGGTATTTTTCCTCAATATAGTCGTTGAGTGCATGATACTCTTTCAGATGCTCAAACTTGATTTTTGTCAGGTCAATATAAATGATGTTTGCAGTAGCATCGGTTTTGACTATATAATCAGAGAACGCTCCTAACAGTTTGGATTTGCCACTACGTCTTATTCCCGTTATTATCTTAATATCGGGAGTGTTTATCAAGCCCTCTAACTGGCGGAGATACAACGGCCTTTCTATTAATTTCATCTGATTCCATTTCCCAAACTTAAAAATTATTTGACTTTGGGAAACGGCGCAAAGTTACACATTATTTTCCAGACTAAATGAGAATGTAATCCAAAAAACTGAATTATCTGATATGAAGATAAAGCGATGAGAAGCGGAGCGGTCTTCCGTATCTATGGGACTTTTCGACCGCTCCGCCACTCACCGTCCACAGTGATTTTTATTATTATGGCACATTTGCCATCCTTATTCACTTGGTTTCGACGAATCAAGAACAAAACTTTGAAAGTGCTCTTTTTCATCTTACGTTGGATTTAGTGTCATCATTTCCGTTTTTTAGGCGGTGGATGCAATGATAACGAGTGAAACATTAAGATGGATTGGACACTTTTGAGAACAATAAGCGACAAATCAGCGACTTAGGTTGATTTTAACATTGAGGACATTTTCAAGACACTATATAATTCCATACTTTCAAAAGAATTAAACCGGAATATCGGAAATAGTGTCAGACATCCATTTTAACACCTACTTTACGAGCGGTTAAAATGTCGCCGATTTTCCGACTTTCTTCCGAGTTATGTCTTTGTAAGTATATGGTATTAAGATTATTAGATGCGTTTTAGGCACTATTTAGGCACTAAAATGATTTTTGAAATCTTAGTGCCTGGTTAGTGCCTAAACTCTGTCCGGGGATGTCCTTTTTGCGTCTTTTTTCGGTCCTGAATCGAAAGGATTAGATAAAAGAAAACCCCGGAACTACTTGATAGTCCGAGGTTTGTCTCGTTAAGTCCGAATTAGTTCGGTAGTACATAGTGGAGCTGGAGGAACTTGAACCTTACGCTCCAAATGTACACATATCAACGAGTTGCAATTGGTTAACATTCGTGTGTAGCGAATTTGCAACCTAAATTTCTATATCCTCACGCAGCCGCTCGCCACGTGACCCAAAGGGATTCTAAGGGTATTGCAAAGTTAATGCTTTTTCCACTGATATTCAAGTCCGAGGGTTCATTTTAGAAAATTTTATGACCGGTTGTTAAAATATTATGGCCTCGCAACGAGACCGGCAATCAGTCTGGTGAAATCCGATATGTCGCCCCGGACGCTTGCATTTTCAAGAGCGGACATATATTCCCGACGTTTCTCTAACGGTACAACAGTCCATGGATAGCCCCCCGAGGCAAGCATGGCGTTAAGGATAAAGCGTCCCATACGTCCGTTCCCATCCATGTAGGGATGTATGAATACAAACATAAAATGCCCCAGCACGGCTCTTACTCTCGGATCAGGCTCCTCACTTATCAGTCGGAACAATTCCGGCATGGCGTCCGACACAGCGCGGGGATTAAGAGGAATGTGCTGTGAACCTCGAATATAGACCTGATTTGTGCGATACCCGATGAGGTCTGACGCTGTAAGAATACCGGCGGTGACAAACGGCATCCACATCTGGCGATACCATCGGGAATGATCTTCTTCCAAAACGCCGCCCGCATTTTGTCCCGCAAGTATCTTTCTGACCGACTCCTTTACCGACTGAAATGCCTGATAATAGCCACGCGCCACAAGTGCGCTCTTTTGTTCCTTGTCGTCACTGTCCGGTTTCCAATTGCCCGATCTAACCTTTTCGATAAGTTCTCTCGATACCTGATAGCCCTCTATGGAAAGAGAGTGATAGGCGTCTTCAAGATATTTTTCATCCACATGTTCGAGATACGATTCTATGTCGGCGACCGCTTCAGGAGTTTGCGGAAAATTTTCCAATACCTGTTCCCTCATTGTCGCCCACATCATTCTTATACGTGCCGCGTATGGCGATTTGGCATATATGGCTGTCGTGTCTGTCTCGGCAGAAAATGGGTTGTACTCAGAGACAGCATATCCAAAATCTCTCATCGTCAACAGTATCTCATCTGCAATAGCCCCTTTGCCGACACTCCGAAGCGCACCGATAATGCGTCCGGCTCTTGTCGTGGCTCCTTTATCAGTCAGAATCTTCAACAATTCGCTTGCGTTGTCGATCATCGACAGGCATATCCGTGCAGACATGGGGTCATTGGAATAATATGATGGGGAAGCGTATACTAATGCGGATTCAAGGCTATAGAGACGCAACCCATATATGGGGTCTACGACAATATTTTGTGTAAGTTCCGATTTAAGCGGAAGCAGGGTGTGGCCGTATGGAAGACTGACTATGTTATTGCTTGCTTTTGGAGATTTAAGAATCAACTGGCCCGGAACAGTGGTCTTGCCGGAATGGAAATCAAGTGAAGAATCGGCAGACAGACTCCAGTCAGAGCCGAAACGTGAATCGGCGTAGGCACGCACAAAATGCCAATATGACGTGTACCACACGGTGGTGTCGCCCTCGCTTCCCGGTCGTGAAGGAATATACCATCCCTTCATCACTTCCTGAAGCCATCCGTTTGCCAACAGACGGTTCAGATGGGTACGCGAAATGGCCTCCGTACCGCGCAGGATTAAATTTGGTTCTTTATCCTGAAGCTGCCGAAGCACCTCCAGCGAATCAGCCAGCAATTCTTGAATAGTCGCCATATTGTCACATCTTATTAGTCTTTGTTCAATGAGAGTTTCTCGTATTTATTAACGGATGATTGCTCGTATTTGTTGTTGCAGAGATACTCGTATTTGCTGCAAAGGTAATCATAATTGCCGAATTAACAAAATCTTATTCGGTTCATTATCGTATCTTCCCGTTTATCATATCAAGCTCTTATTTTGTAATCTCAATTGTTTCTCCAACGGTTGATACGATCCCGGATTTCAGCCTTCGGTAGTCGGGCGTTGATGGCGAATAATTCTTCAAGTCGGTCTGCCGCCATTGATGTCGATATGATGTCATGCCTGACCAACTCATCGAATATGAAGAGGATGCCATGCACCTCGATTGACTGTTCTTCTGCATAGCGTCTAAGCCGTCGGTCGCCCGTCAACATTGGTACGTTATGCTTTCTTGCGAAATAGCATACCGAGCAATCGGGTATGGAGAGATTGCCGGAAACTGACGAGTGTTCCTCAACAATTTCAATCACTTCATCAGCAGTGAATCCATCGACGGATATTTCCCCTCGGGCAACAAGTTCATCAAAAATTCTTCGCTGGTCGGCATCTGCAATTTCCGCCACCACTAAATCCACAGTGTGAATTTCGTATGGCAGCCTGCACATTTCTTCCAATAGACCTACCGAATGGAGGTCAATGAAGATATTTGTATCGTTGACTAATATCTTCATCGTTTATACAAGCTGGAGTTGTGATCTCACTCTGTCAACAGAGGTGTTGAGAAGCGATGCCGCCTTCGACAGCGAGATAATCTCATCGGCAACCGCGCGATATACCATCCTCACAAATCGGCCTGACGTCTCCGAGATAAAAAGCGATTTCTCGACTATCGCGTTGAAATCCGGGAAGAGCTTTTTCTTTTTAAGGTATCCCTCATATCTTCTTCCGGTTATCACTCCGAGTTCTTTCAGCGACAACATGATGGTATCTATCGAAGCACCATACTGTTTCTGAATATCGCATAATTCAGCCAATGAGATGTCATGGCGAGTATTGCCGAGGCGTCCTTTCAGCACCGATGACGGCACCAGCATTTCCGAGGCAAACACATTGCACAGACGTTCAATCTCTTTTACATCGTATCCTGCGGGAAGCCCGATAATAAGATGTCCGAGTTCGTGGAGCAGCGTAAAACGCTTCTCCTCCGAAGGCAGATTCCTGTTTACGACAATTACAGGTATATTGTCGTTGGCATAGCCGCTGAGACCTCCGAATGACTTGTTTTCGGAGATCTCGATAATCTTTATGCCGTTATCTTCAAATACCTCTATCACGTTTGAAATGCCGTCATGCCCGAGTCCGAGCATAGATCGCACCTCACCGGCATATCTCCTCACATCGTCAGCATTCTCCACATCTCTTTTTTCAAGGGTGTAATCAGTTCTGATTCCGCATAATTCCTCGATTTCGAGGTATCTTTCCAATTCCTCCCTGACTTTTTCGCGTATTGATGAGACTGCACGTTCCGATACTCCGGTCTTCTTGTTGAACATTATCTTGTCAACGGCGACGGTAAACGGACGGAAGAAATAATCCGGTTTCACTCCCAACGCCATACTGAAGGCTATCAGCATCCGGCTGTCTGGCATGGTCAGTCCCTTCTCGTACTTGTTTATGGCCTGACGGGTCACGGCGGGCTGAACTTCTTTCCCAAGTTCATCCATCGTAAGCCCTTTGATAAGGCGGGCTTGATTTAGCCGACGCCCGAATATGTTGTTTGAGTCTTTAGTCATATTGCAGAATCTTTTCAGTTGACAAAGTTACAAAATATTTCTCATTTGTAAACCATACAAGAGCATAAAAAGTTTAGACAATCCGTCAAGGTGGCCGACAAGAGGTTGAGCGGACTGCCGTGTTTGCGGCGTGATGCCGCCGCAACGTGACGGTGGACGAGCCACTGACACCTTGCGACCGCCTCGCGCCTAATGGCAACGGCGGGACACCGATAACCGGCAACGCCTCCGAGGTCTGCATCGGGGACGCTGCCTCACCTCTGAGACTTATTGCCGTTCCTCCGTGTTCTTTATCGCCGTTGCCTGATAAGGATTTTTACCGTCCGCTCAACCACTTGCCGTCCGGGAACTACGCCACTCGGCATAGACTGTGGCCGTCATCCTTCCTGCGTTGTCTGACAACCACAGACTACGCTGGTCGTGTCGCCCGGTACCATTTTACTATCAGTCAGTGGGGAATTTATTTTCATAGTTGATTATGCGACTGTCCGTTTTGCCGCTATTGCCTATTATTTGAGCGGCGATTTTCAATTCACCGTCCCGGAGTCGTGGCTCCTGTTCATTGTCCAATCAGCCAGCGATTTCACTTGCTTGCCATTGCTTAACGTGTGGCGAAAGGGATATTCTTTTGGCTTTGGAATGAAAAATCTCCACAGCTCCCTGCGGTCGGTAGTATTTTTAATCCCAAGGCCGAACATCCCCCTCTCTCCCGCCACACGCCCTTTGGGTGTCAAGCAAGCAAAACCGATGGTGATATACAAATAAAAAAACGTCGCAACGATGAAAACGAACAGCCACATAAATAGTCAAGGCAAAGCTTCAAGCCTCAGGTTCAACCAAATAAAAAGAACAATCCTTTGGTTGGCAGGGATATTCGGAGCAATAATAGGTCTGACCTTGTGGGCTTTCCTCCGACCGATATTCCGAGGCATTGGCTGGGTAATATCAATCATCAGCGCACTTGTGATAATCTATTGGATATTAACTTTCTAAAGACATACGACTATGAAATCATCTGAAAATTTTATCGAGGCTATCCGTCAGTATCTTGACAGCCGTGCAGCGAGCGACACCCTTTTCGCTATCCGCTATGCCTCGCCGTCTAAATCCGTAGCCGAGTGCTGTCAGTATATACTCAACGAAGTCAAGCGTCAAGGCGTGTCGGTTCTGACCAACGATGAGGTGTATTCGCTTGCCTGTCATTACTTTGACAGCGATGTCAGCGCAGAGGAAATCGGCAAACCTATCAACTGGAAGGTAGTAATCTCCAAAGACCAACTTACCGAGGAAGACAAGGCTCAACTCAAGGAGCAGGCTATGGAGCAATACCGAGAGGAACAACTCCGAGAAATCAGACGTCAGTCAGCACCGAAGGCTCAACCCAAAGCGACCGCCACCGCTCCCAAAGCCGGAGAGGAAATCAATGTTCAACCCAGTCTTTTCGACCTCTAAAACTCCAAGAAGATGAAACCTCGCAATCTCAAAGAAAAACATATAGTGGAACTGAATGGGCGACTTCGCCCGCTCACCACTCCCCAAATGAATTGGGCACTCAATTCAACCATCAACCATTACGGCTATCGGCTGAAATCCGGAATGTGTACCTGTATGAAATGCGGTCACGAGTGGCTGGAGACACGGAACGGAATATGCCTATGCCCCGAATGTGGCACTCGGATTGAAATCAAGGACACCAAAGAGCGTGTTATCCGTGACAAGTCCTATTTCAACGTTATCACCACCATTGAGGACTATCAGGTAGTGAGAATGTTCCTGATGATAGTGGAAATGCGTAAGGGTATGAAGGCTAATCCCGCCTATCTTGAAATCGGCAGTTATTGGATTGACAGCAATGGCAAGACTACCGTAGTAGGTTTGCAGAGGACATTGGGACACTATATCGACTGTTTCGCCTTTGGTTCTCCGTTGGAGATAAGACGTGACAATGAAGCCTTCCAGCGCATATCCGATGAATGGGTATATCCCCGCATCAAGGTAACGGACACCATCAAACGCAATGGCTTCAAAGGGAGTTGCCACTATATCCACCCCGTGACTATGTTTCAAGAGTTACTGACTAACTCAAAGGCGGAAACGCTGATGAAAGCCAATGAGATAGAATTGCTCCGATACCTATGTGCAAGACCCACTAATAAGGCATATATCGACACCTATTGGAACACCATCAAGATAGCCAATCGCAATGGCTACAAGGTCAAGGACTCGCAGATGTGGATGGACTACATCAAGATGCTGGAGCGTTGCGGCAAGGATATCTTATCCCCAAAGTATATCTGCCCCACCAATCTCAAAGAGGAACTCGACCGCTATATGAGGAAGGTACATATTCTTGAAGACAGAAAGAAAAGAGCTGAGGACATCCGCAAAGCCAAGGAGAGGGAGGCGAGTTTCAAAGAACAGAAAGAGAAATTCTTCGGCATCCGCATCAATGACGGAGAGATTGAGGTCAAGGTATTGGAGAGTGTTGAGGAATACCGGCAGGAAGCCGAAAGTCAGCACATCTGTCTGTTCAGCGCAGCCTACGACCAGCGTGAGGACAGCCTTATCTTCTCAGCGAGGATAGACGGCAGGATAATCGAGACCATCGAGGTTGACCTCCGCACCCTCAGAGTGGTTCAGTCAAGAGGCGTATGCAACAAGAACACCGCCTATCACGACCGCATAATCAACCTCATCAACGCCAATGCCCACCTCATCAAAGAAAGAATAACAGCATAAGATGTTTTTCATAGTCAGAACGGAGCGACCTCGCGATGAAGTCGCTCCATTCATTTTGTCAAAAATTTCGGCCGCCAAAAGGCGGCGTTGGAGAATTCTTCAGTTATATGGAATTGATTACATCCTGTAACTTACCGAGAAAAGTGGCGGCATGGGCCGTCCATCTGGGTGTGATGGAATTGGAATGATACGGTAAGCCGGGTTTTGAAGAAGCCATTGCGGTAGCGTCCCCATATCAGGAAAGGATTGTTGAATACTCCGCTATACATTCCGACGGCTCCGTCAATGTTCGTATTGCGCCAGTGCCGACGTACCTATCACCATGCTGTCGGCGATGTCGTGTTAACGCAGGTATCGGCTACCTGTCTGGTCAGGCAAAGATAGTCGACGTTGAAAACGGTGAGGTCGTCGGTATAGGGTATGTCGCATGAACTGAACCTCGCCTGCCTGATTTAGAACGATAGTGTTTACGGCTATAGAGTCATATTGCATCAATTTACCACCGACCGGGAGCATATAAAAACTCTTGACTTGCGAGCGGCACGGCCTATGCACCAGCACATCAGCATATTGAATTTCAGACCTTGCCGTCGGCTTATGCGGCGCAGTCGGGTCACGTCGAGCTTCTTGAACAGCGTCACCATCGGCATCGGGGCCTTCATCCACATCTCGAATGCATATGCGCGTGTGGTTCCCGCAGGATTGACTTCTTGCATCATCTTTTTTATGCAAAATTACCACAGGCGCATCGACCTCGATAGAAGAAAAGGGACATTTATACCGGAACGGTATATAAATCGGAGTACGGCGTCTGGTACGCAGTCAGTTGTTTGGGCGTCATACCGCTGAACTGGCGGAAGTCGCGGATGAAATGCGACTGGTCAGAGTATCCGCTGGCGTATGCAATGCCGACATAATCGCGTGAGCCGAGCTGCATCATTCTCAAAGCCCGCTGGAACCGGGCTATACGTCCGTATTCCTTAGGATTCATGCCGACATATTCGCGGAATAGGCGACCGTATTGTTTCTTGCCAAGGCAGGCGATTCCGGCGAGATTTGTCAACCGAAGTTGATGGCGAGCGGAGCAACGCGGAGAGCGACGCCCCGATTCTTTCAATGTTCAACGATGGGGCATTCGTGCGGTCAGCCATTTGTTCTATCAGCGATACTGCCGTTTCGGAATCCGCACAATCAAAAATCCGGTCGGCAAGCAGATTCAGTGGTTTATTGCTGATAGCGTAGCCGGAAATCTCCTGATTGTAGAATGCCGACGGCGGCGCACCGATAAACTTCCCGATGGTATGGGGATAGAAAACGGCGACAATCATCTCCATGTCGCCGTCAGAGGCTATATGTGCCGGGAAATTCACTGCCCGCTGATAGTAAACTTATCCTGACGGGAAGGATAATTCGGGGATAAACAGCGGCGTGCGTCTGTGAAAAATCATCTGCGGACAACCGATAGGGAATGTCAGGACGCGGAAAGGCTTATCGCTTTCCAGCACCCAATAGTAGCGCACATACGGGCGCAGTTTCTCCTTCGGTTGATAGATTCTCATTGATAATCTATTTAAGATTTCTTACCATGGCATCCGAATCTGCTGCTTATTCTGTTCTGCGGTCAGCCTGTCGCTCTCTATTGATATGTATGGCATGATAATCTTCTTTTGTCATTAGATAAAATTGTTCGGTACGCTGTCCCCAAGAGGCGAGACAATATCGGGATTAGTATGGTGATACTTGAATCCGCATTTTCTCGCAGACACGTCTTGATTTGTCGTTTCCGTCATAATATCCGCACCATACGGCACCGAGTTCAAGGTCATTGAAGCATCTTGACAACAAGGCTTTTACCCCTTCCGGTATCAATCCTTGTCCCCAATATGGCTTTGCAATCCAATAGCCAATCTCTGCCTCATTTGTTTGCATTTCAGCGGCATGTAAACTGTTGGAGAACATTATACCACAACAACCACAGCTCATCAGTCTCTTTCAATACAACGGCATAAGTTTCCGGCGCGGAAAAACACAGTCCGGATAATTTCAAGGCTGTTTTCCACGGAAGTATGCGGCGGCCAACCTGCAACCAAACCGATTGCAGGGTCAGAAGCGTACTTATAAGAGCCTCGGCATCGTCCTCTCGCCAAGGTCGCAGGATAAGTCTGTCAGTTTCTATCATGCTTCATTCATAGTCGATGCGCTCAATTTTGAAGATTACAGGGCGCGTCCCGTCGTTGCAGCATGTGATCATGGTGTTTTCATCGCGCATCCAACCCTTCATGATGGAGCCGCCCTGCAATCCGGCGTAGATGTATCTGGAGATAGCATCCCACGCCTCGGAGCAGAATGGCTTTTTCGGACCACCTGCCACCTCATCAGGATTGCCGTCGGTTTTCACGAGCGTGTCGAGTCCACAGTGCCAGAAGTCATCCCGGACGTCATCACGATAGAACATGAACTCATCGCCCTTGTTGTAGACAGGGCATTTGCCGGAGCAAGGATTCACGCAGTATTGCTGCTGATATTCGGGATAGAGCTTGGTGTCAAGCACAGTGATTTTCACTTTATGTTTCATACCTATGTGTTGTTTATTCTTTTCTTCACTTTGAGCCATGCGGGGCTGCCGGAGATGCAGCATTGCCGCATCGTGTCGCACATCTCCACGAATCGGCTCCTGGGAATTGAGAAACTGAGAATGTCATGGTGGAAGAATTGACGTGCTGAGACATCAAGCATACCGATAAAACAATGTTTGCCGCCTGCGCGGTTTTCGTTGACCATCGTCGTTATTGCCGACGCACAGCCTGAACCCCACGGAGACATCACGGCATTAAGATCCGAGCTGTCATAGTTGGCCCAAGCGAAAAGACCGGAAAGCACGTCGGGCGTCAAAAGAATATCAGACCCTCTATTTCATCGAAATTGTCAAGATTGCCGACCGGCACGATATTCAGATATGGCTTTTCGGACAGACGTGGGTTCAGTGCCGTTATATAACCTCGAACCAGTTCCGGCGACTGTTTGTATTTTTCCACTTTTGAGACGAAGTCATATATACGCTCCTGTACCGGCCCGAGACCTGTGTACAGCTTGCCGCGCATGTGAGACTCTCGGCGTCGAAAGTTACTGTTTCCCCTTTATATGCCCTATGAAATTGCTTGAACATACAGCCCGCGATATTCCAAGGCTCACTGAGAGGCTTATCGGCATATACCACAGCGAGAGGCAACGGCACAGATGCTCCGAAACACTCCCGATATTCTGCTATGAATTCTGACGGGTTCATCATAAGAGACATCCTATTGAAATAAAGAGCAGAAGCCCTGCTTGTTGAATTGATAGTACATTTCTATACGCTCTTGCGTGTCGTTTTCAAGCAACAGAAGCAACTCCTTTGCAAATTCAAGCGTAGCCGAACCGTTTGCAGTCACAATGCGGTTGTCGCTTACGGCTTGCGTGTGGATGTACCCTTCGGGATTCGTATAGATCTC